>JAESGK010000001.1_pt1 | contig 1999211 bp, 1939 predicted proteins | sample 9269681 | NCBI WGS metagenome assembly JAESGK01 (sample SAMN14515347, study PRJNA621673) | algae metagenome | isolation source: Timaviella obliquedivisa GSE-PSE-MK23-08B and co-occurring heterotrophs from... | place: USA: Grand Staircase Escalante National Monument, Utah | collected 2006-08-15
CAGCAGGCGGACGGAGCGGGTTTCGGGGGTGTCGTTGTGTTTCATAAATCTCCCTCTCCCCGCCGGCGGGGAGAGGGCCGGGGAGAGGGGCAGTTCGAGACTGCCACCGTCCGGCTGAGGGACAGGCCCCTCTCCCAACCCTCTCCCCTGAAGGGGAGAGGGCTATTTGATCACAGCGTCCGTTCGCGCAGTTCGACCTCGAAGGTTTCCAGCATGTCGCCGGCCTTGATGTCGGTGAAGTTCTGCGTGAACGTCACACCGCATTCCAGACCCGCGCGGACTTCGGCGACATCGTCCTTGAAGCGGCGCAGCGATGCGATCTCGCCCTGATAGATGATGACGTCGTCGCGCGTGATGCGGGCCTTGAGCGCCTTGCGGATCGCGCCATCGACCACCAGCAGACCGGCGGCCTTGCCATGCTTGCCCGCCGAGAACACCTCGCGGATTTCGGCGCGGCCGACCACGGTCTCGAACGCTTCCGGGCCGAGCTGCCCGGCCATGCCGGCGCGGATCTCGTCGGTGAGTTCGTAGATCACGTCATAATATTTGAACGCGACCTTGTGGCGATCGGCGATCTCGCGCGCCTTGGCGTTCGGGCGGACGTTAAAGCCGATGATCGGTGCGCCCGAGGCCGCAGCCGCGTTCACGTCGCTCTCGGTAATGCCGCCGACGCCGGCGTGCAGCACGCGCGCCTTGATGTCGTCGGTGCTGATCTTGTTGATCGCCGCGACGATCGCCTCGACCGTGCCCTGCGTATCCGCCTTGACCACCAGCGGATATTCCATCGCCTGCTTTTCCTTGAGCGCGCTGAACATGCTCTCAAGGCTGGCGGGGGTGTTGGTGGTGCGCTTGTTCTGGATCACGCTGGCGCGATAGGCCGCAACCTCGCGGGCGCGCGCTTCATTCTCGACGACCTGCAGCAGGTCGCCCGCCATCGGCACGCCCGACAGGCCGAGAATCTCGACCGGCATCGACGGACCCGCTTCCTTGATCTGGCGACCCTTGTCGTCGATCAGCGCGCGGACCTTGCCGCTTTCGGCCCCGACCACGAACACGTCGCCGACCTTGAGTGTGCCGCGCGTGACGAGGATCGTCGCGACCGGGCCGCGGCCCTTGTCGAGCTTCGCCTCGACCACATTGCCTTCGGCAGCGCGGTCGGGATTGGCCTTGAGCTCCATCAGCTCGGCCTGCAGCTGGATCTTCTCGATCAGGTCGTCGAGACCGGTCTTTTCCTTGGCCGACACCTCGACATCCTGCGTCTCGCCGCCCATCGCCTCGACCTGGATGTCATGCTCCAGCAGGCGCTCGCGCACCTTCTGGGCATTGGCTTCGGGCTTGTCGATCTTGTTGATCGCGACGATCATCGGAACGCCGGCCGCCTTGGTGTGATTGATCGCCTCGATCGTCTGCGGCATCAGCCCGTCATCGGCGGCGACCACCAGCACGACGATATCGGTGACGTTCGCGCCGCGCGCGCGCATCTCCGAAAATGCCTCGTGACCCGGCGTATCGAGGAAGGTGACCTTGGACTTGTCCTTCAGTGTGACCTGATAGGCGCCGATATGCTGGGTGATGCCACCGGCCTCGCCACGCACGACATCGGTGCCGCGCAGCGCGTCGAGCAGGCTGGTCTTGCCGTGATCGACATGGCCCATGATCGTGACGACCGGCGGACGCGGGGTGAGCGTGCCGTCATCATCCTCAACCGTATCGACGGCAAGGTCGATGTCGGAATCGGAGACGCGCACGATGTTGTGGCCGAATTCGGTCACCAGCAGTTCGGCGGTGTCCTGGTCGATCGTCTGGGTCAGCGTGACGGGCATCCCCATCTTGAACAGTGCCTTGACCAGGTCCGCGCCCTTTTCCGCCATGCGGTTGGCGAGTTCGGAGACGGTGATCGCCTCAGGCACCTGGACGTCACGGACCTGTTTGGCCTGCGGCTCGCGCGGGCCGGAGTGGCGGCGCTCCTTGTCACGCGCCCGTTTGAGCGCGGCGAGGCTGCGCGCGCGCGCGCCATCGTCGCCGCCCAGAGCACGATTGACGGTCAGCTTGCCGCCGCGCCGCTCGTCGCCCTTGCGGTCGCGCTGCTGCGGACGCTGCGGCTCGGGCGCACGCGCCGGGGCGCGGTTGGGGCCAAGATTCGGCCCACGCGGTGCTGCGGCAGCACCGCCACCGGCACTCGCCGGGGCTGCAGCAGCGGGAGGGGCTGCGGCAGCAGCCGGCTCTGCGCGTGCGGGGGCCGGACGCGGAATTTCGGGACGCTGTACCGGGGTGAACTGGCGCGGCGCAGGACGGGTGGGATCGAGCTGAAGCGCGACCGGCTCCGGCCTGGCGGGTGCCGCCGGGGCAGCCGGAGCTGGCGGTGCCACGGCCTCGGGCTTTGGATCGGCAACCGGTTCCGCCTTTGCCTCGACCTTGGGCTTGGCAGCCTCTGCCTCGGCGCGCGCCTTTTCCTCGATACGGCGCTGCTCGGCCTCGGCAGCCTCGGCGCGCTCACGCTCCTCGCGGCGGCGCGCTTCTTCCAGCGCCTGCATCCGCTGTTCATCTGCTTCGCGCAGCAGGCGGGCCTGGCGCTCCTGCGCGGTTTCGCCCGCCGGAGCGGCGGGGCGCGGTGCGGGGGGCGGTGGCGGCGGCGCTGCGACGGGGGCAGGGGGCGGAGCCGCCTCTTCCTGCGGCGCACCGGTTTGCGGACCCAGCATACGGCGCCGCTTCACTTCCACCACGACGGTGTTCGAGCGCCCGTGGCTGAAGCTCTGCTTCACCTTGCCGGTCTCGACCGTGCGCTTCAGCCCCAGCGGCTGGCGCATTCCGAGTTTCGGCTTTTCGTTTTCGGTATCGCTCAAGTGTCTAATTCCTGCTTTTCTTCGTCGTTCGTCGGATTACCGCAAGGCCCGATGCGCCTTGCGAGCGGGTTTCGCAAGGCTATGGGGCCGGGTCGGGTCCGATAAAATGGAGCAGACGGTCGAGCGCTTCACGCACCCGCCCCGCCGCTCTGGGGTCGGTCAGGCCTGCATGTACCACATTTTCGCGGCCAAGCGCCAAGGACAATATGGTGCGCGGGAACGGCAATGTGAACCCCGCGTCGCCCGAACCCTCGCGATCGGTGCCGACGCGCAGCGCCTGGTCGAGCTTGCGCGAGCCGTCGGTGCCAGCGTCGGCGGCATGGAGCAGCAGGTGCAGCTTGCCCATGCGCCCGGCCTTTTCGATGCGCTCGCCGCCGATCACGACGTAACCTGCCTTGGCTTCCAGCCCCAGCCGGTCGAGGAATGCGCGCTCGAGCTGCGCGACGATCCGCGCGCCGAGATCCTCGGGAATGTTGAGGTCGCTCGTTTTGAATGCGCGCGACAAAGCACCGCGCAGCTGCTTGCCGCTCGCGTCCAGCTGCGCGCGGGTGACGCCGATCCATGCGCCGCGACCCGGTGCCTTTGCGCGGACATCGGGCAGCACATCGCCGTCGGGCGACACGGCAAGCCGGATCAGCCCGTCGCGCGGTTGACCCTCACGCGAGAGGATGCAGGTGCGGATGGGGCCACCATCCGCACGCTGACCGTCGGTCAGTTCAGCCGGGCGCTCATTGTTCGGAATCCGCAACAGCGTCCTCCGCGCCGGCCGCAGCCGGTTCTTCATCCGCGAACCAATGCGCGCGGGCGGCCATGATGATCTCGTTGCCCTGCTCGTCGCTCAGGCCATATTCGCCGAGCACGCCGCCCTTGTCCTGTTCGCGGGTGCTGTCGCGCTGCGGGGCGGCGGGGCCATCGCCACGGCGGCGCGGCTCGGCGCGCTTCTTGGCGACCAGCTCGTCAGTGGCGAGGTCGGCCAGGTCGTCGAGCGTCTTGATCCCGGCCTTGCCCAGCGTGACCAGCATCGCTTCGGTCAGATAGGGCATGGTCGCCAGATCGTCCTCGACGCCCAGCGCGCGGCGGGCTTCGCGATTGGCTTCCTCGCGACGCTCCAGCGCTTCGGCGGCACGGCTCTGCAGCTCGCTCGCCAGATCGTCGTCGAACCCTTCGATGCTCGCCAGCTCGTCGATCTCGACATACGCGACTTCTTCCAGCTGGCTGAAGCCTTCGGCGACCAGCAGCTGGGCAAGCGTTTCGTCCACGTCCAGCTCGTTCTGGAACATCTCGCTGTTGGTGACGAACTCCTGCTGGCGCTTCTCGCTCGAATCGGTCTCGGTCAGGATGTCGATCGCCTTGCCGGTCAGCTGGCTGGCGAGGCGGACATTCTGGCCACGGCGGCCGATGGCGAGGCTGAGCATATCGTCGGGAACGACCACCTCGATGCGGTCATCCTCTTCGTCGATCACGACGCGCGCGACATTGGCCGGCTGCAGCGCGTTGACGACGAAGGTCGCGGTATCTTCGCTCCACGGGATGATGTCGATCTTCTCGCCCTGCATTTCCTGCACCACCGCCTGCACGCGGCTGCCCTTCATGCCGACGCACGCGCCGACCGGATCGATGCTGGAGTCGTGCGAGATCACGCCGATCTTGGCGCGCGAACCCGGGTCGCGGGCGGCGGCCTTGATCTCGATGATCCCGTCATAGATTTCGGGGACTTCCTGCGCGAACAGCTTCTTCATGAAGTCGGGATGCGCGCGGCTGAGGAAAATCTGCGGCCCGCGCGTCTCGCGCACGACCTTCAGGATCAGGCTGCGGACGCGGTCGCCGACGCGGACGACTTCGCGCGGGATCTGTGCGTCGCGGCGGATCACGCCTTCGGCGCGGCCCAGATCGACCACCACATGGCCGAACTCGACGCGCTTGACGACGCCGGTGATGATCTCACCCTGGCGATCCTTGAACTCTTCGTACTGCCGCTCGCGCTCGGCATCGCGGACCTTCTGGAAGATGATCTGCTTGCTTGCCTGCGCCTGGATGCGGCCGAATTCGATCGGGGGCAGCGGATCGACAATGAAGTCGCCGACCTTGGCGTCCTTCTGGATCTTCTGCGCGCCCTTGAGGTCGACCTGCTTGAAATAGTCATCGACCGCCTCGACCACCTCGACCACGCGCCACAGGCGCAGGTCGCCGGTGACCGGATCGAGCTTCGCGCGGATGTCGTTCTCGATGCCATAGCGATTCTTGGCGGCGCGCTCGATCGCGTCCTCCATCGCCTCGATGACGATCGCCCGGTCGATCATCTTTTCGGTCGCCACCGAATTGGCGATGGCAATCAGCTCAGCCTTGTTGGCGGAAATGGCGGTGGCCATCAGTCCTGTTCCTCTGCTTCGAATTCGTCTGCGCCCTCGGCAGGCGCTTCAATGATCTCGTCGGCTCCCGCCGCCGAAAGGGGTTTGGTTGCGGCGATCAGCCGGTCGGTAATCACGAGCTTCGCGTCCTCGATGGACGCAAAGGCGATTCTGTGGGTCAGCCCATGTCCGTCGGTGATCGCGATCATCTCGCCCTCAACCCCGGCAAGGTCGCCCTTGAATTGCTTACGCCCGTCGATTTTCTCGGCGAGCGTGATGCGCGCTTCATGCCCCGCCCAGTCCGCGAAATCCTTCAGGCGCGTCAGCGGCCGGTCAATGCCGGGCGAGCTGACTTCAAGCCGATAGGCTTCGGGGATCGGGTCACGGCCCGCTTCCTCAAGTTCGTCGAGCCGGTCGGAGATGCGCCGCGACAGATCGGCGCAATCGTCGATATTGAGCTGGCGGGTGTCGGGCCGCTCGGCCATCACCTGCAGCGTCCGGTCGCCCTCGCCGCCGAACAGCTTGACGCGCACCAGATCGAAGCCGAGCGCACGCGCCTCAGGCTCGATGATTGCGGTCAGGACTGCCAGATCGGCCAACGCTCAAAACTCCAAATACACCGGAAACACCCCGTCGCCGCCGGACCCGCTGGGGCCGACCTCGCCAAGTTTCCAATGTCGAGAACAGCGCCTCTATAAGCCCGTGCCGCGCAAACGGCAAGGATTTCGAGTCAGCCCCGGCCCCCTCTTTTCCCGGGCGCCCCGCCATGCAACATCCACGCGGTCCGCGCGTTGCGGGATTTGCCCCAGGGAGGACTATGATGCGTCTGTTACCGATTGCCGCCGTTTCGCTGACCCTGATTGCCTGCACCAGCGCCCAGCCGGGCAACAGCCAGGAGGCGGTCGTAACGTCCAATGATCTGCCGTTCACCGTCACGCCGGTCGCCGATTTCGACGCGCCCTGGGCGATGACCTTCCTGCCCGACGGGCGGATGCTGGTGACCGAAAAGGCCGGCAAGCTGATCCTGGTCAGCGCTGACGGCGCGACCAAGGCGGAGGTTGCAGGCGTACCGGCAGTCGACAGCGCGGGGCAGGGCGCGCTCAAGGAGATTCTGCTCGCTCCCGATTATGCCAAGATCAAGCGCGTCTATTTCAGCTTTTCCGAGGCCGGGCAGGGCGGCAAGGGCGTCGTCCTCGCCCGCGCCACGCTGACCGACGGCGCGGCCCCCGCCCTCACCAATGTCGAGCGACTGTTCCAGGCGACTCCCTATGTCGAGGGCAGTGGTCATTATTCGGGACGAATCGCCTTTGCCCCCGACGGCAAGCACCTGTTCTTCGCCAATGGCGAGCGCCAGAAGTTCGATCCGGCACAGGACCCCAAGTCAACGCTCGGCAAGATGCTGCGCCTCACCCTCGACGGCAAACCCGCTGGCGATCCCGGCCTGACTGCGAAGGGCTTCCACCCTGCGGTCTGGTCCTATGGCCACCGCAACCTGCTCGGCATCGCGTTCGACAGCGCTGGAAACCTGTGGGAGCAGGAAATGGGGCCGAAGGGCGGGGACGAGGTCAATCTGGTCCTGCCCGGCCGCAACTATGGCTATCCGATCGTGTCGGACGGCGACCATTATGACGGGCGTGACATCCCCGACCACAGCACGCGCCCCGAGTTCGAGGCACCCAAGGTGTCGTGGAACCCGGCAATCTCCCCCGGCGGGTTGATCGTCTATTCGGGCAAGATGTTCCCGCAGTGGAAGGGTGACCTGTTCATCGGCGGACTGTCGAGCCAGGCGCTGATCCGCGTCGATGTCACCGGCACCAATGCCGCCAAGGGTGACCAATGGTCGATGGGCGCACGCATTCGCGAGGTCGAGGAAGGGCCGGACGGCGCGATCTGGCTGCTTGAAGATGGCGGGCGCGGGTCGGCCGGTCGGCTGCTCAAGCTGACGCGGAAATAACCCTTACCCGATCAGGAAATTCATCCGGGCCGCCGCCACCGGGCGGTCCGGATCATCCTGCCACGCGAACGCCTCGACATTGGCGACGCGGTTGCCGAGGCGACTGACCTTGCCCTGCGCGCGCGTCACTTTTTCGCGCCCGCCGCGCATGAAATCGACGGTGACGTTGACCGGCTTGATCCGTGCGCCTTCGCGATCGTCCGCCGCCAGCGCATGACGCAGCGCCGCGATTGCCGCCATTTCGAGCAGCCCCGACAGCGCGCCGCCATGGACGAAACCCGGACGCCCCACCACGCCGCTGCCGAACGGCATGTCGAGGATCGGCGGGCCATCCCCGCGCTCGATCGTGATGCCCAGCAGCTGCGCATAGGGCGGCAGCGCAAAGCTCATGCCGCGCCCTCCATGAACATGAAGGTGCCGGCGACATGCGCGACCGGATCGTCGGGGTCGCCGTCATGCGCCACCCCGCGCACAAAGCCCACCGACCGCGTGACGCGATAGCACTCCCCCCGCCCGATCACCTCGCGCCCGACGACCGCCGGGCGGAGATAATCGACGCGCAGGTCGAGCGTCGCGTGCGGCAGGAACCCGCCGCGTTTCATCCACACCGCGACGCTGGTCGCCATGTCGAGCAAGGTGATGATCGGCCCCGATGCCAGCACCCCGCGCTCGACATCGCCGATCAGTTTCGGATCGAATGGCAAAGCCAGCTCGCACCAGTCGGGGCCGTGCGCGCGGTAACGGATGCCCAGCGCATCGCCATGCCCGCCGACGCGGCGCGCGAAGAAATGTTGGGGGTCAAAGGGGATCGGCGCGACAGTCATTGCCTGCGCGCTAGCGGGGGCGGAGGCGCGCGGCAAGCGCGGGGCAGTCGCAACATAAAGCCGAGTTAACTCAGCGCCGGTCAAACATCTGCTTAGCCTTGCCCGACACCATCAGGGGGTAAGCCATGCTGACACTATCGCTCTCCGACATCGCTACGCTCGGGACGCAGGTCGCGATGCACGGCGCGATCCGCGCGTCGGAAATCGCCGGGGACGAGATTTTCGAGATGATGGTGGCGATCGTCATCATCGTTTACGAGACCTGAGCGTGGCCGCGTTTGACGCGGCGGCGCATCCCCCATTGCTTGGCGCCCGGGCGCGGTCGGCGCCAGCAAATGCGGCCTTTTCCGCTACCCTTGCCCAGCGCATCGCGCCGCGTTTTGCGGGACTTGAGGATGCCGATGCTGTGCTGGCGCCGGCACGCGCGCTGCTTGCGGACGGCGGGTGGATCGCGGACCTGATCGTCCCGCTGGTCGATGGATTGCGGAGCGACCCCTGGTTCGATCCCGCACTGCGCATCACCCGCGACAGGCTGCGCACTGCGGTGGTGCTCGCCGATCTGCCTGAGGTGACGCTGACCGCCAGCGTCACATCCGCTGCGGCGCTGGCGCAGCTCGCCCTGCCCGCGACATTGGTCCTGTCCGGGCGACGCGCGGTTACGCTCCATGTGCGCGGAGGAGGGGCCGAGGTGCGACGCTGGCGTTTGGCCGAAGCCGGGCCGCGTCGCTGCTTCGAAATCGAGTGCCAGCACCTGCGTGACGGTGACCTGATCGAACAGGATGGCCGGCGCGAGGCGCGGCTGATCGTCGCCGCGACGCGGGATGTGGTGACAGTGACTGCAACTGCCAAGCCGGGGGCGGATCCGCTTATCCACGAATATTCGACCGCCGATGGCCGGTTTGTCCGCAGCGCCACCGCCGACGACCGCACCTCGCGCGCCGAACTCCTCCTTGCCCTGCTTCGTGCTAGCGGGCGCGCCGATGCCGGGAACTGCTTCGACAGGATGAGCCGTGACCCCGCTTTTCACCTGCGCTGGGCGGCGATGCGCGAGTGGTTGATGCTCGACGCGCGCGCGGCACGGCCCCGGCTTGCCGAGATGGCGGCGGGTGACCCGGATGATGCGGTGCGCACTGCAGCGGCGCAGACGCTCGGCCGGCTCGATGCGCGGATGGCGGCGGCATGACCCGGCTGCTCGACCCCGGCACGGGCGACCCGATGACGCTCGATGACCTGGTTGAGGCGCTGGAAACGACGCCGTTCGATCCGCATGACGAGGATAGTTTCGCTGCGCTCGGCCCGCTGCTCGCGCGGCTGGGGCGCAACCAGACCTTCCTTGCCGACCTCGCCATCGCCGAACTCAAGACGCGCTGCGCCGGGCAGAGCGCCGCCAGTGGCTATGGCGCGCAGGTTTTTCTGCTGCGCCCGCCCAATGGCCGATTCGTGCTGCGCGCCAATTTCTGGCCGTCCGCAGATGACGGCATTGTCCAGGCGAGCGGCACCGCACCGTTCGTCTATGGCATGGCGCACGACCATAATTTCCCGTTCCTCACCTATGGTTATCTCGGCCCGGGCTATTGGAGCGATTATTGGGAGCGCGATCCCGGGCAGCCCGAGACACCGATGCGTTTCACCGGGCGGCGGCGGATCGAGCCGGGCCAGCTGATGCTCTACCGGATGCGTCGTGACGTCCATGCCCAGCTGCCGCCTGACGCATTTTCAGTGACGCTCAACATCCTTGGCAGCCACCCGGCGCATCGCTGGATCGACCAGCATCGCTTCGATCCCGCGACCGGCGCAATCGCCGAGGTGCTGACCACAGCGCCATCGGAGGGATTGACGAGCATCGCCGCGCATCTGGGCGGAGGCAATGGCCTCGACCTGATCGACCATCTCGCCCGCCACCACCCGCATCCGCGAATGCGCGCCACCGCGCTCGCCGCACTCGCATCGGCGCGTCCGGAATGTCCCGAGGCGCTGGCGCTGATCGCGCGCGCCGCGCCCGATCACCCCGCTTTGGACCCATCTTCGGCAGACAGGCTGCTGCAAAACTGCGCAAAACCGGGGTGTGGGTCCGGTGATTCTGTCCGAAGTCGAGATACCGCAGCTTGACGCTGCGATTCGCGCACGCGGCTACGCGCTGGAGATCGGGTGCTCGGCGACGACGGGTGCGACCCATGTCGCGGCGATCCTGTGCCGGTACCGCGCGGGACAGACGATCGGCGCAATGCGGGTGCCACATATCGCGCTGACACGCGACCGCATGATGCTGATCGCGGCACTTGATGCGGGCGCAGCCGACGCGGTCGCCGATCCTGTCGATCCCGACGAGCTGGCGGCCCGGGTCGATGTCAGCATCCGCCGCCGGGCCGCCATGGCGATCCGCGTGGGTGCGCTGCAGCTTGACCCGGTGGCGCGCACCGTCACCCGATCGGGCGCACGCATCGCGCTGGTGCCGCGCGAATTCGCACTGCTCCGCTACCTTGCCGAATGCGCTGGTCGCTTTGTCAGCCGGCGAGAATTGCTGGAGCAGGTCTGGGGCCTGGGCTTCGATCCGGGGACCAATGTCGTCGCGGTGCATATCTCGAACCTGCGCGCCAAGCTCGACCGGCCGTTCGCGACCGCGATGGTCGAGGGTCGCAAGGGGCTGGGCTATCGCCTCGTTGCGGATTAACGTGCGCGTAAAGCGGTACCGAACGGAGGGGATTAATGACCGAGCAGCGCGTAACCATCGACATCGCCAATGGCATCGCCGATGTCCGGCTGGCGCGACCCGACAAGATGAACGCGCTCGATCCGGCGATGTTCGCGGGGATCGCCGATGCGATCGGCCAGCTCGCCGCGACGCCCGGCCTGCGTGCGGTCGTGCTGTCGGGCGAGGGCAACGCCTTTTGCGCCGGGCTCGACATGGCGAGCATGGCGGGCGGCGGCACCGAACTGGACATTCATGCGCGCAGCCATGGCGAGGCCAATCTGTTCCAGCAGGTCGCCTGGGGCTGGCGCGCGCTCCCTGTCCCCGTGATCGCCGCAGCGCATGGCGTCGCGTTCGGCGGCGGCTTCCAGATCCTGTCGGGCGCGGACATTCGCATCATGGCCCCCGGCACGCGCTGTTCGATCATGGAGATGAAATGGGGCATCGTCCCCGACATGGCGGGCTTTGCGCTGTGGCGGACGACAGTGCGCGACGATGTGCTGCGCGAGCTGACTTATACCGCGCGTGAGTTCGATGCGGCGGAAGCGGCGGCGCTCGGTTTCGTTACGCATATCTCCGACGCGCCCTATGCTGCGGCAATGGACATCGCTGCCGCCATTGCCGCGCGCAACCCCGACGCCATCCGCGCCGCCAAGCGCCTTGCCAACCTGTCCGCCGATGCCAGCGCGGACGCGATCCTCATCGCCGAAAGCGCCGAGCAAGCGAAGCTGCTCCGTTCCCCAAATCAGATGGAGGCGGTGATGGCCAATATGCAGAAGCGCACCCCGAAATTCGCTGACTGATACTTCCAATCGACCTTCTCCCACGATAAAGGATCGCCATACCCGATATACGAATGAGAGGATGTCTATGCGCGAAGCCGCGATCGTCTCCACCGCCCGCACGGGCATCGGCAAGGCCTATCGCGGCGCGTTCAACGCGACCGAGGCGCCCGTCCTCGCCGCGCATGTGATGAACGCGGCGGTCGAACGCGCCGGGATCGACCCGGCCCGGATCGACGACATCTTCTGGGGCGTCGGCAATCAATGGGGGACGCAAGGCGGAAATGCCGGGCGCATGGCGGTGTTCGCTGCCGGGCTGCCGCAGAGCGTCCCCGCCTTCACGCTCGATCGCAAATGCGGCTCCGGCCTCACCGCGCTCGCGCTGGCCGCGCGCTCGATCATCGCGGGCGACATTGACGTCGCGCTGTCCGGCGGGATGGAATCGATCAGCCTGACGGTGACCAAGGATGCGCCGCGCTTCGCCAACCAGTCGGTGCTGGCGAATGAACCGCACGCCTATATGCCGATGATCGAGACCGCCGAGATCGTCGCCGAACGCTATAGCATCAGCCGCGAGCGCCAGGACGCCTATGCCGCGCAAAGCCAGCAGCGTGCCGAAGCCGGGCTGGCTAACGGCGCGTTCGCCGAGGAAATCGCACCGATCACGGTCGAAAAGGCGCTGTTCGACAAGGAGGGCAACCGCACCGGCAGCGAGACCGTCACGGTGACGCAGGACGAAGGCATCCGCCCCGGCACCACCGCCGAGGCGCTCGCGGGCCTCAAGATCGTGTGGAAGGACGGACAGGTCATCAAGGAGGGGCGGAACATCACCGCCGGCAATGCCAGCCAGCTGTCGGACGCCGCCGCCGCCCAGATCGTGATGGACCGCGCCACAGCGGAGGCCGAAGGCAAGGACATTCTCGGCATCTATCGCGGGTTTCAGGCGGCGGGGTGCGGCCCCGATGAAATGGGCATCGGCCCGGTGTTCGCGATCCCCAAGCTGCTTGACCGCGCCGGGCTGTCGGTCGCCGATATCGGCCTGTGGGAACTCAACGAAGCGTTCGCGAGCCAGTGCCTCTATTGCCGCGATCACCTCGGCATCGATCCCGAGCGCTACAACGTCAATGGCGGCGCCATCGCGATCGGCCACCCGTTCGGCATGACCGGTGCGCGGCTGGTCGGTCATGCGCTGATCGAAGGGCGCAAGCGCGGGGTGCGCTGGGTCGTCGTCTCGATGTGCACCGCCGGCGGCATGGGCGCTGCGGGGCTGTTCGAGATTATTTAGCCGCCGCAACGTCCGTTTGCCCTGAGCCTGTCGAAGGGCTTGTCCACCGCCCTTCGACAGGCTCAGGGCAAACGGACGTTAGGAGAACCATCGCGACCTTCGACATCGCCGAAACGCTTCGCTAGAGCCGCCCCATGTTGCTTCGTCTTGGTACCCGCGCCTCGCCACTCGCCCTTGTCCAGGCCGCTATGGTGCGTGATGCGCTGCGCGCCGCGCATGGCTGGGCTGCCGAGCAGATCGAAATCGTGCCGATCCGCACCACCGGTGATCGTGTGCAGGACCGCCCGCTCGCCGAAATCGGCGGCAAGGCGCTATGGACCAAGGAACTCGACCGCGCACTGCTCGATGGCGCGATTGATCTGGCAGTCCATTCGATGAAGGATGTCGAGACGATCCGCCCGAAGACGATCGCGGTCGCCGCGATGATGCCGCGCGCCGATGTCCGCGACCGGTTGATCGGCGCAGACTCGATCGACGCGCTGCCGCACGGCGCGCGGATCGGGACCAGTTCGCCGCGCCGCGCCGCACAGCTGCGCCGCCTGCGCCCCGACCTTGTCATCGTGCCCTTGCGCGGCAATGTCGACACACGCCGCGCCAAGGTCGCGGCGGGCGAGGCCGACGCAACGCTGCTCGCCGCTGCCGGGCTCGATCGGCTGGGTCATGCCGATGTCGGTGTCGCGATCGAAGTCGATCAGCTGCTCCCCGCCCCGTCACAGGGTGCAGTCGGGATCGAAGTGCGCGCCGATGATGCCGCAACCCGCACCCTGATCGCGGCGATCGGCCACGCCCCCACCGAACGCTGTGTCTGGGCCGAGCGCGCGTTGCTTGCCGCGCTCAACGCGGATTGCCACTCGCCGGTCGCCGCGTTCGCCACCCTCGAAGGCGACGGCCTGCGCCTGCGCGCCGAGATCCTTGACGAGGACGGATCCGAACATGCTGGAATCGACTGCGTCGCTCTGGCCGGAACGGCGGAGGAAGCGGTCGCCCATGCGCGCGCGCTGCTTGCTGGCGCGTCCCCCCGCCTGCGCCACCTGTTCGGGCATTGACCCGCCCGGTCGCCATATTGCGTCCCGCGCCGGGCAATGCGGCGACCGCTAGCCGGGTGCGCGCTGCGGGTCTCGAACCGCTGCTGGTACCGCTGTTCAAGATCGTTCCGCTCGCCTGGGTGCCCCCCGACCCCGCTGAATTCGGAGCGCTGTTGCTGACCAGCGCCAATGCCGCGCGCCATGCCGGGGACGGATTGGAAAGGCTGGCGCGGCTTCCGGTACTGGCAGTCGGACCAGAGACCGGACGCGCCGCCGAGCAGGCCGGATTGCGCGTGGTCGAATGCGGCAGCCGTGGGGTTGCGGCGCTGCTCGCACGCCAGCCGTCGTGCCAGCGGGTGCTGTGGCTTGCGGGGCGCGACCGGATGACGATCGAGCATCCGGCGATCCGCGCGATCATTCCGGTCTATGCCAATGAGGAAATCGCGTTGACCGATGAGGCCGCAGCGCAATTGCCGGGCAGTGTTGCGTTGGTGCACTCCGCCCGCGCGACCCGGCAGCTCGCAACACAGCTCGATGCCCACGCCATTCCGCGAAATTCGGTGCGGGTCGCGGCAATCAGCGCGCGCGCCGCCGATGCCGACGGGCGCGGCTGGGACCGCGTCGCCATCGCCGCCCAGACCAGCGACGCCGCGTTGATCGACGTTGCGCACCGGCTGGCGATTGACCCCTGACCGCATCGGGAGAATAAGCAGGCCATGACCCCCGACGCTCCGGTTCCCACCGCCGCAACGCGCGGCAATCCCTTGACGATGATCCTGGTCGCCGTGCTGATCGCGTTCATCGCCGGCTTGGCGGCGATGGCCGTGGTGTTCCGCGCCGGCGACTGGTGGGGTACGCCCGCCGCTGCGCCGGTCGCCGTCGTTCAGCCGCCGATCTCCGCTGTCCCCGTCACCGCTCCCGGAATGGACGTCGCCACGCTCGCCGCGCGGGAACAGGTACTCGCCGCCCGGCTCGAATCGCTCGACGCCCGGCTCAAGACGACCGACGCCGATGCGCGCGTCGCCGCCAGCTATGCCGGCCGCGCCGAGGCGATGATGCTGGTCTTCGGTGCGCGGCGCGCACTCGAACGCGGGCAGGAACTGGGGATCATCGCGGGCGAGCTGCGCCGCCGCCTCGGCAGTGCTGCGCCCGAAGCGGTCGCGACGGTCGTCTCTGCCTCGGGCGAACCGATCACGCTGGAGGATCTGCGCGTCGCGTTCGACCAGATCGCCCCGCGCCTGTCGACCTCCCAGCCCGATGACGGTTGGTGGAGCGCGATCCAGCGCGAGCTGACGACGCTCGTCATCATCCGCAAACAGGACGCTCCAAGCCCGCATCCGCGCGAGCGGCTGGCGCGGGCGCGCCGGTTGCTCGGACAGGGGCATGTCGAGGCCGCGCTGGCCGAAGTCTCGCGTCTGCCCGGCGCGCAGGGTGCGGAGAGTTGGATGGCGGCGGCGGGGCGCTATATCGCGACGCGCCGTGCGCTCGACACGCTCGAAGCAGCGGCGATCGAGGGGAAGGCGCAGCCTGTTCCCGGCGCACGCACCCCGCCACCGGTAGCACCGACAGCACCGGCACCGGCAAAAGCACCGGCACGAGATATTCAGGGAGAGTAAGATGGCCGAGATGGGCCGGTTTGACTGGCAGGATCCGTTCGCGCTCGACGCGCAGCTGACCGACGAAGAACGGATGGTCCGCGATGCGGCGCGCGCCTATGCACAGGAGCAGCTGCTGCCGCGCGTTACCCGCGCGTTTCTCGACGAGAATTTCGATCGTGAGATCATGTCGGAGATGGGCCAGCTCGGCCTGCTCGGCCCGACCATCCCCGAAACCTATGGCGGCGCGGGCCTTGGCTATGTCGCCTATGGCCTGGTCGCGCGTGAGGTCGAGGCGGTCGATTCGGGCTATCGCAGTGCGATGAGCGTGCAGTCGAGTCTGGTGATGCACCCGATCCATGCTTACGGGACCGAGGCGCAGAAGCGCAAATATCTGCCCAGGCTGGCGAGTGGCGAATGGGTCGGATGCTTCGGCCTGACCGAGCCCGATGCCGGCAGCGACCCCGCCGGAATGCGCACCCGCGCGGTCAAGATCGACGGCGGTTACAAGCTGACCGGCGCGAAAATGTGGATCACCAATTCGCCGATTGCGGACGTATTCGTCGTCTGGGCCAAGAGCGACGAACATGGCGGCGGGATCAAGGGCTTCGTTCTCGAAAAGGGGATGAAGGGACTGTCCGCGCCCAAGATCGAGGGCAAGCTGAGCTTGCGCGCCTCAATCACCGGCGAAATCGTGATGGACGGGGTCGAAGTCAGCGAAGACGCGCTGCTGCCCGAAGTTCAGGGGCTGAAAGGGCCATTCGGTTGCCTCAACCGCGCGCGCTATGGCATCGCATGGGGCACGATGGGCGCGGCCGAAGCGTGTATGCAGGCTGCGCGCCAGTACACGCTCGATCGTCATCAGTTCGGCCGGCCGCTCGCCGCGACCCAGCTCGTGCAGCTGAAGCTCGCCAATATGGAGACCGAGATCGCGCTCGGCCTTCAGGCAGCTCTGCGCGCGGGCCGGATGTTCGACGAAGGCACGCTGTCGCCCGAGGCGATCAGCATCATCAAGCGCAACAATTGCGGCAAGGCGCTCGATATCGCCCGCGTCGCGCGCGACATGCATGGCGGCAACGGCATCTCCGCCGAATTCCATGTGATGCGCCATGCGATCAACTTGGAGACGGTCAACACCTATGAGGGGACGCACGACGTCCATGGCCTCATTCTGGGGCGGGCGATCACCGGGATCGCGGCGTTTTGATTTGCGGTTCAGCAAAGCTGAACCGGGCGGCACCAGCCCGCTCCCCCACCCGGCCACCCATTCAGGATACGCTGTGGGTGGCCGGGTGGGGGAGCGGGCTGGTGCCGGTCCGGCGTAGCCGGACCCATAACCCATGACGCCGGATCGGCAGCCGGTCCTTGAGGGCGAGTTGGTCACGATCCGCCCTCTCCAGGAGGGTGATTGGGACGCCCTCTTCGCCGTCGCCTCCGACCCGCTGATCTGGGAGCTGCACCCGGCGAACGACCGCTGGCAGGAGCCGGTGTTCCGCAAATTCTTCGCCGACGCGCTGGCGTGCGGCGGCGGGCTTGCGATTCTCGACCGGGCGAGCGGGGCTGTCATCGGGTCGAGCCGCTATGATTGCTGGGTGCCGGACGAGGACGAGATCGAGATCGGCTGGACCTTCATCGCCCGTAGCCATTGGGGCGGCACCTACAACCGCGAGATCAAGCGGCTGATGCTCGATCACATCCACCGCTATGTGAAGCGCGTGGTGTTCATCGTCGGGCGGGACAATCTGCGCTCGCGCGGTGCGATGGAGAAGATCGGCGGACGGCTGATCCCCGGTCGCCACCATCGCGGCGGCGGACAGGTCTTTCCCGACCATGTCGTGTACGAGATTTGCCGCGCATGAAGCCGCTTGCGGGCATCAAGGTCATCGAACTCGCCCGCATCCTTGCCGGGCCGTGGTGCGGGCAGCTGCTCGCCGATCTCGGGGCCGAGGTGATCAAGGTCGAGCGCCCCGGCGCGGGCGACGACACCCGCCACTGGGGGCCGCCGTTCCTGCACGATGCCGATGGCGTTAGCCGCGACGCCGCCTATTTCCACTCCGCCAATCGCGGCAAGACTGCGCGCTTCATCGACATCGCGACGCCCGAGGGACAGGCCGAAGTGCGCGCGCTGGTCGCCGATGCCGATGTCGTGATCGAGAACTACAAGGTCGGCGGCCTCGTCAAATACGGCCTCGACCATGCCAGCCTCGCCGCGATCAACCCGCGCCTGATCACCTGTTCGATCACCGGCTTTGGCCAGACCGGTCCCTATGCACACCGCGCCGGATACGACTTCATCATTCAGGGGATGGGCGGGATCATGTCACTGACCGGCGAACCCGATGGCGCGCCGCAAAAGGCGGGGATTGCCTATGCCGACATCTTCACCGGGGTCTATTCCGCCGTCGCGATCCTCGCTGCGCTGCGCCAGCGTGACGCCACCGGAACCGGCGCGCAGATCGACATGGCGCTGCTCGACACCCAGGTCGCGGTGCTCGCCAATCAGGCGCTCAACTGGATGGCGAACCCGGCCAAGGTGCCGCACCGCATGGGCAATGGCCACGCCAACCTCGCCCCCTATCAGGCGTTTACGGCAAGCGACGGTGACCTGATCATTGCGGTCGGCAATGACGGCCAGTTCCGCAAGCTGTGCAACGTGCTCGGCCTCACCCTCGCCGACGATCCCGATTTCGCGACCAACCCCGCGCGCGTGCGCAACCGCGCCCGGCTGATCGCACCGATTCAGGCGGCGGTTGCGGGCTGGACCAAACAGGCGCTGTCCGACGCGCTCGAAGAACAGGGCGTCCCCGCCGGCCCGATCAACACGGTGGACGAGGTATTCGCCGACCCGCAGGTGATCGCACGCGGTATGCAGATCGCAGCGGAGGGGCTTCCCGGCGTCGCCAGTCCGATCGTGATCGACGGACAGCGCATGGTCTCTGACCGCGCCAGCCCAGCGCGACCGGCGGAGGATTAAGCTGCCTCCGCGCGACATCGCGGTCGCAGGATGCGGCACTGCGGGGCTGGCCGCCGCCTTGCTGCTCCACCGCGACGGCCATCGCATTACCTTGTTCGAGCGCTTCGACGCGCTGCGCCCGCTCGGCTCGGGCCTGCTGATCCAGCCCACCGGACAGGCAGTGCTGCACGCATTGGGGCTGGAGGCCGAATTGCACGCGCGCGGCGCGCCGGTCACGCGGCTGATCGGCCATGCCGGGACGCACTGCGTGCTCGACGTGCGCTACGCCGCATTGAAGCGCGGCGGCATCGGGATCGGCGTCCACCGCGCAACGCTGTTCGCGATTCTCCACGACGCCGTGCTGGCCGAGGGCATCGGAATCGAAGCCGGTCGGGCGATCACGGCGTGCGCGGACGGGTGGCTGCACTTCGCGGATGGCGCACAGACCGGGCCCTTCGACCTGATCGTCGATGCGATGGGCAGCCGCTCCCCGCTCGTCCCCCCGACCCGCCCGCTGGCGTTCGGCGCGCTGTGGGCCGATCTCGACTGGGCGGGCGACTTCATCCCCGATGCGCTCCAGCAACGCTATCGCCGCGCCAGCGTGATGACCGGCGTGCTTCCGATCGGAACGCCGCGCCATGCGACGGGGCCGCGCGCGGCGTTGTTCTGGTCGCTGCGGGGCGACTGCCTCGCCGCGTGGCGCGCGGCCGGCCTCGCCGCGTGGAAGGCCGAGCTGCTGGCGCTATGGCCCGCGACCGAACCGCTGTTCGACCAGATCAGCGATCCCGACCAGCTGACCTTCGCCAGCTACGCGCATCGCACCCTCCGCCATCCGGTCGAACCCGGCGTGATCCATCTCGGCGATGCCTGGCATTCGACCAGCCCGCAATTGGGGCAGGGCGCGAACATGGCGCTGCTCGATGCCTATGCCCTCGCCCTCGGCCTGCGCCGCGCGCGCACCCTGCCCGATGCGCTTGCCGAGACCATCCGCCTGCGTCGCGACCAGATTCAGCTCTATCAGCTGCTCAGCCGGTTGCTGACCCCGGTCTATCAGTCCGATGGCGCAGCGATTCCGTGGCTGCGCGACCGGGTGATGGGGCCGGTGTCGAAGCTGTGGCCGTTCACCGCAGCGCAGGCGGCGCTGGTCAGCGGGGCGGTGGGTCACCCGCTCGCCCGGCTTGGACTCGACGCCTGAGCCAGTCGCGCAGCGCACCCGTCCGCGCCTCGGTCTGTGCCGCGAACAGCCACGTTGCGGCGAGCGCCAGCGCCAGGATCGCCACCACCGCCAGCGCAGCCTCCCCACCCGGCGCCAGCCGCGTGTCCCCGACGATCCACCCCGCCGCTAGCGCCATCAGCGGAAAATGGATGGCGTAGAGCGAGAAACTGGCCTGGGCACCATATGTGGCGAGCGGGCGCAGTGCTGCGAGGCGGGGCGGATCGCTGCGCAGCAGGGTGAACAGGAACAGCGCGAAGCTGGCGGCCTCGATCGGATCCTCGACCCCGAAATCGCCCGTCCGCCCCCAGAGCAGCGCGGCGAGGCACAGCATCCCCGCCGCAACCGGCGTCCAGCGCGACAGGCGCAATTCGGGCCAACGCCGCTCCGCACCATGCAACGCCGCGCCGCACAGCCAGCTGAGGAAACCCAGCGCAATCTCCGGATTGGCTAACGCGATTCCCAAACTCGCCAGCGCGATGCCGGGCCGCCGATAGCGCAGCGCCAGATAGAGCGCCGGAAACCACAGATAATACCAGAATTCGAACGCCAGGCTCCACAGCGGCCCGTTGCTGCCGAACGGCGGGACGATCAGATGCTGGAGAAACACCAGATTGCCGAGCAGCGCTTGGCTCGTCAGCGATTGCGACAGATCCTGCGTGAACACCCACGCACCGGTCAGCCCGTAATGTGTGGGCAGTTCCAGCACATGATAGCCGATCCAGTCGAGCGCCCCGCCCAGCATCAGCGCCGGGACCAGCACGATCCCCAGCCGCGCGACCCGGTCGATCAGATATGCGTCCCAGCGCCAGCCCCGCTCCGCCCGCGCCGCCACGCTGCGCGCGATCCAGTAGCCGCTGAGCACGAAGAACAGGATCACCGCCGAATGCGCGAACCCGGCGAGGAAATAGCCCGCACGCACCAGCAGCGACGCGGTCGGCCGGTAATCCTCGACCAACAGCCCCCACAAATGCCCGAACGCGACCGTCACCGCGAGCACGGCGCGCATCGCATCCATATGGAACCACGCTGCGCGCGGCGCAGACTGTACCCCGGTCGCGCTCAGCCGCGCACCCGTGTCGCCAGCGCCTGCGCCCCGGCGGGCGCGCGCACCTTGCCGCCATGAATCAGGAAGACAAAGGTTTCACGCGGGGTCACGGGCGGATCGCGATCCTCGACATAGGGCAGGCCCGCCGGTCGCCCGCCGGATGCCCAGCAGGTCGCCACCTCCGCCCAGCGGTCCAGCTCGGCCTCGGGATAGCAGAGGGGATTGTCGTCCTCGCCCGATTCGAGCCGCGCGTAAACGAAGTCGCCCGTCACATCGGCGATCGCGGGGTATTCGGCAGAATGCGCATAGACGACCGCAACGCCCGCCCCGCGGCACATCGTCACAAACTCCGGCACCGCAAAACTTTTATGCCGCACCTGCACCGCGTGGCGCAGCGTCACGCCCTCATGGCTCGCGGGCAGCAACTTCAGGAACGCGCCGAAATCCGCCGCGTCGAACTTCTTGGTCGCCATGAACTGCCACAGGATCGGGCCGAGCTTGTCGCCCAGCTCGATTATCCCCTGTCCCACGAACTTGGCGATCGACTCTCCCGCGTCCGCGAGAACCTTGCGATTGGTGCAATAGCGCGACGCCTTGACCGCGAACACGAACCCCTCGGGCACACTCGCCGCCCATCCGGCGAAGGTCGCGGGCTTGAACCCCGAATAATAGGTGCCGTTGATCTCGATCGCGCCGATCTGACGGCTGGCGAACTCCAGCTCCCTCTTCTGCGCGAGACCCGCAGGATAAAAGGTGCCGCGCCACGGTTCGAAGGTCCAGCCACCAATGCCGGTGCGAATGGGTGCGTGCGTCATGCCGCGTGCTTAGCGCGCCGCCGCCCGCCTCACATCACGAAATACGCGTCCAGGTCTGCGACTTGCAGATGAAGCCGAGCACGCAGCCCTTGCCGATCATCGAATTGCCCTCGACCCGCATCTGGCCGCTAAAGGTGCGGTTCATGTCGGGTACGAACACCCGTCCCTTATACTTGCCCGGAGCCACTTGGCGGAATTCGCGGAACAGGTTCGCGCCGACCAGCTTGTCCGTGCCACCCTTGCGCGCATCGGCCTTGGCCTTCTCACTCGCCCAGATCACCGTCCCGCACATCCGGTCGCCCCCGCACGGGGTGATGCGGATATGCACGCTGTTGCTCGGGTTGCGCCATTCGCTCGACACCAGCTGCGCCGCGCCATTGCCGGAGGCATTCGCCCCACCCAACGGCGCGGCCAGCATCGCCAGCCCCGCCACTGCCCTCATCCACGCCCGCGGACGCACCGTGCGCCGCACTGGTCCTTCGATCGTCATGGTCTCAACTCCAATCATCCATACAGAGCCACGCGTGACGCGGCTGAAATCCTGTTTGAACAGATAATTAGGTACGCGACCCGGCACGAAAAGGGCAGGAAGGGGGCAATTCGCAAAAGCGACTAAGTCAGATCATGAAAAAGGGCGCGATGACCGTGCGGCCACTGGAGCGGGCGCAAGGGTTCGAACCACGCCCGTAGCGCTGTTGCGCGAAGGGCCAACAAAAAGCGCGAGGGTTCCGGCGGATCCGAACTGACGAAGATCTGCGCTATCGCAGCGCGGCGACTGGAGCGGGCGAAGGGATTCGAACCCTCGACCCCAACCTTGGCAAGGTTGTGCTCTACCCCTGAGCTACGCCCGCTCTCTGGCGCCATATGTGCCCGCTCGGGAAGCCGAGGGGGCGGGGCAAGGTGGCGGCCTCTAGCAGCGGGTTTGTGGGTCTGCAAGCCATGATTTTGTCAAAGTGCGGCACCGGCCCGCTCCCCCACCCAGCCACCCATTTCAGAATATCCTGTCGATGGGTGGCTGGGTGGGGGAGCGGGCCGGTGCCGGGTCGGCGAAGCCGACCTCTAGATCAAACCCCTTGGCCCTGACGCCGCGAGCGCCCAAATAGGGGGTTCAACGCATTGCTCGAACGACAAGGGATTCGCCGTGGCCACGCTTGGACTTTCCGCCGCCGACAAGGACGCCGTCGAGACATTTCGTCGCGACATTGTCGAACCGTCGATGACGAAGCTCGTCATTCTCGATTTCTGGGCGGAATGGTGCGGGCCGTGCAAGGCGCTGGGGCCGGTGCTGGACAAGGTCGCCGCCGACTATGCCGACAAGGGCGTGATGCTCGCCAAGATCGACGTGGACGCCAACCAGTTCATCGCCGCGCAGTTCCAGGTGCGCTCGATTCCCACCGTCTATGCGATGTTCCAGGGCCAGCCGATCGCCGACCTGACCAACGCGCGCACCGAATCGCAATTGAAGGCGATGCTCGACCAGATTTTGGCGCAGCTGCCGATCCAGAGCGAGGCGGCGGCGCAGGCGGCCGAGCTCGAACCGCTGCTGGCGATGGGCGAAGAGGTGCTGGCGGGCGGGGAGACCGAGCGCGCGCTGTCGATCTTCGAACAGATTGCCGAGATTGCGCCCGACAACGCACAGGCCGCCGCCGGTCGCGCCCGCGCGCTGATCGCGCTTGCCCGGCTCGACGAAGCCGCCGCCGTGCTCGCCGTTCTGCCCGACGATGCCGCCAAGGCACCCGAAGTCGAACGCGCCCGCGCCGCGCTGAGCCTGGCGCAGGAAGCGCCCGCCGCTGCTGGCGACGATGAACTCGGCGAGCTGCGCGCCAAGGCAGCGACCGGCGACATGGAGGCACGCTACGACCTGGCTGGCGCGCTGATGGGCAGCGACCGTCAGGCTGCGGCCGACACGCTGCTGGCGATGATCGCGGAGGACAAGGAATGGAATGACGGCGCCGCCCGCGCGCGCCTGCTCAAGCTGTTCGAAGCAGTCGGGCTCGAAGACCCGTGGGTCTCGGCACAGCGCCGCAAGCTCTCCGCGATCCTGTTCGGATGACCGCATTGGCGACCGGCACGCGCCTTTCGATCTTCCCGCTCCCGGGGGCATTGCTGTTCCCCGGTATGCATTTGCCGCTGCATATCTTCGAGCCGCGTTACCGGGCGATGGTCAATGACAGCCTCGCCCGCGACCGCCGCATCGCGATGATTCAGCCCAAGGGGGGCGGGGACAAGCCACCGCTGTTCGAGATCGGCTGTGTCGGCCGCATCGCCGATGTCGAGGCGATGGAGGATGGCCGGTTCAACGTCGTGCTGGAGGGGCTGTCGCGCTTCCGAATCCTGCGCGAGCTCGAGGTGACCACCCTGTTCCGCCAGGTCGAGGCCGAGCTGATCGCCGATCCGGTCGACGAAACCCTGTCGATGGGCGCACGCGCCGCCCTCGAACTCGAATCGCGCCGTTTCGCCGAGACTCAGGGCTATGCCGTCGACTGGGAAGCGGTTGCGCGGCTCGACGACCAGAACCTCGTCAACGGAATCGCTCAGATCGCCCCCTTCGACCCCGCCGCCAAACAGGCGCTGCTGGAAGCCGACACGATCGCCGACCGCGCCGAACTGATCATCCAGCTGATGCAGTTCTTCGGGCGACATGAGGGGGAAGAGGGGACGTTGCAGTAACTCCTCCCCTCGTCGTCCCGGGCTTGACCCGGGACAGGGCTTCTCTTTGTGAGTGGCGGAATGCAAACCATCAAGGGGGCTAAAGGAAGTGGCCAAGCTAGTCCTCGGAGCGGAGCACGATCTCGCGCTCACCAACATTCTGCTCGAAGTGCTTCGCGAATTGGGCGCGGAGGAAGTTTCCCGAAACTGGGGCGTAGCGGGCTCTCAGGAAATCAACGCCTTAGAGTACAGCCTCGATGGAACGCCGCTCACCGTTGAGGCCGAAACCTACATCGGCCTGTCGCTCTCAGGCGAGGAGCTGGTCATTCAGTCGATTGTTGAACGGGTCCAGGATCGCAAGCGAGGCTGACGCCTCACGCATACGCTTCAAGAAGCCCAGCCCCGGCTCAAGGCCGGGGCGACGGTGGGGTCAAGCCATCTCCCCATGCAGCAACCTTGGCACCTTGCCCGATTCGCCGCGTGCTTCGGCCATGAACCAGTTCTTGAGCGTCGGCACCTTGTCCACCGCCGACAGTCCGAACCGCCGCGCCGCATTCGCCGCGCCGCCCGGAATCCCGAACAAATGCGTCAGCGCATCGGTGGCGATGCTGACCATCATCGTGTCGAGGCTGCGCCAGCGTTCGTAGCGCGACAGCAGAGCGGGATCGCCCATGTCGAGACCCAGCCGTTTCCCCTCGACCAGCACCTCGACCAAAGCCGCCACGTCGCGGAACCCGACATTGACCCCCTGCCCCGCAATCGGGTGGATGCCGTGCGCCGCGTCGCCGACCAGCGCCAGCCGCTCCGCCGTGATCTTCGCGGCATGGTGGAAGCCGAGCGGATAGCTGAAGCGCGGCCCGAGCGGCCCGAGTTTCCCCAGAAACCCGCCCATCTTCTTGTCCGCCTCGGCCAGGAAGCCGCGTTCGGACAGCTTCATCATCCCCGCTTCCTCGCTGCGCTTCACCGACCAGACGATCGCAGAGCGGTGCCCGTTGGCATTGTCGCGCAGCGGAAGAATCGCGAACGGCCCCTGCGGGTAGAAAATCTCGAACGCGGTATTCTCGTGTGAATGCTCGTGATGCAGCGAGGTCACGATTGCTGAGTGATCATAATTCCAGCGCGCCACCCGCAGCAGGGCGGCGTCGCGTGTCGGCGATGCACGCCCTTCCGCCCCGATCAGCAGCTGCGCACGCACCGTCTCCCCCGAATCGAGCGTCGCGGTGACCCCGGTCGCATCGCGCTCGACCGACAGCGCGCGGGTCTTCATCCGCACATCCGCCAGCGGCGCGCGCTGTGCCGCCGCCATCAGCGCGCGGCGCAGGTCGCGATTTTCGAACATCGTGCCGAGCGCGCCCTCGCCCTCCTGCGGATCGAAGTCGAGCTTGCCGGGCTTCAGCCCATCCGACACGCGAATGCTCTCGATCGGACACCCCTTGCCTGCCAGATCATCGGTCAGCCCGATCGCCTCCAGCATCCGCAGCGGCGCAGCGGCGATGGCGGACGCGCGCCCGTCATGCCCGGCGGACAGGATCGCGTCCGGATCCGCCGGGTCGATCACGATGCTGGAGATGCCATGCGCGTCGAGCGCCACGGCAAGCGCGCTCCCGACCAGTCCGCCGCCGAGAATGAGAAGGTCTGCCTGGGTCATATCCTGCAGTTAGGCGCTCGCTCGCCTTGACGCCAGAGTCCACAAGGGGGATGATTGGAACGATTATCGAACACGGGTGGGAATGATGGCGAGCCGGGCGCAGCCGATGCTGTGGCGTGACACAATGAAAGCGGGGGTGAGGCGGAGCGGGGCGATGGTCGGCGCGATCGCGCTGTTCCTGTTCACGCTCGCCGCAGTGCTCGCAATCGGGACGTATAGCGGCGAGGATCCCTCGCTGAACACCGCCGCGGGCGGTCCCGCGCGCAATTTGCTGGGCGAACCCGGTGCGTGGCTCGCCGACCTGCTGCTCGCGATCGCCGGGCTGCCCATCGTGCTGCTCGCGCCCGTAGGCATCATCATCGGTTTGCGGCTGTGGCGCGGCGCGGGCGCCGGCCGCTGGCGGCGGATGTTGCTCGGCGCGTTCGGCGGCATTGCCCTCATGGGCGCGGCGCTCGCCTCGATCTCCAGCGCTGCGGTGATGGAGCTGCCGGGCGGCTGGGGCGGCGTCGCGGGCCTTTCCGTCGCAGGCGCGGTGCGCGGGCTGATCGGCCTGTCCGGTGACGCCACCGTGACCCTGTGGGGCGTGCGCGCGGTCGGTCTGATCCTCGGCATTGGCGGCGTGATCCTGTGGGCGCGCAGCGTGCAGTTCGACTTCCGTCAGCATATCCGGCTGCCGAGAATGCCGCAGCGCGACGCGGCCACCGCGCTCCCGTTCGACATCGACGATGATGACACCGCCGACGTATTCACCCCCGCCGCGCCGCGCCCGCGCAAGGTCGCGCTGCCCGACGAACGCCCCGGCCCCGTCATCGCCGAGCGCGCACCCGCCCCTGCCCCGCCCAAGGCCAAGCCCGTTCAGGCGAGCCTCGACTTCAAGGGAAGCTACCAACTCCCCCCGCTCAAACTTCTCAAGGAGCCGACGCGCAGCACCACCACGGCGATCGACAAGGCGGCGCTGGAACGCAACGCCCGCCTGCTCGAATCGGTGCTCGACGATTTCCATGTGAAGGGCCAGATCGTCGAAGTCCGCCCCGGCCCGGTGGTGACGATGTACGAGCTCGAACCCGCCAGCGGCATCAAGGCGAGCCGCGTCGTCCAGCTCGCCGACGACATCGCGCGCAACATGTCCGCCGTCTCGGCCCGCGTCGCCACCATTCCCGGGCGCAGCGTCATCGGCATCGAACTGCCGAACGTAAAGCGCGAGACGGTGTCGCTCCACGAACTGATCGGCAGCGCGACGTTCGAGGATATGGGCGCGCAGCTGCCCATCGTGCTCGGCAAGAATATCGCCGGCGATCCGGTCATCGCCGATCTCGCACCCATGCCGCATCTGCTCGTCGCCGGCACCACCGGCTCGGGCAAGTCGGTCGGGCTCAACTGCATGATCCTGTCCTTGCTCTACCGGCTGACCCCCGACCAGTGCCGCATGATCATGATCGACCCCAAGATGCTGGAACTCAGCATGTACAAGGACATCCCGCATCTACTGGCGGACGTGGTCACCGACCCGCCCAAGGCGGTGCGCGCGCTCAAATGGGCGGTCGAGCAGATGGAGGAACGCTATCGCATGATGGCGTCGGTCAATGTTCGGTCCTTGGGCAGCTTCAACGACAAGGTGCGCCAGGCGCTCGCCAAGGGCCAGAAGCTCGGCCGCAAGGTCCAGGTCGGCTACGACCCCGAAACGCGCAAGCCGCTGTACGAGGAGGAAATGCTCGACCTCAATCCGCTGCCGCAGATCGTGATCATCGTCGACGAGCTCGCCGACCTGATGATGACCGCGGGCAAGGAAGTCGAATTCCTGATCCAGCGCTTGGCGCAAAAGGCACGCGCGGCGGGCATCCACCTGATCATGGCGACGCAGCGCCCCTCGGTCGACGTCATCACCGGCGTGATCAAGGCGAATTTGCCGACGCGAATCAGCTTCCACGTCACCTCAAAGATCGATTCGCGCACGATCCTGGGCGAACAGGGTGCCGAACAGCTGCTGGGCAAGGGCGACATGCTCTACATGCCCGGCGGCAAGCAGATCGCCCGCGTCCACGGCCCGTTCGTGTCGGATGAAGAGGTGATGGCGGTCGCCGATCACTGGCGCTCGCAAGGCGCGCCCGACTATATCTCCGCCGTCACTGAAGAGCCGGAGGGCGGCGAGTTCGCATTGGACGGCGCCCCGACCGGCGAGGATTCGCCGGAGGAGCAGCTCTACCGCCGCGCCGTCCAGCTGGTCGCAGAGAGCCAGAAGGCCTCGACGTCATGGCTCCAGCGCCAGCTCCGCGTCGGTTACAACAGCGCGGCGCGGCTGGTCGAACGGATGGAGAAGGACGGCCTCGTTTCGCGCCCCGACCATGTCGGGCGGCGCGAAGTGCTGATGGATCAGGACGGGCGGCCGTTGTGAGCGTTGACCCTGCCATAGTGAGCGGCGCTGCGTTCAATCTCATTATTTTGGGACCGATCATCTGGGGCGGCCTATCTCGCAGCGAGTATCGCCGCAGCCGAACCTGGATGGCGGTTGGCCTGCCCACCTGTATCAATCTGCTTTTTCTGACGTTCCGAAGCGATTTCTCGCTTGAAGATCGCTTGGCCGGATTAGCCGTGACCTTGTGTTTGGCTGCTCTGGGGCTGGCCGTTGCCCGTCGCTTGGACAAGCGAGAATCGCACTAACCCTCGATATCGAACAACCCGATCAGCCAGTCGTGGAACAGCTTCACCGGCCGCTGCTCCAGCGCGCGCGGGCGGCAGACGAACCAGTAGCTATAGGGGCTTTTCACGCTCGGCTCGCCGAACAAAGTCCCGATGCGCGGATCGTCGGGGTCGATGCGGTGCGAATCGAGCATGAAGGCGATCCCCACCCCCTGCGCCGCCGCCTCCAGCAGCAGCGATCCCGAATCGAACAGGTCGATCGACACCGGCTCCAGATCGGGCAGGCCGAGTGCCGTGCGCCAGATCTCGAAGCTGTCCGCCATGTCGCGATGCGCCAGGATCGAATAGCCGGCCAGCTCCTCGGGCCGACCGATCGCTTCGGGTCCGTGCGCCAGCCGCCGCGCCGCCACCGGGCGGATGCGGTTGCGGTCGAGTCGGCGGCCATACAGTGTCGGCTCGATATCGCGCGCCAGCACGATCGCCGCGTCCAGCCCGTCGCCCAGCCGCGACATGCCATGCCCGCCGGTATCGATGTCGAGGTGAAGCTGCGGATGCACCGCACGCAACCCGGTGAGATAGGGCAGCAGCCGCTGGCTCGCGAACAGCGACGGCGTGCCCAGCCGCAGCCGCAGCACTTCGGTCCCGCTGTTCATGCTCTCAATCGCGTCGCTCATCGTGTCGAGCGCGGGCGCAATCAGGTGCAGCAGCCGTTCGCCCTCTGCATTCAGCTTCATCGCCTGATGCCGCCGCTCGAATAACTGCTTGCCGATGAAGCGCTCCAGCGCCTGCACCCGGCGGCTCAACGCGGGCGACGACAGCGCCAGTTCCTCCGACGCGGCCTTGACCGATCCCAGCCGTGCGACTTGGACGAACGCCTCGATGGCGGTAAGGGGCGGCAGCCTGCGCATCTTATATTTCTGTGGTGCAGCGTAGCATATTGCAACTCATTCCCGCGGGCGTCACGTGCATGACACCCCTGTCATCGGCTCTAATCAGCGAATGTTACAGATTGCAGATTCTGCAATCGTCGCGAACGCTCTTCGCACTTGCACAAAAACTCGCCGCACTGCACATAGAGCAGGCCTTTCAGGCATCCTCTCCTAAACCTTTCAAAGGGCTGGTCTTCGGACCGGCCCATTTTTTTTGCCCGAATCGTGTGCGAAACGGTCCTCAACCTAGGCGACTGGGAACCGCGTGCCTATCTGGCGCGTCACCCCGCACGGGCGAAAGGAGAGCCGATGGCTGATACCGAGACGGACACACGCAAACTTCAGGTCGCCAATTCACGGCCGGAGGACAGCGGCCGCGGCCTTGCCCACCTGCCCCGCGCGATGATGGACGCGCTCGGCCTGCAACAGGGCGATGTGGTCGAGATTATCGGCAAGCGCACCACGCCCGCGCGCGTCGTCTTCCCGTATCCGGAGGATGAGGGGCTGGAAATCCTGCGCATCGACGGGCTTCAGCGCGCCAATGCCGGCGTCGGCTCGGGCGATTTCGTCGAGGTCCGCAAGGCCGAGTCGCGCCCCGCGACTCGCGTCATCTTCGCTCCCGCCCGCCGCGACCTGCGGCTCGAAGGGTCGGGCGACGCGCTGCGCCGCACCTTCCTTGGCCGCCCGTTGTGTCAGGGCGACACCATCTCCACCGTCGGGCAGCAGCGCGTGTCGGACATGCCGCCCAATGTGCTCCAGCATCTGCGCGCGCCTGCCTATGCGTTGCAGGAGATTCGCCTGACCGTCGTTTCGGCCGTGCCGCGCGGCATCGTCCATATCGATGCCGAGACTGAGATCGAGCTGCGCAACGAGTTCGAGGAGGCGCGCGAATTGCGCCGCGCGGATGTGACGTACGACGATATCGGCGGGATGGCCGCGACGATCGACCAGCTGCGCGAGATGGTCGAGCTGCCGTTGCGCTATCCCGAACTGTTCCAGCGGCTGGGCGTCGATCCGCCCAAGGGCGTGTTGCTCCATGGGCCGCCCGGTACCGGCAAGACGCGACTCGCGCGCGCCGTCGCCAACGAATCCGACGCGCAATTCTTTCTGATCAACGGTCCCGAGATCATGGGATCGGCCTATGGTGAATCCGAAAAGCGGCTGCGCGACGTGTTCGAGGAAGCGTCCAAGAACGCCCCCTCGATCGTGTTCATCGACGAAATCGATTCGATCGCCCCCAAGCGCGGCCAGGTGTCGGGCGAGGCTGAAAAGCGCCTCGTCGCCCAACTGCTCACGCTCATGGACGGACTGGAGGCGCGCGCCAACATCGTCGTCATCGCCGCGACCAACCGGCCCGAGGCGATTGACGAAGCACTGCGCCGCCCCGGCCGCTTCGACCGCGAGATCATCGTTGGCGTCCCCGACGAACGCGGCCGCCGCGAGATTCTGGGCATCCACACCCGCGGTATGCCGATCGAGGAACGCGTCGATCTCGACGAGCTTGCCCGTACCACCTTCGGCTTTGTCGGCGCGGATATCGCGGCGCTGGCGCGTGAAGCGGCGATCGAGGCGGTGCGGCGGATCATGCCGCGTCTCAATCTCAGCGACAAAACCGTGCCCGCCGACGTGCTCGAAACCCTCGCCGTCACCCGCGAGGATTTCGTCGAGGCGTTGAAGCGCGTCCAGCCAAGCGCGATGCGCGAGGTGATGGTGCAAAAGCCGAACATCAAATGGGAAGATGTCGGTGGCCTTGACGATGCGCAGATGCGCCTCAAGGAAGGCGTCGAGCTGCCGATGCGCGACCCCGACGCGTTCCGCCGCCTTGGCATCCGCCCGGCCAAGGGCTTCTTGCTCTACGGCCCGCCCGGCACCGGTAAGACCCTGCTCGCCAAGGCGGTCGCGCGTGAGGCGGAGGCGAATTTCATCGCCACCAAATCGAGCGACCTGCTGTCCAAATGGTATGGCGAGAGCGAGCAGCAGATCGCCCGGCTGTTCGCGCGTGCGCGGCAGGTCGCGCCCTGCGTCATCTTCATCGACGAACTCGACAGCCTCGTCCCCGCGCGCGGGTCGGGCATGGGCGAGCCGCAGGTGACCGAGCGCGTGGTCAACACCATCCTCGCCGAGATGGACGGGCTGGAGGAACTTCAGTCGGTCGTGGTCATCGGCGCGACCAACCGGCCGAACCTGATTGATCCGGCGCTGATGCGTCCGGGCCGGCTCGACGAGCTGATCTATGTCGGTGTGCCCGATGCCCCCGGGCGCGAGCGCATCCTCAAGATTCAGACGCAGAAGATGCCGCTGGCCGACGATGTCGATCTCGCCGTGGTCGCAGCGCGTACCGAACGCTTCACCGGTGCCGACCTTGAGGACGTCACCCGTCGCGCGGGTCTTGCCGCACTGCGCGAGCGCCCGCCCGCGAGCGAGGTGACGATGGCGCATTTCGAAGCGGCGCTCGCCGATTCGCGCGCCACCGTCACGCCGGAGATGGAGCAGGAATATGCGCAGATCGTCTCGAAGATGAAGCAGGATGCGGTGTCGCTGAACCCGATCGGCTTTATCGCTCCGGGGATGCTTCAGGGGCGGACTCGCTCGTCCGAAGACTGAACCAGCCATAGATGACCAGCACTGCCAGGGCGGCGGCCGCGACCAGATAGGGGAGCGGCCGCCAACCGCCATACAGCGCGACGCCGATCGACGGGCCAAGGATGAACGCGGCGCCGTTGATCGACGTGACCTTCCCCGCCACCGACCCTTGCGCGCCCTGCCCCACCGCCAGCGAGGATCCGGCAGTAAAGCCCGGACGTGAAAAGCCGAATCCCATCGTCGTCAGCGCATAGGCGGTGGCGATCCCGTAGAGCGAGGTCGCGGTGCCCGTCGCGAGGCAGCCGATCGCGCTCAGACCCAGCCCGATCAGCATCAACTGACGCGGGTTGAGACCCAGCAGCGGGATAATCCCCCATTGCACCAGCAATGCCGACCCCGCCCCCATCATCAGCACGAGGCCCGTCGCCTCGATCGCCTCGAGCGGCGCAACGCCGAGCCGGTCGATGATCAGGAACCCGATCACCTGCCCCGCCATCGCCTGCGCATGGCCAAGGATCAGGCCACAGATCATCCACGCACGCACGCGCGGGTCGAGGAATCCGATCGGTTCGATCTTGTCGGCGGTTGCCGCCGTGACGCTCGCCCCGCTCGCCTGCCCGCCGATCGACGGATAGCTCGACGCCGCGCCATGGCTGATGCTCTCATCGACATTGCGCGGCAGCAGCCGGGCGACCGCAAACAACATCGCAAGCGCGACGATGCTGAAGATCAGCGCTGGTCCCGCCAGCCCGATCGTCGGCCCGCCCCGCCACAGATCGCCAAGCACCAGATACGGCGCGATCGCCGGCCCCAGAATCGTGCCGAGCCCGAAGGCGGAGCCGAGCAAGGTCAGCGCCTTGGTCCGCTCATCCCGGCTGGTGCGTGAGGCGACGATCGCCTGAATCGCGGGCGGCGCCGCCGATCCGAAGCCCCCATACAGCATCCGCGCGGCGACGAAGAAGGCGAAGGCTGTCACCGGCGCGATCCAGCCATTGATCCCGGCGGCGAGGAACAGCCCACAGAAGAAGAGTGACGCGGTCAGCCCGACCTGTCCCAGCAGCACCATCTTGCGCCGCCCATAGCGATCCGACCGATTGGCCCAGAAGGGCGCGACTAGCGTCCACAGCAACGCCGAAACCGAAAACGCCGCCGCCACTGCCGCATCGGGCACGCCCAGCGAACGCCCAAGCGCCGGCAGCACCGATTGCAGCGCGGTATTGCCCGCCGCGATCACGAACATCACCGCGAACAGGATCGCGAAGGTGCGATCCATCCGCGCCGAACTCACCGCGCCCACTGATGTCCGCGGCGGATATCGACGACCATCAAATCATAGCGCTGGAGCCACTTCCCCCGCCCCTCATGCTGGATGCGGGCATGTTCGGGATGGTTGCGCCACGCCGCAGCGCTGGCATCGTCCGCCCAATAGCTGATCGTGATCTCGCCCCCTTCGGAGCTGCCGACCCAGTCGACCCCGCAATAGCCCGGCTGTTGCGCGACCAACTGGGCCATCGCCTCGGCGGCGGCGGCATAGCCGGGTTCGTCCGTGCCGGTGGACTCGGACACGAAGATCACGGCGACCTGCCCAATGCGCGGATGTGTACGCGGATGTTCCATGCGTTTCAGGATGAAACGTTTCGCCCCGCCGCGCAACCGCCCCAAGGCGAAGAACGTTAACGCGACACGTGAATGATGACAGAGGCGTTGCAACTGTCCTACAGATACGCGACACCGACTTGAGGATATTTGATGACCGGTTCGACCACGATCGCCCGCGCGAAGCGCAAGGCTTCGCGCCCGCTGTCGCCGCAGGCGCTGTTTCTTCAGGGGTTTTTCAAGCACCCGGTGATGGTCGGTTCGATCATCCCGTCTTCGGGCAAGCTGATCCGCAAGATGCTGGGCCCGGTGGACTGGGACCAGTGCAAGGTGTTCGTCGAATATGGTCCGGGCGTCGGCACCTTTTGTCGCGCGATCCTCGACCGGCTGGGGCCGAACGCCAAGTATATTGCGATCGACACCAACCCCGATTTCGTTGCGTATCTGCGCGCGACGATCGTCGATCCGCGCTTTTCCGCGATCCATGGTTCGGCAGCGGACGTGAATGCGATCGTTGCCGATCATGGTGCGGCGAATGCCGACTATGTCCTGTCTGGCCTGCCCTTTTCGACCCTGCCGGAGGGTGTCGGCGAAGCGATCGCTACGGCGACGCATCAGGTGCTGCGCCCCGGCGGGCAGTTCCTCGTCTATCAGTTCAACCCCAATGTCCGCAATTTCCTGACCCCCCATTTCCCGCGCATCGACCATGCGATGGAATGGTGGAACGTGCCCCCGGCCCAGCTGTGGTGGGCGTGGAAAGATGCGCCGGTCGGCTGATGCTGGCCAATTGACGCCAACGATTGACGGCGCGCGCGTCGCACCACACATCTGCGCATATGGATCAGCTCAATCTTTCTGAGTCGGAGTGGCGCCAGCGCCTTACCCCCGAACAATATCATGTGCTCCGCGAAGCCGGGACTGAACGCGCCTTTTCGGGTCACTATTCGGACAACAAGGCCGATGGCATTTATCGCTGTGCGGGGTGCCATCTCGACCTGTTCGACAGCGACGACAAATATGATTCGGGATCGGGCTGGCCGAGCTTCACCCGCCCGGTCGCGCCCGATCACATCAGCGAGCATCGCGATACCAGCCATGGCATGACCCGGATCGAGGTGCGGTGCGCGCGATGCGACGGGCATCAGGGCCATCTGTTCCCCGATGGCCCGCCGCCGACCGGCTTGCGCTATTGCATCAATTCGGTCGCGCTCGAATTCCGGCCGAGAGCGGGATCCGACGGCGCATGATTCGCTTGTGACAGCCCCGGTTCACCCGTAAATCGTCACACAGCGTCCCATGGCCACCCGTAAACCAATGCTCTCGCCCAAGGCGCGCCGCATCCTCCTCTGGGTGGGTGGCGGCATTGCGTTGGCGACACTCGCTGCGTTCATCGCGCTGCTGATCGCCGTCTATACCGCCAAGGCGTCGCTGCCGAGCTATGAGGATCTCAAATCCTCCCCCAATGGCCAGATGATTCGCGTCCATGCCGCCGACGGCACGGTGATCGTCTCGCTCGGGCCAAGCTATGGCGAGTGGATCGAGTACGACAAGATTCCCGAGCCAATGCGCGACGCGATGGTGGCGATCGAGGATCGCCGTTTCCGCTCGCACTGGGGCGTCGACCCGGTCGCGCTCGCGCGCATCACCAAATTCGCGATCGACAATCGCGGCACCGGCCGCCGGCTGCAGGGCGCATCGACGATCACGCAACAGGTCGCGCGCACCATCTTCCTGTCGAACAAATATGATGTCGGGCGCAAATTCCGCGAGATGATCCTGGCGCTCGCGCTGGAGCGCAAGTTCACCAAGGACCAGATCCTCGAACTCTATTTGAACAAGGTGTATTTCGGCGGCGGTGCCTATGGCATCGACGCCGCGTCGCGCACCTTTTTCGGTCATCCGGCGACCAATTTGACGCTGTCGGAGGCGGCGGTGATCGCGGGACTGGTCAAGGCACCCTCGCGCTATTCGCCCACGGCCGACGCGCAGGCGGCAGTCGGTCGCGCCAGCGTGGTGCTCGACGTGATGGTCGAAACCGGCGCGCTGACCGCAGCGGAAGCAGCAACGGCTAGCCCGGCTCAGGTCAAGCTCGCCGCTGCGCCCAGGCAGAACAGCGTGCGCTATTTCACCGACTGGGCGCTGCCCCAGCTTGAGGTGTTGATCGACGAGACCGTTGCCCCGCTCGACGTGTGGACGACGATCGACCTCAAGATGCAGAACGCCGCGACTCAGGCGATTCAGGCGAACACGCCGGCCGGGGCGCAGGGCGCATTGGTCAGCCTCGACCGCGACGGCGCAGTCCGCGCGATGGTCGGCGGGCGCGATTATGTGTCGTCGATCTACAACCGCGCGACTCAGGCGACGCGCCAGCCGGGATCGGCGTTCAAGCTGTTCGTCTATCTCGCCGCGCTGGAGGCGGGGCGCAAGGTCGAGGACCGCGTCGTCGACGAGCCGGTGACGATCAACGGCTGGTCCCCGCGTAACAATAGCGGGCGGTTCAGCGGTGAGATGACGCTGCGCTCGGCCTTTGCCTATTCGATCAATACCGTCGCGGCCAAGCTGGGGCAGGAGACCGGCTTTGGCACCGTTGCCGATATGGCGCGGCGCTTTGGCGTCACGACGCCGATCAATACCCAGCCGGCGATGGTGCTCGGCACCTCCAACGTCCGCCTGATCGACATGACCCGCGCATTTGCCTCGGTCGGGCAAAAGGGTGTGGCGGTTACCCCCTATGCCATCACCCGCGTCACCGCGAACGGGGCGGTGATCTATCAGCATGAGGTCGATACCTCGCGCGTGCTGGTCGCGCCCTATGTCGCCGCGCAGATGACCGACCTGCTCCAGACCGCGGTCAACACCGGCACTGGCCGCGCTGCGCAGATCGGTCGTCCGGTTGCCGGCAAGACCGGCACGACCACGTCGAACAAGGATGGGTGGTTCCTCGGCTTCTCCTCCGGCCTGACCACTGGCGTGTGGATGGGCCGCGATGATGCCAAGCGTGTCGGCGGACTGCAGGGCGGCACCGCCCCCGCGCGCGCTTTCGCCAATTTCATGCGTGTCGCGGTCGCCAACCGCCCTGTGGAGGAGTTCGAGACCGCGGTGACCCTGCCCGAATGGCAGCTCGAGCCCGATGCGGAAGCGTGGGGCGAGGCCGACAATGGCGTGTTCGTCGATGAGAATGGCAACCCGGTCACGCGCGAAGGCGGCGATGGGGGTGAGGCGATCGAGGGCGAACCCGCGCCGGGTGACGAAGGCGGGATCAGCCAGGACTGGCTCGACCGGATGACCGGCCGCGACGCCCCGCGCGACCCGCAACCGGCCCCGCGCCGCGACCCCGCCGACCGCCCGCCGCCGCAGCAACAGCCGCAGCGCGAGCCGCTACGCGCGCCTCAGGACGACCGCCCGAACGAGTGAAGCCGCATCGCGTTCGCGCGCAGCCACGCCCGCTCCGGCGCGGGGTCGCGGCCATACAGCGTGCGAACCAGCGCATGAAATGCCGGGCTGTGGTTCATGTGCGTGCGGTGCGCCACTTCATGCGCCACCGTCGCACGCCGCACCGCTGGCGGGGCGAGGATCAGCCGCCAGTTATAGCGAATCACGCCGGATGACGCGCAACTCCCCCAGCGACCCTTGGCATCGCCGATTGCCACCTTGCTGACCTTTACGCCGGACAGCGCCGCATATTCGGCGGTTTCCGCGCTCAGCGTCTCCAGCGCCCGTTTGCGCAACCAAAGTTCGATCCGCCGCTCATAGCCCTCACGCGGGCCGCCCGCGATGATCTGGCCGTCGTCGAGCAGCGGCGTGCGTGGAAACCCGCTGTCCCAGCCAAGACCAACCTCTTCGCCCAGATACAGGATCGTCGCACCCGGTTCGAACGGCGTCGGCACGGCGCGGTTGGCCAGCGCCTTCGCAATCCACTCCCCCTGCCCCTCAGCCCAACGCAACGCTGGCCCGGCGGGCGCACGCGGCGGGATCGTCAGCCGCACCGCCCCGGTTGCCTGATCCACCGACAACCGCATCGTCCGCGCGCGTGGGTGGCGGACGATCTGGATCGGCACGCTCACAGGATGCGGTCGACCATATGATGCTCGAGGTCGCCCGCCATATCCTCGGAAATCGTCCAGCCACGCGTCGACTCGCCCGCCTCATGCACGCTCTCGCGGCTGCCCGAGATCAGATAATGCCATTTCGGCAACGGCTCATCGGCGGCGCGGAGGCGATAGGCACAGGTCACCGGCAGCCAGGCGATATCGTCGACATTGCCCGCATTCAGCCGCACGCATTCGGCGACATAGGCATGGCGATGGCGATAATCGCTGCACCGCCCCTGATCGCGGTCGAGCAAGCGGCACGCGACATTGGTCGCATAGATGTCGCCAGTATCGGCATCCTCGACCTTGTGCAGGCAGCATTTGCCGCACCCGTCGCACAGCGCCTCCCACTGCGCGCGGTCGAGCCGGGCGAGCGGCAATTCCCAGAACGCGGTCAGCCGATCCACCGCGTGATTTCCGCGACGATCGCTTCGGGGCTCTGCTCCTGCGGCAATAGCGCGATCGGCTCGCCATTCGGGCCCATCAGATAGGCCTGACGCCCATGGTCCATCAGGTATCCGGTCGGCGTTTCGCGCTTGGCATAGGGGACGCGATAAACCTTTGCCGCCCCATCGACCTGCGCCGCGCTGCCGGTGAGGCCGACCATGCGCGGGTGGAACGCGGCGGTGAATTCCTTGACCACGGCGGGCGTATCGCGCGCCGGGTCGATCGACACGAACACGGGGACGATCTTCGCCGCCAGCTCGGGATTCTGCTGGTCCAGCCGCTTCATCGCGCCGCCAATATTCTGGACGTCGACCGGACAGACATCGGGGCAGAAGGTGTAGCCGAAATACATGATGCGGTATTTGCCGGCGAAGTCCTTTTCAGTGACGGTCTTGCCGTCGCCATTGACCAGCGTGAACGGCCCGCCGATCGACGCCCCGGCGAGCGGCGCATCGGCCAGCGACTTGGACTGCGGCGCACCCCCGCCACAGGCGGCGAGCGCGAGAAGGGCGGGCAGGGCGACGAAAGATATCCTGTTCATGACAAGGCGACCCATGATCTGATAGGGGGTATTAGGCAAGGCTTGCGTCCTATCAGAGGTGTGTTCCGACCATGTTGACCGTTTCGTCCCGGCTCGTATTCGCCGCGGCGCTGCTGAGCGTAGCGCTTCCTGCTGGTGCCCAGCGTTTCTCCGAAAGCTATAACTTTCTCAAGGCAGTGCGTGAGCAGGACGGCAACAAGGTCACCGAATATCTCAACGCGCCCGGCCAGACCATCGTCAACGCCAAAGACGACAAGGGCGAAGCCGCGATCCACATCGTCACCAAGCGCCGCGACATGACCTATCTGCGCTTCGTCCTGGCGCGCGGGGGGAATGTGAATCTGCAGGACGGTGCGGGCAACACGGCGCTGATGCTCGCGGTCGAGGCGGCGTGGACCGACGGCGTGCGGGAACTCCTCACGCGCAAAGGCAATGTGAACCTCGCCAACAATGGCGGCGAAACCCCGCTGATGCGCGCCGTGCAGCGCCGCGATGGCGAACTGGTCCAGCTGTTGCTGACCAGCGGCGCCGACCCCGACATGGTCGACCGCCTCGCCGGACTCAGCGCACGCGACTATGCCGCCCGCGACACCCGCGCCCCGGCCATCGCCGAAACACTCAAGAACGCCCCGAAGGTCCAGAAGCGCGCGGTTTCCGGCCCGAGCTTCTGAATCGCCCGGGCGCTGTTTCGGCGCGGTCCGCGGCGATTGATGCTGCCCAGAACGTCTCGGCGTTCAAGACCCTCCCGACCGGACGGATCGCAGGATTGCGATCTGGCTTGGTTCCATTTGCTTCTGTAACCGGTTACAAGAATCGCACGCGTGAACATGCGCGGGCCCGGGAGATGATTGATGCGTGCGACCACCGCTCTGGCACTGACGAGCCTGCTGGCGATGGGCTCAGCTGCCGCGCAACCCGGCAAGCGCAGCTACGCCAACCCGATCGACCTGGACTATCGCTATAATTATGAGCAGGTGAACGAGGATATATCGTACCGCACCGGTGCCGATCCGGTGATTATCCGGCACAAGGGTGCCTATTATCTCTTCCAGACGCTGGCCGAGGGTTATTGGCGCTCGACCAATTTGATCGACTGGACCTTCATCACCCCAAGCCGCTGGGAAAAGGGCGGGTTCGTCGCCCCCGCCGCCTGGTCGGATGGCGAGCGGCTCTATCTCATGCCCTCGATGATGGAGCCGGGGTCGGTCTATGTCTCCGACGCGCCGGAGACGGGCAAGCTCGACTATTTCGTCCGCCGGATGCCGCGCCTGCCGGGACAGGTGTGGCCGGGGGGCGAGGCGAACATGAAGCCGGGCGACGTGCCGTCGGGACCGTGGGATCCGGCGCTGTTTCTGGACGATGACGGCAAATGGTATTTCTATTGGGGATCGTCCAACGTCTTCCCGCTGTATGGCATCGAGATCGAATTCCGCGACGGCAGGATGATCTACAAGGGCCGCGCGACCGAGGCGTTCAAGCTTGATCCCGACAATCATGGCTGGGAACGGTTCGGGCAGGATCATTCCGGAACCCTGCCCGACGGCACCCCGATCAAGCCGTTCATGGAGGGTGCCTGGATGACCAAGGTCGCTGGCACCTATTATCTCCAGTACGGTGCGCCGGGGACCGAATATAATGCCTATGCCAATGGCGCTTATATTTCGAAATGGCCGCTCGGCCCGTTCACCTATGCACCGTGGAATCCGGTCGCCTACAAGCCCGGCGGCTTTGTCGAGGGCGCGGGGCATGGCTCGACGGTGCAGGATCATCACGGCAATTGGTGGAACAGCGGCACGCCCTGGCTCGGCCATAACTGGACGTTCGAGCGGCGCATCAACCTGTTCCCGACGCGGTTCGAGGCGGACGGGCAGATGTGGGCGTCGTCGCGCTTCGGCGACTTTCCCCACTGGATGCCGGAGGGCAAGGTCGAGGATATCGAGGGGCTGTTCACCGGCTGGATGCTGCTGTCGTACCGCAAGCCGCTGACCGCCTCCTCGACGCTCGGCGACTATGCCGCCAGCCGCGCGGCGGACGAGAATCCGCGCACCTTCTGGGTCGCGGCCAGCAAGAAGCCGGGCGAGACGCTGACGATGGATCTGGGCACGGCGAAAACCGTCCGCGCGATCCAGGTCAATTTCGCCGACTATAAATCCGGCCGTTATGGCGACGCACCCGACATCTATACCGAGTTCCGGCTGGAGGGATCTGTCGACGGCAAAAGTTGGTCGAAGCTCGCGCAGACCGAAGCCCCGCGTCGCGACCGGCCCAACGCCTATTTCCAGCTAGAGCGCCCGGCAAAGGTCCGCTTCGTCCGCTATGTCCATGGCCATATCGGCGGCGCGCATCTCGCGATCAACGACCTGCGCGTGTTCGGTAACGCCGATGGCCGCGCGCCTGCCATGCCGGGTGCGGTGGCGGCGATGCGCGAAAAGGATGAGCGCAACGCCAGGGTCAACTGGCGCAAGGTTCCGGGCGCGACCGGTTACAACGTCATGTGGGGCGTCCGTCCGGATCGACTGACGCTGACCTATCAGGTGTTCGCGGACGAACTGGGTGACGATCCGCGCGCCAGCCTCGACTTGCGCGCGCTCAACAAGGGCGTCGGCTATTATGTGGCGGTCGAGGCGTTCAACGAAACCGGCGTGTCGAAGCGCAGTGCTCCGGTGCGGGTGCGTTAACCCGCGCTGGTCGATCGCACGACCAGTTCGGCCTTGTGGAGCGCGCCGCGCGTGTCTGCGCCCTCGCCCTCCAGCACGTCGATCACCCGCGCAATCGCATCCTCGCCCAGTTCGGCGATCCGCACGCGCATCGTGGTAACGCCGAGATAGCGGGCCAGCGGGATGTCGTCGAAGCCGGTTACCGCAACCTGATCCGGCACCGCGATGCCGGCCGCACGCAGCCCGGCCAGGCAACCGATCGCCATCATGTCGTTTGCTGCAAACACGGCGTCGCAGTCGATCTCGCCCGCCACGATCGCCCGCGCGACGGCCTGGCCTCCATCCTCGGCGAAATCGCCCGGCAGAACGATCGGCTCAACCCCGGGCAGGTGGCGGGCGATGCTGGCGCGGAACGCGCTGGCCCGCTCGCTGGCGTCGATGTTGCCCTCCGGGCCGGCGATATGGACGATGCGGCGGCGACCGGTCGCCACCAGATGCGCGACCATTGCGTCGGTCGCGGCGTCATTGTCGAGCCGCACCGTTGCCAGGTCGCTGATCGCGCGCGGGCCGTTGATGATCAGCGCGGGCAGCCCCGTCGGCAGCGCGCGGCGCAGCATCGCTTCGGACAGATGCGGTGCCATCACCACCAGTCCGTCCACCCGTCCGCGCATTGCGCGCAGCGCCATCGCCGCTTGCTCGCCCTCGTCATGCATGACGGACAGCAGCATGACATAGCCGCGTCGGCTCGCCTCGCGGTCCATGCCGCGCACAAACTCGCTGAAAAACTCGCCATGCAGGTCGGGCAGCACGACGCCGATCGCGTGCGCGCGCGCGAGGCTGAGGCTGCGCGCGCCGGCATGGGGGACATAGCCCAGCTCGTTCGCGGCGGCGATCACCCGCTCACGCGTCTCGGCGCGGACATTGCCGAGGCCGTTGAGCGCGCGCGAGACCGAGGCGATCGACACCTGTGCGTGCCGTGCCACATCCCGAATCGTCGCTTCGCCCATGCTGTCCTGCCCCCCAAATTGAGAACGTTCTTCTCCACCGGGTCATTCGCGATTGCAAATCCGTTTGTTAGGCGGCATGTAACCGGTTACGGTTTGCCGCGACAACCCTATTCGGGGCGCGCAAGCCCTGCCCATTCCCGTACCCTTGCCGGTGCGACCCGTTCAGGAGAGGACCAACATGCTCGACACCCGGATTTCCCGCCGCGCCGCCCTGATGGGTGCGGGCGCGGTCGCTGCGTGGCTGCACAGCCCGGCGCGGGCGTTGATGAGCGACGCTGCCAAGGTCGAGGTTCCCGGATTCGTCGATGCACTGATCGCCAAGATGACGCTGGCCGAAAAGGCGGGGCAGCTCAGCCTGATGGCGTCGGCCTGGGGTGGCGGTGCGGCGATCGCGATGAACCCGCCGAGCGGCTCCAACGCCAATTTCGCGCAGCAGCTCGACGAAGTGCGCCAGGGTCGGATCACCGGCGTGTTCAACGGCAACAATGCCCGCATGTGTCGCCTTATGCAGACCGCGGCGATGAAGGACTCGCGGCTGAAGATCCCGCTGATCTTTGCCGCCGACATTATCCACGGCCACCGCACCATCTTCCCGGTCCCGCTGGGTGAGGCCGCGAGTTTCGAGCCCTTGCTGGCGCAAAAGGCCGCCGCTGCCGCGTCGTTCGAGGCGGCGGCTGCGGGCATCGACTGGACGTTTGCGCCGATGGTGGACATCGCGCGTGACCAGCGCTGGGGTCGCGGCGTCGAGGGCGCGGGTGAAGACGTGCTGCTCGGCAACCTGTTCGCCGAGGCGCGCGTGCGCGGCTTCCAGGGCAAGAGCCTGAAGGCGATCGACACGATGATGGCGTGCGCCAAGCATTTCGCTGCCTATGGCGCGGCGGAAGCGGGGCTCGACTACAACACCGTCGACGTGTCCGAACGGACGTTGCGCGAAGTCTATTTCCCGCCGTTCCAGGCTGCGTTCGCTGCCGGTGCGCCGACCGCGATGGCGGCGTTCAACGAGATTTCGGGTGTCCCCGCGACCGGCAATGAATGGCTGATGCGCAAGATTCTGCGCGACGAATGGGGCTTCGACGGCTTCGTCGTGTCCGATTACACCGGAGACATGGAGATGATCGCGCACGGCTATGCCGCCGATGCGCGTGAGGCTACCAAGCTTGCCTTCATGGCCGGCGTCGACATGAGCATGACCAGCGGCTTCTACCGCGATCACCTGCCCGACCTGGTCGAAAAGGGCGAGGTGCCGATGGCGCGGGTCGATGAATCGGTGCGCAAGGTGCTGGCGCTCAAGGCCAAGCTCGGCCTGTTCGAGGATCCGTTCCGCCGCATCGACGAAAAGCGTGAGGCGGCGCGCAGCCGGACCAAAGAGAATCTCGCGCTGGCACGCGAGGCGGGCAAGCGCTCGATCGTCATGCTCAAGAATGACGGCGACCTGTTGCCGCTGCCCAAGAGCGGCAAGAAGATCGCGATCATCGGCCCGTTCGCAGAGGGGCAGCATGACCTCAACGGCCCGTGGTGCGTCTATGGCGACAACAAGCAGGCGGTTGATCTGGCGACCGGCGTGCGCAATGCGCTCGGCAAGAACGCACCCGTTACGGTGACGCTCGGCTCAAAGGTCGAGGAGCCGCTCGACGGCGGGATTGCGGCGGCGGTGGCCGCAGCGAACGCTGCGGACGTCGTACTGCTCGCGATCGGCGAGTCCGAAAACATGTCGGGCGAGGCGCAGTCGCGCACCAGCATCACCGTTCCGGCCCCGCAAATGGCGCTGGCCGAGGCGGTCGCCGCGACCGGCAAGCCGATCGTCGTGCTGCTCAAGAACGGCCGCGCGCTTGCGCTTGAGGGGGCAGTGAAGAACGCACCCGCGATCCTCGTCACCTGGTTCCTGGGGTCGGAGAGCGGCAATGCCATCGCCGACGTGCTGTTCGGCGACTACAGCCCCTCGGCGCGCCTGCCGATCAGCTTCCCGCGCGAATCGGGCCAGCAGCCCTATCATTATGCGCACAAGCCGACCGGCCGCCCGAACCCGAGCGACGACAAACTTGAGCCCTACAAGACCCGCTGGCGGACCAGCCCCAATTCGTCGCTCTATCCGTTCGGGCACGGGCTGACGTACGGCAAGGTCGAGTATGCGGGGCTGACGCCGCTGCAGGGCACGCTCGGGTGGGACGGCGAGATCGCCTTCACCGCGACGATCACCAATCGCGGCACCCGCGCGATCGAGGAAGTGGCCCAGCTCTATATCCGCGACCGTGCGGCGAGCATCACCCGCCCGGTGCGTGAGCTGAAGGCGTTCCGCAAGCTGGCGCTGGCGCCCGGCGCGAGCGAGACGGTGCGCTTCGTGCTGCGCCGCCGCGACCTGCAATTCATCGGCATGGATCTGAAGCCGACGGTCGAACCGGGTCTGTTCGACGTGTGGATCGCGCCGTCTGCGGAAGCACAGGGCGCCCACTCGACCTTCACCCTTACGGCCTGATCGCCCACCCCTTACCCGGCCCGTCCGGGACCGGCACCGCCCCTGCTCCCCCCTCCTCCCCGGGGCGGTGCCGGATAATGGGGAATTAGCGGCGCAAATCCTTGACGATCCGGGCGTGCGCGCCGCGCGCCAGCGGGTTGAGCGCCATCATCACGCAGGAAAAGGCGAGGAAGGCGAGGGGGACTGCGCCGATGGTCAGCCGCATTGCGGTCAGGGTCGCCGCGCTTTGTTCGACATTGGCGACATAACCCGCCGCATCGAAGCCGAAGCCGATGATCGCAGTGGCGATGCCGATCGCGACCCGCTGCAGCAGTGCCGCCATGCCGAACACCGCGCCCTCGACGCGCAGGCCCGTGCGCTGTTCGCCATATTCGATCGTGTTGGGCAGCATCGCCCAGAACACGAAGTTCAGCCCGACGATCATCGCCTGCATCGCCATCAGATACGCCTGCATCACCCCCGCCCGGTGGATGTCGAACAGCGCAAAGGCGGCGAGTCCGGCGCTGGCCAGGCCGGCGGCAAGGAACCACAGCCCGCGCGCGCCGATACGGCGGCGCAGCAGCATCCACAGCGGCACCGACACCGCGCTGACCACGCTCATCGACGCGAGCGCCAGCTGTCCGCTCGCCTCATCGTGCAGGAAGTATTTGAAGTAATAGAGGACCGATTTGTTGAGGATCGTCACCGCGACGATCACCGCCATCATTGCGAGGTTCAGCGTGACGAAGGCGCGATTGGCGGCGATTACCCGCAATGCGGTGAACACCGGAACCGGCTCCGTGCGCTCGGGAACGCCGGCCTCACGATAGCTGAGGCCGACAAAGGCGAGGATCGCGGCACCGGCGAGCGCGAACAGGATCGCTGCCCCGAAAAAGGCGTCCGCCGCGGCCTGCGCGCCAAGCAGCCCCGTGCCGAGTGGAACCGTGCCGAGTGCGACGACGATCGCGGCGAGCGTACCCGACAGCATCCGCACACCGGCAACGAACGCACGGTCGTTGCTGTCGGCGCTGACGCGCGCGCTCATCGCCAGATAGGGGACGTTGAGAAACGCATAGGCGGTGCGGAAGAGGATGTGGCCCGCAAAAATGCCCGCCATTCCCCAGAATCCGGGCGCCAGCGGCGGGAGATAGGCGAGCATGAAGCCCAGCCCCAACGGCACCCCGCCCAATGCGAGCAACCGCCCCAGCCCGCCGCGCGGCTCGTGCCGGTCGGCGAGCAACCCGGCGGCAAAGTTCGCAATCCCGTCCCATACCGATGCCGCAAGGAAGATCGTCGCCGCCACCCCCACCGGCAGCCCCAGCGCATCGGTGTAATAGAAGAGCAGGAAGAGCATCGCGCTCTGCCAGTAAAGATTGAACGCGAAGTCGCCGAAACCAAATAGCGCGAGGCGGAAGCGGGTCGGGCGGACTGCGGCCTTCATTCCGCCGCCAGCAGCGATTCCGCGCCGCCCAGATCGACCGAAACGAGACGGCTGACGCCGCGTTCGACCATCGTCACGCCAAACAGGCGGTGCATCCGGCTCATTGTCGCGGCATTGTGGGTGACGATCAGGTAGCGGGTCGCGGTCTCGCGCGTCATCGCGTCGAGCAGGTCGCAGAAGCGCTCGATATTGGCGTCGTCCAGCGGCGCATCGACTTCGTCGAGGACGCAAATCGGTGCGGGGTTGGTGAGGAACAGGGCAAAGATCAGCGCGACCGCAGTCAGGGCCTGTTCGCCGCCCGAGAGCAAGGTCAGCGACTGGAGCTTCTTGCCCGGCGGCTGCGCCATGATCTCCAGCCCTGCCTCGAGCGGATCGTCTGAGTCGATCAGCGCGAGATGCGCCTGGCCGCCGTTGAACAGGGTGGTGAACAGGCGGCGGAAATGCTGGTCGACCGCCTCGAACGCGGTGAGCAGGCGTTGGCGCCCCTCGCGGTTGAGCGTGCCGATGCTTCCGCGCAGCCGATGGACCGCCTGGATCAGTTCGTCGCGCTCGGCGGCGGCGGTCTGCGCGGCGGCGGTGAGTTCGGCCAGTTCGGTTTCGGCGATCAAATTGACCGGCCCGATCCGCTCGCGCTCGGCGATCAGTCGGTCGTGCGCCGCCGATTCGTCCTGCGGCCCGCGCACGGCCTCTGGATCGAAGCCGACACGCTCGGACAGCAAGGGCGGCGGGCATTCGAAGCGCTCACCCGACAGGCGGTTCATTTCGACGCGGCGCAGATCGTGGTTTTCGGCGCGGGCGACGGCACCGGCGCGTTGCTCGCGTGCTTCGCCCAGCGCGTCCCCGGCGGCACGGACAGCCGCTTCGGTGCCGCGCAGTTCGGCTTCGGCTTCGCGCTCGGCAAGCTGTGCGGCGGCGCTTTCGATCCGCGCTTCCTCGCTCGCACGTTCGGCCTCGCTGACCGATGCGTCCAGTTCGGCCGGGCGCGTCGCCAATGCTTCCGAGGCTTCGGCAAGTTCGATCGCGCGCGCGTCCATCTCGGCGATGCGGCGTGCTGCCTCGCCCGCACGGGAGGTCCAGCTGCGCCGTTCGGCCTGTGCAGCGGCAAGGCGCTCGCGTGCAGCGGCGATGTCGCGCTCCAGTGCGCCACGTTCGGCTCGGGCGGTCGCGGCGGCGGTGCGGCGCAGTTCGGCTTCGGACGAGAGCGCGCTGACCTTCGCGCGGGTCTCGCTGCCATCGGGCAGGGCGGCGCGCGCGGCCTCGGCGCGCGCCGCCTCGCCTGCCGCTTCCTCCTGCTCGGCGGCGGTGCGCGCGCGGCGGCCCTCGAGATCGGCGCGCTGGGCATCGAGCCGTTCGATCGCGGCGGCGGCGCGGTCTTCGGCGCGGGCGGCCTCACGCCCGCTGGTTTCGGCGCTGTCGAGCAGGCGGCGGCAGTCGGAGGCGGCGCGTTTCGCTTCGGCGATCTCCGACTCGATCCGCGTCAGTTCGGTGTCGGCGGCATCGACCGCGCGCACTGCGGCGGGACGCGCTTTCTCGATTGCGTGGAGCCGGTTGACCCGCTCCAGCCGCTCCGCCGCTGCCGCGCCGCCCGAGCGCGCGACATAGCCGTCCCAGCGCCGCAGCACGCCCATCAGCGTCACCAGCCGCTGCCCGACCGCGAGCGGCTGGCCGGTGTCGGCTTCGGCGACCAGCACCTGTGCCAGCCGCCGGGCGAGCGCCGGCGGTGCGGCGACATGGCCAGTCAGGGGCGTGGTCCCGCGCGGCGGCGGCGGGTCGCCGGGAAGCGCCTCCGCCCCCGCCCAATGGCGTTCCCCCGTCGGGTCGAGCCCGGCCTCCAGATCATCGCCGAGCGCGGCGGCGAGCGCGCGTTCATAGCCGGGCGCCACGGTCAGCCGGTCGAGCAGCCGTTCTTTTCCGCTCGGCCGGGTCGCCCTGGACAAGGCCGCCGCTTCGCTGTCGAGCTGCGCGAGTTCGGCATGGGCTTCGGCGCGGGCGGACTGGGCGCGGCTGCGCGAGTCGATCGCGGCGCGTTCGGCGGCATCGGCGCGGGCAAGGCCGGTGCGGGCGGTCTCCGCCTGCCGCGCCGCCTGCGCCCGCGCATCGGCGGCGCGCTGGCGCTCGGCGGCGAGCGGGGCAGGGTCGCCCAGTGCGCGGATTTCCGCCTCGACCCGCGCCGCGTCGCGCGTCGCGCGCTCGGCGCGGGTGCGTGCTGCAGCCAGCGCGGCATCGGCGACGCGGGTTTCGGCGGCCTCGGCGGCCTGTGCGGCGAGCGCCTGTGCCAGCGCCACTTCGGCATCGCGCGCGGCGCGCTCGGCGTCGGTCAGCGCCGCGTCGAGATCGGGCATCCGCGCCGTGGCTTCAGCGATTCGGGCGTTCAGTGCCTGTGTCTCGCTGTCGAGCCGGGCGAGAGCATCGGCGGCATCGCGGGCAAGTGCGCCTTCGCGTTCCTTGTCGGCTTCCAGCCGCGCGGCACTGTCCCGTAGCTCGGATATGCGCCGGTCGATCGCGGCACGCTCGCTGCGCAAGGTCGCCAGCCGGTGCATCGCCTCGCTCGCCCGGTCGCGCTGGGCCAGTGCAGCGGCGCGGGCGGTGGCGAGCGTGGTCGCCACCGCCTGTTGCGCGGCGAGTGCGGCCTCCTGCGCGGCGGTGCGCTCGGCGACCAAAGCCTCGGCCGCGGCGGCTTGCTGCTTGGCGGCGTCAGCAGCGGCGGCGGCGTCACGCCAGCGGGCGAAGATCATCCGCGCTTCGGCCACGCGGATGCGGTCCGACAGTTCACGATAACGCTCGGCTTGCCGCGCCTGGCGCTTGAGCGCGGCGGCGCGCGCCTCCTGATCGGAGATCAGTTCGTCGAGCCGGGTGAGGTTGGCCTCGGTCGCGCGGAGCTTTTGCTCGGCATCCTTGCGCCGGACATGCAGGCCGGAAATGCCCGCTGCCTCTTCGAGCATCTGGCGGCGCTCGCCGGGTTTGGCCTGGATGATCGCACCGATCCGGCCCTGGCTGACCAAGGCCGGTGAATGCGCGCCGGTTGCCGAATCGGCGAAGAGCAGCCCGACATCCTTGGCGCGGACGTCGCGGCCGTTGATGCGATAGGCCGAACCCGCGCCGCGTTCGATCCGGCGGACGACCTCCAGCTCGCCGTCATCGGGGCCACCGGCCTGTTCGGCGAGGATCGAGACTTCGGCAAAGTCGCGCTGCGGACGGGTCGCGGTGCCCGCGAAGATCACGTCCTCCATCCCTGCGCCGCGCATCGATTTGGCGCTGTTCTCGCCCATCGCCCAGCGCAATGCTTCGAGCAGGTTGGACTTGCCGCAGCCATTGGGGCCGACAATGCCGGTCAGCCCCGGCTCGATGCGCAGGTCGGCGGGGTCGACGAAGCTCTTGAACCCCGTCAGGCGGAGCCGCTTGATCTGCATGTCAGCGGCCCCGCCCGATCATGCGGTTCAGGCGCCTGCGGCCTTCAGCGCGGCCTCGACCTGCGGCCAGGTGCCGGTGTTTTCCAGCACCTTGCCGTTGAGGATGAACGTTGGCGTGCCTGCAATGTTATACTGCTTCTGGCCCGCTTCGGCCGCTTTCACCAGCGCTTCGGTCGCGGCCTGATCGGCGAGGCAGGCGCGCGCCTGTGCCTCCGGAACGCCGCGCTGCTGGACGAAGGCGAGATAGCCGAATTTTTCTGCGAGCGCGGCAATGCGCTGCTGCGGCGCCATTGCCTCGACCTGCTGGATGAAGGGGTCGCCCTGTTTCGGCCCGTTGCCGAGCAGGGTCGCCTGTTCGGCGAACATCTGGTCGAGGATCGGGAAGAAAGGTGCCGGACCCGAGCACTGCCCGACGAGCGCCGCGCCGACATCCATCGGATTGAGCAGGAAGTCGCGAAATTCGAAGCTGACCTTGCCGGTTGCGATATAGGCCTTGAGCGGTTCCATGCCGGCGACGGCAAACGCCGCACAATGGCCACAGGTGCGCGAGCCATATTCGATCAGCTTGATCGCCGCGTCGGGGTTGCCCATGCGAAAGCCGCCTTCGGGCGTCTTGACCACGGTGTCGACCCATGCGGTGCCGGATGGTGCAGATGCACCGGCGACCGGTGCTGCAGGCGCAGCAGCGGTGTTGTTGCCGGCTTCCTCGCCGCCGCCGCAGCTGGCCAGGGCCATCGCCGATACCAGGCCGATTGCAATTCGCTTCAAGTCACGTCTCCACTTCTGGGGGATGGTCAACGCGCGCCCGCAGCGCGCAGTTCGGGTTCGAGCGTTTCCCAATGGCCACCGCCACCGGTCTTGCCGTTGATGACGAAGGTGGGTGTCCCCTTGATCGTCGTCCACGAGGCTTGCGCCATCGCGGTCAGGCGATTGAGGTCGGTCGGGGTCGCGAAACACTGGTTGATCGCCGCGTCGGTCATGCCGCGCCCGCGCATCAACTGGCTGAGGCCCGACCCTTCCGCCACTGCCTTGAGTCGCATCAGCTCGGGCTCAGATTGGAGCGATGCTGCGTTGGTGCGCAACCATTGCGATCCGCGCCGCGCCCAGTCGCTCTGCGCGGCAAAGATCGCATCGGTCGCCCCGGCAAAGCCGCGCGGGCCGGCGCAGCGCGCGAGCAGGGCGGCGGCCATGTCGAGCTGATCGCGCACTGCGTGGCGAATCTCGACCCGCACGGTGCCGCGGCGCACATAGCCGTCCTTCAGGGGCGCCTTGGATTCGGCCATGAAATGCGCACAATGCCCGCAGGTGTAGCTCAAATATTCGACCAGCTTCACCTTCGCGGCCGGGTTGCCGATCAGATAGGCACCCGATGGTGCCTGAGTGACGTGGGTGTCCCAGTCGCGCGGTGCCGCTGCCTTTTTCTTCGGCTGCTGCGCGGTGGCACCGCCCGCGACCAGCGCGACAGCGACCAGCGGAGCAAGAATGGCGAACAGACGCATCAGTCGATCTTCCCAAGTTTGAGCACAGGTGTGGCGACGCCCGCCGCCAGCCCCTCGAGAACCGCGCGCAATTCGGGATCGACGATCGCGCGCAGGCTGTCGCCCAGTTCAGCCGGAATCGGCCCCGCGGGCGCGGGCGTTGCGGGCTTTGCCGGGCGGGTGACCTCGCCCTGGCGGATCGCGACGCGGGCGACGGCGGGATAGCCGAAGAACCGGTTCACGCGCTCGACGATCTCTGGCGCGATATGCTGCATCATCGGGGCGTGCGCGCCCTGCACGACCAGGCTCAGCACCCCGTTCGAGCGCTCGCCGCGCGGAAAGCGGATCGATTCGGGGGAGGAGACCCCGGCATAGCGCTCGCCGACAATCTCGCTCCACCGGCTGAGCACCGCGCTCTGCACGAAGCCGAACTTGCGGAACGCGACGCGGCCGACGTCAGGCACCAGATCCGCAACGGCGCGAACACGGTTGCTGCGGCGGGGTGCGTCGGGGGTGGCGCGCGGCTTACTCATCGGCTCCGTCCATGCCATAGCCGGGGCGTGCCCGACAATGTTTCTCGCGACATCGCCGATCTGCTGCTCGGCTGGTATGATGCCAATGCCCGGGTGCTGCCGTGGCGCGCGCCGCCCGGAATGCCGCCGCCCGACCCCTATTGCGTCTGGTTGTCCGAAGTGATGCTGCAACAGACGCAGATCGCGGCGGTGATCCCCTATTTCGAGAAATTTACGACGCGCTGGCCCGATTTTGCGAGCCTCGCTGCGGCGGATGATGCCGAGGTGATGAGCGCGTGGGCGGGGCTGGGCTATTATGCCCGTGCGCGCAACCTGCTGGCAGCGGCGCGGGCGGTGGCGGCGGAGCATGGCGGGCGGCTGCCGGACAGCGAGGCGGCGTTGCGCGCGCTGCCCGGCTTTGGTGCCTATACGGCGGCGGCGGTGGCGGCGATCGCGTTCGGGCAGCGCGCGGTGGTGGTCGATGGCAATGTCGAACGGGTGGTGACGCGGTTATTTGCCGTGGCCGATCCGTTGCCGGGTGCGAAGTCACAGGTCCGGGCGCTGACCGATAGGATCACGCCGGACAAGCGCGCTGGCGATTTTGCGCAGGCGATGATGGATCTGGGCGCGACGATCTGCACCCCGCGCAACCCCAGATGCCTGCTGTGTCCGCTGGTCGAGGCCTGTGCCGCGCGGCGGGCCGGGACGCCCGAGGCGTTTCCGTTCAAGGCGAAGAAGCGCGCACGGCCAGTGCGGCACGGCACCTTCTTCTGGTTGGAAGCCGACGGCGCGGTGCTGCTGGTCCGCCGCCCGGACAAGGGGCTGCTGGGAGGAATGCGCGCGCTGCCCACCGGGCCATGGACTGACAGCCCGCCCGGCCTGGTCGATGCGCCGGTCGCGGCTGAGTGGACGCTGCGCAATGCGGCGATCCGCCATGTCTTTACGCATTTCGAGCTGAACGCCGTGCTTGCGACTGCAACACTCGCGCGTCACATAGGCGCGGTCGCGGGTGAATGGTGGCCGATTGCGCGACTGGATGAGGCAGGACTTCCGCGGCTGTTTGCCAAGGCGGTCGAGGCGATGGAGAGCGACGGATGAAGCGGACCTGGATGATCGGTGGCGCGGCGGCGCTGGCGCTGGCGACCACGCAATCGGCTGCGTTCGGACAGGCGGCGACCGCGACCCGCGCGGCGGCTCCGGTCGAGACCATGGCGAAGGACTATGTCGCGCAGAACCGCACGCCAGGCATTGTCATTGCCTATGGCGTGGATGATTCGACACCGGTCTTTGCCAGCGCGGGCCGCATTGCCGTGGAGCCCGACGCAGCGGCTGCCGGCCCCGACTCGCTGTGGCGCGTCTATTCGATGACCAAGCCGATCACCGCTATGGCGGCGATGATGCTGGTCGAGGACGGCAAGCTCAAGCTCGACCAGCCGATTTCCGACTTCTTCCCCGGCTTCCGCAACATGAAGGTGCTGACCGATCCGGCCAACAGCCTCGCCAGCCGTCCGGCCACGACGCAGATCACGGTTCGGCATCTGCTGACCCACACCGCTGGCCTTGGCTATTCGATCATCACCAAGGGGCCGTTGCTCAAGGAATATGAGCGGCTGGGGATCACCCCCGGTGCGGTCAACGCGGTGTTCGAGGCGCAGGCGCGACCGCTCCGCCCGACAAGCCTCAAGGAATTTGCCGAGCGCGTTGCAACGCTGCCGCTGATCGCGGAGCCGGGGACCAAATGGAGCTACTCGATCAGCCTCGACCTGCTCCCTGCGATCATCGAGGCGGCGGCGGGGATGCCATTCGAGCAGTTTGTTCAGAGCCGGATGTTCGGGCCGCTCAAGATGACCTCGACCTACTGGACCGTGCCACAGTCGGAGGTCGGGCGATTCGCCACCAACTATGCCTGGGCGGGCGACAATCGCTTGCCTTTCGATCCGGCCAAGACCTCCGTCTATCTGACGCCCCCGTCCTTTCCCTATGGCGGAGCGGGTCTGGTGATGTCGGCGCGCGACTATGACCGGTTCCTCCACATGCTGGCCAATAGCGGCGCGGTCGACGGTGTCCGCGTGATGAAGGCCGAAACGGTGAAGCTCGCGATGTCCAACCTGTTGCCTGCGGGCGTCACCTATGGTGGCGCGCCGAGCGGGAGTGGCGGGGCGATGGGGCCGAAGATGGGCTATGGCGCGGGCGGGTCGGTGCAGCTTGAGGATGTTCCGGGCGGCGCGGGCAAGGGCACCTATGGTTGGGGCGGTGCGGCTGGCACGGTCGCCTGGGTCGATCCGTCGAAGAAGATTCGCGGGACGGTGATGGTCAATTACTTCCCGTCGGACAAATGGCCGTTGCGCGCCGATGCGGTCAAGGCCGTTTACGCCCAAGCAGGGCGCTGATGCCGCTGGAGGTCGGGTTCACGGGCGCAGTCCTTGATCGCGCCGACCGCGAGCGCAACGATCCTGAGGCGCTGGCCACCGCGCTGGGCGACTGGCGCGCGCGGCTGTTGCGGTTGAATGGACTCGACCCCGAATTGGACGACGCGGGGCGGCTGGTCTGGGCGAGCCTCGCCGATCTGCCCGACGACGCCGAACCTTTGTTCCTGGGCTATATCGACGGCAAGCCGCATTTCGCGCCGCTGCGCATGGGTGAGCGGCATGGCGCGACGCGCTCGCCTGCGCTGTTTGCGATGCTGGGGCTAATGCCGCCCGATCAGGCGAGCCTCTATGCCGCTGCGCGCAGCCTGGTTGACTGGCACCAGCGGCACGGCTTTTGCGCCGCGTGCGGGAGCGGGACCGCGATGTTTCGCGCGGGCTGGGCGCGGCGTTGCACCGGCTGCGGCGCGGAGCATTTTCCGCGCACCGACCCGGTCGTCATTATGCTCGCTGAACATGACGGCCGTGCGCTGCTCGGGCGGCAGGCGGCCTGGCCTGCGGGGCGCTATTCGGCGCTTGCTGGATTCGTCGAGGTTGGCGAATCAATCGAGGAGGCCGTCGCGCGCGAGACGCTGGAGGAGGCCGGCGTGCGCGTATCAGACATCCGCTATGTCGCCAGCCAGCCCTGGCCCTTTGCCTCATCGCTGATGATCGCCTGCATCGCCCGCGCCGAGGATGACGCGCTGTCCCTCGACACGACCGAGATCGAGGACGCGATGTGGGTGACGCGCGATGAGGTCCGCGCGGCGCTGGCGGGCGATCCCCACGCGCGCTTCGGAGCCCCGCCGCGCTATGCCATTGCCCACACGCTGTTGACGGCGTGGGTTGAGGAAACCCTCTAACCCGCCGTTTCGACCAGCTCGATCGTCTCCGATTCGCCGAATGCAAAATAGGGGATGGCGGCGGCATAGCCGGCGAGGCCGATCGTCACGAGCAAGGTGATCACGATGCCGATCATGCGCCCGGTGAACCAGCCGTCCATTCCGAATGCGTGAATAATGCGCCCGGCGACAAACAGCGCCGCAACGGCCCATAGCCAGGTCTCGGTCCCAACCGCCAATTCGATGAGCGCGATCAGGATCAGCACGAACGGCGCATGTTCAACGAAATTAAGCTGCGCGCGCATTCGCGCGGTCAGTCGGGTGCTCCCCCCGTCACCGACCAGGATCTTCTCGGCGCGCCGTACCTGGCCGACGCGATAGGTGAGCCAGGCGTTGAGCAGTGCGCAGGCTGCGGCGGCGGCCAGGGTGACGGGCAGAATGATTGCGTCCATGGATTGCTTCCCCCAATAATGCGTCTTGGGTGCCACGCCGCGCGCTGCCTTGCAACTTGAACGGAAATCGGTATAGGCGCTCGCTCGCTTCGCGACTGGCCCTGGGCAGTCTGGCGCGTGCCGGACCCCGGTGCTTGCCCGCTTGCCACCATGGGCGTATCGCGATCCAGGTTTTAAGACGACAGTTCAAGAAGGTTTGCCGAAATGGCCGTCCCCAAGAGAAAAGTTTCGCCCAGCCGCCGCGGTATGCGTCGCTCGCACGATGCGCTGACGGTCCAGGCGTTCCAGGAATGCCCCAACTGCGGTGAGCTGAAGCGCCCGCACGTGCTGTGCGGTGCCTGCGGCCACTATAACGGCCGCGAGATTGTTTCGGTCGAGGGCTGAGCCCGATTAAAGGGGGCTGTCGGTCATGACCTCAAGCGCACGAATCGCCGTCGATGCGATGGGCGGCGATGAGGGGCTGGCGGTCATGCTCGCCGGAGTCGCGCGTGCGCGACGCCGGTTCGATGGTATGCGCTTTCTGCTGGTCGGCGATGAAGCCGCGATTCGCGAGGGGCTGAAGGTCCATCCCAACCTCACCGCCGCGTCCGAAATCGTCCACGCACCCGAGGTGGTGACCGCCGACGACAAGCCAAGCCAGGCGATTCGCCGCGCCAAGACGACGTCGATGGGTGTCGCGATCGATTTGGTGAAGCGCGGCGAGGCCGGAGCCGCCGTGTCGTCGGGCAATACCGGCGCGCTGATGGCGATGGCCAAGCTGGCGTTGCGGACGATGCCGGGAATCGACCGCCCTGCGCTTGCCGCGCGGATGCCGACGCTGGGCGACAATGACGTGGTGATGCTGGACCTGGGTGCGAATACCGAGGTCGATAGCCGCAACCTGATCCAGTTTGCGGTGATGGGCGCCGCCTATGCGCGCACCGTGCTCGACCTTGATGCGCCGCGTGTCGCGCTGCTCAATATCGGCACCGAAGAACTCAAGGGCACCGACATCATTCGCGATGCCGCACAGCAACTGCGCGCCGCGACGCATTTGCCGCTGCGCTTCACCGGCTTTGTCGAGGGTAATGCGCTGTCGCGTGGCAATGTCGATGTCGTGGTGTGCGACGGATTCGCCGGGAATATCGCGCTCAAGACAGTGGAGGGCACCGCGCGCTTCGTCGGCGATCTGCTCCGCCGCGCCTTTGCCAGCTCGATCCGTTCGAAGATCGGCTTCCTGATCTCGAAGCCCGCAACCGATCTGCTGCGCCATCACCTCGATCCCAACAACCATAATGGTGCGGTGTTTCTCGGCCTCAACGGCATTATCGTGAAGAGCCATGGCAGCGCCAACGAGATCGGGGTCGAAACCGCGATCGGCGTCGCCGCCAAGATGGTGCGTGACGATCTGACCCGCCGCATCGCCGAGGATCTCGGCAATTTCGAGGCCCAGGCAGCATGAGCGAATCGAGCGCCGTCGCGACCATGCGGCGTGCAGTGATTACGGGAACCGGATCGGCGCTGCCGCATCGCCGGGTGCCGAATGCCGAATTGGCCGCGCAGATCGACACGTCCGACGAATGGATCGTCGAGCGGACCGGCATCCGCTTTCGCCATATCGCCGCCGAAGACGAAACGACATCGACGCTCGCCACGGACGCCGCGCGTGCTGCGCTGTCGGCGGCGGGAGTCGATGCGCAGACGATCGACCTGATCGTCCTTGCCACCGCCACCCCCGATCAGACCTTTCCGGCAAGCGCGACCCGCGTGCAGGCGGCGCTCGGCATTGACGATTGCGTCGCGTTCGACGTGGCAGCGGTATGCTCCGGCTTTCTCTATGCGGTGCAGGTCGCGGACAGCATGATCCGTGCGGGCAGCGCGAACCGCGCGCTCGTAATTGGCGCAGAAACGTTCAGCCGCATCCTCGATTGGGAAGACCGCACCACCTGTGTGCTGTTCGGTGACGGTGCCGGCGCGATCGTGATGGAGGCGCAGGAGACCGCAGTGGATGGCGGCCGCGGCGTGCTGACGACCAAGCTCCACGCCGATGGCCGTCACAACCAATTGCTCTATGTCGATGGCGGGCCTTCCACCACCGGCACGGTCGGCAAGCTGCGCATGAAGGGCAAGGAAGTGTTCCGTCACGCGGTCGTCAACCTTGCCAGCGTGATGAACGAGAGTCTGGCCGCTGCCGGGCTCAAGGCAGACGATGTCGACTGGGTCGTGCCACATCAGGCGAACGCCCGCATTCTCGACGCGACGGCCAAGAAATTGGGCCTCGCTCCGGAAAAAGTTGTGGTCACGGTCGATCAGCACGCCAACACGTCGGCGGCATCGGTGCCGCTCGCGCTCGACACGGCCGTGCGCGACGGGCGGATCAAGCAGGGCGATCTGCTGGTGCTTGAGGCGATGGGCGGTGGCTTTACCTGGGGTGCCGCGGTGGTGCGTTTCTGATTTGGGTAACACGCCGCGTGAGCCCGTAGAATTACGATATCGTAACGTCCGCGCAACGATGGTTGCACCAATCCCTCAATGTGTTACGGTAACAAGACGGGGCAGGAGGGTTTACGATGGCAACCGCCGCGACGCTGACCAGGGCTGATCTCGCCGATGCACTGCATCGCGACGTGGGCCTCTCGCGCGCCGACGCCTCGCGGCTCGTCGAGCAGATCCTCGGCCATATGTGCGAAGCGCTCGCCAAGGGCGAGAATGTCAAGATTTCCGGCTTCGGCAGCTTCGTCCTGCGCGACAAGGGTGAGCGGATCGGTCGCAATCCCAAGACGGGGATCGAGGTGCCGATCGCCCCGCGCCGCGTGCTCACCTTCCGCGCCAGCCAGATGCTGCGCGACCGGATCGTCAGCGGGGGATGACATGGCAGTCGGTCCGGAGAAGGGCCCCGAAGCCTTCCGGACGATCGGTGAGCTTGCGCAGGAAATCGGGCGCCCCCAGCATATATTGAGATATTGGGAAACGCGTTTCCTGCAACTGCGCCCGCTGCAGCGCGCGGGAGGGCGGCGCTATTACCGCCCCGATGACGTCGCTTTGGTTCGTCGCATTGATTCGCTGCTCAGTCGCGAGGGCTATTCGATCCGCGGCGTGCAACGCCTGCTCGATGCCGAGCGTGGCGCCCGGCGCGGACGATCCGACTCGCTGCGCGCGGTGCGCGCCGCGCTGCAGAACGCACTGAACGAAGACGGCTGATCAAGTCTCGGGGCCGAGCGCCGAGTCGAGATCGCGGGGACGTACAAACCGGACCAATGTTCCGGAACTCGACCGGACGGCGTCCCATGCAGCGACGTCGAACGTGATGACCGCCAGCGCGGCGGTCGGAAATTTTTCCTCGACCGAGTCGCGCAGCAGGTCTCCCGCACGATCCGGAACCAGCATGAGGATCAGATCTTCAAGACCCGGATTATGGCCGATCAACAATGCGCTGTCCGCACCGGCGGGAAGTTCGTGCACCACGTCGAGCAAGGTCGAGGCCGAAGCGAGGTAGATGCGGCGGTCCCATGCCGGGGCCAGCGCGCTGCCATAGCCGGTTTCCACCTGCTCGACCGTCTCAACGACCCGCGTTGCGGGTGAGGCGACGACCTGATCGAAGCTCAGCCCCTCGCTGCGCATATGGCGGCCGACCGTCACCGCCGCCTTCTGCCCGCGCGCATTCAGTGGCCGGTCGAAATCGCGCGCGACGGCGTCGTCCCAGCTCGACTTGGCGTGGCGCAATACCGTCAACGTCTTCATCGGCCCTCCGGATTGGCGGTTTCGCGTGCCTTCTGCCCCAGCGATGCGACGGAGGAAAGACGCCGCACGCGTTCGACCGCCTCATCGAGCATCAGCCGTACGATCGGCGTGCCGGTCGGGAAGGCGTCGAGCAGGCGTGACGGGGTGGCAGCGGACAGCAGCACGAACGCGCCCACATCATCCGCACGCCGGATCAGCCGACCAAATGCCTGTGCCAGCCGGGCGCGGACGATACGGTCGTCATAAGCACTTCCCCCGCCAGCGAGCCGCCGCGCCGCGTGCAGCACGCTCGGCTTGGGCCAGGGGACGCCCTCCATCACCACCAGCCGCAGCGAATGGCCTGGGACATCCACCCCGTCGCGCAGCGCATCGGTGCCGATTAGCGACGCGCGCGGATCGTCGCGAAAGATATCGACCAGCGTGCCGGTGTCGATCGGATCGACATGCTGGGCGTAGAGCGGCAGCCCTTCGCGCGCCAATCGGTCGGCGATGCGGGTGTGGACTGCGCGGAGCCGTCGGATCGCGGTGAACAGCCCGAGCGTCCCGCCCTGCGCCGCAACGATCAGCCGGGCATAGGCGGCGGCCAGCGCGCCCATGTCGCCGCGCTTGATGTCGGTGACGATCAGCACTTCGGACTGACGCGGATAATCAAACGGGGACGCCGCCTCGAATCGCAGGGCGGGGTGGGGCAGGTGTTGCGCGCCGCTACGTTGTTCGGCGACCTCCCAGTCGCCTCCGGCGCGCAAGGTTGCGGAGGTGACCAACGCACCATGGGCGGGCTTGAGCACGGTTTCGGTGAACGGCTTGCTCGGATCGAGCCAGCGGCGATGAATGCCGATATCAATCTCGCGCCCTTCGATGCGTTCGACGGCGAGCCAGTCGACGAATTCAGGGGTGGCCGGGCCGCCGATGCGCGCGACGAGCGAGAGCCAGGCGGCGACGGTTTCGGCGCGCCAACTCAAGGAAGCGATCGCACCCTCGATCCGCGCGCGCGCCTGGCCGTCCATCCAGTCGGGGGCTTCGTCGAGCACCGCCTCCAGCCGCCGCCCGAGCGCCATCATCGGGCGCAGCAGCGATTCGAGCGCGGCGGCGGCGGGCGGGATCGCGTCGATCAGCGGCGCGTCGGGTTCGGCGAGTTCGGTCTCGATGCCATAGCCCGCCTCACCCGATCCATCGGTGTCGCGGGCATAGACGAGCCCGCGCACGGCGGCGAGCAGCTGCTCGATCGGACCGAAGGGCTGGCCCTCGGCGAGCCGCTGAAGCCAGCCATCGGACGGTAGCGCGCGCGCGGCATCGACCGCTTCGGTGATCGCACGCGCGCCGGAATCGTCATAGCTCGCGACATCCGACAGCCGCGCGGCCAGCCCACGCCGACGCCCGCGGGACCCGCTTTCGGGACCGGTGATCCAGCGGCGCAGCTCGATCGTCTCCTGCCCCGACAGCGCGACGCTGAACATCGCGTCGGCGGCGTCGAACAAATGATGGCCCTCGTCGAACACATACCGGGTCGGGCGCGTCGCGGTTTCGCGTCCGCGTGCGGCGTTGACCATCACCAGCGCGTGGTTGGCGATGACGATGTCGGCGTCGGCGCTGGCCCGCGCGGCGCGCTCGATGAAGCATTTGCGGTAGTGCGGACAACCGGCATAGACGCACTCGCCGCGCCGGTCGGTCAGCGCCGTGGAGCCGTTGCGACGGAACAATACGGGAAGCCAGCCGGGCAGGTCGCCGCCGACCATATCGCCATCGGCTGAGTAAGCGGCCCAGCGCGCGACGAGCTGCGCCAAGACCGCCGCGCGGCCCGCGAACCCGCCCTGCAGCGCGTCCTCAAGGTTGAGCAGGCAGAGATAATTCTCACGCCCCTTGCGGGTGACGATGCGGCGCTTGCGCTCCTCGGGATCAGGAAACAGTCGCTCGCTTTCATGCCCCAACTGGCGTTGCAGCGCCTTGGTAAAGGTCGAGATCCATACCGCGCCGTCGGCCTGCTCCGCCCAGAGCGACGCGGGGGCGAGATAACCCAATGTCTTACCGATTCCGGTCCCGGCCTCTGCCAGCACGAGATTGGGGGAATCGCGCATGGTGCGGGGGGCAAAGGCGCTGGCCGCCGCATCGGCATAAAGGCGTTGGCCCGCGCGTATTTCCGCGCCTGATCCGGTCAGCGCCGCGAGCCGATCGCGCACCGCGTCGGGATCGAGCGTCACGGTGCGTGGCGGGGTGCGCGGCGCGCCCTCGCTCCATTCGGGCAGGCGCGAGAACAGCCAGCGCTCGGCCGTTTCCGGCTTTGTCAGCCGCTGCGACACCGAAGGTGCCCAGCTCCAGCGCAGTTTCGCCAGCGACTGGGCGGCGTGCCATGCGCCTTCGCGCTCGGGCCAGTCGCTCTCGGCAATGGCCAGCATCGCCTCGGCCGCGTCGCGCAGAAATGGGGCGACACCGGCGTCGTTGGCGGGTTCGGAAATCCCCAGAGTGCGGGCGAGGCCGCGCGGCGTCGGCACCATGAAGCGCGCAGGGCGCAGGAATGCGAAGAGCTCAAGCAGGTCGAGCCCCGAAAGGTCGGGGTAGCCCAGCCGCTGCGCCACCAGCGGGGCGTTGAGCAGGATGACCGGCGTATCGGCGGCGATGCGCACCGCCTCACCCCGCCCGATGCTGCGTGTGCCTTCCGCAGTCGCGATCCAGATGCCGCCATGACTGGCGTGGAGCGCGGGATAGGGAAGCGGCGGGCTCACAACACGCCCCGCCGCATGGCATGAAGCGGAGCTTGCCCTCGATCAGACGTCGGGCGGGGATCCGCCCGGTTGCTGCGTATGGATGACATGAACCTGGACCGGCTGGTCAACATGGGTGGCCGCAGTGACGAGTCCCCAAATCCATGCGCCGAGCATCATCGGGCCACCGATGATGACGCCGATCACGGTAAGGGCGAAGAACAGGCCGACAAAGTAAATGATCAGCTGCGCGATGCCTGCGCCGGTCTTGCCAATGACCAGGCTGCCTACGCCCGGAATGAAGAAGTTGAGAATGATTGCGACAGCTTTCACCGGTCGTCCCCCCGTTGATTGAGGACGTCAGACTAAGCAGGTTCTGCAATAGGGGCAATCGGTGGCGGTTCACCGCGCGTTGTAGCGCAGTCGGCCGATGAAGCGCGACATGCTGAAGCGATGATCCGACCGCGCCGCCAGCTTCGCCTTGGCCTTTTCAAACTGCATGATGCTTTCGATCCGGCGGGCGAGGAAGGCGCGGGTTTCGACCTGCCCCTCGCTCTCGTCGTTCAGGAACACGGCAATCGTCGCGGCATAGATCCCGCCGAGCATCGCGCGCTTGGTATAATGGTTATAGTCGGTCGCGGTGTCACCCGCGAGCCGCCACATCGCGTCTGCCGAGCGCCAGCCGAGCCGGGCGGCGCGCGCCGCATTGTGCGGCATCGCGAGGATCGCGACCGCACGGCGCAATGCTTCGCGATCCGGGGCGAGGATGTCGAGCCGCGCCTCGACCAATGCGGTAATCTTTGCGCGAACCTTCATCGTCGTCAGGGTTTCGGGCGGCAGGCGGCGGGCCATCTCACGGTCGATATGCGCGAACCACAGGTCGATCATCTCGACAGGTTTGGCGGGGATGGCGAGGCGGGCAATGTCGTGATCCGCCCCGATCGCGTCGGCAGCGGCGGTGACCGCGTCCGCGCTCCACCCGTCAAAGGCAGCATTGGGCGCGAGGTGCGGCGCCAGCGCGTCGCGAAGCTCGTCCAGCGTCATTTCGGCTACATCGGTCATGTTCACGTTTTAGCCTCTGCCCCGCTCGACGCAACCTGTCCTGGAGGACTTTTGCCACGACGGACCAGCACCAGCGCCACCGCGACCAGCGCCGCGCCGATGAAATCCGGCACGCCCAGCCGCTCGTCATAGACGATCCAGCCGATCGCTCCCGCGACCACCGGCTGGGTCAGCAGCGCGATGCCGACGACGAGCGGCGAGAGATGGCCGAGCGCGTAGATCAGCAGCCCCTGTCCGATGACCTGGCTGGCCAGCGCGAGGCCGACGAGAATGCCCCAATTTTGCGGCCAGATCTGCTCGCCCAGCACCCAGGCGAAGGCGAGCAGCGGGAGCGTCCCGAACAGGCTGGACCAGGCCAGCGCAGGGAGCGGGGCCATCGCCTCGCGCGCACGCGCCATCAGGATGAAATAGACGGTGTAGAGCGCGCCCGCGAGCAGGCAGAGCAGGTCGCCGAACAGATTTTGTGGCGACAATTCATAGGAGCGTCCGAGCAGCAACCCCGCGCCGATAGCAGCCAGTGCGAGCGCCAGACCCTGCTGTCGCGTCGGCCAGGCGCGGGCAATGATGAATCCCCAAATCGGGTACATCAAGGTCGCCGAATTGCCGAACAGCGTCGAATTGGCGAGCGTCGTGTGAAGGATGCCGATGTGCCATGAGGCGAGGTCGGCGGCGAAGGCGATCCCCGAGAGCAGCAAGATGCCCCACAGTCCGCGCGTTCCGCGCATCGCGCCGCCCCGGCTGACCAGGATGATCGCGAACAGGAACGGGACGCCGAGCGCGAGCCGCCAAAAGCCTGCCGCGACCGGTCCGACATCGGCGGCGCGGACGAACCACGGGCCGAAAGCAAGCGCGAGGTTGCCGAGCAGCAGCGCGGCAAAGGGCAATGCAGACGCGCTATGCGGCAGCGCAGCTTTTCTTGGCGGGGCGGACTCGTGCATCGCGCCTTTAGCGTCCTATCTGTTGCATTATGCAACCCAATTGGAGGGAAATTCACTGATGCCTGAACTGTTCGATCCGCTGACGCTGGGCGCGATCACCGCGCCGAACCGCGTGCTGATGGCGCCCCTCACGCGCGGTCGCGCCAATCGCGATGCGGTCCCGACCGCGATCATGGCGGACTATTATGCGCAGCGTGCTTCGGCGGGTCTCATCATTTCCGAAGCGACCGGGATCAGTCGGCAGGGACTGGGCTGGCCATTCGCGCCCGGCCTGTGGACCGATGCGCAGGTCGAGGGGTGGAAGCCGGTAACCGACGCAGTCCATGCTGCAGGTGGACGGATCGTCGCGCAATTGTGGCATATGGGGCGGCAGGTCCATAGCTCGGTGATCGGCGAGCAGCCGGTCTCGTCCTCCGCAACCCAGACCCAGGGCCATATCCACACTTATGAGGGCCGCCAGCCGTCCGAACTCGCGCGGGCGCTCGATATCGCCGAGATCCCCGGCATCCTCGACGATTATGCCCGCGCTGCGGAAAATGCGCGCAAGGCCGGGTTCGACGGCGTGCAGATTCACGCCGCCAATGGCTATCTGATCGACCAGTTCCTGCGCGACGGCGCGAACCTTCGCAGCGATGTCTATGGCGGCAGTGTCGATAACCGCATCCGCCTGCTGAGCGAGGTGACCGAGCGGGTGGTCGCGGCGATCGGTGCCGACCGCACCGGCGTGCGCCTGTCGCCCAATGGTGATAGCCAGGGGGTCGATGACAGCAATCCGCACGCGCTGTTCCTGCCTGCGGCAAAGCGGCTGTCGGAACTCGGCATCTCCTTTCTCGAACTGCGCGAGCCGGGGCCGGAGGGCACCTATGGTCGCACCGATGTACCAAAGCTCAGCCCCGCGATCCGCACGGTGTTCGACGGGCCGCTGGTCGTTAACTCGGACTATGCAACCCGCGAAGCGGCGCAGGCTGTACTCGACGCGGGGACAGCCGACGCCGTCGCCTTTGGCCGCACCTTCCTTGCCAACCCCGACCTGCCCGAACGGCTGCGTAGCGGCGCACCGCTTAATGCGTGGGACATGAAGACCTGGTTCAGCCAAGGGCCGGAGGGGTATATCGACTACCCGGCGCTCGCGGAGCAGGAGGCGGCGTAGCCTGACATCCGCCGCTTATTCCCCTCCCTTTCAGGGAGGAGAATTGAGTGGTGGTACGCGCTACCCCCGTTCGATCTCATCCAGCCGCGCGGTGATCCATCTGCGGATCCCCGCGCGCAGCTTGGGCTGAAGCGCCAGCACGAACGGCAGGACGATTAGCCAGGGGTAGAAGAGGAAGGCGATTGCGAAGGCGAAAAAGGCCGCGATCAGCCAGCCGCCGATCGCCTTGCCTATCTTCTCGTTGAACCGATCGCCCATCACGATCTGGCGCGGTGCCTTGAGATCATAGAGTGGCGAGGTGGTCAGGATCTGCGCGCCGCTGCGGTCGTCGATGCGGCGGGGTTCGGTTTCGGTGACCGGGCGCTCGACGGGTGACGGCGCGGACTGATCCTGTCGTGCCGCCGGAGGAATCGGGCCGGGCGCACTGGCGGGCTTTCCGGTCAGCGTGTCGATCACCACCAGCCGCCGGTCGCGCTCGACGACCTTGTAGCGGCTGGGTGGGACGTCGGTCACCGGCTTGCCCGCCCGGCGCGCCATTGCGCGGCGCTCTGCCCCCAGGCATCGACGGTGACATCGGCATAGGGGGCGGGCAGCTTCACCGGGCGCAAATTGGTCGACCCCAGCCGCTCGGCAAGCCGGATCGAGCGGGTGTTTTCGGGCGCGATGGTGTGGATCACTTCGATCCAGCCGAGCACATCGACGGCATAGTCCATTGCCGCGACCGCGCCCTCATAGGCATAGCCGCGCCCGGCAAATTCGCCCGCGACGCCCCAGCCGACTTCGGTCCCCGGCCAGCCATCGGGCATCCATGGACCGAGGCGACCGACCCATTTGCCGGTCGCGCGCTCGATCACGCTGAACATCGCAAAGCCGTTGATGTCCCACGCGCCGGCCATGGTGCACAGCTGCCGCCAGGCGACGCTGCGTTCGACCGGGCCGCCGAGATGCTCGGTCGCGACCGGATCCGCGGCAAAGGCCGCCCAGCCATCCAGATCCTCCGCCGCCGGACGGCGCAGGATCAGCCGCTCGGTGAAGAGGATCGGGGTATTCACTACAACCGCTGCTTCAACGCCAGCATCGCGATGGCAGCTTCCGCCGCACCGCCGCCCTTGTCGAGCTGGGCCGGGTCGGCGCGGCGGATCGCCTGTGCCTCATCCTCGGTGGTCAGGATGCCGTTGCCGATCGGAATACCGTCCATGGTCAGCGCCATGATGCCGCGCGCGCTTTCGTTCGAGACGATCTCGAAATGATAGGTCTCGCCGCGAATCACCACGCCGAGCGCGACATATGCGTCGTAGCGTGCGGTCTCTTCGGCCAGCACGATTGCGCCGGGGACTTCAAGCGCGCCGGGGACGGTGACGGTCTCGTGAGAATGACCCGCCGCCTCGATCGCGGCGCGGGCACCGGCGAGCAGCATGTCGTTCAAATGGTCGTAGAAGCGCGCTTCGACAATCAGGATGTTGGCCATCATTCGGCTCCCAAGTCGATCGCGCGCTCACCGACGATGCGCAGGCCATAGCCGTCGAGGCCGACAAGCGTGTGATGGGTGTTGGTCAGCAGCACCATTTCCTCGACCCCCAGTTCGTTGAGGATCATCGCGCCAACGCCGTAATCGCGCAACTCCTCCATATCGACTTCGGTGCGCTTCCCCGCCTTGCGCTCGATCGCCATGGTGAAGGCGTCGGCGCGCGGCTTGTTGATGACCACGACGACGCCGGCACCTTCCTCGCCGATGATCTCCATTGACCGCTGAAGCAGCCTGCCACGGTCGCCCGCCTCGCCGAACACATCGGCAAAGGGCGACAGCGCGTGCATCCGGACCAGGGTGGGCTTGTCGGGGGTGACGCGGCCCTTGACCAATGCGAGCTGCTCCGTGCCGGTCGCCTTGTTCCAGAAGGCGATGCTCCGCCAGTCGCCGCCCCAGCGGCTGGTGAACACCGTTTCCGCGCGCCGCTCGACCAGATGGTCGTGGCGGCGGCGATAGGCGATCAGGTCGCGGATCGTGCCGATCTTGAGATTGTGCAGCTGGGCGAAGGCGACGAGATCGTCGAGCCGCGCCATCGTCCCGTCGTCCTTCATGATCTCACAGATCACGCCCGACGGGCTGAGCCCGGCGAGCCGCGAGACATCGACCGCAGCCTCGGTATGGCCGGCGCGGACCAGCACCCCGCCCTCACGCGCGACGAGCGGGAAGACATGGCCGGGCGAGACGATGTCGGCGGCACCCTTGGTCGCGTCGGTCGCGACCGCGATGGTGCGCGCGCGATCAGCGGCGGAGATGCCGGTGGTGACCCCTTCCTTGGCCTCGATCGACACGGTGAAGGCGGTGCCCATGCTGGTGCCGTTGCGCCGCGCCATCGGCTCAAGGCCGAGCTGGTCGGCGCGCGCCTGGGTCATGGCAAGGCAGATCAGCCCGCGGCCGTGGCGCGCCATGAAGTTGATCGCATCGGGAGTCGCCATCTGGCCCGGAATGACCAGATCGCCCTCATTCTCGCGATCCTCGTCATCGACCAGGATGAACATGCGGCCGTTGCGTGCCTCGTCAATGATCTCCTCGGGTGAGGAGAGGAAGGCGTGGGGCAAGCGCCCAATGTTGTTGGCGACTTCAGGACTGGCCACGGACGGCCTCCATTCTTTGCAAATAACGTGCGAGCACGTCGATTTCGAGATTGACCGTCTGCCCCTGGGCGAGTGCGCCGAGGGTGGTGACGGCCTGGGTATGCGGGATCAGGTTGATCGCGAAATGCGCGGTGCCGTCGGGCTGGTCGGTGACGTCGTTCACGGTCAGCGAGACGCCGTCGATGGTGATCGACCCCTTGGCGGCGATGAACCGGGCGAGTGCGGCGGGCACGGCGATACCGATCCGCTGCGAGTCGCCCTCGGGACAGATGCCGAGCACGGTGCCGACGCCGTCGACATGGCCGGTGACGATATGGCCGCCCAGCTCGTCGCCGACCTTGAGCGCGCGTTCGAGGTTGAGCCGCTGGCCCGCGACCCATTGCGCGGCGGTGCGCGAGACGGTTTCGTGGCTGACATCGACCGCGAACCAGCCCGGCCCCTTGTCGACGACGGTCAGGCAGACGCCCGAGCAGGCGATCGACGCGCCCAGATCGACGGTCGTGGTGTCGTAGCTGCACGTGATGCGCGCGCGCAGGTCGCCGCGATTCTCGATCGCCGCGATCGCGCCGACATCGGTGATGATTCCGGTGAACATCGTCTGGTTGAAGCCCTATCCTCTGGCGCGCTCGTAGACCTCGAGCCGGTCGCTGCCAAGCATCCGCGCGTCGTGGAGTTTCCAGCGGCCATGCGCGGGATTGAGGGCGGTGAGGCCGAGATCGGCGAGACCGGGCTTTCCGCCAAGCAGGATCGGTGCGCGGTAGAGGAGGAGCCGGTCGACGAGATCGACGCGGAGGAAGGCGGCGGCGGTCTGTGCGCCGCCCTCGACCAGCAGGTGGTCGATTCCGTCGAGATCGGTGATCGCCTCGGGCGCGGCGATGCGGGTCCAGCCGGGTGCGTCGGTGGAGGACAGGAGGACGCGACGCGGGGCGCGGTCCTCAAGTCCTGCGAGCCGGACGTCGAGTGCAGGGGCATCGGCGTCCAGCGTGCCGCGTCCGACCAGGATGGCCTCGTGGCGTGCGCGCTCGACATGCGCGTGGGCGCGGGCGCGGGGGCCGGTGATCCAGCGGCTGTCCCCATTGGCCAGCGCGATGCAGCCGTCGAGCGACGTGGCGAGCTTGAGCGTCACGTGCGGGCGGCCGAGCGTGAGGCGGGTGAGGAAGCCGGCCATGCTGCGCGTTGGATCGTCGGTGCGATGGCCGGTGGTGACCGTGATGCCCGCTGCTTCAAGTCGCGCGATGCCGCGCCCGTCAGTACGGGGATCAGGATCGCGCAGCGCGATCACGACGCGCGCAACTCCGGCGGCGATCAGCGAGTCGGTGCAGGCCGGTCCGCGCTGTGACTCATGCGCGCAGGGTTCGAGCGTCGTGTAAACGGTCGCACCGCGCGCCGCCTCGCCGGCCTGTACCAGCGCCATGGCTTCGGCATGGGGGCGACCGCCGGGCTGGGTCCAGCCGCGCCCGACGACGCAGCCACCGCGCTCGATCACGCAGCCGACATTGGGATTGGGCGCGGTGCGACCGCGCCCACGCTCGGCCAGGCCAAGCGCGGCACCCATCCACGCGGCGTCGTTCAAATCCCGTATTCTTTCAGCTTATCGTCGATCTTCTTGTATTCGCGCTTCTTCTTTTCGGCCTTCGCCTTTTGCTCGGCAAGCTTCTTCTGGCGGATCGGTTCGTCGATCTTTTGCTGGGCGATGATCTCGTCGATCGTGCGATCGGCGCGCCAGTTCTGGAAATAGACGATCTCGCGCTTGTACGGCTTCTCGAAATACGAGTCCTTGTAGAAGGCGAACAGGATCAGCCCCGTCGTGATCGCCGCGGCGAGCAAAAACCAGAATTGGTAGCGATGGCGGATGCGCAACACGTTGCGCAGATCCGCCAGCGCGCCGACCGTCGAGACGGGGCGATCGGGTTTGAAGTACCTCATGGCAACGAAGATAGGGATTGCGGGACCATGGGGCCAGTCCCCGTCAATCCACCAGCCGGAAATTGAGCGTCATCGTCATCCAGTCCTCAAACGGAACGCCGTCGCGGGTTGCCGGCTTGAACCGCCAGCGGGCGAGGGCGTGGCGACGGGTCGCCTCGGATAGCCCTTTGCTCGGCGTACGGAGGATCTCGATTGCCTTCACGCGCCCGTCCACTCCGACCAGCACACGTGCGGTCAGCTTACCCTCGGTCTGGGCGCGGATTTCGGAGCTGGGGTAGGGCGGCTGGAGCGAGTCGGCATAGCGCGGATCGACCGTCGCGCCGATCATTACCGGGGGCTTGGGCGGATCGGCGACAATACCGCCACCGGAGGGCGGGCCGGGGTCGCCGGGCGGGTTGCTGCTGATCGGGGTGGAGTCGGTGGTGGATCCGATCGGATCGCCCGTCCCTTGAATTGCGACGTTCGGATCGGGTTGGTGTGGTCGCGGCTGCGTTACCGGTATGTCCTTGCGCGTGTCGCGCACCTTTTCGATCGGCTTGGGTTCGGGCTTGGGCTGATCGAGCGGAATGTGCGTCGTGTTGAGCACCGGATCGACAAAGATATCGGGCAGCACGCCGGGTCCAACGAGCGTCGCGCCGAAGGCGATGGCGGCGACGACCAGCAAGGACGCGCCGGCGCTGGCCGGACGCGATGCGGAAGGCTGATAGCGATTGGTATGCATGACAGGCTCTCCATCATTCCGGTCTTGGCCGACATTATTGATGATATACCATCACATAAAGCTTGCATAATCATTTCTTCGCGCCGGGCGGTGCCACTTCAGCAACGCTGAAAACGACTCTAGGCGCGCAGGCGCTCGATCGCGCGGTCGCGGCCGATCAGGGGAAGCAGCGCGGCCATGTCTGGCCCCGAGTCGCGGCCGGTGAGCGCGCGGCGGAGCGGGTGGAACAGCGCGCGGCCCTTGCGTCCCGTCGCTTCCTTCAGCGCACCAGTCAGTGCGTGCCAGGGGTCAGCGGTCCAGTCGATCGAAGCGGCGACTTGCGCAGCGGCGGCGAGGAACGCGGCATCCTCCCGATCGGGGGCGGCAGCGACTGGCCCCGCGACCACCTGCCACCAATCTTCCGCGCCAGAAACGGTCTCCAGATTGGGACGGATCGCGTGCCATGCCGTCGCGTCCATGCCGTCGGGAAGCCGGTCGGCGACCGCTTCGAACGACAGCTGGTGGACGATGCGTGCGTTGAGCTGGGCCAGCTCGGCTTCGTCGAACCGCGCGGGGGCGCGGCCGAAGCGGGCGAAATCGAACCCGGCGATCAACGGCGCGCGCTCGGCAAGCGGCTCGACCGGATCGCTGGTACCCAGCCGCGCGAGCAGGGCGATGATCGCCTGTGGCTCCAGCCCGGTGTCGCGGAAATGGTCACAGCCCAGCGAGCCCAGCCGCTTGGACAGCTTGCCCTCGCTCCCGACAAGGAGTGCCTCATGCGCGAAGGCGGGTGGGGTTGCCCCCAATGCAGCGAACATCTGCACCTGCGCGGCGGTGTTGGAGACATGATCCTCGCCGCGCACGACATGGGTGATGCCCATGTCGATATCGTCGATCACCGAGGGGAGGAGGTAGAGCCAGGAGCCGTCGGCTCGGCGGATGACGGGGTCGCTCATCGTCGCCGGATCGAAGCGCTGGGGGCCGCGGATCAGGTCGGTCCATTCGATCAGGGCGGCGTTGTCGAGCTTGAAGCGCCAGTGCGGGCGAGTGCCGGCGGCTTCGAGTGCGGCGCGGTCGGTGTCGGTCAGCGCCAGCGCGGCGCGATCGTAGATCGGGGGCAGGCCACGCCCGAGCTGAATCTTGCGCTTGAGCTCCAGTTCCTGCTGGCTTTCATAAGCCGGATAGACGCGCCCCGCCGCGACCAGTTCGGCGAAGCGGCGTTCGTACAGGTCGAATCGCAGTGACTGGCGCGCTTCGCCATCGGGGTTCAGGCCGAGCCAGGCGAGATCGGCGCGGATCGCGTCGACGAAGGCTTCTTCCGAGCGTTCAGCATCGGTGTCGTCGATGCGCAGCAGGAAGCGCCCGCCGGTCTTGCGCGCCCACATCCAGTTGTGGAGCGCAGTGCGGATATTCCCGACATGCAGATGGCCGGTGGGGCTGGGCGCGAAGCGGGTGACGACGGGCGTGCTGGTCATCCGCGCGCGCTAGCCCATTTGACCGCGCGATGGAACGCGCCGCGCATCTTTACGCGCGCGGCACTTGCGCCTATCGGGGCGCGATCCGGGCGCTTAGCTCAGTTGGTAGAGCATCTCGTTTACACCGAGAGGGTCGGCGGTTCGAGCCCGTCAGCGCCCACCAGATATTCCGGAATCGGGTCGATATACGACGGCTGGCCATCCCGATCCTCCCCAGGCGGGGGAGGATTGTTGGGCTCAGCCGCTAGTTCGCGCTGATCGACGGCTTTCCGCCAGTGAGCTTTACCGTGACATAGCTGTTGTCGCAGATATTGGCGCTGGTGAAGACCATGGTCGAGGCGTCTTCGAAGGTCGCGCGCAGATCATAGCGGCACTGGCTGGACGGCTTGTCGAGACGGACCGTGGTGCGCGCGCCTGGCTTTACCACGGGTGTGCGCCGTTCTTCCTCAAGTCCCGGCTTCCACTCGGTTGACCCGGCGGGTGCGATCTCGACGGTCTTGATCGGTTTGCCGGTGCCGTTGATGAGAACGAAGTCCCAATCTTCGGCATAGGCCGGCGCGGCGACGAACAGGGCCAGAACAAGCCCGGTCAGATAGTGCATGGCATCCCTCCCCTAAAAGGACTGGCCTGAACATGCGCCTGCGTTGGGCCGGGCGCAAGATGCGGGGAATGCGGATGGCAGCGCGGTTCACAATGACCGCACCAGCCGCACCGCGCAGGCGATCCAGGGCGGGTCGGCGACCACCTGTTGCCGCGCACCGGGGCCGAGGGGCAAGATGTTGAGCCGCCCTCCCTCCCCCTCATGCGCGATCAGCCGGCCGAACAGGAAGCGGCCTGCGGGGCGGGGGATCAGCACGTCGCGGTTGAGCGCCTGACCAAAGGCAGCAGAGGCGAGACGGCGGCACCAGATTTCGTCGCCCGCGCGATAGTCCCCGATGCTGCCACTGACGGTGACCGCAACCAGATCGGGCTCGGCAATCGGCGGTGCGATGGTGGCGGGACGGCGCAGCGCCTGGACTCCGGTCGAATCGAGGCTGGCGGCGACCGGGATGTCGGGACGGTCGGGCAGGCGGACGAGGTCGGCGGCATCGACGCCGAGCGCGGCGGCGATGCGGTTGAGCCAGACTACCGATACGGTGCGGGTGCCGGTCTCAAGCCGCCCGATCGTCTGTGCCGTCGTGGGCGGGTCGCAGCGCTGCGCAACTTCCTCCAGCGTTAGTCCCTTGGCGCGGCGCACTTCGCGGATCGCGGTGATCAATGGCGGCTCCTGATAACCGATACGGTTAAACTTCTTTCCTACAAGCGTGACGCCATGGCAAGTCCGATTCGCAGATGTGTAAAGGAGCTGCGGATGCGGAAACTGGTCGAGCGCACGATTGAGGATGGCCATGTGGTGCGGCACGCCAAGGTGCGGCGGAGCGGGCGGAGGGTGACGGTGAATGACGCCGAATCGCCGCTCGCATGGCTCCGTGCGCGGGGGATGGTCGATGCGCGCCAGTATGAGGCGGGGGAGCGGCTGCGCGACGATTACGAAATGGCGGCGCTCGGGCCGCGCGTGACGATGCGCTGGGATGCCGCCCCAGCGGCGCGGCGCGGGGGCGGGCCTGGCACGGGGCTCGACCCGACGCAGGCGCAGATTGCGGCGAAGCGTCGATTCGACGCGGCGATTGCGGCGGCGGGGCGGGGGCTGGCGGATATTTTGTGGCGGGTGATCTGCGCCGGGGAAAGCGTCCCGGCGGCGGAAAAGGCGCTGGCGTGGCCGGCGCGCGCCGGGCGGCTGGTGCTGACCCTCGCACTCGACCGGCTGGCGGATCATTACCGCTTGCCGTGAGAGCGTCAGTTCATGAGGAGCAGGACGTCGGTCGCGTCGGACCCGCGATTGGCGACGCGGGCAACAAGCGCGCCGCCGCCTGCCGGAATGCGGCAGGTGAGCAGCGCGCCGCCGCTCGCGTCGGTGCACAGCTGGCGACCGGTCGCGTCGAGGATCGTCAGCGCGACCGGGGACAGGCCGATGCGGCGGACGGCGATGGTCGCGGCGGCATCGGCGCTGCGGGTGATCGGCAGCGCCCAGGTTGCGCCGGCAGGGACGGTCTGGCGGATCGAGCTGGGCCCGGAACCGAGCACGCCGCGCGAGGCTTCGGCCTCCGCCGCCTCGACCTCGGCGAGCAGGCGGGGGTCGCCTGCTGCCAGCGTTCGGGCTTCGGCGCGCATCTCGCTGCCGGTGACGGGGCGTGGGCGATCTTCGCCACGAACCGGCAGCGCGGCGATGGTGAGCGCGATGGCGATCAGGCTGAGGGCGGCGCGCATCGGTCAGGCCGCGCTGGCGGGGCGGGGGCCGGTCCAGACCGGCGCGCCGACGCGGAAGCGGACTTGCGGGGCGGGGGTGGCGGACAGGCCGATGCCATTGCCGCGATAGCCGACCACCCAGCTTTCGGCGGCGTAGCCAGTGCCGCGGGCGGGGCGGGCATAGCCGTACTGCACGGCGTCGATCTCGGCGAGCATTGCGCGGTCGCTGCGGGCCAGCAGGCGCGCCTCGGCATAGAGCGCGGCGGCGGTGGTCGCTCCGGACACGAAGACGCTGCGGGGAAGGGTCGAGAGGAGCTTGGCCGCCTCGACCATCGCCAGCGGATCCTGTGCGGCGCGGGCGTAGCTGGCGAGCTCACCCGACAGCGCGATGTTACGCGCGGCGTCGATATCAGTTTCGGCGGGGTCGACGATGTGGACGATCTTGGTCATCTGGGCCTCCTGTTGGTGTGAAGCCAGGATGCCGCCGGGGTCAGGCGTCCGCCACTGACGCTTTCGGTCGCGCGGCGAGGAAGCGGCGATAGACCCAGCCGATCCCGATCAACGCGACGCCAAGGCCGAGGAAGGACAGGATGCGGAGCAACCCGTCGAGCGCGGCGGCGTCGATCAGGAACACCTTGAGCGTCACGAAGGTCAGCAGGCCGAGCCCGGTGAGGCGCAGGTCACGGCTGGCGGAGCGGATACCGAGGGTGAGCCAGGCGATGGCGAGGAGCAGGAGGGCGATCGAGTATCCGTAGTTTTCCCCGGTTCCGATCGGGCCGGTGAGAATGCTGCCATGCGCGGCCTGGCGGACGGCGGCGAGGGTGGTGAGGAGCGCGGCGGTGATGGCGGCGCGGGTCGCGGTCGGCTGGGGCAGGAAGCGGGTGAGCCAGAAGCCGGCCAGCGCGAGGTGCAGCGCGAGCGGGAAGGCCCAGACCTGCTGTGCGACGAACAGCGGGTTGAGGACGAGCAGGTCGAACCAGAGCAGGCGACCGAGCGCGAGGCCGAACAGGACCAGCGCGATGGCGTGGAGGCGGGTGCGCAGCAGGACTGCCGCCGCTAACAGCGCGTGGGTGATCGCCGCGCGCTCGATGAAGCCGAGGCTGGTGAACCGGTCGTCGCTGGCGATGGCGAGCGGGAGCTTGGCGAGATGGTAGAGCAGGAGGAGCGCGGCGGCGATGCCGATGCCGAGCGCGGTGCTACGCAGCCGACCGAACTGGCGCGCATCGGGGGCGAGCAGGGCGATGGCGGCGATCAACGGGAGGAGCGCGCGGAACGCCTCGACGAGGGGCGGGAGGAGCGGGGTGGTGACGCCTTCGCCCGCGAGCGACTGGGCGATGAGCAGGGCATAGTCGAGGATCGGTTCGATTGCGGCGATCAGGACTGCGGCGATGCCGAGTGCGGGCAGCGCCAGCAGGGCGCGGTCGCCGGTGTGGCGCGCCCACAGGCCGAGCCCGATCGTGGCGAGGGCAAAGATCGCGCCGATCCATTCGATCGCGACCAGCTGGCCAGCGGCGGTGGCGAAGAGGCTCGCGGCAGTGAACGCGCCGCCGATCAGGCCGGGATCATGGCTGTCGGTCGCGGTGCGGCGGCGCCAGCTGACGGTAAAGGCGAGCGCGGCTGCGACGAGTTCGAGCAGCGTCCAGTGCCAGTCGGCGAGCCGCGATGGCTCCAGCAAATTGGTGAGCAGCACCGGCCCGGCGATGCCGCCGAGCGCGATGACCGCCCAGCTGCGCGCGCGGTCGAGCAGGACGAGGCCGGGGGCGGCGAAGAGCAAGGCGAGGATCGGTGCGGCGATGAAGGTCGCACCATGATCGGGCGCGACCAGCGCGGCGGCGAGCAAGGCGAGCGACAGGCCGAGTGCGGCGAGCGCGCCGGGCAGATGGCGCCCGTCGCGCCAGGCGAGGATCAGCGCGGCGGCGGCGAGGACGAGGTAGAAGCTCCAGGCGAAGCCATCGAACGCAAGCGCCGGTGCGAAGATCAGCAGCTGGATCAGCCCGGCGACAAGCGGGGCCGTGCGCAGCCATGCACTGGTGATTCCGGCGCGCGGCAGGGCGAGCGTGGCGGCGAGCGCGAGCGCGATGACGAATGCGGCGGGGCCGGTAAGCAATATAGGATCAAGCGCGACGAGCAGGAAATTGACCCAGCCAAAGCCGACCACCGTCGCGGCGAGCGCGAGCCAGCCCCAGCCACGGTGGATGGCGAGGCCGAAGAGTGCGGCAGTGAACAGGCCGAGATAGGCGAGCAACGGCCCGATTCCCGCGGCGTCATAGCCGGCGACGAGCGGGGCGATAAAGCCGCCCGCGAGCGCCAGCACGGCGGTTGGCGGCCCGTGGCGCAATGCGAGGAACAGGCCTAGCGTGGTGACGGCGATCATCAGGACGAAGGCGGGGAGCGGGCCGATCAGGTGATAGAGGGCGGCGGCGATGTAGAGCGTGGCGTAGCTGCTGGCGATGCCGGCCCCGGCGAGCGCCTGACCGATGCGGGGATCCTCGGCGAGGGCGGGAATGCGGCGGGCGGCTTCGCTGGCGATCACGAGGATGACGGCGAAGAGTGCGGCGAGGATGGTGCGGACGGCGGGCGTGAGCAGGCCGATTTCGACGGCGTAACGGACGAGGAAGAAGCCCGCGACGACCAGGGCGACCGCGCCGATCCAGACGGGCAGGCGCGCGCCGATCAGCGATTCGAGACTGGGGCGATCGGGCTCCGGCTCGGGGGCGGGTGGCGGCGGCGGGGCTTCGGCGCGCTTGACCGGCGGGGCGATGGCTGAGGGGACGGGTCGTGGGGGCGGAGGCGCGACGACGGCGACTGGAGCGGGTTCCGCCGTGCGGGTCGGCTGGGGCTGCGCGCGCGGGGCGCTTTCTAGGCCGTCGATCCGCCGCGTCAGGGCGCGCAGCCGCTGGCCCTGCGCCATCGCGACGATGCCGAGCGCTACCACGGCGAGGAACAGGATACCGTCCATCGCGGACCTTGTGGCAGCTTGGCCGCGGTCGCGCCAGCGCGGGTTTGCCGGGGGCAAGGCGAACTGCGGTTGCGCCGGGATGGCGGCGGCGTAGAGGTGGCGCATGGAAATTCACTTCACGAAATGTCACGGGTCGGGGAACGATTTTGCCCTGATCAATGCCTGCGATCTTGAACTTGATGACGCGAGTTGGGGGCGGATTGCGCGGGCGCTGAGCGATCGGGATGGGCCGGTGGGGGCTGACGGGATCCTGCTGCTGACTGAGGGGGATGAGTTTGCCGATTTCGGGATGCGGGTAGTGAATGCGGATGGGTCCGAACCTGAGACCTGTTTGAACGGGTTGCGGTGTGTGGCGCGTGCGGGGTTCGAGGCATTGGGCATCGAGACCGCGCAGGTGCGGTTGAAGACCAGCGGGGCGCAGGTGGCGCGGGAGGAAAGCCTTGCTCCGGGCGTTTATACCGTGCGGGAGACGGTCGGGCCGGTGGGGACCGATCCGGCGGCGGTGGGCATCCGTGTCTCCGCGCCGGTGATCGACGCGGTGATACCGGGTCTGCCCAGCGACCGCGCGTTCACCGCGCTGGCGATGCCCAACCCGCATCTGATCGCGTTTGTCGATCGCGTCGATGTCGAGGAGCTGGTCGCGCTGGGCCAGTGGTGCGAGGCGGGGCCGGACTTGCTGGTCGATCGCGCCAATGTGAGCTTTGTCGAAGTCCGGGGCGCGGACCTGTTCGTGCAGACGTTCGAGCGCGGGGTGGGGCTGACCAACGCCTGTGGCAGCGCGATGGCGGCATCGGCGCACGCCGCGGGGCTGACCGGGCGGCTGCCGTTCGGCGCGTGGCTGACGGTTTTCAACCCCGGCGGCCGCGTGCGCGCACGCGCCGAGGGACCGGCGGGCGGCGACGCGGTGACGATCGCGGGCAATGCGACGTTCGAGTGGGACGGGGTGGTTGAGATGGACCCTGCGACGGGCGCGGCGGGGGAACTGCGCGTGGTGCGGCGGCGGGAGGATGAGGTTGCGGCGTGGGAGGCGGCGCGGGGGTAGACTAGCGTTCGAGCGACGTACCGAGATGCTCGACCGTGCGGTGAGCTATGAAATGGGAAAAATCACCTGATCCACGATCGGCGTATCCTCGTTGATCCGTTCAAGACGGGCATCGTGAAATATGAGTGATAACTCAAACCTGTCTGTCCCCAATGAAGCCGCGAACATCGGTTGAGCGAGCCGATATGCCCATTGTTCTGCTGACGGGCTGTCGCTGATTGCCCTGAAGCCGGGATAGGCCAACGACCAGTTGGTGCCGAACACATAACCGTCCGGTTCGCCCGCCGCCTCCCACCGGGAATATTCCGTGAAGTCGTCCGACCAGGAGCGTTGCCAGATTTCGGGAGACACGGCGGTCTGGATGTTAAGATCGACGACATGCGTGAAGGTCAGTCGATAGGTGCCGGGTTGGTGACTAAGGCTGATTTCGAGGAGCAGGATACAGTCTCGGCCATGGTCAGCGAAGCCATGCTGCATCACCCCGACGTCCATTTCCGGTAATCCGGCATCGAATAGCGCTTCAAGTGGGTGCATGAGCAAATCATGTCGGACGTCGCGTTGAAGGGCAATGCCGCGCTCCACGTTCGCGTCCGCCGTTCGGCGCTGTGCGCCGATCTACCCCTCTCCCAACCTTCGCTAGGCAGCAAGCTGCCAAGCTGCGGTATCCCTCTCCCCTATCAAGGGGCGAGGGCAGAAGGAGCGCGGTTGCCCGTCACCCCAATCTTCCGGCGCTGCGCGCCTCCCTCCCTCTCCCAAGGGGAGAGGGATTTTAGTCCTTCGGCTTGGCGGGTTTCTTCGCGCGCTCCGGCGGTTTGCCGTCGATCTTGACCAATGACGCGAGGCGGCATTCGCCTTCGCGGGGGACGATGATGCTGGCGAAGCGGTCGATGCCGCCGACGCCGCCGGAGGGCTTGAACGCGATCTGCCAGGCCCAAGGGAGTTCGATGCACGGGGCGAAGAAGGTGCCGCGATACCATTGCCGCCCGGCGCGCAGGTAGATCGCGTCGCGGCCATCGGCGCGGAAATCGCGGATCATCGAGGGGAAGGGGATGCGTGCCTCCTGCGCGGCGGGGGCTGCGGCCTCCTGGGCCGTCACGGGGAGGACGGTGGCGAGCAGGGCCAGCGGGGCGAGCGCGAGTCGGTAGGTCATGAACCGAGTGTGGCACAGGCGCGATGAACCGGCGATGGACGATTAAACGAACCAAATGGGAACAAAGTGCTTGACATCGTCACGCTCGTTCGGTACATAACAGGAACGCTGAAGAATTGCGAGTCGGGTTGACGCGCCCCGGCAAGGCCGGGGCGTCGGACGGGTTGGGCTAAAGCCCACCCGCCGTCCGCGCGCTGCGTCGAGTCCGGAGCGAGCTACGCTCGTTCCGGCCGACTTGGCGGAAGAATTGCGAGTCGCGGCGATCGGGTCGCTGAGCGCAGTCTTCGGGCAATTGGAAATCAGGTGAAGTCGGGCCGGGGCGGGGACGCCTGTCGGCCCGATTTGCATTGGGGAGATGTGGGATGGAGGAGCTGTTGGTCAGCCTGAAGGGCAAGCCCAAGCGCCGCAAGATCAAACTGAGCAGCTTCACGGCAGCGAAACGCCAGAAGTTTCTGGATGGCCTTGCGCTCACCTGCAACATCACCCGGTCCGCAAGCTATGCCGGGATTCATCGCGGCACGATCTGCGCGACGCGACGGCGGGATCCGGTGTTCGCCGAGCAGTTTCGGCAGGCGCTGGCGCTGGGATATGACCGGATCGAGGCGCTGGTGCTGGAGCATGGCGGGGCCGGGGTCGAGATCGATATCGACCCCGACCGCGCCGAAGCCGATGGTCTGGACGAGCCGTTCGATATGGACCGGGCGATCCGGGTGCTGACCTATCGCCGGGGCGAGCGCAATGGCGAGCCGAACCGGCGCACGGGACGCCCGCGCCGGGCCGCGACCCGTGAAGAAAGCAATGCGGCGCTGATCAAGGCGCTGGCTGCTGCACAGCGGCGGGTGGAGAAGCGGCGTGACGGCGGAGATTGATCCGCCGGAGCTGACCGGTGCGGACCCGGCGACAATAGCTGACGGTCTGTTGCGGGACATATGGAAGGCGCTGCCCCCGGAAGAGCAGATGCGAGTCCTGAACGGGTTGAGCGACCCAATTGCGCGCGAAATCGAGCAGCGCTGGCCGATGTGGGTGCATCATGGGCAGGCGGTGCCGCCCGGTGACTGGCGGGTGTGGCTGATCCGCGCGGGGCGCGGATTCGGCAAGACCCGGACGGGCAGCGAATGGGTCAGCGAACTTGCGCGGACGCATCGCGATGCGCGGATCGCGCTGGTCGGCGCGACGTTCGAGGAGGTTCGGCGGGTGATGATCGAGGGCGCGAGCGGACTCATTGCAGTCGCTCGTGATGGGGAGACGGTCGATTGGCGACCGACGGCGGGCGAGGTGCGGTTCGGATCGGGTGCGTGCGCCTTTGTCTATTCGGCCGAAGCGCCGGAAGCGCTGCGCGGACCCGAGCATCATTTCGCGTGGTGCGATGAACTCGGCAAATGGCGGCGCCGTGGGGATCCGGCCTGGGATAATCTTTCGATGGGATTGCGGCTGGGCGAGCGGCCGCGCGTGCTGGTGACGACGACGCCGCGCCCGACGCGGCTGATGCGGCGGGTGATGGCGCTGCCGAGTTGTGTGGAGACGCGCGGGAGGACGCGGGACAATCCGCATCTGCCCGCCAGTTTCGTGGCGGCGATGGAGGCCGAATATGGCGGCACGCGACTGGGGCGGCAGGAGCTGGACGGCGAGTTGCTGAGCGATGTGCCGGGGGCGCTGTGGACGCGGGCGATGATCGAGGCTTGTCGGGCGGTGGCGGTCGGCGAGCCGGTGCGCGTGGTGGTCGGCGTCGATCCGCCGGCGAGCGCGGAGGGGGATGCGTGCGGGATCGTCGCGGTGGCGATCGACGGCGTGGGGCGGTTGTGCGTGCTGGAGGATGCGAGTGTGGCGGGGCTGTCGCCCGAGGGCTGGGCGCAGGCGGTGGCGGCGTGTGCCGACCGGCATGGCGCGGATCGCGTGGTGGCGGAGAAGAACCAGGGCGGCGACATGGTCGAGAGCGTGCTGCGCGCGGCGGCGGTGGCGATGCCGGTGCGGCTGGTCCATGCGAGCCGGGGCAAGGCGGCGCGGGCGGAGCCGGTGGCGGCGTTGTACGAGCGGCGACAGGTGCGCCACGCGGCGGCGTTTCCGGCACTGGAGGATGAGCTGTGCGGGCTGGTGCGCGGGGGCGATTATGCCGGGCCGGGGCGCTCGCCGGATCGGGCGGATGCGCTGGTTTGGGCGGCGTGGGAGCTGGTGTTCGGGTGGAAGGGCGAGGTGGGGGTGCGGGGGACATGAGCTTGCGGATTTAGTGAGTTTATGCAAGTTTATGGCGAGCTCGATATAACTACCCCTAAAGGGCTAAATATGGACGCTGTCCGAAATCCATTTGCACCTGGTGCAGGGTCGCAGCCGCCCGAATTGTCGGGACGGTCGGAGATCATCGCAGGTGCCGATACCGCGCTGCAGCGCGTGTTGCTTGGGCGCCCCGCGCAATCGCAGATGCTGTTGGGATTACGCGGCGTCGGCAAAACCGTGTTGCTCAACAAGATCGAGCAGATGGCCGAGAGCCACGGCTATCTGACGTCGTTCATCGAAGCGCCGGAAGATCGCAAGCTGGTGGACCTGCTGTACCCTAAAGTGCATCAGACCTTGCGCAAATTGTCGCTGGTGGAGGCGGCAAGATCGGCGGCGCACAGCGCGTTGCGGGCGCTGCGTGGTTTTGCGGGCGCGTTCAAGATCAGCGTTGGCGATTTCGACGTGTCGGTCGATCCCGAGCCGGGCGTCGCCGACAGCGGCAATCTGGAATATGATGTGACCGACCTGTTTCTGAAGGTTGGTGCGGCGGCGAAGGCGGCTGGACGCGGCTGGGCGTTGCTCATCGACGAGGTACAGTATCTGTCTTCGGAGGAGCTGGCGGCACTGATCGTCGCGATCCATCGGGTCAATCAGAAGGGGTTGCCGGTCCTGTTGTTCGGTGCTGGGCTTCCGGCGATCGCCGCGCTGTCGGGCGATGCCAAATCCTATGCCGAGCGGCTGTTCGTCTTTCCGCAGGTGGATGCGCTTGCGCCGACAGATGCGGCAAACGCCGTGCGACAGCCGATCGAGGAAGAAGGCGAATCGATCGATCAGGATGTTCTCGACCAGATCGTGTCGCTGACCAAGGGCTATCCCTATTTCTTGCAGGAATGGGGCTATCAAGTGTGGAATGCGTCGCCGGCGTCGCCGATTGCCCGCGATTGCATCGAGGTGGCGGGACAAGCCGCGCTAAAGCGGCTGGATGAGGGTTTCTTCAAGGTTCGGATCGACCGGCTGACTCCGAAGGAAAAGGAATATGTGATCGCGATGGCGCGATTGGGGGCCGGTCCATACCGGTCTTCGGATATCGCCGATATGCTGGGCGAAAAGGTGACGACGCTGGGGCCACGACGGGCGCAGATCATCGCGAAGGGGATGATTTATAGTCCGGCCTATGGCGACGTCGCGTTTACCGTGCCGATGTTCGACGAATATCTGAAGCGGCACTGGATCGCGGATTGAGGCTGTACAGCGCCCACTAGCCCCAAGCACCGCCCCCCGCTAAGCCACGCCCCATGTGCGTGCTGGCGTTGGCGTGGGGGATGCATCCCAATTGGGTGTTGGTCGCTGCGGGGAACCGTGACGAGCGGCATGTGCGTGCGACTGCGCCGTTGGCGCGCTGGATGGCGCGGGGGCCGGTTATCGGCGGGCGCGATCTGGAGGCTGGGGGGACCTGGCTGGCGGTGAACGAGGCTGGGCGGCTGGCGGCGGTGACCAATGTGCGGGGCGAGGTTGCCGATCCGGGCAAGCTGTCGCGTGGGGCGCTGGTGACCGATATGCTCGCCGGGCATGAGCCGGAGGATCTGAACGCCTATAATCCGTTCAACCTGATCGCGGTGGATCGCGACGGGCCGGTGTATCTGTCGAACCGGCCTGATCCGGTGCGGCGACCGCTCAGTCCGGGGATGCATGGGTTGTCGAACGGGCTGTTCGATACGCTGTGGCCCAAGACGATCCGGGTGCAGATGGGGCTGCGCGCCTGGCTGGAGGCGGGGAGTTCGGCGCTGGAGCCGTTGTTCGCGGTGCTGGCCGACGAGCGGCCGGCGGGGGCGGCGGAGCGGTACGAGCCCGATCCGTTTGAGCCGGTGGATTCGCCGGTGTTCATCCGCAACCCGGTCTATGGGACGCGGGCGAGCACGGTGGTGACGGTGGACCATTTGGGGCGCGGGCGGATTGCGGAGCGGCGGTTTAATTCCAGCGGCTTGCTTGAGGGCGAGAGTGTGTTGAGTTTTACGTGGAGTTGAGATGACCCCGAGGGAGCTGATCGGCGTGGCCGAGGTGCCGGGCGGGGAGCCGTTGCGGCTGGTTCGGCATGGTCGTGACTTCATCATCATGCTCGAACGCAACGAGCTGATGTCGAGCCGGATGAGCGGATCGGAAGAGGCGCTGGCGGAGATGACGCTGGACCGGCTGAGCGATCCGGCGAATGCGCGGCTGCTGATCGGCGGGTACGGGATGGGATTCACGCTGCGCGCGGCGCTCAAGCGGCTGGGGCCGAAGGGGTGGGCGTGCGTGGTCGAGCTGGTGCCGGGCATCATCGAATGGGCGCGCGGGCCGATGGCGGAACTGGCCGATGGATGCCTGGACGATCCGCGCACGCAGCTGGTGATGGGCGATGTCGGCGCGGAAATCGCGCGCAGCCGGGGCAGCTGGGAGGCGATCCTGCTGGATGTCGACAATGGGCCGGACGGGCTGACGCGCGACGCGAATAACGGGCTGTACACGATGCGCGGGCTGGAGCGGGCGCGGGCGGCGCTGGCTCCGGGCGGGGTGCTGGCGGTGTGGTCGGCGGGGCCGGACCCGGCGTTTACGCGGCGGATGCGCGATGCGGGGTTTGAGGTTGAAGAGGTTCAGGTGCGGGCGCGGCAGAATGGCAAGGGGCCGCGGCACGTGATCTGGTTCGGTAGGAAGCGGTAAGAGTCTTTTAGGCGCGCAGACGCGCGCGCCCTCCCCCAGCCCCTCCCGCAAGCGGGAGGGGAGTTTTAGCGGAGAATTTTCATGAAATGGTTCGGGCGGAAGTCCGGGCGCGAGGGTTCGCGTCCGGTGTTGGCGCGTGGGCAAGGCGCGGGCGCGGTGCTGGGCGAGTGGCCGCAGAGTTATGAGGCGCAGGTGCGCGCTGGCTATGCCGCCAATCCGGTGGCGCAGCGGGCGGTGAAGATCGTTGCCGAAGGGGTCGCGGGGGCTCCGGTGGAGGCGAGCGATGCGGCCCTGCTGAAGCTGGTCACGGCGCGCAGCCAGGGGCAGGAGCTGGGGGCGACGATCGCCGTGCAGCTGCTGTTGCATGGCAATGCCTATGTGCAGCTGCTGGGGACAAGCGCGGGGGGTGTGGCGGAGCTGTTCGCGCTGCGGCCCGAGCGGGTGAGTGTGGAGACCGATGCCGGGGGGTGGCCCGTCGGCTATCGCTATCGTGTCGGCGGGAGCGTCAGCGTGATCGCGGCGGAGGATGCGGCGGGGCGGCCGCAGGTCGTGCATTTGAAGGCGTTCAACCCGATCGACGATCATTATGGGCTGGGCTGCCTGGGCGCGGCGTCGGGGGCGATTGCGATCCACAATGCGGCGACGCGGTGGAACAAGGCGTTGCTCGACAATGCGGCGCGGCCTTCGGGGGCTTTGGTCTATGAGCCAGGGGACGGGAGCGCGCTTAGCCCCACGCAGTTCGAGCGGCTGAAGGGCGAGATGGAGGCTGGCTTTGCCGGTGCCGCCAATGCCGGACGCCCGATGCTGCTGGAGGGCGGGCTCAAATGGCAGGCGATGAGCCTGTCGCCGGCGGACATGGATTTTGTCGGGCTGAAGGCGGCGGCGGCGCGCGAGATTGCGCTGGCGTTCGGGGTGCCGCCGATGCTGATCGGGCTGCCCGGCGACAATAGCTATGCGAACTATCGCGAGGCGAACAAAGCGGTTTGGCGGATGACAATCCTGCCGCTGGCGGACAAGATCCTGACCGAATTGGCGCAGGGGCTGTCGCCGTGGTTCCCCGACGCGCGGCTGTGGGTCGCGGTCGACAAGGTGCCGGCGATGGCCGAGGACCGCGAGCGGCTGTGGCGCAGCGTCAGCGGGGCGGAGTTTCTGAGCGATGCTGAGAAGCGCGCGATGCTGGGGATTGCCCCGGAGATTGGGGCGTGAGCGCGCCGGTCGACGGCAAGCTGCTGGCGCAGCTGATCGCGCAAGGGAGCGCCGAGGGCGCGGACATGGCGACGCTGCGTGCGGTGGCCGAGGAAGCGGGCGAGCTGGGCGCGAGCCGGGCGCTGGCGCGACTGGGGCTGGATGATCCCCATGCGGGCAAGGACATGGGCGAGCTGCGCGAGCTGTTGGAGGCGTGGCGCGATGCGAAGCGGTCGGCGGTGAAGGCGGTGGCCGGGTGGGTCGTGCGGATGCTGCTCGCGCTGCTGGTCGTGGGGCTGGCGGTGAAATTGGGGTTCTGGGGGGTGGGGAAGTGAATGGTCCTGACAGGCCCTCCCCCGGCCCCTCCCGCAAGCGGGAGGGGAGTGTGCGGTTCGCTGGTTATGCGGCGGTGTTCGATGTGCCGGATCGGGGTGGGGATGTGATCCGGGCCGGGGCGTTCGGGGCGCGGGTGCGGCGGGTGCCGTTGCTGTGGCAGCATCGCGGGCAGCCGGTGGGGGTGATCGAGGCAATCGGCGAGGATGCGCGGGGCTTGCGCGTGACGGGGCGCGTGGATGCGCCGGAACTGGCGGCGCTGGTGGCGCTGGGTGCGGTCAATGGGCTGAGTTTCGGATATCGGACGGTGACGGCGCGGCAGGGGCGGTGGCGCGAGATCGAGCGGCTGGAGCTTTGCGAGGTGAGTTTGGTGGCGCGGCCGATGCAGAAGCTGGCGCGGGTACATGCGGTGGAGCAGCGCCAGCTTAAACGAACAGCCTCAGGCGAGCAGCCAGACGAGGAGCCTGAACAGCGAAATCGGGGTGCCGCCATAGGCCGTGACGTAGAGCAGAATTGACCCGGTAAGACAGGCGGCGATTGCCCAGCGCCGCCATGCGAAGATCGCGCCCGCCAACAGCGCGAACCCGATCAGGTTGAGGATGACGTAAGGCAACAGCAGCTGTGACGGGATTTTGGCGCTCTCGTGCACCAGAATCAGCAGGTTGGTCGCCACCAAAAGGCCGAGTGTCACACGGCGGTTGCGCAGAAAATATTCGTCGAGATTTCCCCAATCCTCGGGATCGCGCGGCACGACGAGCACGCTGGCGGCAAAGGCGCAGACCCCGATCAGGGTCGGCACGGCGAGACCCTGCATGGAGATTTGCACATCCTTGAGGCTCATCCATGCGTCGATGAACAGCGCCATCAATTGCAGGAATACGAGCGCGCCGAGCAACGGCGTGAGCAAGCCGAGTTTCGGGCGCTGGCGGTGGCGCAGCAAGTTCATGAAGCCGAGCAGCAGCTCGGCCACGGCAAGCCCGACGAGCAGGCTGTAGAAGGTCATGAAGAATTCGAACTGGCTCATCGCGCGCCCCCACGAAGACAACAGCTTACGGGCTATGTCCGGTTTCGCAATGGCGGAAGGTCGCGCGTAGAATCGAGGTGATGACTATCTCAAGCGGCGGGCGTTCGCGCGGACCTTGCGGCGGTAATGGGCGAGTGCCTTGCGAGTGGACGTTGCGGGGCTGGTGCCGAGCGCGCCGGTCATCATCGCCAGTTGCAGTTCGAACGCGGCGGTCATTTTTTCGGAGACCATGAGCTCGGTCTCGCGCTGTGCCTCGGCACCGCCCTGGGCGATCTTGGTCGCGCGCAGGCCGATGACGGCGGCGGATTCCCAGCCGAGTGACCAGGCGTCGAATCCGGCGTTCATCCAGCTTTTGTTCGATCGTTTGGACATTTGGAATTCCCGGAGTGACGGTGCGTCGCGGTCCTAACGAAGCAGGGTCGCGGATGGGCCCGCGCGGCGGCGCGTAAGACGCGCTGTTTGCGGATTTTCTGAGACGACGGGGTTCGCGTGTGGCGGGCCCCCTCCACCATCGCTTTGCGATGGTTCCCCTCCCCGTTCCCCCGGCTTTCGTCGGGGCAGGCGCGGAGGATTTTCTGTTGGAACGGGAGATACTTATGGAAACGAAGGCGGATGTCCTCGAACAGTCGTTCGAGGCGGTGGAAGCGGCTGGGGTGCCGGTGGCGCGGCCGATGTTGAGTGGCGCGCGCAGTGTGGGCGGCGCGGCGTTTGAGGGGTTTTTGCGCTCCGGGAGCGGGGCGCTGGAGATGAAGGCGCTGTCGGGGGCGAGCGGGGCCGAGGGCGGCTATGCCGTGCCACGCGAGATCGACCGCCAAGTCGATGCGACGCTGGCGAGCATCTCGCCGATCCGTGCCATCGCCAATGTCGTGACGGTGGGCAGCGCGGGGTATCGCAAGCTGGTCGCGTCGGGCGGGACCGAATCGGGCTGGGCGAGCGAAACGGCGGCGCGCGACGAGACCGATACGCCGGTGTTCAACGAGATCGCGCCGCCGATGGGCGATCTGTTCGCCAATCCGGCGGCGAGCCAGGCGATGCTGGATGACGGCGCGTTCGATGTCGAAGCGTGGCTGGCCGACGAGATTGCGCGCGAATTTGCGCGGGCCGAGGGGGCCGCGTTCGTCAGCGGTAACGGGACCAACAAGCCCAAGGGCTTTCTGACCTATGCCACTGCGGCGACGGGCGATGATGCGCGGGCGTTCGGGACGTTGCAGCATGTGCTGTCGGGGGCGGCGGGGGCGTTCGCGGCCAATCCCGAAGAGACGCTGATCGACCTGGTTCAGGCGCTCCGCCCGCCCTATCGGCAGGGGGCGGTGTTTGCCATGAATTCGGCGACGCTGGCGCGCATCCGCAAGTTCAAGACGAGCGATGGCGCGTTCCTGTGGCAGCCCTCGCTGAGCGCGGGGCAGCCGGCGAGCCTGCTGGGCTATCCGGTGGTCGAGGCCGAGGACATGCCGGATATCGCCGCAGGATCGCTGTCGATCGCGTTCGGCAATTTCAAGGCCGGGTATCTGATCGCCGAGCGCGGCGAGACGCAGATCCTGCGCGATCCGTACAGCAACAAGCCGTTCGTGCATTTCTATGCGACCAAGCGGGTCGGCGGCGCGGTGACGAATAGCGAGGCGATCAAGCTCCTCAAATTCTCCGCCTCTTGAGGCGGACGGGCAGCGCGCGGCAGGGTTAGCGGGGCGGAAGCCATCGCGATTCTGCCGTTCGTTGCACCGCTGATACAGTCGGGCCGGGGCGATGCGGGCGCCCCGGCCGGTTCCGACTTTACCTCCGCAGGAGCAGACACATGGCAGACCTGATTTACGCAGATTTGGTCGAGGAAACGACGACGACCGAGGGGACTGGCGCGATTACGCCGGGCGGTGCGGTGACCGGATCGCGCAGCTTTGCGTCGGTGCTGAGCGAGGGAGACCAATTTTACTACGCGATCGACGGCGCGCCGGCGGATGCGAGCATGTTCGAGGTGGGGATCGGTACCTTTACCAGCGGGACGATCGAGCGCGATCCGATCGTGTCGTCGGACGGGACGAGCGCGATTGACCTGCCGGTTGGCACCAAGTCGATTTCGCTGACGGTCGCGGCGGAATTTTATGAGACGGTGCAGGCGCATGACGTCTTCGCTGCGTGGCAGGCAATTCCCGGAAATGAGAGCCTGACCGTTACCGACTTTCTCGACGAGATTACCGGGGTCGATGGGCTGTCGGCACCGGTCTACACGATCGAGACCGAGACGCCGCCCGACATCAATAACGGGTGGTCGCAGGAGGGGGTCGTCTATGAATCGCCCTCACGCGACGAGGATGGCGACCCGTCGGGCATCCGCTTCGGGCTGGCCTTCACCTATGGCCCCTATCCCGCGAACACGCAGTTTCCCGGGCAACCGGAATATACCAACAATGTGTTCGGCCTGTCGTGGAATCTGACCACCAGCTTCACCCCGATCAACACCGATATGGGTGGGCCGTCGATCCGGGTCGAAAGCCGGTTCAAGAAGCCGACGCGCAATCCGGGTAATCCGGGCGGGTGGGTCGACGGGTCCGAATTTCATCATGCGATGCACACCACGGGGTCGGGCGGGTCCGAATATCGCCCGATCAGCATCTATGCGCCGTTCGACACGGCCGACTGGGGCTATGATTCCGACATCAGCTTCCAGGGGGCGTTCTACGCCTTTGCCGATGGCTATCGCAATTCGCACGTGACGTTCGGTTGGAACGGGGCGTCGGGCGATAGCAAGCCGATTACCCTGTCCAACCAGGTGCGGATCAACCGGACGGGCAACAATGCGCCGTGGCTGACCCAGACCAATGCGGCGGGCAATGCGCAGATCAACCTGCCCTATGTCAATTCGGGCAATGGCTATACGTTCGACCGCGACATCTATTTGTCGGCGGGGAATGTCGGGACCAATCCGCTGGGCATCCAGTCGCTCTTGTCGCTCGTCGGCACGTCGGGCTTCACCAATGGCGCGCGGATGATCTACCTCAACACCAATGCGGTGACCGGGTCGGTGACGGGGTTCGAGACCGAGATTTCGGCATCGACCCGGTTCGAGGGGTTCAAGCTGCGCAACACCCATGCGAGCGGCGTCGCGGGCGGGCGGATCCAGGGCAATGGCAACCTGTATCTCGACTTTTTCAACGAGGCGAATTTCCATCGCTGGGGCCTGCGGCTCAAGACTGATGGCGATTTCACCATCGGTCAGAGCGTGCAGGGCGCGGATATTGCCGACGCGATCCGGATCAACTTCACGACGCTGCAGACGCAGTTCATGAAGGCGCCCAAGCTGCCGAGCGCGACGGTGGCTGGTGCCGGGTCGGCGGCGAGCGCCGGGGCGGGTGCGTTGCACTATGTGACCGATCTGAACGCGACGACGTCGGGCAGTGTCGCGGCGGGTGGCGGGACCAATGATGGCGTGGTGGTCAGCGACGGCACCGACTGGCGGATCATGACGGCATGGTGAGCGGTCGGGGAGCGGGCGGGTGATTGCGCGCGCGCCCATCGCTGCGGGGACGATTGCCGGGATGGGGCGGCGGTCGGTTCCGATTGGGGCTGACTTTGTCGTGCCGTTCGCGGCGATCGGGCTGGCGGCGCTGGACCGGCGGGCGATGCGGGCGGTGCGTGCAGAGGACGCGGACGCGGCGGGCGATGTCGAGCCTGCTGTCACGGTTGCACCGTCTATCGTGGGGCTGGCGGCGGGTGATCGTCACCGGGTGATCCGCATCGGCTGAAGCGTCGCATCGGCGGCGATCTGAAAGGGGTGGTCCTGCGGGGCCGCCCCTTTTTTCTTGGGAGCGAGGGATGGGCATTTTCCTGAAGGATCCGGCGGCGGCGCTGGACTATGCGATCGACTGGGCCGCGATTGCGGGCGCGGCGGGGCTGAGCGCGAGTAGCTGGGCGGTCGAGCCGGCGCATGATGACGGGCTGACCGTGGTCGCCGAGGCGGTCAGCGGGCCACGCTGTGCCGCGACGGTCGAGGGCGGGCGGCCGGGGATCGTCTATCGGCTGACCAACCAGGTGAGCTGGAGCGACGGGCGGCGTGATGCGCGGTCGCTCGACGTGCGGGTGGAGCGGCGGTGATGGTCGAGACGATCGCGCCGCCCGAGGCGGCCCCCGTCGCGCTGGCCGAGCTGCGCGCATTCCTGCGGATCGAGGGCGTGGATGGCGATGCCGAGCTGGCAGCGCAGCTGCGGGTGGCAACCGAGGTCTGCGAGGGGTTCATCGGTGCGCAATTGCTCGAGCGGACGCTGCGCGAGACGCTGGCGGTGCGATCCGAGTGGCAGGCGCTGAGCGTCTCGCCGGTGCGGGCGGTGACGGCGGTCCATGCGCTTTCGCCCGACGGTGCGGAGGTCGCACTGGCACCCGAGAGCTATGGAATCGATATCGATGCAGCGGGGCGCGGGTGGGTGCGGTGCGTCTCCCCGGCGGGTCAGCGGATCGCAGTGACCTATGCGGCGGGGAGCGCGGCGGACTGGAACGCGGTGCCCGAGCCGGTGCGGCACGGCATCCTGCGGCTGGCCGCGCATCTGCGGATGGATGGCGATGGCGTGCCGCCCGCGGCGGTGACGGCATTGTGGCGACCGTGGCGGGTGATGCGGCTGGGCGCGGGGGCGGTGCGATGAGCGCGGCGGTCGTGCTGACCGAAGCGATCCGGGCAGCGTTGGCAGGGTACGCGCCGCTCGCCGAGGGGCTGGCGGGGGTGTTCGACGCGCCGCCGGTGCGCGCGGCGACGCCGTATGCGCTGATCGGTGAGGCGCAGCTGTCCGACTGGGGGACCAAGGACATGGTCGGGCGCGAGGCGCGGGTCGTGGTGAGCTTGCACGATGCCGGGGAGAGCCCGGCGCGGTTGCGGCGGCTTTCGGGCGAGGTCGAGCTGGCGATGGCAGGGATGCCGCGTGCGATCGGTGACGGCTGGGACTTGGCGAGCCGGGTGCTGTTGCGCGCGCGGATCGAGCGGAAGGGCGAGGGGCGCTGGATCGCGACGAGCGAGTGGCGGCTGCGGATGCTGAAGAGCGGGATGTGAGGGAGATACGGATATGGCGGTGGAGAAGGGAAGCGCGTTCCTGTTGAAGGTGGGCGATGGCGGGTCGCCGGTCGCCTATGCGACGGTGGCGGGGCTGCGCACGACGCAGCTGAGCGTCAATGGCGAGGCGGTGGCGATCACGTCGAAGGACTCGGGCGCGTGGCGCGAATTGCTGTCGGGCGCCGGGGTGCGATCGGTGAGTGTGTCGGCGGCGGGGGTATTTACCGGGTCGGCGGCGGAGACGCGGATCCGGGGCAATGCGCTGAGCGGGGTGATCGACGATTATCGGCTGAGCTTTGAGAGCGGCGAGACGATGACGGGGCGGTTTCTGGTCACGCGGCTGGACTATGCCGGGGATTTCAACGGGGAGCGGTCGTACACGCTGAACCTGGAGAGTTCCGGGCCGGTGGTGTCGGCATGAGCGCGAACCCGGCGCGGGGCGAGGCGGCGGTGCGGGTTGCGGGGGTGGAGCTCGTGCTGCGGCCTTCGTTCAACGCGCTGGTTGCCGCCGAGCAGGAAGTGGGGCCGTTGTTTGCGCTGGTCGAGCGGGCGGCTGACGGGCGGCTGGGGCTGGGCGAGATGGTCGCCTTGTTCTGGCATTGCCTGAAGGAGCGGCCCGAGGGGCTGACCCGTGAGGCATTTGGCGAGGGGGTGGCGGCGGGGGGACTGGCCGCCGCGACCCCGGCGTTGCGTGTGCTGATCGGGCAGATTCTGGCGGGGCGATGAAGTTCGCGGAGCGGGCCGCGCTGCTGGCGGGGCAGGCGGGGGTGGCGTTCGGGTGGACGCCGGAGCTGTTCTGGGCGGCGACGCCGGAGGAGCTGGCAATGCTGGTGCGGGCGGTGACGGGTGAAGCGGTTGCACCGCCCGATCGCGACATGATCGCGCAGCTGATGGAGGCGTTTCCCGATGGATGACGAGATCGACCGGATGGTGGTGCGGGTGCGTGCCGACACGCAGGGCTTTGCCCGCGATGTCGCTGAAATGCGCGCGGCGATTGACGGGCCGTTACAGGCCGGAGCGGATCGCGCGGGGCGCGGGATCGAGGCAGCACTGCTCCGCGCGGTGCGGACGGGCAAGTTGGGGTTCGAGGACCTGAAGCGGGTGGCGTCGCAGATCATGGCCGAAATTGCGGCCGAGGCGGTGCGTGGCGGAATGAGCGCGCTGTTCGGTGGCGGCGGTGGCAGCGGAATCGGTGCGGCGATCGGTAGTTTGTTCGGCCTGCCGGGGCGTGCGACCGGCGGGCCGGTGGCGCCGGGGCGGGCCTATGTCGTCGGCGAGCGCGGGCCGGAGCTGTTCGTACCGACGAGCAGTGGGCGGGTCGAGGTGCCTTCGGGCAGCGGCGGGCATGATGTGCGGGTGGCGATCACGATCAATGCGCCGGGCGGCGGCGAGGCCGCCGGGGCGCTGCGGCAATCGGGGCGGCAGGTGGTGCGGGCGGTGAAGGCGGCGCTGAGCGCGGTGGATTGAGCGGTTCCCCTCCCGCAAGCGGGAGGGGTTAGGGGAGGGCTTGTCCGCAGGCGACGTCGCCTCTTTGACAGGCCCTCCCCCGGCCCCTCCCGCAAGCGGGAGGGGGGAATAAGGGGGTAGGTATGGCATATTGGCTGGCGTCCGAGCGGACGGTGCAGGCGGCGGGGGTGATCTCGCGCTTTGATCCGGCCTATTGGACCGTCAATTTTCCGCGGCCGATGATGGCGAGCGTGGTGACCACTGCGCCGGATGCGTTGCGGGTCGATGCGGTGTTTTACCGGCAGGACGATCTGGCGGGGCTAATTTGGGAGAGCGTGGATCGGCATGACCACCCGCTGCTCAGCTATAAGACCAGTCGCGACTATCGTGGGTGCCGGTTGCGCTTTCGCTGGCGGTCCGGCGGGGTGATGCCGCTGGATGCGGTCAACGGCCCGGTGCTGACGATCGAGGGGCGCGACGCGGCGGGGGTGCTGCGTGCCTGGTATGTGCGGTTGTGGAACTATGCCGAGGGGACGCCGGAGGATTGCGTCGTCGGTATCGACTTTGCCAGCGTAGCGGGCGGGTTCGTGCTGCCGGATGAGGCTGATCCGGTGTGGGCGGGCGATGTCGACCGGATGTTCGTGAGCCTGGTGCCGCCGGATTACACCGGGGAGGCTGTGGCACTGGACGCGCCGGTCGAGGGCTGGGTCGAGCTGTCGGAGATCGCGGTCGCGGGGCCGGGGGCAGTGCTGGCGATCGGCGATGTGGTGGTGCCCGAACATGGGCTGTCGATCTGTTCGGGCTATGACGACAGCTATCATGTCACCCCGGCGCGGCTGCTGCGCAATGCGCTCCAGCTCGGCTATCGCGGGGACATCGTCCATTATGTCGGGATGAGCCATTATTTCCGGCTCGAGGCGGCGTCGGGGGGCTATTATGCGAGCCTGAGCGGAGGGGCGCTGAATGGCCCGTGCGTTGCGTGGCATTCCGATTTCGCGGCGCGGGCGAGGGCGCTCAGGTTCGGGGTGATCTGGTCGCTCAGCTACGAGCTGTTCGACGCGCATTGCTGGGGCGACTGGAAGCAGCGGGCGTTCGATGGATCGCCCGCGCTGACCGGGTGGGAGCCGCCCTCGGCGCTACTATCGCCAGCCCATGCGGGGGCGATGGGGTATTTGCAGGCGGTTGCGGCGGCCTTTGTCGGGATCGCGCAGGATGCCGGGCTGACGGTGAAGTTCCAGGTCGGCGAGCCGTGGTGGTGGGTGATGGCGGATGGCCGGTTGTGCATCCATGACGATGCGGCGAAGGCGGCTTTGGGCGAGCCCGCTGAGCAGAATGTGCGGGATGATCCCGACACGGGTGTGCTGGACGCGGCGGGGGCGGTGCTGGCGGCTTCGACTGCGGCATTGGGCGCGGCGGTGCGCGGTGTCGCGCCCGAGGCGGAGCTGTTGCTGCTCGCCTATCTGCCGACGGTGCTGGACCGGGAGGCGCCCGAATTGATGCGGGCGAATTTGCCGGTCGGTTGGGCGTTTCCGGCGTTCGATGTGCTGCAGCTTGAGGATTATGACTGGGCGGCGGCGGGCAACGCCGTGGCGAGCGCGCGCGGCGTGGCGCTGGCGGAGGCGCGGCTGGGCTATCCGGTCGAGCGGCAGCATTATTTCGCGGGGTTCGTGCTGAACCCGGAGGATGCGCAGCAGTGGCGCGGGATTGCCGCGGCGGCGGATGCGGCGCGTGCGCGGGGGGTGGCGGCGACGTTCATCTGGGCGTTGCCGCAGGTGATCCGCGACGGGTTTGTGACCTTCGATCAGGAGGAAGAGATGCAGGCGTTCGACGATGTGCTGTTCCCGATCGCGCTGGGGCGCGAGGCGGAGGTGGCACCCGAGGTTTCGACCGCGATCCTGACCAGTGCGGGCGGGCATGAAGCGCGCAACGCCGCCTGGGCGCAGGCGCGGACGCGGTACGATGTCGGGCCGGGGGTGCGGAGCGAGGCGGATATCCGGGCGCTGCTGGGGTTTTACCGGGCGCGGATGGGGCCGGCGCGGGGGTTCCGGCTGCGCGATCCGTTTGACGATTGCTCGAACGATGCGGGCGCGCCGGGGGCGACCGACCAGGTGCTGGGCGAGGGGGACGGAGAGCGGCAGGCGTTTGCGCTGGTGAAGGCCTATGGCGATGTCGCGCGGCGGATCACCCGGCCGGTGGCGGGAAGCGTGCGGGTCGCGGTGGACGGGGTCGAGACGGCGGCGTTTGCGATCGGCGCGGGCGGGATGGTCGTGCTGGACGAACCGCCGGTCGAGGGGGCGCTGGTGACGGCGGGGTTCCGGTTCGATGTGCCAGTACGGTTCGCGGAGGATTCGCTGAGCGTGAACCGGGCGACGTTCATGGCTGGGGTGGCTCCGAGCGTTCCGTTGGTGGAGGTTAGGGAATCGTGACGGTGGACTGGCTGAACGAACCCCTCGCCACGATCGCCTATTGCTGGCGGATCGAGCGGCGGGATGGGGTGGCGATTGGGCTGACGGCGCATGATCGCGATCTGGAGGTGGATGGGTTCCACTATCGCGCGGCGCCGGGGATGACGCCGTCGGCGATCCGGCGCGGGGCGGGCTTGGATGCCGACAGTATGGATGTGACCGGGGCGCTGACCGGGGCGGCGATCAGCGAAGTCGATTTGCTCGCCGGGCGATGGGATGGTGCGCGGATTACGCTGTTCGCGGTCGACTGGACTGCGCCGGAAGAGCCGGTCGCGTTGGGGAGCGGGACGATTGGGGCGGTCGAGACACGCGACGGCACGCTGACTGCCGAGCTGCGCGGGGCGGCTGCGGCGCTGGATGCGCCGGTGGTCGAGATGACGTCGCCCGAGTGCCGCGCCGAGCTGGGCGACAGGCGCTGCCGGGTGGCGATGGCGGGGCGGCGGCGGTTTGCGCGGGTGGTCGCGGCGGACGGGGCGGTGTTGACGCTCGACAGCGCGGAGCCGGTGGCGGGCGGATGGGCTGGCGGGCGGCTGCGCTGGTTCGGCGGGGCGAATAGCGGGCTGAGCGATGTGATCGCGGCGTCGGCGGGGGATGTCGTGACGCTGCGGCGTGCGCCGCGCTTCGATGCAGTCGACGCGTTGGTGGAGGTGAGCGAGGGATGCGACAAGAGCATCGCGACGTGCGCGGGGCGGTTCGGCAATGCGGCGAATTTCCGGGGCGAGCCGTATCTGCCGGGGATCGATCTGTTGACGCGCTATCCGGGGGGATGAGTCCGCTGGAGCGGGCGCGCGGCGCGATCGGGGCGCGGTTTCGGCTGCATGGGCGCTGTGTGGTGCATGGGCTGGACTGTGTCGGGCTGGTGGGGCTGGCTTATGGGATCGCGGTGCCGCGGGGCTATGCGCTGCGTGGGGGCAGTGTTGCGCAGGTGATCGCAGCGGCGGAGGCGGCGGGGCTGGTGCGGGTCGACGATGCGCGCGCTGGCGACCTGCTGTTGCTGAATGCCGGGGCGGGGCAGCTGCACTTGGCCATCGCGAGCGAGGGCGGCGTGATCCATGCCGATGCGGGGCTGCGCCGCGTGGTCGAGCGGCCGGGCGTACCGCCCTGGCCCGAGCTGGCGCGGTGGCGGTTCAAGGGAGACTGAGATGGCGACGTTGGTGCTTTCCACGGTCGGCGGGGCACTGGGTGGCCCGGTCGGCGCGATGATCGGCGCGCTCGCGGGGCAGGTGATCGACCGCGAATTGCTGTTCAAGCCCAAGGGGCGCGAGGGGCCGCGGCTGACCGAACTCACGCTGCAGACGTCGAGCTATGGCACGCCGATCCCGAAGCTGTTCGGGACGTTGCGGGTGGCGGGGACGGTGATCTGGGCGACCGACCTGGTCGAGCATCGCCAGCGCGACGGCGGCAAGGGGCGGCCGACGGTCACCAGCTATAGCTATACCGCGTCGTTCGCGGTGGCGCTGTCGGCGCGGCCGATCCTGTCGGTCGGGCGAATCTGGGCGGACGGCAAGCTGCTGCGCGGGGCAGCAGGGGACTGGAAGGTGCGGACCGGGTTCCGGCTGCATCATGGGGGCGAGGATCAGGGGGTCGATCCCTTGATCGCGTCCGGCGAGGGTGCCGGATTGGCTCCGGCGCATCGCGGTATCGCCTATGCGGTGTTCGAGAATCTGGAGCTGGAGGAATTCGGGAACCGGATTCCCTCGCTGAGCTTCGAGGTGGTGGCCGATCCGGGTGCGGTGGCAGCGGGCGCGATCGTTGTGGCGCTGTCTGGCGGTGTGGTCGGCGCGGGCGAGGCGGCGCTGCCGATTGCGGGCTATTCGGGTTATGGCGAGAGCGTGCGCGGGGCGATCGCGCCGCTGATCGAGGCGAGCGGGGCGTGGCCGGTTTCCGTGGGTGACGGGTTCGTGCTGGCGAGCGGCTTGGGAAGCGCGGCGACGATCGCCGATCCGGGGGCTGCGGGGCGTGGGATCGAGCGCTCGATCGAATCGCCCGACCGGGTGCCGCGCCGCGTGGTGCTGAGCCATTATGATCCGGCGCGCGACTATCAGGCTGGTGTACAGAGCGCGTCGGACCCGCAGGGGCAGGATCGTGAGCGGCGGATCGAGCTGCCTGCCGCGCTTTCGGCGGGTGCGGCCAAGGGCATTGCGGAAGCGGAGCTGATTCGCGCCGATCTGGCGCGGGCGCGGCGGGTGGTGCGGCCGGGATGGTCCGCAATGGCCATCGCGCCGGGCGCGCGGGTGGCGATCTCGGGCGAGGCGGGCCAGTGGCGGGTCACCGAAAGCCGAATCGAGGCCGGAGCCGTTACGCTGGTCCTCACCCCGATCAGCGCGGCTGGCGTTGCGGCGACGGCAAGTCCGGGACGGGTGAACCCGGCACCCGATCGGGTCCATGGCGTGACCCTGTTGCATGGGTTCGAGATTCCGCATCTGGGTGACGGGCTGTTGAGCGGGCCGCGCCTGATGATTGCTGCGTGCGGCACGTCGCCCGGCTGGCGCAAGGCTGCGCTGGCGTTGAGCGGCGACGATGGTGCCCGATGGGAGGCGATCGGGGCGACTGCGGCGCCGGCGGTGATCGGTGTGGTGGTAGAGCCTGCGGGGAGTGCGAGCGCGCTGATCGAGGATCGCGCGTCGGAGTTGGTTGTAGAGCTTGCCCATTCCGAGATGGAACTGGCCGATGCATCGCCCGAGGCGTTGGATGCGGGGGCCAATCTGGTGCTGGTCGGGGACGAGCTGATCCAGTTTGCGCGCGCCGAGCCGCTGGGCGCGGCGCGCTGGCGGCTGAGCGGTCTGTGGCGCGGGCGGCGGGGCACCGAGGATGCGATCGGCGCGATGCGGGCGGGTGACCGGTTCATCCTGATCGAGCGCGAAACGCTGGTGCTTCAGGACGGGCGGGGGGCGGTTGGCACGCGGCTGACGCTGATGGCGGCGGGGGTGGGCGATGCCGAGCCGGTCGCGCTTGGCGTAACCGTCACCGGGCGGTCGGCGACTCCGCCTGCGCCGGTCGCGCTGCACGCGGTGCCAGATGCGGGCGGGAGGATGTTGCGCTGGACGCGCCGCAGCCGGGCGGGATGGCGCTGGAGCGACGGTACCGATGCGCCGATCGGCGAGAGCGCAGAACGTTATCAGCTGCGGATCATGGTGGCGGGGCAGCCCGATAGCGTGGCGCTGAGCGATGCGCCGCAATGGCTTGTAACAAGCGCCGCAGGCGCGACCGTGGAGGTGCGCCAGGCGGGCGATCACGGCCTGTCGCCGCCCGCCACCCTGATTCTCGATGCGATGGAGTGACGATCATGACCGCGACCCCCCGATTCGCCCTTCCGCTGCTGCACGCAGGGCAAGCGCAGAAGGAGATGTTCCACAATGAAGCAATCGTCGCGATCGACGCGCTGCTGCACCCGACTGTGCAGGGCGTGGGAATCGACTCGCCACCCGCCACGCCGGAGCCGGGCAATGCGTGGATCGTCGGCGCGGCTCCGACCGGAGACTGGGCGGGACATGCGGGCGAAATCGCAAGCTGGACCGAAGGCGGCTGGCGATTCGCGGCACCCCGCGCAGGCATGGAAGTGTGGGCCGAAAGCCTCGCCCAGCCCGTGCGTTACCATGCGGCCAGTGGCTGGCGGGTCGGGGTGATCGCCGCCAGTCGGATCGAGATCGGCGGGGTTCAGGTGCTCGGTGCGCAGGCCGAGGCGGTTGCCATGCCGGCGGGCGGTGCTATCGTCGATGAACAGGCGCGCAATGCAATTGCCGCGATCCTCGATGCGCTGCAGGTGCATGGACTGATCGCTAGCGCCGAACTGTGACGTTCCGGCAACAGTCTCCGGATTTTGTTCGCTTGCGCGGAAACTTTCCAGAGGTTAGGAAGTTAGCGCTGTCCGAAGTGGCAACTAAGAAAGGGGATTAAGATGCGGAAGCTTGCCGTAACTCTGGCACTTGCTTCGACCGCGCTCACCACGCCCGCCCTCGCACGCGACGACGCGTGGTATGTGGGCGTCGAAGGCGGCGCGATGATCGTCGAAGACATCGATTACGACATCGGCGCGCTCACCGCCGCTGGCACTGTCGACCATGACTATGGTTGGGACGTCGGCGGGACCATCGGTTACGACTTCGGTGGTTTCCGTGCGGAGGCCGAGGTTAGCTACAAGCGGGCAACCGTTGATGGCTATCGTTCGTCGACCACCACCCCGTATTACACGGCAAGTGGTGCGCTCGCGAACATCGCGCCCGGTAACTACGACTATGCTGGCGGTACCTCGACCGCACTCAGCTTCATGATCAACGGTATGCTCGACTTCGGCGACGACGATGGCCTTCAGGGCTTTGTCGGCGGCGGTGCGGGCGTGGCGCGCGTCAAGGCTGACTATGCGCTCAACACCCGCGGCGCGTTCCTGGACGACTCCGACACCGTCTTCGCCTGGCAGGCGATTGCGGGTCTGCGTCAGCCGGTGAGCGACAATATCGACGTCACGCTGAAGTATCGCTTCTTCAACGCTGACAACGTCAAGCTGGTCGATGTGACCGGTCGCACCTTCGACGGTCGCTTCCGCTCGCACAGCCTGCTCGGTGGCGTGACGTTCAACTTCGGTGAGCCGGCTGCGCCGCCGCCTCCGCCGCCGCCGCCTCCGCCTCCGCCGCCTCCCCCGCCGCCTCCGCCTCCGCCGCCTCCGGCGCCTGAAGTGGTCTGCACCCCGGGGCCGTACATTGTCTTCTTCGAGTGGGACAAGTCGGACATCACGCCGGAAGCAGCGGGCATTCTCGATAACGCCATCTCGGCCTATCAGAATTGCGGCAATGCGCAGGTCATGCTCGCCGGTCACGCTGACCGTTCGGGCGCAGCCAGCTACAACGTCGGCCTCTCGCAGCGTCGTGCGGACTCGGTCCGTTCGTACCTGTCGGGCCGCGGCATCCCCGATGGCGTGATCAGCTCGGAAGCGTTCGGCGAAAGCCGCCCGCGTGTCGACACCGCCGACGGCGTGCGCGAACTGCAGAACCGCCGCGTGGAAATCACTTACGGTCCGGGCTCGGGCATGTAAGCCGCGCGGTCCACTCTGTGGATCGACAAGATTTGGGGAGGTCGGGAAACCGGCCTCCCTTTTTCTTTGTGTATGCCCGGTAGTGGAAGGTCCGCTTGCTTGCGTGAAGGCGGGCGTTTCGGCCATATCGGGCGATGAGTTCCGCCGCCTTTGTGCCAATGGCAGCGCGTACGCGCGACCTGATGCGGTTCGCGGAGCATGGTGCCGAACGCCTTGATGCCGCGGCCTTGCCTATCCTGAGCGAGATTAAGCGGGCGATAGCCGCCCTGCCGCGCGACCGCCCCGGAGTGCGCCTGAGCAGTCTCCCTGCGCTTTCCGTCTTGCTCGGCCCGGATGGCGGGATCGGATCGCATGTCGCGCGATTCTGCGCAGGTGAGCCGCGGCCCGTGCGCGCGATTCTGTTTGACAAGACCGAAGCGACCAACTGGTCATTGGCTTGGCACCAGGACCGCACCATCTGTGTGCGTGAACGGCGCGAGGTTGCCGAGTTCGGACCGTGGACGATCAAGTCAGGCCTGCTCCACGTCGCGCCGCCGTTCGCTCTGCTCGCGCAGATGGTGACGATCCGCATTCACCTCGACGATGTACCCCCCGACAATACGCCGCTGTTGATCGCGCCGGGCTCGCATCGCGTCGGGCTGGTGCGTGAGGAGCGAATCGACGCAGTGGTTGCGCGGTGCGGGGTGCATGTCTGCACCGCTCTGGCAGGCGATATCTGGATCTATGCTACCCCGATTCTGCACGCATCGGAAACCGCCGCGACGCCTTGCCGGAGGCGGGTGCTTCAGGTCGATTATGCCGGATTCGACCTCCCCGGCGGCCTTGAATGGTCAGGCGTCTGAGGCCAGCGCCGATGCCAGCCAATCCGGGACGATCGCATCACCCAGCGCCTCGACCCGGCGATGTTCGACCATCAGGCCGAGATCGGGATAGGTAGCGCGGGTGCGGTCGCCGGGCTCGCCGAGCGGCGCGACGATCAGGCGGCGATTGACCTTGGCGCGCCAGTTCATCCGCGCGGTGTTTTCCTGACCGACATAGCAGCCCTTGGTGAAGCTGACGCCGTTCAACTCGGCGGCGTTGCATTCGAGCCAGAGGGTCTTGTCCTGACCGAGTTCGCTCGCGCCCTCGGTGACGCCGAGGCGGAGGCGGTGTTCGAGCCAGCCGGACGCGGTCTCGCCAATTCCATCCCCCAGCCAGCGATAGCCAAGTGCGGCGAGTCGCGGGTCGGGCACGCCCTTTCCTGACTCCTTTGACCAGTGGACGCCGCCCTCGGTGGCGGCGATCGTGATCGGGCGGCGCAGGCGGTAGATCGACAGGCGGCGGATCAGCGCGTCGCGCTGGCTCGCCTCACAGTCGATCAGGATATCGTCGCCGTCCGCCCACAGGACAAAGTCGAACAGCGCCTTGCCCTGCGGCGAGAGCAACCCGGCCCAGAGCGGCGCATCGGGCTGCACCGCATTCACGTCCTGCGTCACCAGCCCTTGCAGGAAGCCGCGCACATCCTCCCCCGAGACACGGATCAGGGCGCGGTCGGGGAGCAGGGTGGCATCACTCATGGCGAACAGGTAGGAGGTACGCCAAGCAAGCGAAAGAGGCTGACATGGCGACGTTCGATCTGAAGCTTACTGGCGGCACGGTGCATCTGCCCTCCGGCCCGGCGCAGGTCGATGTGGGCGTGCGCGACGGGAAGATCGTTGAAATCGGCGCGTCGGGGGATGCGGGCGAGACGATCGACTGCACCGGGCTCGACGTCCTCCCCGGCGTGATCGACAGCCAGGTGCATTTCCGCGAGCCGGGGCTGGAGGCCAAGGAAGACCTCGAATCCGGCAGCCGCGCCGCCGTGCTGGGCGGGGTGACGGCGGTGTTCGAGATGCCGAATACCAAGCCGAATACCGACAGCGCCGAGGCGGTGAACGACAAGCTCGCCCGCGCAAAGGATCGCATGTGGTGCGACCACGCCTTTTACGTCGGCGCAACCAACAGCAATGCCGAGCACCTGGCCGAGCTGGAGCGGATGCCGGGGACGGCGGGGGTCAAGATCTTCATGGGCGCGTCGACCGGCGATCTGCTGGTGTCGGACGATGCCAATCTGGCGCGGGTACTGGCGAGCGGACATCGCCGCGTCGCGATCCACGCCGAGGACGAGTTCCGCATGAACGACCGCGAGGGCGAACGCGTGACGGGTGACCCGTCGTCGCACCCGGTGTGGCGCGACGACGAGAGCGCGATCCTGGCGACGCGGCGCATCCTGAAGCTGGCGCGGGAGGCGCGGCGGCGCATCCATGTGCTGCATGTGACGACGCCGGCAGAGCTGGAATTGTTGAGCCAGCACAAGGACATCGCGACGTGCGAGGTGACGCCGCAGCATCTGACGCTGGCCGGGGAGGACGCCTATCCGCGCCTGGGCACTTATGCCCAGATGAACCCGCCGATCCGATCGGCCGCGCATCGCGACGGGCTGTGGCACTGGCTCAATCAGGGCGTGCCCGATGTGCTGGGGTCCGATCACGCGCCGCACACGATCGAGGAGAAGGCGAAGCCCTATCCTGCCTCGCCCAGTGGTATGCCGGGGGTGCAGACGTTGCTGCCGCTGCTGCTCGACCATGTGGCGAAGGGGCGGACGACGCTCCAGCGGCTGATCGATCTCACCAGCGCGGGGCCGCAGCGGGTGTTCGGGCTGGTCGGCAAGGGCCGGATCGCGGCCGGCTATGACGCGGATTTCACCGTGGTCGATCTGAAGAAGCAGTGGACGGTTGAGGAAAGCTGGCTGGCGTCGCGCTGCGGGTGGTCGCCGTTCAACGGGGATCAGCTGACCGGCAAGCCGATCGGCACGATCATTCGGGGGCGTCAGGTCATGTGGGACGGGCAGCTGGCGAACACTGCGCATGGGCGGCCGGTGCGGTTCGAGGCGGTGGAGTTCGGGTGACGCTTTAAGCCTCTCCCCTGAAGGGGAGGGGCTAAACCATTACTCAGCCGCGTCGGCGACCGCTTCCCGCTCAGCCTGTTGCCGCGCCCACATTTCGGCATAGGTGCCGCGCTGCTCCAGCAGCTCGGCGTGCGTGCCCTGTTCGGCGATCTCGCCGTTTTCCAGCACAACGATGCGGTCGGCGTTGACCACGGTCGACAGGCGGTGGGCGATGACGATGGTGGTGCGGCCGCGTTCGATGGCTTCGAGCGTGTCGAGGATCTCGCTTTCGGTGCGCGAATCGAGCGCGCTGGTGGCTTCGTCGAGGATCAGGATCGGCGGATTCTTGAGCAAGGTGCGGGCGATGGCGACGCGCTGCTTTTCGCCGCCGGATAGCTTCAGGCCGCGCTCGCCAACGCGGGTGTCGTAGCCGTCGGGCATCGATTCGATGAAGCCGGCGATGGCTGCGCCGCGTGCCGCCTGTGCGACCTCATCCGGCCCCGCGCCCTCGCGGCCATAGGCGATGTTGTAGCCGATCGTGTCGTTGAACAGCACCGTATCCTGCGGGACGATGCCGATCGCGGCGCGCAAGCTGGCCTGCGTCACCTGGCTGATATCCTGCCCGTCGATTGTCACGCGCCCGCCGGTGAGGTCGTAGAAGCGGTAGAGGATGCGCGCGAGGGTGGACTTGCCCGCGCCCGATGGCCCGACGATAGCGACCGTCTGGCCGGGGCGGATAACGAGGTCGATGCCCTTGAGGATGTCGCGACCGGGGTCGTAGCCGAAGCGGACATCCTCGAACCGCACCTCGCCGCGGTCCACCGTCAGCGGCGGCGCGCCGGGTGCGTCCTTCACCTCGGCATTGGTGTCGATCAGGTCGAACATTGCGCCCATGTCGATCACGCCCTGACGGATCGTGCGATAGACCCAACCGAGCATATCGAGCGGACGGAACAGCTGGCTGAGCAGGGTCGAGACGAACACGACATCGCCCGCGGTGAACTCGCCGGTGGACCAGCCCCAGGCGACAACGGCCATGCCCGCGCCCAGCATCGCATTGGTGATCAGCGATTGGCCCATGTTGAGCCAGGCGAGCGAGTTTTCCGACTTCACCGCCGCCTTGGCATAGGATTCGACCGCACGTTCGTAGCGATCGGATTCGCGCTGCTCGGCGCCGAAATATTTCACCGTCTCGAAATTCAGCAGCGAATCCACCGCATGGGCGACCGCGCCGGTGTCGAGGTCGTTCATCTGCTCGCGCAACTTGGCGCGCCAGTCGGTCACCCAGCGGGTGAAGGCGATGTAGATCACGACCATCGCCATGGTCGACGCGACCAGCCACATGCCGAACTTGCTGCCGAAAATCTGGAGCACCAGCGCGAGTTCGAGGATCGTCGGCGCGATGTTGAACAGCAGGAAATAGAGCATCGAATCGATGCTCTTGGTGCCGCGTTCGACCACCTTGGTCACCGCGCCGGTGCGGCGTTCAAGATGAAAGCGCAGCGACAGCTGGTGCAGGTGACGGAAGGTGACGATGGCGAGCCGCCGGGTCGCATCCTGCCCGACCTTTTCGAACACGGTGTTGCGCAGATTGTCGAACACGGTGGTAAACAGCCGCGCGGCGGCATAGCCGATCACCATCAGGATGACGAAGGTGATGACGCCGCGTTCACCGATTGCCATCGCGTCGACGGCGACCTTGAGCGCATAGGCCGCGCCATAGACCTGCACGACCTTTGACAGCACCACCAGCACCAGCGCGCCGATGATACGCGCCTTCAGCCCCGGCTGTCCGGCGGGCCAGAGATAGGGAAGAAATCGCGCGAGGGTGGCGAACAACGGGCGTTCGCCGCCGGTCGCCGGCGCTGTGTCGGGAGGCATCGCCGCTATCTGGGGCCGCGCGCGTGCCGATGCAACCGGCGCGTCATGGAACGCCGCGCCGCGTTGCTCGTTGAAACGGGCGAGGAGCGAGACGATGGAACCGGTTTTCTATGTGATGGCCATTCTTGGCTGCGGCGACTTTCAGGATCAATGCCAGCAGGCGCGGATCGAGCCGGTCCGGTATCAGAGCGCGGCACAATGCCAGGCGGCGATGGCGCAGGTGCTGCCGCGCCACACCGACCTCTCCTATCCGACCATCGCCGCCAGCTGCCAGCGCAGTGGCGAACAGATGGCGCGCGCGCAGACCAAGCCGCGCCATTACTGACGCAGGTTCAGCCGCGCTCGATCGGGAGCGCCCAGCGGATCTGATCGACCAGCATCGCTTCCAGTTCGACCGCGCCAGCGTTGCGCGCGGCGGCCCGCTTGCGCAGCAGGGTGGCGAGCAGATCGGCGCGCGTCGGCGGCGGAGCCGGTTTGGCGCGACCACGCGCCAGTGCACGGGAAAGCTGAAGCGATAGCGTCGTCATCACCCACAATCTGCCGATTTCGGCCTTGCGACGGGATGAAGAGGCGCGGTTAACGCGGTCGTGTCCACAGCTCGGCGGGGCGGGGACGCGGCGGATAGAGGCGCCGCCGCATCAGCGCTTGCCCAAAGGCGCGTGCGATCCAGCCGATCTTCTGCGCCTTGCTGGTGCTGGCGCGATGATCCCAGGCATGGTCGCCGCGCGCCACGACTTCGCGCGCAATCCCGCCATAGATGCCCGCCGCCGCCAGCACCGCCCAGGCCGAACGGAAACCCAGCGCAGGCGTACCGAGCCGTGCGCTCTCCTCATGCGCCTCCGCCAGCTCGCCCAGCCAGCGCGCCATGACCGTTAGCCGCGAGCGAAAGGGCGGCTTCATATGCTGGCCGGGCGGGATGTCCATTTCGACCAGCCAGTCCATCGGCAGGTAACAGCGGCCGATTGCGTCGTCCGCCTCGATATCGCGCGCGATATTGGCGAGTTGGAAGGCAAGGCCAAGGTCGCAGGCGCGGTCGAGTGTTGCCTGATCGTCCGGATCGACCCCCATCACCACCGCCATCATGCACCCGACTGCACCCGCGACATGGTAGCAATATTGCAGCAGGTCGTGCTCGGATCGCGGAAACCAGCCCTTGGCATCCAGCGCGAACCCCGCGACCAGATCCTGCGCGAAGCGGTGCGGCATCCGCGTTTCGGCGGCGACGATGCGCAGCGCCTCGAACGCCATCTCGCCGGTCGGCTCACCCGCGAGCGCCTTGCCGGTCAGGGTGCGAATGCGCGCGAGCGCGGCGGCGGGGTCTTCCACCACCCGCGCGCTATGGCCCAATTCCTGCCCATCGGCGATGTCATCGCACGCGCGGCACCAGGCGTAGAGCAGCCAGGCGCGCTCGCGGGTTTGCGGGTCGAACAATGTGCTCGCCGCTGCGAAGCTCTTCGAGCCCTTGGCGATGCTGTCCCGCGCGGCCGCCACGACGGCGTCGCGGCTCGGCGTGGGCAGGGTCACAGGTCGCGGCTGCCGATCTGGCCGACGGTCTGCGTCGGCACATGCGCCGCCATCCGGGCGAGCAGCCCGTCGAGCTGGTCGTCGATGATCAGGATCGACTGGTGCTGCGGACGCAGGAAGCCGACCTCGCCCATCTTGGCGACGAATTCGATTAGGCCGTCATAATAGCCCGCGACGTTGAGCAGCCCGACCGGATTGGCGTGATAGCCGATCTGCGCCCAGCTCATCGCTTCCCACAATTCGTCCATCGTGCCGGTTCCGCCGGGCAAAGTGATGAAGCCGTCGGACAGATCGGTGAACGCCTGTTTGCGCTCATGCATCGTGCGCACGACGTGCAGTTCGGTGCAGCCGCGATGTGCGACCTCGGCATCGACCAAAGCCTGGGGGATCACCCCGATCACTTCGCCGCCCGCCTCCAGCGCGCTGTCGGCGATCGCGCCCATCAGGCCCAGCCGCCCGCCGCCATAGACGACGCCGATGCCGCGTTCGGCAAGCGTGCGGCCGACGAACCGGGCATTCTCGATATAGACCGGATCCGCCGGGGTGGCGGAGCCGCAGTAGATGGCGAGGCGCTTCATTCTTTACAGTCCGACGTGAGAGCAAACCTGCTGCATAGCAGCGCTGAGAACCGTGTCTGGTACGACCGCATCGTAAGTTGCATAGGCGGGTGTGTAGCTGCGAAGCACGGATCCATCTGGGCGATACAAAACGCTAGATGACATCTTCGCTTGCTCTTCGTTGCATTTGAAAAAGTACAGGGTCTTGCGCTCTCGGGCAGGTTCGGATTTCACGTTGGTGTAATCCACCTTTATCCAAGCCTTGACCGCCTTTTGACTGTATCCCTCAGTCGTGACCTTGATGCTCTCTTGGTCAACGTACCAGACTGCTCCGTCAGTGGAGATGCTTGCAAACTTCCAGTCCGAAGCGAGCGCAGCCGTGCTTATCAGGCAGCACGCAGAAGCGAATAGAATCTTGTTCATGCCTGTTCCCCCTCCAGCATCAGCGCGGCGGTCGCCTTGGCGCTGCCCACCACGCCGGGGATGCCTGCGCCGGGATGGGTGCCAGCACCGACGAAATAGAGGTTCGGGATCGAATCGTCGCGGTTGTGCGCGCGGAAATAGGCGCTCTGCGTCAGGATCGGCTCGAGGCTGAACGCGCTGCCGAGATGCGCGGCGAGATCGTGCTGGAAATCGGGCGGAGCGTAGCTGAACTTGGTGACGATCCGGTCATGGATGTCGGGGATCAGACGGCGGCCGATCTCGTCGAGGATGCGCTTTTCCAGCACCGGGCGCACCTGCTCCCAATCGACCGGCGCCTTGCCCATGTGCGGCACAGGGGCGAGCGCATAGAAGGTTGAATGCCCCTCCGGCGCCATCGACGGGTCGGTGACGGTCGGGTGGTGGAGGTAGAGCGAGAAATCCTCGCTCAACACGCCATGGTCGTAAATGTCGGCGAGCAGCTCCTTATAGCGCGGGCCGAACAGGATCATGTGATGCGGGATGCCGGGCCAGCTGCCCTTGATCCCGAAATGCACGACGAACAGCGAGGGCGAGAAACGCTTGCGCTCAAGCTTGCCGGCGGTGCGCTGGGCGCTGCGCGAGCCCTTGAGCAGGTCGCGATAGCTGTGCACGATATCCGCATTGCTGGCGACCATATCCGCTTCGAACCGCGCGCCGGATTTGGTCCGCACGGCAGTCGCGCGCTCGCCCAAAGTCTCGATCTCCTCGACCCCGTCGCCGAGCACCAGCCTGCCGCCCAAGCGCTCGAAATGGCGGACCATCCCCGCGACCAGCCGGTTGGTGCCGCCCATCGCGAACCACACGCCGCCATCGCGCTCCAGCTTGTGGATCAGCGCATAGATCGCGCTGGTGGTCATCGGGTTGCCGCCGACGAGCAGCGTGTGGAACGACAGCGCCTCGCGCAATTTCTCGTTCTTCACAAAGGTCGAGACCATCGAATAGACGCTGCGCCACGCCTGATATTTCATCAGCGCGGGCGCGGCCTTAACCATCGCGGTGAAGTCGAGAAACGCGACATGGCCGAGCTTCTCATAGCCCTCGCGATACACGCCCGCCGAATAGTCGAGGAAACGGCGATAGCCGGCGATGTCGGCGGGATCGAGCTTGGCGATCTCCCCCATCAACACCGCATCGTCATTGGTGTAATCGAAATTGGTCCCGTCGGGCCAGTTGAGGCGATAAAAGGGCGAGACCGGCGTCAGCGTGACGTCATCGGCCATGCGATGCCCGGACAGCGCCCATAGCTCTTCCAGCGATTCCGGCGCGGTGATGACGGTGGGGCCGGCGTCGAACACAAAGCCGTCCTTCTCCCAATAATAGCCGCGCCCGCCGGGCTTGTCGCGCGCCTCTACCACCACCGTGTCGACGCCTGCGGATTGCAGGCGGATCGCCAGTGCCAGGCCGCCAAATCCCGCTCCGATCACCACTGCACGCTTCATCTGTTCGATCCCCTGATCGCTGCGAGCGCGCGTTTGACCGGCACCGGCGGTTTGCCGGCGAGAACACGGGCGCGATCGAATAGGCTGGACTGGCCGCCATAGAAGCGGGCGACAAGTCCCGCGTCCAAGCGATAAAATCGTTCAAGCACGCGATAACGCTCGCCGGGTTCGGCGGCGCGGAACAGCATCGCCGAGAGCATCCGGTAGAAACCGCGCTGCCGCCATGCCTTGCGGGCATGGCCATAGGTCAGGTCGTGCAGCGCCGCGCCCGACAGGTCGCGCGCATTTCCGATCACCGCAGCGAGCCGCACTGCGTCGGGCAGCGAATAGCCGGTGATCGGCTGAAACAGTCCGGCGCGCATCCCCGCCTTGGCGACGCGATTGCCGCCGGATTTCCAATATTCCTCGAAATCGCCGCCAAGGGGAATGGGCAGCGACCCCGCCTCTTCCCGCATCACCCCTTCGACCGCGATGCCGCGTGCGCTCGCCCAGGCGTCGATCCGCTTGGTATAGGCAGCGACGTCGATATCGGGCGTGTCGCTGTAATAGGTATCCTCAAGGAACAGCCGAGTCGCCGCGAAGGGCAGCGCGTACATGAAGCGATAGCCGTCAATCTGCGCGACCGTCGCGTCCATGATCACCGGGCGCTTGAGCGCGTGCGGTTCGGCCAGCGCCAGTTCGCGCCCGACGAATTTCTGCCAGCCCAGGTCCAGCTTGGACAGGTCGCCCGGGCCGCGGCAATCGATCACCCCGCCCGCCTCGATCCGGTCGCCATCGGCGAGCACGACCGCGCGCGCGCTGGCCCCCAGCACCTTGCGCCGGGTCATCACCGCACCCTCGGGCATCGCGGCGCGGACAACCGCATCAAACCGCTCGGACTCGATCGAGTAATAGGCTGCCTTCAGCGTGCGGGCATGGGCGGGGAAATGGACGTCGTAGCTGGTCCAGCCATAGGAGATCAGCGGCGCGACCAGCCAGCGGTCGGCAGGTGCCACGTCGCTGGCGAAGAACGACCAGAGATGGTTTCCGCCAATACTGCGCCCGCCCTCGATCAGGCGAATGTCGAGCGTCGGATGTTTGCGGCGCAGCGCGAGCGCGATCAGCCCGCCCGCAAGTCCTCCTCCGACAATAGCAACGTCGCAATGGATGATCGCTGGCATCGCCGCCGCCTAGCGGATCGGGGGGCGGGGTGAAAGCCCCGCTTGCAGTGCGGATCGGTCTTTCCGTCGCACCGTGCGGCATTTCACAGTTACGCACAGCCGGTCGCAACCCGGCCCTTGACCACGAGTCGCGCGCCGTGCTGTCATAGAGATGTCACGACTGGCGGCGAATGAACCGGCGTCGCGATGGAACGAGCGGCGAGAGAGGGGGACCATGTACCATCCCGATCTGATCCGGCACCCGGACGGTTGTCCGGCGCTCGTCCTGAATGCCGATTACACGCCTTTGTCCTATTATCCGCTGAGCGTGTGGCCGTGGCAGACCGCGATCAAGGCGGTGTTCCTCGATCGCGTCGATATCGTCAGCCATTATGAGCGCGAGGTGCGCAGCCCGACCGCGTGCATCAAGCTGCCCAGCGTCATCGCGCTCAAGCAATATGTGCGGCCGTCGCAATTCCCGGCGTTTACGCGCTTCAACCTGTTCCTGCGCGACAAGTTCGAATGCCAATATTGCGGCAGCCACCGCGACCTGACCTTCGACCATGTCATCCCGCGCGCGCAGGGCGGGCGGACGACTTGGGAGAATGTCGCGACCGCCTGTGCGCCGTGCAACCTGAAAAAGGGCGGTCGCACCCCGAAACAGGCGGCGATGCCGCTGTTCATGCCGCCGATCCGCCCGACCAGCTGGCAGTTGCAGGAACATGGCCGACGCTTCCCGCCCAATTATCTCCACGATACCTGGCGCGACTGGCTCTATTGGGATGTCGAGCTGGAGGCGTAACGCTTCCTCACCACGCCATTTTCCATCGTCACCCCGACTTGTTCCGGGGGCCACTGCACGGCAAGGTCGGTGTTCCAGGCTCTTGCGATGCGCGCGCGGCTGAGTGGACCCCGGCATAAGGCCGGCGTGACGAGTATGGGGTGGGACGGATGACGGGATTGACAGTGGATCGGCGGACGGCGCTGGCGCTTGGGGTCGGCGGCGCGGCGAGTTTGGCGCTCCCCGCCTGGGCGCAGCAGGCTGCGACCCTCGACACCGCGGTCGATACGATCGTCTCAGGCTTCATGCGCGCGTTCGAGACGCCGGGGATTGCAGTTGCGGTGGTGCGCAAGGGCGCGCCGGTGTGGCTCAAGGGCTATGGCGTGCGCACCATGGGCCGCGCCGCACCGGTCGATGTCCACACAAGTTTCGGCATCGCGTCGAACAGCAAGGCGTTCACCGCCGCCGCGCTGGCGATGCTGGTCGAGGAGGGCAAGCTCGGCTGGGACGACCGGCTGACCCAGCATCTGCCCGACTTCAAAATGGCGGACCCGGCGGTCACCAGCCTGTTCAACGTGCGCGACCTGCTCGTCCACCGCTCGGGCCTGCCGCTCGGCGCGGGCGATTTGCTCTATTTCCCGCGCTCCAACCGCACGGTACAGGATGCAGTGCGCGCGCTGCAATTCCTTCAGCCGGTGCGCCCGTTCCGCGGCGGCTATGATTACGACAACATCCTCTACATCGTCGCGGGCGCGCTGATTGAGGCGAAGTCCGGGATAAGCTGGCGCGAGTTCATCCGCACGCGGATGCTCGAACCGCTCGGCATGGCCGATGCGGTGCCCTCGCTCGAACTGCTGAAGACGACCAATGTCGCGGGGCGCCACGCGCGGCTGGGGCCGCCGGTACGCGGGGTCGGGCCGATGCAGGTGATCGAGCCGGACGAATCGCCCGTGGTCGATGCCGGGGCGGGGATCAACGCCAGCATCGCCGATGTCGCCAAATGGCTGGAGGTACAGCTGGCGCTGGGCGCACTGCCCGATGGCAAGCGGCTGTGGAGCACGGAGAGCGCGACCGCGATGTGGAGCCCGCAGGTTGTGGTGGCGTCGAGCGACGGGCCGAGCGACCTCAACCCGGTGCGCCCGATCATGCAGGGCTATGCGCTCGGCTGGTTCGTCCAGGACTATCGCGGTCGCCGCCTGATCAGCCATTCGGGCGGCTTGTCGGGGCAGGTGACGCAAACCGCGCTGATCCCGTCGGCTGGAATCGGCGTCGCGGTGCTCAGCAATACCGAGGACAGCGTGTCGGGCGGCATCCGCAACGCGATCCTCGACCATCTGCTCGGCATCCCCGCCTATGACTGGGTTGCCAATTATGTCGCGCGCAACAAGCTGGCGGCCGAGAGCGCGGTCGCCGCGCTGGGCGATGGCGATGCCCAGCGGCCCGCCGGCGGCCCCAGCCTGCCGCTCGCCGCTTACGTCGGGCGCTATCGCGATCCGTGGTATGGCGACATCGTGGTCAAGGCACGCGGCGGCGCGTTGCACATCGACTTCGTACCGCATCCGCAATTTACCAGCCGGCTCGACGTGTGGGGCACCGACGCCTTCCGCACCCGGATGACGCCGGGCAAGGGCGAGGATGCCGTCGTCAGCTTCGCGGTCGCCGACGGCAAGGTCACCGGGGTGACGATGAAGGCGCTCTCCCCGCTCGCCGATTTCAGCTATGACTATCACCACCTCGCCTTCGTGCCGGTGGCCGAGTAGCGTATTATTGCAATAATACACCGGTTCGTTATCCTGGTCTCACCAACTGGAGGGAATACCATGAACCGACTCACCATCGCGCTGCTCTCGGGGGCTGCGTTGCTCGCCGCCGGAACTGCCGCCACCGCCGGACCCGCGCCGCAATCGGGTGCCGACACGCTGATCCCGCGCGACAAGATCTTCGGCAACCCCAGCCGCGCCGGGGGACAGATCAGCCCCGATGGCAAGCATGTCAGCTGGCTCGCCCCGGTCGACGGCGTGATGAATGTGTGGGTCGCGCCGATCGGCAACCTGACCGCCGCCAAGGCGGTGACCAAGGAGGCGAAGCGCGGGCTCCAGAATTATTTCTGGGCTCCCGATGGGGCGCACATCATCTATCTGCAGGACAGCGGCGGGAATGAGAATTTCCGTGTCCATTCGGTCGATATCGCGACGCTGAAGGATACCGCGCTGACCAAGGCAGGCGACAAGGTCCGCGCGCAGATCCAGGGGGTCAGCAAGCTGCGCCCCGATGTCGTGCTGATCGGTCTCAACGACCGCAACCCGCAGTTTTTCGACCTGTATGAAGTCAATTACAAGACCGGCGCGAGCAAGTTGGTGATGGAAAATCCCGGCTATGGCGGCTGGGTCACCGACAATCAGTTGAAGCCGCGCTTCGCGTTTCAGCAGGTGCCGGGTGGCGGGAGCAAATATTTCCGGCTGGGTGCCGACGGCAAATGGGCCGAGGTGCTGACGGTCGCGAACGAGGATTTCTTCACCACTGCGCCGATCGGGTTCAACCGCGACGGCAGCGCGCTGTACTGGGTCGACAGCCGCGGCCGCGACAAGGCGGCGTTGGTCAAGATGGACCCCGCGACGCTCAAGAGCGAGGTGATCGCCGCGAGCGACAAGGCGGACATTCAGGGGCTGCTGACCGATCCGGAGAGCTATGAACCGATCGCCTATTCGGTGAATTACCTCAAGAATGAGTGGACCCCGCTCAACGCCGAAGCGAAGGCGGACCTCGACTTCCTCAAGGCCAAGCTGCCGGGCGAGGTTGCGATCATCTCATCCACCGATGATGGATCGAAGCTGATCGTCGCGGCGAGTGCGGCGGAGCAGCCGGCGACGGCCTATATCTATGACCGCAAGGCGAAGAGCGTGACCAAGCTCTACGAGACGCGGCCCGATTTGTCGGCCTATGCGCTCCAGCCGATGTGGCCGGTCGAAATCCCGACCGGCGATGGCAAGACTTTGGTCAGCTACCTGACGCTGCCGCCCGGTGCCGACGCCAATAAGGACGGCAAGGCGGACAAGCCGGTCCCGATGGTGTTGTTCGTCCATGGCGGCCCGTGGGCGCGCGACGGCTATGGCTATAACAGCGCGCATCAATGGCTCGCCAATCGCGGCTATGCGGTGCTCAGCGTCAATTTCCGTGGCTCGACCGGCTTCGGCAAGGGCTTCGTCAACGCCGCGATCGGCGAATGGTCGGGCAAGATGCACCAGGATCTGATCGACGCGGTCGACTGGTCGATCGCGGGCGGGGTGACGTCGAAGGACAAGGTCGCGATCATGGGCGGCTCCTATGGCGGCTATGCGACTTTGGTCGGCCTGACCTTCACGCCCGATCGCTTCGCGTGCGGCGTCGACATTGTCGGCCCGTCGAACCTCAAGACGCTGATGGAAAGCTTCCCGCCCTATTGGCGACCGATCCTTGAAGGCACCTTCTACAAGCATATCGGGGACCCCAGTAAGCCCGAGGATCTGAAGCGCATGATGGCGCAATCGCCGATCACCCGCGTCGACGCGATCACCAAGCCTTTGCTGATCGGGCAGGGGGGCAATGATCCGCGCGTGGTGAAGGCCGAAAGCGACCAGATCGTCGCGGCGATGAAGGCGCGCAAACTGCCCGTCACCTACATCAACTATCCCGATGAGGGGCATGGCTTTGTCCGCCCCGAGAATCGCCTGTCCTTCTTCGCGATCAGCGAGGGGTTCCTGTCGAAGTGCCTGGGCGGCCGCGCGGAGCCGATCGGTACCTTTAACGGATCGAGCATCCAGGTGCTTGAAGGCGCGGACTATGTGCCGGGCCTCGCGGCAGCCGCTCCCAAGCCGGCTGCGGCGAAATGAGCCGGGCGCCCGCCATGCCGCATCGGCGCGCATGGCGGGCGCTTGCCCGCGCTGTTCTAAGAGCCTAATACAGTGCCCGGTTCCATGCGTTACGACACCCTTTATCCCGAGATCGCGGACCCGCGCGGCCCGGCGGTCCCGCCCCAGCCCGCAGTAGCCGGCGGTGCGTCGCCGCCGCTCGGCGACTATACCGTCAACCTGCCGGTCATCGTTCGTCGCCGCAAATGGCGCTGGGTGCCGCGCATCCTGGCGCTGCTGATCCTGTTGTTCCTTGCTGCGGTTGCGTGGCTGGTGTTGACCGCGCCGCTGTCCAAGTCGCTCGAACCGCCGGTGCCGCCGTCGATCACCCTGTTGTCGGCGGAGGGGACGCCGATTGCCCGCACCGGCGCAGTCGTTGGCGCGCCGGTCGATGCGTCCAAATTGCCCGAGCATGTCGTGCAGGCGTTCGTCGCGGTCGAGGATCGCCGCTTTGCCTCGCATTGGGGCGTCGATCCGCGCGGCATTTTGCGCGCCTTCGTCAACAACATGTTCACCGACAACAGCCGCCAGGGCGGCAGCACGATCACGCAACAGCTCGCCAAGAACGCCTTCCTCAATTCCGACCGCACCTTTGGCCGGAAGTTTCAGGAGGTGCTGATCTCCTTCTGGCTCGAAGCGTGGCTGACCAAGAACGAGATCCTGTCGCGCTATCTGTCGAACGTCTATTTCGGCGACAACCAATACGGCCTCGATGCCGCCGCGCGGCATTATTTCAGCCGCCCGGCGACCGACCTGACCGTTGCGCAGGCGGCGATGCTGGCGGGGCTGGTCAAGGCACCCTCGCGGCTCGCGCCCTCGTCAAACCTGTCCGGCGCGCGCGAGCGGCAGGCGGTGGTGGTCAGCACGATGGTCGCCGCCGGCTTCCTGACCGAGGCAGAGGGCAAGGCGGTCCAGCCCGCGCGGTTGCGGCTGTCGAAGGTCAAGACGCTGCCCAGCGGCACCTATTTCGCCGACTGGGTGCTGCCCGAGGCGCGCGACCGGTCGGGTGAAATCGCAACGAACACGACCGTGACGACAACGCTGGAGGCGAAGATGCAGCGCGCCGCCGAGCGCGCGGTGCGCAATGCCGGGCTGCGCAAGGCACAGGTCGCGATCGTCGCGATGCGCCCCGATGGCCGCGTGATCGCGATGGTCGGCGGCAAGAATTACGCAGCGTCGCCGTTCAACCGCGCGACCCAGGCGCAGCGTCAGCCGGGATCGACCTTCAAGCTGTTCGTCTATCTCGCTGCGCTGCGCTCGGGGATGACCCCGGACTCGATTGTGCGCGACGAGCCGGTGACGATTGGAGACTGGAGCCCCAAGAACAGCGACGGGCGCTATCGCGGCCCGATTACGCTGCGTGAGGCATTTGCGCGGTCTAGCAATGTCGCCGCCGCGCGGCTGACTCAGCGCGTCGGCGTTCCTGCCGTCATCCGCGCGGCGCGTGACCTTGGCATTACCAGCCCGATCCCGAATGAGGCGTCGATCGCGCTTGGCACGTCGAGCGTGTCGCTGATCGAACTGACCGCTGCCTATGCCGCCATCGCCAGCGGCACCACGCCCGTGCGTCCGCGCGGCCTGTCCGATGCCGACGAGCCGGGCTGGGCGGCACGGCTGACCGGCGCGACGCGGTCGCTGTCGCGAAGCGAGCTGGAGGGGATGCGCGAACTGCTCGCCGCGACGGTGACCGAGGGCACCGGGCGCAGCGCCGCGCTGGCGATCGACACGTTCGGCAAGACCGGGACGACGCAGGACAATCGCGACGCGCTGTTCCTGGGCTATTCCAACGGCATCATCACCGGCGTGTGGATGGGCAATGACGATAACAGTCCCAATGCGGGGCTGGCCGGGGGCGGGATGCCTGCGCGCGTTTGGCGTGATTTCATGAGCCAGGCGCTGGGTGTCGCGGCGCGTCCGCGACCCGAACCGGTGGTGGAGAATGTCACCGACATCTTGATCGAGGACGGCGAGAATTTCATCGAGGACGGGATCGAGCTGGAGGGCAGCTTTGGCGGGCGCGAGATGGGCGTGCGCGTCAACCGCGACGGCAGCATCGAAATGACGCGGCCACGTCGCGAGGCTCCGGCGGAGGATGAACTGGTGGAAGAGCCCCGCGATCGTGGTCGGCGCGACGAACGGCGGCGGGAGCAGGTAGCCGAGGACGAGTTCTAGGCTGGGACTTCGGTCCCGTCCCACGCGAAGCATTTGCCGCTGTCGGCGGGCTTCAACCCTTCGACCACATCGAGCAGTTGCAGCGCCGCGCGCTCGGCATCGAACAGCTTGCCCGGTGCAACCGTGCCACGGAATGGCTCTGAGAGCTTCGTATCCACCGTGCCGGGATGCAGTCCGACGACAATCGACCGATCATTGCGCCGCCGCGCGTCGATCGCGAAGTTGCGGATGAGCATGTTGAGCGCCGCCTTCGACGCACGATAGCCGTGCCACCCACCCAGCCGGTTGTCGCTGATGCTCCCGACCCGCGCCGACAGCGCCGCGAATACCGGGGTGCCGGTACGCGGCATCAGCGGCAGGAAATGCTTGGCAACCAGCGCCGGTCCGATGGTGTTGATCGCGAACACGCGCGCCAGCCAGTCGGGGTCGAGGTCGCGCAGCGCCTTTTCCGGCCCGCGCGCGCCCTCGCTCAGGATGCCGGTCGCAACGAAGATCAGCGACGGCGGCGGCCCGGCGGCGACATGTGCGGCAGCGGCGGCGATGCTCGCCTCATCGGTCAGGTCGAGATGCGCCGCGCCGGTCAGCGACCGACCGAAGCGCCAGACTTTCGTATGCGTCGCTTCTTCATCGAGCGCATCGGCAAACGCGCGGCCGATCCCACCGCTCGCCCCGATGACGACCGCGCTCGCCGCGCTCACAGGTCGAGCTTCTCGTAATCTGCGGGCGGGTTGATCCCCTCCATTCGCTCGGCGAGCAACGGGCGGAAGCTCGGACGGCTCTTCATGCCGACATACCAGCGCTTGGCCTGCTCATGGCTCTTCCAGTCGATCCCGCCCAGATAATCGGCAACGCTGATCTGCGCGGCGGCGGCCAGATCGGCGAGGCTCATCGTCGCGCCGCCCAGCCAGGTGCGGTGGTCGAGCAGGAAATCGATATAGTCGAGATGCGCGACCGCGGCCTTCATCGCCTCGCGCAATGCGCCGCTGTCGGGGGTCGCGCGCTGGACGATGCGCTTGATCATCCGTTCGTTGAGCAACGGCCCGGTGATGTCGCGGAAGAACTGGTTGTCGAACCAGCTGACCAGACGGCGGATCTCGGCGCGATCGGCGGCGGTGCCGTTGAGCAGGGCGGCCTTGCTCACCGTTTCCTCGAAAAACTCGCAGATCGCGACCGAATCGATCAGTACCACGCCGCGATCGTCGGCCATCACCGGGGTCTGCCCGGCCGGGTTCATGTCGAGAAATTCGTCGCGCCGCTGCCACGGCGATTCGCGGACAGGCTCATAGCCGACGCCCTTTTCACCCAGGACGAGCCGCACCTTGCGCGAGAAGGGGCACAGGGGGAATTGGTAAAGCTGCCACATGCTGACCGGCATAGGCGGCGCGGGGTGGGGGCGGCAAGCGGCGACGCGCAATTCAACCAAGATCGTCACCCCGGCCTTGAGCCGGGGTCCAGCTTCTTCGACGGCCGCAAGGCAGCGGGCTCCGGGTCAAGCCCGGGGTGACGACTCATGCAATGCGCGGCGCTACTCCGCCGCGACCATCTCCACGCTGTCGTCCAGCGGGTGCGCCAGCCGGGTCAGCATCTCCTTCGGCACCACCTGCCAGAAATGGCCGCGCACCCGGTCCCAATCCTCGATCAGCCCGCCCGACCATTTGCTGTCGGTCGCTTCGGCATGGTCGGTGACCAGATTCTTGAGCACCGCTTCCCAGTGCAGCGACGACAGCCGCTGCCACACGATGCTCTCGCCATTGGCGCGCGCGGCGAAGCTGCCGCTCTCGTCATAGATGAACGCCATGCCGCCGGTCATGCCCGCGCCGAAATTCGCGCCGACCTCGCCCAGCACCACCGCGACGCCGCCGGTCATATATTCGCAGCCATTGGCGCCACAGCCCTCGACCACGACCTGCGCGCCCGAATTGCGGACGGCGAAGCGCTCGCCCGCCTGACCTGCGGCGAACAACCGGCCGCTGGTCGCGCCATAGAGGACGGTGTTGCCGATGATCGTATTGTCCTGGCTGGCGAGCGGCGAGCTGACCAGCGGGCGGACGATGATGGTGCCGCCCGAGAGGCCCTTGCCGACATAGTCGTTGGCGTCGCCGAACACTTCGAGCGTCACGCCCTTGCACAGGAAGGCGCCGAGCGACTGGCCGGCCGATCCGCGCAGGCGGATCTGGACGTGCCCGTCGTTGAGTTTCGACATGCCGAAGGTCTTGGTAATCTCGCTCGACAGCCGCGTGCCGACCGCCCGGTGCGTGTTGCGGACATTATAGGCGAGCTGCATCTTCTCGCCGCGCTCGAACACCGCGCGTGCGTCCGCGATGATCTGCGCATCGAGGCTGTCGGGCACCGCGTTGCGCCAGGTCGACAGGCTGAAGCGCCGCTCGCTCTCGTCCGCATCCACCTTGGCGAGGATCGGGTTCAAGTCGAGATCGTCGAGATGCTCGGCGCCACGGCTGACCTGACGCAGCAATTCGGTGCGGCCGATCACTTCGTCGAGGCTCTTGCAGCCGAGCTTGGCGAGGATCTCGCGCACTTCCTCGGCGATGAAGGTCATTAGGTTGATGACCTTTTCCGGCGATCCGGTGAACTTCTGGCGCAGCCGCTCGTCCTGCGTGCACACGCCGACCGGGCAGGTGTTGCTGTGGCACTGGCGCACCATGATACAGCCCATTGCGACGAGGCTGAGCGTGCCGATACCGAATTCCTCGGCGCCCAGGATCGCGGCGATGACGATGTCGCGCCCGGTCTTCAGGCCGCCATCGGTGCGCAGCCGCACCCGGCCGCGCAGGCCGTTGAGGGTCAGCGTCTGGTTGACCTCGGACAGCCCCATTTCCCACGGCGTGCCGGCATATTTGACCGACGTCTGTGGCGACGCGCCGGTGCCGCCGACATGGCCGGCGACCAGGATGACGTCGGCATGGGCCTTGGCCACGCCCGCCGCGACGGTGCCGATGCCCGCGCTCGACACCAGCTTGACGCACACCCGCGCGCGCGGGTTGATCTGCTTGAGGTCGTAGATGAGCTGCGCGAGATCCTCGATCGAGTAGATGTCGTGGTGCGGCGGCGGCGAGATCAATGTCACGCCGGGGGTCGAATGGCGCAGCCGGGCGATGAACTCGGTCACCTTGAAGCCGGGCAGCTGCCCCCCCTCGCCGGGCTTGGCACCCTGTGCGACCTTGATCTCCACTTCCTCGCACGCGCCGAGATATTCGGCGGTTACACCGAAACGGCCCGACGCGATCTGCTTGATCGAGCTGTTGGCGTTGTCGCCGTTGGAATAGGGCTTGTAGCGGATCGAATCCTCGCCGCCCTCGCCCGACACCGCCTTCGCACCGATCCGGTTCATCGCGATCGCCAGCGTTTCATGCGCTTCGGGCGACAATGCACCCAAGGACATGCCGGGCGTGACGAAACGCTTGCGGATTTCGGTGATCGCCTCGACCTGGTCGATGGCGACGCCCTCGGTCGGGAAGTTGAACTCCAGCAGGTCGCGCAGATAGACCGGCGGCAGATCGCGCACCCCGCGCGAAAATTGCAGATAGGTCGAATAGCTGTCGGTCGACACCGCGGTTTGCAGCGTGTGCATCAGCTGCGCCGAATAGGCATGGGTCTCGCCACCATGCCGCTGGCGGTAGAAGCCGCCGATCGGCAGCGTCGCAACCGCGCTGTCATAGGCCGCATCGTGGCGCATCTGGGCGTTCAGATGCAGCGATGCATAGCCTTCGCCCGAAATCTTCGCCGGCATCCCGGGGAAGAAGTCGTTGACCAGCGCGCGGCTGAGGCCAACCGCCTCGAAATTATAGCCGCCACGATAACTGGAGATCACCGCGATCCCCATCTTCGACATGATCTTGAGCAAGCCTTCGTCGATCGCCTTGCGGTGGTTCTTGAGGCATTGCTCGAACGACAGCTCGCCGAACAGGCCGCGTGCATGGCGGTCGGCAATCGCCGCTTCGGCGAGATAGGCGTTCACCGTGGTCGCGCCGACGCCGATCAGCACCGCATAATAATGCGTGTCGAGGCATTCGGCGGTGCGGATGTTGACGCTGGCGTAGGAGCGCAGCCCCTTGCGGACGAGGTGCGTGTGCACCGCCGCTGCTGCCAGTACGCCAGCGATGGCGATGCGGTCGGGGCCGACCGCTTCGTCAGTCAAGAAAATCTCGGTCTTGCCCGCGCGCACTGCCTGTTCGGCCTGAAGCCGGATGTCGGCGATGGCCGCGCGCAGCGTCTCCGGCCCGCCGCCGGCGGGGAAGCTATAGTCGATCTCCGCCGCCTGCGCGCCGAAATAGCCCTTCAGCCGCGCCCAATCGCCATTGGTCAGCACCGGGCTTTCGAGCACCAGCACCTTGTTCGCGGTCTGCGCGGTGTCGAGGATGTTGGCGAGGTTGCCGAACCGCGTCTTGAGCGACATCACGTGCCGTTCGCGCAAGGAATCGATCGGCGGGTTGGTCACCTGGCTGAAATTCTGGCGGAAGAACTGGCTGATCAGGCGCGGCTTGTCGCTGATCACGGCAAGCGGCGTGTCGTCCCCCATCGATCCGACCGCCTCCTTGGCGTCGGTCACCATCGGCGACAGGATCAGCTCCATATCCTCCAGCGTCTGCCCCGCCGCGACCTGACGGCGGGTCAGCTCGGCTCGGGTCCAGGCCGGCGCCGCATCGGCGGCGGCGGGCAGGTCGTCGAGCCCCATGAACTCGCCGATCATCGACGCATAGTCATACTCACCAGCGATGCGGTCCTTGACCTCGCCATCGGTGTAGAAGCGCCCTTCGTCGAGGTCGACCGCGATCATCTGGCCCGGCCCGAGCCGCCCCTTGGCGACCACGGTTGCTTCGGGGATCTGGACCATGCCGGTCTCCGACCCGACGACCAACAGCCCGTCGGAGGTGCGGGTATAGCGCAGCGGACGCAGCGCGTTGCGGTCGACGCCGGCAACGGCCCAGCGGCCATCGGTCATCGCGAGCGCGGCGGGGCCGTCCCACGGCTCCATCACGCTGGCGAGGTACTTGTACATCGCCAGATGCTTGTCGGGCATCGCGTCGATCGCCTGCCACGCTTCGGGCACCAGCATCAGCTTGGCGGTCGGCGCATCGCGGCCGGAACGACAGATCGCCTCGAACACCGCGTCGAGCGCGGCGGTGTCGGACGCGCCCGCCGGGATCACCGGCTTGATATCCTCCGAATGCTCGCCGAACGCGGTCGCCGCCATCTTGATCTCGTGGCTCAGCATCCAGTTCTTGTTGCCGCGGATCGTGTTGATCTCGCCATTATGCGCGAGGCAGCGGAACGGCTGGGCCAGCCACCATTGCGGGAAGGTGTTGGTCGAATAGCGCTGGTGAAAGATCGCGACGCGGCTGACGAAGCGTTCGTCGCGCAGGTCGGGATAGAATTCGCTGAGCGATTCCGCGAGAAACAGCCCCTTGTAGATGATCGACCGGCAGCTGAGCGAGCAGATGTAAAACCCGCTGATCTGCGCGGCGATGATCCGCTGTTCGATGCGGCGGCGGACGAGGTAGAGGTTCTTTTCGAACTCCGCCTCGCTCTGTTCATCGGGCATCGGCCCGGCGATCATGATCTGCTCGATCTCCGGCCGGGTCGCCTGCGCCTTTTGCCCGATGACCGAAACGTCGACCGGCACCTGCCGCCAGCCATAAATGGTGTAGCCTGCGTCGATCAGCACGCTTTCGACGATCGTGCGGCACGCCTCCTGCGCGCCCAGATCGACGCGCGGCATGAAGATCATGCCGACCGCAAGCCTGTTGGGCAGCACGCGATGCCCGCTGGCGAGCACCGCATCGTCGAAGAAGCGCAGCGGCAGATCGACATGCAGCCCCGCGCCGTCGCCGGTCTTGCCATCGGCATCGACCGCGCCGCGATGCCACACCGCCTTCAGCGCGTCGATCGCACCCTGCACCACGCGGCGTGACGGCTGCCCATCAATCGCCGCGACCATGCCGACGCCACAGGCATCGCCCTCGAACTCGGGGCGGTACATGCCTTCAACGGCGAGGCGTTCGCGTTCGGAGTCGTAAATCATGCAGCTACCATTTCGTTGCGGGCCACGCTGGCCTTCTGCGCCTTCAACCACGCATGCATCCGCTCGCTCACATCGCGGCCGTCGCGGATCGCCTGGACCACCAGGCTCGCGCCCTTGACGATGTCGCCGGCGGCGAACACGCCGTCGAGGTTGCTCATCATCGTGCGCGCGTCTGTGCGGACGGTACCCCAGCGGGTAACGCCCAGCGCGGGCGCGTTGAACAAGACCGGCAGATCCTCGGCGTCGAATCCCAGCGCCTTGATCACCAAGTCGGCGGGCACGTCGAACTTCGCGTCGGGATCGGGTTCGGGCGCGCGGCGGCCGCTGGCGTCGGGGGCGCCGAGGCGCATCCCGACCGCCTTGACCGCCGTCACCTGCTCGCCGCCCTCAAAGGCTTCGGGGGCGGAGAGCCAGACGAACTCGACGCCCTCCTCCTCGGCATTGGCGGTTTCGCGCTGGCTGCCCGGCATGTTGGCGCGGTCGCGGCGATAGAGGCACTTCACCGATGCCGCGCCCTGGCGGATCGCGGTGCGGACACAGTCCATCGCGGTGTCGCCGCCGCCGATCACGACGACGTTTTTGCCCGCGGCGTTGAGGCTGCCATCCTCGAACGCCGGGACGGTGTCGCCAAAGCTCTTGCGGTTGGACGCGATCAGATAGTCGAGCGCATCGACCACGCCGTTCGCGCCGACGCCCGGTGCCTTGATCGCGCGCGGCTTGTACACGCCGGTCGCGATCAGCAGCGCGTCATGCTTTTGGCGCAGCTGCTCCAGCGTCGCGTCCTTGCCGACGTCGAAGCCGAGGTGAAACACGATGCCGCCCGCCGCCAGCCGGTCGGTGCGGCGCGTGACGATGTGCTTTTCGAGCTTGAAGCCCGGGATGCCATAGGTCAGCAGCCCGCCGGCGCGATCGTGCCGGTCATAGACATGCACGTCATAGCCCAGCACGCGGAGGTACTCCGCCGCCGTCAGCCCCGCCGGGCCCGCGCCGATCACGCCGACCGACTGGCCGCGCGCCGGGCCGGGCTGGAGCGGCTCGACCCAGCCCTGATCCCACGCAGTATCGGTGATGAACTTTTCGACCGACCCGATCGTGACCGTGCCGTGGCCGGAGGATTCGATGACGCAATTGCCCTCGCACAACCGGTCCTGCGGACAGATGCGGCCGCAAATCTCGGGCATGGTCGAGGTGCTGTTCGACAGCTCGTAGGCTTCGCGCAACCGCCCCTCGGCGGTCAGGCGCAGCCAGTCGGGGATGTGGTTGTGCAGCGGGCAGTGGACCGAGCAATAGGGTACGCCGCATTGCGAACAGCGGCCGGCCTGATCCTCGGCAGTAGGCGGGGCATAGCGCTCCGCAATCTCGCGGAAATCCTCCGCACGCAGCTCAGGATCGCGCTTCGGCGGAAATGCCTGCGCACGATCGACGAATTGAAGCATCACATCCTTTGCCATGCGGCGCGGATGACAGGATTTCCCACCTGAGTCACGCGAAAATGGGTTATTATGGCAGGTTTACTGACCTATTAACTGCTGATTCTGAAATCCAAACAGTGGCTGCGCAACATCATTTCAAATGTAGGGCCGCATCGGACCTTAGCGGAGCGAAAGGAAGAGGATCGCCGCAGCGCCCAGCACGATTCGATACCAGGCAAAGGGTGCAAAGCCGAAGCGCCCGACGATCTTCACGAACGCCTTCACCACCAGCAGCGCGACGATGAACGATACGCCCAGCCCGATCGCGATGCCGCCAAGGTCATCGGCGCTCAGCAGGTCGCGGTCCTTGTACAGCGAATAGGCGGTCGCGCCGGCCATGGTTGGCACCGCTAGGAAAAAGCTGAACTCCGCCGCGGTCTTGCGCTCGACACCCATCAGCAGTGCGCCCATGATCGTCGCACCCGAGCGGCTGACGCCCGGGATCATCGCGATACACTGGACCAGCCCGATTGCGACGGCGGTGGGCAGCGGCATCGTTTCGACCCGCTCGACCTTCACCACCTTCACCATGCGTTCGATGACGAGAATTGCGACGCCGCCGACGATCAGCGCGACCGCAACGGTCATCGGCGACTGGATCAGCGCGCGAATCCCCTCATAGGCGACCGCGCCGATCAGCATTGCGGGCAGGAACCCGATCAGGATGTTGCGCGTGAACCAGATCGCCTCGCGCTCGCCCCGCAACAGGCCGGTGCCGATCCCCCAGAAGCGCCGCCAATAGGCGACCAGCACGGCGAGGATCGCGCCGAGCTGGATCGCGACCTTGAACGCGACCGACCCCTCGCCGGTAAAGCCGAGCAGCTCGCCCGCCAGGATCAAATGCCCGGTCGATGAGACGGGCAGGAATTCGGTCAGCCCCTCGATGATGCCGAGGATGATGTAGATCGCGATGTCGCTCACGGCGCGCTCCCCCTGCCGGGCGCGCCCGGCCGTTCATCTGTGCCGGATGCGGCGGTCAGGCGTGGCGCGCGTCGGCGAACCGGCCATGCTTGCGATACTGGACCAGCCAGTGCGGCGCGACCGCGGCGAGCGGGGTGGGGACGATGTCGAACGCGGCAAGGCCCTCGCCCGACGCGACATTGTCCTGCTGCAGCATCAGCCACTGGTCCCAGCTGATCGGCGCACCGGGCAGGAAGCCGAGTGAGGCGAGTGCGGCACCGGCGAAGTCGGGCAGCTCGACCACCGGCTTGTCGCGCCCGATCGCGCCGAGCAGCCAATGGTGGAACTGGGTAAAGCTCATCACGTCCGGCCCGCCCAGATCGAACGTGTGGCCGGCATAGCGTGCGGGCTCAGCGATCGCGCGGGTCACCGCCTGCGCGACATCGGCGACCCACACCGGCTGGATCCTGGTCCCGCCCTTGAGCACCGGCACGACCGGGAGCGACGCGGCGAGTGCGGCGAAGCGGTTCACGAACTGATCCTCGCGCCCGAACATCAGGCTGGGGCGCAGGATCGTGGCGGACGGGAAGGCGGCGCGCACCGCCGCCTCGCCATCGCCCTTCGACCGGCCATAGGCCGAGGGTGAGTCGCTATCGGCGCCGATCGCGGACATCTGAACGAAGCTGGTTGCGCCGGCCGCGGCAGCGGCTTTGGCGGCATTGCCCGATCCGCGCGCGTTGATCGCGTCCATGCGATTGCCGAACACGCCGACCAGATTGACCACGGCATCCGACCCGGCAAGCGCGCGGGTGAGGCTGTCGGGGCGGGTCACATCGGCGGCGACAAACTGGGTCTGGCCGAGGCCGCCCAGCGGCTTGAGGAACCACGCCGCGCGCGGATCGCGCTGCGCAATCCGCACCCGCGCGCCGGCCTTGAGCAGGCTCTGCGCGATATAGCGTCCGGCGAACCCGCCGCCGCCGATCAACGTCACCAGCTTGTCCTTCATCGCGTCCTCGAACAATTTGACCACAGCCTGCGCTCCCCATGCCGCGCGATGCACCAAAGGGCAATGCCGGGATCGCCGTTCCCCCTCCCGCTTGCCGCGCCAAGGGTCTATGGTGGGGGCATGACCGATGATCCCTTTGCCCTGTTCGACGCCTGGTACCGCGAGGCGCGCACGACCGAGATCAACGACTCCAACGCGATGGCGCTGGCCACCGTCAGTGCGGACGGCCAGCCATCGGTGCGGATGGTGCTGCTGAAAGGACACGGGCCGGAAGGCTTCACCTTCTATACCAACCGCGAAGGGCGCAAGGCGGGTGAGCTGGAAGCGACGCCGCGCGCGGCATTGCTGTTCCACTGGAAATCGCTGCGCCGCCAGATCCGCATCGAAGGGCCGGTGAGCCGCGTGACCGATGCCGAGTCCGACGCCTATTTCGCCAGTCGCAGCCGCGACTCGCAGCTCGGCGCCTGGGCGAGCGACCAGTCGCGCCCGCTGCCCGATCGTGCGACCTTTGAAGCACGCTTTGCCGAGATGCAGACGCGGTTCGAGGGCGGCGATGTGCCACGTCCCCCGCATTGGGGCGGCTATCGCGTGACGCCGCAACGGATCGAATTCTGGATGGATCGCGAACATCGCCTGCACGAGCGCCGCGTGTTCGTCCGCAATGGCGAGCGCTGGGACGAAGGTCTGCTCTACCCATGAGGATTTGGCCATGAGCGCCACCCCGACCCGGGCGGCAATCGCAAGCGTCTGTGCGGCGCTGCTGCTCGGCGGGCTCAAGGCCTATGCGGCGTGGACGACCGGATCGGTGGCGATGCTGGCGAGCCTCTCGGATTCGGCGCTCGACCTGATCGCGTCGTTGGTCACGCTCGCCGGGGTGCGCATCGCCGCGCAGCCCGCTGACGCCAATCACCGCTTCGGCCATGGCAAGGCCGAGGCGCTGGCGGCGTTGTTCCAGGTCGTCCTGATCTCCGCCTCAGCCACCTTCATCGCGGTACGCGCGATCGAACGGCTGACGAGCGGCGATGTCGCCGCCGATCCCGAGGCGGGGATCATCGTCTCGGTCATCGCGATCGGGGTGACGCTGCTGCTCACGGCCTATCAGGCGCGCGCCATTGCCGCGAGCGGGTCGATCGCGATCCGCACTGACCGGCTTCATTATCAATCCGATCTGTTGCTCAATAGCGGTGTCATCGCGGCATTGGTGCTGGAATCGGTGCTGCATCTGCGCGGGGCGGACCCGGTGTTTGGCATCGGGATTGCGCTATGGCTGCTGTGGGGCGCGTGGCACGCGGCGAGCGACGCGATCGGCCAGCTGATGGACCGCGAATGGCCGGAGGATAAACGCCGCGCCTTCATCGCCTGCGCCGCCGCCATCCCCGGCTTCGAAAGCCTGCACGATCTGCGCACCCGTAGCAGCGGATCGCAGGATTTCGCGCAATTCCATATCCATGTCCCCGCCGGAATGACCGTCGCGCAAGCGCATGACGTGGTCGAAGCCCTTGAAGCCCGGCTCGAAGCCGAGTTTCCGGGCACCGAAATCCTGATCCATGTCGATCCGGAAGGGCAGGTGGATCGCCCGGGCGAGCCCTTGCGTGAGGCGAACGAGTTGAAGGGTTAAGCCGCGACCAGTTCCGCGCGCTCGGTTTCAGTGATCCAGCCGCCACCCAGCACGCGCTCGCCGGCATAGAGCACCGCCGCCTGTCCCGGCGCGACGCCATATTCGGGGGCGTCGAACACCACCCGGTCGCCGTCGAGCCGCGCCGGGACGGGGCGGGCCATTGAGCGGACCTTGGCGGTGAGCGGCCCGTTATGGCTGCCGCCGATCCAGTTCAGCCCCTCGATCCGCGCGGCGCTGACGGCGAGCGCAGACTTGGGACCGACGACCACGTCGCGCGTCGCCGGGTCGAGCCGCAGGACGTAGAGCGGCTCCGGGCTGCCGCCGATATCGAGGCCACGGCGCTGGCCGACGGTGAAATGGATCAGCCCCCTGTGCTCGCCCAGCACATTGCCCGCTTCGTCGATGATCGCCCCGGCGGTGTTGGCCTCGGGCCGCAGCTTCTTGACCAGGCTCGCATAGTCGCCATCGGGGACGAAGCAGATGTCCTGGCTGTCGGGCTTGCCCGCAACACCAAGGCCAATCTCCGCCGCAATCTCGCGCACGCGCGCCTTGGGCAGGCCGCCCAAGGGAAAGCGCAGGAAATCGAGCTGCGCGCCTGTGGTCGCGAACAGGAAATAGCTCTGGTCGCGCGCCGGGTCAGCGCCCTTGTGCAGTTCCGGCCCCTCGGCACCCTCAACCCGCTGCACATAATGACCGGTGGCGAGGCAATCGGCGCCCAGATCGCGGGCGAGCGCGAACAGATCGGTGAATTTCGGTCCCATATTGCATTTGACGCACGGGATCGGGGTGCGCCCCGCGAGATAGGTGTCGGCGAAATCGTCGATCACGCTCTCGCGAAAGCTGCTTTCATGGTCGAACACATAATGCGCGATGCCGAGCCGATCGCACACGGCGCGCGCGTCGCGGATGTCGCGACCGGCGCAACAGCTGCCCGCGCGCCCGACCGCTTCGCCATGATCGTAGAGCTGGAGCGTGACGCCGATCGTCTCGGCCCCGGTGCGCGCGGCGAGCGCAGCCACGACCGAACTGTCGACGCCGCCCGACATGGCAACGACGATCCGCCGCTTCTCGAGCGGCCCTGACAGCTGAAAATCGCCGGTGAACATCGCCGCGCACATAGTGGTTCTACGGGGCCGATGCAAAAGCGCTGCATTTACCGGGCTTTCAGCCTTCGTCGCTAAACGGGGTCGGATGGATTCGACTCATGACAGCAGGCTCCAGTGGATCTGAGCTTCCGATTCGACCGCGATGTCGGGGCGACGCCGATCGCTGCGCCCGTCGCCGTGCTGCTCGCGGCGGCGGCAGTGCGCCAGTCGGCGAGCCCGACTGCGCGGCTGCAGATCCGGCTCGATCGGCTTACGCCCGCGCACGGTTTGCTCGCGCCGCCGCATGGTGCGTTCAACCTGGCGGTCGAGCGCACGCTAACCCGGTGGCAAGTTCAATGAAGGCGCCGTTTACCGTGCCGTTTAGGCGAAGCGAAATCCGCGGACGTTATGACGGGCTTCAGATGCAGTTGGGGACCCCCCGCCCTGATCGAGGTATGGAATGATTGAAAACCAGAAGATCCGCCCAGCGAAAGTGATCGGTCCGCTCGGCGAGCCGCTGACGCTCGACTCGCTGCCGCCGCCCGAAACGACCCGCTGGGTTGTGCGGCGCAAGGCGGAAGTGGTCGCAGCGGTCAATGGCGGCCTGCTCAGCATCGACGAAGTGTGCGAACGCTATGGCCTGACGGTCGAGGAATTCGCCGGTTGGCAGCGCGCGATCGACCGGTCGGGTATGCCGGGCCTGCGCGTGACGCGGATCCAGCATTACAAGTCGCTGTACGAGCGCCAGCAGAAATATTGAGGGTTCTCGCTTACGGCACCGGCCCGCTCCCCCACCCGGCCACCCATATGATGCTACCGCTGGGTGGCCGGGTGGGGGAGCGGGCCGGTGCCGAACCCCGGCGATAGCCGGAACATAAACGTCTCTCCCATCCGCCCGCGCCTCAAAACGCGGGCGGAACCATTTTCGGCTCTTGGGCGTCTTTGCCCCACATCGTTCGCGCTGCTTGCGAACGTCACAGTGGAGGAAGACATGGATCTCGTTGGACTTATCGTCTGGCTTGTGATCGGCGGCGTGGTCGGCTGGCTCGCCAGCCTGGTGATGCGCACCGACGCCCAGCAGGGCATTTTGCTCAACATTGTCGTCGGCATCGTCGGCGCATTCATCGGCGGCCTGCTGTTCGGTGGCTCGATCAACAGCGCGATCACCGTGATGACCTTTGTGTCGTCGCTGGTCGGCGCAATCATCCTGCTCGCGATCGTCAACCTGGTCCGTCGCGGTTCGGTGCGCTGAGGGTTTGATTCAGCTGCGCTGAATGCGGTGCCGGCCCGCTCCCCCACCCGGCCACCCATATGATGCTACCGCTGGGTGGCCGGGTGGGGGAGCGGGCCGGCACCGCAGCCCACAGACAAAAGGGGCCGTCCCGGCTGGGGCGGCCCCTTTTTCGTTACTTGAGCTGGAAGCGGATGCGGACGGTGGCGCTCACCTGCTGTTCGCCCGGCGCGATCTGGGTCGAATCCTTCGCTTCGGCGCGTACCATCATTTGCGGCACCGGGCCGGGTGCGCCACCGTCGCTGCCCTCGCTGACCATCAGGATACGGTCGACTTTCATGCCGAGCGCACCTGCATACAGGGTGGCGCGCTCGCGGGCGCGCTTGACCGCATCGACGCGCGCCGCATCCATCGCCGAATCGATCGCGTCGATCGTCAGGCTCGGCCCGTCGATCTGGTTCGCGCCCTGCCTGACCAGCGCGTCGAGGACCGTGCCGCTGCGGGCGATATCGCGAAACTTCACCGATACTGTGTTGGTGGCCTGATAGCCGGTGATGACCGGCGGCTGATTCTCGGCATAGCGATATTGCGGGTTGAGCGAGATGGTCGCGGTCTGGATGTCGCGATCGGCGATCCCCGCTGCCTTAAGGGCGGTCAGCAGCGACGCCATCTGCCGCGCATTCGCCGACAGCGCCTCGGCTGCGGTTGCGCCCTGGCTGACGACGCCGGCGCGAATGATGGCGATATCCGGCACCCGATTGACCCGGCCCTCCGCGACCACATCGAGCAGCGTCCCTTCGGCAACCGTTGCGGTCGGGGCAACCTGCGCGGCAGCGGCGAGCGGGAAGGTCGCGGCGAGTGCGGCGGCGGTCATCAGTCGGATCATTGAAGCAGAGCCTTTCAGATAGAAATTGTCCCGCCGCTGCGTGGGGCAGGGCGGGACAACAAGGGCTGAACGAACCCTGCAGCGGGTGTTCAGCGCGCGCGGCGCGTCATCACCAGACGGTAGAGCGCGAGCAGCACCACAGCGCCCACCGTGGCGGCAATATAGCTGGTGAGTGTGCTGGACAGATCGACCCCGATCGACGGCGCAACGAACCCGGCGAGCAGCGCGCCGGCGATGCCGATCAAAATGGTCACGATGATGCCGCCCGGGTCCTTGCCCGGCATGATCAGCTTGCCAAGGACGCCGGCCACCAGGCCGATGAGGATCCAACCGAGAATTCCTTCGGGCATATCTTCCTCCTGTAGTCGCCTCCGTCCCCCGATCAGGCTGGAGCAGGCAAGAGATTGCCTCATGTTCGCGGTGCTGAATACCCCCATTTGCGCGTGACTTGCGCTTGCGAAGATTCATCAAAACGGGCATCTGACGCGCACCTCAAAACTGCCCTTGAGGCTAGTGACTTATTCAGATAATACAGCGCGACGGGGAAGGCCCGCGTCGGCGTCAAGCCGGGGGTGAAAGAGGTCGCGCATGAATTACGAGGCTCGGATGTTCGGTGGGGAAGAACGGCTCGCTCTGGCGGGTGAGGGGGAGAAACGGTCGCGCCGCAAATGGTGGATCATCGCGGGCGTCATCGCGCTCGTCGTGATCGTCGCGGCGTATTTCGCCTTCGCGTCGGGCGGTGCCGGCACCAAGGCCGAGCCAGCCAAGTCCGGCGCTGCCGGCGCGGCCAAGGGCGGGCCCGGCGGCGGTCGCCAGCTGCCGACTGTCACCGTCGCGGTGCCGGGCCGCAGCAATATCGCCAGCGTGATCAGCGGCACCGGATCGCTCGCCGCCCGCCGCGAAATGCCGGTCGGCGTTGCCGGTGAAGGGGGCATGGTTACGCGCGTGCTGGTCGAACCCGGCGACTGGGTCGCTGCGGGTCAGGTGCTCGCGACCGTCGATCGCTCGGTGCAGAGCCAGACCGCCCAGTCGCAGGCCGCGAGTATCCGCGTTGCGCAGGCTGATCTGAGCATCGCGCAGGCCGAGCTCGATCGCTCGCAACAGCTGCTGGCGCGTGGCTTTGTGTCCAAGGCGGATATCGACCGCAAGACCGCGACCCGCGACGCCGCCGCCGCGCGCGTGCGCGTCGCCCAGTCGCAGCTGTCGGAAACCCAGGCGCGCAATCGCCGCCTCGACATCCGCTCGCCCGCCGCTGGACTGGTTCTGACCCGTGCGGTCGAGCCGGGCCAGATCATCAGCTCGGGGTCGGGCGCGCTGTTCCGCGTTGCGCAGGGCGGCCAGATGGAGCTGCGCACGCAGCTCGCCGAAGCCGATCTCCACCGGATCCCGACCGGCGCGCGCGCCGAAGTCACGCCGGTCGGCATGAGCCAGGTGTTCACCGGTGAGGTGTGGCAGGTGTCGCCGGTCATCGACCCGCAGACGCGTCAGGGCATTGCCCGCATCGCGCTGTCGTTCGACAAGGCGCTGCGTCCGGGCGGCTTTGCCTCGGCGCGGATCATGGCGGGTGGCGCGGTCGCCCCGCTGCTCCCGCAATCCGCGATCCAGAGCGACGCCAAGGGCAATTTCGTTTTCATCCTGAATGCCCGGAACGAGGCGGAGCGGCGCGCAGTGACCACCGGTGAGGTGTCCGACGCGGGCGTCGCGATCACCAGTGGCCTGGCCGGAACCGAACGCGTTGTGCTGACCGCCGGCGCCTTTCTCAACCCGGGTCAAAAGGTTGTTCCAAACCTGACGACCATCAAGCGGTAAAGGCACGGACATGGGCTTCCGCAACATCTCTGCCTGGTCGATCCGGAACCCGGTTCCGCCGATCGTCCTGTTCATCGCGCTCACCATCGCCGGCTTTGTCAGCTTCGCGCGGATGGACGTGAACAATGATCCGGACATCGACTTCCCGATCGTGTGGGTGTCGATCAGCCAGCCTGGCGCCGCGCCGAGCGAGCTTGAGACGCAGGTGACCCAGCGGGTCGAGGCGGCGGTACGCAGCCTGCAGGGCATCGACCAGCTTGAATCCAATGTCCGCGAGGGCAATTCGCAAACGGTGATCCAGCTCGACATCGGCACGCCGATCGACCGGGCGGTCAGCGACGTGCGCGATGCGATCGCCCAGATTCGGGGCGATTTGCCCGATGGAATCCTGGAGCCGGTCGTCGGCCGCGCCAACACGACCGATCAGGAAATCGCAACGTTCACCGCGACCGGCACCGACATGACCATCGAGCAGCTGTCATGGTATGTCGACAATACTGTCGCCAACGAGCTGCTGTCGGTGGACGGGCTGTCCGGGGTCGAGCGGATCGGCGGGGTAAATCGCGAAATCCGCGTGATCCTGAACCTGCCCAAGATCCAGTCGCTGGGCCTGACGGCGTCGCAGGTGAACCAGCAGCTGCGCCAGGTCAATCTGAACGCAGCAGGCGGCCGCACCGAAATTTCGGGCAGTGAACAGGCGGTGCGCGTGCTGGGCAATGCCCGCGACGCGCGCGCGCTCGCCGAAACCCGGATCGCGATCGGCGGCGACCGCACCGTGCGGCTCGCCGATATTGCGGATGTCCGGGATCTCTACGCCGAACAGCGCAGTCTGGCTGAATATAATGGCCGCCAGGTGCTGTCGTTCAACATCAAGCGGGCGAAGGGCGCGTCGGATGTGTCGGTGTTCGACGACGCGCAGAAGAAGCTGGAGGCGCTGAACAAGCGCAATCCGGAGGTTCAATTCAACGTCCTGTTCAACAGCGTCAAATATACCGAAGCCCAATATCATTCGGCGATGGTCGCGATGATCGAGGGCGCGGTGCTTGCGGTCGTCGTCGTGTTCCTGTTCCTGCGTGACTGGCGCGCGACGCTGATCTCCGCGCTGGCGATTCCCCTGTCCGCGATTCCGACCTTCTGGTTCATGGAGATGCTCGGCTTCACCCTCAACCAGATGACGCTGCTCGCGCTCAGCCTGGTCGCGGGTGTGCTGGTCGACGATGCGATCGTCGAGATCGAGAATATCGTCAGACATATGCGGATGGGCAAATCGGCCTATCAGGCGTCGATTGATGCGGCGGACGAGATCGGCGTTGCCGTGCTCGCGACGACCATGTCGATCGTCGCAGTGTTCCTGCCGGTCGGCCTGATGCCGGGCATTTCGGGCCAGTTCTTCAAGAATTTCGGCCTGACCGTGGTTGCCGCAGTGCTGATGTCGCTCGCCATCGCGCGTCTGCTGACCCCGATGATCGCGGCCTATTTCCTGAAGGCCAAGGGCCACGCCAGCCATGGCGAGGGGGCGATGATGGACGGCTATGTCCGCGTGCTGCGCTGGACATTGGTGCATCGCTGGGTTGCCGTGGTCGCATTCCTCGTGGCGTTTGCGCTGGAAATTTTCCTGGCGATCGGCGGTCCGCTGCAATTCACCTTCCAGCCCAATCAGGATCAGGACGAGGTTTCGGTTCAGATCGAAATGGTGCCGGGAACCAGCCTGCAGCAGACCAAGCGCGTCGTCGATCGCGTCAGCGGGATCGTCGCCGCACGCACCGATGTGGTCGAGAATGTCTATTCGCGCACTTTCGTGGGGAATGGGCGGGTTACCGCCATTCTGAAGGACGAACGCGAACTCACCAGCGTCGAATTTCAGCAGCAGATTCAGCCCGCACTTTCCCAGATTCCGGATGCGCGCGTGAATGTGCGGTCGCAGGGCGGCTGGGGCGGCAGCGGGCGTGCGGTTTCGATCGTGCTGGGTGGTGACGATCCCAAATTGCTCAACGACACTGCGCTGAAGATCGTTGCCGAAATGGAGAAGATGCCCGAGCTGCGTGCACCGCGCATCACCGGCGATCTACAGCGGCCTGAAATCGTCATCCAGCCGCGTTCTGAACTGGCGGCCGATCTGGGGGTCACGACGGCGGCCTTGTCCAACGCGATCCGGATCGCGACCCTGGGCGACATCGACCAGAACAGCGCCAAATTCTCCCTGTCGGATCGCCAGGTTCCGATCCGTGTCGCGCTGGCCGAAAGCTCGCGCGCAGAGCTGGAGACGATCCGCAATCTGCCGGTCGCGACGTCGAGTGGCGGCTCGGTGCCGCTTGGGGTCGTCGCCGACATCACATTCGGTGTCGGCGCGACGCGGATCGACCGGCTGAACCAGAAGCGGCGGCTGGTGATCGGGGCCGATCTTGGCACCGATTCCAAAACCGGCCAGCCCTATGTGCTTGGCGCGGTGATGCAGAAGGTCGATCAACTGCCGACGATGCGCGATCTGCCGATCGGCGTCGGCAAGCTGGAGGTCGGTCAGGCGAAGTGGCAGGCGGAAATGCTGACCAACTTCATCGTCGCGCTGATCGCCGGCATCCTGCTGGTCTTCGCGGTGCTCGTCCTGCTCTATCGCGGGGTGATGGCGGCGATGGTCAACCTGTCCTCGCTGCTGATCGCGGCATTGGGCGGGCTGATCGCGCTGTGGATCACCGGAAATCCGATTTCGATGCCGGTGCTGATCGGCATATTGATGCTGCTGGGCATCGTGGCGAAAAACTCGATCCTGCTGATCGACTTCGCGCTGGAAGAGATGGAGAAGGGCGTCGACAAGCTGACCGCGATCGTCGACGCCGGGCACAAGCGTGCGCAGCCGATCGTGATGACCACCGTGGCGATGGTCGCGGGCATGGTGCCGACTGCGCTATCGCTGAACGGCGATGGTTCGTGGCGCGCGCCGATGGGGATCACCGTGATCGGCGGCCTGCTGCTGTCGACCCTGCTCACCCTGCTGATCGTGCCGGCCCTGTTCAGCCTTGCGCTGGGTATGGAACGGCGCGTTGGGCCGTGGCTGGGTCGCAAGCTGCTGACCTTCCGGCCGGGTGACGATGCCGAGGACAAGGCGCGCCTTGCCGGCACGGTGCCGGCGGGTCGCATCGGGCATAGCGGAAGCGAAGGCCCCGCGCCTGCGGAGTGAACCAAAACAGGGCACGCGGATTGTTCCGGCTATGAACCCGGCAATCCGCGTGCTTTCTGGTCGAGTGATTCGCTCATCTGACCCTGTCCCGCCCGGCCTGAGGCGGATGCGCATCCTTGCCACCGGCCTGTTGGTCGCGATGGCGTTCGTCTATTTCATCGCGCGCGGCTATGAGCCCGACTACACTGTGGCAGGCTTTATCCGCGCCTTTGCCGAGGCGGCGATGGTCGGCGGCCTGGCCGACTGGTTCGCGGTCACTGCGCTGTTCCGCCATCCGCTGGGGCTGCCGATCCCGCACACCGCGATTATCCCGCGCAACAAGGAGCGGATCGCGACCTCGCTCGCCAATTTTCTGCGCGACAATTTCCTGATCCCCCGCGTCGTTGCGCGGCGGATGCGGTCGATCGACGTGGCCGGCGCGGCGGGCAGATGGCTGGCGCAGCCGCCCGAAAGCTCGGGCCGCCTCCGCCGCGGCGCATCGCGCATGGCCGCGTCGCTGCTCGAATCGCTCGACAAGGATCAGTTGGGTGGCCTGATCAAGGGGGCGGTCGCCAACCGCCTGCGCCAAACCGACATCGCTCCCTTGCTTGGCCAAGCGCTCGGGGCAGCGATTGCCGAGGGGCGGCATCTCCCGCTGATGGAGTCGATGCTGCGCTGGCTGGCGAAGATCATCGACCAGAACGAAGCACTGATCCGCAAGATGGTGCATGAGCGCGCCGGTGCGATCATGCGCTGGACCGGCCTGGACGAGACGCTGGCGAATGCGATCATCGACGGGCTCTACAAGCTGGTGTCGGACGTCGTCGAGGATCCCGGCCATCCGCTGCGCGCCAAGGTGGAGGAGGGGCTGGAAAAGCTCGCCTTCGACCTGCAATTCGATATTCCCACCCGGCTGAAGGTCGAGGAGTTCAAGGCCGACATGCTCGACAATCCCGCGCTTGCCCGCTGGATCGAGGGTCTGTGGGACCAGGCACGCGGTGCGCTGCTGCGGGTCGCGCGCGATCCAGACGCGGCGCTGGCAGGCAAGTTCGGCGACGCGCTGCGCCAGCTCGGGGAAACGCTACAGAGCGACCCGCGCCTCGCCCATATGATCAACCGCTTCGTCCGCCGCGCCGCCGTCGGCACCGCCGCCGATTATGGCGACGGCATCGTCCGGCTGGTGTCGGACACGGTGCGCGGCTGGGACGCGCGCACGATCACCGGACGGCTCGAAAATGCGGTGGGCAAGGATTTGCAGTATATCCGCATCAACGGGACGCTGGTCGGCGGCTTGGTCGGGCTGACGCTGCACACGCTGCATACGGTGTTGTAAGGGCCACGCCCAAGACAGCCCTCACTTCCATCGCGGCTCAGTGCAGGGCTCCACTGCGAGGCTAGCGTAGCTTGCGTTGAACCCTGCGAAGCATTGGGGCTCCGGGCCCGTTGCTCAAGATCATGTCACCCGTACGCACATCATTTTTGACGTTGTCGGCATCGGCGATTTCGCATTGAAACGCCTGAAACGGCGTTTCCTGACGCAGGATCATCATGCGACCAGACCGGTCAATCGAATAGGTGTAGCGCGTTCCATCCCGCGCGTCGGCTGCATCTAGCTGTTGTTCGGCATCTGAAGATTCAAGTGGATGCGTGCTGGCTAAATACATGAAACTCCCGTCCGGAGTGAATCGCATGATCTCGTGCGGAACCCTCTTGTAGAAATCCTCGACACCTGGCTCCGCCGCCTTGATAGACGCCAGTGACCATGTGCCGACGGCTGATGCGACCGTGCAGGGCTTGGCCATTGCAGGCGCAGCACTCAACGATCCTATCAGCATCACGATTGGAATGATCGCTTTCATGTGGGCCTCGCGCTTGAAGTAGAGAAGACCCCTGCGTCTATGAGCTAAGCCCCGGATGTCTGCAATTGGTTGCTGGGGGCGAGCAGCCATCCATCACCCCTCCCAATCCAGCACCGGCCACCCCTTGACCGCCGCCAGCTTGCGCAGCGGGCCGTGCGCGTTGACCGCGAACGGCTCGTCGGCCCATTCGAGCACCGGCGCGTCGGAGACATGGTCGCTGTAGAAGCGCACGCGGATATCTTCGCGCGAGAGATCCTCGCGCGCCATCCACGCTTCGATCAGCCGCAATTTGGCGGGGCCATAGCAATTCTCGCCCTCAAGGCGCGCCAGCACATTGCCTCGTGCATCGCGCCGCGCGGCGGTGGCGATCACCGTGCCGATGTGCAATCGCGCGGCAATCGCCTGCGCATAATAGCCATGGCTTGCGGTCGCCAGCACCGGCTCCCATCCCGCCGCGCGATCCGCTTCGACGCGGGCGCGCGCATCGGCGAACAGGTTGGTCGCCGCCATGTCGTCCGCGAATGCCTCCGCCACCGCCGATAGCTCGGCGGGCGGGATCGCGCGACCGATCATCAGATGATGGGTGATTTCCTTCAGCCGCGCCCGGTCGATCGCCTTGGCCAGATAGGCAAGGCTCGCCAACCCCGCGAGCGGGAGCAGTGTCAGTCGCCAGGGTGCTCGCGCGCGCGCCGCATGGATCAGGAACGGCGTCCAGGTCGCACGCCGGGTGATCGTCTTGTCCATGTCGTAAATTGCGAGGCGGCGCATCGGAACCTTTCGGGACCGGCCACGCTTGGTTCGGTCCAACTCTTACCATCTACCTACAGGTGCTTGCCGTTCCAGCCCGAATCAACGATGGATGGCCGTGATGAGCGCGCCAGCCGAATTTCAGCACGACGCTGCCGACGGGGTGCTGCGGTTCAGCGGCAATTTGTCGCTGCGCAGTATTGGTGACCTGCCGACCCGGCTCGATGCGGTCGCGGGTGAGGTGCGCGTACTCGATATGCGCGGAATCGAACGGATCGACACGGTCGGTGCCTGGCTGATCCACCGGTTTGCGCGCGACCATCAGGCGCAGGTCAGCGGCCTTGACGCCAACCAGCAGCTGTTGTTCGACCATGTCGCGCAGGCCGACCATCCGATCGAAGCGCCGCCAAAGCCGATGGGTGCATTCGCCCAGCTGCTCGCCGAAATCGGCGAAGCCGTGGTTCAGGCGATCAAGACCATGTACGGCCTGCTCGGCTTCATGGGCGCGACTGCCGTGGCGGCAGCGCGCGTGATCGCCAACCCGCGCCGGTTCCGCTACCACGCAACCGTCCATCGCTTCGAGGTGGTCGGCGTCTCCGCACTCGGCATCATCGGACTGATGAGCTTCCTGATCGGCATCGTCATCGCGCAACAGGGTGCGGTGCAGCTGCGCCAGTTCGGTGCGGAGGTGTTCACGATCAACCTGGTCGGTCGCATCACGCTGCGTGAGCTCGGCATCTTGATGACCGCGATCATGGTCGCTGGCCGCTCGGGCTCGGCCTTTGCGGCCCAGCTCGGCACGATGAAGCTGACCGAAGAGATTGACGCGATGCGCACCATCGGGGTCAACCCGATGGAGGCGCTGGTGCTGCCGCGCGTGATCGCGGCGGTGCTGATGCTCCCGCTGCTGGGCTTCTACGCCTCGCTGCTCGGCATGATCGGCGGCGGCCTGCTGTGCTGGATCGCGCTCGATATTCCGCCGATCACCTTCGTTCAGCGGCTCCGCGAAGTGGTGCCGATCACCGACCTCTATGTCGGCCTTGTCAAGGCACCGGTATTCGGCGCGATCATCGCCATTGCCGGCTGCTATCAGGGGATGCAGGTCGAGAGCGACGCCGAACAGGTCGGCCTGCGCACCACCACCGCGGTGGTTCAGGCGATCTTCCTCGTGATCGTACTCGACGCGTTCTTCGCGGTATTCTTTACCGAAGTGGGGTGGAACTGATGACCGCTCCGACATTCGACGATGGCGACGCTGTTATCCGCGTGCGTGGCCTGCGCAACAGCTTTGGCGAGCAGACCGTCCACGAAAATCTCGACCTCGATGTCCGGCGCGGCGAGATTCTGGGTGTGGTCGGCGGATCGGGCACCGGCAAGTCGGTGCTGATGCGCTCGATCATCGGGCTCCAGGAGCCCGACGAGGGTAGCGTCCATGTGTTCGGCGAATCGGTCCTCGACGCCGATGAGCAACAAGCAATCGAGATCCGTCGCCGCTGGGGCGTGTTGTTTCAGGGCGGCGCGCTATTCTCGACGCTGACCGTTGCAGAGAATGTCCAGGTTCCGATCAAGGAATTCTACCCCCAGCTCGACGCCCAGCTGCTCGCCGAGATCGCCGCGTACAAGGTCGTGATGACCGGCCTGCCGCCGAACGCTGGCCCCAAATACCCGTCGGAACTGTCGGGCGGCATGAAGAAGCGCGCGGGGCTGTCGCGCAGCCTCGCGCTCGATCCCGAGCTGCTGTTCCTCGACGAACCGACCGCCGGGCTTGATCCGATCGGCGCGGCGGCGTTCGACGAGCTGACCCGCTCGCTGCAGCAGACATTGGGCCTCACCGTTTTTCTCATCACCCACGACCTCGATACGCTCTATGCCATCTGCGACCGGGTCGCGGTGCTGGCCGACAAGCGCGTGATCGCGGTCGGGACGATCGACGAACTGCTCGCTTTGGACCATCCGTGGATCCAGGACTATTTCAATGGCCCGCGCGGACGCGCGGCGGTGGCGAGCGCGGAACGCGCCGGCGCCATGGGGGCATGAGGGACTGATGGAAACACGCTCAAACCATGTGCTGGTCGGCGCGGTCGTGCTGATCCTGCTCGCCGTGCTGGCGCTGTTCACCGTGTGGCTCGCCCGCGTCAACACCGCCAGCGAGAAGGAATATGACATCTTCTTCAAACAGGCCGTCGACGGGCTGAACAAGGGGTCGCAGGTCGCTTTTTCCGGCGTTCCAGCAGGACAGGTCAAGGAAATCGGCCTGTTCAAGCCCGACCCCAGCCTGGTGCGCGTGCGCATCGCGGTGAACAGCGACGTGCCGGTGCTGCAGGGGACGACCGCAACGATTCAGGGCGTCGGCTTTACCGGGGTCAGCCAGATCCAGCTCGAAGGCGCGGTCAAGGGTGCGCCGCCGATCGTGTGCCCCGACGCCAATCCGCGCAGCGTCTGTCCGCTCGGTGTGCCGGTGATCCCGACCAAGCAGGGTGGTCTTGGCGCGCTGCTCAACTCCGCGCCGCGCCTGCTCGAACGCCTCTCGACGCTGACCGAGCGGTTGACCGAATTGCTGTCCGACCGCAACCAGGCGTCGATCAGCGGCATCCTCGCCAATACCGAAAAGCTGACCGGTGAGCTGGCCAAGGGCGCGCCCGACATGCGCGCGACGCTCGCCGAGCTGCGCGTGACGGTGCAGAAGGCAGGCGTCGCCGCCGAGCAGATCGGCAACCTTGCCGGCACCACCGATCGCGTGCTCGACAAGGAAATCTCGCCCGCGATGAAGGATTTGCGCGGTGCCATCGCTTCGGCCGACAAGAGCATGAAGGCGCTGGAGAAAACGCTGGGCAAGGCCGATGGCGGCATCGACGAGGTAACGACCAAAACGCTTCCCGAAATCAACCAGCTGATTCAGGATCTGCGCCAGATGACTGCGGCGCTCGCCTCGGTCGCGGAGAAAATCGACCGTGAGGGGGCCGGATCGCTGATCGGATCGCCCAAGCTGCCCGACTACGAACCCAAGAAGAAGTGAGCCCGATGATGCGCAAGCTCCTCCTCGCCCCCGTCCTGCTTGCCGCGCTGCCGCTGGGCGGGTGCATCAAATTCGGGGCCGAACCGCCGCCGTCGCTGCTCAAGCTGGAGGCGGACGCCGCAATGCCGACCGGCCAGACGGTGAGTTCTGCCACTGTGCGCTCGATCATGATCGCGGTCCCCTCGGTGCCGCAGGAGCTCGCCGTGACCCGTGTGCCGGTGCGCAGCGGCGACACCGCGATCGCCTATCTCAAGGACGCGCAATGGGTGGAAACACCCAACCGGATGTTTGCGCGGGTGCTGGGCGACACGATATCGGTGCGCACCGGTCGCGTGGTGCTGGGCCTGCGCCAGTCGCTGTCCGATCCGGGCGCGCGGCTGGGCGGCGAGCTGCGCCAGTTCGGCATCGACGCCGACAGCAATGCGGCGGTCGTCGTCTATGACGCGACCTTGGTGCGCGACCGTCCCGCCGGTGCCGATGGCACGCGGCCGGCGATGACCTTTGAAAAGCGCCGGTTCGAGGCGCGGGTCGCGCTGACCGAGATCACCCCCGCCGCCACTGGCATCGCGCTCAACCAGGCGGCGAACCGCGTCGCGGGCGAGGTTGCCGACTGGGTGGGTAAGTAGCGTTTACTCCGCGCGGCGCACCGGCGGCATCACATTGCAGATGTCTGCCCCGCCGGAGGGCAGGTTGAAGAAGGGCGGCTGCCGGTTCTCGCGCGCCGTGATCCAGGCGGCGAAGCGGGGGTTGTCGGCTGCGCGAACCTGAAAGCGCGGGCGCTCGGCGTCAGGCAATTCGCTGGCGAGCCGTCCGCGGGTAAAGGCGACATGCTGGCTTGCCTCCTTGTAGAGTCCCAGTCCCCCCTCGGTTCCGCGCGGCAGCGACGAGAGATGCTCGATCCCCTCCAGCACCCGCCCGACAATGGCGATATTGCGGTCGAGATGGCGCGGGCCATGGCCGATCACCGCGTAGAGATCGCCCCCGCTGCCGGTGCTGGGGGCAAGATCGCGCGCGACTCCGACCATCGCATAGCAATGCGGGATCCAGGCGACCGTGCCGTTGGTCGCCAGCGGCCAGCCATCGGCGCTGTGCCCGGTCGCGGTCGAATAAGGATCGGTGCGGGTCAGCCGCGTCACCGCGTCGAATACGGGCCAGTCATATTCTGCAGGCGGCTGCGCGACGACCCCCTCCGGCAATGCCTTCTTTTCGGTCGGATCGCCCCATTGCACGACATAATTGTCGTGGACGCGATAGACGCTGGCGGCATCCCACCAGCCCGCCCCAGCGAGCTTGCGGATATTGGCGACATGGACCGGCGCGTATCGCGGGGCGAGGCGGATCACGACCTGCTTGCCCTCGCCCAATGTCATGACCAGCAGCTCGTCGGCGGGAATATCGCGCCAGTCACCTGGCAGCGGATCGGACGGGAGCGGGGCGGGGCCCGGAGGCGGTGCGGCGGCCTGAAGTGCGAGCGTGAGGGTCAGCGTCAGCATGGCCTCAAGCTGTCACGCAACATGCGTCCGCGCAACGCGCTTGCGCAGCGCCCGGCAAATCTCTAGGCAGCGCGCTTCCAGCGGTGCGGAGCGGTGGCCGAGTGGTCGAAGGCGCTCGCCTGGAAAGTGAGTATACGCCAAAAGCGTATCGAGGGTTCGAATCCCTCCCGCTCCGCCAGTTACGCCCGACTAATCATCGCGGCGGAAGATGCGCGAGATGCGCGGTTGCGGCTCGATCCGGATGCCGTTCGCATCGAAGCGCGGCCCCTTGGCGAGCCAGTCGCCCACTCCTGTCACCGCGCTGATCGGCAGGTCGCGCACCGCATCCTCGACCAGATATTGTGCATGTTCGACGATCAGCAGCCCGCCCGGGGCGAGCTGCGCCGCGAGAAAGCGCAGGTCGGACTCGAACAATGCGAACGGATAGTAAGTTGAGATGTCGCGCAGGCCGCGCTCTTCCACTTCGTGCGGCCGCCGGGTGAATACCGCCATCGCAAAGATCGCGTCATAGGGGCCGTGCGCGGCGATCAGCTCGGGGCGGGACTCGAGAAATGCGCGATGCGGATCGTGGGGCAGCTTGCGACAGGCGCGCAGCAGCGCGGGGTTGATCTCCGCGCCGACCAGCATCGCATCGGGGAAATAGCCGCGCAGCGACACGACCTCCTCCCCCGCCGCACAGCCATAGGACAGGATGCGTAGTGCCGCCCGCTCGGCGAGCAATGCGCGCGCCGCCACGAACAGGCGCGGATAGCGGTCGGGGAAGCTCACGCTCAGATCCTGGTGCACGCGCGACCCGTAGCGCAGCCGGGTCAGCGCCTCCGATCGCGCGCGCGGGTCGAGGATCAGCACGCGAAGCCGTGCGGCGCGCCGCTTCAGCCAGTCCAGCGTAGTGCGGGCGTCGCTCATCGCCGTTGGTTGGCCCAGCCGCGGACGGGCGTCAAATACGGCGAAATGCGCGGCAATCCGATCCGGCTTGCACCCGCGCCCGGCAACGCTAACCTTGCCCGATGCTCGATCCGATAATCCGATCCATCCCCGCCGACGGGGACAGGCTGCCCGATCGGGTGCGCCTCCCGTTCGCGTTCGATCCCGCCCGGCTGCGGGCCGATCTCGATGCGGTCGATTCCGACTGGATCGACCATCTGGTGAAGCAGAATTATGAGGGCAACTGGTCGGTCCTGCCGCTGCGCCACACGGCTGGCGCGACGCATCCGGTGATGATGATCTATTCCGATCCGACCGCGACCGAGTTTGTCGACGGGCCGCTGCTCGCGCTGACGCCCCATTTTCGCGAAGTGCTGGCGGCGTTCAAATGCCCGCTGACCGTCGTGCGGCTGATGCGATTGACCCCCGGATCGGTGATCAAGCCGCATTACGACCATGACCTTGCCGCCGAACATGGCGTGGCGCGGCTGCACATTCCGATCACCACCAACCCTGATGTCGAATTCCTGCTCAACGGCACGCCGGTGACGATGGCTCCGGGCGAGGTGTGGTATCTGCGCCTTGCCGACACGCATTCGGTGGTCAATCGCGGGACGAGCGACCGGGTGCATCTGGTGATTGACGCAATCGTCGATGACTGGCTGGGCGGGGTTCTAGCGGGCAGCGCCGGGCAATAGCACTTCAGCGACGCGGCGACGCCCGCCCACGCGCTCCAGCTGCACGAATATGTCGATCGTCGAGCGCACATAATGCGTCACATCCTCGCGGCTGAGGCGAGTGCCGCGTTGCAGGATCAGCAGCGCGATCTGCTCGACCGCCGCCTCTGCGCTGTTGGCATGGACCGAACTTAGCGATCCGGGATGGCCGGTGTTGATCGCGCGCAGGAATGCATAGGCCTCCTCGCCGCGCAGCTCGCCCAGAATGATCCGGTCGGGCCGCATCCGCAGCGACGCGCCGAGTAGGTCATCGGCAGTCACCCGCGCCTCGCCCAGATCGCCGCGCGTTGCCAGCAGGCCGATCGCATTGGCATGGCGCAGATGCAGCTCGGGCGTATCCTCGATCACGATCAGCCGCTCTTCAGGCGCGATCTCGCGCAGCAGCGCGTTGAGGAAGGTGGTCTTACCGGTCGAGGTGCCGCCCGACACCAAGATGTTGCGCCGCGCGCGCACCGCCTGCCGCAGCATTTCCGACAGATTGCCCGCTTCGAGCAGTGCGGCGAGCTCGGCAATCCCCTCATCCGCGTGCAGCGCGCTGCCGCGTCGCGTACCGTCGAACGCGCCCGCCGCTGCGTAATCGTCGAGCCCGAGATCGGCCGAGACATGCTTGCGGATCGCAATCGCCATGCCGCCGCGCGTTGCGGGCGGGGCGATGGCCTGAACGCGCGCGCCATCGGGTAGGGTGGCCGACAGCAGGGGGTGGGCGCGGCTGATCCCCTGATGCGTCAGCGCCGCGACCTGCCGCCCCAGCCGTTCCAATGCGGTTTCGGTGAGGTCCGGCGCATCGTGCCGCTCGCTCGCCCCGCCCAGCGTCTCGACCCAGATTTCGCCGGGCTGATTGACATAGATATCGGTGACGTCCGCGCGATCCAGAAACGGCGCGAGCGGTGCCAGATAGGCGCGCAGATAGACGCCCGCCTGGGGCGGCTGCGCGGTCATTGCGGGTTCCCGACCCCGGTGAAATCGAGGTCGCGGGTCACGAACACCGCGATGGTGGTGCCGGGCCGCACGCTCAACGTCGGTGCGGGGCCATTCTGCCCGTTGATCGCGCTCGACCCCGAATTGGGCAGCGCCAGCAGCACCGATCCATTGGCGGGCCGTGTGGCGAGGTTGACGCCGATATCGAGCGCCGACTGGAGCAGGGCGGGGAAGATCCGCTGAAGCAAATGCGAATTGACCCTGGCGCGCACGCCATTGCGCCCGACCGCGTCGGTGGCGGGGGAGCCGATCGCGATGGTGACGCCGTCGGGGCGCACCAGCCGTGTCCAGTTGATGATCGCGCGCTTCTGCCCCGCTTCCGCGCCGCCGGCATGATCGCCGGTCAGGCGGCTGCCACGCGGGATCAGAATGCGGGTGCCGTCGAAGCTGCGCACGTCGCGCGACACGATCGCGCGGGCGAACCCGGCCTTGGTCGAATCGAACCCGGTTTCGAGCACCGCCGGGATCAGTGTACCCTGTGCAATGGTGGTCGATTTGTTGGCGAGCGATCCGGCGGTGACGCGCACACCGGGTGGCTGGGCGGCGGACGGCGCGTCGGCAGAGGCGACACCCGCCTCCTGTGGCCCCGACCGGTCGAGCACCAATGCGCCCGGTGCCGGTGCGCGCGGCTCGGCCATGGGTGGCGGGGGCAAAGGTTGCGGATAGACCGGCGGCGCGGGCTGGGGAATGAACTCCGGGCGCTGCTGGCGCGTGGGCGGTTGCGGCAGCACGAACGGGATCGCCTGCGGCGCGGCGGGGGGCGCTGCGACGGGCTGTGGCGGAGCCTCGGCCACCGGGGCCGGGGGGATATAGAGCGGGGGCGGTGCGCGCAGCGCGGCTGAGGCATCGGCTGTGCGCGTGGCTGCGGGCGTCTGCAACGCCGCGCGGCGCGATTCGAGCGCAACGAACAACAGGATCGCGGCCAGCCCCAGCCCGCCGCCGACAATCAGCATTGACGGGCCACGCGGAGCGCTGGCCACGCGCGGGCGGATGTCGCCTGCCGCGCGCATGGCCGGGTCAAGCCGCGGATCGGTGGAGGCCGGCGCGGTCACCGCTTCCCTTTCGCATCGGCGGGCATTCGCGTCGCGGTGGCGACACGCTTGTCCTGCCGAAACACGAATTTGCGCGCGATCCGGTCGACCACCACCTGCCCGTCGCGGACCTGTCCGGTCGCCAGCACTTCGACCCCGTCGTCGCCGATCGCATAGATGGCGGGCAAAGATGCGCTGGCCGGCCATTCGATCTGCGTGCGCACCCCGTCATCGGCCATCGCGCTGGGGCGGAGCAATTTGTCCCCGGTGAGGCGATAGCGTCCGGCGGTCGTCGCCTCGGCGTCTGCGGCGGCGGTGCCGACCGGCGCGGTGTCGGGATAAATGAACCGCACCGCAAAGGGCAGGCTATCCATCGCGCCATAGGCCGGAACCAGCTCGAACGCGTACATCCGCACATCGGTGATGACGATCATGTTGGTGGTCACCCCGGCGCTGACCGGTTTGATGAACAGATAGTCGCCGCGCTTGTTCGCGCTCGCTTGCCACGCAGCCCCGTCGCCCAGCGCGATGCTCTCGACCCGCTCGTCGGGGTTGAGTGCGACGGTGATCTGATAGCCGGGCGCGGCCTGAAGCTGGACGACCTGATCGGGCGCGAAGGTCACCGTCTGGACGCGCGGATCGCCCGGCCCCGGCTGCGGGCGCACCTGCGCGACCGCTGGCGGCGCGGCGAGCAGCAGCAGTGCAGCGATCCACTTCATCGCGCCACCTGCGCGGTCGGCGCGGGTGATGGGGCAGGGGCCAGTGGCGATGGCGCAGTCGCCTGTGCCGGCTGCGCTGCGGCCGGAACGGGTGCGGGCAGCGCCTCGGCATTGCGGGCATAGTGCGACACGGTGAAGCCGAGCGGGTTGATGAAGCGGTCCTCCAGCTTCATCGGCTCGCCGGCATAGCGATAGCGGATCACCGCGACCCAATGTTGCGCCGGAGCGGTCTGGCCGCCTGCGTCGCGCCGCTGCGTCTCGAACCGCACCAGCGCCGATCCGGTGCCCAGCGGCGACACGCTCTTCACCCGCGTTTCCACCAGCGTGCTGCGCGGCAGGCTGGCGAGCGGGCTTTCGGGGTTCGATGCCTGGACCGACGCAATATAGCGGCTGCGTGCGCGGCCCTCCGACCACAGTACGACGTGGCGGTAATTATGCTGGAGCGCGTCGATGTCGAAGCTTTCGCGCGCGATCACATATTGCACCAGAAATGCCTGGGTCAGCGCGGTGTCGGGGGCGATCTTGTCCGGGTTGATCGGGCTCAACTGCTGGACATAGCCGGTCTGGCGATCGACCAGCAACGTGCGGGTTTCGACCGTTTTGAGTGGCAGCATCACGATCAGCGCAATCGCCACCACTAGTGCGACCGCGACTGCGACGGCGGCGATGATCCACGCGATCCGCTGCGACCGGTCGAGCCGGGCCTCGCGGTCCGCGGCCCAGCTGCCGCCCTCCCGATAATAGGCGTCGAGCGCCGCGCGTGTCTTTTGCTTCATTTCGTCTGATCCCGGCGCCCGGCGCTGGCTGTAACACGATATCGCGATCGGCGCGCGGCCCGCTGGCCCAAAGGCGGCGGCGCGTTGGGAGCCTGCCCCGGCACGAGCCGTTCGCCGGGTTTGGCCCGCGTGGGTGCCGCCATCGCCTGAACTGCGGCAGCACTGACCGGAGCCGCCCCGCCGGATTCACGCCGCTGGGTCGTGATCACCGCATCGGCGACGGCCGCTGCACGCGACCGCTCGACGACAGGTTCACCGGCTGGCGCAACCCCGGTGACTCGCCCCTGAAACAGCCGCTCGACCTCACGGTTGATCCGCTCGGGCGCGGCACGCCAGCTTTCGGGGAAGCGCAACCCGGTGGCGACCTTCAGCGCCAACAGGATCGTGCCGAACGTCGCCAGCGCGAAGATCGCGGTCACCGCCATCAATTCGACCGGCGCGCCCGCGATGGTCTGCTCCCCTGCCCGCCGGGCGACCAGGCTCGCGACCCAGGACTCGAGCAGGGCGAGTTCGATGCCGAGCAGGATCGCGACGCCAAAGCTCGCGATCATCGTCCCCATCAAACCGCGCAACCACCCGGCAAACCAGCCGCGCGTCGCGTCGAACAACAGGAAGGCGACGAAGATCGGCCCGAGTGCCAGCAGCATAGCCGCGGCAAAGCGCAGCATCACGATGCCGCCCAATGTGGAGATCAGAAACAGGATGCGCGACGCGGCGAGTGCGATCGGCTCGATCACTCCGACCGGATCCTGGCTATTCTCGACCACCAGCTCGTTGCGGCCGTTGATGTTGCGCTGGCGCATCACCTGTTGCTCGCCCTCGCGCTTGCCCACGCCCAGCTCGCCCAGCCGCGCCAGCCCGCGATCGACATAGCCGATCCGCGCCGCGCGATCGCCCAGCGTGCCGGGCAGCCCAGCCGCGCCGCCGACTTCGGCGACCAGCTCGCCCGGCGCGCCGAACACCAGATCATGCGCCAACGGGCGATAGGTCGCCCAGCTCGTCGCCAGCGCCAGTACGATGCCGATCTTGGCCAGCGCAACCACGCCGTCGCGCATAGCCGGCGTCTCGCCCAGCACCATGCGATAGCCCCAGATCGCGACGAACAGCGTGAGCATTCCGGTCAGCAGCAGCGATGCGCTCGACCCCGGCGTCGCCAGCGCCTGATAGCCGAGCGTAGCGACCGCGCGGGCATGGCAGTCGGCCGCGCCGAGCAGGCTTACGACGAATGCGTCACCCTCGACGATGCCGGGACAGGTCATGCGACCTCCATCAGGCGCGGCAGCCAGTTGGCGGGATCGTCACCATGCTCGGCGCGGATCGTGTCGAGCAGGCGCACGGTGCGCTCGCGCCCCGACAGCACGGTCAGGATTTCCTGCTCGCCCGACAAATCGAGCCGCGCGACGACACTCTCGGCGCCATGCTTGATCAGGAAGCAGCGGGCATTGTCGGGCAGCGCCCGGATCAGCTCATATTCGTGCGGCGTCAGGCCGAAGCCGTCGACATAATCCGCAGCGCGCGCCTTGGGATTGGCCATGAAGATCTGCGTCGCGGCTTGTTCGATGATCGCGCTGGCGATGCGGCTCTCCAGCGCGTCCTGCGCGCTCTGCGTGGCGAAACCGACGATGCCGTTGCGCTTGCGGATCGTCTTTTCCCAATCCTTGATGCGGCGCACGAACACGTCGTCGTCGAGCGCCTTCCACCCCTCGTCCACCACGATGATCGCCGCCGATCCGTCGAGTCGCTCCTCGACCCGCTGGAACAGGTACATCATCGCCGGGGTGCGCACGGCGGGATCGTCGAGGATCTGGGTCATGTCGAACCCGACCGCCTCGGCGGTCAGGTCGGTCGTGTCGGCTTCATTGTCGAACAGCCAGGCGCGCTCGCCATCGCCCCACCATGGGCGCAGCCGCGACCACAGATCGGCGGCATCGGGTCGCGCGCCACCGCGCAGCAATTCGACCAGATGGCGCAGGCGGCGGTTTTCGCGCGGTTGATCGAAATTGGCATCGAGCGCATCCTTCAGCCGTGCCGCCTCGTCGATATCGACCCCGCCCGCCAGCTGGGCGAGCCAGTCGGCGAGGAACTGGCGATGCTCGGCGGTGTCGTCGAGCTGGAGCGGGTTGAGCCCCGCCGGCACGCCGGGGCGCAGCACGTCATATTGCCCGCCGATCGCGCGGATGAAGAGCTCCGCACCGCGATCCTTGTCGAAGAACACGATGCGCGGGCGGAACTTGCGCGCCTGGGCGAGCAGGAAGTTGAGCACCACTGTCTTGCCCGACCCCGACGGGCCGATGACGGTGAAATTGCCCAGATCGCCATGGTGGAAGTTAAAATAATAGGGGCCAGCGGCGGTGGTTTCGAGCAACGTCACCGCGTCGCCCCAGTGATTGCCGCTGGCGCTGCCGACCGGGAAGTTATGCCCGCTTGCGAGGCCAGCGAAATTGCCGGTCGAGATCAGCCCGCGCCGCGCGATATATTTGAAGTTGCCGGGGAACTGCGCCCAGAAGGCGGGTTCGAGTGCAATCTCCTCCCGCACCGCGATGATGCCGAGATCGGACAAAGCCGCCTGCACCTCGGCGACGCCCTGATCGACGGCCTCCGGCGACGCGCCGCGCACCGCAACGGTCATGTGATGCTCGCCAAAGCCGGCGCGGCCCGCCGCAACCTCGTCCTTCGCCTCGCCGAGTTCGGCACGCAGGCTCAGCGCCTCGTCCTCGGCCGAACGCATCCGCCTCAGCGCGAGGTTCATCTTGGACAGCGCCGCCTGACGGTCAACGAAGCCGAAGCTGTGGGTGATGGTCAGCTCGAGCGGCAGGCGCAACAGATCGTCGAGCATCCCCGGCGCGGTCTGGCCCGGATAATCCTTGATCGACACCATGCCCACGAAATCGGTCCCGCTCCCGGCGGCGGGGGACAGTTCGATCGCATTCTGGCCGAAGCTGACCCGGCGATAGGGGAGATACTCGCCCAGATCCTGCATCGGCAGCAGCACCGGGCGCAGCTCGCCATTGTAGAGGGTCGAGAGGAATTCGAGCGGCTCCGATGCCGGCCCCTGCGGCGTTTCATAGACCGACAGGAGTCGCGGTCCATAGGCGGAGAGCGCGGCGAACAGCGCCTCGCGCGCCTCGTTCAACTCGCGCAGATCCTGCGCGCGCGCCGCCTCCGCCTCAATCCCGCTCAGCCCGCCGCGCAACCGGTCGAGCAGGCCGATTCGCCCCTGCAGCGGGCGGCGCACCAACGTCAGGAACAGGTCGTTGGTATAGAGCTGCTTGCGCGCCAGCCGCCCCTGCCACGCCGCGTCCAGCCGCTCCGAAAAAGCGTCGGGGAAGTCGCCCGCCAGCCCCGGTTCGACCCGCTGGCGCACGATATGGTGATAGACCGCAAAGCGCGACGATCCGATCGCCTGCAACGTCGCGTCGCGCAGCCGCTTGCGATAGTTGATCTCCTCGCTGTCGGCAGTTTCGAACAACAGCCCGCCGATCTGGATGACCTGCATCAACATGCCGTCGCGCGTCGCGATCGTCACATCGTCGACATGACGCGCATAGGGAAGGTGCCGCCCCGCGCTCGCCTCACGGTCGATCACCCGCCGGTCGCGGGTCAGGGCCGGTAAGAGTTGCACCGCCAGATCCGATGGTTGGGGACGCGGGGGCAGCGGCTTGCCCGGGTGATCCACAGGTCGAAGAAACGGGGTTCGCGTAAACAGGCGAGCATCCCGGCACCATGAATCGCCACGGCAGCGATCAGCACCCAGACCGAACGAAAGATCAGGAACAATTCGGTCGCCAGCACGGCATTGGCGATAAACCAGGTATAGGTGACGCCCGCGAACATCTGCGGTCGCGTCAGCGCGACGAACACGGTGTCGCGATCCAGGCCATTCATTGGCGCTTAGCCCGCGCCAGCCGTCGCCTGGATGCCGGCCACGATGCTGGCGGCGCCAAACAGGATGAAGCAGCCCAGAATAACGGTGGCACCATAGCGCCAGTTGATCCGGCCGGTGAGCATCAGCAGGCCGACCGTGGCGACCGCGATCACCGCGACCACCGTGGCCACCGTGCCCAGCAACGTCCCCTGCAACCAGCGCACCGCGCCGACGATCGCGCCTGAACCCTGCGGGTCAGCCAGTTCCTGCGCCGCCGCGGCACCCGACCACAATAACGCGGACATAGCCGCAAATATGGCTGCGGCCCGATGACTCAAGGTTGCGATCACTAGTCCAACGCCTCACGCATTAGGCCGGCACCCACGCATGGCGCGGGTGTCGGGAAATCAGGCCGCGACGACCGCGACTTTGCCGCTGCCGCGCGACAGACGCTTCAGCCGGGGCAGATCACGGGTCAATGCGGCAACCATCGCCTGCTTGTCGCTGCCCTTATAGGTCGCGCCGAGGTCCGGGGCGATCGCGAGCCAGCCGGATGCGGCATAGCGGCGCGCAGTCGCTTCGGCAGCCGAGTCGAGCTTGCCGCTTTCCGACACCACAACAACGACGTCGAGCCCGGTCTTGCCCTTGGGCGACGCCATGAAGCCGTCGATCACGCGATGCGAATCGATCGCATATTTGCCCTTGTAGGTCCGCACGCTGTTGCCGGCGAAGGCCGCTGCGGGATTGATCGTGCCGGCGGCGACGACGCCTGCGGCCGAGACGGCACCGGCGCGGCCCAGAAAGGATCGGCGGCTCACCGGACCTGCGTTTGCGTTGCTCATTTTCGACATCCCCCCTCACCTCGTCAGACGTGACTAATGCAGCGTAACCACTTGCGCGCGCGGAAACAACGATAGATCGCAGTCTTTTGGAAATGCCGCGTGTCGCTGCGGCACGACGGGGGACAGGGCGTGACGGGGCATTTGAACGACATGCATGATACGCAGCGGTTTCGCGATGCGCTGCTCGCCAGCGCTGAGCTGCAGGCGCGGCTTGGTGTGTTCGAGGATCCGGCGCTGTTCGAGGCGGAGGCGCGCGTGATCGCCGCTGAACTCGGTCTCGATCCCGATCGGGTGTCGTTCGAGATGGGTGGGCATGATCCGCTCGGCATCTCGCGCTTCATGGGCGCACCGGTGACGCTCGACCACTGGCCGCAGATCGGCTGGCTTCCGGTGCGGTCGGTGCCTGGGCAGGGCGAGCCCGCGTTCGACTGGGCGTGGTTCGGCGATCGTGCATTGCGCGAGCCGCTGTTCGAGGATTCGGTGCGACGCATGGCGGGGCGGCCACTCAGCCGACTTTATCGGACGCGCACCGATCTGGCTGCGCTGATCGCCGGCGCGACCGAAGAGGAGACGCTGGCGCCTGACGGTCTGGTGTTCCACATGTCGCGCTGCGGATCGACATTGGTGGCGCAGATGCTGGCGGCGGTGCCGCATCACATCGTCGCATCCGAAGCCGCGCCGATTGACGACGTGCTGCAATGGGCGATGGCTTCGGGCGTGCCGTTCGACCGTCAGGTCGCGGCGCTGCGTGCCGTCGTGGCGGCGCTCGGCCGCAATCGTTCCGGTGGCGCGCGGCGCTATTTCCTCAAACTCGATGCGTGGCATATTTTCGCCCTGCCGCTGTTCCGCGCAGCATTTCCGGCCACGCCGTGGATATTCCTTTACCGACAGCCTGAAGAGGTGGTCGTGTCTCACATCGGGATGCCGGGAATGCATTTCGTGACCGGAATGCTCTCCGCGACCGAGACGATTGATGCTGAATCAATCGCGTCCCTGGAAGATCGGGGCGCAGCAGTGCTCGCGCGCTATCTCGATGCGGCGGTCGCGCATTTCCCGACCGGTCGCGGGATGCTGGTCAACTATGCGGATCTGCGCGCGGCGATGGAACGAGCAATCCCTGTGCATTTCGGGTTTGAGCCGGATGCAGAAGAGCGGGCAGCGATGCTGGATGCAACAACGCGCAATTCAAAGGCACCCGATCAGGCCTATAGCGACGACACCGAGCGCAAGCGCGCGGCCGTGACGCCGGAGATTGCGGCGGCGGTGCAACAGCATTTGCGCGCATCCTATGACCGTATCGAGGCATTCCGGCATACGGTGTCGATCGCGACCTGAATAGTTTCGATCGTGTTGACTTGATTGGGTTCGCCGCTAAAGTTTCACGCTATGATGGTCTGCGGGTAGCTGCGGCCTATTACGATCACGTGTGATATTTTAGCTATTGTACACGGGCTGGATCACGGGATCGGCCTAATCCTTGGGGGGGAATATATGGCGACGCCGTTCATTGGCCAGCTTCTGACCGTCGGATTCACGTTTCCGCCGCGCGGCTACGCGTTTTGCCAGGGGCAGATCCTGTCGATTGCGCAGAACACGGCGTTGTTTTCGCTGCTCGGCACGAACTATGGCGGTAACGGCCAGACGACCTATGCCCTGCCAGACCTGCGCGGTCGCGTGATGCTGGGACAGGGACAGGGTTCGGGGCTCACGAATCGCGTCCTGGGCGAAGTGGCCGGCACCGAAACGACGACCTTGCTCAGCACCCAGATGCCGATCCATACGCACGCGATGACCGGGGTAACCGGCACGCTGAACGCGGTCGACCTGAAGGCGACCGAACAATCGCCCCAAGCCGGTGGCTATCTGGCGCGTGGTGTCGATACGGCACCGATGCCGGACTCGATCCCCGAAATCTATCTGCCCGCCGCAGTAGGCGATCCGGCGACCAAGGTTCCGCTGGCTCCGGTCAACATTGCGGGTACCCCGGACACGGCTGGCGGCAGTCAGCCTTTTTCGACGATGCAGCCCTATCTGGTGCTCAACCAGTGCATCGCCCTGGAGGGTATTTTCCCGTCGCGTAACTGATACGTGCCGCGTCGGCCTCTGCGGGTCCGGCGCGTGGCGCGGTTGGATCGGCAAGGTCCAATGGTTTTTGGGGGTTCTTATGGCGCAGGCTTATATCGGCGAAATCATGACCGTTCCGTACACTTTCGCACCGCGAAATTGGGCGTTCTGTCAGGGGCAAACTCTGTCGATCGCACAGAACACGGCATTGTTCGCGCTGCTCGGCACGACCTATGGCGGCAACGGTCAAACGACGTTCGCACTTCCCGACCTGCGCGGTCGCGCCGTGATGGGGGCGGGCCAGGGGCCGGGCCTCACGGCGCGCAACCTTGGTGAAGTGGGCGGCACGGAAAATGTCACATTGCTCAGCACGCAGATGCCGATCCATACGCACGCGCTGACCGGTGTCACCGGCACGCTGAACGCGGTCGATCTCAAAGCGACCGAACAGTCGCCCCAGGCCGGTGCCTATCTCGCGCGCGGCGTCGATACGGCCCCGTCGCCCGACATGACCCCTGAAATCTATCTTCCCGCTGCGCAGGGCGATCCGGCGACCAAGGTGCCGCTGGCCACCATTAACATGGCGGGGTCCCCGGCGACCGCCGGTGGCAGCCAGCCGCACTCGACGATGCAGCCCTATCTGGTGCTGGCCCCGATCATCGCGATCTACGGAGTCTTTCCCTCGCGCAACTGACGTGTATTCCGCCGGGCGCGATCCCGGCGGATATCGGCTTACTTCAGTTGAAGATCGCCTGATAATAATGGCCGGGAACAGCGTCCGGTGGCGGCATCGTCTGTTCGAGATAGACGAGATCGGGGCCGAAGCCGCCGCTGCGCATTGCGTAAATGCCGGTGCCCAGCTGAACCTTCGGGTCCGAATGAAACATCAACAGAAACGGCGGCCGCATCGACGGGCGATGATTGACCAGCGGGGTCGCACTTATCAGCGTGATGTCGACATTGCGCGGTTCGCAGTCGAGCCGGAACAGCTTGCCGACATGCGGCTGAAATTCCTCGATCACCATCGGGCGGGGTATGAGCGTGCTGGTCATGGCGCGCACCCTAGATGGAATTTCGGCGCAATCAACCGTACGTCGCCCCTTGTGGAGTCTGATCTTTGAGCTTCCCTGACGCAGGCTTTGATTCGGCTTTCGACGCCGCTTTCGCCGCGCGTTCCAGCGCGCTTGGATGCAGACCGCGCACGCCGGACGATGTCGATTTCCTGCTCGCCTGCGCCATTGCCTGTTCGCCGATGGCGGGCCTGCTTCCCGACGCGATGCTGGCGCAGCAGGCCGCGTTCCAGCGCGCGGCCCATGACGGCGCGCACCCCGGTGCGATGCACCGGATTGCGCTGCGTGCCGGGGTGCCGATCGGACATATCCTGATCGGCTGGAGCGCCACGGCCACCCATCTCGTCGATATCGCAGTGCTGCCCGAGCATCGCGGTATCGGTGCGGGCGGACAGTTGCTGGCGGCCTGGCTCGCGGTCGCCGACGCCCACGGCCTGACCGCGACGCTGGAGGTCCAGAACGGAAATCCGGCGCGTCAGATCTATGAGAGACTCGGGTTCGTCGTGATCGAGCCTGATCCCTATGCCGCGTTTGCCGATATGCGCCGCGTGCCGGCTCAGGCCTAAATCGCGGCCGCCACCGCTGCCGGCACGAAGCAGGACAGCACCGCGTGCGTCGCAAAGGAGCGCGCGCCGCCAGTCGGGACCGCGTCGCCGCAACTGGTCCAGGCATGGGCGCGCAATTCATGTGTGGTACGCTCCCGCTCGATCCCCAGCAGCACGGCGCATGGCACCCGCCACAGCACGCACAGCGCCTTTGCCGCCATTGCCTGGGGCAGGCAATTGGAGCGGAACGGGGCATAGCCAGCGGCGATCGACACGGTCGTTCCAATGTGGCGTGCGCGGGCGATCTGGTGCGGGGTGCAGGCCGGGCGATGCGCAACCGCACCCAGATTGACGCCCAGCAGCGGCGCAATGCGGCGGAACGGAACGAGCGCGATCATCGCCGATGACAGCCCGATCAGCAGCCAGGCCGGGACTAGCCAGAGCAGCACAAAGGCTGGCTGGCGCCGCGCCACCGCCAATTTGCGCGCGATCATCCCGGTGCGCGACACGTAACCGCCTCCACTTCCACCATTTCGGCTTGTGACGCCGGGGGTTCCACGGCATTCACTATCATCGCCGGTGATGCTGGCCAATAAGCGAGGCGGGACACATGACCGATCATATGACGATCGACCATGAAGTGGGCAAGCGGATCACCGCGGCCGACGAATGCGCGCTGGTCATGGCCGCTTATGCGCGCAACCCCGGATCGACCTTGCTGCGCGACCGGTTGGCAGTGTTGTTCAACCGCAACGACCGGTTCGACGCGGCGATTGCGCTCTATGCCGGGATCGATCCGTACAGCCTTGGTTTTGCCGAGGTGCTGGTCCTCGTCCACGCGCATATGTCGGTCGAGCGGCCTGCGGATACGGCGCGCGCCGTGGACTTGGCCACCGTCGCGTTCGAGGTTGCCGATCAGGATTTTCAGCGCGCCGCCGCCCTTGCCGCGCGCGGCAAGGCGCAGCGCCGGCTGGGCGCGGTCGATGCCGCCGAACAGTCGCTGCGCGCCGCCCTGACGCATGACCCGCACAACAAGGACGCGTGCAAGCGGCTCGCCAGCATCCATTTCGATCAGGGCGCGCCCGACCGGGTGTTGGCGGATATGGACGGGCTGAGCGCACAGGGCGTCGGCCATTCGCGCCTGTTCGCGGCGCAGACGCTCGCGCTGGCGCAACTCGGCCGGATCGACGCCGCACGCGAGCAGGACGGCTGGGCGCGGTTCGCCTATCGCGACACGCTGGCCACGCCCGCCGGGTTCGACAGCCTCGATGCGTTCAACGCGGCGCTTGCCGCCGAGCTGCTGGCCCATCCGGGACTGCGCTACGAAAGCTATGGCACCGCGTCGGAGCAGACCTGGCGAATCGACGCGCCCGCGACCGGCGAAGCGCCGCGCATCCGGCAGTTGCTCGACGCGCTTGCCGGGACGATCGACGCGCATCTCGCGACGCTGCCGGCCGACGGGCATCCGTGGTTGCACGCACGCCCCGGTGCCGGTGTGCTGCACAGCTGGTGCGTCATCACCGAAAGCACGGGGTTCGAAACGTGGCACGTCCATCAGTTCGGTTGGCTGAGCGGGGTCTATTACGTCCAGATTCCTGACGGGATTGCGCACGGAAGCGACGCCGGCGGCTGCATCGCCTTTGGCATTCCGGAGGACATGGTCGGCGACGATGCGGCGCAGGCATTTGGCGTCACGACGATCCGGCCGAGCGCGGGAACGGTGATGCTGTTTCCGTCGCATTGCTACCACCGCACCTTTCCGCACGGGGCCGCCGAACGCCGCATCTGCGTCGCGTTCGATATCTGGCCCGGCTGATCGCGCGATGCAGCGCCTGATCGGCTATGGGCTGCGGCTGGCGTCGCAGCTCCCGGTTCCGGGCGCGGTGGCGGACGGTGGCGATCTGCCGCCTGACGTCATCATCACGCTGGAACCGCCCCAGCCGACCGATACGGCCCCCACCTACGCACTAACGCCCGATGGACTCTGCTTTGTCTGCCCGCGGGTTGCCAGCTATCGCATCGCCATCGGGTCGATTGCCGTCACGCCCGATCCGGACGCGCCCTCCGACCGGGTCGCTGCCATGCTGATCGCGACGGCGCTGCCGGCTTTGCTGTGGCTGCGCGGAGGGTTCGTGCTCCATGCTGCGGCGGCGCAGCTTCCCGGCGGCGGTGCGCTGGCGATCGCGGGGGCGACCGGCAGTGGTAAATCAACCATTCTGGCGCAGCTGGTTCAGGCGGGGGCGGCGCTGATCGGCGATGATACGATCGCGTTTGACCCGGGTGGCGGACGGGAGGCGCGGGGATTGAGCGGGGGATGGTTTGTCGCGGAGAACGGGGAAGGTGCGCGGCGCTTCGTGGCGGTGCAACCCGATCGTTCGCTTGCCTCTGCGCCAATCACCGCACTTCTCGTGCTCGACACGCGAACCGAAGCGCAGGGCAATGTTGTACGTCTGGATCCGGTCGCGGCGGTAACCCACCTGCTCGCCAGCCTTCACCGGCCCCGCATTCCGACACTGCTCGGCCGCGCCGGTGAGACTTTACGCCACGCGACGCTACTCGCTGCGGCAATACCGCTCTATAGCTGGCGGCGACGGGCGGGGGAGACGACGCTGACCCCTGCCGAATGGAGGATGCTGGAACGCATCGGTACGGGGAGAGAGATTGAATGAGCGACGCAAAATGGACGCGGAATGAGGATTGGGTAGGCTCCGCGATCGAGGACAGCTTTGTGATGGTGAACATCGGCAACGGTAGTTACGTCGCACTGAACGAGACCGCCCGCGCGATCTGGGACGCACTGGATGCGCCGCGTACGCAGACGGAGATTGCAGCGACCCTCACCGCGCAGTTCGACGTCGCGCCTGATGCCTGCGCCGCCGCAGTGGCCCGGACGCTCGCCGAGATGGAGGTTCAGCAGCTCGCCCATGTCGCCTGAGCCGCGCTATGCGGCCCATGCCTATGGACTGAACTGGTCGAGCGCATTTGCGCTCGACCAGTTTGCGGCGGCAACCGCGGATGCAGTCCCGGATGTCACCGTGCACGCAAGTGCCGGGTTAGCGCCGCGCAGCCCAACAGCGCAGGTGCGTGCGGGGGCGGTCTATGCCGACGGCACCCGGTTTCCCTGGCATCGTCAGGCGACGTTCGACATGCGCGACGGGGCTCGCATCGACGTGCTGCCCGGTTCGGCGTGGAGTGGCCGGTTGCCGCACGCATTTTACGGTACGGTCGTGGCGCAGCTGTTGGCGTGGCGCGGACTGATTCCGATGCATGGCTGTGCGGTTGCGATCGACGGACGCGCGCTGCTGATCCTGGGTGCTGCCGGCGCAGGCAAGTCGAGCCTGACCGCCGGGATGATTGCAGCGGGGGCGCAATTGGTCAGCGACGATCTGTCGGCGATCGCGTTCGATCCGGAGGCGCAGCGCGACGCGACACTCTTGCCGGGGCGCACGACGATCCGCCTCGACCCGATGATCGCCGACTGGGCCGGGGGCGAGCGGATTCGGCTTCCGCTGCGCGAGACGCGCGGCAAGGCGGTGGTGCGCCCCACGCAGCGGAGCACAGGCGCGCCGGTACCGCTGGCCGGGGTGATCGTCCTGGGCCTTGATCCGGCCATGCCATCGCCGCTGGCCCGTGCGGCACTGCTCGCCAGCCATGTGTTCCGCCCGGTGTGGATGGCGGCGCTGCCCGGTCACGCCACGCGCCAGCGCGCGCTGCTGGCGCTGGCGGCGCGATTGCCCATGTTTGGCTTTCCGGCGGTGGCAGGCGGCGGTGCGGCGGAACATGCTGCGCGCGCTGACGCTGTGATGATGCTCTCGCGCAATCTATGAAACGTCGCGCCACCAGGCGATAAATTCGCCGGCAAGCGCGGTCAGCTGAGTCCGCGTGACATCGCCATGGCTGACACCTGTTCCACGCGATGCCCGTATCAGTCCGCGATCGAGCAGATCGAGGTCGATCCACTCGTCCGCTCCCGCCCGACGAAACAGCGCGATACGCCCGCGCGCGGCCTCTGCCTCGCTCCGCAACCGGTCGCCATAGTCCGGGGCAAAGCCTGGCCCCTTGCCACGCAACCGGATCGCATCGGGCAGTTTTCCAACCAGCAGGTGCCGCGCCGGGGTGCGGGCACCCGCTTCGGGGTAGAGCATTGCAGCTGGAAAGCCCGCGAACAGCGAAATCAGACGCGGATCGCGAAATGGCATCGCCACGCGCACCCGGCCGAGGTCGAGCGACGCAGGCGCACGCGCCGCCTTGGCGAATCCCGGGCTGACCCCCCAGCGCTCACCGGCCGCAGCCAGTCGCATCGGTTCCGGGTGGAGGCGGAGCGTATCGCCCAAAGGTTCGGGCGGGGCGTTCAGCCAATGGTGGGCGAGATGGACGTGAAATGACGCGGCCGGGGCGGGCGCTCGTGCGGGTCGCAAGCGCGCGCGCAGCGCATCGCGCAGGGTGCCGAACCGGGACGGCGGAGACCTTAGCGGCAGCGAATTGGTGAAGGTAAGCTCTCCGAACTGGCCGTCAAACAGCAGCGTTGCACCCAGGGCGCAGCATTGCTGGGCGAAGCGATGATAGAGATAATGGCGGACATCAAGGCTGGGGCCGTTGGCGTCGCGGAACAGCATCGGGTCGGGGGAATAGGGACCGGGCTGCAACGCCGGGAGCACGGCGTCGTGCGGGATGCCGAGATGCGCGGCGACGATCGCTGCCTGCGCGACTTCATCGACCTGGCGCGACCCCGGTGTCGCGGCAGAGGTCAGGAAGTGCAGCTGCTCGCCGTGATCGCGCGCGCACGCCGCTGCCCAAGCCAGCGTTGCGGAGTCCAGCCCTCCGCTCAACATGCACGCATAGGTGCCGCCGATCATTCGCTGGCGCACGATGCGCAGCAGCAGCACTTCGGTCGTCGCCATCGCCGCGTCGAGATCGCCATCCCAATCGGCCGCAGGCGCGATTGTGGCAGGCGGCGCGGTGCGGATGCCGGTGCGGCCGATCGTCAGGAATGCACCCGGGGTGAGCGCCGACACGCCGGCCAATGGGGTGCGCGGGTCACCGGGCGGGCGCAGGCCCGACCGTCCAAGCGCCATCAGCAGTCCCGCCGCGTCGAAATCATCGCCAATCCATGCGATGCGGCTGAGCTGACGCAGGTCCGGGCCGACCGCGATGTGTCCGCCGTGGACCGCATAAAGCACCGGATCGCGCAGGCACAGCGATGCGGCCAGTACCAGCGCGCGGCCATCCCAATGCGCGAGTGTCCACTCGCCGTGGAGCAGCATCCGAATGTCCGGACCGAACCGGACCAGCGCGGCACGTGCGAGCTCAACATGCGGCGCGTCCGTCGCCATGCCGAGCCGCTCCGCGACGGCGGAAGGTTCGTCCAGTCGACCCAGGAACAGGGTCAGCGCGCCATCGGCGCGCACGCTGTGCGCCGCGCCGGGATCGGCGAGATCGACCGCGACGGCGATGCTGCCTGTGCCGGGTTCCGCATCAGCCAGCCCAAGTACCGCCGCCGCCTGCGGGTCAGGCGGTGCGCCGTCGAGGTTGAACAGCCCGAACAGTCCGGTGCGGTCCATGGCTCAGCGGCCCGATGCGCGCTTGACTGCGCCGGGCCGTGACCTACCACCGCAATCATGGACGCACCAATCGGCCGCGAGCGCGCGATCCGCGCGGCGCTGGCTCGCCAGGCCTATGATTGCGACAAGGTGCGGTTGCGCGCGACCGATCTGCGCGGGTCCGAATGCCTGGTGGCGAGCCGGCAGGGCCTGTTCGCGGCGAGCCGTGACGGCGCGCACTTGGTCGCGCACGGCTTTTTCTTCGGACTGCACCGCCACGGCGACACGCTCTTCGCGTTCGAGGCGTGCGATATCCCCAGCACTGACACTGCGCGTGGTCGCATCCTTGCCCTCACGCTGGAGGATGGACATCTTGCGCGCGCGCGTGTGATTGCAACCGGGCTCGACAATCAATGTCATCAACTCGCGGTGATCGACGATCTTCTGTGTCTCGTCGATACCGCCAACCAGCTGATCCGCCGGTTTACGCTGGAGGGTGAGCCGGTCGATATCCGCACGCCGCTGCCTCCGGTGCGCCGGGGCGAGGGCGGGGGGGATTATCGCCACATCAACTCCATCGCGCGTGTGTCCGGCGGCGTGGCGCTGATGCTGCACAATGGCGCGGGGGCTGGTGAGCGAGCAAGCCAGCTTGCCTGGCTCGACAGCGACTGGACGGTGGCGCGTCTGGAAACCATCGCGGGACATGGCTGCCATGACATTGTCGAGGATGGGTCGGGGACGCTCTGGCATTGCGGATCGCGCGACGGCGAGCTGCTGCGCAGCGATGGTCCGCCGATCCGGGTGAGTGCCAGGATGACCCGTGGACTGGCGCTGGGCCGCGACGGCCTGATCGTCGGCACGGGCGAATTCGGGTCGCGCGCGCGACGCACCGAATTGACCGGCAGCGTCATTTTCCTGGATGGGGATCATCGACCGATCCGCGAGCTTCCCCTGGGCGGGGCGCCCACCGATATCATTGCGATCGGCGGATAAAAAAAGACGCCGCTGGGCGGGCGATCCAGTCGCGCCACCCAGGGCATCCGATCAGAAGGTTCAGCTCAGGAGAGCGTGCAATCGGTGAAGCGACCGCCATCCGCGCCGCGACCCGGGAAACCGGCGGTTTCCTCAATCGCCAGCACCGAAATTTCGGGCTCCACCCAGTTACGCAGTTCTGCCACCGGCTGTTCGGCGTCGATACGATCCGTCATGACTTCCCCTCTTCAGATCCTGCACAATCCGGACCCGCAGGGTCGGGCTCTCCCGTACCCAGCACACCGAACGACTGTGTCTATGCTTACCTAACAACGCTACCTATCGCTGACAAGTTACGAAATAATAGCGGACCAATACGGTACAAATTAGAAAATCAGGCAGCGACGCGCAATTCCAGTCGTTCCCAAATCTCGACCAGTGCTGTGGTGAGTTCGTGCATCATTGCTTCGTCATGCGACGGGCCAGGGGTAAAGCGAAGGCGTTCGGTGCCACGCGGGACAGTCGGGTAATTGATCGGCTGAACATAGACGCCATATTCGGCGAGCAGGATATCGCTGATCTTCTTGGCGCGCACCGGATCGCCGACCATCAGCGGCACGATATGGGTCGTGCTGTCCATCACGGGTAGTCCGGCATCGGCGAACATGGTCTTGAGCCGCGCCGCGGCCGCCTGCTGCCCGTCGCGTTCTTCGCTCGATTGCTTGAGGTGCCGCACCGACGCCAGTGCGCCGGCGACCAGCACCGGCGAGAGCGAGGTGGTGAAGATGAACCCTGGCGCATAGCTGCGGATCACATCCACAATGGTGCGATCGGCGGCGATATAGCCGCCCATCACCCCGAACGCCTTGCCCAGCGTCCCTTCGACGATCGTCAGTCGCTGTGCCGCGTCGTCGCGCTCCGAAATCCCGCCGCCGCGCGCGCCATACATGCCGACCGCATGAACCTCGTCGAGATAGGTCAGCGCGTTATATTTGTCCGCTAGGTCGCAGATCGCGTGGAGCGGGGCGACATCGCCGTCCATCGAATAGACGCTTTCGAACGCGATCAGCTTGGGCACCGCAGGATCGTCGGCGGCCAGCAATTCTTCAAGATGCGCCAGGTCGTTGTGCCGCCACACGCGCTTCTCGCACCCCGAATTGCGGATGCCCGCAATCATCGAGGCGTGGTTCAATTCGTCCGAATAGATGATGCAGCCGGGCAGCACCTTGGCCAGCGTCGACAGCGTCGCCTCATTCGACACATAGCCGCTGGTGAACAGCAGCGCCGCTTCCTTGCCGTGCAGGTCGGCCAGCTCGGCCTCGAGATGGACGTGATAATGGGTGTTGCCGCCGATATTGCGCGTGCCGCCCGATCCCGCGCCGACATCGTGCAGCGCCTCTTCCATCGCTGCGATCACCTTTGGGTGCTGACCCATCGCGAGATAGTCGTTCGAGCACCACACGGTGATCGGCTTTGGCCCGTTATGCCCGGCAAAGCAGCGCGCATTGGGGAACATGCCCTTGTTGCGCAGAATGTCGATAAAGACGCGATACCGCCCTTCGGCGTGCAGCCGGTCGATCGCCTGGTTGAAGACGCGCGAATAATCTACCGCGCGCGGGGAAGCCTCGCTGGTCATTTTGACCCGTTAGCGATTTTTGGCGCGCGACGCCACTAGGGCAAATGACGTAGCATTTCGATCACTGCGATCGGGCATTTGTTACGCTTCCGCTTGCCCCAGATCAGGACTCGCCGCGCGAATTCTGCTATGCGGGAAGGCACCGCAGGAGGGGACTCCGGGCATTTCTGCGGCTGGGAGACCCGAGCGCTCTTGCTTCACCAAAACCGTGGGAGATTCGCGATGTCGCAGAATGATGTCGACTATTTCACCCGACGCGAGCGGGCTGAGCGTGAGCGTGCGGCCAAGGCCCAGGACTCGGGCGCGCGCCATGCGCATCTGGCGATGGCCAATGGCTATGCCGAGCGGCTGAAGGGAATCGCCGACACGCCTGCGATCCCGCTGCGCTGACCGCGACCATGTATGCGCGTCAGAGCAGGTCCAGTCGGTCCAGCCCATAGGTCGCGAGCGCCGTGGCGAGCGCCGAGTCGGGCGGCCCGGTAAACACCGCGACACCCGGGGCGGGGCTGGACGGCCAGCTCTGTCCCTGCGTCAGATGTGCGATTCTCCGGGCGATTCCCGGGCCGCCATCAACGAAGCGCACCGGATGCGGTGCGGCGGCGGCTAGTTCGGCCTCGACCAAGGGGAAATGGGTGCAGGCGTTGACGATCACGTCGATGCGCGCGCCATCCGGTTGATCGAACAGCCCGTCCAGCACCGCGCGATACCGCGCCGGATCGGTCTGCGTTCCACGCAGCTTCGCTTCGGCCAGCTCGACCAGCTCGGCGCTGCCGTGGCGCAGCACCGTGCAGTCCGCCGCGAAGCGCGCCGCCAGATCGTCGACATAGGGCTGGCGCACCGTCGCGTTCGTTCCGAGTACGCCAATCACCCGGGTTTGCGACAGCGCGGCGGCGGGCTTGATCGCGGGGACCGTGCCGACGATGGGAACGTCCAGCGCGGCGCGGACATGGGTGAGCGCGATGGTCGATGCCGTGTTGCACGCGATCACGATCAGGCGCGGCTTGTAGCGTTCTGCGAGCCGCCCGAGCAAAGCCGGGACGCGCGCGGCGATCTCCGCCTCGCTGCGCGTGCCATAAGGGAATCCGGCGCTGTCAGCGGCATAGACCAGCGGCGCGTCGGGCAGCAGCGTGCGCGTCGGGGCCAGCACCGACAGCCCGCCCACGCCCGAATCGAAAAAGAGAAGGGGCCGGGTGTCGGCCATGGCTGGAATCCGCTGATCGAGATTGTTGCGCCCGCCTAGCGAAGCACCTAGCCTCTCCGCAAGCAAGGGGACTCATGCAGACGCAACTCGCCACCATCGCGCCGGTGCTCGCCATCGCGCTTGGCTATCTTCTCGGTTCGATCCCGTTCGGGGTGGTGCTGACCCGGCTCGCCGGGGCGGGCGATTTGCGCCAGATCGGGTCGGGCAATATCGGCGCGACCAATGTGCTGCGCACCGGGCGCAAGGGGCTGGCGGCGGCGACCTTGCTGCTCGACCTGCTCAAGGGCGCGGCGGCAGTGTGGATCGCGCAGGCGCTGTGGCCGGGCCTCGGGGTGCTGGCCGCGGCGGGCGCGTTTGTCGGCCATTGCTACCCGGTCTGGCTCAAATTCAAGGGCGGCAAGGGGGTCGCGACGCTCATGGGCATCGTCCTCGCGCTGCACTGGCCCTCAGGGTTGGTTTTCGCGGCGGTGTGGCTCGGGCTGCTCGCGGCTTTACGAATTTCGTCGGTCGCCGGGATGGCCGCAGCGATCAGCGCACCGGTCAGTGCGGCGCTGATGGACCGGTTCGACATCGTGATGCTGCTGGTCGCGCTTGCGCTAATCGTGCTGTGGAAGCATCGCGAGAATATCGAGCGGCTGCTGGCGGGGACCGAACCGCGCATCGGGCGCAAGCATGGCTGATGAGGCCGCGCGCCTCGCCCAACTCCGTCTCATCCGGTCGCCACGGATCGGCCCGGTCACCTATCGCCAGCTGATCGCGCGCTTCGGCGATGCGCAGGCGGCGCTCGACGCACTGCCGGGCCTTGCCTTGCGCGGCGGCGGACAGGCACCGGCGCTCGCCGACCCTGGACTCGCCCGGCGCGAGCTGGCGGCGGTGGCACGGCTGGGTGCGCGGCATGTGTTTCTTGACGATCCTGATTACCCCCGGCTGCTGGGCGAGCTGGAAAACGCCCCGCCCGCGCTGATCGTGCGCGGCGATATCGGGCTGCTCGCGCGGCCCTGCGTCGCAATGGTCGGCGCGCGCAACGCCTCGGCCGCCGCGTGTCGCTTCGCGCGGCAACTGGCGCAGGGGCTGGGAGAGGCCGGGGTGACGGTGGTGTCGGGCCTCGCGCGCGGCATCGACACCGCCGCGCATCACGGGTCGATCGCCAGCGGCACGGTCGGCGTGATCGCCAGCGGCATCGACATCGCCTTTCCGCCGGAGAATGCGGAGCTTCAGGAACGCGTCGCGCAGCACGGCCTGCTGATCGCCGAACAGCCGCCGAGCGCCGAGCCGCTCGCCCGCCACTTCCCCTCGCGCAACCGGATCATCGCCGGCCTCGCGCAGGGGACGGTGGTGGTCGAGGCCGCACCGCGTTCCGGATCGCTGATCACCGCGCGGATCGCGGCGGAGGCAGGGCGCGAGGTGATGGCGGTCCCCGGCTCCCCGCTCGACCCGCGTGCGCAGGGCTGCAACCTGCTGATCCGCGAGGGCGCGACGCTGGTGCAGGGGGTGGACGACATTCTCGAAATGATCCGCCCGATCGACCCACGCGCGGTGCGCTCGCCTGTGTCAGGCTTCGGCGCTGAGCCCCCGGTCGAACCCGACGCCGCCGGACGCAACCGGATCGAGGGGCTGCTCGGCCCGGTCCCGGTCCCGGTCGACGAGCTGATCCGCCAGTCGGGCCTGCCCGGCGCGGCGGTGCAGCTGGTGCTGCTCGAACTCGAACTCGCCGGACGGCTGGAGCGCCATGCCGGCGGGCGGGTCAGTTTGCGCTAGGCCATCAGCCGCGCACCCGCCTCACGCAAGGTAATCGTGCCGCAGGCGAGGGCGAGCGGGTAGAGAATCTCATTCTCGATCCGCACCCGCGCCGCCAGCGCCGACAGCATCCGCTTGCTCGTCTCGACGAACAATTCGCGGTCGCCTTCGATCTCCTCGGCGGTCCAGTCCTGAACATAGGTCTGCCACTGCGCGGCGAGCGTGTCGAAATCGCCCATCGCGATCTCGGCTGCCTCGCGCTGCGCCATGTCTCCCTTGGCCAGGAGGTGCGGATAGACGTCGCGATCTTCGGTATCGAGATGCGCGGCGAGCTCGGTGTCGAGTTCGACGATCGCCGCGTGCAGCGCCGCGCCCGAAGCGCTCGCCGCCGCGCGCATCAGCGCATCCGCCATCGCGGTGATCCGCGCATGTTCGTCTATCAGCCGTTCGATCGAGACCATCTGCCCACCCTCTCGCGACTCTTATAGACGATGGAGGTTAAGAGGGGGTGGCGTTCCGCTTGACGCCCGCTATTCAGCCTCCCCATCCTCGCGCGTACACGTAAGGACCGCCAAACCTCATGCAGCTCGTCATCGTCGAATCGCCCGCCAAGGCGAAAACAATCGAGAAATATCTGGGCAAGGATTATCGCGTCCTCGCCTCCTACGGCCATATCCGCGACCTGCCGCCCAAGGACGGGTCGGTGCAGCCCGATGACGGCTTTGCGATGGAGTGGGAGACCTATCCCGACAAGGCCAAGCAGCTGAAAGCGATCACCGACGAGGCCAAAAAGGCCGATCGCCTGATCCTCGCCACCGACCCTGACCGCGAGGGCGAGGCGATCAGCTGGCACGTCCAGGAAGTGCTGGCGAAGAAGAAGGCGCTGCCCAAGGAGGTTGAGCGCGTCACCTTCAACGCGATCACCAAGGCGGCGGTGCTTACGGCGATGGCGCAGCCGCGCCAGCTCGATACCGACCTGATCGACGCCTATCGCGCGCGCCGGGCGCTCGACTATCTGGTCGGCTTCACCCTCTCGCCGGTGCTGTGGCGCAAGCTGCCCGGCGCCAAGTCGGCCGGCCGCGTCCAGTCGGTCGCGCTGCGCCTGATCGTCGAGCGTGAGCGCGAGATCGAGCTGTTCCGCGCGCAGGAATATTGGTCGGTCACCGCGCATCTCGAACATGACGGCACCGCGTTCGACGCGCGGCTGGTGCGGTTCGAGGGCAAGAAGCTCGACCGGCTGTCGATCGGCACGCAAGGCGTGGCGATGCGCGCCAAGGCCGCGGTCGAACAGGGCCGCTTCACCGTCGCCAGCGTCGAGACCAAGCCGGCGATGCGCAACCCGCCGCCGCCCTTCACCACCTCGACCCTGCAGCAAGAGGCGGCGCGCAAGCTCGGCTTCTCCGCCAGCCATACGATGCGGATCGCCCAGGCGCTCTACGAGGATGGCGCGATCACCTATATGCGTACCGACGGCGTGCAGATGGACGGCAGCGCGATCGACGAGGCGCGCAAGGCGATCGTGAACCGCTATCAGGCGAGCTACATCCCCGACAAGCCGCGCCAATACCAGACCAAGGCCAAGAATGCGCAGGAAGCGCATGAGGCGATCCGTCCGACCGATTTCACCAAAGACAAGGCCGGATCGGGCGATCATGCCCGCCTGTATGACCTGATCTGGAAGCGCGCGCTGGCGAGCCAGATGTCGAGCGCGCGGATGGAGCGGACCACGGTCGAGCTGGAAGAGCCCACGGGTCAGGACGCGCTGCGTGCGACCGGTCAGGTGGTGATCTTCCCCGGCTATCTTGCGCTCTACGAAGAAGGCCGCGACGATGAGGGCGACGAGGATTCGCGCCGCCTGCCGGTGATCCGTCAGGGCGACACGCCTGCCAAGAAGGGCGTCGCCGCCGAACAGCATTTCACCCAGCCGCCGCCGCGCTTCTCCGAAGCCTCGCTGGTCAAGCGGTTGGAAGAACTCGGCATTGGCCGCCCCTCGACCTATGCCTCGATCATTCAGGTGCTCAAGGACCGTGCCTATGTGCGGGTCGAAAAGAACCGCTTCTTCGCCGAAGAAACCGGGCGTCTGCTGACCGCGTTCCTCGAACGCTTCTTCGAGAAATACGTCAACTACGACTTCACTGCCGGGCTTGAGGAAGAGCTGGACGATGTGTCCGGCGGCCGCGCGGGCTGGCAGGCGGTGCTCGATGCGTTCTGGCGCGACTTCCGCCCGCGCACCGAAGAGGTGATGGAGCGCAAGCCGAGCGAGGTGACCGCCGAGCTCGACAAGTTCCTCGAACCCTATCTCTTCCCCGACAAGGGCGACGGCACCGACCCGCGCCTCTGCCCGTCATGCGGCGTGGGTAAGCTCGCGCTGCGCGGGGGCAAGTTTGGTGCGTTCGTTGCCTGCTCCAACTATCCCGACTGCAAATTCACCCGCCGCTTCGGCCAGCCGGGCGGCGAAGATGGCGGCGATAGCGGGCCGGAAGTGATCGGGCAGGATCCGGAGACCGGCGAGGATATCTCGCGCCGCTCGGGCCGGTTCGGGCCGTACATCCAGCGCGGCGAGGGCAAGGAGGCGGCGCGCGCGTCGATCCCGAAGGATATCCCCGAACTGGATCTGGACTGGGCGGTCAAGCTGCTCAACCTGCCGCGCACGATCGGCAACCATCCCGAGACCGGCAATCCGATCACCGCGTCGATTGGCCGCTATGGCCCGTATCTGGCGCATGACGGCAAATATGCGCGGCTGGCCTCGACGGCCGAAGTGTTTGAAACCGGCATGAACGCCGCCGTGGTCAAGCTCGCCGAAGCGGCAGCGGGCGGCGGGCGTCCGCAGCGCGGGTCGCGCGAGCCGCTCAAGGTCATGGGCGCGCATCCGGTGTCGGGCGCGGAGATCAAGCTGATGGAGGGGCGCTACGGCGCATACCTCACCGACGGCACGACCAATGCGACGCTGCCCAAGACGGTCGATCAGGCTGCGCTGACGCTGGAGGAAGCCGTCCAGCTCATCGACGCCAAGGCTGCCGCTGGCCCTGCCAAGAAAAAGGGCGGGCGCAAGGCTCCGGCCAAAAAGGCTCCGGCCAAGAAAGCCGCGCCGAAGAAAAAGGCGGCGGCAAAGACTTGACGGATCAGGCCGCGCGCAGGCTCGTCATCTGCAGCCAGGCACGTGCCTGTTTCTGTGCTTCGATGATCTCGCGCGCGGTCATGTCTTCCGCGACTTCGGCGCGCATGTACGGTGCCTGGGCGCTGCCCTTGAGGGCGGCGATGTTGAACCATTTGTGCGCTTCGATCAGGTCCATGTCGACGCCCGACGCGCCGCTCGAATAGACCATCCCGAGCTCATAGGCCGCGTCGGCGCTACCGCGCGCCGCATCCGCCAGCCGGCTGTCGATCAGGAACTGTGCACTCTTAAGACTGTTGCCCATGACATTGCCCCACTTTTGATCGCTCTCATCATGGGAGCGAGAGTGCGGCATTCATGGTAACCAAATGGTTAACGGTGTTTACCGTTCATTCCGGCGTCGCCACCGCAACATTGTCGATCAGGCGTGTGCCCGCAATCCGTGCGGCGGCGAGCAGGCGGCGGGGCTGTCCGGCGACCGGCGCGGCGAGGCTCGCCGCATCGACGAGCTCGACATAATCGACTTCAAATCCAGCAGCTTCCAGCGACGCGCGCGCGGTGGCCAGCGTGGCGGCGGGATCGTCGCCCTTCTCGATGCCGCGCGCGGCAACGCCCAGCGCACGCGGCAGGGCAACCGCAGCGGCGCGATCCCCGGGCGCGAGATAGGCATTGCGCGAGGACAGCGCGAGCCCGTCATCGTCGCGCTGGGTCGGGACGCCGCGCACGTCGATGTCGAAATCGAGATCGGCGACCATGCGGCGGATCACCGCGAGCTGCTGGAAATCCTTTTCGCCGAACAGCGCGACATCGGGCTTCACCTGGTTGAACAGCTTGGCGACAACCGTCGCGACGCCGTCGAAATGGCCCGGCCGGGCGGCACCGTCGAGCGGCTCGCTGACCCCCGCGACCGAAATATTGGTCGCGTGACCCTCGGGATACATCACCTCGACCGGGGGCATCCACAACAGATCAACACCGGCCTCGGCCAGCATCCGCGAATCCGCCAGTTCCTTGCGCGGATAGCGGGCCAGATCCTCGTTCGGCCCGAACTGCCTGGGGTTGACGAAGATCGACACGACCACGCGCTGTCCCGCCAGCTTCGCCTGCGCCACCAGCGCCATATGCCCTGCGTGGAGCGCGCCCATTGTGGGAACCAAGGCGATCCGCTCCCCATTGGCGCGGAATCCCGAAACGGCATCGCGAAGGTCGGAGAGCTGACGGATGGTTTGCACGCGTACAAGGCCTTGGATATGGAACGAAGCGCGGCCTTCTATGGGGGGCGGGCCGAGTGTTCAATCAGGGAAGTTGAGTGACCGACGCATCGAACCCGCTGCACGTGATCGTCTTCGCCAACGAAAAGGGCGGGACCGGCAAATCCACGACCGCTGTCCACACCGCGATTGCGCTGGCGATGAAGGGCGCGCGGGTGTCGTGCCTCGACCTCGATCATCGCCAGCGCACGATGGGCCGGTATCTCGATAACCGGCGCCAGACGATGGAGCGCGCGGGGCGACCGCTGCCGATGCCGCGCTACGAAACCCATGATGGCGAGAATATCGCCCGCTTTTCCGAGAGCCTGGAGCGGCTGGGGCAGGATACCGACTTCCTGATCATCGACACGCCGGGGCGCGATGACAAGTTCGGGCGGATCGCGATCACCAATGCGGATACGCTGGTGACGCCGATGAACGACAGCTTCGTCGATTTCGACCTGATCGGACAGGTCGATCCCGATACCTTCCGGGTGACGCGGCCAAGCTTTTACTCCGAGCTGATCTGGGATTCGCGCAAGCGCCGCGCCAAGGCGGACGGTCAGACGATCGACTGGGTCGTCCTGCGCAACCGGATGCAGCATATCGAGGCGCGCAACATGAAGCGCGTGTCGGAGGCAATCGACCAGCTCGCCAAGCGCGTCGGTTTCCGCGTCATCCCCGGCCTGTCGGAACGCGTGATCTATCGTGAGCTGTTCCCCAAGGGGCTGACCATGCTCGACAGCCGCGAATTTGGCGAAATGGGCCTCGCCCATGTCGCCGCGCGGCAGGAATTGCGTGAGATGATGGCGGGTCTGGCGCTGCCTGAGGTCGAGGCGACGATGCCGCTCTTCGCATGATCGCGAAATTCCTGATCGCGCTGCTGGTCGGCTGGATCGGCTGGCGGCTGTGGCATGGCTGGGGGCGCAGGCTGCCCGGCACGCCGATACCGCCGCCCGCACCGCAACCACGCGATTCAGCCGAGGCCGAGGCGTGTGCCATTCTCGGCATCGCGCCGGGCGCGGGGCCGGAGGAGATTCGCGCCGCCCACCGCCGACTGATCGCCAATGTCCATCCCGACCGCGGCGGCTCGCCCGAATTGACCCGGCAGGTCAACGCCGCGCGCGATACGCTGCTAAAACCGACGCTGGGGCCGAAAAACTGAAACACATTCCATCGGGACGCGTTTGGAGGTTGCACTTTACGTGACGCGCGCGAAATGAAGCGCGTCGCATTCCCCATGGAGGCCCAATGACCCATCGTTTCGATCCGACCTCGCTGCGCGAGTACGACATTCGCGGAATCGTGGGCAAGTCGCTGGGGCCGGACGATGCGCGCGCGATCGGGCGCGGCTTTGCGACCCTGCTGCGCCGCGCCGGCGGGCATCGCGTTGCGGTCAGCCGCGACGGGCGGGTCTCGTCACCGGTGCTGGAGGCCGCGCTGATCGAGGGGCTGACCGCGTCCGGCTGCGACGTGGTGCGGATCGGGCTCGGCTCCACGCCGATGCTCTATTATGCCGAAGCCACGCTAGAAGTGGATGGCGGCATTCAGATAACCGGCAGCCATAATCCCGGCGATTATAACGGCTTCAAGATGGTGTTTCAGCATCGCCCGTTTTTCGGGGCCGACATCCAGACGCTCGGGCGCATGGCGGCCGAGGGCGACTGGGAAGAGGGTGAAGGCAGCGTCACCGACGCCGATATCCTCGACAATTATGTCGGGCGCCTGCTCGCGGGCTATTCGGGCGGAACGTTCCGGATCGGCTGGGACTGCGGCAATGGCGCGTCGGGACCGGTGATCGAGAAGCTGGTGAAGCTCCTGCCCGGTGAGCATCACACGCTGTTCACCGATGTGGACGGCACTTTCCCCAATCATCATCCCGATCCCACCGAGGAAAAGAACCTCGCGCACCTGAAAGCGCTGGTCGCGGAAAAGAACCTCGATTTCGGACTGGCCTTCGACGGCGATGGCGACCGGATCGGTGCGATCGACGGGCAGGGCCGCGTGATCTGGGGCGATCAGCTTCTGTCCATTCTGGCTGAACCTGTGCTGCGCAAGGATCCCGGCGCGACGATCATTGCGGACGTGAAGGCCAGCCAGGCGCTGTACGATCGCATTGCCGAGCTGGGCGGCCAGCCGCTGATGTGGAAGACCGGCCACAGCCTGATCAAGACCAAGATGAAGGAGACCGGCGCGCCGCTCGCGGGCGAGATGAGCGGGCATATCTTCTTCGCGCAGGATTATTACGGGTTCGACGACGCGCATTATGCCGCGGTCCAGCTGATCAATGCGGTTCACCTGATCGGCACGTCGATGAGCGAGATCCGCAGCGCGATGCCGGCGATCGTCAACACCCCCGAAATGCGCTTTCAGGTCGATGAAAGCCGCAAGTTCGCGGTGATCGACGAGGTGCTGGCGCGGCTCAAGGAATCGGGGGCGGACGTCAACGACACCGATGGCGCGCGGGTCAACACCCCCGATGGCTGGTGGTTGCTGCGCGCGTCGAACACCCAGGATGTGCTGGTCGCCCGCGCCGAGGCGAAGGACGAAGCGGCGCTCGATCGCCTGCTCGCCATGATCGACGCGCAGCTTGCCGCCAGCGGGCTGGAGCGCGGGCCGCAGGCGGCGCATTGAGCGACTCCGGGGCGATGCCCCGGGGTTAGCGCTTCGCCGGATTGCGCTTCGCCAGATCCCACGCCGCGCGGACCTGCGCGGCATAGATTGGGGCGCTGCGCTGGAGCGCTGCCTGCGCACCGCGTGAGAAGCCGGTGTAAAATTGGAGCGCGAGCCGGGCATCGTCGGCCGCGACCCGCAGCAGTGCACGGACTTCCTGCGGCGCACGCCCATTCGCCTGAAGGTGCGTGGCGAGCCCCAGAATCGCGCGCGCGCGATCGGGGTCCATTGCCGGGCGGCGGATCAGCACCGCGAGCGCGCGGCGATACCAGCTCTCCGCCTCATCGGTGCGGCCCTGTTTGGCGATGATGGCGGCAACATAGCTGCGCCCCTTGGCAATCATGGGGTCGGAGTCCCCAACCTGCGCGGCGGCGGCATCCAGCCCCTTGCGGAACAGCGCCTCACCCTCGGCGAGCCGCCCCTGGCTGGCGAGATTGTAGCCGAGATTGGTGTAGGTCACCGCCAGATCGAGCGCGCCCCGATCGTCGGTCAGCTTTGCGCGTGCGGCGAGGAGCGGGGCGTACATCGCCTCGGCCTTGGCAAACTCCCCCTGATCCTCGAGCATATAGGCGATGTCCTGCTGCGCCTGCAGAATCTCGCGATCTCCGGGGGGCAGTGTGCGCGAGCGCAGCGCCAGCGTGGCGCGCATCATGGCCTCGGCCTCCTTGTGCCGTTCCTGATAGCTGAGGTTCCAGGCCAGCGCGTAATAGATGTCGGCGACCTCGCGCGGGTCGGGCTTGCCTGCATCGACCAGCGCGAGTGCCATCCGATAGAGCGGCTCGCCCTCTGTAAAGCACGCCTGCTGCTCCATCGCGCCGGCCAGATGCAGATAGGTGCGGACCAGCTGCGGCGCCCGCGCCATCGGCCGACGATCGGTGTGGAACAGCGGGGCGTAGCGCTCGGCCATGGCAAGGTCGCCGGCATCGCGCGATGCAACCAGCAGCTTGCCCCAGCTCGATGCGCACTCCAGCGTCGGCCTGGCCGGGTCGCATATGGCCAGTTCGGCGCGGCGTGCGGCGATATAGCGTGCGCGCGCGGCATCACCCCCCGCCAGCTCGATGCAGCGCGGCGCGGCGGCGGTCGCGGGCAGCGCCGAAACCCCGGCCAGCGCGGGGGTGGCAAAGACCAGGCTCAGCAACAGCAGCAGGCGGCGAACGATATACATGGGCCGCATCCTATCGCACCCCTGGCCGCGCGCCAGCGACGATCTCTGACAGGCGCGGCCGCGCAGGGGTGGCAAATCGCGGCCGGGCAGGCCACATGGGGGCATGGCCCCCCCTGCCCCCCAGATTATCCGCGTCATCGACCTTGAGACCACCGGCAACGCGCCGCCGCAACATGGCGTGTGCGAAATCGGCTGGCAGGATGTCGCGCTCGGCAAGGACGGGCGCTGGGAGCTGGAGGGGGAGGGCGGCGCACGGCTGGTCAATCCCGGCCGGCCGATCCCGCCGCTGACGATGGCGATCCACCATATCCGCGATGAGGATGTCGCCGACGCATCCTGGTGGCACGATGTCGCGCGCCCCGTGCTCGACCCATGGCCGCGCCGCGTCGCGCTGGCGGCGCATCGGGCGAGCTTTGAGGAGCAGTTCTGCACGCCATCGTTGACGCGCGGTGCCGACTGGATCTGCACCTATAAATGCGCGCTGCGGCTGTGGCGCGACAGCCCGGGCTTCTCGAACCAGTTCCTGCGCTATTACCGGAAGCCCGAGGGGCTGGAGCATGAACGCGGCCTGCCCGCGCACCGCGCCTTTCCCGACGCCTATGTCACCGCACATCACCTCCGTGACATGTTGAACGAGGCGAGCGTCGCGCAGCTGATCGAATGGTCGAAGCTGCCAGGGCTGCTTCCCCGCGTTCGCTATGGCCCGGATCGCGGAAAGGAATGGAGCGAGATCGACGATGAATCGCTCGACGCCTTCCTGCAGGACCGTGACGAGGACATCCGCTACACCGCGCAGGTCGAGCTGGAACGCCGCCGCGGCCGGGGTCCGGAATTCAAACCGGTCCGCCAGCCGCAGCTATTTTAGACACCTCTAACGCGCTCCCCTCCCTTTCAGGGAGGGGAATTGGAGTGACGGATCAATACGCGATCCGCGCGCTCTTGATTTGGCGCTTCTCCAGCATGACCTGAACGCTGTCCGGGCCGGACAGATGCCCCGCACCGACCGCCATGAACACGACGCCCGGCTTGTCGAGCCGCGTGTCGATCCACTCGGCCCAGCGCGCGTTGCGGTCGGCGAGCAGCATCTTGCTGAGCTCGGGCGAGCTGCGCAGCGCCTCGTTCATGATCGCGGCGAGACCCTCGGCATCGCCCTCCGACCATTCGGCGACCATCTTGGCGAATTCAGGCCCAACCTTGTCGAGCTGCTCAAGCGTTTCGACCAGGAACTGGATTTGCGCGGCTTCGGACAGGCTGTTGAAAAAGCCGAATTGCAGCTCGACGCTTTCAAGACCCGACACCGGCTTCTTCGCTGCCTTGGCCGCTTCGCCAAGCGCACTTTCGGCACCCGATGCCGGATTGTAGCCGGCCTTCATCAGCGCGACCAGGCTAAGCTGGGTCGCGGCGAACCAGGGCTGGAACCGCTCGACCGCCTGCGCGGGCAGGCCGGCATCAGCGACCGCCTTGGCAAAGGCAGCGCGCTTGTCGGCGGGGAGGCGTTCGGTCAGCGTCGGGCCGGACTGGCTCACCGCATATTTCAGGATCAGCGGTTGGACGCTCGCCGGATCGGGCATATCGCCGATCTCGGTGACCATCTCGCCGCTCTCATCGAACGCCTTCTTCACCGCTTCGTCGAACCAGCTGAGGCCCGCCGGAAGCACATGGATGGTGCCGAACATATAGATGGTCGTGTCCTCGTCCTTGACCACCCACAGGGCAGGATCGGCGTCCTTGACCTGTGCCGCAGGGGCGGGGGCTGCTGCCTGCTGGGCAAGCGCGGCGGGGGTGACGAACAACAGCGCGAGCGCGGTCGCTGCGCGGGGCAGGAACTTCTTCATAAACATCTCCGGTTACAAAGGGTTAGGGTATTCAGGGACGTAATTTCTTGTAGCCATAGGCCAGCATCATCACCGCAAAGGTCGCGACGAAGAGCAGTTCGTGCTGCGGCTCGCGGACCAGTCCGCCGCGCCACAGCAAATACCAGTTGGCATAGAGCGCGAGGTAGAAGTTGAGGCCGATCGCCGACGCCCACAGATTGTCGCGCCGCTCAAGCTCATCGGTGACGCGGTGATACCGCCAGCCGCCATAAGCGAGCGCGACCGTGGTGATCAGCGACGCGGCGATTGCCCAGGCAGCGGGAATGCCTTCGAGGAGTTCGCCGCCCTCGACCTCGAACATCGCCGAGAAGAAACCGACGACCACGCCGGCGCCCATCAGCGTGAACAGGATGATCCGCTGGCGCCGCGTGCGGGCGCGGGCGGCGGCCAAGCCGTCCTTCATGTCATTCGGCATCGTCGTGCTCCGCGTCATCGAAAATCTCCTCGATGGTGAGGTCGAACAATCGGGCGATGCGAAAGGCGAGCGGGAGCGAGGGATCGTATTTCCCCGTCTCGATCGCGTTCACCGCCTGTCGCGACACGCCGAGATGGCCGCCAAGCTCCGCCTGGCTCCAGTCGCGTTCGGCGCGCAGCACTTTCAGGCGGTTTTTCACAGGCCGTCACTGCTCCATGACATTATGTCATCCACGGATGACTATATGTCAGGGTAGCATGACATGAGTCAAGCGGGTTTTTTGCCCTTCGGAATCGCCGCCACAAGTCCGGCGGCCAGCGTGCCGATGCACAGCAGATACGGAAAGGCGAGCCCCTGTGACCCAAAGGCGAAGGGCTGGAGCAGGAACACGGTCACGAATCCGGTGATCAGCGCGGCGATTACCGACGCGGTGTTTCCGCGCGTCGTGAATAGCGCGACGGCGTAGACGCCGAGCAGTCCGGCATAGGCAAACACCATCACCGACAGCACGAATTCGAGCAGCGGCATGTCGCTATGCTTCTGCCAATAATAGCTTAGCACCGCGGTCGCGAACATCGCCACTGCCACCGCCGCCATGCCCCAGCGCCCGGCATGGACATAATGCCGGTCCTCCGCGCCGCCGCGCGCCTCGCGCCAGGGCCGGTAGAAATCGCTGACCACCACCGACGACATCGAATTGAGCGCCGAGGTGACGGTCGATACCGCCGCCGCGATCACCCCGATCGTCACCAGCCCGCGCAGGCCGGGGGGCAGCTGGGTCAGGATATAGTGGACGAACACTGTGATCTTCTCACCGGCAAAGTTCGCGGACACCGTATTGGTGGCCCCCATGATATCCGGCCGGTCGTAGAAGATGTGCAGCATCAGCCCGATCGTCACGAAGATCGCGATGACCGGCACGCTGCCCAGCGCAGACATAATCAGGCTGCGCGCACCGGTCTTGGCATCGGGGCTGGCCAGCAGCCGCTGGGTGGTATCCTGATCGAGGCCCGAGCTGGCGGTGTTGAGCAGGAACAGCCCGGTGACGGCAGCGAGCAGGGTGAACGGCTTGGACAGATCGGTCGACAGGTCGAACAATCGCAGCTTGTTCACCCCATCGGGCGCATTACGCAGCGCGTCGATCAGCGCCGGGGTGTCGAGCGGGATCGCCGTGCGCAGGAAGATCAGCACCGCGATGGCGGCGCCGGCATAGACGATGAACTGGACGAAGTCGTTCCAGATCACGGACTTGAGCCCCCCGCGCAGCGTGAAGGCGAGGCTGGCAAGCATCACCGCCGCCGCCGACAGCACGATCGACCCCGCATCGATCGCGTTGAACCCGACCATCGCAATCGCAATCGCCGCCAGATAGACGCGCGCACCGCCCGACAGGATGCGCCCTGCCAGATACATGCCACCCGCCCAGCGCATCGCCCGCGCGTCATAGCGCGTCTCCAGCAGCTCGTAGACGGTCGCGACCCGCAGCGCGTAGAAGCGCGGGATCAGCACATGCGCGACGAAGAACGCCGCGAGCACCGCGCCTACTACTGCGCCCAAATAGCTGTAATCGCTGCGATATCCGTAATCGGGCGCGCCGAGAAAGGTCGCCGCGGATTGCTGCGTCGCCAGCACCGACACGGCGGCCAGCCATGCCGGCACGCTGTTCCCGGCGAGGAAATAATCCCCTGCATTGCGCGTCTCCACCCGGTTGAAATGCCAGGACAGCCCGGCCAGCACGGCAAGGTAAAGCCCGACCACCAGCCAGTCGAGCGCGGCGAAATGCAGCATCATTGCAGATGTGTAGCAGAGGCTTTCCCAACGTCACGCGGCAAGTTGCGGCTCGCTCGCAGAACGACACCCGGTCGCGTGCTGCCCGGTTGGGGACAGGCGACGCGCTTCTGCGCGATATCCGATCCCGGTTGCGTGTGCGCGCCAACCCCGCCACACACCAGAGGATCAAAGGGGGTAGTGAATGGCGAGCGCTGTGGCGGACACCGGTTATGGCACGGCGGCGATCGCGCGGCGCTGGCTGACGGAGTATCGCGCCGCAACCCCGGCGACCGACATGCTCCATTCCGCCGGACTCGACGACCCGGCGTGGAATGCGGCGCTTGAAGAGCTGGCCGAACGCGCCGGTGAGGATCTGACCGCCGCGCGCGAGCGGGCGCAGCGCCATGCCGAGGATATCGGCACCGGTTTCCGCATCCCCGGCGAGGGTGAGGAACGGCCCTGGCCGCTCTCGCCGGTCCCGCTGCTGATCGAAAAGGCCGAGTGGCAGGGGATTGCGGAAGGCGTTGCCCAGCGCGCCGACCTGCTCGAAGCGATCCTGGCCGACGGCTACGGCCCGCAAAATCTGGTGCACGGCGGCAGCCTGCCCGCGACGCTGCTGACCGGCAGCCCCTATTTCCTGCGCCCGATGATGGGGCTGGAGCCGCCCGGGGGATGCCATCTCCACTTCGTTGCCTTCGACCTGTGCCGTGGGCCTTCGGGCGAATGGCGCGTGCTCGCCGATCATCTGCGCGCACCGGCCGGAGCGGGCTATGCGCTCGAAAACCGGCTTGCGATCGCGCGGATGCTGGGCGGGCTTCAGGGACGGCTCAATATCGAGCGGCACGCACCCTTCTTCGCCGCCTTCCGCGAGGGGATCGCCGCGCGCTGTCGCCGCAGCGATCCGCGCATCGGCCTGCTCACCCCGGGCCGGCTGACCCCCAGCTATGCCGAACAGGCGCATCTCGCCCGCTATCTCGGCTTCCTGCTGGTCGAGGGCGGCGACCTCGCGGTGCTCGACGACCGGGTCTATCTGCGCACCATCGCGGGCCTCAAGCGCGTCGATGCGCTGTGGCGGCGCGTCGATCCGCGCATGATCGACCCGCTCGCGTTCGATTCGCACTCGGCGATCGGCGTACCGGGTCTGATTGACGCGATGGCGCAGGGGGAAGTGGTGATCGCCAACTCGCCCGGCGCAGGGATGCTGGAGGCACCCGCCTTCGCCGCGTTCCTGCCACGCGTCTGTGCGCGCCTGACCGGAGAGAGCCTCAAGCTCGCCAATATCGCGACCTGGTGGTGCGGCCAGCCGCGCGAATGCGCCGAAGTCGCCAGCGATCTCGACAATATGGTCATCGCCCCGGCATTCGGGGTCGCGACCAACGTCCTTTCGGATGCGATGCTCGGCTCCGCGATGTCGCCCGAGATGCGCGCCGCTTTGCGCGCCGACTTTGAACGTCGCCCGCAGGATTATGTCGGGCAGGAAGTCGTGCGCCTGTCGACCATGCCCGTGGTCAGCGACGGCCGACTGGAAGCGCGCCCCTTCACCCTGCGCGTGTTCGCGGCACGCGGCGCGGATGGCAGCTGGCACGTCATGCCCGGCGGCTTCGCGCAGATCGGTGAAAAGCCCGACGCCCGCGCGGCGGTGATGGGGGAGGGCAACTGGTCCGCCGATGTCGTCATCCATGGCGGCGACCCGGTCGTGCCGGTGACCCTGCTTCAGCCCAGCGATACGACCCAACTGCGCCGCAATCCTGGCACGTTACCCAGCCGCGTTGCCGACAATCTGTTCTGGCTCGGTCGTTATCTTGAACGCGGCGAGGCGCGGCTTGGCGTGATCCGCGCGCTGCTCGGCCATTCGATCAGCGCCGACAGCGGTGCCGCGCTCGCCGCCGACACGGTCGGTCGGCTGGTCGGGCTGGTGGTCGAGGCGGGGGCGGCGCCTAATCCCGACAGCCTTGGCCGCGCGCACCTTACCCGCTTTGCCGAAGCGGCGATGGACGCGACCGATGGCTGGTACAGCGTGCGCGCGATCAACCGTCAGGCGCGCGCGATCGGCGCGGTCAGCCGCGACCGCCTGTCCGCCGACATGATCCGGCTGCTCGACGCGCCCTATCCGATGGGCGGCAGCGCGCTCGACCGCGCGGGGTCGCTGCAGCGGCGCTATTCGGCGCTCGCCGGCCAGTCGTCCGAACATATGGGCCGTACCGACGCCTGGCGCTTCCATGACCTGGGTCGCCGGGTCGAGCGCGCAGTGGCCACGGTCGCCGCACTGCGCGTGCTTGGGCATGTCGAGGCGACCAGCGACGACCTGTCCGCGCTGCTCGACCTTGCCGACAGCCAGATCAGCTATCGCCAGCGTTATCTGACCGGCATCGCCCGCGTGCCGGTGATCGACCTGATTGCGCTCGACCCCGGCAATCCGCGCGGCATCGCCTTTCAGGTCGCGGCGATCTCGGCCCATCTCGAAGCACTGCCGCGCCTGTCCGACGATGGCCTGGCCGAGCCGCAACAGGCGATCGCCCGCGAACTCGCCGCGCTGGTCGCGACGGCGCAGGCCGCCAGCTTCGACCTCGATCAACTCTACGCCATCGGCAACAAGCTCGCCGCGCTCTCCGAAGCGGTCGCCCGCCGCTATTTCCTCCACGGATCGGAACCGCTGCGCGCCGCCGGGCTTGTTGTAGGCTGATGCGCTATGCGATCCGCCACGTCACAAGGTTCGACTATGCCGAGCCGGTCGGCTTTGCCCGCTGCAATCTGCGCCTGAAACCGATCCACTGGTCGGGGCAGGAGCTGCACGAGTATAGCCTGACGATCCTGCCCGGCGGCGACACTGCGCCTGCGCGTGCCGAGGCGGGCCTCGCCAATGTCGTGCGGCTGGTGGTGACCCAGGCGGTGCAGAGCCTGACGATCGAGAGCCGCTGTACGATCACCGTCGATCGCCCGGTGCCGATGCCCGCGCCCGACGATCCCACGCTGGCGCAGGTTGCCGCCGAAGCGCGCGCCAGCCGCGATGCGGGACCGGCCAGCCCCGCCTCCTATCTCTTCCCCTCACCCCTGATCCCGCTCGACCGTGACATTGCGGAATGGTGCGCGCAGGAACTGGACCCTTCGCGCGGCGCGCTCGAAGCCGCCATCGCGCTCGCCTGTCGCATCCAGAATGAATTTGCATTCGATCCCACCGCGACGTTGGTGGACACACCCCCGCGCGAAGCGTTCCTCAAGCGCGGCGGCGTGTGTCAGGATTTCGCGCAGATCATGATCTCGGGCCTGCGCGCTGCGGGCCTGCCCGCCGCTTATGCCTCGGGCTATCTGCGCACGCTCCCCCCGCCCGGCCAGCCGCGTTTGGTCGGGGCCGACGCTACCCATGCCTGGGTGCTGCTGTGGTGCGGGCCGGAGCGCGGATGGGTCGGGGTCGATCCGACCAACGGCATCTGGATGGCGAGCGACCATGTCATCATCGCGATCGGCCGCGATTACACCGACATCGCCCCGATCGACGGCATCGTGCTGGGTTCGGGGGCGCAGGACATGCACGTATCGGTGGATGTCGAGCCGCTGGATTAACCTGTCCGACTTGCATCCGCGCTCTGCCATGCCGATGTAGCGGGGCAATACACGATCATCAGAATAACCGGGGAAACACGTGGCCGATCCGTATTCGACATTGGGAGTCTCGCGCGGGGCCAGCGAGGACGAGATCAAGAAAGCCTATCGCAAGCTCGCGAAAGAGCTGCACCCCGATCGCAACCAGGACAATCCCAAGGCCGCGGAGCGCTTCGGCACGGTGACGCAGGCCTATGACCTGCTGATGGACAAGGACAAGCGCGCGCGCTTCGACCGGGGTGAGATCGACGGCGACGGCAACCCGACCTCGCCGTTCGGTGCAGGCTTTGCCGGGGCACGCGGCGGGCCGCAGGGCGGGTTTCGGCCGAGCGGGTCGCAGTTCGATTTCGGCGGCGGCGGCGATGCCGGGTTCGAGGATATTCTTGAGGGGCTGTTCGGCGGGCGCGCTGGCGGACACCCCGGCGGCGGCTTTTCCAGCGGCTTCGGCCGCCGCCCCCCGCCGGCCAAGGGCGCCAACATCGCCTATCGCCTGCGCGTCCCGTTCGAGGATGCCGCTGCGCTCAAGCCGCAGCGGATCCAGCTGCGCGACGGATCGACCATCGACCTCAAATTGCCCAAGGGCGTCGAGACCGGCACCCAGATGCGGCTGTCGGGCAAGGGCGATGCCGGGCCGGGCGGCAATGGCGATGCGATCGTCACGATCGAGGTGGAGCCGCACCGCTATTTCACCCGCGACGGCGACCATATCCGCCTCGACTTGCCCGTAACGCTCAAGGAAGCGGTCGCGGGCGCGGCGGTGCGCGTGCCGACGCCTGAAGGGCCGGTGAGCCTCAAGGTTCCCGCCGGATCGAGCTCGGGCAAGACCCTGCGACTCAAGGATCGCGGATTCCATGGCAAGACGGCGCGCGGCGACCTGCTCGTCACGCTGATGATCGAAATCCCCGGAGCCGATCCCAAACTTGCAGAGTTCGTCGCCGACTGGACCGATCAGGGGAACCCCCGCGCCCGGCTGGGCGTCTGAACGGATAGCGTGACCGAACCCATCTCCCCCGAATCGCCCGAGGCGCGGCGGCGTGGCTTTCACAAAAGGCTGTCGGACCTGGGCGTCACCGACCGGATGTTCGAGGTGACGAAGCGGGTGGTGGTCGGTGCCTTCAACGAAGGCTTCACCCATGCCGGCAACCTCGCCTATCTCAGCCTCGTCACTCTCTTCCCCTTCTTCATCGTCGCGGCGGCGATCGCGCGGCTGGTCGGGCGCACCGGCGACGGGCTTCAGGCGGTGAGCGCATTCCTGCAGACGGTGCCGCCCGAGGTCGCCAATCTGCTGCGCCCGGCGATCATCGAGGTGCTTGAGGGGCGCTCGGGCTCGCTGCTGTGGCTGGGCGCGCTGGTCGGGCTGTGGACCACATCCGGATTCATCGAAACGATCCGCGCGATCCTGCGCCAGGCTTATGGCATCCCGTCGGTCACGCCCTTCTGGCGGCTGAAGCTGGCGGCGATCGGCATGGTCGTCGCGTCGGTGGTGCTGGCGATGATGGCGTTCAGCTTCCAGGTCATCCTGCTCGGCGTGGAGCAGTTCATCTGGCGCTTCCTCCCCTTCGCATCGGGCACGGCGCAGCTCCTGTCGATTTCGCGGATTGCGCCCGCCATCGCGTTGTTCGCGGCGATGTACATCCTGTTCTACACGCTGACTCCATCGCGCTACCGCAAGTCATCCTGCCCGAAATGGCCCGGACCCGCCTTCGTCACCATATGGTGGATGGGGTGCACCGCCGCCTTGCCCGCGGTGATCGGCGCGTTCGGCGGCTATGGCCTGACCTATGGCAGCCTGGCTGGCGTGATGGTCGCGCTTATCTTCTTCTTTCTCATCGGCTTTGGCGTCGTTATCGGCGCCGAGCTCAACGCCGCACTGGCAGAAACGCCCGATAACGGGTTAGAGACACCGTCAGAGGGACCGGAGGGTAAGACGTGACCGGATTGATGCAGGGTAAACGCGGGCTCATCATGGGGCTCGCCAATGATCGTTCGCTGGCCTGGGGCATCGCCAAGAAGCTGCGCGAACAGGGCGCGGAACTGGCGTTCAGCTATCAGGGCGAAGCGCTGGAGCGGCGGGTGCGCCCGCTCGCGACCGAATTGGGCAGCGATTTCCTGATCGAGTGCGATGTCAGCGACATGGCCGAGCTCGACAAGACGTTCGAGACGCTGGCGGAGCGCTGGCCGACGATCGACTTCGTCGTCCACGCGATCGGCTTTTCGGACAAGAACGAGCTGCGCGGCGGCTATGTCGACACCAGCCTCGACAATTTCCTGATGACGATGAACATCAGCGTCTATTCCTTCGTCGCAGTGGCGAAGCGCGCGAGCGCGATGATGCCGAACGGCGGCTCGCTGCTGACGCTCAGCTATTACGGCGCGGAGAAGGTCATTCCGCACTACAACGTGATGGGCGTGGCGAAGGCGGCGCTGGAAACCAGCGTCCAGTATCTCGCGGTCGACCTTGGCCGCGACAATATCCGTGTCAACGCGATCAGCGCCGGCCCGATCAAGACGCTCGCCGCATCGGGCATCGGCGACTTCCGCCTGATCCTCAAATGGAACGAGCTGAACGCGCCGCTCAAGCGCAACGTGACGATCGAGGATGTCGGCGGCGCCGGCCTCTACCTCCTCTCCGACCTCGCATCGGGCGTGACCGGCGAAACGCATCATGTCGACGCTGGCTACCATGTCATCGGCATGAAGGCCGAAGACGCCCCGGATATCGCGCTGGCCTGATCGAAAGAGCTGAGTGGATAGAGGGAGCGAACATGCCCGTGATATTCCGTGACGGGGGCTATCGCTTTTTCTTCTATGCGCATGAGGGCAATCCGCGCGAGCCGGTGCACGTCCATGTGGCGCGCGCGGGGGCTGATGCGAAGCTATGGCTATATCCCGAGGTCAGAGTAGCCTATAATCGAAAGATGAATCCGCGCGAGTTGCGTGAGATTGAAGAGGTCGTCGAGCGGCGGCGTCAGGAAATAGAAGATGCATGGAACGCCTTTTTCGCCTGAGCCCACACAAGTCGAGTTCGATGAAGACTCGATGTGGGTGACGCTGGAAGATGGGCGCACGATCGGGGTGCCGTTGGCGTGGTTTCCGCGCTTGTTGAAAGGCAGCGCGGAAGCGCGGCAAGACTTCTTCCTTTCGCCGAGCGGAATTCATTGGGACACGCTGGACGAAGACATCGCGATTGCAGGGTTGTTGGCCGATCGCATGGAAGTTCCGCCGCCCGCTCGCGCTGCGTGATCAACCGCCGATGACCATCGCCATCCGCCCCGCGACCGGCGGCGATGTCGCCGCGATCGACGCCCTGCTCCGGCGCAGCTTTCCTGCGGCGGATGAGGCGAACCTTGTTCGCCAGCTCTGCATCGATGGCGACATGGTGCTGACCCTGGTCGCGGATGACGAGGAGACCGGCGCGCTCGCGGGCATGGTCGCGTTCAGCCGCATGGCGGTGGCCGTCAACGACGTACCCCTCGCCGCCGTCGCGCTCGCGCCGGTCGCGGTCGAGGCGGCGTATCGCCAGCAGGGTGTGGCCGAAGCACTGATCGCCGCCGGGCACCGGCACCTCGGTGATGCGGGCTATCTGCTCAGCTTCGTGCTCGGCGATCCGGCCTATTATGGCCGCTTCGGCTATGCCCCCGACCTCGCGTGCGGGTTCGACTCGCCCTATGCCGGGGAGTATCTGATGGCGCTGGCGTTGCAGGACGGAAAGTTCCCCTGCGGCGTGCGCGGCGCGGCAAGTCATGCGGCGGCGTTCGCAGCGCTCGGAGAGCAGGCCGAGGCATAGCGGGCATTGCCCGGCCCCGCGCCCTTCTTGCTTTCAAATCGCGGGCGTTTGGGCAAGGAGATGATGCCATGAGCTTCAACACCTTCGGCCGCGTCCTGCGCTTCACCACCTTTGGCGAGAGCCACGGCCCCGCCATCGGCGCCGTGGTCGATGGCTGCCCGCCTCGCCTCGACCTCAGTGAAGCCGATATTCAGCCCTTCCTCGACAAGCGCCGCCCCGGCACGTCGCGCTTCACGACGCAGCGGCAGGAACCGGATCAGGTGCGCATCCTGTCCGGCGTGTTCGAGGGGCGGACCACCGGCACGCCGATCGGCCTGTTGATCGACAATGTCGACCAGCGCTCAAAGGATTATTCAGAGGTCGCGAGCGCCTATCGCCCCGGCCATGCCGACTATGCCTATGATGCCAAATACGGCTTTCGCGACTATCGCGGCGGCGGGCGCTCTTCGGCACGTGAGACGGCGATGCGCGTCGCCGCGGGGGCGGTTGCGCGCAAGGTGATTCCGGAAGTCCGCATCCGTGCCTGGGTCGAACAGATCGGGCACCACCCGATCCTCTATTCGCGCTTCGACGACGCACAGATCGACAACAACGCCTTCTTCTCCCCCGATCCGGTCGCAGCGGAGCAATGGGAAAAGGTGATCGACGCCGCGCGCAAGGACGGCTCCTCGCTCGGCGCGGTCGTGGTGTGCGAGGCCGAGGGCGTTCCCCCCGGCTGGGGCGCGCCGCTCTATGCCAAGCTGGACAGCGAGTTGGCAGCGGCGATGATGAGCATCAATGCAGTCAAGGGCGTCGAGATTGGGGACGGGTTCGCGGCAGCGCTGTCGACGGGCGAGGGCAATGCCGATCCGATGCGCCCCGGCACGGCGGGCGCAGGTCCGCAATTCCTCGCCAACCATGCCGGCGGCATCGCGGGCGGCATTTCGACCGGCCAGCCGGTGCGCGTGCGCGTCGCGTTCAAGCCGACCAGCTCGATCCTCACGCCGGTCGAAACGATCACCCGCGAGGGCGAAGCGACCGAGATCCGCACCAAGGGCCGCCACGACCCCTGTGTCGGCATTCGCGGCGTGCCGGTGGTCGAGGCGATGATGGCGCTGGTGCTAGCCGACCAGAAGCTGCTCCACCGCGCGCAGTGCGGGTGAGCGGGAAGGGTACAGATCAGAAACGGGACAAAGCGTTGAGTGCGCATGAACCTTCGCGGATCATGCGCGTTCGACCCAACACCTTGTAACCCGGAGTTTTTATCTCATGCGCCACCGGACGCTGTTCAACCTCATCGCCCATGGTGGATCAAAAGCGGACCTTGCCCAATCCCCCGCGAACCTGCCGCAAACGCCGCGTCGAAATAAGATCGAAACGGGCAGCCGTGCGCCCGTCCCGGCCAAGATCCCTCATTCCTGATCCTGCCCTTAGTCCGCGAACGGATCGCGCACCAGGATCGTGTCCTCACGCTCCGGACTGGTCGACACCAGCGCGACCGGGCATCCGATCAGCTCCTCGATCCGCCGGATATATTTGATCGCCTGCGCCGGCAGCTGCGCCCAGCTGCGTGCGCCGGCAGTCGATCCGCTCCAGCCTTCAATCTCCTCATAGACCGCGACGGCGCGCGCCTGATCCTGCGGGCTGGGGGGCAGGTAATCATAATGCTTGTCGCCGACGGTGTAGCCGGTGCAGATCTTCAGCGTCTCCATCCCGTCGAGAATGTCGAGCTTGGTCAGCGCGATGCCGGTGATGCCGCTCAGCGCGACCGACTGGCGCACCAGCACCGCGTCGAACCAGCCGCAGCGGCGCTTGCGGCCCGTGACGACGCCGAACTCGCGCCCGCGCGTGCCGAGCAGCTCGCCGATCTCATTATCCTGCTCGCTCGGGAACGGGCCGGAGCCGACGCGGGTCGTGTACGCCTTGACGATCCCGAGCACGAAGCCGACCGACCCCGGGCCAAGGCCGGAGCCCGCCGCCGCCGCGCCGCTCACCGTGTTGGACGAGGTGACGAACGGGTAGGTGCCATGGTCGATGTCGAGCAGCGCGCCCTGCGCCCCCTCGAACAGGATGCGCTTGCCCGCTTCCTTCGCGCCCTTCAGCGTCAGCCACACCGGCGCGGCATAGGGCAGCACCGACGGCGCGATCTCGCGCAATTCCGCGATCAGCGCCTCGCGGTCGATCGGCGGCTGGCCGAACCCGGTGCGCAGCGCGTCGTGATGCGCGCAGAGGCGATCGAGCTGCGGCCCCAGATCGTCGATATGCGCCAGGTCGCACACCCGGATCGCGCGGCGCCCAACCTTGTCCTCATAGGCCGGGCCGATGCCGCGCCGCGTGGTGCCGATCTTGCCCGCGCCGCTCGCATCCTCGCGCAGCGCGTCGAGGTCGCGGTGGAACGGCAGGATCAGCGGCGCGGTTTCTGCAACTTGCAGCGTTTCGGGCGTGATCTCGACGCCCTGCGCGCGCAGCTTCTCGATCTCGTCGCGGAAATGCCAGGGGTCGAACACCACGCCATTGCCGATCAGCGACAGCGTGCCGCGCACCAGGCCCGAAGGGAGCAGCGAAAGCTTGTACACCTTGTCGCCGACGACCAGCGTGTGACCCGCGTTGTGCCCGCCCTGAAAACGGACGACCAGATCGGCGCGGCTGGCGAGCCAGTCGACGATCTTGCCCTTGCCCTCATCGCCCCATTGGGCGCCGATCACCGCGACGTTCGCCAAATTCCCGATCCTTTCAGGTTATGCGCCGTCCCCCTAGTCCCCACGGGCGCGCGCGTCCAGCATCGCGCGGTCAGCTGTCGAGCGTGGCGCGGACCTTGGCGGCGAGCTGATCGACGCCGAACGGTTTGGCAATCAGCGCGGCGGAAATCCCCGCGTCATTGGTGATGACATTCTCATCGGGGGTGTAGCCGCTGGTGTAGAGCACCTTGAGGTCGGGCTGGCGCGCGCGCGCGCGGCGGGCCAGTTCGTCGCCGGTCATCTCCGGCATCACCACATCGGTGAACAACAGCGAGATAGGCTGCTGGCCCCGCGCCATGATCCGCAGCGCCTCGATCCCGTCGGGTGCCTGCAATACGGTATAGCCCAGCTCGCGCAGCGCCTCGACCGAATGGTTGCGCACCCGCTCCTCATCCTCGACCACCAGGATCACCTCGTCCGGCGATCCGGCGCGCTGGCCCAGTGACGCTGCATCCGGTGCGACGGGGTCCGCAGGCGCGTCGTGGCGGGGCAGCAACAGCGTGACGCGCGTACCCCTGCCGGGCGCGGTGTCGATTCCGACATGCCCACCCGATTGCCGCGCAAAGCCGAACACCTGGCTAAGGCCAAGGCCGGTACCCTTGCCGACCCCCTTGGTGGTGAAGAACGGGTCGAACGCGCGCGCGGCGACCTCTTCCGACATGCCCGATCCGGTGTCGGCGACGGTCAGTGCAACATAATCGCCGCTGGCCAGCCCAAGTTCGCCCGCCTCCGCCGCGTCGAGCGTGCGGTTGGCGGTCTCGATCGTCAGCCGTCCGCCATCGGGCATCGCATCGCGCGCATTGACCGACAGGTTGAGGATGACATTCTCGAGCAGATTGGGGTCGGCAAGCGCCGTCGAAAGCTGGCTTTGCAACCGCGTCTCGACGGTCACCTTCTCTCCCAGCGTGCGCATCAACAACTCGATCATCCCCGACACAAGTGCGTTGATGTCGAGCGGCACCGGCGCAAGCGGTTGTTGCCGGGCAAAGCCGAGCAGCCGCTGGGTCAGCGCCGCAGCACGGGTCGCGCCGTCCTTGGCTGCGACGATATAGCGGTCGAGATCGGTCGCGCCCTGTGCGATCCGGCGTTCGAGCATGTCGAGCGAGCCGATGATGACCGCCAGCATGTTGTTGAAATCATGCGCGATGCCGCCAGTGAGCTGGCCCACCGCCTCCATCTTGTGCGCCTGACGCAGCCGCTCCTCGGCGGCCATCAGCTGGCGGGTGCGCTCGCCCACCGCCTGTTCCAGCTCCTCGCGCGACCGGGTCAGCACCTCGCGCGCATCGACAATGTCCTGGATATCGGTGCAGGTGCCGAACCAGCGGGTAATCGCGCCGGTCTCGTCCCGCACCGGCTGCGCGCGTCCCAGCACCCAGCGATAGGCACCGCTATGGTGCCGCAACCGATATTCGATGTGATAAGGGTCGCCGGTCGCCAGGCTATGGCCCCAGATCGTGAGCGCGCGTTGCCGGTCATCGACGTGGAACAGGCCGTTCCACGCCTCCCCGTCCGTCGAGCCCTGGGGTACCCCGGTGAATTCATACCAGCGGTCGTTGAAATAGTCGTGAAAGCCGTCCGGACGAGTCGACCACACCATCGGGTCGATCGAATTGGCGATGGCGCGAAACTTGGCTTCGCTCTCGCGCAGCGCGGTCACTGCGGCGGCGCGCTCGACCGCGTCCCAGGCCGATTGCGCCACGGCCTCGATCAACGCGACTTCTTCGTGACGCCACTGACGTGGCTGCGCCTGATTGGCATAGAGGCTTGCGACCCACGCCCCCCCGCGCATCAGCGGCACGCCGACCGCTGCGGGAGAATAGCGGGACAGGTCGCTGCCGATGAACCGCGCATCATTGGCGGCATCATGCGTCACCAGCGTCAGTCCCTGCCGGTACATTGCATTGGCGGCACCCATATCGAGCCGCTGTGTACCCTCCAGCGAGCGTAGCTTGCCGCTGGTCACGCACGGCCCGAACTGGACCGCCGCTTCGCCGGCAACCCGGTAGAAGCCGACCCGATCGAGCCCGAGTCGCTCGGCGATCGCGCCGGCGCTGAGCCGCATGATCGCATCGGGTGAATCGAGCGCGCGCTGACGGCTGGCGAGGTCGAACAGGAACGCCTGATCCTGCGTCGCCGCCTCAAGCTCGGCGGCGGCCTTGCGCGCGGCTTCCTCCGCCTCGCGGCGCTCGGTGATCTCGAAAATGACCCCGGGGAAGCGAACCGCGCGCCCGTTCGCGTCATAGCTGCACCGTCCCTGTGCAGTGACCCAACGCACCCGACCGTCATGATCGACCAGCCGATATTCGCTCGAAAGCCGGTCGCCGCTGCGGATCGCCTGCTCGGTCTCTGCGCGCAGGCGCGGCGCGTCGTCGGGGTGAACATGGCTGAGAAACGCCTCGCCCGGCCCGCCCTGCTCGGCGAGCGCGGGATCAACCCCGTAGAGACCGGCCAGGCGTGCATCGGTGCGCAGCCGGTTGGTGGTCAGATCCCAATCCCACACGCCGACGATGTTCGTTGCCTGAAGCGCGAGCTGGAGCCGTTCCTCGCTCTCGCGCAGGCGCGTCTCGGCGACGACGCGTTCGGTAACGTCGTTGACCTCAACGAAAATCCCGGTGGTTGCCCCGGCCCCGTCCTTGATCGGCTGATAGACGAAGTCGAGCATCCGGGTCTCGGCGACGCCGTCGCGCATCAGCTCAACGGGCTGACCGCTCGCGCGAAACGCGGCGCCGCTCGTGAACACCCGGTCGAGCAGGTCGATAAAGCCCTGTTCGACCACTTCAGGCAACGCCTCTGCCACGGTCCTGCCCAGCAGATCGTTCCGACCGGTCAGTTCGTGATAGGCCGGATTGGCCAGCGCAAAGACATGCTCCGGCCCCTCCAGCAAGGCGACCGCGCCGGGCGCTTGCTGGAACAGCTCGTGCAGCCGCTCGATCTCGGCCCGACGCTCGCGCTGGGCCAGCACAGTGGCGGTCGTCTCATTGCCCTGATTGAGGATGCCGCAGACCTGGCCATGCTCGTCGCGGATCGGAGTAAAGCTGTAATTCCAATAGGTTTCACGCGGCTCGCCGCCCCGTTCCATGTCGAGCCGCTGGTCATAGGTGGCAAAGCCCTCGCCCGTGGCAATCACCTGCGCAAATTGCGGTCCGACCACGTCCCAGATTTCGGGCCAGACCTCCGCCCCTGGCCGACCCAATGCGGCGGGATGGCGCTCGGCGGGGATTGGGGCCCAGGCGTCGTTGTAGAATAGCCGCAGCTCCGGCCCCCAATAGATCGCCGTCGGCATCTGCGACCCCAGGCAGATGCCCAGCGCGAAGCGCAGCGGTTGCGGCCAGCGGTCGGGCGGGCCGAGCGGGGTTGCGGCCCAGTCATGCTCGCGTATCCGACGGCCCATCTCGCCGCCTTGCTCCAGGAATCGAAGCTCGGAATACATGTGTTCAGCGTTGCGGGTTGCGTCCGCGCCTGTCAATGCGGGTTGGGCAAGGACTCGCCGAAAACCAGACGGTTAGAGCAGGCGGGCCGGGAGCAGGAGAAGCAGCGTGAAACTCGCCAGTCTGAAACAGGGTCGCGATGGTCGCCTCGTCGTCGTGTCGAGCGATCTCGCCTGGTATGCCGATGCCGGCCATATTGTCGGGACGCTGCAGGCCGCGCTCGACGATTGGGACCAATATGAGGGCGCGTTGCGCAACCTCGCCACCGATCTCGACCATGAGGTGATCCCGCGCGAGCGGTTCCATGAGCGCGATGCGGCCGCGCCGCTGCCGCGTGCCTATCAATGGGCCGATGGCTCGGCCTATGTGAACCATGTCGCTTTGGTCCGTCAGGCACGCAATGCCGAGATGCCGGACACCTTCTGGCACGATCCACTGATGTATCAGGGGGGCAGCGACGGGTTTTTGGGGCCGCGCGATCCGATCCCGCTCGCCGACGAAGACTGGGGCTGCGACCTCGAGGCCGAAGTGGTGGTGGTTACCGGCGACGTCCCGCTCGGCGCGAGCCGGGAGGAGGCGCTCGCCGCGGTCCGCCTGGTGGGCCTGACCAACGATGTCAGCCTGCGCAACCTGATCCCGGGTGAGCTGGCCAAGGGATTCGGCTTCTTCCAGTCCAAGCCCGCCAGCGCCTTCTCCCCCGTGTTCGTCACCCCGGACGCGCTCGGCGACTGGTGGCGGGACGGCAAGCTGCACCGCAAGCTGATGGTCGATCTGAACAGCCAGCCCTTCGGCCGCGCCGAAGCGGGCGAGGACATGACCTTCGATTTCGGGACGCTGATCGCGCACGCGGCGAAGACTCGCGCGCTGGGGGCTGGCACGATCATCGGATCGGGCACCGTGTCGAACCGCGACGCCGATGGCGGCCCGGGCAGGCCGATCGCGCAGGGCGGCGTCGGCTATTCCTGCCTTGCCGAAGTCCGCACGGTGGAAACGATCCGTGACGGGAAGCCATCGACACCGTTCCTGAAAGCAGGCGACACCGTCCGCATCTGGGCCGAGGACGACAAGCACCACCCGATCTTCGGCGTGATCGAACAAACCGTCGGGGGGTGACGCCAAAGCCTCCCCCAGCAATCTGGGGGAGGAATAGCGCTGCGACCAGCATTGCCGTTCGTCGAGTCCCGCTTGCCAAGGCCGACCCGGGCCGTATCATCCGCCTATCACACCATTTCCCAGGGGAAGTTCATGAAGCCCGTTTCCGGCGCGATCCTGCTCGCCACCGTCTCGTTCCTGTCGATCCTGCCCGCTGCAGCCCAGACGCCGGCTGCTACGCCGGCGACCGCGACGGTCGATCCTGCGCCAATGACCGCCCCCTGGCCTGGCCCGTTCGACGGCGTTCCGCAGTGGGACAAGGTGACCCCGGCGATGTTCCCAGCCGCCTTTGAGAAGGGCATGGCCGAGGCACGCGCCGCCTTCGCCAAGGTGCGCGACAACCCCGAAGCGCCGACCTTCGCCAACACGATCGAGGCACCGGCCAAGGCGACCACCGCCTTGTCGCGCGTCATCCCGGTCTGGGGCGTCTATACCAGCAACCTCGCCAGCCCCGAGGTGCAGAAGATCGCGCGCGAGTGGAGCCCGAAGCTGTCGGCCTTCTCGACCGAACTCAGCCTCGACCCCAAGATGTTCGCCCGCGTGAAGACGCTCTACGACAAGCGCCAGACGCTCGGCCTCAATGCCCAGCAGATGCGCCTGCTTGAGCGCAGCTATCGCGATTATGTGACATCGGGCGCGCTGCTCAACGAGGCGCAAAAGGCCGAGATCAAGCGGATCAACGGCGAACTCTCGGTCGCCTATACCGAATTCAGCCGTCGCGTGCTGGCGGACGAGGAAACCGCGATCATCATCGACAATGAGGCGGACCTTGCGGGCTTGCCCGACAGCTTCAAGGCGAGCCTTGCCGAAGAGGCCAAGGCGCGTGGGCAGGCGGGCAAATGGGCGGTCAAGAACACCCGTTCGTCGATGCAGCCCTTCCTGATGTACGCCACCAACCGCGCGCTGCGCGAGAAGGTGTACAACGCCTATATCAACCGCGGCGACAATGGCGGCGCGACCGATACCAATGCGATCATCGCCAACATCCTGAAGCTGCGTCAGGAGCGCGCCAAGATCCTCGGCTTCAAGACCCATGCCCATTACCGCATGGACGACACGATGGCCGAGACGCCGGAGAATGCGACGAAGCTGATGATGTCGGTCTGGCCCGCGGCGGTCGCTCGGGTGAAACAGGAAGTCGCAGACATGCAAGCGCTCGCCGATGAGGAGGCAAAGGCGGGCAAGGGGCCGAAGATCAAGATCGAGGGCTGGGACTATCGCTTCTACGCGGAGAAGGTCCGCAAGGCGAAGTACGACCTCGATGAGAGCGAGGTGAAGCCGTATCTTGAGCTTAACAACATGGTCAACGCCATGTTCTACGCTGCCGGGCGGCTCTATGACCTTGAATTCAAGGAGAATACCGGCACGATCCCGGTGTTCCAGGCCGATGTGCGGACGTTCGAGGTCAAGCGGTTGGGCAAGACGATCGGCGTTTTCTACCTCGACAATTTCGCGCGCGCGGGGAAGCGCTCGGGGGCGTGGGCGACCAGCTATCGCGGGCGTTCGGGGTTGCGCGGCGACACGATCGTGCTGGCGTCGAACAACAACAACTTCACCAAGGGTGGGGGCGGCGAGCCGACGCTGATCAGCATCGACGACGCATCGACGCTGTTCCACGAGTTCGGCCATGCGCTGCACAGCCTGCTCGGCAATGTCTATTATCCGGGCCTCGCTGGCACGCCGCGCGACTTCGTCGAATATCCGAGCCAGGTGAACGAAAACTGGCTGCTGACCCCCGACGTGCTTAACCGCTTCGCCAAGCACTACAAGACGGGCGAGGTGATTCCGGCGGCGCTGGTGGAGAAGATCGAGAAAGCGTCGACCTTCAACCAGGGCTTCGACACAGTCGAGTATCTCTCGTCCGCCATTGTGGACATGCAACTCCACAATCGCGACACCCCGGTGACCGATCCCGACGCGTTCGAACGCGACACGCTCGCTTCTTTGGGTATGCCAAAGGAAATCGTGATGCGGCACCGCCTGCCGCAGTTCAATCACCTGTTCTCCTCCGACGCCTATTCGGCGGGCTATTACAGCTACCTCTGGTCGGAAACGATGGATGCCGACACCTGGGCAGCGTTCGAGGAAAGCGGCAATGTCTGGGACAAGGCCACGGCGGACAAGTTCCGCACGATCCTGTTGGAAACCGGCAACGAAACCGACCGCAAGGAAGCCTATAAGGCGTTCCGCGGGCGCGATCCGGACGTCAACGCACTGTTCAAGCGCCGCGGCTTCCCGACCGGAAACTGAGTTGAAAACGCCGCCGGGTCACTCCGGCGGCGTCACCTCCCAGTCGATCGGCTTGAACGACCCGTTGTTCGACTGCAGCGCCGAACAGGCGGTCAGCCCGATCACCAGATCCTCCATCGCTCGAAACACGATCCGGTCCCCCGCCTTGCTCAGCGGCGGATCGACGCGCAGTTCGCCGGTGGTGCCGTCAACGGGCACGTTCATGAAACAGTTGAACGCGGTCGGGATCATGTCCTCCGCGACCCCATAGGGCGCGAGCGCGGCGGCGAGGTTGCCGAAGCATCCGCGATGCGGATCGGTGTCGCCATAGATGATCCGGAACGTATCCTTCGAACAGGGCGTCAGCAGGAAATCGTGCCGCCCGACATCGTCCGCGACGATTTCGAGCAGCACATTGCTGCGGTTCGAATAGAGTTTGTCGCCGGTGGTCAGATAGATGCGGCTGGCATAGTCCAGCGTCCGACCGGACGAGATTACCTCGCGGATGTCATCCTTGCGATAGGCGAGCAGGTCAGCGACCTGTTCGCCGGTCGGGTCGGTGACGGTCAGCAACGCGCCCCTTGGCAGCTCAAAGGCGACGCCCGAGCGCGGTTCGATCCTATGCGGCATCCTGCGCCTCCCCGCGTCCACGGAACGGGCAGCGCCATTCGGGATCGACCACCCGCCCGCTATACTGCCGCGCCTCTGAAACCGTGCCGTGCTGCGCGAGCATCGGATTGGGCGCGCCCGCCAGTGCGACATCGCGTGCGACGATCGAATCGCGCAGCTTTTCATAGCGCCCCTGCGCGCGCAGTTGCTCAAACTGGTCGTGCAGGTTGAATACCAGCGCGGGGCGCTCGAATCTGCGTGCCGGGCGGCTGGCCTGCGGGTGCAGACCGACGACGAAAAACGCTTCGCCACCGAAGCTCAGCGAAAAATGCGGATCGTCGGGATCATGGCTGACGCGCGGGTCCGGGATTTGGCCCAGCCATTCGTCCTTGTCGGTCAAGGATTGGACCCGCGCCCACAAATTGGCCTCAAATGCGGGTTCGTCCAGGTCGCCGTCCTGTTCGAACAGCACGACGAGCGACTGGAACAGCTCGGGTTCGGCGCGGTAGCTCGCGGCGAGGTCGTGGAGATTGGGCAGGATGCGCAGATCGTCCCACGCCGACGCGATATCCTTACCCACGACGAAGCGCATCCGGTCGCGGCTTAGTGCCGACTTGGCACCGACGCAGGGAAACGCGGTCGATCTGACAATGGCGCGGAAGCGCTCCGCCAGCGGGTGTGCGGAATCGTCGCAGGGTTTCAGCATCACCGCCCAACGCATGGCGGCGCGCGTTGTTCAAAATGAAAAGGGCCGGCGTCCCGCAGGAAGCCGGCCCTCAATTCACGCCGTCACGCAACCGGATTAGCGGCGGCAATAGCCCGGACGGTCCGACCGGTCGATTTCGCGGCCCGCCAGCGCGCCGACGACACCGCCCAGAAGCGTGCCGAGCGTCTTGTCGCCACGACCCGCGATCGCATTACCGGCAAGGCCACCGGCGATCGCGCCGACAATCGTACCGCCGTCGCCGTCACGGCACTTTTCAGCAGCGCGCGAACGCGACTGGTAGCGGCGGTCGCTGCGGCGATATTCGCGATAACCGTCGCGCTGATAGCCGCGGTCGTCGCGATATTCGTAACGGCTCTGCGCCGATGCCTGCGTCGCCGGGACAAGCGCCGTACCGGTCATCGCGAGTGCGGCGCCGATCAGGGAAAGCTTCTTGAACATGTCGTTTCTCCTTGTTCGTGCAATTCGTTGAACAAGGGATTCGCACAATCGCGTTGAGCGCTGTCTGAATACGCTCGTTATCAGCGGTTCAGGGTCATTGCTGAAATCATAAGGGGGGTGCCGGTGCGCCCGCAGCGCCCAAGGGGGGAGTGCCTTCGTCCCGGTACGCAACGCGGGAAATCGGGCAGGGCGTTCGGATCGCACCGGCATGTCGGGCAGGTCCGCGAAATACGCCGCGGAACAGCTTGGCTGTCGGCTAGCTGAACGGGGTTGAGCGCTGGCTGAACAAGGCTGTTATCCAAGGTTCAGCTTTGCGGCACGATTGCGGCCGTTATGAAGGGGGCTGCGATGCGTATCCTCCTGTCGATCCTGCTGATGTTGTTGTTCGTTCCGGGCTGGTCGGGCGAGCCGCGGCTCCCGCTGCTGCCGCGCGAGGCCGCGATCCGGGCGACCCGGGTCGTGCTCGACGCGGACGACCCCGCGCGCACGAGGATCGGCGGATTGACCTTCCTCGGCGGGGTGGTGCTCGACGGGCCGGGGGCCGCGTTTGGCGGGTTTTCGGCGATGCTGATTGAGGGCGAACGGTTCACCCTGCTCAGCGACGGCGGCAACATCGTATCGTTCGACATGGGTGCCGACTGGGTTCTGCGCGCGGAGCGCTTTGCCGAGCTTCCACTGGGTCCGGGCAAAGGCTGGCACAAGCGCGAGCGTGACAGCGAATCGCTGACTCGTGATCCTACGACCGGCCAAATCTGGGTAGGGTTCGAACGGGCGAACCAGATCTGGCGCTATGCCCCCGGCTTTGCGCGCGCGGAGCAGCATGTCGCTCCGCCGGCAATGGCAAACTGGCCCAGCAATGGCGGTGCGGAGGCGATGGTGCGGCTGCGCGACGGGCGGTTTGTGGTGCTGGCGGAGGGGCGCAAGGGCAGCGCGAAGGGAACGGTGCGTGGGCTAATGTTCAGCGGTGATCCGGTGATCGCGCCCCGGCACGGCTTCACGTTCAGCTATCGTCCGCCGCGTGGGTTCAAGCCGACCGAGATCGTGGAATTGCCCGACGGTCGGCTAGCGGTGCTCAACCGGCGCTTTGCATTGTCCAGCATGTTCACGGCAGTGCTGACGATTGTCCCGCGCGCCGCAGTTCGGCCCGGCGCGATCGTCACGGGGCGGGAAATCGCGCGATTCGAACCGCCGGGGCTGCACGATAATTTCGAGGCGATGGCCGTGACGCAGGAGGGCCGGGACACGATCCTGTGGATTGCGTCGGACGATAATCAATCGTGGATACAGCGCTCGCTGCTGCTCAAGTTCCGGCTGGAGAAATAAGCGGGCCGGTGCCACGATCCGCAAAACACCGAACGGCCCGCATCCCATGCGGGAGCGGGCCGGTCGTAAACGGCGAACCCCGCAGGGATCAGGCCGCGGCAGTCGCCTTCTTGACGATCTCGCGCTTCAGGCGGCGCGCGCGCAGCGACAGCTTGTCGTCGCCGGTCTTGAGCAGCCAGTTGTCGAGGCCGCCATTATGCTCGACCGAGCGCAGACCGTGGGTCGACACGCGCAGACGGATCGAACGCTCCAGCGAATCGGACATCAGTGTCACATTCTGCAGATTCGGCAGAAAGGTACGCTTGGTCTTGTTATTGGCGTGGGAAACATTGTGTCCCACCTGCCGGCCCTTGCCGGTCAGCTCGCAAATGCGCGACATCGGATCGTTCCTAGGTTTCTGGCCTGTCCGGCAACGCCGGGAAAGAGCGGCCCGATAACGGGACAGGGCGATTTCGTCAACCGTGCATCGCCCTGTATCGCACCGTGCGCGCAACCCCTATGGTCAATGACGCGTTATTTCGCAAACGATTCAACTGGGGAGATCGAACCGATGCGTGGACTTCTGGCGATTCTGGGCCTCGCGGCCGTCGTGGTCGTGGTGCTGATGTCATTGGGTATGCTCAGCATCAACATGCAGTCGGGGGCGCTTCCGACGATCAAGTTCGAAGGCGGCAAGGCGCCGAGCGTCGCGGCCGATGTCGGCGATGTCGGCATGGGCACCACCAACAAGACGATTCAGGTGCCGACCATCACCATGGAGAACAAGACCATCCAGGTGCCGACCGTCGAGGTCGAGAAGGCGCAGCCGACTCCGGCCGCGCAGTAAAGCGTTCACCTTCCAAGGCGGCGGCGCGCAGTGGCGGGCCGTCGCCCTTTGGGCCATAGCAGCGACATGTTTCCGCTGCCCGAACCCATGCGCGCCGCGCTCGACGCCGCCCGCGCCGCTGCCGAGACCAGCGAGGTGCCGGTTGGTGCGGTGGTGATGCAGGGCGAGCGGGTGGTCGCAGTCGCCGGCAACGCGCCGCGCACGCTGCACGACCCGACTGCCCATGCCGAGATACTTGCGATTCGCGCCGCAGCGCAGGCGCTGGGGCGGGATCGACTCGAAGATTGCGATTTGTGGGTGACGCTGGAGCCGTGCGCGATGTGCGCCGGGGCCATTGCCCATGCCCGAATCGCGCGCCTCTATTATGCCGCGAGCGACCCCAAGGGTGGCGCGGTCGAGCATGGCCCGCGTTTCTTTACGCAACCGACCTGCCATCACCGACCTGAGGTCTATCCCGGGATCGGCGAGGGCGAAGCGAGCGCGCTGCTGCGCGACTTCTTCGCTGCGCGGCGGTAATCTCCCTCTCTCCGCTTGCGGGGAGAGGGCCGGGGAGAGGGGGGCTGATGTGGCGGCTCCTGCCGATCCGACAGCCCCCTCTCCCGGCGGCGCTTCGCGCGTCACCCTCTCCCCGCAAGCGGAGAGAGGGTAAGTTGCTCTCAAGTTCAGCGCATGTCGCTTTCCCGAATCGGGACGATCTTGATTTCGACCCGACGGTTTTGCGCGCGGCCCTCGATCGTGTCGTTCGACGCAATCGGCTGGGTCTCGCCATAGCCGAGCGTTTCAAGCCGGGCGGCCTCGACCCCGCGCATCACCAGATAGTCGGCAACAGCGCGTGCGCGGCGTTCGGACAGCGCCTGATTATGGGCGTCTGACCCGGTCGAATCGGTGTGGCCATACACGTCGACATAAGTCTGGTTATAGCGGTCCAGCACATCGGCGACCTTGTCGAGCGTCGGGCGGTATTGCGCCTGGACGGTCGAACTGTCGGTGGCGAAGGTGATTCCCGACGGCATCGACAGGATCAGCTCGTCGCCGCGGCGGATTACCTCGACATCGGTACCCGCGGTGCGTTCGCGAATCTCGCGCTCCTGCCGGTCCATATAATTGCCGATTGCGGCACCCGCGACCGCGCCGATGCCGGCACCGACGATCTTTTCGGTTCGGTCGCGGCGACCGCCGACGATGTCGCCGAGCAGATAACCGCCCAGCGCGCCGCCGATTGCGCCGATCCCGGCCTTCGACATCCGCTGCTCGCCGGTGACCGGATCGGTGACGCAGGCACCGGTCAGTGCGAGCGCGGCGATAGCGGGGATTACCGCCCAGTTGGTTGGAATACGCATTGATTACCTCCATGAACTTTCACGCGCCAAACGGCCCGGACACGCCCGTTGTTCCGCCTGCGCACCAAAGCGGCTGTAATACCCCGTTGTGAAACGGGGCTGAATGCGACTATGGGGGTGGCAGGCCAATGGACCCGCTTCCCCTCATACCTTGGATCGACGTCGCGATCATTCTCGCACTGGTCGCGCTCAACGGCGTGTTCGCCATGTCCGAACTTGCGATCGTTTCGGCGCGCAAGGCGCGGCTGGAGGCGATGCTGCGCAGCGGCCGTCGCGGGGTGCAGACCGCGCTCGACCTGGCTTCCGACCCCGGCAAGTTTCTCTCGACCGTCCAGATCGGCATCACCCTGATCGGCATCATCAACGGCGCCTATTCGGGCGCGAGCCTGGGTATGCCGATGGCCGCGCGAATCGCGGCGCTGGGGGTCGAGACCGAGCTGGCCGAGACGATCGGCTTTGCCATTGTCATCGCTTTTACCACCTATGCCTCGCTCATCATGGGCGAGCTGGTTCCCAAGCAGTTCGCATTGCGCTCGCCCGAGCCGATTGCGGCGCTGGTCGCGACGCCGATGCTGTGGCTGGCGTGGATCACTGCGCCGGTCGTGTGGGTGCTCGACAAGAGCAGCGCGCTGGTCTTCCGTGTGCTCGGGCTTAACCGCGAATCCGAGAATCGCGTGACGGCCGAAGAGCTGCACATGATCTTTGCCGAGGCGACGCATTCGGGCGTGATCGAGGAGCATGAGCGCTCGATCATCTCGGGCGTCGTCCGCCTCGCCGACCGCCCGGTGCGCGAGGTGATGACCCCGCGTACCGATGTCGACTGGATCGACGTCAACCTGGACGAAGCCGCGATTCGCGCGGCGCTTGCGGCGACCCCGCACACCCGCCTGCCGGTTGCGGACGGGTCGGTCGATGCAGTCATCGGCGTGGTGCAGGCGCGCGACGTCGTGACCGCGCTGATCGAAGGGCGTCCGCTCGATCTGCGCGCGCTGGCGCAACCGGCACCGGTGCTGCCCGATCAGGTCGATGCCATGGACGCGCTCGGCGCACTGCGTCGTGCGGCGGTGCCGATGGGCTTTGTCCATGACGAATATGGGCATTTCGAGGGGATCGTGACCCCCGCCAATCTGCTCGCGGCGATTGCGGGTGATTTCCTGTCCGATGTCGATGCGGGCGATGATCCCGCGATTACGGTCCGCGACGACGGGTCGCTGCTGGTTTCGGGCCAACTCGCCGCCGATGCGCTGGCCGACCGGATCAAGATCGAGCTGCCCGAGGATCGCGACTATGCGACCGTCGCCGGGCTCGCGCTTGCGGTGCTCAAGCGGCTGCCCAATGAGGGCGAGAGCTTTGTCGAGCAGGGCTGGCGGTTTGAAGTCGTCGACATGGACGGGCACAAGATCGACAAGCTGCTGGTAAGCGAGATCGACGACTAGCTTTCGGCGTCGCGTTCTTCAGCCGTGCGTTCCGCGTCCTCAAGTGCCTGCTTGCGTTGACGGCGAAGGCGGCGTCCCCACCAGAGCATTGTTATCGCGCCCGCAGCGAGGATCGCGATCAGGATCATGTGCGAGACCGTCACCCAGGCGAACGTTTCGGCTATTCCGGCCGGCGGAACATAAGGTTTTTCGTCCATCGGTCAGGCCTCCCCGCACATGTCCGAAGTGATAATGCGCGAGGAGGCCGATCGGGCCCGTCAGTCCTTCGACGCGCTGCGCACTTCCTGCACCGCCGCCAGCTGGGCGAGCTTGAGGAATTCGTTGCGCCAATAGCCCTGCGGATTGCCCGCGAGTCCCCGGATCGCTGCATAGCTGTAGTTGCCGAGATATTTGTCGCCGCGCAGCTTCTGGCCCAGCGTCGCCACCGCGACGGCGAACGCCATGTCGCCGCTCGGCGCCGACGCGGTGCGCAGCAACGATGCGGGGATCGGTTGCTCGATCAGACGCGACGCATCCTCGCCGGGCAGCTTGTAGCGCAATTTGACGAAGGCCAGTTCGCGTCCCGACGCGCTCGGCGCGGGCGGGCGGTTGCCGTCATAGCGGCGATCGGGCAGCCAGCCCTTGCCGCCCGCAGGCACCACTTCGTAAATCGCCGTCACCTGATGCCCGGCACCGATGTCGCCCGCATCGACCGCGTCATTGTCGAAATCCTCCTCGGCCAGCGCACGGTTCTCGTATCCGATCAGGCGATACTGGCTGACCTGCGCCGGATTGAACTCGACCTGGACCTTCACGTCCTTGGCGATGGTGAAGAGCGAGGCGGACAGCTCGTCGTCGAGCACCTTCTGCGCCTCCATCGCCGAATCGATATAGGCATAGTTGCCGTTACCAAGGTCGGCGATGCGCTCCATCAGTGCCTCGTTGTAATTGCCCTGCCCAAAGCCTAGCGTGGTGAGGGTGACGCCGCTGTCGCGATATTTCTTCACCATCGCCTCCAGCGCCTTGTTGTCGCTGACCCCGACGTTGAAGTCGCCATCGGTGGCGACGAAAATGCGGTTGATCCCGCCCTTGATGAAGTTCGCGCTGGCGATGTCATAGGCGAGCTGGAGCCCCGCAGCGCCAGCGGTCGACCCGCCCGCCTCGAGGCAGTCGAGCGCGGCGCGGATATGTTTCGGGCTTGAGGTGGGGTCGAGCACCACGCCTGCGGCACCGGCATACACGACGATCGAAACGCGGTCCTTCGGCGTCAACTTGTCGGCGAGCATCGTCAGCGCGCGTTTGACCAAGGGCAGCTTGTCGTCGCTGCTCATCGACCCCGACACATCGACGAGGAAGACGAGGTTCGCCGCCGGCCGCCCCTGCGCGGTCACGTCATAGCCGCGCAGCCCGATGCGGACGAGGCGGGTGTCGGGGTTCCACGGGGTCTGCGCGACATCGGTGGTGACGCTGAACGGCTGTTGCCGCGAAGCGGGCAGCGGGTAATCGTAGCGGAAATAGTTGATCATCTCCTCGGTCCGCACCGCTTCGGCGGGGGGCGTCTGCCCCTTTTGCAGAAAGCGGCGGACGTTGGAGTAGGCACCGGTGTCGACATCGACCGAGAAGGTCGAGACTGGCGCGGTCGCGACCGACTGGACCGCGGCGACCTCCTTGCCCGCATAGCGTTCGCGGTTATCGGCTGCGCCATAGGGGGCAGTGGCGGCATAGCCCGGTGCGACCTTCATCCGCGCCGAATCGGCGGCGGAACCGGGCGCGATCGCCTGAGGTGCCGGGGCGGATACCATCGGCGGCGGCGACGGCGGGGCTGGGGGTGCGGCGAAGTAGCGGCGCTGCGGCATCGCGGACCCGGGACGATATCCACCGCTGCCAGTCTTGCACCGCACCGGCGAGTCATTGTCGACGCGCGGCGGGGCCGGCGGGCGGTTCTGCGTAGCGGGCGGGGGTGGCGCGGCTGCACCGAGCAGCAGCGAGAGCGAAACGAGCGCAGCGGTGCGGTGCATGGGCGGTCCCCTTGGTCGCGATGGAACCACAGGGCTGCGCCCTCCCGGATGAGCCGCAGATGAATGGGTGATAATGTTACATCGTTTGACTGAAACTGTCAGAAATGGCCGTCGTCCCAGCCTGCGCCGGGGTAACGGCGGGGTTCAGCCCCGCTCCCGCGCCACTTCGCGCCAGCCAATGTCGCGGCGCGCAAAGCCGGTGGGGAAGTCGATTGCATCGACCGCGCGATAGGCGGCGACCTGCGCTTCGGTGACGCTCGCGCCGGTAGCGGTGACAGTAAGGACACGCCCGCCCGCTGCAACCAACCTGTCGCCGTCCAGCCGGGTACCCGCCTGAAACACTTTCGCGCCGGTCGCCTCGGCTGCTGTGATCCCGCTAATCGCCCCGCCAGTCTCCGGCGTGCCGGGGTAGCCCTTCGCCGCCATCACCACGGTGAGCGCTGCGTCACTCGAAAAGCGCGGCGCGGTGCGCTCGGCCAACTCCCCAGCTTCGGTCGCCAGCATCAGCTCGAGCAGGTCGTCCTCCAGCCGCATCATCAGCACCTGGCATTCCGGGTCGCCGAAGCGGGCGTTGTATTCGATCAGCTTGGGGCCGGTGCGGGTCAGCATCAGCCCGGCATAGAGCACGCCCGAATAGGGTGTTCCCGCCTTGGCCATTCCTGCAATGGTCGGCTTGATGATCGTTTCGATTGCCTCGGCTTCGAGCGCCGGGGTCAGCACCGGCGCGGGACTGTACGCGCCCATGCCGCCGGTATTGGGGCCGGTGTCGCCGTCGCCGACGCGCTTGTGGTCCTGTGCAGAGCCAAAGGTCACAAAGTCGACGCCGTCGGTGATGACGAAGAAGCTCGCCTCCTCGCCCTCCAGAAACTCCTCGATCACCGCTTCGCCGCCGGGCTTTTCGAAGATCGCGGCGATGGCGGTCTGTGCCTCGTCCTCGCTCATTGCGACGGTGACGCCCTTGCCCGCAGCGAGACCGTCGGCCTTGATGACGACGGGACGCCCGAAATCGCGCGCCAGCACCGCGCGCGCGGTGTCGAGGTCGGACACGCGGGCATAACCCGCAGTCGGGATATTCTCACGCGCGCACAGATCCTTGGTAAAGCCCTTTGACCCCTCCAGCTGGGCGGCCGCCTGGCTCGGGCCGAACACGGGCAGCCCGGCGGCGCGCAGCGCGTCGCTGAGGCCATCGACCAACGGCGCTTCGGGGCCGACGACGACAAAGCCGATATCGTGCGCGCGACAAAAGGCGATCACGGCGGCATGATCGGTGAGCTTCACATCGTGGCACGTCGCATGATCGGCGATTCCGGGGTTGCCGGGGATCGCATGAAGGCTATCGAGCCAGGGCGATTGCGCGAGCTTCCAGGCGAGCGCATGTTCGCGGCCACCCGACCCAAGCAACAGGACGTTCATGTCAGATCCCTTCGACGACGACGATATGCCGCGGCTGGTAGCCGAGGGGCGGGAGGGGGACAATGATGCGCCGCTGTCCGTCGGCGAATTGTCGCAGCGGCTGAAACGGATGGTTGAGGGTGAGTTCGGCCATGTCCGGCTGCGCGGCGAGATTTCCGGGTACAAGCGCGCGGCATCGGGTCATGTCTATCTGGCGCTGAAAGACGCCGATGCGGTGATCGACGGGGTAATGTGGCGCGGCGCGGCCGACCGCCTGCCGTTCCGCCCGCAGGACGGGATCGAGGTCGTCGCGACCGGCAAGCTGACCACCTATCCCGGCCGCTCCAAGTACCAGATCGTGATCGACCGGATGGAGCTGGCCGGCGAGGGCGCGCTGATGGCGCTGTTCGAGAAGTTGAAGGCGCAACTGGCGAGCGAAGGACTGTTCGATGTCGCGCGCAAGCAGCCATTGCCGTTTGCGCCGCGCGTGATCGGCGTCGTCACCTCCCCCACCGGTGCGGTGATCCGTGACATCCTGCACCGCCTCGCCGACCGCTTCCCGACGCATGTCCTTGTATGGCCGGTGAAGGTGCAGGGCGATGGCGCGGCAGCGGAGGTCGCGGCGGCGGTGCGCGGCTTTGATGCCATGCCCGCCGACGGCCCGGTGCCGCGCCCCGATCTGGTCATCGTCGCACGCGGCGGCGGGTCGATCGAGGATCTATGGGCGTTCAACGAAGAGCCGGTGGTGCGCGCGGTCGCGGCGTGCCGCATCCCTGTAATCTCGGCAGTCGGGCATGAGACCGATACGACCCTGTGCGATTTCGCGGCGGATGTGCGCGCGCCCACGCCCACGGCGGCGGCGGAGATGGCGGTGCCGGTGCGCGCCGATTTGAGCCACCATATCGCGACGCTGGCGCTGCGGACGGAGCGGTGCGCGCGCCGTTACCATGAGCGCGGCGATGAGCGGTTGCAGGCGCTGGTGCGCGTGCTCCCGCGCCGCGACGCGCTGCTCGGTCCGCAGCGGCAAAAGGCCGATGACCTTGCCGCGCGGCTCGATCGCGGGCTGGAGCGGCGCGTGACGGTCGCGCGCGGTGTGCTCGACCGGGCGGGTGGGGCGCTGCGCCCGGCGGTGCTGGAGCGTAAGCTGGAGAGCCTGCGCCACCGGCTCGACGGGGCGGGCAAGCTGCTTGACGCGGTCAATCCCGACAATCTGCTCCAGCGCGGTTATGTCCGCGTCGGGGCTAAGGCGAACGGCAAGGTCATCGCCAGCGCTGCCGACGCACGCGCCGCCGGGGCGCTGACGCTCCATTTCCGCGATGGTCCTGTGGACGCGCGGGTTGAGCGCAGCGGCGGCAAGCCCTATGCTGAAGACAAGCCCGAACTGCCCGGCCTGTTCTGACCCGCCCCAACTGCAAGAGTGAGCATAGCCATGCTGATGTCGTCCAATTCCGCCCGTCCGGCGCGGCTGCATTATATGGCGAACGGCTTTCGCGTGCTGTCCTCTGGCGATCATGTCGTGTGCGCGGTGACCGGGGAGAACATCCCGCTCGACGCGCTGCGCTATTGGAGTGTGGCCGATCAGGAGGCCTATGCCTCGGCGGAGATCGCGACCAAGGCGATGACCGCGACGTGAGGAAAATCGGGGGGACGTTCATCGCGGGCGCAACGCTGGTGCTGATGGGAACATGCAGCATGGCACCCGAGACAGTCGCATCGGCCATCGTCGCAACCCCGCCGCCGGTCGCCGCGCCGCTTCCCGCTCAGTCGGCACAGCCGCGCAATGCCTTTCGCTTCGACGGGCCGATGATCCAGGGCGGCACCGTGCTCGGCACCGCGCCCGCATTGACCAGCCGCCTCACCCTTGACGGTCGCGCAGTGCCGGTCGCGCCCGATGGCCGTTTTCTGATTGCGTTCGACCGCGATGCGGGAGCCAGCGCCGAGCTGATCGCGACCCGCGTCGATGGCAGCATGTTGCGCCAGACGCTGACGATTCAGCCGCGCGCATGGCGGATCGAGCGGCTGAACACGCTGCCGCGCTTTGCCCAGCCGAGTGCCGAGTTCCAGCGCCGCCGTCCCGCCGAGCTGGCACAGATCAACGCCGCGCGGGCGAAATCGCACGATGTGCGGGGCTGGCGACAGGAGTTCATGTGGCCGGTGACCGGGCGCATCTCTGGCCTGTTCGGGTCGCAGCGCATCTACAAGGGCGAGCCGGGTGCCTATCATTCGGGGGTCGATGTCGCACGCCCGAGCGGCACCCCGGTGATCGCCCCCGCCGATGGCGTGGTGATTCTCGCCGCGCAGCAGCCGTTCACGCTGGAGGGCAAGCTGCTGATGCTCGACCATGGCATGACGCTCAACAGCGCGTTCCTGCATTTGTCGCGGATCGATGTGAAGGTCGGCGACGTGGTGCGCCGCGGCCAGACGATTGGCGCGATCGGCGCCACCGGCCGCTCGACCGGGCCGCATCTTCACTGGGGAATGAAATGGGGCAATTCCCGGATCGACCCGCTGCTGATCGCCGGGTCGATGCCGGTGACAGCGGACTAGGACCGCGCCACCTACACGCCCTATGTGACGTTTTTGTCACGGCATGACGACTTTGCGACAGTCCGCGTGTCTGGCCGCTTGTGCGGTGGATCGTTGCAGACGTATCCATACCCGATCTGCGCGGCCAGTGTCGTGCGAGAAATATGGGGCGTCCAACGCGATGCCCCCAAAAAACGGGGAGCTTCATATGGTATCGAATGTTCGTAGGCGCCTGCTTACCTCGACCCTGCTGATCGGCGGCATTGTCGCAAGTCCGGCCTTGGCTCAGACTGAAGAGGCTCCGACCGAGGGTGAGGCCATCGTCATCACCGGTTCGCGCATCCTGCGTCCGAACCTTGAAGCCAACAGCCCGGTCACCAGCGTCACCGGCCTTGAGACCACTCAGAATGCCGACGTCACGCTCGACACGTTCCTGAACACGCTGCCGCAGGTCAATCCGGCCGGCACGACCACGTCGAACAACCCCGGCAATGGCGGTCAGTCGAACATCGATCTTCGCGGCCTGGGTGCCAACCGCAACCTGGTGCTGGTCGATGGCCGTCGCCCGATGGTGTCGGCGTCGAACCAGACGGTCGATCTCAACACGATTCCGCAGGGTCTGATCGAGCGCATCGACGTGCTGACTGGCGGCGCAGGCGCGGCCTATGGTGCCGACGCAATCGCGGGCGTCGTCAACATCATCCTGAAGGACGATTTCGAGGGCGTCGATCTGCGCGCCAACTATTCGAACTCGATCCCGCAGACCGATGCGCGCGAATATCAGATCAGCGGCACGATCGGCGGCAACTTCGCCGACAATCGCGGCAACTTTGCACTGTCGGTTGAATATGCCGAGCGTCAGGGCCTGATCAAGGCGCAGCGCCCGTTCGCGGCTCAGGCGACGTCGACCACGGGGTCGTTCCCGACCGGTTCACTCGTCAACAGCGCGGCCAACCCGTACAGCCAGACGGTCGTCAACTCGATCTTCACTGCCTATGGCGTGTCCGCTGCGCAGCTGCCGCAGACCAACCAGCTCGCGTTCAACTCGGACGGTACCCTGTTCGGTGTCGGTACGTTCAACAACCCGCGTGACGTGGTCAACTTCCGCTACGCGCTGAACTCGCCGGCGAACCCGAACCTCAACTATTTCCCTGACTTCTACTCGTACAATTTCGACATCGTGAACATCCTGGTACTGCCGCTCGAGCGCTATTCGGCGTTCACCCGCGGCAATTACAAGATCAACGATTCGTTCGAAGTGTTCGTGCAGGGCGCGTACACCAACTACAACTCGGCGACCGCACTCGCGCCGACTCCGGTCAGCACCGGCATCGTCAACACCACCAGCACCGCCTCGGGCCTCAACGCCCGTTCGCCGCTGGTTGCGCCGGGTCAGCGTATCACCGGCTTCGTCGTCCCGGTAACCAACCCATTCCTGCAGGCTTCGCCGGATCTGGTCGCGCTGGTCAACTCGCGCACCGGTGACGACCCGCTCCTGACTGGTGTCGGCGCGGCTGAAGGCGTTCGCATCGGCTACCGCTTCCTGGGCACCGGTCTGCGCGAGCAGCAGCTTGAGAACGAAGTCATCCAGGGCATGGCCGGGCTGCGCGGCGAGATCGCGCCGAACTGGCGTTACGAAGCCTATTACTCGTGGGGCAAGACGGTCATCGACCAGCGCGCCACCGGTAACGTCAACGTTCAGCGCGTGCAGCAGCTGCTCGAAGCGCCGGATGGCGGCGTCAGCCTGTGCGCCGGCGGCTTCAACCCGTTCGGTATCCAGCCCTTCTCGCAGGCATGTGTCGATTTCGTCGACGAAGTCGGCGTGACCAAGACGACCTTCACCCAGAAGATCGCGCAGGCGTACATCGCCGGTCAGCTCGCTGAGCTGCCGGCTGGCCCGCTTTCGGTCGTGTTCGGTGCCGAGAAGCGCGACTTCCGTTACGAGTTCGATCCCGGCGCGCTGTTCGGCCCGATCGCAGGCTTCAATACCAGCACGCCTGACCTTGGCACCAACAGCTTCCTCGACTTCTTCGGCGAAGCGTCGATCCCGATCCTCAAGGACGCGCCTCTGGCCGAAAGCCTGGAGCTGACCCTGTCGGCACGTCACTCGAAGAGCGACTTCAACGATATCCAGAACGGTATCGATGGCTCGCCGTCGAACGACTGGTCCTATGGTGGCACGCTGACCTGGTCGCCGGTGCGTGAGCTGCGCTTCCGTGCCAGCTATCAGCATTCGGTGCGCGCGCCGAACTTCGGTGAACTGTTCTCGGGCGGCGGCAGCTTCCCGCAGATTTTCGACCCGTGCTCGACCAACTCGAACTTCCGCACGACGCGTGGTGCCGCTGCGGCGACCATCTGTCAGGCGACGGGCGTGTCGGGGGCAACGATCAACACCTTCGTTGCAACGCCGGGTGCGCAGGCATTCATCACGGTGACGGGCAACCCGAACCTGAAGCCTGAAAAATCGGATGCGTTCACGGCAGGGTTCGTGTTCAACGCGCTCGGCTTCACCGGCTCGATCGACTATTACAACATCAAGGTCAGCGACACGATCTTCTCGCCGGATGTCAACGAGATCATCGCGTCGTGCTACGGCTATAACGACATCAACCCCAATCTGAGCGCGACCAACCCCTATTGCGGTGGCCTGTTCCGTTCAAACAACAACATCGCAGCGATCTTCCTCCCGGCGTCGCTGGGTGGTGATCCGGCCACGGGTTATTTCCAGGCGGTCAACCAGGGGTCGGTCAAGACCTCGGGCATCGACTTCCAGCTTGGTTACAACCTGCCGACCGAGTTCGTTGGTCCGGAATCGTCGATCAACTTCAATCTGCTCGTCAACTATCTGTTCGACTTCAAGGTCACCGGCCTTGGCGGTCTGCAGACCGACTATGCAGGTACTGCTTCCTACTTCGGCGCTGGTCTCGGCACCAGCTTCCCGGAATGGAAGGGAACGATGAATGTCGGCTTCAACCTGAACAAGGGCCTCTCGCTGCAGAGCCGCGTGCGGTATATCGACGCGATGGAAAACCGCGCGGCGCGCCAGTATATCGGCGAGACGTTCACCGGCCCGGGTTCGGTCTGGTATTTCGACTTCGCCTTGCAGGGCCAGGTCGAGAACATGACGCTGCGTCTGGGTCTGAACAACGCGTTCGACCGCAAGCCGCCGACCTACGCACCGAACGTGCAGTCGGGTACCGATCCGTCGACCTACGACGTGATCGGGCGTCGCGCCTATGTTTCGGCACGGCTCAAGTTCTGATCCGACCGAACCAACAGCTTTTGAAGGGCGAGGCGATTGCCTCGCCCTTCTTTTTTGGGGCAGAGTGCGCGCAATCGGTTTGACACACAGCACGCGCGCAGCCGCAGGCATGATCGCGATGCGCGGGTTCGGATAACAGCATGAACATCCAGCAGACTCTGCAACAGGCAGCGGCCCTTTTCGGCCGTGGCGACCCAAAGGGGGCACGGCAGCTGGGCGAACAGGTGCTCAAGGTCGCCCCCAACAATCCAGCGGCTTTGCAGATCGTCGGCATTGCCCATTGCCAGCTTGGCGCGCCCAAAATGGGTGTGCCGCTGCTACGCCGCGCGCTCAAGGCGGGTGGGGACAATCCCGGATCACGGTTCAATCTGGCGCGCGCGCTGTTCGATGCTGGCGAGCTGGTCGAGGCCGAGGCGCTGGCGGCGGCGCCCGGTCAACCCGACGCGATGCGCCGCCTTCACGCCGATATTCTCAAAGCGCTGGGGCGCCTGTGGGAAGCCGCGATGGCGTATCAGCAGATCGTTGACGCCAATCCGCAAGACGCGGACAGCTGGAACAATCTCGGCAATGTCCGGCACGAGCTCGGCGAGCTCGAGACTGCCCTGGCGGCGTTGCAGCAGGCGCGGAGTTTGCGGCCGGACTCGGCGATCATTCACACCAATATGGGGCGCGTGCTGGCGTCCATGTCGCGCTATGAAGATAGCTCGGTGGTGTTTCAGGAGGCGGTGCGGCTCGATCCGCGCAATCCCGCCGTTCTGCTCGAGTTCGGCCACGCGCTGACCCGGCTCGACCGATCGCGCGAGGCGCTGGTCGCCTATGCCGACGCCGCGCGCCTCGATGCCAGCAACCCCGATATTTTCGTGGCCATGGGTCTGGCATTCATGGACATGGAAGACCGCGCGCGCGCCGAACAGGCGTTCGGCTTCGCATTGAAGGCGAAGCCGGATTGCGGCCCGGCGTTGCTGAACCTGGGTATTTTGCTCGAACAGGGCAATCGCATTGCCGAGCTCGAAGCGCTGCTGCGTCAGGGCGAGGCCAGAGGCGCAAAAGGCGCGGATATCGACTATCTTCGGGCAATGGCGCTCCGCCGGGCAGGCAGCCTGGAAGCGGCGCTGGAGCTGGCCCGCGAAGCCCGTTCCGCCTCGATCAACCCTGCGGTGCGATCGCATTTCGTGGGGCAGGTGGCCGACCAGCTGGGCGATACCGGTCTGGCATTTGCCGCGTTTGAAGAGATGCACTGGGCGATGGCGCAGTCCCCGCTGGGGCAGGGTGTCGATCGTCGTGCCTATCAGGCCGAGGTCGAGCAGCTTGCGGCACAAACGACGCCGGAGTGGTTCGAACGCTGGCCCGCCATGACTCTGCCGCGCGAACTGGCATCGCCCGTCTTCATGGTTGGCTTTCCGCGCTCCGGCACGACGTTGCTCGACACGATCCTGCTCGGGCACCCCTCGGTCCATGTGCTGGAGGAAGTGCCGATCCTGGCGCAGGTTGCCGATGCGCTGGGCGGCTTCGATCGTATCGCCGAGATTGGCGAGGACGAAGCGATCCGGCTCCGCCAGCGCTATTTCGCGGAGCTGGCACGGGTTGCGCCGGACTCGGGCGGCAAGCTGATCGTCGACAAGAACCCGTTGTCGATGCTGCGTGCGCCGCTGATCCATCGCCTGTTCCCGGATGCCAAGATCATCTTTGCGATGCGGCATCCGTGCGACGTTGTGCTGAGCTGCTTCATGCAGAATTTCAAGCTGACCCAGGCGATGGCAAGCTTCCTCGATCTCACCAGCGGAAGCCTGCTCTATGACCGGGTGATGGCCTATTGGCGCCAGTGCAGCGGGATCTTCCCGCTTAATGTTCACGAAGTGCGCTACGAAGCGATGATCGCGGATGTCGAGGGTACGGTGCGTCCGGTATTCGACTTTCTCGGTCTGGACTGGGATCCGGCGGTGCTGGACCATCAGCGTACCGCCAAGGCGCGCGGGTTCATCCGCACGCCAAGCTATGGTCAGGTGACCGAGCCGATTTACACGCGCGCGACGGGGCGCTGGGAACGCTATCGCCCGCAACTGGCGCAGGTCCTGCCGATCCTGGAGCCGTGGGTCACCGAATTCGGCTATGGCAGCACCGCGCCGGTCGAGCTTGACGCTGGCAGTTGAACTTGCCTGTGAAGTGGTTAGCCTGACTGTGTTTCCAGAGCTTTACGGAGTCGCCCGATGATTCTCACCACCCTGGCCCTGTTCGCTGCGGGTTTTTCGGACGAACCCGCCAAGGCCGATCCGCAGAAGCGCGTGTGCAAGCAGCAGAAGCAGACCGGCACGCGCTTTGCCAAGACGACCTGCCGCACCAGTGCGGAATGGGAAGCGATCGCCGAAGCGGCACGCCGCACGGCTGAAGAATCGTTCAACAAGCCGGTGATCAGCATCGAAAAGGGCAGCTGATCGCTACGCTTGGCTAATCAGGATAGCGCGGACACGCGGCTGTCGATCCAGTCCGGGTCGGGCTGGTCGAGATCATAATATTCGAAGATCAAATGCGTGCGATCGGTCGCGCCGGCATTCGTCACAGAATGCACGCCCATATTGTCGACCTCCACAGCCTCACCAATCGGCAGGTGATGCCCGGTGTCGCCGGTGAAGAAGGTGACGCCGTCATTGGTTTCGAGCGGCACATGGATTTTGTGCGGCCATTTCGCGGCGGGATTGGCATCGCGATGCGGGCGGATCACGCCGCCGGGACGCATCCGGGCGAGCATCACGCGCGGGAAGGTGCCGCGGGCATAGCCATAGGGCGCGACCGCTGCGGCCAGCACCGGCTCGATCAGCGCGCGCCATTGCGTCCATAGCGGTCGATCATGGCTGGCGCGCCAGTCGTCCATCCCGTCGACGAAGCGGAACACGATGTGGCGCGTTGAATCGAGTGCTTCGAACCGGTTCGGCTTCCCCGCATTCTCCGCATCCCACAGCGCCTCAGGGATCGCCGCAACCGCGGCACGCAGCGCGGACACATCAACCGGTCCAAGGCGGCGGATGGACTGGGTTTTGCGGGGGTTGGGATACATCGGGGCGGCCCTAGAAGTCATAACCGAACAGGTCGATGTCGCGGGCATATAGCCGCGCGACCCCGTCGATCAGCGTTTGGTCGTAATAGCTGCGATAATCCCGATGCTCGGAACTGTTGGCGCGACCCAGCGGTGTCGACGGGATGCCGATACGGGCGCAGATTGCATCGTAGCTGCCCTGCATATCCTCGACCCGCCCAAGCTGATCGGCGAGCAGCGTTCCATCGGGTGCCGTCACGAAGCTGTGCTGTGGGCGGAACACGACGTGATGATGGGGCGGGGCGGTGAACAGGAAATGGCGCATGACCCCCTGGGGATCATGCTGGAACGTCCCCTGTTGGCTGGTTGCGAACGCGCAATAGGAAACGAAGCGCTCGAACGGATTGCGTACGAACGCGAATTTGAAATAGTCGGCGAACCGCTCCTCACCCAGCGCGGGGCGCAGTTCGGCCAGGCTGATATGGCCATGCCCCAGTCGGGCGAGCTCGGGCGCGGCCATGCGCTTTTCGACGAACAGCCGCACCTGCTCCTCATCCTCGTCGCCCAGATGCGCGCGCAGCGCCTGTCGGATCGAGTGCGTTCCGGTCTTGGGAATCGCCGTGAAGACGAAGCGGTGGCGGTGCGATACGATCATCGGATCACGATGCCAGCGCGACGGTCGCGCGCGGCGCGGGGTTGGGTGCCGCGACGTCGAAGATGAGCTCGGTCAGTGCCCGGATCAGCGGTACCTGATTGCGCAACGGCAGGCTGCCGCCGCCACTCGCCATCAGATCCTGCCGCAGGCCTGCGATCAGGCGGCGATACTCCGGAAGACCCGCAGGGTCGGACTCATATTCGCACCATGCCGAGGTCCAGGCGGCGGCAAAGCGATCAAGCCGGTTGAGCACGCCGTCGAGGCGTGGGTCGGACACCGCATATTCGGCGAGGAAGGCGATGTGGCAGCGCACTTCCCATGGCGACATGATCTTGTTCATATCGACCTTCTCGAACCGCAGCGGGCGCGGCGCACGCGGTTGCGCGCGGGGAGCGCCGTTCTGGGCCTCGTCGATCAGATCCCACATCTCCTCGCCATCGACCGTGTCGAGCACAAGGTGCACCCGTTTCTCGGTCCCGCCATTGTGGACATTGTGCATCCGGAAGGAGTCGAACAGCCAGCAGCTGCCCGCCTCCATATGAACGCTTTCATCGCCACAGGTGAACAGCACGCGCGGGTTCGTGATCACCGGGATGTGGATGCGCATATGCGTGCGCCAATGGTAGTTCACATCGACATGGGGCGGCACGCTGGCACCCGCGCCCAGTCCCATCAGCCGGCTGCGACCCCAGACCGCCCCGATCTCGGCCATCACCTCCATGATATAGGGGCAGCTGAGGAGATGGTCGGTCGCCGCCATCTGGCCGGTGAACCCGTTGGTCATCTGACCATCCGGGGTCACGAGCAGGGCCGCATCGTTGCCGGGATAGTTGCCCGGATGGGGGATCCAGGCGGTGGCAGGCAGCGCGCGCACCTCAGCGGCGAGCCGCTCCGGATCGAAGGACTTGTTGAGCTTCAGGAAAGGCTGCTTGAGGCGCATAATGCGTTTTCCGTCATCGGGCGTAGTGAATCAAGGGAGTGCGCGTAGCCAGCCGGTGACGGATAGCCGGGGGCCATCCGCCCATGGTGCAACCTGGCTGACGCTGTGCGCTTGCGGCACGGCGAACAGGCTGAGCGTGTTAAAGGCAGGGACATAGCCCTCGGCAATGCCGCCCTGACCGCCATGGAAGAGCAGAAGCCCACCCCATTCGGCGCGCCACCGAGAGGTCAGGCCGAAGACATAGGCCGCACGGCGATTCTTGCCCGCGACGCCATCGTCATGCCCGGTCAGGAAATCGCCCTTGTCGTAGATCGTTGCCTGCGCGTCCGCGAAGTTGATGTCCGCAGCACCGGTGATCCGCGCCAGCGTGTCGAGCAGCGGCGCGCTCGACATGAATCGCGCGAACGCCGCCAAGGGATGATTGAGCGCGGCGCGTTCGGCCGGATCGTCGGGCACCCGGATCGACTGGTAGCGATATTGGAAGCCGTCGCGCGCGGCGGCGTTCATGACCTCCTCCAACCGCGCACGCTGCGCATCGGTGAGCGTTGCGAGGACGGCGGGGACCGACTCGTACACCTTCTCGCCTGCGTTCATCACCTGTCGCCAGTCGTCGCGCGCGATCAGATGGGCGGCCAGCGCAGTCGCGTCCGCCTCGTCGAGGAACGGTGCGATCTGCACCCGGCCGGTGCGCGCAAACCGCTCGGCCAGCGCTTCGACGTCGATCGACGGCGCGAGGGTGAATCCGACCTCGCTCATGCCGGGGTCAGCACCAGGCCGCCATCACCCTCACTCACCTTAACGGTCGCGCCGTCGCGGACCTCGCCGCGCAGGATCGCGTCGGCGAGCGGGTCCTGCAGGTAGCGCTGCACCGCGCGCTTCAGCGGCCGCGCACCATAAACCGGATCGTAACCGACCCGGCCGAGCCAGTCGCGCGCCTCGGGCGTGAGGTCGAGCGTGATCTTGCGATCCTTGAGCAGCTTGCCGAGCCGCGCGACCTGGATATCGACAATCGGGGCCATCTCGCTGCGGCCGAGGCGGTGGAACAGCACGATCTCGTCGAGGCGGTTGAGGAATTCCGGGCGGAAATGGCCGCGGACGATCTCCATCACCTGCGGCTCGACGGCGGACACGTCCTGCCCATCCTCGAGTTGCGTCAGGAACTGGCTGCCAAGGTTCGAGGTCAGCACGATGATCGTGTTGGTGAAATCGACCGTGCGGCCCTGTCCGTCGGTCAGGCGGCCGTCGTCGAGCACCTGGAGCAGGATGTTGAACACGTCGCCATGCGCCTTCTCGACCTCGTCGAACAGGATCACCTGATAGGGGCGGCGGCGGACCGCTTCGGTGAGCACGCCGCCTTCCTCATAGCCGACATAGCCGGGAGGGGCGCCGATCAGCCGGGCGACGCTGTGCTTCTCCATGAACTCGCTCATGTCGATGCGCACCATCGCGCTTGAATCGTCGAACAGGAATTCGGCGAGCGCCTTGGTCAGCTCGGTCTTGCCGACGCCGGTCGGGCCGAGGAACAGGAACGAGCCGAGCGGGCGGTTGGGATCCTGAAGCCCCGCGCGGCTACGGCGCACGGCGGTGGAGACGGCTTTGACCGCCGCCGCCTGTCCGATCACGCGTTTGCCGAGTTGCTCCTCCATCGCGAGTAGTTTTTCGCGCTCGCCCTCCAGCATCCGGTCGACGGGAATACCGGTCCAGCGGCTGACGACGCCGGCGATATCGTCGGCGGTCACTTCCTCACGCAGCATCGCAACGCCGGTCGAGGCCTGCGCCGCCTCCAGCTGCTTGGTCAGCGCGGGGATCGTGCCGTAGTTGAGCTCCGCCATCTTGGCGAGGTCGCCGGCGCGCTGCGCCTGTTCGAGCTCGAGCCGGGCGGCGTCGAGCGCTTCCTTGATCTTCGCCTCGCCCGCGATCTTGTCCTTTTCTGCCTGCCAGCGGCCGGTCAGCTCGGCGGATTGCTGCTCGAGATTGGCGAGTTCGTGGCGAAGGTTGCCCAGACGATCGTGCGATGCGGCGTCGGTCTCTTTCGCTAGCGCCATCTCCTCGATCTTGAGCTGGACGATGCGGCGGTCGAGATTTTCGATCTCCTCGGGCTTGCTCTCGACCTCCATGCGGATGCGCGAGGCGGCCTCGTCCATCAGGTCGATCGCCTTGTCGGGCAGGAAGCGGTCGGAAATGTAGCGGTTGGACAAGGTCGCCGCTGCGACGATCGCCGCGTCGGTGATCCTGACCCCATGATGCAGCTCGTACTTTTCCTTGAGGCCGCGCAGGATCGAGATCGTGTCTTCGACCGTCGGCTCGCCAATGAAGACGGGCTGGAAGCGCCGCTGGAGCGCCGGGTCCTTTTCGACATATTTGCGATACTCGTCGAGCGTGGTCGCGCCGATGCAATGGAGTTCGCCGCGGGCGAGGGCGGGCTTCAAGAGATTGCCCGCATCCATCGCGCCTTCGCTTTTGCCCGCGCCGATCAGCGTGTGCATCTCGTCGATGAACAACACGATGTCGCCCTCTGCGCCCTTGACCTCGTCGAGCACGCCCTTGAGCCGTTCCTCGAACTCGCCGCGATATTTCGCGCCTGCGATCAGGCTGCCCATGTCGAGCGCCATCAGCTTGCGGTCCTTGAGCGTATCGGGGACGTCGCCATTGGCAATGCGCAGCGCGAGCCCTTCCGCGATTGCGGTCTTGCCGACGCCGGGGTCGCCGATAAGGACGGGATTGTTCTTGGTGCGGCGGGCGAGGATCTGGATCGTCCGGCGGATTTCCTCGTCGCGGCCGATCACGGGGTCGAGCTTGCCGTCCTTCGCCGCCTGCGTCAGGTCGCGGGCGAATTTCTTGAGTGCGTCATAGCGGTCCTCGGCCCCGGCGGTGTCGGCGGTGCGACCGCCGCGCAGCTGGACGATCGCAGCGTTGAGCGCTTCGGGCTTGAGGCCAGCGGCGGCGAGCGCGCGCCCGGCATTGGTGGTGGAGGCGAGGGTCAGCGCGAGCAGCATCCGTTCGACCGTGACGAAGCTGTCGCCCGCCTTGCCGGCAATCTGCTCGGCCTGATCGAGCACGCGCACCGCGTCATTGTCGAGGCCCGGTGCCTGCTGCGCGCCGCTGCCGGTGACGGCGGGGACGCGCGCGAGTGCGGCGTCGGTTTCGGCGACCGCGCGCTTCGCATCGCCGCCCGCTGCCTGAATCAGACCGGCGGACATACCCTGCTCGTCCTCGAGCAGTGCTTTCAGCAGATGCTCGGGGCTGATCCGCTGATGGTTCATGCGGATGGCAACGGTCTGGGCCGACTGGAGGAAGCCTTTGGCGCGGTCGGTGAACTTTTCGAGATTCATGATCGTCCCTGTTCAATGTCGTTCGGGAGATGGTGTTGTATTTTGGCAACACAAGCCCCGCCGCAATAGTATTTCGCGCACGGGTGATGCTGCCGCGCGGATCGGTCAGCGGCAAGTTGGGAAAACAACGCAGGGTTGCGCGGCTTCGACAGGCCGGTATGTTGTTGCGGTCGATACCTTCCACACTGGGAATTCTCCGCACCATGAAATCAGCCTTTGCCAGCCTGACCGCACTCGCGGTCGTGCTCAGTGCCCCAGCTTATGCCCAGCAGGCGCCTGCCCCGACCGTGACGGCGGTGCCTGTCGCCGATCTCGTGAAGCGGGTGGATATTCCCTATGAACAGTTCGTGCTCGCCAACGGCCTGCGCGTCATCGTCCATACCGACCGCAAGGCGCCGATCGTCGGCGTCGCGGTATGGTATGATGTCGGGTCGAAGCATGAGCCCAAGGGCAAGACCGGCTTTGCCCATCTGTTCGAGCATCTGATGTTCAACGGGTCGGAAAATTCGCCGGGCGAGTTTTTCGAGCCGCTGAAGGAAGTCGGCGCAACCGACTATAACGGCACCACCAATGCCGACCGCACCAATTATTTCCAGACCGTGCCGCGCGCGGCGCTGGATCGCGCACTGTTCCTGGAGAGCGACCGCATGGGCTATCTGCTCGGCGCGGTAACGCAGGCGAAGCTGGATGAGCAGCGCGGCGTGGTGCAGAATGAGAAGCGTCAGGGCGACACCCAGCCCTATGGCCTGCTGCGCTACAAGATCACCGAGGGGCTGTTCCCGGTCGGCCATCCCTATCACCACTCGACCATCGGTTCGATGGCCGACCTCGATGCCGCGAGCCTGGACGATGTGAAGAACTGGTTCCGCCAATATTATGGCCCGAACAATGCGGTGCTGGTGCTGGCGGGCGATATCGACGCCAAGACCGCCAAGCCGCTGGTCGAGAAATATTTCGGCGCGATCAAGGCCGGGCCGAAGACGGTCGAACCCAAGGTGAAGGTGCCGACCCTGGTCGCGCCAGCAAGCGAGGTCATGAAGGATCGCGTTGCGGTAACCCGCATCTATCGCATGTGGGCGGTGCCGGGGATGCGCGACGCGGACTCGACCGTGCTCGACGCGTCGATCGGGGTGCTCGGCGGCCTCGCCAGCTCGCGGCTCGACAATATCCTGGTCAAGCAGGAAAAGCTGGCGGTCGGCGTCGGCGCGTTCAACCAGACGCTGGCACAGGCCGGCATGGTGCTCATTTCGGCCGATGTCCGTCCGGGCGTGGACGCAGCGACCGTGGGCAAGCGGCTGGATGAGATCATCGCCGATTATCTGAAGAACGGCCCGACCGCTGAAGAGCTGGAGCGGTACAAGACGCGCACGGCGTCGTCGCGCATCCGCGGGCTGGAGTCGGTTGGCGGCTTCGGCGGCAAGGCAGTGACGCTGGCGTCGGGCGCGCTCTACATGAACGATCCGGGCTATTACAAAAAGCAGCTCGCCCAGCTGGCGGCGGTGACGCCGCAGCAGGCGCGCGACGTGACCGCCAAGTGGCTGTCGCGCCCGGTCTATGCGCTGACGATCGAGCCTGGCGCGCGCGAGGCCTATGCCGAGGCGGCAGGTGCGCCGAAGGAAAAGGCAAAGGTCGCTGACGAGGTGATCAAGGGTACGCGCGGCGCGCTGCCCGGCGTCGCCGAGGTCAAGGATATCGACTTCCCGACAGTCACACGCGCCAAGCTGTCGAACGGCATCGAGCTGGTCTATGCCCAGCGCGACGCCGTGCCGGTGACGCAGGCCGTCATCACCTTCGACGCGGGTGTCACGTCGGACGTTCCGACCGCACTTGGCACCGAGCGGATGACGCTGGCGCTGCTCGAAGAGGGGACCAAGACCCGCAATTCGGTTCAGATTGCCGAGGCGCAGGAGCGGCTGGGTGCTGGTGTGGGCGCGGACAGCAGCGCCGACCGCGCGACCATTTCAATGTTCACGCCCAGCCCGAATCTGGCCGGCTCGCTCGATCTGATGGCCGATCTTGCCCGCAACCCGAGCTTCCCGCAGGCAGAGGTCGAGCGCGTGCGCAACCAGATGCTCGCGCAGATTGCGCAGGTCCGCTCCAACCCGGCGGGCCTGGCACAGATGGCAATGCCGACGCTGATCTATGGCAAGGATTCGCCCTATGCGAAGACTGCCGCACTGATCGGCGACGCTGCGGCGGTAAAGAAGCTGACCCGCGACGATCTGGTCAATTATTACAAGGCGTGGATCCGTCCCGAAAAGGCGAAGATCTTCGTCGTGTCGGACCGTCCGCTGACCGAGGTGAAGGCCGCGTTCGAGGCGAAGTTCGGTGACTGGAAGGGTGAAGGCGCTGCCGGCACCAAGGATTTCACCGCCAAGCCGCAACAGGCAGCGCCCAAGATCCTGCTGATCGACCGCCCGGATTCGCCCCAGTCGCTGATCCTTGCCGGGCAGATGACCCCGGTCGATCCGTTCGGCGATCCGATCGCGCTGGGTACCGCGACCGAAGTGCTGGGCGGTGACTTCCTGTCGCGCATCAACATGAACCTGCGCGAGGACAAGGCGTGGTCGTACGGCGCGCGCGGTGGCATTGCCCGGCTGGAACATGCGGTGCCGTTCACCGTCTCTGCGCCGGTGCAGGCCGACAAGACCGGCCCGGCGATTCTTGAGATCCAGAAAGAGCTGAAGGCCTATCTGGGCGACAAGGGCATCACCAAGGTCGAGTTTGACCGATCGGTGGTCAGCGCGATTCGCCGTCAGGCAGGGCAGTATGAGACCGCCGCTGCGGTGCTCGGTGCGATGCAGTCGAACGACTTTCTGCGCCGCCCGGACGACTATCAGGAGCAGCTCGCGAAAAAATATCGCGCGCTGACGATCCCGCAGGTTGACGCTGCGGCACGCACGGCTCTCGACCCGAGCAAGCTGGTCTGGGTCGTGGTCGGCGATGCGGCGAAAGTTCGGCCGCAGCTTGACAGCCTCGGCCTGCCTGTCGAGGTGGTGAAGCCCGAAGCGGTTGGCCCCGGGGCCGGCGGCAACTGAGGCGACAACGGATTACAGGAGAGCAGAGCATGGCGAATGTCGATGGAAGCTGGGATACCGTAACCCACTCGCCGATGGGCGATCAGAAGGCGACCCTGACTGTCACCAGCGATGGTGACAGCTTCACCGGCACCTATGCCGGCGCGATGGGCACGACCGATATCAAGAATGGCAAAGTCGATGGCGACAAGCTGATGTGGTCGCTCGACATCACCGTGCCGATGCCGATGACGCTGACCTGCGAAGCCACGGTCGATGGCGACGCGATCAAGGGTACCGTCACGGCTGGCGCGTTTGGCAGTTTCCCGATGGAGGGTACGCGCGCCTGATCGGGGCGATGCCGTGAGATGAAATCGCCCGCTGCCCGTCAGGGTGGCGGGCTTTTTTCGTTAGCGCTTTACGCGGGTGACATGGCCCATCTTGCGGCCGGGGCGGGATTCGTGTTTGCCGTAGAGGTGGAGGTGCGCGCCGGGTTCGGCGAGCAGGTCGTGCCACGCATCGACATCGTCGCCGATCAGGTTGCGCATTTCGACCGCGCTGCCGGTCAGCGCGACGGGACCGAGCGGGAGGCCGAGCACCGCGCGGACGTGATTTTCGAACTGTGAGGTTTCGGCGCCCTCGATCGTCCAATGGCCGCTATTGTGGACGCGCGGGGCCATTTCGTTGAACACCGGGCCCTGAGGCGTGGCGAAGAATTCGCAGGTGAGCAGTCCGACATAATCCAGCTGGTCGGCGATTCTGGTTGCGAGCGCGATCGCGACGGGGGCTTGGTTGAGGATCGCTGCCGGAGCGGGCGCGGTCGAGCGGTCGAGAATGCCGCCGACATGCGCGTTATGCGGCGTGGGGTAGGCTGTGCTGGTGCCATCCACACCGCGCACCAGCAGCACCGAGAATTCATGGGTGAAGGTGACGAACCCTTCCAGCACGCATTCGCGCCCGCCGAGCGCGTTCCACGCCGCATCGGCATCGGTGGGAGAGGTCAGGCGGACCTGGCCTTTGCCGTCATAGCCCTCGGTCGCGGTCTTGAGGATCGCCGGGGTGCCGATCGCGGCGAGCGCGGCGTCGAGATCGGCGCGCGAGGCGACCGGATGCCACGGCGCGGGACGACCGCCGCATTGCTCGGCCAGTCGCTTCTCGTTCCAGCGATGCGCGGCGGTCTCTAGCGCCGCACGACCCGGGCGCACCGGCGCAAAGGCGGAGATCGCATCGATCGCCGCAAGATCGACATTCTCGAACTCATAGGTGACGACCGCGCAGTCGCGCGCGAAGGCGGCGAGTGCGGCTTCGTCGTCATAGGCGGCACGGGTGAAGGCGGCGGCGACATCGCACGCCGGGCCGCTTTCCGGTGCGTAGATATGGCAGCGATAGCCGAGCTGGGCGGCGGCGACCGCGATCATCCGGCCAAGCTGGCCGCTGCCGAGAATGCCAAGGGTGCTGCCGGGCGGGATTGCGGTCATTCGGGATCCGTGGCGACGCTCTCGGTCTGGCGCGCGCGCCATGCCTTGAGCCGCTCGGCGAGGTCCGCGTCGCTGGTGGCGAGGATCGCGGCGGCGAGCAGGCCAGCGTTGATCGCGCCCGCCTTGCCGATCGCGAGCGTGCCGACGGGGATGCCGCCGGGCATCTGAACGATCGAGAGCAGGCTATCCATGCCCTTCAGCGCCTTGGATTCGACCGGCACGCCGAGCACGGGGAGGTGGGTCATCGACGCCGCCATGCCGGGCAGATGTGCGGCGCCGCCCGCGCCGGCAATCACGACCTTGAGGCCGCGATCGGCCGCGCCCGTCGCATAGTCGTAGAGCCGTTGCGGGGTGCGATGCGCGGAGACGACCTTGGTCTCATGCGGCACGCCGAGCGCGTCGAGCGTCTCGGCGGCGTGGCGCATCGTCTCCCAATCGGAGGTGCTGCCCATGATAATGCCGACCAGTGGTGCGTCCGCCATTCGCCTGCCCTGTAAAGTGCGGGAAAGCGTCCCCCTAAAGGCGTCGCGCTTTGGACGCAATGCACGGGAAGCGCCGCGTGGAAGATCGGCTATATCGGGGGACATGAACGATGCGATGCTCTCCGACGATGAAGCCTGGGATGCCTTCCAGCGCCGCGACCGCGCCTATGACGGGCGGGTGATTGCAGGCGTGCTGACCACCGGCATCTATTGCAAGCCGAGCTGCCCCGCGCGGCATCCGTTGCGCGCCAATGTCCGCTTCTTCCCCGATGCGGCGAGCGCGCGGGCGACGGGCCTTCGCGCGTGTCTGCGCTGCAAGCCCGACGAGGTGGGGCGCGAGCGGGTCGCGGTGGCGAAGGCGGTGGCGCTGCTTGAGGATGCCGAGGAGGCGATCGGGTTGGAGGCGCTGGCGGCGGAAGTCGGTTACGCCCCGCACCATTTCCAGCGGCTGTTCAAGCGCGCGACCGGGGTGACTCCCGCAGCCTATGCGCGCGGGGTGCGGGCCCGCCGCGCCGCTGCGGCACTCGATACGGAGGATAGCGTGACCGGTGCGATCTATGAGGCAGGCTATTCCGCGCCGAGCCGTTTCTACGAAACGGCCGCCGACCGGCTGGGCATGACGCCGAGCGCGTGGCGCAATGGCGGGGCGGGGGTGACGATCCGCTGGACGGTTGCGCCGACCAGCCTGGGGCCGCTGCTGATCGCGGCGACCGACAAGGGGCTGTGCCGGGTGGCATTCGACGAGGACAGTCTGGCGCTGGCGGCACGCTTTCCGCGCGCCGAGATCGTCGCGGGCGACGCGGCGCTGGCCGATCTGGCGGCGCGGGTGGTGGGTGAGGTCGAGCAGCCGGGGCGGCATGTCGATCTGCCACTCGATGTGCGCGGCACGGCGTTTCAGGAAGCGGTATGGCAGGCGCTGCGCGCAATCCCGCCGGGGGAGACGCTGAGCTACACGCAGCTCGCCATCGCCGCAGGACGCCCCGGTGCGGTGCGTGCGGCGGGGACAGCGTGCGGGGCGAACAATGTGGCGGTCGTCATCCCCTGTCACCGCGCCCAGCGCAGCGACGGCAGCATGGGCGGCTATGCCTATGGGATCGAGCGCAAGCTGGTGTTGCGAGCACGTGAGGGAGTGGAAGAATGAACTATGTCATCACCGGGCTAAACCCCGATCCGTTTCTGCCGCTGTTTGGCCAGTCCGATGCGGCGCTTGCGGAACGCGGCGTGATCCGCGTCCGCGCCGATGCCAAGCCGGGCTATCCGTGCCGCATCACGCTGGAGGATGCCGATCCGGGCGAGACGCTGCTGCTGCTCAATCATGAGGATCACGCGGTCGCGACGCCCTATCGCAACGCCTATGCGATCTATGTCCGGGAGTCGGCACTGGTAGCGACGCGGTTTGAGGATACGCTGCCACCGGTCTTCGCCAACCGCCCGATCGCGCTGCGCGGCTATGACGGCGAAGGAATGCTGCGGGGCGCGACATTGGCGCTGGCCGGGGATGCGGAAGCGCGGATCGGGGAACTCTTTGCTCGGCCCGACGTCGCTTACATCCACGCGCACAATGCTGCGCACGGCTGCTTCGCCGCGCGGATCGATCGGGCCTAACCTCGTCAGTCGACCGTGCGGTGCATCCGGTAGGTGCCAGGGCCGTAGCCGCCCGCTTCAACGATCGCGAAGCCCTGTGTCGTCCAGAACGCCTCGGCGCCGTTGACCGCGACCAGCGTGATGTCGCGATATCCTGCCGACCGCGCGCGATCGATCACGAGCGCGGTCGCCGCCTTGCCCGCGCCTTGGCCGCGCGTTTCGGGGAGCAAGGCGATGTCGTGGAGGTAGAAGCTGTCGGCGTCCTGCGGAATCGCGCCGAGCAGTGCGCCGAGGTCGGGCGAGGTCGCACGGTGCCAGGGGTGGGCGACGAGCAGGCCGGCGATGGCATCGCCCTGCTGCCAGACGAAACAGCCGCTCGGCCACAGCGAAAGGCGTTCGGCATAGACTGCCTCGGACTCGGCGTAGCGACCATGGACCGCCGCCGAGATCGCGGCCACCGCCGAAAGATCGGCGACGGTCATCGCGCGCCAGCCCATCTCAGCCCGCCGGCTTGCAGCTATAGACCAGGCGTTCGTTGAAAATCTGGGGCAGGGCGGTGCGGATCGATTGCTGGCGCGTGGCCAGGTCGGCGCGCGCGGCTGGATCGGTCGAGCAGGATTTGACCTTCACATCGGCGCGGCGCTTGCGGGCCGTGTCCATCTGCGCGGCCGACAGCAGATAGCGCGTCGTCGAATAGGTCCGCGTCGTCGGGGCATATTCGAGCACTGACACCGTCGCCTCATCATCCGGCACGAGGATGCGCTGCCAGTTCTGCCCCGCCTCGGCATATTGGGTGCGACCGTTGACGCAGCCATCGGGGTTGATGTCGATCGCCACATCCTTGGTATCCGACACGGTGACGCGCGAACGGACGGGGTCGATCGTGCAGACCATCTTGCCCAGGCCGCCGGGCTGGGCGACCGGTGGCGGGACTGAGACAAGTGCGCCGCCATCGACTGCGGCGGCATCAAAGGCGGGGCGCAGCACGAAGGTCGCGACCGACGCGACGATCAGCGCCCCGCCGCCAATGGCAGTCAGGATCGCCTCGCGCTTCTGCTCGCGGGTCAGCAGCAGTCCGGCGATGCCGAGCGCGAAGGCACCCATGACCAGCAGCAGCGCGGCCCCGGCCATATAGTTTTCGCGCGTCACGATATTCTCGCTGCGCGCAGTCTGGATTGCGTCCTCGCGGTCCGCAGCAGCCTTGGCCGCAGCTTCACGCGCGCGCTGTTCGTCGGCTGCGCGCGCCTGTTCGGCGGCGGTGCGGTCCTGCGCCAGCCGCTCGGCGATGCTGGTGCAGGTGACGCCGTTCGACGGCATCGGCTGCTTCGCCTCACGCAGGAAAGCGGCGACCTCTTCGTTGCTGATCGCAAAGCCGAAGCTGGCGTCGCCATCGTCGGCGCGGGTCAGTGCGGCATTGACCCCGAGCACCCGCCCGCACGGATCGAGCAGCGGCCCGCCCGAATTGCCGCGCGCGATCCCCGCAGTGTGCAGCAGCACCTTTACCCCCTGAAGCGCGCGGCGGCCCGAAAACACGCCCTGCGATCGGATCGGGGTGAGCGGGGTGATGAAGTCCGCCGCTGTGCGTGCGGTGGCGAGATCGACATTGCCCGGGTAGCCAAGCGCGATCATCGCATTACCCTCACTGATCGGGCCGGAATAGAAGGTCAGTGCGGGCAGGCGGATGCCGGTAAATTCGATCAGCGCCAGATCACGGTCGCTGTCGATTGCGATCAGGCGGCCCTGGAACGACTTGTCGCCCTCCGACGGGACGACGCCGATCATGACGTTGCCGGGATAGCGCTCCGCCGATTCGACGACATGTGCGTTGGTCAGGACGCGGTTGGGCGCGACCGCAAAGCCGCTGCCATGGCCGAACCCGACCACCTCACCCTCGACCGTCGCGATGGTGACGATCCGCACCACTCCGCGCCCGGCGGCGGTGATGTCGTCATCTGCCCGCGCGGGGGCGGCGGACAGCCCGGCGACCAGCGCAAGCGCCAGCAGCAGGCGGTGAATCAGGGCGAGCGTCGGCATTACCCACAGTCCTGCGCGAAACCGGCCGCTGTGCGCAAGCCCGCTCTTGCGCCGCCGCCGTGAACAATTCACGGCGGCGGTCGGGTCGTCAGCTGCGCCGCCGGTCTTCCGGATCGCGATAGTTGGGATCGGCAAGATAGGGCTGCAGCTTTGCCATTGCCCCGGCGAGATCATTCCTGTCGATCAGGTCGATCAGCTTGTTCGCCACCGATTTGCGGGTGCCGTGCGGATTATAGGCAATGACCTGTAGCGCCGTACGTGCGGCCTTCGGGTCGTTGCGGCCCAGCATCACATAGGCGACGTCGAACAGCAGCGTGCGGTCGTGCGGCACGAACTCCGCCGCCTGCAACAGCCCTTCCTCGGCATTCTTGGTCGGGCGTTCGCCCGCCGCGAGGAAGCTGCGATAATAGTGCAGCAGCGGCTCCGCATCATAGGGATCGGCCTTGTTCGCGCTGACAAACCATGACCGCGCCTCACGCCAGACCTTGATGTCGGTCGTTTTTGCGGCCCTGGCGAGTTCGAGCTTGGCAAGGCCGAGATAGATCAGCCCCTTGGTCGATTTGGGATTGGCGTCCACCACCCGCTGCGCCGCGGCAGCAGCCTCGGCATATTTCTTCGCGTCATAGGCGGCTTCAGCCAGGACGAGCTGGGCGGCGGGGTCGTTGGGATATGGCGCGGCGGCACGCACGGCAGCCTCATAGACCTTGGGCGCTTCGTTCTCCGAAATCCCCGCCTTCGACCGGATGCGCACTTGCATCGTTGCAGCCTCGGCCGGCGACAGTTTGCGCATCACCGGCGCGGCCGTGGCCAGCGATGCTGTTGGCACGGTGAAAACCGTGCGGCTCTTCGCGTTCAGATAGCGCTGCATCTCGCCGGCCAGTGCATCGACGTTTCCGAACGCGAGTGTGGCCTTTTCCAGCGGCTCGCCACGGTTCACGGCGGCGATATAGTCGCCGATCAGCTTTGGCCCGCCCGGGGCAAAGGTGAAATAATGGGTGGCGAGCCAGCCATAGGCGTAGATATGCGACACCTGGCAACCGCCCAGATTGCGTAGATCCGACGTGCGCAGCACCAAGCCGACCGAACAGGCGTCGGTAAATTCGAAATTGGCCGCACGGTAGAGCGGGATCCGGCCAAAGCGCACGCTGCCGTCGGGCAGGTCTTCGGCGGTTGCGTGGAATTCGGCAAAGCCTTCGGTCAGCCACATCGGCAGTGCCGCGGCGCTGAAATTGTTGAACATGAAGTGATGGCCATATTCGTGGCGCAGCACTTGGGTCGGGTTCAGCTCGAACCGTTCATCCACCCGCATCCGCGATCCGGGATTCTGTTTGCTCCCTTCCTTGATCGTGAAGGCGACGGAGCCGCCGGCGCGCGGGATGTAGAAGCCGGCGGCACCATCGCGGCCAAGATCGGCCATCGAACCGATACTTGGGAGCATGTAGATCGTCACGCGATCGACTGGGGCGATGTCGCGATCCTCGACGTTGCGGAACTTGCGCATCGCCAGATCGAAGCGTTCGAGCGCAGCGGTATAGCGTTCGATGAATTTGGGATCGTCATCGGCGTAGAGCACGAAATGCTTGGTACTGGCCTCATACCACTCCGCCGATGCAGATGCGGGAATGAGGAAGAGCGCTGCACACAGTGCGCCGCGCACCGCGGCGTGCACGCCGCGAATGGAAACAAACGACATGACGAACCCCCTATTGTTCGATCAGCCAGATGCTAACGCGCGAAAATCGGATGTCGAGACGTTACGCGCGTAACGATCACAAGAAGTTATACGGGTCCACGTCCACCACCACCCGCACCTTGGCCGGCCAGTCGAGCGTGCCGAGCCAGTCGCGGATCACGTCCTGGACGTCGAGCGCGCGGCGGGCATGGACGAGCAGGCGGAAGCGATGGCGGCCGCGCAGCATCGCTAATGGGGCGGGGGCGGGGCCGAACACCTGCATCGCCTCAACCTGCGGCGCGGTGCGGCCGATCGCGCGGGCGGTGTCGAGCGCGGCGTCTTTGTCCTCGCTCGACACGATGATCGCGGCGAAGCGACCGAACGGCGGGGCGCCGGCTTCGCGTCGCGCTTCGGTCTCGGCGGCGTAGAAGCCTTCGGCGTCGCCATTGACCAGCGCGCGCATCACCGGCGCCTTGGGGCTGTGGGTCTGGATGAGGACGGTGCCGGGCTTTGCGCCGCGCCCGGCACGCCCGGCGACCTGGCAGATCTGCTGGAAGCTGCGTTCCGCCGCGCGCAGATCGCCGCCCTCTAGCCCCAGATCGGCGTCGACCACGCCGACCAGCGTCAGATTGGGGAAGTGATAGCCCTTGGTCACCAATTGCGTGCCGACGACGATGTCGATGTCGCCCGCCTCCATCCGCGCGACGAACTCCGCCGCCTTGGCCGGGGACCAGATCGTGTCGGAGGTGACGATGGCGGTCTTGGCGTCGGGGAACAGCGCGGCGACCTCGTCCGCAATGCGTTCGACGCCGGGGCCGCACGCGACCAAGCTGTCCTCGCTGTCGCATTCGGGGCAGGCGCGCGGGGTCGGGATGGCGTGGCCGCAATGGTGGCAGGCGAGGCGGTTGATCAGGCGATGCTCGACCATCCACGCGGTGCAATTGGGGCATTGGAAGCGATGCCCGCAGGTGCGGCACAAAGTCAGCGGGGCATAGCCGCGGCGGTTGAGGAACAGCAGCGCCTGTTCCTTGCGCTCCAGCGTCGCGTCGATCGCGCGGACCAGCTTCGGGGCGAGCCAGCGGCCGCGCATCGGCGGGTCGGCGAGCAGGTCGATCGCCTCGATCGCTGGCATTTCTGCGACGCCATAGCGGCCGGGCAGCTTGAGTTCGGTATAGCGGCCAAGCGCAACCTGTTGCCGGGTTTCGATCGCCGGGGTGGCGCTGGCGAGGATTACCGGGCACCCCTCAAAATGCCCGCGCATCACCGCGACGTCGCGCGCGTGATAATGGACCCCCTCTTCCTGCTTGAAGCTGGTCTCATGTGCCTCGTCGACGACGATCAGGCCGAGATTGGGGTGGGGCAGGAAGAGCGAGGAGCGCGCGCCCACCGTCACCAGCGCCTCGCCGCTGGCAATCGCCCGCCAGGCACGGCGGCGCTGCGACTGGCGCAGGCCGGAGTGCCAGGCGACCGGCTCGACTCCGAAGCGGGCGTGGAAGCGCTTGAGGAAGGGTTCGGTCAGCGCGATTTCGGGGAGCAGGACAAGGCTCTGGCGGCCGGCGCGGATCGCTTCGGCCACCGCCTCGAAATAGACTTCGGTCTTGCCCGACCCGGTGACGCCGTCGAGCAGGAAGGGCTGAAAGGCGCGGGCATCGACCGCTGCGCGCAGTGTTGTTGCGACCTGCGCTTGTTCGCTGGACAATTCAGGTGCGCCGAAGCCGGGATCGGGCAACGGATAGGGGGTGTCGAGCGCTACCGTCACCCCCTCGATCGCGCCGCTTTTGACCAGCCCCCGGATCACCCCGTCGGAGACATCGGCGATCGTCGCCAGCTCGCGGATCAGCCCCTGACGCTCGCCGATCCGCTCCAGCGCCTGTTCGCGCTGCGCGGTCATGCGCGGCGGCACCTCGCCGGTGGCGCGATATTCGACGATCGTCTTGCCGCCCTCCAGCGCCGAGGTCGAGCTGAGCGCCATGCGCAGCACCGACGCGAGCGGGGCGAGATAATAGTTGGCGGTCCATTCGACCAACCGACGCAGCGGCGCGGGGATCGGCGGCGCGTCGGCGACGGCGAGCAGGTTGCGCAGGCGGTTGTCGCCAATCTCCTCGGCCGGCAGCCGCTCTGCCTCCCACACCACCCCGATCAGCTGGCGGGGCCCAAGCGGCGCGACAACGATCGACCCCGGCTCGACCGTCATTCCCCGGGGAACGCGATAGTCGAGCGGGCCGAGCGCGGAGTTGAGGACGATGACGCGGGCGCGGGACATGGGCGACCCATATCGGCATTCGACGCCCTGTAGGAAAGCGGTATCGCGCCGCCGGTCGTCCCGGAGACGCGCGCATCGACTATTCGTCTTCGTGCTGCGCTTTGCCGCCGAGCGCGATCGTCAGCTGAAGGCTTAGCGCATGATCCATCTGGTCGCGCGCGCCGTCTTTGCCGAGGCGGTATTGGTTCAGATAGGCGATGTCGGTATTCAGCCCTTCGGTCACGGGCAGCGTGAGGCCGATCTGGTTGCGCATCCGCTCATAGCCCTTGCGCTGGCCCCAGACGGTGCTGTTGGGGAGGTAGAAGCTCTCATGCCCCGCGAACAGGGCGACGCCCTTGTCGCCGAGCGGGTGGTTGTAACGGATCAGCGGCCGGACCCTGAACCCGATCTCGTCTCCGCCAGGGTGGAAGCGCTGATCGACGCGCAGGCGGGTGGAGACGCGGCCAAAGGTGGCGACGACCTGTTGCCGCAGTCGGTCTTCGTCCGCTGCGCTGCTGTTGCCATGCGCGGAGACGCGGCGATAGCCGATGCCAATCTCGACATTGTTTGCGACCTTGGTGCTGACGATTCCGCCGATTTCGGTGTGGAACAACCCGTCCAGCCTGTTGCTGAACCGGGCAATGCCCTCCAGCGTCAGCCGCGTAGCTTCGTCCAGTGGAACCTGCGCGTTGGTCTGCAGCCACAACTGCTCATCGACCTGCTGCGCCATGGCAGGGACGGCGACGAACAGGGGCAGGACGAGAAAGATGGAGCGCATCACAGTCCGGTGTTAGAGGGCGGATCGAAGGAGTCGCGCGCGTCTAGCGTGCCGTCATCCAATTGTCACATTTCACCGGAGTTCCCCTATGAAGTTTTTCGCCGACACCGCCGACACCAACGATATTCGCGAGCTGGCGGATGCCGGGCTGCTGGATGGCGTCACGACCAACCCGTCGCTGATCCACAAGGCGGGGCGCAACTTCCTGGAAGTGGTCGCGGAGATTTGCGGCATCGTCGATGGTCCGGTGTCCGCCGAAGTCGTGGCACTCGATTATGACGGCATGATGCGCGAGGCAGAGATCGTACGGAAGATCGCCGACAATGTCGCGGTCAAGCTGCCCCTGACGATCGAGGGGCTGAAGGCGTGCAAGGCGCTGACCGACGATGGAACGATGGTCAATGTGACGCTGTGCTTCTCTGCCAATCAGGCGCTGCTCGCGGCGAAGGCGGGGGCGACCTTCATTTCGCCGTTCGTCGGTCGTCACGACGATATCGGGTTCGACGGCATGGACCTGATCGGCGACATCCGGCTGATCTACGATAACTACGCGTTCGAGACCGAGATCCTGGTCGCCAGCGTCCGCCATCCGATCCATATCCTCGAAGCTGCCAAGCTGGGTGCCGATGTGATGACCGCGCCGCCGTCGGTGATCCGCCAGCTGGTCAAGCATCCCCTGACCGATAAGGGGATCGAGGGGTTCCTGGCCGACTGGGCGAAGACCGGGCAGACGATCGCCTGAAGTCCTTCCAAAATGGGAAAAAGGGCCGTCCCGGGATGCTGGGGCGGCCCTTCTTCGTTGATGGCGTCACTCGGCGAGGAATGATTTCACCTCCGCCGCGAAGCGCTGTGGCTGGTCGAGCATGATGAAGTGGTAGCTGTCGGGGACCGCGACCAGCCGGGCCAGGGTGCCGGCATAAGCGGGCTCCCACACGGCCTTGGCCTGCGCCTCGCCCATGCCGGCTGCGTAGAGGATGGTGAAGGGCTTCGCCGTCACCTTGGGGAGTTCCGGGCCGATATCTGTGACGATATCTTCGTAGAGCGCCTGGGCGACGGCGCGCTGGTCGGCCTGGCGGGTCCAGTTGGCGACCTTGATCCGCCCTTCGGGTGTGTTCGACCAGATGCCGCCGGGGTCGCTGGTGACGGTCGGCATCGCCTTCATCCGATCGGCTCCGGCGACGGTCATGGCGCGGAGCTGCTCTGCCTGGGGCGCGATGCTGGCGGGGGTGGCGGCGGGGTCGAACAGCTTGCCGAAGAAGGGCAGGGTGTCGACGACCAGCAAGCGACCGACGCGGTCGGGGTGGCGGGCGGCGAGCATCATGCCGATCAGGCCGCCATAGCTGTGGCCGATCACGGCGGGTTTTTTGGTCCCGCGCTTTGCGGCGTCGGCTAGGATGTCGGCGATGATGCCGTCGGTCATGCCGGGCTTGCCATTCGCGCCAAGGTCATCGCCGCCGAAGCCGTTGACCTGGACCAGCAGCACTTGCCGGTCCTTCGCCAGATCGGGGGCGATGCCGTCCCAGACTTGTCGGGGGCTGGACAGGCCGGGGATGAGATAGACTGGTTCGCGGCCCTTCTTCGCTTCGCCCAGAGCGACGATCGAGATGTGCGGCATTCGCTGTTCGACGACCGCGGTGGTTTGGGCGTGGCAGTGTTGGGGCGGGGCGAGGAAGGCGGTGGCCAAGGCGGCCAGGGCGATCAGGCGGAACATGGCTCAGGCTTCCTTGGAGGGATTGGTGAAAATGTCTTCGATCGTCAGCTCGAACAGATCGGCGATCTTGAAGGCGAGGGGGAGCGAGGGGTCGTAGCGGCCGGTTTCGATCGCATTGACGCTCTGCCGGGACACTTCGAGCCGTTCGGCCAGATCCTGCTGGCTCCATTCGCGCTCGGCGCGGAGGACGCGGAGGCGGTTTTTCATGCTTCCTCCTCCGACTTGCGGTTGCGGAGGGCCGAGACGCACTGGCTGGCACCCCAGATGCCACACCAGATCGGGAAGCCCAGCATCGTCGGAAAATGCGGGACGGCACCGCCGAACTCCAGAAAGCCCCAGATGCTCATGATCGCCAGCAGGCCAGCCAGGCCGACCATCATGTGCCGGACGATCTGTGCCCGGAGATATTCGTCGGTCTCTTCAACAACGTACAGGCCGAGGACGGCGATGATGCCGACCAGCGGCAGGGCGGGCAGGACCGAGAGCAGGCCGAGCAGCGCGCCGGTCGGCTGGCTGTCGCGGATCACCCAGGTCGTGATGAACAGCGTTGCGACATAGACCGCGATCAGCGGCATGAACCGGGCGATGTAGCGCCGTCCGGCGGGGGTGGTGTTACGCATTGGAAAGCTCCCTTGTTCAAATGACAAGTGAGCTTTACGCCGAGTCGGTCGGATATGTCAAGCGTGCTTTCCTATTTGACTGCGTTCCTTTCCAAATCGTACAGCACGCTTTGCGCGAGCAGACTGAGCGTGTCGTCTCTTGCCCCCATGATGACGATGCGGTCGCCGGGCTGTGCGATGGCGGCGAGGTGGGCGGCGGCGGCGGTGCGGTCGGGGATGTGGCGGGCGTCGCGGCCGGTGGCGGCGATGTCGGCGATGATGTCGGCGCTGGTCACTTCGCGTGCCACCGTGCCGCCCTGATAGACCGGGTCGGGGAGGATGAGCTGGTCGCCGGGGGCGAGCTTGTCGGCGAACATCGCGACGAGTTCGCGGCGCATGACCTTCAATGGGCCATAGCCGTGGGGCTGGAACAGCGCGAGGATGCGGCCGGGAAAGGCGTGGAGCGTGTCGAGCGTCGCGCCGATCTTGTCGGGGTTGTGCCCGAAATCGTCGATCATCGCGACGCCGTTCGCTTCGCCGACCAGCTCGAAGCGGCGGCGCAGGCCGGTGAAGCCCTGAATCGCCTCGCATACTGCGTCGGGGTCGAGACCGGCGGCGATGCACGCGCCGATCGCGGCGAGGGCGTTGGCGACATTGTGGGTGCCGGGGACGGAGAGGCGGATACGGCGGGTGGTGCCGTCCATTTCGAGGTCGAAGGCGATTGCGAACGGCTCGGGTGCGAGGTTGCGGGCGGAGAGGTCGGCGTCGGCATCGACGGCGAAGGTTCGCGTGCGGGCCGGGTCGAGCGCCCTCGCCAGTTCCGCGCTTTCGGCGTCGCCGATATTGACGATGGTCGTGCGCGCCTTCCCGGCGAAGTCGCCGAACAGGGTGCGCAGTTCCTCAAGGCTCTTATGGTCGAGGCTGACATTGTTGAGCACCGCGACCTGCGGATTGTAGAGCGCGATCGAGCCGTCGCTTTCGTCGACTTCACTGACATAGAGGTCGCCGCCGCCGACCAAGGCGCTGGCAAAGGGTGCCTCGGGCCGCACGAAATTCTTCATCACCGCGCCGTTCATCACCGTCGGATCGCGGTCGAGGCTGTGCAGGATCCAGGCGATCATGCCGGTGACGGTCGATTTGCCGCTGGTCCCGGCGACGCCGATCGACAGCGGGGCGGCGTTGAACAGCTTTGCGTTGAGTTCGGCGCGGGTCATGCGCGGGCAGCCAAGTGCTGCGGCCTGAACCATGTCGGGAACGCTGTCCTCGACCGCGGCGGAGGCGATCACCACCTGATCGGGCGACGTGATGCCGCTGCCGTCCTGAGCGAACAGGTCGATGCCTAATGCACGCAGGGCATCGAACTTGGCGGGGAGACGCCCGGAATCGAGGCTGCGGTCCGAGCCGGCGACGCTCGCGCCCTGGCCAGCGAGGATCATCGCGAGCGGCATCATGCCGCTGCCACCGATCCCGACGAAAAAATGGGGTTTGCCGTTGTGCATTATCGCAGGCTATCGACGCTTGAGCGCGGTTCAGCAAGGCTGAACCGGTTGCGGCGCCGGCCCGCTCCCCCACCCGGCCACCCATAGAATACACTCGCGTTGGGTGGCCGGGTGGGGGAGCGGTGCGGGGCCGCAACACCAACAAGGGGTAGCATATGCGGATCGGCGTCGTCGCACCGGCACGGACAGTCAGCGCGGAATCGGCGGCGCGGATGCAGGCGTTCATGGCGCTGTACTGGCCGAGCCACGAGATCGTGTTCCACCCGCAATGCTTCCTGACCGAGGGGCATTTCGCCGGCCCGGACGAGGATCGCGCGGCGGCGTTTCTGGAATTCGCCAATGACGCAGGCTTCGACGCGATCTGGTTTGCGCGCGGCGGATACGGCTCCAACCGCATCCTCGATGTCGCGATGCCGCAGCTGGGGGCGGCGGCGAAGAACAAGACCTATGTCGGCTATTCCGACATGGGGTTCATGCTGGGCGCGCTCTATGCGCGGCGGATCGGGCGGCAGGCGCATGGGTCGATGGCGAGCGCCATGGGGGTCAACGACAAGGGCACCGACGCCGGCTGGGTGCTGAGCTGGCTGATCGACGGCAAGCGCGACGGGCTGGAACCTACGCTGGACGGACGCCCGGCGGCGGCGTTCAACCTGTCGATCCTGGCGGCGATGATCGGCACGCCGTGGCTGCCCGACTTGACCGACCATGTCCTGCATATCGAGGAGGTCGGCGAGCCGATGTACCGGATCGACCGGATGCTGTTCCAGCTGGCCCACGCCACGCAGTTGCAGGGCATCGCCGGGGTGCGGCTGGGCGCGGTCACCGACATGGTCGACAATGACGTGCCGTTCGGTGAGTCGCTGGAACAGGTGATCATCCGCTGGTGCCGCGAGATGGGGGTGCCGTATCTGGGGCGCTCGGGCATCGGGCATATCGCGCTGAACCGGGTGGTGCCGTTCGGGGTGATTTGAGGTCGGGGCTGACAGGCGTCCGACGAAGCTGACGAAAATGGGCGTGTGTGGGGTGGAGGCGACCGCGAGGCGACCGGTTTGCGCCGGGTAGGCGACTGTGACGCGACGGGTGGGCGACGGGGTGACACCAGTGGCGCGACTTTGGTGCGACGGGGAGCTGACGCCGACGCGACAGGTATGCGACCGCGACGCGACACCTGGGCGACGGGTGTGCGACGGCGGCGCGTCGCGTGTCAGGCGGGTGGATTCTGGCGGGGTGCGCATCGACCAGTTTATGCGCTTTTTGCGGGTTTGTAGGAAAGGGGATTCCCTTCGTCGCCCCGGCCTTGAGCCGGGGTCCCGCTGCCTTGGCCGGTCGAAGAAGCTGGGCCCCGGGTCAAGCCCGGGGTGACGAAGGTGGCTGGCGCGACGCATCGGTCCTGAAGAAGACCCTCCCCAACCCCTCCCGCAAGCGGGAGGGGCTAGAATAGGCGCTAGCCTCAATCGCAGAGCACGTCGGTTGGCTCGCCAAGTGTGGCAACCAGTGCCTTCAACCGCCTGTAGTCCGCGCTGAGGGTTGCGTTGTCCGGTGGTTCGAGTGCCTTCGATCCGGAGGCCGCGACACCATCGCAGCAGAAACAGACCGAAACCCCGCCGATCTGTTTGCCGCGGGCATCATAGTAGCGAAAGAAATGGTGTGGGACGAAGCACGCCGCCTCATATTCGGGAGCGACGGTGATCTTCAGGCTGTTCTCGAACGCCTTGCGTTGCGCGGCGTTGAGCCGGACGCCGTTGCGCTTGCTCAGGATTGGCTTGTTGTCCTTGGTGTAGCGTACCTCGACGAACAGACGGACTTCGGTTGCGCCGGGAAAGGGGTTGGTGATGCGGCGATTCTTGAACGGCTGAGCGATCGACGCTGTTGCATTCGATGAGTCGGGCTGCGCGATCGTATCGACCTTGCGCTCGCAGCCGGTGGCGACGACCGCGAGGGCAATGATTGCGAGGATGCGCGTGGCGCTCATGCTTCGCATCCCACCCGAACGAGGGTGCCGTCGGGGTCGCTGACCGCGAACTCATACAGCCCCCATGGCTTGAGATGCGGTGCGCCGGGTTCGATGATCGCGTCGCGGACGCGGTCGGCGATGGCGTCCACGTCTTCGGCGTCGAGGTACAGGCCGAAGGGGTTGTCGGGGGCCGGGGGCGTGTCGGGTTCGTGGCGCAGGTGGAGGTGCCAGCCCTTGCCGTCGCTGAGGATGCGGTAATGGCCCCAGTCGCTGTCGAGCGTGAGGCCGAGGCGCTGGTAGAAATCGGTGCTGGTCTGCAGGTCGCGGCAGGGGAGGATGGCGGCGATGCGGTGGTCGGGCTGCATGGGGTGAGGGTAGCGTCGATGCCGACGCTGCGCGATATCCCCCGCCATGGCCGTTCGCTTCGCCAGCACTACCACCACACCTCCCGCCGCGGCGGGAGGGTTTGGCGTGCGCGGCTGACGCCCGGCGCTGGCCCTCTTGCCCGGGATCGGGTGAGATGGCGCTGCTCCTCCTGATCCTGCCCCTTTTCTAGCGTCGCCGTGGCGTGCATAGGCACGTCAAACATGCAGGACTGATATGGCCGACCTTATCTCGATCACGCTTCCCGATGGCTCGGTGCGCGAAGTGCCGCCGGGGACCACGCCGGGCGACATTGCCGCTGCGATCGGGCCGGGGCTGGCCAAGGCGGCGATTGCCGCGCGGGTTGATGGCGAATTGCGCGACATCAACCGGCCGCTGGAGAAGGATAGCGCTCTCGCGCTGGTGACGGCGCGCGACGAGGCGGATGCGCTGGAGCTGGCGCGGCATGACTTTGCGCATATCCTGGCGGAAGCGGTGCAGGCGCTGTTTCCCGGCACGCAGATCACGTTCGGGCCGGCGACCGATGACGGATTCTATTATGACGTGATGGCTCCGGCGTCGCGTGCGCCCTTTTCGATGGAGGATCTGCCCGCGATCGAGGAGAAGATGCGCGAGATCATCCGGGCGGACAAGCCGCTGCGCCGTGAGGTGTGGAGCCGGCAGGCACTTATCGACCGCTGGACCGCCGAGGGCGAGAGCTTCAAGGCGGAATGGGCCAAGGAGCTGCCCGAGGGCGAGGAACTGACGGTGTATTGGTCGGGCGACGACTGGCTCGACATGTGCCGGGGGCCGCATCTGGCATCGACCGGCAAGCTCGATCCGCAGGCGTTCAAGCTGATGCGGGTGGCGGGGGCCTATTGGCGTGGCGACCAGAAGAACGCGCAGCTGACGCGCATCTATGGCACCGGCTGGCTGAACAAGAAGCAGCTCGACGCGCATCTGCTGAAGCTCGAGGAAGCGGCCAAGCGCGACCATCGCAAGCTGGGCGCGGAGATGGACCTGTTCCACCTGCAGGCCGAGGCGCATGGCAGCGTGTTCTGGCACCCCAAGGGCTATATGATCTGGCGCGAGCTGGAAGCCTATATGCGCCGCGCGATCGATGCGGCGGGCTATCGCGAGGTCAAGACGCCGCAGGTGATGGACGCGCGCCAGTGGGAGCAGTCGGGCCATTGGGGCAAGTATCGCGAGAATATGTTCGTGATCCCCGACGAGGTGCCGAACGTCGACGACGAAGGCCCGGTGATCAGCGGCGAGGCCGACTGGATGGCATTGAAGCCGATGAACTGCCCGGCGCATGTGCTGATTTTCCGGCAGGGGCTGAAGAGCTATCGCGAGCTGCCGTTGCGGCTGTACGAGAATGGCTGCTGTCACCGCAACGAGCCGCATGGCGCGCTGCACGGGCTGATGCGCGTGCGGCAGTTCACGCAGGACGACGCGCATATCTTTTGCCGCGAGGACCAGATCGTCGCCGAGGTGCAGGCATTCTGTGAGCTGGCGGACCGGGTGTATCGCGATTTTGGCTTTACCTATTCGATCAAGCTGGCGCTGCGGCCGGAGAAGCGCTTTGGGTCCGACGCCGATTGGGACAAGGCGGAGAATGAGCTGCGCGACGCGGTGGTGCGCGCGGGGCTGGCGACGGCGGAATATGGCTGGGAAGAGCTGCCGGGCGAGGGGGCGTTTTATGCGCCGAAGCTCGAATGGCACCTGACCGACGCGATCGGGCGGACGTGGCAGGTGGGCACGATCCAGTCGGACCGCGTGCTGCCCGAGCGGCTGGATGCGTCGTACGTCGGCGAGGATGGCGAGCGGCATCGGCCGGTGATGCTGCACCGCGCGATCTTTGGGTCGTATGAGCGGTTCATCGGCATCTTGATCGAGCATTTCGCCGGGCGGCTGCCGGTGTGGCTGGCACCGGTGCAGGCGGTGGTCGCGACGATCGTGTCGGACGCCGACGACTATGCAAAGGAGGCCGTGGCGAAGCTGAAGGCTGCGGGCATCCGGGTCGAGAGCGACCTGCGCAACGAGAAGATCAACTACAAGGTGCGCGAGCATTCGCTGGCCAAGGTTCCGCACCTGCTGGTGGTCGGCAAGCGCGAGGCTGAGGAGGGGACGGTCGCCGTCCGCACGCTGGGCAGCGAGGGGCAGAAGGTGATGGCGCTCGACGAGGCCATCGCGATGCTTGCGGATGCGGCGCGCGCACCCGATATGAAGGCGTAACCCGCGCGCCACAGCGTGTGGCTTTTTCGTCAGGATCGCGCGGCGGGGCTACCCGTTTGCGCGTTTCTGCGTTATCGTAAGTCGTCGTAATTATAACAGGAGAAGCATCCATCCGTCCTCCCATGTCCCGGCGCGGTTTCGCGCCCCCGGTGCCGACCGGCCCGCGGTTCAATGAATTCATCGTCTCCCCCAAGGTCCGCGTGATTGACCATGAGGGTGAGAATCTGGGCGTGATGCTCACGCGCGAGGCGATGGAGCAGGCGCAGGCGCTGGGCCTCGACCTGGTTGAGGTGTCCCCGAACGCCGATCCGCCCGTCGCCAAATATCTCGACGTCGGCAAGTTCAAATACGAGGCGCAGAAAAAAGCGAACCTCGCGCGCAAGTCGCAAAAGACGCAGGAGATCAAGGAGATCAAGATGCGTCCGAACATCGACGACCATGACTATGAGACCAAGATGAAGGCGGTCCACAAGTTCATCGGCGAGGGCGACAAGGTGAAGATCACGCTGCGCTTCCGCGGTCGTGAGCTGAGCCATGGCCAGCTGGGCATGAACCTGTTGCGGCGCGTCCAGGACGACAGCGCCGAGGTGGCGAAGGTCGAGAGCTATCCGCGCATGGAAGGCCGGCAGATGCTGATGGTGCTGTCGCCCAAATGAGACTGGCGATGCTGTGCGTCGCGCTGCTGGCGTGCGGGGCGAGCTCTGCCGCCGCGCAGGTGGTGCACAGCCCGCCGATCACCGCCGGGACGGACGAGCCGCTCGTCCGTCCCGGCGACGCCAAGCTGGTTTGGTCGGACGAGTTCGATGTCGACGGCCTGCCCGACCCGAAGCGCTGGACCTATGATACCGCGCGCAACAAGCTCGGCTGGCATAACGAGGAAAAGCAATATTACGCTGCTGCGCGGCCCGAAAATGTGCGGGTCGAGGGTGGTCGGCTGATTATCACGGCGACGCAGGAGCGGCTATCCGACAAGCCCGATCATGGCGGGCAGGATTATGCCTCGACCAAGCTGTTCACCAAGGGAATCGCGGACTGGCGCTATGGATTCTTTGAAATCCGCGCGAAGCTGCCGTGCGGGCGCGGCGTGTGGCCGGCGATCTGGATGCTGGCGTCGGATGACAGCAAGGGCTGGCCCGCGATGGGCGAGATCGACATCATGGAGCATGTCGGCTGGGACAATGGCCGCGTCCATGGCACGGTGCATACCGGCGCGTATAACCATGTTTCCAACACGCAAAAGGGATCGAATGTCGTGATCCCGGATGTGTGCGCGGCGTTCCACACCTATCAGCTCGACTGGAATGCGGACCGCATCCTGATCGGGATCGACGGCCGCGCGCATATGCGGTTCGAGAATGACAAGAAGGGTGATCCGCAGACCTGGCCGTTCGGAACGCCCGAATATCTAATCCTGAACGTCGCGGTCGGCGGCTGGGGCGGGCAGAAGGGGATCGACCCCAAGGCGTTCCCGGCGGCGATGGAAGTGGATTATGTGCGGGTTTGGCAGCGGGATTGAGGGGGGCGGTGGCTGCGCCCGACCAATTTTTACGTGATCCGCAAAGCGGTCGGCCGCTAGCACCGCTGTGGTGGTCGCTGTTTAACTGGGTGGGCATTGCCGCAGGCTTACTCTCCGCGCTGTCGTTTCTGTTGGCCTATGAGGCGGCGCGTCACGGCGAATCGGTCGTTGCGGCAGGGGCTGTGGCCTCCGGCTTAGTAATGCTGATCGCGGTGTATCTGGAAGCGGGCCGCATTCGCAGGAAACGCGTCGGATTTGATGAGCGCGTGGCCGCCTATGAGCGGGCATTGCGAGACCAACTTGGGTAGCGATTGCGAGCGTGCGCGGCGACTGAGCGCCGTTACTCTGTCCCCTGTTTCAAGCGCGCCTGTCGAAGCTCGACGAAGCCGCTCGTGGCGCGGTGGATGCTGAAACAAGTTCAGCATGACGGTAATGTTGAGTGGCGGGCTGAACTTTCTCGTCGCCCCGGGCTTGACCCGGGGCCGGGCTGCTCCTGTGGCGTTGGATGAAGAAGAAGCCTTGGCCCGGCTCAAGGCCGGGCTGACGATGGGGTGCGTAAATCCTCCCCGGAACGGGGAGGGGGACCGCCGCCGCAGGCGGTGGTGGAGGGGGCCCGAGGAAAAGAATCCCCTTCGCGGAGGCCCCCCTCCGTCAGCGCTGCGCGCTGCCACCTCCCCGTTCCGGGGAGGATTTTCAGTCGCCGCCGCCGTCTCCGCCGCCATCCCCGCAAGAATCGCTGTCGATGCGGTCGCGGTCGCCGGTGTCGCTGGCGTATGTCGTCCCGCCGTCACCACTGCCCTTCTTGCGCTTGGCCTGCTTCGCCGCGTTGAGCGAGATGAACACCGTGACCAACGAAATCACTACCGCGCCGAGGGCGATCCACACGGCGGTCATGCGGGCGGCTCCCACAGTTCGATGGCGTTGCCTTCGGGATCGTGGATGCGGGCGAATTTTCCGGTTTCGGGGGAGTCCCATTCGTCCTTGGTGATAATGGCGATCCCGGCGGCGTTGAGCTGTTCGAGCATCCCTTCGAGATCGCGGACGCGCAGGTTGATCATGAATTGCTTGTCGGCGGCGAAATAGTCGGTCGTCGCCTTGAAAGGGGCGAACACCATCGGGCCGCTTTGCGTATGCCAGGTCCATTCATTGACCTCGCCACCGCTGTCCTCCGCGACGCAGCCCGCGCCGATGCCGAGATGTTCGCGATACCATGTGTTGAGCGCTTCGGGATCCTGCGCCCGGAAGAACAGCCCGCCCATGCCGAGTACGCCCATTGCCTGCTCCTCGCGGTTGGGGGGCCAGTTTAGGCGTTTCCGGCGCGGCTGGCCAGTATCAGCGCTGGCGCACTTCGGTCACGCGCCAGTCGCCCTCGATCTGGCAGACCGTGCCATTGACCGTGCCCTGGGCGAAGGGGTGGCAGCTATGGCCGGACGTGTCGGTAAAGCGCGCGCCGACGCTGGGGTTGCCCTCGCGGGTGGCGAGCGACGGGTCGTTCAGGACCTGATGCAGTCGGCTGCTCGCCACCAGCTTGCTGCCATCGACCACGACCGGGGAGCCGGGTTCGGCCCAGATGCTGAGCGTGATGAAGACGCCGAACGCGAGCGATGCCAGCGCGGCTGCGCCCCGGACCCAGCGGTTGCGAAAGCTGCCGCGCCACCCTCCACGGACGGGGGCTTCTGTTGTGACGTCGAGTGCGTGGCTGTGCATGAAGGGTGTCCGAATCTGAGTGTGTTGTCGAACTAACTCACCCTGTGGCGCGGCGCAACCCTGTCGTTCACGCCGCGCTGGCAAACTCGCCCTGGCCCGAGGTTGCGTCGAGCAGGCGACGTTCGAGCGACTTCAGCCGCAGCACCGCAGTGATCTTGTCGCCGGTCAGGTCGGTTACATAGAAAGTGTCGACCGCGCGCTCGCCATAGGTGGCGACGTGCGCGCTGTGGATCGTTACCTTGGACTGGAACAGCGCATAGGCGAGGTGGTGGAGCAAGGCTGGGCGGTCGCGCGCCTGCACCTCGATCACGGTGAAGCGGTTCGATGCCTTGTTGTCGATCAGCACGTTCGGCTCGATCGTGAAGGCGTCGGCGCGCAGGCGGAGCGGCTTGGCGGCGAGGCGTTCGGTGAGCTTGGCGCGGTTGGCTAGTGCCTCGGCAATGCCGGTTTCGATGCGGGCGAGCTGGCCGGGGTCGTCGAACGGGCGGCCGAGCGGGTCCTGTACCAGGAAATTGTCGAGCGCCATGCCGTCGCGCGTGGTGTGGATGCGCGCGTCGATGATGTTGCCGCCCGCGGCATGGATCGCGCCGGCGATGCGGTAGAACAGGCCGGCATGGTCGGCGGCATAGACGGTGACGAGCGTTGCGCCGCGATCGGGATAGACCGTTGCCTCGACCGACAACTGTGCGTCGCCGGCGCGCGCGATGAAGCGGGCGTTGCGCTCGATCACATCCTCGGGCTCCGCCACCCAATAGGGATCGGCGAGGCGGCGGACGAACTCGCTGACATCGCCGACCGCTTGGGCAAGCGCGGCCTGTTTGGCGGCGATCCGCTCGCTGCGGCCCTTTTGCTTGTGGCCGAGCCGCAGGACTTCCTCGGCGCTGTCGAAGAGGTTGGTGAGCAATTGCCGCTTCCATCCGTTCCACACGCCGGGGCCGACCGCGCGGATATCGACCACGGTGAGGATCAGCAGCATCATCAGCCGCTGCGGCGATTGCACCACGGCGGTGAAGTCGAGGATCGTCTTGAAGTCGCTCAAGTCGCGCTTGAACGCGGTGGCGGACATCAGCAGGTGGTAGCGGACCAGCCAGGACACCGTCTCGGTCTCTGCCGCGCTGAGGCCGAAGCGCGGGCAGAGCTTGAGCGCGATCTCGGCGCCGATCACGCTATGGTCGCCGCCGCGCCCCTTGGCGATGTCGTGCAGCAGGACGGAAACGTAGAGCGCGCGGCGCGAGGCGACCTGATCGAGGATGCCGCTGGCGAGCGGGTGATCCTCCTTGAGGTCGCCCTTTTCGATGCGGTTGAGCAGGCCGACCGCGCGGATCGTGTGCTCGTCCACCGTGAAGTGGTGGTACATGTCGAACTGCATCTGCGCCACGACACGGCCAAAGTCCGGCACGAACTGGCCGAACACCCCGGCTTCGTTCATCCAGCGCAACACGGTTTCGGGATCGCGCGGGGACGTCAGCACGTCCATGAACAGCGCATTGGCGCGCGGGTCGTCGCGCCAGTCGGCGATCAGCTTGGCATCGCGGTTGGCGGCGCGCATCGCGAGCGGGTGGACTTCGAGCTTGTGCAGGTCGGCGAGCTGGAACAGCTCAACCAGCCGCACCGGTTCCTCGCGGAAGAAAGCGTCGTTCGGGAGCGCGAGGCGGCCGCGATCGAGCACGAAGCCTTTTAGCTTGCGGGGGCTGCGGCGGATGCGGGGCAGGCCGAAGCGGCTGCCGCGTGCAGCGAACTTTTCGTCCAGGTGCGCGAGGAAGACGCCGGTGAGGTCGCCGACCATCTTCGCCTGCAGGAAGTAGAAGTGCATGAAGCGCTCGACCTTCGACTTGCCCGGCCGGTCGGCGTAGCGCATCCGCTCGGCGATCTCGCGCTGATAGTCGAAGGTCAGGCGGTCCTCACCGCGCCCGGCGAGGTTGTGGAGGTGGCAGCGCACCGCCCACAGGAAATTCTCGGCGCGGCGGAACTGGCGATATTCGAGCTTGGTGAGCAGCCCGACCTCGACCAGATCGGCCGGTTCGCGCACGCCATGGGCGTATTTGCCGATCCAGAACAGGGTGTGCAGGTCGCGCAGGCCGCCCTTGCCCTCCTTAATGTTCGGCTCGACGACATAGCGGCTGTCGCCCATCTTGCGGTGGCGTTCGTCGCGCTCGACCAGCTTTTGCGCGATGAAGTCGCGCGCGCTGCCATTCTGGATCTCGGCCTTGAAGCGCGCCGCCGCCTCGTCATACAGCGCGGTGTCGCCCCAGATATAGCGTGCCTCAAGCAGGGCGGTGCGGACGGTGATGTCGCCGCGCGCCTCGCGCACCATCTCGTCGAGCGAGCGCGAGCTGTGGCCGACCTTCAGCCCCATGTCCCACAGCGAATAGAGCATCGATTCGATGACCTGCTCGCTCCACCCGGTCTGCTTCCAGGGCGTAATGAAGCCGATATCGACATCGCTGTGCGGCGCCATCTCGCCGCGCCCGTAGCCGCCGACCGCGATCAGCGTCATGCGTTCCGACGCCGTTGGGTTGCTGTTGGGGTAGAGCCGCGCGAGGGTGAAGTCCCACAGGGTGCGCAGCAGCTGGTCCATCAGGAACGCGCCGCTCGCCGCGCTTTCATGCCCCTTGGCCGGGTGATCAATCAGGCGGCGGGCGATCTCTGCGCGGCCCTCTTCGAGCGCCTGTTTGAGGCAGAGCGCCGCGGCCTGACGCAGCCGCATTGGTTCGGGCGCATCGAGCGCGGCAAGTTCGTCCGCCAGCGCCCGCCGGTCGACGATCGCGCGGCGGTGGGGGATGGAGTCAAAGCGGCCGGACATGAGGGGGAGATAGGGGAGATGTGGGGCGGGCGCTACTCAATCATCCTGCGCAACGCTGCGATTCTCACGGCAATGCCAGACGCGCAGGACAAAGATCGTGTCGTCGAGAATTTCGTAGCGCAGTTCGTAGTTGCCGACGATGATCCGGCGGACTTCGCGCGGGAGGTAACCGTCGAGCTGCTGGCCGATGCGCGGAAAGTCGAGCAGCCGGTCGGGTGCAGTAACTAGGCGCAGGGTCACGCGTGCCGCCGCGTCGGGATCGACCGGCAGCAAATGATCCTTCAACCGCTCGACGTCGAGGCTCGCCGGGTCGGTCCAGATGACATTCATTCGCCCACGCGGGGCCGTGGCAAGGGGGAGGCGGTGCCAAGGCTCTTTGCCCAGGCAAGCATTGCTGCATGGCTGATCGTGTTGCCCGCATCCACCTCGGCCAACGCCTCAAGCGTCATCTGATGCCGCTCTTCTTCGACATCGACCCAGGCGGCGAGCGCCTGTTGCATCGCCCATTCGCTCGACCGATCGAGCCGTCCGGCAACGCGATCGAGCTTGTCGGCGAGTTCGACCGGAACGTGCGCGGTCAATTCTCTGGTCTGAGCACCCATCATCGCCTCCAACCGGTTCGGCCAAGAATAGCCGAACCGGGGATCGACACAAGCTGCGCTCAATCCGGCTTCTTCGCCACGCCGACCAGTGCCGGGCGGAGCAGGCGGTCGCGGATCATGTAGCCGGACTGGATTTCCTGCACGATCGTGCCGGGCTGCGCGTCGGCGCTGGGCATTTCCATCATCGCCTGGTGGCGGTTGGGGTCGAGTGCTTCGCCGAGCGCGCTGATCTTGGAGATGCCGTGGCGGGCGAATACGCTGTCGAGTTCGCGCCCGGTCGCTTCGAGGCCGATGATCAGCCCCTTCATCTTGTCGTCCTCGCGCAGCTCCTCCGGAATCGCGGCGAGCGCGCGGCCGAGATTGTCGGCGACCGACAGGATGTCGCGGGCAAAGCCGGTGGCGGCATAGTTGCGCGCGTCCTCGGCCTCCTTCTGTGCGCGGCGCAGCAGGTTCTGGGCCTCGGCGCGGGCGTAGAGGGTTGCGGACTTGGCCTCGGCGAGTTCCGCCTCGAGCGCGGCGACGCGGTCCTGTTCGGCCACTTCGGGGGCAGCCTCGGCGGTTTCCTGACGGAGGTCTTCGGTCGCTTCGGTCTTGGGTTCTTCGGTCATGGTTCCTGCGTGTTTTCTGATGGTTCAGGCCAGCAATCTGGCCAAGGTTGAAGCGGTGAAATCCACCATGGGCACGACGCGGGCATAGTTCAACCGCGTCGGGCCGATAACCCCCACCACGCCGACCACGCGGCCGTCCAGCGCGCGGACGGGTTTGGCGATGACGGAGGAGCCGGACAAAGCGAACAGCTTGTTCTCCGACCCGATGAAGATGCGTGCCGCGTCGGCCTCACGCGCGCTGTCGAGCAGGCGGGCGATTTCCTCCTTGCCCTCCAGCTCGTCGAGCAGACGGGTGACGCGGTCGAGGTCCTCGGCCAGCGCGGATTCGAGCAGGCGGCCCTGACCGCGCACGATCAGGACCGGGCGATCATCGCCATCCTGCGACCAGACCGCGAGGCCGCGCTCGACCAGAGTGCGGGCGGCATCGTCGAGCGCGGAGCGTTCGCTGGCGATCTGATGCGTCAGGCGGGCGCGTGCCTGGGCGAGGGTGAGGCCACCCAACGTCGCGGTGAGGTAATTGGCCGCCTGTTCGAGCGCGCCGGGGGGCAGGCCGGGGGGCAGGTCGACCACGCGGTTTTCGACCGATCCGTCCTCGCCCACCAGCACCGCGAGCGCACGGTCGTTGCCGAGCGGGACAAAGCCGAACTGGCGCAGCACCCGTTCGGCCTTGGGCACCAGCACCATGCCGGCGCAGGCCGAGAGGCCGGAGAGCGCAGCGGTGGTGGCAGCGAGTGCCTCCTCGACCGGGCCGCGCGCATCGGCGCGAGCCTCGATCGCGGCGCGTTCTTCCGCCGAAGGCTCGTTGGCCTGCATCATGCCGTCGACGAACAGGCGCAGGCCCAGATCGGTCGGCATCCGCCCGGCGCTGGTGTGCGGCGCGGCGAGCAGGCCAAGCTCCTCCAGATCCTGCATCACGTTGCGGATTGAGGCGGGGGAGAGGTTGAGGCCCGGCGCGCGTGAGATGGTGCGCGAGCCGACCGGTTGGCCCGCGTCGAGGTACGACTCCACCACGACGCGGAAGATGTCGCGGGCGCGGTCGGTCAGCTCGGTGATCGGCGGGGTGGTCACATCATTGATGTAGCGTGTCGGCGCTGGCTCTCAAGGCCGTTCGCCAATCAGCGGGGCGAGGGCGGGAATCAGGTCGGGGGCGTTGCCGATGGCGTCGGCCATGGCGCGGTTGGCGTCGCGGTCGCAGCCGAAATAATAATAGAGCTGACTGGTGCCGCCGGGGCCGGTCCAGCTGACTTCGGCGCTGGGCATGTCGGTTGCGGCGCGTTCGCAGCCCTTTTCGCCGTGCGCATAGCGGCGGCTGGTGCCGGGCCTGGGACGGTAGGGGGCGAGTGCGGCGGCGAAGCTGTCGAACTGGGCGCGGGTGAGCTTGAAGGACTTGGTGCCGCCGGTCTGGGTGAAGCGCTTGCCCTCGAAACTGCCATCGCCATTGGCCCGGACAGTGAAAGCATAGACCGGGCAGGCGCCGAAGCAGGGGCCGGCGGCGTAGCTGATCTGCGTCACGGCGGCTGCGGGGGTGGGCATATCCGGCGCGGGGGTGCGGGCACAGCCGGCAACTGTCAGACCGAGCGCCGCGATTAATCCAAGCCGTTTCATGCCATTTCTCCGACGGAGCGAAGCGTCAGACTGGCGCGTTGGTTCCCTTGCGTCTAGGTCCGCAGCGAAACGAACCTTGGAGAATATTCTATGCGCCCCAGCGGCCGCGCCCCCGATCAGATGCGTACGATCAGCATCGAACCGAACTTCACCATCCATGCCGAAGGATCGGTGCTGGTGAGCTTTGGCAATACCAAGGTGCTGGTGACGGCGAGCGTCGAGGAGCGGGTGCCGCCGTTTCTGCGCGGCAAGGGTGAAGGCTGGGTGACAGCGGAGTACGGCATGTTGCCCCGCGCGACCCACACCCGTGGCAGCCGCGAGGCGGCGAAGGGCAAGCAATCGGGGCGGACGCAGGAGATTCAGCGGCTGATCGGGCGGTCGCTGCGGTCGGTGACCGACATGAAGGCGCTGGGCGAGCGCCAGATCACGCTCGATTGCGACGTGATCCAGGCCGATGGCGGCACGCGCACCGCGGCGATCAGCGGCGCATGGGTCGCGCTGCGCCTCGCGGTCGACAAGCTGATGGCCGAGGGCAAGTTGACCGGTGATCCGATCACGCAGCAGGTCGCGGCGGTGTCGTGCGGCATCTATCAGGGCAATCCGGTGCTCGACCTCGACTATGACGAGGACAGCGCGGCGGATGCGGACGCCAATTTCGTGTTGCTCGCGGACGGCAAGATCGCCGAGGCGCAGGCGACCGCCGAGGGCGCGACCTATGACGAGGAAGGGCTGTTGCGCCTGCTGCGCCTCGCCCGGATCGGGTGCGGCGAGATTTTCGCGGCGCAGCTGAAGGCGGCGGGACGGTGAGCGGCGAGGGCGACGCCCCGCAGGCGATCCGCAAGCTGGTCCCCGGCAAGCTGGTCATCGCCAGCCATAATGAGGGCAAGGTGCGCGAGATCCGCGAGCTGCTCGCCCCCTTTGGCATCGAGCCGATCAGCGCGGCGTCGCTCGACCTGCCCGAGCCCGAAGAGACGGGGACAACGTTCGTCGCCAATGCCGAACTGAAGGCGATGCAGGCGGCGGACCTGTCGGGCCTGCCCGCGCTGGCCGACGACAGCGGGTTGTGCGTCGATGCGCTGGGTGGCGAGCCGGGGATTTTCTCGGCGCGCTGGGGATTGCCCGATCCGGGCATCCCGGCGCTGGAACCTGAAGCGGGCGAAGGCCGCGATTTCGACCGGGCGATGCGGCGGGTGAACACTTTGCTTGAGGCGCTGCCCGAAGGCACGTCGCGCGCGGCGCATTTCGTGTGCGCGCTGGCGCTGGCGTGGCCCGACGGGCATGTCGAATGGTTTGAGGGGCGGGTCGACGGCACGCTGATCTGGCCGCCGCGTGGCGACCGCGGCTTTGGCTATGACCCGATGTTCGTGCCCGAGGGGCATGACCGCAGCTTTGGCGAGATGAACCCGGCGGCAAAGCACGCGATGAGCCATCGCGCCGACGCTTTCAGTCAGCTGGTGGCGGCGGTGTTTTGAACGGGTTAGGGTGGGCGAATGGCGACATTTGTCCACCTGACCAGCCACCGCAATCTGCCCGGTATCCGGCGCGGCGGGATCGCGTTCGTCAAGAAGGACGGATGGCGGCCCGACCGCATCTATGCGCTGCCGGTCACCCGCGAGTTCAACATTGCGCATCAATGGCTGCGCGAGTTGCGGCGGATGGGCGGCGGGACGATCGCGGGGGTCTATTTCCGCATTCCCGATGACGAGATGGTCGAGGTGTCGCACTTCAACGGCACCCCGGTGGCGATGCGCGCGGCGGAGGCGGTGGCGCTGATGCTGGCGGCCGAGCAGCGCGATCCGGTGGTCGCGCGGATCGCGGACAAGGCGTCGAAGGCGGTGCAGCGCGGACGGACGCTGCCATCCTCTCCCGAGGGGTTTCAGGTGACGATCGCGCGGCCGATCGCGCGCAGCGAAGTCCTGCGCTTCAAGATGCTGCCGCAGGTGACCGGTTGGCGGTATATGCCCGGCGCGAATGGAGCGCCGCCGTGCGGGTGCGTGTGCTGCCTCAAGGGGAGCTATGGCATCCGCAAGCTGGAGCAGCGGCTGGAGGCGGATGAGGCGGCGGGGCGGAAGCCGAAATTCCAACTGTTCGGGCGGGAGGAGAGGTCGTTTGCGCGGGTGGAGCGGTTGAGGGTGCGGGCTGCCAAATCATCGTCACCCCGGGCTTGACCCGGGGCTCCGCTTCTTCATCCCTTGGCCAAGGCAGCTGGGCCCCGGGTCAAGCCCGGGGTGACGACAGCTGTTATGGCAACGCCACCTGCCCCATCACATTTCCAGCGGGCGAGTAGCGGCAGACCAGCACATCCTCCCGCGCGTTGCTGGCGAGGGCGCAGCCGACGCGGGTGGTGCGCGACCAGATGATCTGGGCGTAGTGGCCGGCATCGACGAAGCGGCCGGTGGCGCTGATATTGGGAATCGGGCGGTTGAGATAGTCGCGCTTCTCCGCGACCCAATGCCCCGCCATTTCCTCATAGCGATAGGCGCTGCGGGTGCCTTTCCAGAGATTTTCACCCTGTGCGGCGGGGCCGGCGGGCTGCCGTGAATGTTCGAACGCGCCGCGTCGGGCGAGGTCGCGGGCGTAGCTGGCGGCGTCGCGGGCGAGGGCTTCGTCCCAGCTGAGTGGCGCAACCTTCACCGCGGCGCGGGCGGCGTTGTGGGTGTCGAGCATCGCGGTGCGCAGGCGCTCGGCACCGCGTGGGGCGGGGGCCATCGACTCGCGGCGCTCGACAAATTCCTTGGGCGCTTCGTTCTTGGGCGCTGCATCCTGCGGCGAGCAGGCGGCGAGGATCAGCAGGGGGAGCAGCAGCATCTTTCGGAAAACCTCGATCCGGCGCATAGCGCGCGCCAGATGAACGCTTCCCAACCGAACGCTGCCGAGCCGCTGGCGCTCTACGTCCACTGGCCGTTCTGCGTGTCCAAATGTCCCTATTGCGATTTCAACAGCCATGTCCGCGAGGTGGTGGACCAGGACGGGTGGCGCAAGGCGCTGCTCGCGGACCTTGCCTATGAGGCGGCGTTGCTGCCGGGCCGGCGGCTGGGGTCGATCTTTTTCGGGGGTGGCACGCCGTCGCTGATGCCGCCCGAGACGGTGGCGGCGGTGATCGATGCGGCGGTAGCGGCCTGGGCGCCGCAGGGTGATCTCGAAGTGACGCTGGAGGCCAATCCGTCATCGGTCGAGGCGGCGCGCTTTGCCGATCTCGCCGCCGCCGGGGTCAATCGCGTGTCGCTGGGGTTGCAGGCGCTGGACGATGATGCGCTGGCGTTTCTGGGGCGGGCGCATGGCGTGGCCGAGGGACTGGGGGCGCTGGCGACGGCGCAGCGGCATTTCGGGCGGGTGAGCTTTGACTTGATCTATGCGCGGCCGGGGCAGTCGGTGGCGGACTGGGAGGCTGAGCTGGCACGGGCGCTCAGCTTCGGGACCGAACATCTGTCACTCTACCAGCTGACGATCGAGCCGGGGACGCGCTTTGCGACGCTGGCGGCGAAGGGCGATCTGGTGATCCCGGATAGTGATGCGGCGGCGGATTTGTGGGACGTGACGCAGGCGCTGACCGGTGCGGCGGGGTTGCCGCTGTACGAGGTGTCGAACCATGCGCGGCGCGGGGCGGAGAGCCGGCATAATCTGGGTTACTGGCGCTATACCGATTATGCCGGGGTCGGGCCGGGGGCGCATGGGCGGCGCGGCGGGTGTGCGACGGTGCGGCACAAGAAGCCGGAGAACTGGATCGGTGCTGTGACCCGCAACGGCCATGGCGCGCAGGAGGAGACGGCGCTGAGCGCCTCAGAGCGCGCGACCGAGGCGTTGGTGATGGGGTTGCGGTTGGCCGAGGGGGTTGATCTCACGCGGATCGGGGCGGGGTATGTCGATCTTGTCGCTGTAGAGCGGCTCGCGGGCCATGGGTTGATCGTGCGCGAAGGCGAGCGGTTGCGGGTTACGGCGGCGGGAATGCCGGTGCTGGAGGGGATTTTGCGCGAGGTGATAGCGGACTGAGCTTGTGCTCCTGCGAAAGCAGGAGCCCAGAGCCACGCGCGATGCCACCTGCAACTCTAGGCTCCTGCCTTCGCAGGAGCACCAGGACTTACCGCCCGAAGCCTTGCGGGGCTGGGGACACCGTCACGGTGGTGCCGCCGCGAATCTCCTGCACCTCCAGCGCGCGTTCGGCGACGCCGTCGCGGCCGAAGCGGAAGGCGCCGTCGATACCGCCAAAGCCGCCGCTGTCGCTCAGGCGATCGGTCGGGAAAGCATCGCCCGGACGCCAGTCGCGCGCGATGCGGACCGTCAGCAGCACCGCGTCATAGCCGAGCGTCGAAAGACGGTACGGCGCTGCGCCGAAGCGTGCGCGATATTTGCCGGCATAGGTGCGGTAGAGCGTGTCCGAGACGCTGGCGAACCAGCTGCCGGTCAGCGGGGTCATCCCGCCGATGCCCGAATCGCTGTTCCACAATTCGGTGCCCAGCACCTTGGCACTGGGGCTGGCGCGGCGGATGCCCGGGATCGCGGTGACCGCGCCGCTGGCGCTGTCGGCGATCAGCACTGCCTGGAAGGGCGAGCGGGCGAGGCGCGCGATCGCCGCGTTCATCGCGGGCGCGCCACGGTTATAGGTTTCGAGCGCGGTGACCTTGCCGCCTGCACCTTCGACCGCGCGCAGGAAGGCGGTGCTGGCGCGCTCGCCATAGAGGCCCGTGGGCATCAGGCCCGCGAAATCGGTGACGCCGCTGCGCCGGGCGTAATCGACCACGCGCTCGATCGACTGGGCGGGGGCATAGCCCATGACATAGGTGCCGTTGCCGGCGACGCCGGTGTCGTTCGAGAAGGCGAGCACCGGCACCCCGGCGCGGCGCGCGAGCGGCGCGATGGCGCGCGCGTCTTCGGCCAGCAGCGGGCCGAGGATCAGCTTGTTGCCATCGGCGAGCGCACGGGTCGCGGCGGCAGTCGCGCCGAGCGCTGTGTCATAGGTGGTGATGCGGACATTGTCCGCCTTGAGATCGAGGATCGCGAGCTGGGTCGCGTTGGCGAGGCTGCGGCCGATTCCGGCATTGGTGCCTGACAGCGGCACGAGCAGGGCGACCCGGTGACGTTCGGTATCGGCTTCGGGCAGGCCGGGGCGGACGGGCAGCGGGGTGGTCGGGCGGACCGGCTGGGTCGGCCCGGGCCGCACAGGCTCGGGTGGCGGAGCAGAGGGGCGGACGCAGGCGGACAAGGCCAAGGCCGCGCCGATGACGATTCCGCGAATGATCCGCGACATGCCCGGTTGGCGTTTCGCTGCTGCCTCTGCCATGACGTTCCCCAATGACTTCTGTTCTTGCGCCCGGCCTCTATATCGTCGCGACGCCGATCGGCAATCTCGGCGATCTGTCTTCCCGTGCGGCTGAAATACTCCTGAACGCCGATGTGGTTGCAGTCGAGGACTCGCGTGTGACAGCGGGGCTGTTTCGTCATTTGGGCGCAAAGCGGCCGATGACGCCGTATCACGACCATAATGCCGAAGCCGTGCGGCCGGGGCTGGTCGCGCGGATGGCGACTCAGGCGGTGGCACTGGTGTCGGACGCGGGGACTCCGCTGATTTCGGACCCCGGCTACAAGCTGGTGCGCGATGCGCGGGCGGCGGGACATGCGGTGGTGACGATTCCGGGGCCGTGCGCGGGGATCGCGGCGCTGACGCTGGCGGGGCTGCCGACCGACCGGTTTTTGTTCATGGGGTTCCTGCCGAGCAAGCAACAGGCGCGGGCGGAAGCCATCGCCGAGGTTGCGGGGGTGCGCGCGACGTTGGTGTTCTACGAAAGTGGGCCGCGATTGTCGGCGGCGCTGGCGGCACTGGCCGAGGGGCTGGGGGATCGCGAGGCGGCGGTGGCGCGCGAGATCACAAAGAAGTTCGAGGAATGCGTGACGGGTAGCCTGACCGAGCTGTCGGCGCGCTATGCCGAGGGTGGGCCAAAGGGCGAGATCGTTGTGGTGGTTGCCCCGCCCGGCGAGGCGGCTCCGGCGAGCGCGGAGGATGCCGATGCGGCGCTGGCCGAGGCGCTGACGCGGCTGCCGGTGTCGAAGGCGGCGGGCGAGGTGGCCAAGCGGCTGGGGCTGGACCGCAAGGCGCTGTATGCGCGGGCGATGGAGATGAAGGGTGCATAGCCCCTCCCCTGAAGGGGAGGGGCTTTAAGTGGCCCGCGACCGCCGCGCTGCCGAACAATCGGGTCGCGATGGGGAGACACGCGCCGCTTGGTATTTGCGGTTGCGGGGGTGGCGAATTCTCGATCGGCGGGTGCGGACGCCTGCCGGAGAGGTCGATCTCGTCGCCAAGCGGGGCAAGCTGGTGGCGTTTGTCGAGGTCAAGGCGCGCAAGTCGGCGGCGGAGCTCGATTTCGCGATTGATGAGCGGCGATTGGCGCGGGTTGCGGCGGCGGCGGAGTATCTGATGCCGCGCTATGCGGGCAATGGCGAGGATATCCGGGTCGATGTGCTGCTGCTCGCGCCGGGCGTGCGGCCGCGGCATATCGAGAATGCTTGGATTGGGTGACATTCGCCCACCGGCTCCCTAACTGCGCTTCAGTCGTCACCCCAGCGAAAGCTGGGGGCTCCCGACGCAAAAGACCCCAGCTTTCGCTGGGGTGACGAGGAAAAGAGATGCCGCTGACCGTCGCCGTCCAGATGGACCCGCTCGATTCGATCAATATCGCGGGCGATTCGACCTTTGCGCTGATGCTGGCAGGCCAGGCGCGCGGGCATCGGCTGTTTCATTATGCGCCCGAGGCGCTGAACTACGCCGATGGGCGGGTTTGGGCCAATGCGCATCCGGTCAGCGTGCAGCGCGTTGCGGGCAATCATTTCGAGTTTGGCGATCCGGTCAGCCTCGATCTGGGCGAGGACGCCGATGTCGTGCTGATGCGGCAGGATCCGCCGTTCGACCTTGGCTATATCACCGCGACGCATCTGCTGGAACGGATTGCCGACCGGACGCTGGTGGTCAACGATCCGGCCAGCGTGCGCAATGCGCCGGAGAAGGTCTGGGTGCTCGATTTCGCGCGCTTCATGCCGCCGACGCTGATCACGCGCGATTATGACGAGGCGAAGGCGTTCCTCGCCAAACATGGCGCGATCGTGGTCAAGCCGCTGCACGGCAATGGCGGCAAGGCGATCTTCAAGATCGACAGCGACGGCGCGAACCTGTCGTCGCTGATCGAGGTGTTCAACACCGCGTGGCGCGAACCGCATATGGTGCAGGCCTTCCTCCCCGATGTCGCCAAGGGCGACAAGCGCATCGTGCTGGTCGATGGCGAGGTGGCGGGGGCGGTCAACCGCGTGCCGGGCGAGGGCGAGATCCGGTCGAACCTGGCGGTCGGCGGGACCGCGGCGAAGACGCAGCTGACCGCGAAGGAAGCCGAGATTTGCGCCGCGTTGGGGCCGGAGCTGAAGCGGCGCGGGCTGATCTTTGTTGGGATCGATGTGATCGGCGGCGAGTGGCTGACCGAGATCAATGTGACGTCGCCGACCGGGATTGTCGCGATCGACAGGTTCAACGGGACGGACACTGCTGCGATGATCTGGGATGCGATCGAGCGCCGCGTTGCTGCGCGCGCCTGATCCTTTGCCCTTCATCCGCGTTTGGCGTCTTCCATGACCGAGTTCATCCTCAACCTGATCGCATGGGGCGGCTATATCGGGATCTTCATCCTGATGACGCTTGAGAATGTGTTTCCGCCGATTCCGTCGGAGGTCATCATGGGGCTGGGCGGCATGGCGGTGGCGCGCGGCGACATGGATATGACACCGCTGCTGATCGTCGCGACGCTGGGGACGACGCTGGGCAATGTGTTCTGGTATGGCGTCGGACGCTGGATCGGGATCGCGCGGCTGAAGCCGTTCGTCGAGCGATACGGGCGCTGGCTGACGCTGACCTGGGATGAGGTCGAGCAGCTCAATGGCTTCTTCAATCGGCACGGGCTGTGGGTGGTGTTCCTGTTCCGCTTCCTGCCGACCTTCCGCACCATGATCTCACTGCCCGCCGGGATGGCGAAGATGGGGATGCCGCGCTTCCTCGCTGCGACCTTTATCGGCAGCGCGATCTGGAATGCGGTGCTGGCCTATGCCGGACTGCTGCTGGGGTCGCGGTTTGCGGAATTGCAGGTCTATGTCGGCCCGGTTGCGATTCTGACCACCGCCGCCGTGGTCGGGGTGTGGGCCTATCGCGTGGTGACTTGGAACAAGCGGAGCCGCTAGCCCCGGAACGAGTCCTTCGCGGCGCGGCGTTCGGCCAGCTGCTCCACTGACGCAGCGCGCATGAAGGGGTTGGTGGCGCGTTCGAGCGCGATGGTCGTTGGCACGGTGGGCAGACCCTGCGCGCGCATCGAGTCCACCTGTGCCATGCGTTCGGCCAGCGCCGCATTATCCGGCTCGGCGACCAGTGCGTAGCGGCCGTTCGACTGGGTATATTCGTGCGCGCAATAGACGATCGTCTCGCCCGGCAGCGCGGCGAGGCGTTGCATGTTGGCGAACATCTGCGCGGGGGTGCCTTCGAACAGCCGCCCACAGCCCATCGCGAACAGCGTGTCGCCGACGAACACGATCTCCGCTTCGGGGAGGTGATAGGCGATATGGCCGGCGGTGTGCGCCGGGACGTCGATCACCTGCGCCTTGAAGCTGCCGAGCGTCACCGCGCCGCCCTCCGCCACCAGTCGGTCGGCGGTGGGGATCTTCGCTGCTTCGGCGGCAGGGGCGATGATCGTGCAGCCGGTCGCCGCCTTGATCGCCGCGTTTCCGCCGGTGTGATCGGGATGCCAATGGGTGTTCCAGATCGCGCCGATCGTCCAGCCGCGCGCGGCAGCAGCCTCCAGCACCGGTTCCGCGACTGCGGGATCGACGACGATGGTCTCGCCTGAGGCGGCGTCATGCGCCATCCAGATATAGTTGTCGTTTAACGCTGGGATGCGGACCACTTCGATCATCGGACTCTCCTAGCAGTTCGACCAGTTGGCGCGCCAGCCGTTCAGTCAGCGCCTGTGCCCCCTCGCGCGGTTGGTTTGGCAGCGGCGCACCGAGCGATGCGGCCTGCCCGGCCCAGAGCGGGGAATAGTCGCCGCGCCCATCGGCTTCGGCCACGCGGCGCAGTTCGGCGAGCGCGGCGGAGGCGTAGGGGAAGCGCGGTGCGGCGGGATGCACCGGCCCGATCGCGTCGGTCAGCATATTGCGGATGCCGCGCGCGAGGCCGCCGGAGAAGAGGTTGGTGACGACCGTCTCGCCGCTGCGCAGTGCGGCGCGGTGGGCGGTGGAGATGGTCGCTTCGACAGTGTGGAGATAGGCGGTGCCGAGCTGGACGGCGCCTGCACCGAGCTGGAGTGCGGCAGCGATGCTCTCCGCGTCGGCGATACCACCCGCTGCGATGATCGGATCGAGCGTTACATCGGTGTGCTGTTGGATAGCTCGAACCAGTGCGAGAGTGCCGACGGGCCGGTAGCCGTTGAGGAAGTGCCCCGCGTGCCCCCCGGCCTCGAACCCTTGAGCGATGATGAAATCGACTTCGCACAATAGCCATTCAGCTTCGGCCTCGGTGGTGGCGTTGCCGATCACCGCCATACCGGCGCTGCGGATGCGTTTGAGCAGCCGGGGTTCGGGCAGACCGAAATGGAAGCTGACGATCTCGGGCCGCACTTCCTCGACCGCCCGGCACATCGCGTCGTCGAACGGCGTGCGCAGCGGGGGTGGCGTGGCGGGCGGGCCGACCCCTTCTTTGTCGTAGAAGGGCTGGAGCAGCGCGCGCCACCCGCTATCGTCGGGAGGGTCGCCGAGATGGTGGCAGAAGAAGTTGAGGTTGAGCGGTCCCTCCGCTTCCGCCCGCACCTGCGCCACCTGTTCGCGCACCTGATCGGGTGTCAGCATCGCGCAGGGGAGCGAGCCGACCGCGCCGCCGCGGATTGCTGCGGCGGCGAGCGCGACGCCGCCTGCGCCCGCCATCGGTGCCTGAATGATCGGCACCCGCGCCCCGGTCCGGCGCAGGAAGTCCTGCACCGGCCAGTCGGCGAGCGGGCCGATCACGATGTCACCACACTCCGGTATTCGGCATCGATGCCCAGGGTTCGGCGGGTTCGAGATGGCCGTCCTGCAGCAATTCGACCGAGATGCCGTCGGGCGAGCGCACGAACGCCATATGGCCGTCGCGCGGGGGGCGGTTGATCGTGACGCCGGCGTCCATCAGCCGCTGGCAGGTTTCGTAGATATTCTCGACGCGATAGGCGAGATGGCCGAAATTGCGGCCGCCGGTGTAGGTTTCCGCCGGGCTGCCATCCTCGGGCGGCCAGTTATAGGTGAGTTCCACCTCGGCGCGCGGGCGGCCATCGGCTTCGGACGTGTCCGCCGCGATATCACCGGGGGCGGCGAGGAAGATCAGCGTGAAGCGACCCTTCTCGCTCTCCATGCGCCGGGTTTCCTTGAGGCCGAGCAGTTCAAAGAAGCGGATCGACGCGTCCGGGTCGGTCACGCGGATCATGGTGTGGAGGTAATGCATCGGGAGTCCCTGTCGCTGGTTCGCGCCAGAGATAGGGAGGATGAGGCGGGAGTCTATTCCTGCTCGGCAAATTGTTGGAGCGCCGCGCGGGCAGAGGCGCCGATCGGGCCATCGGGGGCGAGCTGGGCGGCGCGGGTCCAGGCGGCTTTGGCCGCGGCTTCGTCGCGGGCGACGGCGGCGATGTTGCCGGCTTCGAGCTGGACCGAGGCGTCGTCGCCGGCCATTTCCACCGCTTTTGCGATATGGTCGCGCGCGAGCGGGATGTTGCCGGCACGGCGGGCGAGGTTGGCGGAGAGCAGCCACGCCATCGGGTCCTTCGCCGCATGGATCAGCGCCTTGTCGAGATCGCCGCGCGCCCCTGCCAGATCGCCCGATGCGACGAGGGTGCGGGCGCGGTCGAGATGCGCCTCGCCGAGTTCGAGCCCTTCGAGCGTGCCGGTGGCGAGCGCGGCGTCGAGCGCGGTGCGGGCCTTGGCGGCTTCCCCGGCGGCGAGCCAGGCATTGCCCGCCTGTGCCCAGTATTTGGATGCGCGGCGGTCGCGTACGATTTCCGCCTCGCGCGCGGCGGTCTCGAACGCGCCGCCTGCGCTGACCCAGCGTTGTTGCCGGGCATAGGCCATGCCGCGGCATTGCTCGGCGAGGAAGCGCCCGCCCGCCATGCGCCAGCGATTGGCTTCGGCAATCCCCGCCGCCGGTTCATCGACCGCGAGTTCGACGCAGCGTTCCCAGCGCTGCTCCTCGGGTGAGGGTGGACCCACTGGGGCGGTCTGGGCTGCGGCGGCGAGAAGCAGGAGCATCATGGCGTGGGGACGAAATCCTCTAGGGTGCGCAGGATCAGGGCGATGTCCTGCGGGCGCGACAGGCGGTGATCGCCGTCCTTGACGAGGAGTGTCTGCACATCGTCTGAACGGAGCAGGCCGGCCAAGGTAACGCTGCGCTCCCAAGGCACATCGGGGTCACGCTGGCCGTGGATCAGCCGCGCGGGCATGTTGAGGTCGATCGGGCCATGCATCAGCCGGTTGGCCTCGCCCGACGACCAGAAAGCGCGGGTGGTGATCGTCGGTTCGGGCGCATATTCGGACGGCTGTTCGAGGCGGCCTGCGTTGAGCAACGTCATCTTCTGTGTCTGGGTGAAGCCCCAGTCGGTGAAGTCGGGGGCGGCGGCGATGCCGACCAGTGCCGCGATGCGGTCGGGCCGGGCCTTGGCGACCAGCAGCATGATCCACCCGCCCATCGACGATCCGACCAGCACGACCGGGCCTTCGATCAGCCGGTCGATCAGCAGCAATGCGTCGTCACGCCAGCTCGCCAGCGTCTGGTCCGCGAACGCGCCTTCGCTCTCGCCGCAGCCGGCATAGTCGAAGCGGAGGAAGGCGCGGCCGGTGGCTTGCGCCCAGGCTTCGATCGCGACCGCCTTGCTCCCGCTCATGTCGGAGGCATAGCCGGGGAGGAAGACGATGGTCGGCCCGGTGCCGGGGCTGTGGCGACGGGCGAGGCGGTGGCCGTTGGAGTTGATCATGGGAGGGGTGTTTAGGGGGTTTTGGGCGGCGCTCCAATGAACTCAATCCTCCCCCGCAAGGGGGAGGTGTCGCCATATGGCGACGGAGGGGGAGGACGGCTGTATCCTATCGCCTCTTGCTGATGTGCTTCCTCCCCCTCCGTCACGCTGCGCGTGCCACCTCCCCCTGGCGGGGGAGGATAATTGGGATAAGGTCGCGCAATGGATGACAAGCCATTGCCTTTGCTGTTCGGCGCGCATCTGGCGCGGGATCGGCGGCGGTCGGTGCATACGGTGCGGGCGTATGAGGCGAGCGCGGCGCGGTTGATTGCGTTCCTCTCGGGGCATTGGGGCGGGGCGGTGGACCGCGCGGCGCTGGGCAAGGTGAGCGCGGCGGATCTGCGTGCCTATCTGGCGCATCGCCGCAATGACGGGATCGGCAATGCCAGCGCGGCGCGCGAATTGTCGGCGGTGCGGGCGTTCCTGAACTTTGCGGGCGGCGAGGACGCCGAGCTGCCCCGGCTGCGCGGGCCGCGCGTGCGCAAGGGCGTGCCGCGCCCGGTGTCGCCGGACGAGGCGGTGGCGCTGGCGGAGGAGGTCGCGGACGATGCGCGCGAACCCTGGATCGGCGCGCGCGACCTGGCGGTGCTGCTGCTGCTCTATGGCGCGGGGCTGCGCATTGGCGAAGCGATGGCGCTGACCGGCGCGGCGTTGCCGCTGGGCGAGACGCTGCGGGTTACCGGCAAGCGCGACAAGGTGCGGATCGTGCCGCTGTTGCCGCAGGTACGCGCGGCGGTGGAGGATTATGTGCGGCTCTGCCCCTATGGGACAGCGCCCGGTGCGCCGCTGTTCCGGGGCGCGCGCGGCGGGCCGCTCGACCCGGCACTGGTGCGGCGGGCGGTGCGCGCGGCGCGGCTGCGGCTGGGATTGCCCGAGCGGACCACACCGCACGCGCTGCGCCACAGTTTCGCGACGCATCTGCTGGGGCGCGGTGCGGATTTGCGCGCCTTGCAGGAGCTGCTCGGCCATGCCAGCCTGAGTTCGACGCAAATCTATACGGCGGTGGACGCCGCGCATCTGCTCGACGTCTATCGCAACGCCCATCCGCGGGCGTGAAGGCGGAACTCTTACCCGGCTCGCTCATTGGCGGTGCGAGCCTTTGCAACAGGAGACCAAGGATGATCCGGACTGGCTGCGCGATTGCCGCGCTTGTGCTGACCGCTGCGTGTGGTGGCGCGGAGACGACCAACACGACCATGCCCGCCACCGATATGATGATGGGCAACGAGGTGCTGCCGGTCGAGAATGGCAGTGCCGCTGCCGAGAGCGCGACCGCCGTGTTGGCCAAGGCCGATCGCAGCGCCGCAGGCAGCGCGGTCGCGACCGCTACACCCGAAGGGCTCGCGGTCACCGTTTCCGTTACCGGCATGACGCCGGGCGAGCATGGCGTGCATGTCCATATGACCGGCAAGTGCGACGCGCCCGGTTTCACCACCGCGGGCGGCCACTGGAACCCGACCTCCACGCAGCACGGCCTCGACAATCCGCAGGGCGCGCATGCCGGCGACATGCCCAATCTCAACGTTGCCGACGATGGCACCGGCACGCTGACCTTCACGCTGCGCTCGGGCACGATGGCGCAGTTGCTCGATGCGGATGGGTCGGCGTTCGTGGTTCATGCGGGCAAGGACGACCAGAAGACCGATCCCTCGGGCAATAGCGGCGACCGCGTCGCGTGTGGCGTGTTCGCGGCTGGGTAACTGTCCTTACGCGCCGGTCAATGCATAGCGCACGACCGGCGCGTAGCTTGCGCCGCCATGGCCGAGGCGGCTTTCGTACAGCGTCATGTGCTCGATCACGAACTCCGCGCTGGTCAGCGCGGCGTGGCGGGCGAGAAAGCCGTCGACGGGTCCGGCTGATCCGGCGAGCCGCGCCAGCGTGATGTGCGGGATATAGGCGCGATGCTCGGGTTCGAGCCCGATCGCGATCAGGGCGCGGTCGATTTTCTTGTGCAGTGTCGCCAGCGGATCGCGCGGCGCGACCCCGGCCCAGAGCGCATTGGGGCGGCCCTTGGTCTCGAACGTCCCGCATCCGTCGAGCCGAAGCGCAGGCAGGTCGGCGCGGATTGCGGAGAGCGCGCTCGCGACATCGTCGGCGGTGCGCGAATCGACCTCGCCGATATAGCGCAGCGTGATGTGAAGCTGGTCGTCATCCTGCCAGCGCGCACCCTCGACCCCGTCCATCAGGTCGATCAGGCGGTCGCGAATCGCGGTCGGCGGGCGCAGGGCGACGAACAGGCGGTGCATAGGCTGGCGATTAACCCACTTCGTCAGACTCGGCGATGCCGGTTTTCCTTGAAACTCACCGGCAGAACCATGATATTCGATCACATCCGGGCGGCCGATATCCAGAGACCGCCGGGCAAAGGAGTTTGAGATGGCTAACTGGTCTGACCCCCACTCGACCGCCGCGCCGTACGCGACGGCCGCAGGTACGCGGGATGCTGCCGCGTATGATGCGGGGCTGCGGTCCTACATGCTTTCGGTTTACAACTATATGGCTTCGGGCGTGCTGCTCAGCGGTATCGTCGCGCTGATGTTCGCCTGGGGCGGTCGCGAGTCGATTGCCTATTCGGTCTTTTCCAGCGGCGGGCCGCTGGTCTGGCTGATCATCCTGTCGCCGCTGGCGATCGTGCTGGCGATGAGCTTCGGGCAGAACAAATTTTCGACGCCCGCGCTGCAGGGGATGTTCTGGAGCTTCACGGTCCTGATGGGCCTGTCGCTCTCGACGCTGCTGCTGCGCTACACCGGCACCTCGGTCGCACAGGCGTTCTTCGCTGCCGCAGCCGGCTTCGCGGGCCTGAGCCTCTATGGCTACACGACCAAGAAGGACCTGTCCGGCATGGGCAGCTTCCTGATCGTCGGCCTGATCGGCATCATCGTTGCGTCGATCATCAACATCTTCACCCAGTCGAGCACCCTGTCGCTGATCATCAGCATCGCGGGCGTGCTGATCTTCGCGGGTCTGACGGCGTATGATACGCAGCGGATCAAGAGCATGTATCAGTATGTCGCCGGCACCGACATGGTCGGCAAGGCGGTGATCATGAGCGCGCTGACGCTGTATCTGGACTTCATCAACATGTTCCAGTTCATCCTCAGCATCATTGGCACCTCGCGCGACTGATCGCTGCGTCAGGACTGATTTCGGGAGGGCCCGGCCAGCGATGGCCGGGCCTTTCTGCGTTTGGTCAATTGCGTTTCGGGAGCGGAACGCAGGCGGCACGGCGCGCGTTTCGATGATCCACCCCATTGGGAGCAGGATCATGGACGAACAGATCAAACGCGGCGACGCTGGCACCGACGAGAGCATTGCCGAGCGGCTGGAGAAGAACCCGGAAAGCAAGCAGGCGCGGCTCGACCGCGCGCTCGACGAGTCGATGGATGCGTCGGACCCGCCTTCGGGGACGCAGCCGGTGCATTCGCACGAAGCCCCGCCATCGACCGGTTATGACGCGGACAAGGAGGCCGAGCTGGCGAAACAGGCTGAGGCGGAATAGCGCTATTTACCCTGGGCTCCTGCGAAAGCAGGAGCCCAGGGTTACAAAGTGATTCCGATTTGGCTCTGGGCTCCTGCTTCCGCATAAGCACGGGGTCATCGCTTCATCACATCAAGCGCGGCAGCGGTCATCGCCTCCGCCGCGGTGCCGATTACCTTTTCCGCATCGGGCGCCCATTTGGGGCTGTGCAGCGAGGGGAGGCCGGTGCCGCCATTGGCTTGCGCCTTGTCCCACTGATCCTGCGGCACGCCGCCGACCCAATAGATCACGCTCTGCACCGACGGATCGGCGATGGCGTAGCGGCCGAAATCCTCGCCCGCCATGGTCGGGGCGATGTCCTGCACGCGGTTCTCGCCAAAGCGGGTGCTGAACAGCGTCTTGAGCTGCCCCGCGAAATCCGGATTGCTGACTGCGGGCGGGGTGAAGGGCTCGCGGACGGTTACCACCGGCATCCGGTCCTCCGGCACGCCCGCCGCAATCGCCTCGCCTTTGGCGATGCGGGCGATGCCGTCGAGCAGCTGCTTGCGCACCTGTGGCGTATAGGCGCGGACGGTGAGCAGCAGCAGCGCCTGATCCGGGATGATGTTGTGGCGCGTCCCGCCCTGAAAGCTGCCGACCGTCACCACGGCGGAGTCAAGCGGGTCGATCTCGCGCGCCACCAAAGTCTGCAGCGCCGAGACAATGCGCGCGCCGAGCACGATCGGGTCCTTGGTCGTCGCGGGATAGGCACCGTGACCGCCGACGCCCTTGACCACGATGTCGACCGAATCGACGCTGGCGAAGGTCGGGCCGCTGCGGATGCCGATCGTTCCGGCAGGAAGCGCGGCGCTGTTGTGGAAGGCGATGGCGTGGGTCGGCTTGGGGAAGCGCGTGTAGAGCCCGTCCTTGAGCATCGCGAGCGCGCCGGCGCTATTCTCCTCGGCCGGCTGCGCGATCATGACGAGCGTGCCGCGCCACTGGTCCTTCATCGCGGCGAGATTGCGCAGCGTGCCGACCCAGGCGGTCATGTGCGTGTCGTGCGCGCAGGCGTGCATGACGCCGCTTTCGACCCCCTCGGGCGTGCGGGTGCGGATTTTCGAGGCGAAGGGCAGGCCGGTTTCCTCGGTCACCGGCAGGCCGTCCATATCGGCGCGGATCATCACCACCGGGCCGTCGCCGTTCCTGAGCACCGCGACCACCCCGGTGCCGCCGACCTGTTCGGTGACCGTATAGCCCGCCTTGCGCGCCTCGGCGGCGAGCTTGGCTGCGGTCTTGACCTCGGCGAGGCTCACCTCGGGGTTCGCGTGGAGGTCGCGGTAGAGCGTCATCAGCGATGGCAACTCGCGCGTCGTGGCGTCACGGACGCTGTCGGCAGCGGCTGGCAGGGCGAGCGCGAGGCTCGCGGTGGTGGCAGCAAGAAGGGCTTTCATGGGCGGCAGCCTAGAAGCAGCGTGCATAGCTTTGAAGCCCCTTGTGCTCCTGCGCAGGCAGGAGCCCGGAGCAACCAACGGTTTCGCCTCGAAACCCTGGGCTCCTGCCTGCGCAGGAGCACAAGAATGTCAGGCCGGGACCATCTCGATCACGTCGAGCTGCGATTCGAAGCTGGGATAGGGCAGCACCAGCCGCCAACGGCCGATCGCGACGCGCTCGATATAGCCCGCCATGTCACGCTTGCGGTCGAGGCTGTAGGCAAGGGCAGTTTGCTCGTCGCCGAGTTCGAGCGTCCCGAGAAAGATCACCCGCGCATCTGTTTCGGCATAGAGCGTGCCGGCCGGGCGCTGTTCGCCCTCCAGCACCGCGAAGACCGGCATCTCACCCTCCCGCCCGATGCGACAGCGCACCCAGGGGCGCTCGGCAAAGACGCGCAATTCGGGGCGGATCGCGCCGAGCTTGAAGGTGCGGCAGCGATAGTCCCCGGCCGGGGGCATCGCGAGCGCCATCGCCCGGTCAGGCTCGAACAATGCACCCTCGCGCGCGATGACGCCATTGTCGGCGGTGCGGGCGGCGGGAAGGGCGGTGGTCCATGCCTTGCGCCAGTCGCGCAGGCGGTCGCGGTCCTGATCGGTGGTGACCGCGCGCCAGCGCGTCTCGGGCGGGGTTTCGACCAGGCTGAGGCCGTCGCGGGCGCAACCCGCGAGCGCGGCTCCGGCGAGCAGGGCGAGGAGCGCGGCGCGGGTCATGCCGCGGTCCACCCGCCATCCATGGTGTAGTTCGCGCCGGTGATCGAGCGCGCTTCGTCGCGGCACAGGAACAGGGCGAGCGCCGCGACCTCGTCCGGCTGGACGAACTGTTTGGTCGGCTGGGCGGCGAGCAGGACGTCGTTCATCACTTGCTCGCGGGTCAGGCCGCGCGCCTTCATCGTGTCGGGAATCTGGTTTTCGACGAGCGGCGTCCAGACATAGCCGGGCGAGATGCAATTGACGGTGATCCCGTCGGTCGCGGTTTCCAGCGCGATCGTCTTGGTCAGGCCCGCGACCCCATGCTTGGCGGCGACATAGGCGGACTTGTTGGGGCTAGCGACGAGCGAATGGGCCGAGGCGGTGTTGATGATGCGGCCCCATTTCGCCGCCTTCATGTGCGGCACGGCGGCGCGCATCATGTGCCAGGCCGAGGACAGGTTGATCGCGATGATCGCGTCCCATTTTTCGGGCGGAAAGTCCTCGATCTTGGCGACATGCTGGATGCCGGCATTGTTGACGATGATATCCGGACCGCCGAGTTCGGCATGGCAACGCTCGACAATCGCGTAGATCGCATCGGGCTTGCTCATGTCGGCGGCGTCATACAGCGCTTTCGCTCCGCTGATCCCCTCGATGCCCGCGCGCTCGGTCTCGATCGCGGCGGCGTCGCCAAAGCCGTTGATCATCACGCTCGCGCCCTCGGCGGCCAGTGCCTTGGCGATCGCGAGGCCGATACCGGAGGTGGAGCCGGTGACGATGGCGGACTTGCCCTTGAGGAACATGGGATACTCCTGATTAGCGTTTGGTCAGGTCGAAGGCGGCAGTGTGGCCGTCGGCGATGTTGCTGGCGATCAGGCGGGCATTTGCCATGGTGCGCGCGACATCGTCGCGGCCAGCCTGCCAATGTTCGCGCATCGAGCGCGCGGAAAATTCAAAGTCGCGGCTGCCGCCCTCCCACGCATTGGCGCGGTAGATCAGGTGGACGAGGCTGACCGGCTGTTCGTCCGCAGCCTGGCGCAGCGCTGCGACATCGGGATCGTCGGCAAGGCTGTCGGGCAGCTTGGCGAGTACCTTGCGGATCAGCTCGCGCTCCTTGCGCAGCTTGAGCCGTTCGTCGCTGACCTGACGGGTGCGGCTGGAGAAGCGGATCTCCTTTTCGCGCGCCATCACGTCGGTGATCGTATGCGGCATTGGCGACGCGGCGGAGAACAGGTCGACCTGAAACACCAGCATCGCGCTGCGCTGATGATCGAGGACGTGGATGAGGGGGGTGTTCGAGACGAGGCCGCCGTCCCAATAATATTTCCCGTCGACCTCAACCGGCGGCAGGCCCGGCGGGAGCGCGCCCGAGGCCATGATGTGGCGGGCGTCGATGCGGTCGGTGGTGGTGTCGAAATAGCGGAAATTGCCGCTCTCGATCTCGACCGCGCCGACCGACAGGCGGACGGGGCCGGCGTTGAGCAGATCCCAGTCGATCAGCGAATCGAGCGTCTCGCGCAGGGCGGCGCTGTCATAGTAACTGAGTGCGGCGCAGCTGCCGGGCGTCGCGAGAAAGGGCGGGACGGTGCGCGGGTGGAAGAAGCCGGGGACGCCCTGCATCAGCACCGCCGCAGCGGACCATTCATGGACGAGTTCGCGCACCTGATCCTGCGGAAAGATCGGGAAGCTGGGCAGGCCGCTGGTGACGCGGCTCCAAAAGGCATTGAGCTGTTCGACCCGGCGTTCGGGGGGATTGCCCGCGACGATCGCGGCGTTGATCGCTCCGATCGAGATGCCGGCAACCCAGTCGGGCTCGATGTCCGCGCTCGCCAGCGCCTCGATCACCCCGGCCTGATAGCTACCCAACGCGCCGCCGCCCTGGAGCACCAGCGCCACGCAGCCGGGGAGGGGGAGCGGGGCGTCGCGGCCCACTTTCCTGCGTCGCTGTGGATCGGCATCGGCCATGGCCCCCATGTGCTGCAACGCGGCGCGAAGGGCAATGCGGGATTCTTCATGCAACGCGATGCCGCTTGGGGCATTGTGGCGAGAAGGAAACGATAAAAGGGGGTGAGCCATGCGGCTCGACGATCTCGATCCCAGTAACAATGTCCGCGATCTCGGCTCGGGGGGCGGCGGCGGTTTTGGTGGCGGGGGCGGCAACATATTGTTCGCGCTGCTGCCAATGCTGCTGGGCAGCCGGCTGGGTTGCGGCACGATCGCGCTGATCGGCATTGGCGCGGCGATCTTTATGACGCTGGGCGGTGGCGGGGCGCTGCTGAGCGGCGGCGGCACGACCGGCAGCGGTGGGCAGCAGGTCGGCCAGCAAAAAGCGTGCGATACGCCGGAGGAATTGCAAGCGTGCCGGGTGATGACCAGCACCGAACAGACCTGGACGAAGTTGTTTGCGGCGGACGGGCAGCGCTATCCCGCACCGGTGCTCAATTTCTATGAAGGCGGCGTGCAGTCTGGCTGCGGCAACGCGACCTCTGCGGCGGGACCCTTCTACTGCCCGGCGGATCGCGGCATCTATCTCGACACCGGCTTTTTCCGCGAGCTGGCGACGCGGTTCGGCGCGGCGGGCGACTTTGCGCAGAATTATGTGATCGCGCATGAGGTCGGCCATCATATCCAGAATGTCACCGGCACGATGGAACAGGTGCGCGCGCGCCAGGCGCGGATGAGTCAGGCCGAGGGCAATGCATTGTCGGTGCGGGTCGAGCTTCAGGCCGATTGCTATGCCGGCGTATGGGCGGCGCAGAATCGCGACCGGCTGGAAGCGGGCGATATCGAGGAAGGGCTGCGCGCCGCCGAGTCGATCGGCGACGACACGCTGCAGAAGCAGACGCAGGGGACGATCGTGCCCGAAAGCTTCACCCATGGCACCTCGGCCCAGCGGATGAAGTGGCTGAAGCGCGGGCTGGACAGCGGCAACCCGGCGGCGTGCGACACGTTCAGCGGGGCGATCTGAGCATGGTACGATGAGCGTCGCATTCCGCCGCGAGAGCGATGAGGAGCATAAGGAGCCCCGCTTCGAGCTGCCGATCCCGTCGGGGCCGAACATCGTCACCGCGCGGGGGCGTGCGTTGATCGACGCGCGGGTGCGCGATCTTGAGGTGCAGCTCGATGGGCTGGCGGCGGAAGAGGCGCGCGCGCCGCTGCTGCGCGAACTGCGCTACTGGCACACGCGCCAGACGACGGCAGAGATTGCGGCGTTGCCCGAGGCCGGGGTGGCGGCGATCGGCTCACGCGTGCGGTTCCGCATGGGCGGGCGCGAGCGGGTGATCGAGATTGTCGGGCATGACGAGGCCGATCCGGCAGCGGGGCGGATCGCGTTCCAGGCTCCGCTCGCCGCCGCGATGATCGGTGCCGAGGAAGGCGAACGCGTCGATTTCGGCGGGCGTAGCGAGGCGATCGAAATCCTGTCGGCCGAGCCGATTTCGGACTGAGAACCAGAGGGCGTGGAGCCTCCCCGCGCGGCGCGTTTGCCGTTGCAAAGCGGGTGGAGGAAAGCTAGATGAGCCGCCTTCCGGCGCTGCCGGACGGTGGAGTGGGGCTGTAGCTCAGATGGGAGAGCGCTGCAATCGCACTGCAGAGGTCAGGGGTTCGATTCCCCTCAGCTCCACCACCCGCAAGCGCCCGTAAATCCTAGCTTTTTGATCTACCGGGCCGCGCGGATCGTGGCCAGTTCGATCAGCTTGGTATCGCGCTGGTATCGCAAATGCGCATCGGTGTGCTCGCCGACAGCAGCCCAGAATGCCTCGGTGGAGGCGATGAACTCACGCAAATATTCGGGCCGCAGGTGGGTGTAGTTCGCGCCGGTGCCTGCCTCGCTATGGCCTGCGGCCGCGTCGATCTGGCCGTCGGGAACGCCGTAGCGCTTGTGCCAGGTGTGAATTGTGTGGCGCAGGGTGTTGGGCGTGCCGATCGCCTTGAGCTTGGGTCGAGGCTCGGTCTCGCCGAGCTTGCGCCGGGGAGGGAGCCAGACCGGTTCGCCGGTTGCGTCGATCACCTGCGCGGCGAAGCCGAGATCGGGGCGCAGCTCGTGCGCGGCGAGCAGGACGCCGGCGAAGCCGTTGCCGATGTCGCTGGTCGGCCGCTCGAACCATTCCTCGCCGCCGGCGGCGCGGGTCTTGGCGGATGTCGGGACGCGATAGCGGATGACCTTGCCCTCGATCCCTTCAAGCCAAGGGGCGAGTGTCGGGCAGATCGGGACGATCGCGCGGCGCTTGCGCGTCTGATCCTCGCCGGGGCGCAGGAAGTGGATCAGCCCGCCCTTGATCTGGGTGTCTGCATCCAGCTCCAGCGTCGCCTCGGCCCGCGCATGGGTCGAAAGCATAATCATGATGAACAGATGGACGTGCGCGCGATCGGGAACAGCGCGCGCTGCATCGAGGATGATGGAAACCTGCTCCGGGTTCCATTCGAGTTCCTTGGGCCGCTTGCGCCCTTTGACGTCGCGGATCCGGGGCGCGGAGGTCAGCCGCCCGATTTCGGGGCGCAAGCCCCAATTGATCGGCCCGCGCAGGGCGGCGAGGTCGCGGGAGATCGTGGGCGGCGATGCGCCGCCAGCGGCTCGCCATGCGATGAACCCTTCGACCAAGCCGTTGGTCACCGTCGAGACGGTGAACGGCTCGGGGAGCAGGCGCTCGCGCTCCAGCTTCGACCAATAGGTTTCCAGCACGTCGGTCGAATCGAGATAGCGCTCGGGTGCTTCAAGGTTGGCGACGTGCTCTTCAAGCCATGCTGCGGTGAGATCGGCGAGCAGTACCTCGCCGGGGGGCAGCGGGCCGCTGGGGGCGATGGCCTCTGCCTTTGCGCGCCATGCCGTCCAGTGGTCGATCAGCGCTTCTTTTGCCGCTTCTGGCGGATCTCGGTGGTCACCGCCGATACCCGTCGCCGCGCGCCGCGTGACGCGGCCGTCGAGCCAGCAAATGTTCCAGTCGTCGCGGTCGCGGCGATACCAGAGCCAGAAGGGACCAAGCTCGAATCGCGCGGGGGCAGCGCCGGCGGTGCCGGTTGCGGCGGCTCTGGATCTGCGACGCCCTGTTGCCACGAAGCCTGAAATTCCTCCGATTCGATCGCGCACAGCACGGCATAGATGCGCGAATCCAACAATGCACGAACGAGGTGCGGCTCAAGGTGCAGCCGCTCATCGTTGCGCGCGGCGCGGCGGATGCGTCTGAGCAGTTCAGAGATCGGGGCTTCATCCATCACGCGGCCTCAGGGCGCTCCAGCTCAGCGACGGCAGCGGTGATGCGGCGGACGGCGGTTTCGAAGTGGGCGGGGTTGTGCTCGATCCCGGTGAAGCGCTTGCCCGCGCGGATCGCGGCGACGCCGGTGCTGCCCGTGCCCATGAAGGGATCGCAGACCCGCTCCCCGCGCACGTTTGTGAGGATCTTCGTCATCAGGGCGTCGGGCTTGGTGGTGCCGTGGCCGAAGCGCGCGTCGCCGCGCGGCGGGGTGATGCGGCTGACGCGCAGCAGCTCGGCGAGATTGCCCGCCGGGTGATAGTCGCGGTTCCAGGCATGGACGTAGAATTCGACGTCGGGGCGATAGTGCTTGTTCGCCACCGGTTGCGGGTTCGTCTTTTGCCACACGCATAGGGCGTGGCGGTGGAACTGGCCCTGCACGCGGCCGAGCAACTCGGCGAGCTGGTCGGTGTGGGCGAAGACGATCGCCGCGCCGCACAGGATCGGGTTGACGATCGCCATGTCGAATCCCGCGTGCAGCTGCTCCGACACGATCTGGTCGAACATCGGGCGTTTCTTGCGATAGCGCCCGCCGCCGGTGGCGCGGAACTTATAGGGCGGATCGAGCACGTCGGCGTCGTGGAAGCCGAGCGCGGGGCGCAGGGTGTAGGCGTCGCCCAGGTGGAGGGTGGCGGGGCCGATGCGGACAATGGTCATGCGACACGAGACCGGAAAACGCCGATCGAATTGGCATGGACCGCGATCTGTTGACGAGTGCGGTGTGGAATGAGCGGTGCGACGGCGGCGGAGCCGCCGCGCGGATAGTGGCGGCGAATCATCTGCTCCTCCGCCGCAGTCCAGTTTCGATTGCGCCGCAAATCCAGCTTCGTCGCTCTGGCCTTGATGGCATCCTCCGTCCGCCCGGGCAGTAGCGCGCACAGCGCGGCCGCGCTGTCGGATGCGAATTTTTCGCGCAGGATTGCGATCTCTGCTTCGGTCCAGGGGGCCGCGCTCACGAACGGTTCCTCCGAAAGGTGATCGCCATCATGCCGCGATCGTCGCGGGTGAGGGCGACCGTCACCCCGTCCTTCGGATCGAAGTCGGCGAGGTTGATCGGACCACTGTTCCCCGCGTCACGGGCAGCGCGGAGCAGATCTTCGATCGCCATCTGCAATGAGGGGAGGGTGTGGACCTGGTGCGAGCGCAGGATCTGCGAAGGCCCCTCTAGGGGGAGAGCGTCGGTCATTTTCCGGGCACCGCCGCATATCCGCAGGCGACCAAGCCCTTGGCGACCAAGTTCCAGACATGCTCGCGCAGGCGGGGATGACCGAGTACCTTTGCCTCGCGCTGCACGGTGTTGTTGATCAGCGCTCTATCGAGCGCCTCTTCCGACCGTCCGCGAAGCGAGCGAATGCGATAGTCACAGCGCTCGTTGGTGCCGCCGATGTTGTCGATAGTCATCCGGGCCAGCTCAGTTCGCTGACCCGTGACGGCCGACCAAAGTTCAACACGAACGATGATCATACGGAGTGCTCCCGCCTAGCGGTTTCATAAGCGTCGTTGAGGCGATCCCATCCCGCGCGGTTGCCGCCGGCGTCGGGGTGCTCTGTCTTGGCGAGTCGACGATAAGCGGCGGTGATCGCATCGATTGGCGCGCCGGGGGTGAGGCCGAGAACGGTCCACCACGGATCCGGCGCGGGGAGGGCAACGTGGCCGGCGAAGGCCTGTTTCAGGTCGGCGACGCCCCAGCGCTCCTGTCCGCGCAGCGCCTCAATATGCGCGGCGATGGCCGCGATGTTGTCGGCGACCCGATCCCATCGATCGCAGGCAAGAACGTGCGGGCGATCGTGCAGGTCGAAATAGAGCGCAACGCCCTTGTCGGTCGGCTCCCCGCGCGAGAGGCTCATGTCGCGGCGGCCGCTGATCGTCAGGCGAATATTCATCGACAGGATGACGTTCCCGGCACCGAGCCGGGTGATCTGATCCTCCAGCCGGTCGCGGGCGACGTCGAGCGACACCCGCTTGCCGCCGATGTTGCCGTCACGGAACTTAGCGTCGGCAGGATAGCGGGTGCGGGCGCGGCCCTGCGGCCAGGTGAGCGGGAAGGCGGAGGCGCTCATGCGTCACCGCCCGCGCCGTAGAGGGCGTCGAAACGGGGCTTGTTCTTCAGGCGCCAAGCCCGCGCATAGGCGAGGCCGCGCAGGCGCTCTTCGGATTGCGAGCCGCGACGGACATAGGCGGTGCCGGGACCAGTTGCCGCCTCGGCGGGGACGAAGCCGCGGATCTTGAGGATTGCCGAGATGGCGCGCGGGGACGCACCCGCGCGATCGGCCTCGGCGACGCCGGCGGCTTCCATGTTGGCGCGAGTTGCCGCCGCCGCTTCCTCGACCGTGCAAAGGCTGCGCGAGCCGAGCCAGGGCATCAGGTGGGTGTGGGCCAGTTCGAGCTGGTCGGGGTTGAGCAGTTCCTTCGTCACATTTCGCTCCTTTCGCCGAGCATGCGCGCCTGCAGTTCGTAGGCGCGTTGGGGTGATGTCGTGGGCCGAGCCGGGGCGGCGCGGCCGAGATTGAGGAGTTCGCTCGCGCGGCGACATGCGTCGCGCCAGTCGGGCCAGCGGCGCTGGCGGTAGGCTTCTGTGATCGCGACGCGCAGCTCGCCGGTCAGGCGACCGTAGCAACGGCCGCACAGGCGCTGGTTGCGGCGGCGGGTGTGCGTGCAGCCGTGGACATCGCAGGTGCTAGGCATGGGTCGGCCTCCCTCGTTCGCCGGGGCGGCGCAGGCCGAGTTCGGCGGCTTTGACGTAGATCGAGCGGATGGTGCGGTGCGGAAGCCCTTTGCCCGCACGCTTTGCGCCGCCTGCCCGATATTCGCGATCGAGCAAGGTCAGCTCGGAGCGCATCCACGGCTTTTTGGTCATGGTCGATCGCATCAGCGCCGCCCTCCCGCCGCGCCGAACAGCGCGACGATGATGAACGGGATTGCGACGATCGCGGCGAGGCCGACGAATGCGATCTGGGCGAGGCGACGCCAGCGGCGGGGGGTGACAGGCGCGGCCATCACAGCATCCCCAAGGCGGAGCGATAGGTTTCGATGATCGCTTCCTCTTCGTCGAGGACGTGCTTTTCCTTCTGGCGGAGGGTCAGGATCGCGCGGAGACCTTTGGCGTCGTAACCCCGCGCCTTTGCCTCGCCGAACACGTCGCGCTCATCGTCGGCAATCGCCCGCTTCTCTTCGCGGATCCGCTCGATCCGCTCGATCAGGAGCCGCAGCTCTTCGGCCGCGTTGTCGCCGTTGGTGACGATCGGGTCCGGCACCACGGGCTTCTTGCGGCCACGCTTCGTGGGCACGGCTGTGATCGGGGCGGGGACGTGCCGCATGGTGCCGTCCGCGCCGCGCTGCATGCGCATCGTCATCGCGTTCATGGGATCATCGCTCCCGCGAGGTAGAAGGTCGCGACCAGCGCGACGGCGAGCCAGCGGCGGGCAGTGCGCGCCCGCTCCTCCCGCTTTGCGCAGTCGTTGCACGAGCAGCCCTGCAGGGCAGGGGCGATCACAGGTGGTCTCCACCGCTGCAGCGGGTGCAGAGGTCCGCGCTGGCCCAGGCACAGGCACCATCGGCACCACGGTCGCATGGATCCCACTGGCTGCATCCGCAGCCGCGACAGACCGCCGGGTGACGATCGGCGGGTTCGTGCGCGAGCTGGTAGTAAACGTTGGGATCAAGCGGGAAGGCGATGGCGAGCAGGTCGATCGTCGTGACTTGGCGGGCGAGGACGCCGGGGGTTTCGAGTTGGCGGATCAGCGCGCGCGCCTCGGCGAGACGTTCCGATCGCGGCACGAAGCGCGGGGGCGTCACATTCTCGACGATCAGCACGGCGGCATCTTCGACCGAAACTCGCGCGGCGCGACGGCGCAGGGCCAGATATGCCTGCGGCGTCAGCGGATCGAGCGCGCTCGGTTGGGCGGGGGGCACAGGGCGCGGAACGGCGCGACCGAAACTCGGGGTATGCAGCATCAGCTGGTTCCTTTCTTCACGGTGTCGGAGTCGGGGTTGCGGAAGACCCAGCAATCGACGGTCTTGCCGGCGGCGCGGGAGTTGACGGCCTTCACCTCGATGAAGCGGCGGGCCTTGGAGGTCTTGAGCAGGCGCTTCAGCTCCTGATTGGTGCAGGGCATGCGCAGGCCGTTGGCGGAGCAGCGCGCCTCGAACTGGACGAGGCTGATCGCCAGCACGTCGGACGTGCGGGAATGGTTGATCGGGTGTTCGGGGGCGAGCTGGCCCGCGTCCTGGGCGTTGAAGTGGTCGAACCGCTCCCAGAACAGGATGACGTGGGGGTGATCCTGCTCGGTCACCCGGTGCCGCTCGGCCAGCATGTCGAGGATCAGCCCGTGGGCGTCGGCGACGTCGTGATCGGACAGGTTGGTCACCACGAGCCGCAGCGCGTCGAGCATCGCCGCCAGCTGGGCGTGGTTCTTGGCGAAGCGATAATCGCCGCAGCCGGGGTGCTTGAGCATCTTCGCTTCATGGTGAGCGAACGCCTCGGCATAGCGGGCGAGGATCGCCTCTTCGCGGCGCGCGATATGGATGGGGAAGCCCGACAGATCCTTCACGTCGGCGGTCTTGAGCGCTTCGCCTGCGGCCTTGCCCTGGGGCGAGAAGCGGCCCTTGTCGAAGTGCAGCCCCATGATGCGCTCGGTCACCGCCGGCGAGCCTTCGACCGTGGCGTTCTGGGCAATGACGATCGCGCCACGGAAGGGCGGCTCGAACGTTTCCATGCCGCCGTTCGCGATGGCGCGGGTGCGGACGGCGCGACCGTTATAGGCGGTCTTCAGCTCGTCCCATTCGAAGCGCTTCGCGTGCGGCGTGTCCTGCCCACGGTCGCCTTCGATCAGCACGACGGGGAGGTTGCCGACCTGTCCCAAGGTGCGCGAGATACCCGCGTTGGTGCCTTTGGTCGGGTCGAACCCTTCATAGGAAACGCGGCCGAGCAGCTTCCACAGGAACTCCAGCAGCGTGGTCTTGCCGCTGCCCGGAGGGCCGGTCATCTCAAGGAAGCCGAGGCTTTCCTGTTTCGCGCGGATCTGTTCGGCAAAGAGCGCCAGTACCCAAAAGGCGAGCACCACAAGCCCCTTGGGGCCGTAGGCGGTGATCAGCGGGCGGGTCCAATCGAGGTTGAGCTTCTCGGGGTCGTAGGCGATGCGCAGCATCCGCTCCGACGTGCGCAGCTTCACCGACCGCTTGCCGAGGACGAAATAATCCTCGTCGTTCGCCTCATAGACGCGGCCCTTGTGAACCGCGATGTCGCCGAGGATCCACGCCTCGTGGTCGATCGAATAGCCGGTGAACTGGATTGCCTCGACCACCTGAATGTTCGCCCATTGGCGCTGCATCAGGCGGACGATCTGGAACTGATTCCCGGTCCACAGCGCGCCGGGGGCGACCGAGGCGAGCCGCTTCATGAAGTCGCCGGATCCGGCGCAGGCCGCGCCGGAGAAGGTCGCCTTCACGCTGGCGCGGTCGGACGGGAAATCGACGCGGAGGAAGTATGCGCCTTCCTCAAGGTTCGGATCCCGCTGATAATAGAGGGTGCGGAAGGTGCAGTTTGCGACCTCTTCGATCTCGACCGCGCGCTCGGCCGCGCGCTGCCATTGCTGGGTGAAGGGGAGCGCCTTGAAGTCCTCGAACTCAGGCTCGTCGCTTTCCAGCATCGCCTGCAGCTCGGTCTGGATGCGGTCGATCGAGAAGTTCGCCCACAGCTGGCGACCGCCGAATGTGATCGGGAAGTTCGCGAATTTCTCGCGTTCGTAGATCAGCAGCGCCTTGGCGGTCGCGGTCGGCGCGATCGTCACCTCGCCATTCCAGCGATAGGTGGCCAGATCCTCGGGCTTCAGCTTGTCGCGCTGGCCAAGATCGTTCCAATCGAGCTTGTCGCCCTCGCCATCGGGGCGCACCTGGGCGGCACCGGAGCGCCAGCCCTCGGCGGTGGCGCGCTCGTGGAACTTGCGCGTGAAGTGTACGCCGGCGCGACCGACGTCGAAGGCCCAGATCAGGCGCGGCCCGGCGAGGTTTTGGGCACCACACACCCGCCGCAAATCGGCGAGGAAGTGCTCGGGATAGACGTTGCAGGTCAGCGTGGAGACGGCGCTGACCTTGCCCTTTTGAACCAGGTCGATCGTGTCGAAGATGCCTTCGGCAAGCCAAAGTTCATCTGCGCGGGCCAGATCTTCGAGCGTGACGCCGGGGTACATCCAGCAATGGCCGCGATAACTGGAGCCGTAGGAGAAGGTCGCCTTCTTTTTCCCGAACCGGCCAGGCTGATCGATTAGCCGCTGCCAGTGTCCGCCGCCGGGGATCGGGAAGCGCACCGCCGCCGAGACGATGCCAAGCTCCGGGTCGCGATACCATTCCTGCGTATAGGATCCGCGCAGGCGCATGAGGTCGAAGCCCCGCGCGGCGGCGAGATAGGCGTCGGCGGCGGCGTGTGGGTTTTCCGGGGTCTGTTTGTGCCGCTTCGACCAGTTGTCGAAGATGTCGGGGTAGAGTTCCTTAACGTGCTTCTCGATGCCGCAGCGGTTCACGCGGCCGCATTTGACCACCCAGGGCGCATCGGCGCGGGCATAGGCTTCGCGCTTCCCGCAGGCGTCGCACTTGCCCTCCTGGAGCCACGCGCCTTTGGCCTTGAACTTGTAATCGTTCTGCAGGCGCTTCAGCACTTCTGTGAGCAGATCGTCGCGCATCGGGAGTGTCGGTTCTTTCGGGCAAGCGGAGGGCGTTCCCGGAAGCGCAGGGCGACCGGGGGGATTGTGCAGTCAGGTGCGCCGTCATCGGCGCGGGGTTGGGATCAGCCGCTCATGGGAGCGGCCTCGGTCGCCGCAGGCGGATGCTCATCGTTGGCAGGAGGGGGCGTGTCGTCATTGGCCGGCGGTTCGTTCCATTTGCCGGTCGGCAAGATGATTTCGGGATTAGGGCAGGCGCTGGGCCGCACGGTGCGGATCACGCTCAGCTGGGCCAAAAAATAGTGGCCGCAGTCGAGATTGTCGCAGACGAGGCGCAGCTCGCGCACGATCGGCGTCACCTGGACGCTGTCGCGCACGCCGGCACGCGCGCCGCAATGCGGGCAAGCGATGCTCGGCAATTTCGTTCGTTTACTGGCAGTCATTGGGTTCCCCCCACGGTTTCCCCGCCCGGCCCCGCGCCGAGAGGATGGAAAGACGAGAGACGCCGACCAACGACCGCCATCGCAGATTGGGCTTCTTCGAGTTCATGTTCGGCGCGGTGGACCTCGCGAGGCCCGGCACCGGGATGGGTGACGGCAAGCACGGCCGCGAAGGCGTCGCCGCTTTCCTTCACCGCGCTCGCCACAGCGGCGGTGAGGGCAAGCCGGTTGGCCATGCGTTCACCGATGCCGCGATCGAGCAGCTGGAGATAAGTTTCGGAGATGGGCGCGGTGTCGCCGCCCGCCTCGATAAACGCGAGGTCGAGAGCGACGCCCTGGGCGACCGTGGGATGCGCGTTCGATTTCGGGTGCGACCATTTGCGCACGAGCCGCTCGCTGCGCCCGACGATCTCCGCCATGCGCGGATAATCGATCTTGCCGGCGATCGTGCTGATCGCCTTGGAAAAGGTGAGGGGTTCGCGGGCGAGGGTCATCGTTTCATCGCCTGCGCACAGTCGCGGCAACGGCGACGCTTCACATACTTCGCGTCTAGCGCCCGCTCGCCCCGAACCTCGAAGCGATGCCCGCACTCAAGAATGTTGTGCGCGTGAAGGTGGCGATTGCTCCCTTTCGTTGATCGACCGGAGACCTTGGTGGTGTCTACGACCCTCCGCCACGGTTCCGGGGGATAAGCCGAGCTGAGGAATGGGGAGGGCGCAGGCGGATCCGCCGGATCGATCACGATGTCGGCGCTCCGCGCAGCATCGAGCACCCGCTCTAGTTGATCTACCATCGCCGCCTGAACTGCGTCGCCGGTTTCGTGCGCAGTTTCCGGCCGGAAGGAGCGCGGGGAAACCCACAGGATCGTCCCGTCGTCGCTGAATTGGACTTCGCGGACGTCATGTGCGCCGTTCGCGTGCCGAACGATCCGATATACCGGGGCGGTCATTGCCGAGACCCCTCATGGTGCAAAATGGCGCTCCGATCGCACGCGACGATCGGAGCGCCGGAAGGTACGACGCCGTTGTGCGGGTGGCAGGGGGCCGGGGCGTCGTGAGGGTAAAGGTCAGGGCGCAGGCGATGGCGAGATACGCCGAACGCTGCCTCGGTTCGAAGAACGAACTTCGGGGAGAGAGGGAGACGGTGTTTCAAGAGGTAGGAGATCATTTGCTGCGAGCAGCCGACCTCCTTGGCGAACGCGGTCTGCGTCTTCGCATTGGCGAGCGCTTCTTCAAACGCTTCGAACATGGTCTCTTCGCCGTCCATACAAGCGAATTACTCAAGTCTGGTATTTCTCACAAGAGTTTTTGTGGCGGCTCGCTACAAAAAGTTTTGTAGGCACTCGGCATGGGAGTCGCCGACAGCGCAAAGTGGGTGAAGGAACAGCGGTTGCGCCTTGGGTGGTCAGCGGCCGAGCTGGCCGACCGCGCGCGGAAGCATGCTACCGCAGCAGGTTTCGACGCTGCGCTTAAGCAACAATCCATTTCCGCTTTTGAGAACGGGACGGCAAAGCGACTGCCTCATTGGCTTCAGTTCGTTGAGGCCGCTTTTCATGAGGCTGGTCAGATACCTAGGCTGACGCTGGACGCGCCGGTCCAATTCGTGACGATGCAGGTCGCGCTTCCTAGTGAAGCTGCGCTCGCGCGGATGTTCGAAGGGCTGTTGCGACCGGTCGATCATCAAAATTTGGGCGCGGCCGAACTCGCTCAAATTCTCGCTCGGCGGCTGCCAACCGGTCTTGCGCAGCTTCGAGATCTGCTGCCCGTACCTTTGACGGGCGCATTGCCCGAACGCGATGCAGATCCTCAAGCTCCCGCCACAGATCGTCCCGCGTCGCGGCCAGCACCGAACACATGACATCGCAGCGCGCACATGCCTGTTCGCAGCCGGGGGTCAGGCGGAAAATGGGTCTGCTCATCGGGTTGCCGCTCGATTCGTTGTTCTCTTTGTGTTCTGCTGACACGTCGAGCGGCTTGTAGGAAATAGCTAAATGCAAGAGGTGCGCTGTGGATAACGGTGGCAGGTCGAGGGTACTGACGGTCGCGGCTTGGATATGGGTCGGAATCGCGGCGATCTTTGCGATCGGCTGCGCAAGCGATGGTTTGTGGCTCGGGGTGTTCGGTTTCACGGTCTCGGCCGTGCTGGCCGCGCCACCCGTCGCGGCGCGCACCGCCGATCGTTTCCCGGCGATCTGGCGCAGGAGCATATCAACTATTGCGGCGCTCGCCGCATTCGTCGTTCTCGGAGACAGTGTGCCGACGTCCGCGACGCCGGAAGGAAAAGCGAGTCAGGCTGCCTCCAAGAGTGCTCCTCAACCAAAGCCGAGCGAAGCTGCTGCGTCGAAGGCGGAAACTTCTCCGCAGCAGGACCGAGTGATCACCTTCATCCGACATGTTGTTATGCAGAATGTCGTATGCGCCAGCGCAATGGACGACACGCAGCGTCAAATCGACCGAATGGCAGCTGAGCGCGCGCGACCGATCGATGCTTACCAGGAGGCCAAACGCGGTATCAAAACCTGTAGCGACGCATTGTCGGAATATGCGCGGTCGGACGTGTTCGATGGGGTGCCGAAAGGGGATTTGAACATCGCTAAAGGCGCGGTGGCGTCATGCGAGAAAGCGGCCAGGAGCAGAAAATCCGCGCTGGAAACCGCGCAAAAGGTTCTCGATGGGGAGGATCGGCTCGCAGTCGTGTCGAACTACCTAGAGTTTCGTGACAGCGCGAAGACCCATGATGCTGCTTGTCGTATGTCGCTTTTGGACGTCGCCAAGAGGTCGAGCATTCGGGACAGCGATGTAGAATTCGCTCGCCCTTGAAGGTCTGAACGGATCTACGCCCGCTCCAGCTTCAGCGCGGTCGCGAATCCCCGATCGCCGAGGCTGTGCGCGACCTCGCTGATCAGCCAAGCGGTGCCATCGATCTCACCCTTGAAGCCCTGCACCGTCACCTTCTGCTCAGGTGCCAGATCCGCGCGACCGAGGGCGAGGGTATAGTCGAACGTCGCCGGCGCGCGCTTGGCGCGCTTCCGCGCGGCCTGGGCGGCGGCGCGGGCGTCGGCCTCGGTGGCGTAGGTGCGCGACAGTTTGCGGGCACCCTTTTCCTCGCCGACCGTGACATCCTTCTTCCTCCCCGCCTTGCGATCGTGCCATGAAGCGGTGACGCCGCCTGCATCCTCGCGCTTGGCGAGGCGGTAGCTGTGGCGGTCGCCGTCACGTTTGCGGAGGGTGACGGCGGGCAGGGGCTTTCCAGTAGCGGTCTGGCCCGATCCGACCGGCGCGAAGATCAGCGACCCGCCCTTGATCGTCGCGACCGCATCATGTTCGCGCCCCAGACGGCGCAGGAGGGCCATGTCGCTTTCGCGGCTCTGCACTACGGTCTTGAGCTGGATCGACGCCAGAGCGGGCGCACAGCGCGCCTGCAGGGCATTACGACCAGCGACCTCGCCAACGATCGCGCCGAGGGTAGTGTCGTGCCAGCTTTGCTCGCGGCGCTTCTTGAGGTCGCTGGTGAAGTCGGCCGAGCGGGCGGTGATGCGCACCTGGTCGGGCGGGCCGCTATGTTCGACCTCGTCCACCTTGAAGCTGCCCTTGTCGATCAGGCCGGGCACGACGTCGCGGCCGCGCAGCCAGCCGAGCTGAAGGCGCAGCACCGCGCCGGGCTTTGGCATTTCGAGCAGGCCGTCGCTGTCGTCGAGGGTCAGTTCGAGCTGGTCCGCCTCGTCCCCGCGCTTTTCGGTCAAGGTCAGCGAGAGCAGGCGCGGGCGAACCTTGGCGGTGATGTCGAGCAACTCCGCCGCCGCGTCGAAGATCGCGCCGCGCAGATCCTGTCCCGCCATCGTCAGGCGGAAGTCGGGGATGTTGGCGCTCATGGCCCCTCATCGATGCGGAGCAGGTCGATCGCGAAGTCGATCCGGCGCGGGGTGCCATCGTCGAGCAGATATTTCTGGCGCTCATCAATCGCGGTGATGACGAACTCCCCGAACACGCGGCCTGCGCCATCGACCAGCGGCCAAGCCTCGCCGGTGGCGGCCATGCCGCGCAGCTCGTCGAGCGATAGCGCACCCTGCGACAGCTCCGAGAAAGCGGTGCCCGAGACCGACACCGTGTCTTCGCCGGGGCCGATGAACTGGAGCGCGTCGCGCGTGCCGATGCGGGCCGAGCGGGCGTGCCGCCAGTCGCAGCGGCGCTGGAGATCGTCATGGGCGAGGGTGGGAACGTGGAAGGCGAACATGCCTAGCGACATCAGGATCATGATCAATCCTCCCAATCGGGCGCGTCGGCGAACGACCCGCCGCCGCCGGGCTTGCGGCGGTGATCCTCAAGCTGGCGACGGACTTCCTCGGCGATCTCTTTCGCGGACTGGCCCGGCGCGGGATAGATATTGATCTCGATCTTCTCGCCGCTCGCGCGTCCGACCCCTGCACCGCTGCCCGACGCGCCCGAGTTCGCAGCCGTCGTCCGCGCGCTTGCTCCCGCCGCGCCGGCGGGGACCGGGGTGGCGGCGATGGCGGGTGCAGCGATGCCGACCGCCATCGCCGCGCCGATGTCTTTTGATAGCCGATCGAGGCGGCGGATTGGCAGCTGGGATTCGGAGGCGATGCCGCGATCGAGCCCCTCCATCATGTAGCCGCCGAACCCCATGAAGACGCGGGACGGGGACTGGATGCCGAGCTTTTGCTTGAACCATTTCGCGGCGGACGATGCCGCGTTGACGATCGTCGATTTGAGCGCGCCGAGCATGTTCATGACGCCGCGGATCAGCCCCTGAATGAGGTTGCGCCCCGCCTCCATCATCTGCCCCGGCAAGGGGCCGCGCAGGAAGGCGAGCACCGCCGAGAAGATGCGAATGAAATGCCCAACCGGGCTGAAGTTCATGATGAACCCGCCGATTGCGGTGAGGCCGGTGCTCACGGCGGACTTGATGCTCGTCCAGAGGTTGGTGAAGAACGCGGTGATCGCGCCCCATTTTGCGTAGATCAGGTATGCGCCGCCAGCGATCAGAGCGATGGCGGCGACGACGGCCAGCACAATACCGATCAGAGGCAGCATGCCGATGTTGAGGAATGCGGCGGCCGCACCCAGCGCATAGAATGGCGCGACCAGGCCAGCGACAACGATCGCGCCGCCGCCGAGCAATACGAAAAGCCCGGAAAGGACGGCGGTGGTGAACATAAGCGCTTTGGCCAAAGTGGGGTGGGCCTTCGCCCACCCCCGGAACCGGGTTGCTATGCCCTGGACCCACTGCGCGCCTGATTTGATCGTCGGCAACAGCGCCTGCCCCAGCGCCAGATTGACCGCCTGAAGCCCGTTCGCAGCGAGATCCGTCGCGCCCTTGGTCGTGTTGATGCGGGACAAGAACTCATTGGTCATCGACCCGGCGAACTGGCTCTTGTCGCCGACCAGCCCAAGCCGCTGCTGAAGGCCGTCAAGGTTGGTTAGCAGCGGCGCGATTGCAGCGATCGATTCGGACCCAAATAGCTGATCGAGCATACTCGCCTGCTTATCGGGGCTGAGGTTCTTCAGACGCTGGAAGACGTCCAGAATCGTGCCGTTCGCATCGATCTGCATGCGCTTCGAGACATCCGTCGCGGACAGACCGAGCGTCTTGTAAGCCGCCACCTGACTCTTCGTCGCCGCACTTCCCTTTGTCAGCGCCAGCATCGTGTTCTTGATTCCGGTCGCTGCGATCTCGCTCGGAACGCCGATCGAATCGAGCGTCGAACCCAAGGCGGCAATGGCAGGCGCTGCCAGCCCGGCGACCTTTCCGAGCGGACCAACGCGCGTGACAATGTCGGCAACAGAGGATGCCTTGCCGCCGAACTTGTTGGTCAGGGCGTTAATTCGATCGCCGAGCAATTCGACTTCGGCCTGCGGTAGCTGAAAGGCCTGCCGCCACTTCGCCATCGTGCCGCCTGCGTCATTGGCGGCCATGTCGAAGGCGATACCCATGCGGGCCGCTGAGTCGGTGAAGGCAACAAGATCATCGGCCTGGCTCGGTAGCGGGCGACCAAACTTGTCCATGCCCACGCCAGCCGCGCCGGCCGCAGCAGCGATCTGCGACAGGTCGATCGCGGTCATCGGGATCTTCGTGCTGAGCGTTACCAGCTTTTCACGCATCGCGGCGAGTTTATCGCCTGCCATGCCGGTCACTTTGGCGACGCCGGCCATCCCCTCCTCAAGGTCCATCGCGCCTTGACTGCTCGCGAGGACGGGAGCCGCGAGGGTCTGACCGGTCTGGATCGAAGAATAGCCGCCGGCGGCGAGACCGGTGGCGACATTCATACCCTTGCCGAACTTGCCTTTTGCCGCGTCGAAGCGCTGGGCACGGTCGGCGGTGGCGCGCAGGCGGCGCTCCTGTTCGGCCAGCTCTTCGTTGGTGCGGGAGATGTCACCGCGCAGGCGGCGCTCATGGCTGGACAGGTTGCCGGTCGCAACGCCCGCCGCCCCGAGCCGGTCGCGCAGCTGCTGAAGCCGGGATGACTGCTCGACGTGCTCATTCTTGAGCGCGGCGGATTCGCGTTTCGCCCTGGCGAACTCGGCGGTCAGCTTCTTGGTGGGGGTGTCGGTGGCGGCGAGCTGGCGGGCGAGCGCGGCGACCCGCGACTGCGCCTCGCCCATCTGCGCCTCGGTCGAGCGCAGACCGGCCTTCAGCTCGCGGAAGCCATTGATGTCGGCCTGTGCGCGGTCGAGGTCGCGGAGACGATCGCGGGTCGCCTTCAGCTCGCGCGCGGCCTTGGCCGAGCCGCCGGCGATATCGCGCAGCGGGCGGGTGGCGCGGTCACCCGCCTCAAGCAACATTCGGATGCGGAGATTGCGGTCCATCGGGCGGCTCAGCTCTTGTCAGTGCGGGTGCGGCGCTCAGCCTGGGCGCGCCAGGCCATGAGTTCGACGAGGTCCATTCCGTCCATCGCGGATGGCGGCCAGTGAAACACGACCGCCAGATCCGCCATGACGTCCTCTACGCGGTTGGGGAGGCTGCCGGCCTCGCGGCCGTCGGCAGCAAAAAATCCATCACCTCGCCGCCGAGCTGCATCAGATCGGCGGGATCCATCGTCGCGTTCTTGTGAATGACGGGCGAGGTGATGCGCGGAGCCAGATCGTGCAGCGCGTTGACGTCGAGCTGCGCAAGCGCCGCGAGCGTGAGGCCGCGCAACTCCGGCGAGCCGGGCTTGCGGACGGTGATGACGGTTCCTGCGCCGATGATCACCTGCTCCCCGAGCTTGACGTCGAAGTCGAGAGTAAAGCGCCGCAGCGTTGGCGCGTTGTCCGCAACGGGCGGGGTCTGTTCGGTCATGTTGGTCGACTCCGCTTAGAACTGGCCGATGGCGGCGCGATGCTCCGCCATGCGATCGACGCCATCGACGAACTCGACACCGGCGAGGATGTCGATCTCGACCTCGGTGCGGCCGTTCCAGATTTCCTTGTAGTAGGCGCAGGCCGTCTTGACCTTGAACTCGCCCATCTCGCCGACCTGCTGGTCGCCGCGATCGATTTCCTCGTGACGGCCGCGCACGACGATCTCAATCGTAGTGATCTCGCCGGTGTCGTCATTCTGGAACGAGCCGACCCAGCGGATCTGGACGCCAGTGAGCGAGGGCAGGCCGTACTGGCGGATGATCTCGCGGATCGGGCCGCCATAGCTGTGCTCGATATCGAGATCGTCGCCGCCGCCGAGGTCGATCTTGGCTTGACGATTCATGCCGCCGCCGCGCCACCCCTCGAACTTGCGATCGAGGTTGGGCAGCTTCATCGTCTTGGTCTCACCGACATAGCCGATGCCGTCGATGATGGTGGTCATGGTCTTGAGGACGCGGGGCAGGCCCATAGCGGTTCTCCAGTAAAGGGCAGGAAACTAAAGGGCGGGCTTCAGGCGGCGAGGGCGACCAGCTCGGCGAAGTCGCCGAGATATTCGTCGGTGATCTCCTGTCGGAGCAGGAGGTTTTCGAGCGGCGGGACCGGCGTGTATTTGTACCGGATCAGCAGCTTGCCTGCCTTGAGGTTCTCGATCGGATTGGCGTCGGCGTCGAACCACGCCTCCGCGCCCAGGATGCGCTGAGCGGAGCCGGGGCGGGCGAGCTTGCGAAACAGCTCATTGATCTGCTCGATGATGTCGCGCGCGAGGCCCGGCGTCAGCGGCTTGTCGATCGCCCAGATCATGCCGAGCGCGCAGGTGTCGGCGAGGATCTGTGCGGTACGGGTCGCGCTTTCGAAGACGAAATCCTTGCCGACGTCGCTCGCCGGATCCGCGCAGGTGCGGTTGCCCCAGAAGCGGAGCGACCCATTGATGGCGACGATGGTGGTGATCCCCGCCTCGTTGAGCTGGTTCGCCTCGGTATCGACCGACTGGAAGTCGAAACCGACATCCTCCGTCATCCCGACGACGCCCGCGACCGGGACGTTGGACAGCGTTTTGTGCCAGCCCTGCTCCTGATCGATGCGCGCGCGCAGGCCCATCGCGTGCGCGACCGAGGGACTGGCGACGATATCGGTGCCCGATTCCACAAGGAAGTCGGGGTAGAGCAGCATCAGCTCGCGATCCTCGAAGCTGTTGCGATAGGCGATACGTTCGGCGGTGTCCGCACCGTGGCAGCGGGCATAGGCGAACGCGCGCAGATCCCGCGCGACCGTGGCGAGTTCGTCGGCAACATCCTCGGTATCGAGGCCCGGTGCGCCGAGGATGCGGGGCTTGAGGCCGAGCTGCGCCTCCGCACCGCGCAGCAGCTGGATCCCGGCGATGACATTGGCGTCGGTCGCTTCTTCCTCGGTCACCTCACCGGCGGCGACGCCGGGGGCGACGCGCACCATGACGATCGGCGTGCGGACATGGGTCGCAATGGCGAGCAAAGCGGCCTTGAGCGTGCCGGTTGCGCCTGCCTTGGCAATCGCGTCGAGGATACCCGAAGGCGCGATCTTGACGCGGGTGTTGAGCGGGAAGGCCGCAGCGTCGGCGGCGGGGCCGGTCGCGACCAGGCCGATGACGCCGGTGGCGACGATCGCCAGCGAGCGCGCGGCGCTGGCGACCTCGGTGACGCTGATTCCGTGCTGAAACGTCATGGGTACCTCTCAGTTGGTAAGTGCGCTCTGGGCGCGGACGGGAAGGGTGAAGGTCACTGGAGCGCGGCGGCCGTTGGGATCGAGCGCGTCGCCCGCGATCTCCAACACGAAGGCTCCGGGTTGATCGCCCGACGACAAGCCGACGCGAGTCAGGCGGATGCGTCGCTCCCAGCGCGACAGAGCAAGGGCGGTCGCCGCGAAGATGCGGGTGCGAGTGAGCTGGTTCATCGGCTGATCGAGCAGCTCGACGACGAACGAGCCGTATTCGCGCAGGCAAATGCGGGTGCCTAGCGGCGTGCCGATGATGTCGCCGATCGACTGGCGCAAATGATCGAGGCCGGAGAGCGGCTTGCCGGTAAGGCGGTCCATGCCGTTCATGAGCGCCACCGGGTGAACAGGTTGTAGTAAAGCCACCAAGGCAACCAAGTGATCGAACTCCAGATGATGCGCTTCGGCGTGAAGGTTGCGGACCGATGCGGGATCTCCATCGCGAACCAGCGAAGGGCAGTTGCGAGCCAGACGAGCAGCGCGGCGAGAACCAGATACCCGATCATCGTGCGCCTCCGTTCACCGGCATGCGCAGCGCGGCGAGGCACGCTTCAAGCGCCGCCCAGAAGCCAAGCGCATCGAGCACGGGGTTGAGGAAGTTGGTCAGCACGCAATAGCGGCGCGTCTCATAGCGATGATGCTCGCCATGCTGGCGCGATGACTGGAGCAGACCGGTCTCCTGCAGCACGCGCACCCATGCGGGGGCGTGGCCATGCGCCCAATAGTGGACTTGATTCTGAATGACGCCGCCAATGGTCGCCGCCGCCCAGATTGGGGACGGCCCGAACATGCTGAGCCAGATCAGAGAGAGCGCTCCAGCGGCAAGCGCGGTGGTCAGGTTGCGGGCAAGGAAAGACGAGCGGGTGATCGCCGACGGGTTACGATGGTGCTCGCGGTTCGATTCGATCACGAGGCGACCGATCAGTGGCCAGCGGCGCTCGGCCGCGCGATCCTCCCACCAATGGATGATGCCGCCGATGAAGTCGGCGATCAGCCATCCGAACAGCAGCTGGGCGATCAGCGCGCTCATACGAAGAACTCGTCGATCATGACAAACTGAGCTGGCCGAACGGCCCTGATGCAAGTCTGAGGTTTGACGGTGGTCGCGCGACCGGGGCAGCGGAGGCGCTCCATCAACACACGACCGGTCATCACGTCGCGGACATGCTGATCGGCACCGAGGAAGTGGCGCGCGCTCATACCGGCGTTCCGGTCTGCGCTGCGCCAGCCTGAACGCCGGTATGCTTGTGGGTCTTGAGACTGATCGCGGCCGCCTTGACGTCCGCATCGCTCGCGATTTCCCCGTCTGCGTGGATCTTGGCGTCGAACTGGGCGTCGCCGGTGACTTTCAGCTTCCCGTCGATCTCGACGTCGCAGATCAGCTTGGTGGTGCCGCCATCGGGGAGCTCGGCTTCGAGGCGATGTTCCTCGGGGTCGTAGGAAATCCGCGCGCCATCGGCGAAGATCATTACGACGGTGCGGCTGTCGCCGGGAGCGGGGTTGGCGTCGCTGGAAAGTCCGCGCAGCACGATGCCGGCACGCGTGTCGCCTTCGGGCGCAATGACAGCAACCTGCTCGCCCTCGCTCGGCGGCATCCAGATATGCGTTTCGCCCGCCGATCCGGCGAGCCAGGGGAGATCGCCGGTCTCTATGTCGCCGATCTGGACGCGGCAGGTGCCCGCCGAAAGATCGACAGACAACACGGTGCCCAGGCGGAACAGATCGCCAATGATGCGCTGAGGGTCGGCGGGGTCGCTCATGGCGACGTTATGGCGGCGGCCCCGGAAGCACGCGCGGGCGCGGTCTTGTAGAAAGGGTTACTACAAGGGGAGGGGGTGGCGGCGCAGGATTGACTGCTACGCCTATCCGCTCGCAGCTTGCCCAAACATCAGCGGCTCGGCATCGAAATGCTGGCGCAGCTGCGCGGCGCGGAAATAGGCGAGCTGCTCGGCGGGGGTGGGGTCTTCAGGCGTGACCAGCGGCTCACCCGTGATCCATGCCTCGTGGGCGGCGTTGGCTTGCACGAGCGCGGTGTCGAGCACCTCACCCTCCAAGAAATCACCTTCACCGAAATAGGCGCGGGCGACGTCCTTCATGGCCTGGTCGAACAGTTCGGGATGCTGGGGGCGTTCCATTGTCAGATCTCCGGGAGTGCCGAGATGATTGCCGAGGCAAGCGGGCGGGCGAACAGCCAGTCATTGCCGCGCGTGCCGAGATGGAGGCCGGTCGCGACGTTGTTCTCGAAATAGAACCCGCTGGCGTGGAGGGCGGTATAGCCATAGCGCTCCTGCCAGCGCCGGAACGGGAAGAAGGGCAGGTCGCGACGCATCACCTCTTGGGTCAGGATACCGGCATAGAGCTGCTGCGTCGGCTCGGCGATGACGCCGGGTGCGCTCATCGGATCGGAGACCGCCATGACATCACAGCCGCGTCCAACGGCGTAGTCGAGCTGAGTGGCGACGGCAGAGCGATACGTCGCCGCCGCGATTGCGCCGTTGGCGCTGTTGGTGTTGTCGGGCGCGACGATGATCAGCGCGGCGTCGATCACCGATAGCGCCAGCGGATAGCTGCTCTGCGGAACGAGGCCGCCGTTCGACATATCGACTGCGGTATAACCGCCGCGACCGACGTTCATGACGGGCATCCCCACGGGGTCAAAGACGCCCGCGATATCGACGATGTTGCCGCTGATCGTGAGGGTCCATGCCAGCGCACCTTCGGGCTTGGTGAAGGTCTTGACCGCGATACCCAGCGCGCCGTTGGTGTCGATGACGCTCGATCCGCCGCCATCGGGGGCGATGGGGCCTGCACCGGCGGAGACGGTGAAGGATCCGCGACCTGCATCGGTATAGTAGATCACGCGCAGCTTGGTCGCGGATTCCGACCAGGTGACAGTGTGGGTCGAGCCCGCCGCGAGCCGCAGGCATTCGCCGCCGAGGCTCTTGCCGTAGAGCGCAGGGGCCGCGACCGTATAGGTCCAGCGACCATCATGACTGCTCGTGCCAGCCCCCCAGGACGTGCCGTTGCCGCCGAAGAACGCGCGGTCATGGGCGGGATAGCCCGCCGAAGCGAGTTCACGGGCGAGCTGCGCGGGCCAGCTGTTGGCGAAGCCGGTGACGCCGGCGGTATGGCTGGGGCCGGTGCAGATGATTGCCGCCGAGAGAATGGACCCGGCGATGAGCTGACTGACCTTCGCCCGCGCGACAGGAAGCGGATCGCTGATATTCCAATTCAGGAAGTCCGCAACGGTCGGGCGCTTCAATGGCGAGACCAGATCGAACAGCTCGATGTCGTCGCCGGCGGCGGTGATGGTCGCGCGGTCGAGCCGCTTGATCAGCGAAATGCCACCGCCCAGCGATTGCTGGCCATAGACATTGCTGGTGATCGCCGCGCCGAGCCGCGCCGAGGTGATGTCGAGCAGCGAGGTAGCGAACTGAAAGGGGATGCGTGACCCGCCCATGAAGGCGATCTTGCCCGCGCGCCAGGTGAGGCCGACCTTCACCGTGCTTCGGAAGTCGCCCATGCCGATGCTCTGGGCCTGAAAGTTCGGGCCGTCGTAGAACTGCAGCGTGGTGTTGCCGGTCGCCTGAAGCAGGGCGACGTTGGTGTTGACGCCGAGGATGGTGTTGTTGGTCTTGTTGACCGGGATGGTCACCTCATAGATCGCGGTCCCCTCGTCAGCCTGAAGCGCGGCGAGGTGGTCGCCCGACAGGACGTGGGTGTCAGTGTTGCGGGTGCCCACGTTCGGCATGAATGGCGTTGGGATGCTGGCGGTCGGGAAGAGCGGCGATTGCTCGACCTGCACTTCGGTCCCGGCATCGCTGCCCGCAAGGGTGAAGTCGATCGAGCCGCCGGTCGTCAGAGTAATCGTCTGCGGCCCATCTTCTGCGGTGATTGCGCCGAAACCGGTGCCGGTCGCGGTCCCGGCGACGCTGGTCAGCGTGCCGTTGCCGTGAATCTTCACGCACACCTTGCCCGCCACGAACGCCTTGGCGAGGGCAACCGCGCCGTCACCAGGGCCGGTCGGATCGGACACGAACTGCTCCGATTGCGGATAGGCGAGCAGGCCGAGCAGCGGGTGCTGGACAGGCAGATTAGCGCCGATCGTCGCATAGTCGCTGCGCAGATCGGTCACGAGCAGATCGGTCATTGCCTGGGCGCGCGTCGTGGCGATCCCGGCGGGGAAGGTGCCGAGCGCCATGTCGAGGATGACGCCTTCCTTTTCGACCAGCTCGCCGGTCGGGCTGATCCCGGCCGACCAGCCATCGGCGGTGCGTGCGGGATAGGTCAGGTGCAGGTCGGTCGAGTAGCCACGGTCGCCGGTCTGCCCGCGATTATCAGGCGCGTGGCCGGTGAACAGCTGCAGCGCGGATCCAACGGGAACGCCCGCGACCGCGTCGGCGGCGGCGGCGGCGGACGTCGCGGCGGCGTCGGCGTGCCCCGAGGCGGTGCTGACCAGCGCGTTGATCGCAGTCGTTGCGGCATCGACCACCGCATTTAGGGCGGCGCTGGCAGCGGCGATCAGGCCGCTGACCGCAGCGGAGACAAGCGCCCCGATTCCGGTGCGCTTGGCGATGCCGCCCTTGAGGATGACTACGGTCTCGGTGCCATCGGGCTCAGCGACCGGGTCTAGTGCGGAGATCTTCGCCATCAGGAATTTTCCGGCCAGAGGGGATGCGAGGAAGGATCGAAGGCGGCGAGGTTCGACGCCGGAATCCGCGCGACGATCGCCTCGATCGCATTGGACGCGGCGCGGATCGCGTTGATGCGGGCGCGGCGATCGAGCGCGCCGCCGATATCGGTCGCTGCGCCGGCGAACGCCTCGATCGCGATTTCGGCATTGTCGTTGGCCTGGCGCTCCAGGCTGGCAACGGCGAGGATTCGGCGGCGCGCTTCGCCCTTGATCGCGGTGACCGCGCGGGCGCGCAGCTGCTCGAGGCCAAGCCGCACCGGCTTGATGACGGGTCGCCCCTTCGCGTCTGCAACGATCGGCTTGCCAGCGCTGCGCGCCGCGAGCAGCTCGGCATGTCGTGCCTTGGAAATCCGCACCGCGTCGGCGGGAAGGGTGGAGTGGATGGCGGGATCGTAGAAGCCGCCGGTGGATGCGCTGAAGAACATGCCGCTTTCCCTCAATAACCGAGCATGAAGGCGTCGAAGCCGTCGAGACGCTGGTCGGCGTCGGTGACGCGCTGCAGCTGGATCAGGGTGCCGTAGATCGTCGGCGCGACGAGCTGGGGCCACAGGTTGCGAGCACTCGACGGGGCCGCGAGATAGCCGGTCGCACCGCCGAACAGCGGCGCGGTCGGGAAGACGATGGGCCAGTCGATATAGACCGCGCTCTCGACCAGGATGAGGTTGCGATAGGTCACCCATTGCAGGATCGGGAGCCGCCCCTCCTCATCGGGGAAGGGGAGCGTCAGATAGCCGTTCGGGGTCAGGCTCTTGGGCAGGTTGGCGAGGGTCACCGGCGAAATCGCGCGGTTCGCGGCGCGCGCCGCCAGCTCGGCGACGCTGGCGGCGATGACCGACAGGACCGGATTACCCGAAACCGGGCCGCCACCGGTGGCCAGCCCTCCACCCGTGACGGTCGCACCGCCCGACGCCTTGCCCGCCAATGCGGTTAGGATGTCAACTAGGCTGGCGGGGGTCAGCGCCTTGGTGTTGAGCGCGCCCAGAAGCGCCTCGGCGGGGCTGGCGATCGGAAGGTTAAAGCTGCGGTTGGCATCGAGCGCGCCGCCTTGGCCCGCGAGCAGCCCGCTGCCGGTGACCGTGCGCCCCGTCGGCACCGCGCCGACATCGGCGGGGGTGAGCACCACCGTGCCAACCTTGCCATTGACGCTCGACACCGGGGCGGGTGTCGAGATTTCCAGCCAGTTGGCCAGCACGGTCGCGGGCGCGGCCTGAAGGACATATACCAGGCCGTTGTCAGTCCGCACCGCGAAGTCGCCCACTGTCGCGGCGAGGGCAAGCATCGCGGCTTCGTCGATGGCGGGAAACACGTCGATCAGGTCGATCGGGGGGCGTTGCGACAGGAGCAGCTTCCCATCGGGGCCGAGCGTGGCGACACCATTGGCGATGCCGAGCTGATCCGCCGCGACATAGTTGGCGAGGACGGCAGCCATCGTCGCGGGCGTGATGATCTTGTCCGCGACAGCGCCGGCCAGCGCCTCGGCGATCGTCGCGAGATAGGCGACACCTTTTTCGTTCTCGGTCGCGGGCGGGTTGAGGAAGTTGGTGTCGCCGAACTCGATCAGCGCGGCCTCCCCGTCGATGAACTTGAGGTCGATCGCGGTGAGGAAGTGCGAGGCAGGGAATTTGCCGAGAAACGGATCGGCCTGAGAATAGGAAGCGAACAGCGTCCCGTCCTCAAGGTAGAGGGCAAGGCCGCGCGCGAGATATTCGTCGTCGCTCGAATCGCGAACGATCATGTGAATCGTATCGGCATCGACCGCGATGCCGGAGATGGTGTCGATCCGCTTGATTTCACCGGGCAGGGCCGTGAGCGTCGGTGCGGCGATGAAGACCGACGCCGTCACGCCGACTTCCGCGATGACGACGGCAGCGGTTCCCCCGCCCTCGGCATCGACCAGAGCCGCGCGCCCCGCGTCGGAAATCACAATCGGAAGTGGTGCGGTCATGGGGCGGTCCCGTCGATGAAGTTGCCGAAATCGTCGCGGAGCGGCTCGCCATTCTCGTCCTGAAGCAGGTCGCCCCATGGCGTGTCGGGGTCGAACCCGGCGGGGGACGCGGCGGCGGCACCGTCGAGACGGCGATAGGCCGCGCCTTGGGCGGCACCGATCGGCGCGGGTAACCCGATCAGCTCAAGCTGCTGCACCAACGCGAAATGGGCGCGCACCGGCTTCGCACGGGTGACATCGGCGATGATCTGGCGGGCGAATTCTGCCGAGACGCGCGTGCCGCCGGCGACGCCCTCGGCATCGATCAACGGTAGCCTCACTTCGAAAGTGTAGGGATCGAGCTGGGGCGAGGCTTCGAACCATTCGACAAGATGCAGAAGGTCGTCGAGCGACTGCAGCGCCTGCTCGACCGCGAGGCGGCTACCCTTGATCCGCTGCGCGGCGATAGCGCCTGCGACCGCCTCGCGCTTTTCCGCATCGCTCCAGTCGGCGTCCCAGCGATCGACCGAGAGCGTCCAGGCAAGCCAGGGCAGGCTGGCGATCGGACAGGTGGCGGGGTTCCACAGGGTGGCGACATCGACCGGGATATCGCCCAGCCGCGCGGCTGCCTGCGCAAAGGCCCGCTCAAGCGGGGTGCTGGCAGGAGGCAGAAGATCAGTCATCGGCCACCATCACGTCGGTGCCGGTGCAGTGGGCGAGCTGCGTTCCGTCGGGCATGATGTCGGCGGCGGGCTGCGCGAGCGTGACATTGAGCACGCCTTCGACATGAAGCGCGGCGATGATGCCCGACCGGGTCACAGGGCGACCGATCTTGCGCGCGTCGGCGAGGTAGGCGGCCAGACGCTGCTCGGCTGCCGCAAGCACCACGACGGCATCGGGGCCGTGAAACAGGGTCAGCGTGGCGAGGACAGTGAAGGTGAGCAGTTCGACCGACGCGACGGTGACCATGTCGGTGAGGGGGCGCACTTCTCGCGACGTGACGACAGCCTCGACCGCCGCGATCTGGTCAGGCGTGGCGGTGCCATCGCCGAGCCGCGACAGGATTGTGATCAGCACCTCGCCGGGCGCGGGACTGGTTGCCAGCGCGTCGGCGATCGTCGCGTCGGCCGACAGCGCGTGAAAGCGATAGGCGGTCGCGGGACCGGCGACGCTGAAGCTCTCGGGTGCGAGCTGGATGCGGCGGCGCAGATCCGCGTCGCTTTCATAGATGGCGGTGTCTGAGCCGCTCGCTTCCTCGATGATCAGCCGTTCGACGTTGACCAACGCGCCCAGATTGTCGAGATCCGCGCCCGTCGCGTAAGCGAGCATGGTTTGCAGGGCGCGTTCGTTGAACTGCTGCCCCTTCAGCATGACGTAATAGGCGATCAATTCGAGCAGCTTCACCCCCGGATCGGAGGGGATCGTGGCGTCGAATTCGGGCAGGACAGTCTGGAAGAACGCGACCAGGTCGGCCCGCTCCTGCTCATAGGACAGCGGCGCAAGGAAGCTGGGCGCGGGAAGGCGCGACAGATCGATTGCGGTCGAGCTGGATGCGGTGTCGGACACACCGCCATGTCGGCGGGTTGGGTGGAGCTATGCGACCCCGCGCTCTTGTAGAAAGCGTTACTACAAGAGGGGGCGGCGGGTCAGTCCGGTGCCAGATGCGCAAGAACCAGATCTACCATCGTCGCGCGCTCCGGCGGTGTCAGGCCGAGCAGCTCGCGACGGGGATAGCGAACGGGCCGCGCGCGGGGCGAGGGGCGATCCTGACGCCCCTCCTGGTGGATCCATGCGATCTCTGCGACGTGGCCGCTGAAACCGACCCACGCCTCACTATCGGTCGCGCCGGCGCGCAGGAACTTCCCGCTCTTCAGCTTGCGGAACATGGCGCGCTGGCGGATCGCGCCACGGCGGCGGTAGCGGCCCTTGCCACCCGCGACATCGGCAGTCGGTAGCCATTTCGCCACCTTGTCCCAAAAGAAGCTGCGGATCCCGCCCGCCTCCTGATCGAAGCCGGTGAGCAGCGGCCCTTGGCGTGTCCAGCTGGCCATTGTGACGAGGCGGGGTTCGGCGGCACCCTTGGGGTAGAGGAAGCGCAACGGATAGGCACCGGGCTCAGCCGCCTCGCGGGGCTTGCGCGGCGCGTAGCTCGACCCATCGGGCGCGCGCTGGCGAGCGATGCGGGCGCGCTGTGACGCCGCGCGCTGGCGCGCGACGGTGCTGAGGATCTGGCGGCGTTCGCCAGCGGCGAGGTTGCGCAACATCGCGCCGCACAGTTCCTCGATCCGTTCGAGTCCCTGGTCGGTCATGGGCAGATCGTCGCGTCACTCGACGGGTGCTGCAGCGTCGCGCCCTCGGCATCCCATGCCGGTGGTGGATAGCGATCGTCGAGGTGCGACGTGGTGTAGGTGCCGCTGGCATCGTCGCGCGCCACGAGCACGCGCTCCGACAGTTCGATGTAGATCGAGACGTCCGCCGAACTGGCGTCGAGGATTTCGGATTCGTAGCGGATCGGCTCGTGCGGCGCGCGTTCGAGCAGCTCCGGCTCCTCCTGCCCGACCCAGATCAGGATGGGCAGGATCAGCGCGTCGATGTCGCCGGCATAATCCTGCACCACGATGTTGAGGGTGTAGCGATACTGGAAGGCGAGGTTCCCGGTCGCGCGCGAGATCACCTTGCCCTTGTCGATGAACATCGAGAGCAGGGACGGGTCGGCCTTGAGCGCCGGAACCTTGTCCAGCAGCATCGTGCGGAGCGAGGACGGCTTGTGCAGCATCGGCTATTTTCCGGCCTCGGGAACCGGGCAGCTGCCCGGCGTGATCCAGTTGATCAGCCGCCGGGTGCGGTCGAACAGGTCGCGATAGCCAAGCGCCAGCCCCTTGAGCGGCGCGCGCACGCTTTCCGGGATCGTCGCGGTCGCGTCGGTCGGAAAGGGCTTGGCCGGTTCGGGGCAGGTCAGCAGATCCGCAGGCGGCGTGTCCTTCACCGGCACTGCGACGACGTGCGTTTCGGGGCGGATGTCGGGCTTAGCGCAGCCCGCCAAGGTCGTTGATGCCAGCAAACCAGTTGCCGTCAACGCGATCATCATCGCCAATCTGCGCATCGACTTCCTCCATTTTGGACACGGCACCGCGCCGCGCGACCACGTCACGCGAGGCGGTGGCGATATCCGTTTTCGTCTTGGTTTCCCGCTCGCTCTGGGCGGTGGCGAGGGTGTCGGCGGTCTTGCTGATCGCCTGCGCCTTAAAGGATGCCAGATCCTGCACCGCCTCGCTGCAAAGCTGGCCGCGCGTCTTCTTGACCCGGCGCTTGCCCTTGTCGGTCGCGATCTCGACCGTCGCGGCCTCGGGCGTGGTGCCGGTGAAGGCGCAGACCTGAGCGCCCCAACCTGCCCATGCATCGCGATCGGCGCGGACGCGCTGGCCATCGACGTAAAACCAGGCGGCGACGCTGGCGAGGGCGAGCAGCACCCACCAGCTCGACCCAAGAAAGCCGCTTGCGGCCTTGGCCGCGCCGGTGAGCGTCTTGATCACAGCCCTTCCTCCCGCAGCCATGCGGCCACGTCGAACGAGGGGCATTGCTTGAGCCATTCGTGCGGCTCGACCTTGCCGTCGCGGTCAGCGTCGGGGGAAAGGTCGCGGTGGCCGCAGACCCGTGCGCCCGGGAAGCGTTGCTTCAGCTCGACGATCAGCTCGCGCATGGCGGCGCGCTGCTCCGGCGTGCGGGTGTCCTTCGCCTTACCCTGGGCATCGACGCCGCCGGCGTAGCAGATGCCGATCGAGCCGGCATTGTGGCCCTCGACATGGGCACCGGTTTGCTCAAGCGGGCGACCAACCTCGCGCGTGCCGTTGAGGCGCAGGAAGTAGTGATAGCCGATCGTGCGGAAGCCGCGCTGGCGGTGCATCCGCGTGATATCGGCGGCCGTGATCGCCTGCCCCTCGCGGGTCGCGGCGCAGTGGATCACGATCTTGTCGATGACGCGCATCATTTTCCCTTTCCGATGAGGCGGTCGCGGATCAGGGCGGGCAAGCCGCCGATGACGTCGGACGCGCCGGCGATGAAACGGGGGGTGGCTTCGAAGGCGATCATGCCGATGGTGAAGGCGATGGCCTGCATGACGAACGGGTCGGCCGCATCGCGAAACCAGATCGGCCACAGCGCGCCGATCGCGCGCGTGACGAACCAGCTCACCACGATGCCGACCGCGAGCTGCACAAACCGCTCGCGCCACGTCAGCCCCTTGCGCCAGACCATGCCGACCGCCGCGCCGATCGCGCCGGGGGCGAGACCCGAGAGGAGGGTCAGAATAGCCTCGACCAGCGCGTAGAATTTGCTTTCCATGTCAGCTCCAGAGTTGGACGAGCGCGCGAGTGGCGGGGGCCGAGGACGCGGCGGGGGGAACGATGACGGGCGTGCCCGCCGGAAGCACCGCGCCGAGGCCCGCGATGCCGCGATTTTCCGCCATGACGGCGGGCAATGCCTCCGGGCCGAGGCGGCGTTCGCGCCAGATGAGGCCGTCGAGCGTGTCGCCCGCGCGGGCGCGGATGGTGTCTGCCATCAGATCAGCTCCACCACGGTTCGCCCTTCGCCGCGGATATCGCGGACAGCGTGAATCATGTCGCGGCGCAGCTCGCCGAGCGCTGGATCCAGTTCCTCGACCTGCCGCTGCCCCGCCCCGGTCAGGTCATTGTCGCGGTAGCGCTCGACCAGCTCGACCTTCGCGGCGGCGCAGATCGCGCCCGAATAGAGCAGGAGCAGCTGGCTCGTGTCGTCGATTTCAACCGCCGGTACTGCAGCCATAGTGGTGTGGCCGGCGGCGACCTGAGCGGCCTTCCACCCGGCGAGCTGGCGGTTGACGGTGATGATCCCGTCGATGATCGCGCGGCGCAGGCGGGGCGCGGTGACGCCTTCGCGCACGCGGCTGTTGCGGCGGACCTCGGCGGGGTCGATGTCGGGAAACCAGCCATCGTTGGTGACCACCGCTTCCGCCTCGGGCGGAGCAGGCGAAACCGGGGTTGCGTCGAAGACGAAGTCACTCATTGCGAGAGCGCCAAGGCGAGCACGCACGCGGTGCCGAAATAGAGGGCGAAGCCGAAGATGCTGAGCGCGATCGAGGCGGTGCGACAGCGCCAGTCAGACGCGAGGAAGGCAAAGACCAGACCCGCCGCGACGGCCCACATGCTCACAAGCATGACGATCGCGGCGACCAGGGCGACCAGCGCCGAGGGGGCGAAGATCCCCGCCATGATGATCGCGGTCAGCGCGGCGAGGATAAATGCGCGAGCGATGTTCATGGGCGGTCCTTCGAATATTTCGGGGGTGGGGATCGGGTCACTGGCGGCCCTCAGGCCGAAGCCCCTCCCGCCATGCGCGATCCGCCCCCGACGCCGGGGGGCGAGCCTGTCAGCCGGTCTGTGCCGGCGGTTCGAGTGCGGTGATCAGCTTGGCCAGCTTCTTGATCCGGTCGGTCACACCGACGCGCTGATCGAGGGTGCGAGCGCGACCGAGGGTTTCGAGCGCGGTCTTGGCCAGCGGGGCGTCCAAGATGACGTCGCCAGCCGGGCTGAGCGCGGCGCGCATCTGCTCGACGCCGATCACCTTCTTGAGCTTGGCGCGGATCTGATCGTGCATGTCCGCGCCAGCGGTGAGCAGGTCGATGCGCGCGAGGATCTCGAACGGGAACGCCTCTCCAGCCTGCTGCACCTTCAGCGCTGCGGTGGCGATCTCTTCGACGATGAGCGCCGGGGCGGTGCGCTCATAGCGAGCGGGAAGGGGGAGGTTGTGGGCGAGAACGTGCTCGACCAGGACAAGCGCGCCTTCGAAGTCGCCCGTGTCGATCCGCCAGATCATGACGGTTGGCAGGACATCTTCCTCAAGGCCGACGCCCGCCTCGACCAGCCCCTGCACCCATGCCGCATAGTGCGGGAGCATTTCGCGCTTCGCGTCGATCCTCTTCTCGATCGACGCGATGTCGCGCAGGCGGCGCAGATCGTGCTGCAGGCGCAAATTGACCTGGGCAGTGGCGCGCTCATGCGGCGTGCCCGAGTCCGCCGCCGCGACCGACGGCTCCGCCTGCGCCGTGGCGGCGGCGGTGGCGAGCGTGCGGTCGCGGCGGTTGCGGGCGAGGCTGCGGTTCGGCGGCGGCGCGTCGGGTAGCCCGCTCGCCGCAACAGGAGCGACCGCCACTTCGGATGGTGCATTCAGGAACTTGTCCCGGTGCTTGCGTGCGAGGCTCATTGCGGATCCTTTGGGGCGAGCGGACTAGGTTGGGGCGCGGGCGATCAGGCCGCCGGCTTCGCGCCCATGACGATGTTCTCGACCAGCGCGCAGAGGCCGTAGTCTTCGACGACATAGGACTCGTTGACGCTCTCGTAGTTTTCGACCTGGTCGAGGGCGGGTTCGTCGCGGAGGTGACGACGCCGCGTTTCCTCCTGCTCGTAGATCGACAGGTTATCGAGGCGGGTGATCAGGATAGCGCCCGCCGGGAAGCCGGGAACGCGCACCGCAGGAAGACCGCCAACCTTCTTGGTCGAGATCAGCACGTCACGCGCGAGCTGTTCGGTCGCCTTGTCGCCCGCCTCGTTGACGATGTTGAAATACTTGTCGTGGACCAGATCGCGGCCACAGATCACGACCAACTCGGTATCGTCGCGCTGCCATTCGTCGAGCAACTCGGTCGCATCCATGACGAGGGCGTCGAGGTTGACATAGTCGGCCTCGGCGGTCGCATCGTTCTCTTCGGCTTCGTTGTAGATCTCGACGCCGGGCTTCACGTAGATCGCCTTGGTCGGGGCCGTGGACAGCGCGCCGTCGTCGAGCACCCGCTCCGGTGCGAAGGTGCGGATCTTGAACAGCCAGCCCTTGTTGACGTCCTGAAGCAGCGGGTTGGCGACGCGGTCGGTCTGCGCCGCGACCGAGGTGCCGTGCCAGCCGATCAGGATGCGGTCCATGCCCTGGCGCTTGAGGATCGCATTGCGGAGAAGCTGCTGGAACTCGGGACGGTGCCGCCAGGCATCGAGCGTGGCGTATTTGATCGCGGTGTCGAAATTGGTCTTTTCGCAGCGATAGCGACCGCCGTCCGAGGTGTCGGTCGCGGGCGTGGGCGTGCGGCGGTTGCCGATGGCGGTGTTGGTGCGCCCCGCGATCGTGCGGGTGACGCCGACGCCGACCTTGTCGCCCTCCTGCTCGGGGACGAGAATCAGATTGATGCGGGTGAGGAAGTCGCTCTGCGACTGCTGAACCTCGACCAGCTTCTGCTGCACGACAGGCGCGACGGTGAACTGCTCGGCCGCGCTGGCGACCCCGCTGAGGAGCGCGATCTGCGAAACATAGGCGTTGTAGAGGGGGCGGGTGGCGTTGCGCATCGGGGGGACTCCTGGGCGTCTAAAGGCGGGCGGCTAGAAAGGGGGGCGATCAGCAGTCGGTGAGGATGCCGGTGCCGCCGCCAGCGGGCGGGCGGCTGAACTGGGTTTCGGGCGTCTTTTCGAGCTTCGCCTTAATGGCGGCGAACTCGGTCTGCATCGCGGCCTGCGCCTGTGTTACGGGTTCGAGCGCGGCGGCGATCGACTTGGCGACGGTGTCACCCATCGCGGTCGCGAACGCGGCGAGGTTATTGTCGTTGGCCGGTTCCTTGACCGGTGGCTCGGGGGCCGGCTCAGGCTCGCTGCCCTTGAATTTGGCGGTGAGGGCAGAGAAGAAACCGGCGATGGCGTTCTCAACCTTGCCGGGGTCGGACGGGCTGACCTCGAACCCGAACTCGACGGCATCGGTGCCGTGGGCGTGGAAGGTGCCCGGCGCGCTGCGCGAGAACTGCAGCTTCTGAGTCGCGATCGACGCGGGCGAGTCGGTGAAGGCGAGGCCGACAAGCCCAACCTTTTCGATACCGGCATAAGCAGGCGTCAGCTCGACAGAGGGGAAGGGCTTCTGGTCAGCCTTGGCCAGCTTGATCAGCTGGGCGTTCCCCTCGACCTGCGCATACAGCGCCTTGCGCTTCTCGACCTTGCCGTCGATCGTGATGTCGTCGATCTGCGCCTTGACTGCGATCACGTCGCCATAGCCATTAAACGGCGGTTCGGGGCTGTAGCCCTTGATATGTTCGACGTTGATGCGCGGGGTGTAGGTTTCCGCGTTGAAGGTCTCGACGATCTGATCGATCATCTCGGGGGTGATCACGCGGCCGTCGCTGATCGTGCTGCCGGCGACGAAGCAGCGGAAGAATTTGCTCTTGGCCATGATGGTGCGGTCCCTCGGGTCGGTTCGATGCTGGGCGGCGCAGGCCGCGCTGACCCTGCGAGAAGGGGACCAAGGGGCGGCGCATCTCAAGCGCGGGGACTTGTAGTAACGCTTTCTACAAGAGGCGCGGCGCGAAGGCGGGGGCGATGCGCGACTAGGTTCCGCCGCGATGGCGACGCTTCCTCCTAATTTCGGCGAGCACCTGCCCGCAAACACGTTCCCGATCCCGATCACGGCGGATCGATGGGCGCGCAGCCTGTATTGGGCGGGGTGGGGCGTCACCCAGATCGCGGACGAGCTGCAGCTGCTCGGCTATCGCAACGATGAAACCGGCAAAGCCTATGCGCGATCGACAGTGGAGGCGTGGAAGCAACGTCAGGGGTGGGACAAGACCGCCCCGATCGACAAGGTCGCCAACACCGCCGAGCTGCGCATCAACCAGCTGATCCTGAAGCCGAACAAGACGGGCGGGGACTTCAAAGAGATCGACCTGCTCATGCGCCAGCTGGTGCAGGTCGCGCGGATCAACAAATACACGCGAGGCGGCAACGAGGCCGACCTCAACGAAAAGGTCGGCAACCGCAACGCCGGCGAGCGCAAGAAGGCGGTCAAGAACCACTTCACCGAAGAGCAGGTCGAGCAGCTCGAAGCGATCTTCGAGGCCGAGCTGTTCGGATATCAGGAGGATTGGTGGGCCGCGAAGGATCAGCGCACGCGCATGATCCTGAAGTCGCGCCAGATCGGCGCGACCTGGTATTTCGCGCGTGAAGCGCTGCTCGACGCGCTGCGCGGGGGCGGCAACCAGATCTTCCTGTCAGCGTCGAAGAATCAGGCCCATATCTTCCGGGGCTACATCATCCAGTTCGCCGCGCGCGTCGGCGTCAAGCTGCAGGGCGACCCGATCGTCGTCACCGCCGACACAATGCCCGAGGGCGAGCCGGCGGCCGAGCTGATCTTCCTCGGCACCAATGCGCGCACCGCGCAGGGCTATCACGGCAATTTCTACTTCGACGAGTTCTTCTGGACCTATGGCTTTGAGGAGCTGAACAAGGTCGCGAGCGCGATGGCGATGCACAAGCGCTGGCGTCGCACCTATTTCTCCACGCCCAGCTCGGTCGCACATCAGGCGCACCCCTATTGGACCGGCGAGCGGCGCAACCGGCGGGTCAAGAAAGAGGAGCGCGTCACAATCGACGTCAGCCATGCCCGGTTGATGGCGGGCGTGCTGTGCGAGGACAATATCTGGCGACAGATCGTGACGATCGAGGACGCGGCGGCGCGCGGGTGCGACCTGTTCGACATCGACGAGCTGCGCGTCGAATATGCGCCCGACGAATTCGCCAACCTGTTGCTATGCCAGTTCGTCGATGACAGCCTGTCGGCATTCAAGTTCAACGAGCTGCAGCGCGCGACCGTCGATGCGATGGTCGATTGGCGTGACGTCGATCTGCTCGCCCCGCGCCCTGTTGGCAATCGCGCGGTCTGGGCGGGCTATGATCCGCAGGAGAGCGAGGACGGCGACAATGCGGCGCTGGTGATCGCGCTGCCCCCCGAGGGGCCGGGCGGCAAGTTCCGCCTGATCGAGCGCCATCAGCTGCGCGGGCTCGATTTTCAGGCGCAGGCCGAGTTCATCATCGCGCGCCTCAAGCGCTACAACTGCACCTATCTCGGCATCGACGCCAATGGCTGCGGCGTCGGTGTTTATCAGTGCCTGCAGCGCGAGAATGTGCGCGGCCTGGTCAAGATCGAATATTCGCTCGAAGCGAAGGCGACGATGGTCATGAAGGCGCAGCACAGTTTCGCCCGTGGGCGCATCGAGTTCGACGCCGGGTGGATCGACGTCCAGTCGAGCTTCCTGTCGATCAAGAAGGCGCTGACCCGTGGCGGTGCGGCGATCACATTCAAGGCGAGCCGCAGCGACGACATCGGCCACGCCGATCTGGCCTGGGCGGTCATGCACATCCTCATCAACGAACCCCTGGACGGCAAGGCGCGGCCGAAGACGCGCATGGAGATTATGGATGGCGAAGAGGGATCGAGCGCGGCGGATGTCGACGAAGGAATCGGCGGCGGCTTCGCGTGGAGCCATCGTGGGGACGTCGAATGCGGGGGAGATGACCGCCTTCAGCTTTGGCGACCCGGAGCCGGTGTTGAACCGGCGCGAGCTGATCGACATGCTCGAATGCCCGCACAACAACCGCTGGTTCGAGCCGCCCATTCCCGTCGATGGGCTGGCGCGCGCGTTTCGCGTGTCGCCGCACCACAGCTCCGCCATCTACCTCAAGCGCAACCTGCTCGCCGCGTCGTTCGTCCCCTCGCCGCAGCTTAGCCGGGCGGCGTTCGAGGCGTTCGCCCAGGACTATCTGGTCTTTGGCTATGGCTATCTGGAGGAGCGGCGCAACGTGCTGGGCGGGGTGCTGCGCTATGAGCACGCGCTCGCCAAGTTTACCCGACGCGGGGTCGAGGCCGGACGCTTCTTTTTCGTGCCGGGGCATCAGCAGGAGACCGAGTTCCGACCGGGCAGCGTCGTCATGCTGCGCCAGCCCGACGTGAACCAGGAGATCTATGGCGTGCCCGAATATCTGAGCGCGCTGCAGTCGGCGTTGCTCAACGAGGCGGCGACGCTGTTCCGCCGCCGCTACTACCTCAATGGCAGCCACGCCGGGTATATCCTCTATGCCACGGGCGACATCGATGCCGACGACACCGACAAGCTGCGCGAGGCACTGCGCAAGTCGAAGGGGCCGGGCAATTTCAAGAACCTGTTCGTCCATGCGCCGAACGGCAAGGAAGGGAGCCTGAAGATCCTCCCGATCGCCGAGGTGGCGGCGAAGGACGAGTTTCTGGGCATCAAGACCGCGACGCGCGACGACGTGCTTGCGGCGCACCGGGTGCCGCCGGCGCTGCTCGGCATTGTGCCTGCACAGGGCACGACGCCGGGCAACCCGCTGCAGTCGATGATGATGTTCGTGGTGCTGGAAATTCAGGCGCTGCAGGCGCGGTTCCTGCAGGTCAACGAGGATCTGGGACGCGAGGTGATCGCGTTCGACAATCAGAAGATCACGGTCGCGGAAGCGGCCTGATATTGCCCCCGCTTGGCGTCGGCCAGGCGGGGGCGAGCCGGGTGGCGGCCCGGTTCACCGACGAGGTTACGCTCGCCACGATCGATTGGCCAGTCGGCCGTCCCGCACCCGGCGATGCCGGGCGGGAATCCTAAGAGAGCGAGATTTCCAACATGTCCAGTACCAGCGTTCAGCCCGTGGCACCCGCTGCGGGCTATATCGGCGGCAAGCGCAACCTGTCGGCCCGCATTGTGCGGATCATCGACGCGATCGACCATGACGCCTATGCCGAGCCGTTCGTCGGCATGGGCGGCATTTTCCTGCGCCGGCGGCGGCGCGCGCGGGCCGAGATCATCAACGATGTCTCCGGCGACGTCGCGACGTTCTTTCGCGTGCTGCAGGAGCATTTCCCCTATTTCATCGACATGCTGCGGTTTCGCGTGGCGAGCCGGGCCGAGTTCGAGCGGCTGCGCGCGTTGCCGGGTGAGCGGTTGACCGACCTTCAGCGGGCGGCGCGGTTCCTTTATCTTCAGCGGCTCGCCTTTGGCGGGCGGGTGAGCGGGCGGACGTTCGGGGTCGATGTCACCCAGGGCGCGCGGTTCAACATCGCCAAGCTGGAGCCGATGCTCGCGGATATCCACGAGCGGCTAGCGGGCGTGGTGATTGAGCAGCTGGCGTTCGGGGAGTTCATCCGCCGCTACGATCGCGCGGGGACGCTGTTCTATCTCGATCCGCCCTATTGGGGGTGCGAAGGCGACTATGGCCCCGACGTGTTTGCGCGCGCCGACTTTGAGGCGCTGGCGGCACAGCTCGCGGGGATCCGGGGGCGGTTCCTGATGTCGCTCAACGACACGCCGGGGGTTCGCGAGGTGTTCGGCGCGTTCAAGATGGATGAGGTCGAGACGAGCTACAGCGTCGGTGGCCGCGCGGCGACGAAGGCTGCGGAGCTGCTGATCAGCAACTTCTGACGATCCCCGCCGGGGGGCGGATCTTCAGCGCGAACCGGGCACGCGCGGTACGCCATGCTCATCGACGAGATGCGGGAACGGGTGCGGCTCGTCTACGCCGAACCTGCCCGGACGGGAGCCGGTGTTCTGGCCGACCATGTCGGGCGATACGATCACGCAACCGGATATCGCGCGCATCATCGCGTCGATGAGTTCCTCTTGGCACTGAGCCGTCAGCCCGAGCGTGCGCTTCACGGTCGGCTTGAGACAGATCAGGTTGACCGAGAGTGCGGTGCGCAAGGCATGATGTCGAATCAGGTGCATGGCCAGCAATAGAACATATTGCGAACGAAACTTGAAGCGATCGTGCTCCTACTCCGCCCAAAAAGATTGAGCCGACACGACGGCGAGCCAATCGGCGGGTAGACCCGTCGTACCGCCGTGGTCGCGCAGATGGGGTCTGAGCGCATCCAGCGTCGATCCCATTGGATCAACGAACAGCTCAAGGCCGATGCCGGTTCGCCCGTTCTCCGAGCCGACCACCTTGGCGCGCTTCACCATGCCCAAGCCGTTTAGCTTTTCCAGCAACGCTTGTGCGTTCGCATTGTCGACGGTGACGCCAGTCCGCGCGATCGTCATGTCTCGCTTCTCCCTCACGCGATGACTCATATCAGCGCTAGGCGGCACCCTACCGCACGAGTCCAATGGCGTCATCCATGCCGTCGCCGTTCACCTGGCCGCGCCCAGGGCGGGTCGCCGCGTCGCGACCCCTCGCGGCGCGCTATTCCCCCCGCCGCGCCCGCACGCTTAATATGTCCCTTTCGATGCAATGAGTGGCCCCAGAGGCATTCCCTCGGCGCAGAAGCGCGATTTGCTGATGCGGATTGATGCAGCCAGCGGTCCAAATTCAGCGTCGTCAGATCAGCATTAAATCGTTTGCCGACAGCACGGGGAAAGGGCGAGGGGTCGGGAAAACCCCAACATCGCCAACCATCCGGTAGATTGCGATTTAAGCGATTGAAAAAACGATAATAAAAAATTGGCGTTGAGGGCCAACCGCACCCCAACCTCAGAACATCAAAACCCCAATGTCATTGATTATATTAGATATTTTATATTTTGATTGTTGGTATGGAGAGGCCCGATCTGGTTGGGGTGATGTTGGCAAAAATGTTGGGGTAAAAACGGCGGATTTCTGCGAATGTTGGGAATGTTGGGGTTTTCCCGCGTGCTATATTTTATCGGGGGGCAGGGGCTTGAATTTAGATCAGGAAGCGATAGCTGATGCCATCGTCGTTGAGCTGAAGCGCCAGAGCGCCACCACGGGCTGCGCGACCGAGGCGAATGGACGATACGCCCAGGTGGACGGGAGCTTCGACGTCGTGCTGCTCGCGGCGGCGATCGTCGATCGCATTCAGGGCCAGCGGCCATGCGATTGACGGCGGTCACTCTGGTATCGCACTGGTATCGCAATCGCGCCTATGTTCTAGGCGTGTTCCAGTCTTTAGCTGGAGCTTCCCCAGAGAAGGGGGCCGCAAAGTCGAGATTCGGGCGCAATCGCACTGCAGAGGTCAGGGGTTCGATTCCCCTCAGCTCCACCAACCGCTCCGCATCCTGACGCGCCGGCCCTCAGCCCAAAGCCTCGAACCGGAAATTGGCGAACTTTGCCGTGCCCGCACCTGCCGAATAGAGGCCGGGGCGCAGCATCAGGAAGCCGCCCCGGACATTGTGGTGATAGCCTGACACTTCCATGCCGCGATCGAAACGGTGCCAGGTCCGGCCGCCGTCGCCGCTGGTGTCATAGGTGACGATGTGGCGGTCGTTGGTCACCCGCAACCGCAGCTTGCGGCCATGCGGATTGGCGGGGCGACCGCGTTCGATGCCGTACTGGTGGGTGACGAAGCGCTTTTCGTCGAAGCCGAGGCCGCAATAGAGCTTGTCGTCGTAGAACAGGATCAGCCCAGCGGTGCCGCCCGGCGCGATCTCGATATCGCATTCGAAGCGATAGGCGGGGTCGCCCGCGATCAGCAGCAGCGGCGAGGAGCTGGACGGCGCGGTGCCGCGTGCGTCGAGGTGGAGAATGTTTTTCGCGACCCGCGCGCGCGACCGTTCATCGGGGGCGGGGCGGAAGAAATTCCATTTGGTGCCGATGGCAAGGGTCGAAAAATCGTCCGTCAGGGCCATGCCGTGCGGGCCGGTCTTTTCGCCGCCCCTGGGCTTGGCAAGCGGTTGCGACAGATCGCCGCCCTTCATGCGGAACCAGCCGTCATCGGTCCATTCGATCGGATCGAGCAGCGCCTGCCGCCCCAGCGTCCAATAGCCATTTTCATAGCCGTGATAGACGCTCCACCAGTCGCCGGTCGGCCCTTCGACCAATGTGGCGTGGCCGCGCGACCACCATTTTTCCTGCAAGGACGTCGTGCGGACCAGGGGGTTGTGCGGGCAATTCTCCCATGGCCCGTGGATCGAGCGCGACCGCGCGGCGATGACCATATGCCCCGTCGGCGGACCCGCCGTCCCGCCGACTGCGGTGATCATGTAGAACCAGCTATTGTGGCGGGTAATCTTCGGCCCCTCGGGCGCAAAGCCCTCGACGATCCAGTCCTTGGGATAGCGCCACGGGTCATAGACATGTTCGGGCTCGCCCACGCGGCTGAGGCCGTCGTCGGACAGGCGAACGCGGTCGCCGCCGGACAGGAACAGCCAGCGCGATCCATCCTCGCCCACCGCATGGCCGGGGTCGATATGGTTGGGCAGCTTCAAGTCGATCGGATCGCTCCACGGCCCCTCGATCCGGTCGGCCCATATCACCCAGCTGGTGTTGGGGCCTTTGGTCGGAATGTAGAGGAAATAGCGGCCGTTGTGCTTGCACAGCTCCGGCGCCCACACCGATCCGATGTTCTTCGTGAGCGCCGCGCCGACCGGCTGCCAGTTGATCAGGTCACGCGAATGCCAGATGACCAAGCCCGGATAGGAATCGAAGGTCGAGAAGGTCATGTAATAGTCCTTCCCGTCCTTGAGGATTGTCGGATCGGGATGGTCGCCCGCCATCAGCGGGTTGAGAAAGCGGCCGTCGCCAAGGTCGGGGATGCGCTGATTGTCGAAGCCGCGTTTCCAGTCGGGGGCGGGCTTGGGTTGCCTGCGCGATCCGGCCATGGCGGGCGGTGCCAGGGTGATGGCGCTGCCGAGCGTGGCGGCACCGATCAGGTTGCGGCGGTTCATTCGCATACCAACTTCCCTATTGCTCAGACGAGGATACCGCCGGCCCAGGCAAGGAACAGGTCGGGCCAGGCGGCGACGGGCTTGCCCAGCGTCTTGCGCAGGCCAAAGCCATGGCCGCCATGGGCGAAGAGATGGGTTTCGACCGGAATGCCCTTCGCCCGCAGCGCCGCGCGGAGCAGCAGGGCGTTCTCGACCGGCACGACAGCGTCGTCCTCGGCGTGGAGGAGGAATACCGGCGGGGCGTTGGCGGGAACGTTGCGGTCGGGCGAATGCGCTGCCTCCCGCGCGGCGTCGGCGCTCGCCCCGATCAGCAGCGTGCGCGATCCGGCATGGGCGTGCGGTGCGGTCATGGTGACGACAGGGTAGATCGGCGCGGCGGCGTCGGGACGGGCGCTGTGGCGGTCGGCGGCATCGACCGGGTCATAGACGCGCGCATCGAAGCGGGTAAGCAGATCGGCGCAGAGATGCCCGCCAGCGGAAAAGCCCATCGCCGCGACGCGCTGCGGGTCGATGCCATAGGCGCGCGCGCGGTGGCGAATCAGGCGCATCGCGCGTTGCGCATCGGCGAGCGCGACGTTCGGACCGGCGGCCCAGCCTTCGCCGGGCAGGCGGTAGAACAGGACGAACACAGTAAAGCCGCGCGCCGACAGCCAGCGTCCCAGCTCATAGCCCTCTTTATCAACGACAATGTGGCGATAGCCGCCGCCGGGGGTGATCAGCACCGCGGCACCATTGGGGCGATGGGGGCGGAACACGACCATGCGCGGGCGGGTGATGCCGAGCACGGCGCGGTCGGACAGGTCGCGATCGGTGCTGCGTTCGGTGACGGTCTCGACCGGCGGGGTCGCGGGCATCCCCGGCGCGCCCTTTGGCCACAGGTCGATCGTCTCGGTCGGGTCGGGAAGCCCCGCCGGCCCCGGCGTTCCGGTGGCCGGCGGTGCAGTCTGGCCGCGGGCGGCGGACGCGATCAGCGCCGCGCCGCCCGTGGCGGTTACGAGAAATGCACGACGACCGGGCCGAAGGGGAGCCTCACTCCCGGCCGCCATGCCCCCTCTCTCGGTCACATCTTGATCCGCGCGCCCACCAGGATCGTGCGGCCGAACTGGTTATTTTCATAGTTGCGGCGCGCGTTGATATCGACCCAGCGCTCGCGATAGGCGTCGGTCAAATTGGTGCCCTCAACCGAAAGTTCGAGATAGTCGGTCACCTTGTAGCGGATCGAGGCATCGACATTGGTGATGGCCTCATACCCCTCGAAGATGTTGCCCGTGGCCGAGCCTGCATCGGTGAACGGCCCGCGATAGGCGACCGAAGCACGCGCGCTGAACTTGCTGTCCTCATAATAGAGCGTGGCATTGAACTGCTTCTTCGACACATTGGCGAGCGTGTTCTCGACCGTGACCTGCGGCAGCGAACCGCCCGGCGTGGTTGCCGGACCCTGCTGAGTGAACAATGCCGAGCTGTCGACCAGGGTCACGTTCACGATGCCGCCGAAGTTCGACAGGAACCCGGGCAGGAACTTGAACGGTGCCTGGAGCGCGATTTCGACACCCTCCAGCGATGCGCCGGTGCCGTTGCCGGTGGTCGCGATTGTCCAGATCGGCAGCGTCTGCTGGATCGGGTTGAGGGCTGCGGGCGAGGACGGGACCAGCACCGAGGGTGACAGGCCGGTTTCGGTGAAGGTCCCGGTGCGCGTGATTGCCACCGGGAAGCTCGATACGTCCTTGCGGAACAGTGCGACAGAGAAGATCGACTGCGGCGCGAAATACCATTCGAAGGCGACGTCGAAATTGGTCGCGCGGAACGGCAACAGGAACGGGTTGCCGCTGGTGACGCGATAGTTGAAGCCGTCAGCCGAACCGCCCGGCGTCAGGTTGCCGAGCGAGGGGCGGGTCATCACCTTGGCGATCGCCCCGCGAATGATGACATTTTCTGCCGGATACAGCGCGAGGTTGAACGAGGGCAGCCAATCCTCATAGTCGCGCTCGACCGTCACCGTGACGCCGCTGTTGATACCATAGGACGACTGGTCGGTGCGGATGTACCGGATGCCGACGTTGAGCGCATAATCGAGCCCGAGCAAATTGCCCTTGGCATCGAATTGCAGGTAGCCGCCGGTCGTTTCCTCGACGACTCCGCGATTGTTGCCGGCATCAACGCGCGCGGTGCGACCGTAGAGGTTGGTATAGGCGGTTGCCGCCTCCAGATTCGGGATCAGCCACTGGGTCGTCGTGCCCGACGGCGCGTTCCCGCCGGTCAGCGTGAACAGTTCGGACAGCGCGCTGGTGACCGGGAAGCCATAAACGGCGGTCGGGCCAAACAGGCTGGTCGGCGAGCAGGCGAGCGTGCCGAGTACCAGGTCGACGCCGCCATTGCCGCACACCGCCGTGTCACGGGTGAACGCGACGATGTCGTAATTATAGCGACGCCACGTCGCACCGGCCTTGACCGTAAAGCCTTCAGTCACGTCCCATTCGGTGCGCAGCTGAGCATTGCGGAACTGGTTGAGCACGTTCGATGGACGATCGCGGATCTCGGCGAGCTGAAAATTCGCCGGGGTGGTAACGCTGGTCCCGAAGGTCAGCGTCGGGAACGCCGCGTTGCGATAGTCGTAGCTGTAGCCCTGTGCATCGCGGTCGTCGAACACCACCGTGGTTTCGACCGGCACATCGGCATTCGAGCGCGAATAGCCGCCGATCAGGGTGAAGCGGAACTTGTCGGTGACGTCCTGATCCCAGCTGCCGCCGATCTGGTAGAATTCGGTTTCGGTCTGCTTGAAGAAATGTTCGGTCCGCACCCATGCGTCGTTGAGCGTGGCGGCGATCATGTTGTTGTTGCTGTCATAGACCGGGTTGACGACGTTGATCGACCGCTCGTTCGAGCGCAGCAGCACCTCGCCCCATTTTTCGCGGCGATCGCCCTTGAAGTTCGAGTAAAGCGCGTCGATCGAAACGGTGGTCGCGTCGCTCGGTGCCCATTGCACGCTGCCGGTGATGCCAAGGCGCTCGCGATAATGCGTCACCTCGCCATAGCGCGGAATGCGCGGGTGGAAGGAGAGCGCCGCTTGGTCGCACGCCGCGCTGGGGACATAGGTGCCGCCGCTGTTTGCGGTGGTGAAGCAGTTGGTGCCGTTGACCGAATCGAACCGCGCCTGCGCCCAGCGGACGGTGTTGTTGCCGATCTCCTTGGTCGTCGTCTTCTGATAGGCGGCGGAGACCGATGCGCCGAGCGTGCCATCGGGCGACTTCCAGCCAAGCAGGCCGGCGACGCGCGGGCCCCAGGTATCGGACAGGTCGTTATAGCTGCCCTGCGCCGAGGCGGCGAAGGTCAGGCCATATTTGCCCTTGAGCGGGTTGCCGGTGTTGAGATCGACCACCGCGCCAAGCGACCCTTCATCAAGGTCGGCGGACGCCGTCTTGTGCACGACGATCGAGCTGAACAGGTCCGACGCGAAGACGTTGAAGTCGAATGCGCGGTCCCGGTTCGACGCGGCACCGTCATGGCTGGTGGTGATCGTTTCGAGCCCGTTGACGCGGACGCGGGTGAATTGCGAGCCAAGGCCGCGCACGGTGATCGCCCGCCCTTCGCCGCCGTCGCGCTGGATCGCGATGCCGGGGATGCGCTGCAGCGATTCGGCGAGGTTCTGGTCGGGGAATTTTGCGATATCCTCCGCGATGATCGCATCGACTGCCGCGACCGAATCCCGCTTCACGTTGAGCGCGGCGTCGAGCGAGGCGCGGAATCCGGTGACGACGATCTCCTCGCCATCCGCAGCTGGGGGCTCAGCCGGCGCGTCCTGCGCCTGGGCGGCGGTAGCGATAACAAGGGCGGAAGTGGCTGCCAGCAGGCGGGCGCCGCCACGGCGAACAGTGAACCGCATTGAAATTCCCCTCTCAAACGATGTCGATGACACCGGTAGCTGCAAATGGCCCGGCAAATCGCGCGAGGCCGGATTCTGGTGCGGAGGGAAGGCCGGGTCGCGAATCGCGACCGTTCGGCATGATCCTCTCCAAATTCGCCGTGTTCTCACGGTCGAACACTGGTTTTGCTCTTGAGAAACCGGTGTCATCACGTTTGTCGGCCATTCCACCGCATGTGTCAAGTCGAGCGCCGCCCCGCTTCGCGCTGGTTCGGCAAGCAGCGGCGAAGCGCTGATGCGGGCTGCCACGGCATTCGTCCGGGTGTTGTGCGATGTTTGCAGGTTGAAATCTCAAAACACCCCTGATACCGGTGTCATCATGACGGGCAGGTCACATGCCCGCGATGACATCAGAGAGAGGGGATCCCATGGCCATTCGTCATCTTCATTTCGCGCGCCGCTCCAGCTCAGGCTTGGCGCTTGCGCTGGCACTTGTTGCGGCTGGCCCCGCATGGGCCGCGCAGAGCGATGCTGCGCCCGCCGACGGTCAGGCCGATGCCGAGGGCGACGAGGTGGTGGTCACCGGTTTCCGCGCCAGCCTCGCCAACGCGCTGAGCGAGAAGCGCAAGGCCGACCAGATCGTCGATTCGATCACCGCCGAGGACATTGCCGACTTCCCCGATGCCAACATCGCGGAGTCGATCCAGCGCCTGCCCGGCATCTCGATCGACCGCGACAATGGCGAGGGCCGGTCGATCACCGTGCGCGGCCTCGGCGGCGACTTCCAGAGTGTGTTCCTGAACGGTGCGGATGCGCAGAATATCTCGGGCGGCAACCAGTCCGACGCCGGCGCGAACCGCTCACGCGGGTTCGACTTCAACACCTTTGCCTCCGAGCTGTTCAGCGGGGTCAAGATCACCAAGTCGGTGACCGCTGCGAATGAGGAAGGGTCGCTGGGCGCGATCATCGACCTGATCACCGGGCGTCCGCTGGCGTATAAGGGCGACCGCATCGCGATCGGCGCGGAGGCCGAATATCGCGAGAATGGCGACAGCTGGAACCCGCGCCTGACCGCACTGTTCTCGAAGCGGCTGGCCGAGAATTTCGGGGTACTCGCCACCGTTGCCTATCAGGACCAGCGCCAGCAGATCGATTCCTATCGTCGTCAGCCGGGGCAGTTCGAATTCGCCTATCGCAACTCGCAACATACCGGCGTGACGCCCAATGTGTTCGGCTTTGCCCGTCCGACCGGCACCGGCACCGGCGCGACCTTCGGATCGGACCCGGCGGCCTATGCACTGGTCACGCCGACAACGATCATCCCGGCATTGCCGCAGATCGGACGGCAGGATCTGGAATATGACCGGCTCGGCGTCACCTTCACCGCGCAGTGGCAGCCGACGTCGCGCACCGAAATCATCGGCGACTTCGTCTATTCGCGCTATCGCCAGGATAGCAATTCGCAGGGCATCACCACGATCGGCCTCAACCGCAATGGCACCAATGCCCGCGTTGCGCAGAACACGCTGCGCGCGCTCAACACGGCCAACGGGCTGGCCGATCGCCGTGCGCTCTATGCCCGCTGCGATGCCAGCGCGTCGCTCGATTGCGGGCAGGCGCTATACGGCAACACGCTCGTTGCGGGGACGCGCGCGAGCTACAACCCGTTCAACCTCGACCCGTTCGACTATTACAACGCGACCGTGTCGCCGGGCTATATCCCGAACGCCAACAGCATCGCTTATTATGACGAGCTGCTCGGCCGTCCGGGGACGCAGATCCGCCAGGCGCATGTCAATGCTGCGGGTCAGGCGGACTATCTGGTGCTCGACAATGTCGATTGGCGCAGCTTTGCCGATGCCCAGTTCGGCCAGACCGATTTCAAACAGGCGACGCTCAACATCAATCATGAGTTCAGCGACAATTTCCGCGTCGCGGTGACCGGCGGCTGGTCAAAGTCGGAGTTTGATGCGACCGGCCTGCTGGTCGAATTCAACGCAATCGACCGCGACGGTTATGTCTTCGACGAGCGCGGCGGCGGGAAGATGCCGGTGTTCAACCCCGGCTTCAACGTCGCCGACCCGACCCAGTGGACGCTGGTCAAGGGTCTGTCGACGATCCGCTACTTCACCAATGAGGTGAATAACGAATTCCGCGTCGGTCGCGCCAATTTCGAGCTGGATTTGTCCGAGCAGTTCACGCTGCGCTTCGGCGGCACTTACAAGACGTTCGATTTCGACAGCCTGACCGGCCGCCGCAACCAGGGGATCGAGGCGATCAACCCGACGCTGCAGGAGGCGGGGTTGCAGATCACCCAGCTCGGCCAGCTGGTGGGATTTGGTCAGGGGCTGAACGTGCCGGCGGGGACGCCGACCAGCTTCTATGCCCCCAATCTTGACGCCTTCCGCAGCTATTTCTCGATCGACTGTAACTGCATCAACAAATGGGGCGATTATCGCGCGCAGACCGACGGGCGTGAGCGCAACGCGGTGCGCGAGCGCGACATGGCCGGGTTCGTCCAGATGGACTTTGACCTCGACCTGATGGACCGCCGCCTGCGCGGCAATGTCGGCGTGCGCGTTGCCAATACCCGTGTCGATGGCACGGGCTCGGTCGGCGGTGCGGCGAATGGCGTGGTCGGAACGATCGTGACCGCGCGCAACGAATATACCGACATCCTCCCGGCGGGGAACCTGACCTATGAAGTCAGCGACAATTTCCAGATCCGTCTGGCGGCGGCCAAGACCATGTCGCGACCTCAGCTTTCGGCGCTGACCCCGGGTACGACCTCGTTCCCGACTGGCCTTAACTCGGGGGGCGCCGCGCCGTCGATCACGGTGGGCAATCCGTTCCTCAGCCCGTTCCGCTCGACCAATCTCGACCTCAGCTTCGAATATTATTGGGGTACCAACGGCTTTGTCGGGCTCGCGCTGTTCCAGAAGGATATCGGCTCCTTCCCGCAACAGGTTGCCGGCGAATTTTCGCTGCAGGACATCTATCCGGACGCGATCATCACGCAGATTCTTGCCGGGGTCACCAGCCCGACGCTGGCGCAATACATCACCGACGGCGGCGTGTTCGCGGTGCGCCAGTTCAACGACGCGCCGGGCGGCAAGATTCAGGGGCTGGAACTCAACGTCCAGTCCAACTTCTTCTTCCTGCCGGGCTTCCTGCAGCGGTTCGGCGTCACCGCCAACTACACCTATATCAAGTCGGAACTGAATTACCTGACCGGCACTGCGCTTTCGACGACGCAGGGGCAGACCGGATCGACCGCAGTCAACGAGTTCGCGCCCGCGCCCTTCCTCAACACATCGCCGCATTCGTTCAACGCGACGCTCTATTACGAGCATGGCCCGCTCAAGGCGCGCGTGTCGGGGGCGTATCGCAAGGAATATGTCAACCGCTTCCCGCTGTCGTCGGGCACCTGTGCGGTCGGGACGACGACCAATGCAGGCGGCCCGTGCAACTCGCCGGTGGTCGCGGACTTTGGCTATAACGAGGATACGTTCAACCTCGACTTCGCGATGTCCTACAAGCTGACCAAGGCGATCAGCCTGTCGGTCGAGGGGCGTAACCTGACGAACACGGCGCAGTATCGCACCATGTATCAGGCCAACCCGGTGTCGAGCAGCTATGCCAGCACCGGCCGCATCGTCACCTTTGGCGTGCGCGCGAACTTCTGATGCTGGGTGCGTTGCTGCTGCTGAGCGCGGGGGCGGCGACGCCGCTCCCCGCCTTTCCCGGGGCGGAGGGCGCGGGTGCGACTGCGCTGGGCGGACGCGGTGGCAGGGTGCTGACCATCACCAATCTCGCCGATAGCGGGCCGGGCAGCTTGCGCGCGGCGGTGGAGGCGAAGGGGCCGCGGATCATCGTGTTCGGGGTCTCCGGCACGATCCAGCTGACCAAGCCGCTGACGGTGCGCGAGGGGCGGGTGACGATCGCCGGGCAGAGTGCGCCGGGCGACGGCATCACGCTGCGCGATCACCCGTTAGTGGTGCAGGCTGACGATGTCGTGATCCGCTTCATCCGGTCGCGGCTGGGCGATGAATCGAAGACCGAATCCGACGCGATCTGGATACGCGCGGGGCGGCGCATCATCCTCGACCATGTCTCGGCCAGCTGGTCGGTGGATGAAACGCTGTCGGTGTCGGGCAATTATGCCCAGCCGGGCGAAGGCTGGTACGATGTTACCGTGCAATGGTCGATCATCGCGAATTCGCTGACCAAATCGCTGCACGCCAAGGGGGCGCATGGCTATGGCAGCCTGGTACGCGGCGGGCGCGGCGCGCGGGCGAGCTTCCATCACAACCTGTGGGCCAACCACAGCGCGCGGATGCCGCGCCCGGGCAATTATGCGCCCGCAGCGAGCGACCCCGAGGGCGCGTATTTCGATTTCCGCTGCAACCTCTTCTACAACTGGGGCGGCGGGCGATCGGGCTACAATGCCGACAAGGACAGCCTGTCGCGGTATAATTTCGTCGGAAATGCCTATCTGCGCGGGCCGCAATCGACCAAGGCCATCGCGTTTCACGAAGGCAATCCGGTCGCGAAATCGTGGTTCGCCGACAATGCGATGGACGGGGTGGTGCCCGCCGATCCGTGGTCACTGGTGAGTGGGATCACCGATCCGGCGCAGAAGCTGGCGGCTCCGGTCGAGATGCCGAAGGTCGGTTGTGCCGGTGCGAAGGATGTCGAGGCCAAGGTGCTCGCCCGCGCGGGTGCTTCGCGCAGTCGCGATACGGTCGATGTCGCTACAGTCGAAGGCGTGCGCACCCGCACCGGCAAGCAGATCGACCGCCAGAGCGATGTCGGCGGCTGGCCAGTGTTGCGCAGTGGGACCGCGCCGCAGGACAGCGATGGCGACGGGATGCCTGACGCGTGGGAACGCAAGCGCGGGCTGGACCCCAAGCGCGACGATTCCGCAGGTGATCGCGACGGCAATGGCTATAGCGATGTCGAGGATTATCTGAACGAACTGGCCGGGACGTAACGGCCGGTCGGCGCGCGAGTTGGGGAGTGTGACATGCGGGCGATCCTGACGCTGCTGGCGGCGATCCTGCTCGGCGGCGCATCGCTGCCGCCGCCGCCCGAACTCCTGATCTTCAGCCATACCACCGGCTGGCGGCATGATTCGATCGAACCGGCTATCGCGTCGCTGATCAAGGCGGCGGAGGCTAAGGGCTATCGCGTGGCTGCGAGCGAGAATCCGGCGCTGTTCGACGATGCGGCGCGAGTGAAGCGGTTCGCGGCGATCGTGCTGCTCTCGACCACGACCCGCCCCAAAGACCCGACGAGCGAGTGGTTCACCGGCGCTCGGCGCGACAACCTCATGACCTATGTCCGGGCAGGCGGCGGGATCGTCGGGGTGCATGGAGCGGCGGATTCGCATTACCATTGGGACTGGTATGGGCGGATGATCGGCGCGCGCTTTGCCCGGCATCCGGCGGGGACGCCGAAGGGCGTCGTGACCCGCGCGCCGCTCGACCATCCGTCGATCCGCAGCTTTCCGGACACCGCAAGCCTCGTCGACGAATGGTATTGGTTCGACGATCTCGACCCGCGGCTGCGCCCGTTGTTGACGCTCGATCCGGCGTCGATCGGGGAAAAGGGCGTCAATCCGCGTCCCGTGGCCTGGGCGCACCGGTTCGAGGGCGGGCAGGTCTTCTACACCGGGCTTGGCCATACCAAAGCCGCGTGGAGCGACGCGCGCGTGGTCGATCATGTCATGGGCGGAATCGACTGGGCCGCGAAGCGCGGCGCGCGGCCGATGGTGGTGATCGACGAGGCGGCGAAGCGCGTCGCGGAGCCGCCGCCGCATGGCCGCATCGGCATGAGCACCGCCTGGCGCATCAGCGACGGCGTGCCCGGCCGGATGATGGAATATCGCAAGCGCGCGCTGCACAAGGGCGCGGCGATCGGCGTCCATCCGATCGACCATGACGAGGTTTATGCGGTCGTCTCCGGCGAGGGCGAGGTCAGCTCCGACGGCACGACCGCGCGGCTGAAGCCGGGCATGACCGCCTATCTCTACACCGGTGCCCATGTCGGCATCCGCCAGATCGGCGAGGCGCCCCTGGTGCTGATCGTCGCCTATCCGCTTGAAGGAGTACCGCGTAAATGATCGGCCGCCGCAATTTGCTCGCCGCCTCCGCCGCACTGGCGCTGACCCCCGCAATGGCGCGCGCGCAAGCGCCGTCGAGCGCGCAGATCGCCGAAACGATGAAACGCGCGACGCGGTTCATGGTCGAAAAGCTCGCCTATCGCGGTGGCTATCTGTGGTCGTATCTGCCCGACCGTTCGCGCGTCTGGGGCGAGCTCGAAGCGTATAAGACGATGGTGTGGGTCCAGCCGCCCGGCACCGCGACGATGGGGCATCTGTACCTCGACGCCTATCACGCGACTGGCGACGACTATTATTATCAGGCGGCGGCCAAGGCGGCACAGGCGCTGATCGACGGGCAGTTGCCGACGGGAGGATGGGGCTATTTCATCGACTTTGGCGGTCCGGCCTCGACCAAGCGCTGGTACGACACGATCGGCAAGAACGCTTGGCGCATGGAGGAATTCCAGCACCATTGGGACAACGCCACCTTTGACGATCAGGGGACCGGCGAGGCGATCCGCTTCCTGATCCGTATGTATGTCGAAAAGCGCGATGCGCGGTTCAAGCGCGGGCTCGACAAGGCGATCAACTTCATCTTCGCCAGCCAGCTCGACAATGGCGGATGGCCGCAGCGCTGGCCGCGGGTCAAGGATGGCGGGCTGCACGGCAAGCCCGACTATACCGGCCTCATCACCTTCAATGATTCGGTAATCTACGACAATATCGACGTGTTGCTGACCTATCATCAGGCGATCGGCGATCCGCGCGTGTTGCCGGCGATCGAGCGGGCGATGGACATTTATGTGAAGACCCAGCAGCCCGCGCCGCAGGCCGGCTGGGGGTTGCAGCACCGCGCGGACTTCTCGCCGGCAGGCGCGCGGACCTATGAGCCCGAGGCGCTGGTCACGCACACCACCGCGTCGAACATCGAAGAGCTGATGCGTTTCTATCGCCTGACCGGGAACGCCAAATATCTGGCTCCGATCCCGGCGGCGCTCGACTGGCTCGACAGCGTAAGGCTGCCCGAGGAGTTGCGCGTGGGGAACCGGCATTTCCCGACCTTTGTCGAGATCGGTACCAACAAGCCGCTGTGGGTCCACCGGCGCGGGTCGAACGTCGTGAACGGCGCATATTATGTCGATCACGATCCGGCGCACACAATCGGTCACTATAATCCGCGCCGCTCGGTCGATGTGGCGAAGCTGCGCCGGGAGTATGAAAAGCTCCGCGCAATTCCCGGCGGCCCGGTATCGAAGGATTCGGCCCTGCTGAAGGGCCGCCAGCCGCTGTCGCCCTATTGGGTTGCGGCGGTCGAGCCGGGGTCGGACATGAATGTTGCCGGGGGCAAGAGCGCGGGCGAACTGGTCGCGTCACTCAACGACGAGGGCTGGTGGCCGACCCAGCTCAAGGCGATCAGCCACCCCTATCGCGGGCCGGGATCGAAGCAAGTCGCCCCGGGCGATTTCCGTTCGACCAATGTCGGGGACAGCAGCGACACGTCACCCTTCGACGTCAAGGACGGGCCGATCGGGATTTCGACCGGCACTTACATTGATCACATGGTGACGCTGATCGGCGCGCTGCGTGCTGGCTCTTAAGCCGGATCAATAGTCAGGCGGCAGCCGCGCAACTCATAACCGGCGACCAGCGGGTTCCAGCCGACATCGGGCGCGCGCTCCAGCCGCAGACCGGGGATGCGCAGCAGCCGGTCGAGGAACACGGCGGATTCGTGCAGCGCGACCCCCGCACCGGGGCAGCGATGCTCGCCATCGCCAAAGGCGAGGCCGGGGCCGTTGACCTTGGGTGCGCGGGTCCGGTCGGGGTCGAGTGCGTGCGGACACACGCCCACCGCAGTCGCGTCGCCATTGGCCGCGCGGATATCGAGCGCGACGGTCCCGCTCTCGACATGGCGATACAGCGTGCCGACCACGGGTTCGAGCCGCAGAATTTCCTCAAGGATCGCAATCTGCCCGTCGGCATCGGCGGCGAGGAATTGCGCGCGGAGTTCGGGCCGTTCGAGCAAATGCCAGCCGGCCATGGTGATGAACTCGCGGGTTGTCACCATCCCCGCCGCACCATAAGTGAAACATTCGGTGAGGATGTCGAGCGGGGTATAACCCTCGCTCAGCAAATGCGAGATCACGTCCTCGCGCGGTGCGATGCGGCGGGCGTCGATCGCGGGTTTGACGTCCTTGGCGTAGAAGCGGCGCATCCTCCACTGGCCGAGCACGAAGCTCATCAGCTCCGCGAACTTGCCGCGCCCGGTCTGGAAGGTCGTGCTGAAAAAGGCGTCGAGGCGGCGACTCATTCCGTCGATATCGCTCTCGGTCAGGCCGACGATCTCTGCCGCCACGGTCACCGCCATTTCGAGCGACAGCCGGTCGAGATCGGCGCTGCCATCGCGGACGAGGCGGGCGATCAGCGCGTCGCTGGTCCGCTCCATCAGGTCGCGATAGCGCGTCTCGACCACGCGCGGGGTGAAGAAGCGCGCGGTGCCGCTGCGCTGGCGGCGATGCGCCTCGCCATGCAGATACAGGATCGGCGGGCGCGCGCGGCCGCGATAGCGCAGGATCACTTCGGCCTTGAACCCCGCCTGGCGCGCATCGGTGTCGCGCAGCACGGCGCGGACGGCATCGAAGCCGGTCACTTCAGGCGCATCTAGCAGGCCGCCCTGCGCCGCGCTTGCAGACTTGCGGTCGTCGCGCGCATGGTCGATCGGGCATCGGCCCGATGAGGGCTGCAGCTGGGCAGGCATGACGAACTCCGGAATATGATACACTATGGATCATAAGATAGCGAAACGCGGCGCAGTTTCAAGCGATGCGCGCGTCGTCCGGTCGCGCGCGGCGCTCCGCGCGGCGCTGGTCGAACTGGTCGGCGAGCGGCCCTTTGCCGAGATCAGCGTCGCGGCGCTGACCGAGCGCGCGGGGGTCGGCTATGCGACCTTCTTTCGCCATTATCCCGATCTGGCGGCGGTACTCGCCGAAGTCGCCGACGGGTTGATCGCCGAGCTGCTGGAGTTGCTGGTGCCGTTGCTGCGCGCGCGCGACGGGCTGGCAGTGATGCGCGCGCTGACCGCCGAAGTCGCGGCGCGGCGGCAGCTTGCCCATGCGCTACTGACCGGTGCGGGCGATTCGATGCGGCAGACGATCACGCGGCGCGCGATCGAACAGGCGATGGCCGCGCCGACCGACACGCCGGGCGGGCTGCCGCGCGAACTGGCGGTGACGCATCTGGTCGGCGCGACGCTGACGATCCTGACCTGGTGGCTCGACCGCGCGCCGGACATGGCGGCGGATGAAGTGGCGTTAATCCTCGACCGGCTGGTGCTGGCGCCTGTGCTGGCGACCTAGAGGAGCAATGGAATCGCAACACTCTGGCGGCAGCTTCTGACGCATGGCTAACGATTCGCACGCGCCGCTTCCCGCCGAGCTCCAGAAGTGGGCAACCCTTTATGGCCCCGGATTGGTGCCCGATGACTGCCTCAATCGCTTTCTTCGATGGCTTCCAACGGCAACGGTGGAGGAGCGACATGGCGTCGCGAACAGCTGGAACTGGGGGTTCGGAATTGCGCCGCTTCAGTGGATCGCGTCGCGACCGGATTGCGCGAAAGCTACGGCCGCGATGATCTTCTTCGATGGGGAACCGATCGACACCGAGGACGAATCGGAAACGGGCAAGATGCTGTCCGAGATACGCGAAAAATGGCCAGCCTATCCCGACCATGACATTGGTTACGCACCCCCACGGTATGTCTCGAACATTCCGGACGATCAGGATCTGGAAGCCATTCCGCTCGCGATGCGTAGCGTCATTCCAGGCCGCTCGATTTCCACGGATGAATACCATGAGGGAATCCCGGTTCGGTTCTTTCAGAACGCCTGACCGCCGCGCCGCCCCGGGAATTCGCGGTTCCGCCGCGCGTCAGCTTCCGGGCTGAATATAGGGGATGCGGGCGAATAGCTCGCGCTGCCATTTGCGCGGGTCGCTCTCGATACGGCTGGTGGTGTCGAAGATCATCGTCTGCCGCTCGGGCAGGGTGTGCTTGGGCCATTCCGGCACGCCTGCGCCATTGGGGTCGCCCTTGGCGGCGAGGTTGACGAAGGCGCGGAGCATCGCCGCCGAGACGGCATGCGCGCCGGGGCCGGTGCCGGAGACCGTGCCCTCCGCGCCGATCGTGCCGAACACCATCGGGATGTCATGGGTGTGCGCCGCGCCGCGTTCAGGCGCGACCGGGGACTGGAAATCGAGTTGATAGACCCAGGCCGGGACGCCGGCTTTGGCGCGCTCCTCCGCCTCGATCACCTGCCCGCGCCAGCTGCGTCCGGCGGTGGTGGCGGCGTAGAAAATGTCCTGTGCGGTCCAGTCGGGGAAGTGCTTGCGATATTCGGCCACCACCCATTCGGGGTGCGCGTCGATGCGCAGTTGGGGGGCGATGCGCTCGGCGAGGTTGGACCAGTCGAGCGTGCGCACTGCCTCGCTTTTGGGGTCGATGAAGGCGCGGGTCTCGTCCTTGGTATTGCCCAAGATCATCGGGATCGCGTTGCCCAACGGATTGGCATCGGGCCAGAAGGGGTGGCGGGTCAGCCACTTCATGTCGAGCACCGGGCCCATATAGACCCCGCCGCCCAGGATCGGGTCTTCCGCCGTCAGCCCCTCGATCAGCCGCTGCACGGGCATGTCGATCAGGTCGCCGGGTGTGGCGTCGAGCTTGGCGAGGAGCGCCCTGGCGCGCGCGGTGGCGTTCAAGGGTCCGCTCGCGGTCACCTGCTGGCCGCTCATCGTCGCGGCGCGGTGGAACAGGCCCTTGGCGGCGGGCATGCCCATCAGCGTGGCGATCTTTGCGCCGCCGCCCGACTGGCCGAATAGCATCACGCGGTTGGGGTCGCCGCCGAAGCCGATGATGTTGTCGCGTACCCACTTCAGGGCGAGGATCAGGTCGAGCTGTCCCAGATTGCCGCTGTCGGGGAAGCGCGGGTCGAGCCGGGCGAGGTAGAGGTAGCCGAGCGCGTTGAGCCGGTGGTTGACGGTGACGACGACGACATCGCCCTTTTCGGCCAGCGTTGCCCCGAACACCTGCGGCTCGATCACGGTGCCGTTGGAGTAGGCGCCGCCGTGGAAATAGACCATCACCGGGCGGCGCGCGTTCGGACTGGCTTGCGGCGTCCAGATGTTGAGGAACAGGCAGTCCTCGGCCTGATTGGGCAGGTTGCTGCGCTGGGGGCAGTTTACTGCGAACTCGGTTGCGCGGATCGTATCGCGGAGGCGGGCAGGGGCGGTTGCTGGCCGGAAGCGGGTGCGGCTCGTGTCGTTGCCGTAGCGGATGCCGAGAAACGCCTGGGTCGCGCCATCGGCCTTGCCCTGCCAGCGACCGGTGGTGCCGGTGGCGATCGGGTCGCCCTTGGCGAACGCGGCGGAGGGCAGGGCGGTCAGCGCCGCGCCTGCACCCAGCAGCGTCCGCCTGTCGATCACCGGCGAACGTCCAGTCCGCCTTCGAGGAAGGCGTCGATGTCGCGCTGGCCGAACAGCGACGCATCGCCCGGCAACGAGTGTTTGAGGCAGGTGAGCGCGAGGCCCGAGGCGACGGTGCCTTCAAGATCCTGTCCCGACAGCACGCCGTGCAGGATGCCCGCGGCAAAGGCATCGCCGCCGCCGATACGGTCGACGATGCCCGCGACCACGACCTCGTCGGTCTGATAGCCGCGTTCGCGCGTATCGACGCGGGCGGCGATGCGGTGGCGGTCGGCGTCATCGACATGGCGTGCGGTCGAGGCGATCCGCTGAAGGTTGGGGAAGGCGGCGAAGGCGGCTTCGGCGGCTTCGCGGCGGCGATCCGCGCCGTCGCCCGAGAAGGTCTTTCCGAGCAGCAATGATACATCGCGATGGTTGCCGAACATGGTGTCGGCGAGGCTCACCAGTTCGGTCAGGATCGCGCGCGGGTTGCTGTCCCAGCTTTCCCATAGCCGGGCGCGGTAATTGCCGTCGAAGCTGACCGCGACGCCCATGTCCTTCGCGGTCTTTGCTGCGGCAATTGCTGCGGCGGCGGTCGCCGGGCCGAGGGCGGGGGTGATGCCCGACAGGTGCAGCATCGCCGCGCCATCGAGGATGCTGCGCCAGTCGAACGCGTCAGCCGGGGCGGTCGCGAAGCTCGATGCCGCGCGGTCATAGACGATGTCCGATGCGCGCAGGCCAGCACCCACCGAGAGGAAATACAGCCCCATGCGCCCGTCGCACAGCTGGACATGGCGGGTATCCACGCCCTGCCCGCGCACGAAGCGGATCGCCGCCTGGCCGAGCGCATTGTCCGGCACCGCGCTGACCATCGAAACGTCATGGCCGAGATTGGCGAGGCCGATCCCGACATTGGCCTCCGCACCGCCGACATGCACGTCGAGGCTGCCGGTCTGCATCAGCAGCTCGCGCCCCGGAGCGGTGAGGCGGAGCAGCAATTCCCCGAAACAGACGATACGGCCGTTAGTCAATTCGATCTCCGAGTCACAAGCGTGTCACCCTCACCCTTCCCACCGCCTGCGGCGGCGGGCCCCTTCCCTCTCCCATTGGGAGAGGGAGGGAGGCGCGAAGCGCCGGAAGGGTGAGGGTGACGTGACTAGTCCAGAATTACCGCGCCAGCCAGCCGCCATCCACTGCGAGGATATGCCCCTGAACATAATCCGAGGCACGGCTGGCGAGGAACACCGCCGCGCCGCCCAGATCTGCCGGATCGCCCCAGCGGCCCGCCGGAATGCGCTCCAGAATCTGGCGGTTACGCGTCTCGTCCTTTTGCAGCGCATCGGTGTTGTTCGTCGCGATGTAACCCGGTGCGATCGCATTGACCGTGATGCCCTTGCTCGCCCATTCGTTCGCCAGCAGCTTGGTCAGGCCGCCGATGCCGCTCTTCGACGCGGTATAGCTTGGCACGCGGATGCCGCCCTGAAAGGTCAGCATCGAGGCGATGTTGATGATCTTGCCGCCGCCATTCGGGATCATGTGCCGCGCCGCCGCCTGGCACAGAAAGAACACCGATTTGAGGTTGGTGTCCATCACCGCGTCCCAGTCTTCCTCGGTGAAATCGACGCTGTCGTTGCGGCGGATGATGCCGGCATTGTTGACCAGGATGTGCAGCCCGCCGAGCTTTTCCACAGTTTCGTCCACAATCCTGCCCACAGGCTCGATGGTGGACAGGTCGGCGCTGATGATCTCTGCCTTGCGGCCAAGCGCGCAGACTTTTTCGACCGTTTCGGTCGCGGCGGAGCGGCCGACTGCGGCGATGTCCGCGCCCGCCTGCGCCAGCGCAAGCGCAATGCCCTGGCCGATGCCGGTGTTCGCGCCGGTGACGACCGCGACGCGGCCGGTGAGATCGAAGGGATTCATGGGTAACCTCGTCCTTGGGCGTTACGCCAGCTGGCAGATGTCCAGCACGTTCATGTCGGTATAGTCCTGATTCTCGCCCGCCATCGCCCAGATGAAGGCGTAGGATTTGGTCCCCGCGCCCATATGGATCGACCATGGCGGGCTGATCACCGCTTCTTCATTCTGCATCACGATGTGGCGGGTCGCCTCGCCCTCGCCCATGAAGTGCATCACGCGGTCGCTGTCGGCGTTGTTCAGCTCGAAGTAGAAATAGATCTCGCTGCGGCGCTCATGGATGTGCGGCGGCATGGTGTTCCACACGCTGCCTTCCTTGAGCACCGTCAGGCCCATCACCAGCTGCGCGCTGTCGCACACGCCGGGGATCACCAGCTGATAGATTGAGCGCTCGTTCGATTCGGCGAGGCTGCCGCGATCGAGCCGGTTGGCGTCGGCGATGCCGAGCTGGCGCGTCGCGAAAGCACGGTGTGCGGGACAGGAGACGAGGTAGAAACGCGCGCCTGCGCCCGAAAACTGCACGTCCGCCGCGCCCATCGTCACGTACAGGCAATCCTTGTTGCCCAGCGTGAACGTCTCGCCATCGACGGTGACGACACCTTCGACAGCGCCGACATTGACGATCCCCAGCTCGCGCCGCTCAAGGAACGGATGCCCCGCTGCGGAGGGCGGCTCGGTCTGGTCGGGCAGCTTGACCGCGCCCGACCCGACCAGCACCCCGCCGATCACCATGCGATCGGCATGGGTGTAGTTGAGTACGCATTCGCCTTCACGGAACAGGTCCGTGATGAGGTAGCGGTCGCGCAGCTCGTCGTTCGACACGCACTCCATCATGTCGGGATGCGTGGCGTAATAGGTGCGGTCGAACATGGAGTCTCCGTTCAGGGCGGGGGCGGATGCGATCAGGCGAGCGCCGGTTCCGTGGTCACGCTCTTGAGGTAGGCGCTGATCGCCTCGTCCTGCGAATTGGCGTAGAACAGCTCGGCGAACTTTTCACCCGCGATCGCGGCGCGCAGCAGGTCCTGATCGACGCTCTTGAGCACGGTCATCATGTCGTGGCAGGTCGTCGCCTTGAGGTCGGCGAGGATGCCGCGGTTCTTGCGCATGATCTCCGCGCGCTCCTTGGGGTAGCCCAGGCCGCGCTCGCCGTCGAACAGCTTGGCGTAAACGTCCTGCAGGTTGAGCTCGGCGGCCCAGCCAAAGCCCTTGGCATAGGGCATCGAGATCGCGTTGCCGTCATTGATCTGGCCGAACAGGAAGGCGTCGGTCGGGTCGATGACCAGGCCGCAGAACACGCCGGGCATGGCGTTGCAGGCGAGCATCGAACCCATGCCGGTGCCGCAACCGGTGACGACGAAATCCGCCGCCCTGGAATTGAGCAGGATGCCGGCGAGCAGGCCGTTCATGACATAGGTCAGCGACGCGCTGTCCTCGGCCGAATACATGCCATAGTTGAACACCTGATGCCCCAGCGGCTCGGCCACGGCGGTCAGCGCGTCGTGGATGATGCCGTTCTTCGCGGCCTGGCTGTTCTCGGTGATCAGCGCGATCTTCATGGGACGTTTCCTCTCCAAAATTGGACGGCGGGGCGGCAGAAAAGCGCCGGGTCACGCGCGCCATAAGCGATAACGGATAGGCCTGCTAGGTAACCGGTGTCAGGTTGTGATGCAAGAACGCTATGCGTGTTGTGTTGCAACCTGCGCGTTGGATCTGTCCGTCACTCCCCCGGCGGCGCGACCGATGCGCGGCGGATCAGCGTCGAGACGAACAGCGATTCGGCCGCCTCCTCATCTTCATCCTCGGCACTTCCGATCAGCTTCAATGCTGCGGCGCGCGCCATCGTTGCGATCGGCCAGCGCACCGTGGTGAGCGGGGGCCACAGATAAGAGGCAATGGTCGTGTCGTCGAACCCGACAATCGACAGGTCGCGCGGCACGTCGAGCCCGCGTTGGCGGGCGGTGTGCATCACCCCCGCTGCCATTGCGTCATTGGAACAAAAGACTGCGGTGGGACGCGGCGACAGGTCGAGCAGCCGCTCGGCGGCGCGCATCCCCGATTCGAACGTATAATCGCCCTGTGCGATCAGCGTGCGCTGGATCGGCAGGTCGGCATCCTCGAACGCCGCCTCATAGCCCTGGCTGCGCTCGAACGCCGAACGGAAGCCATGCGGGCCGAGGACAAGGCCGATGCGGCGATGGCCCAGTTCGAACAAATGCCCGACCGCGCCGCGCACGACTTCGCGGTCGTTCGACGCGACCATATGCGCGGGATCGTCGAACGAGGCCGATCCCATGCGAACGTACCGCGTACCAATCTCGCTGCACAATTCGGCAAGCGAATCATTCTCGCTGATGGGGGGTAGCAGCATCACGCCATAGGGGCGCTGGCGTTCGAGGAAGCGGCGGATGTCGTCGAGCATCGTCGGCGATCCGCGGTCGACCGGGTGGACGATCAGTTCGAACTCGGTGTCGCGCAGCACCTCCAGCAACCCTTGCTGCACGTTGAGCACCATGTGCGGATTGGGGTTGTCGTGGATCAGGCCGATCAGGAAATTGCGGCGCAGCGCCAGCGCGCGCGCCTGGGGGTTCGGGACATAGCCGATTTCGGCGATCACCTTTTCGACCCGCTCGCGCGTCTCCTCGTTCAGGAGGGGGGAGCGGTTGATGACGCGGCTGACGGTTTTTTTGGAAACCCCGGCGAGCCGCGCGACATCGTTGATCGTCGCCTGAGCGCTTTTCTTCATGTTGCGTGCATAGCGCGCAACCGCCCCCTAGCCAATCGTGCGGGACAGGCGTAGCTGACACCGGTTTCAAAATGACCATGCCCAGCGCCCTCAAAGTCCACGAAGCGGACAGCGTCGCCACCGCGCTGCGCGACTTGCTGCCCGGTGAAACCGTGCTGGGCGTGGTGCTGACCGAACCCGTTGCGCGCGGGCACAAGCTGGCGCTTGTTGCGCACACGGCGGGCGATCCGGTGCTGAAGTTCGGCTTTCCCATCGGGCGGGCAACGCAGCCAATCGCACCGGGCGCGCATGTGCATGTCCACAATGTCGCGAGCGCGCTGGCGGGTGAGGCGGTGTATCGCGGCGGCGCGGGGGATCGGCGGAGCGTCGCTGCGGCGACAATGCCGCGCTGGCTGGGCTTTGATCGCGGGTTCGGGGCAGCGGGAACGCGCAACGAGGTCTGGGTTTTGCCAACGGTCGGTTGCGTTGCGCGCACCGCGCAAAAGATCGCCGTGCGCGCCGAACCGCTGCTCCCCGCCGGAGTCGATGGTGTCCATGCGCTGACCCATCCGTTCGGTTGTTCGCAGCTGGGCGACGACCTCGCCGGCACCCGCAGCATTCTTGCAGCATTGGCGCAGCATCCCAATGCCGCCGGCGTGCTGCTGGTCGGCTTGGGGTGCGAATCGAACCAGCTATCCGCGTTGCTCGAAACGCTTCCCGCGCAGACCCGCGCCCGCGTGCGCACTGTTGCAGCGCAGGCGGCGGGTGACGAGGTGGCTGAGGGCGTGGCTGCGGTGCGGGAACTTGCCGAAGCGGCTTCGGCGGCGCGGCGGGTCGAGCTGGGGCTCGACCGGCTGGTGCTTGGGGTGAAGTGCGGCGGTTCCGATGGGCTGTCGGGACTGACCGCCAATCCGCTGGTGGGGCGGATGGCGGATGCGGTGACCGATGCCGGTGGCAGCGCGATCCTGACCGAGATCCCCGAGATTTTCGGGGCCGAGCAGCTCCTGATGGCGCGCGCGGCGGACGCGCAGGTGTTCGATGCGATCGGCGCGCTGGTGAACCGCTTCAAGCGCCATTTCCTCGACCATGGCGAGCCGGTTTCGGAGAACCCTTCGCCCGGAAACATCGCAGGCGGCATCACCACGCTGGAGGAAAAGAGCCTTGGTGCGGTGCAAAAGGGCGGGCAGGCGGTGGTCACCGATGTGATCGACTATGGCGCGCGGGTGCGGCGGAGCGGGCTTACCTTGCTGGAGGCACCGGGTAACGACGCCGTGTCCGCGACCGCGCTGGCGGCGGCGGGGGCAGGGGTGATCCTGTTCACCACCGGGCGCGGCACGCCGCTTGGATTCCCCGCGCCGACAATCAAGATCGCATCGAACAGCGACCTCGCCGCGCGCAAGCCGGGTTGGATCGACTTCGACGCGGGAATGGTATTGGAGGCGGGGATGGATGACGTCGCCGACGCATTGCTTGCCCGCATCATCGCCGTCGCCTCGGGCGAACCGACTGCGGCGGAGCGCAACGCGGAGCGCGAGATTGCGATCTGGAAGCGCGGCGTGACGCTGTGAACCGTCTTTCGCTCACGATCCTCGACCGCGATCCGTTGCTGCGGATAACCGGGCGAATCATGTCTGGATCGGGTCCGGCGGCGGCGCGCGCGTCGCAGCTGGTCGATCGGTTGTTCGCCTTCCACGCGATTTTCCGCCCGGAACTCGCGCTGGATGCGCCGTTCCGCACGGGGATCGTCGCCGCAACGACCCGCATTCTTGCGGGAGCCACGGCGAAGTTGATCCATCAATAACCGGTGTCTTGCCATTGACACCGGTTTCCATTAGCGATGCAGCCAAGAATAGAAGTGAGGGGTGGATGAGCGACCTGGACGTCATTGCGGAGGCTTTTGTCGCCGCGCGCCGCGATGCCCGCGGCCTCCCCGAATATCCCGGCACTGCGCCCGCGACGCTTGCCGACGCCTATGCGATTCAGGACCGCGCGCTTGCCATGGCGGGCGATGAGGTCGCGGGGTGGAAGGTCGGCCGGATCAATCCCCCGCTCGACGGACAGCTCGGCACCAACCGGCTCGCCGGACCAATCTTCACGCGGTTTGTCCAGCAAGGCAATCCGGTCCCCGCCATGCCGATTTTCGGCGAAGGATTCGGCGCAGCGGAGGCCGAATTTCTGCTGCGCATCGGCACCGCGCCCGATCCGGCCAAGACCAGCTACACGCTGGACGAGGCCGCCGATCTGATCGACGCGGTGCATGTGGGACTCGAGATTGCCAGCTCGCCCTTTCCCGGCATCAACGCGCACGGCCCGCTCGTGACGATTTCGGACTTTGGCAATAATCACGGGCTGGTAATCGGCGAGCCGATCCCCGACTGGCGCAATTCGGGGTTTCTCGACTGGCCGGTGACGCTGAGTATCGACGGGGTGGAGATCGGCGCGGCAACTGCGCGGGCGATGCTCGACGGCCCGGTCGGCGCGGCGCGCTTCCTGTTTGAAACGATGGCGGCGCGCGGCATCGCGCTGCGGCCGGGGCAATGGATTTCATCGGGCGCCGTCACCGGTGTCCATGAGGTATCGCCAAGCGCAGAAGTAACTGCCACGTTCCGCGATATGCGGGTGAGCTGCACGATCGAGGCCGCCAGACCCGCCGCATAGGGAGAGATTGGATGAACGCGACGCAGGCCGACAGCGGCGGCGAACCACCCCGCGCGGTGCCGGTGACACGCACCGGGCGCTACCGATGGATGATCATCGCGATCCTGTTTTTCGCGACAACCGTCAACTATATCGACCGCACCATGCTGGGCCTGCTTGCGCCGGAATTGGGCAAGGAGCTGGGCTGGAACGAGAATGACTATGGCAACATCGTCACCGCGTTCCAGGCGGCCTATGCGCTCGGTTTCCTGCTCATGGGCTGGCTGGTCGATCGGTTCGGGCCGAAGATCGGCTATGCCATCGCGATCGGCGTGTGGACCGTCGGCCATGTCGCGCACGGCTTTGCCAGCACTGTTGCTTCGTTCATGGCGGCGCGCGTGGTGCTGGGCGTCGGCGAGGCGGGGCATTTCCCCTCGGTCGTCCGCGCGAGCAGCGAGTGGTTCCCGCAAAAGGAGCGCGCCTACGCAATCGGCTGGGTCAATTCGGCGACGACGATCGGCGTGATCCTGACCGCGCCGACCCTGTGGGTGTTCATGACCTGGCTCGGTCTCGATTGGCGCGAGACCTTTATCTATTCTGGCCTGTTCGGCGTCGTTCTGCTGGTGCTGTGGCTTAAATTCTACAGCAACCCGCGCGAGAGCGGGCGGGTGAGCGAGGGTGAGCTCGCCTGGATCGAGCATGATCCGCCCGAGCAGATCCAGAAGATCGGCTGGAGCCGCGTCGTCCGCCTCCGGGAAGCCTGGGCATTCGCGGTGGCCAAGTTCCTGACCGACCCGGTCTGGTTCCTGATGCTGTTCTGGCTGCCCAAATATTTCGCCAGCACCTATAATGTCGACCTCAAGGTCGTGCTGTTGCCGATGATCGTCATGTATCTGCTCTCCGACGTGGGCAGCATTGCGGGCGGGTGGCTGTCGTCGAACCTGATCCATAAGGGCTGGACGCCGAACGCCGCGCGCAAGGTTACGATGATCATTGCGGGCTGCTGCGTCGTCCCGCTGCTGTTCGTCACCCAGCTTGAGAATATGTGGCTGGCGGTTGGCCTGATCGGCCTTGCGCTCGCCGGACACCAGGCTTTCTCGACCAACCTGTTGTCGTTACCGCCGGACATGTTCCCCAAGCGCGCCGTGGGGTCGGTGATCGGGCTTGGCGGCTTTTGCGGCGGCGTGGGCGGCATGATCATGGCCAAGTCGACGGGGCTTGTGCTCGACGCGACCGACGGCAATTACACGCTGATCTTCGCCGCGTGCACCGTGGTCTATTTTCTCGCGGTCGGGGCGATCCATCTGCTCTCGCCGCGGCTTACGCGGGTCTCGGTCTGACGAGCCGGGCGGAGGGCGACATTTCATGTCTCCCTCCGCCCCCTTTTGCGCAATGAAGCAATGCTAACATTGCATCGCATCTCCGATCGCGCCATCACTGTCCTATGACGGCAACACTCAAGCTTGATGCGTTCCTGCCCTATCGGCTTTCGGTCGCGTCGAACCGCGTCTCGGGGACGATTGCGGGTGCCTATCAGGCGCGGTTCGGGTTGCGGATTCCCGAATGGCGGTTGCTTACCGTGCTCGCTGAGTTCGGGTCGATGAGCCAGCAGGCGCTGTGCGGTCGTACCCAGATGGACAAGGTAACGGTCAGCCGCGCGGCAATCTCGCTGCACGAACGCGGCCTTGTCACGCGCACCCCCAATCCCGACGACCAGCGCTCGCATCTGCTCGACCTCAGCCCTGAAGGCTGGGCGCTGTATCGCCAGATCGCGCCACAGGCGCTGGAGTTCGAACGCCGTATCTTCGCCAGCCTGAATGACGAGGAGCAGGCGCAACTGCGCAAGATGCTCGAACGGGTCGAGGCGGCGGCGGCAGCGATCTCCCCGGGGTTCTAGGCACTTGATCCGGGGTGCCATCCTCGCCTAATCGACCCGTCCCCTCCCCAGGGCAGTTGATTTGCTAGCCAGGAGGATTCCATGACCGCTTACCAGACTCGCGCCGGGCTTTCGGTCGCCGCGCCGCTCGTCGCGTTCGTCGAGGAGCGGGTGTTGCCACAGCTGGGCATCGCCGCCGACGAGTGGTGGGGAGGTGCAGCGAAGATTTTCACGCGCTTCGCCCCGCGCAACCGTGAGCTGCTGGCGCGGCGCGGCGAACTCCAGACGCTGCTTGATGCCTGGTGCGCGGCGGACCCGCTGCGCGCGGCCGACCCTGCGGCGCAAGAGGCGTTTCTGCGCGAGATCGGCTATCTGGTGCCGGAGCCGGGCGCCTTCACCATCGGCACGCGCAATGTGGACGCCGAGATCGCGACGCTGGCGGGGCCGCAACTCGTGGTCCCCGCGCTCAACGCCCGCTTCGTGCTCAATGCCGCCAATGCACGCTGGGGAAGCCTGTACGATGCGCTCTACGGCACCGATGCGCTGCCAGGTTCGGCGAAGCCCGGCGGCTATGACGCCGAGCGCGGGGGGCAAGTGATCGCAGCGGCGAAGGCGTTTCTGGACGAAGCGGTGCCGCTGACGGGACTGAGTTGGGCGGACTTCAAGGGCGGCGACCTGCCGCTTGCCGATCCGGGCCAGTTTGTCGGCACGCGCGACGAGTCGATGCTGTTCGCCCATCACGGCCTGCATATCGAGGTTGTGGTCGATCGCGCCCACCCGATCGGTGCGACCGACCCGGCGGGGATCGCCGATGTGCTGCTCGAAAGCGCGCTCACCGCGATCGTCGATCTGGAGGATTCGATCGCGGCGGTGGATGCGCAGGACAAGGTTGCGGCCTATAGCAATTGGCTGGGCCTGATGCGCGGTGACCTGACCGAGACGTTCGACAAGCGCGGCAAGACGCTGACTCGCGAACTCGCCGCCGACCGGGTCTATCAGCGCCCCAACCAGAGCGACCTGACGCTGCCCGGCCGCAGCCTGTTGTTCGTCCGCAATGTCGGCCATCTGATGACCAATCCGGCGGTGCTGATCGACGGGCAAGAGGCACCTGAGGGTATCCTCGACGCGATTCTCACCAGCACGATCGCGTTGCACGACCTGCGCGGGCTCGGCCACACCTGCAACAGCCGCGCCGGCAGCATCTATATCGTCAAGCCGAAGATGCACGGGCCGGATGAGTGCGCCTTCACCAACGACCTGTTCGATGCGGTCGAGGATCTGCTGGGCCTTGCCCGCCACACGATCAAGGTCGGGGTGATGGACGAGGAGCGGCGGACCAGCGCTAACCTTGCCGCGTGCATCCATGCGGTGAAGGACAGGATCGCCTTCATCAACACCGGCTTCCTCGACCGCACCGGGGACGAGATCCACACGTCGATGCGCGCCGGGCCGATGATCCCCAAGGCAGAGATGAAGGCGAGTGCGTGGATCAAGGCCTATGAGGACCGCAATGTCCGCATCGGCCTCAAGCACGGCCTGTCGGGCAAGGCACAGATTGGCAAGGGCATGTGGGCCGCGCCCGACCGCATGGCCGACATGATGGACCAGAAGATCGGCCATCCGCTGAGCGGCGCGAACACCGCCTGGGTGCCGTCACCCACCGCCGCGACACTGCACGCGATGCATTATCACAAGGTCGATGTCTTCGCGCGCCAGCGGGAGATTGCGGGCGAAGCGGTACCTGCGCTGCGCGATCTGCTGACCATTCCGGTCGCGCAGGGGCGCAATTGGACGCCCGAGGAAGTCGCGCGCGAGCTGGACAATAACGCGCAGGGCATCCTTGGCTATGTCGTGCGCTGGATCGACCAGGGTGTGGGGTGTTCCAAGGTGCCCGACATCCACGATATCGGCCTGATGGAGGACCGCGCGACGCTGCGCATTTCGTCGCAGCATATCGCCAACTGGCTGCTCCACGGCGTCGCCACCGCTGAGGACGTCGATGCGGCGTTCGCGCGGATGGCGGCGAAGGTCGATGCGCAGAATGCGAGCGACCCGCTGTATCGTCCGATGGTCGGCGACCCCGACGGCCTAGCGCTACAGGCGGCGCGCGCGCTGGTGTTCGAGGGCGTCGCCCAGCCCAGCGGCTATACCGAACCTTTGCTCCACGCATTCCGGGCAAGGGCAAAGGCGCGCGGTTGAACCTTTGAACCTTCCCGCCGCTGGCACGTTGCGCTAGCGGTCGGGGTACGTGCTGTCTGAATATGGCGCGATCCCATCGGGAGGCGGGACTATTCCGGGCGTGCGTGTGTTGATCCTGTTGTTGGCAAGCGCTGCGTTCGTTCCGGGCGTAGCGGTTGCGCAGATTGATGGCGGCGCGGGCAAGCCCGGACAGGGTGCGCCCGCCGAAGACCCCAAGACGTTGCAACGCGAAGCCGAGCGCACCAACCCCGCGCAGGATGAGAAGCCGATCGTCGGCGATGACGAGTTTTCGCAGGCGCTTCCTCCGCTCTCCGATGACATGGATGCGCCGCTGGAACAGATGACGCCGCCAGCGCAGCCCGCTGCACCGGTCGAGCCGATCGAGGATGCGCCGCCGTTCGACAGCGCTGGGGCGGAGGCAGAGATCGCCGCGCCGCTGCCGCCGCTGGCCGAGTTCGATACCACCCCGATCGCCGAGGTCGTCGCGAGCAATGACGAGGCGGCGGTCGAGATCCGCTATGCGACGCGCGTCACGGGACTCGACGAGGTCGGGCTGGAGGATCAGTTCCGCGATTTGTCGGCGCTGGAGGATGGCGACGGGGTTGCTGCCAACGCCGCGATTATCGGCGCGCGGGCGCGCGAGGATGAGGGGCTGGCAGTGCGGCTGATGAAGTCGCTCGGCTATTATGATGCCACTGCCGTCTCGACGATCACGCAGACGCCGCAGGGCGAGCGACCGGTGACCGCGACGATCGCGGCGGTGCCGGGGCCGCTTTACACCTTCGGCGAAATCAAGGTCGAGGCCGATCCGACGTTGCCGCCGACACTGATCGCCGACAATCTGAAGCTGCGCACCGGCGAGCCGATCGACGCGGTGCGGGTGCAGGCGGCCGAAGCGGCGGTGAGCGTCGCGCTGCCGCAGACCGGCTATCCCTTTGCCGAGGTCGGCCAGCGCGACATCCTGCTCGACGAGACGACGCGCACCGGCGACTATACGCTGCCGGTGACGATCGGCCCGCGCGCGCGATTCCGCAGTATCCGTACCGAGGGGGATGCGGTGTTCGCGCCCGACCATATCGACGTGCTGACGCGGTTTGACCCCGACGACCTGTACGACAGCCGCAAGGTCGATGATTTGCGCGATGCGCTGATCGCGACCAGCCTGTTCTCGACCGTATCTGTGGAGCCGGTGAAGACGGGTCAGCCCAATGCTGACGGGACCGAGGCGGTGGATCTTCTGGTTCGTCAGGTCAAAGGGCCGCCGCGCACATTGGCGGGCGAGGTCGGCTTCAGCACCGGCCAGGGATTCCGCGCCGAGGTCAGCTGGACGCACCGCAATTTGTTCCCGCCCGAGGGCGCGTTCATCGCGACCGGCGTGCTCGGCACGCAGGAGCAGGGCGCGTCGGCGACGTTCCGCCGATCCAATGCCGGACGGCGCGACCGCACCTTCCAGATCGTCGCATCGGCGCTGCGATCGGATGTCGAGGCGTTCACGGGTCTTACCGGCACGTTGTCGGCGCGTGTTTCCTATGATTCGACGCCGATCTGGCAGAAGAAGCTGACCTATGCCTATGGCGTCGAGCTGGTGGGCACGAGCGAGGACCGGTTCGACTTTTCCCGCGGCGCGCGCGAGCGGGGACTCTATTTCATCGCGGCGCTGCCCTTGTTCGCCGGGTGGGACCAGTCGGACAATCTGCTCAACCCGACGCGCGGCTGGCGGCTGAAGCTGAACGTCAGCCCCGAAGCCTCGGTGCGCGGCACCGCGCGACCCTATGTCCGCGGACAAATCGAGGGGACGATCTACCAGCCGGTGACCGACAGCATCGTACTGGCGGGTCGGGCGCGGTTCGGGACGATCCAGGGGATCGACCGTAACGACCTTGCCCCCTCACGCCGTTATTATGCCGGTGGCGGTGGGTCGGTGCGCGGCTTTGGCTATCAGGAACTGGGGCCGCGCGGTCCCGACGACAAGCCGATCGGCGGACGCAGCTTCAACGAGTTTGCGATCGAGGCGCGCTATCGCTTCGGCAATTTCGGGATCGTGCCGTTTCTCGACGCTGGGCAGGTCTATGAAGAGTCGCTGCCGCAATTGAGCCGGTTGCGGTTCGGCGCGGGCATTGGCGGGCGTTTCTATACCAATTTCGGGCCGATGCGGCTCGACGTCGCGACGCCGATCGCGCGCAAGCCGGGCGAGAGCAAGATCGCGCTGTATATCTCGATCGGCCAGGCGTTCTGATGGCCGAGGACGCACCCACGCCAGAGGTCGTCGTCGTGCAGCGCCCGATCTGGCAGCGCGCAGTAAAGTGGGCCGCGATAGGGCTTGGCGGGCTGGTCGCGCTGTTGCTGGCGGTGGTCGCGATCCTCGATACCGGGGTCGGGCATCGCTTTGTCGCCGACCGGCTGGCGGGCTATACCACCGCGTCGGGACTGAACGTCAGGGTCGGGCGGATCGAGGGGTCGATCTACGGCGCGATGGTGCTGCGCGACGTGCGGGTGAGCGACACCAAGGGCGTGTTCGCGACCTCGCCACGGATCGCGGTCGATTGGCGTCCGTTCGCGTTCCTCAACAACCATGTCGATGTGCGGTCGGCGACCAGCCCGCTGGTGCGCGTCGCGCGGCTGCCCGAACTCAAGCCCGGCGATCCCAATGCGCCGATGCTGCCCGATCTTGACATCGACATTGCCAAGCTGTCGATCGACCGTCTGGTGCTCGAAGCTCCGGTCGCGGGTCGCCGCCATGTTGCGACGCTGGCGGGTGAGGCGAAGATTGCCGACCGTCGTGCGCGCGTGATCGTCAATGGTCGCACGCTTGGCCCCACCGGGGGCGATGCGCTCGCACTGGTGCTCGACGCAGTGCCGGACGACGACAAGCTTGACCTGCGCGCGGATCTGAACGCGCCAGTCGGTGGGCTGTTCGCAGGGCTGGCCGGGTTCGAAGCTCCGCTCGCGGTGCGGCTGCGCGGCGCGGGAAGCTGGTCGAACTGGCAGGGCCGGGCGATTGGGCGGCTCGGCGCGGGCGAGCTGGCCAACCTCCGCATCGCCGCGCGCAGCGGAACGGTGCAGGTGCGCGGGACGACACAGCCCGGCCTGTATCTCAAGGGACCGGTCGAGCGGCTGAGCGCGGGCGGGATGCAGGTCGCGCTCGATGCGACGCTCGATCAGCGCCGCGCCGACACAAGGCTGCGGTTGCGCTCGAAAGCGATGGCGCTGATGACCAGCGGCACGATTGACCTGGGTCAGAGCCGCTTCGACCAGTTCCGGGTCGAAGCGATGCTGCTGACCCCCGGCGCGATCGGTCCGAACCTTAATGGCCGGTCGGTGGCGGGCGAGGTGGCGCTCAACGGCCCGTTCGCGACGCCGACGGTCGATTACAAGCTGCGTGCCGCCGCGCTTGGCTTTGGCGAGACGGTGGTCGAGCGGCTTTATGCCGAGGGGTTGGCAACGGTGAATGCCGACCGCATCCTGATCCCGGTCAAGGCGCAGGCGGCGCGGATTTCGGGCCTCAACGCTGCCGCTGGCGGGTTGCTGACCAATGTCACGCTCGCGGGCGACCTGGCGATCACTGGCGACCAGATCCTGTCGGAAAATCTGCGCATCCGCTCCGACCGGATCGACGCGACCGCGATCCTCGCTGCGGACATGAGCACCGGCCGCTACACCGGCGCGCTCAAGGGGCGGGTCAACGACTATACGATCGACAGCATCGGCATCGTCGATCTGGAGACCGATGCCGATCTCTACGCCGCGGCCGGCGGTGGCTGGGGGATCAAGGGTCGGATCGTCGGGCGCAGCACGCGGCTGTTCAACGACGGGGTGCGCAGCTTCCTTGGCGGCAATGCGGTCGCGCGCGTGTCGCTGGATTTCGGGCCGGACGGGATCGTCCGGTTCAGCGATCTGAAGGTCGCTGCACCCTTGTTCCGGGTCATTCGGGGTTCGGGCCGCTACGATCCCGCCGGGCCGCTCAGCCTGACTGCCGACGCCTGGTCCAATGCCTATGGCCCGATCTTCGCGCGGGTGACGGGCAGTCTGACCCGTCCGGTGGTAAACCTGCGCGCGCCACGACCGGGCGTGGGCGTTGGGCTTACCGATTTGGAGGCGCGGATCGTCGGCAACAACGGAGCCTATGACGTCGATGCCAGGGGCGAGACCAGCTACGGTCCGTTCACGGCAGATGTCCTTGTGCGCACCGGCGAGCGGCTGGCAATCGACGTGCGCGCCGGGCGCTTTGCCGGGGCGGACTTCAAGGGCGAGATGGTCCAGACCGAAGCGGGGCCGTTCGACGGCGATCTGACCTTTGCCGGATCAGGCCTCAACGGCGCCATCGCGCTGTCGGCGGCGGGCAAGTTCCAGCAGGCGGTGGTCCGTGCGACCGCAAATAACGCCCAGATTCCCGGCGACATGGAGCTGACGATCGGGCGCGCGATCATCAACGGCACTGCGATCCTGTATGACGATGCGCCTGCAATCACCGGCGAGGCGCAGATTGCCAATTTGCGCAACGCGCAATTCACCTTGAGCCGCGCGCGGGCGACGATCGACTATCGCGGCGGCAAGGGCAGCGCGCAGGCGTTCGCCGAAGGATCGTCGGCAGTACCGTTCCGCATCGCCGCCAATGCGCGGTTCGAACCGGAACTGTGGCGCGTCGCGCTCGCCGGGAACGCCAACAATATCGGATTCAAGACCGCCCAGCCCGCGCAGATCGCGATAAGCGGATCGACGTACACGCTCGCCCCGGCGCGGATCGATTTCGATCGGGGCAGTATGCGGCTGTCGGGCAATTGGGGCGAGGGGCTGCGGGCGCAGGCGCGGCTCGACAAGCTCGATCTGTCGCTGGCCAATGCATTGTCCCGAACCGCCGGGTTGGGCGGAACGGTGACCGGTGCACTCGATTTCAGCCAAGCGAGCGACGCCACTTTCCCGCAAGCGATCGCGCGGCTCAACGTCAGCAACTTCACCCGCTCCAGCCTGGGCGGCGTGTCGTCACCCGTCGACATCAGCTTTGTTGGTCGCCTGCTCCCTGACGGCGGTGACGCGCGTGCGCTGATCAAGCGGGGCGACACCACGATTGGCCGGATGGTGGCGAGCCTCCAGCCGCTCGGGCCGGGCGCCGGCAGCTGGACGACGCGGCTGCTCGCGGCGCCGCTGTCGGGCGGCATCCGCTATAATGGCCCGTCGGCGGTCCTGTTCTCGATGGCCGGGTTCCCGGACCAGAACCTGTCTGGCCCCATCGCGGTCGCGGCGGACTTTTCGGGTCAGGTTCGCGCGCCGCAATTGTCGGGACAACTGCGCGGCGAGAAGCTGACCTATGACAATGAGACCTGGGGTACGCGCCTGTCGCAGATGAGCGTCACCGGGCGGTTCGGCAATGACTCGCTGGAGATTGAGCAGCTTGAGGCGGTCGCGGGCAATGGTCGCCTGTCGGGGTCCGGTACGATCGGCCTGTCGGCGGAACAGGGCTTCCCGATCGACCTCACCGTTCGTTTCCGCAACGCCCGGCTTGCCCGCAGCAATGCGCTCGGCGCGACCGCGACCGGGCAGCTGCGCATCACCAACGGGCTCGACGGCGGGTTGATCGAGGGGCGGATCATCATCCCCGAAGCGCGCTACCAGATCATCCGCCAGGGTGCCGCCGAAGTGCCTGAGCTGACAGGCGTCTATCGCAAGAGCGAGCTGACCGAGGATGGCAAGCGCCCGGTGCGGGTCAAGCCGGCGGGTATCTTCCGTCTCAATGTCAGCGTGGTCGCCGATAACCGGCTGTTCGTGTCAGGCATGGGCCTTGAGTCCGAATGGAGCGCGCGGATGCAGGTGACCGGCACCTCCACCGCGCCGATCGTGACCGGTGAGGCGCGCGTGGTGCGCGGAACCTACAGCTTTGCCAGCCGCCGCTTCGAACTGACGCGCGGGATCGTCAGCTTCGAGGGCGGCCCGCTCGCCGACCCGCAGATCAACATCGCGGCGACCACGACCGCCGATGGCGTCACCGCGAACATCAATATTTCCGGCAGCGGACAAATTCCGCGTATCGCGTTCAGCTCGACCCCCAGCCTGCCGCAGGACGAGGTGCTGTCGCGCCTGTTATTCGGCAGCTCGGTCACCAATCTGTCGGCGACCGAGGCGATCCAGCTGGCGGCTGCGCTCAACTCGCTGCGCGCTGCCGGGGGCGGCCTCAACCCGCTGGGCCAGCTGCGTTCGGCCGCCGGCATCGACCGGCTGCGCATCCTGGGCGAGGACGACACCACCGGGCGCGGCATGGCACTCGCGGCGGGGCAGTATCTGACCGACGACATCTATGTCGAGATCATCACCGACGCGCGGGGCTATACGGCGGTCCAGTTGGAGATTGCACTGACCCGTGCGCTCAGCCTGTTGTCGGCGACCGGGTCATTCGGCGGATCGCGCGCGGGCCTCAAATATTCGAAGGATTATTGAGGGGGATGGCATCCCTTCGCCCGTCCGGAGACGGTTGATCAATCGGCAGCGTTGCGCCTAGGCAGGGCGCAACGGAGGGTTCCTGATGCACCGATCGCTTGTTGTTATTTCGTCGTTTGCACTGGCAATCGGGCTCGCCGCGCCGGCCCTAGCGCAGCAGGGCTACCAGACCCCGCCCCAGGCCGTGACCGACATCGTCACCCGCGCGCCCAGCCCGGGGGTCTCGGTATCGCCCGACGGCACGCAGATGCTGTTGCTGGAGCGGGTGGCGCTGCCTCCGGTTGCCGATCTCGCCAAGCCGATGGAGAAGCTGGCGGGGCTACGCCTCGATCCGTCGATCAATGATCGCCACGGCATGCGCGCGGCTGTCGGCCTGTCGTTGCAGGACATTGCGAGCGGTGGCGTGCGCCGCGTCGTGCTGCCCGCCGACCCGGATATTTCCGACGTGGCCTGGGCACCGGACGGGTCGAGGCTGGCGTTTACCAACACCCGCGCAGATGCCATCGACCTTTACACCCTCGATTCAAAAACGGCGCAGGCACGCAAGGTGATGACGGGCGGGGTGAACCCGATCTTTCAGAATGCGCGCTGGCTGGCCGACGGGTCGCTGCTCGTGCTCACGATCCCCGAACAGCGCGGGCCGATGCCGGTCCGGTCGCTGACCCCGGTCGGCCCGGCGATCCAGGATGCGACGGGGGGCAAGGCGGCGCAGACGCGTACCTATCAGGATCTGCTGCAAAACCCGCATGACGAAGCGCTGTTCGCCTGGCTCGCGACCAGCCAGCCGGTCATCCTCGCGGCGGACGGCAGCAGCCGGCGCAAGATCGGCGTTCCGCGCATTTACACTTCGGTCAGGGCGTCGCCCGACGGCAAGTATCTGCTGATGGAATGGCTCGAACGGCCTTTCTCCTATCAGGTGCCGTGGAGCCGCTTTCCGGTGACGAGCGCGGTGTACACGCGCGATGGCAAGCTGGTGCAGACGATCGCGAAACAGCCGCTGGCCGATGCGCTGCCGGTGCAGGGCGTCGTCACCGGTCGCCGTAACATCGAGTGGCACCCGACCGAAAGCGCGCTGCTGCTGTGGAGCGAGGCGCAGGATGGCGGCGATCCGCGCGTCAAATCTGCCAATCGCGACAATCTTCTGGCGCTCGCCGCGCCGTTCAACGGCACGCCCCGTCTGCTCGCGCGGCTTGAGGACCGGATCGCCGGAACCTACGGGATTGAGCAGTCGGATGACCTGATCGTCCGCGACTATGACCGCGACACGCGCGAAATGCGCGAAACTTTGGTCGACGTGACCGGCGGCAATGCGCCGCGCCAGCTCAGTATCCGCAACGTGCAGGATGCCTATGCCGATCCGGGCAGCCCGCTGACGACCGTCACCGCCAGCGGCTTTACTGTCGCGCGTGCGAACAACGGCAAGCTGCTCCTCTCGGGCGATGGCGCGACGCCAGACGGGCTGCGCCCGTTCCTGCGCCGCTTCGACCTCGCAACGCTTAAGACCGAAGAGCTCTGGCGCAATGCGGGCGAACAGCTCGAAACGGTGATCGACGTGCTGTCCGACGACGGGCGCAGCTTCATCACTTCCTATGAAAGCCCGACCAATCCCGGGAACCTGAGGCTGCACGAAGGCGGGGCCGCGCGGTTCCTGACCAACTTCCCCGATCCGCATCCCGAACTGACCGGGATCAAGCGTGAGCTGGTCACCTACAAGCGTGCCGATGGCGTCGATCTGACCGCGACGCTGTATCTGCCGCCCGGCTACAAGTCCGGCGACAAGCTCCCGGTCGTGGTCTGGGCCTATCCGCGCGAGTTTAACGATGCCGCGACCGCCGGGCAGAACCGCGACTCCCCCTATCGCTTCACCCGCATCAGCGGCATGTCGCATCTGTTCTTCCTGACCCAGGGCTATGCGGTGCTCGACCGCGCGGCGATGCCAGTGGTCGGTGCGAACCCCGAAACGGTGAATGACAGCTTCATCGAACAGATTGTCGCCAGCGCCAAGGCGGCGGTGGACTTCACCGTGCAGCGCGGCTTTGGCGACGGCGTGCGCGTCGGCGTCGGGGGGCACAGCTATGGCGCGTTCATGACCGCGCATCTGCTGGCGCAAAGCGACCTGTTCCGCGCCGGCATCGCACGATCGGGCGCGTACAACCGCACGCTGACCCCGTTCGGTTTCCAGTCGGAGCGGCGTGTATTCTGGGATGCAGCCGACACCTATTACCGGCTCAGCCCGTTCATGGCCGCGAACAAGATCAATGAACCGATCCTGTTCATCCATGGCGAGAATGACAGCAATCCCGGCACCTTCCCCGAACAATCGGAACGGATGTTCGCGGCGGTCAAGGGGACCGGCGGCACCGCGCGCCTCGTAATGCTGCCGCATGAGGACCATGGCTATCGCGGGCGCGAATCCGTGCTGCACACGCTCGACGAGATGTTCGACTGGTTCGACACCTATGTGAAGAATGCGAAGGTGCCGGAAGCTAAGTAGCCTCGTCGCCCTGAGGGCATTGCGCTCAACTTACACGCATGTAAGTATCTGGTTCAGGAGAGCGCGATGGCCGAGCATTTCGACGTGGTGGTGGTGGGTGCCGGGATTTCCGGCATCGGCGCGGGTTACTTCCTGCAGCGCGACTGCCCGGACCGCTCCTATGTGATCCTGGAGGGGCGGGAACGGCTCGGCGGGACGTGGGACCTGTTCCGCTATCCCGGCATCCGCTCCGACAGCGACATGTACACGCTCGGCTACAGCTTCAAGCCGTGGACGCAAGCCAAGGCGATTGCCGATGGGCCGTCGATCCTGCGCTACCTCGACGAAACCGCGCGCGAATATGGCATCGACCGGCACATCCGCCACCAGCATCGCGTGGTCGCGGCGGACTGGTCGACCCCCGATGCGCGCTGGACCGTGACGGTCGAGCGCGGGGCTGAGCGGGAGCGGGTAGAGTTTACCTGCAACTTCCTCTTCATGTGCTCGGGCTATTACAACTACGACGCCGGCTACCTGCCGCATTTCGAGGGTCGCGAGGAGTTCGCCGGCACGATCGTCCATCCGCAGCATTGGCCCGAAGGGCTGGACTATGCCGGCAAGCGCGTCGTCGTGATCGGATCGGGCGCGACCGCCGTGACCCTGGTGCCTGAAATGGCAAAGACAGCGGCGCATGTGACGATGCTGCAGCGTTCGCCCACCTATATCGTGTCGCGGCCGAGCGAGGACGGGATCGCCAACTGGCTGCGCGCCAAGCTGCCCACCAAGCTCGCCTATCGCCTGACCCGGCTCAAGAATGTCGGGATGCAGCAGCTTTTCTATCGCATCGCGCGCAAGAAACCCGAACAGACCAAGGAGCGGATCGTGCAGATGGTGCGCGACGAGCTTGGCCCCGATTACGACGTCGCGAGGCATTTTACGCCCAGCTACAATCCGTGGGACCAGCGCATCTGCCTTGTCCCCGATGCCGATCTGTTCGCCGCGATCCGCGCGGGTGCGGCATCGGTGGTCACCGACCATATCGAGCGGTTCGAGGCGGACGGCATCCGGCTGAAGTCGGGCGAATTGCTGCCCGCCGATGTGATCGTCACCGCGACGGGTCTCGACCTGCAGCTGATGGGCGGGGTGCCGTTCACTGTGGACGGGCAGCGCGTCGAGCCGGCGCAGTCGCTCGGCTACAAGGCGATGATGTATTCGGATATTCCGAACCTGGCCTCGTCCTTCGGCTATACCAATGCCAGCTGGACGCTGAAGTCGGACCTGACCTGCGCCTATGTTGCCCGCCTGCTCAACACGATGAAGAAGCGCGGGATGCGTCAGGTAACGCCGCGCGTCGGGGCGGATGTGACGCGCGAGGATTTCCTCAGCTTCACATCCGGCTATGTCCAGCGCGCGATCGACCGCTTCCCTAAGCAGGGGGACAAGCGGCCGTGGCGGGTGCACCAGAATTACACGCTCGACCTGATCGACCTGAAATTCGGCGGGATTGATGAGGGGATGGAGTTTTCCAATCCCGAACCGGCGCGGGTGCGCGAACTGGCGTAGGACAGCCCCCGGCCGGCTTTCCGCCGCAATGCAGCAGAAATGTCGGAACGATTGCGTTCCGGATGCATTGCCCTGTCGATGCCCGAGCTCATGGAACCGAACACGGCGACGCTGCTGGCGCCGCCTCCCGCCGATTTGGCGGATGGCGCCAGCTTGTTTCTCGATTTTGACGGGACGCTGGTCGAGATTGCCCCGCGTCCCGATGCGGTCGCGGTCGGGACGCCACTGCGTAAGTTGATTACGACGCTGACGACGCGCTTCGACGGGCGCGTGGCGGTCGTCAGCGGGCGTGGCGCTGAGGAGATTGATGGGCTGTTCGGCGGCCTCGCCTGCCCGATCGTGGGTAGCCACGGCGCGGAGTTGCGCGGCGTCGAGGGCGCGGCGACGCAAGAGCGGCCTGCCGCGCTGGAACATGTGGCGGCGCGCTTCCATGTCCTTGCTGAAACGCTTCCGGGCGTGCTGGTCGAGATCAAGCCGCTCGGTGTCGGCCTCCATTATCGCGGCGTTCCCGACGCCGAAGCAGCGTGCCGCACGCTCGCCGAAGAACTCGCCGTCTCGACCGGTCTGACGCTGCAACGGGGCAAGATGGTGTTCGAACTGCGCGCGCCCGGCGACAAGGGCAGCGCCATCGCCACGCTGATGAGCGCCATGCCCTTTGCCGGATCGCGTCCGGTGTTTCTGGGCGACGACCTGACCGACGAACCCGGCTTTGCCACGGTCGCGCGGCTGGGCGGGGCCGGGGTGCTGGTCGGCGCCGCGCGGGAGACCGAGGCGGTGTATCGCCTTCCCGATGTCACAGCGGCGCTGCGCTGGCTCGAAACCATAACGGAGGACGCGGCATGACGCCCAATCTCGACCTGTGGCCGATCGGCAATTGCCAGGTCAGCGCGCTGATCGACCGCGCGGGCCGCTTCGTCTGGGCGTGCGCGCCAAAGGTGGATGGCGATCCGCTCTTCTCCTCGCTGCTTGATGGGCGCGACCCGCGCTCCGACGATGCGGTCGGGCTTTGGGGAATCGACCTCGAGGACTGTGTCAGTGTCGAACAGCATTATCTGACCAACACTCCGATCCTGATCACGCGGATGACCGACAGCAACGGCAGCGCGATCGAGATCACCGATTTCTGTCCGCGTTTCGAGCGGCTGGGGCGGATGTACCGCCCGGTCGCGTTCGCGCGGATCGTGCGGCCGCTGGCGGGATCGCCGCGCATCCGCGTGCGGTTGCGCCCGACGCGCAACTGGGGCGATCCGGCGGTGCAGACGACCGCAGGGTCCAACCATATCCGCTATCTGCTCGACGGGATGCAGCTGCGCCTGTCGACCAATGCCCCGGTCGGGCTGATGATGGACGAGCGGTGTTTCCGCGTCGAGCGGCCGCTGCACTTCTTCCTTGGTCCGGACGAGAGTTTCGGAGGCAATATGGCGACGAGCCTTGAGGAGATGCTGGGCTACACCACCTATCACTGGCAGAATTGGGCGCGCGGGCTCGCGACGCCGTTCGAGTGGCAGGATGTGGTGATCCGCAGCGCGATCACGCTGAAGCTGTGCCAGCATGAGGAGACCGGCGCGATCGTCGCCGCGCTGACCACCTCGATTCCCGAACATGCGAATAGCGGGCGCAACTGGGACTATCGCTACTGCTGGATCCGCGACGCCTATTACACCGTTCAGGCGCTGAACCGGGTCGGCGCGCTCGACGTGCTTGAGGGCTATCTCGCCTATCTGCGCAACATCGTCGATCAGGCCAAGGGCGGACATATCCAGCCGCTCTATGGCGTGCAGGGCGAAAGCGTGCTGATCGAGAGCGAGGCACCGCGCCTCGCCGGCTATCGCGGCATGGGGCCGGTGCGCGTCGGCAATCTGGCCTATGAACAGGTCCAGCACGACGCCTATGGCCAGATCGTGTTGTCGAACGTCCAGGCGTTTTTCGACCAGCGGCTGTTTCGCATGGCCGGGCGCGAGGATTTCGAGGCGCTGGCGCGGGTCGGCGAGCGCGCGGTCGAACTGTTCGACAAGCCCGATGCCGGGCTGTGGGAGCTGCGCACGCGGCAGAGCGTCCACACCTATTCCGCCGCCATGTGCTGGGCGGCGTGCGACCGGCTCGCCAACGCCGCCGAACGCCTCGGGCTCGAGGGTGATCGCGCGCTGTGGCAGGAGCGCGCCGACCTGATGCGCCGCGCGATCGAGGACGCGGCGTGGCGGCCCGAGACCAACCGCATGTCGGCGACGTTCAGCGGCGACGATCTCGACGCCAGCCTGATCCAGCTGCTCGACATGCGCTTCATGTCGCCAGATGACGAGAAGTTCAGGGGCACGCTCGCGGCGGTCGAGGAAGGACTGCGGCGCGGTAGCCATATGCTGCGCTATGCGACCGAGGATGATTTCGGCCTGCCCGAAACGGCGTTCAACGTCTGCACATTCTGGTTGATCGAGGCGCTGCACTTCACCGGTCGTGATGCCGATGCGCGCGCGCTGTTCGCCGAGATGCTGGAGCGCCGCACGGCCGCTGGGCTGCTGTCCGAGGATATCGACCCCGTGAGCGGGCAGTTGTGGGGCAATTACCCCCAGACCTACTCGCTGGTCGGCATGATCAATTGTGCCGTCCTGCTGAGCAAACCGTGGAGCGCCATAAGATGAGCCGCCTGATCATCATCTCCAACCGCGTGTCTGCACCCAAGGATTCGCACGCCGGTGCGCAGGGCGGGCTCGCCGTCGCGTTGCAGGCGGCGATCCGCGAATTCGGCGGCATCTGGTTCGGCTGGTCGGGCGAGACGGTCGAGGAGTTTACCGGCCAGATCAATTTCCAGCGCGCGCAGGGCGTGACGACCGCGACGGTTGATCTTGAGCCGCAGGATATCGAGGAATATTATAACGGCTACGCCAACCGGACGCTGTGGCCGCTGTTCCATTACCGCATCGATCTTGCCGAATATGAGCGCGGCTTCGCGGGGGGCTATAAACGGGTCAACGACCGCTTCGCCGATACGCTGCGCCCGCTGGTCGAGGGCGAGGACATTTTGTGGGTGCAGGATTACCACATGTTCCCGCTCGGCCAGTGTTTGCGCGACCGCGGCGTCAAGAACCGCATCGGCTTCTTCCTCCACATCCCCTGGCCGCCGCGGCGGTTGCTGGCGACGATGCCGGAGGCGCAGGAACTGGTGCGGACGATGTTCGCCTATGACCTGGTCGGATTTCACACACAGGAATGGCTGGAGTCGTTCTGCGACTACGCCACCTATGAGCTGGGTGCGACGGTCGAGGGTGACACGCTGACGCTGGACGGCCGCACGCTGCGCGCGATCGTCGCGCCGATCGGGATCGACTGCAAGGAGTTCGTCGAGGGGGCGGCGAGCCCTGCCGCCAAGCTGGCCTATCGCCGGATGCGCGACAGCGCGGTCGGGCGCGACATGATCGTCGGGGTCGACCGGCTCGATTATTCCAAGGGGCTGGAGGAGCGCTTCGCGGGCTATGAGCGCTTCCTCGCCGAGCATCCCGAGGAGCGCAAGGAAGTGTTCCTGCTCCAGATCGCGCCGCCGTCGCGCGGGGCGGTAGAGAGCTACAAGAAGATCCGCACCGCGCTCGAGGGGCTGTCGGGACGGATCAACGGGGCTTATGCCGACACCGACTGGGTGCCGATCCGCTACGTCAACCAGGGCTATCCGCGCGACGTGCTCGCGGGCATCTACCGCGCGGCGCGGATCGGTCTGGTGACGCCGCTGCGCGACGGGATGAACCTAGTCGCGAAGGAATATGTCGCGGCGCAAAATCCCGACGATCCCGGCGTGCTGATCCTGTCGCGCTTTGCCGGGGCCGCGGCGCAGCTCAAGGACGCGGTGCTGGTCAATCCCTACAGTGCGGACGAAGTGTCGGACGCGATCATGCAGGCGTTGCGCATGGACCTGGACGAGCGCAAGCGGCGCTGGCGGTCGATGATGGACAATGTCGAGGCGGAGGATGTCGTGTGGTGGCGCGGGCTGTTCACCGATGCGCTGATGGGCAAGGATACGCCGGCGCCGATCCCGGCGGATAACGACGTCGCCGCCTAAGCGGTATAGATTGCACCGTCGCGGACTTCGAGCGGCCAGCGGCTGAGCGCCGCGCCGGTGCAGGGACCGCCGATGCACATGCCGTCTTCGATGCGGAACAGTGCGCCGTGCCAGCTGCACTGGATCAAGTTTCCGTCGCCAGTGAGATAGGCGTCGAGCAGCTGCGCGAGCGGCAGGCCCATATGCGGGCAGCGGTCGACATAGCCGCTGACCGCATCGCCGGTTCGCACCGCAAAGCCATGGAACCGCCCGGCCTTCATCTCCAGCACGAAGTTGCGCGCGGCACCGTCTGCGATCAGGTCGAGCGGGCCGAGCCGGACGCCGGGCGGGGTGGCGGTGAGGCGTTCGCTCACCCGGGCAGCTTTGCCTTGGGGAAGCCCGCCCAGGCCGCGTCATAGTCTGGCTGCGCGGTCGCCAGCGCATGCGCGGTCGGGCGATAGGGCCAGCAGGTTTCGACCATGAACGCCATTGTGCCGTCGATCTTGTGCGGTTTCAGTTCGGCGTTGCTCGCGCCCTCCCAGCTCGCGACATCGGGGCCGTGGCCGGCCATCAGATTGTGGAGCGACAGGCCGCCGGGCACGAAGCCGTCGGCCTTGGCGTCGTATGCGCCATGGATCAGTCCCATCGCCTCGCTCATCACGTTGCGGTGGAACCAGGGTGGGCGGAAACTGTCCTCGGCGACCATCCAGCGCGGTGGGAAGATCACGAAATCGGCGTTCGCGCGGCCCGGCACGTCGCTGGGCGAGGTGAGGACGGTGAAAATCGACGGGTCGGGATGGTCGAAGCTGACCGTGTTCATCGTGTTGAAGCGCGACAGGTCGTAGCGCCACGGGGCAAGGTTGCCGTGCCAGGCGACGACGTCGAGCGGGCTGTGGTCGATCGTGGTGGTCCAGAGCTGGCCGAGCGACTTCTGGACGACCTCGAACGTCTCGTCGCGATCCTCGAACCATGCCGCCGGCGTCTCGAAATCGCGCGGATTGGCGAGGCCGTTGGCGCCGATCGGGCCGAGGTCGGGGAGGCGAAACAGTGCGCCGTGATTCTCCGCGACATAGCCGCGTGCTTCGCCGTCTGGCAGCAAGGCGCGGAACCGCACCCCGCGCGGGATCAGCGCAATCTGGCCGGGGGCGATGTCGATCCGGCCCAGTTCGGTCAGCAGCGTCAGCCGCCCCGCCTGGGGCACGAACAGCAGTTCGCCATCGGCGTCGAAGAACACGCGGCGGTCCATATCGGCGTTGGCGGCGTAAAGATGCACCGCAACGCCCTCGAGGTCGGCGGGGTCGCGGGTGACGAGCATACTCGTCATCCCGTCGATCAGGTCGGTGCCCGGCGCGGGATCGGCGATCGGCCCCCAGCGCAGCCGGTTGGGCGCGAGGGGCGCCGGGTCCGCCTGCGGCACGAAACGCGCGGCGGCCGTGTACGGCGCGAACGGCGGATGCTCGGCGCTGGGGCGCATCCGGTAGAGCCAGCTGCGGCGGTTCTCGTGCCGGGGTGCGGTGAAGGCGGTGCCGGACAGCTGCTCGGCATAGAGGCCGTAAGCCGGCCGCTGCGGCGAATTGCGTCCGATCGGGAGCGCGCCCGCGACCGCCTCGGTCGAGACATGATTGCCGAAACCCGGGAAATAGTCGGTCATTCGGTCGATCCTAAAACCCTTCTCCCGCTGGGAGAAGGAGGGGCCCGCTTGGCGCAGCCAAGTGGGAGGATGAGGGTGATGTGGGTGAGCGGGTCACCCTCACCCTTCCGCCGCTTCGCGGCTCCCTCCCTCTCCCGATGGGAGAGGGAATTTTGGTAGTCGGATGAGGGGGCGGTCTTGGCCGCCTCCCTCATCCTCCTGCGTTCCTTCCCCCTTCGGAAGGTATGGGGCCGGTTGTCCCGGCTCTCCTCTCCAACCTCGTTAAGCGTCGACTTGAATAACGCCTCTACGGATTTGATCGAGTTCAATCGACTCAAAAAGTGCCTGGAAGTTTCCGTTGCCGAAACCTTCGTTGCCCTTGCGCTGAATGATCTCGAAGAAGATCGGGCCGAACATGTTTTCGGTGAAGATCTGCAGCAGGATGCCCTCGTCGCCGACATTGCCGTCGATCAGGATGCGGTTCTTGCGCAGCCGCTCCAGATCTTCGCCATGGCCGGGGACGCGCTTATCGACCAGTTCGTAATAGGTCTCGATCGTGTCCTGCAACTTGACGCCGCGCGCGCGCAGCCGCTCGACCGTGTCGTAAATGTCGGGCGTGGTTAGCGCGAGGTGCTGAATGCCCTCGCCCTTATATTCGCGGATGAACTCCTCGATCTGGCTCTTGTCGTCCTGGCTTTCGTTCAGCGGGATGCGGATCGCCTTGTCCGGCGCGATCATCGCCTGGCTGAACAAGCCCGTAGCCTGACCCTTGATGTCGAAATACTTCTGCTCCTCGAAGTTGAAGAGCGTCTTGTAGAATTCCGACCACACCCGCATCTGGCCGCGCCGGACATTGTGGGTGAGATGGTCGAGCAGGTCGAGCCCGACGTTGTTGTCCGCCTCCGCCTGCTGCCAGCCGGGAATCTCCTCCCAGTCGGCATAGAGGTCGGTGCCGTCCTGGATGAAATAGAGATACGACCCGCCGATGCCGATGATGCAGGTATCGTCCTCGGCGGTGCGCTCTGCACCATTCTTCAGCGCCCAGTCCATCGCCGCGACGGGGTCGGCGACGCGGAACGCCATCGCGCTGGCCGAGGGGCCATGCGCCGCGCGGAACTCGGCGACGCGGCCGCTTTCGTCGCGGTTGAGCATCAGGTTGATGCGCCCCTGCTTGAAGCGGGTGATGTTCTTGGTCGGGTGGCGGTGCGAGGGGACGAAGCCCAGCTGTTCGAACTGCCGCGCCATCGCGTCTGGATCGGGCGAGGTGAATTCGACGAATTCGAAGCCGTTGAGGCCGAGGGGATTGGTCGGGTCGGTCATGTCCAGAGACTCCGCAGAAGTTGGTCCAGCGTTACACCCGACGGGCATTTGGTGTCAAATGATACTAAATTGCGCGGCGGGACGCGGCCTTGTCGGTTGCAATGTCGTTGAAGGGTGACGAAGCTGCTGCGGAGGGGGTCAGGATGCTCTACCCATTGCTGCTCGCGGCTGCGGCAACGACCGCGCAGGATGCGGTTCCGGTCGAGGTGCTTCAGGCCAGCCCCGCATTCGAAGCCGCGCGCGATGCGGGCGATGCGGCCAAGGCACTCGCGCTGATCGAACCGGAGGTGAAGGCGTGCATTACGGCGGCAGGGGGTGCCGACGCGCCGCCCAAGGCGCAGCAGCCCTGCGTCATCCTGGTCGCCAGTTTTGCTGCAGCGGTGAGTGAGGCCGGGCAGTCGATCGAGGCGGTGCCGATCGCGCGCCGGGCGGTCGCCATTGCCGAGAGTTTTGAAGGCGAAGAGCGGCAAGTCTATCTGATGGTCGCGCATCTGTTCCTGGGCCTGATGCTGGAACGGCAGGGGCAGCATGTGGCTGCCGAGCCATCATTCGTCATCGCGCTTGAGGGGGCGGAGACGGTGCTGGCGGGCGAGCCCGAACTGGCCGCTTATGTGGCGCGGCGCGCGAACAATCTGGTGTCGCTTGCGCGGTTCGCGGAGGCGCTGCCGCTGGCGGCGCGCGCCGTGCAACTGGCGGGCGACACCGTCGATGGTGCCTTTTTTCGCCTGATGCACGGCAAGGCGCTGATGGGTCTGGGGCGGCTGGGCGAGGCGGAGGCAAGCCTGCGCATCGGGGCCGACCGGCTGGTTGCGCTGGCCGGTGCTGCCAATCCGCAGGCGGTTGCCGTGCGCGAAACGCTCGCCTGGTGCCTCGATGAACAGAACCGGCCGGAGGAGGCGGTGGCCATCTTGCGCGAAACACTGGCGGTCCGGCGCGCACAGCAGGCCGGGCCGCTGGTTGCGGACAGCCTGACCCTGCTCGGCATGGCGGCGATGCGCGTCGGCGATTTGCGCGAAGCCGAGGCTGTGCTGCGCGAGGCGCTGGCGATCCGGCTGCGTTATTTCGGCGAGACGAGCAACTTCACCGGCCTTGCCTATTCGAATCTGGGTCAGGCACTGGTCGAGGCGGGGCGCTATGAGGATGGCGCGTGGATGTTCAACCGCGCGATCGCGGTGTGGCAGGCGTCCGGGGGCGGCAATCCCGAGGAACTGGTGACGATGCTGAGTAACATGGCGAGCGTGCTGACGCGCGTGCGCGCATACGATCAGGCCGAGCCGATTCAGCGGCAGGCGCTGGCCCTGGCCGAAAGCAAGCTGGGCCACGGCCATTTCCGCACGGTGCTGATCCGCAACAATCTGGCCTCGACGCTGGCCCGCGCCGACAAGCGGGCCGAGGCGCTGACGCTGCTGGAGGCGAACTACGCCGCTGCCGTCGCGCTGGGAGCACAGGGCAGCCAGATGCGAACGCTCGCGGCGACCAGCATTGCCCAGTTACGCGATCAGGAAGGCGATCATGCGGCAGCGCGGCTGTGGTTCGGGCGCGGGGAGGCGGCGGCGCGCGATGCGTTTCGCAGCGATCACCCGCAGCGGATCAACCTGGGCTGGAGCTATGGCCGCGCGCTGCTCCGCGATGCTGCCACGCTGCCGCTTGCGCGCACGTTGCTGCGCGCAGCGGGGCGACAGGTGCTGGCGCGGGCCGGCAAGGCGGCGAGCTTCGACGCCAGCGCGCAGGACGAGCTGAACGCGTTTACCGTGGTGTTTCGCGATCAGGTGCGTGCCGCGTGGAGCTTGGCCCAGCCGCCCTCCTGACCGCCTTCCGTCTGATCCTGACCGTCGCTTTCACCTGAACCAAATGACAGGAACGGGGCGTCTGAAGTCAGTATCCGGAACTTCCATGAACCCCAATCCATCCGTGAACCTGACCCGCCGCACGCTCGGCTGGTTCCTCGGCGCAGCACTTTGTCTTGGCGTTGCGCTGCCGTCCACCGCGCGGGCTGCGGCGATGCCCGAAACGCCCAGGGTTGCAGCCGCCGCAGCTTCCCAAACTCCAATGGCCGAAACCGCAATCGAACGCGCCATGAAGGCCGTGGTCGCGATCAGTCCGCAGGACGCCGCCGCGCGCAAGCAGAATGGCGATACCGAGGCGGCGGGGGGATCAGGCTTCGTGATCCACGCATCCGGCCTGATCCTGACCAACGCGCATGTCGTCGCCAAACTCGATACGGTCGAAGTGACTTTCGCCAATGGCAAGCGCTATACCGGCAAGGTGATCGGGCGCGACGGGCGCACCGATCTTGCGATCGTCAAGATCGACGCAGAAGGGCCACTCCCGGTACTCAAACTGGCGAAGTCGTCCAAGCTCCCGCTAGGGGCCAAGGTCTATGCGCTGGGCAATCCGATGGGCAACCGTTTCTCGGTTACTTCGGGGATCATAAGCGGTTATGACCGCGCCTATGACGTCGCGTGGCCGGTGAACTTCATCCAGCATGACGCGGCGCTCAATCCGGGTAATAGCGGGGGGCCGCTGATCACCGAGGAGGGGGAAGTGATCGGTATCAATACGGCAACGCCGCCCGAGACGATCTTCGACATCGGCATTGGCCTTGCGATTCCCGCAGAGCTGGCGGCGAAGATCGCGGCGCAGCTTGCCGCCGATGGCAAGGTCGTGCGCGGACGTCTTGGCGTGACCGCGAGCAGCGCCGACGCTGGCATGGCCGAGGCGCTGGGTGCACCGGGCAAGACCGGCCTCATCATCGACGCGGTATCGACCGACGGCGCAGCGGCGCGCGGCGGTCTGAAGATCGGCGATCTGTTGCTGAGCGTCGAAGGCCGCAAGCTGGAAGTGGTGCGCGATCTGTCGATGGCGCTGATCGACAGCAAGCCCGGCGACAAGGTGAAGGTCGAAATCGTCCGCGACGGCAAGCCGGTCGCGCTCGCGGTCGCACTGGAGGCGGATGACGATCTGGCGGGCGAGCGCGGCAAGGTCGCGGCGTTGGCGATGGACATGAGCGGCGCGGCTGACAGCATCTATAATCTCGGCTTCGTGTTGCGCGGCGATGGCGGTCGCGTGCTGGTGGGCAAGGTAGAGGAGGCTTCGATCGGACAGATGTACGGGTTGTACGAAGGCGATGAGTTGCTTGCGGTCGATGGCGTCGCGCCGCGCGATGCCGTTGCGGCGATGGCGGCGATCAAGGCGTCGAAGCGTGACGTGACGGTGCTGCGCATCCAGCGCGCCGGGCAGGGGACGCTGCACGTCGCGCTCCCGCTCAGCGCCGAGGCCGCCAAGGCGCGGCGACCCGGCGTACCGCGCCGTTTCCCACGGGGTCCGCTATGACGGAGATGATGACAATGAGCGTACTCAAGCTCGACGCGGAAGCGGCGCAGAATATTGCCGATACCTTTGTCGGATGCCGCGCACTGATCCTGGAGGACGAGATCGGCGTGGAGATGAAGGCCGCGCTGGAAGCGGCAGGGTGCGAGAGCGTCGATCTGTTCGAGACCGGCGATGCCGCGCTCGCGGCGCTGGGCGAAAATGCCTATGACGTGCTGGTGCTCGACCGGATCAATCCGGGGATTGAGGGTCTTGAAGTACTCGACCGCGTGCGTCGCCGCCCCAACGGCCTCAAGACCGATCCCGATGTGCCGGCGCTCGTCTACTCGCTGCTCGGCGGCGAGGAACAGCGCATCCACGGGCTGATCGCACGCGGCGCGGACGATTATGTCCCCAAGCCCGCGACGAGCGAGGAACTGGTCGCGCGCGTCGCCGCGCAGCTGCGCCGCCGCAAGCCGACGATGCGGAGCAAGGGCTGGACCTGCGCGCCGCTGGAGGTGGACGCCGATACCAAGGATGTGCGCTGCAACGGCCGGCTGCTCCAGCTGACCAGCCGCGAGGCGGACATTTTGGTCGAGCTGTACAAGGAGCGCGGCAATCCGCTGAGCCAGTCGATGCTGTGGGATCGCTGCTGGATCGGCAAGGGGTGGAGCCACTTCCCCGAGGAGTTCGCCAACACCGTCGATCAGGCGATCAAGCGGCTGCGCAAGTCGTTGAAGCGGCAATGCCCGGACATTCCGGACGATTTTCACCCGCTGGTGACCAACATCTGGGCACAGGGGTTCGCGTTGCGGAATCTCGCCGGGATGGAGGGTGGTCGCTGAGCTGCGTGGCTGCCCCGGTGGATCGGATGCTGCATGTCCCCCTCCCGCTTGCGGGAGGGGTTAGGGGAGGGCCTGTCCTCCTCAATTGGCTGAGTGGTGCGTTGACAGGCCCTCCCCCGGCCCCTCCCGCAAGCGGGAGGGGAGACCCAGGCGGGAGGGGAGTGTAATGCTCCGCTGGTTGCCCCTGCGCACCACGCTGGTGATCGGCGCGTTGGCCGCCGTCGCGCTGGCCGGGCTGACGCTCGGTCTGTTGCAGATGGTGTCGATGAACGCGCGCGAGGTGGCGATGGTGCGCGCGCAGGCGGATGCGGCGGTGCTGTCGAGCAAGATCGACAGCTTCGCGCCGGGCCTGTCCGCCGAGGAGCGCGACGCCGAAGTGCTGACGATGGTCGCCGCGCGCGCGACGGAGGCGACCGATGGCGGGCGCTGCGACAGCGGCGAGCGGGCGCGGGCATTGTTTCTGTATCGCGGCGCGGACGGTGCGTTGACGGGCACGCCCAAGCTCGCCTGGCCGGCGGGTCGGGGTGAGGTGCGGTTGCGCGTGCCCGCCGGAACCGCGTGCCAGCGGGCGGACGCGACCGCGGTCGGGACGGTGGTCGATCTGGGCGAGGGGCGCGCCTTTCTGAGCGCGCGGATTTTCAGCCCCGATCCGCGATTGGTTACGCGTGCCTATCTGCTCGCGGCGGGGGTGGGCGTTGCGTTCCTGCTGCTCGCCGGGTTGCTCGCCTGGGCGCTGATGCGCGGCTGGCGGTCGCGGCTCGATGCATTCAACGCACTGCTCGACCGCGCCGACCGCAGTGGCTTTGCCGAGCGCGCGCCGGTCGATGACCGGCAGCCCGAGTTTCGCCTGCTCGCGCAGCATCTCAACGCGCTGCTGGCGCGGTCCGAAGACATGATCGGTGGCCTCAGGCGGCTGCACCGACACGTCGCGCACGATCTGCGCGGGCCGGTGATGGTCGCGCGCAAGCATCTCGAGGCGCTGGCGGTGAAGGTACCGGACGAGCCGCTGATCGCCGATGCCGACGCCAAGCTGGTGACGATGGACAAGAGGTGCCGGATGCTGCTCGGCATTATCGACGCCGAAGTGTCGCGGCGGCATGAAGCGGACAGTGTTGATCCCGGCGCGCGCATCCGCCAGCTGATCGACGACATGTTCGTCTATCTGGGTGACGACAAGGATCTCGAGTTCGAACTGGAGGCGGTCGATGCGCGGGTGCGCGTCGCGGGCGACCTGTTCGATCGGATGGTCGAGAATATCCTGGGCAATGCGGTCAAGTTTGCCACGCCCGAATCGACGATCAACTGTGCGGTTACGCGATCCGGCGACATCGTGACCGTCGCGGTCGACAATGACGGGCCGGGGATCGACCCGAGTAGGACCGAGCGCATCTTCGAGCCCGGCTATTCCAGCGGCGGGGCGGACAGCCACGGCCTCGGCCTCGCCTTTGTCCGCACCGTCGCGCTGCGCGCGGGCGGCAATGTTCAGGCCTTCAACCGCGCGGGCGGGTTTCGCATCGAAATCACCCTGCCCGCGCAGGACGAACCAACACAGAACCACAGCGAAAGGGGACAAGATGAGGTCTAGTTTTCACGGGCGGCTGCTCGCCGGGGTGGCGGCGATCGCGATGCTGGGGTCGCCGCCGCTGGCGGTGAACGCGGCGGCACAGACCGCGCCCTATGACAATGAGCGCGGCGTCTATAGCTATGCGCGCGACCTCAAGGCCGTCGCGCCGAGTGTGGTCAAGGTGATCGTGCTCGGCCACAAACAGGCCGAAGGCGACCGCACTGCATCGCGCGAGCGGCAGGGCGAAGACCCGTTCCGCGGTCAGGCGACCTCCGCACAGGCGGGCGCGCAGCCCCAGGCGCCGCAGGGCGCGCCACAGCCGATCGGCAGCGGGTCGGGCGTGATCATCGATGCCGCGCGCGGCGAGATCCTGTCGAACAACCATGTTGTCGAGAAGGGGACCGCGTTCAAGGTTCAGCTCTATGACGGCCGCGTCGTCGATGCCGAGGTGGTCGGGCGCGATCCGCAGACCGACATCGCGCTGCTCCGCGTCAAGGCGACCGGGCTTCGCGCGATTGAAGTCGGCGATAGCGGGCGCATCGAGGTCGGCGACATTGCCTTTGCGGTCGGTTATCCGTTCGGGTTTGACCAGACGCTGACGATGGGCGTGATCTCCGGCCTTGGCCGCACGGGGATCGGCGACGGGCTGCAGGACTTCATCCAGACCGACGCTGCGGTAAACAGCGGCAATTCGGGCGGCGCGCTGATCGACAGCCGGGGACGGCTGATCGGCATCAACACCGCGATCTGGTCCAAGTCGGGCGACAATAGCGGCATCGCCTTTGCCGTGCCGATCAACATGGCGATGGCGGTCGCGGACCAGCTGCGCCGCAACGGCAGCGTCAAGCGCGGGCGGATCGGCGTGACGGTCGGCCCGGTGACGGTCGAGGCGGCGGGCAGCGGATCGACGCGCGGCGCGCTGGTCGCCGACGTCACACCCGATAGCCCGGCGGCAAAGGCGGGACTCAAGCCGGGCGACATCATCACGACCGCTGATGGCCGCGCGATCGAGGGGCCAGGCAATCTCACCGCGATGCTCGGCGTGCTCGAACCGGGCAAGACGATCGCACTCGGCTATCGGCGCGGAGGACAGACCGGGACTGCGCAGGTCACCGTCGAGGCACCCCGACCCGTTACCGTCACGCGACCGGCGACCGGCGGTGCTGGGCTGGCAGCGCTGGGCGCGACCTTTCGCGACGTCAACGCGACCGACAAGGTGCCGCAGCAGCTGCGCGGCGCGGTGGTCGCCAATGTCCAGCCGGGTTCAGCGGCGGCGCGCTCCGGACTTGCAGTCGGCGACATCATCGTCGGCGTGAATGGCGAACAAGTGCAGAGCGCGGCAGAACTTGCCCGCGCGTTCCAGAATGTCGCGGGTGGCGCTGTGTTGTTCGTCGCGCGGGGGAACAGCCTGGTTCAGTTGAAGCTGGAGCGGTGATGACATGCGCTGGACAGTCCCGGCGCATGTCCCCAACTTGGGTAGGCCCGTACGCTGAGTCATGCGCATGTAACCGGAAACCACGCAAGTAGTGTGGGAGGACGTTGTTCTAAACTGTCACGAATCAGGGACTTCGTGTTCAGTTTGATATGGCAACCGGGACTGAAACTGTTAGTGTTGTTCGGGCGGGGGCCACATTAAAGACGAACCTGCCTGATCGAGGGATCAGTTCGCGAGGCCGGCTTGGGAGCAGGCCCGGAGAGTGAGGAGACGAAGGTAATGGTTACGCTCAACAAGAAGATGGCGATGGCGCTGGTTGCTGCAACGATGCTGGCTTCGCCGGCGATCGCGCAGGACAAGAAGGGCACCAATCTGGGCGAGAAGGAAGCTCCGGCGACCGAAAGCTCGAAGGCGGTCGATACGCTGGCGCTCGGCTATCGCCTCGCCGACTATGCCCGCACGACCAAGGACGCTCGCGCGATGATCGTTGCGGCCAAGATGGTCGACTCGGTCACCGTCAAGGAAGGCACCGACAAGGGCTCGATCGAGGGCACCGGCAAGGGCACCGGCACCGCCAAGGTGACCAGCGCGGCCGACCTGTTCGCCGAAGCCAAGACGCTGGCCGGTGGTGACGCCGACATCGTCGCTGCGGTCGAGGCGGCGCAGGCCGAAACCTCGAAGGGTGTCGTTGGCGGCGCGATCCGCACCGTCCAGTATGTACCCGGCAACACCACCTGGAGCGTCCGCTTCGCCGCCCGTGGCGGTGAGCCGCTGGTCGTCGGCGTCCGCCGCGACTCGGCGACCCCGCTGGGTCTCAAGATCTATGACGAGAACGGCAACCTGGTGTGCCAGGACATGTCGGGCAATGTGACGCTGTATTGCCGCGTCAACCCGATCTGGACCGGTCCCTTCACGGTTCGTGCGATCAACTACGGCGCTTATGGCACCGGCGTTGCGCTGGTGACCAACTAAGCTGAATGACCGGCCGCCCCGGGATGCACATGCATTCCGGGGCGGCGGTTTTCGGACTGCGGCCGCCAGCTGCGTGGCCGCGTCTTTCCGGGGAGGGTCGCGATGCGGAACTGCGTTCCTGCAAGGCTCGTGCTGGCAATTGCCGCAACGGCGCTGAGCGCGCTTCCCGTCGGTGCGACGCTAGCCAAGCGCACCAATCTTTCCGATTCGACGCGCGAGGCGACTCCGGCCGGGCAGGCGGTAGAGGCGCTGACGCTGGCCTATCGACTCGCCGACCATGCGCGCGCTGTCGGTGACGCCCGCACGATGATCGTCGCGGCGCGGATCATGGCTTCGGCACCGGTGGGCGACGTCGAAGGTGGCCGATCGAGCGTCATGTCAGATGCGCAGGCTTTGTATGCGGAAGCCGCCAGGCTGGCCGGCGGCGACACGGCGGTGCTGACGGAGATTGAGGGTGCGCGTGCCGAAGAGGCCAAGGGCGTGCTCTGTGGTCGCCGCTGCGGTGCGATCCGTACAATCCAGCAGGTCTCGGCCGGAAGCAAATGGACGGTTCGCCTCGCGGCCCGCGGCGGAGAGCCGCTGATCGTCGGCATTCGCCGCGAAGGCGAAACCGGCATGGATCTCAAACTCTATGACGAGTTCGGCAATCTTGTTTGCCAGGATTTGTCGCAAGGCCCAACGCTTTATTGTCGGGCCAACCCGATCTGGACCGGACCATTTTTCGCCGTGGTCATCAATCACGGTGCTCGTGCGGTCGCCGTTTCAATGGTGACCAACTGATGCCGGTCGGGACCGGCCACAAGGAGGCTATATGAAGGCCCGTTTTCGCAAGCTGCTCGCGCTTCCGCTCCTGCCGGTCCTGTTAAGCGCCCAGACCGCGCCGGACATCAAGATCGAGCCGGTTCCCTCGCCCGATGTACTGCGATCCGAGGCGTTCGAAGCCGCGCAATATGCCCAGATTTCCGGTGCCGCTGCCGCGCTCGATCGCACGACCGCGCGCTTTGCGGCGGGTGGCGGGCCGCTCGCCGTGCTGGAACAGGAGCGCGACAAGAAGCTCGCCGAGATCGAGGCGGTCGATCGCCAGTTCAGTGCGCTGATCGAACGCGGCGCGCAGGTGCCAGAAGAGGAACGCCGCGCGCTGACCCAGCGCCGCGCCGTGCTGCGCGGCGAGGTCGATACGATCGAGGCAAAGATCGCCAAGGATTTCCCGCAATATTTCGATCTGACGCGCCCCAAGGCGCTCGACATCGCGGCGGTCCAGAAGCTGCTCAACCCCGATGAGGCGATGGTCGTCATCCTCGTCTCCGACGACGCCAGCTATACTTGGGCAGTGACGCGCGAGGGATCGACCTGGTCGCGGTCGGAGGCGATGAAGCAGGACGCGCTCGCCGCCAAGGTCAACACGCTGCGCGCCAGCATGGAGGTGGACGGCGCGCGCGGATCGGGCCGTCAGCCGCCGCCCGCAGCAGGCGGCGCTGCGGCAGTCGCACCGCAGGGCAAGGCGTTCGACCGCAAGCTCGCGCATGAGATTTACAAGGAACTGATTGCGCCGGTCGAAGGCGTGCTGAAGGGCAAGCAGGTGCTGCTCACCAATGTCAGCGGCCCGCTCACCTCGCTGCCGCTCGCGCTGCTCGTCACCGCGCCGCCACAGGGGTCGGATACCGATCCGGCGGCGGTGGCGACCAGCCCCTGGCTGATCGACAAATATGCGCTGGCGGAATTGCCATCGGTCTCGGCGCTGCGCTCGCTGCGCTGCCTGTTGATCGAAAAACCTGCCGACGCGCACCCGGGTTGCGACACGAAATCGGGTTCGGCCAGCTATGCGCAGGTGCGTGGCGGCGGGGTCGCGCTCGCCGCCTATGGCGCGCCGACGCTGGCAGGTGCGTACACGCCGGAGACCGGGCGCAGCGTGACCCCGGGCCTTGCCGGCCAGATGTACAAGGGCAAGCTCGCCGACCCCGAAAAGCTGCGCGCGCTCGCCTATCTGCCCCAGGCCAAGGCGGAGCTGGAAAGCCTGCAAAAGTCGTTCGGCGGGCAATCGACCGTGGTGATCGGCGATGCGGCGACCGAGACGGCAGTGAAGGCGAGCAAGGCTTTGCCTGCCGCGCGCTTCGTCGTTTTCTCGACCCATGGCCTGCTCGCGACCGAGGTTGGCGACAATGCCGAGCCGGGGCTGGTGTTCACGCCGCCCAAGCAGGCGACCGAGCTGGACGACGGGCTGCTCACCGCGTCCGAAGTCACGCAGCTCAAGATCGCCGCCGATGTCGTCGTCCTGTCCGCGTGCAATACCGCAGCGGGAGACGGAAAGAGCGCGGACGGCCTGTCCGGGCTTGCCAAGTCATTCCTGTTCGCAGGCGCTCGCTCGCTGCTGGTCAGCCATTGGGCGGTCAGCGATGCGGCGACCTCGCTGTTGATGCAGCAGACGTTCGGCAACATCCAGAAGGGCGATGTCGCCGGTCGTGCGCGCGCGCTTCAGGCGGCGATGAAAACAGTGCGCAGCGAAGGCACCGGCCAATTCGTCAGCCCCAAATATTGGGCGGCGTTCACGCTGGTCGGCGATCCGGGCAAGTGAAGTGGGGGCGCGCGACGCCCTGATGGCGATGGCGTTCTTGTTTTGCCCGATCCCGGCGCACGCGACCCAGACTGTGCCGCCTCCCGACCCGGCGGCGAAGGCTGAGGCTAATGCGCGTGCGGCGCTTTCCGCCGCGCCGCCGGGGAGTGAGGACCATGCAGCGGCGCAGGTGGTGCTGGGGTCGCTGCTCCAGGCGCGCGGGCGCGACCGGGAAGCGGAGCCGCTGCTGCGCGCTGCGCTGGATGCAGCGCTGAAGTTCGAGGGTTCAGACGGTCCCGGTGTCGCGTTTATCAGCGCGCGGCTGGCCATCACGTTGGTCGCGCAGGACCGGCTGGACGAGGCGGAGCGCATGTTGCGTCGCGCCTCGACGATCCTGACCGCGACGCGCGATGCACCCCCGCACCTCGTGGCCAGTGTGCTGATCGAATATGGCCTGTTGCTCGCGATGCTCGACCGGCATGGTGCGGCGGAAGCAAGCCTTCGCCGCGCGCTGGCGCTGGTCGATGGCGGTGCGCAAGCCGAGCCGATGGCGGTCGCCAGCGCGGTGATGGCACTTGGCATGGGGATGATGGGCCAGGGCCGCTATGCCGAGGCGGAGCCCCTGCTGCGTCGGTCGCTGGCACTGCACGAGACGCAGTTCGGGAGCGATCATTTCGAAACGCGCAAGGCGCTGGTCGCGCTGGGGATGACGTTGCGCGAGATGGGGCGCGAGGGCGAGGGCGAACCCTTTCTGCGCCGCGCGGTCTTTGCCCATGCGCTGACCGGGATCTGGGACAATATCGACGCGATCACTGCGGCGGCGGTGATGGGGCATGTGACCCGCCGCCGCAATCCGGCCGAGGCGCGGGTATTCTATGGCCGCGCCGCGCTTGGCGTGCAGCGGCGGCTGGCCAGCCATCGCGATTATGGCCCTGCGGCACAGGCCGAGCTGCGCAACTTCGCACCGATCTTCGCGGGACAGGTCGAGGCGGCGTGGCGCATGGGGGTGGCGCAGTGACGTTTGTCAGACCTTGTCGGTCGCGCCAGACTGGATGCGGGGCCAGGATGCGGCTGGTCCGATCCAACAGGAATTTCGCCCGTCCAATGCGCCCGCTGCTTCCCCTTGCCCTGATCCTTGCCGCGTTGCCGGTCGCCGCCGCGCCGATGGTGCATGATGGCCATGCCGAGGCGACGACGCCCGATGCGGTGATCGAGCGGGCCGAGCTGGTGCGTGACCTGATCGTGCGGGCGCGCAGCGACCGTGATGTCGACATGATGATCGTCGCCGCACGGATGCTGGCGACGGGAGATTTTGTGCTGGTCCGTGCGGAGAATGCGCCGATGGTGCTGGGCCGCGCGCGCACCGGCGAGGAACTGCCGGTCACGGCGCCCTCTGCATTGCTGATCGAGGCGCGTGCCTGGACTGCGGGCGATGCCGACAAGCTGGCAGCGATTGAGACAGCACTCGCCGAGGCGAGCAAGGGCATCCTGCCCGCCGCGATCGTCTATACCCATGACCTGCCCGCCGAGCGCACGCTGACGATGCGCGCGCGGGCCGAAGGCGGACGGCTGGCGCTGGTGCGGGTGCGTGGCGATGGCGATGCCGCGCTGGAACTGGCGGTCACCGATGCCAGCGGCCGGGTTGCCTGCACCGATCGCCCGGCGGTGACATCGGCGATCGCGCGGCGCGATCTGCTGTGTCGCTGGACTCCCGGGCGGACCGAGGAATATCGGATCACGTTGAAAAACAAGGGCCGTGTGTGGACCCGCGCCATATTGGTTTCAAACTGAATTAGGGGACGGACGATGTTGAGGCAGATCATGCTCGCGCTGGGAGCCCTGGGGCTTGTCGCGGCCGGCCTGCCTCCTGCGCCCGGATCGCCTCCGGCACCGGAGGCAAAGGGCCGTATCCGCGCACTCGTGATCGGCGTGGTCAATTACAAGGACGGCATCGCGTCGCCGATGATCGGCGCGTTCAACGATTCGGTGCTGATCGCCGAAACGCTGATCCGTGAAGGCGCGAAGGCGGAGGACGTGACTCTGCTGCTCGACCCGCCGCCGCCGGAACTGCTGGCGGCACGCGGCAATCCGCGGATGCGCCAGACAAGGCTGAAGCCCGATGCGGTCGGCACCCGCGCCAACATCCTCGCCGCGATGAAGCGCATCGTCGACACGACCAGGCCGGGGGACGAGGTGCTGCTCGCCTTTTCCGGGCATGGGATGCAGCAAAATGAGGCGGTGGCCGGGTCCGAGCCGGACGGGCTGGACGAGGTGTTCCTGCCCTATGATACCGGCCCCGCCAATGGATCGGAGAAGATTGAGAATGCGGTGACCGATGACGAGATCGGCGCGGTGATCGACGCGATCCGGGCCAAGGGCGGCAACGTCACCTATATCGCCGATTTCTGCCATTCGGGCGATTCGAACCGCGATGCTGCGGGCAAGGACAATGGCGCGCCGACCTCAGCCAAGCTCGGCCTGAAGGTCAGCCGCAAGTTCGCGACGGTCAGCGACGGCAATTTCGTGCGCGATCTGGCGGTCGAGACGTCGAAGGGCAAGGCGGGCTGGGGTGCCTATGTCGGGCTGCTCGCGGTCCCCTCGGCACAGCAGGCCAAGCAATATCAGGCGCCACGCTATGCCGATCCGCTGGAACAGGCGGCGCATGGGCTGCTGACCGTCTATGCGATGGCCAATTGGAACAACCCGCGCGTCTATTCCTATCGTGACCTGGCCAACCGCATCACTGCGGGCATTGACGGGCACAAGTCGCCACGCCCCGAATTCGACGGCGATCTCGATCGACCCGTGATGGGCGGCCTGATGAAGACCGCAGTTGCGGCCGCAGGCGGTGGCAGCTGGGCGGTGTACAAGCCCGCGCGCGTCTTCACCGCCGAGACCAAGTCGACCGACCCGGTGAAGCTCGAACAGCTGGAGATGAGCGCGGGGCAGTTGCAGGGCGTGGTCGAGGGAACGATCATCGGGCTCGCGCTCACCTCGCCCGCAGGGGACAAGACGATCCTCTATGGCCGGGTCGACAAGGCCGATGCCTATAAGGCGATCCTGGTCCCCACCGCATTCGGCGACATTCCGGCGGAAGCGTGGAACGACGTTCGCGACATCGACGGCAAGCCGTTGTCGCGCGAGGTGCGGCTCGTTGCAACGATCGAGCAGCAGCCGGTCCAGCTCGACTATCGCATCGCGCTGCCCGCTACTCCGGCAAGCCCGAGCGCGGTGCAGGCGGCGGCGCTGGCCGCGCTCAAGGAGATCAAGCCGGCCGATATCGGCGCGACCTTCGTCCAGCCGGGGGAGACGGCGGACCTGATCCTTGCCTTCAACGGCGACAAGCTCGCATTGACCCAGCCGCCTGGCCAGGTGACTGCAGACTTTGGTGCGATCGACCTTGCCGCGGAAATGGCGAAGGGGGGCAGCAATCCCACGCTCCGCGTCCGCTTTGCGATCGGCGGCGCGCTGGTCAAGGCGACGCGGTTCAGCCGGCTCCAGCGGGTGCTGGCCAGCCCCGCGCTGGCGACCGGCGAGCCGGGTGAGGATCCGGCAAAGAATGTCTCGGTCGAATTCTATGTCGGCCGGCCCAAGGCGCTGGCGGCGGGCGCACCCTGCCCGGATACGACCGCGGATTATTATGCGGTGGACAAGGATGCGCAGCGCGTCGGCGGCGACGGCAGCGAGGCGGGGGCATTCCGCTTCCAGCGCTGCGACTGGCTGTTCGTCAAGGTGACCAACACCGGCAAGACCGACGTTTATGTCAATCCGCTGATCTTCTCCCCTGATGGCGGCATCCTGTTGTTCGACGGGCAGGACGGTCGGTTCAAGATCAAGGCCGACAACCCGACCCGGCTGCGCGCGGGCGAAAGCGGGGTGCTGCAATATAGCCTGACCGATGCCAGCCCCGGCGGCGATCTGCGCGACGATCTGGTGCTGCTGGTCAGCGATGTCACCGACGGCGTGCCGCTGAGCTACGCCCGGCTGGCGCAATGCCCGGTTGTACCAGGGCCGGAGGATGGCGCGGCTTGTGCCACCGCCGCAGGACCGACGCTGGCCGGAACGCGGATGCGCAACAATGGCGGCGCGGGGACGGGGATCGAGGACTTGATCGATGCCGCGCTGGTCGGATCGACCACGCGCAGCGGCCCGGCAAAGAAGCCGACCGCGGTGTCCGCGCTGCGCTTCAGCTGGCAGACCGAACGCACCGGCGGGCAATGATTGCCATGGCGCACTGAATAGGGCAGGTTCGACCCATCACTGAACGGGGGTATGCAGTGGTGAGGGGAAACTGGATGATCGCGGCGCTGTGCCCCGCTTTGGTTGCGGGGCCGGCAGCGGCGCGCGACGGAGCGCAGAGCGCTTCGCCCGCTCCGGCGTCCATTACGACGATTGCAGTCGATGCGCGCGCGCTGCTGATGGCCGAAACGAGCGTGCACAGCGGTGATGTTGAGGCACCGCGACGATTCCCGGCTGTGTCGCATCGCGGAGCCTGGCCGGAGGGGCGCTGGCAGCTTGTCGCGATGACTCCCTTGGAGGGCGCGACCAAGGTCGTATCCCATGCTCTGCCCAGCATTCCGCTGCCGCCCGCCGAATGGCATGTTCTGCCGCAGATCCTCCGCAAGTCGCGGATCGACGCCGCGCCGGTCGAGCGCATGTCGCTGGAGGGGACCGCCGACTATCGCCGCACGCGCAATTTCGGGCTCGACGCGCGGCTCGAACTACGGCTCGACGGGCGTGAGGATAGCGCTATGGTGCGCCTTGGAGGCCAGCTTGGTGGCGCAATCCGGACACTGGAGCGCCGCTGATTCATGAATTTACCGGAACGCGAATCGCCGCATAAGGCGCGCTTTGCGGCTGCGCTTGATGCACTGGTCGCAGCGGCGAAGGACGATGCCCGGACCCTCGCCGGACTGTCCGCAGCAGCTCAGGAACATGGGCTGGGAATGCGCGCGCTGGAAATCGCGACAATGGCGCGCAACCTTGCGCCCGACGATGCACAGGTGCGCGCGGTAACCGGGCGGGCGATGGCCGCCGGCGTGCCGCGCTGGCATCACAATATCCTGCGCGATCTTCAGCGCAATGCGGCCTATCGCGCCGCGCTGGAACAGGTGGTTCGTCCCGGCGACCGCGTGCTCGATATCGGCGCGGGCAGCGGCCTGCTGTCGATGATCGCGGCGCGCGCCGGGGCGGCGCAGGTCGTGGCGTGCGAGGTGAATCCCGGCGTCGCCGACGCGGCCAAGCGCACCGTCGCGCATAACGGTTTTGCCGATCGCATCACGATCGTCCCGCTTTATTCGACCGAGGTTGAGCTCGACCGCGACCTGGGCGGCCCTGTCGATGTGATCGTGCAGGAGGTCATCGCCCACGACATGCTGTGCGAAGGCGTGCTGCCCGCGCTCGCCGATGCGGTGCCGCGCTTCCTCAAGCCCGGCGGGCGGGTGGTACCAGAACGCGCGCAACTGCGTGTCGCGCTCGCCTATTGGCCACATGCCAAGGCGCGCGAGCTAGACGATGTCGAGGGATTCGACCTGTCACCGTTCGGCACGCTCGCGCACTATCCGCTGGAAGCGGCTTCGAATGATCCGAGCATCGCGTTGCGCAGCGAGTCCGTTGACCTGTTCGCCTGGGATCTCGCATCTGGCGGCCCCTATGGCCCCGGTCGCGCCAATACCGTTTTAACGGTGCGTGACGGCACCGCGAACGGGGTGATCCAGTGGATCCATATCGATCTGATCGACGGCGTGACCTATGAGAATGCGCCGGGTCGCGGACCCAGTTCGTCCTGGGCTTGCCTGTTCTATCCCTTTGCCTGCGGACCGGTCCCTGCGGGTACGGCGATGCGGGTACATGGTGCGCACAGCCTGATCGCGATGCGCATCTGGGCGGAGCCGCAGGCAGCGGGGTAATAGCCTCCGCAGGGTGGTGGCCAGAGATTGGCAACCCCTTTGCATCGTCTAGGCCGCCGCCGCCCGCCTGACGTGTGCCAACCCCATCGCAGTGCAACGATCTGTAAAAACCAGTTGGCGCGCGCATTTGTTAGCGCTACCAAAAGAAGAGGCTTCACCCAGAAGGCGGCCCATAGGAGAGAGAAATGAAGCGACGCGTGACCCTGTCCGTCCTGCTGCTCGGCGCGTGCATCGCCGCGTGCAGCACCGGCAGCGCCGACAATCAGGCCGAGCCGGCCGGCAATGCCAGCGTCGCCCGTGCGCCCGACGGCCGCGCCTATCGCGACCAGCCGCTGGTGACCGAAATTTTCACCGCCGACCCCTCGGCCCATGTCTTCAACGGCAAAATCTATGTCTATCCCAGCCACGACATCGACGCGGGCGTCGCCGATGACGATCTGGGCAACCAATATGCGATGCGCGACTATCGCGTGCTGAGCATGGACAGGATCGGCGGGCCGGTGACGATTGGCCCCGTGGCGCTCGACGTGAAGGACGTGCCATGGGCGTCGCAGCAGATGTGGGCACCCGACGCGGCGTACAAGGACGGCACCTATTATCTGTATTTCCCGGCGCGCGACAAAACCAAGGACAAGAACGGCCTTGGCGCATTTCGCATCGGCGTTGCGACGTCGAAGAACCCGATGGGACCGTTCGTACCGGAGCCGAATTATATCCCCGGCAGCTTCTCGATGGATCCGGCGGTGTTCACCGATGAAGACGGCACCAGCTACATGTATTTCGGCGGCATCTGGGGCGGGCAGCTGCAGCGCTGGAAGGACGGCGTCTATGACCCCAACGGTTCCGACACCGACTTGATGCAGGACGACAAGCCCGCGCTGTCGGGCAAGGTCGTCAAGATGAACCCGGACATGAAGACCTTTGCTGAGCCGGTGCGCGACGCGGTGATCCTGGACGAAAAGGGCAAGCCGGTGCTGGGCGGCGACCATGACCGGCGCTTTTTCGAGGCGGCCTGGGTATTCAAGCGCGGCGGGAAATATTATTACACCTATTCCACCGGCGACACGCATTTCGTGAATTATGCGATCGGCGACAATCCCTATGGGCCGTTCACCTTCAAGGGCCATATTTTGAAGCCCGTGCAGGGCTGGACGTCGCATCATTCGATCATCGAATGGGGCGGGAAATGGTGGCTGTTCTACCATGACACGCAGCTGAGCGGGAAAAACCATCTGCGCAGCGCCAAGGTGACCGAACTCAAGTTCAATGCCGACGGCACGATCCCCACCATCGACCCGTTCCTGCCCTGATGTTCCTGGGGATCGACATCGGCACGTCGGGCGTGAAGGCGGTGGCGCTGGACGAAACCGGCGCCGTCGCGGGGCAGGGTACGGCTGCGCTCACGGTCCAACGGCCGCAGCCGGGCTGGTCGGAGCAGGATCCGGCGGCCTGGTGGCTGGCGACCACCGCTGCGGTGCAGGCGATCGACCCGGCGGTGCGGCGGTCGATCCGGGGCGTGGGCATTGCCGGGCAAATGCACGGCGCGACGTTGCTCGACGCGGACGACAAGCCGCTGCGCCCCGCGATCCTGTGGAATGACGGGCGCTGCGAGGTCGAGTGCGCTGAGCTGGAGGCCGCAGTCCCCGATCTGCGCGCGGTGACCGGCAACATCGCGATGCCGGGCTTTACCGCGCCCAAATTGCTGTGGGTGCGCAAGCATGAGCCGGAGCTGTTCGCGCAGGTCCGCAGCGTGCTGCTGCCCAAGGATTATGTCCGGTTGATGATGACCGGCGACAAGGCGTCGGACCTGTCGGATTCGGCCGGAACCTTGTGGGTCGATGTCGCCCGGCGCGACTGGAGCGACGACATTCTTGCCGCGACCGGCCTGTCGCAGGCGGCGATGCCCAAGCTGTTCGAGGGGAGCGCGGTCACGGGATCGCTGCGCCCCGAAGTTGCCGAGCTGTGGGGGATGCCCCGGGTTCCGGTGATCGCGGGCGGCGGCGACAATGCCGCTGGCGCGGTCGGGGTCGGCGTGGTGCGCGATGGCGATGCGCTGCTGTCGCTCGGCACGTCGGGGGTGATCTTTGTCGCGACCGATCAGTTCCGCCCCAATCCGGCGCGCGCGGTCCATGCATTCTGCCACTGCCTGCCCGGCATGTGGCACCAGATGAGCGTCCACCTCTCCGCCGCATCATGCATCGACTGGGTCGCGCGGCTGACCGGCGCGGCGGGGGCGGCCGATTTGTTCGCGCGCGCCGAAGCATCGGGGCCGGGAACGGGTGGGGAGCTGTTCCTGCCCTATCTCTCCGGCGAGCGCACGCCGCACAATGATGCGCAGGTGCGTGGCGCGTTCCTGGGGCTCGACAACGACACCGATCCGGGGCGGCTGGCGCAGGCGGTGCTGGAGGGCGTCGCCTTTGCGCTTGCCGACGGGCTCGACGCGCTGCGCGACGCGGGAACGCAGGTGTCGCAGCTGTCGGTGATCGGCGGTGGCGCGCGATCGGGCTATTGGGGCCGGATCATCGCCGCCGCGTTCGAGGTGCCGCTGGTCTATTTGAAGGGCGGCGAGGTCGGCCCGGCACTCGGCGCGGCGCGGCTCGCCCAGCTCGCGGTCGATGGCGGCGATCCCGCCAGCGTCTGCGCCGCGCCGCCGGTGTCGCAGCGCATCGAACCCGAAGCCGACCTGATCGAGCGCCTTGCCACGCGCAAGGCGCTGTTCTGCCAAGCCTATCCCCGCATCACGCCCAAGAAAGGTCTGTAACCATGTCCGCCGCCGACTATTTCGCCGACTTCCCCACGATCGCGTTCGAGGGGCCGGACAGCGACAATGAGCTCGCCTACCGCTTCTACGACAAGAACCGCGTCGTGTTCGGCAAGACAATGGAGGAGTATCTCCGCTTCGCCGTGTGCATGTGGCACACCTTCTGCTGGCCGGGGTCGGACGTGTTCGGCGCGGGCACGTTCCAGCGCCCGTGGCTGGCCAATCCCGACGCGACGCAGGCGGCTGCGATGAAGCGCGAAACCGCGCTGGGCTTCGTGCAGAAGCTCGATCTGCCCTTTTACTGCTTCCACGATGTCGATGTGATGGAGGCCGCGACCGATGTCGCCTCGTATCAGCGCAATTTCGCGACTGCGGTCGATCATCTCGAGGCGCTGCAGGCCCAGACCGGGCGCAAGCTGCTCTGGGGCACCGCGAACCTGTTCTCCGACCCGCGCTATGCGGCGGGCGCGGCGACCAGCCCCGATCCCGAAGTCTATGCCTGGGCCGCGCTGCAGGTCCGCTCGGCGCTCGACGCGACCAAGCGGCTGGGTGGCGCCAATTATGTGCTGTGGGGCGGTCGCGAGGGCTATGAGACGCTGACCAACACCGATCTGAAGCGTGAGCTCGACAATTTCGGGCGGTTCCTCGCCCTTGTCGTCGAGCACAAGCACAAGATCGGCTTCACCGGCACGATCCTGATCGAGCCCAAGCCGCACGAGCCGACCAAGCATCAGTACGACTTCGATTCGGCGACGGTCTATGGCTTCCTCAAGCGCTACGGTCTCGAGAAGGAAGTGTGCGTCAACATCGAGGCGAACCACGCCACACTGTCGGGCCACACGTTCGAGCATGAGATCGCGACTGCCGCAGCCTTCGGCATTTTCGGGTCGATCGACGCCAATCGCGGCGATCACCAGAATGGCTGGGACACCGATCAATTCCCCAACTCGGTCGAGGAAACGACGCTGGCGATGCTCGAAATCGTCCGGGCGGGCGGGTTCACCACCGGCGGCTTCAACTTCGACGCCAAGGTGCGCCGCCAGTCGGTCGATGCCGTTGACCTGTTCCACGGCCATATCGGCGGCGTCGATGTCGTCGCGGCGGCTTTGCTCAATGCCGAGCGGATCATCGCCGACGGGCGGATCGATGCGTTCAAGGCGCAGCGCTACGCTGGCTGGGACGGCGCGCTCGGCCAGATGATCCATCGTGACGGCACCAGCCTGTCCGATATCGCCGACCATGCGATCAACGCCAATCTCGATCCCAAACACCGTTCCGGCAAGCAGGAGCGGCTGGAAAACCTCATCAACCGCTTCGTGTGATGCGCGCTGTGGCCATGGCCCTGCGGGGCTGTGGCCACAGCGACCCCCGCTGTTTCACCTTCGACAAAGGCCAACGCGCCATTGCGCGTCGGCCTTTGTCTGTCGGTGCCGAACAATCCCGCAAACCATCGCAGCGCGGCAACATAATGGGTATGTCGTCACAAGCACGTAACAAGTTTTCTGCACCGGCATTTCAAGCCGAAGGGGGAATGCGGTGGTCATCTAACCGGCAATTCGCCAATCATTGCCGCTGCGATCAGCAGTGATGCGCCCCATTCGGTTTGGAGAGGCCGGTGCGCTGAAGCCGACGGGCTGCTGAGCGCCGGAATAACAATCACACACAGCACGGATCATCGCGATCCCGGTCTTTCAACTGGCCGGGAGTCGTCGTCGCGCGCGCCCGATCTGCGGCGCGCGGGCAGCGGACAATTGAGAGAAAAGGGGACCCTATATGCACGGCACGTTCAACCGGCTTGATCGCACAAGCCAGCTTCTTCTTGGCGTCGCGCTCGCCGCGCTGACGGCAGTTCCGGCTGCGGCCCAGACCGCCGCGCCTGTCACGGGCGATGACACCGTTGTCGATGAGGAAATCGTTGTCTCCGGCTATCGCCGCAGCCTTGAAGAGGCGATCGACATCAAGCGCAAGACGGTCGGCTTTTCCGATTCAATCGTCGCCACCGACATCGCTGACTTCCCCGAGCAGAATTTGTCCGAAGCGCTGCAGCGCGTCCCCGGCGTGACGATCGAGCGCGAAAAGGGGCTGGGCACCCGCGTCAATGTGCGTGGCCTGCCGACCGAATTCACCTTCGTGTCGATCAACAAGCTGGCAACCGCATCGGGTTCGGGCGGCCGCGACGTCGAATTCGACATCTTCGCGTCCGAACTGATCCAGTCGGTCACGGTCCAGAAGTCGCCGACCGCCGCCGATGAAGAAGGCGGCATTGCCGGTTCGGTTTCGATCCGCACGGCGCGTCCGTTCGACAATCCCGGCCTGCGTCTGGTCGGCGGTGTCGAGGGTGCCTACAACTCGATCTCCGAAAAGATCGACCCGAATTTCTCCTTTCTCGCCAGCAACACCTTCGGCGACTTCGGCGTGCTGCTGTCGGTCGCCAAGCAGCAGCGCACCAACCGCACCGATTCGAATTCGGGCATCAACTTCCGCCCGATCGCACGCTGGACAGACCGCACCGGCACCGTTTACCGCAACCAGGCGATCTCGGTGCTGCAGCGTGACGCCGGCATCACCTTCACCGATGCGATGAAGAACAAGATCGTGTTTCTCGACAAGGTCGGCGACCGCGTTTACCAGAATGAACAGGATCGCCTCGGCATCTCTGGCTCGGTCCAGTACAAGCCGAGCGACAGTTTCAGCCTCGCCTTCGACGCCTTTATCGGCTCCTATGACTCGGTCGAGGACGAATATGACGCCGCCGGCTATTCGGCTTCGAGCAACTCGACGCTGGAAACGATTCACGCATTCGATGCGACCACGCTGAGCGACAGCGGCATCGTCGTCCTGCGCGACGTATCCTACACCAACACCCAGCATGAGTTCCTGAGCAAGGAATATCTCACCGAGACCGATTATCGCCAGTTCGGTGGTGAGATGAATTGGGAAACCGGCAACTGGAAGATCACCGCGCTGGGCGGTTACTCGGGTGCCAAGCGAACGCTCGATTACGCCAACCTCAAGCATGTCGCCTATGCGCCGTCGCGCACCCGCTATACCGAGACCGGCGGCGAAACGATCCCGAGCGCCAATCCCAACACGATCGACATGTATAACGCGCCCTCGCGCTATCTGTTCGAAGCGTATGAAACGACGCGCGAGGAGGTCAAGGACGACAAATACGCCGCCCAGATCGACGTGAGCTACAGCTTCGACGACCTGTTCATCAAGCGGATCAATGTCGGCGGGCGCTACACGAACAAAAGCAACCAGCGCCAATATGGCGAGGAGCGAATCCAGGGCCCGACGCGCGGCAGCACCGCTTATGTCAATGTGCGCAAGCTCGGCGACAGTCCCCTGACCAACGTGATCGATATCGTTGGCGGCAAAGACTATCAGGCGCGCGACCTGAGCTGGGCACAGATCTCGAACGATTATGCGCGCAGCTTCTTCCGTCCGGACGGGTTCGTCACCCCCTTCGCCAACGCCAATTACGCCAAGGTGCGGGAAGAGACGTTCGCAGGCTATGCGATGGTCGATTTCGAGTTCGATATTGCGGTGCCGGTGTTCGTCAATCTGGGTGGACGCTATCTGCGCACGGATATTCACTCGGAAGGGTTTCACCAGATTCAGAACCCCAACGGCACGACCGGCCTGACCCCGGCACCGGTGGCGAGCGAGGGCAGCTATGAGAAGTTCCTGCCGTCGTTCAACGTCCATGCCGAACTGACCGACAGCCTGATCCTGCGCGCCGCCGCGTCGCAGACGCTGATCCGCCCGGCGCTGACCGATCTCGCGTACAAGCGCACCGCCAGCTACAGCAGCTTCCGCTTCACCGACGGCAATCCCGGCCTCAAGCCGACCTATGCCGATCAGTGGGAAGTGGGCGTCGAGAAGTATCTTGGCGGTGGCGGCATCCTGTCCGCGTCCTATTTCTGGAAGAAGATCAAGGGCGTGGTCCAGAACCAACTGACCGGGGTTGTCGAGGACGTGACCGTCTACAACGCCAATGGCACGGTCAACGGCATCTACGACTTTGATGTGTATCAGCCGGTCAATGCTGCCGGTTCTTACAAGGTCAGCGGTGTCGAGCTGAACGCCGTGATCCCGTTCGGCATGTTCGCCGATTGGGCCGACGGGTTCGGTGTCAACGCCAACGCGACCTTCCTTGACAGCTCGCTGACCGGCCAGTCATCGCTCGGCATCCCGACCGCGCCGATCGGTCTGTCCGATACCAGCTACAATGCCACTGTCTTCTACGACAAGGGTCCGATCTCGGTCCGCGTGTCGTATAACCGCAAGGGAGCCTATGTGGAGCGGATCGAGCGGAACATGTATCCGGTCTATCGCGACGCCTATGGCCAGTTCGACATCGCCGCCAGCTATCAGCTGACGCGCAATTTCCGCGTCGAGCTGCAGGGCATCAATATCGGCAATTCCAAGACCACCGGTTACACGATGGATCCGTCCTTCCCGACCACCTATGAGTTTTCGGGAAGCCGGATCAGCCTGGGCGTGCGCGCCCAGTTCTGAGTTGCCGCCTGCCCCGTCGTTTCGGCGGCGGGGCCGGTTGGTACAAATCTGTCACAATCCATTGATACCGCGCGGACCGGCGGCCATTGTGGTGTGCCGGTCCGCAGCCCGGAGCTTTATTTGATGATCTCACGCCTTGCCCTTGTCGCCCTGCTCGCCCTCACCGCGCCGACCGCGCTGGCGCAGGAAGCGGTGCCGGTTCCGGCACAGGGCGCGCAGGCGGATGCGCGCGCGCCGGGTGGCGCGCGCCGGGTGGAGGATGACCGGAGCGACGCCTATCGCAAGCTTCTCGCCAAGGCGAAGGTGCGCAAGGTCATCCTGCTGATCGGCGACGGCATGGGCGATTCGGAAATCACCATCGCGCGCAACTATGCCGAAGGCGCCGGCGGCCATTTCAAAGGCATCGACGCGCTGCCCTTTACCGGCCAGATGACGCATTATTCGCTCGACCGCGAAACCGGGAAGCCCAATTATGTCGGCGACAGCGCCGCGACGGCGACCGCCTGGGCGTCGGGCGTGAAAAGCTATAATGGCGCGATCGGGGTGGACATTCATGGCAAGCCGCACCGCACCTTGATCCAGATCGCCAAGGCCGCGGGGATCGCCACCGGCAACGTCTCGACTGCCGAGATTCAGGACGCGACGCCGGCCGCATTGGTCGCGCACGTCACCCAGCGCAAATGCTATGGGCCGGAGGCGACCAGCAAGACCTGCCCGACCAATGCGCTTGAAAATGGTGGGCTGGGATCAATCACAGAGCAGCTGCTCGACACGCGTCCCGACCTGATCCTGGGCGGCGGCGCGGCGAGTTTTGCCGAGAGTGCGAAGGCCGGCAAGTTCGCCGGACGCACGCTGATGGATCAGGCACAGGCGCGCGGGTTCCGCATCGTCCGCGACGCTGCCGAGCTCGACGCGGTGAATCGTGCCGACACCCGCCAGCCGTTGATCGGGCTGTTCGCACCGGGCAACATGCCGGTCCGCTGGATCGGACCACGTGCAAGCGTGCGCGGCAATATCGACAAGCCCGCCGTCACCTGCCAGCCCAACCCGGCGCGCACGGCCGAGCTGCCGACGCTCGCGGCGATGACGCGCAAGGCGATCGCGCTGCTCAAGGATAACCGCAAGGGCTTTTTCCTCCAGGTCGAGGGGGCGTCGATCGACAAGCAGGATCATGCCGCCAATCCGTGCGGCCAGATCGGCGAGACGGTCGACCTGGACGAAGCGGTCCAGGCCGCGCTCGAATTCGCACGGGCCGATGGCAACACGCTGGTGATCGTCACCGCTGACCATGCGCATACCAGCCTGATCGTCGGCAATGGCAGCCGCGCACCGGGCCTGACGGCCGCGCTCAACACCCGCGATGGCGGTGTGATGACGGTCCATTACGGAACGGCGGAGGAAGGGTCGCAGGGCCATACCGGCGGTCAGCTGCGGATCGCCGCCTATGGTCCGCGCGCGGTAAATGTCAGCGGCCTGCTCGACCAGACCGACCTTCATTACATCATCCGGGATGCGCTTGGGCTGGATTGAACGGGTCCTCCGGCCCGGATCCGGGCTGAAGTCGCCATCCGCGTGAAATAGCTGCGGCATATGCCAGCATCTGCCTCGCCATCGGTCAGATGCTGGCATTCCGCTCCACGGGTTGGTGCGTGCTGGCGCTCTCGGCTTTCGGATGAGGTTGCGTCGTTCACGCAATCTTGGCGTTGTGCCACAGCATATAGGCGGCAACGACGAAGATCAGACCGGCAAAGACCAGCGTCAGCTTCCCGTTGTCCGAGAGCTTGCGCGCAACGGCAGCACCGGCCACACCACCCAACATGCCGCCGGCGATGAACAGGCCAGCCAGCGTCCAGTCGACGAGACCGGAAAATGCGTAGTTGGCCGCAGTAGTCAGGCCGAAGGCGGTCACTGCAACCAGGCTGGTGCCGACTGCGTTGACGATCGGCATCCCCGTGGACGCGACCAGGCCCGGTACAATCAGGAAGCCGCCCCCAATGCCGAAAAAGCCCGAAAAGCCACCGCTGCCAAGACCATAGCCGAGCACGCGCGGCGCATTGGTGCGGGTGCATTGCGCCGTCGGGTCGCCCTTCGCCTTGCGCCCGCGGATCATCAGGACACCGACTGCGATCATCACCAGGGCGAACAGAAACAGCAGCTTCTGACCGTCCACTGCCTTGCCCAGCGTCGATCCGGCGAACGCGCCGACAATGCCCGCTGCGGCGTACATACCGCCGCAGCGCCATTTGACGGTATGCGCGCGCGCATGGCTGGCAAGACTGGTCGCCGCATTCGCCGCCACTGCCAGTGCGGAGGTACCGATCGCAACATGCGGGTTGGCGACGCCGACGACATAGACCATCAGCGGGACGGCCAGGATCGACCCGCCTCCGCCGACGAGCCCCAGCGAAAAGCCGACCAGCCCGCCCGAGAACAGGCCGAGCAGCGTGTGTGCGGCATCAAGCATGACGCGCCATCGCTCCGTCGCCGCAGGTCCGGTCAGAGTGCATCGAGCGGAATCTTGAGGTAGCGGGTTCCGTTGTCCTCGGGCTCAGGCAGGCGGCCGCCGCGCATGTTCACCTGAATCGACGGCAGGATCAGCCGTGGCATGTCGAGCGTGCGGTCGCGATCCGTCCGCATCGCGACGAACGCATCCTCATCAATGCCATCATGCACATGGACATTGCCGTCGCGTTGCGCACCGATGGTGGTTTCCCAGCGAAAGACGTCGCGGCCCGGCGCCTTATAGTCATGGCACAGGAACAGCCGCGCTTCACGCGGGAGCGCAAGCAGGCGGCGGATCGAGCGGTATAGCCGTCGCGCGTCGCCGCCCGGGAAATCGGCGCGCGCCGTGCCGAAATCGGGCATGAAGAGCGTATCGCCCGTGAACACCGCATCGCCGATGACGAAGGCAAGGTCAGCCGGGGTGTGGCCGGGAACGGCGAGCGCTGTGGCGCGGATCGACCCGAGCTGGAAGGTGTCGCCGTCATCGAACAGCCGGTCGAACTGTGACCCGTCCCGCTCGAATGCGGAGCCAGCGTTGAACAGCTTGCCGAATGTATCCTGGACGGTCGTGATGTGGCAGCCGATCGCCAGCTTGCCGCCCAGCTGCGCTTGTAGCCAGGGGGCGGCGGAGAGGTGGTCGGCATGGACATGGGTTTCGAGCAGCCATTCGACGGTCAGCCCGCGCGCCTTCACATAATCGACGATCGCTTGTGCCGAGCCATGGCTGGTGCGTCCGGACGCGGGGTCGAAGTCGAGCACGCTGTCGATGATCGCGGCGACGCGCGTGACCGGATCATGGACCACATAGCTGACGGTGAACGTCGCCGCATCGAAGAAGCCGCGCACGATCGGGACCGGCATTCCGTCATTGCGGCAGGAGCGGACAATGTCCGCCGCCTGGGCCAGCGCCGTGTCGTGATGGGTCATGATCAGCTACTCCCGAGTTGCGTCCTCGGAATATTAAATAGCCCTTATATTCGTTATTGTCAATATAATGGTCGGTTCAAGCCTGCTTAGCTTCCGGCTCACGGCAGGCGCTGCACAGCGCGTCGAAGATCCGACCGACCTGAGGGTCCGAGATCGAATAATAACGCAGTTGTTGATCGACCCGCGCCGCTACTGCGCCAGCGTCGCGGAGCAGCGCGAGATGTTGGGACACCGCCGATTGGGACAGGCCGGTCACCTCGATCAGCTCCCCCACGGAAGCTTCTCCCGCCGACAAGCGGCACAGGATCAGCAGCCGCGCCGGGTTGGCGAGCGCGCGCAGATGGCGGGCGAGGCCATCCGCCTGTACGCGCATTTCGTCGAGGGATAGGTCCAGTGCGCTCATTGAAATGCCTTTGTCATGGGCCGTTCGTCATCGCGCAGCACCACATAGATGGCGGGGATGACGAGCACGGTCAGCAGTGTCGAGGAAGCCAAGCCGAACAACAGCGAAATCGCAAGCCCCTGAAAGATCGGATCAGTCAAGATCACAGCCGCGCCGATCATCGCCGCAGCGGCCGTCAGCACGATCGGCTTGAACCGGATCATCCCCGCCTCCAGCAGCGTGTCGCGCAGCGATTTGTCCTCCGAACGGGCATGGCGGATGAAATCCACCAGCAGGATCGAGTTCCGCACGATGATCCCGGCAAGCGCGATAAAGCCGATCATCGAGGTCGCGGTGAAGGGCGCGCCGAACAGCATATGGCCAAGGACAATGCCGACCAGCGTGAGCGGGATCGGGGTCAGGATCACCAGCGGGATCTTGAAATTGCCGAACTGCGCAACGACCAGCACATAGATGCCGAGCAGCGCGACCATGAACGCCGCACCCATGTCGCGGAACGTGACCCAGGTGATCTCCCATTCCCCATCCCACAGCAGCGAGGGGATGCTCTCATCCTCGGGCTGGCCGTTCAGGCGGATCTCGGGCTTGGGCAGGCCGCGCGCGCCCCAGTCATGCGCGTCGATCGCATCGTTGACGGCGAGCATCCCGTAGATCGGTGCTTCGTAGCGGCCAGCCAGTTCGGCGCTGACCATCGTCGCCCCGCGCCCGTCGCGGCGGAAGATCGCCGGATCGGCCGTGACCATCCGCGCCTCGACCAGCTCGCCAAGCGGTACCAGCTGCGGCCCGGCGGCCCCGCGCGTCACCGCGACCGGAGTCGCGGCCAGCGCCTGGCTCCAGCTGCGCTGCGACTGGTCGAGGCCGATCTGGATCGGCAGCGCGTCGCGCCCGTCGCCCTGCGGCGCATGACCGACGACGGTATTGCCCATCAGCGCGCCGATCGAATCGAACAGCTGGCGTTCGGACAGGCCGTAATAGTCCAGCCGATCGCGCTGCGGGATCAGCCGCAGCTCGGGCACCGGCGCGCCGAAGCTGTTGTCGACATCGACGACGAAGGGGACCGAGCGGAACAGCTTCTCCACCTCGGTCGCGACGTTGCGGCGGGTCGCTTCGTCCGGGCCGTAGATCTCGGCGAGCAGCGTTGCCATGACCGGCGGACCGGGCGGCGTTTCGACGACCTTGATCGACCCACCGGCGGGTAGCGGCAGCGCCTTGAGCCGTTCGCGCAGCGCGACGGCGACGTCATGGCTGGCGCGCGCGCGCTCCTCCTTGGGCGCAAGCGTCAGCATCAAATCGCCCATCCACGGCTTGTCGCGCAGGAAATAGTGGCGGACCAGGCCGTTGAAGTTGAACGGAGCGGAGGTCCCGGCATAGGCCTCCATCGCCGTCACCTCGGGCACGGTGCGCGCCGCTGCCGCCGCCTGTTCCAGCAGGCGCGACGTTGCCTCCAGGCTGGTTCCTTCGGGCAGATCGACGACCAGCTGCACCTCCGACTTGTTGTCGAACGGAAGCAGCTTCACCGTCACCGCCTTGAAGTAGAACATCGATCCGGCGAGCAAGGTCGCCAGCCCGACCACAATCAGGAAGGTCCAGGCGCTGCGTCGGGTGGCGATCACCCGCGCGGCAACGCGGCCATACAGCGCGCCGAGCTTGCCGCCATGGGCGTCATGCTGGCCATGGCCTGCGGCAAGCGTCTTGCGGGCGAAGCGGATCATCAGCCACGGGGCGATGATCACCGCGACGAAGAAGGAGAAGATCATTGCCGCCGATGCGTTGATCGGGATCGGCGCCATGTACGGCCCCATCAGGCCCGACACGAACAGCATCGGCAACAGCGCGGCGACCACGGTCAGCGTTGCGACGATGGTCGGGTTGCCGACTTCCGCCACTGCATCGATCGCAGCGGACACGCGGGTGCGGCCACCCTCGGACCCGACATCGCCCATCGCCCAGTGGCGCGCGATATTCTCGATCATCACGATCGCGTCGTCGACGAGGATGCCGATCGAAAAGATCAGCGCGAACAGGCTGACCCGGTTGATCGTGAAGCCCATCAGGTTCGATGCGAACATGGTGAGCAGGATGGTGGTGGGGATGACGATCGCGGTCACCCCCGCTTCGCGCCAGCCGATCGCAAAGCCGATCAGCAGCACGATCGACACGGTGGCGAGCGCGAGGTGGAACAACAGTTCATTCGCCTTGTGGTCGGCGGTCTCGCCATAGTTGCGCGTGACCGCGACGGTGACGGTATCGGGGATCAGACTGCCCTTCAGCCGCTCGACCCGATCGGTGATCGCGTGCGACACGGTGACCGCATTGGCCCCGGCGCGCTTGGCGATGGCGAGGCTGACCGCCGGAGCGCTCGACCAGCGATCACCGTCGCGCGCCCAGCGCCACGCGCGCGCCTGATCCTGGGTCGGCGCTTCGCTGACGTCGGCCACATCGCGCAGATAGACGGGCGCGCCCGAGATCGAACGCACCACCAGCGCGCCGACCGCTTCAGCGGACTCGAGCGTGCGGCCGGCCACGACCTGTGCGGTCCGGCCGCCCTCGCGCACCTGCCCGACGGGGAACGCGCGGTTGGCCTGCGACGTTGCCTCGATCACATTGCCCAGCGGCACCTGCATCGCCGCGAGCCGCGCGGGATCGGGGGCGATGCGGATCGCCTGTTGCTGGCCGCCGACGATAAAGGTCAGGCCGACATCGGGCACCTTGGCGATTTCGGTGCGCAGCCGCCCGGCGAGCTGGGCCAGCGCCTGATCGCTCCACGCCCCCGGTGCATCGGGGCGGGGGGTCAGCGTCAGGACGACGATCGGCACGTCGTTGATCCCGCGCACGGTCACGCGCGGCTGCGGGATGCCGACCGGGATCCGGTCCATATTCGCGCGCAGCTTTTCCTCGATCCGGATCGCGGCATCTTCGGGCTTGGAGCCGACAAGGAAGCGGGCGGTGACCATCACGCCATTGGATTCGGCCTGGGTATAGACATGCTCGACCCCGTCGACCGACTTGACGATCGTCTCCAGCGGCTTGGCGACCAGTTCGACTGCGTCGCCCGCCGACAGCCCCGGCGCGGCGACCATGATGTCGACCATCGGCACCGAGATTTGCGGCTCTTCCTCACGCGGGATGGTGATGGTGGCGAGCAGGCCGACCAGGATCGCCGCGAGCAGCGCCAGCGGCGTCAGCGGCGAGTTGATGAAGGCGCGCGTGAGCCGACCGGAGATGCCGAGATTCATTGCTGCGCTCCCAGCGCCAGCCGATCGCCCGCTGCGATGCCCGACAGGATTTCGACGCGATCGGCGTCACCGGTCGGTGCGGTCTGCACCGGCACCGTCGCGAGCGTCCCGTCGGCCCCGACCAGCCGCACGCTGTCCACCCCGAAGCGGGTGGTGATCGCGGCCTTGGGCACGATCAGCGCCGCGCGGCGTCCGGCCTCGACCCGCGCCGAAACGCGGCGGCCGATCAGGTCTGCAGGCAGCTTGTCGATGACGACATCGGCCGACACCTGGCCGCCATTCACGGCGGGATAGAGCTTCGTCACCGTGCCGCGCCGCGTGTCGGCTGGTGCCAGTTCGGCGGTGACTGCCGCGCCCGGCCGGATCGTGGCGGCCAGGCTTTCGGGCAGTTCGAGCCGCAGGATGACGGGACCAGAGGTGATCGTCGCGATCGCCATGCCCGGCGCAACCGCCGAGCCGGCGGGGATGTTGGCGATCAGCACGCGCCCGGCGGACGGCGCGGTCACCGCGCCCTGTCCGGCGACGGCGGACACGGCCGATTGCTGCGCGCGCGCTGCGCGGATCTGCGCCTCGGCCGCGCGGGCACCGGCCTGCGCCTGATCCAGCCGCGCCTTGGCATAGACGCCGTTGTCATACAGGAATTGCGTCCGCGCCAGCTCGGCCCGGGCCTGTGCCGCCTGCGCCTCGGCGGCGGCGGCCTGTGCGCCATAGGCGCTGCTCTGAAAGCCCAGCTGACTGTCGACGATGCGCCCGATCACCTGCCCGCGCGCGACCATATCGCCTTCCTTGACCGTCAGGCTGGTCAGCACGCCGGGGATGCGCGCCATTGCCTGTGCCTGATCGACGCTGGTGATGCTGGCGCTGACGGTCCGCCAGTCGGCGGTGTTGGTGCTACGGACGGTCAGCGTCGGCCCGGCATAGCGGGTGGCGCTGGCGGTCGCTGACTCCGCCTCACCCCCGCACGCGGCGAGCGGAAGGGCGGTGGCCGCAAGCAGCAGGGCGAGGCGTCCGTCCACCGGTCAGGCTCCCCGGGTGACGGGGAGCCCAGCCGCCTGCCATGCGGCGATTCCGCCCGCGAGATGCGTATCGACCGCGGCCTGCGCCACCGCGCACTTGCTGAGCGCCATTGCCGAGCGCTTTCCGCCCGCGCAGTTTAGCACGAGCGTGCGCGTGCCGGGATCGGGCAGGGTGGCGGGGTCGAAGCGCGATAGCGGCAGATTGACCGCACCGGCGATGTGCCCGCTGGCAAACTCGTCGCGTTCGCGCACATCGACGATCAACGCGGTCCCATCCGCGATCATCGCCTGCAACTCATTGGGTGTGACCTCACGCATTGCGCGTCTCCTGAACAATCCGAACATGGCAATCCTCTAAAATTGCATATTACTAATATGCATTATATAGAATATTAGTCAACGCGAATTTATCGAAGAGAGGTCATGTCGGACCCACATGTCGTGGTGATCGGGCGGGCTAGGCGAAACCATCGCCGCGCATCAACTTTGCGCCGTACTCGCCTTTGCCGGAACAATTGTGCTGGTGTTTGCCATCCCGACACAGGCCCAGTCACTGGATGAACTGGTCGCGGCGACGTTGGCACGCTCGCCTGATCTCGCCGCAGCAAATGCGCGGGCGGACGGTGCTGCGGCGCGGGGCGATCAGGCCAGCGCCGAACGCACACTGACCGCTTCCCGCGCGCGACGCCATGCGTCCGATGCAGCGCTTCGCGGGGGGCGACTGGACATCCAGGCAGGGGCACAGCCATCGCTGGCGCTGCTCGATGCCGAGCGAACTCAGCCTGAAACCTGCAGAACTTTGAAAATGGTGACCCCTACGGGAATCGAACCCGTGCTTCAGCCGTGAAAGGGCCGCGTCCTAACCGCTAGACGAAGGGGCCGTGAAGGCGAGGGCGCCGGTTAGGCAAAGGCGTCGCGGAGGTCAAGGGCGAATCGTCCGGTTCAGTCGGCCCAGGCGGCGTCGTCGAGATGGATCTCTGCGGCGGGGCGCGGACCCCAGTCGTCGATCTTGGCGCGACCCGCGATCCACAGCTTGCGGTCTCGCGGTGCGCCGAGCAGGGCGAGGCCGAGCGGGGTGTCGGCGGCGCGGAAGGCCATCGCCTTGATGCTGCGCCCGTCATCGCCCGCAACGATCGCGCGGACATGACCGTTGCCGACGATATCGCATTTGATCAGGCGCACCGGGCCGGCAGCGACGCGCGGTGCGGGCCAGCCCATGCCATAGGGGCCGCCCGCCTCCATCGCCTCGACCAGCTGCGGATTGACCCCGCCCGGGGCAAGGACCGCGTCGAGCAGCAGCGCGCGCGATTCGGAGGCGCGCTCGACTGCCTCGGTGAGCTTGGCGTTGAGAAATGCGACGAACGCCGGGATCTGCTCCTCGGCCACGGTAACGCCCGCCGCCATCGCATGGCCGCCGCCCGCGATCAGCAGGCCCGCTTCCTTCGCCGCGATGATCGCCGCGCCGAGATCCACGCCGGAGATCGAACGGCCCGAGCCCTTGCCGATGCCGTCCTCACCGATCGCGATGACGATGGCTGGGCGGCCGTGCTTCTCCTTGAGCCGCCCGGCGACGATGCCGATCACGCCGGGGTGCCAGCCGCGCGCGGCGACGACCGCGACCGCGCCTTCGGGTTCCATCGCTTCGGCGGATTGCTGGACCTCCGCCTCGATCGCGCGGCGTTCTTCGTTGAGGCGGTCCAGCTCCTGCGCGATGCCGCGCGCCTCGTCCATGTCTTCAGTGGTGAGCAGGCGGACGCCGAGGTCGGACTTGCCGACACGCCCGCCAGCATTGATGCGCGGACCGAGTGCAAATCCGAGATCGGTGCAAGTCGGCGCGCGGGTCAGGCGGCTCGCCTCGATCAGCGCATTCATGCCGATGTTGCGGCGTTGGCCCATCACCTTGAGCCCCTGCGCGACAAAGGCGCGATTGAGCCCCTTCAACTGCGCCACATCGGCAACGGTACCGAGCGCGACCAAATCCAGCAGGTCGAGCAGGCGCGGTTCGGCGCGGCCGGCGAAAAAGCCGCGCCCACGAAGTACGCGGACCAACGCCGCGCCGAGCAGCCAGGCGACGCCGACCGCGGCAAGGTGGCCGTGCGCGGCCCCCTCATCCTCGTCCAGCCGGTTGGGGTTGACCAGCGCGAGCGCGACCGGAAGCTCCGACGCGCATTTATGGTGATCGACCACGATCACCTCCGCGCCGACCGCCTTGGCCTCGGCCAGCGCGTCATAGGCCATCGCGCCGCAATCGACGGTGATGATGAGGTCTGCGCCGTCGCGCTTGAGCCGCACCAGCGCTTCGCCCGAGGGGCCGTAGCCCTCCATCAGGCGGTCGGGAATATAGGCTTTGGGATCGAGGCCCAGATCGCGGAGCAGGCGGATCAGCAGCGCAGCCGAGGTCGCGCCATCGACGTCGTAATCGCCGAACACGGTGACCTGCTCGCCGCGCTGGACCGCATCGGCAACGCGCTCGGCGGCGCGGTCCATGTCGCGGAAGATCGACGGGTCGGGCATGAAGGCGCGGATGCTGGGGTTGCGATGCGCCTCCAGCTCCTCACGCGGACAGCCGCGGGTCAGCAGCAGCTGGGTCACCAGATCGTCAGGGGCAAAGCCGGGGTCGCGCGCATCCGCCGCCAGCCCCCGCCAGCGCCATGCCTGGCCGAGGATTGAACTATGGACGTTGAGCACGGGAGTCATCGGTGGGCTTTAGCGTTGTTTGAGAGGTAGGGGAAACACGTTCCCCTCCCGCTTGCGGGAGGGGCTAGGGGAGGGCCTGTCCACACATAGTGCGGCCTGATTGGACAGGCCCTCCCCCGACCCCTCCCGCAAACGGGAGGGGAGTAAGTCAGTCCTCCAAAATCTTCGAATGCACTCGCGTGTCGCGCATCATCAGATAGGTGACCAGCGACACGCCGATCATGCCGGTTACATACCAGTAGAAGCCGCGCTCCATCCCCTGATCCTTGAACCACAAGGCGACATAGGGCGCGGTGCCGCCAAAGATCGCGTTTGCCAGCGCATAGGGCAGGGCGACGCCGAGTGTGCGGATATGCGCGGGAAATAGCTCCGCCTTCACCACCGCGTTGATCGAGGTGTAGCCGGTGACGATCACCAGCGCGCCCGACATGATCAGGAAGGCGGCGAGCGGGGTCTGCACACTCTCCAGCGTGGTAAAGATCGGCCAGGTGAAGATCACGCCGAGCACGCCGAACCCGATCATCAGCGGCTTGCGCCCGATCCGGTCGGACAGCGCGCCGGCGAGCGGCTGGATGCACATGAACACGAACAAGGCGGCGGCGCTGATCTGGGTCGAGACCTGCTTGGTGAACGCGCCGGTGCCGCTGAGGAAGGTGAGCAGGTAGACGGAGTAAGCGTAGAAGGCGAGCGTGCCGCCGGCGGTGAGCAGCATCACCAAAGCGGCTTCGCGCGGGTGGCGCAGGAACAGGCCGCCGAAGCTCGACCGGTCCTCCTTCGCGGTGCTGCGATTGGCGAAGCTCTGCGTCTCGGGCAGGTTGCGGCGGAGCCAGAATACCCCGACCGCGAGCGCGCCGCCGATGAAGAAGGGGATGCGCCAGCCCCATTCGGCGAGCGCCGTGTCCGCCATCGCCCATTGCAGCAGCAGCAGCACCGCAAGCGCGACGAGGTGGCCGGAGATCAACGTCACATATTGGAAGCTGGAATAGAAGCCGCGCCGTTCCTTGCCCGCCATTTCGGACAAATAGGTCGCGCTCGCGCCATATTCGCCGCCGACCGACAGCCCCTGCATCAGCCGCGCGACCACCAGTGACACGGTTGCCCAGGTGCCGATACTGTCATAGCTGGGCGTCACCGCGATCAGCATCGATCCGCCGCACATCAGCGTCACCGACAGCGTCAGCCCCGCCTTGCGCCCGCGCCGGTCGCCATAGATGCCCATCAGCCACGCGCCGATCGGGCGCATGAAAAAACCGACCGCGAAAATCGCCCAGACGTTGAGCGCCTGTGCCAGCGGATCGCCCTTGGGAAAGAAATGCGGGGCGAGATAGCTGCTGAACGCGGCATAGGCGTACCAGTCATACCATTCGACCAGATTGCCCGCCGACCCGCCGAAGATCGACTTGAGCCGCTGGCGCGTGTCTGGCGCGCCGCTCATCGTCCGACCGCCTGGGTGAGTTTGCGCCGGGCAAAGCGCCCTGCCAACGCGATCGGCGCCGTCCAGCGCCGCCACCACGGCGCGTCGGGGGTGTAGGACGAGGCTTCGATCAGCATCAGGCGTAGTTCCTCACGGCGATAGGCCCAGTCCGGCATGAACCTGATCTTGTCGAGATAGACAATGGCGCTTCGGTCCCAATCGACCTCGCGCAGGGTCGATTCATGCGGGGCGGTCAGGTCGCGCAGGCCCGCTGCGGTCAGCCGCTGCGCCTGTCGCGACAGGGTTGCGGGCGGCGGCAGAGCGGAGTCCCCGAACAGGGCTGCGGCCAGCGCCAGCGCGCTGTCATGGATATCGCCCACCCCCATCGCATCAGCAACGGATCGCGCGGCGGCGCGCTGCGCATCGTTGCTGCACCGGGTCAGCGCGGCGAAGTCGGCGATCCACTTCAGCCGGTGCCAGTTGGTGCTCGCCCCATGCACCGCGAGATAGACCAATGTTTCGGACCGGGCGAGCGTGGGCAGGGTACGACCCGCGCCGAACGCGACCGTCTCGCGCGGCGAGCCGAGGCCGAGCCCGGGGACCAGCGCGCGGTTGATGAACAGGCGGGTGTGCAGTTCGACCGTTACTTTGCGATCGGGATGCCGCCAGCCGCTGTCCTTGAGGACGTGGTCGAGCGAGCCGGGCGGCGCGCGGTCCTGGCCGTCGAGCGAGACATAGCCGAGGTCGCGTAGCGCCGCGAAGGCGGCGACGCGCGCGGCAGGGTCGATCAGCAGGTCGATGTCATGCGAAACCTTTGCCCCGACATCGCCATAGGCGAGCATCGCGAGCGCCGGACCCTTCATCGTGATCCAGTCGATCCCCAGCGCGTTGAACGCATCGCCGATGCGGAACAGTTCGGCGGTCTGCGCCATTGCGAGGATCGCGTCGCGCCGGGCGATTGCCGCCGCCCGTTCCGCGACGGATTCCGGCGCGCTTGCGGCGGCGCGGATCGCGCTGGCGACCAGCGGCATCACCCGGTGCTGCGCGCCGTCGGTAAGTACGGCGTCCCAGTCGGTTACCCGATCGGCGGCAGCACGGATCGCCGCATGACGCGCGGCATCATCTGGCCAGCGGCACGCCGCAGCCAGAAAACCGAAGGCACCCGTTGCATCGCTCGCACCCCCCGGCACTGCACAAATCCCCTTTTGGCCGCTTCACGCGGACGCCCCCCGGCGTGCGACCCGCGCCGTCAGAACGATCCGGGCACCTCACGCTGCGCCGTGCTGGGTCGTTCTGGGCTGAGCAGTTCGAACCGGGTCGACTGGATCGGGGTGCGATCGGCCGACAGCGTCGCCACCGCGCCGATCGGGATGCAGGCGCGCCCGCCAAGGAAATCGAGCGCGGCCTTGACCGATGCTTCCTGCGGATCGCCGAGTGGCCGGGTAATGTCGTCGCTCGCCTGGCAGGTCGCGCCCATGAATCCGGCAAGCCCGGTGTAATAGGCACCTTGGCGCGCACTGTTTTCGGTGGCGAAGGCAACGACGCGCAGCCGGTCGTCACACGCGCTGCGGTCGATGGCGATCTGCCCGACCGGCTTGCCATAGGTATTGGTGCCAACCAGCGCCGAGCGATTGCCGAGATAGGGGATGAAGGTGTTCATCACCAATTCGCTCGCCGACGCGCTGCCGCCGGTCCCGATAAACGCGAGTCGGGTCGGTGTGATTGATTGGGGCTGTGGACTGAAGAAGGTGGTTTCGTTGTTCGAAGCCTTGGAGGTGCGGAACGTGGTGTAGTTCGCCACCTGGCTGGTCGTCTTGTCGCGGCCCAGCAGATTGTTGATGAGCGTCGCGATCGACACCAGCCCGCCGCCATTGTAGCGCAGGTCGATAATGACCTCGGTAATCCCCTGCGCCCGGAAATCGGCAAATGCGGTGCGCAGCGGAGATTCGGCGGTGTTAATGAAGGTGCGCAGGTTGATATAGCCAACCTTCTTGCCGCCATCGTCGATGACCTTTGCGCCATAGCGCGCGGACACCGGGGTCAGCGTGTAATCGGCCTTGGTGATTGTCGCGGTCTGTTCGGCACCGCCCGATGGGCGGAAGCGGAAGGTGCGGGTATTGCCCTCAAGCGCAGCGTTGAGACCGGCCGTCCCCTCGGTCGCGAGGATGTCGCTGATGGTGCGAAGCGTCGCGGTGCTGGACCCGATTGCCAGAATCTCGGTGCCCCGGTCGATTCCGGCGGTCAGTGCCGGGGTGTTCTCGAACGCTTCAGCGATGAACAGCCGCCGCGCGGCCGAATCGAGCGTCAGCCGAAAGCCGAATCCGGCATTGGAGCCGGAGTTGTAATAGGCATTTTCTTCGGCGATCGAGGTGATGTAGGTAAAATACCGGTCCTTATTCTGCGCGCGCGCCGTAGCGGTCAGCGCGTCGATATAGTCCTGAACCGTCGCATAGGGCGCGCCGCTGAGGCTCGTCGGCAGCGTTTCGGGGAAGAGATACCATTCGTTGAGCTGCTGCGCGACCCAGGTCTGGCGCGAGCTGAGCGAGCAGGTGCCGGTGGGCGTCGGTGTGGGTGCCGAACCCGATCCGCCGCCCCCCGAACTGATCGTGCCACTGCCGCCGCCACATGCGGACAACAGGGACAGGGCTGCGACGGTTGCTGTAAAGCGCTGCGAACGAAGGGTAATGTTACGCATGATCGGCGCAGGGTATCGTAACTGCGAACGTCCGTCATGCGCAAAATGCAGCGTGCGCCGCGCGTATCGGCCGAACCGGCGGGCGGTGATGCGATTGAATCGTCGGTTGATCGCCGAAAGCGCCGCTTTGCCTTGTCTTTGCGCCAGCCCTTTGCTAGGGGCGCGTCCCAACGCCCGGGGCATCAGCTTCGGCGATCCCTGTTCTGTTGAATTAGAATCTGGAGTTGAGACGGATTTATGCAAATCATCGTTCGCGACAATAATGTCGACCAGGCGCTGCGGGCGCTCAAGAAGAAGCTGCAGCGTGAGGGCGTCTATCGCGAGATGAAGCTGCGCCGTCACTACGAAAAGCCGAGCGAAAAGCGCGCGCGCGAGCGTGCCGCTGCAGTGCGCCGTGCACGCAAGCTTGAGCGCAAGCGCATGGAGCGCGACGGCGCCCGTTAAGGCCCGATTCGCTGTCGGCGCGCAGCGCGTGCCGACAGTGTGACGTTTGTGATCGTTCGCCGCGCCGCCGGCCGGCCCCAGCAGGATAGCTGACTCATGTCGTCCGTCACCGCCGTGCCGATCGCGCCGACCAAGCGCAGCTATCTTGTCTGGCTCTGGGTGGGGATCGTCGTGGCGATCGCGGGCGCAGTCGCGCTTGCCTGGGTCGGGACCGACAAGGTCGTGACCGAGCGCGCCGACAACGCCACGTTCCTTGCCCGGAACAAGACGCAGAGCGGCGTGACCGAAACCGCATCGGGCCTGCAGATCCAGACGATCAGCGAAGGCACCGGTGCCAGCCCGACCGACAGCGACGTCGCGCTGGTCAATTACAAGGGCTCGCTGCGCAACGGCGAGACGTTCGACGCCAGCCAGCAGCCGACGCCGCTGCCCGTTGCGGGCATGATCCCCGGCTTCACCGAAGCGCTCAAGCTGATGAAGAAGGGCGGCAAATACCGCATCTGGATCAAGCCTGAGCTGGGCTATGGCAGCGAGGCGAAGAAGGATCCGCGGAGCGGGCGTGACATCATCCCCGCCGATTCGCTGCTGATCTTTGAGGTCGAGCTGCTCGAGTTCCTGCCGCAGAGCGTCTATATGCAGATGATGCAGCAGCAGATGGGTGGCGCTCCGGGCGGCGCTCCGGGCGGCGCGCCGGGCGGTGCGGCTCCGCCGCCGCCGGGCAACTGATCGGGCGCATCCGACTGCAGAAATGAAAAGGCGAGGCCGCAAGCCTCGCCTTTTTCGTTTCTGGCAAAGTCTTTCAGGCAAGGATTGAGAGGGCAGGTACGCCCTAAAGCGTCCAGCGGCCCGTGGCTGCACCGGCGCCGGGCACCGCGTTCTTGAGGTCCGCGAACAGCCCGCCCGGCGCAACCAGCGCGGAGAGCTTTTCGGCCCCCATCGCGACGTAGTCGTCATGCGTCACGGCGAGCAGGACAAGGTCATATTGCTCGGCCAGCGCAGCCTCGCCGGCCAGTTCCAGCCCATATTCGTGGCGTGCCTCGGCAGCATCGGCGAGCGGGTCGTGGACGGTGACCGCATGGCCCAGTTCAATAAGGCGCGCGATCAGGTCGGCGACCTTGGAGTTGCGCAGGTCGGGCACATTTTCCTTGAAGGTCAGCCCCAGCACCAGCGCGCGTCCGGCGGTCTCGCCACGCAGCCCGTGCAGCCGGTCGGCGATCCATGCGGCCATCGAATCATTGGTGCTGCGCCCGGCCAGAATCACCTGCGGATCATAGCCCAGCATCTCGGCCTTGTGGCTGAGGTAGAAGGGGTCAACGCCGATACAGTGTCCGCCGACCAGGCCGGGGTGGAAGGGCAGGAAGTTCCACTTGGTCCGCGCCGCCGCCAGCACGTCCCAGATCGACAGATCCATTGCCGAGAAGATGCGCGTAATCTCGTTCATGAAGGCGATGTTGATGTCGCGCTGGGCATTCTCGATCACCTTGGCGGCTTCGGCAGCGCGAATCGATGCGGCGCGGAACACGCCGCCGCTCGTAACCTGCTCATAGAGCGCGGCGACGCGGTCGAGCACTTGCGGCGTCTGGCCCGACACGACCTTGGTGATCTTGTCGATCGTATGCTCGCGGTCGCCCGGATTGATCCGCTCGGGGGAGTAGCCGAGGAAGAAATCCTTGCCGCTGGTGAGACCCGTGATCCGCTCGATCTCCGGGCCGCACAGCTCCTCGGTCACGCCGGGATAGACGGTGCTTTCATAGACGATCACCGGCGCGCGGGTCGCGTCGATCATCCCCGCAACGGTGCGGGTTGCGGCCATGACGATGCCAAGGTCCGGTTTGTTGTTCGCATCGACCGGGGTCGGGACGGTGACGATGATGAAATCGGCGGCGGGGCAATCGGCGGGATCGCTGGTCAGCTTCAGGCTGCTCGCGGCGAGGCGTTCAGCGTCGATCTCGCCGGTGCGGTCATGCCCGTCCTTGAGTTCGGTGATCCGCCCGGTGTCGATGTCGAGACCGACGGTATCAAAGCTCTTGGCCAGCGCGACCGCCAGCGGGAGACCGACATAGCCGAGGCCGACGACAACAACCTTCGTATCTGGCGACATGCAAGGGTTCCCCGCCCCATGCCCGACGGGGCAGGTTCCGCGCGCCCTTTCGCAAAGTGCCGGAGGGATGGCAAGCGCGGTTAGGCTATTGAAAGCCTTGATCTCCGACGGGCTGCGCCCTAGACGGCCCCGCGACGGGAGGCGGCAGCCAATGACAGCCAAGACAGCCGATGCGGTGGATTGGCACGAGTCGATCGCCGAGTCGTTCCAGGCGGGATATGACCATTCGCCGCGCTTTCGCGAGCGGCTGACGCTGTGGCGCGATCTGATCGCGCGCCATGTCGCGCCGGGGGACCACGTGCTCGATGCGGGATGCGGCGCGGGTACGTTCAGTTTCGAGGCGGCGCGCGTGGGTGCATTGGTCACTGCGATCGACGGCAGCGCAGCGATGGTGACGCTCGCCCGCAAGCGGCAGCAGGAGCTGGGCCTCGCCAATATCGCTTTCGATGTGGCATTGCTCGACAGCCTGTCCGCACGGCCGGCGGGCGCGTTCGACGTGGTGCTAAGCTCCAGCGTGCTCGAATATCTGCCCGATCTGGCGGGGGAGGTGGCGCGACTGGTGCGATTGCTCAAGCCGGGCGGGCGCCTGATCCTGTCGATGCCCAACAGCGAGTCGCTGTACCGGAAGGCCGAACGGGTGGCGTTCGGCCTGACCGGGCGGCCAGGCTACTTTGCGCATGTCAAATCCATGGCGAACGCCAGCGAACTGGCGGCGCTGTATCGCGCATTGGGTGTCGAGCCGGTCGAGCATCATTTTTACGCTGCGCCTCCGGGCGACGCTGTGCTGGCACGGCTGGGCGCGCATCGCAGCAAGACGCTGCTGGTGATGGTCGGGCGGCGGGCCTGATCGGCGAGTCTGTGACCGGATCGTCACGGCGACGTAAGAATGGTCCGCGAAGGGGATTTTTGTCGGATCGGATGGAACCAATGCTGGTTCCGTGCATTGGCGGTCTGGCGAATTTTAGGGTATAATATTCGCCCGTCCATACTGTTTAAGCCATTTTTGTCGCCGATTCACGGCGCGAGGATGGCAGGCGGATTGGAATTGGGGGCCAGGGCTTTGGGAGGCTCGACTTGAACATGCGCGCAACGCTGCTCGGTCGCCCGGCTTGTGGGGGGCAACGATGTTGAAGATGTATGCCGAGCTGACGCATCGGCCGCGCAACAGCCTGTTCGAATCGCTGCGCGTCGAATGGCTCGTCCTGATCGCGCTGGCGGTGGCCGCGCCAGCGCCGTTGCTGGGTCGCTATCTGCTGCCCGGAATTGCCGCACGGCCCGTCGATTATGCGGTGGTTGCGGCTGCGTTCGGCGTGACGCTCGGCCTGGTGCTGCTGCGGCGGGTGTCGGCGTTCCCCGGAACGACCGTGTTCGGCTATATCATTCCTTCGTTCGTCAGCTCCTACGGGCTCGCGCTCGCCGCCCTGTTCCTCGCGCGCGCCGACTATAGCCGCCTCTATCTCGCCGCGTCGTTTCTGATCGCGGTCGGTGTCGCGTTCGCGTTGCGCTTCCATCTCGACAAGGCGACGGCGCAGCGCTTCTTTTACGTGCCCGCCGGCGACATGTCGGTGGTCGATCAGACCCCGGGGGTTGAATGGACCCCGTTGCTCAGCCCCGAAGTGCCGACGGCGCGGCGCGCGGTGATCGTCGCTGACCTGCGCCACGATCATGTCGATGCGTGGGAGCGGATGCTGGCCGAAGCGGCGATCCGCGGCCATCTGGTCTATCACGTCAAGCAGGTCGCCGAATCGCTGACCGGTCGCGTCGCGATCGAGCATCTGTCGGAAAACAGCTTTGGCTCGCTGATGCCGAACCTTGCCTATGTGAAGATCAAGCGCCTGATCGACGTGGTCGGCACCCTGTTCATCCTGCCGGTGTTGCTGCCAATGCTTGCGCTCATTGCGCTGGCAATCCGGCTCGATTCGCGCGGCCCGGTGTTGTTCACCCAGAAGCGCATGGGGTTCCGTGGTGAGCCCTTCACGGTCATCAAATTCCGCACAATGCGCCCGCGCGAAGAGCGGCTGGACCGAGACGATTGTGTGACGGTCGATGAAGATGACCGGATCACGCGAATCGGGCGCTTCCTGCGGCGCAGCCGGCTCGACGAGCTGCCCCAGGCGTTCAACGTGCTGCGCGGCGAGATGAGCTGGATCGGCCCGCGGCCCGAAGCGATCCCGCTGTCCGAATGGTATGAGGCGGAAATCCCGCATTACCGCTATCGCCACATCGTGCGCCCGGGAATCAGCGGCTGGGCACAGGTCAATCAGGGGCATGTGGCCGACCTGACTTCGGTCAACCTCAAGCTTCATTACGACTTTTTCTACATCAAGAACTTCTCGGCCTGGCTCGACCTGCTGATCCTGTTCCGCACCGTCGCGACTGTGGTGAGCGGGTTCGGCGCGAAGTAGCGCGTTTTTGTTCTGTTAGGCGGCACCGGCCCGCTCCCCCACCCGGCCACCCATAGAATACACTGTCGTTGGGTGGCCGGGTGGGGGAGCGGGCCGGTGCCGTGTTCAGCGAAGCTGAACCAAACTAACTCCGCGCTGCGGTCCAGATGCCGCGGCAGTCGTAGATCAGCTTGCCGGCGCGGGCGTCGGGACCGACCGCCTTGAATGCGTCGTGATCGACCAGCAGGATCAGTACCTCGCATTCGGCCAGTGCCGCGTCGAGCGACGTCAGCTGCGCTTCGGTTCCTTCGAACGCCCGGGGCAGGGTGTCGATATGCGGCTCGACCAAGTGCACGCGATCGCCGAACCGTTGGGCGAGAAGCTGTGCGACGCGCAGTGCCGGGCTTTCACGCAGATCGTCGATATTGGGTTTGAAGGCGAGGCCGAGGCACGCGATCTTTGCGTCCGGCGCAGCGTCGGCCAATGCGGCGGCACGGTCGAAGCTGTAGCCGATCTTGCCGTCATTCACCTCACGCGCGGTGCGGATCAGCCGGGCATTGGCGGGATCGCTGTGCACGATGAACCACGGGTCGACCGCGATGCAATGCCCCCCGACACCGGGACCGGGCTGGAGAATGTTGACGCGCGGGTGGCGGTTGGCGAGGCGGATCACCTCCCACACGTCGAGCTCCAGCGTATCGCACACGATCGACAATTCGTTGGCGAAGGCGATGTTGACGTCGCGGAACGAATTTTCGACCAGCTTGCACATCTCGGCGGTGCGCGCGGTGGTGACGATGCACTCACCCTCGACAAAGCGCTTGTAAAAGGCGGTCGCGCGATCCGAGCAAATGCGACTGATCCCGCCGATCGACCGGTCATTGTCGACCAGCTCGAACAGGATCTTCCCCGGCAGCACGCGCTCCGGGCAATAGGCGACGCGGACATCGGCGTCATCGTCCCAGCCCTGCGGGAAGCTGAGGTCCGGGCGCGCGGCGGCGAACAGGTCGCGCAGCTGTTCGGTGGTGCCAACTGGTGAGGTCGATTCGAGGATGACGAGGTCGCCGCGCTTGAGCACCGGGGCGATCGTCTGCCCGGCCTTCAGCACATAGCTGATATCGGGGCGATGTTCGTCGTCGAAGGGGGTCGGGACGGCGATCACGAACACGTCGCACGGCTCGGCGGAGAGCGACGCGGCGAGATTCCCCGACGTCACCACCTGATGCACGAGTGCGTCGAGATTGGCCTCCTCGATATGAATCGCGCCACGGTTGATCGTCTCGACGACATGCGGGTTCACGTCGATGCCGACGACGCGTGCGCCGGTGCGGGCGATCACCGCCGCCGTGGGCAGGCCGATATAGCCCAGGCCGACGACCCCGACGCGAAGCTGTGCGTCAGCGGGCATTGACGATGATCCGTGCGATCCGGTCACTGCTTTTCCCATCTCCGAACGGATTATGTGCGCGCGCCATGGCGGCATAGGCTTCGGGGTCGTCGAGCAGCTCAAGCGTCGCCGCTACGATTGCTTCCTCGTCGCTGCCGACCAGCCGGGCGGTGCCTGCGGCGACGCCTTCGGGCCGCTCGGTGGTCTCGCGCATCACCAGCACCGGCTTGGCCAGCGCCGGCGCCTCTTCCTGCACCCCGCCGCTGTCGGTCAGCACCAGGTCGCAGCGTGCGAGCAGGGCGACGAAATTGGGATAATCGAGCGGGTCGATCATCGCGACATTCGCCATCCCGCCCAGCACCGCTTGCATCGGCGCGCGGACATTGGGGTTGGGATGGACCGGGAAGATCACCGCGACATCATCGCGCTCGGCAATGCGGCGCACCGCGCGCGCCATGCCTTCCAGCCCCGATCCGAAATTCTCGCGGCGGTGGGTGGTGACGGCGATGATCCGCTTGCCCGCAAATGGGGCGAGGATCGGGCCAATCTGCGCGGCGAGCGACGGGTTCTGCTCGATCGAGGCGAGCGTGGTGTGGAGCGCGTCGATCACGGTGTTGCCGGTCACATGGACGCGATTCGCAGGCACATTTTCGATCAGCAGCGCGTCGCGTGCGGTGTCGGTCGGCGCGAAATGCTGGTCGGCGATGGTGCCGATGATCTTGCGGTTGACCTCTTCGGGCCAGGGGTGATGGATATTGCCGCTGCGCAGCCCCGCCTCGACATGCGAAACCGGGATCTTGCGGTAATAGGCGGTGAGTGCGCCGACCATCGCGGTCGCGGTATCGCCCTGTACGACGACGCGGTCGGGCTTTTCTTCGTCCAGCACCCGACCAATTTCGCGCAGCAGCCGTGCGGTCAGTTCGTCGAGCGACTGGTTGGGCAGCATGATATCGAGGTCATGGTCGGGGACGATCCCCGCAATCTCGAGCACCTGATCGAGCATCTGGCGATGCTGCGCGGTGACGCAGACGCGCAGATCGACCTCCGGCTCGTCGCGCAACCGCTGGATCAGGGGATACAGCTTGATCGCCTCTGGCCGGGTCCCGAACACGATGAGTACGCGCTGTCGCGGTGCAGTGGCCATGCCGGTCCCCTTTCAGATCAGCAATTTGGAGGCAAGCGATTATTCGGAATGCGTAGTGTGCTTTGATCGTGGATTCACGGGATACGGGTCATGGTGAGTGCATCGACCCATAGATTGGCGCTTTCCAGCGTGTCGCTCCTGGATCCGATCAGGCTGAGCTTCGGGCCGACGCAGCCTGCGGGTACGTCGAAGCCAAGTGCGAAGCGGTGCGGGCGGTCGATGCCCGGCGACAGCGGCTGCTTTGCGATCTCGCGCTCGGCGTTTCCGCGTCCGCAGCGTAGTGACCAATGGATCTGTCCGGCCGCAACCTCCGCATCGGTCGTGGCGCGGCCAGCGAAGCGATAGCGGCCGGCGGGAAGCACCAGTTGCTGCTCCGCAAAGGTCGCCTGCTGGTCGCCGGGATAAGAAATGTAGAGTGCGCGGCCCTGGCCGGGAATCAGGCTCTCGCCCATTTCAACAATCACGCCGCCATCCGGGAAGAACCGCCAGCCAAAGGGCGGGGGAACGTCCAGTCCCGTGAAATCACCATCACGCAGCAGCCCGCCCGCCTTGATCCGCGTGGCCCGTGGCAGCATGGCGATCCAGCGGCGGTGGAGCAGCGGCAGGCGGGTTTCGGCGGCGGCGCGCTGAAAATAGGGGGTCGCCTCGTCGGTTGTCGGCGGCGAACCCAGCGCGGCGAGCCGCGCCAGCAGCGCGTGGCCGGCTTCCAGATCGACCTTGGGATTGGCGAGTTCGAGCAGCAATGCACCGCGCCAGCTCGGCCGGGTTGCGAGCATCCGCGCCAGCGGCTCGACCACGCGTGGATCCTTGAGCCGCTGGGCGAGCATCGGCACCACCACGTCCCAGTTGGTCGCGCGCTGGCGCAGCAGGATGTCGGCTTCCGAGAACGCCTCGGTATAGCGGCCGGTAGTCAGCCGGTTCTCGAACAGCCAGGCATGGGTGAACAGGTCGCGCAGCGAGAATTTGGCGGCCATGCTGAACAGCGCGTCGGCTTGCGCTTCCTTTTTCTCGAACGCTGCGAACAGGCCGATCGTGCGCAGCGCAACCGGATTATAGGGCTCGGCCCGCAGCGCGCGATGGCTGAGGTCGGTCAACAGCGCAGCATCCTCGCGCTTGGCGCGCATCAGCTGATATTCGATCTTGGCCTTGAGCGCGTCCGGATTGCCCGGCGCGACCGCGAGTGCTGCGTCAGGCTGAACCCGCGCCAGCATGAATCCGACCCGCGACTGGACCAGCAGCAGGATGAAGGCGAGCGCAATCAGGATCGCCCCGATGCGCGCGGTCCAGCTGCCGGCGGGCAGCTGGACCGGCGTCGTTCCGAACAAGGTCATGCCGGGCCTGCTCAGCCGCGCAGGATCCGGCCTGCCAGGGTCGAGCCCCGCCGCTTGCCGCGCTCGCCATATTCATAGCTGTAGGCATAGCTGTAGCCGGAGGTCTTGGCGTCGAACTTGGTGAGCACCGCGCCCAGAATATGCGCGTTGACGTCGGCAAGGCGGCGCAGCGAGACGCGAACCACCTTGGTCCGGGTCTGTTTCGACGCGATCACGAACACCGTTGCCTCGGCATAGTTGGCGATTAGCGGGGCGTCGGCAAGGCCGAGCACCGGGGGGCCGTCGATCACGATATGGTCGAACGTCTTGAGCAGCGTTTCGAACGCCAGAGGCAGGTTCGGACCTGCCAGCAATTCCGCCGGGTTGGGCGGGATCGGGCCAGCGGTCATCACCGACATCTTTTCATGCGGACCGGGTTGGATGAAGCGCTGAAGGTCGTCGGCACCGGCGAGTACGTTGGTCAGGCCGCCGCTGTTGGTCAGCTTCATCATGTGATGGATCGACGGGTCGCGCATGTCGGCGTCGATCAGCAGCACCTTCTTGCCGAGCTGGGCGAAGTTGCGGGCGAGCGCGACCGAGCTGGTCGACTTGCCCTCTGCGGCGCGCGAGCTGGTCATGAAGATGACCCGCGGTGCGCCATGGCTGGTGGTGAAGCGCAACGCCGTGAACAGCGAGAGATAGGCTTCGGCCAATGGTGTGCGGCGATCCTCCAGCGCCTCGAGCAGATTGTCGGCTTCCGGCAGGCGCGGGATGCTGCCCAGCAGCGGGATGCCGAGCTTCCATTCCAGATCGTCCGGAGCCATGATCGACTGGTCGAGCTGTTCGACGAGGAAGGCGAGGGCGGCGCCGAGGAACAGGCCCAGCATGGTCGCCAGGAGCAGGTTCATCGTCGTGCGCGGTCGCACCGGTCCATAAGAAGGCAGCGCGGCATCGACGATCGAGACGTTGTTGGTTCCGACGCCGCCGGCGACGCCAATCTCCTTATAGCGCTGGAGCAGGGCGTCGTAGAGCGAGCGGTTGGTGTCCGCGTCACGCTGGTAGATATTATACTGGATCGACCGGCGACGCAGGTCGAGCACGCCGTCCTTGAGCCCGTCCACCTGGGCCTGGAGCTGCGCCTCACGTGCAGAAGCGGCTTCAAAGTTGGAGCGCAGCGACGCCAGAACGTTGCCGCCCTGCGCGCGCAGCTGGCGGTCGATCTCGTCAATCTGGCGCTTGAGTGCGACGGCGGCAGGATATTCCGGCTCGAACCGCGCAAGCAGCTTGGAATATTCGCCCATCAGCTCGGCACGCTGGCCGCGCAGCGCGGTGATGGTATTGTCCGTCAGCCCCTCTGCTGCGGCGAGCGGCCCGCTCTGCCGTGCTTCGTTATAGCGGGCCTGGGCGGCGATCCGTTCGGCCTTGGCGGTGGTCAGGGCCGAGCTGAGCGCGCCGAGCTCGGTCCCCACCAGCGTGGGTGCGGCGGTCGTGCCGCCGCCCTCTTTCTGGGCCGGGGCGTCGAGGTTGATGATGCGCTGGTCGGTCGCATAATCGACGATCTTGCGCTCGGATTCCTCAAGCCGCTGGCGGGTCTGCGCGATCCGGTCCTCAAGATATTTGCGGGCATAGCTCGACGCGGCAAAGCGGCGGGCGAGATTCTGTTCGATAAACGCTTCCGACAGCGTGTTGACGACGCGCGCCGACAGCTGGGGGTCGGGGCTGTCGAAGCTGATCGACACCAGGCTGGACGAGCGCGTCGGCTCAATCGTCAGGTTCGCCATCAGCATACCCGCAGCGGCGCGTTCAAGATTCTTGCGCTGCTCTGCGCCCATCACCCGTGGTTTTTCGTCAGCTTCACGGCCCGAATAGCCGTACATGAAGGTCTGGTTGTTCACGAGGTTGAGCTTGCGCACGACCAGTTCGGCCAATGCGCGGCTCTTCAGCAGGCCATATTGGGTCTGGTAGAATTCCTGCGAGTAGAAGGCCGGCTTGGCCGAGCCGTCATCCGCGTCGATCACCCGCGCGGCTTCGCGCGCAATCTCGATCGTGCCGGTCGAGCGGTAGAGGCGCACCGTGGTCGCATTGACATATACCGCCAGGCCGATCGACAGCAGCACGGTCGCGACGATGAACCAGCGCCGGCGCAGCAGCACCTGAAGATAATAGGTCAGGGGGCTTTCGCGCCGTTCGTCCTGGACCAGCGCGGTCAGCATCGGTTCGGCCGAATTCCCGTTCACACCAGGCTGGCGCCCTTCCGGGGGGCGGGACTGCACTGTGACGTCGTTCATGGAAGGTCGAACCCTTAACGGAGAAGATAGAAGAGGCTGAGCAGCGGCGCGGCCTGGATGGCGTCACGGAACAGCCCACGGTTGGTATTGTTGCCCACCACGATGACGTCATTGCCGAACACGGCGGGATCCTCGGCCCGGGCACCACGGATTTCGTTCATGTCGAAGCGCGCGACCATGCGCTTGCCCTGCACCGTGCGGAACACCAGCACTTCACGCTTGAGCGCGTCTTCGGTCAGGCCTCCCGAAATCGCGATGGCGCGCATCAGGGTGGTTTCGCCGGCGACCTGATAGACGCCGGGGCGGGCGACGGCGCCGTCGATCGTCACCTGCTGGCTCACCGCCTGGTCGATCACGACATTGACCTGCGGATCGCGGACATAGCGCGCATAGCGCTGGCGCAAATCGGCAGCCAGCTCGTTCGACGTCATTCCTTCGACCGGAACGGTACCGACCAGCGGCAGGTTGAACGTGCCGCTGGCATCGACCGCCCCCGACGTCGTCAGCTCGGGCACCCCGAATACGCTGACGGTCAACTTGTCGAACGCACCGATCCGTGGTGCGCGTTGACGCGGCGACGTGTCGCTTGTGCTGGGTGCCGGAAGCCCTTCGGCGACCTGCGCCGTCGTTGCTAATTCCGGCTTGAAATTGGGCTTTGCCGCACATGCCGAAAGGGCACAGCCCAGCGTAATTAGGGTAAGGAACCGGGCGTTGATAACGGCCTCCATCAAATGGTGTCGAGCTGCGCGCCGCATACCCCTGCGGTTTCCATCTTTAGGGGTGCGGTTCGGAATAGGAAAGCCCCGGCATCGCACTGTCGATACGTGGGCCGGATGCGCGACCGATGCGCCCGTCAGTCCGCTTCGGGGCAGCGATCGGCGGGGTCAACAGCGCGCAAAGCAAGGCGAAATAGACGGCAAAGCCGTCGGTGCGCAGCGGATAGTCGCCCGCCGAATGCAGCACGACGAACACCATGGCCATCGCGGCGGCGCGCTGCTGGCGCGCCACGGTACGGCTTTCAGGCTCGCCCCGAAATGCCTGCCACGCCCGATATCCATACCAGACCAGCCCAGCGATCAGCGCGGCGACGCCGAAAATCCCCAGCTCGATCGCGATCTGAAGATATTCGTTATGCGCCTGGTTGAGATAGGCAAATTGCAGCCCGTCGCGCGTTTCATAGCTGCGGTAGATCGGGTCAAAACTGCCGACCCCGGAGCCAAAGGGCAGGAAATCGCGCGCGATGCGGAGCAGTTCGGGAACCAGCGCGACGCGTTGCGATTCCCCGCCGGTAAAGGTGAAGGCACCGTCGCCGAGCACCCCGGTCAGCAGCAATGCGACCACGGTGCCCCCCGCTGCAACTAGGGCCAGTCCGCCGCCGATCGCCAGGCGCGGGCTGATGCCGAGCTGACGCAGCGGCAGGAAGGTGGCGGCAAAGCACAGCGCGATCAGCGCGAACACCGTTCCCGCGCGCGAAGTGGTGGTGAAGATCGCGACGAGGAACAGTGCGACGATCAGGCCCGCAGCGAACAACTCTCCGGTCGTCGGGGCGCGGCGATCCGCCGCGCGCTGCGCGAGCCACCAGCCGGTCAGGACAATCCCCCCGCTCAGAAAATTGGCGAGGTGGTTGGCGTTCGAGAAGAAGCCCACTCCTGCATCGCGATTGGTGACCGCATAGAAATAGAGCGGGCTTTGTGGCCCCGACCCGACCTGGGCGATCGCCAGCAATGCGCTGACCACCATCACGCCAAGCGCGACGGTCAGCAAAATGGTGCGCCCCGCCGCGTCGAGTTGCGACACTATGACATAGGCAACAAAGGCACAGAGCAGCATCAGCAGCGCGTCGAGCGTGCGCATCGGGGTCAGGCTGATCGCGCCCCAGGACTGCTGCCCCGTCAGATCCTGTGCGGCGGCCGCGAGCGCGCGGCCGGGCAGCGCCGTCCATATCCCATAGGGCAGGGGGATCAGCTGAATGACCAGCAGCGCGATCATGGTGAGCCAGATCAACGCTGCGGGCCGTTCGATGCGCAGCGTGCCGACGCGGCGCTGCCAAACCAGCCAGACGAACGCGCCGAGCGTCACCAGCCGGGTGAGAAACGCTCCCCCAGTCTCGATGCGCGACGCTCCCCCGAACAGCAGTGCCGCGACAAGGACGGCCAAGGCAGCATAAAGCATACCTGGTCGACTGGTATTGAACAAAACCGCGCATCCCCTGTGTTCGACGGTGCAGGGCGGTCCTTAACGGTCGCCATCCGGCTTGCCAAGCGCGGGGCCGGAGGTGCGGCTTGCAATTCGTCGCAACCGGGCTAGGTCGCATGGCGACGGGCCGTCCGCAGGGCCAGGATCGCAAAGGAGTTGAACTTGGCCGATCGCCCGCGTCGCGGATTGCGCGTCCTGTATCTCGCGACCGACGCCTATGGCGGGCATGGCGGGATCGCCTTGTTCAGCCGCAACTTGATCGAAGCGCTCGACGCAGACGATCGCGTCGCGGAAATCGTGTGCCCGCCACGGATTGCCGATGGCGAGATCGGGTCGCTACCCGCCAAACTGCGCTACGACTTGAGCGGGTTGAGCGGGCAGGGCGCTTATCTGCGCGCCGTGCTGCGCCATGTGCTGACCGGGCGATTCGACGCGGTGATCGTTCCGCATATCAACCTGGCGCCGGTGGCGTGGCTGGCGGCCAAGCTGAGCCGCGCGCGCTGGGCGCTGTGTCTGCACGGGATCGACGCGTGGCCGGCCGCAGCGACGCCGCGGCGGCGCTTCTTCGGGCTGCGCGCCGATGCGATCGTCAGTGTGAGTGCGCTGACCCTGGGGCGGTTCCGCAGCTGGTGCCCGGTCGATCCGGCGCGGTGCGTGGTGATCCCAAACGCGATGGACTTTACCGGCTATGCGCCGGGACCGCGCGATCCGGTGCTGGAGGCGCGCCATGGCCTCGCCGGCAAGCGGGTGATCCTGACGCTGGGGCGGCTGGATCCGGCAGAGCGTTACAAGGGGTTCGATGAGATCATCGAACTGCTGCCAGAGCTGGCTCCCGACATCAGCTACCTGATCGCGGGCAAGGGCGAGGACCGCGCGCGTCTTGAGGCGAAGGCGGCGGCGCTGGGCGTGGCCGACCGGGTGGTATTTGCCGGGATGGTGCCGGAGGCGGAGAAGGTCGCGACCTACCGGCTGGCGGACGTATATGCGATGCCGAGCACCGGCGAGGGGTTCGGTTTCGTGTTCCTGGAGGCGATGGCGTGCGGGATTCCGGCGATTGCCAGCGACCTTGACGGCGGGCGCGAGGCGGTGCGCGAGGGGAAATTGGGGCAGGTGGTCGACCCGGCCGACCGCGCCGGGCTGAAAGCGGCGGTGCTGCGTGCGCTCGACCAGCCCAAAGGCGTGCCCGAGGGCCTCGATTATTTCGGGCTTCCCGCTTACCGCCAGCGCATTTCCGACTTGCTGACCCGGCTGGTGGACTGAAGGCCAGATCGTCGAGCGTTTAATCTGGATCGCTCTACAGCCGTTTGCCCTGATGACCAGGTCGCCAAAGCCCCCGGCTTTGGCTGGAACGTCCGGGGGACGTTCCACCTGGTCATTGTCGAAGGGCAGTAGTCCGTCTTAACTGAGCGCGGGAACGGTGCTTCGACAAGCTCAGCACAAACGGCGCTAGCCAATCGCCTTCGCGAAGACCTGCTCCAGCTGTGCCGCCCCCGCGTCCCAGGTAACCGAGGACAGGTCGGGATCGGTCGCGGGAATCTCGCCGGCCTTCCACGCATCCCACACGGCGTCGAGCGTCGCGGTCAGCTGCGCCGCGTCGGTGCAGGTGCGCAGGTCGCCGCGCACGCGCTCGGCCAGCACGAAGGTCTCGGGATGCTCGCCGGGGAAGGTGATCAGCGGGCGGCGGCACGCCATCAGCTCAAGCGCCTTGTGGTGGAAGCCGAACGTCGCCCAGATATAGCAATTGACCGCCGCGTCGTGGCACAGCTTCGCCAGCCGGTCGTGCGGCACGTTGCGCTCGACCGTTGCTACGCAGTCCAGCCCGGCTTTGCCGATCGCGGCGCGGACATTATTCTCGGCGGCACCGGCATAGTGGAACAGCGTGGCGTCGCGCCGCTCGGCTCCGCCCGCCTTCACCCAGGCCGCGAAGCCGGTCATGAAGCGTTCGAGGAAGTCGTCGGCATAGGTGCTGCCGATCAGCGTGACGAGGAACTTGTCGCGGCGCGGGCGGCTGTCGGGCGCGGCGACCATTGCCGGAGCGATGCTGGAATAGATCACCTGATGCGGCTGCGCGAACCAGCGCGCGGCGATCCCCGCGTGCAGCTCGGCATTGCTGGTGAAGGCGGCGGCGTTGGCGAAGCGGCGTTGCAGCACGCCGTGCAGTCCGCCGGGGACATAGTTGGCGAAGTTATCCTTGAAGTCGATGGTCCAGGGGATGCTCGCCGCGCGCGCCAGTTGCTGCCCGACCACTAGATTGCTCAGATTGCCGAAATTGGCCCAGACGATGTCGGGCTTGAACGCCTTGAGGATCGCGCCATGCGCGGCGCGCGCGGCGGCGACCCAGTCGCCATGCACCCCGCCCTCGACCGCGATCAGCCAGGCGGTGGCGAGGCGGCGGAGCAGGCCGGGCGCGGTCTGCGAGCGTTGGAGGCGCAGCAGCGCATAGGCGCGCGGGGCGAGTTCGAGTAGCAGCGGGGTGGACCAGTCATGCGCGGCGATCTTGGCGGCGATGCCCTCCGCGCTCTCACCGGGCGAGGCCGGATCGGCAACCGGCGCGATCACCAATATCTGATGCCCCCGCGCCGCCATCGCGCGGGCGAGCGAGATCACCCGCAACCCATAGACATGCCCCAGCGCCGGGGACATGTCGGACACGAAGACGCAGCGCATGGTCTGGCTCAGGGGCGCTTGTAGCTGGCGGGGACGCGCAGGCCCTCGGGCAGCGGGCGGTGCGGCGGCCAGGCGACGAAGTTGCAGGTCTCGTCATCCTGCCGCTCATGGCTGTCGAGCAGGCGGAGCGCGCCATTTTCGGCGATGCGATAGATGGCATAGTCGCCGCCGACCTGCTCGAAAAAGGCGAGCACGCGGCGCAGCACATCGGTCTCATACGCCTCAAACACCACGAACGGGCGGCAGCGCGCGACGGTTTCGTGCGCGCCGGCCAGCACGACATCTTCGAACCCCTCGACGTCGATCTTGATCAGGTCGACATCCTGCCCCGCCATCTCGATATCGAGCGTGGTCACCGGCACCTGCAGCAGCTCGGCATTGGTATCGCCGCTGCCCGAAAAGGACGAACGATCGACCTGCGCGCGCAGGCTGAATTCGGCGGTGCCCGGCTCGGCGCCGAGTGCCTTGGCGACGATCGACACGCCGGGATAATGCGCCGCGACCTGCGCCAGATAGGGCTGGCAGAGGGGAAGCGGCTCGAACGCGACAATCTTCGCATTCGGCGCAGCGCTGGCCATCAGCGCGGTGATGTAGCCGATATTGCCGCCGACATCGGCGATCACCCGCGCGTCGCGGGCGACCCAGGCGATGACATCGTCCTCGACCGTCTGGTGGGTGTAATAGCCATAGACCGCGAGCGGATAGAAGACGTTGAGCCCGAGATCGCCGCGCAGCGTCATGCTGCTCGACTTGAGCTTGGCGGGATAGTGGCGCAGCCCCGGCATCACCGGGCGCAGCAGCTTGATCAGGCTGTGCCCGCCGCGCGGGAGCGCGGTGGCGAAGGCAATGACGGCGTGTTCGAGAGCCATGACGATCAGAGCCCGTAATCGCGGACGGGAATGTCGCCGCGCGCCATCCGCGCGTCGCTGACGCCGACATACATGGCGTAGCGCGTCGTGCAGGAGTCGATCTCGACATTGTAGGTCAGCGGCGTCAGGAAGCCGTTGAACAGGTGATAAAGCTTGTAGGGGAGCGGTGCGAAATATTCGTCGACCTCCCACAGATAGCGTTTCGACGCGGTCCAACCGCTGGCGAATTCGAACATGAAGATGTCGATCTTCTGCGCCTCCAGCAGACGCTTCGCGCCTTCGAGGACGTGGAGGTCATAGCCCTCGGCGTCGATCTTCATGAAGTTGACGTGATCGACGCCATTCTCCGCGCACCAGCTATCGAGTGTGGTGATCGGCACCTTGTAGGTTGTCGGCACCTCGCCCGGCAGCTCCTTGCGCGGGGCGAGGCTGTTGCACATGTTTTCGTAGTCGTGGAACTCAAGCTCGCCCGGCTCGGCGGCGAGACCCTGATTGACGAAGGTCACGCGCGTATCCTGCGCGAAATCGGCGGCATAGCGCTCGGCGGCGAAGCGCGAGGGGTCGAAGCCGACCAGCTTGCCGTGCGGCCGGGCCTTCAGCATCTCGGCGGTCGAGGCGCCGTCATGGAAGCCGACATCGATGATCGTCGGCTGTTCGTCCATCAGGGTGAGCAGCCAGCGCTCGCCATTGGTCTCGCCGTTCAGCGAGTAATTGCGGACGACCACGTCGAACTTGCGGCTGAACCGGATGAAGGCGCGGGCAAAGCGCGCGCCGACCGGGTTCCAGAAGATGCGCTGGAGCAGATGATGGCGCGATTTGGCATTCAGCATGAAGAGAACCTTGCGGTCTGCGAGGGGTGGAAACGCGGTGGAGAACGGCCTGAATTACGCGGCCGTGCGAAGGGGGGAGGCGGGCGCGGCGCTGTCGAGCCGGCCAAAGAATTCGCGACGCCAGCTTTCGATGATGAACGGCTGCCACAGGATCCAGCCAAGCCCGGCCTCGCCCGCGACGGCGCGGTCGAGGATCTTGTCCCAATAGCCCGCCTGCCAATAGGGCGACTGGCGGAAGCTTTGCGACGCGAACAGGTCGCGGACCATGGTCTGCAGGCGCGGCGACTTGAACCACAGATCCTGCGGCGGGTTGAACCCCTGTTTGCGCCAGCGCGCGCGGATCTCCTCGGGCAGCACGCCGCGCATGGATTCGCGCAGCACACGCTTGGTCTGCACCTCGCCCATCAGCAGATGCGGCGGCAGCGACAGCGCGAAATCGGCGAGGCGGTGGTCGCAGAAGGGCAGGCGCACCTCACGCGAATGCGCCATCGAATTGCGGTCACCGTAACGCAGCAACGTGGTGAGGAAACCGCCGAAGCTATCCTCGGCCAGCGCGCTGGCGAGCGGGTGGAAGTCGTCCTGCCGCGTCCGCGCGTCCTGTGCCATGATCCGTTGCGCCACTCCCGGTTCGATCGCGTAGAGCACGCTCGACCCCTTGCCCATGCGGTTGGCTAGCATGTGGCGCAGGCGGAAGGGCAGCCGGTCGCGCATCGCGCGCGACGGCGGCGTCAGCACGCCGGGATAGCGCGCCTCGATCTGCGGCATCTCATCGTCGAGCCGCGCGCGGTCCCCGGTCTCGCGCAGACTGTCGAGATACAGCGCGAAATAGGTCTCGTACCCGCCGAGCAGCTCGTCCGAGCCCTGCCCGTCGAGCAGCACGGTGACGTTGTGCTGCTTGGCGAGGTGGAACACGCACCATTGCGCGAACTGGCTCGACCCGCCGGTCGGCAGCTCATTGTGCCAGATGAAGTCGGGCAGGTCGTCGATGAGGCGATCGACGGTCGGCTCGACCAGATGGCTCTTCACCTTGGTCGCGTCGATCACGACCTTGGCGAAGTGATATTCGTCCGCCGGGGTGCCGGGGAAGTGGCCGGTGAAGGTGTTGTATTCGGCATCGTCGCCGACCAGCTGGCGCGCGATGCACACGATCGCGCTCGAATCGAGCCCGCCCGACAGGCACGACCCCACCGGCACATCGCTGCGCAGGCGGATGCGCACCGAATCGGTCAGCAGCTCGCGAAACTCGGCAAAGACATCGGCGTCGCTCGCCTTGGCGCGGCTGGCGTCGTAGCGCGGGGCGTAATAGCGCCAGATTTCTGGCTTGAGGTCGCCCAGGTCGAACGCGATCGCCTCACCCGGCAGCAATTGTTCGATCGCATCGAACGCCGTCTGGCGATCGGCGTCGAGGCCCTTGCTCGGGTTCACCGCCGCGCGCAGCACGCGGAAATCGTCATATCCCCGCCCGATGCCGGGCAGGCTGAGCAGCGCCTTATATTCCGACCCGAACGCGAAAAACCCGTCCCCGCGTGCGAACAGCAACGGCTTTTCGCCATAGCGGTCGCGCGCGCCGAACATCGTGCGCGTCGTGCGGTCGAGGATCATGAAGGCGAACATGCCGTTCAGCCGGTCGACGACCTTGCGGCCCCAGACGCGATACCCTTCGATGATCACTTCGCTGTCGCTGTGCGAGGTGAAGCTGGCGCCGAGCGCGATCAGCTCCTGCCGCAGCTCGACATAATTATAGATCTCGCCATTGAAGATCATGACGTAGCGGCCATCCGCCGAATGCATCGGCTGATCGCCGGCATGGCTGAGGTCGATGATCGACAGGCGGCGATGGCCGAACCACACGCCCGCCTCGGCATCGGTCCAGTCGCCCGACCCGTCAGGTCCGCGATGCGCGATGAGGTCCAGCGCGGCGCGGTAGCGCTCGACTTCCAGCGGCCGCTTGCCGACCCAACCCAGAATTCCGCACATGCTTCCCGTTCCCCAAAGGCGGCAAGGCGCTAGAGCAGCCTCAAGTTGCTGGCGTGTCCGGCGATTCGATCGGCGCGCGCCGGTCGATTCGGACCCAGACCCCGATTGCGATGGCCGTTACCATCCAACCAGCCAATTGGATATAGGCCAGAATTTCGCCGGTCAGCTTGGCTGCGAACCACCACGTCCCGCCGACCACGACCAGGCCATAGGGCGCGAACAGCCACAGCTGCGTCCACATCGTCCCGCGCGCGACCAGCAATTGCTGATGAACGTTGCAATAGACGGTCGGGACCAGCGCGATAACGATCAGCGCGAAGAGATAGCTATTGCCCCGGAAGCTCTCGCCATAGAGCGCGAGGATCAGTGGCGCGGCGGCGATCACCACCCCGCTGAACAGCGTGGCGAGGCCAAGATTGACGACCATGTTATAGCGCTGGAGCCGCTGGACCTCGCCATGTTTGGCCTTGCCGATCGACGCGCCGAGCATCGGCAGAATCGCCGAGGCAAGCGAGCCCATCACCATCAGCACCGGCAAGCGCCACTGCACCCCGGTATTGATGATCGCGAGGTCGGTGAACCCGGCGGGCGAGCGCGACAGGACATAGTTGCCGAGCCACGCCGCGCCGCCCTGAACCACCGACAGCAGCCCGCTGGGGACCGAGAAGGCGAAAATGACGCTGGCATGGGCAAGCGCGGCGCGCATGTGGACGCCGCTGCGTAGCGCCCGGCGGTGCGACCGCGCGGGGATCGCGACAGCGAGCAGGCGCAGGACGTTGGCCGCCGCGACCGCCGCCATCACGTAATTGAGGCTGGGGGCGAACAGCGCGACGGGGACGAGCAGCACGAACGCTGCGGCCGCGGTCCATGAGCGGGCGAGCGCGAGCACGCGAAACTCCTGCTTCGCCTGCAGCAGCGCGTCGCTGAGTCCCGCCTGGACCGAGGTGAGCAGGATGATCCCGCTGAAGATCACCGCCCAGCCATGCTGCCCTTCGCCGAGCAGCCAGCCCGACAGTCCCGCGGGCCACAGCAGGCACAGCGCGAGGAAGGCGAGGGTGAGGCCCCAGGTCAGCCGGTCGGCGAGCAGCATCACTGCACCTGCGCGCGCGGGATCGCGCTCCGAAAAGCGCGAGACGATCGAGATGACCGAATAGGGCAGCTGCAGCGAGGCGATCGGCGAGGCGAGCGCGATGGTGCTGAGCAGCAGCGCATAGCGGCCATAATCATCGGCACCGATCGCGCGGGCGATCAGGATCGTCTGGACGAGTGCGGCGGCGCGCTCGACCATCGACGATCCGAAGATCCAGCCCGCGCCGCGCAGCCAGGTCGCGACCGGACTTGCCCCGAGCAGATAGGAGGGCGTGAGCCGCGCGCGCAGCCACGCGATGCGGCTCATGGCGTGTCCCGCACGATGCCGCGCGCGCGCAGCAGCGCGGCGAGTTCAGCCGCGCGCGCGTCGAGGCTGTAGGCCGGGACGCAGCGCGCATGACCCGCGTTGGCGATGCGGCGGCGGGCGTCGTCATGCTCCAGATGATACCCGATCCGCTCGCATAGCGAGGCAGCGTCGGCGAACACGTCGATCTCTTCGCCCGGCACGAACAGCGATCGTACTTCGGCATTGTCGATATGCAGCATGAAGCCGCCCGAGGCGGGGATTTCGAAGGTGCGGGTCGAGGTCACGTCCTGCCACCCGTCGGGCGGGACCGGGCCGTGATGCATCGCGACGTTGATCCGGCTTTCCTCGATCGCGCGGGCGAAATAATCGCCGACCAGCGGGTAGCCGAGGACATGGGGGGCGAGCGCGGTCCCCTGTGCCGGACCGGCCCAGCCATTGCCGATCACCGCGATCTTCCGGTCGGGAAACGCCTGCGCGACGGCGAGCATATAGTCGAACTTGTAGGGCGAGAAATTGCCGATGTGGGAAATGTCCCAGCGATAGGGGACGGTCTCGCCATACCGCCGCGCATGGACCAACGGTGCATAGCCGTGATGGACGAACCCGGTCCGCTCCGCGCCATAGGTGTCGCGCAGATGGTCGAGATGATAGCTCTTGGTCGTCACGATCTGGTCGTAGCGGGCGTAAGCCTCGGGCGACGATCCGGCATGGTTGTAGGCGACATCGGGATAGAAATTGACCGTCCGCACGCCGCGCGCCTGCAGCGTTGCGAGCGTATCGGCGGTGATGAAGCTGCCCTTGACCGTGACGAGCAGCTCGGCATCCACCCGCGCGGCATGGTCGAGGATTTCGCGGTTATACGCCGCGATGCCGTGCCCGGTGAGTAGGCGATTGGCGATGCGGTGGATCAGGCCGTGCGCGCGGCCGAGATAGGACCCCAGATCGACCTCGGCGACGTCCCAGCCCTGTCCGCGCAGCCCTTGTGCCAGCGCGCGGCCGGTCGAGCCGTGCCAGAATTCCGTCGCCATGACGGCGCGAATCGGGCGGATGGGGTCAGCGACGGACGGCATCAAGCGCGGCCATCACGCCGCCGACGCTGCGGCGCATGTCGAGTTCGTCGAAAATCTCGAGCGAGCGCTGCGCCATCGCCGCGCGCTGCGCCGGATCGGCGGCGAGGGTCGCCAGCGCCTCGGCCAGCGCGGCGGTGTCGCCGCACGGATAGACGATGACATTTTCGCCATCGCGCGCGATGTCGGTCGGGCCGACCGCGCCGATCCGGTCGCTGTAGATCATCGGCAGGCCCATGCACGCGCCCTCGGACGTGATCAGCGGGTGTGGGTCGGCTTGCGAGGGGTGCACCAGCACATCGGCGGCGGCGTAGAGCGCGGGCAGGCGATCGACATTGACGAACCCGGCAAAGCGCGCGGGCAGGTTTTCGGCGGCGGCGCGGGCTTTCAGTTCCTCGAACAACTCGCCATTGCCGGCGAACAGCGCGCCGATGCCGTGCCCCGCATGGAAGCGGGCGAGGGCGTCGATCAAATCCTGTGGCCGCTTGCGCGCGGAGAGCTTGCCGACGAACAGCGCCAGCATCTCATCCTCGGGAATCCCGAATTCGGCGCGCACCTGCGCCCGCAACGCGGCGCGGTTCGCGCGGGCGGCGCGGTAGGTGTCTTCGTCGATGGTGAAGGGCGAGCGGAAGATGCGGTCGGCGGGCGCGCCGAACTTGCGGTAATAGTCCTCGTTACGGTCGCCGACCGAGAGGAAGGCGGAGATGCGCGAATAGACGAGGCGCACGAGCAGCGCCTTGACCGCCTGTTTCAGCCCGCCGCGCTCCTGCAGCAATTCGCTGTCGGAGATGATCATCGCCGGCACGCGGTTGCGACCGCACCACCAGAGCGCGCGACGCACATTGGCCTGGTTATAGCCATAGAGCAGCACCGCGTCGGGCCTGAACGCCGCGAGCCGCTCGGCGACCTTCGGGCTGCTCGGCCAGCTTGGACTGGGCTGCTGGCCGGGGCGGGCGTCTTCGAGGAATTCGTGCGAATAGCCGCCGAGCATTTCCATGTTCCAGGAAATCTCGGCGTTCATTTCCTCGTCGAAATAGGCCTGAACCCCGACCGGCGCGCCGAAGATCAGATGCACGTCGAGATCGTCGCGCGCGGCGAGCGCGCGGTAGAAGGGAACGAAATGCTGGATCGGGTGCGTCACCACGATCGCCAGCCGCGCCTTAGCCATTGGGCGTCACCGGCTGGAGCGCGACCACCGGGCCATGGCTGTCGATCAGGCGGAAGCGGCCGCTGTCGAGCAGGGTCGCGACCAGCTGCTGGTGCGTGCCATATTCCCGGCTGTCATGGGTTTCCATGATGATGATCCGCGCGCGGGCGAGCGCGTCGAGGTCGTGGCGCAAGATCTGCCACTCGACCCCCTCGATATCGCTGATCAGCGCGAAATCGGTGATGCCATGTTCATCGAGCAGGCCCGACAGGGTGCGCGCGGGGACCTGTACGGTCTGAAGATCGGGGGCTTCGCTGGCGATGCGGCCCGAGACCGAGCTTTCGCCCATCGCGAACGCAACGGTGTCGCCGCCGCCATAGCTGATCGCGACTTCGGCCACGGTGGTGTTGGCCTCGCAGCCGTTGAGCGCGAGGTTGCGGCGGAGCGACTTGGCAAGACGCGGGTCGGCCTCGACGATTACCATGCGCCGCTCCGGCGCGATCGCGCGGCGGGTGGTGCAGCTGATCACGCCGAGGCTGCCGCCCAGCTCGACCACGTCCACGTCGCGCGGAAGGTGGCGCTGGACGAAGCGATATTCGCCACTTTCATAGCCGCCGAGCAGCAGCGCGGCCTTGATCTCCGGCGTCACCACCGGATCGCTGGTGTCGATCACGAGGCCACGATGCGGAATGCGGTCGCGCAGCAGCTTCGCCGCGATGATGCCGGTCATGCGGTTGGCGAGGATCGGGCCGACGATGCGGTTGATGCGGGTGCGTAGGGACGTCATGCGGGCTCCGGCACGATCACGTAATCGCCTCCCATCAGCGCCTCGGGCGCGGCTTCGTGCAGCGCGATGCCATGGGTCGCGCCGTGGCGGACCCCGGCGATGCGGTAGAAGCGCGAGCGCTCGGGCACGAGCGCGACGATCTGCGCCGCCTCGTCCGCCGCGATGCGCGCGCCGCCGCCGAGTTCGATCCACAGCACCGGGCGGTCGCGGCGGATGGTTTCCTGCAAGCCCTGCAGCACCGAAATCTCGAAGCCCTGGACGTCGCACTTGATCGCATCGACCGGGCCGACATTCAGCCGGGCGAGCAGCGCGTCACCCTGTTCGACCTGCACCGTCGCCACCGCTTCGAGCGGGGCGTCATATTGGTCGGTGGTCACGAGCGTGCCGAGGCCGCCATTGTCGCCCGCAGGCGAATAGAGCTGAAAGCTGCCCGGCTCCGCGCCAAGACCGAGCTGGTGCGGGGTGACGTTGGCGGCGTTGTTGAGCGCAAGGTTGCGCTGGAGCCGACCGAACACCAGCGGGTTCGGCTCGAAGCTGTGCACCCGGTCGAAGGCGCGCGAAAACTGCAGTGCATGGGTGCCGACATTCGCGCCGATGTCGAGGATCGTGCGGCGACGGTTGGCGGGAATGCGCGACAGGAAGGCGGCGATCTCGTCGCGCTCATATCCGCCGAACAGATAGGCCTGACGCTCGACGAAGGAATTCAGCTCACCCTCGACCCAAACCCCGTCATTGGCGACGCGGAACGCCCCTGTAGGGCCGGCAAGGCGATTGGCCAGCGAGCCCCAGCCGCGCAGATGGCGCAGGCCGCGCAACGCGCGAACGGCGCGCGCGGCGACGCCCGGGTGCAGCTCGCCCTGGGGTGTCGTTCCGGTCAATGCTGGTCCCCCTGACCTTCGGCGCGGGCGTGCGGAAGCTCGCGCGGCGGATTGCAGACGGGTGTGGAAAGGTCAAGCATCACCGGCGGCTAGCTCCTGGAACAGCGCGGTCATCTCCGCCGCCGCCGCGTTGCCGGCGAGGAACGCTTCGGCCCGTGCGCGCGCGCCGCGCCGCCACGCTGCCAGCTCTTCCGGTGGCAGTTGCGCGAGCGTATCGATCGCCCCGGCCAAAGCCGTGCGGTCGTCCAGCGGCAGGTCGAACCCGGCGTGATCGGCGGTTAGGTTGCGCCACGGCGTCTCGGTGCCGATCAGCACCGGGGTACCGGAACAGAGCGATTCGAAGATCGCGTGGCCGAAATTCTCGCTGCGTGAGGGCAGGAACAGCAGATCCTGCCCGGCCATCGCCTCGGCGACATCGGCATTGGCGAGTTCACCGCGATGCTCCGCAGTGACATGCGGGGGCAGGGCGTCGATCAGCTCGCGGCAGCGCGCCCAGTGCTCGGGATCGCTGACCGGGCCATAGATCGAATAGGTGACCGGCGCGCGGACTTTGGCCAGCGCTTCCAAGGCGACGTCCAGCCCTTTGACCGGCGAAATGCGGCCAAGGAACGCCGCGCGGAACGGCTCGCCCTCGCCACGCGGGCGGTAGGGCGGGAGCGCGAAGGCCGGGCGGGCATTGCCGATCAACTCGATGCGGTGTGCGGGAAAGGCCGCGCGGACATCGGTGCGCTCGGCCTCGCTGGTCACGTGGAAGGTCACGCCGCGCATCAATCCGGCGAGGGTGACGAGTTTGCGATAGGCTGCCTTGCGCCCACCCTTCAGGCCAAGCGCCCCGCCCGAAAACTCGCCGCGCGGGGAGAGAATGACCTGCGCGCGCGCTGTGCGACCCAAGCGGCGGGCGATCAGCGCGGGGATGGTGAACTCGCGATCGAAAAAGCCGTTGAGCAGCAATATGTCGTGCGGCGTGTCGCGCAGCAGCTTCGCCAAGCCCTGCGCGCCAGTGCGGCCGACAGGAAGATAGTGCGCCTGCGCATAGCCAAGGTCGTGCCAGCGCCCGGCCTCGACCAACGGTTCGGCTGCCCCGAACGCACGATCACGCGCGACGATGCGAAAGTCGAACCGGTCGCCTAAAGTCTCGCACAGCGCCTTGATGCTCAGGTTCGGACCCGTCGCCTCATGCCCCGGCCAGAAGGCGCCGATCAGAATCAGGATCGTCGGGCGCGCGCTCATGCGGCGGGGAGCGCGAACGTGATGCCGTAGCGCGACTTCAGATAGTCGGGGAAGCTGTCGATCCCGTGCGCCGCGATATGCATCCGCGCCTCGTCGATCTTGGCGTCCATCAGCATGAAGAACCAGAAGCCGTGGAGCGAATGCCACACGAACCCGCGCCGCCCGTCGAGAAAGCCGAGCCGCAGGACATAGCGCTGCACGAAATAGAGCACCGCGCGCAGGTAGAGCGGCGCGCCGCCATATACCTTGTGGCGCAGGAAACGCTTGAACTTCGCCGCCGGGGTCACCGCGCCCGGTTCGTCATGGTCGCGCACCACGCCCTGTTCGCGCAGCACGAAGTCGATCATCTGCAGCGTTGCGTAGCGGTTATGCTTGTCGGTCCACCAGCCGATATCGCGGAGGTTTTCGTCGACCAGATCGCCGCCGGTGACCTTTTCGACCCGGCCGCTGTCGATCAGCAATTTCTCGTCCATCCAGCGGCTTTCCATCCGCGCGCGGCCCGGCCGCCACATGCGCGTCAGCCACGTGCGGTAATAACCGCCCCAGCGGATGAACTTGCCGCGAAACAGCACCTTGAGCTTAAGGTCGAGCGCCGACACGTCATCGGGCAGCGTTGGCGTGCGGGTGCGCAGCGCGTCGAGCAGGCCGGCTTCCAGATACTCGTCGCAATCCATGCGCAGGATCCAGTCGGTGTCGATGCCCGTGTTGTCGGCACCCCATTGCACCTGCGCGCCATGCGTCGTGAACGGGTTCTGATAGACGTCCGCGCCCAGACTCCGCGCGATCTCGACTGTGCGGTCGGTCGAGAAGCTGTCGACCACGACGATGCGCCGCACCAGCGGACGAATCCGCTCGATGCACCGCGCGATATGCACCTCCTCGTTAAACGAGATGATCAGCGCGGTGATCGAGGGGGCAGCGGCGTCCATCACACCCCGGCGATGTCGAGCGTCGCTTCACTCACCGCGATCAGCTCGTCGAGCGGGATCGGCGCGGCGGCACCATCGCGGGCGGCGGCGTAGAACGCCTTGACCAGTCCCGCCTGACCCTTGTCCTGCGCCGAGGCGCTCTGGGTGGTCGTCTTGCCGCCGGTGGTGATGTGCAGCTTACGGAAATCGTCGAGGCGGACGACCGTGCCGGGCGCGAAAATTTCCAGATACTCCTTGGGCAGCGACGAATCGCCGAGCGAGGAATAGAGGATCGTGCCGGTCGATCCATCGGCAAAGCGCAGTACGGCGGAGACGGTATCGTCGATCCCTTCGGGCCGGAAGGCGCTGACCGACACCGGCGGGCCGCCGGCGAGGAAGGTGAGCGCGTCGACAAAGTGGCACGCCTCGCCCACGATCCGCCCGCCGCCCTGTGCGCCGTGCAGCCAGCTATCGCCCGGGACGTGCCCGGCATTGACGCGGTAATGCATCGCGATCGGCCCGGCGCGCGAGGCGATCGCCGCCTTGGCCGCGATCATCATCGGGGCGAAGCGGCGGTTGAAGCCAACCGTCAGCACGCCCGGCGCGCCTTCCGCCGCCGCGACGACATCGGCGAGCTGTTCATGGTCGAGTGCCAGCGGCTTTTCGACGAACACATGCTTGCCTGCGCGCAGTGCTGCGGCGGCGAGGCTGGCGTGGCTGTCGTGGCGAGTGGCGATGAACACGCAATCGGTGTCGGCATCGTCCATCACCGCCTGCGGGTCGGTCGCGGCGTTGGCGAACCCCTCGCGCTGCGCGGCATCATGCGCGGACAGGCCGGTCGAAGTGACGACCGTGGTCAGCCGCTCCTTGCTCGCTTTCTTGAGCGCGGGGACCAGCACTGATTTGGCGTAATTGCCGAAACCGATGAAGGCAGTACCGCGTCCGGTCGCGGCGGATGAAGCATTGACCGGGATCGACCGCGCGATCGCGGCGGGGGTTTCGGGATAGGTCAGCAGGATCGCGAGGAACGGCTCGTCCGTGTCCATCAGCTTGTACGCCGCTTCCGCCTCCGCGATCGGGAAGCGGTGGGTGACCAGCTTGAGCGGGGTCACGCGGCCTTCGGCGACCAGCTCCAGAAACGCCTGCATGTTGCGCTGTTCGGTCCAGCGGACATAGGCGAGGGGGTAGTCGTGCCCCTCCAGCTCATAGGCCGGGTCGTGGCGGCCGGGGCCGTAGGACATCGACAGGCGCAGATCGAGTTCGCGCTTGTAGAATGGCTCGCGGTCGATCTCCATGCCGGTCAGGCCGACCATAACGACGCGGCCCTTCATCCGGCTGATTTCGGCGGCCTGATTGGGCGGGGTCGATGATTTGCTCGACGCGGTGACGATCACGGCGTCGGCGCCATAGCCTTCGGTGAAGCCGCGCACCGCTTCGTCCAGCGCATCGCTAATCGCAACGTCCGCGCCCATCTCCAGCGCCAGCTTGGCGCGGCCCGGGTTGGGATCGAAGCCGAGCACGCGGCAGCCATTGGCCTTGAGCAGCTGAACGGTCAGCTGACCGATGAGGCCAAGCCCCATGACGACGACGCGCTCGCCCAAGGTCGGGTTGGCCACGCGCACGCCCTGCAGCGCGATGGCGCCGAGCGTGACGAAGCTTGCGGCCTCGTCGCACACGCCCGCCGGGATGCGGACCGACAGGTTCTTGGGAACCGCATTATATTCGGCGTGATTGGCCACCGCCGCGCCGGCACAGGCGATGCGGTCGCCGACCGCGTAACCGCCCGCTTCCGCGCCCGCCTCGACCACCGTTCCGGCAAGGCTGTAGCCCAGCGGGATCGGGGTATCGAGCTTGGCGAACACCTTTTGCACCGTGGGCAACAGGCCTTCGTTGCGGACCTTTTGCAGCGTCTTGCGCACCAGGTCGGGCCGCGCCATCGCCTTGCCCGCGAGCGAGCTGCGGGCGAGGTCGATGATCTGCTTCTCGGTCCCCGCGCTGATCAGCGAGACGCGGGTCGCGACGAGGTTACGGCCCCGGCCCGAACGCGGCACCGGCGCTTCGATCAGGCGCAGCACGCCGCTGCGATAATTTTGTTCGACCTGTTTCACTGAAGCCCCGTTTCCCCGACCGACGCGGCCATGAATGTGACGTCGCTCTCAAAACAACCACTTGGCAGTGTCAAGCACAGACGTTGTGTCGATTCTTCGCGGCCCATGTCGGGCCACCATGTTGCAGCTTCGAGACGCAGTGGGTGCGCGGCGTGGATGATAAGCTGCGCGCCGCCTCGGCGGAGCGTTGCGGTGGTGCCGTCGATGGTCGCATGACACTCCGGGTGGAGCAACATGCGCCAGGTGGCGGGGTGCCACACCGCGCCCTCGACCCGGTCGTGCAGGCGGATCATATCGCCGCGCGCCTCGATCTGGCGGGTGACAATCGGGCGGCCCGGGAGGCGTGTGTAGCCGTTATGCCCGCCCGCCAGCGTCAGCGCATCCGGCTGAACCTCGGCCTCGCTCACCCACACGCGCGGACGGCGGCCGCAGCGGAAGGCGCCGAAAAAATCGGCCGGCTCCGCACCGTCGAGGGCGAGGACATTGTGGTGGTGCGCGCTGCGGCTCTGGTCGCGGCGGAGTCCGGGGACATATTCGAACACACCCTGATCGACGATCATTCGCTGGTCGGCGACCGAGAGTTCGATGCTGCCGATATCGCCATGGGCGTGGGCAGGCAGGTCGTCGGGGCCGATCCGGCCATGATCGGCGATCAGCGTGAGCAGCGGGGTGTGCAGCCCGAAATATCCTGCGGTGGGGAGCGCGAAGCCGCCCTGCGGTTGCGGGACTGCCCGGCCGGTGGATGCGGTGTAGGCCGCCAGGCACTCGGCGGGGGCATAGGCCATGGTCAGCCCGGCATCGTTGAACAGCGCCGGGCCACCATCGGGATGCGCGAGCAACGCGGTCGCGCGCGCCATGCCGTCGAGCGCGCGGTCGAGCGCGGCGGGCGCGGCGGCCCCAAGCGCGTCGCGGGTTTCGATCAGGTCGGCGAAGACCTGCGCGTGGTAGGAGGGGGAGCGTTCGTAATGCACGCCATCGGCGAGCACCTGCCGCGCCAGCTCCTTGTCGAACAGCTCCAGCGCCCGCGCACGCCAGCGCGCCGCAATCGTGCCGGAGAAGAACGCCGCGCCCCAGCTGAGCGCCTTGATATTCTTGACGAGATGGTTGCCCCCGATGTCGAGCTCGAGATTGCGTTCGAGAAACGCCAATTGCTCGGCAAGGCTGGCATGGATCGGGGCCAGCGCGCGATCGGCGGGGTCCAGCCCCCACGCCGCAATCCGCTGCATCCACACCACGACGCGGAGCGATAGCGTGTAGCTGTTCCAGCTGTCTTGCCAGTAGCCGGGCTGCCAGGGCGGGTTGGCGGCGATCCACTGCCGCATCAGCGCGAGGCCAGCGTCCGCGTCGAGCCCCTCCAGATATTCCATATAATGGAGGTTCATCCGCCACAGCTGATTGGCGACGCCGGGGCCGGGGGCGTCCCAGTCGATCGTCTCCCCCATCTCCACCGTGCGGCCGAGGAAGATGAAGCGCCAGCCATTGGCGGTGCGCTCGACCTGCCCCGTGCGCGGCGGGAAGCGCGGGGCAGGCGGGGTTGGCGCGGGTTCGAGCTGGCCCGGTGCGAGGCCGTCGAGGCTGGGCGGGTTCTTCAGCGACCGGCGGCGCTGGAGCGTCAGCCGCGCGCGCGCGAGCAGCTGGCCGACCGGCACATGGCGGGCAAAGGCGATACTGCGGCGCAGGCGAGTGAGGCGGCTCATCGCGCCGCCACCAGCGCCTGCATCTCGGTGAGTAGCCGGTCGGCGAGGACGCGGCGGTCGAACTCACGCGCGACGAAGCTCCGGCCGGACTCCCCGAGTTGCGCGGCAAAGGCGGGATCGTCGGCCAGCCGCGTCACCGCCGCTGCCAGCTCCGTTGCGGATTCGGGCGTGATCGCGATCCCCGCGCCGCCTGCCTCCATCAGCGCCTTGGCCTCGCCCTCGACGCCCATGATCATCGGGCAGGCCATCGCCATTGCCTCGAACATCTTGGACGGGATTACCGTCTTGAACGTGTCGACCCGGCGCAGCAGCACCAAGGCCGCGTCGCTTGCTGCCCAGATGCCGGGCATTGCCGACTTTGGCTGCTGGCCCAACATCACCACGTTGGACAGCCCGCGCGCGGCGACTTCGGCCACCAGCCGCTCGCGCTCGGCCCCGTCACCGACCAGCAGGAAGGCGATGTCGCTGCGCTCACGCAGCAATTCCGCCGCCTCCAGCACGGTATCGAGCCGGTGCGCCATGCCGTGCGTGCCGACATAGGCGGCGACGAACTTGCCGGTCAGCCCGTGCGTCGCGCGAAACCCCGCCTCTGCCGCCGCATCGGGCGTGGTGAAGGTGGTGAGATCGACCCCGTTCTTGACCACCGCGATCGGCCCCGCGCCCCGGCGTTCGCGGATATGCGGGACGAAGCCATCGGTGACCGAAACGACCAGATCGGCCTGGCGATAGGCAAAGCGCTCGATCGCCTCGAGCAGCTTGATCGCCGCGCCGCGCTTCATCGCGCCGACGGTGACGATGCTTTCGGGCCACAGGTCGCGGATCTCCAGCACCCACGGACGCCGCTTGCGCTTGAGCAGCCAGCCGGCGAGCCCGCAGAAGAATTGCGGCGAGGTGGACAGGACGACATCGGCGCTGGGCAACCGCCACATCCAGACCAGCACCGACAGCAAATAGGACACGTAATTGGAGATACGCGGCAGAAAGCCTTCATTCGCCGCGAGCCAGGTCCATAGCCGGATCACGCGCACCCCGTCGCGTTCCTCCTCCTGCCACAGCCGGTTGCGATAGCCGGGATAGGCGCGGCCGGTCGGATGGTTGGGGACGCAGGTGACGACCGTCACCTCATGCCCCGCTTGCGCCCACACACGCGCATGTTCCGACAGGCGCGACGCGGGGGCGTTCACCTCGGGCGGGTAATAATGGGTGAGGACGAGGATTTTCATGGCTGCGGCGGCGTCACGCCGCCAGGCGCGCGGGATCGCCGAAATAGCGCGCCAGCGCCTCGCCCGACCATTCGCGGCCCGATTTGCGGGTGCGGATGTCCTTGGTCGCGCCCTTCAGCCATCCGGTGACGGGAATGCCGAACCCGGTCTTGGGCTTGCTGAGAATTGCGTCGGGCAGCGGGGTCGAGGGGGCATTGCCCAGCATCGCCTTGCCCGCCCCCGGCGTCAGGCCCGGCAGGATCGGGGCGAGCGCCTGCAACAGCGTGAAATCGACCAACGGCACGCGAATCTCCAGCGAATGCGCCATGCCCGCCCAATCCGAATCGCGCAGCAGCTGGTTGCGCATGTAATTGCCCGATTCGAGTGCGGCGACGCGGCCATTGTCGCTGCCCGGATCGGGGGTCATGGTCGCGGCGATCAGCCCTTCGGGATCGAGCTCCGCCAATCCCTGCGTTGCCATGCCGGGGTCCATCGCCCCGTCCAGCTCGAACGGCAACAGCACCGCGCGGCGCAGCAGATAGGTGCCCGCCCAGCTGCGCGGCAGGTCGAGCAGACCGGCGAGCTTGGGATTGCGCGCGAGCAGCCCCGGCGCGAGCAGCTTGAGCAATCCCCGGCTCGCGCTTCCCGCGCCGGGGACGTGCGCTACAGGTCCGAACACGCGGCGCGTCTGCGGGATGGTGCGGAAGGTCGAATAGCCCGCGAGCAGCTCGTCACCGCCAAGGCCCGACAGCGCGACCTTGAGACCCAGTTCGCGGGTCGCCTTGCTCACGAACCAGCTGTTGATCCCGTCGATCGTCGGCTGGTCCATCGCCGCGAAGATCGCGGGCAGGTCGCCGCGAAACTCTTCGGCGCTGACCTGACGCACATGATGCTCGACGCCGTACAGCGCGGCGACCGATGCCGCGCCCGGCACTTCGTCGGCGGGCGTCCCGGCAAATTCGGGGAAGGCGAGGGTGCAGGCGCGGATGCGCTGCGCCCCGCAATCGCGCATCAGCCCGACCAGCGCACCCGAATCGACGCCCGCCGACAGGAACGCGCCGACCTCGACATCGGCGACCATATGATGCCGCACGCTGTCGCGCAGCGCTTCGGCGACATCGACCGCCCCGCCGTTCCGGCCCTCCGCAATCGCCTGCGCGACCGAGGCGTAGCGGACGGGTTCGCCAACGCCCGTGGCATCGACCGTGATCCAGCTGCCCGCCGGAACGGCGCGGATCGCGCGATAGATGGTGAAGGGTTCGGGCACCGACCCCATCAAATGGAAGCCGGTCAGGCCAGCCGGTGAGGGCTCGCGCGAGATTGACGGGTCGGCGATCAGCGCCTTGACCTGCGAGGCGAAGGCGATCCGGCCATTCGTGTCGGCATAGTAAAGCGGCTTGATGCCATAGGGGTCGCGCGCCAGCGTCAGGCGGCGCTCGCGCGCGTCCCAGATGGCGAAGGCGAACATGCCGCGCAGCCGCGTCAGCATCGCCGGGCCGTGCGCAGCGAACAGCGCCAGCAGCACTTCGGTGTCCGACCCGCTGACAAAGCGGTGCCCATGCGCCTCCATCTTGGCCCGCAAGCTCTGGTAGTTATAGATCTCGCCGTTGAAGACCAGGCTGTAGCGCCCGGCTTCATCGTGCATCGGCTGCGCCCCGCCGTCGCTCAGATCGATGATCGACAGGCGGCGATGGGCGAGGCCAACCCGCGCATCACCGTCGATCCACAGCCCGACCCCGTCCGGCCCGCGCGCCGCCATCGCGTCGCGGACCGCGATCAACCGTTCCGGGTCGACTGCAAGCGCGCTGTCGCGGTGCGCGAACATGCCGGCGATGCCGCACATCGGATCAGGCGTCCGTTCGTGGCGGCAGCAGCCGGTTGGCGAAGTAGAGCAACAGGTGCAGCACCACCGCCGCGCTGATCGGGCCGATAATGTCGGGGACCAGCATCCCGTCGATGCGCGATCCAGTGCGCAGCCCAAGCGCGACGACCAGCAACAAATGCCAGGATTCGCGCTGCAACGCGACGACGTTGTAGATCGACCACAAAGCCAGCACTGGCGCGCATAAAGCCGCGAACAGTCCGACACCCAGCCAGCCGAAGGTCCAATAACCCTCCGCCGGGATGCTGGGGCTGGTCGATGAATTGTAATTGCCGTTCGCGCGAAACGTGAAGTCGCGCCCGATATCGGTGATGATCGGCTTGTCGGGATAGACGATGCGCGGGATCCACACGACGAAAATGTCGCGCAGCGTGTCGCCGGCTATCCCCTGATCGTAGAGGCTGATCGCGAACGATCCCGCGTTGACATAGCTCAGCCGCGCCCAGCCAATCTGGTAGTCGGGGTCGTTCGCGCGGCTTTGATCGACGCCCGACGCGCGCGCGTTGAGCACCGTGATCGTTTCCGACAGCACCGCGCGGCCCGACTCGCTGCGCGTCACCAGCCCGCGCGCCTCGGTCACGATATCCGCGACGACGAAATAATAGGGGACGAGGATGCCGACGATCAGCATCAGCCGCCGGAACGTCACCTTGTGATAAAGATAGGCGAGCGGAAGCATGAGCGCGGGGAACATCGCGGCATATTTGCTGAGCTGAATGATGCCGACGATCGAATCGACCGCGGTCAGCGCGAATATCAGCCAGAACCAGCGCCGCCGATCATTCTGCAGCGCCCAATAGCCGACCAGGAAATAGCCGACATAGGCAAACTGGCCAAGCTGGACGATCACGTTGGGCAGGTTGAGCTGGATGATTTCCAGCGCCACCGGATAGATCAGCAGATAGTTGATCGCAGTGCCGATGCCCAGAAAGGTGAAGCCGATCGTCTCGGTCGTCAGGTTGCACGGCGAGATGAACTTCAGCGTATGCTTGCTCAAACTGCGTGCGCGCAGCGGCCCGACGATTCCGGCAACGAAGACCAGCAACGTCGCGTGGAACATCGCGACCACGATGTTGAACTTGAGCACGTCGCGCGGGTAGAAATCGAAAAACGTCGCGAGCATCGCCCGCGTCTCGTCATTCAGGAACAGGGTGATGAGCGACCCGATGCCGAGATAGCCGACCACGCCGATGCGATACCAGAGTAGCGGGGACCACAAGGTGTGGCGGTTGGTGAGCACCATCTGGTAGATCGCCCAGCCAACAACGATCGAGAGCAGCACCGGGCCGACATAATTGGCAAAGGTGGTTGCCCCGCCGCCATAGGCGATGCAGATTCCATAGAAGATCAGCAGAGCGAATGTGCCCGCGATCTCCTGCATCCGGGGCATCAGCCCGATCATCGGGTCGTCCCGCGTCGCGTCCACCGGCACCACGTCGGCGGCCCGATTCCGCGCCTGCGGGGTCGTCCACGGGAGCGAGCGCGACGCCATCAGCTGCGCGACGCCAGCGCGATACAGTCCGCGCCGTCCCAAATCACGGTATCGAGCGTGAAGCCGCGCCGCTCCAGTTCGGCGAGGAACGCCTTCACGTCACCGCCAAAGGCATGAACCTCGATCCCCACCCGGTCGGCCATGTCGAGCAAGCGGCTCTGCGGATCGAGCAGAAAATATTCGCTGCCCTCGATATCGCATTTCAGGAAGGCGATCCGTTCGATGCCATAGCGGGCGATGAAATCGGGCTCCGACAGCCGCTCGGCATCGGTGTAGCTGGCGTCGTTGGCGACGTCGCTGATCTGCTGCGGGCTGAAGATGCCGACAAAGGCGCGGCACAGGGTCGCGCGGTCGGCAAAGCCGTTGGCGGCCATCGTCGCGTGGAATTTCGCGACGTTGCGCGCACCGGGCTCAACCGCGATCACCCGCGCGGTCGGATTGCTGGCCAGCGCCATGGCGGTGAAATTGCCCATGTTCGCGCCGAGATCGACGACCACGCCATGGTCCGGAATCTTCAGGAAGCCGTCGCGCGAATAGACTTCGCGGACCCAGATTTCGCGCAGCCCGCTGAACGCCTGCTCGCCCACCAGCTTCGCTTTCGCCGCGCCGTGCCGCGCAACGAACGGACCCTCGCCCATCACCCGGTCGGCGGCGAGCAAATTGCGGGTCTTGAGCGCGGCGGGCATCGTGACGGCGACCGCGCCCGCCCATTGCAGTGCGCGCGCTGGCCCGGCCACGCGGATAATCCCGAAAAAGTCGCGAAGCAGCTTGCCAATCATTCCGATTCTCGACGTGGGCGGCCGCGGGGTGCGGCGGGGCTGGCCCGCGACTGGCAATAGTCAGAACCTTGCTGCGATGCACGCGGATTTTCCGCTTTCTTGCACATGCTTGGCACAGGTCAGCCGGACTTTGCCGTCGGTGCGCTGCGCCGCGCCCGTGCGTCGAGCTTTGCATTGATCCAGCGGAGCAGTGGCCGCTCTATGAACTGATAGACCAATATACCCAGCACGACGCCGCTGCCGACGATCAGCGCGATGGCAATCACGCGCGTTTCGGGGCCGGCCAGCCCGACGCTGCCGATCAGCCGCCCCAGTACCCGCTGCGGAATCTCGTGCCACAAATAGATGGCATAGGATGCGTTGCCGAGCAGCATCATCGCTTCGTGCAGCCGACCACTAAATCGGATCGCCGGATCGGCGAGCACGACCACCCAGATTGTCGCGGCGATCCCGAACCATGGCGTGAGCGCACGGGCCGCCCGTTCACCCCCCCCCTCAGTGGGAATTGGGCCAAGCTGGAGCGCGACATCGCGGCTCGCCGCCCAGGCGAAGATGACGAGCCCGAGCAGTCCGAGCGCGATCTTGCCCCATGCCGGGATTTGCGGGCGTGCGCGGACGATGAAAAATGCCAGAACGCCGAGCGAGAAGAGGAAGGCATAGGCCGATCCGACCAGCGGCGGGATCGTCCTCCCCTCCGCCAGTCCGGGCACCATCACCAGCGCATAGCCGATCACGCCCCAGGCGAGCAGCGCGGCGATGAACAGCCAGCGGCGGATAAAGGCGAGCAGGAACAGCGCGTAGAACGCCATTTCATGCGTCAGCGTCCATAATGCCGGCGGCGCATAGGCGAAGTCGAACGGGATCAGGGTCAGCGACACCAGATATTCGATCGGCCGCAGCGGCATCCCCGCAGCAAAGCTGAGCGCGGCCCAGGCGATGACCACCAAAGCGACTGGTGGGTAAATGCGCACCAGCCGCTTGCGGATATAGCTCGGCACCTCGCCCGCCGCCCCGATCCGGTCGTAATGGATCCAGCAGATGATGAAGCCGCTGAGCACGAAGAACAATTCGACCCCGGCATGACCGAACAGGAAGATCGATTCCCAGCTCTGCACCGGCTGATAGCCGCCGGGTCCGAACACGCAGGCGGCGTGATAGAGAACGACGAGGATCGCGGCGACCGCACGGAAATATTGCAGCGCCGGCAGTGTCGCGGCGCGCCCGTGCCGTGCATCGGCGGTAATTCCGGCTATCGTCATGCGTCCCCCTGCGGCGGACCTTGGCCTTTTCGGCTGTCCCGTCAAGCAATGGCTCTTCAATTGCGGCACTGCGGCAAAGCGCCTATCTGCGAGCGGAACAACGGGAATTTTACGTGGTCTTGTCGAAGCTCAAGGGAATGTTCGGGGCGTCGCCCGCGGCGCGGTCGGCGTCGGCGGTGCTGCCCGATGGCGAGCGCGTCTATGCGATCGGCGACATCCATGGCCGGTACGATCTGCTCACCGATTTGCTCGACCGAATCGACGCCGACGATGCGGCGCGCGGGGATGCGCGGACGCGGATCATCTTCTTGGGCGATCTGGTTGATCGCGGCCCCGATTCGGCATCGGTGGTCGAATTGCTGGCGACGCGCGATTTCGGCGAGCGGAAGGTCGATTTCCTGCTCGGCAATCATGAGGAGGTGTTCCTCAAGGCATTGGGCGGTAACCTTGAAACGATGCGCTTCTGGCTGCGCATTGGCGGCGAGGAGACGCTGCTGAGTTATGGCACCCCGATCGAACTGATCGACCGCGGCCTCGCCGACGAGCTGGTGGAGGATTTCCTGCCGCGCGTGCCGTCGCACCATATCGCCTTCCTGCACAAGATGACCGACATGGTGCGGATCGGCGATTATTGCTTCGTCCATGCCGGGGTGAAGCCGCACGTCGCGCTCGACCGGCAAAAGCCCGAGGATCTGCGCTGGATCCGCGAGCAGTTCCTGAATTTCGAGGGCAATTTCGGCGCGACCGTGGTCCATGGCCATTCGATCGCCGCGCAGGTTGAGGAGCTGCCCAACCGCATCGGCATCGACACCGGCGCCTATGCGACGGGACGCCTCACCGCGCTGGCGCTGGAGGGCGGCGAGCGCTGGTATCTCGCGACTGAGGGCGAACTGGGGTAGCGCGTAGTTGGCGTCGCCCGGCAATTCCCCTCGCTGAAAGGGAGGGGAGCGAAATTGTGGCAGGCGACCTAGTCCGCCTTCTTCCCCACGCCCACGAGCTTCAGCCCGGCGCGCGCTACCTCTTCGGCGGGGTAGATGTTGCGCAGGTCGACCAGCAGCGGCGTGTTGAGCAGCTTCTTCATCCGGCCAAGGTCGAGCGCGCGGAACTCGTCCCATTCGGTGACGATCACCAGCGCGTCGGCACCCTCTGCCGCCGCATAGGGGCTGGGGCAGAATTCGACATTCTTGAGCAACGGGCGCGCCTGTTCGACGCCCTCGGGGTCATAGGCGCGGACGATCGCGCCGGCGTCCTGCAGCGTCTGGATCACCGCCAGGCTAGGCGCGTCGCGCATATCGTCGGTATTGGGTTTGAAGGTGAGGCCGAGGATCGCGACGGTCTTGCCGCGCACCTCGCCGCCCATCGCCTTGATCACCTTGCGCCCCATCGCACGCTTGCGGCTGTCATTGACCTGCACCGTCGCCTCGACGATGCGCAGCGGCGTTTCATGGTCGTCGGCGGTCTTGAGCAGCGCCAGCGTATCCTTGGGGAAGCACGACCCGCCATAGCCCGGGCCGGCGTTGAGGAACTTGCGCCCGATGCGGTTGTCCATGCCGATGCCGCGCGACACTTCCTGAACGTCCGCGCCGACCTGTTCGCACAGGTCCGCAATCTCGTTGATGAAGGTGATCTTGACCGCGAGAAAGGCGTTGGCGGCATATTTGATCAGCTCGGCGGTGCGGCGGCCGGTGAACATCACCGGGGCCGACTGGTTGAGCGAGAGCGGGCGGTAGATGTCGCGCATCACCTGGCTCGCGCCTTCGTCCTCGCTGCCCACAACGACGCGGTCGGGGCGCTTGAAGTCGCTGATCGCCGCGCCTTCGCGCAGGAATTCGGGGTTGGAGACGACGGTAATGCCCTTGTCGGGGGCGATCCGCGCGACAATCCGCTCGACCTCGTCGCCGGTGCCGACCGGAACGGTCGATTTGGTGACGATCACCGCCGGGCCGTCGAGCGCCGCGACGATCTCCTCGGCGGCGGCGAAGACATAGGTCAGGTCGGCATGGCCGTCGCCGCGGCGGCTGGGGGTGCCGACCGCGATGAATACCGCGTCCGCGCCCTTGACCCCTTCGGCCAGATCGGTGGTGAAGGACAGGCGCCCCGCCTTGACGTTCGACGCGACCAGCTCGGCGAGGCCGGGCTCATAGATCGGCATGACATTCTGATGCAGCAGCTCGATCTTGCGCGCGTCCTTGTCGACGCACACCACATCATGCCCGAAGTCTGAGAAGCACGCCCCGGAAACCAGGCCGACATAGCCCGTGCCGATCATCGCAATACGCACGCTGGAAGTCCCTTTCGTCGCGGCTGTCTCGCCGCCCTATGCACAGCCGCAGCGCGCCATGCGACCCAAAAATGGCGTTTGCGGGGCAGCGCGCAAGGGCGCGCATCCGGGTTGAGGCGGTCTAAACAAATACTAGATCGCAGCGCGCGGGCATGGTCCATAGATGACCGGCTATGAATTCCCTGACACATCTTGCCCGGCTGGAGGCCGAGAGCATCCACATCCTGCGCGAAGTGGTTGCCGAGGCCGAGCGGCCGGTGATGCTCTATTCGGTGGGCAAGGACAGCGCGGTGATGCTCCACCTTGCCAAAAAGGCGTTCTTCCCCGCGCCGCCGCCCTTCCCGCTGCTGCATGTCGACACGACGTGGAAATTCCGCGCGATGTACGACCTGCGCGACCGCGCGGCGCGTGAGGCGGGGATGGAGCTGCTGGTCCACCATAACCCCGAGGCGATGGCGCGCGGGATCAACCCGTTCGACCATGGCGGGCTGCACACCGATATGTGGAAGACCGAGGGGCTGAAGCAGGCGCTCGACAAATATGGCTTCGACGCGGCGTTCGGCGGCGCGCGGCGCGACGAGGAAAAGAGCCGCGCGAAGGAGCGCGTGTTCAGCTTCCGCTCCGCCAGCCACCGCTGGGACCCCAAGGCGCAGCGACCCGAGCTGTGGCGGCTCTACAATGCGCGCAAGGCCAAGGGGGAGAGCATCCGCGTATTCCCGCTGTCCAACTGGACCGAGCTGGATATCTGGCAGTATATCCGTGCCGAGGGGATCGAGATCGTGCCCCTCTATTTCGCCGCGCCGCGCCCGACGGTGGTGCGCGGGGGGCTGACCTTGATGGTCGATGATGACCGCTTCCCGCTCGATGGCGAGGAGCCGGTGATGCGCTCGATCCGCTTCCGCACATTGGGCTGCTACCCGCTGACCGGCGCGGTCGAGAGCGAAGCGGCGACGCTCGACGATGTGATTCAGGAGATGCTGCTGACGACAACGTCCGAACGTCAGGGCCGCGCGATCGACCATGATCAGGCCGCGTCGATGGAGAAGAAGAAGCAGGAGGGTTACTTCTGATGACCTCCTCCTACCGCCCCGACGCGCTGATCGCGTCCGACATTTCCGCCTATCTCGAACAGCACCAGTCGAAATCGCTGCTGCGCTTCATCACCTGCGGGTCGGTGGACGACGGCAAGTCGACGCTGATCGGACGGCTGCTCTACGATTCGAAGATGATCTTCGAGGATCAGCTCGCCGCGCTCGAGGCCGACAGCAAGAAGGTTGGGACGCAGGGGCAGGAGATCGACTTCGCGCTGCTCGTGGACGGCCTTGCCGCCGAGCGCGAACAGGGGATCACGATCGACGTCGCCTATCGCTTTTTCGCGACCGAGAAGCGCAAGTTCATCGTCGCCGACACGCCGGGGCATGAGCAGTACACCCGCAACATGGTCACCGGCGCGTCGACCGCCGACCTCGCCGTCATCCTGATCGACGCGCGCAAGGGCGTGCTCACGCAAACGCGGCGGCACAGCTTCCTCGCGCACCTGATCGGCATCCGTCACATCGTGCTGGCGGTGAACAAGATGGATCTGGTCGGCTATGACCGCGCCACCTTCGACGCGATCGTCGCCGACTATCGCGCGTTCGCCGACAGCATCGGCATCGCCGCGTTCACCGCGATCCCGATCTCGGGGTTCAAGGGCGATAACATCACCGGCCCGAGCGGCAACACGCCTTGGTATGCCGGGCCGTCGCTGATCGAACATCTTGAGACTGTGCCCGTCGGCGGGGAGGGCGAGGCGCGCCCATTCCGGATGCCGGTGCAATGGGTCAACCGCCCCAATCTCGATTTCCGCGGGTTCGCCGGCACCATCGCCAGCGGATCGGTCAAGCCGGGCGACGCGGTGCGCATTCTCCCCTCGGGCCGCACCAGCCATGTCGCGCGGATCGTCACCTATGACGGCGATCTGGCGCAGGCCGGGCGCGACCAGTCGGTGACGCTGACGCTCACCGACGAGGTCGATTGCTCGCGCGGCGATGTGATCGTCGCTGCCGATGCCCCGCCTGAAGTTGCCGACCAGTTTCAGGCGACGATCGTATGGATGGATCAGGAGGAGCTGCTCCCCGGCCGCGCCTATTGGCTCAAGCTCGGCACGCAGACGGTCAGCGCGACGGTCCAGCCACCGCGCCACGTCATCTGCGTCAACACCATGGCGGAGCTGAGCGCCAAGACGCTGAGCCTCAACGATATCGGCGTGGCGGAGGTCTATACCGACCGTCCGGTCGTGTTCGAATCCTATGCCGACAGCCACGATCTGGGCGGCTTCATCCTGATCGACAAGCTGACCAACGCCACCGTCGCGGCGGGGATGCTCAACTTCTCGCTGCGCCGCGCGCAGAATGTCCATTGGCAGGCGATCGAGATCACGCGTGAGGCACATGCCGCGCAAAAGGGTCAGCAGCCGCGCCTGTTGTGGTTCACCGGTCTGTCGGGGTCGGGCAAGTCGACCATCGCCAATCTGGTCGAGAAGAAGCTGCACGCGCTGGGCAAGCACAGCTTCCTGCTCGACGGCGACAATGTCCGCCATGGGCTGAACAAGGATCTCGGCTTCAGCGACGCCGACCGGGTCGAGAATATCCGCCGCGTGGGCGAGGTCGCCAAGCTGATGTGCGATGCCGGGCTGATTGTGCTCACCGCCTTCATCTCGCCCTTCCGCGCCGAGCGTGAACTGGTGCGGCGGATGCTGCCCGAGGGCGAGTTCTTCGAGATCTTCGTCGATACCCCACTGGAAGAGGCCGAGCGCCGTGACGGGAAGGGTCTGTATAAAAAGGCGCGGGCGGGGGAGATCGCCAATTTCACCGGCATCTCCAGCCCCTATGAAGCGCCGCTGACCCCGGAGATTCGCATTGATACGCAAGCCATGACGCCCGAGGCCGCCGCCGATCTGGTGGTCGAGCATATCCTTGGCATCTGGTCGCCGGTGCTGTGACGATGGTGGGTGATGCCGTGCTGGCCCGCCAGGTCGCGGACGCCGCCGGCGCGTTGCTGCGCGCGATTCAGGACGATGGCGCGGATGGCGCGCGCGGGGATCGCGAGGCAAATACGCTGATCCTCGACCTGCTCCGCGCGGCGCGGCCCGATGATCCGATCCTGTCGGAGGAGTCCGCCGACGATTCGGCGCGGCTCGATTCGCGGCGGGTGTGGATCGTCGATCCGCTCGACGGCACGCGCGAGTTCGGCGAGGGGCGCGACGATTGGGCGGTGCATATCGGCCTGTCGATCGACGGCGTCGCCGCGGTCGGCGCGGTGGCGCTGCCCCGGCGCGGGGTCACGCTCTGCACCGCGCAGCCGCCGGAACTGCCGCCGGCCGCAACAACGCCCCGGATGCTGGTCAGCCGGACCCGGGCGACGCAGCTGTGCTCGGGTGTGGCCGAGGCGATCGGGGCGGAACTGGTCAGCATGGGGTCGGCCGGGGCGAAGGCGATGGCGGTGGTGCTGGGGGAGGCGGAAATCTACCTCCATTCCGGCGGGCAATATCAGTGGGATAATTGCGCCCCCGCCGCAGTCGCCGCCGCCGCCGGGCTGCACGTCTCGCGGATCGACGGGTCGCCGATTCGCTATAACGAAGCCGAGCTGTCGCTACCCGACCTGCTGATCTGTCGCCGCGAATGGGCGGGGCCGGTGCTGGAGCTGGTCGCAAAGAGCGGGGTGTGCGGGTGACCTGTCTCCCCTCCCTGAAAGGGAGGGGCTGGGGGTGGGTCTAGCGGAAAGCGAGGCTCGATGCCTCGATTGCTGCTTTCTGCCGCACCGTCATTTGAGTCTTCTCGGCGCGCAGACGCGCGCACCCTCCCCCCAACCCCTCCCTTTCAGGGAGGGGAGAGTCAGGTCGCGACATGCTCGCGGTACCAGCGGACGAATTCGGCCACGCCCTTCTCCACCGTCGTCGTCGGCACCCTACCGGTGAGGGCACGGAGCAGGGCGGGCGAGGCTTCGGTCGCGGGAACGTCACCCGCCTGCATCGGCAGGAAATTCTTCTTCGCGGTCATGCCCAGCGCCGTCTCCAGCGCGGCAATGTAATCCATCAACGGGGTCGGTGTGCCACCGCCGATATTGACCACGCGGAACGGCGCCGCAGGAGACAGGCTGTCGTGCGGCCCGACCGGCTCGCTGCCCGGCACTGCCGACACCAGATCGACGATCGATCGGACCAGATCGTCGACATAGGTGAAGTCGCGCGCCATCTCGCCATTATTGTACACGTCGATCGGCTCATCGCGCAGCATCGCGTCGGCGAATTTGAACAGCGCCATGTCGGGGCGGCCCCAGGGGCCATAGACGGTGAAGAAGCGGAAGAACGTCATCGGGATACCGAACAGATGGGCATAGCTGTGCCCCATCAGCTCGGTCGCGCCCTTGGTCGCGGCATAGAGGCTCATCGGCGTCTGGGTGCGCTGCAGCTCGTCGAACGGCATCGATGTGTTCGCGCCATAGACTGAGCTGGTCGAGGCGGCGAGGAAGTGGCGGACCGGATTGTGCCGCGCCAGCTCCATCAGGTTGAACGTGCCGACGATGTTGGTCCCGACATAATCGGCCGGATGATCGATGCTGTAGCGCACCCCGGCCTGCGCGGCGAGGTGGATCACCGCGTCGGGGGCGAAGTCGGTCCACGCCTGCGTCAGCGCGGGGCTATCCTCGATCGAGATACGCGCCAGTTCGAAATTGGGGTGGTTGGACAGGATCGCGTTGCGGCGTTCCTTGAGCGAGGGGTCGTAATAGGGGGTGAAGTTATCGACCCCCAGCACCTTCGCGCCGGACTGGAGCAGCAGGCTGGAGGTATGGAAACCGATGAAGCCCGCAGACCCGGTGACAAGGACGCGGCGGTTGGTCAGGTCGGTCATCATATTCCATTCCCTTGCGGTTTGCCGCGCGCCTAACCCAAAGCCCGGTCTTGTTCTATGCCCCTGATCGGCTATTCGCTCGGTCAGGAGATTACAGAATGACGATCAAGAAGCTGCGCAAGGCCGTGTTCCCCGTCGGGGGCCTCGGCACCCGCTTCCTCCCCGCGACCAAGGCGATGCCCAAGGAGATGCTGCCCGTCGTCGACCGCCCGCTGATCCAATATGCGGTGGATGAGGCGATCGAGGCGGGGATCGAGCAGATGATCTTCGTCACTGGGCGCGGCAAGGCCGCGATCGAGGACCATTTCGACATCGCCTATGAGCTGGAAGCGACGATGTCGGCGCGTGGCAAGTCGCTGGAGATTCTTGAGGCGACCCGGCTGAAGCCCGGTTCGATCGCCTATGTCCGCCAGCAGGAGCCGATGGGGCTGGGCCATGCCGTGTGGTGCGCGCGCGACATTGTCGGGGATGAGCCGTTCGCGGTGCTGCTCGCCGATGACTTCATGGTCGGGCAGCCGGGTTGCCTCAAGCAGATGGTCGACGCGTATAACAAGGTCGGCGGCAATCTGATCTGTGCGCAGGAAGTGCCCGAATCCCAGACCGACAAGTACGGCGTCATCACGCCGGGGACGCGCGACGGCACGCTGACGCAGGTGCACGGGCTGGTCGAAAAGCCCAAACCCGGCACCGCGCCGTCGAACCTGGCGGTGATCGGCCGCTACATCCTTCAGCCCGAGGTGATGCGGGTGCTGGAGACGCAGGAGGCCGGCGCGGGCGGCGAGATTCAGCTGACCGACGCGATGGCGCGGATGATTGGCGACCAGCCCTTCCACGGCGTGACGTTTCAGGGAACGCGCTATGATTGCGGCGACAAGGCGGGCTATGCGCAGGCCAATCTGGCGCTGGCGCTCGAGCGTGCGGATATCGGGCCGGCGGTGCTGGAATTTGCGCGCGGGCTGATCCGCTAGACTTGGTTTCAGCTGCGCTTAAGCGGCACCGGGCGCACCCATATGGGTGCGCCCGGATCCGGCATCAGGCCATATGATTCGTATTGTCGCAAATTGTATCGGCGGCGTCACATTGGCATGGCGGGCGATCGCAACGACCGCTCTTCCGACGGCTTCCAATCACCACCGCGCAAAAAAATGGCGACCCGAAGGTCGCCATTTTAAAAACTCGTCTTGCAAACCAGCTTACGGGCTGGTCGGCTGGTCATCCGCGCTGACCGCAGCATAAATGCCGAGGCCAACCGCAACGACCACGAACACGATCAGGAAGGGGAAACCACCATCCTGCAGGTTCGACTCACCCGCCGGGGTCGCAACGCGTGCTGCCTCAGCCTTCGAAACCGACGCCTGGGGCGCGGCCAGCGCCGGGGTCGTTGCAAGCGAACAGGCCGCAACGGCCATCATCAACTTTGCCAACCGCATAAATTGCTCCCTCTTCTTTTTCTCACGCAGTGTTGTAGCGCGTGCCCTGTGCCACAGCCGAGACATTAGCTCAACAGGCAAACAGCCTAATTCGAGCAACCCCCGGTCGAGGTTAGAACGCCATAGTCAGTCATTGGTTCCGGAGTTTCTTGAGCGACGCTGCGCCCGCGAAGTCCGTAATCAATCACTAGCCACGACGGCCTCTGCACTGGAACGGTTAAATTTTTGTGGCACTCGCGTCAACTCGCCCGGTCGCATGTGCAGCACATTCGCCCGCGATTGTGGCTGCAACGCAACGCTTTTCCCGCACTGCGGCATTCCGAATCGGGACAGGCGCGAGAGTATTGCCGCATCGCGGCATCAACCCGCACCGCTTTTGCCCGAACACGCGATCGGGCATAGGTGTCGCATGTATCGTGTGTCCCTTTTTTTTCGGCTCTGTTTCCTCACATTTCTGGTCGTGCTTGCGCTGCCGGTTCGGGCGCACGCGGATGATGATTCGGCGTTGTTTGAAGCGTTTCGCGCCGCCGATATGCGCCTTGCCACCGCCGGATACCGGCTGAGCACCGCCAATGCCGCGCTCTGTGATCGGCAGGAACCGGGGCACGGCATCCAGATTCACACCCTCGATCAATATGCCCCCGGTCTGCGCCCTGCGGTGGCCGCGCATTTCGGCTTTGCCGGAGCGGTGGCGGTCGAGGGTGTGGTGGCGGGCAGCCCGGCGGAGCGCGCAGGGATTCGCCCCGACGACACCATCGTGGGATTCGGCGGGATCACACTTGCCCCCCAGGCCGATGGCCCGGCATCGACGGCGCGGCTCGTTGCATTGTGGAGTGCCGTCGCCGCGTTACCGTCCACCGCGCCGATTCGCGTCGATCTGCTGCGTAGGGGCGCGGCCTTATCGGTGACGGTTCAGCCGGTTGCGGCGTGCCGGACCCGCTATGAGCTGGCGATTACCCCGGACCTGGAGGCGAGCGCCAATGGCGACATGGTGCGAATCGGGTCGGGCTATTACGACCGATTTGACGCCGAGCTTGTCGCCGTGGTGATCGCGCACGAGCTGGCACATAATATCCTGCGCCATCGTAAGCGGCTGAAAGCAGTGGGGGCCGAATTTGGCATCCTGTCCGGCTTCGGCCGCAATGCTGATTTTTTCCGACAGGCCGAGTTGCAGGCGGATATCCTGGCGGTTCATTTGCTGGCGCGGGCGGGCTATCCGGGGGATCTGGCCAGCCGGTTTCGCCAGCATCCGGTCGCCAAGGCGCGGTCGGGTGCGTTTCAGCTGCGTTCGCACCCGCACTGGAAGGACCGGCTGCGCGTTGCGCTGGCCGAAGAAGTGCGAATCGCTGCCGCCGGGCCGACCGCCCCGTTCGTCGCCGAACGCGATTCGCCGTTGACCGGCGACTGGCGGTCCCTGGTCCCGGAAGATTAAGCGCCCAGCCACTCCCGAATCGCGTCGGTCACCGGTTGCGGCTTTTCCCACGGCACGAAATGCCCGGCATCGACCTTCACGATTCTCAGATCGGGGATCAGCGCGTCGAGTCCTTCAAGCTGGACCGGCAGCAGCGCGGTGTCGCGCATCCCCCAGATGACCAGCACCGGCATGGCCAGCGGCGGAAAGGGGCCGTCGAGAAACGCGGGCCGCTCGGGCGTCTCGTCCATCGCGGGGACGACGATCGCACTGGCGCGATACCAGTTGAGCATCGCCGTCATCGCGCGCGGCTGGCTCCATTCGTCGAGATAGGCGGCACGCTCGGGCGCGACGAGTTCGGGGTCGGTATGCTTGGCAAAGGTCGTGTCGAAGAAACGATCGACGCCCATCGCGGCGATCTGTGCGTCCAGCGCAGGGTTGCGGAACGCACGGATATATTGGCTCGCCGCGCGCTGCTCGATGTCGTCATAGAGCGACTTCTGGAAGATAAAGGGGTGGGGGGCGTTGACGATGACCAGCTTCTCGACCCGGTCAGGATGCTGGAGCGCTGCCATCCACGCAATCGCGCCGCCCCAGTCATGGCCGACCAGCACGAAGCGGTCCTTGCCGAAATGGGTGGCGAGCGCGAGCAGGTCGGCGACCGGCTTGTCGGGGGTGTAGTTTTCGACCCCCTCGGGCTTGGATGAACGGGCGAAGCCGCGTTGGTCGGGCGCGATGACGAAGTGCGTCTTTGCAAGCTCCGGGATCTGGTGCCGCCAGGTGCGGTGCGATTCGGGAAAGCCGTGGAGCAGGATGATCGCGGGCGCGGCGGGGTCGCCGGCGGTCGCGACGTCGAGTTCTACGCCGGTGGGCAGGGCGATTCGCTGAAGTTCAAAGGCCATCTTCTTCTCCTAAAGCCTCTCCCCTGAAGGGGAGGGGCTTATGACGTCACGGATAACTCACAGTCTTCGGCACCTCAGGAATCGGGATGAATTCCTTGTCGTCGCCCGGCACCGTGGGGAACAGTCCGGCCTTCCAGTCTTCCTTCGCCTGGTTGATCCGGTCGCGGTCGGACGAGACGAAATTCCACCAGACATGGCGCGGCGTGCTGAACGCCTCGCCCCCGCACAGCATCACCCGGCCGCCCTCGACCGAGCTCAGCCGCGCGGCGACGCCGGGGCGCAGGACGTACAGCGTCTGCGGCTCCAGCTCGACGCCATCCAGCCGCGCCTGCCCGATCGCGAGATAGACGGCGCGCTCATCGGCCTCGGCGTCGATTGGCACACATCCACCCGGCTCGAGCAGGATGTCGGCATAGATGGTCCCGGCATAGGTCGTGGTCGGCGCGCGCTGCCCCCACAGTGACCCCATGATGATCCGCGCCTTGGCGCCGCCGCTGTCGATCACCGGCAGGTCCGCCTTGGCGACATGTTCGAACGCGGGGTCCATCTCCTCGAACCGCTCGGGCAAAGCGAGCCAGGTTTGGATACCCGACAGCTCCGGCCCGGCGGCACGTTCGGTCGCGGGGGAGCGTTCGGAATGGACGATGCCATTGCCCGCAGTCATCAGATTGACCGCCCCCGGCTCGATCGTCGCAAAGGTGCCGAGGCTGTCGCGATGGTCAAGCGCCCCGCCGTACAGATAGGTGACGGTGGCAAGGTTGATGTGCGGATGCGGGCGCACATCGACGCCGCTGCCCGCCTCCAAATGCCCCGGCCCCATCTGATCGAAGAAGATGAACGGCCCGACCATGGTGCGCGGGCGCGAGGGGAGGGTGCGGTGGACCTTGAACCCGCCAAGGTCATGGGTGGTTGGATGGATGGTGTGGATGAACAGGTCGTCGGTCACGCTGCGTCTCCGAATAGGGGGTGCGCGACAGATAGGGGCGCGGGGGGCGTCGCGCCATCCACCTGTTCGGATAGGTTCACTCCCCCGGCGCGGTCGCCTTGATCGCCATCGCATGGACGCGCTCGGTCATCAGGTCACCGAGCGCGCGGTTGACCAGCCGCTGGCGGTCTAGCCGCGACTTGCCCGCGAACGCCGCGCTTTCGATCACCACGGTGAAGTGCGATTCGCCGCTGCCATCATCGCCGCTATGGCCGCGATGCTTGGCGCTGTCGTTGATCACCTCAAGCCGCGACGGAGCGAGCGCGGCGGTGAGGCGCGCGGCGATTTCGGCGGCGACGGGGCCGGTGGCGGTATCGGTCATCGCGCTTATATAGGCCGCTTTTGCTTTGGAGTTAGAGTGTCTCGCGAGCCGCGCAAGGATCGTCCCCAAGCCCGCTTCCACGGTCGCGTGGAGGTACCCGGTCGCCTGTGCGCCGAACCGGGCTGCGCCGAACCGGGCGAGTTTCGCGCACCCTTGGTTCAGGGACAGCGTAGCGGCGACGGGCCGGGGGCGTATCGCTGGCTGTGCCTCGACCATGTCCGCGCGTTCAATTCGGGTTACAATTTCTTCTCCGGAATGACGCCGGAGGAAATCCACGCGGCGCAGCGGCCCTATGCCGGATGGGAAGCCGAATCGCGTGCCTTCACCGCCACCGGCGGCGCGGATCGCCCACCGCGCTGGGCCGATTTCGCTGATCCGCTTGATGCGATCGGCGCGCGTTTTCGTGCCGCACGTCCGGTCGAGCGCAAGGACGGCAAGCCGCTGTCGGGCAAGGACCGTGAGGCATTGAAGGCGCTCGACCTCGACCTCGATGCCGACCGCACCGCGCTGCGCCGCCGCTATTCCGACCTGGTCCGGCGCTACCACCCCGACCGCAATGGCGGCGACCGCAGCCATGAGGGCGCGCTGCAACAGGTGATCGCGGCCTATCAGCAGCTGAAGAGTTCACCCGCCTTCGCCTAGCTTCCGCAGCCGCCGCATCCGCCGCCACCGCTCCCGCAGCCGCCATCACCACTGCCCGAATCGCCACCACCGCTGCCGCTATCGCCGCTTGCCGTGCGCATCTTGTGGAAGGCGTCGAGTTCGGACCCGACCAGCACCGCAGTTCCGAACAGCGCGACCGCCATCGCCGTCTCCGCCGTCTGCGGCGCGCGGCGGATGCGGTCGGCGTCCTTGCGCGCCTTTGCCAGCGCTTCGCTGCCCGCGCGAGTCAGGCGGGCGATGGACGCTGCGCGGATCAACGCCAGGATCGCCGTCACCACCAGCAGCGCGATCAGGAAGCCTACCGGGCGCTCGCGTGCCTCACCGATTGCCAGCTTGGTCGCGCCGAACATCAGCAGCATCGCATAGGGCAGCAGTGCCCAATAGCGCAGGTTGGCGCGCTCGCTGCGATCGAGCATCAGCCCGGCGCGTTCCAGATCGCTCTGGATACGGGTCGCTTCAGGCCGCACCGCGCGCTCGATTCGCGCCCAGTCGAGCGGGGCGGTGAGCGCGAGCACGCCGGTTTCGGCCCGGGTCGTCGCGTGGCGCGCGGCAATGTCGAGTTTGTTCTTGTCCCCGATCACCAGTGCCTTGGCCGCCAACAGTCGCGCGGTCACCGTATCGGCAAGTCGCGCGCTGCCGCCCGACAGATAGGCGAGTTGTTCTGGGTCCGTGATGGGGCGGTGCCGCCCCTCGGGCCGCATCCGCGCGGGGATGATGATGCCCAGCAGGATCACGATGAGGAACAGGATGATGTAGAGCGTGAGAAAGGGACCGCCGGTCCAGTCAAACGGGCCGAGAGCCATATCACGTCACTCCTAGATAAAGCGCGAGCACGGTCATCGCGATCAGCATCGACGCATAGAGCGCCGCCTGCCAGCGCGGCACGATGACTGCCTCGCGCGGATGAACCCGCCGCGCGCGGGGATCCTCGATCAGCCGCCGGGCGGCTGAAGGCCAGATATCGGAAGGGGGTAAGACGCCGAACGTGGCCTCATAGCGCGCCAGCGTGTCGGCATATTGGCGATAATAGCGGCGATGCTCCTCGGTGCCGCCCGCCGTCGGGCCATGGTGCAGCGCGCGGCCCAGCACATCGGGGCAGAAACGCTCCCAATAATCGCGCGTGTAGCTGAGGTGGAGGTGCCACGCCTGATCGACCGCGTCCGAGGGTGTGGCGGGCGTGTCACCGGTGACAGCGAGGAAGGCGAAGCGGCGATATTCTTCCAGAACCCGCTCCGCCGTTGCGGCGCTCCATCCATTTTCGCGCGCCAGGCGTGCGGAAAAGGAGAGCGCCGCTTCGGGGGGACCGATTTGGTAACTGCGAAGCCGTTGCCAGACCGGGTGGTCGGCGGTGTCGGCGGGGACGGAGTCCGCTTCGCGCATCTATTCTCCTACTATCATAGTAGGAGAATTTGTCAACCGGCTACCAGCCCTCGCCCGCAGCGATCCTGGCGCGGCGGGCCGTCTCTTCGGCGCTGGGTTCGGGGAGCTGGAAGTCGGCGATCTCGACCGCGCCCTTCACGTCATAGGTCGCCATCGCGATGCCGCCCCGGGTCAGGCGATGCTCGACCAGTTCGAGTGACCGGGGCGGGGTGCCGTCGCCGAGCATCCGCTTGCCTTTGCCCAGCACGACCGGCGCGGTCATCGTCACAATGCGGTCGAGCAGGCCGCGCGCGAGCAATTGCGGATAGAGAGTCGAGCTGCCCTGAATCACCAGATTCGGCCCGTCGCTCTCCCGGAGCGCCGCGAGTGCGTCGAGGTCCGCCAGCCGCTCGCTGCCCTCCCACATCAGCGGTGCGTCACGGCTGGTCAGCACATATTTGCGGATCGTGCGGAACAGGTCGCCAATCTCGTCCCCCGCGGGCGCGAACGGCCAATGGGCGGCGAAAATCTCATAGGTGCGGCGGCCGAGCAGCAGGTCGAACGGCGGCTTGAACACCGAATCGACCTGATTACCGATCCCCTCATCGAACAATGCGGCGAGCCAGCCACCTTGTTCGAACCCATGGGTCCAGTCCTCGTCGGGGCCGCCGGGTGCCTGCATCACCCCGTCGAGGCTGAGGAAGGCGGCACCAATGATGCGTCGTGGCATGATTAGGCTTCCTTAATCGCGGTCGGGCGCGCCGAGCGGGAAGAAGTGGCGATAGGGTCGCGCACCATCGACCGCGCGCGCCACTGACGGATGCGCAAGCAGGCGGGCGCGATAGGCGCGCAGGTTCGCGTGCGCCTCGGGGATCGGGATGATCCAGTCGGCGTAGAAGAGCGCGGGCGCGGCGGACAGATCGGCCAGGGTGAAGCTGTCGGTCGCTGCCCAGGTGCGCCCGGCGAGATGCGCGTCGAACCAGGCATAGCTGGTGGCGAGCTGCGCCGCGACCTGCTCGTCCGCCAGCGGGTCGGCCTTGCCTTCCGGCCGGACTGCGTTGAACACCAGCCGCACGGCGGGGTCCATCACCTGCTGGTCGAACAATCGGTCGAGCATCCGCACCTGAAGCGCCGCGTCGGGGTCGGCGGGGATCAGGCGCGGGTTGCCCGACACGCGATCGACATGCTCGGCGATGATGCTCGATTCACCCAGCACCAGATCGCCATCGACCAGCAGCGGGAAGCGCTTGAACGGCCACAGCTCCGCCCAGCGCGCGCTGTTTTCCGGTTCGTCGGGCGACACGATGCGCAGCGTGAAAGGCAGATCATGTTCGTAGAATGCGATCAGCGCCTTCCAGCAATAGGAGGAAAAGGGGTGGGCGTAGAGGTCGGGAAGGCCGCTCATTTCGGGGCCACCAGTCCAAAGGTTGCGCCCTGCGGGTCGGTGGCAAGGAACACCCGGTCGCCACCGGGTACCTCCATCGGGTCGTCGAGTGGAGTGCCGCCCAGTGCCTTCACTTTGGCATGGGCCGCCTCGATATCCGGCACGCGGAAATAGAAGGTCCAGCCGACCGGATGCTCGGGCTTTTCGCGCGGCATCATCGCACCCCACACGGTCTCCATTGCCTCGCCCGCATCCTGGCCGCGCAGAAAGCTGTACTCACCCCACGGCATCGGCATCCCGCCCGCCTTTTCCCAGCCGAACAGGCCCGAGTAAAAGGCGAAACCCGCCTCGGCGTCGCTGGTCTGCAGCTCGTTCCAGCTGACATGCCCCTCGCCCATGCGGGCAAAGGCGGTGCTGCTTTCCGGGCTGAACCCGCGCATGACGTAGAAAGGAACGCCCTGCGGATCGGCGACCATCGCAAAGCGACCGACGCCGGGAATGTCGGTCGGCGGCAAGTGTACCGATCCGCCCGCGAACTGGATCCGCTCGACCGTCGCATCGACATCGTCGACGCCGACATAGCCGAGCCAGCCGGCCTTCGCGCCGCCGGCGATCATGTCGGCGCTCAGCGTCAACATCCCGCCGACGTCGCCATCGTGCGCGTGGAGGATGCGATATTCGGTGTCGCCGGGTGCCATCGACTCGGCGTCGATGCGCCAGCCGACAATCGCTTCGTAAAAGGACCGCGACGCCTGCGCGTCGGGGGTCATCAGTTCGTACCAGATCCAGCTGCCATGCGGGTTGGTCATGGGAATCCTTCCTTTTCAGACTGTCGTCACCCCGGCGAAAGCCGGGGTCTCATGCGGGTTGGGCATCCCTCCCGAGACCCCGGCTTGCGCCGGGGTGACGGTGAGGCGGGAGGTTCACCCCTGCGCCGTATCCAGGATCGGCGCGAAGCCGCCCCACATCATGCGCTTGCCGTCAAAGGGCGGTTCGGACGGCGGCTTCATTCGCTCGTCCGCCATCATCTTGGCCCAGCCGGCGTCGCGGGTCGCCTTGTCGGGCCATTCGATCCAGCTGTAGACGACGCACTCGTCGTCCTTCTTATGCGTGGCGCGGTTGTAATCGGTGACCTTGCCGTCAGGCGTGTCCTCGCCCCATGCCTCGACCACGCGCAGCGCGCCGAATTCCCGGAACAGCGGCACCATCGACGCGGCGAGGTCGCGATACGCGTCCTTGTTCGCCGCAGGAACGGGGAGGACGTAACCGTCGATATAACCGGTCTGCCCGGCGTCGCCCGCCTCGACCAGCGGCTCGAAGCCGGCAAAGATCATGCGGCTGCCGTCGAACGGCATATCTTTCATCGCTTCGGCGGCCTTCGGATCGGTCATCATCTTTTCGTTCGCCGCGTCGCGGGTCGCCTTGTCGGGATATTCGAGCCAGCTGAACAACACCGTCTCGTCGTCCTTCAGGGCGACCGATTGCTTGAGGTCGTTGATCTTCCCGTCCGGCACATCGTCGCCCCACGCCTCGACGAAGCGCGTTGCGCCGAGCCCCTTGAACAGCGCGATCGCGCCGTGTGCGTGCCTGGTATAGTCCGCCTTGTTCGCGGTCGGGACGGGGGTCAGAAATCCTTCGACATAGGTCATTGGGCTTCTCCTTGAATGCGATGGTTCAGGCGGTGACGCGCTCACCCGCTGCCGCGGCTTCGATCCCGGCGATGTCGATCTTCTTCATCGTCATCATCGCCTGCATCGCGCGCTGCGCGGCGGCCTTGTCGGGATTGTCCCACACCAGTTCCATCAGGCGGTCGGGCGTGACTTGCCAGCTCACCCCCCATTTGTCCTTGCACCAGCCACACTGGCTCTCCGCGCCACCATCGGCAGTGATCGCGCTCCACAGCCGGTCGGTCTCGGCCTGATCGGGTGTGTGGATGATGAAGCTGACCGCCTCGCTATGCTGGAACATCGGGCCGCCGTTGAGCAGCAGGTAATGCTGCCCGGCCAGCTCGATCTCGGCGATGATGACCTCGCCTGCCTTCTGGCTGGGCGTGTCGATCGGCGTGCGCTCGATCCGCACGATACGGCTGTCGGGGATCAGCGACGTGTAAAACGCCGCCTGTTCCTCGGCAGTATAGTTGCTCCAGATACAGGTAGTCATGCGGGTCATGGCATCTCTCCCGGATTGCAGCATGGGGCCGTGGCTGTGATCGCTTTTGCGAAACACAAAGGTTCGAATCGCTTGCTTGAGCGTGATGCAGTAACGAGTTATTAAAAGCAACTATGAAGTTACAAAAAATGACTTACTTTGCTTTCCGACTGCAGGCGCTGTGAAAAAAGAGCGGCGGCGCTGGTATGACGACGCCTGCGGCACAGCGATGGCGCTGGAGCTGGTGGGGGAACGCTGGTCGCTGATGATCGTGCGCGAGCTGATGTTCGGCCCGCGCCGGTTCAGCGAGATCAAGGGCGCGCTGCCCGGCCTGTCGGCGAATGTCCTGACCCAACGGCTTGAGGGGCTGGAGGAATCGGGCATCCTCACCCGGCAAAAGCTCCCCCCGCCAGGCAACGCACAGGTGTATGCGCTGACCCCGTGGGGCTATGAGGCCGAAAAGCCGATCCAGCTGCTCGGCGCATGGGCGGTGCGCTCGCCCGAACATGATCCGACGCTGCATCTCTCGGCTGCCTCGGCGATGATGTCGCTGCGCACCATGCACAATCCTGCGCTCACCGGCGACATGGATTGCGTTGTGGGGTTCCGGATGGGCGACGACCAGTTCGTCGGGCGCTACAATCGCGACGGGATCGACCTGAAGCGCGGCGATCCGGGCGGCGCGGACGTGATCTTCAACGGCCCGCCGACGGCGATTGCGGGCGCGGTCTATGGTGGCGCGCTGGCGGAGCTTGAGGCGGCAGGCGTGCTGCGGATCGAGGGCGACCATGCCCTCGCCGAGGCGTTTGTCACCCGCTTCCCGCTCCCGTCCAAGTGGACCGAGGACTGAACCCCAGCTTGCGGAGCGGAGCGCGAGCCGATACCGCACCGCAACAGACCTGTCCCGAGTCCGGAAGCCCCATGACCAGTATCTCCAATACCCAGCCCGACAGCCGCGAGACGACGATCCTGGACGCACCCGACAAGACCGTCAGCGTGCGCGACCTGTTCGGCATCGACATCGACATGGACGTGCCGGCGTTCAGTGAGGCGGACGAGCGGGTTCCCGACCTTGACCCGGCCTATGTGTTCGACGGCGACACCACGCTCGCGATCCTCGCCGGCTTCGCGCACAACCGCCGCGTGATGATCCAGGGCTATCACGGCACCGGCAAGTCGTCGCACATCGAACAGGTCGCCGCGCGGCTCAACTGGCCGTGCATCCGTATCAACCTCGACGCGCATATCAGCCGCATCGACCTGATCGGCCGCGACGCGATCGTGCTGCGGGATGGCGTGCAGGTCACCGAATTCCGCGAAGGCCTGCTCCCCTGGGCGCTGCAGACCCCGACCGCCTTGGTGTTCGACGAATATGACGCGGGCCGCCCCGACGTGATGTTCGTGATCCAGCGCGTGCTGGAGACCGAGGGCAAGCTGACGCTGCTCGACCAGAATCGCGTGATCCGCCCGAACCCGTGGTTCCGGCTGTTCGCCACCGCCAACACGGTCGGCCTGGGCGACACCAGCGGCCTGTATCACGGGACGCAGCAGATCAACCAGGGTCAGATGGACCGCTGGAACATCGTCGTCACGCTCAACTACCTCCCCGCCGCGGTCGAGGCACAGATCGTGCTCGCCAAGAGCGGCGAATATGACAAGCCGGGCGGCAAGGAGATGGTCGAGAACATGGTCCGCGTCGCCGAACTGACCCGGCGCGGGTTTATCAATGGCGACATCTCGACCGTGATGTCGCCCCGCACCGTCATCACCTGGGCGCAGAATACCGAGATCTTCAAGGATGTCGGCTTCGCCTTCCGCCTGAGCTTCCTCAACAAATGCGATGAGGCGGAGCGGGCGCTGGTCGCGGAATATTATCAGCGCGTGTTCGGCAAGGACCTGCCCGAGAGCGTGGTGCGCAAGGCCTGACCGGCGCAGCGGGGCGCATGGGCACCCCGCTGGCAGTCAGTCCGGGTCAAGCCGCTGCGGCGTAGCTCCGGCGTTGCGGCGTCCCGTCGATGTCGAACTGCGCCGCACGACCGGCCAGGTCGGTCGCTTCGGTGCGCAGCTGTTGTGCCGCCGCCGAGGTCTGCTCGACCATCGCGGCATTCTGCTGCGTGGTGGCGTCCATCCCGCTGACTGCGATCACGATTTCGGAGATCGACATCGCCTGGACGCGGTTATTGTCGACCAGCGATCCGACCAGCGTATCGACCTGGGTGAAGATGTCGGCGATCTGGACCAGCGCCCCATCGACATCGCCGACCGCGCCGACCGCATTGCCGACCTCTTCCTGCGTAACGGTCAGCTGGTCGCGGGCGCGCTTCGCTTCTTCCTCGGCGCGCATCGCGAGCGCCGAGACGAGGTCGGCGACGACCGCGAAGCCGCGACCTGCCTCGCCGGCACGGCCTGCTTCGACGGCGGCGTTCATCGCAAGGACGCGAGTCTGGAAGGCGATCTTGTCGAGCCCTTCGATCACGTCGTCGATCCCCTTGGCGCATTCGGACACGCGGTGCATCGCGGCGACCGCGCCCGATGCGACGTCGCGGCCGCCCGCGACGCTGGCATTGGCGCGCTTGGCGCAACCCAGCGTCTCGTCGGCCGAGGCGGCACTGGCGCGCAGCCTTTGGTCGATCTGCGACAGCGCGGCGGAGGTTTCCTCCAGGCTCGCCGCGCTGCTCTCGCTGCGGCTGGCCAGGTCCTGCGCGGCGCGGGCGATTTCGGTCGAACCGGTCTGGATGCTCTCCGAACGTTCGACCACCGCCGCGATGAGGTCGCGCAGCGTGGTCGCGGTCGCATTGAAATCGGTCTTGAGCTGCGCATAGGCGGGCGGGAAATCGGCATCGATCCGCGCGGTCAGTCTGCCTTCGCGCAGTGCCGACAGGCCGGTGCCGATCGCGGCGGTGACGATCCGCTGTTCATCGGCATTGCGCGCCTGTTCGCGCTCGCGCTCGGCGGCGGCGAGGCGGAAGACATCGGCGGCGCGGGCGAGCGTGCCGACCTCGTCCTGGCGTTCGGTCTCGCCGACCGCGACATCCTCACCCTTGGCAAGGCGATCGACCGTGTCGCTGAGGCGGCCGAGGGGCAGCCCGACGACCCGCTTCGACGCGAACCACAACGCCGCCGCAGCACCGGCGATCAGCACGATCGCGATCACGACCAGCATCCAGGTTAACGCATTGGCCGGGGCGGTGATCGCCGCCACCGGGATGTCGACCACGACCGCCCAGCGATCGTCGATCCCGTCAACCGCCACCGGCACGGCAAAGCGCGCCCAGTGGCTGCCATCGGCGTCGACATGCTCGAAGCTTTGCGCCTTGCCCGACTTGATGACCGTGTCGATCAGACCCTTTTCGTCCTCGTCATAGGGCTTCATCCGCAGCTCGGCATTTTCATGCGCGATCCACTTGCCGTCCTGCGCGATCAGGCGCACCCGGCCCGAGCCGAGCGGCTTTTCCTTCATCAACCCGGCGGACAGGTCGTCGAGGCTGATGTCGAAGCCCGACACGCCGACCACCTGATCGCCGCGACGCAGCGGGAAGGTGATGCTGAACATCGTCACATCCTTGCCGTCGACCGGATAGACATAGGGTAGGCTGAGGCGGCCGGCGGCGCGCTTGAGCCCCTCGGCATAATAGTCCTTTTGCCAATCCTCGGGGGGGCTGGCGGGCTGCAGCGTGATCTTGCCCGCCTTGTCGCGGGTCACATAGGGGGCGAAGCCGCCCGCCACGTTCCAGCCCGGCTGTCCCGCCAGGTCGGGCCGGTGATATTCGGGTTCAAGGATCGACCAGGAGCCAAGCACCGTCGGCGCCGCGCCGAGGAAGCCGCGCAGCTGCGCGATCGTCCGCTCGGGGGCGAACCCGTTCGTGGTCAGGTCGGTCGAGATCGACCGCGCCATCGCGTGCGACGCGCCGACAATGCCGTTCACATCGGTCGCGATGTCGCTGGCATAGCGCTCGGCGGTCGCCTGCGCCGTTTCGCTCGATCCGCGCCCGACCACTGCCGACGCCTGCAGCGTGACGATGGTGAAGCCGATCGCAAGCAGCACGCCGATCGCGGCGGCGCAGAGCGTTACCAGCTTTCCGGCGACGGGCAGGCGGTCGAACCGACCGCGCAGCTTCTGACCCTGGGTATGGAGCGTGGCAGTGGCGTTGGACAAGTGGTCCTCCTGGAAGGCGCATTGTGAGGCGATCGTTCCTGTCGCGAACCGATCTGATAATCGCACAAACTATAGGCGGCGCGGCGCGTGCCGGGTCGCGCCAACGGTAAAAATACCGAGTTCGATATGTCGCTTCGTGCCCCCCGATCGCTCACGACTTGTGTCGCGGCGCGGCTCCGCGCATGGAAATCCAATGGCCAGCGACTCTCCCCTCGACCAGTTCAAGTCCGTCCTTGCCGGGACCGCGCGGGCGCTGTCGCATGAGGCGGAGCTGGAGCTCGCCTTCACCGCCGATGCCCCCGCGCAATCGGGGCGGCACATCAAGGTGCCGATGCCCGGCCGTAACCTGCCGCCTGATCAGGTGGCCGAGGCGCGCGGCTTTGCCGATGGCTATGCGCTGCGGCTGCGGTTGCACGACGCGGCGACCCACCTCAAGGCCGCGCCCAAGGAGCCGGTGGCGCGTGCGGTGTTCGATGCGGTGGAGACGGCGCGCATCGAGGCGTTGGGGTCGCGCGGCTATGCCGGGATCGCCGACAATCTCGACCATGCGCTTGAGATGAAGATGCGCTCCGACCCGATCAGCCGGGCACGGACGCGGGACGAGGTGCCGCTGTCGACCGCAGTTCAGCTGCTGGTGCGCGAACGGCTGACGGGCCGCGAATCGCCCGCCGCCGCCGCGCTGGGCCTCGCGCTGGTGCGCGACTGGATTGAGGACAAGGGCGGGAATGATCTCGACGCGCTGGCGCTCGCCATCGACGATCAGGCGACCTTTGCGAAGCTGGTCGGCAACCTGCTTGCCGATCTTGAGCTGACCGAGGGCGATCTGGTGCCCGACGAATCGCAGGATGGCGGCAGCGAGGACGAGGGCACCGACGACGCCGATCAGGATGAGGCGGACGCCGGGGATGAGCCCGGCGACACCGGTGAGGGCGAGATCGACGCGCGCGGCGAACAGCGTGAGGGCGAGGGCGAGGACGGCCCCGAGACCGAGCAGGAACAGGGCGAGTTCGAGGACGGCGAGGGCGATCCGGGGGACGCCGGCGACGAAGGCATGATGCCGGTCCGTCCCAACCGCCCCTGGTCCGACTTCCCGCCGCAGTTCGAATATGGTGCCTACACCAATCAATATGACGAGGTGATTGCCGCCACCGACCTGTGCGACGATGAGGAGCTGACCCGGCTGCGCGCCTATCTCGACACGCAATTGTCGAACCTGCAGGGCGTGGTGACCAAGCTCGCCAACCGGCTCCAGCGGCGGTTGATGGCGCAACAGAACCGCAGCTGGGACTTCGATCAGGACGAAGGGCTTCTCGACGCGGCGCGGCTGGCGCGGGTGATCGTCAACCCGATGCAGTCGCTGTCGTACAAGGTCGAGAAGGATACCGAGTTCAAGGACACGGTCGTCACCCTGCTGATCGACAATAGTGGATCGATGCGCGGCCGCCCGATCAGTATCGCGGCGATCAGCGCCGACATCCTTGCCCGCACGCTGGAGCGGGTCGGGGTGAAGACCGAAATTCTCGGCTTCACCACCCGCGCGTGGAAGGGCGGCCAATCGCGCGAAAAATGGCTGGCCGAAGGGCGTCCGGCGCAACCCGGTCGCCTCAACGATGTCCGCCACATCGTGTACAAACAGGCCGATGAGCCATGGCGGCGCGCCAAGAAATCGCTCGGCCTGATGATGCGCGAAGGGCTGCTCAAGGAAAATATCGACGGTGAGGCGCTGCTCTGGGCGCATAGCCGCCTGATCGCGCGGCGCGAGGATCGCAAGATCCTGATGGTGATCAGCGACGGCGCGCCGGTCGACGATTCGACGCTGAGCGTCAACAGCGGTTCCTATCTGGAGCGGCATCTGCGCCAGGTGATCGGCTGGATCGAAAGCCGCTCGCCGGTTGGCCTCGTCGCGATTGGCATCGGTCATGATGTGACCCGCTATTACAGCCGCGCGGTGACGATCATGGATGTCGATCAGCTTGCGGGTACGATGATCGAGCAGCTCGCCTCCCTGTTCGACCTCGATGCCTGACGAACCCGGCGGCGTCGCGCCGCCGCCGGGCGGGTTTCATCCCCCGGTCAAGCGGTCGATGACCATCGCCGGGCATCCAACCTCGATCAGCCTTGAGCCGGTGTTCTGGGAAGCGCTGGAAGCGGCGGCGCAGGCGCGTGGCCTGCCGCTCAGCGCGCTCGTCGCACAGGTCGATTATCTGCGCATTCAGGGCGACGATCCCCCCAACCTCGCCAGCGCCTTGCGCAGCTGGCTGCTCCACGATGCGACAAAGTTGCGACAATGTTGAAAGTGATTCGCATTAGTGTTGACAGTGCGAACGACTCTCAATAGCGGAAGCCCCAACGACAACGTAAAGGGGTTTCCATGTCACGCATCTCGGACGGCCTTGGCGCCGCGCCCGCATTCCTCGCGCTCGCCGCAATCGGCTTCGTCGCATCGGCACCCGCCGCGCGCGCCAATGATGCCGACCCGGTCGAGGATCAGGACCGCGCCGACGTCGTCGTGACCGGCGAAAAGGTGCGGTCCGAACAGGCCAGCCCCAAGGTGACCCGCCCTGTCCGCGACACCCCGCAGACGGTCACGATCCTGACCAACAAGGTGATCGAGGAGCAGAACCTCCTCACCCTGCGCGACGTGCTGTCGACTGTCCCCGGCATCACCTTCGGCGCGGCCGAGGGCGGCATCGCGCCGAGCGACCAGATCACGCTGCGCGGCTATTCGGCCTCGTCCGACATCACCACCGACGGCGTGCGCGACAGCGCGCCCTATTCGCGCAGCGACCCGTTCAACCTGGAACAGGTCGAGGTCACCAACGGTGCCAACTCGGTCTATAACGGGTCGGGTTCGGTCGGCGGCTCGATCAACATCGTGACCAAGCGCCCGCAGGCGGAAACGTCGATCGCGGTGCAGGGCGGGATCGGCACCGACGATTATTATCGCGGCACGATCGATGCCAATGTCCGCGCCAATGACCTGATCGCCGTCCGCCTCAACGCGATGGTCCATCAGAACGACGTGCCGGGTCGCGATGTCGAAAATTACGAGCGCTGGGGCGTCGCCCCGGCGGTGACGATCGGGATCGACGGTCCGACCAGCCTGACGCTGCAATATCTGCATCAGGAAGAGACCAATATCCCGCAATACGGCGTGCCCTATTACAAGAACGCCGTGTTCAACGGCGCGCTGCCGGGCATCGATCGCAGCGACTATTTCGGCTATCGCAATATCGACACGCAGGAGATTACCGTCGATCAGGCGACGGCGACCTTCGCGCATGAATTCAGCGACAAACTCTCGATCCGGAACCTGACGCGGTGGCAGAAGGTGCAGCAGCTGACGATCGTCGGCCCGCCGCAGGGAACCTTCTGCCTCCCCGGCAATGTGCAGGGTAATGGCACCGCCTGTCCGGCGACGGTTCCGGTCGGCTATTACCTGATCGGCGGCCCGCGCGGTAACCTGCGCGATACGACCAGCGAGCTGATGTACAATCAGGTCGACCTGTCGGCGCAGTTCGCCACCGGCGCGGTCGAGCACAGCCTGGTCGTCGGCGCATCGGCGGGATGGGAGAAATTCTTCCTGTCCACCGGCAACGTCTATCGCAACGCCAATGGCACCGTCGCCAACGCGACCTATCCGCTGATCAACTGGGCGAACCCCAATGAGGTTGTCGCCGGCCCGGCCGGGTTCAACTACGGCAGCAACGTCTATACCGGCCCGGTTAACTTCTTCGAAAGCGGCCGCCAGCGTGGCGAGGTGACCAACTACGCCGTCTACCTCTTCGACACGATGAAGCTCGGCAAGTTCGAGCTCAACGGCGGCGTCCGCTACGAGCGTAACGCGGGCAATTACCAGACCGACGCCGGTGCCGCCGCGACCGTGACCACGCCGCAGGGCGCGATCGTCACCGGCCCGCGCTTCCGCAACGATGCCGACCTGTTCAGCTACCGTATCGGCCTCGTTTACAAGCCGGTCGAGGCGGTGACGCTCTACGCCGCCTACGGCAACGCCCAGACCCCGTCGCAAAGCGCGGTCAATGGCGGCTGCACCGCGCTGACCTGCAACGTCGATCCCGAAAGCGCCAAGAATTACGAGATCGGTGCGAAGGCCGAAATCGGCCGCGCGCTGTTCAGCATCGCGCTGTTCCGCAACGAGCGTGATCAGTATAAGGTGCCGTCGAACGATCCGACCCTGCCCGACCAGCAGCTCGACGGCCGTTCGCGGGTGGACGGCATCGCGGTCAGTGCCACCGGAAACATCACGCCGGCCTGGTCGATCACTGCCAACTACACCTATCTCGAACCGAAGCTGATCCAGTCGGTGTCGGACTTCTGCCTTGCGAATCCGGGTCCGATTGCTGCGGTTCCGCCAGCCACCACCCCGACCAATCCGTGCGGGAACAGCAGCGCAGTGCGTGATCCCGCTGCAGGTGCCGAGCTGCAGAACGTGCCCAACCATTCGGGCAGCCTCTACACCACCTATACCTTCCCGTTCGGGCTGAAGATCGGGTATGGCGTGACCTATCAGGGCAGCTTCGCGCTCAACCTCCCAGCGCTCGCAACCCCGCTGGTCGCGGGGAGCACGGCGCTCACGCCGGTCTATCGCTCGGACGATTACCTCGTCCACAATGCGTCGATCTCCTACGACATCACCAAGGACCTGAGCGTGCTGGTGAACGTCAAGAACATCAGCAACGAGCTCTATTACACCCGCATCCGCAACAATGGCTGGGCCACGCCCGGCGATGCGCGCTCGGCGGTGCTGACCGTGGGCTATCGCTTCTAAGGGCTAAAGGGGGAGGAGCGGGTGACGGCAATCCCTGTCCCCCTGCTTTCATCCGCTCCGACCCCCCTTTAGAAGAGTTCTATCATGCTGATCGCGATTCCCGACCTGCTCGACCCCGCGACGCTCGCCTCGCTCCGTGCGACGATCGATGCGGCGGAATGGATCGACGGCAACGCGACCTCCGGCCATCAGTCCGCCCTCGCCAAGCAGAATGAGCAACTGCCCGAGGACAGCGCGGCGGCGAAGGCGGGCGGGAAGGTGATCCTCGACGCACTGGGCCGCTCGCCGCTGTTCTTCGCCGCCGCATTGCCGCTCAAGGTATTCCCGCCCTTGTTCAACCGCTATGGCGTCGGCCAGACCTTTGGCGTGCATGTCGACAGCGCGATCCGCATCCAGCGCGGCACCGATTTCCGCATCCGCAGCGACCTGTCGATGACCGTCTTCCTCGAAGACCCCGCGGCCTATGACGGCGGCGAGCTGGTGATCGAGGATCAGTTCGGGGTCCAGCGGGTCAAGCTCCCCGCCGGCCACGCTATCCTCTACCCATCATCCAGCCTGCACAAGGTCGAGCCGGTCACGCGCGGGTGCCGGGTCGCCTCCTTTTTCTGGCTCCAGTCGATGGTCCGCGACGATGGCGCGCGGCGCATCCTGTTCGACCTCGACCAGAGCGTCCAGCGGTTGACCGCGCAACTGGGCGGCACCGATCGCAGCGTGATCGAACTGACCGGCGTGTATCACAATCTGCTGCGCCGCTGGGCGGACGCCTGAACCCACCACCCATCGTCGGCCCGGGCTTGACCCGGGCCAGGGCTTTTCAATCCTCCCCCGCCAAGGGGAGGTGGCACGCGCAGCGTGACGGAGGGGGAGGAAGCACGAAGGTCGAGAGGACACTCCCGTCCTCCCCCTCCGTCGCCTTCGGCGCCACCTCCCCCTGGCGGGGGAGGATTAGTCGAGCATCGCCTTCAACCCACCCGACAACCTCTCACCCTCGCCCCGCACCACCAGCTGCACCGCCAGCCCCTCGCGCTCGGCCAGCGCCATCGCCGCGTCCGGCTCCAGCACGGTCAGCGCGCTCGCCCAGGCGTCGGCGTGGCAGCAATCGGCGTGGAGCACGGTCACGCTCGCCGTGCCATGCGCGATCGGGCGACCGGTGCGCGGGTCGATGCTGTGGCTGCCGTGCGCCGAACTGCGGCGATAGTCGCCCGAGGTCGCCACCGCGATCCCGTGCAGCGCGATCCGCAGCGGGGCGAGCGCCACGCCCGGCGGTGCCTCGACATCCACCCACCAGGGCTGGCCATCGGGCTGAATGCCGGCACCGACCAGCTCGCCGCCAATCTCGACCAGAAAATCGGTGCAGCCCATCCCACGCAACCGCGTCGCGACCGCATCGACGGCATAGCCCTTGGCGATCCCCGACAGGTCGAGCCGCGCCGCGCGCGTGCGGCGCAGGCGGAGCAGCGGGGCGTCCAACTCGATCGCACCCAATCCGATCGCGGCGCGGGCAGCGTCGATCTCGGTGTCGCTCGGCATATCGCCACGCGGCCCCGGCGGGCCGAAGCCCCATAGATCGACCAGCGCCCCCATCGCGGGGTCGAACGCACCGCCCGACCGCGCAGCAACGTCGAGCGCGACGCCCATGACCTGCACGAACTCGGGCGCAATGCCATGCCACCCGCCCGGCGCGGCGGCGTTGATCTGGCTGAGCTGGGAGCAGCGCTCCCAATGACTCATCTGCGCAATGATATGGGTGAGCACGCCCTGGATCGCGGCCTGCACCCCCGGCGGCGGCGCAACGATCGCCGCCGACCAGCGCGTCCCCATCGTCTCGCCACCGAAGCGCTCGACAACGGCGTGCGCCCGCCGCCGGTGAAAGGCAGCGGGCGACAGCGTCGCGGGTATGGCGATGCGCGGTTCGAGCGTCAGGGCGCCATCACCTCGACCGTCGTGACATAGCTCGCCCGGCGCGTGCCGGGGATGGGCGGGCCGCCCTCTTCGCCGCCGGCGCGCGGGGTGGTGACGTTGACCCAGGTCATGCCGGGATCGCTCCACTTGATCGTCACCTTGCCGTCCGCGCCGGTCTTCAGATCCTGCTGCTTCAGCTGGTCGCGATAGCGGATGCCGCCGGGGATGACGGTGACCGCGAGGCCAGCGGTCGGCTTGCCGTCGAACAGGAACTGAAAGGTCGCGTCCTCACCCATCACCAGGTCGTTGGGATGCGTGACCGGAACCAGCTCGATGCCCTTGCCGACCGGCTTGAACACGGTGGTGGTCGGCTCGCCCGCAGTCACGAAAATCTCGTTGCGGTTGCTGTTGATCGAGGTGCGGACATCGGTCGCGCCGGCGGGGATCACCGATGCCAGCTTGTCGGCGGTGGTGCCGCGCGGGATGCGGACCTCCTCGCCGTTCAGCTTGTACGTGCCGCTGACGCCTTCGCTGGCGTAGAAGATCTTGTACGTACCGCGCTGCTGGATCTGCACGTCGAGTGTGGTGCGATAGCGGCCCTGCGCCTTGTTCTTGACCTCGCCCGGCGTGCCATCGGGCAGCATCACCGCGATGTCGGCGCGCAGCGGCTGATGCTCGAAATAGAACAGGTCGTTGGACACAGCGGCATCGACCGTGACCCACACGTCGGCGCCCTCGCCCGAGACGACGGTCATCGACGGCAGCATCCATTGGCGGTGCGCCTGAACGCTGGCGGGAATGGCGACCGCAGCGACGGCGGTGGCGATCAGCAGGTTGCGAAACTTCATGTCTTGGCCCCTTGGTTCAACGCTTCACGGTCAAAGTAACTGCGCCCAGTTCGGACTTGCCGGCGGCGCGGGCGGTGCCGCCCTTGGGCAGCGAGAAGGGGATGCGGACCAGCTCGCGCCCGCCCACTTCGCGCGCGGCCTCGACCACCAGCGTGTAATTGCCGGTGCCCAGCTTGGGCTTGAAGCTCACCTTGTGCGTCCCCGGAGCCTTGGTCGCGCCGGTCACGCCGGCTGCGGGAAAGCGCATCGTGCGGCCCGACGCGCGCCACCATTGCCGCACGTCGCGCAGCCATTTGGTGCCCTCATTATTCTTGAGGTCGACATCATACCACACCGACAAAGTCTGGGCCGGGCCGCCCTCCTTCTCGACCCACATCGCGACATAGGGCCGGTGATATTCGGCCACCGTCAGGCGCGGGATCGTGACCGAGACGTCGAGCGTCTGCGCGGCCGCCAGCCCCGGCGCGAACAGGCCCGCGCCCAGCGCGGTGGCGGTCAATCCGGTTACGCGAAACTGCATGGAAGGCGGCTCCCTTTAGATATGGATGAAGAAGATCGCGAGGATCGCGGGAATGACGAGGCCCGCTCCGACCAACGGCCAGGTGCTCGGGCGGTTCTTGGAATGCATCTGCAACAGCACGAGGCCAGTCAGCGAAAAGACGATGCAGGCGAGCACGAAGATGTCGATGAACCACCTCCAGATGGTTCCGGAATTGCGGCCCTTGTGCAGGTCGTTGAGCCAGGCGATCCAGCCGCGGTCGGTGCTTTCGGTGGTCACCGCCCCGCTTGCCCGGTCGATCGCGACCCAGCCATCGCCGCCGGGGCGGGGAAGGGCGAGATAGATTTCGTCCGCCGACCATTCGGCGTCGGCGCGGGCGTGCTTGATGTCCAGATTGCCCTCGACCCAATCGGCGACCGGGGCGGGCAGGGGTTTCTTGGCGTCGGGCGCGTCGTCGGGCTTGATCGCTGGCAGCAACGGCGCAGGCAGCTGCGCGGCGCGCTCCACCGTCTGCGGCGATCCCTCGATCTCGGCGGCGTGATTGAGCGTGAACCCGGTGACCGCGAACAGCAGCAGCCCGACCAGGCTGATCGCCGAACTGATCCAGTGCCAGGTATGCAGCTGCTTCAGCCAAAAGGCCTTGCGGCTGCGCTTGGCACGCGCGGTCGTTGTGGTTCCGTGCATCGGGGTGAGAAAGACCTAATTGCGATTCGTTCGCAGAACTAGCGCGAGTGATTCGCAATTACAATGCGGGAGCGCGCATGGGACAAATCTAATCCTCCCCCGCCAGGGGGAGGTGGCACGCGCAGCGTGACGGAGGGGGAGGAAGCACGCCGGTTGAGAGGGCACAGCCGTCCTCCCCCCTCCGTCGTCCCGGAACAAGTCCGGGACGCCATCTCCCCCTGGCGGGGCAGGATTGGTTATTTGCTCACCGGTCGAACACTTTCGCAACACGCGCGAGGGGATTTGTCACATGCGTGCGGTGATCCACGGCGCGCTTTCACGCGACATGTTCGCTTTGCGTGGTTCCGCCTCCCGGGCTTCATCAACCGGACACCGGCCTGTTTCCGCACGACCGGCGTGTCTGCCACCAGCCAAAAACCCGCGGAAATCCGCGCCTCTCCGAGAGAAGCTTTCCTACAATAACCTATTTGGTTACAATCGTGGGATTGGGCGTGGAACGGGAGGAGGCGAATTCACACATGACGCATGATCCCGTCCCCCTCCGATTTCACCGCCCCAGCAACACCCGCGCCTGCCCGGCAATCTGCGCGAGCATTGCGGCATTCGGCGCGGGGGCCTTTTTCGCGCGCTCGACCAGCATCACGAACTGCGCGACGCGTGCGGCATGTTCGGCGAGCCAGGTCTCGACCTCGGCGCGCGGATCCTTGCCGGTGCCGCGCGCCAGGAATTCGAGCCGCAACTGCTGGAAGTCGCGCGCAAGGCCCGCGATCAGCAGCCGCTCCCACGGATCGCCCGCGACGATCCGCGCCGCGTTGGCCTGCGCCCAGTCGAGCCCGAGCGATTGCCCCAAATGGGTGAAGGCATCGGTCAGTTCGGTCTCGCCAATGCCGCGCCGCTGGCCAAGATCGGCAAGGCCCACCGCGCCGTCGAGTTCGAAGATGCGGACGATCTTCGCGACCAAAGCCGCTGGAGCACCCGCCGCCTCCAGCTGCGCAGCGATGCGGCCTGATTGCGCCAGCGCCTCTTCCTTGAGCAAAGTCTTGGCCTGGCGGTCGAGGCTGTCGATGCCGGGCTTCAGGCGCTTGAGCATCGCGCTGATATCTTCGCCCGGGCGGCACACGCGCAACAGATCGGCGATCTGCGAGCGCGTGGCGACCGCGATCTCGTCGAGCACCGCAATACGCGCGCTCTCGCTCATCGCCGCAGTCTCGATCTCTTCCCAGAGTGGCTGGAGTCCGAACAGCCGCTCGGTCACCACGAACATCATCGCGATGTCGCGCAGCGATGCGCCTTCTTCCTCGGCCAGCTCGAACGGGTGCAGCACGCCAAGCCGATTGACGATGCGGTTGGCCAGCTTGGTCGCGACGATCTCGCCGCGCAGGCGATGTTCGAGGATCGCGGTCTTGAACGTCTCGCGCATCGCGGGCGGGAAGGCGGCGATCAGGTCGCTCTCCAGCGCCGGGTCGAGGCCCAGCCCGCCAGTCTCGATCGCATCCTGCAGCGCCAGCTTGCTGGTTGCGAGCAGTACGGCGAGTTCGGGACGGGTCAGGCCCGCACCGTCCTGCGCCCGGCGCAGATATTCCTCATTGGTCGCCAGCCCCTCGACCGCGCGGTCGAGCCGGCCGCCAGCTTCAAGGATTTCGGTCAGCCGCACGAAGCTCGGCACCGCGACTGGCCCGTCATTCTCGAGGAACGACAGCGCCAGCGTCTGCAGGCGGTTATCCTCCAGCACCAGATGCGCGACATCGTCGGTCATCGACGCGAGCAGCGTGTTGCGGTCGCCCATCTCCAGGCGACCCTCGATCACCTCACGGTTGAGCGCGATCTTGATGTTGACCTCGTTATCCGAACAATCGACGCCCGCCGAATTGTCGATGAAGTCGGTGTTGATCCGCCCGCCCCGCATCGAAAAGGCGATGCGCGCCGCCTGCGTCACGCCCAGATTCGCGCCCTCGCCGATCGCGCGCGCGCGCACCTCCTCGGCATTGACGCGCAGGCGGTCATTGGCGGGATCGCCGACCTCGACATGCGCTTCGGCTGCGGCCTTCACATAGGTGCCGATACCGCCGAACCAGATCAGGTCGACCGGTGCCTTGAGGATCGCGGAGATCAGTGCGCCCGGCTCGATTTCCTCGGCCTCAATGCCCAGCGCTGCGCGCACTTCCGGAGTCAGCTTGATCGACTTCTCCGACCGCGCGAACACGCCCCCGCCCGTCGAAATCAGCTTCGGATCATAATCCGCCCAGCTCGACCGGGGCAGGTTGAACATCCGCTCCCGCTCCGCCCAGCTTGCCGTCGGGTCGGGATCGGGGTCGAGGAAGATGTGGCGATGGTCGAACGCGGCGACCAGCTTGATCGCCCGGGACAGCAGCATCCCGTTGCCGAACACGTCGCCCGACATGTCGCCGCAGCCGGCGACACGAATGCTCTGCGTCTGGACATCGGTGCCCATTTCCAGGAAGTGGCGCTGGACGCTGACCCACGCGCCCTTGGCGGTGATGCCCATCGCCTTGTGATCGTACCCGACCGACCCGCCGCTCGCGAAGGCATCGCCCAGCCAGAAGCCGCGCTCGATCGCGATGGCATTGGCGACGTCGCTGAACGTCGCGGTGCCCTTGTCGGCGGCGACCACGAAATAGGGGTCTTCGCCGTCATGGATCACGACGCTGTCGGGATGCACCACCGCGCCGCTGACGATGTTGTCGGTGATCGACAGCAGCGAGCGGATGAAGATGCGGTAGCTTTCCTTGCCCTCCTCAAACCACGCATCGCGGTCGATGGTGGGGGAGGGGAGCTGCTTGGGATAGAAGCCGCCCTTGGCACCGGTCGGGACAATGACGGCGTTCTTCACCCGCTGTGCCTTCATCAGGCCGAGAATCTCGGTGCGGAAATCGTCGCGCCGGTCGGACCAGCGCAGACCGCCGCGCGCGACCGGGCCGGCGCGCAGATGGATGCCCTCAACGCGCGGGCTGTACACCCAGATCTCGCGCCACGGCAGCGGCGCGGGCAGGTTCGGCACGCGGCTGCTGTCCATCTTGAACGCCAGCGCTTCGGCGGCGGCGGGGGCAAAGGCGTTGGTGCGCAGCGTCGCGCGGATCACCCCGGCAATCGCGCGCAGGATACGGTCGTCGTCGATCGCACTGACCGCGTCGAGGCCCGCCGCAATCGCGGCATCGGCAGCCGCGATGGCAGCCGCGCTGTCCTTTGCCCGCGCCGGATCATGCGCGGCGGCGAAGCGATCGACCAGGGCAGTCGCGACCGCAGGCGCGCGGCGCAGCGCCTCGACCACCGTGACCAGGCCGTAGCTAAGGCCGGTCTGGCGCAGATAGCGGAACCAGGCGCGCAGCAGTACGACCGATGCGGGAGCCAGCCCCGCCTCGACGATCAGGCGGTTGAACGCATCATTCTCCGCGCGCATTTCCAGCACGGCGGCAATCGCGCCCTCGACCGTCGCGGTCTCGCCCTTCAGCGTGCCGCCACCGGGCAGCTCGACCTCGAAATCATGGATATAGCCATCGGCATCGCCCGCCAGCGCGGTCGGCACCTCCTCGATCACGCGGAACCCGAAATTCTCGAACACCGGCACCGCGTCGGACAGCGGCAGTGGCCCGCCAAGGCGATAGAGCTTGATCCGCAGCTTGCCGTCCTGCGGATAGATGCGCACCGAGCGCGCATGATCGTCGGCCAGCCCGGCGATGCGGACGATGTCGCGCGCCGCCTCTTCGGGCGGGTTGCTGTTGCGATAGCCGAACGGGAAGCAGGGGGCATAACGCAGTGCCAGCCGCGCCGCGCGCGACGGGGTCGCACCATCCTCCCGCAGCGCATGTTCGATCGCCGGCAGCCAGCCGCGCACCATCCGCTCCAGCTCGATATCGAGCGCGGCGGCGTCAGGCATCCGCCCTTCGCCACGCAGGTCGAGCGTGTAGCGCAGCAGCGCAACCGGCCCGTCCTCCAGCGCGATCGACCAGCTGAGCAGCGAGGCGTTGGCGCGCGCCTCCAACATCTCGCCGATTGCGACGCGGCGGCCGGTCGACACCTCGTCGCGCGGCAGCCACACAAAGGCGAACAGATGCCGCCCCAGCGCGCTGCGGATCAGCACCAGCTTGGGCCGCGGACGATCGGTCACCGACATGGCGGTGAGCGCGATCTCCTCCAGCGCCGCGCCGGGGAAGGCGGTGGTCAGATCGTGCGGCAGCCCGCTTAGCGCATGTGCGAGCGCCTTGCCGGTATGGCCGCGCGGGTCGAAGCCGAACTTGCTCTCAAGCGCCGCAATGCGCGACCGCAGCATCGGCACCTCATCCGGGGTCGAGTGCAGTGCGGCACTGGTCCAGAGGCCAGCATGAACCGACAGGCCGGTGACGTTGGGGCCGTCGCGCAGCGGCACCAGCACCAGATCGAGCGGCGCGCGGCGATGCACGGTCGAAATGAAGTTGGATTTGAGCAGCAACGGCGGCTGCCCGCCCTGTTCGAACCATTCCACCGCCAGCTTGCGCGATGCTTCGGCGAGCAGCGGCGTGTCGAGCTTCATGCGGCAGATGCCCGCCGCGTCGGTGACGCTGCCATCGCGATGCCAATTCTCATGGCCGACCAGCGTCATGCTGCCACCCTGGAACCAGCGCAGCAGCGCCGCGCCCTCGGCATCGGCAATCTTGTTCGCGTCGTCGCTCATCGCGCGACGCAGCTCGGTCCAGTCGGTCACCGCGGCACGGACATGACCAAGGTTGCGTTCGAGATCGCGGACCAGTCCCGTCCGGTCACGCGCATCGGCGCGCTCCAGCTCGAGATAGACCATCGATTCGCGCGATCCACCGCTGCCGATGCCCGCCAGCGTCCCATCGCCCGCGCGCTCGACCGCCACCACCGGGTGGATGATCCGCCGGATCGCAATGTCGTGCGCGGCGATCGTGGCGGCGATCGAATCGACCAGGAACGGCATATCGTCATTGACGACCGCGAGCCGCATCGCGCGACTATCGTCACCCAGCCCGGTTTCGAGTGCCACCCCCGGCGTGCCGGGCGCGCGCGTCGCCGCAGCCTCCGCCACGAACCTTGCGGCCGCGGCGCGGGCGGTGTCGTCGAACCCCTCCAGCTCCCCCGGCAGGGCCCCATCGGTGAGGCGCGTATGCAGCGCCTCGGCGAGCGACTTGATCGGCGTCTTGCTCATGGAGCCGCGCTATGCGCCCGTGCGGCGCGCGGCTCAAGACTTGCTGCACCGCACCGTAACATTTGAGACTAAATTGCCCGGACACCGGTGGCGTGAGACAAAAAAATGCGCGCGAACCGGTCTTTTTGACCGTGTTCGCGCGCAGCTTGGGAGAAGGCTTCAGGAAGTATCAGAATTTCATGCGGCGGCCTTGCGCAGCGCGCGGTTGGACAGCGCGGCGTCATCGTCGATCCGCGCAACGATATCGAGTTCGCCATCAGCACCCGCACGGGCGAGGAGCAGGACGAATTCCTCTGTGCCTGCGGCCAGCTGGACATGCGCGATCGCCGGGCGCGCGCGCAGTTCGGCGCGGACCTGATCGAACAGATCGGGCTGCGGCGCGGGCTTGCGCAGCGCGCGCTCGGCCTTGACGATGCCCTTGATGCCGCCTTCGGTCGCGCCGATGAAGGCGTCGAGACCGCCCTCGGCAACGTTGTGGCGGCGCGCATGATTCATCACTGCGGCGAATTCGGTCAGGCGGGTCTTGTCGTAATCGGCACCGAAGACGAGCTTGGCAGCGGCAGTCATCGGCGCGCGTGCCTGCACTGCGATGCCGGCATCGGCGAGCAACTCGGCATAATCCTCGGCGTGCGTTTCCGAAGCGCGGGCGAAATCATAGGCGCGCGACAGGGCGCGATAGAGCGACGAACGGCTGCGCGTATCGGCGGCGCGTGCGGCGGCGGCGCTCTCGCGCGCGATCAGCAACCGGTCTGCCAGCGATTCGGGGGCGGGGGTATCGACCGGGTCGATCGTTTCGGCCGGCTCGGCAGTGTTGCCAAAGCCGGCGCTCGGCCCATCGGCCCAGACCGGGGCGGCGGCGATCGGGGCCGGTGCGGTGCGGCGGGCTTCCTCGACCTCGCGCTCCAGCCGCGCCTGGGTCTCGGCGTCGACCAGTTCCTTCCAGTTGATCACGCCATAGATGAAGTCGATCGCGTCGCCGTCGGACGAGAAGGGCATCAGAATGCCGCGATACAGCGTGTTGTGCCCGCGCTGACCAACAAACTCGGCCTCGAACCCGATCGGGGCGCGGTTGGCGATGATCTGCAGATAATGGTCGGTCAGGCGCGACAGAAGCGACCGGCTGGGCACTTCGCCGACATGGGTGATGTCGCTGGTGACGCCGCATTCCTCGCGCAGCGATCCGCCAAGGTAGCGAATCGCCGGATTCTCGACACCCTTGCTGAAATCCAGCAGCACGCTGTGCGGGCCGAAATCGGCGATGTTGCCAGGGTTGAGATCCTCGATCGACGGATAGGCGCGGCCCTGCAGCAACGAAACCCAGTGATTATAGGCACGTACATGCATCCGCCGCTCGTCCGAGCCGATCGACAGGCGATGCGCGTCATGCGCCGAATCGCTCACGCCGTTATCGTCGTGAGCGGTATCGGGACGGTCATCGAGTCCGCGGGCGGTGTCCATGCGCATGCTCCACAGAGGGCAATGGCCCTCGATCGAAGCGACTCTGCGCCGTATGTGGTAAATACTGCGTAAAGGCCGCCAATCGGCAAACCCCGCGCGCGCAACGCTTCGGCAACGCTTGTCAGCTAGAAACAAGGCTGATAAGCGCCGCCACCTTCACCGGTGTCGAACGCCGGATACGCCGCTTTAGCTCAGTTGGTAGAGCATCGCATTCGTAATGCGGGGGTCACAGGTTCGAGTCCTGTAAGCGGCACCATCCTTTTCCCAGGGCAAATCCGAAACTTGCTTGCGGACATGTGTTCGCTTGGTTCGACGCGCCCAGCGGGGAGCGGGGCCATCTCGAAACCGGCACGTTGCAGCTTCTGCGCCGCCGCCCATCGGGATGGTCTGGTCTCCTGTCACGCCGTGGGAATGGTCCCGCCGTCGATGACATATTCGGTGCCGGTGATCGTCCCCGCGCGATCCGATGCCAGAAAGGCGATCAGATTGGCGATCTCTTCCGGCTCGGAGGGGCGTCCGATCGGGACGCCGCCGAGCGCGGCCATAATCATCCGTTTGCCCTGCTCGACGTCCACACCATGCTCGGCCGCCATACGCCTGGCGAGGTCGACGGAGCTTTCGGTCGCGATCCAGCCGGGCGACACGCGCACCACCCGAACCCCCCTGGGCGACACCTCTTTGGACAGGCTCTTGCTATAGGTCGACAATGCGGCCTTGGCCGCAGCATAGGCGGTCGTCGCTTCGGGAAGCGGCAACGCGCGCTGGATGGAGGTGACGTGGATCACCACCCCCGATCCCCGGTCGGTCATTGCGGGCAGCAAGGCCCGGTCGAGGCGCACCGCAGGCATCAGGTTGAGGTCGAGTTCCCGGCGCCACTCATCGTCGTCGAGCGCCCGATAGCCTCCCGCCGGTGCCGAGGAGCCGCCGAGCATGTGAACGACGATATCGACCCCGCCGAGCCGGTCATGGACCGCATTGGCGAGCGCGGCGCATCCCTCTGCCGTGGTGAGGTCGGCGGCAACAAATTGCGCGTCCGGCATATGCGCGGGCCTGCTGCGCGCAGTGGTCAGCACCTGCGCGCCGAGCGCGCGGAACAGGTAAACGGTCGCCGCACCCGCTCCACGGGTACCCGAGGTGACGAGCGCCCGTTTGCCTTCAAGAGTGATGAACGGCGTCATGGGACGATCTCCAGTTGCGCGATGCTGTCGCCGTCGAGCACGAAGCGATAGCGCAGGTCGATCGGGCTGCCGGGGAAGTTGCCGACCAGATGGCTGGTAACGACGATGTGACCATCGCCCTCAGCAACGTCGAACGGTTCGACGGTATAGCTGTATTGGGTGGACGCGTTCGCTATCCACTGACGGATCGCCTCGCGGCCGACATAGCGGTTGCCCTCGTCGATCACGACGGCATCGGGTGTGAAGAATTCGGACGTAGCTTCAGCTTCGCCCTTTCGGTCCGCGGCGAAATATGCCGCGATCACGTTCGGTAGCTGCACGGTCATGGCCATTCTCCTTGCGGCACGGCGCGAACATCGTGCCGTGCCCCGCAGATGGGCCTTTACCGTCGTTCGGATAACCGGGATAAAACGGTACAAGAAATTTCGGATTTCGGGACAATGGCTGGGTATAGTCTGCATGAATTCGACGCGGTTCTCGGCATTGCCCGCCGGGGATCGTTCCGTGCAGCGGCGGTCGATCTGGGCATGTCGGCCACCGCACTCAGCAACGCGATCGCGAAGCTGGAGGGACAATTGGGCGTGCGGCTGTTCAACCGGACAACGCGCAGCGTCGCGCTGACCGAAGCCGGGCGCTACTTCGTCGAGCAGATGACACCGGCGCTGCGCGACATTCATCTGGCGCTTGATGGCGTGCGGTCGCAACAGGATACGCCATCCGGCACGTTGCGCATCAACAGCTTCGCGACGGCCGCGCGCGAGATCATGGTGCCGCTGGTGCTGGAGTTTCTGAAGCGCTTTCCGCAGGTGCGCATCGACCTGGTTACCGAAGGCGCGTTGACCGATATTGTTGCCGACGGGTTCGATTTCGGCGTGCGGAGCCAGGATCTGGTGCCCTCCGACATGATCGCCATCCCGATCGGCTCGGCCCGGCGCTATGCCGTTGTGGCATCCCCGGCCTATCTCGCAAATCGGGAGCTGCCGCATGTGCCTGCAGACCTGCTTGCCCATGCCTGCATCCGCATCCGCCTGCCCAATGGCGCACTATTTCGCTGGCAGTTCGAGTCCGACGGCCAGCCGATCCAACTCGACGTCGATGGGCCGATCATTCTGGACGAAGCGAGCGTCGCACGCATTGCGGTGCTGGACGGCGTCGGCATCGGTTTCTTCATGGAATCGGATGTGCGCGCGGATGTCGACGCGGGGCGGATGGTGCCGCTGTTGCAGGACTGGACGCCGGTGCTGGCGCCGATCTGCCTTTATTATCCCAGCCGCCGGAACCCGCCCGCCGCGTTCCGGCTGTTCGTCGATCTGGCGCGTGAGCGCGCCCGCGCCTTCCGGCCGGGCTGATGCTGCCGCGTTGCGCCGACCCGGACGGCAATGTCGCCGTCCGGGTCGGCGCCCGGGGGTCAGGCGTGCTCGGAGATCACCAGGGTGACCGCAATGTTCCCGCGCACCGCGTGGGAATAGGGGCAGACGGTGTCCGCTTCGGCGACCAGCGCCTCGGCGGCGGCCCGATCAAGGCCGGGCAGCACGATGTCGAGCGTCACGGCAAGGCCAAAGCCCTTGTCGGCGCGCGGCCCGATGCCGACCGTCGCGCTGACGCTGGCATCATTGGGCAATCGGGCATGGGTACCCTGCGTGCCGACGAACTTCATCGCGCTCAGGAAACAGGCGGCATAGCCGGCTGCGAACAGCTGTTCCGGGTTGTTGCCCTGGCCGTTGCCGCCCAGCTCCTTCGGCGTCGCCAGCGCGACTTCAAAGGCACCGTCATCGGTGCGGGCCTTGCCGTCACGACCGCCGGTAGCGGTGGCGCGGGTCGAGTAGAGAATCTTGGTCATGTCAGGGTTCCTTTCGTGTTGAGCGTTCAGCGGGCAAAGCTGCTGCGCAGGCGCGCGGCACCCTGGGCGATGGCAGCACGGGCCGGTTCGCTGCCGGCCAGGGCGTTGAGCATCACAAAGTCATGGATCGTGCCGTTGTACCGGGTCACCGCGACCGGCACGCCTGCTTCGATCAGGCGGCGGCCATAGGCTTCCCCCTCGTCGCGCAGCAGGTCGTTTTCGGCGACGATCACCGTGGCGGTGGGCAGTCCCTTCAACTGGTCGAGCGAGGCGCGCAGCGGGAAGGCGAGCACATCCTTGCGGCGATCGGCGGGGTAGTTCGCCTCAAGGAAATAATCCATCGCGCGGCGGGTCAGGAACGGGCCGTTGCCGAATGCGCGATACGAGGCATTGTCCGACACATCGTCGGTCACCGGATAGAAGAGCAGCTGATGCCCGATCTTCGGACCGGCGCGATCCCTCGCCATCATCGTGACCGCAATCGCCATGTTGCCGCCGGCGCTGTCGCCAGCCACCGCCAGCCGCGACGGATCGATGCCGAGCGACGCGCCATGCGTGGCGACATGGTCGAGCGCGGCATAGGCCTGTTCGTTGTTGACCGGGTAACGGACCTCCGGCGCGTTGTCATATTCGACGAACACCACCGCGGCGCGGGCCTGCACCGCCAGTTCGCGGATCAAATGGTCATGGGTATTGCGGTCGCCCATCACCCAGCCGCCGCCGTGATAGTAAAGGACGGCGGGCAGCGCGCCCTTGGCATCGGCGGGGCGGACGATGCGCACGCGGACCTGGCCGGTCGGGCCAATCTTCCACACCAGATCCTGCGTGTTGGTCGCGGCGGAGGCGGCGACCTTGTCGGCCTGCACGCTCGCCAGAACGGCGCGGGCGTCGGCATAGGGCAGCTCGTAGATCGGCTTTCCGGCGGCGGCGGCATCGGCGAACGCCTTGGCGGACGGTTCGAGCGTCTGCGCCGCAGCGGGAGCAGCCGAGAGGGCGAGGAGTACGGTGGAAGCGAGAGCAGCGAGGCGAGGCATGGTGTGCATGATCAATATCCCTTGGTGAGTCGTTCACGATTAAATCGTGTACGATGTAAATAGCTAAGTGAGTCGCGATGTCAACCCTTGCGATTAAATCGCGCGCGATTTATATTTGCGGCATGACTGATACTCCCCCTGCCGCCCTCGAAGGCGAACCGCTCGACCAGTTCCTGTGCTTCTCGGTCTATGCGACCGGGCTGGCATTCAATCGTGTGTACAAGCCGCTGCTCGACCGCTTCGGCATCACCTACCCGCAATATCTCGCGCTGGTGGCGTTGCGCGGCGGGGACGGGCAGACGGTGAGCGCGCTTGGCGGAAGGCTCCACCTCGAGTCGAACACTCTCACCCCGCTCATCAAGCGTCTGGAAGCCGCCGGGCTGGTGACCCGAACGCGCGACAAGCAGGATGAACGGGTCGTGCGGCTGGCGCTCACCGATGCTGGCCGCAGCCTGATCGACGAAGCGCTCGGCTGCATTCCCGCCGCGATGCTCGAAGCGACGGGAATGCGTCCCGAGGAGTTGCAGGCGCTGAACCACCAGCTGGCGGCGCTGGGCGCAGCACTCCGAAGCGATCACGCCTCGCCGGGTGGAACCATCGACTGATCGGTTCCACTCGGGTCGGAGGCGCATCATCCGCCGCTGTCAGAGGTCATAGGTATCGCGGATGATCTGCGCCGCCTGACCGGCATCAGATCGTCGCGCCCCATGCGTGCGGTGCCGCTCTGGTGCCAATAGGTCACAGCAGCATCGCGCCGAAAGCGATAGTCGGTCGGATTGCCCGCGCCCGGGATCACCTCGCGCGTCACGAATGGCGCGAATGATGCCGCTGTGCCGAGATCGCGGCCGGGGACAGTGAGGCTCTGGTGCGCTGGGTCGAGAAGCGTCTCGCGAAGCCAGTGTCGTTGCCCGACCTGTCCGGGGCGGGCTATCGGTTCATGGGCGGGCGTGTCGTTGCCACCCAGAACGGACCGGCTGGCCTATTCATGTACGATGACGCGAAGGGTACCCGGATCGCCATTCTGATGCGACCGATGATTCGACGCGACGAGAATGCACCCATGGCCAAACATCGCGAGGGCGACGTCGTCGGATATGCCTGGGCTGACAACGGCATGGGCTACAGTCTTGTTGGTGGCCTCGACGCCGCCGACTTCCTGCATCCGATCGCGAACGAGGCGCGTCGACAAATTCGGGCGCGAACATGACCCCGGGGTAGCGGCGGCAACCAATGACAAACTGTACCCATTGGTCCATCTATATTGACATTTGCCCTTTAGCATACTAGACCGTACGGTACTGATTAACGGTACCGAGGCTGTCATGCTTGAGCGACGCGCGTTGACGATCTGCGACCTGACCCAAAGCTATTCGCCGAGCGGCGGGGGCGGGATCAGCACCTATTTGCGCCGCAAACGCGACTATGTGCTCAACCATACGCCGCATCGGCTGATCCAGATCGTCCCCGGGCCGATCGACAAGGTCACCGACAATGGTCGCCACATCTTTGTCGAGATCGGCGCGCCGTCGGTCCCGGGCAGCCCGAACTATCGCTTCATCTTGCGCACTGGTGCGGTGCGCGCGGTGCTCAAACGCTTTTCTCCCGATCTGATCGAATCGCTCTGCCCCTGGGTGTTGCCCTGGGCCGCAGTGAACCACCGCAAGGCGCATCCAGCGACCGCGCTGGTCGCGGGATATCGCACCGATTTTCCAAACGCGCATATCCATCGCGTTGCCCAGCCGATGCTTGGTGCGGGCGCAGCGCGGGTCGCCCGCGACCTCGCCTATCGCTATGCCCGGCACCTCTATCGGGAGTTCGATTGCGTCTACACGCTGGGCGAGCCGCAGCGCGCTATCCTCGGCGCGCTCGGCATCACCCACACGCGCGTCATGCCGCTCGGCGTCGACCCCGACCTGTTTCACCCGGACAGGCGTGATCCCGGCTATCGCGCGTCGCTCGGGTTGCCGGGGAGCGGGCCGCTGCTCGTCTATGCGGGCCGGATCGACAATGAAAAGCGTGCCGACACGCTCGTCGCGATGTTCCGCAAGCTGCCGCGCGAGCTGGGTGCGGCGATGGTGCTGATCGGCGATGGCAAGCTGCGCCAGTCGCTGATCGAGCAGAGCCGCGGGCTGCCAATAGCCTTTCCGGGCTTTGAGGCGGATCGTGCACGCCTGGCGCGGGCGTTGGCGTCGAGCGATATCTACGTCTCCGGAATGGCGGACGAGACCTTCGGCATTTCGGTGATCGAAGCGCAGGCGGCGGGTCTTCCGGTAGTCGGCGTGACGGGCGGGGCCATGCCCGATCGAGTGCCAGCGGGGCTGGGATATCTCGGCGCGGTGGACGACGCGGATGCGATGGCGGCCAATGTGCTGCGCGTGTGGCGTGACGGACCCGCCATAATCGGCGCCCGCGCGCGCGCCCATGCCGAGCAGTTCGACTGGAGCGCGACCTTCGCGCAGCTGTTCGGTGCAATCTATCCGGCAGCGATGGCGCGGCGCACTCAGCGGATCAGCGAAGCCTCCCGCTGGAACATCGGCCCGGCTTCGCTGGCGCGCTAGGAGAACGGGCATGTTCGCACCCGGCCTGTCGCTGCATCAGCAGCAGCGTGGCGGCTGGCCGCTGATCCTTGGCGGATTGCTGACGCTGCTGATGGTGGCTGCGCTGGGACGCGGACTCTATATGTCCGGGTTCGATGCCCTCAACCATGCGGCCCCGACCAACCCGCTCTTCTACCTTGCCTTCGCGCTATCCTATCTCGCGCCGCCGAGTTTCGATTATCTGATCTTCAGGCGGCTGTGGCACATCCCGCGCGCCGGCATCGCAGCGCTCCACAAGAAACGGATCGCGAATGAGGTGCTCGTCGGCTATTCGGGCGAGGCCTATTTCTACGCCTGGGCACGGCAGAATGCACGGAATGTATCGGCGCCGTTCGGTGCGGTGAAGGACGTCGCAATCCTGTCGGCGCTCGCCGGCAATCTGGTGACATTGCTCGCGATCCTGTTGCTGCTGCCATTCGAGCAGGCGTGGCGGCCGATGATGACCGGTCACTGGCTCGCCGCATCCGGTGCGCTGATGGTGCTGATGTGCCTGCCGTTCCTGATCTTTTCGAAGCGGGTGCTGTCGCTTCCGCCCCCCTCCTTGTGGTGGGTGTTCGGGATGCACCTCATCCGCGTGCTTGCGATCCTGGCCTTGTCGATCCTGGCCTGGCATTTCGCGATGCCGCAGGTTGCGATGGGGACATGGCTGTTCTTTGCGGCGATGCGGCTGCTTTCCTCGCGCCTCCCGCTCGTGCCGAACAAGGAGATGATGTTCGCATCGGCTGCGCTGCTGGTACAGGGGCCGGAAAGCGCGTTGACCCACCTCCTGGCATTGTGCGCGCTACTCACGCTGCTCTGCCACATCGTGCTGCTTGCCGGCCTGACCCTGTCTGGGCTGGTCCGAAAATCGGCATGAAGCCCGATCCGGCACGGATGCGAACAGGTTAAGCGCTGATGCGCCGCCACGCGGCGCGTTCGACGTGCGACGCGGCGGTTGCCACTATTCCTGACGTTCCCGTCCGATCGCATAGACCTCGAGAAATGCATCTGCGGCGGCCGTGGCCGCACTGACAACATCATTGGAATTGGCCTCTGCGCGTGCGCAGAGCAGGTGCTTTTCGAGGCTGTCCCATTCGTTGAGCCCCTTCCAGTGCATCGCCGCAATCCACGGGTCCGCGAATTTCAGCCGGCCGTCCTTCATCATCGTGGCAAATCGGTCGGCGAGGCGCTGCCAGGCCGGACGAAGCCCGCTTTCATAGAAATCCTGGGCGATCGGCTGGTTCGCGACCGTACGGATGCTGGCTGCCCGGCCCGGTTGGCCGGTGAGATAGGCGATACCGAGCCGGACCAAACCGCTGCGCAAGTCCTTCTCCGACAGCAGCTCCCGCATCAATCGGTCTGCCTCTTCATTCACGTCGCGATCGAGGATCGCGCGCAGCAGCGCCTCCTTCGAGCTGAAATAGCGGTAGAGCGTTGCCTTTGACCCGCCCATTTGCGCGGCGATCGCGGACATTGATGTACGCTCATAGCCCATCGCATCGAACATCTCCGCTGCGATCCGGATGATCTCATTCCGCTTTTTTTCGGTACGCACGCGCATTCAATGTCTTCCCTCCGAGGATGCCAGAGGCGGATCGAGGTGCGCACTGCCAATGAGGTGCCGACACCGCGAGAAACGCGATCAGTGCATGGCGTCGCTCGCTGATAGATTGTGCCCTGCCCGCGCCATGTGGGGTGGCGCGGGCAGGGCAGGGACTGAAGACCGGTGCAATATGGGGGAGACGGCCTCCAGCCCCAAGCGCATCGTGTTGCGGAAGTAACCACGCAACGACTCGCATCCGCTGTATGTACCGTACGGTCTAGTCTATTTATTGGGGTGCGTAAAGCGGAAAATGACGCTGGGCGTAGCCACGGATCGCGCGGTCAGGCGTTCACGGTGTCGCGGGTGTCGGGCCATAGATCATGAGGAACGCGTCGGCCGCCTGCGTCGCCGCAGTCTCGATCTCCTGCGGATCTGGTGTGACGCACGCACCCAGCAGTTGCCGTTCGAGCAGATCCTGCAGCAACAGCCCCTTGAAATGCATCGCCGCTAGCCAGGGATCGGCGCGCCGCAACTTTCCCTCGGCCATCAGCGACTCAAGAGTATCGGCAAAGCGCTGCCACGCCGTGCGCAGCGTATTGGAGTAGAAATGCGCGCCGATCCCGGTTTGCGCCGGCTGCGTCGCGACGATGCGCATATTGGAAATCGCCAGCGGGGAAAGCTGTCGCTGAAGGTGGATCTGCCCCATCCGCTCCAGCCCCTTGCGCAGGTCCGCCTCGGCGAGAAACGAATCCAGCACTTGCTCGGTGGCCTCGCTGACATCGAGGTCCAGCACTGCGCGCAGCAAATCTTCCTTGGACGGGAAATAATTGTAGAGCGTCTGCTTGGAGCCGCGAAGCCGTTCGGCGATCGTCAGCATCGACGTGCGCTCATACCCCAGTTCCTGGAACGCCAGCGCCGCGACTCGCACGATCTCGCGTCGCTTCTCGTCGGACTTCATCCGCGCCATGGCCGCTAACTCCCTCAAATCTAAAGCGTACCATAGAGTCCATTTTTCCCGTTGACAAGCGGCGCTTAACTAGACTAGACCGTACGGTACAAGTTCTAGAAACAGGGTGATCCACGATGATCCGCTTCTCTTCTGCGCGGCCCCGCTGCGCGGCACTCCTGCTTGCACTCGCTGCAAGCGCCTGCGCCCCGGTCCCGGATTTGGGACCGCTGCCCGTCGGGAATCCTGCCCCGCTTGTCGCCGCAACCGATTCACTGGTGGGTACCGGCTCGGAATGGCCGGGCGACGGCTGGTGGCGTCGGTATCGCGATCCGCAGCTTGCGCAGCTGATCGACGAAGCGCTGAACAGCGCACCCGACCTGGCGGTCGCCGCCGCGCGAATCCGCGTTGCAGAGGGCTTTGCGCGGCGGGCCGGCGCAGCGCTGCTCCCCACAATCGACGCCGTCGGCAGCGCCCAGGCGGTGAAGCTCAGCAAGAATAACGGCGTGCCTGCGGAGGCCGTGCCGGGCGGCTGGAACGATACCGGCAGCGTCGGTCTTGGCATGTCGATCGACCTCGACCTGTGGGGCAAGAACCGCGCCGCGCTCCGTGCCGCCAAGCTGGACGTTCAGGCATCGTACTATGCCGCCGCCGAAGCGCGGCTGGCGCTGACCACCGGCATCGCTTCCGCTTATGCCGAGCTGGCCGCGCTCTATGCACAGCATGACAGCCTGGCTGCAGCGGCCGATATCCGCGCCCAGACGCTCGAACTCGTCGCGCAGCGCGTGACCCAGGGTCTCGATACCGACGCGACGCTGCGTCAGGCGGCTGGCCGGCTCGATCAGGCGCGCGCCAACCTTGCCGCCACCGAAGAGGCGATTGATCTGGCCCGGAATGCGCTTGCCGCTTTGGTCGGTTCGGGACCGGACCGCGGTCAGCGCATCGGCCGTCCGATGATCGCCGCACTCGAAATGCAGGGCGTTCCCGACTCCGCGTCGATCGAACTGATCGGTCGTCGCCCCGACATCGCCGCCGCCCGCGCCCGTGCCGATGCCTCGGCGCAGCGGATCAAGGTCGCCCGTGCCGACTTCTATCCGAATGTCAGCCTGAGTGCGCTGGTCGGGTTCCAGGCGTTCGGCTTCGACAATGTGTTCAAGGACAAATCTGCCTTTGGAAGCGCCGGCCCGGCGGTAAGCCTCCCCCTCTTCCACGGGGGCGCTCTCCATGGCCAGTACCGCGCGAGCCGCGGTCAATATGACGAAGCGATCGCCCTGTATGATCGTCAGGTCATTGAGGCGCTGCGCCAGACCGCCGACGTGCTGACCAGCCAGAAGCTGCTGGCTGCGCGGTTGACGGACTCGCGCCGCGCGCTGGCCAATTTTGAAGAAGCCAACCGGCTCGCCCGGCTTCGCTACCGCGAGGGGCTTTCAACCTATCTCGACGTGCTTTCGGCCGAGGAGGGCGTCCTCGATTCCCGCCTTGCAGTCGCAAAGCTCGAGACCCGCGCCTTCGCGCTCGATGTTGCTCTGATCCGCGCCCTTGGCGGCGGCTTTCAATCCTAGGAGATCGTTCCATGTCCGCAATCGACCATAGTTTCGACCAGCAAGACCTTGTCCAGGACCAGCTCGACGCCACACGGCGCAAGTCGAAGCGCGTCAAGCTGTTCATCGGCTTCGCTGCGGGTCTTCTGCTCGCTGGCGGTGGCTATCAGGCCTATGAGGCCGCGCACGCCGGCCATGTCACCACCGACAATGCCTATGTCGGTGCCGATGTCGCGCAGGTGACGCCGCTGGTCGGCGGCCCGGTACGCGAGGTTCTGGTGCAGGATGCCCAGCAGGTGCGCCGCGGCGATGTGCTCGTTCGCCTTGACGATACCGATGCGCGCATCGCTGTGAGCCGTGCCGAAGCGGAAGTGGCAGCAGCCGAACGGCGGGTGCGCAGCCTTGTCGCCAATGATGGCGAACGGCGGTCGCAAATCGCCGCGCAAACTGCCGATATCGCCCGTGCCAAGGCACAGATCGCCGCAGCCGGAGCGGATCTTGAGCGCACGACGATCGACTTGCGCCGGCGCGAGAATCTGGTCCAGTCGGGGGCGATTTCCGCCGAGGAGCTGACCGCTGCCCGCAATGCGCGGAACACCGCCGCCGCCAATTTCCAGGCCGCGCAGGCGATGTCCGCCCAGGCGCTCGCCCATCGCGAGGCCGCCGTGGGAAGCCGCAGCGTCAATAGCGCGCTGATCGGCGATGGCCGTGTCGATACGAATCCCGACGTGCTCGCGGCGCGCGCGGCGCTCGCCCAGGCGCGACTGGATCTGGAGCGTACGGTCGTGCGCGCGCCGGTCGATGGCGTCGTCTCACGCCGCCAAGTTCAGGTGGGGCAGCGGGTTCAGCCCGGCGCGCTGATGATGGTCGTGGTGCCGGTCCAGTCGGCCTATGTCGACGCCAATTTCAAGGAGGTTGAGCTTACCGACATCCGGCCGGGCCAGAGCGTGACCCTCACCTCGGACCTGTACGGCGAGAAGGTCGAATTCACCGGCCGCGTTGTCGGTTTCTCTGGCGGTACCGGTGCGGCGTTCGCGCTGGTGCCGGCACAAAATGCGACCGGCAACTGGATCAAGGTCGTGCAGCGCCTTCCGGTACGCATTGCGCTCGATCCCAAGCAGCTCGCGCAGCACCCGCTCCGCGTCGGCCTGTCGATGACCGCGACCGTCCACACCGCCCAGTAATCCCACAGGCACATAGGGGGCAGGGACATGTCCATCTTCACAGCGCTGAGGGAGGCCCGCGATGCCCCCCCGCTGACCGGCATGAAGCTTTATGCCGCAGCAATTTTGATCGGCCTCGGCAACTTCCTCGTGGTGCTCGACACGACGATCGCGAATGTTTCGATCCAGACGATCGCCGGCAGCCTTGGCGTTTCCTCGACCCAGGGTACCTGGGTCATCACGTCCTATGCGGTCGCCGAGGCGATCACGGTACCGCTGACCGGATGGCTGGCGATGAAGTTCGGCGCACAGCGCACCTTCATTACCTGCTATCTGGCCTTTGCGATCGGATCGCTGTTGTGCGGCATGTCGAGTTCGCTCGGCATGTTGCTCGGGATGCGCGTGTTGCTTGGCCTGTTCGGCGGGCCGATCATGCCGCTCTCGCAGATGCTGTTGCTGCGCATCTTTCCCAAGGAGAAAGCGACGCTCGCCACGGTGATCTGGGCGATGACGACGCTGATCGGCCCGGTCGCCGGCCCCATCCTTGGCGGCATCATCTGCGACAATTACGGCTGGGAATGGATCTTCTTCATCAAGGTGCCGGTCGCCGCAATCGGTGGGCTGGTCCTGATGATGCTGATGCTCGGACAGCGCGACCCCAGATTTCCTGCCTTTATCGACAAGGTCGGCCTTGCCCTGCTCGTGATCTGGGTCGGCGCGTTGCAGATCATGATCGACGAGGGGCGCAACAAGGACTGGTTCAACGATCATCACATCCAGATCCTGGGGATCGTCGCGCTGGTCGGTTTCATCGCCTTCGTCATCTGGGAACTCACCGAAAAGCATCCGATCGTCGATCTGAAGATCTTCCGCCATCGCGGCTTTGTCGGCGCGGCGACCACCTATTCGGTCGGGTTCGGAGCCTTCTTCGCCAGCATCGTAATCCTGCCGCTCTGGCTGCAGACCAACATGGGCTACACCGCCACCTGGGCGGGCTATGCGACCGGGATCATGGGCATCCTTGCGGTGGTCTGCGCGCCACTGGTCGGCAAGGCGGTAGAGAAGTTCGACCCGCGCCTCGTCGTGTGCCTCGGCATCCTGGGCCTCGGTGCCGTCATGCTGTGGCGCATGTGGGGGTTCAACAATGACGTGACCTTCCTGGACATGGCCTGGCCGACGCTCATCACCGGCGTGTTCATGGTGATGTTCTTCGTACCCGTCACCGGCCTCGCCATGGCCAGCGTCGAACCCGAGGAGCAGGCCAATGCGGCCGGCATCTCGAACTTCATGCGGACCCTGGCGGGTGCCGTGGCGACCTCGCTGATCCAGAGCGAATGGTCGAATGCGACCCGGACCAACAATACCGAGATCGCCAATTCGATGGTGCACGGTCAGGCGGCGGTTGACGCCATGACCGGCCAGGGACTCGCGCCCGAGTCCGCACGAACGATGCTGTCCTACGTCGTGGAAGGCCAAAGCGTCATGCTGGCGACTCTCGACATGTTCGGCGTGATCGCTCTCGCGCTCGGTGCCTCCGCAGCGATCATCTGGCTGGTGCCTAAACCAAAGGGGCCGATCGACACCAGCGGTGCTCACTAATCATCGTCAAAGGAGATCGAAGCAAATCACAGAAACAATACTGATCGTACACATCTGCCGGTCTGGTCGGCAATTTTAGAAATGCATTAGCCATTTGTATGCGTTTAACAAAGGTAAAGTAATATGAAGACCGTTTCGCTCGCGATGCTCGCCATGTTTGCGACCCTTCCTGTCACTGGCGTGGCACACGCACAGAATTTCGATGGCCCGTCGGTGGGCGTTCAGGCCGGGTGGGTTGAGAACAAGGTCCGCAATCCGGAAACCGACCTCGGCCTGACGACGATCGACACGTCGAAGGACTCGGCGGTCATCGGCGGCTTTGTCGCCTATGACACGGAAATCGGGAAGTTCGTCATCGGCGGCGAGATCGGGGCGAGTTTCGGAACCAGCGATACGCTGAGCAGCGGAAGCGGTGCCAACCAGGTCTTGCTGAACCCGAAACGCTCGTTCGATCTCACTGCCCGGGCTGGCTATCTCGTTACGCCCGAGACGCTGATCTACGGTCGCGGCGGCTATGCCAATGAGCGCCTCAACGTCACGACGGAATCCTACAGCGCCTCCGAAGACCGCAACGGCTGGCTGATCGGCGGCGGGCTTGAGCGCAAGGTTACCGACAAGATCTCGGCGCGGCTCGAATATCGCTATTCCGACCTCAGCGACGGCGACGGTCTGTATGACCGGCACCAGGTGCTGACCGGGGTTACCTTCCGGTTCTAATCCGGGGCCCCCCTCCTTCAACGGGGCGCGGGCGTGACACCGCCTGGCGCAGACGCCCGCGCCCGCTGCCAGAGAACTTGGCGTTCATATCCAGCATTATCAGAGAGACTTGTGCACATGTCCCCGATCCGAAATCACGCTCGGCTCGATCGGCCTACGCCGCCCGATCCCAAAGTCCGGGCATATATCGGCATATTGGGCCTGTTCCCGATGGTCACCGCAACGGTCATGGCGGCGGTGCAGAACCTGGCCATCGCCGCCGTGATCGCCGGGCTCGGTGCTGTCACCTGCCTCAGCCTGCTTCCGCGCGGTTACCGAGAATAGCCAGGGCCGCGCGTTCAGCAATCCATCAGGAACCCCCATGTCCACACGAGACGACACAGCAGTGAATTCCACCCATCAACGCTTCGCCGGCAAGGTTGTGCTGATTACCGGGGGCACCTCCGGCATCGGACTCGCGCTGGCCGAGGCGTTTCTGCGCGAGGGCGCACAGGTCGCGATTTGTGCGCGGTCGCCCGGGTGCCTTGAACTGTTTGAAGCTACCTATCCCGCTACGCTGGCAATTCCAGCGGACGTTCGCGATCCGGTCGCGCAGAAGCATGTGCTCGATCAGGTGGTGGCGCGGTTCGGGCGTCTCAATATCCTGGTCAGCAATGCGGGCCGCCTGACCGAGCGTGATTTCGCGACGGGGATCGCCGATCTCGATGATCTAACGGGTGAGTTTGCACTCAACCTCGTCGCGCCCGTGCAACTCACCGCCCAGGCATTGGCCGCTCGCCCCGAGATTGAAGCGCTGGTCTTTATCTCGTCGGGCTATGCGCTCGTGTCGCCGACCCGTGCGCCGACCTATGGTGCCGCAAAAGCCGGGCTGCACGCATTTGCCGAGGCGCTGCGGCGTCAGGTTGAACCGCGCGGCACGCATGTGCTCGAAGTGATCCCGCCGGTCGTCGATACGCCGGCCACGGCGCACCGCAATGTTCGCAAAGTTTCTGCTGAGGAGGTTGCGGCCGCAACGCTTGCCGGTCTCGCCCGCCGCGAACGCGTCGCGCTGATCGGCGCAACACGGTTCCTTCCGACGCTGCTGCGAATTGCGCCCAAGACGGTCGCCCGGATGGTAGCCGAGACATAAAGGCGCACAGGCTCGCGCTCCGCTCCGCTGCATCACGTTTGAAATGCCGGGCGGCGGACTGCACTCACATGATTGTGTATTTTAGGCGCACTTCTGCACGAAGCGATTTTGCGAAGAACTTGGCCCCCGCAGTGCCGATCGAGCGCGATGCCGCTGCGGGCGTGCGTGCGATGATATGAAGTTCAGACACGCCCTTGGGCGGGCCGACCCTGAGGTTCATGCCATGCGGCGGGAGCGTCATCGGCGTGTTTGGTTTGGTGTCGAGGGTATGGCCGGCGGCCGGAAGAATCTTGCTCAGCACGCCCTTGGCGTCCAGTTCCCAAACTTCGATGGAGGCAGCCCGCGCCGTGGTGATCGTCAGCCGCAGCTCCTCTCCCACGGCATAAGTCGGGTCGGCGCGGTCGAGACGGGCAACGAGCCCGATGGCGGCTGCTTCGGGGGATTGTGCGCTTGATCTGGACGCGGTCAACCCGCGTGCATCATCCTGGGCATGAACAGCTCCGGATATCGCCATCGCTGAAACGAGCAGGGACGCGAGCGCCGGATACATCGCCGCGTAGATCATGGTTCCTCCCGCGCTTCGCGCAATTTTCGTGCCCGCGCGAGCCATTGTTGTGCCTCTCGGGCCTTCCCGGCGTCAATTGCCATATAGCCAAGATCATCGGCCGCGTCCGGAGATCCTGCGGCGGCGGCCTGAACCAGCCAGCGCCGCGCCTCTGTCCGTTGAGCCCCATTGTTTTGTGCCGAATGCCAGAGGTAGCGGCCATGCGCCGCCATGCCGTCCATATCGCCCAGCTCAGCCGACCGGTGCCACGCCTGTGCAGCGCGCATCTCGCTTCCATCATAGGCACGAACCTGTCCGAGCAGGAACTGCATACGACCATTGTCCGGGAATCGTGCAACGGCCTGGTCGCACGCCCGCGCCGCGCGAGCCACCAGCTCCGGCGCGGCACCAGTCTCCGGAATCGCGCCAATTGCCGTTTCACACGCACGCGCCGGCGTCAGGCTGGCGTACCACCATGCCCATGTCCCTGCGATCAGCAGCAACGTTGCGAGCATTGCTGTCAGCGTCGCGTGCCGCCGCCGACGTCTGCGATCGACCACGCGCCATAGTCGCGCCGCATCCCCCACATTCGCGCAGGGCAGAAGCGTGAGCGCACCCGACGACTGGGCCAGTTCGAGGCGCGCGCGTAGCTCGGGCGGGGCGGTGTCCCAATTTTCCCTGGGAAAGGCGAAGGTCGGTGCGACGGTGCTTGTTGCGACATGGTCAAGCACCGCCTCGCTTTTGGCGGCGAATCCCTCCACCGCCGCGATCACGCCCCGGCCGCGTGCCGGGATCACCCCGGTGGCGATGACGGGGCTGTCCGGTGCCCCCGTTGTGCGCGCGCGCTGATCGGCGATTGCCAGCGCCAATCCATAGCTGCGCCCGCTGAAACGATCCCCGCCGAACACCACTGTCACGCCGTCGAGGCGGCGTGCGGCATCATCATCCGCGCGGGCGTCGAGCAGGATGTCGATCACATCGGGAAAACCCGGGGCGATCGCAAAGCGTTCGCTCCGGTCCAGCGCGGCAAGCCGCTCGACATGCACCTCGGCAAAGGCGACGCCCCGTGGCCCCACCACGGGAAAGGTGACCGAACGACTTGGACTGCTCGACATGGCGGTCAGAGGAAATCGAAACTGAGCCCATAGGCTCTGGCACGGTCGCGGGGAGTGGTTTCGGGGTCATCCCAGAACCCGTCGAGTCCGCCATGGCGGTCCAGCACCCCTTCCAGCCAGACCTTGCCGCCGCGATCGGTCACCCGGACTCTCAGACAGGGCGGGAGATCGTCGAGCGCCTCGGCCGTCAGGCGCACCGAAATCAGCCAGCGGCCGGTCGCCGCGTTGCGAACGCTGTGCATCGCGATGCCGCCGTTGCTGAACGTTTCGCTCTCGTCCGAAGCGCTGTCTGCCGCCATGCGGACCAGCTCGGTCGAAAACCCGCGTTCGCGCCAGCGCCGCCGGGCGGACGCCGCCACCTCGGCACGAAGTTGCAGGAAGATCGACCGCGCTGTCGGGGAGCGCCAGATCAGCTGCGTCAACTCTGCCGGAAAATCCTGTTCGGCGGTGCCCGCCGCCATCGCGTCGCGGACCGATTGTGCAAATGCAAGATCGTCGAACGCGAGATCGGGCTCGTGTTGATATTCGAGGGTTGCCGCCAGCAACCGCGATAGGTTCTCGTCCATGAAATGACCCTAAATGTCTTGCCACGCTGAACGGAATCCGAGCAGCTCTGGATAATCCTGCTCGATCTTGCCCGTCAGGCAGGCATTGAGCTTTTCCAGCGCGCCCTGGACGATCCGTCCGAACCGGGTGCGTTCGATGCCGTGACGCGTGCAAAATGCGAGCACGCTGGTCCCGGGCGCCGACCGGTCCAGTTCGAATTTGACCGCAATATATTCGCGCTCCTCCGCTGCGAGCCCCTCAAGACAGAGTTCCAGTCGCGCACCCTGGGCGGCCGCATCGGGCAAGGCGAGGATATCGGAACCGGCGCGCCCCTCAATGCCGTCTTCCAGCGGCGCGTCGCGACAGTCGCCGCAAAACTCCTGGAAATAGTCCTCGATTCCTTCCAGCGTCCGGGGAAGGTTGCGGTCGTGCGCATGGTTCGCCCGGAGATGGCCGAGCAGGTCGACGAAATGGCCCTTCGAACAGCGGTCGAGATCATAGCGATGCTCGGCCGCCTGGGCCAAAGCGACTTCCCGGCTGATCCGGTCGAGCAGCGCCCAGGTCCGACCGCGATGCTCGGTGCCGCCGATCCGGATGTTGCGGATGCGCGTAAGGCCGCGCTTGATCAGGTGGATGCGCGCAGCCCCGCTATCGTCCGCCATCAGCAGCTTGCGCCCGTCCTCCAGCGCGGTGCGCAGGGGGGCTGGCTCTGCAAGCAGGTCCAGTGCCGCAGCGCACAGGTCCGGACGGGCCGATCGCTGGCGGCCCAGCTCGGCGAGCGCCGCCGCGATCAAATCCTTCCAGCTTGCGTCTGAAATAGTGCCTGAAGTGACAATATCCCGAATCGCGATGTCACAATGACGCATGAAAATCGCGCGGATGGCGTCGCGAAGATATGGCCACCGATAAGTAAGCCATTGCTCTTCGTTGGTTCCCATTTCGCCGCCCCCTTGCGAATTTGTCCAATCGAGGGTCCGACACCACGGTGTGGAAGTCAATATGGCGCATTGCGGATCAAGATCCGAAACGCTCCACGTTCAAAATTGAACTATTCACGGGAATGATTGCCGGATCGAAAGGGCCGCCCCGCCGGTTTTACCCGACGGGGCGGTGCTCCATCACCAGAGCGGCTTGGAGGTGATCACGCCAGTCGCGGTGGTGGCGCGGACCTCCGACCCGATTGCGACCGTGGTCACCGGCCCCTTCTGACGGACGTTGATGTTGACATCCCGTCCTACATTGATGTCGCCCGCAACCACGGCGGTGGCGGTGTGGGCTTCGGCCTTCGACCCGATTGCGACCGTGGTCACCGGGCCGCCCTGCTGAACGCTGATATTGGCATCACGGCCGATCTTCACGCTGCTGCCGTTGATCTGTGCCGCTGCGGGGCTGGCCAGCATCAGCGCGACAAACGAGATTGCGGCGAAACGAAACGTCTTCATAAAAACCTCCTCTTGGTGGTCACGGCCCTGGCGGGTCCGCGGTGGCCAAGTCCCTCTCGGCCTCGACGCTGACATGAGGGGGAGGATGTGCGGGCTGTGCAAAAAAATGCGCGGACATCGAAAAATGCGTCACGCGCGATTGCCTGATGATGGATTTGGACGCCGACCGCCCAATCCGCGCATCGTCCCCGCCATGCCCCGTATGTCACCAACAAGGAGGCATCGACATGCGATCCACATTCTCTTTTCTGCTTCTGTCCATCGCCGCGCTGGCGGCAACCTCGCCCGCCGCGTTCGCCCAGTTCAACGGCAGCAGCGTCCGGATCGGCGGGTCGGCGACGGCAAGCGCCCAGACCGGCACCCAGACCACGGTCGCGATCGGCCATGGCACCAGCGCGACCAACGCGGCGGGAACCATCGCCGACACCCGCACCGGGGGATCGGCGACCGCGAGCGCGACGGTGGGGTCGCAGACCGCTGTCGCGTTGAGTGCCGGTGCCCGGGCGAAGACGCTGGTCGGGACGATCTCGGGTGCCCGTACCAGCGGATCGGCCAGCGCCCGGGGCAGCGCGGGTTCGGTCGTGGCGCTGTCGCCATTACCCGGCACGTCCACCTGCGTCGCGGTGGGGGCAGTCGGCGCCGGCGGGAGCCGCGCCAGCGGGTCCGCCGGAACCGTGGTGGCCTATAATTTCGGGCTCTACTCGCGCCCGCGCGTCCGCATCGGCACGTCCGGCGCGGTCTGCTGATCCGCAGCGCGTTTCACCCATCGAAAGGAATCAAGCCATGAAGAACCTTCTCCTCCCATTGCTGATCGTCGCCAGCATCGCTCCCGCCAATGCCCAGTTTGCATTCCAGCAACAGGCGCAGCGGCAGCAGCGTCAGGCGACTCCGCCGGGAAATGAGGGTGCCGTATCGGCCCTGGTTGGTGCCAGCGAACAGGCGAAGATCTATCGTGCCCGTTCGATGGCCGGCGGCCAGCAATATCGGCCGCAGACAATCTGTCAGGACGGCGATGTGAATATCGGCACCGACTCCAATCAGCCGACTCATGTCGGCAATCTCACCGTCGTTTCGGGTAGCGCCTGTCCGGCGCATATGCGAAAAGGCAAGTAATCGGGGTATTGGGGGCAACATGCGAACAGTGAAGGTTGCAACGGCGATGCTCTCGCTGGTTGCATTGATGTTGCCCCCGATGCCCGTTGCTGCCGGACAGGCGGTCACCACTTATTCGCGACCCAAGTCGATTCCCGAATCGGCGAGTTCGAACTTCGATGCGTCCTTGCGATGCATGGACGAACTGTTGGAGCGATCCGCTTACGCCAAGAATATCCCGATCTTCGTTGCTCCGCTGGACAAGGAGGAGACGGTCGGGGTCAGCACGCGCGACATGCTGATCGCCGCGCTCGCGCGCATGTCGGAACGCAGCCGGACCTTCACGATTCGCATCGCATCGGAAGAGGCGATCAAGAAGCAGGGGGGCGACACGCTGATCGTCGGCGGATCGATCACCGCGTTCGAGAAGGCGGTGGGCTCGGCTGGCGGCGGCGGTGGCCTCAGCGTGGGTCCGGTCGGCCTGGGGTTTCGCAGCCAGGTGCTCGATTCGGTGATCAGTATGACCCTGTTCATGCAGAATATCGACGGCGTCGTTATTCCATCGACGACCCAGAGCGTCTCGATGGCGCTCAAGACGAAAAGCAAGGGCGGCGATTTGAGTGCGAGCGTCGGCGTGGTCGGCGGTTTCCTTGCGCTCGACTTTGCCAAAGCGGATGGGCCGATGCAGGCGGTCCGTGCGCTGGTGGACCTCACCCTGATCCAGTCGATCGGCTCATGGTCGGGCGTTCCCTATCAGCGCTGCCTGACCCTGTCCCAGTCCGATCCCCAGGGGATACAGGTGGCGCGCAAGGCGTTCGACCGCATGAAAACGCCCGAACAATTGCGCTGGATCGCGCAGGGATTGCGCGAACGGGGACTCTATAGCGGACCCGCCCCCACCGGCAGCATGAGCCAGGAATTGCGACAGGCGATTGCGAGCTTCCAGATGCAACAACGCTTGCCGCCGCTCGGCCTGCCCAGTTTCGAAGTCTATTACGCGCTATATGGTGAGCGCTATGGTGCGCCAGCCGCACCCGTGACGGCGACGATTGCGGAGGCGCGTCAACCCAATCCGCTGGGATTGCGGGTCGCGCCCTATGGCCCCAATTTCATTGATGCCGACAGCGATGTTCCGACGATTCTGACGCATCGTCGTGCCAGCTTCGCGGTCAGCGTGGTGCGCAATGCGCATGTGACCTGTTTCTACACCGATGCCGACAATCTTTCGACGCGGATCTTCCCCAATCCGAACCGGCCCAGCGACGTACTCGCCCCGCGCGAGACACTGGTCCTGCCGGGGCCGACCGACATCTATACGATCGAGCCGGAAACCCCCGGCACGAGCGAGTTCGTCACGTGCGCCGCATCCAGCCAGCCGATCGGCCGGGACGATCTGGGGGATCTCGCTCCGCCGATCCAGCCGCGCGCAACGCCCTTGCCGGTGGCCAATGCGGCGGTGCTGGAAAAGCGCCTGCGCGCCCTGGGGCTGCCCGAACTTTCGGTATTGCAGCTGCGCTATCGCGCAGTCTGCCGCACCGCAGCAGGCGAGCTGAAGGACAAGTGCTGACGCGTGCGTTCAGTCGCTAACGCAGCAATTTGATCTGCACCCGGCGGTTTTCGGCATCGGTCGGCGCGCGCCCGTCAACCTGACGCGGCTGATCCTCACCCATGCCTAGCGGCACGATGCGGTCGCGGGGTACCTGGAGATTGACCAGTGCCGCGACAACCGACGCTGCGCGACGTTGCGAGAGCGCGCGGTTGTAATCGGCACCGCCGCGACTGTCGGTATGGCCAATGATCAGGAAAACATGGCCGTTCAGGCTCGCGTCGCCGAGTACTGCCGCCATTTTCTGCAAAGTGGGCGCTGCATCGGTCCGGATGCGGTCGGACGCGGTATCGAACCCGATCGTCAGATCCAGTGCGGGTACCGACGCCGGAGCAGCAGCGGGAGCCGGGGCAGGGGCCGGGGCTGGCGCGCTGCCGCCCGGCGCGGGCTTGGGGTAGAGCGGCTCCTTGGCATCCTGATGATTGTTGAGCTTCAGGCCGCGTGTCGCCGCTGCTGGGCGATCGGCCTGCTCCTTGGCGCGGATTTGCGCCGCGATATTGGCGCGGATTTCCTCGGCTGACATGTCCTGCGCGGACGCCGCCGCCGTCAGCGTCGAGAGCGCCATCATCCCCATGAGCATATTGCGCGCCTGCATCTGCCTTCCCCCCTCGATCCCTGCGGCATAGCCCGGACAAGCGTAGCGAATGTCACCATATCCTGTCGAGCGGGCATCGCACCGAAAACGCATGAATTACGCTCCATGCAACAATAATCGTGCGATGCACCGGCAGCATAGTTGAATCGAGCGGTACGAACCGATAGTCTTGTTTGGTCCGGCATGGGGAATCGGACTCTGGGGGCGTCGTGTTTTTCTTACGACTCTTTTTTGCACTGGTGTTCTTTTGCTGCGCCTCTGTGCCGAGCGCCGCCGAGGTGCGCGTCGCGCTGGTGATCGGTGTTTCTTCCTACAAGAGCGTCCAGCCGCTTGCCAACCCCGCCAAGGACGCCCGGCTGATCGCCCAGTCATTGCGCGCGACCAACTTCGACGTGACCGAGGTGATCGACCCGGATTACGCGCAGTTCGGCCAGTCGATCGCGCGTTTCAGGCTCAAGGCGCAGAAGGCCGATGTGGCCGTCGTCTATTTCGCCGGCCATGGCGTCGAGGTGGACGGGGTCAATTGGCTGCTGCCCACCACGGTTGTCGGAAGTGCGCCCGAAGATCTGCAGTTCGAGGCTATTCGCGCGGCGGCGATCGCCGATGTCGTCAGTCCGGCCCGCACCGTCCGGATGGTCATCCTCGACGCGTGCCGCAACAATCCGTTCAAGACGAGTCGTGGATGGGCCACCGGTCGGCGCAGTTTCGGCAGCCGCGGACTGGCGCGAGAGGCTGCCGGTAACGTCGTCGTTCTGATGGCCACCCAGCCGGGGGAAACCGCCGCCGATGGCGTCGGCCAGGCCAACAGCCCGTTCGCCGCCTCGCTCGCCACGCTGATTCGCGAGCCTGCGCTGCGCCTAAGCTCGCTTCCCAGCCGAATTTCGCGCGAGGTGCGTCAGCGAACCGGGTCCGAACAGGCACCTGACCAGCAGGGCATATTCGATGAGCCAGACTGGATGTTCATCGCGGCACCGGCAGCGGCACCAGCAGCGGCTGTACGATCCGAACCGGTTCCTGCCGTGGCCGGTGCCGGTGCCGATGTGGAGACGGCCGCCTGGGAGTTGTGCAGCCGTAGTGTCACCGCCGTTCCTTGCCGAAGATATCAGGAACGTTATCCCAGGGGCCGCTATTATGGTCTTGCCGGAGAGCGGATTCTCGACCTGTCCCAATTGCCGGCACCTGCGGCGGTATCCGCTGCTGCTGCGCCGGTCATCAGCGATGCGCCGGAACTGGTGCCGAAACTGGGCATTGTGGTGCGGCGCGAAACAGGGGCGGCCCAGGGCATCCGGATCACCACGGTCCAGCCCGACTCACCGGCTCAGGGTCGCGTCTTTGGCGGCGACCTGATCATCCGCATCAATGGCGAGGCAATCGACATGACTCGCGGCGCTTCGCAGACCCTGACCGATGCGCTGACCGGCAAAGCGGCGGTTCGCCTGACGGTACAGCGCGGGGTCAGTCAGACGACCGCCATTCTTAGACCCTAGCCCGGAGTGAGCGCGCCCATGCCCTGTGGTAAACTGCTGCTATGCCTTGGCCTGATCGCTGTCGTGCCGTCCGCGCTTGCGCAGAAGGTCGAATATGACGCCCGTTTCCCGGCGAAAAACCGGGACGCGGCAAAACTGACCTCGCTCGCGGTTCTTCCGTTCCGCGGCGTCGAGGGAGAGGCGTTCACCAGCGCGCTTGTCGGTGCGTTGCGCTCCTCAACCCTGGACGGGCGACCCTATTTCGAGGTCAAGACGCTGGAGGGCATGAACTACACGCCGCCGGCACCCACCCCGCCGCCACGGACGAAGGGGCGCAAGGGCGCTGCCCCGGTCGCGGTCGGCCCGAGCAGCGAAGTTGCTTCTGCGGTGCGCCTTGGCCAGCGTTTGGGTGTTTCCGCAATTTATACTGGCGAGGTTACCGGCGCCGTGATCAGTCGGCGCAACTTCACCCAGACCAAGTCGGTCTGCAAGAAGAACAGCGAGGGCAAGTGCGACATGGTGCAGGTGCCGGTCGCCTGCGTCGATACCACCATCAACTATTCGGTGACCCCGCGCATCATCAACGTGGCGACCGGGCAGATCGTCTATTCCCGGACAGTCGCGAAGAGCGGAAACTACATCCTGTGTGACGGTCAGGTTCAGTTCCAGGGCACCGTCGCCGATGCGGTCAGCAATTTCGGCAAGACCCTGGGCGACATGTTCAAGCGGACGACCAAGAAGAATCCGAACGAGGCGGATAGTGAGGAAAAGCAGATCTCGACCGATGCCGGACTGCTGACAAGCGTCCGGTCTGAAGTCGCGGACGCCATCCGCTACGACGTCTCACCCTATAATTTCAAGATTGTGGTCGAATTCAAGCAGCGCGCACCGGAACTGAGCAAAGAGGATCAGGTGAAGTTCCGCAGCGCGTCCGAATTTGCCAAGGCCAAGCGCCTCGACCGTGCGTGCAGCGACTGGGAGAGCATGAACACCCCTGCCAATACGGGCAGCATCAACCTCCTGTTCAATCTCGGCGTCTGCCAGGAGGTTCTTGTTCCGGAGGATCCGACGACTGCTTTGAATTTCCTGGCCAAGGCCGACGCCCTGACCACGCGTCCCGATCCCATGATCAACAAGGCTCTCGAACGCGTCCGGAAAATGGTTGACGGACAGACCGAAATTTCGCGCCAGCTCAGACCCGCCGACAAGCGATAAGGTGTTACTCAAGCGGACGACCTGGTCCCGGCATTATATGTTGTCTGGCCGGCGCGATGTTGCGCCGTTGCGCCATGCATTCGAAGCGCGCGGTTTCGATGTCCGCGGTTTCGATCTCGAAGCCATGCCGACCCGGGTAACGCAATGATCCAGTTCAACCGTGCGATTCCGACCGCGCTGATCTCGTTCGGCCAGCCATATTATCTCTATGACACGCCGAATTTCGCGACTTACATCAACGCCTATGCCCCCTTGCCCGAAATTCAGGTCGCGCTCGCCGAACGGCTGGTGGGCGAGGCACGCTTCACCGGGATCAGCACGGTCGATGCGTTTTGCGGCGAGGAGCAATTGCGGTGGTAGTTAGCGCCACCACGGGGATGCGCCATGTATCCGGCGGCACGTTTGCGATGGGTTCGGCGAACTTCTATCCCGAGGAAGCACCGGCTCGCACAGTGCGCGTCGACAGCTTCTGGATCGACGAAACCCCCGTGACGAACCGCGATTTCGCTCGATTTATTGAGGAGACCGGCCATCGCACGCTCGCCGAAATCGCGCCCGATCCCCGGGATTATCCCGGCATGGACCCGGCACTGGCACATGCCGGGTCGCTGTTGTTCCAGCGCACGCGCACCCCGGTTGATCTGACCGACTATAGCCAGTGGTGGCAATTCAGCCTGGGCACCAGTTGGCGTCATCCGCATGGTCCGGAAACTAGTCTGGACGGGCTTTGGGATCATCCCGTGGTGCATGTCGCCCTGGCCGATGCAGAGGCCTATGCGCGCTGGGCCGGAAAGACGCTGCCAACCGAGGCCGAGTGGGAATATGCCGCACGCGGCGGGCTTGACGGCGCGGACTATGCCTGGGGCGATCAACTGGCACCCGATGGCGCGATGCTCGCCAATTACTGGCAGGGGATGTTCCCCTTCGCCAACACGCTGGATGACGGGTTTGAACGGACGTCGCCCGTGCGGCACTATCCCGCCAACGGCTATGGCCTGTTCGACATGATCGGCAATGTCTGGGAATGGACGGCCGACTGGTTTGCCCAGCCCCGGATTGCGCGCAAGGACAGCGGAAGTTGCTGTGTCCCCGCCAATCCGCGCGGCGGCACCCGGCACGAAAGTCTGGACCCCGCCAGTCCCGAGGTGCCGGTGCCGCGCCGCGTGCTGAAGGGCGGCTCGCATTTGTGCGCGGCGAGTTACTGCCAACGCTATCGCCCCGCCGCCCGCCATGCCCAGGCGATCGACAGTTCGACCAGCCATATCGGCTTTCGCTGCATCCGCCGCGACCGCAAGGGAACGCATCCATGAAGAATCCGCAACGCGCGTTTCGCGCTGCCGTCCTCGCTGCCCGCACCCTGTTGGGGCCGGGGGTGCAGGGCCCGTCAGGCCAATGCCCCGACAACGCCGGCAGCAGTTGCTGAGCGTCAATCGGGACGGTGTGTCGATAGTAGAGTTTTCGCCCTCGCCGAAGCACGCCACGGGGCAAATCCCGTAGCAGCTCGTCGTAGCAGACGCTCTCGGGGGATCGTCTTTGAGACGATCCCCGTGCATTTTGAATGCTTTGATAGGTGATGGTGCCCAGAAGAGCACCGTATTCGGTCTACTAGGGTATTGATTTATATAGCTTTTATGCAAGCGCTGCTCTAATTAGCCCCAGAAATAGCCCCGACCCCGCAAATCTCCCCATTTTTCAGATGGGTAACGGCGACGATGTCCTGTTGGCCATGCCTTACAGCAAGCTGGCCTCAAAGCTCGTCGGCGTCAGCGCGACGTGCGCACTGAGCGGTGGGCGTATCTCGAACGCTCGCGGTTCGCGCGCGAAGTTCCAAAGGCGCACTAAGCACCATTCCGACCGCCGGCTGTCTGCGACCGCCAGTTCGTTGCGGCTGATGTAGAAAGGCGTGCGCTCCCAACCATTGGTCGTCTTCACTTCGATCAGGCGACTGCAACCATCGATCTCGAAGCTCTCCACATCATAGCCGGCCCCATCGCCATCCTCGTCCGAGACCCAGCGCACACGCTTGGCGAGGTCCACGCGGTTGGCGCTCATCAGGACTGAGCGCTCATGGGCGACGACCCGTTCCTCACCGGCGCGACCGAGCGCACGGTTGCGGGCATCCCGACCTGCGGCGTCGAACTTGTTGGCGATAGCGGCCATCTGCTTCAGTTCCGCTGGAGGCGGGACGTTGCTGTGCGTCGGAGGCGGGCCGATCCAGAGGGGCGCGACACTTTGCACGCGCGAGTGCATAGGCATCAGGGCAGGGCGATTTTCACCAACGATCCAAGATGGATGAGTAGCGAGCCAACGTGCGACCGCATCAACGAGTGGCCCTTGGAAATTGAAGGCCGGCTTGTATCCGGGAATCCAGCTCTCTCCGAGACCTTTGAGCACGGCGCTGATGTTCTGATGCTTGTATTCGATCGATCCGCGCGGGCGACCGATTTTCGTCTGAAGCCGGCGGTTGTGTTCGGCTTTGGAGTAGGGGCGACCGGCTTCGTCATCGGCGAGCATGGCGAAATAGTCCGCGACGATCGCGTCATTCTCATCGTCGGTCCAGTCTTCGGCCATATGCGGAGGATAGGGAAGGCCGCCAATTATGTCACGATCGCGGCCCGAAGCGCGATGCGCACGTCATCTGGCAGCAACGCCAGCGCGGGAGGCTAATGCTCCGGTTCGGTGTGAAATGCTTGCTTATCCAAGGGCTTGTTGTCCAAGATGGACGAATGCGAATCGAACCCTTTTGAGCGGGGCGATCGCAGGCGGGGGACCGATGACCGAACGCATGAGCAAACTTAATCGGATGCTCGCGCTCGTCCATCTTCTAGCGGATAGCGTCGAGGGGCGGACGCTGGACGAGATGGCCACCGAACTCGGCGTCAACCGCCGCACGGCCGAGCGGATGCGCGACGTGATCGCGGACAATTTTGACCTGGAGGAGCGGCAAGACGATCGCCACAAGCGTTTTCGCATCACCGGATCACTGCGACGCGTCTACACCCGCCCGAACGCCGCCGAGGTTGCGGCGCTGCAGGCTGAGGTCGATGCGCGCACGAAGGAAGGCGCACCGCGCGCTGCTGTTCTCGCCAGTCTGTTACACAAGGTGAAGGGCGCGCTGGACGATGCCGAAAAGCGCCGGATCGACCCCGATCTCGACGCGCTTGCCCGGTTGCAGCGCACGCGCGTGGTCGCGGGGCCGCTCGCGCCCGCGGATCCGCAGGCGTTGGCGCAGGTGCAACAGGCGATCATGGCGGGGCAATGCCTCGAGTTCGACTACCTGCCCGAGGGTGCCGACGAGCCCAAGTGGCGGCGAATCACAGTTTATGGGCTGGTTCATGGGCCGATCACTTATGTCATCGGCAAGATGCCCACGCATGATGTGCCGCCCGTGCCGTTCAGACTTGATCGCATGAGCAATGTGCGAGCGAGTAACATGATGGGCTGCCCGCCCGATGACTGGAGCCTCGATGACTGGCAGCATCAGAGCTTTGGCATCTGGCGCGAGGAAGATCACGATGTGGTGCTGCGCGTGGCGCCGCATGGCGTCGCGCGCGCAAGGGCATGGCGCTTTCACCCCGCACAGGTCGTGGAGGACGATGGCGATACGCTGGTCGTCCGCTTTCGCGCCGGCGGGCTGCGCGAGATAGCAGAGCATGTCTTCACCTGGGGCAATGAGGTTGCGATCGAGGCCCCTGACGCTTTACGCGCAATGATGCGCGAACGGCTGGCAGCCGCGAGCGAAGCGCTGCGACCGGAACTGTCGCATGGTCCGTCGACATAACCCGCATGAGCCTGATTCCCCCTTCTTCAGCAATCGTCAGCGCCACGCTGCCCGCTCCCGAAAGTCTCGGGGCGCAAATCGCCGCGATCGAAGCACAGCTTCACGCTGTGAGCGAGGCAAAGCGCCAACATAGTAAGGCGATGAGCGGGCTCGATAGTCACGCGTCCCAGCTGACCAAGAAACTGGCGACGCTGAGCGAGGTGCAAGCGAAGCTTCGCGCCGGCGTCGTGATCTCGGACCATGCGCTGGTGCGTTGGCTCGAGCGCCATTACGGCATGGATCTTGAGCCCTATCGCCAGGAGATGGCCAACGCGCTGTCGCAGGCGGTGGCCGTTGGTGCATCCGGTCTGAAGACGGCACATGGCGTTTTCAAGATCAGGGACGGGGTCGTGACGACCTATGTCAAACTTGGATCTGCTGCATGAGGCAGCCAACCACCGTTTCCGCGCTCGATGATCTGGGGCGGGTCCGCCTATCGCGCAGCTTCTTCATGCGCGACTTCCTGTTTTCTGACATCGCGTCGATTCACGGTCTGGCCAATGTGCCCGATGATCCCGACCTGGCGATCGCTGCCGGCACACGGTTGTGCGAGGAACTGCTCGAGCCGCTGCAGGATGTGTTTGGCCGGATCGCGATCCGCTCGGCCTATCGCTCGTGTGCAGTTAACCAGCTAGGTAACGAAATGCAGGCGGCGGGACGCAAGGGCTATAACTGCGCATCTAACGAGTCGAATTATGCCGGTCATATCTGGGATCGACGCGATGCCCAGGGGCGAATGGGCGCGACGGCGTGCGTAGTGGTTCCCGCCATCGCCGATGCGTTTCCCGACGAGGGCGAGTGGCGCAAGCTGGCATGGTGGATCCATGATCACCTGCCCTATTCTCGATTGGAGTTTTTTCCCCGGCTTTGGGCTCTAAACATCACTTGGCGCGAGGAGGCCGAACGCCGCATCGACAGCTATGCCACGCCGAAGGGATGCCTGACAAAGCCGGGAATGGCGGGGTATGCGGATTCGCACGCCAGCGAATGGGCAGAGATAGAAGCTGTAATGATGCGCCAGTCCCTCAGAGGGCAGGTGCCCAGCGACGGAGCGCGACAATGACCTATTTGTCAGTGCAGGCGCATTATCACGCGCATCGGCTGCTCGCGGCCGGCAATGGCGAGGAAGCGTTCACCCGCTCGCTCAGTTCGGCGCGTGTCGAGATGAATCCTCATCAAGTCGACGCCGCATTGTTCGCGCTGAAATCGCCACTGTCCAAAGGCGTGATGCTTGCCGACGAAGTCGGGCTTGGCAAAACGATCGAAGCGGGCCTGGTCATGTCGCAGCGTTGGGCTGAGCAGCGGCGTCGCATTTTGCTCATCGTTCCGGCTTCGTTGCGCAAGCAGTGGAGCCAGGAGCTGTGGGACAAGTTTGCCCTGCGCAGCCGCATCCTTGAAGCAAAGACGTTCAACGAGCTGGTGAAGGGCGGGCAGCGTCGACCGTTCGACATGCCCTGCGCAATCACGATCGTCTCTTATGATTTCGCGGCGCGCAAGGCCGACGATATCCGCGCGGCACGATGGGATTTGGTGGTGTTTGACGAGGCCCACCGACTCCGGAATGTGTGGAAAAAGGATGGCGCGAAAGGTGCCAAGGCGCTGAAAGCGGCCGTCGGCGATCGCTTCAAGATCATGCTCACCGCAACGCCGCTGCAGAACTCGCTGATGGAACTCTACGGCCTCGTCTCGATCCTGGACGAAACGCATTTCGGTGGTGCCAACGCGTTCCGCACGCAATTCGTCTCGTCAACCAGCGCGGTATCACAGGAGATACTGCGCCAACGGCTCCGCCCGATCTGCCATCGCACGTTGCGGCGGCAGGTGCAGGAGGCGGGCCATATCAATTTCCGCAAGCGCCATGCGGTAACCTTTACCTTCGAGCCGTATGACCAGGAGGCGCAGCTCTATGAGACGCTGTCGGAGTATCTCCAGGATACCGGCACGATCGCCTATGGCGGCGGCACCAATGCCCTCGTGCTGCTTCAGGCGCGCAAGCAGCTAGGTTCATCGACCTTTGCGACCGCGCAATATCTGACCAGCCTGCTCGAACGCTTGCGTCGCCAGGAACGTGCGGCGCTCGACATGACGGACGACCTTGAGGATGCGCTGATCGAGGACCGCGAAGACGCCAACGCGGACGATGAGTCAGATGGTGAGGACACGCCGATCGATCCGGTTCGTCTGGCCAATGAAATCGCGCTGGTCGAGGGAATGCGCGATCTCGCAGTATCGATCGGTGTCAACGCTAAGGGCGACAAACTGCTGCAGAGTTTGCCGCAAGTGCTCGACGAGATCGAGGCCAAGGGCGGTCAGCGCAAGGCAGTGATTTTCACGGAAAGCGTGCGGACTCAGAAGTATCTGGGGGCTTTGCTGGAGGCGAATGGCTACGCGGGCCGCATTGTTCTGATGAACGGGTCGAACAGCGATTCGCTGAGCAAGGAGATCTATGAGCAGTGGCGGCAACGCCATGCCGGGACCGATCGCATCTCCGGCTCGCGCACCGCGGACATGAAGGCCGCGATCGTCGAGGCGTTTCGTAGTGACGACAAGACGATCCTGCTCGCCACGGAAAGCGGCGCGGAAGGCATCAACCTGCAGTTCTGCTCGCTGCTCATCAATTACGACCTTCCATGGAACCCGCAGCGGGTCGAGCAGCGCATTGGCCGCTGTCACCGCTATGGACAGCTGATCGACGTCACCGTCGTCAACATGCTCAACCTTAAGAACCGCGCCGAATGGCGCATAGAACAACTGCTGCGTGAAAAGCTGCACTTGTTCGAGGGCGTGTTCGGCGCGTCGGACGATGTGCTGGGCATTCTGACCGACGGAATCGACTTTGAGCGTGAGATCCTCAAGATCGTGCAAACTTGCCGCACCGAAGCGGAAGCGGACTGCGAATTCGATGACTTAACTTCGCGGATCCAGGACTCGATTGAGACCACGCTGGCCGAAACGCGCGCAAAGGTGCTTGAGAATATGGACGGCGATGTCGTCGCAATGCTTCACCGTCGCGGAGAACAGATCCAGGCAATTCTGCCCGAATATGAGCGACGGCTGCTGATGGTGGCTCGCGCAGAGTTGGTCGATGCCCAATTCGATGCCGAGGATCCGCAGGTGTTCACTCACGACGCGCGGCGCTGGACCACGCGGTGGAAACAAGCGGACGCCGAGGACTGGCAATTCCTGCGGGTCAACGAAGGGTTGGGCGAGATGATCGTCACCGCTGCCCGCGACCGCGCGCACGATTCGGCGCCGGCCGCTATAACCTTGGACCCGGAAGCCTACCCATTCGCGGCGCGGTTGAGCGGCGTGCCGGAGTTGGCTGGCCAATCGGGTTGGCTGCGCGCCTTCAAGGCGGTGATGCCGGTCAAGGATGCGGCACGAGAGGAGATCATTGTCGTTGCCGAAACCGACAGCGGCACGATCATCCCCAACGCGGTTGCCGACCGGATGCTGATGTGTCCGGCACGGGATGACGGCGCACCGTCAGACATGGCGCCGGATGCGGCGCTTACCGGCCAAGTCGAGGAAGCGTTCGGCGAGTTCGCCATGCGGATGCGCGAAGAGAACAACCAGTGGCTCATGGAGGAGGACGAGCGTCTCACCCAATATGCCCGTGACCTAGAGATCGAGACGCAGGCGCGCATCGCGACCGCCGACGCGGAGATCGCCGAACTAACCCGTGCCGTGCGCTCACAACATTTGTCGATGGAGGAGAAGCTCAAGCTCAAGCGCGAGGCCAACAAGCTGCAGGACATGCGCGACGACCTCGTCCTCAATCAGCACGAGACCAAGAAGCGCGTGCGGCGCGAGGTAGGCGAACGGCTCGACGCGATGGAAGCGATGCTGCGTCAAGAGCCACGCGCCGAGGTGTTATTCACTCTCCGCTGGCACGTTGCGCCGGGCGCGCTGGCGACGCCGCGGGCTGAGGCGGCGTGAGATGTTCCCCGAGTTCGGCCAGGCTCCACTGTGCGTCGAGCTCGATCTCGACAGCTATGAGGGTTCATGGACCCATATGGCGGCGTTTCGCGGCGGTGGGGGGTGGATCATGGCCGCTCGCGCGACGATCCAGAGCGAGCACGACCTGATGCGCGCCACGCTCATCGCCGCATGTGATGAATATGAAAGCCCAATCCCGTCGTGGCGAGCGGAACAGCTCCTCACGTGCGACTGGTCGAACCTTGAGCAATGTCACGAATTCCCGCCCGAAGTTCTCGACGATCTGTTGTGCGAAGAGGAAGGCGCGTTCTTCGCGCGCTGGCAGCGCCAGACGCACGCTGAACTGATCGCGCTGCATAACCGCGCCGAGCATGATCTGGCGGCGATCGACGCGCGTTCCACCTTGGTCCAGCGCCAGGCCGACCGCGAGATCGCTGACCTGCAGCGCCGCCGCCGCCATCCTGATGCCACGCCTGAGGCGCGCGCAGCGCTGGCCCATCTGATCGCGCAGATCGAGGCGGATAGCGACGCGGTGGTCGCCGACGCGACCGCGCGCCGCACTGCGCTGCGCCGCGAGATCGACGCGGCGGAAGAGGCGCTGTGGGACCGCGGCGACGTGCTGATCGAGGTTGAGCCGATGTGGTGCGTGCGGTGGGCGGCGGCGATGAAGCAGGCCGCACGCCGGTCGGTCAGCCGTGGCGGGTGGCATCAGACGCCGGGTGCTGACCTTTCCCCCGCGGAACTGGCGCGTGGGAATCTTGCGCGGGCCATGCGGTCAGCGAGCGCTGTCCGTGGGCTGCCCTGTGCGCAGGGCGATCATGCTTTGGCGCTATCAAGACCGGTCGCGACCATTTCGATCGCTGTGCGGCCGCTCGAACGCGACACCAGGCCCGCCGTGCAGCCCCCTAAAACCGTTCTGGCGGTTGCGACGGGGGCGGCGTCCGATTGCTCGATCGCGCAAGCACGTGTCGATCGGCAAGCCGCCCTTGCGCAGCTTACAAAGCTGGAGCGAGTGGCCCACAAATCTGGATCTAAGACGCAGCGGGGGGCGCCGATGCGAATTGATGAGCGGTATCCTGCGGGATCGGATCGCTGAATTGGACGCCGTTATTGGTGACCCGCCGCCGATGCCTGACGCGCCGGCAGCGGCCGTGCAGATTGCGCCACCACCAACACCACCACTGGCATTACCTCAAGCCGATCCACAGCCCGACCCTTGGGCCAAAGCCCGCACCGAACGTGCTGCGCTGATGAGGCAGCTGGCCACGGTCCAGCGGGTGGGGGAAAAATATCTGACCGGTTCGCCGAAATTTAAACGCAACCGGGCCGAACAGGCTGGTCTGCGTGCCAAGATCGAGGCGCTCAACGCCTTGATCGGCGACACCGCGCCGATGCCTGTGCCACCGCCGCCGCCCGAGCCGCCGACGCTTGCACACTTGGAACAGGATCGGGCGCGCCTTGCTGACGAACTTGCCGCGCATGAGCGGCGAGGCGCCGTGCGGGAGGGTGGGAAGCGTCGTTTCATCCGCTATGCCGCGCGCCGCGCCGAGTTGCAGGCGCGCATTCTGCGGCTAGAAGCCCAGCTTGCCTACGCCCGCGCGCGGCGCAGGACGCCAGCATGACCCGCAGCACCCGGTTCACGGCATTTCGCGCCGGCTTGCTCGCTAGACGCGAGTTGCTAGAACGTTCCGGTAACGCATTCTCGCCGAGGTTCCATGCCACCCGATAACTTGCCCACCACCCCGATGGGGTTCGAAGACCTGCGCCGCACCAATGAGTTCGGCGCAGAATATTGGAGCGCGCGCGATCTACAGCCGCTGCTCGGCTATAGCCAATGGCGGCGGTTTGAGGATGCCATTCGCCGGGCGATGACCTCGTGCGAGCAATCCGGCAATGAGTGCGATTATCACTTTGCCGGCGCCGGCAAGCCGATCGTGGGCGGCAAAGGCGCGGTGCAGGAGGTGTCCGATTTCCACCTGTCGCGCTTTGCCTGTTATCTGATCGCGCAGAATGGCGACCCGCGTAAGCCGGCGATCGCGCAGGCACAGAAGTATTTCGCGATTCAGGCGCGGCGGCAGGAGCTGTCGGACCAGCAATCGGCCGATGTCGAGCGGCTGGAAATGCGCAAGCAGATCAGCGAGGAATTCAAGCATCTCTCGGGTGCGGCGCGCGCGGCCGGGGTGGCGGACCGGCGCTTCGGCATTTTCCACGATGCTGGCTATAAGGGGCTGTATGACGGGCGCGGAGTCGATGCGATCCGTGCGCGCAAGGGGATCGACCCGCGCGACAATTTGATGGACCGGATGAATGCGACCGAGCTGGCCGCCAACCAGTTTCGTATGACCCAGGCGCGCGACAAGCTGGCGCGCGAGGGCATTCGGGGCGAACAGCGCGCGATCGATGCACATCATGCGGTCGGGCGCGAAGTGCGTGCCGCCATCGCGAAAATCGGCGGCACGATGCCGGAAGACATTCCCGCGGACGAGCATATCAAGCATGTCGAAAAGCGGGTGAAGGCGACGCCGCCCCGCCTTGCGCTCGACGGCGACCATGCCGGCGGATTGATGGGGCCCCTTCGGCCAGAGGAAGATCAGTGACCAAGAAGACCAAGCTCGAACTCACCTGGCCCGGCAAGGACAAGCGCCCACTGCTGGAGCCGCGCATTCTGATCGAGAATTCGGCCAAGTCCTTTGCCGCGCAGCCGCCCGCGCGCGACCTGCTGGGCGATGCGGACGGGGCGGCGGCGCCGGCTGGCACGTTCGACAACATGCTGATCAAGGGGGACAATCTGCTCGCGCTCAAGGCGCTGGAAGCGGACTATGCCGGGCAGGTCAAATGCGTGTTCATCGACCCGCCCTATAATACCGGCAGTGCATTCGAACATTATGACGATGGGATCGAGCATTCGCTGTGGCTGTCGCTGATGCGCGATCGGCTGGAGCTGATCCACCGGCTGCTTGCGCCGGAGGGTTCCCTGTGGGTGACGCTGGACGACAATGAGGCGCATTACTTCAAGGTCATGTGCGATGAAGTGTTTGGGCGACGAAATTTTGTGTCTGACGTATGTTGGCGCTCGTCCGACAATAGCAATAACGACGCAAAGCAATTTTCTTCAGATTATAACCATTTGCTGATCTATTCGCGCTCTGAAGGCTGGCTGACGAAAAAGCTCCGTGCGGGTGACGAGAGGTATTCACACTTCAAGAATCCAGACAATGATCCTCGCGGCCCTTGGTTCGATGGCAATCCTTTGGGATCACCAAACTACAGAGAGAACCTGATATACAATCTGCATAGTCCGCAGGGACACACGGTGAAACCGCCCGCGAATGGTTGGCGATGGTCAAAGGAGACCATGCAGGCGAAGATGGAAACGGGGGAAATCCGTTATACCCCGGATGGCAAGGGAATCCGGCGTCGCACCTACCTTTGGGAGCAAGGTGGCTTGCCTCCCTCCAGTTTGTGGATCGATTTGGACGAGACTGGTCATAACCGGCAGGCAAAATCCGAGCAGAAGGCGCTATTTCCTGGCCGGTCGAAGGAGGAGCTATTTGGCACCCCCAAGCCGGAAAAGCTGATCAAACGGATATTCGACTTAGCAACCAACCCAGGCGACCTCGTCCTCGACTCCTTCGCGGGTTCCGGCACCACCGGCACCGTTGCGCAGAAGATGGGCCGGCGCTGGATCATGGTCGAGATCGGCGACCATGCCGACACGCATATCGTGCCACGCCTTCAGAAAGTGATCGATGGCAGCGACCAGGGCGGGATCAGCAAGGCGGTGGGCTGGCAGGGCGGGGGCGGCTTTCGCTATTACACGCTCGCGCCGTCGCTGCTCGAGCGCGATCCCTATGGCAACCTCATCATCTCACGCGACTATGACGGGCCGATGCTGGCGCGCGCGCTGTGCCAGCATCTGGGGTTCGACTATGCGCCCAGCGCCGACGATCAGGAATGGTGGCGACACGGCCAGTCGAGCGAGACCGATTTCCTCTATGTCACGACGCAAAGCCTAACCCACGATGCGCTCAAGCTGTTGTCGGAAGCGGTGGGGCCGGAGCGCACGCTGATGATCTGCGCGCGCGCCTTTGCCGGATCGACCGACAGCTTTGCCAATCTGACCTGCCGCAAGATCCCGGCGACGATCCTGACCAAGTGCGAGTGGGGCCGCGACGATTATTCGCTGAACGTGGACGCGAGCGCGGCGGCGGACGTGACGGAGGACGAGGATGTCTGATTTTTCCGCTCCGACTTCCAGCACGCTGACGCCGCATGCCCGTATCCGCAGACAGGTGACGCAGCGGCTGTCGCTGCGCCATCCGCAGGAGCGCGCGCTGGAAATTCTGGCGGATATCGCCGACCGCATCGACTGGCGCGGCGAGGTGGATATGGCAGCGCTGCTGGCCGATATTCGCGCGAGCTATCCCAGCGTGGAGAGTTTCGAGCGCGAATTCCCTTCGTTGTGCTTCGCGCTGGCGACGGGGGTGGGCAAGACGCGGCTGATGGGCGCGTTTATCGCGTATCTGTTCCTGACGGGGCGCAGCCGCAACTTCTTCGTGTTGGCACCCAACACCACCATCTATGACAAGCTGGTCGAGGATTTCTCGCGCCCGTCCTCACCCAAATATGTCTTTCCGGGGATCGGCGAGTTCGCGCAGACGCCGCCGACAATCATCACCGGCGAGAACTGGGAGATTGCGCGCGGCGGACTGGGCTTTGCCGACGTCGTCATCAACATCTTCAACGTCGACAAGATCAACAAGGAAAAGGGGCGCATCCGGTCATTCCGCGAGACGCTGGGCGAGAGCTATTTCGAGCATCTGACCGCGCAGAAGGACCTTGTCATGCTGATGGACGAGGCGCATCGCTACCGCGCCAAGGCGGCGGCGACTGCGGTGTATGAGCTGAACCCGAAGCTGGGGCTGGAACTGACTGCGACGCCGAAGACGGTAGGGGCGAACCCGAAGGATTTCCGCAACGTCATCTACAGCTATGGCCTGGGGCAGGCGATGGCAGACGGCTTCGTCAAGGAGCCGGCGGTGGCGACGCGGGCGAACTTCAATCCCAAGGCACATAGTGACGACGCGCTTGAGAAAATCATGCTCGAGGACGGCGTGACCTATCACGAGCGGGTGAAGGTCGAGCTGGAGCTGTATCACAAGCAGACCGGCGCGCGGCTGGTGCATCCGTTCATGCTGGTGGTGGCGAAGGACACGGCGCACGCCAGCGATCTACGCGCGCGGATCGAAAGCGACGACTTCTTTAGCGGCCGCTATCGCGGGCGTGTTGCAGAGGTGCACTCGAACCAGAGCGGCGAGGAATCGAACGAGGCGATGGAACGGCTGGTTGGTCTCGAACATGATGCCGCGACCGACATCGTTATCCACGTCAACAAGCTTAAGGAAGGGTGGGACGTCACCAACCTCTTCACGATCGTGCCGCTGCGCGCGTCGGCATCGGACATCCTGACCGAGCAGACGCTGGGGCGCGGGTTGCGGCTGCCCTATGGCAAGCGCACCAGGAACGAGATGATCGATACGCTGACGGTGATCGCGCATCGTAGCTTCAGCGACGTGATCGAGGCGGCGAAGAAGCCTGGGTCAGTGCTGACGATGAAGTCGCTGACGATCGGCGAGGGTGGGGATATCGAACCAGGCGCCAAGGAAGTGCTGACGGTCTATCCGACGTTCGAAGGGCAGTTGACGGGCAAGGTCGCCGAGCCTGAGCGCGGCGGTGGCTATACCCCGCCACCGCCCGAGGCGGCCGCAGTGGTCGAGGCCGCACTGGAGGTGATCCGCGCCAAATACGAGCGTGCGCCCGGCGGGCTGGCCGCGCTGACGACCCCGGAAGTCCGGGCGCAGATTGTCGCAGATGTCGAAGCGGCGCAGGCTGCGGCTGCCGCAGCGTCACCGCAGGGCGAGCTGTTGGTCACCGGACCGGCCGTCGATGTGCCGGCGCTGGTCGCGCTGGTCACCGCATCGGTTGCGGAAAACACGATCGCCATCCCCGAGATCGTGGTGTTGCCAAGCCGTGAAGTGAACTTCTGGTTCGAGGACTTCGACCTGACCGGCTTGGAGACGGTGCGGCTGCTGCCGAGCGGTGACACGCTGCTGGTCCGCAACCTGCGCACCGACGCGCAGATCGAGCTCGCCCGTAAGCAGGACGGGCCGAAGGAAAGTCGGCCCGAGAATTATATCGTCCGGCACCTGATCGCGCTGCCCGAGATCGACTACGACAGTCAGGCCGATCTGCTCTACAAGCTGGCCGGCCAGGTCATCGCGCATCTGCAATCTTATCTGCCGGACGAGGACGCGGTGGAGGCGGTTGCGCTCGAGCATGGGAAGAAGCTCGCCGACCTGATCTTCGAGCAGATGAAGCGGCATTATCGCGAAAGTCCGGCCGACTATCGCGCGCGTCAGGTCCGCTCGTTCCGCCTGCTCAAACCGCAGCAGTTCGCTTACGATCCGTTGCGCGTGAAACCGCTGAGCGAGGCGGCAGTGCCGCTGTCATCGACGCCGAGCTGGATCTTCGCCGGCGGTGCGAAGACGCCTTACAAGTTCAACCGCTTCCACAGCGATACCGAACGACGCTTCGCGCAACTGCTCGAAAGCCCGCAGTTTGATGGCATCCGCAAATGGCTACGCCCCGCCGCCGGACAGTTCGACATCGAATACCATGGCGGCCGCCGCTACAACCCCGACTTCGTGCTCGAGACGGACGACGCCAAGATCATCGCCGAGGTGAAGGCGCAGAACGAGCTGGATGATCCCGAAGTGCTGGAAAAAGCGCGAGCGGCGCGAACCTGGGTCGAGCATGCGACCGCGCTAGCGCAGGAAGAAGGGGGCAAGCGCTGGCACTATGTGATCCTGTCCGAGCAACAGGTGTCGCAGACGCTCACCATCGCGGCGCTGTTGCCGGCATGAGTGGCGCAGACTGGCGCGCAATCGAGTGCATCGCACCGCCGCGCTTCGATGAGGGCACTCTGCGTAGTTGGTTTGACCGCGTAGATCCGGGGCTATTGATCCGGTCGGGACTGAAGCGAAGCGACATCTTGCCAGTCAATCCGCCGGTTTGGGATCGCGAGGCATTGTCTGAGCTTTTCGGGCTCGATCGACCGACCCACTGCTTTCACACCACGCCGCATGTGTGGGCCAGCTTTCATGAACCGCAGATCACTTGCGGCTTTGCCCACTTTCTCAACGAAGGCGGTGCGGCGCAGCGGCTCGCTCGCGCCGTGGCGCTGCTCAAGGCAGCAATGGCTTGCGCCGGCAAAGATCCAGCCATCGTCGATGCCTTGGGCGCGACATCGGCACGTTGCAAAGCGGAGGAAAACCGCACGGACATCTTGGTCGAATTGCAACACAGTGACCGGCGCATTGGCACTTCGATCGAAGCCAAATTTCGCCATCGTCTGACACGTGGTCAATTGCCCAAGGCAAAGAGACATGCCGAAAGCCGCGGCTGGACCATGGAGGACTCTGCGCTGCTCGTCGTCGCTCCCGGCGATGCGAAAGTCGGCCAGACGATCCTGCGCAACTACCGCAATGCCGGATGGCGAACGACGGACTGGGCTACGCTCATCCTCAAGATCGAAGCTTTCACCGATGCCCGGCACGACTGCGCTGATTACCGCCGGTTTCGCCGGACGGTCTGGTATCGCGCGCACTAGGAGATTAAAATGATTGAAGTTCCGCAGAGCGTCCTTGCCTACTTCCAGAACCGCGACGTTGAAACTGCAGTCGATCACTTATTGGCCACCGACAAGGCCTCAAAGACGAAGCTAGCTGGCGTGGAACGTTGGGAACACTTGCCCGGCTATTATCGAGCCAACCTGGCGGCGCGCCAGACTCCGGTCGAATTCGCAATTCTACTGGAGGCATTGTGGTGTGCAGTGTGGACGGGAGTGCCTGCGGCATGGCGCGCATGTCCTCCAGCCGAGCCGGCCCGCCCGGACTTGGCTGTAAATGTCACGACGGTCTGGGAACAAGGCTGTTTTGACCGTCGCTTTGAGGTGGATGGAATGGCGATCGAACTAGCCGTCGCGCTATCGACAAATGAAGGGATCCAGCTTGGCGTGGTGCTCTACGATGCAGAAGAGAACACGCTCTTGACCGATGATGCGCTCCCAGGCTGGTCGAAGTCGGAAGACTATGACACGTATTGGACCGATGGGGAGATCGTTCCCCTAGCAGCGACAATCGATCCGTCGCCGTTCCAAGCTCGTGTCCAGGGCGCCCTGTCGGCGGTTGATCGCGCTCTTAAGATGCGGTGACGGAAATGACCGACCAGCAGCGCACCTCACCCGACTCGCAATCCCGCTCCATCCAGAAGCTGTTCGACGAAACACGCAAGCGCCTAGTTGAGACCGGCACACGCAACCGGCTGGTTCACGTCAACCGCGCTAATACGCGCGGCAATGTCGTCAATATCGTCAACGAGCGATCCGACCACGTTCACGCCATTCTGTCGTCGGGCAAGGCGATGCGTTTCCTGGGGCTGGGGCATGACAAGGCCGAGGCGGGCGAAATCGTGCTGGCCGAGGAGCATGAGGAAAACGTCGGCGCGGATCGCTCCACCGACAACCAGCTCGAGACGCGGCTGGGGCCGGATGCGCTGGCGAAACGGCTGCTGAAGATCGCCCGTGAGGCGCAGACCGCCGAAGAGGAGCAGGGCGTCAACATCCTCTACCTCGCGCTCGGATTTGTCACCTGGTTTGAGGACAAGAATTCCGGGGTCGCGCGTGAGGCGCCGCTGGTGCTGCTGCCGGTCCAACTCGTCCGCAATCAGCGCACGTCCAGCTATGACCTCAAGCTGCGTGACGACGACCTGATGACCAATCTGCCGCTGCAGCAGCGGTGGCAGGACGACTTCGGCATCGCCCTGCCGGAGATCGACGACGACGTCGAAGGCTGGCAACCGAGCGCCTATCATGCGGCCGTCGAGGAGATCGTGGCGAAGCGGCCAAACTGGCGCGTCGATCGCGATGCGATGCAGCTCGGTTTCTTCTCCTTCTCCAAATTACTGATGTATCGCGATCTGGCGCTCGAGGCATGGCCCGAGGATGCGCTGGAAGCGCATGATCTGACGCGTGGCCTGCTTTATCAAGGCTTCGAGCACGAGGCGCCTCTGTTCGGGCGCGACGATCGGCTTGACGAGCTGCTGCCGCCGCACAAGCTGTTTCACGTCGTCGATGCCGATTCCAGCCAGGCGAAAGTGATCGAGGAAGTGCGCGTCGGCCGCAATCTAGTGGTGCAGGGACCACCCGGCACGGGCAAGAGCCAGACGATTACCAACATCATCGCGGCCGCGGCGAAGGAGGGCAAGACCGTCCTGTTCGTCGCGGAGAAGATGGCCGCATTGTCGGTGGTGCATGACCGACTGGTAAAGGTCGGCCTGCGCGATCTGATCCTCGAGTTGCACTCCAAAACTGCGAACAAAAAGGCGGTGCTGGGCGAATTGGCGCGGACGCTTGCCGCCGGCCATGCGGTGCCCGCCGTCCCGCCGCCGCCCGAGGCGCTACTCGGCGCGCGTGATCGGTTGAATGCGCTGGCCGACGCGCTGCATACGCCGATCGGCGACAGCGGTGAGACGCCCTATGGCGTGCTTGGGCGTCAGGCGCGCTATCTCGGCATGGGCGCGCCGATGCCGACGCTAGATGCCGGCGCGGTCGTGGCGATGAACCGCGCCGACGAGGCAACTGCATGCGAGCGGATCAGCCACTATGCCGCGCTGGTCGAGCAGGCGGGGCCGACTGAGCGCCATCCGTTTGACGGCGTTGGCGCGCTCGATTTTCAGCCGGTCCAGCTTGCGCGGCTGAAGCCTGAACTCGAAGCCGCGGCGGACGCGGCGACAGCGCTGCGCGCCGCGCTTGATGTGCCGATGGTCGCCGCTGGGCTCGATGGGCCGCGCGCGCAGGCGACGGTGTCGCCGATCGTCGATCTGCTGAGCCGCGTAGTGGGACTGGACAGTGCCGATGCCGAGTTGGCGCAGCGCGTCATCGGCTCGCGTGACCTGCCGCGCTTGCTCGAAGCGCTCGAGATCGCCGCGCGCTGGCAAGCGGCGCAGGGCGAAGCGATGGGGCAATTCGTCGATGCGGCATTCGCGCACGATGTGGCCCCGCTGCGTGGTCCGGTCGTGGCGGGCACGACGTCGTTCTTCGCACGTTGGGGCGGCGCCTATCGCGGCGCTTCCCGAACGCTCGCCGGGCTGTTGCGCGATGCATTGCCCAAGGCTGCGGACGATCGTCTGGCCTTGATAGATCAGCTGGGCGATGTGCAGATGCAGCGCCGGATTTGGGGCGATGACGAAGCCTTTATGGCCGACGCGCTCGGCGCCTTCTGGCGGGGCGAGCGCACCGACTTCGCGCGGGCGGCAAAGGTGGCAGCGTGGGCGAGCAACGCACTGGCGGGGTCGCTTGTGGTGTCGCCGGAACGGCTGGTGACGATGGGCTGTGATCCGGCCTACAATGCCATGCTGAACGATGTGAACGCAGCGGCCGCGTCCGGGCGTGACGCAATTGCCGGCATGATCGACAAGCTGATGTTGGACCCGAAACGCTTCGCGGCCGGTCCGCTCGAGAGTGATCTCGCCGCCGTGGCTGACGTCTTTTCCGCGATGGCGAGCGGACTCGATCGTTATGCCGAATGGGCGGCACTGTGCGCGGCGCGTCAGGCGCTCGATGCGGCCGGGCTTGCCCCTTTGGCGGCGCGCGTCGCCGAGGGCACGCTGAATGCCAGCGGGGCCGTCGTGGAGCTGAAGTTCGCGCGGGCAGAGAGGCTGTGGGAGGCCGCGCTCGCAACCAATTCCGCATTGAAGGAGATTGCGCGTCTCGACCGCCATGCGCTGGTCGAGGAGTTTGCGAAGCTCGAGCGCATGCGGCTCAAGGAGAACGTCACGACTATTCTCGCCGGTCACCTCGCGCAGCTGCCGCAGGGCGCCCAAGGCGAGATGAAGATCATTCGGGGCGAGATCAGCAAGAAGCGCGCGCACTTGGCGCTGCGTCGGCTGTTCATGTCGGCGTCGCGGGCGATCCAGCGCATCAAGCCCGTGCTGCTGATGAGCCCGATCTCGGTCGCGCAGTATCTGACGCCGGGGCAGGTCGAGTTCGACTTGCTCGTGATCGACGAGGCGAGCCAGGTGCGACCGGAAGATGCACTGGGCGCGATTGCGCGCGCCCGGCAGATCGTCGTTGTTGGCGATGAAAAGCAGCTGCCGCCGTCATCCTTCTTTGATCGTCTGCTTGCCGATGGAGGCGACGGCGATGGCGGTAACCTCGATGATGAAGAGGAAGAAACCGAGGATTTGCTAGGCGGCGCGGCATCGCTCGGATCGTCCGAGAGCATCCTGACGCTGTGCGAGGCACGTGGTTTGCCGGCGCGGATGCTGCAATGGCACTACCGCTCGCGCGATCCGTCACTGATGCGCGTATCGAATGCCGAGTTCTACAAGTCCGAACTCGTGCTGCCGCCCTCACCGCTGGAGAAGGACCCGGCCTATGGGCTGATTTTCAACAAGGTCGATGGTGCGTATGACAAGGGCGGCCGCCGCGACAATCGCCGGGAGGGCGAGGCGATCGTCCGGCGCGTGGCAGAGCATGCGCGCGCCTCGCCGGATCTGTCGCTCGGCATCGTGACTTTCAGCCATGCGCAGAAGAACACGATCAACGAGTTACTCGAACTGGCCCGCCGCAGCGACGGGGCGCTCAACAGCTTTCTGCGCGAGGGCCGCGCAGAAGACCTGTTCGTCAAGAATATCGAGAATGTGCAGGGGGACGAGCGCGATGTCATCCTGATCAGCGTCGGCTACGGCCCGACGGAACCCGGCGGGCGCATGATCGGCGCGAGCTTTGGTCCAGTGAATGGCGAGGGCGGTGAGCGGCGGTTGAACGTCCTTTTCACACGCGCACGTCTTCGCTGCGAGGTGTTCGCCTCGTTCGATCCGGACGATCTCGACGTCAGCCGCGCCGCGCGCGACGGGCCGCGTATCCTCAAGCGCTATCTCGATTATGCGAAGTCCGGTGCGATGGATCAGCCGACGCTTACCGGCGAGTTGCCGGACACACCTTTCGAGGAGGATGTGGCCGAGGTTGTGCGCAGCCTTGGTTATCTTGCCGACCCGCAGGTCGGTTCAGCGGGATTCCGTATCGATATCGGCGTTCGGCATCCGGACCAGCCGGGCAATTATCTACTCGCGATCGAATGCGATGGAGCGACCTATCACTCGGCCTTGTGGGCGCGCGAGCGTGATCGTTTGCGACAGGATGTGCTGGAGCATCTCGGCTGGCGCTTCCACCGCATCTGGAGCACCGACTGGTTCTACGATCGGCGCACGCAGATCGAGCGGCTGCGCGCCGCGCTGGAAGCAGCGCGATCGGCAAGTGGCGCAAGCATCGCGCTAGGCGGTGCCAACAACGGGGCAGCACAGCCGGTCGTCGCAATGACTGATGAGCCCGTTTTTGTCGTGCCCGAGGTTGTTGCGCGCGAAATGCCGGCTTACACGCGCGCCCAGGTGCGAGCCGCGAGCGTAATGGAACCGCATGAGGCGCCGGTGCCGATGCTGGTCCCGCTGGTGATCGAAATCGTCGGTATCGAAGGACCGGTGCACATCGACGAGGTCGCTCGGCGCCTCGCTGCTGCTTTCGGAAAACGAAAGGCGGGCAGGCGCGTGCTCGCCGCGACACGCCATGCGTTGGTTGCCGCGAAGCGTCAGACGGCGGAGCTACTGACAGATGACGACTTCTGGTTCACAGCCGAGCAAGCCGCCCAGCCAGCGGTGCGCGACCGATCAGCGGAGGACACCGCCACCTGCAAGGCCGATGCGCTATCGATGCTTGAGATCCGCGCCGCGCTTCGGCTTGCGCGCGAGGACAATCCGGGTGGTAGCGACGAGGATCTTGTGCGAGCCGCTGCGCGACTGATGGGTTTTCGACGGGTGGGTGCCGATTTGCAGGCGCGGTTTAGCGCAGCGCTGGACTGAACCGAGAAGGGGGCGATCAAAGCTTCCCCACCACCTTCGCCGCCGCATTCGCCTCCGCCGCCAGCGCTTGGGCGTAGCGCGCCGCTTAGGCAGGGGAGTTCCAGCGGAGCGCCTGCATGATGCCGGCGAGATCCTGGCCGCTGGCGAACAGGTCTTGGCCGACGCGGGTCGAGTGCGCGGTCAGGGCGCGGCGCCAGGCGTCGAAGTCGGCATCTTCAAAAGCGCCGAGCAGGCCCGCGTCGCGCGCGCCGTCGAGTAGGGCGCGACAAATCAGTGTCACCGATTGCGCAGATGAGCGCGGCACCGATGCTCCAAATTTCCCCGCTGGCCTTGTCGCGCGCCAAATGAAGACGGCGGGATATCGTGCCGTTGCATGCGCCTCGACATTCACCGCGCCATGCTTCGAGCGTCGTCATGGTGCGCGCTGACAGATAGGCGTAGGGACCGGCACCTTCCTGGTCGGCGTTGGATCGCGCCACGAACAGCCGCCTGCCACCGGGGCTGCCGCGCTCGACATGCGGCCAGAGGATCGCAACCAGGTCGGATCGGCGCAGACCCGTGTCGAAGTCGAGACTGAGCAGCGCACGGTTGCGGACGCCGCGAACGTGAGCGCCGGCCGCCGCCAGCATGGCCTCGACGGCGAGGCCGATAACCGACCCGATGATGAGCAGCGGCAATCCCGTTCACGCTTTTTTCGGCGTCCACCACGACAGGATCGGTCATAGCGGGCCGAAGACGACTGGACACGCATCATCGGCTCGGCGAACCTCCTGTCAACGGGAGGAATAATGCAGATCTCTGCGAAGCAGCTCACGTCTGAAACGGCGGACGTGCCGGAGCGCGTCGTGGCCAACGCCGACCAATTCAATCGACGCCTCGCGATCGGTGCGCGCGCATCGCCAACGCATCGGGTCAAGGATGAAGCTTTACGACTGAGGGGTGCAGCAACCGCAGCGAAGGCCGGGGTTGCAATCGCGCAGACGACCGTTGCCGCCAGCGTCCTTGCACCGACCGCGACGCTGACCAGCTCACCGCTTGTCTTCCTGGGCCTCGCCGCACCGGTCACACCAATCGGCTGGGTGGTCGCGGCCGGGCTACTCGCTGGGGGCGCCTATTATGGCGTCTCGCGCTGGATGGCGTCGAAGCCGAGCGAAGTCGACGTGATCCCCAAATTCCTGAAGTCAGACATTGATGTGCTAGGCATGACGCTGCTCGACATGCACGCAGCACTCGCGCTGCGGCTCGCCGCCGCCGACGGCAAGATCGACCGGCGCGAGCGCAAGGTGATCCGCGATCATTTCCACCAGCAATGGGGTTACGATCCGGCCTATCTCAGATTTGCGCTGCCCAAGATCGAGGCCGATGCGCTGGCGGGCGAGGAAGCACTGGAGCAGGTCGTCGCCCGGCTCGCCGCGTTCCAGCGCAAGTGTCAGGACTGCGCGCAGGATGTCATGGACCGCGAGCTGCTCGCCCTGCTCAAGGTTGTAGCCGCCGCCGACGGCGTCGATGCGCCAGAAGAACAGCAGGCGCTCGCCACGATCGAGCGGTCACTGGTGCGCGCCGGCGGCCTGTCGATCGCCAACGCCCGCGACGAAGTAGCAAGCTGGGGCACGACGCTTTACGACGCCGCGAACAGCGCCTCGACGACCGTGCGCGATTACGTTTGGTGGATGACGGGCAGAAGCACACCGCCATCGGAAGCGCCCGATTGCAACGAGAAGCTGCGCGGGAAGGGCAAAACGAATGCAGCCTGAAACGACCGACGTTGCGCTGGGCAATGCCTGCGCCGGCCTGTCCGCAGCGACGCTGGACGAACTCAAGGGAATCGCGAGGCAATATGACGAGGCGAGTGGTCTAGTCATGAAGCTGGCCATCTGGGCGGGCGACAAGGCCGGCGGCGCGCTCGCGATGTTGCCCGAGGACTGGCAGGCGCGGGTGAACGAGGCGACGAACCTGGCGCTACGCGAAGCCTACAACATAGCGGCAACCACGCAGAGCGACGAGGCGGCCAGCGAACCCGGCGTGCTCGATCGCGCGCTCGGCTGGGCGAAAGGGGAGCGGTGGCACCAGATCGCTACTGGGCTGACCGGCGCGCTGGGTGGTGCGGGTGGCCTCGCAACGACGCTGATTGACCTGCCGGTGACGATCACGCTGATGCTACGATCGATCCAGCAGATCGCCGCCGGCTATGGCGAGGATCTGACGGACGAGGCGGTGCGATCGCAATGCGTCGCGGTGTTCGCGCTGGGCGGGCCACAGCTGGACGATGATGCGGGCGAAACCGGCTTTATCGCCGCGCGGCTGGCGCTGTCTGGCAAGGCTGTGGCTGAGATGCTGAGCGCGGTGCTGCCGCGCCTCAGCATCGTGGTGAGCAACAAGGCGCTGGCGCAGGCTACCCCGCTACTGGGAGCGGTCGCGGGCGCGGCGATCAACCCGACCTTCACCGGCTATTATCAGACTATGGCGCATGTGCATTTCCGGCTTCGGCGACTGGAGCGCCAAGCCGATGCCGGCCAGGTGCGGGCCTGCTTCGAGCGGATATTGCTAGCGCGGCGGCAGGGGAAATGAGTATGGATCGGACTCCAGCGCTGCGCGACGAAACGGCAGAAGCGTTGTCATCCACGCTATCCGCAATTTGGGGGGGGCGGTGCTGAGCGGAGCGCCGCACCCGGTGGATGGCACTCGCCCAGAAGCCCCGCCTGATCGGCACCATCCGGGTGGGTTCGCGGCGATCCCTCTAGGACCTCCTCCTCCCAACGCGCCCATGCGCTAGTATGGAAACGCAGCCATATCCGGGCGGTCCCGGCACTCACCCGGCGACGTCACCCTCCCAAGTACCACCGATAACGCATTGACCGTCGCGCACTTCGCGGCGATGAAGTCACCCATGGTGCTCTCGACCGCCCGCAATGAAATCCTCGCCCGCGTGTCCATCCACGCGGCATTGAACCTGCGCGCGTTCAATTCCTACCCGCACGCCTGCGCTGCGCCATAGTCGGACCCCCTTCCCACCACCCGACCATGACCGCAGCCCCGCCGAGCCTTCGACGGGGCTTTTTCATATCTGGAACACCCCATGCTTCTCACGATCACAACGACGCATCAGCCCGCGACCGATCTCGGCTTTCTGCTGATGAAGCACCCGGACAATGTGCATGAGGTCGAGCTGAGCTTCGGCAAGGCGACCCTGTTCTACCCCGAGGCGACCGACGCGCGGTGCACCGCCGCGATCACGCTCGACGTGGACGCGGTCGAGCTGGTGCGCGGCAAGGGGAGCATCGAGGATCAATATGTCAACGATCGCCCCTATGCGGCGTCGTCGCTGCTGTCGGTGGCGTTGGGGCGGCTGCTCAACACCGCGATGGGCGGGCGTTCCAAGCTGCGGCAGGAGCTGGCGGATCAGGCGATGCCGCTTGACGCGATGATCACGCCATTGCCTGCGCGTGGCGGACTGGATCTGCTGGAGCGCATGTTCGCGCCGCTTGGCTATACGGTCGAGGTCGAAGCGATCCCGCTCGATCCGGCGCATCCCGACTGGGGCAACAGCCCCTACGTCACGCTCAAGCTGAGCGGGCAGGTGCGTCTGGCCGCGCTGCTGACGCATCTGTTCGTGCTGATCCCGGTGCTCGACAACAACAAGCATTATTATGTCGGCGAGGCCGAGGTCGAGAAGCTGCTGCGCAAGGGCGAGGGCTGGCTTGAGACCCATCCCGACCGCGAGTTGATCGTGCGACGCTACCTGCGTGGCTTTGGCGGACTGGTGCGGATGGCGCGGCAGCAGCTCGATGAGCGCGTTGAGGCAGAGGAGCCCGAAGAGCACGCCGCGCGGGATTCGGCGGAGGAAGCGATCGAGAAGCCGATCCGCCTCAACGATCAGCGCATGGAGCGCGTCGTCGCGCTGATCCGCGAGCTGGGTGCGGCGAGCGTGATCGACCTTGGCTGTGGCGAGGGGCGGTTGCTGCGCGAGCTGCTCAAGCTGCCGGGGCTGAGCAAGATCACCGGCGTCGAGGTGGCACCGCGCGTGCTCGCCGGGGCCGGCGATCGCCTGCGGCTCGATCACATGCCGGACATGAAGCGCCAGCGGATCGAACTGCTCCAGGGCTCGCTGGTCTATCGCGACGATCGGCTCAAGGGCTTCGACGTCGCCGCGGTGATCGAGGTGATCGAGCACATGGAGGCCGAGCGCTTGCCGGCGTTCGAGGCTAACGTCTTCGGTCATGCCCGGCCGGGTGCGGTAATCGTGACTACGCCCAACCGCGAATACAACGCGCTGTTCGAGGGCATGAAGCCGGATGCGATGCGCCATCCCGACCATCGCTTCGAATGGAGCCGCGCCGAGTTCCGGCACTGGGCGGAAAGCGTGGGGCTCGCCCATGGCTATGCCGTCCGGTTCGACGGGGTCGGCAGCGAAGACCCCACCCATGGCCACCCGACCCAGGTCGCCATTTTTGCCCGCGTGGACGAAGCGAAGGCTGCGGTATGAAGATCGAGATTCCCGAATTTGCCCTCGTGCTGCTGGTCGGTGCGTCCGGCACCGGCAAGTCGAGCTTTGCCGCGAAGCATTTCCTCCCGACCGAGGTGATCTCGTCGGACCGGATGCGCGGCTGGGTTGCCGATGACGAGACCGATCAGGGCGCGACCGGCGATGCGTTTGATGTGCTGCACTATGTCGTGGAGAAGCGGCTCAAGGGGCGGCGCTTCACCGTGGTGGACGCGACCAACGTCCAGCCGGAGTCGCGCAAGACGCTGATCGCGCTCGCGCGCAAATGGCACGCGCTTGCGGTTGCAATCGTGTTCGACTTGCCGGTCGAGCTGGCGGTCGCACGCAACAAGGAGCGCCCCGATCGCCAGTTTGGCGACGGCCCGGTCCGACGTCATGCCCAGGCGCTCAAGCGCGGTATCGGCGGCATGAACCGCGAGGGGATCCGTTATGTCCACCGGCTGCGCTCGGTCGAGGAGGTCGATGCGGTCGAGATCACGCGCACACGCCTTTGGACCGACCGCCGCGAGGAGACCGGGCCGTTCGACATCATCGGCGACATCCACGGCTGTGCGACCGAGTTGGAGACGTTGCTCGGCGAGCTCGGCTATGCGGTCGCCTGGGACGGCAAGCAGGTCAGCGTCACGCCGCCCGAGGGGCGCCGCGCGATCTTTGTCGGTGACCTCGTCGATCGTGGCCCGCGCTCGCCCGACGCGCTTCGGATTGCCAAGCACATGGTCGACAGCGGGACCGGCATGGTCGTGCTCGGGAACCATGACGACAAATTGCGCCGTCACCTTGAGGGCCGCAACGTCAAGGTCAGCCATGGCCTTGGCGAGACGATCGAGCAGTTTGCGGGCGAGCCCCCCGAGTTCGCCGCCGAGATGCGCCAATGGCTCGACAGCCTGATCAGCCACTATGTCCTCGACGGCGGCAAGCTCGTCGTCGCCCATGCGGGCCTCAAGGAGGAAATGCAGGGCCGCGCATCGGGGGCCGTGCGCAGTTTCTGCATGTATGGCGAGACGACCGGCGAGATCGACGCGTTCGGCCTGCCGGTGCGCTGGGACTGGGCGGCGGATTACAAGGGCAAGGCGAAGGTCGTTTACGGCCACACGCCGGTGCTCGACGCCAACTGGGTCAACGGCACGATCTGCATCGATACCGGCTGTGTCTTCGGCGGCAAGCTGACCGCGCTGCGCTATCCCGAGCTTGAACTGGTGTCGGTCCCGGCCGAGCGGACCTATTATGAGCCGATTCGTCCGCTGGAGGCTCCGGCGGCGGACACCGGGCTTGGCCAGCATCAGCTCCACATCGGCGATGTGCTCGGCAAGCAGGCGATCGAGACGCGGCTCTATGGCTTCGTTACGGTGCGTGAGGACAATGCCGCCGCGGCGCTTGAGGTGATGAGCCGCTATGCGGTCGATCCGCGCTGGCTGATCCATTTGCCGCCGACCATGTCGCCCGCCGAGACCAGCGCCATGGACGGCTGGCTGGAGCGGCCGGAGGAGGCGTTCGCCTATTACGGGTCGAAGGGCTTGAAGACGCTGGTCATCGAAGAGAAGCATATGGGGTCGCGCGCGCTGATCGTGCTCGCGCGTACCCAGGGCGTCGCCGAGAAGCGCTTCGGCATCCATGACGGATCGCGTGGCGTGATCGTCACCCGCACCGGGCGCCGCTTCTTCAACGACGCGGCGATCGAGGCGGCGGCAATGCACCGGCTCGATGCCGCGATGGAGGCGTCGGGGCTTTGGAACGAGCTCGGCACCGACTGGGTGCTGTGGGACGCCGAGATCATGCCGTGGAGCATGAAGGCCGGATCACTGGTGCGCGGGCAATATGCCGCCGTGGGGTCGGCGGCGATCGCCGGGCTGGATGCAGCGGCACAGGCGCTCGCGGCGGCGAAGGCGCGTGGTGTGGCGGTCGATGCTCTGGCCGAGGCGACGGCGACGCGGCTCGACGACGCCGTGCGCTATCGTGCGGCTTACAACCGCTATGTCGCGCCCTTCGCCGGGATCGACGACCTGCGCATCGCGCCCTTCCACCTGCTGGCCAGCGAGGGAGCGGTCCATGATACGCGCGATCATCTCTGGCACATGTCGATGGCCCACCGTCTGGCGGCTGCCGACCCGGCGATGCTGGTTGCGACCGACTATCGCCGGATCGACCTCGACGATGCAGCGCAGGTCGCTGACGCCATCGCCTGGTGGGAAGCGATGACGGCAGCGGGTGGCGAAGGCATGGTGGTCAAGCCGCTCGACTTCATCGCGCGCGGGCAAAAGGGATTGCTTCAGCCGGCGATCAAATGCCGGGGCCGAGAATATCTGCGGATCATCTACGGCCCCGACTATGACCGGCCAGAGAACCTGTCGCGCCTCAAGAAGCGCGGCCTCGGCCACAAGCGCTCGATGGCAATGCGCGAGTTCGCGCTGGGTCTGGAGGCGCTGCATCGCTTCGTCGAGCACGCACCGCTAACGCGCGTGCATCAGGCGGTGTTCGGGGTGCTGGCCATGGAAACCGAGCCGGTCGATCCGCGACTGTAATGTTGAAGACGACACTCGCGAAGTGCCGTTTTCAATCAAATTTTTACCAAGAAAACAGCAAGTGCCCCTCGTGGCGACGGGCGAAAAAGTTGAATCGATCAAGCGTGTGAAATTTTCGTCATCCGCGAAAAATGGCTCGATCCCGTAGCGTTCGGGCAGGCGAAGTGTAGGGCGAAAAAACTCGGCGGCGTGCATACGATCTGAGTGGTCCATTGACCGCACGATTGTGAGCACGCCGCGAGATTATCCCGCTCCGCGCAGAACAACGCCGCCTGGCTGTAGCTGATCGGTGGGATCAGTCCTCCGACGGAGCAGGCGGAATGATCGTCCAGCCATGTGCCGGGTCATAGGTGGCGACACCGGCAATGCCCATCGCCAACGCTTCTTCAAGATGTTTGCGGTTATGTCCTGCCCAGCGCCGGTTCCGCTTCAGAACATCGAACGCTCCAGGCGCCTCGCCATGCTTCTCCAGGTGCCACACCACAAATACCTCGGCGGCCTTGTTATAGTTGGCAGCGCATACCGTCAGGTTGATGCCGCTGGCTGCTTCGATCGTGAACATGTGCATTGGTGACCTCGTCTCTCGTTGTTGACGTGGTCACCATTGACGATCCCGGTGTGGGATGCGGGTGGCTTCTGGGTGGCTGCGGTGACTTCCGCGCTTGCTCCCAATCGGCTTTCATCGAACCGCTAAGCTGGCTTCAGTGGCTGGCTAGATGCAGTTGATGACTCCGATCAAGATCGCGAAGTGATCGAGTAATTCGCTGGAGATTAATCCATGACCGCCTCGCTTTCGAATGACGAGACTCCGCGCGACGGGCAAGCCCTCAGCAAGGCTCCGTGGGCGCGGTCAACTTTGGAAGTTACTGAGATCAACAGCTCGACCCAAGCGGGGGCGGCCACGGTCGGTGACCTTGACTCGAACGACGTGTCCTAAATCGCGCCTGGTTAGCGACCGATCGACGTGCGGCATAACTCGGTAGTGCAGGCTCGATCGAACGTCCGTCACCGAAACGAAACTCCTCTTTCGGTTGAGAAATGCCGGAGGGTCGCTTAAAGCGGGGCAAGACAATGGGAGCCACGACATGACGACGCCGTCATCGAATGTTGAGATCGTCCGCGCCGACCAGGACAACGCCAAGGCGGTATGGAGCAGGCCGACGCTCGAAATCGCTGAGATCAACAGCGCGACTCAGTTTGGCGGGGCTGTTTCGGCCGACGCGGACCCCAATCAGCCGTCGTAAGATGCGCTGAACGTTCGTGGCGAGCGCCAGGCCGTTCGACTCATGGCGGCCACGTCGATGATCGCTTCGCTGAACGCGCTTCTGGCGCCGCATGACCCTGCGGTTCTCCATGCCGCGATGAGGGAGCGGCGTCGGTTGCATGTGCGCACTGGCAATCGCGATGCGTTTCCGGCGCTGGTGCCGTGGTCGCATTTCAATGCCCTGCTCGAAACCAACCGGCTGTTCGACGATCGCACCCGCGTGGTGCGGCGCGGCCGCGACCTGCCGCGTGAGATGTGGAGCCAGATCGGTCCCGACTTCAAGCGGGTGCTGTTCACCGACCAGCTCCAGCGCTTTTGCCAGGAGGGGCTGAGCCTCTCACTCGGTCAAATCCACCACGATGTTCCTGCGGTCGCCGTGCTCATCACGATGCTGGAGCACGGACTTCCCGCGCGGGTTGAGGCCAATCTCTATGCCAGCTTCGGGCGCGAAAGTGCGTTTCGCGCGCATTACGACCCGCATGATGTGCTGGTCCTGCACCTGCATGGCCGCAAGCGCTGGTCCTGTTTCGGCCCGCGTCCCGATGCCTGCGCCGACACGACGCTCGTCAGTGACGCGCATCTTGGCCCGGTCGTCTGGGAAGCGGTGCTTGAACCGGGCGACATTCTCTACCTTCCGCGCGGGGAGGTGCATCGCGCGACGGTCGAGGGCGACGCAGCGATGCACCTGACCAACGCACTATCCTGGCCACGCGAGTCCGATCTGTTCAAATGGCTCGCCACGGACGGCAGCACCGCAATCAACGCCGATGCCGACGTCCCGGTCTATGGTTCGGCGGACGATCTCGCGCGCTATGAGGCGGAGCTGCGCGAGCGCCTGCATCGGCTTGCGGATACACTCGACCTGCGCGCGTTCATTGACAGTTCCGCACAGCGCCGGCGCGTGCGGTTGCCGTTCAATTTGGGCCTGTCGACGGAGCTGCCACCGGATTGCTGGGTTCAGTCCCTGCTGCCCGCCGATGTTTTGCTTCCAGCTGAAGGTTCGACGCGCGTCGGCTTCAACGGCGGCACGATCACGCTCGATGCGCAGGAGCGTGCCGTGGTGGCGGCGCTGCTCGACGCGGGCGCGCGCCAGCTTGGCGAGCTGCCGGAGCTGTGCGGCCTCGATCCGGCGGCCGTGCGCGATTGCGTCGCGCGTCTCGCCAGCCGCTCGCTGGTCCGGCTCAGCGAGGGTGGCGCGCCCTAGTTTCCGCCAGCCGCACGCCGCGTAAACATGCCGGTCGAGAGGCCCCGCACCAGCTTCAAATAATGCCGCTGCACCGAGTTCCAGTCGTCCGGTGCGGCATCCTGTAGCGTGTCGGCGAGCGAACGCAGCCCATCCACGTCGATCAGCGCACCGCAAGCGCTGACCCGCGCCTGATGCGCCAGCTCGGCCTGAATCGCTGGCTGCGCCTTCAACAATATGTGCTTCCAGTCGGCGGTCTGGGTGCCGCGCAGCGGCGAGTGCAGGATTTCAGCCGGAATGCGGTCGGCAAAGGCGCGCCGGAACACGTCCTTGGTCCGGCCATTGTGCAGATACTGATCCTCCGACAGCGCGAGGCAAAAGGCGAGCAGGCGGCGGTCCGACGTCGGATCACGCCGGTCCACGCGGTATCCTGCGTTGGCCGCCGCATTCAACGGCCCCGGATCGCGCATCTGCATGATGACATGGTGCCAGTGCTGCCAGCGTTGCACCCGCGCGAGCGGGCCGAACGCGCCCGAATTGCGGGCGAACATGGCCTGCGCATCGGGGTTGTCCCATTGCACGGAAATCGCCGCCAATGGCGTGATCCGGTTGCCCCGACGCTGGTGCCAGCGCGCCATAAGGTCTGTCGGCAATAGCGCCCGGATCGTGCGGCGCAACGCGGCGCTTCGGTTGGGATGGATACCCTGTGCCACGAGCACCCCGGCGTCGCGCCACAGCGCCGACAGCCGCATCCGTGCCGCGTGCCGGATCAAAACATGCTCACCGGTATAGGTCAGGCCCACATTCCCGCTGATGCCGGTTAGCACCACCGGTTCCCCAGCCGCCGCAGCTCGACTGTAGATTTCGTGCGCCCAGGCGGTGCTGAGCGGGTTCATGACCGGCTGGTCGGCCAGGAAGACCATCCGTTCGATCACCGCCAGCAGGTCGGCGTCGGCGGCACGCACCAGATGATGGTCGACGTTCGGATGCAGTGCCGCCATCTGCGCGGCGAGGGGGCCTTCGTCGGTGACGAAACGGGCCGCGTAAGTCGAATCTTCGCCTGCGACAGGCACATTGGTATAAGCGGACAGCCGCTTGCCCTGCTCCGCCAGCAACGGCGCGGCGCTGCTCGCCAGCGCACAGCTGTCCAGGCCGCCGCTCAGCATCAGCGCCGTGCCGCCGGTGCCGCGCAGCTGCGCCTTCACCGCGACATCGAGGGCGTCGCGCATCCCTTCAGCATCGGCATTGCCCCGAATGCCGCGGCGTTCGGGCACTGCCACCGGATCCCAATGGCGCCGCAATTGCATCCGCCCGTCCGCATGGACTGTCGCGACATGCCCGAAATCGAGACGCTGGACGCCCTTGTAAAAGCTGTGCGGGCCGTCGAGCGGCAACAGCATCTGCCAGGTCAACAGGCGCTCGGGGTCCGGGCCGGTCGGAACGTCGGGCAGCGCCAGCAGCCCTTTTGGCATGCTTGAGAAGGCGAACCAGCCGTGCCCGACATGGTAATGCAGCGGCCGATTGCCGACAGGGTCGCGCGCCAGCATCAGTGTCCGCGCATCCATATCCCATGCCGCAAAGGCGAAATCGCCGCACAGCCGGTCCACTGCACCCTCACCCCAGCGTTCGAGCGCCGCCAGGATGAAGGCAGCGTCGCACATCACCGCCTGACGCGCCGGTTCGATGCCCAGCGCACGCCCCAGCTCTTCGCGATTGTCGATCCGGCAATCGGCGACCAGATGCAGCCGGCCGCCGCGCCCGGTCAGCGGCTGACGATCGAACCGGTCTTCCGGGACGAAGGCCATCAGACGATGCGCCAGCGCGATCTCGCCGCCGTCCCATAGCCCTTCACGATCCGGGCCATACAAAGCGAGCGCGCGGCTGATCCGCTGACAATCGGTCTTTGCGTCGGACCGGCCATCGGGATACCACATCCCGGCGATCGCACTCATCGCAGCTGCTCCACGACCTGCTCGATATGGGCGGCGAGCGCATCCAGCCGGGACAGATCGTTCGGACGACGCACAGCATAGACCGGCACCCGCGCCGCCAGCGCTGTGGCCCAGCCGAACATGTCCGCCCCCCGACCCATGAACGTGGCCAGCCGTTGGCGATAGATATGCCTGTGCAGTGCATGTGCCGCAGCCCCTCCGCTCAGCCGCGTGCTCACCGGGGTCTCGGCGGGTTCGCAGGAGAGCACGAACAGCGCCGCGAGCGGGCGCGATGTCCGGTCGAACCGTTCGCGCGAGGAGGAAATCGTGAACTTGTCCTCATGCACCCCGACCCGCGAGCGCTCCTCGGTCCGCTCGCCGAACCGCTCCGCCGCCGCCGCCCACAGGCGCAGGTCGGTAACGCCGGGGAACAGCGTCGTGTGGGCCGGGTCGATGATCGCCTGATCCTCTGCCATAAGGTCATAGCCGCGCTCCATCAGCGCGCGCGCGGTCGTGCTCTTCCCCGCACCGCTATCGCCAGCGATGGCAAGCGCTCGACCAGCGCGACTGACGGCGCAGGCATGGAGCGGCGGCACACCGCGCTGATGCATGATCAGGCCCAGCCCAGGCCCGATCAGCCAGCTTTGCACCAGTCGCGCATCGACCCCTTCAGGAACCTCGATCCGCAGCGCGCGGCCGTTATCGATCAGCATTCGGATACCGTGCGGCGAACGCAGGATCGCGGTGCCATCGGCATACATCGCAAAATGCGGCATGGCGCGCAGGCATTCGGCCGTCGGGGCGGGAAGGGGGGCAAATGCGACATCGACGTCCACAGGTCTGGCATCGAGGCTAAGCGGCATCAATGGAAGCGGCACGCTCGACCGAAAGATGAGGCCGCCATACAAATAGTCACCGGCAGCGCTCATTGACCTTCCCCTGCGCTGCGCAGCTGTTCCAGGCGATGATAGGGGGCGCTGGCGAAGCGCTCAGCCAGTTCCGCCAGCTCCGGCGTCACCGCGGCCCGCTTACGCGCGCTATCGGGTTCGAACCGGCGCGGGTGATCGGTGTCTTTCGCGTGGGTATGGGCGGCTTCAGCGATATGCTGCGTTTCTACCACCGACGGCTGCACATCCAGCCACGCTGGGATTATTCCGCTCAGAGCGTCAGGAAGGTCGTCATAGGGGATCAACAGCCACCTGCCCGCCGCTCCGGGCATGCGCGCAGCATCGGCGATCGTGGCATAGATGCGGCCAAGCACCTGTGCCGCGAAGCCGAGGGAATGCCCCACCATTGCCGGCGCCGTGCCAAGAAAAAGCTTCGCCGGGACCGGATCGTCTGCCCGCCGCATCCATCCCGCCGGCGCGTCGCGCAGCGACACCAGAATCTGTTCGGGCTGGCGATATATGAACAGTTTGGGCACGTCGGGAAACGCGCCCTCGAGCAGATGCAGGTGGAGCGCGTTCCAGCTCGACAGCTTCAGGACGACGCGATCCTGATCCGGTCGGGCTGATGCGGCCAGCGCCGCAATCACCTGCCTCAGCGCTTCGGATCGCGCCATGTGAGGCTTGAATGGCCAGATCCCGTCTACGCCAAGCACCGCGTTCACCGCCTGCGGCTCGGATAAGACATGACATCGCGACAAGCGGGACAAGGAACGAGACACGAGGGTCGATCCGCAACGCCCCGCGTGGAGTAGCAGCGCTGACGGCCGGATCGATCCTGACGCGGTCGGCAGCGGCGCGCGCCAGCTCGGGCCCGCCTGCGCGATGCGATCATGCAGGAACGGGAGGGTCGGATCGGTATCCGCGATGTCTACCCAGTCAGCGGAGAGCCGGTCGCCGTCGTAAAACAGCCGGACCGGAATGGGCTGCGCGGCGGCAGGAAACACCGACACCCGCGCTCAATCGTGCAGTCGGATCAGATCGTTGCGCCGCATCTGTTCGAGCAGGTCGAGCACATCGCGCTCAATCTCCTCGATCGGCGCCGCATAACGATCCGCCAGCGAACGGCACAGATCGGCTACCTTCTGCGGCTGCCCCAATTCGGACCAGATGACGCTGCCGATCCGATCAAGGGAGAGGTAGCGCCCAGCCTCCATGTCCATCATGACGATCTCGCCATCGATCTCGGTCGAGAGCAGGTCGGCAGAGGCCGATATAGTATCGGAAAGTGCGATCATGATGCCGTTGCTCTATTTGTTTCGTCCTTCATGGCAAGGTTGTTCTGTGGGAGCCTGAGATGCCTGCCATGGGACTCACGCGCGAGACGCCATTGGGTGGCCCCGTATCTGGTTGTCGACGTGGTCACATTCAATGATGCGCGATGAGTGTCGGGTTGCTTCTGGCTGGGTGTCCTGGCTTATGCGATCGTCACGAAACAGCCTGCACTGAACGACCTTGTCTCGAACTGGTAAGCCGGTTTGAGGCAAGCTCTCCGTCATTTCGGCGGGGCCAGGTCCCTCGGCTCATCGAAGTGATCCCATGCGAGCACGAGCTTGTCGCCCTTCTGCTTGGGCAGCGATTTTCGGGGGATGAGCTTACCCCTGACCTCGAAGTCCGCGCTTATTTTGACGATGAGCACCTTGCTGAAGTTGCGCTTGAGGTTGATGCAGGCGTGGAGCGACAAGCTGGATTTTCTGCGCAATACATCAAATAACCCCGGTCGATCGATTGTAGTCGATCACTATCTTGGCATTTGAGTAGTTATAGCCACTCATTGCGCGCGCATTCGATCGACTGGAGACGATCATGGATATGGCCGCTGTCAGCAGAAAGCATCTAGAACGCCGTCTTGCGCCCTTGCGCGACATCGATTTCTCTCGTCCGCGGCGTGGCTGGCTGCGCGCAATGCGCGACGCGCTGGGCATGACCACGCGTCAACTCGCCGAACGCATGGGCAAGAGCCAGTCGGCAGTCGTCGACATGGAAAAGAGCGAGGCGCGGGAAGCGATCTCGCTGGCCTCGCTTCGGCAGGTCGCCGACGCGATGGACTGTGTTCTGGTCTATGCAATTGTGCCCAGACAGCCCATCGACGAAATCCTGCGCGCACGAGCTGTCGAGGTCGCCGGCCAACAGCTTGCGCGCGTTAGCCATAGCATGGCGCTGGAAAACCAGAGTCTGTCTCAGGGCGACCAAGACGCTGAACGCCACCGGCTGGCCGAGGAACTGCTACGCGGCGCACCCGCGCGGCTCTGGGACGCGCACGGATAAGGCTTGGGGTCGCGTCAACCTAGCCTCTGCAATGACCACGACATTGTTCCACTGCCGGCTTTCGCGCGCTGCTAGAATCAGGTCGAGGGCCGCCTTGCCAGCCGCGCCATTCACCCGTCGGGAAAGCCAAAATCTGGCCCCAGATTTAGCCCCAGATTTAGCCCCAAATGGCCCCTGATTAGACGCGAATGATTGCGGACGCGCCGGGACCCTGGTCGGGAAAAAGTCTAGGTTTTCCGGGGTTTTAGCCCATTCGCGCGCGGTGCTGCGAATGGGTGTCTGGTGCCCAGAAGAGGACTCGAACCTCCACGACCTTGCGATCGCCAGCACCTGAAGCTGGTGCGTCTACCAATTCCGCCATCTGGGCACGGGGTAGGCGAGGGCGTCTACGGTTGCGTCCGGGGGCTGTCAACCGCCCTCGCCCGCAATTTCGCGCCACATCTCGATTTTTCTGTGGAGGTTCAGCGCTGTTGCCGGATGCCGAGCACGAGGCCGCCGCCGACCAGCGTCAGCGCCGCGAGCAGCAGCATCACGGCGCCGAAGTCGCGCGGGGTCGCTAGCGCCCAGGCGAGGGCGGGGCCGAGCAGGGCGGGGAGGGTGTTGGTGAGGTTGATGAGGCCGAGATCGCGACCGCGATGCGCGGCGCTGGGGAGCAGCTGCATCGCAAAGCCCGAATGGATCGACAGGAACACCGATGAGCCCATTGCGTAGAGCGCGAAGGCCGGCGCAGCGATCGCCCAATCGCGTGCCAAGGCTAGGCCGAACAGGCCGATGGCGGCGATCGCGGCGGCGGTGAGCAGGAAGGGCTTGCGCCGCCCGATCCGGTCGGACCAGCGCCCGAGAAGGATCGCGACGGGCAGCGGCAGGAGATAGGCGATGGTCATCAACTGGCCGATCGGGCCGACCTGTTTCGCGGCGGAGAGGTCGGGGTCGATGCTGATGAAATAATAGACGAGGTAGAGCGAAAGGACATTCCCCGCGATCTGGACGAGCAGGCGCGCGGCCCAGGCGATGGCCAGGTCGCGCCCGAGCAGGCGGGGCAGGATTCGGCTGCTCTCGGGCTCTGCGTGGCGGGCTGGTACGCGCAGTAGCGGGACCACGCAGATCAGCACCGCCGCGAAGACGAAGCCGAGCTGTGCCCCCGATCCGGCTATGCCCAGCCCGATCATCACCGCGCCGACCGCAGAAGCGAGCGGGGAACCGAGCGCGATCAGCCCGCCTGCCAGCCCCATCTGCGCGCCCGGGACTTCGTCGGCCATGATCGCGAACATGGGGGACAGCAGCGCATTCACCGCGATCTGGAACAGAATGATCGCAAGGATGATCGTCGCGGGCGTTTGCGCCAGCGCTACCGCCACGAAAGATAAAGCGAGCAGAGCCAGGCCCACGACGACCCAGGGTCGCCGCCCACGACCGCGCGCGAGCGCGCGGTCGCTTGCCCATCCGAACGCGATGTTGGAGATGCTCGCCGCCAGCGCCCCGGCGATGACCGTCGCAGTGAACAGCCCGATCCGCGCCTCGCCGGCGATTTCGGCGATCCTGACCGGAAGCAACAGGCTGAGCAGCGGCAGGAACGCGATCACCCCGCCGGCATTGGCGAGCGCGACCAGCAGGATGAAGCCCATCCCGCGCCGCTCCCCGTCGATGGCGCTGCGATCTGTCGTCATCCTCTCCACCGGTTCGGGCACGCAAAAAAACGCGCCCGTTATCCGATGGCTAGGGCTTCATCGTCGCGGCGTCGAGCGTGGTGGTGAGCGTCATCGACCGATCCGTCGCATCGCGGGCGATGGCGACGCGGTAGGTGCCGCCGGTGATCCGCCAGCCGGGCAGGCTGGTGTCGTAATCGGCCAGGATGCGCGGTTCGGCGGTCAGCGTCACGCGGCGCGATTCGCCGGGGTTCAGCGTCACGCGCTGGAAGCCGGCGAGCCGCATCGGCTTGCCCGATCCTTCGCGGGTCACATAGAGCTGCGGTACGTCCGCCCCGGCGCGCTGGCCGGTATTGGTGACGGTGAAGCTGACGGTCAGCTTTTTGCCCCCGGTCACCTGCGGCTTGCCATAGGCGAATTTGGTGTAGCTCAGGCCGTGACCGAAGGCGAAGAGCGGTTTGTTGCCCTGTCGTTCATACCAGCGATAGCCGACGTCGCTGCCTTCCTGATATTTGACCGGGAAGGTCTTGAGGCTGAAATCGCCGCCCGCCGCCGGGTTCGACGCGGCGTCGCGCTCCAGGCCGGTGAGCAGGTCGAGGCCGACCGGGGTGGGGCGGGGTGCCTGTGCCTCGCGGACGGGAAAGGTGATCGGCAGGCGGCCCGAGGGATTGACCTTGCCGGTCAGGATATTGGCGATCGCCTCGCCGCCGCGCTGGCCGGGATACCATGCCTGCAGGACAGCCGGGACCTGCGTTATCCACGGCATCGTCACCGGGCCGCCGGTGGTGAGGACGACGACGGTCTTGGGCTGTGCCCGTGATACCGCGCCGATCAGCGCGTCCTGATGATCGGGCAGGCGCAGGTTCGGCACATCGTCCGCCTCAGTCGTCCATTGCGTCGCAAAGACGACGACGATGTCGGCCTTCGCGGCGGCGTCGAGCGTCGCGTTCAGGGTGCGACCATCGCTAAACTCGACCTGCGCGCCCGGTGCGGCCTTGCGCAATGCGGCAAGCGGTGAGGAGGCGTGGTACGTGATCCGCGCGAACGAGGCCGAGCCGCCATAAGCGAGCGGGATCTCGATCGGCGCGCCGCCGACCGAACGGACCTGGCTGGAGCCACCCCCGGACAGCACGCCGACATCCGCGCCGCCGCCGATGACCAGGATCTTCCTCGCGCTGGCGGCCAGCGGCAGGATGCCGCCGTCATTCTTGAGCAGCACGATGCCTGCCTCGGCGGCGCGCTGCGCGACATCGGCATTGGCGGCATAGTCGATCGGCTGCGCGGTGGTAGGGGCGGGCGTGTCGAACGCGCCGGTCAGGATCAGGCCGGTCAGGTAGCGCCCGACCATGTCGTTGAGGCGCGCCATCGGCACCTCGCCCTTCTCGACTGCAGCCTTCAATGGCGCGTCGAAGAACATCGCCTTGTCGAGCTCCTGACCCGATTGCTGGTCGAGCCCGGCCATTGCCGCCTTCACGGTCGTGTGCACGCCGCCCCAATCGCTCATCACCCAACCGGGATAGTTCCAGTCGCGCTTGAGCACCGTGTTCAGCAGGAAGGCGTTTTCCGACGCCCAATGGCCGTTGACCTTGTTGTATGCGGCCATCACCGATCCGGGCTTGCCCTTTTCGATCGCGATCTGGAAGGCGAGCAGGTCGCTCTCGCGCAGCGCGGCCTCGTCGATCTGCGCGTCGAGCACCATGCGGCCCGTCTCCTGCGCATTGAGCGCGAAATGCTTGATCGTCGAGACGATGCGGTTCGACTGGACGCCCGCAATATGCGCGCCGGCCAGTTCGCCCGCCAGCAGCGGGTCTTCGCCCAGATATTCGAAATTGCGCCCGCCCCATGGATCGCGCGTCAGATTGACGCCGCCCGCGAGCAGGACGTTGAAACGCTTGGCGCGCGCCTCCGCCCCGATCATCGCGCCGCCGGCGCGGGCAATTTCGGGGTCGAAGGTCGCGGCGGTGGCGAGGCTGGAGGGCAGGGCGGTGGCGACATCGCCCTTGCGCTGTTCGACCTGATTGGCGACGCCGAGCGAGGCATCGCTTTCGCGCACGATAGGGATGCCGACGCGCGGCACGCCGTCGATATGACCCGCCGACGGGATCAGTTCGTCCTGCGTCTTGCCCCCGGCCATCGGCGGGAACAGGCCGTGGACCAGCGCGATCTTTTCATCCAGCGTCAGCTTGGCGACGATCGCATCGGCACGCGCGCGCGCCTGTTTGGGCGTGGCGGCAGACTTGGCCGAAGCCTTCGGAGCCTGTTGCGCAACCCCGGCGGTGGTCGCAAATGCGCCGATTGCGGCCGCAGACAAGAGTGCGGCGATCATCCTCGACATCGAAATTCCCCTCCAGACATATGCGCCGCGCGTTTGTCCGCCAGCTGCACCGGCTATTCAGACAGCATAGATTGAGAACGTTCACAATAGCAGATTTGCGGGCTTTCATCAGCTGAATGCCATGTCGGACCCCGCTTGACAACGTTGTACAACGGGTTCAAGTGAACGTTCTCAATGCGAGCACGAATGGCGTGCCGCGCGATGGGGAGGATTGGGGAATGCGTGACCTTAAGGCGCGCGCGCTTTCGCGACTGGTGATCGGCGTTTCGACGCTGGCACTCGCGACCGCGCCGGCATTTGCACAGGAAACTGAAGCGGCGGCACCGGTCGATGAGGGCGAGGAAATCGTCGTCACCGGCATCCGCGCCAGCCTTCAGGCGGCGGTGGATATCAAGCGCGACGCGCAGGGCGTGGTCGATGCGATCTCCGCTGAAGATATCGGCAAGTTCCCCGACACCAACCTCGCCGAATCGCTTCAGCGCATCACCGGCGTGTCGATCGACCGCTCGAACGGCGAGGGTTCGACCGTCACCGTGCGCGGCTTCGGCCCGGAATATAATCTGGTCACGCTCAACGGTCGCCAGATGCCGACGTCCACGCTGGGTGACGGTGCCAGCGCGCCGGCCTCACGCTCGTTCGACTTCGCCAACCTGGCTTCTGAAGGCATTTCGGGGGTTGAGGTCTACAAGACCGGCCGCGCCGCCGTCGCCTCGGGCGGCATTGGCTCGACCATCAACATCAAGACGCCGCGTCCGCTCGACCGGCCCGGTATGCGCGGGTCGATCTCGGCCAAGGGCGTGCTCGATACGTCGATGAATGGCAAGGACCAGATCACCCCCGAAGTGTCGGGCGTGTTCAGCACGACCTTTGGTAACGAGGATCAGTTCGGCATCCTCATCTCCGGCATTTACCAGAAGCGCAACGCCAGCGTGAACACCGGCTCGGTCGGGTTCGGCAATTCGTTCCTGGGTAACGAGAATGACTGGGGTACGCTCGGGCCGGAGGGGCCGAACGTCATCAATCGCCCGGGCGCGAACGAGGTGTATGAAGTCCCGCAGAGCGCGGCCTACAACCTCACCGATATCGAGCGTGAGCGCATCAATGGCCAGGTCGTGCTGCAGGTTCGCCCGACCGATGCGCTGACCGCGACGTTCGACTTCACCTATTCGCGCAACCGCGTCGAAGCGCGCGACAGCAGCGTCGGCATCTGGTTCAACTTCGGCGACACCTCGTCCGAATGGACCGACGGCCCCGCCGCAGGTCCGGTCTTCTACACCGAGCGGTTCGGCCCGGGTAAGGACCTGTCGTACAGTGGCTCGCTGACGGCGAACCAGTCGGAGAACAAGTCGTTCGGCGGCAACCTGAAATGGGAAGCCCCGGGCGGCGTCACCATCACGCTCGACGCGCATCATTCGACCGCGGAGTCGAAGCCGACCAACAAGTACGGCACCAGCACCTCGGTCGGTTCGGCGATCTTCGGCGTCGCGTCGCAGACGGTCGACTTCACCAACCAGCTGCCAGTGTTGTCCTACACGATGCAGCCGGGGATCGACGCGCTCAATCCGGCGCTGATCACCGCCACCGGCAACTCGTTCCGCAATGCTTACTTCAAGGACGAGATCAACCAGGTCCAGCTGAACGGTCGCTACGACCATGACGGCAGCTTCCTCGACTCGATCGACTTCGGCTTCTCCTATGTCGAGAACAAGGTGCGCTCGGCCTATGGCTTCGTCCAGAACGACACCTGGGGCGGCATCGGTACCGCTGCTGACCTGCCCGACGACCTGTTCGAGCGGGTGACGCTGCCGGACAAGTTCCCGGGCCTGACCGGATCGGACGCCGGGATCATCCCGGCTTATTACCGGTTCGACTTCGAACGGATGGTCAGCATTCTCAACAGCCGCTTTGGCGTCTGTGGCGGTGCCAATGGCTGTCTTGCGCCCTATGAAACCGACCGACGGATTCAGGAAAAGACGATCTCGCCGTTCGTTCAGGTGAACACCAAGTTTCAGGTCGGCGCGGGCGATGCGCACCTGATCGCGGGTGTCCGCTATGACCAGACGACGATCGCTTCGGCATCGCTGACCCCGATCCCGACCGGCACGTCGTGGAACGCGGCGGGCGAGTTCAACATCAACTACGGCACCGCCAGCGACTTCCTGACCACCAAGGGCAGCTACGACAACTGGCTCCCGGCGGTCGATTTCGACATCGAACCGATCGAGAACGTCAAGTTCCGCGCATCGTACAGCCACACCATCACCCGCGCCGACTATAACAGTCTGCAGGGCGGCCTGACGCTCAACCGTCAGTTCGGCATCGCCGGTGGCGGCGGGCTTCAGGGCAACCCGAACCTGGTGCCGTTCCTGTCGCGCAACATCGACGTGTCGCTGGAATGGTATTACGCCCCCGCCAGCTACGTGTCGGCCGGCTATTTCCGCAAGAAGGTGAAGAACTTCATCAACTCGCAGGAAGTGGAGCGTTCGGCATTCGATCTGCGCAACCCGGCCGATGGTCCGCGTTTCCGCGCGGCACAGGCGGCGCTGGGCGGCACGACCGATGTCTCGCGCATCCGCGATTACATCCTGCGCAACTTCAGCGGGGTTGAGGTCACACGCGACGCGATGGGTAACCCGATCCTTGATGTGAACGGCTATTACCAAGGCCGCATCTTCGGCCTGCCCGAGGACGGGCTGGTCGACTTCCGGGTCGGCACGCCGTTCAACTCGGACCAGACGGCGACGCTCTATGGCTTTGAGTTCGCGATCCAGCACGCCTTCTGGGACACCGGCTTCGGTGCGCAGCTCAACTACACGATCGTGCGCGGCGATGCCGAGTTCGACAATGCCGCCAACCCCAATATCGGCCAGTTCGCGCTGGCGGGGTTGAGCGACAGCGCGAACGCGGTCGTCTATTACGACAAGGGCGGGCTGCAGGCGCGTGTCGCGTATAACTGGCGCGACAAATTCTATGCCGGCGGCAACCCGAACCCGACCTATGTCGAAGCCTATGGCCAGTTCGATGCCAGCATCAGCTATGAGTTCATTCCCGGACTCACCGCCTATGTCGAAGGCATCAACCTGACCGGCGAAGGGCGCCGCGGTCACCGCCGTAACGAAAATATGGTGACCTTCGCCCAGCCCGGCTTTGCCCGCTACATGGGCGGTGTCCGCTTCAACTTCTGACCTCCCCCCAAGGCCACCCTCGTGCATTCGAGGGTGGCCCTTTTTTCATCGGGGATGCACAAGTCGGGGCGTCACTGAAGCAAACGGAAAACACGGTGGAGCAACAAGCGGTCCGGATCGTCATCGTCGGTGGGGGAACCGCCGGATGGCTGTCGGCCTGTCTGCTCGCCGCGCGGTTGCCCGGCGCGACCGTCACCCTGGCCGAATCCCCCGATGTCGCGACGATCGGGGTGGGTGAGGGCACCTGGCCGACGATGCGCCGCACGCTGCAGGCGATCGGGCTGGACGAGGCGGAGTTCCTGACCGCCTGCGACGCATCGTTCAAACAGGGTTCGCGCTTTATCGGCTGGGCGACCGGTGCGCCCGGCGACAGCTATTATCACCCCTTCACACCGCCGGTGGATTCAGACGCCCGCGCGCTCGTCCGGGGGTGGCACGATGCCGCCGGAGACCAGGCCTTCGCCCCAGCCGTGTCGGTGCAGCCGCGCATCTGCGACCTCGACCTAGCGCCGCGCCAGCGGGCGATGTCGGGCTATGCCGCTGCGCTCAACTATGCCTATCACCTCGACGCGGCGAAGCTGGCCGCGTTGCTGGCCCGGCACGGCGTCGACAAGCTGGGCGTGCAGCATGTGCGCGCGCATGTCACCGGGGTAGACGCCGATGCTGACGGCGATCTGCGCGCGGTGCTGACGCGCGAGCAGGGCGCGATTGCCGGCGACCTGTTCCTCGACTGCACCGGTCATGCCGCGCTGCTGATCGACGGACATTACGGCGTTCCCTTCGTCGATCGCGGCGACGTGCTGTTCAACGATCGCGCGCTGGCGGTGCAGGTGCCGGTCGACCCCGCCAGCCCGATCCGGTCACAGACCGATGCCACCGCACATGACGCGGGCTGGATCTGGGATATCGGCCTGCCCACCCGGCGCGGCGTCGGCTGCGTCTACTCCTCCGCTTTCATCGACGACGATGCAGCTGCGGCGACGCTGGCCCGCTATCTCGGCCGCAATCCCGCCGATCTCGGCGCCCGCGCGCTGCGCTTCCGCTCCGGCCATCGTGCCGAGTTCTGGAAGCGCAACTGCGTCGCGATCGGGCTGTCGGCGGGGTTCCTCGAACCGCTCGAAGCATCGGCGATCGTGCTGATCGAATTGTCGCTGGGCGCGCTGATCGACGGCTTCCCCGCCGACCGTTCGGCGATGGACATTCAGGCGCGCCGCTTCAACACGCTGTTCCGCTATCGCTGGGACCGGATCGTCGAGTTCCTCAAGCTCCATTATGTGCTCAGCCACCGCGACCAGCCCTATTGGCGCGCGCATCGCGACCCGGTGTCGATCCCGGACCGGCTGAATGAGCTGCTGACCCTGTGGCGGCACCAGCCGCCGTCGATTGCCGATTTCCCGGCGGTGGACGAAATCTTCCCCGCCGCCAGCTACCAATATGTCCTCTACGGCATGGGCCATGCCGCGCCGCCGCCCGGCCCGGTCGCGGTCGATGCCGATGCGGCTGTGCGCGCCATGGCGCAGGCGGCCCAGCGCGGTCGTGCGCTCGCCGCCAGCCTGCCCACCAACCGCGCCTATCTTGACGCGCTGCACGCCGCCGCGCCACGCAGGGCGCTGGAGACCCTATGACCGATCATCAGCTGCTGACGCCCGAAGCCCATGCCGATCTGCGCGTTCATCGCGAACGCGGCGCGGCCTATGGCGATGCGGTCATGTCGTGCGTCACCGTGCCCGACGAATTCCGGCAGGTGCAGGCGCAGTATCCGATCCTGTTCCGCCGCAACATCGAACGCGACGAGGTGGTCGCGGTCGCCCTGTTCGGGTTCGAGGAGGGCGAAAATCTGTTCCTGACCGACGATCGCTGGAATGCGGGCTATGTCCCGCTGGCGATCGACATCCAGCCCTTCCTGATCGGCGGCGCGCCGGAAAGCGATGCGGCGAAGCAGGTCTGCGTCGATCTCGCCAGCCCGCGGATCGGTGCGGGAGAGGGCGTGCGCGTGTTCGACGAGTTCGGTCGGCCCAGCCCCTATCTGGAGCGGGTTGCCGAGCAACTGGGGGCGCTGGACGCCGGGTGGCAGGGGGCCGCGAGCTTCTACGCCGCGCTGCGCCGTCACGACCTGCTCGAACCGCTGACGTTCGAGATTACGCTGGACGATGGCTCGACCCATCGGCTGGTCGGCTTCCACGCGATCAACGAAGACCGGTTGCGCGGCCTTGACGCCGCGGCGCTGGGTGATCTGCATGGCGAGGGGCATTTGATGCCGCTGTTCATGGCCGTCGCGTCGATCGGCAACATTGCCGCGCTGGTCGATCGCAAGAACCGGCGGATCGCGAATGGCTGAGGCCGATCCCGGCGCACTGGCGGGGGTGGCGGCGGTGCCCGAGGTCGCTGTGGCCGATGCTGCCGCACTCGATGCCCGGTTGCGCTCCGCGACCGCGCCGTTCGTGGTGCGCGGGCTGGTGCGCGACTGGCCATTGGTCCGGGCCGGGCGCGAGTCCGGCGCGGCCGCGCGCGCCTATCTGCTGGAGCGGCATCGCGACATCCTGTTCACCGCATCGGTCGGGCTGTCCGGCGGCGATGCGCGGCTGTTCTACGACGCGGCGATGGCGATGAACTTTCAGACGGTTCGCGCCAGGCTGCCCGAGATTTTCGCGAAGATCGACGCGGCTGAGGGCGATCCCGCCGCGCCGCCAATCTATCTCGGCTCGATCGACGTGCATGACTTCTTCCAGGGGCTGCATGAGGCGAACCAGGTCGATCTGGGCGAGCGCCAGTGCCTTGCCAGCATCTGGATCGGCACGCGCACGCGCATCGCGGCGCATAACGACATGCCGGCCAACCTCGCCTGTGTCGTGGCCGGGCGCCGCCGCTTCACGCTGTTCCCGCCGGATCAGTTCCGCAACCTCTATCTCGGCCCGCTCGACAACACGCCCGCCGGTCGCGCGGTCAGCATGGTCGATTTCCACGCGCCCGACTTCGCCGCGCATCCGAAGTTTCGCGAGGCGCTGGCGCACGCGCAGGTCGTCGAGCTGGAGCCCGGCGACGCGCTGCACATCCCGTCGCTATGGTATCACCATGTCGAGGGCCTGGAGCCGTTCAACATCCTGCTCAATTACTGGTGGCGCGAAACGCCCGCCTGGCTCGGCACGCCACAGGATGCGCTGCACCACGCGCTGCTCGCGATCCGCGACCTGCCCCCGGCGCAAAAGGCGCATTGGCGCGAGCTGTTCGACCATTATGTGTTCGATGCCGATGACCGCGTGACCGCGCATATTCCGCAGGGCGGGCGCGGCATCCTCGACCCACTGACGCCCGAGACTGCGTCGCGGCTGCGCGCCTATTTGCTCCGGCAGCTTGGCCGATGAAGGAAGTCGCATGAAGAGAATCGTCGTCGCCGGAGGCGGCACCGCCGGATGGATGGCCGCCGCCGCACTGGCGCGGACCATGGGCCATACCATCGCGGTGACCCTGGTCGAATCCGAAGCGATCGGCACGGTCGGCGTCGGCGAATCCACGATCCCGCCGCTCGTCGTCTACAACCGGCTGCTCGGCATCAACGAGGCCGAGTTCATGCGGGCGACGCAGGCGACGTTCAAGCTCGGCATCCTGTTCGATAACTGGAAACAGCCGGGCGACCGCTATTTCCACAGCTTCGGCTATACCGGAAAGGATCATTGGGCCGCCGGCTTCCAGCATTACTGGCTGGAGGGGCGCGCACGCGGGCACGCCCAGTCCTATGACGAGTATTGCCTTGAGCTGGTCGCCGCGCTGCAGAGCAAATTCGCGCAGCTGCCCGATAACAAGGTCAACTACGCCTATCAGCTCGATTCCGGCCTTTATGCCCGCTTCCTGCGCCAGATGGCGGAAGCCGACGGCGTCACCCGGATCGAGGGCAAGATCGCGCGCGTCGAACTGAACGGCGAAAGCGGCGACATCGCCGCGCTCGAGCTGGACGGCGGTCGCCGGGTCGAAGGCGACCTGTTCCTCGACTGCACCGGCTTTCGCGCGCTGCTGATCGAGGGGTCGCTGCACGCGGGTTATGACGACTGGACCCATTGGCTGCCGTGCGACAGCGCGATCGCGTTGCAGACGCCGAATGTCCGCCCGCCGGTCCCCTATACCCGCGCGATGGCGCATGACGCCGGCTGGCAATGGCGCATCCCGTTGCAGCACCGCACCGGCAACGGCATCGTCTATTGCAGCCGCTATCTCGACCATGACGCCGCGCTCGAACGCCTGCTCGGCAATATCGAGGGCGAGCCGCTGACCCCGCCCAACAAGATCCGCTTCCAGACCGGCGCGCGGCGCAAGCAATGGCACCGCAACTGCATCGCCATCGGCCTGTCGGGCGGGTTCATGGAGCCGCTCGAATCCACCTCGATCCACCTGATCCAGCGCGCGATCCTGCGCCTGATCCGGATGATGCCGCAGGGGGCGATCAGCCCACGCGACGTGGCCGAATTCAACGACCAGCAATTTCAGGACATGGAGCAGATCCGCGACTTCCTGATCCTCCACTACAAGGTCACCGACCGCCGCGATTCCCCCTTCTGGCGCCAATGCGCCGCGATGGACGTGCCCGACAGTCTGCGCCAAAAGATCGAGCTGTTCCGCGACACCGCCCGCGTGTTCCGCCGCAACGAGGAACTGTTCGCCGAAAACAGCTGGGTCCAGGTGATGCTGGGGCAGGGGATCGCGCCGCAATCCTGGCATCCGATCGCGGGCAAGCTCAACGACGATGAGCTCGACCGCCTGCTCGGCATGATCCGCCAGGATGTGACCCGCACCGTCGCCGGCCTGCCCGCCCATGCCGATTACGTCGCCCGCTATTGCGGCGCCGCCGAGCCTGCAGCCGCTTGATGGCGCGTCGCAAGCAAGCGGTTACGATCAAGCATGTCGCAGCGGACGCCGGGGTCTCGCTGCAAACGGTGAGCCGCGTCATCAACAAGGAGCCGAACGTCCGCCCCGAAATGATGGCGCGCGTGCAGGACTCGATCGCGCGATTGGGCTATGTCCCGTCGATCGCGGCGCAGCGGATGAGCGGCTCGCGCTCCTACCTCATCATGGCGCTGAACGATCGCGAGCGGACAATCGAGGGGTGGAAGTCGCGTGAGGGCACCGACTGGGTCGATCAGATGCTGTTCGGCGGGATGCTGACCTGCGCCGAACATGGCTATCGCCTGATCGTCGAGCTGGTCGATACGCATAGCGACCATATCGAGCGTGAGCTGTCCGCCGCAATCGCCGCGCTCCAGCCAGACGGGGTGCTGCTGACCCCGCCGCACTCGGCCAATCCGGAGATTATCGCGCTGCTCGATGCGGCCGGGATCGACATGGCGCGGATCGGGTCGCTCGCGCCGGGGCCGGGCTTCCGGCTGACCATGGGCGACGATCTCGCCGCCGCGATGGCGACGCGGCATCTGGTCGAATTAGGTCACCGGCGGATCGGCTTCATCGCCGGGTCGCTGGAATATGAACTGAGCGGCTGGCGCGTCGATGGCTGGCGTGCGGCGATGGATGAAGCGGGTTTGCCGACCGACGGGCTGCTGGCGCAGGGCGATTTCAGCATCGAATCCGGCCGCGCGTGCGCCCCGCAGCTGATCGACGCCGGTGCCACCGCGATCATCGCCAGCAACGATCAGATGGCGCTGGCGACGCTGGAGGTCGCGCGCGCGCGCGGTCTGTCGGTCCCGCACGATCTGTCGATCGTCAGCTTCGACGACACGCCGGTGGTCCGCTTCGCCCACCCGTCGCTGACCGCGATCGAACAGCCGATTGCGGCGGTGACGGCGCGCGCGGTTGAGTTGATCATCGGCGCGCGCTCCTGTCGCGCGGCGCTGGACTCGCCGGTGGTGGTCACGCCATCGCTGACGGTCCGCGAATCGACTGCGCCGCCGCGATCGTAACGGGCTTCCGTGGGGCTGAGTCTCCTCCGCCCCGATGCTGCGCGAAGCGGCGGCGGTGGGGCGGTTCCATAGCGAGGCGACTGGGCGGAGCTATGCGCGGATGCAGATTTTGACGGTCGAGGAGCTGTTCCGCGGGCGGCGGCCGGACATTCCGCTGGTGGACCATGCCGCGGCGTTTCGGACTGCGCCGAGGGAGCGGGTTGGCGGGGAGCAGGCGGTGTTGTTCTAGGGGGTGGGCTATTTGGCGGACGAAGTCTCTTAACTAATCCGCTTCGGCGATCCCGGTCGACCTCAGCATGTCGAGAACCGCAAGGTCGCGCTTTGCCCACTTGGAGTCAGAGCGGGCAGCCAGAACAACGCTGTTGAACAGTGAGTCCGAAAAGAACCACGACAATGCGAGGTCGATCGTAGTCCCGCCGTAGTCGAGCCGTTCCCAATCGGCGCCCGCAAGCTTTTCCCTTGTTACCAATATTTGAGTCTCTGGATTCCTTCTAACGAGATCGCCGGGAATTGCTTCGAAGCTGCAGCCGCCCTTGAATTTAGCTTCCGAGATGTCGAGTGCCCAGTCGACTGTTTTATAGAAGGCGACCGTGGCTGCATCCCATTTTCGTTGATCGGGTGACTGCGGCCCAACGGACCGGTTGATCTTGATTCCGCTGATCGCGCCAGAGAGCTTTACATGCTTAAAGACGCAGCCCCAGAGGAACAGCGGGGATGCACCATGCCTCTTGAGGTTATGCAGTGTCACCTCTTCGAGGGCCGCAGTGTTCAGAGTTGCATTGATCTGGGTGACGTCGATCAATGACACATCACGGACCACGTTCCAGTCGCCCGGCCGTTGCGAATTCGCGAGATACCATCCGTTTAATGTGTAGTTGCGGGAACGGCATGGCCCGAACTGGCGCTGCTCCGTTCTTCCCCACAAACTTCCGCCGTCACATTCGGTCATGCTGGTCTCCGCACTGCTAGTTATGCGGCGTGCACACAAGTCCGCAATGGGAGCTTGGCGGAAACCGACCTCCGCCGACCACGCATTGCCCATCCGCCCCCCACCCCATACACCCATCCCCTATGCCCGAAGACCTCACCCCCATCCCCGCCGCGACGCTCGTCGTCTTCCGCGAGCGCGGCGACGGCCCGCCCGAGCTGCTGATGCTCGAACGCTCGGCGGCGATGCGCTTTGCCGGGGGGGCGGTGGTGTTTCCCGGCGGCAGAGTTGATCCGGGCGACCATGCCTTTGCCGCGACCCTCCATGGCGACCCCGACGACCTCGCCGCGCGGGTGGCGGCGGTGCGGGAGACGGTGGAGGAGGCGGGGGTGGCGATCGGCGTCGACTTGCCCGACCTGCCCGCCGCGCGGCGCGCGCTCTATGACGGCACCGCGTTCGGGGAGGTGGTCGCGGGGGCCAGCTTCGATGCCGCCGCGCTTGTCCCCTTCGCCCGCTGGCTACCGCATCAGGGCGTCGCCCACCGCATCTTCGACACGCGCTTCTACCTCGCCCGCTGGCCCGAGGGCGCGCCCGAGCCGCGCGTGGACGGCAACGAAAACAGCCAGCTCTTCTGGTCGAGCGCGCGCGACACGCTCGCCGCTGCCGATGCGGGGAAGGTGCGGATGATCTTTCCCACGCGCCGCAACCTTGAGCGGCTGGCGTTGTTCAACAGCTTCGACGATGCGGTTGCCGACGCGCGGGCGCACCCCATCGACACCATCACCCCCTGGATCGAGGCGCGCGACGGCGTGGACCATCTCTGCATTCCCGAAGGGCTGGGCTATCCGGTCACCGCGCAACCGCTGGGCGCCGCGCTGCGGGCATGAAGGCGCTGCGCACTTCGATCGCCGCGATCGTCATCGCCGCGTTGCTGCTGACGCTGGCGCTGCTCGTCTATGCGATGCTGCGCAACCGGCCACAGGATCTGCCCTGGACCAAGCTCGACCTGTCGCAGCCGGTCGGCATGTTTACCGGGCGCAAGCTGACCGCGCTGACCGAAGATTTCCCCGCCTGCCGCGCCGCGCTCGACAAGGCGGGCATCCGCTACACCGCTTTGCCCGCGCGTAACGACGGCGAGGGGTGCGGCTATTCCGATGCGGTGCGCTTTACCAAGGGCGGGCCGCGCCGCATCGGCTTTGCGCCCGCCGACCTCGGCGTCTCTTGCCCGGTCGCGGCGGGGCTGGCGGTGTGGGAATGGGAAGTCGTCCAGCCCGCCGCCCAGCGCATCTTCGGCCAGCGCGTCGCGGAGATCGAGCATTTCGGCAGCTATAATTGCCGCCGCATGTACAATCGCGAAGGCGCCAGCTGGAGCGAACACGCCACCGCCGACGCGGTCGACATCGCCGCCTTCCGCCTGGCCGATGGCACGCGCATCACCCTGATCGGCGACTGGGCGGGGGAGGGGCCGAAAGCGCAATTCCTGCGCGCGGTGCGCGACGGCGGGTGCGACCTGTTCGCGACGGTGCTGTCACCCGATTACAATGAAGCGCATCGCGACCATTTCCACTTCGATCAGGCGCAGCGCGGCGCGATGGGGTGGCGGGCGTGTCGGTAGGCAGTGGATAAAATCCTCCCCGCCAGACTGCGATGGAGGGGAATAAAGCCGTTAAAATAGTCGCCCGCCATTCGGCACCGGCACGCTGGGGTGGAACAGCACGACCTTTCCGTCCGCATCGGGGACGCCGAGCGTCAGCACTTCCGACATCATGGGGCCGATCTGGCGCGGGGGAAAGTTGACGACTGCCGCCACCTGCCGCCCCGGCAGCGCGTCCAGCGTATAATGTTCGGTGATTTGTGCCGAGGAGCGCTTGATCCCGATCGCCGGGCCGAAGTCGATGGTCAGCTTGAACGCGGGCTTGCGCGCCTCCGGGAAGGGCTCGGCGGCGATGATCGTGCCGATGCGGATATCGACCGCGAGGAACTGGTCGAAGTCGATCTGCGGCGCGGCGGGGGCGTCGGCGGTGTGGGTCATATGCATCACGCTCGATTGACACAGATGGCCGGATTCGCCCAGTTCCGTGCCATGACCGTGAAGCTGCATCCAAGCTGGCTGGCCCCGCTTAAGAGCGAGTTCGACAGCCCCTATATGTCCGAACTGCGCGCGTTCCTGCTTGCGGAGAAGGCGGCGGGGAAGCGCATCTTTCCCAAAGGCAGCGACTGGTTTCGCGCGCTCGACCTGACCCCGCCGGAAAGCGTGCGCGTCGTGATCCTGGGGCAGGACCCCTATCATGGTGCGGGGCAGGCGCATGGCCTGTGCTTCTCGGTTCAGCCCGGGGTGAAGGTGCCGCCGAGCCTGGTGAACATCTACAAGGAGCTGAAGAGCGACCTTGGCATCGACCCGCCAAACCACGGCTTTCTGGAACATTGGGCGCGGCAGGGGGTGTTGCTGCTCAACAACTGCCTGACGGTCGAGATGGGGCTGGCGGCGTCGCACAAGGGGCGTGGGTGGGAGCGGTTCACCGATGCGGTGGTGGCGCACGTCAATGCGCTGGCCGACCCGGTGGTGTTCATGCTGTGGGGCAGCCATGCGCAGAAAAAGGCCGCGTCGGTCGATTCGCGCCATCTGGTGCTGAAATCGGTCCACCCCTCGCCGTTGTCGGCGCATGGCGGGTTTTTCGGCTCGCGGCCGTTCTCGCAGGCAAACGCGTTTCTGCGCGCGCACGGGCGTGGCGAGATCGATTGGGCGCTGCCGCCAGGCTGATTCCGTCGCCCCGGCGCAGGCCGGGGCCGCCAGTGGAAAAGGCGTACCCTCAAACTTGGCGGCCCCGGCCTGCGCCGGGGCGACGGATTCGATTAGAAGCTCAACCGCGCCGACACGCGGATGTCGCGGCCGGGGAGCGGCACGAAATCCTTGGTGAAGCTGGCGTGGCGGCGCGCATCGACGTCGAAGATGTTGTTGGCCGACAGGATGATCGCGGTCTCGCGCTTTTCGCCCAGCGGGTGCCAGGTGAGCGAGGCATTGACCAAGGTGAAGGCCGGGGTTTCGGTCTCGAACGCTGCGACGCGGGTCTGGCGGATCGCATGTTCGACCTCGACCCGGCCGCCAAATGCGCCCTTGCTGGCGTCGATGCCGGCGAGCACGCGGAAGGGCGGGATACGCGGCACCGCGCTGCCATCGCCCAGCCGTGCGTTGACATAGTCGGCGACCAGATTGCCGCCGAGCGAGAAGCCGCCCTCGCCGCCGTCGATGAAGGTCGTCGATACCTCGCCCTCGACGCCCAGATAGCGGGCATCGGACTGAAGGAACTGGAACACCGGCAGCTCGTCGATCTCGTCACCGGTCGCGACTTCATAGATATAATCGTCGAACCAGTTGGCATAGCCCGCGATCTGGAAGCGCAGCGGCCCGGCGGTACCGCGCGCATAGACTTCGCCGCCCCAGCTCTTTTCGGTGCGGAAATTGGGGTTGCCGACTTCATAGGCCTGGGTCGCGACGTGCGGGCCGTTGGAGAACAGCTCTTCGGCCGACGGCGCACGGACGGCGCGTGAGGCGTTGACGCCGATCTTGACCGACGGCGTGACCGAATAGGTCAGGCCGATCGCGCCCGAAAAGGCGTCGAAGCGGCGATCAAACGCACCGGTCGGACCGTCCTCGTCTAGATCGAGCTTCACATTGTTCGAGCGGACGCGGGTGTGTTCGTAGCGCAGCGCGCCCTCGATCCCGATCGCTCCCAGATCGACTTCCTGCAGGGTGAAGAAGCCGTACTGGTCGGTGACGTTTTCCGGCACGAACGCCTCTGCGCCCACCGCCGCGAAATCGCGCGTGAAGCCCTGAAACCCGGTCACACCGCGCCAGCCATTGCGGTTGGCCTGGACGAGTTCAAGGCGGCCCTCAAACCCTTCGGCGTTGAACACGGTGCCGACCTCGTCGCCCTCGAACTCGGTATGTTCGTAATCCGAGTAACCGGCACGGACGCGCAGCGCGTCGATGAAGCCGCCGATCTTGACCTCGCCGCGCATATCGGCGCGGAACTGCTTCAGGCCGATGGTCACCGGCTCCTCGCCATGCTCATGTTCGTCATGATCCTCATCTTCATCGTCATGATGATGATGCGAGGCACCCGGACGCGCGGGGATCCCATAGTTGGTGTCATAATAGCCAGCCGAAAAGCCAAGGCTGCCGCCGTCGTTGATCAGCGCGACGCCGCCGCCCAGGGTATAGGTGCGCGTGCCGCTGTTTGGCAGGCGTCCGCGTTGGTTGGCCAGCTCCAGCGCTTCGGCAGCTTCTTCGGCATGGCCTTCTTCGGCCTCTTCCTCGGCGATTTCGAGCTGTTCGGCCCGCAGCGGGTCGCTCAGCACATAGCCGCCGACGCGCAGATCGTCGCTCTTGCGATAGCTGCCGTCGATATGCGCGACGATCTGCGGGGTGATCGCGAAGTCCACCGCTGCGCCGCCGCCGCGCTCGTCCGCAGCCGATCCATAGGCACCGATCGCGTCGACATGGAAGCCATTCTCCGGCACCGCGCGCGGGATGCGGCGGTCGAGCACGTTGACCGCGCCGCCGATCGCCTGGCTGCCGAACAGCAGCACGGCGGGGCCGCGCAGCACTTCGATCCGCTCCGCCGTCAGCGGCTCGATTGACACGGCATGGTCGGTCGAGGTGTTGGAGACGTCGAGCGTGCCGAGGCCGTCGGTCAGCACGCGCACGCGCTCACCCTGAAAGCCGCGCAGCACCGGGCGCGACGCACCGGGGCTGAACGAAGTTGCCGAAACGCCGGGCAGTCGGGTCAGCGACTCGCCGATTTGGCCGCGCATGTCGCGCACCAGTTCGTCCCCGGTTACCACCGAAGTGCCCGCGAGCACGTCGAGCCGCTCAAGACCGGGCGCGCTGATCACCACTTCCTCTACGGTTTCGCCGTGCACCGGGTTGCGACTCGACCGGTCGCGCGCCTCATGGTCGCTGGTCTGGGCAAAGGCGGGGGCGGCGAGGATGCTGGTGGCGAGCAGGATGGCGCTGATCTTCATAGGTACACAAATTCCCTGAACGTGATTTGCGCGCACCCATAAGTGCAATGATACAACGTCACAAGAGAGAATTTGTTGCGCTGCGATGAAGCGGATCATGGTGTCGATCAGGGGCGTGGCGGCGCTGTCAGTTCCCCGATCACAACACGCTGGCGTCGAACCCAATGTCCGCGTTGCGGTACGCGGCCACCAATGTGTTGCGCAGCAGGCAGGCGATGGTCATCGGCCCGACGCCGCCCGGTACCGGGGTGATTGCGCCAGCGACCGACGCCGCGCTGTCGAACGCGACATCGCCGACCAGCGTACCCTCGACGCGGTTGATCCCCACGTCGATGACGGTCGCGCCGGGCTTGAGCCACTCTCCCTTGACGAAGCCCGCGCGCCCGACCGCCGCGACAACGATATCCGCGCGTGAAACATGGTGGGCGAGGTCGCGAGTACGCGAATGGGCGAGGGTGACGGTGCAGTTGGCCGCAGTCAGCAATGCCGCCATCGGCTTGCCGACCAGGATCGAACGGCCGATCACGATTGCGTCGAGTCCGGACAGGTCGCCGATCTGATCCTGCAACAGCATCAGGCTGCCCAGCGGGGTGCACGGCACAAGTCCGTCGATCCCCAGCGCGAGGCGACCGGCGCTGACCGGGGTCAGGCCGTCGACATCCTTGTTCGGGTCGATCGCCGCGACCACCGCCTGCTCGTCGAGATGGCGGGGCAAAGGCAGCTGGACGAGGATGCCATCGACCGATGCGTCGGCGTTCAGCTGGCGCACCAGCGCGATCAGCGTGTCCTGACTCGTGTCCGCAGGCAGGCGGTGCTCAAAGCTCGCCATATTGGCGGCGACCGTCGCCTTGCCCTTGCTGCGCACATAGACGGCGGAGGCGGGGTCGTCCCCGACCAGCACCACCGCGAGGCCAGCCTTGCGGCCCGCCTGTACCTCAAATGCCGCCGCAGCTTCGCCCACCCGGGCACGCAGATTGGCGGCGAATGCCTTGCCGTCGATGATCTCAGCGCTCATGCCTCGCCCCATAGAGCGACGCGGCGATTCCCGCCAGCGTCTTGGGATCGCCGGTGATGGTGAGGCGCTTCACCCGCGCGGTCTCGCCGGCGATCAGCGCCACGTCGCGCTTTGGAACGCCGAACGTCTTGGCGACCAGTTCGATCAGCGCCGCATTGGCCGCGCCCTCGACCGGCGGCGCGGCAATGCGCGCAGCGAAATGCTCGGGCGTGCCGGGGAGCAACGCGCTTTTCGACGCACGCGGCGTCGCGCGCACCGCAATGGTCAGTCCCGGCGGCGCCTCCCGCCAGGGCTGGTTCACACCGCCGGGCTGGCGAGCGCGACCGCGAGGTTGGGGATCACCGCATAATTGACGATCGCGATCAGGATCAGCACCACGAACGGCGCGAAATCCATCGGCCCGGTATCGGGGAGGATGCGACGGATCGGGCGATAGATCGGCTCGGTCAGCGTGTTCAGACCCTTCCACAGCGAGCTGACGAACTCATTATAGGTGTTGATCACGTTGAACGAGATCAGGATCGACAGCACCGCCTGGATGACGATGATCCACCACAGCACGTTGAGCAGGATCTGCACGATCCCGAAAAGCATGTTCAGAAACGGGTCCAATCGGGCCTCCGGAGTTTTGGCGCTTCTACAGGAAAGCGGCGGCTATCGGCAACTGTGTTGACTATGTAATACGCCTTAGCGGTGAACCAAGGTGCCCGCGCCCTGCGTGGTAAAGATTTCGAGCAGCATCGCGTGCGGGATGCGCCCGTCGAGGATGACTGCGGCGTCCACCCCGGCATCGACTGCGGCGACGCACGTCTCGACCTTGGGGATCATGCCCCCGCTGATCGTACCATCGGCCTTCAGCGCCATGATGCGGCCGGGGTCAAGGTCGGTCAGCAGCTGCTTGTCCTTGTCCAGCACGCCGGGGACATCGGTCAGCAGAAAGAAACGCGATGCACCCAGCGCGCCGGCAATCGCGCCGGCCATCGTGTCGGCGTTGATGTTGTAGGTATGGCCATCCGCGCCCAGCGCGATCGGCGCGATCACCGGGATGAAGCCCTGATCGCTCAGCGTGGTCAGCACCGACGCGTCGACCGCAACCGGCTCACCGACAAAGCCGAGGTCGACATGGCGTTCGATCCCTTGCAGCGGGTCGGCGGAATCGCGCTGCACCTTGCGCGCGGTGACGAGGCCTGAATCCTTGCCCGAAATGCCCAGCGCCTTGCCGCCCGCCGCGCCGATCCAGCTGACGATTTCCTTGTTGATTGATCCGGCCAGCACCATTTCGGCGATGCGCGCGGTTTCGGCATCGGTGACGCGCAGCCCCCCGACAAACTGCGATTCGACGCCAAGCCGCTTGAGCATCGACCCGATCTGCGGCCCGCCGCCATGCACGACGACCGGGTTGATCCCGACCGCCTTGAGCAGCACCACGTCCTCGGCAAAGTCGCGCGCCAGCTCGGGATCGCCCATCGCGTGGCCGCCATATTTCACGACGAACGTCTTGCCCTTGTACCGCTGCATATAGGGCAGCGCGTCGGTCAGCGTCTCGGCCTTGGCCAGCATCGCAGGGTCGGGTGCGTGATCGGTCATGCCGCGCCCTTAGCGGGAGTTGCCGCGCGGGAAAAGCGATGCATCGCTTGACTCAATTCGATAATTAGCTAAATGACAAATCATGAGCCAGGTCTTCAAGGCATTGTCCGATCCCACCCGCCGCCGCGTGCTGCAATTGCTGCGCAAGGGGCCGATGAGCGCGGGCGATTTGAGCGACCAGTTCGACGTGTCGAAACCGACCATGTCGGCGCATTTCGCGGTGCTGAAGGACGCCGACCTGGTCCACGCGGAAAAGGCGGGAAAGTCCGTCATCTATCACCTCAAGCTCTCGGTGCTCGAAGAGGCGCTGCTGGGCTTTGTCGATTCATTCGGGGGCAGCGGATCGTCCGCACCCGGCAAGGAGAATGCAGGATGAACAGCGAAACCAAGATCAGCCTCGCCTGGGGCGTCGGGATCCTCGTGCTGGCGCTGGGCCTGAGCTCGGCGCGCAGTGCGGGGTTTGTCGATTCCGACACGGTGACGCGCATCGTGCTGGGCGCGACCGGCCTGATGGTCGCGTGGTTCGGCAACATGATGCCCAAGCGCTTTGTGCCGAGCGCCCTCGCGCGCAAGGTCCACCGCGTCGGGGGCTGGTCGCTGGTCGTCAGCGGGCTGATCTATGCCGCAGCCTTCGTGTTCGCGCCGGTTCAGACAGCAGTCTATATTGGCGGCGGTGCTGTGCTGGCGGGCCTTGCGATCACCCTGGGCTATTGCCAGTCGGTGCGGACCAAGGCGCGGGCATAGCCCATAATCCTCCCCTGGCGGGGGAGGATTGGATAGGGGTCACGCCCGGTCCAGCCGACGCCCGAGCGCGACAAAGGCGTAGATCAGCACCGGCACCAGCACGACCGACAGGGTGACCTTGGCCAGCATCTGCCCGGCGAGCAGGTTGGTGATGTCGAACAGCCCGTAAAAGGCGATGAACACGAAGACGAGCGTATCGACGATCTGGCTCAATACGCCCGCGACGGCCGAGCGGAACCACAGGAGCCGCGACCCTTCATTGCCCTTGAGCGCGGCGAAGATGGTCACATTGAGCGTCTGGGAGATGCCATAGGCGATGATCCCGCCGATCCAGATGCGCCAGGTGCTGAACAGGATCAGCTGGATCGCTTTCAGCCCGTCGGCACGCTGCTCGATCATCTCGGTCGACGGGGGCAAGGCGAACACCAGCAGCGACAACAGGAGTGACGCGATCAGCGGAATAAAGCCGAACAGCACCAGCTTGTTGGCGACGGATCGCCCGTGCAATTCGGCCACCGCGCTCGACACCGCGACCAGCAGCAGGAAAGCGAAAATACCCGCCTCCACTGCCAGCGGCCCCAGCGCAACCTGCTTGTTACCCAGCACGCCCGCGATGCAGACCATGCCGCCATAGAAGATCGAAAGGACGAAGAGCGAGCGCGTCAGCGGGGCCGATGTGGTCATTGCGCTGCGTAACGCGGTTTTTGGGGCTGCGCTAGAGATGTCCCGTCACCCCGGCCCCCGAGCCGGGGTCCCGCTTCTTCGACCGGCCAAGGCAGCGGGACCCCGGGTCAAGCCCGGGGAGACGGTGAGTGACATCCTGTTGCCCCCCTAGCGGCGCGCGCGTCACACGCTATGGTGCCACCCCGAACACCGCGCGCAGACGCGGCACGAAGGGGTCCTTTAGTTGAACAATCTTCCGATCGGCATTCTCGGCATCGTCGCGATTCTTGCGATCGCCTTCCTGCTCTCCTCGAACAGGCGCGCGATTCGGCTGCGCGTCGTCGGCCCGGCCTTTGCGTTGCAGGCGGGGATCGCCTTCCTCGTCCTCTACGTCCCCGCCGGTCGCGCTGCGATCGAGGGGATGGCAAAGGGCGTGTCGGCGCTGCTCGGCTATGCGCAGGCGGGGACCGACTTCATCTTCGGCCCGCTCGCCCGGCCTGAAGTCGGCGGGCAGAGCTTCGCGATTGCCGCGCTGCCGGTCATCATCTTCTTCGCCGCGCTGGTCTCGGTGCTCTACCATCTTAAGATCATGCAGTTCCTGGTCCGCTGGATCGGCGGCGCGATCGAAAAGGTGACCGGGGTCAGCAAGGTCGAATCGCTGTGTTCGGCGGCGAACATCTTTGTCGGCCAGAGCGAATCGCCGCTCGTCATCCGCCCCTATCTCGCCAGCCTCACCCCTTCGCAGTTGTTCGCGATCATGTCGGTCGGCATGGCGGGCGTCGCCGGCACGATCCTTGCCGCCTATGCCGCGATGGGAATCAACATCCAGTTCCTGCTCGCCGCCAGCTTCATGGCCGCCCCGGGCGGCCTGCTGATGGCCAAGATCATGATGCCCGACGAGCCCGTGGCGAAGCCGGACGAACTCCCGCTCGAGGACACGCTGATCGACGGTGAGGAGGCGGTGATCCGCGCGGTCGAGAACGAGGTCGACGAGGAACGCGCCGCCAACATCATCATGGCTGCCGCAATGGGCGCGCAGACCGGCGTCAAGATCGCGGTCGCGGTCGGCGCGATGGTGCTCGCCTTCGTCGCCCTTGTCGCGCTCGCCAACGGGCTGCTCGGCGTGGTCGGCGGGCTGTTCGGCTACCCCAACCTGACCTTTCAGGGGGTGATCGGCACCGCGTTCGCGCCGGTGATGTTCCTGGTCGGCATTCCGTGGAATGAGACGGCGGCGGCCGGCGGCCTGTTCGGGACCAAGATGGTGCTCAACGAATTCGTCGCCTTCCTCAACCTCGGTCAGACGCAAGGGTTGAGCGAGCGCAGCACCGCGATCATCACCTTTGCGCTGTGCGGCTTTGCCAATTTCAGCTCGATCGCGATCCAGATGGCCGCGACCGGCAGCCTTGCGCCCAATCAGCGCCCGATGATCGCCAAGCTGGGGATCAAGGCGCTGCTCGCGGGGAGCCTCGCAAACCTGTTGAGCGCCGCGCTGGCGGGGTTGATGCTGCCTTAGCCGAACAGCGTGGGGAGGTTGAGCGCGATCAGCGTCGCGGTGCCAATCGTCGCGACATAGCCGATCAACAGCAGCAACCCGTCGCGCGCGGTCAGGCCCAGTCCAAGCGTCAGGATCGCCGATGCCGGCGCCGCCGCGGCGAAGGGCAGCAGCTCGAGCGGCGGCATTGCGAGCGCTGCCAGCACCGCGCAGACTGCGGCGATGCGCTGCCCGGTCGGTCCCGCAGCCCATGACAAGCGCGGACCGATCAGCGTATCGATCCGCTCAAGCCAGGTGCGTGACGTATCACGGGCTTTTTCGACCTTCTCAACTGCCACCCCACGTCGCCGCAATAGGCGGGGAACCCAGGGGTGCTGCGCACCAAACACTGCCTGCACCGCGACGAGGATCGTCAGCACCGCCATCGTGGTGGGGACCCCCGGGACTCCGCTGATCGGCGGCAGGATCGCGATGAGCGCGAACAGCGCGATGAGCGGGCCGAAGCTTCGATTGCCGAACGCGTCGAGCAGGCTACCGACTGTGACGTCGCCATCCTTTGCGCTGTCGATCGCCTCATCGAGCAAATCCTCGAGCGCACGCTCGCCATTCGATCGAGTTTTGAGTGCCATTTCAGCGCCGTATCGCCACTTTGCGACGCTTGCGCGTCACCGCGTCGGCACCGGCTCCGCGCCCGAGTAATCATAGAAGCCGCGCCCGGTCTTGCGACCGTACCAGCCGGCCTCGACATATTTGATCAGCAGCGGTGCGGGGCGGAATTTGGGGTCGCCGGTGCCTTCGAACAGCACGCGGGTGATTTCGAGGCAGGTGTCGAGCCCGATGAAATCGGCCAGCGTGAACGGCCCCATCGGGTGGTTGAGGCCAAGCTGAATCGCCGCATCGACGTCGGGGATCGTCGCGACGCCCTCACCGACCGCGAAGCACGCTTCGTTGAGGAACGGCATCAGCACGCGATTGACGATGAAGCCCGGCGCGTCATTGGCGTGAACGATCCGCTTGTTCAGCGTCTTGCCGAACGCCTCGACCGCCGCGACCGTCGCGTCGCTGGTGGCGAGGCCGCGGATCAGCTCGATCAGGCCCATCACCGGCACCGGGTTGAAGAAATGCACCCCCATGAAGCGCGCCGGATCGGGCGCCGCCTGCGCCAGCCGGGTGATCGGGATCGACGAGGTATTGCTGGCGAGGATCGCGGTGTCGCTCAGCACCTTGCCGACATTGGCGAAGATGCTGCGCTTGATCTCCTCCCGCTCGGTCGCCGCTTCGATAACCAGATCGCATGGCGCGAAGGCATCGGTGCCGCCAACGCATTCGATATTGGCGAGCGCGGCATCGCGGGCTTCGGCGGTGATCTTTTCCTTCTCGACCGCGCGGGTGAGCTGCTTGGCGATCCCCGCCTTGCCCTTTTCGGCGCGTTCGACATCCATGTCGGACAGCAGCACGCGGTATCCGGCCTGCGCCGAAACCTGGGCGATGCCCGCCCCCATCTGCCCCGCGCCGATCACGCCAACCGTCTTCATGCGACTCTCCATCGAAACCATTGCGGGCCTCCTACCCACTCGGGTCGCGAAGCGCTAGGATGCGCGCCATGCTGATCCTTGCCACGCTCGCGCTAGCCCAGGCCGCTCCGCAACCGGGGCCGATGAAGACCTTTGGCGACTGGGTCGTCGCCTGCGACAATGTGAAGCGTTGCGAGATGACCTCGCTGATGCCCGAGGGTGGTGACTGGTCGGGCTGGCAGATCGCGGTCACGCGCGATGCTGGGCCGGATGGTGGCTGGACGGTCGAGCTAATCGGTGAGGATGCACCCAAGGGCGTGGCCCTGAAGGTCGAGGGTGCGCCCGCTGACGCGATCTGGCGCGGGGACGCACTCACCGGTGCCCCGGCCGCATCGCTGGTCGCAGCGATGGCCAATGGCAAGGCCGCAGTGGTGCATGACGGTGCGGGCAAATCGCTCGGGCGCATCTCCCTCACCGGCTCCTCCGCATCGCTGCGCTTCATCGACGCGGAGCAGGGCAGGGTAGGGACCGTCAGTGCGGCGGTCGCGAAAGGTGTGAAGCCCGCCAGCGCAGTGCCGGCGGCGGCTCCGTTACCGGTGATCGCGTCGATCCGCAGCGCGGGCACCCCGGTGGTTCTGCCGCCTGCGCTGCTCGACCAGCTCTGGACGCAATCGGACTGTGCCGAAAATTATGACGGCGAGTCGCGCCCCGATGTCGAGCGCCATGCGCTGGGCGGCGGCGCGACACTGGTACTGGTGCCGTGCGGGGCCGGGGCGTATAATTTCTCGACCGTCCCCTATGTGGTGAAAGCTGGCAAGGCACAGATCGCGGCGTTTGATTCGACGCCCGGCTGGACCGGAGATGGGCCGCCCATGCTCGTCAATGCCGGGTTTGACGCGAAGGCCGGTGAGCTTGGCAGCTATGCCAAAGGTCGTGGGATCGGCGATTGCGGGAGCGCCGAAACCTATGTCTGGGACGGCACCCGCTTCCGCCTGACCGAGGCGCGCGCGATGGGTGAGTGTCGCGGGTCGACCAACTGGCTGACGGTGTGGCGCGCCCGTGCCGTCGCGAAATAGCAATCAACGCCCGGGCAGCGCAATTTCATATAGTGCGGGCCAGTTCTTCCCGGTGACATAGAGCTTCCCGCTCTTGTCGTCATAGGCGATGCCGTTCAGCACCGCTTCCGGGTCGGTCACCGGCACCGCAGCAACAAGGTCGCGCAGGTCGATCACGCCGGTGATCACGCCGCTCGCCGGGTCGATGCGCACGATCAGATCCTGGTGCCAGATATTCGCCAGAATCTCGCCACGCACATATTCCAGCTCGTTGAGCCGCCGGATCGGGCGACCCTGATAGGTTACGGTCACGCGGCGTTGCTCGGCAAAGGTGACGGGGTCGAGAAAGCGCAGCTCGGGCGTCCCGTCGCTCAGGATCAGGCTCTTGCCGTCCTGCGTCAGGCCCCAGCCTTCGCCGGGATAGCTGAGCGTGCCGATCTGGCGCAGCGTGCGGCGGTCCCAGCGGAATGCCGTGCCGTGCTTCCACGTCAGACTGATGATCGTGTCGCCCCAGCCGGTGCTGCCCTCGCCGAAATACTCACGCGGTAACCGTACCTCGCGCTTGGTGCTGCCAGTGGCGAGATCCACCGCGCGCACCACCGATTCGCCATGCTGGCCGGTACTTTCGAACAATTCGCCATCGGCGAAGAACAGCCCCTGGGTAAAGGCGGTGCGGTCGTGCGGATGGGTGGCGAGGATGCGTGCCGCCTCGACCGGCACCGGAGCCGGGGCGGCAGTCGTCTGGGATGCGACGGGGCCAGAATCAACAGGGGCTGCCGCGGCCAAAATGGCCAGGGCAGCCCCCGCAATGATCCCCCGTCCGGCAAGCCGGATCACGGGAATGGTCCTTACGAGCCGGGCGTGAGGTTCACCGCAGCATATTTGCCGCGACGATCAACCTCCAGCTCGAACTCGAGCCGGTCGCCTTCGTTGAGCGTCGGCATACCGGCGCGCTCGACCGCGCTGATGTGCACGAACGCATCGGGCTGGCCGTCATCTCGCTGAATGAAGCCGAAGCCCTTCATCGCGTTGAAGAACTTGACCGTTCCGGTCGCCTTCTCACCGGTCAGCTGACGCTGCGGGCCGCCTGCGCCGCCAGCACCGCCCGGCGCGCCGCGCTCGGGACGATCACGCGGCGGGCCACGGTCCTCGACCGGCATCGGTTCGCCGTCAATCTTGAGGTCGGTCGCACTGATGCGGCCGCCGCGATCAACCAGGGTGAAGCCCAGCGGCTGACCCTCGGCCAGACCGGTCAGGCCGGCCTGCTCGACCGCGCTGATATGCACGAACACGTCTTCGCCGCCATCATCACGGACGACGAAGCCAAAGCCCTTTTGCGCGTTGAAGAATTTGACCACGCCGGTGCCTTCACCAACGACCTGCGGGGGCATACCGCGACCACCGCCGCCGCCGCCGGCAAAACCGCCGCCGCCACCACCGCCGCCAAAGCCGCCGCCGCCACCGCCGCGGTAGCCACCGCCGCCGCCGCCGCCACCACCGAAGCGGTCGCCGCCGCCGCCAAAGCCGCCGCGATCACCAAAACCGCCGCCGCCGAAGCGGTCACCGCCGCCACCGAAGCTGCTACCACCGCCGAAATCGTCGCCGCCGAAGCCGTCGCGCTTGTCTCTGCCACGTCCGCCGCGCTCGCCGCGGCGCCCTCGATCAAAACTCATTGCCCTGTTCGTCTTCCCGGTTCGCCCATATTCGAATCGAATGGCTGAACCGGACGAAGGCGCAGCTATTCCGGCGTTTGCGACACGCCTATGGAATCAGGACATAGACCAGATCGCGAAGATGCGCGAACGATTTCGTCGCAATTTTGCCACCGGTTCGACGGATACTTGCGCGGCGCGACGACCGACGGCAGAGAGGCACCATGGATATCGCCGCACTGATCGTCGACCCGGCCGCCTGGGCCGCCCTCATCACCCTGATCGTGATGGAGGTGGTGCTCGGCATCGACAACCTCATCTTCATTTCGATCCTGACCAACAAGCTGCCCGAGCATCAGCAGCAAAAGGCGCGGCGAATCGGGATCGGGCTGGCGCTCGTGATGCGCATCCTGCTGCTGTCGATGATCTTCGTGATCGTGTCGCTGACCACGCCGGTGTTCGACCTTGGCATTCAGGGCGCGACTGGCCCGACCGGGGAGCCGAGCTTCGAGACGGCCTTTTCGTGGCGCGACCTGATCCTGATTGCCGGCGGCCTGTTCCTGCTGTGGAAGGCGACGAAGGAAATCCACCACACCATCGACCCTGTGCCCAGCGATCACGATGTGCTCGACAAGAAGCAGGTCGCGACGATGAATTTCGGCTCGGCGATCTTCCAGATCATCATCCTCGACATGGTGTTCTCGGTGGATTCGATCCTGACCGCAGTCGGCATGACCGACGAGATCGTGATCATGTTCGTCGCGGTCCTCGTCACCGTCGCCGTGATGCTGGTCGCCGCCGATCCGCTCGCCAATTTTATCAAGAAGAATCCGACCGTGGTGATGCTGGCGCTCGGCTTCCTGCTGATGATCGGCGCGGTGCTGATCGCCGACGGCTTCGGCGTGCATGTGCCCAAGGGCTATATCTATGCCGCGATGGCCTTCTCGGCCCTTGTGGAAACGCTCAACATGGCGGCGCGTCGGCGCTCCGCAAAGAAAGCGGCGTCTGCCGGCGAGTGATCGGCACGGTTGTTGAGCGTTCCGCGATAAGCGGCTAGGCGCAGGTCATGGCCGTTTATCTGCATGAAGAAGATTTGCCCGCGGGCGTGTTCGCGCCCGGGGCCGATATCGCCGTCGATACCGAGACGATGGGGCTGATTACCCCGCGCGACCGGTTATGTCTGGTCCAGCTGTCCGATGGCGGCCCCGACGAGCATCTGGTCCGCTTCGGCCCCGACAGCGACTATGCGGCACCGAATCTGCGCGCGCTGCTTGCCGATCCGGCGCGCGTGAAACTCTATCATTTCGCGCGCTTCGACCTTGCCGCGCTTCGCCATTATCTGGGGGTCGTTGCGGCACCGGTCTATTGCACCAAGATCGCGTCGCGGCTGGTGCGCACCTACACCGACCGCCACGGGCTCAAGGATCTGGTCCGCGAACTGCTGGGGCAGGAGATCAGCAAGCAGCAACAATCGTCCGACTGGGGCGGCCCCGTGCTAAGCGACGCGCAAAAAGACTATGCCGCGTCCGATGTGCGCTATCTCCACGCGATGCGCGAGGAACTCGACCGCCGCCTAGCGCGCGAGGGGCGGACGGTGCTGGCGCAGGCATGTTTCGACTTCCTGCCGCACCGCGCCGATCTCGATCTCGCCGGCTGGCCGGAGACGGATATCTTCGCGCATGTTTGAGATTCGGCACCGGCCCGCTCCCCCACCCGGCCACCCACAAGGTACACTCAATGGGTGGCCGGGTGGGGGAGCGGGCCGGTGCCGCCCTTCAAACGAGAACGCGCATGTCTGAGATCGCTGTTCAGGAACGCTCGCGGCGCAAGCGCTGGGCGCGGCCTGGCAGCAGTCACGACCGGATCGTCCGGACCCTGCTGACCGTGCTGCCCGCCGGAATCGGCGTGCTCGGCGCATTTCTGGTGATGGCACCCCTGTTCATGGGCGGCGACGTGTCGTTCATGCTCGACAAGAACAAGGTCGATGTCGCGAGCGAACGGCTGCGCATCCAGTCGGCGCGCTATCGCGGGGCGGATGCCAAGGGCCAGCCTTTCGTCCTTCAGGCCGGGTCCGCGGTGCAGAAAAGCTCGGCCGAACCCGTGGTTCAGCTCAACGACCTGACTGCGGGCATCCAGCTGTCCGATGGGCCGGCCCAGTTAAAGGCCGACAAGGGTCGGTATGATATGGAACGCGAACAGGTCGCGGTCGATGGTCCGATTCAGGTGCGCACCGCCGATGGCTATCGCCTCGACACACGCGATTCGACGGTCGATTTGAAGTCGCGCCAGCTGACCGGAACGGGCAATGTCTCGGGCAGTACGCCGCTCGGAAACTTCAGCGGCGACAAGATGACGGCCGACCTCGACAAGCGCACGGTAAAAATAGAAGGCAATGCCCGCTTGCGGATCGATCCCAAGCGCGCAAATAGGTGACATGGTGCACCGCACATCTCGCCCGTTCCTGATTGCCGCTTCGACGGCATTGGCCACCACCGCTCTGCTTGGCGGGGCGGCGCTGGGTCAGTCGGGCCATAATTCGAACGCGCCGATTGATTTCGACGCCCAGAGTATCGAGCTTCAGGACCGCGCCAATCGCGCCATCCTGTCGGGCGGGGTCAAGATCACCCAGGCGAACATGACGCTGACCGCCGCACGCGTGACGGTGAGCTATACCGGGCAGGTGATCGACGGGTCGCCCTCGGTCTCCCGCTTCGATGCCTCGGGCGGCGTTACCGTCACCCGGCCCGATCAGACCGCGCGTGCGCAGTACGGCGTGTACGACATCAACCGCCGCGTCATCACGATGCTCGGCAATGTCTCGCTCACCCAGGGCGGTAACACGGTCAATGGCGGGCGGCTGACCATCGACCTCGACAGCGGGCGCGCGTCGATCGACGGATCCGGGGTCGGCACCACCCGCGCGCCTGACGGCACCGTGATCCGGTCGGGCGGGCGCGTCACCGGGCGCTTCACCGTTCCCGACCGCAACTGATCGCGCGGCGTAACGTCCTGCGATCCTTGCGGGCGGCGGCATCCGTCATACATGCACGAAACTTGCCAAGTGACGAAGCGGCAAGGATTCGATAGACATGCCGCGCCAACGGAAGGGGTAACATGGCCGACGTCGAAACGCTGGAACCGGTAGCCGCCGACACGAGCACCCCGCCCGCATCGGGACTTGCGGTCGTGTCGATCGCCAAATCCTATGACAAGCGCGTCGTGCTGTCGGACGTCTCGCTCTCGGTCGGGCGGGGCGAAGTGGTCGGGCTGCTCGGCCCGAATGGCGCGGGCAAGACGACCTGCTTCTATTCGGTGATGGGGCTGGTGAAGCCCGATGCCGGGCGCATCATGCTCGACGGCAACGACATCACGCCGCTGCCCATGTACCGCCGCGCGATCCTGGGCCTTGGCTATCTGCCGCAGGAAACCTCGATCTTCCGCGGACTGAGTGTGGCGAAGAACATCTCGGCGGTGCTCGAACTGTCGGAACCGGACAAGACGGCACGTGAGGCGCGCCTCGAAAAGCTGCTCGACGAATTCGGCCTGACCCGGCTGCGCGACGCACCGGCGATGGCGCTGTCGGGCGGTGAGCGCCGCCGCGCAGAGATTGCCCGTGCGCTCGCCGCCGACCCCTCGATCATGCTGCTCGACGAGCCGTTTGCGGGGATCGACCCGCTCTCGATCGCCGACATCCGCGATCTGGTGAAGGAACTCAAGACGCGCAACATCGGCGTGCTGATCACCGATCATAATGTCCGCGAGACGCTCGACATCGTCGACCGCGCGTCGATCATCTATGACGGTCGCGTGCTGTTCGCCGGATCGCCGGAGGATCTAGTCGCCGACGCCAATGTGCGCCGCCTGTACCTCGGTGAGGGCTTCTCGCTGTGACTTTGGATTGCGGCACCGGCCCGCTCCCCCACCCGGCCACCCACAAGGTACATTCACTGGGTGGCCGGGTGGGGGAGCGGGCTGGTGCCGCTCACCTGAACTAAATGTCGCTCGCCCCGCGCCTCGATCTGCGCCAGTCGCAATCGCTGGTGATGACGCCGCAGTTGCAGCAGGCGATCAAGCTGCTCGCGCTGTCCAATCTCGAAATCGAGACCTTCATCGCGGAGGAGATCGAGAAGAACCCGCTGCTCGAAACCGGGCGTAGCGAGGAGGAGCGCAGCGAGGCTGCCGAGCCCGCCGACCCCTTTGACCCGATTATCGAGCGCGACGGCCCGGCGGATTCGAGCGAGTTGCTGTCGTCGGGCGACGCGACCGGGGAGGCGGCGCTCGACGTCGATCTGACCGCGGAGACCTTCCACCATGACAGCGCCGCCGATTCGGTCGGCGGCCTCGACGGTGGCCTGGGCATGAGCGGCGCGGGCAGCGGCGGGGCAGGCGGCGAGGATGGTACCGATTTCGACAGCTTCTCCTCCCCCGACCTCAGCCTTGCCGACCATCTGACGGCGCAGGTCGGCGCGGTGATCGACGGCGCGGACCTGTTCATCGCCCTGCATCTGATCGACCAGATCGACGAGTGCGGCTACCTCACCGCCTCGCTGCTCGACATCGCCACCCGGCTCGGCGTCCCGCTCGCGCGGGTGGAGGCGGTGCTGGCGGTGATCCAGACGCTCGACCCGACCGGCGTCGGCGCACGCGACCTTGCCGAATGCCTCGCGCTGCAGGCGAAGGAGGCGGACCGCTACGACCCGTGCATGGCGGCGCTGATCGCGAATCTCGACCTGCTCGCGCGCGGCGAGCTGGCGCGCTTGAAGCGTATCTGCGGCGTGGATGACGAGGATCTGGCGGACATGATTCGCGAACTGCGCAGCTATGATCCCAAGCCCGGCTGCCGCTATGGCGGGGAGCCGGTGCCCGCCGTCACGCCCGACATCTTCGTCGCGCAACGCGGTTCAGTCTGGGCGGTCGAGCTCAACAGCGCGACGCTGCCCCGCGTGCTGGTCAACCGCGCCTATTATACCGAGGTGTCGGCGGGGCCGCAGGACAAGTCGAGCAAGGCGTGGCTCAGCGACATGCTCGCCAGCGCCAACTGGCTGGTCAAGGCGCTCGACCAGCGCCAGCGCACGATCATCAAGGTGGCGAGCGAGATTGTGAAGCAGCAGGAAGCGTTCTTCCGTAACGGCGTCAGCCATTTGAAGCCGCTGACGCTGCGCCAGATCGCCGACGCGATCGAGATGCACGAATCGACCGTCAGCCGCGTGACGAGCAACAAGTACCTGTCCTGCGCGCGCGGGCTGTTCGAGCTGAAATATTTCTTCACCAGCGCGATCCAGTCATCGGAAGGCGGCGACGCGGTTTCGGCGGAGGCAGTCAAGAGCGCGATCCGCGCGCTGATCCAGGCCGAGGATCCGAAGAAGATCCTGTCCGACGACACGCTGGTCGAGATGCTGAACGCCAAGGGCTTCGACATTGCCCGCCGCACCGTCGCCAAATATCGCGAGGCAATGGGCATCGGCAGCTCGGTCCAGCGGCGGAGGCAGAAGGCGCTGGAGGGGGCTTAGCCAATCTCCCCTCCCTGAAAGGGAGGGGCAGGGGGTGGGTGCGCGCGTCTGCGCGCTCCAAAAACTCTTGACCGACGGGCGGAAAAGCGACGGTCGAGGCATCGAGCCTCGCCCCCCGCTAAACCCACCCCTGACCCCTCCCTTTCAGGGAGGGGGTTAAGAGCCACTCCGCCCGGCCTCCCGCGCAATCGCCCTCAGCTCCCGATCGAACAGTCGCGCCGCCAGCAGTGCCGTCGCCGCCGAACGCGCGAAAAAATCCTTCGGGATCGCGTCGAAATCATCGCCCGGCTGGTGGTACTCGGGATAATCCTCGACCCCCAGATAGGCAAAGGGGATGCCCTTGCGGTGGAATGCATAATGGTCCGATCCTGCGGTCCAATCGTCGCTCCCCTTCCAGGGCGGGCCGTCATGGCCGATCTTCAGCGTGACCGGCGCGGAGCCTGCCAGACGCTCGAACCGCGCGCGCAGAAACGGATAGTGATGCGCTCCGGCCACCCACAATTCGCCCGTGTCGCTGCGGCTCATCATGTCGAGGTTGAGGTTCAGCGCGATCCGCCCCAGCGGCACCGGCGGCTTCTCGACGAATGCGTGCGCGCCATACATGCCCTGCTCCTCGGCATCCCATAAAGCGAAGATCACGTCATGCACGGGCCGTTCGCGCGTGAAATCGGCTGCGATCGCCAGCAAGGTCGCGACCCCCGACGCATTGTCGTCCGCACCGTTCAGCACCTGGCCGTGCCGCGTGCCGAAATGGTCGTAATGCGCGCCGATCACCAGCACCCGGTCGCTGCTCCCGGTGCCGCGAATCCGCCCGACCAGATTGACGCCGTTAAGCGTCTGGTCGCGATGCCGCGCGGCAAAGGGCTGTTCGTAGCGATCCCCGAACGGCTCGATCCCGATTCCCTGCATCCGCCCGATCAAATAGGCGCGCGCCCTGGCCGAGCCCGGTGTGCCGACCAGCCGGCCGGCCATGTCGTCGGCGGCGAGGATGCGGACATCCTCGAACAATTGCTCCGGCGATGCGGCGGCGGGGGTGAGCAGGGTGGCAGCGAGCGCAAGCGAGCGAAGAAGCATCACCGTTGCTTCGCCGCCAACCGCCTGTCCGGCAAGTGAAAAGCGGAGCAGCGCGATATCGCAACATTTCCCCTGTTGCAGTCTGCCGCTTGCGCCGCCAAGCACGGGCCATGACCAGCATCGGCATCTACGGCAGCCTTGGCCGCATGGGCATTGCGATCCGCGACATCCTGGCAGTGCAGGGCGTGCGCCTGGCGGGAGGAGCGGATGCGGGTGACGATCCAGCCGAACTTGCGCGGGCGGCGGACGCACTGGTCGATTTCTCTACTCCTACGGCGCTTGCCGCGCATCTCGCTGCTGCGCGCGATGCGGGAACGCCGATCGTGATCGGCACCACCGGCCTCAGCCCCGCCGACCACGCCGCAATCGACGAAGCCGCGCGCGACATTGCGGTGCTCCAGACCGGCAACACCGCGCTCGGCGTCGTGCTCCTGACGCGACTGGTGCGCGAGGCTGCGGCGCGGCTTGGCCCCGAGTGGGATATCGAGATTGTCGAGGCGCATCACCGGCACAAGCTCGACGCGCCGTCGGGCACCGCATTGATGCTGGGCGAAGCCGCCGCCGCCGGACGCGGCGTCGCGCTGGGCGAGGTCCGCGTCGCCGACCGTGCCGGTCTGTCGGGCGCGCGCGCGGAGGGGACGATCGGCTTTGCCTCGCTGCGCGGGGGCAGCATCGTCGGCGATCACCGCGTGATGCTGGCGACCGAGGGCGAGCGGATCGAACTGGCGCATTATGCCCAGGACCGCGCGATCTTCGCGCGCGGCGCGGTGCGCGCGGCCTTGTGGCTCGCGGGCCAGCCCGCCGGGCGCTACACGATGGATGCGGTGCTCGGGCTTTGAAGAAGGCTGACGTTTTCGCCTTTTTCGAGCGGCTGGCCGCTGCCAATCCGCACCCCGAGACCGAACTCGAATCGGTCAACGATTACACCCTGCTCGTCGCCGTCGTGCTGTCGGCGCAGGCGACCGATGCCGGGGTGAACAAGGCAACCCGGCGCCTGTTCGCAGAGGTCGATACCCCCGAAAAGATGGTCGCGCTGGGCGAGGACGGCCTCAAGCAGCACATCAAGACCATCGGCCTGTTCAACAGCAAGGCGAAGAACGTCATCGCTCTCAGCGAAGCATTGATCGCGCAGCATGGCAGCCAGGTTCCGGAGGATCGCGACGCGCTTGAACGCCTTCCCGGTGTCGGGCGCAAGACCGCCAATGTGGTGATGAACGTCGCCTTTGGCCACGAAACCTTCGCGGTCGACACGCACTTGTTCCGCCTCGGCAACCGCACCGGCCTTGCGCGCGGCAAGACCCCGCTGGCGGTCGAGAAGAAGCTGGAAAAGGGCGTGCCGCAGCCCTTTCGCCTCCACGCGCACCACTGGCTGATCCTGCACGGCCGCTACATCTGCAAGGCGCGCACCCCCGAATGCTGGCGCTGTCCGGTAGCGGACCTGTGCGCGTTCAAGCCCAAGACGCCCGCGCCGAAACGCACCACCGTTTAGGTTGACGGGCTTAGGGTTTGGCCGCCTGGGCCAATTGCCAGTTCGCATCGACATTGCCGAGGAACACGACGCGTCGGTCGCTCAGCACCGTCTTTGCGCGCGCGTCATAGTCGGTCGATTGTCCGACATCGGCGAGGAGGTAGCGCACCGCGTCGCGCCAATAGGTGCGCTGCTCCGCCGCATCGCCGCGACACTGGCGCAGGTGCAACGCCAGATTGATGTCCCCGATCACCCGGTTTGGTGACACGACGCCCGCCTCCCTGGCCCAGATCGCCCGCGCTTCGCGCGCCGCGTCCAGCCCGTCGCACACCCCCATCGCCTTGCGATACTGCGCCCAGCGATTGAGCGCCGTCGCCAGATCGGACGACCCGGCGGGAAAGCGTGCTTTCGACAGCTGCAACGCCAGTTCCTGGAACGGCTTGGCCTGTTCCAGACGGCCCAGTTGAACCAGCGTGACAGCGACATTGCCGACCGACACGATCAGCAAATCGTCACGCGCCAGCGTAGCCTCGTCCTTGCCCTGTCCCAGCCGCAGGGTCGTCGCCTCGATATGCGCGGCAAGCGCATCCTCGCGCCGACCGCGCTTGTCGAGGATATAGCCCAGCGTGCTGAGCGCGCGCGCGATCAGCGGGTCGTCCGCGCGCAGCGTCGCCTTGCGGATCGCGAGCACCCGGCGCGACATGACCTCCGCGTCGGCCAGTCGTCCGATTTCGGCGAGTGACACGGCGTAGTTCTGCAGCACATCGGACAGGTCGTTCTGCTCGCCGCTGCTCAACATTGCCATTTCGTCGATTGGCTTGGCCATGATCTGCACCGCGTCGAGCGCACGGCCGCGCCGCAACAGCACGGTGGCCAGCGCCGAGTACAGCCGAACGCGCGCCTTGATCGCCGCATTCGATGTTCCGTCGGCACGGCCGATGGCAGCGCGCAGTCCGGATTCCGCCGCATCGAGATCGCCCAGATCGCGGTCATAGATCGCGATGTCACCCATGATATCCAGCGTGGTGTCGCCGCGTTCGCCCTCAACCTCGATCGCCAGTGCAAACGCTTCGATCGCCACCGTGCGTGCCTCCGACAATCGGCGCTGTTCGAACAGGCACAGCGAAAGCATGTCGAGCGTCGCCAGCCTGGCCGCGCGCCGCCCCGCGCGACCGCGCGCGTCGAGCGCAGCGGACTCGCGAAGGCGCGCTTCGGCGTCGGTGTAGCGCGTCAGGTTCAGCAGATTCTGGCCTTCGCGCCACAATGCGTCAGCGAGCTTCTCCGGGTCGCCGATGCGGCGCGCAACTGCCGTCCGCTCGATCGCAAATGGCAAGGCGTCGTCATATCGTTTGAGCAGCCGCAGCGTCAGCTGTAGGTCGGACAGCGCTTCCGCCAGCGCAGGGTCGTCCACGGGCGTCGCCGCACGCCGTGCCGCCAGAACGGTTCGATAGAGCGCTTCCGCTGCAGCATAATCGCCGGCAACGAACTGGCGGTCGGCGGCTTTGCTCCGCAAATCGGCGAGCTCGCGGTCCAGCGGTGGCAGGACCAGTTCGGCATATTGCAGCGCGACCGCCAACAGCTTGTCGTAATTGGGCGCATCGCCTGCCGCATCGGCAATGCGGATCATGAACATCACGATGTCGAGGCAGCTGTCTCCCGGTTCGGGCGCCGCCATGCATTGTTCGAACACCGGGAGGATCACCGCTCCGGCCCCGGCGAAATCGCGAGCTGCCAGCCTGGCTTCGGCAGCATCAGGCACCGGTGCGCGCTCAGCCGCGAGCGCGCCGGTCGATATCAGAAGCGGGGCCAGAAACAGAAGGATGCGCATCCGGTCCGAACATAGCGACAGCGCGGTCGCGCGCATCTGACAATCATAGTCTGCGCATATAGTGTAGGGTAAGATGGCGCACCCGACAGGATTCGAACCTGTGGCCTCTGCCTTCGGAGGGCAGCGCTCTATCCAGCTGAGCTACGGGTGCAGTAGTGGTCCCCCTAGCTTGCCGAGTATCACGCGGTCAACGCAAACCCGATCGACCGCCTGCCTGAAATCGCGACAACCCGTTCAGCCAGCCGCCGGACCGCAGCGTCGCGCGGTCCGGCGGGGGCGTTACCCCTTGCGGCTGCTCTCGAACAGGAACCATGCGCGTTCCTCGGCCTGGTCGGTCCAGTCGTCGAGCACGCCGCTGGTTGCATTGTCCTTGGCGTCGTCGACGATCTGCTTCGCCTCGCGCAGCTTCTCGACGAGCTTCAGATTGTCCTCGCGCAACTCGTTCAGCATGTCGGCCGCGCTGACGAATTCGGCGTCGTTATCCTCGATCGTCTGGCGGCGGGCGATATCGCCGATCGAACGCAGCGTGGTGTTGCCGGTCTTGCGCACCCGCTCCGCGATCACATCAGTGGTCGCCAGAATCTGCGCCGCCTGATCGTCGAGCATCAGGTGATAGTCGCGAAAATGCGGGCCGGAGACGTGCCAGTGGAAATTCTTGGTCTTGAGGTACAGCGCAAAGCTGTCCGCCAAAATGCCGTTCAGCGCCTCCGCCACGCTCTTGGTGTCGTTGCGGGCGAGATCGGTCGGGGTTTTCAGGGCGGCGTCGGTATCGGCCATGGTTGTGTCCCTCAATATTGGGTCGAGTCGGATATGAAACGACTCTTACCCATTTGGGGTCCGTAACCGCTGATGCAATTGCCCAATGAGGGTGATTGACAGGCTAAATGAGTCGTAGCGCCAACGATCCGATGATCACTCCGGCGAGCAGGCAGAGCAGCCCGAAGGCGATGCGGAAGCCGCGGATCGGCAGTTGTCGCCACGCAAGTTCGCCCATCAGCGCTGCGACAAGGTTGACGACGAAGATCGCCGCACACGCCCCGCCCAGCGCGAACCACGGCGTCTGCGCGCGCACCCCGAAGGCGAGCGTGAAGAATTGTGTCGTATCGCCGAGCGCGAGGATGAAGATGCCGAGCAGTGGCGTCAGGAATGCGCCCAGCCGCCAGCGTTCGAGCCGATCCGGAGCCTTGAGTCGCCACAACGCGCCCATCGCGGCGAAGACCAGTGCGAGCGCGAGCAGCAATTGCTTGGCATTGGGGGTGAGCAGCGGGGCGATCAGCAGTGCGCCGGACGCGGCGATGGCGTTGCCCGCAGCGTGCGCGAGCAGGGCAGCGAGCGCGACGGTGAACGGGCGGCCATAGCGGTCGGCCAGGATCGCGACGAGCCAGGGCGAACGATCCCCGGCCTGGGTCAGCAATGCGGCGATGAACGCTGGGACCACCGCCTCCATAGCTGAATGACTTAGCTGGCGAGGCGGATCGAGCAAGCCGCCGCAAACGCCGCATCGGCACGCGAATCGGTGCGGCCACACGCCACCGCGTCACGCAGCAGCGCCAGACCATCGGCGATCATCGGCCCACGCTGCCCCATCGCCAGCGCCGATTCGATCGCATGGACGATGCAAACGGCGGGGGTCAGGCCATTGGCCATCGCGATTTTGCGGATCGCGTCGAGATCGGCGGCCAGGTCGGAGGTCGCGGCCCGCGATGCGCGGGTACCAATCGAATCGATTCGCTGGTGCAGCTCATTGGTCAGCACCCAGTTCCGCCCGTCCGTCATGTTCGGCTCCCGTCTCGCTCACTCCATGCCGCGAGCGTGCTACAACATGGTTAACAGGCGTTTAAGTTCAGCTGCGCTGGTTTTGCGGTACCGCCCTCCGCAGCGGTTTCAGCCAGTCTGAAACAATCTCAAGAACGACCCCGCGCTTGACATTGGCGCGGCAAGGCGTCATGCGCCCCCTCCTGATAGCGGCCTGCCAGCGCGCGGCCGCTTTATTCGTTTTTTTTGATTTTTGCAGGACCAGGGCGATGGCCAAGCCGACTACCGTCAAGATCAAGCTCGTCAGCACCGCTGACACCGGCTTTTTCTATGTGACCAAGAAGAACCCGCGCAACCAGACCGAGAAGCTGAGCTTCCGGAAGTACGATCCCGTCGTGCGCAAGCATGTCGAGTTCAAGGAAGCGAAGATCAAGTGATGCTGGCGGCGGCGTAAGCCGCCGTGCGTTGCTCCGGGCGTGACCCGGATAAGGGCCGCGGACGATTCGTCCAGCGGCCTTTCGCGTTTTTGCTTTGGATGTACGGCACCAGCCCGCTCCCCCACCCGGCCACCCATTTCAGAATATCCTGCCGATGGGTGGCCGGGTGGGGGATCGGGCTGGTGCCGCTCTACCTCAAAGAAGCGCCTGCACCTCTTCCACAAACCGCATCACCGAAATCGGCTTGGTCACATACGCATTCGCCCCCGCAGCACGGATCCGCGCCTCATCCTCGTGCCCCGCATAGGCGGTGACTGCCATCACCGGGATTGACTTGAGCACCGGGTCGCCGCGCATCCGGCCGATGATGTCGATGCCAGAGATGTGCGGCAACTGGATGTCCATGATGACGAGATCGGGGGCAAAGGCACGCGCGGTCGCCACCGCCTCACGCCCGTCGCGGACCGGCGCGGTCTCGAACCCGTGCGCGCGCAGCAGGTCGCAGAAAAGTTTGAGATTGAGTTCGTTGTCCTCGACAACCAGCACCCTTTTTGCCACGCGATCCCTTCAACGAACGATTGGCCAACGAACGATTGGGCGAAGCACTAGGCGATGCGCGGCGCGGTGACAAATGAGGACGCGGGAACGCTGGCGCTGGGCGCGCTGGCCTGGGCGCTGTCCGATGCGGCGCGGGCGCAGCGGCTGCTCGACCTGACCGGCCTGTCGCCGCACGACCTGCGGTCGCGGGCGGGCGACGCCGACGTGCTCGCCGCCGTGCTGGGGTTTCTTGAGGCGCATGAGCCCGATCTGATCGCCTGTGCCGAGGCGACCGGGACCACCCCCGCCGCGCTCGTCGCCGCCCGTCATGCGCTGGAGACCCAATGAAACCCCTGCTGATCTGTGACTGTGACGAGGTGCTGCTGCACATGGTGCGGCATTTCGGGGTGTGGCTCGACGAGGCGCACGATATCGAGTTCGACCTGTCGAGCCATGACTGGGCGACCGCGATGAAGCCGCGCGATGGCAGCACGCTGACGCCCGAGGCGATGTGGGGCTATCTCGACGGCTTCTTTCCGGCGGAAATGGACCGCCAGACGCTCGTCCCGCACGCGCGCGAATCGCTGGAGGTACTGTCCGAACAGGCCGACATCGTCATCCTCACCAATTTGCGCGATCATTGCCGCGAGCATCGCATCGCCCAGCTCGACACCCACGGCATCGTCCACCGCGTCGAGTGCAATCAGGGCGGGAAGGGGCGTCCAGTGGCGCAGCTGGTCGAGGAACATGGCGCCAGCGTCGCGGTGTTCGTCGACGATCTCGCCACGCACCATGAATCGGTCGCGCGCGAAGCCCCGCACGTGTTCCGCCTGCACATGGTGTCCGAACCCCGGCTCGCCCCGCACGTCCCGGTCGCGCCGCACGCGCACGCCCGGATCGACGACTGGCGTGAGGCGCAGCGCTGGATTTCCGCGCGCTTCGCCGATGGCACGCCCGCACCCCGATTATAACCCCAGGGAGATATTCCATGACCGACGTCCATGCCCGCCTTGCCGAACTCGGCCTTGAGCTGCCCGAAGCTGCCGCGCCGGTCGCGGCCTATGTCCCCACCGTCACCGCCGGTGGGCTGATGCACATCTCGGGACAGCTGCCGTTCAAGGACGGCGTGGTGATGACCGGTCGCCTTGGTGAGGATCGCGACCTGGCCTATGGTCAGGAAGCGGCCGAGCGTTGCGGCCTGATGATCGTCGCGCAGATCGAAAAGGCGCTGGGCGGGTTCGACCGGGTCGAGCGGATCGTCAAGCTTGGCGTGTTCGTCAATTCCGACCCCGGCTTCACGCAGCAGCCCCAGGTCGCCAATGGCGCGTCGGAGCTGATGGAAAAGCTGTTCGGCGAAGCGGGGCGTCACGCCCGTGCGGCGGTCGGCGTGGCGGTGCTCCCGCGCGGTGCGGCGGTCGAGATCGACGCAATTGTGGCCGTGAAGTAAGGTCACAAAAGCTACAATTCTGTTGCACCGCCGCAACAGCGGCGGCGCAATTGCGTTGACCAGGCGAAATGGAATTGTGCAGCGCAACGAATTGCTGCAACTTTCCCGCAGTGGAAGGCAATAGCCGCGCCGGGACAAAGGTTCTGAGCCATGCGGCAGCCCTTTCACTGCAGGATGGGACCGAAATCGCACCAAGACGAAAGGGATCCCATGCGTTTCACCAAGTCCATCGCCGGCGCGCTGCTGCTCGCCGCCACCGCAACCCCCGCGTTCGCGCAGGACGAGACCGAGGCGCCTGACGCCTTCACCATCACCGGTTCGGCGACCGTCGTCAGCGACTATCGCTTCCGCGGCTTCAGCCAGACCAACGAAGAAGCGACGATCCAGGGCGGCTTCACCGTCGCGCACGAAAGCGGCGTGTATGTTGGCACCTGGGGTTCGGGCATCGGCTTTGGCAACGGCAGCGAGATCGACGTGTTCGCGGGCTTCGCCAAGGAAGTAACCTCGGGCTTGACCGCCGATATCGGCGTGACCGCCTACCTCTATCCGGGCCTTGCCGACAGCACGGTCATCGAGCCCTATTTCGCGCTGACCGGCACCGTTGGTCCGGCGACGATCAAGGGCATGGTCGCCTGGGCTCCCGACGGGCAGGATTTCCTTGGCAACGCTGGCGCGGTCTACACTTCGGCCACCGTCACGGTTGCCATTCCGGAAACGCCCTTCAAGGTGAAGGGCAGCCTCGGCCATGCCTGGAGCGACAGCTTCCTCGGCGGCTATGACGGCGACAGCAAGGTGCTCGACTATTCGATCGGTGCTGAAGCCAGCTGGAAGGCGCTGACCTTCGGCATTTCCTATGTGAACACCGACGAAGACGCTCCGTTCAAGGAAGCGTTCGGTGCGGATGGCGCGGTGTTGTTCACGCTCGGCGCAGCCTTCTAAGTCAGTCGACCGCAGACAAAGCGAAGGGCCGCAGAACGATGGTTCCGCGGCCCTTTTACTTTCTTAGCCCCTCCCGCTTTCGCGGGAGGGGTTGGGGAGGGTCTTCTTCTTTTGCCTCGTGGTCTCGAACGACAGAAGAAGAAGACCCTCACCCAACCCTCTCCCGCAAGCGGGAGAGGGCTCTAAAACCCTCAGTTCTGCGGCGTCGGCGAAGCAGCCGGGGCCGGAACACCGCCCGCCTGGGTCTGCGCATCGCGACCATCGCCCTGCGGTGCGGCAACGATGTCGCGGGTCGTGCTGCCCTTATCGACGATGTTGGTGTCGGGGCTGCCGACGCCCGAACGGATGCCGGCATCGGCACCGGAGCGCGCGCCGGCAGCATCAATCGCGGCACGCTCGCTCGCGCTGCGCGGGGCGCTGCCGCCGAACAGCGCATCGAGCGCCTGCTGCGCGGGGCCGCCGGCATCCTGCGGACGCGGCGCGCCGGGCTGGGGCGGGCGCATCGCAAAGTCGGGCGGGATCACCAGCGGTGCCTGGCGCGCCACGGCGAATTCGTCGGGCCGCTTGCGGTCGCCCAACAGGGTGCTGCCGCAGCTGGCGAGCAGGGTTGCCGCGCCGCATACAGCGACAACAAGCACGGACTTACGCATTGGCATTCTCCACAGGGGCGCCGGTGTCATCGGCCTTGGGTTTTTCACGCACGAACAGCGCCCGGATGAGCAGGATCAGAACGCCGATGGTAATCGCAGCATCGGCGACGTTAAAGACCAAAAAAGGGCGCCATTCGCCAAAGTGCAGATCGGCATAGTCGACGACATAGCCAAAGCGCACGCGATCGACGATATTGCCGAGCGCGCCGCCCAGCACCAGCGCGAGCGCGAAGAGGTCCTGGCGGTTCTGCTCCTTCAGCATCCACCAGCCCACGCCGCCCGCGATTCCTGCGGTCAGCGCCACCAGCGCCCACCGCATCGTATCGGTCTCCGCCGCCAGCAGGCCCAGCGACACGCCGATATTGGCGACGAAGCGGATGTCGAAAAAGGACACGACTTCCAGCGCCTTGCCCGGCGCGTCGATGCCCAGCCCCTCAACCACCCATGCCTTCATCGCCTGATCGGCGACAAAGATCAGAAAGGCGAGGGCGAAGCCGATCGTGCGGTTACGGTTCATGGACCCCATGTCTTTTCAGGAAACGACTGAGTCGCAGCGGTGGCACAGCATGCCATCGGCTTCAACCTCCGGAAGCAGACGCCAGCACCGGCCGCACTTCTTGTGCTTGGTCCGCGTGACCGCGACCGCCTCGTCCGACCCGTGATGCACGTCGGCGACGATGAACACCTCGGCCAGCTCCGCCGCCGGGCGCAGCAGGTTCGGCACCGTCACTTCGGCCTCCAGGCTCGAGCGAATCACCTTCTCGCGTCGTAGCGGCTCGATCGCCTCGGTCACCGCCACACGCTGGCGCCGGATATCCTCCCACTCGGTCGAAACCGCGTCATCGCCGGGCAGCGGCGGCAGTTCGGGCCATTCGAGGAAATGGACCGATCCGTCCTGCGACGGGAAGCGCGCCTGCCACACTTCCTCGGCGGTGAACGCCAGGATCGGCGCGGCATAGCGCACCAGCGCGTGGAACAGCACGTCCAGCACCGTGCGATAGGCCCGCCGCTTCGCGCTGTCCGCCGCGTCGCAATAGAGGCAATCCTTGCGGATATCGAAGAAGAAGGCCGACAGGTCCTCGTTCATGAAGTCCGACAGCGCGCGGGCGTAGCGGTTGAACTCATACGCCTCCGCCGCCGCCTTCAGCTCGACATCGAGCATCCCCAGCTTGTGGAGCACATACAGCTCCAGCTCCGGCATCTTTTCGACGCGGACCTTCTCGGCATCGCTGAACCCGTCCAGCGCGCCGAGCAGATAGCGGAAGGTGTTGCGGATCTTGCGATATGCGTCGCCCGTGCCCGCCAGCACCTCCTTGCCGATCCGCACATCCTCGAAATAATCGGTCTGCGCGACCCACAGCCGCAGGATGTCCGCGCCGCTTTCGCCGATGATCTTGAGCGGATCGACGACATTGCCGAGGCTCTTGGACATTTTGCGCCCCTGCCCGTCGAGCGCAAAGCCATGCGTCAGCACCGCGTCATAGGGCGCCCGCCCGCGCGTCCCCGCGCTCTCCAGCAGCGACGACTGGAACCAGCCGCGATGCTGGTCCGACCCTTCGAGATACAGGTTGGCGCGCACGCCCTCGCCATAGCGCTGCTCGATCACGAAGCTGTGCGTCGAACCACTGTCGAACCACACGTCGAGGATGTCGTTGACCACCTCATAATCGGCCAGATCGTAATCCGGCCCGAGCAACGCCTGATGATCCGCCCCGAACCACGCATCCGCGCCCCCGGCACGGAAGGCGTCGAGGATTCGGGCGTTGACGCCTTCGTCGCGCAGATAGTCGCCGCTCTGGCGATGGACATAAAGCGGGATCGGCACGCCCCAGGCGCGCTGGCGCGAAATCACCCAGTCCGGCCGCCCCTCGACCATCGCATGGATGCGGTTGCGGCTCTTCTCCGGCACCCAGCGGGTGCGCTCGATCGCGTCGAGCGCAAGGCCGCGCAGGGTGGGGTTGTTGCCATGTGCAGGATTTACGATCGGGCCGAATCCGGCGTCCGCGGCAAAACCGGGCAGTTCTGCGGCCACGTCCCTACCCGTCACCCCAGCGAAAGCTGGGGTCTCATGCGGCTCCTGTCCCGCGCCCTCGCCAGAGGCCCCAGCTTTCGCTGGGGCGACGGAGGAGCGGCTGCCATCCATCGGAATGAACCACTGCGGCGTACAGCGGAAGATGATCTTCGCCTTGGACCGCCAGCTATGCGGATAGCTGTGCGCGAAATCGTCCGACGCGGCGAGCAGCGCCCCGGCGGCGCGCAGGTCGGTGCAGATCGGGCCGTCGGCTGCGACGAACTTCTTGTTGATCACCGATCCCTGACCGCCCAGCCACAGCCAGTCGGCGCGGTACATCCCCGCATCATCGACCGCGAACACCGGATCGATGCCATGCGCCTTGCACAGCAGGAAATCGTCCTCACCATGATCGGGTGCCATATGGACGAGGCCGGTACCGGCATCGGTGGTGACGAAATCGCCCGGCAGGAACGGGCGCGGCCTGGCGAAGAACCCGCCGAGATGGTGCATCGGGTGGCGGGCGGTGGCGCCGGCGAGTTGTGTGCCCTTAAACACCGGCTCGGTCTCAAGCGCTAAACGGGGAATGTCGTACCGATGTTCTTTCAGCACGCGATTCAGGAAAGCGCCAACCAAGGCTTCAGCGATCAGGAACTTTTTGCCTTGAAGCGAGGCTGGGACGACCTCGCCGTCAACGCTCCTGAACGCGCCCAAAACATACTCAACCTCCGGCCCATAGGCCAAAGCCTGGTTCACCGGGATCGTCCACGGCGTGGTCGTCCAGATTACCGCGTAGGCACCCTCGAGTTCAGGAGCATTCGGAGCCTTATCGATCTGAAAAGCAACGTCGATCTGCGTCGACACCACATCCTCATACTCAACCTCCGCCTCGGCCAGCGCGGTCTTTTCGACCGGGGACCACATGACCGGCTTGGCCCCGCGATACAGCTGGCCGCTCTCGGCGAACTTCAGCAATTCGCCCGCGATCGTCGCCTCGGCGTCGAACTTCATGGTGAGATAGGGATCGTCCCAATCGCCCATCACGCCCAGCCGCTCGAACTGCCCGCGCTGCACCGCGACCCATTTCTCGGCATAGGCGCGGCATTCGGCGCGGAACTCCGCCGCCGGCACCTCGTCCTTGTTCAGCTTCTTGGCGCGATAGGCTTCCTCGATCTTCCACTCGATCGGCAGGCCGTGACAATCCCAGCCAGGAACATAGGGCGCGTCCTTGCCCATCAGGCTTTGCGATCGGACGATGATGTCCTTGAGGATCTTGTTCATCGCATGGCCCATATGAATGTCGCCATTCGCATAGGGCGGGCCGTCATGCAGGATGAAGCGCTCGCGCCCCGCGCGCTGTTCGCGGAGGCGGTGATACAGGCCAAGCTTGGCCCAGCGCGCCAGGATCTCCGGTTCCTTGGCGGCAAGCCCCGCCTTCATCGGAAAGTCGGTCTTCGGCAGGAAGACGGTGTCGCGCCAGTCGCGCTGCGTGTCGTTGGTGTCGGTCATGGGTCTGCGCCGATTAGAGGAAAGCGGGGACTGCGGGAAGCTCTCTAAAGCCCCTCCTCTTTAGAGGAGGGGTTTGGGTGGAGGAGTCTTGGCTGAAGTCATCGCCCCGACGCACTGCCCCACCCCAACCCCTCCCCTGAAGGGGAGGGGCTAGGTAATTCGCAGCGCGGCCTTCGCATCCTCGCAATCGCGCGCAATCTGCGCCTTCAGCGCGTCGAGGCCGTCATATTTCGCCTCGTCACGCAGAAAGTCGATCAGCTGCACCTCGACCATCTGTCCGTACAGGTCGCCCGAAAAGTCGAAGAAATAGGGTTCGAGCAGCTCCTCGGGCGGATCGATCGTCGGCCGGATACCGAGATTGGCGACCCCGTCGACCACGCGACCATCCGCCAGCCGCCCGCGCACCGCATAGATGCCGTACCGCGGCCGCAGATAGGCGCCGAGCCGGATATTGGCGGTCGGGTAGCCCAGCTCGCGGCCCAGCTTCGCGCCGCCCTCGACCACACCGGCAATCGCGAACGGCCGGGTCAGCAACGCCGCTGCCTCACGCGGACGCCCCTCGCGCAGCGCGTCGCGGATGCGGCTCGACGACACAACCTCGCCCTCCGCCGCGACCGGATGCACGGTATCGACGCTGAACCCCAGCTCTGCGCCCAGCTCGCCCAGCACCGCGACATTACCGTCGCGCCCCTTGCCGAAGGTAAAGTCCGCGCCGGTAACCACACCCCCCGCGCCGACTAGTTCGCACAACCGCTGCTGCGCAAATTCGCGCGCGGAAAGCGACGCGAGCGACCCGTCAAAGTGGAAGACGAGCATCGCGTCCGCCCCGGCCTCGGCAAACAGCCGCGCGCGCTGATCCAGCGTGGTCAGCCGAAAGGGCGGGGTATCGGGCCGGAAATGCCGCACCGGATGCGGATCGAACGTCGCGACGATGACCGGACGCCCCTCATCGCGCGCACGCGCCACGGCACGACCCACCACCGCCTGGTGGCCGCGGTGAAAGCCATCAAAATTCCCCAGCGCAACGATCCCGCCGCGCAGATGCCCGGGGACCGCAGCCGCTCCGTCCAGCCGCTCCATCGGCGCGGCTATAAGGTCACGACGCAAGGAATCAAATTGTTCGCAATTCCTCCCCCAGCTTGCTGGGGGAGGAGGACCGCCGCCGCAGGCGGTGGTGGAGGGGCGGCCGCGCAGACGGCCGAAACGGCTCGGCAAAATTCCGCCCTCTGCGGGGCGGCCCCTCCGTCATTGCTGCGCAATGCCACCTCCCCTGCGGGGCAGGGGAGGAATTAGCGGGGCGCCATCCCCGCCCGGATCACCCGCAGCACATTGCCCCCCATCACCTTGCCGATCTCCTCCGGCGTAAACCCGCGATCGACCAAAGCCTGCGTCACATACACCAGCTGCGCCGTATCGAACCCGGTCGTCACCGCGCCGTCGAAGTCGGACCCGAGTCCCACATGGTCGATCCCCACCAGATCGCGGACATGCGCGATCGCCGCCGCGATCTTCTCCGGCTCGGTCCCGCAAATCGCCGCGTCCCAATAGCCGATCCCGACCACCCCGCCGGTCTTCGCGACACCGCGAATCTCTTCGTCGGACAGGTTGCGGTTGACCTTGCACACCGCCTGCACCCCGCCATGGCTGGACACCACCGGGCGTTTGGCGATCTTCAGCACCTCGGCCACCGTCGCATGGCTCGAATGCGCGATGTCGACGATCATGCCGAGCTGCTCCATCCGGCGCACGGTCTGGCGGCCGAGCGGGGTCAGCCCGCCCTTTTTCTCGCCATGCATCGACCCGGCCAGCTCATTGTCGAAGAAATGCACCAGCCCCGCCATGCGGAACCCGGCAGTGTAAAGCCGGTCGATGTTCTCGAGCTTGCCCTCCATATTCTGTAGCCCCTCGATCGACAGCAGCCCGCCGACCGCCTTCTGCCCCGCCGCGCGCGCCGCGAGCAGCGCGTCGAGTTCGCCCGGCGACCGGATCACATGCAGCCGCCCCTCCGACCGCGCCGCCGCCCGCTCCAGCTTCTGGGCATGGAACAGCGAGCGTTCGAGCAGCGAGGTCCAGGTGCGCGGCGGCTGCAACTGCGCCACCGCCAGCATCGTGATATTGTCGGTCTCGGCGCTGTTGGCGTCGTAATTCTGGTTCTTGGGCGTCTTGGTCACCGACGAAAACACCTGCAGCGCGACATTCCCCTCGATCAGCCGCGGCAGGTCGACATGACCACGGTCTGCGCGGTCGAGCAGGTCGCGTTTCCACAGCAGAGTGTCCTCATGCAGGTCGGCGATCTGAAGCGTCGCGTGGAGCTTGCGGGTTTCATCGGTGACGGTCGGGAGCTTGGTCGCGACAATGCGGTTCATGTCCTTCTCGACCATGCCGGGGGCGACGATCAGGAAGGCGGCGAGCGCCCCTACGATCAGCGCGAGACCGCCCCAGAGCCATTTTTTCACTGCACCCTCCCCATTTTCGTAATGCCGGACTTGTTCCGGCATCCACCGTGCCGCGCATCCGATCGCTTGGGGTTTTGCGGCACAGTGGACCCCGGCACAAGGCCGGGGTGACGATCAGGGAAGCCGTTCCAGCGTCACGAAGCTGTAGGCGGGCCGCTCACCCTCGGCGGCATGATCCTCGCGCGCCACCTCCCGCCACTCCGCCCCGAACGCTGGGACCACCGCATCCCCCGCAGGCGACAGGTGGACCTCGGTCAGCTCGATCCGCTCCGCAAGTGGCAGAAACAGCGCGAAAATCTCCGCTCCGCCGATGATCGCGACATCGCCATCGCCCGCGATCGCCAAAGCCTCCGCGACCGAATGGACCACCTCCGCCCCCTCGGCGCGCCAGGCGGGATCGCGGGTCAGCACGATATGGCGGCGGCCGGGCAGGGGGGCCGGGAAGCCCTCGAACGTCTTGCGCCCCATCACCATCGGCTTGCCCATGGTCTGCGCCTTGAACCGCTTGAGATCCGCAGGCAGCCGCCACGGCAGGTCGCCATCGACCCCGATGACCCCATTATCGGCGCGGGCAAGGTGGAAGGTCACATTCCCCTCCCGCTTGCGGGAGGGGCGAGGGGAGGGGCTGTCCACACAGGTCATGCCTCGCGACATGCCCTCCCCCGACCCCTCCCGCAAGCGGGAGGGGAGTTAGATCGCCACCTCAGCCTTGATATGCGGCTGCGCAACATAGTCGTGCAGCGCGAAATCCTCGAACTCATAGGAGTCGATCGACGGCGGGCGGCGCAGGATTTCGAGCCGCGGCAGCGGGCCGGGCGCGCGCGACAGCTGCAATTCCGCCTGTTCGATATGGTTGGAGTAGAGGTGGCAATCGCCCCCGGTCCAGATGAACTCGCCGACCTCAAGGTCGCATTGCTGCGCCAACATATGCGTCAGCAGCGCATAGCTCGCGATGTTGAACGGAACGCCCAGAAAGATGTCGGCGCTGCGCTGATACAGCTGCAGCGACAGCTTGCCATTGGCGACATGACACTGGAACAGGCAATGGCACGGTGCCAGCGCCATCGCGTGCAGCTCGCCCGGATTCCACGCCGACACGATCATGCGGCGCGAGGCGGGGCTGGTCTTGAGCGTCTCGATCAGCTCCTTGATCTGGTCGATATGGCGGCCATCCGGCGCCTCCCAGTCGCGCCATTGCTTGCCATAGACCGGGCCGAGATCGCCCGCCTCGTCCGCCCATTCGTCCCAGATGCTGACGCGTCGGTCCTGCAGCCATTTCACATTGGTGTCGCCGCGCAGGAACCACAGCAATTCGATGAAGATCGAGCGGATGTGCAGCTTCTTGGTCGTGAGCAGCGGAAAGCCTTCGGACAGGTCAAACCGCATCTGGTGTCCGAAAACGCTGCGCGTTCCCACGCCGGTCCGGTCATTTTGCACCGCGCCATCGCGCAGCGCGCGTTCCATCAGGTCGAGATATTGCCGCATAGCCCGAGCCTAGCCGAGCGCCTGCGGGCCGCCAAGCGCGGTCGCACCAAAATCGAGGAAAGCTGCTCCGGGATGGACGGGGTTGTGCTCGACCCGGTCGCGGTGGCGCGCGACCTTTGGCACATGGCCAGCGCCTTACCCGTTTTCTCCCCGGAGGCTCCTCCCGACGCGCTGGCCAGCCGACTTGCGGCGGACATCGCCGATGAGCGCTGCGAGGTCGCCGTCTTCGCCTTTTGCGATTCGCGTGGGACCGTGCTCGGCACGCGGCGGATCCTGTCGTCCTGCACCATCGCGATCGACCTGTCGCTGCGCCGGATCGTGGCCGATGCGGTGCTGTTCGATGCCGTGGCGGTAGTGATGGCGCACAACCACCCGCTGGGCGAAGCCTGGCCCAGCCGCGCCGACCGCGACGTTACCGCGCGCCTCGCCCGCGCGCTCGCGGCGGTCGATACGCGGCTGGTGGATCATGTCGTGGTGGGGCGTGGCGGCGCGACCTGGAGCTTTCGCGCTGCTGGCTTGCTGTAGCCTATTCGTCGCCCATCGGCGTGCCGCTCGCTTTGGGACGCGGGCGGTTGGGGCAGGGGCGAATCGCGGACGGATCGGGGCGCGGGCCTTCAGCCTTGAACATCGCGAGATAGCCGCCCGCCGACGGCATGTTGCGGATCGACACCTGGGTGTACCCGACCGCAGCGAATTCGCATTTCAGCAGCGCGGGGGGCGTCCCGTGATTCTCGGTTGCGCGGTCGGCATCGACCACCACCACCAGGCCGTCCGGACGTAGCGACGGGCGCATCCGCCACAGAAATTCATAGGGCGATTCGATCTCATGATACATGTGCACCATGAACACGCGGTCGAAGCTGTTTTCGGGCAGCTTCGGATCCTCCGGCGCGCCCAGCCGGACGCTGACATTGTCGAGCCGGTCTCGCGCCACGCGCTGCGCGAGTGCGTCGCGGACTTCGGGGACGATGTCCTGCGCCAGCACCCGGCCCTTGGCACCGACCCGCGCGGCAAGGCGGACGGTGTAATAGCCTTCGCCCGCGCCGATATCCGCGACCGTGGTGCCGGGGCGAATTTCGGCCAGATTCATCACCGTATCGGCTTCGTTCAGCCGGTCGCGTGCTTCTTCGGTGGACCAGCGCGATGAGACGATCGGTGCAACCGGACGGTCGGCGGCGGGAAATTCCAGCTCTTCGCTCGGCTCGGGCTGGGGGCGCGGGCGCGTCTCGTCACACCCGGCGATCAGCAGCGCCGGGATCAGAAGCAACGCAGCGCCGGCCAGTCTCAATCGACGTCCTCCACCTCGACCGTTTCGCCGGTCACGCGCTGTGATAGCGCAGCTGCCATGAACGGGTCGAGAGCCCCGTCGAGCACATCTGATGGCGCGGTGGAAGTGACTCCGGTGCGCAAATCCTTCACCAGCTGATAGGGCTGGAGGACGTAGCTGCGGATCTGGTGGCCCCAGCCGATCTCGGTCTTGGCGGTATATTCGCCCAGTGCCGCCGCCTCGCGCTTGGCGAGCTCTGCCTCATAGAGGCGCGCTTTCAGCATCCCCATCGCGGTCGCGCGGTTCTTGTGCTGCGACCGGTCCTGTTGGCTGGCGACGATGATGCCACTGGGCACGTGGGTGATGCGCACCGCCGAATCGGTGGTGTTGACGTGCTGCCCACCCGCGCCCGATGCGCGATAGGTGTCGATCTTCAGGTCGCTCTCGTTGATCTCGATGTCGATCGAATCGTCGATCACCGGATAGACCCACACCGACGAGAAGCTGGTGTGCCGCCGCGCCGAGCTGTCATAGGGCGAAATGCGGACCAGCCGATGCACGCCGCTCTCGGTCTTGGCATAGCCATAGGCGTTCTCGCCCTTGACCAATAGGGTCGCGGACTTGATCCCGGCCTGTTCACCGGCGTGATAATCGACCAGCTCGACCTTGAATCCGTGGCGTTCGGCCCAGCGCGAATACATGCGCTGGAGCATTTCGGCCCAGTCCTGGCTTTCGGTGCCGCCCGCGCCCGAATGGACCTCAATATAGGTGTCGTTGGCGTCGGCCTCGCCCGACAACAGCGCCTTGACCTTGTCCTGCTCGGCGCGTTCGGCGAGCGCGGCAAGACCCTGCGTGCCTTCGACCGCCATTTCCTCATCGCCCTCGGCCTCGGCCATCTCGATGAGCTCGGCGGTTTCTGCCAGCTCGCGCTCGATCGCGCGGGTCGCGGTAATCGATTCGTCGAGCCGACGGCGTTCGCGCATCACCTCCTGCGCCTCGCGGGGCTTGTCCCACAAAGTCGGGTCCTCGACGCGCGCATTCAGCTCGTCGAGCCGGCGCAGCGCCTTGTCCCAGTCGATGAAGCGGCGCAGCAGTGCGAGCGCGGCGTTGATCTTGTCGGCATATGCCTGCGCTTCGGCGCGCATGATGAAGTAACCTTTCAACCAGTTTCGTCACCCCGGCGAAAGCCGGCGTCTCAGTCCGCGAGCGACCGGCCCGAGGCACCAGATCCCGGCGTGCGCCGGGATGACGGATATGTCCGCTAGTAGATTCCGCCCTCGCGTTGCAAGAAATCGCTGTCGCGCTGCTCGCGCTGCACGGCTTTCTTCTTCACCTCGGCCTTGGGCGCTTCCTCGTCGCGGCGGCTGCGGCGGCGCGGTTCGCTTTCCGGCTTGAACGCTTCCCAGATCACCGCGCCCTTGGGGTCGGTGCCGGGCCACGCGCCGAACACGCGCTTGCCGGTGGTGCGGTCGATGCGGACCATGCGGACGCCCGCCGGGGCGGTGAAGGGCAGAACATCTTCCTTCTCCAGAGCCTTTTGCGCGAACGCCTTGAAGATCGGCGCGGCGATCGTGCCGCCCTGCGCATAGCCACCCAGATTCACCGGTGTGTCATAGCCCATATAGAGGCCAGCGATCATCTGCGGCGTGCCGCCGATGAACCACACGTCGCGCGGGCCGGACGAGGTGCCGGTCTTGCCCATGATCGGGCGATTGAGATCGCGCAGGACCGTGGCGGTGCCGCGCTGGATCACGCCTTCGGTGATATGGACCATCTGATACGCGCTCATCGCATCGAGCACCTGGCGCGCGCGGTTGACCGGGCGCGGCATCGGCTTGCCATCCCAATCGGGCATGTTGCAGCGGTCGCACGGCCGCCAGTTTTCGGGCCACACGACCTTGCCATGGCGGTTCTGGACGAAGTCGATCAGCGTCGGGTTGAGCGCGCGGCCGTGATTGACCAGGATCGAATAGGCGTTGACCATCCGCATCACCGTCGTCTCGCCCGCGCCCAGCGCATAGGAGAGATAGGGCGGATATTTCTGCTGGCTGACGCCCATCCGCTGCATCAGGTCGACGACCTTGTCCATGCCGGTCTGGTTCGCCGCCTGAACGGTCATCAGGTTGCGCGACTGTTCGATGCCCCAGCGCATCGTCTTCGGCCCCGCGCCGCGCGTATTGCCGAAATTGCGGAAGCATTTCTCGCCCAGCGCCGCGCCCTGCCACACGCAGAACGGGCCATCGACGATGATCGAGGCCGGGGTCATCCCGTTTTCGAGCGCGGCGGCATAGACGATCGGCTTGATCGTCGATCCCGGCTGGCGCTGCGCCTGCGTCGCGCGGTTGAACGCCTGCACCGTCGCGTCGAAGCCGCCCTGCATCGCCAGGATGCGGCCGCTGCGCGGATCCTGCACCACCATGCCGCCGGAAATCTTGGGCACCGAGCGCAGGCCGAACACGCCGCCCTCGGGTGCCACCGCGATCACGTCGCCGGGCTTCAGCGCCGCGAAGGCGGTGCCGCCCTTGCCGCGCACCGGCATCTGCGCCCCGCCGCGCGGCAGCACGCCGGTGCGGCCATCGCCAAAGCCGATCTGCGCGCTGCCCGCCGTCTTGGAAATCACGATCGCCGCGCGCCAATCCTCATAATCCAGGTCGATATTCTCGTTGAGCAGCGCGCTGCGCCAGCCATCGCCCTCGAACGGCTTTTCGCGCATCGGCCCGGACCAGCCGCGCCCGCGATCATAGCGGAGCAGGCCGTCGCGCAGCGCCTTTTGCGCCGCCTTTTGCAGTTCGGGATCGAACGAGGTGCGGACCCACAGGCCACCGGCATAGACGCTGTAGGGGCCGTCGGTTTCCTCGTCACCGAACTTGTCGATCAGCTGGCGGCGCACTTCCTCGATGAAATAGCCGCCGAGCGGGTCGGTCTTGGGCGTCTTGCGCGGCACCGCGCCCAGCGGCGCGGCGACGGCGGCGTCGTGCTGCGCCTGATCGATATAGCCGTTCTCGCGCATCTGTCCAAGCACCCAGTTGCGCCGCTCGATCGCGCGCTTCTCGTGCCGTTCGGGCATGTAGTTGCTGGGCCCCTTGGGCAGGATCGCGAGATAGGCGAATTGCGGGATGGTCAGCTCGCGCACGCTCTTGTCGAAATAGGCATTGGCCGCCGCCTCGACCCCGAACGCATTCCGCCCCAGTGCGATCTGGTTGAGGTAGAGTTCGAGAATCTGTTCCTTGGTCAGCGAATTTTCGATGCGGAAGGCCAGGATCGCCTCGCGCGCCTTGCGGACATAGCTGACCTCGTTGGTCAGCAGCAGGTTCTTGGCCACCTGTTGCGTGATGGTCGATGTGCCGCGCGGCGTTTCGCCACTGGTCAGCCCCTGCCACGCCGCACGGACCAGGCCGGGATAGTCGACGCCGCTATGCTGGAAAAAGGTCTTGTCCTCGGCCGACAGGAACGCCCCGACCATCAGCTTGGGATATTCCTCGAATGACAGCTCCACCCGGCGATCGCGGGCGTAGCTGCGCAACGGCGCGCCGTCGCCGGCGCGGATATTGGTCGGCAGCGGCGGCTCGTAACTGCGCAATTTGTCGACCGACGGCAGGTCGCGCAGGAACAGTGCCCACAGCACGATCGTCCCGATCCCCGCGAGCAGTGCCAGCCACGCGAGCAGCTTGAACCACCAGGTGCGGCGGATCGCCGCAAAGCGGTCGCCAGCATCCTCACGCGTGAATTTGAGCACAAAATTGGGTTGGGTGTCGTCCGCCATTGGGCGCGGGGTTTAGCAGGATATCGCCGCCTTGCCAGCGGGGGATGCGATGGGGTGAGGGGCTCGCGGAGCGGGGATACGAAAATCCTCCCCCGCCAGGGGGAGGTGGTGCCGGAGGCGACGGAGGGGGAGGACGGCTTCGCACTTGAGCCTCTGGCCGTCGTGCTTCCTCCCCCTCCGTCAGCTGCGCTGACACCTCCCCCTGGCGGGGGAGGATCATAATTACCGTGCCGCCATCCGCGTGGCGAAGTGGATCGCCACCGCGCGGTCGACGCTCTGCGCCACGCGTTTGCGGCCGTCCGCCGTCTTGAGCAGCGCGACGTCGCCGGGATTGGAGATATAGCCCGCCTCGAACAGGATCGAGGGCAGGTCGGGCGCCTTGAGCACCAGCAGCGACGCCATGCGATGCGGGTTGTCCTTGACCGGGATCAGCCCCTGCGCCTCGCGGCCCAGCAGCCGGGCGAATGCGGCCGATGCATTCATCGTTTCGCGCTGGGTCAGGTCGATGAGGATCGACGAGACGTCGCGATTCTGGCCCGCCAGGTCGATCCCGGCGAGGATGTCGGACTTGTTCTCGCGCGCCGCCAGCCGCGCGGCCTCCTTGTCGGACGCTACTTCGGACAGGGTATAGACGGTCGCTCCGCTCGCACCCGGCGTATGGGCAGCATCGCAATGGACCGAGATGAACAGCGCCGCGCCCAGCGTCCGCGCGATTTCGAACCGGTCGCGGTGGAGCAGATAACGGTCATCTTCGCGGGTCAGCGCGACCCGCACCCGGCCCGACGCGACCAGTTCGTCGCGAATTGCCTTGGCAATCTTGAGCGCCAGTTCCTTTTCCTGAATTCCGTCGGCGGAGATCGCGCCGGGATCATGACCGCCATGGCCGGGGTCGATCACCACCAGCGGGCGATCGTCGTCGGCGCCATAGATGCGCGGCATGGCAAAGGGCATCGGCTTGGGCGGGACCGGCACCGACACGCTATAGCTGTGTCGGCTCGACGCGCGCGCAAAGCTGAACGGGGGCAGGAAGCTCAACCGGCCCTCGGCTGCCGCACGGGCGAACCGCGCCTCGTCGACCGTGCGTAATTCCAGCGTCAGTGTCGATCCGTCGGAGCCGAACTTGCCCTGCGTCACGATCGCCGGACGCGCCAGGTCGAAAACGACGCGCGCGCCGTCACCCTGCGCCGCCTGGCGCACCGCCGCGACTGGGCCACGTGTTTCGCCGGGGGCCGCGCCCGGGCGCGCACCCATCAGGTCAAGCGCGATCCGGTTCGGACCTGCAAGCACGAAGCTGCTGGCACCGGCGACCCGCTCGTCAAACCGGATGACGATCCGGTTCGACTGCACGTCGATGGCACGTATGGTCCCTGCCCAACTCGGAGCGCCGGTCAGAAATCCGGCTAGGAGGGCAAGGAATAAAGACACCCGGGCGATATGCCGCGCCGGGCTGGGGGGGGTCCAGCCCAAAAGCATGCAATCATACTCACAAAAATAGTCTCCCTGACCCGATCGGAATACCCACCGGCACCTTCCGGCACGGTGAAGCGGTGCGGTTAATTTGCGATTCGGCATTATTTTGCCGGCAAGCGGCAAGGGTCTGCCGGTTGTGCCCGCGATTGAGGTTCGCACGCGAAATGTTGCCGCGCCGGTCCGCCGATGCTAGGCAACCTGCCGACCGATCCCAATTTGGGTCTTTCGGTATCCATCGCCGGCCCATTTGGCCCGGTAATTCAGGTTGACGCTGCATGAGGCAATTTCCGTCCATCCCGCATCGCACCGCTCAGGCGGTCGCGCGCGAGGCGGCGGAGGCGGGCACCCACGGGTCCGGCCGTGCCAATGCAGCAGAGGCATCACCAAACCCCTGCGCTCCCATCTTGACGGGGCGCAATCATGTTCGCGCGCCGCGGCTGACACCCGCCTGGCGCGCCCGGAGACCAACTAATGACCATGCGTATGCTGATCGACGCACGCCACCGGGAAGAGACCCGCGTGGCGGTCGTCAAAGGAAATCGAATCGAGGAGTTTGATTTCGAGAGTGCCGAGCGCAAGCAGCTCAAGGGGAATATCTATCTCGCCAAGGTAACCCGCGTCGAACCGTCGCTTCAGGCGGCGTTCGTCGAATATGGCGGCAATCGCCACGGCTTCCTGGCGTTCAGCGAAATTCACCCGGATTATTATCAGATCCCCAAGGAGGATCGTGACGCGCTGCTGCGTGAGGAGGCGGAGCACGCCGCCGAGGAGGCTGCGCTGCGCGAGGCTGATGACAGCGACGACCACGACGATGACGATGGCGATTTCGAAATGCTCGAACGCCCGTCCGAAGAGGATGAGGACGGCGCCGAGAGCAGCGAATCCGAGTCCGAAGCCGAGGGTGAAGGCGAAAAGGGCGGCCGCCGCCGCCGCGGTCGCAAGGGCAGCGACGACCAGGTTGAGGCGCTGCGCCAGCGCCGCATGAGCCTGCGCCGCCGTTACAAGATTCAGGACGTGATCCGCCGCCGTCAGGTGCTGCTGGTTCAGGTCGTCAAGGAAGAGCGCGGCAACAAGGGTGCGGCGCTGACCACCTATTTGTCGCTCGCCGGCCGCTATTGCGTGCTGATGCCCAACACCGCGCATGGCGGCGGGATCAGCCGCAAGATTTCGAGTGCCGCCGACCGCAAGCGCCTGAAGACGATCATGTCGGACCTCAAGCTGCCGCCGTCGATGGGCTGCATCGTCCGCACCGCCGGGCTGCAGCGCACCAAGACCGAGATCAAGCGCGACTTCGACTATCTCGCCCGGCTGTGGGACGAAATCCGCGAAAAGACGCTGCAATCCTCCGCGCCCGCGCTGGTCTATGGCGACAGCGACCTGATGAAGCGCGCGATCCGCGATATCTACAACAAGGATATCGACGAGGTGATCGTCGAGGGCGATGACGGCTATCGCCAGGCCAAGGACTTTATGAAGCTCCTGATGCCGAGCCACGCCAGGAAGGTGAAGCATTACAGCGACGCCGTGCCGCTGTTCCAGCGCGCCGGGGTCGAGGAGCAATTGTCGGCGATGTACCACCCGGTGGTGCAGTTGAAGTCCGGCGGTTACCTGGTCATCAACCCGACCGAGGCGCTGGTGTCGATCGACATCAACTCGGGCCGTTCGACCCGCGAGCATTCGATCGAGCAGACCGCGACTGCGACCAACCTTGAAGCCGCGCAGGAAATCGCGCGTCAGTTGCGGCTGCGCGACATGGCCGGCCTTGTCGTCATCGACTTTATCGACATGGACCATTCGTCCAACGTCCGGAAGGTCGAGAAGGCGATGAAGGAGGCGCTGAAGAACGACCGCGCCCGCATTCAGGTCGGCCGGATCAGCGCGTTCGGCCTGATGGAAATGAGCCGCCAGCGGCTGCGCACCGGCGTGCTCGAAGCCTCGACCCGCCAGTGCCCGCATTGCGAGGGCACCGGGTTGGTGCGCACCGCATCGTCGGCGGGCCTGTCGGCACTGCGCTTGATCGAGGATGAGGCCGCACGCGGTCGCGGCTCGCACATCACGTTGCGCTGCAGCCAGGAAGCTGCTTTCTACGTCCTCAACAACAAGCGCGCCGACATCGCCGAGATCGAGGATCGCTACGGCGTCCGCGTCGAAATCCTGTCGGATGGCGAGCTGGAGGGCGCGCGAATGTCGGTCGAGGCCAGCGGCCCGCCGCCTGCACACGCGCCGAAATTCGCTGCTGCGATCCAGGAGATCGAGGACGATATCGTCGACGAGATCGACGAGGAGGAAGAGGAAGAGGAAGGCGAAGAGGAGGTCGAAGCCCGCGCCCCGCGCGAGCGTCGTGACCGTCCCGAGCGCGCCGAGACCGAGGCCGAGGGCCGCAAGCGCCGCCGCCGCCGTCGTGGCCGTCGCGGTCGTCGCGAAGAGGGTGAAGGTCCGCAGGGCGCCGAGGGCGAGCAGGAGTCGAACGCCGAGGGTGCGGACGAGGATGGCGAAACCGGCGACGCTGCCGAAGCAGCCACCGACGCACCGGTCGCCGACGAATCGGGCGAGGGCCGCAAGCGCCGTCGCCGCGGTCGTCGTGGCGGTCGTCGCGGCAATGGCGTCGGCGAGGACGGCGCGGTCGAGACGGGTGACGAAGCGCCGGTCGAAGCCGATGCTGACGAAGCGCTGCCCGAGCCGGTCGCCGAAGAGGCTCCCGCCAAGCCCAAGCGCAGCCGCCGCAAAAAGGCCGATGCCGAGCCGGTAGCGGATGCCGCCGAGCCGGTGGCCGAAGCTGCGCCGGTCGAGGCTTCGGTCGCCGAGGAGGCACCCGCCAAGCCGAAGCGCACCCGCCGCAAGAAGGGCGAGGACGCGCCCGCCGCCGAAGCCGTTCCGGTCGAAGCGCCGGTGGTGGTCGAGGCGGTCGAGGCTCCGGTCGCGGAGGAAGCTCCGGCCAAACCCAAGCGCAGCCGCCGGAAAACGGCGGATGCGCCGGTGGTTGCGGAACCCGCTCAGGAAGCGGCAGCTGCGGAAGCGGAAGCTGTACCCGTGGCAGCCGAGGCTGAAGCAACCGATGGCGGCACCGACGAAGCCAATGCCGACAGCGGCGCGCCACGGCGCGGTGGCTGGTGGCAGCGCACTTTCGGCGCCTGATCGCGAAAACAGGGGCGGGGGCCGATGCTCCCGCCCTTTTTTCATCGCGGGTTCATGCCTACCCGGCCACCGCACACAGCGTGCGTCCGGTCATGCCGACTGTTGATCGCGGGGGAAAAACCGCCATGATGCCGCGCATGACGCGCTTTGTATCCCTGTTCGCGCTGCTGTTGCTGCTGTGCGTCACCAGCCCGGCTTATGCCCAGTCGATTCTGCGCGATGCGGAGAGCGAGGCGCTGCTCGCCGACATGTCGCGTGACATCATCAAGGCGGCGAACCTGTCGCCCGCCAATGTCCGCATCGTCCTGATCAACGACCAGTCGATCAACGCCTTCGTTGCGGGCGGGCAGACCGTCTATCTCCATTCCGGACTGATCGACGCCGCCACCAGCGCCAATGAGGTGCAGGGCGTGATCGCGCACGAATTGGGCCATATCACCGGTGGCCATGTGCCACTGGGCGACCGGATGGGCCGGCGTGCAACCGGGATCACGATCCTCAGCCTGCTGCTCGGCGCCGCCGCGATGGCGGCCGGATCGGCCGATGCAGGGATGGGCCTGATGCAGCTCGGCCAGCGGGCTGCACTTGGCGATTATCTCGCCTTCAGCCGCGCGCAGGAAGCGACGACCGATGCCGCCGGGGTCAAGTTCCTGTCGGGCGCGGGCGTCAGCGGGCGCGGAATGCTCGACTTTTTCAAGAAGTTGCAGCAGCAGGAATATCGCTGGGGTCTCAAACGCGGCAGCGATACCAGCTATGTGATGAGCCACCCGATGTCGGGCGACCGCATCGCGACGCTGACCGCCGATCTTCAGTCCGATCCGGCGTGGAACAAGCCCAGCGATCCGCAGATCGAGGCGCGGTTCAAGCGGGTGCAGGCCAAGCTGCGCGGCTATGTCACCGAACCCAAGGATACGCTGCGCCGCTATCCCGCGACCGACACCACGGTCCCTGCACGCTATGCCCGTGCCTATGCCTATCATCTCGGCGGCTATCCCAAGGAAGCGGCGGGGGAGGCGGCGGCGCTGGTCCGCGCGGAGCCGGACAATCCCTATTTCCTGGAGCTTGAAGGGCAAATCCTGCTTGAATCGGGTAAGCCGCGTGACGCATTGGCCCCGCTGCGCGAGGCAACGACGCGCACCAATTTTCAGCCGCTGATCGCCACCACCTTTGGCCATGCGCTGCTCGCGACCGAGGATCTCGCTCATCTTGAGGAGGCGGAAACGGTGCTGCGTCAGGCGGTGGTGCGCGACCGGGAAAACCCCTTCGCCTGGTATCAGCTCGGTATGCTCTATGAGCGCAAGGGCGACAGCGCCCGCGCTGCCCTCGCCACTGCCGAGCGGGCGAGCATGATCGGTGATTATGGCCGCGCAATCCCCAGCGCGCAGGCAGCGATGGCGGGACTGACCCAGGGTACGCCCGACTGGATTCGCGCGCAGGATATCGTCATGGCCGGACAGGCGGTGATGCAGGACAGGAAGCGCAAGTGATCGAGAAACTGGCGAAGAGCCCGCTGGCGCTGGCCGGTACGCTGGTGCTGTCCGGCGTGGTCGGGGGGCTGGTGGTGGTCGGCGTGCAGGCGCTGATCCCGGACGAAGCCGCGCGGGACGACAAGGCGATCGGCCAGGTCGTGCGCGACTATGTTCTCGAAAACCCAGAAATCCTGCCCGAGGCGATGAAACGCCTGCAGGAGCGCGAAAGTGGCAAGGCGGTCGCCGCCAACCGCGCGGCGATCTTCGACGCCTATTCGGGCGCGTGGGAGGGCAATCCGTCGGGCGATGTCACCATATCGGTGTGGATGGACTATGCCTGCGGCTATTGCCGCGCCAGCCTGCCGATCATTGCGCGGCTGGTGGCAGAGGACCCGAAGATCCGCGTGGTCTATCGCGAGTTGCCGGTGCTGAGCGAAGGCAGCCGCGTTGCGGCCTATTGGGGACTGGCAGCGGCCGAACAGGGCAAGTTCAAGCCGTTCCACACCGCGCTCTATTCGGGCGGGCAGCTGAGTCAGGCATCGATCGACGCCGCCGCCGCATCGGCGGGGCTGGACACGGCGCGCGCGCAACAGTCGATCGCCAGCGAGCGGGTCGAGGCGGAGGTGGCACGCAATCTCGACACCGCGAGCAAGCTGGGCGTCACCGGCACGCCCAGCTGGGTGGTCGGCGATCAGGTGATCTCTGGCATGGTCCCCTATGAGGTTCTGAAACAGGCGGTCGAAGCCGCGCGTAAAGCGGCGAAATAATCCGCCCGGGCTTGTTCGGCCTTTGACCGGTTCCTAGATGGCGCGCTCCACATGCGGGGGCGATGCATGAAGCCAATTCTCTCGGTCCGGGGCGTCAGCAAGACCTATGCCTCCGGGCATCAGGCGCTCGGCGCAGTCGATCTCGACATCAACAAGGGCGAGATTTTCGCGCTGCTCGGCCCGAACGGCGCGGGCAAAACGACGCTGATCAGCATCATCTGCGGCATTGTAACGCCCTCGTCCGGCACGATCACCGTCGGCGGGCATGACGCGATTGCCGACGCCCGCGCGGCGCGGATGATGATCGGGCTGGTGCCGCAGGAATTGTCGGTCGACATGTTCGAAACCGTGCTGGCCACCACCCGCTACAGCCGCCGCCTGTTCGGCCGCCCCGCCGACGACGCGCATATCGAACAGGTGCTCAAGGACCTGTCGCTATGGGACAAGCGCAACTCCAAGATCATGGAGCTGTCGGGCGGGATGAAGCGCCGCGTGCTGATCGCCAAGGCGCTGGCCCACGAGCCGGAAGTGCTGTTCCTCGACGAGCCGACCGCGGGCGTCGATGTCGAACTGCGCCGCGACATGTGGAAGCTGGTCCACCGGCTGCGCGAGCGCGGTACGACGATCATCCTGACCACCCATTATATCGAGGAGGCCGAAGAAATGGCCGACCGGGTGGGGGTGATCAACAAGGGTGAGCTACTACTGGTCGAGGACAAGGCGGTGCTGATGAAGAAGCTGGGCAAGCGCGAGATGGATATCGCGCTGGTCGAGCCTCTGGACCACATTCCTCACGATCTCGCCGAATGGCAGCTGACCCTGACCGACGAAGGGACGCGGCTGCGCTACACGTTCGATGCGCAGGCGGAGCGCACCGGAATCCCCTCGCTGCTGCGCAAGCTCGCCGATCTCAACATCGCGTTCAAGGATCTCGATACGTCGAAATCGAGCCTTGAGGATATCTTCGTTGACCTTGTGGCGGCCAAGCAGGAGGAAGCGGCGTGAAGGGATTCAACCATCACGGCGTGTGGGCGATCTATCGCTTCGAAATGGCGCGCGCGCTGCGCACCTTGTGGCAGAGCCTGGTCACGCCGGTTATCACTACCGCGCTTTACTTCGTCGTGTTCGGCGGCGCGATCGGGTCGCGGATGCAGGAGCTGGATGGGGTCGCCTATGGCAGCTTCATCGTGCCGGGCCTCATCATGATGAACCTGTTGCAGCTGTCGATCTCGAACGCGTCGATCGGTATCTACTTCCCGAAGTTTACTGGCACGGTGTACGAGTTGCTGTCCGCGCCGGTGACAGCATGGGAAATGGTGATCGGCTATGTCGGTGCGGCGGCGACCAAGTCGATCGCGATTGGCCTGATCATCCTGTTCACCGCGATGGCGTTCGTCGACGTGCCGATCGCGCATCCGTTCATGATGCTGACGATGCTGGTGCTGACGGCGGTTACCTTTTCGATGCTCGGCTTCATCATCGGCATCTGGGCCAAAGGATTCGAGCAGCTGTCGTTCGTCCCCGCGCTGATCGTCACGCCACTGACCTTCCTCGGTGGGGCGTTCTATACCATCAACATGCTGCCCGAACCGTGGCGCACGATCAGCCTCGCCAACCCGGTCGTCTATCTGGTTAGCGGCTTCCGCTGGGCGTTCTTCGACAAGGGCGATGTCGCAATCGGCGTGAGCCTTGGCTTCACTGCGGCGTTCCTGCTGGTCTGCCTCGCCGTGATCGGCTGGATCTTCAAGAGCGGCTGGCGGCTGAAGAACTGACGGGCACGAGCAGCGGCCTCAGTACCAGCGCGTTGAGGTTGAGCGATGCGTGGACCAGCATCGCGAACCACAGCTGGCCGGTGGCGAGGTAAAGGATGGCCACCGTCACCCCGACCAGCGCCGACGCCGCGACGCCGGCCCAGCCCTGATAGCGATGGGCGTAAGCGAACATCGCGATGGCGAGTGCCATGCCGAGCAGCGCATCGCCCGTGACCCGCGCCGCGAACAGTGGCAGCGCGAGGCGGAAGAACAGCTCCTCTACTACGCCCGCAGTGATGCCGAGCGCCGCAGTCCAGCCAGTCTCGCCGGGCGTGCGGGGTAGCAAAGCGGCGAACTTGCCCGCCAGCAACTGACGCTTGCCGCGGTGGGCGCGCCACCAGGCGATCCCCAGCCCGATCACTGCCCCGCCCGCAAATCCGGCGAGGACGGCAATCTTGAGGTGCAGGATATTGCCGCCAAACCCCGCGATGCGGCGTGCGGCGGGGAGCAGCGGCGCGAACTCGGCCGGCAAGACGGCAACCGCATCCCACCGCCCCGCGACGAGCAGCGTCACCAGCGCGCTCGCCCCGAATGCCAGCGGAGCGCGGCGCATCCAGCGGCGATAGCTGGCGATCCGGTCGACCGGCGCGTGCCCGCTGCGGTCGCCGCGAATGTACCAGAGATACGCGCCGATCAGCGCGATCAACAGAAAGGCGTCGAGGAGCGCGACGCCCATCAATCGATGCGATGCTCGCCCTTGACCCAGCGCACCGTCCCGCTGCTGGCGCGCATGACGACGCTCTCGGTCGTCATCTTGCCCTTCTTGCGCTTGACCCCGGCGAGCAGCGATCCGTCGGTCACGCCAGTTGCGGCGAAGATGCAGTCGCCCTTGGCCAGCTCCGACAGGTCGTACTGCTTGTCGAGGTCGGTGATGCCCCATTTGCGGGCGCGGGCGCGCTCGTCATCGTTGCGGAACAGCAGTCGTCCCTTGAACTGCCCGCCAACGCAGCGCAGCGCCGCGCAGGCAAGCACGCCCTCGGGCGCGCCGCCCTGGCCCATATAGACGTCGATCGTGGTGTCGGGATCGGTGGTCGCGATGACCCCGGCGACATCGCCATCGCCGATCAGCACCACGCCACAGCCGAGTGAACGCAGCTCCGCGATCAGCTTTTCATGGCGCGGGCGATCGAGAACACAGGCGATGATCTCGCGCGGCTCGACGCCCTTGGCGGCAGCAATCGCCTTGACGTTATCCGTCACCGACTTGTCGAGGTCGATCATATCGGGCGGATAGCCCGGGCCGACCGCGATCTTGTCCATATAGACGTCGGGCGCGTTGAGCAGATTGCCCTCCTCGGCGATGGCAAGGACGGCGAGGCTGTTGGGGCCGGCCTTGGCGCAGATCGTGGTGCCTTCCAGCGGATCGAGCGCAATGTCGATCTTCGGCCCCTTGCCCGGTGCCGAGCCGACCTTCTCACCGATATAGAGCATCGGCGCTTCGTCGCGCTCGCCCTCACCGATCACCACGGTGCCGTCCATATACAGCTCGTTGAGCGAGGCGCGCATCGCCTCCACGGCGGCGGCGTCGGCGGCCTTTTCGTCGCCGCGCCCGGTCAGCGTCGATGCGGCGATGGCGGCGGCTTCGGTCACACGGACCATTTCGAGGACGAGAACGCGGTCGAGAACCTGGCTGGCGGTCTGCATGGGGCTGGCTTGTCCTCTTCTGCCTTGATTGAGGGGGGCGATAGGGGGGCGGACGTGGCTTGTCGATGCCCGCCAACGCTGTCATCGCCAGCAAATTCGCATGACCGCCGGAATGGTAACTGACGTTACGGACTCGTTGACGCAATCCATCTTGCAGTGCAGCACGCGCGGCATGGCTAGCGCACCTCCCATCACCAACAACCCCGATGTCCGTTTTCTTGGTCGCGTGTTGGGCGACGTGATCCGCGCCTATGGCGGCGATGCGCTGTTCCGGCGGATCGAATATATCCGCTCGGCGTCGGTCGATCGGCATCGCGGGATTGCCGGAGCGGACTCGATCGATCCGGGGCTCGACAGCCTCAGCCTCGACGAGACGCTCGATTTCGTGCGCAGCTTCATGCTGTTCTCGATGCTCGCCAACCTGGCCGAGGATCGTCAGGGGATCGCCGCTGAACCGGGGGCGGATATCGAGCACGCGCTGGCCAAGCTCAAGGAGCATGGCATCGGGCGCGAGCGGATCGCGGAGCTGCTCGCCGATGCGCTGGTCGCCCCGGTGCTGACCGCGCACCCGACCGAAGTGCGGCGCAAGTCGATGCTCGACCACCGCAACCGCATCGCCGAGCTGATGCGGCTGAAGGATCAGGGCATCGTCGAAACGCCCGACGGCGATCTGGTCGATGAGGCGATCGTGCGACAGGTGGCGCTGCTGTGGCAGACCCGCGTGCTGCGGTTCGAGCGGCTCTATGTCGCCGACGAGATCGAAAATGTGCTTTCGTATCTGCGTGACGTGTTCCTGCCGACCCTGCCCGCGCTCTATGCCCGCTGGGACCGCGCATTGGGCAGCCGCGTCCCGGCGTTCCTGCGACCCGGCAACTGGATCGGCGGCGACCGCGACGGCAATCCCTTTGTCACCGCCGATTCGATGCGCCTCACCATGGCGCGCTCGGCGGAAACGGTGCTCGCTTACTATCTCGATGCGGTCCACGCGCTCGGCGCCGAGATCTCGATCTCGGCGCATCATGCGCAGATCGACGCAGGCGTTCAGGCGCTTGCCGATGCCAGCGGCGACGATGCTGCGAGCCGCAGCGACGAGCCCTATCGCCGCGCGATCTCGGGCATCTATGCGCGGCTCGCCGCGACCTATCGCGACCTGACCGGCAAGGCGCCATCGCGTCCCGGCGCGCTGAAGGGCGAGCGCTATCCCGACCCGGCAGCCTTCCGCGCCGACCTGTCGGCCATCGCTAAGGGGCTGGCCGCGCAGGGTGGCGAGACGCTGGCGTCGAGCGGGTCGCTCGGCCGCCTGATCCGCGCAGTCGATATCTTCGGCTTCCACCTCGCCACGCTCGACATGCGCCAGAACAGCGCAGTGCATGAACGCGTCGTCTCCGAGCTGCTCAAGGTTGCCGGGGTCGAGGCCGATTACACCGCGCTCGACGAGGATGCGCGCATCGCGCTGCTGCGGCGAGAACTCGCCAGCCCGCGCCCGCTAACCAGCCGCTATGCGACCTATTCGGACGAAACCGCGTCGGAACTGGCCATCGTCAACGCAGCAGCGGAGGTCCATGCGCGCTACGGCCGCGCGGCGATCAGCCAGTATATCGTGTCGATGGCGCAGTCGGTGTCTGACCTGCTTGAGGTCCATGTCCTGCTCAAGGAAGCCGGGCTGTACATCCCCGGCGAACCGGCGGTTGCGCACATCATGGCGGTGCCGCTGTTCGAGACGATCGGCGATCTCGATGCCGGGCCAGACATTATGCGCGCCTGGTTCGCGCTGCCCGAGGTCGCGGCCATCGCCGGCGCGCGCGGGCATCAGGAAGTGATGATCGGCTATTCTGATTCGAACAAGGACGGCGGCTACCTCACCTCGACCTGGGGGCTGAGCAAGGGATCGACCGCGCTGCGCCCGGTGTTCGAGGAAGCCGGGATCGGGATGCAGCTGTTCCATGGGCGCGGCGGCGCGGTCGGACGCGGCGGCGGATCGTCTTTCGCCGCGATCCAGGCGCAGCCGCCCGGTACGGTGCAGGGCCGCATCCGCATCACCGAACAGGGTGAGGTAATTGCGGCCAAATACGGCACGCGGGAAAGCGCCCAGACCAATCTGGAAGCGATGGCCTCGGCAACATTGCTTGCGAGCCTGGAGCCGCAACGGCTGTCGGTTGCCGATGCGGCGCGGTTCGAGTGCGCGATGGAACAGCTCTCGACCACCGCGTTCAAGGCGTATCGTGACCTCGTCTATGGCACCGACGGCTTCACGACCTTCTTCCGCCAGTTGACCCCAATCGCCGAGATTGCGGGCCTCAAGATCGGCAGCCGCCCGGCAAGCCGCAAGAAGAGCGACGCGATCGAGGATCTGCGCGCGATTCCCTGGGTGTTCAGTTGGGCGCAGGCGCGCGTCATGCTGCCCGGCTGGTATGGCGTCGGCCACGCACTCGCCGCCTTCCCCGATCGCGGCTTGCTGCGCGAGATGGCGGCAGGCTGGCCGCTCTTCGCCTCGACGCTGGCGAATATGGAAATGGTGCTGGCCAAGTCCGACATGGGCATCGCCGGGCGTTATGCAGCGCTGGTCGAGGACCGCGCGCTCGCCGAGGAGATTTTCGGCGGTATCCGCGACGCCTGGCGCACCACGCACGACCAGCTGCTCGAAGTGACCCGCCAGACGCGGTTGCTGGAGAAGCACCCGGCGCTCGAAACCTCGATCAAGCTGCGCCTGCCCTATATTGAGCCGCTCAACCTGTTGCAGGTTGAGCTGCTCAAGCGCCACCGTGCGGGCGAGACCGATCCCAAGATCGAACAGGGCATCCTGCTGTCGATCAACGCGATCGCGACCGCGCTACGCAATAGCGGCTAAGCGGTCTTGATCAGGAGTCCGCGCCAGCCTTAGCTAAAAACTGGCGTGCCGAGACATTCATGCGCAGCACGCCCCAGCTGTCGATTCCTATCGAGTCCAGTGGCACTTTGGTCGCGCCCTGGCTGTGACGGATCACGACGCCGTCTGCAGCGACGGTCTCGATCTTGCCTATGCGATAGCCCTTCCGGTCGAGGACGACCTCGTTCGAGACGAGGCGTTCGACTGGCGCATCGCCGGCGCGGACTCGCTGTGGTGCCAGAAACGGCGAAATCGGCGTCGGCGGAACGCCATACATGCTCGCGTCCGCATTTCCGGTATGAGTCGGACCGACGAGGTTCTGCGCCGCAACCGGTGCAGACAGCGCGAAGAGGGGGAGCGTAAACAGAGCGAGGCGCATTTCAACTCTCCTGTTTCAGACAGCGCAGAGGACGCCGTTCGACCTGAACCGCACATTAATCGAGGAAGGGCGCCGCAATCTCCGGCCGCACGCGCACGAGTCGCCCGGTGGCGCGGTCCAGCATCGCCCAGGTTGATACCGCCTCGACCTTTACCCGGCCGTCAGATCCGGTGAAGCGCATATGGCGGTCGAAGCGCGCGCCCTTGGGCGGGTCGGGCACCCAGGTTTCGGCGATTACCGTCTCGCCCGCGCTCACATTGCCGCGATAGTCGATCTCGTGCCGCGTCACGACCCAGATATAGGCGTCGCAATGTGCGGGCGACGCGGCCGAATGCCAGTGCGCGACCGCGACATCCTGAATCCAGCGGACCCACACCGCATTGTTGACATGGCCCAGCTCGTCAATGTCGTCGGGCTGGGCCGTGATGCTTTTCGAGAAGCGCGCCATGGGTTGACGTTTACGGCAACTTTGCTGCGCTGCAAACAGGACTTGGGATCAGTCGAGCTTCATCCGCTCATGACTGACAAAACCGAGCTTGGTCACGCCGGCGTGCTTGACGACCGCAAGGACCGCATCGAACCGCTCATAGCGTGCCGCCTCATCGGTCTTGATCAGCAACGCCGCATCGGCACCGACACCCGATTTGAGCAGGGCAGGGAGCTGCGCATCCGAGATCCGCGCGCCGTCCCACAGCAACGATCCGTCTGCGGCAATGTCGAGTCGGTTGGGCAGTCCCGGCGGCGCGCTACTATCGCCCTGCGGCAAATCGACTGGGACCTTGTGCGTCAAGCTCGGGATGGTGACGATCAGCATGATGAGCAGCACCAGCAAGACGTCGATCAGCGGAGTGGTGTTGAGCGCGCTGATCGGTTCGGCGTCGTCATGGCGGCGATAGGCAAGAGCACGGGGCATCGATACCTCCTCACTAAAAGTGATGATGTATCATGCCATAAATCAAACGCCGGGCAAGCCCCTAGCAGTTCTCATATTTCCAGTGGCGCTTCTTGCCCTCGCGGATCCAGCCGACCGCCTCGGTGATCCTTTTGTCGCGGGTCGCGTCGCGCTTCGCCTCGGCGATCCAGTCGCAATAGTCGCGCCGCGCGCCGGGCGGAAAGGCGTCGAAGTTCGCCGCCGCCTCGGGATCGCGCGCCAGTGCTTCGGCGAGCGCGGACGGTATCTGCGCCTCAGGCTTCGGCTGCTTGGCCGCGCGTTTGGGGATGTCGCCAGACTCGATCAGCGCCGCCGCCTTGCGTACCTGCGCCTCCATCGCGGCGGCGTCGGGCAGGTCGGCGAGCGATGCGATGCGGCCGAACTGTCCCATCGCCTCGCCTTCCTTGCCGGTCTCCACCGCGTCGCGATACCAGAAGCCAAAGCTCGCATGTGCTTTGAACGCCGCCATATGCGCGAGCGGGCGGCCAGCGTGAGAAAAGGCCGGCATACCCCATTTGATGCCTTCTTCAACATCGGGGCAGGCAGCATGGACGCGGTCGCGCAGCCAAGTCAGAATCGGCCGGGCAAAGTCCGCCTGCTTGGCGATATAGGCGTCGATGCGCGGGTCTGTGGCCATGGCGTGATCCTCCCGCTCCCATGCTCCGTCGGCGCGGGGGACGAGTCAATCCGACGCTCAGGGCGCGAGCGTGTCGTCCTCATCCTCGCCCTCGCCGGGCTCGGCGTCATCGGCGAGTTCGACAATGTCGTCCTCGTCCGCGTCGGCGTCGATATCCTGACCCAGATCGGGGTCAAGGTCGGTCACCAGCAGCCCGTTGCCGGGGCCGCCAACCGTCGCCTCCAGAATCTCGGCGCGCTGGCTTTCGTCATAGCCGTCTTCGTCATAGCCGTCGTCGCCGGTTCCATGACCGTGCACCTGGTGACCACCCATCGCCATCTCCTTGCGTTGTACTGAAGGTGCGAACGGCGGGCCGGCGCGGCGGGTTCCGCGCGATGCGACGGACGGCTTCAGTTACGGCGAAACAGTTTGCCGCGCTCGGTCACGAAGACGATTGCCAGCGCCGTCAGGCCGAGCGTGGTGAAACCGATATACAATGGAACGGTCGTCCCGTCGAATGACTGGCCGATCACTGCGCCCATGACCGCCGCGCCCAGCGTCGCGATAAACCCCTGAAGGCTCGACGCACGTCCGGCGATCTCGCCCATATTCTCCATCGCCATTGCCGAAAAATTGGAGTTGGCGAGGCCCATCGCCGCCATCATCGGTGCCTGCAGCACGATGAAGATCCACAGCGTCTCGCCGTAGAAGAGAATGATCGCGAGGTGGATCGCGGCGAGCAGCGTGGTCACGACGATCGCGAAATGCGACAGGAATCGCATCCCGAACCGCATCACCAGCCGCGAATTGGCAAAAGCACTTGCCGCCATCAATCCGGCGATCGACGCGAACACCACCGTCAGCAATTCAGGCCGCTTGAACACGTCATAAACGATCTGCTGGATCGAGCCGATGAACGCGAAGAAACAGCCCGAGATTGCAGCGGTCGCAAATGTATAGCCAACCGCCCAGCGATCGCGAAACATGATGCGATAACCGCGCCAGATCTCGCGCAGGTCGAGCCGGTTGACCGACGCGGGATCGAGCGTCTCCGGCATCCGCCACAGGAACCAGCCAAGCACCAGCGCCGACACGATCCCGATCCCGCCAAAGATCAGCCGCCACGACCCAAAGATCATTACCATCAGCTGGCCCCAGGCCGGAGCAAGGACTGGGACGACCATGAAGGTCATGAACGCAAGGCTCATCACCCGTGCCATCGCACGCCCCTGAAAACAGTCGCGGACCAGCGCCACGGTGACGACCCGGCCCGCAGCGACGGCGGCACCGCTCGCTGCGCGGGCGATCAGCAGCACCTCGAAGCTCCCGGCGACTGCGGCGATGAGGTTGGTGACGACATAAAGGGCCAGTGCGATGCCGATCACCGGCTTGCGCCCATAACGGTCGGCCAGAGGACCATGAACCAGCTGCGCGAAGGCGAAGCCCAGCATGAAGGCGGTGATCACATATTGGCGGTGGTTCGGCTCGCTCACCCCCAATTGATCGGCAATCGCCGGCAGCGCCGGAAGCATCGAATCGATGCCGAGCGCCGTCAGCGCCATGATCGAGGCGATCAACGCCACGAACTCACCCATCGGGATCGGCGACCGGTTCTCCGGCGCGGTGGCTACGGTAGTCTGGGTACGCACGTCCATGCGCGGCCCATGCCGCATTGCAACCAACGCGTCACCCCCGGGATTTGACCTGTGCGCAAAAGCGCGATAGTGTATTGCTCAAATAACACGCTTGGAGTTTGTGATGAAAGCGATCTGGCTGACACTGCCGCTGGCAACCGCGCTCGCCGCATGTGGTGGGGGCGAGGAAGGAACCAGCATCTCGATCCAGGGCGACAATGGATCGGTCACCGCCGCAGCGGACAAGGACGGCAAGGTGTCGGTCAAGGCACCGGGCTTCGAAGGTTCGATCAAGCTGCCCAAGTTCAACATCGGTGCAGAGAATTTCGAGGTCGATGGGGTCAAGCTCTATCCCGGTGCGACGGTCGCCAGCCTCAATATCGACGACCGGCAGGACGGCACCAAGTCGGGTGGCGTGAAGGTGACGTTCGACGCCCCGGCCGAGGCGACGCGCGTGCGCGACTGGTTCCGTGAGCAGATGGAGGGGGCGGGCTTTACCGTCACCGGCAATCGCGACGAGCTGACCGGCAAGACCAAGTCGGGCAGCCCCTATACGCTCAAGATCGACGGCACGGGCGACGCGAAGAGCCGCGGCACGCTTACGGTCTCCGGAAACTGATCCACCCACCCGCCGTTCACGCGTAGGCGGACGGCGTAGCGGGAGGGGCGCACGGCACCCGCGCTCCTCCCGCGCTTTTCCATCCGGGATTCCCCGCCCCTGTTCGATCGTCACCAAGGCGACTATTTGAGGGAGATTCGTTTCCCGGAGTCGTTTTGCAATGCCCGATACCGTTCTCTCCCAGGTTCCGCTCGTCAGCCTTGCCGATCAGGCAAGCGATCCAGAGGGCTTCGCCGCCGCATTGGGCGGATCGTTCGAGCGGTTCGGCTTCGCAATGGTCGCCGATCACGGCATCCCGCATGAGCTGGTCGATCGCGCCTGGGCGATGACCAAGGCGTTTTTCGACCTGCCCGAGGATGTGAAGCGCAGCTATTTCGTCGCCGGGGGCGGCGGTGCGCGCGGTTATACCCCGTTCAAGACCGAGATCGCCAAGGGCGCGACTCATGTCGACCTCAAGGAATTCTGGCATATCGGCCGCGAACTGGCGGCGGGGCATCGTTTTTCGGAGCTAATGGCGCCGAATATCTGGCCCGACCAGCCCGAGGGATTCCGCGAGACATTTGTTGAGCTGTTCGCCGCGTTCGACACGGCTGGCGACAAGCTGCTGTCCGCGATCGCCGTCCATCTTGGCCTCGCGCCCGACTGGTTCGACCATGCGGTGGCGGACGGCAATTCGGTGCTGCGTCTGCTCCATTATCCGCCGGTGACCGAAGATGCGCCGAATGTGCGCGCCGGGGCGCATGAGGACATCAACCTCATCACCCTGTTGCTCGGCGCGGAAGAGGCGGGACTCGAACTGCTCGACAAGGATGGCGAATGGCTGCCGGTTAAGCCGCCCGAGGGCGCACTGGTGGTCAATGTCGGCGACATGCTTCAGCGGCTGACCAACCATGTTCTGCCCTCGACCACGCACCGCGTCGTCAATCCCCCGGTCGAGCGGCGCGGTCATTCGCGCTATTCGATGCCCTTCTTCCTCCACCCCGCGCCCGATTTCCTGATCAAGGCGCTGCCGCAAACCGTGACCGCTCAGAACCCGGAGCGCGAGCCCCCGATCACTGCGCACGACTATCTGGCCGAGCGGCTCGCCGAGATTGGGCTGACGAAGAAGTGATCAAGGCCCCTCCCCTTCAGGCGAGGGGTTGGGGTGGGGCAGTCGTTCCAAGCTCCACGGCTTGAGAAAGCCGGAGTTTGCAGCTGCCAATTTTTCGCATTCCCGCTTCAGTCCTTGGGGCTATTTCCCCACCCCAACCCCTCCCCTAAAGGGGAGGGGCTTAATTGAGGACTCCCATGACCGAACCGTTGCGCGTTGCCCTTGCCGGACTTGGAACCGTTGGCGCGGGCGTCATTCGTCTGATCGACGCCAATGCCGATCTGATCGCGCGGCGCGCGGGGCGGCCGATCGAGATCGTTGCGGTCTCCGCGCGCGACCGGACCAAGGATCGCGGCGTCGATATCACCCGCTTCGACTGGGTCGATGACATGCGCGACCTGGCGCAGCATCCGCGTGCCGATGTCGTGGTCGAACTGATCGGCGGATCGGACGGCCCGGCGCTGGCACTCGCCCGCGCGACACTGGCGGCGGGCAAGGGGCTGGTGACGGCCAATAAGGCGATGATCGCGCATCATGGGCTGGAGCTGGCGCAGGTCGCCGAACTGGCCGACACGCCGATGAAGTTCGAGGCGGCAGTCGCGGGCGGCGTGCCGGTCATCAAGGGGCTGCGCGAGGGTGCGGCCGCAAATGTGATCGACCGCGTCTATGGCATCCTCAACGGCACCTGCAATTTCATCCTGTCGAAGATGGAGGCGGAAGGGCGCGACTTCGTCGAGGTGCTGGCGGAGGCGCAGGCGAAGGGCTTTGCCGAGGCGGACCCGAGCTTCGACATTGACGGCGTCGATGCGGCGCACAAATTGTCGATCCTCGCCAGCCTGTCGTTCGGCACCCAGCCGGCGTTCGGCGACGTCGCGATCCACGGCATCCGCAACCTGCTGGCTGCGGACATCGCCGAGGCGGCGGCATTGGGCTATCGCATCCGCCTGCTCGGCATCGCGGATCTGACCGCCGACGGGCTGTTCCAGCGGGTGCATCCGCACCTCGTCCCGCTCGCCCATCCGCTGGCGCACGTCACCGGCGCGACCAATGCGGTGGTGGCGGAGGGCAATTTCGTGGGGCGCCTGTTGTTCCAGGGCGCGGGTGCCGGCGATGGTCCGACGGCGAGCGCTGTGGTCGCCGACCTGATCGACATCGCGCGGACGGAGTTCGGTCCGCCCTATGCCATGCCCGCCGCTAGCCTCGCCAAGGAACCCGCTGCGCCGAGCGGAGAGCGCCGCGGCCGTGCCTATCTGCGCTTCACCGTGCCCGACAAGGTCGGCGTGCTCGCCGAGATCGCGGCGGCGATGCGCGACGCGGGTGTGTCGATCGAATCGCTGATTCAGCGCGGCGCGATGGCCGATGGTAGCGTGCTGCTGGCGATCGTGACGCATGAGGGGCCGGAGCGCTGCGTCGCCCAGGCGCTCGAGAAGCTGCGCGGTTCGCAAAGCCTCGCGGGCGAGCCGATGTGGATGCATATCCTCGGCGAGTGAGGACGGTTTACGGTGCCGGTTCGCGCTTGCGCACCACCTTGCCGTCGAATCCGACACCGACGGTCACGCCGACCATTCCACCGCATTGCGTGAGGAACGGGCCGGAGACCCCGCACTGAAACATAACGTCCTCCAGCACCCGTGCGGTCTCAGCGGGACGATTGTCCACAGCGCGGGCGGTGACGAAGGGGACGCGATATTTCTTGTCCGCCTCGCGCAGCGCACAGATTGTCACCTCGTCAGGATCAACGGTCTTTTCGCAGGGAATCACGGCGCGGGTCTGTTCGCGATAGGTGCGGATCGCCGCGTCGTCGGCACCGGACTGGAAAGCGAGGGCAAGCAGCAACAGGGACATGGCATCGAACCTCCCGGTGTCACGATAGCATTGCCTTTGCGCCCCCGAAACGGGAATCAGTCGGCGATGGCGGCTTCCGCGGGGTCCGCCAACGCGACCTCGACCAGCGCCCGGCCGCGCCGGACAATGCCTAGCTCGCGCGCGGCGGCTTCGGACAGGTCGAGGATGCGACCCTTGTGGAACGGCCCGCGATCGTTGACGCGGACGATCACGCTGCGCCCGGTCGATGGATCGGTGACACGCAGCTTGGTCCCAAACGGCAGGCTGCGATGCGCGGCGGTCATTTCGTCGGGGTTGAACCGCTCTCCGCTGGCGGTGCGGTTGCCGGCGTGCACGTCACCATAATAGCTGGCCATGCCGCTTGCGAGCACGCTGGACGCCGGGGCAGGGGCGGCCGGCGCCGCATCCTGCGCCGCGACCGGCGCGGCGGCGATCAGCGTTGCGATTGCGATAATGTCCCGCATGGTCCCCGGCCCTTTCCGGTCCGGGGGTGAAACAGACGCGGCACCGAACGGCAATCCGTTCAGCGCCGCGCTGTTTGGATTCTGCGGTCAGACGTCGAGATTGGCGACGCTGAGCGCGTTTTCCTGAATGAATTCGCGGCGCGGTTCGACCACATCGCCCATCAGGCGCGTGAAGATCTCATCCGCGACATCGGCCTGATCGACCTGCACCACCAGCATCGAGCGGTTGGACGGGTCGAGCGTGGTTTCCCACAGCTGTTCGGCGTTCATCTCGCCCAGCCCCTTGTAGCGCTGGATCGACAGCCCCTTGCGGCCCGAGGCGAGGATCGCGTCGAGCAATTCGCTGGGGCGGGCGACTAGCGTCTCACCCTTGGCGGCGGCGACGGGGAGATCGTCGTCACCCTCGGTCGCGGGAGCCGCGTCCTCGACCTGCGCTGCCTTGGCGGAAACGAGCTTGGCAATCTGCGCGTAGCTGTCGGCCTGTTCCGCCGCGAGCGTGTGGAGCTTGCGCCCCTCAGCCGAGGTCAGGAACGCGGCCTCGATGATGTGGTGGTCGGTCACGCCGCGCCACCAGCGTTCGAAATGGAAGCCGCCATCGTCGGTCACGCGCGCGGTCCAGCGCGCATCGGCGTCGGTCAAGTCCAGCCGCTGCGTCACCGCCGCCAGCCGCTCGGCCCGCTGCTCGCGCGTCGCTTCGGGATCGAGCGCGCGGCCCAGCGCCAGCGCCTCGATAATCGAGGAATCATAGCGGCGCGGGACGTAGCGCATCAGCGTCTTCATGCGGCGGGCATGATCGACCAGGCTCGCCAGATCGTCGCCGAAGCGCGGCCCGTCGGCCGTTTCCAGCCGGTTGCCCGCAACGCCCGCCTCGACCAGGTAATCGTCGAGCGCGGCATCGTCCTTCAGATACACTTCCGACCGGCCCTTGGTCGCCTTGTACAGTGGCGGCTGGGCGATGAAGAGGTGCCCCTTTTCGATGATCTCGGGCATCTGGCGGTAGAAGAAGGTGAGCAGCAGCGTGCGGATATGCGCGCCGTCCACGTCAGCGTCGGTCATGATGACGATCTTGTGGTAGCGCAGCTTCTCGACGTTGAAATCGTCGCGGCCAATGCCGGTGCCCATCGCCTGGATCAGCGTGCCGATCTCCTTCGATCCCAGCATCCGATCAAAGCGCGCGCGCTCCACGTTCAGGATCTTGCCGCGCAGCGGCAGGATCGCCTGAAAATGCCGGTCGCGGCCCTGCTTGGCCGAGCCACCGGCCGAGTCACCCTCGACCAGGAACAGTTCGGACTTGGCCGGATCGCGTTCCTGACAATCGGCGAGCTTGCCGGGGAGCGACGCGATGTCCATCACGCCCTTGCGCCGGGTCAGTTCGCGCGCCTTCTTCGCCGCCTCACGCGCGGCGGCGGCGTCAATCACCTTCTGGATGATCGCACGGGCGAGCGCGGGATTTTCCTCGAGCCAGTCGGACATCTTGTCGGCCATCAGCGCTTCGAGCGGCTGGCGGACTTCCGACGAGACCAGCTTGTCCTTGGTCTGCGACGAAAATTTGGGATCGGGCAGCTTGACGCTGACGATGGCGGTCAGCCCTTCGCGCATGTCGTCGCCGGTCAGCGTGACCTTTTCCTTCTTCAGAAGGCCCGACTTGTCGGCATAATTGTTGATCGTGCGCGTCAGCGCCGCGCGGAAGGCCGCCAAGTGGGTGCCGCCGTCGCGCTGCGGGATGTTATTGGTGAAGCACAGGACGTTTTCGTAATAGCTGTCGTTCCACTCGAGCGCGACATCGATGCCGATATCGTCGCGCTGCCCGGTCACCGAAATCGGATCGGGGAAGAGCGGCGACTTGTTGCGGTCGAGCCACTTCACGAACGCGGCGATGCCGCCTTCGTAATAGAGTTCGACTTCCCTGACCTCCTCATGCCGTGCGTCGCGCAGGAACAGGCGCACGCCCGAGTTGAGGAACGCCAGCTCGCGATAGCGATGCTCCAGCTTGTCGAAATCATATTCGATCTGGTTCTTGAACGTGCCGCCATCGCCCGGCGTCTTCTCGGTCGAGGCGAGGAAGGTCACGCGCGTGCCCTTCTTGCCGTTCGCCGGGCCGATCACCTTGAGCGGTGCGACCGCATCGCCATAGGCGAAGCGCATATAATGCTCTTCGCCATCGCGCCAGATGTTGAGATCGAGCCATTCGGACAGCGCATTGACCACCGATACGCCCACGCCGTGCAGACCGCCCGAGACCTTATAGGCATTGTCGTCCGACGTGTTCTCGAACTTCCCACCCGCGTGCAGCTGGGTCATGATGACCTCGGCCGCTGATACGCCTTCTTCGGAGTGGATGCCGGTCGGAATGCCGCGGCCATTATCCTCGACCGAGACCGACCCATCGGGGTTCAGCTGGATGATGATCTTGTCGCAATGCCCGGCGAGTGCTTCGTCGATCGCGTTGTCGCTGACCTCGAACACCATGTGGTGCAGGCCCGATCCGTCATCGGTGTCGCCGATATACATGCCGGGGCGCTTGCGCACCGCGTCGAGGCCCTTGAGGACCTTGATGCTGTCGGCGCCGTAGGCGTTGGAGTTGGGGGCGGAATCGGTGGTGTTGTTATCGTCTGATGCCATGCCCAGCATATAGGGTCGACCGTCACAAAACGGAAGCGAAATGGGCCTTAAGCGGCGTGGATCGCGCCGTCGCGAACACTCAGCCGGGTGGCGGCTCGCGCCTCGGCGAACAGGGCGGGTTCGGTCCCCGTCATCCACACCTGTCCGCGCCCCGCGAGCCGTTCAAACAGCGCCGCGCGGCGGGCGGGATCGAGATGCGCCGCGACCTCGTCCAGCAGCAGGATCGGCGCGCGGCCGGTGCGGTCGGCGACCAGTTCGGCATGGGCAAGGACGATGGCGAGCAGCAGCGCCTTTTGCTCACCGGTCGAACAGAGATGTGCCGCCTGTTGCTTGTCGAGGTGGGTGACCGCAAGATCCTGACGATGCGGGCCGGTGAGCGTGCGTCCGGCGGCAGCGTCGCGGGCGCGTCCGGCGCGCAGCCGCGCGGCGAGGTCGGTCGCGTCGTCACCCTCGATGGCAAGGCCCGCGCGGGCGAATGGCCCTTCGGGTTGCGCGATGAGGCGTTCGGACAGCTGGGCGACGGTGGTCCGCCGCGCCGCGTCGATCGCCACGCCATGCTCGGCCATGCGCGCCTCCAGCGCGGTCAGCCAATCGGGATCGGCAGGTTCCTCCGCGCCGAGCAGGCGGTTGCGCTCGCGCATCGCGGCTTCGTAACGGGCGCTGTGATGTGCGTGGCCGGGGGCGAGCGCGAGGGCGAGCCGATCGAGGAAGCGCCGCCGCTCGCTTGCTGGCTCGGCGAACAGCCGGTCCATTGCGGGGGTCAGCCACAGCACCGTCAACCATTCGCCGAGCGATGTTGCAGCGGCGGTTGCGCCGTTGATGCGGACGATCCGCCTTTCGGGGGCGGCGGCTTGCGTGCCGGTGCCGATCTCGATCTCACGGTCTAGCTGTGCCGCCACCCCGAACCCGCCGGTCCCGCGCTGCCGTGCCATTTCGGTGAGCGGCGCGCGGCGCAGCCCGCGACCCGGGGCGAGCAGCGACACCGCCTCCAGCACATTGGTCTTGCCCGCGCCATTGTCCCCGGCCAGCACGACGAAGCCCGATCCGGGGGTCAGGATCGTGTCGCGATGGTTGCGGAAATCGGTGAGGACAAGGCGGGTAAGGGCCATGCGCGGGCTGTAGCCTTCCCGCTTGCCGACGGCCAGCGTTTGCGCGACCAATGGCGCGGGGGGAATTTATGAAGCGACTGATTCTGGCGGCAATCCTGCTCGGTACGACCGGATGCGGCGGCGATCCGGCCACGCGCGTGATCGACGGGATGGAGGCGAGCTATAGCAAGGAAGGGCGCGCCGACGCGATTACCATCAATTTGGACAAGGATGGGAATGCCCGGCTGTGGGCGGGCAAGCGGCGCGGAATCATCGTTCGCGACGGCCAGGACTATCTGATGAACGAGCGGCGGGTCGCGATCGACAAGACCAAATACAAGATGGAGCCGATTGCCGCGCTCCGCGCCGATGTGATGGCGGCGCTCTCGGATGCCGCCGAAGCCGCGCGCAAACGCGCCGAGGCGGCGGCGACGGCGGCGAAGGCAGCAGGTGAACTGCGTCCGGATGGCACCAGGGTTCTGCGCCTCCCCGATGGCCGGGAGATGGTGTTCACGCCGCCGCCTATTGTGACCTTTCAGGTCGTGATGGTCGGCACCGAAGAGGTCGGCGGCCGCAGCGGGAAGGTGTGGCGGCTCAGCGCCGTCGGCGATCCGCGCCCCAACGGGCTGGAGGCGGTGATGTCGACCGACGCCGATCTCGCCCCGGTCGGGCGACTGATCCGGATGCACATGGCCCCGGCGGACGTCGCGGCGCTGGAGCCGGAGGGAACGCGTCGCAATCTTGCCAAGGCCGCCGCCGAGATGTTTGGCAAGGGATCGCTGCTGCGGCTGTCGGTGCGCGGCGAGGCGGGTCAGGCTCTCGAACTCTATCGGCTGCAACGCTTTGGACCGGCCAGTTTCCGCGGCGCAGTGCTCGCGTTGCCGACGACGGTGCTGGACCGCAAAACGCTGCGCGATGACCTTAAGGTGCTGACCCCGATCGAGGATGATTCGCCGATGCGCGGCGTGCGGCGTTAGAGCCGTTTTCAGTTCGGCGGCACCGGCCCGCTCCCCCACCCGGCCACCCATAGAATACACTGTCGTTGGGTGGCCGGGTGGGGGAGCGGGCCGGTGCCGATTCAGCTTTGCTGAAAACGACCCTAGATCCCGATCAGACCCTTGGCGCGCAGTTCTGCCTGCGCCGCGCGATACAAAACCGGATCGCCGATGTTCAGCCGCGCGCGCACCGCGTCGAGCGGCTCGGCGAGCAGTTGCTCATAATCCTCACCCGACAGCCAGCGCGCGGCCTTGCCGTGGCGATAGCCTTCGCGCACCGCCTTGGCGAAGCTGCGCGATCCGGTGACGCGCAGGCTCTTGAGGGCCGCGCCCAGCGCGATGAACGCCCAGCCAAGGCCGCCGGTCTGGGCGTAGGAAAAGGCGACCAGGCACGCCTCGCCGAGCGGTTCGTCGGCCTGATAACCGGTGATGACGTGCCAGATGTCGTGGATGTCGCGCTCGCGGCGACCGTACCAGGCGTGGGGATGCTCGACGTCGCGTTCGACATCGGCGTCGGTATAGCTGACCTCGGCCAGCCCCTGTGCCGAATAGCCGGTGCGGTCGAGAAACGCGCGATACGCCGCGCCGACGCTGCCTGCTGGCAGCGACTCAAGCCAGGCACGGTCGGAAAATTTCTCCGCCAGCTCGATCCGGCGATAGGCAATTCGCCCGCCATTGGGCGTGGTCAGCAGCTTGCGGTAATTCCGGCCCACCGTGTCACCGTTGAGCGCACGCATGATGCGAAACACCTGCACCGTGTCGTCGCCATTGGCGAGCAGGCGGCGCAGCGCGGTTAACGCCGTCCCCCACTCACGCCGGCGGGGCTTGCTCCAGTCGATTGCCTGTGTCGCCATATCCGACCATCCTTACTGACAGCCATGTAAATATGTGATTACCGGACGCTGTGCAAGCATGACAAGAGCTCTTGACAGGGTGCTCGAAGTTATGACAAGAGCTCTTGTCATATGGACAAGAGCTCTGGACAGGATTTGTGAACAACCGGCTGCGGATCCTGCGGGCCGAGGCGGAGTTGAGTCAGGGCGACCTTGCCCGGCTGCTCGGCGTCTCACGCCAGACGATCAATGCGGTCGAGACCGACAAATATGACCCCAGCCTGCCGCTGGCACTGCGGATGGCGAAAATCTTTGGAGTGGCAGTCGATGAAATCTTCCTCGATGACTGGAGCGCACCCGAGCGTGACTGAGATGACGCGCGGGCAACGCTGGCGGCGGCATGTCGTGGAGGCACTGATCGGTGGCGTGATTGGTGCCGGGTTCGGCTTTGGCATCGCCAGTTTTGTCGATGCGACCGGATTCGAGCGCTGGACGATCGCCGAACTTGCCTCGCTCGGCATCGCATTCATGCTGTTGTTCATGGGCGGCTTCGTGCTGGTGATGAGCGCATCGGAAGCGCGCTGGCGGCGACTGGTCGCCTTTCGCCAGCCGGGCAGTGAGCCGCCCGACCGCGAATCGATGCTGGCGATCCGGCGTCAGGGCGTGATCATCGCGCTGACCGGGCCGATCCTCGCCGCGCCGCCGGTGCTGGCGCATCTGGGCTTGGGCGATGACGGGCGCGCGATCGGTGCGGCGGCGGTGTTGGCGGTGCTGGGGTTTCAGACCTGGCTCAACTGGCGGCTGTATCACACGAGCGATGAGCTGATGCGGCAGGTGTCGCTGATGTCCGGCGCGGTGTGTTTCTGGGGCGCACAGCTGGCGCTGTTCATCTGGGCCACGCTGGCGAAGCTGGGACTGGTGGCGGAGGTCGATAGCTGGACGCTGATCACGTTGATGATGGCAGTGTATCTGGTCGTGTCGACATGGATCGGTTTTCGGCGCGGCCTGGGTCAGCTCTGACTGCGACGGGCGGGAAGGCGCGCGGCGCGCCTTCCCGGTCCGGTCAGACGCGCATTGGCATCAGTACATATAGCGCAGACGACTTGTCATTCTCACGGATCAGCGTCGGCGCCGCAGCGTCGGCGAGGTGGACTTCGACCAGATCGCTCTCGATCTGGCCGAGAATGTCCATCAGATAGCGCGAGTTGAACCCGATCTCGAACGGCTGCGCGGCGTATTCGCCGGGGACTTCTTCGGCAGCAGTGCCATTGTCGGGGCTGGTGACCGACAAAGTGATGCGGTCGCGGTCGAGCGCCATCTTGACCGCGCGGGTTTTTTCCGTCGCGATGGTCGAGACGCGATCGACACCCTGCATGAAGCTCTTGGGGTCGATCTTGAGGATCTTGTCGTTGCCCGTGGGAATCACGCGGCTGTAATCCGGGAAGGTGCCGTCGATCAGCTTCGAGGTCAGGATCGCGGCGCCGAGATCGAAGCGGATTTTCGACCCCGAGAGCGACACGCCGACCGACCCGTCGACCTCATCGAGCAGCTTGCGCAGCTCGGCCACGCACTTGCGCGGCACGATCACGTCCGGCATCGCCTCGGCGCCTTCGGGGCGCGGCACGGTGACGCGGGCGAGGCGGTGGCCGTCGGTCGCGGCGGCCTTCAACATGTCGTCGGCGACATGCAGGAAAATGCCGTTGAGATAATAGCGCGTCTCTTCGGTCGAGATCGCGAATCGGGTCTTGTCGATGATCTGCTTCAATGTTTCGGCGGGCAGCTCGAACACCGTGGGCAGTTCGCCCTCCGCGATCACCGGGAAATCGTCGCGCGGCAGCGTGCCGAGCTCGAATTTGGCGCGGCCGGCATTGACCTTGATCTTGCCCTCCGCCGCGGTCAGCTCGACCTGCGACCCTTCCGGGAGCTTGCGGGCAATGTCGAACAAAGTGTGCGCAGGGACGGTGATCGCGCCGGCCTGGTCCACTGCCGCAGGGACGGTTTCGTCGATCTGAAGATCGAGATCGGTCGCCATCAGGCGGAGCGATCCGTCGAGCGACGCCTCAATCAGCACGTTGGACAGGATGGGGATGGTATTGCGCCGCTCGACCACGGACTGGACGTGGCTGAGGCCCCGGAGGAGCGTGGCGCGTTCGATCGTCGCTTTCATGTGTAATCCAAACCCCCGGGCGGCCGCCCATATTCAACTGACGGCGCCTGAATTGCCGTCGGAAGTTCGAGATATCCTTAACGTGAAAAAGGGCCGGAGCAAGCCGCTCCGGCCCTTCGCATCATTCATTTGTGGACGGAATCGCGCTTAGAAGCGGAAGCCGACCCCCGCAACGACCTGATGGCGGTCCACATCGACGCCATAATCGTCGAATGCGCCATAGTTCGAGTAGCGATATTCGCCCTTTACATAGAGGTTGCGGCCAAGGCTCTGCTCAATGCCTGCGCCGAGGCGCCAGCCGTCCAGATTCTCGCCATCTTCGATCGTCGTGGTACCCAAAGTGTAGGTGTAGTTGACGCGCGCGTTGGTGTAGCCGCCCTTGGCATAGAGCAGGGTCGACTCACCCAGCACCGCGCCGACGCGCAGACCGGCATAAATGTCGCGGCCCGCTTCGATCTTGAGCTCGTCGCCCACGGCCAGCAGGTTGGGGGTGCGCGTCTTGGTGGTCGATCCGGTCAGCTCGACTTCGGGGCCGAACACCATCGACCCGGAGCGGAAGTCATAGCCGACCGCGCCACCATAGGTGACGCCATCGCTCGAGCTGGACGGAACGCCGCTCTTGTCGTCGACCTTGTCCCAGCCAACGATGGCTTCGACGCGCGGTCCTTCGAACGGCGCTGCGTCCTGCGCCAGGGCGGGTGCGGCGGTGCCTGCAATCACGAGTGCGGTGGTGAGAAAGAGGGTACGCATAACAGATACTCCATTGAACTGGACCCCAACCGGGGGTCGCGCATCAATTAGGAAGCCCGGCGCGAAGTTGCATGAACCCAAAATAAACACCGAAAACCGTTGCATTTGTGCAACGCTTTGCATGGGCGGGAATGGGGTTGCGCGGCGGTGCGTGGGATGAAAGACGGGCGCAAAAGGAGTTTTTGATGCGGCAAGGGCGCGACTTCATCGCACGGCACGGCGAAACCGTATTCAACGCCGCACGGCGATTGCAGGGCGATCATCCCCACACGCCGCTGACCCGTGCCGGATTCGCGCAGGCGGACGAAATGGGCCGCGCCCTTACCGGGTTGCTTCGGGCCGCGCCCGCGCCAACCCTGTGGGCGTCGAATACCGGCCGCGCGCTCCAGACGCTGGCGGTGATCGCCGAACATCTCGATCTGGATTGGCACGCGGCACGACAGGATGCGCGGCTGACCGAGATCGGCATGGGGTGCTGGGGCGGGCGCTATTATGACGACCTGATCGGTGGCGACCTGCCGGTGCTCGCCGCTACCGGCTTGCTCTATCCCGCGCCGGATGGCGAAACCTATCCCCAGATCGCGGGGCGCGTATCCGCCTGGCTCGCCGAGACTGACGATGACCCTGGCGACCGGCTGGTTATCATGCATGGCATTTCCAGCCGCGTGCTGCGTGGGGTGATGACCGGGTGTGATTTCCATCCCGAATTCGCGACGCCGATCGCGCCGGGATTGCCGCAGGGGTCGGTGGTGATGATCGAGGGCGGCATGGAAACCGTCGTGCATCTTGGCGACGGGCGCGCGCCGGCGTGATCGCGCTTTTGCTCGCCACCGCGCTCGCGCTGCAGGATCAAGGGCGCGAATCGCTTGGCGTGTTCGACGGGTGGGGCGCGTTCCGGGACGCCGCGCCGGCGCGGTGCTACGCGATCGGCCAGCCCGTGCGGGGCAGGGCGGGGGCGTTTTCCAGCATCGCCAACTGGCCGCGATCGGGCGCGCGCAACCAGTTCCACGTCCGCTTCAGCCGCGACCGCGATCCGCGCGCCAAGGTGACGTTGGCAATCGGGGAGCGGCGGTTCGAGCTGATCGCCGGCGCGCGCGACGCCTGGGCACCCGATGCGCGCACCGACCGTGCGATTGTCGCCGCAATCCGCTCCAGCCGCTCGATGAGTGTCGAAAGCGTCGCGCGCGCCGGCGGCGCGTTTGCCGATGTCTATGCGCTCAAGGGCGCGGCGACCGCGATCGATGCCGCCGCGATGGGCTGCGCGCGGCGGTAAGGTCGCGCGCAACCCGGTCGGCGGATTATTGCTGACCCGGCGTCGGGCTCGCGGCGGGGGCAGCGGGCGGAGCCCCGTCACGTATCGCGATGATCGCGGCCTGGACCTTCTCCTTCACGCCCGGATCGGTCTGGGCGAGTGTAGCGATCTGGTTGAACCGCGCGGTCTCGAGCCCGGCAGCGGTCACCGCCTCGGTCATCTTGGCGGTCTTGTCGGCGGCCGGGATCGAGGCATCCTTGGTCACCGCATCGGCAGCGAGGGCGGCCTTGGCGAACATGGTGATTTCAGCGTCGGTGATCGGGGCGGGAGTGGTGGCCTCGGCCTGGGGGGCGGGCGCGGCTGGTGCGGTGGTCCGTGCAAGGGCGGGCGTGGCGATCAGAGTAGATGCGGCCAGCGCCGCAGAGATCAGATAGGTCAAGATGGAACTCCAAAGTCATTGAAAACCAAGCGCCATGGACGCGCACGCACGAGGTTTTCAGACCTAGAGCCCCTGTCGCAACTCTTCCTCGGTGGGCCGTGGCTACCCCGGGATGGGCGGGGCATGGAAATGCGTCGCCACTTCCGCTATATGCGCGCCATGCAGTCAGTCTCGTCGCCCCTTATGCCCATCGCTGGGCACATCGATCCCGTGCCCGTTCCGCGCAGCCTGAAGCCGCGCGCCGATGGGCGGATCGACCTGCTCGGCCTGTCCAAGGCGGACCTCCGCATGGCGCTGGAGACGGCGCAGCTCGAGCCGAAACAGGCCAAGTTGCGCGCCAAACAGCTCTGGCACTGGATCTATAATCGCGGCGTCACCGATTTCAGCCTGATGACCGATATCGCGAAGACGATGCAGCCCTGGCTGGCGCAGCGCTTCGTGGTCTCGCGGCCGCAAGTGGTCGAGGCGCAGGTGTCGGTCGATGGCACGCGCAAATGGCTGCTCCGCTCGGACGACGGACAGGATTACGAGATGGTGTTCATCCCCGACGCGGATCGGGGAACGCTCTGCGTCTCGTCGCAGGTCGGCTGCACCCTCAACTGCCGCTTTTGCCATACCGGCACTATGCGGCTGGTCCGCAATCTGGAGCCCGGCGAGATCGTCGGACAGGTGATGCTGGCGCGCGACGCGCTGGGCGAATGGCCGAGCCAGCCCGAGGGGCGGATGCTGACCAACATCGTGATGATGGGGATGGGCGAGCCGCTCTACAATTTCGACAATGTCCGCGATTCGCTCAAGATCGTGATGGACGGCGACGGCATCGCGCTCAGCAAGCGCCGCATCACGTTGTCGACCAGTGGCGTGGTGCCGATGATGGCGCGCGCGGGCGAGGAGATCGGGGTCAACCTCGCCGTCTCGCTCCACGCGGTGACCAAAGAAGTCCGCGACGAGATCGTGCCGCTCAACCGCAAGTTCGGGATCGAGGAGCTGCTTCAGGCGTGCGCCGACTATCCCGGCGCGAACAATGCCCGCCGCATCACGTTCGAATATGTGATGCTCAGGGACAAGAATGACAGCGACGCCGATGCACGCGAACTGGTGCGCCTCATCAAGCACTATAAGCTGCCCGCCAAGGTCAATCTGATCCCGTTCAATCCGTGGCCTGGCGCGCCCTATGAATGCTCGACGCCCGAGCGGATTCGTGCGTTCCAGCAGATCGTGTTCGGCGCGGGCATTTCCGCGCCGGCGCGCACGCCGCGCGGTCGCGACATCGACGCGGCGTGCGGCCAGCTCAAGACGGCGAGCGAAAAGAAGAGCCGCGCCGAACTCGACCGACTGGCCGAGGAGAAGCAGGCCGCACTGGGCTGAAAGCCCCACTGTTGCCGTTTTATCACAGCGCGATCATGTCGTTGCAAAAATGAACCGTGTTACTCTTGTAATGCACGTGATTTGACCCTAGCTGGGTGTCAGCAACATCGTGTTGCAACAACAAAAACAATATCCAGTTTGGGGAATATCGTATGCGTAAGATTGCATTTCTTGCGGCGCTTGCTGCCGCCACCGTCGCTTCGCCCGCTCTTGCTCAGGACGCGGCAGCCGGCGAGGCTCGCGTCGAAGTCCGTGGCGGCATCGCCTGGGCGCAGGGTGCTGAAGAAGCATTTGCTGGCGTTGCTGTCGGCTATGATTTCGACCTGGGTGACACCGCGTTCATCGGCGTCGAAGGCGGGGCCGACAAGGTTCTGACCGAAGGTGCCGATGTGTTCTGGACCATCGGTGGTCGCGTCGGTGCCAAGGTCGGCGACGCTGGCCGCGCCTATGTGCTCGGCGGCTACGGCTTTGCTGACGGTGACGACGGCGCGTTTGCCGGTGCCGGCTACCAGCACAATCTGGGCGAGAAGGTTTTCGCCAAGGTCGAGTATCGCCGCACCCTGGTCGAAGGTCCGGACGTGAACTTCGCCGGCGTTGGCGTCGGCCTGCGCTTCTGATCGCTTGATCGGAACGACACACGGAAAGGGCGGCCCAAACGGGTCGCCCTTTTTGATTCAGGCGAGCGCGGCTCCCCTGGCAACGGTCGCGGTGCGCCCGCCGATCCAGACATGGCCGTCCGTGTCGATCCGCGCCTCCACACGCCCGTCGCATCCGGTCATGCGGCCCTGTGCAGCGATATAGCTGCCCGTCGCCAGCCCGGCCCCGAACAGATATTGCGCGGTCGCGGCGTTGAGGCTGCCCGTCACCGGATCCTCGACCAGCCGGCCATTCCCATCGGTGAAAAAGGCGCGCAGCTCAAAGGCAATGTCGCTTCCCGCCGGATGCGGGCCGACCAGCCCGATATCGGTACCGACCGGTGCGCGTGCGGGCGGATCGACCGCGAGAACATCCGCTGCCGAGCGCAGCCGCAGCAGCTGCCAACCGGGTCCGTTATTGGCATGGACCGCCTCGACGATTGCATCGGCCGGCACATTGGCGAGGCGCGCGGCCTCGTCACGCTCGGCATCGCTCAGCGGGCCAGAGCGGATTAGCGGGGGCGCGCGGAAGGACAGCATCTCAGCGTCATGCGCGATCGGGACGAGTCCGGCACCGCATTGCTGGACGATCAGGCGTGGGTCGCGCGGCACGCCGCCCGCTTCGAGCCAGGCATGGCAGGTGCCCAGCGTCGGATGCCCGGCAAAGGGCAGTTCGCCTGCGGGATAGAAGATGCGGACCTGATAATCCGCCCCCGGATCGGTCGCGGGGATCAGGAAGGTCGTTTCCGAAAAGCCGAGCCAGCGGGTGAGCGCGAGCATCGCATCGGCATCCATTGCTTGCGCGTCGTGCACGACCGCCAGCGGATTTCCGGTGTTCCCGTCCGCTCCGAACACATCGACCAGATCGAGCTTCATCGCCATGCCCTCCCAATTCTGCTGGGGACTTGTGACATCGCTTGACGTGACGCAAGGGGGCGGGGATGGACGCCGCCGCACTATTTCTCGCCGCCGGGGCCGGGGTCGTTGGCGGCGTGATGAACGGGCTGGCCGGGGGCGGCACCTTTGCGACCTTGCCCGCGTTGATCGCGCTGGGCCTGCCCGCCAACATTGCCAACGCCACGTCGAACGTCGCCTTGCTGCCCGGCGCAGCAGCGAGCGCATGGGGGTTTCGCGATGAATTGGGGCCGGTGGCGGGGCTGTCGGTGTTGTTGCTCGCGGCGATCACCTTCGTCGCGGGGCTTGCGGGCAGCCTGTTGCTAGTGCTGACGCCCAGCGACACATTCGATGTGGTGATCCCGTGGCTGTTGCTGTTCGCCTTTATCGTGATGGCATTTGGTCGCCGGGCCGCCGACTGGCTGCACGCGCGGGTGACGATCGGGCGGGGCGCGCTGATCGGGGCGCAGGGGCTGCTCGGCATCTATGGCGGCTATTTCGGGGGCGGGGTGGGGCTGATGACCACTGCAACCTATGGTCTGCTCGCGAATATCGAGCCGCGCGCGCTGTTCGCGATCCGTACGCTGATGCTCGCGGTCGCCAACCTTGCCGCGGCGTTCGTGTTCATCGGCTTTGCGATGGTCGCGTGGGGAGCGTGCCTGCCGATGCTGATCGGCTCCATCCTGGGCGGGTTCGGCGGCGCGGCGATCGGCAAGCGTTTATCGCCACGGATCGTGCGGATTTGGACCTTGCTTGTTACCGCCGGAACGACAATTCTGTTCTTTGCCCGGCTGTAACCTTTTCCCGAGCTTCAGCGAAATGGTGGACATGAGCGAACCGGAAGCGCCCAACGTTATTCGCCGTCACACGCTGGTGACGCGCCTGTGGCATTGGACGACGGCGGCCAGCGTTATCATCCTGCTGGGCAGCGGGCTGATGATCCTCAACGCCCATGGCCAGCTTTACTGGGGCGAATATGGTGCGAACCACGACCAGCCCTGGTTCAAGCTGATCTGGTTCTTCGACACCGCGCGCGTGCCGGGATGGCTGACGATCCCGTCCACCTATAACCTCGCGCTGGCGCGGCGCTGGCATCTGTTCTTCGCGCTGGTGCTGGGTTTTGCGCTGCTCGCCTATATGATCGTGAGCCTGCTCAACCGGCATTTCCAGCGCGACCTGCGCATTCGCCGCAGCGAATTGTCGCGCGGGCATTTGATCGCCGACTTCAAGTCGCACCTCGCATTGCGCTTCCACGATCCCGAAAACCCGCGCGCTTACAATATCTTCCAGAAGCTAAGCTATGCCGGGGTGATCTTCATCCTGCTGCCGCTGGTCATTTTCACCGGGCTTGCCATGTCGCCGGGGATGAATGCGGCGTGGCCGTGGCTGCTCGATATTTTCGGCGGGCGACAGAGTGCTCGCTCCATCCATTTCATCGTCGCAATGCTGCTGGCGCTGTTCATCATCGTCCATCTCGCGCTGGTGATTCTCGCCGGTCCACTCAACGAGGTACGCTCGATGCTCACCGGCAAATGGCGCGTGCCGCGCGAGGAGGACGCATGACGCTGATCACCCGACGCAACCTGATCGTCGCGGGGGCGGGCGGGCTGCTTGCGGGTTGCGATTCGATCGGCACGAGCGAGACCGGTCGCGATATCCTGTTCAAGGCAGAGGCGGTGCATCGCAGCCTCCAGCGCACGATCATGAACCGCAATGCGCTCGCCCGTGAATTTGCGCCGGAGGACATGTCGCCGCGCTTCCGCTCGAATGGCACGCGCAATCCCGGCACGCCCGCTTATCAGGCGCTGGCCGCGAACCGCTTTGTCGACTGGCGGCTGCGCGTCGACGGGCTGGTCGCGCGGCCACTCAGCCTGTCGCTCGCCGATCTGCGGGCGATGCCGCAGCGCGCCCAGATCACCCGGCATGATTGCGTCGAGGGATGGAGCGCGATCGGTAAATGGCAGGGGCCGAAACTGTCGGCGATCCTCGACGCGGCCGGATTGCGCGACACCGCCCGCTACCTCATCTTCCACTGCGCCGACAGTCTGCGCGGCGGCGCCTATTATGAATCGGTCGACCTGATCGACGCCTTTCACCCCCAGACGATCCTCGCCTGGGCGATGAACGACCGCATCCTGCCGATCGCGCATGGTGCGCCGGTGCGGCTTCGGGTCGAGCGGCAGCTGGGCTACAAGCACGCCAAATATGTCATGCGAGTCGAGGCGGTGGCGTCGCTCGACGGCATCGGGCGCGGCAAGGGCGGCTATTGGGAGGATGTCGCCGATTACGAATGGTATGCGGGGATTTAGCGCCGTTTTCTGCCACCTTCGCACTTGCGAAACAAAGTCCAGCCGCTAGCTTGCCGCGCATGGCGCTGATCGATCATTTCTTCACCCGCGCCGTGAAGCGCGGCGAACTCACCGTAATCCATGCGGACGGAAGCGCGCGCAGCTTCGGTGCGCCCGACTCCGTTCTCGCCCCGGTCACGATTCGCTTTACCGACCCGTCAGTGGCGCGGCGCATCCTGACCGACCCGGCGCTGGGCGCGGCCGAGAGCTTCATGGACGGACGGCTGGTGATCGAGCAGGGCGACATCCTTGCCCTGCTCCGTCTGATGACCGCGAATAACCGCTGGGAAGACAAGACCGGCAACCTCACGCCCGGCGCGTTCAAGCGCGCGTTTGACAATGTCCGCTTCCGGCTTGACCGGGTGAACATGGCGCGCCGGTCGAAGCGCAATGTCGCGCATCATTACGACCTGTCGGCGAAGCTCTACGACCTGTTTCTCGACGCCGACCGGCAATATTCGATGGCGTACTTCACCGATCCGGCGAACAGCCTCGAACAGGCCCAGGTGGACAAGAAGGCGCATATCGCGGCCAAACTGGCGCTGAAACCCGGCATGACGGTGCTCGACATCGGCTGTGGCTGGGGTGGCATGGCGCTGTACCTGCACGAAAAGACCGGGGCCGAGGTGCTGGGCGTCACGCTGAGCGAGGAACAGCTCAAGGTCGCGCGGGAGCGGGCCGAGGCGGCGGGCGTTGCGGGCAAGGTGCGGTTCGAGCTGATCGATTATCGCCATGTGACGGGCCAGTTCGACCGGATCGTGTCGGTCGGCATGTTCGAACATGTCGGCCCGGCGCATTATCGGACGTTCTTCGCCAAATGCCGCGAGTTGCTGACGCCTGAGGGGGTGATGCTGCTCCACACCATCGGGCGCGCGGGCGGGCCGGGGGTGACCGATGCGTTCACCGCTAAATATATCTTTCCCGGCGGCTATATCCCGGCGCTGTCCGAAATCCTGCGCGGGCATGAGGAGCTGCGCTTCTTCCTCACCGATGTCGAGGTGCTACGCCTCCATTACGGCCACACACTTCAGCATTGGTATGACCGCGCGATGGCGGCGCGCGACCAGATCGTCGCGCTGTACGACGAGCGGTTCTTTGCGATGTGGACCTATTATCTCGCAGGGTCGCTGGTCAGTTTCGAGAATGGCGGGCTGGTCAATTACCAGCTGCAATATAGCCGGTCGCGCACCGCGCTGCCGATCACGCGGGATTATATGGCGGAGGAAGAAGCGCGGCTGCGCGGCTGACTATTTGACGCCCAGCTGTTCGACGTCCGCGCCCAGATGCGCATTCAGCTCCGCCCGCGTCACTTTGCCGTCGCCATCCTTGTCCACCGCCGCGAACCACGCATCGGCCTTGGCCCAGTCGGCACGCGGTGCCCGCACTGCGGGACGCGGGTCGCTCGCCTTTTTCGACTGGCGCGATGCCTGCCAGGTCGCCTCGGCGCTCGCCTCGAAATCGAACCTAGCGCGGACCTCGTCGCGTTCGATGCCACCATCCTCGTTAAGGTCGAGATCGGCAAAGCGCTCGGCCGCGCGGCGATCGGCCTCGGCCTTGGGGAGCGGGCCGGGGGCGACGTGCAGCGGCGGTGTCTGCAGGGCGAGCAAGGCAAGGGCGATAAGCATGGTGGTTCCTATGCAAACGAGGCGACAGTCTGGGTCTTAGCGGATGACTGGCGGTTGAACCCCCACCGATTCCCGCCAGCGATGAGAAATTCGCCAGCCTGTCGCAGCTATGGTCGATCCGCCGGCTCAGTTGCGTGGATATTTCGCGTCCATGACCGCCAGCGAATCGCGGGTCAGTTGCTCCAGTACCGCCATGTCGATATCGGCGAGCCTAGTGATGTAGAGGCATGACGCGCCGGTCTTGTGCTTGCCGAGCCGCGCCATCAGCGCGTCGCGGCTGGCGAACCCGCCATCGCAGTAACAGCCCATCAGATAGAGTGAGAGGTTGGCCTTGCGCGGCGAGAATCCGGTGCGGCACCAATCGCCCTCTCGCCCGCTTTCATATCTATAGTGATAGCTGCCAAAGCCGATGATCGACGGCCCCCACATCCGCGCCGGTTCGCCGGTGATCCGTTCAAACATTGCGAGCAGGGTGCGGGCGTCCTCGCGCCGCGCGGCGGGTTCGACCGTGTCGATAAAGGCGGTGACGCTCGCGTCGGTCGGTTGGGTCTTGTTGTCGGCCACGGCATGACCTCACGGTATTTACGATCAGTCTAACCGCAAGGGGCGCACATGCAACCGGCCCTGCTCATTCCGATGCTGGAGCGCGGCGCGGCACGGTCCGGCTCGCCGCCATCCATTTGCCCCGACTGTTCGCCGGTGTTGCGGAAGCCGCCCCCCGGACGTAGAGCGCCCGCAAATTGCGTTCAGGAGCTGAAGACATGGCCGACAAGATCAATCGCGTGGTTCTCGCCTACTCGGGCGGTCTCGACACCAGCGTGATCCTGAAATGGCTCCAGCAGGAATATCAGTGCGAGGTGGTGACCTTCACCGCCGATCTGGGGCAGGGCGAAGAGCTGGAGCCCGCGCGCAAGAAGGCGCTGGATGCCGGGGTGAAGCCCGAGCACATCTTTATCGACGACCTCAAGGAAGAGTTCGTCCGCGATTTCGTGTTCCCGATGATGCGCGCCAATGCGCTGTATGAAGGGCTGTATCTGCTCGGCACCTCGATCGCGCGCCCGCTCATCTCCAAGCGGCTGATCGAGATCGCCAAGGAAGTGAATGCCGATGCGGTCAGTCATGGCGCAACCGGCAAGGGCAATGATCAGGTGCGCTTCGAACTGTCGGCCTATGCGCTGAACCCCGACATCAAGGTGATCGCGCCGTGGCGCGAATGGGACCTGACCAGCCGCACCAAGCTGATCGAATTCGCCGAGCAGCACCAGATTCAGGTGACCAAGGACAAGCGCGGTGAATCGCCCTTCTCGACCGACGCGAACCTGTTGCACACCTCGTCCGAGGGCAAGGTGCTCGAGGATCCGTGGGACGAGACGCCCGACTATGTCTATTCGCGCACGGTGAACCCGGAGGACGCGCCGGACACGCCCGAATATATCACGATCGACTTCGAAAAGGGCGACGGCGTCGCGGTGAATGGCGTGGCGATGTCGCCCGCGACGTTGCTCGCGGCGCTCAACGATCTCGGCCGCAAGCATGGCATCGGCCGGCTCGATCTGGTCGAGAACCGCTTTGTCGGCATGAAGTCGCGCGGCATGTACGAAACGCCGGGCGGCACCATCTATCACCTCGCGCACCGCGGGATCGAGAGCATCACGCTCGACCGCGGTGCCGCGCACCTCAAGGACGAGTGGGCGCCGCGCTATGCCGAGATGGTCTATAACGGCTTCTGGTTCGCGCCCGAGCGCGAGATGATGCAGGCCGCGATCGACTATTCGCAGCAGAAGGTCGCCGGGACCGTGCGGCTGAAGCTCTACAAGGGCGGGGTCTATGTCGTCGGCCGCAAGTCGCCTTACTCGCTGTACAGCGAAAAGGTCGTGACGTTCGAGGACGACCAGGGCGCGTACGACCAGCGCGATGCGGCTGGGTTCATCAAGCTCAACGCGCTGCGGCTCCGTCTGTTAGGACGGCGCGGTCTTTGACCGCGCCTTGGGGGTTGCCGGGCCGGCGCGGCCAGTAAGGGTCAGCAGCCACATATCGGGCGGGGCACCGATGCGGATCGGCAGCACGCTGGTCCCCAGCCCCGCACCGACCACGATGGTTCGCGCGCCTTCACGGATCAGGCCGCAGGCAAAGCGGTCACCATAGCGTGACATGGTGGCCGGTCGCCCGATCAGCGGCAGCGCGATCTGGCCGCAATGGGTGTGCCCGGCGAGGACCAGCCCGAAGCGGGGTGGCAGCTCCGGGACGATGTCGGGCGAATGGCTGAGCGTCACGACCGGCCCGTTGAGCGGCGCGATTGCGCGGGTGAGTGCTGCCGGATCGGCGCGCCCAGTGAAATCGTCATCCGCCCCGGCAAGGATCAGTCCGGCGCGCTCGATGACGCTGTTGCTCAACACCGTAACGCGGTTTGCCTCTAGCGCGCGAAGCATCCCGGCGGTGTTGCGCCAATGATCGTGATTGCCGAGCACCGCTACGACGCCGTGCCGGGCGCGCAACCCGCCGAGCGGAGCGACAGCTTCATCCTCGCTGTAGCGGTGCGTCGACACCCGCTTGTCGCTGACCAGATCGCCCGCGATCAGCACCAGATCGGGCTTATGCGCGTTCACTTGGTCGACGATTCGCGCCAGCCGTTCAGGTGGCATATCGGGACCGGCGACGTGCAGGTCGCTGAGCAGAGCCACGCGAAGTGGGGCCCTGCCCTGTGTCCAATCGGTCAGTTCGATCGTCGCGGTGCGAACGACGGGATCGCGTAGCGCGCCCCAATAGCCATAGCCCATCAGTGCGAGACCGAGGATCAGGCCGATCAGGAGGATGCGCTTCATCGCGTCAGCCTAGCGCGCGCCATCGGGTCCGCAATGGCGCTCGACGAACGTTAACCGGAATGGGATAGCGAAGTCCCATGGGGGCGGGGCGATCCGGGATCTGGCGCGATAACGCAGTGGCGGCAGGGCTTGCGGTCGTGCTCGCCGCAGTCTGGGTGTGGCGCGACTGGGCGGCGCTGTCGGCGTTGCGGCTGCCCGATACCGATGATGTGATGCGGTTGCAGCAGATTCGCGACTGGCTGGGTGGCCAGCGGTTTGGCGATCTGGCGCAGCATCGGCTTGGGGCTGCGGGGCTGGAGATGCACTGGTCGCGGCTGCCCGATCTGGTGCCGGGCGCGATCATCGCGCTGCTGACGCCTGTCGCGGGCGCGCAGGTCGCGGAGCTGGTCGCGGTGATCTTGTGGCCGTTGCTGTTGTTTGTCGCCGCGCTGATGCTGATCGCCTCGATTGCGCGCGCGCTTGCGGTTTCGCCGCCGATCGCGGTGATTGTCGCGGCGCTGGCCTATCCGGCGAGCGCGCTGTTCCTGCCCGGGCGGATCGATCATCATGGGCTGCAGCTGGTGCTGCTGCTGGTCCTCGTCCGCGCGGTGATTGGTCCCGGCGGGTGGCGTAGCGGCGTTGCGGCGGGCGTGGCGAGTGTTGCTTCGCTGGTGGTGGGGATGGAAACCGCGCCATTCCTTGCGCTGGGCGGCGGGGCGGTGGTGCTGCGTTGGGCGGTCGCGGGCGAAACCGAACGACCCCGACTGTTGGGCTATGGCGCTGCGCTGGTCGCTGGCCTCGCGCTGGCTGCGCTCGTGTTCCGGACGAGCGGTTGGAATGCCGCCAGCTGCGATGCCTTTGCCGCACCGCTGTGGCGGGCAGCGCAGATCGCCGGACTTTTGCCGCTCGCGCTGGCGCTTTCCGGACGCTGGCTTGATGCACCCCGGGCAAGGCTGGTTGCCGCAGTTGCAGTGGGTGGCCTTGCGCTGGCCATCGCACTGACCCTCTCAACCGCATGTCTGTCGCCCTATGGCGGAGTCGATCCTTTGCTCGAACGGCTGTGGCTGAGCCGGGTGGCGGAGGCGCAGCCGCTGTTCGGCGCGCCGCTGGATCATGCGATCGGCTATCTCGGGTTGGCGCTGGCGGGGCTGGTCGCGACATTGTGGCAGTGGCGGCGGACGCGCGGTTCGGGCTGGGTGGTGCTGGGCGCGTTTCAGCTCGCCGCACTTGCGCTCGCGCTGGTGCAGTTGCGTGGCATCTACGCTGGAACGCTGCTCGCAGCGCCGGGATTGGCCGCGTTGATCGCTTATGCCCGCGAGCGGGGGGCATTGGCGTTGGCGGGGGCCTGGATCGTGTCGGCGGGGTTCGTCTATCCGGCGCTGGGTGGCTTTATCGCGCCAGCGACGCCCGCTGCGACTTGCGATGGCCGGGCCGTGCTGGCGCAGCTTGCCGCGCAGCCCGTCGGGTCGGTCGCCGCGCCGATTGACCTCGGCGCTTATGCCTTGGCAGAGACACGTCACCGCGTGCTTGCCGCGCCCTATCACCGCAACGCGGCGGGCAATCTCGCGGTCTATCGGCTGGTCGATCTGCCTGTTGGCGCGGCGCGGGCCGAGGCAAAGCAGTTGCGGGTCGACCTGATCGCCGATTGCGGCGGGGCGTGGGACGAGTTGGGCGCGCCGCCCGCGGGATCGCTGCGCGCCGCGTTGCGGGCGGGGACGCCGCCGGACTGGCTGACCCCGGTTGCGCCGGACGCGAGCGTCTATCGGGTGGCGCGGTGACCGGGCGCTGGTGGGAAAGCCGGTGGTTCTTGGCTGCCGCGATGCTGCTCGCGGCGCTGCCGTTGCTGTGGCCCGCCGTGCCGCCGCTGACCGACCTGCCCGGCCATATCGGGCGGTATCGTGTGATGCTGGGCGACGAAGCTGAACTGCTCGACCGTTATTATGCGTTTGAGTGGCAGCTGGTCGGCAATCTGGGTGTCGACCTGCTGGTCGCCGCGCTCGGCCCTGTCCTGGGCCTCGAACCCGCAGTGAAGCTGGTGGTGATCGCGATTCCCGTCCTGACCACCGGGGCGCTGCTCTGGCTCAGCCGCGAGTTGACCGGGCGGGTCAGCCCGTGGGCGCTGTTCGCGCTGCCGCTGGCATACAGCTACCCGTTCCAGTTCGGGTTCGTGAACTATTGCCTCGGCATGGCGCTCGCGATTGGCGGCTGGGCCTTGTGGTTGCGGCTGGGCAGGTTGCAGCGGATCGGGCTGCGCGCGGCGGTGTTCGTGCCGTTCGGGCTGATCGTGTGGACCTGTCATGCGATGGGGTGGGCGATGCTTGGCCTGTTCGTGTTTGCGGGGGAATGGGCGGCGCGGGCCAAGGATCGGCCAGCTGTGCGCGCGGCGTTCGATGCCGCCGTTGCATCTCTTCCCCTCGCACCGCCGGCACTGGCCATGCTGGCGTGGCGCGGCGGGGGTGCGCCGGCAGAGACCGGGCGCTTCTTCGACCTGATCGCCAAGCTCAAGGGGCTGGGCAGCGTGTTGCGCGATCGGTGGATCTGGCTCGATTTGCCCGCATTGCTGGTGATCGTACTGGCGGTCTATGCCGGCATCCGGGGGCAGGCGGGGCGGTTCGTGCCTCAGGCTGCTGCGGCGGCTGGACTGACGGCGCTGGCCTTCCTGCTGTTGCCGTTCACACTGCTTGGTTCGGCCTATGCCGATCTGCGGCTGTTGCCTTTCGCCTTCGCCGTGGCGCTGGCGGGGCTGACCCCGCGCGAGGGCGTGCCAGTTCGCATCATCGCGCTGGCAGGCCTCGCATTTTTCTTGCTCCGCACGCTCGCCACCACCGCCAGCTTCGCGCTGTACGACGCCGACTGGCGGCGCGAGCTCTCCGCGTTGGATCACCTGCCGCGTGGCGCGCGGGTGTTCGCGCTGGTCGGCGATGGCTGCGACCAGCCCTGGGCGCATAGCCGCCGCACGCACCTTCCCGCCCTTGCCACCGCGCGTCGCGCCGCCTTTGCCAATGATCAGTGGCGGATGGAGGGCGCGCCGTTGCTGCGCGTGACGCTTCCGCTTGGCTATTTCGCGCATGATCCATCGCAGATTTCGGTCGAGACCGCCTGTCCGCACGATCCCAATTTGCTCTCGCGCGATCGGGCGCTTGCAGCGTTCCCGCGTACCGGCTTCACCCATGTCTGGCTGATCGACGCGCCGACCGCTCCGGACTCGTTGCGTGGCCTGACCCCCGTCTGGAAACAGGACGGTTCGGCGCTCCTTGCAATTGATCGTTCGGCAAGCCGCTTGCCGATGGGTGCTGCGCCGCAGTAAAGGCGGTCGGATGCAAGGGGGATTTCAGACCGAAACGCTGCACTGGTGGCAGACGCGCTGGTTCGTGCTGTTCGCGGCGCTCGCGGCAGCAATCCCGTTGCTGTGGCCCGATATCCCGCCTCAGGTTGACCTGCCCGGTCACATGGCGCGCTATCGCGTTCAGCTGAGCCATGGCGAAGTGCCGTGGCTCAACGACTGGTACAAGTTCGAGTGGAGCCTGATCGGCAATCTCGGGCTCGACCTGCTGATCATCCCGCTCGAACCGATTTTCGGGCTGGAGCTGGCGGTCAAGCTGATCGTCATCACGATTCCCGTGCTGACCGTCACCGGCTTGCTGTGGATTGCGCGCGAGGTGCATGGACGCATCCCCGCGACCGCGCTGTTCGCACTGCCGCTCGCCTATAATTACGCTTTCCATTTCGGCTTTGCCAATTTCGCGCTGTCGATGGCGCTGGCGCTCAACGCATTCGCGCTGTGGCTGCGGCTGGCGCGGATGGGCAAGGTGCGGTTGCGCGCGGTGCTGTTCGTGCCGATCGGGATGCTGATCTGGGTCACGCACACCTTTGGCTGGGGCACGCTGGGCGTGCTGTGCTTTGCCGCCGAACTGATCCGTCAGCACGATATGCGCGGACCGCGCACCGGCCCATGGCACGCCAATTTCGTCCAGAGCTGGGTCGTGCCGTGGTTCATGGCGGGCATCCACTGCCTGTCGCTGGTCCCCGCCGCAGTGCTGATGCTGATGTGGCGCAGCGCGGGCGATGTCAGCGGCGTCACCGGCGACTGGTTCAACTGGCGCGCCAAGATCTGGTGGGTGCTGATGGTCCTGCGCGACCGGTGGCAGCTCTTCGATATAGCCTGTCTCGGCGTGCTGTTCCTGGTGCTGCTTAAGGGGCTGCGCGATCCCAATATCGAATATTCGCGCCACCTTGGCATTTCGGCGCTGTTCCTGATTGCGGTGTTCATCCTGCTGCCGCGCGTGGTGTTCGGGTCGGCCTATGCCGATATGCGTCTCGCCCCGTACATGATCGCGATTGCGGTGATCGCGCTGCGGCCCAAGCCCGGCATGACGATCCGTGGCGCGAGCGTGCTGGCGATGGTGGGGCTGGCGTTCTTCCTCGTCCGCATGGGGACGACGACCTACAGCAACTATCTCTACGACAAATCCTATGACCGTGAGCTCAAGGCGCTGGAGCATGTCCCGGAGGGTGCGCGGCTGCTGAGCTTCGTGGGTGAGACCTGCTACAACGAATGGACGATGACCCGGCTGCAGCATCTGCCCGGCATGGCGATGGTGCGGAAGCTGGCCTACACCAACGACCAATGGTCGATGGCCGGGGGGCAGCTGCTTACCGTCCGCTACAAGCAGGCGCGCGGATTTAGTCATGACCCGTCGCAGATCGTCACCGACACCAAATGCCCGCGCGAATGGTGGCGGCCGGTGGCGGTCAGCCTCGCGCGCTTCCCGCGCCATGCCTATGACTATCTGTGGGTGATCAGCCCACCGCCCTACGACAAACGGCTTGAGGCGGGGCTGATCCCGGTGTGGCGCGACGGGAACAGCGCGCTGTTCAAGATCGACCATGGGCAGCCGGCGGCGGTGCTCAACCCCGACGATCTCGGTCCGTATCGCAGCCAGATCCAGAAGGTGCGCGAGTTTCTGGAGCGCGACAAGAAGAAGCAGATGGAGGCGTGGGAGGCCGCGAAGAAGGAGGCTTAGCCGCCGCGTTTGAACGGCGTCATCTCGCCCAAAAATTCCTGCTCCTGCGCCACCGCGTCGCGCTCACGCGCGAGATACTCCTCTATCGCGCGGCGAAAGCCGGGATCGGGGATGTAATGCGCCGACCAGGTGGTCACGGGGACATAGCCGCGCGCCAGCTTATGCTCGCCCTGCGCGCCAGCCTCGACCCGCGGTAGTCCGCGCGTGATCGCCGCCTCGATCGCCTGATAATAGCAGAGCTCGAAATGGAGGAACGGAACGTCCTCGACGCAGCCCCAATAGCGGCCATAGAGCGCATCGCCGCCGATCAGGTTGAGCGCGCCCGCGATCGGCCGCCCGTCGCGCTCGGCGAACATCAGCAGCAACTGGTCGCCCATCGCTTCGCCCAGCAGCGAGAAGAAGGGGCGGGTGAGATAAGGGCGGCCCCATTTGCGGCTGCCGGTGTCCTGGTAGAAGACCCAGAACGCGTCCCAATGCGCTTCGGTGATCTCCGCGCCGGACAAATGGCGGATCGTCAGCCCCTCGACCGCGCGCTCGCGTTCCTTGCGGATCGCCTTGCGCTTGCGCGAGGACAGGTCGGCGAGGAAGGCGTCGAAATCGGGGTAACCGCGATTGTGCCAGTGGAATTGCGTGCCCGCGCGGACCAGCCAGCCGGCCTGTTTGAACAGCGGCAACTGGTCTTCGTCGACAAAGGTCGCGTGGGCCGAGGACAGCCGATTATTGTCGGTCAGCGCCTCGATCCCCGCAATCAGCGCCGGTGCCAGCGCCGGATCGCGCAGCAATAGCCGTGGGCCGGGGACGGGTGTGAAAGGGGCAGCGACCTGGATCTTGGGGTAATAGCGCCCGCCCGCGCGCTCCCATGCGTCGGCCCAGGCGTGATCGAACACATACTCGCCCTGGCTGTGGCTCTTGGCATAGGCCGGGGCGATCGCGGCAGGCGCTCCGCTCGCATCCTCGATCACGATCGGCAGTGCCTGCCAGCCGGTTCCGGCACCGACCGATCCCGATGCTTCCAGCGCGGACAGGAAGGCGTGGCTGAGGAACGGATTGCTGTCGTCCGCGCACGCATCCCATTGCGCCGCCGGGATCGACGCGACTCCTTCGGCGATGCGGGCTGAAACCGTGGACACGCGCTGTATCTAGGGAGCGTCCTCCTGTCCGCCAACCGGTCCATCGCTGCGCACGCCCGCGACGCTGCCGATCCGGTCGCCCTTGCTGCTGCGGAAATGGAGCACCTGTTGCGGGAACGGGATTTCGATGCCGTGTTCCTGGAACTTGACCCATAGCCGGTTGAGTACGTCGCTCTTCACATTGCCGACGCCGCCTTCGGGATCGCTGATCCAGGCGAGGATCTCGTGCTCCAGCGCATAGTCGCCGAACGAGGTGAGCCAGACATTGGGGCGCGGCGAATCGAGTACGCGCGGGCTTTCCAGCGCGGCGTCGAGCATCAGTTTCTGCGCGAGCTTGACGTCGGATTCATAGGCGATGCCGACCGGGATGCGGACGCGGACATTGCGGTCGGAAAAGGACCAGTTTTCCACCTCCTGCGTCATCAGATTCTCGTTCGGAATCAGATGTTCCTTGCCGTCGCGGGTAATCACGCTGACCGCGCGCACGCCGATCTTGTTGACCCAGCCAAAGCTGTCGCCGACCACGATCACGTCGCCAGGCTTGATCGACCGGTCCATCAACAGGATGATCCCCGCGATCAGATTGCCGACGGTCTTTTGCAGGCCGAAGCCGACGGCGAGGCCCATCGCGCCGGAAAATACGGCAAGGCTGGTCAGGTCGATGCCGAGCAGGTCGATCCCGAACAGGAACACCACGACGATCACCGCGATGCTGGCGAGCTTCTGGATCAGCAGTTTCTGCGTCGCGTCGAAGCCGCGGGCCTCGCGGATCGAGTGCGCGATCACCCGGTTGACCAGCCGCGCTCCGGCATAGAGCGCAACGCCGGTCACCAATACCGTGACGGCGGCGAGCAGCGACAGGCGGCGTGAGCCGACATCGACGCCGATCCGGTCGAGCGTGTCGGTGATGACGTTGAAGCCCCCGATCGCATGGCTCAGAATTGCGACGAACACGATCGCCGAGACGGCCCATGCGCTCCAGCGCGGCATGTGCAGTCCGCGCATCACCGTCATCGCGGTCATCGCGGTCGCCGCGCCCAGCGCGATACCCACCAGCATCGCGGCCAGCGTTGTCCACGGCCAGCCATTGGCGACGAGCGCCAGCAACAGTGCCGCGCTGCCATGTCGCACGACATTGTGCATACGCGGTGCCAGCCCCTCGACATGATTGCCGACGCGCCGCTCCCAGAATGCGGTGAGGTGCGGCCCCAGCTTGCGCCCGGCAAGCCAGCCGATGGCCAGCGCGATGATCGCGAGGCTCCCCGCAATCGCGCCCTCGACCAGCTGTGGCGGGGTGGGCGCGTGGATGCCGTTGGCGGTGAGCCATTGCGCCAGCGCGGGCGGGATGAGGTTGGGAAGGGTCACGACACGGCCCGGAACCGGTCGAGCCCGGCGGCGAGATCGGCGATCAGGTCGGCGGGATCCTCCAGACCGATCTGCAGTCGAACTGCCAGCCCTTCGGCCTCCCATTGGGTGACGCTGCGATGGCGCTGCGGGTCGATCGGGATCGCCAGGCTTTCGAACCCGCCCCAGCTATAACCGATCCCGAACAGCTCGAGCCCGTCGATCAGCGCGGCGCGCGACGCCTCGGTCCCGCCCTTCAGGACGAAGCTGAACAGCCCCGAAGCGCCCTTGAAGTCGCGGACGAACAGGTCGTGGCCGGGGCAGGAGGGAAGGGCAGGGTGAAGGACGCGCGCGACTTCGGGGCGCGTTTCCAGCCAGCGTGCGATCTCCAGCGCCGCCGCACCGTGATGCTTGAGCCGCACCGCCATGGTGCGCAGGCCGCGCGCCCCAAGCCAGGCATCGTCGGGGCTGGCGGTCTGGCCGAGCGCGAAGCTGGTGTCGCGCAGCTTGTCCCAATGCGATGGCGCCGCGGTGACGCTGCCGAGCATCACGTCGCTATGGCCGACGACATATTTGGTGCAGGCGAGAATCGAAAGATCGACGCCGAGTTCGATGACCGGGAACAGCAGCGGGGTTGCCCAGGTATTGTCGATCAGCGTCGTCACGCCGCGCGCCTTTGCGGCGGCGACAATGGCGGGGACGTCCTGCACCTCGAAGGTCAGGCTGCCCGGACTCTCCATCAGGATCGCGCAGGTGGTTTCGCCGATCAGATCGGCGACGCCGCCGCCGATCAACGGATCGTAAAAGCGCGTGGTGACGCCGAAGCGCGCGAGGAAGCCGGTCGCGAAGCTGCGCGTGGGATCATAGGCGCTGTCGGGCAGCAGCAGTTCGTCGCCGGGCGACAGAACGCTGAGCAGCGCGGCGGACACGGCAGCCACCCCCGAGGGGTAGAGAAAGGTCGCCTCGGCCCCCGGCTCAAGGCTGGTCAGCGCCTCGGCAAGGCTCCACTGCGTCGGCGTGCCGCGCCTGCCATAGAACAGCCGGTGATGCGTATCGCGCCCCGCCGCCGCGCGCAGCTGCGCGACATTGTCGTAAAGGATGGTCGATGCGCGCCACACCGGCGGATTGACGATCCCCTGCGTCCATTCGGGCCGCCGTCCCGCGCCGACGACCTTTGTACCGTCACCCTGATCGTTGTCCGTGCCGCTCATGCAGCTCCCTTTGCCTTGGGCGTTTCGGGGTCTGCGCCCCATTCGCTCCAGCTGCCGTCATACAATGCCGCACGCCGTCCGAGCAGGTGCAACGCGAAGGCGGGCACCGCCGCCGTGATCCCCGATCCGCAGGTGGTGATCACCGGGCGCTCGACCTCGATCCCCTCCGCCTCGAACAGCGCGCGCAGCGTCGCGACATGTTTCCACGTCCCATCGGGATTGAAGAATTCGGAATAGGGCAGGTTGGCGCTGCCGGGGATATGGCCGGGTTCGACGCCCGGGCGCGGTTCGGGCTCGCTTCCGGTGAAGCGGGTCGCCGAGCGGGCATCGACCAGTTGTTCGGCATGACTGACGAGGTTCGCGCGGACCTGCGCGAGGGTGCGCACCCCGACCGGATCGAAGCGGACGGTCAGGCTCCGCGGCGTCGGGGTGGCGGGTCCGGCTTCGATCGCCCGCCCCTCGGCCTGCCATTTGGCAAATCCGCCGTCGAGGATCGCGGTGGCGATGCCGAAGCTGCGGAACATCCACCAGGCGCGCGCCGCCGTGTGGTGCGGGGCATTGTCGTAGAGAATGATCTGGTCGCCATCGCCCACGCCCAGTGCGCCCACTTGCGCGGCGAACTGCTCGGGCGGCGGCAGCATCGTCGGCAGCGGACTGATGCGGTCGGCGATGGCGTTGATGTCGAAGAATGCCGCGCCGGGGATGTGCGCGGCGGCGAACTCCGCCACGGCGTCGCGCGGCTCGCCCGGCAGGAACCAGGTGGCGTCGAGGATGCGGAGGTCCGCGTCGCCGAGATGATCGGCAAGCCATTGCGTCGAAACGAGTGAGTCCATGGCGCGACCCTAACCGCCATCGAGCTCCGCGAGAAACGCTTTCGCCTGCGCCCGCAGCGCGCGTTGCGTTTCCGCGTTCATCCGGTCCCAGTTGCGATACGGCATGGCGAGCCGCTGGTTGCTGCCGAGCTTGGCGCGATTGCGGACGAGAAAATCCCAATAGAGCGCGTTGAACGGGCAGGCATCGGGGCCGGTGCGCGCCTTCACGTCATAACGGCAATGGCCGCAATAGTCGGACATGCGGTCGATATAGGCGCCCGATGACGCATAGGGCTTCGACCCCAGCAGTCCGCCATCACCGAACTGGCTCATGCCGAGCGTATTGGGTGCCTCGACCCATTCATACGCATCGGCATAAACTTCGAGATACCAGCGCTGGACGTCGGCCGGATCGGCTCCGATTAGCAGCGCGAAATTGCCGGTGACCATTAGCCGCTGGATATGGTGGGCATAGGCGTTCTGCAGCGTCTGGCCGATCGCTTGTGCCATGCAGTGCATGTCGGTCTGACCAGTCCAGTAGAAGCTGGGGAGGGGCCGACGCGCGTCGAGGAAGTTGCGCGACGTATAGTCCGGCCCCTCGCGCCAATAGATGCCGCGCACATATTCGCGCCAGCCGATGATCTGGCGGATGAACCCTTCGGCGGCGTTGAGCGGGGTGTGGCCGGCGCGGTACGACGCCTCGACCCGGTGGCACAGGTCGAGCGGGTCGAGCAGCCCGCAATTGATGTAGGGCGACAGGATCGAGTGCCATAGGAACGGCACGTCGGTCAGCATCGCGTCCTGATAATCGCCGAATTGCGGCAGGGCGTAGCGCAGGAAATGCGCGCGCTGCCGCTCGGCATCCTCTGCCGTCACCGCGAAATCGAACCCGTCGAGCGTTCCGGGATGATCGGCGAAGCGGTCGGCGACCAGCGCGATCACCTCCTGTGTCACGTCATCGGGCGCGAACGACAGCGGTTGCGGCATGGTCAGGTCGCGTGCGGCGGGCTTGCGGTTTTCCTTGTCGAAATTCCACTGGCCGCCCGCGGGCTCGCCGGCTTCGGTGAGCAGCAGGCCGGTCTTGCGCCGCATCTCGCGGTAAAAGAACTCCATGCGCAGCTGCTTGCGACCATCGGCCCAGGCGTCGAACTCGGCATGGCTGGCGATGAAGCGGTCGTCTTCGCGGATCTCCACGGGCACGTCGAACTTGTCCGCCCAATGCTCCATGGCGTCCCGCACCCGCCACTCACCGGCTTCGGTGGCGACGATCCGCGCCGGGCGGTGCCGTTCGACCGCGCGGGCGACTTCGCCGGTCAGGCTACCGCTGTTGTCCGGATCATCGAGGCGGACATAATCGACCCGCCACCCGGCGTCACGCAACGCCCGGGCATGGTGACGCATCGCGGCGAACAGGAACGCGATCTTCTTCTTGTGATGGCGGACATAGGTCGCTTCCTCCGCGACCTCCATCATCAGGATGACGCTGGTCGCCGGGTCGGCATCGCGCAGCGCCGACAGGCCGGGCGACAACTGATCGCCCAGGACCGGTATCAGCGTGTCGATCCCCCGTTTCATTTCCGCAACGCCTTTCCTACATCGCTGGCCATGACACCCAGATTCCTAGGCCAGACCAGCGCGCTCCCCGCATCGCCCGAAGCGGCGGTGCTCGATTATGTTCCCAACCCGCGTCCGGGAAGCGATTATCTGGTCCGCTTCGTCTCGCCCGAGTTCACCTCGCTCTGCCCAATCACGGCAGCACCGGATTTCGCGCATCTGGTGATCGACTATGTGCCGGGCGACACGATCGTCGAATCCAAATCGCTCAAACTCTTTCTCGGCAGCTTTCGCAACCATGGCGCGTACCATGAGGATTGCACGGTCGGGATCGGCCAGCGGCTGTTTGACGAGATGAAGCCGAAATGGCTGCGCATCGGCGGTTACTGGTATCCGCGCGGCGGCATCCCGATCGACGTGTTCTGGCAATCGGGTGAACCGCCGGTCGGGGTGTGGATCCCGGCGCAGGACGTTCCGGGCTATCGCGGGCGCGGGTGATCTCGCCCGATTTTGCGATGTTGCATTGCAGCAAAGATGCAACCATAGTGTCACGATAACGTTTGGAGATTGCTTGCCCGGGCTTCGGGCTTATCCATGTTGCCGATGCGAAGGAATGCGGGATGACGCGAACGTCGCAGTTGCCGGATCGGGTCGATCATATTGCGCTGATCGGCAATTTCCTGCCCCGCAAATGCGGTCTGGCGACCTTCACCACGGATTGTTTCGAGGCGATGCGCGTCCGCTTCCCCGACATGCGGGTCGATGTCTATGCGATGGACGACCGGCCGGAGAGCTACGCCTTCCCGCCGGCAGTGACCGCGACGATCCCGCAGCACGACCGCGCCGCCTATCTCGAAACTGCGCGAGCGATCGACGCCTCGGGCGCGCAGTCGATCTGGGTCCAGCACGAATATGGCATCTATGGCGGTCCCGCAGGCGAGCATCTGATCGCCCTGCTCGACCGCAGCGGCCTCCCCGTGATCGCCACACTGCATACCGTGCTGGAGCAGCCCAATCCGGACGAACGCCGGGTGATGGAAGCGCTGCTGCGCCGCGCTGCGCGGGTGATCGTGATGGCCGAAAAGGGGCGCGAGATCCTGCACCGCGCGCACGGCGTCGATCCGCGCAAGGTGGTGGTGATCCCGCATGGCGTCCCCGACCGCGCGCTGGTCGATCCCGAAACGATGAAGCCGCGCTTCGGCTGGGAAGGGCGGCAGGTCATCCTGACGTTCGGCCTGCTTGCACCGAGCAAGGGGATCGAAACGGTGATCGAGGCGCTTCCCGCGATCGTCGCGGGCCACCCCGACGCGCTGTATGTGATCCTCGGCGCGACGCATCCCAATCTGGTGGCGCATGAGGGTGAGGCGTATCGCGACCGCCTCCACGCGCTTGCCGCGCAGCTTGGGGTTGAGCGGCACATTCAGTTCATCAACGCCTTTGTCGAGCAGAGCGAACTGCTCGACTATCTCCAGGCGGCGGACATTTACGCCACGCCCTATCCCAATCCGGCGCAGATCACGTCGGGGACGCTGTCCTATGCCGTGGCGATGGGGAAGCCGATAGTCTCGACCCCCTATGTCCATGCGACCGAGATTCTGGCCGACGATCACGGCGTGCTGGTCCCGTTCGGCGACAGTGGGGCTTTTGCCAGGGCGATCGGTGCGCTGCTCGACGATGGCGATGCGCGCGGCGCGATGGCACGCCGCGCCTATGACCGCGGCCGGACGATGATCTGGCCGCGCATCGCCGAAGCGGTGGCAGATTTGCTCGACGCGGTGCGCGATACGCGTCCGCCGCGCATCCGGGCGACGCCCGGCGCGCGCGCCACCGTGCTGCCCGCCGATTTCCGCGCGGTCGAACGGATGAGCGATTCGACCGGGATGTTTCAGCATTCAATCTATGCGGTGCCTGACCGCCGTCACGGCTATTGCATCGACGACAATGCCCGCGCGCTGATCCTGATGCACCGCATCGACCCGCTCGACGAGAGCGAGCGCGACCGCTGGACCAGCGTCTTCGCGGGCTTTGTCCAATATGCCTGGAACCCCGATCTGCAGCGTTTCCGCAACTTCATGAGTTTCGACCGGCAATGGTGCGAGGACAAGGGTTCGGAGGATTCGAACGGCCGCGCGCTGTGGTCGTTGGGGGTTACTGCGGCGGAGGCGCGCGCATCCAAATATCGCGACTGGGCGCGCATCCTGTTCGACGAGACCGCGTCGATCGCAGTGGATTTCGGCAGTCCGCGCGCGCGTGCCTTCGCCATGCTGGGTGCCGCCGCCATGCTCGATGCGCATCCCGGCCACGCTTTGTCGCGCAGCTTGATCGAGCGGTTCGGCGCTGAGCTGATGGCGCTGCTCGACATCGCCCGCCGCCCGGAATGGGAATGGTTTGAAATCGTCCTCGCTTATGACAATGCCCGCCTGCCCGAGGCGCTGATCCGCGCGGGGCAGGCGCTGAAGCGGCCTGACTTCACAGCGTGCGGACTGTCGACGCTGGACTGGATTGTCGGGCAGCAGACCGCCCCCGACGGGGGATTTCGCGCGATCGGAACCGAGAGCTTCGGTCGCGCCTATGCCGATCCGATGCCGTTCGACCAGCAGCCGCTGGAGGCGCAGGCGACGATCGACGCCTGTGCCGCCGCGTTCGATGCGACCGGCGATGCGCGCTGGGTCGATGAGGGGCTGCGGGCCTATCGCTGGTATCTTGGCCAGAACGACCTGGGCCTTCCGCTCGCCAGCACGTCGGATGGCGGTTGCTTTGACGGGCTGACCCCACATGGCCTTAACCGCAATCAGGGCGCGGAATCGATCCTGGCGCTCCAGTTGGCCAGTTGTGCGATTTCCGCCCTTTCGCGGCGCGCGCAAAACGTGGCAGACCCGGGAAAAGCCGTCGCATAACCATGCATATGGCGTTGAAGAGTCCGGGGGGACATATGCTTGATTTGTACCATCACCCGCTGCGGCTGCACGCCGATCCGTCGCGCGTGGTGGTGCGTCCCTTCCATATTGGCTGGCAATCGACCAATGGCGCGCCGTCGCGTACCGAACGGTTGGTACGGGCGGTGCTCGACATGTCACCCGGCGAGGCGCGCGGGCAGCTTGAGACGGTGCTCAAGGATTTCGAGGCGCGCCATTGGCAGACGCGGCGTGTGTTCATGACCCGGTACGACGAGATCGAGTTTCAGCTTGGCCTCGACGGGGCGAACATCGGGGATGAGAAGCGCCAGCTGATCGGTGCCTATTTCTGCCACGAATACAGCTACGCCGCCGCTGCGCTGATGAACCCGAGCGCGGTTCCGCATTACGACCAGTCAGGAATGCCGAAGGGGTCCTTGCGCATCCTGATGAGCCTGCGCGCGGTGGGGGAGGGGCACATCTCCTCGGTCGCGTTCCGTGAAGGGATCATTACCGACAAGAATGAGATGAAGCTCGCGCCCGAGCCGCCCTTTGCCACTTCGGCCGATGCGCATGAGGTCGAGGAACGCGCGCCCGAAGGACCGGTCAAAGTCTATCGTCACCGCGATTCGACGCTGTCGGGGACGCTGCTGTTTCCGATCACCCGCGCCCAGTCCAACGGGCTGGAGGACATGCGGCTGACGCGGTTCACCCATGACGATGGCAGTGATGAATGGCTCGGCACCTACACCGCCTATAACGGGTCGCAGATTCAGTCGGAGATGCTGCGCACCCGCGACTGGCGCGAATTCGACCTGGTGCCGATGACGGGGAGTGCCGCGCGCAACAAGGGCATGGGCCTGTTCCCGCGCAAGGTGAATGGCAAATACATGATGATCGGGCGGCAGGACGGGGAGAATATCTTCCTGATCGAATCCGACCGGCTGACCCACTGGGACGAAGGGGTGAAGCTGATTACCCCGAAATTCCCGTGGGAGCTGGTGCAGATGGGCAATTGCGGTCCGCCGATCGAGCTGGATGAAGGCTGGCTGATGCTGACCCATGGCGTCGGGGCGATGCGCAAATATTCGATCGGCGCGGCTTTGCTCGACAAGGATGACCCGTCGAAGGTGATCGGTCGCACCAGCGAACCGATCCTGGCGGCGGCGAGCGAGGATCGCGAGGGCTATGTCCCCAATGTCGTCTATTCATGCGGCGCGCTCCGCCATGGGGAGTCGATCTTCATCCCCTATGGGGTGGCCGACAGTTCGGTGGCGTTTGCTTTCGTGACGATCAAGTCGCTGCTGGCGGTGATGTAAAGGGGGGGGCGTCACCGCCCCTTGAACAGTCCGCCCAATATGCCGCGGACGATGCCGCCGACGACGCTGGCGCCGACGCCGGATTTCTTGCCGAAGATTGCCTTGGACACCTCGCCCGCGACGGCGCGGCCGGCGGCGGTCGAGGCGGACTGGGTCGCCGATTTGACGGCGCGGTTCCATGGGTTGTTCGCGGCCTCGCGCTCGGCTTTGCGGCGGGCCGCTTCTTCCAGTCGCGCCTGACGGTCGGCTTCGCGCTGCGCGGCGAGGCGCTGGCGCTCGGCTTCCTTGGCGGCGCGGGCGTCGTCCTTGGCCTGGGCGAGCGCGGCCTTTTCGGCCTCGTCCTGCGCCTTGGCCTCAGCAGCTGCGGCGGCAGCCTCGGTCGCCTTGGCGGTCAGCAGTTCCTCAGCGGATTCGCGATCGACCAGCACATCGTATTTCGCGCCGACCAGATCGGTTTCGATCAGGATCTTGCGCTCTTCCGGCGTCACCGGGCCGACGCGGCCGCGTGGCGGCTTGATCAGGGTGCGCTGCACCGGCGAGGGCGCGCCATCGGCCATCAGCACCGACACCAGCGCCTCGCCCACCTTCAACTCGGTGATGACGGTTTCGACGTTCAGATCAGGGTTGGCGCGGAAGGTCTCAGCCGCCGACTTGATCGCCTTTTGCTCGCGCGGGGTGAAGGCGCGCAGCGCGTGCTGGACGCGGTTGCCGAGCTGGCCGGCGACGTCCTCGGGGATGTCGATCGGGTTCTGGGTCACGAAATAGACGCCGACGCCCTTGGAGCGGATCAGGCGGACGACCTGTTCGACCTTGTCGAGCAGCGCCTTGGGTGCTTCCTCGAACAGCAGATGCGCCTCGTCGAAGAAGAAGACGAGCTTGGGCTTGTCGGGGTCGCCGACTTCGGGGAGCGATTCGAACAGTTCGGACAGCAGCCACAGCAGGAAGGTGGCGTAGAGCCGGGGCGAGGCCATGAGCTTGTCGGCGGCGAGGATGTTGACCACGCCATGGCCGTTGTCGTCGGTCTTGATGAAATCCTGAATCGACAGCGCCGGTTCGCCAAAGAAATGTTCGCCACCCTGGCTGCGCAGCTGGAGCAATTGCCGCTGGATCGCGCCGACGCTGGTCTTGGCGACATTCCCGTAGCGTGCGCTGAGTTCGTCGGCGCGTTCGCTGCACGCGGCCAGCATCGCCTGTAGATCGTCGAGGTCGAGCAGCAGCAGGCCATCATCGTCGGCAACATGGAAGGCGATGGTCAGCACGCCTTCCTGCGTGTCGTTGAGCCCCATCAACCGCGCGAGCAGCAGCGGCCCCATTTCGGAAACGGTGGTGCGCACCGGATGGCCCTGTTCGCCGAACAGGTCCCAGAACTGCACCGGCGCAGCCGCGTATTGCCAGTCGGTATAGCCGATCTCGGCGGCGCGCTTGCTGAAGGGTTCGTGGGTCTTGGCGGTCGGCGATCCGGCCATCGCCATGCCGGACAGGTCGCCCTTTACGTCAGCCGCGAACACCGGGACGCCCGCGCGGCTGAAGCTTTCGGCCAACCCTTGCAGCGTCACCGTCTTGCCGGTGCCGGTCGCGCCCGCCACCAGCCCGTGCCGGTTGGCGCGTTTCAGGACGAGCGCCTGTCGCTCGCCTCCACCCAGGCCAATGAACAGATCGCTCTCGTCCGACATGCTGCGCTCCTGATGGTCAGGAGCGCAGCATTAGGGAGAATGTGCGTCGAAGCCAGCCCCTATCAGCGGGCGAATTCGACCGAGCGGAAGGTGCCGACGCCGCCGCGCGCCATGATATAGAGCACGACCGAGTCGGCACCCGATGCCTTGGCCGCGTTGACCAAGCGGGTGAAATCAGCCGGCGTCTCGATTGGCTGGCGGTTGACCGAAGTGATGACGAGGCCGCGGGTCAGTTGCTTCTGCGCCGCATCGCTGGCCGGATCGACGCCGACGATGACGACGCCCTTGGTCGCCGGATCAACGCCGATGGTGCGCGCGATCTGCGGGGTCAGCGCGGTGACGCTGATGCCGAGCGAGGCAGGACCCTGGGTCGCGTCGTCGCCGCCGGGCGCACCTTCATCGGCATCGGGATCGAAGCCGCCGATCTGCTCTTCGGGCGGACGCTTGCCGACCGTGACCTGCACCGTCACCGGTTTGCCGTCGCGAATCAGCTCGACCGGGATGCGCGTGCCGGGGGCAACGCGCGCGGCGAGGTAGGACAGGGTCTGGTCAGGGGTGACGTCCTTGCCGTCGATCTTGACGATGATGTCGCCCTGCTTGATCCCGGCCTTGGCTGCGGCCTCGCCCGGCTCGATGCGGCTGATCAGCTCGCCCTTGCCCTTGGGTACGCCGAACGACTTGGCGAGATCATCGGTCAGCGGCTGAATGCCGACGCCAAGATAGCCACGCTCGACACTGCTGCCCTTCATCAGCGTTTCGATGATCGGCCGCGCTTCGGTCGACGGAATTGCGAAGCCGATACCGACATTGCCGCCGGTCGGCGACAGGATCTGCGAATTGATGCCGATCACGTTGCCGCTCAGGTCGAACAGCGGGCCGCCCGAATTGCCGCGGTTGATCGAGGCATCTGTCTGGATGAAGCGGTCGAGCGGCCCGCCCTGGCCCGTCGCGCGGCTGAGTGCCGAGATGATGCCGGCGGTCACCGATCCGCCGAGGCCATAGGGATTGCCGATCGCGATCACCCAGTCGCCGACGCGCGACTGGTTCGAATCGCCCAGCCGCACGAAGGGAAGGTTGGTCCCCTCGATCTTCAACACGGCAAGGTCGGTCGCAGGATCGCGGCCGACCAGCTTCGCAGTATACTCGCGGCGGTCGGCCAGCGTCACCTTGATCGTCTCGACCACCGCACCGCGCTGGCCCGCCGAAATCACATGATTGTTGGTGACGACATAGCCATCAGCCGAAATCAGGAAACCCGAGCCGAGCGATTCGGCCTGGCGGGTGACCGGACGCCCGCCGCTGCCGCCCTGCTGCCCGCCGAACAGGTCGCCGAACGGCGTTCCGGCGAACGGATTGGTCTGCACCTGCACGCGCTGGGTGGTCGAGATGTTGACCACGGCCGGCTGGAGCTTGGCGACCATGTCGGCAAAGCTCATCGGCGCGCCGGCGCGCGGGGCGCTCGCCTGGATCGCGCCGGGTTCGTTCTGCGCAGTCTGCGCACCGGCGGGGTTCTGAAGCACCAGCGCCGCGCTCGCGCCGCCGATCAGGAGCGCGGAGGTGATCGCATAGGCATAGCGCACGGGAGTGGTTCCTTTGGTCATCTTGCCCTTGGAGTTGCGGCCCTTGCCGGGCGTGGGTTCGGTCATCGGTGTATTACTCGCCTCAAATAGCTGAACGGCGATTGAATATGAACGAACCGACAGCCGTTGGGGTCCGGATCATTCCTGACGCCGAAGCCAGGACCTTAACGGCCCTGACCCCGGAATTCGCGCAGATAGTCATTGTCCGGCGACAGGATGATCGACGTTTCGCCCATCGGATCGCGCCCATTGCCAAGGAAGGTCCGGCGATAGGACTGCATCGCGCGCCAGAAATCATAGAATTGCGCGTCCTTGTTGAACGCGGTGGCATAGATTTCTGCGGCGCGCGCATCGGCCTCTGCACGGATGATCTGTGCGTCCTTCTGGCCATTGGCGCGAATCGTGGTCGCTTCCTGCTCGCGCGCGGTGCGCATCCGCTGCAGCGCCGAATCGAGCGGGCTACCCTGGGGCAGATTGGCCTGCTTGATCCGCACATCGACGATCTCGACGCCATATTGGCTGGCATAGCGTTGCAGGCCGGCCTGGATATTATCCATGACCGCAGTGCGCTCGGGGCTCAGCAACGAGGCGAAGGTGCGCTTGCCAAGCTCTGCGCGCAGTGCCGAGCCGAACAGCGGCTGAAGCTGGTCGGCGACCCGGCGCTCGGTCCCTGCGGTCACCACCATGCGCAGCGGATCGACAACGCGGAAGCGGGCAAAGGCATCAACCTCAAGCCGCAGCTGGTCGGTCGAGAGCACGGGCTGATTCTCCAGCTCGATGTCGAGCACGCGCTTGTCCACCCATACGACGCGCTGGACGAACGGCACCTTGACCTTGATGCCCGCGCCGGTGCTGCGGCCGAATTGTTCGCCCGGCTGGTATTTGTTGATCGTGCGAACCGGCTGTTCGAGCTGCAGGATCACCGCCTGCTTGGTCTCGTCGACGATGAAGACGGTGTTGAACAGGACGAACAGCAAGGCGAGGGCAAGCCCGCCGAACAGGACGGGACGGGTGACGATGGCGTTCACTGTGCGCCTCCCTGCTGCTGGGCTTGCTGGGCAGGTTGTGCCTGCTGAACACTCGGCTGCGTCGTTCCGCCACGTGCCGCCGGAAGCGGAAGATAGGGCGTCACGCCGCGCGTCTCGACCACGGTCTTGTTCGACTTGGCCAGCACTGCTTCCATCGTCTCATAATAAAGGCGGCGTCGAGTAACCTCGGGCGCAAGCCGATATTGTTCGTAGATTTTGTCGAACTGCGCCGCTTCACCCTGGGCCAGTGCGGTCACCTGCTGGGCATAGGCACGCGCCTGGTTACGCGCTCCTTCCGATTCCTGTTGCGCGGCGGTGACCTGTTTGAACGCCTCATCCACCGCCGCCGGTGCCGATGCATTCTTGATCGAAACGCCGCGCACGCGGACGCCCGAATTATACTCGTCGAGGATCGCCTGCATCGTCTGTTGCACGCGCGCCTCGATCACGGTGCGGCCCGGGCCGATCGCCTGGTTGAGGGTTACGCCCGCGACCGCAGCACGCATCGCGCTTTCCGCCGTCGCGCGCACCGTCGTCGTAGGCTCCGCGATCTGAAACACGAAATCTTCCGGATTGGCGATGTCCCAACGCACCGCATAGGCCAGATCGACGATATTCTGGTCCTGGGTCAGCATCAGATTTTCGCCGCTACCCTGCGGAAAATCTTCGTTGGTGATCTTCTGGACGTTGACCTTTTCAACCGTCGCGATCGGGGCGGGCAGGGTCATGCCGATGCCCGGCTCCATGGTGTGAGAGTACCGGCCGAGCAGTTTCACCACGCCGCGCTGTTCCGGGGTGATGACATGGACACTGGTGAAGGCGATCCAGGCGAGCACGAGCAGGCCGATCGCGATCAGTACGACCGGGCGGCTGGGCATACCCGTGGGCAGCCCGCCGCGACCACCGCCGCTCCCGCCGCCGCCACCCTTGCGGGCGCGCTTTAGGAAATCGTCGAGGCTGCTGACGTTCGATTTGCCGCCGCGTTTGCCCTCAGGCGGAAACGCCCAGGGGTTGCGCGGCCCGCCGCCGTCGCCTCCTGCGCCGTCGCCGCCGCTCTTGTCGCCGCTGCCGCCGCCCCAGGGGCCTTTGTTCTCGTTCCACAGCGCGCCGCCAAATCCGGTAGCGCGCGCGATCCAGCCATTCAGTCTCGCCATGCCAACCTTTATAGGGACCGCGCGGCGGATTTACAGTGGCAGCGATCGAAACCCGTCCTATGTCGCGCGCCATGACCGATCAGACCGAACTTCAGGCCATCCTTGCCCCCATCGCCGCCGGGCGTGCCACCGTGCGGGTCGAGGGCGCGCGCGCCAGCATCATCCTTGATGTGACCGGGTTGCCGGACGGGGCGCAGGATGCGCTCGAGGCCGATCTGCGCGCAGCGGCCAGCGTGCCGGGTATCGACGAGGTGCGAATCGCCCGTACTGCGCAGCGGGTGACCCGCCGGTTGATCGCGGTGGCGAGCGGGAAGGGCGGGGTGGGGAAATCCACCGTCTCGGCCAATCTCGCCATTGCGCTGGCACGGGCGGGGCGGAAAGTGGGGCTGGTCGATGCCGACATCTATGGCCCGTCGCAGCCCAAGCTGATGGGGGTCGAGGGGCGCAAGCCGGTCGCGCATGACAAGAAGCTGGTGCCGCTCGCCACCGCCTATGGCGTTCCGATGCTGTCGATGGGCGGGCTGGTCGAGGAGGGGCAGGCGATCGCCTGGCGCGGGCCGATGGCGGCGGGGGCGCTGACCCAGCTGGTCGATGCCAATTGGGGCGCTGCGGATACTTTGGTGCTCGACCTGCCGCCCGGTACAGGCGACGTGCAGCTGACGATGATCCAGAAGCATCGTCCGACTGGTGCGGTGATCGTCTCGACGCCGCAGGATCTGGCGCTGATCGACGCGACGCGGGCGATCGACCTGTTCGCCAAGGCGGGGATTCCGGTGATCGGGATCGTCGAGAATATGGCGGGCTATGCGTGCCCGCATTGCGGCGAGGTCTCGGACCCGTTCGGCAAGGGCGGCGCGGAAGCGGCGGCCGAGCGGCTGGGCGTGCCGTTCCTTGGGCGCATTCCGCTCGACATCGCGATTCGCACGGCTTCGGATGCAGGCATCCCACCCGCTGCCGGGAACGGGGTCGAGGGCGCGGCGTTTGCAGAGATGGCCGGGAAAGTGAATGCCTGGCTGGAGACCCAGAAAGGCTGAGCAATGCCGCTGACCGACGATGCCGACATCAAGGCGCTGCTGGAAGGGGCGCGGACCTTCGCGCTGGTCGGGGCGAGCGACCGGCCTGACCGCCCCAGCTATCGGGTGATGGCGATGCTGCAGGAGCATGGCTATCGCGTCATCCCGGTAAATCCGCAGATCACCGGCGAGCATCTGCACGGCGAGTTCGTGTTCCGCGAGCTGGCCCAGATTGGCGAGCCGATCGATATTGTCGATATTTTTCGCCGTCCTTTGGCTGCTGGCGAGGCGGTGGATGAGGCGATTGCGGTTGGGGCCAAGGCGGTGTGGATGCAGCTTGGCGTGATCAATGACGAGGCCGCCGCGCGGGCCGCGGCTGCGGGGCTGACGGTGGTGATGGACCGCTGCCCCGCGATCGAGATTCTGCGGCTAGGCGTCGCCAAGATCGCGCAGGGTGGCGACTAGGCGATCGACATCGCGGGCGTCGTGGTAGAGACCGAAGCCGATCCGCAGCACATCGCCGCGCACATCGGTGATGATGTCCTGATCCATCAGTGCCGCTTTCCATGCCGGCGCGTTGGGTGAACGCAGCGCGAGGAAACGGGCGCGCGGGTCGCCGCCGGGGTTGAGCAGTTCGGCGTCGGCGAGCGCTGTTCCGGGCAGGGCCGCGAGCAGCTGATCGCGCAGCGGCGCGATGTGTGCGTTGATCGCGGCAGTGGTCAGCCCCTCCCCGGCGAGCATGTCGCGGATGGCGACGAGGCGGTACAGGCCGCTGGGGTCGAAGGTCGATCCCATGAAGCGCATCGCATCGGCGGCATAACCGATTCGGCCCGGAGGCGGGGCTTCGAGATCGGCGAATTCGGCGTACCAGCCGGTGATTTCGGGGCGCGGGCCGAGGCCGGGCGGGCAGTGGAGGAAGGCGACGCCTTCGCCCGCCATCGCATATTTATAGCCACCGGCGGTGTAGAAGATGCGGTCGGCGACCGCGGAGAGGTCGGTCTCCATCGCCATGAAGCCGTGATAGCCGTCGACGACCACCCAGGGACCGTCGGGATTGGCGAGCGCGGCGAGGTCGGCGATGGCCCCGAACACCGCGCCGGTTTCGAACATCACCTGGCTGACGAAGATCAGGTCGTGGGTACCGCTGCGCGCCGCAGCGAGGAAGCGGGCGTCGAAATCGGGGCCGCGCGCCACCGTGGCGAGCGTGATGCGGCCGCTTTCGATCCAGCGCTGGGCCTGACGGCGGAAGCTGTGGAACTCGCCGTCGCTGGCGAGGATGCGTAGCGGGCGTTCGCTGCGGGCGGAGACGATACGGAGGATCAGGTCGTGCGTGTTGCCGGCGAAGACCACCGACGACGGATCGGGCAGCGCCAGCTCGGCGGCGACGTGGGCCTGGGCCGCTGGCCAAATCTCGCCCATCACCCGGTCCCATTTGCGGTCGGCGAGGCGGGCGGCGTCCTGCCACGCCGCCTGATGGCCGATAAACGAGGCGTCGGGCCACAGGTGGTGGCTGTGCGCTGCGAAGTGCTGCCGGTCGGGCGCGGCGGCGATCGCGCGCTGGAAGAGGTGCTTGTACGAGGTCAAAGCAGCGTCCGCAGCGACCAGAGTTCGGGGAAGGCGCGCTTGGTCAGGGTGGACTGGAGATAGGATGCGCCGGGGGTGCCGCCGGTACCGGGTTTCATGCCGATCACGCGGGTGACGGTCAGCACATGCTTGTGCCGCCAGGTGGCGAGCGCGTCGTCGATATCGACGAGCTTTTCGGCGAGCTGGTACAGCTCCCAATGCGTGCCCGGCTCGCGATAGACTTTGGCCCATGCCGCCTCGACCTGTTGGTCGGCCTCATAAGGCTTGGCCCAGTCCCGGTTGAGCGCGGAAGCGGGCAGGTCGAATCCCGCGCGGGCGAGTGCGGCATTGGCTTCGTCCCACAGGCTGGGGGCAGCGCCATAAAGCTCGGTCAGCGGTCCGGGGACGCCCCCGCCACGCAGGCCAAGCAAGGTTTCGACCGCGCGGAACTGGTCCGACTGGAACCCGCTGCTCGACCCAAGCACGTCGCGGAAGCGAGTGTAATCGCTCGGCGTCATCGTGGTCAGGATTTCCCACGACAGCGTCATTACCGCCTGAATCCGGCTGACCCGGGCAAGCCCCTTATACGCCTCGACCAACCGATCGCCGCGGACGAGGTCGAGCGCGACCTCCAGCTCGGCGATCATCTGCTTGAGCCAGAGTTCCTTGGTCTGGTGGATGACGATGAACAGCAGCTCGTCATGCTCGGCCGAGATCGGATGCTGTGCGGTCAGCAGCTGGTCGAGCGCGAGGTAGCGCCCATAGGTCATCGGTTCGGTCATGCGGCTTTCCCTCCGACGAAACTGACGACAATGCTGACAAAAAATGCGTGTGTATGGGCGGTGTCAGCCGGGGCGGGGGCAGGGGTTGGTTGCATGGGAAACGACTAACCCAGCCGGGGGGCTGTAGGAAATGGGCATTCGGCATCGCGGCGTCGGAAAGCGTCAGCTGTGGCGGGTTGACCTGCCGCCGCCATCCGCGAAGATCGCGCGATGCGGATCATCGGTGGCAAAGACTATTACGATGCGGGCGCGGCCTGGGGCCAGGATGAGTCGGTGGTGTTCCGGCGCGCGGGCGACCGGCGGCTGTCCGATATCGAGCTGCATGGCGAGATCGGACTCCCATTTACCGCCTGCTCGGGCGGACTGGTCGCGCGTGAGGAGGAGACGTCGGCAGCACGCAAGCGGGCGTTGTACCGCTATCGCGCGTTAGAGAATGTCATGATCGACGGAACGCTACACCGTCAGCAACAGGGGCAGGTGCTGTTCTGCGGGACGCTGTATCGGGCCATCCGACTGGTGCGCGACGGAGCGGGGCGTGACGGAGCGACGTGGTTCTGGTCCTATGCCGCGATCACCGATTTCGCACAGGCGCGCGGGCTGTCGCTGCATGAGGGGCAGGAAGAGGTCGGGATCGAACGGCGGACTGGCGCTGTGCGGCGGCTCACGACGCGGATCGACTATATGACCGTGCCGCTCAGCAAATGGTTCGAACCTGTCCCGACGGCGGGTCGGCTGCGCGAGGCAGTAGTTGCAGCAGGGATCACGATTGCGACGAACGACCGCGCCGTTCCAGCGCCGCTCGGCGAGGAATATATGCCGATGCCATGGGCCGTCGATCAGCCCACTTTGGGGGCGATGGACTTCGCCAAGGTGCTGGACCCCTATTCCGCGCATCAGGAGATTGCGATGTGGGTCGGCGGCGTCCTGCCCGCGCAGGGACCGGCGATGGTCGAGATTACCGACGATCGGGTGAAGATCGCCAAGCACGGCTTTCACCACCCGACCTCGTTCCGGCGCGGGAAGGGGGAATAGGCGTCAATCCCGCAGCAGTTCGTTGATGCCGGTCTTGCTGCGGGTCTGGGCGTCGACCGTCTTGACGATCACGGCGCAGTAGAGGCCCGGCTTGCCATCCTCGGCGGGCAGGGTGCCGGGGACGACGACGGCATAGGGGGGCACTTCGCCGCGATAGATGTGGCCGGTGGCGCGATCGACAATCTTGGTGCTGGCGCCGAGATAGACGCCCATCGAGAGGACCGCGCCCTCGCCGACGCGGACGCCTTCGGCCACTTCGGCGCGGGCGCCGATGAAGGCGCCGTCGCCGATGATCACCGGATCGGCCTGAAGCGGTTCGAGCACGCCGCCGATACCGACGCCGCCCGACAAATGGACATTCTTGCCGATCTGCGCGCAGCTGCCGACGGTTGCCCAGGTATCGACCATCGTGCCTTCACCGACATAGGCGCCGATGTTCACGAAGCTGGGCATCAGCACGACGTTGCGGCCGATATGCGCGCCGTGGCGCACCACGCTGCCCGGAACCTGACGGAAGCCCGCGGCGCGGAAGGCGGCATCGTCCCAGCCGGCGGTCTTGAGCGGGACCTTGTCGAAGCCGCCATGGCCGACCGCATTGTCGTTGAGGCGGAAGGAGAGCAGCACCGCTTTCTTGAGCCACTGATTGACCTGCCAGCCGCTTGTCGTCGGTTCCGCCACCCGCGCTGCACCGCTGTCGAGCAGGTTCAGCGCCTCGGCCACCGCATCGCGCACCGCGCCGGTCGTGGCGAGCGAGATGTTGGCGCGGTCTTCCCAGGCGGCGTCGATCGTGGCGGCGAGGTCGGTCATGGATGCTCCTGAATGGTTTCGAGCCAGTGGCAAATGTCGTGGGTGATATGGTCGATGAAGCTGCGGTCGGCGTCGGGCGCCTGTTCCGAGCCATTGTCGACCCAGACGGTGGTCATGCCAATCGCCTTGGCCGGGGCAAGGTTGCGCGCCATGTCCTCGACGAACAGCGCGCGCTTCGGGTCGATGCGGTACGCTTCGCACACGCTGGCATAGGCGTGCGGGTGCGGCTTGGGGTGGTAGCTGCTGGCGTGGACGTCGTGGATCGCCTCGAAATGTTCGCGGATGCCGAGCCGGTCGAGGACCTTCTCGGCATAAGGCGCGTCGGCGTTGGTGAAGACCAGCTTGCGCCCTGGCAGCTTCGCGATTGCGGCGGCGAGCGGGGCGTTGTGTTCGAGCGCGTCCATCTCGATATCATGGACGTCGGCCAGATATTCATAGGGATCGACGCCATGGTCGGCCATCAGCCCGGCGAGCGTGGTGCCATGGCTGATGAAATATTCCTTTTGCACGCGGTGCGCGGCGTCGGGATCGAGGTTGAGCAGCCGCGCGACATAGGCACCGATGCGCGCGTTCATCTGCGGGAACAGGTCGGCGCTGCCCGGATAGAGCGTGTTGTCGAGGTCGAACAACCAGGCGTCGATATGGGCGAGGTCGGGGCGCATGGCGGCGCGTTTAGGGGGGATGGCGGCGGAGGGGAAGGATAGGAATGATTGGTCGGCGCAAATCCTCCCCGGAACGGGGAGGTGGCAGCGCGCAGCGCTGACGGAGGGGGCCCGAGGCACCGGATTGCCTTGCCTCGGGCCCCCTCCACCACCCGCTGCGCGGGCGGTCCCCCTCCCCGTGCCGGGGAGGATTTGCTTGGTTCGCGCCAAGTCCATCTTGAGGTGCAAAACGCAACCGGCCTTCCCATCTCCCGGCCATGACAGCCTATTCCCTGCTCGACCTCGTCCCGATCCTTCAGGGCGGGACCGCCAGCCAGTCCTTTGCCGCTGCCGCCGACCTTGCGCGCCACGCCGAGGCCGAGGGTTTCGCCCGCTATTGGGTGGCCGAGCATCACGGCATGGCGGGGATTGCGAGCGCGGCGACGGCGGTGGTGATCGCGCATGTTGGCGCGGCGACCTCGACCATTCGTGTCGGCGCAGGCGGGATCATGTTGCCCAACCATGCGCCGTTGGTGATCGCCGAACAGTTCGGGACGCTCGACGCGCTGTTTCCGGGGCGGATCGACCTGGGGTTGGGGCGCGCGCCGGGGAGCGACATGACGGTCGCGCGGGCGCTGCGGCGGACGCTGGAGAGCAGCCCGGATGGGTTTCCGCGCGATGTGATGGAGCTGCAAAGCTATTTCGCCGATGACGGCCAGACCGGCATCCGCGCGGTGCCGGGCGGTGGCGCGAAGCCGGAGCTGTGGATTCTGGGGTCGAGCCTCTACGGCGCGCAGCTCGCCGCGGCGCTCGGGCTGCCCTATGCGTTCGCGTCGCACTTTGCGCCGGGGGCGCTGGACGAGGCGCTGGAGGTCTATCGCCGCCAGTTCCGCCCCTCGGCAGTGCTCGACCAGCCCTATGCGATGGCTGGGTTCAACGTGTTCGCGGCTGACGATGATGCCGAGGCGGAGTTGCTCGCCAGTTCGATGCAGCAGGCGTTCGTTGCGCTCCGCACCACCGGGACCGGCGTGCCGCTGCCGCCGCCGGTGCCGGGCTATCGCGACAGCCTGCCGCCACAGGCGCGGGCGATGCTCGACCATGTGCTGGAATGCACCGCGATCGGCGGGCCGGACGCGATTCGCGCGGGGCTCAAGGGCTTCATCGCGCGCACCGGGGTGGATGAGCTGATGCTGACCAGCTCGATCTTCGACCCCGCCGCGCGCAAGAAGAGCCTGTCGATCGCCGCCGCCGCGATGCGCCATCTGGCGGCCTGAATCCCGCCTGAATTGGTCGCCACCACGACGAACGGGGGCTGTTCAGGGGGCTGAACGAGGGAGTTGCCGGCATATGTCCGCATCCAAGCCAGCCATCAGGTGCCATCTCGGCATCCACCGCCCGCGCCGCCGCGACCGTCCCGGCCGGGGCGAGTTCGAAACCCAGTGCCGCGACTGTGGATGCGATCTGGTGCTGAGCCCGGTGACGGGCAGGTGGCGGTTTGTTGGGGTGATGGGGTAGCAATTGGTGCTCCTGCGAAGGCAGGAGCCCAGGGTGGCTGAGCGATGCCCGTGTGACTCTAGGCTCCTGCCTTCGCAGGAGCACGGAATGGTCCGGGGTCACGAATCTGTATCTAGCCTGCTGCAGCCGCTGGCAGCCGCAGGCGCACCATCAGTCCGCCGAGATCCTCGCTTTCCTCCAGCGTGACCGTGCCGTCGTAAATCTCCGCGACATCGCGGACGATGGCGAGACCGAGACCGGTGCCGGGCTTGCCGGTGTCGAGCCGCACGCCACGGTCGAAGATGCGGATGCGGTCGGGTTCGGGAATGCCGGTGCCGTCATCCTCGACCAGGATTTCGACGAACCCGGCCTCGACGCGAACGGTGATGAACACGCTGCCCCCGCCATATTTGGCGGCGTTTTCGACGAGGTTGCCCATGATCTCGTCAAGGTCCTGACGCTCGATATGCGCGACCAGATCCTTGGGTCCGTCGGTGTCGATGCGGACATGGGGGTAGAGGCGGGCGACGGCGCGCTCGACCGATTCGACGCTGGGCCAGACCTGCGCGCGGCTGTGCGCGCTGCCGCGACGGCCGACCGCGCGGGCGCGGGCGAGATGGTGGTCGACCTGACGGCGCATCGTCCGCGCCTCGCGCACCACCGTTGTCGGCAGGTCGTCGGACTGGGCAGTCGCGGCGTTCATGATGACGGTCAGCGGTGTCTTGAGCGCATGGGCGAGGTTGCCCGCGTGGCGGCGCGCCTCTTCGGCCTGACGATCGTTGTGCGCAACCAGACCGTTCAGTTCCTCGACGAGCGGCGCGACTTCGGCGGGCATTGCGCCGTCGATCCGGGGGGTCTCGCCGGTGCGGAGCTTCTGGATCGCGAGGCGCAGCTTGCGCAGCGGCAGCAGGCCGTACCAGGTCTGCAGCGCCGCCATGGCGATCAGGCCGGCGGCGAGCAGCAGGAAGCTGCGCACCAGCGTCTTGCGCAGCGCATCGATCTGCGCGTCGAGCACTTCGCGCGTCTCGGCGACCTGAAAGCGCCAGCGTACCGGCGATCCCGGCAGCTTGATGTCGCGTTCGACCACGCGCAGCCGCTGCTCGAACTGCACCGAATCATAGGTCTCCAGATCCTGCCCGTTATGGACGCGCGCGGTGTCGAGCCGCCGGTCCCACAGCGAGCGCGATGGGAAGGGCTCGACCCCCTTGCCCGCGACCTGCCAGTAGAGCCCCGAATAGGGTTCGAGGAAACGCTGGTCGCCGAGTGCGCGGTTGAACGCGACATTACCCTCGGCGTCGATCTCCGCCGAGACGATCATCGAGGTGAGCAGATATTCGAGCTGATCGTCGAAATTGCGGGTGATCGCGCCGGTCAGCACGCGATCAAGTGCAAAGCCGCCGCCTGAAAGCAGCAGGGTGATCCACGCCGCGGCGATCAGGATCATGCGGCGGCTGAGCGATCCGGTGCTGGGGGTGTACATGCGCGGCGCGGGATCGCCCGGACGCGGCTCGATCGGCGCTGCCACGTCCTGCGCCGGCGTGCGGCGCACGAACGGGAAGGATCGCGACAGCGTCAGGCCGAACGGGTTCTCAGGCACCGGCCTCCGCCGGTTCCTCAAGGCTGTAGCCGAGGCCACGGATGGTGGTGATGACGTCCGCACCCAGTTTCTTGCGGATGCGCGTGACGAATACCTCGATCGTGTTCGAATCGCGGTCGAAATCCTGGTCGTAGATATGTTCGATCAGCTCGGTGCGGCTGACGACCTTGCCCTTGTGGTGGAGCAGGTAGGACAAGAGCTTATATTCCTGCGCGGTCAGTTTCACCGGCTCGCCGGCCTTGGTCACCTTGCCGCTGCGCGTGTCGAGGCGGATGTCGCCCGCGATCAGTTCGGCGCTGGCATTGCCCGATGCGCGACGGATCAGCGCGCGCAGGCGGGCGATCAGCTCTTCGGACTGAAACGGCTTGGCGACATAATCATCGGCACCCGCGTCGAGCCCGGCGACCTTGTCCGACCAGCTGTCGCGCGCGGTGAGCACCAGCACAGGGGTGGTCTTGCCCTCCTTGCGCCAGCGGTCGAGCACGGTCAGCCCGTCCACTTCGGGCAGGCCGAGGTCGAGGACGATCGCGTCATAGGCCTCGGTCGAGCCGAGATAATGACCCTCCTCGCCATCGCTCGCGGTGTCGACCGCATAGCCTGCGCCCTCAAGCGTGGACTGGAGCTGGTTGCGGAGATTGGGTTCGTCCTCGACGATCAGAACGCGCATCGGTGTTTCCCTCTTTATCGCCGGCTCAGCCGCCCGAACGGCTCATCACCTGACCGGTGCGGCCGTCGACATCGACCCAGATGACATTTCCATTGCGCAGGAACTTCAGCGTGTAAATGCCGGTTCCCGAATCAAAGTCGAAGCCGAGATATTGCGCACCCTGCCGCGTCATGTGCGGGACCACCCGCGCCTCGATCACGCGCAGCGGGAGCAGCTTGCCTTCCATGCGGCCCGCGCGCGCAGCCTCCTGATCGCTGCGCCGGTCTTGTGGCGAAGCGTGCACCGGGGCGGCGGCGAGATACGCGCCGAGACAAAGGACACTGATCATCTTCATTACCGGGATGGCATAGGGCTGGCGCGTTGAACAGCCCGTGAATGCGACCGAAAGGCGCGCGACAGTATCGGGCGCGTGCAACGGGTTGCCGGGATGGCCGGAGCGCCCTACCTGCCCCCGCCATGGCTGCACCGGTACTTTCCTATGAAAAGCTCGGCCTGATCCAGGGATCGGGCTGGTTGTTTCGCGAACTCGACATCCATATCGGCGCGCGCGACCGGCTGGCGCTGATCGGGCGCAACGGCGCGGGCAAGACGACGTTGCTCAAGCTGATCGCGGGGCAGGTGGACGCCGACGAGGGGCGGCGGACGATCCAGCCTGGCACGCGCGTCGTGATGCTGGAGCAGGAGCCGCGCATGGCGGGCTGCGTCACGCTGATGGACTATGTCCTGTCAGGCGACGACGCACCGGCGCAGCATGAGGCGGAGGCGATTGCCGACCAGCTGGGCATCGACCTGACGCGCGAGGCGGCGACCGCGAGCGGCGGCGAGCGGCGGCGGGCGGGCATCGCGCGCGCGCTCGCGCAGGATCCCGACGTGCTGCTGCTCGACGAGCCGACCAACCATCTCGATATTCATGCGATCGAGTGGCTGGAGGAATGGCTGACCCGCTATCGCGGCGCGTTTGTGGTGATCAGCCATGACCGCACCTTCCTGACCCGGCTGACACGGCAGACCCTGTGGCTCGATCGCGGGTCGATGCGGCGGGCGGAAGTGGGCTTTGGCGGGTTTGAGGCGTGGACCGACCAGGTCTATGCCGAGGAGCAGCGCGCGGCCGAGAAGCTCGACGCGCGGCTGAAGCTGGAGGAGCATTGGCTGCAGCGCGGGGTCACCGGGCGGCGCAAGCGCAACCAGGGGCGACTGACCAAGCTCTATGAGATGCGCGCCGAACGCGCAGCGATGACCGGGCCGGCGGGCGCGGCGAACCTGACCACCGCGTCGGACGATTCGAAGACCAAGGTGGTGATCGACGCCAAGGGCGCGTCGAAATCCTATGGCGACCGCACGATCATCCGCGACCTGACGCTGCGCATCACGCGCGGCGACCGGATCGGCATCGTCGGCAAGAATGGCGCGGGGAAATCGACGCTGCTCAAGCTGCTGACCGGCGAAATCGAGCCCGATACGGGCAGCGTGAAGCGCGCCAAGACGCTCGACGCGGTAATCATCGACCAGCAGCGCAGCCGGATGCAGCCGGACAAGACGGTGCGCGAAGTCGTCGCCGATGGCGGCGAGTGGGTCGATGTGCTCGGCACGCGCAAGCATATCCACGGCTATTTGAAAGAGTTCCTGTTCGCGCCCGAGATGGTCGAGGCGAAGGTTGGGACGCTGTCGGGGGGCGAGCGCTCGCGCCTGTTGCTGGCGCGCGAATTTGCACGGCCGTCGAACCTGATGGTGCTGGACGAGCCGACCAACGACCTCGACCTCGAAACGCTCGACCTGCTGCAGGAAGTGATCGCCGATTATGACGGCACGGTGCTGATCGTCAGCCACGACCGCGACTTTCTGGATCGCACGGTGACGATGACGATCGGGCTCGACGGGTCGGGGACGGTCGACATGGTGGTCGGCGGCTATGCCGATTGGGAAGCCAAGCGCAAGGTGCGCACCGAGTCGAAAAAGGCCGCGCTGAAGACCGCGCCGGTTGCCGAGGCGCCCAAGGCGCGGACCAAGCTGACCTACAAGGATCAGCGTGATTACGACCTGCTGCCCAAGCGGATCGAAGAGCTGGACGCGGGGATCGCGCGCGACGAGGCGGCGCTGGCCGACCCGGAGCTTTATTCCAAGAACCCGAAGAAATTCGATGCGCTGATGGCCGCCATCGCCAAGGCGCGTGACGAGAAGGACGCGGCGGAGCTGCGCTGGCTGGAGCTGGCGGAGATGGTTGAGGGGTTGGGGTGAGCGAAAGCCCCTCCCCTTCAGGGGAGGGACTATTAAGCCGGCACCACCACGTCGATTGCGCGCTCGGCGACGCGCACCGTCACCGGCACGCGGGCGAGCACTTCGCCGTCGATCGAGATGCTGCGGCGGGGGCGGCCGTCGAGTTTCAGTTCGGTACCGCGAAATTCCTCGACCATTTTTTCGCGACCGCGCAGGCGGAAGAAGCGGGCGTACCAGTCCCACGCCAGCCGCCAGCGGTTGCGGCCGGTGACGACCTGAATCATCATCTCGCCGCTCTCGACACAGGCATCGTCGCTCATCACCACGCCGCCGTGGAAGCGGCCGTTGAGGATGCGGACCTCGCTCGCCCACATGCGGTGCGCGCCGCGCGCGTCGGTGACGGTCACGCGGAACGGGCGGAAGCGGGCGAAGCACCAGACGGCCCAGGCGAGATAGCCGACGCGGCCGAGATATTTCTTGAGATTGTGGGGGACGCTCTGCCCGATCATCGGCGACAGGCCCATCGCGGCGGCGTTGGCGAAATAATCGCCGTCGATCATGCCGAGGTCGACGCGGCGGCGCTTGCCGGTGGCGATCGCATTGATCGCGCCGTCGAGGTCGAGCGGCAGCCCGAGCGTGCGCGCGAAGCTGTTGGCGGTGCCGAGCGGGAGTACGGCGAATACGACATCCTTGCCGACGACATCATCGACCACCCCCGACAGCGATCCGTCGCCGCCACCGACGATGACCATCGGCGCGCCGCTGCGGATCGCGTCGCGGACGGTGTCGTCGAGCAAATCGGGGTCCGTCACCGGATGCGCGGCGATCAGGCGGATGCCGGCCGCTTCGATCTTTTGCCGCGCCTGTTCGAACAACGCCGCGCCGCGCCGTGACTTGGCGTTGACGATCAATACGGCTTCGCGCGGGACGGGCAGGGTCATTGTCATCGCGCAATAACAGCGTGGGGGGCGGTAAGGTCCATCGCCCGATCAGTAAAGCAGCGCACGTTCGTCAATCTCCCGGAACACCGGCAGGTCGAGCGTGGCGGTGTCGGCCCAGCCGACATGAACGACATCTTCGAAATACCAGCGATCATGGTCGCCATCTGATTTGGAATTGCAGCGCAACGTCACACGCTGGCCGAACGGCAGGCGGACAATCCACTGATCGAGATTGGGTCGATAGGGGGCGTGGTTGGCGACGTTGAAGCGCAGCCAGAGATGGTCTGCCCCTTCCTGCCGCGTGGCGAGCGGGAGCAGCGCGGCGTCGATCTCGCCCAGCGCGCTATAGCGGGTCGTCGGAACGAAGCGGTCGCGCACCTGATAGTCGATCCGCTGATACCAACCGCGTTCGCCGGCGCGCGGCGGATCGAAGGGCAGCTCGCGGGGCAGGGCGTTGCGTACGCCTGACCATGGCATCCCGCGCGCCGCCTTGTCCCAATGGATGTGGACATGCTGGATCGCGAGTTGCCCTTTCACAGGCGCTTGCCGTTTCGTCCCGCCAGATCGACGATATATTGCCACGCGACGCGGCCCGAGCGGCTGCCGCGCCGGGTCGCCCAGTTGATCGCCTCGGCGGCGTCGAAGGGCAGGCCATGGTCCACCGCATAGGTCCGGACGATCGCGACATAGGTGTCCTGATCGATCGCATGGAAGCCGAGGCTGAGGCCGAAGCGGTCGGCGAGCGCGAGGCTGTCGTCGATGCTGTCGCGCGGGTTGATCGCGCTCGCCTGTTCCTCAAGGTTGCGGGGGATCAAATGGCGGCGGTTGGAGGTGACGAACAGGCGCGTGTTCGCCGGGCGCGCTTCCGCCCCGCCCTCGAGCAGCGAGCGTAGCGCGCGGCCATCCGAGGCTGCATCGAAGCCCAGATCGTCGAGGAAGATGACGAACGCGCGGGCGGTGTCGGCGAGTTGCGCGAACAGGGTGGGGAGCGTGTCGAGCGCGTCGGCCTGTGCCTCGACCAGCGCGACGCTCCCGCCTTCTGCCTGCACCGCGGCGACTGCGGATTTGGCGAGCGCCGACTTGCCTGTGCCGCGCGCGCCACATAGCAAAGCGTCATGCGCGGGCAGGCCGCCGGCGAGGCGGCGGACATTTTCGACCAGCGTGGCTTTCTGGGCGTCGATCCCGACTAGTTCGGACAGCGGGAGCGGCGCGAAGGCGCGGGCGGGCTGGAGATAGCCATGATGCCAGACATAGGCGGGATGTGCGGTCAGGTCCGGCGTGGGCGGCGGTGGCGGCGCGAGCCGTTCGAGCGCGGCGGCGATGCGGTCCAGCGGGTCGGTCATCGCGCCGAGGGCTAGGGGGTGGGGCGGGGGAAGGCAAATAAATCCTCCCCGGAACGGGGAGGTGGCAGCGCGCAGCGCTGACGGAGGGGGCCCGAGGCACCGGCTTCCTTTGCCTCGGGCCCCCTCCACCACCGCCTTCGGCGGCGGTCCCCCTCCCCGTTCCGGGGAGGATTTCTAGGCCAGCTTGGCCAGCAGCGCTTCGGCGGCGCCCTTGTCCGTAAATCCCGGGATGGCGAGGGCGGCGCGGGTTTCGGTCACGGCCTCGGTCTTGCGACCGGCATCGGCATAGGCTTGCGCGAGCTGCCAGCGCAGCATCGGGTGGCGCGGGGCGAGGGTGACGGCCTTGCGCAGCAGCTCGATCCCGCCCGCATGGTCGCCGCCTTGCGCGAGCGCCCAGCCCATCGCGCCCGCGACCGCCGGGTTGCTGGGGGCGATCAGGTACGCCGCCTCGGCATAGCGCGCGGCGCGGTCGGGTTCGCCCGCACCGGCATAGGCGAAGGCGAGTTCGGCGAGCAGGGCCGCGTCGCGATTGCCGATGCGCAGGCGGATCGCTTCGAGCGAGTCGATTGCTGCGTCGAAATCGCCCGCCGCCGCCTGCCAGTGCGCGGACAGGCGCAAGGCGGAGAGGTTGAACGGGTTTTGCGACAGGAACAGCGCGAGCGTGGTCGAGGCGGTCTGGCGCTGGCCCGAGCGGTCGAGTGCCTCGACCAGCCGGAGCATCGCGGGTTCGTCGAAACGGATGCCGGCGGCGGTCTTGTACCATGGTACCGCGTCCGCGGGGCGCTTGAGCAGCATCAGCACGTCGCCGACCAGGCTGGCCGATGCGGGGGCGCCGGGGTTGCGGCGGGCGACCGCTTCGGCACGGGAAAGGGCTTCGGAACCGCGTCCCTGCTCGATCAGGCCACGCAACAGCGGGATCAGCGTTTTCGGATCGTCGCCCGCCTTCGACGCGGCGGCGGCGAGGATCGGGAGCGAATCGTCCGAGCTGAACCAGTCGGGATTGTCGCGCACGGGCAGCGCCGCACGATCGAAATAGCGTGCTGCCTCGGCGCGTTCGCCGATGCGCTCGTAACCGCGTGCGACGAGGGTCAGCGCATAGGTGTCGGCATCGCCGCGCGCGACCACCGGGCGGAGCACGTCGATGCCGTTCTTCGACGCGTCGGCGCGGAGCAAGGCGGCGGCGAGCAGCTTGCGCGCATTGATGTTCATCGGTTGCAGGGTGATCAGCGTGCGGAGCTTCTCGATCGCGCGGGCATAGGCGCCCTCCTCCAGATCGAGCGCGCCGCCGAGCAGCAGGCCGCCGGGCAGCTGGCCGACGCCGCCGCCGGCGCGAGTCAGCAGCTGGCGGGCGAGGTCGAAGCGTTGGGCGCGGGCGGCCAAGACTGCCTGAAGGTAGAGCGCCTGCGGGCTGCGCGGACGCACCTCCATTGCGCGGCGGGTGAGGTCGAGCATCGCGCGCGTCTGTCCGGCATCGCCGAGCGTGGCGGCGTACTGGATCAGCGTCGCGTGGCGATAGGGGTCGCGCTTCAGCGCCTGTTCGAACCAGGGCAGCGATGCGACGAGGCCATATTGGGTGCGGACCAGCTCGCCGCGCAGCAGCAGCGCGTCGGTATTGGCCTTGTCGAGATCGACGGCTTTGGCGCTCGCCTCGATCGCGCCGACCACGTCGCCGGCGTTGAAGCGGAAGCGGCCGAGTTCGGTCCACGCGTCGGCGCTTTGCGGGGCGAGGCGCACGGCGGCCAGCGCCGATTCCTGTGCGGCAGCGAGGTTGCCGCCTGCGACATAGGCGCGGGTCTGGACGCGCAGGGCGTAGAGCCGGTCGGCATCCGGTGCCTTGCGGCTTTCGATCAAGGCGCGGCGCGGGTCGCCCTGCAACAGGATCGCGTGCGCCATCAGCGCGTGGGTGCGGGCAGGGGCGATGCCGCTGTCGAGCGCGCGACGCAGCGCGGCTTCGGCGGCGACGCCTTCGTCGAGCGCGAGGTTGGCGCGGGCGAGCGCGAGATGCGCCTCGCCCCAGGCCGGGTCGGCGCGGACGGCGCTGAATGCCTGGCTGCGCGCGGCCGAGGCGTTGCTGGCCTTGAGATAGGTTTCGCTGCGCGCCAGTGCCTCGCGTGCGGCGGCGGGGTCGGGGCGGTCGGTGATGACCGATTTGAACGCGAAGAGTGCGACCGCGAACGCGCCGAGGCACAGGCCGAAGACGACGAAACGGCGCAGCGTGAGGCTGCGGCGTGTGCGCGTCTCGCCCGAACGGCGACGGCGGCGGGGTTCAGGGCTGGAGGTCATAGGCCTTCATCAGATCATAGAGGGTCGGGCGGCTGATCCCGAGCAGGCGCGCGGTGCCGGAGATATTGCCCTCCGCCCGTGCAAGCGCATGGGCGATGGCGCGGCGGTCGGCGGCTTCGCGGATCGCCTTGAGGTTGATCGGCTCCGCCACCGCGGCGGGCGCGAGATCGAGATCGGCGGCGGTGACGAGCTTGCCATCGGCCATGATCGTCGCGCGCTTCACCCGGTTCTCCAGCTCGCGGACATTGCCCGGCCAATGCCAGGCGTCGATCGCGTCGAGCGCGTCGGGGGCGAAGCTCTTGGGCGGAAGCTTCATCGCGGTTGCGTGCTTGTGCAGCAGATGGCGCGCGAGCAGGCCGGCGTCGCCGGGGCGTTCGGCGAGGCTGGGGATGCGCACGACGATCTCGGCGAGGCGGTAATAAAGATCCTCGCGGAAGCTGTTCGCCGCGACCATCGCGTCCACGTCTTGATGCGTCGCGCAGACGACGCGGGTGTCGACGGGGATCGGCTTGCGCCCGCCGATGCGCTCGATCACGCGCTCCTGAAGGAAGCGGAGCAGTTTGACCTGCAGCGGGAGCGGCACGTCGCCGATTTCGTCGAGGAACAGGGTGCCGCCCTGTGCCTGTTCGATCTTGCCCTCGGTCGTCTTGACCGCGCCCGTGAACGCGCCCTTTTCGTGGCCGAACAGTTCGGATTCGAGCAGGGTTTCGGGGATCGCGGCGCAGTTGATCGCAACGAATGCGCCCTTGCGCCCGCTCGCCTCGTGCAGCCCGCGCGCGAGCAGTTCCTTGCCGGTGCCGCTGGCACCAAGCAGCATGACCGAGACGTCGGCGGGGGCGACGCGCTCGATCGTGCGGGTGACCTTGAGCATCTCGGGCGCGCCGGTGATGATCCCGCCCAGCGCGTTGCCGCTCTCGGCACGCGCGGCGAGGCGGCGGTTTTCGGCTTCGAGCGCATGGACGTGAAACGCGCGCGCGACGATCAGGCCGAGCGCGTCGATGTCGATCGGCTTCTGGTAAAAGTCCCACGCCCCCATCGCGATGGCCCGCAGCATCGATTCATGCGCGCCATGGCCGGACGCCACGATCACCTTGGTATCGGGCTTGAGCGCGAGGATCGCTTCGAGCACCGCGAACCCCTCGCTGGTGCCGTCGGGATCGGGCGGGAGGCCGAGGTCGAGCGTGACCACTGCCGGTTCCTCGGCGCGGAGCAAGGCGATGGCGCTCTCACGGTCGCCAGCGGGGAGGATCTGATAGCCCTCATAGGCCCAGCGCAACTGGCGCTGCAGACCGGGATCGTCCTCCACGATCAATAATTTGGGGAGCGGGGCGGGCTTGTCGGTCATGCGGCGTTTCCAAGGGCGTTGGTGTCGGCGCGCGCAGCGCGCAATGTGACGCGGAAGCGGCTGCCGCGCCCCTCCGCGCTCGATACGTCGAGCCGTCCGCCCATCTCTTCGGCCAGCTTGCGCGCTTCGAACGCGCCGATGCCAAAGCCGCCGGGCTTGGACGAGACGAACGGGCGGAACAGCTTTTCGCGGATAAAGGCGGGCGACATGCCGCAGCCGCGGTCGATCACGTCGATCGCGACCGCATCGCCCAGCTCGACGATGGCGAGGGTGACGCGTGCTTCGGGCTGGCTCGCGTCGATCGCGTTCTGGACGAGGTGACCGAGCAGCGTTTCGAGGCGGGCGGGGTCGGCGATGGCGATCGGGTCGCCCTTGCTGACCACTTCGACCGGATGGCTCGCCTCACGGCTGCGCGCGAGGCGGCGGAGCAAAGGCGCGAGCGGCATTGCGACAGGCGGATCGGTGCGCGCGCGATGATGCTGCGACAGGCGGGCGAGCAGGTCGTTCATGCGTCCCGACGAATCCTGCAGCGTCGCGACCATGTCGGCGCGGAATTCGGGATTGTCGGCATGGCGTTCGGCATTGCGCGCGACAAGGGTGAGCTGACTCACCAGATTCTTGATGTCATGCATGATGAAGGCGAAGCGGCGGTTGAACTCGTCGAACCGTTCGGCCTCGGCCAGCGCCTCCTGCGCGCGTTCCTCGGCGATGTGGCTGGCGACCTGACGGCCCGCGGCCTTGAGCAGGTCGAAATCCTCCCAGTCGAGCGCGCGGGGGACTGGCGGGCGGGCAAGCACGATCGCGCCGGCCAAGCGTTGCTGGTGCGGCAGCGGCACGACCACCCATGCCTGATCCCAGGCGCGGATTGACGGCGGTACCGCATCGGCACCCTCACCGGTGTCGAGTTCGATGACCGTGGCGGGATCGACACGGTCGAGCTGCCAGCTTTCGCCATAGCCGTCGGGCAGGTCGGCGCGCGCGACATTCCATCCCGCGCCAACGGTCAGCCCATTGCCCTGCGGCAGCAGCAGCACCCCCGCGGGCGAGTCGGTGAGGTCGGCCAGCGCCTTGACGATGCGTTCGTCCAGCGAGGCCGCGCCGTCCGGCTCACCCAGCGTCTCGGTAAAGCGCATCCATTCGGCGCGATAATCGTAGCGGTGGCGGAAGAAATGCTTGGCGAGCTTGACCTTGATCCACGCGCGCAACCACGAGCTGGAGATCAGCGTCAGGATCGCCGCGGTCGATCCGAAGACGAAGGCGGTCTGGAGCAGACGCGCATTGGGGCCACCGATCGCGGCGAGCGCGCTGGTGGCGGCGGCGAGCAACGCGACATAGACGCCGATCGCGACCAGGGTCAGCGCCTGATAGACGACGGTGCGCGACATCTGCACCGGCCGTTCGCCACGGTGCTGAAGTCCGGCAGCGATGGCCATGGCAATGAGCGCCATCGCGAACCCGCGCACGGCGACCAGCTGGAGCGGCCAGCTTTCGACCAGCCAGGCAACGGCAAGCAGGTTGATATCGACCAACCACATCGCGCCGAGCGCAAGGATGACGGGGCGCACCGCATGGCTCTGGCGCGGGGCGAGCGCGCTGTGCAGCCCCTGCACCAGCAGCAGGGCGGCGACGGTCGCCAGCATCTTGAGCAGCAACGCGGCGTCGAGCACCGGGCGCGGCAGATCGCTGGCGGCGCTGGTCAGTACATCGAGCGTCGCGGCCATCACGATCACCACGGCGACGACACCGAACACCGTGCTGATGGCGACCGGCGGGCGCTCGACGGCACCGCTACGGTAGAGCGCGACCATGAACCCGAACCAGGCGAGGTTGCGTGCGGCCGCGGCGATCTGGGTGACGAGGTCGCTCTCGCCGATCCCTGAAACCGCCAGCGCCCACAGCGCGGTCAGCGCCAGCGCGGCGACCAGCGGGACGCGCGGCATCGCCGTCCCGTCGCTGCGCAGCGCCCATAGCCCCAGCGCACCGAAGAGGAGAGCGGCGAGCGCATGGCCCCAGAGGATCAGCGTCGCGAGCATGAAGTTACCGCGCCCCGTCTGGGAACAGCACCACGCGGAGCGTCTGGAGCAGGATCAAGATGTCGAGAAAGGGCGAGTAATTCTTCGCGTAATAGAGATCATACTCAAGCTTCTGCCGGCTATCCTCGATCGACGCGCCATAGGGGTAGTTGATCTGCGCCCAGCCGGTGATCCCCGGCTTAACCATATGGCGTTCGGCATAATAGGGCAGCTGCTGCTCCAGATCCTCGACGAACTGGGGGCGTTCGGGGCGCGGGCCGACGAAGCTCATTTCGCCCTTCAGCACGCTCCAGCATTGCGGCAGCTCGTCGATGCGCACCTTGCGGATGAAGTTGCCGACGCGGGTGATGCGCGGATCGTCCTTGGCGGCCCAGACGGCCTTGCCCGCGACCTCGGCATCCTGACGCATCGAGCGCAATTTGATGATGTCGAAGCCCTGGCCATACAGGCCAACGCGGCGCTGGCGATAGAAGGCGGGTCCCTTGCTCTCCAGCTTCACGGCGAGCGCGCCGAGCAGAATCAGCGGCAGCGTCAGCGCGAGCAGGATCAGACTGGCGGTAATGTCGAACAGGCGCTTGAACATGCTCGACAGCATCCGCCCCGACGAGAATCCGTCGGAGAAGATCAGCCAGCTGGGATTGACCGATTGCAGGTCGACGCGGCCTGTTTCGCGTTCGAGGAAGGTCGAGATCTCGTTGACATGGACCCCGGTGGTCTTGATCCGCAGCAGATCCTTGAGCGGGAGCGCGTTGCGGCGTTCCTCAAGCGCCAGTACCACCTCGCTCGCGTTGAGCAGCACGACATGGTCGGCGAGGTTGTAAATCGCGTCGCGCGCGATGGCTTCGGGGATGACTCGGTTCGCCTCGCTCATCGACACATAGCCGACAACGACGAAGCCCGATCCGGGCTTTTTGGACAGAACCTTGAGCCGTTCGGCGCGCGGGCCGGCGCCCAACACCACGACGCGGCGCTTGAACACCTGGCTGCCCAGGGTCTTGCCGAGCAGAATGCGCAGCGCGAACAGGGCAACGAACGATGCGAGCATCGCGTAGAGCAGGTTCGAGCGCCAGAAGGTGAGCGCCGGAACCAGAAAGAAAATCACCGACAGAAAGATCGTGCCGAGCGACACCGCGACCAGCAGCCGCGCGGTGGCGACGCGGTTGGACTGCAGCGAATCCGCGCCATAGACCCCGACCGCGATCATCGCGAGTTCGAGGCTGGCGACGAAGCTGAGCATCTGGGGGATGCGGGTGACGATCGGTTCGACATCCATCCCGATCTGCTGCGCGCGATAAATCCAGCCAAATTCGGCCGCAGCGAACAGCAGCACCACGTCAAGCAGCGCGAGCAGTAGCACCGCATTGGGGATATAGTGTTTGAACAGGCGGATCATGGGGCAACCCTAAAGCGCGAGTGTAAACAAATCCGACACCGCCCCCCATGTCGGCGAAATTGACGAAGAAATGCTGAACATGCGGAAACCCTTGCCGATATAAGTGTTTGGCGGGGGGACCGGGTGCCGCCTATGGGTTGCGGGCGGCGGGGTTCGAGAGGGCAATTGATGAGCGATATCGAAGCGATCGTCCCGGTGATCCTGTCGGGCGGAGCCGGAACCCGGCTATGGCCGATGTCGCGGCCCGAGCGGCCCAAGCAGATGCTGGCGCTGACCGCCGAGGAGACGATGCTCCAGCTGACCGCGCAGCGTGCGCCGATCGAGGCGGGTTTTGGCGCACCGATCGTCGTCGCCAACGCGCTGCACGCCGACCTGATCGAGCAGCAGCTGGGCGGTGCCGAGCGCATCCGCGCGTTGATCCTGGAGCCGATGGGGCGCAACACCGCGCCCGCCATCGCACTGGCGGCGCTGGCGGTCGGCGGCTCCGCGCCGTTGCTGGTGATGCCGTCAGATCATGTCATCGCCGATATTCCGGCATTCCATGCCGCGATCGCGGCGGTGCTGCCTGCAGTGCGCGACGGGTGGATGGCGACATTCGGCATCAGCCCCGATCATCCCGAGACCGGCTATGGCTATATCCGCGTCGGCGAGGCGATCGGCGCGGGCATCCACCGCGTGGCGCGCTTCGTCGAAAAGCCCGAGCGCGCAGCGGCCGAGGCGATGGTCGCGAGCGGCGACCATGTGTGGAATGGCGGCATCTTCCTGTTCCGCGCGGACGTGTTTCTTGAGGCGCTGGCGGAATTTGCACCGGATATGCTCGCCGCCGCGCGCGCGTCGATGGAGCGTGCGGTGCGGGAGGGGAATCGGATCCTTCCCGACGCGATCGAGTTCGCGCGGTCGCCGTCGGATTCGATCGACTATGCGGTGATGGAAAAGGCGTCGAAGGTCGTGGTCGTGCCGGTGCGGATGGGCTGGTCCGACGTTGGCAGCTGGGATGCGCTCCACGCGATCAGCGATAGCGATGCGAACAACAATGCGTGCCGTGGCGATGTGGTGGCGATCGACACGGTCAATTGTCTGGTCCGCGCTGGCGAGGGCAAGAAGGTGGCGTTGGTCGGCGTGTCGGACCTGATCGTCGTGGTCGATGGCGACGATGTGCTCATCCTGCCGCGCGGGCGCAGTCAGGAGGTCAAGCGCGTGCTGGCGGCGATGAAGGAGGACGGCGGTTAGCGTTTTGGCACGAACACGATCGTGACCCCGTCGAGCGGTCGCGCCTGAAACATCAGCGGCGGGGGTACGCGTTCGCCGTCGATCAGGATGTAGAGGCGGCCCGGAACGACCTCGCCCGCCCGGAAACGAGCAGATTCAGCCTCCTGCCGCGCGGCGCTCGCGTGCGAGACGCGGGCGACATAGACGCTGCGCACCGGCACTCCGGCTTTGGCGGCGCGCCAGGCGATCTCCTGAAAATGGCCGAGCCCCTTGGTCACGTCGCCGGGGACAAACGCGATGTCGTCCGCCTGCGCAATCAGCCGGTCCCATTCGGGCGACGTCGTGCGGACATAGAGTGGCGCGCGGCGCGCCTCGGCGGATTGCGCGCGGATCGCGACGGACATCGGGACGAGGTCGGCGGCCTGAACCACGACTGCCGCGATCAGCGCGAGCCGGGCTTGCCGTTCGGGCAGACGGTAGATCACGCGCAATGCGACGAACACCAGCACATAGGCGACCGGCCAGAACAGCCGCCCCGAGGCACGCACGGCATCCAGCGCGTTGGCGATGTCGCTCGGCAAATGGAAGCGCGGCAGCATATGTCCCGCGAAATCGGGATATGAGCTGATTGCGAGCAACGTGAGCACAACCAAAGCCGGGACCAGCCAGCGATAGCGGGCGAGGCTGTCCGGCGCGTCGGGCGCGGGGCGGGGCGGGCGTCGGGCGAGGATGAACGCTGCGGGCAGCAGCAGGAGCAGGCCGAGGCCGAGATACTGGAATCCCTCGAACCCGCGCCCGGGGCGTTGCTCGATCGCGGGCAGGAAGGTCGAATAGCTATCGACCGCCGGGTTCCACAGCGCGTCGAGCGGCATGGCGAAGGCGCCGTAATTGCCCGACGACTGGAAGTCGCCGAATACGCCGAGGCTCCACGCGATGACGAGGACCATGGCGACCATCGCCGCGCCCTCGCCGATCAGGCGGAGCAGCGCACTGCGGTCCTTGCCAAGCCGTTCGAGCATCGCGCTGGCCCAGATCGCACCGACCATCACCAGCAGGTAGCTATGGACCAAGGTGGTGAGCGCGATCAGCACCGCCCAGCCGCGATTGGACGCGGACCGCTGCGGATCATCGAAGCGCCACAGCGCCCACAGGATCAGCCAGTGCGCCATCAGATTCACATGGACGACGCGGTTGAACAGGGTCGGTAGCGCGGCGAGCAGGATCACGCCGCACCACAGGGCCACCGGGCCGGGCGCGTAGCGGCGGAGCAGCAACCACGCGAAGAGCACTTGCAGGAACAGGCTGGCGAGCAGCCACCAGCCGATCAACTGCGCATCGGCGGGGAGTGCCCATTGCAGCAGGAAACCGATTGCGGAGAGCAAGGGATTGCTGTCGGTGAACAGCAGCGGCGTCCCCTCGGGCGCGCCGAGCAGGGTGGTGCGCAGGAAACCCGGCGCGGGGTCGTGCAGCCAGGCGTGCAGGCCCAGCGCATTCTCGCCATTGTCGGTCCCGCGCAGCAGCCAGCCGACATTGGAAATGTCGAGGATCTGCCAGTAAAAGAAAATACCGAACAGCGCGAGCGGCAGGGCAATCAGGGGCAGGCGCGAAGCAGCGGGCATGTCCGGGCTATAGGTGGCGGTGCCGCGTGCCGCCAGCGGGTCAGCGACGCACGCGGCGCAGGAGCGCCTGCGCCGCGGCCGCGACACCCGCCGCAAGGCCGCTGAGGCTATAAGGGTTGAACAGGCGCAGGCGATAGCGCGTGCGCCGCTCGTCCATCCACTCGGCCTTATAGCCCTCATCGCCATTGCCATAGTCGATCAGGTCAGGCCGGTCGTGGGTCAGCACGTGGCGGAACATCGCATGGGACAGCAACGTCCCCGGCGAGTTGGCGCGCTCGCTTTCCAGATGCGCGAGCTTGTGGATCGTCGCGACGCCATGCTCGACGGTCCAGAATTGCGCGGCGACGGGCTGGCCCTCGCGTAGCGCGATGCCCAGCCGCAGCGTGCCGGCGGCACCTTCCTGTTCGGCAAAGGCGCGGACAAAAGCGGGCGATCCTTCATTGGGCTTCCAGCTGCCGGCATAGACCGTTTCGTACGCCGCCCAGGCCTCGGGATCGAAGCCGTCGAAGATCATCACTTCGACCGGGCTATTCTTCGCGCGGCGGCGGACGGTGTTGCGCAGTTTCGACCCGCGTCGCGCCCAATAGGCGTCGAAATCGAGCCCTTTAGTATAGGCGACCCAGTGCGCCGCCTCGACCCGTTCGATCGCGATCCAGCCCGTGGCGCGGAACGCGGTCCGCAACTCGGCTGAGACTTCAGGCTCCAGCGGCCACAACGCCAGCGCGCCGAAGTGTTTGCTGACCTGTCCCGCGATCGCGGCGAGCAAGGTTGCGCGGGCGTCTGCCGGGCAGCCGGGCGTCGCGATCGGGGCGAAGGCAAGTGTGTACCAGCTGGCAAAGCTGCGCCCCCGGCCCGCGCCGATATCGCGCAGCGGCAGCCACAGCGCGTGGGGACCGAGCCGTGCGGTAACGGTCGCGAACGGGGCGGCGGACCACAGATACCGCGCGGTGAGCGCCAGCCAGTCGATCCGGTCAAAACGGCCGCGCTGAAACGGACGGTCGAGCATTCCCGCCGCGTCGCGAACCAGCGCGTCGAGCGAGTCGAGCGTCCGCGCCTCGACCTGTGCGGACGCGGCCTCGATCAGCGGGAAGTGCGCGGTCATTCGGCGTGACCCGTGATGCGCCGCGCTTTCTGGATGCCGCGCCAGGCGATCGACTTGATATGGTTCTGGCTGGGGAAGCGCGCGGGCATTGCGGGGTCGAGCCCGGCCTTGCGCAGCAGCCGGTTGAGCGCGTGCGCATCGGCCTCGCGATAGCTCCACTCCGAACGCCAGGTGACCGAAAGCGAGATCGACATGGCATCGCCATTCTGCACCCAGTGCGGTGCCTTGACCGGGACGTAGAGCGCATCGCCCGGGGTCAGCCGCAGCGGCGTGCCCTTTGCGGCGAAATGGTCGTGGAAGGGCAGGTTGCGGTGGCTGCCATCGTGGAACGCCTCCTGCAGCGCGCCGGGGACCAGTTCGGGGTCGGCGGCGGGAAAGACGGTCATCACCTTCTCGCCGCGCAACTGCATCAGGATGTTGTGTTCGGGGTCGATATGGAAGGGCGTGACCGCGCCGGGTGAGGAGACAAAGATGAACGCCTCCCGCTTGAGCATCGCGCCGGTGCTGCGCGCGACCAGCGGCTCGATCTCGTCGAGTATGGTGTCGAGCAGGGCGCGGTAAAGCGGATCCTGATCGACGAATTTGAGGACCATCCACGACCCGTTTTCCTCGATCGAGCGGATCGACTCCTCGACCGACAGGCCATTGTGGCGAATCTCGCCCGGGTCGATCCCGACCGGAATGTTGGCGAGGTTCTGTTCGACATCGACCGGGCGGATGCGCTGCGACAGCGCGACCAGCGCGTCGAGTTCGAACAGGGGGTGGCCGCACAGCTGGTGGCCAAACACGCCCGGCTGCTCGGGATAAAGCGCGGAAAAAGCGGCGCGCGCATCGGCGGCGAAGATCGGGGTCATGCGTCACTCTCCACGGCGGGTGCGGGGCGGTCACGCCGCGCGCGGATCGCGGCGGCCGCACGTTCGAGGGCGCGGACTGCGGCAAACTGTGTCCGCCGAACCGCTCCGGCGAGCGGGACCGATACGCGCACGATCGCGCGCCGCTCACCCCACAGGCTGTTGATCATCGGGTGATTCTCGACCGCGCAACTGTCCATCCAGCCGATATCGCCGCGCGCGAGCAGCTGGAGGTTGTCGATCTGGATCAGCACGCCGGGCGAGAAACGCGAGAGGCGTTCATCGAATGCGGTCTTGAACGAGAAGGCGCCGGGCGGGGCAAGCAGGTTGACCAGCATCGCGATCGCGGTGCCGTCGAGGTCGATGCGGATCATGTCGAGCTTGCTGGCCCGGTGCGCGCCGAGCACGACGTCGCGGAAGAAGGCGGCGGTTTGGGGCGTGCAGGCGAGCGCCGAGCCTGCCGCGCCCTTCCATCCGGCGCGTTCGAGCGCGAGGAAAGCGTCGATCCAGTCCTGCACCGAGTCGTCGGGGGTAAGGCGACGGGTCTCCACGACGCCCTGCTCCAGCAGGCGCGTGCGCAGCCGTCCGAGTTCCTTGCGCTTTTTCTTGCGCACCGTGGCCGCATAATAGTCTTCAGGCGACAGCGTGGTCGCCAACATCGCCCGCTCAATCCGGTGGACGGTGTCGCACGGGCGGCCAAGCGCGTGCGCGGCCTCGACCAGCGCGCGATGCACGGGGCCGTTCTCGACCAGCCCGCTGACATGCAGCAACGCGCCGGCCTCGCGATCGGCGTCCAGCGCGGTCAGGATCGCGGTCCATGCCGCGACCTCATCCCCGCGGCGGAGCAAGGGTGCGCCGAGGAAGCGATGGTAATGCGCCCAATTCTCGCTGTGGCGCAGCGGGATGCGGCCGTAGCGGATGGAGGGGACGATCGGCATCAGGCCGATCAGCTGGTCGCCGCGACGGACGATCAGCAGGAGCACGTTCGCCGGGGCGAGATGACGGCTGGCATCGGTGAACCAGTGTTCCGCAAAGACATCGCGTTCGGCTGCGTCCGCAGCGAGCGCATCCCATTCGGCGACCAGCGCAGCGGTGGCTTCTGCTAGCGGACGCGCTTCGACCGACATGCCCGCCGTCGCAAGACGCAGCGCTTCGGGCGCAAGCGCGCACCCGCTGTCCCTGTCGATCGCCGTCACCGCGTTCATTGCCGTTCCTGAGGGGTCTGGATCACGCGCATGGCGTAACGGCGAAGCGTTAAATTTCCCCAAGCTTGCGTGCGTCTTGGTCGGATCGAAAACGCACCCGTCGCAAACCGAGGACCGGTGTCATCGTTCGCCGTCGATTACTTCGGGTTTTCGATATCACTGCCATGCGTAGATTCGGTTCCGGTGACCCGTATTTTCACGGGGTCGACCCACGCGACTCGCGGAATCGCGATGATCGCCGGATCGGGCTGCTCGCAAGTTAAGATTGATTCGCGAATACGCAGAGCGCCAAAAAAACATGCGCACATTCAATTTTTCGCACTTTACATAATCAATTTTAAATAGTGTTAAGTATTAATCTTCCTAAATGCTGCATCTCTTATGGAATCGAAAGCAATATTATAAAATTATTGATAATCTATAAATCAGTATTCCCGACCGCGATTGTAATTTCCCCAGTTGTAGATTCTCGGATCGTAGAATCCCGATATCGCGAATTAACCACGAATCGAGGGAAAAGGTGCTTGTTAAGGCGGTGAGTCGAGTACGGGGAATGGTCATGCGTAGCGTTGCTTCGGAATGCGTTCAGACTAACTCCATTGGGGGGCGTGCGGCAGCCTGGCCCGCTGCGGCAGGCACGAGCGGGCGTAGCCTGTTTGCCCCCAGCGATGGTCGTTTTGCCCCGGCACCGCCGGCGCGCCCGTCACGGTCGCGCCCGCTGGGCGGCTTCGTCCCCTATGCCGGTCATTGCATCGTTCCGGTCAAGACCAATGGCCTGGTGCGCCTTCCTTCCTTCGTCCGCCGCAATGTGACCAGCGACGGGCCGAGCATCTTCCTGGGCCTCCACGCGTCGCAAAACTGCCTGGTCGGATCGAGCGTACAATGGTGGCAGCAGCTGACGATGCGCAGTGACAGCCATCAGCATGAAGGTGCCGACCACGCTGGCCGCCGCGACATTCCGCCGCCGCCCAGCCCGTCGCGTCGCCTGTTCGGTTTCTGTGAGGAATTCTGGCGGCCCAACGAGTTCGTCAAACTGCCCAGCTGGGCGCGCGCCGTGGCCGGGATCGCCAATGCGGCGTTGTTCGTCGGCATGGGCGAGACGTTCGAGATCTGGTCGATTGAGGACGCGATGAAGTCCGACGATCCGAACCTGGTGGCGCTGGTCCACTCCGCGACCAAGCTCCAGTGAGCGGGGGCGGGACATGGGACGCTGTCACCTGACCGGCCATCAGCCGGGCGACGAGACGTGGAACGAGGGATATTTTTTCACCCGCTGCACACGCTGTGGCCGCGACATGATGCGCGCCGACGGGCCGTGGCGGACGGTGCCGAGCAAATATCGTGTGGTGTGGCGCAGCGGATATCACCGCCACGCGCTGCCCAGCGACTTCGGCCGCCGCCTGCCGGTGCCGGCCGCGATGCTGCGCGACAAGCGGGCGAAGCTGCCGCGGCAGAGCGTTGGCTGCATCATGGTCAGCCAGCCGCCGCGCGCCGACGAGATCCCCGGCCAGCGCGAGACGATGGATCAGGCGATTGCCGCATTCCGGTTGATCGGGATGCGGTGAGTAACGGGTAGCGTTGCGTAAAGAAAAGGGCCGGGGAGGCGACTCCCCGGCCCTTTTTTGATCCAGCTGGTTGGCTGGGTGGCGGATCCGGTCCCCGGCAAAGCCGGGGACGCGTCGGACGGGTTCGGCGGTGCCGACCCGCCGTCCGGATCGGAACAAGTCCTGAGCCAAGCCGGGGCTTAGCTCAGGCCGTTCTCGATCAGAAATCCATGCCGCCCATGCCGCCCATGCCGCCGCCGCCCATGGGCATGGCGGGCTTGTCTTCCGGCAGTTCGCTGATCGCCGCTTCGGTGGTGATCAGCAGGCCGGCGACCGAAGCCGCGTTCTGCAGCGCGGTGCGGACGACCTTGGTCGGGTCGATCACGCCGGCGGTGACGAGGTTCTCATAGACATCGGTCGACGCGTTGAAGCCGAACGAGGTGTCGTCCTGGTCGAGCAGCTTGCCCGAAACCACCGCGCCGTCCTGACCTGCGTTGGTGGCGATCTGGCGAACCAGTGCGGTCAGCGACTTGCGGACGATGTCGATGCCGCGGGTCTGGTCTTCGTTGACGCCGGTCAGGCCTTCGAGCGCCTTGGTTGCGTACAGCAGCGCCGTGCCGCCACCGGGGACGATGCCTTCTTCAACGGCTGCGCGGGTTGCGTGCAGCGCGTCGTCGACGCGGTCCTTGCGCTCCTTGACTTCGACTTCCGAAGCGCCGCCGACCTTGATGACGGCAACGCCGCCGGCCAGCTTCGCCAGACGCTCCTGCAGCTTCTCGCGATCATAGTCCGAAGTGGTCACTTCGATCTGCTGACGGATCGCGTCGGTGCGGCCCTTGATCGCATCGGCGTCGCCCGCACCGTCGACGATGACGGTGTTGTCCTTGTCGATGGTGACGCGCTTGGCGGTGCCGAGCATACCCAGCGTGACGCTCTCAAGCTTGATGCCGAGGTCTTCCGAGATCACTTCGCCCTTGGTCAGGACGGCGATGTCTTCCAGCATCGCCTTGCGACGATCGCCGAAGCCCGGTGCCTTGACCGCTGCGACCTTGAGGCCGCCGCGCAGCTTGTTGACGACGAGCGTGGCGAGAGCCTCACCCTCGATGTCCTCGGCGATGATCAGCAGCGGGCGGCCCGACTGGACGACGGCTTCCAGGATCGGGAGCATCGCCTGCAGGTTCGACAGCTTCTTCTCATGGATCAGGATGTACGGATCGTTGAGTTCGACCGCCATCTTCTCCGGGTTGGTGATGAAATAGGGCGACAGATAGCCGCGGTCGAACTGCATACCTTCGACGACGTCGAGCTCGAACTCGAGACCCTTGGCTTCCTCGACGGTGATGACGCCTTCCTTGCCGACCTTTTCCATGGCTTCGGCGATCTTTTCGCCGACTTCACGGTCGCCATTGGCCGAGATGATCCCGACCTGGGCGATTTCGGCCGAACCGGACACGGGCTTCGAGCGCGACTTCACGTCCTCGACCACCTTGGTCACGGCGAGGTCGATGCCGCGCTTGAGGTCCATCGGGTTCATGCCGGCGGCAACCGACTTCATGCCCTCACGCACGATCGCCTGGGCGAGAACGGTCGCGGTGGTGGTGCCGTCACCGGCAATGTCATTGGTCTTCGAGGCCACTTCGCGCACCATCTGTGCGCCCATATTCTCGAACTTGTCCTTGAGCTCGATCTCCTTGGCGACGGTGACGCCGTCCTTGGTGATGCGCGGTGCGCCGAAGCTCTTGTCGATCACGACGTTGCGGCCCTTCGGCCCCAGCGTGACCTTGACTGCGTCGGCGAGGATATCGACGCCGCGCAGGATGCGCTCACGCGCGTCGCGGCTGAATTTTACGTCCTTGGCTGCCATGATGGAAACCCTTTCAAAAAGTGGAAGTTGACGAAGTTTCGGTTTCGAGGGCGGTGGCGGTTAGCCAACGATCCCGAGGATGTCCGATTCCTTCATGATCAGCAGATCTTCGCCGTTCACCTTGACCTCGGTGCCCGACCATTTGCCGAACAGAATGCGGTCGCCGGCCTTGACGTCGAGCGGGAATACCTCGCCCTTGTCGTTCTTGGCGCCCGAGCCGGCGGCGACAACTTCGCCTTCCTGCGGCTTTTCCTGGGCGGTGTCGGGGATGATGATGCCGCCAGCGGTCTTGGCTTCTGCCTCGACGCGACGGACCAGCACGCGATCGTGCAGCGGACGAAAGTTCATGGAACACTCCTGAACGGATGTTGATATGGTTGTTGGCACTCACTCAAGGTGAGTGCCAGCAGCGGTCATATGGGCGCGGTATCCGGAGGCGTCAACGGGTGCGCCGCGCGATGACGCAATTTGTCTGCATCTCGTCCCGATCCGCGCCACGCATCTGTATTGCGCTATTAACACAGTGGCTTTATCCCTTGCTCCAAAGTCATAGCTGTGCGTCAATCGCGCGGGGCATTTCGGAGAATTCAGACGTGAAACTGGTACGCGGCGCATGGAAGCTGCTCGTCGGCATCAAGGACGCACTGGTCCTGCTGTTCATGCTGTTCTTCTTCGGGGCGCTGTTCGCATTGCTGTCAGCGCGGCCCAATCCGGGCGCGGTCAAGGACGGCGCGTTGTTGCTCGCGATCGACGGGACGATCGTCGAACAGCCGGCCGAGGCCGATCCGTTCGGCGGGCTGGGCGGCGGCGACACTCCGCGCGAGTACCGGATGCGCGACCTGGTCCGCGCGCTGGACGCGGCGAAGGACGATGCGCGCGTCAAGGTGGTGGTGCTCGACCTCGACCGGTTTGGCGGCGGCTACCCCGCTGCGGTCGCCGAAGTGGGCGAGGCGATCCGCCGCGTGCGCGACGCGAAGAAGCCGGTGCTGGCCTATGCCACCGGCTATAGCGACGCCAGCTATCTGCTCGCCGCCAATGCCAGCGAGATCTGGGTCGACCCGATGGGCGGCACGATCTTCACCGGGCCGGGCGGGTCGCGGCTTTACTACAAGGGGCTGATCGACAAGCTGGGCGTCACTGCGCATGTCTATAAGGTCGGCAAGTTCAAGTCGGCGGTCGAACCCTATATCCTGACCGCCCAGTCGCCTGAGGCGAAACAGGCCAATGAAGCGCTGTACGGTGCGATCTTTGGCCAGTGGCAGGAAGCGGTGAAGAAGGCGCGGCCCAAGGCGCGGATCGAACCGCTGCTGACCGCGCCGGCCGACGCGGTGATCGCGGCGAATGGCGATTTCGCCAAGATGAACCAGCAGCTCGGCATGGTCGACAAGCTGGGCGACCGGCTGGCGTTCGGCAAGCGCGTGGCGGAAATCGCCGGCGTTGATGCCAACAAGCCGGCGGGCAGCTACAAGACGATCAAGCTCGCCAACTGGCTGGAGGCCAATCCGGCGCCCAAGACCGGCGACGCGATCGGCGTGATCACCGTCGCGGGCGAGATCGTCGATGGCAAGGCGGGACCGGGCGTGGCGGCGGGCGACACCATCGCCAATTTGCTGCTGAAAGGGCTGGCGGAGAAGAAGCTGAAGGCGCTGGTCGTGCGCGTGGACTCGCCGGGCGGGTCGGCGCTGGCGTCGGAGCGCATCCGGCAGGCGATCCTGGTGGCCAAGGAACAGAAACTGCCGGTCGTGGTGTCGATGGGCAGCCTTGCCGCGAGCGGCGGTTACTGGGTCGCGACGCCGGGCGATGTGATCTTTGCCGAGCCGAACACGATCACCGGGTCGATCGGCATTTTTGGCGTCCTGCCGACATTCGAGAATACACTGGCCAAGATCGGGGTGACGTCGGACGGGGTGAAGACCACGCCGCTGACCGGTCAGCCAGACCTCTATGCCGGCACCAATGCCGAGGTCGATCGCGTGCTGCAGTCGGGGATTGAGCAGGGCTATCGCCGCTTCATCGGCCTGGTCGCCGGGTCGCGCAAGATGACCACGGCGCGGGTGGACGAAATCGGCCAGGGCCGCGTCTGGGACGGCGGCACCGCGCGCCAGCTGGGGCTGGTCGACCGGTTTGGCAATCTCGACGCCGCGATCGCCGAGGCGGCAAAGCGTGCCAAGCTCGATCCCGCCAAGACCCATGCCGTGTTCCTCGAAAAGGAGCCGGATTGGTTCAGCGGCCTGATTGCCGGCCTGATGGCGGGTGGCGATGACGAGGAAGAGGCGGCCCCCGAGAGCGGCGGCGACCTCTATGCCCGCATTGCCGGGGACCGTCGCGCGGTGCTGGCGCAGGCGCTGGGCGATGCAAAGCGGCTGGCGGGCGCGTCGTCGATGCAGGCACGCTGTCTCGAATGCGCGGCCTATGGTCCGATGACGGGACCGCAGGCGCAGGCGGATGCACGGCTGATTGATCTGGTGATGGCGAAGCTGGGACTTTGAGAGAGTTGAGCGCTTGATCCAGATCCAGTTGCGCGCCGCCGAGCCGGGCGACGCGGCGGCCATCGCCGCCATCTACGCGCCCTATGTGCTGACCGGCACGGTGAGCTTCGAATTCGATGCGCCGGACGCGCGCGCGATGCGCGGACGGATGGAGGCGTCGGACGGGCTGTATCCATGGATCGTTGCCACCAATGGCGAGGGGCGCGGGGTGCTGGGCTATGCCTATGCCACCAAGTTCCGCGAGCGTGCGGCGTACCGCTATGTCGTCGAGACATCGGTCTATGTCGCGGGCGCGGTGCAGGGGCAGGGCGTCGGGCGGCTGCTCTACGAGGCGCTGATCGACACGTTGCGCGCGCAAGGCTTTACCCAGGCGGTCGGCGTCATCTCGCTGCCCAACGACCAGTCGATCAAGACGCACGAGCAGGTCGGCTTTCGCCGCGCCGGGCAGCTGCGCGAAATCGGGTTCAAGCAAGGCCGCTGGGTGGATATCGGCATCTGGCAATGCGTGCTGAATGACAGCGCGATCCCGCCGGTCGAGCCGAAGCCGTTCAGCGAGGTCGGGGTGGTGCGCGGCTGACGTCCCACGATTTTTAGCTGGCGACGAATGACTTGGTCGCCATTCCTCTCTAAAATACGCACATGGACGGAGAGGCGACTCATCGCGTTGAGATCGACCGCGAGCGCAAGCTGGTGATCCTGACCATGTTGGCGATGCTCGGGCCGGAAGATGCGTCCTGGGCGGGCGAGGAGCTGCGCGCCGCGATTCAGACGTTCGGGCCGGACATCGGCCAGCATGTCACGCTGTATGATCTAAGCGCGGTGCCAGGTATGCCGGCCTTGACGATCGATCAGACGCTGCAAACGCTGGACCATCCGGCGGTGCGGCAGATCTGGGCACGCAAGATCGCATTCGTTGCCACCACCGCGACGGCGCGGATGCAGGCGCGGCGGTTGCAACAAGTTCGGCCGGACATCGGGGTGTTCGATACGCGCGAAACGGCGATCGCCTGGTTGATGGAGCCCTAGCGCCCGCCGCGATAGGCCGGGAGGGCGAGTCGCCACCGGATCGCAGCAGCGCGCAGGGCGAACCCGGCGGTCGCGGCGAGGAGGCCGGCGGCGTAGAGCGGTAGCCCAAGGAGCGTCAACGCGACGTGGAGGCCGGAGGCGAGCGCGGCTGCGGTGACGTAAAGCTCCGGGCGCATCAGAATCGATGGTTCGCCCGCGAGCACGTCGCGGATGATGCCGCCGGCGCAGGCGGTGAGCACGCCCATCAGCATTGCGGGGACCGGCGGGATGCCGAAGCTTAATGCCTTGGCTGCGCCGAATACGGCATAGGCGGCGAGCCCCGCAGCATCGAGCCAGTCAAAGCCCTGCCCCTGCCACCAGCGCTGTGGCGTCACCCAGATCAGCCCGGCGACGCCAAGGCACAGTGCGGCGACGAGCGGATGGTGGACCCACCACACCGGCGCACCGATCAGCAGGTCGCGGATGGTGCCGCCGCCGACTCCGGTGACCAGCGCGAAGAAGGCGGCGGTGACGAAGGTCTGGCTGCGCCCGGTAGCAGCAAGCGCGCCGGTCGCGGCGAACACAGCGATGCCGAACAGGTCGAGCCAGGGCAGGACGGTGCCGAGCGGGAGCGGGGTGGGGGACATGCTCGTCCTGTCTCACCCCGCGCACGCCGGGTCAACGTGGCGCGCCGACCCCAAGCCGGGCGAGGGCACGCAACACGCGCTGAATATGGAGCACAGGGAGCATCGCCGCCTTGAAGATCGTCGCGACGATGATCAGCGTCATCGCGGGCAAGCCCCAGCGCAGCGCCTCCAGCGTTTCGGTCGCGGCGAAGAGTTTCCAGGCGGCATAGACGCCCGCGAAGAACATCAACGTCTGGGCGACGAGCACCACTGCGCTGGTCCAGCCGAGGCTGCCGCCGAACAGCCAGCCGACTTGCGTCAAATAGCCGGGCTCCTCGCCAATCTGGCGCAGCAATTCGCGTTCTTCGGCCGCAATGGCGGCGTCGATGTCATGGTCACGCATGGGGGTCTCCTTCCAACTGGGTTCTGAGCCTGGCGCGGGCGTGCAGCAGGCGGGTCTTGACGGTTCCGGCGGGGATGCCAAGCGCGACCGCGGTTTCGGCGATGCTCAGCCCCTCGAAATAATGCAGCGCGACGGCGGCGCGGTGGCCGGGCGGGAGTGCGGCGACGGCGCGGCGCAGGGTCGTGCCGTCGGCGGCGTCCTCAGGGCTGGGCGGCGCAGGGGGGATATCCTCTTCCAGCGCTGCGGCGAGCGTCCGGCCCGCGACCCGGTCGCCGATCGCGGCGGCGGTCTTGCGCGTGACGATGCGATAGGCCCAGGCGGGGAAGGCACGCTCGTCGCGCAGGGCACCGATGCCACGGACGATGTCGATCCACGCCGCCTGCACCGCTTCCTCGGCCATCGCGCGGTCGCCGGTCAGTCGCCAGCCATGCGCCACCAGTCGGCGGTGCCAGCGTGCGACCAACTGCTCGATCGCGCGCCGGTCCCCCGCTTGTCCCGCGACGACCAGCCAGGCATCGGTGGCGCGCTCGGCCTGCTGTGTTTCCCCGTTCATGCGGACAAGGTGCGCCCGAAGCGGCATCCGGTTCAATCGGCGATGCCATTTCCTGCTTGGCGCGGCGGTGTCGCTGTGGAGAATGGGGGCCATGAAGGATTATGCCCCCCGCTTCATCGCGCTTGCCGTCGCACTGGCCGCGCTTGCCGGGTTCGTCGATGCGATCGCCTTCACCCGGCTCGGCGGCTATTTCGTGTCGTTCATGAGCGGCAATTCGACCCGGCTCGGCGTCGGGATCGGGTTGGCGGACGGGACGGCGCTGCTGGCGGCCGCGCTGATCCTGGCGTTCGTCGCCGGGGTGATGGTGGCGACGATCATCGCGCGGCGCTTTGCCGAGCGGCGCAAGGTCGCGGTGCTGAGCGCGGTGACGGTCACGCTGGCGCTGGCGGCGGCGCTGTGGATGGTGGTGCCGGGGCCGCTCCCGTTGCTGCTGGTCGCTGCGGCGATGGGCATCGAGAATGGCGTGTTCGCGCGCGACGGGGAGGTGGCGATCGGCGTGTCCTACATGACCGGATCGCTGGTGCGGATGGCGCAGCGGCTGGCCGGGGCGCTGATGGGCGATGCCGAGCGCTGGGCGTTCGTGCCGCACCTGGCGCTGTGGCTGGGCTTTGCGGTCGGTGTGGTGCTGGGCGCGAAGGTTGGGCTTGCGGCGGCAGATGCGGCGTTGTGGATCGCGGCGATCGCTGCGGGCGGTCTGACGCTGGTGGCGGCGGGGCTGACGCGCCCGCAGGCATCGCCCGCCGCCTGATCGTTGGTCTTATTTGCGCGGGGCGGGGGTCGCGCGACCGCCCTGATGCAGGATGATGCCGGTCACCTTGCCGCTGGCGTCGCGGGTGAATTCCACCTGGGCATCGACGACCTTGAGGAAGAAGCGGTCCTTGCTCTCGGGGAACAGCTCGAATTCCTGCTGCCCGGTCGCCTGGGTCATCAGTCTGCCGTCCTTGACCCGCATGGTGATCGCGAAGGTCGGGGCGAGTTCGTACACGCCCTCATATTGCGCGAGCTGATCGGGCGCGACGGTTGCAGCCTTGCGCTCGCCGGGCAGCACCACCGTGCCGCCGCGGGCAAGCGTCATCAGCGACTTGGACAGCTTGCCCGGCGCCGGGCCGTTGAGGTTGCCGAGCACCACGACGGTGAGCTTGCGGTCGGGGTCATAGGCGAGCGAGGTGTTGAACCCCTCAATCCCCCCGCCATGTTCGATGGTGGTGGTGCCCTCCGCGCTCTGTACGCCGACACCAAGCGCATAGCCATCCTTGTACGGGGTGCGGAACGCGGCGAGCGAGGCGGGCTTGAGCAGCTTGCCGCCGTACAGGCCGCGCTGCCATTTCAGCAAGTCGCGCGTGGTGGAATAGAGCGCGCCCGCGCCCTGCGGGATGGTCATGCTGACGTAATCGGCGTTGACCGGGCCATCCTTGGACGGGGAATAGCCCGAGGCGCGGCGCGGCAGGATCATGGCGTGGGTGTCATAGCCGGTGTCGGCCATGCCGAGCGGCTTGAACAGATTCTCGGCCACGAACGCGGCATAGCTCTGGCCGCTCAATTTCTCGACGATCGCGCTCAGCAGCACATAGCCCGAGTTGGAGTAGGAGAATTTCTCCCCCGGGGCGAAGTCGAGCGGCTTGTCGCGAAAGCGCGCGATCAGGGTGGCATGGGTGGCGGGCAGCGTCTTGGTGCTGCCATAGTCGGGGAAGCCCGTGAAATTGGGGATGCCCGAGCTGTGGGTGAGCAGATGGCGGACCGTCACCTTGTCCCAGGCGGCAGGGGCGTCGGTGAGGTAGGTTTTGACCGGCGTATCGAGGGTCAGCTTGCCGCGGTCCTGAAGCAGCAGGATCGCGACCCCGGTGAACTGCTTGGTCACCGAACCCAGACGAAACTTTGTCGCGCCGTCGTTCGGGATGTTCCATTCAAGGTTGGCCGAGCCATAGCCCTTGTCGAACAGAACTTCGCCATCGTGTGCGACAAGCACTGCGCCCATAAATGCGCCCTTATCGGCATCGTCGCGGACGACCGCGTCCATGCGGGCGGGATCCTGTGCGAGTGCCGGGCTGACGGTGAGGACGATAGCGGCAAGGCCGAGCGCGTAGCGATTCATGCGAAATCCCCCGAGTGTGTTATTGTGATATAACACTGTGGGGCGTTTCGCAAGACATCACTAGTCTGCGGCGGCCCCAATCTGCCTAGTCGCGCCAGCAAAACAACGCGTCGACCTTATTTTCCGCACGCCGGGCTTTGAGCGTCGCAAGGTTGTCGGCATCGGTGAGATAAGCCGTTTCTTGCTCCATGCCTTCACGCACCTTGTCCAATGCGGCAGTGAGCAATGCTGCGCGGTCTTCCCCCTTCGCGGGAAGCTCCGGCGCGAACACGGCTTGATAGGGGTTGGCAACGACCCAGTCATAGGCCTTGCGACGCAGCGCCTGTTGCTTTGCGACATCGCAGAATGCGTAGCTGTTGATCGTCGGACCGGCGAGCTGGACGAACGCACCCATCGCGGACGCGACCTCGGCACCACCTGAACCCATGCCGCCACGGTCGAACCCGACAAGCACACCGGCCACGGTCATGTACCGGTCCTTTGCAACATAGAACCAGAAAACGGCGTCATCGCGTTCGCCCACATCGTAGAGGCGCGAGGCGAGCACCATCATCGTGATCGGCGACACCAGGGCCGGGTCGGCAAGCACCTGATCGCGTGCGTTGACGACGTCTTCACGCCGATCCGATTTCAACAGCGCGTCAAACCGCCGATCGACCGACACGACGCGCTTCGACGCCTTTGCGGCGCTCGAATAATAGGGGGTGACGTAGATATCGACCGAGCGCACTTCCTTTGCGCTGATCCCGAGCAGCGCTGCCGCAGCGAGCCAGATCATGGTCACCCCCCTTAAGCGGCCTCAGACGTGGATCGGCTTGCCGGTCACCGCCATCGCCGCTTCCTTGATCGCTTCGCTGTGCGTCGGATGGGCGTGGCAGGTATAGGCGATGTCCTCGCTCGTCGCGCCAAACTCCATCGCCTGCGTCGCCTGGGCGATCATCGTGCCAGCAAGGCTGGTGATGATCCACACGCCGAGCACGCGATCGGTCTTGGCATCGGCGATGACCTTTACGAAGCCGTCGGGCTCGTGGTTGGTCTTGGCGCGGCTGTTGCCGGCCATCGGGAATTTGCCGACCTTGATTTCGCCCTGTTCCTTGGCGGCTTCCTCGGTCAGGCCGATGCCGGCGATTTCGGGCATGGTGTAGACGACCGACGGGATCAGGTCGTGGTTCACGATTCCGGTCAGGCCAGCGATATTCTCCGCGACCGCGATGCCCTCATCCTCGGCCTTGTGCGCCAGCATCGGGCCGGGGACGACGTCGCCGATCGCCCAGATGCCATCGACCGCGGTTTCGAACGCGTGGCCGATCTCGATCTGGCCGCGCGCGTTGACGGTCAGGCCGGCGGCCTCAAGGTTGAGGCCGCTCGTGTTCGGGCGGCGGCCGATCGCGACCAGGACATTGTCCGCCTCGATCGTTTCCGCCGCGCCGCCCTTGGCGGGTTCGATGGTGACGGTGGCCTTGTCGCCATTGATCGCCACGCCGGTGACCTTGGTCCCGGTCTTGAACTCGATGCCCTGCTTCTTGAACAGCTTCTGCGCTTCCTTGCGCACGTCGCCGTCAAAGCCGGGGAGGATCTGGTCGAGATATTCGACTACGGTGACCTTTGCGCCGACGCGGCGCCACACGCTGCCCAGCTCAAGCCCGATCACGCCGCCGCCGATGACGACGAGATGCTCGGGCACCTTGGCCAGTTCGAGCGCGCCGGTCGAGTCGATGACGATCTTCTGATCGACCTCGACGCCTGGCAGCGGGGTGACGCTGGAGCCGGTGGCGATGACGATGTTCTTGGCGCGAACAGTGCGGTCGCCGACCTGGACCGTGTCCTTGCCGGTGAACGCCGCATAGCCCTTAAGCCATTCGACCTTGTTCTTCTTGAACAGAAATTCGATGCCGCCGGTCAGCCCCTTGACGGCGTCCTTGCGCTGCGCGTGCATCGCGTCGAGGTCGAGCTCGACGCTGCCCAGCTTGACGCCGAGCTTGGCGAGCGCGCCGCTGGCGGCTTCGTTGTACAGCTCGGACGCGTGCAGCAGCGCCTTGGACGGGATGCAGCCGACATTGAGGCAGGTGCCGCCCAGCGTCTCACGCCCCTCGGCGCAGGCTACCTTAAGCCCCAACTGCGCCGCGCGGATTGCCGCGACATAACCGCCGGGTCCGGCACCGATCACGAGGACGTCGAAGTCGTATTCAGCCATGTTGGGCTCCGTTCAAATTAGGTGATCACGGCGAACGCGTGGTCGCCAGCAGTGGCGGCATCGGCCACGAACGCTCTTAGCCGCTTGATATCCGCCGCAAGAAATTCGAGCGCTTCTTCGCCCTCTTCCTCTAACGTCTCGGCGAGGTAGACCTGCTCCTCAACCGCCAGCGCAGAGTCATACTTCCTCGCCCATTGCTCGTCCGTCAACGCTCCAAGCGCCTCGTTCAACGCTACGAGCGATGCGTTGGGAACGAACCATGCCGGTCCGTAGCCATGATCTGGCCCAACTTCCTCGAACGTGCCGAGGATCAGGCTCAGTGGGCTGCTTGTTGCGCCGGCTGATCCCGTCAGCAGAAAATGGATCGCATGCCATTGCTTGTCGAGGTCGAGACCGCGCCCGGATTCATACGCGGCTGTTGAGTTGATGAAGTCGTAAATCGACGCGGGATCGTCGCGAAGCGTTGCCGCCTCATCGTCGCTCGCTCGCGTCATTACCCACACCATGCCCATCGGCCATCTCCAACTGGCTTGATTACAGGTCGATCAGCAGGCGGGTCGGATCCTCGATCGCGTTCTTGAGCGCAACGAGGAACGTCACGGCCTCACGCCCGTCGATCAGGCGGTGGTCGTAGGACAGCGCGAGATACATCATCGGGCGGATGACGATCTGGCCGTCGCGGACGACCGGGCGGTCCTCGATGCGGTGGAGGCCGAGCACGGCGCTCTGCGGCGGGTTGATGATCGGGGTCGACATTAGCGATCCGAACACGCCGCCATTGGAAATGGTGAAGGTGCCGCCCTTCATCTCTTCCATCTTGAGCGTGCCGTCCTTGGCGCGCTTGCCGAAGTCGCCGATGGTCTTTTCGACCTGCGCGACGCTCATCTGGTCGGCGTCGCGGATGACGGGGACGACCAGGCCCTGCGGCGCGCTGACCGCGACCGAGATGTCGGCATAGTCGTGATAGACGATCTCATCGCCGTCGATCTGCGCGTTGACGGCGGGGATGTCCTTGAGCGCCATGCACGCGGCCTTCACGAAGAAGCCCATGAAGCCCAAGCGGACGCCATGCTTCTTTTCGAACAGGTCCTTGTACTTGGTGCGCGCTTCGATGACCGCGGTCATGTCGACGTCGTTGAAGGTGGTGAGCAGCGCGGCGGTGTTCTGCGCGTCCTTGAGGCGGCGGGCGACGGTCTGGCGCAGGCGGGTCATCCGCACGCGCTCTTCCTTTCGGCCGCCGGTCGCTGCGGCAGGGGCAGCGGCGGGAGCCGGGGCAGGGGCCGCTGCGGGCGCAGTCGCTGGCTTGGACGAGGCGGCGGCGACCACATCTTCCTTGGTGATGCGGCCATCGCGGCCGGTGCCGGTGATCGTCGCGGGATCGACGCCATGCTCGAGCACCGCGCGGCGCACGGCGGGCGACAGCGCGGCGGCGGCTTCGCCAGCGGGCTCGGCTGCGGGGGCGGCCGGGGCAGCGGCCGCAGGAGCCGGGGTCGCGGCGGCGGGGGCCGCTGCAGCGCCAGCGCCCGCTTCGATCGTGCCGATCAGCGCGCCGACATTGACGGTGTCGCCGACGGCGACAGCGTGGGCACCCATCACGCCTGCGACCGGAGCGGGGACTTCAACCGAGACCTTGTCGGTTTCCAGGCTGGCGATCGGTTCGTCGGCCGCAACCGCCTCGCCGGGCTGCTTGAGCCATTCGCCCAACGTCGCTTCAGTGATCGATTCGCCCAGCACGGGGACGAGGATTTCGGTGGCCATCTCGCTGTGTCCTTCCTGGGGAATTCTTACGCGCCGGGCTTGCCGGCGGTCTTGGAGTCTTCGGTCGTGCGTGCGCGGCGGATTTCCTCGCGCACATTATGGCCGAGTGCGTCGGCGACGAGCGCGCCCTGTTCGGCCTGGTGACGCTTCATCAGGCCGGTGGCGGGCGATGCCGCCGGGGCGCGACCGGCATAACGCGGACGCCGCGGCTTGATGCCCGCTTCGACCATGCACGCCTCGATATAGGGTTCGACGAAGAACCAATAGCCATTGTTGCGCGGCTCTTCCTGCGCCCACACCACTTCCTCGACATTGGTCATGCGCGCAAGGCGCGCGACCAGCGGATCGCCGGGGAAGGGGTAGAGCTGTTCGATCCGGATGATCGCGGTGTTCTTGTCACCCGCCGCATCGCGCGCCTCGATCAGGTCGTAAGCGACCTTGCCGGTGCACAGCACGACGCGCTTCACGTCCTGATCCGCCGGGGCCGAGGGATCCGACAGGATGCGCATGAAGTGCGTGTCGCCCTGGAACTGGTCGGCGGTGGACACCGCAAGCTTGTGGCGCAGCAGCGACTTGGGGGTCATCACCACCAGCGGCTTGCGGAAATTGCGGTGCATCTGGCGGCGCAGCAGGTGGAAATAGTTCGCCGGGGTGGTGACGTTCGCGACCTGCATATTGTCGCCTGCGCACAGCTGCAGGAAGCGCTCGGGACGCGCCGAGCTATGCTCGGGGCCCTGGCCTTCATAGCCGTGGGGCAACAGCATCACGAGGCCGTTGGCGCGCAGCCACTTGGACTCGCCCGACGCGATGAACTGGTCGATCATGATCTGCGCGCCGTTGACGAAGTCGCCGAACTGCGCCTCCCACAGCACCAGGCTCTTGGGGTCGGCGAGGGCGTAGCCGTACTCGAAGCCGAGCACGCCATATTCGGAGAGCGGGCTGTCGAGCACCTCGAACCGGCCATGCGGGATGGTGCTGAGCGGCACGTATTTGCGCTCGTCGGTCTGGTCGACCCACACCGCGTGACGCTGGCTGAACGTGCCGCGGCCCGAATCCTGGCCCGACAGGCGGACGCCATAGCCTTCCGACAGCAGCGAGCCGAAGGCCAAAGCCTCACCGGTCGCCCAGTCGAAATTCTCGCCCGACTTGAACATGTTCGCCTTGGCATCGAGCACGCGCAGCAGCGTCTTGTGCGGGGTCAGCCCGTCGGGAACGCTGGTCAGCGTGCGGCCAAGGCTGTCGAACAGCTTCTTGTCGATCCCGGTTTCGACGTTGCGGCGCGCATTTTCGGCGTCGACCGGTGCGGAAAGGCCGGTCCAGCGACCGCCGAACCAGTCGGCCTTGTTCGCCTTGTAGGTCGCACCGGCGCTGAACTCGTCTTCGAGATGCGCGGTGAAGTCGGCGATGTGCTTCGATGCAAAGCCACCATCAATCACGCCCTCGCCCTCAAGCCGCTTGGCATAGAGGTCGGCGACGCCGGGATGGCCCTTGATCTTGGCGTACATCAGCGGCTGGGTGAAGGACGGCTCGTCGCCTTCGTTATGGCCGAAGCGGCGATAGCACCACATGTCGATCACAACGTCGCGCTTGAACTTCTGGCGATATTCGATCGCCATCTTGCACGCGAAGGTCACCGCTTCGGGATCGTCGCCATTGACGTGGAAGATCGGCGCCATCACGCCCTTTGCCACGTCCGAGGGATAGGGTGAGGAGCGCGCGAATTGCGGGCTCGTCGTGAAGCCGATCTGGTTGTTGATGATGAAGTGGATGCAGCCGCCGGTATTGTAGCCGCGGATGCCGGAGAAGCCGAGGCACTCCCACACAATCCCCTGACCCGCAAACGCCGCGTCGCCGTGCAGCAGCACGGGCAACACCTGCTCGTGGTTTTCCAGATCATTGCGGTTGGTCTGCTGCGCGCGGACCTTGCCGAGCACAACGGGGTTCACCGCTTCGAGGTGCGAGGGGTTAGCGACCAGCGACATATGGACGCTGATCCCGTCAAACTCGCGATCGGTGCTGGTGCCGAGGTGATATTTCACGTCGCCCGAGCCGCCGATATCGTCGGGGTTGGCCGAACCGCCGGCGAATTCGTGGAAGATCACGCGATAGGGCTTCGCCATCACGTTCGCGAGCATGTTGAGGCGGCCGCGATGCGCCATGCCGTACACGATCTCGCGCACGCCCATCGCGCCGCCGTACTTGATGATCGACTCCATCGCGGGAATCATCGATTCACCGCCGTCGAGGCCGAAGCGCTTGGTGCCGACATATTTCTTGCCGAGGAATTTCTCCCACTGCTCGGCTTCGATCACCTTGGACAGGATCGCCTTCTTGCCGTTGGGCGAGAATTCGATTGCCTTGTCCTGGCCCTCGATCCGCTCCTGCAGGAAGCGGCGCTCCTCGACATCGGCGATGTGCATGTACTCAAGGCCGACATTGCCGCAGTAATTCTTGCGCAGCGTCGCGACGATTTCGCGCATCGTCGCCTTTTCGAGGCCGAGCGTGCCGCCAAGATAGATCGGGCGGTCCATATCCGCGTCGGTGAAGCCATGATATTCGGGCGTCAGATCAGCCGGCAGCTCCTGCTTGGACAGGCCGAGCGGGTCGAGATTGGCGGCGAGATGCCCGCGCACGCGATAGGTGCGGATCAGCAGCATCGCGCGGATCGAGTCATTCGCCGCGCGCGCGATATCGGCGGTCGATGCCGCCGGAGCCGGAGCCGCCGCCGGGGCCGGGGCACTACCGCGTGCAGGCTTGGGCGCGGGCTCCATCTGGGTCGGGTCGAGCGCGGCGGTCAGCGCGTCGGTGTCCTTGAGCGGCCAGCGCGGGTTGGCCCAGCTCGGGCCGGTCGCGGTGCTTTCCAGCCCCGCGAACCACTGACGCCAGCCGTCCTCGACCGACGCGGGGTCCGCCTTGAATTTCGCGTACATCGTCTCGACGAACGCGGGGCTTACGCCACCTGCGATATCCGCGAAATCCAACCCATCAACGCCCATTCTATTCGTCCTTCAATCTCCTCTCCCTTTGGGAGAGGAAGGGGCCCGCTCGGCGCAGCCGAGTGGGAAGGTGAGGGTGAAGCGGTGAGGTCGCCCTCACCCTTCCGCCGCTTCGCGGCTCCCTCCCTCTCCCGCTGGGAGAGGGAATTTAGCCCTTCAACGCTTCAAGCAGCGTTTCGCCGAGCAGGCTCGGCGACTGCGACACGCGGATGCCCGCTGCCTCCATCGCTGCGATCTTGCTCTCCGCATCGCCCTTGCCGCCCGACACGATTGCGCCGGCATGGCCCATGCGGCGGCCCGGAGGCGCGGTGCGGCCCGCGATAAAGCCGGCCATCGGCTTTTTGCGGCCGCGCTTGGCCTCGTCGATCAGGAACTGCGCGGCTTGCTCCTCGGCGTCGCCGCCGATTTCGCCGATCATGATGATGCTCTCGGTCGCGTCGTCGGCCAGGAACAGCTCGAGCACGTCGATGAAGTTGGTGCCGTTGACCGGATCGCCGCCGATGCCGACTGCGGTGGTCTGGCCAAGGCCCGCATTGGTCGTCTGGAACACCGCTTCATAGGTTAGCGTGCCCGAGCGCGACACGACGCCGACGCTGCCCTTCGAGAAGATGTTGCCCGGCATGATGCCGATCTTGCACTCGCCCGGGGTCAGCAGGCCGGGGCAGTTCGGGCCGATCAGGCGCGACTTGCTGCCCGACAGCGACCGCTTGACCTTGACCATGTCGAGCACCGGAATGCCTTCGGTGATGCACACGATCAGCGGGATCTCGGCGTCGATCGCCTCGAGGATCGAGTCCGCGGCGAAGGGCGGCGGAACGTAGATGACCGATGCGTCGGCACCGGTCTTGCTCTTGGCTTCGGCAACCGTGTCGAACACCGGCAGGCCGATATGCGTGGTGCCGCCCTTGCCCGGGGTCACGCCGCCGACCATCTGGGTGCCGTATGCCAGCGCCTGCTGGGTGTGGAAGGTGCCGGTCTCGCCGGTCATACCCTGTGTGATGACCTTGGTATTCCGGTCGATGAGAATGGACATTCAGAACCCTCCGATAGATTGCGAGACCAGGACCAGGCCCTGGATGCCGTAAGATGAGCCGAGCGGGTGACCGCGCGGGACATAGGTAATTTCGAGCGTGACGCCAGTCTGCCACGGTTCCCACAGCCGCTTGGTCGCGGTGCCGTTGGCCTGAACACCGGTTGGTGCGGAGCCGACCCAGCCGTCGATCACTTCGCGCGGTGGCGCGGCGGGGGCGTCGAGGTCATAGGCGCGGCAGCCATCGCCCCAATAACCTTCCTTGGCGACGAAGCGGCTGGTGACGAGCCACACGGTGCGGCCCTCAAAGCTGTGGCGGAACATCTGGCCGGCATAGCTGCCGTCCGGCTCCTCGGCCTGTACTGCCTTGCGGCCCATTTCCGTGATGCGCGCGATGCGCGGGTCGGCATCGGCCTCCGCGACCTCAGTCCAGCCCGCCGCCTTGGCAGCGGGGGCGATCGTGTCGAACGCCGACTTGCCGTCGGCGCTTTTGAGGTTGAAGCACGCTGCTTTGAACGCCGTAAACAGCGGCGATGGCGCAGGGGCGGGGGCTGCTTGAAGCAGCGCGGCGAGAAGAAAACTCACGCGAGTCCTCCATATTCTGTTCCCCGGCGAAGGCCGGGGCCCAGGATCGACGCGTTCAAGACGACTTCCCGCCTTCTCAGGGCGCTCGCGACTGGGCCCCGGCCTTCGCCGGGGAGCGGGACGCGATCGCGCCGGCTGCCTCCGCTCACGAGGGCGGAAGGGAGTCGAACAAGTCGTCCCACTCCGGGTTCATCCCCTCGATCTCGCGCAGTTTCCACGCCCGTTTCCATTCCTTCATCTGAAGCTCGCGGTGGCGGGCTGCATCCAGGCTCTCGAACGCCTGATACCAGACCAGCATTTTGCACACGTAGCGCTTCGTAAATCCTTCGATAAGGCCGTTGCGATGTTCCCAAACTCGTTTGGGGAGATCGCTTGTGACCCCGATATAGATGGTTCCGTTTCTGCCGCTCGCCATGATGTAGACGAAACCGGCCTTCTCCATCTCGAACGCTCCGATACTGGACCTCGGCCTGCGCCGGGGAACGGGTTGGACATCAGGCGAGCGAGCTGTCGATGGCCTTGCACGCGACCAGCAGTTCCTTGACCGCGTCGACCGACACCTGAAGATTGGCCTTGGCCTCGTCGTTCAGGTCGATCTCGATCACCTGCTCGACGCCGTTCGCGCCGATGATGACGGGCACGCCGACATAGAGGTCATCGACGCCATATTGGCCGGTCAGATGCGCGGCGCAGGGGAGCAGGCGCTTCTGGTCGTACAGATAGGCTTCGGCCATCGCGATGCCGCTGGTTGCCGGGGCGTAGAAGGCCGAGCCGGTCTTGAGCAGGCCGACGATCTCGCCGCCGCCCGAACGGGTGCGCTGAACGATCGCGTCGATGCGCTCCTGCGTGGTGCGGCCCATCTTGATGAGGTCGGGGACGGGGATGCCCGCGACGGTCGAATATTCGACCACCGGGACCATCGTGTCGCCGTGACCGCCGAGGACGAAGCTGTTCACTTCCTTGACCGACACCTTGAACTCATCGGCGAGGAAGTGGCTGAAGCGTGCGCTGTCGAGCACGCCGGCCATGCCGACGACCTTGCTGTGCGGGAGCCCTGAGAATTCGCGCAGCGCCCACACCATCGCGTCGAGCGGGTTGGTGATGCAGATGACGAAGGCGTCGGGGGCGTTGGCGGCGATGCCTTCGCCGACGGCCTTCATGACCTTGAGGTTGATACCAAGCAGGTCGTCGCGGCTCATGCCCGGCTTGCGGGCGACGCCGGCGGTGACGATGATCACGTCCGCGCCCGCAATGTCGGCATAATCGTTGCTGCCGGTGATGGTGGCGTCAAAGCCTTCCACCGGGCCGCACTGCGACAGGTCCAGCGCCTTGCCCTGCGGAACGCCCTCGACCACGTCGAACAGGACGATGTCGCCGAGACCCTTCAGGGCGGCGAGGTGGGCAAGCGTGCCGCCGATATTGCCGGCGCCGATAAGGGCGATTTTCTTGCGGGCCAAATGAGCCTCCCTGAACATGCGTTGGGCGGCCGGTCCTACTTATTGGCCGCAGGGACGGAGGCGCCTTAGGCGCATTATAGATGCGGGGCAACCGACGAAATGCGCGGTGTCAAGAAATCTTTGCTCGTGCGAATTAGTTGCAATAAGGTGGGTTTCGAGCGCTTGCTTCTCAATCCTCCCCCGCCAGGGGGAGGTGGCGCCGTAGGCGACGGAGGGGGAGGACGGCTGTGTCCTGTCCACTCGCGCCGAGCCCCTTCCTCCCCCTCCGTCACGCTGCGCGTGCCACCTCCCCCTGGCGGGGGAGGATTATTCAGGTCACCAGCCGCGCAGCGACCGCTTCCGCCACCTTGATCCCGTCGATCGCGGCGGAGAGGATGCCGCCGGCATAGCCAGCGCCTTCGCCTGCCGGAAACAGGCCGGGGGTGTTGAGGCTTTGAAAATCGCCGCCGCGCGTGATGCGGACGGGGCTGGAGGTGCGCGTCTCGACCCCGGCCATGATCGCGTCGGGATGGTCGTAATTGGCGATGCGGCGGCCGAAGACGGGCAGCGCCTCGCGAAACGCCTCGATCACGAACGGCGGCAGGCAAGACGACAGGTCGGTCGGGGTCACGCCCGGCTTGTAGCTCGGCACCACTTCGCCGATCGCGGTCGAGGCGCGGCCGGCGAGCAGGTCGCCGACGCGCTGGACCGGGGCGTTATAGTTGGAGCCACCCGCGACGAATGCCAGATCCTCGAACTGCCGCTGCAGCGCGATGCCCGCCAGCGGCCCGTCGGGATAGTCACGCGCGGGGTCGATCGCGACGACCAGACCCGAATTGGCGTTGAATTCGGCGCGCGAATACTGGCTCATGCCATTGGTAACGACGCGGCCCTCTTCGCTGGTCGCCGCAACGACGCGCCCTCCGGGGCACATGCAAAAGCTGTACACGCTGCGCCCATTGGAGGCGTGATGAACCAGGCTATAGGCGGCAGGGCCGAGGTCCGGATGCTTGGCGCAGTTGCCGAAGCGGGCCGTGTCGATCCACGCCTGCGGATGTTCGATGCGGACGCCGATCGCGAACGGCTTGGCCTCGACATGCACGCCGCGGCGGTAGAGCATCTCGAAGGTCGGGCGCGCGCTATGGCCGACCGCGAGCACGACCATGTCGGTTTCGATGAAGCTGCCGTCGTGGAGATGCAGGCCGCGCAGATTGCGGTTGGCATCCAGTTCGATGTCGTCGACGCGCGTCTGCCAGCGATATTCGCCGCCCAGCTCCTCGATCGTCGCGCGGAGGCTTTCGACCATGGTGACGAGGCGGAAGGTGCCGATATGCGGGTGCGCTTCCCAGAGGATGTCGTCGGGCGCGCCGGCCTTGACGAACTCCTCCAGCACCTTGCGGCCGAGGAAGCGGGGGTCCTTGACCCGGCAATAGAGCTTGCCGTCGGAAAAAGTGCCCGCCCCGCCTTCGCCGAACTGGACATTGCTGTCGGGGTTGAGCTCGCTGCGCCGCCACAGGCCCCAGGTGTCCTTGGTCCGCTGACGCACCACCTTGCCGCGATCGAGGATGATCGGGCGGAAGCCCATTTGCGCAAGGATCAGGCCCGCGAAGATACCGCACGGACCTGCGCCGATGACGACCGGCCGCTTTCCTGACCAACCAACGGGGGCGGTGACGGGCGGGCGATAGACCATGTCGGGAGTGGGGCGGACGTCCTTGTCGTCCGGAAAGCGCGCGAGGACAGCGGCTTCGTCGGCAAGGTCGAGGTCGAAGCTATAGACGAGCTGGATCGCGTTGCGGCGGCGGGCGTCGTTGCCGCGCTTGAACAGGGTCCAGCTGCGCAGCTCTTCGCGCGCGATGCCGAGCCGGTCGCAGATTGCGGCGGGAATCGCTTCGGGCGGGTGGTTCAGCGGAAGGTTGAGGCCGGAGAGACGGAGCATGGCGGTGCTTTAGGAGGGAATCTCCGGGTTTCCAAACATGCGATTGTACGTGGGTCACCCTCACCCTTCCGGCGCTTCGCGCCTCCTTCCCTCTCCCATTGGGAGAGGGAAGGGGCCCGCGCACGCAGCGCGTGGGAAGGGTGAGGGTGAACGGGCTTGCCGACCCCTTCATTCCCGTTAAACCTTTGCATCAAAGGGATTGGGGGATTTCGAATGGCAACCATCGCGGACGAACCGGCGCAGATGCGCGAGCCGAGCAAGGCGGAGATGCGGCAGGTGGTGACCGCGTCGTCGCTGGGCACCGTGTTCGAATGGTATGATTTCTTCATCTACGGCACGCTTGCCGCATCCGGGATCATCGGGCGGACCTTCTTCGCGACCGGGAACCCGGTGCTGGAGGCGCTCTATGCCTGGGCCGGGTTCGCGGTCGGGTTCGGCTTCCGTCCACTCGGCGCAGTGCTGTTCGGATATCTGGGCGATAAGCTCGGGCGCAAATACACCTTCCTCGTCACCATCACGCTGATGGGCGTGGCGACCGCCGGGGTCGGGCTGGTCCCGTCCTATGCCAGCATCGGGGTCGCGGCGCCGATGATCGTCATCGGCCTGCGCATCCTGCAAGGGCTGGCGCTGGGCGGCGAATATGGCGGGGCGGCGATCTATGTCGCGGAGCATTCGCCGCCGGGCCGCGCCGGCTATCACACCAGCTTCATTCAGGCGAGCGTGTCGGCGGGGTTCATCCTGAGCCTTGCCGTGGTGCTGGCGACACGATTTGCGATGCCTGCGGATAGTTTCGAGGAGTGGGGCTGGCGGCTGCCGTTCATCTTCTCGATCGCGTTGCTCGCGATCTCATTGTGGATGCGGGTCAAGCTCAACGAAAGCCCGGTGTTCAAGGCGATGAAGGCATCGGGCGAGATTGCGCGCAACCCGCTCAAGGAGAGCTTTACCTATCCCGGCAACTGGCGGCGCTTGCTGGTTGCATTGTTCGGGATTGCGGCGGGGCTGACCGTGATCTGGTACACCGCGACCTTCTCGGTCCTGTCCTTCCTGCAGGGGCCGATGCGGGTCGAGCCGGTGGTGGCGCAGCTGCTCGCCGCCGGCGGCGCGGCGGCGGGGCTGTTCTGGTTCATCCTGTTCGGCAAGCTTTCCGACCGGATCGGGCGCAAAAAGCCGATCATCATCGGCTATGGCTTCACCCTGCTGATGCTGTTCCCGCTGTTCTGGGCGATGGGCCATGCCGCCAACCCCGGGCTGGCCGAGGCGGCAAAGCGATCACCGGTGGTCGTGTCCGGCCCCGACTGTTCCTATGATCCGTTCGCTGCCCAGCAATCGACGACGTGCGGGCAGCTGATGGACTATCTGTCGAAAAAGGGCATTCCCTATACGCAGGCGGAGACCCCGTCGGCATCGGTCGCAATCGGTAGCGTCCCTGTCGTGTCGAACACCGCGGTTGATATCGACAAGGCGCTGGCTGACGCGGGCTACTCGCTCGACCGCGTGACGCCGGGTGCGGTCGATCTGGTGCTGATCCTGATCGCGATCGTCGCGCTGGCGGCGCTGTCGGGGGCAACATACGGCCCGGTCGCGGCGCTACTTACCGAGCTGTTCCCGCCGCGCATCCGCTATAGCTCGATGTCGATCCCCTATCATATCGGCACCGGCTATTTCGGTGGGTTCCTGCCGCTGATCAGCCAGTATATGGTGGCCAAGAGCGGCGATCCTTATTCGGGGCTGTGGTACACCTGGATCGTCGTCGCGATGGCGCTGCTGGTCACGCTGTTCTTCCTTAAGGAACGCGATCTGGTTCAGGAGTGATTGCGGTCGAGCGCCGCCTTGCCTAACCGGGCGGCATGATCGCTTCCCCGCTTCGCCTGCGTCTTGACCGGGACGCGCTGGTCGCCAATTGGCAAACGCTCGCCGCGATGAGCGGAAGCGCGGCGTGTGGCGCGGCGGTGAAGGCCAATGGCTATGGGCTGGGCGCGCGCGACGTGGTGCGGCATCTGGCAGGAGCGGGGTGCCGCGACTTCTTTGTCGCGACCTGGGGTGAGGCGCTGGCGCTGGTCGATGCGGGCGTTGCGGTATCGGTGCTGCACGGCGTGCGCGACGCCGACATGGCGGTGGCGCGGGCGGCGACCCATGCCCGCCCGGTGCTCAATAGCGTGGAGCAAGTGCGGCGCTGGCGCGAGGCCGGGGGCGGCGCGTGCGACGTGATGGTCGATACCGGCATGAACCGACTGGGCATCGCGCCTGATGATGTCGCGGCGGGGCTGCTCGACGGGCTGCAAGTCGAAACGCTGATGAGCCATCTGGCCAGCGCGGACGAGGATGTGCCGCTCAACCGGCAGCAGCGCGATGTCTTTGCTGCATTGCGCGAGCGGACGGATGCGCGGCGGATGAGCCTGGCCAATTCGGCCGGAATCGCGCTGGGGGCGGACTATGCGTTCGACCTGACCCGACCGGGCGTCGCGCTTTACGGTGCAGTGCCGGTGCCGGCGTTCGCCGGGCGAATCCGGCAGGTGGTGACGCCCGAGGCGCAGATCCTTCAGCGGCGGCTGGTGCCGGCGGGTGCGGGGGTCGGCTATAACCTGACCTGGACCGCCACCGCTGATACGCAGATTGCGATCGTCAATCTGGGCTATGCCGATGGCTATCTGCGCTGTTTTTCGGGCAAGGGCGTGGCGATCGTGCGCGGTGCTGCGCTGCCGGTGATCGGACGGGTGTCGATGGATTTGACCGCGGTCGATGTCAGCGCCGCACCCGATCTGGGCGAGGGCGACTGGCTGGCCTTTGCCTATGACCTGCCCGCGACCGCGCGACTGTCTGGCCTGTCGCAATATGAACTGCTGACCGGACTGGGCGCGCGGTACGACCGGATTTGGGGATAGGTCCAGCTTTGGTTCAGCGTTGCGAAAGGCGCGGGCCGGTACCATCTTGGGTAACAGAGGAGTGGAACGCCATGCGTATTGCTTTTGCCACCGCCGCCGCCCTTGCCGCTCTGGCCCTGCCGGGTGCCGCAACGGCTGATGAAAAACCCTATCCGAAAGGCGAGGCCGAACTCGCCAAGATGCTGGAAGGCCGCGTTGCGGGTAAGCCGGTGAAGTGCCTGTCCAGCTCAACGCTGGGCCAGAGCACAGTGATCGACAAGACCGCAATCGTGTATCGCAGCGGATCGAAGCTCTATGTCAACCGCCCGCGCGGAGGCGCGGAACAGCTGAGCAACGACGAGATTCTGGTCACGAAGATTTATGGCAGCCAGCTGTGCAACGTGGACAAGATCGACCTGGTCGATCGCACGTCGCGGATGTGGAGCGGGTTCGTCGTGCTGGGCGATTTCGTGCCCTATACGAAGGTCAAGGACGCGCGCTGAAGCGCCTGTACCTTCCGCCAAAAGAAGAGGCCGGAGGTTCCCATGGGAACCTCCGGCCTTTCTTTTTGTCCGGTGAAGGACCGGGGTTCCGAAGAACCCCGGTCGATCAGAAGCCGGCCTTCACGCCAACAAAGAACTGGCGACCGCGGATATCGTAACCGCTGTACAGCGGCGCGTTACCAGCGACGAAGTTCGTGTAGCCCTGCGTGATCTTCGGCGGCTCAGTGTCGAAGATGTTCCGGACGCCGAACGAGAACGAGTAGTTCTTCATGTCATACCGCACGTTGGCGGTGTGCAGGAAGTAGTCCGGCGTGTTCCACTTGTAACGCTCGTAAGTGAACCCACCGTTCGCGGGCAGCGAGTAGTACTCGTTCGAGTCCGTCGCGCCGACCCACTCCACGCCGTAGCGCAGGTTCCAGCCGTCCTTACGATAGCCAACGTCGAACGTACCGGTCCATTCCGGGTTCTCAAGCTGACCGATCAGCTCGAAGATCGCGTTGGTCGGAAGCGTGCGGCTGTAGCGGCTGATGAACTTCGTTGCCTGCGCACCGATGCGGAACTCACCACCGAACATTTCACGGGTGTAGCGCAGGGTGAAGTCAATGCCTTCAGCCTTTGCATCCGAGATGTTCACGTAGCTCTGGATGACCGTCAGGCGACCCGTACCCGGACCGGTGTACGCTTCGCGCGTGATCAGGCCGCTGTCGCAGGTCGTACGCAGAACGTTGTTGTAGCACTGCGCCAGCACGGTGGCTGCCGAGAGCTGAGCAACGCCGTTGTCGATCTTCACGCGGAAGTAGTCGACTGCGAGCGACAGGTTGCCGAACGATTCACCCAGACGCGGTTCGAGCACGCCACCGAAGGTGAGCGCCTTCGACGTTTCTGCCTCGAGACCCGCCGCAGCACCGCCAAGGCCGATGACCTGGACGCTGTTGTTCTGCGTGAACGCGCCACCACCCGGCAGACCTTCCGCCAAGCAACGCTCGCGGATCAGCTGGGTCGTGCTGTCGTTGAAGTTGTTGCAGGGATCGGTGTTCTGGCTGAGGAAGCCCGAGGTCGCGCCCTGGAACTGCTCATACAGCGCCGGAGCGCGATACGAGGTGCCATAGCTGCCGCGGAACGAGAGGCCGCGAACCGGCGAGAGGATGCCGCCGATCTTGTAGGTCCACTGACCGCCGTACGAGCGATAGTGGGTGTAGCGGCCCGACGCGTTGATCGTCAGGTTGTGAATCAGCTGATCCGACAGGATCGGCAGTTCGATTTCGCCATAACCTTCCCACACGCCGTCGCTGCCCACGGTCGGGGTCGACGAGGTGAAGCCGTACAGGTTGTTGCGAACGCTTTCCGGCGACGGCTGATCGTTGATGCTCGCTTCGCGGTTCTCGACGCCCAGTGCGACCTGGACCATGCCACCGGGCAGCTTGAACAGCGGACCGTTGATGTCGAGCGTGACGGTGCGTTCACGATACGCAGTACGACCGGTCACCGGATCGGTGATGAAGTCGAACCACGCCGGAGCGATCGTGCGGGCATTGCCGCCAACGACGCCCGAGGTCAGCGCCGGAGCCGCGACGCAGCCACCGCCGGTGTTCGTGCACGCCGTACCCGCCGCGTTGACCTGCATCGACTGCGCGAGGCGGTCGGCGAGGATCAGGTCGCTGGTGTACGACGAATCCGACCAGCTCTTGCCCACGAAGAAATCGTAGCGCCAGTCGAACGGCAGCTCACCGCGCATACCACCATTGAGGCGGACAAAGTCCTGCGTCTGGTAGTTGTCATACGTGCCATAGCTCGAGAATACGCGGATGCCCGTGGTGTAGGGAACCTGCGGCTGGGGCCCGAGGAACGCAGTTGTGAAGCGCAGCTCGGCCGGGATCAGCGGGCTGCCCTGTTGATAGTCCAGCGTCAACTGGCGGTGGCCGGTCTGCGACGACTTGCGACGGCTGATCAGCACGTTCGCGTAGAATTCGGCATTGCCGAGGATCGACGTCTCATAGGCCATTTCACCATAGCCGGTGATGATTTCGGCCGGGGAGATGATATCGACGTCGAGCATATCTTCGTCGAACGTGTCGCGGACGTTGAGGTTGATGGTGCCGCCGCCGACGCACTCATAGCCGGGGATCGGGCCGCCGACACCGGCGCGCGGGCGCCAGCGGTTGCAGACGCCATTATAACCGGCGGGAGCGCCGAGCGCGACCGGGGTGCCGGGCACTGCGGTGATGTTCGGCGTGCCGATCGTGTTGACGGTGACGCCGCCATTGTCGATGTTGAAGCACTTCGGACGACCCGTCAGCGGATCAATATAATCGGCTGCGCCGAAATCGCTGCCGTTGGTGCCGAAATAGGTGGTCGGGCACTGTGCCCATTCGATATCGCGCAGCTTCAGTGCTTCACGCTTGTAATATTCGATCGATGCGGACGCGCGGAAATTCTCCGTGCTGAAGCCGCCGACGAGCGAGTAGCGATAGCTGTTGCCCGAGCCGCTGCCGATGATGTTGTGCTGGGCATCGGCGGTGATGCCCTTGACGTTCTGGCGGGTCACGATGTTGATGACGCCCGCAACCGCGTCCGAACCATAGACCGACGACGCGCCGGTGTTCAGGATTTCGATGCGGTCAATCATCGCGTTCGGCAGCACGTTGAGGTCGGCTGCGCCGACGCCGCCGCGCGAACCGGCCGGGGCCACTCGGCGACCGTTCAGCAGCACCAGCGTGCGGGTCGTGCCCAGGCCGCGGAGCGAGACGGTGTTGACGCCCGGACCGCCGTTGACGACGAAGCCGCCATAGGTGTCGTTGATCTGGTCCGTGCCGCCGCTGACAGCAGTCGATTGCAGAATTTCAGCGGTCGAGTTGAAGCCCGCCGCCGTTGCCTCATCGCGCGTGATCAGGTTGATCGGGTCGGCACCGTTGAACTGGTTGCGACGGATGCGCGAACCAACAACGGTAACTTCCTGTGCTTCCGATGCTTCCTCGGCCGGCGCTTCAGCCTGGCCAGACCCGTCTTGGGCAAAGGCGACCTGCGGAACGACGAAGCTCGCACTCGCAAGCGCGGTCGCCGTCAGAAGACGACTGATGTTCATATGTTTCCCCTTCGACACGGCTGAATGCCGGTTCGTCACAGAGGAAACCGCTTTGTTCAGGCTAGCGCAAGCAAAAGCGTCCCTTCGCCCCCAGATTCTCCGTCATCGTGTTGCAACATTGCCACAATGGTGCGGTGCAACACGAATCGGGCGACATAAAGTTTCAAAACTGGACGCGAGCGTGAACTAATGCAAACCTTAGGGAATCAGCCATTGCGTTCGATGCACATGGCGATTCCCATGCCGCCGCCGATGCACAGGGTCGCGAGTCCCTTTTTTGCGTCGCGGCGCGCCATTTCGTAGATCAGCGTCGTCAGCACGCGCGCGCCGCTGGCACCGATCGGGTGGCCGATCGCGATCGCGCCGCCATTGACGTTGACCTTGGCCGGATCGAAGCCGAGCTCCTTGCCGACGCACAAGGCCTGCGCCGCGAACGCCTCATTCGCCTCGACCAGGTCGAGGTCGGCGACGGTCCAGCCGGCCTTTTCCAGCGCCTTTTTGGATGCCGGCACCGGACCGATGCCCATGACGGACGGATCGACGCCCGCAGTCGCCCAGCTCTTGATCGTGGCGAGGATCGGTGCGCCCCGCTTTTCCGCCTCTTCGCGGCTCATCACTACCAACGCCGCCGCGCCGTCGTTGAGGCCCGACGCGTTGGCGGCGGTGACGGTGCCGTCCTTCTTGAACGCCGGGCGCAAGCCCGCGATGCCGTCCAGCGTTGCGCCGGCGCGGATATATTCGTCCTGATCGACGATCGTGTCGCCCTTGCGGCCCTTGATCGTGACCGGGGCGATCTCGTCCTTGAAGCGGCCCTCGGCACGGGCGGCTTCGGCCAAGTTCTGCGAGCGGACGGCGAATGCGTCCTGCTCGGCGCGACCGACCTGATATTGTTCGGCGAGATTTTCCGCCGTGATCCCCATGTGATAGCCGTTGAACACGTCGGTCAGACCGTCCTTGATCATCGTATCGACCAAAGCGACGTCACCCATCTTCGCACCCGCACGCAGCGTCTGGGCGTGGGCGGCGAGCGACATGGATTCCTGTCCGCCCGCGACGACGATCGTGGCGTCGCCGGTCTGCACCGCCTGCGCCGCGAGCGCGACCGCGCGCAGACCCGAACCGCAGACCTGGTTGATGCCCCATGCCGGGACTTCCTTGGGAACGCCCGCTGCCATCGACGCCTGACGCGCCGGGTTCTGGCCCTGTGCGGCGGTGAGCACCTGACCCAGGATCACTTCCGACACCTCCTCGCCCTTGACGCCGGCCTGCGCCAGCGCAGCCTCGATCGCGATGCGGCCGAGCTCGTGTGCGGGGGTGGCGGCGAAGGCACCGAGGAAGCTGCCGACGGGGGTGCGCTTGGCGGCGGTGATCACGACTTCGGTCATGGGAAGGCTCCTGAACTTGGTTGCGCGCTATCTAAGGGGCGGGAGCGCGGTTAGCCAGTCCGCGAGTGGTTTCCACAGAAACTGTCGCGCCGACGAGCCGACGACCATTCCGACATGGCCGAGCCGCAGGCGGCGCTGGTCGGCAAAGCCTATCGCGCTGGCGGCGGGAACGATGCGGTCGGTGAGCGAGACGAACTCGACCGTCGGGCAGGGGAGCGTCAGCGGATCGGCGACCTGCCCCGCAACATTCCATCGCCCGCTGCCCGGCAGGTCGGCGGTGAAGAAATCGTCGAACATCTGCCGCCCCGCCGCAAAAGTCAGCGGCGCGCCGTCATTCGCCCAATCCTCCAGCACCACGAAATTCTTCGCCGCCGCGCTGGCGGGATCGAGCCGGGCGAACTTCTCGAACTTGGCAATCGTGCGCGCCGGGTCGAGTTGCCAGAAGCCGGACTGAAGCACCTCCATCGGGACGAGGCCGAGCGCATCGCAGGTTTCGTGCGCCGCCTGCCAGATCGAGTCGATCTGTGCCAATGCCTCCGCTCCGAACCGCTCGAACCGCCACGGCGCGGCGATCAGCGCCAGGCCGCGCACCGGCACCGCCTGCGCCGCCGCCGCCGCCATGGTCCCGCCGAGGCAATAGCCGGCCAGCGCCACCGGCTCGCCGATGCTGCGCAGCAGCGGGATCAGCATCTCCTCGATATGCTGCGCCACGTCCTGACCGCGCTCGGCGGGCGTCGGCGTGCCCCAATCGACCAGCAGCGGGCGCACGCCCCGTCGCGACAGCCAGCGCAGCAGCGAGCGGCGATAGCGCATGTCGAGAATCATCGGCGGATTGATCAGCGACGGCACGAACACGGTCGGAATCCCCGTTCCGCCATAATCGCGTAGCGTTGCCCGCCCGGCCTGCGCCACCACTGGCATCGCACGGCGCGGGCGGGGCCGCCGTGCCGCCTGATAGGCCGCGAGTCCTGCGAGCGCCGCCGCCCGCCGATCGGCCGATGCTGCGGTTTCGTTGCGCAGCAGATCGAGAAACAGGGGCAGGGGGCGCGGCCCGTGTTGCGATGCGGCAACGAAAGATGTTAGGGCCATGTCACACACCCTTGGGGGCCAGTATGAAGAAGACAGCACAGACGGACGGCCCGGTCATCATCAAGAAGTACGCGAACCGGCGTCTCTACAATACCGAAAGCTCGTCCTACATCACGCTCGACCATCTCGCCGCGATGACGCGCGAGGGACGCGATTTCAAGGTTGTCGACGCCAAGACCGACGAAGATATCACGCACAATGTGCTGACCCAGATCATCATGGAAGAGGAAGCGCGCGGCCAGACGCTGTTGCCGGTCAACTTCCTGCGCCAGCTGATCGCGCTTTATGGCGATTCGATGCAGGCGATGGTGCCGGGCTATCTGGAAGCGTCGATGGACAGCTTCCGCCGCAATCAGGAGCAGTTCAAGTCGGCGGTCGAGGGCGCGTTCGCCAACTCGCCCTTTGCCGAGATCGCCAAGCGCAACCTGCAAATGTTCGAAGCGGCGGCCGAGGCGTTCAAGCCCGGCGGTGCGGCGACCGGCGCTGCGGCCAAGCCCGCTGCGGCCGCACCCGAAAGGAGCAAGGACGAGGAGATCGCCGCGCTCAAGGCGCAGCTGTCCGCGCTCAAGGATCAGGTCGACAAGCTCGGCTGAGCGCAATAGCGTTGCTCCATTCGCGTTCTGAATGGGGGAAGTGCATGAAATCCTTGATCGCCATTGCAGCGGCGGGCCTGCTCGCCGGGTCTGCGCTCGCGCAGGGGCCGGCTCAGGTCGATCGCTACATCCACGCCGGCGCGCTGCTCGACCGGCCGGGACAGGCACCGCGCGGGGCGAGCACAATCGCGGTGCGCGGCGGACTGATCGTCGGCGTCTATGACGGCCATGTCATGCCGCTGGGCGATGCGCCGGTCATCGACCTCAAGGACAAGACCGTGCTGCCCGGCCTGATCGACAGCCATGTCCATCTTGGGTCGGATCGCGCGGGGCAGGAAGGGCTGCTCGCGGGCTTCACCGAAAGCAAGGAGCTTGGCGCGTTCGAGGCGCAGTGGAATGCGCGCAAGACGCTGCTGGCCGGCTTTACCACGGTGCGCAATCTGGGCGATGATGGCGCGACGCTGGCGCTGCGCGAGGCGATTGCCCGCGGCTGGGCCGATGGGCCGCGGATCGTCGATGCCGGGCGGTCGATCTCCACGACATCGGGCCATATGGACCGGCGGCTGGGGGTGGTCGAGGATCTCCACCCGGCGATCAGCACCGAAAATCTGTGCGACGGGGCGGACGCCTGCCGCAAGGCGGTGCGCAACCAGGTTGCGCGCGGTGCCGATGTCATCAAGATCGCGACCACGGGCGGGGTCAACAGCCGCATCGGCGCTGGCCTTGGCAAGCAGATGTTCGACGATGAGGCGAAGGCGATCGTCGAGACCGCGCGGCTCTATGGCAAGAAGGTCGCGGTTCATGCGCATGGCGCGGACGGCATTACGCTCGCGCTGAAAATGGGTGCGGATTCGGTCGAGCACGGCACGCTGATGGACGATGAAGCGATTGCACTCTTCAAGAAGAGCGGCGCCTATTACGTCCCGACGCTGTCGACCGTGAATGGCTATCTGGAGCGGATCGCGAAAGACCCCAACGCCTATGCCCCCGCGGTGCGCGCCAAGATCGACTGGCGCATCGGCATCACCGGCAAGGCGCTCGAAAAGGCGGTGCCGGCGGGGGTGAAGATTGCGTTCGGCACCGATGCCGGCGTCTCCAAGCATGGCCGCAACGCCGATGAGTTCGAGCTGTTGGTCAAGCATGGCATGACGCCGATGCAGGCGATTGTCGCGGCGACGACCAACGCCGCCGATCTGCTCGGGCTGGCCAAGGAAGTGGGCAGCATCGAACCGGGCAAGAGCGCCGACATCATCGCGGTCAGCGGCGATCCGCTGAAGGATGTGCGTGTGCTCAAATCGGTCGGCTTCGTGATGCGCGCCGGGGTGGTGCACAAGCAATAGGATGGCGCGACGGGCGCTGCTGTCCGATTTTGTCGGTTCAGAAGGGGGCGGCGATGGGATGGGATGACCGGATGGTTCGCAAATCCTGCATCCTGACCGCTTGCGCCGCCGTCCTGCTCGCATCCCCCTGTGCGGCGGCGGAGCGTTGGCCGCTCGGCGATGCGGCCAGCGTGGCCTATGGCAAGGGTGACTATCCGGGTGCATTCGCCGCGCTGCGGGCGGAACTGGCGAAGTGCGAAGCGTCGAAGCCCGATGCCGACCAATGCCTGGACCTGCTCACGGTCCTCGCGCGCGTTGGCGCGAAGGCCGGCGAACTGGACGCTGCCGAGGCCTATGGCCGCAGGGCTCTGACCATGGCGGAACGGCTGTTTCCTGCGGATCATCTCGATCGTGCCGATGTGTTACGGGATCTGGCCAGCGTGCTCGACCAACGCGGAGCCTATGGCGAGGCGGAGCGACTCCAGCGCCAGGCCATCAGTATCCTTGAAGCACAGCTTCCCGCCGCGCATGATTTCATCATCAGCATGAAGGTTGCGTTGGCGACCAACCTGACCGAACAGGCGCGCTACGCCGAGGCGGAGCAGATTTTTCGCTGGGCGATCAAGATCCGCGAGGCGACTCCCAAAAGCTTCGTCGATACCGCCACGATCCAGGCCAGCCTTGGCTTCAACCTGGTGCATCAGGCCCGTTTTTCCGAGGCAGAGGGGTTGTTCCGCATGGCATTGGGGCTGCTTCAGCTCGGCCTGTCGGCGGATCACCCGATGATCGGCCGCGCCTATAACAATCTGGCGCAGGTCATCAATGAGCAGGGTCGATACGTCGAGGCGGAACAATATTTCCGCAAGACGCTGGAGTCGTGGACGGCGATCCTGCCGCCAACGCATCCCGACCTTGCCACCGCTTACAATAATCTTGCGCAGAATCTGGCCAATCAGGGGCGCATTGCCGAGGCGGAGCCGTTGCTTCGCAACGCGCTGGCCGTGCGTGAAGCCGCGCTTCCGGCCAATCATCCGGATATTGCCGCCAGCTGCTCGAACCTTGCCATCAACCTGGATGCGCAACGACGATATGCCGAAGCGCAGCCATTGTATGAACGCGCCATCAGATCGTTGACGGCGGCGTTTCCCAAGGGGCACCCGCTGCTCGCGATTGCGATCAACAATTTCGCAGTCCACATGGCGACGCGCGGCGCCCGCAAGGAGGCTGACAGCCTCTACCGCCTCGTCCTGCAATATCGTCAGGCCACATTGCGGCCGGATCATCCCGAGATTGCGACGGTCCTTTCAAGCCTTGCAACCAATGCCATGCAATTGGGCCGGCTTGAGGAAAGCGAAGCGCTCGCCCGCCGTGCGCTGACGATTCGGCTGGCTGAACCGCGGATGCATCCCCGGCGAATCGGCGCATTGTGGGATCTCGCTGCCATTGTGCAGCTCCGCGGCACCGCGCCCGGCGAGGCGCGCGCGCTGTTTCGCCTGGCCGAGGGCGAAGTGCTCGATCGCACCGCCGGGTTCAGCGACTTTACCCCGGGCGCTCAGGCAGAGATCAAGCGCTATCGCCCGATTTTCACCGGATCGGTGCGCGCCGCCTGGACGCTGTCCGTGACGGCGCGCTGAACCGGGTCAGCCGCCCCGCTTGCTGGGGTTGGGCTTGCGGAATTTAAGGGTCATGCGGTCGCTCTCGCCAATCGCTTCATATTTGGCGCGATCGACGTCCTTGAGGCGGTAGTTGGGCGGCAGGGTCCACACGCCCTGCGGCCAGTCGGCGGTATCCTTGGGATTGGCGTTGACCTCCGACGCGCCGACATATTTGAAGCCGGCATCCTCCGCCAGCTTGCGGACGGTCGAGACCTTTACATAGCCGCTGGTCTTTTCCTTGGCGCTGTCGGCCGACTCAGGCAGTCGGTGCTCGACGATGCCCAGCGTGCCGCCGGGCTTGAGCATTGCGAAGATCTGCTTGAACGCCTCGGCGCTGCGGTCGGTCGTGCCCATCTTCCAGTTATGCACGTTGCGGAAGGTGAGGACGACATCGGCGCTGCCCGCAGGCACCGACGGCGCACCCTCGGCGGCGGGGAAGGCGGCGAGCTTGACCGCGCCATAGGTCTCTGCGTCCTTTGCCTGCAGCGTCTGGGTACCCTTGACGCCATTGGGCCAGGGCGCGGCGGCGTAAAGCGTGCCGCCGCCCTTCTTGACATAGGGCGCAAGAATTTCGGTGTACCAGCCACCGCCGGGCCACAGCTCGACCACCGTGTGCGACGGCTTCACCCCGAAAAAGGCGAGCGTTTCTGCCGGGTTGCGATATTTGTCGCGGGCGACATTGGCAGGCGTGCGGGTGGTCGCGGCGACTGCGGCCTTCAAATCGGCACTCGGCTTGCCCATTTGGGGGGCGCCGATCGCGGCGGCTGCAGTCAGGGCGACGGCGGATAGAGCGATAGCGGGCAGGGTGTAGCGCATGGACGGCTCCTCTCTGTTCTGGCGCGCAGGTGTAGTTGGGGCGACAGGCGATGCAAGGGCCGTTGTGGATCGGAGTGGGCGCGATGGTCGCGCTGGTCGGCATCAGCGGGGTCGCCGAATGGCGGCGCGGCAAACGCGCGGACCTGGACAAGGTCGGCTGGGTGCCGTGGACGTTTATCCAGGTGATGGCGCTGCTGCTCGCCATCGTCGGTGCTGCGCTGGCGCTGAAGGGCGTTTGAACCCTTTGCTGCGGGAGCGGGCCGGTGCCGGGCCTGGTTGGCAGCGTTCAGTAGAAGCGGGCGAGGGTCAGGGTGCGTTCGCCGCCGTCGCACAGGGTCAGGCTGACGCGGCGCCCGGGTGTGCCGGTTGTCCAGTCGCGCGCCGCATCGGCGATCGGCGCGCCATCAACCGCGCAAATGAATATGCCGGCACGCCAGCCACCGGCATCGGCGGGGCTGTCCCGCATGACGTGGAGTACACGCAGCCGGTCTGCCTCCTGTGCGACCATCAGCCCGCTGGTCGATCGCGTCACCGGCCAGTCCGTGCTCTGTCCGGTCGCCAGCACCATCCGCCCGGCACGGGGATCGAGCAGCACGCGGTGCCGCCGCAACAGTCCGCCGCCGATCCGGCCTGCGGCACCCTTGCGGCCGGAAAATCCGGTGTCCGGTTCGACCCTTAGCTCAACTTCGGCCGCGAGTCCGCCGATGCGCAGCGCCGGGAGGACTGCAACCTCGCTCTCGACCACCCCGCCCAGCCCCCAGGCGATCGCGGTGGTTGTCCGTACCGATGCGGGCGCACTGGCCTGCCAGAAGCTGCGGGTCAGGCTGACCATGCCGCCATCGCCGGTATCGACGATCACCGGGCGCACATTGCGGCCGCCCAGATCGAGTTCGCTCAGATACAGGCCCGAACGGTCAGCAAGACGCAGCGGCAGCGTGACGCCGCGAAACGGCAAGCGCCCGCTTGGCAACAGGCGAAAGCGCTGGGCGTCATAGTCGATCTCAAGCGCATGGCCGGCAAGCAGGTCGGAGCCGACGAACAGGTCAACCGGCGCGCTGCCGGTGACACGCGGATCAGCGTCGATGATCGCGACGCGCCCGCCGGTACGAACCAGACCGCCGACCTCGACCCGGTCGATGCCGGTCCAGGACAGCGCAACACTGCCCCCGATTGCATCGGCGCGGCCCGCGACCAGCGGCTTGAGGCCCAGCGCGCGGGCGAAACGGGTGGTGACTGCGGTGTCGGAGACACCCGTGTCGAGCAGTGCGTCGACCCAGCGCCCGTTGAGCAGGGTCCGAAAGCGGATCTGGTTGCCCTGGGTCAGTTCGAAACTGACCCAGCGCGCCTCCGTATCGGTTGCGAGGTGCATCACAGGCGGCGTCGCGCGCGCCGCACCCGCGCCGAGCGCCTGGCAGACAAGGATCAGCGACCAGAGCATACGGATCAGCATAGCAACCAATCTAGCCGCGTGGTGCCTCCCCGCCAGCCCTACCGGATATGGTTACTGTCCCGTAAATTCACGACGGACGCTGCTATCTGTTGTCGAACGTGCCGAACATATCGCTATTTCTTGAGCGAATCTTCCGCGAACGAGCCTTCGCGCGGCCCGCAGGTCGTGACCGCGAGCCCGATATTCTCGTGACGGCGCCCCCCTCCGTCGATCATCGACATCATCCAGGCATCGCTGCGACACAGGTTCGACGGATGGCCCAGCTGGATGCGTTCGCCGACGGCCAGCGCGCGGGGTGCCGGATAGTAATAGGATACGTCCGCGACCCCGGCGCGATAGGGCAATGGGGCACCGCTCTCAATCGCGCGAATGACCCAGAGCATTTCGGACTGGAGCGGGCGGAATATCACCTGACCTTGCCCGCGCGGAATCGGTGCGCGGACCACCAACACGATCCCGCTGCCAGGAGCCATGAAACATTCATCGGGGGAGGCGACAGAGAGAGGCTGCCCGCCGCAACGACCGCGGGTCGCCTGCAGCAATCTCCGGATCGTTTCGGGTTGGCGCGTGAGCGGCGCCTTGGCCAGCGGGCTGACGCGCGGCGCCGCTTCAACAAGCCAAGCGCGCAACCCATCGCGGTCCTCGCTCGGGCGATGAGGGAAGCCGTTGCACGAGTTGAACAGGCCGGTGAGGCTGCCATCGGGGTTGACCGACAGCAGCACCGTGCCCCACCAGGGCGTGCGCGGATCGCGCGTCGCGATCGGATGCTGCGATGTCGGGCGGTCGCACCGTCGCGCCCAGCGCTCGATCCCGATCGGATCGCGGCCATCGGCGCGGCGAGGCCGGAGCCAATAACCCAGCATACGACCGCCGGGGCCACTCGCTGGCGGCTCGATCGAGATATAGCTGCCGTCATCGAACTGGATTGAGACGCGGTTGCCGCGCGTCGCGTCGGTCACCCGCGCCGGGCCCCAGGTCGTGCGATAGGTGCCGCGCACGGGTCGGTCGGCGGCCTTTTTTTGCCAGGCATGTGCCGGTTCGGCCGGGTTGAGCGCGATCACGCCCGGAACCATCATCGCCAGTGAAATCGTCGCTACACCAATGCCACGCATCGCCGCACCTCCCGATGCTCAGCATGATGCCTTAATGCGGGAGAATCACAACATGGAAGCGTTCGGGTGCGAAACGATCAGAGGCACGCTTCCAGCAGCGCATGGTCGAAGCCGAACGAGCGCGCCTTTTCCAGCGTGTAGGGGCGCAGGCCCATCGAGCGATATTCGCCGATGATCTTCCCGTCGGCGCTCTCGTCGAGATATTCGAACTTGAACAGCTCCTGCGTCACGATGACGGGACCTTCCATCCCGATCACTTCGGTGATGTTGGTCACGCGGCGGCTGCCGTCGCGCAGGCGCTTGACCTGAACGATCAGGTCGACCGAGTCGGCGATCTGGCGGCTGATCGCTTCCTTCGGGATCTTGATGTCGCCCATCAGCACCATGTTTTCCATACGCCCGAGGCATTCACGCGGGGAGTTGGAGTGGAGCGTACACATCGAGCCGTCATGGCCGGTGTTCATCGCCGACAAGAGGTCGAAGCACTCAGGTCCGCGAATTTCGCCCAGGATGATGCGATCCGGGCGCATACGCAGCGCGTTCTTGACCAGATCGCGGATCGTGATCTCGCCCTGGCCCTCAAGGTTCGGTGGGCGGGTTTCGAGCGGGAGCCAGTGCGGCTGTTGCAAGCGAAGTTCGGCCGCGTCCTCGATCGTCAGCACGCGCTCGCCCGGGTCGATCATCTTGGACAATGCGTTGAGCATCGTCGTTTTACCCGAACCGGTACCGCCCGAAATGACGATGTTGAAGCGGCAGGCGCCGGCGATCTTGAGCATCGTCGCCATCTTGGTCGACATCGAGCCAAAGCCCGCCATCATGTCGAGCGTGATCGGCTTGTCGGAGAATTTGCGGATCGAGATCGCGGTGCCGCGCAACGACAGCGGCGGCACGATCACGTTGACGCGGCTGCCGTCCTTGAGGCGTGCGTCGGCAAGCGGGGTTGTCTGATCGACGCGGCGGCCGACCGAGTTGCAGATGCGCTGCGCGATCTGGAACAGATGCTCCTCGTCGCGGAACTGGATGTTCGCCAGTTCAAGCCGGCCCTTGCGCTCGATAAAGGTCTGTTCGGGGCCGTTGACCATGATGTCGCTGATCGAGCTGTCCGACAGCAGCTCCTCGAGCGGGCCGAGTCCGAGCAACTCGTCGACCAGCACCTTTTCCAGCGCGAACTGCTCGCGACGGTTGAGCGTCAGTTTGAGCTCGGCCAGCACTTCGCCGATGATCGGACGAAATTCTTCCGCCAGCTCGTCCTTGTTGAGCGTGGCGGCGGCCTCTGGGTCGACGCGTTCGAGCAGGCGCGGGAGCACCTGTTCCTTGATGCGATGGATCGACGCTTCGAAACCCTCGACGCGCGAGCTGCCCTGATCGCCGGTCGCGGCCTGGCGGTCGGCGAGGCGCTGCATCGCTTCGCTGGTCGACTGGGCACCCATCGTGCCGCCCGTCGCCGGTTCCGCTGGCATCTGCGACGCGCCGGGCAGCGGCACGTCATGAAGGGGAGGGAATTGCTCGCCGCCCAGCGGCTCGGCCGGGCGCTGCGATCCGCCGCCCTGCATCGGGCGGGCAACGCCGAAGGCAGGCCGTCCCGGCCCTGCTCCCGGTCCGCTACGACGTCCAAATGCGCTCACTTCGGCTCCCCGCTATCCGCTACACGCTCCGGGATAGCCGCCAAGGTTTGACAAGTTCCTAACCATCAGACGGTTCGTCGCGCAGGGGAACGAACGGGCCGGCTGCGCGGCGGCGCGCGGTGCCGGGGGAGATTCCACCCAGCGCGCGGAATTCGCGGGTCATATGCGCCTGATCGGCATAGCCCGAAGCGGCGGCCGTGTCGGCGAGCGCCGCCTCGGCCTCCTGCACCCCCGCCACCGCCTCGCGAAAGCGCAGCAGGCGCAGATAGCTGCGTGGCGGCATACCGGTCTCGCGTGCGAAGATGCGCTGGATCTGGCGGAGCGACAGGCCGGTTTGCTGCGCCAGCGCGCCAATGCTGTCGGTTTGGCGGATCGCGTCGATCGGGCATCGCGCCCGTCCGGCAAGGGCGGCGATCAGTTCGGACAGGCGCGCGCCGTCGTCCGAAATCAGCGTGGCGCGCGGGCTATCCGCTAAAACTTCCCGCCAGCCATCGGCGAAGTCGGTGCAGCGATCCCCGCCCAGCGCGTGCCAGCCCCATGGCCACAGGCGAATACCGGTGAAGCGCGCATCGCCGCTGAAGCGCAGCGTGGCCGGGAGCAGCGCGAGGCCGGTGACGAACAGCGGTGGCTGCTCGGTGCGCCAGACCGACCGGCCGGTATGGCGACGGATCAGTTCGATACAGCCATCGGGTACCGCCTCATGCCCGACCCACTGATCGGCGGCACCGCCGACGTCGAGCGTCCAGATCGCGGCGACGAAGCCCTCAAGGCTGGGCGGGTGCGGCGTCTCGCGATAGTCCATCGCCAGAGCCTCGCATGTCGCATCGGTTCAAGCCAGCCGGATGCTGCGCGGCTATCGTGGCGGCGGCAATTTGGGGAGACTGCGATGATCCGGATCACATTGGCGCTGGCGGTGCTGGCAATGCCGCTGACCGCGACGGGATCGGAAGAGAGTGTGGGGCTGCCCGAATGGCTGGCGGGCCGCTGGTGCAGCGCCGACGGGCCGCGCGGCCAGACCTGTGAGGACTGGCAAAAGGCGGCGGGCGGGACGATGCTCGGCACGTCGCAGACGGTGAAGGGCGGCAAGACGGTCGCGTTCGAATTCCTGCGGATCGCGCTGGACGGCGACACCGCGGTCTATCTCCCGCAGCCGGGGGGCAAGCCGCCGGTTGCGTTCCGTGCGGTGACGGGCGGGGAGGGGGTGACCTTTGTCAACGCCGACCACGACTATCCGCAGCGTATCCACTATCGTGCGACGGGTGACATGCTGACCGCCGAAATCTCGCTGGCGGACGGCAGCAAGCCGATGCGCTGGACCTTCAACCGGGTGCGCTGACCGATCCTGACCGTGGCTGGCGGCGGGTGGGCGTGCGAGGGTTGCCTTGTCATTCGATTACAGGGGTTTTCATGCTCACCTTTCTTGTTTCGCTCTTCACGATGCTTGCTGCGCCGACCGGACTCGCCACTGCCCCCGCGCCGCGCGTTGCCGATGCGGTCGTGACCAACCGCCATCTCGACTGGCTGGGCGGAACCTGGCGCGGCAACGGGCTGGAAATGCGCTGCGATCCGACCAAGCAGGGCGTGTCGTGCAGCGAAGAAGGAACGAGCGCGGCGATGCAGGGCGCGAAGGCGGAACTGGCGTTCGACGCGATGGGGGAGAAGGCAGTGCTCGACATCACCCTCCCCTCGATTCCCCCGAGCCGGTTTACCGAAGTCGCGCGCAACGGTCAGAGCGTGACGTTTGAAATGCCGACCAAGAGCGGCACCGCGCGGCTGCGCTTTACCCGCACTGGCGATGTGCTGAAGGTCGAGCGCGGGACGGCGCAGGGTTGGGGCAATTCGATGGAGTATCAGCGGGGGTGAGGCGTTTCGGCCTTCACGTCCGGAAATGCAAAAGGGCCGCGGGATAGATCCGGCGGCCCTTTGTTCTATCAGGACTCCTGCTTTCGCAGGAGCACGGGAACGTGCGGCGCGATCAGCCCGCCTTTTCGGCAAGCACCGTCAGACCCTTTTCATTGACCTCGGCAAAGCCGCCCTCGACGCGGATCAGTTCCGGCGACTGGTTCGAGGCGGTCTTGTAAACCTCGATATTGCCGTCGCGGATCGTCGACATGAAGGGCGCATGGCCCTCCAGCACGCCGAAATCGCCCTCGGTACCGGGGACCACCACCATGTGGACGTCCTCCGACCGGAGCAGCTTTTCGGGGGTCACGAGTTCGAAGTGCAGCATGTTCTTACCTTACTCCCTCTCCCCTTCAGGGGAGAGGGTCGGGGAGAGGGGGAGAGCGATGGACCTGATGACAGGCCCCTCTCCCAACCCTCTCCCCTGAAGGGGAGAGGGCTAGAGTGGCTTACGCGTCGGCGGCCATCTTGGCGGCCTTGGCGACGACGTCGTCGATGCCGCCGACCATGTAGAAGGCCGATTCGGGCAAATGGTCATACTCGCCGTTCACGACCGCCTTGAACGACTTGATCGTGTCTTCCAGCTGCACGAACTTGCCGTCGATGCCGGTAAACACTTCGGCGACGTGGAACGGCTGGCTGAGGAAGCGCTGGATCTTGCGCGCGCGGCTGACAGTCAGCTTATCCTCTTCCGACAGCTCGTCCATGCCGAGAATGGCGATGATGTCCTGCAGCGACTTGTACTTCTGGAGCGTCGACTGGACGGCACGGGCGGTCTCGTAATGCTCCTGGCCGACGATGCGCGGTTCGAGCACGCGGCTGGTCGAGTCCAGCGGATCGACCGCCGGATAGATGCCGAGTTCCGAGATCGCACGGTTGAGAACCGTGGTCGCGTCGAGGTGGGCGAACGAGGTTGCAGGAGCCGGATCGGTCAAATCGTCCGCGGGGACGTACACGGCCTGAACCGAGGTGATCGAGCCCTTGTTGGTCGAGGTGATGCGCTCCTGCAGCGCGCCCATGTCGGTCGACAGCGTCGGCTGATAGCCCACTGCCGACGGGATGCGGCCGAGCAGCGCCGACACTTCGGCGCCCGCCTGGGTGAAGCGGAAGATGTTGTCGACGAAGAACAGCACGTCCTGGCCTTCGACGTCGCGGAAATATTCGGCGATGGTCAGGCCCGACAGCGCGACGCGGGCGCGCGCGCCGGGAGGCTCGTTCATCTGGCCATAGACCAGCGCAACCTTCGACCCTTCGCTGATCGCGTTGCCGTCGGCGTCCTTGGCGATCACGCCGGCGTCAAGGAATTCGTGATACAGGTCGTTGCCCTCACGCGTGCGCTCACCGACGCCCGCGAAGACCGACGTGCCGCCATGGCCCTTGGCGATGTTGTTGATCAGCTCCTGGATCAGAACCGTCTTGCCGACGCCCGCGCCGCCGAACAGGCCGATCTTGCCGCCCTTTGCATAAGGCGCGAGCAGGTCGATGACCTTGATGCCGGTGACAAGGATCGAGCTTTCGGTCGACTGATCGACGAACAGCGGCGCTTCGGCATGGATCGGCGCGCGCATGTCGGTGGCGACCGGGCCGCGCTCGTCGATCGGCTCGCCGATGACGTTGAGGATGCGGCCGAGCGTTGCCGGGCCGACCGGAACCTGGATCTGCGCACCGGTGGCGGTGACGCTCTGGCCACGGGTCAGACCCTCGGTCGAGTCCATCGCGATCGTGCGGACGGTGCCTTCACCGAGATGCTGGGCGACTTCGAGCACAAGGCGCTGGCCGTTGTTGCTCGTTTCAAGCGCCGAAAGGATCGCGGGCAGTTCGCCGTCGAACGCGACGTCGACGACCGCGCCGATGACCTGCGCGATGCGGCCCGTGCCGGCTGCGGCGACGGGGGCCGTGGTGGCGGCGCTATCCGCCTTGGGCTTGGTCGCGCGCGGCTTGCGCGCGGGCTTGTCTGCGGTGGGGGCTGCGGTTGCCATGTTCTTCAAGTCCTTGCTTGGCGAATGCGATCAGGGTTGTTGGGAATTGCCGACCATCGCCTCGGCCGGGGCCGTAGCGGAGGGGCGGCGGAAAGTCACGGTCAGCGTACGGGCGGCGTCGCCCTTGGCCAGCGCGATGGCGACCGGCGTGGTGCCGATCATGCCGTCAAACGCCTGTTCCTTGGCGATGGCGTCGAGCGCCTTCTTGTCGTCTATGCGATACTGGAACAGGAAGGCGCGGACGATATCGGTCAGCCGCTTCTTGGCGGTTTCGGCATTGGCGTCGTCGGTCAGTGACAGGGCGAAGGCGATGCTGTCGATCGCCTGCGCATCCGGCCCGGTGACGGTCACGGTGCCGGTGTTCGGGCTCTTGGCATCGGACTGCGACAGCGTGATTGCGGCGCCCTTGGCAGCAAAGCCGGTCTCCGCCGCCGCATAGGGGGCGAGACGATAGCCATACTGGTTGAGGCGGCCGATCGTTTCGGTCGGGAAACCGAACATGCGGTCCCAGCCCTTGAGATCCGCCGCCGCCTCGCGCGCCGCCGCCTCATTTTGCGCGAGCGTCGGCTGCTCGGCAGGCTGCTGGTTGCAGCCCGCGAGCGCGGCGGTCGCGGCGAGGAGGAGAAACGCGCGCATCTTACAGTGCCTCGGCGCCCGAGATGATCTCGACCAGTTCGGTCGTGATCGCGGCCTGACGCGCGCGGTTATACTGGATCGACAGCCGCTTGATGAGGTCGCCCGCGTTGCGCGTGGCGTTGTCCATCGCGGTCATCTTGCTGCCCTGCTCCGACGCGGCATTTTCGCGCATCGCGCGGAAGAGCTGGATTGCAACGTTGCGCGGCAGCAGGTCGGCGAGGATCGATTCCTCATCCGGTTCATATTCGGTGACGGCAGCGCCGCTGTCGTCGACCACGACCTCGGGGATTTTGACCGGGATCAGCTGCTGCTCGGTCGGCTCCTGCGTCAGCACCGACTTGAAGTTCGAATAGAACAGGTGCGCGACGTCATATTCGCCGGCCTCGAACCGCGCGATCAGATCGTCGGCATAGCCGCGCGCATCGGCAAAGCCGAGCTTGCCAAGGTCGCCGGGCTCGATCGAGTGGACGAAGCTGTTCGGGTAGAGCCGGTTCAGCACCGCGCGGCCTTTGCGGCCGATGGTGTAGAATTTGACGGTCTTGCCCTCGGCGATCAGCTCGCCCGCGCGCTTGCGGGCAAGGCGCGCGATGTTGCTGTTGAACGCACCGGCCAGACCCTTGTCGCTGGTCGCGACGACGAACAGATGCACCTGGTCCTTGCCGGTGCCGGCAAGTAGCGGCGACACGCCGGGGCCGCCCGCGACCTTCGACGCGAGGCTGGCGACGACCTGTTCCAGCCGCTGCGCATAGGGACGCCCGGCCTCCGCAGCTTCCTGCGCGCGACGCAGCTTGGCGGCGGCGACCATCTTCATCGCCTTGGTGATCTTCTGGGTCGACTTGACCGAGTTGATCCGGACTTTGAGTGCCTTGAGAGAGGCCATTCTTCTTTCCTTCTCCCTCTCCCCTTCAGGGGAGAGGGCCGGGGAGAGGGGGAGTCGGAAGCGGAGCCTTCATGCCCCTCTCCCAACCCTCTCCCCGCTTGCGGGGAGAGGGCTAATTAAGCGAACGTCTTGCCGAACGCGGCGAGCGCATCCTTGAGCTTCGCCTTGGTGTCGTCGCTCAGATCCTTGCTGTCGCGGATCGCGCCGAGGATGTCGGCGTGCTTGCTGCGCATTTCGGCGAGCATCGCCGCTTCGTAACGGACAACGTCCTGCACGGCCACGCTGTCGATATAGCCGTTGGTACCGGCGAAGATCGACACCGTCTGCTCCTCGAACGGCAGCGGGCTGAACTGCGGCTGCTTGAGCAGCTCGGTCAGGCGCGCGCCGCGGTTGAGCAGCTTTTGCGTCGAGGCGTCGAGGTCCGAACCGAACTGCGCGAACGCGGCCATTTCGCGATACTGGGCGAGCTCGAGCTTGATCGAGCCCGACACCTTCTTCATCGCCTTTGTCTGCGCCGACGAACCGACGCGCGACACCGACAGGCCGACGTTGATCGCCGGGCGGATGCCCGCGAAGAACAGGTCGGTTTCAAGGAAGATCTGGCCGTCGGTGATCGAGATCACGTTGGTCGGGATGTAGGCCGACACGTCGCCCGCCTGCGTCTCGATGATCGGCAGCGCGGTGAGCGAGCCCGAGCCATTATCCTCGTTCAGCTTGGCCGCGCGCTCGAGCAGGCGGCTGTGCAGATAGAAAACGTCGCCCGGATAGGCTTCACGGCCCGGCGGGCGGCGCAGCAGCAGCGACATCTGGCGATAGGCAACGGCCTGCTTCGACAGATCGTCATAAACGATGACGGCGTGCATCCCGTTATCGCGGAAATATTCGCCCATGGCGCAGCCGGTATAGGGCGCGAGGAACTGGAGCGGGGCGGGGTCCGATGCGGTCGCGGCGACCACGATCGAATATTCCATCGCGCCATTTTCTTCGAGCGTGCGGACCAGCTGTGCGACGGTCGAACGCTTCTGGCCGATCGCGACATAGACGCAATAGAGCTTCTTGCTCTCATCGGTGCCGGCGTTGACGGTCTTCTGGTTGATGAAGGTGTCGATCGCGACGGCCGACTTGCCGGTCTGACGGTCACCGATGATCAGCTCGCGCTGGCCACGGCCAACGGGGACGAGCGCGTCGATTGCCTTGAGGCCGGTCTGAACCGGCTCATGCACCGACTTGCGCGGGATGATGCCGGGAGCCTTCACTTCGACGCGCGAACGCTGATCGGAGACGATTGGACCCTTGCCGTCGATCGGGTTGCCAAGGCCGTCAACCACGCGGCCGAGCAGACCCTTGCCGACTGGAACGTCGACGATGGTGCCGGTGCGCTTGACGACGTCGCCTTCCTTGATCTCCGAGTCCGATCCGAAGATCACGATACCGACGTTATCGGCCTCAAGGTTCAGCGCCATGCCCTGAACGCCGTTGGCGAACTCGACCATTTCGCCCGCCTGGACATTGTCGAGGCCGTGGACGCGCGCGATGCCGTCACCCACGCTCAGCACCTGGCCGGTCTCGCTGACCTCTGCCTCGGTGCCGAAATTGGCGATCTGGTCCTTGATGACCTTCGAGATTTCTGCGGCGCGGATATCCATTGCGTTTGCCTTCAGCCTTTCATCGCGTGCGCGAGGGAATTGAGACGGGTCTTGATCGAGCTGTCGATCATCTGGGAGCCAATCTTTACGACCAGCCCGCCAAGGAGCGCGGGGTCGACCGACAGGTCGACGGTGACGTCGCGGCCGACACGGGCGCGCAACTGGGTCTTGAGTTCGGCCACCTGCTTCGCGTCGAGCGGATGGGCGGAAGTGACCGCTGCGGTCACTTCGCCACGATGGCGTGCGGCGAGCGTGCCGAAATCGCGGATCATGCCGGGCAGCGCCGACAGGCGGCGATTTTGCGCCAGCACGCCGAGGAAACGCGTGGTAAGCGGATCGAGCTTCATCGCACCGGCTGCTGCGGTTACGCCGCGCGCAGCCGCATCGCGACCGACCAGCGGGCTCTTGATGAGCGCCGCGAAGTCAGCCGAATCGGTCAGCGCCTGCTTGACCGTCGCAAGGCTCGATTCGACCGTTGCGATCGAACCGCCCTCGCGGGCCAGATCGAACAGCGCGGTCGCATAACGACCGCTTAAGCTGGCTTGGATACCGCCGGAATGATCCACGGACGCGTGTTTCCTCTTGGACTCTAGAATGGCCCCATGGGGATTCCGGGGTGTGCCTGTGTGGCACCCCCGATGGGTTGGCGCGCGCCTAGCAAAGGGGGGGCGAGGATGCAACCTGTGTGACCGCGCGATGACGGATCGGTGTGTGGCGGGGTTGCCCGATATGAAAACGGGTGCGAAACCACCGGTGACCGACGCATCGAGGGGGAATGCCATGTTTCGGATGCCGACCCGTGCCGCTTTGTTGATTGCCGCCGCGACGATGCTCGCACCTGCCGCCCACGCGGAAAGCGCGCGGATGATCGGCCGCTTTGCCGCGCCCTATCGCGACGCGGCGATGCTCGATTCGCTGCGGATCGGGCGGATCGGGGGTGAGGACGGGATGCAGCTGGGCATGGCGATCGAACGCGCGCTGGGCCGCCCGGATATCGAGGGCCGGACGCATTTCGAGCTGGTCGGCGGGCGCGGCGGCGACGCCGACGGGCTGCTGAACGGCAATGTCGTCACGGGGGTTCAGGAGACCCGCTTCAAGCGCAAGGAGAAGGAGTGCGTGGAGCGTGAGGGCGGCAAGCGCGACGGGAAATGTGTGCGCGAGGAGGAGGTCGAGAAGGACTGTACCCGCCGCGTCATCAACGTTAACGCGGACCTGCGCCTTGCCGGGCCGGACGGACGCGTCCTTTATAGTGTGTCACGCCCGCGCCGCGACGAAACCAGCTGGTGCCGTGGCCAGAACCCGTCGCGTACCACCGAGGAAGCGATTCGCGGGATGATCATCGACATCGCCGAAAATGTGCGCGCCGATATCGTGCCGTCGGTCCAGGATTATTCGATCCGTTTTCGCGAGAGCACCAAGGGCTTGCCCAAGGAATTGGTCCGTCCGTTCAAGGACGTGGTCAAGCAGACCCAGCGCGACCTGCGCGGTGCGTGCGCTGCGTGGGCGGCGATGGATCAGCAGGTGCCGAACCATGCGTCGATCACTTTCGACCTTGGCCTGTGCGCCGAAGCGGCAGGGGAGTATGACAAGGCGCTGGCGCTGTATCGCCGCGCTGCGCCGCTGATCGGGCGGGGCGGGAATGAGGCGACGGCGGGAGCCGAGCGCGCGCAGCGGCTGATCGCGGGGCGTGACGATGAGGCAGAACGGCGGCGCGGTCGTCGCGGGCCGGGGCGGCGGTAATCGGCTTGTCCCCCTCCCTGCACGCAGGGAGGGGGCGTAAGCTTAGCCCCGGCGCTGACCGCCATTGCTGCCGCTGCGCTGACCGCCGGGAGCACCGGCGGGACGCGGGGTGAACTTCTTTTTGCGCGGGCCGTAGAAGCGCGGCTTGTCGCCGGCTCCAGCGCCTTCGCCACCACGCGGAGCGGCGGTGCCGAGCGTTTCGCGGCGCTCACCAGCCGGATTGCCACGCGGGCCGCGGTCGCGCTGGGCGGCGCGGTGATGGGCGTTGCGGTCCTGCATCGTGCGGCCGTTGCGGCCATTCATCTCGTCGCGGCTGACCGGGACCGGGCCGCGGCTCGACTTGATGCGGGCGGATTCGGCGAGGAAGTCCTCAGGCAGCGGCTGGATCGCGACCTTTTGGCGGATCAGCTTTTCGATGTCGCGCAGGTACGGCCGCTCGTCATCGGCGCAATAGCTGATGGCGATGCCGGTCGCGCCGGCGCGCGCCGTGCGGCCGATGCGGTGGACATATTGGTCCGGCACGTTCGGCAGCTCGAAGTTGAACACGTGGCTGACGCCCGACACGTCGATGCCGCGTGCCGCGATGTCGGTGGCGATCAGCACCTTGACCTTGCCCGACTTGAACTCGGCGAGCGCGCGCTCACGCTGCGGCTGGCTCTTGTTGCCGTGGATCGCGTTCGACGCGACGCCGCTGGCGGCCAGCAGCTTCACGACGCGGTCGGCGCCATGCTTGGTGCGGGTGAAGATCAGCGCGCGGTCGATCGCCTCATCGCGCAGCGCGATGGTCAGCAGCGACTGCTTTTCCGCCTGATTGACGAAGGTCACGAACTGCTCGACGCGCTCGGCAGTGGTGGCGACCGGGGTCACCTTCACCTCGACCGGGTCCTTGATGAACTGGGTCGCGAGGTCGCGGATCGACTTGGGCATGGTGGCCGAGAAGAACAGGGTCTGGCGCTTGCTGGGCAGCTCGCGGACGATGCGCTTCAACGCATGGATAAAGCCCAGGTCCATCATCTGGTCGGCCTCGTCCAGCACCAGGATCTCGATGCCGAGCAGGATCGCATAGCTTTGTTCGATCAGGTCGACGAGGCGGCCCGGGGTCGCGACAATGATGTCGACGCCGCGCGCCAGATCGGTCTTGTTCTTGTGGATCGAGGTGCCGCCGAACACGGTCGTGACGCTGAGCTTAGTGCCCTTGCTATAGTCGCGCGCGCTCTGGGCGATCTGGCTGGCCAGTTCGCGGGTGGGGGCGAGGACGAGCATCCGGCAACCGCGCGGCTGCGGCCGCTTGTTCGACGCGACGAGGCGCTCGATCGAGGGGAGCATGAACGCGGCGGTCTTGCCGGTGCCGGTCTGGGCGATGCCGAGCAGGTCGCGCCCTTCGAGCAGCGCCGGGATCGACTGTGCCTGAATGGGGGTCGCGTCGGTATAGCCCTTTGCCGCGAGCGCAGCGAGGGTGATCTCGGAAAGGCCGAGGGTATTGAATTTAGTCATGAATTCTCTTTGCAGAAACGGCCATCGCGCATGCCAAATGCACGCACGGAGGCGGGGTCAAAAATGACAACCCGCGTGATATGGGAAGCCGAGCAATCAACCGAGGCGGAGCCGGAGCCGCAGGAATTCACCCCGGCCCGATCACGCTGCATAACGCCTCGCTACGGCGCGATATGGCAGCAGGGCTGACTTAAGTCAAGGTTGGAGGCGGCGGCGCGGAAGTTTATACTGGCTTTACACTGTCGCGCTGGGCCGAAGCTGACGAAGTTCCGCGCAACGCGGTTCATCCTGTCAGCTTCGGACGATTCCGGGGTCACAAGCGACAGACGAAACTGACAAAAATGCGGGGTGTGTAAGGCGAGCTGTCAGCTTTGCGCGGATGGGCTGAAAGACCCTGCGGCGGTGCGATCGACGGGGTCAAAGAGCGGTCGGAGTTCGACCGGGGGAGGAGAACATATCAAGTCCAACATTGCAAGGGGCGTCGGGTAGGCGCCCGTTCTTGCCGTTCCCGCCTTCCGCGACGGCTCCCGAAACCCGCTATCGTTTATAACCAGACCGCGACCGCAGAATGGCAAAATGGACCCTCAACTGCCGTGCCGAGAACTGGGGCGAACGACAATTCTGTCCCGAACCTACCCCCTATCGAGCATCGTCAGCAGTCGCCGCGCGTCCCATGCTTCACGCAGGATCAGCCCGTCGTTGAGCAGCCTGCGAAATCCCGGTTCGTCCAGCGGGGCGGCGAAGAGATAGCCCTGGCCGACAGAGCAACCCAGCGTCCGCATGATGGCACGTTCGGCCTCGGTCTCGATGCCCTCTGCGACGACGCGAATGTCGAGCGCGGCACCCAGCTTGATGATGCTTTCGACGATGACGCGCTTGGCCACGCTGTGGGCAACATCATGCACGAAACTGCGATCGACCTTGATCTCGCTCAGCGGAAAGCTCTCGAGGTAGCGGAGATTGGAATAGCCGGTGCCGAAATCGTCGATGGAGATGCCAACCCCCAAGTTCCGCAGATTTTCGAATGCGCGGCGGATGTTCGCCGGTTCGGTAATCATCAAATTCTCGGTGAGTTCAAGCGTCAGCCACTCGGCACGACATCCAGTTTCGTCGAGCACCCGCCGAACTGCGGCGACCATGTCGCGCTGCATGAACTCCATGACCGACACGTTCAATGAGAAGCGGATCGGCGTATGGCGGCTCCGGTTGATCTCCGCCGCATGGGTGGCGAGTGTGCGTAGGCCCCAGGCACCGATTTCCAATATCGCCCCGGTTTCCTCGGCGACGCCGATGAAGCGGGCTGGCGGCTGCAATCCGAACGCGCCGTGGTTCCAGCGCAGAAGCGCCTCGGCACCGACCAGTTGCCCGGTCTCAAGGTCAACCTGTGGCTGGTAGTGGAACAGCAGCTCCTGATTGCCTGCCGCCATTTGCAGTTCGCTCGCCAGCCGGATGCGGTTGCGCGCGTCGCGCTCGTCCGCGTCGACAAAGGCCTGTGCGGGATAGGCCGGGGTCGCCTTCGATCGCTGAAGCGCCGCAGCGGCCTGCCGCACGAGCTGGAGCGCGTCCGCGCCGACCGCCCCTAGCGCAAAGCCAGCGGCGAACTGAACCGCCAGCGATGCGCCGGGGAGGACGAAGCGCGGCTTGAGCAGGCCAAGGATATCGTCGACCACGCTGGCAGCCCCGCGCGGATCGTCCAGCTCGAACGCGAGCGCGAAGCTGTTGCTGCCGGTCCGTGCCACGGCCGTTGCCGGCAGCGTCGCCAGCCGCGCGGCAACCGAGCGCAGCAACGCATCGCCGACATCATAGCCAAAGCCGTTGTTTACGTCATGAAACCGGACGATATCGACCTTGACCATCAGCAACGCAGCGGTCGTCGGCGCAGACCGGCCGGCAAGCCGGTCGAGCAAGCCATAGCGGTCGAACAGGCCGGTAAGGCGGTCGATGCCGGCTTCATGCGTCACGTCGCGCATCAAGCCCACGAAATGGGTCACTTCGTCCGCGTCGTCGCGAAGCGGGATGAGGCGCAGGGAATTGCGGAACATCGTTCCGTCGCGACGATAGTTGCGGATCGTCACCGTACAGGGGCGGCCATCGGTCAGCGCGGCGCGGATTTCGGCGATTTCGGGCTGCAACCGGTCGCTGCCCTGAAGATAGCGACAATTCTTGCCGATTGCCTCGTCGGGAGAATAGCCGGTAATCGCCTCGAACGCGGCGTTTACCTTGACGATTGGCTGGCCGCGCATGCGCATATCCGCGATCATGACGCCGTCCGCGCACTGCGCGATGGCGAGGGCAGCGGCGGACGCGGGCGGCGGCGGTACGCCCTCTGGCGCCTTCACGGGCAGACCTGCGCGTCGCGCGTTCCAGAATTTCATGATCGCGCTCCTTGCGCCTCCAGGTGCGAGATCGGGCACGTCGCTCTGTTCAAAGTGCCATCGTGTCGAACGGCACAAGGCCAGCGACGAAGGCGATTTGCAGCGCCTGCGCCAGCGTGCGGATATTGAGACGGCTCATCATCCCGGCACGATAGATTTCAACTGTTCGGGGACTGAGACCCAGGCTATGCGCAATCTGCTTGTTGCTGTGGCCAGCAGCCAGTCCGGCGAGCACATCGCGCTGGCGCGGCGCAAGGCCATCGACCCGTGAGCGGCATTGCTCCGCGAGAGCGGCGTAGGCCGCATTCTGGTTGGGCATCCCTGGCATCAATGCCGACCGCTGGAGCGTCTTGGCGACGCCGCTGCCTGACCTTGAACCCGTTGATTTTCTTTCGGCGCGTTGAACTTGCATGTCATGGCCTCCGGACGTCAAGATGCGGCCAAGGGGGCAGCGCTTCAACGTCGATGGGGCGGCGGTTCAGGACAAAATGGCGGCGCTTTCGTCTTCACGGGCGCTGCCGCCTGCGGTGGTCTGAAACCGCAGGCGATACTGGAGCGGCGTAACGCCGATCCTGCGCAGAAATGCGCGCCTGAGCGTCGTCGTCGATCCGAAGCCGGCGGCAAAGGCGATCGCCTTGACCGGCGCGTCGCTCTCTTCGAGCAAACGTCTTGCAATGTCTACCCGGGTAAGCTCGACATAGGATGCCGGGCTGACCTCGAGCCGGGCATGACACAGTCGGGACAAATGTCGCGAACTGGTGCCGGCGATGGTGGCCAGTGCGTTGAGATCCAGACGAGCGCGGGGGCTTTCAAGGATATGCAGCCTGACCCGGTCGAGCGGGCTGGTCGCTTCGCTTTGCGCCGTCAGCGCCGAACTGAACTGCGATTGACCGCCGGGGCGCTTGAGGAACACCACCAGCCGCCGTGCGACCCAGAGCGCGAGGGCACGCCCGTGATCCTCCTCGATCAGCGAGAAGGCCAGGTCGATCGCCGCAGTGACTCCCGCCGAGCTGAACACCGGGCCGTCGCGAACGAAGATGCGGTCGGGTTCGACCTGGATATCGGGATGGGCGAGGGCAAGGCGGTCGGCATATTGCCAGTGCGTGGTGACGCATCGCCCGGACAGAAGGCCCGCATCGGCCAACAGGAAGGCACCGGTACAGGTCGATCCATAACGTCGCGACTGCTTCGCCTGCTCACGTAACCAGCGCATGACCGGTTCGCTTGGCGGGTGCGGAACTCCATAGGGACCGACGACGATCAACGTATCCGAGGGCTCGGTCGCCCGGTCGATCCCCGCGTCGGGGATGACCACCAGGCCCGAGGCACTTTCCAGCGGCCTACCGTGCTCGGTGACCAGACGCACCCGATAGGGCTGCCGTGACTCTGCCTTGCAGTTCGCCTCGAACAGCGCATCCTGAACGCCGGCCACTTCGAGCAAATGCGTGTTGGCCGGTGCAAATAGGGTAATGAGCATGGCTCTTGCTGCCTCCGCAGCGATCCGAGGCACCTATCGTTCACACGATACGCCCTTTCGGGCTGATCACCTAGCGCGACAGGACGAGCCAGTGACGTGGATCGGATCTGCGGTGAGTTAAACCCTGATGACCATATTCGGGCCCTCGCGCTTTAGAGCCGACAGTCCGCTCCCGGCCCATATCCAGACATCTCACCCTCACCCCGCCGCCTTAGCCAACCCCCGCGAAATCTGCAGCGCCGCGTTCAGCCGTGCCCGTGGCGTCGCGAACGCGCGTGAGACCACCAGCTTCATGTCCGGGCGCAGCTTGGCGGTGCCGTCCAGCTTGGTCACATAGGCCATCAGGCCCTCGACGCTGGGGAATTTGTCTTCGTGGAAGGTGACGAGCGCGCCCTTGGGGCCGACGTCGATCTTGGCGATGCAGGCGTTTTTGGCGTTCAGCTTGGCCTCGATCAGCAGCAGGAGGTTTTCGGTCTCCTCGGGCAGCTTGCCGAAGCGGTCGATCATTTCGGCGGCGAATTCCTCGATCCCCGCGCGGTCCTCGACATCGTTGAGGCGGCGGTAGAGGCCCATGCGGAGATCAAGGTCGGGGACGAAGCTTTCGGGGATGAGGATCGGGGCGTCGACGGTGATCTGGGGCGAGAGGTCGCGGGGGCGGTCGCTGGCCATGCCGCCGGCCTTGGCGTCCATGATCGCCTCTTCCAGCATCGACTGGTAGAGTTCGTAGCCGACTTCCTTGATGTGCCCGGACTGTTCGTCGCCGAGCAGATTGCCCGCGCCGCGAATGTCGAGATCGTGGCTGGCGAGCTGAAACCCTGCACCCAGGCTTTCGAGGTCGGAGAGGACCTTGAGGCGCTTTTCGGCGGCTTCGGTCATCTGCCGCTGGGGCGCGGTGGTCATATAGGCATAGGCGCGGGTCTTGGCCCGGCCGACGCGGCCGCGCAACTGGTAGAGCTGGGCTAGGCCGAACTTGTCGGCGCGGTTGACGATCATCGTGTTGGCGCTGGGGATATCGATCCCGGATTCGATGATCGAGGTGGAGACGAGCACCTCGTACTTCTTGTCGTAGAAGGCCGACATGCGCTCCTCGACCTCGCTCGGCGCCATTTGGCCGTGCGCGACGACGTAGCGGATTTCGGGGACCTCCTCGCGCAGGAAGGTTTCGATGTCGGGCAGGTCGGCGATGCGCGGGGTGACGAAGAAGGACTGGCCGCCGCGATAATGTTCGCGCAGCAGGGCTTCGCGCAGGACGACGGGATCCCAGGGCATGACATAGGTGCGGACCGCGAGGCGATCGACCGGCGGGGTCTGGATGACGCTGAGCTCGCGCAGGCCCGACATCGCCATCTGGAGGGTGCGGGGGATGGGGGTGGCGGTGAGGGTGAGGACGTGGACATCGGCCTTGAGGCCCTTGAGCCGTTCCTTGTGAGTGACGCCGAAGCGCTGTTCCTCGTCCACCACGACGAGGCCGAGGCGCTTGAAGTCTAGGCCCTTGGCGAGGACGGCATGAGTGCCGACCACGACGTCGAGCGTGCCGTTCTCGAGGCCTTCCTTGGTCGCCTTGGCCTCGGCGGCGGGGACGAGGCGGGAGAGGCGGCCGATGCGCAGCGGGAACCCTTCAAACCGGGCGACGAAGTTGGTGTAATGCTGGCGCGCGAGCAAAGTGGTGGGGCAGACGATCGCGACCTGATAGCCGGCCATCGCCGCGACGAAGGCGGCGCGAAGGGCCACCTCGGTCTTGCCGAAGCCGACATCGCCGACGACGAGCCGGTCCATCGGGCGGCCAGCGGCGAGATCGTCGAGCGTTTCGCCGATGGCGCGCTCCTGATCGTCGGTCTCGCTGAACGGGAAGCGGTCGACGAAGGCGGGATAGGCGCCGGGATCGGGCTCGATCACCTCACCCGGGCGGACGGCGCGGGCGGCGGCGGTGGCGATGAGTTCACCCGCGATTTCGCGGATGCGGTCCTTCATCTTCGACTTGCGCCGCTGCCATGCTTCGCCGCCGAGGCGGTCGAGGGCCGCGCCCTCTTCGGAGGAGCCGTAGCGGGTGAGGACTTCGAGGTTTTCGACCGGAACGTAGAGCTTGTCGCCGCCGGCATAGGAGAGCGCGACGCAATCGTGCGGCGCCTTTTGCACCGGGATCTGGGTCAGCCCCTCATAGCGGCCGATGCCATGTTCGGCGTGGACGACGAGGTCGCCGGGGGAGAGCGTCGCCAGTTCGGCGAGGAAGGCGTCGGTCGACTTCTTGCGCTTGTTGCGGCGGATCAGGCGGTCGCCGAGCATGTCCTGCTCGGTCAGCAGCGCGATGTCGGGCGCGGTGAAACCGTGGTCGAGGGGGAGGACGATGAGCGCGACATTGGCCGAATCGCGCCCGCCCGCTGCGGCGCCCAGCGCCTCCTGCCAGCCGTCCGCCAGCACGGTGCTGGTCAGGCCGTGGTCGGCGAGCAGGCCCTTCAGCCGCTCGCGCGAGCCGGTGGAGTAGCTGGCGAGGATCGGCTTCTTGCCCGCCTTGCGCAGCTTGGCGAGGTGGTCGGTGACGGCTTCGTAGATGTTGCTCTGCGCCGCGCGTTCGGGGGCGAAGTCGCGCGGGCCGTCGACGTTGAAGTCGAGGACCGTGGCGCTCTCGGGCTCGTGGAAGGGGGTGGCGAGGTGCGCGCGGGCAGCCTTGAGGCGCGTCTCCCACTCTGCGGGGAGGAGGTAGAGCTGGTCGGTGCCGAGCGGACGGTAGCTGCCGGCGTCGGTCGACTGCGCGCGGACGCGGTTGGCCTGATAGTCGGCGATCGCCTCGAAGCGGGCTTCGGCGGCGCCGGCGTCCCCGGCGTCGCGGACGACGACCGCGTCGGCGGGGAGGTGGTCGAACAGCGTTTCCATCCGCTCTTCGAACAGCGGGAGCCAATGTTCCATGCCGGCGAGGCGGCGGCCATCGCTGATCGCCTGATATAACGGGTCGCCGGTCGCGGTGCCGCCGAACCTTTCGCGATAGCGGGTGCGGAAGCGCTTGATCGTGTCTTCGTCGAGCAAGGCTTCGGACGCGGGGAGCAGGGTGAAGCCGTCGACGCGGCCGGTGGTGCGCTGGTCGGCGGGGTCGAAGGTGCGGACGCTTTCGATCTCGTCGCCGAAAAAGTCGAGCCGGAGCGCCTGTTCGGCGCCGCTTGGGTAGAGGTCGACCAGCCCGCCGCGCACCGCGAACTCGCCGGAATCGTGGACGGTGTCGGTGCGGACATAGCCGTTGGACGAGAGCAGAGTCGCGAGCTTGTCGAGCGAGATGCGCTCGCCCGGGGCGAGGCGCGCGGTCATCTGGCGGATGCGGAAGGGGGTCAGCGTGCGCTGGCTGGCGGCGTTGACGGTGGTGAGGATCAGGCGGGGTTTGGTGGTGATCGTCTGGAGCGCGGACAGCGCCGCCATGCGTTCGGCCATGACGCGCAGGGTGGGGCTGGCGCGGTCATAGGGGAGGCAGTCCCAGGCGGGGAACTGGATGACCTCAAGCTCGGGCGCGAAGAAGGTCGCGGTGGAGGCGACCGCGCGCATCGCGGATTCGTCGGGGGCGATGTAGACCGCGCCTGTGGTGCTGGCGCGCGCGAGGTCGGCGAGCAGCCAGGGGAGGAAGCCCGTGGGGACGCCCGACAGGGTCAGCGGAGTCTTGGCAGTGAGGATGCGGTTGAGGTCGGGCATTGGTTCTTTCTAGCCCTCTCCCCTTCAGGGGAGGGGTTGGGAGAGGGGCGTTCGGAGAGTTGGTCGCACTGCCCCTCTCCCCGACCCTCTCCCCTGAAGGGGAGAGGGAGTTAGTCGGCGATCGGCACGTAGTTCAGCGTCTTGAGCGCGGCCATGATCGTACCCTGATATTCGGCCGGGACCGGCTGCATCCCCATCGCCCAGGCCATGATGTCGACATCCTGTTCCTCGAGCAGCGCTTCGAACAGGTCGATCTCGGCATCGGTCCAGCCGGCGTGATGCGCGTCGAAGAATCCGCCGATCATCAAATCGGCTTCCTTCACGCCACGGTGCCAGGCGCGGAAGCGGAGGCGTTTGATGCGGGTTTCGCGGTCCATGTTTTCCAACGCAAATTGGCCGACGGCGCGAAACGGCGCTGTCGGCTTGGTGTTTGGGACGCCTCTTAGAGCGAGGGGGCGCGAATTTCCAGTCACCCTCACCCTTCCCACCGCCTGCGGCGGCGGGCCCCTTCCCTCTCCCAATGGGAGAGGGAGGGAGGCGCGTAGCGCCGGAAGGGTGAGGGTGATAGGGCAGGATGAATGCGTCCCGAAGTGCTCAACCCGCTGTTCGCCGAAGTCACCGTCCTCAAGGGCGTGGGGCCGCAATTGGCCAAGCCGCTGGAGCGGCTGGGGCTGGCGCGGGTGGTGGACGTCGCGTTTCATCTGCCGAGCGGATGGATCGACCGGCTGCCGCGCGAGGAACTGGATCAGGCCGATGTCGGGCGGACGATCGCGATCCGGCTGACTCCGGTGAATTATCGCATGAGCGGCAGCGCGCGGGCGCCAGCGCGGGTCGAGGCGACCGATGCGCGCGGCAATTATGTGACGTTGGTGTTTTTTGGCGGCAATTCGGGCTGGGCGAAGAAGCAGCTGCCGCTGAACGAGGCCAAATGGGTGTTGGGCAGGCTCGACCAGTACGGGCAGGAACTGCAGATCGTGCACCCGGAGATCGTCGCGCTGAGCGAGCCGCGGCCGGGCGGGCGGGAGGCGATCTATCCGCTATCCGAGGGGATGACGTCGAAGCGGCTGGCGGATTTCGCAGGCCAGGCGGTGGCGCGCGCGCCCGAGCTGCCCGAATGGATCGAGCCGAGTTTGAAGGACCGCAAGGGCTGGCCCGACTGGCGTGAGGCGCTGGCGCGGATCCATGCCGATCCGGCGGATGCGAAGGCGCGCGACCGGCTGGCCTATGACGAGGTGTTCGCCAATCAGCTGGCGCTGATGCTGGTGCGCGGCGCGGCGCGGGCGAAGAAGGGGCGGGCGCTGGCCGGCGACGGGCGGCTGCGCGATGCGCTGAGCCTGCCCTACACGCCGACGGGCGCGCAGGCGCGGACGATCCGGGAGATTGAGGGCGACATGGCGCAGCCGCGCCCGATGCTGCGGCTGCTGCAGGGCGATGTCGGCGCGGGGAAGACGTTGGTGGCGGCGATGGCGCTGCTGATCGCGGTCGAGGCGGGGGCGCAGGGGGCGATGCTGGCCCCGACCGAAATTCTCGCGCGCCAGCATTATGAGACTTTGCGCAAGCTGTTCGCTGGCCTTGGCGTCGAAATCGCGATCCTTACCGGGCGCGACAAGGGGCGGGTGCGCGAGGCGACGTTGATGGGGGTTGCGGATGGGTCGATCGATATCCTGATCGGCACCCATGCGATCTTTCAGCAGGGGGTCGAGTATCGCGACCTGGGTCTGGTGGTGGTGGACGAGCAGCACCGCTTTGGCGTCGCCGAACGCATGATGTTGCAGGCCAAGGCCAAGACCGCGCCGCATCTGCTGGTGATGACCGCGACGCCGATCCCGCGCACGCTGCAACTCGCGACGCATGGCGAGATGGATGTCAGCAAGCTCGACGAGATGCCGCCGGGGCGCCAGCCGATCGAAACCAGCGTGATCAGCGAGGAGCGGATCGAGGAGGTGGTCAACGGCCTTGCCCGGCATTTGTCGGGCGGGGGGCAGGCTTACTGGGTGTGCCCGCTGGTCGAGGAGAGCGAGAAGACCGACCTTGCCGCCGCCGAGGCGCGGGCGGAGGCATTGCGCGCGCGGTTCGGGGAGCGGGTGGGGCTGGTCCATGGCCGGATGAAGGGGGTGGAGAAGGACGCGGTGATGGCGCGCTTTTCCGCAGGCGAACTCGGCGTGCTGGTCGCGACGACGGTGATCGAGGTGGGGGTCGATGTGCCCAACGCGACGCTGATCGTGATCGAGGCGGCGGACCGGTTTGGGCTGGCGCAGCTGCACCAGTTGCGCGGGCGCGTCGGGCGCGGCGGGGGGCGGTCGGTGTGCGTGCTGCTGCGCGGGGGGACGTTGAGCGAGACGTCGCGCGCCCGGCTGGCGCTGATGCGCGAGACCAATGACGGGTTTCGCATCGCCGAGGAGGATCTGCGGCTGCGCGGCGCGGGCGAGATGCTGGGGACGCGGCAATCGGGGGAGCAGACGTTTCGGCTGGCCCCGCCCGAGAAATTCGCCGAGCTGATCGCGGCGGCGACTGATGATGCGCGGTTGCTGGTGGATCGCGATGGCGGGCTGGATGGGGAGCGCGGGCAGGCGGCGCGGGTGGCGTTGTATTTGTTTGAGCGCGATGCTGCGGTGGGGTTGTTGCGGGCGGGGTAGGGGGGACCGAATAGGGTCGGCGTCAAGCTTCCAGTTCGCGGACAACGACCCCATTGCGAACGTTGCACCGAGAAGATGGGCCGCTAATCTGGAATGGATGCCAAAGCTGCGCCAAAAAACCGCTGTCCTTCTTTGGACAGCCGAAACTGATCCAGCCTTAGCCGCGCCCGGGGATGCCGAGCAACTGGTAGCAATGGGACTTCATCAGCGGGTTGTTCGGCTAACAGCGTGTAACGATGGTTGGGCGGAGATACGCTTCGGCGGCAAGAGCTTTCGGGTACGAGAAGCCCGTCTGCGGTTTGTAGATGGCGTCACTTTCGACGTCGGGGAGACCGTCAAAGCGCAGGGCGCTCATTGTATAGTCAGGGACATCATCTGGCATTTCCGTGATGCGGCCCCGAATCACTATCTGGAGCGAGATGGAAAACGGCTGTCGAAGCGCTTCGTGGAAGGTGACCTGACCAAAATCTAATATGGCAGCTTGCCAACCAATTTTCAGCCAACGTCACCCCGGCCTTGTGCCGGGGTCCACCGGGAGGCGGGCGCGGGGCTTGAGGCTGGAGGGCTGCGCTTGGGGAGGGGGGGGACCCCGGCACGGGGGCCGGGGTGACGATGGGGGTGTGGCGGGGCGGGCAAATTGGTGTTTCGTGCTCCTGCGAAGGCAGGAGCCCAGAGCCATAAGGGGTTCGCTCAGCAACTCTGGGCTCCTGCCTGCGCAGGAGCACGGCGCTGGGTCAGCCCGCCTTCAGCATCTGCGCGAGCAGCTCGTAATAGCTCGCCAGATCGACCGCGCTGTCGAAGCTCACGCCGATGCGGCCGCCGAGCGACCAGCGGATTTCCGCCGGGACCGCGCCGACCACCGGGAGCATCACGCGCAGGCGGTCGCCTTCGGCGAAGGGGTGCTCGCAGCGGGCCATCAGGCCGTGGGGGGAGATGTTGACGATCAGCAAGGTGCGCGGCTGGGCGTCGGGGCCGAAGGCGCGGGCGCGGAAATGGACTTCGTCGCGTTCTATGGTCCGACGATCGGTGTCGGCGGCGGTCGCCCGCACAATGGACGAGAACTGAAAACTCATACTGGCCCCCACCGACTCGTGGCTCGATGTCGATATGGGTAACCGCAATGGCGTAAACAGCCCGGCAACCGGGATGGTTACCAGTCGTTACTTAGGTATAATTACGGGTGTTGGAGCAGGCCGTGGTGCTTCTTGCCCGCCGAGACGCGCACTTCGGCGGCGCCGACGGTGACGGTTGCCGCTTCGTCGCTGACCTTTTCGCCGTCGATGCGCGCGCCGCCGCCCTTGATCAGGCGGCGGGCCTCACCCTTCGACGCGGCGAATCCTAGACCCACCAGCGCGTCGACGACGCTGATCTCGCCGCTGACCGACAGGGTCGGGAGCGCGTCGCCCGAGCTGCCTTCCTCGAACGTCAGCCTCGCGGTTTCCTCGGCCGCCAGCGCGGCGTCGCGGCCGCGGCACATGGCGGTGGCTTGCGTGGCGAGGATCTTCTTTGCCTCGTTGATCTCTGCGCCTTGCAGCGCTTCGAGCCGGGCGATCTCGTCCAGCGGCAGGTCGGTGAACAGGCGCAGGAAGCGGCCGACATCGCGGTCGTCGGTGTTGCGCCAGAACTGCCAGTAATCGAAGGCGGGGAGCGCGTCTTCGTTGAGCCACACCGCGCCCGACATGGTCTTGCCCATCTTGCCGCCGTCGGCCGTGGTGATCAGCGGGGTGGTGACGCCGTACACCTCGGTCCCGTCGACGCGGCGCGATAGCTCGATGCCGTTGACGATGTTGCCCCACTGGTCCGACCCGCCCATCTGCAGGCGGCACCCGGCGCGGCGCGACAGCTCGAGAAAGTCATAGCCCTGAAGGATCATGTAGTTGAATTCGAGGAAGCTGAGCGACTGTTCGCGGTCAAGGCGCAGCTTGACCGAATCGAAGCTGAGCATCCGGTTGATCGAGAAATGCTTGCCGATGTCGCGCAGGAACGGGATATATTCGAGCTTGTCGAGCCAGTCGGCATTGTCGACCATCACCGCGTCGGTCGGGCCGTCGCCGAACGTCAGGAACTTTTCGAACACCGTCTTGATCGACGCGACGTTGCTGGCGATGACCTCGTCCGTCATCAGCTTGCGCGCTTCGTCCTTGAAGCTGGGGTCGCCAATCTTGCCGGTGCCGCCGCCCATCAGCACGATCGGCTTGTGCCCGCTCTGCTGCATCCGGCGCAGCAGCATGATCTGCACGAGGCTGCCGACATGCAGCGAGGGGGCGGTGGGGTCGAAGCCGATATAGCCGGGCACGATCTGCTTGGCGGCCAGCGCGTCGAGCGCGGTGGCGTCGGTGACCTGGTGGATGTAGCCACGGTCGGACAAAGTGCGGAGCAGATCGGAGGTGTATTCGGTCATGGTGCGCGGGCGGTTAGCATGGAGGCGTCGGTCTTGGAAACGGTCTTGAGCGTGGTGCCGCTCACCCCCCATCCCGACACGCCGCCCAGTGCGATCGGGTCGGTCATGTGTTCGATCAGCTGGCAGGGGCCGGGAAACTGGTGTTTCGACTATATCGTTGGTGAGCCGCCCGAAGCGTTGCGTCTGCCGCCTGCCGTGGTGCCGGCGCGCGCGGACGGGTTGTGGCAGCGGACCTGTTTCGAGCTGTTCCTGATGCGTCCGGGCGAAACGGGCTATTGCGAGTTCAACTTCTCCCCCTCGGGCGAGTGGGCGGCCTATCGGTTCGACGGCTATCGTAAAGGGATGGAGCCGCTGGCGGTGAAGCCGCCGCGCATCACCTCCACCGATCCGGCGCAGTTCGCGGCGGGGATGACCGCGCACCTTATCGCGCTGGGGATCGACGCCGAAACCGCGAAGATGATGGTGGGGCGGAATGCCAGCGGTGCTGAACGCGGGCCGTCGTCGCAATATGCGTTGACCGCGTGTCTTGACGATGCGGCTTTCGGTTGGGGGGGGCGCACTCTGGCTGCGATCACCGCCGTCATCGAGGAAGCCGACGGCACCAAATCCTATTGGGCGTTGGCGCATCCGTGCGAGAAGCCCGATTTTCATCATCCCGATGGCTTTGTCCTCGACCTGAACGCGCCGGTGTGAGCGGGCTGCGATGCCGGGCCGCGCGAAATAGATTCACTGCATAACTGTTATTGACATGAACAATTTCAGATGTGAGTAATATCGCACCGCCGATCGCCAAGAATCGTGCGTGACAGGGGAGTGTGATGATGGGCCGAGGGACTTCGCGCGCGCAGGGTCGCGTAGCATCCAGCATCGCCGCGATTGCGGCAGTTTTGAGCTTCACCGCAGCGGCTCCGGCACTCGCGCAGGATAGCGCGGAAGAAGCAACTCCGGCAGCGGAGGGCGAGATTCTGGTCACCGCGCGTCGCCGCGAGGAAAGCCTGCAGGATACGCCGGTCGCCATCTCCGCGTTCAGCGCCGAGACGCTGCAGGAACGGCAGATCACCCAGACGCAGGACCTTGAGCGGATCACGCCGAGCCTGCAGTTCAAGCCTGCCGGACAGCTGTCGGGCAACAGCGCGTCCTCAGTCGTGTTCATCCGCGGCGTGGGTCAGGTCGATCCGACCGCGGCGGTCGATCCGGGCGTCGGCGTCTATCTCGATGAAGTGTATCTGGGTCGCGCGGTCGGCGGGGCGATCGATTTCGGCGATATCGCCGGCGTCGAAGTGCTGCGCGGGCCACAGGGGACGTTGTTCGGTCGCAACACGATCGGCGGCGCTATCCTGGTCCGCACGCAGCAGCCCAAGCTGGGCGAATTCAGCGGCCGGGCGCGGGTGCGGGGCGGTAGCGAGAATTTGATCGAGGGCTTTGGCGTCGTCAACGTGCCGTTGGGTACGACTGCGGCGGCGCGCGTGTCGGGCGGCTTCCGCAAGCGCGATGGTTATGTGATCCGCGCGGTCGATGGGCTCGACCTGGGTAATGAGAACCGCTTCTCGCTCGCCGCGTCGCTGCTTTGGGAGCCGTCGAGCGATTTCGACCTGTTCCTGCGTGCCGACTACAGCAAGCAGGATGAGAATGGTGCGCCGTTCACCTTTGCCGGCATCAACGAGCAGGCGCCGGTCGCCGCGATCGCCAGCGTCGCGGCGGGCTGCCCCGGTGCGACGATCCCGTTCGCGCCGCTCGTTCCGGGCGATCCGCGCTTCGGTGCGCCGAACGTGCCGATGGTCAACGATATCCGCTGCGCCAACGATCTGCAGGATCGCGGGCCGTATGTGAATGGCGGCACCGCGCCGGTCGAGAGCAATTCGGAAGTGTGGGGCATCGGCGCGACTGCCAATATCCGGCTGACCGATGTCGCGTCGGTCAAGCTGATCACATCGTATCGCGAGACCGAATCGCGCGGCATTCGCGATGGCGACAACACGCCGTTGCTGCTGATCACCACCGATGTCGCCGCGCAATCGGCGCAGTTCAGCCAGGAGGTACAGCTTCAGCTCGACTTCGGATCATTGAACGCGATCGTCGGCGGCTATTATTTCAACGAAGTCACCGACGAGCGCGCGACCGTGCCGCTCGCCTTCCCGCCCTCGCCGCCGGTGATCGGATCACTGCTGGCGGGCGGGCCGGGGTCGCGCGACTTGCAGGTTTCGCGGCTCAAGACCGATTCGGTCGCGGTGTTCGGTGAGCTCGCTTGGAACATCACCGATGCGCTCGAGATCAGCGGCGGCCTGCGCTACACCAGCGACCGCAAGAATTATCGCGGGACGGTGCTGAACCTGTTCCCCGCAACTCTGCCCGATCCCAGCCCGCTGCCCACGCTGGCAACGTCACAGGGCGGGACGCTGTTTATCTTCAACCGTCCCTTCCAGCAGGATTTCTCGGCGCTGACGGGCTCTGCGAGCATCCAGTATCGCTGGAACGACGCGATCAGCACCTATGTGTCCTACGCCAAGAGCTTCAAGTCGGGCGGTTTCAATACCCGGTACAATGCCGCACCTGCGGGCAATCTGCCGGTGCCGTTCGCCGAGGAAAGCGTCACCAGCTACGAGATTGGCGCGAAGACCAATATCGGGCGGCTGCGCCTGAACCTCGCCGCGTTTCAGGCCGAGTATCAGGACATTCAGCTGATCTTCCGCCAGGGTGTCGTGCCGCTGCTGTTCAACGCGGGCGAGGCGCGGATTCGCGGGCTGGAGGCCGAGGCGAGCCTGCGTACGTCGTGGGGGCTGGTGTTCGACGCGGGGATCAGCCTGCTCGACGACCAGATCAAGAGCATCACCCCGGTGCCGGGCGCGACCGCGACGGTGACGCCGAACGACGACCTGCCGTTCACGCCGGACGTTCAGGCCAATTTCGGCATCGCCTATGCGATCCCGCTGGGCGGCGACATGACGCTGACGCCGCGTGTCGATGGCAGCTACCAGTCCAAGATCACCTTCATCACCGGCAGCATCCCGCTGATCGAGGAGGATGGCTATTTCGTCGGCAACGCGTCGCTCACGCTCAAGCTCGGCAACGGGATCGAGGTCAGCGGCGGCGTCAACAACCTGCTCGACGAGCGCTACCTGATCCAGGGTAACGCGAGCCTCGCGACGCTGGGCTATGCCGAGCGCATCTTCGCCCGGCCGCGCAGCTGGTATGTGCAGGTGGCGGCTTCGTTCTGAGGCCACAATTCCTCCCCTGAGCTTGTCTCAGGGGAGGGGGACCGCCGCCGCAGGCGGTGGTGGAGGGGCGGCCGCGCAGACGGCCGTGAACAGCTCGGCAAAATTCCGCCACTTGCAGTGGCGGCCCCTCCGTCAGCGCTTCGCGCTGCCACCTCCCCTGCGGGGCAGGGGAGGAATTGGTTCCTGCACCCCGACCAACCCCATCATCCCGATTGCGTTCCGCGCCAACTCCCGGCACCTGAAGCGCCATGAACTTCGGTATCGACCGGCTGCTTGCCGACCCCGCTTTGCTCAATCAACTCAAGGGCCGTCGCGTTGCGCTGCTCGCGCATCCGGCGTCGGTGACGGCGGACCTGACGCATAGCCTCGACGCGCTGGTTGCGGCGGGGCTCAGCGTGTCGGCGGTGTTCGGGCCGCAGCATGGCGTGCGCGGCGACCTGCAAGACAATATGATGGAATCGCCGGACTATACCGATCCCACTTACGGGATGCCGGTATTCAGCCTGTATGGCGAAGTGCGGCGGCCGACCGGCCAGTCGATGCACATTTTCGACGTCATCCTGATCGACCTGCAGGATCTGGGCTGCCGCATCTACACCTATGTCACGACGCTGCTGTATATGCTCGAAGCCGCCGCCGAGCATGGCAAGGAAGTGTGGGTGCTCGACCGACCCAATCCGGCGGGACGGCCGGTCGAGGGGCTGACCTTGCTGCCCGGCTGGGAGAGTTTCGTCGGCGCGGGGGCGATGCCGATGCGGCATGGCATGACATTGGGCGAGATGGGCGCGTGGTTCATCGACCAGTTCAAGCTCGACGTCCAGTATCGCGTGATCGCGATGGAGGGATGGGCGCCCGACGCTGCGCCGGGGTTCGGCTGGCCGCCGGAGCGGGTGTGGATCAATCCCAGCCCCAATGCTGCGAACGTCAACATGGCGCGCGCCTATGCCGGGACGGTGATGCTGGAGGGGACGACGCTGTCCGAGGGGCGCGGCACGACGCGCGCGCTGGAGCTGTTCGGGGCGCCGGATATCGACGGCAAGGCGGTGATTGCGGAGATGTGGCGGATCGCGCCGGACTGGACCGCAGGCTGCACATTGCGCGACTTCTGGTTCCAGCCGACCTTTCACAAGCATGTCGGGCAATTGTGCAGCGGCGTGTTCATCCATGCCGAGGGGGCGGGGTACGACCACGCCGCCTTCCGCCCGTGGCGGTTGCAGGCTTTGGGGTTCAAGGCGATCCGGGCGCTGTACCCGGATTATGATCTGTGGCGCGACTTCCCGTATGAATATGAGTTCGAGAAGCTGGCGATTGATGTGATCAATGGCGGGCCGGGGTTGCGGGCGTGGGTTGACGATGCTGCTGCTGCGCCGGGTGATCTGGATGCGCTTGCCGGGGCGGACGAGGCGGCGTGGGTGGAGCTGCGCGAGCGGTTTTTATTGTACTGACCGTGCTCCTGCGAAGGCAGGAGCCCAGGGCCACATGCACATCGCTCCGCCACTCTGGGCTCCTGCTTTCGCAGGAGCACGGAAGGTGCTTCCCCCGTCGAATCAATTCGCCTAACCGGACAAGATGCTGGCGGGGCTGATCTTTGCGACGGAGGATGCGGGGGACCGGGCGGGGGTGCTCGCCGCGACGCTGCCGTTCGGGGGGATGACCCTGCTTGAGTATCAGGCGCGGCTGCTGATTGGCGCTGGCGCGGGGCATATTCTGGTCGCCGTCAGCCGGGTCACGCCGGCGCTGCTCGGCGCGGTCAGCCGCGCGGCGAAGCGCGGGGTGCCGGTCGATATCGTACGCTCGGCAGCGGAAGCGGCGGCGCGGGTCCACCCGCTCGCGCATGTCGTGGTGGTCGCCGACGCGCTGGTCACCACCGACGATGTGATCGACCGCATGGCGGGCGAGGGCAAGGATGCGATTCTGGTGACGCAGGATCCCGCCGCGTCGCTGGAGCGGATCGACGCGCGCAATTGCTGGGCGGGTGTCGCGCACACTCCGGCGCGGCGGATCAAGGACATTGCCGACTTTCCGCCCGATTATGATTTCCAGTCCACCCTGTTGCGCGCGATCGTCCAGGCGGGGGCGGAGCAGGTGCCGCTGTCGGCGAGTGCGGTGCGCGCGGGCCATGGCGTCGAGCGCGAGGGCGCGGCGCTGGCCAGCCGCAGCAACGCGGTGCTGGCGGCGTTGACCGAGCGGAGGACGAGCTGGGCCGACCGCCATGTGTTCACCCGCGTCGCACGCTGGGTGCTGCCCAAGGTGGTCGAGAAGGGCATTCCCGCCTGGCTGTTGATGGCCGGTGGCGCACTGACCGGGGCGGGCGCGACCGCGCTGATCGCGTTCGGCTATGCCTGGGGGGCGGGTGTCGCAATCCCCGGCGTCGCGGCGCTGGCGACCGGGGCGGCGCTGTCGGCGCTGCGCGGTGAGGAAAAGCGCGCGCTGATGCAGGAGGCACTGATCGGTGCCATCGTCGGTGCGGTGGTCGGCGCGCTCGGGCTGATCGAGATGCGCCTCGACAAGACGCTCGACGGTGTGATCCTGGCGCTGGTGACGATCGCGGCGACGGCGATTGCCGAGCGCAGCCAGGCGGTGATCCGCCGCTGGTGGGGCAGCCCGGCAGCCTATCTGCTGCTCGTCACCCCCTTTGCGATTGCGGGCCGGGTGAGCTGGGGGCTGGCGGTGATTGCGATCTACGCATTCGCGACTCTGGCGGCAGCGGTTGAGAGCCGGCGCGAAAAGCCTTAGGGCTGCCTTAACCGCATTCCATTATCCCGGGGACCATGTCCGACCCGAATGTCGACATGAGTGACGGCACCACCAATCGGGGTGCCCGCACGTTGCTCGCGCATGTCGCGGGCGCGGACGGTGCCGCTTGGCAGGGGCTGGCGACAGCGATCGACGATTTCTTTCTCCCCGAATCGCACCGGCTGGACGAGCGGACGCGAGTCGGGCTGGGTCGGCTGCTGCGCGCTCTGGTGGACACGGTCGAGGGTGAGATTCGCGACCATGGCGTGCGCCAATTGCAGGTTCACGGCGAAACCGGGCTGGCCGATGCGCTGGCCGGGGCTGACGGGGTGTTCGCCGCGTTGTGCGACTCGGGGCTGCTCCGCGACTGCGACTTGATGGCGGAGCTGATCGCACAGGTGCGGCAGGAGCTGTTGGCGAGCAGTATGCCGGTGCAGGCGCATGACGATCCCGAACGCCCGAGCCTGATCAACCGCTTCGTTCAGCATCCCGACCGGGTGCTGGCGCAGGGTGCGATGGGTGTGCTGATTGCTGAGAGCCGCCGCCGCAGCCTGCCCGAAGCCGGGCCATTGCCGCAAACCGATCTGCCTGCCGAATTGCATCACAAGCTGGTGTGGTGGGTCGCCGCCGCATTGCGCGCGCGGGTGGCCGCCGCGACCGAGCTTGCGGCATCCGACGCTTCGGCGCTCGACCGCGTGCTCGCCGAAGCGGCGCAGCGCAGCCTGGCGGCGCATGACGAGGGTGACCGGGTTGAGGCGGCGGTGATGCGGCTGGCGGTTGCGATCGACGCGCAGCCGGATGAACTGCCCGAATTGCTCAACGAAGCGCTGGGCGACCGGCGCGTAACGCTGTTCGCAGGGTTGCTCGCCCATGCACTTGGGGTGGATTACACGGTTGCACGCAGCCTTGCGCTCGACGCGGGCAGCGGGCGGTTGTGGGTCGCGTTGCGGGCGCTCGATCTGGACCGGGAGGCGATTGCACGCCTCGGCCTCGCGCTGACCGAAGCCGATCCGCGCCGCGATATCGAGGCGTTCGCCGAAACGCTCGACACGATCATGGCTGTGGAGGTCGATGATGCGCGCGCGGCGCTGGCCGGGCTGCGGCTTCCGGCCGACTATCGCGCTGCGGTGCAGGCGCTGGGGCGCGCGGCATGAACGCGATGGACCCGCATGTGCCGGTGGCGATCGGTCGGGTCGGCCGCGACGGGCGGCTGCTCGATGCCGAGCCGCGCCTGTCCGACCTGAACGCACGCGCCGGGGGCAAGCAGGGCGAGCCGCTGGCGGTACCGCAGATTGCGTCAATCGCGCGACTGGCGCTGCGGCTGGGCATCGCAATTTCGCGCAACATCGTCGCGGCGGATGGCGAGGATGATATCGACCTGTGGGTCCGCGCCGAGCCGGATGCCGATGGCGTGCGGCTGGAGGTCAGTGGCTGGCGTCCGCGTGCCGCATGGCGGGCGGCGGAGGATGAGCGGCGCGAGGATGATTTCCTGCGCTCCGACGCCGATTGGGTGTGGGAATGCGATTCGGCGATGCGGCTGACGCACCTCTCGCTCGAGGCGGGCGCGCGCTATGGCTTCGACGCGGGCAAGATGTTGGGCCAGCCGCTGACCCTGTTGTTCGCGCTGGAGGCGGATGACGAGGGCGCGTTGCCGATCCTGACCGCAGCGGCGGAACAGGGGCGGTTCGACGGACAGGTCGCGGAGCTGCGCGGCACCGGTCGCCGCGTGCGGCTCTCGGCCAGCCCGCGCGTCGATGCGCAGCTGCGCTTTGCCGGCTTTACCGGCGCGGCGGAGATGATCGACGCGGACGCGGAGGCACCCTCACAGCCCCCGGCACCACCCGCAGTGTTTACCAGCGAATTCGGCCAGCGGCTCGACCGTGCGCTGCGCAAGCCATTGAGCCGCATCATCGCCAACGCCGACAGCATCAGCGCCCAGCTCGATGGCCCGCTGCGCGCCGACTATGCCGATTATGCCGGTGACATCGCCAATGCCGGGCGGCATTTGCTGTCGCTGGTCGACGATCTGGCGGACCTGACTGCGGTCGAGCGCGACGATTTCGAGGTCGAGGCCGAGCCGATCGACCTGGCCGATATCGCGCGCCGCGCCGCTGGTTTGCTCGCCGTGCGGGCGAGCGAGGCCGATGTGCAGATCGACAAGCCCAAGGCCGACGAGACCCTGCCCGCCACCGGCGAGTTCCGCCGCGTGCTGCAGATCATGGTCAACCTGATCGGCAATGCGGTGCGCTATTCGCCGCCGGGCGGGTCGGTGTGGGTGCGGCTGGAGCGTGAGGGCGCGCTCGGCTGCGTCATCGTCGCCGATCAGGGCAAGGGCATCGCGGCGGAGGATCACGCGCGCATCTTCGAGAAATTCGGGCGCGTCGATCCGACCGAGCCGGGCGGCAGCGGCCTTGGTCTTTACATCGCGCGGCGACTGGCGCGGGCGATGGGCGGTGATATCACCGTCGATAGCGCACCCGGCCAGGGCGCGCGCTTCGTCCTGACCCTTCCTGCCCGCGAGGGCTGACGACAGGCATCGCGTCGGCGTCGAGACTGACGTCCGTCGCCACCAACCCAATATGAACGGCCCGCCGGATTGCTCCTGCGGGCCTTTTTCATGCCGTCCTCAGGCCGGGCGCAGCTTCGGCACCCCCCAGCGTCGCATCGCGCGCTATCCCGTCGGCCATTGCGACAGGATCGTCGCGGCATCGAAATAATCGCGCCAATATGTGATCAGTCCGTCCTCAACCTCGAAGACGCCGCAGACGGGCAGTTCCACCCATTTGTCAGCCAAGCGGTGCCGGTCGAGGCGCTCAAGGATGACCACCGGGCCATTCTCCGCCGCGCGCACGATGCGAAACTCATTTTCCAATGTGGGCGCGAAGAACGGTTCCAGCACCGCCCGGATGCCGGCCGGGCCGTGCACGGTGCCGAGCGGCGGCGGGTTCGTATAGGCGCACGTATCGGACACGAGCGCGAGCGCAGTGTCATAGTCCAGCGGCTCCATCGCTTTCAGAAAAGCGTGTACCACGTCGAGCGGGGATTGCGGTGATGCGACCATCGGTCTTTCCTCCAGGCAGGTTCGTCACGCTTGTGGCGGCGCGTCGCTCTGCCCGCAATTACCAGAGGGGTTATCGTTTGGAGGCGCGCTCACGCCGCGGAACAGCGCCTCGGTTGCCGCGTCAGCCGGGAACAGCGTCTCGATCCGAAGTTCCTCGGCGGTGACATCCTGTGCGGTACCGAAGGTCGCAATAATCGCGAACATGGAGATCGTGCGACCACCGATAGCCAAGTCGAACGGCATCACCGGCAAAAGCGCGGCATCGGCGGCTGACCACAGGATATCGGGCTCCTGCAACTCGGCCAGATCGTCCAGCACTGCCCGCATGTTGGGATCATCCAGCGCCTCGGCCTCCTGCCGGGCGCGCTGCCAGACCAATGGGCCGACGGCGGACCAGTTGGTGACGTGGTTGCGAAGCCCCTGAGGATGAAAGAACAGCCGCATCAGATTGCGCTGCCCGCCGCCGACGCGCTGCCAGATGTCGTCCCCGAGCATGGTACCCAGCCGATCGAACGCGCGGTTGGACAGCACGATGTTCCATGCCCGGTCCAGCGCGAGCGCCGGGAACGGCTCATGCGCCGAAAGCATCATGGCGATCGCGCGCATGACCTGCGCCATCTGGGGATCGTCCAGCGGCCGCGCGCTGAACACAGGCGCAAAGCCGGCTGCGGCGAGCAACCGGTTGCGATCGCGCAAGGGTATGTCGAGCGTCTCGCTCAGCTGGAGCACCATTGTCCGGCTGGGATTGGCGCGCGCGGATTCCAGAAAGCTGACGTGGCGCTGGGAGACCCCGGCCGCAAGCGCCAGATCAAGTTGCGACATGCGGCGCTTGGTTCGCCAATCGCCCAAAAGTCGCGGAAACCCGTCTACTGCGCCCATACGCCAGTGTTGTCGCAACAACGCGCCGTTTCAATAACCTTTCAGGTAATTGATCGACGCGTACTGACCGTCCGGCAACGCTATCCCCTCCCCGGCCGGGCCGGAGAGGGGGAGAGGGCTCAGCGCTGGCTGACCGGCACGTAGTCGCGCTGGGTCGGGCCGGTATAGAGCTGGCGCGGGCGGCCGATCTTCTGGTCCGGATCGCTGATCATCTCGTTCCACTGCGCGACCCAGCCGACGGTGCGGGCGAGGGCGAAGAGGACGGTGAACATCGTAGTCGGGAAGCCGATCGCCGACAGGATCACGCCCGAGTAGAAATCGACGTTCGGGTACAGCTTCTTGTCGATGAAATAGGGGTCGCTGAGCGCGATCCGCTCCAGTTCGCGCGCGGTGTCGAGGACGGGATCGCTGATGCCGAGCTTGTCGAGCACCTCGGTCGCTGCCTTGCTGAGCACCTTCGCGCGCGGGTCGAAATTCTTGTACACGCGGTGGCCAAAGCCCATCAGGCGGAACGGATCGTCCTTGTTCTTGGCGCGCGCGATATATTCCGGGATGCGCTCGGGGCGACCGATCTCGCGCAGCATGTTGAGCGCCGCTTCGTTCGCGCCGCCATGCGCCGGACCCCACAGGCACGCGATGCCCGCCGCGATGCACGCGAACGGATTGGCACCCGACGAGCCAGCAAGGCGGACGGTCGAGGTTGACGCATTCTGTTCGTGATCGGCGTGGAGGATGAAGATCTTGTCCATCGCCGATTCGATGATCGGATCGACGACATACTCCTCCGCCGGAACGCCGAAGGTCATGCGCAGGAAGTTGCCGGTGTAGGACAGCGAATTGTCGGGATACAGGAACGGCTGACCCACGCTGTACTTGTACGCCATCGCCGCGATCGTCGGCATCTTGGCGATCAGCCGGTGGCTGGCGATCATCCGCTGGTGCGGATCGCTGATATCGGTCGAGTCGTGGTAGAAGGCCGAGAGCGCGCCGACCACGCCGCACATGATCGCCATCGGGTGCGCGTCGCGACGGAAGCCGCGATAGAAGGTCGCGAGCTGCTCGTGCAGCATCGTGTGACGGCTGATCGTGTAGCTGAACTTGTCCAGCTCGTCCTTGCTCGGCAGCTCATGGTTGAGCAGCAGATAGGCGACTTCCATGAAGCTCGACTGTTCGGCAAGCTGGTCGATCGGATAGCCGCGATGCAGCAGGATGCCCTGGTCGCCGTCGATATAGGTCAGGCCACTCTCGCACGACGCGGTCGAGGTGAAGCCGGGGTCATAGGTGAACATGCCCGTCTGGGCATAGAATTTGCGGATGTCGACGACCTCGGGGCCGACGCTACCCTGTCGCACGGGATATGCCTTGTCGCCCAGGTTGAGGGTGGTGTCGGTCATCGTCATTCCTTTCCTTCAGCCGTCCGTGTCAAGCGCCCGGGGAGGCCGTCATTTGATCCGCAATCCGACCGAGGCTCTCGTCGCGCCCCAGCAAGAAGAGCACGTCGTAAATCCCGGGCGAGGTGCGCCTTCCGGTCAGCGCCGCGCGGAGCGGCTGTGCCACTGCGCCCAGTTTGACGCCCGCCGACTCCGCAACCTCGCGTACCGCGGTTTCGAGTGTCTCCGTATTCCAGTCCGCGACTGCGTCAAGCGCGCTGTGCAGTTGCGAAAGAAGATCGCGTGCCGGACCTTCAAGCAGCGGTACCGCATCGGCGTCGATTTCGAGCGGGCGGGTGGCGAACAGGAAGGCCGCGCCATTGGCGATCTCGATCAGGCTCGACGCGCGCGGCTTGAGCGCAGTCATGCTGCGTTGCAGAAGATCGCGCTGTGCGGGTGTGGGGTCGAACGGCAGGAACGGCGCGGCAAGCTCGGCGAGCCGCGCATCGTCCGCCGCGCGGATATAATGGCCGTTGATGTTGTCGAGCTTCTTGAGATCAAAGCGCGACGGGCTCTTGCCCACGCCCTCCAGCCCGAACCACTCGATCGCCTGCTCGCGGCTGATGAACTCGTCGTCGCCATGGCCCCAGCCAAGGCGGAGGAGGTGGTTGAACAGCGCCTCGGGCAGCACGCCCAGCTCGTCGCGATAATTTTCGACACCCAGCGCGCCGTGACGCTTGGACAGCTTCGCCCCGTCCGCGCCGTGGATCAGCGGGATGTGCGCGTAAATCGGCTCGGGCCAGTTCATTGCGCGCAGAATGGTCAGCTGGCGGAAGGCGTTGTTGAGGTGATCGTCGCCGCGGATGACATGGGTCACGCCCATATCGTGATCGTCGACGACCACCGCGAGCATATAGGTCGGCGTGCCGTCCGAACGCAGCAGGACCATGTCGTCCAGCTCGGCATTCTGCACCGTCACCTCGCCCTGGACGCGGTCGCGGATCGTCGTCGCGCCCTCGCGCTCGGCGCGGATGCGCACGACATGGGGCTGGTCGAGTGGGCCGTCGGTCCGGTCGCGCCACGGGCTGCGGATGCGATAGGGCGTCTTGGCCGCCTGCGCCGCCTCGCGCTGTGCGGCGATTTCCTCCTGCGTCATCCAGCAGCGATAGGCGTGGCCGCTTTCGAGCATCGCGTGCGCGACTTGCGCATGGCGATCGGCGCGGGCGAACTGATAGACTTCCTCGCCATCCCAATCGAGGCCGAGCCAGCGCATTCCATCGAGGATCGCGGCGATCGCGGGCTGCGTCGAGCGGGCGCGGTCGGTATCCTCGATCCGCAGCAGGAACTTGCCGCCGTGATGACGGGCGAACAGCCAGTTGAACAATGCGGTGCGCGCGCCGCCGATGTGCAGAAAGCCGGTCGGCGAGGGCGCGAAGCGCGTGACGATGTTCGTGCCCAAGGGCTCAACTCCTGCGCTCAACCGCGCGATCTCCAGCGAATAAAGGGTGGCCGGGATGGCCGGGTGCGCCCCTAGCACGCGGTTTGCGATGCTTCAAACCGCAGTGGGTTGGAGGGTGTTGGGGCGGGTTGCGTGGGGGCGATTGGTGGCCCAAGCTTTGATCCCGATGGGGACCGACGCCGCGCGCACATGGGGACCGATGCGGGTACCGCACCTGGCATGGCCGGGTCCGGTCGGCGTGCGGATCGAACGCTGGCTGGAGGCCGAGCGCGGGCAGTTGTTCCTGTGGGTGCCGGTGATGATCGGCGCGGGGATTGCGGCGTGGTTTGCGCTGCCCGATGCCGCGCGTTGGAGCGCGGTAATCCTGGGCGGGCTCGCGGTTGCGGCGGCGGCGCTGGCGGTGGGACGCAGCGGGCGCGCGGCGCGGGCGCTGGCGTGGGCGGGGCTGCTGGTCGCGCTGGGCTGTGCGCTGGTGTGGTGGCGGGCCGAGCGGGTGGCGGCACCGGTGCTGGCGCGGCCGGCGGTGGTTCAGATTGTTGGCATCGTAGAGCGGATCGAGCCGCTGCCGGCGCGCGAGTTGGTGCGGCTGCGTATCGCGACGGATGCCGGAACTGGCTTGCCGGGGCTGGTGCGGATCAATCTGGCGGTCAAGGACATGCCCGATGGGCTGACGCCCGGCGCGCGGGTGCGGGTGCGCGCGCGGTTGATGCCGCCCGCGCCGCCTGCCGTGCCGGGGGCTTATGATTTCGAGCGAGTTGCGTGGTTCGACGGGCTGGGTGCGACGGGGCGGGGGTTTGCGCCGGTCGAGGTGCTGGCGCCGGGGCGGCCCGATAGCGGGTTGCGCGCGCGGCTGACCGCGCATGTCCAGTCGCGGGTCGAGGGGAGCGCGGGCGGGATCGCGGCGGCTTTGGTGACCGGCGACCGTGGCGCGATCAGCGAGGAGGATGCCGAGGCGCTGCGGCGGTCGGGCCTCGCGCATCTGTTGTCGGTCAGCGGGTTGCATGTGACGGCGGTGGTCGGCGCGACGATGCTGCTTGTTCTGCGGCTGCTGGCGCTCAGTCCGACGTTGGCGCTGCGCTGGCCGTTGCCGGTGATCGCGGCGGGCGTCGCGGGGGTGACGGCGGTGGGGTACACATTGCTGACCGGGGCGGAGGTGCCGACGGTGCGGTCGTGCATCGCGGCGCTGATGGTGCTGGCGGCGATGATGCTGGGGCGACAGGCGATCACGCTGCGGCTGGTCGCATTCGGTGCGCTGGTCGTGCTGCTGCTGTGGCCCGAGGCACTGGTCGGGCCGAGTTTCCAGATGAGCTTTGCCGCGGTCACCGCGATCGTCGCGCTGTACGAGAACCAGCGCGTGCGTGGCTGGTTCGAGCGGCGTGAGGAGGGGTGGGGACGGCGGCTGGCGCGGGGTGTCGCGTCGTTGCTGCTGACCGGTCTGGTGGTCGAGATCGCGCTGACGCCGATTGCGCTCTATCACTTCCACAAATCCGGGATTTACGGGTCGCTGGCCAATATCGTGGCGATTCCGCTGACCACTTTTGTGGTGATGCCGTTCGAGGCGGCGGGGCTGGCGTTCGATGCGGTGGGACTGGGCGCGCCCTTCTGGTGGGTGGCGGAGCAGGGGCTGCATCTGTTGCTGTGGATCGCACATACCGCCGCGAAAGCGCCCGGCGCGCTGGCGATGCTCCCCGCGATGCCGGGCGGCGCTTATGCGCTGATGGTGGTCGGCGGCGTGTGGATCGCTTTGTGGCGGACGCGGATGCGGTTGGCCGGACTGGTGCCGGTGGTGGCGGGGGCGATCTGGGCGCTGGCGACGCCGATGCCGGACCTGCTGGTCACCGGCGACGGGCGGCATCTGGCGCTGCGGATGCCGGGGGGCGAACTGGCGCTGTTGCGTGACCGGGCCGGGGATTATGTCCGCGACACGCTGGCCGAGAATGGCGGGGTCGATGCCGAACTGCCCGCGCTGGCCGAGCAGCGTGATGCGCGGTGCAGCGCGGATTTGTGCATGGTGACAGTGATGCGTGGCGGGCGGGAGTGGCGGATCGCGGCGACGCGCAGCGGCTATCGCGTGCCGTGGCGCGAGATGGTCGCGTTCTGCGCCTCGGCGGACATCATCGTCGCGGATCGCTGGTTGCCGCGCGGCTGCGTGCCGAAATGGCTGAAGCTGGATCGTCGGATGTTGGAGGAGACCGGCGGGGTCGCGATCACGTTCGGCGAGCGACCAACGGTGGTGACGGTGCGCCGCGCGGGGGCGCGGCATCCGTGGCTTGAGGCGGAGACGGTGATGCCGGGGCGGTAAGGCTGAAGATTGAGGCAATCTAGCGGAACGGGTCTTTCTTTAATTGGTCGCGAGCGGCGGTGACACACTCCATAAGCTTGTCCACTGCCTCGGCTGTCATATCTAGGCCATAAGGACCGAGCGGCCGTTCATCTGCCATCACAGACACAGTTTTGGCATTGCGCAGTGTCTCGAAGAACTCAACCGTCGTAACATCATTTATTGATAGCATAAAACTCGGGGTCATTCTCGATTGAGCATACACGCTCGCTGCGCCGGAAAATTTTGAACTCGAGCTATCAAAATGAAAATCAACAGGTATCGAGCTTCCATGCTTTCTTGTCAGGGAACGCCAGTTATCACTGTTCATCGAGATCATACTGCTCCTGCGCATTGGAAAATACGTCAGGCTGAGTGTGACTCGATTCTGTGGCGTGTTTCCTTCAACATCGTAGAGCATGTTGCAGTAATCAAATGACGCGTAAACTAGCCACTTTCCAACTTTCTGCGTCTTGAACGAGAAATCAGCCTGCACAGCTTCGGCCGCAGGAGTTAGCAGCGCACAAACGATAAGCGATGTCAGGACCGTTCTCACGCGAGTTCGCCTTATCCGAGTGCTCTTGAAGTCACGGGTGGAAATCGGCCGTCAAACTAATCGCGTCCGAAGATTGTGAGGCGATGTGTTTCGGCAACGATCACGCCCCGCCCGGAAACCGCTCGAACTCCGGCAGCCCATGCGCATCCTTCATCCAGCCGATGCGGTCGGCGGTCTGGATGTGGGCGGCGGCGGGGAGGGAGTCGGGGTTGTCGAGGGTTGCGGCCTGGACGTCGACAAGGCCGGGCAGCATTTCGGCATTGCGGTAGAACAGGCCGGTGCCGCAGGTTTCGCAGAACCAGCGGCGGCCGGTTTCGGACGAGGCATATTCGCGCGGGATTCCCTGCGTCACCGTCAGCGCGTCCTCAGGATACATTGCCCAGCCGACCATCGGTGCGCCGGCGCAGCGGCGGCAGTCGGTGCAGTGGCACAGCGCCTGCCCGCCATGCATGGGCTCGCCGTCGATTTCGTAGCGCACCGCGCCGCAATGGCATCCGCCGGTCAGGGTCATGCTGGCTCTCCCTCAGTTCCGGGCAAGGCTTGGCTTGGCGTGTTCGCCCTTGCCTCACCGCCCCACCCCAACCCCTCCCCTGAAGAGGAGGGGCTTTTAGTGTGTCAGTAGCGCCGCAGCAGGCCGGCTAGCTTGCCCTGCACGCGGACCTGATCGGGGCGGTAGCGCTGGGGGTCGTAGCTGCGGTTGGCCGGGTCGAGGCGCACCATGCTGCCCTCGTTCCGGAAATATTTCAGCGTCGCTTCCATCTCGTCGATCAGCGCGACCACGATCTCGCCGTCGCGCGCCGTTTCCTGGCGGCGGATCAGCGCATAGTCGCCGTCGAAAATCCCGGCCTCGACCATCGAATCCCCGGCAACTTCCAGCGCATAATGGTCGCCCGAGCCGAGCAGGGCGGCGGGGACGGGGAGCATCGTCGATCCCTCCAGCGCCTCGATCGGAACGCCCGCCGCGATGCGGCCGTGGAGCGGGATTTCGATCACGTCGTTCGCCGGTTGCGGCGCGGAACGCGGCATTGCGACCACGGTCGACTTCGGCGCGGCCTTCTTGGTCTCCCCACGCTCGGGCATCTTGACCACTTCGAGCGCGCGCGCGCGATTGGGCAGGCGACGCAGGAAACCGCGCTCTTCCAGTGCCGATATCAGGCGGTGGACGCCCGACTTCGACTTGAGATCGAGCGCGTCCTTCATCTCCTCGAACGAGGGCGAAACCCCGGTCTCGGCCAGACGGTCGGCGATGAAGCAGATCAGCTCATGCTGCTTCTTGGTAAGCATCGGACGTCCCCTATCCAGAACAGACGTGGAACGTTTACGCCTTGTTCCACGCGTCGTCAAGCGGAACAAATCAGGTGATGTCGAGGATTTCCACCGAGTCGCCCGGTGCGGCCGCCGGAACATGTGGAGGACGCACGATCAGGCAGTCGCAAGCGGCCAAAATGCGCAGCATCGAGCTGTCCTGACGGTCGGCGGGAACGACGCGGCCGTCGCGATGGACGGCGCGGAGATGGTCGGCGCGCGGGCCATTGGCGGGCAGCGCTGCGCCGAGCAGGGCGGTGCGGCGGCGGGGGAGCGGATCGGCGGCGCCGGAGAGATACGCGACCATCGGCAGGACGAAGAGCAAGGCGGTGACATACGCCGACACCGGATTGCCGGGCAGGCCGAGCACGACGGTGTCGCGCATCCGCCCGGCCATCAGCGGCTTACCCGGGCGCATCGCGATCCGCCAGAAATCGATGTCGGTGCCAGCAGCCTCCAGTGCCGGGCGGACGAGGTCATGGTCGCCGACCGATGCGCCGCCGGTGGTGACGAGCAGATCGGCATCGACTGCTGCGAAGGCGGCGGTGAGCGCGTCGATCCGGTCGGGGAGGATGCCTAGGTCGATCAGATCGACTGGCAGCGCGGCGAGCATCGCGGCCAGCATCGCGCCGTTGCTCTCGGGAAGCTCGCCGGGGCCAATCGGCTCCCCCGCCGCGCGCAGCTCGTCGCCGGTGGCGGCGATGGCGACGCGGATGCGTCGGCGGACGGGGAGGGTGGCATGGCCCGCGATGGCGGCGAGTGCGATCCGTGCGGGGGTCAGGCGCGCGCCGGGCTCGATCAGCGTCTCGCCGTCGGTGAAGTCGAGCCCGGCCACGCGGACATGCGCGCCACGGGCGGGCGGACCTTCGCCATTGAGCGACAGGGTGTCCCCCTGACGCGCCGCCTCTTCCTGCACCAGGATCGTGTCCGCACCATCGGGCAGCGCCGCGCCGGTGAAGATCCGCACCGCTTCCCCTGCGCCAACCGCGCCCGCGAATGGCCGTCCCGCCGCGCTCTCGCCGATCACGCGCCACGGGCCGGGCAGGTCGGCGAAGCGGATCGCATAGCCGTCCATCGCCGACAGCGGCAATTCGGGCTGGGTGCGCAGCGCGACGACCGGCGCGGCGGCCCAGCGCCCGGCGGCGTCGCGCAGCGGCACATGCTCGACCGCCACGGGGTCGGCCAATGCGAACAGGCGTTCTTGCGCTTCAGCTAAAGAGATCATCTCGGCCATGGCCCCGATTAGCCGGGGTGCGACCTGTGGTCGAGCAATCAACGCGGGCGCGCCGCCTCGCTCAGTCGGGCCATTTCATGCGGGCGCAGCGGCAGGCGGAATTCGGCGACGTGGCGCGCGCCATGGCATTCGATCACCCGGATCGGCCAGCCGCCGATCTGTGGCAGCGACAACCACAGGCCGCACAGCGGCGCGAATTCGGTATCGCTCTCGAACTCGACCAGCGCGCTGCTGAGCGAGGTGATCTGGGCGTTCCACCAGCTGCTGCCCGACCGGACATGGGTGGCCGCGTCGAGCTTGATCGCATTCTTGACCGCGCCCAGCGGCGACACGCTGCCCGCCATCGGCTCCTGCACGACTGCCGGGCGGCGATTGGCGACCTGACGCAGCCACGGCATCAGGATCTGCCAGCCAATTTCCTCGGCAAAGGCGATCCCCGCCTGGCCATGTTCGGTCCAGCGGATTTCGCCCGCGATCGGCCGCAGCCCGTCGAGCGTAATTTCCACCACCTCACCGACCCGGAGCGGCGCGCGAATCTCGATGCCGAGGCCAGCGGGGGAGAGGTTGCGGGTCCAGGCGAAATCGACCTGATCGCCATGGCGGATGCACAACCGCTGGCGCAGCTCGATGCGCGGCATCTGCCGGCGTTCGGCGGGCAAGGCGGCGAGGCAGCGGGCGAGTGCTGCCACCACGTCCAGCGGCGCGTCGAAGCGGAAGGCGAGCGAGTCGGGATCGTCACCGACGACCGATCCCGCGGCGCTGACGCCGAAGGGCAATTCCATCGTGGCGCGCTCGCCATGGGTGATCGGGCCGGTGACGGTGAGCGTCGCGCCGGCGGCGGTGATGCGGTGGACGAAACAGTCGCGCGTGCCGTCCGCGCCGACCAGCTGGCCATGCGCGGCATTCTCCCCGTTACCCGGCTGAACGGGGTCGAGCCCGCCCGATAATGAAAATATGGCTGACCGCCCCGAACCCGACATAACGCCCCACAACTGAACCGAAAAACCATGCGGGCAGCGGGATCAAGATTGGGTGAGCGAGCGCGGTAAGGGGCGGGTTAACCGTGATCGACGTGTCGGCATTTTTGTCCTCCCCCGCCAGGGGGAGGTGGCACGCGCAGCGTGACGGAGGGGGAGGAAGGGTGTCCGCCAGAGCGGAGAGGACGAAGCCGTCCTCCCCCTCCGTCGCCTTCGGCGCCACCTCCCCCTGGCGGGGGAGGATTAGTTTATGTTTCTTGCCAGTTACCGGACTTGCCGCCGCGCTTTTCGATCAGCCGCACCGCACCGATCTCCATCGTCCGGTCGAGCGCCTTGGCCATGTCGTAGACGGTGAGCAGCGCGACGGTGACGGCGGTCAGCGCCTCCATCTCCACCCCGGTGCGCCCGGTCAGGCCGACGGTGGCGGACGCGGTGACGCCGCTGTCGTCGGGGGTGAGGTCGAGCGTGACCTTGCTGAGTGCAAGGGGATGGCACAGCGGGATCAGGTCGCTGGTTTTCTTCGCCGCCATGATCCCGGCGACGCGCGCGACGGCGAGGACGTCGCCCTTCTTGACCAGCCCGTCGCGGATCGCAGTCGCGGCTTCGGCGGACATGGTGATGCGGCCGGTGGCGGTGGCGGTGCGCTGCGTCTCGGCCTTCCCGCCGACATCGACCATGCGCGCCGCGCCGGTTTCGTCGAGATGGGTCAAGTTCCCCTCCCGCAAGCGGGAGGGGTTAGGGGAGGGCGTGTCTTCAGATGGGGGCATCCCGGTGACATGCCCTCCCCCGACCCCTCCCGCAAGCGGGAGGGGAGAAGAAGTGCCCGCTGCTACACGTGGGAGGGAGGTTAGCCGATCATCGCCCGCGTTGCCGCCTCCACATCGTCCTGCCGCATCAGCGACTCGCCGATCAGGAAGCAGCGCACGCCCCGTTCGGCCATCGCGTCGAGGTCGGCGCGGCTGGTCAGCCCGCTTTCGGCGACGAAGGTGCAGCCTTCGGGGGCACGGCCGACCAGTTCATAGGTGCGGTCGAACGAGACGGTGAAATCCTTGAGGTTGCGGTTGTTGACCCCGATCAGGCGCGACCTGAGCGCCAGCGCGCGGTCGAGTTCCTCGGCGTCATGCACCTCGACCAGCACATCCATGCCGAGGCCGATTGCCGCATCCTCGATCTCCGCCATCTGCGCGTCTTCCAGCGCGGCGACAATGATCAGGATCGCGTCGGCACCGATGCTGCGCGCCTCCAGCACCTGCCACGGGTCGATCATGAAATCCTTGCGGATCACCGGCAGCGGACAGGCGGCGCGCGCGGCGATCAGATAGTCCTCATGTCCCTCGAAAAACGGCGCGTCGGTCAGCACCGACAGGCACGCCGCGCCGCCGGCGGCATAGGCGCGGGCGTGGGCGGGGGGATCGAACTCGGCGCGGATCAGCCCCTTGGAGGGCGACGCCTTCTTGATCTCCGCGATCAGGCCGTATCCGCTCGCCGCCTTGGCATCCAAAGCAGCGCGGAAGCCGCGCGGCGGGGTTTGCGCCAGCGCCAGTGCCTGCAGATCGGCGAGCGAGGTCGCCGCCTTGCGCTGCGCCACTTCGCCGCGCTTCACCGCGATGATTTCGTCCAACATGGTCATGCGGCGGCGATCCAGCAGTCGAGCAGCGCCTTGGCAAGCCCCTTGTCGATGGTTTCCGCCGCTTCCTCCGCGCCTTCGCGCAGATCGATCGCTTCACCCGCGACGACCAACGCTGCGGCGGCGTTGAGCAGCACTGCGTCGCGATAGGCCCCGCGCTCGCCATCGAGCAGGCGGCGGAGCGCTGCGGCATTCTCCTGCGCATCGCCGCCACGCAGTGCGCTCAGCGGGTGCGCGGACAGGCCGGCATCGGCAGGGGTGACGCGCGCGGGCAGGCTGACATCGCCGATGCTGACCACCAGCGACCCGCCCTCGGGGGACAATTCGTCCAGCCCCTCTTCACCCGCGACGATCGCCGCGCCCTTGACGCCCAGCTGCGCCAGCGCCTCGGCATAGATCGGCGCATAATCGGGGCGAGCGATGCCGATCAGCTGGCGCTGCACCCCCGCCGGATTGGCCAGCGGCCCCATCAGGTTGAAGATCGTCCGCCGCCCGATGCGCTTGCGGATCGGTGCGATCCGACCGAGCGAGGGGTGGTATTTTGCCGCGAACAGGAACGCGATGCCCAGGTCGTTCAAATGCGCTTCGGCATTGGCGGTCGCGCGGTCGAGGTCGAGGCCGAGCGCCTCCAGCGTGTCCGCCGCGCCCGACTTGGACGATGCCGCGCGATTGCCATGCTTGGCGACCGGCACCCCCGCCGCTGCAACGACGATCGCGACTGCAGTCGATACGTTGAGCGTATGCTGCCCGTCGCCGCCGGTGCCGCACACGTCGATCGCATTGGCGGGCGCGCTGACCGGAATCACCCGCGCGCGCATCGCCCGCGCCGCTTCGGCAATCTCGATGCTGGTCTCGCCGCGATCGGACAAGGCGATCAGGAACGCCTCGATCTCATCTTCGGCGGCGCGCCCGTCGAGGATATCGGCGAACGCCTGCGCCGCGCTCTCGCGTGCGAGTGGACTGGCGGGGTCGGGGAGCAGGCTGAAGTTGGACACGCCGCCTCTATTTCGATGCAGGGGCGGCGAGTCGAGCAAATCCTGTTATGGAGGCAGAAAGTTCAACAGGAGAGACCGTCATGGACCTGCGTTCGACCGAACCGGTGAGCTTTCTCTATGCCAGTGACCGCGACCGCGCGCTGGGCTTTTATCGCGACACGCTGGGGCTGACGTTGCGCAGTTCCGACGGTTTTGGCGATTTTCTCGCGATGGATCATGCGGTGATCCGGCTGACGGTGATGCCGGATTACAAGGCGGGCGCGCATCCGGTGTTCGGGTGGAACGTCGGAGACATCCGCGCGACCGTTAAGGCGCTGCGCGAGCGGGGGGTGGTCTTCACCATCTATGACGGCATGGGGCAGGATGCGGACGGCATCTGGGCGTCGCCTGATGGTGCGACGAAGGTGGCGTGGTTTGCCGATCCGGACGGCAATGTGTTGAGCCTGTCAGAGGCTTAGCCCGCTGGAGTCGGTGCCGTCCGACACGCGCGGTCCTTTACTTCCAGCCGCACGATATGAAGCCCGCCGGTGAAGCGATCGGGGACGAACGATACGCGGACGCGGCTGTCAGCATGGACCGGGCCGCCCCCGCGCTCGATGTGGTGGAAGGCGGAACCCATATCGCCGCTGCTATATTCGAACCGGCGACCTGCGACCGACCAGCGTTCGTTGCTGTTGGTACCGCGCGTGCTGCTTGCCTCCTCGGGCGTGAAATCGTCGAGGCAGCCCTCAACTATTTGCACCGGTCCGGATCGGGCTGCGGCCTGCAAGGCACGCTCCCGCGCCGTCTGGTGAAAGCCGCCAAACAGAAACACCGCTGCCCAGACCGACGCGAAGAGGGCGAAGAACCAGATTGTCTTGCGGCTGTCCAGTTTTGGTCCGCCGCCAAAGCGACCACGCTGCCACAGGATCAATGCGACGGCGATCGCAAAGGCAGCCAGTCCGATCGCAAACACGAGTGCGATGCCCGGCCATGGGCTGGGCGCCTGGGCCAAGTCGAAAACCAGTCTGTATGGTTGCTCGGCCATGCGATTCGCCCCGGTAACGATCGCCCATCGTGGCGCGTTCGGAGCATGGTCGGCAAGCGACGATATCGGTTAGAAATTGAGTGGTCAGCGCCGGTACGGACTATCGAGACCCTGGACCCAGCCGGCGGTCGCACCCCGGTCGATCACTTGGGCGGGTCGCGGTTTGGGCGGAGCGATGATCGCCTTGGATCGCGCGGCGTCCGGGTCGATCGTCTCGGCAAAGCGCAACCCGGCCAGATCGTCCCTGACCCAGATCACCGTCGCACCGACGGCTTTCAGCACGCCGACCGAAACCAGCACCGTCGCACCGGGCCGCAGCGCGCCCGCGCGGTCAATCCGCGCGCCCGACGCCGACAGATCCTTGACGCGATGCTTGCTCGGCACGCCGCCGCCAAAGCCGCAAATCTCCGCACCCAGCAACACCTGCTGGCGCGGCATACGGGGGGTCAAAGAGTTACGGATGGCAGGCTCGCCCATAATGTCCCTTTGGGCTCTGCCCGAACGGGGCAGGGCCGGAGATTCGACATGTCCATTTCTGCTAATGCAAATGGGTTAAGCCGACGTTGACCGCAGTCCCCGAATTAAACCGGCGCCTTCGCCGCAATACCCGCAATCTTCAGGAAATTCGCCAGCATCGCATGGCCATGCTCGGTCGCGATGCTTTCCGGGTGGAACTGGACCGAGTGGATCGGCAGGTCGCGGTGGCGGAATGCCATGACGCTGCCGTCCTGCGCAGTGGCGTTGACGATGAGTGCATCGGGAATGTCGGTGACGATCAGCGAGTGGTAGCGGGTGGCGGTGAAGGGGCTGGGCAATCCGGCGAACAGCCCGGTGCCGTCATGGCTGACCGGCGATGTCTTGCCGTGCATCAGCCCGCCGCGCACCACCTTGCCCCCGAAATGCTGGCCGATCGACTGGTGGCCAAGGCACACGCCGAGCAATGGCTTGCCCGCATCGGCGCAGGCGGCGACGAGGTCGAGGCTGATCCCCGCTTCGTTCGGGGTGCAGGGACCAGGGGAGAGCAGGAACGCCTGCGCATTACTGGCAATCGCCTCCTGCGCGGTCAGCGCGTCGTTGCGCACCACCTTCACCTCCGCGCCCAGCTCCATCAGATAATGGACCAGGTTCCAGGTGAAGCTGTCGTAATTGTCGATGACGAGGATCATGGATTCGCCGCTAGTGCGTTCCGCATCGAAATGCCATAACATACCCGAAACTCGAAAAATGGATGAGGAGCGGATATGCGGCTGGACGAGGCACGGATCGCGCCGACGCGCGACGAGGAATGGGACGACGAGCAGCGCCGCGTGCTGGCATCGCATATCGAGCGCGGACCGGTGCTCAACATCTTCCGCACGATGGCGGTCAAGCCCAAGGCGCTGGAGCGGTTCCTCGCCTGGGGCAGCTATATCCTCAGCCGATCGAACAGCCTCCCGCCGCGCGAGCGCGAACTGGCGATCCTGCGCACCGGCTGGAACTGCCGCTCGGGCTATGAATGGACGCAGCATGTGCCGATCGGGAGTCGCGCCGGGCTGTCGGACGCTGAGATTGAGGGGATCAAGCATGGCGCGGACGCGGGCGGCTGGGCGCAAGGGGATGTGGCGATCCTCAACGCGGTCGACGATCTGACCCGCGATTTCCATATATCCGACGCCAGCTGGGCGGCGCTGTCGGCGCATTTCAGCCGCGAGCAGTGCATGGACTTGGTCTATACGGTCGGCCAATACACCCAGGTGTCGATGGCGCTGAACAGCTTCGGGGTGCAGCTCGACCCCGGCCAGACGCTCGACCCGGAGTTTCCGCGATGAGGCTGGCGGGCAAGGTCGCCCTGGTTGCGGGTGCCGGTCAGACGCCGGGCGAGACGATGGGCAATGGTCGCGCAATCGCCGAACGCTTTGCGGTCGAGGGCGCGCTGGTGGTGTGCATGGACCGGATGCGCGACCGGGCCGAGGCAACGGTCGCGGCGATCGGCGACGCGGCGGTCGCGATTGCCGGGGATGTGACCCGGGCGGCGGATTGCGCGGCGGCGGTGACGGTGGCGGTCGAGCGGTTCGGGCGGATCGACATTCTGGTCAACAATGTCGGGATCGGCGGTGGCGACGGCCCCGCCCATGCGCTGGAGGAACGCGCATTCGACCGCATCATGGAGGTGAACCTCAAGGGCGCGTGGCTGATGACGCGCGCGGCGCTGGTCCCGATGCGGGCCGCGCGCAGCGGGGCGATCGTCAACATCTCCTCGCTCGCCAGCCTCGCCGGCGGATTCCAGATGGCATATGAAGTTTCGAAGGCGGCGATGAACCGGATGACGCTGTCGGTCGCCAATGCCAATGCCGCGCGGGGCATTCGCTGCAACGCGATCCTGCCGGGCTTTCTCGACACGCCGATGGCAGTCGCCGGGATCGCCGGGGCGAGCGGGCGCAGCATCGAGGAGGTGCGCGCCGAGCGCAATGCGCGCGTGCCGCTGGGCGGGCAGATGGGCGATGCGTCGGACACCGCCAATGCCGCCCTGTTCCTGGCGTCGGACGAGGCCCGCTTCATCACCGGCGTGCTGCTGCCGGTGGATGGCGGCATGGCGACACGGGTGGGTTAGTAACCCGCGTCGAGATCGACGACGTTCGTCATCGGCTCGCCGGCCATGAAGGCCCGGGCATTGTCCAGGAACAGGGCGGCCGCGCGCATGAACATCTTCGTCTGCGAGCGGCCCGACAGATGCATCGAGTGGATCGCGTTGGGTGCGGTCCATAGCGGGTGATCCTCCGCCAGAGGCTCGGGCGTGACCACGTCGAGGAACGCGCCGCCGATCCGCCGCTTGTGCAGCGCCGCGATCAGCGCGTCCTGATCGACCATATCGCCGCGCGCGATGTTGATCAGCCATGCGCCGGGCTTCATTGCCGCCAGCTCGTCCGCGTCGATCATCGCCGCCGTCGCATCGGTCGAGGGGGCGGCGAGGACGATCCAGTCATACTCGTCGATGCGTGCACGCCACTGGTCGGGGGTCAGCGTGCCGTCGCGGCCGGAGCGGGTGACGCCGGTCACCGTAACCCCGAACGCGGCCAGCCGCTCCCCGATCATCCGCCCGATCGTGCCGTATCCGATCACCAGCGCGCGGGTTTCGAACAGCTCGACCTTGCCCGGCGCATCGGTCGGCCATTCGCGGCGGTCGGCGATCCGCACCACTTCGTCAAAGCGCTTGGCGGCGGCGAGGATGCCGAGCACCGCATATTCGGCGACCGCGATGGCGTTGATGCCGACGCCATTGGTCAGGATCGTGCCGCGCGCTTTGAGCAAGTCCGTGTCGAATGCGTCGATCCCGGCATAGATGGTCGACAGCCATTTGAGCCGCTCGCCCGCCGCGGCAATCTCCCCGGTCCAGCCCGGCCGGTTCATGTCGACCCAGCCGATATCGGCGTCGCCGATCATCGCCAGCGCGTCCTCGCGGCTGGTGAACCAATGCGCGTCGATCCCGGCGGGCAGGCCGGGTTCGATCAGCGGGCGGGCGAGCGCGGGCAGCACGGCTTTCATGTACGCAGGATGCCGGGATCGGTGCGCGCGGGCAATCGCACACGCAAAAATGGTTTGCGACAAATTGTTACTCTTTTTGGCTGGCGCACGCCGCCGGAAAGGAGAATGTTTCCGCCGGGCGATGCGCGGCGGGAGGCCATGCACACCCGGGGTGGGACCGATGGACAAACTGGAATCGCCGCCGATCGCGGTGGACGACTCAACCGTGCTGCCGCGACCGGCCGCGGGCGAAGCTGCACGCGCGGGGGGCAGCGTCGCTGCCATATCGGTCAGCGGACTCGCATTGGCGCTCGCGGCGTGTGACTCCGGAGGCAGCGGGGGCGGCGGGGTCGTCTCGACCCCCGGCCCGACGCCTTCGCCCAGCCCCACCCCAGCGCCGATCGGCGCGGCGCAGGCCAGCCGTTTCCTGTCCCAGGCAACAATGGGCGCGACCGCCGCCGACATCGCCGATGTCCAGGCGCGCGGCTTTGACGGCTGGATCACCGCCGAGTTCGCCAAGCCGCGCCCGACCAGCCTGTGGGACTGGCTGGTGAGCAAGGGCTATAACGCCAGCACCAACGTCAATAACGAAAGCGGCTTCGACAATGCGATGTGGAGCCAGCTGATCGGATCGGGCGATCAATTGCGCCAGCGCGTCGGCATGGCGCTGCTCGAAATGCTGGTGGTCGGCATTGGCGGGGTGAACCTGTCCTGGCGGCAATTCGCGATGGCCGCCTATGTCGATGTGCTGATGGACAATGCGTTCGGCAATTTCCGCACGCTGATCGAGCGCGTGACCTACAACCCGGCGATGGGGTCGTTCCTGACCTATCTCGGCAATCGCAGGGCGAATGCGAGCACCGGATCGGTCCCGGACGAGAATTACGCGCGCGAGCTGATGCAGCTGTTCACCATCGGCCTGGTGCGGCTGAATATGGACGGGAGCGCCGTGACATCGGGCGGGCAGCCGGTCGAAACCTATACCCCCGCCGACGTGTCGGGGCTGGCGCGAGTGTTCACGGGACTCGTGCTCGACGGGTCCGACAACAGCACGCCCGACCGCTATCGCCGCGCGATGATCTTCAACGCCGGCCAGCATGAGACTGGCGCATCGACCTTCCTTGGTGCCACCGTCGCTGCCGGTGCCTCGGGCGCGGATGCGGTCCGCCAGGCGCTCGACACCATCTTCGCGCATCCCAATGTGCCGCCCTTTGTCTCGAAACAGCTGATCCAGCGGCTGGTCACCAGCAACCCGTCGGCGGCCTATGTCGGGCGGGTCGCGGCGAAGTTCGCCGATAATGGCGCGGGCGTGCGCGGTGACATGCAGGCGGTGATCCGCGCGATCCTGATGGACAGCGAGGCACGAACCGAACCGACCGCGACCAGCGCGGGCAAGCTGCGCGAACCGGTCATGCGCCTGACCGGCTGGGCGCGCGCGTTCGGGGCGACCTCGAACTCGGGTAACTGGACGACGGGCGACACGAGCAGCGCCACCAACCGGCTGGCGCAGACGATGGGGCGCAGCCCGTCGGTGTTCAACTTCTTCCGCCCCGGCTACACCCCGCCCAACACGCCGATCGCAAGCGCGGGCCTCGTCGCGCCGGAATTGCAGATCACCAATGAAATCAGCGTCGTCGGCTATGTGAATTACATGCAGGCGGTGGTGAACAACACGACCGATCTGCGCACCGATTACGGGTCGATCAGCGGCATTTCCGGGGACAGCGCGGCATTGGTCGATCGCATCAATCTGTGGCTCGCGGCTGGGCAGCTTTCCAGCGCCACGGTGACCGCAATCCGCACCGCAGTGGACAGCTCGACCAACACCAACAACCGCATCGCGATCGCCGTCCTGCTGACGATGGCGTCGCCCGAATTTCTGACGCTGAAGTGAGGGCCCGGGACATGGACCAGAACCAATCGCGCCGCGCCTTCCTCAAGCGCACCGCCGCGCTCGGTGCTGCCGGGGCCGCTGCGCCGTTCGTCACCCAGCTTGCCGCGATCGGCGAAGCATCGGCGGCGGTCGCCAGCGATTACAAGGCGTTGGTGTGCATCTTCCTCTACGGCGGCAATGATTACGCCAACACGCTTCCGCCCTATGACAGCGCGACGCACGCCGCCTATCTCGCGCAGCGGCCGACGCTCGGCCATACGCGCGACAGTCTCGCCGCAACGCTGCTCAACCCGGCCAATTCACTGGGCGGGCGGCAATTCGCGCTCGCGCCGACCATGGCGTCGCTGCTGCCGCTGTTCAACGCGGGCAAGCTCGCCCCGGTGCTCAATGTCGGGACGCTGGTGCGCCCGACCACCAAGGCCGAATATAACGCGCGTTCGGTCGCGCTCCCGCCCAAGCTGTTCAGCCATAACGACCAGCAAAGCTATTGGCAGGCATCAAGCGCGGAGGGTGCGACCTCGGGCTGGGGCGGGCGCATCGGCGACCTGCTGCAAAGCGGCAACGGCACGTCCGCGCTGACCTGTATCAGTGCATCGGGCAATGCGGTGTATCTATCGGGGCGCAGTTCGATCCAATATGTCACCGGGACCAACGGACCGACCGCGCTGATCAACGGTGCATCGACGCTGTTCGGATCGGCGAGTGCGGCGACCGCGCTGCGCTCGATCATGGGCGGGGCGCAGGCCAATTTGATCGCCAACGAACACGCCACCGTGTCGAAACGCGCGCTCGACCTCTATGCGCAGGTCAATGGCGCGCTGGGCAGCGCACCGGCGGGGAACTTCCCGCTGTTTCCGACGGGCAATTCGCTGGCGGATCAGCTCAAGATCGTCGCGCGGCTGATCTCGGTGTCTCAGGAACTGGGCGCGAAGCGGCAGGTGTTCTTCGTGTCGAGCGGCGGGTGGGACATGCACGACTTCCTCGTGCGCGATCACCCGACCCTGGTCGGCCGTGTCGCCGATGCGATGCGCGCCTTCTACGACACCACGGTCGCGCTGGGCGTGGCGGACAAGGTGACCAGCTTCACCGCGTCGGACTTTGGCCGCACGTTGGTTCAGAATGACGACGGGTCGGACCATGGCTGGGGCGGGATGCACTTCGTGCTCGGCGGCGCGGTGCAGGGCGGCCGCATCTACGGCACCGCCCCCGATTTCGGGCACAATACGCCGAGCGATGTCGGGCAGGGGCGGCTGCTGCCGACCACATCGGTCGATCAGTACGCCGCGACGCTGGCGAGCTGGTTCGGGGTGTCGGCGGGGAATATGTCGACGGTGCTGCCGAATATCGGGAATTATTCGACGACGAATTTGGGTTTTGTTTGAGGCAGCCCGTCGCCCCGGCGAAGGCCGGGGCCGCCAAGTTTGACGCGGACCCCTCTCCACTTGGCGGCCCCGGCTTCCGCCGGGGCGACGGTTGAGGTCAGAGTTCGACCTTCCAATCCCAGCCGATCGGGTCGCCGTCCATCACCTCGACACCTGCGCCGATTAGCTCGTCGCGGAGCGCGTCCGAACGCGCGAAATCCTTCGCGGCACGGGCTTCCTTGCGCTGCGCCAGCCGCGCCTCGATCTCCGCTTCGGTCACCTGCGCATCTGCCGGACGCACGCGCAGGTCGGCGCGGCTGAGGTCGAGCAGGTTGAGGCCGAGCGCCGTGTCGAACTGCGTCAGCGTCATCAGCCGCGCTTCCTGCCCCAATTGCTTGTCGGCGAGCAGTTCCTCCAGCACCGGCAGCGCCTTGGGGGTGTTGAGGTCGTCGGACATCGCTGCGTCGAGCCGTTCGAGATAGCTTGCCGCGTTGCCGCCGGGCTTGCCGTCCTTTGGGCCCTCCGCCGCGCGGAACTTCTCCGCCGCCAGCACCAGCCGCCGCAGCCGCACCAGCGCCGCCATCAGATTCTCGCCGCTGAACTCCAGCTCGCTGCGATAATGCGCGCTGAGGCACATCAGGCGATAGGCGAGGGGATGGACGCCCTTCGCCACCAGCGCGTCGAGCGTCGCGATCCCGCCCTTGGACTTGGACATTTTCCCGCCGCGATCGACCAGGAAATTATTGTGCATCCAGAACTTGGCGCCGCTGTCGCCGCACCCGCAATGCGCCTGATTTTGCGCGATTTCGTTGACGTGGTGGATCTCGCGATGGTCGATCCCGCCGGTGTGGATGTCGAACGGCAGGCCGAGCAGCTCGGCGCTCATCACCGAACATTCGAGGTGCCAGCCCGGCGCGCCGCGGCCCCAGGGCGAGTCCCACTCCATCTGGCGCGCCTCGCCCGGCGGGGTGGTGCGCCAGATCGCGAAATCCTGTGGATGGCGCTTGCCCGCGACGCTCTCGATGCGGCCTTCGCCGGCATCGTCCTGCCCGCCGGACAGCTTGCCGTAATCGGGCACGGTGCTGCTGTCGAAATACAGGCCGGAGTCGAGCTGGTAGCAATTCGCTTCGGCAAAGCCCTTGGCGAACTCGATCATCTTCGCGACGTAATCGGTCGCCAGCGGCATGTGATCGGGGGTGCGGATGTTGAGGTCGCGCAAATTGCGGCGGAACACATCGGCATAATGGCGCGAAATGTCCCACGCGCTCAGCCCGCGCTTCTTCGCCGCCGCCTCCATCTTGTCCTCGCCCTCATCGGCGTCGGAGGTCAGGTGGCCGACATCGGTGATGTTGAGGACATGGGTGAGGGCATGGCCCTTCCACCGCAGCACCCGGCTGAGCGTGTCGGTAAAGACATAGGCGCGCAGATTGCCGAGATGCGGGTCGCTATAGACCGTCGGCCCGCACGAATAGACGCGCACGCCCTTGGCGGGGTCGATCGGCGCGAACGGTTCGAGCGCGCGGGTGAGGCTGTTGTAGAGGGTGAGGGGTGCCGAGGTCATGCAAGCGCCCATAGCGCGGGGCTTGGGGATGGCAAAGCGATCCGGTTAGGTCAGCCCCGAATCCGGTCGAGCACGGTATAGGCCATCACCGCAGTTGCGACGGCGGCGTTGAGGCTGTCGGCCTTGCCCAGCATCGGGATCTTGACCCGCACATCGCAGGCGGCGGCATAGTCGGCGGGCAGCCCCTGCGCCTCGTTTCCCGTCAGCAGAAACACCGGCGCGGCAAAAGTCGGCGCGCGGTAATCGACGGCGCCCTCTAGCGCGAGACCGACCAGCTGGCCGGGTCCGGACCTCAGCCAGCCGTGAAATTCTTCCCATGATGCACGCGCAATCGGAATCGTGAACAGCGCGCCCATGCTCGCGCGCACCGCCTCCACGCTGAACGGATCGACGCACTCATCGACCAGGATCAGGCCGCCCGCGCCGACCGCGTCGGCGGTGCGCAGGATCGTGCCGAGATTGCCCGGATCGCGCAGCCGTTCGGCGACCAGCCAGATCGGTGCGGTGCTGCGGTCGATGCGGGCAAGGTCGGTGGGCAGTTCGGCATAGACGCCGACCACCGCGCCCGGATTGTCCTTCCCCGACAGCTTGGACAGGATGTCGCTGTCGGTCTGGATGACCTCGCCCCCCGAGCCTTCCGTCGCGGCGATCAGTTCCTGTGCCAGCGGATGGGTGTCATGCCCCTTGGCGAATAACAGATAGGCCGGCAGATGCCCCGCCTCGCGCGCCTCGGTCAGGATGCGCAGCCCCTCGGCGAGGAACAGCCCCTCGTCGCGGCGATGCTTCTTGTCGCGCAAGCTGCGGACCCGCTTGACCAGCGGATTGGAAAAGGCGGTTATCTCGCGGGGCACGGGATCAATCCAAGATGCTCGACGAACGGGTCGAAGTCCCGGTCGGAGTAGAGAAGGGGGATGTTATCGACGATGCAGCGGGTGGCGATCAGCGTGTCGATGGTCTTGCGCACAGTCACTCCGCGTTGACGGAGTAGTCTGTAGTTCTGTGCTGCTTGAATCGCGATTTCCTTGCCCGCGATGTCGATCGTCGGAAACACTGTCATCAAGCGGCGTGCATCGGCCTGTTCGCGGTCGTTCGTGAAGCCCTGAAGCACTTCGACCAGCATCAGGTCGCCGACACTCACCACATTGGTCTGAATCAGATCGACGAGCCGATCCGTGAGCGGGTTCGATGCGCCCCTGAAAAAATCAATCCAGATTCCCGAATCGACGAGGATCATCAGTCGAGACGCATCGCCTCAAGGTCACCTTCCCAGGAAGTGAGCTTCCCGCGGTATTTGAGGATTTCCTTCTGTCGATCGATCTGGAGAAGCGTGCGAAGCCCCCGCTCGACGACCTCGCGCTTAGTCTTTGCGCCGGTTGCGCGCATCGCCGAAGCCATCAATTCGTCATCGATTACGATGTTGGTGCGCATAATGTGTATCCTTTGGCTTGTGGATACACATAGTGACAAAGCGTGACAGCTTCAATCCTCGCCGAAGCGGTCCTCGACCAGTTCGACCAGCTTGAGCACTGCGTCCTCGGCACCGTCGCCCGCGGCACTGATCGTGATCGTGTCGCCCATCGCGGCGCCCAGCATCATCAGGCCCATGATCGAGGTGCCGGTGACGGCGTTGCCGTCCTTCTCGACGGTCAGTTCACAGGGCAGGGACGAGGCGAGCGTCACGAACTTGGCGCTCGCCCGCGCGTGCAGACCCCGGCGGTTGCCGATCAGGACGGTGCGGCTGACCCGGCTCAAGCGGCAGCCTCGCCCAGAACCTCGGATGCGACGGTGATATATTTGCGCCCGGCCTCACGCGCGGCGGCGACTGCCTCCGTCACCTTCATCGTCTTGCGCGCGCCACCCAGGCGAATCAGCATCGGCAGGTTGATGCCCGCGATCACCTCGACCTTGCCTGCTTCCATCAGCGAGATGGCGAGGTTCGACGGGGTGCCCCCAAACAGGTCGGTCAGCACGATCACACCGCGCCCGCCATCGACTTCACCGATCGCGGTGGCGATGTCAGAGCGGCGGCCCTCCATATCGTCGTCGGGACCGATCGCGATGGTCGCGATGCGATCCTGCTTGCCCACGACATGCTCCATCGCGACGACGAACTCTTCCGCGAGCCGCCCGTGCGTCACGAGTACCAGTCCAATCATGTCTTTACGCTTGTCCCATGCGGTTCATCTTGCAGCCGGCGGGCCTTCTAGCGAGTCCTGCGGCGCGGTTTGCAAGTCACGATGCGTCACCGTGGGCGAAAAACCCGCCTCGCGCAACCGGCCAGCGACGCGCTGCGCGACATGGACCGACCGGTGTCTCCCGCCGGTACAGCCAAAGGCGATGGTAACATAGGATTTTCCCTCGGCCTGATAGCGGGGGAGGAGGAGCAGCAGCAGCTCCTCGATCCGGGTAATCGCCTCGGCATAGGCCGGGTCGCCGGCGACATAGGCGGAGACATCGGCGTCCTTGCCGGTGCCCGGACGCAGCGACTCGACCCAGTGCGGGTTGCGTAGGAAGCGCATGTCGAACACCAGATCCGCCCCGGCCGGCACCCCGCGCGCAAAGCCGAACGACATCACCGACACTACCGTCTCGCCAAGGCCCGGGCCGGAAAAGGTCGTGCGAATCTGTTGCGCAAGTTCGTTCGACGACAGGGTGGTGGTGTCGATCACGCGGTTGGCCCAGCGGCGCAGCGGCTGAAGCAGCTCGCGCTCGCGATGGATGCCGTCGCTGGCCGGCCGGTCGAGCGCGAGCGGATGGCGGCGGCGCGTTTCCGAATAGCGGCGCTCAAGCTCCGCGCCTGAACAGTCGAGGAACAAGGTTCCCATGTCATAGCCGCGCTCATCGCGCAGCTTCTTGATCCGGCGCACGATGCTGTCGGCGTCAAATGCGCGGGTGCGCGTGCCGATGCCGATTGCCAGCGGGCGATCGTCGCCGTCGCTGCCCTCGGGAGGGTCGGTGTCGAGCAGACGGTTGAGCAGCAGCAACGGAAGGTTGTCGACCACCTCCCAGCCCAGATCCTCCAGCGTGCGCAACACGGTCGACTTGCCCGCGCCGGACATGCCGGTGACGAGCAGGATCTGCTTGGTCCGCCGCTTGCTCATCGCGCCGCACCCGCCAGATGGCGCAGCGCAAGCTCCACCTTGATCGGGGCAGAGGGTTCGAGCGCGGGGAGTGCGACCACTGGCACATCAACCCCGGCGATTTTTCGGCTCTGCGGTCCCTCGGGCATCCGCGGCGGCGCGTCGAGGATGGTGACAAGCAATGCGACCGGCGCACTGTCGCTGTGCGGCAAGGTGACGAGGCCGATCCCGCGCACCTCGATCTTGCCCGCGATCGTCGCCGGGGGTGCGGCGTGGAGCACGCCGTCGCGCCGCGCACAAATCGTGTAGTCGTCGGACACGAGCAGCGCGCCGCGGTCGATCAGCCGCAATGCAAGATCGGACTTGCCCTCGCCCGACCGGCCCTCGATCAGTACCGCGCGCCCGTCGATCGCGACGCACGACGCATGGAGCGTTTCGGAAGACAGGATCGCCACGCTTCTAAACCCCCGCTCTCACCCCGGCTGCACGAATGGCAGTCGTACCACGAACCGCGCGCCGCGCATCCGGTCCTCGCGCGTTTCGACGTCGATACTGCCCTGATGGCCTTCGACGATGGTCCGCGCAATCGCAAGCCCTAGCCCCGAATGCTTGCCGAATTCCTCGCCCTCGGGCCGGTCGGTGTGGAAGCGGCGGAAGATCGCCTCGCGCGCCTCCTCCGGCACCCCCGGCCCCTCATCCTCGACCCGGGCCTCGAGCATGTCGCCCGCTGCGGTCAGCGACAGCGCGACCGTGCCGCCATCGGGGGAAAAGGACACGGCATTGTCGATCAGGTTCGCGAACACCCGCTCCAGCCGAGCGCCTTCGCCCATCACAAGCGGCATCGGCCCCATCGGCGCGTCGAAGCGCAGCCGGATATCGCGCTCGATCCCGCGCGTCATGCGCTGCTCCACCATCGCGGCGAGCATCGCCGACAGGTCGACCGGATCGAATTTGGCGCGCGACAGCTGCGCGTCGAGCCGCGATGCCTCCGAAATGTCGCTGATCAGCCGGTCGAGCCGCAGCACATCGTCGCGCACCACCGCCAGCAACTGTTCCTGCAACGCCGGATCGCGCACCGCCATCAGGCTGTCGACGGCAGAGCGCAGCGAGGCGAGCGGATTCTTGATCTCATGCGCCAGATCGGCGGCGAATGCCTCGGTCGCGTCGATCCGCGCGCGCAGGGCGAGGCTCATGTCGGACAGCGAGCGGGCAAGGTGGCCGATCTCGTCGCGCCGTTCGGGCAGGCGCGGCACCACCACTTCGCGCGCGCGCCCCAGCCGCACCCGCACTGCGGCGCGGGCAAGGCGGCGCAACGGGCGGACGATGGTGCGCGCCAGGAACAGCGACAGGAACACCGAAAGGCCCGCGGTGAACGCCAGCACCAACCCCAGCCGGAACCGCTCGATCCGCACCCGCTGGGTGATGTCGCGCGCGTTGGAGCTGGTGAACACTGCCCCCTCCGGGCCATAGGGCGCGGCGGCGGTGATGACGGGCGTGCGGTCGGGCGCGCGCCACACAGTTGCGCTGGACTCGCCGCTACGCAAGGCGGCGGCAAGGTCGGGCCAGTCAAGCCCTTTGGTCGGCGCCCGCTCGCGGAACTGCTGGTCGCGATCCGCGCCCGCCACCGTGTCGATCACTGCGTCGAGGAAGCGCGCCGCGCTCTGGTTCCACGGGTCCTTGTCGGGATCGCGCAGCACGAAATTGTTGAGCCCCAGCGCGCGGGTATCGAGCGTCATTCGCCCGGCGCGATCATAGAGGCGGATGCGGATATCCGCCTCGCTCGCCATGCGCCGGACCAATGCGGTGCGATCGTCGGGCGGGGTCATCGCGACCGCCTGTGCGATCAGCCGCGCCTCGCGGCTCGCCTGCTCGACCCGGCTGTCGACGATCCGCGCGCGATAGCTGTCGAGGTAGAAGAAGCCGCCTGCCAGCATCACCAGCGCAAAGATGTTCACCGCCAGAATGCGCGGCGTCAGGCTGACCCGGCCGGACCAGCGCAGCGACAAGTCGCGCTCTTCCCGCGTCGCGGCGGGCCTATTCGTCGGAGAAGCGATATCCGGCGCCATAGAGCGTCTCGATGGCGTCGAATGTCGGATCGACCTGCCGGAATTTGCGGCGCACGCGCTTGATATGGCTGTCGATGGTGCGGTCATCGACGTAAATGTCGTCCTGATAGGCCGCGTCCATCAGCTGGTTGCGCGTCTTGACGATGCCGGGCCGCTGGGCGAGCGTTTCGAGGATCATGAACTCGGTGACGGTCAGCGTGACGTTGTCGCCCTTCCACGTCACCTTGTGCCGCGCCGGGTCCATCGCCAGCGGCCCGCGCTCGATCACCGGTTGCGCCTCGGCCGCCGGTGCCTCTTCGCCTTGCGCCATCGCCGCGACCAGCTCGGTCCGGCGCAGGATCGCGCGGATGCGCGCGATCAGCAGCCGCTGGCTGAACGGCTTGGCGATGTAATCGTCCGCCCCCATCGCCAGGCCGAGCGCCTCGTCCAGCTCGTCATCCTTGCTGGTCAGGAAGATCACCGGGATCTGGCTCTTCTCGCGTAGCCGCCGCAGCAGCTCCAGCCCGTCCATGCGCGGCATCTTGATGTCGAGCACCGCCAGCTCGGGCGGATTGTCGACCAGCGCCTTCAGCGCCGCCTCTCCGTCCGAATAGACGCGCGTCACAAACCCCTCGGCCTGCAACGCGATCGACACGGACGTCAGGATGTTGCGGTCGTCATCGACCAGCGCAATCGTTGCGGTCATGGGATGGGGGTAGCGGAATGTGGGGCAGGGCTCAACGGGGGAGGCTGCTATCGGTCAGAGGTAATCGATCTGTTTCCCCTACCACCGAACCAGCCGCGGAACCACGACCCGCCCCAGCGCCGCCGACACCGCGATGGGTGCGACGTGCCAGATTCCCAGATGTCCGATCGTATCCACCGGGCAGGACAGGCCATAGGCGAAGCTGCCCAGAGCGCCTGCAGCGACGCCGGTATAAAATCCGGCGACGTTGGGGGCGACCGGGGCGCCGCGACGCAGCCATGCGACCAGCGCCACCGCCACCACCACGCCGCTGGCAGTCCCGGCCACAAAACACTCCAGGCCGTGGGCGGCATGGTCGTGCCAGTCCAGACTCCCATCGAACACCGCGAACAGCAGCGCCGTGGCGGGCAGGATCGCGAGCGCGGCGAGCAACCAGCGGGAGCCGTCTTGCCGCGTTCCCACCTGCGGACCTGCCATCCGCGTCACTGCGCGAGCGGACACCAGCCCGACCAGGCCGATCAGGGCGTTGGCGACGAAAAAGATCGCCGTCGCTTCTCCCCGCAGCGGACCGGCCCACAGCCCGAGCCATAATGCAATCACAGCAATCGTAACGACCATGGCCAACCCGAGCAGGACCAGGCCGTGCGCCATACGCATCGGGCGCACAGGCTCGAGCTGCTCGGCAAGCTGGGCGATCAGGGGGGAGGGCGGGCGGGTCATGTCAGTCGGCCTCTTCTACGAGCGCGGAAAGCTTTCTCAATCCGCGATGAATGTTCACTTTGATCAGGCTTTCGCTCTGGCCGCTGCGTTCGGCGGCCTCGGTCACCGACAGCCCCTTGATCTTGACCAGGTCGATCGCCTCGCTCTGGCGTGCGGGCAGGTGGACGAACAGCCGTTCCAGGCTCATCCGCGCCAGCACCGCCTCTTCGTCGCTGTCCTCGACCGAATCGTGATCGTCCAGCGCGTCCTCAGCAGCGCGATACACGCGGCGCAGATGATCGACCCAGCGATAGCGTGCGATGGCGGCGAGCCAGGGCAGGAACGCCCGCGTTTCGTCCCACGTTGCGCGCTTGGCGTGCAGCGCGAGCAGCACCTCCTGCACCAGATCGTCGAGCTGCGCGGGGGCGACGCGGCGGCGATAATAGCGTTCCAGCCACAGCTGTGTCTCGGTTAGCAGCACGGTGTAGGCGCGGCGGTCGCCCGCCTGTGACGCGATCATCAGGCGCACGAAGGTGGCTTCATCCGCAATCATCGCCGCCCTCCCCTCCTGCCCATGGTCAGCCGCGCGTGCGCCGCCAGCGGCCGATGAGCGCATCGAGCGACAGCGCGCCACCGCCGCGAACGACCAGCACCCCCGCCAGCGCGACCCACAGAATATGCGTCGCCCACCAGGCATCGGGATAGACGAAAAACTGGATGACCAGCGTCATGGCGAGCAACGCGGTTGCCGACAGCCGCGTCGCCAGCCCGATCAGCAACAGGGCGGGGAACAGATGCTCCCCAATCGTCGCCATTGGTGCGGCGATTTCGGGTGGCAGCGGCACGGCGGCGTATTCAACTTCGAACAGATAACGGGTGGCGTCGCTGATCTCGAACCAGCTGCCCTCCACCAATTTGCTGCGGCCCGCGCGCCAGAAGATTCCGGCAAGCGCGACCCGCACCAACAGCAGCGCAACGCTCTCCGCCGTCCGCGAGGCAAGCAGGGTGACGACCCGGTCGTACAGGGATGCGATGCGCTGCATGTCGATGTCCTTTCAGGCGGGGAAGGGTCAGCGCTTGATCGGCTTGAGCGAGCCATTGCCCTTGGGCGTCGCGGTCTTTTCGCAGCTACCCTTCGGGACCAGCTTCCATGCGTCGCCCTGATAGTCGCGGGTCGACGTGCCGGCACAGCTGGTGCCCGGACCCGCCGCGCAGTCATTCTTGCCCGCCTTGGCGACGCCGTAGCATTTTTCCATTTCGGGCTTCTGTGCCGCCGCCGGGGCGGTGCTGAGCGCGGCGGCCAGTCCGGCGGTCGCGGCAAGCCCGGCGATGCGGGCAAGGGTGGAAGCATTCATCGTCATCGTCTCCGACTATTTGGGGAATGCCGACGCGTTGCATCATCGGCACATCCCCTCATTCGCCGGAGCCGGGGGCGTTGTTACAGTCGGGCGAAAAATGTTGCGGCTGTAACCGCAGCATCGTCCGCAGCGAACTGGTCGATGTGCGCTTTCGCACGACGCCAAATTCAAGGGAATTGGGACATGAAGACCGCAACGCGCACCGTCGCCTCCATCGCCGCCACCGCCGCCGCCATTGCGCTGGGTTCGGTCGCTGCATTCGCCGCCGACACGCCCGCAGGCAGCAAGGGCCGCGCGATCAGCGCGAACGACACGGTGCATTGCTACGGCCTGCACAGCTGCAAGGGCCAGTCCGACTGCGCGACCACCGAGCATCAGTGCAAGGGCCAGAATGCGTGCAAGGGCCATGGCTTCAAGGCGATGAAGGCGGGTGAATGCCTGTCGAAGGGCGGGACGATCGGCGACCTCGGCTGATCCCGCTCCGATCCGGCGGGCCGCCCCCTGTACCCCTGGCCCTCCGGATCGACACCTTTTGATCTGAGGACGCTGCGATGAATGCACTGGCCCGCTTCGGTGGTTTCGGCCTCGGCCTGCGCCGCGACCATTACCGGGACTTTCTCGAAGGCGAAGTCGCGGTCGATTTCGTCGAGGTGATTTCGGAAAATTTCATGGTCGATGGCGGGCGTCCGCTGCGCATCCTCGAACAGGTGCGCGCAAAGCTGCCGGTGATCCTGCATGGCGTGTCGATGTCGATCGGATCGGCGCATGGCCTTGACCCCGATCATCTCACCCGCTTGCGCGCGCTGGCCGACCGGATCGACCCGCTCTGGGTTTCGGATCACCTCTGCTGGACCCGCACCAGCGCACACAACAGCCACGACCTGCTGCCAATGCCGCTGACCCGCGCTGCGCTCGATCTGGTCTGCGACAATGTCGATCAAGCGCAGGAGGTGCTCGGCCGCGCGCTGCTGTTCGAAAATCCGTCGAGCTACCTGTCCTTTCCGCAGGACGAATTCACCGAATGGCAATTCCTCGCCGAGATGAGCCGCCGCACCGGCTGCTACCTGCTGCTCGACGTCAACAATATCCAGGTCAGCGCCAGCAACCACGGGTTCGACCCGCTCGACTATCTCGCGGGCATCCCCGCCGACCGGGTGCGGCAGGTGCATCTCGCCGGGCATACGCCGGGGGAGATCGTGATCGACACGCATGACCGTCCGGTCTGCGATGCCGTGTGGGCGCTGTTCGCGCGGGCGATGGCGCTGCTCGGGCCGGTCGCGGTGATGATCGAGCGTGACGATGCGATCCCGCCGCTGCCCGAGTTGCTGAGCGAACTCGATCAGGCGCGCAGTCTGGCCGCGACCGCGCGGCTGGAGGCGGCGGCATGACCGCGCTCGCCATGCTTCAGGACGCGTTTCTCGCCTGTCTGCACGACGATGACGCGCCCTTGCCGCCCGGCCTGGACGGCATGCGCGCGGCGGGCATGGGGGTCTATCGCAACGGCTATCGCGCGCGGCTGCTCGACGTGCTGGCCGACAGCTATGTGCGCACCGCACGGCTGGTCGGGGCAGACGCCTTTCATCAGGCGGCGGCGCATCACCTGATCGCACATCCCCCATCGTCCTGGACGATCGACCGGGCCGGGGAGGGGTTTGCCGAGACCTGCGCCGAACTGTTCGCCAACGACACCGATGTGGCGGAGCTCGCTTGGCTCGAATGGGCGATGCAAACCGCCTTCACCGCCGCTGACACCGCACCGTTGACCCATGCCGGATTCGCCGCCGCGACCGCAGCCTTCGATGCGGCGGATTGGGAGGGTTTCGTCCCTGTGCCCATCGCGGGAACGGCGCTGCGCCCGATCACCCATGATCTCCCCCGCCTGTGGCGGTCGCTGTCCGGCGACGTGAGTCAGCCGGTGGTGGAGCGACTGGACTCGCGCCACTGGCTATTGGTCTGGCGCGAAGGCGAGGAAGCGGTGTTCGCCCTGCTCCCCGACCATGAGGGCGAAGCACTGAACGCCGCACTGCACGGCGCGACGTTCGGTGCGATCTGTGCGCGTCTCGCCGAACGCCTCCCCCCGGAAGAAGCCGCAGCAGCAGCGGGCGCGATCCTCAACCACTGGCTGGAGCTGCGACTGATTGGGTCGATCCGCACTTCGGTGCAACAGGTCAGCGTTGTCACCCAAAAATAGAGGGTTACCGCGCTTTTGACACCGGTTACTGGCGTTGACCCCCGTTTCCGCCGCTGCCTATGCGCGACTCCACGCATAGGAATGCAATGCCGCGCTGAACGACGTGGCGTGAGGAGAGAGACGTGACCGATCGTACCCCGAAGATCGGCCTCGACGCGCTGGGCGTCGCGGCGGAGACCGCCATCCATTGGAACCTGCTGCCCGCCCAACTGGTCGAACATGCCGTGCGCCGCGGTGAGGGCCGCCTCGCCAAGGACGGGCCGCTGGTCGTCGAAACCGGCAAGCACACCGGGCGCAGCGCCAAGGACAAGTTCATCGTCCGCGACGCCGAGACCGAGAACACCGTGTGGTGGGGCAGCACCAATGTCGGCATGACGCCCGCGCATTTCGCGGCGCTCAAAGCCGATTTCCTCGCGCACCTCGGTACCAAGGACACGCTGTTCGTCCAGGATCTCTATGGCGGGTCGCAGCCCGAGCATCGCGTCACCGTGCGCGTCGTCAACGAATATGCGTGGCACAGCCAGTTCATCCGCACCCTGCTGGTCCGGCCCGAGGCCCATGAACTGCGCGATTTCGTCGCCGAATACACGATCATCGACCTGCCCAGCTTCCGCGCCGACCCGGCCAAACATGGCTGCCGCAGCGAGACGGTGATCGCGGTCAACCTGACCGAAAAGCTGATCCTGATCGGCGGCACCGCCTATGCCGGTGAGATGAAGAAGAGCGTGTTCGGCCTGCTCAACTATCTGCTCCCGCCGCAGGGGATCATGCCGATGCACTGTTCGGCCAATATCGGCCCCAATGGCGACACGGCGGTGTTCTTCGGCCTGTCGGGCACCGGCAAGACGACGCTGAGCGCCGATGCCAGCCGCACGCTGATCGGCGATGACGAGCATGGCTGGTCTGACACAGCGGTCTTCAATTTCGAAGGCGGCTGCTACGCCAAGATGATCAACCTGTCGCCCGAGGCCGAGCCGGAGATTTTCGCGACCACCAAGCGCTTCGGCACGGTGCTCGAAAATGTCGTGATGGACCCGGAGACGCGCGAGCTCGACTTCAACGACAACAGCCTGGCGGAGAATAGCCGCGGTTCCTACCCGCTCGACTTCATCCCGAATACGAGCGAGAAGAATCTGGGGCCGGTGCCGAAGAACATCATCTTCCTCACCGCCGACGCCTATGGCGTGCTGCCCCCGATCGCAAAGCTGACGCCCGACCAGGCGATGTATCACTTCCTCTCGGGCTATACCGCGCGCGTCGCCGGGACCGAGATCGGCGTGACCGAGCCGACCGCGACTTTCTCCACCTGCTTCGGCGCGCCGTTCATGCCGCGCCACCCGTCGGTCTATGGCAATCTGCTGAAAGAGCGGATCGCGAAGGGCGGGGTCGATTGCTGGCTGGTCAACACCGGCTGGAGCGGCGGCAAGGCGACGATGCCGGGGATCAAGCGGATGCCGATCCGCGTCACCCGCGCGCTGCTCAACGCCGCCCTCGACGGCAGCCTGAAGGACGCCGAATTCCGCCGCGACCCCAATTTCGGCTTCATGGTCCCGGTCGCCGTCGGCAATATCGACCCCAACATGCTCGACCCGCGCGCCGCCTGGGCCGACAAGGGTGAGTATGATGCGACCGCCGCCAAGCTGGTCGACGAATTCGTCGCCAATTTCGCCCAGTTCGCCGACCATGTCGACGAAGGCGTTCGCCAGGCCGCGCCCAGGGCAACTGAACCCGCCTGACCTGCCACGATCCCCCCGCCGTCGGTCGCGACGGCGGGGCATGGCGCTGGCTATTTTCGGTGCGAACCCCTATATGCTGATCATCGTCGGCACATGGTCCGTAGGCGCCGACGACTGAGAGATTCTTCGCGCTCCCGCTTACAATGACAGGAGCCGCCTTATGGACCTCAACTATCTCCTCTATCGGCATCAGGTGTCGCTGATGCGCGCCAAATCGTCGGATTGCCTGTGCGCGAGCCGGTCGCATCGCGGGCTGGCACAGGGCTATGCCGAGCGCATCCGCGTGCTGCGCAGCGCGCTGGGCGAGGAAGGCTCGCTGACGCGCGCGCCATGCTGAATCCGCCCCCCGCCGAAACCGACAAGCCGCGCACACGCCAGTTCCGCCGCCACAGCGACAAGCCGCGCCTCGCCCCCGATGCAGTAGCGCGACAGGGCCGTGTTGCGACGCTCGTCTGGGAACGGTTGCGCGACAATGCGGCGGTGCTCGAATTTCTTAACGCGCATGATCCGGGATTGGACGGGCGTCCGATCGACCTTGCGATTGCGAGCGATGATGGCGTCCGCGCGGTGATCGCGCGCCTCGACGTGCTGCACCCTGCGGGGTAGGATCGCGCGCTTGTACGCGCGTGTCAGCGGTACGAACGACGATCACCCGTGCGCGGCGCGTTTCGGCGCGGCGCGGGTTGGTCGAACCGAACCTCGCGCCGCTGCCGTGAGTGTTAGTCGAGCATCGCAGCGGGAACCTTGCCGCCATTTTCGGCCAGTTCACGCATGACGCGCTTGTGCAGCCAGATGTTCATCTCGGCGCTGCCGTCGAGGTCGCCGGTATAGCCGAGTTCCTGGGCGAGTTCCTTGCGCTCGGCGAGGCTCGACTCCATGCCGACCAGCTTCATGAGATCGACGATCGAGCTGCGCCAGTTGAGGTCGCGATCATCCTCTTCGGCCATCTCGGTCAGAACTGCCTCGATATCGACCTCCTCGACCACGGGGGCGGGCTGGGGCTGCGGCGCTGCGGCTTCGGGGGCGGGAGCGCCGACGGCTTCGGGCACCGGGGCGGGCTTGGCCTTGGCCTTGCCGAAAATGGCTTCCTTGATCGATGTGAAGATACCCATGGTCGTCTCCTAAGGTTACTGCGGCGAGGCGCAGCAGGCCCCCCCAACCCGACCCTGCGCCCGTTTGACGACCGATTGATGACGCCGTGTCGCGATGGGTAGTAGTGCTCGCCGCTCTGGCATCGACCTGATAAAAGGGCGTCTCTTCGCGCGCCATATCAGGGGACATCCCATGAGCATTCTCGACACGATGTTAGGCCAAGTCGCTGGAAACGCGACGGTAACGAACCTTGCGGCCAAGGTCGGGCTGTCGCCCGAGCACGTCGAATCGGCAATCTCGGCGCTGGCAAAGCATCATCAGATGCAGGGGGACACCGCCGAGGGCGCCGCGGCGGCCACCGGCCTGCCGGTCGACAAGCTGCAGGAGATCATCGGGCAGATTGGCGGCGAGGGGTCGCTCGGTCATTTCGCGACGATGTTGCAGGGCGAAGGCGCGCTGGGCCAGGTCGGCAAGATGCTCGACCGCGACGGCGACGGCAACCCGCTCGACGATATCGCCGATATGGCATCGGGGTTCTTCGGCAAGAAGTGACCGCTCGCCCGGCGATGTTCCAGTGACCGCAGCCATTCCGCTCCGCGAAGCGGTGCGCGTGTGGCTGCGCATCTCCGCGCTTTCGTTCGGCGGGCCGGCGGGGCAGATCGCGGTGATGCACCGCGTGCTGGTCGATGAAAAGCGCTGGATCGGCGAGCAGCGGTTTCTCCACGCGCTCAACTTCTGCATGTTGCTGCCCGGGCCAGAGGCGCAGCAGCTCGCCACCTATATCGGCTGGCTGCTGCACAAGCGGGTCGGCGGGTTGATCGCGGGCGGGCTGTTCATCCTGCCCGGCGCGCTGGCGATCATGGCGCTGAGCTGGATCTATGTGCTGTGGGGCACCAGCGGGCTGGTCGGCGGGCTGTTCTTTGGGCTCAAGGCGGCGGTGCTGGCAATTGTGGCCCAAGCAGTTGTGCGGATTGGCGGGCGCGCGCTGCGCTCGACGGCAGCGCGGTTGCTCGCGGGTGCGGCGTTCGTCGCAATCTTCTTCCTCGGTGCGCCGTTCCCGCTGATCGTGCTGGGCGCGGGACTGATCGGCTGGCTTGCGGGCCGGGCGGGCAGCACGGCGTTCGCCGGTGGCGGGCATGGTGGAGCGGGCGGAGGACTGGCCGACCGCGATTCGGTGCTGGGTGAGGAACTTCCCGCCCATGCCCGGCCGCGCAAGCGCGCCGTGCTGTTCGATACGCTGCTCTGGCTGACGCTATGGCTGGCCCCGATCGCCGCGTTGCTGCTGTGGCTCGGCCCGAACCATGTGATGAGCCAGATCGCAACCTTCTTCGCCAAAATGGCGCTGGTGACGTTCGGCGGTGCCTATGCCGTGCTCGCCTATGTCGCGCAGCAGGCGGTGGAGCATCATGGCTGGCTGCAACCGGGCGAGATGATCGACGGGCTGGGCATGGCGGAAACCACGCCGGGGCCGCTGATCATGGTGCTTCAGTTTGTCGGCTTTCTCGGCGCGTATCGCGATCCGGGGATGCTCTCGCCGCTGCTGGCGGGCACATTGGGCGGGTTGCTCGCGACCTGGGTCACCTTCGCGCCGTGCTTCCTGTGGATATTCCTCGGCGCGCCGTTCATCGAGCGGCTGCGGGGCAATGCAGCGCTGACCGGTGCGCTCGCCGCGATCACGGCGGCGGTGGTGGGCGTGATCCTCAATCTGGCGCTGTGGTTCGCGATCCACGCGGTGTTCCGCACGACCGTCGCGGTCGGCGCAGGGCCGGTGGCGTTCGACGCCCCGGTGCTGGCGAGCATCGATCCCTGGGCGGCGGTGCTGACGCTGTTCGCGCTGGTTGCGGTGTTCCGGCTGAAGCTGGGGCTGTTTAGCGTGCTCGGGCTGTGCGCGGGCGCGGGGGTGGTATTGCGGCTGGCGGGGCTGGTCTGACTCAATCCTCCCCCGCAAGGGGGAGGTGGCACGCGCAGCGTGACGGAGGGGGAGGAAGCACGACGTTCGAGAGGACGCAGCCGTCCTCCCCCTCCGTCGCCTGCGGCGACACCTCCCCCTGGCGGGGGAGGATTGATCGACTAACCCTTCTTCGCCGCAATATGCCGGTCGATCACGCTTTCCAGCACAGTCAGCGGCACGCCACCGCCCAGCACCAGCGCATCATTGAATCCCCGGAAATCATAGCGCGACCCCAGTTCGCGCTGCGCCTTCATCCGCAACCGGTTGATCGCGGTGTGGCCCAGCTTGTAGCCGCACGCCTGACCCGGCCAGCTGCAATAGCGATCGACCTCGCCGCTGACTTCCTCGACCGACGAGCCGTTGGCGGTCGCGAACCATTCGATCGCCTGGCTACGCGTCCAGCGCTTCGCGTGGAGACCGGTGTCGACGACCAGGCGACAGGCGCGGAAGGCGAGGCTCTGGAGATAGCCGAGCCGCCCGACCGGATCGGCGTCATACGCCCCCAGTTCTGCGCCCAATTGCTCGGCATAGAGCGCCCAGCCCTCGCTATAGGCGTTGAAGCCGAGCAGCGAGCGCACCAGCGGCAGCTTGAACGTATATTCGCCCTGCCACGCATGGCCCGGAATGCCCTCATGATAGGCGAGGGTCGCGAGGCTGTACTTGGTGTGGAGGTGCGTGGTGCGCAAATTGAGCCACACGCGGCCCGGCACCGTCCCGTCGATCGACCCCGCGCCGCCATAGGCACCCGGCGCGCCCGGTTCCTCGGCCAGCGGCAGCCGCTTTACCTCGACATTGCCGCGCACCAGCGTGTGGAACGCCTGCGGCATCTTTGCCTTCATGTCCTCGATCGTCCTGGTCATATAGGCGAGGATTTCCTGCCGCCCGGCATCGGTGTCCGGGTAGAGGAACTTGGGATCCTTGCCGAGCGCGGTCATCCGCGCGCCGACCGTCCCCTTGCTGTAGCCCAGCTTACGCAGGATGCCGTTCATCTCTGACTGGAGCGCTTTCAGCTCCTCCTGTCCCGCGCGATGCACCTCGTCCGGGGTCATCGTCGTCGTGGTGGCGGCCCGCAGCGCCCAGGCATAATAGGCCTCGCCATCGGGGAATTTCCACACGCCTGCGTCGCTTGTAGCCTTGGCGCGGTGGCGCTTGAGTTCCGCGATCTGGCGGTCGAGCGCCGGGGCGATCCTGCCTGCCGCCAGCTTTGCCGCCGCCACCGCCTGATCGCCGGTTACAACCTTCTTGCCGGTGAAATTCTGGACCAGTTCCCATTTGCCCGCATCGGTACCGCGGGTCAGCGCGATCTGGCGCAGGCATTTGTCGAGCAGGAAGTCCGGCGCGATGACGCCCTTGTCGTATGCGATCTTCAGCCGCTCGGTCTCGCCGTCGATCTGCCCGGCCCAGCCCTCGAACCGCGCGAGCCACGATGCCGCATCCGCCGCGCTCTCGACCTTATGCTCGCTGTCGAGGAAGCGCGGCATGTCGAGATACGCCCCGACATTCTGCACGGCGACATAGGGCGCGTTGCGCCACCCGCCGACCGCAACATCGCCATAGCCGAACGCCATGCCGTCCACCCCGACCTGAAACGCGGTGCGCACCACATCGACATTGGTCTGCATCACCGGCGACAGCGCCGTGCGGTCGAGCGCGTCGAGCTGCGCGATCCGGGCGCGCAGCCCCGCGGCAACCTTCGCCCGGCCCGCAACGCTGCGATCCTCGACCATCGACCGCAAATGCGCGCGTTCCCCCTTGTCGATGCCGAGCGAGGTCGCGCTCTCGGGCGAATTGGTCAGCAGCTGCTCGGCGGTCGCGCTCAGCAGCGCATCGGCCGCCGCATCCGCCGATGGCGCGCTCTGGCTTGCGCAGGCGGGCAGGGCGGGAAACGCGGCAAGCGTGGCGGTCGAGGCGAGAAACTGGCGGCGGGTGGCGATCATGCAGGCTCCGGATACGCGGGAGGGGTGGTTGCGTGCGTTACCTTAGCGCCCCGCCTGCGCTGCGCTACCCCTTGGCGATCGTGCGTTGTGCACCGCCAGGCGGACTGGCATCGTCGCGCGCTATGACCGAGCCGCGCGATATTCCAGTGGTTGCAGCGCAAGACCCGCGCCTGTTGCGACGGTTGCTGCGCGCGCGCGACTGTTTGGACGCCGCCTCGCACGAGGACTGGCCGGTTGCCCGCTTGGCCAAGGTCAGCGGCGTGTCGCAGGCGCATTTCGCGCGCGCGTTCCGCCAGGCATTCGGCATTCCGCCGCATCGCTATCTGCTCACCCGCCGGGTCGAGCGCGCCGCCGCGCTGTTGCGGGAGACCGGCGAGTCGATCACCGATATCGCGTTCCAGACCGGCTGGAGCAGCCTTGGCAGCTTCAGTCGCACCGTCCGCGACATCACCGGCAACACCCCGACGCAATTGCGCGCCGAAACCATCGCTCCGCCTGCAATGCCGCAATGCTATCTGCGTGCCGCCGAGCGCCCTGACCTCAAAATGGCAGTTCTGGAGAAGCGCCGCCGGGCGATCGCCGTTACCTCGGCTGCACCCACGCAGGAGACAAAATGATGGAAGGGGTTCAGGTGGCTGGCATCTATGTCCGTGATCAGGACGAGGCGCTGGCATTCTACGTCAACAAGCTCGGCTTTCGCGTCCATAGCGATGTGCGCAACGGCAATTTTCGTTGGCTGACGGTGCAGTATCCGGGGCAGGGCGACTTCCAGCTCGGTCTGTTCAAGCCCGGCGCGCCATTGGTCGATGACGCGACCGCGCAGACGCTCGACGCGGCGGTGGCAAAGGGCGCAATGCCCGCCCTCGTCCTCGCGGTGAAGGATTGCCGCGCCGCTTATTCAGCGATGCGCGAACGCGGCGTCGAATTCACCCAGGAACCGGTCGAGCGCTTCGGGGCTGTCGACGCGAGCTTCCGCGATCCTTCGGGCAATGGCTGGAAGCTGGTCGAGCGCTGAGGGGAACCGTCGATGCTGCACATCTGGATTCGGGCGAGCCATCGCTGGCTCGGCCTTACGCTCACGCTCAGCGTTGCCGCCAATTTCATCGCCATGGCCTTTGGCCCGCCCCCCGCCGCGATCACTTATGCGCCGCTGCTGCCGCTCACCCTCCTGATCGCGACCGGCATGTATCTGTTCGTGCGTCCTTATGTCAGCGGCAAAGCCTGATCGGGCGCATCAATCGCCTTCACCGCCTCGACCACCACCACGCCGCCACGCACATCGGCGATCCGCGCCTTGTCCCCGACGGCAAGGTCCGGACCCTCTGCCGGCCATTCGCCATCACCGACGCGCACCCGGCCGGTGCCGCCGGTGATCGGCTCGACCACGGTCACGCTCTGCCCGATCATCCGGGCGGCGCGGTTGTTGAGGTCGGGGTCGGCGCTCGGCACCGGGTTCGCGCCGTACCAGCGCTTGCCCACCAGCACCGCGACGGTGGACCATGCGGCAAAGCTGATGAACTGCCCGATCGCGCCCAGCTCGGGAAACACCAGCGCCAGCACCCCCGTCGCCGCCGCGCCAAGCGCGAGGAAGGTGAGATACACGCCGGGGATCATCAGCTCGCAGATCGCGAGCAATGCCGCGACGATCAGCCAGACGAACCCCGCCTGATCGGACAGCCACTCGCTCATTCCTGCGGAGCCCCGAACGGCGACTGGCGCACGCGCTGTTGCGGCTGGGGCGGCGCGGCGGGCGCGTCGACCTTGCCGAACGCTTCCTTGGCCAGTTCGCCAATCCCGCCCAGCGTGCCCATCAGCTGCGTCGCCTCGACCGGGAACAGGATCGTCTTGGCATTGGGGCTGGTCGCGAACTTGCCGATCGCCTCGACATATTTCTGCGCGATGAAGTAGTTGAGCGACTGGGTGCCGCCGCTCTCGATCGCCTGGCTGACGACCTGGGTTGCCTTGGCCTCGGCCTCGGCGGCGCGTTCGCGCGCTTCGGAGTCGCGGAAGGCCGATTCCTTGCGCCCCTCGGCCTCAAGGATGCGGGCCTGTTTCTGCCCCTCGGCACGCAGGATTTCGGATGCGCGCGCGCCTTCGGCCTCAAGGATGTTGGCGCGCTTCTCACGCTCGGCCTTCATCTGGCGGCCCATCGCGTTGACGATATCGGCGGGCGGGCGGATGTCCTTGATCTCGACGCGGGTGATCTTGACCCCCCAGGGCGTCGTCGCATGATCGACCACCGACAACAGCCGCGCGTTGATCTCGTCGCGCTTGGACAAAGTCTCGTCGAGGTCCATCGACCCCATCACCGTGCGCAGGTTGGTCGTCGTCAGCTGGAGCAACGCGACATACAGATCCGACACCTCATAGGCCGCCTTGGCCGCGTCGAGCACCTGGAAGAACACCACGCCATCGGTGGAGATCATCGCGTTATCCTTGGTGATGATCTCCTGACCCGGAATGTCGATCACCTGCTCCATCATGTTCACGCGGCGACCCACGCGATAGAAGAAAGCCGGATAGAGGTTGAACCCCGGCGTCGCCACGGTGGTGAAGCGGCCGAAATGCTCGATCGTGTAATGATAGCCCTGGCGGACGATCTTGATGCTGGAAAACAGGTACAGCAGCACCAGCACCATCAGAATGAAAAATGCGCCGACCGTCAGTTCCATCACGCGTCCCCTGGGTTTCCTAGTTCCCCCGATCCTAGCATAGAGGGGCCATGAGCAAAGCGATTTACGCCCCGCCGCGCACCGCGCTGTTCCTGCCCGCGTCGAATGCCCGCGCGATCGAGAAGGCCAAGGGGCTCGCGGCCGACATGGTCATCCTCGACCTTGAGGACGCGGTGAAAGCGGAGGACAAGGAGGCCGCGCGGGAGGCGGTGAAGGCGGTCGAGGGCTTTAGCGACCGCCCGTTCGGCGTCCGCGTCAACGCCAAGGACAGCGAGCATTGGAAGGCCGACCTCAAGGCCGTCAAGAAATCCGCCGCGACCCATGTCATCGTGCCGAAGGTGGAGACGGCAGAGGCGATCACCTATTCCGCGCTCTACGCTGACCGCCCCGTGCTGGCGATGATCGAGACTGCGGCGGGGGTGATGAATGTCGGCCCGATCGCCAGCACCACCGGCTGGGGCGTCGAGCTGGCCGGCCTGATCGTCGGCACCAACGACCTCGCCGCGTCGCTCAAACTGCCCCCGGCGGCGGGCCGCGCCCAGATGGCGCTGTCGCTCCAGCTGGTCGTGCTGGCGGCGCGGGCGCGCGAATTGTGGGTGCTCGACGGCGTGTTCAACCGCCTCGACGATCCCGAGGGGCTGGCAGCGGAATGCGCCGAAGGCCGCCTGCTTGGCTTCGACGGCAAGTCGTTGATCCACCCCAACCAGATCGACATCGCCCGCGCCGCGTTTGACCCGACCGAAGTGGAACTGGAAGAGGCACGCGCGCTGGTCGCGGCGTTCACCGGCGGCGCCGAACGCTACAAGGACGCGATGATCGAGGAGATGCACGTCGACCGCGCCAAGGCGCTGCTGGCGCGGGCGGGGTAGCGAATGAACGGATCCGTGCGCGCTTGGATAAAGAAGAACGGATCGACGGCACTGCTGATATGGACCGTGTCGCCTGTCCCCGTCGGGATTACCTTGGGCGTAATCCGTGGGTTTATGGGAATGCCCGATTGGCTCTTTTTCGGTTTGGTCACGCTATCGCTGGCACCAGTCGCGGTGGCCCTTTTAGCGTTTGCACTTACGATAGTTTTTTGTGGATTCTTCATTCGACCGGCAGCCGGTCGGCTTGCGTATCTCGCCGCTGTCACCTTTTGCGTATTGGTACAGGAGGATACCTTAGCGGCGCGGTTGTGGTTTCTCGGTGCATTTTGTGGCTTCTGGATGACCTATTGGCTGATCTTCGATGCCTGGTGGCCCGTGATTGAACGGACAGAGTGGTGGCAGAGGCGCGGTCCGAAACAAGCTGAGGAGCCAAAACGAACAACTCCCACCCCCTAGCGCCCGTCACATAGCGCGGTTACATGGGCCGCCAATCTTCGACTCAGGACATTGGCGCACCTCATGGATATCCCTCTCGGTCTCACCTTCGACGATGTTCTGCTCTATCCGGGCGAGAGCGAGGTGCTGCCGAGCATGGCCGACACGCGCACCTTTGTGACCAAGTCGCTGGCGCTCAACATCCCGATCCTGTCCTCGGCGATGGACACGGTGACCGAAGCGGACATGGCGATCGTCATGGCGCAGCTTGGCGGGATGGGCGTGCTCCACCGCAATCTCGAGATCGACGAACAGGTTGAGGCGGTGCGGCAGGTCAAGCGCTTCGAGAGCGGCATGGTCGTCAACCCGATCACGATCCGCGCGACCGGCACGCTGGCCGAGGCGCAGGCGCTGATGACGCGGCACAAGATCAGCGGCATTCCGGTGACCGAAGCCGACGGCAAGCTGGTCGGCATCCTCACCAACCGCGACGTGCGCTTTGCCGAAAATCCCGGACAGCCGGTCAGCGAGCTGATGACCCACGACAACCTCGCCACCGTGTCGATCGGCGTCGGACAGGAAGAGGCCCGCCGCCTGCTGCACCAGCGCCGAATCGAAAAGCTGCTGGTGGTGGACGAAAATTACCGCTGCGTCGGCCTGATCACCGTCAAGGACATCGAAAAGGCGGTGAACTATCCCAACGCGACAAAGGACGGCGCGGGCCGGTTGTGCGTCGCTGCCGCGACCACGGTCGGCGACAAGGGCTTCGAGCGCACGCAGGCGCTGGTCGATGCCGAGGTCGACCTGATCGTGATCGACACCGCGCACGGCCATAACAAGGACGTCGCGCGCGCGGTCGAGCGGGTGAAGAAGCTGTCGAACCGCGTTCAGGTCGTGGCGGGGAACGTCGCCACTGCGGCGGCCACTCGTGCGCTGATCGACGCGGGCGCGGACGGCGTGAAGGTCGGCATCGGCCCCGGTTCGATCTGCACCACCCGCGTCGTCGCGGGCGTTGGCGTGCCGCAGCTCACCGCCGTGATGGACGCCGCCAATGAAGCCGCCAAATCGGGCGTGCCGGTGATCGCCGATGGTGGTCTGCGCACCTCGGGCGATCTGGCCAAGGCGCTCGCTGCCGGAGCCTCGACCTGCATGGTCGGCTCGCTGCTCGCCGGGACCGAGGAAGCGCCGGGCGAAACCTTCCTGTATCAGGGCCGCGCCTACAAATCCTATCGCGGCATGGGCAGCGTCGGCGCGATGGGCCGCGGCTCGGCCGACCGCTATTTCCAGGGCGATATCAAGGATCAATTGAAGCTCGTCCCCGAGGGGATCGAGGGGCAGGTCGCGTTCAAGGGGCCAGCCAAGGACGTGATCCACCAGCTGATCGGAGGGATCAAAGCGGCGATGGGCTATACCGGCGCAGCGACCATCCCCGAGCTGCAGCAAAAGGGCAAGTTCGTCCGCATCACCAATGCAGGTCTGCGCGAAAGCCATGTCCACGACGTGACGATCACGCGCGAGGCACCCAACTACCCGACGCGCTGAACGCAAAAAGCCGCCCGTTTGAAATTTTGGTCCGCCCGGGATCATTCGTTACGCCTGCGCGTTGATGCTGCGGGACGGTGCATGTGCGCCGTTCAGGGGCAGGTAGTGGAGCAGGCGTGAGATCAACTGCGGCGTGGGCGGATGACGTCCCGGCATTCCTGACCAACGACGGAGAAATGGGCGCGCGCATCGCGACGTTCGATTGGGCTGCGACCAGCGTCGGGCCGATCGAAAGCTGGTCGCAAAGCCTGCGCAGCATCGTCGCCTTTCTCGTCAATTCCCCGGTCGCGCTCGTGATGCTGTGGGGCGAGGAGGGGTACCTCATCTACAATGACAGCTATTCGAAGTTCGCGGGCGAGCGGCATCCCGGACTGCTCGGCATGAAGGTGCTTGAGGCCTGGCCCGAAGTCGCCGATTTCAACGCCCATGTGATGCGCGTCGGTCTTGCCGGTGGCACGCTCGCCTATCGCAACCATATGCTCACGCTCAACCGCACGGGCGTGTTCGAACCGTGTTGGCTCGACCTCGATTACTCGCCGGTGTTCGACGATGACGGTCGCCCCGCCGGGGTGATGGCTGTGGTGGTCGAGACGACCGAGGCGGTCAGGGCCGAGCAGACGCTGCGCAAGAGCGAGGCACGGCTGCGCTTTCTCGACTCGCTCGATCTCGATACCGGGAGCGCGACCGACCCGTCTGAAATCCTGGCGATCACCACCGCCAGAATTGCGCATCATCTCGGCGCGCTCAACTGCGCTTATGCCGATATGGATGCGGACGGGGATGGCTTCACCATTCGCGGCGAATGGGCACGGCCCGGATCGCGCTCGATCGTCGGGCATTACAGCCTGGCCGGCTTCGGCGAACAGGCGGTGCGCGACCTTAATGCCGGGCGTCCGCTGATCCTGGACGATATTGTTGCCGAACTGCCCGCAAATGAGGCCGTGGCGTTTCAGTCGATCGGGATCGCCGCCACCTGCTGTATGCCGTTGGTCAAGGACGGGCGTTTGATCGCGCTGATGGCGGCGCATCACGCCGAACCGCATGTCTGGACGCCGGAAGAAGTCGCGCTGATCCGTGAGGTCACCGATCGTAGCTGGGCGCATATTGAGCGCACTGCGGCCGAAGCGGAATTGCGCAGCACGGCGGCGCAGTTGCGCGAACTCAATGCGACGCTGGAAAGCCGCGCGAATGAGCGCGCCGCCGCGCTGGAGCAAAGCCGCACCCAGTTCCGTCTGCTGGTTCAGGGCGTCACCGACTATGCCATCTACATGCTCGATCCCGGCGGCATCGTTGCAAGCTGGAATGCCGGGGCGCAGCGGATCAAGGGCTATGCCCCCGACGAGATCATGGGCGCACATTTCTCGACCTTCTATCCGGAGGAGGAGCGCGCCAGTGGAGAGCCGGAGCGCGCGCTCGAAACCGCGCGCCGCCACGGTCGCTTCGCTGCGGAAGGCTGGCGCCTGCGTAAGGGCGGCGTCCGCTTCCGTGCCAGCGTCGTGCTCGACGCGATCCATGACGATGATGGCAAGCTGATCGGCTTTGCCAAGATCACCCGCGACATCACCGAGCGCGAAGAAGCGCAGCGCGAACTGGAAGTCGCGCGCGAGGCGCTGTTTCAGGCACAGAAGATCGAGGCGATCGGGCAGCTGACCGGCGGCGTCGCGCACGACTTCAACAATCTGCTGATGGCGATCATCAGCGGCCTGACCCTGCTGCGCAAACGCCTGCCCGATGACGATGCGCAGATCACGCGCCTGATCGACAATTCGATGCAGGCCGCCGATCGCGGCGCTGCATTGACGCAGCGGATGCTCGCCTTTGCGCGGCGACAGGAACTCAAGACCGAACGGGTCGATGTGCCGGCGCTGGTGGCCGATATGCGGGGTCTGCTCGAACGCACGATCGGGCCGGCCTGGTGGATCGACGTGCATCTTCCTGACCATCTGCCTGCGGTATCGGCGGATGCCAATCAGCTCGAAATGGCGCTGGTCAACCTGGTGGTGAACGCGCGCGACGCCATGCCCGATGGCGGGCGGATCTGCATCGACGGGGTTGCGCAGGAGGTGATCGGCGAGGTTCGAGGCCTTTCCTCGGGTCGCTATGTCCGCATGTCGGTGAACGACGAGGGTGTCGGCATGGACGCCGCAACGCTTGCGCGCGCGACCGAGCCGTTCTTCACCACCAAGGGCGTCGGCAAGGGCACGGGCCTTGGCCTGTCGATGATCCACGGCTTTGCGCGTCAGAATGGCGGGATGCTCGAAATCGAAAGCGAGCCGGGCAAGGGCACCAGCGCGCATATCTGGCTGCCGGTCGCGACCGATGGCGCACGGCCCGCCAGTGCGCCAAGCCGCGAAGTTGCCGGGCGCGCCGCAACCCGGTCGCTGGTGGTGCTGGTCGCCGATGACGATCCATTGGTGCTGATGAACACCGCCGATCTGCTCAGCGATCTGGGGCATAAGGTAATCGAGGTGGAATGCGGCACCGCCGCGCTCGAACAGCTCGGAGCGCGTGAGGATATCGCGTTGCTGATCACCGATCAGGCGATGCCCGGCATGACCGGAACCGAGCTGATCACACGGGCGCGGGTGCTGCGCCCCGAGCTGCCGATCATCCTGGCAACCGGCTATGGTGAGACTCCGGCTGACGCTGCCGAACAGCTGCTCCGTCTCAACAAGCCCTTCACCCAGGCCGATCTCGAACGCGCCGTCGCCGACGCGGTGGTGCAGCGGGGGTAGGGCGGGAGGCAATCCTTCCCCTAGCGGGGGGAGGATTGTTGGCCGACATTATTTCGACGCAATGCGCGGGCAATTCGACCGCGCCTTGTCGAGTATCGCAGACCCGCCCCCAGTCGAAGACTCGCGCCCGCTGCTCCAGCGCGTGCGCGAGCGGTTCGGCACGCGTGCGGTCGCGATTGCGCTGGCGCTGCTGATCGAGCTGCTGCTGGCGCTGCTCATGCTGACCCTCGCGCCCCAAATCCTGAACCCGCCGGACGAGACGGTGCCGATGGCGACGTTCGGTGTCAGTCCCGAGCCCGAATCCGCGCCCGAACCGCCGTCGGACGCCCGTCCCGCCGACGCCGCGCAGCCGCAGCCGACAGCTCGCCCCCAGCCGCGCGACGCGGAGACCCCGCCGACGCCCGATCCGGTGGTCGCCGATCCCGCGCCCGAGCCGCCGGTGCTGCTCGACATTCCGCTTGGTCGGATGCCCGATATCTCCGCGCTCCCGCGTCGCCCGACGGCGGGACCGGCGGCACCCGCGCGCCGCGTTGCCGGCCCGCCTGCGCCCGGCCCCGACCCGGGGGATTCGCGCCGCGTCGAAGGGCGCGGTCCCAATGGGGAGCCGCTCTACGCCGCGTCCTGGTTCCGCGAGCCCTATGACAGTGAGTTGCGCGGCTATCTCTCGACCGCGCGCCCGCCCGGTTGGGCGCTGATCGCGTGCCGCACAGTCGCGGATTATCGCATCGACAGCTGCGCGCTGCTCGACGAATATCCCGACGGCGCGCAGATCGGCCGCGCGGTGCTCGCCGCCGCCTGGCAGTTCCGCGTCCGCCCGCCCCGGCTGCGCGGGCAATATCAGGTCGGCGAATGGGTGCGCATCCGGATTGATTACGAAATCGGTTCGACGCGGGTGCGGTGAATCCTTGAAGAGGAATGACGATGATGTGGATTGCAGCTTTGGCGCTAATGGCCTCCGGCGCGCAGGACGCACCGGTGCCGACGCCCGGCACGGTGACGGTCGAGTCGGTCGCGGACGAAGCCACTCCCGCATCGGTGCGCCAGACCTTTGTGGATGCGGTCGAACAGGCTCTGCTCGACGCGCGGTTCACCGCGCTCCCGGCGCAGGCGCGGGGCCGCTATATCGCCCGCATCAGCCTGACCCGTGCCGAGCGCGGTGCGGTCGCGTCGAACGGGCGTGAACAGGGCGCAGCGGGCGGCCTTGGCAATTGGGGCGGGGCGGTTAGCGTCACGCTGCCCTCAGACAAGCGCCAGCTGCGCGGCCTGATCGTCACCACGCTGACGGTCGAATTGGTCAGCCGAGCGGAGGAGAAGGTCGTGTGGAGCGGCAGCGCGCTGACCGCGCAGGCGGAAGGGACCCGCAACGACACCCCCTCGGCGCTCGCGGCCAAGCTCGCTCCGGCGATTATCCGGGCTTTCCCGCAGACCCTCGCCGAACCTCTATCAATCCCGTAAAGCGCGGCATGACCCCAGCTGCGCGCACCCGGACTGCCATCGAACTGCTCGATATGATCATTGCGTCCGCGCGCGACGGCGGGGCGTCCGCCGATGTGCTGATCGCGCGTGAACTCGGCACGCGGCGCTACGCCGGGTCGAAGGATCGGCGCGCGATCCGCGCCCTTATCTATGACGCGATCCGGCTGTGTGGCGAGGTGCCGGCGAGCGGCCGCGCCGCGCTGCTGGCGCTGGCCGCGCGCGACCCGGATCTCGCCGCGACCTTCGACGGCTCGCCCTATGGCCCCGCACCGATTGCCCCCGGCGAGTCCGCCGCCGCGCCCGGCATCGCCCCGGCCTGGCTGATTGACGCGCTCGGCGCATCGGGGGTCAACGGCGATCAGGCGGCGGCATTGCTCGACCGCGCCCCGCTCGACTTGCGCGTCAATCCGTTGAAGGCGACTCGCGACCAGCTCGCCGCCGCCTTCCCCGAATCCGCCCCGATCCCCGGCCTCGACCTCGCGCTGCGCCTGTCCGCCGATACTCAGGTCGACAAGAGCGACGCCTATGAGTCCGGCTGGTTTGAGGTGCAGGATGCGGGTAGCCAGGCGGTGTCGCTCGCCGCCGCCGCCGCGCCCGGAATGCGCGTGGTCGATCTGTGCGCCGGCGGTGGCGGCAAGACGCTCGCGCTCGCCGCCGCGATGGCGGGGGAGGGGACGATCCTCGCCACCGACAGCGATCGCGCGCGCCTCGCGCGCCTCGCGCCGCGGGCCGAGCGGGCAGGGGTGGCGATCGTGGAAACCCGCCTGCTCAACCCCAACCATGAAGCCGAAGCGCTGGCCGACTGGGCCGACAGCGCGGACGTGGTGCTGATCGACGCGCCCTGTTCGGGCACCGGCATCTGGCGGCGCAACCCGGAGTCGCGCTGGCGGCTGACCCCGGCGCGGCTCGCCCGGCTGGTGGAGACGCAAGGCCGCCTGCTCGATGTCGGTGCGGCATTGGTCCGCCCCGGCGGCGCGCTGATCCATATCGTCTGCTCACTGCTCGATGCCGAGGGCGCGGATCAGGTGACGGCGTTCCTCGCCCGCAACCCGGCCTTTCGCGCGGAGCCGCTTGCGCTCCCGCTCGGCGCGCCGCATGGACCGGGTATGCGCCTCACCCCGCTCAGCGATGCGACCGACGGGTTTTTTGTCGCGCGGCTGGTGCGCGCATGATAGCCTTGTCCATTCCACGTCCGGAGACTGTCATGCGTATCTCGCTCGTGTCGGCCGCTGCAGCACTCGCGTTGCTCAGCGTTTCGACTTCGCTCAACGCCCAGCGGGCCGACGACCAGATCGACGCCCGGTCGGTCGCGCTGCTCGAACGCGGCAAGGCGGCGCGCGCTGCCGGTGACCTCAACACCGCCAACGGCCTGATCGAAAGCGCGCTCGCGGTCGATCCGCGCAACCGCCCGGCCTATCTGGTGCTGGCCGAGATCGCCCGCGCACAGGGGCTGCCGGGCAAGGCGATCCGCTTCTATCGTGAGGCGCTGACGCTGGAGCCGAACGACCAGGCCGCGCTGCGCGGTCAGGGCGAAGCGATGGTGCAGAAGGGCGCAGTCGAACGCGCCAAGGAAAATCTTGCGCGGCTCAAGACGCTGTGCGGCACTTGCGCCGACGCGACGCAGCTGGCGGCGGCGATCGCCAAGGGTCCGCCCGCGACCGCCACGGCGCAGGTGGTGCCAGCGGCGAAGGCGGAAGAGAAGAAGAACTGAAAAATCCTCCCCGGAACGGGGAGGGGGACCATGCGCAGCATGGTGGAGGGGGCCCGAGGCAAGGGAATCCGGTGCCTCGGGCCCCCTCCGTCAGCCTGCGGCTGCCACCTCCCCGTTCCGGGGAGGATTTAGTTGGACAATGCCCGCGCCAGGCTCACAAACTCCGCCACGCTCACCGTCTCCGCGCGCCGCGTTGGGTCGATCCCCAGCGCTTCCGCCGCCTCCACAGCGCCCGGCACCGCCTTCAAACTCTGCCGCAGCATCTTGCGCCGCTGGCCGAAGGCGGCGGCGGTCAGGCGCTCCAGCACCTTGAACTTCACCCCCGGCGGTTCGTCGCCCGGCACGATATGCACCACCGCCGACATCACCTTGGGCGGCGGGGTAAAGGCGCTGCGGTGGACCGGCATCGCGATCCGTGCGCTGCTGCGCCACTGCGCGAGCACCGCGAGGCGGCCATAATGATCGCTGTCGGTGGTCGCGACGATGCGTTCGGCCACTTCCTTCTGGAACATCAGCGTCAGGCTCGCCCACCACGGCTCCCACGGTGCCGACAGCCAGCCGACCAGCAGCGCGGTGCCGACATTATAGGGCAGGTTCGACGCGATATGCGGCTTGCCCGAAAACAGCGCGGGGGCATCGACCTCCAGCGCATCACCCTCGATCACCGTGAGCTGGCCGGGGAACGCCTCGCTGAGTTCCTCCAACGCGGGGATGCAGCGTCGGTCGCGCTCGACCGCCGTGACCTGCCCGCCGGCACCCAGCAGCGCGCGGGTCAGCCCGCCCGGACCCGGGCCGACCTCGAACACCTCGGCGCCGTTGAGATCGCCCGGCACGCGCGCGATGCGGTCGAGCAACTGCGAATCGAACAGGAAATTCTGGCCCAGTGCCTTGCTGGCGGAGAGCCCGTGTTTCGCAATTACCTCACGCAGCGGGGGCAGCTTGGTCACGCGGTCGCGGCCTGCTCGGCGTCATAGGTGGCGCGGTGCGCGGCCGCCTGTGCCGCCATGCGGATCGCCGCGATCATCGCGCCGGGCTCGGCCATGTCCTTGCCCGCGATGCCGAATGCCGTGCCGTGATCGGGCGAAGTGCGTATGATCGGCAGGCCCAGGGTCAGATTGACCCCCTCGTCGAAATGCAGCGTTTTGAGCGGGATCAGCGCCTGATCGTGATACAGGCAGATCGCGGCGTCATAGGTCGCCCGCGCCCGCGCATGGAACATCGTGTCGCCGGCAAACGGCCCGGTCGCGTCGATCCCCTCGGCGCGGAGCTGCTCGATCGCCGGGATCAGCAATTCGATCTCCTCGCGACCGATCGCCCCGCCTTCGCCGGCATGGGGGTTCAGGCCCGCAAAGGCGAGGCGCGGCGCGGTGATTCCGAAATTGCGCGCCAGCCCCCGCGCGGTCGCGCGCGCCTTGGCGAGGATCAGCGGGATGGTAATCGTCGGCGCGACTTCGATCAGCGGAATATGCGTTGTCACCGGCACCACGCGCAGCGTCGGCCCGGCCAGCATCATCACGGCGTTCTCCGGCGCAACGCCACAGCGTTCGGCGACGAATTCGGTCTGTCCCGGATGAGTGAAACCGATCGCATAGAGCTGCGCCTTCGACACCGGCCCGGTCACCAGTCCGCCAGCTGCGCCCGATCGCGCGAGGCCCGTCGCCAGCTCCAGGCTGCTCAGCGCACAGCGCGCGCCCGCGACATCGGGAATGCCCGGCTCGACAGTTGCCGAGCAATCGACAGGCAGCACGGGCAGCGCGTCGTCAAACGCACTTCTCGCCTCGTCCGGGCTGCCGATCCGCACCACCGGCCCGTCCCACACCGCCGTAATCGCGTCGGGTTCACCGACTGCGAAAAACGGGGCGAGCGCGTGCAATTCGCGGTTGCGCCACGCCTTGCCAATCGTCTCCGGGCCGATCCCGGCGGGATCCCCCATCGCGATCGCGAGCGGACGCAGCGCGCCGCTCACGGCTCAGCGATACTCGATGATCGCGTCGCGGCGCAGATCTTTGAGCAGCCGCGTGGCGCGCAAATTGGTCCGGCGCTCCTCCAGCCCGTCGCGGATCTGGTCGGGCGAAGGTGCCGACGCGGTCTTGGGATCGTCGCGGCCGCACAGGACGAGCGCGCGAATACCCTCGGTCGGCGATCCGAAGGGCGGCGTCGCCTGACCCACCTGCAGGCCGAGGATCAGATCCTGCAGCTGCGGTGGCAGGTCGCGTGCCACCACGGCGTCATTGTCCACCACTTCGGCACCCAGTGTCTCGGCAGCCTTGCCCACCGCGCCGCAGCCATTGGTCGATTTGAGCACTGCGGCGAACTCGGCAACGCGGGCGGTCGCCTGTGCCTGCGTAATGCCCGCCGGGAACTTGACGGTCAGCTGACGCAGGCTGAGCTTGGCGTCGCGCGGGTCGGGCATCCCGACCTGCCGCTTGTCGACCAGATAGAGGATCGAAAAGCCGCCGGGCACTTCGATCGGGCCGGCGACCTGCCCGACCTGCATCTGCTGCGACGCCTGTGCCAGCGGGCCGGGAAGCATTTCGGGGCGCACCCAACCCAGGTCGCCACCCTGCGCGCTGGTCGTGGCTTCGGACAACCGCGCGAAATATTCGAACGGGCGACCCTGCTGCATCTGCTGGATCATCTGCTGCATCGCCTGGAACACCTCGCCCGCGCGCTCCGGCGTTGCCGAGATATAGATTTCGCGCAGATGATATTCGTTGGTACCCTTGGCCGCCTCGATCGACTTGATGATCTCGCCGACCTCATAGTCGCCGACATTGATGAACGGGCCGACGCTGCGGCGGATCACTGCCTGCCACGCCAGTTCGCCCTCGATCTGGCGGCGGAACGACCGCTCCGACGATCCCACGTCCTTGAGCCAGGCGCGCATCTGGTCGGGCGAGCGACCATAGCGGCGCGAAATGCCGGCAAAGCTGCGCTCGACCTGTTCGGCCGCGATCGAGATATTCTCCGACTTGGCCTGCTGGATCTGGATCGTCTCGTCGATCAACAGCCGCAGCACCTGCATCCGCAGCTGGTCCTTCTCTGCGTCGGTCAGCTGCCACTGGTTGAGCGCGATCGCCAGATTGACGCGATGATCGACGTCGGTGCGGGTCAGCACATAGCCGTTCACGATCGCCGTCGCCTTGCGGACATTTGGGTCGGCCTTGCCGAACAGCTGCAGGTTTTCCGGCAGGTTAAGGTTCGCCGTGGACGGCACCGCGCCATCATCGACGGTCTGCGCCGCCATGGCGGCGCTGCCCGCAATACCCACAACAAGGGCCGCAATCCGGCCGAAACGCGCGACTTTCGAAGTCATCTTCACCTGTGCCTGAAACCTGTCCGATTTTCGTGATCGGGGCCGTGTACTAGCCAATTGTGCCTGAACTGGGGCTTACGGCCTGTAATCTTTCGCCGCAATGGTCATGATCGGGTGCTGATCAATCCTCCCCCGCCAGGGGGAGGTGGCGCCGAAGGCGACGGAGGGGGAGGACGGCTGCGCGCTTGAGCCTCTTGCCTTTGTGCTTCCGCCCCCTCCGTCAGCTTCGCTGACACCTCCCCCTGGCGGGGGAGGATTATTCGGGCTCACCGCCCCAGATTTTTCAGCGCCAGCGTGAACAAATACGAACTGCCGCGCCGTGCATCACCGGTGGTCTGGTAATCGCGCTTCCAGGTCAGGCCGATGCGGATACAGTCATCCTCATATTCGACGCCCAGCCGGTGCCGCACCGGCTCGAACCCGTCGGCGAGCGAGGTGGGATCCTCCTCGGCATCGGTCAGATCGACCACCGCCGATCCGAAAGCCGACCAGAACCGGGTGATCTGCACCCGCGCGCCGATCCGCGCTTCCTCACGGTCCTGCAGATCCTCCAGCGCAAAGCCGATATTGCGGTTGAGCCGTAGATAGCCGAGCGTGACGAACGTTGTGCGCGACCCGACCGTGGCGTCGATCTCGTTGCGGCGCACCGCGAAATTGTCCTTGTCCACGCGATAGCGGTGGGTGACCGACAGGAAGTCGCGGTAGCGCACCACCGTCCGCCCCACGATGTCCGACAGCCGGCCGTCCAGCCCTGTTCCGTCTGGCAGGATCGAGGCACGCGAATTGAGCCGATAGCTCTGTCCGACATTCGCCTCGATCGCGATGCCGGGCAGATAGAGCGCGTAATCGAGACCGAAAGTGAACCGCGTCGAATCCTCGAACCGGTCGTAACCGGGGAAGCGGTTGAGCGCGAACAGGTTCGAATCCTCAAGGTCGACCGACCGGGCATCCTCGTTCGGCACGTCGAAATTGTCGATGCGCGGCGCGGCGACGATCTGGAAGCGCGGGGTGACGCGCTGTGTGCCCCCGAACGCATCGCCGATCAGCGGCCATTTGATGTCGAGCGCCAGCGCACCGATCGCGCGACCACGAAACCCCTCCAGCCCGCGATAGCTGGCGACGGTCGTCGCGGCGGTATCCTGGGTGTTGTACAGGTCGCCACGGGCATAGCCGGTCAGCGTCACCTCCTGCCCCCAGGAGGTCAGCTTGCGCAGGTCATAGCGCAGCGAGGTAAAGGCGCGCTGCGTGTCCTGACCCGCGCCGCGCCCGATCGCCAGGCTGTTCGCCTGCAGCTCGAACCGCCCGCCGGGGATCAGATCCTGACCAAAGCGCAGGCGATAATCGATCTCGGGCAGCGCGACGGCCTGAAGCCCCTGATTCTCGGTCGGCCGCAGCGTCTGGACGAACCAGCCATTGATCGAGAAATAGGAATTGCGGTCCATCCGCTCGACCCGCAAATTATTGCGCAGCCGGTCGTCGCTCGAAATGTCATAGCGGCGCAGGAACGTCCGGTCGCTTGCCAGCCGCACCGATCCGCTCGTGCTCCAATTCTCATCGAACTGATAGCGGCCGACGGCGTCGATATAACCGCGAAACGCATTTTCGGTCGAGACACCCAGCGTGGGCGACACGAAATCGTCGCTGCGCCGGCTATAGGTGCCATAGCCGGTCACGCTGAACGCGCCCCTGTCGAGCAGATGGCGATATTGCGCCTGCAGCATCGGCAGCGCACCGGTGAACAGGCGTGGCGTCACCGTCAGATCGCGATTGGGCGCGAGGCTGAAATAATAGGGCAGGGCGACCTCGAACCCGTTGACCGCGTCATAGCGCAGCTCGGGCGCAAGCAGGCCGCTGGCATTGCCCTCGCCCACCGAATGCGAAAACACCGGCAGCGGGAGCGAGGCGATGCCGAACAGCGACACGCGCGCGCCGGTATAGCGAATGCGTTGCTTCGCCGGGTCATAGACCACCCGCACCGCCGTGATCTTCCACGAAGGTTCCTTGGGGCAATTGCCCGAATCGACCACGGCGCACGGGGTATAGGCCGCGCGATCGACCCGGATCACGCCCCCGGCCTCGCGCGTGCCGCGCTCGGCGGCGATGCGCCCGCCCTGTTCGAGCACGACGAGCATATTGTCGATCGCGCCGTCCTTCAGCGAATCGGTCAGCTCGATGCGGTCGCCATAGGCGGTGTCGCCTTCAGGGTTGGTGACGGCGATATTGCCGTTCGCCACCACTTGTCCGGTCTTGCGGTTCCACACGACCTTGTCCGCGCGCAGCCGGTTGCCTTCGCGGAACAGGCGGACGTCGCCGCTGACCGTGACGACATCGCCCTGCGAGTCATACTCGGCAAGATCGGCGGAGAACTGGATCTGGCTGGGATCGTCGGGCAGCGGGGTTTCGGAGGGCGGCGGCGGTTCGACCGCACGGTCCTGCAAATCCTGTGCGCCGGTCGCGGCGGCACCTGGAGCCAGACACAGGGCCAGCGGGACGACCCCGGCGAGCAGCAGAGCCTTGCGCGTCACGTTCCTTGAAAACCCCTTCATACGCACCATCGCCCCGCGCAGGGCTGAACCTGCCCTATCGCACCGCCGGGCCAGCTTCGCAATCGCCCGGCGTTGCCCCGGTCGGACGCCGCGCCTAGATAGACCGGAATCGGACTACAGAACGTCCACAGGAACAGGAAGCTTCATGCAGGTCATTTTTTCCGCCACCCGCCCCGCCGATGCGGCGGTGCTCGCGCTCCCGGTCGAAAAGGACGGGCTCGACCGGATGCCGGCCGGCACGCTCGACGATGCGACGCTGGCGCTGGTGCGCGGCGCGGCACGTGCCGGCCGGTTCGAGGGCGAGGCAGGCGGCATCGCCGAAATCTTCGTCCCCGGCGGCGAAGCGGCGAACCGCATCCTGCTGCTCGGCGTCGGATCGGGCAGCGAGGCGGATTATGAGCGTGCCGGTGGTGCGCTGACCGCGCGCTTCCTCACCTCCGGCGTCACCGCCGTGACGGTCGATTTCGCCGCACTTGGTGGCGCACCGACGGCCCGCGCGGTCGCGCGCTTCGTCGCCGCCGCCGTGCAGCGCGGCTGGCGCCACGACGTCTATCGCACCAAGCTGGCCGAGAAGCAGAAGCCGACGCTCGAAACCATCACCCTCGCCAACACCCCCGCCGACAGCGAATCGAGCTGGGCGACGCTCGCTGCGGTGACGCAGGGCATGGAACTGACCCGCACGCTCGTGTCCGAGCCGCCAAACATCATCTATCCCGAAAGCTTCGTCGAGCGCTGCCGCCACCTCGCGGACCTCGGCGTCGAGATCACCGTGCTCGACCGCGCCGAGATGGAAAAGCTCGGCATGGGCGCGCTGCTCGGCGTTGCACAGGGTTCGCGCCGTGAGGCCCGCCTGCTCGCCATGCGCTGGAACGGCAAGGGCGCGGGCGATGTCGATGTCGCGTTGGTCGGCAAGGGCGTGACCTTCGACACCGGCGGCATCTCGATCAAGCCCGCTGCCGGCATGGAAGACATGAAGTGGGACATGGGCGGCGCGGGTGCCGTCGCCGGCGCGATGAAGGCGCTCGCGCTGCGCAAGGCCAAGGCGAACGTCATCGGCGTCTGCGGCCTCGTCGAGAACATGCCCGACGGTAACGCCCAGCGTCCGGGCGACGTCGTCACCTCGATGTCGGGCCAGACGATCGAGGTCATCAACACCGACGCCGAAGGCCGCCTCGTCCTGTGCGACGCAATCACCTGGGTCCAGCGCACGCATGGCCCCAAGACGATCGTCGACCTCGCCACGCTGACCGGCGCGATGATCATCGCGCTCGGCAATGAGCATGGCGGCCTGTTCGCGAACGATGACGGTCTGGCCGAGGAACTGCTCTCGGCCGGCCGCGCCACCGGCGACCATCTGTGGCGGTTCCCGCTCGGCGACGCCTATAACAAGCTGATCGACAGCCCGATTGCCGACATGAAGAATGTCGGCCCGCGCGGCGGCGGGTCGATCACAGCGGCGCAGTTCATTCAGCGCTTCGTCGACCCCGGCGTGCGCTGGGCGCATCTCGACATCGCCGGCATGGTGTGGGCCGACAAGCCCGGCCCGAACTACGACAAGGGCGCAACTGGCTACGGTGTCCGCCTGCTCGACCGCTATATCCGCGACAATTTCGAGCGGTGATCGGGTGATGCAGGTCGATTTCTACCACCTCACCGCGACCCCGCTGGAGCGCGCGCTTCCGCAGATCGCGGCCAAGGTGGTGGAAACCGGCCAGCGCCTGCTGATCGTCTCCGCCGATGCCGAACAGCGCCGCCGGATCGATCAATTGCTGTGGACCTTCCGCCCCGACAGCTTCCTGCCCCATGCGCAGGCCGGGGCAGGGGATGACAGCCTCCAGCCCGTCCTGATCGGCGAAGCGGTCGCGTCCGAGAACGCCGCGCGCCACGTCGCGCTGATTGACGGCGAATGGCGTGACGAAGCGCTCACCTTTGACCGCGCCTTCCACTTTTTCGGCGAAGACAGCATCGGCGCGGCGCGGATCGCTTGGAAGACCCTCGCCGACCGCGACGGCGTCGAGCGCCGCTACTGGAAACAGGACGAAAATGGCCGCTGGGCACAGGCGGCGTAATCCCCTTCGTCACCCCGGCCTTGAGCCGGGGCCCAGCTTCTTCGACCGGGCGAGGCAGCTGGCCCCGGGGGCGAGTCCGGGGTGACGGCTGGGGCGTGCCCCCTTGCCACCACGCCCGCACCCGACTAGAGGCGCGCGCAATCCCATCCCCCATATGACAGGAGCCGCATGGCCATGGCCGTGACCCGTACCTTTTCGATCATCAAGCCCGATGCCACCCGCCGCAACCTGACCGGCGCGGTCACCAAGATGCTTGAGGAAGCCGGCCTGCGCGTCGTCGCCAGCAAGCGCATCCACATGACCCGCGAACAGGCCGAAGGCTTCTACGCGGTGCACAAGGAGCGTCCCTTCTTCGGTGAGCTGGTCGAATTCATGATCTCCGGCCCGGTCGTCGTGCAGGTGCTCGAGGGCGAGAACGCCATGCAGCGCAACCGCGACATCATGGGCGCGACCAACCCGGCAAACGCCGAGCCGGGCACGATCCGCGCCGAGCTCGCCGAATCGATCGAAGCCAACACCGTCCATGGTTCGGACAGCGACGAGAATGCGGCGATCGAGATCGCCTATTTCTTCAAGCCGGAAGAAATCGTCGGCTGATCGACCCGATCACCTGACCAGACGAAGCGGGCCGGGGGCAACCCCGGCCCGTTTTGCGTTTGGGGCCATCTAATCCTCCCCCGCCAGGGGGAGGTGGCGCCGAAGGCGACGGAGGGGGCGGAAGGGAGTGATCTCACCCGTCGTGCGTCCTCCCCCTCCGTCAGCTGCGCTGACACCTCCCCCTGGCGGGGGGAGGATTTAAGCGTTCAATGCCACACCGCCGACAGCGGGTAGAGCGCGATCAGCCAGATCAGGCACGCGATCACCACCCGGCGGTCGCGCACCAGAATCGCAAGCAGGCTGACCGGGAAGAAGGATATGGTCAGGATCGCGGTGCGCAGGTTGAACGGGACATCAAGCAGCGCAAAGACGACCCCGATCAGCACGGCATTGCACAGCAAGATCGCCCCCATCACCGTGCGGTAATTGCGCTCGAAATGCGCGTCGAGGTCGCTGTCGCGATCGACTGCGTCGGGGAACACCAGCGACGCCGCGACATAATAGACTGCGGTCACCAGAAACCCGCCGAACATCACCGGCCAGCTTAACGGCAGCTGGTCGCGCATCGCCCAGCCATACATCCAGAAGGTCACCACGTCGCACGACACGAACAGGCCGAGCAGCGCGGTCGGCCAGCCGATCGTCCCAATCCCGCGCGCCTTGATCGCCCGCGTAAGCCCCCCAAGTCCCTCGGCCAGTGACAGGCCGAGCATCAGGCCGAACAGCGAAAAGATGAATTCAAAGCCGCTCACGCCGCGTCCCCCTGACCTACTTGGTCGGGCGCGGGGGGGCGGCTTGTCAATCCGGCGTCACCGCCCCGGCAGCGTGATCGTTGCGCACAGTCCGCCGCCGTCGCGGTTGGTCAGCGTGATATCGCCGCCCGCCTCGCGCACGATCGCGCGGGCAAGCGTCAGGCCAAGGCCGACGCCCCCGGTGGTGCGGTTGCGCGACGGATCGAGCCGGGTGAACGGATCGAACACGGCGGCGATCTGCTCCGCCGGAATGCCGGGGCCGCGATCACCGACCTCGATCCGCACGCCACCGGCATCGCGGATCAGCGTCACTTCCGCCCCGCCGCCATATTTGATCGCATTCTCAATGAGGTTGCGCAGCGCGCGGCGCATCAGCGATGGGCGGATGCGCAGGATCAGGCGATGACCGTCCTCATACTCGACCGGCGCCCCCAGATCGCGGAAATCATCGACCACCGCGTCGATCAGCGCCGACAAATCGGTCTCGGTCGGCGGCTCGCTCGGCCGGCCCAGCCGTGCCAGCGACAGGATATCGTCGAGCGTGCGGTTCATCTCGTCGATCGTGTCGGCCATCCGCGCGCGGTCTTCGTCATCCTCGACCGATTCGATCCGCACGCGCAGCGCGGCGAGCGGCGTGCGCAAATCATGCCCGATCGCGCCGAGCATCTGGTCCTTCTCGTCGAGCATTGCCGTCACGCGGCTGCGCATCAGGTTGTGCGCGGCGATCACCGCGCGCACATCGCCGGGCCCGCGCTCCTCGATCGGGTCCGGGGCCGCACCGGGACTGAACTCGCGGGCCGCAGCCGCGAGCGAGCGCAGCGGCCGGTTGACCCGCGCGCCGACCCACAGCACCGGCACCAATACGATGCCATAGATGATCAGGGTCTGCAGGATCAGTCGCCAGATGATATCGGCGTCGCTGCGCGGCCAGGCGGATGTGAGTACCAGCCAACCCCGTCCCGGCAATTCGACCGCGACCATCAGCTCGCCACCCAGCCGCTTCATACGCTCGGCGCGCAGCGCGTTCATCCGCGCGAGCCGGGGGTCGGTGGGCGACAATTTGCGTACCCCGGTCACGATCCGCCCGACCGGAATACCCGACTCGGCGAGCGAGAGCCGGATGCCGTTCTCGACGTCGGGCATGTTGCGCAGCCCCGGCGGGATCGGGTTGGTCGGCTCGATCCGCAGCCGCGCGCGCCGACCCTCGGGCGGTTCGCGGAACCGCCCCTCGCGGATGCGTTCGGCGGCATCGACCACGCGGGTGATCGCCGGGGCGGTCACCTGTTCAAAGCGCAGCATCCGCCGCTCGCGCAGGATCAGGCCGAAATTGATCGCCTGCGCCACGAACAGCGCCAGCGCGACCAGCAACGCGATTTGCCCGGTCAGGCTGCTCGGGACCAGCCTCTTGAGGAAATGCGGCCGGCTCACAGCTTGGTGACGTCGCTCGCCAGCGTGTAGCCGCCGCCCCACACGGTCTTGATCAGGGTCGGGTTCTTGGCGTCCGGCTCGATCTTCTTGCGCAACCGGCTGACCTGATTGTCGATCGCACGGTCGAACGCCGCCGCCTCGCGCCCCTGCGTCAGGTCGAGCAGCTGGTCGCGGGTCAGCACCGCGCGCGGGCGCATGACCAGCGCCAGCAGCAGATTATACTCGCCGGTCGACAGCGGCACCGACACGCCGTCGCGGCCCACCAAAGCGCGCTCACCGGTCTTGAGCACCCATCCCGAAAAGGCATAGCTGCCGCTTTCGGGCGCGTGCTGGCGCGTGCCGCCCGCCTGCATCCGGCGCAGCACCACCTTGATCCGCGCCGCCAACTCGCGCGGGGAAAAGGGCTTCACGACATAATCGTCCGCGCCCATCTCGAGCCCGACGATCCGGTCGGTTTCCTCGCTCTTGGCGGTCAGCAGGATCACCGGCACTTCGCTGGTTGCGCGGATATGGCGGCACAGGCTCAAGCCATCCTCGCCCGGCATCATGATGTCGAGCACGACCAGGTCGATCGAATAGGCCGAAAGTCGCGTGCGCGCCGCCTCGGCATCGCCGACCTGGGTCACGCGAAACCCCTGCTTGGTCAGATATTGCGCCAGCGGCTCACGGATCGAACGCTCGTCATCGACAAGCAGCAAATGCGGGGTCTCGTTGGTCATGTCCATCGGAGTAACAGATTCATCCTGTTCGGGAAGTGCCGGGCGGGCACGGAGGAGGTCGTCAAACCCGCCCGGCATCGCCGTCACTCGCCCTGGGGGGAGGGCGGAGGCGGCGGGGTGTGCCCGCGATGCGCGCGCATCTTCTTCATCTTGGCGCGCGCCTTGTCGTGCTGTGCCTTCATTTCGGTCGCGTCGATCCGGCCATCGCTGTTGGTGTCGAGCTTGGCGAAGCGCTGTGCCGACTGGGCATCGAACTCGGCCTTGCTGATCGTGCCGTCCTTGTTGGTGTCGGCCATCATCATGCCCGCGCCGCCACCGCGACCGCCGCGCATGCCCATGCGCTTGCCGCCCCGGCCCTCGCCGCGCTTGCCCATGCCCTTGCGGCCTTCGCCGGCCTCGACCGCGCCATCCTTGTCGGCGTCCATCCGGGCAAAGCGCGCCTCGACCATCGCGCGGTTCTCCGCTTTGCTGATCAGGCCGTCGCCATTGGTGTCGACGCGCGCCAGCATCCGCTCGCCCATGCCGCCACCGCCGCCGCGCCGTGCGCCAGGCACAAAGTCCTGCAGCTCGCCGCCCTTCTTCTCCGCCATCGCGGCGCGCGCGGCGTCCATTCCGGCCTTGCGCTCCTCGGCGCTCAGCTGGCCGTCCTTGTTGGTGTCGAGCCGGTCGAACCGCGCATCGGCGCGGGCGAGCATTTCGGCCTTGGAAATCGGTTGCTTGGGCGGGGTCGGTGCCTGGCTCTGCATGGCGACCGCGGCACCCGCGGTCAGCATCGCGCCAATCGCTGCGGTGGTGAGAAACGTTTTCATCGGTGGCTCCTGTCAGGCGGCAAGGGGCAGCCGCTGTGATGCCCCTTCTGAACCCCGCCTGTCGCAGCCATTTGTCAGCGCGAGAGGAAGTTGTCGCAAATTGTGTCGGAAGAGGGCGGCGAGGGCGGGTGAACTAACCGTCACCCCGGGCTTGACCCGGGGCCCAGCTGCCTTTCCCGGTCGAAGAAGCTGGACCGCGGGTCAAGCCCGGGGTGACGATAGGTGTCACCCGAAAATCGCCACGCCCTGCGTTCCTTCAGCCACCAGCGTCCCGCTCGCATCCCACATCCGCATCGTCTGGCTGGAATAGCCGCCCCGCGCGCTGTCGGTCTCCGCCTCCAGCAACCACCAGCCGTCGCGCGTCACCGGCGCGGGCTGGAGAATATTCACCTGCCAGGTCAGCGACGACAGCGGCGTCATCTTGGCAAACAGCTTGAACGCGGCGGGGGGCAGCGCGTCGCCCAGCGCCATCAGCTCGACCTCCGGGTCCAGCCCCGCCCGGTCGATCAGCCGTCCCCAGCGCAACCATTCGGTCGGTCCGGCCTCGCCCTTCAGGTCGAAGAAATTGAAATTGCCGGTGAAGAACTCCTTCGGCCCGGTATACAGCTCGGCATCGGCCGGCGGCGGCGCATGGCGCGCGGCGGCGGTGCCGTCATGGTCGATCGCCGACTCCAGTTGCGCCATGAACACGAACGTCGTGCGCAGCCCCAGCCCTGCTTCGCTCACGATATCTGCCTGAATAAACGCCGCGTTCCGCCCGCGTCGCAGCTTGGTTGCGGTGACCGTCACCGGCCCGGCGAGCGGCCCGATAAATGCCACCTGCGCCGACCGCAGCGGGGGCAGGTCCGGCTCGACCTGCTTCGCCGCCGCCAGCGCCAGCGCCGAGGACAGCCCGCCATAAGCGGTGCGCCCCTGCAACCAGTTGGACGGGATTTCGGTCGTAAAGCCCGTCTCGGTACGCTGCGCCGATGCCAACAGGTCGATAAGCGAAGTCATGGGCGGTTCTCCACATAGAGGTCGCGCAATTCGCGCTTGAGCACCTTGCCGATCGCACTGCGCGGCAATTCGTCGATGGCGCGCAGGTCGGCGAGCCGCTGCGTCTTGCCAAGGCCAGCATTGACCGCCGCCAATATCTCTCCAGCCGGGGTCGCGTCGCCCGGGACGTAGAACCCCACCGGCGTCTCGCCCCACTGCTCCGACGGCACCCCCACCACCGCGCAATCGCGCACCCCGGGATGCTGGCGCAACTTAGCCTCCAGATCGCTCGGATAGATGTTGAACCCGCCCGAGATGATCAGGTCCTTCTTGCGGTCCATCAGGATCAGGAAGCCGTCTTCATCGAACCGCCCGACATCGCCATGGCGGATGAAGCGATTGCCCTCGGAACAAAACCACTCCGCCTCCGACGTCGCCTGCTTGCGCCCGTGATAGCCCGACATCATCGCGCCGCTGCGCCCGACAACCTCGCCCATCTCGCCCTGCGGCACCTCGCGCCCATCCTCGTCGATCAGGCGGATGTCGTGCCCCGGCGCGGGCTGGCCCACCGTGTGCAGCTTGTCGGGATGCGCGGTCGCATTGAGGATGCAGGTGCCGCCCCCCTCGGTCATCCCATAATATTCGACCAGCAGCCCCGGCCAGCGCGCCACGACATCGGCCTTGAGCGCGGCGGAAAAGGGCGCGCTGGTACAGGTCTTCAACCGAAAGCTGGACAGGTCAAACGCATCGAAATCGGGCAGCGCCATGATCCGCTGATATTGCACCGGCACCAGCATCGCATGGGTAGCGCGATGCCGCTCCGCCGCGTCCAGAAACCCGCGCGCATCGAACTTGCCGAGCAGCACCGCCGTCCCGCCCCAGGCGAGCGTCGGAATGAAGCTGACCAGGGTGGTATTCGAATAGAGCGGCGTCGCGATCATCGTGACCGCTTCGGCAAAGCCCGCCGCATCGCCGCGCGCGACATGCGCCCAGCGCATCGCATGGGGCTGGACGATCCCCTTGGGCGTGCCGGTCGTGCCGCTCGAATAGATGATGTTGAACGGATCTTCGGGCCGCAGGTCTACCCGGGAAGGCGCACCGGCATCCGCCAGCCACGCCTCCAGCGCTTCAGCGTCCAGCATCACCCGCCGCGCCGCCACCGCCCGTTCGCCCAGCGTCGCGGCGGCATCGGCATCCAGAAACACCACCCCCGCGCCGCTGTCCGCGATCATCGCCGCCATCTGATCCCCGGTGGAGGAGGGGGCAATCGGCGCCGGAGCCCCGCCCGCGCGGATCGCACCGAGGAAGATCGCGGCATAATCGACGCCCATCGCCCCGATAATCGCCACCGCCTGTCCGCGCGCGAGCCCGTCGCGCTGCAACGCCGCCGCGATTCGGTCCATCCGCGCGTTCAGCTCCGCATAGCTCAGCGCATCCTCGCCATGCACCACCGCCAGCTTGTTGCCTTGGTCGCGCGCATGGGCGGCAATCAACTCGGGCAAAGTCCCGAACGGCCCGGCCAGGATTTCCGCCGCTGTCTGCATCCCCACTCCTCGATTCGGATCAACTGCTATGCGAAACCGCCATTCGCTGCCATACGCGATCTTCGAAAAATGACGAGGAGAGGTCGATGCTGTTCTACGATTCGGCGATGCCCGCCCCCAATCCCCGCCGCGTCCGCATCTTTGCCGCAGAAAAGGGGATCACCCTGCCGACGCAGGACGTGTCGATCATGAAGGGCGAGCACAAAAGCGAAGACTTCAAGGCGATCAACCCGTTAGGCCAGACGCCAGCGCTGAAACTCGACGACGGAACCTGCCTCTCCGAAAGCGTCGCGATCTGCCGCTATCTCGAGGCACTGCACCCGGAACCGCCGCTGTTCGGCACCACCCCGACCGAAATCGCTCAGGTCGAAATGTGGAGCCGCCGCGTCGAACTGCGGCTGATGGTGCCGACCGGCATGATCTGGATCCACACCCACCCCTTCACCGCGCGCGTCGTGCCGCACCAGTATAAGGAGTTCGGCGAGAGCAACCGCGCGCTCGTCGCCCGCGCCCACGCCCTGTTCGACGACGCGCTGGGCGACACCCCATACGTCGCGGGCGAGCGCTACACGATGGCCGACATCCTGCTGCTCACCACGATTGATTTCGGCACCTTTATCGGCCTGACGATTGCCGAGGAGCATGTTCGGCTCAACGACTGGCACCGCCGCGTCACCGCGCGGGAAAGCGCGAAGGCATGACCATGGAGGGCATGGTCGCCATCGTCACCGGCGGCGGCACCGGGATCGGCGCGGCTGTCGTCCGACGGCTGGCAGAGCGCGGCGTGCGCTGCGTCATCAACTACGCCAACAGCCGCGACGCGGCGGAGGCGCTGGCGGCGGAGCTCGGCAATGGATCAATCGCGGTTCAGGCCGACATCGCCGACGACGCCCAGTGCCGCGCGCTGGCCGCCGCGGCGACGGAGGCGTTCGGCCGCATCGACCTGTTGGTCAACAATGCCGGCAAGACCAAATTCGCCAATCATGAAGACCTGGAAGCGCTGACGGCGGACGATTTTCTCGACATCTATCGCCTCAACACCATCGCGCCGTTCCAGATGATCCGCGCCTGCGCCCCCGCCATGCGCGCGGGGCCAGCGAGCGCAGTGGTCAACATCGCCTCGGTCGCCGGCGTGTTTGGCAACGGCTCCTCGGTCGCTTATGCCGCGTCAAAGGGCGCGCTGGTGACGATGACCAAAAGCCTCGCCCGCGTCCTCGCCCCCGCGATCCGCGTCAACGCCGTCGCGCCGGGCTATGTCGGCACCGGCTGGTTCAGCGAACGGATGACGCCCGAAGCCTTCGACAAGTTCGAGTCCTATATCGCCAGCCAGACCCCGATGCAGCTGGCCGCGCACGCCGAGGATATCGCCGGGCCGATCGTCAACCTGCTCGACCCCGCCAGCCGGGTGATCACCGGGGAAATTGTGCTGCTCGACGCCGGCGCCCATCTTGATGTGGGATTGTCGCGCAGGCCGGGTAAAGGGTAGCGGTGGCCCACAAGAAACTGAACCTGCCGACCAAGATCTGCGTCGCCTGTGCCCGCCCGTTCGCCTGGCGCAAGAAATGGGCACGCGACTGGGAACAGGTGAAGTTCTGTTCCGACCGGTGCCGCACGAAAGGGGCAGCGGATGGCCGATGAGTATGACCGCGGAAGGCGCGACGGGCTGCGCCTCGCCCTCGAGATTCTGGCAACCGAAGAAGCCAAATGGCTGCCGCTGCTGGGACAAAGTAGCGCATGGCGCACCAACCTCGCGCGCGAGGTGCGGTACAAGACGCTGCAGGTCGCGCAGAGCCGGGTGCAGACCGCCCTCAACCGGCTGCGTCCCGCCGACGACCTGTCGGCCGCCAACGAACTCGCCATCGCCATCGAAAAAGCCGGCCTGTGATTGCGCTGTGCGGCCCTCTTCTTCTTAGCCCTCTCCCGCGTGCGGGAGAGGGTTGGGTGAGGGTCTTCTTCTTCTTCTGTTTCTTCTTCTCTTCCACCCAACAAAAAAGAAGAAGACCCTCCCCAACCCCTCCCGCGAAGGCGGGAGGGGCTAAGAGAAACGAAGTTCGCTCACCCCTCCACCACCGCCGCAGTCTGCCCGAACAGGATCTTCTTCTGCTCATCCGTCATCACCGGAGTCCCCGGCCGCACTTCCTCGCCCTTGGCATAAGCGCGCACCGTCGCCGGTCGCGCCGCCACCGCGTCGAACCAGCGCTTCACATGCGGAAAATCATCCAGATTCTGCCCCTGCGCCGCGTACGGCACGATCCACGGATAGATCGCCATGTCCGCGATCGAATACTCCTCGCCGCCAACGAACGGCTTGCCCGCCAGCTGCCGGTCGAGCACGCCGTACAGCCGGTTGGTCTCGTCGATATACCGCTTCTGCGCATAGGGAATCTGCTCGGGCGCATAGCGATTGAAATGGTGGTTCTGCCCCGCCATCGGGCCAAGTCCGCCCATCTGCCACATCAGCCACTGCATCTGCACGATCTTGTCGCGCTGCTCGGGGCCAAAGAAACGCTCGGTCTTGTTGGCGAGATACAGCAGGATCGCCCCGCTCTCGAACACGCTGATCGCTTCGCCGCCATCGACCGGATGATGGTCGACGATTGCGGGCATCCGATTGTTGGGCGCGATCTTCAGGAAATCCGGCTTGAACTGCTCGCCCTGGCCGATGTTCACCGGATGGATGGTGTAAGGGAGGCCGGCCTCCTCCATGAACAGCGTGATCTTGTGGCCGTTCGGCGTGGGCCAGTAATGCAGGTCGATCATCGGGCAAGTCTCCAGCGGGGGAGCCGCACAGATGGGGTGGCCCGCAACTTACGCAACCGGCTCCCCCACGCGTGTTCGCCGCAGGACGAAGACCAGCACGATCCCTGCCGCGACCGTCGTCATCACCGCTGCCAGCGCAAACGCCGCGCCCGGAAAGCCATGCTCGGCACCATAGGCCAAGGTCTGGGTCAGGCTGAGCGGGCCGAGGATCGCGGCGATGCTGGCGATGCTCGCCATCCCGCCCTGCAACGCGCCCTGATTGGCGGCATCGACCCGTCGGCTCAGCATCGCGTTGAGCGCGGGGTAGGCGAGCATCTGCAACGCCCCGAACATCAGGATCACGTAAACCTGCCACCCCTGCGTCGCGAAGCCATAGGCGGCATAGGCGAGCGTGCCGACGATCAGGCCGATCATCAGCGTCTTGGCCTCACCCAGTGCGGCGATCGCGCGCCCGGTCACGAAAATCTGCGTCAGCGCCATCGCCGTGCCCGACGCCGCCAGCGACCAGCCGATCGCGCGGCTGTCCCAACCATGCGCCAGCTCGGCATAGAACGCCCAGGTCGCGGGATAGACCTGATGCGCCAGCTGCCAGAGGAACGCGACCGCGAGCAGCGGCAACGCCCCCGTCATCGCGAACAGCGGGCGGAAGGTGCCGAGCGGATTGGCGCGCTTCCACTCGAACTGGCGCCGGTTCTCGGGCGCGAGTGTCTCGGGCAGGATGAAGAAGATCCACGTCGCATTGATCGCCGCCAGCGCCGCTGCGACCATGAACGGCGTGCGCGGCCCGAAATCGGCGAGCAGGCCGCCGATCGCCGGCCCGACGACAAAGCCGATCCCGAACGCCGCGCCCATCAGGCCGAATGTCGCGCCGCGCTTTTCCGGTGGGGTCACGTCGGCCAGGATCGCATTGGCGGGGCCATAGACCGCTCCGGCAATCCCCGCGACCAGCCGCCCGGCGAACAGCCAGGCAATCGTCGGCGCAAACGCCATCAGCGCATAGTCGACCGCAAAGATCAGCATCGCCGCCAGGATCACCGGCCGCCGGCCATAACGATCGCCCAGATTGCCCAGGATCGGCGCAGCAAAGAAATGCGCCAGTGCGAACACGATCGCCAGCGCCCCGCCGATCCGCGTCGCATCGGTCAGCGTCGCCCCGCTCAGCTCGACAATCAGCGTCGGCAGCACGGGGATGACGATCCCGAACCCGATGGCGTCAATCAGCACCGCCGCCAGCGCGATCGGAACCGCGCGATGTCCGAACTTCATGCCCTGTCCCCCGTTTCGATGCGCTTGTAGAATCGATTGTGGCAGCACGGAAGCACGCCTGCGCCTTGCCCCGCATCGTCCCGGCTATGCACGTCGTATCCTTCCCGCTGGGCGAATGTCCTTAGCCCCTTGCGACACATGGCGCGAAAACCCGCGACATGTTCGCATCAGTCAACTTCGTGCCGCAGGCGCTTGACGTAGCGTCATCCATACCGCACCTTCTAAACAGCCGCTTCAGACGGCATATGGAGGATGTTGATGGCGACGACGCTCGACGGCGCGGCTGCAATGGATGCGGTGTCCGTTAAACCCCCGATCACGCGCGGCACCCGCTACAGCTACAGCGCGGGCGCGATCGCCAATGGCATCAAGAACGCCGCCTTCACCACCTATCTCCTGTTCTTTTACAGTCAGATCGTCGGCGTTTCGGCCGCTATAGTCTCCACGGCGGTGGCGCTGACCCTGCTCGTCGATGCCTTTGCCGATCCGCTGATCGGTCGCTGGTCGGACATGACGCGCAGCCGCTGGGGTCGCCGCCACCCCTTCATCTACGGCGCGGCGCTGCCCACGGCGGTGTTCTTCCTGCTCGCCTGGTTCCCGCCGGCGGGGATGAGTGATTTCCAGACTGGCGTGTGGATCTTCGCCACCGCCGCGCTCACCCGCATGTCGATCAGCGCGTTTGAGATCAACACCTCGGCCATGGCGCCCGAGCTGACCGACGATTATCGCGAGCGCACCTCGCTCTTCTCGCTGCGCTACTGGTTTGGCTATGCCGGAACCTATGGGTTCACCGCGCTGTGCCTGCTCACTTTCTTCGCCGCGACTCCCGAATATCCGCGCGGGCAGCTCAACCCGGACGGTTATCCCGGCTTCGCGATTGCCGGCGCGCTGACCATCTTCGCCGCGATCCTGATCTGCGGCATCGGCACCCATAATCGCATCCCGCATCTGCGCCAGGCGGTGGTGCGCACCGAGCGCATGGGGCTGATGACGCATCTGCGCGAAATGGGGCAGGCGCTGAAGAACCGCGCCTTTCTGTCGATCTTCGGCTTTGGCGTCCTCAAATATTCGGCGATCGGCCTCTATGCCTCGACGACGCTGTTCTTCGGCACCTATCTGTTCAAGCTCAACGCGGCGCAGCTCGCGCTGCTGACGATCGACAGTCTGGTTGCGGCAACGCTCGCCGCGCCGCTCGCGCCGGTCATGTCGGCCTGGATCGGCAAACGGGCCAGTTCGATGCTGTTTGCGGTGCTGGGCGTGTCGATCGGTCTCGCGCCGCTGCTGCTCGCCTATCTCGGCCTGTTCTTCGAACCCGGCCACCCCGCGATGGTGCCGACATTGTTCGCGATCGGCGCGCTCTATGGCGCGATGGTCGCGATCTCGCTCATCAACACCAGCTCGATGCTGGCGGATGTGGTTGAGGACAGTGCGCTCAAGACCGGGCGGCATGAGGCGGGGACGTTCTTCGCCGCGTCCAGCTTCATGCAGCAATGCTCGACGGCGGTGGGCATCTTCCTTGCCGGGCGGCTGCTGATCTGGTCGGATTTCCCCGCCAAGCCCATGCCGGGATCGGTGACCGATGAGGCGATCCGCAGCCTGGTCATCCACTATATTCCCTGTTCGATCGGGCTGTGGGCGGCGGGTGCCCTGTTCCTGCTCTTCTATCCGATCAATCGCGCCAAACACGAAGCCAATGTCGCCGCTTTGCAGGCGCGCGAGGCGCAGGCGCGGGCGAGCGAGATGGACAATGCGGCGATCGGTGCCCCCGCGCGCTAATTGCGGGGGATTGACGCGCGCAAAGCCATACCGCATTTTCAAATTCATCGACCGGAATCGCTCGGGCGGTGCGGGGGAACAGGATCGAAAGCGAACATGTCGTGGAAATGCGCGCAAAGTGATCAGAAGCGAACATGTCGTGGAAGAATGCGTCGCTGATCCGCAGCTCGCTGTGAATTTTGAGGAGAGAACATGTCTGTAATGGAGGAGGTAAGGGTCGATCTCGACACCTTCCGCACCGAAGTCCGCGACTGGCTCGCGGCGAACTTCCCCGCCTCGCTCAAGGGCAAGGACAATGCGATGTCCGCAGTCGAGGGGCCGACCAACGAGACCCCCGAGCAGGCTGCTTGGCGCAAGGCGATGGGCGAGAAGGGCTGGGGCGTCCCGACCTGGCCCGCCGAATATGGTGGCGGCGGCCTGAGCCGCGCACAGGCCAAGGTGCTGCAGGAAGAGATGGCCCGCGCCGGGGCGTGGAATCCGATCGGCGGCATGGGCGTGATGATGTTCGGCCCGACGCTGCTGGAATATGGCAATGAAGCGCAGAAGCGCGAGCATATCCCGGCAATTGCCAAGGGCGAGGTGCGCTGGTGCCAGGGTTATTCCGAACCCAATGCCGGGTCCGACCTCGCCAACCTCCAGACCTTTGCCGAGGACAAGGGCGACCATTATCTGGTCAATGGCCAGAAAACATGGACCAGTGGCGGGCAATGGGCGCACAAATGCTTCGCCATCGTCCGCACCGACAAGACCCAGAAACAGGGCGGGATCACCTTCCTGCTGATCGACATGGATTCGCCCGGGGTCGAGGTGAAGCCGATCCAGATGATTTCCGGCATGTCGCCCTTTTGCGAAACCTTTTTCACCAATGTGAAGGTGCCCAAGGAAAACCGCGTCGGTGAGGAAGGGCAGGGCTGGACGATCGGCAAGCGCCTGCTCCAGCATGAGCGCACTAATTTGTCGGGCGGCGGATCGGCCTTTCGCATGTCCGGGCCGTCGCTCTCCGACATGGCCAAGAAATATCGCGGCACCGATGCCGAGGGGCGGATCGCCGACCCCGATCTGCGCGCGCGCATCGCCAAGTTCGAGATGGACTGGCGCGCCTTCCTGCTCACCGCGATGCGCGTGCAGGCGGAGAGCAAGAGCGGCGGCGTGTCCGAAGTGTCGTCGATCCTCAAGACCGTCGGCACCAAGCTCGGCCAGGAACGCGCCGAATTGATGATCGAGATTCAGGGGATGGAGGGGCTCGGCTGGGAAGGCGAGGGCTTTACCGAGGCGCAGATCCACGGCACCCGTGCGTGGCTCTTCGGCAAGGCGACGACCATCTATGGCGGCTCGACCGAAATCCAGAACAATGTGATCGCCAAGCGCATCCTGGGGATGCTGGATCATCAATAAGCCGCGTCGCCCCGGCGCAGGCCGGGGCCGCCCCGTGGCGGGGCGTGGCGCACCATTCTAGCGGCCCCGGCCTTCGCCGGGGCGACGAGGACGAAGACAATGGCCGTTCTGACCGAAGAACAGACGATGCTGCGCGATATGGCGCGCGACTGGGCGAGCAATGAGAGCCCGGTCACCGCATGGCGCAAGATCCGTAATGCCAATGACGCGACGGGATACGACCCCGCCGCCTATGCGACGATGGCCGAAATGGGCTGGACCGGGGTCATCATCCCGGAGGCCCATGGCGGCAGCGATTTCGGCTGGCTGAGCCTGGGGCTGGTGATCGAGGAACTGGGCAAGACGATGGCCGCCAGCCCGATCGCGGCCAGCGCCGCTGCGGCCTCGGCAATCCTGCTGGGCGGGAGCGACGCGCAGAAGGAGAAGTATCTGCCACGCATCGCCAGCGGCGAGCTGGTCGCGACGCTCGCGGTGGATGAAGGGCCGCGCCACGATCCGTCGGCGATTGCCGCGACGGTCGAGGGCGGAAAGCTGACCGGCACCAAGGCATTCGTCGCCGAGGGTGACAGCGCCGGGCTGTTCGTCGTTGCCGCCACCGATGGCCTGTATCTGGTCGAGGCGGGGCAGGGTGTGACGGTTTCCCGCCGCCATCTCGTCGATTTCCGCAGCCATGCGCAGGTGACGTTCGACGGCGCGCCTGCCGACAAACTCGCCTCGGGCGGTGCCGACCTGCTTGACGCGGTGCTCGACCGCGCGGCCATTCTCACGGCGGCCGAGATGCTCGGCATGGCGGGCCAGGCGTTCGACACCACGCTCGCCTATCTCAAACAGCGCGTGCAGTTCGGGCAGATCCTCGCGACCTTCCAGGCGCTGCAGCACCGCATGGCCAATCTGTTCAGCGAGATCGAACAGATGCGCTCCGCGGTCGAGGCCGGCCTCGCCGCGATCGACCGGGGCGGCGATGTGCGTCAGGCGGCGTCGCTGGCCAAGGGCAAGGCGAACGAGATCGGCCATCTGATGAGCCGCGAGCTGATCCAGCTGCATGGCGGCATCGGTATGACCGACGAATATGATGCGGGCTTTTACCTCAAGCGGATGCGCGTGCTGGAGCAGATGTGGGGCAACACCGCGTACCACCGCGACCGCTTCGCGCGGCTGAGCGGGTTCTGATCGGTCATAGGATCGAATTTAGACGGGGCGTTTCCGCGACCGGCGGAAGCGCCCCTTTTCGCATCTGCGATATGCAATCATGTGTTTAGAAGATTGGTTCAGCATACCATCGTGCATTTCGGATGTGCCATATTGTGCCGTGTCCTCCATGTAACAGCTACGGATAGGTGGCGTTTAGCAACGCTTTTCTCGCCTTGACCGATAGCGCTGAACTCGTTCTATTCGAGTTTACGGTATGGAACCGATCAGTGTTCCGGCCGAACGGGAGTGGGATCATATGAAAAAGCAGCTTTTGGCGGCGTGCGGGGTTTCGGCGCTCGTCCTCGGCGGCGCGGCACCCGCCTTCGCGCAGGACAGCGACGGCGAATCCGAAATCGTCATCACCGGTTCGATCATTGCCGGCACCCCTGAGGATGCGGCGTTGCCGGTCGATGTGATCGGTGCGGAGGAGCTGGCCAAGCAGGGCAATCCGTCGGTGCTCGACCTGGTCAAGGCGCTGCCAAGTTCGAGTGCGTCGCTGGGCGACGCCAACCAGTTCGACAGCCGCTCGCAGGGGGCCGAGGGGATCGCGACGGTGAACCTGCGCGGCCTTAGCCCGCAGCGCACGCTGGTGCTGCTCAATTCGAAGCGGCTGGCGACGTCGGGTAATGGCGTGCCGGCGGTTGACATCAACCTGCTGCCGCAAGCCGCGATCGGCCGTGTCGAGGTATTGAAGGACGGTGCCGCCGCGACCTATGGTTCGGAAGCGATTGCGGGCGTCGTCAACTTCATCACCCGCACCAATCAGCGTGGGTTCCAGGGCGCGGGCAGCTGGCGCTTCATCGACGGGTCGGACGGCGATGTCGATGCGTCGCTCAGCTATGGCCATATCGGCGAGAATTTCCGCGTGCTGGTCGCGGCCGGCTTCCAGAAGCGGGGCCAGTTGATGGCCAAGGAGCGCGACTGGGCAATCCGACCCTATACCGAGAACCCGCAGGGTGGCTGGACCGGTGGTGGTAACCCGGCGAACTTCCTGTTCCTCGGCGCGACCGGCTCACCGATTACCGGCATCGCCGCAGACACCGCCTGCGCCCCGCTTGGCGGCTATGTTGGCGCCGATGCGCGCTGTTACAACCAGTATTCAACCTACGACAATCTGGTCGAGCAGGAGACGCGCGGTCAGGCGTTCATCGATTTCGAATGGGATGTCGGCGAGAAGACGACGTTCCAGGTGACCGCGCTCTATGGGCGCACCACCGTCCCGCATTATCTGACCTCGCCATCCTACCTGCTGACCCAGCCGCCATCGGGCGTGGCGATTGCGGGGACGCCCTATGCGCCGTTCGCGGCGCTGCTGGGCAGTGGCTTCTATGTCCCCAACGAAAATCCCGGCCTTGCCGCCTATCGCGTCGCCAACACGACTCCGGCGGGCGCGGGGGTATTGTTCCCAACCTTGCTGTTCCGCCCCTATTTGCTTGGCGGGAATCCCTCGACACTCGACAATGAGTTCGCGCCGGGATCGGCGACTGGCCTGCGCAAGAGCGAGTCGACCCGGTTCACCGCCGAACTGCGCGGCGAGGTGGCCGACGGGCTGAACTATAACCTCAACGCGACCTATCATAATTACTACCGCTATATCGACGGCTATGACTCGTTCGGCGACCGGGTCCAGCGCGCGTTGCTCGGCTTTGGCGGGCCCAACTGCACCGGCACCACGCCGGGCGCGAATGGCTGTTTGTGGCTCAACCCGTTCGGCAATGCGGTGCCGGTCAACCCGTCGACCGGCCAGACCAACCCCGTCGCCAACGGTCCGCGCAACAGTGCCGAGCTGACCGACTGGTTTTTCGTCCGGTCGCACAGCACGGTCGATACCAGCTTGTTTGTTGCCGAAGCCTCGCTCAGCGGCGGTACGGGCTTCAGCCTGCCGGGCGGCGAAGTGCAGTTCGGCGTTGGCGCGCAATATCGCGATACGTCGATCACGGGCCGCTATGGCGGGAACAATAATCTTGCGACCAACCCGTGCCGCGAGACGCCGCTCAACGGTAACACCAACGGTGCTGCCTGCGCCGGCGGACGGGCACCGGCGGGCGCGCTGGGCTTCCTTGGCACCAACCTCAACTATGACTTGTCAGGCGATGTCTGGGCGGTGTTTGCCGAGGCGCAGCTGCCGGTGTTCGACACGCTGAACCTGCAGCTTGCGGCGCGGTTCGAGGATTATGGCGGGGCGACCGGATCGACCTTCGACCCGCAGATTCGCGCCCGCTGGCAGGTGACCGACTGGCTCGCGATCCGCGGCGGCTTTGGCACCACCTTCCGTGCGCCGACGCTCAACCAGCTGGCGCCCGGGTCGATCACCGCGCTGCAGATCATCGACACGACGTTCCGCCCGATCGACGTGTTCGGTAACCCCAATCTGGTGCCGGAAAGCTCGAAGAATTACGGCGCAGGCGTGCTGCTCAATGCCGGCGGGTTCAGCGCCAGCATCGATTACTACCGCTATGATATCGAGGATGTGATCGTCTCCGATCCGCTGATCTCGATGGTCAATACGCTGTTCCCCAGCACCGGCGGCAATACTTGCGCCACCAACGCCGCGCTGGCGGCGCGCTTCACCTTCTCGACCGGTCCATGCACCACGACGACCGCGCGCACCGCGATCTCGCGCGTGCGCACCCAGAACCAGAATGGCGCGTCGATCACCAATGAGGGGATCGACGTGATGGCCAGCTATCGCGGTACCGACCTGCTGGGCAGCGGCACGCGTTTCGCGATCGGCGGCAACGTCACCTATACGCTCCAGAACCGGATCAGCGACATCTTCGTCGAAGGCACGCTGGTGCAGGCGGGCTATGACGGGGTCGGCCTGCTCAACTATCAAACGACGCTTTACCCCGTGCCGGAATGGAAGGGGCAGGGCTTCCTTGAGTTCGGCGCAGGGCCGTTCGATGCGCGGTTGACCGTCACCTATATTGACGGGCTGTACGATCAGCGCGCCGATATCACGACGGCGGGCGTCTATGGTCCCAACCCGTCGCTGGGCGGCGCGCGGGTCACCCAGGGGGCGTTCATCGACAGCTTCACCACTGCGGACTTCACCATCCAGTTCGCGATCAACGACAAGGTCACGTTGTCGGGGAGCATCTACAATCTGTTCGACCAGGATCCGCCCTTCGCACGCGAAGACTATAACTACGAGCCGTTCGTGGGGAATCCTCTGGGCCGCAACTTCAAGATTGGCGTGTCCGCCAAATTCTGAAGCCGGCACCTTTCGGGGCTCCGTCGCGCGGGGAACGCGGCGGGGTCCCGAATTTTATTGTGATCTGGCCGTTTTGGCCGTGTGATGGAGTAGCATGTCGATGGCGACAATCCCGGCCCCAACTGCATCGCCCGCCCCCGAAGACGCGCTCGCGATCCGGCGGCGTACCGCCACACTGATCCTGCTCACCGCCGCCTATTTCTTCAGCTATATGGACCGGCAGATCCTCGCGATCCTGCAGGAGGACATCAAGGCCGAGTTGCTGTTGTCCGATACCCAGCTCGGGCTGCTCGCGGGCTTTGCCTTCGCGATCTTCTACGCGACACTGGGCTTGCCGGTGGCGCGCTGGGCGGACAAGAGCAACCGCGTCAACATCATTGCGATCGCGCTGACCGTGTGGAGCGCGATGACCGCAGTGTGCGGGCTGGCGCAGAATTTCGTGCAATTGCTGCTCGCCCGGATCGGCGTCGGCATCGGCGAGGCCGGGTCGAGCCCGCCCAGCCACTCGATCATCGCCGACCTCTACCCGCCCGAAAAGCGCGCCGGGGCAATGGGCATCTACTCGCTCGGCGTGGTGCTGGGCGCGGCCGGCGGCACGATGATCGGCGGCACGCTCGCGCATTTCTTCGGCTGGCGCGTCGCGATGTTCGCGGTTGGCATCCCCGGCATCCTGCTCGCGATCATCATCAAGCTGTTCGTGGTCGAGCCGCGCCGCGGCCTGTCCGACCCAAGCCACACGCCCGCCGCGCAAGGGGCAATGCCAAGTTTCGCCGACGGCTTTCGCTCGCTCCTCGCCAATCGGGCGGCAGTGCATCTGGTGATGGGAGTCACCATCACCGCGCTGATCGGCTATGGCCACACCGCCTTCGGCCCCAGCTTCCTGATCCGCACGATCGGGCTCGACAAGCTCCAGATCGCGTCGATCGTCGCCCCGGTTGGCGCGGTGTGCGGCACGCTGTCGGCGGTGCTTGGCGGCTGGCTGGCGAACAAGGCGGCGGTGCGCTGGGGGCTGCACAGTCAGGCGTGGCTGGTGCTGGTGATGAAGGGGGTGGGGCTACCTTTGTCCTTCCTGTTCTTTGCCTCGAGCGACCCGTGGATCGCGGTCCCGATCTATTGGGCCTCACTGCTGCTGGTGAACTCCTATCTTGGCCCGACCTTCGCGCTGATCCAGGGGCTGGCACCGCTCCGGATGCGCGCGCTGTGGGCTGCGGTGACGTTGCTGGTCATCAACCTGATCGGCCTTGGCCTTGGCCCGACGATGATCGGGGTGATCTCCGACGCGCTCAAACCCAGCTATGGCGATGCCGAGGCGCTGCGGCTGGCGATGCTGACCTTTGCGGCGGCGACGCCATGGGCGCTGTTCCATTATTGGCGCGCGGGGGTGTGGTTGAAGCGGGGGGCGGCGGCCGCCTGACGTCGATCAGGGGAGGAGGCGCACCGGCACGCCCAGCGCCGGTCCCGCTTCGGCCATGCGCCGGTCGAGCGTGCAGACGGTGGCGCCGTGTTCCGATGCAATCGACAGATGAAGCGCATCCGCCGCACGCAACCCAAGCTCGTGCTGGTCGACGAACCGCGCGGCCTCGCGAAAATGACGGCGTCTGACCGGAAGGACGATCAGACTGTCGGACACCATCCGATGAAATACCGCCAGCGCCGCCGCGCGCTGGTCGAGCGTCATCGCTCCGGTGCGCAGCTTGATCGCGAATGCCGAAGACAGCTCGGTCGCCGTCCAGTCGCTGATGGTGAGTTGCTGTGCGTCCTGCGCCACGATCCAATGCTGGACAATGTCGGACGCGGCCTCATTGGACAGTGCGGCGACGATCAGCGACGTGTCGAGATAGAGGCTCAATAGCGGTCGCCGTCCCGCATGGCGCGAACCAGTGTCGCCGCATCTTCGGCTTCCCGGGGCAGTTTGGCCGTCAACGCTTGCAGCATGGCCAGGTCGATCGGCTTGCGCGGCGCAGCGATTGCCGCGAGCCGCGCAACCGGTTTGCCCCGTCGCGTAATGTCGATCTGCTCGCCGCTCTCGACGCGTTCGATGAGTTCACTCAGATGCGCCTTGGCGTCCGCCAGATTCACGCGATCCATCCTGGCCTCCTGACCATCTAGATGGTCATTTAGCAGATGAGCTTCAACGGCTCAAGAAAACTCCAGCACCCGGTCATCGAACAGCCCGAACACGATGGTTGAGGCGTAGAAGGCGACCGCGCGGTCGCGCGGCATGGTGCTGGCCCATTTGCGCATGTCGAACGCGGCGTTCTGGAGTGCCATCATCGTCTGGCTCGCGACCAGCGGGTCGATCGCGCGGATTGAACCCTCCGCGATGCCGTCGGACAGCATCCCGGCATAGCGGCGCGCGATGCGGTTCGACCGGTCGATCAGCGCGGTGCGCACGCGCGGCGGCAGGCCCGACAGCGCGGTGGTGCGCAGCAACGGCCCACGCTCCGAAAACTGCACGTCGAGTAGGGTCGCGATGATGCTGGTGAGCTTGCGCCAATGGTCGCCCGGACCGTCCTCGGCCAGCCGCTGCGCGTCGGCGATCAGGTCGAAGCTGCGCTTGTAGCATTCGATCACCAGCTCGTCCTTGGCGTCGAGATGGTGGTAGAAACTGCCCTTGGTGACGTTGAGTTCGCTCGCGATCTTCTGCACCGATGCGCCGCGATAGCCGAGTTCGTTGATGAGCCGTGTCGCCGCGAGCAGGAATGCCTCCCGCCCCGGCTCGGCCTCGTCATGCGTCAGGTCGAGCATCGCGGGCTTCCACACATCGCCCGGGGTGGCGATGCCGTGGCGGAACACGTCCATCAGCCGGCTTTCGACGCGCGGATATTCGTCGACTTCGTAGCGGGTGATCCAGGCCGGCAGCCAGAAGGTGTTTTCGAGCAGCACATGCGCGCGCCCGCCGCGCAGGTCGGTCTCCGCGCGCGTGCCGCCTTCGCCCCACAGCGCGCGGGTCTTGCGGAAGATATGCTGCCAACGCTGCATCAGGCGCGTGCGGAGCTCGCCCTCCATCGCGCGCAGGTCGGACAGGATTGCGAACGCCTTTTCCTCGCCACGATGGATGCTGGCGAGGCGCGCCATGTTGATCGACAGGTAGCGGGCGACGCGCGCTTCGGGATTGGCCTCGCGATGCGCCTCGTCCAGCATCGCGTCGAGCCGGTCCAGCGTCACGTCGAACGCTGCCGCCGCCAGGTCTTCCTTGCGCTTGAAATAATAGGTAACGCTGGTGGTGTTGAGGCCAACGCGCTGTGCGACATCGGCGAAGGTCATGCCCTTCGCGCTCTGATCGTTGATCACGTCCGCCGCCGCCGCGAGGATCGCGTCGCGCTTCGCGCGGAACCGTTTTGTTTCCCCCCGCGCCTCTTCGGGCGCTGCGTTTTCGGCGTTCATCGGAACAGATTAGCAAATTTGATTCGAACGAACAGTCCTAAACATGCATTTGGCCATGCACAGCAAACCGTAGCCGAAAAATGCAACCCGACCCACTTTACCGAATATCGGGTATGGCCTAATCGACTCGAAACGGATTCAAGAAGGAGAGGGCGCATGGATTTCACGCTGACGGAGCGCGAGACTTATTTCCGCGACCGCGTGCGCGGGTTCATCGACCAGCACATCACCCCGCGCCAGAACGAGTATCGCGACCAGGTGTATACCGGCGAGCGCTGGAAGGTGCTGCCGGTGATCGAGGAACTGAAGCCGGTCGCGCGCGCGCAGGGGCTGTGGAATTTCTTCATGCCGCCGCATTCGGGCCAGACGCATGTCGACGACAGTTTCGAGTTCGAGGGGACGCAGCTTACCAACCTTGAATATGCGCTGTGCGCCGAGGAGATGGGGCGCGCCGGTTGGGCGAGCGAGGTGTTCAATTGCTCCGCGCCCGACACCGGCAATATGGAGGTGCTTCACCGCTACGGCACGCGGGAGCACAAGGAGCGCTGGCTCAAGCCGTTGATGGATGGCGAGATCCGCTCGGCCTTCCTGATGACCGAGCCGGATGTCGCCTCGTCCGACGCGACCAACATCCAGACGTCGATGGTCCGCGATGGCGATCATTATGTCATCAACGGGCGGAAATGGTGGTCGTCGGGCGTGGGCGATCCGCGCTGTGCCGTCGCGATCGTGATGGGCAAGACCAACCCCGACGCCTCGCGCCACGCGCAGCAGAGCCAGATTTTGGTGCCGATGGACACGCCGGGCGTCAGGATCGAGCGGATGCTTTCGGTGTTCGGGTATGATCACGCGCCGCACGGCCATGGCGAAGTGGTGCTGGAGAATGTCCGCGTGCCGGTGGAGAATATCCTGCTGGGCGAAGGCCGCGGGTTCGAGATTGCGCAAGGGCGCCTCGGGCCGGGGCGCATCCATCACTGTATGCGGTCGATCGGCGTTGCCGAAATGGCGCTGGAGCTGATGTGCAAGCGGCTGCTGAGCCGCGTCGCCTTCGGCAAGCGCATCGCCGATCATTCGATCTGGGAGCAGCGGGTGGCCGAAGCGCGATCGAACCTCGAAATGATGCGCCTGCTGTGCCTGAAGGCCGCGGACATGATGGACAAGGCGGGCAACAAGTCAGCGCAGGGCGAGATCGCGATGATCAAGGCGATGGGGCCGCGCATGACGCTCCAGATTCTCGACGATGCGATCCAGGCGTTCGGCGGCGCGGGTGTGTCGGGTGATACGCCGCTCGCCAGTGCGTGGGCGTCGATGCGCACGCTGCGCTTTGCCGACGGGCCGGATGAGGTGCACAACCGCGCAATCGCGCGGTCGGAGTTCGGGAAATATGGTGAGTTCAAGGCCGATCGCCCGAGCAGCGGCGACATGGCGGTGACGCGGTAAGAACGGCGTCACCCCAGCGAAAGCTGGGGTCTCGTGCGGCTTGAGACCCCAGCTTTCGCTGGGGTGACGGAGGAAAAAGGTTGAAAGCAGCAGTCCTGTTCGAGGCGGGCAAGCCGCTCGAAATCCACGATATCCGCATCGACAAGCCCGGCCCGCGCGAGGTGCTGGTGCGCACCGCGGCGTGCGGCGTGTGCCGGTCGGACCTGCATTTCGTCGATGGTGCCTATCCGCACGCGATGCCGACGGTGCCGGGGCATGAGGCGGCGGGTGTGGTCGAGGCGGTGGGGAGCGAGGTCACGCGGCTCAAGCCCGGCGACCATGTCATCACCTTCTTCACCGTGTTCTGCGGATCGTGCGAGTTTTGCGTGTCGGGCCGCCCTTCGCTTTGTCTGGACAATTCGACCCGCCGCCCCGCCGATGCCACGCCGAAACTGGCGCTCGCCGATGGCACGCCGGTGAACCATTTCCTCAACCTGTCGGCCTTTGCTGAGCAGATGCTGATCCACGAAAATGCCTGCGTGGCGATTTCAAAGGACATGCCGCTCGACCGCGCCGCGTTGCTCGGGTGCGCGGTGCTGACCGGGGCGGGAGCGATCTTCCGCGACAGCAAGGTGACGCCGGGCGAGACCGTCGCGGTGATCGGCTGCGGCGGCATCGGCCTGTCGGCGATCAACGCTGCCAAGATTGCGGGCGCGGGCAAGATCATCGCGATCGACCCGGTCCCGGAAAAGCGCGCGCTGGCGCGGAAGATGGGCGCGACGCATGAGTTCGACGCGATGGCGCCCGATGTCGTCAAGCAGGTGCTGAAGCTCACCGATGGCGGCGTGCATTATGCGATCGAGGCGGTCGGGCGACCGAGTTCGGCGGAGATGGCGTGGCACGTGCTGCGCCGGGGCGGGACCGCGACCATCCTGGGCATGATCAAGCCGGGTGAGTCGGTCAGCATTCCGGGGCCGACCTTCCTGTCGGGCAAGAAATTGCAGGGCTCGCTCGCCGGGTCGATGCAGTTTCCGATCGATCTGCCGCGCCTCGTTCAGATGTACCTCGACGGCGTGCTCGACCTCGACACGATGGTGGCCGAGCGGATCAAGCTGGAGGATATCAACCACGCCTTCGACAATCTGCGACAGGGGGACGCGGTGCGCTCCGTGATCGAGTTCGCATGACGAGTCCCGCGGGACATCGCGGCGGGCAGCCGATGGAGCAGGTCGATGATCTCGACACCGCGCGGCTGACCGCTTGGATGGAGGCCAATGTCGCGGGCTTCGCTGGCCCGCTGACCTACGCCAAATTCCCCGGCGGGCAGAGCAACCCGACCTATCGCATCGACGCGGCGAGCGGGGCCTATGTGCTGCGGCGCAAGCCGTTCGGGCCGTTGCTGCCCTCGGCGCACGCGGTGGATCGCGAATATCGGCTGATTGCGGGGCTGCATCCGACCGGTTTTCCGGTCGCGCGGCCCTATGGGCTGTGCGAGGATGATGGGGTCGTCGGATCGGCCTTTTACATCATGGAACTGGTCGAGGGGGTGACCTATTGGGACGGAGCGCTGCCGGACAAGACGCCGGAGCAGCGCACCGCGATCTACTACGAAATCTGCGACCGCCTCGCGCAGCTCCACAACACCGATTACGCGGCGGCGGGCCTTGGCGACTATGGCAAGCCGGGTAGTTATTTCGAGCGGCAGGTCGGGCGCTGGACCAAGCAATATCGGCTGGCCCAGACCGACGATCTGGAGGATGTCGAAAAGCTGATCGAGTGGCTGCCGCGCACATTGCCGCCGCAGACGCGGACGAGCATCGTCCATGGCGACTATCGCATCGACAATATGATCTTCGACGCGGAGCAGCCGCGCGTGAAGGCGGTGCTCGACTGGGAGTTGTCGACGCTCGGCGATCCGATGGCGGATTTTTCGTATCTGCTGACCAACTGGATGATCCCCGCCAATGGCGCTTCGGCGATTGGCGGTATCACCGGGGCGGAGACGGGCATTCCGACGGTGGAGGCGATGGTCGAGCGCTACTGCGCCGCGACCGGGCGCGACGGGATTCCTGACCTCAACTGGTATTTCGCCTTCGGCCAGTTTCGGCTGATGAGCATCGTCCAGGGGATCAAGCGCCGCCTGCTCGACGGCAATGCCAGCAATGCGCATGCCGAGGAAACCGCGACGCGCGTGCCGGGGCTGGCGGCGAGTGCGTGGGAGTTTGCAAGGAAGGCGGGGGCTTAATCAAAAGCCCTCTCCCCTTCAGGGGAGAGGGTTGGGAGAGGGGCAGTAGGGCAAGGGTAGGGCGCATCGGTATGCCCCTCTCCCCAACCCTCTCCCCTGAAGGGGAGAGGGAGTTTAGATGAGCCTGTTCGACCTGACCGGTAAGGTCGCCATCGTCACCGGATCCTCACGTGGGATCGGCAAGGCCAGTGCCGAGGCGCTCGCGGATCAGGGCGCAAAGGTGGTGATCTCCAGCCGCAATCAGGATGCGTGCGAGGAGGTCGCCGCCGCGATCAACGCCAAGCATGGCGCCGGCACGGCCGTCGCGATCGCGGCGAGCATCTCGCACAAGGACGCGCTCCAGCATCTGGTGGACGAGACGCGCCGGGTGTTCGGGCGGATCGACATCCTCGTCTGCAATGCCGCGTCCAACCCCTATTACGGGCCGCTGGCGGGAATCGCGGACGACCAGTTCCGCAAGATCCTCGACAATAACGTCCTGTCCAACCACTGGCTGATCCAGATGGTCGCGCCCGAGATGCGGGAGCGGAAGGATGGGGCGATCGTCATCATCTCCTCGATCGGCGGGCTGCGTGGGTCGCCGGTGATCGGGGCGTATAACGTCTCCAAGGCGGCGGACTTCCAGCTCGCGCGCAACTATGCGGTCGAATATGGCCCCGACAATGTCCGCGTGAACTGCATCGCGCCGGGGCTGATCAAGACCGACTTCGCCCGCGCCTTGTGGGAAAATCCGGAAGCCGAGAAACGGGTGAACCAGCAGACCCCGCTGCGCCGGTTGGGCGAGCCGGAGGATATTGCCGGGGGCGTGGTGTTCCTTGCCTCGGCGGCGGGGCGTTACACCACCGGGCAGGCGCTGGTCATTGATGGCGGGGTGACGATCTGACCAGTCCGTCGCCCCAGCGAAAGCTGGGGCCTTGTGCGGCAAGTGGGTCCCGCACCGCTTGAGACCCCAGCTTTCGCTGGGGTGACGGATCAGTGGGCAAACGGAGGTAGGTATGCGCTTCACCGACAAATCGATTATCGTCACCGGCGCGGGCAGCGGCATCGGGCGCGCCGCCGCGATCCTGTTTGCCGCCGAAGGGGGGCGGGTGATCGTCGCCGACAAGACCGAAGGCGCGGACGAGACCGTCGCGCTGATCGCTGCGACAGGCGGTACCGCCAAGGCGATCCGCATGGATGCCGGGAGCGAGCCTGACGTGATCGCCACGGTCGACCTGGCCATCGCCGAATATGGCGGGCTGGACATCTTCTTCGCCAATGCCGGGATTTCCGGCGGCATGGCCAATCTGTTCGACACCACGCCGGAGCTGATGGCCGAGGTGCTGCGCGTGAACCTGATCGGGCCGCTGCTTGCGATCAAGCATGGCGCGCCGAAGATTGCGGAGCGGGGCAAGGGGGCGATCGTCCTGACCGCCAGCGTTGCCGGCATCCGGTCGGGCGCGGGCAGCCCGGCCTATTCGGCGTCCAAGGCGGGGGTGATCAACCTCGCCGCCGTCGCCGCGCAGCAGCTGTCGGGGTCGAACGTTCGCGTCAATGCGCTCTGCCCGGGCCTGACCGAGACGGGCATGACCAAGCCGACCTTCGACTATGCGCGTGAGGCGGGGAAGATGGACCGCGTCGGGCGGCTGAACCCGCTGCGGCGTGGTGCGCAGCCGGAGGAACTGGCGCGGGCGGCGTTGTTTCTTGCCTCGGATGATGCGAGCTACGTCAACGGACAGGCGCTGGCGGTGGATGGTGGGCTATCGTCGAGCCATCCGGTGACGCGACAGGAGTTTGGCAAGACGGCGGTGTAGCCCCAAAATTCCCCTCCCTGAAAGGGAGGGGCCAGGGGAGGGTGTAGCACCGGGCGGGGCTCGATGCCCCGACCGGTGCTTTTCTGCGAAGCCGATGAGAGTCGCTGAAGCGCGCAGACGCGCGCCCCTCCCCCAACCCCTCCCGTCCCGCGAGGGGAGTTTAGCGATCGAAGCTAACGCCTTGAACCTGTAACAAAAAAGGCGGACGCTGCGGCCATGCTGACGCTCCTCGCCGCCGCCGCCGTTCAGGCTTCCGCACCGCCCGCGCCGCCACCACCCCCGGCCTATCGCCCGCACCTGATCGACTATGAAGCGGGTGAGGCGCGCTGCGGTGGGCGGGTCGTTCCCGTGCTGGTCCGGGTTGCGCCCTTTACCCACGCGTCGCTGGTCGGAGCCAACCCGCCGCGCGCGGTCGAAATGCGCTTCACCCTCGACGCCGACGGGCGACCGATCGGGATCAGCCCGAGCGAGTTCACCATCTCAAGCGGATATAGTTTCGTCCCCGATGCCGACCTGACCCCCGCATTCAGCCTGTGGCGCTTCGCCAGCGGGCGGGGCGGGGTCGCGTGCACCATGACCTTCACCCCGCGCACCCGGCCGATCGCCGACGCGTCCGACGCCGATATCCTGCGCGTCTCGGCGCTGCGCGGTGCAATGGGTGCAGCACAGCGCGCGGTGTTCGATCGCATCCGCCAGATCGATTGCGGCGGCGCGCGGCGGCCCCAGCCCTTGCTGCGCGCCTACCCCGATCGCGCGCGTCTGCCGCGTGAAGCGGGTAGCCCGTCCTATGCCGTGGTCGGCTTCGACATCGACGCGGACGGCGTTCCGGCACAGGTTGCGATCGTGACGAGCAGCGGCAATGCCGCGTTCGACCGCGCCGCGATCGATGCCGCTGAACGTGGGCGGTACCCCGGCGGCCAGCCGCGCCAGCGCTGCACGATCCCGATGCTGCTCGGCCCGACGCCGGTCGCCGCACCGCCATCGCCCGACACCGCCAGCTTCCGGCCCGAAGGCGCGAATTGCCCCGACAAGATCGACTGGGCCCAACCCTTCGCGAAAAACTATCCCGACGCCTTTCGCCGCCGCTCGATCGAGGGGTGGGCGGTGGTCGGCTTCGATCTCGCCCCCTGGGGTACGCCGGGCGAGATCAAGATACTGGCGAGCGAACCCGCCCAGGCATTCGGCGATGCGGCGCGCCGCATCATCCAGTCCGCGCGCGCCAAAGCATCGGCGAGCGGCGCGCGCGGCTGTGTCACGAAGATTCATTTCCGGATGCCGCCGGTCGAGAGTGCCGACGACGACGCGCCCGCTTTCTGACGGCTCCTGACAGCCCGTTGACCCGGCGGGACCAAAAGCCGACGCTGCACCCGACACAATGACGGGAGCAGGGCAATGCGGATCATTCGGGCACTGACGGCGGCTTCATTGATGGTGGCGAGCATCCTGCCCGCCCCGGCGCAGGAGGTGGTGGTTACCGGCACACGCTCAGTCGGCAATCGCGACGGGTTTCAGGGTACGTCGATCCCGATCATCACGCTGCGCCGCACCGCCGATTTCGCGGTCCAGCGGGTCGCGATCACCGGCGACACGCGCGACGAGGCGCTGCGCCGCAAGGAAATCTACGCGATGGTGCGCAGCGCGATCGAACGCGCGGGCCAGCATGGCGTCGAACTGGCGACCGGCGACTATGTGGTCGAGCCGCTGACGCTGGCCAATTACGGCAACCTCAATCTGACGCGTGACAGCCGCCCGGACTCGGAGCGGACCAGCTTCATCATCAAGGTGAAGCTGGAGCCCGGCATGGACGCGCGCGCCGCGCTTGACCGCATCGCCAAGTTCATCAAGGCGGTGCCTCCAACCGGTCGCGCGCAGATCGAGAAGAGCGGCGACATGACGCTGTCGGTGCTCAACCCGGATCAGTATCGCACCAAGATCATCGAGATGATCGCCGCCGACGCCGCCACCACTGCGGCGCGCTTCGGGGCCGATTATGGGGTGGAGGTCCGTGGTCTCGACCGCCCGGTCGAATGGTCGCGAGCGAGTTTGACCGAGGTGTTTCTGTATCTGCCGGCGGCGTATGTGATCCGGCCGAAGGATTGATATTTGCATCACCCCGGCCTTGAGCCGGGGCCCAGCTTCTTCGGTCGGTCAAGGCAGCTGGGCTCCGGGTCAAGCCCGGGGTGACGGAGTTTGGTGATCGCGGTCAACCACGAACGGCTTGCTTTGCAAGCCGGCTCCGCCGCTGCGATATGCCCCCGGCATATCGCTCTTCGCGGCTACGCCCCCTCCCGCATCCGCATCAGCCCTTCCTGCGCGACGCTCGCCACCAGTCGTCCGTCGCGGCTGTAGATGCGGCCGCGGTTGAAGCCGCGCGCATGGCCGGCCCAGGGGCTGTCGGTGGTGTAGAGCAGCCAGTCGTCGGCGCGCAGCGGCTCGTGCAGCCAGACGGCGTGGTCGAGGCTCGCGCTCTGCAAACCGCGCGTCATCCAGTTGACACCGTGCGGCATGGTCGCGGTGCCGAGCAGCATCATGTCGCTGGCATAGGACAGCACCGCGCGGTGCAGCGCGGGATCGTCCGGCAGCGCCGCAGCCGTGCGGAACCAGCTATGCTGCACCGGTTCGCGCTTTTCCGGCTTGAACCAGTTGCGCGGATTGCACGGACGGATCTCGATCGGGCGCGGGCGCAGGAAGAAGGGGCGGAATTTCTCCGGCACATGGTCCCGGATTTCCTCGCGCAGCTCGACCTCGGAGCGCAATTCGTCGGGCCCCGGCACGTCGGGCATGTCGGCCTGATGCGAGAGGCCGTCCTCGCGCCGCTGGAACGACGCAATCATGTTGAGGATCGGTACGCCCTGTTGCAGCGCGATCACGCGACGGTTGGCGAAACTGCCCCCGTCATAATCGCGCACGACGCGGTAGATGATCGGGAAATCCTCATTGCCGGGCCGCATGAAATAGGCGTGGAGCGAGTGCGCGTCCTTGCCCTCGACCGAGCGCTGCGCGGCCTGTAGCGCTTGCCCGATCACCTGCCCGCCAAACACGCGCCCAACCCCGCCCGGCTGGCGCGCACCGCGATACAGGTCGACGTCGATGGTCTCGACGTCGAGGAGGGTGACGAGCTGGGTCACCTGCTCGGCGGCGGTTTCGGCGCGTTGTTCGGTCATCGTTACTCCTCGGTGGGCTCCCGTGCTCCTGCGCAGGCAGGAGCCCAGAGCCAAGAGCGACTGGCGTTGAGACTCTAGGCTCCTGCCTTCGCAGGAGCGCAGGCTAGGTCAATATCCCGCCGCCCGCGCCAGCGCGTCGGCGTGATAGTTGGTATCCCCGAACAGCTCGGCCAGCACGCGGCCGCGCTTCATGTAGAAGCCGATATCATATTCGTCGGTCATGCCGATGCCGCCATGCATCTGCACGCCTTCCTGCACCGCCAGCGTCGAGGCCATGCCGGCCATCGCCTTGGCGACCGCCACCGCCTCATCCGCCTTGGCATCGCCGGCATCGAGCAATTGCTGCGCCTTGAGCACCGCCGCGCGGGCGACCTCCAGCTCCGAATAGAGATGCGCCGCGCGATGCTGGAGCGCCTGGAAGCTGCCGATCAGCACGCCGAACTGTTTGCGCTCCTTGAGATACTGGACGGTCATGTCCATCGCCCCGCCACCCACGCCCAGCATTTCCGCCGCCGCACCGGTGCGCCCGGCGCCGAGCAGCGCGTTCAGCATCGCGCGGCCGCCATCGACTTCGCCGATCACCGCATCGGCATCGACTGCAACGCCGTCAAAGGTCATCCGCGCAGCGAGGCTGGCATCGGCCAGTCGCTGCGGGTCGGCGGTGAGGTTCGCCGCATCCTTCGGCACCGCGAACAGCGTGACGCCGTCGGTGTCCTCGGGCGACCCGGCGGTGCGCGCGGCGACGATCAGCAGGTCGGCGACATGGCCGTGCGCGACGAACTGCTTCGCGCCGGTCAGCTTGAAGCCGTTGCCCGAGCGTTCGGCCTTCATGCCGATCGCGTCGCCATGCTTGGCGCGCTCGTCGATCGCCAGCGCCGCGACGGTCTCGCCCGACAGGATGCCGGGGAACCAGCGCTCGCGCTGCGCCGTGCCGTTGAGCGCCGCGACCGCCGCGACCGCGGTGGTGAGGAAGGGGGAGGGGGACAGGTTGCGCCCGATCTCCTCCAGCACCACCCCCGCCTCGACATGGCCGAGGCCGAGGCCGCCGTCGGCCTCCGGGATCAGGATGCCGGTGAAGCCCATTTCGGCGAATTGCTTCCACAGCTCGCGGGAAAAGCCGGTCGCGTCATTGGCATCGCGCAGCGCGCGCATATGGCTGACCGGGGCGGCCTGCGCCACGAATTGCTGAGCGCTTTCGCGGAGCATGGTCTGTTCGTCGTTGAGGTAGAGTGGCATTTTCTTCTTTCCTTCTCCCTCTCCCGCCTGCGCGGGAGAGGGTCGGGGTGAGGGTCTTCTTCTTTCTTCCGACTGCTCGAAGAAGAAGACCCTCACCGCTGCGACTAGGCACCCCGGCGAAGGCCGGGGGGCCAAGTCTCGCTGCCTCTCCCGCGAAAGCGGGAGAGGCGTTGGTGTGTCACGCCGGCAGCTCCAGAATCCGCTTGGCGACGATGTTCAGTTGGACCTCACTGGTCCCGCCCTCGATCGAATTCGCCTTGGTCCGCAGCCACGCGCGCGGCTTTGCGCCGCCGTTCGAGCGTTCGCTTTCCCATTCCAGCGTGTCCGACCCGCCGCTCGCCATGATCAGCTCGTGGCGGTCCTTGTTCAGCTCGGTGCCGTAATATTTCATCATCGACGGCTGGGCGGGGTGCGCCTGTCCGGCCTTGAGCTGGTCGATGAACCGCTCCGACATCGCCGAGAACGCCTTTGACCGCACCTCGAACAGCGCGAGCTGCGCGCGCAGGATCGGGTCGGCGAGACGCCCCTGCGCATCCAGCCCGATAGTCGCGATTGCTCCTTCGATCAGCGGGTTGCCGCCGGGCGAGGCGAGGCCCATGCCGCTGATCATCTCACGCTCATGGCCGAGCAGATATTTGGCGACGTCCCAGCCCTTGTTCTCGTCATGGATGCGGTTCTTCTTCGGCACGCGGACATTGTCGAAAAAGGTTTCGCAGAAGGGCGAATAGCCGCTGATCAGCAGGATCGGCTTGGTCGATACGCCGGGCGAGTCCATGTCGAACAGCAGGAAGCTGATGCCGCCCTGCTTGCTGTCCTTGCTGGTGCGGACGAGGCAGAAGATCCAGTCGGCCTTGTCGGCATAGCTGGTCCACACCTTTTGCCCGTTGACGATGTAATCGTCGCCATCGCTGACCGCGCTGGTGGCAAGGCCGGCGAGGTCGCTGCCCGCATTCGGTTCCGAATAGCCCTGGCACCAGCGGATTTCGCCGCGTGCGATCTTGGGCAGATGCTCCAGCTTCTGTTCTTCGGTCCCGTATTTCAGCAGCGCCGGGCCGAGCATCGAGATGCCGAAGCTGTTCAATGGATTGCGGCAGTTCAGCGCCGCCATCTCCTCGCGTAGGATCTTGGTCTGCGCCGGGGACAGCCCGCCGCCGCCATATTGCGTGGGCCAGTCGGGCACGGTCCAGCCACGTTCGGCCATGCGGTCCATGTAGAGTTTCTGGTCGGGGTTCTTGCTGTAATCGGCCTTGCGCCCGCCCCAATTGGCGTCGCCTTCGCCGCGCATCGGCTGGCGCATCGATGCGGGGACATTGGCCTCCAGCCAGGCGCGGGTTTCGGCGCGGAAGGTGTCGAGATCGGTCATGATGGCTCCTCGTCCAGCAAAGCGGCGATGCGGCGCGCGGTCGCGATCGCAAGATGGTCGTGATGCAGGTCGGTCAGCACCTGCACGCCGGTCGGAAGTCCATTGGCGAACCCGACCGGGAAGGTTGTGGCGGGCAGGCCCGGATAAGTGGCGAGCCCCGCCCAGGCGAGGTGCGCGTCATAGCCGCTCTCTACCCCGTCGATGTCGAGCGTCCGCTCGGCCTGCGGGCGGGGGTCGTGCGGGAATGCCTGGGTCGCGGCGGGTGGCGCGATCACCGCATCGACTTCGGCGAACAGCTTGGCCCAGCCCCGTGTGTTGCGCGCCTGCGCATCGAGCATCGCGAGGTAGGGCAGCAGGCGCGGCAGCGTGTCGTGCAGCGTCGGGTCGGACCGCGCGAATACGGTGCCGAGCAGTGCGGTATAGGCGTCATGCTGCGCCGACAGATCGGGGAGGGCCGGGTGGGTGCGGATCACCTCGACGCCGTCGCGTGCCAGTGCGTCGGCTGCGCGCTTCACCCCGTCGATCACTGCCGCAGCGGTCGCGGTTGCCGGATGCGCCGTCAGCACCAGCACCCGACGGGCGGGCGACGCATCGCGCGGCAAGGGCAGGTCGGCGAGCAGGTCGAGCAGCAGCGGCAGGTCGCTGCCTTGCCGCGCCATCGGCCCGATCACGCTCAGCACCGTTTCTGCGCCGTCGGTGCCGGGGAAACGATGACCGTAACCATTGAGCACGCCGTAGCTCGGCTTGTGCCCCCAGATGCCGCAGAAGTGCGATGGCACCCGGATCGACCCGCCGATGTCGCTGCCCAGCTCGATCGGCACATAGCCAGCGGCCAGCGCCGCCGCCGCGCCACCCGAGCTGCCGCCACAGGTGCGCGCCGGGTCGTGCGGGTTGTTGGTGCGGCCATAGACGGAATTGACGCTCTGCCAGTCGCCCAGCGCCTTGGGCACATTGGTCTTGCCCAGGATCACCGCCCCCGCCGCTTTCAGCCGCTGCACCGCGACCGCGTCCGAGGTCGCGATGTTGTTGGCGGCGTGGGAAAAGCCCCAGCTGGTCGGGAGGCCCGCGACGTCGAACGCCTCCTTGACCGTCATCGGCACGCCCAGCAGCGGACGGCGCTCGCCGCGCGCTACCGCCGCATCGGCTTCGTCCGCTGCGACAAGCGCGCGTTCGAAATCGCGCGCCACCACCGCGTTGATCGCGCCGTCCCCGGCCTCGATCCGCGCGATGGCGGCTTCGCATTGCGCGCGCGCGCTCGTCTCGCCCGCCGCGATTGCGGTGGCGATGTCGGTGGCGGACGCGCGCGCCAGTGTCATCCCGGAGCGCCCATGCGCTGGATCAGCTCGATCTCATGACCCTCGGGGTCGAGCAGGAAGGTCAGCCGCGCGCCCGGCAGCTCATGCGGGCCGTGCAGCGGACGCGCGCCATGCGCGATTGCGCGCGCCGCCGCTGCGTCCAGATCGGCGGTGGTCAGGCCGACCGGGCCATGCCCGTTGCCAATGCTGATCTCCCGCCCGTCGCTGTGGTGGAACAGCACCAAGGTGAAGGGCTGGCCGGGCAGGTTGAGCATCGACTCCTCCAGCCCGGGCAGCACCACGCGATTGGTCACCGCGAACCCGAAGGTGTCGCAGTAGAAGCGCTCCATCGCAGCGAGATCGCGCACGACCAGCTTGAAGAAGCCAAGGCGGAAGCGCAGCGCCTCCACCTCGCCTGCCTCCGCGCCGGCCAGTGCGGCATCAGCCATTGAAGCGCTCGCCCTTCTCGGCCTTGTCCTTGAGCAGCTGCGCGACCTTGAAGCCGTGCTTCTCAAGACCCGCGACGATGGTCTTGAGGCCGACCGTGTCCGCCCAGAACATCGGGCCGCCGCGATAGACCGGCCAGCCATAGCCATAGATCCACACGACATCGATGTCCGACGCGCGCTGCGCCATCCCTTCCTGCAGGATCAGCGCGCCTTCGTTGACCATCGTGTACAGCGTGCGCTCGATGATCTCCTCATCGCTCACCTCATGCTGCACCGCGCCGGTCTTCTTGCGGAAATCCTCGATGATCTCGGCGACGCGCGGGCTCGGCGAGGGGTTCCGTTTGTCGTCATAGTCGTAGAAGCCGGCCTGCTTCTTCTGACCCCAGCGGCCCTCGGCGGCGAGTGCGTCGCGGATGCTTTCGATCCGGGTCGGGTCGCGGTGCCAGCCGATATCGACACCGGCAAGGTCGCTCATCTGGAACGGCCCCATCGGCATCCCGAATTCGACATGAACGCGGTCGACCTGCTCCGGGGTCGCGCCTTCCATCAGCAGCTTCATCGCCTCGACCTGACGCGGCATCAGCATCCGGTTGCCGATAAAGCCGTGGCACACGCCCGCGACGACGGCGACCTTCTTGATCTTCTTGGCGACGTCCATGACGGTCGCCAGCACGTCCTTGTCGGTCTGCGCGCCGCGCACGATTTCCAGCAGCTTCATGACATTGGCGGGCGAGAAGAAGTGCATTCCGACGACATCGCCCGGACGGCTGGTCGATGCGGCGATCTCGTCGATGTTGAGGTAGCTGGTGTTGGACGCCAGGATCGCGCCCGGCTTGCAGATCGTGCTCAGCTTGCCGAAAATGTCCTTCTTGACGTCCATATTCTCATAGACCGCCTCGATCACCAGATCGCAGTCGGCGAGGTCGTCCATGCTCAGCGTCGGGGTCAGCAGGCCCATGGCCTGTTCGACCTGCTCGGGCTTGATCCGGCCGCGCGCGGCGCTGCCCTCGTAATTCTTGCGCATCACGCCGGTGCCGCGGTCGAGCGCGTCTTGCTGCATTTCGACGATCGTCACCGGGATGCCCGCCGACAGGAAGTTCATCGAAATGCCGCCGCCCATCGTGCCTGCGCCGATCACGCCGACCTTCTTGATCGCGCGCAGCTGCGTATCTTCCGGCACATCGTCGATCTTCGCGGCCTTGCGCTCGGCGAAGAAGATGTGGCGCATCGCGGCCGACTGCGTGCCCATGATCAGCTTCATGAAGCCGTTGCGCTCACGCTGAACGCCCTCGGCATAGGGCTTGTCGACCGTCTCCTCGATTACCGCGATGATCTCCGCCGGAGCGTCATAGCCGCGGAAGCGCTTGGCGTTGGTCTTGCGAAAATTGTCGAACACGCCCGCTTCTACCGTCACCGGCTTTTCGCTGGCGCGGGGCAGGGGGCGGGTGTCGGCCACTTCCTTGGCATAGGCGACCGCATCGGCGGTCAGGCTGTCTTCACCGGCGAGGCGATCGACGAGGCCAGCGGCCTGTGCGACCTTGGCCGGGACCGGATCGCCCTTTGCCGCCAGTTCGAGCGCGAACTCGACCCCCGCGACGCGCGGCAGGCGCTGGGTGCCGCCCGCGCCGGGGAGGATGCCGAGCTTCACTTCGGGCAGGCCGAACTTCGCCGAGGGCACGGCGATGCGGTAGTGGCACGCCAGCGCAACCTCGCACCCGCCGCCAAGGGCAGTGCCATGGACGGCGGCGACGACCGGCTTCTCGCTCGCCTCAATCGTGTCGACGACGGTGGGCAGCCCCGGCTCCTGCATCGGCTTGCCGAATTCGGTGATGTCAGCCCCGGCAAAGAAGGTGCGCCCGTCGCAGCGGATCACCGCGGCCTTGAGGCTGTCGTCGCCGTTCAGCTCCTTGATCGCCGCGTCCAGCCCCTGCCGCACCGCCGCGCCCAGCGCGTTCACCGGCGGGTTGTTCGAGGTGATGACGAGGATATCGCCCTGTTTTTCGGTCGTAATTACGGACATTGTGCTCTCCAGTTGCGTATTGCGCCGGTCAGGCCAGCGCGGAATAGATCATCGTCTTCAGCTCGCGCCGGATCGGGTAGAGCCCCGATGGCGACAGCTGGGTCATGAACACCATCGTAATCCGTTCGACCGGATCGACGAAGAAGGCGGTCGAAAACATCCCGCCCCAGTAAAACTCGCCGACGCTGCCCGGGATCATCGAGCGCGCGACATCAATGTTCATCGCAAAGCCCAGGCCAAAGCCGGTGCCGGCATTCTGCGTCTCGCTGAACAGCGAGCGCGACAGCGCCGACAGATCCTTGCCGCCGGGCAGATGGTTCATCACCATCAGGTCGAGCGTCTTGCGCCCGATGATGCGTTCGCCTTCGAGCGTGCCGCCGTTGAGCAGCATCGTGCAAAAGCGGTGATAGTCGAGCGCGGTCGAGACCAGCCCGCCGCCGCCCGACAACAGGGTCGGCTTGCGGCTCCACGCCGACTTTCCGCCCTCATCGTACATCACCCGGCCTTCGCCCGCCTTGAACGTGTAGCAGTCGGTCAGCCGCTCGACCTTGTCCTCCGGCACCCAGAAGCCGGTGTCGTGCATGCCGAGCGGGGCGAAGATGTGCTCAGCGAAATAGGCGTCGAGCTTCTGGCCCGACACCCGCTCGACCACCGCGCCGAGCACATCGGTCGACACCGAATAATTCCACGCCTCACCCGGCGAGAATTCGAGCGGCAGCTTGCCGAGCGCCGCGACGAAGCCGTCAAGGTCGAGATGCCCGTGCCAGCTCTCGATCCGCCCCTCGCGATAGGCGGCATCGACATTGCCGCGATTCTGGAAGCCATAGGTGAGGCCGGAGGTATGCCGCAGCAGATCGATCATCCGCATCGGCTCGGTCGTCGGCTTGGTCACGAACGGCACCCCGCCGCCGCCGCCATTATAGACGCCCAATCCCTTGAATTCGGGCAGGACGTGGTGGACCGGCGTGTCGAGCGCGACGCTGCCCTGTTCGACCAGCTGCATGAACGCGATCGACGTCACAGGCTTGGTCATCGACGCGATGCGGTAGATCGAGGTGTCGTCAACCGCCGCGCCGCCTTCGCGTGCCGCGCCCTGATGGCTGAAATGCGCGATCCGCCCGTCGCGGGCGATCAACAGCTGGGCGTTGGGAAGTTTGCCGGAGTCGAGATACCGCGCCTTCACAAAGGCGTCGATCGCCGCGAGCCGGTCTGGCGCGAAGCCGACGGATGCGGGGGGTGCGAAGTCGGCGGAGTCCATACCTGTAATTCGAATCCTTGTCCCGATGCGTTCGCCTGATTGTCGCTTCCCTATTGCGTTACGTGGCCAATGAATCAAGAATGAAGTGTGTGAACGGATGGCGGAATCGCCAAACCGGACATTCAACAACGATATGATTGGAGAGACCCGCCTTGGCCCCCGAACCGCTCATCCCGCTCGACCCGTCCTGGCCGAAGATGACGCTGGCGCAAGCCCAGGCGCTGATGACCGCGCCCGGCCAGAAGCTGGAAATGGAAGAAATCGAGATTCGCGGCATCAAGACGCGGGTTTGGAAGAACGCGCCGCCGAACCTTGCCGCGTTGCTCCAGCTTTCGCGGATGCACGGCGAGCGCATCTTCACCGTGCACGAGGATGAGCGGGTCAGCTTCGAAGCGAATTTCCGCGCGACCGCGCACCTCGCGACCAAGTTGCGCGAGATGGGGGTGGTAAAGGGCGACCGCGTTGCGCTGGCGATGCGCAACACGCCCGAATGGCCGGTGATCTTCTTCGCCGCGGTCAGCATCGGCGCGATCCTGGTCCCGCTCAACGCGTGGTGGACTGGCGGCGAGCTCGATTACGGCCTGCGCGATTCGGGGTCGAAGGTCCTGTTCCTCGACGGCGAGCGCTTTGCTCGGCTGCAAAAGCGTCTGCCCGATTTGCCCGATCTTCAGCGGACCATCGTCAGCCGCTGGGACGCCGAAGTGCCCGAGCGGGTCGACAAGCTCGAAGACCTGATCGGCGCGCCCAATGACTGGGCGGCGCTGCCCGACGTCCCGCTCCCCGCCGACCCGACGCTGGAGCCGGAGGATGACGCGACGATCTTCTACACCAGCGGCACCACCGGCTCGCCCAAGGGCGCGCTCGGCACGCACCGCAACCTCTGCACCAACATCATGTCGGGCGGATACGCCGCTGCGCGCTCGTACCTGCGTCGCGGCGAAATGCCGCCCGAGCCGCAGCCCAAGGTCGGCCTGCTGGTCATTCCTTTGTTCCACGTCACCGCCTGTTCGGCGAGCCTGATGGGCACGCTCGCGGCGGGCAACACCGCCGTGTTCATGCGCAAATGGGACGTGGTCGAGGCGATGGAGATCATCCAGCGCGAGAAGGTCAACCTGACCGGCGGCGTGCCGACCATCGCGTGGCAGATCCTGGAGCATCCCGACCGCCACAAATACGACCTCTCCAGCCTGGAGGCGATTGCCTATGGCGGCGCGCCGTCGGCGCCCGAGCTGGTCAAGCGCATCTTCACCGAATTCGGCGCGCTGCCCGGCAATGGCTGGGGGATGACCGAGACGATGGCGACCGTCACCAGCCATTCGTCCGAGGACTATCTCAACCGCCCGACCAGCGCTGGCCCGCCGGTGCCGGTCGCCGACCTCAAGATCATGGACCCCGAAGGCGAGCACGAACTGCCCATCGGCGAAGTCGGCGAGCTATGGGCCAAGGGGCCGATGATCGTGAAGGGCTATTGGAACAAGCCCGAGGCGACCGCCGAATGTTTCCGCGACGGCTGGGTCCGCACCGGCGATCTGGCAAAGCTGGACGAGGAGGGCTTCCTCTACATCGTCGACCGCGCCAAGGACATGATCATCCGCGGCGGCGAGAATATCTACTCGTCCGAGGTCGAGGACGTGCTCTACGCCCACCCCGCCGTCACCGACTGCGCGCTGATCGGCATCCCGCACAAGACTTTGGGCGAGGAGCCGGCTGCGGTGGTGCATCTGGCGCCGGGGATGGAGGCGACCGAGGCGGAGTTGCAGGCGTGGGTCCGCGAACGACTGGCGATCTTCAAGACTCCGGTTGCGATCAAGTTCGTGGCGGAGACGCTGCCGCGCAATGCGAACGGGAAGATCTTGAAGAAGGACTTGAAGGCGTTGTTTGTGGAGGAGGGGGTGGCGTGACCTCAGCCGAAGCGGACGTCGGTTAAATTCTCGGACAGCGCCCATAGCCGCGCCGCCACTGCCTGATCCAGCGCCTGGGGCGGCACTCGAGCGGCGACCGGATAGCCGCGCGTCTCGCTGAGCGCGTGTGGGCCATAGTAGCCGCCCGGCACTGCCTCCGGTGCAGTGGCTGCGTAGAGTGTCGGCAACGCTCCCTGTGCGGCAGGCTGGAACAGGAACCACAACAGCGACCGGGCCAGCCCCATCGCGCTCCAGCGCCCCGGCGCGTTGTGCAGCAATTCGGTTCGTGCGATCCCGGGATGGGCTGCCATGCTGGCCACGCCCCAGCCTTGCGCGTCGCTGCGCCGCTGCAATTCCAGTGCGAACATCAGGCAGGCGAGCTTGGACTGAGCATAGGCCGGCATTGGCCGATACGCCTCCTCTGCGTTCAGATCTTCGAAATCGATTCGGCCCTCGCGCGCGGCGACGCTGGACAGGGTGATGACCCGCGATTCCGCTGCGCGGCGTAGCAACTGGAGCAAATGGCCGGTCAACGCGAAATGCCCGAGATAATTTGTGCCCAGCTGCAACTCGACGCCATCGGCGGTCTCGCGCCGTGTCGGCGGCACCATGACCCCGGCATTATTGACGAGCAGGTCGATCCGGTCGTGTCGAACCCGCAGACGACCGGCACAGTCTGCGACCGATTGCAGATTGGCCAGATCGCACAGCTCGAACCGCATCGCCGCGTTCGGTAGCTCGGCACGGATCTGCGCGATCGCTGCGACGCCCTTTTCCAGGTTGCGGCCGGCGAGCACGACCTCCGCGCCCGCCCGCGCCAGTGCGCGCGCCGTTTCAAAACCCAATCCGCCGGTCCCTGTGATCACCGCAACCTTTCCGGTTTGCGCCGCCATACTGGTTGTCGTCCATCGTCCCATCGTCTGCCTTCCCAAAAATCTGCACTCGGTGTATAATTAAATTGCACTCAGTGCAATAATATTCGGAGGCAGAGTTGACGGTGGGCGGACTGCGCGCGCGCAAGCAGCGAGAAACGGCGCAGCGGATCACCCAGGTCGGGCTGCGTCTGTTCCTCGATCATGGCTATGACGCGACGACGCTCGACGCGATCGCGGCGGCGGCGGGGATATCGCGCCGGACCTTCTTCCACTATTTCAAGTCGAAGGACGACATTCTGCTGTCGTTGCAGAGCGGCATGGGGGAGGGGATTGCCGCAGCGGTGCGCAATGCCCCGCCCGATCTGCGTCCGCTCGAAGCGATCCGTCGCGCGATCATCGACGCCGTGGCGGGCTTTCCGTCCGATGAAATGATCCGGATAGACCGGCTGATGCGATCAAACCCGTCGGTTCAGGCGCGCAAACAGGCCAGCTATGTCGAGCATGAGCTGGCGCTGTTCGCGGCGCTACGCGAGCGCTGGCCCGATCCGGATCAGGAGCTTTCGTTGCGCCTCACCGCGCTCGCGGCGATCGGTGCGCTGCGCCTGTCGACCGAACGGTTCAGTCGCGACGGAGGGGCGACCGATCTGGTCACGCTGCTCGATGCCGCATTCGACGCGCTTGATTCCGGATTCTGATCGAACGGTTGGATTAGTTCACCACCCCCGCGACCGCATTCTTCCACCCGTCCAACCGCGCCTCCCGCGCATCGCCATCCATCGTCGGCTCGAACATCTCGACCCGCCCGCGCATCGCCGCGGCCTCCTCCAGCCCGGCAAACAGCCCGCACCCGACACCCGCCAGCATCGCTGCGCCCAGCGCGGTGGTCTCGGTGAAGGCGGGTCGCTCGACGCTCACGCCCAGCACATCGGCGAGGTCCTGCGCGATCCAGTCATTCGCGACCATGCCGCCGTCGATCCGCAGCCTCGACCAGTCGCAGCCATCGGCGGCGAAGGCAGTTTTCAGGTCGTGGCTCTGGTGGGCCATCGCTTCGAGCGCGGCGCGCACGACGTGCGCCTTGCCACTTGCCAAGCTCAGCCCGCTGATCGCGCCGCGCGCCTCCGGCTCCCACCACGGTGCGCCGAGACCGGACAGTGCTGGGACGAAATAGACCCCGCCATTGTCGGCGACGCTGCGTGCCAGCGCCTCGGTCTCGCCCGCATCCGCAATCAGCCCGAGCGAGTCGCGGAGCCATTTGACCACGCTCCCGGCGACGAACACCGACCCCTCGATCGCATAGCTGCGCTTGCCGCCGAGTTGGCACAGCACCGTCGAGAGCAACCGGTGGCGCGAGGTTGGCTGGCGTTCGCCGGCATTGGTCAGCACGAACGCGCCGGTGCCATAGGTCGCCTTGGTCTCGCCGGGCGCCAGGCACGCCTGCCCGATCGTCGCGGCCTGCTGATCGCCCGCAAGGCCACAGATCGGGATTCGCCCGCCGAACAGGGTGGTCGACCCGAACCGCCCCGCACAATCGACGATCTCGGGCAGCGCGCCGCGCGGGCAATCGAACAGGTCCAGCAGCCCGTCGCTCCACGCCCCGCTGCCCAGGCCCATCAGCAAGGTGCGCGAGGCATTGGTCGCGTCGCTCACATGCAAGCCACCCGTCAGCTTCCACACCAGCCAGCTTTCGACCGTCCCGATTGCCAGACGATCGCCCGCTTCGCGCAGCTGCGGCCAATTGGCCATCGCCCAGGCGATCTTGGTCCCGCTGAAATAGGGGTCGAGCAGCAATCCGGTGCGCGCCTGCACGCCCGGCTCCTCGCCGCGTTCCTTCAAATCGCGGCACAGATCGGCGCTGCGCCGGTCCTGCCAAACGATCGCGGGGGCGAGTGGCGCGCCGGTCTCCTTGTCCCAAAATACGATCGTTTCGCGCTGGTTGGTAATGCCGATCGCGGCGATGGCATCCGGCCCGCCTGCGCGCTCGATCATCGTTGCCGCGCAATTGGCCGATTCGGCCCAGATCTGGTCGGGGTCATGCTCGACCCATCCCGGCTGGGGATAGGATTGCACCAGAGGGACAGCGATGCTGTCGAGGCAGCGGCCGTCCGGGGCGAACAGCATCGCGCGGGTCGAGGTCGTCCCCTCGTCGATGACCAGTAGAATCTCTCCCATCGAAACAGGTTAGCCGGGATTACATCGCACGCAAATCGCGCTAGGATTCGCTCGAGAGGTACAGCGAGTGGACGAAGCTTTCGGGAATGATCGGCGCGGCGAAGGGGAGGGCAGCACGCTCGACTCGCCCTCGCATTTCGTCGCCATGGTTCCGGCAGCGGAGCAGGAGAGCGAGGCGGAGAACCGCCGCGACCGCCTGCTCGCCGGCCTGACGCTGATGGCCGGGATCGGCCTTTTCCTTGCCATTCCCTTTGCGCTGCGGGCGGGGTCGCCCTTCTTCCTGCCGCTGACCGCCGCGATTGTCATCGCCATTGCGCTGGTGCCGATCCTGGAGTGGCTGGAGCGGCATCGCGTGCCCGCGCCGCTCGCCGCGCTGATCTGTCTGTTGCTGTTCCTCACCGCCGCCAATGCGGCGCTGGCGTCGATCGTCGTCCCGGCCTGGGGCTGGCTGTCGATCCTTCCGGAGCGGATCGACAATATCCAGTCGAACGTGAAGCCGCTGATCGACTTTTATTCGAATTTCGAAGCGTTCGTGAACCGGACGATCCAGGATCTCGCCCAGTCGCGCCCGATTCAGCCGGCCGAGACTGCGGCGCAGGCACCGCCACGTTCATTGCTCGAACTCGCCGCGACCAGCGCGCCGACCGCGTTCATCGAAATGTTCTTCGCGGTCCTCGTCATCTTTTTCTTCCTGTCGGGCTGGACCCGGCTGCGGCGCAACGCGATCACCAGCCGCACCAGCTTTGGCGGCGCGATGGCCACCGCGCGGGTGATTCAGGACGTGGTCGACGACACCTCGGCCTATCTCGGCACGATCACGATGATCAACGTGACGCTGGGGCTGATGGTCGCGGGGGCGCTGTGGCTGATCGGGATGCCGACTCCGCTGATGTGGGGCGGCATCGTCGCGTTGCTCAACTATATCCCCTATCTCGGCCCGATCTTCGCCGCCGCCTTCCTTGCGGTCGGTGGCCTGATGACCTTTCAGGACGTGTGGACCGCGCTGCTGCCCGCCGCGATTATGATCGGGCTGCACATGATCGAGGCGAATCTGATCACCCCGCTGGTGGTCGGGCGGCGACTGACGATCAACCCGATCATGATCCTGATTTCACTCAGCTTCTGGGGTTGGGTGTGGGGCACGCCGGGCGCATTGCTGGCGGTGCCGCTGCTCATCATCATCCAGACCGTGCTCAACGCTGCGGGCAAGCCCGATATCGCCGGATTCCTGTTCGAACACGGCACGCTGGTCGCGCGCGGCAACCCCGCCGCGCCGCGTCCGCACTTTACCCGCGAAACCGGTGTTGACAGCCCCGACCCGCCCGTTTAGGTGCCGCGCTCTCGCAAGGGACGGCGCTGCGGCGCCAGGGTCATGCGGGTGTAGCTCAGTTGGTTAGAGCGCCGGCCTGTCACGCCGGAGGTCGCGGGTTCGAGCCCCGTCACTCGCGCCACCCTTTGCAGGGTGGCCATCCTCCTCTCACTCGACATCGACGGGCGTCAGCATCACCCTGGTGCTCTGCTTGTGCACGCGCTTGATGAAGCTCGTCTCATATCGCCGCACTGCCGGATCGGCCTGAAACAGCCGCTCGGCCAGCGCATTGTAATCCGCCATGTCGCGCGCGCAAATCAGCACCGCCAGATCGTCCGCGCCCGCGACGTCGAGGATCATCTGCACCGCATCCTCAGCGGCCAGCGATGCGCGCAACGCCGCGATCCCGCGCTCCTCGGCATGGTCATGCACCTGCACCCGCACCAGCGCGCGCAGCCGCCGCTCGGTAAGTTTCGGCGCGAGCAGCGCGACATCCGATGTGATCCACCGTTCGGCACGCAGCCGCCGCACCCGCCGCGTCACCGCCGACGCCGACAACGGTACCGACCGCGCCAGTTCCTCCGCCGTCGCCAGCGAGTTGGCCTGCAGCAAATTCAGCAACTGGATGTCGAAGGCATCGAGCTTGCTCATGTCCGGCGTTTACCCACTCCCGAATGACGATTTTCGGCACATAGCGCGCGATGATCGGCTGCAAAAGGCGTGTTACTTGAGTATAACACCTCGGGCAAGCCAAGGAGGTTTTTCGAATGCGTACCCGATTTCTCGCGACGGTCAGCCTGATGCTGTTCGCGCCCTTGACCATGGCCCAGACGGCACCTGCCCCGACACCTGCAGCGGGTTCTGCCGCAGCGCCCGCCTTCACGCCTGCGATCGGCAAGGAGGCAATCGCCAACCTCGCCGATGAGATTGAGGCGAACTTCGTCTTCCCCGATGTCGCCAAACGCTACGCCGCCGCCCTGCGCACCAAGCTTGCGGCGGGTGGCTATGACACCCCCGCCGATGCCGAATCGCTCGCGCGAGAGGTGACTGCGGACCTTCAGGCGGTCGCGCCCGAGGGCCATCTGCGTGTGCACGCCCCCGAAACCGGCCCGCGCCCCGCGCCGTCCAGTGGCGGCACGGCACCCGCGCCGCGCGAACGCCCGCCGCTGATGGAACAGGCGGGGCTGATCGCGCCGGGCATCGCGTTCGTGCGCTTCAACGCGTTCATGGGCGATCCGCAAGTGCTGAAGGATTTTGCCGCCTTTCTTGACGCCCAGGCCGGAGCAAAGACTCTCATCATCGACGCGCGCACCCATGGCGGCGGCGGGCTTGAGGAAATGGACGTGCTATTCCCGCGCATCTTCGACAAACCGCAGTCGGTGATGGTGATGGACACCCGAGCCTCGGTCGCCGCGCGCGGTGGTCCGCTGCCCTTCCGGTCGCTGGTCAAGGTCGATGCGCCCAAGGAATATTATCGCGTTGAGCATCGCGTGACCCCGGCCAGCCCGGCTTCGTCGTGGAGCAAGGCGAAGATCTATTACCTGACCTCCGGCCGCACCGGATCGGCGGCCGAACATCTCGCGTCGGTTTTCAAGGGGACCGGGCGCGGAACGCTGGTCGGGGCCACCACCGGCGGCGCGGGCCATTTTGGCGGTATGCTCGGCCTGCCCGGCGGCTTCTCTGCCTTTATTCCGTTCGGGCGCAGCTATTTCCCGGGCGGTGACAGCTGGGAGCTGGTCGGGGTGAAGCCTGACATCGCGGTCGCGCCCGAACGTGCATTGTATGAAGTGCTGGTGCGCGAAGGCGTCCCGGCAGCCCAGGCCGAGACGCTGTCGGCGTCGCACATGCCCAAGGGTTCGATGGAGCGCCGCCAACTCGGCAAGCGGTGAAGCAAGCGGGGCGGCGGCGCTATCCACAGCCGGGTAACGCCGCCCCCTTGCACCCCCCGGCACAGCCGCTAAACGCCGCCGTTCACCTTATATGGAGCGGGACATGAGCGACTCGATTTCGGCCGAGCAGCTGCGCCTTCTGATCGAGCGGATCGAGCGGCTGGAAGAAGAGAAAAAGGGCATCAGCGACGACATCAAGGACGTCTATGGCGAGGCCAAGGCGACCGGGTTTGACGCCAAGATCATGCGCACCATTATCCGCCTGCGGAAGATGGAGAAGCACCAGCTCGACGAGCAGGACGCGCTGCTCGAAACCTACCGCGCCGCGCTGGGGATGCAGTAAGCGCCCACCTCAAACTCTCGTCGTCCCGGGCTTGACCCGGGACGGGGCTTCTTCCCCTTCTTCCGTGGACGAAGGCAGCCCGGCCCCGGGTCAAGCCCGGGGCGACGGTGGTGGTGGGGCATTGCTGCCCCATACCCTACCGCCCTAACATGCCCCCTCCCAACCGGAGGGCAAAGCATGATTCTCACCACCACCAGCACCGTCGATGGCCACAGCGCCACCCGCTATCACGGCATCGTTACCGCCGAGGTGATTATCGGCGCCAACATCTTCCGCGACCTGTTCGCCGGCATCCGCGACATCGTCGGCGGACGTTCGGGCAGCTATGAACGCCCGCTCAAGGACGCGCGCAAGACCGCACTCGACGAACTGCGCGACGAGGCGCGGGCATTGGGCGCGAACGGAGTGATCGGCATCGACTTCGACTATGAGGTGATCGGCAAGAACGGCTCGATGCTGATGGTCTCAGCCTCCGGCACCGCGGTGACGCTGAGCGGGGTTTAGTTTCTAGTGCTCCTGCGAAGGCAGGAGCCCAGAGCCACGGGCGGTGTCCGTCGAGACCCTGGGCTCCCGCCTTCGCAGGAGCGCGGCTAGCCATTGCGCCTACCCGCGCCTCTCGCCTAGAGACGCCCGCACCCAATTCCATAGAGACACCCCATGGCAGGCCATTCCAAGTTCAAGAACATCATGCACCGCAAGGGCGCGCAGGATAAGAAGCGCTCGGGCATGTTCAGCAAGCTCAGCCGCGAAATCACCGTCGCAGCCAAGATGGGCCTGCCCGATCCCGACATGAACCCGCGCCTGCGCGCGGCGGTCAACGCCGCCAAGGCGCAGTCGATGCCCAAGGACAATATCCAGCGCGCGATCGACAAGGCGAGCAAGGGCGACGCGGAGAATTACGAGGAAATCCGCTATGAGGGCTTCGGTCCCGGCGGTGTGTCGCTGATCATCGAGGCATTGAGCGACAACCGCAACCGCACCGCGACCAATGTCCGCACCGCGGTCTCCAAGAATGGCGGCAATCTCGGCGCGTCCGGATCGGTCAGCCACGCCTTCGACCGCGTCGGCCTCATCACCTATCCCGCCAGCGTCGGCGACGCCGAAAAGGTGTTCGAGGCGGCGCTTGAGGCCGGTGCCGAGGACGTGACGTCGAGCGAGGACGGCCACGAAATCTGGACCGCCAGCGCCGACCTGCACGAAGTCGCCAAGGCGCTCGAACCCGTGCTGGGCGAGGCCGAGGGTGCCAAGCTCGCCTGGAAGCCGCAGACGATGGTCGAGGTCGACGAAGCCGACGCGGCGACCCTGTTCAAGCTGATCGACGCGCTCGACGACGATGACGACGTCCAGACTGTGTGGGGCAATTACGAGGTCTCGGACGAGGTGATGGCGAAGCTGGGGTGATCTTGTTCCTCCCGGCAAGTTCCCCTCCCTGAAAGGGAGGGGCTAGGGGAGGGTCTAGTGGCAGGCGAGGCTCGATGCCTCGACTGCCGCTTTTTTGCGAGTTGGGGGGCGAGTCTTTGGAGCGCGCAGACGCGCGCACCTCCCCCGACCCCTCCCGTTCCGGGAGGGGAGACTCTCTCAAGCCGCCCGGTCGTCCGCACCATCCATCCCCAGCATCGCGCGGATGCGCCAGGCATCCGCCGCCCAGTTGGTCCCCTGCGAAAACGGCACCGATGCCAGGCGCGGGGCATCGTCCAGCAGCGGAAACAGCTCGCGCTCCTCCCGGTCCAGCCGGTCCGCAACCTCCGCCGTGCGCAGCCGCACCGCGACGGCGTAGGCGCGCCAGTCGCGCACCACCACATCGGGCGGAAAGCGTTTGGAGTGCGCCGCGAACCGTTCATAGTCCGATGCCGTCGACTGGTCGAAACGCTCGGCGACTGCGCGCGCTGCCGGGTCGGCGTGCAGTCGCAGGCGCGGATAGACCATCCGGTCCTTAAGCGTCAGCGTGCGCAGCAGCGTGCGGCTGAACCGCCACCGCGCATCGTTCAATTCGTCCATGCCGGGCGGGTCGAGCCGCCGGGCAATCGCCGCCATTTCGGCGTTGAACTCGCGCAGGCGACGATGTTCGGCAAAGAACTGATCGAGATTGGACACGGTACAAACTCGCTTTCTTGGCTCCGGAACGACAGGGCGGCAGCGCAACGATGCCGGGACAGGCTGGCGCACTGTCCACTTGTCTTTTAGGGCGCAGCGATGGTTAGAGGTCAGGCAACCAGTAGAAAACCGTTACGGCACGGGTCACACCGGGCGGTGCGATGAGCGCGTCCCGCCTGATCCTCGGCCTCGATCCCGGCCTCGGCACCACCGGCTGGGGGCTGATCCGCGCCGAGGGCAATCGCCTGAGCCATGTCGCCAATGGTCAGCTAAAGACCGACGCAAAGGCACCGCTCCCGCGCCGGCTGGCGCATCTCGACGCGATGCTCGCCGCGCTTGTCGCCGATCACGCCCCCGATGGCGCGGCGGTTGAGGAGGTGTTCGTCAATACCAACCCGCAATCGACGCTGAAGCTCGCCCATGCCCGCGGCGTTGCCATCTGCGCCGTCGCGCGCGCGGGGCTGGAAGTCGGCGAATATGCACCGCGACTGGTCAAGAAGGCGGTGGTCGGCACTGGCACGGCCGAAAAGGCGCAGGTGCACGCGATGATCGCCCGCCTGCTCCCCGGTGCAAAGATCGCCGGAGCCGACGCGGCGGACGCCCTCGCGGTCGCGATCTGCCACGCGCACCATCTGGCGACCGCGCGGGCATTGGCGCGCTGATTATCGCTTCCCTCATGGTGGCTGTTCCGCTTATGTCCCAACCATGATCGCGCATCTCAACGGCCATCTCGCCGCAACCGGCATCGACCATGCGGTGATCGACGTGAATGGCGTCGGCTATCTGGTCGGCGCATCGGCGCGGACGCTGGCGGCGCTCGGCGCGATCGGTGAATTTGTCACGGTCCACACCGAAATGCTGGTCAGCGAGGATTCGATCCGGCTGATGGGCTTTGCGTCGGCAGAGGAGCGCGACTGGTTCCGCCTGCTCACCGGCGTGCAGGGGGTGGGGGCCAAGGTCGCGCTGGCGATCCTCTCGATCCTCTCCCCCGCCGAAGTCCAGACCGCCATCGCCCGCGCCGACGCCGCAATGGTCGCGCGCGCCAATGGCGTTGGTCCCAAACTGGCGCAACGCATCGTCAACGAGTTGAAGGACAAGGCCGGCGGCATCGCCATTGGTGCGGGCGGGGCAGGGACGGCGATCCCGGCCGGCAGCGCGGCGAACGACGCGGTGTCGGCGCTGCTCAACCTCGGCTTCAAGCCCGCTGAGGCGAGCAACGCGGTGACTGCGGCGAGCGATGAACTGGGGCCGGGCGCGACGCTCGACGCGCTGGTGCGGCTGGCGCTGCGGAAGGCGGCGAAGTGACTGGCCACCCCCGGTTAGGCTGAACTTGATTCTGCATGACGGGGTAGCCGTAAAGGTAGCGCTACCAGATTTTCGTTGTGCCAAATATTGATAGCGCTACCATCTCTCTACCGGACCCGAATCCGGAACATGCTGGCCCGCAAACGGGCCGCGAGGAGGAGAGAGAGGATGCGGTCCCTTACCCGTCGGGAAACCCTTGCCCTTGCCGGAGCGCTCGGCGTTGCTGCCTGTAGCGGCGGCGGATCATCGGGGGGCGGCACCGTCTCGACCCCGTCACCGACCCCGACGCCAAGTCCGTCTCCCAGCCCGACGCCATCGCCCACGCCGACCAGCACGCTCAAGGCGGCGGCTTCGGCAAAGCGGATGCGCTTCGGATCGACCTTTGCCTGGGCGTCGCCCGGCGCCGATGCCGGATCGTTCAACAACGCGTCGTATGCCGCGCTGCTCGAACGCGACTGCCAGCTGCTGGTCCCCGAAAACGAGATGAAGTGGGAATATCAGTCGAGCGCCGAGAATGTGTACAACTGGACCCGCGCCGATCAGATGCTGGCCTATGCCGAAGCCAAGGGCATGGAGATGCGCGGCCATTGCTTCCTGTGGTATATTCAGGAGCGCCTGCCCGCCTGGCTGCGCAGCTATGACATGGGGGCAAATCCCCGCGCCACGGCGGAGCGGCTGGTGCGCACCCATATCCAGGACACCGCGCGCCATTTCGGCAACCGAATCAAGAGCTGGGACGTGATCAACGAGGCGATCGATCCCGCGACCGGCAATGTCCGCACCAACATCCTGCACAACGCGGTGGGCGGCGACAACTCGATCCTCGACCTCGCGTTCCGCACCGCGCGGGCGGAGCTGCCGACGGCGGAGCTGGTCTATAACGACTATATGGACTGGGGTTCGACCACCCACCGCAACGGGGTGCTGGCGCTGCTTCAGGGGTTCCGCACGCGCGGCGTGCCGGTCGATGCGCTGGGCATCCAGTCGCACATCGGATTCTACTCCAGCGGCACCGCGCAGGACATCGCCAATGCCCAGATCCCGGCGATGCGAGCGTTCCTCGATGCGGTCGTGGCATTGGGGTACAAGCTGATCATCACCGAGTTCGACGTCAACGATCGCAACCGCACCGGCACCGTGGCGCAGCGCGACGAGGATGTCGCCGTGTACGGCCGCGCCTGGCTCGACCTGCTGTTAAGCTATCCGCAGCTCAAGGACGTGCTCGTCTGGGGCATGAACGACAAATATAGCTGGCTGCAGAATTTCGGCACCCCGCGCCCCGACGGCCAGCCGCTGCGCCCGCTCCCCTACGACGCGAGTGCCCAGCCGAAGCGGCTCTACACCGCGATCGGGGACGCGTTTGCTGCGACGACTGCGCGACCGGCACCGACGTGATGGGGAGGGGATTGGCTTACCTCAAGCGAACGGATAAGGAACGTGGAGAACGGCTGGCGGCAGCCGATCCCTTGTTGCGTTGCGACGCATGAGGAAGCTCGATTGTTCGCTTGAGGAAGCACCATGCACGTCACAGCAGTCCTGACCCCCGCAGTCGAAGGTGGCTTTGTCGCGTACAATCCTGAGACGGGCAGCACGACGCAGGGCGAAACGATCGAAGCGGCGCTGGCCAGCCTGCGCGAGGCGGTGGAGCTGTATCTGGAGGAGTTCCCGATGAAGTTCGGTGCCGCTCCATTGATCACCAGCTTCGACATTGCGGCCAATGCCTAAATTGCCGGTGCTGTCAGGTGCCGAAGTCGTCCGGGCGCTCGAACGGCTCGGGTTCGTGCAGGTGCGTCAGCGCGGCAGCCATGTCGTGATGCGGCGGGACGGCAATGGCTGCGTCGTGCCGTTGCACCGCGAGGTGAAGTCCGGAACGCTAGCCGGGTTGCTGCGTCAGGCCGGGGTGACCGGCGACGAATTTCTGGCGGTCGCACGTGACTGACCCCGACCGCATCCTCACCGCATCGCGTCGCCCGGAGGATATCGACGCCGCGCTGCGCCCCAAATCGCTCGACGAGTTTGTCGGTCAGCGGGCTGCGCGCGACAACCTTCGCGTGTTCATCGACGCCGCTCGCCAGCGTGGCGATGCGCTCGACCATGTGCTGTTCTTCGGCCCGCCGGGCTTAGGCAAGACCACGCTGGCGCAGATTATCGCCAAGGAAATGGGCGTCGGCTTCCGCGCGACCTCTGGCCCGGTGATCGCCAAGTCGGGCGATCTTGCCGCGCTGCTCACCAATCTTGAGGATGGCGACGTTCTGTTCATCGACGAGATTCATCGCCTCGCCCCGGCGGTCGAGGAAGTGCTCTATCCCGCGATGGAGGACCGCGCGCTCGACCTGATGATCGGGGAGGGGCCGTCGGCGCGCAGCGTGCGGATCGACCTGCCGCGCTTCACCCTGGTCGGCGCGACCACGCGACAGGGGTTGCTGACCACGCCGCTGCGCGACCGCTTCGGCATCCCGGTGCGCCTGCAATTCTACACGGTCGATGAACTGACCCGCGTCGTCACCCGCTCCGCCGGGCTGCTCGACCTCGCCATTGCCGAGGATGGCGCTGCGGAGATCGCGCGCCGCGCGCGCGGCACCCCGCGTATCGCCGGCCGCCTGCTGCGCCGGGTGCGCGACTTCGCCAATGTCGCGGGGGAGGCGGTGGTCCATGCCAAGGCCGCCGACGCCGCGCTCACCCGGCTTGAGGTCGATGCGCTGGGCCTCGACGCGATGGACCGGCGCTACCTGGCCATGATCGCCGACATCTATCGCGGCGGCCCGGTCGGGGTGGAGACGCTCGCCGCCGGCCTGTCCGAACCGCGCGACACGGTCGAGGAGGTGATCGAACCCTACCTCATCCAGATCGGCCTGATCGCCCGCACCGCGCGCGGCCGCTGCCTCAACGCGGCGGGGTGGAAGCATCTCGGCCTCAACCCGCCCGCCGGATCGCAGGACGGATTGTTCGACGGGTGACGACGCCAGCCGTCACCCGCACGGTCAGCTGAAAATTTCCGGGGCGTCGAAATCAGGGGCACCTTCGCCCAGTCGCGGGTCGAAGCCATAGTCATTCTCGCCCCGCGTGCCGGGCAGAAAACCGAACACGATGAACAGGATGAACCCCAGATAGGGGATGATCGTCAGCAGATACATCCACCCGCTCTTGTTGCTGTCGTGCAAACGCCGCACCGTGACCGCAACGCTCGGCAGGATCGCCGCCAATATCCACAGGACCACCGGGATATAGATTGGCGAGAAATCCTCGCTCGGTGCCGAGTCTTGCAGTGCCGTCCCGCCCATCATGACATCGGTCACGACGAACGACGCCGCGATCACGCCGTAAAAGATGATGAAAAACAGCCAGAATTCGGTGCGCGTCGATCGCCCGCTGAAATCGACATAGTGCCGCCACGGCCGCAGAATCTTGTCCATCATATCCCCCCGGTTGATTCGGGCGCGATCCTAACCGATTGCAATGGCGTGGCAATCCGCGCGTGAAATCCGGGTCCAAGCTCCACGTGACGTGAAGGCTATCGCGCGCATGGGTGGTTGGCCTATCGAGTGGCGCATCTTTGCTTTGGGATGTGACGTGACCGACCCGGATTCCTCTGATTCCCTGAGCGCGGCCCGCGCGGCGCTTTCCGAAGCGATGGCGTTGCACGAACAGGGCAATCTCGAAGGGGCCGAGTTTGGCTATCGCCATGTCCTTGCGCTGGGCTATCGACCCACCGACGTGCTGCCCCTGCTCGCCGGCCTGCTCGGTCGGCTGTCGCGCGCGGAGGAGGCGCTGGTTGCGTGGGAGCAGCTGCTCGGACTCGAACCATTCCACGCCGTTGCGCTGCATGAAAAGGGGCTGACGCTCCACTGGCTCGGCCGCACCGATGAAGCGATTGCCAGCCTGGAGCGCGCCTGCGCGATCGACCCCGACAATTCAATCGCGATCGGCAATCTGGCCGTGGTCCTTGCCGATGCGGGCCGCAATCTTGACGCGATCCGCCACTTCCGCCGCGCGCTCGCGCTCCAGCCGGGCAATCTCCACCTCCACCATCAGCTGCGCCGGCTCGCTTCGGCGTCGGTGCCCTTCTGGCACATCCCGATGATGAACGACGCGCCGCGCAACGACGCGTTCGAGGCGGCGATCACGGCCGCAATCGGCGTGCGGGGGCCACAGGCGCGCGTGCTCGACATCGGCGCGGGCAGCGGCCTGCTGTCGCTAATGGCCGCGCGGGCGGGCGCGGAAACGGTGGTAGCGTGCGAGATGGAGCCGCTGATCGCCGACATGGCGCAGCACATCGTTGCGGCGAACGGCTATGCCGACCGCATCACCGTCCATGCCAAGCCGTCCACCGACCTCGCCATCGGTACCGAGCTCGACGCACCGGCCGATATCCTCGTCTCCGAAATCCTCTCCAGCGACCTGCTGACCGAAAAGGTGCTCGACACCTTCGAGGACGCGCATCGCCGCCTGCTCGCCCCCGACGCCATCGTCATCCCGCGCGCGGCCAGCGCCATGGGGTGTCTGGTGGCGAGCGACACGCTGGCCGACTATGCCTTTGTCGGCGACGTTTCCGGGTTCGACCTGTCCCCCTTCAACGCGCTGGCCCAACAGCGTCTGCCGATCCACGGCACGATGACCGGGTGGGAGCGGCTGTCCGACGATGTGGAGCTGGTCCGCCTCGACCTGACGCAAACCAAGCATGACGGCGTGCTCGCGCGCCTCAGCATCCCCGTCACCGCCAGCGGCCGCGCGATCGGCATCGTCCAGTGGATGCATATCGACCTGTGGCCCGGCATCACCTTCGACAACCACCCTGACCGCTATAGCGACGGCGGCTGGCTCCAGATCCTGCACAGCTTCCCCGCGCCGATCGACGTGGTTGCGGGCGAGACGCTGGACATCGCGGTCGGGCATGACCGGATCACGCTGATCCTGCTGCCGCTAGCCCGGTAGGGGGTGCCGGAGGACCTGCCCCCGGCACCATCATCTTATAGGCCGTCGACAGCCTTGCTGACCAGGATGTTCACCGCCACGCGGCGGTTCTGCGCCTTGCCTTCCTCGGTCATGTTGTCGGCCAGCGGATCGGCCTCGGCCATCCCGGTCGGGGTCAGCATCCGATAGGGCTTCCACCCGCACGCCTGTTGCAGATGGTTGACCACCCGGCTCGCACGCTTTTCGCTCAGCTCCTGATTGAGCTCCTCCGGCCCGGTCGCGTCGGTATAGCCGACGACCAGCAGCAGCGCATTCTCCATCGACCCGGCCTGGTTCGCCGCCGCGCATAGCTCGGCCTTGGCCTGCGCGCTCAGCACCGCCTTGCCCGTGTCGAAATTCACATTGGTCGTGCCCTTGACGTTATACTGGTCGATATCCCCAACCCGGCCCTTCAGCGCCTCGGTCGCCGCGGCCTGCTCGCCAAAGCGCTGGTCGGTGCCGCTGCGGATCATCGCGGCGGTCTTGAGATCCCTGTTCTGCAGCCTGATCTGGCTCGCGACCAACGTCCCGTTCCAATCGCGCGTGCGGATCGTCACCGGCAGCCCGTTGAGCAGCGCATCGGCGCCCAGCTTCTCACGGCTCAGCCCCAGAAACCCGCCGCTCGCCCGGATATCGGTCGCACCCGTCACCGCGATCAGCGTCGGCGTGCCATCGGCGGTGGTCACCTGAATCTGGTCGCCCTTGCGCGCCGAGATCATGCCCGAAACCTCCGGCCCCGCGGCCAGCTGCTCCAGTGGCGGCAGCGCCGTGCTCTGGATCGTCACATCGCTTTCGGGCTGCATCGCCGCCTCCTGCGCGGCAAGGCTGGCGGGCGCGGCGCTCGCCAACAGCGCGGTCATGGCAAGGATCTTGGGGTTGATGGAACGCATGAACATACTCCTGAAACTGGTCAGCCCATTGCGGGGCTGGGGGAGCAAAGCACGCGTAACGACCTTGGTTCCGGCGGGGTGCCCCTGAGTCCGGGCGATCGGTGCCGTTCGCGCGGCGGGCCGTGCAACTCGCCCCGATCGCCCCGATCGCCCCGGCCGCTTACCCCTTGCCCTTGCGTCCGCGTGGCGGAGGTAGCGCCTCTGGCGTTTCCGCCTCACCCCCCGCAGGAAGCGCCACCCAGTCCGGCGCCTCCGCCCCGATCTGCTCCCACGGCGACTCGCCCGGCACGAACGGCACCCATTCCTCCAGCATCATCGGCGGCTCCAGCTCGCCCTCCCACGCAAAGCCATCGGGGTCGGTCTCGACAAAGGCGATCTCGGGATCGTCCGCCTCCGCTTCGCGCCGCAGCATCGCGCCGCCGCCCTGCGCCGCCTCCAGCGCCCGCTTGCGCGCCGCACATGCCGCCAGCGCCGCACCGATCGCCGCCTGCGCCTCCGCGTCCAGCGTCACCCCGGCAAAGTCCTCGATCCGCTCCGCCGCCGCTTCGATCCGCGCCGCCGACACGCCGCCGCCCCCCTCGGTCAGCGTTGTACGCACCGTCGTCGTCGCCGCCTCCGCCACCGCGCCGCCACCCGCGCCATCGCCAGCCCCCGCGCTCGCACGGGTCGAGAAATAGTTGATCGTCGTCCGCTTGCCGCTCGAATCCTGCCCGTAATGGCGCAGGCAGAACATCAGCAGCGCATCGTTTCGTTTGCGGCGATAGCCCATCAGCCGCCCGCCGACGAACACCGGGATCAACTCGCCCTCGATTGCGCGTTCAAAGGCGATGTCCTTCAACCGCTGCACCCCGAAATCGAGCGCCGCCTCCCACGCCGCCCGAAAACTCTCCGCCCCCGGCGCACGCCGCAGCGTATAGCAATTCGCCTGCGCCATATTGACCATGCGCGCCGCCCGACTGACCGACCCGGTATCCGCCAGCGCCTCAATAAACGCCCGCTGCCGCTCCGGCGTCCACCCGTCATGCCGATTATTGCGCCGCGGGACCGGGGTGAAGTCGGGCAGCGGAGGCCGCTCCTCGCGTTTCGCGGGTACCCGGTTCTGCATCTGTGCCTCCCTGTCTGGTGCTCAATCGATCAGGGTGTAGGCAGATGGGGGGCTTGTAGGAAAGGGAATTTGTTGCTTGTTTGTTCTGAAATCCGGCGTTCGCATGATTCTGTGTCTCGTCGTGGCACTAGACTAACGCGTAATGTCATGTAGCATTCAGTCAGAAGCATACGAGGGGCAGGATGTGAGCGGCATTCGAATTAGCGAGCATACCATATCGCAGATGATTGACGCTTTAAGAACGTCAGTTTGGCAGGTTCCAAAATTTCAACGCGAGTTTGTCTGGGACCCCTCGGCGGTGGCATCACTCGCTACTTCCATTATTGATGCCTATCCTATCGGGATGATAACGCTGTGGGAGCAGTCTGATAAAAATCCTCTCGATTTGGAGAGGTTGTCCATTCAAGATTATAGCGCGTCGACAAAATCCCAGGTTACACGGTACTTTGGTAACGATGATAACGCATCTAAGATATACGCTATACTTGATGGCCGCCAAAGGTGTACAGCCATTGCAATGGCTTTCGCAGGCTTCACGCCAGAGTTTCGAGGAAATAAGTACGCCGGTAGGTATTTCCTGAACGCAGCGCAGCCAGATCCATTGGAGCGTGTAATTTTCAGGAAAACCGCTGACTTAGATAGGGCTGGCTTGACTTCGAGCGCAGCCTGTATCGGGCAGGGCCTATTTCCGCTAGCTAGCGATATCCCTGGAGAGACCGTGCTTCGACAATGGTACCGTTATGCGCAAGAGATCAAGAATCCAGCAAACTATCCGGGCGGAGTGTTGCCGGAAGAGGGTGAGTTAAGTCGGCGTGACGCCATCGTGCAAAGCGCATTCGACGGTATTTCAGAAACCCGGCTCGCGGCTTGCACGGTTCCCGAGGCATATGACCTTGGGAAGATTTGTGAGATTTTTGAGACACTTAATCTATCTGGGATGAAGGTCTCGACCGTCGATCTTATCAACGCGTGGATTTATCGTGAGACGGAAGGTTCGCTTAACGGCCCAATCCAAATTCGAGACTGGATACGCGATTTGGGGCAGGTCGACGGAATGGTTGGCTGGGCTGTGCCAGAGCGCAGGCCTGAGTTGACTGCGCAGCTGGTCACAGCTGCATTTGTAGCTCTTGAGCGAGATGATAAGCCCGCGCCCAGGCAGGTTAGCGGTGCCAAGCGTATTACAGTGATAGACTCGATTAAGTCTCCCGATCTGCTCGCCACTCCACCTGAACATTGGCAGCACGTTGTCGCCAACGAAGCGAGTCTAGCCACCTTTATGGGTGACTTTCAAATGCTCGTAGCCGGTGGGCTTTTTGGTTATGACAAGTGCCCCTACCCAGTATCAGCGACGATCTACGCGGGGCTGCGATGGCATAAGGAATTTGATCCGCCGAGCAGCCATCTTGGCTGGTCAATTCCCGATCTGAACTCGCTATATAAATCCTTTTTCTGGCGCAATGCGCTGACAACGCGATACGATCAGGGTTTTCTGACTCAGTTGCCGAAGGATCTTGGCGCGATCAAGGGCATGTTAAGACGTAGAGTAGATTTTGATTCAAAGTCAAAATGGCTTGCATTTTGTGACGAGCAGCTAAGTGATCTGATTAAGAATGAGGTTCCTGAGCGCCTGTCTCTCATTGATTTGTTGACCAATGGGCGACCGGGGGGCGCTAAGCAGGCTGCTGTCTTGCTACCGATGATCGCGGCTACAACACGAGACATTGATGGCGTTGATATCGGGATGAATGCTGAAGGGGCTTCGGATTTGCACCATATTTTCCCGCGTTCATGGTGTGCTGACAACGCTGGAGGCGCAGCGCGCGAAATTCTCGACAAGGAGACTGCGGGGCGAGATTGGGTAAATAGTATATCAAACTTAATGCCGCTCTCTCGGCAGACTAATAATATCTGGAAGACAAAACTTCCGGCAACATTTTTGAATAATCATTTGATATCGTTTGACAGTGGCGCCGATTACTTTTCTAATGTCTTTATCGGGCGCGCGCAGTTTGATGCACTTATCGCCGATCCGCCGCGGCTTCTCGAATTTTGGGAGGGTCGTGCAGGCTTGATTGCCGATGACCTGTTGGGGCGTTGTCGGCTGGCGGCCTGAGGTGTCAAAGACACTCATAGATTTCGTCGCGACCGCCTCCAAGAGTCTGGTGGAATGCTCCATCAACGACTTCCGTGGACTGCGCGAGTTCGAAAGTCTGGGCGGCTTGGCTACTGTTACCCGGGTTCGGGAAGTTTGTGAGCAGGCTGGACTTGTATGCAACCCACCGCTCGATGAGGGGGAGCTTGATACTCTGAGAATATTTAGAAGCGTTGAAGGGGCAGATGACGGTCCCGCGCTATTCGATTCGGCGTGCCAGGCGGGTGAAGGGCATCTTTGCGAGTTCAAGCAGACTCTAGGCCTCAACGTCAAGCGATTAAAGCAACAACCTGAAACGCCAGCGGCTGATCTTTTCGAAGAAAAGATTATTCATGAAGTCATTAAGACGATTGCTTCTTTTATGAATTCTGACGGAGGGACACTCGTCATTGGATTGTGCGACGACGGAAGCCCCTACGGAATTCAAAATGAATTTCAGTACGTCCCCGGAAACCAAACGCAGGACGGATGGTTTCTTAGATTGGGATCTGCCCTGCAGTCTTATCTTCCTGACTATCGGTTGGTGCTTGGCTACATGCGTCAGTATGTCGTTGTTCGAGATGAAGCAGTTTATTGCGTTCTCTCAGTGCAGCCACGGCGGGATAGGTTAACCGTTTGCAAGAAGCACGGTAGTTCCGACGAAATTGTCTATCGCCGAGCCGGAAACTCAACGCTGAGGCTACAGGCGTCGGAGATTGAGGCACTGGTGATGGACAGGTATCGGCACAAATAGCCAGCCGCATGATTGATCCGCAGCGCGTGGAATCAAAAGAAAGCGCCGGAGTTTCCCCCGGCGCCTTCCCATTCAACCTAAGCTGAAACCCATCAAGCCGCCTTCGCGCGGCTCGCGCGCTTGCGCTCGTGCGGGTCGAGGAAGCGCTTGCGCAGGCGGATCGTCTTGGGCGTGACCTCGACCATCTCGTCATCGTCGATGTAGGCGATGGCCTGTTCCAGCGTCATCTTCTTGGGCGGGGTCAGGCGGATCGCGTCGTCCTTGCCCGACGAACGGACGTTGGACAGCTGCTTGGCGCGCATCGGATTGACCTCAAGGTCGTCCGGCTTGGCGTTCTCGCCGATGATCATGCCTTCGTACAGTGCTTCGCCATGGCCGACGAACAGGATGCCGCGCTCTTCCAGCGTGTTGAGCGAATAGGCATTGGCCTCGCCCGACCCGTTGGAGATCAGCACGCCGTTCTTGCGGCCCTCGATCACGCCCTTGTACGGGCCGTATTTCTCGAACAGCCGGTTCATGATGCCGGTGCCGCGCGTGTCCGACAGGAACTCGCCATGATACCCGATCATGCCGCGGCTGGGCGCGCTGAAGGTGATGCGCGTCTTGCCGCCGCCGCTCGGGCGCATGTCGGTCATCTCGGCCTTGCGGATGTTCATCTTGTCGACGACCGTGCCCGAATATTCCTCGTCCACGTCGATGATGACCGTTTCATACGGCTCCATCTTCTGGCCGTCTTCTTCCTGGAGCAGCACGCGCGGGCGGCTGATGCCGAGCTCGAAACCTTCGCGGCGCATCGTTTCGATCAGGACGCCGAGCTGAAGCTCGCCGCGGCCGGCGACTTCGAAACTGTCCTTGTCGGCGGCTTCGGTCACCTTGATCGCGACGTTCGATTCGGCTTCGCGGAACAGACGGTCGCGGATCATGCGGCTGGTCACCTTGGTGCCTTCGCGGCCGGCCATCGGGCTGTCATTGACGGCAAAGCGCATCGACAGCGTCGGCGGGTCGATCGGCTGCGCCTGGATCGGCACGCTGACCGAGGTGTCGGCGATGGTGTTCGACACCGTCGCGACGGCAAGGCCGGCGAGGGAGATGATGTCGCCGGCCTGCGCTTCGTCCACGGGCACGCGGTCGAGGCCGCGGAACGCCATGATCTTCGACGCGCGGCCGGTCTCGATGATGTTGCCGTCCATGTCGAGCGCGTGGATCGCCTGGTTCGCGCGCACCTTGCCGCTGGTGACGCGACCGGTCAGCACGCGGCCGAGGAAATTGTCGCGGTCGAGCAGGGTGACGAGGAAGGTGAACGGCGCATCGACGTCCAGCGCGGGCGGCGGGACATGGTCGACGATCTTCTGGAACAGCGGCTCCAGCGTGCCTTCACGCCGGTCGGGGTCTTCGCTGGCATAGCCGTTGCGGCCCGATGCGTAGAGCACCGGGAAGTCGAGCTGGTCGTCATTCGCGTCGAGGCTGACGAACAGGTCGAACACTTCGTCCAGCACTTCCTGAATGCGCTGGTCGGGGCGGTCGACCTTGTTGACCACGACGATCGGACGCAGGCCGAGCGCAAGTGCCTTGCCGGTCACGAACTTGGTCTGCGGCATCGCGCCTTCCGACGAATCGACCAGCAGGACGACGCCGTCGACCATCGACAGGATGCGCTCCACCTCACCGCCGAAATCGGCGTGGCCGGGGGTGTCGACGATGTTGATGCGGATCGAATTTTCTTCGGTGCCGTCGGGCGACCAGTCGACCGAGGTCGGCTTGGCCAGAATCGTGATTCCGCGTTCCTTTTCCAGGTCGTTCGAATCCATCGCGCGCTCTTCAACGCGCTGATTGTCGCGGAAGGTGCCGGATTGACGGAAAAGCTGGTCGACGAGCGTGGTCTTGCCATGATCGACGTGTGCGATGATCGCCACGTTGCGAAGATTCATACGAGTTCCTGGATGTCGCTGAAATGCGGTTCGGGCGCGCCAATAGCGGAAATTGTGCGGCGCGGGAAGGCCTTCAGTCTTTTCTGCGCGGCGCCCATTTCTCGACGATATCGACACGGACGTCCTTCAGCACCAGACTGCGGCCCGCAATCGCAAAGTCGAGCAGCGCCTCGCCGCCGCTCGGGCAGCAATTTCCGTCCTTGTCGCGCCACAGCTTGCTGGTCGCCGCCATCCCCTCGAAATCATAATCGACACCCTTCCAGATGCCGAAGCCCTTGGGCAGCTTGCCGGGCAGCGCGTCGCGCCAGCTGTCGAGTTCGATGTCTTGCCAGCTCTTGCTTGCCTCGTCCCATTTGAACAGCAGGTCGGCATTGCCGTTGCCAGTTCCCATGACGCGCCCGGGCACCCAGATCATCCCGTCCTGCGTCATGCGGGGCGGTTCGTAGAAGACGCCTTCGAACGACCATCCGATCAGTTTGGCGGTACCATGCCCGCTTTCCGCCCACAGCACGATGCCCGCGCCGATGCCGTCTGCACCCGACGCGCCGTTCATCATCTGCCAATGGACCGGCTGGCCATCCTTGCGCCACAGGATGCCCGACGCGGTCACCCCGCATCCCTGGTCGAGCCATTTGGCCATACAGGTCTGGCTGCGCGCCGAGGGGGTTTTGATCATCGTACGCACGCCCTGCGCCTGCGCGAGTGCCTTATCGTAGTCTGCGATGGCATCGCGGAACGTCTGTTCCAGCTCGACATCATCCATTGGCTTGCCGTCATAGTTCAGCGCCGCGCGGATTTCGCGTAACACGGCATCGTGGCGTGCCTGCCAGGTCGCGGTGCGGTTGCTGAGCGCCATCACCGCCGCGAACTTGTGCGCCAGCTCGGCGCGAAGCGGGGCGAGCGCGGCGCCCTTGCACGCGCGCTGCCCATAAGTCTGTTGGCACAGATCCGCTTGCGATGCCGAAGCGGGAAGGGCGAGCGCGGTCAGCAGAACCGCGATCAGACTAGCGCGCATGATCCTCCATCACGGGGGGCGCGTCCTTCGCGGGCTGGGCCTTCAGGCGATAGACTTTGCCCATGTCGACCGCCGCAGGGCGTGCGTCGGCGGCCGAAGCCACCGGCACCCACACCGCGATCGAACCGGCGATCATCATCCTGAGCCTGCGTTCCATGACTCCTCCGTAGCGCCGAGATATTAACAGGCCGCGCATCGCCAACCACTGACATATCCGGTCGGTTGCACGATAGCGAGAGTGTATTATATTTGCGATACACTTGAAGGCGACGCGGTTCCCGTTCATTTAGGGCAGAACCGCTGGAGGGATGGGATGTCGACCGAGACTGCGACTGCCGAAAAGACCGACGATCTGGTGCTGACCGCGCCCGAGCCGCTGAAGGAACGTCCGATCGAGAAAATGTCGGGACTCGTTCCCGTCGATGAGACCAAGAAGTCCGAACTGGTGACCCGCGTCGAGAGCTTCATCGACGATCTGGTGGCGCAGGACGTCAACTCCCCCGAGTTCGGCAAGCGCGTCGATGCGATCACTGCGATGGGATCGAAGGAGATTCGCGACGCGGCGGGCCAGTCCAACCGCTTCCTCGACCGCCCGGTGCGCGCGATGGACAAGGATGTCGGCGTCGGCAAGGACCTGGCCGAGCTGCGCCGCGTGGTCGAGGATCTCGACCCCGGCAAGAAGGGCAGCCTGACCCAGCGCAAGAAGCTGTTCGGGATCATCCCGTTCGGCAATTCGCTGCGCAACTATTTCGACAGCTACAAGTCGAGCCAGGGCCATATCGCGGCGATCCTGAAGAGCCTGCAGTCCGGCAAGGACGAGCTGTTGATGGACAATGCCGCGATCGACGTGGAGCGGCAGAATCTGTGGGCGGCGATGGGCCGGCTCGAGCAGATGATCTATATCTCGAAGGAGATGGATCAGCGGCTGGAGGACAAGGCGCTGGAGCTGGACCACAGCGACCCGGCCAAGGCCAAGGCGATCCGCGAGACGGCGTTGTTCTACACCCGCCAGCGCACGCAGGACCTGCTGACCCAGATGGCCGTCACCGTGCAGGGCTATCTCGCGCTCGACCTGGTCAAAAAAAATAACGTCGAGCTGGTCAAGGGCGTCGATCGCGCCAGCACCACCACGGTCGGCGCGCTGCGCACGGCGGTGACGGTGGCGCAGGCACTGACGGCGCAGCGGCTGGTGCTCGACCAGATCACCGCGCTCAACACGACGACCGCCAACATAATCGATTCGACCGGCAAGCTGCTCAAGGACAATACTGGCCGCATCCACGAACAGGCAGCGTCCGCGACGATCCCGATCGAAACGCTGCAGCGTGCGTTCCAGAATATCTATGACACGATGGATGCGATCGACACGTTCAAGGTCAAGGCGCTCGACAATATGAAGACCACGGTCAACGTGCTGTCGACCGAGGTCGAAAAGTCCAAGGGCTATATCGCCCGGGCCGAGGGCGCGGCGCAGAACCAGATCGGCGGCGCCAACGACACGTTTAAGCTGGAGGCTCTGTAACCACCCGTGCCGACCGAAATCGACCGCCAGATTGACCGCGCGAGCGAAGTGCTCAACCGCTCGCGTGAGCGTTACACGACGTTGAGCTCGCGCGCGAAAAAGCGGCGGGAAGCCGAGATTCTCGGGCGGATCGGGCGCATCGCAGCGGCGGTCGGGGCGATCCTGGTCGGCGCGATGGTGGTCGGCTGGTTCATTCCGCTCGGTATGGGCGGCGCGCTGCTGGTGATGGCGGCGCTGATCGCGGTGACGTTGTTTTTCGGGATTGCGCCGACCAGTCGCGAAGTGACCCCGGAAAAGTTCGGCGAGGTGCCGCTGGCGACGCTGCCGCTGCAGACCGAGGAGTGGCTGGACCGCCAACGTCCGAGCCTGCCCGGCGCAGCGATGCCGCTGGTCGATGGCATCGGAGTGAAGCTCGATATACTGGCGAACCAGCTGAAGACGCTCAACGAAGCCGAACCCGCTGCGGCGGAAGTGCGCAAGCTGGTCGGTGAGCAATTGCCCGAGCTGATCAAGGGTTATCAGCGCGTGCCGGACAATCTGCGCGGGGTGGACCGGTTCGGTCAGTCGCCCGACAAGCAGCTGGTCGATGGCCTCGCGCTGATCGATCAGGAGATTTCGCAAATGTCGGCGCAGCTGGCACAGGGCGATCTCGACGCGCTGGCGACGCGCGGGCGGTATCTGCAGATCCGCTACCGCGGCGATGACGAGGTCAGCGGATAGGTTTGCCCAGCGCTTCGACCGCCCGCGGGCGCAGGTGGTCGGCGGCGGCGGCGTGGATGGCGGGGGTGGTGGCGAGCAGGCCGAAGCTTTCGCCGCGCGGGGTGTTGAAGCGGATTTTCTTGCCCAAAGCGTCGGTGACGGTTGCGCCGGCCTCGCGCGCGATCAGCACGGCGGCGGCGATGTCCCAGTCGGCGCCCCAGCGGAAGGTGGCGAGCAGATCCGCCTCGCCCGCGGCGACCATCGCCATGCGCAGCGCGATCGAATTGGGCTTGTGCACCGTGACCAGATGACGGTCGACCTTGGCCAGATCGTCGGCGGGGACGCGTGCTCCGGCCAGGTCGGTGCGGTCCGACACCGCGATTCTGCTGCCGCTCCGCATTGCGCCCTGACCCTTCACAGCCAGCCAATGTTCGCCGCGCACTGGGGCGTCGAGGACGCCGATCACCGGCTGGCCATCCTCGACCAGCGCGACCGACACTGCCCAGCCCGGGCGCTGACGCAGGTAGTCGCGGGTGCCGTCGATCGGATCGACAACCCAGACGCGGCGGCAGGACAGGCGGGCGAGGTCGTCGGCGGTTTCCTCTGACAGCCAGCCGGCATCGGGGAGGAGCGCGGAGAGGCGGTTGCGGAGCAGATCGTCGACCGCCAGATCGACTTCGCTCACGAAGTTGTTGGGAGATTTCTCCCATTTCTCGACGTCCGTGCCATAGCGGCCGAGCGCCAGCCGACCCGCTTCGGCGGCGATGGCGCTGACGGCGGCGGCGAGATCGTCAGCCACTGGCCACCGTCATCCCGTCGATCCGCAGTGTCGGGACGTTGATGCCATAGCGGAAGTTCAGGTCGTTGGCGGGGACCAGCTCGCGGAACATCGCCTGAAGGGTGCCGGCAACGGTGAACTCGCTGACCGGCGTGGTGATCACACCGCCCTCGATCAGATAGCCCGCCGCGCCACGGCTGTAATCGCCGGTGACGAGGTTGATCCCCTGGCCGATCAGGTCGGTGACATAGACGCCATAGTCGATATCGGCGATCAGCGACGCGACCGGGGTCTTGCCATTGGCGAGGTAGAGGTTGCTCGGGCCGACGCTGGGGGCGCCGCCGACGCCGCGCACGGCATGGCCGGTGGGTTCGAGGCCGAGCTGACGCGCCGCAGCGCTGTCGAGCAGCCAGGTTTCGAGCATCCCGTCGGCGACCAGCTTCATCGGCGACACCGGCAGCCCTTCGCCGTCGAAGGGACGCGAGCGCAGGCCGTGCGGGCGGTGGGGGTCGTCGATGATGTCGATGCCGGGCGCGAAGATGCGGCTGCCCATCGCTTCGAGCAGGAAGCTGGTCTTGCGGGTGATCGCGCTGCCCGAAATCGCGCCGCTCAAATGGCCGAGCAGGCTCGATCCGACGCGCGGGTCGAGGACGATTGGCATCGCGCCACCGCGGACGCGACCGGCACCGACGCGGGCAACGGCGCGTTCGCCCGCGCGGCGGCCAATATCCTCGGCGGAGTCGAGGCGGGCGGCGTGGCGGGCGCTGTGATAGTCGTAATCGCGCTCCATCGCCCCGGCGTCGCCCGCCAGCACGCTGGCCGAGATGCTGTGGCTCGACGTCGCATAGCCACCGGCAAAGCCGTGGCTGGTGGCGAGCGCCCAGATGCTGCGGCTGGCGCTGGCACCCGCGCCCTCGCTGTTGGTCACGCCGGGGACGGCACGCGCCGCGCGTTCGGCGATCAGCGCACTTTCCTTGAGCGCTGCCGGGTCGCCCAGTGCGCCGTCGTCGAGGTCGAGTTGCGGCACCGCGCCGTGCATCAGCCGTTCGACCGGGGCGAGGCCGGCCCATTCGTCCTCGGGTGCTTCGCGCGCCATCGCCACGGCGCGTTCGGCGAGGATGTCGAGTGCGGCGGGGGTGAGGTCGGTGGTCGAAATGCTCGCCGAACGCTGGCCGCAAAAGACGCGCAGGCCGAGTTCGAGATGCTCGGCGCGGTCGACATCCTCGAGCGCGTCGAGCCGGACGGAGACCGACAGCGATTCGCCGGCGGAGAGCATCGCATCGGCGGCGTCGGCACCGGCGCGGGTGGCACGGGCAATGGCGTCGTGGACGCGGTCACGGGCTTGATCGGGGGTCAACATCGACGCGATCTAGGAAGTGCAGGGGCGAAGGTCAAAAGGCGCCGGTTCAAAAGGCGGTGGTCCCGACGACGAAACAGGCGGCGAACATCAGCAGCCCGGCATTGCGGTTCGAGCGGAAGCGGTGGAGCGCGTTCGCGCCGTCGGCCGGGACCAACGTCACAACCTGCCAGACCAAGTGCAGCGCCATCGGGGCGAGCGCGGCGAGGACCAACGGGTCGGGGCGGACTTGCCACAAGGCTGCGCCCCACAGGGCAAGGGCGAGGGCGTAGAAGACCGCGACCCCTACCTTTACGTTGCGGCCCAGACGACGGGCGGAGGAGCGGACCCCGACCAGCGCGTCGTCCTCGACATCCTGTAGCGCGTAGATGGTGTCGTAGCCGATGACCCAGACGATGCACCCGGCATAGAGCAGCAGGCCGGGCAGGGGGAGTTCGCGCGCGACTGCAGCCCAGCCGACCAGCGCTGCCCAGGAGAAGACCAGACCCAGCCATGCCTGTGGCCACCAGGTGATCCGCTTCATGAACGGGTAGGCGGCGACCAGCGCGAGGCTTGCAACGGCGATCCCGGCGGCGAAGGGGTTGAGCTGAACCAGCACGACGAGGCCGATCAGGCACAGGAAGCCGAGCCACAGCCACGCGGCCTTCAGGCTGACCGCGCCGCTGGCCAGCGGGCGGCTGCGGGTGCGGGTGACCTGACGGTCGAGGTCGCGATCGACGATGTCGTTATAGACGCAGCCTGCGCCGCGCATCGCGATGCTGCCGAGCAGGAACCACAGGATCAGATCCCAGCGCTCGACCGCGCCGCCGGACAGGGCGATCGCCCAGGCGCCGGGCCAGAACAACAGCCACCAGCCGATCGGCCGGTCGAAGCGGGCGAGCAGGGCATAGGGCCGCGCGGCGGCGGGCAGCAGCGCCATCAGGCCGCGATGTTCGGTATCGGGGACGATCTGCGCCGGATCAGTCATGGGTGAAACTGACAACAAACCGGACAAAGCGGACAAAAAATGCGGGTTGTATGCGCGGTGTCAGGCGCGGTGTCAGGCTTGGGGAGGGGGCCATTTCGGTCATGCCCTCTGCTGCCACAAGGGGCCGCTTGTAGGACAGCGAAAAGACGCCGGGTGACGAAGCATTTGGGGCGCGATAAGGCTCGGCCATGATCGCCACCCCCGCCTGGCCGCCGCAATCCACCCCGCGCCTGTTCGTCGAACCCGCGCTGACGATGGGCGAGCACCGCCGCATCGATGGTCAGCAGGGCCATTATCTCGCCAGCGTGATGCGGTTGAAGGTCGGCGACCCGGTGAAATTGTTCGATGACGCGACCGGCGAATGGCTGGGCGTGGCGAGCGAGGTGCGCAAACGCGACGTGGTGCTGGAGGTGCGCGAGAAGCTGCGCGCGCGTGAGGCGGTGCCCGATCTGTGGCTGTGCGCCGCGCCGATCAAAAAGGGGCGGATCGACTGGGTGGTGGAAAAGGCGTGCGAGCTGGGCGTCGCCCGCGTCGCGCCGGTGCTGACGCGCCGCGCGGTGGTGGACAAGCTCAACCTCGACCGGCTGCGCGCGCATATGGTCGAGGCGGCGGAGCAGTGCGGCCGCACCGCGCTGCCAGAGCTGGTCGAACCGGTGAAGCTGGCGGCGCTGCTGCGCGACTGGCCGGCGGGGCGGACGCTGTTCTTTGCCGACGAGACCGGCGGCGCCCCCGCGCTGGCGGCGATGCAGGCGCATCCGGGGGCGGCGGCGATTCTGGTGGGGCCGGAGGGCGGCTTCGACGCCGAGGAGCGTGACGCGATCCGTGCAGTGCCGGGGGCGGTGGGGGTTTCGCTCGGCCCGCGGATTTTACGTGCGGAGACTGCGGCGGCGGCTGCGGTGAGCCTGTGGATGGGCGCGGTGGGGGATTGGTAGCTATTCCTCCCCTGCGTAGCAGGGGAGGGGGACCGCCCGCGGAGCGGGTGGTGGAGCGGCGGCCGCGTAGACGGCCGGGAACAGCTCGGCAAAATTCCGCCCTCTGCGGGGGCGGCCCCTCCACCGCCTTCGGCGGTCCCCCTCCCCCAGCAAGCTGGGGGAGGAATAGTGATTTCCCATCCCGATTTGGGTGTTTCATCCCCCCTTTCGCAGATCGTTTCGCGCGCCTAAATGCGCGCGATGAGCACAAAGACGGTTTCAAACAGCAACGCGCCTGTCATCGAGAGCCGTCAGGCGCTCCTCGATTATTTCGCCGGGGGCGAGAAGCCGGCGGAGCGCTGGCGCATCGGCACCGAGCATGAGAAGTTCGTCTTTTCTGCGACGGACAATCACGCGCCGAGCTATGACGAGCCGGGCGGGATCCGCGACCTGCTGGCCGAACTGACGCAATTTGGCTGGTCGCCGGTCGAAGAGGGCGGCAAGGTGATCGCACTGGCCGGGCCGGACGGCAATGTCAGCCTGGAGCCGGCGGGGCAGCTGGAGCTGTCCGGGGCGCCGCTCGACAATCTGCATCAGACGTGCGCCGAGACGGGCCGCCATCTGGAGCAGGTCAAGGCGGTGGGCGAGAAGCTGGGCATCGGCTTCCTTGGCCTTGGCATGTGGCCGGACAAGACGCGCGCCGAGCTGCCGATCATGCCCAAGGGGCGCTATGGCATCATGCTCAACCATATGCCGCGCGTCGGCAGCATGGGCCTCGACATGATGCTGCGCACCTGTACGATTCAGGTGAACCTCGACTATGCGAGCGAGGCGGACATGGCGCAGAAATTCCGTGTCGGACTGGCGCTGCAACCGCTGGCGACCGCCTTGTTCGCCAATTCGCCGTTCACCGAAGGCAAGCCGAACGGGATGCTGTCGTACCGTTCGCACATCTGGTCGGACACCGACCCGCATCGCACCGGCATGCTGCCCTTCGTGTTCGAGGACGGGTTCGGGTATGAGCGTTATGCCGACTATGCGCTCGATGTGCCGATGTACTTCGTCTATCGCGAGGGGCGGTATATCGACGCGGCGGGCCTGAGTTTCCGCGATTTCCTCAAGGGCGAATTGTCGGTCCTGCCGGGCGAGAAGCCGACGATCGACGATTGGGCCGACCATCTGTCGACCGCCTTCCCCGAAGTGCGGCTCAAGACCTTCCTTGAAATGCGCGGCGCCGATGGCGGGCCGTGGGGGCGGATCTGTGCGCTGCCCGCGCTCTGGGTCGGATTGCTCTACGATCAGGGCGCGCTCGATGCGGCATGGGATCTGGTCAAGGACTGGGACATGGCGGGGCGTCAGGCGTTGCGCGACAGCGTGCCACGGCTTGGTCTCGACGCGCCGCTGCCGGGCGGCGGCAAGCTGCGCGACATTGCGGGTCAGGTGATCGACATCGCCGGGGCGGGGCTGACCGCACGCGCGCGGTTCAATTCGGCGGGCGACAGCGAGAACGGCTTCCTCGACCCGCTGCGCGAGATCGTGCGGAGCGGCAAGGTGCCGGCGGAACTGCTGCTCGACCGCTATCATGGCGAGTGGCAGGGCGACGTCACCCGGATCTACGCGGAGACGAAGTTCTAGGGTTTCGGTTGCGCCGCAGTGTCCCAGGCGGCGCGGACCTGAAGCGCGAAGATGCCGCCGAAATCGCGCAGTTCCTTTTGTGCCCTGCTTCCGAAGTCGCGATAGGCGGCGGAGCGGTCGAGGCCGGCGCGGGTGACGATGCGCAACTGGGCGAGCGCGGCGGGGGCATCTCCCTGCGCGTAGAGCAGGATCCCGGCATAGGCCAGCTCGGCCTGAACGCGCTCCATATGCGTCGCCGGGCGGGTCTCGCGGACGATGTCGACCGCCGCGCGCATCTGGCCGAGCCAGTCGCCCTTGCCCTGCCGCATCATCACGACCGCCTCGTACATCATCGCGCGACCGGTCAGCGGGTGGCGCGGACCGAACGCCTGAACGAGCGACTTGCGCGCGGTGGCGAAGGTGGCTTCGGCAGCGGGGAGATCGCCCAGAGCGAGCAGCGTGTAGCCCCAGTCGAGATAGGCAGTGGCGGTTTCTGGATGCGTCAGTTGTAGATGCCGCTCCAGCACGGGAATCGCCTCTTTCCACAGTTCGGCGGACTCTTCCGGTTGCCGATACTGGTCGAGCAGGCGCGCATAGGCGATTTTGGCGCGGGCGGTCTGTACGTGCTGCGCGCCGAATTGTTGTTGCCGCAGCGTGATCGCGGCGCTGGCGAGCGTCAGCCCTTCGCTGGGTGCGGCGAGCGGTGCGAGGTCGATATAGGCGCGGGCGATGCGATCGGGATCGGCCTGGCTTTTGAGCAAATCGGCCACCACCGCGCGGTGGAGTTGTTCGGCGGCTTCGGTTCGGTCGAGGATAGCGAGGAACCGGGCCTTGCGCGCGCGGGCGTCGAGCAGGACTTCGGGGGGCTGCGTCGCCAGGCCGTCGAGCGCGCGATCGTAGAGCGGTTCGGCCTCAGCTGTCTGGCCGAGGCCGGTGAGGACGTCGGCAAGCGAGAGCACGATCCGCGCGGTCGCCGGATCGTCCGCGCCAAATGCGGCGGTCACGTCGATCAGCGCCTGTCGCGCCACCGGCAACGCTTCAGCGATGCCGGGCGAGTCGATGTAGGAATCGATCTGCTTGGCCGCGGCGCGGAACTGCGCTTGGGCGTGGGCGGGGGTGGTGCCGTTGTTGCGGCGGATCGACACGGCGGTGAGGAAGCGGCTGGCCGATGCGCGGTAAAAGGCGGTGCCGCCGCGCACGCCGGCATCGCCCTCGATCTCCATGATATCGGCCATTTCGAGCCAGAGCGGCGCGATTTCCTTGTCGGCGCGGTCGATCACGGCCTGTTCGGCGGGGGTGATCGTGCCGGCCTCCGCCTTGTCGTGCAGCGGGCGGAGCCGGTCGGCGACGGCATCGAACACCGAATTCAGGTCGAGCCGCGCGCGATCGGCGATCTTCGCGGCGCGATCGGGATCGGTCGGGATCAGCGCGCGAGCGAGCGCAAGCTGCAAGTCGAGGCAGCGGTCGCCGTTGGGCGTCGCCGCCTTGCAGCGGTCATGCGCCGCCTCAAGCTGAGCGAGCGTCGCGCGGGCGGGCACGGGCGCGCGCTCGGCGGCAATGGCCGGGCTGGCAACGAAGAGCAGGGGGATGAGCGCGCGCATTCCCCCCAGACTATCAGCCTGTCGCGGTCACACCAGCGACAATCCCTGTCAGCCGATGCGCAGCCCCATCGCCTGCTGCACGTCGCGCAGCAGCGGTGCAGCGAGGGTGGCGGCGCGTTCGGCGCCCTTGCGCAGCTCGGCATCGACCGCGCCCTTGTCGGCGATCAGGCGCACCATCTCGTCGCGGATCGGGCCGAGCTTGGCGACCGCGAGGTCGGCGAGCGCGGGCTTGAAGGTGCCGAAACCCTGACCCGAATATTCCGCGACGACATCCTCGGGCGTGCGGTCGGCGAGCGCGGCGAAGATGGTGACGAGGTTTTTCGCCTCGGGCCGGTCCTTGAGCGATTCCCAGGTTTCCCCCATCGGCTCGGGGTCGGTCTTGGCCTTGCGGAATTTCTGCGCGATCGCCTCGTCGTCATCGACCAGATTGATTCGCGCCGCTTCGGACGGGTTCGACTTGGACATTTTCTGCGTCGCATCGCGCAGCGACATGATGCGCGGCGCGGCCTTGCTGATCAGCGGTTCGGGCTCGAGCAGCAGGTCGGTCTTATAGTCGAGGTTGAACTTGGCGGCGATGTCGCGCGCCAGCTCGAGATGCTGCTTCTGATCCTCACCCACCGGGACATGGGTCGCGCGATAGAGCAGGACGTCGGCGGCCATCAGCACCGGATAGTCGTACAGGCCGACGCTCGCGCCCTCACGGTTCTTGCCCGCCTTGTCCTTGAACTGCGTCATGCGGTTGAGCCAGCCGACGCGCGCGACGTTGTTGAGCAGCCAGGCGAGCTCGCTATGCGCGGGGACGCGCGCCTGGTTGAACAGGATCGAGCGCGTCGGGTCGATGCCGCTGGCGATCATCGCGGCGCTGACCTCGAACGTGCTGGCGGTGATCGCGGCGGGCTCGCTCCATTCGGTCAGCGCGTGGAGGTCGGCGATGAAATACATCGACTCGCCGCCCGCCGCCTCGACCTGCGCCTGCATCCCGACCCATTGCTTGATCGCGCCGAGATAGTTGCCGAGGTGGAGATTGCCGGTGGGCTTGATGCCGGAAACGACGCGCATGACTGAGTCCAAACCTTAGGTTGCTTTGCGGCGCACGAGCGCCTTGATGTCGCTCGGCCGGAACGCGCCGGTCGCGAAACAGGCGGCGGCGTAGACGATGCAGCCAGCGCCGACCAGCACCATCATCGCGCCGGTGCGGATCGTCCAGGTGCCGCTGGTATAGGGCGTGAACAGGTCGTTGAGGAAGAACATCACCGCGCCCATCGCCACCGCCGCGCCGACCAGCCGCCACACGCGGCGGCGCAATTGCGGGTCGGCGTCGAAATGGCCGCGCTTGACGAGCGTGCGGTAGAGCAGGGCGACATTGACCCAGGCGGCGATCGCGGTGGCGAGCGGCGGGCCCATATGCTTGAGCGGGACGATCAGCGCGAGATTTAGGATCAGGTTGATCGCGATCGAGATCATCGCATAGCGCACCGGCGTCTTGGTGTCCGACCGCGCGTAGAAGCCCGGCGTCAGCACCTTGACCAGAATATAGGCCGGCAGCCCGACCGAGAAGGCGGCGAGCGCCTGTGCGGTGGCGCGGCTGTCCTCTGGCGTGAACGCGCCATGCTGGAACAACGCCGCGACGATCGGCACGCCGCACACCACCAGCGCGACGGTGGCGGGGAGGGTGAGGAACAGCGCCAGCTCCATCCCGCGATTCTGCGTGTGCATCGCCGCGCCGTCATTCCCCGCACCCAGCTGACGCGCGATGGTGGGGAGGAGGACGGTGCCAAGCCCGATCCCGATCAGGCCGAGCGGCAACTGGTTCAGCCGGTCGGCATAATAGATATACGACACCGACCCCTCGACCAGCAGGCTGGCGGCGAGCGCGGTCGAGATGACGAGGTTGATCTGATAGGCTCCCGCACCCGCCGCCGCCGGGCCGATCAGCTTGAGCAACTGCTTCACGTCCGGCGTCAGACGGGGGAGGCGGAGCCGCAGCTTTACCCCCGCCGCGCGACAGGCGAGGATCAGCCACAGCAGCTGGAGCACACCCGACACGGTCACCGCAATCGCCTGATTGCGCGCGGTCAGCAGCGTTTCGTCGGCGTGGAAGAACAGCAGGGCGACGATCAGCGTGGCATTGAGCAGGATCGGGGCTGCGGCATTGACCCAGAATTTGTTGAGCGAATTGAGAATGCCGCCGAGTAGCGAGACGAGGCTGATCAGCAGAAGATAGGGGAAGGTGATCCGCGACAGCTCGACCGCATAGGCGAACTGGTCGGGGCTCGCGTCGTTGAACCCGCCGGACAGCGCCCACACCACCGGAAAGGCGGCAATCTCCATCACCGCGGTGATCAGGATCAGGAGCGGCAGGAGGACCGACAGCGCTTCCTCGGCAAAGGACAGCGCCGATTTGGTGTCGCCACCCGCTTCGCCGACCTTCTTGCTGAACATCGGCACGAACGCCGCGCTGAATGCCCCTTCGGCGAACAGCGCGCGGAACAAATTGGGCAGGCGGAAGGCGATCAGGAAGGCGTCGGAGGCGAAGCTCGCGCCGACATAGCGCGCGAACAGCGAATCGCGGACCAACCCCAGCACCCGGCTGACGAGCGTCAGCCCGCCGATCGACCCGAGTGCCTTGACGAGGTTCATGCGTGCCCGCCTCTATTTCTATCCTCCCCCGCAAGGGGGAGGTGGCGCCGAAGGCGACGGAGGGGGAGGACGGGAATGTCCTCTCGACCGTCGTGCGTCCGCCCCCTCCGTCAGCGCTGCGCGCTGCCACATCCCCCTTGCGGGGGAGGATAAAGGGGGCGTCAGCCTTTACGCCTGGCCGGCCTCGCCGCCCAGCAGGTTCTGTGCATCCTGCTGCGCGCGCTGCTGCTCATACAGGCCGTTAAAGTCGATCGGCTCGAGCATCAGCGGCGGGAAGCCGCCGTCGCGCACGGCATCGGCCAGCACGCGGCGCGCGAACGGGAAGAGCAGGCGCGGCGCTTCGCCGAGCAGGAAGGGCTGAAGATGCTCGTCCGGTACGTTGCGGATCGCGAACAGCCCGGCATAGGACAGGTCGACGATGAACGCGACCTGGTTCTCAAGCGTGGCGCGCACGTCGATCTTCAGCGTCACTTCATGGACGTCCTGCGCCACTTCGGCCGCGCCGATGTTGAACTGCACGTCGAATGCGGGCTGGCCCTGCACCTGATAGATTGCCGGCGAATTGGGATTCTCAAACGAGAAGTCCTTGGTATATTGCGAGATCACGCCGACCGAGGGGGCGGTGTCTGCGCCATTTGCCTGCGGTTCGCCCATGGGCGCTGCGTTGTCGGGCGTGTCCATTGTCGTGAAACTTCCTTTGTCGGTTCGGGATATTTGTCGCGGCCACCCGCGTTGCGATGACGGTCGCGACTAGCAGGGGCGCTTGCCCGTTTCAACGGGCGTGCACAGTGCGCAATCGCGGATTTGAAACCCGGCGTGTTCCCGCCTATGTTGCGGGGGAGAAAGAAGGTGCCAACGTGTATCTAGTGATCCTGTTTGCGGCGATTGCCGCGTTCCTTGCGCTCCGCCTCTATTCGGTGCTGGGCAAGCGCACCGGGCATGAGCAGCCCCTGCCCAAGCCGGCGGAGGAGCGCGTCGGCGCGCCGCAGATGCCGCGTACCATCGACATGCCCGCCGAAGTGCGCGACACCGGCCCGCGCCCGCTGGAAAGCGGTGCTGAATCCGGGCTGCGCGCGCTGGTCGCCGCCGATCCATCGTTCGATGTCGGCCAGTTCCTTGAGGGCGCGAAGTCGGCCTATCGCATGATCCTGGAGGCATTCTGGAAGGGCGACCGCGAGACGCTGGAATGGCTGGTCGAGGCAGAGGTGCGCGACAGCTTCATCGCCGCGATCGACGCGCGTGAGGCGGCGGGCGAGACGCTCGACAACCGCCTTATCGGGATCGAGCAGGCGGTGGTCTCCGACATTGCGCTGGATGGCCGACTGGCGCGCGTGACCGTGCGCTTTGACGCGGACATCGCCGCGATCACGCGCGACAAGGACGGCACCGTGATCGCCGGATCAATGAGCGACGCGGTCCAGACGCATGATTCCTGGACGTTCAGCCGCACGCTCGGCAGCGGCGATCCGAACTGGAAGCTCAGCGACACCGACGAAGTTTGATCGGGCACAAGGGGGACGTGATGCGCGCTTGGGGAGTAGCGGCTTGCGCCGCGCTGTTGGGCGCGTGCTCGTCCGGTGTGGTTCCGGCGGGGCGGCCCACTACCGGTGGCGCGGCACCCGTGCGGCCCGCGCCGTCGACCGGCGTTCCGGTGCGTCAGCCGGTCGCTGCCACGCCGTTGACCCCGGCACCTGCGCCCGCGATATCGGCGGGCGTCACGACGGCAGCGGGTGCCAGCCTGACCGCAGGGCCGGCGGTTCAGGATCTGCCGATCACCATGGCCGCCGCCGCCCGCGCGCTGGGTGCGTTCAAGGTCAGCTGCGCAACGTTGGTCCGCCGCACCGATGCCAGCGGCCTGACGCGGGGCGCAGACTGGCAACCGGCGTGTGACGCCGCCCGCACCACGCAGGACCGCGACGCCGCGAGCTTCTTCGCCCGCCATTTCGAGACGGTGCAGGTCGCCGACGGCAAGGCGTTCGCCACCGGCTATTATGAGCCCGAGATCGCCGGATCGCGCACCCGCCGCCCTGGCTATGACGTGCCGATCTATGCCCGTCCGTCCGATCTGGTCGATGTCGATCTCGGCACCTTCTCCGACCCGCTGGCGGGCAAGTCGATCCGCGGCCGGGTCGATGGCACCAAGCTGGTTCCCTATCACGACCGCACCGCGATCGAGCAAGGGGCGCTGGCCGGACGCGGGCTGGAAATCGCCTGGGCGGCGGACCCGGTGGAGTTGTTCTTCCTCCAGATTCAGGGTTCGGGCCGGTTGCGCCTGCCCGATGGCGGGGTGATGCGCATTGGCTATGCCAGCCAGAATGGCCGCGACTATACCGGCATCGGTAAGCTGATGCTCGATCGCGGGCTGCTCAAGCCGGGACAGGCGTCGATGCAGGGCATCATGGCGTATCTGCGCGCCAACCCCGCACAGGGGACCGCGATCATGCGGGAGAACAAGAGCTATGTGTTCTTTCGCGAGCTGACCGGGGCTGGGCCGCTGGGTGCGCTCGGCGTTCCGGTGACGGCGCTGGCGACGGTCGCTACCGATCCCAAATTCGTGCCGCTGGGCGCTCCGGTGTTCCTGTCGATGGATCGGCAGGATGCCAATGGCCTGTGGGTGGCACAGGATACCGGGGGCGCGATCAAGGGTTCCAACCGCTTCGACACTTTCTGGGGCGCGGGCGACGATGCGCGCGCGATTGCCGGCGGCATGGCCGCACGCGGGACAGCCTGGCTGCTGCTGCCCAAGGGAACGCTCGCCCGCCTGACCGGAAACTGACCCATGGCCCGCCCGCCGCGTGCGCTATCGCCCGAAGAACGGGCATTGTGGCAGCGGGTGATCTCCAGCGTGACGCCGATTGCGCGTGCCAAGCCGGTCCCGCCCGCACCGGTCGTGCCTTTTGCCGCCCCGGCGGCTCCGCCTCCGCCTGATCCAGCACCGGCCAAGCGGGTTAAGGGCCGGGTGCCTCCACCCCGCCAGCCCACGCCGCCGTCCCCGCCCAAGCCGCCACGCGATACGCTGGACGGCGGGTGGGACCGGCGTTTGTCGCGCGGCCTCGTCACGCCTGAAAGTTCGATCGACCTGCACGGCCATACGCTCGCCAGTGCCCATGCGCTGCTCGACCGCGGGCTCGATCGGGCGGTGGCGCGGGGCGACCGGGTGCTGCTGCTGATCACCGGCAAGCCGCCGCGCCCGGAATCCGAACGCCCCCATGCACGCGGCGCAATCCGGGCGGCGGTGGGCGACTGGCTCGCCGCGTCGCGCCATGCCGATACCATCGCGGCGGTGCGCGGCGCGCATCCGCGCCATGGCGGGCCGGGCGCGCTCTATATCGTGTTGCGCCGATCCCGGTCGCCCGCGCGAAATTTTTAACTCTTTCGCGGCATACCCCTGTGAAACAGCCGGAATTGGTCGGCTGGCGTGGGGGATCGCGCAACCGCAATGGACGGATTTTCGCTCAAAAGCCGCGCGATTGCGTTCGCGCTGTGTGCCGGAGCGTTCGTCTTCATTCTGGCGCTCGCCGCGACCACGCGTGGCCATTTCGACGTCGCGAGCACCAGCCGCGCGCTGATCGCCGCGATCATCTGTGCGGCGATGTGCTGGGCCTATGCCGAGCGGACCATCGCCTCAACCGCCGAAGCGATCGACGCCGCAATCGAGCGCCTGACCCAGGCCGCCAATGGCGATTTGCAGAGCGAAATTCCGCGTGAGGTGGAGCAATGCGTCCCGCCGCTCGCCCATGCGATGGACGGACTGTTCCGCCAGCTCCACACCAATCTGGAGAGTGTCCAGCGGCTTGCGCTGTACGATCCCGTCACCGGCCTGCCCAACCGCATCCATTTCCGCCGCAGTTGCGAGCGGATGCTCGCCGAACTGCCGCAGGACGCGATGGCGGCCCTGTTCTTCATCGACCTCGACCGGTTCAAGGCGGTCAATGATACGCTCGGCCATGCGGTGGGCGATCAATTGCTCGGCATGGTCGCCAACCGGCTGCGCGCGGTCGCCGACCGCTTCGCGATCGAGGGCGATGCGCGCCAGCCGCTGATCGGTCGCCTGTCGGGCGACGAGTTCACCATCTACTTCCCCGAGCTGGGCCATGTCCGCGACGCCGACCGGGTCGGGCGCGGCATCCTGTTCGCGCTGTCCGAGCCGTTCGATCTCGCGGATCAGGAAGTGTCGATCGGCGCGTCGGTCGGCATCGCGATCCGGCCCGAGCATGGCTCGTCGCTGACCGATCTGATGCGCGCCGCCGACGCGGCGATGTACCATGCCAAGGCCAGGGGCCGGGGGCGCGCCGAACATTTCACCGAGCAGCTCGCCAACGACATCGCCGAGCGGGCGCTACTCGAAAGCGACCTGCGCATGGCGGTCGAGCGCGATCAGTTCACCCTGGTCTATCAGCCGCAGATCAGCGCGATGGACGGGCGCATCGTCGCTGCGGAGGCGCTGCTGCGCTGGCAGCATCCGACGCGCGGCCTGTGCCTGCCGGGCACCTTTATCGGGCGCGCCGAGGAGACCGGCCTGATCGTCGAGATCGGCGAATGGGTGGTCGAACATGTCGCCGCGACGATCGCGCGCTGGGGCGCGCTGGGAATCGAGCAGCGCATGGCGGTCAACATCAGCCCGCGCCAGCTCGACCACGCCGCCTTCTTCCGCCGCCTGCGCGAAGCGATGCAGAGCGCCGGTGCACCCGCGCATCTGCTCGAACTGGAAATCACCGAGACGCTGGCGATGCACTGCTCGCGCGAGGTGATCGACGCGATTGCGGCGCTGCGCAGCGATGGCGCGACCGTAGCGGTGGACGATTTCGGTACCGGCTACTCCAACCTAGCGCGGTTGCGCGACCTGCCGCTCGACCGGGTCAAGCTCGACCGCAGCCTGGTCGAGAATGTCGCGACCAATGCCGAGGCGCGGACCATCGCGCACGCGGTGATCGGCCTGATCCACGGCATCGGCTGTGAGGTCGTCGCCGAGGGGATCGAGACCGAGGCGCAGCTCGAAGTGCTGCGCGTCATCGGCTGCGATATTCTGCAGGGCTATGTCATCGCCAAGCCGATGCCCGAGGATGCGTTCCTCGACTGGGCCAGCGCCGCGCCGCGATTGGCGCTGCGGGCGTAGGGTAGACAATTTTCTTGTGCTCCTGCGAAAGCAGGAGCCCAGGGTTGTTGAGCGAACCGGCAGAGCCACTCTGGACCCCTGCTTTCGCAGGGGATCACGCAATGGAGTGGCGGCTACCCGAACACCCGCCCCAGCACGCCCGCATAAATCCGCGTCAGCGCGTGCAGATCCTCGAGCGCGACCGCTTCGTCGAGCTTGTGCATCGTCGCGTTGAGCAGGCCGAATTCGACCACCGGGCAGATGCGCGACAGGAAACGCGCGTCGGACGTGCCGCCGCTGGTGGACAGTTCCGCCTCGACCCCGGTTTCCGCGCGGATCGCGTCCGCCACCAGCGTGGATAGCGCACCCGGCTGCGTCAGAAACGCCTCGCCATAGACGCGGCCGCGCACGATTCCGGCGGGGGCGTGCGCGTGGACGATATCCTGTACCCGCGCGATCAGCTCCGCCCCGCGATGCTGGTCGTTGAAGCGGATCGAGATGCGCGCCTTGGCCCGGCCTGGAATCACGTTGGTCGCTGGGTTGCCGACCTCCAGGTCGATCACCTCGATATTCGACGGCTGGAACCAGTCGGTGCCTTCGTCGAGGACGATGGCGTCGATCTCCGCCAGCGCGCGGACGAGCCGGGGGACAGGATTGTCGGCGAGATGCGGGTAGGCGACATGCCCCTGCCGCCCGGGCACCTCGATATCAATCACCGTCGATCCGCGCCGCCCGATCTTGATCGTATCGCCGAGGCGGTGGGCGGACGTGGGTTCGCCGACCAGGCACAGGTCGGGGGTCAGGCCGCGCTCGGCCATGTGGTCCATGATCGCCAGCGTGCCATAGGTCGCCGGGCCTTCCTCGTCTCCCGTGATGATCAGGCTCACCGTGCCGGAGGCGGGCAGGGGGGCCAGCGCGGCGACGAAGGCGGCGATTGCGCCCTTCATGTCCACCGCGCCGCGCCCGTAGAGCAGGTCGCCGCGCACTTCGGGCTCGAACGCGCCGCTCGCCCAGCCTTCGCCCGGCGGGACCACGTCGAGATGCCCGGCAAAGGCGAAATGCGGCCCCGGCCCGGCGCTGCGAACGGCGAGCAGGTTTTCGACCGGCCCGTCAGGGGCTTCACCCGCGACGAACCGCTCGACATCGAAGCCGAGCGGCACCAGCGCCGCCTCCAGCACATCGAACACCGTCCCGCGCGCGGGGGTGATGCTGGGCGCGGCGATCAGCGCCTTGGTCAGGTCGACGACATCGGGCATATTTATTCCTTCTATGGAGGCTCCTTTGCCCAAGCTCGACCTCGACACAATCCCGCAGACCAACGCGACCGGCTATCCGCCCGAACATGCCGGTGTCGTGGAGGGCCGCTGGTACCGCCGACTCGCCCCCGCATCGGCCCTGACGGACTTCGGCGCGAGCCATGTGACGCTGAAGCCCGGCGCATGGTCGGCGCAGCGCCACTGGCATGAGGGCGAAGACGAACTGGTCGTGATGCTGGCTGGTGAAGCGGTGCTGGTCGACGATGCCGGCGAGCATGTCTTGCGCCCCGGCGACGTCGCGGCCTTTCCCAAGGGCGATGGCAACGGCCATGTGCTGCAGAACCGCAGCGACGCCGACTGCGTATTCGTCGCCATCGGTCGCCCGGCGGCGAGCGACTGTCACTACCCCGATATCGACATGCACCTGGCGAATGGCGTCGGGTTCAGACGCAAGGATGGGAGCGGGTTCTGACTCTATCGTCACCCCGGGCTTGACCCGGCGGCCCAGCTGCCTCGACCGCCCGAAGAAGCTGGGCCCCGGGTCAAGCCCGGGGTGACTGCTAAAGGATCAAGCCGGTTCCTGCTCGAACTGCTCGATCACCCATTCCTCTTCCTGCGCGCCGGCGATCCAGTCCTGCATGAAGGGGTGCTGGAGCACCGCGTTCATGTACGGCGGCGCAAAGCGCGCGACCGGGAGGGAGTAGGTGACGAAGCGGGTCACGACCGGCGCGAACATAACATCGACCGCGCCGAACTGGCCGAACAGGAATTCGCCATCGCCGCCATAGCGCGCACGCGCCTGTGCCCATAGCTCCATGATCCGCTGGATGTCGTGCATCACATCCTCGTCGGGGGTCTTGGGCGGATAGACCTGACGGATGTTCATGCTGTGCTTGCGGCGCAGCGCGGCATAGCCGGAGTGCATTTCCGCCGCCATCGACCGCGCCATTGCGCGCGCGGCGGGATCGGTCGGCCAAAATGTGTCGCCGCCCGACTTCTCGTTCAAATATTCGACGATGGCGAGGCTGTCCCACACCACGGCGTCGCCGTCCCACAGGATCGGCACCTTGCCCGATGACGGTGCAAATTCGTCGCCCTCGCGCCGCCGGTCCCAGTCCTGATCGTAGAGCGGGACCACCACTTCCTCGAACGGCAGCCCGGACAGCTTGCACGCGAGCCAGCCGCGCAGCGACCAGGAGGAATAGGCCTTGTTGCCGATGAAGAGCTTGAGCATCGCGCGGGGATAGCGGCGGGGCAGGGATGGGGCAACCTGTCCGCTATGGTCCCTGCGCCGACGGTGGTAGAGGGTCGCCATGACCGACGTCACCATCTGGTACGACAGCCAATGCCCGCTCTGCGTGCGGGAGATCGCACTGATGCGGCGGCTGGATCGGCGCGGGCGGATCGCGTTCGTTGCGATCGAGGGGCTGGGCGACGGGGCCTGCCCGGTCGATCGTGCCGAGCTGCTCGCCCGCTTTCATGCGCAAGAGGATGGCCGATTGCTGTCGGGCGCGGCCGCCTTTGCCGCGATGTGGCGTGCGATTCCGGTGCTCCGCCCGCTCGGCCTGGCGGCGCGCAATCGACTGGTGCTGCTGGGGCTGGAGCGCGGCTATCGCGCGTTTCTGCGCGTGCGCCCGCGGCTCCAGCGCTGGGCCAGGCGCTTTCCACCAGCCTGACCATTTCGCTTGCGCGGGCCCGATTTGCGCGACAGGTTCGACGAATTGGGCAGGGGGAAGTAATGTCGCGCAAGTTCATGATCTTGGCTGCTGGCCTTGTGACGATCGGCGCCGCGCCGCCGGCGCAGAACCTGCCGGCCGCTCCGGCCGCTGAGCGCCCCCCGGAGCGCCTGCCGATCGAGGCATTTGCGCTGATACCCCGGCTTGAGGGTCCGGAACTCTCACCCAACGGTCAACAGGTGCTGGGCCGAACTGCCGTGGGTGGCCGACAGTATCTTGCCGTCACGCCGGTCAGCGATGAGGGGTTCGGGACCGGGCAGCACAAGCTGATCAGCCCGGGCAATGTCCATATCAGCTGGTGGCGATGGGTGAACGACGACTGGGTCGTGGTGGGCACCGAACAACATACCGAGTCGCGTGCGCGCAACATCCTCGTCACACGTGCGCTCGGCATCCGGCCGTCCACCGGCGAAATCGTGATGATCCCGGTCAGGGACGCCCATGCCCGTTCCGACCGCCTGGTCTGGACGTCCAAGGACGGCACGCCACGGGTCGCGATCTCCTATTCCAGCGTCGGCGCGGGCCTGATGAGCGGTCCGCCCAAGATCGAGGAAATGAACCTCGAAACCAAAGAGCGTAAAATCATACAATTTCCCACCACGGGAATGGGCGTTTGGCATGTGGATGCGGATCAGGTCGTCCGCCTTGGCTTTGGCAGCAAGAGCGCGCCGTTTCGTCGAACTGCCTACTACCGGGAGAGGGATCGCCAAGTCTATCGGGAGCTGGAAGAAGGGAGCGACGGCATCGATCGCCTGCCGATCCCCGAATTGTTTGCGAAAGATAGCGTGATCGGCCTGGACGACAATGCCAGCGGGTTTCGATCCATTTACCGCTATGATGTCACCACGCTCAAGCGCGGCGCGCAACTGTATGCGGTGGATGGCTATGACATTCACAGCGTCATCAAGGACGACACCGAGCGGGAGATGCTCGGCTATCGCGTCATGCGCGACCGTATGGAGCATCACTGGACCGACCCGGCGATGGTGGCGATGCAGAAGACCGTGTCTGCGGCGGTGCGTGGTGCACAGGCCGATATCATGTCGGTCAGCCGCGACAAGACCCGCGCAATCGTCCGGGTGGGCGGTGCCGATGCACCCGGCGGATGGTTCCGCTATGACAAGGCTGGCGATACCCTCGTCCACCTGACCGACGATAATGCGATGATCGGGTTCAAGCGACTGCATCCGGTCAAGACCATCCGCTACAAGGCGCGTGACGGCCTGGACATCTCTGCCGTGGTCACCACGCCGCGCGGGCGCAGTGGCAAATTGCCGATGATCGTGATCGCGCATGACGGCCCCTATGCCCGTGCCAGCGAACGATGGGACTGGTGGGCGCAGTTCCTGGCTGATCGCGGATACCTCGTCGTTCAGCCCAATTACCGGGGATCGACCGGGTTCGGCGCGGAGTTCATGCGCAAGGGCGAGCGCGCATGGGGCAAGGCGACGCAGGACGATCTGGACGATGCGGTCGGTGCGCTGGGCGCGCAGGTCGATCCCGCGCGCGTCTGCATCGCGGGCATTGGCTATGGCGGCTATTCTGCGATGCGCGCGGCGCAGCGCGGCACGTTCAAATACCGTTGCGCCATTTCCTATGGCGGAATCGCGGATCTGGACGCCCATCTGCGCTACCGGATGATTACGCTTGGCGGTGACATTCGTCTGGCGAGATGGCGCAATACGCCGGCTGACGTGCTGGGACTATCCCCCGTGAACGGGGCAAAATCCTTCTCGGCCCCGATGCTGCTGGTGCATGGCGATCTGGACCGCACGGCCCTGCCCGATCAGTCGCGCACCATGGCCGAAAAGCTGAAAGCGGCGAACAAGCCGGTGACCTATGTTCCGCTTGCCGGGGCCGACGAGCATTTCAGCCGTAGTCAGGATCGCCTTGCGTTTCTCAAGGCGCTGGAGGCGTTTCTCGCGGAGCACAACCCGGCATAGCTGGCCGCGAGCGGGAAGCAATGCCGGGTCATTCCCGCCGAATCGCTTGCGCCCGCCTGATCGGCCCGACATGTTCACCGCAACGGGTAGGGGAAAATAATGTCGCGTCTTTTCATGACGGTGCTCGCGCTTGCTGCGGCTCCGGTGGCTTTGGCACAAGCGCCAGCGGCGGTGCCGACCACCGCGCGCCCGCCACTCCCGCTCGAGGTGTTTGCCGAGCTGCCTCAGGTCGAAAATCCGCGCATGTCGCCCAATGGCAAGCGGATCGTCGCGCGGCTGGCGCGGGACGGGCAGATGTTCCTTGCGGTCATCACGGTCGATGGCGGCGCGGCACCGACGTACATCCACCCCGGTAGGGTCGATCTCAACTGGTGGCGCTGGGTCAATGACGACTGGATCGTCGTCGGGGTCGGGCGTGAGCAGAATGTAGAGGGCACCGACTTCTACGTCAGCCGCGCGATCGGCATTCAGGTTTCGACCGGCCGAATGGTCCCGGTTGCGGGCAAGGACGCGGCGCAGCGCGGCGACGATATCGTCTGGGTTGCGCGCGACGGATCGGCGCGGGTGATGCTCGCCTATCAAACCTCGATCTACATCAACCGGCCCGGTTTCTGGCCCAAGGTTGAGGAAGTCGATCTGGCGACCGGCGCGCGCCGCCTTGTCCAGGGGCCACGCGAAGGCGTGCGCAGCTGGTATGCCGACCGCGACGGCGTCATCCGCATGGGTGTCGGGTCGTCGCTCGACGGGCGATCGAGCCGGCTGCTCTATCGCGAAAGCGCGGATGCGCCGGTGCGGACGGTGGACAGGGCAAAGCGGGGTAAGGACCGGCTCACCGTTCCGTCGCTGTTCCTGCGCGACAAGAACAAGGCGCTGGTGATCGAGGATGACGCGCAGGGTTATTCCGCGCTGTACGAATATGACCTCGCGACGCTTCAGCGCGGCAAGCAGCTGTTCGCAACGCCCGGCTATGACATTGGCGGATTAATTGCCGATCGAGAGGGCGACGGGTTTGCCGGCGTCCATGTCGAAGAAAATCGCCCGATGATCCGCTGGGTCGACCCCCAAATGGCAGCGATGCACGCCGCGATTGCGGGGCAGGTCAAGGGCGGGCAGGTCGAGATCACCTCGTTGAGTCGCGACGGTCAGGCGGCGGTCATTAACATCGGCGGGGCGGATTCGCCTGGCGCGTGGATGGTCTATCGTAACGATACCCGCGTGCTGAGTCCGCTCGCCTTCGACAACCGGACCATCGGGCTCAAGCGGATGCACCCGGTCAAGACGATCCGCTACAAGGCGCGCGACGGGGTGGAGATCGCCGCGGTGCTGACGCTGCCGCGTGGCAAGACCGGCAAGCTGCCGCTGATCGTGATGCCGCATGGTGGCCCGCGCGCGCGCGATAGCGAGGTGTGGGACTGGTGGGCGCAGTTCCTCGCTGATCGTGGCTATGTGGTGGTCCAGCCCAATTATCGCGGGTCGACCGGCTATGGCACCAAATTCATGGAGATGGGTGAGGGGCAATGGGGTCTGGCGATGCAGGATGATCTGGACGACGCCGTCAAGGCGCTCGCCGATCTGGGCATCGCGGATCCGAAGCGGGTGTGCATGGTCGGCGCATCCTATGGCGGCTATGCGGCGCTGCGTGCGGCGCAGCGCGACGGCGACAAATATCGCTGCGCGGTTTCCTATGCCGGGGTGTCGGACCTCAACCGGATGCTCAGGCACCAGAGCAACTTCCTCTATGCGGGCGCGCGCGGCGATTGGCTGCGCGAACAGGCTCCCGACCTCAAGGATATTTCGCCGATCAATTTCCCCGCGTCGTTCAGCATCCCGGTGCTGCTGATGCACGGCGAGGAGGATCGCGTCGTGCCGATCGTCCAGTCGCGGGTGATGGCGCAAAAGCTGAAGAGCGCAGGCAAGGACGTGACCTATATCGTCCAGCCCCTGGCCGATCATCATTTCACCCGGCAGGAAGATCGCGTCGAATTCCTGAAGGCGCTTGAGGCGTTTCTCGCCAAGCACAACCCGGCCTGAGAGCCGTACAAAAAACGACGCCCGGGATGTCCCGGGCGTCGTGCTGTTCGTTCAGTCCGGATCAGGCGATCAGTTGCTTGCGGGCAACGAAACCGGAACCGCAACGGTCGTATGCACCTTCAGCTCGCGCCCGGCTTCGACAATCGCGCTACGCCCGGTGACGAACAGGCCGCCGATGACGCCCGCTGCTGCCAACGCGCCAACGGTCGCGCCGGTGTTGCCGCCGCCTTCCTGACGGAACTGGCCCGAGACCGGAATCCGCTGGCCGTTGAGCTCGAGGCTGCGGATTTCATAGTTCATCTTGGCGCTCTTGCCGAACGAGCCCTTGCCGGTGCGATAGGTGACGACACCATTGGCAGCGGTACCGCGCGGGATGACCACCATGTTGCCCAGCATCACATCCTGCGAAACCGACGCGACGAAGACGTCGCCGGGGCGCGCCTTTTTGGAGCTGAGTTCCGAATTCATCTTGATCACGATTTCGGTGTTGCTCGGCAGCACCGCGCTTGCGGCAACCGTCGGCGTCCCCGCCATAACGCCCGTCGGCCAAGTCAGCGCGACCGGGCTGACCGGGCCTTCCGCGCTGATCTGCGCGATCGACGCGGCGACCTTCGCCGCGTCCTTGTCGACCTTTTCCTTGGCCAGCGCCGGAGCGGACACGAGCACCAGCGCAGCCGCGGTTGCGGCCGTCATATTCTTCAGCATGAAACCCCCAAACGAATCGCCTCCCCTGAGGCGAAGGGGGTCAGTATTGTTGGCTAAACCCCCGGCAGCAAGCGGGATTTTCGGGACAGAAACTCAGATGCTGACCGCCTCGATCACTGCCGCGCGCAGCTCGGCGATGCCGTCGCCCTTTTCGCTCGACGTGGCGAGGATATCGGGATGCGCGGCGGGACGCTTGCGGGCTTCGTCGATCGTGCGCTGCGTCACCTCGGCGAGTTCGGTCGGCTTGATCTTGTCGCCCTTGGTCATGACGATGCGATAGCTGACCGCCGCGGCGTCGAGCATGTCGAGGATCTCGCGGTCGACGTCCTTGATCCCGTGGCGGCTGTCGATCAGCACCAGCACGCGCTTGAGCACATCACGCCCGCGCAGATAGTCATTCACCAGAAAGCGCCATTTCCTGACGACATCCTTGGGTGCCTTGGCAAAGCCATAGCCGGGCATGTCGACCAGCCGGAAGCGCAGCGGTTCGCCGACGTCGAAGAAGTTCAGCTCCTGTGTCCGGCCCGGCGTGTTCGACGTGCGCGCCAGCGCGTTCCGGCCGGTGAGCGCGTTGAGCAGCGAGGATTTGCCGACATTCGATCGCCCCGCAAACGCCACTTCCGGCACCGTAGCATCGGGCAGGAAGTTGAGCGCAGGCGCGGATTTGAGGAACGCGACTGGACCGGCAAAGGTCTTGCGCGCGCTCTCGATCAGCTCGGGGTCGAACTCGGTCACTTCTTCCCCTTAACCGGCTTGGCGTCGATCACCGTGCCGGACGCGGGCAGTGGTTCCTTCAGCGCCGGGTGGCGCATGTAGAGGAACTTCTGCTGCGCGATGGTGAGCAGGTTCGAGGTGATCCAGTAGAGCTGGAGACCCGCCGCGAACGGCGCCATCACGAACATCAGCATCCAGGGCATGATCGCGAACATCTGCTTCTGAATCTCGTCGGTCGGTGCGGGGTTCAGCTTGAACTGCGCCCACATCGACACGCCGAGCAGGATCGGCAGCGCGCCGATCGCCAGGAACATCGGCAGCTGGTACCCCGTCAGATAGGCGAACAGGTTGACGAAGTTCGCGGGATCCGGGGCGGACAGATCCTTGATCCACCCGACAAATGGCTGGTGCCGCATTTCGATCGACAGCATCAGGCACTTGTACAGGGCATAGAGGATCGGAATCTGCAGCAGGGTCGGGAGGCAGCCCGCGAGCGGGTTCACCTTCTCGTCCTTGTACAGCTTCATGATCTCCTGCTGCTGGCGCGGCTTGTCGTCCTTGTAGCGCTCCTGCAGCGCCTTCATCTTGGGCTGCAGCGCGCGCATCGACGCCATCGACGCGAACTGCTTCTGCGCGATCGGGAACAGCAGCAGGCGGACGGTCAGCGTCAGCGCGATGATCGCCACGCCGAAATTGCCGATCATCCGGAACAGCCAGTGGAGATAGTGGAAGATCGGCTTTTCAACGACTTCGAACCAGCCCCAGTCGATCGCCTTGCCGAACAGGTGGATACCGCCCTGTTCTTCATATTGGTCGAGCAGGTTGATGTCCTTGGCCCCCGCGAAGAAGCGCGTGGTCTGGGTCATCACCTGACCCGGTGCGACCTGGCGCGCCGCAGTCGGCTCGAACTGGGCCTGGGTCGCGCCATTGGCGGCGGGGCGGAAGCTGAGGCCCACCGGCATCCCCTGATCGGGTACCAAAGCGGTCAGCCAGTAAATGTCGGTATAGCCAATCCAGCCGCCCGTGGTGTCAAAGCGCTGTGCGCCCTTGTCCTTTACCGTGTCGTAATTGACGTCGTAATCGACGATGCCGCCATGGGACGCGACCGGGCCGGCATGGATGGTCCAGGTATCGACATCCATGCCCGCGCCATAACGGTAGAGATAGCCATAGCCGGCAACCGCAATCGCCTTTTGCCCCAGGTTCGCGACCTTCTGGCGGACGGTGAACATATAGCCGTCATCGACCGACAGCTCGATCGCGAAACGCTGCGTGCCGTTGGTCGCGGTCAGCGTGACCGGGGTGGTTGGGGTCAGCTTGGTGCCGCTCGCTTTCCATACCGTATCCGGGCCGGGCGCGTTCAGCCCCTGGCCCGACCAGCCGAAGCCGGCGAAATAGGCATCGCGCGTGCCGCTGGGCGACAGCAGGCGGATCGGGTCGCTGTCCCTGGCGATCGTTTCCTTGTGCTTGACCAGCACCAGATCGTCGATCCGTGCGCCCTTCAGGTTGAGCGAGCCGCGCACCGTGGGGGTCTCGATCGCGATGCGCGGCGTCTCGCGCAGCACGCTGGCGCGGTCGCGGATCGCGACCGGCGTGTCGGCGGCGGGGTCCGCACCGGGATTCGGCACCACCTTGGGCGTGCCGTCCGCTGCCTTGGTCACGGTCGGCGCAGGCGGCGTCGGGAACAGCCAGCCCGTCACGGCGGGCCATGCGAACAGCAACAGCCCCGCGATCACCGCGAACAGCAGGAAATTCTTCTGGTCTTCTTTCACGTCATTCCCCGGTTCAGGAAATCAGGGCACGGGGTCATAGCCATGCCCACCCCATGGATGGCAGCGAAGGATGCGCCGCAGCGCGAGCCATCCGCCCTTGAGCGCCCCATAGCGGGAGAGCGCCTCGATTGCATAGGCCGAACAGCTTGGCGCGTACCGGCAGCTGGACGGCAGGATCCGCGACGGCCCGATCTGCCACGCGCGCGCGATCAGGATGAGGATGCGGGCGATCACCGCTTCACCTTCGCCAGCGCCTTGGCCAGTTCCGCCTTCAGTGCCGCATAGTCCCGCTCGATCCCGCTCGCACGGCCGATCAGGACATGGTCGGCGCCCGCGACACCAGCGACCGGCAGCACCTCGCGCACCAAGGCACGGAAGCGGCGCTTCATGCGGTTGCGGGTGACGGCGTTGCCGACCTTCTTGGATACGGTGATGCCGATCCGCATCGTCGCATCCTCATCGCCGCGCGGTCGGACGATCAGGACAAATCCGGGCATCGGCGCCCGCTTGCCGGCATTGGCGGCAAGATAGTCCTTGCGCTGGGTCATCCGCGCGAGCGGGGCGGATGAATGCAAACAGCCCGCTCCCTCGCCTGAGGAAACGGGCTGGTTCGACACCAGCGATGCTGGCGTCAGGCTTATGCGCTCAGCTTGTTGCGGCCGCGGGCGCGACGGGCGCGAATCACCTTGCGGCCGCCCGGAGTCGCCATGCGCGACCGGAAGCCGTGCCGGCGCGCTCGCACCAGATTGCTCGGCTGAAAGGTCCGCTTCATCGCTCATTCCCTGAATTCTAGAAACTAAAAGGGCCGCCGCTGGGGCGACCGTGTGAACGGGGCCGTTAGCCAAAGCGGAGCGCGAAGTCAATTCGCAGCGAGCCTTTTTGCCCGCGTGCGGCGGCGTTTGGCGCTTCCACGCACCAGAATCCGGTCGATGAACGCCCCGACTCGCGGCCAGCGCGCTTTCAATCGCACGAATCGGTGCCGTGCCCAGCGCGAATTGCGCAGAATCAGGATCAGCCCGAACGCCGCGATGACCGTCCCGCCGGGACCAGGCAGGGGTGACGCGAGCGGTGCGACGACCAGGAACAATGTCCAGCCAGTCACCAACAGCACGATTCGCACAATGGGATGCGGAGTTCGCATGTGGTCCGAGATGGGGCCGTGTATTGTCGATGCAAGACGCAGGCGCGATGAACCGTTCCCTATCGAGGAAAAGCCGTTAAAACCTCCGAACAAAGGGGGAATCATGGTCGCAAGCGTCTCAACGGTGGCGTATCTGGGGCTGGAGGCGCGCAGCGTCGAGGTGCAGTGCAACCTTGTCCCCGGCCTGCCCAAATTCATGATCGTCGGTCTGCCGGACAAGGCGGTCGCGGAAAGCCGCGAGCGGGTGCGCGCGGCGATGGCGGCGATCGGCCTGGCGATGCCGCCCAAGCATATCGTCCTCAACCTGTCGCCCGCCGATTTGCCCAAGGAAGGATCGCATTTCGACCTGCCGATCGCACTCGCCCTGCTCGCCGCGATGGGGGTGACCGATGCCGAGGCGCTGGCGGATTATGTCGTGGTCGGCGAACTCGCGCTCGACGGGCGCATCGCCTCCTCGCCCGGCGTGCTGCTCGCGGCCTTGCACGCGGCGGGGGAAGGGAAGGGGCTGATCTGTCCCGCGGCACAGGGGGCGGAGGCGGCCTGGGCCGGGACCGGCGCAGTGCTGGCGGCACCCGACCTGATCGCGCTGCTCAACCATTTGAAGGGCCAACAACTCCTTGGGTCGCCGGAGCCGGGCGAGGCCGACGCACCGGGCCACGGCCCCGATCTCAAACAGGTCAAGGGACAGGAGACCGCCAAGCGCGCGCTCGAGATCGCGGCGGCGGGCGGGCATAATCTGCTGATGGTCGGCCCACCGGGTGCGGGCAAGTCGTTGATGGCGAGCTGCCTGCCCGGCATCCTGCCCCCGCTCGACGCGGCCGAGGCGCTGGAGGTGTCGATGGTCGCCAGCGTCGCCGGGACGCTGGAGGGCGGGCGGCTGACGCGCACCCGGCCGTTCCGCAGCCCGCACCATTCGGCCTCTATGGCCGCGCTCACCGGCGGCGGCCTGAAGGTGAAGCCGGGCGAGGTCAGCCTCGCGCATCTCGGCGTGCTGTTCCTCGACGAACTGCCCGAATTCCAGCGCGCCGTGCTCGATTCGCTGCGCCAGCCGCTGGAGGCGGGGACGGTCAGCGTCGCGCGCGCCAATGCGCATGTGACCTTTCCTGCGCGGGTGCAGCTGGTCGCGGCGATGAACCCGTGCCGCTGCGGGCATCTCGGCGACCCCGCGCTCGCCTGCGCCCGCGCGCCGCGCTGCGCCGCCGATTATCAGGCGAAGGTATCGGGGCCGCTGCTCGACCGGATCGACCTGCATGTCGAGGTCCAGCCGGTCACCGCCGCCGACCTCGTCCTGCCCCCGCCGAGCGAGGGCTCAGCCGAAGTCGCCGCCCGCGTGGCGACAGCCCGCGCCGTCCAGCGCGCCCGCTATGGCAGCGACGGCCCGCGCACCAATGCCGAGGCGGACGGTGCTGTCCTCGACGCTAACGCCACCCCCGACGAACCGGGCCGCAAGCTATTGGCGCAGGCCGCCGAAGCAATGCGGATGAGCGCGCGTGGCTATACCCGCGTGCTGCGTGTCGCGCGCACCATTGCCGACCTCGCCGGGGCCGAGACGGTGGGCCGCATCCATATCGCCGAAGCACTGAGCTACCGGCGGCAGGCACCGCGCAGCTGATCAGCCGGTTGGCGGCACCAACGTGATCGTCACCTTGTTCCACGGATATTCCGGCCAGGCGGCGGTGTAGGTCAGTGTTTCGCTCTGGTTCAGCAGTACCCGGCCATTGCCGAAATCCTGCTGCTGGGTTTCCGGCGGCGCATAGGGGTCCTGATAATGGAGCCGCGCGCCGATGAACGGGATGCCGTTCACATCCCGATCAAAAATATAGCGCAACGTAAGGATTTGATCGCCCTGGTCACTTCCCTCCGCCCGGGCATGGATGAAGCTGCCAAGGTCAGTCTGCTCACCGCCGCCCGGCTGCATCAGATGGGTCACGGTTCCGGTCGGTGCCGGATTGCCGAATTCCCCATCGAGCGCGTAGCTGACCTCGATCTGGCCAAGTCCGGCCGCAATGCGATCGACCTGGGGCTTAAGCACCGCTGATTGCATGAAGCTGGCGGTTCCGGTCGCGGCATAGCTGCGAATCTGGTCGATGGTCAGCGATGCGATCTGGGTGCGGCACTGATTCGCAGTCTGCGCGATTTGGCCCAGCAGCGGGACATAGGCAGCGATGATCGCGTTCGAGTCCTGTAACCGGTCGGCGGTGCCCATCACATAGCTGAGCGCGGCATATTCGGCCGACAGGCTCGACAGTGTATTGCCCTGCGCCATCAGGTCGATCGAACTGGTGTCGCCGTTGAGCGCGCGCGCAATATCGGCAAACTGGTCCCATGAGATACAGATCAGGGCGATCGGTGCACCGCTCACCCCGGGCAATGGGGTGTTGGCGCTGGGTGCGAAGGATCGGACCGCGTTGTTCATCCCGTCGATGTCCAGGCTGGTAAAGACAATGGGATTCGCGCCGACCGCACTGGTGTCCTGCGACGATGTGATCTCGACATGCGCGCTCTGGATGGCCTGTTCAAAGTCGGCGGACACCGTTCCGGAGACGCCGAAACCCGACATCGATCCGCTGATCGCGGTCTTCAGCGTCTCCTTGTCCTGCGTCGACTGGGTCTCGATACGCGCATAGCCCGAGAACGAACCGCCATAGGCGATGCCGATGATGCAATGCGTGCCATAGCGTTCGATGAACGCGTCAGCGCCCTGCGACGTGAGGAGTTGCAGCGCCTCCGTGGAAATGCGGGCCTTGGTCCAGTCGACCATGCGGTCCTGCGTCCGCACGACGCGGGTCCAGGTCAGGGTGATCGCGGTATCGCTGCTCGCCTGTTCGCGCAGGAATGACACCGACGCGGAGGCGGACCAGCTGATCCCCGACGCGCTCAGGCTGGCCACCGTGCTCATCAGCTGCGAATAACTTTGCTCATCCTGAACGATCAGCATACTCAGCTGGTCGCCATTGCCGGCCGGGATCGAGACTACCGGCGCGGGCAGCTGTTTGACGCAACTCAGCGCAACACGCTGCCCGGTCACCTGATTAATGCCAAAGCCAAACAACGAGTCGCCGAGCGACTCGATCGGTGCCACCATAATGATCGTCATGAACGCCTCCTCCTACCGTGCGGGGTGAACGCGAACAGGCCGGGCCGTTCCACAAGGATGGATTTGTGCGATATAAACGATGCGGCAGACGTGACGGATATATCATTCCGTTGGCGTGACAACCGATTTGAGTAGGAAATTGGCTTTTAAAGATTCAGGCGGTGGCCAGCGGTCGAGCCGACCGCGCGCGCGGCTTGGGGCGTTTGAACCAGAAGGTCCACACGGCAAAACTGCCCAGCATCGCCAGCACCAGTCCCGTCGACGCGATAACCAGCTTCCACAGCCATCCGCCGACCTTCGCGGCGTGGAGCGGATAGACGCTGTTATAGGCGCGGATGCCCGTCGGCATGGCGTGGGCATCGCGCGTGTCGATCAGTGCGCCGTTTTCCGGTCGGAACCATAGCAGCGTCCGCCCATTGGGCAGCCATTCGGCGGTCTGGCGCAGGCGCATCTGGATCAGGTCGCCCGGCTTGCGCGGCAGCGCGACGAGGCGGATTTCGGCGTCCGGATAGCGCGCCCGCGCCTCCGTGAACATCGCTGCCCAGTCGAGGTTGCGGGCGAGCGGCCCGCCTTCGATCTTGGGCGGCGCGAACGGCTTTTGCAGTGCGCCGACGCTCTGGCCGGGGGCGAAGACTGCGGTGCTGACCGGCTTCAACACCATCAGCATCCCCGTCGCCATCGACAGAAACAGCAGCGGCGCGAACACCACGCCGATGTCGCGATGGTGGGTGACGATCGCCGGGCGGCTCATCCGCTTGGGGAACAGACGCAGCTTGAACGTCTTGCGCAGCCGCCACCACAGGATCACGCCGGTGATGACGAAGGCGAGGCCGATCAGCCCCGCGATCCCCGCCGCAATCTCACCCGCATCGCCAAGGAACAGATGATGGTGCAGGTCGAACAGCCACAGCTCGAACCGGTCCCATTTGCTGTCCCACGCCGCGACCACGCGCCCCGCCTGATCGGCATAAGCCCCGGCTTCGCCCGAGTAGGAACGGCGCGTAAGGCCGAAATCGGAATAGGCGAACAGCAATGATCGCGGCGTCTCACCCGGCGCGGCGAGGGCGGCGTTCATCTGCGCGGCGAGCGTCGCGACATCCTGCCGCTGCGCGTCGCCCGCGCCGGGCATCCAGCCCAGCCATTGATGCTTGAAGACGAGGATCGCGCCCGACAGCCCAAGCACCGCCAGCACCAGCCCGACAATGCCGCCGGTCCAGCGGTGGAGCAGGTCGATCCACTTCATCCCCGACGCGCCCCCGTTCAGAACTTCACATCGAAGCCGAGCGTGAACACCCGCCCGCGGCCCGAGAAGAAGCGGAGATTGTCCGCCACCGAAATCGTGTCGCTATTGTAGGTGATGTAGGTGGCATCGAACAGGTTCGACACTGCCAGCGTCACCCCGCCAAAACCCGCATCGTAGCGCACCACTGCATCGGTGAGGTTATAGCCCTCGAACGCCGTCGCGCGGTTGTACGCCGCCGGGTTGGTCGACAGCTGGAAGGTGCGCGACAGGTAAAAACCGGTCTGCACCCGCGCGGTCAGCGGCCCCTTCGCAAAGTCGAGCGCGAGGTTGAGCCGGTCGGGGGAGATGTTCGCGCCATCCAGCTCGATATCGACCGCGCCGTCGCCATTGCTGTCGGTGCGTCCGGCGAGATGGGCGTAACCGATCTTGGCGCGCAGCCCGTCGATCGGCAGCTGAATGCCCAGATTGACCTCAAGCCCCTCGATCTCGATCCGCTGGCGCTGCACGTCATACACGCCCGCCGGGTTGAGCACGAGCAGCCCGCCCAGCTTGGACGACGACCAGAAATAGGTCGCGCTGGCGTCGAGTGGGCCGCGCTTCACCTCGATTCCGATCTCGCGGTTGTTCGACACCACCGGGCTGATGTCGAGGAAGGTGTCGATATCGACGTTGGGCACGTTGATCGCGCGCAGGATCCGGCCGACATCGGCGATGGTATAGCCCTCGGCGTAGCTGGCATAGGCGCGGATGCCGGGCGTCGGCTCGACGATCACGCCGCCATTGATCAGCGCGTCGCGGAAGCTGGGGTTGCCGCCGCTGACCGCGCGCGAGCCATAGGAGGCGAGGGTCACGAAATCGTCGACCTTGAGCTTCACATCCTCGTAGCGCACGCCGCCCGCCAGGCGCAGCTTGTCGTCGAACAGGCCAAGGTTGAGCTGGACGAACGGCGCCAGGCTGCGGAAGGTGGTCGGCGGCACCCAATAGCGATCGGTCCACAGCAGCGACTGCTCGGTCTCGTCCCACAGGCTGTCGAAGCCCACCGTGGCGGTCAGCGCGCTCGCGAACTCGCGTTCATAGCTGAACCGCGCGCCGAGCTTGCGCGACTGGTTGACCGACTGGTCGAACAGCGTGTTGAGCGGCGCGATGCGCGCATCCTGGAAGGTTGAGGTGATCGACCCGCCGAATACGTCATTGGTGCGGTTGAAGAATGCCTGGAGCACCAGCTTGCCGCCCGCCAGATCGCTGTCGGTCAGCGTCAGATTGACCGTCTCGACCCGGTTCGACACCGGCTCGCCATCGGGGTTGCCGCGCACGCTGGTCGATGGGGTGTTGGTGGCGCGGCTACCGGCGACCTGGACATAAGTGTGATCGCCCTTGAGCTCGAAGCGGTTGGCGAACAGCTCCAGCCGGGCGGTGTCGCTGACCTGCCAGCCGAGCCGCGCAAAGGCCGACCAGCTCTTGCTCGCCATCGTGTCGCCCTGCGCGCCATCGACGCCGATGATCCGGCCCGCACCGTCGTAGAACACGCCGCGCTTTTCATAGGCACCACCGACCGTCGCATCGAATGCGCCACCGCGCCATGCGACCAACGCCGCCGCCTTGCCGCCCAGGCCGTTGTCGTCAAACCCGCTGCTCGCGCTACCCTGAAGCAGTGCGCGGCCCGAAAATCCGTCGCTCTCCGGTGCCTTGGCGACCACCTGATTGACCACGCCACCGGTCGCGCCAATGCCCTGCAGCGCGTTTGAGCCATAGATCAGCTCCACGCGGTCGAGGAAGAAGGGGTCGATCGTGTAGCCGTCGCGCGATCCGTCGCGCACCGGAGTCGACTGGGGGATGCCGTTGATCGCGTAGAGCGGCGAGCGCCCGCGCAGCGTCTCGCCCGCGCCCGACAATTTCTGGCGCGTGGGGGAGAAGGAGGGCGAGAGGTTCGCCACCGCATCGACCACCGATCCGGCAATCGACACCTGCTGGTCCAGCTCTTCCTTCTCGATCACGTCGACCGTCAGCGGCAGCGCGCTGGCGGGCAGGTCGGTGCGCGCGGCGGTGATGATGACCTGGTCCGTCTCATCCGGCTCCGACGCTGCGCTGTCGAACGCTGCCGGATCGGTCGCGGCATGGGCGGCGACCGGGCCAAGCAGCGCGAGTGCGACCAGCGGAAGAGCGGAAATCGAGGCGACAGACATGCAAAAACTCCCTTTCCGCACCCGCTACCAATCCATTTCTTATAATGCAAACGCCTCGCATTAGATTCTTAAAAGGGCGTTGCGTCTGCGCAACCATGTCCCGCACAAACCGGGAGTTCCTGGACGTCGGCGCGCTGCATCATTCTCGGGCGCCGGGTGACGGGTGCCATGCACCCCGGCGCTGATCGCCCACCGGATTGTGTTGTCAGGACATTGGGTTACGCTCGCCCTGCGCCGCAATCGACTGCGAGTCGCACCAATAGGGGGAAGACAATGGAATGGATGATCCTGCCGTTTAAGCGGTTCTTCGACTTTCAGGGCCGGTCGCGCCGCAAGGAATTCTGGATGTACACGCTGTTCGTCGTGATCGTCTCGATCGTGCTCAGCATTGTCGATTCGATGCTCGGCCTGGGCGGCGACATGAGCGGCGGCACCGATGTCACCGGCGGTTCGGCAATGGCCAGCGGGGCATTGTCGGGCGGCCTGCTCGCCAATCTGTTCGCGCTGGTCACGCTGATCCCCAGCCTGGCGGTATCGGTCCGGCGGCTGCACGATACGGATCGCACCGGCTGGTGGGTGTTGCTCCCGTTCCTTCCGCTGTTCGTCGGCGGCGTGGCAATGGGGATCGGCGCGGCCCAGATGGTGATGGGCGGCGGCAATGGCATGGGCACCATCGCGATCGTCGGCGGCGGCCTGATGCTGGTCGGCTTTGTCTGCGCGATCCTGCTGCTCGTCTGGTATTGCTCGTCGGGCACGCCCGGCCCGAACCGCTTCGGTGAGGATCCCAAGGGTGACAGCGCCGACGCCGACGAGGTGTTCGGCTGACCGTCGCACCGCCGGGCCGGTCGAGGTCTGGCCAGTGCGCTGCTGCAATTGTGCAAGCCGTCGCCCGGCATTCCGGACGACGGCTTGCTTGTTTCAGGCGCGGGTCGCGGTCGTCAGAAGGCGTCCCACGCGTCAGCGTTCATCGCCTTGGCGACGGCAGCCGATCCGTTGGTCGCCGGCAGTGCCTTGACCGGCGAGCGATAGGCGGCGGGCTTGGCTTCGGCCTTTGCCACTGGCTTCGCCTTGGGCCTGGGTGCCGGGCTCGCCGCCGGAGCGCGCGGCGCGGAGACCGGCGCTGCGGAGCGGAGCCCGTTGTCGTTACCGATGTTGAACCGCGCCGATTGCTCGGTCAGCATCGTCACTTCGCTCGACAGGTTACGCGCGGCGGCGGAGGTTTCCTCAACCATCGCGGCGTTCTGCTGGGTCGACTGGTCCATCGCCTGGATCGCCGTCGAGATCTGGGTGATTGCCGCCGACTGGGCCTGGTTGTCCGCCGCCATCTGACCGAGCAGCGCGTGAACCTCGCTGACATCGCCCGAGATATTGACCAGTGCGCCATCAACCTTTTGCACCGCATCAACGGCCGAGGCGATATCGGTACGGGTCACGGTCAGCTGCTCGCGCGCACGGCCCGCCTCTTCCTCGGCCCGCATCGCCAGTGCCGAGACAAGGTCGGCGACCACCGCAAAGCCACGGCCCGCTTCGCCCGCACGGCCAGCCTCGACCGCCGCGTTCATCGCCAGCACGCGGGTCTGGAACGCGATCTTGTCGAGCCCTTCGATCACGTCGTCGATGCCCTTGGCGCTGTCCGCCACCCGGGTCATCGCCTGCGTTGCCTCTTCGGCGACCGCGCGGCCCGACGCGACGACCGCGATCGCGCCATCGGCACGCTCGACAGTGCGCGTTGCGGCTTCCGCAGTTTGGCGCAGCCGATCGTTCATCTGGGTGACCGCAGCGGAGGTTTCCTCCAGGCTGGCCGCATTGCCTTCGGTCCGGCGTGCCAGATCGTCGGATGCATGGGCGATCTCGCTCGACCCGGTATGAATCGCGCGCGAGCTGTCGACGACAGTGCCGATCAGTCCCCGCAGATTGGCAAGGGCGTCGTTGAAGTCCGATTTCAGGCTGGCGAATGGCCCGTCGAGCGGCGCTGTTACCTGCGCGGTCAGGTCGCCGCGCGACAGGGCACCGAGCCCGGCCCCGATGCTGCTGACGATCAGCTGGGTCTGCGCCTCGCGCGCGGTCGCGGCGGCGGCCAGCTGCTGCTGAAAGCCGGCGGTTGCGGCAGTCAGGTCGCCCAGTTCGCTGACGCTCCCGGCGGGCGGGATAGTCACGTCGGCGGCCCCTTCGCCCAGGCGGCGCAGCGCGTCGGTCAAGCCGAGCAACGGCGCAACGAGATGGCGGCGCGCAAGCCGTGACAGCTGTATGGCAACGCCGATCCCCAGCACCAGCGCAATGCCGAGCAGCACCATGGCGATCACGCCAGCGCTGCGGCTGCGGTCGCCAACCTCGGCGACATGCGCTTCGATCGCTTCCGATGCGGTCCCCATCGCGGTTTCGAGCGCAGCGAAGCGGGTGAAAAAGTCGGGAAGCCCGGCAAGCGCGCGGCTATGATCCTGATCGGCCAGCGTGACGATTTTCTTTGCGGCTTCACCATAAGCGGCCAGCGGCGGTGCCAATGTCTCGGTCAGCTTGGTGATCTCAGCCGAACCCTGATAGGCGCGCTCGGCCGCAATCGCATCGGCGAAGGTCTTGAGATGATCGTCGAGATCGGCGACCGCCTCGGCACGCTTGATCCCGGTCGCGGGATCGGCCGAAGCCAGCACGGCGAGCACGTCGCTGCGCACCGCATCGTGCATCATATCCGCTTCGAGATGCGATCGCAGCAGCGATGCGGCTTCCTGTTGGCGGCTGAGCGCATCGCTCAGGATCCAGGTCGCCGCCAGCCCGGCACCCCCGCACAACAGCATCAGGCCCAAAATTATCCCGGAAGCTCGTCGGGCAGCACGGTCCAGAGAGATCATTGCAACATCACCCATAAATGAACGTCACGATCATTATAGTTAAGTGGCGAACGGGGCGGATGAATCGCGTCTAAAATATGCATGAACTGGATTTGAGGGTCCGATCATGCGAAATATGCTCCTGGGAATTGCCGCATTTTCTGTTGCAATTCATGCACATCCGGCACGTGCTGAAAGTCCGTTACAAATTGATGTCACCGAGACCGTCGATATCGTGTCCGTTTCGTCCGAAGATGGCGGATCGGATGTTTTTCTGCTGGATAATCTGGATGTTGTTGCCGATCTTGACCTCGACGCGCTGGTCGGCTGGCGCGGCGGACAGGCGCACGTGCATGTGCTCAACAATCTTGGCGGTGTCCCGAATGACCGCGCGGCGACGCTGCAAGGGGTGAATAACATCGAGGTGGCGAGCCAGCGGCTGCGCCTGTTCGAAGCATGGGTCGAGCAACGGTTCGGCGAACGCACCAGCGTGCGGCTGGGCCTGTATGACCTCAACAGCGAATTCTATTCGAACGATGCGGCGGGCCTCCTGATCGCGCCTGCCTTTGGAGTCGGATCGGAAATCGCTGCAACGGGCACCAATGGTCCGTCGATCTTCCCCTCGACCGCGCTGGCCGTGCGGATCGACCAGCAGCTGGACGGACGGGGCAGCTATGCGCGGCTTGCTATCCTCAACGCCGCTGCCGGGACGTTGGGCGATCCTCAGGGCGTCAACTTGCGCTTCGATTCGGGCGCGCTGCTGATCGGCGAGCTGGGGATTGCAAACGATGCCGGAAAGCTCGGCATCGGCGGTTGGGGCTATACCGACCGGCATGACGATATCGACGCGACCGATGCGGCGGGCGATCCAGTCCGGCGCACGGCGTGGGGTGTCTATGCGATTGGCGAACTTCAACTGCGTGACCGCGAAGGCGTACCGGGGATCGCGGGATTTGCCCGCGTCGGTGTCTCGGACGGTCAGACCACGCCGTTCCGCGGCGGGTGGCAGGCGGGCCTGCTGCTGACCCGGCTGGTTCCCGGCCGCGCGGACTCGCAGCTCTCTTTCGGTGTCAATCAGGCCTATCTGTCGAACGGTCATCGCCGCCAGCTTGCCGCAGGCGGGATCGCCAGTGTCGCGGCGGAGACCGCGTTCGAGCTGACCTATTCGGATCGCCTCGCACCCTGGCTCAGTATCCAGCCGGATCTGCAACTCGTGATCGACCCCGCCGGCGAGCGCGATCGCGGCCCCGTGCTGGTCGCCGGGCTTCGGACAAGCTTTGAATTTTGAGCGCAGCAGAGGGTTGCGGGCAGGATGTGGGCATGTTGCCACCGCTTTGCGTGCGCATCGTCTATGATTAATCAAGATTTCAGATTGGGGACTGCACAGATGAAGACGGGGGTCACTGCCATGCTGGGCGGCGCGGCGTTTGCGCTGCTGATCGGGGCCGCAGACACTGCCTGTGCCGCAAGTGGCAAGGACGGGGATCCGTCCGGATTCTCGATTGAGGGCAGCGTCCGCGCGCGCGCCGAGGTGGTGGACGGGCAGGTCCGCCCGAACGCGCCGGAGAGTGACGCGATGCTCTCGTTCCGCACGCTCATCACCGCCAGCTATGATTTTGGCGGCGTGCATCTGACCGGCGAACTCGACGATGCGCGCAGCTATTTCCAGCACGGCCAGTCGACTGCGGGGACTAGTGAGAGCAATGCGCTCGAACCGCTCCAGGCCTATCTTGGTGTCGATCTGGGGGCGGTCGCGGGCCAGAAGGGGAAGGGCGTACTGCGCCTTGGCCGCTTCACCGCCTCGTCCGGTTCGGGCCGCCTGCTCGATCGTCCCGACTGGTCGAACTCGCCCAACAGCTTCCTTGGCGTCGATCTCGAATGGTCGAGCAAGCGTGGCGACCGCGTCTATCTGATCGCCACCCGGTTGTTCGACAAGCTCCCGTCCGATCGCGCGTCGATTGAGGACAACAAGGTCGAACTGGACCGCGCCAATGCCGGGCTGCATTTCTGGGGCGGCTCGTTCACCCGCGCCAAGGTGCTGGCGGGAGCCAATGCAGAAATCTACGCCTATGGGTTGGACGAGCGCGACCGCGCCGGTCGGGCGACCCGGGACCGTGACCTTTTCACCTTTGGTGGCCGGCTGAACCGCGCGCCGGGCAAGGGCAAGGTCGATTTCGAGCTTGAAGGCGCGCTCCAGCACGGCACCACGCGCGGATCGACGTCGGCGGCCGATCTGCTCGACCGCAAGGTCCGCGCCGGCATGGCCAATGTCGAGATCGGTTACACCTTCGCGTCCGGCTGGACCCCGCGCGTGACCGCGTTCTTCGGCTATGCCAGCGGCGACACGACCGGCACCGATTATCGCCGCTTCGACCCGCTGTTCGGTGGTCGGCGTGGGGATTTCGGACCGCTCAGCCTCTATGGCCCGGCCAGCTGGTCGAATATCGTCAGCCCGGGGGTCGCGGTCGAGGCGAAGCCGAGCAAGCGTTGGGATTTCTCGGTCAAGGCGCGCAAGTTCATGCTGGCTTCGGCGACTGACAGCTTTGCCGCAACATCGGTGCGTGACGCCAGCGGTGCGTCCGGCCGCGATGCCGGTACGCAGGTCGAAGGCCGTGTACGCAACTGGCTGGTGCCGAAGCGCCTGCGGGTCGAGGCGGGCGCTGCCTTTCTCGCCAAGGGCCGGTTCCTGACCGATGCGCCCAACGCGCCTGCCACTGGCGACATGCGCTTTGGCTATCTGACGCTGTCGACCTTTTTCTAAACCCCCAAACGGGACAACAAAAAAGCCGCCGCCCGATCTACCGGGCGGCGGCCTTTTTTTGTGTCAGCGGGGCGCTGAACGCCGGCGATTACTCGCCCTTGTTCAGATAATCGCCTGCCGCTTCGTCGCTGCCGTCACCCGACACTTCGACCTTCTCCAGCGCGTCGCTGGTGACCATCGCGTCGATCGGATCCTGCGCGAGTTCAGCAGCACGTTCCTCGGCCGCCGAGTTCGGCGCGATCAGCACTTCCTGCAGCCGGCGCTGCTGGACGCGGAGCGCGGCGTCGCGGCTGCTCGCCGCGATGCGCATCCGGCTCATGCCCGCGCCGGTACCGGCGGGGATGAGACGGCCGACGATGACGTTCTCCTTCAGGCCGATCAGCGTGTCCTGCTTGCCCTGGACCGCTGCCTCGGTGAGGACGCGGGTGGTCTCCTGGAACGACGCCGCCGAGATGAAGCTGCGGGTCTGCAGCGACGCCTTGGTGATGCCGAGCAGGATCGGCTTGCCCTGTGCAGGAGCCTGACCGGGTTCAAGCTTCGCGTTGGTCTCGTCCATCTCGTCACGATCCACCTGCTCGCCAGCGAGCAGGGTGGTGTCGCCGGCGTCGGTGATCTCGACCTTTTGCAGCATCTGGCGAACGATCACCTCGATGTGCTTGTCGTTGATCTTCACGCCCTGGAGTCGATAGACTTCCTGGATTTCCGCGACGAGATATTCCGCCAGCGGCTCGATGCCGAGCACTTCGAGAATGTCGTGCGGATCGGGCGAGCCGCCGATCAGGTTGTCGCCACGCTTGACGTAGTCGCCTTCCTGAACGTCGATCACCTTCGACTTGGGCACCAGATACTCGACGACCTCGCCGCCATCCTCGGGCTGGATGCCGATCTTGCGCTTCGCCTTATAGTCCTTGCCGAACACCACGCGGCCCGAGACCTTGGCGATGATCGCATTTTCCTTGGGCTTGCGCGCTTCGAACAGCTCGGCGACGCGCGGCAGACCGCCGGTGATGTCGCGGGTCTTGGCCGACTCGCGGCTGACACGGGCCAGAACGTCGCCGCCCTGCACCGTCGCACCATCCTCGACGCTCAGCATCGCGCCCGGTGCCAGCATGTAGCGGGCTGCCTCGGCCGCACCGTCGCCGGTGAGGGTCAGGCGCGGACGCAGATCCTCCTTCTTCGCCGATGCACCGCGGTTTTCGACCACGACGCGCTGGGCGATACCGGTGGCTTCGTCGACCTGTTCGGTCAGCGTCTTGCCTTCGATCAGGTCCTGATACTTCACGACGCCGCCGGTTTCCGTGATCACCGGCATGGTGAACGGATCCCACTCCGCCATGCGGTCGCCCTTGCTGACGATGTGGCCATCGTCGAACATGACATACGCGCCGTACGGGATGCGGTGGACCGCCAGCTCGCGACCATCAGTGTCGAGGATCGCGATCTCGCCCGAACGGGCCAGCACCACGCGACGGCCGCGCTGATCGGTGATCAGGCGCAGGTCGCGGAACTCGACCTTGCCGTCCACAGGGGCTTCGAGGTTCGACTGCTCGTTGAGCTGCGCCGCGCCGCCGATGTGGAAGGTACGCATGGTCAGCTGCGTACCCGGTTCACCGATCGACTGCGCCGCGATGACGCCGACCGCTTCGCCGATATTCACCGGCGTACCGCGGGCGAGGTCACGGCCGTAGCACTTGGCGCACACGCCGATCTTCGCCTCGCACACCAGCGGGCTGCGGATCTTCATGCCCTGGATACCCAGTGCCTCAATCTGCGCGATCATCGGCTCGTCAAGCAGGGTGCCGGTCGGAATTTCGACCTTGCCCGTCTTGGGATCGACCACGTCTTCCGCAGTCGTGCGACCCAGAATACGCTCGCCCAGCGATGCGATGACGCTGCCGCCCTGCACGATTGCCTTCATCTCCAGCGCGCGCTCGGTACCGCAATCCTGCTCCATGACGACGCAGTCCTGCGACACGTCGACCAGGCGGCGGGTGAGGTAGCCCGAGTTCGCCGTCTTGAGCGCGGTGTCGGCCAGACCCTTGCGAGCGCCGTGGGTGGAGTTGAAGTACTCAAGGACGGTCAGACCTTCCTTGAAGTTCGAGATGATCGGCGTTTCGATGATCTCGCCCGACGGCTTGGCCATCAGGCCGCGCATCCCGGCGAGCTGCTTGATCTGCGCCGCCGAACCACGCGCACCGGAGTGCGCCATCATGTAGATCGCGTTGGCAGGCTTTTCGCGGCCGGTCGCCGCGTCGATCTTCACCGAGCGGATTTCGTCCATCATGGCGGCCGCCACCACGTCGCCGCAACGGCTCCAGGCGTCGATCACCTTGTTGTACTTCTCCTGCTGCGTGATCAGGCCGTCCTGATATTGCTGCTCGAAGTCCTTCACGAGCGCGCGGGTCTCATCGACCGTTGCTTCCTTGCTCGCCGGGATGATCATGTCGTCCTTGCCGAACGAGATGCCCGCCTTGAACGCGTGACGGAAGCCCAGCGACATGATCGCGTCGGCGAACAGAACGGTCTCCTTCTGGCCGGTGTGGCGATAGACCTCGTCGATCACGTCGCCCACGTCCTTCTTGGTCAGCAGACGGTTGACGACGTCGAACGGCACCTTGTGCGACTTGGGCAGACACTCGCCGAGCAGCATTCGGCCCGGCGTGGTCTCGAACCGCTTCATGACCGTGCTGCCGTCTTCCAGCGTCTGGGGAACGCGGCTGGTGATCTTGCTGTGCAGCGTCACCGCGCCGGCAAACAGCGCCTGATGCACTTCGGCCATGTCGCCCAGCACCATGCCTTCGCCCGGCTCGTTCTGCTTCTCCATCGAGAGATAGTAGAGACCGAGCACCATGTCCTGCGACGGCACGATGATCGGCTTGCCGTTCGCGGGCGACAGGATGTTGTTGGTCGACATCATCAGGACGCGCGCTTCCAGCTGCGCTTCAAGCGACAGCGGGACGTGCACGGCCATCTGGTCACCGTCGAAGTCGGCGTTGAACGCCGAGCAGACCAGCGGGTGCAGCTGGATCGCCTTGCCCTCGATCAGCACTGGCTCGAACGCCTGGATGCCCAGACGGTGAAGCGTCGGCGCGCGGTTCAGCAGCACCGGATGCTCGCGGATCACTTCGTCCAGGATGTCCCAGACTTCCTTGCGCTCCTTCTCGACCCACTTCTTCGCCTGCTTCAGGGTCATCGACAGACCCTTGGCGTCGAGGCGGGCGTAGATGAACGGCTTGAACAGCTCGAGCGCCATCTTCTTGGGCAGGCCGCACTGGTGCAGCTTCAGCTCAGGACCGGTCACGATGACCGAACGACCCGAATAGTCGACGCGCTTGCCGAGCAGGTTCTGACGGAAGCGGCCCTGCTTGCCCTTGAGCATGTCGGACAGCGACTTGAGCGGACGCTTGTTGGCGCCCGTGATCGTGCGACCGCGGCGGCCATTGTCGAACAGCGCGTCGACCGCTTCCTGCAACATGCGCTTTTCGTTGCGGACGATGATGTCCGGCGCGCGCAGCTCCATCAGCCGCTTGAGGCGGTTGTTGCGGTTGATCACGCGGCGATACAGATCGTTCAGATCCGAAGTCGCGAAGCGACCACCGTCCAGCGGCACCAGCGGGCGCAGTTCGGGCGGAATGACCGGAACGACGTCGAGGATCATCCACTCGGGACGGTTGCCCGATTCCAGGAAGCTCTCGACGACCTTGAGCCGCTTGATGATCTTCTTGGGCTTCAGTTCGGACTTGGTCACCGCCAGCTCTTCGAGCAGCGCGCGCTTCTCGCCCTCAAGGTCGAGGTCCATGAGCATGATCTTGACCGCTTCCGCGCCGATGCCGGCGGAGAAGGCGTCTTCGCCATATTCGTCCTGTGCGTCGAGCAGCTCGTCCTCGGTCAGCAGCTGGAACTTCTCCAGCGGCGTCAGGCCCGGCTCGGTGACGATGTAGCTCTCGAAATACAGCACGCGCTCAAGCTGCTTGAGCTGCATGTCGAGCAGCAGGCCGATGCGCGAGGGGAGGCTCTTGAGGAACCAGATGTGCGCGACTGGTGCGGCCAGCTCGATATGGCCCATGCGCTCACGGCGAACCTTCGAGACGGTAACCTCGACGCCGCACTTTTCGCAGACAATGCCCTTGTACTTCATGCGCTTGTACTTGCCGCACAGGCACTCGTAATCCTTGATCGGACCGAAGATGCGCGCGCAGAACAGGCCGTCACGCTCGGGCTTGAACGTGCGATAGTTGATGGTTTCGGGCTTCTTGATCTCACCGAACGACCACGAACGGATGCGGTCCGGGGACGCAATGCCGATCTGGATCTGGTCGAAGGTCTCCGGCTTGGCCACCGGGTTCGCGAAGTTGGTCAGTTCGTTCATGTCGTTTTCCCTCAGGAGGGTAAATCTCTGGGCGGGGTGGGGAGGGCGCTGCGTGGCAGCGCCCTCCCCTTATTCCGCCATGATCGCCATGCCGTCCTCGCCGAAGCCAAGATCCTCATTGGTCTTGAGTTCGACGTTGAGGCCCAGCGAGCGCATTTCCTTGACGAGCACGTTGAAGCTCTCGGGGATGCCGGCCTCGAACGTGTCGTCACCCTTGACGATCGCCTCATAGACCTTGGTGCGGCCGACCACGTCGTCGGACTTCACCGTCAGCATCTCCTGCAGCGTGTAGGCGGCCCCATAGGCCTGCAGCGCCCAGACCTCCATTTCGCCGAAGCGCTGGCCGCCGAACTGCGCCTTACCGCCCAGCGGCTGCTGGGTGACGAGCGAGTAGGGGCCGATCGAACGGGCGTGGATCTTGTCGTCGACAAGGTGGTGCAGCTTGAGCACGTACTTGTACCCGACGGTCACCTTGCGGTCGAACATGTCGCCGGTGCGTCCGTCGAACAGGTCGACCTGACCGCTCTCGTCAAGCCCGGCGAGCCGGAGCATGTCGGTCACGTCCGCCTCGACCGCGCCGTCGAACACCGGGGTGCCCATCGGAACGCCGCCACGCACATTCTGCGCCAGGTCGATCAGCGACGCGGTGTCGCGGCTCTTGATCTGCTCGGCATAGTTGTCGCCATAGATTTCGAGCAGCAGCTCCTTGACCGCTTCGGGGGCTTCGCCCGCCTGCGGGTTCGGATTTGCCTCACGCCATGCGTCCAGCGCCTCGCCGATCTTCTTGCCCAGACCGCGCGCGGCCCAGCCAAGATGCGTTTCGAAGATCTGCCCAACGTTCATGCGCGACGGCACGCCCAGCGGGTTGAGCACGAAGTCGACCGGAGTCCCGTCCTCCAGGAACGGCATATCCTCCTGCGGCAGGATGCGGCTGATGATGCCCTTGTTGCCGTGACGGCCGGCCATCTTGTCGCCCGGCTGCAGCTTGCGCTTCACCGCGACGAACACCTTGACCATCTTCAGCACGCCCGGCGGCAGCTCGTCGCCCCGCTCCAGCTTCTCGCGGCGGTCCTCGAACTTGTCCTTGATGCGCTTGACGGCCTCGTCATACTGCGCCTTGACCGTCTCCAGATCGCCCTGGACCTTGTCGTCGGCGACGGCGAACTTCCACCATTCGTGGCGGTCGACGCTGTCGAGCAGATCCAGGTCGATCTCGGCACCCTTCTTCAGCCCCTTGGGGACAGCCGTGGCGACCTGACCGATCAGCATCTCGCGCAGCCGCGACCAGGTCGCGCGGTTGAGGATGTTGCGCTCGTCGTCGCTGTCCTTCTTCAGACGCTCGATCTCCTCGCGCTCAATCGCCATCGCGCGCTCGTCCTTGTCGATGCCGTGGCGGTTGAAGACGCGGACGTCGACGACCGTACCGGCAACGCCCGGCGGCAGGCGGAGCGAGGTGTCGCGTACGTCGCTGGCCTTTTCACCAAAGATCGCGCGGAGCAGCTTCTCTTCCGGGGTCATCGGGCTTTCGCCCTTCGGCGTGATCTTGCCGACCAGAATGTCGCCCGGCTCAACCTCGGCGCCGATATAGACGATGCCCGCCTCGTCGAGGTTGCGCAGCGCTTCTTCACCCACGTTCGGGATGTCGCGGGTGATGTCCTCCGGCCCCAGCTTGGTGTCGCGGGCCATCACTTCGAACTCGTCGATATGGATCGACGTGAACACGTCGTCCTTCACGATCCGCTCGTTGATGAGGATCGAGTCCTCATAGTTGTAGCCGTTCCACGGCATGAACGCGACGAGCACGTTGCGGCCCAGCGCCAGTTCGCCGAACTCGGTCGACGGGCCGTCGGCGATGATGTCACCGGCATTGACCAGCTCGCCCACCTTCACCAGCGGACGCTGGTTGATGCAGGTCGACTGGTTCGAACGCTCGAACTTCATCAGCGTATAGATGTCGACGCCGCTTTCCTCCGCCGACACGTCGCCGGTAGCGCGGATCACGATGCGCGAGGCATCGACCTGGTCGACAATGCCGGCGCGCTTGGCCGCGATCGCCGCGCCCGAATCGCGCGCGACGGTCTCTTCCATGCCGGTGCCGACGAATGGCGCCTCGGCCTTGACCAGCGGCACCGCCTGACGCTGCATGTTCGAGCCCATGAGCGCGCGGTTTGCGTCGTCATTTTCCAGGAACGGGATCAGCGACGCGGCGACCGACACCAGCTGCTTGGGGCTGACGTCCATCAGCGTGACCGTGTCGGGCAGCGCCATCAGGAATTCGCCCGCCTGACGCGCCGAGACCAGATCCTCGGTAAAGCGCTTCTCACTATCGGTTTCGGCCGAAGCCTGCGCGATGGTGTGCTTGGCCTCTTCCATTGCCGACAGATAGACGACCTCGTCGGTCACCTTGCCGTCGATCACCTTGCGGTACGGCGTCTCGATGAAGCCGTATTTGTTCACGCGGCTGAACGTCGCGAGGCTGTTGATCAGACCGATGTTCGGGCCTTCCGGCGTCTCGATCGGACAGATACGGCCATAATGGGTCGGGTGAACGTCGCGGACTTCGAAGCCCGCACGTTCGCGCGTCAGACCGCCCGGGCCAAGCGCCGACACGCGGCGCTTGTGGGTGACCTCGGACAGCGGGTTGGTCTGATCCATGAACTGCGACAGCTGCGACGAGCCAAAGAACTCGCGCACCGCGGCAACTGCAGGCTTTGCGTTGATCAGGTCGTTCGGCATGACCGTCGACACGTCGACCGACGACATGCGCTCCTTGACCGCACGCTCCATGCGCAGCAGGCCGACGCGATACTGGTTCTCCAGCAGCTCGCCCACCGAACGCACGCGCCGGTTGCCCAGATTGTCGATGTCGTCGACTTCGCCCTTGCCGTCCTTCAGATCGACCAGCGTCTTGACCACCGCGAGGATGTCGTCGGTGCGCAGCGTCGTCACCGTGTCCTCGGCATCGAGGTCGAGGCGCATGTTGAGCTTGACGCGGCCCACGGCCGACAGGTCGTAGCGCTCCGGATCGAAGAACAGCCCGCCGAACAGCGATTCCGCAGTTTCCAGCGTCGGCGGCTCGCCGGGACGCATCACGCGATAGATGTCGGACAGCGCCTGCTCGCGCTCCTCGGCCTTGTCGGCCTTGAGCGTGTTGCGGATCCACGGACCGGTCGAAATATGGTCGATGTCGAGCAGTTCGACGCGGTCGATCCCGGCCTTGTCGAGCTTTTCGAGGTTCTCGGCCGACACTTCGTCGCCTGCCTCGATATAGATTTCGCCGGTCGACTCGTTGATCAGGTCGAACGCGCTGTAGCGGCCGAAGATTTCCTCGGTCGGGATCAGCAGCGTCTCAAGACCGTCCTTGCCCGCCTTGTTGGCGGCGCGCGGGCTGATCTTCTGGCCCGCGGGGAAGATCACTTCGCCCGACTTGGCGTCGACGATGTCGAACATCGGCTTGGCGCCGCGCCAGTTTTCGGGAGCGAACGGGATCTGCCAGCCATTGGGGCCGCGCACATAGGTGACGGTGTTGTAGAAATGGTTGAGGATCTGTTCGCTGTTCAGGCCCAGCGCGTACAGCAACGTCGTCACCGGCAGCTTGCGCTTGCGGTCGATACGGACGTTGACGATGTCCTTGGCGTCGAACTCGAAGTCCAGCCACGAGCCGCGATACGGGATCACACGCGCGGCGAAGAGATATTTGCCCGATGCGTGCGTCTTGCCGCGGTCATGGTCGAACAGCACGCCCGGCGAGCGGTGCATCTGCGACACGATCACGCGCTCGGTGCCGTTGATGAAGAAGGTGCCGTTGCCCGTCATCAGGGGCATGTCGCCCATGTAAACGTCCTGCTCCTTGATATCGAGCACCGAGCGGGCATCGGTATCGGGATCGACCTCGAACACGATCAGGCGAAGGGTAACGCGCATCGGCGCGGCATAGGTGATGCCGCGCTGACGGCATTCCTCGACGTCGAACTTGGGATGCTCAAGCTCGTAGGTGACGAAGTCGAGCTCGGCCGTGCCGGCGAAGTCGCGGATCGGGAACACGCTGCGAAGCGTCTTTTCCAGGCCCGAGACGTAACCGATCGACGGGTCCGACCGCAGAAACTGTTCGTAGGATTCGCGCTGAACCTCGATCAGGTTCGGCATCTGCACCACTTCGTGGAGATCGCCGAACACCTTGCGGATGCGACGCTTTGCAGTGCCGCTGTAGCTCGCGCGATTTGCCGCGCCAACTTCGGTCGCCTTGGTTGCCATGTGCTGTTTTCGCCTTCTCAGCCTGAATTTCGCCCCGGTAACCGCCGGGACAGGCACGCAATCAGACGCCAAAAGGGCCGAGCGATTCCCTTCGTCGAAACGGGGAAAAACTCAGCCTCTCAAGCGTCTATGATACCCGTCCGGTCCATTCGTACGACACGCTGCGCGACGGCGTGCCATGTCCCGACCGGTCGGGGCAGAGCGGCGATATAGGCAGGGGCGGGGGCGGTGTCAAACGCCCGGCCATAAAGGCTTGCGATGGCAAAGCCCTTCGTCTAGCCAGCCCGCTCGCTGCCCCTGTGGCGAAATGGTAGACGCAGTCGACTCAAAATCGACCGCCGCAAGGCATGCTGGTTCGAGTCCGGCCAGGGGCACCACAATTTCGGGTTACGCCCGAAACACGACCGTGCGCGCGCCGTTGAGCAGGACGCGGTCGTCCAGATGATAATGCACCGCCGCCGCCAGCACACGGCGTTCGATGTCGCGGCCCTTGCGCACCAGATCGTCGGGCGTGTCGGCGTGCGAGATCGCCTCGACATCCTGATGGATGATCGGCCCTTCATCGAGATCTTCGGTGACGTAATGCGCAGTCGCGCCGATCATCTTGACCCCGCGCTGATAGGCCTGGTGATAGGGCTTGGCGCCCTTGAAGCCGGGCAGGAAGCTGTGGTGGATGTTGATGCAGCGCCCGGACAGGAACGCGGACAGATCGTCCGACAGGATCTGCATGTAGCGCGCCAGCACGATCAGTTCGGCGCCGGTCTCTTCGACGATCGCCTTGATCTGCGCCTCCTGCGCCGGCTTGGTCTCGGGCGTGATCGGGAGATGGTGGTAGGGGATGTCGCCGATCATGGAGGTCGCGAGCGCGCTGCGCGGATGGTTGGAGACGATGCCGACGACATCCATCTTCAGCTCGCCGATGCGGCGGCGGTAGAGCAGGTCGCCCAGACAATGGTCGAACTTCGACACCAGCATCAGCACGCGGGTCGGGCGCGAATTGACCCGGAACTTCCACGCCATGCCCCAGCTGGCGGCAAGCTCGGCAAAGTGGCCCTCGATCGCGGCAACCTCGCCCGCAGGGGCGTCGAACACTGTGCGCATGAAGAAACCGCCGGTGATCGCGTCATTATATTGCTGCGATTCGACGATGTTGCAGCCCGACTGGGTGAGGAACCCGGCGACCGCTGCGACGATGCCCTGCCGGTCGGTGCAGTGGAGCGTGATGGTGCAGGTCTCGGTCATGCGCTCGGGTCCAGTCCTGTCGCTCGCGCGTAGCCGTCGATCCAGTCGAGCGTGCGCGCGAGCCCGCCAAAGGGGTAGAAATGCAGTCGCACCGGCCCATGGTCGGGCGTCAGCGCGGCTTCCAATATTGCGACGAAGCGATCGGGGCCAGCGCTTCCGATCAGATTGCCGAGCGACAGGCCATATTTGCGCAGCACTGCGGTCGACGCGCCGACTCCGCACAGCGCGGCATAGCGCATCAGCGTCTTGATCCCGGCCGGTCCCGGCACGCCCAGCCGCACCGGCGCGTCGATCCCCCGGCGGCGCAACTCAGCCAGCCAGCGGACCACGGCATCGGCGTCGAAGCCGAATTGCGTGACGATCAGCGGGGCCATGCCGCGCCGCGCGATCTCACGGCATTTGCCGTCGAGCACCGCGAAACACTCGGCCTCGGTCATGTTGGGATGGCCTTCGGGATGGCCGCCGACGCCGATCGCGCGGATGCCGCTGCGCTCGAACGCGCCGGTCGCGATCAGCGAGGTGCTGTCCGCAAACGGCCCGGCGGGCGTGGACGGATCGCCCGCGACGACGAAGCAGCGTTGCACACCGGCCTGTTCGACGACGGCGGTGAGATAGTCCTCGAACGCATCCAGCGACTCGATTCGCCGCGCCGAGAAATGCGGCATGGGCTCGAACCCCAGCGCGCGGATCGCCTGCGCGGCGCGCACCCGCTCGTCAAACGGCTCTCCCGGAAGAAAGGCGATGGCGATGGGCGTGTCGGGTGGAATGCGCGCAGCCACCGCGCGCAGGGCATCGGCATCCTTCGCGGTGATCTCGATCGAATAGCCGTCGATCGCCGAAGTGGCGGGGCGCGACCAATTGGGATGGATGAGGGGAGGGGGCACCGGGTTCCTCGTCCTGAGTGGAGATTTGCGTCTAGCGCGCGGACTCAAATTCGCATAGACGAATAATTCACGTATGCGGATTGAAACTGACTTGCGCGAAGACCTGCTGATCCTGCCAGGATTGATGTGCGACGCGGGCATGTTCGCGGCGACGCTGGCGGCGTTCCCGCAGGCGCGCGCCATCGGCGACCATTATGGCGGCGCGGACACGATCGGGGCGATGGCGGAGCATGTCCTCGCCGCCGCGCCAACCCGCTTCGCGCTGATCGGGCATTCGATGGGCGCACGGGTCGCGCTGGAAGTGGTCGCCCGCGCCCCCGATCGCGTCACCCGGCTGATGCTCGCCGACACCGGCGTGCATGGCGTGCGCGACGGTGAGACGGAGCAACGCCATGCGCTGCGCGACCTTGGCCGCCGTGAGGGGTTCGAGCGGCTGGTCGATGCCTGGCTGCCGCCAATGTTGGGCGACGCCGCGCGCGCCGATGCGGCGCTGATCGAATCGCTGCGGGCGATGTGCCTGCGCGCCGGGCAGGCGGTGTTCGAGGCGCAGACCGAAGCATTGCTGCACCGCCCGGACACCGACGCCGTACTGCAGGCGCTCGCCTGTCCGGTCGCAGTGGTGGTCGGTGCCGAGGACCAATGGTCCAGCTTCGCCCAGCATCAGGCGTTCGCCGCGCGGATCGCGAGCGCGACGCTCCATGTCATTCCCGGCGCTGGCCATATGGCACCCGCCGAGAAGCCCGAAGATTTCAACACCCTGATCCGGGAATGGCTGGACATCCCCGCCATCCCCTCCACGACCTGACCTTAGGAGAGGCACGACCATGACCGACAAGACGCTTCAGCAACTGCTCGACGAACAGACCAATATCGTCGATTTCCTGCGCAACCAGCAGGTTGGCCCCAATGCCTATCCCGGCGTTCCGGCGGAATATTCCAACTGGCGCGACGAACAGCTGTCCTGGGCCAACACCGCCGTCCTGTTCAACCAGAGCTTCCACATGGTCGACCTGCTCGTCACCGGGCCGGACGCGTTCGAGATGCTCCATTATCTCGCGCCGAACAGCTTCAAGGGCTTCGTGCCGAACCGCGCCAAGCAGTTCGCGCCGGTCACCCCCGACGGCTATGTCATCGGCGACGTGATCCTGTTCTACCTTGAGGAGAACACATTCGAGCTGGTCGGTCGCGCGCCGTCGATCGAGTGGGTCGAATTCCACGCCGCATCCGGCAAATGGGACGTGAAGGTCGAGCGCGACGAGCGCACCGCCGCGCGGCCCGACAAGGATAATCGCCGCAACTATCGCTTCCAGCTGCAGGGCCCGAACGCGATGAAGGTGCTCGAACAGGCGATGGGCGCGACCCCGCCCGAGCTCAAATTCTTCCACATGGCCCCGGTCGAGATCGCTGGCGTCGAAGTGCGCGCGCTGCGCCACGGCATGGTTGGCCAGCCGGGCTATGAGCTGTTCGGCCCGTGGAAGGATTATGACACCGTCCGCAACGCGCTGATCGAAGCGGGCAAGGACTTTGGCCTGACGCTGTGCGGCGGGCGGACCTATGCGTCGAACACGCTGGAATCGGGCTGGATCCCCTCGCCGCTGCCGGCGATCTACACCGGCGAGTCGCTCGCCGACTATCGCGCTTGGCTGTCGGCCAAATCCTATGAGGCGGGCGCATCGGTCGGCGGCAGCTTCGTGTCCGAGCGGATCGAGGATTATTACCTGACACCGTGGGACCTGGGCTATGGTCACATGGTCAAGTTCGACCATGACTTTATCGGTCGCGCGGCGCTCGAGCGGATGAAGGACCAGCCGCATCGCCGCAAGGTGACGCTGGCGCTCGATACGCAGGATATGCTCCGCGTGATGAGCTCGATGCTGCAAAAGGGCGATCGTGCGAAGTTCCTCGACTTCCCGAGCGCGGTCTATGCCATGCACCCCTATGATGCGGTGCTCAAGGATGGCCGCCCGGTCGGCATCTCGACCTGGATCGGCTACACCGCCAATGAAGGCCGCTTCCTGACGCTGGCGATGGTCGATGCCGACGTCGCCGAGCCCGGCACCGAAGTGACCTTCGTCTGGGGCGAGCCCGATGGCGGCACGCGCAAGCCGACGGTCGAGCGGCATGTGCAGGTCGAGATCAAGGCGACCGTCGCCCCCGCGCCCTATTCGGAAGTCGCGCGCGATTCCTATGCTGAGGGCTGGCGCACGCGCGGGTGATTGTTGTGCCGGGCAGGCCGCTGCGGTCTGCCCGGCTACACCCCCGCGTCGATTGCGGCGCAGGCGGCGGTCAGGCGGTCCATAATCTGCGCACGCGCCTCCGCCGTGTGGCGCAGTTTCGGCAGCGCCACCGCGAGCGCGCCGACCGAGACGCCATCAATTCGCACCACGCGGGCAATGCCGCAGACGCCCAGCGTATATTCCTCGTCCGTCAGCGCAAAGCCGGTGTCGCGCACCGCCGCGATCTGATCGCGCAAAATTGCCTCGTCGGCGATCGTGCGCGGGGTGAAGATGGGACGGTCGGCTTGCGCAAAATAGCGCGCCAGCGTCGCCTCGTCGAAGCTCGACAGGATCGCCTTGCCCGCGGCCATGCAGTGCATCGGCGTGCGCGCGCCGACGCTGACCGCATAGCGCAGCGCCTGCTGCGCGGTTTCGGTCACGCGCGCCTCGATCTCCCAGTCGGTCGCGGTGAAGAAGGATGTGGTTTCGTTGAGCGACCGGCGCAGCGCGCGCACCTGCGGCGCCACGCGGTCCTCGATCGACATCGCGCTCGTGGGCATCCGCAGCCGGTCCAGCCCCGCCCCGGCAAGGTAGCGGCGGCCCTCGCGCCGCAGATAGGTCCGCTCGCACAATGTCGCGAGCAGATAGGACAGGCTGCTGACCGGGATCTGCAGTGCGGCGGCGATGTCCTGCGCCGCCACGCCAGAAGGATTGCCGACGACATATTCGATGATGTCGAGCGTCCGCATCGCGGACTTGACCGTCGGCTGGGTGGGTTTGGTCATTCGGCTTCCGTGGTTCAGAAGGTCAGACTACCCCGGCGTTCGGCAAATCGCCATCCGGCATCGGTGCGGATGAAGCGGTCGTGGAAGCTGCCGACCTTCGGCGCGCCTCCGCCAGTGAACAGCAGCATCGCGGATTCGCCGATCGCGTGGTCCGCATCGATCACGTCGACCACGACATTCGAACAGACATGCCGCGTCGTGCGCGCCGGGCGGGCGAGGAACGCCGCGAGGATTGCCCCACGCCCCGCGATCCAGTCATCGGGCGCAGTCGGACGGCTCATGCGGCCATCCTCGGCATAGAGCTCGGCCAGCTCCGCCCAACGCCCGGCATCGTTGAGATTGGCGTAGCGCGCGACCAGCTTGGCGCAGTCCGCCTCGATCGCGCGCGCGTGCTCGGGGCTCACAGCCGCGCGTCCGCCAGATCCGCACCCTCACGCAGCGCGCGCAGCTTCTTCCACGTCACGTCGGGATCGATCTTGCCATAGCCGGCAAAGGTGCCGAAACCGCAATCTGTGCTGGCGATCACCCGGTCCTTGCCGACGATGCGGGCATAGCGCTCGATCCGCTGCGCGATCAGCTCGGGATGCTCGACATAGTTGGAACAGGTGTCGATCAGGCCGGGCGCGAGCCGTTTGTCGTCGGGCAGCGCTGCGTCACGCCACACCGTCCACTCATGCTCGTGGCGCGGGTTCGCCGCTTCGAACAGAATTGTCGCCGGGCGCGCGGCGAGGACGATGTCGATCACCTTCTCCAGCGCGATGTCGCAGTCATGCGGCCCTTCATAATTGCCCCAGCAGATATGCATCCGCATCCGATCGGCGGGGATGTTCGCGGTGGCGGCGTTGAGCGCTTCGACATTGGCGGCGGCGGTTGCCAGAAATTCGGCGTCGCTCTGGTCCTGAAATCCGGTGTGCCGCGACATGGCAAGGTCAGGGCAGTCGAGCTGAAGGTCGAACCCGGCGGCGACAATCGCCTCATATTCCGGGCGCATCGCATCGACCAGATCGGCGAGATAGGCTTCGTGCGAGGGGTAGTGCCGGTTGACCTGAAACGCGGTGATCAGGCCGGGGGAGGCGGCGTTCATGAACCCGCGCACGCCGCTGCCCGCCTGGTCGAGCGCGTGGCGGAAGCGGCGGATATCGTCGTGCAGCGGGTCGAGCGTGCGCAGCCGCACCGGGCCGATGCACGATGCGCGGGTGAACTCCTGCGACCCCATGATCGCCGAGAGCTTGCGCGCAAGGCCCGGATGCGCGGCGAGGTCGGCGGCGGGGCGGCGGTCGATATGCCCGCCAAACCCCTCAAGTCGCTCGATCATATAGGTCGAATAGCCGACCTTCCCCAATTCGCCGTCGCTGACGATGCTGACCCCGCACGCAATCTGCTGTGCCACGGCAGCATCGACCGCCGCCTGCACGCGCGTGTCGAACAACGCCGCGTCATAGGGCTCACCCTTGTCGCGGGCGAGCAGCAGCGGCGTCAGCTCGTCACCGCGCGGAAGGCTGCCCACATGCGTCGTCGCGATCATCACTGTCTCCCTTGTTGCGACGTCGGTGATGGCAGTGTTTCACGGATGTGCAAGCATCATATCCACGAAATCAATCGGTGGAACAGCGGATCAGGTCGATCAGCCAGCGTAGCCCCGGATCATTGCCGCGCGTCACATGATATTGCGCCATCTCCACGAGCGGCGGGATGGGAAGCGGTGGGGCCACTGCCATCAGCGGAAAGTTGCGCACCATCTGTGCCGCCAGCCGCCCCTGGATCAGCGCCAGCCAGTCCGTGTCCTGCAACAACCACGGCAGCATCCCGAAATTGGGGGCGATCATGGCGACCTGACGCTGCACGCCGATGCGGTCGAGATAGGCGTCGCCAAAGCTGGGCAGCCGTTCCTCGCCGATCGCCACCTGCACATGGCGATATGCCAGCATCCGCTCCATCGTTACCGTTCCGGTCAACGCGGGATGCGATGCGCGTCCGATCAGGAGATATTCGTCCTCGAACAGATAATCCGACGGCAGTTCGATGGTGAGATAATCGCGTAGCGTGATGAGCAGGTCGATGCCTCCGCTTTCGAGCAATTCAATGCGTCGCGGACTGGGCAACAGCAATTCGATCCGCACACCCGGCGCCTCGGTGGCCAGGCTGGTGATGATCGGGAACAGGACAGACGTCGCGATATAGTCGGAGGTCATGATCCGAAAGTTGCGGTTCGATGTCGCCGGATCGAAATGGCGGGAGGTCGCGACGACGCCCTCCAGCGTCGCCAGCGCCGTCCGCACTTGCGGCAGCAGCGTTTCGGCGAACGCGGTCGGATACATGCGCTTGTTGCGCGCGATCAGCAGCTCGTCGCCGAAATAGCTGCGCAATCGTGCGAGTGCATTGCTCATCGCAGGCTGGCTCAGGTTCAGCCGCTCCGCCGCGCGGGAGACGCTGCGCTCGCTCATCAGCGCCTCGAAGGCGACGATCAGGTTGAGGTCCAGTCCCTTGAAGCGCATCGCCGATCCATCATTGAGATCAATTGAAATGGATCAGAACTATAAGTTTTTCAATGCTCCCGGTTGGCGGTAGGTCGGGCGCAACCAAATCTGGAGCAGGATGCATGAGCAGAGTAAGCGAAATCCGCTATGTCGGATATGCGGTCACCGCGCTGGAGGAAGAGCGCGCCTTCTACGCCGATGTCTGGGGGCTGGAGCCGGTCCCGTCCGACGACGGCATGACCTATTTCAAGGCGCAGGGGCATGACGAACATCATGTCGTCCGGCTGCGCGCGGCGGACACCAAGCGGATCGACGTGATCGCGCTCGCGGCGGACACCCGCGCCGATGTCGATGCGCTGCACGCCAAGGTGCAAGCGGCAGGGTGCCAGATCATCCACGCCCCACGCGACCTGACCGCGCCGGGCGGCGGCTATGGCTTCCGCTTCTTCTCGCCCGACGGCCTGCCGTTCGAGATTTCGAGCGATGTCGCGCGCGGATCGAGCCGTGAGATGGTCCGCTGGGACGGCGTGCCGCAAAAGATCAGCCACATCGTGCTGCACTCGCCCGACCATCACGCGATGGTGAAGTTCTTCGTCGATGTGCTCGGCTTCCGCGTCAGCGACTGGCTGGGCGACTTCATGTGCTTCCTGCGCTGCAACAGCGCGCATCACCGCATCGCGATCCTGCCCGGACCCGCCTGCCTCAACCATGTCGCCTATGACATGCTGACCGTCGACGACATGATGCGCGGCATCAGCCGCTTGCGGAAAAAGGGCACCGACATCCGCTGGGGCCCGGGCCGGCACACGGCGGGCAACAACACCTTCAGCTACTTCACCACGCCGAGCGGCTTTGCGGTCGAATATACCTCGGAGCTGGAGGAGGTCGATTTCGAGAACCATGTCGACAAGGTCCACGTCCCCGGCCCGCAGATCATGGACCAATGGGGCGTCGGCGTCGGCGGCCCGCAGACCATGCCGCATCCCGAGGCCGATGCTGGCCTGTTCCAGGCAGCGGAGGCTTAAGTCATGGCGTTGTTTGAATATTTCCCGAACTATATCTGGAACCTGTCGGTCGCGATCGCGCTGGAGAGCGGCGGACGCATCGGTGAGATCGTCGATATGTGCCAGCCGATCCGCGACGCCGCCGCGTCGGGATCGGACGCGGGCACGCCGCAGTTCATGGCCAAATGGGTCGAGATGGGCGACAAGTTGATCGGCCTGGCGGATGAGGATGAGGCCGCCGGGCGCGGCTTCTCCGCCTCCGACAAGCTCGAACGCGCATCGCTCTACCTGCTGGTTGCCGAGCGGATGCAGGGCCATGGCCATCCGGGTCGCGAAGAAACCTACGCCCGCGCGCTCGACACCTTCGCGCGCTCGACGCGCCTCGGCTCGATCAACCGCGAGCGGGTCGAAATCCCGCTGACCACCGGCACCATGCCCGCGCTCTACACCCGCGCCGAAGAGCCGGGGCCGCATCCGGTGGTCGTCTATTGCAACGGTCTCGATAGCTGCAAGGAACTGCTCTACTGGTCGCGCCTGCCCGAGGCGCTGGCGAAGCGCGGCATCTCGACCCTGTGCGTCGACCAGCCCGGCACCGGCGAGGCGCTGCGCCTCCAGAACCTCCCCGTCGATCCGCATAGCGAGAATTGGGCGAGCAAGGCGATCGACTGGCTGGAAACCCAGAGCGACGTCGATCCTAAGCGCATCGGCATGACCGGCATCTCGCTCGGCGGCCATTTCGCGCCGCGCGCGGTCGCCTATGAACCGCGTTTCGCCAGCGGCGCGTGCTGGGGTGCCAACCACAATTGGGCCGAGGTCCAGCAGAAGCGCTTGAAGCGCGAAGGCGAAAATCCGGTCCCGCATTATTGGGCGCACGTGATCTGGGCGTTCGGTGCGAAGGACATGGACGACTTCCTCGCCAAGGCACAGGACATGAACCTCAACGGCCATATGGGCGGCGTGAAGGTTCCCTTCCTCGTCACCCATGGCGCGAAGGACCGGCAGATCAGCGTCGATTACGCGCAGGACTGTTACGACCAGCTGGTCAACTCGCCGCGCCGCGAACTCAAGCTGTTCACCGAGCGCGAGGGCGGGGTCGAGCATGTCGGCGCGGACAATATGAGCTTTGGCCGCGACTATATCGCTGACTGGTTCGCCGACACGCTGGGCGGAAAGCTGTCCTGATGCGGCTCGCAACATTGCGGCGCGGCGGGCGCGACGGGACGCTGGTGGCGGTCAGCCGCGACGGCACGCGGGTCGCGCCGGTCGCGGGCTATGCGACGCTTCAGGCTGCACTCGACGATTGGGACGCGGCACAGGGCGCGCTGACTGCTGCGGTCGAAGCAGCAGAGAGCGGTGAGGCGGTCCAACCGGACGATTTCGCCGCCCCGCTGCCGCGCGCCTGGCAATGGCTCGACGGATCGGCCTTCGCCAATCACGGCGCGCTGATGCAGCTCGCCTTTGGTCACGCCCCGATCGAGACCGACCTGCCGCTGATGTATCAGGGGATGAGCCATCAGTTCATCGCCCCGACCGCCGATGTCCCGCTGCCCAGCGAAGCCGATGGCATCGATTTCGAGGGCGAGTTCGGCGTCATCACCGGCGACGTGCCGATGGGCTGCTCGGCCGACGAGGCGCTGGCCCATGTGCGGCTGGTGGTGCTGATCAACGACTGGTCGCTGCGCGCGATCGCGATTCCGGAGATGAAGACCGGCTTCGGCTGGGTGCAGGCCAAGCCCGCCTGCAGCGTCGCACCGTTCGCGGTGACGCCCGATGCGCTGGGCGATGCCTGGCGCGACGGCCGCGTCCACCTGCCGCTGACGGTCGAGGTCGATGGCCAGTGGTTCGGCAGCCCGAACGGCGCGGCAATGGGCTATGGCTTTCACGAGCTGATCGCCCATGCCGCACGCACCCGCGCGCTGCCCGCCGGCACGATCATCGGATCGGGCACCGTGTCGAACGCCGAGCATGAGGCGGTCGGATCGACTTGCCTGTCCGAACGCCGCGCGATCGAGATGATCGCCCATGGCGCGCCGCAAACGCCGTTCCTGTCGTTCGGTAGCCGTGTCGCGATGCGGGCAGGGGAGGTCGCGTCGCCCTTTGGCGCGATCGATCAGCGCGTGGTGAAGGGGTAGGCGCATCCTGCGGTCTCCCCTCCCTGAAAGGGAGGGGCAAGGGGTGGGTTTAGCAGCAAGCGAGGCTCGATGCCTCGCTTGCTGCTGTTTTGGCGCGCGGTCTGTTTGAGTCTTTTCGGCGCGCAGACGCGCGCACCCACCCCCGACCCCTCCCTTTCAGGGAGGGGAGGGTGGCTTAACTCCCGTCCGAAATCAGCGCCCCGCCATCGACCACAATCGTCTGCCCGGTGGTAAACCCACCCGCATCGCTGGCGAGGTAAAGCGCGGTCGCCGCGACCTCGTCCGGCGATCCGGCGCGGCGCAGCGGGGTCATCCCCAGCCGCCGCGCGGCCCGCTCCGGGCTGGACAGGATCGCACCCGCCCAGTCGGTTTCGATCAACCCCGGCGCAATGGCATTGGCGCGCACCCCCGACGGCCCCCACTCGACCGCCAGGTTGCGGGCAAGCTGCGCCAGCGCCGCCTTGGTCATCCCGTAATGGCCCAGCATCGCATTGCCGCGCAGCCCGGCGATGCTCGACAACAGGACGATACTCCCCCGCCTACGCGCCGCCATTGCCGGAGCGATATGCCCGGTCAGCCGCAGCGGGTGGAGCAGGTTGATCGCATAGAGCCGCTCGCGCTCGGCTTCGTCCAGCGCGTGCATCGGCGATGCCTGCCCCGCAATCCCGGCGTTGCAGACAAGAATGTCGATTCCGCCGGTCCGTGCCTCGGCTTCCTCCGCAAGCTGCGCGATCGCCGCTGCATCGCCGACGTCGGTCGGGATCGAGACGCCGCCCAGCTCTTCCGCCAGCGCATCGCACGCCACCGCATCCACATCGGCCAGCACCAATCGCGCGCCCGCGCCCGCGAACAGCCGCGCAATCGCCAGCCCGATCCCGCGCACCGGCCCGGTGATCAGCGCGCTCCGCCCGTCGAGGCGGAAGGCGGCGAGCGGATCAGAAGTCGGCAAGCACCGTCTCCACCAACTGCGTCAGGCTGCCATCATGCCGGAACCCCAGCGCATCGGCGCGCGCGGTGGCAAGAACGGGATAGCTGCCGAACGTCGCGCGCGTCGCCGGGATCTCCTCGAACCGGATGCCCGAGACATCGCCGTGGCGCGCCAGCTCCGCCACCAGATCGCCGATCGTCACACGCAGCGCGGGAAGGGTCACCGCCTCCTGCGCCGTCCGTTCGCTCAGCGCTGCGGCTACCAGATTGGCCGCGCAACATCGCACCGACATTAGCCAGCTGGTCGCGTCCGCCGCCACCGGCACGCACAGCGGCGTTCCGGCCAGCGCGGTGTGGAAGATGTCGCTGAGAAACGCCGAGCCAAAGCCACCCGCAGCGGATGGGCGGGCGACGATGCCAGGCAGCCGCAACGCAAAGCCCGCCACCGCCCCGCGTCGCACCGCATCGGCAAAGGCCAGCTCGACCATGCGCTTGTGCGTGCCATAGACGCTGGCCGGGACCGGTACGGTCGCGTCGTCCACAATCTCGGGAAGTGCGCCGCCGAACACCGCGATCGACCCAGCAACCACCAATCTGCGCCCCCGCATCGCCTCGATCAGCGCCAGCGGCACATCGAGATTGATCGCCCGTGACGCGGCGGGATCGCGCTCCGCCGCGCCACCCGGAAGCGCGGCAAGGTGCAGCACCGCATCGACGCGCGGCGCGGTCAGCGCTCCGATCACCGCCGGATGGGTCAGGTCGCCTGCAAGCGTCTCATGCCCGTCGAACCCCGCCAGCTCCCGGTCGGCGACCAACAGGTCAACTTCGGGATGCCGCTCGGCAAGCTCGCGCACGACCGCCCGGCCGACGAACCCCGTCGCGCCGGTGATCGCCAGCCGCATTACCGCTTCAGCTCAGGCGCGAACTCGCCGTCGATCAGGATGAAGGCGATGCGGCAATTGGCGTCCGACCGGTTCGACCAGCCATGGTTGGTGCCACGCTGGATCACGATGTCGCCCGCGCGCACGGTCGTCTCGCCCTCGTCCATGATCAGGACCAGCTCGCCCTCCAGCACGATGCCGTAATCGATCGTCTCGGTGCGGTGCATCAGCGCGTGGCGGCTGCCCTCGCCATGATGCGCCGACGCGTCGCCCGCTCCGACCTCGGCGAAATGCGCCTGCGCCTCTTCGGGCGACATGGTGCGGATCTCGTCGCTTTCGGGCGGGATGTCGAGCACGCGGATGCGGGTGCCGCCTTTGGGCGGGGCGAGCTTGATGCCGTCCTCATGCGGCTCACCCGAAGCGGCGTCGAGCAGCGCCGGAGTCGACTGCGTATTCCAGATTTCGTGGAACATCGGCCCCGACGGCGCGCCGATCTGCTGCACGCGCGGTGCAGCGCCATCCTCCTGGATGATCGCGCGGCCGCTCGCATCATGGCCGGTGACAACGCGGCGAACGGGCTTGGTCATGTTCATGCTCCTTGAGTGGCAGCGCCGCGGCGCAGCAGCGCGACGCCCGCGCCGATTGCTGCCGCAGCGGCATAGAAGAGGAAGACGCCCGACAGGCCGCCGAGCACGCCCGACAGCGCCACCGCGACGATCGGAGCGACGAACTGCGCGAGGAAGAAGGATCCGGTCCACACGCCGGTGCCGCGCCCGCGCGTTTCGGGCGGCAGGCGGCGCAGCACCCAGGCGAGCATCGTCGGGAGCATCAGGCCATTGCCGATCGAGATCACGACGGCGCACGCGGCGGTCAGCGCGAAGCTCGTCGACAGGCCGATCCCGACATAGCCCAGCGCGACCAGCGGCAGGCCGATCGACAGCAACGTCTCGCCCGACCAGCCCTTGAGCCGACCGAACAGCATCGACCCCGCCATCACGCCGAGATTAGCGGCGGCTCCGGCAAGCCCGATGGTGGCGGGGGAGGTGACCCCGGTCGCCTCGATCACCGGCCCGAGCTGGACGATCAGCGTGTAGAACAGCATCCCGATGCCAAAGGTGATCGCGACCAGCATCGCGATGCCCTGCGCCTTGCCCGCCGCAGCGGGCGCCGTCGCGGCAGTCTTGGCCGGTTCGAACAGGATGATCGCCGCAGCCAGCGCCACCGGCAGCGCCAGCAGATACAGCCAGAACGGCCCGCGCGAACCCAAAGCCTCGCCCAGCGCGCCGCCCGCCGCGATCAGCACGATCGCGCTGACGCTCGCGGTGGCGATCTGGATCGACACCCAGCGTTCGCGCCGCTCGCCGGTGAAGTAATCGCCGACCAGTGCCGTCGCGACGGTCATGATAATCGCCTCGGTCACGCCCAGCGCCACGCGTGCGGCGAGGATCATGCGCAGATCATCGAGCAGCAGCGGCAACAGCCCGAACCCGGCATAGCCGACCAATGCGGCGATCAGCAGCCGCTTGCGCCCGACCTTGTCCGACAGCCAGCCGGCGAGCGGCGAGAACAACGCCACGCACAGTGCAGGAATGGTCAGCGCCATCGGCACCAGCACCGCCGCGCCCGGCACATCGGCAAATTCGCGCAGCAACAGCGGCAACACCGGCACCAGCGCGATAATCGCCATGGTCGGCATCACCGCGGTGAGCATCAGGATCACGCCATGGCGGGTCGTCGCTTGCTGGGTCATGCTGCTATCCTGCTTCAAATCGGTTGCGCGACGACTTCGAACATCTCGTGCGTCGCCTTGGCGTTATCGACCGGCGGCCCCTTGCCGATCTGGCCCATGCAGATCGCCAGGCTGGAACGGACGATATAGGCGCAACGCTCGAAGCGGCGGTTGCGATAGGCGGTCAGTGCGGTCTCGACATCGTCGTGGCGCACCAGCTCCTCGGCCAGCACCAGACTGTCCTCGATCGCCATGCCTGCGCCCTGGCCCAGATGCGGCGTGGTCGCATGGACCGCATCGCCGAGCAATGCGATCCGCCCGCGATGCCACTCACCTTCGACCAGCAGCCCCTCGAGCGGGCGATAGACGACGCCGTCGTCATCGGTGACCAGCTCCGAAAGCTCGCGGATATAGGGCGCGCAATTCGCCATCTTCGAGCGCATCAGCGCCGCCAGCCCCTCACGCGGGTAGCGCGGATTGTCCGGCTCGGGCGTCGTCACATAGATGTACATGAGGTCTTCGGAGATCGGCACCAGCCCGACCCCGGTCGGCCCGTTATAGGCTTGCAGCGCGTCGAGATCGGCGGGGCGCGGCAGATTGTAGCGCCACACCGCTTGCCCCGTGAATTCCGGTCCGGCGAGCTCGGGGAACAGCATCGCGCGGGTCTGCGAGTAGACGCCGTCCGCACCGATCACGAGGTCGAAGCGCGCCTGCTCGCCATTGGACAGCGTGACATCGACGCCCTCGCCATCATCGTTCAGCTGCGTCGCGGTCACGCCCAGCAGCACCTTGGCCCCGCTGGCGATCGTGCTGTCGCCCAGGATCTTGTGCAGCGCGGGGCGGCCGATCCCCATATTCGCCGGATAGCCTTCGACCAGTCGCGGGGTCGGCACGCGCGCGACCTTGACCCCGGTGGGCGTGAAAATCTCGACCGCGTCGAACCCGACGCCGGACGCGACATATTCGTCGATGAGCCCCAGCTGCGACATGGCGCGAATGACGTTCGATTGCTGGATGATGCCGACGCCATAGACCGACCAGTCGGGATCGCGCTCGATCACCGTGACGGCAAAGCCCTTGGCGCGCAGCGCGATCGCGGCGGTCAGGCCGCCAATGCCGCCGCCGATGACGAGAATGTTACCGGAATTCATGTCTGCTCTCTCAGAAACGGTCGAGATCGTTGGCGAGGGTGATCGGTCCGGCAAAGCGGGCGCGGACCTGCGCGATATAGCCCTGGGTGCGGACCGGATCGGGCGTGCCGCCCGCGAAGTGGGTGATGACCACCGCCTTCACCCCGGCGCGCGCGGCGAGATCGCCGACCGCTTCGGGGGTGAGATGGTGGGTGGACAGATGCTGCTCCAGCTTCTGCTTGGCCGGGGCCGGCATGTTGGGCGAATTGCGCGCGACCGTCGCCATCGTCGCGGCCATGTCGATCATCTCGCTGACCAGCAGGTCCGCGCCCTTGGCGAGCTTCTCCACCGCCGCGCTCGGGCCGGTGTCGCCAGTATAGACGATCGACCGGCCGGGCAGGTCGAAACGCAGCGACAGCGACTTGTAGTTGCGGTCCTCGACGCTGCCGGGCGCGAAATCATAATGGCTGTTCTGCGCGGCCGTGACGGTCATGCCGTCCACCACCATCTTGTCGCCATCGTTGAGCTCGATCACGGTGACGGTATCGGCGGGCGGTGCCCAGGGCTGGCCGGGAATGCCATAGCCGACCTTCGCCGCAGGTTGCATCGACGCGACCATGCCCGCGACCAGCTCGCGCGTGCCCGGCGGGCCGTAAACAGTGATCTTCTCCGCCACATTGGTCTGGTTGCGCAGCCCCAGCACTGCCGACAGGCCGCCGGTATGGTCGGTGTGGAGGTGGCTCAGAAACACCGCACGCACGCGGGGCAGTTGAAAGCCCGCTTTGGTCAGCTGCTGGACCGCGCCGTCCCCGGCATCGACCAGATAGACGCGCCCGTCATGCACCAGTGCGTTGGCGGGCTGGGACCGGTCGCGGCTCGCCACCGGCCCCCCCATCGTGCCCAATGTGATGAACGCATCGCCCTGGGGCGGCGCTTGCTGTGCGATCGCGGGCGATGCCGCGAGTGCCGCCGCAACCGCCAGCCCCAGAAGCGACGCGCGCATCAGAAGTCGAACCCGACGCGGACGCCATAGGTGCGCGGCGGACGCAGCGTGCCGACCGGGAAGTCGAGGATCGGGCGGGTACCCGCACGCGCCAGCACTTCCTCATCGGTGATGTTGTTGACGAAGCCGGTGACGCTCCACCCCTGTCCGCTGCGCAGCGTGACGAAGGCGTCGGCCATCACGAACCCGTCCTGCTTTTCCTCAGGGCGGTAGTTGGCGTTCATGAAGCGGCTGCTCTCGATATTCGCGCGCGCACCCGCGACGAAATCGAGGTCGTTGCTCAGCTCGAACGTCCGCTCATAGCCGACATTGATCGCCCATTCGGGCGAGTTGACCGTCGGCTTGCCCGAACAGTCGATGTCGTAGAAGCGGGCGTTGTTGACCCCCGGATTGGCTGCGCGGCTGCCCAGCGTGGTGCAGCCCGTGGTCACCGGTGCGCCGGTCGGCGAGAAGTTTGCCGTGAGCAGGCTGTCATACTTGCCCTTGAGATACTGGACGTTGAGGTTGAACAGGTCGTTGCGGCTGGGCGCGAAGCGCGCTTCGAACTCGGCGCCATAGATGTGCGACTTGCCCGCATTGACGGTGATCGACCCCTGCGCGAACAGCCCGTTGCCGGTCGGTACGCCGCCGACATAGGTGATCTGCTGGTCCTTATAGTCCCAGTAGAATGCCTCGAAATTGAGCTGCAGCTTGTTGTCGAAGAAACGGTTCTTCGCGCCGAATGTGTATGCGGTCAGCGATTCCGGTGCGAACGTGTTGTTCGGCGGCTGGGCAACGAAGAAGCCGCCCGATTTGAAGCCGGTTGCGACATTGGCATAGATCAGCGAAGCGGGTCCGGCGTCGAATTCGACCCCCGCCTTCCAGGTGAATTTCTCGAAGCTCAGGCTGCCGGTGAACGGTGCGCTGAGCGGCGGCTGAACCGGGCCGGGCAGGCCGCCCGCAGCGGTCGAGGTCAGCTGCTTCTTGTCCTCGCGCGTGAAGCGGCCACCCGCGACGAGGCGCAGGCTGTCGGTAAGGTCAAAGGTCAGCTGGCCGAACGCTGCGACGCTCTCGGTATTGAGGCGCGGGGTGAAGCGTGTGGTCGAGATATTTCCCTGGCGGAAGAAGTTCAGCGTTTCCTGATTCTCGCCGAAATAGAAGCCGCCGATCACGTAGCGCAGCCGCCCGTCGTCGTTCGACGCGAGCCGCACCTCGACCGAGGTCTGCTCGGCGAGATCGGTGATGTCGCCCGCAAAGCCGGGCAGATAGGTGCGGAAATTGACGTCCGAGCGCCGCCATGCGGGGATCACGGTCAGCGTGCCAAAGCCGAGATCTCCGACCACCGTGGCGCTGACGCCGTAGAATTGATTGTCGAGGAAACCGTCTGTCCCGGCCAGCGCGACGCAGCCGCTGTTCACGAAATTGCCCGCGCCGCCACAGAAGGGCGGGGCAAAGATCGTCGAGGCAAGCTGACGGATCGCAGCGTGCGCGCGCGGGTCCGACACGCTGACGCGGTCCTCCAGCGCGGGAACGGTGTAGCGCGCTTCGGGCAGCAGCACCGCGCCCGATCCCTTGCCATGCTGGTTATAGTAATCGGCGACCAAAGTCATCGACCAGCGGTCGGACGGTTCGATCAGCAGCGATGCGCGCACCGCCTCGCCCTTGTCGTCGTCATAGCCGTCGGAGATATAGCCGTCGCGATCGACGATCTGCCCCGCGACGCGCAGCGCCACCTTGTCGCCGATCGGCACGTTGAGCGCCAGGAAGCCCTTTTTGCTGTCGTAATTGCCATATTCGAACAGCGCTTCGCCGCCGAATTTGCCGAGGATCGGCTTTTTCGGGAGCACGTTGATCGCGCCGCCGGTGGCGTTGCGGCCATAGAGCGTACCCTGCGGCCCCTTGACCACCTCGACCCGCTCCAGGTCGTAGAACACACCTGCCGGCGCGGTCGGGCGGCCGACATAAACGCCGTTGAAGTTGAACGCGACGGCGTTTTCCGAGAAGGAGTTCTGCGAATTGGTGCCGACCCCGCGCAGGAAGAAGCTGGTCGTACCGCCGGTCGGCTGGACGACGAGCGAGGGAACCAACTTGCCGAGATTGGCGGTTTCGGTGATGCCCGACTGCGCCAGATCGTCGCCGGTCACGGCGGTTACGGCAACGGCGGCGCGCTGGAGCGATTCCGAGCGGCGCTGCGCGGTGATGACGATGTCCTGGAGCCCGTCGGCTTCCTCGGTCGCGGCCGGCGCGGCGGGCGCGTCCTGCGCCAGCGCGGCGGAAGCATGGGCGACGAGGATCGCAGTCCCCGCAAGAAGCAATTTTTTCATCAGACAACCCTCCCATGGGCGCCGCTTCAGTGAGCGCGCCTCTGCATTGAGGATGGTCAAAGGCGATGAATTATCATAACGATTTGTTTCTATGCATCTCCACAAATGGAATTGATGGATGCGACTGGATCATTTCGACCTCAACCTGTTGATTGCGTTCGATGTCCTGATCGAGGAGCGCAGCGTCACCCGGGCGGCGGAGCGGCTTAACCTCACCCAATCGGCCATGAGTGCGGCGCTCAAGCGGCTGCGCGAGTCCTTTGCGGACGACATTCTGGTCCAGCATGGCAAGCGCATGGTACCCACCGCCGCCGCGCTGTCGCTGGCGCCGGACGTGTCCGCCGCCCTGCTCAACATGCGCGCCATTCTTGCCAGTGGAATGCGCTTCGACCCCGCCAATTCGCAGCGCAAGTTTCGGATCGTCGGGTCCGATTACATCACGACCGTGTTGCTCGGACCGGTATTGCGGATGCTGCACAAGGAGGCGCCCCAGATCCGGATCGAGATCACTTTGCCGCGCTCCGACATTCTTGAGCTGCTCGACGATGGGGAGATTGACCTGCTGATCTCGCCCGAACAGTTTCTCAGCCCCGATCACCCGCGCGAATTGTTGTTCGAGGAGCGGCACGTCGTGGTCGGCTGCTCGACCAACCCCGCGATGCAGCGCCCGCTCGACGTCGAAACCTATTTCGCCAGCGGCCATGTCGCGACCAGCGTGTCGCGCGACGGAACGTTCATCGACAATTATCTGCGCGGTCAGGGCGAACAGCGGCGCGTCGATGTCGTCTGCGCGGCGTTCTCGCAGGTTCCCTGGATCCTGCCCGGCACCACCCGCCTCGCGCTGATGCACGAGCGGCTGGCGCGCGAGCTGGCACCCCAACTTGGTCTGGTGATTCAGGAGCCGCCCTTCCCGTTGCCGGTGATGCGCGAGATGATGCAGTTTCACAGCGCCAGAAAGATGGATCGCGGCCTGTCCTGGCTGTGCGAGCGTCTGAAGCGGGTGGCGGAGCAGGCCCGTGCCGTCTGACCGCGACCGACGCTAGGTCGCGACCGACGGGAAGCTGAGCGTCGCAACCGCGCCGCCGCCGTCGCGCGGCGCAAGGTCGAAGCTGCCGCCGAGCTGCTCGGCCAGCGTGCGTGAGATTCGAAGGCCCAGGCTGGTCGCAGCCGCTGCAGCGAAGCCCGCTGGTGGTCCGGCACCGTCATCGGCGATGTTCAGCGTCACGCGGCCGTCGCTTGCCACCATCCGCACCTCAATCTGTCCGGACTCGCGTTCGCCAAAGCCATGTTCGACGGCGTTGGCGATGGTTTCCGCGACCACCAGCGCGACAGGGATGAGGCAATCGGGAGATAGCTTGATGCGTGGATCCACGTCCACGCGCGCGGTCACGCCCGGCTTGCCTGCGGTCGTCATCAGATCCGCGACCAGATCGGGCAGCATCCGCTCAAGCGTCTGGGGATCGCCACTATGGTCGTAGAGCTGGCGCTGGATGCGGCCGATCGTCTGCAGCTTGGCCCCGGCATCGTTCAGCGCCTGGCGTGCCGCCGGGTCGGTGACGCTGCGCTGCTGCAACGCCAGCACCGCACCGACCATCTGCAGATTGTTCGACACCCGGTGCTGCAATTCGCTGAACAGCAGGTGGCTGCGTTGCGCGAGCTGTTCGCAACGCTCCCGTTCCTGCTGGAGTTGCGCAGTACCGCGCTGCATCCAGTCGATCAGCAGCAGGTTGACGGTAACCACGCCGGCATAGAAGCCCAGCGCAAGCGCGGCACCGCGTTCCAGCCGGAAGCTCATTTCCGGCGGGATAAAGAAATACCAGGCGAGCGCCCCGCACAGCAGCGCGGACAGGATGCCCGGTCCCCGCCCGAACAGAAATGCCGAGAGTACGACGACCGGGAAAAAGGTAAGGAACGGGTAGCCCGGCGGAAAGCTGGCAGCGAGCGCCCAGCGGGCGACTAACCCGACGAGCGTCAGTACCAACGCGACCGCATAGCCCTGCCAGCGATGCGCGCGGGCAAGGGGAAGTCGCTCCAGCAATCGGCCCGTACGCCCGTCCACCCTTGGTCCCCCGGTGTGCCGCAGTTGCGGAACTCTTATCATGGATCGAAAAAGCCTCCGAAACCAGAGGCTTCGGAGGCTCTCGCTGTCCGATCCGGATTGCTCCGGAACGTAAACTTACTTGACGTGCTTGGCGATGTGCTTGTTCATCTCGAACATCGTCACCTTGTCGGCGCCAAAAATCGGCTTCAGCTTGTCGTCCGCCAGGATCTCGCGCTTGTTCGCGGGGTTCTGAAGATCGTGCTTCTTGATGTATTCCCACATCTTGCTGACGATCTCGCTGCGCGGCAGATCTGCGGTGCCGACGATCGCGGCGAGCTCGGGCGACGGGGTGACGGGCTTCGCGATGCCGCCACGGGCGCCGCCAGATGCCTTGTTTTCGGCCATTCTATTCTTCTCCTCTGCGGGCCGGCAACCGATGCCGGGTCCCGATCTTGGTCAGCGCCGACGGCTCGAGCGAAGCCTTGCCACCGTTGTCGCTGCGCCGGATGTAATCCGGTTCTCTCCACGATGCACGTATTTGATGCTGTTCCAAGGGGTTTTGTGCGGTTTGCTTGTGGAGAACTCGCCGCTCGGCGATTGCGGGGGCGGCGCCGTTGCCGGCGAAGCATGAAAAAAGGGCGCGTCCGGCTTCCCGAACGCGCCCAAATGATGCGCAGGACCGGGGACGCTGGCCCCGGTCACCCCGTTATCAGAAGCCGACCTTCGCCTTGACGCCGAAGAAGCGCGGCAGGCCCGGATAGGCGGCGAAGTTACCGGTCTGCTCGGGCACCGCAAAGCCGGTGATGTGGTAATATTGGTTGGTCAGGTTCTCGACGAAGAACTCCAGGCTCTTCTTGCGGTCCTCGGTCTGGATGCCGATCCGCGCCCCGACCAGCGCATATCCCGGATTGTAGAGCGCCGTCCGGCCGGTGGCCGGATTCGGGTTGTTCGACGGGATGTTGACTTCGCTGTTGTAGCGCATGTCGACATGGACGAGACCACGGATGCCCGACGTAATGCTCGGCGTCCAGGTCGTTGCCACTGTCACCGTATGCTTGGGCTGGTTGCTGACCTGAAGGCCTTCCTGGCCCTGCAACGGCGTGCCGGCGAAGTTGTTGTCGGCATCATATTGCGCGTCGATATAGCTATAGCCAAGACGAACGGTGAAATCGCGCACCGGCTGGATGATCGACTCCAGCTCCACGCCCTTGCTGGTCGTGCTGTCGACATTCTGGACGACGAAGTTGTTGCCGCTGAACACCAGCGACTGCAGGTCGCTGAACTTCTGGTAGAAGGCGGCGACGTTGAAGGTAAAGGCGCGGCCCCACTGGGTCTTCACGCCGATTTCGAACGCATCGACCGATTCCGACCCGAAGGCGAGGTCGCTCGCCTGCGGACCATTGCCGCCGAGCAGGACGCTGTCGAACGTCGCCTGATCCATATTGTAGCCGCCCGACTTGTAGCCGCGGTCATAGCCACCATAGACGAGGATGTCGGAATTCACCTTGAACGCCAGCTTGGCGGTGCCGGTGATCTTGCTCTCATCCTGATCGTGCGCGTAGCTGCCGTTGAACTCGGTGTTGATCGCCGGGTTGCAGCTCAGCAGGAACAGGTTGTTGAACAGGCCGAGCTGGCGCAGCAGATTGGCGTACTGAACTGCCGCCGTGTTGCCCGCACGCACCTGGTTGAAGAAGGTGCAGCTGCCGGTGTTGTTGCTGACCGTCGCGGTAAAGTCCTTCTTCTCATAGTTCCAGCGCGCACCCAGCGTCAGCGACAGCTTGTCGCTGATGTTGATGATGTTGTGCGTGAACAGCGCGAAGGCGTTGGTCTTGACGCGATAGTCGTTGTTGTTGCCCTGTCCGGCGGCGGCACCGGGCAGCGGGCTCGCGGCCAGCGCCGCAAGCCCGGCCACCGGCGTCGGCGAATAGCCGAGCGCGTTGCAGGTCGCGACCGGAACGACGCCCGACGGCGCCGCGCCGACTGCGGTACGGAAACAGCCGACGATCGGTGCCAGCGCCGCGCCATAGGCAGCCTGATAGGCGGCCAGTGCGTTCGGCACGGCCGGGTTCAGGAATACCGCGCCCGGGGTCGGGGCAGCGCCGAGCGATCCATAGAACTGGACCGAACCGCCGAACGAAGGGCCAGCCAGCGCGTTGAAGATCGAGTCGACATAGCGGTTGCCGTCATTGCCGATGCGCACCGTGTCATGCACATCGTTGGTCTCGTTGAGGTAGAAACCGCCGACGAGCCAGTCGAGTGCGCCGCCGAATGCCGATCCCTGGAAGCGGATTTCCTGGGTGAAGTCGGTCAGGCGGTTGCTGTAGCCATCGCGATAGGCGCGATCGACGCCCGAAAAGTCGATGTCCTGGTTCCGCAGCGCGCGCCAGTTGCGATACGCGGTGATCGAGGTGAGCTTGATGTCGCCCAGCTCGGCATTGACCTCGGCCGAAATGCCCCAGTCGCGGACCTTTTCGGAAAAGTCGCGGTTCGGCGACACCGCCATGCGGCGCTGTTCCGGATCGATCGTCGTCGGCAGGCCGTTGACGGTGCGCTCCGTGCCGACAAACAGGCCGGTCCGGCCCTGCGCCCCGGCGATCCCCTGCAGCAGCGGCGCGAACGATCCGCGCACGACCGAGATCGCGCCGCAGCACTGTTCGTCAGTCTCGTAATAATCGGCGATCAGGCGCAGCGAGAAGGTCGAGGTGTCGTACAGCGCCTGACCGCGGGCGTACCACCGATCGACATTGTTGAACGCGCGGTCGCTGTTGACGTCCTCGATATAGCCGTCGCGCTTGCGATAGCCGCCATCGACGCGCAGTGCGAGCTGGTCGGTCACCGGGCCGGTCACCGCGCCCTTCAGCTCGAACGCGTTATAGTTGCCGTAGCTGCCCTCAAGATAGCCGCCAAGTTCGAACGCCGGCTGAGCCGTGAAGATCGACAGCGCGCCGGCCGAGGTGTTGCGGCCGAACAGCGTGCCCTGCGGCCCGCGCAGCACTTCGACGCGCTCAAGCTGCGGCAGTTCGGAAATCGCAACGCCCGCACGGGCGCGGAACACGCCGTCGATGAACACGCCGACCGCCGGCTCGAAGCCGGGGTTGTCGCCCGCGGTGGTGATCCCGCGAATATAGAGGGTGGTGCCGGTCGCCGACGACTGGCCGGTCGAGCTTTGCAGCGACGGTGCCAGCTGCTCCAGCCCGCGAATATCCTCAATGCCGGCATTTTCCAGCAGCGACGCGGGAACCGCGGTCACCGCAATCGGCACATCCTGGACGGTCTCGTTACGGCGGGTCGCGGTAATGACGACCTCGTTGCCCGAGGCATCGTCTTCCTGTGCTGCGGGGGCCGTGGCGTCCTGGGCGAAAGCGGGGGTAGCCGCGATCAGCGCGAGGGCGGATGCGGAAAACAGCTGGAGTGTTCGCATGGGTCTCTCCTCTCTGGGTGCGCCGGGGTATTCCCTCCGGGACCGTTCTTTGTTGTTGTTGGGCATACGCTACCGTTGCTCGAATCCTTACGTCAACGTCAAATCACGCTAGGAATCTCGCGGAAAAGCTTGCAATTTCCCGTTCCGACACCGTTTGTTGCGCCAGGGCAACACAGCCAGACGCGCTTGCCGTAGCGTCAGACCACAGGATAGGGCACCAGCCACCATGAGTTGCCATAATCACGACGAACCCGAAGACGGTGATCTCGCCGCACCCCAGCCCAAGATTCCGGTGCCAGATGAAGTCGCAGATGCGGTTCGCACCCTGCTGCGCTGGGCCGGTGACGATCCGAGTCGCGAAGGGCTGATCGACACCCCGCTGCGCGTCGCGCGGGCGTGGAAGGAATATTGCCAGGGCTATGCCGAGGATCCCGCCTATCACCTCAGCCGGGTGTTCGAGGAGGTCGGCGGCTATGACGATATCGTGCTGCTCAAGGACATTCCGTTCCAGTCGCATTGCGAACATCATCTCGCGCCGATCATCGGCAAGGCGTCGATCGCCTATCTGCCGGGCAAGCATGTCGTTGGCATCTCGAAGCTCGCCCGCGTGCTGCACGCCTATGCCCGCCGCCTTCAGGTCCAGGAACGGCTGACCGCGCAGGTCGCGGATTGCATCTGGGATCATTTGAAACCGCGCGGCGTCGCGGTGGTGATCGACGCCAGCCATGCCTGCATGACCGCGCGCGGCGTGCGCACGCCGGGCGTGTCGATGGTCACCAGCCGCGTGATCGGCACCTTCCGCGAGGATGATCGCAGCCGCAAGGAAGTCCTCGCGCTAATGGGCTATTGATGCGGATATTGGTCACCGGTGGCGCGCGGCGGATCGGTGCGGCGATCGTCCGCCGCCTCGTCGCGGACGGCCATGCGGTCGCGGTGCACCACCATGACTCGCATGACGAGGCCGAGGCGCTGGCGGTCGAACTCGGCGTCGCGCTGGTCACTGCCGACCTCGCCGACGCCGCCGATACGCGCAGCCTGATTGCCGCCGCCGCGCAAGCGCTGGGCGGGCCGGTCGAGGGGCTGGTCAACAACGCCTCGCGCTTCGCCTGGGACGCGATCCCGCTCGCGGATTACAGCGGGCTCGACCGGCACATGCACGTCAACCTCGGCGCGCCGCTGCTGCTGGCCTCGGCGATGGCGGCGCAGGTCGGGCTGGGGGAGGGGGCAGTGGTCAATTTGCTCGACCAGAAACTCGCCAACCCCAACCCCGACTTCATCACTTATACGCTTAGCAAGGCCGCGCTGGCCGAGGCGACGACCCTGCTCGCGATGCAGCTCGCCCCACACATCCGAGTCAACGCCGTCTCGCCCGGCCTGACCCTGCCGAGCCTTGATCAGACGCCGGAAGAGTTCGCCAGCGTCGCTTCGGCCAATCTGCTCAAACGCCCGGTCGCGATCGACGAAATCGCCGCAACCGTCGCCTATCTGCTCACCACCCGCAGCATCACCGGCCAGAACATCTTCGTCGATTGCGGCCAGCGTCTGGTGAAGCGCGACAGCGACGTGATGTTCACCGGCAGGGATCGCCCGCATGGCTGAATATACTATCCATCTCGATCGCCTGGTGGTCGAAATCGGCCTCGGTATCCACGACCACGAGCGCGCCGCGCCGCAACGCGTGGAACTCAACGTCGCGATGCGCTGTGTCTACGACGCTCCGCCAGCGGACGAAATCGCGGCGGTGGTCGATTACGACTATCTCCGCACCGGGATCCTCGCGCTGGCGGCACGGGGGCATATCGAGCTTCAGGAAACGTTATGCGACGCCGTCGCCGCACTGGCCTTGTCCGCCGATCCGCGCGTTGCTGAAGTCCGCGTCCGCTCGATGAAGCTCGACGTGTACCCGGATGCGCGGGTGGGGTGTGAGGTGGTGCGGCGGCGTTAGCGGCGATACGGCGGGTGAAGGAAGGGCGTTGATGACAGTCCGTTCACGACCAGGTGCCGGGTGGCGCATTGCGACGATCATGGCCGCGACCCTGGCGTGTTCGCCCGCGCAAGCCACGGCGGTCGAGGACATTACCTTCGTCGAGCCATCCGCGCGCGTCGCGACGTTGCTTGGCGACGCGCGCCATGCCGAGGCGGCCGCGCTGCTGGAGGCCGAACTGGCGACATGCCGGGCCGCGTCCACCGCGCGCGTCGCGTGTGTGCCGCTCATGCGGGCATTGAGCGAGACGCGACATACGACCCGCGAATTTCAGGCTGCCGAGAAACTCGCGCGTGAGGCCGTCACCCTGGCTGAAGCGCAATTTGGTGCCGATCACCCGATCGTCGGATTATTCCTCGGGCCGCTCGCAGTCGCGCTTGCCGCTCAGGGCGCATTCGGTGAGGCGGAAAATGTCCTGCGCCGGCAATTGGCGAGCCTGTCACAGATCGCGCCGCGCACGCATCCGGATCTGATCCGGATCTACATCAACCTGGCGAGCGTGCTACTCGAACAGGAAAAGGTGGCGGAAGCCGAGACGTATCAGACGTACGCGGTCGAGGCGCTGAACGCGAACGGCTTCGAAAGCCCCGAATACCGGCTGGCACAGATGAATCTCGCGGTGATCCTGGAGGCGGCGGGAAAGCTGGAGCTTGCCGAGGCGATGATTCGTGAAGCCATCGCCGGATTGAAGGGGCAGGTTCCGGAATGCTCCCCCGGCTGGGCGACGGCCCACAATAATCTGGGGAGCATCCTGCAAACGCGGCGCAACTATGCGGCGGCGGCGCGGGCGTATCAGACGGCGTTGCGGATTCGCGCGCGTTGCGGCGCGACCGCGCGCAGCTATGGGACGCTCAATAATCTGGCCAGCTTGTATCAGCGCCTCAACCGTAGCGCTGCGGCGCGAACCACCTATCGCGAGGCCGCGCGTCTCGCCCTTGCCGATCAGGAACGCGATCCACAACAGGTGTTGGTGCTGATCGCGGCGGCCGACTATGCATTGATGCAAGCTGGCGATGCTGCAGAGGCGCGTACCCTGTATCGGAGTGCCGAGCGGCGGGTGTTCGATCTGCTGACCCTGCGCGCCGAGTCCAGCGTCGAGGCCGCTGACGTGCTGCGTCGCAGTCGTTCCGCATTCCTTGGAGAGGTGGACGCCGCCTGGATATTGAGCCGGACTCCGGCCAATTGAGCGGCACGCGCACCGCGTGCTGACGCATTTGGGACTTGGACGAAGCGCGCCCAACCCCTATGTCACCCCCGTTCGTCGTTCAGCGGCGGGCAACAAGGGGCCGTTTAACGGGTTTTCGCGTGCAATTGCTGTTGTTCCTCTCTGCGCTCCTCGCGAGCCTAACCGGTGCGATTGCCGGTGACCGCGACTTGCGCGGGTTCCAGCAGCGCAGCGACACCGCCATTTCCCGCACCGCCGAAACCGCTGTTGAAGCGGTGGCGAGCGTTGCGGCGGCGGTCGCCAGCCGTCCCCATGCCACCCGTGAAGCGCCCGTCGCGGCTGCCTTTGCGATCCACGATGCGCCGGTCGGCACACCTGCCCGCCTGACCAGCGAACGCCGGCTCGAATAGCCGCGCGCGCCGCCGCATCCATGCGGCCGGCATCCATTTCGCATTCGAATCGTTGGCGCTCGCAACGCGGGCGCACACCCTGCAATTTCACATGACTGGAAACCCTCATGTTTCGCGGCTTGGCCAAATCCCTGTTCGGTTCGTCCAACGACCGGTACGTCCGTTCGCTCAACCCTATCATCCAGAAGATTGCGGGGTTTGAGCCCGCGCTTCAGGCGCTGTCCGACGTCGATCTGGCCGCGCAGACGGTCAAATTCCGCGAGCGGCTCGCCAATGGCGAACAGCTCGACGCGATCCTTCCCGAGGCCTTTGCGACGGTGCGTGAGGCATCGCGTCGCGTGCTCGGGATGCGCCATTTCGATGTGCAGATGATCGGCGGCATCGTCCTCCATCGCGGCGAGATCGCGGAAATGCGGACGGGTGAGGGCAAGACGCTGGTCGCGACGCTCGCCTGCTACCTCAATGCGCTGCCGGGCAATGGCGTGCATGTCATCACCGTCAACGACTATCTCGCCCGCCGCGACTCCGAATGGATGGGCCAGATCTACCGTTTCCTCGGCCTCAGCGTCGGGGTGATCGTCCCGAACCTCGCCGATCATCAGCGCCGCGAAGCCTATGCGTCGGACATCACCTACGGCACGAACAACGAATTCGGCTTCGACTATCTGCGCGACAATATGAAATATGACCGCGCGTCGATGGTCCAGCGTCCGTTCGCGATGGCGATCGTCGACGAGGTCGATTCGGTGCTGATCGACGAGGCGCGCACCCCGCTCATCATCTCCGGCCCGACCGATGACAAGAGCGAGCTGTATATCGGCGTCGATGCGATCGTGAAGCAGCTCGACGAGGGTACCTACGAGAAAGACGAGAAGCAGAAGAGCGTCATCCTGACCGAGGACGGCACCGAAACCGTCGAACGGATGCTGGAAGCGGCGGGGCTGCTCCAGGGCGACAATCTCTACGACTTTGAGAATACCCAGGTGGTCCACCACCTCAATCAGGCGCTGCGCGCCAACACGATGTACAAGCGCGACATCGACTATATCGTCAAGGACGGCAAGGTCGTCATCATCGACGAATTCACCGGGCGCATGATGGACGGCCGCCGCTGGTCCGACGGCCTGCACCAGGCGGTCGAGGCCAAGGAAGGCGTGACGATCGAGCCTGAGAACCAGACGCTCGCCAGCATCACCTTCCAGAACTACTTCCGCATGTATCCCAAGCTGTCGGGCATGACCGGCACGGCGGCGACAGAGGCACCCGAATTCTTCGACATCTACAAGATGAACGTCGTCAGCATCCCGACCAACGTTCCGGTCAAGCGGATCGACCAGGACGACGAATTCTACAAGACGATGCAGGACAAGTTCATCGCCATCGCCCGCACGATCCGCGAACATGCGGCCAAGGGTCAGCCGGTGCTGGTCGGCACCGTGTCGATCGAGAAGTCCGAGCTGCTCAGCGAGTATCTGACCAAGGAAGGCGTCGACCATTCGGTCCTCAACGCCCGCTTCCACGAGCAGGAGGCGCATATCGTGGCGCAGGCCGGACGGCTCGGCGCGGTGACCATCGCCACCAACATGGCCGGTCGCGGCACCGACATCCAGCTCGGCGGCAATCTCGAATTCCGCGTCGAGGCCGAACTTGGCGACATGCCCGAGGGGCCGGAGCGTGACGCCGCGATCGACCAGATCAAGGCCGAGATCGCGGCCGAAAAGGCGAAGGTGCTGGAGGCCGGCGGCTTGTTCGTGCTCGGCACCGAGCGCCACGAAAGCCGCCGCATCGACAACCAGCTGCGCGGCCGTTCGGGCCGTCAGGGCGACCCCGGCCTGTCGCGTTTCTATCTAAGCCTCGACGACGATCTGCTGCGCATCTTCGGCCCTGACACGCTCTTCGCCAAGATGATGCGCAACAACATCGCCGATGGCGAGGCGATCGGCAGCAAGTGGCTGACCAAGGCGATCGAGACCGCGCAGAAAAAGGTCGAGGCGCGCAACTACGACATCCGCAAGCAGGTCGTCGAATATGACGACGTGATGAACGATCAGCGCAAGGTGATCTACGAACAGCGTGCCGACATCATGGACGCCGACACCGTCGGTGAGGTGGTCGAGGATATGCGCGCCGAGACCGTCAACGATCTGGTCGGTCAGGCCTGCCCGCCCGAAACCTATCCCGAACAATGGGATATCGAGGGTTTGAAGACCCGCGCGCAGGAGATGCTGGGCGTCGAGGCACCGATCGAGGAATGGATCGCGGCGCAGGACGGCATTGAGCCCGAGGATGTCGAAAACCGCATCCGCGAGCTCGCCAGCGCGCGCGTCACCGCCAAGTCGGACGAGTTGGACCCGGAGACCTGGACCTCGATCGAAAAGTCGATCCTGCTCCAGAATCTTGACCATCACTGGAAGGAGCATCTCGCGATGCTCGACGCGCTGCGTCAGGTCGTCCACCTGCGCGCCTACGCGCAGAAAACGCCGATCAACGAGTATAAGCAGGAAGCGTTCGCGATGTTCGAGCGGATGCTGACCGCGATCCGCGAGGATGTGACCCGCACGCTGGCCTGGGCCGAATTCCAGTTTCAGCAGCCGCCCGAGCTGCCCGAGCTGCCCGATTTCCTGACCACGCATATCGACCCGCTGACCGGCCTCGACAATAGCGGCGACTGGGATGCGGGCAGCGCGGGCCTGATCTCGAACGAGCTGCCCCAGCTTCAGATCCCGCGTCCCGGTGGCGAAGCGCTGGGCGACGACCCCGCATCATGGGAGGGTCGCGTCAACCGCAACGCGCCATGCCCGTGCGGCTCGGGCCGCAAGTACAAGCAGTGCCACGGCGCGGTGGTTTGACCGCCACCCAACGCTGACATCAAAAAGGGCCGCCCGGTCTGACCGGGCGGCCTTTTCTCTATCGGTGCTCCTGCGCAGGCAGGAGCCCAGAGTTTCACGCGATGCGCTCAGCCACCCTGGGCTCCTGCCTGCGCAGGAGCACAAGGTTGGCAATGACCCTCATCGCGGGCGCGGCGGGGCGATCGACGTACCCAGATTCTCCAGCACCTCGCGCGCATTGAACGCGCGGACATTGTCGGGCTTGCGGCCCTTGCCGATCACGATCTCGGCGCTCGCCTCATAGCGTTCGACGGTGCGGATATCGACGTCGCGGTCCCAGAAGGGATCGCCGCCCCATGGGCTCCAGCTGCGCCAGCCCCAGCGCGGGCCGTAATAGCGCCACGACGGGCCCCAGCCGCCCCATGGGCCAGCGCTGAACGGGCTGGTGGTCGCATAGGTGCGCGACTTCTTCTCGGTATCGCGGTCCGATAGGATGAAATGGTCGCCGCCGCGCTCCACCGTCAGCTGCGCCGCGCGATAGAGCAGGTAACGCTCGACCGTCTCGCGCGACGTCATGCTGTTGCCGGCAAAGGTGACGCGGAAGCGATCGGATTCGATCTGCTCGTCCCAATATCCGGTGCGGTACGACCCGCTCCCGGTCGCGGGCTGATAGGGCGTCGGGGTGGCGCAGGATGCGAGCACGCTCGCACTGGCAAGCGCAAGCGCGACCGCCGCAACCCGCGAACGGCGTGCGTGTCTGCTGGACATGGTCTTCCTCCTAAGTGGTTCGTTCTGCGGCGAATCGTGCCGGTGCTGCGACGACAACGAAGAGCATGGCGCAAATGTCCCTTCGCTGAACGAAACGACAGAAAGCCGCACAGCGCAAGGGGCGCGGGCGGCTATGGTTCCAGCGATGTCGGAAAAAGGCTGGCTCCCCGAGTTGGATTCGAACCAACGACCAAGTGATTAACAGTCACCTACTCTACCGCTGAGCTATCGGGGAACGACAGCGAGGCGCGCCTATACGAAGGGGTGCGGCGCTTTGCAAGCGGGGAGAGGGGGATTTTTTGGCAGCACCGGCCTGCTCCCCCACTCGGCCACCCAACGCCAGTATCCTATGGGTGGCCGGGTGGGGGAGCGGGCGGAGCAGCCCAAGGCTCTGGCGATGCGAAGCATCGACGAACAGGCTGCGGAGGGCGGTGCCGCGTCGGCGAAGCCGACCTAAAACTAGGCTATAAACTGTTCCATCGTGATCCGCTCATCCAGCGCATGTTCGGGGTCGAACAACAGGGTCAGGTCGCGGTTGCGGTCGATCGCAATGTCCACCTGCGCCACGTCGCGCACCTCGCGCTGGTCCGCCACCGCGCTCACCGGCCGCTTGCCGGGGTCGAGCACGCGCAGCGAGATGCGCGTCTTTTCGGGCAGGATCGCCCCGCGCCAGCGCCGCGGGCGGAACGGACTGATCGGGGTCAGTGCCAGCAACCGCGAGCCAAGCGGCAGGATCGGCCCATGCGCCGACAGATTATACGCGGTCGACCCCGCCGGTGTCGCCACCAGGATGCCGTCGCACACCAGTTCAGGCAGCACCACGCGGTCGTTGACGCGCACCTCCAGCTTTGCGGTCTGGCGCGTCTCGCGCAGCAGGGACACCTCGTTGATCGCGGGCAGGACGTGGCGCTCGCCATCCATCGTCGTCGCGGTCATCACCAGCGGCGATACCTTGAACGCCCGCGCGCGCGCCAGCCGCTCCTCCAGCCCCTCGGGCTGCCAGTCGTTCATCAGAAAGCCGATGGTGCCCAGGTTCATCCCGAACACCGGCACGATCCGGCGCCGCTCTAGCATTGCGTGCAGCGTCTGGAGCATGAACCCGTCGCCGCCCAGCGCGACGACCATGTCGGCATCCTCAACCGGCACCCAGTCGCGTCCGGCGAGCAGTTCGGCCGCCGCAGTCTCGGCGGGGGTGGTCGGAGAGGCGGCAAGCGCCCGGCGCACGTCGCTCATCCGCCGGTCACGCTCATATGCCGCGCCACCGCAGGAGCGGTGCCCGGCGTGACGTCGAAGCTGTGGCGCGCGGGCTTGGCCGCCAGCGCCGCGTCGATCGCATCATCGACCGCCGCCAGTCCGCCGCTGCGGATCGCGGCCTTCAGATCGACCTGGTCGTCATGCCCCAGACAGGTGAACAACTTGCCCTCCGTGGTCAGCCGCACCCGGTTGCAGCTGTCGCAGAAATTGCCCGTCAGCGGGGAGATCAGGCCCAGCCGCGCACCGGTCCCGCCAACGCGCCAGTAACGCGCCGGACCGCCGCTGTCATGGGCATCGCGGGTCAGGTCGAATTGCGCAGACAAATCGTCAAGGACGCGGGTCAGCGGCACGAAGCGATCCGCCCGATCCTCGTCGATCGCGCCCAGCGGCATCGTCTCGATCAGCGTGAGGTCCATGCCCTGCGCGCTGGTCCAGTCCAGCATCGCGGGGATCTCGGCCTCGTTCAGCCCCTTCATCGCGACCATGTTGATCTTGACCGTCAGCCCCGCCGCGCGCGCCGCCGCGATGCCGTCGAGCACCTGCGCGACATCGCCATGCCGGGTGATATGCCGAAAAACCTCGGGATCGCGGCTGTCCAGGCTGACATTGATCCGCCGCACCCCCGCATCGGCCAGTGCTGCCGCATGGGTTGCCAGCCGCGTGCCATTGGTGGTCAACGTCAGCTCGTTGAGGCCGTGCCCGACGCTGCGCCCCAGCCGCCGCACCAGATCGAGCGCGTCGCGCCGCACCAGCGGTTCGCCCCCGGTCAGCCGGATCTTGGTCACCCCGCGCGCGACGAAGCGCTCGGCGATCAGCGCGATTTCCTCCAGCGCCAGCAATTCGCTGCGCGGCAGGAACGTCATCTCCTCGGCCATGCAGTATCGGCAACGCAGGTCGCACCGGTCGGTCACCGATACCCGCAGGTAACGGATCGCACGGCCATGCTTGTCCATCAAAGGCCGATCCATCGCCATGACGAAAGGAGCTAAGCTGTTCGTAGCGCCGCGACAAGGCTTGCGTTAGGTATGGCCGCGATGACCGACGCCGCGCCCGCCCCAGCCACCCCCATGACCGGGCGCGACCGACCGCTGTTCCTGCTGTCCTTCCGTCAGCGCGACGAGCTGGCTGCCCATGCCGCGCGCGCCGGTTGGCGCGTCGTCGCGGCGCGGCGCGGGGAGGGGGCCGACCGCCGCTTCCTCGCCAGCGGCGCGGCGGTCGCAGTGGTCGATGCGCGCGGCTCGGTCGATGAGGGGCTGGCCGCTGTCCGCACGCTCGCGCCGGTCACGAACGCAAATGGCGGCGCGTTGTTGGTCCTCGTCTCGCGCGATGACACCGCCCGGCTCGGCGAGTTTTACGACGCCGGCGCGACCCAGTTCCTCGCCAGCCCGATGCGCGAAATCGAGTTCGTCCAGGCGCTCCGCTTCGCCGCGCGCCACGCCACGCGGGCTGGAGGCGACACCGACCGCGCGACCGGCGAACCGCTCGGCTGGCGCTACGATCCCGCGCTGCGCTCGCTTCAGGTTACGCCCGCGCTGGCCGCGATGCTCGGCCTCACCGGCACCCCCTCGCTGCGCACGATCCTGCGCCATGTTGAGGTTGCCGATCGCGGGGCGATGCGCGGCGCGCTCCAGCGGCTGCGCGACGGCATTCAGGCGACCGCCTTCGCGCACGACCTGCCCGGCGCGGGCCGCGTGGTCGAGCATCTCCAGCGCGACGCCCGCACCGGCCGCATCCACGCACTGATCGAGCGGCTGGGCGAGGTCGATGCGAGCGCCGTGGTCCGCGACGTGCTCACCGGCGTGCGCGACGATTCCGGGATGCGCCGCTGGATCACCCGCCGGCTCGACGATGCCCAGCCGATCGGCGTCATCCTCGTCGCGCTCGGCCGGTTCGACATGGTCAACACCGCTTATGGCCGCGACTCCGGCGATGCCGTGTTGCGCGCCGCCTCGACCCGCATCGCTGAAGCGGCACGCGCCACGCTCGGTCGCCGCGCCGTGCTCGCGCGGATGGGCGGGGCCGAGTTCCTCGTCGCGGTCGAGGATGCCGACGCCCCCACGCTCGCCGCCGCTGCGAAGGGAATCGAGGAAGCGCTGACCCGCCCCTTCGTGATCGGCGATGTCATCGCCCCGGTCGGCGCGCGCGTCGCCACTGCGCAATCCCGCCCCGACGACGATGCCGCCGCGCTGATGCGTCGTGCGGGTGAGGCACTGGCGGGTGAGGAGCAGGACGGCACCCTCAGCGTCCCGATCGAAACGCTCGCCATCGACCTGCGCCGCGCGATGGACGCGGGCGAGATCGAGCTGCGCGTCCAGCCGCAGGTCGCGGTCGCCACCGGCGCGATCGTCGGGGTCGAGGCGCTGGCCCGCTGGCGCCACCCCGACCATGGCGAGGTCGGCGCCGAAACCCTGTTCGCCGCCGCCGCGCGTGCCGAACTCGAACTCGCACTCTCCGAACACGTCCAGCGGCTCGCGCTGGCACAGGCCGCGCGCTGGCCCGCCACGCTCCGCCACCTGCGCCTGTCGGTCAACGTCACCGCCGCCGATGTCGCGCGCGCGGGCTTTGCCGACCTGTTCCTCGACTGGGTCGACACCAGCGGCTTCCCGCGTTCGCGCCTGACGGTGGAGATCACCGAAGGCGGGCTGATCGACGATCTCGGCGAAGCCTCGCGCCTGCTCAGCGAGCTGCGCGCGGCGGGCTGCCGCGTCGCGATCGACGATTTCGGCACCGGCTATTCCAGCCTCGCTTATCTGAAAGCGCTCCCGCTCGATTACCTCAAGGTCGACCGCAAACTGACCCAGGACATTACTGGCAGCGTACGCGACCGCATCGTCGTGCGCGGCGTGATCGACATGGCGCGCTCGCTCGGCCTGACCGTGATCGCCGAAGGGGTCGAGACCACGCAGCAGCTCGACCTGCTCGCCAAAGAGGGGTGCCAATATTATCAGGGCTTCCTCTGCGCCGAGCCGTTGACCCTGCCCGACCTTATCGCATTGGTGGAACAAGTATGAACGATCCGCGCGACGCGACCGGCGTCTGGTATGGCCGCTATTTCGCGACCGGCTGGGACGTGCCCGAAAACAGCTTCATCGCGCATCTTGAGGAATTTGGCGGCGCGGTGGAGGGGACGATCACCGAACCTGACGACACCGGCGAGGCAGAGATCCGCCGCGCCTTCGTCTCCGGCACCCGCAGCGTCGATGCGCTCGCCTTCACCAAACAATATGACCCGGCCGGCCCGCTCGCGCACAGCGTCGCCTATTCGGGCCGGATCAGCGAGGATGGCACGCAGGTCACCGGCGACTGGCGCTTCTCCGGTTATCACGGCAGCTTCGTGATGAACCGCGAGATTTTTCGCGCCGAGGAACTGGACGAAGACGCGGCGGTGGACGAAGAGCTGCTGATCGAACTGGGCGACCCGGCACCGCCGGCATGGCGCCTGTCACACGGGAGGGATTGAGATGATGAACCGCCGCGGCCTGTTCGCGACACTGGCGATGCTGCTGACCGCAGCCCTGCTTCCCACCGCAGCAACGGCAAAGGACTTCGCATCCGACCGCATCGCCGTGACGGTGGAGGGGAAGGGGACCGACGTCATCCTGATCCCCGGCCTGTCCTCCAGCCCCCGCGTCTGGGCGGAGATGACCGCCGCGCTTCCCGGCTATCGCTACCACAAGGTGCAGGTGCGCGGGTTCGGCGGGCTCGACAAGGGCGGGAACATCGACGGCAACGTCGCTGCACCGGTCGCCGAGGAAATTTCGCGCTACATCGCTGAGAACAAGCTCGGCAAGGTCGCGGTGATCGGCCATTCGATGGGCGGCACGATGGCGATGATGCTCGCCGCGCGTCACCCCGATCAGGTCGGCAAGCTGATGGTCGTCGATATGCTGCCCTTCCTCGGCGCAATGTTCGGTGGCCCGCAAGCAACGCCCGAAACGCTCAAGCCGATCGCCGACCAGATCATGGCCGGGATGCGCAACAGCCCGCAGGACGCCTATGCCAAGCAGCTCGAAGGCACGATCACCGGCATGGTCGCGACCGAGGGCAAGCGCGCCATCGCACTCGATGATGCGATGAAGTCCGACCGCGACGTCTCCGCCCGCGCCTATGGCGAACTCATCATGACCAACCTGATGCCCGAACTCGGCAAGATCACCGCGCCGACCACGGTCCTCTACGTGACACCCAAGGGCGCACCGGTCACCGACGCGCAGATGGATGGCTTCTACCAGATGTCCTACGCCCCGATCGCGGGCGCAAAGCTGGTCCGCGTTCCCGCCTCGGCGCACTTCATCATGTGGGACAACGCGCCCTTCTTCCAGGCTCAGGTAAAGGCATTCCTCGCAGCATGATCCTCACCTTCGCACTCGCCGCCGCCACGCTCGCCGCACTTCCCGCCATGGTTCAGGACGACGCCCCCGACCGCTCGCAGGACGTCGCCTGGCACAACAACCAGATGCGCGCGCTCGCCGAGCGCCACAGCGGCACCGGCTGGAACGTCACCGCCACCGGCCTGCGCTGGCGGCTCGTCGCGGGCAACGGCACCGGCAAGCGCCCCGGCCCGACCGATCGGGTCGCGGTCCATTATGTTGGCACCTTCACCGACGGCGTGGAATTCGACAGCTCGGTCAAACGCGGCGTCCCCGCCGTCTTCCCCTTGAACCGCGTCATCCCCGGCTGGACCGAGGGCGTCCAGCTGATGGGCGTCGGCGACAAGGTCGAATTCGCGATTCCGTCAGAAATCGCCTACGGCCCCAACGGCCGCGGCCCGATCCCGGGCGGCGCGACGCTGCTGTTCACGGTGGAACTGCTGGGGATCGAGGGGGCGGGGGAGTAACTGCGACTCCCTATCGTCACCCCGGGCTTGACCCGGGGCCCAGCTGCCTTCGCCACTCTCGTATCGAGGCGTCAATTGCCAGTTCCGATCCGCTTCAGGGTTCGTCCCGGCTACCAAAGCCCGGATTTGCTCGTCGAATTGATGGGCGATCACCGCGCACCCGGATTTCCGGACCTGTCGGCATCGCTGAGAGATCAATTGGGTGCGTCGAGGGTGCCCCATCCGGAGGGGCTTGATGACGGGAACTTCGATTGGATCGAAGGCCGGCGGATTAGCTTCTGGACCTACCCCGGCGGCAGCTATGAAATCGACGACGACATCTGGGGCTTGTTCGTTTCAGCGAATGAGAACAACGCCGCCGTCATCGCAGATATCGAACGCGCGCTCTTGAAAACCGGGTTTTTCGAGAAGCAAAGCGTCGACTTCGATCAATTTCGCTAAGCACCAGCGGAATCGGTGGCGGAGTGGCACCCCCTCTCGTCACCCCGGGCTTGACCCGGGGCCCAGCTGCCTTCGTCAGGCAAGCTGATCGTAGAGGTCGCGCCACTCGAGATTGTCGCGCTCGATCAACGCGAACTTTCACTCCCGACGCCAGCGTTTCATCCGCTTCTCCTGCGCGATGCAGTCGCTGATGTCCTCGGCATGTTCGGCCCAGACGAGCCGATTGAGACCATATTCCGCGCAAAATGCGGCACCCTCACCCCTACGATGCTGATCGACGCGCGTCACCAAATCTGCGGTCACGCCGACATACATTGTGCCGCGATAGCGATTGGCCATGATGTATACCCAGCCGCCTTGGCGCTCGTTGTCCATCGGGCGGAAGGGAAGAAGAAGCTGGGCCCCGGGTCAAGCCCGGGGTGACGAGAGGGGAGGGCTACTTCCGCTCCCTCACCCCAGCGCCTCAAACGCCCCCGTCTCGAAATCCTCGCCCAGCATCGCGACGATCCGCTCCGCCACCTCTTCCGGCGGCTTGACGCTCTCGGGCGCCTCGCCCGGATAGGCGCGCGCGCGCATCTTGGTCCGCGTCGCGCCGGGGTTGAGCAGCGCCACGCGCACCTTGGTCAGGTTGCGCACCTCATCGGCATAGCTGAGCAAGAGAGTCTCGAACGCCGACTTGGTCGCGCCATACAGGCCCCAATAGGCGCGCGGCTGGCGCGCGACGCTCGAGGTCAGGCCGATCACGCGGCCAGCGTCCGATTTGCGCAGCAAGCCATCAAAGGCCCCGATCAGCGCCGCCTGCGCGCTGACGTTGAGCGCCAGCACCTTGGCCACTTCCTTGGGGTCGAACGCCGCCACCGCCGACAACGTGCCTAGCGCAGCCGCATTCAAAACCAATATATCCAGCTTCCCCCACCGCTCCGCCACCGCAGCGGCCAGACGCGGGATCGAATCGCTCTCGATCAGATCCATCGGCGCAATCGTCGCCGATCCGCCCGCCGCGAAGATCGCTTCCTCGACCTCTTCCAGCCCGCCCGCCGTGCGCGCGGTCAGCACGACATGCGCGCCCTGTGCCGCCAGCGCGATCGCGGTCGCCGCGCCAATCCCGCGGCTCGCGCCGGTGACGAGCGCGATGCGCCCTGATAGTGCCTGCTGTGTCATCGGATCAGCGCGTCTCGTCGAGCAGCGCGAGCTGGGTCACCGCCTGCTCGTCATGGTCGGTCAATTGGGTCGGATACTGGCCGGAGAAGCACGCATCGCAATAACGCGGCAGCACGTCGCCGCGCCCCGGCTCGCCCAATGCGCGGTACAGGCCGTCGATCGACACGAACGCCAGGCTGTCGGCCTTGATGAACTTCGCCATCCCGGCCACGTCATGCTGCGCGGCGAGCAGCTTCGAGCGCTCGGGCGTGTCGACGCCATAGAAACAGCTATGCGTCGTCGGCGGGCTGGCGATGCGCATATGCACTTCGGCGGCACCCGCCTCGCGCATCATCTCGACGATCTTCAGGCTGGTCGTCCCGCGCACGATCGAATCGTCGATCAGGATGATCCGTTTGCCCTTGATCAGCGCGCGATTGGCATTGTGCTTGAGCTTGACGCCCAGCCGCCGCACTTCCGCGCTCGGCTGGATGAACGTCCGGCCAACATAGTGCGAGCGGATGATGCCGAGCTCGAACGGAATGCCCGACTGCTGGGCATAGCCGATCGCGGCGGGCACGCCCGAATCCGGCACCGGGATCACCAGATCGGCATCGACCGGCGATTCGATCGCCAGCTCCGCGCCAATGCCCTTGCGCACGGTATAGACCGACCGGTCCTGCGCGATCGAATCCGGGCGGCTGAAATACACCCACTCAAAGATGCACGGGCGCGGCGCGATTGCGGTGAATGGGCGGATCGAACGCATCGCGCCGTCCTGCACGATCACGAGCTCGCCCGGCTCGACATCGCGGACATAGGTTGCACCGACCACGTCGAGCGCCACCGTTTCCGATGCAAAGATAAAGCTGTCGCCCAGCCGTCCCATCACCAGCGGCCGGATGCCCAGCGGGTCGCGGCACGCGATCATGCCCGCCGGCGTCATGCAGATCAGCGAGTATGCACCCTCGACCTGCTTCAACGCATCAATGAACCGGTCGAGCAGGTCCTTGTAGCCACTGGTCGCCACCAGATGGATGATCGTCTCGGTATCCGACGTCGACTGGAAGATCGACCCGCGCCGGATCAGCTCGCGGCGCAGATGCATCGCGTTCGAGATATTACCGTTATGCGCGATGGCGAACCCGCCGCTCGCCAGCTCGGCATAGAGCGGCTGGACGTTGCGCAGCGCGGTCTCACCGGTGGTCGAATAGCGGACATGGCCGCACGCGACATCGCCGGCCAGCGCGCGGATCACCTCGTCGCGGTCGAAATTGCCCGCGACATGGCCCATCGCGCGGTGCGTGTGGAAGTTGGCGCCGTCCCAGCTGGTGATCCCGGCCGCCTCCTGTCCACGATGCTGCAACGCGTGCAGCCCCAGCGCAACGAGCGCGGCTGCGCCCTCGGCACCGGAAACACCGAAAACGCCGCACTCTTCGCGCAGCTTGTCGTCGTCGAATGGATTTGTGGTCAGCATCGGCCCTTCGGGGGAGTCGTTGGTCGATCCGCGGGCCTATAAGCACTCGATCCGGCTTTGTCGCCTGTTTGTCACATCAAATCCGGGATCATTGTGTTTCTGCGTAGGGAGGGGGGCGAGGCACCTCCTGGCCCCTCCCCTTCAGGGGAGGGGTTGGGGTGGGGCGGTGAAATCTCACCGAGACCGTCGCCAAGAGGATAGGCCCCACCCCAAACCCCTCCCCTGAAGGGAAGAGGCTTATTGGCCCCAAATCCCGACTTTGTTCGTTCCAGTCGATGACGAAGCGATGACATAATCGATTTCCTCACTCGCACTGACCGGTTTATCCCGTTTCTGTCGCGCCCCGCGCTCCGATAGCCTCACCCCAGACCACATCACCCAAGGAGGGATTCCAACATGGACGCAAAGACCGGATCGATCGACGGCGGCGGCTGCCCCGTTCACGGCAATGGCGGAGTCCGCGCGCTGCTCGGCCGCACCAACAAGGATTGGTGGCCCGAGATGCTGGCGACCGAAATCCTCAACCCCAATGGCCCGTCCAACCCGATGGGGCCGGACTTCGATTATGCCGAAGCGTTCAAGAAGCTCGATTACGCCGCGCTCAAGGCCGACCTCGTCGCGCTGATGACCGACAGCCAGCCGTGGTGGCCGGCCGATTACGGCCATTACGGCCCGTTCTTCATCCGCATGGCGTGGCACGCCGCCGGCACCTATCGCACCGCCGACGGCCGCGGTGGCGCCAATAGCGGGCAGCAGCGCTTCGCCCCGCTCGACAGCTGGCCCGACAACGGCAATCTCGACAAGGCGCGCCGCCTGCTGTGGCCGATCAAGCAGAAATATGGCCAGCAGATCAGCTGGGCCGATCTGTTCATCCTCGCCGGCAATGTCGCGATCGAGAGCATGGGCGGCCCCGTGTTCGGCTTCGGCGGCGGTCGCGCCGACGTCTATGAGCCCGAGCGTGACATTTACTGGGGCAGCGAAGACAAGTGGGTGAATGAGGGCGTTCAGACCCGCATCGCCCCCGAACACGGTATGCACGAGCTGGAAGGCCCGCTCGCCGCGATCCAGATGGGCCTGATCTACGTCAATCCGGAAGGGCCGGGCGGCAACCCCGATCCGCTGCTCTCGGCGCGCGACATGAAGGCGACGTTCGAGCGGATGGCGATGAATTCGGAGGAAACCGTCGCGCTCACTGCCGGCGGCCACACCTTCGGCAAGGCGCATGGCAATGGCGACGCCTCGCTGCTCGGCGCGGCCCCGGCCGGCGGCGACATCGCCGCGCTCGGCTTCGGCTGGGTCAGCAGCCATGACAGCGGCGGGATCGGCGAGCATACCGTCACCAGCGGGATCGAAGGATCGTGGGTCAACACGCCGACGCAGTGGTCGGAAAATTACTTCCGCCTGCTGCTCGACTATGATTACGAGCTGGTTCACTCGCCCGCCGGCGCACAGCAGTGGCAGCCGATCAACCAGCGCGAAGAGGACATGGCCCCCGCCGCATGGGACCCGAACATCAAGGTTCCCACGATGATGACCACCGCCGACATGGCGCTCAAGATGGACCCGGAATTCCGCGTCATCAGCGAGAAGTTCCGCACCGACCATGAAGCGTTCAAGGACGCCTTCGCCCGCGCCTGGTTCAAGCTGACCCATCGCGACATGGGGCCCAAGGTCCGCTACCTCGGCCCGGAAGTGCCGGCAGAAGACCTGATCTGGCAGGACCCGATCCCCGCCGGCACCATGCCCTCGGACGCCGACGTCGCGGCGGTGAAGGACAAGATCGCGAATAGCGGCCTGACCGTCAGCCAGCTGATCAAGACCGCCTGGGCATCGGCCAGCACCTATCGCAAGTCCGACCATCGCGGCGGCGCGAACGGCGCGCGCATCCGCTTCGCCCCGCAAAAGGACTGGGAGGTCAACGAGCCGGAGATGCTGGCCAAGGTGCTGAGCACCCTCGACGGCCTGCGCGGCAACCTCTCGATGGCCGACGCGATCGTCCTCGGCGGCGTGGTGGGTCTCGAAAAGGCGATCAAGGATGCGGGCCACAACGTCCCCGTCCCGTTCACCGGCGGCCGCGGCGACGCGACCGAGGAACAGACCGACGCCGACAGCTTCGCCGTGATGGAGCCGGAGGCCGACGCCTTCCGCAACTATCTCGGCAAGAAGAAGCTGGCGGTGAAGACCGAGGAAATGATGCTCGACCGCGCGTCGCTGCTCGGCCTCTCGGTCCCCGAACTGGTCGTGCTGATCGGCGGCCTGCGCGTGCTCGGCGCCAATCACGGCGAGCGTGGCCATGGCCACTTCACCCACCGCTCGGGCCAGCTGACCAACGACTTCTTCGTCAACCTGCTTGGCATGACCAATGTCTGGAAGGCCGCCGAAGGCTCGGACGATCAGGAGTTCATCGCGACCGACCGCAAGGGCGGCCACGAAACCTGGCGCGCGACCCGTGCGGACCTGATCTTCGGCTCCAACTCCGAGCTGCGCGCGGTTGCCGAAGTCTATGCCGAGAACGGCCATGAAGAGAAGTTCGTCAAGGACTTCGTCGCGGCCTGGACCAAGGTCATGAACGCCGACCGCTTCGACCTGAAGGCGTAATCTAAAAGCCCTCTCCCCTTCAGGGGAGAGGGTTGGGAGAGGGGCAGTCAAAGCCTCGCAGAGCCCGACGACAAAATCCTCCCCGTTCCGGGGAGGATTTGCACCCCGTTGCCCTAAACCTCATCGTCACCCCGGCCCCCGTGCCGGGGTCCATGTCGCCCGCGCCCCGCGGTGGAGACAAGTACGCTCTATCTCCCGAGAACACCCTCACCTGTAGACAGCAATTATGTATTGCGTCCTCGAAATTAACCCGCAAGATCGGTCCGTTACATGCAGGATGAATGGGGGGCGAGATGGCGGGTATCACAATTCATTCAACCAATTTGGACAATCTTGTCATCGGTGAGTTGAACGTAAAGTGGAGCGCGCGTGGTGATCGCATTCTCCGTTACTATATCGACGTTCGGCACAAAAAGCTCAATTTGCACAAGGAAGTGAGCGCCCCTGAACTATTCATCCTTCAAAGCAAGATGGACGCCGTGATGGCGTCTTGGGACGAGAAATATCATCATTTCATGAAGAAGCAGAATGTCTTGTCCGGACATGCTGCAGCAGAGGATTTGACGGCGGACGCCATCAGTCGCCTCGATAGTCTGAGATCGATTCTCACGCACACGCTTAAGGTGGATGACCGGGTCGATTGGGAATCGCTGAAGGACAAAAGCAAGTACGATTTTCCGAAGTCGTTCCCTGAAGCGAGACCGGCCACATCGCCAGAACCTCAGCCAAGCTATGTCGCCCCGAAAATCGGCTTGTTCGATCTCATCCTTGGGCGCAAAGCCCGAATTCTCACCGATGTCGAAGCTGATTTCCTCGCTGTTACGCGCGCTTGGGAAGAGCGGGAGCATCAGCGATCTACCAGTCATACGAAGGCGGTCGCAGCTTGGGAAAAGCGACAGAAGGCGTTTTGGGACGGTCATTTGGCCCAAAAGAAAGCCTTCGAGGATGAGCAGGCGGCATCCCATGCCGAGGTGGAGCGCCTGAAATCTGAGGTCGGTCAAGGCAATGAGGAGGCGGTGATTGAACATGCCTCGCTGGTCCTGGAGGCATCCGACTATCATGGCCTGTTCGAAAAATCGTACCTGATCCAGTATCACCCCGAAAAGCGCCTGTTGAAGCTGGCCTACGATCTTCCCGCAATTGACACACTGCCATCAGCGAAGTCGGTAAAATTCGTGAAGGCGACGGGTGATTTGCGGGAAAGCCACATCACCGATCGGGAGAAGAAGGCGAATTTCGAATCTGCCTGCTATCAAATATGCCTACGAACAATTCACGAACTGTTCGAATCCGATGAGGACGGTAATATCGAGAACATCCTCTTCAATGGATTTGTGAACTTTGTCGATCCTGCCAAGGGTGTGGAACAGCGATCCTGCTTGTTATCAGTGCTGGTGGACAGGCCCACATTCACCGCGGTCGACCTGGCGCGCGTTAATCCAAAGGCTTGCTTCAAATCCCTGAAAGGCGTGTCAGCGGCTTCGCTGGCTTCCCTCGCTGCCATACCACCGGTGATGGAAATGGACACCGAGGACCGACGCTTCATTGAAGCACGTGAGGTGGGCTCCGGCATTGATGAAGGCACAAATCTCGCTTCCATTTCGTGGGACGACTTTGAGCATTTGGTACGCGAAGTTTTTGAGCGTGAATTCGCCTCCCGTGGCGGCGAGGTCAAAGTTACCCAGTCCAGCAGTGATGGTGGCGTGGACGCGGTTGCTTTCGACCCGGATCCGATAACCGGCGGCAAGATTGTCATTCAGGCAAAACGGTACACACGCACGGTCGGTGTGTCGGCGGTACGTGATCTCTATGGAACCGTGATGAACGAGGGGGCTTCACGCGGCATTCTCGTCACGACCGCCGACTATGGGCCTGATGCATATGCGTTTGCCAACGGCAAGCCGCTCACGCTTATGAACGGTGCAAATCTGTTGCACATGATGCAGCGTCACGGGCAGAAGGCCAAAATCGACCTTAAAGAAGCGCGTGCATTGTTGGTGGGAAGTGAGGGATAGTCGATTGCCGCGAATGTTCTTGGGGGTGCCATCGCTACATCCTCCCCAATCCATCGTGCAATTTGGCATCCATCCCCGTAACACCGCGCCATGACCGACCTGCGCGATTCCACGCTCGACCTGAACCCGAACTACGACGCCAACGGCCTCATCACCGCGGTCGCCACCCATGCCGCGACCGGCGAACTGCTGATGCTCGCGCATATGAACGCCGATGCGCTGGCCAAGACGCTGGAGACCGGTGAGGCATGGTTCTGGTCGCGCAGCCGCCAGCGGCTGTGGAAAAAGGGCGAGAGCAGCGGCCATGTCCTGCGCGTGGTCGAGGCACGGATCGACTGCGATCAGGACGCGCTGTGGCTGAAAGTCGACCCCGCCGGCCCCGCCTGCCACACCGGGGAGGCGAGCTGCTTCTTCCGCCGCATCGAAAACGGCAAGCTGGTGCGCGGGTGAGGGGAGCCGTCAAAAATCCTCCCCGGAACGGGGAGGGGGACCAGCGAAGCTGGTGGAGGGGGCCCGAGGCACCGGGTGCCCTTGCCTCGGGCCCCCTCCACCACCGCTTCGCGGCGGTCCCCCTCCCCGTGCCGGGGAGGATTTGGCCCCTCCTCCTCCTCGCCGCCTGCTCTACAGGCAGCCCCCAGCCGTCGGCATCCCCCACTCCCCCCAGCCTCGAATCCGCCGCGATCGAGCGCGGCCTCGTCCGCGATCCCAAGGCAAGCGACGTCACCGGCCTCTATGCCCGCGACACCGACCGGCTGTGCGTCGTCCCCGACGGCACCGCCTACCGCGTCGGCGCGTTCGTCGATTATGGCGACAAGGTCAGTTGTACCGGCCGCGGCACCGCGGCACGCTCCGGCTCCACCCTCGCGATCGAACTCAAGGGCAAGGGCAGCGAGACCTGCGCCTTCGACGCCAAGTTCGACGGCGACCGCATCACCTTCCCCGCCAACGTCCCCGATTCCTGCGCCAAGCTCTGCGGCCCCCGAGCCAGCTTCGCCGCGCTGGAAGTCGAACGCCTGAGTGAATCAGCGGCAGAAGCCGAAGCGCTTAGAAGCGCAGAAGGAACGCGTCTCTGCGGTAGTTGACGTTAACGTCAACCGCGACTAAATTCGCCCTATGGCAACGAAACTAAAAGCCGTAGCCAGCTTCGCCCCGATCGAGGCGCGGCCGGACAAGGAGAGCTTCTCGATCTCGGACCTGTGCGCCGAGTTCGAGGTGACCGCACGCGCATTGCGCTTCTACGAGGATGAAGGGCTGATCGGCCCCGAGCGCCGCGGGCTTCAGCGCATCTACTCGCACCGCGACCGCGCCCGGCTCGCCTGGATCCTGCGCGGCAAGCGCGTCGGCTTCAGCCTCGCCGAAATCCGCGAGATGATCGACCTCTACGATGTCGGCGACGGCCGCCGCACCCAGCATCAGGTCACGCTCGACAAATGCCGGTCGCGCATCGACCTGCTCGAGCGGCAAAAGCACGATATCGACGCCGCCATCGCCGAACTCGAAGATTTCGTCGCGGTCCTCGAAGGCCGCGCCCAGCCCATCAAGTAAGGACGCCCCCATGCCCCGCTACAATCCCCCCGTCCGCGACACCCGCTTCGTCCTCGACCGCGTGCTCAAGATCGACCGCTACGCCAACCTCCCCGGGTTCGCCAACGCGACCCCCGACGTGGTCACCGCGGTCCTTGAAGAGGGAGGCAAGTTCGTCGCCGAAGTCCTCTTCCCGATCAACCATAGCGGCGACCAGCAGGGCTGCACCCGCCACCCCGACGGCAGCGTGACCACGCCGGACGGCTTCAAGGAAGCCTATAACCAGTTCGTCGAATCCGGCTGGGGCACCCTCAGCGCGCCCGAACAGTTCGGCGGCCAGGCCATGCCGCACGTCGTCTCCACCGCGTTCCAGGAATATATGATCTCCGCCAACATGGCCTTCGCCATGTACCCCGGCTTGACGCACGGCGCGATCGAGGCGCTGCTGGCCAAGGGCAGCCCGGAGCAGCAGGAGAAGTACGTCCCCAAGATGGTCAGCGGCGAATGGGGCGGCACGATGAACCTGACCGAACCGCATTGCGGCACCGATCTCGGCCTCATCAAGACCCGCGCCACCCCCAACGCGGACGGCAGCTGGTCGATCACCGGCACCAAGATCTTCATCTCCTCCGGCGAGCATGACCTCACCAGCAACATCATCCACCTCGTCCTCGCCAAAACGCCGGGAGCGCCGGAGAGCAGCAAGGGCATCAGCCTGTTCGTCGTGCCCAAATTCATGGTCAACGACGACGGCACCCTCGGCGACCGCAACGCCGTCAGCTGCGGCTCGATCGAGCACAAGATGGGCATCCACGCCAACTCGACCTGCGTCATGAACTATGACGGCGCGACCGGCTGGCTGGTGGGCGAGGAGATGAAGGGCCTCGCCGCCATGTTCATCATGATGAACGCCGCCCGCCTCGGCGTCGGGCTTCAGGGCCTCGGCATCGGCGAAGTCGCCTATCAGAACGCCGTCCAATACGCGCACGACCGGCGTCAGGGCCGCGCGCTCACCGGCCCCGCCGAGCCGCAGGAAAAGGCCGACACCCTCTTCGTCCACCCCGATGTCCGCCGTATGCTGATGGAGGCCAAGGCGATGACCGAAGGGCTCCGCGCTTTGTGCCTGTGGGGCGGCCTCCAGGTCGACCTGGCGCACAAGGCGGCGAGCGAGGAGGAGCGTCAACTCGCCGACGACCTGATCGGCCTGCTCACCCCGGTGATCAAGGGCGTCGGCACCGACGCTGGCTACCGCATCGCGACCGACAGCCAGCAAGTCTATGGCGGCCATGGCTACATCGCCGAATGGGGCATGGAGCAATATGTCCGCGATGCCCGCATCGCGATGATCTATGAAGGCACCAACGGCGTGCAGGCGATGGACCTGGTCGGCCGCAAGCTCGCCCAGAATGGCGGCCGCGCGGTCCAGACCCTGTTCCGCATCGTCGCGGAAGAGGTCGCCGCCGCCAAGGCCAAGCCCGAACTGACCCACCTCGCCGAAGCCCTCGAAAAGGCCAATGGCCAGCTTCAGGCCGCGACCATGTGGTTCATGGCCAACGGCATGAAGGACCCCAACCAGGTCGGTGCCGGCGCGTACAGCTACATGGAGCTGATGGGCACCGTCGCGATCGGCTTGATGTGGCTCCGCATGGCCGACGCCGCCGTCGCGGCACTGGCCGAGGGCGACGACGACAAGGCGTTCTACGAAGCCAAGCTGGTCACCGCCCGCTTCTACGCCGACCGCATCATGCCCAATGCCGGCGCGCTCCGCCGCAAGATCGAAAGCGGCGCGGAGACGATCATGGCGCTGCCGGTGGAGGCGTTTGGGGTTTGAGGGGTGATATGACGTCAGAAGGCTAGGAAATATGTCCTGTTTTGCTTAGGCTCACCCAATGGACAAAGAGACGGTAGTCGCAAAAGTCGCGGAACTGACCACTTGGTGGATTGAGCAACGTGCGGCAAAAATCAAACAGGTTGAGCATGGCTCAATGGAGGTCAATCCGTTTTTGGCTCCTCTAATTTGCGCCTTGCACTGGCTGAAAGATGCTAGAGGGCTGGCAACCTTCGTGACCGCAGGGCATTTCTACATTGGTCACGGCACGGGTTTCGGTAAATTAATCGACGAAAAAATTCTGCCACAGGCTTTTGGTACGGCGAAACTTGATAAGGCATACCGAGCAGCAAACGGTCTGACGGACCCAGCTTTTGACGACATTGACCAGATAGTTACAAAGTCGGATGGCGTTTACTTGCTTTCACAGAAGGCGAGCAAATGGACGATACAACTTGGGCAGGCGATGGGCTTAAATCGCTCCTTTAAGACATTGCTCGACTTCCGTGACAGTGGCGCCATTGATTTTAAGAAAATTGTGGTCGGGGTATTCTATGGAAGCGACGATCAACTGACTGATAAGTATAGAATATTGCGTGGAATTACCACGGGTGCTGCCCATGATGTTGTGGATATTTCGGATGATGTGGAGGTTTACGCTGGCCGCTCCTTCTGGACTTGGTTGGCGGGAGACGCGCGAGCGCAGGAATGGGTAATCGCTGGGATATTCCAAGCAATCCAAGCTGCGTCCGACGACGAGAAAGAAGCTCAAGAAGCGACCGATGAGATCGAAGGCGAGCTTACAGGCATGTTATCGCAGGTTGGTGATATCAGAACTGAGCAGGACTGGATAAAATTCATAAATGCGGTGAACTATTAGGCAAATAAAGGTAATGACTCATTATAATAGCCGTGGTCACCAGCCAGTGCTTCACCATTTTGCCAATATCTTTTAGTTCGGACGTGCGGGCGAAGGTGTATTACATTTACCTCGTCATCGGATAGATTGCTAATGGCCTTCTCCTGTTCTCGGCTATCAAGCATTTTTGCAATTGCTTGACCCGCGACAAGGCCCAACCGGACGGGCACTGCGTTACCGATTTGGCGATATTTTTCGGCAGTGGTTCCAAGAAATTTCCAATCATCAGGAAACTCTTGGATCGCCGCACATTCGCCGACGGTAAGTGCTCGCACCTCATCGGGATGGCACATACTTGTAGATGCATGGTTGGGCATCGTCACAACAGTTGGCGATGGGAAATCCCATGACAGCCTGCGCCATGTCGCGCTGCGCCCTCCCTTCAGATACCAACTTTTGCCCATAGATTCCTTTTGAATCTCGACTGGCAAGCTTCTCCAGTTTCCACCCGGCGGGACCATTGCAAGGTAATGAAGTTTGCGCGCGCTAAAATTCATTATCTCAGGATTGCGATCCTTAAATCCGTCCCCGATTGCGTCGCGCAGAGTGCTGAAAGCCGGCAGGCCGTCTTGAGGTCGGTTGCTATGTGTCGGCGACAACACGGTATTCCGAATGTTCAGTCGATTGCCCACGATAAGCATCCGTTCACGAATCTGGGGAGCGCCGTAATTAACTGAATTTACCAAGAATACGTCGACTTCGTAACCTAAGGCCCGGAGTGCTCGCACCAACTCCAGCATCAATGTGCCACTATTTTCCATCCAAGGTTCGAATGAGGATACGCTTTTGGCGGCTTTCATCGGAACCAGAGGCATAGAATGTAGTCCGCGCACATTCTCCATTAAGAAGCAACGCGGCATCAATTCACCGACCATTCGAACGAACTCGAATACCATTTGCCCCCGGGGGTCATGTGCGCCAGCTCGATTACCATAAACAGAGAATGACTGGCACGGAGGACCACCGCATAGTAGGTCTAGCTCGCCTACGCGTATTCCAGTCGCGCGATAAAAACTTGCAGCGGTCATGTTCTCCACTGACTCGGCGACGACCGGGACATCCGGCCTGTTGTGCCGAATCGTAGCGACTGCACCCTTATCAATTTCGTTCGCTAAAACGAGGTGCCCACCAGCGCGTTCGATCCCCAAGTCCAAACCCATGGCACCTGAAAATAGGGATGCGAACTGAAACGTCATCGCTGCTAACCACTCCTCGCGTTCTCTATTTGGACTAGATCTTACGTCATTCTAACGCAACCGTTGTCGAGGATGTTTCCTCCAGTTTGGACCATGATAGGCCGCCCTTGTCCAGAACAAAAAAAGAACTTTCCTACAGAACCCGTTCCGGCATACCTAACCGGTCCTCTGCATCACATCAGCAAAGGACCGGCCAAAATGAACGCTTTCACCACGCCAGAACCGGCGCCCTACGACCCCGCGACCTTCAACCACGCCGCCTTCCACGACCTCGAACCCGGCGTGCCCGATGCCCAGCGTTACGACGGCTGGACCCCCGAAAAGCAGAAGCGCTTCCTCACTGCGCTGGCGCGCGGGCATAATGTCACCAAGGCGTGCGCCATCGTCGGCATGGCGCGCTCGACCGCCTATGCCCTGCGCGACAGCGCGCGCGGCGCGGCGTTCGCTTTGGGGTGGAAGGCGGCTCAACTGCGCAGCCGCGATTGCCTCGCCGACGAACTGATGGACCGCGCCTTCAACGGCGTGCGTGAATCCGTCACCGGCGACGATGGCCGCATCACCACTCGCCACCGCTACGACAATCAATTGGCGTGGAAGATGCTGAACCGGCTCGACAAGCGCGCCGACGCCGCCTGCACCGACACCGACGCCGCCGCCGTCCGGCTCGCCGCGGCGGACTTCGAACAATATCTCGATCTGGTCGAACAATCGGCGGCACCGGGCCGCGCCGGCCTGTTCCTCGCCGCGCGTTTCGGGGCGGCGGGGGTGGCGAGTGAGGACGACCTCGCCCCGATCCGCACGCTCGCCCGCGCCGATCGCTGGCTGCGCACCCATGTCGACGACAGCGCCGCCGTCCCCGCCACCGACCTCGACCCCGCCGACCGCGCGCGCTGGACCGACGAACAATGGCGCCGCGCCGAAGCCATCGGCCTCGTCGCCCTCGCATCGGAAGCCCCGCCGGAGGAGGAGGCTGACAGCCCGTCGGACACAGACGATTCTTGTCAGGATCGTCCGGACAGCGACGAACTCCCACCCCCCATCTGGTGGTGCGACGAGCGTCGCGCCTGGCGCACCAGCTTCCCGCCGCCCGTCGATTTCCACGGCTTCGACGAAGGCACCCCCGGCACCGAAGACTATGAGCGCGACCTGACCGACGAAGAGGAAGAAGCCATCGAAGCCGAAGAGGTCGCCGAACTCGAACCCCTCATCGCCGCCGGCGACGCCGCCCGTGAAGCCTGGCTAGCCAAATGCCGCGCAAGGGCAGGGGAGCCAAATAATCCTCCCCCGCAAGGGGGAGGTGGCGCGCAGAGCGCGACGGAGGGGGAGGAAGGGGAAGCCGATGAGGCTCCAGCCAATTCCTCCCCGGAACGGGGAGGGGGACCGCGACGCGAAGCGGCGGGGTGGAGGGGGCCCGAGGCAAAGGAAGCCGGTGCCTCGAGCCCCCTCCACCAGCCTGCGGCTGGTCCCCCTCCCCGTGCCGGGGAGGATTGAAGCGCAACCCATACCCCCTTGAGCCTTTCGCCCCACCCGCCATAACGGAGGAATGCTACTCCCAGACACGCCGCTAAACCCGCTCGAACGCGGCCAGCTCAATGCGATGCGCCTCACCGCCGCCGCCTTCTGGACCGCCGCGACGCTCGTCTCGTTCGGCCCGGGCTTCGGCCTCAGCACCGGCTTCGACTGGTTCCCGATGTGGCTACCACCGGTCGTCATCGCGCCGATCGGGTTATGGTCGGTCCTCTACGCCACGCCCAAGCGCTGGGCGCGCTGGGGCTGGGCGTGGACGGGGAAGGAACTGCACGTCGCGTCCGGCTGGCTCGCCCGCCGCCACACCATCGTCCCCGCCGCGCGCGTCCAGCATATCGACGTGACGCAGGGACCGGTCGAGCGGATGTTCGGCGTCGCCACGTTGGTCCTCCACACCGCGGGGACCGCGAACAGCGAAGTGCATCTCCCCGGCATCGCCCGCGAAACCGCCGAGGAGATCCGCGACGCGATCCGCGATCAGCTCACGGTCGACCCATGGTGAAGGAGGAACTGCCCGAAGATTTGGAGGACCACGAACCCCGCCGCGTCCATCCGGGCACGATCGGCATCTGGTTCTTGAAGAAGGCGCCCCAGAATGTCGTCGGCCTTCCCGCGATCATCGGATTCACCTCGGGCCGTGGGTTTGGCTGGATCCTGCTGGCCGCGGCGGTGGTCGGCGCGCTCAGTCTGGTGTGGACCTGGATCAACTGGCGGCGCTTCACCTATGCCGTCACCGACAGCGAACTGGTGATCGAACGCGGCCTGTTGAACCGAACCCGCCGCTCGATCCCGCTGGAGCGCATTCAGGACGTCGGCATCGAACAGGGGCCGCTGTCCCGCATCTTCGGCCTAGCCGAAGTCCGGGTAGAAACCGGCGGCGGCGACAAGGACGAAGCGGTGCTCGACAGCGTAACCCTGTTCGAAGCCGCAAGACTGCGCGGAGCCCTGAGAGGGGCACCGGTAAAGCGGGCCAGCACCGGCCTCGATTTACCGGTTGAGGACACGCTGACCGAAGTGTTCGCCATGACGCCCCAGCGCGTCTTGCTGCTGGGCCTGTTCAGCTTCTCGCTGGTCTGGATCGCCGCCTTGGCCACCGCGATCCAGTTCATCGGCGATGCGATGGGTTTCGGCTGGGACGAAATCGCCGATCTGGCGCAATCGGCGCAGGGCGAGGTGCGCAGCCGGTTGAACTACTCCACCGGCTTCGGCCTGTTCGGGCTGGTGGTGCTGCTGGGGGTGGTGACCGGGGTAGCCCGGACGGTGTTGCGCGAATGGAACTTCAAGCTGCGCGCTGGCATCGGCCGCTTCCGCCGCACTAGAGGGTTGCTGACCCGCAGCGAAGTGGTCGTGGCCATGCGCCGCATCCAGCTCGCCCTGATCCAGCGGGGACCGTTCCGGGGAATGCTCGGCTGGAACGCCCTGAGCGTCCAAACCCTCGGCGGCAGCAACGACCCCAGCGGCCGCCAGGTCATGGCCCCGCTGGCCCGCGACTATGAAGTCGCCGGAATCGTCGCCAGAGCCGGACTACCCCCGTTCGAACGATTGCCCCTCCGCCCCGTAGCCCCGGCCCACATCCTCCGGGCGTTGGTCCTTGCTGTCCCGCTGCCCCTGCTGGTCATCGCTGCCGCCCTGCTCCTGACCCCCTTGGCCTGGCTCGGCCTGATCCTTGCCGTCCCGCCGCTCGTTACCGCCCTCCTCCAGCGCCGCTACCACCGCTACGCCCTCCGCTCCGCCAGCCTGCAAGTGATGAGGGGTGTATTGGCCCAGCGCGACTGGATCGTCCCCGTCGAAAATGTCCAGGTGGTGACCCTCCGCCAAGGCCTGATCCAGCGCTGGCTGGGACTGGTCACCGTCGAGGTCGACACCGCCGGAGCGGGAATGGGCACCACCCCCGCCGTCGTCGATGTCGCTGCCGAGGACGGCGCCACGCTAGCCCGCGACCTCGCCGCCGGGATCAGTTGATGGTCGGAGTAGCAGCCGGAGTAGGTGAGGGGGCCGCCTTCCGTCGAACCCCGCTCAGCACCTCCGGCGTCGCCGACGGAACCGGAGCCGGAGCCGCCGCCGCAGCAGTCGGCGTCCGCCGCATACATTGGATCGGGCTGGGCCGCTTGAACTCCCCGCAATTCCACAGCGCCTTGCCGAACCCCTGATCCTTGTCCCGGAGGTAGCTGAACGACATCGCCTCGATCTGCGCCGGGGTCAGGCTGGCCCCCACCGTCGGCACCTTGGCCCGGTCGGTCCAGCCGAGGAACTTGCAATAGGCTCGCTCACCACAGGTACGGATCGCCAGCGCTGCAAAGCCATCGGCTCCCATCGCCTTGTCCAGCGCGACATGAAAACTGTCGCCCCCCGCCGCCACCGGCTTGGGCACCGCCGACTCCGGAATGGTATCCGGGTCCAGCATCGCCGCCGGATCGACCACCCCGGCCAGCGCAACCTCGCTACCGCCATGGAACGGCGACAGCGCCGCCATCTTGGCCACCACCGGCTCGGCCCCGGCATAGCCACGCCGAAACGCTGGCGGCGTACCCCACCAGCCGGTCCAGCGGAAGAAGAGATGCGTGTTCACCTCCGCCACCTTGTCCAGGCTGGAGCTCCAATAGGGCACCACCCAGTCGGTATGATAATGCGTCGAATGCCCGACCTTGGCATAGACCGATCCGGTCAGTGCCTGCCGCGCAATCGTTTGCGCCCGGCCCCAGGCGGCGGGGGAGGGCGTGCGCCGCATCGCGCCGTCGCAGGTGAAGGTGAACTGGCACCCGGTGCGCCGCTCCTGCCCCTGGAACACCACGCCGCACACCGATTTGGGGAACGCAGGGTGCCGCATCCGGTTGAGCACGACCTGCGCCACCGCCCGCTGGCCGACCGGATCGTCACCCGCCTCGTACCAGGTCGCGGCGGCAAGGCAGTCGACTGCCCGCCCAAAATCATCCGCCCCGGCGTCGAGAATCAGCGGGCTCGCGGCCGGATTGGGGGCAGTCGAAAAGGGAATGGCGGCGTTGAACGTCCGCGCGTCATCCAATGACAGCGCGGCGAGGCGGACTGGCTCGACCTCGGGCAGTTCGGCCTTGAGTACCACCCGCTTAGGCCGCGAAATCTCGGCCAGCACGGGCGCGGCGGCTGGCGGGGGCGCGAACAGCACCGCAACGAGTGGCAATGCGATCGCCCCCAGCGCAATCGCTGCGAGCGCGATCCACAAACCCGGCGCGGTACGGGGCGTGGTTTCCGGAATGGGAGAGGAGGTCACAGGGAGCGCGCGGTCCTTCAGCGGCAACAAGCCAGCGACGCTGGCCGCGCCCCTTTAGCGCAAGACAAGCGCGCGGCAAACCGCGCCGTCATCCTAGGACGTCAAACTGCCTCAGTTCAGGGCCAGAAGCCCGTCGCCTCGCACAGATCCCACTGGTCGGCGACCCTGACCCGGCAGCTGCTGTCGATCGCATTGCAGCGCGCATATTCGCGCTCATAGCGTTTGAAGCAGCTTTCCAGAGCCTTGGCCTGCGGTGCGCCTGCGGGTTTGACAGCGGTCTGAACCAGCCGTGCATCGGCCGCACTGGCAGCCGGTGCCGCGACTGCGGCCACCTTGGCACCCGCAGCCCGCACGGCAGAGGTCTTGTCGCTGCCGAACACCGCCGGCCACGCCAGAAAGATTGCCAGCATCACACTGACACAGATCATTGCATTCCGCACGATTTCCCCCCGGAATCCGTGTTCCCCGACTCAGGCGAGTTTACCCGGATCGGGACAGAATGCGAGTCATTACGCTTCGGGAAGGAAGTCCGGAACGCTCAGATAGCGCTCACCTGTATCATAATTGAACCCTAGCACCCGCGTGCCCACCGGAAGGTCGCCCAGCTTCTTCGCAATCGCCGCCAGAGTCGCGCCCGACGAGATGCCGATCAGCATCCCTTCCTCCCGCGCCGCGCGGCGGGCGAATTCCTTCGCGTCGGCGGCATCGACCTGAATTGCGCCGTCGATCGCGTCGGTGTGGAGGTTTTTGGGCACGAAGCCCGCGCCGATGCCCTGGATCGGGTGCGGTCCCGGCTGGCCGCCCGAAATGACCGGCGACAGCTCCGGCTCGACCGCGAACACCTTGAGCGATGGCCAATGCTTCTTGAGGGTCTCGGCCACGCCGGTGATATGACCACCGGTGCCGACGCCGGTGATGATGACGTCGATGGGGGCGTCGGCAAAGTCCTTGAGGATCTCCTGCGCCGTGGTGCGGACATGGACGTCGACATTGGCCGGATTCTCGAATTGCTGCGGCATCCACGCGCCCGGGGTCGATTCGACGATCTCGATCGCCCGCTCAATCGCGCCCTTCATGCCCTTTTCACGCGGGGTGAGGTCAAAGGTCGCGCCATAAGCGAGCATCAGGCGGCGACGCTCGATGCTCATGCTCTCGGGCATCACCAGCACCAGTTTGTAGCCCTTGACCGCCGCGACCATCGCGAGGCCAACGCCGGTGTTACCACTGGTCGGCTCGACGATCGTGCCGCCGGGCGTCAGGCTGCCATCGGCCTCCGCCGCCTCGATCATCGCGAGGGCAATGCGGTCCTTGATCGACCCGCCGGGATTGGTGCGCTCCGACTTGATCCACACCTCGGTATCGGGGAACAGCCGCGCCACGCGGATGTGCGGGGTGTTGCCGATCGTTTCGAGGATCGTGTTCGCCTTCATGCCTTGATCTCCTCTGGCGCGGGATGGTCCAACGATGCGGGCGGATCGAAGGTCCGCGCGCGCCGCAATTCGGGGAAGATACGCGCCCACAGCGCGGTTACCAAGATGGCTGCGATGCCGCCGCCGACGGTTGCGACCACCGGCCCGATCAGTGAGGCGAGAAAGCCCGACCGCGCCTCACCCAACTCGTTCGAGCTGGAGATGAACAGCGTCGAGACCGACCCCACCCGCCCGCGCATCGCGTCGGGCGTGTGCAGCTGGATCAGCGAGGAGCGGACATAGACCGAGACCATGTCGAATGCGCCGAGCGCGATCAGCGCGACGATCGACACCAGCACCGCAGGCGCCAGCTCGTGGCCAATCATCGACGGCCCGAACCAGCGGGTCATCAGCGGCCCGGCCCAGCCAAACACGGTCGTCGCCACGCCAAAACCGATGACCGCCCACAGCATCTTGACCCCGACATTGCTCCTGAGCGGTCGCCACGACAGGATCAGCGCCACCGCGACGGCACCGACCGCGGGTGCCGCGCGCAAATGGCCCAGCCCATCCGCGCCGATCATCAGGACGTCGCGGGCGTAGATCGGCAGCATCGCGGTGGCACCGCCAAGGAGCACCGCGAACATGTCAAGCGAGATCGCGCCGAGGACGAGGCGGTTGCGGCGGACATAGCGCAGCCCCTCGATCATCTGCATCAACGGGTTGCCGATCCGCGCGATCGTGCTGCGCGCCACTGGCGTCACCAGCATCATCATCACGAACGCGACGCCGAACAATGCGGTTGCGACCCAATAGGGGACGGCGGGGCCGACCGCGTAGAGATACCCACCCATCGCCGGGCCGCCGATCGATCCGATCTGCCACGCCAGCGCGCTCAGCGCGATTGCGGTCGGGAGCGAAGCCGCAGGAACCAGATTAGGGGCGAGCGCCTGTTGCGCCGGGCTGATGAACGCGCGCGCCACGCCGAGCAGCGCGGCGATGCCGAACAAGGCGGGCAGGGTGATGGTATCGGTCTGCGTCAGCCGAGCGAGCGCCGCAGCGCAGCCGAGTTCGAGCGCGATGGCTGCGCGCACGATCCAACGCCGGTCGAGCCGGTCGGCAACCCAGCCGGTAACGAGGGTGAGGGCGAGCAGCGGAAGAAACTGGACCAGCCCGACAAATCCGAGCTGCAACGCCGCCTCGCGGATGCTCATCGTCTCCCTGGCGATGTCATAAACTTGCCAGCCGATGACGACGACCATCGACAGCCCGGCAAGCGTCGAGGCGAGCCGCGCGATCCAGTAAGCGCGGTAATTATGGATCGAAAAGGGATGGGCGGCCATGCGTTCCTGTCCGGCCGCCGGTCCCGATGACCAGCGGACGAACCGGCCTTAGGAGGTCGCGAACGTTTCGCGCAATGAAGTTATCGTTGCGCGCAACGTTCGCGATGGTTGAGGGGGATCAGGCGAGCGAGACGTCAGCGACCTTGTCCTCATAATCGGCCTTCGGGTCCGAACCGAGCAGCATCTTGAGGCCCGCGAAGAGGCTGTTCTCGTTCAGCCAAATCTGGCCATGCTCGGTGTCGAGCCGGAGCAGCTGAAGCTTGGGGTCGTCCTTTCCGCCCTCATACCAGGCGGCAATGAAGGGGTTCCACAGGCGGTCGATGACCGCGCGATCATTGTCCGCGACAAGGTTGCCGTGAAGCGTCGCCCACAGATCATGTCCCTTCGACACGAAATGCGCCATCGCGCGATGGCTTTCGCTCAGCGCCTGAACGATCCCGCTGTCCTTGGTGGTGAAGAACCAGATCGGGCCGCCCTCCTGATCCTTGTCGCGCACCGCTGTCATTGGCTGAGCGTGGCCGTCGCGCACGCCGTCGAGGCCGAGGAAAAGGGTGCGGTCGCTGTCAAGCGCCTTCCAGAATTTGTCGGCGAGTTCCTGCGGGGTTGGCATCGGTAGCTCCTGCGATTGTGGGTCGCGGAAGAAACGGATGGCGTCGCAGCGGAGTTCCGCAGGTCCGGATTCTAACCCAGATCGGGCGGCGGGGTGCGGTGCCGGATATAGGCCGTGGCGGGCTGTTGCATCGGAAAGCCGCACTGGGCCAGCCGTCCGATCAGCTGGCGCGCGCGATTGGCGAGCGCGGCGCGGCCCTCGACCGCCAGCCGCGCATCGTTTACAGGGCGCAACCCGGCTCCAGCGCGCGTCAGCAGCCCGCGATCGACCAGCGCGTCGATGTTGCGCGAGGTGGTCGCATAAGGGAGCCCCAGGATGCGGGCGGCGGTGCTGGTGCGGATCACCGGATCGGTCGCGCCTTCCGGCCCGGCATAGGCGAAGCGGCGATGCGCCCATTCGATCGCGAGCAGCAGTGCGAGCCGGGTGAAATTCTCCTCACGCCGCCCATGGCTCTCGATCGCGGCCAGCAACAGGTCCAGCGCGATGCCGACCCCCGAACGTGGGTCATAGCTGATGTCTGTAGCCGGAGAGGGCAGCGCGAACCCGCCGCCGCCCAGATCTTCGATCAGGCTGACGAGCAGGTCGTGGCAGCTGTCGGTCAGCCGCGCGACCCGCGGTTCGGTAAGCGACTCGATCGTTACCGATAGTCCGCTTGGCGCGCGTGCGATCAACCCGTCCTCGATCAGCGCGCTGGCATGGCGCCGTGTCGTCTCGAATGGCCGACCGAGCGATGCGGCCAGCGCGTTGATGCTCACCGGCCGTTTGCGCCCCGGAGTCTGATCGAACGGGCCACAGGCACGCGCGGTTGCCGCATATAAGATCGCGCTGTTGAGATTGCCGAACGCATCCAGCGCGTGCGCCAATGCCGACACGGTGAATTCAAGGATGTGCAGATCGAACCGATGCCCATCCAGCAGAGCCGATGCCTGATGCTGCTTGCTGGACTCAGGCAGCATGGCCCTGGGCCGGTTCGATGCAAATAAAGGTCGGACGCAACAAAATGACAGCTTCCCCCAAAGTGGAGGGAAGTAAGGGCGCTCTGCGGCAAGGGTGCAACGCACCTGCTACTCATTTTGCGCGTGGGGCACGGTTGGCGTCGGGAAATCGGACGATTTGCGGCCCAAAAGCCACATTTGGCAGCACAAAGCCGCCCATAGTGTAGCCTTAGTTTGCCATAATCAAGTTGCGGTGCATCCGTGTTGGAGCAATGTTCCGACGCTATTTGAACCGGGGCGCAGCGGAACCCGCGCCCCGATCCGGGTCAGGTATAGGCCGGTTCGCGGGCCGAGACCGGTGGAAGCCGGTTGCCAAGACCACCGAGCGGGCCAACCACAAGTCGGCGCATCGGCTGCCAGAAGGCCGACAGGGTCAGCAGCGCCGAACCGATCACCAATGCGGTGAGCGCCGCGCCCAGCTCGACCGCACCCGCAGTCTGAAGCAGCGCATACATGGCGTAGAGCACATAAGCGAGGCTGGAGACCAGCAATGCGCGGCGATCAACGGCGAGCGCGACGATCGCGAAGCCGACATAGAGCAGCAATACTATTGCGGCGATACCCGGCTGTACCGCGCCGTCGAACACGCCGAGCATCTGGAAAATCGGGTGCGCGATCATCGGTGCCGCAGCGAGATGCAGCCAGAAGGCGACATCGGCGCGGCGCGTCTTGCGCTCGCGATCCGACATGTCCCAGCGCATCGCAAACAGGAACATCAATACGCCACCGGCCAGCACGATCGGCATGGCCCAGTCATGGGCAGCGGGAAAGGCGATCATGATCAGGGCGATCAGCACGCCGATCACTGCCGCTGCCCCCGCCGCGACGGTGATCGGCACCATGAACCGCCGCCAGTGGATCCATGCCGCCGCCGCGGTGGCGAGGCCGACGGTAGCCGCGATCGCCGCGCCAACCTGCCGCGCCAGCAACTCATTGTCCTGACCGATCGTGCGTTCGAGCCATTCGACATTGTCGGCGACCACCCCCACCAGGGTGGCGGCGATGCCGCCGACAAAGGCAAGGAGCAGCAGGATGCTGGGCAGCGCCATCCGGCGCACCCGCGTGAAATATTCGGCCAGCCCCCAGGCCAGCGCCGCGACCGCGATGCCGCCGAGCCATGGCTTGATCTCCCCGCCGATCCAGGCGACTGCGACCAGCATCAGCGCTGCGGCAATCGCAACGAAGATATCGTTGAACCCGGTCAGCAACCGGAAATGCTCCTCGTCGGCGATCGGCGTGGCGCGTATCGTTGCGATATGATCGCGGAATGCGGCGGCGGCCTCGGGGCTGATCGCCCCGGCCTCCACCGCGCTGTTCAGATCCGTTTCGCTATACATGGCAGTCCCTCCTGTGCGGGAGAGACTGCCATAAGTGTGTTAGTGTTGCAATACGCCGTGGCGGATGGTCAGCCTTGCAGCTTGGCCATGATCGTCATCGCCTGCTCGCCGCCCGATTTGGGGACGATCTCACCGGTGCGGTCGATGATCTGCGCCCAGTGCGCCGCGACGCCTTCGGGGCTCATGTCGTCGCCCGTCAGGCGCACCCCTTGGGTCAGCGTGACATAGGCGGCCTGGAACACGCCCGCGCCGGCGCCGACAATGGCGTTGGTCGGTGCATCTTCGCTGACCAGAAACAGTGCGGCCGGAGCGACGCTGTCGGGGGTGAACGCCTTGAACGCCGCCTCGGGAAAAATGTCCTCGGTCATCCGCGTGCCAGCGGTCGGGGCGAGGGTGTTGACGCGGATATTGTACTTCGCGCCCTCCAGATAGAGGGTCTTGGTCAGCCCGGCGAGGCCGAGCTTTGCCGCGCCGTAATTGGCTTGCCCGAAATTGCCGTACAGCCCGGACGATGATGCCGTCATCAGGATGCGGCCGTAATTCTGGTCGCGCATCGTCGCCCATACCGCCTTGGTCGCGTTGGCCGATCCGTTGAGATGCACGTCGATGACGAAGCGGAAATCCTCCGGCTCCATATTCGCGAAGCTCTTGTCGCGCAGCACGCCGGCATTGTTGATCAGGATATGGACGCCGCCCCATTTCTCCTGCGCGCGGGCGACCATGTCCTGCATCTGGGCATAGTCGGTGACGCTGCCGCCATTGGCCATCGCTTCGCCGCCAGCCGCTTCGATCTCGGCGACCACGCGCTCGGCTGCATCGGATGCACCGCTGCCATCGCGCGATCCGCCCAGATCGTTGACCACCACCCGCGCGCCGCGCCGTGCCAGTTCGAGCGCATAGGCACGGCCCAGACCGCCGCCTGCGCCAGTGACGATCGCGACCCGACCTGCAAAACTGATGCTCATATACCTCTCCGCATTGACGTTTCCGTCAAGCTATGCGGCGGGTCGGCGCGACTGGCAAGCCGGGAGGGGGCGGGTCAGACCCGCCCCGGCTATTCAACCGCCGCGCTGGCGGCAATTGTCGTACTGACCCTTTTTGCAGATCGGATATTCAGCCATGGGTGCGGGTGCAGGGTAGGCAACGTCCGGCGCAGGCGCTTGCTGGAACACGACCGTCGTGCCCGGGGCCGCCGGGGCTGACATCGGCGGTGTCGCGGGCTGGTAGCCGCCAACCGGATCTTCCGTGGTCGAGGTTGGGGTGGTGGTCTCGGGGGCGGCGGGAGCGGGCGCCGCCATGTCCTGCGCGGCCGCGGTGCCAGCCACCGCAAGCGCGGCAGCAAGTGCGATCAGCTTCATCTTCGTTCTCCTGACATTGTTACGCTTCGGAGCGAACTGCTCGCCCTGCCAACGCGTCAGGAGAAAAATCTTTCCGGTGTGGCCCGGGCCGCCCGATTACTGCCCGGCGTCGAGCGAGTAGCCGGCCGAGCGCACGGTGCGGATGATGTCGGGGCGATTGCCGATATTGATCGCCTTGCGCAGCCGTCGAATATGAACGTCGACCGTGCGGCTCTCGATGTCGCTGTCATGGCCCCAGACCGCGTCGAGCAGCCGCTCGCGCGAGAAGACCCAGCCGGGATGCTCCAGGAAATGCTTGAGCAGACGGAATTCGGTCGGACCAAGCGGCACGACTTCGCCGCCGCGCCGCACCTTGTGGCCGACCGTGTCCATTTCGATATCGGCATACGTCAGCGCTTCGCCCGCGAGCGCGGGGCGGACACGGCGCAGCACTGCGCCGACCCGCGCGACCAGCTCACGCGGCGAGAAGGGCTTGGTCACATAATCGTCGGCACCGGTTTCGAGCCCGCGCACGCGATCCTCTTCCTCGCCGCGTGCGGTGAGCATGATGATCGGGACATTCGCCGTCTCGCTCATCCGGCGCAGGCGGCGGCACACTTCGATCCCCGACAGGCTTTCGACCATCCAGTCGAGCAGGACGATGTCGGGCGGCGATTCCTGGGCGAGCAGCAGCGCTTCTTCGCCATCGGGGGTGTGGCGAACCTCGAAATCCTCACGGCGGAAATGATAGGTGAGCAGCTCGGCGAGCGCCGCATCATCCTCGACCAGCAGCATACGCGCGCGGCTCATATCAGGTCTCCGGAATCTCGACGGGGTCGCGATCGGCAAGATATTGGCCGGTCGCGGCGAAATAGACCATTTCGGCGACATTGGTTGCGTGGTCGCCGATCCGCTCGATATTCTTGGCGACGAAGAGGAGGTGTGCGACCTCGCTCACCGTGCGCGGATTTTCGACCATATAGGTGACGAGCGTGCGGAAGATGCTGTCGTAGAAATCGTCGAGGCGGTTGTCGCGTTCGACCACGCGGATCGCGGCCTCGGCATCGCGCGCGGAGAAGGCGTCGAGCACGTCATGGACCATCTCGCTCGCCATCCGCGCCATTGCGGGGAGCAGCGAGATCGCCTCGATCCGCTCGGCACCCGGCGTATGGACAAGCGGGACGCGCTTGGCGATGTTCTTGGCATAGTCGCCGATCCGTTCGACCACCGCAGCGATTTTGAGCGCGGCAACAACCTCGCGCAGGTCGTCAGCCATCGGCGCGCGCAGGGCGATGACGCGAACCGCAAGCTTTTCGACCTCCGACTCGATCGCGTCGATAGCGCGGTCCTTGCGACGAACTTCCTTGGCGAGCGCGGTATCGTTGCGCTCGAGCGCCTTCATCGCGTCATGAATTGCCTGTTCGGCCAGACCACCCATCTGGGAGATGAGCGCGCGCAGATGTTTGATATCCTCGTCGAATGCCTTGACCGTGTGCTCGTGGCCCGTCGCCATCATCCGTACCTTCCGGTGATATAGTCTTTGGTCCGCTCCTGGCGGGGTGCGGTAAAGATCTGGTCCGTCTCACCATATTCGACAAGCGTGCCGAGGTGGAAGAACGCGGTGCGCTGGCTGACGCGCGCGGCCTGTTGCATGTTGTGGGTAACGATCACGATTGCATATTTGCCGCGCAGTTCGTGGATCAGCTCCTCAATCTTCGCCGTGGCGATCGGGTCGAGCGCCGAGCAGGGCTCGTCCATCAGGATGACTTCAGGATCGACCGCAATCGCACGGGCGATGCACAGCCGTTGCTGCTGGCCGCCCGAGAGCGCGGTGCCGCTGTCCTGTAACCGGTCCTTGACCTCTTCCCACAGACCGGCGCGCTTGAGCGAGCGCTCGACGATCGCATCCATGTCCGACCGCGAGCGGGCGAGCCCGTGGATGCGCGGGCCATAGGCCACGTTTTCGTAGATCGACTTGGGGAAGGGGTTCGGCTTCTGGAACACCATGCCGACGCGCGCGCGCAATTGCACCACGTCCATCGACTTGTCGTAGATATTCTCGCCGTCGAGGGTGATTTCACCCTCCACCCGCGCGCTGGCGACGGTGTCGTTCATGCGGTTGAGCGTCCGCAGGAAGGTCGACTTGCCACAGCCAGACGGGCCGATAAAGGCGGTCACATTCGCCATATCGACGTCGATCGAGACGCCGTTGATCGCCTGTTTCTCGCCATAAAAGACGTTGACGCCGCGCGCAGACATTTTCGGCACACCGCCGGCCCGGGCGGGCGCGACGCTGTCCATGGCGGTGCTTGCATAATCGGTTTGGGTCATCACCAGCGGGTCTCGAAGCGGTTGCGAAGATAGATGGCGATGGCGTTCATCGCGAGCAGGAAGATGAGCAGGATGATGATCGCGGCGCTCGTCTTTTCAACGAAGCCACGGCTCACCTGATCCGACCACAGGAAGATCTGCACCGGCAGCACGGTCGCCGGTTCGAACACCCCGCCCGGCGGGGTGACGATGAACGCGCGCATACCGATCAGCAGCAGCGGCGCGGTTTCACCCAGCGCGCGCGCCATGCCGATAATCGTTCCGGTCAGGATGCCGGGCAAGGCGAGCGGCAGGACGTGGTGGAACACCACCTGAATGCGGCTCGCGCCGATGCCGAGCGCCGCGTCGCGGATCGACGGCGGGACCGCCTTGATCGCGTTGCGGCCGGCGATGACGATGACCGGCATGATCATTAGCGCCAGCGTCATGCCGCCGACCAGCGGAGCGGAGCGGGGCAGGTGCATGAAATTGAGAAACATCGCGAGGCCAAGCAGACCAAAGATGATCGACGGGACGGCGGCGAGATTGTTGATCGACACCTCGATCAGGTCGGTCCAGCGGTTGCGCGGCGCATATTCCTCAAGATAGATGGCCGAGAACACACCGATCGGAAACGCGATCAGCAATGTCACGAGCATCGTCAGCAGCGACCCCTTGAGCGCGCCCCAGATGCCGACCCCGGTCGGGTCGGTCGCGTCGGAGCCGGTCAGGAAGTCGATGTTGAAGCCCTGCGTCAGCGTGCCTTCGTCGCGCAGACGGGTCGCAACTTTGACGACCTCGGGATCATTCACGTCCCCCTTTGCGGCCAGCGCGATCGGCGAGGATGCGGGGACGTCGATCGTGGCGCGGCCTTGCAACAGCTCAGGCCGGGCCTTCAGCTCATCGCGCACCGCCACCCACGCGCTTTCGGAGATATAGTCGGTACCCTCTGGCCCGAAAGCGGCAACGGCGGCATCGGCGACAACGTCGTTCAGCCCGGCGCTGGCGATCGCCAGATCGGCACCCTTGCCGCGAAGCTGCTCCGGGGTCACCTCAAGCGCGGCAGCCTTGAAGTCGATCGGCAGTGCGATCTCGGCGCGCTGGAACCCGCCAATCCCCTGCCACAGCATCGTGACGAGCAGGAAGGCGAGGAAGCTGGCCGACCCGACCACCGCCGCCAGCCCCCACATGCGGAAGCGACGCTCCTTGGCATAGCGGGCGCGGATGCGCTTTTGCATCACATCGGTCTTCCAGCCGGTCGGGGCCGCGGGTGCGGGCTCTTCCGGGCCGGTCGGCAGCTGCGGGATGAGGCTCTCACTCATAAGCTTCGCGATACTTTTTGACGACGCGCAGCGCGACGATGTTGAGGACGAAGGTAATCATGAACAAGGTCAGGCCCAGCGCAAAGGCAGCGAGCGTCTTGGGACTGTCGAACGCGGTTTCGCCGGTCAGCAGGTCGACGATCTGCTTGGTGACGGTCGTGGCGCCTTCGAGCGGGTTGAGCGTGATGTTCGCCGCGCCGGATGCGGCCATGACGACGATCATCGTCTCGCCGATCGCGCGGCTGACCGCCAGCAGGATCCCGGCGACCACGCCAGGCAAGGCGGCGGGGATCAACACGCGCTTGATCGTCTCGCTGGTCGTCGCACCCATGGCGAGCGAACCGTCGCGCATCGCGGTCGGGACCGCCGCGATCGAGTCATCGGCCATCGACGAGACGAACGGGATAATCATGATGCCCATCACCAGACCCGCCGACAGCGCGCTTTCAGCCGAGGCGAACTGAAAGCCGAGCATCACCGCGAAGTCGCGGATCAGTGGCCCGACGGTCAGCGCCGCGAAATAGCCATACACGACCGTCGGCACGCCGGCGAGAATCTCGAGGATCGGCTTCATCCACGCACGAAAGCTACGCGGCGCATATTGGGTGAGGTAGATCGCGCTCATCAGGCCGAACGGAATCGCGATGATCATCGCGATGACCGCACCGATGAAGAATGTGCCCCAGAACAGCGGCAGTGCGCCGAGATTGGCACCGGGATCGTCGGCGCGGATCACCTGCGGGCTCCAGTTCAATCCGAACAGGAAGTCGGTGACCGGGACGATCGAGAAGAAGCGGATGCTTTCAAAGATCAGCGACAGGAAGATGCCGAGCGTGGTCAGGATCGCGATCAGTGACGCGATCAGGAGCGTCATCATCACCGCCCGCTCGAACTTGGTCCGTGCGCGGAAATCGGGTTTTACCTTGGTGAAGGCGAAGGCACCAAAGGCAAAGGCAAGGATCAGCGCGAGCGCAGTGCCGATCCAGTTGTAGCGGGTCAGCGCGGCCCCATAGGCCGGCGCGAGCTGCTCGGCGAGCGGGTAGAACGCCCCCTGGGTGCTTCCCTCGGCGAGGCTGCGCGCCTCGTTCAGGATCGTCTCGCGCTCGAAGCCAAAGCCCGGGAGCTGCGCAGCGGCAGGGCTGGACAGCGCCGCTTCGGTGACAAGGATCGGGCTGACATTCGCCCAGATGACGATGAAGATCAGCGCAGGGACTACGGCCCAGGTCGCGACATACCAGCCATGCTGGCTTGGCAGGCTGTGCAGCGATTTTGCGGGCAGCCCGCGCGCCATCCGTGCCGCGCGCGCGCGTGCCGTCAGCCAGCCGATCAGCCCAAGGCCGAGAACAAGGAAGAGAAGTGCGAAGACGTTCACCGGTCAATGCCGCCTATCTGGATGAGGTGCGTTATAACGGTTCGAACTATTCGAGGTCGCTGCGCTGCATCGCGCGACCCTGGGCGATCGTCTCGCTCGACTTGGTGCGTGCCGCGTCGGACGATGCGATCATGCCGCGCTTGGTCAACGGCCCGCCGGGTGCCCACATTTTGGTGTACTGGGCGAGGAACTCGTTGATCCCCGGCACCGCTTTGAGATGCTGTTTCTTGACATAGATGAACATCGCGCGCGCGCCCGGGTACTGGCCCGAGGAGATCGCGGCATAGGTCGGTTCGACGCCGTTGATCGGCACGCCCTTCAGCCGCCCGGCATTTTCCTCAAGATAGGAATAGCCGAACACGCCGATGGCGTTGGGGTTGGCGGCCAGTTTCTGGACGATCAGATTGTCGTTCTCGCCGGAGTCGACATAGGCACCGTCTTCGCGGACGCGGGTGCACAGCTCGGTGGCCTTGTCCTTGTCCTGCTTCTCGATCGCCTTGACCTCGGGATAGGCCTCTTCGCAGCCGGGGTGCATGATCAGCTCATGCAGCGAGTCGCGCGTGCCGCTGGTCGCGGGCGGCCCCATGACGGAGATCGGCACGCGCGGCAGCGCCGGGTTGATGTCCGACCACAATTTGCTCGTATTGGGCTTGCCCATCGGGCTGGCGGCGAGCGCGCGATAGGCCTCAGCCAGCGTCAGCTTGATCTTGGGGCCGCTGGTCGATTCGGCCAGCGCGATCCCGTCCATGCCGACCTGAACCTCCAGGATTTCGGTCACGCCATTGCGCTGACACAGGTCGTATTCCGACGGGGTCATGCGGCGCGACGCGTTGGTCATGTCCGGATGCTGGGGGCCGACGCCCGCGCAGAACAGGCGCATACCGCCACCGGTGCCGGTCGATTCGATCACCGGTGCCTTGAAGCTGCTCGAATTGACGAACTGTTCGGCGACCATGGTGGTGAAGGGGTAGACGGTCGAGGAGCCGACAATCTTGATCTGGTCGCGCGACGTCTGCCCGCCGCCGCCACAGGCGGACAGCGCAAGCGCCGAAAGCGCGATCAGAGACAGGCTGCGCATCATATACCCCCTCGGCCTATCTTCGATTCGCGGGACAAGGGCCGGACCTGTCCGCGTGGGCGCTCTGTTGCAATTGAGTGACGCTATGATGACACCGCACCCGGAATCGGTGCGGTCGGCAGCAGGATGGTGACGGTGGTACCCTCGCCCACGGTGCTGGTAATGTCGAGCCGGCCGCGATGGCGCTCAACAATATGTTTGACGATCGCTAGGCCGAGGCCGGTGCCGCCCGCCGCGCGGCTGCGGCTCGAATCGACGCGATAGAATCGTTCGGTCAGGCGGGGCAGATGTTCGGGTGCGATGCCCTCGCTCTCGTCGCGGACGGTCAGCCGGACCATCGCCGATTCGGTCGCGTCGAGCGCAACGGTGACCGGAGTGCCCGGCCGCCCATATTTCATCGCATTGCCGATGATGTTGTGCAGCAGCTGCGAGAGCTGAACCCGGTCGCCGCGCACCGCCGGCAGCGGGTCCATGGTCAGGGCGATGTCCCCGGCGCGCGCCGGTGCGAGCGAGGACAGTTCGTCGCGCACCTGTCCGAGCAGCGCGGCAAGATCGACGACATCGTCGGGCGCGCGATATTTCTCCGCCTCGATCCGCGACAGCGAGATGAGGTCGTCGATCAGCCGCTGCATCCTGCGGGCCTCATTGTCCATCACCTTGAGGAACCGGGCGCGCGTCTCGGGGTCGTCGGCGGCATCCTCCAGCGTCTCGATAAAGCCGAGGATCGAGGCGAGCGGGGTGCGCAGCTCGTGGCTGGCGTTGGCGACGAAATCGACCCGCATCCGGTCCGCCGCATGGGCCCCGGTACGGTCGCTGAGATGCACGACGCGCGCACCTCCGGGAAGCGCGCGGACGCGCATCTCCCAGCGCTGGTCGCGGGTGCCGAGCCCGACCAGATGGATTGGCCCGCCGGGTGCGCCATCGACCGGGTTGAGCAGCCGTTCGGCGGCGGCGGGGTGGCGAATCGCGACGCGAACATCCTCACCCATGATATGGTCGCCCAACAGCGCGCGCGCCGCGCGGTTCGCACCCGCGACCCGCTGTGTGTCGACCAGCAGCATCGGCTCGAACACTGCCTCGATCGCCTCGGCGACGCCGGCCGGCGCGATGCTGTCCTGGGCGGGCGGGGCATCTTCCAGCGCGGGCTCTTCGGGCGGCGGTGAGGCGATCAGCGCCGCCAGCGTTGCCCCGATCAGCGCGATCCCGCCGGCCTGCGGTCCCGCAGTGATCCACGCGACGATCGCCGTAACAAGGATGGCGGCGAGGGCAGCTAGGCTACGCGGGTTGGTCAGATTGGGCATGGCGGACTGCCTAACCGATCATGCGCGCGATTTACACTTGTGAAAGGTGGGTGTGCGAGGGATGACGCATCATGGCCGACACCACGCCCCCCAAGGACGGATCGCCGAAAATCCCGAGCCGCCGTGCGCTGATGCTCGGCGCGGCGAGCGCGTCGGCGATCGTGTCGATCAAGCCTGCGCTCGCGCAGACGGCGGGGTCGGTGCTGAACTGCGAGATTCCGGTGCCTGATGCCGGGCGTGCTGGCAATTACATCGCCGCAGACGGATCGCTGGTCCCGCCGGGGACCAAGGGCGCGTTCCCGCCCGCCGGCCGCAATTTCAGGGGCGAAGAGGTCAAGCAGGCGCTGAACGGCGCAAACCTGCCCGGCACCACCTATGACCAGAGCCGCGCCTACACCAATTACATCCGCCGGCTGCAGCGCGGGACGAGCGGCTTCACCTGTTTCGCATCGCTCCAGATGCCGCGCGGGTAACGCCGCGTGACCCGGTACCGCGCCGCGCCCGCCGCGACGCTGCGGATCGAACCGCTCGATGCGCTGACGCTGATCTATCACCGCGCGTCGGGGATCACGCACCTTGTGGATTCGCCGGTGCCGGAATTGCTCGACCTGCTGGCGGACTCACTGACCCTTGATCAACTGCTCACGGCCTTGGCTGCGCGGTTCGACTTGCTCGATCCGGATCGCGCCGCGCTCGCCGCGCGGCTCGACGAACTGGTTGAGTCCGGACTGGTGGAGCGCGTCTGATGCGCCACGCCACGATGCTGCGGATCGGCCCGGTGGGCTTTCGCATCGGCAGCGACTGGCGCGCGCCGGTTGCGGCGCTGGACGACCTCTATCGCGATTATCCACAGCCGCAGGACGGCATCCCCGATTTCACCGTCCGCCTGTTCGCGGCGCGATTCTGGCGGCGCTGGATCCGCCCGGCGGTGCATCTCGGCGGCGATTTCGTGATTCCCGAGGCCGCACCGCTTCCGTTGGCGCAAGGGGTGCTGGCCGCAGAGATGGCGATGAACCTGCAGATGGCGCTGGGGCAAAGGCGCTATCTGCTGCTGCACGCATCTGCGGTCGAGAAGGATGGCCGAGCGTTGGTGATGACCGGAGAGAGCGGGGCGGGCAAATCAACGCTCGCCGCGCTGCTGATGGCGCGCGGGTGGCGGCTGATGGGGGACGAGTTTGCGTTGCTCGATCCGGCGACGGGGATGCTGCATGGCTTTCCGCGCCTGATCAGCCTGAAGAATGAAGCGATCGGCGTGATGGAGGCGGCGTTGCCGGATGCGCGCTGGGGGCCGTTGCTGAAAGGTACGCCGAAGGGCGATATTCGCCACCTGGTCCCCGATGCGCGCGCGATTGCCGCAATGGACGCGCCTGCGCGGCCCGCGTTGATCCTGTTTCCTGCGTTCGGGCATGAAGTCGCCGAACGGGCGGTCGAGCCGAGCGAGTGTTTCGTGCGGCTGACCCAGGCATCGACCAACTATGTCGCGCTGGGCGAGGCGGGGTTCGACGCGCTGACCGGACTGGTGCGCGGCGTACCGGCGCGCGCGATCGACTATCCCGACACCGACGGTGCGATTGCGCTGGTCGAGCGGTTATGGGGGGAGCTGGCGTGAGCGGGGCGCTGGTCGCCCGCGCGCTGCGCGATCCGGTTTCGGTGCTGGAGCTGGATGCGGCGGGCTGGACCGCTTTGCTGTGCACGGCGCGGGCGGAGACCTTGATTGGGAGCCTGGCGTATCGCGTCGAGGGACTGGCGATCCCGGAAGCGGCCGCGCGCGTCCTTTCCGATGCCCGCGCGGCTGCGGAACAGGGACGGCAGGCGGCACTGTGGGAAGCGGAGATGGCGCGGCGTGCGCTGGCGCCGTCTGGTATGCCCGTCGTGCTGCTCAAGGGCACCGCTTTTGTCGCGAGCGGCCTGTCGGCGGGGCAGGGGCGGCAGATCGGCGATCTCGACATCCTGGTGCCGCGCGGGCGGATCGAGGAGGCAGAGGCGCTGCTGCTCGCCGCCGGGTGGGAATGGGTGAAGCCTGATCCCTATGACGACGCCTATTATCGCCGCTGGATGCACGAGCTGCCGCCGCTGATCCATCGCGAGCGCGACCGGATGATCGACGTCCACCACACCATTCTGCCGCTGACGGCGCGGGTCACGCCCGATCCGGCGGCGCTGATTGCCAGCGCGGTGCCGCTCGGCAATGGGCTGTCGGTCCTGCCGCCCGAAGGGATGGTCGTCCATGCTGCGGCGCATCTGTTTGCCGATGGCGATTTACAGGGGGGCTTGCGCAATCTGTGGGATATCCACTGCCTGCGCGACGAATTTGGTGGGGTGGACTTCGACCTCAGCCTCGCGGCCTGTGCGGCTCAGCATGGCCTGATCCGTGAGGTCCAGCGGTCGTTGCGGCTATCCGCGCATCTGTTCGGTGAAGGTGCGGTGCTGACGCTAGCCGATCGCGTCTATATTCACCGCTTGCTGGCTCGCGACGGTTGGGGGCAGCGGACGCGTAAGCTGACCGAGTTCGGCTTCTATCTGCGCGGCCACTGGCTGCGGATGCCGCCGTTCATGCTGGCGAAGCATTTGTGGACGAAGTGGCGCTCGGGCTATCGCCCAGCTGGATGAGCGTCGGCACCAGTTCGTCATAGCCGTCGATCACCGCGTCCGCACCCAGTTCCGCGACCGGCTGCATCAGGAAACCGAAGCTGACCGCGATGCTGGGGATGCCGGCGTTCTTCGCTGCCAGGATGTCGTAGATTGAATCGCCGATGAACGCCGCGCGTCCGCCGCCGCAGCGCGCGATCATCTCGTGGATCGGCGCGGGCGACGGCTTGGCATTGCCGCGCCCCATCGTGTCGCCGCCGATCACGCAGGCGAAGCGGTGGTCGATCCCGACTTCGCGCACCAATCGCGTTGCGAACCGCTCGAACTTGTTGGTGACGATCGCGAGTTTCACGCCGCGCGACTCCAGATCGTCCAGCGCTTCGCTTAGCCCTGCGAACGACACCGTGCCATGCGAGAGATTGTCGCCATAGAATTCCAGCAGCGCGGGGTAGGCCCGACGCATAACGTCTTCGTCATAGCCGCCCGATTCCTCCAGCCCCTGCTTGAGCATGTTCTTTGCCCCGCCGCCGATCATCGACTTGATGCGGTCGGGCGCGAGGGTGGGGCGGCCGACCAGCGCCAGCGCATGATTGGTTGCGGCGAGCAGGTCGGCGCTGGTGTCGAGCAGCGTCCCGTCGAGGTCGAACCCGACAATATCGAACGGAAAATCGGTCATGCCACTGTAAATGCCTGTGCCGCTATGGAAATTGCAACATGATCGTGGCAGGGCCGCGCCCGAGGGGAGTCCAGCGCCTATGACCAAGCCGATCGCCGCGATCATCCTTGCCGCCGGAAGCGGGACGCGGATGAAGTCCGATACGCACAAGGTACTGCACCCAATCGCGGGCAAGCCGATGCTGTTGCATCTGACCGATGCCTTCACGGCGGCGGGCGCGGCGGAGAAGGTCGTCGTGGTCGGCGCGCGGCGCGAGCAGGTCGAGGCAGCGGTCGCGCCGCTTGGCGTCAAGATCGCGCATCAGGACGAGCAGCTTGGCACCGCGCACGCCGCGCTGATGGCGCGCGATGCGCTGGCCGGGTTCGACGGCACTGTTATCGTCGCGTTCGGTGACACACCATTCCTGTCGGCGCAGACCATCGCGGCGATGGCGGCGCGGCTCGACGCGGCGGATGCGCCGCGCGTCGCGGTGCTCGGCTTCCGCCCCGACGATGCCAAGGCCTATGGCCGCATCATCGCCGATGCCGACGGTGCGATCGCCAAGATGGTCGAGTATAAGGACGCCAGCGAGGCGGAGCGCGCGGTCGATCTGTGCAATTCGGGCGTCACGGCCGTGCGCGCGGCGGATCTGTGGCCGCTGCTCGACCGGGTCGGCAACGACAATGCGGCGGGCGAATATTACCTGCCCGACATCGTCATGCTCGCTTTGGCTGATGGTGACCGCGCAGTGGTGGTCGAGACCGATGCCGACGAGGTGATCGGCATCAACAGCCGCGCCGAGCTGGCCTATGCCGAGGATCGCTGGCAGGCAGCACGGCGGGCGCAGGCGATGGCCGATGGCGCGACGCTGATCGCGCCGGAGACGGTATGGTTCGCGCACGACACAATGCTGGGCCGCGACGTGACGGTTGAACCGAACGTGGTGTTCGGCCCGGGCGTGACCGTGGCGGACGGCGTCACCATCCGCGCCTTTTGCCATATCGAAGGCGCGACGATTGCGACCGGCGCCGAAGTCGGTCCCTATGCCCGGCTGCGCCCGGGTACCGTGCTGGGCGAGAAGAGCAAGATCGGCAATTTTGTCGAGACCAAGAAGGCGGTGCTGGGCAAGGGCGCCAAGGCCAATCACCTGACCTATCTGGGCGATGCGCAGGTGGGGGAGGGCGCGAATATCGGCGCTGGCACGATCACCTGCAATTATGATGGCTTCTTCAAATATCCTACCGTGATCGGCGCAGGGGCGTTTGTCGGGTCGAACAGCGCATTGGTCGCCCCGGTCACGATCGGAGATGGCGCGATCGTCGGTGCGGGCAGCGTGGTCACGAAGGATGTCGAGGCCGACGCACTGGCGCTGGTTCGCCCCGAACAGACCGCGCGCGCAGGCTGGGCAAAGCGGTTCCGCGCGGCGATGGCGGCACGAAAGGCAGCGAAATGAGCGATATCTACGAGGGCAAGCCATTCCTGAAGTTGCTCGACGCTTATGTCCTCGATGCGATCGGCGCGCTGGACGCCGAGAGCGATGCCGTCCTGGCCGCGCAGGAACCGGAATTCCAAGCGATGTTCGGCGCAAGCGGCGACTGGCGGAGCATCGTGGTTCAGCGGATGCAGTTTCCCGAAGGCATGGCGGGCGCGATCAACGAGGTCTGGACCAAGGGCCGCGCCAGGTTCATCGCCGCGCAGGGGCATGAGCCGGACCCGGTCGAATTCGTTCGGAGCTTCGTCGATAGCAAGTTCCCGCATTGACATGATATCATGATATGATATCAGTATATCAATGACCCGCATCCTTGCCGATCTGCCCGATGAGGACATCAAATGGCTCGACGCTCAAGCGGCCGAGCAGGGCAAGTCGCGTGCAGCGGTGCTGCGGGAGGCTGTTTCTGCCTATCGTGCCGAAGCGCCGAAGGACTGGCTGGAAATCGGCTTTGGCGCGTGGAAGGATCGCGACGATATCGGCGATGCGGTTGAATGGCAGCGGCGCGAACGCGCCTCTTCGACGCGACCGTGGGACGATGATTATGAAGAGGTGAAAGCCGAGTTCCCGGACCTGTTCGACGCCGAGGATGATCGCCAGAGGCAAATCTATCTCGATATGAGCAAGGGGCGCTACCCCGATCCCAAGAAGCCAGCCAAGTGAGCGGCTTTGCGTTCGACTCCAACATCCTGATCGACGCGCTCAAGGGCTTGGAGCCAGCGCGCGACGAATTGCGCCGCGCGACATCGGGTGGTGCGCGCGCCTGGATCAGCCGCATGGTGTGGATCGAGGTGCTGTCCAAGGGATCGGGCGATGGGCTGCGGCGTGCGGAAATCCTGCTCTCGGGCTTTGGCATCGACGAAATGGATGTCGAGATCGCGACCCGTGCGGCCAGTCTGCGCCGGGAGCGGCAGCGCCTGCGCTCGCCCGACGCCGTCATTCTCGCCACCGCGATGCTGCGCGGCCGCGTTCTCGTTACCCGCAACACCAAGGATTTCCCGGCGAACATGCCGGGCATCCGCATCCCCTATATCCTCTAGAGTCGAGAGCTGACCTCATGTGTGGAATCGTTGGAATCCTGGGCCGCGAAGATGTTGCCGACCGGCTGCTCGACGGGCTCAAGCGGCTCGAATATCGCGGTTATGACTCGGCGGGTATCGCGACCATCGTCGATGGCGGCATCGCGCGCCGCCGCGCGTCGGGCAAGCTGGTCAATCTGGGCAAGGTGCTGGCCGAGGACCCGCTGCCCGGCAAGGTCGGCATCGCGCATACCCGCTGGGCGACGCATGGCGGGCCGACCACCAGCAACGCCCACCCGCACGCGACCGGCGAGGTCGCCTTGGTCCACAACGGCATCATCGAGAATTTCAAACCGCTGCGTGAGGAATTACTGTCGCGCGGCCGCGTGTTCGAAAGCGAGACCGATACCGAGATCGTCGCGCATCTGGTGAGCGAGCAGGTCGAGGCCGGCCTCGATCCCGTCGCCGCGGTCAAGGCGGTGCTCCCGCGCCTCCACGGCGCCTTCGCCCTCGCCATCCTGTTTCGCAGCCATCCTGACATGCTGATCGGCGCGCGGCTCGGTTCGCCGCTGGTGGTCGGCTATGGCGAGGGGGAAACCTATCTCGGCTCCGACGCGCTCGCACTCGCGCCGCTGACCCAGCGCATCTCCTATCTGGAGGAAGGCGACTGGGTCGTCCTCACCCGCGACGGCGTTCAGGTCTATGACGTCGAGAACAACGTCGTCGAGCGGCCCATCGTCAATTCGGGCGCATCGGGCCAGATGGTCGACAAGGGCAACCACCGCCACTTCATGGCGAAGGAAATCTACGAACAGCCGATCGTCGTCGCCCAGACGCTGCGCGGCTATCTCCAGCGGCTCGAGGAAAAGGTGACGCTGCCGATCCCCGAGTTCGACCTGTCGGCGATCCGCCGCGTCACCATCGTCGCATGCGGCACCAGCTACTATGCCGGGATGGTCGCGAAATACTGGTTCGAACAGTTCGCCCGCGTCGCGGTCGACATCGATGTCGCCAGCGAGTTCCGCTACCGCGCGCCGGTGATGGAGCCGGGCGGCCTCATGATCGTCATCAGCCAGTCGGGCGAAACCGCCGACACGCTCGCCGCGCTGCGCCACGCCAAGGCGGAGGGGCAGACGATCGCCGCTGTGGTCAACGTGCCGACCAGCACGATGGCGCGCGAGGCGGACCTGCTGCTCCCCACTCATGCCGGGCCGGAGATCGGCGTTGCATCGACCAAGGCGTTCACCTGTCAGCTCGCCGTCCTCGCCGCGCTCGCCGCGAACCTTGCCAAGGCGAAGGGGCGGATGACGCCGGAGGAGGAGAAGGAAATCGTCCTCCACCTCGCCGAAGCCCCCGCCGCGCTCAACGACGCGCTGAGCCGCGACGAGGCGATCGAGGCGATGGCGGGTGCCGTCGCGGGTGCACGCGACGTCCTCTATCTCGGCCGCGGCACCGACTATCCGCTGGCGATGGAGGGGGCGCTGAAGCTCAAGGAAATCAGCTATATCCATGCCGAGGGCTATGCCGCAGGCGAGATGAAGCATGGGCCCATCGCGCTGATCGACGAAAACGTCCCCGTCATCGTCATCGCGCCGAGCGGCCCGCTGTTCGAAAAGACCGTCAGCAATATGCAGGAAGTGCAGGCGCGCGGCGGCAAGGTGGTGCTGATCTCCGACGCTGAGGGCATCGCTGCGGCGGGCGAGAATTGCCTCGCGACGATCGAGATGCCGAAGGTCCACCCGCTCATCGCGCCGATCGTCTATGCGGTGCCAGTGCAGTTGCTCGCCTACCATGTCGCGGTGGCGAAGGGCACGGATGTGGATCAGCCGCGCAACCTGGCGAAGTCGGTAACGGTGGAATGAGGCCGTAACAGGCGGTGGACTTGCGCTGGAAACGCCTCACAGTCGTCGCGCCGTTCCTGTTCTGCTATGAACGGCTGGCCGGGCCGCAATGGCGCGAATTGCTGCCGTTGTGCTGGAAAGAGGCCACGCTTCAGCGCCGCCGCAAAGCCGAGCCGCACGTCCAGTTGCCGCTCGACGGGCGACTGCGCGAGGACGCTTCGGTGCCGAACCTGTTGGCCGATGATAGCCCGCCGCGCTTCTATCCTACCATGGCCGACGCGGATTCGTTCGGCAGTCCGCTATTGGTCGGACTTTAGGTCCGGGCTTGTGAACGACTGCTAGCGGAGGGGTGCTGAATAGCCCATTTTGAGTGGCAATCGGTCGTTCGACCACAATGCTGTGGCGACCTCTTTTGGGGCCGTTTCTCGACTGAGGTGCCATCGCAAGTTGAATCAGTGGAAATCGCGCGACCGGGGCAGAATCCGAACATCGCGCGGATGGCGGCTCTGGACCGGGCGCGCGACTTCATCGGGGCGGCACAGCGCCGGCTGTGGCGCTTCTTCGGCGAGGGTGCGGAGCAGGTCGGTCCGGTCGAACACGCGCGACGCCATCAGGTGAACCACGCCCTCCTTGCTGCGCTGGACTTCGCCCTCGACCACCATCAGCCGCGCGCTCATCACCGCGCGGCGATTGATTTCGAAGAGGCGCGCCCAGAGCAGGATGTTGGTCACGCCGGTTTCGTCCTCGATCGTGATGAAGATCGCATTGCCTTTGCCGGGGCGCTGGCGGATCAGCACGACGCCGCCGGTGCGCACACGGCGTCCGGCTTTGGCCGCGCTGGTTTCGGCACAGCTCAGCACGCCTTCCGCCCTCAACACCGGGCGCAGGAAAGTCATCGGATGGTCTTTCAGGGACAGGCGGATCGTCTGGTAATCCGCCGCCACTTCCTCGCTTTGCGGCATGGCGGGCAGGTCAATTGCCGGTTCGCTCCCAAGCTCGCGCGCGCACGCGGCGGCGAACAGCGGAAGCTCGCCCGATGGCGTCCGCCGTGCCTCCCAAAGGGCATCGCGCCGCGACAGGCCGAGCGATCCATAGGCATCGGCACCGGCGAGCAACCGCAGCGCGCGCGCGGGCAAATCGGCGCGGCGCGCGAGCGGCTCGATCGCATCGAACCGCCCGGCCGCCCGAGCCGCCACCAGCGCATCGGCCCAGTCGGCGCGGAAGCCGTCGATCTGGCGCAAGCCCAGCCGTAACGCAAACGCGCCGGCCGCATCGCGCTCCAGGCTATTGTCCCAGCCGCTATGGTTCACGTCGATCGCGCGCACCTCGACCCCATGTTCGCGCGCGTCGCGCACGATCTGCGCCGGGGCATAAAAGCCCATCGGCTGCGAATTGAGCAGCGCGCAGGCGAACACCGCCGGGTGATGGCATTTGATCCACGACGACACATAGACCAATCGGGCGAAGGACAGCGCATGGCTTTCGGGAAAGCCGTAGCTGCCGAACCCCTTGATCTGGTTGTAGCAACGCTGGGCGAAGTCCGCCGTATAGCCCTTGGCGACCATACCATCGACCATCTTCGCTTCGAACAGCCCGATCGTGCCGACATTGCGAAACGTCGCCATCGCCCGGCGCAGCTGGTTCGCTTCGGACGGGGTGAAGCCCGCCGCGACGATCGCCAGCTTCATCGCCTGTTCCTGAAAGATCGGCACGCCATAGGTCTTGCCGAGCAATGTGCGCAGCTCATCGGGGTCGTGCGGAGATTTAGGTGAGGGAAATTCGGCCCGTTCCTCGCCGCAGCGCCGCCGCAGATAGGGGTGGACCATATCCCCCTCGATCGGGCCGGGCCGCACGATCGCGACCTGCACTGTCAGGTCATAGAGATTACGCGGCTTCAGGCGCGGCAGCATGTTCATCTGCGCCCGGCTTTCGACCTGGAACACCCCGACGCTGTCGCCGCGCTGCAGCATGGCATAGACTGCCGGATCGTCGGACTGGAGATCGACCTCCAGCGTGTGATCGCCGAGGCCATGCGCGCGCATCAGGTCGAACGCCTTGCGGATGCAGGTCAACATGCCGAGCGCGAGCACATCGACCTTCATGATCGACAGCGCGTCGATATCGTCCTTGTCCCATTCAATGAAGGTGCGCCCCTCCATCGCGCCATGGTGCAGCGGCACCGTCTCATCCAGCCGATCCTGAGTCAGCACGAACCCGCCGACATGCTGCGACAAATGGCGCGGGAACGGGGCGGCGAGTAGTTGCCCCGCAAGTTCGATCAGGCGGCGGATTTCGGGAGCCTCGGGATCGAACCCGGCTTCGCTGACCCGCTTGTCGGGCAGGTCGCGGCTGAAGCTGCCCCACACCGTGCTGACGATCCGCGCGGTGACATCCTCGCTCAGCCCCAGCGCCTTGCCGACCTCCCGCACCGCGCTGCGCGGGCGGTAATGGATCACCGTGGCGGCAATGGCGGCGCGGTGGCGGCCATAGCGGCGATAGATATACTGGATCACCTCCTCGCGCCGCTCATGTTCGAAATCGACATCAATGTCGGGCGGCTCGTCGCGCTCTTCCGACACGAAGCGCGAGAAGAGCAGGTCATATTCGGTCGGATCGACCGAGGTGACGCCCAGCAGGAAACACACGATCGAATTGGCCGCGCTTCCCCGGCCCTGACACAGGATCGGCGGCTCCTGCGCCCGCGCGAATTTCACCAGATCGTGGACGGTGAGAAAGTAGAAGGCATAGTTGCGGTCGCGGATCAGCCTGAACTCTTCGGCCAGCAACGCCTTGACCTTGTCCGGCAGCGCCGCCCCGTAGCGCGCTTGCGCCGCCTCGGTCACGATATGCTCCAGCCAGTCCTGTGCGTTCCAGCCCTCCGGCACCGGCTCGTGCGGATATTCGTAGCGCAGCTGGTCAAGGTCGAACGCGATGCGGTCGAGCAGCAACCCGGTCTGCGCAATCGCATCGGGACAGGCGGCGAACAGCCGCGCCATTGCATCGGGGGATTTCAGATGCCGTTCGGCATTCGCCTCCAGCCGCTTCCCGGCCTGAGTGATCGTCACCCCGGCCTGAATGCAGGTCAATATGTCGTGCAGCGGTCGGCAATCCGCCGTCGCGTAGAGCACATCGGCGGTCGCGATCAGCGGCACGCTCGCCGCTGTCGCCAGTGCCTGCAACGCCGCCAGCCGCCGCGCATCATCCCCGCGCCGCGCCATGCTCACGCCCAGCCACACCCGCCCCGGCGCGATGCGGGCGAGCCGGGTCAGCAGCGGCTGCAAGCCCGCAGGTTGGACCAATGCGAGCGGCGGCACCGGCGCGTCGCTGTCATGCGCGACCGGATCGCGATGCGCGCGCTGCGCCACCGCGCTCGACCCGGGCAGAACGATCAAGAGCAGATCGTCATGAAAGGCGATCAGATCCTCCAGCCGCAGGATGCAATCACCCTTTTGCGCGCGCAGATTGCCGGTGGTCAGCAACCGCGTCAGCCGCCCCCAGCCGCGCCGGTTGGCAGGATAGGCGACGATATCCGGGGTGCCGTCGACGAACACCAGTCGCGCGCCGGGAACGAACTTCAACGCGGGCGGCGCCGCGCCGGCTTCCTGTGCCGCCGCGCGCGCGTGCCGCAGGGCGAGCTGGGCGCGCACCACGCCCGCCACCGTGTTGCGGTCGGCGATGCCGATGCCGGTAAGCCCAAGTTCGATCGCGCGCGCGATCAGGTCCGCCGGATGCGACGCCCCGCGCAGGAACGAGAAATGCGACGCCGCAACCAGTTCGGCAAACCCCGTCACGCAAACAGACCGTGGACATACCAGAGCGGCGTCGGCCGCTCGTCATACAGGCCGTGCCGGAACAGCCACAAGCGCCGCCCGCGCATATCCTCGACCCGGTAGTAATCGCGGGTGAGGCCGGGGTCGCCCGGCGCGCGGTGCCACCATTCGGCGGCGATCCGCTCCGGCCCCTCATAGCGCGTCACCTCGTGCAGCGTGCGTTGCCATCGGAAGCTACGCGGCGGGCCATCGGGCAGTTCGGCGATCACCTCGACACGTTGCGGCGGGTCGAACAAATGGATCGGGCGGCGCGGCGGCTCGCCCGGCTGCGGCACCGGCCAGTCCTGCCGATCGCTCGCGGTTGCGGGCAGCGCCAGCACCGCCTGTTCGGGAATATGCGTATCGCGCGGTACGAACCGGCGGATGCGTCCGCTGCCGGCACGCAGGCTCAACCGGTCGATCAGCGCCGTCAGTTCCTCGGCATGGACTGCCCCGCCCTCCAGTTCGAACTGGGCAAAGTCGAGCGGCTCGGCGCGCGGCACCGACAGCCGGATCATGTCGAACCCGAACCCGGGGTCGATCGGGTCGGCGAGCGTACCGATCCGCTCGGTAAACAACCGCATGATCCGTGCCGGATCGCGCAACGGCTGTCCGCAATCGATCGCCAGATCGACGACATGCCCGTCGCTGCGAAACAGCCGCGCGGTAAAGCGCCGCCCGCCCTGACGCCGCGCCTCCATCGCCTGCCCCGCTTCTGCCGCCAGCTCGCCGATCACGTGCAGCGCATCGTCGGCGCGCGCAATCGGCTCGACAAAGCGGCGTTCGAACTGCCAGGCTGGCGCCGTGTGGCGCGGTGCGATCGGCTTGCCCGACTTGCCCAGAATGCGCGCCAGCAGGTCGGGCAGTTCGGCCCCAAACCGTGCCGCCAGCGGCCCGGTCGGGCGCGAGACCAGATCGTCGATGGTCTTGAGGCCCGCCCCCCGCAGCGCCGCCTCGGTCTCGCTGTCCAGCTCCAGCGCGGCGACCGGCAAACGCCGCAACGCCGCCGCCTCGCTGGCCGCCGGGGCGGTTTGAAACCGTGCCAGCGCCCGCGCCCCTTCCGGTGTGTTGGCGAGGGCATGGCGCAAATGCCCGGTCCAGCGCCGCATCCGCGCCTCGACCGCCTCCAGCAACCCATATTCGCCGCCGAACAGATGCGCGCAGCCGGTGATGTCGAGCACCAGCCCGTCGGGCGGCTCGATCGCGACACGCGGCGTGAACCGGTCGCAGGCATCCGCAATCCGCTCCAGCCACAGTAGATCGGCGACCGGATCGGCGTCCGCCACCGCCAGATCGGGCACCCGCGCCCGCGCATCGGCCAGCGTCAGACCCGGGGCCAGCCCGAGCGCCATCGCTTCGGGATCACACGCGGTCAGCCGGATCGCGCCGCGCTGCCGCTCGACCACGACGCGCGGTGCGCTATCCCGTGCGGCTGAGTCCGGCGGCCCGGATCGCACCAGCCGGTCGGTCGCCAGAAAGGGGAGGAACAACGCCAGATAGCGTCGCTGCGTCATGATCTTGATCCCGTAATTGGCTGTGTTCCCGATCCCATTCCACCCGCCAGATACCGCCTGCCGGGCGACCGCGCTGACGCAGCAATTCGACCGTCCAGGCCGGATGTCCCGGCGCATCTGCCGCCAACGGCACCGACGGAGCCGGCGACACGCCGATCCGCGTCTGCGCGGCGCTGGGCGCAACGTCGCCGCCCACCCGCAGCAGCAGTGCAGTCACCCCCGACGCCTCCGCCAACAGCGCCAGTCGGCGGCTGGCGGTCAGGTCATAGGCACGCGGATTGCCCCACAGCTCGATCACGACGCTGCCCAGCCCGGCACATCGCACCCCGTCCGCCGCCGCCCGCAACACCGAAGCTGCATCGGGCAACACTCCCAACAGCAACCGCGCCGGATCAAGGCCGATCGCAGCGACACCGGGAGCGTGCAGCTGGCCGCTGCGCAGCTCGGCATCGCGTTCGCGCAGCCAGATCATCTCGCCGCCGAGCCGCTGAGCCAGCACGCCGGCAAACCCCGCCCCGCTTCCCGCTTCCGCCGGAGTCGCCGCCACCAGCTCATGCACCCGCGCGCGCATGACGCCGCCACCCAGGGCGTGGTCGATCCGGTCATGCCCGGTCGGCGCATAACCGGCAGCCTCGCCCACCGCACGGCGACCGCGCTCAATCAACGCGATGCGCCGCTGAATCAGGGAGAGCGAATCGACACGCATATGTTCTTTATATGTTCTAATTTCCAGGCTGTATATGCGAGCGCGCCGCAATGGAGTCTTTAGTCGACAGGCTGCTTTACCCGCCCGCTGCGCTCCCGCGCTGAATCCGCGCGATCAGATTCATGATGTCCGGATCGTTCAACGTGGCAAGGCCCAGCTTCTTTTCGCGCCGGTCGATCCCGTATTTCAGCCGCCATAGCTTACCGCCGGACGGCTGGAGCAGCACGAACGGGCCAGCCGCGTCGGACAGCTTGTAGGGTTTCTCGCGTCGCTTCGCGCTTCGGATCGCAACGTCTGTAAGTGCCATGGCCGCCCGCCTTTTCCCGGATGCGGCCCCCGTTTTGGGGGCCACTTGCGTTCCGAGTGAAGCGTGGCCCCCACATTGGCCCCCATCAAAACCCGGCTTTCGGCGAATGCCATCGAACGCGGGGGACCGCTGAAGCCTTGGAATATGACGGTTTTCTGGGGATTTTTCAGTCTTGGGCGAACGTTCGCGAATGGGCGGCTGGAGCGGGTGAAGGGAATCGAACCCTCGTCGTGAGCTTGGGAAGCTCCTGCTCTACCATTGAGCTACACCCGCGAGGCGCGCCGAAATCGAAGGTTTGCGCTCAGTTGTCAAGCGCGCATCGCGCGGGTTCGCTGCTGCGGTGCTGGTCGATGGCTCGCCTAATCCGGCGTTATCCAGTCCAGGTAACGCTCTGCTATCAATGATGTGGGTATGCCAGCAGCGGGGAAATGGGGCCGGAGCTGGAGCTGCGAGCACTCTATCTTTCGGCAAACGCGCTGCTCGCGGGAGCAATGCCCGTGGATGCTGATGACCTGTCGGATACGATGCTGTCGTCACACGACGATCGCCGCGCGGATGCGCGGACCACCACCTTGTTTCAGGTCGCGCGCCTGCTGACTGAAGATGGCGCGCAACATCTCTGCCTGATCCGCAACATCGGACCCGGCGGGATGATGCTGGAAATCTATGCGCCGCTCGAACCCGGCGTGCGCGTGCGGGTCGAGCCAAAGGTGTGCGATCCGATCACCGGCGTAGTGCGCTGGGCGCAGGCGGGTCAGGCGGGGATCATGTTCGACGCGCCGGTCGACGTCCACAGCTATCTGCATACCCATCATGTTCTGCTGCCCGATCAGCTGCCGCGCTGTCCACGGGTCACCACCGCGACGCGCGCGCGGCTGCGCATCGGGGCGGTTTGGCATCTGGTCCCGCTGGTCGATCTGTCCCAGGGCGGCGTGAAGGTCGAAACCGACCTGCCGGTCGAGCTGGGGCAGGGGGTCGAGATCGACATTGACGGCATCGGCGTGCTGGGCGCGCATGTTCGTTGGGTGCGCGGCGAGCGGCTCGGGCTGGTGTTCACCTGTCCGTTGCGGCTGGCGCTGGTGGCGCAATGGATCGCGACGCACGGCGCTGCGCAGCGCGAGGTTCGCGCGGCCTGAACCGCTCAGTCGATCGTCCGCCCCAGTTCGCGGTTCAGCCACAGCGCGACCAGCGTTCCGACTGCGCCCGACAGCAGATAGGCACCTGCCGCGAGCAGGCCGAACTCGGCTGACAGCCACAGCGCCGCGAGCGGTGCGAAACCGGCGCCAAACAGCCAGGCAAGGTCAGAGGTCAGCGACGATCCGGTATAGCGATGGCGCTGCTGGAAGCTCGCCGACAGCGCGCCGGACGACTGGCCGAACGAGACACCGAGCAGCACGAAACCGAGCAGCATGAACGCTGCCTCGCCCGCCTCGCCCATCTCCAGCAACTGCGGCGCGAAGCCGCTGAACGCGGCAATCGCGGCGGCGGTGGCGGCGAGCACGGTGCGGCGGCCAACTCGGTCGGCAAGATAGCCCGAGGCAATGATCGCGCCGACGCCCAGCGCGGCAGCTACGGCTTCGATCGCGAGGAAGCGGACGGGCGACTCCTCGGTGTAGAGGAACACCCAGGACAGCGGGAACACCGTGACCATGTGGAACATGGCAAAGCTCGCCAGCGGGGCGAACGCGCCGAGGATGATCGTGCGCCATTCCGACCGGATCGTTTCGGTCATCGGAGCCGGCTGAAGCTCGCGCCGCTCGAACAGGGTGGCATATTCGGGCGTCACCACGATGCGCAGCCGCGCGAACAGCGCCACGACGTTGATCGCGAACGCCACGAAGAACGGATAGCGCCAGCCCCAGTCGAGGAAATCCTGCGCGGGCAGGGCGGCGATCAGGAACATGAACAACAGGCTGGCGACGATCAGGCCGAGTGGTGCGCCCAGCTGGGGGATCATCGCATACCAGCCGCGCTTGCCCTCTGGCGCGTTGAGCGCGAGCAGCGAGGCAAGGCCATCCCATGATCCGCCGAGCGCAACGCCCTGACCCATGCGGAACAACGCCAGCAGCAGTGCCGAGCCGACACCGATCGACGCATAGCCGGGCAGGAAGGCGATCGCCGCGGTCGAACCGCCGAGCAGGAACAGCGCGATGGTGAGCTTTGCGCCCCGACCATAAGCGCGGTCGATCGCGGTGAAGATCAGCGTGCCGACCGGCCGCGCGACAAAGGCGAGCGCGAAGATCGCGAACGACCACAGCGTCCCCTGCAACGGATCGAGATAAGGGAATACCAAAGCCGGAAACACCAGCACCGACGCGATGGCATAGACGAAGAAGTCAAAGAATTCGGAGGTGCGCCCGATGATCACACCGATCGCGATCTCGCCCGGGGCGATCTTGTGGCCATCGCTGTTGACCGCGCGCGCGTCGCGTTCGGCTTCGGTCGTGGGGACGGTGTCGGCGCTCATTCCAGTCTTCCCGGCTTGCCCCGCTTGCGCGGCGCGACTCACTCATGCGGCTCAGTGTCGGCTTCCCGCAGCGAAAACGCACTGCTGCATTGATGGGCATCAAGGGATTGGACAAAATGTCCTATGTCCGCGCCGGGGGCAGGGGCGTAGGCGCAGATCATGGCCCAGAACCCTGTCCGATTCCGCCATCGCCTCCGCCCCCTGCTGGCGCTTGCCGCGCTGCCTTTGCTTTCCGGCTGCGGGCTGATCGTCCTTGACCCCGCCGGTGAAGTGGCGCGGCAACAGGGCAATCTGGTGATGATCTCCACCGCGCTGATGCTGCTGATCATCGTGCCTGTGATGGCGCTGACGGTGTTCTTCGCATTCAAATATCGCGCGGCGAACCAGGACGCAGCCTATGATCCCGATTGGGACCATTCGACCCAGCTGGAGCTGGTGATCTGGGCCGCGCCGCTGCTCATTATCATCTGCCTGGGCGCGCTGACCTGGGTCGGCACGCATCTGCTCGACCCCTACCGTCCACTTGCGGCAGCCGAGGCGAAGGCACCGGGCGCGCCGGAAACCGACCGCGAAAAGCCGCTGGAGGTGCAGGTCGTCGCGCTCGACTGGAAATGGCTGTTCATCTACCCCGAGCTGGGCATCGCGACGGTGAACGAGTTCGCCGCGCCGGTGGATCGCCCGATCCGTTTCCGCATCGCCTCATCCTCGGTGATGAACAGCTTCTATATCCCGGCGCTGGCGGGTCAGATCTATGCGATGCCGGGGATGGAGACCAAGCTGCACGGCATTTTCAACCAGACCGGTAATTTTGTCGGCTTCTCTGCCAATTATTCGGGTGCAGGCTTCTCCAACATGCGCTTCGCCGCAAAGAGCCTGGAGCGCGGCGCGTTCGACGCCTGGGTGGCGCAGGTCAAGGGGACGGCAACGCCGCTCGACCGGGTGACCTATTTGAAGCTCGAAAAGCCCAGCGAGAAAGAGCCGGTGCGCCGCTTCGCGCAGGTCGAACCGAACCTGTTCGACCGCGTCGTCAATCTGTGCGTCGAGCCGGGCAAGATGTGTATGCACGATATGATGGCGATCGACGCCAAGGGCGGCATGGGCCTTGCCGGCGCGTATAATGTCCGCGACCTGGCCTATGACAAGTTCGCCGCGCGCGGCACGCTCCCGTCGCTCGATACGCGTTATGTCGCCGCGGTCTGCACGACGCCGATGGTGGCGGTGAACGCGCCCGATCCCAAGCCGGTGGACAGCGCCCCGCTGACCGGCGCTGGCCTGTCACGCGCCCGCCAGTCGGTGCCGCCACCCGCGCGCACCGCGATGACCGATATTCCCGTCCTTCCGGAAAGCTGAGTTAGCCCGTGTCCGATCCCACCGCGCATCCTGCAACTGCCCCGTCGGTCGATCCGATTTTTGGACGCCTGTCGTTCGACGCGATCCCGCTGCACGAACCGATCCTGATCGCGACCTTTGTCGTGGTCGCAATCGGTGGCCTTACGGTACTGGCATTGCTGACCAAGTATCGCCTGTGGGGTTATTTGTGGAAAGAATGGTTCACCAGTGTGGATCACAAGAAGATCGGGATTATGTACATGATCCTGGGCCTCATCATGTTCCTGCGCGGCTTTGCCGATGCGATCATGATGCGGTTGCAGCAAGCGATGGCGTTCGGCGGATCCGAAGGCTATCTCAACGCGCACCATTACGACCAGATCTTCACGGCGCATGGCGTGATCATGATCTTCTTCGTGGCGATGCCGTTCATCACGGGTCTCATGAACTATGTCGTCCCGCTGCAGATCGGTGCGCGCGACGTCAGCTTCCCGTTCCTCAATAATTTCAGCTTCTGGATGACCGCGGCGGGCGCGGCGCTGACGATGGTGTCGCTGTTCGTCGGTGAATATGCCCAGACCGGCTGGCTCGCCTATCCGCCGCTGTCCGGGATCAGTTACAGCCCCAGCGTCGGCGTCGATTATTATATCTGGTCGCTCCAGATCGCCGGGGTTGGGACAACATTATCCGGCATCAATCTGATCGTCACCATTCTGAAGCTGCGCGCGCCGGGCATGGGCCTGATGAAGATGCCGGTGTTCACCTGGACGTCGCTGTGCGCCAACATCCTGATCGTCGCCAGCTTCCCGGTGCTGACCGCAGTCCTCGCCTTGCTCGGGCTCGACCGCTATGCGGGGACCAACTTCTTTACGAACGACTTCGGCGGATCGTCGATGATGTACGTGAACCTGATCTGGATCTGGGGCCATCCTGAGGTCTACATCCTGATCCTGCCTTTGTTCGGCGTGTTCAGCGAAGTCACGTCGACCTTCTCGGGCAAGCGGCTCTTTGGCTATACCTCGATGGTCTATGCGACGGTCGTCATCACCATCTTGTCGTACGTCGTGTGGCTCCACCACTTCTTCACCATGGGATCGGGGGCGAGCGTCAACAGCTTCTTCGGCATCACGACGATGGTGATCTCGATCCCGACCGGCGCAAAGCTCTTCAACTGGCTGTTCACCATGTATCGCGGGCGTATCCGGTTTGAGCTTCCGATGATGTGGACGATCGCGTTCATGCTGACCTTCACCATCGGCGGCATGACTGGCGTGCTGCTCGCGGTGCCGCCGGCGGACTTCGTGCTGCATAATTCGCTGTTCCTGATCGCGCATTTCCATAACGTGATCATCGGCGGCGTGCTGTTCGGCCTGTTCGCGGCGATCAATTACTGGTGGCCCAAGGCGTTCGGGTTCAAGCTCGACAAGACATGGGGCCTGGTGTCCTTCTGGTGCTGGGTCGTGGGCTTCTGGCTCGCCTTTGCGCCGCTCTATGTCCTCGGCCTGATGGGCGTGACGCGCCGGATGCGGGTGTTCGATGACCCGTCCTACCAGATCTGGTTCATCATCGCCGGCATCGGTGCGGCGACGATCGCGGTCGGCATCTTCGCGATGCTGGTGCAGTTCGCGGTCAGCATCTGGAAGCGCGAAGAGCTGAAGGTCGATGGCGACCCGTGGAACGGGCGCACGCTGGAATGGGCGACCAGCTCGCCCCCGCCGGAGTATAACTTCGCCTTCACCCCGCGCATTCACGACCTCGACGCCTGGTACGACATGAAGAAGCGCAACGCCGTGCGTCCGGTCGAGGGCTTCCGCGACATCCATATGCCGCGTCCGACCGGCGCCGGGATCATCCTGTCGGGGATCAGCCTGGTGATCGGCTTTGCGCTGGTGTGGCACATCTGGTGGCTGGTGATCGCGGCGTTCGTCGCGCTGCTGGCGACCGCGATCATCCACACCTTCAACTACAATCGCGACTTCCATATCCCGGCGGCGACCGTCGCCGCAGTGGAGGACGCGCGTACCCGCCAGCTGGCCGTCGGAGCCGCCGCATGACCGCTATCACCGCCGCCAACGAACCGCCCGTCTTCTACGAGCTGGAGGAGCATCCGCACCCCGAGGGGCACAGCACGATGCTGGGCTTCTGGATCTATCTGATGAGCGACTGCCTCATCTTTGCGATTCTGTTCGCGTGTTACGCGGTGCTGGGCGGCAATTACGCCGCCGGGCCGGGGCCGAAGGATTTGTTCGACCTCAAGCTGATCGCGCTCAACACCGCGATGCTGCTGTTCTCGTCGATTACCTATGGCTTTGCGATGCTGTCGATGCAGCTGGGCAAAGTCCGCGCGACACAGGGCTGGCTGGCGGTCACCGGCCTGTTCGGCGCGGCGTTCCTGGCGATCGAGCTGTATGAGTTCGCGCACCTGATCCACCTCGGCGCGACGCCGCAGCGCAGCGCGTTTCTCTCGGCTTTCTTCACGCTGGTCGGCACCCACGGGCTGCACGTCACCTTCGGCCTGATCTGGCTGGTGACGCTGATGGTTCAGCTGGGGCGCAAAGGGCTGATCCCTGCCAATCAGCGCCGGGTCGCGTGCCTTGGCATGTTCTGGCACTTCCTCGACGTCATCTGGATCGGCGTCTTCACCTTTGTCTATCTGATGGGGATGCTGCGATGAGCGCGCACCATGACGAGCATCACGCCGTTGCCGAGCTGCCGCACGCGACGCTGCGCGATTATGTGATCGGCTTTGTCCTGTCGGTGATCCTGACCGCGATCCCGTTCTGGCTGGTAATGACGATGCCGCTGAGTGCCGGGGTGACGGCCGCAGTCATCATGGGCTTTGCGGTGGTGCAGATCATCGTCCACATGGTGTTCTTCCTGCACATGACACCCAAGGCGGAAGGCGGCTGGTCGCTGACCTCGCTCGTCTTCACGATCATCGTGATCTTCATCATGCTGGCCGGGTCGCTGTGGGTCATGCACCACCTCAACAGCAACATGATGCCGCAGCATCTGGAGCAGCAGGTTCCGTGAAGCTCCGGCGCGCCGTTCCAGCGGCGCTGCTGCTGATGCTCGCCGCCGGGTTCGTGGCGCTGGGCATCTGGCAGGTGGAGCGGCGGGCGTGGAAGCATGCGCTGATCGACGCGGTCGAAACGCGCAGCACCGCCGCGCCGGTCGCCGCGCCGGCTCCGGGCGTGGCGGTCAGCGCTGATGCCGATGCGTACCGCCGTGTACGGGTTACGGGCCGGTTCCTGCATGATCGCGAGACTTTGGTGCGCGCGGTCAGCGATCTGGGCAGCGGCTATTGGGTCGTCACCCCGCTCGACACTGGCCGCTTCACGGTAATGGTCAATCGCGGCTTCGTCCTGCCCGACCGGCGCGATCCGGCACGCCGCGCGGCGGGCAATGGGACAGGGGAGGTGACCGTCACCGGCCTGCTGCGCGTTACCGAACCGGGCGGTGGCTTTCTGCGCAGCAACGATGCCGCAACGGACAACTGGTATTCGCGCGATGTCGCCGCGATTGTCGCCGCTCGGGGCATCACCAACGCCGCACTTTATTTCATCGACGCCGATGCCGCGCCCAATCCGGGCGGGTGGCCCAAGGGCGGGCTGACCGTGCTGCGCTTTTCCGACAATCATCTGGGGTACGCCCTGACCTGGTTCGCGCTGGCCCTGCTCTCGCTGGTCGGCATCTGGCTGGTGTTGCGCAAGTCGTCGCCAGCGCCCAACAAGGGGGGGTGACCCGGCAGATACTCCTGCCGCCCGCCTTTCAACCGGCGGATGCGGGGCGGCGCAATATGCTGCTGCTCACCCAGCTGCGCTGGCTCGCAGTGGGCGGGCAGCTCGTGACGGTCGCGGTGGTGCATTTCGCGCTCGGCATCGACCTGCCGCTGCTCCAACTGCTGATGTCCACCGCGACGCTGGCCGCGCTCAACATCGCCAGCCATGTCCTGATCGCCAGCGGCGCGCGGTTCAGCGACGGCGCGCTGGCGGCCGCGTTGCTGTTCGATGTCGGGGCGCTGACAGTGCAGCTGAGCCTGTCGGGCGGCATCACCAACCCGTTCGCCGCGCTGTTCCTGCTGCACATCGTTCTCGGCGCGGTGCTGCTGCGCCCCTTTTATCCGTGGACGATCGTCGCCGCCACGCTCATCGCGCTCGGGATCCTGGCGCTCGACCCTACCCCGCTTGTGCTGCCCGCCGATCTGCCGGTCGATCCGGTCACGCTCTATCTCACCGGGGGCATCGTCTGCTTCGTCCTCATCGCGGTCCTGCTGGTGATCTTCATCGGCCAGATCAGCCGCAATCTGCGCAGCCATGACGCCGCGCTCGCCGCCGTCCGCCAGCGCGCGGCGGAGGAGGATCATATCGTCCGCATGGGCCTGCTCGCCTCGGGCGCGGCGCATGAGCTGGGGACGCCGCTGTCGCTGCTGTCGGTCGCGATCGGCGACTGGCGGGCGATGCCGCAGCTCAAGGGCGATGCCGAGTTGCAAGAGGAACTGGCCGAGATGGACGGCGCGGTCCGGCGCTGCAAGGCGATCGTCAGCGGCATCCTGATGTCGGCTGGCGAAGCGCGCGGGGTCGCGCCCGAGGTGACCAGCGTGCGCGCGTTTCTGACCGGGATCGTCGCCGATTACCGCGCCAGCTTGCTGCCCGGAACGCTCGATTTCGACGACCGGTTCGGGGCGGATGTCACGATCGTGTCCGACCCTGCGCTGCGTCAGGTGATCGGCAATGTAATCGACAACGCGATCGAGGTGTCGCCGGGCACGGTCGCGCTGACCGCATCGCGCGAAGGCGAGGCGCTGGTGCTCGACATCGCCGATCGCGGCCCCGGTTTTGCGCCGGAGATTCTCGAAACCTTCGGCCAGCCCTATCGCTCGACCAAGGGCAAGCCCGGCGGCGGCCTCGGCCTGTTCCTGCTGGTCAATGTCCTGCGCAAGCTGGGCGGGGAGGCGAATGCCGAGAACCGGCTCGACGGCGGCGCGCGGGTGCGGATCGTGCTGCCGCTCGCCGCGCTGGCGATGGAGGCGCGGCGATGAGCCGGCTGCTGGTGATCGTCGAGGACGACGAAGCATTTGCGCGGACGCTAAAGCGGTCGTTCGAGCGGCGCGACTACACCGTGCTGTGGGCGGCGAACCATGATGAACTGGCGGCGTTGCTGGCCGATCATCGCCCGGAGTTCGCGGTGGTGGACCTGAAGCTCGGCGGCGCGTCCGGCCTTGCCTGTGTCCAGACGCTGCGGGCGAGCGATGCGGCGATGAAGATCGTCGTCCTCACCGGCTTCGCCAGCATCGCGACGGCGGTCGAGGCGATCAAGCTGGGCGCGAACCACTATCTCGCCAAGCCATCGAACACCGACGATATCGAGGCGGCGTTCGCGCGCGTCGATGGCGATGTCGACGCCCCGGTCGACGGTCGCACCTCATCGATCAAGACGGTCGAGTGGGAACATATCCACCAGACGTTGGTGGAGACCGACTTCAACATCTCCGAAGCCGCGCGCCGGCTGGGGATGCATCGCCGGACGCTGGCGCGGAAGCTGGAGAAGCGCCCGGTGCGATAGGGTGGGGCTGTTGACGACTGCTTTCAGCGCGACGGCTGGGCGGGATAGAATGGGTTGGGACGCAGACATTGCTCACCCGTCGCGGAAAGGGTTCTCCTCTAATCTTGCTTTATGGTCTCGTGCCTCGCGGTCTGCCCACGTCTCAGACAGCATCGACAACAACTCTTCTTGTCTCTGAAAAATTTGACGCCTGCAGTCCTCGCCGTCGCGGCGGTGATCGAGTTCAAAGTCCATTGCCATTGAGAAAGTTACGCTCGAAAAAACCCAAAAAAGCAGTTCGTCTAAGTTGGAGGTGGAACGACGCTGTAACTCGTAGCCGCGTTCGCAGACGACCCAATGATACTGGCGGTCCACTTCGATATGATGGCTGCCATCGTGACGGGACTGCGCAAACGTGGGCAGATACGGCGCGGGTGCGTGAATGGTAGAAGCCAAGCGCTTGATCCGCCCGCTGATGACATCCAAACTTTCGAGATAGGCGTTTTCCATCACTGGCTAGGTGGCAGCGGTTTCAGATGTCCGCAATGGGGTCGCTTGTAGCCTGCTCGCTAAATGCGTCCGAGGCTGATCCTCCTCCCCCGCGAGGGAGAGGATTAGGTGGATGCGGCTTGCCGACAGCGCACAGCAAAGGCATGGCGCGGGGCACGAGAGAGGAAATCCGATGCGCCTGCGTTCGCTGTTGTTCGTCCCCGGAGACCGGTCCGACCGGATGGAAAAGGCGCTGGCCAGCGGTGCCGATGCGTTGATCCTGGACCTTGAGGATTCGGTGACGCCGGAGCGCAAGGCAGAGGCACGCGCGGCAGTCGGGGCGTTTCTCGCCAAACAGCATGGCGGCCCGGCTTTGTGGGTCCGCATCAACCCGCTCGACAGCGGCATGACGCAGGACGACCTTGCCGCCGCGCGCGGAGCGGACGGAATCGTCTTGCCTAAATCGGCGAGCGGACAGGATGTCGCCGCGCTCGACGCGATGCTCGCCGGTGTATCCGCGCGCATCCTGCCGATCGCGACCGAAACGCCCGCCGCGATCTTTGGCCTGGGCAGCTATGCCGGCTGCTCGCCGCGCCTCGCCGGGATTACCTGGGGGGCGGAGGATTTGCCCGCCGCGATCGGCGCGCAGTCCTCGCGTGAGGCGGATGGGCGCTACACCCCGCCTTATGACATGATCCGCGGCCTGACCCTGTTCGGCGCGCACGCCGCCGGGGTGGCACCGATCGAGACCGTCTATCCCGATTTCCGTAACCTCGACGGCCTCGCCGCCTATTGCGCGCGGGCGATGCGCGATGGCTTTACCGGCATGATGGCGATCCACCCGGCGCAGGTGCCTGTCATCAACGCCGCCTTCACCCCGTCCGAAGCGGCCATCGCCCATGCACGGGCGGTCGTCGCCGCCTTCGCCGCGAATCCCGGGGCGGGGGCGCTGCAACTCGACGGCAAGATGATCGACGCGCCGCACCTCAAACAGGCGCAGGCGCTGCTGGCCCGCGCGGGAGAAGCATGACGCCGGCCTTTCATCGCGACGACCTGAACCGGCTGGACGCGGCGGGGCGGCTCCGGTCGCTGACGTCGCGTGCCGGAATCGATTTCGCGTCGAACGATTATCTTGGCCTCGCCAGCGATCCGCGGCTGCGCGCTGCCGTCAGCGAGGCGCTGGAGCGCGGCGTAGCCGTGGGGTCGGGCGGGTCGCGGCTACTGCGCGGCAACGATCCCGAGATTGCGGCGCTGGAAGAGGAAGCCGCAGCGTTGTTCGGTGCGGAGGCGTGCCTGTATTTCGCCAACGGCTTTGCGGCGAACACCGCACTGCTCGCAACCTTGCCCCAGCCGGGCGACCTGATCGTCCATGACGCCATGGTCCATGCCAGTATGCATGACGGCCTGCGCCTTGCCCGTGCGCCTGCAGTTGCGGCAGGGCACAATGATCCACAGGCTGTGGATAACGCCATCCATGACTGGCGGGCGCAGGGCGGGACGGGAACCCCGTGGATCGCGTTCGAAACGCTCTATTCGATGGACGGTGACCGCACGCCGGTCGCGGATTTCGCGGCAGTGGCTGCGCGGCATGACGCCATGCTGCTGGTCGATGAGGCGCACGCCACCGGCGTCTGGGGTGCCAACGGACGCGGGCTGGCCGAGGCGCTGGAGGGGGCGGAAAATGTCGTCGCACTTCACACCTGCGGCAAGGCATTGGGGTGTCAGGGCGCGCTGGTCACCGGTCCCCGTGTGCTGATCGACTTCCTGATCAACCGGGCGCGTCCGTTCATTTTCTCGACCGCACCGTCGCCGTTGCTCGCCAGCGCGGTGCGTGCTGCGCTGCGCATCGTGGCGGGCGAACCCGAGCGCCGCACCCGCCTCCACGCGCTGATCGCGCACGCCGAAACGGTACTCGCCCCGCATGGCGTCACCGTCACCGGAAGCCAGATCATGCCGCTGATTATCGGCGAGGACGCCGCGACAATGGCCCGCGCCGCCGCGCTGCAAGCCAAGGGCTTCGACGTGCGCGGCATCCGCCCGCCGACTGTCGCCCCCGGCACCGCGCGACTGCGGATTGCGCTGACGCTCAACGTTACCCCGCAAGGTATCGATTCACTGGCAGAGGCACTCGCATGATCGTCGTCACCGGCACCGATACCGGGGTGGGCAAGACCGTCGCATCGGCGGCGCTCGCGTGGCGGCTGGGCGCGACCTATTGGAAACCGGTCCAGGCCGGGCGCGAAGAGGCGGAAAGCGACCGGGAGGCGGTCGTGCGGCTTGCGGGGGTGGAGACGCTGCCCGAAGTCTATTTCCTCGAAACTCCCTGTTCACCGCACCGCGCGGCGGAAATCGACGGCGTGACGATAGACCCTGCGCGAATGACCCCGCCGCCGGGGCGGGTGGTGATCGAGGGGGCGGGGGGCGCGCTTGTCCCGGTCACCCGCGATTTGCTCTACGCCGATCTGTTCGCGCGCTGGGGGCTGCCGGTGGTGATCGTCGCGCGCACCGCGCTCGGCACGATCAACCACAGCCTGATGACGATCGAGGTGCTCCGCGCGCGTGGCGTGAACGTGGCGGGCATTCTGTTCTCCGGCGATGAAGTTCCCGACAGCCAGGCGACAATCTGTGCGATGGGACAGGTCGCATCGCTCGGCCGCCTGCCGCGTCTCGACCCGCTGACCCCGGACAGCCTGCGCGCGGCGGCGGCGGCACTCGACCTTGGAGCGCTGGCATGACCTCGCCCGTCTGGCATCCCTTCACTCAGCATGGCCTCAATGAGCCGGTGCCGCTGGTCACCCATGCCGAGGGCGCGACCCTGCACACCGCCGATGGCCGCCGCGTGATCGACGCCATCTCGTCCTGGTGGGTGACGACGCACGGCCATTGCCATCCGCGCATCACGGCGGCGATCCGCGCGCAGGCGGAACAGCTCGACCAGCTGATCTTCGCTGGCTGGACCCACGAACCTGCCGAAACGCTCGCCCGCGAACTGGTCGCGATGATGCCGCCCGCGCTCGACAAAGTGTTCTTCTCCGACAGCGGATCGACCAGTGTTGAGGTCGCACTGAAAATGGCGCTCGGCCATTTCGTCAATCGCGGCGAGGATCGCAGCCGGATCATCGTGATGGAGGGCAGCTATCATGGCGACACGATCGGCGGCATGTCGGTCGGCGCGCGCGGCGTGTTCAACAAAAGCTATGCGCCGCTGCTGTTCGACGTCGATGTCATCCCCTTCCCGGAGCGCGGCAAGGAAGCGCTGACCATGGCGGCGCTCGAACAATTTTGTTCGCAGTCGCCGCCGCCCGCCGCGCTGATCGTCGAGCCGATGATCCTGGGCGCGGGGGGGATGCGCATCTATCTGCCCGGCGTGCTGCGCGCGATGCGCGATATCTGTCAGCATTTCGGGGTGCTGTTCATTGCCGATGAGGTGATGACCGGCTGGGGCCGCACAGGTGCACTGCTGGCGTGCGAATGGGCGCAGATCGTGCCCGATCTGCTTTGCCTGTCCAAGGGGCTGACCGGCGGTTCGCTCCCGCTGGCGGTGACCATGGCGACCGAGGAGATCTTCGCCTCGCATCTGAGCGAGGATCGGTCGCGGATGTTTTTCCATTCATCGAGCTACACCGCCAACCCGATCGCTTGCGCCGCTGCCGTCGCCAATCTCGCCATCTGGCGCGACGAGCCGGTGCTGGAGCGGATCGACCGGCTGGTGCTGCGCCAGACTGACCTCAGCGCGCCGCTGCGCAGCAAAGTGTCCAATCTCAGGCAGATCGGCACGATCGTCGCGATGGAGTTCGCGCAGGCGGAGGGGCATTACATGTCCACGCTCGGCCCGCGTCTGTCCGCCTTTTTCCGCGAGCGCGACGTGCTGCTCCGCCCGCTGGGCAACACCGTTTATGTGATGCCGCCTTATTGCATTTCGGACGAGGATTTGGGGCGCGTTTACGACGTGATCGGCGAAGCGGTGGACAGCATTTAAGCTGCGCGCAAATCGGCCAGGAAGCCCTGCACCGCCGCGTCCAGCGCGCCGGCCTCCGCCTGTAGTCGCTCGGCCAGCCCGCCCATTTCCTGCGCGCTGTGCGTCGCCGAGCTCGCCGTGCCACCGATTGCATCGACATCGTCGGCGATCACTGCCCCGGCGCTGACTGTCTCCTCGACCGTCGTCGCGATCAGCCGCGTCGTGTCGCGCTGGGTGGCGACGGCATGTTCGACCGTGTCGCACAGCCGCGCCATCGCCGCGATCGCGCGTTCGATCTCGCCATGCCCGTCGGCGACCTGAGCGATGCCGGTGCATAGTTCGGCGACATGCGCAGTGATCCGGCCCGCCGCATGGCTGGCCTGGGTGGCGAGTGCCTTGACCTCGTTCGCCACCACGGTGAAGCCGCGCCCGGCCTCGCCCGCGCGCGCCGCTTCGATCGTGGCGTTGAGTGCGAGGAGATTTACCTGGCCCGCGATATCGCCGATCAGCCCGATGACCGCGTCGATCGACTCGGCCGACCGGATCAGCTGGCGCATCCGCGCGCCGCCTTCGCCGACCAGCCCCACGGCATTTTCCGCCGCCGCCTTGGCGCGCGTTGTATCCTCGTTGATCGCGGCGAACGCGCCGGCGAGCATCCGTCCGCGATCGGCGATCTCGGTCATGCTCAGGCTCGTCTGCGCTGTGGCTGAGGCGACCGCGGCGGCGCGATCCCCGGTGTCTGCGGCGCGCGACGCGGTGGCGCTGGCATTGCCGCCGATCCGCTGCGACAGGCTGGCGAGCGTGCGCGCGAGCGACCCGGCCTGTTGTTCGAACCGCGCCGATGCCGCCTCGATCCGCGCCGATCGCTGGAGCTGCCCGCGCGCATGGCTCAGCTCGCGCTCGACCGCCAGGCTCACGATCCGCCGGTTGGCGACCACCGCGAACAACCGGCCGCGATGCGTCAGGATCATGCCCTCCTGTCCGCTTGCAGCACGATAGACATCGAGCACCGCACCGATATCCTGATCGACCTCGGCCTGTGGGCAGGGGCGGATATGCGCGGCGATCGCACTGCCATAGGCCGGGTTGCGCATCAGCGCATGGCCGAACGGGTTGAGCAGCAGGCGCCGCACATCCTTTTCAAACAAGGCGCCGATCGCACGGTGGTTGGCATCGACCACCGGCAGCAGCCGCAGCTCCATATTGGTCTGAAACATCTCGGTCGCGGTGAACAACGTGTCGTGCTCACGCAGGAACGGCGGATTGCGCTCGACCGTGGACAGCCAGTCCCGCGTTGTGATCGGGGAAGGGGCGGGGGCGGGATCGGCGGGCGCGAACATAACGCTGGTGATAGGGTGCAGACGGTAAATGCGGCGTTAGCCGGGCGTGACACTTCCGTGACAAATGGCAGTTTTCTGGGCTTTTTCGCTATCCGACGAGCTTGGCGCGATGCTGTGCCACCAATGCGCCAAGCCAGTCGGTAAAGGCGGCGACCGGCGCGAAGTGCCGCGTCTCCTCATGCGTGACCAGCCAGAAGCTGCGCCGGATCGCGATGTCGGGCAGCACGCGCGTGAGGGCCGGATCAGCGTCGCCGATGAAACAGGGCAGCACCGCGATCCCCGCACTGGCTTCGGTCATGCGGTGCTGCGCATTGATGCTCGACGAGCGCAGCTGCGGGGCCGGTGCGCCGGGAATCTCGTCGAGATAGCGCAGCTCGGGCGCGTAGAGAATGTCGGGGACATAGCCGATCAACCGGTGGTCACGCAGTTGCTCAGCGTTGGCGGGGGTGCCGTGCGCGGCGAGATAGGCGCGCGACGCATAGAGGCGCAGGCCGTAATCGGCGAGCTTGCGGGTCAGCAACGGCCCCCGGCGCGGGCGGGCCAATAGCACCGCGACATCGGTTTCGCGCCGCGTGGGATTGAGGAAGCCGCTGCTCGCCACCAGATCGACCGACAGGCCGGGATGCGCATCGACCAGGCTGCCGAGATGGCGGCCGATGAACCAGCTTCCGAACCCCTCCGACACGCTGACCCGCACCGTGCCGCGCACTGGCCCACCGGCCTCGCGTTCGCCGATCGCGGCGGCGGCACGCTCCATCGCGCGGGCATGGGTCAGCAACCGCTCCCCCGCCGGGGTCAGCACCTGGCCGTCCGGCCCCTGTTCAAACAATCGCTCGCCGACCGCCTGTTCGAGGCGGCGGAGGCGCCTTCCAGCGGTGGTGGCGTCGATCGACAGGCTCTGCGCGGCCTTGGCGAGCTGTCCCGTGCGCGCAATCGCGAGGAAGATTGGCAAGTCGCTCCAGTCCATAACCTGCAAATATGCAGCTATGGCCTGCATGTCGATGGGTTGCCGCCGCCCTGCGCGCAGGTGCATCACGCTGCCCAAATAGGAGAGGCCCACATGCGCGAGATCACCCACTTCATCGGCGGCAGCGCCAGCGCGGGCACCGGCACGCGCCGGTCGGACGTGTTCGACCCCAATAGTGGCGCGGTGCAAGCGCAGGTGACGCTCGGCAGCCCCGCCGATCTCGACACTGCGATGGCCAAGGCGCTGGCCGCCCAGCCGGCATGGGCCGCGACCAACCCGCAGCGCCGCGCGCGCGTCATGTTCGCGTTCAAATCGCTGGTCGAGAAGAACATGGACGAGCTGGCGCACCTGCTCAGCTCCGAGCATGGCAAGGTGATCGCGGATTCGAAGGGTGACATCCAGCGCGGCCTTGAAGTGATCGAATTCGCCTGTGGCATCCCACATGTGCTCAAGGGCGAATATACCCAGGGCGCAGGGCCGGGCATCGACGTCTATTCGATGCGCCAGCCGCTCGGCGTCGTCGCGGGCATCACCCCGTTCAACTTCCCGGCGATGATCCCGATGTGGATGTTCGGCGTGGCCATCGCGTGCGGCAACGCCTTCATCCTGAAGCCCAGCGAGCGCGATCCCAGCGTGCCGGTGCGCCTTGCCGAACTGATGCAGGAAGCGGGACTGCCCGACGGGGTGCTTCAGGTGGTGCAGGGTGACAAGGAAATGGTCGACGCGATCCTCGACCATCCCGAGATCAAGGCGGTGAGCTTCGTCGGATCGTCCGACATCGCGCACTATGTCTATCGCCGCGGCGTCGAGGCGGGGAAGCGCGTCCAGGCGATGGGCGGCGCGAAGAACCACGGCATCGTCATGCCCGACGCGGATCTGGATCAGGTGGTCAACGATCTCGCCGGTGCGGCCTTCGGCTCGGCGGGCGAGCGCTGCATGGCGCTTCCGGTGGTGGTCCCGGTCGGCGAGAGGACCGCGATTGCGCTCCGCGAAAAGCTGCTGCCCGCGATCGAAGCGCTGCGGATCGGCGTGTCGACCGATGCCGATGCGCATTACGGCCCGGTGGTCACCGCCGCGCACAAGGCAAAGATCGAAAGCTATATCCAGATGGGCGTCGACGAGGGCGCGGAGCTGGTCGTCGACGGTCGCGGCTTCACGCTGCAGGGGCATGAGGATGGCTTCTTCGTCGGCCCGACCCTGTTCGACCGCGTGACGCCGCAGATGCGCTCCTATCAGGAGGAAATCTTCGGCCCCGTGCTCCAGATGGTCCGTGCCGACAATTTCGAGGAGGCACTGCGCCTGCCCAGCGACCACCAATATGGCAATGGCGTCGCGATCTTCACCCGCAATGGCCACGCCGCGCGCGAATTTGCGGCGCGCGTCAATGTCGGCATGGTCGGCATCAACGTGCCGATCCCGGTGCCGGTCGCCTATCACAGCTTCGGCGGGTGGAAGCGCAGCGCATTCGGCGACACCAACCAGCACGGCATGGAGGGGGTCAAGTTCTTCACCAAGGTGAAGACGATCACCCAGCGCTGGCCCGATGGCGGGGTGGGCGACGCCGCCAACGCCTTCGTCATTCCCACGATGGGGTGAGGAAAGCCACGGTGCGGCGCGCGCGTCCTTATTCGCGTTCGACAGTACGGTCGCGACATGCGACCTTGCTGTGCCGACCAGACTCGCCTGGGCTTGGCGATCGCCAACCCGGGAGATTCTCATGCGCCTTACCCCGCCATCAACTGCATTGTTCGTCGTTTCGGCCCTTCTCGCCCTGCTGGCGTTCTTTGCGCATCAGGGGGGCGAGCTGCCGCTTATTGGTGAGAACCCGTTCTGGGTTCTCTTTGTCGGCTGGGTCATCCTGGCGATCGGATGCCTGTTCAGGCGAATCTGATTTCGGGACGCCCCGCATTCGAGAATCGGTTAACGGCGTGCTAGGCTTCCCCGCGCATCGGCGGGGGAGGCATCATGCGGTTGCTCGTTCGTATCATCATGGCGGTCGCCGCGCTCACCTTCATCGCGTGGGCCGCGCCGCTCGCGCTGTCGGCGAGCGAGCCTGAGCGCGTGGACAAGCGCATCGCCATCACCTTCGACGATACCCCGCGCGGGGCCGGGGCGTTTCTGACGCTGGAGGAGCGCGGGCCAAAGCTGATCGCCGCGCTGGAGGCTGCGGGGGTGCGGCAGGCGGCGTTCTTCATCAACCCGTGCCGGTTGCAGAGCGAGCGCGATGGCGCACTGGTCCGCGCCTATGAAACCGCGGGTCACGTCCTCGCCGATCACACCTGCTCCCATCCCGGCCTGTCGCGGGTGAGCGCCGAATTCTACCTCGCCGATATCGACCAGTCACAGGCGTGGCTGCGTGGGCGACCGACCTATCGCCCGTGGTTCCGCTTCCCGTTCCTCGACGAGGGTGGGAGCAACCGCGCCAAGGCCGAAGCAGTGCGCGATGGCCTGACCGCGCGCGGGCTGATCAACGGCTATGTCACCGCCGATGGCTATGACTGGAACATGGAGCGGCTGACGATCGCGGCGAAACGCGCCGGGCGCACGATCGACATGGCCCGCTTGCGCGATCTCTATGTCGAAACACATGTCGGCGCCGCCGAGTTCGCCGACCAGCTTGCGGTGCGCGCGACCGGCCGCCATCCGGCACAGGTGCTGTTGCTCCACGAGACCGATTTGGCGGCGCTGTTCCTGCCCGACATGATCGCCGGGCTGCGCAAGGCCGGCTGGACCATCGTCACGGCGGATGAGGCGTTCGACGATCCCATCGCCCGCCGCACGCCGCAGGTCGATTTCGCCAATGGCACCCGCGTCCAAATGCTGGCGTGGGAGAAGGGGATCGAAGGCACGCGCTGGTACGACCGCACCGACGGCCCGACCGCCGACCGATTGTTCGAGGCGCAGGTCATGCAGGGAGCGCGCGTCCAGTGAGGATCGTCGCCGCCCTGCTCGCCTGCCTGGTGATCGCGCTTCCAGCCGCCGCGCAGAAGCGGATTGCATTGAGCTTCGACGATGCGCCGCGCGGGGCCGGGGCGTTCCTCGATCCTGACGACCGCGCAAAGAAGCTCACCGCCGCGCTGAAGCGGGCGGGCGTCAAACAGGCGGTGTTCTTCGTGAACCCCGGCAATATCGGCCAGCCCGGCCATGGCGACGGCATCGCCAATCTCGATCGCTATGTGAAGGCAGGCCATGTCCTCGCCAACCATAGCTGGTCGCATCCCAAGCTCGGCAGCACCGAAGCCGACACCTATCTCGCCGATCTCGACCGCGCCGAAGCCTGGCTGAAGCCGCGCCCCGGCTATCGCCCCTGGTTCCGCTTTCCGTTCCTCGATGAGGGCGGCAAGGACAAGGTCAAGCGCGACGCGATCCGCGCCGGGCTGAAGGCACGCGGGCTGATCAACGGCTATGTCACCGCCGAATCCTCCGACTGGAACATCGAAAGCCTCGCCATCGCTGCGAAGAAAACGGGCAAACGGATCGACATGAAGGCGCTGCGCGACCTCTATATCGAAAGCCATGTCGAGGCGGCGGAATTCTACGATGCGCTCGCGCTCAGGACGCTGGGCCGCTCGCCCGCGCACGTCATGCTGCTCCACGAAACCGACATTGCGGCATTGTTCATCGGCGATCTGGTCAAGGCACTGAAGGCCAAGGGCTGGACCATCGTCACCGCAGACGAAGCCTATGCCGACCCGCTCCGCGATGCCGCCCCCGACACGCCATTTGCGCAGGGTACGCTGATCGAAGCGCTGGCTTGGGAGAAGGGCATTCCCGCCCCACGCTGGTACGACCGCAACGACCTGCGCATCGCCAACCCGCTGTTTGCCAAGCGCGTGCTGGGAGAGGGAGAGTGAGCGCGCTACATTGGCTTCTGCGGCCCACGCATCACATCCTCGACCGCACGCTGCTGTGGCGATCCGTAACGCGGGGTCTGGTCGCGCACGGTGCAGGACGAACTTTGTTCGCACACGCCGGCGGCGAAGGTGTTGAGCCCCTCTGCCGAGGTGCAGGCAGCGGCGAGCAGCAATGGTGCGACGAGCAACAGTCGAAGTTTCATGTGACGACCCCCAAATGATGCCATCCGGATCGCACGTCGCCACGCGGCGTTCCTCCGACAGGATCAGACAGAGAGAATGATGGACCAGCAATTCGACCTGACCGAAGACCAGCGCGCGATCCAGGAGATGGCGCAGCGCTTCACTGCGGATGCGATCACCCCGAATGCGGCCGAGTGGGACGAGAAGCATATCTTCCCGCGCGAGACGGTGAAGGCCGCCGCCGAACTCGGCTTCGGCGCGATCTATGTGTCGGAGGAGAGCGGCGGGATCGGCCTTGGTCGCCTCGAAGCGGCGCTGATCATGGAGGCGATGGCCTATGGCTGCCCCGCGACCAGCGCGTTTATCTCGATCCACAACATGGCGGCGTGGATGATCGACCGCTTCGGCGCGCCGGCGGTAAAAGACAAGTACCTCGCCCAGCTAGTCACCGCCGACTGGCTGGCGAGCTATTGCCTGACTGAGCCGTCCTCGGGCTCCGACGCCGCCGCGCTCAAGACCACGGCGAAGCGCGACGGCGATCACTTCATCGTGAACGGGTCGAAGCAGTTCATCTCCGGCGCGGGCGAGAATGAGCTGTATGTCACGATGGTCCGCACCGGCGTCGATGGTCCCAAGGGCATTTCCTGCCTGGCGATCGAGAAGGATATGCCCGGCGTCAGCTTCGGCGCGAACGAGCGCAAGCTCGGCTGGCACGCCCAGCCGACGCGCCAAGTGATGTTCGACAATGTCCGCGTGCCGGCCGAAAACATGATCGGCGGCGAGGGCGAGGGCTTCCGCATCGCGATGATGGGCCTCGACGGCGGCCGCCTCAACATCGGCGCCTGTTCGCTCGGGGGTGCGCAGCGCTGCCTGGACGAAGCAATTGTCTATACAAAAGACCGCAAGCAGTTCGGCACCGCCATCGCCGAGTTCCAGAATACGCAGTTCACACTCGCCGACATGGCGACCGAGCTGGAGGCGGCGCGCGCACTGCTCTACCTCGCCGCCGCGAAGGTGACGGCCAATGCGCCAGACAAGACCAAGTTCGCCGCGATGGCGAAGCGCTTTGCCACCGACACCGGATCGGCGGTGGTCGATCGCGCGCTGCAGCTGCATGGCGGCTATGGCTATCTGATGGATTACCCGATCGAACGCTTCTGGCGCGACCTGCGCGTCCATTCGATCCTCGAGGGGACCAATCAGGTGATGCGGATGATCGTCGGACGGGAGCTGACGCGACAATGAAGTTGATGACCAAATTCTCCCTCTCCCTTTGGGAGAGGGAAGGGACCCGCCCGGCGCAGCCGGGTGGGAAGGGTGAGGGCGACCTCGCTAACGTCACCCTCACCCTTCCGGCGCTGCGCGCCTCCCTCCCTCTCCCAATGGGAGAGGGAGGTTGAGCGACGTCCTGATCTCCGTCGAGGGGAAGGTCGGCCGCATCCGGCTCAACCGGCCCAAGGCGATCCATGCGCTCAACACCGGCATGTGCGCGGCGATCCTCGAAGCGCTGACCGCATGGCGCAGCGACACCGTGGTCGAAGCAGTGATGATCGACCACGCCGAGGGTCGCGGCTTCTGCGCGGGCGGCGATATCCGTATGCTGGCCACCAGTGGCGCCGACGATGGCGCAGCGGCGCGGGAGTTCTTCCGCGTCGAATATCAGATGAACCACGCGCTGTTCACCTTCGCCAAGCCGATCGTCGCGTTCATGGACGGGATCGCGATGGGCGGCGGGGTGGGCCTCAGCCAGCCCGCGCGCTACCGCGTCGCGACCGGGAATACCAAGTTCGCGATGCCGGAAACGGGCATCGGCCTGTTCCCTGACGTCGGCGGCGGCTGGTATCTCTCGCGCCTGCCGGGTCGCATCGGCCAGTATCTCGCGGTCACCGGCCACCGGCTCGACGGCGCGGAATGCTTGGCGCTCGGCCTCGCCACGCATTATCTGCCGTCGGATCGGCTTGAGAATGCCAAGGCGCGCATCCTGGCCGACCCGCAGGCGATCGACGCCGTGCTGGCAGTCCTGTCCATCCCCGCGCCCGACGCTCGCATCCTCGCTCACCGCGAGGCAATCGACCGTCTGTTCGCGAGTGACCGGCTGGAAGACATCCTCGCCGCGCTGGAAGCCGATCCGGGCGACTGGGCGATGCAGCAGCGCGCCGATATCGCGGGCAAATCGCCGCAGTCGATGAAGGTCAGCCTGAAGCTCCTGCTCGACGGCGCGACCATGCCGACCTTCGAGGACGAAATGCGGCAGGAATATGCGGTCGCGACCCGCGTCGTGCAGCGCCACGACTTCATCGAAGGCGTGCGCGCGCTGATCATCGACAAGGACAACCACCCGCGCTGGGATCCGGCCACGCCGGAGGGGGTGAGCGATCACCTCATCGACCAGATCTTCGCGCCGCTGCCCGAGGCTGAGGCGTGGACGCCGAAACAATAGCCGTCACCCCAGCGAAAGCTGGGGTCTCTTGCCTCAAAAGACCCCAGCTTTCGCTGGGGTGACGAACAGGAAGCCAGATGACCGATTACACCACCATCCTCGTCGAACAGCGCGGCGCCGTCACGCTGGTGACGCTCAACCGCCCGCAGGCGCTCAACGCGCTCAACAGCGAAGTGCTGTCCGAGCTGCTCGCCGCAATGACCGCGTTCGACGCCGACCTGTCGCAGGGCTGCGCGGTGCTTACCGGCAGCGAAAAGGCATTCGCCGCGGGCGCGGACATCAAGGAGATGCAGGCGCAGGGCTTTGCCGACATGTACGGCCATAATTTCTTCGCCGGATGGGACCAGTTCACCCGCACGCGCAAGCCGATCATCGCCGCGGTTTCGGGCTTTGCGCTCGGCGGCGGGTGCGAGCTGGCGATGATGTGCGACTTCATCCTCGCCGCCGACACCGCCAAATTCGGCCAGCCCGAAATCAAGCTCGCGGTTGCTCCCGGCATGGGCGGATCGCAGCGCCTGACCCGCGCGGTGGGCAAGGCCAAGGCGATGGAAATGTGCCTGACCGGTCGCATGATGGGCGCAGAAGAAGCGGAGCGCGCTGGCCTCGTCAGCCGCATCGTTCCCGCCGCCGAGCTGCTCGACGAGGCGCTCAAGACCGCCGCGACGATCGCGTCGATGGCCCCGCTCGCGGTGCTGGCGAACAAGGAAATGGTCAACGCCGCGTTCGAGACGGGTCTGGCGCAGGGCGTGCAGTTCGAACGCCGCCTGTTCCACGGCCTGTTCGGCAGCGCCGACCAGAAGGAAGGCATGGCGGCGTTTGTCGAGAAGCGTCCGGGGAACTGGACGGGCAAATAGTCTCGCCGTCACCCCAGCGAAAGCTGGGGTCTCGTGCGGCAGAAGACCCCAGCTTTCGCTGGGGTGACGAAAGATGAGAGGAGCGCCGCAATGGCCCGTGTAGGATTTATCGGTCTCGGCAATATGGGCGGCGGGATGGCCGCGAACCTGGCAAAGGCGGGGCATGACGTCCGCGCCTATGACCTTAGCGAAGACGCGCTCGCGCGTGCCAAGGCTGCCGGATGCCTGCCCGTCGCCAGCGCGGCGGAGGCGGCGGAGGGTGCTGAAGCCGTCATCACCATGCTGCCCGCCGGCAAACATGTCGAACAGGTCTATGCCGACAGCGTGTTCGGCGCGGCGGATACCGGCGCGATCCTGATTGATTGCTCGACGATCGACGTCGATACCGCGCGCCGTGTCGCCGATGCGGCGGCGATCAAGGGGCTGATGGCGGTCGATGCCCCTGTCTCCGGCGGGATCGCGGCGGCGAGTGCGGGCACGCTCACCTTCATGGTCGGTGGCAGCGATGCGGCGTTTGAACGCGCCGAGCTGTTCCTGTCCGACATGGGCAAGGCGGTAATCCATGCCGGCGGCAATGGCGCGGGGCAGGCGGCCAAGATCTGCAACAACATGCTGCTCGGCGCGACGATGGTCGCGACCTGCGAAGCGTTCCTGCTCGCGCGCAAGCTCGGGCTCGATCCGCAGACCTTCTACGACATCAGCTCGGTCTCCTCGGGACAGAGCTGGTCGATGACCAGCTATGCCCCGCTCCCCGGCGTCGGCCCCAAATCGCCCGCCGACAATGACTATCACGGTGGCTTTGCGGTCGGGCTGATGCTCAAGGATCTGAAGCTGGCGATGGCGGCGGCGGAAACGGTTGATGCCGACACGCCGATGGGTGCGCGGGCGGCGGAACTCTATGCGAAATTCGCCGATGAAGGCCATGCGGGCATGGATTTCTCGGGGATCATCAGGATGCTGGAGGATCGCGGAGACTGATCGCCTATTGCGTCAGCCGGATAAGGGTCGCGGAGTTGTAGAACACGCCGTTGACCTGGAACGTCATGCCCGACGCATCCTGCGCGACTTCCTTGACCAGCCCGCGGGCGGAGATCGCCACCGGGACGCCAGCACCGGTCGTATCCTTGGCGGTAATCTCCAGCTTGTACGCGCCGTCCGGCGCGCGGGTGCCGTTGGCCAGCATGCCGTCCCAGACCAGGTCGCCCTCCGACCCGGTCAGGTTGATGGTGTGGACCGTCGCGCCCGATGCATTCTTGATCGTGCCGACGACCGACTCCGCCGGGCGGGTGGTGGCATAGGTCCATTGCGCCGGCGCGTTGGCGCTGAGGCCCGCCTGATCGCTGCCAAAGCTCGCGACCTTGCCGACCACCGATGCCGCGCCGACGAGATTATCGGAGGTCAGCGCGGTCAGGATCGATTTGAGCGAGGCATTCTGCTGGATCGACTGTTCGACCTGCGAAAACTGGACCAGCTGCGCGGTGTATTCCGAAGTGTCCATCGGATCGAGCGGGTCCTGATTCTGCATCTGCGTGGTCAGCAGCTTCAGGAACATCGTCGAGTCAGCGGCGAGCTTGCCCAGGGCGTTGCCGGCATTGGCGGTGGTCGCATTATTGGCTGCGGTTGCGGCGTCGACGGCCATGATCGGTTCCTTCAGGCGACGAGATCGACCCGGCCCGAGCTGCGGACCTGGACGGGGGAGGGGATGGACGATGCCGCAGCGTCGTCCTCGGGCAGATACGCGCGGCTGGCTACGCGGCGGCCCTGCTGAGCCTGCTGATCGTTCTGGCCAAAGCCCCGGCTGTCGAAGCGCAGGCTCTGGTCGTCGGCGCGGAACCCGGCATCGTTGAGCGCGCGGGTCAGGTTCTCGGCATCGCGGCGCAGCAGGTCGAGCGTGGCGGGCTGATCGGCGGTGACCTCGGCGCTCAACTGGCGCGCCTCGTCCATGCGCAGCCGCACTTCGATCTTGCCTAGTTCGGCGGGGTCGAGGCGGATGACGAGGATGTCGCCCAAACCGCTATCGGCATGGCGGACGATCGCGAGCCCGACATCCTCGCCAAGCGCGCTGGCGCGGGCGCGCGGCTCGGGGGTGGACTCGCCGGTGGCGCGCGGCGCGTCAGGCGCGGGTGCGGCGGCGAGCGGGTCGAAGGTCGGAACCGGCCCGGCCGATGTGGGCGTCGGTGCGGGCGCAGCCGACTGTAGCGCGGACTGGCGGTTGCCGTCGCGGTTCATCGTGTCGCTTGTGGTCTCGGCGCTGGTGCGCAGCGGATCGGCTTCGGGCGCGGCGTCAGCGACCAGCCCGTCGAACGCGCCGTCATCAACCGGCGCGTCGATCGCAATGCCGCTGGCGGCGGGCTCAGTCGGTTGCATGGTTTCGGCAGGGCGGGGCGCAGCGACGGGTGCCGACGGGGCGTCAGCACCGGGCTGCGGCGGTGTCGGATTGGCGGTCGCCGGGGCAGGCATCGTGAGGCTGGCGGCGGCGATCGCGAGCGGTGAAATCTGCGGCGCGGAGACATCCTCAAGCGGCACAGGTGCCGGTGTCTCGATGGCGGACGCGATCACGGGGACAGCCGGGTCGGTCAGCACGGGAACGGACACGGCATCGGCTGGAGCGGCGGGGGTTGGCATGGCATCGGTCGGAGTGGCGAGGGTCGGCACGGCAGCAGTCGGCACGGCGGGGGTCGCCGGAACCGGATCGGGTTCCTTGTCGGGACTATCGACGACCGCCACCCTGTCGCTGTCCGGGCTCGGCGCGGGGGCAGGGTCGGGGGTCGTGCGCACGGCATCGACGATCGGCTCCGACCCAGCTTGCGGGGCAGACGGCGGAGCGGGAATGACGGATTTGCGCGGCGGTTCGACAATCAGCGCCGAACCGTGCTGTGCGGCAGGGACGGGTGCGGGAGTCGGCTCAACGGGCTTGCGCGGCAGCTCGACGGTCGTGACGGGATCGCTCGCGGGGGCGGTCTCGATCGTCTTGCGCGGGCCGTCGCCGGTGGTGACGGTGTCGCCATCAGTCGCCGGAGCCGGAGCTGGTTTGCCAGTCGGTGCAGGCCGAGGTGGTGTGGCAGGCTTGTAGGGGCCATCGACCACGATCACTGTGGTTTCGGTTGGATCGGGAGCGGGTGTTGCAGGCTTGTCTGGCCCGTCGATTACAGTCACGGTCCCGCCTTCAGGCGTGGCGGTCTTGACCGGGCTCGGCTGCGGGGGCGCAACCGGATCAACCGGCGGCGACACGGCCTCGTTCGCTGGCGCGGGCGCGGGTGCTTGCGGGATCGTCGCAGCGATGGGTGCGGCATCGAGCCCGACCGGCGCGGTTTCGGACACGACCGGCGCGGCGTCCGGCTGCGGCCCGGCGTCGATCGGCGCGTCGGTCGCCAATACCGGATCGGCAATGTTCAGCATTTCGGGAAGCGCGGCCTCGACCGGCTGGACCAGCGCGCCATCAGTCAGATCCAGCAGCGGCGCGGTCCCGGTCGGCAGGATTGAGACTGTGACGGGTTTTCCCGAAAATGCAGCGCTCGGCGACCCTTGGGTCACTGGGGTCGCCCCCATGCCCAGCATCGCGGCAAAGCCGGGCTGTGCCTGCGGGATCGCGGCGGCATTCTGGGTCAATCCACCGCCGATTGTCACGGACGTGGAAAAGGGCAGGAGGTTTGGCACCATAGAGGGTTCATAGAGGTGCGGCGTGCTGTCCGGTCGCATGGCTTACCCAATCGTGCCGAGCGCGCGCACCCGGGCGCGGGCGTGGATTTCGTTCTGCGACAGCACCACGGTCGCCGGGCGGACCCGTTCGATCACGCTGCGCACGAAGGGGCGGATCGTGGGATTGGTCAGCAGGCAGGGGATTTCTCCGCTGTTCGCCATCCGGTCATAGGTGTCGCGTACCGCGGCGATGAACCCCTGAAGCATTGACGGCGGCATGGCGAGGTGACGCTCGTCGCCCATACCCATGATGTTCTCGGCGAATGCGGCGTCCCATTCGGGCGATAGCGTCAGGATCGGGATCGCCCCGTCGCGCGCCTGCGTCGCGGAGATCTGCCGGGCGAGCCGCGCGCGCACATGTTCGGTGATCTGGGTCAGGTTGGTGGTGATCGGCGCGGCTTCGGCAATCCCCTCCAGGATCGTCGGCACGTCGCGGATCGACACGCCCTCGCCGAGCAGGTTCTGGAGAATGCGCTGCACGCCCGAGATCGAGATGCGCGACGGGATGATCTCCGCCACCAGCTTGGCCGAGTCGGTATGCACCTCGTTGAGCAGCTTCTGAACCTCGGTGTAGCTCAGCATGTCGGCGATATTGTCCTTGACCAGCTCGGTCAGGTGCGTGGTGATGATCGTGCCGGCATCGACCACGGTCAGCCCGCGGAAGCCCGCTTCCTCGCGCAGCTCGCGGTCGATCCACAGGGCAGGCAGGTTGAATACCGGCTCGCGCGTCGGCTCGCCCGGGATGCCCGCCGGGCCGTCGCCCGGATTGATGACCAGCAGGCGATCGAGCCGGATGTCGCCGCGCGCCGCCTCGGTTTCCTTGATGTAGATGACATACTGGTTCGCCTGCAGCCCCATATTGTCGATGATACGGACCGAGGGGAGGACGAAGCCGTACTCGGTTGCCATCTGGCGGCGCAGCGCGCGGACCTGATCGTCGAGGCGCGGCTCGCGCGCGGCGTCGTTGATGATCGGGAGCAGGCCATAGCCGATCTCGATCCGCACCGCGTCGATGGCGAGCGTGCGCGAGATCGGCTCCTCGACCACGGCGGCGGCCTCGGCTTCCTCGACCAGCGCCATCCGCTCTGCAATGGCAGCGCGCTGCTTGTTCTGCTTCGCCAGATACCAGCCGGCATAGCCGGTTCCTGCCGCGAACATGGCGAAGGGAAGAAAGGGCAGGCCCGGCATCAACGCGAGCGCACCGAGCAGCACGGCGGACATGCCGAACGCCTGCGGATAGCGGCCGAGCTGCTCGCCCAGCGCCGTCCCGGTCTTCCCCGCCTGGGTGCCCTTCGACACCATCAGGCCGGCGGCGATCGAGATCACCAGCGCCGGAACCTGGCTGACCAGCCCTTCGCCGACGGTCAGCAGCGTGTAGCTGTGGAACGCCTCGCCAAACGGCACGCCATGCACCGCGACGCCGATGATGAGGCCGACGATCACATTGATCGCGGTGATCAGCAATGCGGCGATCGCATCGCCCTTCACGAATTTGGACGCACCGTCCATCGCGCCGAAAAAGCCGCTTTCGGCCTCAACCTCCTGGCGGCGGTTGCGCGCCTGTTCTTCGGTGATCATGCCGGCCGACAGGTCGGCGTCGATCGCCATCTGCTTGCCCGGCATTGCGTCGAGGCTGAAGCGCGCGGCGACTTCGGCGATGCGGCCTGCGCCCTTGGTGATGACGACGAAGTTGATGACGATCAGAATCGCGAAGATGGTGATGCCGATCACCGGCTCGCCCCCGATCAGGAACTCACCGAACGCCGCGATCACGCCACCAGCTGCATGTGCGCCCTCATGCCCATGCGCCAGAATCAGCCGGGTCGAGGCGATGTTGAGACCGAGCCGCAGCATCGTCGCGATCAGCAGGATGGTCGGGAATGCCGACAGCTGCAGGGGCTTTTCGATGAACAGCGCCGTCATCAGGATCATCACCGACAGGGTGATCGAGAGGACCAGGCCAAGGTCGAGCATCCAGCCCGGCAGCGGCAGCACCAAGGTGCCGATGATCGCCAGCACACCGACCGCGAGCGCGATGTCGCGGCCATTGCCGAGGCGGGCCAGGAATCCGTTGAGACCGTTCATGGATCAGGCTCCGTGTCAGGTTGCCGGGACGACAGCGATGCCGGCCTCGACAAAGGCTTTGAGCTTGTTGCGCATCGTGCGGACGGAAATGCCCAGGATCTGCGAGGCGGAGGTACGATTGCCCTGGCACCGCTCCAGCGTCTCAAGGATCAGCTGGCGCTCGACCTCCTCGACCGTCTGGCCGACGAACGACGCGATCAGGGGCTTGCCCGCAGCCGAAGCGGGCGGCGCGAGGCGCGAGCCGTCGGCGAGCACGATGGCCTCCGGCCCGATATAGCCATCGGGCGAGAGCAGCACCGCGCGGTGCATCGCATCCTGCAGCTCGGCGACATTGCCCGGCCAGTCATAGCTGGTCAGCAGCGTTTCGGTTGCCGGGTCGATCAGGGGCGAGGGCAGGCACTGCATCGCCGCAAAGCGCGCGGCAAAGGTCGCCGCGAGCAGGCGGATGTCGCCGCCACGCGCACGCAGCGGCGGCAGCGCCACGGTTGCCAGCGCGAAGCGGGCGAGCAGGTCGCTGCGGAACTGCCCGGCATCGACCAATGCCGCAAGGTCGCGGCGGGTGCTGGCGATGACATTGGGCGCGCCGGGCGCGGTCATTGCTTTCAGCACGCGCAGCTGGAGCGCGGCGGGCAGCCGGTCGATGTCGCGCAGGAACAAGGTGCCGCCGCTCGCGGTGGCGAACGCGCCGCGCCGACCCGCCAGCGCGCCCTCGAACGCGCCAGCCGCATGGCCAAACAATTCGGATTCGAGCACTTCGGCGGCAACGCCGGTACATTCGACCGTGATGAAGCCGTTGCGGCCCGATGCGGCGTGCGTCGCGTGCGCGACGCGCTCCTTGCCGGTGCCGCGCTCGCCGCTGATCAGGATCGGGGCATGTGCCGGGGCCATCGCGCGGGCGAAGTCGAGCGCGCGCAGCCAGGCGGGGTCCTCACCCACCATCGGCGCGAAATCGGCCTGCGCCATCTGCGCGATCGCGGCAGCGATCAGCTCGCGGTCGGGGGGCAGCGGGATATAGTCGCGCGCGCCGGCTCGGATCGCGGCGACCGCGCGCTCGGCCGGGGCGTCGATGCCACAGGCCAGCACCGGCACTGCAAACCGCTCGGCGATCAGCGCGCGCATGAAACCCGGCACGTCGCTGTCGACGTCGATCATCACCAGCCCTGCACCGGTCTCGCGCAGATGCGCGAGCGCCTCGGCAGAGGTCTCGGCGATCATCACCTCGGCACCTAGGCTGCGCGCCATCCGCGCGGCCTCGCCGAACGGGCCGCTGCTGGCACCGACGATCATCAGGCGAAGCTGCATGATCAGCCGTCCTGGCGTACGATTTCGGTTAGCGTCACGCCGAGCGCGTGGTCGACCAGCATCACTTCGCCGCGCGCCACCAGCCGGTTGTTGACATAGACATCGACCGGTTCGCCGACGCGGCGGTCGAGCTCGAGCACCATGCCCGACTTCATCCGGATCAGCTCGCCGACCGGTACGCGCGCACGGCCGAGCACCGCCTGGACGCGCACCGGAACCTCGTTGACCGCAGACAGCGATCCGCCGGTCCCCAGGTCGGGTATCAAGCCATCGGTGCCAAATTCCTCGAACGACGGCGGCGTGTCGGTTTCGATCATCGCACCGCTTTCGAAGTTCGGGATCGGTTCGCCGGGTTCGGACATCGGGGTCTCCATCATGCATTCATCCACTGACGGATCACTGCGGTCGCCTCGGGCGCGTTACCGGCGACCATGTCGCCGACCTTGCGCAGATGCGACGCCTTGATCTGGCCATCGACATTGTTGAGCTGAACATCGTGATCGAGCAGCGGGACGTCGGGCTTGGTGCCCTGCATCGCCTCCAGCTGCTTGAGTGCTTCGGGGTCGCCATCGGCGGCCTGCTGCGCAATCGCCAGCATCTCGGCATTCTTGTCGCTCGGCAGCATCGGCGGCGCGGCGGGATCGCCCGCAGCCTCCTTGTTGGCGCGCGAGCGGAGCATCCGCAGCACGATCAGGCCGATTGCGCCGACCAGCAGGATCTTGAGCAGTCCGACGACCTGGTCCGAGGTGAAGAAGCTGTACCAGGCGGTCTGCGCATCGGCGGGTTCGGCCGGGGCGGCAAAGGCCAGCGCCTCGACTACCACGCTGTCGCCGCGTTCGGTGTCGATGCCCACGGCATTTTCGACCAGCCGGGTGAGCTGCTGCTTGCGCGCCTCGGGCAGGCCCGCCGCGCCGCCATCAATCGTGACTGCGACCGACAGGCGGGTCAGCTTGCCCGGTTCGCGGGTGACGACGCTGCGGGTCGCGCTGTTGGCATAGGTCACATCCTCCGACGTTTCCTTGCGCGCCTGCTGACGGGTCTCGCCGCCATTCTCGCCGCCGACCGGCTGCTGCTGCGCCTCGGGCAGCTGGTTGCCGACGGTGACCGCCTGTTCCTCGCTGTTCTCGCGGGTCTGGTCGTCGCTTTCCACGGTCACCTGACGCGCGATCACCTGCTTGTCGGGATCATAGACGTTGGATTCCTCGCGCGTCGCATCGCGGTCGATCTGGGCTGCGACCTCGGCGCGGACCTTGCCCTGCCCGACAATCGGTTCGAGCAGCGCGATGATCTCCTCGCGCATCTTCGCCTCGATCTGGCTCTGGCGTTCGTCGACGCTCCCACCACCCGCCGCGCCCTGTTCGCCGGCGCGGGCAAGCAATGCGCCCGACTGGTCGACAATCGACACCGATTCGGGCGACAGTTCGGGGACTGCGGAGGAAACGAGGTAGCGGATCGACTGGATCGTCTCGGCGGGCAAGCGGCCCTTGGTCTTGACCGTGACCGAAGCGGTTGCGGGGCGTGCCTCGGCGGCGAACATCGCGCGTTCGGGCATCACGATATGGACGCGTGCGCCAGACACTGCGTCGAGGCTCTGGATCGACCGGACGAGTTCGCCCTCGATCGCGCGGGTCTCGTTCATTTTGGCGCGGCTGGCGGATACGCCGAACGGCTGTTCCTGGTCGAGCACCTCATAGCCGATCTTGCCGCCCAATTTCTCGCCGGCCATCGCCATGCGCAGCTCGGCGAGCTTGTCGACCGGGGCCATGACTGCGGTGCCGTCGGCGGAAAGTTCGAAGGGGACGTTCTGCGACTTGAGTTTCTCGGAAATCGCTGCGGCGGCCGAGGGGTCGAGGTCCGTGTAGAGGAACCCCATGGTGGTGTTCTCGCCACGCAGCGCGACCATCGCCAGCGCCGCCATGATCAATGCCGCGACGCCGCCCATGATGATGAGCCGCTTGGCCCCCAATTGCGCGATCAGCCCTTTAACCTGCTCCAAGCGGCACCCTATCAGCGAACCGGGACTGCATGTCCCTCAGGTCGTTTATAGATGCCCGGCGGGCGGCAGGTTTTGCCGGTGGGAAAAAATTGCCGAGTGGTTCGGAACGCGGTGTCGGCCCGCTCCGATCCAGCCCAGCTGGACCGGAAGCAAAAAACGCCCCCGGACGGGGGAGTCCGGGGGCGTTCGAATGCGGAGGCGGCCGGGCAGGGGAGCCGAGCCGTCCGACATTTTACGTATAGACGATCACGCCGCCAGCCTGTCGTCGACAGGAAAAAGATTGTTGAGTTCGCGCAGCACCGCTTCCTCCCGCATCGCACGGTCCAGCGTGAGCCCGCCTTCGTCCCATTCGATCCGCGCGTCACCCGGAGCAAGCGAGGCGTCATGGGTGACGTGCAGGTTCAGGCGGCGGCGGTCGTTCGCCTGACGATCGGCGATCCGTTCCTCGATCTGTGCGGCCATATCGGGATGGACCCGCACCACCAGTTCGGTGCCGCGTGCGACCTGCGCCAGCGCGCGGCCGATCGCATCGTCGATCGCCTGGGCGGGCGAGGCGAGCAGCGGGTGGCCGGCGAGATGCTGCGCCACCGTCAGCACCAGCTCGGCAGCTTCACGGGCAGTATCGGCGCGGAAACCGGCACGCTCCTCGACCATGCCCTCGACCTCCGAATGGAGCGCGTCCATCGCGGCGAGCAGGGCGGTTTCGCGGTCGGAACGCGCGGCGTCGAGCCCGGCCTGAAACGCATCGGCGCGCGCCCGTGCGAGTTCCTCATTCTGGTTCTTGCGCAGATGCGCGAGCTCATCCTCAAGCGACTCGATCTTGATGACCAGCGAGATCGTGTCGTCATGTTCGACGGTGCGGTTGACCTCACGCGCGGTGAACACGCGGTCGAACCCGAACGGCTTGGTGCTAAAGGACATATCCATGGGTCGCACCTCAGATGATCATCGTGTCGTCGCTCTTGGGGTCGACCAGCACGATCTGCCCCATATCGGCGAGGTTCTTGGCAAGGCGGACGAGCGCGGTCTGCGCCTCTTCGCAATCGCGCGCGCGGACCGGACCCATCGACGCCATGTCCTCGCGCAGCAATTTTGCCGAGCGTTCGGTCATGGTCGAGAAGAACAGCGAGCGGATATTTTCCGGGGCGCCCTTGAGCGCCAGCGCCATCTGGCGCTTGTCGGCCTGGCGGACGATGACCGCGATCGACGCCGGGAGCAGGCCGCCGAGATCCTCGAAGGTGAACATCAGCGAACGGATGCGATCGGCCGCATCGGGCGAGCGGGCGTCGAGCGCGGAGAGCATACTTTCCTCGGTCGAGCGGTCCATCGCGTTGAAGATTTCGGCCATTGCCTCATGTGGGTCACGGCGCTGGGCGCGGGCGAAGTTGGCCATGAACTCGGTCTTGAGCGTCGCCTCGACTTGCGCCAGCACTTCCTTCTGCACCGTTTCCATGCGCAGCATCCGCTGGACCACATCGACCGCGATATCGCGCGGGAGCGCGCCGAGCACGCGCGCGGCATGGTCCGACTTGAGCTTCGACAGGATGACCGCGATCGTCTGCGGATATTCGTTGCGCAGATATCCGGCGAGTACGCCTTCGTTGACGTTGGACAGCTTGTCCCACATCGTCCGGCCCGACGGACCACGGATATCCTCCATGATCTCCTTGACCCGGTCGGAATCCAGAACGCTGTTGAGCAGCCGCTCGGTTGTCTCGTATGAGCCGTGGCACGAGGTCATCGACGACATCTCGGCCTGGAACTGGCTGAGCAGATGTTCGACGAGGTTCGACGGGATCCGGCCGAGCTGCGACATGCTCTGCGACAGCTCCTTGACCTCGTCGATCGACAGCTGTTCCCAGATCGGTGCGCCATGCTCCTGGCCCAGCGCCAGCATCAGCGCTGCGGCACGCTCGCGCATGTTCAACCGCTTAAATTCTGGCGGTTCCACGACCGGAGTCATCATCATCGTCTAGTTCCCCTGCATTATTCGTGGTTAACCCGTCGGGATCGCGCACGACTCTCCTATTATGGACACGAACGGGGGTTCCCGGTCGCGTGAGGACAGCAAGATGAACATCAATTCGGGATTGGCAGGGTTGACCCTGCTGGGTGCCGATACGAGCTGGTTTTCGGCGTCAGGTGGCCTGACGATCGAGAGCAAGGCCGTGCGCGAAGCCAAGGCCCAGTTCACGCTGCCCGAAACCACGCCGCCCTGGCGCGAGGCTGGGCCGGCCGGATCAATCTCGAACCAGATCTCCGCGATCCGCCGCCTTGCAACGATCGTCGACAAGCCGCTGACCGGCACACGCGCACTGCCCACTGACGTCCAGACCGCATTTACCACCTGGAAGGCGCTCGACCGGCTCAACACCCTTGCCGAAACCGCCGCCAAGCCGGGTCTCAGCGCGACCGAACGGTCGCAGCTTGCCGCAACCTTCACCAAGGGGCTGGCCGACCTCCAGACCTATATGGGTACCGCTCCGTCCGACAAACTCGAGCTGTCCTTCGGCCAGCCGGTACGTCGTGCCGACAGCTCCGTCGTCACGCCCGGCACCGACCGGCTGAGCGTCAGCGTGAGCGGCAAGGGCGTGGTCGCGAAGCGCGACGAGGTGCTGTCGCAAATGTCCGGGACCGAACGGTTCCGCGTCACGCTGGAGCGCGGTAGTTCGGTCGATACCGTGGTGATCGACCTTGGCTCGCTCCCCGAGCCGCCAACGCTCGACAGCATCGCCAATCTCGTCAACCAGGCAATTGCGAACATTCCGATGCGCGATGCCAATGGTGATGTGGTGCTCGACACCAATGGCGATCCGACGCCCAAGTGGAAGGTGAATTTCGAGCCGAAAAAGACCGAAAAAGACGGCTGGGCCATGGCGATCAATCGCCAGGGGCTGGAGACCGTGTCGATCGACCAGGTCGATGCCCCCGACGCACTGATCGTCGCCACTGGCCGCACCGCGCTCGAAAGTCCGACCTCGGCCCGCGTGCTGCGGATCGACGATCCCGAATCTGCGATGACCAACAAGACGCTGGCGACGATCGAGGCCAAAGACCGGCTGACGACCAAGGCGGTGGCCACCACCACCGACGCGATCGCGACCGATGCCGATGGCTTTGCCTATATTGTCGGTACCGCGTCGGGCGATCTCGATGAGCTGCGGGCTGCGGGGACGCAGGATCTGTACCTGACCAAGATGGACAGCCTCGGCAATGTCGTGTGGCAGCGCACTCTGGGCGCCGCCGACAGCGCGTCGGGCGCGGCGGTCACGGTAGCTGAGAATGGCGACGTGGTCGTCGCGGGTACCGTGTCCGGCAATTTCGAGGGTACGAGTGCCGATTCCGACATGCTCGTCGCGCGCTATGGCAGTAATGGCGACGAAATGTTCGCCAGCCGCATCCGCTCGGTCGGTGAAGATCGCGCGACCAGCATCGCCATCGCCGATGACGGCGCGATCCTGATCGGCGGGCGTGCGGGGCAGGGCGGGGGCGACGCGTTCGTCGCGCGGCTCAACGGCACCGGCGCGGTGACCCAGCGGGTCAAGCTGCCTGGCGCTGGCGACGAAAGTATTACCGCGATGGCGATGACCGCCGATGGCCGCCTCGCCGCGATCACCAAGGAAGGTGCGACGTCGAAGCTGCGTTTCCTGGATCCGGCCAGCCCGGGAACCGTGCTGCAGACCGTCGATCTCGGTAATTCCGACGCGCGCGCCATCGCGATTGCGTCCGACGGGTCGATCGCGATTGGCGGCACCACATTGTCCGCGCTGCCAGGCAGCCAGGTCAATGGCATCGCTGGCGGCCGCGACGGCTTCGTCGCGCGGCTTGCCGCCGATGGCAGCGGCATGGCGGTGACCTATCTCGGCACGGAAGGCAACGAACAGGTCGACAGCATCGCCTTCGCCAACGGCAAGCTCTATGTCGGCGGCCGCACCACCGGCGACCTTGGCGGCACGCGCAGCGGGCCGACCGATGGCTTTGTCGCGCGGATCGACCCGGCGAACGGCGGCATCGAAAAGGTCACCCAGTTCGGGCAGCCGACACTGCGTACCGAACCGGTTCGCGTCGCCGCATCGGAAGGCGGATCGAGCAAGGTCGATGCGCTGGGTCTGGGCCGCGGCGTGGCCACGCCGGACGGGTCGCTCAAGCTGACGACCGGCACGAGCCTGCGTGCGGGCGACAGTTTCCAGATGCGGGTCGCGGGTGGCGTGGTCCGCACGGTCACGATCGGCAAGGATGAGACGTTGACCAGTCTGGCTGACAAGGTGCGCAAAATTACCGGGGCCAAGGCTTTGGTGACGACGCCGAAGTCCGGTGACGGCGCATCGCTGCGCGTGTCGCCCAAGGCGGGGATCGACATCGAGTTCATCGCCGGCCCGGAGGGGCGCGACGCACTTGAAAAGCTCGGCCTGCCTGCCGCACGCGTATCCGGCATGGAGCCGCTCGACCCCAAGGGGCCGCGCGTGCGCCCGGGTGGTAGCTATGGCCTCGGCCTCAACCCGTCGCTGTCGATTGCCGACACCAAATCGGCGAAGGAGACGCTGGCCAAGCTCAAATCCGCCCTGTCCATGTCCCAGACCGGTTATCGCTCGCTATATTGGGATGATACCAAGCTCGCGATGGTCGAGGGTGCCCGCAAGGGCGGAAGCACCGCGCGTGAACAGGCGCAGCTCGCCAACTACCAGGCGGCGCTGAGCCGGCTCGCGTCCGGTCCCTCGACGTCCATAGGGTTCTGACACCATGACCGACCTGATCGGCGGGATTGCCCGCAACATGAAGCACCTTTCGGAACGCCAGCGGGTGATTTCCGAGAATATCGCGAACAGCGAAACGCCGGGCTTCAAGGCCCGCGACGTGCGCGCGCCGGACTTCAGCGACCTGATCGACACCGGCACCAGCAGCGCAGGAATCGCGCGGCCGCGGGTACAGCTCACCGGGAGCATGGCGGCGCTGGGTGCGCGCGCGCCGCTCTCGGCCGGCAGCATGATGCTCGACGCGAATACCAGCGAGACGAAGCCGGACGGCAACAATGTCACGCTCGAAGACCAGCTGCTCAAGATGGGCCAGATCCAGGCGGATTTCGCCGCGATGACCAGCCTTTATCGCAAGAGCCAGGGACTGATGCAGTCGGCGCTGGGCCGCAAGGGCGGCGGCTGACACCGCACAACCGCGCACCAAAAAAGGGGGCGTCCCGGCCGGGACGCCCCCTTTTTTGTTGGTTGCTCCAGCCGGTCAGGCCGCGTGGCGGAGCGTCGGCACGTCGTCTTCCAGCGCAAAGCGCTCGGTCAGCCGCGCCAGCGCGCGCGCTTCTTCCGACAGAGCGCGGGCGGCGGCATTGCTTTCCTCGACCATCGCCGCATTTTGCTGGGTGAACTCGTTGAGCGTGGTGAAGGCTGAGCTGACCTCGCTCAACGCGCTGGCGTGCGAGCCGTAATCCTCGGCCATGCCGGTCAGCAGCTGGTGGACGCCCTCGACCACCTGTTCGATGCCATTGAGCGCGCCATCTACCTGCCCGATCGCGGTGACCGCGTTCGCAACCTGATCCTGGGTCGAGGTCAGCTGCTCACGGGCGCGCTTCGCCTCTTCTTCCGAACGCATAGCAAGCTGGCCGACCAGATCGGCGACGACGGCAAAGCCGCGACCTGCCTCGCCCGCGCGTCCCGCCTCAACAGCAGCGTTCATCGCGAGGACGCGGGTTTGGAATGCGATCTTGTCGAGCCCCTCGATCACATCGTCGATGCCCTTGGCGCTCACCGCGACCTGCTCCATCTGCTGCACAGCGTCGTCGGTGACGCCGCGCCCGCGGCGGACGCTGTCGATCGCCTCATCGGCGCGGGCGACGGTCTCGCGCACGGTGGCGTTGCCGTTGTTCAGCCGCGCGTCGATCTGGACGATGGCGGTGGACGCCTCCTCGATCCGCCCGCTGGTGCGTTCGCTGCGCGTGGCAAGGTCTTCGGCAGCATGTGCGATCTGCGCCGAATTGCGGTCGAGCTGGGTCGCCCCGCTCGACACCGCCTGGACCAGCATCCGCAGCGATTCGATCGCCTGGTTGAAGTGCTCCTGAATCGTCGCATAGCCGCTCGGCATCGTGCCGGTGATGCTGTGGTGCAGTTCGCCGCGGCTGAGCCCTTCCAGCCCGCGTGCGAGTGCGGTGGACGCGCTTTCCAGCTCGCGCATACGCAGTTCGCGCTCGGCGGTGATCGCAGCTTCGGTCGCGCGTTGGGCGGCGTCCTTCTGCGCAATCGCGTCGAGCAACGCGACGACCCGCGCGGAGATGAAAACCAGCGCGCCCGCTTCGCCCAGCAGGATTGCGGCGTGCAGCAGGATTCGTGCGAAGGACGATCCGCCAAGGAACACCCAGTCGGGAACCGCCATGCCAAGGACGAGGTGGTGGACCGCGACGACGAGCGTCGCGCCGATGATCGCGCGCCAGTCGCACAAGACTGCGGTAATCGCGAGCGCGGCAAAGAACGCCATGTGCAGATCGACCTGCCACGCCATGCCGCGAAAGGCGAACAGCATCACTGCCGGGATTGCGACGACCGTCATGCTCGCGGCGATCCGCGCGGTGGAATCGGTCGCCCCCGTCCGCCACAGCCAGGTCGGGTAAGCGAGCAAGGCGACGAGCGCGAGCAACACAGTCACGAAGCCGTCGGCCCCGGTCACCAGCATTCCGCCGAGCAGCGCGAGCGACAGGGTGAAGGCGACCGCCATCACCAGCGTCAGTCCCGCCTTGCGGATACCGTCCAGCGTCAACTCATTCATTCCATCCGTCCCTTCCGGTACAAGTCTGTGGCCGTGCGGCCATGACAAGCGCGCCGTGGCGCCAGCTTTCGCGCACGATGGCGTCCCTGTTGCCGATGACGATCAGCGATCCGGGCACCGGCCCGGTGCCGAGCAGCCCGGCGTCGGCGCGCGCGATCCATCCGATCATCTCTGCCTGACGCGTCGGGAGCACCGGGACGATCAGCATCGCGCCGTCGCGCGGCGGTGTGCCCGATGCGATCAGCGGCACCGCAAGCGGCACCGTCAGCGCGATGATCAGGCCCGGCTTCAAAAGCTGGCGTTGACCGAGATCGGCACCGCCGCCCCGGCTCCGGCCATTGCGCCCGACGCGCCATAGGCGGCGCTACCGCTGCCGTGGCGGCGACGGGCGTCGGCGGCGATTTCCGCCATCATTTCGTTCGACAGGTCGATCTGGCGTTTGAGCGCAGCGCCATTCGCCGCGCAGATGTCGCGCAGCCGCCCGGCCAGTTCCGCGAGGTCCGCGCGGGTGTCTGCGGGAAGTGCGTCGCGCCAGTCGGCGCGCGTGCGATCGAGCCGCGCGACTTCCGTGTCGATCGCGCCGACCAGCCGCGTCTTGGCCTGCACCAGCTCGGCAATCTCGCCACGGCGACCATGCGCGAGCAGCAGCGTCTCTTCCTCGCTGATCGACGCCAGCGAACGGAACAGGTCGAGCAGGTCAGTTTGCATCGGGATTGCCCCCCTGAAGCTTGATGATCTGGTCCATCACCGCAGGCGCAAGGCCGATGCCGCCCTTGGCCGCGATGGCGGTGCCGAGATTCTCGGCGAGCACGCCGCGGAACATCTGTTCGCCATGCCCGCCGGAGAACTCACCCTCCTCGACGCTTTCGAGCATCAACTGGGTCATCTGGCCGATGAACACCGCCTCGAACGCCTGGGCGGTTTCCTTGCTCTTGGGGCTGGGGATTGTCGGAGCGGCACCGGTGGTCGCGGCGGCGGGGGTGGAGAGGGGACTCATTACTGCACCTCGATATCGGCCTGGAGCGCGCCGGCGCTCTTCACGGCCTGAAGAATGGTGATCAGGTCGCGCGGGCTGACGCCGAGCGCGTTGAGGCCGGCGACCAGCGAGGCGAGCGAGGTTTCGCCGCCGAGTGTGCCGAGCGAGCGGCCGGTGCCGTCATCGACCGTCACCTGGGTGCGCGGCACGACCTGGGTCTGGCCCTGCGACAGCGGCGCGGGCTGTGACACTTGTGGCGATTCCGCAACGCTGATCGTCAGGCCACCCTGCGCGATGGCGACTGGGCTGACGCGGACATTCGCGCCCATCACGACCGTGCCGGAGGCTTCGTTGACGATCACCTTGGCGGGCTGATCGACCGAGACGGGCAGGTTCTCGATCCGCGCGACCAGGTCGACCACCGATCCGGGGAAGCCGGGGCCGGGCTTCAGTTCGACCGTTGCGGGGTCGAGCACCTCGGCGGTGCCGGCGAAGGTCGCGTTAATCCTCCCTGCGATCATGTTCGCGGTAGTGAAATCGGGGTTCTTGAGCGCCAGCTTGAGGCTGGTCGCGCTGCGCAGCACATAGGGAACCTCACGCTCGATGATCGCGCCGTCGGCGATGCGCGCGGAGGTCGAGACGCCCCGGCTGATGCTCGCGGCTGCGCCCTGGGCCTTGAAGCCGGACACTGAGACCTGACCCTGCGCGACGGCATAGATCTCGCCATCGAGGGCGCGGAGCGACGAGGCGATCAGCGTCCCGCCCTGCAGGCTAGTCGAATCGCCGATTGCCGATACGGTCACGTCGATCCGCGATCCGGCGCGGGCAAAGGGCGGCATGGTCGCGGTGATCGACACTGCGGCGACGTTCATCGTCTTGAGCTGCGATCCACGGACATTGACGCCCATCCGCTCCAACATCGCCTGCATCGATTCCTCGGTGAAGGGGGTGTTGCGGGTGCGGTCGCCGGTGCCGGCAAGACCGACCACCAGGCCGTATCCGACCAGCTGGTTGGGGCGGACATTCTCGATATCGACGATGTCCTTGATCCGGTGCGTGCTGTTCGCCGCCGCAGTGCCGGGCACCGCCAGCGCGAGGGCCAGCATCAGGAGTGTCAAAATGCGCATAAACCTGTCCATCGTCTCCGGAACGCCGTTAATCTTCTTATAGAAAGGGAAAGACCCTTCCGGTCTTCGCGGAGAAGAGAAGCAGTGCGTATCGAGGGTGTCCCGATGCCGGTCCAGATGGTGCTCAATGCACTGTCGAAGTCCGACGCCGCCCTGCGCCTGACGCTCCCGAAGATGGAGATGCCAGAAGCTCCCAAACAGGGGCAGCAGGCGGCTCCGACGCTGCAGGCATCGACCACCGTCCATGTCCTGCTTGCGGCGGCCACCGCATTGGAAACCCCGCAGGAAAAGCGCCGCCGCGAGGCGCGCCCGTCGGCGCGCGGGCTCGAGATTCTCGACCAGCTTCATGCCGCCGGGGTGAAAGGCGTGCCCGAGGACAAGGCGCTCGACGCGCTCGCCCACTGGGCCGCGGCGTTCGAGATGCCTGACGACCCCGCGCTCGCCGACATCGCCCGCGACATCGAACTGCGCGTCCGCGTCGAACTGGCCAAGCACGACCGCACGGTCTGACCTCCGCGTCTTGGCCGGCAAGGTTAACGGCGGCGCTTCGCGGTCGTCTCAATGCGACGACACGGCAGAGCCGCTCAACGCTGCCGAAAGCGGCGCTGAGACTATCGCTGCAAAGGGCAGTGCTCTCTGTGGCTTCTCGTTAGGGGCAGGATTTTTTGGGTTGGCCTCTGGAATCTTCCCGTCGCCCCTGTTCTAACCGCGCCATGAAGCCAGTCATTTTCGGCCTGTCCGGCCCTGTCCTTACCGCCGACGAAGCCGCGTTTTTCCGCGACGCGGATCCGCTTGGCTATATCCTGTTCGGGCGTAACTGCGTCGATCGGGCGCAGATGCGCGCGCTGACCGACAGGCTGCGCGATCTGTCCGGGCGCGACGATGTGCCGATCCTGATTGACCAGGAGGGCGGGCGCGTGGCGCGGATGGCACCACCCGAATGGCCGGCCTTTCCCTCCGGCCCCGCCTTCGATGTGCTGTATGAGGTTGCGCCGTCTTCGGCGATTGAGGCGGCTCGCGCGAATGGGCAGGCGCTGGGCCTGATGCTGGCCGAGGTCGGGGTCAATGTGAACTGCGCGCCGTTGCTCGACGTGCGGGTGCCGGAGACAACCCCAGCGGTGGGCGAGCGGACATTCGGCAGCGATCCGATGCGGGTTGCGGCTTTGGGCCGCGCGATGCTCGACGGGATGGCGAAGGGCGGCGTGGTCGGCGTGATCAAACATATGCCGGGCCATGGTCGCGGCGTGGTCGACAGCCATTACGAGCTGCCGGTGGTCGAAGCCGATGATGTGGCCCTGGAGCGGGATATCGCGCCGTTCCGGACGCTCAAGGATGCCCCGATGGCGATGACGTGCCATGTCGTGTTCAAGGCATGGGATGCGGAGAATCCCGCAACGCTGTCGCCGACCGTGATCCGCGATGTGATCCGTGGGCGGATCGGCTTCGACGGCCTGTTGATGACCGATGACATCGACATGAAGGCGCTGACCGGCACCGCGGGCGAGAAGGCGGCGCAGGCGATTGCGGCGGGGTGCGACGTCGCGCTCGATTGCTGGGCGCGGATGGGCGAGATGGAGGAGATTGTCGGGCGCCTCAGCGATGCGCCGCCGACAACGCTGGCGCGGCTGGAGCGGGCGATGGCGAGCGTGCGGCCTGAGGCGGGGGCGATCGACGAATTGATCGCCAAGCGGGAGGCGTTGCTGGCGCTGGCATGACCGACCCCGCGCCCCTGACCATCGACATCGACGGCTGGGAAGGGCCGCTCGACCTGTTGCTCGCGCTCGCGCGAAGCCAGAAAGTGGACCTGCGCCAGCTGTCGATCCTGCAACTGGTCGACCAATATCTCACTTATGTGAACGAGGCGCGCGAGTTGCGGCTGGAGCTGGCGGCGGATTACCTCGTGATGGCGGCGTGGCTGGCCTATCTCAAATCGGCGCTGCTGTTGCCGCGCGATCCGGAGATTGAGCCGAGCCCGGAGGAAATGGCGCTGCGGCTGCAATTGCGGCTGGAGCGGCTGGCGGCGATGCGCGAGGCCGGGGCGCGGCTGGTGGCGCGTGACCGGCTGGGGCGCGACGTGTTCACGCGCGGCGCGCCGGAGGGGCTGAGGACGGTGCGCAAGTCGCGCTGGCAGGCGGAGATTTATGATTTGATCGCGGCTTATGGTCAGATCAGCGCGCGGACGCGGCCGGTGATGCATATCGTCGCGGTGCGCCCGGTGATGACGCTGGAGGACGCGATCCACCGCGTGTCCGAGCTGATCGGCCAGCGGATCGACTGGAGTACGATCGAGAGCTTCGTGCCGGAGGGGGCGAGCGGCCTGTATCGCAAGTCGGCGCTCGCCAGTTCATTCGTTGCGGCGCTGGAACTGGCCAAGCAGGGGCGGGTCGAGATGCGCCAGAAATCCGCCTTTGCGCCGCTTTATCTGAAGGCTGTGGAAGCATGACCGCGCCCGACGAGACGATGCGCGCGGTGGAGGCGGTGCTGTTCGCGTCGGAGCAGCCGCTGACGCCGGCCGAACTGCGCGCCTATGTCGGCGAGGAGGCCGACATTGCGGCCGCATTGTCGGCGCTTGCCGAAACCTATGCCGGACGCGGGATCGAGCTGGTCGAGCGCGGCGGGCGCTGGCATTTCCAAACCGCGCCGGACCTCGCCAATTTCCTGCGCCGCGATCGCGAGGACAGCCGCAAGCTTTCCCGGGCGGGAATCGAGACGCTGGCGATCATCGCCTATCACGAACCGGTGACGCGCGCCGAGATCGAAGCGATTCGAGGGGTGCAGATCAGCAAGGGCACGCTCGACGTGCTGATGGAGGCGGGGTGGATTCGTCCCGCCGGGCGGCGCGAGGTGCCGGGACGCCCGCTGATGTATGCGACCACGCCCGAATTTCTGAGCCATTTCGGGCTGGCGAGCCGCCGCGACCTGCCCGGAATCGACGATCTGCGCGCCGCCGGGCTGCTCGATCCGGTCGATCTTGCCTTTGAGGCGGCACATTCGGAGGCCGGGGACCCGGAAGCGGTGGAAACCCGCGATGAAGACGACTAGATAGGCCGGGAATCAACGGAGAGTTCCGATGGGTAGCATGAGTCTGATGCACTGGCTGATCGTCGGTGTTCTCGTAATCCTTCTGTTCGGCGGCAGCCGCTTCTCGAACATGATGGGTGACGTCGCCAAGGGCATCAAGCAGTTCAAGAAGGGTATGTCGGAGGACGACGAGACTCCTGCCAAGCCCGCCGAGATCGAGGCGAAGCGCGTCGTTGATCCGCAGCCCCAGGCGCAGAACACTGCCGCCGAAGTGCGTCCGGCGCAGGAAGAGCGCTGACATTTCCGCTGCGGCGCTGTGCCGCAGCCTTGCGGACCGGCTGATCGATGCTCGATTTCAACGCACCCGAATTTCTGGTGGTGGGCATTGTCGCCCTGCTGGTGATCGGGCCGAAGGACTTGCCAAAGGCGATGCGCTTTGTCGGTCATTGGATCGGCAAGGCGCGTCGCGTGGCAAGTCAGTTCCGCAGCGGCCTCGACACGATGGTCCGCGAATCGGAACTGGCCGAGATGGAAAAGAAATGGGCCGAGGAAAATGCGCGGATCATGCGCGATTACCCGCCCGAAAAGATGCTGACCGGGCCGGTCTATGACCCTAATCCGCAAGGGGCTGCCCCGGCGAATCTGGCTGGATTGGAGGAGGATGCCGCGCCCGTGAACGTCGAGCCGCCCGTGCTGAAGCCCGAGCCGGCGGACGCGGCGCTCGATGCGCCTGTCAAACCCGCCCGCAAGCCGCGCGCGCCGCGCAAGAAGAAGGCGGAGTCGTGAGCGACAGCGACGAACTGGCCAATACCGAAGCGCCGCTGCTCGACCATCTGATCGAGCTGCGCCGTCGACTGGTCTATTGCGTCGTGGCGCTGGTGCTGACCTTTGCCGGCTGCTTTTACTTCGCCAAGCCGATCTTTGGATTTCTGGTCCACCCGCTGGCAGCGGCGGGGCAGGACAGGCTGATCTTCACCCAGATTTTCGAAGCCTTCATGGTGCAGATCAAGGTCGGGTTTTTCGGCGCGCTGATGCTGTCCTTCCCGATCATCGCCAACCAGCTGTGGCAGTTCGTTGCGCCGGGGCTGTACCGCAAGGAAAAGCGCGCGCTGTTGCCCTTTCTGCTCGCAACTCCGGTGTTGTTCACAGGGGGTGCGGCGATGGCCTATTATTTCGCGATACCGGTGGCGCTCAACTTCCTGCTTGGGCTGGAGGGCGATTTGGGCGGCGGGGTGACGCAGGAAGCGTTGCCCGCTGTCGGCAACTATCTCGACTTCGTGATGCAGTTCATTTTCGCGTTCGGCATCTCGTTCCTGCTGCCGGTGCTGCTGATGCTGCTCGAGCGCGCGGGGATCGTCACCTATGAGCAGCTCAAGAGCGCTTGGCGCTATGCGGTGGTCGCGGCGTTCGCCATCGCCGCGGTGCTGACCCCGCCGGATATTGGGTCGCAGCTGCTGCTGGCCGGGCCGTTGTGCGGCCTTTACTTCCTGTCGCTGGTCGCGATCAAAATCACACGACGCCACCGCGAAAAGGAAGCGGCGGCCGAAGCCGCCGCTGGGGAATAGCGCAAAAGGGGCGTTTACTTGGCGTCTTCGGCGGTCTTGGCGACCGTGTCGCCCGCCGAGGATACGTCGCGGCCCAGCCCTTCGACTGTGTTGCAGGCCGAAAGGACGAGGCCACCGGCGAGCATCGCCATCGTCAGAATCTTGCGCATGATACTTCTCCATCTTCGCATTGTCGCGAGGGAGGAATGCCCGGCGCGGGACTTCGTTCCGCGTGTGATCTGAATGAGATGGAGGTCGTCGCTGGGACGAATAAGGCCCGAAAGCGTCACCGGGGGGGGAGGGGGTTGACGCTTCCGGGCCTGTGTCGTGGATAGCGAGAGCGGGGGGGCAAAAGGTCACTATCCGAAGTAAAAAACGTCGAACCCGATCCGGGGTTCCGCACCTCGCCAATTTTTTTTTGGATTCTTTTTTCAGGTCCGTCCGGTGATCGCGACGGCGAGCTCAAACGCGCCGATCAGCGGATCGTGATGCAGCTGCGAGCGCAACTGTCGCACCAGCCCGCCGATCACCCGGCCATAGCGATGTTCGTAGAGCGCGGCGAATTCAGGCGAATCGGCGAGTGCCGGAGAACTGATCCGCAGCGTCGCGCTGGCCGGTGTCGCGGCGTCGGTCTGGGTCGATATGTTGATCTGCGCGCCAGGTGCGGCGTGCATCGCCAGCTCGACGATCTCGGTAATCAGGAAGGAGATCGCGACCGCAGCATCCTGCGACACCAGCAACGGTTCGATGTTGAGCATGATCCCGACCGCATTCCCATCGGGCGCGGTTGCGCGGATGTTCGAGGCGAGCTCGCCGATGACGGAGCGGATTTCGATCCCGCGGGTATCCTCGAAACCGGCGTAATGGTGGCGGTGGACGACTGCGAGCGCATCGACGCGGCGCTGGATCGAGGCATAGGCCTCAAGCGCGCCCGGCTCCACGGCGACGCGGGCGTGGAAATTGATCAGGCTGGCAATCACCTGAAGGTTGTTCTTGACCCGATGATGCACCTCGCGCGTCAACTTGGTCTGGCGCGACAGCCCTTCGGCCAGATCGTGTTCGTGCAACTGCACCGTCCGGCTCAGCTCACGGAAGGTGTCGCCCAATGCGCGGATCTCTTGCGCGGGGATGTCGCTGCCGGTGATCGGGTCGATCAGCTCGCCCGGCTGATAGGCGCCGACCGTAGTGCGCAGCCGGCGCAGCGGACGGATCAGCAGCCGATCGACCACGAACCACGCAATCGCTGCGGCGAGGAACCACATCAGAAAGGGCGACAGCGCGGCGATGACCGCCGATGAACTGACCGGCGCGCTCGGCACGGTCATTTGCAGCCCCAGATTTTCGATGTCCAGATCGACGACCTGGGTCTCGGTCCGGGCGAGCGGTGTGAGGGCGCTCAGTTCGCGCAGGACCAATGCGCGATCCGCGCTGATCAGCTCCATGCCGAAATCGCCGGTCATGCCGGTCGGTGCTGCGGCCTTTGCCAGGAAATCGGTGGGGAAAAAGGCGCGGGCCGTGTGTCCGGCATTTCCCGTGACCTCAATCTGTGCGCCGGTGCCGGGAAGCAGCCGGATCGGTACCGTGCCGGCCGCGTCGCTTGCCGGGGCGACCGATGGCAGGGGTTGGCCGCAGATCAGCCGCTTTGATGGATCGAGCACCGCATAGCGGATGCCCTCGGCTGCCTGGGGTTCAAACAGGCCGGCAAGGCGACCGCAATTGGGCGCTTCACCCGGTGTAGCGGGAAGGGCGCCACGCACTTCGCGCAACTCCCAGGCGAGTTCGCCGCGCAGCGAGCGCGCCGCTTCGCTGATCGCGACGCGCAGCCGCGCGCGCACTTCCTGATCGGCGATGCGGGTTGTCTGCAGCGAGGCAAGAAAGGCGATCAGCGCCAGCGGCAGTAGCGCGCCGCTGAGGATCAGGAAGACCTTGGCCCCGGTCGGCATCCTGGCGACAGCGGCCACGGGGCCAGCGCCGCCACGGCGCTTCAGCTCATCCCCGCCCATCGACGCCGGGGTCAGTCGAGCTTGCGGAGCAAGTCGAGCAGGTCGTCGGGAACGTCCTCGCTGGCGGCATCCTGATAGACGCGGCGCAGCGCGTCACCGATATTGCGGTCCGCCTGGGGCGCCGCGCCGCTTTTGCGTGGCGGTTGATCCCCGCCGGTTCGCTGCGGTGTCTTACTTTTGTCGTCGGCCGAAAACACCTCGTCCCCCTGATTGCCCGGGCATTGGGCGGATGCACAAAAACTAAGGCGGCTGCAAGTCGCCGGCCGCACGACATCATGGTCGTACAGCGGAGATGAAACCAATCCCAAGCTCGTTTGTTCCACACGCGATGCGAAATCCGGGGAGGGGCTTCCTTTGGATCAGCATACGCCTTGTAATGCACCGATAGCGTGGCCAAACAGCCGCTATCGCCGAAGGAGAATATATTCCCATGTCGCTTGGACAGCAGCTTGCGCCACACCTCCCCTTTCTACGTCGCTATGGTCGGGCGCTTACAGGCAGCCAGACCGAGGGTGATCGCTATGTGCGTGCGACGCTGGAAGCCATCGTCGCCGCGCCGGACGAATTTCCGCGCACCGTCGATCCGCGGCTGGGGCTGTATCGTACGTTCCAGGCGATCTGGAGTTCGACCCATCCGGACGCCGATCGCGATCCCGGCGATGTCGGCAATCCCAGCGAGAATGAGGCGATCGCCCGTGCGCGGCTCGCCCGGCTCGCGCCGCGCTCGCGTCAGGCGCTGCTGCTGACTGCGATGGAGGGGTTCACCAGCGAGGATGCCGCCTATCTGCTCGACGAATCGGCGACTTCCGTCGAGGATCTGGTGTCGCAGGCGCTCTCGGAGATTGAGCGTCAGACGCGCGCCCGCGTCCTCATCATCGAGGACGAGCCGTTGATCGCAATGGATCTGGAAACGATCGTGCGCGATCAGGGACATGACGTCACCGGCGTCGCGGTAACTCGCGACGAAGCGGTGGCGCTGGCAATGGAGGACCGCCCCGGTCTGGTCCTCGCCGATATCCAGCTTGCCGACGACAGTTCGGGAATCGACGCGGTCAAGGACATTCTGGCGCAGTTTAGCGTGCCGGTCATCTTCATCACCGCCTTTCCGGAGCGTCTGCTCACCGGCGAACGGCCCGAGCCGACCTTCCTGATCACCAAGCCATTCCAGCGTTCGACGGTGAAGGCTGCGATCAGCCAGGCGCTGTTCTTCGATCAGGCGACCGTCCCTGCGACCTGAAAGTTCCTTTTCTTACGGACCTAAAACGGTTCTGGGGGGTTGTGCGGTCATGGCTGACTCAAACGACCCCCCGCATTATGAGACGGATCGTGTCCGCGCCGGAGCGACTCCGCACATGACCCGCTATATCCTCGCCATCTCGCTGACGCTGATTGTGGTGATCTTTGCAGTCTTTCTGCTGATCTAACCCGGGCAGGATGGCAGATGATGCCGACACACCTATCTTCAGCGGAGCGGCAGAACGCCGCGCCAGATGAACGGATTCCAATGAGCGACACCGACGATTACACGCAAGTGGAGCATGTCCCGCTCTCCGATCCCGAGTTCAAGAAACAACTCGCGCTCGTGATTCCACACCTGCGCGCATTCGGTCGCTCGCTGTCGGGCAGCCGCGATCTGGCTGACGATCTGGTTCAGGAAACGCTGATGAAGGCATGGGCCGCGCGCCAGCGGTTTCAGGCTGGCACCAACATGCGCGCTTGGACCTTCATCATCCTGCGCAACCTGTATCTCAGCCAGATGCGCCGCGCCCGCTTCAAGGGCGAGTGGGACGATCTGGTTGCCGACCGCATCCTTGCAGCTCCCGCCAGTCAGGATCGCCACGTCGAACTGGCAGACATGCAGCGGGCGCTGTTGCACCTGCCCCAGCCCCAGCGCGAGGCGCTGATTCTGGTCGGCGCGGGGGGCTTTGCCTATGAGGAAGCGGCGGAAATCTGTGGTGTTGCGGTCGGCACGATCAAGAGCCGCGTCGCGCGCGGCCGCGTTGCGCTGGAAGCGCTGATGAACGGCGGTACCCTGCCTTCGCGCGCCGATAGCGTGTCCGACGGTCGCAGCGCGCTCGACACGATCATGGATGAGGTCAACGAACTCAGCCGCGAATAATTTGGCGTACCGGACGGTCGTGCAGTTGGCGCGGATCAGCCGTGGCTGTCACGCCCGCCCTGATCGCCGATCTGGCTTAGCTGGCTCAGCAATTCCTGCATCTCGTCGGGCAGATCGCGGTCGCGGTCATAGGCATCGCGCAGCACGAAACCGATCGCATCGGTCATGCGTGGCGCTTCGACCCAATAGCCGCTATCGCGTTGCCCTGCGGGCGATCGAGGTGCGTGTGAACCCATGCCATACAGAACGTTTCTTTTTGATATTTGTTGCTTGACAGGTCAGAAACAATCTGACTCGCAAACCGAAACGATAATATGAGTGGTTCTGACGACGCGCTTGGCAATGCGATCGAGCGCGCGGCGCGCAACGCGCCCTTCCTTGCCCACCTGATTGAGCGTGAGCGCGCGCTGATCGCTGACATCGCCAACGCGGCGCGCGACCCGTTGGGTGCGGCGCGGGTCGATGATCCCGACATGCCACTGCCCCGTCGGTTGCGGATTGAGCGGCGCCGGCTAGCGCTGGCTGCGGCGATCGGTGACCTGTCGGGGCAGCTCGACTTCGTCGCAGTGACGCGCGCATTGTCCGATTTTGCCGATTATGCGCTCGACGCAGCGATCGGCGCGGCGATTGTCGAGCGGGTGCCGGGGGCCGATCCGCGTGGCCTCGCCGCAATTGCGCTCGGCAAGCAGGGAAGCCATGAGCTTAATTACTCGTCGGACATCGACCCGATCCTGATCTTCGATCCCGCCACGCTGCCGCATCGGGAACGCGATGCGGTCGAGGAAGCGGCGGTGCGGATCGGGCGGCGCGTGGTGGAAATTCTTCAGGCGCGCGATGCCGATGGCTATGTGCTGCGCATCGACCTGCGGCTGCGCCCCTCGCCCGAGGTGACGCCGATCGTGCTGCCGACCGAAGCGGCGATCAGCTATTATGAATCGCAGGCGCTGCCGTGGGAGCGTGCAGCGTTCATCCGCGCACGGGCAGCGGCGGGGGACTGCACGCTGGGGCAGGAGTTTCTCGACACGATCCGGCCGTTCGTGTGGCGGCGTGCGGTGGATTTCGGGACGATCCGCGAAATCCGGGGCATCTCGCGCCGCATCCGGGACCATCATGCGCAGGGTCAGGCGTTCGGGCCGGGCTTCGACCTCAAGCGCGGGCGCGGCGGGATTCGCGAGGTCGAGTTCTTTGCGCAGATCCACCAGTTGATCCATGGCGGGCGCGATCCCGCGCTGCGGGTGCCGGCGACGCTTGATGCACTGGCCGCACTGGCGGCGGCGGGGCGGATCGACGCAGGCGAGGCGGCACAGCTGCGCACCGCCTATATCCTATTCCGCACGATCGAACACCGCGTCCAGATGATCGACGATCGCCAGACCCACACCCTGCCGCATGGCGAGGCGCTGGATGCCGTGGCGCGGCTTCACGGGCTCGACGCGGGCGGCGATCTGCTCGACTTGCTGCGCCCGCACGTTGAAGCCGTGGGACGGATTTATGACGCGCTTGACGGCGAGGATGGCGGGCAGGCGGCGACCGGCGCTGCGGTGGCAGAGGTGCGGCTGGCCGAAGCCGGCTTTGCCGATCCGGCGGGGGCGACGCGGCTGATCGAGGGGTGGCGCAGCGGGCGCTATCCTGCGCTGCGCAGCCCGCCCGCCCGCGCGGCGATGGAGGCGGCCTTGCCCCCGCTGATCGCCGCAATCGGCCAGTCGCCCGATCCCGGCGCGGCGCTTGCGCGGCTCGACACGATCCTGTCGCGGCTGCCAACCGCGCTCAACCTGTTCCATCTGCTGGAGGCGCGGCCGACGCTCGCGCGGCTGCTCGCCACCATCCTGAGCCATGCGCCAACGCTGGCAGACGCGCTGGCGCGGCGGGTCGACCTGCTCGATGGGTTGATCGACGCGAGCGCGCTCGCCCCGGTCGGGTCGGTGGCCGAGCTGGCGCAGGAGATGGCGCAGCGCGAGGCTGGGGATGATTATCAGCGGTTGCTCGACCATGTCCGCCAGATCGTTGGCGAGAAGCGCTTTGCCCTCGGCGCGCAGATCGTCGCGGGGGCGAGCGATCCGCTCGACGTGTCAGCCGGCTATGCGCGCGTGGCCGAGGCGGCGCTGGCGGTACTGGCGCGGGCCACCGTGGACGAGTTTGCAGTGCGCCACGGCCATGTACCCGATAGCGAGCTGGTCATCCTTGCGCTCGGTCGTTTCGGCGGGGGCGCGCTGACCCATGCCAGCGACCTCGACCTCATCTTCCTGTTCACCGGCGATCACCTCGCCGAATCCGATGGCGAAAAGCCGCTGGGCGCGGTGACCTATTATAACCGCCTCGCCCAGCGGGTGATCGCTGCGCTGTCGGTCGCGACGGCGGCGGGCGCGTTGTATGAGGTCGACACGCGGCTGCGGCCATCGGGTGCGCAGGGGCCGCTGGTGGTCTCGCTCGACGGCTTTGCGCGCTACCAGCGTGAGGAGGCGTGGACCTGGGAGCATATGGCCCTCACGCGCGCCCGTGCCGTATTTGGCTCCCAGGCCGGGCGCAATGCGGTTGCGGCCGTGATCGCGCAGGTGCTGGCCGGGGAACGGCCGGAGCGGGGTATTGCGGCGGAGGCGGCGAAGATGCGTGCCGATATGGCCGCGCACAAACCGCCCAAGGGGCCGATCGACGTCAAGCTGCTGCCCGGCGGGCTGGTCGATCTGGAATTTGCGGTCCACACGCTCCAGCTGGATCACCGCACTGGCTTTACGCCGGGCCTGCGCGATGCGGTCGATGCACTGGTGGCGGGCGGATTCCTCCCGGCAGCGATCGGCCCCGCCCATGACTTCCTGACGCGATTGCTGGTGACGATGCGATTGGTGGCGCCCGATGCCCAGCCGCCGGGCAAGGCGACCTGCGCAATGGTCGCCCATGCGGTTGGCGCGGCAGAGTGGAACGATGTGGTTGCGTCGCTCGACCGGCACCGGCAGGAGGTTGCGACGGCCTGGGCCGGGGTGGCCGGCACGCAAGGGAGCTGACGATGCAGATTGAGGAAAGCGACAAGATGCCTGCGGTTGAGCTGATCGACCTCGACGGCAATGATTTTCGGCTCGACTCGATGATGGGCGAGCCGCTGGTTCTCTATTTCTACCCCAAGGACGACACCGCCGGCTGCACCCGTGAGGCGCAGGATTTCAGCGCGTTCAAGGCCCAGTTCGATGCGCTCGGCGTGCGGTTGCTCGGTGTGTCGCGCGACAACACGATCAAGCACCAGAAGTTCGTCAACAAATACGACCTGACCGTCCCGCTCGCCACCGATCCGGACGGCAAGGCGCTGGAGGCGTTCGGTGCCTGGGTCGAGAAGGCGATGTACGGCAAGAAATATATGGGGATCGACCGCTCGACCTTCCTGTTCGACGCCGATGGCGCGCTGGTCCGCGCCTGGCGCAAGGTGCGCGTGCCGGGCCATGTGGTCGAGGTGCTGCAGGCCGCGAAGGAGCTGCAGGGCGCGTGAGCGGAACGGTCGCCCGTGCGGCGCGGGCGGTTCTTGAAACGGGTGAGCCGCTGGCGAAGATCGCCGTTGCCCGCCGCGCGGCACGCGACTGGCGGTTGGGGCGGCTTGCGTTCGACTTCGACTTGGCAATGCCGAACGAACCTGTCCGCCCCGCTGCGCCCGAACTGCTGCCGCCCAACCGAATGCCCCGGCGCGGCAAGGGCGGGTCGGAGCGCGGGCGCATCGCATTGATTCATGCGCTGGCACATATCGAATTCGTCGCCATCGACCTCGCCTTCGACATGGTCGGGCGCTTCGGCGGGCAGTTTCCGCGCGCCTTCACCGACGACTGGATGAAGGTCGGCGCGGACGAGGCGATGCATTTCGCATTGCTCGACCGGCGGCTGAAGCAACTCGGCAGCCATTATGGCGCGATGCCCGCGCATGACGGCCTGTGGGAGGCTGCTGCGGCGACATCGGGTGATGCGGCGGCACGGCTGGCCGTAGTGCCGATGGTGCTTGAGGCACGCGGGCTGGATGTCACTCCGGCGACGATCGCGCGGTTCGAGGCGGCCGACGACAGGCCGACTGCGGCGATCCTCGGGCGAATTTTCAGGGACGAAATCGTCCATGTTGCGGCGGGAACACGCTGGTTCGAATCGCTGTGCGCGGAGCGGCGAATCGATTCGCGCGCGGAATGGCGGGCGCTGCTGGATCGTTACTTCAGGGGAACGGTTAAGCCTCCGTTCAACGACTCGGCGCGCGAGTCAGCCGGTTTGACGCGCGACTATTACGAAAGCCTTGCCGCGAGCGCGCCCTTCAGTCTCTAACCAAATCCGTCGGATGCGGAGGGGCTGCTTCCGGACATGATTGATAAACGAAGGCGTGTGCCGCTGAATTGGCGCGTGTCTGTGGTTGCCGGGGACTCATGGTCAGCACTACACTCAACGCGAATTTCGTAACACGGTTCCGCGATCTCTTCACGACGCGTGACTTCATCTTTCACGACGGCCGCGACCTTAAGCGGTTCAGCGTCGCCGGTCGGACCCAGGCGATCCTCGCCGGTGTCGCCGCGATCACCGTCACCTTTTCCGCATATGGCGTGTCGCAGGCCGCATTCGGCGCGATCATGGCCACCGGCGTCGCCGGCACTGCAGCGACCCCCGAAGCGCGTATGGAAAAGATGCGCGCCGAGATGACCCGGCTCGAAGCCGATGTCGCCGCGATCAAGGAAGCCGCCAAGGTCCACGCCGCACGCGTCGAGCAGCGCCAGAAGATCATCGCCGGCGTGCTGAGCGGCAAGGGCTCGCCCGAAGATATCGGCGCGCCGATCCTGAACGTGTCGGTCGATGCGAACAGCGATATGGCCCGCGAGGTGCTTGCCCCGCTCCGCCAGGTCGAGGCACAGCAGGCGCAGCTCGCCGCCAAGGCACAGCGGACCGCGCAGATCCGCCTCCATTTGACCCAGCAGCAGCTGCGCAAGATGGGCATCCAGCCCGAGCGTTTCGTGGCCGGCGGCATGGGCGGCCCATTCGAAGCTGCTCCCGAGGGCGCGGCAGCTGGCGGCGAGGCGAGCGCCGATGCGCAGTTCCGCTCGCTGTTCCAGACCTGGCAGAAGCTCGACGTGCTTGAGCAGTCGGTCATCGCGATCCCCTCGCTCCAGCCGGTCGAGAATATGCGGCTGACCAGCAGCTTCGGCGTCCGCTCTGATCCGTTCCATGGTGCCGCAGCAATGCACGCCGGCATCGACATTCCCGGGCCGGTCGGCACCCCCATCTATGCGACCGCCGACGGCGTGATCGGTCGCACCGGTCGCTTTGGTGGTTATGGAAATCTGATCACCGTCAACCATGGCAAGGGGATCGAGACTCGCTATGGTCATCTTTCGAAAATTCTGGTCGCGCCGAACAGCCGTGTGCGCCGCGGCCAGCTGATCGGTCTGATGGGATCGACCGGTCGCTCGACCGGCAGCCATCTTCATTATGAAGTCCGCGTCGATGGCAAGGCGGTCAATCCGGTGCCGTTCATGCAGAATGCCAGTGTGATCGAGCAGGTCCAGCAGAGCGCGGCAAAACTCCAGATGACCGCCGTCGGCGGCAACTGACGCCTGAGAGATAACAGGAGAGGGACGGGGCCGCACCGGGAGAACCGGGCGGCCCTTTTCCGTTGAAGCGTTGGCCGTCCGCCCCTATCTCCTCCCCATGGCTACAGCACTATCCCAAGAGATCGGCCTTACCCCCGCCGCTGCCGCGCGCGTCGCGGCGATTGCGGCAAAGCAGGGCAAGCCTGCAACGCTGCGGCTGTCGGTCGAGGGTGGCGGCTGTTCGGGGTTCCAGTACAAGTTCGAGCTGGCCGATGCGCCTGCGGACGACGACACGGTCGCGCAGACCGATGGCGTCACGCTGCTGGTCGATTCGATCAGCCTGGATCTGGTGCGTGGTGCCAGCGTGGATTTCGTCGAGTCGCTCGGCGGCGCGGCGTTCCGCGTAACCAATCCCAATGCCGCGTCGGGCTGCGGCTGCGGCACCAGCTTCGCCGTCTGATCGCGTCTTGAAGATCGTCAGCTACAATGTGAACGGAATCAAGGCGCGGTTGCCACGCCTGATTGAGTATCTTACCGAGCAGCAGCCTGACGTGGTGTGCCTGCAGGAGCTCAAGTCCGCCGATGAAGGCTTTCCCGAGGCTGATATCCGCGCGGCTGGTTACGGCGCGGTGTGGCACGGGCAAAAGGGCTTTAACGGCGTCGCGATCCTCGCCAAGGGCGCCGACCCGGTCGAGCGCAAGCGTGGCCTGGCCGGCGAGCCGGAGGATGAGCATAGCCGCTATATCGAGGCAGAGGTGAACGGCGTGGTGATCGCGTCAATCTATCTGCCCAATGGCAATCCGGTCCCGGGGCCGAAATTCGACTATAAGCTGCGGTGGATCGAGCGCTTGTCCGCGCACGCCCGCGATCTTTTGACCGAAGAACGGCCAGTGGTGCTGGCGGGCGATTACAACGTCATCCCCAATGACGACGATGTCTATTCGGTTCGGGCAATGGCCGACGATGCGCTGATGCAGCCTGAGTCGCGTCAGGGCTATCGCGCATTGCTGGCGCAGGGCTGGACCGATGCGCTGCGCACCCGCTTTCCGGCGGGTCGAATCTGGACCTTCTGGGACTATCAGGCGGGGGCGTGGCAGCGCGATGCGGGCTTCCGCATAGATCACCTCTTGCTCAGCCCCATCGCCGCTGATCGCTTCGTCGATGCGGGCGTCGACAAGGACTATCGCGGTCGCGAAAAGGCCAGCGATCATGCGCCGACCTGGGTGAAACTGCGCAGCTGAATCCGCTGCCGGAAATTGGCGAAAATTCCCGATATTCGGTGAATAATTTGCCGTTCGTCACGTTCGTGACGAGCTAAATCGCTGATATTCCTTGGGCGAAGTGTTTGGCATGACTAATGCACTAATACAGCTGCGGGTAGAGTAGAGCAGCCAGCCGGCCCGCAAAGCCCCCAAGCTTTCCCGAGGAGAACACATCATGCGCAAGTTCATCACTGCCGTCGCAGCCAGCCTGATTGTCGCCACCGCCGCCCCCGCGCTGGCGCGCGATACTGCCCCGTCAATGCCGTCCCAGTCGAGCGAAACGCCGGCACCGAAGGCCGAGACGCGCTACTGCGTCTCCGATACCGTTGTCGGAACGCGCTTGCCCAAGAAGACCTGCAAGACCCGCGCGCAATGGATCGCGGACGAGAATTTCGATCCCCTCGCGCCGCAGCGCTGACGAGGGCGCGGCCCGCGGCACCCCCTATTGCCGCGGGCCGCATACTCGTTCGAACGCGCTTCAGCCCAGATCTTTCGCGTAAATCTGATAGACGCGATTGACCTTGCTCTCGATCGTTTCGGCGATCGCGTTCATCCCCTGATTGTCGTCGAGCACCCAGCCGATCTCGCCGCGCGTCGCGCCGAAATCGTTGATCGCGTCGCGGCGGATATATTCGATCATCATGAAGGCGAGCTGGCTTGCCATGCGCGACCCCTGAAGCCGCTTGAGCACCCCCATCAGCGGTACGCGCATCGTGCGCGTTTGGCCGCGATGGAGCCACCAGAGCAGCTTCGCCCAGCCGAGCGGGAACAGATTGCCATTGAGCGGCCCGATGGCTTCGTTGAGATCGGGCAGGGTGATCATGAACGCGACGGGCTCGCCATCCAGCTCGGCGATGCGGATCAGCTTCTCGAACACGATCGGTTTCAGCTTCTTGCCGACATCGTCGATTTCTGGCGGGGTCAGCGGCACAAAGCCCCAATTATCCGACCATGCATCGTTGAGGATGCTGAGGATCAGCGCCGCCTCTTCGGCGAAGCGCGACTTGTCCACCATGCGGATGCGGATGCGGTCGCTCTTCTCACCCATTGCGATGATGCGCTGGACCAAAGGCGGGAATTCATGGGTGATATCCAGCTCATAGGTCTTGAGCTGCTTGACCGGAACGAAGCCAGCATCCTCGATGTAATTGCGATAGGCGGGCTTGTGGTGACCCATCATCACCGTCGGAGGATGGTCATGCCCCTGAATCAGCAGACCGGGTTCCTCCCAGATCGACAGCGAAATCGGGCCGACCACGCGGGTCATGCCCTTCTTGCGCAGCCAGGTTTCGGCGGTGTTGATCAGCGCGCGGGCGACATTGTCGTCCTCCGCCTCGAACAGCCCGAAAAAGCCGGTGCCGGGGCCAAAGCCCTGATCGGCAGGCATTTCGAGCGCGAGCCGGTCGATATGCGCTGAAATGCGGCCAACCGGACGACTGTCGCGCTCCGCAAGAAACAGTTGCGCTTCGGCATGGCTGAACCAGCCATTTTTCTTAGGGTCGATCGCGCCCGCGACCTCGCTGCGCAAGGGCGGCACCCAATTGGGGTCGCCGCGATTGAGGCGATAGGCCAGTTCGATGAAGTCGCGCTTGTCCGCCTTGGTGGTGACCGGGCGGATGGCGAGCGGGGCAATGGCCACGAAATGGCACCTTTCGTTGATTTGCGTCAATTCAGTCACGCCTTGTCGCGCGCAAGTCAACCGGGGGCGGGTGCGGGATGGAGAGACGGTTGAAATGCCACGCAATGGCCACGATCTGCTGGCAATGGCTAACACTATGAATAGTCTTGCCCGAGAGATCGCCCCGCAGGATCGTGTCGTCGACGCGCCGGTCGTGGCTGCCAAGATCCGCTTGTCGGGCATGGCCGATGACAAGGCGATGCTGCGCGCTGCGGCCGAGCTGACGCGCGACCTGCAGACGCCTAGCCCGCACATTTACTGGACCGATTTCCTCGGCTCTGCGGCGGTCGGCTATGCCGCGCTGGCGGGGGCGATCCTCGCCCCGTCGATCGGCTGGGCGGTGGCCAGCGGGATTCTCGCGGTGCTCGCCCTCTATCGCGCGAGCCTGTTCATCCATGAGATTACGCACCTCAAACATTCGCTGCTGCCCGGTTTCCGGGTCGGCTGGAACCTGCTGCTCGGCATCCCGATGATGCTGCCAAGCTTCATGTATGAGGGCATTCACACCATCCACCACACGCGCACGCGCTATGGTACGGTCGAGGATCCCGAATATCTGCCGCTGGCGCTGATGAAGCCGTGGACGCTGCCGGTGTTCCTGCTGGTGTCGACGCTGATGCCGGTCGGGTTGCTGCTGCGCTTCGGCGTGCTGGGCCCGTTGTCGCTGCTTTCCAAGAAGCTGCGGCGGGTCGTGGTCGGCCGTTATTCGGGCCTGCAGATCAATCCGAAGTTCGAGCGCAAGTCGCCCGAGGGCGAGTTCGCCAAACAATGGCGCTGGCAGGAGATCGGCGCGAGCGTGGTTGCGGTGACGCTGATCGCCACGGTCGCGACCGGCGTGCTGCCGCTCAAGGTTTTCCTGACCTATATGGTCGTGATCTCGGGCGTCGCGGTACTCAATCAGGTGCGCACGCTGGTGGCGCATCTGTGGGAGAATGAGGGCGAGCCGCTGACGGTGACCGCGCAATATCTCGACAGCGTCAACGTGCCGGGCGGGTTCCTGCCGTATCTGTGGGCGCCGGTCGGCCTGCGCTTCCACGCGCTCCACCATCTGCTGCCGAGCCTGCCCTATCATGCGCTGGGCGAGGCGCATCGCCGGCTGTCGGAGGCGCTGGGGGCGGAGTCGACCTACAGGCAAGCCAACTACCCCACGCTGCGCGGCCTGATGGCGCGGCTGGCGGCGAGCACGATGAAGGTGCGGGCGGGCTGAAGCACCACTTGTAGTGTGAGATAATATTGGGGCGGCGGGCGATGAAGCCTTGCCGCCCTTTGTCGTCTGCCCGGGCTTGACCCGGGCCGGGGCTTCTTTCCTCATTCGCCTAAGACAGCCTGGCCCCGGGTCAAGCCCGGGGCGACGATGGAGGGGGAAGTCTTGCTATTCTTCGCTCTTGAGCAGCACCGCTTCGCCGATCATCGCGAACAGCAGGAATGGTGCCCACGCGGCGAGAAAGGGCGGGTAGGCGCCGAGATTGCCCATCGCCAGCGCGAAATTGTCGGCGACGAAATAGAGGAAGCCGAGGCCCATCCCCATCACGGCGCGGACGAACAACTTGCCCGATCGCGCGATGCCGAAGGCGGCGACGGCGGCGAGCAGCGGCATCAGCACCGCTGACAGCGGGCCGGACAGCTTGTGCCACAGCGCGCCTTCCAGCGCCTTGGTCGGGCGGCCGGCGGCGCGCAGATCGTCGATCGCTTCGGACAGCGCGCCGAATGACATGCTTTCGGCATCGACATTGGACAGGGTGAACTGGTCGGGGCGCACGCCCTCTGCCACCACGACGCTGCCAAGCGGTGTCAGCTTGCCCGTCGCGACGTCGAACCGCTCCGCGCCCTCGACGCGCCAGCCATTGCCTTCACGCCGCCCGGTCTTTGCGCGTACGAGTGACTTGAGCGCCGCACCATCGCGTTCATAGACCGTGATGCCGCCCAGGATCGCGGCATCGCCGCGTCCCTTGATCTGCTGGGCATGGACGAGGTGGCTCTCATCGCGCACCCACACGTTCGACCGGTCACCGCGGTCGATGGGGAGCGGGCCGTACTCGACCTTCTTCCACGCCGCGAGGGTGGTGCTGGCGCGCGAGACGATGCGATCGTTGAAGGTGAACGAGAGGATCGCCACCCCGAGACCCGCGATCATCAGCGGCGCAAGCACCTGATGTGCCGACAGGCCCGACGCCTTGAGCGCGATGATCTCGCTATTCTGGTTCATCGTGCTGAAGGTGATGATCGTCCCGAGCAGCACCGAAAACGGCAGGAAGGTCGCCACGATCTGCGGCACGCGCAGGCTGACATAGCGCCACACTTCGCCGTCGCCATTGCCCGGATAGGCAAGGATGCGACCGGATTCGCTCAGCAGATCGAGTGTCTGGAGGATCAGCACGAGCCCCAGCAGAAAGGCGAAGGTGTTGATGATGAACGACCGCGCCATGTAGAGCGACACGGTCTTCGACGGAAAAAAGTCGGTCAGCGCGTGGATCATGCCGCCACCTTCCGCTTGCGCCGGCCCGGCAGATATTTCGCGATCCCCTTCCACGCCTTGGCAAAGAATTTCTCGAGCGCGCCGATCGGCTGACCGCCGGGGACGTATGCGATCGTATAGTACATCCAGAACACCAGCCCGGCGAAAATGACAAACGGCCCCCATAAGGCGATCAGCGGATCGACCCGTCCGAGGCTGCCGATCGACTGGGCGTATTCGTTGACCTTGTGATAGGTGACGATCATCACGATCGACAGGAACACGCCGAGCGCGGAGGTCGATCGCTTGGGCGGGACGCCCAGCGCCAGCGCCAGCAGCGGGAGCAGGAACATCGTCGCGACCTCGACCACGCGGAAGTGGAAGGCGGCGCGGCTGGTGTCGCGTTCTTCCTCGGTCACCTTGGGATCGCCGCCGATCTTGGCGAGTTCGGGAAGCGTCAGTTCGAGATTGCGTTCACCACGCTGCCGGAACTGCTCGAACCTGGGCAGGTCGATCGGCAGGTCGTGCGCGTCGAAGGTGAGCACGCGGGGCACGTCGAACTTGGGCGACTGGTGGATCAGTGTGCCCTTGGTCAGGCGGAAGATGATGACGTCGGGATCGTCGGTGCGCAGGAACTGGCCCTTTTCTGCGGTTGCCGAGACGATGTCGCCGCCCGGTGCCCGCGCATTGACGAAGATGCCGGACAGATCGCGGCCCTCGTTCTTGCTTTCCTCAATCCGCAGCGTCATGCGGTCGCCCAAATTGGTGAACTCGCCGACCTTGATCGACGCGCCGAGCGCCCCGGTGCGCAACTCGAACCGCAGCCCTTCATAATTGTAGCGGGCATAGGGCTGAATATAGCCGACGATCGCAAGGTTCAGCGCGGCGAGTGCGAGCGCGTACATGAACGGGACGCGCAGCATCCGGCCATAGCTCATGCCGACGGCGCGCAGCACATCGAGTTCGGACGTGGTGGCGAGGCGGCGGAAGGCGAGCAGGATGCCGAGCATCAGCCCGATCGGGATGCCGAGACCGAGATATTCGGGCAGCAGATTGGCGAGCATCTGCCACACCACGCTGACCGGTCCGCCCTCGCTCGCGACGAAGTCGAACAGCCGCAGCATCCGGTCGAGTACCAGCAGCATCGCCGAGATCAGCAGCGTTGAGATCAGGGGGACCGCGATCAGGCGCGCCATGTACCGGTCGAGTGCGGTCATCGGGATCGGTTCGCGCCTTCAAACTGATAAAGTGCCGGCCGATCCGGCGGGAATTGCACTGCTATATCGAAGGTTGCGGGTAAATCTAGCCTGACGCCGCGTCGATGTGCCCCCGGCACGCGATCGCATCGGCGAGCGCCTGCTCCAGCGCGGCGAGGGTGAAGGGCTTGCGCAGGACCGGCCGACCGGCAAAGCGGTCCTGATCGGCCTCACCGGCATAGCCGGTCACGTAGAGTATCGCGACGGAGTCGAGCTGGGGTTCCAGCGCGGCAACCATCTCCGGCCCCGTCTGGCCCGGCATCAACACATCGGTCATCACCAGATCGAGCGCGCGCAGATGCGCGACAATCCCAGGGGCCGCCAGCGGGTCAGCGCAGGCGACGGGGCGGTGGCCGAGTTCTTCAAGGGCGGCAAGCGTTGCCGACAGAACGCGCGGGTCATCCTCGACCACCAGGATGTCGAGCGCGTGATGCGGTTCGGCGCGCGGCCCGATCCGCTCGGGGGCGACCGCGGCCTTGCGCGTCGCCGCGTGACATGGCAGCAGCATCGTGACCGTCGTGCCTTCGCCGACGGTCGACTCGATCCGTACCTCGCCCCCCGACTGCCGGACAAATCCGAAAATCTGGCTGAGGCCGAGGCCGGTTCCCTTTCCGACCGGTTTGGTGGTGAAGAAGGGTTCGAACACGCGGTCCATGACCTCCTTGGTCATGCCGGTGCCGGTGTCGGTCACCGCGATGCTGACATAGTCGCCGGGTGCGCATTCGCCCGCTGTATCGCCGTCGAGCGCGACATGGCCCGATGCGATCACCAGCGTCCCGCGACCGTCCATCGCATCGCGCGCGTTGACCGCGAGGTTGAGCAGGGCATTTTCAAGCTGCACGCGATCGGCCCAGACATGCCATTGCGTCCCGGCGCTGCGCGTTTCGATCGTGATGCCGTCGCCCAGTGTCCGGTCGAGCAGCACCGACATGCCCTGTATCAACTCTGTCGGCTCGATCGCTTCGGGTGCCAGCGCCTCCGACCGGGCAAAGCCGAGCAGCTGGCGGGTCAGTGCGGCGGCGCGGCTGGCACCTTCGCTGGCATTGTCGATATGGCGCAGTGCCTCGTCCGCGCGGTCGGGCAGGTTGCGCTTGGCGAGCTCGATCCCGCCCAGCACGACCGCCAGCATATTGTTGAAATCATGCGCGATGCCGCCGGTCAGCTGGCCCACCGCCTCCATCTTCTGCACCTGACGCAGCTTTTCCTCGGCGGCGGCACGCTCGCGCGCTTCCGCTTTAAGCCCGGCCGTGGCGGCGGCCACTGCGGCTTCCAGCTCTGCCGAGCGCTGGCGTTGCGCCTCGGCCTCGGCGGCGGCGGCGGCGCGGTCGCGGATCGCGCGGACGTTGAGCCAGCCAAGGACGATCGCGCCAACGGCGAGCAGAACGCCAAAGATGGCGAGGTTGCGACTCTCCTCCGCCGCGCCCGCAGCGGTCAGCCGGGCCTCTTCAGCGCGGGCACGCAGCAACTGGCGTTCGGCGTCAAAGATCGTGTCGGTCTCGCGCGACAGGGCGGCAAGATGGGCGGATCGGCGCGCTTCGTTGAAATAGGCATAGGCGGCTTCATTGCGGCCGAAATTGGTATTCTGCGCGATTTCGGCCAGTTCGGCACCGCGCGCGGCAAATGCGCTGCGCAGCCGGGCGACACGGTCGTTTTGGTCGCGGCTGCCGCGTACCCGGCGCTCAAGCAGCCCTAGCTGGCCGTCGGCGCGACGCCACTGCTCGACATAGTCGCGCCCGACCCGACGCTCGCCCGCGACGACATAGCGGCCCAAGGTCGCCTCGGCCTGGGCAACGCTGGCGGCAAAGCCCTTTGCGAGGACCATCACCTCATAGCTGTCGGACTGCCGCGCCAGCGCGGCCTGGTGCTGTTCGTCGGCACCGCGCTGATTGACCACCAGCAACGCGAGCACGCCGATGCCGAGCGCGGCGACCACGATCATCAGCCCGGCCCGCCAGTCCAGCGCGGACAGGCGGCGCGTCAGTCCGGTGATGCGGCTCTCGCTCATGATCCGGTCTCTAGGCGGTGGCCATGGCCAGCGCCAGCGGTCAGGCGATGACGCCGACCGCCTGACCCGCCGCCTTGAACATCCCCAGCACGCGCTGAATCTGCTCGGGCGTATGCTCGGCGGACAGCGAGCAGCGCAGCAGGAAGGTGCCGGCCGGGGTCGCGGGGGGACGGGCAAGGTTCACGTATAGCCCATTCTCCAGCAGCGTCTGCCACATCGCCGCGCCCTGCACCTGATCGGTCAGGATGATCGCGATGATCGCACTGTCGGCCTGTTCCGTCCCCAGCTTGAAGCCCATGTCCTTGAGCCCCGCGTGGAGCGTGCGGGCATTGTCCCACAGCTGCGCACGCTTTTCATGCGCGGCCATCAGCTTGCGGATCGAGGTCGCGGCGGTGGCAACCACGCTGGGCGGAAGCGACGCGGTGAAGATGTACGGGCGGCAGGCGAGGCGGATCGCCTCGAACTTCGGGTGGTTCGATACGCAGAAACCGCCGACGGTGCCGACCGACTTGCTGAACGTGCCGACGATGAAGTCGACATCATCCTCGCACCCCAGCGCCTCATATACGCCGCGGCCATTGGGGCCGTAGAAACCCATCGAATGCGCTTCGTCGGACAGGACCATCGCGCCATGTTTCTTGGCGACCGCGACCATTTCCTTGAGCGGGGCGATGTCGCCGAGCATCGAATAGACGCCCTCCAGCACCACCAGCTTGCCAGCCTCAGGCGGGAGGCGACCGAGCCGCTTGTCGAGATCCTCGACGCTGTTGTGGCGGAAGCGAACGATTTCGGCGACGCCCTGCTTGCACCCGTCATAGATGCTGGCGTGGCTGTCGGCGTCGAGGATGATGTAATCGCCCTTGCCGGCGAGGGTCGAGATCATGCCGAGATTGGCCATGTAGCCGGTCGAAAACACGATCGCGCCGGTCGTGCCGTAGAAATCGCGCAGCGCCTGTTCGACCTCCATATGGTCGCGGAAGGTGCCGTTGAGCATCCGGCTGCCATTGGTGCCGCTGCCGAACTGGTCCAGCGCCGCCTTGCCTGCGGCGATCACGTCCGGGTCGAAGGTCATGCCCATATAATTGTAGGTGCCGAGCAGGATCGTGTCCTTGCCCTTGATCACCGCCTCGGTCGGCGATTTCACCTGTTCCATCACCACCGCGTAAGGATCGGTGAAGCCGGCATCGAGCAGCGCCCTGCGCTCGGCGATGATGGCGTCGAACTTGCTCATCAGATCGGGCTTGGCACCCGTCATCGAAGCGGGGGCGTCGGAAGTGGCGATAGCGTCGGTCACGTGGGTTCAGCCCTTCAGCTTCTGGACCGCATCGACCAGCTGGCCGACGGTTTCGATCTCCGCCTGCATGTTCATGGTGATGATGATGTCGAATTCGTCCTCAATCGCCGCGACGAAATCCATCACCGTCAGGCTGTCCCATTCGAGATCGCCGGCAAAGGTGGTGGAATCGCTCAGCGCGACACCCTTCTTGTTGAAGGGTTCGATCTGGGCCGAGATGGTGGCAAAGGTGTCGTTACGGTCGCTCATGCGCGGTCCTTAATGATGTCGGCTGGCACTGCCAAGCGATTGCGGCGGAATTGCGGGGAGGGCGGGGCGAGGTGACGGGACTTCCCCATTCGTCACCCTGGCCTTGAGCCGGGGTCCCGCTTCTCCGACCGGTCAAGGCAGCGGGGCCCCGGGTCAAGCCCGGGGTGACGCACATTTTAAAGCAATCCCTGCGACCGATACCAGTCCGCCGTCTCGACCATCCCGTCGGGCGTGGCAATCTGTGGCGTCCAGAGGCTTGCTGGCGGGCGGTGTCGCGGTGTCGCGGTCCAGTCGGGGTGGCTCAAATAGGCGGCGCGGTCGGGGGTCAGCTTGGCATTGCCGCCGCGGGTCAGCGTGTCGGCCTTGGCCGCAAGCCACAGCAGCGGGCGCGGCATGGATAGCGGCACAACGCGCTTGCCGACCGCCGACCCGATCATGCGACCGAAGGTGCCGTAACTGTACCCGCCGTCGAGGCCGTCGTCGCATTCGTAAATTTCGCGGCCTGTGTCGGTTTCCGCGATTGCCACCAGCAACCGTGCAAGGTCATGGACATGGATCAGCGATGTGCGTCCCGGCGGGGGCAGGATGACGAAGCCGAACTTCGCCATGCGGAAAATGTCGCGCATCTCCAGGTCGCCGGGGCCATAGACGCCGGGCGGGCGGATCATCGTCCAGTCGAGACCGGATTTGCGCACCTCATCCTCGGCGCGTTCCTTCGATCGACCATAGTTGGAAAGCTGTGGCTCGCGTGCGGCAAGCGAGGAGACATGCACGAAGCGGCGCACGCCCATCGACGCGGCGGCGGCGGCCATCCGCGCTGTGCCGTGGACATTGCCGTTGATGAAGCCGGCGGGGCTGGGAGCGTTCACCACCCCGGCGATGTGGATCACGGCATCCGCCCCGCTGGCGAGCCGGGCGAGTGCTTCCTCGCTGTCGAGATTTCCTGCGATCCAGGTGACGCCATTGCGCGGCGGCTGGTCGCGCCGGGTGAGCGCGCGGACGCGGTGGCCACAGGCGAGCGCGTGGTCGACGGTCGCCTTGCCGACGAAGCCTGTGGCACCGGTGAGGGCGAGGGTCAGGGTCACAGCAGCACCATATGGTTGCGGTGGACCAGCGTCGTTCGCGGGGCATAGCCGAGGATCGCGGCCTGATCCTCGCTGCGGGTGCCGAGGATCGCCTGTGCTTCGCCGGCGTCATATTCGGCGAGGCCGCGCGCGATCGGGCCGTTCGGTCCCTCGATCGTCACAAGGTCGCCGCGGAAGAACATGCCGCGCACCGCCGTTGCGCCGATCGCGAGCAGGCTGCGTCCCTCTGTCAGCGCGGCGGCGGCGCCGGCGTCGATCGCGATGCTGCCCTTGGCGGTCAGGCGTCCGGCGAGCCAGGCTTTCCGGGCGCGCGTGCGTTTTTCGGGGAGGAAGAGGGTGTGGCGGGCGTCGGCGGAGAGCGGGCGGTCGATCCGGCCGCTGGCGATGGCGAGGCTGACCCCGGCGCTGGCGGCGATCCGCGCCGCCTCGATCTTCGACACCATGCCGCCCGATCCCATGCCGGAGGCGGAGCCGCGATCGGCCATCCCCTCGATCCGCGCGTCGATCTGGGTGACCTGTGCGATGTGCTGCGCGCCCGGGAGCGCCGGGTTGCGGTCGTAGAGGCCGTCGATATCGCTGAGCAGCACGACGCCGTTCGCGTCGGCGGCCTGCGCGACGCGGGCGGCGAGGCGGTCATTGTCGCCGAAGCGGATTTCGGCGGTGGCGACGCTGTCATTTTCGTTGATGATCGGCACCACGCCGAGGCTGAGCAGTCGCCCGAGCGTCGCGGCGGCGTTGAGGTAACGGCGGCGATCCTCCAGATCGTCAAGCGTGACGAGCATCTGTGCAGCGGTGAGGCCGTTGGCGGCCAGCACTTCGGCCCAGACCTGGCTGAGCGCGATCTGGCCGGTGGCGGCGGCGGCCTGCGCATCCTCAAGGCTGGCGCGGCCGCCCTTGGGCAGGTTGAGGCGGCGCGCACCGAGCGCAATCGCGCCGGACGAGACGACCGCAACCTGCTGCCCCGCTCGCACCCGTTCGGCGATGTCGGCGGCGATCCCCTCAAGCCAGTCACGCCGCACACCGCCGTCGGGATCGACGAGCAACGCCGATCCGATCTTGACGACAAGGCGTGGGCAGGAGGCGGGCGGGAAGAGGTTCATCGCGCGCGGCATAGCGCCTTGATCTCCCTTCGTCATCCCGGGCTTGACCCGGGACCCAGCTGCCTTGACCCGGTCGAAGAAGCGGGGCCCCGGGTCAAGCCCGGGGTGACGAGAGGGTCAGGGTTGAAACCGCGTCTTCAGCCACGCATCGACGATGGGCGTCGCCGTATAATCCGCCTGACCGAGCTTGCGGTTGATCTCCATATGGCCGACCAGCCCGCGCCCCTCGATCCGGGTCACCTGCGCCGGGGTGCCGGCCGTGCGCAGCGCGGCGCCGAGGCCTTCGGACTGGCGCTTGCCGTCGTCGCGGTCGACATGGAGGATCAGGAAGGCCGGGGCGTTTGGTCCGGCGGTGTGGAGGGTGGGGGACAGCGATTTTTGCCGTGCGGGGTCGCTGCCGAATGCCTGCTTATAGGTGTCCTTCATGATCCCCGGCCCGTCCGCCATCTGTGCGGCGACATCATAGGCCGCGCCGTCGAGTGGGATCACGCCGCGAATGTCGGACAGGGCAAATCCGGCGGCGCGGGAATAGGTCGGATCGGTGCCGACCAGTGCGACAAGGTGTGCGCCCGCGCTATGGCCCATCAACACCATCCGCGCCGGGTCGATGTTCAGGCGTTTGGCGTTGCTGCGTAGCCAGGCAAAGGCGGTAGCGACGTCCGCAGCCTGATCCTCGACCTTTGCGGCGGGGACGAGGCGGTAGTTGACCGAGGCAACGGCATAGCCCTGTTCGCGGAAATGCGTCACCTTGGCCGCGCCGGTCGCGTTGCGCTTGTCGCCGCGCTTCCACCCGCCGCCATGGACGAAGATCACGATCGGCGCGGGCTTGGCCGTGTCCTTCGCCGCCCAGAAATCGAGCTTTTGCAGCGGGTCTGTGCCAAAGCTGTGTTCGACCATTCCGGCGACAGGAGCCTCGGCCCCGCGTGCCGCCATCCGCTCTGCCAGCCGCTCGCGGAACCGCTGGGCCTCGGCGACGGGTGTGGTGAGGAGTGCGATTCCGGCAACAAGAATCATCGACCTGACCATGTTTACCCTCCGGCTAAGATCGCGCGACGTTCTGCAGGATCATTGCTGAACCGCAACTGTCTCGCGGGGGCTACTCGCCGCCAAAGGTATAGCTGAGCGCGAGCCCGACCGAGGGCTGGCTGCGCGACCCGGCGGTGCGGACATAGGGCGACTTGCCCGCATCGCCGACCAGATGGTCGTAGCGGGCATAGGCGCTGACCCCAATGCGCTTGCTCAGCTGGCGGAGATAGCCTGCGGCGAGCCCGACGCCCTCGACCCCGCCGTCTGGGCGGAATTGCGGCAAGCCCGATGCGACGCTGTCCGCCGCCGTGATGCCGTACCAGGCGCGATGGTATTTGGCGTCGGCCAGCATCACGCGCGGGCCGATCGAGAACAGCCAATTATCCCCGTCGCGCGCGATATAGTCGGCGCTCAGCTCGCCCACCAAACCGTCGTGTCCGCTAACCGCCTGACGCGCCTCGGCACGGACGCGCAGGTTGCGCGCGACATAGGTCTGGGCGAAGCCGCCGATCTCGAAGCTGAAGCCAACTTCGTGCAGCGGCACGCCGATGTCGGCGGCCTTGCGCTTGCCCTTGAAGCCGAGTGCCGGGCCGAACTCGATGCCGCCTGCGTCGAGCACAGGGAAGCCGAAGCTCTCATCGGGTGCCTCGAAATCGAACGGGTCGGTGCCGCGGGCCCGGGACACTTCGACAAACGGCCCGAAGGACAGATCCTTAGCGCCGGGCGTCTTGGGCGATAATTGCGGGCCGAGATAGACGCGGGTGCGCAGCGGCTCGCGCTCCGCCTCCGTCTGTTGCCCGGCGGCGGGCATGGTGACGAGGAGGAGGGCGAGCGGAGCGAGACGGGTAAACATAGCGCCTGATTTAACCGCTCCGTAGCCCAGCGCCAGCCGGTTCCGCACGGCACGCGCTCTTTCTGCTCGACCTTCGAGCGCAAAGGCAACAGGTTGCAGCCTGAAGTTGCGATTCGGGGGCGTAAATCGTGTGGAAGGCGTTGGTGGCGGGGCTGTTCCTTGCCGGGGTGTCGGTGCCGGGTGTGCAGGCCAGTGATCGCGGCGATAGCAAGGTGGCACCCGCAGGCGAGGCGGAGGCGGCGCACCGCGAGTTCGTCGCCTATGGTGAATGGGTGCTGCAGATCGACGGCATTCTGAAACCTGCGCTGGACGAAATCCGTGAGCTAAGCCCGCAATGGGAAGCGGCGACTCGCTCCCGCAACGGAGCAGAGACGCAGCGCGCATTCCAGCCGGTCCTGAGCAAGGCCAGGGCGGCTGTGGCGGAGGCACGGCGCAAGCTTGCGGTCCTGCCGATCCCGACGTTTGAACTCCTCGAGCTTGGCGAGGAAGCGAGTCCCACAGGGGTTCATGCCGAAATGACCCGGACTCTCAACCGGATCGATATGGTGCTGGATGCCTTCCCCCCGGTGCTCAAGGCGCTCGCCGCCAATGATCCGCGTGCGGCCGAAGCGGCGGTCGCCCAGATGCTGGGGTCGGCCGCAACCTTGTTCCGGGCGCAGGAGGCGATGGCCGGGGTGTGGATGGCGACGCTGGAGCAAGGCGATCCCGCGCGCGATGTGCTGGAGTTTGAACGTTTGTTCTTCCGGTCCGGCGGGCGGATGATGACGTCTGGCGAACGGCTGGTGCGGCGGCAGCAGGATCCAACGTTGGGCGCGGATCTGCTGCGGATTGCCGATGCTATGGACGGGGTAATCACGCGGGGTTTGGGGGCGATCGACGCTGCGCAGGCAAAGACCATGGCGCTTATCCTTGAAACCGGTAGCGATGCCGAGGGGCGCAGCGCGAAGGCGATGTTGACCAAGGCGCACACGATCCACGGCCTGTCTCGCGACAGCTTTTCGGTCGCGCGCAGCTATGTGGCCGCGCTGCGCGGGGCGGGACAACAGGCAGCGCGAACGCCGGTCACGCTGAACAGCCTTCAGCCGCTGGTGCTGGCGTTGCGAAACACGCGCATCCAGTTGGATGCGGTCGGCACGCGTCAGGCGGAGGTGATGGCGGGGACGCGTTGACGGGCTTCCCGTTCGGCGAATCGCGTCCTATCAGCGCGACATGCATGATGATGACGACCTGCCGCCACTCGGCCCCGAATTCGCCGCCCAGTTCAAGCGCGATGACAAACGGCCGCCGTGCCAGCTTTACCTGATCTCGCCGCTCGATGTGGACGGAGGCTTCCCCGACCGGCTCGCCCGCGCGCTCGACGCCGGGCCGGTCGCGGCGTTCCAGTTCCGCGTCAAGAACGTCGACCAGCATGAAGCCGCGCGGCTCGGCGAGCCGCTGCTGCGCATCTGTGCCGACCGCGAAGTCGCGTTCATCGTCAATGACAGCATCAGCCTGGCCAAGCGCCTCGGCGCGGATGGCGTGCATCTGGGGCAGGGCGATGGCGACCCGCGTGAGGCGCGCAGCGTGCTCGGTCCGGCGGCGCAGATCGGCGTGACCTGTCACGACAGCCGCCACCTCGCGATGGAAGCGGGCGAGGCAGGGGCCGATTATGTCGCATTCGGTGCCTTTTATCCGACCACAACCAAGCCGACGACGCACCGGCCCGACCCGGCGATCCTGTCGTGGTGGACCACGGTGTTCGAGATTCCGTGCGTCGCGATCGGCGGAGTTACTCCGGTCAATGCTGCGCCTTTGGTGGCAGCAGGCGCGGACTTTATCGCGGTGTCGAGCGCGGTGTGGGGCGGGGATGAAGCGGAGTCGGTGCGGGCATTCGGCGCGCTGCTCAACCAGCCGCGCTAACCCAGGGAGGCCAGGATGCTCGACCGGATCTTTACCATCGTCGCAGCCCGGATCGCGGCGCTGGCCGGTCAGCCGGTTACCTTCATCGTCGCCGTGCTGCTGATCGTCGGCTGGGGCGTGACGGGGCCATTGTTCGGCTATTCGGACACCTGGCAGCTGATCGTGAACACATCGACGACCATCGTCACCTTCCTGATGGTGTTCCTGATCCAGAATTCGCAGAATCGCGATGCGGCGGCGATGCAGGCCAAGCTCGACGAGCTGATCCGGGCGATGGACGCCGCGCGCAACGAGTTCATCGGAATCGAGCATCGCAGCGATACCGAGATCGAGGCGATCCGCGCCGCGATCGAGGTCGAGGTCCGCGCGGATGCGACGGCGCATCCGGCAGCGACGGTCGAGCGGCTGCGCAATCGCTACTGACTGCGCAACCGCCATCGCGCTGAGTCGTTGTCCCCGAGTAACGAGACGGAGAGCGTGTGTGCATAAGGGTGTTGCAGGATTGATAGGGGCGGTTGCGCTGGTGGCGAGTGGCGTGGCGGCGGTGCAGGCGCAGACTGGCGCAGCGGAGAAGGCGGCTCCGGCAAAGCCCGTACTCAGCCGCGATATCCTGCATGTTCAGGTGATCCTCGACCATCTCGGCTTTCCGCCCGGGCCGCTCGACGGACGCGAGGGGCAGGGGCTGACCGCGGCGCTCAAGGCATTCCAGATCACGCGCCAGATTCCGGTGACGGGCAAGACCGATGCGCGCACGCTTCAGGCGCTGCATGAACATCGCGCGCTCCGCCCGACGCGGATGGTGCGGCTCACTCCGGAGATGCTGGCCGGGCCGTTCGTCCGCCCCTGGCCGCGCGATCCGCAGGCGCAGGCGAAGCTCAAGACGATGGGTTACCGCTCAGCGCTCGAAAAGCTCGCGGAGATGTTCCACACGACGCCACAGGTGCTGATTGAGCTCAATAGCGCTGACACCCGCCTTGCTCCCGGCGTGCCGGTCGAATTTCCCAATGCGATCCCCGCATCGCGCGCATATCCCGCCGACCTCAAACCCGAATGGCGTAAAACGCTGACCGACCTGAACGTCAACGCGGTTCAGCCCAAGGCGGCGCGCATCGTCGTCGACAAGTCGGACAAGGTGCTGCGCGTGTTCGACGCCAAGGGGATGCTCGCTGCGCAATTCAACGTCACCACGGGCAGCAAGCGCGACCCGTTGCCGATCGGCAGCTGGAAGATCAACGGCGTCGCGACCAACCCCGACTTCCACTACAACCCCAAATTATTCTGGGATGTCAGCGACAAGAAGCCCGATGCGCTGCTGCCCCCCGGTCCCAATAATCCCGTGGGCGTGGTGTGGATTGATCTCAGCAAGCCGCATTACGGGATCCATGGCACGCCCGAGCCGCACCTGATCGGGCGGAGCGAAAGCCATGGCTGTATCCGCCTGACCAATTGGGACGCGGCGCGGCTGGCGCTGATGGTATCGCCGGGGACGCCGGTGATCTTTCAGGAATGAGCGGGTTGCGGATCGCCTTGTGGGTGGCGGGGGGCTGCGCGGTTGCGGTCGTCGCCTTCCTCGCCGCGACGATCCGGGTGGTCGAGCCGAGCACCGCCACCGTCCAGCCGCCTCCCGAACCCCCACTCCCGCCCGCGGTCGCGCCGATGGTCGTAGTCGCGCATGACGCCAGCCTGCTGGTTCCCGTCGCGGGGGTCGCGCGCGCTTCACTGCGCAGCAACTGGGGCGAGCCGCGCGGCGACGGCACGCGCGCGCATCAGGGACTCGATATCATGGCCCCGGCCAACACACCCGTCATCGCCGCAGCGGACGGGCGGGTGGAAAAGCTGTTCTACTCGAACGGGGGCGGCGGGATCACGCTCTATCAGCGCTCGGCGGATGGCGGGTGGATCTACTATTACGCTCACCTCGCCGGCTATGCGCCGGGAATCGTTGAGGGCAGGGTGCTGCGCGCCGGGGAAGTGCTCGGCTATGTCGGCGACACCGGCAATTCGGGCGCGGGCAATTACCACCTGCATTTCGGCGTCAACCGCATGGCCCCGGGCGAGCGCTGGCATCAGGGGACGCCGGTCGATCCATATCCGCTGCTTGCCGGATCGCGCGTAGATCGCTAAGGGCCGCCGCCTGTCTTTCTCAGCACTGTAGGCGATCCCCATGAAGATCAGCGGCGTGGACATCCGTCCCGGCAACATCATCGAATATGAAGGCGGCATCTGGCGCGCGGTCAAGATTCAGCACACCCAGCCGGGCAAGGGCGGCGCCTATATGCAGGTGGAGATGAAAAATCTCCGTGACGGGCGCAAAAACAACGTCCGCTTCCGCTCGGCCGAGACGGTCGAGCGCATCCGCCTCGACACCAAGGATTTCCAGTTCCTCTACCCCGAGGGCGACGGCCTCGTCTTCATGGACAAGGAAACCTATGACCAGGTGACGCTCCCGCGCGACCTGCTGGGTGACGCCGCGGCGTTCCTGCAGGATGGCATGGACGTCGTCATGGAGCTGTATGACGAGGAAGCGATCAGCGTCCAGCTGCCCGACACGATCGAAGCGACGATCGTCGAGGCCGACGCGGTGGTGAAGGGGCAGACGGCGTCGTCGTCCTATAAGCCCGCGATCCTCGACAATGGCGTGCGCATCATGGTCCCGCCGCACATCGCGAGCGGCACGCGCATCGTGGTCGATGTGTATGAGCAGACCTACGTCCGCCGCGCGGACTAAAAGCCCTCTCCCGCTGGGAGAGGGTTGGGTGAGGGTGGCTTGATACCGACCTCACCCTCACCCTCCCATCGCTGACGCGATGGGCCCCTCCCTCTCCCAAAGGGAGAGGGGTATTGGAGCGTTTATGGTTTCCCACTCCGGCCTCATCACCGTTATTGAACGTGCCGCGCGCAAGGCGGGGCCGCGTCTGCGGCGTGACTTCAACGAAGTCCAGCAGCTGCAGGTCAGCCGCAAGGGGCCGGCGGATTTCGTGTCGATGGCCGACAAGCGCGCCGAGGACACGCTGATCGAGGAACTGCGCAAGGCGCGGCCCGACTGGGGCTTTCTGGTTGAGGAGCGCGGGGCAATCGCGGGCGATCCCGACAAGCCGCGCTGGATCATCGACCCGCTCGACGGCACCACCAACTTCCTCCACGGCATCCCGCATTTCTGCATGTCGATCGCGGTCGAGGATCCGCATGGCAGCCAGGGCAAGCCCGAAATCACGCATGGCTATGTCTATCAGCCGATCACGGACGAAAGCTTCTGGGCCGAAAAGGGCCGTGGCGCATGGGTGCAGGATCAGCGGCTGCGCGTCTCGTCGCGCCGCGACCTCGCCGACACGCTGATCGCCACCGGCATCCCGTTCATGGGTCACGGCAATTTCGCCGAGTGGAGCCGCATTTTCGGTGCGGTCGCACCCGAAGTCGCCGGCATCCGCCGCTTCGGATCGGCCGCGCTCGACCTCGCCTGGGTCGCGGCGGGGCGCTATGACGGCTTCTGGGAAAGCGGCCTCAAGCCGTGGGATACGGCGGCGGGCATCCTGCTGGTCAAGGAAGCTGGCGGCTTCGTCACCGATTTCCGCGGCACCGACAATGCCCATGCCAAGGGCGAGATTCTGGCGGCCAACGACGCGATCCATTCGAAGCTGCACAAGCTGCTCGCCTCGTCGCTGCGCTGAGCGCGCCGCGCTTGCGACGCGCTGCGTCCGCGCCTATCCCGATGCTGAGCACAGGGGGTGCAGGTGATCGAGTGGCGGGCTAATCCGAAGCAAGCCGTTCCCTACGCGCTCCAGCTGGCGCTGGCTGAGGCTGCCCTGGCGCGGCAACCCGGATCGCCGCAGCTTCTATCCCGGATCGGCGTGCTTCAGGAACGGTTGCGCCGCCCGCGCAAGGCCCGCGCCGCGCTCGAGGCGAGCCTCGAAGCCGACCCGGACGGGTTCGAGCCCTGGGCCGAGCTGGCCAAGGTGCGCGCGCGGCTGGGCGATGTGGAAGCGGCGACGACCGCGTGCCGCACCGGCCTCGACCGCCGGCCGCGCGCCAATCTCGCCCGCATCTGGGGCAATCTTCTCACCATCCAGCACCAGCCCGAGGCGGCGATCGCCGCCTATCGCAGCGCGCTCGACCTGCCGGGGTTCGATCTGGGTGCGATGGAGCGGCTGTTTGCGCTGCGGGTCGAGCGCCCCGCCAGCCAGTGGCTGACCGATTGGGAAGATTTGCCGCTCGCCTATCGCGACACCGCGATCGGCCGCGCCTGGCGCGCCGCAGCGCTGAGCGCCGCCGGGCAGCGTGATGCCGCACTTGCGATCATGAACCCTACCGAGCAGCCGCTCCGCATCCCCTTCGAACCGCCGCCCGAGTTCGGCGGGATCGAGGCGTTCAACCGGCGTCTCGCCGACGAAATCGCCGCCGATCCGCCGACGAATGCCTATCGCGAGGATTTCCTGCTGAACACGACGCCGCGTGCTACCAGCCAGCCGGCGTGGCAGGCATTATTGTCGTTCGTGCGCGAAGAGCTGGAGCGCGCCGTATTGCAACCGGACCGCTTCGGGCTTGACGGCGAGCGGCTGCCGGTCGCGGCGACGCTCGACAGCATCTCCACCGTCCTCATCGCCGACGCATCGAACCGCCAGCACGTCCATCAGGCGGGGTACCTCACCGCGATCTATCATGTCCAAGTGCCCGACAGCGTGCGCGACGGGGAGGGGAATGCCGGCGCGCTCGAACTTGGCGGATGCGACCAGATATTGCCCGGTTTCGACCCGTGCTGGGAGCGGGTGTGGCTGAAGCCGCGCGCGGGGTGGCTGACGCTGATCCCGTCGCACATGTTCCATGACGTCATCCCGACCGGGACGCGCGCCCCGCGCATTTCGACCGCCGCGGATCTGACCCCGGTCTGGGACGTGTAAGGCGCGGATTGTTGCGAATGATTCTCACGGGTTTCCGCCCTTGATGCCCCCCACCCATCGGCCTAAAGCGACCGCAAGATTCCGCAACCGCGAGGGGCCGTCTTGGTCGATCTGTCCGAATATCTGCCGATCCTGCTGTTCCTGGGTGTGGCGTTGGTGCTGTCGAGCGCCTTTGTCTTCCTGCCCATGGTCGCGGCCCGCTTCACCGGCGCGCATCAGCCGACGCCGGAAAAGCTCACCGAATATGAATGCGGCTTCCCCGCGTTCGAGGATTCGCGCAGCCAGTTCGACGTGCGCTTCTACCTCGTCGCGATCCTCTTCATCATCTTCGATCTTGAAGCGGCGTTCCTGTTCCCCTGGGCGGTCACGGTGTTCGATCTGGGGTGGGCTGCGTGGATCAGCATGATGATCTTCATCGCCGAACTCGGCCTGGGCCTCGCTTATGCGTGGAAGGTCGGGGCGCTGGATTGGGAATGAGCAACGTGAACCAGACTTCTCCGATCCTGAATGCCCAGGGCCAGCCGATGGTGGCTCCGGACCAGAGCTTCTTCAATGACCTCAATGGTGAGCTCAACGACAAGGGCTTCCTCGTCACCTCGACCGAGGATCTGTTCACCTGGGCGCGCACCGGTTCGCTGTGGTGGATGACCTTTGGCCTCGCGTGCTGCGCGGTCGAGATGATCCACGTCAACATGCCGCGCTATGACATGGAGCGGTTCGGCGCCGCCCCGCGCGCATCGCCGCGCCAGTCGGACGTGATGATCGTCGCGGGCACGCTGTGCAACAAGATGGCCCCGGCGCTGCGCCGCGTTTACGACCAGATGTCGGAGCCGAAATACGTCATCTCGATGGGCAGCTGCGCCAATGGCGGCGGCTATTATCACTATAGCTACAGCGTCGTGCGCGGGTGCGACCGGATCGTGCCGGTCGATATCTATGTCCCCGGCTGCCCCCCGACTGCCGAGGCTTTGCTGTACGGCGTGATGCAGCTGCAGCGTAAGATCCGCCGGATCGGCACGGTGACGCGGTGAAGGCCCCGGCTCCCAAATATGCCGCCAATGACGGCGTGATCGCGGCGGCGCAGGCGGCGCTTGGCGACATGCTGATCGAGGCGACCGATCTGGTCGGTGAGGTCAATCTGACCGTCGATCGCGCGCGGTTGCCCGAGGCGATGATCGCGCTGCGCGATGGCGCGGGCTTGCAGTATCAGGCGCTGATGGAAATCGCTGGGGTCGATTATCCCGAGCGGGCCGAGCGGTTCGATGTCTGCTACATGCTGCTCAGCTACACCCGCAACCACCGCATCCGCGTCCGCGTGACGACGGATGAGGTGCAGCCGGTGCCGTCGGTGACGTCGATCTGGCCGGTCGCCGGCTGGCTCGAGCGCGAAGTGTACGACATGTACGGCGTGCTGTTCGAAGGCAATAACGACCTGCGCCGTATCCTGACCGACTATGGCTTTCGCGGTCATCCGCAGCGCAAGGACTTCCCGCTCTCCGGGTTCGTCGAGTTGCGTTATTCGGAAGCCGACAAGCGCGTGGTCTATGAGCCGGTGCAGCTGGCGCAGGACTTCCGCAATTTCGATTTCATGAGCCCGTGGGAAGGGGCGGAATATATCCTGCCCGGCGACGAGAAATATGTCGCGCCGCCGCCGCCACCCGCTCCCCCGGCACCGCCGCCCGCTGCCAAGGTCGAGGAAAAGCCCGCTGCCGCTCCCACAGCCAAGGGTGCGCCGACCCCCGCCAGCGCCGATGCGGTCGCCAAGTCGGATGCCGCCGACACGCCGGTGAAGGCGCGCGTGCGCAAGCCCAAGACCAGCGATGGCCCCGAGGATACCGGCATCGGCAAGGCGTCGCCCGACGCTGGCCCCGCGCCCGCCGACCCCGATGTTGTGAAAAAGCCCCGCAAGCCGGCCAAGCCGCGCGCGAAGAAGGGGGATGAGGCATAATGGCCGAGTATCTCGACGAAATCGCCGGGCGCACCGATGCCGCTGACCCCAGCGTGGGCGACACCGCGATCGCCAACTACACGATCAACTTCGGGCCGCAGCACCCGGCGGCGCACGGCGTGCTGCGCCTCGTTACCGAGCTGGACGGCGAGATTATTGAGCGGATCGACCCGCATGTCGGCCTGCTCCATCGCGGCACCGAAAAGCTGATCGAGTATAAGACCTATACCCAGGCGCTCCCGTACATGGATCGCCTCGATTATTGCTCGCCGCTGGCGATGGAGCACAGCTTCGTGCTCGCGGTCGAAAAACTGCTCGACCTGGAGGTGCCGGTCCGCGCGCAATATCTGCGCGTGTTCTTTGCCGAGCTGACCCGCATCTGCAACCACATGCTCAACCTTGGCGCGCACGTCATGGACGTCGGCGCGATGACGCCGAACCTGTGGATGTTCGAGCTGCGCGAGGATTGCCTCAACTTCTTTGAGCGCATGTCCGGCGCGCGGATGCACCATAATTACCTGCGCCCCGGCGGCGTGCATCAGGACGTGCCGCTCAAGCTGCTGACCGATATCGGCGACTGGCTCGACACGCGCCTGCCGCAGCTGTTCGGCGACGCGATCAGCCTGGTCGCGGAAAACCGCATCTTCAAGCAGCGCAATGTCGACATCGCGATCGTCAACCGCGACGATGCGGTGAAATGGGGCTTTTCCGGCCCGATGATCCGCGCCGCGGGCATTCCGTGGGACCTGCGCAAGTCGCAGCCCTATGACGTCTATGACCGCATGGATTTCGAAATCCCGGTCGGCACGCGCGGCGATTGCTATGACCGCTTCATGGTCCGCGTCGAGGAAGTGTACCAGTCCGCGCGCATCATGAAGCAGTGCCTGAACGAAATGCCGTCGGGTCCGATCGCGTCGCTCGACCGCAAGGTAGTGCCGCCGAAGCGTGCCGAGATGAAGCAGTCGATGGAAGCGCTGATCCATCACTTCAAACTCTATACCGAGGGCTTCCACGTCCCCGCTGGCGAAGTGTACGTCGCGACCGAAAGCCCCAAGGGCGAGTTCGGCATCTACATGGTCAGCGACGGGTCGAACAAACCCTATCGCTGCAAGATCCGCCCGACCGCGTTCAGCCATTTGCAGGCGATGGACTTCATGTCGCGCGGCCACATGCTGGCGGACATCACCGCGATTCTGGGCGCGATGGATATCGTGTTCGGGGAGTGCGACCGGTGAAGTTGCCACCCATCAATGGTTGGGCGTGGGCGGGCATCGCATTGATGCTCAGTTCGACATGGTTCGAAGCAAGCGGCCAGCGCGGATACATGGGCATCTGTATCCTGCTGGCAGTCTGCGCTTTTGGGGCATGGCTCTACATGGGGCGTCGAGCGTGATGGCTGACACCGTCACACTCCACCACGCGCCCGTGAGCACCCGCCTCGCCACCGCGCATGAACTGATCGCGCATTACAACGCGCAGGATGCCGACGCCTATGTCGCGCTGATGACCGACGATGCCTGTGAAGCGGGCTATCGCGGCGCGGTGCTGCGTGAAGGCAAGGAAGGCGTCCGCGCGGGGCTGAAAGCGATGTTCGCCCAGTTCCCGCACAACCGCGCCGACATCCTCGCCAGCTATGAGCTGGGCGAGACGGTGCTGCTCCACGAAACGGTCTCGCGCGCGCCCGATGGCGAGCAGTTCGAGGTCATGTCCATCTACACCTTCAGCGGCGACCGAGTGAGCCGCGTGGAGTTCATCCGCTAATGGCCGACGCAAACGCAATCGAAGACACGCCAGAACTCCGCGCACGTTGGGGCAATTTCGCCTGGACGGCGGAGAATGCCGCCAAGGCCGCGATCATCCGCGCGCGCTATCCCGAGGGGCGGCAGATGAGCTGCACCATCCCCTATCTCGACCTGGCGCAGCGTCAGGTCGGGGCGGAGACGGATACGCAGGGCTGGCTGCCGATCCCGGTGATCGAGTTCGTCGCGCGTGAGCTCGACATGGCGGTGATCCGCGTGCTGGAGGTCGCGACCTTCTACACGATGTTCAACCTGCACCCGGTCGGCAAATATCATGTGCAGGTGTGCGGCACGACGCCGTGCTGGCTGCGCGGATCGGATGAGGTGTTCGCCGCGTGCAAGAACCGCGGCATGGCGAAGGGCAAGACCACGCCCGACGGCCTGTTCACGCTGACCGAGGTTGAGTGCATGGGCAATTGCGCGTCGGCGCCGATGGTCCAGATCAACGACGATAATTTCGAGGATCTGGATTACGACCGCACCGTCGCGATCCTCGACGCGCTGGCGCAGGGCAAGAGCCCCAAGGCGGGGACGCAGGAGCCCGGCCGACACACCGTCGAGCCGCTGGGCGGCCCGACCAGCCTGACCGCGATGGTGTCCGACAACCACGATTACAGGAGCGAATGGTGAGCAAGAACACGATCTTCACGATCCTCGCCATCATCGGTGGCATCGTCGTTGCAATCTGGGCGCTGAAGCTGGCGGCGAAGCTGTTCGTGCCGCTGATCGTCATCGGCGCTGGCGTCGCGATCTACCTCGCGGTCAAGGACAACAAGCGTATCGGGGGGCCGCAGTGATCGCCACTTCCGTCACCCCAGCGAAAGCTGGGGTCTCCCTGTTTGAAGCCGCGCGCGTGCCGCACAAGACCCCGGCTTTCGCCGGGGTGACGGCATCCTTCGGAGTCCGTCATGCTCGCTGACAAGGATCGCATCTTCACCAACCTCTACGGCTACCAGCCGTGGAACCTCGACGCTGCGATGAAGCGTGGCGCGTGGGACAATACCAAGGCGCTGCTCGACCTGGGCCCCGACACGATCATCGAAAAGATCAAGGCGTCGGGCTTGCGCGGGCGCGGCGGGGCGGGCTTCCCGACCGGCATGAAATGGTCGTTCATGCCCAAGAACCCGACGCCGGAACGGCCGAGCTTCCTGGTCATCAATGCCGATGAATCCGAGCCCGGGTCGTGCAAGGACCGTGAGATCATCCGCCACGACCCGCATCTGCTGCTCGAAGGCGCGCTGGTCGCGGGCTTCGCGATGCGCGCGCGCGCGGCCTATATCTACATTCGCGGCGAATATATCCGCGAGGCGCAGACGCTGTTCGCGGCGATCGAGGAAGCCTACGCCAAGGGCCTGCTCGGCAAGAATGCCTGCGGGTCGGGCTATGATTTCGACGTCTTCTGCCATCGCGGCGCGGGCGCCTATATCTGCGGCGAAGAGACCGCGATGATCGAGAGCCTGGAGGGCAAGAAGGGCCAGCCGCGCCTGAAGCCCCCCTTCCCGGCGGGCGCAGGCCTCTATGGCTGCCCGACCACGGTCAACAATGTCGAATCGATCGCGGTCGCCCCGACGATCCTGCGCCGCAGCCCCGAATGGTTCGCCAGCTTCGGCCGCGAGAACAACAAGGGCACCAAGCTGTTCCAGATCAGCGGTCACGTCGAAAAGCCGTGCGTGGTCGAGGAAAGCATGTCGATCCCGTTCCGCGAGCTGATCGAAAAGCATTGCGGCGGCATTCGTGGCGGCTGGGACAATCTGCTCGCGGTGATCCCCGGCGGGTCGTCGGTGCCGCTGGTCCCGGCGGCGGAGATCATGGACGCGCCGATGGATTTCGACGGCCTGCGCGCGCTCGGATCAGGCCTTGGCACCGCCGCGGTGATCGTGATGGACAAGTCCACCGACATCGTCGCCGCGATCAGCCGCATCAGCTATTTCTACAAGCATGAGAGCTGCGGCCAGTGCACCCCGTGCCGTGAGGGCACCGGCTGGATGTGGCGCGTGATGGAGCGGATGCGCACCGGCGACGCTGACATCAGCGAGATCGACACGCTGTTCAACGTCACCAAGCAGGTCGAAGGCCACACCATCTGCGCGCTCGGCGACGCGGCGGCATGGCCGATCCAGGGCCTGATCAAGCATTTCCGGCCCGAAATGGAGCGCCGGATCATCGAAAAGCAGGGCGGGGGACTCTCGCCAATGCAAGAGGCGGCGGAATAATGCCCAAGCTAACCGTAGACGGGATCGAAGTTGAAGTCCCCGCCGGCGCTACCGTGCTCCAGGCGTGCGAGGCTGCAGGCAAGGAAATTCCGCGCTTTTGCTATCATGAGCGGCTGAGCATTGCGGGCAATTGCCGCATGTGCCTGGTCGAGGTGAAGCCCGGGCCGCCCAAGCCGCAGGCGTCGTGCGCGCTGCCCGCCGCCGATAATCAGGACGTCCGCACCGACAGCGCGATGGTCAAGGCCGCGCGCGAAGGCGTGATGGAGTTCCTGCTGATCAACCACCCGCTCGATTGTCCGATCTGCGATCAGGGCGGCGAGTGCGATCTGCAGGACCAGTCGGTCGCCTATGGTCGCGGCCATTCGCGCTACACCGAAAACAAGCGCGCGGTGACCGAGAAGTACATGGGCCCCATCGTCAAGACGGTGATGACCCGCTGCATCCAGTGCACCCGCTGCGTCCGTTTTGCCGAAGAGGTTGCGGGCGTTGAGGAAATCGGCGCGATCTATCGCGGCGAGAATATGCAGATCACCTCGTATCTGGAACAGGCGGTGACGTCCGAACTGTCGGGCAATGTCGTCGATCTGTGTCCCGTGGGCGCGCTGACGTCGAAGCCCTATGCGTTCGAAGCGCGGCCGTGGGAGCTCAAGAAGACGCTCGCAATCGACGTGATGGACGCGGTCGGCACCAATATCCGCATCGACAGCCGCGGGCGCGGCGTGCTGCGCGTGCTGCCGCGCATCAACGAAGACGTGAATGAGGAATGGGCGCACGACAAGACGCGCCACCATGTCGACGGCCTCAGCTTCCGTCGGCTCGACAAGCCCTATGTCCGCAAGGACGGCAGACTGGTCGAATCGACCTGGGACGAGGCGTTTGCGGCAATCGCCGTCGCGGCGAAGGGCGCGGGCGACAAGGTCGCCGCGATCCATGGCGACCTGCTCGATTGCGAGACGATCTTTGCCGCGAAGAAGCTGGTTCAGTCGTTCGGCTCGACCCTGCTCGAAGGGCGTCAGACCGGCATGGCGTATGGCGTTTCGTCGCTGTCGGCGGTGAATTTCAACACCACGATCGCGGGCGTCGAGACGGCGGACGTGATCCTGCTGGTCGGCACGAACCTGCGCTGGGAAGCGCCGCTGGTGAACACCCGCGTGCGCAAGGCGATCAAGAAGGGCGCGAAGGTCTTCGCGATTGGGCCGGAAACCGACCTGACCTACAAGACGACGTGGCTCGGCAACGATCTCGGCCTGCTCGGCAAGCTGCCGCAGGCGGCGGCGGATGCGTTCAAGGATGCCAAGCGCCCGATGGTGATCGTCGGCGGCGCGGCGCTCAAGAGCGGGCATGGCGCGGCACTGGCGCTGGCCAAGAAGCTGGACCTGGTGCGTGAGGGCTGGAACGGCTTCAACGTGCTGCACATGGCGGCGAGCCGCATGGGCGGCCTGATGCTCGGCTTCGCGTCGAAGGGTGGCATTGCCGACATCGTCGCGGCGGAGCCGAAGCTGACCTTCTTCCTCGGCGCGGATGAGGTGGATTTCTCGGCCTTCGCCAACAGCTTCAACGTCTATATCGGCCATCATGGCGACAAGGGCGCCCATGCGGCGGACGTGATCCTGCCGGGCGCAAGCTATGCCGAAAAACATGGCACCTATGTCAATCTGGAAGGCCGGGTCCAGCGCAGCGAGAAGGCGGTTTCGGCCCCCGGCGACGCGCGTGAGGACTGGACGATCCTGCGCGCACTGTCCGAAGTGATGGGCAAGACGCTGCCGTTCGACAGCTTTGGCGAACTGCGCGCGGCGATGGCCGCCGAAGTGCCGGCGCTGGGCAGCGAAGGGCTTGCCAGCTTCGACTGGAACCCGCCCGCGCTCGACGCCAAGGGGGAAGGGGAGGTCGCGTACCCGATCGCCGACTTCTACCTGACCAACGCCATCTGCCGCGCATCGCCGACGATGCAGCGCTGCTCGGCCGAATTGATCCATGGCCAGGATTTTGCGGAGGCGGCGGAATGAGCCACTCCACCGTCACCCCAGCGAAAGCTGGGGTCTCCATCCGCACCGGAAACGCTCAACTTCACGAGACCCCTGCTTTCGCAGGGGTGACGGGGAAGGGACTATGACCGCTTTCTTCCAATCTCTCGGCATGTCCTTCGAATGGGCGTGGTTCGTCGCGACCATCATCGGCATCCTGCTGATCGCGCTGCCGCTGATGCTGGCCGTCGCGATGATCATCTATGCCGATCGCAAGATCTGGGCGGCGATCGCGCTGCGGCGTGGTCCCAACGTCGTCGGCCCGCTCGGCCTGCTCCAGTCGTTTGCGGACGGCCTCAAGGTCTTCCTTCAGGAAACCATCATCCCGTCGAGCGCGAACAAGGGGCTGTTCCTGCTCGCGCCGATCATCACCTTCACCGTCGCGCTGATCGTCTGGGCGGTGATCCCGTTCCAGGCGGGCGTGGTGCTGTCGAACATCAATGTCGGCCTGCTCTACATCCTCGCGGCGTCGTCGCTGGGCGTGTACGGCGTGATCCTCGCCGGCTGGGCGTCGAACTCCAAATATCCCTTCTACTCGGCGATCCGCGCGGCGGCGCAGATGGTGTCCTACGAAGTCTCGATCGGATTCGTGCTGATCGCGGTGGTGCTGTGGGCGGGGACGTTCAACCTGTCGGGCATCGTCGATGCGCAGCAGGGGCATGTGCTGGGCATCTTCAACGGATTCGGCTTTAACCCGCTGCTGTTCCCGATGGCGGTGGTGTTCCTGATCTCCGCCCTCGCCGAAACCGCGCGCGCGCCGTTCGACCTGACCGAGGCCGAGAGCGAGCTGGTCGCGGGCTATCAGACCGAATATTCGTCGATGGCGTTCGCGCTCTACTGGCTCGGCGAATATGCCAACGTCATCCTGATGTGCACGCTGAATGCGGTGCTGTTCTGGGGCGGCTATCTGCCGCCGCTCAACATCGACCTGATCCCGTGGTTCGACATTCCCGGTATCCTCTGGCTGTTCCTCAAGATCCTCGTCTTCTTCTTCATCTTCTCGTGGATCAAGGCGACCGTCCCGCGCTACCGCTATGACCAGCTGATGCGCCTGGGCTGGAAGATCTTCCTGCCGCTGTCGCTGTTCTTCGTGTTCGCAGTGTCGGGCTGGCTGATGATCCAGCGGGTGGGGCTGTGAGCGGTCTCAGTCTCGTGCTTTTGGCAGCCGCCATCCCGGCGTCAGGCGATGCCTTGAATGGCAATTGGCGCTGCATAAGCCGCTGGAAGGAGCAAGAATTTGTATTTGCGCTGGCTGTGAAAGGCAGCGGAGCAAATCGTCAGCTTCTCGTGTCGGAAAGTGAGTGGGATGCCATCCCAAACGCACCAGCAAAGGCTGTGGCCGACGTGAAAATTGTCGCAGAGATGTATCAGGGCAAGAATCCCGATCGAACGATTTTTGCAGATTTCACCCAGAGCTTCTCGAGCATAAGAGCGGAGGGTGTGTGGCGGATAGATCTGTTGTGGTATGGAATTGACCAAAAAGTCGGTTTCAATTCGGAATACTATCCGCTTCCTGGGCGAAAAGCGCAGGTTTATACTTCGGGAATGTGTAAAAATGTGAGCACCCAATCATGAGCGTCGCCCAACTCGTCCGTTCGTTCACCCTGTGGGAGTTCGTGAAGGCGCATGCCCTCACGCTGAAGTATTTCTTCAAGCCCAAGGCGACGATCAACTATCCGTACGAGAAGAACCCGATCTCGCCCCGCTTCCGCGGCGAACATGCGCTGCGCCGTTATCCCAATGGCGAAGAGCGCTGTATCGCGTGCAAGCTGTGCGAGGCGGTGTGCCCGGCGCTGGCGATCACGATCGAGGCCGAACCGCGTGACGACGGCAGCCGCCGCACCACGCGCTACGACATCGACATGACCAAGTGCATCTATTGCGGCCTGTGCCAGGAGGCATGTCCCGTGGACGCCATCGTCGAGGGGCCGAACTTCGAATTCGCGACCGAAACCCGTGAGGAGCTGATCTATCACAAGGACAAGCTGCTCGCGAACGGCGACCGCTGGGAACGCGCCATCGCCGCGAACCTTGCCGCCGATGCACCGTACCGTTAAGCGCGCGGCAACAGTGGGACGCATGATGAATTACCTTCCAACCGTCGCCGTGGCCTCGCCCGTCACCCCTGCGAAAGCAGGGGTCTCGTGCGGCACCGGAAACCCTCGACCGCACCAGACCCCAGCTTTCGCTGGGGTGACGGAAGTGTGTGTGGCGACGGAGGTCTTCGCATGATCCAGGCAATCGCCTTTTATCTCTTCGCCGGGGTGGTGATCCTCTCCGCCGCGATGACGATTACCGCCCGCAATCCCGTGCATTCGGTGCTGTGGCTGATCCTGGCGTTCTTCAACGCCGCTGGCCTGATGGTGCTCGCAGGCGCCGAGTTCATCGCGATGCTGCTGGTCATCGTCTATGTCGGTGCGGTCGCGGTGCTGTTCCTGTTCGTCGTGATGATGCTCGACATCGACTTTGCCGAGCTGCGCGCCGGGTTCGTGCGCTACGCGATGTTCGGCCTGGCCATTGCGGTGGCGCTGGCTGCGGAGATCGTCATCGGCACCTTTGCGTGGAGCGCGGGCAAGATCGACCTTGCCAAGCGTGTCGCGCCGATCGACGCCGACACTGCATTGGGGCAGGTGCCGAATATCGAGGCGATCGGGCTGCTGCTCTACACCCGCTATCTCTATCTGTTCGAGGCCGCCGGCTTCATCCTGCTCGTCGCGATGGTCGGCGCGATCGTGCTCACCCATCGCAAGCGCGGCGGGGTGCAGACGCAGAATGTCTGGCGCCAGATCAACCGGCGTCAGAAGGACGCGACCCGCAACGTCAACCAGCCCGTCGGGCAGGGGGTGGAGCTGTGATCGGCCTAACCCATTACCTCGTCGTCAGCGCGATCCTGTTCACCATGGGCGTGCTCGGCATCTTCATGAACCGCAAGAACCTCATCGTCATCCTGATGGCGATCGAGCTGATCCTGCTCAGCGTGAACCTCAACCTCGTCGCTTTCTCGTCGTATCTCGGCGATCTGGTGGGGCAGGTGTTCGCGATGTTCGTGCTGACCGTTGCGGCGGGTGAGGCCGCGATCGGCCTTGCCATCCTTGTCATCTATTTCCGCGGCCGCGGCACGATCTCGGTCGACGACGTCAATCGGATGAAGGGCTGATGTCTTCGATCCATTTCATCACATTCCTGCCGCTGCTGGCAGCGATCGTCGCCGGTTTCAGTAACCGCGCGTTCGGCACTGCATTCCCGAAGATCGTCACCACCGGCGGCCTGTTCGTCGCGGCGATCCTCAGCTGGATGACGTTCATCCCGTATCTGTCGGGCACGGCCGAGCCACAGGTCATCAAGGTGTTGACCTGGATGAACTCGGGCGACCTAATGGTCGACTGGGCGCTGCGCGTCGACAGCCTGACCGCAGTGATGCTGGTGGTGGTGACGAGCGTTTCGGCGCTGGTCCACCTGTACAGCTGGTCGTACATGGAAGAGGATCCGGATCAGCCGCGCTTCTTCGCGTATCTCTCGCTGTTCACCTTCGCGATGCTGATGCTGGTGACCGCCGATAACCTGCTGCAGATGTTCTTCGGCTGGGAAGGCGTCGGGCTCGCCAGCTATCTGCTGATCGGCTTCTGGTTCAAGAAGCCGTCGGCCAACGCCGCCGCGATCAAGGCGTTCGTGGTCAACCGCGTCGGCGACCTTGGCTTCATGCTCGGCATTTTCGGCGTGTTCCTGGTGTTCGGCACGATCTCGATCCCCGAAATCCTCGAAGCTGCGCCCGGCATGGCGGGCAGCACGATCGGGTTCCTCGGCTATCGGGTCGACACGCTGACGGTCCTCTGTCTGCTGCTGTTCGTCGGTGCGATGGGCAAGTCGGCGCAGCTCGGTCTGCACACCTGGTTGCCCGACGCGATGGAAGGCCCGACCCCGGTGTCGGCGCTGATCCACGCGGCGACGATGGTTACCGCCGGCGTGTTCATGGTGTGCCGCCTGTCGCCGCTGTTCGAGCAGGCACCGATCGCGCTGGGCTTCGTCACCTTCATCGGTGCCGCGACCTGCCTGTTCGCCGCGACCGTCGGCACGACGCAGACCGACATCAAGCGCGTGATCGCCTATTCGACCTGTTCGCAGCTCGGCTACATGTTCTTCGCCGCCGGCGTCGGCATGTATGGCGCGGCGATGTTCCACCTGTTCACCCACGCCTTCTTCAAGGCGCTGCTGTTCCTGGGTGCCGGCTCGGTGATCCATGCGATGCACCATGAGCAGGACATGCGTTACTATGGCGGCCTGCGGAAGCACATCCCGGTTACCTTTTGGACGATGATGGCGGGCACGCTCGCGATCACCGGGGTCGGGGTTTACTGGCTCCATGCCGGGTTCGCGGGTTTCCACTCGAAGGACGCGATCCTTGAGGCTGCCTATGCCGCTGGTGGCGGTGGCGTGACGGCGTTCTGGGTCGGCGTGTTCGCCGCGCTGCTGACCAGCTTCTACAGCTGGCGCCTGATGTTCCTGACCTTCTGGGGCAAGCCGCGCTGGACCCAGTCGGAGCATATCCAACACGCGCTGCATGACTCGCATGGGCATGACGACGCGCACGGTCACGCGGTCGCCCATGCGGAGAACCCGCCCGCGCAGGAAGATGCGGGCCATGACCCGCACGCCCACGCGCCCGGCGCGCATGAGCTGCAGGACGGCACCGGCGGCTATCATCCGCACGAAAGCCCGCTGCCGATGATGATCCCGCTGATCATCCTGTCGATCGGCGCGGTGTTCGCTGGGTTCGCATTCAACAAGTTCTTCATCCAGCCCGAGGCTGGCGAGATCTTCTGGAAGGGCGCAGTCGCGTTCGACACGCATCTGGCGCACGCGATGCACGAAGTGCCGCTGTGGGTGAAGCTGTCGGCCAGCATCGTGATGCTGCTCGGCCTGTTCGGTGCCTTCGTCGCCTATATCTGGAAGCCGGGCATCCCGGCGACGTTCACCAGCACCTTCTCGCTTCTCTACAAGTTCCTGCTGAACAAGTGGTATTTCGACGAGCTGTACAATGTGCTGTTCGTGAAGCCCGCCTTCTGGTTCGGTCGCCTGTTCTGGAAGCAAGGCGACGAGGGGACGATCGACCGGTTCGGCCCGAACGGCTCCGCTGCTCTGGTCCGCTTTGCGGGCGTTTGGAGCGCCAAGCTTCAGTCCGGATATGTCTATAGCTATGCGTTCGTCATGCTGATCGGCCTGACCGCAGCCGTTACCTGGGTGATCACGCGATGAGCGGCATTCTCTCCATCATGCTGATCGTGCCGCTGGTGGCGGCGGTCGCATGTCTGTTCACCACCGCGAACAATGCGCGCTGGATCGCGCTGATCGCGACGCTGATCGACCTCGTTCTCGGCGGCGTGCTGTGGGCGAATTTCGAGATTGGCGGGCCGCAGTGGCAGTTCGTCGAATATACGCCGATCTTCGGCCGCTTCTCCTGGGCGCTGGGCATCGACGGCTTCGCGCTGCTGCTGATCATGCTGTCGGTGTTCCTAATGCCGATCTGTATCGGGGCCAGCTGGACCGCGATCGAAAAGCGCGTGCCGGAATATATGGCGGCGTTCCTGATCACCGAAGTGCTGATGATCGGCACCTTCGCGGCGCAGGACATCTTCCTGTTCTACATGTTCTTCGAAGCCGGCTTGATCCCGATGTTCCTGATCATCGGCATCTGGGGCGGGGCGAACCGCATCTACGCGTCGTACAAATTCTTCCTCTACACGCTGCTCGGCTCGCTGCTGATGCTGATCGCGATGATGTATATGAGCATCACCGCCGGCACGACGTCGATCCCCGAGCTGATGGCATATGACTTCCCCGCCGGGGTTCAGACCTGGCTGTGGCTCGCCTTCTTCGCCAGCTTCGCGGTGAAGATGCCGATGTGGCCGGTGCACACCTGGCTGCCCGACGCGCACGTGCAGGCACCGACCGCAGGCTCCGTGATCCTGGCGGGCGTGCTGCTGAAGCTCGGCGGATATGGCTTCCTGCGCTTTTCGCTGCCGATGTTTCCGGAGGCGTCGGCGCAGCTGATCTGGCTGGTGTTCGGCCTGTCGTGCATCGCGGTGGTGGTCACCTCGCTGATCGCGCTGGTGCAGAGCGACATGAAGAAGCTGATCGCCTATTCGTCGGTCGCGCATATGGCGATCGTGACTTTGGGCCTGTTCACCTTCAACCGGCAGGGGATTGAGGGCGCGATGATGGTGATGCTGGGCCATGGCCTGGTGTCGGGCGCGCTGTTCCTGTGCGTCGGCGTGATCTACGACCGTCTGCATACGCGTGAGATCGACCGTTATGGCGGCCTTGCGATCAACATGCCGAAATATGCGATCCTGTTCATGCTGTTCACGATGGCGTCGGTCGGCCTGCCGGGGACGAGCAACTTCGTCGGCGAATTGCTGGCGCTGATGGGCACCTATCAGGTGTCGACGCTGGCGACGCTGATCGCGACCACCGGCATCATCCTGGGCGCGGCTTACATGCTGTATCTGTATCGCCGCGTCGTGTTCGGTGACCTCACCAAGGACGATGTTCGGGCGATGCCGGACCTCAACAAGCGTGAGATGGCGCTGCTTGCCCCGATCGCGGCGGTGGTGCTGTGGATGGGTGTCTATCCCGAGAGCTTCCTCGCGCCGATGCGCGCCGATGTCGCCACGTTGCTCGCGCGGATCGAGCGGGCGCGTCCGGCGGGCGACAGCTTGCCGACCCCCGGCAACCCCGCTGCTGCCAAGGCCGCGCATGCGCCAGAGCATAAATCTGCCGAGCATGGAGCGGCACACTGATGGACTACGGCCTGCAACTTTCGATGGTCCTGCCCGAGATTGTCCTCTCGGTCGGTGGGCTCGCTTTGCTGATGGTTGCCGCATGGGGCGGCCAGGCGGTGACGCGTGCGGTGAGCTGGGTCTCGGTCGCGGTGCTGATCGGCGCGGGCATCGCGCTGACCGGCAATGCCTCATCGGGCGGCCTCGCGTTCGACGGCCTGTACCGCGCCGACCTGTTCTCGGCCTATGCCAAGGCGCTGATCTTCTTTGCCGCTGCGATCTCGATCGTCATCGCGCCGCGCTTCTTCGCGCGTACCAGTGGTGAAGACCTGCGCCCCGAATATCCGATCCTGATCCTGTTCGCGACGGCGGGCATGGGCATGATGGTGTCGGCGAACGACCTGCTGACGCTCTATATCGGGCTCGAACTCAACAGCCTTGCGTCCTACGTTCTCGCCAGCTTCATGCGCCGCGACGAGCGCTCGGCCGAAGCGGGTCTGAAATATTTCATCCTCGGATCGCTGGCCTCGGGCATCCTGCTCTATGGCATCAGCCTGGTCTATGGCTTCAGCGGGACGACGGTGTTCGGCGACATCGCGTCGGCCTATGCTGCGGGCGAGAATATGGGGCTGTTGTTCGGCCTCGTCTTCGTGTTCGCCGGCCTCGCGTTCAAGATGTCGGCGGTGCCGTTCCACATGTGGACCCCGGACGTGTATGAAGGCGCGCCGACCCCGGTGACGACCTTCTTCGCCAGCGCACCCAAGGTCGCGGCGATGGCGCTGTCGGTGCGCGTCGCGATCGAGGCGATGGGTCCGGTAACCAGCGACTGGCGCCAGATCGTGATCTTCGCCGCGCTTGCCTCGATCGTGCTCGGCGCGGTCGCGGCGATCGGGCAGACCAATATCAAGCGGCTGCTCGCTTACTCGTCGATCAACAATGTCGGCTTCGCGCTGATCGGCCTTGCCGCAGGCACGGCTGAGGGCGTGGCGGGCGTGCTGACCTATCTCACCATCTATGTGGTGATGACGCTGGGCAGCTTCCTCGTCGTATTGCAGATGCGCGATGCCGATGGCCAGCCGGTCGAGACGATCGCCAGCCTGTCGGGCCTGTCGCGCACGCGCCCGGCACTGGCGGCGGCGCTGGCGATCTTCATGTTCAGCCTCGCGGGTATTCCGCCGCTGTTCGGCTTCTGGGCCAAGTTCGCGGTGTTCGAGGCGGCGGTGAAGGCGGACCTCTTCGCGCTTGCGGCGATCGGTATCGCGGCGTCGGTGATCGGTGCGTTCTATTACCTCAAGATCGTCAAGACGATGTACTTTGACGAACCCGCGCCGGCCTATGCCAAGGGCGACAGCGCGCTTGAGGGCGGGCTGATCGCTGCGGCGGCGGTGTTCGTCTCGCCGCTCGGCTATCTGCTGATCCCGGTGCTCGGCGCATGGTCGATGGCGGCGGCGAAGGCGCTGTTCTGATCCGCGTCGTCGAGGAGACGGGTTCCACCAACGCCGACATGCTGGCGCTCGCTGCGGCGGGCGCGAGCGAAGGGGCGTGGCTGCGCGCCGAACGCCAGACTGCGGGCAAGGGGCGACAGGGCCGGGCGTGGGAATCGCCGATCGGCAATTTCTACGGCAGCACCTTGGTCCGCCTGCGTCCAACCGACCCGCCTGCGCCGACACTGGCGCTGGTGACGGTCGTGGCTCTGGAGGATGCGGTGCGGGTGTTCCTGCCCGCAGGCGCGACGATCAAATGGCCCAATGACCTGCTGATTGACGGTGCTAAACTGTCGGGCGTGCTACTTGAACGCGCCGGGGATGCGGTCGTCGTCGGGATTGGCGTCAACCTGGCGCACCATCCTGACCTGCCCGATCGCCCGGCGACCAGCCTTGTCGCGCAGGGCGTTGCGGTCGGCGCCACGACCTTTACCGAGGTGCTGGCCGAGAGCTTCGCGCGCTGGCTATCGCGGTGGCGCGGGGAGGGGCTTGACCCGATCCGCCAGCGCTGGCTCGATCGCGCGCATCCAGTCGGGACGGCGCTGACCGCCCGCCTGTCCGATGGAACGGCGCACGATGGACTATTTGACGGTCTCACATCGCAAGGCGCGCTGATCCTGCGCTTGGCCGAAGGGTCGCGGCATGTCATTCATGCCGGTGACGTCTTCCTGATCTGAAGGAACCCCAATGCTGCTCGCGATCGACGCCGGCAACACCAACATCGTCTTCGCGCTCGTTCAGGGGCGAGAGATCAAGGCGCGCTGGCGCATCGCGACCGATCCGCGCCGCACTGCCGATGAATATGCGGTGTGGCTGAGCCAGCTGCTGGCGCTGGAGGGCTATGAGCGCAGCGTCGTCACCGGCGTCATCATCGGCACAGTCGTCCCGCGCGCACTCCATAATCTGGAGGTGCTCGCGCAGAAATATTTCCGCTGCACGCCAATGGTCGCGGGGCGCGACGGCTGGCCGATCGCGCTGGATGTCGAGGAGCCGCAGAGTGTCGGCGCCGACCGCGCGCTCAACATCATCGCCGCGCACGAAAACCATCCCGGCGACCTGATCGTCGTCGATTTCGGTACCGCCGCCACCTTCGACGTCGCCGACTATACCGGCGCGTACAAGGGCGGGATCATCGCACCCGGCATCAACCTGTCGCTCGACGCGCTGGTCACCGCCGCCGCCAAGCTGCCGCGCATCGCGATCGAGGCGCCGGCCAACACCTCAGTGATCGGCCGCAATACGGTCGATCAGATGCATATCGGCATTTACTGGGGCTATATCGCGATGATCGAGGGGCTGGTCGCGCGGATGAAGGCCGAGATCGGCCGCCCGGTCAAGGTGATCGCCACCGGCGGCCTGGCGGTGCTGTTCGAAAAGCAGACCGATGCGTTCGACGTGATCGAACCCGACCTGACGATTCAGGGCTTGGCGATGCTGTGGGAGCGGTCGGGGGCTTAGCCCAAAGTTGGTCACCCCGGCCTTGTGCCGGGGTCCACTTGTCCCTACGCCCGGCCCTTAAGCCTCTTGTCTTGCGCTTGCCTCCCGGTGGACCCCGGCACAAGGCCGGGGTGACGACGGTATACAATAACGAAAGATCAGATGACCCCCGGTAAAGAACTCCTCTTCCTCGCGCTTGGTGGCTCGGGCGAGATCGGCATGAACCTCAATCTCTATGGCTGTAACGGCAAATGGATCATGGTCGATTGCGGCGTGATCTTTGGCACCCCGGACTATCCCGGCATCGACCTGATCCTCCCCGATCTGCAGTTCATCGAGGAGCGGCTGGACGACCTGCTCGGCATCGTGCTGACGCACGGGCATGAGGATCATATCGGCGCGCTGCCGTATCTGGCGGGCGAACTCGGCGTGCCGCTCTATGCGACGCCGTTCACTGCCGGCCTGATCCACGGCAAGCTGGACGAAGAGGGCATTGCCGACCGCGTCGAGCTGAACGTGGTGCGCGAGGAGGAGCCGTTCCAGATCGGCCCGTTCGGCATCCGCTATCTGCCGCTGGCGCACTCGATTCCTGAGGGGAATGCGGTGCTGATCGACACGCCCTATGGCCGCGTGTTCCACACCGGCGACTGGAAGATCGACGACACGCCAGTGATGGGCGGCGCATCGACCGCTGCGGAACTGACCGCAGTGGGCGACGAAGGCGTGCTCGCGCTGGTGTGCGATTCGACCAATGTGTTCAACCCCGAAGCGTCGGGCTCGGAAACCGCAGTGCGTGAGGGGCTGGACGAAGTCGTCGCGGGCATCAAGGGCCGGGTGCTCGTCACCACCTTCGCCTCCAATGCCGCCCGTCTCCAGACGCTGGGCGAGGTCGCCAAGGACACCGGGCGCGCGATGTGCGTCGCGGGGCGCTCGCTCGACCGCATCCTGCGTGTCGCCAAGGCGACCGGCTATCTGCGCGATTTCCCCGAGACGGTCGATTTCGAAACCGCGATGAAGCTGCCCCGCGACAAGGTGATGATCATCGCCACCGGCGGGCAGGGCGAACCGCGCGCCGCGCTGGCCCGCATCGCCGACGAGACGCATCAGCTGAAGCTCGAGTCCGGCGATACGGTCGTCTTCTCGTCCAAGCAGATCCCGGGCAACGAAATGGCGATCGGGCGGATTATGAACATATTGGCGGGTAAGGGGGTCGAAATGATCACCGACCGTCAGGCGTTCGTCCACGTCTCCGGCCATCCCGGCCGCCCCGAGCTGGCGGCGATGTATGACTGGATCCGCCCTGAGATCCTCGTCCCCGTGCATGGCGAGATGCGCCATATCGCGGAGCAGGCGCGGTTCGGCCGCGCGCATGGCATCCCCAATGCAGTGGTGCAGAATAATGGCGAGATCATCCGCCTCGCGCCGGGCAAGCCGAAGAAAATCGGCAATGCGCCGGCGGGCCGGTTGGTGCTGGACGGCGACGTCATCCTGCCCGCTGACGGCACCACGATGAACGAGCGGCGCAAGCTCGGCCTCTACGGCCAGATGTCGGTCGCGGTGGCGATCAAGGCCAATGGCAAGCTCGCCGGCCAGCCGGAAGTGACCATTCAGGGCGTTCCGGCCGAAGAGGATCGCGACGCATTGATCGCCGATGCCAGCGCGGCGGTGGCCAAGGTGGTGGGCGACGCGCGCGGCGGCGACCGTGACAAGCTGCGCGAGCAAATCAGGCTCGCCGCACGGCGGGTCGCGGTGCGCTACACCGGCAAGAAGCCGGTGATGGACGTGATGCTGATCGAGGTGTGATGCAATGAACTGGTTCAGTGCGCTCGCAATCTATTTCCTGTTCTGGTTCCTCGCCCTGTTCCTGGTGCTGCCCTTCTTCGCGCGCACCGGGGTCGAGGCGGGTGACCCGCTGATCAAGGGCCAAGCCGAAAGCGCGCCGCAGCGCTTTCACGCGGGGGCAATCGCCAAATGGACGACGATCGTCGGGACCGTGCTGTTCGCGGCCTTCTACCTCAACTACGTCAACGGCTGGATCACCGCCGACATGCTCGATTACTGGAACTAAGGCGCGAGCGTCAGTTCTTGCTCTGCGTCATCCGGTCGACCCAGGCGATGCCGATCGCCGATGCGATGAAGGCCATGTGGATGACCGTCTGCCAGATGACGGCCTGTTCGGTGATCCGTCCGTTCGGCTGACCCAGCGCACCCGCCTCGATAAAGGTGCGCAGCAGGTGGATCGACGAAATGCCGATGATCGCCATCGCCAGCTTGACCTTGAGCACCCCGGCATTGACGTGGCTCAGCCACTCAGGCTGGTCGGGATGGCCCTTGAGACCAAGGCGCGAGACAAAGGTCTCGTAACCGCCAACGATGACCATCACGAGCAGGTTGGAGATCATCACCACGTCGATCAGGCCGAGCACGACCAGCATGATCTGTTGCTCGCTGAACTCCCAGGCGTGCTGGATGAGATGGATCAGTTCCTTGATGAACAGAAACACATAGACGCACTGTGCCGCGATCAGCCCGACATAGAGCGGCAGCTGGAGCCAGCGCGAGCTGAAGATCAACAGCGGCAGCGGCTTGAGGCGGACGGGCTGGTCGCTCGGCGACTGATCGGGAATGCTCATGTTGCGGCGCAATACAGGAAGTGCCGGTTGCCGATCAAGCGGAGTTCAGCGCCAGTGTGTAGAAGCGGTTGAAGTCGGTTTCGACATAGCCGGCGAAGGGCGGGCAGGGGACGAAGCCATAGCGGCGATAGAGTACGTGCGCCGCCTCGAACAACGGGCCGGTGCCGGTTTCCAGCTTGAGCGCTGTGTAGCCCCGCTCGCGGGCGAGGCCGACGATATGGTCGAGGAGCGCAAACCCCACGCCGCGCCCGCGTTCAGCGGGGCTCGCCCGCATCGACTTGACCTCGCCGGTCAGCGGGTCGAGCTGCTTGAGCGCCCCCACGCCGAGCAGCGTGCGGCCATCCCAAGCGCTGAGGAAGGTGATGTCGGGGGTCTTGAGGCCAGACAGGTCGAGGAAATGGCAGGTGCCCGGCGGCGAATGATCCGCCATCTCGCGCGCGTGCAGGTCGAGCAGCGCGATGACCTGTGGATCGTCGAGGTGGCCGGTGCGGATGATCATCGCGGGCGGCTCATGCCGAAGCTGTAGCGGGACGGAATCGGGCGACCGTCGCGTTCGCGCGCGGGTTCGAACTTCACCGCGCGCAGCCGTTCGCACATCTTCACGTCGAAGGCATCGACCTGCGTCGGTGCCGCCAGCATACAGCCGCTGACGCTGCCATCCGCCTCGACCCTAAGCGATCCGCTGGTTCCATAGACGGTCGGCGGAAGGCCGTCGCCCGGGCCGAACCCGACAGTGGCGGCGTTGATCGGGGTAAGCGGCCTGGGCGTTGGGCGCGCGACCATCGGCACGACACCTCCCGCTGCGGTCTCGATGCGGACCCGTCCGGCGGTATAGCGCACGCGGATCGCCAGCGTCCCGCCAAGGCGCGTGCCCGACCGGTTCAGCGCCGGGTAGAAGCGCAGATAGCGCATGAGGTGCGGACAGGCATGGTCGTCGAACGCCGCGGTTCCGCTGGGCGTGACGACCCGGCACGACTGCGGCACGCCGGTCGCGGCGACGTCGAGCGTGATGCCGACTCCAACGTTGCTCTCGTCAGCGTCTGCTACCGCGACCGGAAACCGCCCTTGCTGGTAGGGGAAGTCTTTCCAGTTTATCTCCAGCCCGCGAACCAGCTCGGGGTCCGGCTCGGCACTGCGATCGATCTGCAAACCGATCGTGGCCTCGCGCTGATTCCCGTCCGCGCCGATCCAGGGCTCGCCGAGCTTGGGGGGAAGTGCTGCCTGAGCCAGCGCGGCTGCGGTAAAGGTCAGTGCAATCATCATTCCCCCCACCATCGTTCTAGATTTCGTCGATCATGCCCGCCAGCGTGTCGAGACACGCATGGGCGAGTGCCTTGCAGCGTTCCGGCGACCAGCCGAACTCGGCATCGGGGCTGGGGTCGTGATCCTTGAACGGCATTTCCAGCGTCATCGACACCGCGCCGAACCGCTCGGCGAGCTGGTTGGTCGACATCGAAAGGTTCGCCTGACCCGGCGCGGACTTGTCATAACCCTTTTCGAGCTGGAACAGCGGCGTCGCGGCGGCGAGGCGGCGGCCGAATTCGTAATATTTCTCGCCGAGTGCGTCGGTCCAGCTTGGGATTCCCTCGAACCCCGCCAGAAAGTTCGCGGGAATCGCCTCGTCGCCATGGACGTCCATCGCGAAGTGGACCCCGGTCTCATCCATCGCCGCGCGGACGAGGAAGACTTCGGGGCTCTGCTCCAGCGTCGGCGAATGCCATTCGCGGTTGAGATTGACCCCCGCCGCATTGGTGCGCAGATGGCCGCGAAAGCTGCCGTCCGGGTTCATGTTGGGCACGATGTGGAACGTCGCCTTGGCGCGCAACGCCTCCGCGGTCGCGTCGTTCGGGTCGGTCAGCTTTTCCAGCGCGCCCTCGGCCCACCATTCCGCCATCGCTTCGCCGGGATGCTGGCGGGCATAGAGCCACACCTGTTTCGGTCCGGTACCGAGCGTCAGCAGGTCCATCGCGCGCCCGTCGAGCGTCTGGCCCAGTTCGCGATGCGAGACGCCGGGCTTTGCGGCCATGCGGGCGATCAGGTCGGCATGGCGCTCCATGCTGTAGGGCGCGAAATAGGCGAACCACGCCACATCGCTGTCGAAGCTGTGGGTGAAGCTGAACACGCCCGCTTCATAGGCACCGTCGGTCAACCGCCACGCGACACGATCGGTACTGACCCGCGCGCGGTAGCCCGGCCAGCCGAACGCATAGGCCGCCTTGCCCGCGTTCAGAATGCGGAAGGTCAGCGTCCGCCCCTTCGCGCCTGCCACGCGGAAGTGGAACCACTGGAAGAAGTCGGACTGGTGGTCGGCGACGATCTCGACATCGACGGTATCCCCGTCGATGTCGATCAGGCGGATGTTGCCGCTGTCGAACGCGGCGTTCAGGTGAATGGTCATTTGACCGTGATAGTGATCCCCGACTGGCCGGGAAAGCCCTTGAACAGGGCATTTGACAGCTTGGTGGCGGTGTCTGCGGGCTGAGTGCCGTCGGCCGCGCCGAGCGCCTCGGTCATCGCCTTGCCCTCCCAGATCACGGTATTATCACCGCGACGGCGCAGCTGGACCGACAGTTCGGAGGCATAGACGGTCTTGGTCTTGCTGCCGATGCCGACGCTCCCGCCTGCGCCGACTCCGACACCGCCGCCATAGCTGCCACCGCCGATGCCGATCGTCACCGGCGGACGGGTGCGGACCTGGCCGCGATCGGTGCGGCGGAAATCGACGGTGGCGAGATAATCGGCCTTGGCCGAATCGGCAGCGGCGGCGAAGCCCATGCCGCCCATCGTTGTGGCGACGGCATCCAGATACAGCTGTGCCTCGGGGCTTGCCGCGCCGCTGACCGGCTGGACCGCCAATGTCCCCGCCGGGATCGGTTGGGAGAGGTGGTAGCGGGTCACATCGACTGGCGCGGAGCCGCCCATGGTGGTGGAACAGCCCGCCAGCGCTGCAGCGGAAAGGGCGAGGGCAAGCATTGCACGGGTCTTCATCGGACACATCCTCCTGCCGTGCACACGCAACGGCTCAACGGTTCAACATCGTTACGGGGATGTGGGTTCCGTTGCCAAGCTTTCCTTGACTTGTCGGGCCGTCCCCTCTAGGCGAGCGCCTCTTTTCCGGCACCCGCCACACAATTCGAGATAGTAGAGAATCGGTCATGAAGATCGTGAACAGCCTGAAGTCGCTCAAGGGGCGTCACCGCGACAACCGCGTGATCCGTCGTCGTGGCCGCGTGTACGTCATCAACAAGACGCAGCGCCGCTTCAAGGCCCGCCAGGGCTAAGCCCGGCATAGGCGATCAGGTCGTGCGCGCCGTTATCTTCGATATCGGCAACGTCCTGTTCACCTGGCACCCGCGCTATCTTTACGAGCGCCTGATCGGTGACGATCGGGCGCTCGAAGCGTTTGTGCGCGATGTCGTCACGCTGGACTGGCATTTTCAGCATGATGCTGGGCGCGATTTCGCCGATACTTCGGCGGAGTTGATCGCGCGCTTTCCGCAGCACGCCGAGCTGATCGCCGCCTGGGGACCACGCTTCAACGACAGCGTCGGTGGGCCGGTGCCGGGGATGCACGAGCTGGTCGCGCAGCTTGACACGGCGGGCGTGCCGCTGTTCGCGATCACCAATTTCAGCCATGAATTCTGGCCACCCTTCCGCGCGGAATGGCCGGAGCTGTTCGACCGCTTCCGCGATGTCGTCGTCTCGGGCGACGAGAAGCTGGTGAAGCCTGATCCTGCCATCTACCACCTCGCGCTCGCCCGCTTCGGGCTGGAGCCGCACGAGGCGGTGTTTATCGACGACAATGCCGCGAATGTGGCGGGGGCGCAGGCGCTGGGGATCCGGTCGGTGCTGTTCAGCGATGCGGCAAGCACCCGGCGGGCGCTGGTCGAATATGGGCTGCTGGACTGACCGAAAGCGTCTGTCTGGCGGGTCGTTTTTTCGGAATGCGCCGTTTGCTCGCGTGTTACGCTCGGCACATGCTGCGCGCCGCGATTCTGGTCCTGCTCTCTCTCGCGACACCTGCTGCTGCGGCTGTCGAGGACGACGCGCAATGGCCAGTACCGGTTGAGGTTGCCAAAGCGGTCACTGCCGGCGACCATGTGACCGCGCGCCGCCTGATCGAGCCTGAGGTCACAGCATGTGTCGCGGCCTCACCCAGCGAACGAAAATGCATCCTGGTGCTTACGACCCATGCTGCCGCGTCTGCCGGGCTGCCCGAACTGCGGCCGCGCGTCGCGCGCGCGGTGACCGCTGCGGAACGCAATTTCGGCCCGGGCAGCGTGGCGGCGGCCATTGCGCTTGGCTGGACGGCGCCTGCCATGGCGATGGCCGGCGATCCCGCGCTGGCTGAAAAGATGCTCGCCCGCGCCATTTTGATCCGGACGGAGCTGTACGGGCGGTTTGACCCGGATGTGCTGGAACTGCGAGAATTCATGCCGCTCGCGCTCGGCTTGCAGGGCAAGATCAAGGAGGCAGTCGATGCCGCTGCATCGCTGATTGCCGATGTATCGAATGCGCCTGGCGTGACTCCCGATCACCTTGCCATCGTGAAGATCGGCATGGCCGGTATTGCCGGAGCTTATGATAAGGAGCGGGTCATCGCATGGACAACCGAAGCCGTCGCAGTGTTGGCGGAGACCCGGTCGCCCACGGATTCAGCGCTCATTGAAGCACAGTTCAAACTCGCTGAATTGTTGCCGGATATCGACACGGCGCGCTCGATTGCGACCGTGGCGCTGGCCAATGCCGATCAGACGAGCCTGCCCCCCGCAAAAATGGCCAGATATCTGCTGACTGCCGCGCGGCTGGAGCGCAATGGCAAGGAATACGCACGGTCGCTTGCGCTGCTGGACCGGGCCGGCAAGCTTGTGGCGGGGCGGCCTGAGCTTGAGATGTTGCTGGTGGGCGTCGCAAAGGATCGGACGATCCTCTATGTCATGCAGGAACGCTACGATCTTGCCGCCACTGCCGCTCAGGAAATGCGTGCGATCGTCGAGAAAGTCATGGGAAAGAATGCCTTTTTTGCGCGGGCGCTCACGCTGTACGAAATGTACATCCAACAGCAGCTCGGCGATTATCGGGACCTGGACCGCATTTTCGACGCGGAGACCATTGCCTTTTGGCAGGCGGTTCCGATCGCCGATCCGAGCCGGGCGATTGCGTTTGGCATCCTTGGTGACACCAAGTTCAAGCTCGGCCAACTGGCGGCCGCCCGGACCTGGTTGCGCTACGCTGCCCGGGCCAGCCTTGATGTCGCTGCGGCGCGGAAGAGCTTCGATGCCAAGGCCGAGACCGAACTGCGCGATCAGTCCCCGGTATTCCAGATGCAGGTTCAGGTCGCGTGGCGACTTTCCCGGTCGGCACCGGGAACGACGGTCAGTCCCGCCCCTTAAGCTCGTCGCCGACCAGCGTCACGACATGCAGCACATTGGTCGAACCCGGCGTGCCGAACGGGACGCCCGCGCAGACCACCACGCGGTCGCCGCCCTTGGCGATCCCCTGACGCATTGCCATGCGCTTGGCCTTGGCGACCATTTCCTCGAAGGAATCGACGTCCTTGGTATGCACCGCATGGGTACCCCATAGCAGGCCCATCCGGCGCGCGGTCTCGGCCTTTGGCGTCAGCACCAGGATCGGCACCGACGGTCGCTCGCGCGCGATGCGCCGCGCGGTCGAGCCGGACATGGTGAAGCAGATGATCGCGCTCGCCGACACATTCGCCGCGATCGACTTGGCCGCCTCGGCCAGCGCGTCGGCGGTGGTGGGATCGGGCTTCATCACGGTAAAGTGCACGCGGTCGCCATGCGCCGGGTCGCGCTCCACCGCATCGGCGATGGCGTCCATCATCGTCACCGATTCGATCGGCCACTGGCCCGCGGCGCTCTCGGCCGACAGCATGATCGCATCGGCCCCGTCATAGACCGCAGTCGCGACGTCGGACACCTCGGCACGGGTAGGGGAGGGCGAGGTGATCATCGATTCGAGCATCTGCGTCGCGACGATCACCGGGCGGCCCATGCGGCGCGAGGTCTCAACGATGCGCTTCTGCATCGGCGGCAGGTTCTGCGGCGGCAGTTCGACGCCCAGATCGCCGCGCGCGACCATCACGCCGTCGCACGCCTCGACAATCTCCTCAAGCCGGGTGACCGCGCTTGGCTTTTCAATCTTGGCGAGCAGCGCCGGGCCGCCCGGCCCGATCAGGCGGCGCGCCTCGGCCAGATCCTCGGGGCGCTGGACGAAAGACAGGGCAATCCAGTCCACCTTCTGCGCGACCGCGAAGGCAAGGTCGCTGCGATCCTTCTCGGTCAGCGCGGCAAGCGGCAGGACCATGTCGGGGACGTTCAGTCCCTTGGAATTGGACAAAACCCCGCCGACCTCGACGCGCGTGTCGATATAGCCGTCGCCATAGCCGGTGACGCGGAGCACCATCTTGCCATCGTCAAGCAGGAGACGGGCGCCATCGGTCACCGCCTCGAAAATCTCGCGATGCGGTAGTTCGACGCGGGTCGCGTCGCCCGGGGTCGTATCGCGGTCGAGACGGAAGGTCGTACCGGTTTCGAGCATCACCTTGCCCTCGGCGAACTTGCCGACGCGCAGCTTTGGCCCCTGAAGGTCGGCGAGGATCGTGGTCGGCCGGCCGGTCGACTTTTCCAGCGCGCGGATCGCCTGGATCACCGGGATTTTCGATTCCTGGTCGCCATGGCTCATGTTGATGCGAAAGGCGTCGGCACCCGCGGCATGGAGCGCGGCGATCATCTCGGGCGTGTTGCTGGCGGGGCCGAGCGTCGCCAGCACGCGCACCTTGCGCGATCGCGGTGCCATTGCCTTTGTCATCGCCAGAATCTCCATCCCTTGTCTGTGCCGGTCCCTAACGCCAAATGCGCACTATTCAACCGTGGAGGCGTCATTGTGACAACGCTGGACAAACTTGACGACCGCATTGCCGCACAGGCGTTTCGCCGACTGGTCCGCCATCTGCGCCACCGCACCGATGCCGAGAATATCGAACTGATGGGGCTTGCGGGCTTTTGTCGCAACTGCCTGGCCGATTGGGTGCGTGAAGCGAGCGGAGGTGAGGTCGACCGCGATGCTGCGCGTGATGCGATCTACGGGATGCCCTATGCGACGTGGAAGGCGCAGCATCAGGGTGAGGCGACGTCCGAGCAGATCGCCCGGATGGAAGCGAGCGTGGCGCGCAACAAGCAGGAGGCCGAGCTGGACGCGGAACTCGACGACAGCTTCCCGGCGAGCGACCCGCCGTCGAGCACCCTGCGCGGAGGCTAGTGGTATCCCCAGTTACGGCCTAGGCTGGGGCAAACAGGGGAGAGACTGAATGCGCCGAATCGCTGCCATCACCATCGCCTTGCTCGCGGCCACCCCGCTTGCGGCACAGACCCCTGCTCCAGTGAAGGTGCAGTTCATCCATGCCGGCACGCTGCTTGCCAAGCCCGGCGAAGCGCCGCGCGGGCCGAGCACGATTGTCGTCCGCGACGGCAAGGTGGCGGAAATCCGCGACGGCTTTGTCGCGCCCGAGGGCGGGGCGGAACTGATCGACCTCAAGGACCGGTTCGTGATGCCGGGACTGATCGACATGCATGTCCATCTGTGGGGGATTGGCGGCGATCCGCTGCGGGCGCGGCTGACCGCGCTGACCGCCGATGATGCGGACGACATGATGGTCGCGGTGCGCAATGCGCGCGTAACGCTGGAGGCGGGCTTTACCACGATACGCGACCTGGGCGGCCATGCGCGGGGGATGCGCGCGCTGCGTGAGGGCGTCGAGCGCGGCGACATTGCCGGGCCGACCATCGTCAATGCGGGCAGCTCGATTTCGGTCTCGGGCGGCCATGCCGACGGCACCAATGGCGTGGCTGAAGTGTTCGCCGACGCGATCCATAAGCATCAGATCAACACCTGTGACGGTCCGGAGGACTGTACCCGCGCGGTGCGGCAACAGATTGCGCTGGGCGCGCAGGTCATCAAATATATGTCGACCGGCGGTGTGCTCTCCAATGTCTCGGGCGGGCTGGGCCGCGCCATGACCGATGCCGAGATGAAGGCGATCATCGACACCTCGCACGGCCTTGGCCGCAAGGTGGCGACGCACAGCCATGCCGCTGCGGGAACGAAAGCGGCGGTCGCGGCCGGCGTGGACACGGTCGATCATGGCTCGTTCCTGGACGATGAGACGATCCGCATGATGAAGGCCAGCGGCACCTGGCTCGTCCCGACGATGATGGCACCCGCCGCCGCGCTGGAACAGGCGCGCAAGGGGCTGCTCCCGCCCGCCGTGATCCCCAAGGCCGAGGAAGCCGCCGCCGCCGCCTTTGCCAGCCACAGCAAGGCCTATGCGGCGGGGGTCAAGGTCGCGTTCGGTACCGACAGCGGCGTCTCGCGCCACGGCGACAATGCGCAGGAATTCTCCCTGATGGTGAAGGCGGGGATGACCCCGGCGATGGCGCTGAAGGCGGCGACGCTGAACGCCGCCGAGGCGCTGGGACGGGCGGACACGATCGGCTCGATCGCGCCGGGCAAACATGCCGATATCATCGCGGTCGTCGGCAGCCCGCTCGACGATATCAAGCGGATGGAGCAGGTCGAGTTCGTGATGCGCCAGGGCGTGGTCCACAAGGCGGGCGGCAAGCGCCGGGCGTTCCCGGCAGACTGAGGCTCAGCCCGAACAGGCGGGGCAGCCGGGATCCTTGGGTAGGGTGAGCGTGCGAAAGCGGAGCGCCAGCGTGTCGGCGAGCAGCAGCTTGCCCGCGCTGTCCTCTCCGAACGGATGGATCGCGCGGATCACCTCCAGCGCCGCAAGGCTGCCCATGATCCCGGTCAGCGCACCGAGCACGCCCTGTTCGGCGCAGTTGATCCCTGCGGTTTCCGGGTCGGAACCGACGAAGCAGCGGTAACAGGGCTTGTCCGCCTCCCACCCGCGAAACACGCCCAGCTGACCCTCAAACCGCCCGACCGCCGCACTGACCAGCGGGACGCGGTGGCGCAGCGCGGCGTCTGCAACGAGCAGGCGGGTGTCGAAGCTGTCGGTGCCGTCGAGGATGACGCTCTGGTGGCGGAGATACTCGTCGACATTGCCGCCATCGAGCCGAACCTGCCACGCCAGCACTTCGATATGCGGATTGAGCGCTTCGGCGCGCGCCAGTGCAGCGACCGCCTTGGATCGCCCCGCATCTGCAGTACCGAAGATCGTTTGCCGTTGCAGGTTCGACAGGTCCACCCGATCGTCATCGACAATCGTAATCCGACCCACTCCCGCCGCAGCCAGATACTGGATTGCGGGCGACCCGATCCCCCCCGCGCCCACCACCAGCACCCGCGCGGCCTTTAGCTCCGCCTGACCCGCCCCGCCAATCTCGGGCAGCACGATATGGCGGGCGTAACGTTCGAGTTCGGCGTCGGAAAAACTCATGGCCGCCAGGCGAAGGTCACCGTCGCGCGATACCAAGCGGCACCGGGGGCGGCGGTGCGCTGCGTGAGGTTGTTGCGCGAAAAGCCCGCGACCAGCCCCGCCGCATATTGTTCGATCGTCGGACAGCCGATCGCGCGCGGCACGGTGGTCCGCACCCCTTCTTCATCGACCAGCACCGCGACCTCGACCCGTACCGCCGGACGCCCGTCGACGAGGCGCCGCGCCCGGCATTTGCGCGCGCGCACCTGCCCGCGTGCCCAGTCGTGCATCGCGGGGGTCATGCTCGGCGGTTCGCGATAGGGCAGCGTCGGCAGGCTTTCCCAATTGATCGCCGCCGGCACCGGAGCGTCCTGCGCCGGGGCCGGATCGCCCTGCACGGCGGCAAGCGTCAGCGCGAGGGCCGTGACCATGGTCATCGTCCGGTTGATCCAAACCCGCCGCCGCCGCGCGCCGTATCGTCGAGGCTGGTCACCTCGTCGAACGTCGCACGCTGGACCGGGGCGGGGACAAGCTGGGCGATGCGCTCACCGCGCACCACGGCAAAGGGCTGGTCGCCAAGATTGGCAAGGATCACCTTCACCTCGCCGCGATAATCTTCGTCGATCGTGCCGGGGGTGTTGAGGCAGGTGATACCATGTTTGAGGGCAAGGCCGGAGCGCGGGCGCACCTGAACCTCATACCCGGCGGGAATCGCAATGGCGAAGCCGGTGGCGACGGCGTGGCGCGCGCCGGGGGCGAGGATCAGATCCTCGGCCGCGACGACATCCATTCCTGCCGCGCCCGCAGTGGCATAAGCGGGCAGCGGCAGACCCGCGCCATGCGAAAGGCGCATCAGGCGGATGGTGATCGGTTCGGTCATCAGCTGCGCCTCGGCAATGCGGCGGCGAGGCGACGCGCCGCTTCGATCACCTGCGGGTCGTCGAGAACGGGCGCGGTGCGATCGGGGATGATGCGGAAATCGGTGGCGATCCCGCGCAGGCTCAGCGCCTCGGCATAGCTGCGCGAGAAGCGCGCCGGGACGCGCGTGTCCGCGCCGCCGATCAGAATCGCGGCGCGCAGCCCCGGCTGGATACCGCCAGCGGTTTGCAACGGATCGAGGCTGACCAGCTTTTCCTTCCAGCGCGGCTCGTTCGGCTCCCGCGTGGCCATGAATTTACGCCACTCCGGCAGCGCGCAGGGGCAGGAAACCAGGACCATGCCGTCGATCAGGTCCGGACGCAGCCCTGCCAGATTGGCGACGACGATCGCGCCGCCCGCTTCGCCGATCGCGACCACGCGCGCGCGGCGGTAACGGGCGCGCAACGCAGCGATCGTTTCGCCCACCATCGCAATGCGCTCGGCACTATATTCGTCCGTCCCGCCCGTTCCACGCGATCCGGGGGAAACGCCGCCCGCACCATCCGAATAGCCCGGGCGCAGCAGGCGCACGACCGCGTTGCCCGGCTCGGCTGCGGCCAATGTCCGGGCGAAATCGCTCGTATCGACCTTACTGCGCACACCGCTGCCATGCACCACGACATATAGTGTCGGCGCAGCGCTCGCCTTCGCGCCATAGGCCTGCGTGAACAGCTTGGGCGCGGTGGGCGCGACCGGGCGCTCCCCGACGGCGCATCCGGCGATCAGCAGCGGGAGCATAGCGAGTGAAAGCTTAAAGCGCATCGGCGATCCGTTCGGCGAGGCGGCGCGCGACATCGGCCTTTGCCAGTCGCTCCCAGCTTTCAACGCCCAAGTCCGTAACCAGGTGAACAAGATTGGCATCGCCCCCCATCACATCGCCCGACACATCGTTGGCGACAATCCAGTCTGCGCCCTTGCGCGACCGTTTAGCGACCGCATGTTCGATCACCCGTTCGGTTTCGGCGGCGAAACCGATCAACAGGCGCGGGCGGCGGTCGCTCTGCGCCAGCCCGGCGAGAATGTCGGGGTTCTCGACCAGCGCCAGCGCGGGTGCGGCCTCGCCCTTCTTGATCTTCTGGTCGGCTGCATCGCCCGCGCGCCAGTCGGCCACGGCGGCGACCATCACTGCGGCATCGGCGGGAAGCGCGGCATCGACCGCCGCTGCCATGTCGCGTGCCGTCTCCACATCGACCCGCTCGACTCCCGCAGGCGTCGGCAGCGCGACCGGCCCGGCAACCAGCGTCACCCGCGCGCCCAGCGCCGCGAGCGCGCCGGCAATCGCAAAGCCCTGTTTCCCCGACGATCGGTTGGCGATGTAGCGCACCGGGTCGATCGGCTCATGCGTCGGCCCGGCGGTGACGAGAATGTGCTTGCCCTTCAGCCGACCCGAGCACGGCGCGAGCGCAGCCTCGATCGCGCGCAAAATCGCGTCGGGCTCGGGCAGGCGGCCGGGGCCGAACTCACCGCACGCCATCGGGCCTTCGTCAGGGTCCAGCACGGTCACGCCATCGGCGCGCAGCGTCGCAACGTTGCGCCGGGTCGCGGCGTGCTGCCACATCCGCACATTCATCGCAGGCGCGGCGAGCACCGGCTTGTCGGTCGCGAGCAGCAATGTGGTCGCCAGATCATCGGCAATCCCCGCCGCCATCTTCGCCATCAGATCGGCGGTGGCGGGCGCGACAACGACCAGATCGGCGGCGCGGCTAAGCTGGATATGCCCCATCTCCGCCTCGTCCTTTAGATCCCACAAGGTCGTATAGACCTGGTTCTCGGACAGGGCCGCGAGCGTCATCGGCGTGACGAAATGCTGCCCGCCTGCGGTCAGCACGCAGGTCACCTGATGCCCCGCCTTGCGGATCAGCCGGACCAGCTCGCACGCCTTGTACGCCGCGATGCCGCCGCCGACGATGAGGAGGATACGCTTCATCGCTCCACCCCTAGCGCGCAACCTGCGTCACCACCACCCGCCGCTTGTCACGCGCACGCACCCACAGGTCGCGCAACGCATCGGGCGCGAAGGCGAGTCCGATCAGAAAGGCCGGGGCGATGATCAGCCCCCAGTAGAATGTGTCGAGCCGCGCGAACAGGCTGATGACCAGTGCATAGGCGCAGAAGGTGGCGAGTGCGCGCAAGGCCAGCGGATCGCGCCAGCTCGCCCAGCCAAATAATGCCAGCGCGACCAGAATCGCGGCGAACGCCGGGGGCAACAGCTGCGCCCCGGTCGCCAGCGTCATCGCGCGGACGAACAGGCCGAACCCATTCATCCCTGCCCAGCCCGGCGACATCGCGTCGAGCGGCCCGGTGACCGCGTGGACCGCCACGGCGTGCGCCGCCAGTGCCACGGCAAACACCCCCAGCGCGGTGATCCATCCCGCCGCCTCACGCTTATGCCCCTCGGCGAAGGCCAGCGCCGCCATCACGACGACATAGAGTGCGGCGGTTTCGCGGATCAGCATCGCCAGGGTTCCGATTGCCACCGCCTCGACCCAGCGCCCGGGGCGGCGCAGTGCAAGGCTGAGCGCGACGAGCAGACCCGCCCAGATCTCGTGAAACGCGATCAGCCCGCTCTGGACGAATGCCAGCATCCCGGCGGCGAGCAGCACCAGCGCCATCACCCGCGCCGGCCAGCGCGGCAGCGACTCGGCGATGCGGCGATACCAGCTCCACGCCGTCGCGGCAGCCAGCGCATAGAGCAGTGCGAGGATGAGGGCGGCGGGCAGCGCGCCCTGCACCACGGCAAGCCCCGGCATCCGGAAGGTCAGGAACGGCCGCAGCGGATAGCTGCCCGCGCGCAGGGCATCGGCGGCGGCGCGGTAATAGCCCTCGCCATGCGCGACCGCCGCGACAATCCCTTCATACAGCGCCACATCGCCCTGCCGGTCGGCCCCCGCCCCGGTCGCGCCGGGCTGGGGCAGCGGCACCAGCAGCACGGTGAGCGCTCCGAGCAGCAGCAACACAACACCCGCCAGCACCCAGCGCGCGCGTGCGACGGGCAGCGCGGCAAAGCGGCTTGGGGCGGAGAGCCAGAGCGGGGTGCGGGTCATCCAGCTTCCCTAGCGGGCCAGGGCCGACTTGTCAGGCAAGCAGCAACGTCGCTGCAACGCCCGCACCAGCGGCGAGCAGCGCGACCACGCCGTACCGCCAGCCGCCACCCACACGCACCACCTCGATCTCGCGCAGCGGCGGGGCGGGGGGCGCCCCGCCCGGATCGGGGAAGTGCCGCTCGATATTGCGGATCAGCTTGGGCAGCCGCGCGAGCGTCTTGAGGTCTTCGGAAATCCGGTCGGCGAGGAACGCCTCCGGCCCCAATTCGGTGCGGATCCATTCGCGCACGAACGGCGCGGCGCTGTCCCACAAATTGATGTCGGGATGCAGCCGAGTCGCGACACCCTCGACCATCACCATCGTCTTTTGCAGCAGCAGCAGATGCGGCTGGGTCTGCATGTCGAAATCGCGGGTGATGTTGAACAGGCTGTCGAGCATCATGCCGACGCTCATGTCCTTGACCGGCAGGCCGCGCATCGGCTCGCCCACCGCACGCAGCGCGGTCGCGAACTCGGCAACATTGTGGTGCGCGGGGACATAACCCGCCTCGAAATGAATCTCGGCGACCCGGCGGTAATTGCCGGTGATCAGGCCGTAGAGGATCTCCGCCAGCCAAACGCGCGCACGCCGGTCGATCCGGCCCATGATCCCGAAATCGATCGCCGCGATCCGGTCTCCCGGCAGGGCGAACAAATTGCCCTGATGCATGTCGGCGTGGAAAAAGCCTTCCGAAATCGCCTGGCGCAGAAAGGCGCGGACCAGCAAATGTGCCAGCCTTTCGGTGTCATGCCCGGCGGCGATCAGCGCGTCGCGGTCGGACAGCTTGATGCCGTCGATCCACTCCAGCGTCATCACCTTGCCGGTGCTGCGCTGCCAGTCGATCGCCGGGACGGTGAAGTTGGGCTCCGCCTCCATCGATTCGGACAGCTCCGACGCCGACGCTGCCTCGCGCCGCAGGTCCAGCTCGCGCGCGGTCCAGCGCTTGAACGTCTCGATGACGAGGCGCGGGCGCAGCCGCGACGCTTCGCCGCCCATGCCCTCGACCTGCGCCGCCGCCCATTCATAGGTCTCGATCGCGCGGGCGAACTCGGCCTCGATACCGGGGCGCAGCACCTTGACCGCAACGGTGCGGCCATCGGTGGTGACGGCGCGATGCACCTGCGCGATCGACGCGGCACCGATCGGGACCTCTTCGATCGACTGGAACAAATCCTCGATCGGACGGCCGAAACTCGCTTCCATCGCCTGCCGGATGACCGCGAAGGGGACGGGGGGCAGCGCGTCCTGAAGCCGTAACAGGTCGTGCGCCGCGGTCTCGCCGATCAAATCGGGCCGTGTGGCGAGCGTCTGGCCGAGCTTGATCGCCGCCGGGCCGATCGCCTGAAGCGCATCGGCATAGCCGGGTACTTCCGGCACGCGCGCACCGAACCGGGCGATACGGGCAAGGCGGCGCACCGGTGCCGGCGTGTTGCGGTCACGCTCGATCCCGCGCAGCGCGCCATGACGCGCCAGCGTGCGGCCCCATTTCAGCAGGCGCCAGAGGTGGACGACGGGAGCGGTCATCGGTCCCCCTCCCGCTTGCGGGAGGGGCTAGGGGAGGGCATGTTCGGAGGCGCCTTACAGGCCCTCCCCCGACCCCTCCCACAAGCGGGAGGGGAGAAGAAGGATGGCCACATCAAATCTTCCAGCCGCTATGAATGGCGACCAGCCCGCCCAGCATCGGTTCGACCCGCGTCTGTACGAAGCCTGCGTCTTTGATCATCCCCTCGAACGTCGGCATGTCGGGGAAGCGCCGGATCGATTCGACCAGATAGCGATAGCTGTCGGCATCGCCCGCCAGCATCTCGCCGAGCTTGGGTACCATGTGATGCGAATAGGCGTCGTACACATCGGCGAATCCGGGCCACAGCGTCGTCGAGAATTCGAGCACGAAAAACCGCCCGCCGCGGCGCAGCACGCGATGCGCCTCGCGCAGCGCAGCGGGGATGTCGGTCACATTCCGAATCCCGAACGCGATGGTGTAGGCGTCGAAAAAGCGGTCGGGCCATTGCAGCACCTCCGCATTCGCCTCGCTCCACACCAGCCCGTCAATGCCGCGTTTCGCCGCGCGGTCGATGCCGACTGCCAGCATGTCCGGGTTGATGTCGGCGACCGTCACTGCCGCGCCATGCTCGGCCATGCGGAAGGCGATGTCGCCGGTGCCGCCGGCCATGTCGAGGATCGCCTCGCCCGCGCGCGGCTTCACCCGGCGGACGAATACATCCTTCCAGATGCGGTGCAGCCCGCCCGACATCGCGTCATTCATGATGTCGTAGCGCGCCGCGACGCTGGAAAAGACGCCGCCCACCCGGCGGGTCTTTTCGTCAGGCGCAACCTCTTCATAGCCAAAGGAGACGGTGTCGGTCATCGTCAAGCCCTTAGCCGCCCTTGCTGGCGCGGCAAACCCCGCTTAGCTGGACAAAATGCCCGAGCTTCCCGAAGTCGAAACCACCGTGCGCGGTTTGGTACCTGCCCTGCAGGGCCAGCGGATCGCGCGTGTCCAGCTGCGCCGCCCCGATCTGCGCCGCGCGATGCCGGTCGATCTGGGGCAGCGGCTGACCGGCGCGACCGTCACCGCGTTGGGCCGGCGCGCCAAATATGGCCTGATCGACACCGATCGCGGCGACACGATGATCTTTCACCTCGGCATGTCGGGGCGCTGGCGAATCGATCCGGCTGAGCTGCTGTTGCACGACCATCTGCTGATCGAGACTGAAGCCGGACGGCGGCTGGCGCTCAACGATGCACGGCGATTCGGATCGGTCGATCTCGTGCCGACCGCCGATGTGGGTGCCTGGCCGCCCTTCGCCGCACTGGGGCCAGAGCCGCTCGGGCCGCATTTCACCGTCGGTCACCTGCGCAACGCGCTTGCCGGGCGGACCGCGTCGATCAAGCTGCTGCTGCTCGACCAGCGCATCGTTGCCGGGCTCGGCAACATTTATGTGTGCGAGGCGCTCCACGAATCGCGCATTGCCCCCAGGCGCAGCGGCGGATCGCTCACCCGGCCACAGCTTGTCCGACTCGTCGCAGCGATACACGCAGTGCTCGAATCCGCGATCGAAGCGGGCGGATCGACATTGCGCGACTATGCCCAGCCCGATGGCGAACTTGGCTATTTCTCGAAGCAGTTCAAAGTCTATGGCCGCGAAGGCGAGGCGTGCGAATGCGGCGGCACCGTGGCGCGCTATGCCGAGGGCGGGCGCTCGACCTTCTGGTGCCCTTCCTGTCAGCGATAGCGCCGGGATTTCCGCCGCGAAAGGTTGACCGAATCGCCCGCCCCCGCTAAGGGGCGCGCTTTCCCGAGGCGTGGGACGGAAATCCGCGCCTCTTTTCGCATTGAAAACAGGAACGAAGATTCATGGCGAACACGCCGCAAGCCAAGAAGCGCATCCGCCGCAACGACCGCCGCGCCGAAGTCAACGGTGCCCGCGTCGGCCGCATCCGCACCTTCATCAAGAAGGTCGAAAGCGCGCTGAGCAGCGGCGACAAGGCCGCAGCGGAAACCGCGCTGAAGGCGATGCAGCCGGAGCTGGCACGCGGCGTTGCCAAGGGCGTGGTGCACAAGAACACCGCCTCGCGCAAATTCTCGCGCCTGACCAAGCGGCTCACCGCGCTCGGCTAAGCCGTTTCAACCGCAAGGTTTACAAAGCCCTGCCGGCCCTGTGCCGGCGGGGTTTTTGTTTTGCGTCGGGGTCGATTTCGGTCGGCGTTAACGCGAATCGCGGAATTGCAACGAGTCGCACTGTAACGCCGATGTAATGATTTACTAAAACCGCTTAAAATCAGCGATTTATAACTGAAATAACGGATTTCCGGGGCTCTGAGTGAGTCAACCCTACTTATTTCAGATTCTTTACATGCATCCCTCTTGATCGACTCAGAAATGCGTCCCTAAAACAGACCTCCGCCACGGCGTTCTCGTCGGCGGAATCAGCGAGGGTACCGATCAGGAGCGGATACGATTCCGCCTGCGGCATCCTTTTGCCTGAGCGAAATCTGGTGCGCGGGGGCGTTGTTTCCGCGCTGGGGAGAGTGCGTGCACGCGTGATGCGTGCGTGCGGGTGTCGGCGATTGAGGGGCAACGGGAAGTATGGATCAAGCCAAGGCCTGGACACGCGTGCGGGGCAATCTGCGACTTTCCGCAGGGCAGCGGCTGTTCGACCAGTGGCTTAAGCCGATCGTGCTGATCCCGGGCGACGATGCCGAAACGGTGCGGCTCGGCCTGCCGTCCGCTTTCATGACCAATTGGGTCAAGAATCATTACGCCGACCGGCTGATGATGGAGTTCCGTGCGCAGCTGCCCAGCGTGCGTACGGTTTCGATCGAAACGGTCGATGCCCGTGCGAATCGCGAGCTCGACGCAGCGGCCCCCGTGGCCGACGCGGCGGCATCCGCCACGCCCTCGGCCCAGGCCGGAGCGGGCGGCCCAGCGATCGGTCGCCCCAATCTCGATTCGCGGTTCACCTTCGACCGATTCGTGGTCGACACGTCCAACCGGCTGGCGTTCAACGCTGCCAAGGCGCTGGCCGAGCCGGGCAAACCGCGCTTCAGCCCGCTCTACCTCCACAGCAATACCGGCCAGGGCAAGACGCACCTGATGCACGCGATCGGCCATGCGTTTCTCGACGCCTGCCCCGATGCGACCGCGATCTACATGCCGGCCGAGCGCTTCATGTTCGAGTTCGTCCGCGCGGTGCGTGAGCGGGACACCTACAGCTTCAAGGCGCGGCTGCGCGGCGTCGACCTGCTGATGATCGACGACCTTCAGTTTATCGCCGGCAAGGAATCGACCCAGGAGGAATTCTTCCACACGGTCGACGAGTTCATGCGCGAAGGCAAAAGGCTGGTCATCGCCGCCGACCGCAGCCCGCTCGCGCTTGAAGGAATCGAAACCCGGCTCGCCTCGCGCCTCGGCTCGGGCCTTGCCGCCGATATCAAGCCCGCCGAGCTCGGCCTGCGCCGCGCGATCCTCGACCGCAAGCTGGAGGATATGGCGGGCGCTACGGTGCCGTCCGAAGTCCTCGACCTGCTCGCAGCGCGGATCAGCTCGTCGGTGCGCGAGCTGGAAGGCGCACTTAACCGCCTCGTCGCCTATTCGCAGCTCAACAATGAAATTGTGACCATCGCGTTCGCCGAGAGCGTGCTGGGCGAGGCGCTGCGTGGCAGCCAGCGCCGCGTGACGATCGACGAGATCCAGAAGGCGGTGTCGTCGCATTTCGACGTCAAGCAGCTCGACCTGGTGTCACAGCGCCGCGCGGTGGCGATCGCCCGCCCGCGCCAGATCGCGATGTATCTCGCCAAGCGCCTGACCACGCGCTCGCTGCCCGAAATCGGCCGTAAGTTCGGCAATCGCGACCATTCGACCGTCATCCACGCCGTCCGCCGCATCGAGGAGCTGCGCGGCACCGACAGCGAAATCGACGGCGCGGTGCGCAGCCTGATGCGGCAATTAGAGGCCTGAAGCTTGCGTCTCCCTGCGGGGGGACGCCGGGGTGGGGGGTATTCCCCCCGGAATCCAATACCCTCCACCCCAAGCTTTGTGGCTGTCAGCGCGGCAGCGTGTCCAGAAACGCCGCGACGTCGCCCAGGTCCACCAGTCTGTCGAGATAAGTCTGCCCGATGCCGCGCGCGAGCAGGAAGGGGAGGGTGCCCGCGTCCATCTTCTTGTCGTGCAGCATGTGCGCGACCAATGTTTCGCCCGACGCGGCGATGCCCGCGCTGGCGAGGTCGTGTGGCAGCCCGCTTGCCTTGAGATGCGCAGCGACCCGCGCGGCATCCTGGCCGGAGCATAGGCTCAGCCGCGCCGAATAGGCAAAGGCGAGCGCCATCCCCGCCGCGACGCCCTCGCCATGCAGCAAAGCGTCGGAAAAGCCGGTCTCCGCCTCCAGCGCATGGCCAAAAGTATGACCCAGGTTGAGCAGCGCCCGCACGCCGCTCGTCTCGCGTTCGTCCTCCGCAACGATGCGCGCCTTGGCCCCAACCGAATGCGCGATGGCATATTCGCGTGCGCCCCGATCGCCAGCGAGTAGCGCCGCGCCATTGTCCTCGCACCATTCGAAAAAAGCGGCATCGTCGATCAGGCCATATTTGACCACTTCGGCATAGCCCGCGCGCAAGTCGCGCAAGGGCAGCGTGTCGAGCAGGTCCGGGTCGATCAGCACGAGCGAGGGCTGGTGGAAGGCGCCGATCAGGTTCTTGCCCGCGCGGCTGTTGATCGCGGTCTTGCCGCCGACCGAGCTGTCGACCTGCGCCAGCAACGTCGTTGGGATCTGCACGAAGTTGCAGCCGCGCTTGAGGATCGACGTGGCAAAGCCGACCAGATCGCCGATCACCCCGCCGCCCAGCGCGATGACATGGTCGCCGCGCTCGATCCCGCGCTCAAGCAGGGCGTCGGTCAGTGATTCGAGCTGGCTCCAGCTTTTGGTCGCCTCGCCCGCGGGCAGGACGATGATGTCGCTCGCCAGCCCGCCATTGTGGAGCAAAGCGGCAAGCCGTGCAGCGTGCGGTGCGACATTGGCATCGGTGACGATGACGAAGGGCCGACCGCGCGACAGCGGCGCGAGCTGCTCCGCAGCCTGCGTTAGCAACCCGCTGGCGATCCGCACCTCATAGCTGCGCGCGCCCAGCGCGACCGGAACCACCTTCATCGGCCCAGCGCCGTCAGGATCGCGCTCACCGTCGCATCATGCGGGGCAACCTTGCTCAACACATGGATCGGCGCGAGCGCATAAACGGGATTGCGGATTTCGGCGAGTTCGGTGAGCACTTTCAACGGATCCTTTCCGCGCAACAGCGGGCGATGGTCGCGCTTGGCCACGCGTTCGGCCAAGACCCTGGGTGCGGCGTCCAGCCAGATCGCGGTCGCCTGGTCAAGGATCAGCGCGCGCGTCTCGTCGTTGAGGAACGCGCCGCCGCCGGTCGCGATTACCTTGGGCGCGCCGTCGATCAGCCGTGCGATCACACGCCGCTCGCCGTCGCGGAAATGCGGTTCGCCAAAACGCTCAAAGATTTCGGCGACGGTCATGCCCGCCGCCGTCTCGATCTCCGCATCGGCATCGACAAAGGGCAGTTTGAGGCGCTGGGCAAGGCGTCGGCCCACCGTTGTCTTCCCAACACCCATCAGCCCGATCAGCACGATCGGGCGGGTCAATGGCGTCGGATCGGCGGGACGGGTTTGCAGCATGGTCGCGGGGGCTATACAGCGAGCATCGCGCTCGGGCAAAAGGCCCGTCGCCTGTTGTCAAAACCGCTTTGAGGGGGTCGATGTCCCGTTCGCTTGTCATCATCGTGATTGTCGCTATCCTGTTGATCGGGGGACTGTTTTTCCTCGCAGGGCGCGATACGGAGAAGCAGCCGGTGCGCGTCGAGAAGGTCGTCCCGCTTGACAATCTCTCGAACTAAGACCGCGCTCGCCGCCGTTCTGGTCGTCGCTGCTGGCGTGGGAATTCCCGCGCTGGGGCAGGACCGCCCCGAATCGCTGCTGCCGCCCGGGTTTGACGATCCGGTCCCGGCACCCGCGCCGGCACCGGCTCCCGCACCGGCCCCGGCGCCCGCCGCTGGACCGACCAGCTCGCCGCGCGGCGATGCACTGCCTGCGCCGACGGGTGAGGTCGGCAACGTCACTGCCGCGGCTGGCGGCGTCGCGCCGGAAGCGACCGGCGAACTCGATTACGCGACGATCGCCCGCTACGAACTTCCCGATTTCGCCAAGCGCTCACTGGCGCAGGTCGGCCCGTCTTCGCCCGCCAGCGACGGGCTGCCGGTCACCGCATTCGGCACCGCCGATGGTGGATTTCTCCAGATTCTGATGCGCCGCACCGATGCGCCGGTCGCGTCGCGCTGGCTGTCGATCGCGCTGCGCCGCGCATTGCTGTCGCGGGTGGACACCCCGCGTGGCCTCAATGGTGCGGATTTCGCGGCCGAGCGTGCGTGGCTGCTGATCCGCATGGGGGAGGCGGATGCCGCGCGCGCGCTGGTCCAGTCGGTCGATATCGCCAATTACACGCCCAAGATGTTCCAGGTGGCGATGCAGGCGATGCTCGCCACCGCCGATCCGGGCGGCCTGTGCCCGATGGTTCAGCCCGCGCTCGATACCGCACCCGACCGCAACTGGCGGCTGGCCGAGGCGATCTGCGCCGGGCTCGATGGCGATCCGTCCAAGGCCGGGCCGCTGATCGACGCGAGCCGTCGTCGCATGGGCAATGCGGTCGATGTGCTGCTCGCCGAGAAGCTGGTCGGCATGGGCGTATCGGGTCGCCGCGCAGTCACGGTCGAATGGGACCCCGTCGATCGGATCAGCGCGTGGCGCTGGGGTTTGGCGGTTGCGTCGGATACCGACATCCCCGAGCGACTCTACGGCACCGCTGGCCCGCAATTGCGCTATTGGCGTGCGACCGCACCGATGCTGGGGCTGCGCGACCGCGCCGCTGCGGCGGAAGCAGCGGCGAGCCAGGGCATCTTCTCCAGCCAGGCGCTCACCGACCTCTATGGCGAGATCGAGGCGCAGGAAGATGCGTCGATCGCCGAAGTCGCGGTCGCCCGAGATCTGCGCGCCGCCTTCACCGCCGCCACCGCCGCCGATCGGGTCGATCGGATGCGACAGCTGTGGGACGAGGCCCAGGGGCCGCGCGCCAGCTATAGCCGGTTGATTCTCACCGCCCGCGCCGCCGCGCGCCTGACGCCATCGGCCGAACATAGCGCCGATGCCGACCGGCTGATTGCGTCGATGCTGAGCGCCGGGCTCGACCGCGCCGCGTTGCGCTGGAAGGAATTCGCGCGGCGCGGCAGCGACGGCTGGGGCATGTTGCTGCTCGCCGAACCGGGCCGCGCGGTCGCGGTCGGCGATGTCGAGGCGTATCGCAATTCCGCCGACGCGACCAATGGCGCGATGCTGATCGCGGCGATGGCCGGAATGGGCCGCATCCCGACCAATGACGGCGAACGGTTGATGCGCGCATCGGGCGTCGAGTTCGGAGCCGCGAATGCCTGGACCCGCGCCATCGCGCAGGCGGCGGATGCGAACCAGCCGGGGACGGTGGTGCTGCTCGCGGCGGTCGGGATGCAGAGCCGGGTTTGGGAGGGCGTGTCGCCAGAGGCACTCTATCACATCACCCGCGCGCTCACTCAGGTCGGGCTCGATGGCTATGCGCGGATGATCGCCGTCGAGGCGATCACGCGGCTTTGAGCCACATCCGCCCCGGGGATGACCCGGCGCTGATCGAGCGCTTCCTCGAGATGCTGGCGGCCGAAGCGGGCGCATCGGCGAACACGCTCGCGGCCTATGGCACCGATTTGCGGTTGGCGTCGGCGGCGCTGGACGGCGGGCTGGCGGCGGCGGATCGCACGGCGATCGAGCGGCTGGCGGAGGCGTGGCGCGACCTCGCCCGTGCCACGGTCGCGCGCAAATCGGCGGCGCTGCGTCGCTTCTATGGCTTTCTGGTCGATGAGAAACTGCGGGCCGATGATCCCGGCAGCGCGCTGCCCCGCCCCGGCAACGGGCGGGGGCTGCCCAAGACGCTGTCGAACGCCGATGTCGAGGCGATCTTTGCGGCGATTCAGGCGCGGATCGACCGCGTGCTCCCTGATCCGCGCGACCTGCGCCTGCTCGCGCTGATCGAACTCCTCTACGGCTCGGGCCTCCGCGCGAGCGAGCTGGTGTCGCTCCCGCGCGGCGCGGTTCAGCCCGACAAGCCCTACCTGATCCTGCGCGGCAAGGGCGGCAAGGAGCGGCTGGTCCCGCTGTCCGATCGCGCGCGCGCTGCGGTGGCGGCGTGGCGCGACCATGTCGATCCGGCGCGGCCGTGGCTGTTCCCGTCGGGCAAGGGGCATCTGAGCCGCATCCGCCTGTACCAAATGGTCCGGGAGATTGCGGGGCTGGCAGGCATCCCGCCCGACCGGATCAGCCCCCACGTCCTGCGCCACGCCTTCGCCACGCATCTGCTGGAGGGCGGGGCCGATCTGCGCGCGCTTCAGGCGATGCTGGGTCATGCCGATATTGCGACGACCGAAATCTACACCCATGTCGACAGCGCCCGGCTGGTCACCCTCGTCAACGAACGCCACCCGCTTGCCGACAAGCCCCGAATTGACGCGAAGCGCGGCGGGGCATAGGTGCGCGCGATGGCCAGTTTTCTTGAATTTGAAAAGCCGATCGCGGAGCTTCAGGCCCGGATCGACGAATTGCGCGATACCGCGGCGGGCGGCGAGGTGGATATCGAGTCCGAAGTCGCCAAGCTTCAGGCCAAGTCCGACCGGTTCCTCAAGGACGCCTATGCCAGGCTGACCCCGTGGCAAAAGACGCTGGTTGCGCGCCATCCGGAGCGGCCGCACTTCAAACATTATGTCGCGCGGCTGATCGAGGATTTCATGCCGCTCGGCGGCGACCGCGCTTTTGCCGACGATCAGGCGATTCTGGGTGGCCTCGGCCGCTTCCGTGGCCAGCGCGTCATGGTCATCGGCCATGAAAAGGGCGACGACACCACCAGCCGCCTCCGCCACAATTTCGGCATGGGCAAGCCTGAGGGCTATCGCAAGGCGATCCGGCTCGTCGAGCTCGCCGACAAGTTCGGCATCCCCGTGGTAACGCTCGTCGACACTTCCGGCGCGTTTCCCGGCATGGAAGCCGAAGAGCGCGGTCAGGCTGAAGCCATCGCCCGCTCGACCGAGGCGTGCCTCAACCTCGGCGTGCCGATGGTCGCATCGATTCTGGGTGAGGGCGGTTCGGGCGGCGCGGTCGCGCTTGCTGCCGGCAACCGCGTGCTGATGATGGAGCACGCCGTCTATTCGGTGATCTCGCCCGAGGGCTGCGCGTCGATTTTGTGGCGCACCGCCGACAAGGCTGCCGATGCCGCCGAAGCGATGAAGGTGACGGCGCAGCACCTCAAGGAGCTGGGCGTCATCGACACGATCGTTGCAGAACCGCTTGGCGGCGCGCATCGCGACCATGCCAAGGCGATCGACGCGCTGGGCGATGCGATTGAGGCGGCGCTGAAGGACCTGTCGGGCCAGAGCGCGACCGCGCTGCGCCAGGCCCGCCGCGCCAAGTTCCTTGCGATGGGCCGGGCGTAAGCGCGGGGCTTCTTGCCACCGCTATGTATCCTTCGCGTCACCCCGGGCTTGACCCGGGGCCCCGCTTCTTCACCCGGCTAACGCAGCTGGGTCCCGGGTCAAGCCCGGGGTGACGGTGAGCGACTGGTGGCTGGTTCCTTGGCCAACCGATATCGCCACCCCGCCCAACCGCACGAAAAAGGGCGGCGGACCATTGGTCCGCCGCCCCCTGTTCAGTCGTTTCGAGACGAAGGGGTCTTACGACGCCTTCATGTTCGACGAAACGTTGGTGAAGGTGGTCTTGAGCTGGTTGCCCAGGCCCTGCATCGCGGCAATCGCGGCGACGGCGATCAGAGCGGCGATCAGACCGTATTCAATGGCGGTCGCGCCCTTCTTGTTGCCGAAAATCTTGCGGATCGTGTTCATAGCGGTCTCCATCCTGTTCGAAGCTTCAGTTCCCGGCTGCCCCCGGAAACTCCGGTTTCAGCGACTCCGAAATTAAGGGAGGGAAGTTAACAAAGACCTTAGGCGCACCGGCACCGCCGCCGAAAAAATCAGCCGGGGCTCTGGACCTTGTTGCTGACATTGTTCCACATGCCGGTCGTGCCGCTGGCCAGTTCGCTCAGCGCGGCGATCATGACGAGGACGATCAGCGCCAGAATGAAGCCATATTCGACCGCCGTCGCGCCGCGGGTGCAGCGTCCGAGACGGCGCGATAGTGACTTCAGCAGGCGCATGACGCGACCTTCCATTGTGGACTTACCGGAATCTACGGAAACAAGATTAACGAAATGCTGAAATCGGATGCTGCAATAACTGGAACTTGTATCCTGACGGTCGTCGCCGCAGCGCTGGTCGATGGCGAGGGGCGCGTGCTGGTGCAACAGCGCCCGCCGGGCAAGCCGATGGCGGGACTATGGGAGTTTCCCGGCGGCAAGGTCGAGCCGGGCGAACTGCCCGAGCAGGCGCTGTGCCGCGAGCTGGAGGAGGAACTCGGCATCGCAGTCGACGTCGCGGCACTTGCCCCCGCGACCTTCGCCAGCGAAACGCTGGGCGACCGCCATCTCCTGCTGCTGCTCTACACGCTGCGGAGCTGGGGCGGGGAGCCCCAGCCACAGCACGCCACCGCGCTGCGCTGGGTCCACCCGCCTCAACTCCGCGACCTTGAAATGCCGCCGGCGGACATCCCGCTGATCGGCGTGCTTGAGGCGCTGGTTTAGGTCATGCTCGGCGTCGGTTCGCCGCGCGTGCGCCATAGCGAATAGGCGACGCCCGTCGTCAGGATCGCGACCGTGATGCCCAACGACACCACCGGCGGCACCTTTGCCAGACCCAGCGCATCGGCCACGAAAATCTTCGACCCGATGAACACCAGCAGCACCGCCAGCGCATATTTCAGATAGTGGAACCGCTCGACCAGCGCCGACAACGCGAAATACAGCGCGCGCAGGCCCAGGATCGCGAAGATGTTCGACGTATAGACGATGAACGGATCGGTCGTGATCGCGAAGATCGCCGGCACCGAATCGACCGCGAACACCAGATCGGCGAACTCGATCATCACCAGCGCCAGGAACAGCGGCGTCGCATGGCGCACTACCGTTCCGGTTCGCGCATCGGCTTCCTGCACGAAGAACGCCGATCCGCGCAGCCCGTCGGTCACGCGCATGTGCCGCCGCAGCCAGCGCAGCAGCGGCGAGCCCGCCACGTCATAGGGCGTGTCGACCATTCGCCACATCTTGATGCCCGTGAAGATCAGGAAGGCGGCGAAGATGTAGAGCACCCAGCCGAATTCGGACACGATCGTCGCGCCCAGGGCGATCATGACCGCACGCAGCACGATGACGCCAAGGATGCCCCAGAACAGCACCCGGTGCTGATAGACACGCGGCACCGCGAAATAGGTGAAGATCATCGCGATGACGAAGACATTGTCCATCGCCAGGCTTTTCTCGACGACAAAGCCGGTGACGTAATTGATCGCCGCAGTCTCGCCGAGCTGCCACCAGACAAAGCCGCTAAAGGCCAGACCCAGCACGATATAGAAGGCCGAGAGCATCAAGCTCTCCTTCACCCCGATCTCGCGCGCCTTGCGATGCAGGACGCCAAGGTCGAGCGCGAGCAGGACGGCGACCAGCCCCATAAAGGCAAGCCACATCCACACCGGCTTGCCCAGCCAGAGTAACGTCAGAAATTCCATGGTGTATCAGCCCCTGTTGGGTGAGGCGCTGCACGCGCCATCAGGGCGGCCCGACATCATGCGCATCGCGCGCATCAGAGGGGCCCGGGCCGCCGTTTGTGGTAGTTCGATTAGTTCCCGGTCGCGAGCGTGCGCTTCCAGTGGCCGGCCAGACGGTCCTTGACCGCCAGCTTCAGCTTCTTGAGCCGCAGCAGCCGAAACCCGTCCGGATTGCGTCGCCGCGTCTCGCGACGAATTTCCTCGTCCAGCTTCCGGTGGACGACGCTCAGACGGTACAACATGCCACTCATCATAATGCCTCCTGTCGATGTGAAATCGATCGGACGGCCGTCAGCGGGTGGAAACGGTCACAAAAAGCCCAGCCTGCATCGGATCATCCGATGCGGTCCGACATCGCGATCATTTGGATCGCCAGAGGGGCCCGGTCCGCACGGCCATTATTGGCACGGACCAATGCTGCGTCAAGAGGTCAGGGCTTGGGTCGCAGCGCATCCGCCAGCGAGGCACTGGCGGAACCGCGCCGCGCTGGCTTGGGCTGGCTTGGGTCGGGCGCCCAGCCGGTGACGAAGATCGCATCGAATCGCTCGCTGGTCCGCCCCTCTGCATCGGCGCGCGCGGCAAAGGCTTCGGCGGCGCGCGCCACCGCGCTGCGGGTCAGCGGCGCGGGATCGCGCAGCAGGCTGGTCGCCCCCATGCCGCGCAGGTCGCGGACCAGATCGAACAGGCTAGCATAGCGGACCTCGAGCGTCTCGACATCCGCGACCGGCAGCGCGAACCCGGCGCGGACCAGCAGGTCGCCCGCCGCGCGCACATCGACCTGCGGATGCACCCGCGCCGCCGGGCGGTCACCCTCCGCCTCCAGCATCACGCTGCGCAGCGTCGCCAGCGTCGATCCACCCAGAAACGCGCCCATGAACAGCCCGTCGGGCCGCAGCGACCGGCGGATCAGCGCCAGTGCGCCGGGCAGGTCGTTGACGCTGTCGAGCACGCCCGCCGACACGACGAGGTCATAGGCACCCTCGTGCGAATGCGGCCGATCCTCGTCGCCCTGCACGCCACCCGACAGCGATGCAAAGCGCGCACCCGCGTCGATCCGGGTGACGTTCGCCCCCGGCGGCGGCACGAACGCGCCGTCGAAACTGCCCAGATCCAGCACATCGCGAAATTCGCGCCGCACCGCGTCCAGCCGCTCGGCGATCCCGTCCAGCATCCACGCGCGGATGAAATCGAACCCGGCAAAGCCGGGAGCAGCGCGATCCCGGCGCAGGCAGCGGCGGGTACGGTCGAAAATCTCGGGCGGGGCAGGGGCGGGGGACACGGCGCGGCTTGTGCCGCGTCCAGCGCCGCGCGACAAGTAGCGCATGGGGCTGCGTCAACCGTTGCTCGACCTGATCGGCCTGGCGCTGCCACCGCGCTGCCCGGGCTGTGGCGACGTGGTCGATGCCGATCACCGCTTCTGCGCGACCTGCTGGAGCGGGATGCGCCTGATCGCCCCGCCGTGGTGCGCGACCTGCAACGTCCCGTTCGAGCATGACCGCGGGCCGGACGCGCAATGCGGCGAATGCCTGGCCGATCCGCCAGTGCATGACGGCGTGCGTGCGGCGGTCGCCTATGGCCCAGCGGCACGCACGCTCGCGCTGCGCCTCAAATATGGCGGGCGGACCGGCTTCGCCGTCACCGCTGCCCGACTGATGATGCGGCTGATGCCCAAAGATGCCGAGCTGCTGGTGCCTGTGCCGCTGCACCGCTGGCGCATCTGGGGGAGGGGGTTCAATCAGGCATTGCTGATCGCCCGGGCGCTCGGGGCTGCGTCAAACCTCCCGGTCGCCCCCGACCTGCTCCGCCGCGTCAAGGCAACTCCGGTGCTGCGCGGCCTCGGCCCGCGCGGACGGGCCAAGGCGGTTGCCGGAGCCTTCGCAGTCGTCCCCGGTGCGCGTGAAGCGGTGCACGGCAAGGCGATCATATTGGTCGATGATGTCCACACCAGCGGCGCGACCACCATCGCCTGCGCCCGCATCCTCAAGCGTGCCGGCGCGGCCAAGGTGACGATCCTGTGCTGGGCGCGGGTGATCGACGACGCGGACGCGGATTGACAAGCGCGGTCACGAACCACACCTCGGAGCCATGGCCAAGATCGAAATCTATACCAAGGCGTTCTGCGGATATTGCCACCGCGCCAAGGCGCTGCTCGACAGCAAGGGTGCGGACTATGAGGAGTTCGACCTCACATTCGGTGGGCCGAAGCGGCAGGAGATGCTTCAGCGCGCCAATGGCCGCAGCACGGTGCCCCAGATCTTCATCGACGGTACGCATATCGGCGGCTCCGACGACCTCATGGCGCTGGAGCGTGAGGGCAAGCTGGATGCATTGCTCGGCCAGTGACCCGCGCTGCGATCCTTCAGATGACCAGCGGCATCGACCCGCTGGCGAATGCGCGCACGCTGGTCGAGGCAATCGTTTCGGCGGCGGGGGATGGCGCAGCGATGGTCTTCACCCCCGAAATGTCGGGCCTGCTCGACCGCGACCGCACGCGCGGGGCTGCATCAATCGTGGCGGAAGCCGACGACCGCGTCCTTGCCGCCGTGCGTGAGGCCGCAGCAAAGCACGGCATCTGGGTCCAGCTCGGCTCGCTCGCGCTGCGCGGCGATGGCGGCCGCTTCGTTAATCGCGGTTTCGTAATCGACTCCAGCGGCACGATCCGCGCCACCTATGACAAGCTGCATCTGTTCGACGTCGATCTGCCCACGGGCGAGCGCTGGCGCGAATCCGATGCCTATGCCCCGGGGGATCGCGCGGTGGTGGTGGACACGCCGCTCGGCGCGCTCGGCCTGTCGATCTGCTACGATATCCGCTTCCCCGATCTCTATCGCGCGCTGACCGATGCCGGCGCGACCCTGCTCGCCGTCCCCGCCGCCTTCACCCGCCCGACCGGCGCAGCGCACTGGAACACCCTCCTGCGCGCCCGCGCGATCGAGGCCGGGGTGCATGTCATCGCCGCCGCGCAGACCGGCACCCATGCCGACGGCCGCACCACCTATGGCCACAGCCTCGCCATCGACCCCTGGGGTGAAATCCTGCTCGACATGGGCGAACCCGCCGGCCTCGGCTTCGTCGCAATCGACCCCGCCCGCGTCACCGATATCCGCAGCCGCGTCCCCGCCATCGCGCATCGCCGCCCGATCCCGCCGGTCACCCGCGCATGATCGTCTTCGACCTCAAATGCGCCCACGCCCATGTGTTCGAGGCATGGTTCGGATCGAGCGCCGATTATGAGGATCAGCGCGCGCGTGGCCTGCTGTCCTGCCCGATCTGCGGCGATGCCGACATCACCAAGGCGGTGATGGCCCCCAACATCCCCGCCAAGGGCAACCGCGCCCCCGCCACGCCCGCAGCGGCACCGGACCCCAAGGCGCTGATGGCCGCGCTCGCGCAGGTTCAGGCAAAGATGCTTGAAGGCTCGCAATGGGTCGGCCTCTCGTTTGCCGACAAGGCCCGCGCAATGCACGCCGGCGAAGAAACCACCGCCCCGATCCACGGCCAGGCCAGCCTCGCCGAAGCCAAGGCGCTGATCGAGGATGGCGTCCCCGTCGCGCCCTTGCCCCTGCCGGTGATCCCGCCCGACCAGCGCAATTGACCGGGCGACCCGCGCAAACTAACCAGCCGCACGGCGTCCCGGTAGCTCAGCAGGATAGAGCAACGGTTTCCTAAACCGCAGGTCGGAGGTTCGAATCCTCTCCGGGACACCAGTCGCCCAGATCAGCGACAGCTGCTGCCCGCCCCGGCCTCCAGATCCAGACACCGCCCGTCAATCTCCGCCGGATCGACCTTCAGCCCGATCACGCTCGCCAGCGTCGGCAGGATGTCGACCGTCTCCACCCCATTGGGCTGCTCGAACGGCGTCACGCCCTTGCGCCAGAACAGGATCGGCACGCGCCGGTCATAGTCCCAGATGCTGCCATGCGTCGCGACCGACCCGCCCGGCACCGGGATCGGCGTGATCCGCGGCTTGAGTGCGACATAGAAGTCGCCCGAGCGCCCCGGATAATAGGATGCGCGCACCCGCTGGATCAGCGTCCAGCTCTCCGGCGGCCCGCTCGGGCTGGGCGTCGCCATGATCTCCTCGCCGGTGAACACGGCGGCGACCTGCGGATGCGCGCGATACTGCGCGACCGCCTCCGCCATCACCGTGGCGCGCAGCCTTGGCTCCAGCTTCGGATCGACATAGATGTCGCCGAAATTCCCACCCCACAACAGCCGCTTCTCGCCCAGCTTCAGCTTCGCCGCGACCTTCTCGCTCATCGGCTTGGACGACAGGCCGGTCTGCGCGCGCGCCGCGTCGGGGATGCCGTGCAGCACATTGCGCTCGGGCAGGTCGTGCCCGCCATGATCGGCCGTCAGCACCACCTGATAATCCACCCCGCTCTTGTCGAGCACGTCGAAAAACGCACCCAGATCGCGGTCGAGGCTGGTGAGCTGCAGGCACATTTCGGTGCCTTCGGTGCCGAATGTGTGGCCGACATAATCGGTCGCCGATGCGTTGACGATCAGCACATCGGTCGCCGCGCCCCGGCCCAGCTTCATGTCCTCGAAAAACGCGGCGGCCAGCGCGATCGTCGCGCCGTCCATCTCGGGCGAAGCACGGAAGGCGCGGGTATCGCCCGCCTCACGCGCGAACCGCCCGGTGCCGACCGTCCGGCTTCCCGCCGTTACCGCAACATCGCGCGGCTTGCAGTAACCGGGCAATTCCAGCGCGGGCTGCGCCGCGGCGATCTGCGCCGCAACTGCCGCATTGGTGCGGGTGACGGTCGGTGCCTCGGTGGTGCCGGTGTAGCTGACAAAGCCCTTGCCGCCCCACCACCAGGTCTGGTCGGCGGTCTTGCCGCCCATCACCACCGCCGCGCGATCCTTGGCCGAGACCGACACGACGCGCGTCGCCGGGTTCGCCGCCTTCAGCCGGTCGCCCAGCGTTGGCACCAGCAGGTGCACCGGCGACACGGTGTACTTGTCCGACGTGCTGCCCGGAGCGCTTTCGTCCTCGGTGCAATAGATCGCCTTGTCCTCGCGTGCGGTCTTGAGGTCGATCCAGTCATTGGCGACGATCCCGCTGCGCGACGGGCGCGCGCCGGTCAGGATCGTCGCATGGCCGGGACAGGTTTCGGTCGCGGCGTGGCTCTGATAGCCCGACGGGAACACCACGCCCTTCGCCAGCCGCGCAAAGCCGCCGGTGAAATAGGGGCGATACCCTGCGAACAGATCGGCGGAGAGCTGGTCCACCGAAATCGCGACGATCAGCTTGGGGGGTGCCGCAGGGGCAGGGGCAGGGGCAGGGGCCGGAGCGGTTTCCTGCGCGGCCACCGGAACGGCAACCAGCATGGCGGTGGCGAGCAATCGAGCGAGCATGGTCCCTCCGGCATGGCAAATCAGGCCGCGCCCGCTATGTTCGCAACCATCGGGCACGGCAAGGGCTGGAAATGCGCAGATTCGGTTTCGCTTTGGTGACATTCCTGTTGGCTTTGGTCGCGGTGCCGGTGTCGGCGCAGCCTGCGGGGCAGAATAACCTGACGGTCGATCTGGTCGCCGAAAGCGACGCCCCCGCGGCCGGAAGCGAGGTGACAATCGCCTTCGTCGCCAAACCCAACCCCGGCTGGCACGGATACTGGAAGAACCCCGGCGATGCCGGCCTCGACACCCGGCTCGACTGGACGCTGCCACAGGGCGTGACGGCGGGCGAGTTGCGCTACCCGGTCCCGACGCGGCTGATGATCGCCGGGATCATGAACTATATCTACAAGGGCAATTACACCCAGTTCGCGACGCTCAAGATCCCCGCCGGCCTTGCCCCCGGCACCGCGCTGCCGATCGCGGTGCGCGCCGATTACCTGATCTGCACCGACGAAATCTGCGTCCCCGAGACCGAAAATCTGACGATCAACCTGACCGTCGGCGACGGCACGATCACCCCCGAACGCCGCGCCCAGTTCGACCAGTGGCGCCGCCTGCTGCCCAAGCCGCTGGGCAGCGAAGCGACGTTCCAGGTCACCGACGGCAATCTGCGCATCGCGATCCCGTTCCCCGCCTCGGTCGACCTCTGGAAGGACGCCTATTTCTTCGCCCAGACCCCGGACGCGGTAACCTATTCCGCGCCGCAGAGCGTCACCCGCGACGGCGACACGCTGATACTCTCGGTCAAGGCTGGGTCGAAAGTCCCCGGACGCCTTGACGGCATCCTCGCCACCAGCGAGCGCGACGGCTTTGCGCTCACCGCCGTCCCCGGCACCGTCGCCACCGCCCCCGCGCCGCCAGCCGCAATCGACTGGAGCGCAGCCCTGCTCGCGCTTGGCGGCGCATTGCTCGGCGGGCTGATCCTCAACATCATGCCGTGCGTCTTCCCGATCCTCAGCCTCAAGGCACTGAGCCTCGCGAAGAGCGGCACCAGCGAGAGCGCCGCCCGCGCCGAAGGTCTGGCCTACACCGCAGGCGTCGTCCTCGTCGTCCTCGCGCTCGGTGGCCTCATGCTCGGCCTGCGTGCGGCGGGGGCGAGCGTCGGCTGGGCATTCCAGCTCACCGACCCGCGCGTCATCCTGCTGCTCCTGCTCCTCGTCCTCGGCATCGCGCTCAACCTGGCCGGGCTGTTCGAGCTGATGACCCCCAAATTCGCCGGTCGCCTCGCCAGCGGCGGCAGTGGCGGCGCATTCATGACCGGCGCGCTCGCCGCGTTCATCGCCACCCCCTGTACCGGCCCGTTCATGGGCGCAGCCCTCGGCGCAGCGCTCGTCCTGCCCTGGTATATCGCGCTCATCATCTTCCTCGGCCTCGGCCTCGGGCTTGCGCTCCCGTTCCTGCTGCTCGGCTTCGTCCCCGCGCTGCGCCGGATGCTGCCCAAGCCCGGCGCGTGGATGGACAGTTTCCGCAAGATCCTCTCGGTCCCGATGTTCCTCACCGCGATCGCGCTCGCCTGGGTGCTCGGCGGCCTCACCGGGGTCAACGGCATGGCCACCGGTCTGATCGTCGCACTCGCGCTCGGCGTGGTGCTATGGGTGCTCGGGCGGCGACAGGTGCGCGGGGCCGGGAACGGCATCGCCTGGGCGCTCAGCCTCGCGATCCTGATCGGCGGCATGTGGCTGGTCGGCACCATCGAAAAGCCCGCCGCCGCTGCCACGACCGCATCCGGCGCACAACCGTTCAGCGAGGCCAGGCTCGCCGACCTGCGTGCCCAGAACAAACCCGTCTTCGCCTATTTCACCGCCGACTGGTGCGTCACCTGCAAGGTCAATGAAAAGGCTGCGATCGAGACCGACGCCGTGCGCGACGCCTTCGCCAAGGGCGGCGTCACCGTCCTCGTCGGCGACTGGACCGATGGCGACCCCGCGCTCGGCCGCTTCATCGAACGCCACAACCGCGCGGGCGTGCCGCTCTACCTCTGGTACCCGGCGGGGGCGAGCGAACCACAGGTCTTGCCCCAACTCCTCACGCAAGGCATGTTGACCGGGCTAACCGGGGGCAAATGAACCGCAGATCAAGGAGATGAGCCGATGAACCGACTGATCCCATTTGCCGCAGCGACCCTCGCGGCCCTCGCAATCCCCGCCGCCGCGCAACAGAGCAACGGCGCGAAAGCGACCGATTTCAAACTGACCGACGCCAGCGGCAAGACCGTCCAGCTCAGCGACTTCAAGGGCAAGACCGTGGTGCTGGAGTGGAACAACCCCGGCTGCCCGTTCGTGCAGCGCCATTATGAAGGCAATATGCAAAAGACCCAGGCCGCGGCCAAGGCCGGCGGCGTGGTGTGGCTGACGATCAATTCGGGCGCACCGGGCAAGCAGGGCTATATGCAGGGTGCCGAGGCGACCAAATGGGTCGCCGACAAGAAGGCGACCCCCGCCCACTATTTGCTCGACCCCAAGGGCGTGGTCGGCAAGGGCTATGCCGCCAAGACCACCCCGCACATGTACATCATCGACGGCGCGGGCGTGCTGCGCTTTCAGGGCGGCATCGACGACAAACCCGCCGCCCGCGTCGAGGAAATGGGGTCGGCACGCAACCACGTCCTCGCCGCGCTCAACGAGATGAAGGCCGGCAAGCCCGTCTCGGTCGCCCAGACCACGCCCTATGGCTGCTCGGTCAAATACGCCGAGTGAACCCAGCTTTCCTTCCCTGTGATAGGGGGCAGGGAAGGAGAGAAGGCCGGGGGCAACCCCGGCCTTTTTGCGTGGGGGGCGTTCGGCATCAAAAATCCTCCCCGGAACGGGGAGGGGGACCATCCGAAGGATGGTGGAGGGGGCCCGAGGCAAGGGAATCCGTAGCCTCGGGCCCCCTCCGTCAGCGCGACGCGCTGCCACCTCCCCGTGCCGGGGAGGATTTGAATGCGGCCCCACCCACTTCTTTCTTAGCCCCTCCCGCTTGCGGGAGGGGTTGGGGAGGGTCTTCTTCTTCAGCGATAACCGGACGCCACAAACCTTCTCCAGAGGGAGAAGGATACCGCAGCTTGGCAGCTTGCTGCCTAGCGAAGGTTGGATGAGGGGAACCCGCCCTCGATAGGGCAATCCCCTCACCCAGCTCCGACTAGGGCCGCGTGAAGAACGCGACCCAAGTCTGCGCAACCCTCTCCCAACGGGAGAGGGGGCATGTCCCAACCCCATCGTCACCCCGGCCCCCGTGCCGGGGTCCACCCCACCCCACGCGCAATGATCGAGCCTCAAGCCCCACGCCAGCCTCCCGGTGGACCCCGGCACAAGGCCGGGGTGACGGAGGAGGACCGAAAGCGGATGGAAAACCGGCACCTCGCTGATTAGTGTCGGCACGTTATGCGACCCAAACGTCTCCATATCTTACGAATGAAGGCTATTGCCGAACCCGCGATGGACGTGGCTTTGCAGCGCGCTGGCATAGCCAAAGGCGGTCTTTTTGTAATGATGCACCCGAAAGCTATCGAGACCGAGGGCAAGGGCATCTTTGAATACGCGCTTCACGAGAACGGTTCCGATGTTCCATCCGTGAAAGCGCGCGCAATCGTCGACATTTTCAGTGGCGATGTTCAGGCGGAAGCATCGGCAGTTGGTTGGAGCCCTTGGTTGCCGCCGGCTGCCTGACAACGGATATGGCGTAGCTGGGTACCGCCCTTATCATCCGCCTATCTATTTTGTTGGATACAAGTTGGAAAATTCCTGATCAGTTCCAACCATGCAGCCGCCCCGCCACCACCGCACACGAGCTCGCCTGACAACCCTGTCTTGCCAAAGTCTCACACCTGTCGTGCAGGTGTCGCGTCGCCGTCGCTTTCCAGTTGTCAGCCGGACGCTTTGCGGTCGCCTCACCCCACAACCCGCGCATTATCGTCAGCTTCGTCGGACACCCCCGCACCCCCTTGTGCAACGCAACAAAGCATTGCAGCATGGAACCGCAACGGGGTTCGGGACTTTGGAGGCCTGATGGGGGTAAGCCGCGCGTTCGACGAGATCTGGGGTCATGGTGGGCCGGCAAAGCCGCGACCACAATTCAACGAACTCGCGCGCTGGATGGCCGACACCCCGCACGCCGAACTCCACCGCCGCCAGCAATCGGCCGAAGCGACCTTCCGCCAGCTCGGTATCACCTTCGCCGTCTATGGCGACACCGATGCCAGCGAACGCATCATTCCGTTCGACATCGTGCCGCGCATCTTCATGCACGACGAATGGCAGCGTCTGTCGGCGGGACTCGTCCAGCGGGTCGAGGCGATCAACGCCTTCCTCCAGGACATTTACGGCGAGCGCCGCATCCTCAAGGAAGGCGTGCTGCCCCCCGAACTGGTGCTGCTCAACCCGCAATTCCGTCCCGAGGTGGTCGGCATCCGCCCGCCGCACGATGTCTGGGCGCATATCTGCGGCATCGATCTGGTCCGCACCGGCCCTGACGAATTCTACGTTCTGGAGGACAATGCCCGCACCCCGTCGGGCGTGTCCTACATGCTGGAAAACCGTGAGGCGATGATCCGCCTCTGCCCCGAATTGTTCCGCAGCTTCCGCGTCGCGGCGGTCGACAGCTACAGCGACATGCTGCGCGAAACGATGCGATCGGTGGCGCCGGAGCGCAGCGGCGCGAACCCGGTGTCGGTCGTGCTGACCCCCGGCCATTTCAACTCCGCCTATTACGAACACAGCTTCCTCGCCGACACGATGGGGGTGGAACTGGTCGAGGCGGCGGACCTGCTGGTCGATGACGACATCGTCTATATGCAGACGATCGCCGGGCGCGTCCGCGTCGATGTCATCTATCGCCGCATCGACGATGATTTCCTCGACCCGCTCGTCTTCCGTCCGGATTCGATGCTCGGCGTCCCTGGCATCATGGCGGCCTATCGCGCCGGAAATGTCACGCTGATCAACGCCCCGGGCAACGGCATCGCCGATGACAAGGCGATCTACAGCTACATGCCGGAGATCGTGAAATTCTACTCGGGCGGTGAGGCCAAGCTGCCCAATGTCGAAACCTGGCGCTGTCGCGAACCCGATGCGCTGAAGTACACGCTCGACAACCTCAAGGATCTGGTGGTCAAGCTGGTCGATGGCTCGGGCGGCTATGGCATGCTGGTCGGCCCGACCGCGACCAAGGCGGAGATTGAGGCGTTCCGCGCCGCGCTGATCGCCGAGCCGCATCGCTACATCGCCCAACCGACGCTGGCGCTGTCGACCGTGCCGACCGTCACCGAAACCGGCCTCGCCCCGCGCCATGTCGATTTCCGCCCCTTCGTCCTTAGCGGCTCCGACGGCGTCCGCGTCGTCCCCGGCGGCCTGACCCGCGTCGCGCTGAAGGAGGGGTCGCTGGTCGTCAATTCCAGCCAGGGCGGCGGGACCAAGGACAGCTTCGTCCTGATGCCCGACGGGCCGGTGCAGGGGCAGGAACAGACGCAGGTGGTCGGCTGATGCGGATGCTCTCCCGCACCGCGTCGTCGCTTTACTGGCTTGGCCGCTATGTCGAGCGCGCCGACTTCGTCGCCCGGCTGGTCGAGGCAACCGTCCGCCTCGACGCCCTGTCCGCCCGTCCGGCGGGTGAGGCGGCCTGGGCCAGCGCGCTCAGCGTCACCTACACCGACGAAGCTTATGCCGCTGCGCACCAGACGATCAGCCAGCAGCCTGTGGCGCATTTCCTGACCCTCGATATGAGCCACCCCGGCTCGATCGTCCGCTGCCTTGAACAGGCGCGCAACAATGCCCGCGCGGTGCGCACCTCGCTGACCCGCGAGGCATGGACCGCGATCAACCGGTTGTGGCTGCTGTTTGCCAAGCGTGTCAGCCCCGGCGGCACCACGACCACGCTCGCCCTGATTGAGGGGGTGATGGCCGAAGCGCGCGGGTTCGAAGGCGCGATCCACCGCATGATGGGCAATGAAGCGACGATGCTGATCCAGCTCGGTGCCGCGATCGAGCGTGCGGACAACACCGCGCGGCTGCTCGACGTCAAATATCATCTGCTGCTGCCCAAGGGTGAGCCGGTGGGCGGCGTGGTCGACCGCGACCAGTGGACCACGATCCTCCAGACTGTCTCCGCGGTCACCGCCTATCGTTGGCTCTATAGCGACGGGCTGCGCCCCGCCAACGTTATCGACCTGCTCATCACGCGCGGCGAACTTCCCCGCAGCCTCGCCGGATGCGTTGAGGAGGTGGTCGAGCAGCTGAACGCGCTCGCCAAGCGCACCGGCCTTCAGGGAGAAGCCGACCGCATGGCCCGCGCCCGCATCGCGCGGATGCAAAAGACCCGCTCACACGAGGTCATCGTCAGCGGCTTGCACGAATATCTTCAGGCCTTCATCCGCGAAAATGCGCTGCTCGACGCCGCCATTGCGCGCCAGTTCAGGTTTATCTGATGCGTTTGGCCATCGACCACCACACCCGCTACCGCTTCAGCGCGCCGCAACAGCGCCTGGTGCAGACGTTGCGCCTGACGCCCGGCGATACGCATGACCAGACGGTCGTGGACTGGCGGATCGACGTCGATTGCGATGTCCGGCTGCGCGACGCGATCGACGGCTTCGGCAATCGCGTGACCATGCTCTACGCCGAAGGGCCGATCGACCGGATCGAGATTACCGTGGCGGGGCAGGTGCTGACGACCGAAGCCGACGGACTGGTCCGCGGCAGCAACGAACTGCTCCCGCCGCCGATGTTCCGGCGCATTACCGCCCGCACCACCCCCAGCGCGGCGCTGGCCGAATGGGCGCGCGATGCTGCCGGAAGCGGGGAGGTGCTTGCCCAGCTGCACAGCTGGAACCTCGCGCTCTCCACCCGCTTCCCCGATACTGCTGACCGACCGGACCATGGGGCCACCGCCAGCGAAGCGTTTGAGGGCGGCGATCCCGATTCCCGCGACCTCGCCCATATCTTCATCGCCGGTGCGTCCGCGCTGGGCCTCCCGGCGCGCTACGTCTCCGGCTACCGCAATTGCGGCGAGGGGACGTGCCCTCCGCACGGCTGGGCGGAAGCCTGGGTCGAGCGGCTGGGCTGGGTCGGCTTCGACCCCTCCGCCGGGATCAGCCCGGATGCCAACTATGTCCGCATGGCCACCGCGCTCGACTTCAACGGTGCCGCGCCGATTGTTGGGATCCGCCAGGGGGAAGGCGTGGAGGAACTCTCGGTCGAACTTCAGGTCGAACGGATGAACGGGGACGCCTAGCGACCGGCGATGGTCCAGTTTACCGCGACCTTCTCGCGGAAAATCTCGCTGTAATTGGTAAACTCTCGCGCCGTTTCGGGCGAGAAGCCCGCGCTGCGCTTCAGCCGGTCGAGCGGGAAGGCCATGCTCGCCGCGATATGCGCCATCGCCTCTCCTTCCTTGCCGGGCGTGTGCTTCAGGCACCGCGCCAGCGCCAGACTCGCCACCGCCCCGACCCAGCCGCGTTGGTCGAGCAGTGCGGCATAGGCAGGGCGCAACACCGGCTCCGCCTCGGCACAGCGGCCGAGCCGGGCAAGCAGCGCACCACGGTTGGCGGCAATCATCTGGCGGACCTGATTTGTGGGGGTGAAATGGGTCTGCGCGATCCGGTCGGCGCGTTCGATCATCTCGATTGCCTCCGCATCGCGTTTGGCGATCGTCAGAACCATCGCCAGATCGTTCAGGACGCCCGTAAGTGCCGGATGATCGGCACCTCCCGCCTGTTCGATCTCAGCGATCACCTCGCGATAGGCGGCGATCGAGTCCGTATAGCGCAGCGCCGCCATCCAGGTGAGCGCGAGCTGAATCTTGCCCAGCACCCTGAATTCGATCAGCGTCGGCCCAGACGCCGCTGCGATCACCGCCTTGGCCGCCGACTCCGCCTCGCCGAAGCGCTGCAGCGACAGCAGCAACTGAACCCGCTCCAGTTCAATTCTCCAGCGGATCGTCTGCGTTGCGCGGCCTAGCGCTGCATACATGTCGAGCGCCTCACGAAAGCCCCGCTCGGCCTCCTCGAAATTGCCGGCAGCATATTCGACCTTGGCTGCGACCCAGCGCACGCCTGCAATCTCGACCGGGTCTTGCGCCGCAACAGCGATGGCCAATGCGCGGCGGGTCATGCCGCGCGCCGCGTCGTGGTCGCGCACCGCGACCAGCGTCATCGACAACATGCCGAGCAGCGCCAGGCAGCGAACCGGCTCCTCGACCCCCGGCACACAACGCTCGACATAGGGGCGGGCGGTGCGCGTCATCTCGCGGGCGTCCTGAAGCGCGATAGCGCGGCGCACCTCTTCGGGAAACGTCGAGAGGATCGCCTGTGTCGCTTCAGCTTCGCTCATTGTCTGCGGTCGCGTGCGCGCTTCGGCCTGCCCCAGCGCAAGCCCGAACACCAGTGTCAGCATGACGAAAGGCGACGCCATGATCCGTCCTCCCGCCACGCAGGATGACGGAGCCGTTTCGCAACGGCAATGGTCGATTCAATTCAGGCGAAGGCGCGCAGATTGAGCGGCTGGTGCGTGGCGGCAGCCTCGGTCACGGTTGCGGCTGCATCCTCGGGCATCAGTGACCAGCCATTCGGGCCGAGTACTTCCATCGGCCGATAGCGCGTCTTGTACGCCATCCGCTCGCTGCCCTTCACCCAATAGCCGAGATAGACATAGGGCAGTCCGGCGCTGCGGGCGCGGACGATATGATCCATGATGATGAGGTTGCCCAGACCCTGCCGCTCGGGGTGGTCGGCAGCGAAGAAGCTGTAGATCATCGACAGACCGTCGGCCTGCTGGTCGGTGATGCACGCGCCGACCAGCGCGCCACCCAGCTCCTCCGGCTCGCGATATTCGATGACATAGGTGCTGACCGGCGACTGCTCGACCATGTCGGCATAGTCGGTCTCGTCCATCATCGTCATCCCACCGCTGGGATGCCGCGCCGTGAGGTAGCGGCGCAGCAGCGCATATTGCTCCTCGGTCGCCCAGGGGCGGCACGCGGTGACCGACAGGTCCGCATGGCGGCGGATCAGCTTGCGCTGCGTGGCGTTGGGGCGGAACTGGTCGGTGACGACGCGCACCGAAAGGCAGGCGTTGCACCCCACGCAGCTCGGCCGATAGGCGACCGACTGGCTGCGGCGAAACCCGATCCGGCCCAGCGCATCGTTCAGCTCGCCGGCGTGCGGGCCGTTCAGTTCGGTGAAGATCTTCCGCTCCTGCCGCCCGGGCAGATACGGACAGGTCGAGGGGCTGGTCACGAAAAACCGTGGGAACCGGGTCAATGCGGTCACGAACTTCTGCCCCTTCTCAACCGAGGTTCCGACTGGAACGGGGGCCATTATGAAGCGGTCGATTCGTCCTGAAAAGCGGATTTACCATGAAAATGGGTTAACGCCGCGCGAGTGATCTTAAAGGGTTGCGCGGCAGCAGGACGCGCCACCGGCCCGTTATAGGCCAGCCGCGACTCGGCGGGAAAGGGTGCGGCGACTCGGTTCGCCGCGCGTGCGATTCACTTCACCGTTCAGCTGTGGAAAAGTCTTAGTCGAGCTCGACCATGCTCACCGAATAGCCCGCCGTGCGTAGCGCCGCGATCAACCGGTCGAGATGCGCGCCATCGCGGGTCTCGCACTCGATATCGGTGATCAGCCCCTTGGCGGGGAGCGAGGTGAACACGCGCTGGTGATAGACCTCTATGATGTTGACGCCCTGCTCGTGGAAGATGCGGCTGACATGGAACAGCGCGCCGGGGCGGTCCTGCAACCGAATGCGCAGCCGCGCGAGGCGGCCCGAGCGGGCGAGATCGCGCAGCAGCACATTGGCGAGCAGCCGCGTGTCGATATTGCCGCCGCACAGCACGATGCCGACCGTCTTGCCCGCGAAGCGCTCCGGGTTCGACAGCAATGCCGCAAGGCCAGCTGCGCCCGCCCCCTCGACCACGGTCTTTTCGATCTGCAGCAACAGGCTGACCGATTCCTCCAGCTTGCGCTCGTTCACCAGCACGATGTCGTCGACCAGCGCCTCGATCACCTTGGACGTGATCGCACCCGGTTCCTTGACCGCGATTCCCTCCGCCAGCGTGTCGCCGCCGATCGGCAGGTCGGTGCCCTTGATGCGGTTGTACATCGACGGAAACAGCTCGGCCTCGACCCCGACCACCTCGATCGCGCGATCTGCGGCCTTGGCCACCGTCGCCATGCCCGATGCCAGTCCGCCGCCGCCGATCGGGACGATCAGCGTGTCGATGTCCGGCACATCGGCCAGCATCTCCAGCGCCACCGTGCCCTGACCCGCCATGATGCGCGGATCGTCGAACGGATGGACAAAACTGTAGCCGTTCTTTGCTTCCAGCAGGCGAGCATGGGCATAGGCTTCGTCGAACGTCTCGCCCTCCAGGATCACGCTCGCGCGATGCCCCTCGGTCTGGGTGACCTTCACCGTCGGGGTCGGCTTGGGCATCACGATCGTGACCGGGATCCCAAGGCGATTGCCATGGTACGCCAGCCCTTGCGCATGATTACCGGCCGACGCCGCGATCACGCCCTTGGCCCGCGCTGCCGTATCGAGCTGAAGCAGCGTGTTGAGCGCGCCGCGCTCCTTATACGCCGCAGTGAACTGCAGATTCTCGAACTTGAGATAGACGGTCGCGCCGGTCAGGTCGGACAAAGTCTTGCTGTGCAGCGTCGGGGTGCGCACGATCGACCCGCCGATCCGCTCCGCTGCCATCTGCACATCGGCAAGGGCAAGGGGAAGGGGAGTAGGGTCGGACGCAGCCTGGGTTGCCATTCTCGAAACTTTCGCAATCCCGGTAACGCCGCCGGGCCGGTGGGCGCGCCCTAGACCATCTGGCGCAACGGGGGAACACCGCCTATTCGAAAGTCCCGCCAAGGTCAGGTTTCCACCCGACCGTCGCTCTCGGAGACCATTGTGCGCCTTTCCGCCCCGCTTGCCCTGATCGCCGCGCTGTTCCTGCCGCTGCCCGCCCTTGCCGATGCGCTGGTCGACAATGTCGATGGGATGACGCTGAACGAGGACGGCGAGGTGGTGCGCTTCACCGGCATCGTGCTGTCGCCCGATGGCAAGGTGGTCAAGCTGCTCAAGCGCGGCGACAAACGGCCCGAGCGGCCCGACTGGCGCGCGGACCTGAAGGGGCGCGTGGTCATCCCCGGCATGGTCGATGCGCATGGCCATGTCATGAATCTCGGCTTCCGCGCGCTCGCGCTCGACCTGTCGGCGACGAAATCGCTGGCGGAGGCGCAGGACGCGATCCGCCGATATGCTGCCGAGAATACGACGCGGCGCTGGATCACCGGGGGCGGGTGGAATCAGGAAGTCTGGGGTCTGGGCCGCTTCCCGACCGCCGCCGAGCTGGATGCCGCGACCGGCGACGTCCCGACCTGGCTGGTCCGCGCTGATGGCCATGCCGGCTGGGCCAACAGCGCCGCGCTGAAGGCTGCAGGGATCACCGCCGCGACCAAATCGCCGGCGGGCGGCCGGATCGAGCTGGTCGCGGGCAAGCCCGGCGGCGTGTTCGTCGATGCGGCGATGGAGCTGATCGAAAAGGCGCTGCCCCAACCCACCCCGCGCGACCGCAACGCAGCCTTTATCAAGGCGCAGGAGATCCTGCTGTCGATGGGCGTCACCGCCAGCGCCGACATGGGGACCAGCCTGGACGACTGGCTGACCTATCGTCGTATGGGCGATCTCGGTCTGCTGCGGATGCGCATCATGTCCTATTCGGACGGGGTCGAGACCGCGCTGCGCGTCGGCGGCAGCGGCCCGACGCCGTGGCTCTATGGCGACAAGCTGCGGATGGGCGGGATCAAGCTCTACACCGACGGCGCGCTCGGCTCACGCGGGGCGTGGCTCAAGGCACCCTATAGCGACGCCCCCGGCAATCGCGGTCTGCCCTTCCTCACCGATGCGCAATTGTCCAACCTGATCGTGCGGGGCGCGATGGACGGATTCCAGTTCGCGATCCACGCGATTGGCGACCGCGCGAACCAGCAGGTGCTCGATGCCATTGCGGAGGTCAGTGACACCTATAAGGGCGACCGCCGCTGGCGGATCGAACATGCGCAGGTCGTCGATCCCGCCGATCTTGCGCGCTTCGGCAAGCTCGGCGTGATCGCCTCGATGCAGCCGGTCCACCAGAGCAGTGACCGCAATATGGCCGAGGCGCGCGTAGGCGCGGCACGTCTGGCGGGTGCTTATGCCTGGAAAACGATGCTGGCCAGTGGCGCGCGCATCGCATTCGGTTCGGATTACCCGGTTGAAAGCCCAAACCCGTTCGAAGGCTGGGCGACCGGCTTCACCCGGCAGGATGCGCAGGGGCAACCGTTCGGCGGCTGGCGTCCCGAGGAAGCGCTGACCCGCGAACGCAGCTGGCGCGCCTTCACCACCGACGCGGCCTATGCCGGGTTCGCAGAGACGAAATTCGGCCATCTTGCGCCGGGGATGCGCGCGGACTTCATCGTGCTCGACCGCGATCCGCTGCTTGCTTCGCCGAGCGAGCTGCGCACGACCGTAGTGATCGAAACCTGGGTCGGTGGCGAACAAGTCTATCGCCGCGCTGGCAGCGGCGCTTCGGGCGGGCGGTAGACTGTTCCTCCCCTGCGACGCAGGGGAGGAATTTCCCTCACCCCCCAAAAACAAGTCGGCCCGCCCGTCCGAACCGCCACCACGAGGGAGTGGGTGGGGTCCGGAGGGCGGGCCGTTCGCGCTCCGGGAAGGCAGCGCGAAGGGGGATTTGCGTTACGCCGCCAGATGCAGCGGCGCGGCGGTGTGGCTTGCACCTGACACCGGCTGGAACGCGCTGGCATGTTCGGCAAGGCGGTCGGCCTCGGCGCTCAGCGTGCGTGCGGCGGCAGAGGTTTGCTCGACCATCGCAGCATTCTGCTGCGTCGCGCTGTCGAGCGACTGGATCGCGCCCGATACCTCGCTGACCGCGGTCGCCTGCGACCGGCTGCCCTCGGCCATGGTGCCGAGCAGGCTGTTGACCTCCTCCACGTCGGTGGCGATGCCGACCAGCGCGGAGTCGACGCGGCGCACCGCTTCGACTGCGCCTTCGATATCGACCTGGGTCGCCGTCAGCTGCTCGCGCGCCTGCTTCGATTCCTCTTCAGCGCGCATCGCGAGCGCGGAGACGAGGTCAGCGACCACCGCAAAGCCACGGCCTGCTTCGCCCGCACGGCCCGCCTCAACGGCGGCGTTCATCGCAAGAACGCGGGTCTGGAACGCGATCTTGTCGAGCCCCTCGATGACATCGTCGATGCCCTTGGCGCTGTCGGAAACGCGGGTCATGGCCTGCATCGCTTCCTCGGCGACCGAGCGGCCCGACACGACCGCACCATGCGCGCGATCGGCACGGGTCACGGTGTCGCCGGCTGCGACCGAAGCGGCGCGGACGCTGCCGTCGATCTGGGTGACGGCGGCGGCGGTTTCCTCGATCGACGCGGCGTTGCTTTCGGTGCGGCGCGCCAGATCGTTGGTTGCGCTGGCGATCTCGCTGGTGCCGGTGCGGATTGCCTCGACGCTCTGGCTGACGGCATGGACCAGGTTGCGCAGGCCCGCGATTGCGCTGTTATAGTCGTCGCGCAGGCCGCGATAGGCGGGGGCCACATCGGCGTCGATGCTGTGCGACACGTCGCCGGCCGACAGCCGCTTGAGCGCACCGCTCAACAGGTCGACAATCTGCTTCTGCGCGGCGTCGTTGGCGCGCTTGGCGGCGTCGGACGCCTCTTTGGCGATGGCGGCGTCGCGGAAGACATGCAGCGCACGGCCCATATCGCCGATCTCGTCGCGGCGGTCGCCGGTCTCGGCTTCGACGGCATGGTCGCCGGCAGCAAGGCGGCCCATCTTGCCGACCATATCGGCCACCGGCTTGGCGATCGACCCGTTGAGCAGGAAGGCGAGGCCGCCCGACAGCGCCAGCATGATCGCAATTCCCAGGCCCAGCGTCCAGCGGACCCCTGCGCGCAGGCTTGCCTCTTCGGCATCAGCGGCTTCCACGCGCGCCTTCTGCGCGGCGTCGAGCGCCTTGATCGCGTCGCGGATGCGGGTCAGCTGCTTCTTGCCCGCCAGTTCCTGCGCCTCGGCGCGGGTCGCCGGATTGCGGGCCAGCGCGATCGTCGGCTCCAGCTTGTCCTTTTGCCACTCGGCGGTCGCTGCGGCATATTCGTCGATCAGACCATCGAAGTCATGGCCCTGCGACACGCTGCGGATTTCGTCCACCGCCACCTTCACCTTGTCGCGGTTCTCGACATAGGTTTCGTAAAAGGCGGGCTGGCCCAGAATGGTGAACCCGCGCACGGCGTTCATCTGTTCCAGCGTCAGATAGAGCAGCGTCTGGCTGGCGCGCGCGCCGGTATGGGCATCGGCCTTTTCGGCCTGCGCGGCTTCAAGACCACCAATTGCGTTGACGATCAGCGCGCTGACGCCGCCAAAGGTCAGGAGAAGGGCAAGGAAGGAGGCGGCGAGCTTGCGCCAGATCGGCCAGTTCTGCATCGGGTTCGTGCCTTTGATGATGTCGCGGGCGGGACCGCCGGAGCAATCCCGTGTCCGGCCAATATAGACCCGCTCCGGCCTTTCCGGTCGTCACCACGGCTGGAATCGCCAGCTTCAAGCTCCGCCGGAAAGCCCCCGGCAGCTACTTAACCTTCTGCTAACCATCAATTTTGCCATGCCGCGACCGGATCGGTGTCCGGTCTCCCAAAATGCAGATGCGGGACGCGCTGTGCAGCCCGTCGCTGGGCCGGCGTCCTAGGCCTGGCTGCAGAAGCGGCCACTTTTTCCAGAAGGAATATGATCATGGGCTTTTCCGTTAACACCAACGTTGGCGCGATGGCGGCTCTCCAGAGCCTGAATCAGACCAACAAGTCCCTGTCCACCACCCAGAGCCGCATCAACACCGGCATGAACGTCGCGTCGACCAAGGACGACTCGGCTACCTTCGCAATCGCTCAGACGCTTCGCGGCGACATGGGCGGCCTGAAGGCAGTTGGTTCGTCGCTCAACCGTGCGAAGAGCACTGTTGACGTCGCGGTAGCCGGTGCCGAGCAGATCTCCGACCTCGTCAACCAGATGAAGTCGAAGGCAATCGAAGCTTCGGACGCGGGTCTGGACGCCAACAGCCGTACTGCGCTGGCAAATGATTTCGATGGCCTCAAGGATCAGATCAACACGATCATCGATTCGAGCGAGTTCAACGGAACCAACCTGCTCAAGGCGGCTGGTGGCACTGTCAGCGCGTTGCAGTCGACCGATATGGCGGCTGACACGCTTGACGTTGCGAACCAGGACATGACCGCGGTCGTGACCGCAATCGGGACCACCTTCACCGACGCCGCTACGGCGGAGACGATGGTGGGCACGCTCGAGACCCAGGCTGCTGCCATCAACACCAAGATGAGCACTCTGGGTGCTGCCTCGCGTAAGATCGAGGGTCAGCAGGGCTTCGTCAGCAAGCTGTCGGACGTCATCGAGAGCGGCATCGGCAACCTTGTCGACGCCGATCTGGCCAAGGAATCGGCGAAGCTGCAGGCTCTGCAGGTCAAGCAGCAGCTTGGCGTGCAGGCGCTGTCGATCGCCAACCAGGCGCCGCAGACGATCACGTCGCTGTTCCGTTAATATCATCTGCCCTGACAAAGGCGGGTCGGGATGCGCAAGCATTCCGGCCCGTTTTTTTGGTGGGCTGGGTCGCGCCGCACATGGCTCTACTTACCCAAATTTGCGATGAAATTCTCTGGAGCGGCACCCGTGTCGGTATTGAGGTTTCTATAACAATAGCATGGTAACCAGCGCCCCCCGCATTCGCGAGATCATCGACGCCACCGGCATCCGGTTGCGAGTCACGATCGAAACCGGCGCACGCGGCCCGTCGATCCGCCTTAGTCGTCCCGAGCTTGACACCGAAGTCCGGCTCGACGTCCATGGCGCGGACCTGCTCTGCGGCTATCTGGTCGCCGCGCGGCTGGCCGGGCGGCAGCAGCTGCCGGACGAAACCTCGTTCGGCCCGCTCGCCGCGACGTTCAGTCTCACCCACGACCCGGTCGTGCGCGTCGAAATTCGTCGGCATTTGCTTGATGACGTGATGCTCACCATTCCTGCGACGATGTGGGACCGGCTCTATGCAGAGTTGTGCATCGTTGGTGCTCATGCCCGGGCGCTCGGGAGCCTCTGCGCGGCCAGCGAGGCGGCATAGTAGTACTACAATAGGTATTCGCGCAGTATTTCGTTTCGGCTCCGCACCCGGCATTTTGGAGATCGAGATACTGGCGCTCGAAAACAGGGGACGAGCTAAATGGATCTGCGTGACGCGCACAATTTGAAGAACGACCCCGACCGTCGCGTCTGGGGCATGGGCGCGCAGCCCGAGTTCCGTGTGAGCGTCACGCTGACCCTGACCGACGCCGAACGCCTGTGGAACGCCGCGCGGACGCGTCTGCTCGCCGCACCCGGTGGCTGCGAGGCGATGGTCGAGGAAACGATCGGCCCGGTCGAAGCGCCGCAGCTCGCCGATTGCGTCGCGCTGCTGTGCGCCCCGGCGCTGGTGCCGGGTTGCTCGGTCGATGATTTCTGGGTCGACGCGATGCCCGGCCTGCCCGGCCAGGACGCGATCGCGGCCTGACACAAAAAAGGGGGACGTGCGCACCGCACGCCCCCCACGAGATCCCCCGAAGAAGGGGTCGGCGCGATCCCTCCCGCCGGCCCCTTCGACCGTTTTGGTTCAGGTTGCGGTGCCTGCCCGCTCCCCCACCCGGCCACCCATAGAATAGACTGTCGTTGGGTGGCCGGGTGGGGGAGCGGGCCGGCACCGCTATTCAGCCAAGCTGAATCAAGCCCTTATCCCGCTACCGGCCCAACATAGGGGCGGCGGGCGTAATAGCCGAAGCCAGCGATGATTGCGTAGCACAGCGCCGGGAGCGCGAAGGCGATGGCAAGGCTCCCGGTGTTGTCGGCAATCGCACCGGTCGCGAGCGGGATGACCGCGCCGCCAAAGATGGCGACGTTGATGATCCCCGACCCGTCCGCCGCGCGGCTGCCCAGCTTTTCACTGGCAAGGCTGAAGATCGTCGGGAACATGATCGAATTCATCAGGCCGATCGCGAGCAGCGAATAGGCGGCGACAGTGCCGGTCGTGTTGGCGGAGATCGCGATCAGGGCGATGGCACCGATTGCAACGAACGCAAGTAGCTTGCCCGGGCTGATGACGCGCATCAGCGCCGATCCGATGAAGCGACCGACCATCGCACCGCCCCAGTAGATCGAGACCATCCAGCCAATGACCGACTCCGGCTGGCCGAGCACCCGGTCGAGCGCGAGGTAGTTGATGATCAACGAACCGATCGAAACCTCTGCGCCGACATAGAGGAAGATGCACAGCGCGCCGAAGCTGAAACGGCGGCGCGAGAGCAGGTCGTTGCCGTACAGCCAGACCACGGGTGCCGCCATGATCAGGACCAGCCCGACGATCGCGTTGACTTCGGCGGCAAGCACCGCGCCAACGATGAACAGCAGCAGCCCAGCAGCATAGCGCGGGACGCTTACAAACTCCTTGTCACCCATCGTGTCGGCGCTGTGCGGCAGCCGGTTGCGGAATGCCCAGACGGCGATTGCGACGACTGCCAGCGCTGCGGCGATACCCAGATAGCCATTGACGATCGCCTGGCTTTCGGCGGTGCGATAGGCGGCGAGCTCAGCGCCCGACAGCTGGTCGGCCGTCACGGTAGCAAGGCTGCCGAGGATCACGATCGCCCCGACATAGGGAAACACGGTCGTGCCGAGCGAGTTGAACGCCTGCGCAAAGGTCAGGCGGCTGTGGGCCGTCTGCGGCTTGCCGAGCAGCGAGATCAGCGGGTTGGCGACAACCTGAACGATCACCACGCCGCTCGCCAGCACGAACAGGGCACCGAGAAACAGGCCATAGGTCGCGGTCTGCGAGGCCGGGATGAACAGCAGGCAGCCGACCATCATGATGACCAGCCCGGCGACCGCACCGCGCATGTAACCCAGCTTCTTGACCAGCTTCGCGCCCGGAATGCCGATCACCAGATAGGCGGTGAAGAAGCAGAACTGGATCAGCATCGCCTGCGTGAAGTTGAGCGTGAACAGCTCTTTCAGCTTCGGGATGATGACGTCGTTGAGTGACGTGATCCCGCCAAAGATGAAGAACAATGCGAAGACGAAGACCTGAAGGTCCGGGGCATTGACCCCCTGCGCGCCCGGATCGCCCGGTTGTGGGTCGGTCGAGCTCATGTCCATGATGGGTGCGGCCAATGGCCCTCTCCTGATAACGTTGTCAGCTGACCGGGATGTTTAACGGTGCGAACGCGAAAGGCGAGGGGAAAGTGCACCCCGGCTGGACCTAGGATAGGACGACGGTCTGGTTGCCATTGCCGATCACGCGATGCTCGGCGTGCCAGCGGATCGCGCGAGAAAGGACTGACGCCTCGACCTCGCGTCCGATCGCGACCATTTCCTCGGCGGTTGTGGCGTGGCTGACGCGGCGCACATCCTGTTCGATGATCGGGCCTTCGTCGAGGTCGGCGGTGACGTAATGCGCGGTGGCACCGATCAGCTTGACCCCGCGCGCCTTGGCCTGGTGATAGGGCTTCGCGCCCTTGAAGCTGGGCAGAAAACTGTGGTGGATATTGATGCACCTGCCGGTGAGGCGGGCCGCGAAATCGTCCGACAGGATTTGCATGTAGCGGGCAAGTACGGTCAGCGCCGCCCCGCTTTCGTCGATGATGTCGAGGAACCGCCGCTCCTGTGCCGCCTTGTCGGCCCGGTCGACGGGCAGGTGGTGATAGGGAATCCCGTGCCATTCGACATAACCACGCTCCTGATCGTGGTTGGACACGACTCCGACGATGCGGATCGGGAGCGCGCCGATCTCAACCTTGTGGATCAGGTCGATCAAGCAGTGGTTGAACTTCGATACCGCGATCAGCACCGGCATCGGCTGGGCGATGTCATGGACCTCCCAGTCGAGGCCGAGGGTTGTGATCGCCGGGGCGAGGTGACGCGGCAGGTCGGCGACTGCCGCCCGGTCGCTCGCCAGTTCGGTTCGCACGAAGAAGATCGCGCTGTCGGGATCGCCATAGATCGCCGCCTCGCGAATATCCCAGCCGTTCGTGGCGAGCAGCGATGTGACGCTGGCGAGGATGCCAGGCTGGTCCGGGCAGCGAAAGCGGAGCACGCAGCGCGTTTGGTCGAGCTTGGTCATCGCGGGCTCCGGTCGGTGCGTGCGACCAGTTCCAGCAGATAGGGCGCGTAACTCTGATCGGTGATCAGCAGATACTCCGGTGCATCGCCGGTACGGACGACCAACACGCTGATATCACCGAAACGGGTGCGAATTGCCGATCCAGCAGGCATGGCCGTATCGCGCAAGTCGAACGCAGTATAGGCGGCGAGGCACACGGTTGCGGCTGGCCCCTCCAGCCGCAGCGCGATCACCCCGTTGGTCACGTCAACGATCAATGCGGTTTCGGCGCGCATCGCCGTTTCGATCCGGGCGACAAGCGATCCGGCATCGCCTCCGCTTTCGATCAGCAGCCATTCGCCGGGCGCGATGGCCGCGAGCGCGAAGCTTGCTTGGGCACTGAAACGGTTCTTGGTAGGGCTGGGGAGGTCGAACAACACTGCCAGCCGCTCGCCCGCGTCGGGCGCGTCGCGGATCTGGATCTTGATCACCGTTAGCGCGCTGTCGATCCGGCACCATGCGGGCAGGGTGGGGGTGTCAGGCATCGAGCCGCGCTCCTTCCGGGTCATAGCTGCACACCGGAGCGATCCGCGCTTCCCGCCATGCGCCGAGATCCCAGATGCGTACATCTTCCCCGATCCGCGCCTGCCCCCGCGCGACCATCGCCAGCGCCAGCGGCGCCCCCAGCGTCGGCGACCACACGCTCGACGTCACCCAGCCCTGGCCGGGCTGCGGCTGCGTCGTCCCGACGGGAAGCACATGCGCGCCGATCGGGAGCGGCGCGGGATTGCCGTCGGTGACTGCCAAGCCAACAAAGCTGCGGCGATCGTCGCGCAGCCCATCGGGGCGGCTTGCCGAACGGCGGCCGACAAAGTCCATCGGCTTCTTCCGCATGATCTCGCCAAGGCCGATATCCTGCGGCAGCGTCGTGCCGTCGGTATCCGCACCGAGGTGGAGATAGCCTTTCTCGACCCGCATCGTCATCAGCGCCTCGACCCCGAACGGTGCGATTCCTTCGGAGGCACCGGCGGTCGTCAGCACATCCCACAGGGCCGCGGCTTCGCGCCACGGCACCGCGATCTCGAACGACATTTCGCCGGTAAAGCTGACCCGCGCCACACGGGCGGGGATCCCCGATATGTGGCCCTGTCGCGCAGACATATGGGGAAGGGCGGCGCGCGAGAAATCGACGTCGCTGTCCAGTCGCTCCAGCACGGCGCGGGCGCGGGGGCCGACGATGTTGGCGACCGCCCAGCAGGTTGTGACATCTTCGACCAGCACGCGAAGGCTCGTCCATTCGCACTGTAGCCATTCGCGAAACAGCTCGGTGACCGCGGCGGCATGGCCACTGGTAGTGCCGACCAGAAAATGATCCTCGGCGATCCGGGTGACCACGCCATCGTCAAACACCACGCCATTTTCGGTGAGCAGGATCGCATAGCGGCAGCGGCCCGGCTTCAGCGTGCCGATGCGGTTTAGATACATGCGGTCGAGAAATTCGGCGGCGTCCGGCCCCTTCACCTCGATCTTGCCGAGCGGCGATGCCTCGAAGATGCCGACGCTGCTGCGCACGGCCAATACCTCGCGCCGTACTGCGTCCGCCTCGCGCTCGCAGGGGCGCAGATAGGCGGTGGGGCGCATCCAGCCGCCATATTCCTCGAACGCCGCGCCTTGTGCCGCGTGCCAACGATCCATCGACAGGTAACGGCGCGGACGCAGGCCGTCGCCGACCCGGTGCCCCGCGAATACGCCGAACGGCACCGGGTCATAGGGCGGGCGGAATTTGGTCGTGCCGATCGCCTCGATCGGCTTGCCCAGCACCGCGCCGAGGATGCCGATGCCGTTGACGTTGGACGTCTTGCCCTGATCGGACGCCATGCCGAGCGTGGTGTAGCGTTTGAGATGCTCGACCGAACGGAAATTCTCGCGTGCAGCCAGCGCGATGTCGCCTGCGGTCACGTCATTCTGGAAATCGACCCATGCGTCGTCGTCGGGTGCGTTTCTCTCCGAAATTGACCATAGAGCAGGGTGGCGGAGCTCGGGGCTGCACTGTGCGGTTCCGCCGCGCGCGGCGGCCAGTGTCGCGTCGGTCTGGAACTCGCCCGCCGCGCCGCCGATGCTGCGGTGTGCGTGCGCGCGTTCGGGCACGAAGCTGTGCAGGCCAGGGTCGAGCTTCAGCTGTCCGCCCCCCTGCGAATGGAGATGCACCGCCGGGCTCCAGCCGCCGGACATCAGCAGCAGGTCGCACGGCAGCCTTACCGTCCCGCCGACGATGCGGCCGCCCGGAAACACCCGCCCGACCCGCACTGCACGGACGGCGTTGCGTCCGACCGCTTCTGCCGGTGCCGTGCGCAGGTGGACGGCGATGCCCAGCGCCTCAGCGCGCGCGATCAATGGCTGGTCTGCTTGGGGGCGGGAGTCGATGAGGGCGACAACCTTTGCCCCCGCCTCGGCCAGATCGAATGCGGCGTACCACGCGCTGTCGTTGGTTGTCGCCACGACGATTTTGCGGCCTGCCACAACGGCGTAGCGATGCAGATAAGCGCGCGCCGCCCCGGCCAGCATGACGCCGGGGCGGTCATTGCCCCGGAACACCAGTGGACGCTCGATCGCCCCCGTTGCTAGCACCAGCTTGTCCGCGCGAACCCGCCACAGCCGCTGGCGCGGGCCGGTGCGCTCGGCGATCGGGAGGTGATCGGTCAGTCGCTCACACAGCGCCACTAGCCCGTGATCGTAGTGACCGGTTGCCAGTGTCCGGTTCATCAGTGTGACGTTGGGCAGCGCGGAGAGGGAGCGAAGCGCTTCTTCGATCCACTCTTGCGCGGGTCGCCCCTCGACGCTGTCGTGTGTCCCGCCCAGCCTTCCGCCCCAATGCACGCCGCCCGTGACCAGCATCACCGACTGTCCCGAGGCGGCTGCATGTTGTGCTGCAGCGAGTCCGGCGATGCCCCCACCGACGACCAGCACGTCGGTGTGCGCCGTAACCTGCGCATAGCTGTCAGGATCGGGAAGGTGCGGCGATACGCCGAGGCCAGCTGCTTTTCGGATCAGCGGTTCGAACCACCGCCAGCTCGGCCACATGAAAGTCTTGTAGTAAAAGGCCGCCGGGATGAAACGCTTGAACGCGCCGTTCACTGCCATCAGGTCGAAACGCAGGCTGGGCCAGGCGTTGACCGGCGCAGCGTTCAGCCCGGCATATAGCTCGACATAGGGTGCCTTGAGGTTCGGGCTCGCCTGTGCACCCTTTTCGAGCTGGACGATGAAATTGGGTTCGTCGAGCCCGGCCGCGATCAGCCCGCGCGGGCGGTGATATTTGAAGCTGCGCCCGATTATGCGCTGGCCCGACGCCAGCAATGCCGACGCAAGCGTGTCGCCCGCATAGCCGCTGTACGTCCGGCCTTCCCATTGGAAGGTCAGCGGGCGGCTGCGGTCGATCGCGCCGCCCTGCGCCAGGCGGTATCCGCTCATCGCTGCCCCTCCGCCGAGGGGCGGGGGTCGGTGATGCCGTACACGGCGGTGATGCGATGCGTCATCGTGTCGCGCGCGACGTTGAACCACAGGCCGCAGCCAAAGCGATGGTGCCAGCGCTCAAAGCTCGCCCCCTGCGCATTGTCGCGATTGAACAGATAGTTGGCCCAGGCCGCGTCGTCGGTCGCCTGTGGGTCGGGCGGACGCACGATCGGGCTTTCTCCGCCGCAGCGAAATTCGAGTTCTGCGCGCGGGCCGCACCAGGGACAGGCGATCAGCAGCATGGGACCCTCAATGCGCGATGCCGGAGGCGGCGGATTCGTCGATCAGCGCGCCGGTGCGGAAGCGATCGAGCGCGAAGGGCGCGGCCAGCGGATGTGCCGCGCCGGTCGCCATGTGATGCGCCAGACAATAGCCGCCGCCGGGGATCGCCTTGAACCCGCCGGTGCCCCAGCCGCAATTGAGGTACAGACCCTTGATCGGGCTTTCGCCAAGGATCGGGGTGGAGTCCGGCGTGACATCGACGATGCCCGCCCATTGGCGGAGCAGGCGAACGCGTGAGAATTGCGGGAACAGGTCGATCAGCCCCGCCGCAGTCTGCTCCAGCACGGGCAGGCTGCCGCGCTGGGCATAGGATGGGAACAGGTCGAGCGCGCTGCCGATCACCAGCTCGCCCTTGTCCGACTGGCTGAGATAGGTGCCGGTCGAGGGGGCAAGGGCCACGGTGTCGAGCACGGGCTTCAACGGCTCGGACACGAATGCCTGAAGCGCGTAGGAGACAATTGGCAGGCGAAAGCCCGCGCGCTGCGCCATCACGCTGCTATGCCCCGCCACCGCCATGCCGACGCACTCGGTCGCGATGTCGCCGCGGCTGGTGCACAGGCCGACGACCCGCCCGTCGCGCAGGTCGAAGCCGGTCACCTCGCAATTCTGGATGATATCGACGCCGAGCGCATTGGCGGCGCGGGCATAGCCCCAGGCGACGGCGTCGTGGCGTGCGGTGCCGCCGCGCGGCTGGAACAGCCCGGCGACGACCGGAAAACGCGGGGCGGGGTTCAGGCCGGGGATGCGGCGCTGAACTGCTTCGCCCGAATGAAACTCGGCATCGACCCCGTTGAGCCGCATCGCATTGACCGACCGGCGCAGCAGTTCGACCCCATGCCGGTCGTGCGCGAAGCTCCACATGCCGCGCTGCGAAAACATGATGTTGTAGTTGAGTGCGCGCGACAGCCCTTCGTACAGGCCCAGCGAGAAATCGTAGAAGCGCGCGCTTTCCGGGAAGAAATAGTTCGACCGGATCACCGTCGTGTTGCGCCCGGTGTTGCCCCCGCCGATCCAGCCGCGCTCAAGCACCGCGACATCGCGAATGCCGTGGTGGGCGGCAAGATAATAGGCAGCCGCAAGGCCATGGCCGCCGCCGCCGATGATGACCGCCTGATAGCGTTTTCGCGGCTCTGCGTCACGCCATGCGGGCGTCCAGTTGCGCTGGCCCGACAGCCCCGCGCGCAGCAGTGACCACGCTGAATATCGTGTCACTGACGCTGCTCCCCCCTGCTCCCTGCGAAACAATAAGCATAAATACACAACTGTATTTACGCAATGCCTCGATTGCGGATTTCTCGTTCAGGCCGTCGCGGGCTGCGCGCCGGCGAGCCGCCGCGCGACCAGCGGCATACACAACGGAATGGTGAGAACGCAGGACAGAAAGCCGAGAATTCCGAGCATGGAATATGAGCCGAAATCGGCGACCAGCCCGCCGATCGGCGCGCCGATGGCAAAGGCGAAGCGTTCCCAGCCGCCGCCCATCGTCCCGGCGCGACCCGACGGGTCGATCGCTGCAGCTACGCCGAGAAACACCGAATATTGGTACATGTAGAAGATCCAATAGGTCAGCACGCCGATCGCGAACATCACCGCCCCGTTCGCGAACCCCATCAACAGGCATGAGACGCCGGTGCCGATCAGTCCGAACATCATCGACGCGATCCGTGGCGCGCGTCCGCCGAGCCATGCCGCGACGACCGTCCCGGCGATCCCGCACAATGCACTCAGCGACAGGATCGTTGCTGTGGTGGTGGGGGCGATCTCCAGCCCCTTGGCGATCCGCTCGGCAAAGCTCCATAGCGCCCCGGTCCCGAGCGAATAGCCCGCCCACATCAGCATCAGCGCGAGGATTGCGGGCTGACGCAGCAGCCCGCCGGCGTCGATCGACGGCAGCTCCGTCCGTGCACGAAATGCGAGCATCATCGGCATGGTGATCAGGATGGCGATTGCCACCGCCAGAAATGCGCCCATCCGGCCGAGATAGATGCTCGCCAGCGGCATCACGAACATCAGCGCGACGACATAGGCGACCGCGCCGCCATTGCCGATCGCATAGACGCGGTCGGGGTTGGCTGCAGTCGATCCGCCGGTGATCGTCGCAGCGAATACCAGTCCGTACCCTGTTCCCGCCACCGCCGCGAAGGCCAGCAGCAGCGGGAAGGAGCCGGGCAGGAAATACATCGCGACATGCGCGCCCAGCGCCAGTGTCGCACCGGCCATCGCGACCGTGACCGATCGCGCGCGGTGGATGAACGGCGCGAGTGCGATCATCGACAGCGCCAGCGCGCCAATCTGGAAAAAGCCGAACAGCCCGGCCTCGCGCCCGATAAGCCCAAGGTCCATCAGCGCGCCGACCTGAAGCGGCATGGTCGATGTGCCGATATGCGCGATGCCGTTGCCGATCACGACGGCGACGATCAATGCGAGGCTGTCGGTTCTGCGTATCACCCATGTCCTCCGGCGTGCGCCATGTCCGCACCATCTTCGCCCAAGAAATACATCTATGTATTGACATGTCCAGCCTCTCGTCACAGCGGCGGTGCGAACCGGCGGGCGGCGATTGACCCCGCGCGTAGTTATCCGGCAATGAGGCACCATGGCTGAGAAGAATTCGACAGCGACCAGGACGGGGAAGGGTGCTGGAAAGACAGGCCGTACATGGCGTCGTACTCCACCGCCCGAACATACGCCCTCGACTCAGGAATGGATCGACATTGCGCGTCGCACCTTGATTGAGGACGGTATCGTTGGCGTGAAGATCGACCGGCTCGCCAAGACGGTGGGTGTGACGCGCGGCGGGTTTTACTGGCGGTTCAAGGATCATACCGAGCTGCTCGACGCGCTGCTCAAGGATTGGCGCGCGCGCAATACCCAGCCGATGCTCGATGTCCTTGCCGAGCCGGGTACGGTCGAGGAACGGCTGTCGCGGCTGGCGCATCTCTATATCACCGAACAGGGGTTCAGCCCGGCCTATGACCGCGCCGTTCGCGCCTGGGCCAATTTGTCGGCCGAGGTCGAGGCGGTGGTGCAGGAGGTCGATGCCGTCCGCATCGATGCGATCCAGAAGGTATTCGCCGAGGGCGGCTACAGCGCGGACGATGCGATGATCCGCGCGCGCGTCGTCTATTTCCATCAGGTCGGCTATTATGCCACGGGCCTCAAGGAATCGCTCGAACAGCGCCAGGACCTGATCCATCGCTATGTGAAGGTGTTCACCGGAGCCGACTGAAGCCTCCGTTTCGCATCCGACTTGACTCCCGCTATCGAACTGCTGAAACAATACACATCTGTATTGTTATTGTGGGATGGCGGAATGCACCAGTCTGAATTGCGCGGCCTGTATCCGCAGATCGAACCGTATGCGAGCGGGATGCTCGATGTGGGGGACGGACATCAGCTTTATTATGAGCGCGTCGGCACGCCCGGCGGCAAGCCCGCGATCTTCCTGCATGGTGGGCCGGGCGGCGGGTTCTCGCCGTCGCACCGCAGCCTGTTCGATCCCGATCGCTACGACGTCATGTTGTTCGATCAGCGCGGTTGTGGACGCTCGACGCCACACGCCGGCCTCGACGCCAACACGACCTGGCATCTGGTGGCGGATATCGAGCGGCTGCGCGAACTGGCCGGTGTCGACAAGTGGCTGGTGTTCGGCGGATCATGGGGATCGACGCTGGGGCTGGCCTATGCGCAGACCCATCCGGATTGCGTCAGCGAACTGGTGCTGCGCGGGATTTTCACCGTGTCGCGCGCGGAGATCGACTGGTTCTACCGCTTCGGGGTGTCGGAGGTGTTTCCCGAGCAATTCGCGCGGCTTCAGGCACCGATCCCGCAGGCGGAGCGCGGCGATCTGGTCGCCGCCTATCGCCGCCGCCTGACCGGCGACGACGCGGCCGCGCAGGTCGAAGCGGCGCAGGCGTGGACGCGGTGGGAGTGCGAAACCTCGACCCTGCTTCCGAATGCGGCGATGGACGCGCTGTGGCGCGATGAGGCCTATGCACTCGCGTTCGCCCGGATCGAGAACCACTATTTCACGCACGGTGCCTGGCTGGAGGAGGGGCAGTTGCTGCGCGACGCGTATCGGCTGCGCGGCATCCCGGGCGTGATCGTCCATGGCCGCTACGACCTGCCATGCCCGGCGACCTATGCCTATGCGCTGCACCGCGTCTGGCCGGAGGCGGAGTTTCACCTGATCGACGGAGCAGGGCACGCCTACTCGGAACCGGGCATTCTCGACCAGCTGATCCGTGCGACCGACCGCTTCGCCGATGCCGACGCATCGGTCTGGACGGATATCTAGCGCGTGGCAATGTCATTGTCTGACCGCCTTTGGGGCCATCCCAGAGGGCTCGCCTATTTGGCGTTCGCCGAGGCGTGGGAGCGGTTTTCGTTCTACGGCATGTCGGCGCTGCTACTGCTCTACATGCTCCAGCATATCTTGACGCCGGGGGTTGCCGACGGCGTGCTGGGCTTTGCCGGGCTGCGCGCGGGGATCGAGGGGCTGACCGGCCCGCTGTCCAATCAGGCTTTCGCCAGTCAGGTGTTCAGCCTTTACACCGGCCTTGTCTATTTCACCCCGATCTTCGGCGGATTGCTGGCCGATCGCTTGCTGGGCCAGCGGTGCACGGTGCTGCTCGGCGCGGTACTGATGGCGGTCGGGCATTTCCTGATGGCGTTCGAGGGCAGCTTACTGTTCGCCATCGCGTTCCTGATCGCGGGGACCGGATGCCTCAAGGGCAATATCTCGGTCCAGGTCGGCTTTCTCTATGGTCCCGATGAGGCTGGACAGCGGACCCGCGCATTCGCGATCTTCTCCGCTGCGATCAATGTCGGCGCATTGCTCGGGCCGCTGCTGTGCGGGGTATTGGCGCAGCTTTATGGCTGGCATGTCGGGTTTGGCGCGGCGGGCGTGCTGATGCTGATCGCGCTGGCGACCTATCTGGGCGGATGGAAACATCTTCCCCCCGACCGTCGGAGACAGCGGGATGCGGCGGCGCGTAAGCCGCTCAGTGGTGAAGATTGGCGGCGAGTCGCCGCGCTGCTGTTCCTCGGCGCGATCAGCATTCCGGCCTGTGCCGCCTATTTTCAGGAGATGAATGCGGGGCTGTTGTTCATCGACGCATCGGTCGACCGGAGCCTGTTCGGATGGACCGTGCCGACGGCATCGTTCAATTCGCTCGACGGGCTGTTCTGCATTCTTGCGGTGCCGGTGCTGATCGCGCTGTGGCGCTGGCAGGCGCGTAGCGGTCGTGAGGCGGGCGAGATGTCGAAGCTCACCATTGGCTATCTCATCATCGCTTGCGCGAACCTGATGATGATCGTTCCTGCTGGATGGGCCGATGGCGGCAAAACGGTGGGCGCGATCTGGCCGGTGCTGCTCTACGGCCTCAATGCGCTCGGCTTCACCTTCTATTGGCCGACGCTGCTGGCGCTGTTCTCTCGCTCGGCGCCGGCCCAGATCAATTCGACAATGATGGGCACCGTTTTCCTGTCGGTGTTTATCGGCAATCTGCTGGTCGGTCAGGTTGCACGCCTGTGGGAGGCGATGCCTCACGCCAAATTCTTCGCGCTGAACGCGGCGTTCGCGGGCGGGGCGTGCCTCATCATGCTGCTCGTTGCCAGACCCATCGCGCGGTTGCTGGTCTCCAGAAACGCTGCGGAGACTCCGTGAAATTTCGATGACGGTTTATTGACAATACATTGATGTATTGTACAACGACTCACGTGGGGGTTGAGAGGGGCTCAAAGGCGGCGAGGACCGTCAGGCCATGGAGGTTCCAGCCGTGCGAACATGGTTCGCGCGGGTGTATCGGCACTGCTCAAACGCCATTATTTCGTTGCATCGCAACGCTTTGTTCCGGCTCAAATAAAGAGGAGGATTGTGTGGCACTCAGGGGGGTTATTGCGACCTTGGTCGCGGGCGTATCGACGCTCGGCTTCAGTTCGGCAGCTGCCGCACAGGATGCTCCGGTGGCGGCGAGTGACGTCGAGGAAGTCGTCGTCACCGCGCGCTTTCGGCAGGAATCGGTACAGGACATCGGCGGGAGCGTTACGGCGCTCGGCGGCGACGATCTGCAGAAATCCGGCATTGTCGATTTCGAGGATCTGGCGAACCGCGTCGCAGGCGTCGAGATGCTCGACCGCGGCCCGAATACCAATGAGATCAACATCCGCGGCGTGACCAACAGCACCCAGGTGTCGGGCAATGCGCTCCAGCCTTTGGTGTCGATCATGGTCGATGACGTGTCGGTCGCCTCGTCCTCCGCATCACAGCGCGACTTCAACTTCTTCGACTTCGATCGCGTCGAAATCCTGCGCGGGCCGCAGCCGACCTATTTCGGCGAAGGTGCGATGGGTGGCGTGATCCGCTATTTCGCAGCCGACCCCGATCTCGACGGCAAGACGTTCTCAGGAACCTGGAGCGGCGGCGCGAGTGTCACCGATCATGGCGGGTTCAACTATCGCGTCGAGAATGCGTCGAGCCTGATCCTGATCCCCGGCAAGCTCGGGGTCCGGGCGGTCGGCTTCTATCGCAAGGATAGCGGCTATATCGACAATCTGGGGCTCAACCAGAAGGACATGAACGACTTCGAGTCCTTTGGCGGCCGCGCGATCATTCTTGCCAAGCCGACCGACGAACTCACCATCCGCCTCGCCGCGCATTTCGGCCGCGACGACATCGGCGAGCTGAACTTCATCAATCCGTCGACGATCGGCAGCAGCGTCGGCAGCGAAGACCTGATCGCCCCCTCGCTCAGCCTGATTGACGGTCTCAATGAGGACGATTTCGAGCTCTATAGCGGCAAGATCTCATTCAACTCCGGCCCGATCACGGTTGAATCGATCACCGGCCTGTACAAGCGCCGGCGGCAGGCGGAGACGTTCAGCTCGGCCTATACCTATGGCTTTGAAGGGTTCTTCAACGCCTTCCCGCCGTTCGACACGGCGAGCAACCTGCTGTCGTCCGACCTGACTGCGATCGCCCAGACGCAGAGCAAGGAGCGCGCGGTGTCGCAGGAGTTCCGCTTCGTCACGGACTTCGACTCGCCGCTCAATATCGTTGCGGGCGCGTATTTCCAGGACACCAAGTCCACGGCGACCGCGCTGGTTTCGGGTGACGGCTATGCCAACATCACCGACACCGGATCGACCGAGATCGAGCGCAGCACGACCCAGACCGACACCCGCCAGTTTTCGGGCTTTGTCGAGCTGAGCTATGCCGCGACCGACCGGCTGCGGCTGTTCGCCGGGGCGCGCTACGTCAATGAGAAGGTGACCGCGACATTGGTCGAATCCTTCGTCATCGGCATCTTCTCGCCGATCTTCACCAATCCGGGCGACATCTTTGCTCCGATCTATTTCCCGGTGCCGAACGATGTCGACACGCTGAATGCGCCGGGCGGTCCGGGTACCAGCTTCGACTTCAAGCTCGACACCTTCCTGCCGCGCGTGGCGGTCGAGTATGACGTCAGCGACGATGTGATGGTGTACGGCACGCTGGCGCGCGGCGTGCGAAATGGCGGTCTCAACAGCCCCTTCTCGGCGCTCGGCTTCGGGCCGGTCGGGTCGGCAGCGTTCAACGACGCGCTGACCTATGACCAGGACGATGTGGTCACGGGCGAAATCGGCGTGAAGTCGCGGCTGGCGAACGGTGCCCTGACCCTCAACGTCGCCGCCTTCTATTCCGATTTCGACAACCCGCAGATCGGGATCAGTAACCCCGGCGCGCTGACCGCCAACGGTCCGCAGCTGCGCATCTACGGGATCGAGGTCGAGAGCAGCTACAAGGCGAGCCGCAACCTGTCGCTGTTCTTCAGCGGTAACCTGACCGAGGCCGGGTATAGCGAGGGTATGTCGGTGTTCGCGGTCGCCGGCGCACCTGCCGACTATCAGGATCTCGCCAAGGGCAATCGCCCGCCCAACGTGCCCAAGGTGTCCTTCTCGACCGGCGCAGACTTCAATTACCCGCTGGACGGCGACGATCTGGAACTGACCGGGCAGGTCGCGTTCCAGTATATCGGCGAGCGCGAAACCTTCCCGCAGAATTTCGCGACGGGGAAGCTGGGGAGCATGGAGATGCTCAACCTGCGCGTCGGGCTGGAGCGGAAATGGTGGTCACTGACCGCTTATGTCACCAATGTGCTCAACGACCTCGAGCTGCAGGCGACGACGATCCCGACCAGCTCGGCGCGGCTGGTCAACGGGGTGCTCGACGGCCCGCTGTCCTCGGCCTTCATCAACCGACCCCGCACGGCTGGCCTTACCTTCACCGTGCGCTACTGAGGAAGCTCCACTGGCGGCGGCTCGCGCGTGCGCGGGTCGCCGCCCCTTTTGACAGGATGGGGACTATATCGATGCGGTTCGGTGTCGGGCGTACAATGGTGATCTTGGCGATGGCAGTCGGCCTTGCCCTGACGCCCCCAGCGGCAGCGCAGACTGACGCTCCCGTTACCGCAGCCGATGTCGCGCGCGCGTCGCAATTCTACCCCGCCAATGTCCGCAAGCTGGTGCGCAATGCCGCGCCGTCACCCAACTGGATCGGGCAAAGCGACTATTTCTGGTATCGGCATGAGGTTGAAGGCGGCGTCCGCTTCGTGACCGTCAACGCCGCGACCGGCAAGGCTGAACCGTCCTTCGATCACGCGGCCGTCGCCGCGATGCTGTCGCGGGAGTTGGGACGCGCTGTGGCACCGCCGCAGCTGCCGTTCGGGGCGATTAGCTACTCCGCCGACCGCAACACGGTCAGCTTCACGATCGACAAGCGGACCTTCGCCTGCAACCGCGCCGCGACCGAATGCCGCAGCGATGCTGCCACGGCGCCGGACCCTGCATCGGTCGTCTCGCCGGATGGAAGCAAAGCCCTGTTCGAGCGGGACCACAACCTTTGGCTGCGCGACGCCGCCACCGGCAGCGAGCGGGCGTTGACCAAGGACGGCAACGCCGACTTCCCCTATCGCTACACCGCCTACAAGACGACCTTTGTCGAGGAACGGCGCGGGCAGGTGCCGGCGGTCTATCCCGGCGCGACGTGGTCGCCCGACGGGCGCTATGTCCTCGCGATCCGCACCGACAATCGCGGGGTGAAGACTGCGCCCTATGTCACCGAATTTCTCCCGCCGGATGCGCCGCGCCCGATCGCGCACCAGATGCCGATGCCGACCCCCGCCGACGCGCCGGACAAGCGGTATCGGCTGGTGCTGATCGACCTCGCGGATGGCGACACCGTCCCCGTCGATGGCGGAGCATTGGGGTTCAACGACTATGCCCCCTATTGGGCGCTGGTCGGTGAGCCGGGCTGGGACATGGCCGACAATGCGCTCTACCTCGCCACCTCGACCCGCGATTCCCGCGCGCTCGGCCTGGTCGCGATCGACCTCGACACCGGCAAGTGCCGGACGGTGGTGGAGGAGCGCGACGCGCAATTCCTGAACCTCAACCCGTTCGACTATCACGTCCCCAATGTCCGCCTGCTGGCCAAGCGCGACGAGGTGCTTTGGTGGTCGCAGCGCAGCGGGTGGGGGCATCTCTACCGCTATGACGCCAAGACCGGCGCGCTCAAGAACGCAGTGACCACCGGCGACTGGACGGTGTTCGACATCGTCCGCGTCGATGAGGCGGCGGGGCTGGTCTATTTCACCGCTGGCGGGCGCGAGGCGGGGCGCAATCCCTATTACCGCCACCTCTACCGCGTTTCGCTGGACGGCGGCACGCCCAAGCTGCTGACGCCCGAGGACGCCGATCACAGCTTCATCAACTATCCCGCGCGCGGCCTGAACGGGCATTGGGACACGCCCATGCCGCGGATCTCGCCGAGTGGGCGCTATTTCGTCGATACCCATTCGACGATCGCCATGCCCCCGCTGACGGTGATCCGCGCCGCCGATGGCCGCTTCGTCGCGAAGCTGGTCGAGGCGGATGCCAGCGCGCTGTTGGCGACCGGCTGGACCCCGCCCGAGCGGCTCGTCGCGAAGAGCGCCGACGGCAAACACGATATCTATGGCGTTCTGCTCAAGCCGACCAATTTCGATCCCGCGAAACGCTACCCGGTGATCGAGCAGATCTATGCCGGGCCGCAGACGACCTTCGCGCCCCAGGGCTTTACCGACGCCATCGGCGCGCGCGCGGCATACATGCAGGCGCTGACCGAACTCGGCTTCGTCGTCATCGTCCAGGACGGGCGCGGGACACCGCGCCGCTCGCGCGACTTCCACATGTCGCCGATGGCGGACGTGGATTCCTTCGCGCTCGCCGATCATGTCGCTGGCATCCGCGCCGCTGCGCGCAGCCGCCCCTATATGGACCTCGAACGGGTCGGGATCACCGGCATTTCGTTCGGCGGCTATGCGTCGGCGCGGGCGATGTTCCTGTTTCCCGATTTCTACAAGGCGGCGGTGTCGATCGCCGGGCCGCATGATTACCGCACGATGATCTCGTCGATCTCGCTCGAGCGCTTCTTCGGCGTGCCGGGCGCAGCGGACGAGACCTATAAGCGCGTCGATAACCTGCACCTCGCCGACCGGCTTCAGGGCAAGCTGATGCTGGTGACCGGCGATATCGACCAGAACGTCCCGTTCAACCAGACCGTCGCGCTGTCCGACGCGCTGATCAAGGCGGGCAAGGAATTCGATCTGGTGCTGGTGCCCAATGCCGCGCACGATGTCGGCTATCACCCCTATGTCGCGCGGCGGCTTGGCGGCTTTTTCCTGCGTCACCTCAAGGGGCAGGAGCCGTCGGTGCCGTTCGCGCAACCGTCGAAGTAGAGTTGGCTGGAGATTAAACCGTGACGACTGACCTGAACCGCCGCGGCATGATGAAACTCGCAGGCGGGGGGCTGTTCGCCGCGGCGACCGGGGCCGCCACCGTCGGATCGGCGAGGCAACCCGCCGGAGCGGCCGCCACCACGCCGATCGTCGTAGATGGATGCAGCCCGTCGGCGCCGACCACCCATTATCTGTCGCTGCTGCGCCAGGGCGGGGTGGACAGCTGGAGCGTCTCGATGCTTCCGACCCTGCTCCAGATGTCGGCGCTGCATGAATTTGTCGACAAGCACTCCAAAGAGGTCGGCATCGCCAAGACCGCGGGCGATATCCGGCGGTTGAAGGCGGAGGGCAAGATCTCGCTCACCATCGGCTGGCAGGAGGCCGATTTGTTCGCGATGAAGGGTGAGAGCGACTGGTGGTCCAAGCCACCCAAGACGACGATGCGCCTGTTCTACGAGGCGGGACTGCGCGTCGTCGGGCTGATCTACAACCTCACCAACCAGTTCGCCGGGGGCTGTCTCGACCCGCATATCGGCCTGACCAAGGCGGGGCGGGTGATGGTCGCGGAGATGCAGAAGCTGGGCATCCTGGTCGATGTCGGCGGGCATATGGGCGAGCAGTCGAGCCTTGACGTGATCGCGATGGCCGAACGCCCGGTCGTCGCCACCCATTCCAACCTTGCCGCGCTCAACCCCAATCCGCGCAACACGTCGAACCGGGTGATCGAGGGGATTGCCAGGACGGGCGGCCTGTTCGGCGTCAGCGCGATCGACCCGTTCATGAGCTGGAGCAGCGCGGATGCGGGCAAGCGCACCCAGCCCAGGGTGCGCGCCAATGTGAAGCGCTATGTCGACGAGCTCGATTATCTGAAGAGGCTGGTCGGGGTTGATCATATCGGCATCGGCGGCGACTTCACCGTGGGTTCGACCTCGAAAATTGTTCCCGACGAGTCCTTCGCCTTCCCGCCAGAAATGACCTACGTCCAGGATCCAATCCAATATGCGCAAGGGTTCGAGGATATCTCGAAGCTCCCCGCGGTTCGCGCGGAGATGGTCGCGCGGGGTTGGCGCAAGGACGAGATCGACAAGGTAATGGGCGAGAACTGGATGCGCGTCTATGCGGCGACTATCGGCGCCTGACGCTTCTCGATGAGCCGCCCACTCGATCGGCTGGACATTAGGATCATGGCCGCGCTCGAACGCGACGGGCGGATGACCAAGGCGGAATTGTCGGAGATCGTCGGGCTGTCGCCCACACCCTGCGGCGCGCGCATTGCGAAGCTGGAGGCGGCGGGACTAATCCGGAGCTACTGCGCCGACATCGCCGTCGAACGGATCACCGATCTGGCGCGCTTCACGGTGATCATGAGCATCCGCCAATGGACGCCCGACGCCGCCCGCCGGTTCGAGGATATCGTCGCGACCATCCCCCACATCGTCGAATGCGACGCGGTGTTCGGGTCGGTCGATTTTGTGATGACGCTCTATGCCGTTGACGAAGCGCATTGCCACGGACTGCTCGCGCCGCTGGATGTCGTCGAGCTCGATTACACGCTTTTGCCGGTATTGCGGACGGTGCGAGCGCCACACGACGTTCTCCTGGCGGCGCTGCTGGAGTGAGCGTCATCGACAGTGGAAGCTGCTGTTTGGGCAGGTCAATTCAGACGCAATTCCCGCACGCATTGCGTTAGCTGACTGGGCGCAACCTATCTTCGGAGTCGAGGACTGATATGATCGAACTGCGCAAGCCCTATCTCCTGTTCGTCGGCGACGTCGTTAAACCGCTTCATGCGAAAACCGGCTTCGGCATTCGCGACTGGGCGCGCGATTCCTGCATCGGCCAGTACCGCCTGAGCGATCAGGCCGCGGACCTGGGCCTGCCCGATCTCGACGTCGCGATGGCGGTGCGGAAGGGCGCGGGGTCGCTGGTCGTTGCGGTCGCGCCGGTCGGCGGGCAGATCCCCGTAGCGTGGCACGCGGCGCTGATCGCGGCGGCGCGCGGCGGGCTCGATATTGTCAGCGGGATGCACACGCGGCTCGCGGACGTCCCCGGTCTAGCGGATGCGGCAAGGGCGGCGGGCGCGCGGTTGATCGACGTACGGGTTCCGCCCGCCGACATCAGGACCGCAACTGGCCGCAAGCGCACGGGCAAGCGCGTCCTCACTGTCGGCACCGATTGCGCGCTCGGAAAGAAATATACCGCGCTGGCACTGACGCAGGCGCTGTGCGCCGCCGGTGCGGACGTGGATTTCCGCGCGACCGGCCAGACCGGGATCATCATCGCCGGGGCGGGCATCCCGATGGATGCGATCGTGTCCGATTTCATCGCCGGTGCCGCCGAAGCGCTGTCGCCCGATGCTGCCGAGGATCATTGGGATGTGATCGAGGGGCAGGGGGCGATCCATCACCCCGCCTTTGCCGGGGTGACGCTGGGCATCATCCACGGGTCGCAGCCCGATGTGCTGGTGCTGTGCCACGAGCCGGGGCGCACGCATTTCCACTCGATGACCGATTTCCCGGTGCGGTCGCTGACCGAGGTAGCGGAAACCTGCCTTGCCGCTGCGCGCGTGACCAATCCGGCGGCGCGGCTGGGCGCGGTCAGCCTGAACACGGCGAAGCTCGACGATGCCGCCTGCGCCGAGGCACTGGCGCGCGCCAGCGACGAGATGCGCGTCCCCGCCTTCGATCCGATGCGCACGTCGATGGACCGCGCGGTCGCGTCGATCCTGGGGCGGCCTTATGACTAAGCGGCCTTGCACGCTGCATGTCGCGGTCGAGAGCTTTCCCTTCGTCGAACCCTTCCGCATCGCGGGCTATGTGTTCGACGGGCAGGATGTTGTCGTGGTCACGCTCAGCGACGGCGAGCATATCGGCCGTGGCGAGGCATCGGGCGTCTATTATCTCGACGAGACCCCCGACCGGATGATCGCGCAGATCAACGCCCAGCGCGACCTGATCGAACGCGGGGTAAGCCGCGACGGGCTGCGCGCGGCGATGCCGCCGGGCGGCGCGCGCAACGCGGTCGATGCAGCATTGTGGGATCTGCAGGCCAAGCGCAGCGGGCAGCCGGTGTGGCAGCTTGCCGGGCGTGCCGCGCCCCGGCCGCTCGCGACCACCTTCACGCTCAGTGCCGACGACCCCGATGCCATGGCCGCCCGTGCGGCGTCCTATGCCGATGTCCACCACATCAAGATCAAGCTGACCGGCGACCTGCCGCTCGACAGCGCCCGCGTGCGCGCGATCCGCGCCGCGCGGCCCGATGCCTGGCTGGGCGTCGATGGCAATCAGGGGTTCGTCCGCAAGGATCTGGTGCCGCTGATCCGGATGCTGGTCGAGCAGCGCGTGTCGCTGCTGGAACAGCCGGTGCGGCGGGGACGCGAGGCCGATCTCGACGGCATCAAATGCCCGATCCCGGTCGCGGCTGACGAAAGTGTGCTGACGGTCGGCGACATACCGCGCCTCGTCGGGCGGTTCAGTGTGGTCAATATCAAGCTCGACAAATGCGGCGGCCTGACCGAGGCGCTGGCGATGGCCGATGCCGCGCGACTGCATGGGCTCGACGTGATGGTCGGCAACATGGTCGGGTCGAGCCTCGCCATGGCCCCCGCATTCGTACTCGGCCAGCGCTGCGACATCGTCGATCTCGACGGGCCGATCTTTCTTGAGCGCGACCGCGAACCATCCGTGACCTATACCGGTGGTCAGGCGTCATGCCCGCCCGAACTGTGGGGCTGGCCGGCATGAAGTGGTCGCGGCTCGCATGGGGCGGCGTGGCGATGCTCCTGCTCGGCGCGGCACCGGCTCCCGCCTATGACATCGTCATCCGCGGCGGTCGCGTGCTCGACGGGGCGGGTAACCCCTGGGTCCGTGCCGATATCGGCATCAAGGATGGCCGGATCGCGAAGATCGGGCTCATTACCGCGCGCGGCGCGAAGGAGATCGACGCGACCGGGCGCTATGTCGCCCCCGGCTTTATCGACATGATGGATCAGTCGGGCAGCGTGCTGCTCACCCACGGCGCGGCGGAAAACAAGCTGCGTATGGGCGTGACGACGCTGATAGGCGGGGAAGGGGGCACGCCGGTCCCGGCGGAGGTGATCCCGCGTTACTTCGACGACCTTGCGACACGCGGGATCGCGGTCAATTTCGGCACCTATTACAGCGCAACCCAGGCGCGGGTTGCGGTGATGGGCGATGGCGCGGGCGCACCAACCCCTGCCCAGCTCGACGCGATGCGCGGGCTGGTCGATCGTGCGATGCAGGCGGGTGCATTCGGGATCAGCACCGCGCTGATGTACCCACCCGACCGCTTCCACGCGACCGAGGATCTGATTGCGCTCGCCAAGGTGGCTGCAAAATGCGGCGGCTTCTACGCGACCCATATGCGCGACGAGAGCGCGCGCCTGCTCGACAGTGTCGACGAGGCGATCCGGATTGGCGAGGAAAGCGGCGCGAAGGTCGAAATCTTCCACCTCAAGGCCGCCTACGCCCCCGGCTGGGGGAAACTGATGCCGCAGGCGATCGCCCGCATCGCCGCCGCGCGCGACCGCGGGGTAGATGTCGCCGCCGACCTCTATCCCTATACCGCCGCCGGAACCGGGCTTGAGGGGACAGTGCCGGGGCACGTCTTCGCGCAAGGATTCGACGCGGGCATTGCCAAGCTGCGCGACCCCGCATTGCGCGCCGCGTTGAAGCGCGATGCCGCCGCTGGCTCGGCCGCCGGCTGGTCGAGCCTGGTCGAGGCGGCGGGTGGCTGGCAGAACATCGTCCTCGCCAATGCGCACCAGCCGGACCTGCTGCGCTTCCACGGCAAGAATTTCGTCGAGATCGGCGCGGCGCTGAACAAGGACCCGGCGGACGCGGCATGGGACATCATGCTCGCCGCGCTGCCCGAACGCGCCTTCGCCCTCTATTTCGTGATGGACGCGGGCGATATCGACGCCGCGATCCGCCAGCCATGGGTCAGCATCGGCAGCGACGGGGCGGCAGCGGCGGTGCTGGGCGAACTCGATGGCATGGGCCTGCCGCATCCGCGCTCCTACGGCACCTTCGCCCGCGTGCTGGCCGATTATGTGCGCGAGCGGAACATTTTGTCGTTGGAGGATGCTATCCGCAAAATGACCTCCTGGCCCGCCCAGCGTATGGGGCTCACCGACCGTGGGTTGCTGCGTGAAGGGCTGCGCGCCGATGTGATCGTGTTCGGTGCCGACGCGGTCGAGGATCATGCGAGCTGGACCGCGCCGATGCGGCCCGCCACGGGTATCGCCGATGTTATCGTCAACGGCGTGCTGACGCTGGATCAGGGACGGCACACCCGCGCGCGGGCAGGGATGGTGCTGCGACACCCATGCAGAATATGAGCCCCGCGCCACTTGACGCGATCGACCGTCTCATTCTCGCGGTGCTGGCGCGCGACGGGCGGATCAGCATGGTCAGGCTTGCAGCGGCAATTGGCCTGTCGCCGACCCCGTGCGCGATGCGGATCGCGAAGCTCGAAGCCGCCGGCTATATTCGCGGCTATCATGCCGATCTCGACATCGAACGGCTCGGCAATCTCAGCCAGTTTGTCGTGCTCGCCAGCATCCGCGACTGCACACCGGAAACGGCCAGCCTGTTCGAGACAATTGTCGCCGCCACCGTCAACATCGTTGCGTGCGACGCGGTATCGGGGGCAGCTGATTACGTGCTGCGGATCTTCGCGCGCAATGTGCGTCATTATCACGAGATAATGGCCCCGTTCCTCGTGATGGAGATAGATTACACGACCTATTCGGTCTCAAAGACGGTAAAGGACCGCGCCGACCTGGACCTTGGACGAGTGACTGGCCTTAAGGATAATGTGGTGCCGGTTGCAGGAATCGAACCCGCGACCTTCGGTTTACAAAACCGCTGCTCTACCAGCTGAGCTAAACCGGCGCGGCGGGCGTGCATTCGCTGACGGCCCGCATCTGGATGCTGCCCCTTTGCGTCAAGCGATGCCGAACGTCCAGCCCTCCGATCGCGCAATCTCCTCAGTCATCGCCGCAGGCTGCCACAGCGCCGGGTCGTCCGCCGCGCGTCGCAGCCATGCCGCAGTCAGCAGCGCGTCGGTTGCATGGTCGGTATACCGATCGAGCGGCGCGTGCGGACGCGACCCCAGTGCCGCCAGCGCATCATCGAGCGACTCCGCATCGCGCAGCTTCGATCGGCCCTTGCGCGCACCCGCCGCGCGGGCGGCAATGGCGGTGTAGATTTCGACTACGCACGCACCCCGATCGGGCACCGGATCGAACGGCCAGACCGGCACCCGGCCATTCAGCCGATGCAGCAGCCGCATCCCGGCAAAGCTCGCCTTGGCGACCTGCGCCGCGCCGATCGCGTCGAACACTGTGGAGGGTTTGGTGCTTCCGTCATGCGCGACTTCGCATGTGCGCCAGTGGAGAAAGTCCGCCTTTGTCCCGTCGACCGCACCAAGGTAGAAGTGGGTGCCGCGCCGCGCGTCGATAAACCCGGCCGCGCCCAGGTCGGGATCGTCGCACGCGGCATCGACATGCGCCCATAGCGCGCGGGCTTCATCGCCCTGCGTCTCACCGGGAAGATGTGCGCCGCGCGCGACGAACGGCGCGGAAAAGCTGAAGTCGAATCCGATCAGTATCGGTGTGTTTGCCTCCGCCAGCACCCAGTCCAATACCGCGGTCCGCGCCCAGGCACGGGCGGGCGGGGCGATCAGTCGCGGTGCCGACGCGCCGGCCTCGCACTGCGCGACCGCGATGCCGGGATGGGCCACGCCCTTTGCCCCCGACCAGTCGATCGCGGCGAATCGGCGGAAATGATGATGCGCGGACAAAGCGGGCTTAGCCCGGCGTCTCGATCCCTGCGAGCACCGCGAGGCGGATCGCCTCGGCAAAGCTCGACACGTCGAGCTTGAGCATGATCCGCGCGCGGTGCGATTCGACGGTGCGCACGCTCAGCCCCAATTTCTCGGCGACCTCACGATTGGTCAGCCCGTCGACGAGCAGTGCCAGAATCTCGACCTCACGCTCGCTCAGCGTCTCCAGCCGTTCACGGTCGCGATCCGACCGGTTTTCCTCGGCGAGATTACGGTCGAGCAGGTCGAACGCGATCTTGAGTGGACCGAGCAGCTTGTCGAGCGTGAACGGCTTTTCGATGAAATCGATCGCGCCGCGCTTCAGCGACTCGACTGCCGAGGTGATCTGACCCTGCCCCGACACGATGATCGCGGGGAAGCGGGTGTGATCGAGCGCGCGCAGTGCTTCGTTCCCCGACAGGCCCGGCATGTTGAGGTCGAGCAGCACCACCCCCGGCGCTGCGCCGTCCTGCGCCGCGGTCAGAAAGCTCTCTGCCGAGTCCCAGGCGCTCACCGAAACCCCCGGTAGCGTGGCTACCAGGCTGGAGATCACATCGCGGGCAAGATCATCGTCATCGACGACATGAATGGTTCTTGGCATCTTCATTCGCTGTTTGGACGCTGAACACGCCTGATAGACCGTATATTCCGTAAGTCTATCCGGTTCATGTTGTAACTACTCAACTTGGTACCGTGAGGGAACTTGATTCGATCACCTCCAAAAGCGATTGCGCAAGGATGATGCGTTTCTGCGGCGTCGCGTCGATCATCGCGCGTTCGGTCTCGCGCGCGGCTTCGCCAGCGGCTTCGTCGCCGAAATGGCCGGCCGTTCCCGCCAGCTTGTGGATGTCGGAAAGCAGTCCAGCGACCTTCTGTGCGTCGTCCGCATCGGCAAGATTCAAGGTCCGCAGCCTTTCGGCGAGGGCCGCGCGGCGCTCGGTGTAACGCTTGACGAGGGAGGCGGGGAGCGGATCGGCAGGTGGAGCCTCGGTCGGCATCGGCGGTATAAGTATCGCGTCGGGACGTCTCCGCGCCCAGGTCGCGATTGCCTGTTCCAGCGCCTCACGCCGCACTGGCTTGGCCAGATGCGCCTGCATCCCCGCTGCGAAACAGGCGTCGATATCGTTCTGATAGACATTGGCCGACAGCGCGACGATCGGAAGCGTCTCGGCGCTGAACCCCATGCTGCGCAGCCGCCGGGTCGCGCCAATCCCGTCGAGCACGGGCATCTGGATGTCCATCAGGATGAGGTCATAGGGCGTGCCCGCCTGCGCTGCAGCCTCGGCCCGAATCACTGCCTGTGATCCGTTGCTGGCGACATCGAGCGCAAGGCCCAGCCGCGCTGCGGTCGCGCGGATCAGCGCCTGGTTGATCTCATTATCCTCGGCCAGCAGCACGCGCGTCGCCGTGGCAGTCGCAGCTTCACCAGAGGTGGTGGTCGATACGTCGCCGGGTAACGCCGGTTCGTCGTCCAGCGAGGCAGGAATGCAGGGAAGGCTGAAGTGAAAACTGCTGCCTTCACCCAAACGGCTGTTGACCTTCAGGCTCCCCCCCATCAGGCGGACCAGCGAACTGGAGATCGTCAGCCCCAGCCCGGTCCCGCCCGTGCGGGTCAGGGGATCGAGCTGGACAAAGGACTTGAAGATATCGGCGAGCCGCTCGGGCGGGATACCGGGTCCGGAGTCGACGACGGCATAGCGCATCAGGTCACCGACACGACTGACTTCGAGTCGGACGAACCCGTGCTCGGTAAACTTGACCGCATTGCCGAGCAGGTTGAGCAAGACCTGACGCAACCGCATCCGGTCCCCCCGCACGACCGGGGGCAGCAACGGATCAATCTGTACCTCCAGAAACACCTGGCGACGCCGTACGCTCGGCATCAGCACCCGGATCACCGAATTGGCCAGTCGTTCGATCACGACCGGTTCGGCGCTCAGCTCCATATGACCCGCTTCAATCTTCGACAGATCGAGCACGTCATTCAGCAGCGACATCATGTTGGAGCCCGATTCGACGATGATCTGGGCATAGTTGCGCTGTTCGGCGGCGAGTTTCGATTCGAGCAGCAGTTCGGCGAACCCGATCACGCCGTTCATCGGTGTGCGGATTTCGTGGCTCAGATTGGCGAGGAAGGATCCGCGCGCCTGTGCCTCGCGCTGGGCGGCATCGCGTGCCTTCAACAATTGCTCGCGCACCCGCGTCTCGTTGGTGACGTCCTGCATCACCCCGAACAAGGTGCCGGGCTTTCCGTCCGGCCCCGGTTCGGCGCGGCCGATATAGGACAGGAAGCGGATCTCGCCGTCGCCCTCGCGGCAGATGCGGATGCGCAGGTTGAACGGGCTCTGGTCGCGCACCGATGCCAGCAGTGCCTGCCAGGTCTGGTCCCGGTCTTCGGGGTGGATATAATCGAGCGCCTCGTCGCGGGTGATCGGTCGGTCGGGGTCGCGACCGTGGATGCGATAGACCTCCTCAGACCATAATAGCGTCCCGGCAGCGATGTCGTAGCGCCAATGGCCGACATGGGTCGTTGCCTCGGTCATCAGCAGCAGGCGGTTGGCCTCGGACAGGTCGGCGGTTGCGCGTTCCACCTCGCGCGTCACCACCGACTCGCGCCGCGCGACCACAGCCAGCACGGCGGCAAGAGCCAGGTTGATTGTCAGGCCTGTGAGCAGCACCAACAGCGGCTCGACACTGCGTTCCTGCGCCTCGAATGCGGCGGTGCTGCGCCACTCCAGCAACCAGACCCGACCGGTGACATCGAACTGGCGCGAGGTGGCAAAGGCGGGCGTATGCGGCTCCTTGCCGCTGCCCTGCAGCGTATCGAACACGGTCGTCCAGCGGTTCTGCGCGTCGCGCGCGCGGATGCGCAGCTCAAAATCGCGCCCTTGTGCGGGTGTCAGCCCGGTGAAGAAGCGTTGCGCAGTAAACGGGTGATAGACCCAGCCAATCAGCGCACGCCGCCGCTCCACTACGGTGCGTGGCGGCTCGGCTGCCGCATAGACCGGTCGCATGATCGTGAACCCGTCGCCCGGCCCGCGATACTGGACAAATTGCAGCGGTCGCGTGGCCACTGCGACGCCCGTGTCCCGCGCCTGATCGGCCGCGTCGCGCCGCTTGGGATCGAAGCGGATGTCCATACCCATAACCAGGCGGTTTCGCTCCAGCGGGTAGGCATAGGTCACAACATAATGATCGCCCGTACCAGGCGGCGCGCGCCGGATGCGTTCGATCGGCAGGCCGTTGCGCCGGGACTCGGCCAGAAACGTTGCGACATCCGCCCGCGGTACCCGCCGGATAAAGCCGATGTCCCGAATGCCGGGATAGCTGCGCTCGATGTCGATGACCTTGGCATAGGCGACCCATTCTGCCCAGGTTACCCGATCGCCGGCAGTAAACAGCCCCGATGCGGCGTCCAGGCTTTGCGCGGCACGGTTCAATCGCGCGCGCAACGCCTGTTCGCTCTCGGCGGTCAGCGCGGCAAAGCCCGCCTCGTTGCTCTGGTAAACGCGCTCGCGAGCATTGATCCAGGCGAACATTGTCAGCGCGAGACCCAGCCCGCAGCCGAGCGCGATATAGCCGAACAAGCCGCGGATGGGTGCGCCGCGCCATAGTGCCCGGAACCGCCGCCGCTCGCCAATCATCGCAAAGGGTGCGACGGTCAGGATGCCAAGGATGTCGCCCAGCGCCCAGGTTACCATGCTGCCCGGCACGCGCGCGACAGCGAAATCCCTGAGCGCCATCAACGCCAGATGTCCGATCGACGCGGACACGAGCGCCGGGATCAGGACGCCCAGCGCCATGGCCATCGCGACGTCGTGCACGCGGGTCAGCTCGAGATGGTCGCCGAACCGCCGCCGCAACAGGATATCGGCGATCAACACCTGCAGCGTTGCGCCGACCGCAGTCCACACCGCCAGCCCGCTCGCGCGCAGCACCCCGGACCCCATCGACACGCCCAGGATCGTGTTGAGCGCAAGCGATGCCAGGAACACCGCCGGCAACAACCAGCGCCCGTACAGCAGCACCGCCGCGACCGCGACGCCCGAGGGCAGCCACAGCATCGTCACATTGGCCGGCGGAATCGCCAGCTGCTTGGCGACCCAGCCGCTTGCGATGAACATCAGGATGACAATCAGCCCCAGCCTGAGCAGCGCGGGGATCGACAGGGGGGCAGCGCCGGGCGCGGCAGATCGCAGGCCGGGATCGGCGGGACGGGCGGCAGGGGCGACGATCGCGGGCTCCACGCTGCGATCTATAGCAAGCCGCACGCCACATGCACCCCTTGCATTGCGCAAGGTTGCGAGGACCGGATTGCTGGTGTCGAAAACCTTGGTCGGGGCGACAGGATTCGAACCTGCGACCCCCACACCCCCAGTGTGATGCGCTACCAGGCTGCGCTACGCCCCGACCGAAGGCGGCCCCTCTAGGCGGGTGTCGCGGGGGATGCAAGAGGGATCGGGCGCGCCGGCTCCCCGGGGCGATGGTTGCATGGCGTTAATACAAGTGGTAGCTCGCGCCGCTTGAACCGGGGGGCTTGGCTCCCCACCATTTGGCCCACACTCCAGGCCCGGGAACCCCATGATCATCACCCCAGCATTCGCACAGTCAGCAGGCAGCGCGGCAGGAGCCGGCAGCGCCGCCGGATCGTTCCTCTCGATCGCCCCGCTCGTCCTGATCTTCGTCGCCTTCTACTTCCTGATGATTCGTCCGCAGCAAAAGCGGATGAAGACGCTGCAGGCGTCGATCGGCGGCATGAAGAAGAACGACACGGTCGTCACGGCAGGCGGACTGGTGGGCAAGGTGGTGTCGGTTGACGACATCTATGCCAATGTCGAGATCGCCACCGGCGTTAAGGTCAAGGTGGTCAAGGCGACCATCGTCGAGGTCCAGCCGCTCGGCGGCGGCAAGCCGGCAAACGACTAACATGCTCGATTTTCCAAAGTGGAAGGTCTGGGCGGTCTGGCTCAGCATCGCCGTCTGCCTGGTGCTGGCGATCCCCAGCTTCGTGCCCGAAAGCGCGCGGGAGCGCTGGCCGTCGTGGGTGCCCCAGCCGTCGATCAACCTCGGCCTCGATCTGGCCGGTGGCAGCTCGATTCTGCTAGAGGCGGACGTCAACGATCTGGCGCGCACGCGGCTTGCGGCCAAGCGCGACGAGATCGAGACCGAGTTCCGCCGTCAGGATCCGCGGATCGACATCGGTGACATCTCGACCCGCGACAATCGCATCAGCTTCATGGTGCGCAACGTGGCGCAGGTCGATGCCGCGCGTGAACGGCTGCTCCAGCTGACCGGAAGCGGTGTCGGCATGTCGGGCCAGCGCGAATGGACGATCGAGGTGCGCGACGGCACCCGCTTCATCGTCAGCCAGACCAGCGCCGGGCTCGACCAGGCGGTGACTCAGGCGATGTCCGACGCACGCGAGGTTGTGGATCGCCGCATCAACGCACTCGGCACGCTCGAACCGACGATCATCCTTCAGGGGCGCAACCGCATTCTCGTCGAAGTGCCGGGGGTCAAGGATCCCGAGGCGCTCAAGCGCACCATCGGCACGACCGCGCGGCTTGAGTTCAAGCTGGTCGATACCACCGCCAACCCGGCGGATATCGCCGCTGGCCGCCCGCCGATCGGCAGCGAGATTATGGCCTATCCGGGCGCTCCCGGTGGCGCGCCCTACATCGCTTACCCGACGAAGGAAGGCGAAGTCGCGAAGATCGCGCTCAAGCGGCAGATCATCGTTAGCGGCGACCAGTTGATCGACGCCAAGCAGGAGTTCGACCAGGACCAGCAGGTCGTGGTGGGCTTCACCTTTGACACTCAGGGTGGCCGCCGCTTCGCGCAGGCGACCCAGGCCAACACCGGCAAGCCGTTCGCGATCATCGTCGATGGTCAGGTCATATCCGCGCCGAACATCAACGAACCGATCCTTGGCGGTCGCGGTCAGATTTCGGGCGGGTTTACCGTCGAAAGCGCCAACGAACTCGCCATCGCGCTGCGCTCGGGCAAGCTGCCCGTCGCGCTCAAGGTGGTCGAGGAACGCACCGTTTCGGCCGAGCTCGGCCAGGAATCGATCGAAAAGGGCATTCTTGCCGGCATAGTCGGCACGCTCGCGCTGATCGCCTTCATGTTGTTCACTTATCTGCGCTTCGGCGTTTATACCGCCGCCGCATTGCTGGTGAACGCGGTCATGGTGCTCGGCGTCATGGCGTTCTTCGGTGCGACGCTGACCTTGCCCGGTATCGCCGGCTTCGTGCTCACCATCGGTGCAGCGGTCGACGCCAACGTGCTGATCAACGAACGCATCCGTGAGGAACAGCGCATCCGTGGCCGCGCCGCGATCGCCTCGGTCGAGTTCGGCTACAAGGAAGCGAGCCGCGCGATTTTCGACGCGAACATCACCAACGTCATCTCGGCGGCGATCATGTTCCTGTTCGGCACCGGCCCGATCCGCGGCTTCGCGGTGGTCCTTGCCATCGGCATTATCACCTCGGTGTTTACCGGCGTTACCTTCACGCGTCTGCTCGTTGCCGATTATCTGAAGCGCAACCGTCCCAAGACGATCAATATTTAAGGCCGCCCAGACATGCGCCCGCTCAAACTCGTCCCCGACAACACCAACATCCCGTTCCTCAAATGGCGGAACGTGGCAATGGCGTTCTCGCTGCTGCTCATCATCGGCTCCATCGTGCTGTGCGTCGTCAAGGGCTTCAACCTCGGCATCGATTTCGTTGGCGGGCAGCAGACCCGCGTGACGTTCAGCCAGCCAATCGAGATCGAAACGCTGCGCCAGCGGGTCGAGGGGCTCGGCTATGGCGAGGCGACGATCCAGCGCAGCGGCACCACCAACGAATACTCAATCCGTACCCCGCTTCCCGAGGGTGGTGAGGAAGCTGCGAACAAGGCAGCTTCGGCGATCCGCGCCACGATTCAGCAGGGCTATCCCGGCGCGCAGGTCGAAGGCGCGCAGAGCGTGTCGGGCAAGGTGTCGGAAGAGCTGTTCACCAACGGCGCGATCAGCCTGACGCTCGCGATGATCGCCATCGCGCTCTATGTCTGGTTCCGCTTTGAATGGCAGTTCGGCGTCGGCGCATTGTTCGCGCTGTTCCACGACGTCGCGCTGACGCTCGGCTTTTTCGCGCTGACCCAGCTTGAGTTCGACCTCAACATCGTCGCGGCGATTCTCACGATCATCGGCTACTCATTGAACGACACCATCGTCGTGTATGACCGTATTCGCGAGAATATGCGCAAATACCGCAAGATGGCGATGGGCGAGCTGCTCGACCTGTCGATCAACGAAACGCTGTCGCGCACCGTCGTGACGTCGCTGTCGATCGGCATCGTGCTTGGTGTGCTGCTGGTGCTGGGTCCGGACGTGATCTTCGGCTTCACCGCCGCGATGCTGCTCGGCATCGTCATCGGCACCTTCTCGTCGGTCTATGTCTCGGCGGCGATCCTGTTGTGGCTGCGGCTCAAGCCCGACAGCTTCCTGCCCAAGGAAGCGACCGGGCCAAAGGGCGCGGAAGCCACCGGCCCGGTCGACTTCAAGGACATGCCCTGATGCGGGTCGACCGGACCCGGATCGAGGGGCCGGTCGTCTCGGGGTTCAGCGGGCGCAGGTTCCGGGTCGATGACGGGGTGTATGAGGGGCTGATCCTCACCCCCACGCGCGCCGATGGCTGGTCGCCGCCGCCGATTGAGGCGCTGACGCCGGACGATTTTGCGCCGCTGCTGGCGATGGATCCACTGCCCGAATTTCTGATCCTCGGCACCGGCACAACGCTGCGCCGCCCGTCACCAGCATTGGAGGCGGCGCTGCCGTTCGGGATCGAACCGATGGACAGCCGCGCCGCAGCGCGCCTGTGGGGCGTCCTGCGCGCTGAACTCCGGGGTGTCGCCGCTGCGCTTTACCCGCTCGACTGATCGCCATACCCGATCTTCCAATTCGATAATTTGTAAGGCATGATCCCCGAAATTAAAGGGGAGAGGATCATGCTGACCGCCGCCATCGCGCTTGCCGCCGCCCAGACCGCCGCAACCGCGCCCGCCGATTATCGCGACATGGCCAACTGGCTGTGCCGTCCTGGCCGCGAGGACAGCTGCACCGTCAATCTCGACGCGACGGTGGTGGCACCCGACGGATCACGCAGCGTCGAGAGGTTTACCCCTGCGGCAAACCCGAAATTCGATTGCTTCTATGTCTATCCCACCGTCTCGACCGACGAAACGCCCAATAGCGACCTCAGCATCGACCAGGCCGAACGCCGCGTCGCGATGATTCAGGCGGCGCGCTTCCGCAGCGTGTGCCGCGTGTTCGCGCCGATGTACCGGCAGGTAACGCTCACGGCATTGCGCGCGGTGATGACCGGCCAGCCCTCGGGTGCCGATCCGGCGCTGGGCTATCGCGACGTCAAGGCCGCGTTCGACGACTATATGAAGCACGATAATCAGGGCCGCGGCGTCGTGCTGATCGGCCATAGCCAGGGTGCGCGGATGCTCTCGCAGCTGCTCGAGCGTGAGTTCGACGGCAAGCCCGACAAGATGAAGCCGATCATCTCGGCGATGCCGATCGGCTTCAACCTCGATGTGACGGCGGGCCAGCGCACCGGCACGCTCAAAACGATCCCGACCTGCGCCAGCGCCACCGAAACCGGCTGCGTGGTCACCTATGTCAGCTTCCGCGCGACCGTGCCGCCGCCCGCCAAGAGCCGCTTCGCCCGCGCCGCTGCCGGGAATCAGGTCGCCTGCACGAACCCCGCCGCGCTCGGCGGGGGCAGCGCATCGCTCGACGCCTATCTCCCCACCGGCTCGCTGGTCGGTTCCGCGCCTGCCTTTGCGTGGAGCAAGGGCGGCGCGCCGGTGACCACCAATTTCGTCAAGCTGCCCGGCATGATCGCAGGTGCGTGCGTGGTGAAGGACGGGGCGAGCTATTTCGAGGTCACGCTGAACCCCGATCCCGCCGATCCGCGTACCGATGACATCCCCGGCGACGTGATGGTCGGGCCGCAGCGGCTCGACGATTGGGGGCTGCACCTGATCGACATGAATCTGGCGCTGGGCGATCTCGTCAGGCTGGCGGAGGTGCAGGTCGAAGCGTGGGCGAAGAAGAAATAGGTCGTTCTCCGTGCTCCTGCGAAGGCAGGAGCCCAGAGTTTCAGAGCATGTCGCCACTGGCTCTGGGCTCCTGCTTTCGCAGGAGCGCAATGGCTAGCGTCGCACCAACCCCGCCAGATGCGCGTAGAGCGCGTCGCGGTTCGCCTCCCAGGTGAACCCCGCCGCGCCTGCGTGCACCGCATCGACCGGGGGCGGGGACGCGATCAATGCGCCAATCGCCTCCGCAAAGGTCGCCGAATCCCGCGCGACGATCCGGCCATGCTCTGGCGCAGTCACCAGCTCGCGCGCGCCGCCGGCATCGGGGATCACCACCGGCGCCCCGCTCGCCAGCGCCTCGACCCAGGCGTTGGCGAGGCCTTCGGACGACGACGCGAGCGCCATCACGTCCGCTGCTGCAAGCAATCCGGGCAGTTCGTCATGCGCCACACTGCCGAGCAATGTCACCCGGTCCTCGACGCCAAGCCGGGCGATCTGCCCCGCCAGCCGGGGCCGCTCCGGCCCTTCGCCGGCAATCATTAGCCGCACGCCGGGGAGCGTCGCGACCGCGTCGATCACGATGTCATGCCCCTTGCGCGGGATCAGCGCCCCGACGCTGGCGACCAGCGGGCCTGAAACGCCCAGCGCCGCCTTCGCCGCCGCACGGTCGCGCGGCGCGAACCGGTTGAGGTCCACTCCGGTGCGATGCACGCGGATTTTCGCCGCATCCATCCCCAGCGCGACCATATCGTCGCGCATCGACCCTGCGACCGCGAGCAACCCGTCGGCACGCCGCCCGGCATCCAGCACCTGCGCCGCCGTCCCCGGCGCGCGCCCCCAATGATGGATATCGGCCCCGCGCGCCTTGATCGACACCGGCACGCCGAACGCGCGGCCCAGTTCGACCGCCGCGACACCATCGGGGAAAAAGAAACTCGCATCGATTACATCGAACGCGAATTCGCGCCGGATCGTGCGCAGCAACGGCTTCAGCCGCGCCGCCAGCATCGCCGCATGAAACCGCCCACCGGTCCCCGGCAGATTGGCAAAGCGCGGCCGCCACGTCTCGACGCCCTTCCACGCCTCATGGCGGGGCAGGGCAGACAGGGCGGCATAACGCCCCAGGCGTGACAGCGGCCAGGGTGGCAGGCCGACCGGCGCGACCAGCTTCAGCGCAACATCGGGATGCGCCGCCAGCCCCAAGGTCTGTCGCTCGACAAACACGCCGAAATTGGGCCGCGTCGCATCGGGGAAGAGCGACGAAAGGGTGAGCACGCGCAGCATCAGCCACGCGCACTACACCTATTCGGTTAATGTTGCGAAACCGGGATTAGCGACAGCGCTTGCGGCTCCCGCTGCGCTCGATCTCGCGGCCCGCCACCGCGCCGGCAGCCGCACCCAGCAACGTACCAACCGTGCGGTCGCCACGCGTGTCGATTGCGCGGCCCGCCAGTGCACCGGCGACGCCGCCGATCACCAGACCGGTCGTGCCATCGGGCTTGCGGCAATAGCGGCGACCATCACGACCCTTCCACTCGCGATAGGCGTAGCGGCTCTTTTTGCTCTGCGCCTGTGCCTCACTCGAAATGTTCGGCAGCATCGCCGTCGCGGGGACGGCCAGCGAAGCGGCACCCAGTGCCAGCATCAGATTACGCATAATTTCTACTCCATCTACCTGAACTCTGGGAACAGAACGCTGCGGCTTCGGACGGGGTTTCATGAATGTAACATTTCGTGCAGTTCATCTCCCATGCAGGAAGCCCGCACGCTCATCGAAACCCTTGGCCTGACGCCCCATCCGGAGGGGGGGTGGTATCGAGAAACATGGCGTTCTCAACCACTTGAGGACGGGGAACGTTCGCCCGGCACGGCGATTTTGTTTCTGCTGGAGCAGGGGCAGCGATCGCACTGGCACCGCGTCGATGCCGATGAACTGTGGCTGTGGCACGCCGGATCACCGCTCGACCTGATGATCGCCGATGCGGCGGATGCCAATCCGGAGACGATCGTGCTTGGCGGCGACGTTTTCGCTGGCTACCAGCCCCAGGCGCGGGTGCCGACGAATCGCTGGCAGGCCGCCGACGCGCATCGCGGCTGGGCGTTGGTCAGCTGCATCGTCGTTCCCGGGTTCGACTTCGCGGGTTTTGAACTCGCCGCGCCGGATTGGTCTCCTGCCAGCTAAAACTCTTCCCGCGATCCACGTTATCCACAGGTGGTAACGGTCGATCCGCGCTTCGCCCGACTCGAAAACCATGACAGCATCATGGGGCAGGCAGATGAGGCCGCAGCGGGAAACCAAAGCGAAATCAAATGTTTGTCACGGCTTGAGCCATGCAGGTGCCTTCGGGAAACCGTGTGGATCGAGACGGGGACGCCACCCCGGGAAACCGCGACGACGATGTTCGCATCGGCGTTGCGGGAACGGAACGGACAGGCGTCCAATGGCATCCTTTGGCCCAGCGTCGGGGGTGACAGGCGGACGGGAAGCGACCGGTGTCTTCGGGCAGCGGGGACGGATCAGAGGCCATGGACGCAAAGCCCGTCTTCGGACCGGGTGGAGCGGGTTGCAGCGGAGCGGCGGTGCCTTCGGGCAAGGCCAGGACAATGCAGCCATCGCCGCGATGGTGCACGAAGCCTTTGGGCAAGAGCACCGACGCGAGGCCATCGAACGATATGTTCCTTCGGGATCGTGTCGTGTCGATGACCGGATCGCGATGCCGGATCGCCGCGAGGCGCAACGGCATCGCAAGGACATCGAGGCGGGATCGCGCGCTCTTCGGAGCCGCCCCGTCCCGGTGACCGGCCAGCGGACGCCCAGGCGACCGTTGGAACGCGGGTTTCCACGTCCCTTGCCGGTTAGTGGAACACTGCCTGCCGCCGCCGCAGCGCGCCCGTCTCCCGGATGGGCAAGCGATCGGATGTGCGACACCGGGGGGCTGGCGGAAACGCCGGCCCCCTTTTGGTTTTCCAGACTGAGGAATTCACGCGGCGCTGTCCTCATCTTCTCCTTCTCTCCGCTTGCGGGGAGAGGGCAGGGGAGAGGGGGACTGTTCGACAAGCGACGTCGCCAAGATGACAGCCCCCTCTCCCAACCCTCTCCCCGCGAGCGGAGAGAGGGCTATCCCACCCACGCATCGTCACCCCGGCCTTGTGCCGGGGGCCACTCCGCCTAACCTCCGGCGCTCAAGCCTATTGCTTCGCGCTTTGCCTTCCGGTGGACCCCGGCACGGAGGCCGGGATGACAAAGAAGGGGGCTGGACTGCGGCGACGCTCTCGCTACCCCTGTCCACGATGCCGTTCGACTCCCTCCATCTCGCGCTCGCCGCGTGCATGTTCCTTGGCGCATTGCTCTATTCCGCCGTCGGCCATGGTGGCGCTTCGTCGTACATTGCGCTGATGGCGCTGTTCAGCGTGCCGGTGGCGACCATGCGGCCTACGGCATTGGTCCTCAACCTGATCGTCGCGAGCCTTGGGTCGATCCGCTACGCCCGCGCCGGGCTGTTCCGCTGGCGCACGCTCTGGCCGTTCCTCGTTGGCGCGATCCCGGCGGCGTTCGTCGGCGGGATGATCCATATCCCGCCCGAATTCTACCGGCCTTCGATCGGCGTCATCCTGCTCTTTTCTGCCGCGCGGATGCTCTGGCCGGGCGAGATGAAGGCCGAGCGTGAATGGCATGATCCGCCGATCTGGCTTGCGGTCCTCGCCGGGATTGGCCTCGGGCTGCTCGCCGGACTCACCGGCACGGGAGGCGGCATCTTCCTCTCGCCGCTGCTGCTGTTCTGCGCCTGGTCGGCGCCCAAGCCGGCCTCGGGCGTTGTCGCGGTGTTCATCCTCGCCAATTCGGCTGCGGGCCTGGCCGGCAATTTCGCCTCGGTCGGTGAACTCCCGCCCGAACTCCCGCTCTACGCGGTCGCCGTGCTGGCGGGCGGCCTGATCGGCACGACGCTTGGCATCAAGCTACCCCAAAAGTGGATCCTGCGCGCCCTCGGCCTCGTCCTGCTGGTCGCGAGCGCGAAGCTGTTCGGGGTGTATTGACCGACGCGGATCGGGGCCGAAGCGGTTGGGGCCTTCGGTGCCGGGCGCGATGATGAACGTGAAGACGATTCCGATGGGGACCAGCATTGCGAGCGATCCCCACCAGGGGAGGCTGGGCGGCGCGCCATCTAAACTAGCGCGCACGGACTGGTAGCCATTGACTAGTAGCACCGGAACAGCCGCCAAAGCCCACCACCCGCTGCGGTCAAGATCGTGCAGCCTGCGCACGAACAGCGCCCCAAGAGGAATAAAGGTCACATAGCCCAGAATGGTCGCGGTGAGCCGTTTCGACTCGCTTTCAACAGGAGCAAGCAGCGCAAGCACGAATGTTAGCGGTATTCCCGCGAACATCACTGCAAGCCAAAACGCGATCACCTCCAGCCGGGTTGACCGTCCGCGAAAATCCAGCGTTCCCCGGATCGCCTTGCCAGCCAGTCTGATAACTTCGTTCAGATGCTGGCCCGCCACCCGATCAGCCCCCCACCGCCTTTTTCAGCTTGTCGAAGAACCCGGTCGAAATCGGGCATTCCTCGCCGGTCTCCAGCGCGCGGAACTGTTCGAGCAGGGCGCGCTGTTCGCCTGACAGCTTGGTCGGGATTTCAACCTCGATCCGCACGACCAGGTCGCCGCGCCCGCGCCCTTGCAGAACGGGCATACCCGCGCCGCGCTGGCGCAACTCGCGTCCGCTCTGCGTGCCGGGGTGAAGGTGGATCGTGTGAACCTCACCATCCAGGCCGGGAATCTCGATCTCGCCGCCCAGCGCCGCCGTGGTGAAGCTGATCGGCGCGCGCGCGAACAGGGTCGTACCCTCGCGCTCAAAGATCGCGTGCGGCTTGACGTGCAGGAAGATGTAAAGGTCACCCGGAGGCGCACCTCGCGCACCCGCTTCGCCCTGGCCCGCCATGCGGATGCGCGTGCCTTCATCGACGCCCGGCGGGATGTTGACGTTCAGTGACACCGTCTTGTCGACGCGGCCCTCGCCACGGCAATTGCGGCACGGATCGGCGATCGTCTGGCCCGCGCCGTGGCACGCCGGACAGGTCCGTTCGACCACGAAAAAGCCCTGCTGCGCGCGCACTTTGCCGTGACCGGCACAGGTGGTGCAGCGCTTGGCCATCGTGCCGGGCGATGCGCCGGTGCCGCCGCACGGCTCGCACGGGCCGGACACGTCGATGGTGATGTCGGTCGCCTTGCCGTTAAAGGCGTCTTCCAGGCTGATTTCCATGTCGTAGCGCAGGTCCGCGCCGCGTGCCTGGCGCTGCCCACCACCACCGCGCCCGCCCATGAACTCGCCGAACATGGATTCGAAAATATCGGAAAAGGCGTCGAAACCCTGGCCGCCGCCGCCTGCGCCATGCGGGCCGCTATGCCCGAACCGGTCATAGGCCGCGCGCTTCTGCGGGTCCTTCAGACAGTCATAGGCTTCGTTGATCGCCTTGAACTTGGCTTCCTGCTCCTTGCACCCGCCATGCTTGTCGGGGTGGCACTGGATCGCCAGCTTGCGGAACGCGGACTTGATCGTCGCATCGTCCGCGTCGCGCGCAACGCCGAGCAGTTCGTAATAGTCAGTCTGGGTGGTCATTCAAAAAGCCCTCTCCCCTTCAGGGGAGAGGGTTGGGAGAGGGGCAGTAGTCGCAGTGGTGAACCCTGCATTGCCCCACTCCCCCTCTCCCCGGCCCTCTCCCCTGAAGGGGAGAGGGAGGGGTGTGATTACGCCTTGTTGTCGTCCACCTCGGAGAATTCGGCATCGACCACGTCGTCCGCCGGCTTCTCCGCAGTCGCATCGGCGGCAGGCGAAGCCTCGCTCTGCTGCTGCTTCTCATAGATCGCCTGACCCAGCTTCATCGCGACCTGCGCAAGCGCCTGGCTCTTCTCGTTCATCGCGTCCGCGTCGCCGCTCTCGACCGCCGCCTTGGCTGCGTCGATCGCCGACTGGATCTCGCCCTTCAGCGCCTCATCGACCTTGTCGCCATTCTCGGCGAGCTGGCGTTCGGTGGTGTGGATCAGCGATTCGGCATTGTTTTTCGCCTCGGCAGAGGCGCGACGCGCCTTGTCTTCCTCGGCGAACTTCTCGGCATCGCGCACCATCTGGTCGATGTCGCTGTCCGACAGGCCGCCGCTGGCCTGGATGCGGATCTGCTGCTCCTTGCCGGTGCCCTTGTCCTTGGCCGACACATTGACCAGGCCGTTGGCGTCGATGTCGAAGATCACCTCGATCTGCGGCACGCCGCGCGGGGCAGGGGGGATGCCGACCAGGTCGAACTGACCCAGCAGCTTGTTGTCCGCCGCCATTTCGCGCTCGCCCTGAAACACGCGGATCGTCACCGCCTGCTGATTGTCATCGGCAGTCGAATAGACCTGGCTCTTCTTGGTCGGGATCGTCGTGTTGCGGTCGATCATGCGGGTGAACACGCCACCCAGCGTCTCGATGCCAAGGCTCAGCGGGGTGACGTCGAGCAGCAGCACGTCCTTGACGTCGCCCTGCAGCACGCCGGCCTGGATCGCAGCGCCGATCGCCACCACCTCATCGGGGTTGACGCCGGTGTGCGGCTCCTTGCCAAAGAACTCCTTCACGACCTGACGCACCTTGGGCATCCGGGTCATGCCGCCGACCAACACCACTTCGTCGATCTGCGCGGCCTTGACGCCCGCGTCCGCCATCGCCTTGCGGCACGGGTCGAGCGTGCGCGTAATCAGCTCGTCGACCAGCCGCTCAAGCTCCGCGCGCGACAGCGTCTTGACGAGGTGCTTGGGGCCATTCTGGTCGGCGGTGATGAAGGGCAGATTGACCTCGGTCGTCTGCGCCGACGACAGCTCAATCTTCGCCTTTTCGGCCGCTTCCTTCAGACGCTGGAGCGCCAGCTTGTCCTTGGTCAGGTCGATGCCTTCGGCCTTCTTGAACTCGTCGGCGAAATATTGGACCAGCTTGGAATCGAAATCCTCGCCGCCCAGGAAGGTGTCGCCATTGGTCGCCTTCACTTCGAACACGCCATCGCCAATCTCGAGGATCGAGATGTCGAACGTACCGCCGCCAAGGTCATAGACCGCGATGGTCTTGTTGTTGTCCTTGTCGAGGCCATAGGCCAGCGCCGCCGCGGTCGGCTCGTTGATGATGCGCAGCACCTCAAGGCCCGCGATCTTGCCCGCGTCCTTGGTCGCCTGGCGCTGTGCGTCGTTGAAGTACGCCGGGACGGTGATGACGGCCTGCGTCACGGTCTCGCCCAGATAGGACTCGGCGGTTTCCTTCATCTTCTGCAGGATGAAGGCCGAAATCTGCGACGGCGAATAATCCTCGCCGCCCGCCTTGACCCATGCGTCGCCGTTCGAACCCTTCACGATCGTGTAGGGGACCAGCTCGGTGTCCTTCTTGGTGATGGGATCGTCAAAGCGGCGGCCGATCAGGCGCTTGACCGCAAAGACGGTGTTGTCGGGGTTCGTGACCGCCTGGCGCTTGGCCGGCTGGCCGATCAGTCGCTCGCCATCCTTGGCGAAGGCGACGATGGACGGCGTGGTGCGCGCGCCTTCCGCATTCTCGATCACCTTGGGCTTGCCGCCCTCCATCACTGCCACGCAGCTGTTGGTCGTGCCGAGATCGATTCCGATAACTTTACCCATGAGTCCTCTAAGGCCCCCGTATGCTAAATCATGTTAAACCAGTGCGTTACCGCGCCCCTGTAGCGGCAACGCGGCCTTCGCTAGGCGGGATATAGGAGTGCAGCGCCTTGCCGCAAGGCCATGGCGCTCTTAGGAATTTCCCCAAGCTTCCCGAATCGGGAGAAGGAGTTTCGAAGATGCGGTCTTTGGTGGCGGTAATGGCGGCGGCGGTGGCATTGGCCGGGTGCGAACAGGCCCAGCTGGGCGTCGAGGATCCTTGGGTCCGCCTGCCCGCCGTGTCGAGCCGTCCGGGCGCGGCCTATTTCACCGTGAAGGGCGGGAATGAGGCGACCAGCCTGCTCGGCGTGTCCTCGCCCGCAGCGGTGCGGACCGAGCTGCACGAAATGAAGCATGAAGGCGGCATGATGACCATGGCGCCGATCAAGGATGTTCCAATCCCCGCTGGCGGCACGGTCAAGTTCGAGCCGGGCGGCAAGCATGTCATGCTCTACGACATCTCGCCCGAAGTCCGTGCCGGCGGCAAAATCCCGCTCCGCCTCGCCTTCGCCAACGGCAAGACGATCGAAGTCGAAGCGGAACTGCGCGCACCGGGGCAGGAGAAATAGGGCGGCAATTGTCTATCTAATTGTCTGGAGTCGGGTTCAGCTGTGCTGAATCGCGGCACCGGCCCGCTCCCCCACCCGTTTCAGCTTTGCTGAAACAGACTCTAGCGCACCTCCCGCCACGTCCCCGGCGCAACATCGTCCAGCGTCCACTCGCCCACCCGCCAGCGCACCAGCCGCAGCGTCGGATGCCCCACCGCCGCGGTCATCCGCCGCACCTGCCGGTTGCGCCCCTCGGTGATCGTTACCGCGATCCAGCAATCGGGCACGCTCTTGCGGAACCGCACCGGCGGGTCGCGCGGCCAGATCGCGGGCGGGTCGATCCGCTCGGCCAGCGCCGGGCGCGTCACCCCGTCCTTCAGCCGCACACCCGTCCTCAGCGCCGCCAGCGCCGCCGCGTCGGGCTCGCCCTCGACCTGTACCCAATAGGTCTTGGGCATCTTGTGTTTCGGGTCCGCGATCCGCGCCTGCAACCGCCCGTCATCGGTCAACAGCAGCAGGCCTTCGCTGTCGCGGTCCAGCCGCCCTGCGGGATAGACATCCGGCACGGCGATATAGTCGGCCAGCGTCGGATGCCCGCTACCCTCGTCGGTGAACTGCGAGAGCACGCCCCAGGGCTTGTTGAACAGGATCAGCCGCGTCATGCCCCGCTTTAGGCGGATGGAATTGCCGGCGGTAGCACGATCTCGCAACTGGTCGGCCGGGCGGCGACCCGGAAGCGGTATTGCTTGCCCGCCGGCACCTGAACATGCCGACGCGCTCCATCGGTCATAGTGTAGCGGATAACCAGGTCGTTGGGTCGCCGACATGCGCGCGGTTGGGGGCCGCTCGCGCATTGCACGACGCCGGGGCCAGTGGTCATGTCGATCATGCCGCTGGCGTGCACGGTCGCATCGGCGCGGGTCGCACCGGCCTCGACCAGCGCGGCAAAGCGCGCTTCGCTGATCTCGGGGCATGGCTCGCCCTTCGCGTGCGGGCCGGCAAAACCGCCGCACCCCGCCAGTCCCGTCAGCCCCACCGCAACGAAGACCCGCCTCATTTGCATGTCCCGCGCCTCCCGTCGGGACAGGCTACGCCGCGATCCCGCGCTGGACAAGCCGCGCGCGCATCGCCACCTCAACCGCAATGACCCACCGCCGCCCGCTCACTCCCGCAGAGATCGCCCTAGCGCGCAGCGTGTTCGGCGACGCGATCGACTATGCCGCCGCCGCCGTCGCCAACCGCAAATGGATATTCTTCCAGCCGCGCAACGTGACGATGGCCCCGCTCGGCTGCATCCATTTCCACCCCAAGGGCTGCGCCTATCGCGACGATTTCGCCACCGCCTCGATCGAGCTTCAGGCGCATTTCATCCATGAGATGACGCATGTCTGGCAGCATCAGCGCGGCCTCTTCCTCCCCCTGCGCCGCCACCCGTTCTGCCGCTATGATTACGCGCTCAAGCCCGGCTGGACGCTGGAGCGCTACGGGATCGAGCAGCAGGCAGAGATCGTCAAACACGCCTTCCTCCTCGCGCGCGGGGCGTCCGTTCCCGGAGCGCCGCCGCGTGCGGTCTATCAGGCGATCCTGCCCTTCACGCCGGCCTGACCCCGCTTATTGTGGGCGCTCGGCGCTATTGTCCCTGAGCGACTGCCCCGGATCGCTGCTTCGTGCCTGGGGCGGCGGAGGAGGGGGCGGGGGAGGCGGAGGCGGCGCAACCCGGACCGGCGGGGGTGGGGGAGCCACCCGCACTGGCGCTGGCGCGGGCTGAGGCCGGGGCTGCGCCTGAGGCTGCGGTTGCGGGCGCCATTGCGGTTGCGGTTGCGCCTGCGGTTGCGGGGCAGGCGCGACCCGCACCGGGCCTTGCGGCCCGCTCTCGCGCGGGGCGCTGCCCTCGGGCATCCGCCGCCGCCACTCGGCCGGCCGCTCGCCACCTGGCCGACCGAGAGGCGGTCGCGTCGGTGTTACGCTTGGCGGTGTCGAGACGATGGGGGGAGTTGGCATCGGCGTGGGTGCAGGGGTTGTAACCGGCGGACGACCGCCGCCCGGCCGTCCGGTCCCTGGCTGACTGCCTTCAGGGCGTCCACCACCGGGACGTCCGGTTCCCGGCTGACCACTTTCAGGCCGTCCGCCACCGGGGCGTCCCGCACCCGGCTGACCGCCGTCAGGGCGTCCACCACCGGGCCGTCCGGTGCCTGGCTGACCGCCGTCGGGCCGCCCGCCACCGGGACGTCCGGCCCCCGGCTGACCGCCCTCAGGTCGCCCGCCACCGGGACGTCCGGCCCCCGGCTGACCGCCCTCGGGCCGCCCGCCACCGGGCCGTCCGGCCCCCGGCTGACCGCCCTCGGGCCGCCCGCCACCGGGCCGTCCGGCCCCCGGCTGACCGCCCTCAGGTCGCCCGCCACCCGGACGTCCGGCCCCCGGCTGACCACCCTCGGGCCGCCCGCCACCGGGACGTCCAGCCCCCGGCTGACCGCCGTCAGGCCGCCCACCACCGGGCCGTCCGGCCCCCGGCTGACCACCCTCAGGCCGTCCGCCGCCGGGCCGTCCGGTTCCCGGCTGGCCACCTTCAGGCCGCCCGCCACCGGGGCGTCCCGCACCCGGCCTGCCCACATCAGGCTGCCCTCCGCCCGGTCGCCCAACACCCGGTCGCCCCATATCGGGCCGCCCACCACCGGGCCGTCCAGCCCAGGGTCGGCCATCGCCGTCGCGCCGCGGCGGGCGCACGCCCGGACCCGGACGACCCGGACGACCCGGCCCGTCAAAGCGCGGCGGCGGCCCGCGAAAATCGTCGCGCTGCCAGCGCCGGAAGCGCTCACCGTCCAGCCGCCGCCGCTCGCGCTCGCGCTCCAGCCGCAGCCGCCAGCGGATCCCGTCCGCCCCGCTGCGCCAGCGCTGCCACCCCGGATGCCGCACGCGCCCGGTTTCCCAGCGCAGCCGCCATTCGATCACCGTCGCGATCTGTCCGGCCCACCATCCGGCGTCGACAGCGTTCCACTGCTCCTCGCCCTCCGCCGCCTTGCGCAGCGCCACGCCGCGATCGTACAGCGCCTCGGCGCGCTCATCCCACATGTCGCTCTCACGCGGGGACAGCGCCGCACCGCCGCTGTCATACACCACCGCCAGCCGCTGCCGCTGATAGGCGAACGATCGCCGCGCCTCCTGCACCAGGAACGGCGTGTCGGTATCCGGCTCGAAATAATAATAGCGCATCGCGCCGTCTTCGTCGGTCTCGGCCAGCACCAGATGCCCGGTCTGCAATTCCCAGCCCCACGCATCCCCGCGACCGAACGCAAAGCTAAAGTCCGGCGGCGCATCGCCAATCGCCTCCAACAGGCCATCGGCGGCGTCGATCCAATAATAATCCCCGGCATCCGCCCGCCATCCGGCCTGCGCGGCGGGGGAGGGGGCGGCGTATCCGACAGCGGCGGGCGCACTCGCCGCGCGCGCCGTCCCGACAAACCCGCCCGCCAGCACCAGCGCCACCGCAGCCCCGCTCACACCCATCATCCGACGCATCGAACCACTCCCGATTTCACTCAGGGGGGATTTTCGGCGAGTCGGTATGAACAGCGGGTGGATGGAAAAGGGGATAGCCGAGCGCGACCGAAATGTCAGATTTCGTCGCAATCTCGGGCACTACGGTCACTTACCCGTGCTGCAACTCTGCATATAGCGCCATCCATTTTGGGTTGATCGCTGTTAGCCGCGCCTGGTCCTCCTGACTAATCGCGTGCTCCACGCCCGGCTCGCCATAGGCGTTCAGAATTGCAGCGCGTTCGATGGACAAGGCAATATAGGCTTCCGCCGCCGCATTGCCCGGCTCCGCCATAAGTCGGTTGGGGCGATAGCGCGGGGGGTCGAACACCGCTCCCGGGTCGCTCAGGAACAGGATGCGCCGCTGGCCGTACGCCATCGGGGTCACGTCCTCCAATGTGCCGTCGGGGCGGCGCCAAACCGCGTGATGCTCCGCCTCAAGATAGCGGCCCGGCCAGCGCCAGATAATCCACCCATAGGCTACAGCTCCGCCGCCGCGCTCCGCAGCCTCTGCGGCATTGTCAAAGCAATAGGCGATGCGCGCGCCCGCACCGGGGTTGACGTCGATATAGCGCGGTACCCCCGGCGCGATGGTCGCGCAAAATCCATTGACGGTCGCGTCGATCGTGCTCGGCGTCTGGGTACCCATTCTCTGCCTAGTCCCGGTACGTGATGAATGCGGCGAGTCTGCCGCGATGATTGTCGCTATCCGCGATGACTGCGCATCGCTGCTGTCGCGGTGCACGTTACCCCCTCGCAACTCCGCTCCCGCGCCCCTATCTCCCCCCTAGCTTCCCCTCAAGAACAAAGCTAGAACTCACCGCATGGCACTTACGCATATCTCGGTCCGCGGCGCGCGCGAGCACAACCTCAAGGGCGTGGATATCGACATTCCGCGCGACACACTCACGGTCATCACCGGCCTGTCGGGCAGTGGCAAATCAAGCCTCGCCTTCGACACCATCTATGCCGAGGGGCAGCGGCGTTATGTCGAGAGCCTGAGCGCCTATGCGCGCCAGTTCCTTGAGATGATGCAGAAGCCCGATGTCGAGCATATCGACGGCCTGTCGCCCGCGATCAGCATCGAGCAGAAGACCACCAGCCGCAACCCGCGCTCGACCGTCGCGACGGTGACCGAGATCTACGATTATATGCGCCTGCTCTGGGCGCGCGTCGGCATTCCCTACAGCCCCGCGACTGGCCTGCCGATCGCGGCACAGACCGTCAGCCAGATGGTCGATCGCGTCCTCGCGCTTCCCGAAGGCACCCGCCTGCTGCTCCTCGCCCCGGTCGTGCGCGGCCGCAAGGGCGAGTATCGCAAGGAGCTCGCCGAGTGGCAGAAGGCCGGCTTCCAGCGCGTCCGCATCGACGGCGAAACCTATCTGATCGAAGAAGCCCCCGCGCTCGACAAGAAGTACAAGCACGACATCGAGGTCGTGGTCGACCGCCTCGTCGTCCGCGACGACATCGCGACGCGGCTGGCGGAGAGCTTCGAGACCGCGCTGAAACTGGCGGACGGCCTCGCCTATGTCGATCTGGTGGATGCGACCGTCGACGAACTCGTCGGCAACCGGGTAAACGAGGCACAGCAACGCTTCGCCCATGACGTCGCCCCAGCGAAAGCTGGGGCCTCCAGCGAAGGCGCGATGCCGCCAGAGACCCCAGCTTCCGCTGGGGTGACGGATAGCAAGATGAAGGGTACCGGCCTGCCGCCCAACCGCATCGTATTCTCCGAACGCTTCGCCTGTCCGGTCAGCGGCTTCACCATCGCCGAGATCGAACCGCGCCTGTTCTCCTTCAACGCCCCGCAGGGCGCATGTCCCGCCTGCGACGGCTTGGGCGAGAAATTGGTGTTCGACGAAGACCTCGTCGTCCCCAACCATGAGCTGAGCATCAAGAAGGGCGCGGTCGTCCCCTGGGCCAAGTCCAACCCGCCCAGCCCCTATTACATGCAAGTGCTCGGGTCGCTCGCGCGCGAATTCGGTTTCAGCCTCGACACCCCGTGGAAGGATCTCCCCGGCGAAGTCCAGCTGATCATCCTCCACGGCACCGGCGGCAAGCCGGTCACGCTCACCTTCATCGACGGCCGCAAAAGCTATGACGTGAAGAAGCCGTTTGAGGGGGTCATCGGCAACCTCAACCGCCGGATGCTCCAGACCGAAAGCGCGTGGATGCGCGAGGAGTTGAGCAAATATCAGGCGTCGCAACCCTGCGCGGTGTGCGAAGGCGCGCGCCTCAAGCCCGAAGCGCTCGCGGTCAAGGTCGCGATGCGCGACATCTCCAGCGTGACCAAACTCAGCGTCACCGACGCGCTCGCCTGGTTCGCCGCGCTCCCCGATCAGCTCACCGGCCAGCAACAGGAAATCGCCCGCGCGATCCTCAAGGAAATCGACGAACGCATCGGCTTCCTCAACAATGTCGGCCTCGATTACCTCAACCTCGATCGCACCAGCGGCACGCTGTCCGGCGGGGAGAGCCAGCGCATCCGCCTCGCCTCGCAAATCGGCAGCGGCCTGTCCGGCGTCCTCTACGTCCTCGACGAACCCAGCATCGGCCTGCATCAGCGCGACAACGACATGCTGCTCGTGACGCTGCGCCGCCTAAGAGACCTCGGCAACACCGTGCTCGTGGTCGAACATGACGAGGACGCGATCCGCAGCGCCGATTACGTCATCGACATGGGCCCCGGCGCCGGCGTCCATGGCGGACAGGTCGTGGCACAGGGCACGTTCGAACAAGTCCTTGCGTCCGAAAACAGCATCACCGCCGACTATCTCGCCGGCCGCCGCGAAGTCCCGCTCCCCAAAAAGCGCCGCAAGGGCAATGGCAAGAAGCTGACCGTCCACAACGCCACCGCCAACAACCTGACCGGCGTCACCGCGAGCATCCCGCTCGGCACCTTCACCTGCATCACCGGCGTGTCCGGCTCGGGCAAGTCGAGCTTCACCATCGACACGCTCTACGCCGCCGCCGCGCGCCACCTCAACGGCGCGCGCGTCCTCGCCGGCAAGCATGACAAGATCACCGGCCTCGACCATCTCGACAAGGTGATCGACATCGATCAGTCGCCGATCGGCCGCACCCCGCGCTCCAACCCGGCGACCTATACCGGCGCCTTCACCAACATCCGCGACTGGTTCGCGGGGCTGCCAGAGGCACAGGCGCGCGGCTACAAGCCCGGCCGGTTCAGCTTCAACGTCAAGGGTGGGCGGTGCGAAGCCTGCACCGGCGACGGCCTGCTCAAGATCGAAATGCACTTCCTCCCCGACGTCTACGTCACCTGCGACGTATGCCACGGCCAGCGCTACAACCGCGAAACGCTGGAGGTGAAGTTCAAGGGCCGCAGCATCGCCGACGTGCTCGACATGACGGTCGAGGACGCGGTCGAGTTCTTCAAGGCCGTCCCCCCGATCCGCGACAAGATGGCGATGCTCGCCGAAGTCGGCCTCGGTTACGTCAAGGTCGGCCAACAGGCCACGACCCTCTCCGGCGGCGAAGCCCAGCGCGTCAAGCTCGCCAAGGAACTCAGCCGCCGCGCGACCGGCCAGACGCTGTATATTTTGGACGAACCCACGACGGGGTTGCATTTCGAGGATGTCCGCAAGCTGCTCGAAGTCCTCCACGCGCTGGTCGAACAGGGCAACACCGTGGTGGTGATCGAACACAATCTCGACGTCATCAAGACCGCGGACTGGATCCTCGACCTCGGCCCCGAAGGCGGCGTCAAGGGCGGCGAGATCGTCGCCGAAGGCACGCCGGAGACGGTGGCGAACGAGCCGCGCAGCTATACGGGCAAGTATCTTGCGCCGTTGCTGGAGCGGGGCGGGGTGAAGGAGCGGGCTGAGGTGGCGGCGGGGTGAATGTCACTCTGACAGCTTGCTGGTGAATGCCGCTATTGCATTCTGGCGACGTTCAATGTGTATACTGGCATATCATTTGTTTTGTGGGGAGATAATGCTGTGAATTTAGCGCGATCCACGCATTCCTACACGGAATTTGAAGAGAATGATATCCAGGACATTGTAGTAAGAAGTTATACGATAGTTGGTAAGTTGGTCGGAATTGGGCAGTCTTACATTCAAATAGAGGCGCGAGAGGCAATCGTCCCTGATCGTAACTTAATGGATTATAGTGTTAGATTTGAGTTGAGTACGGGTGGGGATTATCCTCAGGAGGCGTTTGCCAGCATCTCATATAATGACATTAGCAAATTTCTATCTGTGCTCAATAAGCTTGAAATGACGTCGATCAAGCGGGATCGTTTCTCTTTTTCTGAAGTTCAGTACGAGATCAATGATATTAAAGTGATCGTTTTCAATAATGATCGGGGTGATTTGATGGTAGCACTTACGTGCGGTGGTGTGTCAATACACCTGTCCTCGGTATCCAAATTGGCCAATCTTCGTGCGTTGGTTGAAGAAGCGAAATCGCATTTAGATCGTCATAAATTGAGCTGAGATCCGGGGTAACTTATAGTTCATCGCACCTCCACGAAGCGCTCGCCGCTCGACAAAAGCGCTTCAACCTGCACCCATCGGGGTTCCAGCCAAGCCACCAACGCCCGATTGCTCGCATTCCCACACCGCAGCCACAGAAACGCAAACCGGTCCGGCAGCCGCAGCGTCACGAAATCCTCGTCCTTGCTTACCAGCACTGCGCCGTCCGCTTCGGCCCGCGCGGCGATTTCAACATCGCTCGCCGCGATCATTCCGATTTCGGACACATGGACGGCCTCATGCCCGCGCTCGCGCAACCACCCGCACAAGGCGGGCGGCAATTGCGCGTCGATCAGGAACTTCATTCGGCGGCGAGCACCACCGGATGGTCCGCCTGTGCCGCCGCATAGGCCAGCACCGCGCGCACATCATCCTCGCTCAGATACGGGAAGTCGGCGGCGATCTCCGCCGGGGTCGCGCCACCCGCCAGCATCTCCAGCACGTCCTTCACCCGAACGCGCGTGCCGGTCACCACCGGACGCCCGCCACAGACCAGCGGGTCCACCGAAATGCGCGAGAAGCCTGCGAGCGTCATCCCATTAAGATGTGCCGAATCTGCGAAATTCGCAACTGGTTGTGCGCTCAGGTGTCCGCCGAAGTGGGGTCTCGCGCCGCATCGCCTACTCCGACCGCCGCGTAACCCGCACCCGACCAATCTTCCCCGCAAACGCCCCGCGCACCCGCTCGAACAGCCAATCCGGGATCGCCCCATGATAGGGCGTGTCGCCGTCCACCAACCGCACATCCGGTCCCGGCCAGCGAAACTGATTGATCTCGGTCACCATGATCCAGCTTGGTTCGCGATCGAGGCCCAGGTCGCGCTTGACGATCGCCGGCATTTCGACGCCATCGCCCGCTGCGTCCGGCCGGCTATGCGTCACGGGCACGACATTGACGAACACCTCGCCACCCTGCGTCACCGTCGACAGGATGACGACGGAGGGCCGGTCCTTCAGCCCTTCTTCCTGCCCCGCATCCGCCTCGCGCGCCCACAGATAGGCGTAGCTGACGACATCACCCGGCGTCGGGATCGGCCAGTCGCCGCCCGGCTTCGCGGGACCGCTCGCCCGGCTCTGCGCTGAGGATCGCTTCGATGGTCTCTTCATCCAGATCTTCCGTGCGGATTACCTGACGATCCCGGCGCTTGAGCCGCTCATACTCGCGCAGCGAGAGCATTACGACGCGGGTAACGCCATGCCGCTGGACCCCCACCGGACGCTGCATCGCTTCGTCGGTGTAGAAGCCGAACCGGTTTGCCACGTCCTTGGCCGGAACCGTCAGTAATTCTTCTGCCATTTCGCCAGCCATATCGTAAAGAGTTATTTTAGGTATAATCGGTGAGTTCACTATAGCAGCTAAAGTAGCCATTGACAATGAAAGTCGGGGGTCTTGCAGACGGTGGGAGCTAGGCTAACCTCCCCCCATGCCCCACCTCGAAACCCAATTCGCCCATCTCGGCCTCAAAGCCACCGCCACCGTCGAACCACCCTTCGACGGCATGGCCTGGTACGCCGGCTACGACCAACGCCACGCCGGCGACGGGATCGAGGGGCGCCTCGTCTCGCAATACAGCTTCACCGAAAGCTGGACCTCCTGGGAAGTCCATCCGCACGGCGCGGAGCTGGTCATTTGCACCGCGGGGGAAATGACGCTGGTGCAGGAGCTGCCCGATGGCACCATCACCCGCGAAACCCTCACCCCCGGCGACTATGCGATCAACCCGCCCGGCGTGTGGCACACCGCGGACGTGCCCCCCGGCACCACCGCCACCGCCATCTTCATCACCCCCGGCGCCGGCACCGACCACCGCCCGCGCTGATCCGTCCTTGCATCCCCCCGCCAGCTGCGCTCTGATCCCTGCCAACGGGAACGGGGGACCATGATGACCGACATCGTCGCGCTGCTGATCATCTTTGGCGGCATCGCTTTCCCGTTCATCGCCATGCCCTTGCTCTGGCGCCGCATGAAGCGCGTGCGCGACGCGGCCTGGCAGGAGGCCAGGGCCAAGGAGGTGACGCAGACCGCGTGGGAGGAAAGCGCGCCGCGCCCCGACGGCCTCGCCACCACGCGCCGCCACGATCCCAACGAAGCGCTGCTCGACCTCGGCGACCGCGCCCGCCACAGCCGCTGGCCGCTTACCAATGACTGACGCCGCATCGCCCGCCGCGCTCGCCGCCACGCTGGATCGCGAACTGCGCTGGCTTGAAACCCTGATCCAGCTGCAGATGCGCCATCATTTCGGGCAGGGGGACGCAGCGTCCGGCGCGCTGACACTGCCGGAGCCACCCGAATTGCTCGGTCGCTGCGCTTATGGTGCGGCGGTGATGATGAATCGGCTGAGCGCGGACGAGCGGCTCGCGCTGATCCTCGCCTTGGCGCCCTGGCTTCGGCCGCACGCGCTGGACCCGTTCTTCGTGCGCAACACCAATCTGGACCGCGGCTTCACCGAGTTCGGCGGGCGGACGTCCACGGCGGCGCACGGTTTCGCGCCGACGCGACAGACCGCGCTGTTCCTGCTCACCGGGGATGCGCTCGACCGTCGCCTCGCGGCCATCCCGATGTTCGGGCCCGACGCCACGCTGGTCCGCGCCCGGCTGATTGCGACGCAACCGGACGAGCTGGCACCCTGGATCGCGCTGGAACCGCATCCCGACCTGATTGCGCGGCTGTTCCGCTACCCCGACTGATCCCGACTCGGCAGGTGGAGACAGCGCGCCGAGTCGCGACGCGCGCGCGTCGCCGTGCATTTGCGACTGCGCCGCTCCCGGTCGCAACGTCCCGGAAATGGCCGACAATTCCGACACCTCTCACCGGGCTTTACTAGAGCAGCGATCTAGACTATTGCTCCAATTATCAGATTTGGAGATCGCTCATGCCCAAATTCCTGTCCAGCACGTCCCGCATCGCTGCCACCGCCGCAGTGCTGCTCGCCACCGTGGTTCCCGCCGCCGCCGCCTGGTACATCAAGTTCGATGGTGTCGACGGCGAGGCCGCTGGTAGTGAGCACAAGGAGTGGATCGAGATCGCCTCGGTCCGCCTCGCGTCCGCCCGCTCGGGCCGGGGCGTTATCAGCAGTGGCAGTGATCCGGTCCCCGCCGGCCTGCTGCTCCCCGCGGTTCAGAAGGCGCGCGTGGCGACCGCCGCCGCCCCCGCCTGGCGCGGATGCACGGTCGGCCAGCGGCTCCCCCGCCTGCCGATCCGCAACGACAAGACCGGCCGCAGCGGCGCGATCCTCGACGCGGTGGTCACCGATTGCGGGGCCGAGCAGGTCAGCTTCAACTTCACCAAGATCGAGATGCGCTAGGGGCGGGGAGGGGGCAAATCCCCCACCCGGGGGCCGCCCTTGCTATTTCGGGCCGCAGGGCGCATATAGGCGCTGCTACAGTCGCAAATCGACGGTCTTCGGTGCTTTGCGGCCCCTTCTTCCTTCTTTCCCTGCCTCCGCAGCTCGAGGTCCGCCCGCACGGGGCGTGCCGATCATAGAAGGAAGTACCCAATGAGCATCACCGGAACCGTCAAGTTTTTCAATTCGGACAAGGGCTATGGCTTCATCGCCCCCGACAATGGCGGTGGCGACGCGTTCGTGCACATCTCTGCCGTTGAGCGCGCCGGCATGGCGACGCTGAACCAGGATCAGCGCGTCAGCTACGAGCTGGAGCAGGACAAGCGCGGCAAGATGGCCGCAGTGAACCTGCAGGCGGCCGACTAATCGGCTGCCGGGCGGCGCGCATCCGTGCGCGCCGCCCGGCGCTTCGCCCTTTTGTTTCTGGCAGCAACGGAGCCACCCGATGGCAGCCCATACGCTTACCTATCGCGACAACGCCGCGAAGTGCCGTGCCGATGCGGATTCCGCGACGCTCGACAATGTCCGCGACCGCAATCTGCGCGCCGAGGCCGCATGGCTTGCCATGGCCGACCGCCAGGAACGCACCGAAACCGCCCGCGCCGAGCGCGAGGCGAACGTAATACCCAGACAGGATCCTGAGTGAATTTGAATTTCTCCAACAAGTACCAGACTGTTACTAATCATCCGCGGTCGGCTCGCCCACCGCACATCTTCCTCGCCCATCGTACCATCGACGACCTCCGCGCCGCCGCAATCGCCCGCGCCGCCGTCCTCGAAGTGATCGGCTAGAGTTTTTTCGGACAGAGCTGCATCATTCCTGTTCCCCGGCGAAGGCCGGGGCCCAGTCGCGATGAACACAAGGCGGCATCCTGCCATCTGAAACCGACCGCAACTGGATCCCGGCCTGCGCCGGGGAGCGGTCGAGTTCAGTACGCTCTGCTCTCAAACATCACCGGCCCTCAAAAGAAAACCGCCGCCCCGGTTGCCCGGGACGGCGGTGTTTCCTGTCAGACTGGCGGGTCGATCAGAAGCCGACGACCAGCGAGCCCATGAACGTGCGCGGATAACCGATCTGGACGAACGGAGCGCTCGACGAGGTGATCGTGCCCGACGAGTTGGCGCCGATGCTCGACAGGTTGCCCGAGAAGCCGCCGACATAGAGTTCGTCAAACGCGTTCATCAGGTTGAACTGGAAATAGGTCTCGTCGCCAAGACCGGCCCAGTTCAGCTTCACCCGGGCGTGGAAGTCGACCAGCGTGTAGGCCGGGGTCTTTGCCGGGTAGATGATCGACGCCGGCGTCGGTCCGGTGCCGGTGCGGATCGGCATGTTGTCGTCGAACACATAGCGCGAACCGGTGCGCTTCGCGTTGGCACCGAACGCCACCGGGCCGACATCGGCGTTGAAGCCGGCACCGAAGGTGTAGGTCGGGGCGCCCGCTTCACGCTTGCCCGCAGTCATCGCGAACACGTTCGTGCCACCCGGGACTTCGGCGAGCAGGACGTTGTCCTGAATTTCCGATTCCAGCAGCGAGCCGAAGGCATAGACGCTGAGTGCCGAGATCGGCTGCCAGCTGATGTTGGCGTCGATGCCGTACTTCTTCACGCGGCCAAGGTTACGATAGACGGTACGCTCCAGCTCGGGATCATAGGCCGAAGCCAGACGATCGGTGTAGTTGGTGTACCACCCGACGACCTGCGCATGGACCGTCGACGAACGGTAACGCAGACCGACGTCGAAGTTATCGGTCTTTTCCGGACGCGGCTGCGCCTGGGCGGCGGTGATCGGGAAGTAGAAGCTGTTGTACAGATTGTCCGTACCCGGCGCCTGCAGACCCTGCGAGAAGTTACCGAAGGCCGAGATGTTCGACGTCAGGTCATAGACGAGGCCGATGTTCGGCAGCGCCTTCTTGTAGTTGAAGATGCGCTGCTGCGGACCCTGGATCGCGAAGGTGCCGACGCCCGGAACGGTCTGCGCCAGCGCGTTCGCCAGATAGGCTGCCTGCGCAGCCGCGTCGTCGGTGAAGCACTCGACGAAGCCCGAGGGCGACGAGGTCGCGCAATAATTGGTCAGGTTGCGGCGCATGAACGGCATACGCACGCCGACATTGACGGTCAGGTCGCCGAACGCGCCGCGATACTCACCCGCGATCTGGTGCAGGATCGCGAACGACAGGCGGTCACGCTTCTGCAGGACGCGGCCGTTGCGGTCGGTCAGCGGGTTGTTGACCGGGAACGGATCGTTGGTCGCGCCATTGGCGAGCAGGAAGCCGGTCTCGCCGGTCTGGCGGTGACGCGCACGGTCATAGGAGTAAGCGAGGCGAACGGTGTTGTCCTCGTTCAGCTCCCAGCGCAGCGAGGCGATCACGCCAATGCGATGCGTCTGGGTCTGGCTCGGTGCCAGAACGCGGACGGTGTCGAGCAGATCGCCGTCGCCGTTCAGGTCGCGACCGAAGAACGGCGTGCCGCCGATATAGCCGACCTGGCAGCTATAGCCGGTGGTGGTCGGTGCGGTGACGCACTGGTTCGCAGTCGCGGTGCCGCCGGTCGGGTTGACATCGCGGAACCCTTCCTGCGCAACCACGCCGCCGCCGCCATTGGCCTTCACATACTGGTACGAAGGATCGACCGACAGAACGATGCCATCGCTCAGCGTGAAGCGCGACGAACCGCGAATGTTGCCGGTGTTCGACGGGTTGATGCGGCGATCGAATTCCGAACCGCAGCTGTTCGCGGCATCGGCAAGGCCCGGGCGCGCCACCTGGTTGGTCAGACACGGCGCGATCGAATAGAAGCGCTCTGCCTTGGTCTGCGGGAAACGGGCCGGGGTCGGCGTCGTCAGGTCGTTGCGCAGCGCGACCGAACCGAAGAAGTTCTTGCGGTTCACGTCATAGGTGCCGGCGACCGAGATGAAATCGCCATTGTCACCGAGCGGCTGATACAGACGCGCGTTGTACTGCTGACGGTCGATCTTGCCTTCGCGGTAGAAGGTGGTCGTGCTGGTCAGGTTGCTGGCCGAGATGAACGCGCGCAGGCCCGAGCTGGTCAGGTTGCCCGTGTCGACCATGCCGAACACGCGGAAAAAGCCATATTCGCCGGCCGAACCGACCAGCTTCACGCCGAACTCTTCGCTCGGCACGCGGGTGCGGTAGTTGACGGTCGAACCGGTCGCTGCGGCGGTCGGGCTGTCGACGTCGGTGGTGCCGAGGTTGACGCTGACGCGCTCGATCAGCTCCATGTCGAGCTGCTGGCTGAAGTAGAGGGCGTAGTTACCCGAGTCATTCAGCGGGATGCCGTCGACGGTCTGGCTGATGCGATCCGACGAGAAGCCGCGGATCGTCATCGTGCCGCCGGCCGAACCGAAGGCGTCGTTGTTCTGGAAGCTGACGCCCGGCAGGCGGTTGATCACTTCGTTGATCGACTGGCCGGGAACCGACTGCTGGATCGCTTCAGCGCTCAGCTCGGCCTTCGCCTTGGACGTATCAGGAACGATGATACCGGCGACGCCCGACGAGACGCTCGTGCCGGTGATGACGATTTCACCTTCGTCGAAATCGACCGAGCCGGTCGACTGGGCGTGTGCCGCAGCCGGAAACGAGAGCGCAGCAACAGCCGCGCCGATCAGCAGATGGTTTCGCATTATGGTCCCCTTAGGATGGGCTGTTCAAAGCCTACGCGAGCGGTGTCGTTCACCGTCTTGCGTTGCCCCATGGGGACCGTTCTTTGCGGTATTGTTACAGTTGCATCAAGTGGTTTTGTGCGTTGCAAAAAAGCATCACCTTGCAGCTGTCACAATTGCATTCCAGGCCGCCTCGTCGATCACGCGAATCCCCAGCTCTGCGGCCTTTTTGAGCTTCGATCCGGCGCCGGGGCCGGCAACGATCAGGTCGGTCTTGGCCGACACCGATCCGGATACGCGTGCGCCCAGCGATTCCGCCTGCGCCTTCGCCTCGTCGCGACTCAGCGTTTCGAGCGACCCGGTGAACACGATCGTCTTGCCCGACACTTCGGAGTCGCGCGCTTCGACGACGAAGGGGGGCGGGGTGACTTCGGCGAGCAGATCGTCCCACACCGCGCGGTTGTGCGGTTCGTGGAAGAAGTCGGCGAGCGCATGGCCGACGGCCGCGCCGACATTCTCGATCCCGATATGCTCGGCAATCGCCTTGTCCCGCCGCGCGTTGAACTTCGGTTCGGCTTCCCCGATCGCCGGGGTGATCGACGCCCGCAGCGCGATGACCTCGTCCGCCAGCGCGGCGAGGGCGGGGAGGGTCTCCAGCCGCTTCATCAGATCGCGCGCGGTAATGCTGCCAATGTGTCGAATGCCAAGGCCGAACAGCAGGCGCGCGGCGTCGGGCGCGCGCTTCGCCTCGATCGCGGCGAGCAGATTGTCGACCGACTTCTCCTTCCACCCCTCGCGGGCGAGCAACGCGTCGCGATGCTGGCTCAGGCGAAAGATGTCCGCCGGTTCGGCGATCCAGCCCAGGTCGAGAAACTCGACGATCGTCTTCTCGCCCAGTCCCTCGATATCGAGCGCGCCGCGGCTGACGAAATGCTTGAGCCGTTCAAGCCGCTGCGCCGGACAGATCAGCCCGCCGGTGCAGCGGACATCGACCTCACCCTCCTCGCGCGTCGCCTCGGACTGGCAGATCGGGCAATGAGTCGGGAAGGCAAACGGAGCCCGTTCCATATCCCGCGTCAGATTCTCGACAATCTGCGGGATCACATCGCCCGCCCGCTGCAGCACCACCCGGTCGCCGGGCCGCACCCCCAGCCGGGCGATCTCGTCGGCATTGTGCAGCGTCGCATTGGTCACCACCACGCCGCCCACCGTCACCGGCTCCAGCCGCGCCACCGGGGTCAGCTTGCCGGTCCGCCCGACCTGAATGTCGATCTCGCGCAGCGTCGTCTCGGCGCGCTCGGCCGGGAATTTATGCGCAATCGCCCAGCGCGGCGCACGCCCGACACTGCCCAGCCGCTCCTGCCAGTCGAGCCGGTCGACCTTGTACACGACGCCGTCGATGTCGAACGGCAGGTCGGCGCGCAATTTCTCGATCTTGCGATACTGCGCCAGTGCCGGTTCGACCTGCGCACATTCGACGAACAGCGGGTGGACTGGAAAGCCCCACGCCTCGATCGCCTTCATCACCGCATAGTGCGTCTCGCCCGGCAACGCGCTGGTTTCACCCCAACCATGGGCGAGAAACCGCAGCGGGCGCGCTGCGGTGACGCTCGCATCCTTCTGCCGCAGCGATCCGGCGGCGGCGTTGCGCGGATTGGCGAACTGCCGCGCCTCCTTGCCGCTTTCCTCGGCCTCGACCGCGAGCCTGGCGTTAAGCGCCAGGAAATCGTCCTTGGCCATATAGACCTCGCCGCGTACCTCGAACACGTCCGGCGCATCGGCAGGCAATTCAGTCGGGATGTCGGATATCGTCAGCGCATTGGCGGTGACATTCTCACCCACCTGCCCGTCGCCACGCGTCGCGGCGAGCACCAGCTTGCGGTTCTCGTAGCGCAGCGAGCAGGACAGGCCGTCGATCTTGGGCTCGGCGGTCAGCGCGACGCGATCGCCTTCGCCCAGCTTCAGGAACCGCTGCACGCGAACGACGAATTCGATCACCTCGTCGTCCGCAAAGGCGTTGTCGAGGCTCATCATCGCCTGCGCATGGCGCACCTTGGCCAGATGCCCGGCGGGCGCCGCACCGACCAGTTTCGATGGCGAATCGGCGCGCACCAGATGCGGGAACGCCGCCTCAATCGCGGCATTGCGCCGGACGAGTGCGTCATAGGCCGCGTCGCTGATCTCCGGCGAATCCTCGGTATGATACAGCGCGTTATGGTGCGCGATCTGCGCGGCCAGCCGCTCCAGCTCGGCGGCGGCATCGAGGTCGGTAGCGGGCAGCGTTTCCATGGTGCCTCGCTAAGCCGACAGCGTCGTACACGCAACGGGATCGCTGCCCCGGTCGCCTCCCGCAGCGCCATGGTCTTGCATGAAGCTGGGCCAACCGAGCGGCAAAGCCCATGGCGCTGTCCCAGATTCGGTAGTTTCCGCAATTTGACCGCTTGAGCCGTGCCGCCGCGCGGTGATATGCCGCCTGCACCGGGGAGGGGTTTCTGGTGAATGATCATGCAATGCGCGCGCCCGCGCCGCATTTCGATACGACTCTAGACCGTGCGGGCTTCGCGCTCGCGCTGGGCGGCGCGTTGGGCGGCATTGTCGTCATGCTGCTTGTCTTTGCAGCAGGACAGCGCGAACTCGTGCCGCTGCTCGCTTCCTGGCTGCTGGGCACAGTGTTCACAGCGCTTGGCATTGCCGGGGTCGGCGGGCCGCTCTGGCTGATGCTCCACCTCGCCGGCTATCGCCGCGCCTGGCACGCCGCCGCGCTCGGCGCGGGCATTTCGCTGGTGCTGTTCGTTGGCGCACAAACCTATGGCTTTGGCTTCCTCGCCGCCCCGGCCAGCGACATGCGTACCTGGCTATTCCGCTGGATCAGCGCGCTCGGCACCAGCGGCCTGCTCGCGATTGTCGCGGCGGGGATTGCGCTGGCAATGTGGCGGGTGGCCTACCGACGGGTGATGTGATCCCCGCTAATTCCTCCCCTGCGCAGCAGGGGAGGGGGACCGCCCGCGCAGCGGGTGGTGGAGGGGCGGCCGCGCAGACGGCCGTGAGCCTCTCGACAAAATTCCGCCCTCTGCGAGGGCGGCCCCTCCATCAGCACTTCGTGCTGCCACCTCCCCTGCGCAGCAGGGGAGGAATATCACTTTACGCCTGCGTCCCCGGACAATTCCCCAGCCGCTTGCCGGTCGTCTTCGCCTTGATCTTCATCGTCCGCGCGCCGCCCGGCATCGTCGTTTCCATGTCGTTGTCGATCGCGAACGCATCGTCACTGAACGTCCCGCTGATCTTCATCGTCATCCTGCCACCCTCGCCATCGCAGACGAGCGTCCCGTCCATCTTGCCACCGGCCATATTGAACGTCTCATAGGTGCAGCGCCCCTTGCTTTGTGCCAGCACCTCGGCGGGCGGCGACTTGGCCTGTTCGGGTGTCACGCAATTCTTTCCGACCTGCTTCTTTTGCAGCATCATCTTGGTCATTTCGTCCTTCATCGGACCTTCCAGGCCGGGAATGTCGATCGACACCGTCTCGACGGTCGTCTCCCACTCCCCCGGATTGAACCGCGCCCCACCCGCCGCATCGACCTTCGCAGCGACCTCCTCGGGCGAGGCGTTGGTGACGGCCACGTCGCCGCTGCCACAGGCGGCAAGGGCGAGGGGCAGGGCAAGGGCAACGATAGGGGTGAAGGCCGGGACACGCATCAGCAGGCTCCTCTCGGTTTCGACGCCATGCTGAACCCTTGCGCGGCAAAGGGCAACAGACAAACCAGCCGATATGTTCTTTATATGTTCCAATATCTGTGCTAAGGTCATGGGGGAGGTAGCCGCACGTGAACGCCGCATCTTTATCGATTAGCGCCGACGGGCCGATCGCGTCGTCGTCTATCCGTCGCGACATCGAGGCGTTCCCGCCGCTTCAATGTCGCGTCGTAAGCATTTCGATGGCGTGTCAGTGTCGCGATGGTGTCGCGTCACGGTCGCTTTTCTTCCGGCGCTCTCTGGGAAGCCCGTTGAAACCCCCTCATTTTTGTCAGCATCGTCTGTCAGCCTGACAGCCGCCCCCATTTGCACCCCCATCTGAAGGCCCCATATTCCCGCCATGGCGATCCAGATCCGTACCAGTCTTGCCGAACCCGAAACCGGCCCCGGTTTCGTTCCGCACCGCCCGCAACGCCCCGAAAAGAGCGAGGGCGGGCGGCCGTTCAAGCTGGTCAGCGAGTATCAGCCGGCGGGCGATCAGCCGACCGCGATCAGGGAACTGACCGAAGCGGCACTGGCCGGGGAGCGCGATCAGGTGCTGCTCGGCGTCACCGGCTCGGGCAAGACCTTCACCATGGCGAGCGTTATCAACAACCTCCAGCGCCCGGCGCTGATCCTCGCCCCCAACAAGATCCTCGCCGCGCAGCTCTATGGCGAGTTCAAGAGCTTCTTTCCCGAGAATGCGGTCGAATATTTCGTCAGCTACTACGACTATTATCAGCCCGAAGCCTATGTCGCCCGGTCGGACACCTATATCGAGAAGGAAAGCTCGGTGAACGAGGCGATCGACCGGATGCGCCACTCGGCCACCCGCTCGCTGCTCGAACGCGACGACGTGATCATCGTCGCCTCGGTCTCCTGCCTCTATGGCATCGGCTCGGTCGAAACCTATTCGGCGATGATCTTCGACCTCAAGAAAGGGCAGGTGGTCGACCAACGGGAGATCATCCGCAAGCTGGTTGCGCTTCAGTACAAGCGCAACGACGCTGCCTTTGCGCGCGGCAATTTCCGGGTTCGCGGCGACAGCCTCGAAATCTTCCCGTCGCACTATGACGACACCGCATGGCGGATCAGCTTCTTCGGCGACGATATCGAGGAGGTTACCGAGTTTGATCCGCTTACGGGCTCAAAGGTCGCGAACCTCGACAGCATCCGCGTCTATGCCAATTCGCACCACGTCACCCCCGGCCCGACGCTCAAACAGGCGATGGAGGCGATCCGGCACGAACTTGCCGAGCGGTTGAAGGAACTGGAGGCCGAGGGGAAACTGATCGAGCATCAGCGGCTGGAGCAGCGCACCAATTTCGATCTTGAGATGATTGCCGCGACCGGCAGCTGCGCGGGGATCGAGAATTACAGCCGCTTCCTCACCGGCCGCCTGCCCGGCGAGCCGCCGCCGACTTTGTTCGAATATCTGCCCGAAAACGCGCTGCTGTTCGTCGATGAAAGCCATCAGACCGTGCCGCAGATCAACGCGATGGCGCGCGGCGATCATCGGCGGAAAATCACGCTCGCCGAATATGGTTTCCGCCTGCCCAGCTGCATCGACAACCGCCCGCTGCGCTTCAACGAATGGGACGCGATGCGTCCGCAGACCGTCAGCGTCTCGGCGACCCCTGGCGGCTGGGAGATGGAGCAGACCGGTGGCGTGTTCAGCGAACAGGTGATCCGCCCCACCGGCCTGATCGACCCCCCGGTCGAGATCAAGCCGGTCGAGGAGCAGGTCCAGGACCTGATCGTCGAATGCCGCAAGACCGCCGAAATGGGCTATCGTACCCTCGTCACCACGCTGACCAAACGGATGGCTGAGGATCTGACGGAGTATATGCACGAAGCGGGGCTGAGGGTCCGTTACATGCACAGCGACGTCGAGACGCTGGAGCGGATCGAGCTGATCCGTGACCTCAGGCTCGGTGTCTATGATGTGCTGATCGGTATCAACCTGCTGCGCGAAGGCCTTGATATTCCTGAGTGCGGCCTCGTCGCGATCCTCGACGCGGACAAGGAAGGGTTCCTGCGCTCGGAAACCTCCCTCATCCAGACGATCGGTCGCGCCGCGCGCAACGTCGATGGCCGCGTCATCCTCTACGCCGATCGCATCACCGGCAGCATGGAGCGCGCGCTCAACGAAACCGGCCGGCGTCGGGAGAAGCAGGAGGCGTATAACCGTGAACATGGCATCACCCCGACCACGATCAAACGCAACATCGGCGACATCATCGCCCATGTCGCGAGCAAGGATCAGGTGACGATCGAGATCGAGGACGGTCCCGCGCACATGGTCGGCCACAATCTCCGCGCCTATATCGAAGAGCTCGAAAAGAAGATGCGCAACGCCGCCGCGAACCTGGAGTTCGAGGAAGCCGGCCGTCTGCGCGACGAAATCCGGTCGCTGGAGGCTGAGGAACTTGGTCTGCCCACGGGCGACCGCAAGGCACCGGTGATGGGCCGCAGCAACGAAGGCAAGCCGGGGACGCGCAAGACGCGCTACGGCAAGGTGCAGCGCAAATGGGGCGGGGGGAAAAAGTGAGTCGGTTGAGCCATCCCGCCGCTTCGCCCATAAGGTGCGGTATGCGTTTTATTCCCATTCTCGCCGCGTCGGTCGCCCTTGCCGGTTGCTCCACCGTCGTCCCGCCGGCACCCGCTCCGGCACCGCCGCCCGCTCCGGTGCCTGTCCCGGCACCCGCTCCTGCACCCGCACCGCCGCCTGCCAGCAGCGACTGGCGCGACTGGCCCGCCTCGCCGGGGAACTGGACCTATCGACAGGAAGGGCAGGGTACCATCGCGCTGTTCGGTGTGCGTGCCGACCAGCCCGAGCTGTTGCTGCGCTGCGACCGCGCGACACGGCAAGTCCAGATCGCGCGCCCCGGTGCGACGCCTGGGCCGGTGACGATCCGCACCTCGACCACCGCGCGCGGCCTTAGCGCACGTCCGACGCCGGGCGCGCAGCCCTATATGGCGGTGACGCTCGCGGCGACCGATCCGATCCTCGACGCCATGGGCTATAGCCGTGGCCGCTTCGTGGTGGAGATGCCGCCGCTCGCGCCCTTGGTCGTCCCGACCTGGGCCGAAGTACAGCGGGTGGTGGAGGATTGCCGACGCTGATCAGCCCGCGCCAGACGCCCAGAATCGTATAAACTACGGATAATTACAAGACTTGTTCTGCACCGCGGCTTGATTCACACTCATCCTCGTACCCGGGCTGCGGTACGACGTTTCAACAAGCGAAAGGAGGTGATCCGATGTCTCATGGTTCAGCAGTGAGGTCGGTTCAGTTCGTTCGGGAGACGCGGCGCTAAGCGACTGCATCGGGTGGCCGCCGGGAGGCGCTCCATCCGAATGGCGATCGGGAGGACTTCTCCTCCAATCAACGACGCCGCAGCTGCAAGGCGATCCGCATGGTCTTCCGGGCTGGAGCTCTCCGGCCGCTGACCATGTCGGAGGTCACCGGGTGCCAGGGATGGCCCCGGTGGCCTCTTTCATTTCAGAGCAGGTAAACCACCAGATAGCGCGCGACGAGCGCGACCATCACCGCGATGCTCGCTCTGTGCCCCCGCACCACCATCGCCGCGATCATCAGCATGGCGAGCACGGCCGTCAGGATGATCGCAAGCGGATTGTGCAGCGCCACCGCCAGCGCCGGGGTCGCGCTGTAGAAGACAAGCTGGCACGCGAGCAGCCCCAGCATCACTCCCAGCACGATGCGCCGCACCCGAAAGAAATGGCTGTCCAACTCTGCATGTTCGGCGGGTTCGCGGGGAAAGACGAGATGCGCCGCGAGATAATAGGCACTGGCGAATAGCGTCACCGCCATCAGCGAATGGCTCGACACGCCGACGACGTCGCGCGAAACCCACGCCGCCTGCCAGAATGACAGCAGGTCGAGCAGCACGAACACACCCAGCAACGGTGTCAGCCACCCGATCCGCATGGTCGCGCCTGGCCGCAACCGCGCCTCGATCGCCCGGGCAAGGCCGCCCAGCACTTCGACAATCGACAGGCCGAGCAACAGCCCGAACAGCGCGAAGATGAATTCGAACTCGCTCATGGATTTTCCCCCGCCGCCCACTATCCATGACAGCACCGCCCTGTCGAGCGAAAGGCCCGCCGATCATGTCCGACCGCATCCTCGTCCTGTATGGCTCCTATCGCCGCGACCGCATGGGCATCCGACTCGCCCGCTGGCTGACGGCGCAGCTCAACGCACGCGGTTGCGACGCCGAACTGATCGACGCGATGGAAGTCGGCCTCCCGATGCTCGACCGCATGTACAAGGAGTATCCAAAGGGAGAGGCGCCGGAAGCAATGGAAAATCTTGCTCGCAAGATCGTCTCGGCCGACGGATTCCTGTTCGTCACCGGCGAATATAATTGGGGGATGCAGCCCGGCCTCAAAAACCTGACCGACCATTTCCTTGAGGAATGGTTCTGGCGACCCGCCGCCATCGCCAGCTATTCGGCCGGGCGGCTGGCTGGTGCGCGGAGCAATTCGATGTGGCACCCGACGCTGAGCGAAATGGGGATGGTAGTCATTTCATCGACGCTGACCGTTGGCCAGATCGGCCAGGCGCTCGACGCCGACGACCAGCCACAGGGGGAGGGCGGTGCCGCGCTTACCCGCGCCTTCCCGCGCTTCGCCGACGATTTCCTGTGGTGGGTCGAAGCGGCCAAGGCCCAGCGTGCACGGCGCGATCCGCCCTATTAAGCGAAGCTGATCAGCAGCCAGAGCAGCAAGGCGACCAGCAGCAACGGCGTCGCCAGAATCAATCCGATGACCAGCATCACTTCCGCCGCCCGCCGCGCGCCAAAGCCTTCGCGCGAGCTGGCGTAAATCACCCACAGCAGTCCGAAAAAGCCATTGTTGCGCATCATCCGTCACCCAATGCCTTGAGCCGGTAGAGCGCGTCCAGCGCCTCGCGGGGGCTCAGCGCATCGACGTCCAGCGCCTCCAGTTCCGCCCGCAACGGATCGACCGGCGCCGCCTCCTCCGCCACCATCGCCGCAAACAGCGGCAGGTCGTCGAGTTCTGCCGCGATCCCGCCGGTTTTCTCGTGCCCCGCTTCCAGCTTGGCCAGCACCGCCTTGGCGCGGCTGATCGTCACCGGCGGCAGGCCGGCAAGCCGCGCGACGGCCAGGCCATAGCTGCGATCCGCCGGCCCGTCCGCCACCTCATGCAGCAGCACCAGATCGCCCTTCCACTCGCGCGCCCGGACATGGTGCAGCGACAGTGCCTCGCACCGCTCCGCCAGCCGGGTCAGCTCGTGATAATGCGTCGCGAACAGGCAGCGACAGCGATTATCCTCATGGATCGCCTCGACCACTGCCCAGGCGATGGCGAGACCATCATAGGTGCTGGTGCCGCGTCCGACCTCGTCGAGGATGACGAAACTGCGCGGCGTCGCCTGTGCCAGGATCGCGGCAGTCTCGACCATCTCGACCATGAAGGTCGATCGCCCGCGCGCGAGATTGTCCGAAGCGCCGACCCGGCTGAACAGCCGGTCGACCAGCCCCAGCTTCGCGCGCGTTGCAGGAACGTAAGCTCCAGCCTGCGCCAACACCGCGATCAGCGCATTCTGGCGCAGAAAGGTCGACTTGCCGCCCATGTTCGGGCCGGTCACCAGCCACAGCCGGTTCGCCTCAGACAAGCGGCAGTCGTTTGCGACAAAGCGCTCGCCGCTCTTTGCCAGCGCCGTTTCAACGACCGGGTGCCGCCCGCCCTCGACCTCGAAACAGGCGTGATCCACCAAAGCTGGCCGGGTCCAGCCCCCCTCGGCGGCGCGCTCCGCCAGCCCCGCTGCGACGTCGAGCCGGGCGAGCGCGTCGGCGGTCGCGGCGATGGCTTCGCGCGTCGCCAGCGCTGTAGCAGTCAGATCCTCCAGATGCGCCGCCTCCGCCGCCAGCGCATGGGCGCCGGCCTGCGTGACCTTGATCGCAATCTCGTGCAGCTCTGGCGCATTGAAGCGGACCACTCCCGCCAGCGTCTGGCGATGCGTAAAGCCGCTATCCGCCACCATCAGCGCATCGGCATGTTTCGCCGCGACCTCGATATGATAGCCGAGCACGCCATTATGTTTGATCTTGAGCGCGGTGATGCCGGTGCGGTCGCGATACTGCGCCTCCAGCGCCGCGATGGCGCGCCGCCCGCCTGCACCTGCATCGCGAAGATCGTCGAGCGCGGCATCATAGCCCTCGGCGATATAGCCGCCATGCGCCGCGTCGATCGGCGGGGAAGGGACCAGGGCGCGCTGGAGCAGGTCAATCAGCGCGCCATGCCCGCGCAGCTGCGGCGCAAGCTCGGCGAGCAATGCCGGCGCATCTGTCAGCCGCCCCAATTTCTCCCCCAGCCGCCACGCGCCATCCAGCCCGTCGCGCAACTGGCCCAGATCGCGCGGGCTGCCACGCCCCGCCGCCAGTCGCCCCAGCGCGCGCCCGATATCGGGCAGGCTGCGCAACGTGCCGCGCACCTCGTCGCGCAGGCCGGGGTCGTCGTGGAACCGCTGCACCAGATCCAGCCGCGCCTCGATCGCACCGACATCCATCAGGGGTGCAGCAAGATCCTGTCCAAGCAGCCGTGCCCCCGCACCGGTCACCGTCCGATCGACAGCGTCGAGCAGGCTGCCCTTGCGCGATCCCGACTGGCTCTGGGTCAGTTCCAGGCTCTCGCGCGTCGCGGCGTCGATCGCCATGCACGCGTCCGACCGGGTGATGCGTGGTGGGCGCAGAAAGGGCAGGGTGCCCTTGGCGGTGTGGTCGAGATAGGCGATCAGGCCGCCTGCCGCCGCCAGCGCCGCGCGGCTGAACTGCCCGAACCCGTCGAGCGTCGCGACCCCGAACAGCGCCTTGATTCGCGCTTCGCCCCGGCTGCTGTCGAACGCGGCGCGCGGGCGCGTGGTGGTCGCGAGGAGGTTGGCGTCGCTTCCTTCTGCCACCACAATCTCGGCCGGGTTGAGCTGGGCGAGCACCGCGCTGGCCGCCTCGGCACTGCATTCCAGAATCTCGAAGCGTCCGGTCGAGATATCCGCTGCGGCAATCGCGACCTCGCCCCCTGCCTCGCCGATCGCTGCGCACCAATTGGCGCTGCGGCTGTCGAGCAGCGCCTCTTCCGTCAGCGTCCCGGCGGTGACGACGCGGATGATCGCGCGGGCGACCAAAGCCTTTGACCCGCCGCGCTTCTTCGCTTCCTCCGGTGTTTCGATCTGGTCAGCGATGGCGACGCGATGCCCCGCCTTGATTAGCCGCGCGAGATAGCCTTCCGCCGAATGCGCCGGCACGCCGCACATCGGGATCTTGTCGCCGCCATGCTCACCGCGCGACGTTAGCGCGATGTCGAGGACCTTGCTGGCAATCTTGGCGTCGTCGAAGAACAGCTCGAAGAAATCGCCCATGCGATAGAAGAGCAGGCAATCCTGCGCCTCTGCCTTGAGCGCCAGATATTGCGCCATCATCGGGGTGGGGGCGGCGGTCATTGCGACCGGGTAGCCGAGCGCTCGCAACGCGGCAACGGTGGCCGATCTTGCCCCTTTCGATTCGTGTGGATGAGACATTTGTGTGGAAACCCGCACGCTATGACAGGCACGTCCGGCACCAATCGCGCGCGAATACGGCATTCCCCTGCGTCAAGGCGCGTTGCCAATCGCGTCCCGTCGATCCTAAAGGGATGGCGACCGGGAGAGCAACATGTCCGAAGAACCCAATTTCCAGTTTTCCGAGCGCGAGGCGCTGCTGTTCCACTCGGAGGGCCGCCCCGGCAAGATCGAGATCATCGCATCCAAGCCGCTGACCACCCAGCGCGACCTGGCGCTCGCTTATTCTCCCGGCGTCGCGGTGCCGGTGCAGGCGATCGCGGACGATCCCGCGACCGCCTATGACTATACGGCCAAGGGCAATCTCGTCGCGGTTATCTCCAACGGTACGGCGATCCTCGGCATGGGCAATTTGGGGGCGTTGGCGTCCAAACCCGTGATGGAGGGCAAGGCGGTGCTGTTCAAACGCTTCGCCGATGTCGACTCGATTGATATCGAGCTGAAGACCGAGGATGTCGATCGCTTCATCGACGCGGTCGAACTGATGGAGCCGACCTTTGGCGGCATCAACCTTGAGGATATCAAGGCACCAGAATGCTTCATCATCGAGCAGACCCTGCGCGAGCGGATGAACATTCCGGTCTTCCATGACGACCAGCATGGCACCGCGATCATCACCGCTGCGGGCCTGATCAACGCGTGCCTGCTGACCAACCGCACGCTTGGCGACATCAAGGTCGTCGTGAACGGCGCGGGGGCCGCCGCCATCGCCTGCACCGAGTTGATCAAGGCGATGGGCGTGCGGCAGGACAACGTCCTGATGTGCGACCGCAAGGGCGTCATCACCAAGGATCGCGAGGGCGTGAACCAGTGGCAGTCGGCCCACGCCGTCGCCACCGACCGCACCACGCTGACCGAGGCACTGGTCGGGGCCGACGTGTTCCTGGGCCTCTCCGCTGCCGGCGCGCTCAAGCCCGAGATGGTGAAGGACATGGCCCCTGCGCCGATCATCTTCGCGATGGCCAACCCAGAGCCCGAGATCCGGCCCGAACTCGCCAAGGCAGCGCGGCCCGATGCGATCATTGCGACCGGGCGCTCGGATTACCCGAACCAGGTCAACAACGTCCTCGGCTTCCCGTTCATCTTCCGCGGCGCGCTCGACGTGCGTGCGACGGCGGTGAATGAGGAAATGAAGATCGCCGCCGCCCGCGCGATCGCCGAACTGGCGCGCGAGCAGGTGCCCGAGGAAGTTGCGCTCGCCTATGGCAAGGCGCACAGTTTTGGCCCCGAATACATCATCCCCGCGCCGTTCGACCCGCGCCTGATGGAGGTCGTGTCGATGGCGGTCGCCAAGGCAGCAATGGACTCGGGGGTCGCGACCAAGCCGATCCTCGACATGGCCGCCTACCGCCACACGCTGCGCAGCCGCCTCAACCCGACCACTTCGGTGCTGACGCTCGCTTATGAAGGCGCGCGCGCGCATCCCAAGCGGGTGATCTTTGCCGAGGCGGAGGAGGAAGTTGTGCTGCGCGCCGCCATCGCATTCCGCGACGGTGGGTACGGCACCCCGGTGCTGGTCGGCCGCGACGACGTGCCGGAGCGCCTCCGCGCGCTCGGCGTCAGCGACCCCGACAGTTTCGAGCTGCACAACAGCCGCAACTCGCCGCTCGTCCCGGCGATGGTCGACTTCCTTTACAAGCGGCTCCAGCGGCGCGGTTACCTGCGCCGCGATTGCGAGCGGATGGTCAATCAGGACCGCAACATCTTCGGCTCGCTGCTGCTCCAGCTGGGCGAGGGCGATGCGATGATCACCGGCGTCACCCGCACCTATTCGCAGACGCTGCGCGAAGTGCGGCGCGTCATTGACGTGACCGAGGGGCGCACCGCGTTCGGTATGCATATCATGGTCGGCCAGTCGCACACGGTGTTCATCGCCGACACCACGGTCAACGAACGCCCGACCGCCGAGGAACTGGCCGATATCGCCGAACAGACCGCGCATCTCGCCCGGCGCATGGGCCATGAGCCGCGCGTCGCATTCCTCAGCTACTCCAATTTCGGCAATCCCAAGGGTGCGTTCCTTGAGAATATCCGCGACGCGGTGAAGGTGCTCGACGATCGCGGCGTCGGCTTTGAGTATGAAGGCGAAATGGCCCCCGACGTGGCGCTCAACCCGCGCCAGCTCGCCAATTACCCCTTTGCCCGCCTGTCGGGTCCGGCCAACATCCTGATCATGCCCGGCCTGCAATCGGCGCATATCTCCGCCAAGCTGCTGCGCGAGCTGGGCGGCGACAGCATGATCGGGCCGGTGCTGGTCGGCATGGAAAAGCCGGTTCAGGTCGCGCCGATGACGAGCAGCGCAGGCGATCTGGTGACGCTGGCGGTGCTGGCGGCGGGGGGGATTGCGCGTTAGCACCATCGCGGACGGAGCAGCGGCCCCGTTGTCTCTCGCGTAAAGGCCGGAGTAAGCCATCGCATGACCAACCCGTCGGACCGGCCTGCGCCGAACTTTCCCACGATCGGCCAAGTGGCGAGCGTGACCGTCACGATCCTGGCAATCGTCGGCTTTGCGTGGATGTTGCTCGAATTGTCGGGCTTCCTGATGCTGATCTTCGCCGCGCTGGTGCTCGCGGCGATCTTTGATGCGATCACCGGGGCCGTCAGTCGCTTTACCCGGATCGGGCGCGGCCCCGCGCTGGGGGTCTCGGTTGTCCTGATCCTTGCTGTGTTCGGCGGTGCCTTCACCCTGTTCGGGTCGCAGCTTGCCGGCGAGTTCGATACGATCCGTGAAAGTATCCCCCCTGCGATCGATCAGGTGCGCGCGTTCCTTGAGCGTGCGGGGTTGAGCGAGTCGGTGCGCAACATGGTCGAGCAGGGCAGCAGCGACGTGTCGCGCCTTGCCAGCCAAGCGGGCGGCTATGTCCTCACCGCCACCAACGGGATCGCTAATTTCGTGCTTGTCTTTGTTGCGGCGATCTTTCTGGCCAGCGACCCGGCGGTGTATCGGCGCGGCTTGCTGTTGCTGATGCCGCACAAGGCCGAGCCGACGATGGCGGCGGCACTCGACGATGCTTCGCGCGGGCTGCGCGGCTGGATGATCGGACAGGCGGTGTCGTCGCTGGTCGTCGCGGCATTCACCTGGGCGGGGCTCGCGCTGCTGGGAGTCCCGGCGGCAGGTGGGCTGGGCCTGATCGCCGGGCTGCTCGATATCATCCCGATGATCGGTCCGATCATTGCCGGGGTTCCCGCGGTTCTGCTCGCCTTCACTGTCTCCCCGATCACCGCGCTGTGGACGGTCGTGCTGTTCCTGGTCATCCAGCAGATCCAGGGCAATTTCCTGCAACCGATGATTCAGAAGCAGGCGGTCGACGTGCCGCCAGCGATCCTGTTGTTCGCGGTCGTCGCGGCGGGGCTGTTGTTCGGCTTCCTAGGCGTCCTCCTCGCAGCCCCGCTCACCGTCGTCGTCTATGTCCTCGTCCAGCGCATCTATGTCCGCACCCTGCTGGGCCGGGACATAACGATCGCAGGGCAAGACAACGCCGACGACTAGGCGTCGATGCTCACCCCCAGCGATGCGTTGACCAGTCCGCCGTCCACCACCAGCGTGTCGCCGACGACATAGTCGCTCGCGCGGCTGGCGAGGAAGATCGCGGCGCCGGCCATGTCCTCGGGCGTGCCGACGCGGCGCATCGGGATGCGCTTGGCCACCTCGTCGCCATGGTCGCGCGCGGCGCGGTTCATCTCGCTGGCAAAGGCACCGGGGGCGAGGCTGGTGACGATGATCCCGTCACGGATCAGCCGCGCGGCCATGCGTTTGGTCAGATAGATCAGCGCCGCCTTGGACGCGTGATAGCTGTAGGTTTCCCATGGATTGAGCCGCAGCCCGTCGATCGAGGTGATGTTGATCACCTTGGACGGCGCATCATGGCTGGCGCGGGCCTTGAGCAGGTCGTGCAGCGCTTGTGTGAGGAAGAAGGGCGATTTGACGTTGAGGTCCATCACCTTGTCCCAGCCGCTCTCGGGGAATTCGGTGAACTCGACGCCCCATGCCGCGCCGGCATTGTTGACGAGAATGTCGAGATGCGGCTCCAGCTCGGCCATGGCGGCGGCGAGCGCCTTGCAGCCTTCGACCGTCGAGACGTCCATCGGGATCGGCACGCAGTTCGGGCCGAGTTCGGCCGCGGTTTCCTCGCACGCCGGGGCTTTGCGCGACGAGATATAGACCTTCGCGCCCTGCGCGATGAAGCCTTCGGCGATCATCTTGCCGATGCCGCGGCTGCCGCCGGTGACGAGCGCGACCTTGCCGGTCAGGTCGAAGAACTTGCTGGTGTCCATGTCAATCTCCCTCTCCCCTTCAGGGGAGTTTCACGGTCGGTCATGCCCCCGGCATGACCTGAACAGCGCGGGGCGCTGTTCACCTAAAACTGGCCGGGGAGAGGGGCAGTCTCTCCAAATCCGGCCCATCGTTTCGACTTAACTGCCCCTCTCCCAACCCTCTCCCCTGAAGGGGAGAGGGCTTTAACTACCCACCCCGCTTGATCGTCTCACGCGCGATGATCAGCTGCTGGATCTGGCTGGTGCCTTCGTAGATGCGGAACAGGCGGACGTCGCGGTAGAGCCGTTCGATCCCGTAATCGGCGATATAGCCCGCGCCGCCAAAGATCTGCACCGCGCGATCGGCGACGCGGCCAACCATCTCGGTCGCGAACAGCTTGGCTGCGGCGGATTCCAGCACCACGTCCTTGCCGTCATCCTTGGCCCGCGCGGTTTCGAGGACCAGCGCGCGGGCGGCGAGCGCCTCGGTCTTGCTGTCGGCGATCATCGCCTGAATCAACTGGTGCTCGGCGATGGGTTTGCCGAACTGCTTGCGCTCGGTCGCATAGGCGACGCAGTCGGCGATCAGCCGCTCGGCGACGCCGACGCTCACCGCGCTGATATGCAACCGGCCCCGGTCGAGCACGCGCATCGCGATCTTGAACCCTTCCCCCTCTTCGCCGAGCCGATTGGCGGCGGGGACGGGGACATCGTCGAAGATCACATCGGCGACCTTCGCGCCCTTCTGCCCCATCTTCTTCTCGGGCTCGCCGATGCTGACGCCGGGCAGGTCGCGCGGGACGAGGAAGGCGGAGACGCCGCGCGCGCCGGGTTCGTCGCCGGTGCGGGCCATCACGGTGAACAGCGATGCCTTGTCGGCATTGGTGATGTAGCGTTTGGTGCCGGACAGGCGGTACACATCGCCATCCCGCACCGCGCGGGCTTTCACCGCGGCGCTGTCGCTGCCGACATCGGGTTCGGTGAGTGCGAAGCTGGTGACGATCTCGCCGGTCGCGATCTTCGGCAGCCACTGCGCCTTCTGCTCGGGGGTGCCGGCCATGACCAGACCCTGGCTGCCGATGCCGACATTGGTGCCGAAGGTCGAGCGGAAGGCGGGGGTGGTGCGGCCCAGTTCGAGCGCGACGCGGCATTCCTCGACCATCGTCAGGCCCAGCCCGCCATACTCCTCCGCGATCGACAGGCCGAACAGGCCCATCGCCTTCATCTCCTCGACGATGTGCGCCGGAATCGCATCGGCCTCCTCGACCTCCGCCTCCAGCGGTCGCAGCCGCTCGGCGACAAACCGGCGTACCGTGTCGATCAATGCGTCAAAGGTTTCGGCGTCTAGGCTCATATCCGGCGATCCTGCCCCATACCCTGTTTTCGAATCGAGGGATTAGCAGGGGCAAATCGCGGACGCAAATGCCCGCCGGAGCAAACCGGCGGGCATCGTTCCTCCCCAGGAAGGCGGGGCCGCGTCAGCCGAGGCGGCCGAGGCGGTGATAGAGGTTGGCGAACTGGACCGAGCGGGGGTCGTCGGCGATCTTGCGGGTGTAATCCGCGACTGCTTCCTTGAGCAGGGCGAAGTCGGCGGTCGAGAAGACCGGACGGGCAGTCGCGGGTTCGGGGGTCTTCATGGGCTATCTCCTGTAAACTAACGTGCATTCTGTATGACTCGCGAATGGCGATGCTGACAATTTTGATCGGACGTCAGTGGGGTCACGGTGTAGATCGCGGATGACAGCCGAGTGGATGTTATGTAAATAATTGACACATTCCGATTAAATCGAACATAGAAAGAACAAGGGCTGTAGGACATGGCTGAGCGCAAATTGTTCGCGGGGCACGCGGTGCGGCGGCTGCGGCGCGGGCAGGGGCTGACCCAGGCGGCGATGGCCGAAATGCTGGGCGTCTCGGCTAGCTATCTCAACTTGGTCGAGCGCAACCAGCGGCCGCTCTCCGCGACGCTGATGCTCAGCCTGGCGCAGGTGTTCGACTTCGACCCGCGCACGCTGGCGGCGGGTGAGCCGGGTGGCGGCGAGGAGGCGATGCGGCGGCGGCTGGCCGATCCGTTGTTCGCGGACATCGAGATCGACCGCAGCGAGCTGACCGAGTGGCTGGCAGGCGCGCCGGGCGGGGCGGAGGCGTTTGCCCGCGCCTATGACCGGATCGGCGCGGGCGGCACGGTGGCATCGGGCGAGGCCGAAGATCCCGGCGCGGCGGTGCGGCGTGAGGTCGAGCGCTGGCGCAACCATTTCGCCGATCTCGACGCCGCCGCCGAAACGCTGGCCGACGAGCTGCGCATCGCATCGAGCGACCCGTTCGGCGCGATGGCCGAGCGGCTGCGCGTCAAGCACCAGCTGTCGATCCGGGTGCTGCCGATCGAGGTGCTGGCGGGGCTGCGCGTGCGGCTCGACCTGCACGCGCGCCAGCTGCAATTGTCCGAAGCGCTCGATCCGCCGAGCCGCGTGTTTGCGCTCGCCCGCCAGTTGGCGAGCGAGGTGCGGACCGAGATCGAGGCGCTGGTGCGTGGCGCGGGGTTCGCCGATCGCGTCGCCGAGCGGCTCTACCGCCGCCACCTTGCCGGCTATTTCGCGGCGGCGGTGATGATGCCCTATGCGCGCTTTCTGCGGGCGTGCGAGGCGACCGGATATGACCTCGAACTGCTCCGCCGCCGCTTTGGCGCGAGCGCGGAACAGGTCGCGCACCGGCTGACCACGCTCCAGCGGGTCGGCGCGCGCGGGCTGCCCTTCTTCATGTTGCGCGTCGACCGCGCGGGGCAGGTGTCGAAGCGGTTTGCCGGGGCCAGCGCTTCGCCGCTGGTGGAATCTGCCGTGCCGTGTCCGTTGCTCGACGCCTATGCCGCCTTTGCGCGGCCCGATGAGCGGATCGTTCAGCTGGTCGAGCTGGAGGACGGCTCGCGCTGGTTCACCAGCTCGCGCTGTGTCGCTCCGCCGGGTGGCTGGGCGGGCGCGGTGCGCGCACGCTTCGTGGTGACATTGGGGCTGGCTGCAGAAGCGGCGACGGGCCTTGCGGCGGCGCGTGGGCTCGATTTCGGGGGCGAGGCGGTCCCCGTGGGCCTGGGCTGCCGTGCCTGTACCCGCGAATGCCCGCAACGCAGCGCCGCACCGACGGGCCGCGCGATGCTGGTCAGCGAGCGCGAGGCGGGGGTGTCGCCGTTCGGGTTTGCGGCGGACTGAATGCGGCGATGCGAGCCGGGTTCGTGAACGGCGCGCGGCTCACCCGCGCGGAAAGACGCGAATCTCCGATCGCACATGATCGCCGAGCCCGATCCCGGCAGCGCGTTGGACGGCGACCTTCACCGGGAGCAGATAGCCGCCGTCGCGCGGAAACAGCGACGTGGTGAAGTGCGTGTCCCCGATCCGCGCGGCGACGGGCACACAACCCCAGCCATAGCTCGCCTCCCGTGCGGCATAGCGGATTTCGCCGACCAGATGCTCGGGCACCGGCACGAACAGGAACGGTGCCGGGCCACGCCAATGGATGATGGTGGCATCAAATTCGATGTGGGCCAGCGGTTCGTCGCTCATTGTTCCTCTGAGATGACAAGGACTGGAAACGCAGTGTTTCGTCGCAGATGCAATAAATACTGACACACTTTTGCGACAAGTTGGTTGGAATAGTTGATGTTCCCCCCGGTTGGTGTAGCGCGCTTTTCATGCGAATGATTCTTGTTTTGGCGGTTTCGGCTGCGGCTCTGGCATCCTGCGGCGGCGGCGACGCTGCGCAGAAAAAGGGGCGCGAGGCACCTTTGGTCACGCTCGCTGCGGTCCAGTCGGCGCGGTTTGTCGAGCGGATCGACGCGGTCGGCACCGCGCGGGCCAATGAACAGGTGACGCTGACTGCGCCGGTCACCCAGCGGATCGTCCGGCTCAATTTCGACGACGGTGCCTTTGTCAGTCGCGGCCAGGTGATCGCCGTGCTGGAAGCCGGGCAGCAGAACGCACAGCTGGCGCAGGCACAGGCGCGTGCGCGGGAAGCGCAGCAGCAGCTCAACCGGCTCGAAGAACTCAAGAATCGTGGCTTTGCAACGCGCAGCGCGGTCGATGCGCAGACGGCGCTGGCGGGTCAGGCGAATGCGCAGGCGGCCGAGGCGCGCGCCGCCATCGGCGACCGGGTGGTGCGCGCGCCATTTGGCGGCTGGGTGTCGCTGCGCAACATCTCCGCCGGCGCAGTGGTCAGCGCGGGGACCGAGATCGCGACGGTCAGCGACATCAGCCGGATCAAGCTCGACTTCACCGTACCCGAAACGCTGCTGAGTCAGGTCCAGCCGGGCCAGGCAATCGTCGCGGTTGCCGCCGCCTATCCCGACCAGCCGTTCCGCGGCACGATCGCCACGATCGACCCGGTGCTCAACCCCCAGACCCGCGCCGCCACGGTGCGCGCGGTGCTCGCCAATGGTGACCGCAAGCTCAAGCCCGGCATGTTGCTGACCGTTGCGATCGAGGCGCAGGCGCGCACCGGCGCTGCCGTGCCCGAACTGGCCGTGGTGGGCGAGGGCGAACAGAGCTTTGTCTTCATCATCGAGAATGGGAAGGCAAAGCGGGTGCCGATCCGCACCGGGCTGCGCCAGAACGGGCTGGTCGAGGTGACACAGGGGCTGACGCCCGGCCAGCGCGTCGTGACCGAGGGCGTGGTCAAGATCGCCGAGGGACAGCAGGTCCGCACCGCCGGCCCCGGGAATGCCGCACCCAAGGGCACCGGCCAGGCCAAGGGTAACTGATGCAGCTGTCCGATCTCTCGGTCCGCCGCCCCGTCTTTGCGGCGGTGCTGGCGATGCTGCTGACGATCGTCGGGATCGTCGGGTTCCTCAACCTGTCGGTGCGCGAATATCCCGACACCGACCCGCCGGTGGTGTCGGTCGAGACCGCCTATACCGGTGCCGCCGCCAGCGTGATCGAAGCGCGGATTACCCAGCCGATCGAGGAAGCGCTGTCGGGCATCGAAGGGATCGAAACGATCACCTCGCGCTCACGCGACGGCGTGTCGGACGTGTCGATCGAATTCCGCTCGGGCCGCGACATCGATTCCGCCGCGAATGATGTGCGCGACCGGATCGGCGGCGTCGCCGAGGATTTGCCCGAGGAAGCACTGGCGCCGGAAGTGCGCAAGGTCGATGCCGATAGCTCGCCGATCCTGTTCCTGGTCATCTCACGCCCCGGTTGGTCGCGGCTCGAGCTGTCCGACTATGTCGACCGCAACCTCGCCGACCGGTTCAGCACGATCGACGGCGTGGCGCGCGTGTTCGTCGGCGGCGAGGCGCGGCCGTCGATGCGTGTGTGGCTCGATGCGACCAAACTGGCCGCGTTCGGCCTGACCCCGGCGAATGTCGAAACTGCACTGCGCAGCCAGAATGTCGAACTGCCTGCCGGACGGCTAGAGGCGCAGCAGCAGAACCGCACGCTGCGCGTCGAGCGTCCGTTCGGCAGCCCGGAGAGCTTCGCCGGCCTGGTCGTCGGGCGCGGGGAGGATGGCTATCTCGTCCGGCTGGGCGATGTCGCGCGGGTCGAGGTCGATGCGGAGAATCCCTACAGCGCGTTCCGCATGAACGGTCAGTCGGCGGTGGGCCTTGGCATTGTCCGCCAGTCGGGCGCCAATACGCTGGAGGTGGCGCAGGCCGCCAAGGACGCGGCCGAGGCGATGAAGCCCGACCTGCCCGAGGGGATGACGATCACCGTAGGGTCTGACGATTCGCTGTTCATCGGTCGCGCGATCGACAAGGTGTGGCAGACGCTGGCCGAGGCGGCGATCCTGGTCGTTCTCGTCATCTTCCTGTTCCTCGGATCGTGGCGCGCGACGCTGATTCCGGCGGTGACGGTGCCGATCTGTCTGCTCGGCGCCTTTGCGGTGCTGTGGCTGTTCGGCTTTTCGATCAACCTGTTGACCCTGCTCGCGCTGGTGCTCGCCATCGGCCTGGTGGTCGATGACGCCATCGTCGTGCTGGAAAATGTCTATCACCGGATCGAGGAGGGGGAGACCCCGCTCGTCGCCGCCTTCAAGGGAACGCGGCAGGTTGGCTTCGCGGTGATCTCGACCACGTTGGTGGTATGCGCGGTGTTCGTGCCGATCTGTTTCCTTGCCGGGCAGACCGGCCTGTTGTTCCGCGAGCTGGCGGTGGCGATGATCGGCGCGGTCGCCTTTTCCGGCTTCCTTGCGCTCAGCCTGACCCCGATGCTGTGCTCCAAGATGCTCAAGCAGGAGCAACGCGGCCGTTTCACCGGCTGGGTCGACGACCAGTTCCGCAAGCTCGAGAATTTCTACAGCCGCTGGCTCGATCGCGCGATTCTGAAGCCGCTGGTGCCGCTGATCGGCGTGCTCGCATTCCTGTTCGCGGCAGGCGCGGCGTTCGTGACGCTCCAGTCCGAGCTGGTGCCGGCCGAGGATCAGGGCATCGCGCAGGTCCAGATCAGCGCGCCCGAGGGGACCGGCTTCGACCAGATGGACGCCTATATGATGGGCGTGCAGGGGAAGCTGCTGCCGCTGGTTGATGAAGGCACGGTGCGCACGATCATCACCCGCACGCCGGGCGGCTTCGGCGCGAGCGACGATTTCAACAGCGGCGCGTTCATCGTATTCCTCAAGCCGTGGGAAGAGCGCGAGAAATCAACGCAGGACATTGCCCAGCAGATCAACCGCATCCTGGCCAACGAACCGGCGGTGCGCGGCAACGCCCAGGTGCGGTCGGCGCTGGGGCGCGGGCGTGGCCAGCCGGTTAATTTTGTCATCGCAGGCAATACCTATGAAGGGCTCGCCGCCGCGCGCGACCGCATTCTTGCCGCTGCGGCCGCCAATCCGGGGATCATCAACCTCGATTCCGATTACAAGGAAACCAAGCCGCAGATGCGGATCGAGGTCGATACGACGCGCGCCGGCGATCTTGGCGTGTCGGTCAACGACGTCAGTCAGGCGCTCCAGACGCTGCTCGGATCGCGCCGCGTCTCGACCTATCTCGATCGCGGCGAGGAATATCGCGTGATCGTTCAGGCAGATGCCGAGAACCGCTCGACCCTGGCCAATCTCGCGCAGATTCAGGTGCGCGCGCGCGACGGATCGCTGGTGCCGCTGTCCAACCTTGTCACGACGCGCGAAGTGTCCGGGCCGCGCGACCTTGGCCGCTACAACAAGCTCCGCGCGATCACCCTGTCGGGTGGCGTCGCGCCGGGCTATTCGCTGGGCGAGGCGTTGACTTTCCTGCAGGAACAGGCGGCGCAGTCGCCCGAAGTGCTGGCAGTCGGCTATCGCGGCGAGAGCCAGGCCTATGTCGAGACCGGCGGGTCGATCCTGCTGGTGTTCGGCCTGACCATCCTGATCATCTATCTGCTGCTCGCCGCGCAGTTTGAGAGCTTCGTCCATCCGGGCGTGATCATCATGACCGTGCCGCTGGCGGTCGCGGGCGGCATGTTGGGGCTGTTCTTCTTCGGCAAGACGCTCAACCTCTACAGTCAGATCGGCATCGTCATGTTGGTCGGTTTGGCGGCGAAGAACGGCATTCTGATCGTCGAATTCGCCAACCAGCTGCGCGACGAGGGCAAGGAGATTGCCGAGGCGATCCGCATCGCGTCCTCCCGGCGTTTACGCGCGATCCTGATGACGTCGATCGCGACCGCCGCCGGCGCGGTGCCGTTGATGATCGCCAGCGGGGCGGGTGCCGGGGCGCGATCGGCGATCGGCGTGGTGATCGTGTTCGGGGTGATGCTGGCGACGCTCATCACCTTGTTCCTGATCCCGATCCTCTATAGCAGGCTTGCCAAGTGGACCGGTTCGCCCCAAGCGGTGAGCCGCGAACTCGACGCGGCGATGGGCACGCCGCAACCGGCCGAATAAGCCGGATTACAGGATTGGGGAGCGACGATGGAGATTGCGTCCAAGGGACAGTTGCGGCTTGCGTTTCTGCGCTGGGCGGTGGTGACCGTTCCGTTCATCCTGCTGCTCGGCTTTACCTCGGCCCGCATCGCCCCGACCGGGGCCGAAAATCTCTGGTACCAGATGCTCGAAAAGCCGGCGCAAACTCCGCCCGACTGGGCATTCCCGGTGGCGTGGACGGTGATCTATGTGTTCATGGGGCTCGCGCTGGCGATGATCATCAATGCACGCGGATCGAAGCTGCGCGGCCCGGCTTTGGTGCTGTTTGCGGTGCAGATGGGCGCGAACCTCGCCTGGTCGCCGCTGTTCTTCGGGATGCATCAGGTGTTCTGGGCGTTTGTGCTGATCTGTGTAATCCTGGCGCTGGCGCTGGCGACGACGATCATGTTCGGTCGCATCCGCACGGGCGCGGCGCTGATGATGGTCCCGTATCTCGGCTGGCTGTGCTTTGCCGGGTGGCTATGCTTCCAGATCGACCAGCTCAATCCGAATGCCGAAACCCTTGTCCCGGCGCAGTCCGCGCCCCAGATGAGTATCTGAATTGGCTTCAGCGGTGCTGAAACGGGTGCGGTGAGGCCGTGAAGGAACAAGACATGCAAAGCGACAACCGCATTTTCGACGATTTCGTGAAGTTCGTGAACGGCGCAGCCGGCACGATGGCCGGCATGGCGCGTGAGGGCGAAAGCGCCGCGCGTGAGCGGTTCAAGGAGTTTGTCGGCGGGATGGATTTCGTTGCGCGCGACGAGTTTGAGGCGGTGAAGGCGATGGCTGCTGCGGCGCGTGACGAGAATGACGCGCTGCGTGCGCGGATCGAGGCGCTTGAGGCAAAGCTGGCTGCTGGTGCCGCGCCTGCGAAGACAACCAAGCCCAGAAGGCCTGGGGCGGGCCTCTAAAACCCGTTTTTCCACATCTATTTCCGCCGCGTTTACGTTAAGCTGCTTGTGCAGCGCGGCGCGGATTGGCACCAACTGCGCCAGGCAAGGGCCGGGCGGAGGACGACCGGAATGCTCGATGAGAGCGAATATGAGCGCGACGATGACGCCGCGCCGATCGACATGCTGGAAAGCTACTTCGCGGCGCATGGCTGGAGCCATACGCGCGAAGAGGATGAGGTCGTTGCCAAGGTAAAGGGCAGCTGGACCGAATATGAGCTGCGCGCGATCTGGCGCGAGGATGACGGAGTGCTCCAGTTTCTGGCGTTCCCGGACGTGCGCATTCCCGACGAGCGCCGCAGCGCGATTTATGAGACGATCGGGCTGGTCAACGAACAGCTATGGGTTGGCCATTTCGAGCTGTGGTCGTCCAGCGGCATCCTGCTCTATCGCCACGCCGCGATGATCCCGGGCGAGGACGGCGCAGCGATCACGTTGCAGCACACCGAATTGCTGGTCGAAAGCGCGATCGACGAATGCGAGCGCTTCTACCCCGTGTTCCAGTTCGTCCTGTGGGGCGGCAAGTCGCCCAAGGAAGCGATCGCGGCGGCGATGATCGACACGCAGGGCGAGGCCTAACACACCCAAGCGATTTACTTCGTCAAACCGGGCTTGATCCGGGGGACGAGTGGGAGGCACGGGCGCGCGGTATCCGACGCGCCCGCGTCCCGTCATCCCGCCGGCCCGATGGTCTTCACCACCTTGCCCGCGTCGTCGAGGAAGTCGATCGCCGCGCCGCCGTCGGGCGTAACCTTGAGCATCAGGCGGGGTTTGCCGGTTGCGTCCTGCAGCATCACCACCGATGCCTTGTCGCGCGTCTTTCCGACGAACAGGCGCGCCGCGCCCGGCTCGCCGTCGGTGCGCATCACTGCCTTGCCATCGGTTTTGGCGAACATGCTGCCCGCCGGGCGATCGGAGATGATCAGCGCCGCGCTGTCGCGATTGGCGGTGTCAGTCTGGAGCAATTGTAGCGTCTGGTCATTTTCAAACCGGTCGAAGGTCAGGCTCGCGCCCGCATTGACCTTGTCGCCATCCTTCTTGCCGGCCCAGATCAGGCCGCCGCTTTCGGTGCCTTCGTCGTTCAGCATCAACATGCCGGCAGCGAACGCACGGTCGGGGCGGGCGATCTCTTCGCCCTTGTAAAATGCGCCGGGGAAGCGGCCCTTGCTCGCGATCACCAGCCGCAGCGTGCCGTCGGGCTCGCGCACATTGATCCGCTCGACGTCGATCGTCCCGAACTTCTGCGGCTTGGTCGCCGCCACCAACGTCACTGCTGCAATGGTTACCGCTGCACCCGTCACCAAACCCTGCCAATACGCCATTCAATCCCCCAAAAGTTGCGGAGGCGGAACGTACCGAGTGGGGAGGCCGGGTCAACCGAGGGGGCAATCTTTCTGGGGGCTTGACCCGGCGCGGTGCTTCACCGACGGGCATGGGGAGAAGCGGAGTGGTAGCGATGACAACCCCCAGGACCCTGTGGCTGATCGGATGCGGCACTATGGCCGGAGCGATGCTGCGGCGCTGGATCGCGGCGGGGGTGGTGCGCGGGGAGGATGTGTTTGTCCTTAATCGCAGCGACCGGGAGCTGCCCGAGGGCGTGCGACAGGGCAGGGGGCTGCCCGACGGCGCGCTGCCCGATGCGGTGATGCTGGGGGTGAAGCCGCAGCAACTCGACGGGATTGCCGAGCAGATTGCGGAGCGAATCGCGGGTGTCCCGATGCTGGTGTCGATCCTGGCCGGGGTTGAGGAAGCGGCACTGGCGGCGCGGTTCGATGCGGGGGCGATCATCCGGGCGATGCCGAACCTGCCGGTCGAGATCGGCAAGGGTGTGGTGGCGCTGCACAGCGACAGCGCGGATGACGCCGCGCGCGCGCAGGCACAGGCGCTGATGGCAGCGCTGGGGCTGGTCGAATGGGTCGATGTCGCGCGGTTCGACGCGGTGACCGCGCTGGCGGGCAGCGGCCCGGCGTTCGTCTATCGCTTCATCGACGCGCTGGCCGAAGCGGGTGCGGCGGTCGGGATTCCCGTGGATCAGGCGCTAAGGCTCGCGCTGGCGACGGTCGAGGGCGGTGTGCTGCTCGCCGCCCAGTCTAACGACACCCCCGCGACGCTTGCCGACAAGGTGGCGAGCCCTGGTGGATCGACGCGCAAAGGGCTCGACGTGCTGGATGCCGATGCCGCGCTGGTCAGGCTGCTGACCGCGACGCTCGAAGCGTCCGAACGCCGCAACGCCGAAATGGCCGCCGCCGCGCGCGGCTGATACGGAACGTCCAACCCGCTGAAAACGTTGTTGCCCCATATTCCCGTTGATGGAGGCGATGATGGCGACCAAGACGCAGAGCAGAGCGAAGCCGGCAGACACTCAGGCCCGCGACAGCCAGGGCCGGTTCAAGGAAGAAGGCGGCTGGGGTGGCAGCTTTGGCAAGATCGCGGGCGCGACCGCAGCGGGTGCCGCGCTTGGTGTGCTGGCAATGCTCGGTCGCAAGGCGGCGGTGCAGTCGCCGACTTTGCTCGCGGGCGACTGGATGGACGGGCTGATCGCCGAGCATCAGGCGGTGCTCAAGCTGCTCGACGCGATCGAGGCGACCGACGACACCGCGACTGCGCGCCGCACGCTGATGCTGACCCAGCTCAAGCACGCGCTGGCCAAACATGCGATCGAGGAAGAAAATGTGATCTATCCCGCGCTGCGCGAAGCCGGGAAGATCGAGGCGGCGGACGAACTCAACCGCGAACATGGCTATGTGAAGCAGCATCTCTACGAACTGGACAACATGCCCGCGGCAAGCCCGCAATTCCTCGCCACGATCCGCAAGCTGCGTGGCGAATTGGAAGAGCATATGCAGGATGAGGAAGAGCGGTTGTTCCCGCAGCTCCGCGCCAGCCTGTCGGATGAGAAGAACGCGTCGCTGACCCGGGCGATGAACCGCGAGGGGTTCAAGGTGGCGTGAGGCATTCTTAGCCCCTCTCCTTTAAGGGAGGGGCTTATTTGCCGCCCAAATCGGATACCCGCTTGCGTTCATCGGCGGGGATCAGTCCTTCGAGTACGGCCCAAAAGCCGCCGACCGCCGCCTGTCCCGCCGAGGAATAGGCGGCGGTCATTTTTTCGCGGAGCGCGTCGAACAATTCGGCTTCCAGCCTTGTCCCTTCCGGAGTCAGCCGCAACAGCCGCTGGCGCCGATCCTCGCGTCCCGGCCGCGTTTCGATCAACCCGCGTTCGGTCAGGTCGGTCAGCACCCGGCCGAGCGATTGCTTGGTGATCGCGAGCAGCGCGATCAGCTCCCCCACGGTGATGTCCGGCTGGCGCGCGACGAAATAGAGCGCGCGGTGATGCGCGCGGCCCAGCCCCTGCGCCGCCAGCCGCTCATCAATCGAGCGCGTCAGATGGCTGTAGCCGAAATAGAGCATCTCGACGCCGCGCCGGATTTCGGCTTCGCGCAGGAAGAGCGGGGACGCAGTTGGGACAGCCATGTTGACCTGTTTTGCCATCGGGCTTAGGCGTGCGCAACCGCCGATTCAGGAGAGTGATGTGAGCAGCCAGACGTTTCACGTTGAAGCCAACCCGGCTCCCGTCGATGCGAATGAGCGTAGCCGCCTGCTCGCCGACCCCGGTTTCGGCAAGGTCTTCACCGATCACATGGCGATGATCCGCTGGTCGGACGCGAAGGGCTGGCACGATGCGAAGATTACCGCGCGCGGGCCGCTTACGCTCGATCCCGCGACCGCCGTGCTGCATTATGCGCAGGAGATTTTCGAGGGGCTCAAGGCCTATCGCCTTGGCGATGGGGGGACCGCTTTGTTCCGCCCGGAGGAAAATGCCCGGCGCTTCCGGGAGTCAGCGCAGCGGATGGCGATGCCCGAACTGCCCGACGATCTCTTCATCGGCTCGCTCGAGGCGCTGGTCGCTGCCGACCGTGACTGGATCCCGACGCTTGAGGGCGGATCGCTCTATCTTCGCCCCTTCATGTTCGCGAGCGAGGTGTTTCTCGGCGTGAAGCCGGCCAGCGAATATCTATACCTCGTCATCGCCTCGCCCGCCGGCGCCTATTTCAAGAGCGGGGCGAAGGCGGTCACCATCTGGGTGTCCGATCATTATACCCGCGCTGCGCCCGGCGGGACCGGTGCGGCCAAGTGCGGCGGCAACTATGCCGCAAGCCTTGTGGCACAGGCGGAGGCGATCAAGGAAGGATGCGATCAGGTCGTGTTCCTCGACGCGGCCGAGCGCCGCTGGGTCGAGGAACTGGGCGGCATGAACCTGTTCTTCGTGTTCGACGATGGCAGCATCGTCACCCCGCCGCTGGGCGGCACGATCCTGCCCGGCATCACGCGGGAATCGATCATCGCGCTCGCGCGTGAGCAGGGCATCACCGTGCGCGAAGAACCCTATGCGATCGACCAGTGGGAAGCCGATGCGAACAGCGGGAAGCTGGTCGAAACCTTTGCGTGCGGCACTGCGGCGGTGGTCACCCCGGTCGGCCAGGTGAAGAGCCGCGACGGCGGCTTCACCATCGGTAGCGGCGGGCCGGGTCAGGTGACCGAAGCACTCAAGGCGCGCCTGACCGCAATCCAGCGCGGCGAAGCGCCCGATCCGCATGGCTGGGTGCATCGGTTCGGCTAAATCCTCTTTTCACAGGCAACGTGGCGCTCTAAGGGCGTCGCTTCCGACCATGCTGGGGCGTAGCCAAGCGGTAAGGCAACGGCTTTTGATGCCGTGTACCGAAGGTTCGAATCCTTCCGCCCCAGCCAGTCCACCCCGCAGTTTTCGGCTGTGATGCACTGAATGCGGGTAACAGACCGGTCGTTTTTTGTGATTTGCAGTCGGCCCGAATATCGCTTCGCCGGATCGTCGTTGTTGGCGATCCGCACGGGATGTGCTGAGCCGAAACAGGCGATGGGGCATCGCTCCGCGCATCGAAACACCTTGCATTTAGTCCAGATTGCAACCGGTCGTCCGACGGATCGTCGGTGATGGCGCTCGCAGACGCAATCACCGTTGCGACGCGGGCATTCATCCCAAATATCGAGATTGACACATAGCTAAAATAGCAACATTATTCCCTCAACTGACGTAAGGCCGAAATACGGCAATGAGATTCAGGGGAGAGGAAATGGCGCTTTCACGTAATTTTCGCACCGCAACTGCGGTAATTGCGCTTGCCGCAGGGTCGCTGCCATGTTTCGCCAACGCGAACAATTTGCAAGCCGCGCAACCGCAATCGGGCCAGGCCGATGGCACGGCAGAGACCGATGAAATCGTCATCAGCGGCATCCGCGCGAGCCAGGCCGAAGAGATTGATATCAAGCGCAGTTCGAGTCAGATCGTCGACTCGATCGTTGCCGAGGATATCGGCAAGCTGCCCGACCAGAATGTCGCCGAATCGCTTGAGCGCGTCTCGGGGGTCCAGGTGCGGCGCGGGATTGATGAGGCCAGCGACATTTCGGTGCGCGGGCTTCGCCAGAACCGGCTGGAGTTTAACGGCCGCACGCTGATCAGCCCCTATGGTCGTGGCCCGGATGGACCCGATGACGGTGCATATAATGTACTGACGCTGATCCCGTCCGAACTGGTCGCGCGGATGGATGTGACCAAGCTGCCCTCGGCAGCGATGATCGAGGGGTCGCTGGGCGGCACCGTCAACATTCAGACGCGGCGCGCTCCCAAGAATGATGACTGGTATATCGGGGGATCGCTGCAGGGCGTGTACAAGGACAAGGCGGATGAGCTGTCCTATCGCGTGACTGGTCTCATCGCCAAGTCGTTCGCCGACGGCAAGTTCGGATTTTCGCTCGGGTTCAACTATCAGGAACTCAACATTATACAGGATTCGAGCGACAGCTTTACCGGCTGGCGTGAAGCTCCGGACAGCTTTAGCAGCAATGCTGCAATCCGTGACCCAAATGGCGACGGCATCAATATCTTTTACTATAACGACATCCGCTACCAGCGGCTTGAGGAAAAGCGCCGCAAGCTGGGCGTCACCACCGGCCTGACCTTTGCACCGTCCAAGGATTTCGACATGTATGTCGATGTCCTCTACGCTCGCGCCGAAACCGATCGCTATCGCCGCTGGATCTCGATCCCGCTCGCGGCGACTGCGGCGAGCTATACTAACCCGGTCTATACCGCGAATGAGAACCTGATCGCCGGCACGGTGCGTGCAACCGTGCAGGGCAATGGTGAGCGGATCTTGCTGCCGACCGACATCTGGACCGGTGCAATCGGCGGGCGCTGGCAGGCGGGCGACCGCATCGAGCTGCGCGGCGAGCTTTCCTATACGCTCGGCACCCAGGATTACAGCCAGGCCTATCTGCGTGCCGATACGCGGGTCACCCACCTGATCCCGTTCGATTTCCGCAACAGCGATGTGCCGCAGATTACGTTGCCCGCGACGCTCACCCTGACCGACCCGTCGCTCTACATTTACCGCACGAGTTTCGATAACCTGTTCGTCTATCGCTCGGAGGAGTGGAACGGACGGCTCGATGCAACCTTCGCCATCGACGGGCCGTTGCTCCGCAGCATCGAGGTTGGGCTGCGCTACAGCAACATCAAAACCGACCGCGAGACATACCGCAACCAGAGCACCTATGCGGCCTCTGGCGCAGCGGCGATTGCGGTGACGTCCTTCCCCGATAATTACGAGACGGTCACATTCGACAAGTTCTTGCAGAGCGCACAGGGCAATTTCCCGACGAGTTTCCTGCTCGGTGTACCCGATTTCGGCAATCTTGAGGGTGTCTGTCGCGTATTCCTGCCGACATGTACGCCCTTTCTGTACGATCCGACGTCAAGCTATGATCTGCAGGAGCCGATCTACTCGGCTTATGTCCAGGCGAATATCGGGGCCAACTGGTTCGGACTGCCGATGACCGGCAATGTCGGCGTCCGCTACGTCAAGACGCGGGTGCTGGCGAATGGCTTTTACGGCATTCGCGGCGCTACCGGCGGGTTTGAGGAGCGTAACGACCGGATCAGCTATGACGACTGGCTGCCGAGCGCGGCGTTGCGCTTCGAGCTGGGCAGCAAGATGCTGCTGCGGCTTGGCGCGGCGCGGGTGATGGCACGGCCCAATACCCGCGACCTCTCGCCATCCTTCTCGATCACCAGCGCGGGCGGCGGATCGGGCGGCAACCCCGCGCTGGAACCGTTCCGCGTCAACCAGCTCGACGTCTCGCTCGAATGGTATCCGACGCGTGACTCGCTCGTGTCGCTGGCAGCCTTCTACAAGGATGTCGAAAGCTTCATCTTCACGCGGGTGGTCGAAGAGGTGCTCCCCGGGCTCGACGCCGATCCCAACGACACCGATCCGGCGACCCCCTATCGCATCACCCGCACGTTCAACGGTGCAGGCGCGACGATCAAGGGCTTTGAATTCCAGATCAAGCAGCCGCTGACCTTCCTGCCCGGGCCGCTCGACGGCCTCGGTATCAATGCCACCTATACCTTTATCGACAGCGAATCCGGGATTATCGACCTGCGCACCCAGGCCGACCTACCGCTTGAGGGGCTGTCGCGACACAGCGCGAATCTGGTTGGCTATTACGAGAAGGGGCCAATCGGGCTGCGCGTCGGTTACAGCTGGCGCGGCAGGTTCCTCGACAAGATCGGCAGCAGCGGCGATGGCGTCTATTATCAGCCATTCGAGACGCTCTCGGCATCGGTGAATTTCGACATCACCAAGGAGCTCAAGCTGAGCATTTCGGGATCGAACCTGCTGAATTCGACGATCCGCAAATATAGCAGCTTTGAGGAGGCGACCCAGAGCTTCATCGAGAATGGTCGCACCTTCACCGCCAATTTGCGCGCACGATTCTGACCACCGACCACCTGACCCGAGTTAAGGAGCGTATCTGGTGACTGTACGGCTTATGGGGATCAGCGCGCTGGCGCTGGGCGTAGCAGCGGCGGGCGGAGTTGCGTTTGCGCCCGTCGAGGCAGCCCCGAATGTTCAGGCGGCAACGACGGGGGCGGCAGCAGCGTTGCCGCCCGAAATGGCCGGCTTCACGCTTGATTTCGTGGTGCTGCACCGTGCCGACAATCCGGGGCTGGCGACCCGCGCGGCTGGCATCCCCAAGGTCAACTACAATGTCGAAACCTGGAAAGCGTTCGACCCGGCCAAGGCGGATCTCGCGCAAACCAAGCGCAGCGACTCCAGTCAGGGCGACGGGTTCGATGACCGCATCCTCGACGGCAAGGCCGACCAGCGCAGCGCCAATTACTTCAATAGCGGCGAACAGATCCGCATGGCGCCGACGCGGATCACCCGTGCCGGCAACCTGCTCACGGCGGAATATCCGGCAGACCCGCGCTTCACGCTGACCGCGACCGCCGACCTGTCGGCCAAGCCCTATCCGCTGGTGAAGTGGCAGCTGACCGCGAAGGCACCCGGCTATTATTCGGTCGGCTATGTCGGCGGCCCGAAGATCGCGGCGGCGGCGGCGGACGAACTGTGGCAGCCTTTGGTGTGGCAGGAGCGGCGGATGCCCGACCGGCCCTATCTCACGCTCGCCTATCGCGCGCCGCTGCCCACCACGCTCGTGCGTGACGAGGGTGTCGCCTATGGCGCGCTGGCGCATCCGTCGGAATTTCCGTTTCAGCCGCTGCCGTTGCCGACCAACAGCCGTTTCGGCGTGGCGCTGCGCACCGAGGATGGCCGCGCCAGCCCGATGATCTTCGCGCCGGTAATGGGCGGCACATTGTCGCGCCTGCCTGCTGGCGGCGTGCGCGACTTCAGCTTCTACCTCGTGCGCGAGAAGAGCGAGGATCTGACCCAAGTCTATGAGAAGCTTGCACGGCGCGTGTACGGCTTCCGCGATTATCGCAGCAACGCGACCGGATCGCTTAACGCGACCTTCGATCGCATGGTCGATTACTCGATGACCAAATATGCGCGCTGGATCGACGCGCTCAAGGGATCGTCCTACTCGACCGACGTGCCTGGTGCGGTCAAGAACGTCTCCAGCCTCAACCCGCTGATGCTGGCGATGGTCACCGACCGGCAGGACATGTTCGACGGCCGCGTCGCGCCCTATGTCGAATATATGCTCTCACGCGAGAAGTTCCTGTTCTCGCTCGATCCCAAGCAGAAGATTCAGCACCCCTCCCGCCAGTTGCTTGGCCCGGCCGCGCCGGTTTCGGAGCTGGCCACGCTCTATGCGATTTTCGGCAAGCGTAACGCCGCCTATCTCGACCTTGCCCGCGCGGAATATGAAGGCGAGCGCACCCGCAATCTTGACGTCGCTGAATCCGGCCAGACCTGGTCGAACGCGCTGTCGCTGTTCGAGGCGACGGGTGACAAGGCGATGCTGACCGCCGCCGTGACCGGTGCAGACCGCTATCTCGCCAAGCGTGTCGAAGTGAACCAGCCCGAGTTCAAGGATGAAAGCTTCTTCTTCTGGCCGGCCTTCGTCCCCGATTTCGTCGATCTCTACCGCCTCTACGAAGCGAGCGGCGAGCGGCGCTTCCTCGACGCGGCCCGGCTCGGCGCGCGGCGTTATACGATGTTCACCTGGATGGCCCCGCGCATCCCGGCGACGGATGTGACCGTCAATCCGGGCGGCGAGGCACCGGTCTATTGGTATCTCAAGGGTAAGGGCCACAAGCCGATGAAAGCGCCCGAGGCCAAGGTGCCGGCGTGGCGCGTGTCCGAAATCGGGCTGACCGCCGAAAGCTCGGGCACCAGCACCGGCCATCGCGCGATCTTCATGGCCAATTACGCGCCCTGGATGCTCAAGATCGGTGAGGATACCGGCGACGCGTTCCTGAAAGACGTGGCGAAGGCGGCGGTGATCGGGCGCTATCGCAACTTCCCCGGCTATCACATGAACACCGCGCGCACTACGATCTATGAGGATGCGGACTATCCGTTGCGCGAGCATCTGGAGCTGAGCGTCAACTCGTTCCACTACAACCATATCTGGCCGATGGCCTCGATGCTGCTCGATTACCTTGTCGCCGATGCCTATGCGCGGTCGGACGGAGCGATCGACTTCCCGGCCCAGTTCATCGAGGGCTATGCCTATCTCCAGAGCAATTTCTACGGCTATCAGCCGGGCAAATTCTACGGTGATAGCGGCGTGCAATTGTGGCTGCCCAAGGGACTGGTGCAAACACAGGCTGGCGAGCTGAACCATGTCGCGGGCTATCGCGGTGACGCGGTCTATCTCGCCTTTGCCAACCAGTCGGCAAAGCCAGTCACGGCGGACTTCACACTGAAGGCAGATCAGGTCCAGCGCGTCGGCGCAACCCGGGTGACCAAGCTGTCGCCCGAGGGTGCTGCGGTGGCGGCGGGCACTGGTTGGCGCGTCACCGTGCCGGCGGGCGGCCAGGTTGCGATCCGCATCGACGGGCTGCGCGCGAAGGCCGAGTTCCAGCGCGCGATGCTCGGCGGCACCGGTGACCCGGTCAAGACCGACAGCGCGAAGGTAAAGTTTGGCGATGCGCGCGCCTATCTGCTCGATTTCGGGAAGTTCGGTCGGCGCGGCTATGTTTATCTGCGCGAGGACGACCGCACGATCGCCAGCGCGACCTTGCGCTATCGCGTGGGCAGCGGCGCATGGGCCGAGACGACAGACACCGCCTTCCCGTTCGAGTTCAGTGTGCCGGTGCCAGCAGGTGAGAGCTTCAGCTTCCGCCTGTCGGGCAAACGCAAGGGTGGCGCGAGCGGCCAGGGGGATGAGGTGACATTGGGGCGGTGAGGGCGCAGCAACGTTACCGGAGCACGCGGTAACCCAATCGCCCGTTTGCAGACTTTCCCTCTCCCGTCGGGAGATGGTTGCGCAGACTATGGTCGCGTTCTTCACGCGGCCCTAGTCGCAGCTGGGTGAGGGGATTGCCTTATCGAGGGCGGGTTCCCCTCATCCAACCTGCGCTAGGCAGCAAGCTGCCAAGCTACGGTATCCTTCTCCCTCTGGAGAAGGTTTGACGACGACTCCCATGCGGCTCGCGCGCGTACCCTACCCCTGAATCTTCACCGCATGGTGCCACAGCGCCGCGCCCGGTGCGACGCCCAGTCCTGGCCCTTCTGGCAACAGATACACCCCCGCCTCGGCCTTTAGCTGCCCGTCGAGTAGCGCCGCGTTCCGGTCCATGATCGAATGCTGGTACTCGTGCATCGGCAGGTCAGTGATCGCGGCCGATGCTTGGAGGCTGGCGGCCTGGAAGATGCCGGTGCCGATCGTCGCGTGCGGGATGGTGCAGACGCCTTGCGCGCCCGCCAGCGCGGCGATCGCCATGAACTGGGTGATGCCGGTATGGCCCATTTCGGGCTGGACGATCGCGACCGCCCCTTCCTTCAGCCGGGGGAGCGCGTCATAGGTGCTGCGCCATTCCTCGCCCGCCGCGACCGGCACGGATACGTCGCGCGCGACCTGGGCAAGTCCGTCGATATCCTCGGGCTTCACCGGCGCCTCGGCAAAGAACAGACCGTAAGGCTCCAGCCGCCGGATCAACGCCGTCGCCGCGTGCGCATCGAACATCCAGTGGAAGTCGATCATCAGCTTCACGTCCGGCCCCAGCGCCTCGCGCAGCGCCTGCATCTCTTCCTCGATGCCCTGGGTCGAGACTGCCGCTGCGAACTTGATCGCGGTATAGCCCCTGGCGACGAACTCCTGCGCCAGCTCGACCCGCTCAGGAATCGTCGCGCGCGGCAGGCCGGAGACATAGGCGGGGATCGTCTCGCGCCGCGCACCGCCGAGCAGGTCGCGCACCGGCTTGCCCGCAAGCTTGCCGCAGATATCCCACAGCGCGATATCGACCGCTGCCACCGCATCCAGCCAGAAGCCGCCGCCATAGCCACGCACGCGCAGGATATCGTAGAGATCGTCCCAGATCGCGGCCACATCATGCGGGTCGCGCCCGCGGATCAGCGGCAGGATCAGGTCGTCGACGAACACCCCGATCACGCCCGGGGCGGTCAGGCCATAGGTTTCGCCCCAGCCAACCACGCCGTCGCGGGTCGTCACCTTGACCAGCACCGAGCGGTCCTCGACCGGATAGATCGTCCGGTTCGACGTCCGCACGAAATAGCCGCGCTCATTGACTTCCTCACCCGGCCGCAGCGGGCCGAGATAGGGCGTGTCGCGCGGGATGGTGACGACGAACGTCTCGATATGGGCGATGGCGTCGGTCATGTGGCGACTATAACGCGCGGGCGTGCCGGGGCGAGGGCGCGTCGAGCAGATCCGACAGCCCCTCCATAAGATCGTCCAGTTCCTTCAGGTCATGCGCATCGAGCATCGGGCCGGGCGCGCGGACATAGGCGTTGGCGATCAGACCACGGCGCTTGAGCACTTCCTTGGTCAACCGCCAGCGATATACCGCCTGCATGTTGAGCAACGGCAGCGTGCGTTCGAACAGGCGACGAACCTCGGCCCAGTCGCCGGCGCGGTGCGCGGCGATCAGCGCGACATGTAGGTCGGCGATCTCGACCGCGGGCATTGTGCCATCGGCACCGCGCGCCAGTTCGTCGGTAATGTAGCGGCCGCCCGCGCCGCCGAAGATCCCGGCAAGGCTAGCACCACCTGCCTCGCGCAACGCGGTGATGCGCTGGCCGCACGGCGCGTTCTCTTCCTTGACGTAGCGGATACCCGGGGCGCGTTCGACCACCGCAAGTACTTGCTTGGGTGACAGGCCAAGGCCCATCGGCTTGGGCGCATTCTGCAGCATGATCGGAACGGGTGCGGCGGCGGCGAGCCGGTTGTAGAACGCCGCGAGCGCGTCGATATCCTCGCCCTTACGCGCCGGGGTGACTACCATTGCCGCAGCGGCACCGGCCTGCGACGCCGCGCCGATCAGCGCTTCACTCTCTTCGTCGCTATGGCCGCCACATCCCGCGATGAATGCAACGCGACCGCGCGTGACGTCGCCCAGAATCGCGATCAGCCGGCTGCGCTCGGTGAGGGTCAGATGGTCATATTCGCTGGCCAGGCCCGGGAATACCACGCCATCGGCACCGCATTCGATCGCCCAGAGCGCGACGCGGCGAAAGCCGGCTTCGTCGATTTCGCCATGGGCGTCGAAGATTGTGGGCAGCACCGGAAAGGCGCCGGCGATGTCAGACATGGAAATCCCCTCCAGCACGAAACATGCGGCATCGCGCCGCTTTCTGGGGGTTATCAATCACAACGGTGCTAAATTAGCAATACTACTGTTGCTGATAGCGGATCATTTTCTCAGTCGTTGATCTCCGCAGCCGCTTCACGCAGCGCCTCGACGATCGCCTGGGTGTTGTCCTCCGGGATCCATCCGGACAGACCGACGGCTACGAAGGCGGGGTGCGAGACGGGCAGGGCGATGGTGTGGCGGTCATGGTTTTCGCCCACCCGCACTCGGGCATAGCCCTGCGCGCGCACTTCACCAATCGCGGTCATCAGCTCGGGCAGGCCGCCGGGAAAGTCCGGAATTTCAACCCCTTCGAACAATTCGGCCAGATGCTGGTCGTCCTGTTCGGCGAGCAGGGCCATGCCGATTCCGCTGCTGCTGGCGGGAAGCAGGCCGATGCGGCCAAGCCCCTGTGTCGTCTCCATGCCGGGCGGGGCGTGGAAGAGGTAGCTGACATTGTCGTTCCACAACACGCCAAGCGCGATCGTCAGCCCAAAGCGGCGTAATTTCTCAAGCGCTGGCAGTGCGGTCTGGACGATTTTCGAGGCGAACAGGCTCTGTGCCGCCAGCACGTGCATCCCCGGCCCTGCGGTATATTTGCGATTTGCGGTCTGCCGCGCGATGCCAAGATAGGCGAGCGTCTTGAGCAGCCGGTTCACCCGCGTGGGGTTGAAGCCGAGCTGGCGTGCAAGTTCGCGATTGCCGACCGGCTCGGGTGACACCGCCAGTGCCTGGAGCGTGGCAATACCGTCGATCAGGCTCTGATTGGGTTGGGCGTTGGGCTTCTGCCGCATGGAAGGTAGATTTATCCCCTGTTTCGCGCACTCTGATGCCCGATGGTCGGCCAAGGTCAAGCCGCATCATGCACAGCGTCAAGCAATTCGCGATTGACTTGTTGCTTCAATCGAAACACTTTGCGCCAAAGGGTCGATGGTGCCCGCCAGTGAGAGGATAGCGCGTGGATCGCAAAATGATGATCGTTGGCGATTGGGGATCGACCGCGATGCGGTTGAACCTGTGCGCGACCGATAATGGCAACATCCATGTGATCGACCGGGCGGCGGGGCCAGGCGTCAAATTCTGCACTGACTTCGAATCCGCCTTCTTCGCTTCAACTGAAAGCTGGCTCGACACCCATGGTGTGATGCCGGTCGTGCTGGCTGGCATGATCGGATCGAACCTTGGCTGGGCCGATTGCCCCTATGCGCAATGTCCGACCGACGCCTCGGCGCTCACCGGGCGGATGCATCGGTTCACCGTGCGTGGCGTCGAGATCGCGATTGCGCCGGGACTGCGCTGCACCAACATTTTTGGCCTGCCCGATGTCATGCGTGGGGAAGAGGTGCAGCTGTTCGGGCTGCTCGAACTGCTCGGCAATCCCCGGGGTCGGATGCTGGTCTGCCTTCCCGGCACCCATGCCAAATGGGCGATCGTCGAGGATGGCGTGGTACGCAGCTTCTTCACCAGTATGCAGGGCGAGCTGTTCGAAGTGCTGCTGGCGCATAGCCTGGTCGGTCGCGGGCTGCCCGATGTGACGGCGTCGGCACCGGTCACGCCACTAGCCTCCGCATTTCGCGACGGTGTCGCCCGGATGCTCGCCGACCCGACCCTGGCGGTCGAGCTGGCGGTATTCGCCGCGCGCAGCCGGGTCGTCACGGGCGACCTGCCCGCGACGGAAGCGCGCGCGTTCCTCTCAGGGCTGTTGATCGCCGCCGAAGTCCGCGACGCCATCGCCGCCCATGCCGCGCGCGACATGGTGTTCGATGCCGTGACATTGGTGGGCGCCGAAGCGCTGATGCCGCTCTATGCCGCCCCGATCGAGGCGCTGGGGCTGAAGGCGCATCAGGTGCCGGCGCATGATGCCAGCATCCGAGGTCTTGGCGCGCTGGCCGGGGCCGATCCGCTGGTGGTGCGGTCGTGACTGCCGCAGTGACCCCAAGCCGGATTCGCTGGGCGATCCTCGCGCTGCTCTTCTTCTCGACGGTCCTGAACTACATCGACCGGCAGACGCTCTCGATCCTCGCCACGACGGTTCAGGCCGATCTGGGGATGACCGACACTGACTATGCCGGTGTCGTCCAGATGTTCCTGATCGCCTATACCATCGCCTATCTCGGCGTCGGGTGGATCACCGACAAGCTTGGGCCGAAGCTGGCACTGGCCGGCTTCGTCGCCTGGTGGTCGATCGCCAATATGGTCACCGGACTGGTCAACTCGGCCGGGCAGCTCGGCGCAGCGCGGTTCGCGCTGGGGCTGGGTGAGGCGGGGAACTATGTCGCCGCGCCCAAGACCGTGTCCGAGCGCTTCCCGGCGCACGAGCGCGGCTTTGCGGTCGGGGTCTATACGGCCGGCGCGATGGTCGGTGCGACGATTGCGCCGCCGCTGATCGGCTGGCTGGCACTGACCTATGGCTGGCGCGCGGCGTTTCTGGTCACGGGCGCGCTGGGCTTTGTGTGGATCGCGGGGTGGCTGCTGGTGCACCGCAAGGCACCGAAGGTCGTGGTTGCAGAAGCAGAGCTGGCGGAGCCCAAATGGCCGCTGCGCCGCATCCTGTCTGACCGTGCTGTGTGGGGGCTGGCGCTGGCACGCACGCTGACCGACCCGGTCTGGTATTTCTACCTGTTCTGGTTCCCCAAATATTTGATTGATGCACGCGGCATGACATTGCTGGGCATCGCCGCGACCGCGTGGCTGGTCTATGTCGCGGCGGACATCGGCAGCATCTTTGGCGGTGGCGCATCGGGTCGCCTGGTGAAGCGCGGGATGCGTGCGCCGGATGCGCGGATCAGGATGATGGGGGTGGCGGCGTGCCTGGCACCGATCGGCGCGCTGATCGCGATCCAGCCGGCCATTCCGCTGACCTATGTGCTGGCGGCGTGCGTTGCGCTCGCGCACATGACCTTCCTCGTCAACCTCACCACACTCGCCGTCGACATCTTCCCGCAGCGGCAGGTCGGCGCGATCTTCGGCCTGATTGCGGCCGGCAGCGGCGTTGGCGGGATTGCCTCGACCTGGGTTGTCGGCCAGTTCGCCGAAGGGCGCGATTATGCGCCGCTTTTCCTGGCGATGGCAGCGCTGCACCCGATTGGCTGGCTGATCGCGCGCTTTGCCACCGCGCGTGCGCGCCGCCCGGTTTGAGGACCGACATGACCAAGCACAGTCATTGGGGCCAGAGCGGGCCGCATCGCAATCACGGCGCGCGGTTGCGCGATTTCGAATGGCAGGGCCGACGCTGCATCAGCGTCGAAAATGCCGTGCTGCGCGCGGTGATCGCGGTCGGCAAGGGGTGCGATATCCTGGAGCTTACGCACAAGCCGAGCGACACCGAAACCTTGCACCAGGCACCTGCCGGAATGTTCCCGCCGGGTGCGATGCAGTCCTCGCCGCTACCCGGCGGGGGGTTTCGCGATCAGTTTCCCGGCGGCTGGTATGTCATGCTGCCCAATGGCCCCGGTCCCTGCGAACATGGCGGCATCGCCTTTGGCCATCATGGCGAGGCGACCTTCCTTCCGTGGGATTGCACGATCGAGGAGGACCGGCCCGAGCGCGTGACGTTGCGCTGCCACACCCGGCTGCGCCGGATGCCCTTGCTGATCGAACGCAGGATTTCGCTGGATGCCGAGGGCGGGGCGCTGGTGATCGACGAAGCGGTAACCAACGAATCCGGCCAGCCACTCGACATGATCTGGGGGCACCATCCGACCTTCGGCGCGCCGCTGCTGGATAGCGAGGCGCGGATCGACCTTCCGGCCTCGCGGCTGGCAACTGCGGCGACCGCGCCGCCCGCAGCGACGCTGCCTGCCGACGCAGTGGGCGCATGGCCGATGCTGGGCGACCATGATCTGTCGCGCTTCCCGGATGGCAGCGCGAACAGCCAGGATTTCGTCCGGGTGAGCGACTATGACGCCGGCTGGTTCGCGATCCGCAACCCTGGTCGTCGCGCCGGAGTCGCGCTGCGCTGGGACGAAGACCTGTTTCCGCTGCTCGGTTTCTGGCGGCTGGCTGGGGGCGGCGGCGATTATCCCTGGTATGGCGCGCGCACCATGCTCGCGCTCGAACCCTGCAATGAGCTACCTTCGCTTGCCGATGCGGTGGCAAATGGCACGTCGATCCGCGTTGCCCCCGGCGAGACGCGGGCAACGCGCCTCGTGGCGACGCTGTTTGCGGCGGACGAACGCGCGGTCACCGGGATGGACTGGAACGGCGCGCTGGAGCTTGATGATGCGGCTTGACGGAGAAATCGCGCTGGTGACCGGTGCCGCTGGGGGCATCGGACAGGCGGTGTGCGCGCGCTTTGCAGCGGCGGGGGCAAGGGTTGCGGCGCTTGACCTGACGGAGCCGTCGGTCGGCGACCTCGCGCTGGCGTGCGACCTGTCGGACGATGTCGCGCTCGCCACAGCGGCGCAGCAGGTTCGCGCCGAACTGGGCGATCCGGGCATCGTCGTTCATGCTGCGGCGACCACCGAATTTGCCGGGACGCTCGCCTCTTCACCCGCGGCGTTTCTGAGGGTCTATGACGTCAATGTCGGCGGTGCCCTGCGGCTTGTTCAGGCATTCGCACCGGCGATGCAGGCGCGCGGCAGGGGCAGTTTCATCTTCGTTTCCTCGATCAACGCACGCATGGGCGCACCCGGACTTGCCGCCTATGCAGCGTCAAAGGGCGCGCTCGAAACCTTCCTCAAGACCTTTGCGCTTGAGGTTGCGGGCGACGGCGTGCGCGTGAACGGGATCGCGCCAGCGTCGGTCGATACGCCGATGCTGCGCGCGTCTTTTGCGCGGCAGCCCGACCCCGATGCCGCGCTGGCCGCCAACGTCCTGCGCCATCCGCTCGGTCGGCTGGGGACGGCGGAGGATGTGGCGGAGTCGGCGCTGTTCCTCGCGGCGGACGCATCGGCGTGGATCACCGGCACGGTCCTGGCGATCGACGGCGGGGCGGGGATCACGCGGCGATGAACGCGCTTGATTTCGATGGCACGCGCGCGGCGCTGCCGCTCGTCGCGATCCTGCGCGGGATCACCCCGGACGAGGCCGCGCCGGTCGGCGAATTGCTGATCACGGCGGGGTTCACGCTGATCGAGGTGCCGCTCAATTCGCCCGATCCATTCGACAGCATTGCCCGGCTCGCGGACGTCGCGCGGGGGCGCGCGGTGATCGGCGCAGGGACTGTGCTCGACGCGCCAAGTGTCGACCGTGCGGCGGACGCGGGCGCGCGACTGATCCTCGCGCCCAATACCGACACGACCGTCATCGCGCACTCGGTATCGCGCGGCCTGACCACGATGCCCGGAGTCGCCACCGCGAGCGAGGCATTCGCGGCGATCGGCGCGGGGGCGCAGGCGTTGAAGCTGTTCCCGGCAAATATGCTCGGCGCGGGCACGGTTGCTGCGTGGCGGGCGGTGTTGCCGCGCGGCGTCCCGATCTTCGCGGTGGGGGGCATCGACGCGGACCAGTATGTAGCGTTCACCGCTGCCGGCGTCGATGGCTTCGGCATCGGAACGGCGCTGTTCAAGCCGGGCATGACGCTGGATGCAGTTGCCGCGAATGCGCGCGCGATCGTCGCCGGGTGGCGCGCGGCGCAGTGATCCTGCTCCGCCGCGATCTGCGCGCTGGACTGGCGCTGGCGGCGGCGGTCCCGCTTCGCATCCTGTTCCCGTAAAGACGGGGCGGCCGCACAGCCGCCCCGCCATCGTCAGCCCGGGTTGCCCGATCCGGGGGCGTCGGCGCTGTAGTTGGTGATGTCGATCTTGCGCCGCGTAATGCGCAGATTGCCGGTGGTCGGGTTCTTCTTGCGGTAGAACAGGTACAGCTTGCCATTGTCATAGGCGCGATCGAAATTGTCGTCGCCCCAGTCGCCGCCGTCGAAATCGATCATCGTCGGATAATTGGCGGCATCGCTGTCGGCGGTGAGCAACTGCGTTGGCGTGCTCCAGCTGAACATGTCGGTCGAGGTGGTGTAATAGACCCCATCAGACTTGCGCAGAATGCCAATGTAATGGCGCGACGGCTTGTGCCACACCACGCTGCGTACATAGGTGTTGAGCACCGTCGGCTCGACCACCGCGCAGGTCGTGTTGGTGTTGACCGGATAGGGATTGTTCATCGCCTGGGTGAAGGCCGGCGCGGTCGTGCTACCGTCCCACGCGCGCCAGCTGGTCTTGACCGCGGGCGTGCTGGTGCGGAACAGGCACAGCCCCTTGGCCTGCCCGGCATAGCCCGAGTTGGTGTAAGCGAACATGTACCAATAGCCATCGGTCGTGCCGTCCTGACTGCGACCGCGGAAGATGTTCGACGGTGCGCCATAGCCGATCCAGCCCGAAGTCGGCGTCGACGCATCGCCGGGATATTGGACATGGGGGTAGATGGCGATGTGGTTGGGGGCCGTGCCGTCGCGCGTGAAGCTGAGGTGCCGGTTCGCGCTCGACACCGGGTTCGCCTTCCACGCCGCGATCGACGCATACCAGCAGCCCGGCTTGCCATCCGTCGCCCCTGATTTGTGGCAATCGGGATCGTCATCGACACGATTGCCCCAGAAATCCTGATGGCCATAGGCCCAGGCCGTCGTGCCGTCGAAATAGAATGCCTGGATCCACGTCTTTTGGTCGAACTGGCTGGGGTCGGTGTTGCCGACATTGCCGATCATCACCGGATCGCAATCCAGCGTCGCGGTTTTGGGATTATTGGTGAAGCCGGTGACCGATCCGTGCCACTGCCACCCCTTTGCATCGGCGTCCGACACGGTCATGTGGATGACGTTAAACTGGTCCTCGAACACGCGGATCGGACCATCCTGCTTCACCTTTGTCGTGCCGCACAGATTGACGTCGGAATCGTGGAAGGTTTCGATGACCGAATCGGCAAGACCCAGGGTCGGGGCCGCATTGGCAGACATCAGACTTTGGGTTGAAGCCGCCGCCGTCCTCGGGCTTGCATCGTCGGTGGCAGGCGGTGTGACGATCGTGCCGCTGCTTTCATTTGTATCGCTATATGAAACAATTGCCGCTGTTGCGATTCCGCTGAGCAGCATTCCGGTTGCGGCAAGATACCGCAAATTCTTCCTCTCCATAGCTCTACCTCCTGGCGACATGGCGCCAGCCTTGCCGCAAAGCGCGGATCGTGCCGTCCGCAGTTATGTAGCTTTAAAAGCAACAATCATAAATGCAAGTGACTCAGTGTTGCCGTACCAATCTGGGCCGCTCACGCTGACCAACGATGGTTAGGGACGAGACTGGTCGGAGATGTCGGAGCGCCCGCCCGCATCGGTCAGCAGCGACCATGGCGTAGGCAGATAGTCGAGCGACATGTAGAAATAGAAGGCGCACGAGCCGTCGGAGCGGAAGGTCGCGCCCTTGACGATGCCATAGGCGGTGGTGCCGCTGAACACCGGGCCACCGCTGTCGCCCTGTTTGCAGGTCGGGCCCGCGACGGCGACCCAGGTCGGAAGGCAGAACCCGCCGCACAATTCCCCCGCCGGGGCGAAATCGAGCAGCGTCACCTCGGCGCAGCTATAGCCGGTGCTCTCGCCGCGATGGCATACGAAATCGCCCGCCCGCGTGCTGGACTTGCTGCGCTGCCCCTCGACCGGCCGCGCGATGGTGCGCGCAGTATCGGCGAAAAATAGCGGGCGGGCAGGGGCGGGACCGGCATGGATCTGCACATCGTGATAGCCCCAGCCCCATTGGCCAATAAAGGACAGCGGGGTCGATTGGCGCTGCGGGTCGATATAGCTCAAATCGTCGAGGCAGTGCGCCGCGGTGGTGATGCCCGTCCGCGCGCCGTCGCTGACCAGAAAGCCGCTGGTGCAGCGATAGCGTTTACCGCTCACCGGGTCGGTCCCGTCGAGCCGTCCGCCGCCCTGTGGTCCCAAGTTGCGGTCGACATGATCGAGCGCGCGCACCTGAACCGGGACGCCGGTCAGGCGGGTCAGCCGCACATCGAGCGCCGCAGCGCCGCCAGCCTTCGTCACCGCAGTGCTGCCCGCGATCACGACCAGTTCGCCTGTACGCGGGTCGATGCCCATCGACGGATTGCTTTGTAACGCCGCGCGGATCGCTGCCTGATGATTGGTGAGCGCCCACAAGACGCGGTCGCGGCTCGCCATTGCCCCTGTCCGAAACTGGACGGGAACCCGCAGCGTCCCGGCCTCGACCCAGCGCATCGGGACAGGCGCAGTACCCGTCAGATAGACGACGAAGCGATAGTCGGGGCGATGCTGGATCGAGATGCCCGCCAGGCGATCGCGGTAGCGTTCGGCGATGGCGTCGATCGCCGGAACGCTGTCGTGTTGGGCGGTCAGGCGGATGATCGCATCGGCCAACGGTACGCCATAGCTGCGGGCATATTCCCGTGCATCCTGCGCCAGCGCGGTGCTGCGCGTCTGGACAGTTTGAGCGCCGGACTGGCTCGCAGTGGCCAGCAATGCGATCGGCAGTGCAAGCCATCTTCCGGTTACATGCATGGCCCTGATTAGCCCGACGCCGCCGCCGCGCCTAGGTGGCTGCGCATCAACCCTGCGGGCGATTGACGCGCGGACCCGGTACTGCGCACAGTCCCGCCCCGTAGCCGATGGAATGGAGGCCAGCAGATGACGGAGGCGCAGCGCTTTGCGGGCATCGAACTGGGTGGGACCAAGGCAATCGCGGTGCTGGCCGAGGGCGATCGGATCGTCGATCGCCGAACGATCCCGACCGGGGAGCCGATTGCCACCCTTTCGGCGTTGCGCGCCATCCTCGACGACTGGGCAGGGCAGGGTAGCCTGATGGGGCTGGGGATCGCCAGCTTCGGCCCGATTCAGCTCGATCCAGGGCATTCCGCATTTGGCCAGATTCTAGCGACGCCCAAACCCGGCTGGACGGGTGCGCCGGTCGCGGCACTGCTGGGCGATGGACTTGGTTGCCCGGTCGCGGTTGACACCGACGTCAACGGTGCGGCGCTGGCGGAATATCGCTGGGGCGCGGGCATCGCGTGCGACAGCCTGTGTTACCTGACCATCGGCACTGGCGTGGGCGGCGGGCTGCTGCTCGGCGGGCAGCCGGTGCATGGGGCGATGCACCCTGAGGTCGGGCATATTCGGCTGCGGCGTGTGGCGGGGGATGGTTTCGCGGGCAATTGCCGCTTTCACGGCGATTGCGTCGAGGGGCTGGTGTCGGGACCGGCACTCGCCGCGCGGTTCGGAATGGACCCGGCACAGGCACCCGACGCGCACCCGGTCTGGCCCCATGTCGCCGCCGACATTGCCGAACTGTGCTGCGCGATCCTGCTCACCACCTCTGCGCAGCGTATCCTGTTCGGGGGTACGGTGGCGCTGTCACGGTCGTTCATCCTGCCGTGGGTGCGCGCGATCGTCATCGAGCAGCTTGAAAGCTATCTGCCCTTCGTCACCCCCGCGACGGTGGCGCAGATCATCCAGCCCGCCGGGCTAGGCTCTGATGCCGGGCCGCTGGGCGCCATCGCACTGGCGCAAGCGGCTGCGGCTAGGCGGGCTTGAGGGCCTCCGCTACCATCGGCGCAACCCGTCCCACAATCTTCGTAAGCCCCTGCGGATTGGGGTGGATGCGGTCGGGCAGCATCAGCGCCGGATCGGTCACCACCTGATTGAGGAAAAACGGGTAGAGAGCTGCGTCATAGCGCTTGGCGAGGTCGGGATAGATCGCGTTGAACGCGTCGGCATAATCGCGGCCCATATTGGGCGCGGCAATCATGCCGGTGAGCATGATCGGGATGCCGCGTTTCTTCAGCTCCTCGCAGATTGCGGTCAGGTTCGCGCGTGTCTCGGCCGGGTCGATGCCGCGCAGCATGTCGTTGCCGCCGAGATTGATCATGACCAGGTCGGGCTTGCGGTCGAGCCCGTCGAGCGTGAAAGACAGGCGGCGCAGGCCCGCTGAACTGGTGTCGCCCGAAACCCCGGCGTTGCGGACGGTTGCGGCGATTCCGCGTGCTGCCAAAGCCTTCTCCAGCTGCGCGGGGAAACTCTCCTGCGGCAGGACGCCATAGCCGGCGTACAGGCTGTCCCCGAACGCGACGACCAGCCGCGTGTCGGCCTTCTCCGCGCCTGCACTGGCCGCCGCCGAGGGGGTCGGCGGGGCGGCCAGCGACTGGTTCGCCGAATCATTTTCGCCCGAACAGGCACCCAGCCCTTGGAGGAGCAGCATCGCGCCCGCATATGGGGCAAGCTTTCTGATCAAGGACGTCATCTCCACTTATGTCGATCGAACCGGTGGCGGATATCGCAATCCGCGCGCGTAATGTCACCCTGACGCTTGGAACGCGCGAGGCGCCGACCGAAATTTTGAAGGGAATCGATGTCGATATCGCGCGCGGAAGCAGCGTCGCGATCCTCGGCCCGTCGGGGTCGGGCAAATCGTCGCTGATGGCGATCCTGTCGGGCCTGGAACAGGCGAGCGGTGGGACGGTGAGCGTCGCGGGCATCGCCTATGATACGCTGGATGAGGATGGCCTCGCGCGCGCCCGGCGGGGTCGGGTGGGGATCGTGCTGCAGGCATTCCATTTGCTCCCGACGATGACCGCGCTGGAGAATGTCGCGGTGCCGCTGGAGCTGGCGGGCGCGGACGACGCCTTTGCGCGCGCGGCGGCGGAGCTGGAGGCGGTCGGCCTCGGCCATCGCCTGACGCATTATCCGGTGCAGCTGTCGGGCGGCGAGCAGCAGCGCGTCGCCATTGCCCGCGCGGTGGCTGGGCGGCCCGAGATCATCTTCGCCGACGAGCCGACGGGCAATCTCGACGGCGCGACCAGCGGGGTGATCATCGACCTGTTGTTCGACCGCCAGCGCGCGGCGGGGGCGACGCTGCTGATCATCACCCATGACCCGGCGCTCGCCAGCCGCTGTGACCGCGTGCTGACGATGCGCGACGGGCATATCGTTGCGGACAGCGCCGCGTGAGCGCCTTGGGCTGGCGCGCGAGCTGGAGCATCGCGCGACGTGACCTTCATGCCGGGTTTCGCGGGTTGCGGCTGTTGCTCGTCTGCCTGTTCCTCGGCGTGGCAACGCTGGCGACGATCGGCAGCCTGACCGCGTCGATCACCGGCGAGATTTCGGCGCGGGGGCAGGTGCTGCTCGGCGGCGATGTCGAGGTGGGCATGACCCAGCGCCAGGCTTCGGCGCAGGAGCGCACGGCGTTCACCGCGCTCGGCACGGTCAGCGACACGATCCGCACCCGCGCGATGGCGCGGCGCGCGACGCCGATAACGGGCGCGCCCGATGCGGTGCTGACCGAACTGAAGGGCGTCGATACCCGCTATCCGCTCTATGGCAGCCTGACCTTGGAGCAGGGCCGCTACGCGCCGCTCGCTCCGGACGCGGTGCTGATCGGAAAGTCGCTGTCGGAGCGGCTGTTGCTCAAGACCGGCGACCGGATGCGTTATGGCGATGCCGAGTTCCGCATTGCCGGGCTGATCGCCGACGAACCCGATCGCGTGGGGGAGGGGTTTACGCTCGGCCCGGTCGCGATCGTGTCGCTTGATGGGCTGAAGCGCACCGGCCTGCTCCAGCCGGGCGCGCTGTACGAGACCAAATACCGCGTTCGCCTCAATCCGGGCGTGACGCCGGAGGAGGCGGTGGACGGGCTCAAGGCGCGGTTCCCGACCGCGGGCTTCGAATACAAGACGCGCGACCGCGCCGCGCCGGGTGCGGTGCGCTTCTTTGAGCGGATGGGGCAATTCCTGTCGCTGATCGGCCTCGCCGCGCTGGTCATTGCCGGGATCGGCGTGAGTAATGGCGTCGCCTCCTATCTCGGGCAGAAGCGCGGCGCGATTGCGACGTTCAAGATCCTCGGCGCGACCTCGGCCGATATCAGCCGCATCTACCTGCTCCAGATCGCCGCTGCATCGGCGCTGGCCGTGGGGGCGGGGCTGGTGGTCGGCGCGGTCCTGCCGATCGCGTTCGTGGTGCTGGCTGGTGATCTGTTGCCGGTTGCGCCGGGCTTTGCGGTTTACCCGCTGCCGCTGCTGACCAGTGCCGCCTATGGCCTGCTGATCGCCTTTGCCTTTGCGATGCCGCCGCTGGCGCGCGCGCGGACCCACCCCGCCGCCGCTCAGTTGCGCAGCGGGGTCGAGGAGTCGCGACGGATCGACCGGCGCAGCACGCTGCTGGTCGTCCTCGCTGGAGCGCTGGTCGTGACGCTGGCGCTCGTGACCGCGCGCGAGCCGATCTTCGCCGCCGCTGTGCTCGGCGCGGTCGCGCTGGTGCTGCTGATCCTGCTCGGCATCGGCGCGCTGATCCGCCGCGTGTCGGCCAAGCTGCCGCGACCGCGTCGCCCGCTGCTGCGGCTGGCGCTGTCCAACCTGCATCGCCCCGGTGCGCAGACCGTGGCGCTGGTGATCGCGCTCGGCCTTGCGCTCACCCTGTTCGTCACCCTCGCCGCGATCCAGACCAGCCTCGACGCCGAGATTGAGCGCGCGGTTCCGCAGCGTGCGCCGAGCCAGTTTGTGCTCGATATCCCGTCCGAATCCCGCGACGCCTTCTCCGCATTGGTCAAGCGCGAGGCGCCCGAGGCGCAGCTCAACATTGTCCCGTCGCTGCGCGGCACGATCACCGCTTATGGCAAGCAGCGGGTCGCTGACCTCAAGACCCTGCCCGAAGGCGCATGGTTCCTGCGCGGCGAGCGCGGCGTGACCTATTCCGCCGTGCTGCCAGAGGGCAGCGACCTCGTTGCCGGGCAATGGTGGCCGAAGGATTATGCCGGGCCGCCGCTTGTCTCGCTCGACCGCGAGGCGGCGACGCTCCTCAAGCTCAGCGTCGGCGACACCATGACCGTCAGCATCCTCGGCCGCGAGATCACCGCCAAGATCGCGTCGCTGCGGCAGGTCAATTGGGACACGATGGGGTTCAACTATATCCTCGTCTTCTCGCCCAACACGCTCTCCGCCGCGCCGCACAGCCTGACCGCGACGATCGACATGGAGCCGAAGCATGAGGGCGCGGTGTCACGCGCATTGCTCGCGGCGTTCCCATCCGCCTCGATCATTGCGGTGAGCGAAGTGGTGGGGCAGGTGCGCACCATCCTCGACCAGATGGCGACGGCGATCCTGCTCTCGGCATCGGTCACGATCCTGGCCGGCATCGCCGTGCTGGTCGGCGCGATTGCCGCGTCGCGGCAGGCGCGCAGCTATGACAGCGTGATCCTCAAGACGCTCGGGGCGACGCGACGGCAGATTCTGGCGGCACAGGCGCTCGAATATGCGCTGCTCGCCCTGACCCTCGCTGCACTGGCGCTGGGGCTGGGCGGGCTGGCGGCGTGGTATGTCATCACGGGCGTGTTCGAGTTTGGCTGGGCACCCGACTGGACGATCGTCGGGGCGACGCTGGGGCTCGGCGCGCTGCTGACGCTCGGAATCGGGTTGCTGGGGTCGCTGCCGGTATTGTCGGTGCGCCCGTCGGAAGCGCTGCGCAGGCTTTAGGGTTCGACCCGACGGATCAAAATTCCTCGGTGTCGATCTCCGCTTGTGTGGCCGCCGGATAGCGCGGCCCCGCAATCGCGTCGGGCGCGAAGATGCGGTCGAGTTCGGCCAGCACGTCACCGGGCAGCGGCTCGACTGGCGTCGCGAAATTCTCGGCGAGATGCGCAGGCGAAGTGGTGCCGGGGATAGCGACGATATGCTCGCCCTGCGCGAACACCCATTGCAGGCAAAGCTGCGCCGGGGTGATGCCGCGATCGGACGCGATGGCGCTGAGAGCGGCGAGCAGCTCCAGATTGCGCGCGAAATTCTCAGCGTTGAAGCGCGGCATCATGCGGCGGATGTCGCGCTCTTCCAGCGCATCAGGCGATGTGAGCGCGCCGGCGAGGAAGCCGCGCGCTACGGGCGAGAAGGCGACCAATGTCGTCCCCAACTCGGCGCAGGTTTCCAGCACACCCAGCTCGACATTGCGCGACCATAGCGAATATTCATTCTGCACCGCCGCGATCGGGTGGACCGCCTGCGCGCGGCGGAGCGTTGCGGCGGACACTTCGCTCAGGCCAATCGCGCCAATCTTGCCCGCCGCGACCAGCCGCGCGAGTTCACCGACGGACTCCTCGATCGGCACCGATTTGTCCCAGCGGTGGAGATAATAAAGATCCACCCGGTCGGTGCGCAGCCGGGTGAGCGACTCGTCAATCGTCGCGCGCAGCGTCTCGGGTCGCCCGTCGATCACCCGCTTGCCGTCGACGCCGGTCATCCCGCATTTCGACGCGAGGAAATACTCCTCACGGCGATGGCCAACCGCCTCGCCGATCAGCGTCTCGTTCGCGCCAAACCCATAGAGAGCCGCGGTGTCGAGATGGTCATAGCCAAGGTCGATCGCCTGATTGAGTAGCCGGATCGCGTCCTCGCGCGCGGGTGGGGTGCCATAAGCGTGGCTGAGCGACATGCAGCCGAGCCCGACCGGGTTGACGGTGGCGGATGCGAGGCGGCGCTTCATGGGGTTCTCCAGTGCAGATGTCGCCGCCTCACTGACCTCGACCGCGCCGAGTGGCAAGCGTCAGCGACGCCGTGCGGCCCGCAATGCCCGTGACCGGGGCGGGGGGCGGTTCTTCGTCGTGCAGCGGCGCTGCAATTTCGGACACCGGGTCGGACACGCTCTGCCTCTCCTGATTGACAGGCTTTCGCTGGAGCGGTCTAACTGAATGGCAGAATCAAAACCGTATTTATTTTCAACCATCTGTCAATTGCGCGAATGGCAAATGGCGACAGGGGGACGCACGTGACGCAATTGCGGTCGAGAACGCCGGACGAGGTGCTTGAGGGCGGGCTCAAGCTTGGCCGCCTCGGCGATTATGTCGGCTTTCGAATGCGCCGCGTCCAGAACCAGCTGTCGGCGGATTTTGCGGCGGCGACCGCGCATTACGGCATCCGCGCGGGCCTGTTCTCCTCGCTTGCGCTGATCGAGGCCAATCCGGGGCTGTCGCAGCAGGAACTGTCGAGCACCGTCGGGCTCGACAAGTCGATCACCGTCCAGATCGTTGACGAACTGGAAAAGCGCGGCTGGGCTAAGCGCGAGCGCTCCACGGTCGATCGCCGCCGCCACGCGCTGACGATCCAGCCCGAGGGCAAGAAGTCGCTCGACGATCTGTTCGACATCATGAAGGGGGTCGAGGCCGAGGTGCTGGCACAGCTCAGCCCCGAAGAGCGCCCGATCTTCGACGCTGCGCTCGACCGGATGTACGCCGTCTTGCATCGCTGAGCATAGGCCACGTTATAGATGGTCGGTGCATGGGGTAGGGTGCGGGCCATGTCGCTGGACGTCGCTGCACCGCTGCTGACCATGTCTTCGCGAGTGAGCTGGACTGTCGGCGTTGCCGGCGCGGCGATGCCGCGAATGCTTGTACCGGTGACGACGACTTCCTCGTCCGCCTGCTCCTGTTCGGTGTCGGCCGTCGATGCGATCAATGCCGCACCGTCAACGTTATCTGACCGCGCCGATACCTGCATTGACGAAGTGGCTGAAATCGTGCTCACGCTTGGGCATGTCTGGGGAACAGGAACAGGTCGGCGCGCTGGGGCCGCTGGTCGGATATCATTTGCGTCGCGCCTTCGGTGCCTTTGCGGCGGATTTCGCTTCAGCGATGGACGGGACGGGGATGCGCCAGGTGCTCGTCGGCATCCTGGCGGTGGTGTCGAGCAACCCCGGGATCAACCAGGGCGCGGTCGGACGGGTGCTCGGGATCAAGCGCGCCAATATGGTGGCGCTGATCAACGAGCTGGTTGACCTGAAGCTGATCGAACGGGTGGTGGATTCGGCCGACCGTCGCGCCTTTGCGCTGACGGTGACCGATGCGGGTCGCACGATGCTGACCGATTGCCTTGCCCGGATCGAGGCGCATGAACGTGAGATGCTCGCCGGATTCACCGAGGCGGAGCGGGCCACACTACTCGACCTGCTCGGCCGGATCGAACGCCGCGATCCGGCGGCGGGTTAGGAGCCTACTCCCTCCCCTCCCGCAAGCGGGAGGGGATTTAATCGGCCAGGATCAACGCATCCAGCGCGACCACGCCTTCGCCCTTGGGGTAAACCACCACCGGGTTGAGATCGATCTCGCGGATCGACGGCGTCCCCGCCAGCACGCGACCCAGGCCCGCGATCAGCTTCGCCACCGCATCGACATCCAGCGCCGGAGACCCGCGATAGCCGTCGAGCAGCGCGCCCTGCTTGAGTGCGCGCAGTTCCGCGACGATCGCATCATGCGGCAGGTCGTGCGGCAGCAGCCGGACATCGTGGAGCAGCTCGGCGGTCACCCCGCCGAACCCGGCGAGGATCACCGGTCCCCATTCGGAGTCGTTGCGCGCGCCGATGATGAGTTCCACGCCGCGCCTGCCCATCGCCTCAACCTGCGCGCCATCGAGCGCGATGGCGGCGTCATAAGCGGCGACATTGCCGTATAGCCGATCCCATGCCGTATCGAGCGCAGCATCGTCGGCGATGTTGAGGATCACCCCGCCCGCATCGCTCTTGTGGCTGAGGTCGGCGGACTGCGCCTTGATCGCCACCGGATAGCCGACCTGCGCGGCAATCGCCTTGGCTTCGTCCGCATTCGCCGCAAATCCGCCAGCGGGGAAGGGGATACCGACCGGGCCGAGCAACTGCTTGGCGCGATATTCGGGGATCACCCCCGAGGGCAGGTCGAGCGCGACTGGCACGCTGTCCGCAACCGCGAAATCGCGCTCGGCGAGCTTGCCGAGGTGCCGCAATGCACGGAATGCACGGTCGGGCGAGGGGAAGTACGGCACGCCGATCGCGCGCAACCCCGCGATATACGCCGCCGGAACCTCCGCGCCGTCGTCGATCCCCGCGAAGATCACCGGCTTCTCCGGGTTCAGCGCCGTCACCGCGTCGATGATCGCGGGGAATTTGCGTGCGCAGGTTGCGGGATCGGTCTGGATGATGCCGAACACCAGCGCCGCATAGCTATCGTCCGCCAGCAACGGGATCAGCGTGCGGCGGTACAGATCGGGATCGACCAGCGCCTGCGCGGTCAGGTCCATCGGGTTCGAGACCGGGATGAAATCGGGGATCGACGCGCGCATCGCCTCTGCCGTCGCGCCATCCATCGCCGGCAAGTCCAGCCCGATCGTCTCGGCCAGGTCGAGCGTGAGCGCCTTGAATGCGCCACTCTCGGTCAGCACCGCCGTACCGCCGCGCCGCACCGGCTTCGCGCGCACCGCCAGCTCGACGACATCGCCCAGCGCCTCCAGGCTGTCGACCAGCACCACGCCGGCGCGCTCGACCTTGGCCTTCATCAGCTGCCAGTCGCCCGCCATCGCACCGGTATGCGTCGCGGCGCTCTCGCGCGCGGCGCTCGAGGTGCCGGGGTGGAGCAGGACGATATGCTTGCCCGCCGCGCGCGCCTTCTCTGCCAAGGCGAGGAAGCGCGCGGGCTTGCGGAACTGCTCGACGATCATCGCGATCGCCGGGGGTTCGGGGTCGTCGATCAGATATTCGACATAATCCTCGACCCCCGACGCCGCCTCGTTTCCGGTCGATACCGACACGGTGATGCCCAGCCCCTTGCTCATCAGCGTTGCGCCCAGCACCACTGCCATCGCGCCCGACTGGCTGACGATGCCCACCGCTGGCTTGCCGGCCAGGTCCAGCACCGGCGTCTCGACAAAGGTCAGCGGCACGCCCGCGCGGTAATTGACCATGCCAAGGCAGTTCGGCCCCTCGACCACCATGCCATGTTTATGCGCGATCCGCGCGACCTCGGCCTGTGCGGCCAGCCCTTCCTCGCCCCCCTCGGCAAAGCCGGCCGAGAAGATGATCGCCGCGCCGACCCCGCGCGCCGCCAGCGCCTGCACCGCGCCCAGCACCGCCGGTCCCGGGATCGCCAGCACCGCCGCATCGACGCCATGGGGCAATTCATCGATCGATTTGAGGCAAGGCCGCCCGTCGATGTCGTCGCGCTTGGGATTGATCAGGTGGATGTCGCCCGCATAGCCATGCCGCTCAAGGTTGCGCAGCACGGAGTTGCCGAGCGCGCCGGGTGTGGGGGAGGCACCCACGATCACGACCGAACGCGGGGAGAGCAGGCGGGAAAGGTCGGGCATTGTTCACTCTTTCAAGCCCCTCCCCTTCAGGGGAGGGGTTGGGGTGGGGCAGTGAAGTCTCACCGAGACCAGGGCGAGTGCCGAAAGGCCCCACCCCCAACCCCTCCCCTGAAGGGGAGGGGCTTTAGATCGTTCAAGCCTTCACGCGGTCCTTGTCGTACGCGCCCAGGCCCGGCTTGTAGCTCTTCTCGTCGATGAACTGGCGAATGCCTTCCTTGCGGCCTTCATTGTCGTACGAGTTCGCCGCTTCCTGCGCGCGGATCAGATAATCCTCGGCCTCGTCATAGGTCATCACCCCGACGCGGCGTACCGCGTCCTTGGTCGCCTTGAGCGCCACCGGGTTCTTGCCCAGCAGCACCTTGGCCACCTCGGTAACGCGGTCCTTGAGCGACGCCAGCGGCAGCGCCTCGTTGACCAGGCCCCAGTCGGCGGCGGTCTTGCCGTCGATATTCTCGCCCATCATCGCATGGTACATCGCCTTGCGGAACGGCAGCAGCTCGGTCGCGACCTTGGTCGCGCCGCCGCCGGGCAGGATGCCCCAGTTGATCTCGGACAGGCCGAACTTCGCCTCTTCCGCGGCAAAGGCCAGGTCGCACGCGAACAACGGGCCATAGCCACCGCCAAAGCACCACCCATTGACCATCGCGATCGTCGGCTTCTGATACCAGCGCAGGCGGCGCCACCAACCATAGCTTTCGCGCTGCGCCTTGCGCGTACCCTTCAGGCCATCGGCCTCGGTCTCGCGGAAATATTCCTTGAGGTCCATGCCCGCGGTCCAGGCCGGACCTTCGCCGCTCAGGACCAGCACGCCGACATCGTCGCGGAACTCGAGCGCGTCGAGCACGTCCATCATGTCGCGGTTCAGCGTCGGGCTCATCGCGTTGCGCTTGTCGGCGCGGTTGAACCGCACCCAGGCAATGCCGTTCTCGACATCATAGGCGACGACGCCGTTGGCACTCAATTCGGTCATGCTTCTTCCTTCAAGTCTGCCCCCGTCATCCCGGCGAAAGCTGGGATCTCGTGCCGCGAGCGATCGCCTGGTGGCTTGAGACCCCAGCTTTCGCTGGGGTGACGACATGGTGTTTAAATCGGATAATGGCCCGGCTGGGTCTCGATCGTGACCCAGCGCAATTCGGTAAAGCTGTCGATGCCCGCGCGGCCGCCGAACTTGCCGTAACCCGATGCCTTGACCCCGCCGAACGGCATCTGCGCCTCGTCATGCACGGTCGGGCCGTTGACGTGGCAGATGCCCGACTTGATCGCCTTCGCGACCTTGAGGCCGCGCGCCGTGTCGCGGGTGAACACCGATGCCGACAGGCCGTACTCGGTATCGTTGGCCAGCTCGATCGCATGGGCCTCGTCACGCGCGCGGATCACGCCGACCACGGGGCCAAAGCTCTCGTCGCGGAACAGCTTCATCTCGGGCGTGACCTTGTCGATGACATGCGCCGGCATCAGCACGCCGTTCGCTTCGCCGCCATTAACCTGCACCGCGCCATGCGAAACCGCATCGGCGATCAGGCTCTTGCAGTGATCGACGGTCTTCTGGTCGACCACCGCGCCGAGCGGGGTCTTGCCCTCGCGCGGGTCGCCGACCGCCATCGTCCCGACCTTGGCCGCGAATTTCTCGACAAAGGCATCGGCAACCGTGTCGACCACGATGATCCGCTCGGTCGACATGCAGATCTGGCCCTGGTTCATGAACGCGCCGAACGCCGCGGCCTTGACCGCTTCGTCGAGGTCCGCGTCCTCCAGCACGATCAACGGCGCCTTGCCCCCCAGCTCCAGCAGCACCGGCTTCAGATGCTCCGCCGCGCGCTTGGCGATGATCCGGCCGACCGCAGTCGATCCGGTGAAGTTGATGCGGCGGACATGCGGGTTGTCGATCAGCGCGCCGACAATCTCGGGCGCATCTTGCGGCGCGTTGGTGACGATGCTCACCGCGCCCTTGGGCAGTGCTTCGTCGAACGCTTCTGCGATCAGGCTGTGGGTGCGCGGGCATTGCTCGCTGGCTTTCAGCACCACAGTATTGCCGCAGGCCAGCGGCACCGCGACCGCGCGTACGCCCAGAATAATCGGCGCGTTCCACGGCGCGATGCCCAGCATCACGCCGACCGGCTCGCGCAGCGCCATCGCGATGCAGCCGGGCTTGTCCGAAGGGATTACTTCGCCGCTGATCTGCGTGGTCAGCGCCGCAGCTTCGCGCACCATGCCGACCGCGAGCATCAGGTTGAACCGGGCCCAACCCTCGGTCGCGCCAATCTCGCCCATCATCGCATCGACGAACTGATCCGCTTTCGCGGCAAGCGCATCGGCGGCCTTGTTCAGAGCTGCACGCCGCGCATTGGGGCCAAGTGCCGACCAGCCGGGGAAGGCGGCGGCTGCCGCTTCGACTGCAGCATCGGCATCGGCGACACTGAACGCTTTCGCCTCAGTCGCGACCGCGCCGGTCACAGGGTTCAGACGGGTAAAGCTAACGCCGGGAGCCGGCGGTGCGATCGTAGCCATGATCCTCTCCTCTATATTGTTATGCTATATAACCTACGTTTCGGAGGCGCAAGCGGGTTCATTGGTCAGTGTCCGCGCTGGCCGCCGCGCAATTTGGGAACGACGAATGATGCTGGATTAGCTGTGGACAACCCGTCCACCGGCTTTGACCGCTGCTCCTCTCCACATATAACCGGCCAATGCCCCATTCCGGTTTCGTACCCCTCCGCATCTTCTCCGCCTACACAATGCTGGAAGGCGCGATCGAGCCCAAGGCGATTGCGGCGCGGGCACGTGAGCTGGGGTTTCCGGCGGCGGGGCTGTGCGACCGCAACGGGCTTTATGCCGCGATGCCCTATTCCGACGCCGCAAAAAAGGCGGGGGTGCAGCCGATCATCGGCAGCCTGCTTTGTGTCGAGCGGCCCGACATGCCCGATGGCGTCACCCCGTCGCTCGACTGGCTGGCGCTGTTTGCGCAGGATGAGGCGGGCTACCAGAATCTCTGCAACCTTGTGTCGATGGCGCATCTCGACCGGCCGATCGAGAAAGACGCGCATGTCCCGTTCGCGGCGCTGGAGGGGCGGACCGACGGGCTGATCGCGCTGACCGCCGGGCGTGAGGGCGCGCTGACGCGGTTGTTTGCGGAGGAGCAGCAGGACGCGGCGCTGGCCTATGCCGACCGGCTTCAGGAGTTGTTCGGCGACCGGCTGTATATCGAGATCGTCCGGCGGCTGGACGAGGTCGAGGCGCGTGCCGAGCCGCAGCTGCTTGAACTCGCCTATGACCGCGGCATTCCGATCGTCGCGACCAATCCGGTCAGCTACGCGGTCCCCGATTTCCATCAGGCGCATGACGCGATGCTGTGCATTGCCGGGTCCGCCTATGTTGCGAGCGACGATCGCCAGCGCTCTTCGCCCGATGCGTGGATGAAGCCCGCGACCGAGATGAAGCGGCTGTTCGACGACCTGCCCGAGGCGATCGACAACACGCTGGTCGTCGCACAGCGCTGTGCCTTTGCCGCGCCCAAGCGCAAGCCGATCCTGCCCAGCCTGGCCGGCGATATCGAGGGTGAGGCGGCGCAGCTGCGTGCCGACGCACGCGCCGGGCTGGAGGCGCGGCTGGAGACGGCGGGGATCACCGATTCGGCCAAGCGCCAAGAATATTTCGACCGGCTGGCGTTCGAAACCGACATCATCGTCCAGATGGGCTTTCCCGGTTACTTCCTGATCGTCGCGGACTTCATCAAATGGGCCAAGGCGAACGGGATTCCGGTGGGTCCGGGGCGCGGTTCGGGTGCGGGCAGCGTGGTCGCCTGGGCGCTGACCATCACCGACCTCGACCCGCTGGCGCTGGGGCTGCTGTTCGAGCGATTCCTGAACCCGGAACGCGTGTCGATGCCCGACTTCGACATCGACTTCTGCGAGACGCGGCGTGGCGAGGTGATCCGCTACGTCCAGCAGAAATATGGGCGCAATCAAGTCGCCCAGATCATTACGTTCGGGACAATGAAGGCGCGCGCGGTGCTCAAGGACACCGGGCGCGTGCTCCAGATGAGCTATGGCCAGATCGACCGGCTGGCCAAGCTGGTGCCCAACCACCCGACCGACCCGTGGACGCTCTCACGTTCGCTCAACGGGGTCAGCGAGTTCAAGGCTGAATATGACAGCGACGTCGCGGTTCGCCATCTGATCGACCTCGCGATGCGGCTCGAAGGATTGCCGCGCCACTCGTCCACCCATGCGGCCGGCGTAGTGATCGGCGATCGGCCACTCGCCAAGCTGGTCCCGCTGTATCGCGATCCGCGTTCCGACATGCCGGTGACGCAGTTCGACATGAAATATGTCGAAGGTGCCGGGCTGGTGAAGTTCGACTTCCTTGGCCTCAAGACATTGTCGGTGCTGCAGAAGGCGATCGACCTGCTCGCCGCGCGCAACATCAGCATTGATCTGGCGGCGCTCGGGTGGGACGATCCGGCGGTCTATGAACTGCTTCAGCGTGGTGAGACGGTGGGCGTGTTCCAGCTCGAATCCGAAGGGATGCGGCGCACGCTGACGGCGGTGCGGCCGACCAATTTCGGCGACATCATCGCGCTCGTCTCGCTCTATCGCCCGGGTCCGATGGACAACATCCCGATGTTCGGGCGGCGCAAGCAGGGTCTGGAACCGATCGAATATCCGCACCCGTTGCTGGAGGGGATCCTCGAGGAGACCTACGGCATCTTCGTCTATCAGGAACAGGTGATGCAGGCCGCGCAGATCCTGGCCGGCTATTCGCTCGGCGGAGCGGATTTGCTGCGCCGCGCGATGGGCAAGAAGATCAAGGCCGAGATGGACGCGCAGCGCGCGCTGTTCGTCGAAGGCTGTGCGAAGATGAACAACATCTCGGAGGCGAAGGCCAACGAGCTGTTCGACTTGATCGACAAGTTTGCCGGCTACGGCTTCAACAAGTCGCACGCGGCGGCCTATGCGCTGCTTGCCTATCATACCGCCTGGCTGAAGGCGCATTATCCGCACGAATTCTACGCCGCGTCGATGTGCTTCGAACTTGGCCAGACCGAGAAGCTGGCGGTGTTCGTCGAGGATATGAAGCGGTTGGGGACGCCGTGCCTGCCGCCCGACATCAACGCGAGCGAGGCGGAGTTTTCAGTGGCCGAGCATGGCGACGGGTTCGCCGTGCGCTATGCGCTCGCGGGCCTGAAGGGCGTGGGCGAGCGGGCGATGGAACTGCTCGTCGAGGAGCGTCAGGCCAAGGGGCGGTTCCAGAGCCTGGACGATTTCGCGCGGCGGGTGGACCCGCGCCTGCTCAACAAGCGGCAGGTCGAGGCGCTGGCCGGGGCGGGGGCGTTCGATAGCGTCGCGCCGGACCGCGCCAAGGTCCATGCCGCCGCCGAAACCATCATGGCGGTGGCGCAGCGCACGCATGAGAACCGCACCAGCGGGCAGGGCGGCCTGTTCGGCGAGGCCGAGCCGGTGGGATCGGCGATCCAGCTGCCCAAGAGCGCGAACTGGACATTGGGCCAGCGAATCGAGGCGGAGAAGGAGGCGTTCGGCTTCTTCTTCTCGGCGCATCCGCTCGATCGCTACCAGCATCTCGCCAAGCTGCATTCGGCGCGCAGCATTGCCAGCTTGAACGAGATCGAGATTGCCGAGGGTGGCCGCGCCGGCGCGACGATCGCCGCGCTGATCGAGGATGCGCGTTGGCGCACTTCAGCGCGGGGGAAGCGCTACATGATGGCGACGCTGTCCGACGCGAGCGGGACGGTCCCGTGCACCTGTTTCGAGGAACATACCGCCAAGGAGATGGAGGATGCGGCGCGCATCGGCGGATGCGGTATCCTGACCGTCGAGCTGGATCGGCGCGCGGGCGAGGACAGCGCGCGGGTGACGGTGCGCAAGGTCCAGCCGTTCGAGGGGATGGCGAAGGATGTCCGGCTGACGCTGCGCATGGCGGTGCGCGAGGCCGGGGCGCTGGCGGCGGTCGCCAAGCTGCTGGAGGATGCGCGTGGCGGGCGGTGCGAGGTGGTGGTCGACGCGCCGCTGCCCGATGGCGGCGAGGCGGAATTGGTGCTGGGGCGCAATTTCCGGCTCGACGGCGAACTGGCGACGCGGATCGAAGGGTTGCCGGGGATCGAGCGCGCCGAACTCAGGCCGACCGAACAGCCAAGGCTGGCGCTGGCGAGCTGACGCGCTCCCCCTTGCATCCCCGCTCTCGAACGGACAGGATGGCCTTACGAATACGGAAAGCCGTACGAGCAAGGAGAGAATGATGCTGGGCGCGATGCAGGATTTCGAGCTTCGGGTACCCCGGGTGATCGAACATGCCGAGCGCGAATATGGATCGCGCGAAATCATCAGCCGCTGGGCTGATGGCAGCGAGACGCGCACCGACTGGGCCGGGATCGCGCGGGATTCGCGCAAGCTGGCGCAGGCGCTGGAACGGCGGGGGATCAAGCCGGGGGACCGCGTCGCAACGCTGGCGATGAACCATAGCCGCCATCTGGTCGCCTGGCATGGCACGATCGGGATGGGTGGCATCGTCCATACCATCAATCCGCGGCTGTTCGAGGATCAGCTCGCCTATATCGCCAACCATGCCGAAGACCGGGTGCTGATCTATGACCGGATGTTCCAGCCGATCATTGACAAGATGCGGCCGCAATGGACGACAATCGAGCATTATATCGTGTTCGACCCCGGCTCGGAGACCGGGGCAGGCACCGACGGCCCGGACAGTTTCGAGGCGGTAATCGGCGCGGAGAGTGGCGACTATGCTTGGGTCGAGGGCAGCGAGCGCGACCCGTGCCTGCTCTGCTACACCAGCGGCACGACCGGCGATCCAAAGGGGGTGCTCTATACCCACCGCTCGTCGATGATCCATGCGATGGCGGAGTTGCAGCCGGCGGTGTTCGACCTGTCGACCCAGGCGGTTGTGCTCCCCGTGGTGCCGATGTTCCACGCGGTCGGCTGGGGGCTGCCCTTCGCTGCACCGATGGCCGGGGTGAAACTCGTCATGTCGGCGGTCAATGACGGCAAGACATTGTGCGACCTGATGAACCGCGAGAAGGTGACGCATACGGCAGGTGTGCCGACCGTGTGGTTCGCGATGTTCCAGCATATCGACGAGACCGGCATCGCGCCCGAGCATCTCAAGGTCGTGACGATCGGCGGTTCAGCGGCACCGCGCGCGATGATCGAGCGGATCATGAAGATGGGGGCGCGGGTCAACCATGCCTGGGGCATGACCGAAACCTCGCCGATTGGCACGATGGGCGCGCCGACGCATGACTGGGATGATCTGAGCTTCGAGCAGAAGGTCGACAAGACCGTGTTTCAGGGCCGCGCGCCGTTCGGCGTCGAGCTGCGCACGGTCGATGATGACGGCGCGCTGCTGCCGCGCGACGGAGTCAGCTCCGGACGGCTGCAGATCAAGGGGCCGTGGATCATCAAGCAGTATTTCCAGGACCAGAAGGGGCCGTGCCTGACCCCGGACGGCTGGTTCGACACCGGCGACGTCGCGGTGCTGCATCCCGACGGGATCATGCAGATCACCGACCGCGCCAAGGACGTGATCAAGTCGGGCGGCGAGTGGATCAGTTCGGTCGAGCTGGAGAATGCGGCGGTCGGCTGCCCCGGTGTGGCTGAGGCGGCGGCGATCGGCATCCATCACCCCAAATGGGATGAGCGTCCGCTGTTGCTCGTGATCCGCAAGCCTGGAAGTGACGTGACTGCCGATCAGATCCAGGCGCATCTCGCCACGCAGGTCGCCAAATGGTGGCTGCCCGACGAGATTCACTTCGTCGAGTCGCTGCCGCACACGGCGACGGGTAAGCTGCTCAAGACTGCGCTGCGGGAGAAGTATCGGGATTTCCAGTTCGCGGCTGCGTGAAAGGGGCGAGCCTGGATGCGGCCCGCCCCTTCGTTACTCATTCAGCAGGCTGGGCAGGCATGAAGCGCGGGTTGCGGAGCAGTAGCGCCGCGACCAGCGCCACCAGCAGACCGATTGGCAGAACCTCCGTGAGCGTAATCAGCACGCGGAACAACGGGTTGGCGTAGAGATCTTGCATCTGTGCCATTTGCGCCTGAAACGCCGCGAGTTCGCCGGCTGTCGCGCCTGCCGCGCGCCGTTCTTCGAGCATCTTGGCGCTCATCTGCGCGATGAAGTCGCCGCCATTGATCGCGAGCACCGCTTCCCAGGCGACGACATAGAACAGGCTGCCAATCAACGCGATTGCGACGCCCATGCCGAATGCAGGCAGGAAGCGGATGACGCCGCCATTTTGATCGTCACGATGGCGCTTCACCCCCACGAAGATCGCGGTGAAGGCAATTAGCATGATCAGATAGCCGATCGCCATGCCGGTCCAGCCGGTCGGCGGATTTTCGGCCATCAGCGTTCCCATCAGGAACAGCGGAATGGCGACGACGAAGCCGGCGATCACGCCGTAGGTCAGGATGATGCGTTGCATATGGGTCCTCCCGTTCGGTTCAGGTCGCGCCAATTGGGTCTTGCGGGCCATGGCGGGCAATCGCCCAAAGGGGTGATTGGCCCCCGATCACCCGAAATTCGGTCAGGACAGCAGCCCCAGCTCCCGTGCCCGCGCAATCGCATCGGTGCGACGCCGCGCACCGAGCTTCTCGAACAGCCGCGCGACATGGGTCTTCACCGTATTCGGTGAGACCTCAAGCCGCCGTGCGATTTCCTTGTTCGAAAAACCGGCGGCAAGTTCGGCCAGCACCGTCATCTCCCGCTCGCTGATCCCCAGCGATTGTTGCGCGTGCGGATTGCCCGGGGCGCGCGCCGGCGGCGGGCGACCGATCACCCGTGCGCCGACATAGAGGCCTAGGGCGAGAAAGCCCGAGGCAACGATCAGCAGATACAATTCGGTCGAGTGGGTCCGCGCCAGCCAGCGATAATCGAGCCATTGCAGCACCGCTGCGCCGAGCGCGAGCAATGCACCATAGAGCGCGGCTTGTCGCCACCAGTGCAGTTCGGGCCAGTGCCGTTTCGCCATTCGTCGAACATCGCCCAGCATGGGTTGCGAGGCAACTAGAACAACTCCCCTTGATCCCCCGCTGGCGGGCGGAACAGGTCGCGGCGGAGCGGGGGGAAGGGCTGGTCGAGGCCGTAGCGGCGGGCGGCGATTTTGAAGCGAGTGCGTAGCAGATCGGCCCACGGCCCCTGGCCGCGCATCCGGCTGTGGAAGTTGGGGTCGTTGTCGCGACCGCCGCGTATCGACTGGATCGTCGCCATCACCTTGGCGGCGCGGTCGGGGAAATGGGTGTCGAGCCAGGCGCGGAACAGCGGGGCAACCTCGTGCGGCAGGCGGACGGGGAGGTAGAAACAGCCGAGCGCCCCCGCTTCGGCGGCGCGCTCCATGATCTGTTCGATCTCGTGGTCGGTAATCTGCGGGATGACCGGGGAGAGCGAGACGAAGGTCGGGATGCCGGCCGCGCGCAGCTTGGCGACTGCAGCGAGGCGGCGTTCGGGGTGCGGTGCGCGCGGCTCGACGGTCATCGCGACCTTGGGATCGAGTGAGGTGACTGACAGCATCACCGCCGCCAGTCCCTTCGCCGCCATGTCGCCAAGCAGATCGATGTCGCGGGTGACCCGGTCGGACTTGGTGGTGATAGTGATCGGGTGGTTGCATTCGGCCAACACCTCGATGCAGCCGCGGGTGATCCGCCAGGTCGCTTCGATCGGCTGATAGGGGTCTGTGTTGGTGCCGAATGCGATCGGCTGACAGAAATAGCCGCGCTTGCTAAGGGCCGCGCGGAGTAGGGCGGGCGCGTCGGGCTTGGCGAACAGCTTCGTCTCGAAATCGAGACCGGGTGACAGGTCGTGCCAGGCATGGGTCGGGCGCGCGAAGCAATAGATGCAGCCATGCTCGCACCCGCGATAGGGGTTCACCGACCGGTCGAACGGGATGTCGGGCGACTGGTTGCGGGACAGGATCGTGCGGGAATGCTCGACCGTGACGGTGGTGCGGAGTGGGGTCGGTTCGCCGTCGATGTCGTCACGCGCGTCGAGCCAGTCGCCATCCGCTTCGCGCGTCGGAAGGGCGAAGCGGGTACTTTCGCGATTGTGCGTCGCGCCGCGAACGGGGCGGGGGCCGACCATGGCGCCACCCTATCCTCACCGCGAAAACAAAACAAGAACATTGTCAATCTGCGCTGCCTCGTCCAATCCGGCAATTTGCTTGACCTGCGCGCAATCGAACCGCCACATCGCGTTCGTAACCGAATGTGGGGAAAGCGATGCGCCGTATCTATCTGCCTGTAGCCATGTTGCTTTTTGGTGCGACGGCGAATCCTGCAGCGGCGCAGGATAAGGAACCGTGCGGGGCCGAGATGGTCTGCGCAAGCGCGCCCAAGACAGTGGTCGATGCGTTTCGTGACGCGGGGCTGAAAGCCAAGCTTCAGATCGACGACGCGGGCGACCCGCTGATCGAAAGCGCGGCATCCGGCTATACTTTCGACACCTATTTCTATGGCTGCGTCGAGACCAGGCAATGTAGTTCGCTCCAGTTCCGCGTCGTGTTCGTGAAAGAGCCGGAGAATACGGTTGAGCTGGCGAACAAGTGGAATGCGACCAAGCGCTACTCGCAAATGTTCTTGGCCGAAAATGGTCAGCTTGTGGTGAGCTGGGACGTGACAACGGTGGGCGGATTGCCAAAGAAGAATTTCACCGAAGTGCTCGGCATGTGGGAAATGGTGCTGGGCGAGTTGGGTAATTTCTTCGACGAACATATCCCGGCCAAGCCAGAGGCGAAGAAAGCGGGCTGACCGCGCGCGGCGGGCAAAGCATTTCTTGGCCGCGTGCAACCGCACTGGTCGAACGCGATCCCGCACCCTAGGTGGGCGGCTTGACGCGGTGGAGGGCCGGATGAAGCGTACAGGCTGGGTGATCTTCAGCGCGGCGGCGATCGTGACGATTGCGATGGGCGTGCGTCAGGCGTTCGGGCTGTTCCTGCCCGACATGAGCACCGATCTTAGCATTGGCCGGTCGAGCTTCGGCCTGTCGCTGGCACTGCAGAATTTGTTGTTCGGGCTGGCCCAGCCTTTTGTCGGCGCGCTGGCGGACCGGCATGGCGCGGGTCGCGTGGTGGCGGGCGGGACGTTGCTCTATGCCGCCGGGCTGATCGCTGCGTCGCTCGCAGGGAGCGCGATCGGTCTGCATCTGTCATTCGGGCTGATGGTCGGCATGGCGCTGTCGGCGACCACCTTCGTTGTCGTGCTCGGCGCGGTCGGACGCGTGGTGACGCCCGAGCGTCGGAGCATGGCGTTCGGCATCGTTACTGCGGGCGGATCGCTCGGCCAATTTCTGGTGGTGCCGGCGGGGCAGCTGCTGATCGGCGAGCTGGGCTGGCGGATGGCGCTGGTTGCGCTGGCGGGGCTGATCGCGGTGATGCTCGCGCTGGCGGTGGGTGTCTCGGGCAAGCCGACGGCCACCGGGGCGCAGGCCTCTGCAGCGGGGCAGACCCTGCGTCAGGCACTCAGCGAGGCGGCTGGGCATCGCGGCTTTTGGCTGCTCAACGGCGGCTTTTTCGTGTGCGGTTTCCATGTCGCGTTCATCGCGACGCACTTCCCCGCCTATCTGACCGACAAGGGGCTGGGGCTCGCGATCGGCGCCAATGCGCTGGCGCTGGTCGGGCTGTTCAACATCTTCGGATCCTATTTGTTTGGCGTTTGGGGCGGCAAGTGGAGCAAGAAGGGGCTGCTGGCTGCCCTCTATGCCGCGCGCGGCGTGGTGATGATCGCGTTTCTCCTCGCGCCGCTGACGCCGGTGAGCGCGTTGCTGTTCGCTGCGGCGATGGGCTTTTTGTGGCTCGGCACGGTTCCGCTGACCAGCGGGCTGGTCGGGCAGATTTTCGGGATGCGGTATCTGTCGACGCTCTACGGCATCGTGTTCCTCGGGCATCAGCTGGGCAGCTTTTGCGGTGCGTGGATCGCGGGGCTGATGTTCGACTGGACCGGGAGTTACGACAGCATCTGGGTCGCGTCGGTCGCGCTCGGCTTCATCGCGGCACTGGTCCATCTGCCGATTTCCGAGCGGCCGGTCGCGCGACTACAGGAGGCTGCGGCATGAAGCCGCTGGCGCTGATCGGCCTCGCCGTGCTGCTCGCCGGCGGATGGTGGCTGTGGCAGCGGGTCGGCGTCGATGTCGCGCTGGGCGCGGTGATCGCCTGGTGCGGTTAATGATCAATCCTCCCCCGCCAGGGGGAGGTGGCGCCGAAGGCGACGGAGGGGGGGGACGGCCGTGTCCTTGAGCCTCTTGTCGTCGTGCTTCCTCCCCCTCCGTCAGCTGCGCTGACACCTCCCCCTGGCGGGGGAGGATTTGAACGGTCGGCTGATTATTCTTCGCGCAGGCGTGGCATTAGCTCGACGAAATTGCAGGGGCGGTGGCGGATGTCGAGTTGGGTGGCGAGGATGCCGTCCCAGCCATCCTTGACCGCACCCGTCGAGCCGGGAAGCGCGAAAATATAGGTGCCGCGCGCGACGCAGGCGGTGGCGCGCGACTGGATCGTGGAGGTGCCGATCTTGGCGTAGCTGAGGAAGCGGAACAGCTCGCCAAAGCCGGGGATCATCTTGTCGGCGACGCGCTCCAGTGCTTCGGGCGTGACGTCGCGACCGGTGACTCCGGTGCCGCCGGTGGTGATGATACAATCGACCGTCTCGTCGTCGATCCATGCATGGAGCTTGCCGACGATCTGATCGGGGTCGTCGCGCACGATGGCCCGGTCGGCGAGTTCATGACCTGCGCCGGTCAATCTTTCGACAAGCGTGTCGCCCGAACGATCGTCTTCATGGGTCCGCGTATCGGAAACGGTGAGGACCGCGATCCGGACGGGCCGGAACGCGATCGTCTCGTCAATTGGCACTGGTCACGCGGTCGTCCTGCGGGATCGACGCGGTCATCCGTACCGCTGCCGCGCCATTGCTGCCCGGCACCTTGGGCCACAGCCCCTGGCTCATCGCCGCGCGGCTGCTGCTCTCCCGACCGGCGTGTTTTTCATACATCCAGTAGTTGCGCAGCACGGTCATGACGTAGCCGCGCGTCTCCCAATAGGGGATGCTCTCGATATAGAGCAGCGGATCGCCCTTGTCGCGGATCTGGACGTTCCAGTTGGTTACCGGGGTCGGCCCGGCATTGTACGCGGCGATCACCTTGGGCAGCAGGCCGCCGGTAAAGGGCTGGTCGCGCAGCTGCTCGATATAGGATTGGCCGACCTCGATATTGGTCGAGGGGCGGGTCAGGTCGGCGCGACCGATGCTGACGCCGCGCTTGCGGGCGATGTCGGTGGCGGCGGCGGGCATGATCTGCATCAGGCCATAGGCACCGGCCGGGCTCTGCACCTTGGCGTCGAAACGCGACTCCTGAAGCGTGTGAGCAAACACCAGCGCCTTGTCGACGCGCCAGCCGCCGTCCGGGGTCCAGTCGGGCGCCGGGTAGCGGGCTTCCTCGACCGGGCGCGCGCCGACCGGGCAGTTATGCGTCAGCCACAGCTGGGTGGCGGGCAGGCCGAGGCGACCTGCCAGCCGGGTGAGTGCGGCGTGTTCGCGCGCGTCGCCGATCCGCGACTGATGCTTGATGACGTTGCTGGCCAACACATCCTCGCCGATCTCCGCCAGCGCGGCGGCGACGCGGACATTGGGGCGGCGGTCGAGCGCCTTCCAGTCGGCGGCAACGAACTTCTCGGCGCGGACCGGCGCTTCTTTCATGCCCAGCGCCTGACGCGCGAGCATCCCATAGAAGGTCTCGTCATGCTGCGCGGCGCTCTTGAGGCGGACACTGACGAGGTCCGGGCGACCGCACGCCATGTCGGCGCGTGAGGCCCAATAGAGGCCAGCGGTGCGTTTTTCGGTATCGGCGGCGCGCTGCGCGACGGCGGTAAATGCTGCCTGTGCCCCGGCGCAGTCATTCTGACGCCAAGCGGCAAGGCCCTGCACCCAGTCCGCGAGCGGGGCGAACTCGCCGCTGCCGGTCTGAGCGAGCGCTGCGACGCGGCGCGCATCGGCGTCACGGCCGGTGGTGTAATACATCCACGCGATCCGTTGCCGCCATTCGGTCAGCACTTCGGGGTCGAGATCGGCGGCGCGGGTGTCGAGCAGCGCTTCGGCCCCCGGCGCATCATCGAGTTTGATGAGCGGTGCCATTGCGGCCGCGACCTGCGCCGCGGCGGCGTCCGACTTGGCGGAGCGGTAGCGTTTGCGGATCGGCGCGCCGGCGTGCCAGATCATCCGCTGGGCCACGGGCAGTGCGGGCAAGTCGGCCGCGCCGCGCAGCTTTGCGAGGCGGGCAATCTGATCGGCTTGCGGCAATTGAGGTCCTTCACCCAGGACTTCCATCAATTGCGGCAGTTCGACCTTCGGCGATCCCTTGGCGAGATAGAGTTCGGCGCGGGCGGTGGCGTGGAGCAGGCCAGGGCGCATCGCGGCAAGCTTGATCTGCGCGTCGGCCCAGCGTACCTCACGGATCGCAGCGAAGACGGCGCGATACGCCTCGCGCTCCTCGCGCGACAGCTGGGCGGGGACGCCGTCGCTTGCCTCGCGCCGCTCGACGCTCGACGGGATACGCTCGTCCGAGGCGTGCGCCATCAGCGGCGCGATCAAGGCGCAAGCGGCTAGCAGGATACGCGCAGTCACAGGCTCTGCCCCCCGATCAACAATTGCAGGTCTTTCCATGCGTCCGCCTTCGCCGCCGGCTTGCTCAACAGGAAGCGCGGGTGAAAGGTGGCGACCGCCTGCGACTGTGCGCCAGAATAGTGAAAGGGCGTTAAACTTTCGGCACCGCGCCCGGCATCGGTCCCGAGAATGGCACGGCTTGCCGACTGGCCCAGCAACAACAGTCGCTCCGGTCTGGCAAGCGCGACATGGTGGCGCAGAATTTCGCCAAGTTTTTCCTCAAGATCGCGTGGAACCTGGCCGGTGATCGGGCGCGCGGCGCACAGCGGGACGAGGTAGATCGACTCGCGTGACTGGCCAATTGCGGCGAGCATCCGGTCGAATAACGCGCCCGCCGTGCCGCCGAGCAGCGCGGGGCTTCCGTTCTCGAACTCGGGCAGGTCGGTGACGATCATCAGCGTCGCCGCGTGGTCACCCTCTGCCGGGGCCAGTGGCTCGCCCATTGCAGCTTCCGGCGCGCTTGCGCCGTAACGCCAATCGAGAAACGCCTCGATCGTGGCGGGCAACGGCGGTTCTGGTTCCGGACCGGCAGGAACCGGGCGGCTTGGCGCATCGGGCTGTGCCGTAGCGGCAGGGCGCGCGGTCCAGTCGCGCGGGCCGTCCTCGACCAGGACATCGACGCCCGCATCGCGCCACCAGTTGAGTGCGCTTGCGGCTTCCGCCCGCCAGTCCATGACCCCCTCAATACCCATAAACTCACAGAGTCATGCCTTGACGCCAGCGTCAATCTGCCTTCATCGGGGCAGGGACAGAATGCGCCGGACACACGACGAGATGTTACGCCGGTGTTCCGAGAGGAGACAGGAAGTGAGCGAACGCGAGTCGATGCCGTATGACGTGGTGATCGTGGGCGCGGGGCCGGCGGGCCTTGCGGCGGCGATCCGGCTGAAACAGCTGGCCAATGCAGCGGGCAGCGAGATCGCCGTGTGCGTGCTAGAAAAAGGGTCCGAGGTCGGCGCGCATATCCTGTCGGGCGCGGTGATCGACCCCAAGGCGCTCGACGAATTGCTGCCCGACTGGCGCGACTCCGGTTGCCCGTTGGCGCAGGTGCCGGTGACCGACAACCAGCACTGGCTGCTCTCGAAAAAGGGCAAATGGGCGATCCCGCACTTCATCACGCCCAAATTCATGCACAATGAGGGGACGTACACCGGCAGCCTGGGCAGCCTGTGCCGCTGGTTGGCCGAACAGGCCGAGGGGCTGGGGGTTGAGATTTTCCCCGGCTTTGCCGCCGCCGAGATTCTCTACAATGACGACGGATCGGTGAAAGGCGTCGCGACCGGCGATATGGGCGTGGCGCGCGACGGCACGCGCAAGCATGACTATCAGCCCGGCCTTGAGCTGCACGCGCGCTACACGCTGTTCGGCGAGGGGGTGCGCGGGCATTTGTCGAAGCAGATCCAGCGCCAGTTCAATCTGTGCGAGGGCGTCGAGCCGCAAATCTATGGCCTGGGCGTCAAGGAATTGTGGGACATCGACCCCGAACTGCACGAGCCGGGCCGGGTGATCCATACCCAGGGTTGGCCGCTCAACGAAACCGCCGGATCGAATGGCGGCGGGTTCCTGTATCATCAGGCGAACGGACAGGTCGCATTGGGCTTCGTGACCTGGCTCAACTATTCCAACCCCTATCTCTCGCCGTTTCAGGAGATGCAGCGCTGGAAGACGCATCCGGCGATTGCGGAGATTCTCAAGGGCGGTAAGCGTGTCTCCTATGGCGCGCGTGCCATCAGCGACGGTGGCCTCCAGTCGATCCCCAAGCTGGTCTTCCCCGGCGGCGCGCTGATCGGCGACAGTGCCGGCTTCCTCAACGTGCCGCGGATCAAGGGCACGCATGGCGCGATGAAGAGCGGCATGATGGCAGCCGAGGCGACGTTCGCCGCAGTCGCCGCCGACCGTTCGGGCGACGAACTCACCGCCTATCCCGAAGCCTTTGAGGCGAGCTGGCTCTACAAGGAGCTGAGTATCGTCCGCAACGTGGTGCCGCTGGTCAAGAAGTTCGGCGACCTCGTCGGTTCGGGCCTCGCCAATGTCACGATGTTCCTTGAAAGCTGGGGCATCAAAATGCCCTTCACGCTGGGTCACAAGCCCGATCATGAAAGCCTGTGGCGCAAGGATCTGGTGCAGCCGATCGACTATCCCAAGCCCGATGGCGTGCTGACCTTTGACCGCCTGTCATCGGTGTTCCTGTCGAACACCAACCATGAGGAGGATCAGCCGGTCCATCTGACGCTGAAGGATCCGGACATCCCGGTCACCTATGACCTGCCGATGTATGACGAGCCGGCGCAGCGTTATTGCCCGGCAGGCGTTTACGAGATCGTCGGGGAGGATGTGGGCGACCCGAAGTTCGTGATCAACGCGCAGAATTGCGTCCACTGCAAAACCTGTGACATCAAGGACCCGACGCAGAATATCAATTGGGTCGTCCCCGAGGGCGGCGGAGGTCCGAACTATCCCAATATGTAAGCATCTCGCCTGGCCCGCTACGGCGCTGGCGCTCCTGTTGCCGGGGGCGGCGCGGGCCGATCTGGGCGCTTACGTGAAGGCGCGCGCGGCGGCGGCCGATGGCGCGGTAGATACCGCTGCAGCGGGCTATGCCGCAGCGCTGGCGGCAGCACCGGGCGATGAGGTGGTTGCGATCCGCGCCTATCGCAACGCGCTGGCGGCGGGCGATCTGGCGCTGGCGCGGCGCGCGGCGGCGGTGCTGATCCGGTCGGACGTCGCCCCGCCCGACACCGCGATTCTGGCCTTTGCCGATGCGGTGAAGGCGAGGAACAAGGTCGCTGCGGACGATGCGCTGGGCCGGATCGGTGCGGGGCCGCTCGATTTCCTGACCCCGGTGCTGCGCGCATGGGTCGCGTTCGATCGCGGTGGTGATCCGTTCCCGATCCTCGATACAGCCACCGAAAGCGGGCTGAGCCGCCGCTATATCGCCGAGCATCGCGCGCTCCTCCTGCTTGCATCGCACCGCCGCGAGGAAGGGCTGGCGGCGCTGCGCGCGGCGATGGGTGCCGATCCGGGCAGCATCGACCTGCGCTGGAATGCTGCGTCGCTGCTGGCCGGGATTGGCGATCGACGCACCGCGAACGAACTGCTCGCTGGCGACGATCCGACCATGGTGGGGCTGCGTGGCGGGCTGGTCGCGGCGCGACCGGGCGCGGCGTTCGGTACCAGCCGGTTGCTGACCCGCCTCGCCGCCGATTTGCAGGGGCAGGAAACGCAGGTGCTCGCGATCTTGCTCACGCGATCGGCGCTGTCACTCGATCCCGGTGACGACCGCGCCCGGCTGCTGCTCGCCGCAGCGCTGAGTGAGGAGAATGCGTTCGACCGCGCGCAACTGGTGCTTGGCACAATCAAGCCCGCCAGCCCCTTTTACGGCGCGGCGCTGGCCGAGCGGATCGAGCTGCGCCGCAAGCAGGGCGATCCGGCGCAGGCACTGGTGCTCGCGCAATCGCTCGCGACCGCGCGCGGAGCGAGCGAGCGCGATCTGCGCCGCTATGCCGATATGCTGTCCGATCAGGGCCGCGATGCCGAGGCCGCGAAGCTCTATGCTGAGGCGCTGGCCCGCGCCGGAGCGGCAGCGAACTGGGTGCATCACCTTCAGCTTGGCGGTTCGCTTGAGCGGTCGGGGGATTGGGCGGCGGCGCTGCCGCATCTGCGCAAGGCGGTGGAGCTGGCGCCCGACGAGCCGGTGGCGCTCAATTATCTGGGCTATGCGCAGGTCGAACGCGGCGAGAATTTGACCGAGGCGCTCGCCCTGCTCGAACGCGCCAACCGGCTGCGGCCCGACGACCCCGCGATCACCGACTCGCTCGGCTGGGGCTATTATCGCAGCGGCGACATCGCCCGCGCGCTGCCGCTGCTGGAGCGCGCGGCGCAGGGCCAGCCCGGCAGCGTGACGATCAACGAGCATCTGGGCGACGCCTATTGGCGCGCCGGGCGGCGGTTCGAGGCGCGCTACGCGTGGCGCGCCGCGAAGCTGTATGCCGAGGGTGAGCAGAAGACGCGGCTGGCGACCAAGCTCGCCGATGGCGTCGTGGTGAGGACGGCGGCAAACTGACCCTGATCGAGCCCGCTCCGGCCAAGCTCAACCTGGCGCTGCATGTGCGGCGGCGGCGGGATGACGGCTATCACGAGCTGGAGACGCTGTTCGCGTTCGTGCGCGACGGTGATGTCGTGCGGCTCGATCCTGAAGGCGAGGGGTTTGCGGTCGAGGGTCGGTTCGGCGCGGCGCTGGCGGGGGAGGGGGATAACCTTGTGACCCGCGCGCGCGATGCGTTCGGCGCGGCGTTCGGCGCGGCGACGCCGGGGCGGATCACGCTCGACAAAAGGCTGCCGGTGGCGTCGGGGCTCGGCGGCGGGTCGGCCGATGCGGCGGCGACGTTGCGGCTGTTGGCGCGGCGCGAAGGGGTTGCGATCGACGATCCGCGATTGTTTGCGGTGGCAGATAGGCTGGGGTCGGACGTTCCGGCGTGCCTCTATGGACGCACCGCGATTGGTACCGGGCGGGGCGAGCAGCTGGAATGGATCGACGGCGCGCCGGGCGTGCCGGTGTTGCTGGTCAATCCGGGTGTCGCGGTTTCGACCGGCGCGGTGTTCAGGGCGTGGGACGGGTTGGATCGCGGGCCGATTGCCACGGTCGGCAGCCTCATGGAGCGGGCGCGGGCCGGACGGAACGACCTCTATCCCCCAGCACTGACGGTCGCACCCGAGATTGCGGGTGCCGTGGGCTGGCTCGCGGCGCAACCGGGAGCCGAGCTGTGTCGCATGTCGGGGTCGGGCGCGACGTGCTTCGCCACCTTCGCTGACGCAGCTGCGTGTCGGGCGGCCGCCGCTCGGCTGGCGGACGAGCACTCCGGCTGGTGGTGTCTCGAAACGGTGCTGTCGTGACACTTTACTGCCCCGGATCGGGACAAGGCGACCGCCGCCTAGTCGCGCTCAGGAGGGGGAGGGCGACTGGCCCCGTTCTTGCTGAAGGTTTGCTGCGGGTCATGCGCCGGGAGCGAGACGCCCGTGGGTGGCCCCCGTCTTCGGACGGGCGCCATCCTCGCCCCACGGGGCCGCGATGATCCGGCTCGATTTCCAGGATACGATCGGGCTGCTGACCCTCGATCGCGAGGGCGCGCGCAACGCGCTGCCGATCGCAGCATGGGACGCGATCGCCGATGCGGCGGACGATGTCGCCGCGAGCGACGCGCATGTCCTCATCCTGCAATCGGCGATGCCGGGCATGTTCTCTGCGGGTGCGGACCTTGGCGAATTTCCAGCATTGGTTGCCGACCCTGCGATGCGCACTCGGTTTCGCACCGCGATGGCGCGGGGGATCGAGGCACTGGCGGGGCTGCCCATGCCGGTCATTGCGGTGGTGAACGGCGGATGTTTTGGCGCGGCGGTTGCGCTGACGCTGGCGTGCGACATTGTGGTGGCGGGGGACACGGCGCTGTTCGCGACGACTCCGGCCAAGCTGGGCATCGGCTATCCGGCGAGCGACGTAGCGCGGTTGCGCGCACGGATCGGGGCGGCGCAAGCGGCGCGGATGTTGTTCACCGGGGATCGGATCGACGCGGACGAAGCTGCCCGGATCGGGCTGGCGCATCTGCGGTCGGCAGATGCTGCGGGCGTGGCGCGGGCGATGGCTGGGATGATCGCGGCAAATGACCCCGATGCGGTGCGGCTGCTAAAGGCGGTGCTGCGCGATCCGGACGCGCCCGGCCATGATCGGGCGTTCGAGGACGCCTTTGGCTCGCCCGCGTTCGCCCAGCGGCTCGATGCGTTTCTGGCAGGCAAGCGATGAGCGTTGTCGAGCGCATCGAAGGCAGCGGCGACGTGCTGATCCTGTGCGATCACGCGAGCAATCATGTCCCCGCCGATATTGACCTGAGGATCAACCAGGCCTTGCTCGACCGCCACATCGCGATCGACATCGGCGCGGCGGCGGTCAGCCGGGGGCTGGCGGCGCTACTCGGCGCGCCCGCGCTGCTTGCCACCGTGTCGCGGCTGGTGATCGACCTCAACCGGGAGGTCGACGCGCCCGGCCTGATCCCGCACGCCAGCGACGGTCATGCGATTCCCGGCAACGTAGGCGTGGACCGTGCCGAGCGCATCGCCCGCTTCCACGCGCCCTACCATCGCGCCATCGCGGCGCAGATACGCGCGCAGCGTCCCGCGCTGATCGTCTCGGTGCACAGCTTTACCCCCGCGCTGGAAAGCGGCATGGCCGCGTCACGGCCGTGGGAGGCGGGCATCCTGTACAATCGCGATGCCCGCGCGGCCCGGGTGGCCGTAGACTGGCTGGCAGAACAGGGCATCGTCACCGGCGACAATGAACCCTATTCGGGGCGGCTGCTCAATGCGACGATGAATCGGCACGCAGAAGCGACCGGAACGCCGTATCTCGGGGTCGAGATACGCAATGATCTAATCTTCAGCGACCCTGGAGTGGCGAAGTGGTGCGAAATTCTTGGAAATTTAGTAACATTTGTGCGCAATCCGCTTGCGCAGGGGCGGCTTGCGGCGACATAGGCGCCGCATGACCAACCGTTTCGACAAATCCCGCCTGCCTTCGCGCCACGTCTCCGTCGGGCCGGAGCGCGCACCGCACCGCAGCTATTATTACGCCATGGGGCTGAGCGAGGAAGAAATCGCCCGCCCGTTCGTTGCGCTGGCCAGCGCGGGGAACGACAGCGCGCCGTGCAACACCACGCTCGACGCCCAGGCCGATGCAGCGCGCAAGGGCGTGAGCGACAATGGCGGGATGCCGCGCCGCTTCAACACGATCACCGTGACCGACGGTATCGCGATGGGGCATCAGGGGATGAAATCCTCGCTCGTCAGCCGCGAGGTGATTGCCGACTCGGTCGAACTGAGCGTGCGCGGCCATTGCTATGACGCGCTGGTCGGCTTTGCCGGGTGCGACAAGTCGCTGCCGGGGATGATGATGGCGATGTTGCGCCTCAATATCCCGTCGATCTTCGTTTATGGCGGGTCGATCCTGCCGGGGCGCTATCAGGACCGCGACGTCACCGTGGTCGATGTGTTTGAAGTGGTCGGCAAGTTCGCCGCCGGCACCTGCCCGATCAGTGAGGTCCATGCGCTCGAAAAGGTCGCCTGCCCCGGCCATGGCGCGTGCGGTGGGCAGTTCACGGCAAACACGATGGCGTGTGTGGGTGAGGCAATCGGACTGTCGCTGCCAAACAGCAACATGGTGCCCGCGCCCTATACCAGCCGCGAGCAGATCGCAGTCGCGGCGGGCTGGCAGGTGATGGAGCTGCTGGAGAAGAATATCCGCCCGCGCGACATCTGCACGCGCGAGGCATTCATCAACGCGGCGCGGATCGTTGCGGCGACCGGCGGATCGACCAATGGTGCGCTGCACTTGCCCGCCATGGCGCATGAGGCGGGGATCGAGTTTGACCTGTTCGACGTCGCTGAAGTTTTCAAATCAACGCCTTATGCAGCCGATCTCAAGCCCGGTGGCAAGTATGTCGCCAAGGACATGTATGAGGCAGGCGGCGTATACATGCTGATGAAGACGATGCTCGAAAACGGCCTGCTCCATGGCGAGTGCATGACCGTGACCGGCAAGACGCTGGGTGAGAATATCGACCAGGTGACGTGGAACCCGGACCAGAAGGTCATCTATGACGTCAAGACGCCGATCACCCCGACCGGTGGTGTGGTCGGGTTGCGCGGCAGCCTTGCCCCCGATGGCGCGATTGTGAAGGTCGCGGGGATGGCACGGCTCGTCTTCGAAGGGCCGGCGCGCTGCTTCGATTGCGAGGAGGATGCCTTTGCGGCGGTCGAGGCACGGTCGATCCGCGAGGGTGAGGTCATCGTCATCCGCTATGAAGGCCCCAAGGGCGGGCCGGGGATGCGCGAAATGCTGTCCACGACCGCTGCGCTCTACGGCCTTGGCATGGGCGAGAAGGTGGCGCTGATCACCGATGGGCGCTTTTCGGGCGGCACGCGCGGCTTCTGCATCGGCCATGTCGGGCCGGAGGCGGCCGAGGGCGGGCCGATCGCTTTGGTTGAGGATGGCGACACGATCCGGATTGATGCCGAGACGGGGACGATCGACCTGCTGGTTGCGGACGATGTGTTGGCCGAGCGCCGCGGGCGCTGGCAGCCGCGGACCAACGACTATCAGTCGGGCGCGCTGTGGCGCTATGCGCAGAATGTCGGACCTGCCTATAAGGGCGCGGTAACGCATCCGGGGGCGAAGTCCGAAACGCATGTTTTTGCGGATATCTAGAATTTTGGGGGCGGCAGCGCTGCTGGCGCTTGCCGCCTGCGATCCCGGGCCGGTCAAGACCAAGGCGGAACTCGCCGAGGATGCGCGCGCGCAACTGGCGCGCGACGAGGCGGAGGGGCGCATCCCCTGCGCGCTGGGCGGGGGCGATGACTTCACCACGCGCTGCACGATCGACCGCGCGCAAACGCAAGATGGGCTGATGCTGACGGTCCGCCACCCCGATGGCGGGTTTCACCGGCTGCGCGTCACGCGCGACGGGCGCGGGGTGATCGCCGCCGATGGCGCGCAGGCGGCGACGGTGACGATCATCGACAAGGACGCGATCGAGGTGGCGATCGACGATGCGCGCTATCGCCTGCCCGCGACGGTCAAGAGCGCAGCCAAACGGTGAATGGCGCGCGGCGATGGGGCTGGGCGGTGTTCTGGCTTATAGTCGCCATTACCGCCGCATGGTTCCTGACCGACTCGTTCCGCTTCATCGCGACGCGCGAGGCACCGACCGGCGAAACCTTCTGGGGCCGCCGCATCTGGTATTTCGCGCATGTCGGATTGGCCATTCCGGTGCTGTTGATCGCGCCGATTCAGTTCGCGGCGCAAGTGCGCGGGCGCTGGCCGTGGCTGCATCGTGGTCTGGGCCGGGCCTATCTCGCCGCATCGCTGCTGGGCGGGATGTTCGCGCTGCATCTCGGCGGCACGATCGCGGCACAGGAGACGCAGGTGCCGCTGACGTTGTTCGCAGCGGTGTGGATCGGTTTCGTGCTGATCGCGTGGCAGGCGGCACGGCGACGGCGGTTCGATGTGCACCGCGCGTTCGCGATCCGCGCGACGGCGATCGCGCTGTCGTTTGTCTGGGTGCGGATGATGGCGGCTGGGGACGGAGTGCTGCTCGGATTCATCGAGAATGCCGAGTTGCGCGCGGCGACGCGGGGGTGGCTCAGCTTCGTCCTGCCGCTGCTGGTGGTGGAGGCGTGGCTGTCATGGTGGCCGGCTGCGAAACCGCTATTTGCACCACGCCGCGATTGAGCCTATCGCCATCGCCGCCAGAGGGCCGGGCGGCCGCGTTGCATGTACATGCACCGAGGAAAGTCCGGGCTCCACGGAAAAACGGTGCCGGGTAACGCCCGGCGGTCCCGGTTCGCCGGGGTCAGGGAAAGTGCCACAGAGAGCAGACCGCCCACTGGTCTTCGGACTGAGGGCAAGGGTGAAAGGGTGCGGCAAGAGCGCACCGCGCGACCGGCAACGGAAGCGGCACGGCAAACCCCACCGGGAGCAAGATCGAATAGGGACCGCGCATGGGGTGTTCCGCCCCGCGGTCCGGGTTGATTGCTTGAGCCCCCATGCAAATGTGGGCCTAGAGGAATGGTCGCCTATCGCGCGCACCTCCCGCAAGGGAAAGGGCCGCGTGGACAGAACCCGGCTTACAGGCCCTCTGGCACCTTATTTCGTCTGAATTGCGGGGCTTGTCACCGCATCCTTCCCTGGGGGATAAGGAGGGCGGAGGCGAGACCGATGGAACGCGGAATCCTGTTCGGCGCGGGCGTATCGCTCGCAACGTTGATCTCCGGCCATGCCGAGGCGGGGCAGAGCGATCTGCGCAAGGCATGTGTGCAGGAAGCGCGGATGCCAACGCCGGACGACAAGTCTGGCGTCTCCTATGACGATCTGGTTCCCGATCGGGCGATCGAGATCTGCCGACGCGCGCTCGACGCCGCGCCGGCGGATGCTGCAACGATGGCGAACCTGGCGCGCGCACTGTACAAGGCGGAGCGCTATGCGGAGGCGCTGCCGCTGCTGGAGCGGGCAGTGAAGGCCGAAAACATTCAGGCGCTCAATACGCTGACCAGAATGTATCGCGACGGTCTCGGCGTGCCAAAGGATCCCGCACGCGCGTTCGCCTATATGAAGGCTGCCGAACATCGGGGCGATGCGATGATCGCCGGAGCTCTCGGCGATCATTATATGCAGGGGATCGGTACGCCTGTTGATACCAAACGGGGTATCGCATATTGGGCGCGATCCGCGGAACTGGGCAACTCTATCGCGGCCAATGCAATCGCGCAGGCCTATCATTTTCGCCATTACGGGGTAACGCGCGACTATGCGCTAGCCCGCAAATGGTATGGCCGTGCGATGGCGCTGGGCCATGTCGATGCTGTCGCGGCGCTCGCATATTTGACCGACAAAGGCCTTGGCGGAGCAGCCGATCCGGTCGAGGCGCGCAAGCTTTATAAGGAGGCGTCGGATCGCGGATCGGGTTGGGGCGCTGAAAATCTCGGCTGGATGTTCCAGATCGGGCGCGGTGGTCCAAAGGACGAGGCCGAGGCGGCGCGCTATGTCCGTTTAGCGGTCGATCGCGGCAAAATCACCGCGATGCGGCGGCTCGGCCATTTTTACCGCGACGGGACCGGTGTCGAACGTGATATCCACATGGCCATCGCCTGGTATCGCAAGGCGGCCGACCGCGACGATGCTGACGCCATGGTCGAGCTTGGCGACCTTGCGACCAGCGGGACTGGTATGCCACGCGATGACGCCGAAGGCCGGGAGTGGTATCGCAAGGCGGCGGAGACGGGCGATGGCCGCGGGATGCGCAAACTGGCCCAGGCCTTGGCATCGAGCGAGTTCACCGGGGTGCCGAGCGACAATCCTGCGGCGATCAAATGGTATCATAAGCTTGGCGAGACTGATGACCCTCAAGACGTGACCTTTGCCGCCGAAGCTTTTGCCACGGGCAAGGAAGTGCCGACTGATCTGAAGGCTGCGCGCAAATACTATGAGAAGGCGTTCGCGGGTGGCCACAAAGAGGCTGGGCGTGCCCTGGTTGAGGTGGTGCTGCGCGATAATCCGGGCGATGCCGAACGCGCCTATGCGCTGAAGCTTCTGACCGAGCAGGCGGAAAAGGGCGATGGCCGGGCGCTGGCAGCGCTCGCGCATCCGGGTCCAATGATCGAGGCTGCCGGGCTGAACATCGACAGCGCGTTTTGGCGCGCAAAGATCGCGACACTGACGGACCCCGCGACACTGACCGATGTCGCAAAGGCGCTGCAATGGGGCAAGCTGGCAAAGCAGCAGTTCGGGCTGGCGTTGCAATATGCCAAGGCCGCGAGCGACCCGTCGGTCGCGAAGGAATATCAGTTCAAGCTGATGATCGACCTGCGGCTGCAGGAGGCTGCGCAGCGTGAGCTGGCGCGCTATGCCGCAACCGACGAGTTCAAGGCGCTGCCCGAAGAACGACGCAAGGCATTTGTCGCGCAGTTCGACACGCCGGTGATGTTCAATTTCAATGGCGATGCGTCGCACATCCATTTGTTTGCGACGCTCGCGAACCTGGGGATGAAGGAGGCGGCGGCAAAATATGCCTGGCGGCTGCTCGACGATGGCAAGGGCGATTCCGTTGCCGCGTTGAAATGGTTCACGATCGCGGCTGAACGCGGATCGGCCGATGCCCAGCGCGCGATCGGCTATCTCCACCTCAAGGGCTTCGGCGTCGAGAAAGACGCACTCAAGGCCGTGCGCGCGTGGGAGGAAGCCTATCGCCGCGGCGAGACCAGCGCCGCCATGAGCCTCGCGCTCTACTATAAGGGCGAGTTCGAATTCACCGACGCGCAGCGCGTCGGCGCGCCTGCGATCGACCGCGCGACCGCGTTCGAATGGATGCAGCGCGCGGCGTCGTTCAGCTATGCCAATGCGGTGGTGCTCGCGCGTATGTATCTGGCGGGCGACGGGACCAGGCCAAATCCGAAAGAGGCAATCCGCCTGCTGCGCTGGGCGGTGCATTGTGGCGATTATAGCGCGCGGGTGGCGCTAGGAGAGGCCTATCTCCACGGATCGGGGGTGGCGAAGGATCCCGCCATGGCGCTGCGCTGGTTCAAACATGCCGCCGGGACGCAGTGGAGCGGTGGAGCGCTGGCAATGGTCCGCGCGTCCGCGCTGGGGTGGGGGATGAAGCCCGACCTCAAGCAGACCCGTTACTGGCTGGCGGAAGCGGTACGGCGCGGGAGCGACGATGCCAAGAAGTGGCAGGCGGCCTGTGGAACCCAGGCCACGATCACCTGTCTCCTCAAGATTGAGGGCTTTACCCCGCTACCGATTGGCCCGGAAACCGAGGGCGTTGCGCCCGAGCCGGTGTTCGCGACGCGTGAGGCGACGCTGCGCAAGGATCTCGACACTGCGGTTGACAACGGGTCCGAAATTGCTGTGTTCGAAGGGTTCCGCAGCCTTGAGGAACATTATCTCCTCTACGGCAAGATGGACCAGTATCTGGCCACCAAGGTCCGCTCGCTGGCGATCAAGGAAGCGGCGCTTACCCACCGGTTTGGCAGTCCCGACAACTATTTCGCGCTGATCGAATCCTCCTGCCACTGGTCGAGCGCGGCGACCGAGGCGCATGGCGGCGGTCGGCGTGAGGCGGCGCTGTTCTTTGCCAAGGTTGCGGTCAACAAGTTGCAGGACGCACGCAAGCGCATCGCCGACCTCGATCCTTCGATCCGCGAATGCTTCATTCGCGTGCATCAGGATCGCTACCGCTATCTCGCCGGCATCTTTATGGAAATGGGCCGGTTCGGCGAGGCCGAGCATGTGCTGGCGATGCTCAAGGATTTCGAGAGCTACAATTACACTCGCGACAAACGCCGCGAGGGCGACGCGTTCGAACAGATGCCGCTCGATGCCAAACAGCAGCAGAGCATTGCAGCGTTTGACGCGGCCACTGCGGCGCTGACGCAAGCGGCATCCGCGCAAAACCGGCTGACCGAGCTTCAGAAACTGGGGACGCTAACGGCTGCACAGCAGGCAGAACTGGCGTCGGCCGAGACCGCCATCACCGCGGCACACACCGCGTTCAGGGCTGAGCTGAAAGGGCTTGGCGACATCGTCGCCGCGCTGGACGCCGCCAAGACACCCGATTTGAAGAAGAAGGCGGACCTCATTGCATCGGTCAAGCCGCGCCTGATGAGGGCGGTCGCCGACCTGGGCAAGGATGTCGCAGCGCTGCACGCAGTCGTATTGCCTGACCGCATTCACTGGCTGCTGACCACCGCAACCTATCAGAAATCGATCGTCGTGCCGATCGACATCACGGCATTGCGCAAGGATATTGGCACCTATCGCCAGGCAATCAGCGACAAGGCGGTGTTCATCACCGACCCGGCATCGCGGCTCTACAAGGCGGCGTTTGAGCCGGTCGACAAGGTGCTGCGTGCTGCCGGGATCACGCAGGTCATGCTCTCGCTCGACGATGCGCTGCGATACGTGCCGATGGCGGCATTGCACGACGGCAAGGACTGGCTCGCCAAACGTTACGCGTTCAGCGCCTTCCGCACGATTGATGAGGTTGTGACGGGCGGCACGTCGGACGCCAAGACCTGGCGCGTGGCGGCGCTTGGTGCCAGTCAGGGCGGCGCGGGATTGAGTCCGCTCCCGGCGGTGCCGGCGGAGCTGACGGGAATCGTCCGCGCCGACGGCGGCGGGACGACGGGTGTATTGCCGGGCGTTGTCCGGCTCGACGCAGCATTCGACCGCGCGTCGCTCGGCTCTGCGATGAGCGGTCGCTACAGCGTGATCCACATCGCCTCGCACTTTTCGCTCGACCCGTCGAGCGCCGGGAAATCCTTCCTGCTGCTTGGCAACGGCCAGGAATTGCCGCTGACCGACTTCATCGACGACGGAAGCTTCACCGCGACCGGTGTCGATCTGCTCGCCCTCTCGGCCTGTCAGACCGGTGTTCCGGGAACCCATCAGAACGGGTCGGAGGTTGATAGCCTCGCCCAGCTGGCACAGGATGCGGGGGCTTCTGCGGTGCTTGCCTCGCTATGGTCGGTGGCCGATGAATCCACCGCAGTGCTGATGCAGCGTTTCTACGCGATCCACGCAAAGGGCGGGACGAGCAAGGCTGAAGCGCTGCGCCAGGCCCAGATCGCGCTGATGATTGCGCAGGGCGGCGCAGGCGTCGATCGCGGCAAGGGGCGGTCAGGGCAGGACGGGCCGACCGGCCCGGCGGTCACCGGCTATGCTCACCCCTTTTACTGGGCACCCTTCGTACTGCTGGGGAACTGGCAGTAGGCCACCCGTCACGCCGCCTTGCGCCGCTCGGCCATCTCCTCGTTCAGCATTTCGGCGAGCAGGAAGGCGAGTTCCAGACTCTGACCCGCGTTGAGGCGCGGGTCGCAATGGGTGTGGTAGCGATCGGCGAGGTCGTGTTCGCTGACGTCGATCATGCCGCCGGTGCATTCGGTGACGTTTTGGCCGGTCATCTCGGCATGGATGCCGCCGGCATAGGTTCCCTCGGCGCGGTGGACGGCGAAGAAGCCGCGGACCTCATCCAGAATACGCTCGAACGGGCGTGTCTTGTAGCCGTTCGCGGCCTTGATGACGTTGCCGTGCATCGGGTCGCAGCTCCACACCACCGGATGTCCTTCGCGCTTTACCGCGCGTACCAGCTTGGGCAGGCCGTCCGCGATCTTGTCATGGCCGAAGCGTGTGATCAGCGTCATCCGGCCCGGGGTGCGGGTGGGGTTGAGTGTGTCGAGCAGGCGCAGCAGCGCGTCGGGCTCAAGGCTCGGCCCGCACTTCATCCCGATCGGGTTGCCGATACCGCGCAGAAATTCGACATGCGCCGACCCGTCGAAGCGGGTGCGGTCGCCGATCCACAGGAAATGCGCGCTGGTGTCGTACCAGTCGCCGGTCAGGCTGTCCTGCCGGGTCAGTGCCTGCTCGTAAGGCAGCAGCAGCGCTTCGTGGCTGGTGTAGAAATCGGTGCGCTTGAGTTGCGGCACGGTTTCGGGATTGATCCCGCACGCCTCCATGAAGTCGAGCGCCTCGCCGATGCGGTCGGCGACATCGGCGAACTTGTCGGCCCAGGGGCTGCGGCCCATGAAGTCGAGCGTCCATTTATGGACCTGATGCAGGTTCGCGTAACCGCCGCTGGCGAAGGCGCGCAGCAGGTTCAGGGTCGCCGCCGACTGGGTATAGCCGCGGATCATCCGTTGCGGATCGGGGATGCGCGCTTCGGGGGTGAAGGCGATGTCGTTGACATTGTCGCCGCGATAGCTGGGCAGCTCGACGCCGTTGATCGTCTCGGTATCCGCCGAACGCGGCTTGGCGAACTGCCCCGCCATCCGGCCGACTTTCACGGTCGGCAGCTTCGAGGCGAAGGTCAGCACCACCGCCATCTGGAGGATCACGCGGAACGTGTCGCGGATGTTGTTCGGGTGGAACTCCGCGAAGCTCTCCGCGCAATCGCCGCCCTGCAGCAGGAACGCCTCGCCGCGCGACACGCGCGCCAGCTCCTGCGTCAGCGCGCGCGCCTCGCCCGCAAAGACCAGCGGGGGGAAATTCGACAGTGTATCGGTCGCAGCGGTCAGCGCCGCGCTGTCGGGGTAAATCGGCAGCTGCCGAGCTTCGGCGCGAGTCCAGCTGTCAGGGGTCCAGTCCATCGCCTGCTCCAGGTTGCGGACATGGACGTACCAGTCCTGATGATGCGCGATACCATTGGCCGCGATCTGGTTGAGCACGGCGGGAGAGGCGCGTTTTCCGTCCTCTTCCCAGCCCTGCACGGTCGATCCGGGCGTGTCGAACCACGCGCCAAAGGCGGCGCGGGACATGGAGCGTTCCTCGCGGAAGCGGCGAATTTTTGAACCGGCTAACGTCGTCATGGCGCGGCCTTACCCGTGCTGGGTAAATCAATGCAAGCGCGAAATTCACCCGCTCGGGGTAAATGACGCTACCCCTGTGCATGACGGTTCAGCGCAGCTTAATCGGGCGGTGTGCGATAGACGGGATGTAGCCTAGGAGACCTGTATGTTCCGTCCCTTCCTGATCGCGTTGCTGGCCGCCTCCCCCGTGCTGGCGCAGGAAGGGGAAAGCGCTGACAGCAGCGCACCGCCACAGCGGGTGCGCAGCGTACTGCTCTATGGCGACGAATCATGCCCCAAGGCCGAGAGTCCGGACGAGGTGGTGATCTGCGCGCGGCCCGGCGACTCGCCATTCCGCATTCCCAAGGCGTTGCGGAAAACCGAACCGGGGCCGGGAGGAACGAGCTGGGTGCGCCGCGCCGAGCTGGTCGATGAGGTCAACCGCGCGACGCTCCCGGGCAGTTGCAGTCCGATCGGCAGCTATGGCCAGAGCGGCTGTACGATCCGGATGCTGCAGCAGTGGAAGGCGGAGATGAAGGCGAAGAAGGACGAGGAAGCGGCGATGCCGCGCGGGTCCGAACTCGACGACTAGTTACTGGCCGAAGCCGGGCTCCGCTGCGCGGCTGACGGCTTCGCGTGCTGCGGCGAACAGGGCGCCAGCCTTTGCTTCACACTCACGCTGTTCATAGACCGGGTCGCTGTCGGCGACGATGCCCGCGCCGGCGGTGACGTGCATCGTGCCATCCTTCACGATCGCGGTGCGCAGGACGATGCAGCTGTCCATCGACCCGTCGGGGGAGAAATAGCCGACCCCGCCGGCATAGGGACCGCGCTGGTCGCGCTCGAGCTCGGCGATGATCTCGCACGCGCGAACCTTGGGCGCGCCGCTGACGGTTCCGGCAGGAAAACCCGCGAACAGTGCGTCGAGCGCGTCGGCATCGGGGCGCAGTTTGCCGACCACGTTCGACACGATGTGCATGACATGGCTGTAGAATTCGACGGTGTAGCTGTCTGTGACCTTGACCGATCCGGCCTCCGCCACGCGACCGACATCGTTGCGGCCCAGGTCGAGCAGCATGAGATGCTCGGCGCGTTCCTTGGCATCGGCGAGCAGGCTGTCGCGGTTCGCTACGTCCTCGGCAGTGTCCTTGCCGCGCGGGCGAGTGCCGGCGATCGGGCGGATCGTCACCTCGTCATCACGAACGCGGACCAGGATCTCCGGGCTCGATCCGGTCAGCGCAAAGCCGGGCAGGTCGAGGAAATAGAGGAAGGGCGAGGGGTTCACCCGGCGCAGCGCGCGGTACAGCTCGATCGGCGGCAGGGCGAAGGGCGCGGTGAAGCGCTGGGCGAGGACGACCTGAAAGATGTCGCCGGCGGTGATGTACTCCCGGGCGCGGTCGACCATGGCGGCATAGTCGCTGGCAGGCACGACCGGTCGCGGCACCACATCTGCCGGGTCCGCCGTGACGCGGGGCGGGAGCGGAGCGGCGGCGAGGCGGGCGGCGGTGGCCTCGATCCGCTCGGCGGCGGCTTCGATCTGCTGCTGTGGATCGCGCGCTGCGTCGGGCCAGACCGGCGCGACGAGGAACAGCGAATCCGCCAGCCGGTCGAAGATCAGAATTACCGTTGGCCGGACGAAGATCATGTCGGGCAGGCCGAGCGCATCATTCGGAGCGCGCGGCAGGGTTTCGACCAACCCGATCGTCTCATAACCGAAATAGCCGACGAGACAGGCCAGCGCGCGGGGCAGTTCGGCGGGGACGTCCATGCGGCACGACTGGACAAGGCTGCGCAACGCAGCGAGGGTCGGCTGATCGGCGGCGCTGAAGGCATTGCGATCGGCTAGCCAGTGCGGATTGACCTCCGCCGCTTCGCCATGCGCGCGAAACACCAGGTCCGGGGCGAGGCCGAGCAGGCTGTGTCGGCCGCGCACCGCGCCGCCCTCAACCGATTCCAGCAGAAAGTCACCGCGGCCCGGCTCGATCAGCTTGAGCGCGGCGGCGACCGGGGTGTCGGTGTCCGCCAGCTGCTTCCGCCAGACCAAAGCCGGGCGGCCAGCAGCAAGTGCCGCGCGGGCGGTGTCGAGCCCCTCAATCCCCCCGCGCATCGCGATCAATTGCCGCCCGTTGCCTGACCGCTCAGCTGCGCCTTGAGTGCGGCGATGGCGGCTTCGTTGCGCTTGACCTTCACCGCCTTGCGCGCGGCGGCGGCGAACTGTTCGACATATTCATTGCCGATCAGCCGGGAAAGCTCGCCGCGGGTCTGGCCGATCAGATTCGCATTGCCCCTGGCATTGCCTTCTTCAATGTCTTCGAGCCACACGATCCAATAGCCGCCGCCCTGGGGCGCGGGGATGGTCTTGGCCTTTTTCTCCGCCATGCTGAACATCAGGCGCACCGGCGGGGGCAGCTGGTCGCCCATCTGGGTGAGCTGGCCGCGCGAGGCATCAAGCGGCTGGATTGCGGGCAGGTTAAGGCCGCTTTCCTTCATCGCCTGAGCCATCGGTATGCCCTTGTTCAGCTTGGCGAGGATCGCGTTGGCGGCCTTGCGCGCGCCGTCGAGCTGGCGGCTGCGGACCAGGTCATCGGCGACGCCGGGACGAATTTCGGCGAACGGGCGCGGCGCGGCGGCGACGACGCGGTCGGTCTTGACCAGCGCGAAACCGCCATCGGTGCCAATCGGGATCAGTTGCGGGTCGTCGGTCGCCTCCATGCTGAACCCAGCCTGGGCGATCTGCGCCAGCGCCGGATCGGGCGCGGCTTCGCCGGCGGCCGCGGCGCGCCCGTCGGCGAACACCGGAGCGGTCGTCTCCGCCTTAAGCTTCGAGCCGGCGATCAGTTCGTCAAAGGTTGCATTGCCCGCAATCTCGCTGTCGATCTTGGCGCGCAAATCGGCGAGCGCCGTCGCCAGCTTGGTCTTGGCGATGGTATCGGCGAGCTCGCCGCGCACTTGGTCCAGCGTCTTGCCGGCGACCTGCTCGACCGCCTCGACCCGGACGATATGCCAGCCGAGCTGGGCACGAAGCGGGCCGATGACGGTCCCCTGCGCTCCGGCAAAAGCGGCGGTGGCGATCTGTGGGCTGCTGGTGGCCGCAAAGCTCTTTTGCTCGGCATTCTCGAACGTCGCGGGCTGAAGACCGGCGGATTTTGCAGCGTCGGCCATCGACGTGCCGGCCTTCACCTTTGCGGCGATGGCCTTGGCCGCAGTCTCATCGGCGACCACGATCCGCGTGAGGGTGCGACGGGTGCTGGCGGCATATTGTGCCGCATTCTTCTTATATTCGGCGGCGATTTCCGCCTCGGTCGCCTTGGCACCGGCCTCGAACTGGGTCGGGGTGACGATGGCGTAGCGGATCACGCGGCGCTCGGGGACCATGTAGCGGCCGCTATTCCTGGTGTAAAAGGCCTGAAGTTCGGCATCGGTCGGCGGGTTGCCCGGCGCAATCGCGCCGATCGGAACATAACCGACCGACCCCTTGCGCCGTTCCAGGATCAGCGAGGCATAGGGCAGCGCCATCTCGGCCGGGACCGGGCCGGGGCTTGCGATCGGTTCGATCAGCCACTGTAACAAGGTCTGGCGGCGCACATCCGCGCGGATCTGCTCTGCCGTCAGCCGCTGATCGCGGAGATACTGGTCGAAGCGTTGCTGACTGAACTTGCCATCATATCCGTGAAACGCCGGAATTGAGGCGATCTGGCCGTCGATCGCTTTCTGCGAAACCGCCATGCCCTGCTGCGTCGCATATTCCTCAACCGCCATGGCGTCGGTTAGCTCGTTCAGCACCTGATCGAACCCGCCGGTGCGGACGAACTGGGCCATATCGAGCATCGGCTGCTGCTCACGCACCCGCTCCAGCGCGTTGCGGAGGCGGTCCTCCAGATCCTGCCGGGTCAGCTTCTTGTCGCCGACCTGCACCAGCGGCCCGCTTGCCGAAGCACCGCCGCCGACGCCGAGACTCTGGACGTCCATCATCGCAAAACCGACGCCGAGCGCCACCAGCAGCAGCAGGGCAACGATCTTGCCGGGGGTCGAGAAAATGACGCGGCGCAAATTGGTGAGCATGGAAACCCGCTGAAATGGGAAGGATTGGCCTCGCTTTAGGGGGGAGGGGCATTGGCATCAAGCGACAACGATAGTGCGGATGGGCAAGATGCTTGTGTGGCGTTGCGGTGCCGCCTATCGGCCTGTCCAATAGTGGACAAAGGGGAAGCGGGATGCGGCGCAAGCTGGTGGCGGGCAATTGGAAGATGAACGGCGTGACCGACTCGCTGGGCGAGGTCGCGGCGATTGCGCAGGCCGCTGCCGCGCACCCGGGCGTCGATGTCGCGCTGTGCCCCCCGGCGACTCTGATCGCCCCGGCGGTGGCGGTCGCGGGCGGGATTCCGATCGGCGGGCAGGATTGCCATGAGCATGACAGCGGCGCGCATACCGGCTGCATCTCTGCCCCCATGCTCAAGGACGCCGGCGCGACGCTGACCATCGTCGGGCATAGCGAGCGGCGGGCCGACCAGAACGAGACGAGCCATGACGCCTGGGCCAAGGCGGCGGCGGCGCACCGCCATGGCCTCAACGTCATCCTGTGCGTCGGGGAGACCGAGGCGGAGCGCAATGCCGGTCGCGCCGAGCGGGTGGTGCAGGCGCAAATCGAGAAGTCTGTGCCGGAGGACGCGGACGGCAGCTGGTTCACCTTGGCATATGAGCCGCGCTGGGCGATCGGCACCGGACGCACCCCGACGCTGGAGGAAATCGAACTGATCCACGCCATCGCGCGCGCCAAGCTGGGCATGATGGTCGGCGCGGAGAAGGCCGAGGGTATTCGCATCCTGTATGGCGGGTCGGTGACCGGGGCGAATGCCGCGACCATCCTGGCGGTCGACAATGTCGACGGCGCGCTGGTCGGCGGGGCGAGCCTGACGGCGGAGAAGTTCGTGCCGATCATCGAAGCTGCTGCGGCGCTGTAGGCGATGGCAGAGCTGCCTGAAACGCGGGGACGACGGATCGGGCGGTGGGGGCTGGCGCTGTTTTATGCGGCGGCTGGCGTGGCGCATTTCCTGTTTACCGATGCGATGGTGCGGATCGTGCCGGCATGGGTGCCATGGGACGCGCGCGAGGTGGTGCTGACCACCGGCGCGGCCGAGCTGATCTGCGCCGCCGCGCTGCTGACCCGGCGGTGGCGGCTGGCAGCGGGCTGGGCGCTGGCGCTGTATGCGCTGTGCGTGTGGCCGGCCAATGTGAAGCACGCGATGATCGACGTGGCATGGCTGGGCGGGAGCGGGACGGGGCTGTCGGTCTGGTATCATGTGCCGCGATTGCTGGCGCAGCCGTTGCTGATGTGGTGGGCGTTGTGGGCGGTCGGTGCGGTGCGGGTGGAGCGGGGCGCTGAGGCGTTGCGAAACTGACGAAGTTTCGCGCAACGCGCTTCATTCTGTCAGCTTCGGACGGCGCTGTGGCGGTTCGGGAGGCTCGGCCAGCGCGGCCATTGCCATGCGGAAATCGGGGCGGGTGATCGTGCCGATCTGACGCCCGCGATAATAGCGCGGGCGGGTGACGCCGTTGAGCGCGCGGTCCATCGCCATGCTGAACATGCGGTCATAACCCATCATCAGTGCCGCATCCCAGGCGCGGGCGAAGTCGGCCGCCTCGGGCCGCTCGCGCAATTTGTACGCGGTCTGGCGGCTCATGCCGACGGCTTTGCAGGCGCGGGTGACGGTGCCCATGACGGCGAGGGCGTGGATGAAGTCTGTTTGTCGGCGCGCAGTCCAGCCATCGGCGCGGCCGCAAGTGGGGGCGGGCGTGAAGGCGAGGATGGCTTCATCCTCGTCAGACGCGGCGAGCGGGGTGGGTGAGTCGTTCATCCACCAGTTTATGTGCTGGGATGGGGGTTGTAGGAAAGGAGTTTGTTTGCGGTTTGTTCGATCCGGCCCTCCAAAAAGAGTCGAGTGTGGTCGGCGATAGCGCCCGCAAGCTTCTTGGCGCGTGCTCGACTCGTGAGATCAACTTCGTAAGTTGGTCCACAGTCTCAGCTCGACGAAGACATGAATATCGTAAGTCTCTTTAGCATATGCATTTATTGGATCTTGAACAAACAAGGAACGTGTGGCATCATCCACATGCATAGTTGGAGCGCACGAGATGGCGGAGCGAAAAGGTTATCCTCAGATCCCGAGCACAGTGTGGTGGGGCGTTAGGGCGATCCTGCAACGGACTCCAAACGCGACTATTGATGAGCGGATGCTCGGTGTTCAGCTCGGGGTGCAGGAGGCTGCGGCGCGCGCCTATGTCAATGAGCTGAAGGGTGTGGGCATTCTCACGGAAGAGGGAAAGGCGTCCCCGTTAGCTCACAAGTGGCGGCTTGATGATAGTTATTCCGAGGCCGTCGAACAGTTGATTGAGGCGATCTATCCAGAGGGACTCCGCCATGTAGCGCCCCCAGGTGAAGCTGATCGGCAAAAGGTCGTTTCGTGGTTCCAACGTGAGGGTCTTGGCCAAGGAGCGGCGGGTAATAAAGCGGCTACTTACCTACTTTTGAGTAGCGCCTCGCCCAATGACGCAGGCGGAAAAGCGGCTGCAAAGCCTAAGGAGAAGAGTAACGCCGCCGGAAAGCCGCCCGCAGCATCATCGTCCAATTCTTCGACAAAGTCGCGCAAGGAGCCTTCGGCGGTTACAGAACCACCGCGCACAAATCGCGCCGCACCGGAGGTCATGCCCCTAAACGTCAATGTTCAAATTCACATCAGCGCCGACGCAGGGTCAGAGCAGATCGAGGCAATTTTCTCAGCAATGAGGCGCTATTTGTATGACACGCCCGCTACTTGAGGGACTGCGCAAGTTTCAGGAGTATCTTTTCGAAACGGGTTTGGCGCGTTCTGTGTTGGCGCTGCCGGCACCTAGAATGCTTGCGCTTCCTGCACCCTCAGGTGAGGGCGCGGAGATACCGAATATTTTCTCACGCATCATAACAGAGGGGGAAATCGAACAGGTAACACGCGACCTGTTTGTATCAGGTCATTATTCTTTGGCCGTTCAAGAGGCATATAAGGCCGTTGATAAATACGTGGCCGACAAGGCCGGTCCCCTTGCTTTGTCGGGAACGCAGCTAATGGAGTTGGCCTTCAGTCCAAACTCGCCGGTGTTGTTTTGGTCTAATCGAGTTACGCAATCAGAAATCGACGAACAGAAGGGGTATCACCGTCTATACGCTGGCGCGATGCTTGGTATTCGTAATCCGGTTGCTCACGAGTTTAACTGGGTAGAAGATCCTGAGATTGCACTAGAGCTGATTGTTTTCGCACAGCACCTGCTGAGGAAGGCCAAAAAGGCGTCAAAAAAGGTTCTCCAGACGGCTGCTAAATCCGCAGGTCACTGAAGGCTCATCGCTTGAACCCTCTCGCCTTCCATCATACCATCCCGGCATAGTGCCAGAGGTCATCCGATGGAATCCACCCGCCGCCTTGATATCGAACTGCCCGAACACTTGGCCGATGCCGTTGAGGCGCGGGTCAGTGCGGGGGAGTATGCGAGTGTGAGCGACATGGTCGCGGACGGGTTGCGTGCGCTGGCGGAGCGGGACGATGATCCGGCTTGGGATGCCGAGGTGGAGCGGTGGCTTCGCGAGGAAGTCGTGCCGACTGCGCAGCGGGTGCGGGAGGGCAAGGAGCGGCTTTGTTCGCCAGAAGAGGTGTTGCGCGAACTGGAGTTGCGGCGCGCAAATCGTTCGGCCGCCGAGTGAAGCGCTATACGGTCGATTTCACGGTCGGCGCGATCGACCAGTTGGAAGCGCTCGAACTGTACATCGCCGGGCAGGGCGATCCTGATGCGGGTGCGCGCTATGTGACTTCGATCGTCGGACACTGCCGCAAGCTCGACACGTTTCCCCTGCGTGGAACGCCGCGCAATGACCTGATGTCGGGACTGCGGACGATCGCGTTCGAACGACGGGTTGTGATCGGGTATCTGGTCGAGGGAGACGCTGTCTGGATCGTCGGCATTTCCTATGGCGGGCGGAGTTTGAGCGAGGTGTTTGGGCACCGGGATTGAGTCGCGTGGTGTCGGAGGAAAGAAGAAGCTGGGCCCCGGCTCAAGGCCGGGGTGACGGTTGGGCTTCTTCCATGACTCCTTCACCCCAACCCCTCCTCTGAAGAGGAAGGGCTTTTTTTAGGCGTCGATGGTGACGAAGCTATCCATCACTCGCTTCCTCCCTGCCGTCTCGAACTCGATCTCCAGCTTGTTGCCTTCGATCTCCACAATCTCGCCGTATCCGAACTTCTGGTGGAACACGCGCATCCCTAGCGTCAGGTCGTCGCGACCCTTGTTGCCGAGGCTCACCGCGCTCGCCCGGCTTTCCGCCACGCGCTTGGGGGCGGTGGTAAAAGACGAGCTGGGCGCGGCGGCGCGTTGCCAGCCGGGGCCGCGGCCGGTGCCTCTCTCCACATGGGCGAAGGGGTCGGCGTGTTCGCTCCAGTTGGCGCGCCATAGCGATGCGCCGCCGGTCATCGTGGATTCTTCCTCGATATGCGCCTTGGGCAGTTCGCCGACGAAGCGGCTGGGGATGGAGCTGGTCCATTGGCCGTAGATGCGGCGGTTGGCGGCGTGGAGGATCGTCGCCTGGCGGCGCGCGCGGGTGATCGCGACATAGGCGAGGCGGCGTTCTTCCTCGAGTGACGCGAGGCCGCCTTCGTCGAGCGAGCGCTGGCTGGGGAAGACGCCTTCCTCCCACCCGACGAGGAAGACGGTGTCATATTCCAGCCCCTTGGCGGCGTGGATGGTCATGATCGTGACCTTGGGCTCGTCGGCGTTATTCTCGTTATCCATGACGAGCGAGACGTGTTCGAGGAACGCGCCGAGCGTTTCATATTCCTCCATCGCGCGGACGAGTTCGGAGAGGTTTTCTAGCCGGCCGGCGGCTTCGGCGGTGCGGTCTGCCTGCCACATCGCGGTGTAGCCGCTTTCGTCGAGGATGATCTGGGCGAGTTCGGTGTGGGGTAGCTGGCCGATGCGGGTTTCGGGCAGCGCCTCGCCATCCACCGGCACGGGCGCGCGGAGCATCTGGCTCCAGCGGGCGACGTCGCCGACGAAGCTGCCGAGCGCGCGGCGGGCTTGCGGCGTCAGTTCGTCGGTGTCGAGGATGCGCGCGGCGGCGACGAGCAGCGGGATGCCCTCGGCACGGGCGAGCAGGTGGATCTTGGCGATCGCCTTGTCGCCCAGGCCGCGTTTGGGGACGTTGACGATGCGTTCGAAGGCGAGGTCGTCGGCGGGCTGTTGCACGAGGCGGAGATAGGCGAGTGCGTCGCGGATTTCGGCGCGTTCGTAGAAGCGGAAGCCGCCGACGATGCGATAGGGCAGGCCGATGGCGATGAAGCGGTCTTCGAACTCGCGCGTCTGGTGCTGGGCGCGGACGAGGATGGCGAAGGATTCGAGGCTGGTGCCGGTGCGGATGCGGGCGCTTTCGATCTCCTCGCCGACGCGGCGCGCTTCCTCCGGGCCGTCCCATACGCCGATGACGCGGACCTTCTCGCCCTCGTCGATCTCGGTCCACAATTCCTTGCCGAGGCGGCCGCTATTGTTGGCGATCACCGCGCCGGCGGCGGCGAGGATATGGGGGGTGGAGCGGTAATTCTGTTCGAGGCGGATGACTTTGGCGCCGGGGAAGTCCTTTTCGAACTTCAGGATGTTTTCGACCTGCGCGCCGCGCCAGCTGTAGATCGACTGATCATCGTCGCCGACACAGCAGATATTCTTGCGCTCCTGTGCGAGCAGGCGGAGCCAGAGATACTGGACGCTGTTGGTGTCCTGATACTCGTCCACCATGATGTAGCGGAAGCGCTGTTGATACTGCGTGAGCACGTCGCGGTGGGTGCGCAGGATGGTGAGCATGTGGAGCAGCAGGTCGCCGAAGTCGCAGGCGTTGAGCGCGCGCAGGCGGTCCTGATATTGCTGGTAGAGCGACTGGCCCTTGCCATTGGCGAAATGTTCGGACTCGCCCGCGTCGAGCATCGCGGGGGTCAGCCCCTTGTTCTTCCACCCGTCGATCAGGCCGCCCAATTGGCGCGCGGGCCAGCGCTTTTCGTCGAGGTCGTTGGCGACGATGAGCTGTTTGAGCAGGCGCAGCTGGTCGTCGGTGTCGAGGATGGTGAAGTTGCTTTGTAGCCCGACCAGCTCGGCGTGGCGGCGCAGCATCTTGGCCCCGATCGCGTGGAAGGTGCCGAGCCACGGCATCCCCTCCACCGCGTCGCCGACATGGTGGCGCACGCGTTCGCGCATCTCGCGCGCAGCCTTGTTGGTGAAGGTGACGCTGAGGATCTCCGACGGATAGGCGCGGCGGGTCCACAGCAGGTGCGCGAGGCGCGCGGTGAGCGCGGCGGTCTTGCCCGTGCCCGCGCCCGCGAGGACCAGGACCGGGCCGTCGACGGTGAGCACGGCTTCACGCTGCGGCGCGTTGAGGCCGCGCAGATAGGGGGGATCATCGGGCGAAGGCTGGGGTACGGACATTGTGAACAGGTAGGGAACGGCGCGAGTCGGGGCAAGCGCGATTGCTGTCTTGCTATCGTCATCAAGCTGGGGGACAATTTATCCTGTAGCTTCAAGGAGATCGGCAATGAATATCGCACGACGGCCGCTGTTGTTGGGGGCGGCGGCGGCGATGCTGGGCGGCGCGGCGCGGGCGCAGGCGGTTACGCCGGTCACGGTGCCGATCCGACTGACCGATGACCGCGTTCTGGTCGAAGCGACGTTCAGCGGCGGGCGCGCCTTTCTGCTGGCGCTTGATACCGGCGGGCAGATGGGCCTGATCAATACCGGCATTGCCGAGACGCTGAACCTCAACCGGATCGGCAATCGGCGGCTCAATCTTGCCTGGGGCCAGACTGAATACCCGATCTTTCAGGCGAAGAATGTGATGCTGGGCGGTCGGCTGCGGCTGGAGACGCTGGAAATGGGCGGGGTGGACCGCGATCTGGGCGATGGTGCGATCGGGTCGCTCCCGGCATGGGTGCTGACGCTGGCTGATGGCGAGGTGGATTTCGACGCGGGCGTGTGGCGCGCGCATGGGGCCGGGCTGCCCGTACTTCCCGGCGCGACGCGGTTCGACAAGGCGATCGTTCAGAAGGGCGCGACGGCGGACAAACGCTTCCTGTTCGCCGACGCGGCGCTGAACGGGCGCAGCTTTCGCTTCGGGCTGGATACCGGGATGCCGAGCGTCATGCGCATCTACCGCAAAACCGCCGAGGCGGCGGGGCTGTGGAATGCGCCGCGCTGGAGCCCGGCGGCACCGCAGGGCAAGACGCGGATGGTGCGGCCCGAGCGGCTGGAGCTGGCCGGGGCGACGATCGAGCGGCCGGTGATCCAGATGCGCGACAAGCCGGATTGGGACGAGTTCGACGTCGGAATCATCGGGCTGCCGATCCTGCGCCTGTTCAATATCGCAACGAGCAACCGCGATGGGGCGGTGTTCCTCACGCGCAACCGGCAAGCGCCGCAGCCGCCGCGCTACAACCGTGCCGGGCTGTGGGTCGACCGGGCTGGGAGCGGGATGGTCGCCGGCGTTGTCGGCGCGGGCAGTCCGGCGGAGAAGGCGGGGATCAAGGCCGGGGATCGGCTGTCGGGAATGACCTTCGCGGCGCTGATCGCGCAAACGTCGGGACCGGTCGGGACCGTGTTGCCGCTGACCGTCGAGCGGGACGGAGCGAGCCGTTCGGTTTCTCTTGTGCTGGAGGATTTCCTCTAACCCGAGCCGCTCCGCAACGGACGCGTTGCGCACTGACCTTGCTTGAGGCAGGGAGGGGCAATGCTGGAGAAACTAAGACGCAGGTTCGACAAACGCAGGCTGGTGCTGATCGCGGCGCTGGCCGGCGTGGCGCTGTATGTCGGGTGGCGCACGGGCGGGTTTGAGACACAGCCCGAGCGCAAGCCGTGCGTCGAGGGGCGCAACGAGATCAAGGACAAGGACGGCAAGGTGGTGCAGGTGACGCGCACGACCTGTTATGAAGACAAGAAGTAGGTTTTTTTTGATTCAGCTTCGCTGAACGGCGGTACCGGCCCGCTTCCCCGCCCGGCCACCCAGCGGTAGCATCATATGGGTGGCCGGGCGGGGGAGCGGGCCGGCACCGCAGCAAACAGGGCGCCGGGGGGCGCCTGCACGGGGAGGGCATGGATGGACGCTGACCGGACGCGGCGACGGCGCGCGCTGTGGGCGAGTTTCGTGGGGACGGGGATCGAGTTCTACGATTTCTATATCTACGCGACGGCAGCGGCGCTCGTGTTCGGGCAGATTTTCTTTCCAAAGAGCGATGCCGGGGTTCAGCAGATGCTGAGCTTTGCCACGCTGGGGGTCGCGTTCTTTGCGCGACCGCTGGGTGCCGCGGTGTTCGGCCATTATGGCGACCGGATCGGGCGCAAGGCGACATTGGTCGCGTCGCTGCTGACGATGGGGATTTCGACGACCTTGGTGGCGTTCCTGCCGACCTATGAAACCGCCGGGATCGTTGCGCCACTGGCGCTGTGCGTGCTGCGTTTCGGGCAGGGTTTTGGCCTGGGCGGCGAATGGGGCGGGGCGGCATTGCTGGCGGTGGAGAATGCACCGCCGGGGTGGCGCGCGCGCTATGGCTGTGCGCCGCAGATGGGGGCGCCGGCGGGGTTCATCGCCGCGAACGGGGTGTTCCTGCTGCTGCTGAGCTGGATGACACCCGAACAGTTCGCCGATTGGGGCTGGCGCATCCCGTTCGCGTTGTCGGCGGCTTTGGTGCTGGTCGGGCTGTGGGTGCGGCTGAAGCTGGGCGAGACGCCCGAGTTCAAGGCGTGTCTCGCTGAAGCGCCACCCGCCAAGGTGCCGCTGGGTGAGGTGTTCGCGCGGCATGGCGGGGTGCTGGTGGGCGGCACGCTGGGCGCGGTGTGCTGTTTCGCGACCTATTATATCGCGACGGCGTTTCTGCTCGGTTGGGGGACCAAATCGCTCGGCTATGCGATGAGTGATTTCCTTGGGGTTCAGCTGGTCGCGATCCTGTTCATGGCGGCGGGCATCTACCTCGCGGCATGGGCGGCGGATGCGCGCTGGGATCCGCGGCGGGTGCTGGCCGGGGGATGCGTGATGGTCGCGGCGAGCGGGTTCGTGATCGGCCCGCTGATGGCTGCGGGGCTGGGCGGGGTGTTCGCGTTTCTGTCGCTGCTGCTATTTGCGATGGGGTTTGTCTATGGGCCACTGAGTGCCTGGCTGACCGACCTGTTTCCGGCGCGGGTGCGCTACACCGGCGTGTCGATGGCGTTCAACGTCGCGGGCGTGATCGGCGGCGGGCTGACCCCGGTGATCGCGCAGAAACTGGCGATGACCTACGGACTGGGGCCGGTGGGCTGGTATCTGAGCGCGGCGGCGGTGCTGAGCCTGGTGGCGCTACTGGCGCTGCGGCCGCGTCCCGCCTGATCGCTCGTTCGCTGCGAGCACCCAGTTCGCGCGGACGGCGAGGATCAGCGCTCCGCGATTGGCGGCGAGTTCCAGGGCCGCGTCGCGGTCGATGCCGGCCCGCGCTGCGCGCTGGACGATCAAGGGCTGGGTCGCGCGCAGGAGATTGCGCGCGCGCGCCGGGTTCGACAGCTGGGTGAGCACGAAGCGCGCATAGTCTACCGTCGGAGCAATTAGCTGGGGACTGTCCGGGGTCTTCGCGGTTATCCGCGCAAGGATGCCGTAGCTGTGTTCGAACGCCAGTTTAGCCTCCGCCACGCGACCGGCAGACGCGAGCGCACGTGCGCGGACGATGCCGGCATAGCCGACATCACCGCTTTCCGGTCCGAACCAGCGCGTATGGATCGCGGCCGCGCGTTCAAGCAGCGGCACTGCCTCTTCCGCCCGTCCGCGCGCGATCAGGATATTGCCGAGCGAGGTCAGCGTCGCGGCGATCATGCGCGCATATCCACCGGGTATGCGCGCGTCATAGATGGCGAGTTCGGCGCGGGTACGCGCCTCTGCCTCGGCCAGATCGCCGCGGCGATAGGCAATCGCACCGAGTGTCCCGATCGCATAGCCGGCTTCGATCGAATCGCCCTCGCCGAGATCGGTCAGCCGTCGCAGCGCGTCGGTCGCCATGTCGTGCGCCAGGTCGAGCTTGCCGCGACTGACCAGCAGGATGGCCAGAATGGCCTGGTCTCGCGCAGTCGCTTTGGCGTCCCCCGCCGCAATCCGGCGGGCAAGGATGGCGCGACGGATCATTTCGGTCTGGTCGAGATCGCCCACCGCCTGCGTCAGCTGCGCGAGCCGCTCGTCGATGCTGAACAGGAACGCGTCACGCTCGCCGGAGATCGCGACGAGCATCGCGCGTGCCGCCTTGATGCGGACGATTGCGTCGGCGGCGTCGAGCGTGTCGGCGCTTTGGTACAGCGCGCGCACTCGCGTTTCGCCTTGTGTGTCGGGACCGACGCCAAGCGCGCGCTGGGCAATTGCGTTGGCAGCAGGATCGCGTTGCCATCGCAGCACGATCGACAGCCGCTGGAGCGGTAAGGCGAGGTCGGGCGAAGTCGGGCCATTGACGCCTTCGATCACCGCAATCTGGCGTTCGAGCAGCTTTCGCGCCTCAGGGTGGCGCGGATTTTCGGCCGTGGTTCCGCCGCCGCTCTGCAACATCAGCGCGTGGGCGAGCGCGCCGAGCATATTGCCGTACCACAGGGTCTTGGTCTCCCTTGCGGCCTCCTCGGCGGCGATCGCCCGCCGGAACAGTTGTTCGGCTTCGGCTGCGCGACCGTTGTCGGACAGCAAGCTGCCGAGGATATAGAGCGGTTCGCCCAAATCGCGCGCACTCGCCATATCGCCCTTGTCGATCTGCGACAGGCCGTCGCGGATCAGGCGTTCGGCCTCGGCATCGCCACCCGCTGCCCGTGACCGCCACAGCGCTTTTGCGAGCTCGAACTGGCGCCAGGCGACGATGTCCTTGTCGTCCGCGAACGCCTGTTTTGCGAGCGCAAGCGCAGCGCGATATATGGGTACGGCCTCGGTCGGCCTGTCCTGCGTGCTCAGAAAGTCGGCATATTCGACGGTGGCGTCGAAGGTCTCGGCGGCGTCGCCGATCGCAGTGCGGATCTCGACGATGGAGCGGAACAGCCGTTCCGCCTTTGCCGCATCGCCGCGCGCGGCGTGGATGCGTGCGAGATAAGCGAGGGCGTTCTGGGTCAGCGTGTTGCGGTGGCCCAGCCGCGCTGAACGGATGCGATAGGCATCCTGCGCGATCGACTCCGCCTCATCCCATTGTTCGAGCGCGATCAGGATTCGGGCGAGCTGGACCTTGCTGTATGCGCGGTCGAGCGAGTCACCCGGTGGTAGCGCGGCAAGCGCACGGCGGGCGAGGGGAAGCGCATCGGCATGGCGATCGAGCCGGATCAGCGTGTCGGCCAGATAGAAGTCTGCGATGCGTACCAGATCGGGCGGTGGAGCCGGGAGAGCGGCAAGCATCGTCGCCGCTTCGCGCAGGATGGGTTCAGCCTCCGCCGAGCGCAGCTGAAGGTCGATCGCGCGGCCAAGTAGCAGAAGCTGTCGGGCGCGCTCGATACCGGGCTGCGGCGTGCGCGCAAGCGCTGCCCGCGCCGCGCGCTCCGCGCCAGGCAGATCGGCGGGGATCGCATAGTCCTGCGCAGTTGCCGGCATGGCTGCCAGACACACAGCGACAGCAAGGAATATGCGATGCGGAGCCGTCATCCCGGCATCGTGACCATCAATGTCGGCGATGCAAGGGACGAAACCGGATCGGCGGGCCAGATCAGGCGGACCGCAAGATCGTCAGCATCGCCTTGCCGTGAACCCGCTCGGTATCGGTGACGAAGCCATCGACCGCGACCTTTTCGCCTTTCGCGGTTTCGATACTGACCCATGTGGCGGGGCTGGTCCAGCCGAGCCGGGCGAGCTTGTCGAGCGCGACTGCGCCCGCGCCGGTGCCATAGGGCGGGTCCATCATGATCAGGTCGAGCGGCTTGGCCGCGACACCCAGCGACAGGACCGAGCCCGCGCGGATGTCGGGGCGGATGCCGAGTTTGTCGGCATTGGTCCGCAAGGCGTCGAGCGCGGCGCGGTCCTGTTCGACGAACAGGCACGAGGCCGCCCCGCGCGAGAGTGCCTCAAGCCCGAGCGCGCCGGAACCGGCGAACAGGTCGGCGACGGCCAGCCCCTCGAAGCTGCCGACGCGGCTGGTGAGCATCGAGAACAGCGCCTCGCGCGTGCGGTCGGCGGTGGGGCGGGTGGCGTCGCCCTTGGGCGCGATCAGCGGGCGGCCGCGCCACGTTCCGGCGATGATCCTCATTTGCGCGGGCCTCGCTTGGCTGGGCCGCCCTTGCCAACGGGCGGGCGTGGCCCCGCAGCGGTGCCGGGGCGGCGGTCGTTGGGGCGGTAGGCGCGTTTGGGCCGGTCGAGCAGCGGGCCGGCGTCGTCGTCATGCTGGGCATGACGCGCGGGTGCTGGCTTGTTGAACGGCTTGCCCTTCTGTTGAGGGGGGCGGCCTGGCGAGTCCTGGCGCGGGGGGCGGGGTGATTTCGCAGCTGCGTCAGGCGTATCGCCCCGCTTCGCGCGGTGCCGGTCCCCTTGCCCTTCGCCGAACGCGGCGGGGCTGGCTTGCCTTTGCGCTGCAGCCTGATGGCGGCGGCGTTGGGCGACGCCGAATTTCTCCGGACCCTTCTTTTCAGCTTTGGGGCGTTGCGGACGTGCGGGTTTGTAGGCCTCGGGCTCGCTGGTTTGCGCGACGACCTTGCGGCGTTCGGCGCGGTTGGCGGGGAGTGCGGCGGCGGGGGCGGCGGGCGTTTCCTCTGGGTCTGCGTCCACCGCCTTGGACTTGCCCGACAATTGCAGGTTCGACGCGGCCTTGCCGCCGCCGGGGCCGGTCAGCGCCTTGCGGAATACGACCAGGTCGTGCTGGCGAATCTCGTCCACCGCCGCGACGGGCATGTCGCCAAGCTCGAACGGGCCGTAACGGGTGCGGATCAGGCGGCTGACCTTGAGGCCGAGATGTTCGAGGACGCGGCGGACCTCGCGGTTCTTCCCCTCGGTCAGGGTCAGTTCGATCCAGACATTCGCGCCGGTGCGGCGTTCCAGATTGGCGTTGATCGAACCGTAGCGGACGCCCTCGATCTCGACGCCGAGCATCAGCTCTTCCAGCTGTTCCTGGCTGACCTGGCCGTAGGCGCGGGCGCGGTAACTGCGCTCGACCCCGGTGGCGGGGAGTTCGAGCTGACGCTTCAATTCGCCATCGGTGGTCATCAAGAGCAGCCCCTCGGTCGCGAGGTCGAGGCGCCCGACGGGCATCAGGCGCGGGAGTCCGCTGGGCAGGCGGCTGTAGATGGTCGGGCGGCCGGCGGGATCGCGTTCGGTGGTGAGCAGCCCGGCAGGCTTGTGGAAGCGGAACAGACGCGCCGGAGCGGCCGCCGCGACCGGATTGCCATCGACGGTGACACCGTGGAGCGAGGCCAGCACGGTCGCGGGCGTGGTCAGGATCTGACCGTCGATCGCCACGCGGCCATCGGCGATCATGCGTTCGATTTCGCGCCGCGACGCGATTCCGGCACGGGCGAGCAGCTTGGCGATACGCTCGCCGGATCTGGCAGGTTGCCGTTCAGGTTCATTGGTGGATGAGGGGGACATTGGCGCGCGATACAGCGGGTTGGGCCTGTGCGCAAAATTCTTGTGCGCGGACGAACCCGGAGGGCGCCTAACGCGTTGTTGGACCGTAACGTTCGGGTGGGTCATGGTATTCGGAAAGAAGAAGCGGCGGATCGTTCGGGTGCTGATCGTCGAGGACGAGCCGTTGGTGGCGTTCGACACCGAACATTTCCTGTCGGAGGAAGGATTTACCGTCGTCGCCACGACCGATTCGGTGGGCGAAGCGATCGGTCATATCATCGCGGCGAACAAGCCCGACATCGTGCTGGTCGATCTGGGCCTGCGCGATGGCAATGGCGCGGATGTCGCCCATGCCGCGTGCGCCGAAAATATCCCGGTGCTGATCGTGACCGGTCGCAGCCCGGACGAGATCGAGGCGGTGGGACTGGGGTGCCTGATGAAGCCGTACAAGCAGCGTGACCTGATCGCCGCGATCGACATTTGTGAGGCGCTGACCGAAGGGCGCAGCCCAAAGCGTATTCCATCCGCCCTGCGCCTGTTCCAGACCGTCGCGCAATAATCCTTCGCCGGGCTTTGCAGCGGCGGATTAGTCGCTAGGGTTCGCGCCTGTCAGATAAAGGGGCGGGGATGAATCGGACGGAACATCGCAGCGGGATCGGCGCGCCGATCGCTCAAGTCGCTTTGCTTGGCGCGCTGGCCAGCCTGATGCTGCCGTGGCTCTCGGTGGCTTTGCCGGGTGCGGAGCCCGTGATCGGGCGCGGCATTGACCTGGCGATGGGGGTGCGCGGCGCGGGTGTGTCGCTCGCGCCGTCGATGACGTTCAACATCGCGCTGTTCATCATCGTCGCATCGCTGGGCCTGAGTGTCTTTTGGCGCGGGCGTGGCGGCGTGTCGATGCTGGTGGCGGGCAGCGTGGTCGCGCTGGCGCTGGTGCTGATCGCGGCGATCTACACGCTCTATTCACCGCCCAAGGCGCTGCGCGAACTGGGTGTCCTGATGGCCCCGGCATGGGGGCTGTTTGCGGGATGCGGATTGCTCGCGGTCGCCTTCTTCGCCGCGCGCAGTGCCGCCCCCGCGAAGTGGCGCGAGGAGCTTCCCGACAGCGTGCGCCCCTATTTCGAGACCGCGCCGCTTGCCGCGCTCGCGCTCGGCCTGTCGTCGGGCTTTCCCTATGCGATGATCGGCGCGACGCTGACTTCCCGCCTGGCCCAAGAGGGGATCACCAAGTCGACGATCACCGCGTTCACGCTCGCGATCCTGGTCTACAACCTCAAATGGTTGTGGGCGTGGGTTGTCGACGGGGTGCGCATCCCGGTGCTGGGCAAGCTGGGGCAGCGCGTGTCGTGGCTGATCGTGTCCGCGGGGCTGGTGATGGCGGCGGTGACCAATCTCGCGCTCACCCCGCCCGATGCGGCCAACATCATGCCGATGGTGATCGCGGCGGTGCTGGTCGGCATTGCCGGAGCGACCTATGACATCGTGATCGACGGATACCGGATTGAGATCCTTGAGCCGCGCCAGCTGGGCGTAGGCTCTGGCATGTCGCAATATGGCTGGCGGATCGGGTCGGCGGGCGCGGGTGCGCTGGCGCTGGTGATCGCGGCGCGCATGGGGTGGGAGGCGGCCTATATCGCGTGTGGCCTGTTCGCGCTGCCCGCCGCCATTGCCGGGATCATCGTCGGCGAGCCCAAGCGCCACCGCGAACCGGCCGAGCGGAAAGGGTTTGCCCAGGTCGCCAGGTCGATCTGGGGGCCGTTCGCGCAATTCTTCACGCGCGAGGGCGCGCTGGTCGTGCTGCTGTTCATCCTTGTCCACAAGCTGGGCGATACGCTGAGCCAGCTGACCGTGCGGCTGTTGTTCGACGATCTGGGCTTCACCAATGACGAGATTGCCTTTTACGATGTCGGGCTTGGCTTCCTTGCCTTCATGATCGGCATCTTCGTCGGCGGCGCGCTGTACGTGAAGATGGGGATGAAGCGGTCAGTGCTGCTGAGTCTGGTGCTGATGGCGGTGTCCAACTTCAGCTTTGCCGGACTTGCCGCGATTGGCCATTCGAACCTCGCAATGGCCGGCGCGATGGCGTTCGAGAATTTCGCCAGTGGCCTCGGTGGCGTCGTAGTCGTCGCCTATTTCTCTGCGCTGACCGACCTGCGCTACACCGCCGCGCAATATGCGCTGATCTCGGCGGCGGCGAGCATCGTCGGGCGGTTCATCACCGGGACCACTGCGGGGTCGATGATCGAATCGATGGGCTATGTGAACTTCTACATCTTCACCGGGGTGATCGCGCTGCCGGGCGTCGCGATCTTCTGGTGGATGATCCGCACCGGGCTGGTCGACAAGTCGATCGGCAATGCCGGGACCGAGGGTGCGGGCGACGCGCGGGCTGATGGTGAGCCCGAAGCGCCGGTGGTGCGGAGCTAAACCTCCACCGGCATCCCGGCATCGGCGAAGGCGTTGGCGAGCGCGTGGGCGGTGGCCAGCACGCCATCGACGCGGCGGATGCCGAGCAGGTCGGACAGGAGCAGGCGGGCGCGTTCGCTGTCGCGCTCGATGCTGGCCACGACCTCGATCAGCGCGCCTTCCGACGCGGTCATGCGCGCGCAGCACCAGGGGGCGATCTGGATCGGGCCTGAGCTGGCCGCCGACATCTCCGCCATCAATGTGCGCAGCAGCAGCAGCGGGCGGCGAAATTCCTTGCCGAACGCGGTGATGAAGGCGTGTGCTGTGGCGGCGTCATTGAGGCCGTGCGCGCCGAGCTGCCGGATGCCGAACAGCAACAGGCGCGCGGCGGGGTCTTCGGGCTGAACGCGGGGCAGGGCGTTGCCGAGGCTTTCGGCGGTGAGGGGGCGGGGGGACATGACGACTCCTTGCTCAGGCGTGCCAGTCTGCCATTCTTCTATTGATAGTCAATCGCAATAAGAGTCAGTCGGGGAGTTCGTCGTTTTCGCGGAGCACTTCGCCCGCAAGGTAGAGCGAGCCGAGGATGAGGACGAGCGGGGCGTCGGTGGTTTGCAGGCTGGCGAGCGCGGTCGGGACATCGGTCGCGACCCCGGTGCTGGGGATGCCGAGCGCGCGGGCGGTGGCGGCGAGGTCCGCCGGGTCGTGGTGCGCGTGGCCGGGGACCGGGACCGCAGTGAAGCTGGCGGCGAGCGGGGCGAAGGGGGCGAGCAGGCCGGTCGCGTCCTTGTTCGACAACATGCCGAGGATCAGGTGTGCGGGGCGGCCGTTCGCGACCTGGGCCAGTGTGGCGCTGACCGACTGGGCGGCGGCTTCGTTATGGCCGCCGTCGAGCCAGATTTCGGCTCCGGCGGGCAGGAGTGCGTGGAGCGGGCCGGGGGTCAGACGCTGCATCCGCGCGGGCCAGCGGGCGGCGGTGGCGGCACTGGTGAAAGAGCTGTCGGGGATGGTCAGCGCGCGCTGGTGGCGCAGCATGGCGATGGCGAGCGCGAGGTTGGCGGGCTGGTGCGGGCCGGCGAGCGTGGGGAGCGGGGTTGCGACCTCGCCCTGCGCGTCGCGGTAGAGCAGGCGATCGGGCGTGACGGTGAAGTCCCATGCGGTGCCGCGCGCGTGGACCGGGGCGTTCGCGGCGGCGGCGACCTGCGCGATGCGCGCGGTGACGCTGTCGCCATAGGACATGGTGACGAGCGGGACGCCGGGCTTGGCGATGCCGGCCTTTTCCCCGGCAATGGCTTCGGCGGTGTCGCCGAGAAACGCCTGATGGTCGATGCCGAGCTGGGCGATGGCGCAGGCGGCGGGGGCGGGGATGACGTTGGTCGCGTCGAGGCGTCCGCCCAGGCCAACCTCGATGATGCAGGCGTCCGCCGGGGTGCGCGCGAAGGCGAGGAAGGCGGCGGCGGTGGTGACCTCGAAAAAGCTCGCGCCGATGTCACCGCCCGCATCGAGCACCTGTTCGAGCAGGCTGGCGAGGGTGGCGTCGTCGATCAGCTTACCGCCAAGGCGAATGCGCTCGTTGAAGCGGACCAGATGCGGGCTGGAATAGACATGCGCGGTGAGGCCCGCCGCCTCGATCGCGGCGCGCAGAAAGGCGCAGGTCGAGCCCTTGCCGTTGGTCCCCGCGACATGGAGCACGGGCGGCAGGTTGAGGTGCGGATTGCCGATCCGATCGAGCAGCGCGGTAATGCGGCTGAGCCCGAGGACATCGGCACCGGGGCCGAGCGCCCAGAGCCGGTCGAGCTGGCGTTGGACGGCGGGGTGGGAGGAGGTGGCGTGGTCGGGCATTGCGGGGGTGTATAGCGGGTGTGGGGGCGGTGGGGAGGGGTACTTTGGGGACGGGCGAATGTCAGCAATGGACGCAATAGCACGACGGCTTTCAGTCCGGCGATAGTGCTGGGTTCCTCAAATGTCCTTGACCCTCGCTGCGCTCTATGGCGCTATCGCGCAACGAATGGGGGAGCAATGAAGATTTCTCGGAAGGTTCAAGCTGCTTTCGTAGCAGCTCTGCTTACATCAGCACCTGCCTACGGGCAGAAGGCTAAGAACGTCCCACCACCTGAACCCACCGAAGCGCCAGATTGGGCAGTGATGCGCGAGCAGGGCGAAGGCAAGCTAAAGAACACGCTCTTTGATCCCGGATCGGCGCAAGTGCAGTATTCGAGTGGATTCCAATGGGGTTTTCTTAAGCCCCTCATTGGGAGGCGCACGCACGGGTGGATCGCATGTGGATCGGTGAATGCCAAGAATCGGCTCGGCGGCTATGTAGGCGCGCAGGGCTTTTTCATCTTCGTTGACGGTACCACCCGGGCGATCTCGGTCGATATGACTGTCAACTGGGTGTCGACGTGTGACACCGGTCCCGCCGCGCCACTACAAGATGCGCTAAAATCCACGCCAGTGCTGGCAACGCCGACAACACCCGCGCCATCTATAGCCGACGAACTCGCCAAACTCGCCGACCTACGGGATAGGGGTATCATCACTCAGGCGGAGTTCGAGGCACAAAAGACGAAGCTGCTTTCGCGTCCGTAATTGGCCGATGGACAAGGGACGGTTCCGCATAGAGAATTCCGGGCACGCTATACTTAATTCCGTCGTTCCTGTTTGGACCCGCCGGCCTTATCGGACCTCAATTCCCGGTCAGCAAGAAATGGTTGTTGAAATAAACCTCCCGCAACAGGAACCCCGTCTTTGACCTCCAGCTGCGATAGCGGGTTGTCGGGGTTGGTGCGCCATAGGCGGTGATCTCCGCGTCGCGCGCCATGCGTAGCGCGCGCTTCATGTGCAGCGGGTCGCTTACGATCAGGGCGGTGGACAGGCGGTGGCGGTCCATCAGGCGCTTTGCCTCGGCCATGTTCTGCTGTGTGGTGCGGGAGCGGGTTTCGATCAGGATGGCTTGAGCGGGCACCCCGGCGCGGATCGCGATGGCGCGGGCGACTTGCGATTCGGCGTGCGATGCGCCTTCGCCAACTCCGCCGGTCAGGATGAGTTTGCGGACGCTGCCGGTGCGGTAGAGGGTCACGCCGTGGCGGATGCGTTCGCGGAAGACGGGCGAGGGGGCGGCGTCGTTGACCGCTGCGCCGAGGACAATTGCGGCGTCGGCGGGGCCGGGGTGGTGGACTTTGCCTGTCGCGTTGATCTGGGCCGCGACGAGGATCAGCCACGCCGCGAGCGGGAGGGGGAGCCAACTGAGGGCGCGCAACGCGCGTTGGTGAAGGGGCCGTGGCGGTGAGGTGGCGTGGTCCATGATTCCCCTCCCGCTTGCGGGAGGGGCTAGGGGAGGGCCTGTCCTAACCCACGCAAGCGGAGGTGCCGGTGACAGGCCCTCCCCCGACCCCTCCCGCAAGCGGGAGGGGAGAATGCCCCTCCCCTGAAGGGGAGGGGCTTTTTAGTTGACCCTCACGCCGCCGCCTTTTCCTCCACCAGCAACCCGATCAGGGCGCCGAGCTTGTCGCGCAGGTCCTTGCGGTGGACGACCATGTCGATCAGGCCGTGGTCGAGATAATATTCGCTGGTCTGGAAATCGTCGGGCAGCTTTTCGCGGATCGTGCTTTCGATCACGCGGCGGCCGGTGAAGGCGAGGGTGGCCTTGGGCTCGGCGATCTGGACGTCGCCGAGCATCGCGTATGCGGCCATCACGCCGCCCGAGGTGGGGTCGGTCAGCACGACGATATAGGGCAGGCCGGCGTCGTGGAGCATCGAGATGGCGACGGTGGTGCGGGGCATCTGCATGAGGCTGAGAATGCCCTCCTGCATCCGCGCCCCGCCGCTCGCGGTGAACACGATGTAGGGGGCGCGGGCGCCGATCGCGGCCTCGACCCCGGCGATGAAGGCTTCGCCGACCGCCTGGCCCATCGATCCGCCCATGAAGGCGAAATCCTGCACGCCGATCACTGCGCGCTGGCCGAGGATGGTGCCGGATGCGTTGAGGAACGCGTCCTGCTCGCCGGTGCTGGCGCGGGCGGCCTTGATACGGGCGGGGTAGGGCTTTTGGTCGCGGAACTTGAGCGGGTCTTCGGCGACCTTGGGGTTGGCGAGCAGCGTGTAGCCGGGGTCGAACAGCTGGTCGAAGCGCGCGCGGGCGCCGATGCGCTCATGATGGTCGCAGATCGGGCAGACCGACTGGTTTTCCTGGAGTTCCTTGACGAACACCATCTGCCCGCAACCCTTGCACTTGTGCCACAGATTGTCGGGCGTCTCCGCCTTGTTCGGGATGACGAGCGAGATCGCGTTGCGGACGCGGGTGAGCCAGCTCATGCGGCGGTTTCCTTGCGTGCTGCGGCCAGCGCGGCCGACAGGGATTGGATATAGGTGCGGACGGCGGCGGGGGCGTTGGCGCCCTCTGCCGCGATGATGTCGATGATTGCGGAGCCGACGACGACGCCATCGGCGACGCGGCCGATCGCGGCGGCTTGTTCGGGCGTGCGGACGCCGAAGCCGACTGCGACGGGCAGGTCGGTGGCGGCTTTCAGGCGGGCGACGGCAGCTTCGATGCTGTCCTGTGCCGCCTGCTGCTTGCCGGTGATGCCGGCGACCGAGACGTAATAGAGGAAGCCGCTCGCGCCATCGAGCACGGCGGGCAGGCGCGCGGCGTCGGTGGTGGGGGTGGCGAGGCGGATGGTGGCGATGCCGTGGGGCATGAAGGCGGCGATCTCGTCCGCTTCCTCGGCCGGGATGTCGACGATGATCGCGCCGTCGACGCCCGCGTCCGCTGCCTTTTGCGCAAAGGCTTCGGGCGTCGGGCGGGTCATGGTGTTGGCATAGCCCATCAGCACCAGCGGGGTGTCCGGGTGGCGCTGACGGAAGGCGGCGGCGATGGCGAGCACGTCGGCGGTGCGCGTGCCGGCGGCAAGGCTGCGCAGGTTCGCGGCCTGAATCGCCGGGCCATCGGCCATCGGATCGGTGAACGGCATCCCCAGCTCGATCACGTCCGCCCCGCCCGCAACGAGCGCGTCGAGGATCGCGGCGGTGTCGCCGTCACCTGCTGTGACGAAGGTGACGAGCGCGGCGCGGTGGTCGCGCGCGGCGGCGGCGAAGGTGGTGGCGAGGCGGGTCACTTAGCCCTCTCCCCTTCAGGGGAGAGGGTTGGGAGAGGGGCATGGAGGCACGCCGCGATCCGGTCGAGCACATGCTCCAGATTTTCCATCACGTCGGAATTGTTAAATCGGATCACCTTATATCCCTGTGCTTCCAGATAAGCGGTGCGCTGAGCGTCATAGTGCTCCTGCCCCGCATGAGTGTCGCCATCAAGCTCGATTACGAGCGGCGGTGTCCTAGAGGAGAAGTCTGTGATGTAGGGACCAATCACCTTCTGGCGGCGGAACTTCGTCGCTTCGAAGCGTTTGGCGCGAAGGGCCAGCCACAAGCGAAGCTCGGGTTCCGTTGGCTGCTTGCGCATCGCCTTTGCGTGAGCGGTGAGCCTTACGTCTCGCACTGCCCCTCTCCCAACCCTCTCCCCTGAAGGGGAGAGGGCTATTAGATCTCTACCCCCAGCGCCTCGGCGACGGTGAAGATGTCCTTGTCGCCGCGGCCGCACAGATTGGCGAGGATCATCTGATCCGCCTTCATTTCCCGTGCCTTGACCGCGACCGCTGCGATCGCGTGCGAAGGCTCCAAGGCGGGGATGATGCCTTCGGTGCGGCAGAGCAGCTGGAAGGCGTCGAGCGCTTCGGTGTCGGTCACGCTGGTGTAGGTGACGCGGCCGATGTCCTTGAGCCACGCGTGTTCGGGGCCGATGCCGGGATAGTCGAGGCCGGCGCTGATCGAATGCGCTTCGGTGATCTGGCCGTCCTCGTCCTGCAACAAATAGGTCTTGTTGCCGTGGAGGATGCCGGGTTCGCCGCCTGCGAGGCTGGCGGCGTGCTTCTTGTTCAGCCCTTCGCCCGCTGCTTCGACGCCGAGCATCGCGACATCGGCGTCGTCGAGGAACGGGTGGAACAGGCCGATCGCGTTGCTGCCCCCGCCGATCGCGGCGACGAGCAGGTCGGGGAGGCGACCGGTGCGGGCGAGCATCTGGGCGCGCGCTTCCTTGCCGATCACGCTCTGGAAGTCGCGGACCAGCTCAGGATAGGGGTGCGGGCCGGCGGCGGTGCCGATGATGTAGAAGGTGTCGTGGACGTTGGCGACCCAGTCGCGCAGCGCTTCGTTCATCGCGTCCTTCAGCGTGCCTGCGCCGCTGGTGACCGGGCGGACTTCGGCGCCGAGCAGCTTCATGCGGAACACGTTGGGCTGCTGGCGCGAGGCGTCCTTGGCGCCCATGAAGATGGTGCAGGGCAGGCCGAAGCGCGCGCATACGGTGGCGGTGGCGACGCCGTGCTGACCTGCGCCGGTCTCGGCGATGATCCGCGTCTTGCCCATGCGGATCGCGAGCAAGATCTGGCCGATGCAATTGTTGATCTTGTGCGCGCCGGTGTGGTTGAGCTCGTCGCGCTTGAACCAGATTTCGGCGCCCATGCCTTCGGGTGCGTCCTTGCGCAGCGCTTCGGTCAGGCGCTCGGCATAGTAGAGCGGGCTGGGGCGGCCGACATAATGTTCGAGCAGATCGTCGAACTGCGCCTTGAACGCGGGATCGGCTTTCGCCGCCTTATACTCGCGCTCGAGGTCGAGGACGAGCGGCATCAGCGTTTCGGCGACATAGCGTCCGCCAAACTGGCCGAAATGGCCGCGGTCATCAGGCTGGGCGCGGAAGGAGTTGGGCTGGTTCATGATGAGGGGCGTTTAGGCGGGGATTGCCGCGACGCCAAGCGGTGTTCGCGGAAGGAATATTTGGCCACCCCATCCTTCCCCCGCGTGAGGGAGGATGGGGCTATCGCTCAGCTCAACGCCGCCTTCACCGCAGCGCTGGCCTTGCTCATGTCGAGGCTCGCCGCGTGGCGGGCCTTCAGTTCGGCCATGACGCGGCCCATGTCCTTCATGCCGGTGGCGCCGAGGTCGGCCTTGATCGCCTCGATCGCCGCCGCCGTTTCTTCCGCGCTCATCTGGGCGGGGAGGAAGCCTTCGATCACCGCGACTTCGGCCTTTTCCTTGTCGGCGAGTTCCTGGCGGCCGCCCTTTTCGAACATCTCGATCGATTCGCGGCGCTGTTTGACCATTTTCTGCAGCACTTCGACGACCAGCGCGTCGTCGTCGGCGACCGGGCTTTGCGTGCGTGCTTCGATGTCGCGGTTCTTGATCGCGCTCTGGATCAGGCGGATGGCGGCGGTGCCGTCCTTGTCGCCGCCCTTCATCGCGGTGATCAGGGCTGCCTTGATGTCGTCGCGGATCATTTGGTTTATCTCTCAACTGAATCGGAATTGTCCCCAGATAGTCGCGACGGACGGTTGACGCGAGGGGGGTAGCGGTCTAGCGGGCAGCGCTTAGCGACATTGCCGGAAAAACTGACAGGAGCGACCTTCTCTGATGGCCGAAGCCACGCCTTTTATCGTGCCTGAAGGAGCTACAGGCGTTCTGGTTCTCGCGAGTGGTGAGGTCATCTGGGGCCGTGGATTCGGGGCCGAGGGCGCGGCGGCGGGGGAAGTGTGCTTCCACACCGCGATGACCGGATATCAGGAGATCATGACTGACCCGTCGTTCGCGGGCCAGATGATCTGCTTCACCTTCCCGCATATCGGCAATGTCGGCGCGAACCCCGATGACGTCGAGGCGGACAATCCGCACGCGCTGGGCATGATTGTGCGTGAGGGTGTGACCGCGCCGTCGAATTTCCGCAGCGTCGAGCGGCTGGATGACTGGATGCGCAAGCATAACCGCATCGGCCTGTCCGGCATCGACACCCGCGCGCTGACGCGGCGCATTCGCGGCAATGGCGCGCCCAATGGCGTGATCGCGCATTCGGCGGACGGCAATTTCGACATTCCGGCGCTGATCGCGCAGGCCAAGGCCTGGCCGGGGCTGGAGGGCATGGACCTGGCCATTACCGTCACCACCGAGACGCATTTCGGGTGGGAAGGCGGCGTGTGGCGGTTGGGGTTCGGCTATGAGGTCGATGGCGATGGCGCGCGGCCGCATGTCGTGGCGATCGACTATGGGTCGAAGCACAATATCTTCCGCAATCTAGTGAAGGCCGGGGCGAAGGTGACGGTGCTGCCCGCGACCGCGACGGCGGAGCAGGTGTTGTCGTTCAACCCCGACGGCATCTTCCTGTCGAACGGACCGGGCGATCCCGCCGCGACCGGCGCCTATGCCGTGCCGGTGATCCGCGAGCTGCTGGCGACGAAGAAGCCGCTGTTCGGCATTTGCCTTGGCCATCAGCTGCTGGCGCTGGCGGTGGGCGCGCAGACGACCAAGATGTTTCAGGGGCATCGCGGCGCGAACCATCCGGTCAAGCGGCTGAGCGACGGCGCGGTCGAGATCACGTCGATGAACCACGGCTTTGCGGTCGAGAGCGCGACGCTGCCCGCGGGCGTGGTCGAGACGCATGTGTCGCTATTCGACGGCAGCAATTGCGGGATCGAGATCGACGGAGGGCGGGCGTTTTCGGTGCAGTATCACCCCGAGGCATCGCCGGGGCCGCAGGATAGTTTCTATCTGTTCGAGCGGTTTGTGGAGATGTTGGGAGAATAACGGTATGCTTGGGCCTAACTTGCTCCTCGCGACGACGATTGCAGCTACAGTTCAAACTGTTTCGATTCCAAGCGAAGCTGAGCTTAGGTCACTGGCTGCTGTCGCGGTAGCAGCCGCACCTGAGGGAAGTCGCTTTCTCGCGGTTTGTGGTCCCTCTCAAGGCTGGTCCTATTTCGCGCGGCCACAGCCGGACGGTTGGACTGAAGACGGAATTTCAAGTGGGCGCCTAGTGTTTATCGCCGATGCAAAAGGCGACGTTAATTTGTTGTTCCGTGATGTGACTGGCCGTTTTTATAGCGCGACCCGTGATGGCGGTAGGGTAGTGACCTTAAAGGAGCCAAATGAAAGCGGCGAGTTCGCGATACTGATTGTTTATCCATCGACGGGTGTCACTGAGACCTACACTCTGACAAAAGATGGAGCCGGTGAACCCATAGTCCTTAGCACGGCTACGAAGCCTAATCTCAAAATCGGCAGCGTCATCATGACAAAAATTTCAGCTCTAACGTCAAAGTGCTTCAAATAAATGCCTAAACGCACTGACATCTCCTCCATCCTCGTCATTGGCGCTGGTCCCATTGTGATCGGTCAGGCGTGCGAGTTCGATTATTCGGGCACGCAGGCGATCAAGGCGCTCAAGGAAGAGGGCTATCGCATCGTCCTGGTCAATTCGAACCCGGCGACGATCATGACCGATCCCGAGCTGGCCGATGCGACCTATGTCGAGCCGATCACGCCGGCGGTGGTCGCCAAGATCATCGAGAAGGAGCGGCCCGACGCGGTGCTGCCGACGATGGGCGGGCAGACGGCGTTGAATACCGCGCTGGCGCTGGCGAATGATGGCACGCTGGAGAAGTTCGGCTGCATCATGATCGGCGCGGATGCCGAGGCGATCGACAAGGCCGAGGATCGGCTGAAGTTCAAGGATGCGATGACCAAGATCGGGCTGGAATCGGCCCGTTCGGCGATCGCGCATAGCGAGGCGGAGGCGCTCGCGGCGCTCGACTATGTCGGCCTGCCCGCGATCATCCGGCCGAGCTTTACCATGGGCGGATCGGGTGGCGGCATCGCCTATAACCGCGAGGAGTTTATCGGGATCGTGCGCTCGGGCCTCGACCTGTCGCCGACGACCGAAGTGCTGATCGAGGAATCGCTTCTCGGTTGGAAGGAATATGAGATGGAGGTCGTGCGCGACAAGCACGACAACTGCATCATCATCTGTTCGATCGAGAATGTCGATGCGATGGGCACCCACACGGGTGACTCGATCACGGTCGCGCCCGCGCTGACGCTGACCGACAAGGAATATCAGATCATGCGCAACGCCAGCATCGCGGTGCTGCGCGAGATCGGCGTCGAGACCGGCGGGTCGAACGTGCAGTTCGCGGTGAACCCGAAGGATGGCCGCCTGATCGTGATCGAGATGAACCCGCGCGTGTCGCGCTCCTCGGCGCTGGCGTCGAAGGCAACCGGCTTCCCGATCGCCAAGGTCGCGGCGAAGCTGGCGGTGGGGTACACGCTGGACGAGATCACCAACGACATTACCGGCGCGACCCCGGCGTCGTTCGAGCCGACGATCGACTATGTCGTGACCAAGATCCCGCGCTTCGCGTTCGAGAAGTTCAAGGGCGCGGAAGCGACGCTGGGCACGGCGATGAAGTCGGTCGGCGAAGTGATGGCGATCGGCCGCAACATCCATGAATCGATGCAGAAGGCGCTGCGCGGACTTGAGACCGGTCTGTCCGGCTTCAACAATGTCGAGCATCTGCAAGGCGCGCCGCGCGACGTGATCGAGGCGGCGCTGGCGCAGCGCACGCCCGACCGGCTGCTGATCGCGGCGCAGGCGCTGCGTGAGGGGTTCACGGTGGCCGAGGTCCATGCACTCGCGGCCTATGACCCGTGGTTCCTGGAGCGGATTGCCGAGATCATCGCGGCGGAAGAGGGCGTGTGCCGGGGCGGCCTGCCGCAGGACGCGGCGGGGATGCGGCGGCTCAAGTCGATGGGGTTCAGCGATAAGCGGCTGGCGTGGCTGGCGCTGCGCTCGGCGAATCTGCGCGAAGGCACCGACCAGATGGCGCGATCGTCGGGCCTGATCGGCGAGGTCGTCAAGGCGATGACCGGCGGGGCGACCGAGGCGGATGTGCGCGCGCTGCGCCACAAGCTGAACGTCCGTCCGGTGTTCAAGCGGATCGACACCTGCGCCGCCGAGTTCGCGGCCAAGACGCCCTACATGTACTCGACCTATGAGGCCCCGTCGTTCGGCGAGCCCGAGTGCGAGAGCGAGCCGAGCACGCGGCGCAAAATCGTGATCCTCGGCGGCGGGCCGAACCGGATCGGGCAGGGGATCGAGTTCGATTATTGCTGCTGCCATGCCTGTTTCGCGCTGGCGGATGCCGGGTTCGAGACGATCATGATCAACTGCAACCCGGAAACGGTGAGCACCGATTATGATACGTCGGATCGCCTGTATTTCGAGCCGCTGACCGCCGAGGACGTGCTGGAGATCCTTGAGGTCGAAAAGTCGCGCGGCGAGCTGGTCGGGGTGATCGTCCAGTTTGGCGGGCAGACGCCGCTCAACCTGGCGCGCGCGCTGGAGAGTGCGGGGATCCCGATCCTGGGCACCTCGCCCGACGCGATTGATCTCGCCGAAGACCGCGAGCAGTTTGCCGATCTGGTGTCGAAACTAGGGCTGAAGCAGCCACAGAATGGCATTGCGCGCAGCCGTGAAGAGGCGATCGCGGTGGCCGAGCGGATCGGCTATCCGGTGCTGACGCGGCCGAGCTTTGTGCTGGGTGGCCGGGCGATGGAGATCGTCGATACGGTCGAGCAGCTCGATCACTATATCCAGACCGCGGTTCAGGTGTCGGGCGATGCCCCGGTGCTGATCGACCAATATCTGCGTGACGCGATCGAGGTCGATGTCGATGCGATCAGCGATGGCGATGACGTGGTCGTCGCCGGTGTGCTGCAGCATATCGAGGAGGCGGGGGTTCATTCGGGCGACAGCGCCTGCTCGCTGCCCCCCTACAGCCTGCCCGACGCGATCATCGCCGAGATCGAGCGGCAGACCGAGGCGCTGGCGCGGGCGCTCAGCGTCAAGGGGCTGATGAACATCCAGTTCGCGGTCAAGAATGGCGAAGTGTACCTGATCGAGGTCAATCCGCGTGCGTCGCGCACCGTGCCGTTCGTCGCCAAGGCCATCGGCACGCCGATTGCGAAGATCGCGAGCCGGGTGATGGCGGGCGAGAAGCTGAAGGACCTGCCCAAGATTGATCGCGACATCGCCTATGTCGCGGTGAAGGAAGCCGTATTCCCCTGGGGCCGCTTCCCCGGCGTCGATCCGGTGCTGTCACCGGAGATGAAGTCGACCGGCGAAGTGATGGGAATCGATCGCGATTTTCCGATCGCTTTTGCCAAGGCACAGCTGGGGGCAGGGACGGTGCTGCCGAGCGGCGGCAATGTGTTCGTCAGCGTCAAGGACAGCGACAAGCCGGTGGTGCTGCCGGGTGTGAAGCTGCTGGTCGAACAGGGCTTCAATATCGTCGCGACCGGCGGGACTGCGGAGTATCTGGCTGCGCAGGGCGTGCCGGTCGAGCGGGTCAACAAGGTTGCGCAGGGTCGCCCGCACATCGTCGACCGGATCCGGGACGGCGATATCGCGTTGATCTTCAACACCACTGAGGGTTGGCAGAGCCTGAAGGACAGCGAATCGATCCGCGCGTCGGCGCTGTCGCTCAAGGTTCCCTACTTCACCACGGCACCCGCCAGCGTCGCCGCATCGCAGGCGATTGCCGCCTTGAGTGGCCAGTCCCTTGAAGTCCGCCCCTTGCAGGCTTACTATTCGCAATCGCACAATTGATCCCCCACAACGAAGGTTAGGGTGCGGGCGGGCCATTTTGGCACGCCGGGGGAAGGGGTTTTGACGAAGGACGCGTGTTGAAATGGCGACGGTCGAAAAGATGCCGATGCTTCAGGAAGGCTATGAGAAGCTCAACGAGCAGCTCAAACTACTGAAAGCCGAGCGTCCGCAGATCGTGGACTCCATCGAGGAAGCGCGCGCGCATGGCGACCTGTCGGAAAACGCCGAATATCACGCGGCGAAGGAACGGCAGGGCCAGGTCGAGGCGACGATCGCCGATATCGAGGACAAGCTGTCGCGCGCGCAGATCATTGATCCGCGCGAGCTGTCGGGCGACCGGATCGTGTTCGGCGCGACGGTGACGCTGCTCGACGAGGACGAGAAGTCGGTGAAGTACCAGATCGTCGGCCAGGCCGAGGCAGACGCGAAGTCCGGCAAGATCAGCTACAACTCGCCGCTGGGCCGCGCGCTGATTGGCAAATCGCTGGGCGATGAGGTTGAGGTGACGGTGCCGGCGGGCGATCGCTGGTACGAGGTCAACAAGATCGAGTTTATCTGACCGGGTTCCCCTCCCGCTCGCGGGAGGGGAGATATCGGTCTTAAGCCTCCATGTCCGGCTCGAGCAGCCGGTGGAGGTGGACCACCACATATTTCATCTCGGCATCGTCGACCGTGCGCTGCGCGGCACCGCGCCATGCCTTTTCGGCGCTGGCATAGTCGGCGAAGATGCCGACAACGTCGAGCTTGGTCGGATCCTGAAAATCGAGCGTCATCGGGTCGGTCACGCGACCGCCAAAGACGAGGTGCAGCTTGCTCATATATGCTCCCGGGGAATGCGATTACCCCGGTCCTTAGCGCCGATGCTGCATTGCACTCAATAGTGTGAAGCGCCGTATCGACGATCCGTTACGGACGCGGTACATATGCTTGTCATCTGCGGTGGATAACCGTACGACTAATGAAAATCGCGCATCTCAACGCCGGATTGCTTATTCTTCGTATGATGAATAGGCATATCGGGAAACAACCAGAGGGCAATCTGTATGGAAAAGCAGCAACTCGACCCTGCAACCACCTCCGACGCGGCATCGCCGGAAGCGCAGACGGCGCAGTGGGTTGCCCCGCTTGAATCGATGACGGAATATTCGATTGCCGAGTTCACGCAGCTTGATTCAAATCCGGGTGACGATGGATTGGGTATCTTCACGCAATCGTGAAGGTGACGCCCGCGTCGATCCGACTGGATGAGTGATTTTCGCGGTTACCTCGCTTTCAGGACGGATGACCTAAGCGATACAGATCGCGCGTGCGTCGGCGCAGTGTTTATCGGCCAGGGACTGGGAAGCCCACGATCTTCAGCGCCGATGCTGCATCGCACTCAATAGCGTGAAGCGCCGAACGGGCTGTCCGTTGCGGATGCGGTACATATCTTGTTATCTGTGGTGGACACCCGTAGGGGCACTATCGTCGCGTAACACAGCTCCGAATTGCCCATTGTTCGTATCTTGAATGGGCATTTCGGGAAGCAACCAGAGGGCAATCTGTATGGAAAAGCAGCAACTCGACCCGGCAACCACGTCGGTCGCGGCATCGCCGGAAGCGCAGCCGGCGCAGTGGGTTTCCCCGCTTGAGTCGATGACGGCATATTCGATTGCCGAGTTCACACAGATTGATACATTCCCGGGTGACGATGGAGCTGGTATTTTCACGCAATCGTGAAGGGGTGACGCCCGCGTCGATCCGACCGGATGAGTGATTTTCGCGGTTACCTCGCTTTCAGGACGGATGCGCCAGGCGATGCCGATCGTGCGCGCACGGGCGCGGCATTTATCGGTGCGGGACTGGGAAGCCCCCGGGTCTGGCGCGATGATGTCGCTGCGTTTGGTCATGCCCAGCGGATCGTAACCCAGGAAGATTGCGCCGAACGCCAGCCGATCGCGGATGCGGCGGGGCGAGTGGTCCTGTTCGACGGGTATCTCTTTGAACCGTCCGCAACAGCGGCGGATCTGGGGCTGCGGTCGCACACCCCCGACTCGCAGATCGCCGCGGCGTGGCTCGGCCGATATGGGTTCGATGCGCTGCATCGTTTGAAGGGCGACTATAGCTGCGCCCTGTGGGATCCGCGCGCGCAGCGTTTGCACCTCATCGTTGCGCCGATGGCTACGCGGATCGTGTACTGGCACGCGCGCGCTGGCGGGTTCTGGTTTGCGACGACGCTAAGTGCGCTCCACCAGTTTCCTGGCGTCCCCAAGCTGCTCGATCCGCTGCAGCTTGCTCTCCAGTTCACGACGAGCATCGCCGATCCGGCCGATACGCTGTTCAAGGACATCCGCCTTGTGCCGCCGGGAACGCACCTGACGGCCGATGCCAGTGCTGTGCGGGAGCACGCGTTCTGGCGCCTCGATCCGCATCGCCGCGTGACTCTGAAAACGCCGGAGGCCTATGCCGAAGCGGCGCGCGACCTGCTCGACCAGGCGGTTCAGCGGACGCTGCGCAGCGCCGGCACACCTGGCCTTTTGCTGTCCGGAGGTCTTGATAGCTCGGCGGTTGCTGCGTCGGCCGCGCATATGCTCGCCCCTGCGCCGGTCGATAGCTACACCCTCGAGCCCCCGCCGGGGCAGGAGGTCGCGACACGCGAGGGCTGGTATGACCGCGAACGGCCGCATGTCGATGCGCTGGCCGCGCGCTATCCTAATCTGCGCCCGCAATTTTGCCATTCCACCGAACCGGCGTCGATTGAACTGGACCCTACCCCGTTTTTCGTTGCCGGGGGGCGGACGCAGTTTAACGCCAATCATTTGGGGTGGTTTGATCCGGCCTATCGCGCCGCGCAGAAAAATGGACACGCCGTGTTGCTGACGGGTGGTTCCGGCAATCTGACCCTGAGCTATAGCGGTTTGCGGGGCCTGGGCGATTTTGCGCGTGCTGGGCGTCTCGACAAGCTTGTCCGGTTTCTGCCGGATGTGGCGCGGTTTCGAGAGCGCACGCTGTGGGGCACGCTGAAAAGCCAGGTCCTGCTTCCCGCTCTGCCACCACGATTGCGCGCGGCGCTGTGGCGCTGGCGGCATCCTGGAGAGGAGCCCTCCACGAAATTTGCCGCGATCCAATCGGACTTCGTCGCGCGCTCGGGCCTGGGCGAGGCGCTTGAGGCAAGGGGCGACGATGGACTTTCGCTCTACACCACCGACAGCCGCAAGGCTCTCGTGCATCATCTGGAAGAACAGCGTGTGCGCACGCTCGAGACCATGCGCACGATCCGGGCCTATTATGGCTTTGAGATGCGCGATCCGTTCGCCGATCCCGACCTTGCCGCATTTTGTCTCGCCATTCCGCGCGAACAATATCTGCATGGCGGGGTCGAGCGCAGCCTTGCGCGCCGCGCGCTCGCTGACCGTTTGCCCGCGCAGCTGATCGCCGAGCGCGGCTATGGTCGGCAAAACCCCGAATGGTTCGCCCGAATTTCCGCGCAGCGCGAGAGTTTTGCCGCTGAAATCGAGCGTCTGGCAAACACGCCACTGGCCGCCGAGATGCTCGATCTGTCCCGGCTAAAGCGGTTGATCGACGACTGGCCCGAGGATGCGGCCGCCGCCGAGGCCCGGCGCTTCGAATATGCCCAGATGCTCCCGCGCGCCGTTCAGACCGGGCGCTTCATTCGCTGGAGCGAGGGAGGCAATCGCTAATGGGTGCGCAGGTGAAGCCCCGCTGATCCGGGTGGCGTTTGGCCAAGTGCACAGACCTGATCGACCAGGATAGGAAGGTCGCTCAGCTGTTCGCCGCGGGCAAGCTCCACGACCGGAACCGCTGCGACCAGACGCGCCATGCCTTTGAAAATCAACGGCTCAAAGCCCAGCGCGATGCCGAGGCGCCAGCGGTGAACCAGATCGTATCGCCGCAGCGCTTGAACGCCGACCAGACGGCGCGGTGGATGCTGATCCGGTGTCCGCTCGGTCCGGAGAAAGACGATTTGCCCCGGGGGCAGGGCAACGGGCTGAAACTGCTCGCCTTCGAGCGGAACAATATATTTCTCAACTTCCGCACCGCTACGGTCCAGGCCATCGACCGGAACCTTCAGCTGGTTTGCCGAATCGGGGCAAAGCTTGACGCGCGGAAAGGCGGGCAGAATTGTCAGCGGGTGCCCGTCGCGCATCTCCAGCGCACAAAGATCGTCGCCAAGCAGCCGGTAACCCCGTGCCGAGAGCGCCGCGGCCAAAGTGGATTTTCCCGCCCCGGACACGCCCGAAACCAGCAAGGCGCGTCCGTCGAAATCCACCGCGCTTGCGTGCAATGGCAAAAGGCCGCGTTGAAAGCACAGGATGGCAAGCACCGTTCCCAGCAGAAACACCCGGATGGTCGCGGCGTCCTCCGGCTGGATCGGCTGCACGATCACATGCTTGCCTGCTTCGATCCAGTAATGCGCCACATCGGGTATTGTGACTCGCACCCCTGCGGGACCAATCTGTACGGCGGGGCCGACGCTTGGCCATTGCGGGTCTGCCGCCGGCACGGCACCGATCTCGACGACCAGATCCGGCGCGCGCGTGTCGCCCCGCCAGGATAAAAGCTCCGGAAGTGGCAACGCGCTCTTCACACGCCAGCCGAACAGATGATAGTCGCCCATATGCTCCCGTCAGCATCCCCCTTCGGGGAAATCAATATCAATGCTCACGTTGCTTACAGGTTCTGCCCCGTCCCTCTGCCCATGGATATGTGGCCGGAATGCTTGGAATGAAGAGGAAAATCATGGTCGCGCTTGAGACGATTGTTGTTCGAAACGATGGTATTTTCGACGCCGCAGCCGGGGATGAAACGGTGCTGATGAGTCCCGAAAACGGCACTTACTACGCGCTGAAGGCGACCAGCCAGGCGATCTGGGACCGGCTGAAAACGCCTGTACGGGTCGATGATTTGTGCGTGGAACTTGCCGACGCCTACCAGGTGCCGCTGGAAACAGTGAAAACCGACACGCTGGAGTTCCTCAATCATCTTGAAGCACAGAAGATGATCGCGCGTCGCGCGGACTAGGCGCAACGCGCAATCGAAAAGCACCTCACACGGCGACAGGCTTGTCGGCAGTGCGCCTCACGCCTCGGTCTTGGTCGCTGCAGCTTCCTTTGCGGCGGTGATGGCGGAGCCGATGATCTTGCCAATCTGTTCCTTGGCGGCGTCGCGCTGGGGCAGAATCGCGTCGATCTCGGCCTTGCCCGCCTCACGGGCTGCAGCGGCGGCGGCGCTGGCACCTTCGGCGATGCGCCTGCCTACGGGCGCGAGCAATTCCTTTTCCTTTTGCAGGCGGGGAATCAGCGCGCCGATCACGACGCCGAGCGCCACGCCGCCAGCCACCAAAGCGAGCGGGTTCTTCTCGATGCCCTCGGCGCGGTCGGGGGTCGCGGTCTTGCGGGGGGTGGTCATGTCGACGATCCTTTCTTCGGACGTGATTTGGTCTGGGATTTGGGAGCGGTGCTGCGCTTCTTCAAACTCGCTTTGGCCGCAGCGGTTGCACCGCCGACGAGAAGCCGCGCGAGCGGGCGGCGGGCGAGGAACAGGACAGCCGCGCCGGCGACGGCCGCGATCGTGCGCGGATTGGCGCGAACGGCGGCGACGGTGTCGCGGGCGACGCCGATCGCGACATTCTCCACCGCATCCTGCGCCAGCGCCATCGGGTTGAGCTTGTCCTGCATCCGGCCGAGCGTGCCGAACAGCCGCTCGCGCGCATTGCGGCTGCGCGCTTCGGCTTCGGTGAGTTCAGTGGGAAGGGGGGCGGTCATGGCATGTTCCGGGGGCGGATCGCACGACGATAGCGGCGCAACGCAGCATGGGCAGCGAGTGCTGCAGCGGCGAGTGCGGTGACGACAACGATCAGCGTGGCGGCTGCCGGGCCGACATGCGGGGACAGGATCAGTACAAAGCCGACGATCAGCGCAATCGCGGCCGAATTGGCGAGCAGGAAGACAAGCGCGCCGAGGATCAGCGCGGCGCGCGCATCTTCCAGCCGGGCGAGCGCGAGCGTTTTCCAATAGGCGATTTCCGCATCGGCAAAGGCGCGCGCATCGGCGACCGCCTGGGCCACCAATGCGCCGATGCTGTCATCGTCCCGATCGTCCACTCAAGCCCCCCGAACCATGTTACGCCTTGGGGTCGCTGCCCGGATCGCCCTTGTCGGCAAGATCACCAGCGGCATCGAGGCCGGACTTGAGCAAACGCGCAAGGATGAAGCCGACCCCGGCGGCGATGCCGACTGCGACTGCCGGGCTCTTCTTCACGAACTCGCGCGCATCGTCGAGCAGATCATCGACCTGTTTGCCGCGCAGCGATTCAGCAAGGCCGGAAATCTGGTCGGCGGCAGAGCGGGCATATTGGCCATATTGCTCGCCGAGCTTCTCATCGACTGATCCGGCGGCGTCGCGCATCAGGTTGGAGAATTCGTCGAGTGCGCCGGTTGCCTTTTCCTTGCCGGTGTCGGCGAAGGAGCGGGCCTTGTCACCTGCCTGGCCTGCCAGCTTGCTTGCCTCGTCACGGACGAACGCCCCTGCGCTACGCTTGCCGTCCTCGCCTGCGGTGCCGGTATTTTTAAGAGGAGGCGCGGCGACCAGTGCGTCGGTCGCGGGGTCCATGCTCTGGTCCTTGGGAAATGTTTCGTCAGCCATCGCTCGAATCCCTTCTGCTTGTTCATCCAGACAACCATGGCGCGGCGCGAGGGTTCCGCGCCATCCGTGATTTGCCCAGCGGCGACGAACGGGATAGAGGCCCGCGCGACACCGTCTTGACCCAAGGTAGGGAGGCCATTTCGTGACCGCAATCATCGACATCCATGCACGCCAGATTCTTGACAGCCGCGGTAACCCCACCGTCGAGGTCGATGTGTTGCTCGAAGACGGCAGTTTCGGCCGCGCCGCAGTGCCTTCGGGTGCATCGACCGGCGCGCATGAGGCGGTCGAAAAGCGCGACGGCGACAAGTCGATGTATCTGGGTAAAGGCGTGCTCGAAGCGATCGAGGGCGTGAATGGCGAGATTGCCGAGGAAATCACCGGACTCGACGCCGAGGATCAGGCCGAGATCGACTATGCGATGATCGAACTGGACGGGACCGAGAATAAGGGCCGGCTGGGCGCGAATGCGATCCTGGGCGTGAGCCTTGCGGTCGCCAAGGCGGCGGCGGATGCGCGCGGGCTGCCACTCTATCGCTATGTCGGCGGTGTGTCGGCGCATGTTCTTCCCGTTCCGATGATGAACATCATCAATGGCGGCGAACATGCCGACAATGCGATCGACTTTCAGGAATTCATGATTGTGCCCGTGGGCGCGGACTCGCTGGCCGAGGCGGTGCGCTGTGGCGCGGAGATTTTCCACACGCTGAAGAAGGGGCTGCACGACAAGGGGCTGTCGACCGCAGTCGGCGACGAGGGCGGCTTTGCCCCCAATATCGCATCGACCCGCGAGGCGCTCGACTTCATCATGTCGAGCATCGAGAAGGCCGGATACACGCCCGGCGACGACGTGATGCTCGCGCTCGATTGCGCCGCGACCGAATATTATCGCGACGGCGCGTACAAGATGGTGGGTGAGGGAAAGACGCTGACGTCGGCGCAGAATGCCGATTTCCTGGCCGATCTGTGCGCGGGCTATCCGATTTTTTCGATCGAGGACGGTATGGCCGAGGATGATTGGGACGGGTGGAAGCTGCTGACCGAAAAGCTCGGCGGCAAGGTTCAGCTGGTCGGCGACGATCTGTTCGTGACCAACCCCAAGCGGCTGAAGCGCGGCATCGACGGCGGCTATGCCAATTCGTTGCTGGTCAAGGTCAACCAGATCGGCACGCTTACCGAAACGCTGGAGGCGGTGAGCCTGGCGCAGCGTTCGTCCTACACCGCCGTCATGTCGCACCGTTCGGGCGAGACCGAGGATGCGACCATCGCCGACCTCGCGGTCGCGACCAATTGCGGGCAGATCAAGACGGGCTCGCTCGCCCGGTCGGACCGGCTTGCGAAATACAACCAGCTGATCCGGATCGAGGAAGAGCTGGGCGACGCATCGGTTTATGCCGGTCGCGGAATTCTACGGGGTTGATCGCCGAGTCGGTTTGCGCGACATTAACCAGATGAGCCGGACCACTCCGTTCAATACGATCCTGCGTCGCGCCGGCTTGCCGGCGGTGGCGATCATCCTGATGGGCTTTTTCGCCTATTCGGCGGTGCTGGGTCCGAACGGGGTGCTGGTTTACGGCGATTACAAGCGCCAGCTTGAGGTCAAGAAGGCCGAACTCGCCAAGCTTGAGGCGCAGCGGGCACAGCTGCGCAACCGGGTGGCGCTGCTCAAGCAGAGCGGCGCCGACCCCGACATGGTCGACGAACTGACCCGCAAGAAGCTCAACGTGGTCCATCCCGACGAGGTGATCGTCACCCTCGACTGATCGCATCGCGCGCTCGGTCCGAAGGAACCGTTTCGGATACGGTACGTTCTGTCCCTTCGGGGAAACCAAAAAATGGTGATGCAGAACGCACACGACGCCGTCGTGGTCGATATTGGTGCTGTCGTGACGGAGCGGGCAGACTGGCCGGGCATGTTCGACGGACTCGACCCGGGGCTGGTGCACGCGGTTGCGCTTCGCATGATCGTAGAACGCGCAGCCCAGGTGCAACCGCTGTTCCTTCAGGCGATAGCGGCGCGGGCCAGCGGCCTGATTCTGTTCGATACGGCAGGCTGCCCCGTGTTTGTCGATGACGGCGCGCGCGCGATCTTTTTGGCGGCGGATGGCTTGTGTCTGGAGGGCGATGGGTTCGCGACCGGACGCGGTCCTGAAACCCGACGATTACGCCTGATGGTTGCGCGCGGCCTGTCCCGTCCGCCCCAAGCGACGCCGCCGGTGCGCCGGATGCAGATGCTGGTGACCCGCATGTCGCGTTGCCGCCCCTATCTCGTCCGTGTGCTGGCCATCGCGCAAATCGGGAGCGGCGCGCATGTCGGCATCGCCTGCGCCGTTCATATCCACGACCTTGCCGCCATCCACCTGCCGGACCCCTTGCTGCTCCGCGAAGTATTCGGGCTGACGCGGCGTGAGATAGACTTGGCAATCGAACTGGTCCGTGCCGGCGGGCTGGCTCCCGCCGCGCTGGCCGCCGGTATGGCGCACAATACGGCGCGTAATCACCTCCACGGTATCTTTGCCAAATGCTGTGTCGCGACACAGGCCGAGGCAGTCCGCTTGCTCGCGGCGTTGCCCTGAACACTGACGGTACTGGTCCAAACGGACCAGATGAGGTGGATCGACTTGTCCCGCACCCCGCCGGATGCTCGCGCAGCCAGAGATGGCTGGGAAGAGGGAGATATCCATGAAAACGAACATTTATCCAAGAATTGGCACCATTGCGGCGGCACTGGCGATGACCTTGACGACAGCAAGCGCACCGGCGGGAGCGCCTGTGCAGGCGGCAGGTCCGGCGAAGGTCGTGCGCGCGATCTGTTGCAAGTGCGTTGACGGCAGCCAGCAATCGGTTTCGGTCAATACGCGCACCGCGCCCTGGACCGTGGCGCTGGGTAACGGGAACGCACAGGCGGTGAGCAATGTGGGAAATCCTGCCTGGGGTGCCGCGGCACCCGCAGGATGGGTCGGCCCGGCCCAGGCAGGCGCAGGCACCTATCGCTATAAACTCACCATCGTCGTCCCGCGCTGCGTGATTGGCGGACGGGTCACGCTCAAGGGCCGGTTCGGTGCCGATAATAGCGGCAAGCTGCTGCTGGACGGAAACCAGATCGCCGCGACCAGTGGTGGCAATCTTGGGTTCCAGGCCGTCAATTTTGGGAGCTTCAGCGTTCCGGTTGTCTCGGGCAACCATACGCTTGAAGTCGTAGTTTCGAACCCGCACGGCCCGACGGGCATGATCCTTCAAGGGGCGCTGCTGACCGATTGCCCGAGATCGCCTGAACTGGGTGCCGCGGTGACAGCTGCGGACGACGCGGTCGCGTGCAAATGCGATGCGGACAAGGCAAGCGCATAGCGTCCGCTCTGAAATGACGTGATCCGCCCTCCCGGCACGGTTAACACGGTGTCGGGAGGAGCGCGATGGGGAGAGAGACGCAACCGGGCGATCGGATCGACTGGCTCGACTATGCGCGGTTCGCATCCGCGCTGGTCGTGATGCTCTACCATTATCTTGTGGTGGGGACCGATCCGCGGATCGCACCGGACGTGTCCGGTTTCGGTCTTGCGGCGGATATTTTCAGCTACGGTCCCATCGCGGTCTTCGCGTTCATGCTCATCAGCGGGATGGTCGTTACGCAGGTCGCGCAGCAACAGGATGCCGCGACCTTTGCGGTGCACCGCATCGTGCGGATCTATCCGCTCTATCTGTTCGCGGTGATCGTGACCGCAGGCATCGGATTGTTCGGGCCAGAGCGGTTCCATACGACGTGGCGTGAGTTTCTGGCGAACCTCATCATCAACGCGCCGTTGCTGGGTGAACGCTATGTCATCGGCATCACCTGGACGCTGGTGCTGGAGGTGGCGTTCTACATCGCGGTGTTCGGGGTGATTGCGATGGGCCTGATGCACCGTGTTCAGCAATTGGTCGCCGCGTGGGTCGCGCTGTTGATCGTCGGGCTTTTCCTCCCGTGGCGGCTTCCGCTGCTAAGCTGGGAATATGCGTTCATCGCGTCCGGGGCGGTGCTTGCGTTGCTCTATGCGCGGCGGAACGAACGGCTGAACTATCTGCTGCTCGCACTCTCGCTGATCCCGGGGCTGGGTTATGTCGTCCACACCGGGCGGGTCAGCGGCTTTGACCCCTATATCGGGGTGGCGATTACATTGGGGATCGTCGGACTGTTCCTGTGGATGCGTGGCCGCAATCCGCGACTGCCCTATGCGCGGCGGATCGGGCTGATGACCTATTCGCTTTACCTGCTCCATTTTCGCATTGGCCTGACCTTCTTCTTCTGGTGGATGACCGAGGCGAACAAATGGTGGGTGGTGATCGGCACCTGCATCTTCATGGTCGCGCTGAGCTTTATGGTGGACGACGTGATCGAGTTCCGCCTGCGCGGTCTGTGGAAACGATGGGTGAGGCGCGTCGTCATAAAGCCGATTGCCGCGCTCCACCGGCGCTTGCGGCCAGTGCCCGCTCAACCGTAGCGTTAGATGCGTTTGTTACTACCGGCGCTTGCCATTGCGCCCGGTGCAATATCCGGCCTATAGGGCCGCTTCCATCTTTCCCCAGGATGAGGATCATCGTGGCAAAATCACCGGCCAAAGGCCGCACTAACGAACCAGCTCCGAGCAACCGTGAGCGTCCAAACGAACCGAAACGGTACGAGGCCTCGAAGGAGGAGCTGCTCGAATTCTATCGCCAGATGCTGCTCATCCGCCGTTTCGAGGAGAAGGCGGGCCAGCTTTACGGCCTCGGCTTCATCGGCGGCTTCTGTCACCTCTATATCGGCCAGGAAGCGGTCGCGGTCGGCCTGCAGTCGGCGCTGGATGGCGACAAGGATTCGGTGATCACCGGCTATCGCGACCATGGCCATATGCTGGCCTATGGCATCGACCCCAAGGAGATCATGGCCGAGCTGACCGGTCGCGCTGCGGGCATCAGCCGCGGCAAGGGCGGGTCGATGCACATGTTCTCGACCGAGAAGAAGTTCTACGGCGGGCACGGCATCGTCGGCGCGCAGGTCTCGCTCGGCGCGGGCCTGGCTTTTGCGCACAAGTACCGCGGGGATGGCGGCGTCGCCATGGCCTATTTCGGCGACGGCGCGGCGAACCAGGGCCAGGTGTACGAAACGTTCAACATGGCCGAGCTGTGGAAGCTTCCGATCATCTTCGTGATCGAGAACAACCAGTACGCCATGGGCACCAGCGTCAATCGCGCGTCGTCCGAGGACCAGCTGTACAAGCGCGGCGAAAGCTTCCGCATTCCGGGCATCCAGGTCGACGGCATGGACGTGCTGGCGTGCCGTGGTGCTGCCGAAGAGGCGCTCGCCTGGGTCCGCGCGGGCAAGGGACCGATCATCCTCGAGATGAAAACCTATCGCTATCGCGGCCACTCGATGTCCGACCCGGCCAAGTATCGCTCGCGCGATGAGGTCCAGTCGGTGCGCGAAAAGAGCGATCCGATCGACGGCGTGAAGAAGGAACTCGAAGCGATCGGCGTCAAGGAAGACGAGCTGAAGGCGATCGAGGCCGAGATCCGCAAGGCGGTGAACGAGTCGGCGGACTTTGCCGAGCAGGCACCCGAGCCGGATCCGGCCGAGCTGTATACCGACGTTCTGGTGGAGACGTACTGAAATGGCGATCGAGCTGAAAATGCCCGCGCTCTCGCCCACGATGGAAGAGGGAACCCTCGCCAAGTGGCTGGTGAAGGAAGGCGATACGATCAAGTCGGGCGACATCATCGCCGAGATCGAAACCGACAAGGCGACGATGGAATTCGAAGCCGTCGATGAAGGCACGATCGCCTCGATTCTGGTCGCCGAGGGCACCGATGGGGTCAAGGTCGGCACCGTGATCGCGACGATCGCGGCCGAGGGTGACGATGCTTCGGCTCCTGCACCTGTCGCAGCTCCGGCCCCTGCGCCGGAAGCGCCCAAGGCGACGGAAGAGCCGAAAAAGGCCGATAGCGGCACCAAGCAGCTGGCGAGCGACAAGGCGGCGAGCGTCGCCGATCCCGAGCTTCCCGCCGGCACCGAGATGGTCAAGACGACCGTCCGCGAAGCGCTGCGCGATGCGATGGCCGAGGAAATGCGGTCGGACGACCGCGTGTTCGTGATGGGTGAGGAAGTCGCGGAATACCAGGGCGCCTATAAGGTGACCCAGGGTCTGCTCGACGAATTCGGCCCGCGCCGCGTGATCGACACGCCGATTACCGAGTACGGCTTTGCCGGCATCGGGTCGGGCGCGGCGATGGGCGGCCTCAAGCCGATCGTCGAGTTCATGACGTTCAACTTCGCGATGCAGGCGATCGACCACATCATCAATTCGGCCGCTAAGACCAACTATATGTCGGGCGGCCAGATGCGCTGCCCGATCGTGTTCCGCGGTCCCAATGGCGCGGCGAGCCGTGTCGGCGCGCAGCACTCGCAGAACTATGGTCCTTGGTATGCGAGCGTTCCGGGTCTGATCGTGATCGCGCCCTATGACGCGGCGGACGCGAAGGGTCTGCTCAAGGCGGCGATCCGGTCGGAAGATCCGGTCGTGTTCCTTGAGAATGAGCTGATGTACGGGCGTAGCTTCGACGTACCTAAGCTCGACGACTGGGTGCTGCCGATCGGCAAGGCGCGCATCGTGCGTGAGGGCAAGGACGTGACGCTGGTCAGCTATTCGATCGGCGTCGGCGTTGCGCTCGAAGCCGCCGAGAAGCTGGCCGCCGAGGGCATCGACGCCGAGGTGATCGACCTGCGCACGCTGCGCCCGCTCGACACCGACACGGTGCTCAAGAGCCTCAAGAAGACCAACCGCATGGTGGTGGTCGAGGAAGGGTGGCCGGTCTGTTCGATCGCGTCGGAAATCATCGCGGTGTGCATGGAGCAGGGCTTCGACGACCTCGACGCCCCGGTGATCCGCGTGACCAACGAGGATGTGCCGCTGCCCTATGCCGCGAACCTTGAGAAGCTCGCGCTGATCACCGCGGACAAGGTGATCGCTGGGGTGAAGAAGGTCACTTACCGCTGAGTATTGCGCGCCCCTCTCCACTAAGGGAGGGGCGTCGCGATCAGCAGGTCGAGGCGGTGACGCCGGTGACCGGATAAACCCCGTTGGTGCCGCCCACCGTGTCGCGCCGGTCGCGGACCATCATCGACGCTTCCTCACGGAAATTGGTGTTGGGGGCGAGCGTCGCCTTCAGCAGCGGCTGATATTCGTAATAGACCTCGACATACATCGTCACGCCATCGGTCGGCGCGGTGGCGAGGCGCTCGGTCTTGCCCATGCCGTTGAGGTTGGTCGCGCCCGCATTACCATAGGCCGAAACCTGCGCGGTCTTGGCCCCGCGGCAGCGCTGCCAGCGGATGCGGTTCTTGCCGCTGTTGGCAGGGTCGGGTTCGAGGCTCGAGATGATCACGCGGCCATGGGTGAACAGGGCCAGTTCGCCTGACTGGAGCCCCGCACCGGTAAGTAGATCGTTGATATCCGCTTCGCTGATCGTCTTGGCCTGAAGCTGGCTGCCCGATCCGATCCGCGCCGCGTTGTCGGCAAGGTGGAGCGCGATCTGGCTGACCCGCATACGCGAGATGATGTAGTTGGTGATCTCCGCGCCGGTCAGGCTGAGCAGCAACAGGAGCGGCAGCGAGAAGGCGAATTCGAGCATCGCAAGCCCGCGCGTGTCGGAAATCAGCCGGCGAATGGAGCGGAGGCGAGTCATGGGCAATTGCGCACCTGCATCGCGCCATAGCTGCCCTGATCGCCATAAGGCTGGTTGCGCAGCACCGTTGAGGCGGTGATCGTCGTCGTCCGCGATCCACCGATCAGATTGTAGAATGGGAACATGCGGGGGTAGGTGGCTGTAACGGTGTAGAGCGTCGCATCCTTCGCGCCACCCTGGCCGGCATTGCCGCCGTCGCGATCCCACACATTGTTGCGGTTTGCGTCCTCATAGGGCTCGCCCGCGTCGCACACGCCATTGCTGTTGGTATCGGTCCAGGTTTCGGCGCGCGCCGCCGCCGCCTCACTAAAGGTCCGATAGAAGCGGCGGGTGATGGTGATGGTGGCGTTGTTTGCCAGTGCCTTGGCCTGCGCCTTCACCTTTTCGTCGAGTGCGGCCTGGGTGGCGGTGTCGCCGCCGCTCTCCAGCGTCGAGTCACGCGAGGTTTTCTGTACCACGCCCTGCAGCGCGGCGCGGGTGTAGAGCGTGTGCGCGACATCAAATGCGCCGAGCAGCACGAAGCCAAGGACGGGTGCCACCAGCGCAAATTCGACGATGGTGGCACCCGACTCGTCGCGCCGGAGCGCGCCGGGGGCAAAGCGACGGAGGGAGAATCGCCGCTTCACTTGGTAAGCCTCAACTGGGAAATCTGGTCCGCGATCGAGCGGAAGGTGTTCTGCAGATCGGTCGAATTGCGCGCCGCGAAGTAACGGCCGGGAGTGGCGCAGCTCTGCATCATCCCCTCAATCGTCGCCTCTGCGGCACCGAACCAGATCACCCACAGGGTGATGTTCTTGTTCTTTACCGCAGTGCAGATTGCTTGAGTTCGTGCATTGACCTGCTGGGTGATCGTGCCGGTGGTAAGACAGCCGCTGCTGGGCGCGGAATTGGGGTCCGTGGTGCGGCGGTCGAGCCAGGGTAAGCCGTAAGCGGCATAGTCGGTGGTATTGGTGCACGCCTCACCATCGGTCATGAAGATCAGATGGCGTTCGATCTCACCGCCCTGCGGGGTATATTCGTTCTCTGACCGGAAGATGCCAGTGGGCGACACGAAGCGCGCACCCCACAGCAGGCCGATATCGTGATAGGTGTTACCATTGGGGGTCAGGCCGTCGACATAGCTTTCGAAGGTCGAAGCAGTCGGCCACGCCTGAAGCTTTTTCGCCTCTTCCGGACAATAATAGGGGACGCTGTTATAGTATTCGGTCGTGGTGAGCGCCTCGCTGCGATCGAGCTGGTTCCAGTCGGTCGTCACGTCGCGGGCGAAGATTGCGCCGGGGAGGGCCGGCCCCCACAACGTGGTCGGATCGCCCGAATTGGGCACGAGATCGATGTCGAGATCCTTCGCGCCGGAAGGAATCGGGGCGTAGCTCGCCTGCCAGACAGTCTGGCGTTCTTCGATACAGCCGTCCCAGGTCAGGCTGCGTGCAGCACCCTGATAGCCGATCGGCAGGCTGACCGAATTATTCCAGCTGGTGCCGTTCTTGAGCCCGCTGATATTGTGGGTGATCTGGGCATAGCGGTAACGGTTGAAGGTCTGGACCGTGGTCTCGGTCCCTGTCTGTGTCATGCTGTAATAGCGCAGAATTTCGCCTTCCGCGGTCCGCCGCTGGAAGCGGCAGCGTCCGTCAGAGGAGCGAAAGTCACGAAAGCGGTATTCATACCATTCCGCGCTTTCGCGGGTGTACCAGGTAACCGTGCGCGGATTGCCGCCGGAGGTGCTCTCGTCGATGCGTCCGGATTGACCGCCCCAGGACGAGATGAGCGCGTTGGAAGGCAATTTCGATTGGCAATCTTCGGTGCTGGTGGCGGTCGTGTTGACGCCAGATGTGTTGCTCCAGCTATTGGAATCGTCGCGATCCCAGCCGGTGCTGGTCTGCGTGGTCGCGCCGTCCGACCAAGTGGTCTGGGTCGTCGTCGTGAACTGCGCCTCGCGCGACTGGTACGGCCAGCTATCGGCGATAAAGCCTGTCGGGAGCAGCTTCCCGACATTGACGTTGGTGGCATAGGGTACGAAGCCAAAGCGGATCTGGACGGTGTTGCTGGTGCCGCCCGACGGAGCACCGCCGGCGCAGGTCTCGGCTGTGTCCAGCCGTGCGACGGTTTCGTAGAAGCACTTAACCGCCGATTTGAGCGCTTGCATCTTGGTCTGGCTGTCGGTCGAGACGGCCTTGCTGCCCATCGACCCGGTGGTATCGAGCACGAACATCACATCGGTGTTGGGCAGGCGCATTTCGGCGTCGCAGGTGACGCTGAGCGTCTCGGTCGTCTTGCCCAGCACGCGCATCAGCGTCATCGGCAGTGTCGCGCTGGCGACGCCGGTCACCTTGCCCGCGCTTTCGGTATAGGTTTTGGTTACGGTCGCAGCGCCATAGGGGCTGGCCTGAATGTTCGCGTCGAAGAAGCGCTCGGCCGCACCGCGTGCGGCGTAATTGTTGAATGCCCAGGTGCCGCCGCCCATCTGCTTGCGCCCGGCGAGTGCGCCAGCGTCACAGGCATGTTGCAGCCGCGTCTTGACGATGTACATGCGGCTCAGGTCGACGCCGCCGCCGACCATTCCCGCCAGCGGGATCAGCGACGCGGCGACGATGGCGAGCGTGTTGCCGCGCTTGTCGCGCGCAAGCGCGGCCATCGTGGCGCGAGCGCTGGTCACGGTGGTTGGGCGCAACGGCATGGTAATGGATCCCCGGTTCCTGCATCGGCTATGCGCCAAGTTGGGCTAACGGGGATTGAAGGCGCATGGTTAACGAAACGATTAAGGCCATGTGGCGCGGAGTCCGGCGGTGATCGACGCTGAACGTCGCCTGATGCTGACCTATGCGCCGAGCCCTGAGGCGAGAGCGGCGCTCGCCGCGTTGCTCGCGCTGGATGACAAGCTCGCCGAAACGTTGCGCACCACCAGCGAGCCGATACTGGGGCAGATCCGGATGCAATGGTGGCGCGATGCGCTCGTGCGGCTCGACGCGGCGCCGCCGCTGCCCGAGCCCGTGCTGCAGGGAATTGCGCGCGATGTGCTGGCCAACGGGGTGACCGGGGCTGAGGTCGCGGGGATTGTCGATGGATGGCAGTTGCTGTTGCAAACCGAGCTCGATGCTGCCGCATTGAACGAATATGGTGAACGCGGTGCGCGGTTGTTCGTGCTTGCAGGGCGGGTTGCCGGAGCCGGTCGCGGCGACCCGCTGGCATTGGCGGGGAAGGGTTGGGCGCTGGCCGACCTCGCAGGGAAATTGAGCGATCCCGCCGAGGCGGCGGCAGCGCAAGAGATTGCGCAGATGGCGTTGAGCGAAGCCTGCGCCGTCCGCTGGAGCCGGAATGGACGGGCGCTGGGGGCGATGGCGCATCTGGCGCGGATGGACCTGGCCGGGGTGCAGCCAGGGACGCCGAAACGGACCGGGCGGGCATTGTGGCATCGCATCACTGGCCGTTGACGTCTTGCTGTCGCTGCTGGAGGCGTTAGCCTGTCGCAGCGACGGGGGAGAGTCGGCATGTGGCGCTATTTTGTTGGTGGTCTTGCGGCCTTGCTGATGGCGGGGGCTGGGGTGTTCCTGTTCCAGGGCAGCGCGACGCCGGAGCCGCTTCCGTCGCCTCCGGCAGCCAAGGCTTCGCAAAGTGGCGAGGCGGTTGAGGAGCTTGCCGAGGTTCCGCAGGCTCCGGATCGGACCCGGGAAGAGAAGCGTTTTGACCGGAACGACAAGGACAAGAATGGCCAGATCAGCCTGGCCGAGTTGCAGCAGCCCCGGCGCAAGGCCTTTGCCAAGCTGGACAGCAATGGCGATGGCAGGCTGTCGTTCGAGGAGTGGTCGGTGCGCACCTCGACCCGCTTTGCCGCCGCCGACAAGGACAAGTCCGGCACGCTGACCCGCGCCGAATTCGCCACCACCGCGCCGAAGCGCAAGCCCAAGACCACCCCGCGCTGCGACTGCCGGGCCGAGGTCGCCAAGGCGCTGGCCGAAGCGGAGGAATAGCCTACGCCGCCTTGACCCATTCCGCGAAGGCTGCGCGGGCGCGGGCGGTGTAGAGGAGTTTGCGGTCGGCCTTTTTGGTCCGCCCCTCAATCGGTGGCATCAGGCCGAAATTGACGTTCATCGGCTGATAGGTTTCGGCCTCCGCCCCGCCGGTGATGTGGCTGAGCAGCGCGCCGAGTGCGGTTTCGACCGGGGGCGGGGCGAGCGGTTTGCCGAGAATTTCCGCGGCGGCAAAGCGGCCTGCCATCAGGCCGATGGCGCTGCTTTCAACATAGCCCTCACACCCCGTGACCTGCCCGGCAAAGCGGATATGCGGGCGGCTCTTGAGGCGCAGCGTCGGATCGAGCAGTTCGGGCGAGCGGATGAAGGTGTTGCGGTGCAGGCCGCCGAGCCGGGCGAACTCCGCATTCTCAAGGCCGGGGATGGTGCGGAACAGGCGGATCTGCTCGGCATATTTGAGCTTGGTCTGGAATCCGACCATGTTCCACAGCGTGCCGGTGGCATTGTCCTGCCGCAGCTGGACCACGGCATAGGGCCAGCGGCCATTGGGGAATTCGTCGCACGCGGTGCGGGGATCGTCCAGCCCGACGCCCTTCATCGGACCGTAGCGCAGCGTATCGACGCCGCGCTCCGCCATCACCTCGATCGGCATGCAGCCTTCGAAATAGGGGACGTTTTCCCAGTCCTTGAACTCGCTCTTCTCGCCGTCGAGCAGGGCCTGATGGAAGGCGAGATACTGGTCCTTGGTCATCGGGCAGTTGATGTAATCCTTGCCATTCCCGCCGGGCCCAACCTTGTCCCAGCGCGACTGGAACCAGGCTTTGTCCATGTCGATGCTATCGAAATGGACGATCGGGGCGATGGCGTCGAAAAAGGCGAGCGCGTCGCTGCCGGTGGCGGCGCCGATGCTGTCGGCGAGGCCGGGGGCCGTTAATGGCCCGGTGGCGACGATTGTCAGCCCCTCGGCCGGAAGCTGGTCGATGCGTTCGCGCACGATGGTGATGTTGGGGTGCGCTTCCAGTGCGGCGGTGACGCCTGCGGAAAACAGGTCGCGATCCACCGCCAGCGCGGAACCGGCTGGCACCTTATGGGCATCGCCCTGCGCCATGATCAGCGAGCCGAGGTCGCGCATCTCTTGATGTAACAGGCCGACCGCGTTGCGCTCGGCATCGTCGGAGCGGAAGCTGTTCGAGCAGACGAGTTCGGCAAGACCGTCGGTGTGGTGCGCGGGGGTCATGTCGCCTGACCCGCGCATTTCGGAGAGTTTGACGCGGATGCCGGCATTGGCGAGTTGCCACGCGGCTTCGGACCCGGCGAGGCCGCCGCCGATGATATGGACTTGATGATCGGACATGGGCATCGGTTAGGCGAAGAGATCGGGAAGGGGAAGTATGGTCTGGCTGTTCGGGGCGGCGGTGATCGCGGGGGCGAGCTATTGCCTGGAGGCATGGGGGCTGGTCGATCCGGGTGTCTGGGGTCCGGTGTGGAAGACGAGCGGCGTGGCGCTGTTGGCGCTCTGGGCGGCGATGCGCGCGCGGGGTGCGGACGGGTGGTTGCTGACGGGTGCGCTGGCGCTGGGGGCGCTGGGCGATTTGTTGCTGGAGACGCATGGGCTGGTGGTCGGCGGCGCGGCGTTTGCGGCGGGGCATGTGGTGGCGTGCGTGCTGTATCTGCGTAACCGGCGGAAGGCGCTGACGCCGAGCCAGCGGGCGTTCGGGTGGCTGCTGGCCCCGGCGACGATCGGGATCGCGGCGCTATTTGCGGCACCGAGCGGCGGGGCGGTGCAGGCGGGTGCCTATTCGGCGTTTCTGGGGGTGATGGCGGCGCTGGCGTGGACGAGCCGGTTTCCGCGCTATCGCGTCGGGCTGGGCGCGGTGCTGTTCGTGGTTTCGGATTTGCTGATCTTTTCGCGCTTTGGGCCGCTTGAGGGGTCGGTGGTGCCGGGGCTGCTGATCTGGCCGACCTATTTTGCGGCGCAGGCGTTGATTGCGTGGGGGGTGAGCGGAGTGTTGGTCAGTCCCGCTCCCGCGAGTGGGAGGGGTTAGGGGAGGGCCTGTCCGGTCGGGCTGGGTCGCGTGGTGACAGGCCCTCCCCCGACCCCTCCCGCAAGCGGGAGAGGAGTCTTGGGCGGTAGTCGTTGGACAAGCACTAAAGCCCCTCCCCTTTAGGGGAGGGGTTGGGGGTGGGGCGTCTCAGTCTCATCGAGACCGCTCGCCAAGAATATAGGCCCCACCCCAACCCCTCCCCTAAAGGGGAGGGGCTAAGGGTCCTCTAAATCAGCGCGCCCTGCCGGTCGTCATTGTCCACCGCGCGGGCGGATTTGACGGCGTCCTTGCGCGCCATCGGCAGGTCGAGGCGCTTGCCGGCGATGATTTCGGCCACGGTAATCACCTGCAGCCGGTCATCCTCGCGGTTGAGTAGTGGGTGGCGGAATTTGCCGGCGGCGGCGATTTCGTCGCGCATTGCCTTGGTCGGCAGGTCCATGGTGATGAGGAAGCCGAACTCCGCCTTTTCGCGTTGCCGGTCGCTGTTGAGCGTGGCCAAAGTCGCGCGGTTCGACGTGCCGGATTTGACCTGAAAGATCGCCTTGCCGTTGCTGTCCTTGTCGAGCAGGAAATAGGCGATGCCGTCGATCCCGGCGTCCGCCCCCTTTTTCTCGTTAATCCGAGCCTGATTTTTCGAGAAGGTGAGCACGGCCCACTTTTCGAATTCCTTGCGCGTCTTGTCATCCTTGCGATTGGCGAGCGCCTGTGCCGAGGCGAGGTCGCGGGGGACGCCGTCGAGCAGGATATCCGCCTCGATCGCCGGCCAGTCGGCGGGGTAGCGATCCTCCAGCCGTTTGAGGATCAGCGCGATGGATTGATAGGTGATGTCGATGCCGATCCATTTGCGCTTGAGCCGCTCGGCCACGGCAACGGTGGTGCCGCACCCGCAATAGGCGTCGAGGATGACATCGCCTTCGTTGGATGACGCGCGGATGATGCGTTCGAGCAGAGCTTCGGGTTTTTGGGTGGGGTAGCCGAGGCGTTCACCCGACGTGTTGCCGATGCGGTCGATATCGTACCAGTTCGTCCCGACCGGCTTCCCCTTCGTTTCGTCGAGGTAGATTTTAAGCCCGTCCATTCTGGGGCTGCCGTCTTGCCGCTTGAGAATTCGCCCCTCGTCCCACCATTTTTCGAGTTGCTCAAGGCTTGCGCCCCAAGAGCGGTGGGCGGGCGGACGAGTACCCCTCCATTCGAAATTGCGCGACGGGTTCGGCGTAGAAAACGTCATGTTCTCTGCCTTGTACAGCCTGCCGTTCTCATCGGGCTTGAACCGCTTGAGCTGTTCTGGGCCGTAATCGGTGTATTGCTGGTTGAACAAAAACCCCGCCGATTTTGTGTAGAATAGAATGATATCGTTCGACCGAATCCAGCCCGCCGTCTTCATGTTGTGAGAGTTGGTCCGCTCCCAGACGATCTCCGCCTTAAAATCTCCTCCCTGCCCACAAAACACCGCATCGCACACCAGCTTGAGGTAGTGGCTCGCGGTCGGGTCGCAGTGGAGGTAGAAGCTGCCGGTGGGTTTGAGCACGCGGTGAATCTCGACGATCCGCAGCGTCATATGGACCAGATAGGCGAGTAGCGCGCCGCGCCCAAGCACCTTTTCGAGGCCGCGGATCAGTTCGACCGTCTGTTCAGTCCATCGGCTTCCATGCGGGGGGGGGGGTAGATAACCTGTTGATATCCAATATATAATCCAACCCCTCGATCGCCTCATCCTCCCACGTCCAGGTATCGACGAACGCCTGCGCCTGGGCGCGGTCCTCGCTCCCCTGATTATTGTAGATCTGGAAATAGTTGCGCTTCGAGTTGAAGGGCGGATCGATATAGCAGAGATCGACGCTGTCGCTGGCGATCTTGCGGCGCAGCACGTCGAGATTGTCGCCATAATAAAGTTGCCGGTCGCGCATCGTTCCCCCCGCTTTGTTCCTGCATGGCGGCAAGCGCGGGGGAGATCAATGGGTTGGACCCGGAACGGGGCGGATTTGGTGGGGTGTGGAGTCCCCCTCCCGCTTGCGGGAGGGGTTAGGGGAGGGGCTGTCCAGTCAGGCTGCGTCGCGTGGTGACAGGCCCTCCCCCGACCCCTCCCGCAAGCGGGAGGGGAGAGATTGGGGAGAGTTTAGCCGGTGACGGGCAGCGCGACCGAGCCGTCCTCGGATCGCTCCAGCGGTGAGTAGGCGACCACCGTCTCCAGCGTTAGCGTGCCATATAAATGCGGGAATTCCGCGTCGCCGCGCGAGACTTCCCATTTGATCGCGTCACCCAGCGCGTCGAGGTCGACCGCGGCGACCCATAGGTCCGGCTGGTCGGCGAAATGCTTGTCGACCGTTTCGGTCAGCTGGGCGGCGGTCGAGAGGTGGATATAGCCGTCCTGGATGTCGATCGGTGCGCCTTCGAAAGAGCCCGCTTCAAGGTCGGCCATCTGCGGGCCGGTCAGCACCTTGTAGGCGGTGGTGGGGCGGTCGGTCATTCGGCGTCCTTAGCTTGCCGCGAGCGTCGCGAGGTAGCGCGCGGCATGGTGGGTGTTCAACCGCACCCATAACGGCTTGTGATCCGAAATCTGCCAGGTGCGCCAGTCATCGGCATAATATTTGGCGAGGTCGGTCGCCTTCTTGCCCTCCGTCGTCGCGGCGGCGGCGGCCTGATAGTCGGGCAGGTCCTCCGGGCGGAAGATGCTTTCGAACATCTCGAAAATGCCGGCGTTGCGCGCCGATGCCGGGCCGCTGTCGATATAGTCGATCACTGTCGGGTCGGCGATGAAGGCGATCTGGTCGTAATATTTGGTGCGGTCGAGATTACTGGGCGCGTCGAGGCGTTTGGGGGTCTTGAAGCCGTGTGCCTTGAGCGCCTTCATGGTTTCGTGCTCGGGATGGACGATGTTGAAGTCGCCGAGCAGGATCGTCGCGCGGCCGCTGTCCTTGGCGATATCCGCGAGGCTGGCGAGATATTTGGCGACGCGGTCGATTTCCTGGATGCGCTCCTGCAACTCCGCGCCGCGCTCGTCGCCATAATAGAGGTGGACGGTGCAGATATCGAATTTGAACCAGCCCGACTGAAAGCGCGCCATGAACGGGGTGCGGCGGAACTGCTTGCCCTGCGCGAGCTTGTCGGTGCTGTCGCCGGTGGTGGCGGAGATGAGCATGTCGGCGGGGAGGACGATTTCGCCCGCGATCTTCTGGAACCACACCTTGCGCTTGTCGAAGGCGTAGAGCAGGCGTTCGCCATTGCCGCCGAGCTTGCGGTGGGTGACGTCGGTGGCGATGAAGTCCCAATCGGGGCCGAGGATCGCCATGATGTCATACCACGGGCCAAGCTCGTTCACCTCCTGCACCGCGACGAAATCGAAGCGGGAGATGATCTCGGCGATGTAGAACAGGCTTTCGGGCAGGCGATTGCCATGGCCCCAGCCTTTGCCCGCCTTGCCCAGATCGCGGATATTCCAGGTGGCGAGCAACAGGTTGCGCTCGCTGTCCTTGTCCGGGATGTCGCGGTCGAGCTGCGCGATCAGCCGCTGAAGGTGCGCGACGACGCGCGGGCGGTCGGCGGCGGGAATGCGGTGCTTGAGCAGGCTGTATTGCATGGGACGGCTCCCCCGGATGCAGATCGGGGGAGCCTAACCCATTTCGGTGACAAAACGAAGTTCAGGCTTCGCCTTCGCCCTCGGCTGGCGGAGCCTCACCGGCGTCACCATCGGTCGCGATCGCTTCGGCCTCGTCATCCTCGCTCTCTTCGATCCGCGCGGCGGAGACGACATGTTCGTCCTGCGCCACGTTGAACAGGCGCACGCCGGCAGAGCCGCGGCTCAACACCCGCATACCGCGTTCCTTTTCATCGCCAACGGGCTTGGGCAGGATGTGCCTGAACTCCAGCGGCAGCCGGATGAGTTTTGCCTGATCCGTGACCATCATGAGCTGATCGTTATGCAGAGCGGGGAAACTCGCGACGACCTTGGCCTCCGGCCTGAGGTCGATGTTGGTGATCCCCTGTCCGCCGCGACCGGTGCGGCGATAGTCATAGGCTGACGAGAGCTTGCCCATGCCGTCGCTGGTGACCGTCAGGATGAACTGTTCCTTTGTCTTCAGCTCCTCGAACCGCTCTGGCGTCAGGTCGGGCTCGCCTTCCTTCTCAGCCTTCCACGGGGCGAAGCGCAGATAGGCCTCGCGCTCTTCGGCGCTGGTCCCGACGCGGTGGAGGATCGAGAGCGAGATGACCTGATCGTCGCCGAGCAGGCGCATCCCGCGCACGCCGGTCGAGTTGCGGCTCTGGAATTCGCGCACCTCGTCGCCGGCGAAGCGGATCGCCTTGCCCGCGCGGCTGGCGAGCAGGACGTCATCGCCCTCGTCGAGCAGGGCGACGCCGATCAGGCGGTCATCCTCATCTTCGCCCTCGAACTTCATCGCGATCTTGCCGTTGCTCGGCACGTTGGTGAAGGCGTCCATGCTGTTGCGGCGGACATTGCCCTTGGCGGTCGCGAACATGACGTGGAGCTTGCCCCACTCGCTTTCGTCCTCGGGCAGCGGGAGGACGGTCGAGATCGTCTCGCCCGCCGCGAGCGGGAGGAGGTTGACCATCGGACGCCCGCGCGTGTTCGCGCTCCCCTCGGGCAGGCGCCACACCTTCATGCGATAGACGCGGCCGAGGGTGGAGAAGAACAGGACCGGAGTGTGGGTCGAGGTGACGAACAGCTCGGTGACGACGTCCTCGTCCTTGGTCGCCATGCCGGCGCGGCCCTTGCCGCCGCGCGCCTGCGCCCGGAACGCGTCGAGCGGGGTGCGCTTGATATAACCCTGCATGGTCACGGTGACCACCATGTCCTCGCGCTCGATCAGGTCTTCGTCCTCGATCCCGTCGGCGGCGGCGGCGATTTCGGTGCGGCGCGGGGTGGCGTATTGGTCGCGCACGGCGACCAGCTCGCCGCGCAGCACTTCATAGAGCTTGGCGCGGTTGGCGAGGATTTCGAGCAGCTCGGCGATCGAATCGGCGAGTTCCTTGAGCTCGCCGCCAATCTCGTCGCGGCCCAATGCGGTCAGGCGATGGAGGCGCAGGTCGAGGATCGCGCGGACCTGAACGTCCGACAGGCGGTAAGTGTCGCCGGTGATCTCGGTCTCAACCGCTTCGACGAGGCGAATATACTGCGCGATCTCGGCGATCGGCCATTCGCGCATCAGTAGCGATTCGCGCGCCGCCGTTGGGCTGGACGAGCCGCGGATGATGCGGACGACCTCATCCAAATTGGTGACCGCGATGACGAGGCCGAGCAAGATGTGCGCCCGGTCGCGCGCCTTGGCGAGTTCGAACTTCGAGCGGCGGGTGATGACCTGCTCGCGGAACTTGACGAACGCCTCGATAATGTCGCGCAAGTTGAGCAGTTCGGGCCGGCCACCGCGGATCGCGAGCATGTTGGCCGGGAAGCTCGATTGCGCCGGGGTGTTGCGCCACAGCTGGTTGAGCACGACTTCGGGGGTCGCATCGCGCTTGAGGTCGATGACGATGCGCACGCCCTCACGGTTCGATTCGTCGCGAATGTCGCTGACGCCCTCGATCCGCTTTTCCTTCGCCGCCTCGGCGATCAGCTCGACCAGTCGGTTCTTGCCCTGCTGATAGGGGATCTCGGTCAGCACGATCGAGCGGCGCTCACCGCGCTGTTCGGTGGTGTGGCGGCTGCGCACCATGATCGAGCCGCGCCCGGTCTGATAGGCGTTACGACAGCCGGTGCGACCGAGGATGATCCCGCCGGTCGGGAAATCGGGGCCGGGGACGATCTCGATCAGCTCGTCATTGGTGATCGCGCCATTGTCGATATAGGCAAGGCAGGCATCGACCACTTCGCCCAGATTGTGCGGCGGGATGTTGGTCGCCATGCCGACCGCGATGCCGCCCGCGCCGTTGACGAGCAGGTTGGGATAGCGCGCCGGGAGGACCGAAGGCTCGCTTTCGGACCCGTCATAATTGTCCTGAAAATCGACCGTATCCTTGTCGATATCGTCGAGCAGCGCCATTGCGACCTTGGCGAGGCGCGCTTCGGTATAGCGCATCGCGGCGGGGGGATCGGGGTCCATCGAACCGAAATTGCCCTGACCGTCGATCAGCGGCACGCGCATCGCCCAATCCTGGGCCATGCGCGCCATCGCGTCATAGATCGAGCTGTCGCCGTGCGGGTGATATTTACCCATCACGTCACCGACCAGGCGGGCAGACTTGCGATACGCCTTGCCGGGCAGATAGCCGCCCTCCTGCGCCGCGTAGAGGATACGGCGGTGGACGGGTTTCAGGCCGTCGCGGACATCGGGGAGCGCGCGCGCCACGATCACGCTCATCGCGTAATCGAGGTAGCTCGCCTTCATCTCATCGACGATGGAGATCGGGGTGATATCGGAAGGGTCCGCGAGGACGGTCTCGTCGGTCAAGAATCGGTGCTTTCGAAGGGTTGTTTCAGTGTTGTGACCGCTCTAGCTGCCCCATGACCACCTGCCAAGCCCGCGCACCCGCGTGCGCGCGCACGCGAGGGATTTGGCCCGGGCGTATCATTTCGGGAGCCGAAGCGTTCAAAATGCGTTCAGCGGGCGGGTGCAAAGGCACGAACCGAGATACACCGCCTTGACCGGGCGGGGCGGATTACTAGAGCGGTCGTGTCAACCGCTACGCAAATCGCGTGAGGAGAGTTTCGGATGAAGTCTGTTTCCAAGGCGGCGCTCGCTGCGGCAGTTCTGCTGGCTGCGCCCTATGCCGTGTCGGCACCTGCCGTTGCGCAGAAAAAGCAGAAGGAAGAGGCACCCAAGATCAAGGTCAGCGATGCATTCCGCAAGGCCGCGATCGAGGTCGAGGGCTTGATCAACGCCAAGGATTTTGCCGGTGCTGCGGGGAAGCTTGATGCGCTTGCCGCGCTTGCAACCAATGACGACGAGACGTTCTTCGTAGCCAATTTCCGGCTTCAGACCGCCGCGAATCTGAAGGACGATGCGGCAACGATCCGTGCGCTCGACGCACTGATCGCGCATCCCAAGACCGCGCCGGCCGAACTTGGTCGTTTCAACTTTTTCCGCGGCGACCTGACGCTCAAGCAGAAGAAACATGCCGAGGCGCTCCCGTTCCTGTTCAAGGCGCGCGACCTTGGCTATGCGCCCAACGGCACCAACCTCAACTTGATGATCGCGCAGGCGCAGCTCGATTCGGGTCAGATTGACGCCGGCGTCGCCAGTATCGACGCCGCGATCAAGGCTGAGGAAGCCGCAGGGCGCAAGGCACCCGAGACCTGGTACAAATTTGCCGTCGATCGCCTCTATCGCGGTGGCAAGAAGGCAGCGGCGAGTGAGTGGTTGGGTCGCCAGATGGCGGCCTATCCGAGCGTGCAGGGCTGGCGGGCCACCGTATTGATCTACATGGAGCAGGCGCGCGAAAAGGGCGTGGCGATGGACGCCGATCTCCAGCTCGACCTGTTCCGCCTGATGCGCGCCGCCAAGGCGATGGGCGGCGAGGCGGACTATATCGAATATGCCGATCTGGCGCAGCGCCGCGGCCTGCCTTGGGAAGCCAAGGCGGTGATCGAGGAAGGTCGCGCGGCCGGCAAGATCCAGGCCGGCAATACCGCCGCAAATGAGCTGCACCGCTCCGCCACCGTGCGCGAGAAGGCCGAAGGGTCGCTCGCGGGTGAGGAAAAGACTGCGACAGCGGCGGCGAATGGCACCGCAGCGAAGAACGTCGCCGATGCCTATCTGGGCAGCCGGAACTTCGCGAAGGCGGTCGAGCTGTATCGCCTGGCGCTGCAAAAGGGTGGGGTGGACGCCAATCTGGTCAACACCCGTCTCGGCATCGCGCTCGCGATGCAGGGCCAGAAGGCCGAGGCCAAGACGGCATTCCAGGCGGTTGCTACTGCGCCACGCAGCGAGATTGCCCGTTTCTGGACCACCTGGATCGACCAGACGCCCGTCGCCTGAGGCCGGATCACCGCAAACAAGAAAAGGGTGGCCGTCGCGCCGCCCTTTTTTGCTTCAGTCGACCGGCACGCCAGGGTCTGACTTGGACGTGCGGATGGTCAGCGATGTGCGGACATGCGCCACATTCGGTGCCGTGGTCAGCCGGGTGGTCAGGAACTGCTGGAAGCCGGCAAGGTCGCGCGCGACGATCTTGAGAATGAAGTCGATATCGCCGTTGAGCATATAGCATTCGCGGATCTCGGGAATCGCGGCGACATGCGCTTCGAATGCCTCAAGGTCCGTTTCAGCCTGGCTCTTCAGGCTGACCATCGCGAACACGGTGATCGAATAGCCCAGCCAATTGGGATCAAGGTCGGCGTGATAGCCACGGATCGCGCCCTTTTCCTCCAGCGCGCGGACGCGACGCAGGCACGGGGGGGCAGTCAGGCCGACACGATCCGCCAGCTCGACATTGGTCATCCGCCCATCGGCCTGCAAATGTGCCATGATTTGTCGGTCGATATCGTCGAAAGCCATAGCGATTCCCTTAAGCGACATGATTCGGTCGCCATGCGCGAGTTAGACATAATATAATTACTGGCAAGCGCAATTGTCCCACAATGCGACGGCATGGTTTCGGGACAAATTCTCTTGTTCCCACGGGGGCTTCGGGCGGGTTAAGGAATCCTTACCGGCCGATGTGCGGCCAGATTGGACAGACCCTTTTTGCGCTACGACGACACTCTGGAGACCGTGCTCGCCGCCGATGTTTCGACATCGTTCGGCAAGGCATCGGCGTGGCGTCAGCTTGTCGATCTGATCGGACGGCGGCGGGTAGCGGCTGACGCACGCGCCTTCAAGCTGCTGCGGCGGATTCGCGACGATGTTCCGGTGACCGTTCGGGCAGCGAGTGCCCGCGCGCTGGAGCATGTCAATCCGCCTGCGCCGTTGGTGGCGCTGTGCGCGCTCGATGAGATTTCGGTGGCCGCTCCGCTGCTGCGCACCGCGCGGATGACCTCAGGCGAGTGGGTCGAGCTGCTGCCGCGCCTGTCCTCTGCGGCGCGATCGGTGCTGCGCGGACGGCGCGACCTGCCGCCCGGGATCGAGCGGGCGCTGGAGGCGTTCGGGCCGGTCGATTTCGTCGTGACCGATCGGGTCGAAGCGGTCGCGCCGATCGCGGAACCGGTCGCGCCGACTGAACAGCCGGTCGCCGCGGAAGAACCGGTCGCGTTGGCGGAGCCTGAGGCACTCGCACCGCCGAACATGCCCGAGTCCACTCCGATCACGCCCGAAGCTGAGCCGGAGACCACACCTGAGCCCGGCCACGAGGTTGAACCGGAGTTCGCGCACGAGGCCGAAGTTGAGACCGGGGATGAGGCTGGGCCAGCGCCGGCTCTGGTCGCGCTTCCGGTGGTTTCCGAGGGCGGGGAGGCCGAACCCGTCGCGATTGCCGATGCGGGATCGGTGCTCGACGCGGTTGCACGGGTCGAATCGCGCATCCGGATGCGATTGCGGCCGGTGCTTGAACCTGTTGAACCAATCGAACCCGAGACGCTGTCTCCGGAGCCGGAGCCGGAGCCGGAGCCGGAGGCTGCGGCGATCCCAGCGAACATGTCGACCTTTGTCTCGGTCGGCGCGGCGGCGCTGGGGATTCCCGTGGTCGCCCGCGCGCTGGAGGGCGGCGCGTTGCAGCCCGACCCGACGTGCGAGCCGGAGCTGGCCCAAAGCGGGACCGATGCTGAACCGCCCGTCGCAACGCCTCTTGTGGCGGAGTCCGCCGGGGCGCAGGCGTCAGACATGGATGAAGTGTTCATTTTGGGTAGTCAGGAGCGCAGCGCGGTCGAAGCGGATGATGCAGCCGCCGCGCCCGCCGGGCCGTTCGAGATTGCCGAGGTCGTCGCGCGGATCGACGCCTTTTACACGCTCCAACAGGAACGGACGGCCTTTACGACCCCACCCGTGCGGGTCGATGGCTTCCGCTTTGAAACCGACGAACAGGGCGTGATCCGCTGGGTCGACGGGGTGTCGCGCGCGCCACTGATCGGCCTGTCGCTCGAACTCAACACGGCGAGCGGGGCATCGCGTGCCGACGGAGTTGCGGCAGGCGCGCTGCGTCAGCGGGCAGTGTTCAGCGACGCGCGGTTGATGGTGGTCGGCGATTCGGATGCAGCGGGCGAGTGGCGGATTTCCGGCGCGCCCGCGTTCGACCGCGCGACCGGTCGCTTTTCGGGCTATCGCGGCACCGCGCGCCGCCCGCGCCGTGAGGAAAGCGCCGCGCCGGTCGCGCCGCGCAATGATCCCGCCGCAGATTCGCTGCGTCAGCTGATGCACGAGCTGCGCACCCCGACCAATGCGATTGCGGGCTTTGCCGAGATGATCGAGCGCGAGATGCTGGGCGATGCGCCGCCGCTCTATCGCGAACGCGCCGGGACGATCCGCACCCATGCGCGCGCGCTGCTCGCGGCGATCGACGATCTGGATATCGCCGCGCGGATCGAGGCATCGGCACTGACGCTCGCGTCGAACGAGGTGACGCTGCGCCCGCTGCTTTCGCGGATCGCCGACGATCTGGCGGCGCTGGCCGAGATGCGCGGCGCGTGGATTTCGCTGCCGATCGACGATCCGGTGGTGCGCGGTGACGCGCGCGCGATCGAGCGGATGCTGTCGCGCCTGCTCGCCACCCTGTTGTCCGCCGCGCGCGACGGCGAGCGGGTGGGGGTGCAGGTGAGCGCGGATGCCGGCACGGTCGCGATCACGTTCGACCGGCCCGAGGCGCTGGCGGGCCATGACGGCGACGCGCTGTTCGCACTCGACGACGAGCATGAGGACGCCGCTTTGCTCGGCACCGGCTTTGCACTGCGGCTGGTGCGCAACATCGCGCGCGAGCTGGGCGGGAGCCTCGCGATCATGCCCGAGGCGATTACGGTCGAGCTTCCCGCGATGGTAACCAAGTCTTTGGAACAGGCGCGCTAAACCTTCGTCCGTGACGAGGGGAACGCAACCGCATATCGCGCCGGGGGGCTATCTCCCGCCTGCACCGCCACCCGATGCTGCCGTGCAGTGGCCGGAGGCGTTCGGCACGCGCTTTGCCGTGTTCGTCGATACCGAAGAAGAGTTCGACTGGTCGCAGCCGCTGGCGCGCGCGAATCGGGGGACGCAGGCGATGGACGCGCTGCCCGCCATCCACGCGCTGTTCGCCGATCATGGCGTTCCCGCAAGCTATATGATCGACGACCCGATCGTGCGGTGCGCGCGGTCGGTCGATATCCTCAAGGGGTTGATGACCGATGGCGGGTCGGCGATCGGGTCGCAGCTCCACCCCTGGGTCAATCCGCCGCATGATGAGCTGGTGTGTTCGCGCAACAGCTTTCTCGGCAACCTGCCCCCTGCATTGCAGGCGGCGAAGATCGCGGCGCTGACCGACGCGATCGAGCTGGCGTTCGGGCGGCGGCCGGTGATGATGCGGACCGGGCGCTACGGGCTTGGCCCCGATACGCTCCCGTTGCTGGCAGCAGCAGGGTATCGCGTCGATAGCTCGATGCGCTCGGGCTATAGCTACACCGCCGAGGCCGGACCGGACTATCGCGCGATCCCCAACCACGCTTTTGCGACCGGCGAGCGCGATCTGATCGAGATCCCGCTGACCACAATCTACACCGGCGCGCTGCGGCGTGGCGGGATCGGACTGCACGAGGCGCTGGGCCGGGTGCCGCGCGGGCGGGGCGTTGCGTCACGGCTCGGGCTGTTCTCGCGCGTCGCGCTGACGCCGGAGGATATGCCGATCGGCCTGGCGCTCGACGCGATCCGGGTGGCGGTCGATGATGGCGTACGGTTGCTGATGTTCTCCTACCACTCGCCTTCCGCAGCGCCCGGCTACACCCCCTATGTCCGCGATGCCGGCGAACTGGCGGCGTTCCGCACCTGGTGGGAACGCGCCTTTGCCCTGCTCGACCGACTCGGCATCGCCCCGGCATCGCACGATCAGATACTGGCGGCGCTTGCCGAGGGCGCGGAACGCCCCTAATCGGCGGCTCGCGCTGTGGGCCTGTAGCTCAATTGGTTAGAGCTGGCCGCTCATAACGGCTAGGTTGCGGGTTCAAGTCCTGCCGGGCCCACCAGCGCATTGCCTTTGTGGTCAGACCTGTATAGGCGACCCGCTCGCGTCGGGGAGTGGCGCAGTCTGGTAGCGCGCCTGCTTTGGGAGCAGGATGTCGCAGGTTCGAATCCTGTCTCCCCGACCATTTTCTGAATGTAACGTTTTTCTGCGGACGTCCGTGTCGAGATGGCCCGGTCGGTCCGGTCGCGTCGCATCTCGTCACGCCAGTCCTCAGAACCGGTACCGCGTGGACAATCGGATCGTGCGGCCAAACTCCGGTCGCGCGAGGAAGTAGCGGCTGGTGGTGTCACCCGCCTCGAACGCGCCAGTGCGCGGATTGCCTTCGGTCAGGCCGAGGCTGTTGGTGACGTTGTCGATCTGCAGCGCAGCCGACCAGCCCGCGCGGAGCTGGGCGCGTGCCGAGATGTCCAGCAGGCCATAGGGCGGCAATTCGCGCGTGTTGGCGATGTCGGCATAGCGACGCCCGAACAGGGCGAGGCTCGCCTCGACGCGCAACTGTCCTCCGGCGAATGTTGCGGCCGGCGTCGCGCGGAGGCTGAACGCCGGGACGCGGACCAGTCGGTTGCCGCGATAATCGCGTGTCACCGGCACCCCGCCAACCAGCTCGGTGAAGATGAAATCCCGATAGCGCGAATCCTGCAGCGTAGCGAGCAGCGTCACGTCCAGCTGCGGCAGCGGGCGGACCACCGCCTCGACCTCTGCGCCGATCGCGCGCGTCCCGGCGATGGCGGTGCGCTCGACATAGGCGTTGGTTGCTGTGTTGAAGCGCAGGTCGGTGAACGGCAGCCGGTCGAACCGGGTGTAGAACAATGTCGCGGCGAGGGTGAGCCGCTGCCCGGAATATTTGAACCCGGCCTCGGCCATGCGGATTGGCACGCTCGCCTGGTCCTTGCGGGTCGGTTGGCCGATGAACTCGCTGGCACTGGGGAGGCGAAAGCTGTCGGTGTAGCGCGCAAAGGCGCTGCTGCGCTGGGAGATGTCGAGGCTGGTGCCAATCGACCAGCCGGCATCGGCCGCATCGTGACGCACCGGCGTGTCGGTTCCCGCCGGAGCAGTGACTGCGTCGTCGGCGAGCGTTGCCGGATCGCCGAGGTCGATGCTGATTTTATCCGCCACGCGCCCGCGCACGCGCGCGCGCTCCCAGCGCAGCCCCAGGTCGATCCGCAACGCTGGCGCGACCTGCCATTCATCGGCCGCATACAGGGCGAGCGCGCTGCTGCGCAGCTCGGCGTCGTCGAACAGCGAGCCATAGCGCTGGATGCCATTGTCGGTGATCCGCCCGGTTACCGCACCGGTTCCGTCGAGCGCGACCACGTCGAGCCGGCGCGCCTGTCCCTCCACCGCCAGCAGCGCGGTGCTGGTATAACGCTGGAAGCCGAGCCGGTAGCGGGCCACGGTGAGGCCGACCGCCAGCTGATGCGTCCCGGCCCAGTCCAGCGTCCCGGTCAGGCGCTGATCGGTGACGAATTCGTGCATCGGCAGGTCGATCGTCATCAGGTTCCCGCCAAGGACGAGCCCGCTGGGCGTCGCATCGAACGGCGCGCCGCTGCCCGTGTAACGCAGCGCGAGCGTGGCGGTGCCGGGGAAAGCCGCAGTCGCGGCGGGGCGCAGCCCGGCGAGAAACGCCGCAGCCGGGGTCGGCGATCCGGTCGGGAACAGCGCGTTGCGCTCGGTCGCGCTGGTCCGGTAGCGGCTGCGCGAGGCGATCGACCAGCCTGCACCGAGCGGCAGACGGGCGGTGGCCGTGACCGCGGTGAGCCGCGTGCGCGTTCCCCCGGCGAGGTCGAAATCGACAACTCCTGCCGCGCTGCGCATCGCCACGCCATTGGTGTCGGGGCCGGCCAGCGTGTCTGCCAGTGGATCGAAGCCGGGGATGCGCGCCACCGATCCGTCATCAGCAAAGGCGAGCGGGATGGGCAGGTAGAAGGCGACACGATCGGCGATATGCTTGACGTCCAGCGTCAGCTCGCGCCCCGCGTCGCGCCAGATCAGCCCGGCACGCAGCTGGCCGCCCTGATCGGCGCGAAAGCCGGTATCGCGACGCCCGTCGTTGATCCGGTAGAAGCCGCCGACGAGCAGCCCCGTTCGGTCGTCCAGCCGCAGCGCGACATGGCCGTCGACCCGGGCATAGGCCTCTGGCCCCAGGGTCAACGCGACTCCGCCGCCAGGATGGTCGAGCCCGTTGCGGCTGATGAAATTGACCACCCCCGCAGGCGCATTGGGTGAAAAGAGCGAGGCCGGGCCGCCGCGCACCGCCTCGACCCGCGCGATCGTGTCGTCGACGCGGAACGACTGGTCGGTGTTGAGGAAGCCAAGCGCACCGTCATATTGCACCGGCAGGCCATTTTCCTCGATCGCGACCGAGGAGAAGCCATCGGTTGGAATGCCGCGCGCGCGGACATTGTTCGCCGCCTCACCACCCGAGGATTCGATCCAGAAACCCGGGACGAGGCGGAGCAGTTCTGCGGTCGAGCGGGTGGCATTGGCGGCGAGCTGTTCCCCGTCGATCACCGTGACCGAATAGCTGGTCTCGGTCGCGGTCAGCGGCGCGGCGATGGGGCGGCCCGTGACCACGATCTCGACCGGTGCTTCAGGCTCGGTCGGTGGCGCCGGCAGCGAAATGGTGGGTTGCGGTCGCGCCGCCGTGGTGCGCGGACGGCGGGGCGGAGCAGGGGCAAGCGTGATGACCCGCGGGCTGGCTGAAACCACGCGCAGCCCGCTCCCCGCGATCAGCCGCTCGATCGCGACGCGCAGCGGCATCCGTCCGCGCAACGGACGGCTGGTGCGCGCGCGAGCGGCGTCATGGGGGAAGAGGATCTGCACCCCGGCCTGACGCGCAGCCTGGGTCAGCGCATCGGCAAGCGGCTGCGCGGGCAGGTTGAACATGATCTGCGCCTGTGCGGTGGCCGGTGCCGGCGCGCAGAGTGTGGCAAGGGGAAAAGCGAGCGCAAATGCGCGGCACCACCCCCGCCGCGCCGGAGACAGCGGGGCGGGGGGGCAGCACGTGAACGTTATGCGGGGCGGAGTCGCCATGCGCGCCTGATGGCGGCGCACGACGACAATCGTGTTGCACCGCTCATGGCGTCAGGGTGACGGCGTTGCTGATTGCGATCAGCTTGCCGGCCCCGTCGCGCAGTTGAAGGCGAATCGCACGCCGCCCCGGCGCAGCCGGGACTGCGATTCGGCTGGTGCCGCCCGCCAGCGGCTGACGCCCGATCAGCGTCACCCCGTCGAGCACTTCCAGCATTGCTCCCGCCGGGCCGCGCCCATCCACGATCGCCACGAGTGCACGATCAGGGTTGCGCATCCTGCCGCCCATCGCGATCTGCGTCCCCCGGTTGTCGAGGGCGAAGTCGAGATGGACGTCACCCGCGCCGATCACGTCGATGAACACGCGACCGCTGCGAATCCCGGCGAGGATCGCCGCTTGGCCCAGATCCTGCGCATGGACGACGGTGGTCGGCTCCCCGATCGCGCCGAATCCGGTTCTGGCGGGATCGTGATTGTCGCTGCCGCCCACCGCGGTCACGCCGTAACCCGCAGCCAGACCGTCGAGCCAGAATGGCGTTCCGCTCAGCGGTCCCTCTGGTCCCAGCGGCGATCCGCCATTGATCGCCTCGACCGCATCGACCTTGCTCCAGTCGAAACCGGGCATGGTCCAGCCGCACCCCATGCACGCCTCGCCCGATGGCATACGCGGATGGTTGACCGAAACGATGCCGCCCAGATCATGAACGCGGTCAGCGATCCGTGAAAAGCTGTTGTCGATCCCCTCGGCAATCCGGAAGTCGATGTCCGAAGTGATGCCGAAGATATTGAAATGGCCGAAAAAGGTCGTGACCTCCCGCCCGGGGATCAGCAGCATGTCGTCATAGGCCGGCGCGAGTTCGCGCAGCGCCGCGGCGTGCGTCATCGTATTATGCTCGGTCATGGCGACGAAATCGAGCTTGCGCGCGCGCGCCGCGTCGAGCGTGCGGACGAGCGGGCAGGGGACACGCCGTCCCTGCGCGCTGGCACATGATCCGTCGCTATGGCCGCTGTGCAGGTGAAGATCGCCGCGATACCAGCCGGGGCCACGCCCCTCGGTCGGACTCGGCAGCACCTGCGCCTCGGCACCGCGCAGGAACCAGATTCGCGCGTTCCAGCGTGCCGTCACGCCCGTGCGGATGTTCGGGACGGCCAGTGCCAGCGCCCATTCCCCCGGAGTCAGCGGACCCGGAAGATAGGAGGGGGTGGCATCGGACCGCGCGATGGTGAAATCGCGCTTGTTGCCCCCGCTGGCACCGCGAAACCCGTTCGGGTCGGCGATGCCGAGGTCGATGACCGTTTTCTGCTCACGCTGGTCATAGTCGAACGCCACGACCAGCCGGTCGACCCCCTCCGGCATCGCAAAAGGCGCGCGCAGATAGCGCTGGTGATCCGCGCCGCTGATCGTGCCGGTCAGCGCGAGGTCGGGCGCGCGGGCGGGAGTCTGGGCAGCGGCGAGGCTGGACCAGAACAGGGTGAGGAGGAACACAAAGGCGGCCACCGGTCCGAAGACCGGCGGCCGCAGGGTTTCCTCTGGGGACCAGAGGCGAACCATCAGAAGTCGAACGAAACCGACGCGCGCACGGTACGTCCAAAGGTCGGGCGCGCGAGGAAGTAGCGTGCCGTCGGGTCGCCGGTGTTGAACGATCCGGCGCGCGGATTGCCCTCGGTCAGACCAAGCGCATTGGTCAGGTTCGAGACATTCAGACCCAGTGCGAGCGCTTTGGTAACCTGGGCGCGGGCGTTGAGGTTGAGCAGGGTGAAGGCCGGCAGACGCTGCGAATTGGCAACGTCGGGGAAGCGCTTCGTATAATGCTCGACCTCAAGCTCGGCACGCAGGCGACCGTCGAACAGATTGACGCCGGGGACAGCGCGCAGGGCAAGCTGCGGAACGCGGATCAACTGCTTTCCGTCAAAGTCACGGACAACGGGGTTTCCGCCGACCAGCTCGGTATAGGTGAAGCCCTTGTACCGCGGATCCTGCCACGTTGCCTGGATCGACAGGTCGAAATACTCGATTGGACGGATCAGCGCCTCGACCTCGACACCCCAGGTTTCGGTGTCGGCAAAGACCGTGCGAAACTCATAGTTGTTGGTCGCGGTGTTGAACCGCGCGTCGGTGAACGAAATACCCTCAAACTTCGAATAGAAGCCGGTGGCGAAGAGATTGAACGCGCGGCTGCCATATTTGAAGCCGATCTCGGCCATGGTGATCGGCACCGAAAGCTGGTCGGTGCGGGTCGCGTTGCCGTTGAACTCGCCGGCGCTCGGCAGCTTGAACGTGTCGGTGTAGCGCGCGAACACGCCCATATAGTCCGAGAACTGGTAGTTGACGCCCAGCGTCCAGCCCCAATCGTCATAGCGACGGTCGATCGCGGTGTAGGTGCCGGTGCCGGTCGTCACCTGATTGTCGGCAAGGGTCGTGGGATCGCCCAGATCGACCGTGCGCTTGTTGGCGACCAGGCCCGAGATGTTGGTCTGTTCCCAGCGCGCGGCAAAGTCGATGCGCAGCGCGTCGGTCACCTGCCATTCGTCGCCCGCATAGACTGCGAGATTGTCGACGCTGACCCCGACATTGTCGTAGAGCGAGCCATAGCGCTGGAAGCCATTGTCGGTCGCGCGACCGACGACGGTGCCAGCGGCGTTGACCGCGACAACATCGACGCGCCGGGCATTGCCGGTCACGTCGAGCAGGGTGGTGCCCATGTAGCGGTCGAAGCGATAGTCATAACCGCCGACCGTCATGCCGATCGCGAAACTGTGCTTGCCGGCCGCTTCGAACTCCGCAGTGACGCGGTTGTCGATCATCATTTCCTCGATCGGAACGCTGACCGACAGCAGGTTGCCGCCAACCACCAGCCCGTTGCCGTTGGTGGTGCTGGTCACCTGGCCGCTGCCATCGACATATTGTGCGCGCAGGGCGGTCGCGCCCGGGAAGGCTGCGAGCACGGTCGGTGCGACGCCGGCAAGGAAGGTGCCAACTTCGGTCACGTTGCCGGTCGGGAACATCGCGTTGCGCAGGATGTCGGCATCCTTGTAGCGCATCCGCGTCTGGAAACCGAAGGTGTCGTCAAGGCGCAGATCAGCCGAGAGGGTGATCTGGGTCATTTTGGTATGCGAGCCGGTGGTCAGATCGAAGGCGTAGGGCTGGCCGACATTCTTGATCAGCACATCGTCGGTGCCCGGGCCTGCCAGCGTATCCTTGCGCGAATCGAAGCCGGGTACGTCAGCGATCTTGCCATCGGTACCGAAGGTCAGCGGAACGGGCAGGTAGAAGGGGACGCGGTCGTCGATATGCTTGACGTCGAGCATCACGCGGTTGGTGCCATCGTCATAATCGACCGTGCCACGGATCTGGCCGCCCTTTTCGGCGGTGAAGCCCATATCGCGCATCCCGTCGCTCTGGCGGTAAAAGCCGCCGACGAACACGCCGATCGTGTCGGTCACGCGCGCGCCGTAATAGGCATCGACGCGGTGCAGGTCATAGTCGCCCCAGGTGTATTTGACCCGGCCGCCCGGATTTTCGGTGCCGCGACGGGTGATGAAATTGACCACGCCGCCCGGCGCGAACGGGGCGAAGATCGACGCCGGACCGCCGCGCACCGCCTCGACCCGCGCAATCGTCTCGTCAAAACGGAACGACTGGTCGGCGTTGAGATAGCCAAGACCACCGTCATACTGGACCGACAGGCTGTTCTCCTGCAGCGCGACCGACGAATAGCCGTCGGTGGGGATGCCGCGCGAACGCACGTTGTTCGACCCTTCGCCGCCCGAGGATTCGACCCAGAAGCCAGGCACCTGCTTGAAGGTTTCGGCCGCCGAGACCGGGTTGGTGAGACGCAGCGTATCGTCGCTCAGCGTGGTCACGGCATAGCTCGCCTCGGCCTTGCGCAGGTCGCTGCCGCCGGCGCGGCCAGTGATGATGATCTCGTCGAAATCGCCACCGCGTGCGGCATCGGTCTGGGCGGCATCGGCCTGTGCGGTGGCGTCGGGCGCGGTCTCGCCCTTGTCCTGCGCCAGTGCGGGCATCGCCAGCGCGCAACCAAGCGCCGCGAGCGAGACCTGAAACATCTGCTTCTTCATAAATTCCCCTTCCGGAACTTCCCAAGCGGGCGGGCGGCCCTGCGACCGTGCGAAAGCGCGGCGATCTGCACCGGACGCACGCCACCACCGCGCGCCGGCGCGGCGCGCGTGATGGGGTTCCGGTCATCGCTCTGTCGGGTGCTTCCGCTCGTACCCTGCCCGCTAGACGCGGCAGCGCAGCGAAACCGCCATGGCTGTGTTAATTTTTTTGCTGCGGCGCAACGGCGGCGGCTGCTCCGCGCTGGCGCAGGACGATCCGATCGCCTTCGTTGCGGCTTTCGATGGCAAAGCCCTCGGCCAATGCGCGCAGGAAATCGCTTGGCTCGTCGATCAGGAACCGTCCGCCCAGACGCATTTGTGCGGCGCGAGGATCGGCCACCACGATCGGCCGCGCCAGATAACGGCTATATTCGGCCGCCGCCTGTTCCAGCGTCATTCCGTCGAGGTGCAGCTCGCCGCGCCGCCACGCCGCAATCGAGTCCAGCCGGTCGGGTGCCAGCTGCCGGACAGTCAGCGCGCCCCCGCGCGCCTCGGCCTGGCTCCCCGCTTCTGCCGTCGCCGTGCTGCCCGCCAGTATGAGGCGGGCACGGCCTGAAAAGACGGTCAGTCGCGTGTCGTCGACGTCACGACGCAGATTGTAACGACCCGGGTCAATGGCGGCGCGTAACGCTCCGGCTTCGAGCAGCAACGGGCGGGTCAGATCGTCGGCAATCGCGAAGCTCGCCTCGCCCCGCTCCAGCCATAGCTCGCGCCGCTCGCCAAAGCGCCATTCGATGCGGCTGTCGGTATTCAGCTCGATCCGGCTGCCATCGGGCAAAGCGAGCGTGCGCCGCTCGCCGCGCGCGGTTTCGGCTGAGGCTCGCCGCGTGGTGAGCACCAGCGCGGTCGCGCCAAGCCCGATCACGCCAACGCCGCTCGCCGCGATCCCGCGAAGCAGCATTCGCCGGCCGACCAGGGGCGCGGCTTCGGTGACGGGCGTCGTGACTGGCGGCGTTACCGATCCGCGCAGCTCACCGGTACGCTTCCACGCGGCGGCGACCTGCGCAAAGACCGATGCGTGGCGTGGATCGGCGGCGCGCCAGGCTTCAAACGCTTCGGGGTCTGCGATGCCCGCGTCGAGGCGGACCAGCCAGTCGGCGGCCTGTTCGGTCAGTTGCTGTCGTGTCGGGCCGTTGGAATCCATACCGTGTCTTGCGTCGCCGCTCCGCTATCGTCGGGTAAGGCGAGGCGTTCGACAAGCAGACGCAGCCCCTTTACCAAATGCTTTTCGACCGTAGAGACGGCGATCCCCATTCTTTCCGCTACTTCGCGCGGGGGCAAGCCCTCGATTCGTCGCAAATGCACCGCTTCGCGACAGCGATCGGGCAGCGTGTCGAGCGCGCGCGCGACCCGGCGCAGCTCGGCACGACCCGCCGCGACCTGATCGGGGCGCGGTGCGTCGTCGGCCGGATCGAGCGACTGAAGTGCGATGCTGCGGTCGAGATGCACCACTTCGGCGCGGCGAAATCGCTCCATCGCCAGATTGTGGAGGATTCGCATGGTGAAGGCGTGCGGACTGTTGATGCTCGCCCAGTCGTTGAGCGCGAACAGCCGCGCATAGGCCTCCTGCACCAGTTCCTCGCCCTCTTCGGCCGAACCGGCAAGGCGGTGCGCATAGCGCCGATGCGCTGCATTGTGCACGAACACGCTGTCGGCGAACCAGCTGTCGATCGGGCGAAGCCACGTCACCGCATTGTCCTTCAAGATGGGCGATGTGCGCCGACTAGGAGGCTTTCATGACGGTGCGTTGACACGCGACCGGGTTGATCGTGTTTCATCGCAGTCAGGCGGTTCGGCTTCAGGGAGTGCGATGCGGCTCGACGCGCCGCTGGCGGATCATCAATTCTGCGCTGGAACCGCCGCGCCGGATCCGCCGAGTGCCTGCCACAGGACGATCCGTGCGCGCAGTGCGCGCCCGTGCGCAGCGATTGACCGCTCGCGGCTTGCCATCAGCGAGCGGCGTGCCTGGGACACAAGCGTGAAATCGGCAAGGCCCGCACGGTGACGGGTCTCGGCGAGCGTGGCGGCGCGTTCGAGGCTGCGCATCTCGTCCTGTGCTCCGGCGGCCTCCTGATCGGACGCGGCGAGCAGGCCGTAGGCCGCTTCGGCCTCGCCCAGTGCGGTGTAGACCGCACCGCGATAGCGTTCAAACGCCGCCTTCTTCGCTGCGGCTGCCCCCTCGATATCGGCAGCGATCCGGCCAAAGTCGAGCAACGGTGCCGCGATCGCCCCGGCCAACGAGCCGACCACCGACTCGGTGTCGAACAGATTGCCGATCCCGAACGCCAGCAATCCGATCGCTGCATCCAGTCGCAGCGCGGGAAAGCGCCGCCGCGCCGTCGCCGCCAGCTCGGCATCCTGCGCCTCAAGCAACGCGGCGGCAGCGAGGATATCGGGGCGGTTCTGCAGCAAGGTCGCGGGCATGGCGGGTACCGGGGCCGCGCGCGCGCCGGCCGGCGACGCCTGCATCAGGGCCGTTCGAACGTCGCCAGCGCCCTGCGCGGTCAGAATGGTCAGCTGACCCAGCAACCGGCTCCGTTCGCTGTCGAGTGCCGCCAGCCGTGTCAGCGCGGCATCCACGGCACTCTGCGCCTGGACGCGATCGAGCGCGGGGGCCAGTCCTCCCCGGGCACGGCTGTCAGCCAGCGAAACGATCCGACGCGCTTCTGTCAGGTCGGCGTTCAGCGCGGTCTCCCGCGCGTCGAGCGAACGCCAGTCGATTACGGCCGTGGCGATGTCTGCGATCAGCGCGATCCGGACTGCGTGCGCAGACGCGGTGGCCGCGTCGGTTCGAGCCTGCGCTGCCTGACGCTGGGCCCGCAACCGCCCGAACAGGTCGGCATCCCAGCGCGCGGTGAGGTTGGCCGCATAGCTGATGCGTTCAGAGTCGGGGGCGACACCCTGTGGCAAGTTCGCGCCGAACTGGGCGGGATTGGAGCGCGCCGCCGAGATCGCCCCCTCGGCTGCAAATTCCGGCAGGCGTTCGGCCCGCGCCCGCGCCGCGCGTGCACGCGCCTCGTCGATCCGCGCCAGAGCCTCGCCCAGCGTCGGGGAATTGGCCAGCGCGCGCTGCACGAGCGCGGCAAAGGCCGGATCGGCAGCCGGGAGCAGCTCGGCCATGTTGCCGCTCGCATCGGGCGGCGCCAGATGGAACCGCGCCGGCAGCTCCGGCTGCGCCGTCGCCACCTGCGGCGGTGGCCCGCCGACACAGCCGCCAAGCGCGGCGAGCGAAGCCGCGACGAGCAGCGCGCGGCGCTTCATCGTCCACCCTCGCTCAGCGCCGGAATATATGCATCGACCTGTTGCCCGACCCGGAACAGACCCTTGCTGTCCGGAAGGGCGTAGATCAGTTGCAGGACGCGCACATCGACCCGCTCCTGCGCGCTGTTGGTGAGCGATCGCTTGGGCACGATCAAGGGCTCGGCCCGGACAAAGCGCGCCTCCACTTGGCGCCCGCCCGCACCGCGTGGCGCGACCACCGCCGCCGCCCCGAGCCTGACGCGGGGCGCTTGTTCCTCGTCAATGTCGATCCGGACATGGAGCGGGCGCGTTTGACCCATCTGGATGAACGCCTGACTGCTCGCGCCCATTGTCGAGACATATTCGCCGGGGCGAATAGCGACCGCCAGTATCTCTCCGGCGACCGGTGCACGCACGGTCAGGCGGCCAAGCTCGGTCCGGGCGGAGGCGGCACGTGCCTCGGCAGCGTCCAGACGCGCGCGGGCCAGCACGACCCGCTGCTCGGCCGCTGCCGCCTCACCCTCGGCACGGATCACTTCGCTGCGCGACACAGCGTCGGCGTCGTCAACCGCCCGGTAGAGCGCGAGCTGGCGCGTGGCGGTTGCCTTGGCCGTCCGCGCTTCACCGATCGCGGCCCGGGCCTCACCGATTGCAGCTACCGCTTCGCGCAGCTGCGCACGCACCGCGCGGTCGTCAATCGAAAATAGCGGCTGGCCGGGACTGACATAGTCCCCGGGCGTAACCGCGACGGCGGTGACCAGTCCGGAGAGCGGCGCACCGATATCAATCACCTCGCTCGACGGCTCGACAACGCCTGATCCAGCCACCCGCGTCGCTGCGGCAAGTGTGGCGGGTGCCTTTGCCGGGGTGCGCACGGGAGGACTGGTGCTGCGATCAGGCAGCCCGGAGAAAATGAATACGGCCGCCAGGACCAGGCCCGCCACCGCGATCAGGGGCAGCACGCGGCGCGCGAAACTGAACGTTCTCCAGTCGGGCATCAATGATCCTCCGGCATATGCGCACCGTCATGGGTGATGCGACCGTCCTCAAGCATGAGGATGCGATCGGCGAGGTCGAAAATACGGTTGTCGTGCGTGACGATGATGCACGCGCGATCTGCGGCGACCGCCACCTCGCGCAGCAGATCCATGACGCGCCGGCCCGACCGGGCGTCGAGTGCCGCCGTCGGTTCGTCGCAGACGACCAGGCGCGGCGCGTGGACCAGCGCGCGAGCGATCGCAACACGCTGCTGCTGGCCACCCGATAATTGGTTGGGAAGCTTGTCGGCCTGGTCCGCGATATTGAGCGCGGCGAGCATCGCGGTCGCGCGGTCGCGCGCTTCGGCCCGCGCTACGCCTTGCGCGATCAGCGGCACCGCCGCGTTACTCGCCGCGTCGATCGACGGGATGAGGTTATATTGCTGAAAGATAAACCCGATGTTGCGCAGCCGGAACGCCACCAGATCATTGTCGGACAGGCCGTAGATATCGGTGCCGAACACCGACACCTCGCCCGATGTCGGGTAGAGGATGCCGCACATGATCGAGATCAGGGTCGTTTTCCCCGACCCACTTTCGCCGACCAGATAGGTCAGCTCACCCGCACGGATATCGACGTCGATGCCATGCAGCACCCGGACAACCTGCTGCCCGGCGGTGAAGTCACGGGTGACCGCGCGTGCCCGGATCGCCGGAGTGTCGTGCGGCGCGCTCACCGGAACACCGCCGCCGGTTCGGTCTTGAGTACGCTGCGCAGTGCGATCCAGCCAGTCAGCGCCAGGATCAGCGCTACCGCCGCCAGGCTGATCAGCGGGATCTGCCAGGGGATGTAGAATCCCTTGAATGTCGGCTCGGCCGAGAAGCTCCAGATGAACGCGACCGTACCGAGCACGCCGAGCCCATAGCCAATCAGTCCGACCAGAGCGGCCTGTGCGGCGACCATCCTACGGATCGTCGCGTTGGCGACCCCGATCGCTTTCAGCGCGCCGAATTGGCGGATATTGTCGCGGATGAACAGGCTGAACGTCAGGCCGACGATCGCGACGCCGACGATGAACCCAAGCGCCACCGTAATTCCGAAGTTCAGCGGAATGCCGGTATTCTCGACAATGAAGTTGATGCCGTCGCGCGCAAATTGGTCGCGGGTGCGGGCGCGCAGACCGGTCTGCCGCTCAATCCGCTCAACCACCTCCTGCGGCACCGCGCCTGGCGTGACGCCGACCAGTACGAATGACAAGCGATTGCGGGTTCCCGGGACATAGCGCAGCGCCTGGCTGTATTTGGTGTACAGCGTGACCTGACTGGTGAAGCTCGGCACCGCGTCGGCAATGCCGCGAATAACGGCGCGCTGATCGTTCAGCTCCAGCCGCTCGCCCACCGGATTGCGGCCGTCTTCGAACATATTCGTTGTGCCGACATCGTCGATGATGACGGCATCGGGTTGCGACAAGCGGTCGATGCCGCCCTCGACCATGCGGCGCGGCAGCCCGATCAGCGTCGCATCGTCGACACCGACGATCGCCACGCCTTCAAGATCGCCATCGCCGGTGCGCACCGACGCTGTCGCACGCAGATGCGGGACGGCCCATTCGACGCCCGGGACCGACCGCACCTTGTCCAGCGCGGTCGCAGGCATCGGGTAGGCCACTTCGGTTGTGCGGCTGACCCGGTCCATCACCCAGATATCTGCGGACGGCACGTTGAAAACGGCGCTGGCACCACGTTCAAGCAAGTTGACGAAGATCGTCAGCTGCTGGGTGATGAGCAGGGTCGAAAAGGCGATGCCGAACACCAGCCCATAGAATTTCTGGGCGTCGCCGGTAAGCATGCGGATTGCAATCCAGATCATGCAGTGTCGCCCCGCTTGCGCTCACCGCCTGATTCGGCCAAGGTGAACGATGTCGTTCAAATGAACGGGACCGTTCATATTGTCAAGCAACTTGCCCCATCGAGGTCATCGCGCGCCCGATCCCAAAAAGCGGCGTGCCATTCTCGACGCGGCGACGCGCTCGTTCTTCGATTACGGGTTCGCCGCCACCGCGATCGAACAGGTCGCGGCGGATGCCGGCGTTTCGAAGGTCACGATCTATAGTCATTTCGGCGACAAGCGCGGACTGTTCACCGCCGCGGTCGAGCGCGAGTGCGAGCGGATGGGCGACCATTTCCGGATCGAGCCCATGCCGCATTTGTCGCTGCGTGCCCGACTGGAAGCGATCGGCGCAGCGATGGTCGCATTTCTGTCGCGTCCGGAGATGGTCCAGTTCGAACGGCGGATCGCTGCGGAGACCGAGGCAGATCCGATGCTCGGCGCGGCGTTTCTGGAAGCCGGACCCCGCCGAATGCTGCAGGCCTTTTCAGCCCTGCTGCGCGCGCTCCATGCAAGCGGCGAGATCGCGGTCGCGGAACCTGAGCTTGCCGCAGAGCAGTTTGTTGCGATGTGCAAGGGGCTTGGCGACCTGGAGCGCAGGTTCGGGGGGGACGAAGACCCACAGCGGAACCAGCAACGGATTGCTGCGGCCGTGGAAACATTCTGTCGCGCCTATGGCGTTTCCTGAGCGCACGACCGTTTCGCAGGCTGCAGCGTGTATCAGGACGCACTGGAGATAACGGGCGCGCGCTATTCAGGGGCGGCGGCCCTTATGTTTTTCGGCTCAACTCGCGCATCGCATCGTCCAGTCCCGCCAGCGTCAACGGGTACATCCGGTCGTTCATCAATTCGCGCATGATGCGGACCGATTGCGAATAGCCCCATTGTTCTTCGGGGATCGGGTTGAGCCAGACGGTCGCGGGGTAGGTATTGGTCACGCGTTGCATCCATGCCGCGCCCGCTTCCTCGTTGAAATGCTCGACCGAACCGCCGGGGTGGCTGATCTCATAGGGCGACATTGACGCGTCGCCGACAAAGATCACCTTATAATCATGACCGAACTTGTGGAGCACGTCCCACGTCGGGGTGCGTTCGGTAAAGCGGCGGCGATTGTCCTTCCACACCCCTTCGTACAGGCAATTGTGGAAGTAGAAGAATTCGAGATTCTTGAACTCTGCGGTCGCGGCGCTGAACAATTCCTCGCACAGCTTGACCCATGGGTCCATCGACCCGCCGACGTCGAGGAATAGCAGCAATTTGACCGCATTGTGCCGCTCGGGCCGCATCTGGATGTCGAGCCAGCCCTGCCGCGCGGTGCCGTCGATCGTTGCGTCGATGTCGAGCTCGTCCGCCGCGCCTTCGCGGGCAAAGCGGCGCAGGCGGCGCATCGCGACCTTGATGTTGCGGGTGCCGAGCTCGCGGGTGCTGTCCAGATTCCTGAACTCGCGGCCTTCCCAGACCTTTAGCGCGCGCTTGTGGGTGCTTTCGCCGCCGATGCGCACGCCCTCCGGGTTGTAGCCCGAATTGCCATAGGGGGAGGTGCCGCCGGTCCCGACCCATTTATTGCCGCCCTGATGGCGCTCATGTTGCTCCTCGATCCGCTTCTTGAGCGTCTCCATGATCTCTTCCCACGAGCCGAGCGACTTGATCGCTTCCATCTCCTCGGGCGTCAGATATTTCTCGGCGACTGCCTTGAGCCACTCCTCCGGGATTTCGGCGGTCTGGACGCCATAGGTCGAGGCGATGCCCTTGAACACCTTGGCGAACACCTGGTCAAAGCGGTCGAGCAGCCCCTCGTCCTTCACGAAGGTCGCACGGGCGAGAAAATAGAAGGCTTCGGGCGTGCGGTCGATCACGTCGCGGTCGAGCGCTTCGAGGAGCACGAGATGCTCCTTCATGCTGGCGGGGATGCCTGCGGCGCGGAGCTCGTCGACGAAGGAGAAGAACATGGGGGGAGTGTGGCGTTTCGCATCGCCAGCGTCCACCCACTTCCTCTGTCTCCCCGGGTCAAGCCCGGAGAGACGAGAAGCTATCGCGCGTAGGCGTCGATCAGCGATCCGACATAGTCCGGGCGTTCGCCGGTCAGCTCGGGGGCGGGGCGGGCCTTGGCAACCTTGGCCCCGCTGGTTGGGCGGCCATAGATGAATCCGTGGACCGGATAGACGGTCGAGCCGAGGCCGCGATTGTCGCGATACCAGACCTTGACCTGCGTCCAGTCGCCCTGCGGAGACACGTCGAACAGCGTCACATCCTGCTCGACCTGTCCGCGCTTGCCGTCAAAGCGCGACCAGTTGGCGTGGGTGACCATCACGACGCGGGGTTCGATCACCCGGCTGACCACCGAGACATGGCCGAGGGGCAGGGCAGAGGATTTCGCGAAGGCGACCACCGCGCCGACCTCCGGCGTCTGGCCGCGCTGGTACTTGCTCGCGGCCTGGCTCCACCAGGTCCAGGCATCGCCCCAGATCTGGATGCCCGACGCGGCGCGCGCGAACGGCACGCATTCGCCGACATAGTTGAGGATCGATGCCGAAGCGGGCGCCGCGACCAGTGCCGCGGCGCCAAGGATCGACAGCATGATCCGGCGGGGGGTCCGGTTCGACTGCATAGGGGCAGGATAAGCGCGCGGCGCTTCGGAATGGTGTGCGGGTGGGGTTAAGGGGGCGGTGACCAAGATTGCAGGGCCAAAAGCGGGCTGCTTCGCCTTTACACCCGCGCTGCAGCTTCCTATCGGCTCGCCATGACACAGCCCGGCGAATCCATCCTCATCGTCGATTTCGGCAGCCAGGTGACCCAGCTGATCGCGCGCCGCGTGCGCGAAGCGGGCGTCTATAGCGAAATCGCCCCTTTCAATGCCGCCGCAGAGGCGTTCGAGCGGATGAAGCCCGGCGGCGTCATCCTGTCCGGATCGCCCGCGTCGGTGCTGGAGGAGGGGTCACCCCGCGTTCCCGACGCGATCTTTGACAGCGGCATTCCGGTGCTCGGCATCTGCTATGGCCAGCAGGTGATGATGCACCAGCTGGGCGGGCAGGTGCAGCTTGGCGACAGCGGCGAGTTCGGTCGCGCGTTCATCGACATCGCCGATGGCTGCGCGCTGTTCAACGGGCTGTGGAGCGAGGGCGAAACGCATCAGGTGTGGATGAGCCATGGCGACAAGGTTACCGACCTTGCCCCCGGCTTCCGCCCGGTCGCGGCCAGCCCCGGCGCGCCGTTCGCGGTGATCGCCGACGACAGCCGTCGCTATTACGCGATGCAGTTCCACCCGGAGGTGGTCCACACCCCCGATGGCGGCAAGCTGCTGGCAAATTTCGTGCGGCATGTCTGCGGGCTCAAGGGCGACTGGACGATGGCGGAGTTCCGCCAGACCAAGATTGCGGAGATCCGCAAGCAGGTCGGCAGCGGCAAGGTCATTTGTGGCCTGTCCGGCGGCGTCGACAGCGCGGTCGCGGCGGTGCTGATCCATGAGGCGATCGGCGAGCAGTTGACCTGCGTGTTCGTCGACCACGGCCTGATGCGCAGTGGCGAGGCCGATCAGGTCGTCAGCCTGTTCCGCGGCCATTACAATATCCCGCTGGTCCATGTGAACGCAGAGACGCTGTTCATGAACGGCCTTGCCGGTGTCACCGACCCGGAGGCGAAGCGGAAATTCATCGGCAAGACGTTCATTGATGTCTTTGAAGCCGAAGCGAAAAAGATCGGTGGGGCGGAGTTCCTCGCTCAGGGGACGCTCTATCCCGATGTGATCGAAAGCGTCAGCTTCACCGGCGGCCCGTCGGTAACGATCAAGAGCCACCACAATGTCGGCGGCCTGCCCGAACGCATGAACATGCAGCTGGTCGAGCCGCTGCGCGAGCTGTTCAAGGACGAGGTCCGCGCGCTGGGCCGCGAGCTGGGGCTGCCCGACGTATTCGTCGGTCGCCACCCGTTCCCCGGACCCGGCCTTGCGATCCGCATTCCGGGCGAAGTGACCAAGGAACGTTGCGACATCCTGCGCAAGGCGGACGCGGTGTATCTGGAGGAAATCCGCAACGCGGGCCTGTACGACGCGATCTGGCAGGCGTTTGCGGTGCTGCTGCCGGTCAAGACGGTCGGCGTGATGGGCGACGGGCGCACCTATGACAGCGTGTGCGGCCTGCGCGCGGTGACCAGCACCGACGGCATGACCGCCGATGTCTATCCGTTCGACGCCAGCTTCCTGACCCGCGTCGCGACGCGGATCGTCAACGAGGTAAAGGGCGTGAACCGCGTGGTGTATGACTATACGTCGAAGCCGCCCGGCACGATCGAGTGGGAGTGAGGCGATGATCGCGCTTTACGGCATCCCCAATTGCGACACGGTCAAGAAGGCGCGGGTCTGGCTCGACGCCAATGGGCTCGCCTACAGCTTTCACGATTACAAGAAGGAAGGTGCGGACCCCGCGCGCCTCGCCAAATGGGCCGATGCGGTGGGCTGGGAACCGCTGCTCAACCGCGCCGGCACGACCTTTCGCAAGCTCGACGAGACCGACAAGGCGGATGTCGATGCGGCCAAGGCGCTGGCGCTCATGGCGGCGCACCCATCGCTGATCAAACGGCCGGTGGTGGAATACCGCGGCGGACTGCTGGTCGGGTTCAAGCCGGACCAATGGGCAGCAGCGTTGCTGTAACGAAATGATTGGCAAGCGCGCGGTTTAGGATAGTCTCTCCCGATCGAAGCAAAGGGGAGGGTAAGATGACCGAACGGACGTCGAAGGCACCCGTGTGGTTCACGGTCGGGGCCGTGCTGCTGATCCTGTGGGGGTTCATGGGCTGCGCGTCGCTCTACATGCATTTTGTCATGGGGCCGGGCGATGGGCCGGGCACGACCGACTATGACCGCCAACTCTATGCGTCGCTCCCGACATGGTACGGGGTCGTGTATATCGTCGCGGTGCTCAGCGGACTGGCCGGTGCCATCCTGCTGCTGACGCGTCGGTCAGCTGCGGTGATCCTGTCCGCTGTGTCGGTGGTCGCGGTCATCGTCCAGTTCGGCTGGCTGTTCATGGCGACGGATATCATTTCCGTGCGGGGTATGTGGATCACCTATTTTCCTGTTTTTGTCATCGCCGTGCAGCTGTTCCAGCTGTGGTTCGCGAACATCGCGAAGGGCAAGCGGCTGCTCCGCTGAGGATGATGGCGAGGGGGCTCACTCCCCCTCCCACTGGAACACCTCCTCAAGCGGCTTGTCGAAGGCGCGGGCGATGCGGAATGCGGTTTCGAGCGTTGGGGAATATTTGCCCTGCTCGATTGCCGCGATCGTCTGGCGGGTGACGCCGACGCGGTCGCCCAGCTCAGCCTGGGTCATCTCGCCCGCCATGAAGCGCAGCGTGCGGATCTGATTGCTGATCGGGGGGTTAGCCATGCCAGCCCCGCCGATAGCTGGCGACAATGACCGCGTCGCGCACGATTTCGGCGACGATGATCGCGGCGAGCGCGGAATTGGCGACCGCCCAGCCGGTGTCGGTCAGCGGCAGCATCACGCCGACCCACAGCATCAGGCCGAGCAGGACGTAATAGCCGATCGCAGCACCACGTCGCGCGATCGAGCGGTCGCGCTCATCGGGCTTGGCGCGTGCCTCGGCCCCCATCTGCGCGCGCAGCATTAGCCAGCCCGAGCCGAGGATTAGCAGCCGCACCACGGTGGCTGCACCGAACAATGCGACATAGGTCAGCGTTTCCAGTCGACCGGGAGCGGGATCGACCATCCCGACACCGATGAAATATCCGCCATAGGCGATCACCATGCCGATCAGTTCGAGCCAGGCGAGCTTTTCGCGATAAGCCATGATCACACTCCCTTGCGATAGCTGAGCGCGGTGGCGCCGAACCGCACCGCTTCAGCGAGGATGAAGGCGCCTGCCAGCGCGAAGATCGTGTCGGGGCCGTGCAGGCCGAAATGCAGCCAGACAATCACGGCGACAACGCCGAGAATCAGGGTGAAATAGGCGATTCCCGTCGCGCGCCGACCGACAGCGCGGTCGCGCTCATCAGCCGGGGCATTCGCCTCCTTGGGCGCGCCGATCGCCCAGATCGTCGCCGCCGCGATCATCACCGCCGCCTGTGCCACCGTCGCGACGATGAACGGGCCGAGCATGGCGAGACCGCGAACACCGTGCGGCGTCAGCGCGAGAATGACGAAGAACGCACCCCAGATCAGCACGGTGCTGAGAAACGCCACCCAGGCAATTTTTTCACGAAACGCCATGCGCTCCTCCCATGTAAGGTTTGTACGACTCAATGTTATATATAACGAACATTGAGTCAAGATCGCATGACATGAATGCTGTGCCTGCTGGCGCGGTCGCAATGGCCCCGCTAGAGCGCGATCCCATGTCCACGACCTTCACCATCGACACCTCCACCAGCCGCGCGACGCCGACTCCGGCGCCGATGAAGCGGCTGACCGTCCCCGCGATTCAGACGCGCAAGGGCAAGGAGCCGGTGGTGATGCTGACCGCCTACACCGCGCGGATGGCGCAGCTGCTGGACCCGCATTGCGACGTGCTGCTGGTCGGCGACAGCCTGGGGCAGGTGATCTATGGCCTGCCGTCCACGCTAGCGGTGACGCTCGACATGATGTGCGCGCATGGCGCGGCGGTGGTGCGGGGCAGCTATCACTCGGTCGTCATCATCGACATGCCGTTCGGCAGCTATGAAGCAAGCCCTGGGCAGGCGTTCGAATCGGCCGCGCGGATCATGGCGGAGACGGGCGCAGCCGGCGTGAAGCTGGAGGGCGGGGCGGCGATGGCGGAGACGGTCGCGTTCCTCACCAGCCGCGGCATTCCCGTAATGGGCCATATCGGCCTGACGCCGCAGGCAGTGAACGCGCTGGGCGGCTATGGCGCGCGCGGGCGCGGCAATGCCGAGTTTGCCAAGATCATCGGCGACGCGCGGGCCGTGGCGGAGGCAGGTGCCTTTGCCATCGTTGCCGAGGGCGTGGTCGAGACGCTGGCGAACGAGATCGTGGCAGCAGTGTCCTGTCCCGTGATCGGCATCGGCGCCTCGGCGCAGTGCGACGGGCAGGTGCTGGTGACCGAGGATATGCTGGGCCTGTTCGAGCGCACCCCGCGTTTCGTGAAGAAGTTCGACGATATGGCTGGCCGTATTTCCGCCGCGGTCGAGAGCTACGCATCCGCTGTGCGCGATCGGAGTTTTCCGGGCGACGAACAAGTCTATAAGCCCAAGGACTGACGCTTTCGTTTCCCGTTCGGCGCGGCTAAGGTCCGCGCCCGCACCCCCCTGGTTTTCGGATGGAGTTTCCCCTTGGCGCTGAGCCCGCAAAGCAACGATGCCTTTCTGCGTGAGGTCGACGAAGAGCTCCGCAAGGACCAGGCGTTGCACATTTGGCAGAATTACGGCCGCTGGATCATCGTTGCGGTGATCGCTGGACTGGTGGCGTTCGGTGGTTTTCTCTATTGGCAGAGCCATCAGGAGGGGCAGCGTGCGGCTGAGGGAGACAAGTTCTCCGCAGCGTTCAAGGCGCTGGGCGAGAACAAGCCGCAGCTCGCCGAAACGTCGTTAAAGGAACTGGCCGATTCCGGCACAGCGGGCTTCAGCACGAGCGCGCGCTTTACCCAGGCGACGGTGCTGCTGCAGAAGAACGACCTCAAAGGCGCGGCGGCGTTGTACGGCGCGATCGTGGCGGACAAGAATGTCCCGCAGGAATTGCGAGATCTTGCGCTGATCCGTCAGACCATGGTCGAATATGATACGATGAAGCCCGATGCCGTCGTCGCGCGGCTTGGTGGCCTCGCGGTCAAGGACAGCCCCTGGTATGGCAGCGCGGGCGAGCTGGTCGCCGGTGCCTATCTGCGCCAGGGCAAGCGTGCCGAGGCGGGTAAGCTTTACGGCGCGATCGCCAAGGACGAGAGCGTTCCGCGGTCGATCCGTCAACGCGCGGTTCAGATGGCCAGCGTACTGGGTGTCGACGCGATCGTCGACGAGGGTGAGGACAAGAAAGCACAATGATGAAGTCGGTTCGTATCCCGGTCGCGCTCGCGGCGCTGGTCGCATTGAGCGCGTGTGGTATCTTCAAGGGCGGCGGCAACAAGACTCCGGTCCTGGGGCAGCGCGTACCGATTCTGGCCGGCGAGTCGGGCATTACCGCCGACAAGGCGATTGCGGACGTACAGGTCGTGCTGCCGATGGCGGTGGTCAATCCGGGCTGGACCCAGCCGGGCGGCAATGCGGCCAAGGCGATGGGCCATGTCGCACTTGGCCAGACGCCGGTGCGGGTCTGGTCTGCGCGGGTGGCCGGAACGACGGGCCGGGTGCGGCTGGCGGCGACCCCGGTTGTTTCAGACGGCAAGCTGTTTGTGGTCGATACCGATGCGATGGTCCACGCCTTTGACGCGGGGACCGGTGCCAAGCTGTGGTCGCTCTCCACTTCGTCGGACAGGGAGAATCGCAACGCGGCGTTTGGCGGCGGTGTGAGCGTCGAGGGCGGACGCGTGTTTGCGACCAATGGCCTTGGCGATGTGGTCGCGATCGACGCGGCGGCGGGCACCGAGATCTGGCGCAAGAAGCCGGGTGGACCGCTGCGCGGCGCGCCGACCCTGTTCCTTGGCAATGCCTATGTCGTGTCGCAGGACAATCAGCTGTTCGCGCTGGCGCAGGCCGATGGCGCAGTGGTGTGGACCCAGTCGGGTACGCCGGAGACGCAGGGCGTGTTCGGAGTGGCAGCTCCCGCTGCGGCGCAGGGTACCATCGTCGCGGGCTTCTCGTCGGGTGAACTCAACGCCTATCGCTACGAAAATGGCCGGGCGCTGTGGACCGACACGCTGTCGCGTTCGACCATCTCGACCTCGGTCTCCAGCCTCGTCGATATCGACGCCGAACCTGTGATCGACCAGGGCCGCGTCTATGCGGTCGGGCAGGGCGAGCGCATGGCGGCGGTTGAGCTCAACTCGGGCCAGCGCGTCTGGGAACAGAATTTTGCCGGCATCTCGACCCCATGGGTCGCGGGCGAGTGGATTTTCGTGATGACCGACGATGCGCGTCTTGTGTGCATCGCGCGCGGCAACGGCAAGATTCGCTGGATCAGCCAGATGCGCGCGTGGCGCGACGAGAAGGACAAGAAGGGGCCAATCACCTGGGTCGGCCCGGTTTTGGCCGGCGACCGGCTGTGGCTTGCCAATTCGCGGGGTGAGCTGGTTTCGGCCTCGCCTGCCGATGGCAGCATGGGGTCGACGATTGAAATCGGCGACAAGGTCAGCCTGCCTCCGATCGTCGCGAACAACACGCTGTACGTCCTGAGCGACAAGGGCAAGATCACCGCCTATCGCTGAGGCGGCAGTTGCGGTAGGAGGCGCGGATGCGTCTTCCCACCGTAGCGATCATCGGCCGCCCCAATGTCGGCAAATCGACCCTGTTCAACCGGCTGGTCGGCAAGCGCCTCGCGCTTGTCGACGACCAGCCCGGCGTAACCCGTGATCGGCGCGAGGGCGACGGCGACCTGCTCGGTTGCAAGTTCCGCCTGACCGACACCGCCGGCTTTGAAGAGGATGATCCGGCGAGCCTGCCCGGTCGGATGCGTGCGCAGACCGAGGCGGCGGTGCGCGAATCGGACGTCGCCTTGTTCATGATCGACGCACGGGCAGGGGTAACCCCGCTCGATGCCGAGGTTGCGCGCTGGCTGCGCAGCTCGGGCACGCCGATCGTCCTGCTCGCCAACAAGGCCGAGGGCCGCGCCGCGGAACCTGGTATCCATGAGGCGATGGCGCTGGGACTGGGCGACCCGGTCCCGTTCTCCGCTGAGCATGGCGAGGGGCTTGCCGACCTGTTCGAAGCGCTTCAGCCCTATATCGACCGCGAAGCCGATGAGTTCGAGGAAGAGGACGACGAATCCCCCGATGCGCCGCTCAAGCTCGCGGTGGTCGGGCGCCCCAATGCGGGCAAGTCGACCCTCATCAACAAGATATTGGGCCAGGACCGGCTTATCACCGGTCCCGAGGCCGGGATCACCCGCGATTCGATTGCGATCGAATGGTTGTGGACCGATGAGGAGGGCAAGCAGCGCCCGGTGCGCCTGATCGACACGGCGGGGATGCGCAAGCGCGCCAAGGTCCAGGAGAAGCTTGAGAAGCTCTCGGTCTCGGATGCATTGCGCGCGGTCGATTTTGCCGAAGTGGTGGTGCTGCTGCTCGATGCCACCAAGGGGCTGGAAGTCCAGGATCTCAAGATCGCTGACAAGGTGCTGCAGGAGGGCCGCGCGCTTGTCATCGCGCTCAACAAATGGGACGTGGCCGAGAACCAGTCGAGCCTGTTCAACGGGGTCAAGGGCGCGCTGGACGAAGGACTGGCGCAGGTGAAGGGCGTGCCGCTCCTCACCGTGTCCGGCGCGACCGGCAAGGGGCTCGATACGCTGATCAAGGTCGCGTTTGAAACGCGCGAAGCATGGTCGCGGCGTATCACGACGGGGCAGCTCAATCGCTGGTTCGAACGCGCGATCGAGGCGAACCCGCCGCCAGCGCCCGGCGGCAAGCGGATCAAGCCACGCTATGTCACGCAAGCCAAAACGCGGCCGCCGAGCTTTATCCTGTTCGGCACGCGCGTCGACCTGCTGCCCAAAAGCTATGAGCGCTATCTGGTCAACAGTATGCGCAAGGAGTTTGATTTCGGCGCGGTGCCGGTGCGCCTGACGATGCGACCGTCGAAGAATCCGTTCGATCGCGAATAGGCCGGCTCGATCAGCCGTTGCACCACTCCACAGGAAAACGGTTTCCCGTCAACCGGACGTTTACCGGCTTACTCATATTTGTGATCCCGACGGGTTGCGTAAGCTGGAGGTTGATGTGGCGACGCTCGATGGGGACCGGCTGGTGGACTGGACGGCGTTCGCGCAGGCCCGGACGCAGCTTGGTGCCAATTTCGTCCGCATTCTCGGCTATTTCCAGGAGGATGGCGTCAAGTCGGTCGCGCTGATCGAAGAGGCGATGCGGGCGAACAACCCCGCCGCGATGGTGTTGCCCGCGCACACTCTGAAAGGAGAATCGCGCCAGTTCGGGGCCGAGCCACTGTCGGAATGTGCCGCTGCGATCGAGGATATCGCCCGACATTGCGTCGAGAATCGCTATGAGCCGAGCGAGGCGCTGAAACATGTCGTCGAGCTGCGCCCGCTGTTTCAGGCGACGCTGACGCTGCTGGAACGCGAAGCCAATCCGCTGGTCGAGCGGCGCCCGATGTTCGGACGCCGCCCGGCGGCCTGAGGCTTACTCCGCCGCTTCCGGCTTGGAATTGAGCTGGATGTAGTTCTGGATGCCCATCCGCTCGATCATCTCGAACTGGGTTTCGAGCGTGTCGACATGCTCTTCCTCGCTGTCGAGGATACGCTGGAACAGGTCGCGGCTGCCATAGTCGCGCACCTTCTCGCAATGCTCGATGGCGTCCTTGAGCAAGGCGACCGCCTCATATTCAAGGTCGAGATCGGCCTTGAGCGCCTCTTCGACGCTCTCGCCGATGCGCAGCCGCCCGAGCAGCTGGAAGTTGGGCAATCCGTCGAGGAACAGGATGCGCTCGGCGAGCATGTCGGCGTGCTTCATCTCGTCGATAGATTCGTGCCGCTCGAACTCGGCGAGCTTTTTGACGCCCCAGTGATCGAACAGGCGATAGTGGAGCCAATATTGGTTGATCGCGGTCAGCTCGCCCTTGAGCACCTCGTTCAGATAGTCGATGACCTTGGGGTCGCCCTTCATGTCGCACCTTTCGCGTTCGGATTTCGGACGCGAGTATAGCGCGGGCAAGGCGCTTCAGACAGTCAGAAAATGGCGGATTTCTGCGGGTTAGCGCAGGTGCGAACGCTACGCAGCAGCGCGTTCGGCGTCGATAATGGCTCGCGCAAACGGCACGCACTGGCCGCATTTCGGCTGACGACCGAGCGCGCGATAGGCTTGGCACGCGCTGATCGCACCGTCCCGCGCGGCGGCGCGGACGTCTTTCTCACGAATGGCATTGCAGACGCAGACGACCATAGGACCCTCTCACTCGTCCGGCAAAGCTAGGGCGAGTGAGAGTGATTCGCAACAGTTATTGCGTGGCGTTCGCAGTTTAACGCGCGAGCGCCCCGCCCGCCATTGGCTGAAGCCCTCCGCGCGACAGGCTGCGCCACAGCCATTCGAGCGGGCCATAAGCGAATCGCTCGAGCCAGGGCTTCGACCAGAGCAGGATCAGCGCCCACACCAGCAGCACGACCAGATAGACCTCCGCCCGCGACAGCGCGCCGTAGAAGCCGAGGCCATAGCCGTAGAAGATCGTGGTGCAGATCACGCTGGTCATCAGATAGTTGGTGAACGCCATCCGTCCCGCCGCCGCCAGCCGTTCGGTCAGCAGTCCGCCGGGGCGCATCAGCAGGACGATCAGGCTGGCCCAGCCCATGATCATCAGCGGGCGGACTGGGACGGTGAACACCATCGCCGCGCTGGTGACCTGGACGAGGCCGAAGTCCGAGCGGATCATCCACAGCGCCAGCGCAGTGTAGAAGGGGATGCCCACTCCAAAGCCGATCGCGACCCAGCGCCAGTAGCGGCGGCGCTCCCACTGGCCGGTCAGCATCCCGTTGCGGAACGCGGCCATGCCGAACAGCATATAGGCGAGCGTCTCCCAGCCATATTGGATGACGCCGACCAACGGCCCCCACGCGGCTTCCTTGAACCGATCGACCGCGATGCCCCACCAATCGCCCCGGTGGAGCGCGACCTGCTCGGTCAGCCAGTCCGAAGGAGGGCGGCCAAAGGCTTGCTCCAGGCCGGCCAAACCCTCCCGCATCTCGGGTGTGTCTGGTGCCACAGGCGCAAGGGCTGCGGTCAGCGGGATAAAGGCAGACACGATGAACTGGATCACCAGCAATATGCATCCGACGATCAGCAGCGTCTTTACCCGCGAATTGCGGAACAGGAACGCGGCCATGCCCATCAGCGCATAATTGTTGAGGATGTCGCCCCACCACACCAGCCAGAGATGAAGCAGGCCAAAGACAAGCAGCCAGACCATGCGGGAATAATGGACCTTTGCCGCATTCTCGCCCTTGGCGGTTGCGCGCTCGATTACCAGCAGCGTCGATGCGCCGAACAGGAAGGAGAAGAGCCCGCGCATCTTGCCGTCGAACAGCACGAAATTGGCGAACCAGGCGGCAAGGTCTGCGCCCTCCGCGCCGCCATAGGCCGCCGGGTTGAAATAGGCCGCCATCGGCATCGAAAAGGCGATGATGTTGAGCAGCAGGATGCCGAGCACCGCTACGCCGCGAACGGTGTCGAGCGTCAGATGACGGTCGCCCGTCATGGTCGTGGCCATGCAATATCTCCCCCTGTGTTAGCGGGCAAATACACCTCTGCGCGCGATTCCGCCAGCCTTGTCAAAGCCAGCTGGCGATGTCCTCCAGCGGCTTCTTGCTCAGCGCATGAACGGGGATGGCGGCGTCGGGCGCGGGATGGCCGACCGCGACGATCATCACCGGCTTTTCGGTATCGGGGCGTGCACAAACGGCGTTGAGAAACTTCATCGGATTGGGCGTGTGGGTCAGCGTGGCGAGGCCCGCAGCGTGGAGCGCGGCAAGCAAAAGGCCGGTCGCGATGCCGACGCTTTCGGTGACGTAGTAGTTCTGGAAGTCATCGCCGGGGCTCAGCCCGCCGCGACGCTGGCCAAAGATGACGATCAGCCAGGGGGCGATCTCGAGATAGGATTTGTCGGCATCGGTGCCGAGCGGCGCGAGCGCGCGCAGCCATTCCTCGCCCGCCTTGCCTGCATAGAATTCACGTTCCTCGGCCTCGGCGCCTGCGCGGATCGCGGCCTTGCCCGCCCCGCTCTCGATGACCGCGAAATGCCAGGGCTGGTGGTTGGCCCCGCTGGGGGCTGTGCCGGCGGCGCGGATCGCCCATTCGATCGCCGCGCGCGGGACCGGGGTCGGCGCGAAGGCGCGGCAGGATCGGCGGGTGGCGATCGATTCATAAAAGCCGCGCGCCGCAGCGATGCGATGCGCATCGTCCATCTCGGGATAGGGACGCCAGGGGATCGACGGCACCTTATCCATCGGCGCGTAATTCCTTGCGGATCATCAGCTTCAGCCCCGACCAGATGTCGTCCACCGCGCATACCTTCACATCGACCAAGCCGAGCGGCAGGGCGACCGCGCGGATCGTATCCTCGGTGATGTCGGTATCAACCTTTGCCGCTTTCTTGGGCCAGGAGACCCAGATGAAGCCGGTGGGTGCGATCAACTGGCGCAGCGCGTTCAACTCGCGGTCGAGCGTCGCGCGGTCGGTGACGAAAATATGCGCGGCGTCGATTCCGGTGCAGGGCGCTGCGAGAAGTTCGAGGCCGAGGTCATCCAGCTGCGTTTCTGCGCGGACGCTGCCCGGCATGTCGGCGATGAACAGCCGCATACCGGGTTTGAAGCCGAGCTTGTCGGCGAGCGGGGTGGTCGAATAGCCGGCGGTCATTGGCCCCTCCTGCGGGTTGATACGTCGCGATGGTGCCCATGCCTACGCGCGAGGCGCGGATTGGGTGCACAGCGACGAGTCGAGGGGGAGGGTGGCAGATTAGCGGCTTGGAGGAAATGCGCCGAAACTCCTCCCCTGTGGGGCAGGGGAGGAATGAACAGTCACGTCATCGCGGTGTCCTATCCCATCAGCGCCGGGAAGAAGCCTTCATGTGCGCTGCGCAGGTCGTCGATCGTCACGCACCAGTCGCCTTCGTCGAGTTCGAAGATCAGCCGGTCCTTGATCGTGCGGCCCATCGGGTCGGCGGGGACATCGGCGGCGGCGGCGGCGGTGAGGAATTCGGTCAGCGCTTCGTCGGGCACCGTGACGATGTAGAGCCCCTGATCCTCGCCGAAGAAACTGCCGGCGATGCCGAAGGGCTGGGCCTGGTCGATCGTCGCGCCGATGCCGCTGGCGAGCGCCATTTCGGCGAGCGTCACGGCAACGCCGCCGTCGGACACGTCATGGACGGCATTGACCAGGCCGCGCGTAATCATGTCGCGCACGAAATCGCCGGTGCGCTTTTCAGCCTTCAGGTCCACCGGCGGGGGCGGGCCTTCCTCGCGGCCATGGACTTCGCGCAGCCAGATCGACTGGCCGAGATGTCCCATGCGCTCGCCGACCGCGATGATCGCGTCGCCGGTCGCCTTGAAGCCGATCGTCATCGACTTGCTCCAGTCGGCGAGGATGCCGACACCGCCGATCGCGGGGGTCGGCAGGATTGCCGAACCGCCGCCAGTCGCCTTGGATTCGTTGTAGAGCGAGACGTTGCCCGACACGATCGGGAAGTCGAGCGCGCGGCAGGCATCGCCCATCCCCTCAAGGCAGCCGACGATCTGGCCCATGATCTCGGGCCGCTGCGGATTGGCGAAGTTGAGGCAGTTGGTCACCGCCAGCGGGGTCGCGCCAACGCTGGTGAGGTTGCGCCATGCCTCGGCAATCGCCTGCTTCCCGCCCTCGACCGGGTCGGCGAAGCAATAGCGCGGGGTGCAGTCGGTGGTCATCGCCAGCGCCTTGTCGGTGCCATGGACGCGCACCACCGCAGCGTCGCCGCCGGGGCGCTGGACGGTGTCGGCGCCGACCATGTGGTCATACTGCTCCCAGATCCAGCGGCGCGAGGCGATGTCGGGCGACCCCATCAGCTTGATGAGGTCAGCCGCGATGTCGGTCGATTCCGGCTCGTCCGAGAGCTCGGCGGGTTTGGGCGTCGGCACATGGGGGCGGTCATAGAGCGGCGCTTCGTCGGCGAGCGGGGCGAGCGGGATGTCGGCGACGGTCTCGCCCTTCCACTTCAGCACCATGCGCCCCGTATCGGTGACGATGCCGATAACCGCAAAGTCCAGCTCCCATTTGCGGAAGATCGCCTCGGCGAACGCCTCGCGGCCGGGCTTGAGCACCATGAGCATCCGCTCCTGGCTCTCCGACAGCATCATTTCATATGGCGTCATGCCGGTTTCGCGCTGGGGAACATTGTCCATCACCAGCTCGATCCCGACGCCGCCCTTCGACGCCATCTCGACGCTCGACGAGGTGAGGCCTGCTGCGCCCATATCCTGAATCGCGACGATCGCGTCCGATGCCATGAGTTCGAGGCACGCCTCGATCAGCAGCTTTTCGGTGAAAGGGTCGCCGACCTGCACGGTCGGGCGTTTTTCGTCGCTATGTTCGTCGAAATCGGCGCTCGCCATGGTCGCGCCATGGATGCCGTCGCGCCCGGTCTTGGAGCCGACATAGACCACCGGATTGCCGATCCCGGCGGCTGCGCTGTAGAAAATCTTGTCGGTCGCGGCGACGCCGACGGTCATCGCATTGACCAGGATGTTGCCGTCATAGGCCTTGTGGAAATTGACCTCGCCGCCGACCGTCGGAACGCCGACGCAATTGCCATAGCCGCCGATGCCATGGACCACGCCCGCGATGAGGTGCTTCATCTTGGGATGATCGGGCCGTCCGAAACGCAGCGCGTTCATGTTGGCGATCGGGCGCGCGCCCATGGTGAACACGTCGCGCAAAATGCCGCCGACGCCGGTCGCAGCGCCCTGATAGGGCTCGATGTAGGACGGGTGGTTGTGGCTCTCCATCTTGAAGATCGCCGCCTGCCCGTCACCAATGTCGATCACGCCGGCATTTTCGCCGGGGCCGCAGATGACCCAGGGGGCGGTGGTCGGCAGCTTTTTCAGATGGATGCGGCTCGACTTGTAGCTGCAATGCTCGGACCACATCACCGAAAAGATGCCGAGTTCGGTCAGGTTCGGCTCACGCCCCATGGCGTGCAGGACGCGCTGATATTCCTCGGGCGACAGGCCGTGCTCGGCGACGATTTCGGGCGTGATCTGGGTCATGGTCGCGCGCATAGCGGGGACGCGCGGCTTCGTCATCCCCTTGCGGCAAGCGATCGTTCAGGCCGCTCGTGCGTTTGGGGGTGATGGTTGCGATCCTGTCCCAACGACGCGAGCGTGCAGGCGGCGCGGCGGCAGCGGCGGTGCTGACGCTGGCGCTGGGCGCGCTGCTCGTCGTGGGGCTCGCGGTGCGGGCGCGGGTCGCGGGGGAGGAGGATGGAATAGCGCTGTTTCGCGTAGCGCCCGATCCTCCGCCGCCGCCCAAGGCGATCCGCACGCCGCAACGCGATACGCGGGCAGAGGGGGAGGCCGCGCCGCCAAACCGCACGTCGCGGGCGACGCAGGTGGTGGTGCCCAAGCCGGTTGTGCCGCTCGCGCTGCCGCCCCCGCCGCTTCCGGTCGCTGAGAAAGCGGCGGACAGCAATCAGGCGACCAGCGGCACCGCCGATACGCCCGGCATCGGAACCGGAGCTGGCGGGCAGGGCGATGGCTTTGGCGCGGGCGGTCGCGGTGACGGGCGCGGGGCGGGCGATCCCGACGCGACCCCACCGCGCTGGATTCGCGGCAGTATTCGCGATTCGGACTATCCCGATGATCTCGCCGATGCCGGGATCGGGGGCCGGGTGACCGTGCTCTATCTGGTCGAGACCAATGGCCGAGTAACCGATTGCGATGTGGTGGGATCGAGCGGCGTGCCGCGTCTCGACGCGCTGACCTGTCGCCTGATCCGAGAGCGCTTCCGCTTTCGCCCGTCGCGCAGCGGGGCGGGAAATCCGGTCCCCGCGCTGATCCGCGAGAGTCATGAATGGGTGTTCGAGCGACTGCCGCCGGAGGATTGAACCGCGGGTCAGAGTCGGCGGAGCAGGCCGCCCTTGGTCATCGCCTCGATGGGCGACTCCTCCCCCGCGTCGAGAATCTGGTTCTCCGCCAGCCACTCCTCAACCGCGCTGAGATCGGGAACCTGATAGGGCCGCAGCGAGCGGCCGGTGCCGCGCAGCCCTTCAACTGCGGCAATCAGCGAGCCGTTCACAATCGCCTCCGCCACGGTCAGCGAATCGGTGCCGAGATGCTCCGCGAGCAGGCCGTTGCGGATCGCGGCGATGCGGGTCGCCTCTTCGGGCGTGCGCGCCGCGAGCGCCACATCGCATTCGGTGTCGAGGCCGAGCGAGCGGTTGTTGAAGTTGGATGATCCCACCCGCAGGAACCGGTCATCGACCGCCAGCACCTTGGCATGGACATAGATCGGCTCACCCGCTGCGGTGTAGGGGTGGTAGATGCGCAGCCGGTCATGCGGATCGCGCTGCTTGAGCGCCTGAAACAAGCGCGCCCGCGCAGTGTCCATCGCGCTCTGTTCAAGCCAGCCATCGGCGCGGCGCGGGTTGATGATGACGAATTCCGGCCCGTCCGGCTCGACCAGGCGCTTGGCGATGGCTTCGGCGATGGCACGGGAGGCGAAATACTGGCTTTCGGCATAGACGAAACGGCGGGCAGTCGCGATCAGGTCGAGATAGAGGCGTTCGATCTCCTGCACCGGTGCCTCGCCGTTCAACTCGGGCTGGGTGCGCGCGATGGCGACGCGGATGTCGGTGAAGTCGGGGTTCAGCCGGTCGGGCCAGCATTCATGCTCGACCTCGGGCCGCTCAAGCCGGTGCCCGCCGGCGCGGTGCCAGCGTTCGCGACACAGATCGCCGAGCAGGGCGGCGGCTGGTCCCTGCATCGCGGTCGTCGCATCATGCCAGGGCATATAGGGCTCGCCACCCGGATCGATCCGGCCCGGATCATCGTCGGAATGCGCGCGGGTGTCCCAGCGGCCGAGCGTCATGTCGATCCCGCCGCAGAAAGCGATGCAATCGTCGATCACCACGATCTTTTGATGGTGCGAGGCGCCTGGCGGGTGGGTGGAGTCGAGCCGCAGGTGGATGCGCTTCGCCAGTTTCCATTCAACCAGCGTCTGAAGTGTGCGTCCACGCAGCAGCGCCGCGAGCGCGCCTATATCCCACCGCAGGATGTGAACCTCCAGATCGGGATTCTGGCGCACCAGCCAGCTGATGAACGCGCCGACTTCGCGCGGTGCCTCGGGATGCCCCGGGGGATCGTCATGCGTCAGCAGGATGCGCGCGTCGAAGTCCCATCCGATCAGCAGGATCTGCTTTTTCGCGCGGAGCATCGCATCGCGCGCGACGCGGAAATAATCCTCGGCATCGACGATAACGGAAAGGCGGCTGGCCTGTGCCGCACGCCAGCAATTGCGGCCGGGCTCCAGGAGCAGCGAGTCGTCGGGGCCGGCGGACATGGTGCCAGCGATACCGATAAGGCGACGAAAGGTCACGCCTTCACTGGACTTTAGCAAAGCACTTGGTAACCAGACGCCATGGACATGACTTCGCAACGATTACAGCCGCTTCAGGCGCGTTGGCAGTGCGATCTCAGCGACGATTCGCTCAACTGGAGCGACGGCGTGTACGACCTGTTCGGGCTGGAACGCGGAGCGCCGGTGCGGCGTGAGGATATCGTCGCCATGTATTCGGCTGAATCGCGCGAAGAGCTGCGGCGGTTGCGCGAAGCCGCGATTGCCGAGTGCGGTAGTTTTACGTTTGAAGCAAAGATTCGTCGTCCCGATGGCGCGCTGCGCTGGATGCGGGTGACTGCGGATGTGGTGGTCGAGGACGGCGTCGCGCGCTACCTCTATGGCACCAAGATCGACGTGACTGACGAGATTGGCGCGTCGGCCGCAGCCGCCTAGAGAATCTCGCGAATTGCTTCAGGCGGGCGGCCGAGCCGGACGCCTTTGTCGGTTTCGACCAGCGGGCGTTCGATCAGGATCGGATCGGCGACCATCGCGTCGAGGATCGCATCGTCCGACGCGTCCTTGAGCAGCTTCGCACCCGCCTCCGCCTTGCGCAGCCCGTCGCGTGGCGACATTCCGGCCTTGGCATAAAGCCGCACCAGTTCGTCGCGCGACGGCGGGGTCTTGAGATAGTCGATCACCGTCACCGTGGCACCGGCGTCCTGCAGGATCGCCAGCGCCTCACGCGATTTGGAACAGCGCGGGTTGTGAAGGATCGTGGCGTTCACGCCGCGTCCTGCTTCGCCAGCCACTCCTCCAGCCACTTGATCGTATAGTCGCCCTGCTGGAACTCCGGCACGTCGAGCAGTGCCTGGTGCAAGGGAATCGTGGTCTTCATCCCGTCGCCCTCGATCACGAACTCTTCGAGCGCGCGGCGAAGGCGGCGCAGCGCGCCCTGGCGGGTCGTGCCATAAACGATCAGCTTGGCGATCATGCTGTCGTAATAAGGCGGGATGCGATAGCCCGAATAGAGGCCGCTATCGACGCGGACGTTCATGCCGCCCGGCGCGTGGAACTGCTTCACCAGCCCCGGCGAGGGGGCGAAGGTGCGCGGATCTTCGGCATTGATGCGGCATTCGATCGCGTGGCCGCGGAACTGCACATCTTCCTGCCGCAGCGTCAGCTTATGGCCCTCGGCGATGCGGATCTGTTCGCGGACCAGGTCGAGGCCGGTGATCGCTTCGGTCACCGGATGCTCGACCTGAAGCCGGGTATTCATCTCGATGAAGTAGAACTCGCCATCCTCCCACAGGAACTCGATCGTCCCCGCGCCGCGATAGCCCATATCGGCCATTGCCCTGGCGCAGATGTTGCCGATCCGGTCACGGTCGGCCTGGCCAAGCACGGGGGAGGGGGCTTCTTCCAGAACCTTCTGGTGGCGGCGCTGGAGCGAGCAGTCACGCTCGCCCAGATGGATGGCGTTGCCATTGCCGTCGCCGAACACCTGAATTTCGATGTGGCGCGGGTTGCCGAGGTATTTTTCGAGATAGACGGTGGCGTCACCGAACGCAGCCTTTGCCTCGCGGCCTGCCTGCTGCATCAGCGTTTCAAGCTCGTCCTCGGACGTGCAGACCTTCATGCCGCGCCCGCCGCCGCCCGATGCGGCCTTGATGATCACGGGATAGCCCGCCTTGGCGGCGATCTCCTTCGCTTCCTCAAGCTCGCTGATCGCGCCGTCCGACCCGGGGACAAGCGGCAGGCCGAGCGCGCCAGCGGTGCGCTTTGCCTCGATCTTGTCGCCCATGGTGCGGATATGCTCGGGCTTCGGCCCGACGAAGATCAGGTTATGCAGCTCGACAATCTCGGCGAACTTGGCGTTTTCGCTGAGGAAGCCATAGCCGGGGTGGATCGCATCGGCGCCGCTGATCTCTGCCGCTGAAATGATGTTGGGGATGTTGAGATAGCTCTCCGCCGCAGCCGGCGGGCCGATGCAGATCGCCTCATCCGCGAGGCGGACATGCATCGCGTCGGAATCGGCGGTGGAGTGCACCGCGACCGTCTTGATCCCCATCTCATGGCACGCGCGATGGATGCGCAGTGCAATCTCGCCGCGATTGGCGATCAGGAGTTTTTTGATCTCCGGCACGGGCTTACTCGACGACGACGAGCGGCTGGTCGAACTCGACCGGCTGGCCATTGTCGACCAGGATCGCCTTGACGGTGCCGCCATGCGGCGCAGCGATCGGGTTCATCACCTTCATCGCCTCAACGATCAACAGCGTGTCGCCGGCCTTGACCTGATCGCCGACCGCGATGAACGGCTTCGCGCCGGGTTCGGCAGAGAGATAGGCGGTGCCGACCATCGGCGACTTGACCGCATTTTCGTGCGCCGGGGTGATCGAAGCAGGATCCGAGGGCATCGAGACCGGAGCCGCCGGAGCCACCGGCGCGGGCATGGGGGCGGGAGCGGCGTAGCTCACCGGCGCAGCGCTGACCTTGCGCGCAACGCGGACCTTGCGGTCGCCGTCCTCGACCTCGATCTCGGTCAGGTTGGTGTCGTCCAGCACCGCGGCGAGCTGGCGCACCAGCTCGATATCCACGTGCATCCCCTTTTTCGTATCTTCGCTCATGCGACCTCAAATGTCTTGGTGTGCGCCCTTGCCCCAAGGACGCGCCGGAAAACGCGGCTATTAGTCAAGATGGACCCGCTTGCAAACGGGTCATCGGTGTCAGAGCCGCGCAGCAGCTTCAAGCGCCAGCAGGTAGGAAAGCGCGCCGAACCCCGCGATGGTTCCCTTCGCCGCGCGTCCGACATAGCTCAAATGCCGGAATTCCTCGCGGGCGTGCGGGTTGGACAGGTGCACTTCGATCACGGGGGTACGGATGCTCTTGATGCAATCGTGCAACGCGACGCTGGTGTGGGTGAACGCCCCGGCGTTGAGCAGCACTGCCTTGGCCCCGCGCGCCTGCGCCTCGTGCATCCAGTCGATCAGATGCCCTTCGTGATTCGACTGGCGCAGGTCGATTGCAAGGTCGAGCTCGCGGGCGCGGTCCTCCAGCATCCCGGCAATGTCGTCGAGCGTGTCCGAGCCATAGATGTCCGGCTCGCGCGTGCCGAGCAGGTTGAGGTTCGGGCCGTTCAGAACGAAGATCGTGTCGGGCATTGGGGCACTCGCGAAATTGTGGCCGTGCTGTAGCGGCGCAAGGCGCGCAGGTCGAGGCTTCAGCCCGATGCCGAGGGTGCGCCGAACACCGTAAAGCTGGCCCAGGCCGCCGGATCATTGCCGAACGCGCCGCGCGCATCGAGCTGGGCGAGGCGCAGCGCCTCTTCGGGTGACTGGCGTTTGAGAAAGGCGTGTTCGGCAAAGTGCAGCATCAGTAGCTGGGTGGCAGTGTCGCTCACGTTCCACAGGCTTGCGACCACCTGACCCGCGCCCGCCGAGATCCAGCCGCGCGCCACGCCATAGGTGCCGCCGTCAAAGGTCTTCCCCAGCGCAGTCTGGCAGGCGCTGAGGATGACCAGCGGGTGCCATGCCGCCCATGCCTCGAACCGCTTCGTCCGCAGATCGCGTCCGTAAAGATGGCCATCGGCCAGCGCGAGAAAGCTGCCGTCCATCGGATTGACCGAATTGGCGAGACCATGGGTGGCGAGATAGACGATACTCGCCTCACCATAACTGTCGATCCCCGCCAGTACCCGTTCCCGGGTCGCCGTTTTGCCGGTCAGCACGCGCGTGGGCGGGACGCCGAATATCTTGGCAAAGGATTGCGCCTCTGCCGCCGCTCCGGGCAGGTCGCTCCATTCGTAGGCGGGATCGGTGGACAGATCGGGATTGCCGACGACGAGCGCGTTGCGGGGGTTGAGGCGGGTATCGAACACGCGGCGCGGATCGGCGAGCGTTTCGATGTCGGGCAGGATCACGGTGGACCAGCGATCGGCAAGCATCGCATCGCCGAGCGGCATCGCGGCATAGGGTGCCGACCCGGTATCGCGCGCGGGAAGGATCAGCAGCCGGCCGCGCCCTTCGGCAAGCGTCGCGGCAATAGCGCCGGGGAGAAGGCGGTCGCGGGCTCGGGCAAACTCGGCGCGCGGGTCGGTCGGGGCGGTAGCGGATGGCGGGGGTGGACGCGGCGACCCGCGCTTCACCGGAGCCCGCGTCGCCGTTCGTGCATCGACCCGCAATGCGTCGAGCAGGAAGGCCATGCTCTGATAGGGTTCGGCGCTGGTGCCGGTCGCGATGACCCCGGTGCCGTCGAGCAGCCAGCCGTGCAGTCGCGCATCGGGACCGCGCCAGTGGATCAGGGCACAGGTGGCCTCGACGGTTGCGAGCTGCGCGAGGCGGTGGGTGATCGACCGGAGGGTCATTGCCAGCTGGCTCTGGGGAACGGCGCGCCCGGGCGCGGAATAGGTGCCGGTCCCGAACTTGCGGCGGAACCCGACCGAATAGCCCAGATGATCGCGGATCGCGGCGAGCAGGCGCGTATCGAGCGGCGCGTTGGTCTGGGCGATGGCTGGAAGCGGCGCGGTCGCGGCCAGCGCGACGGTACCTTCGACGAAGCGGCGACGGGAGAGGTACGCCATGCCGATCCTTCCATATCTGCGCGACGGTGTTGGCCGCCCGCAAAGCTTCCTATATGCGCGCCACAAGTTCAACCGGTCAGGAGCAATCATGCACGCCGACGGCACCATCACGATTACGGTCAATGGCGAGCATCGCCGCGTTGCGGGCGGGATCAGCGTGGCCGATTTGGCGAACGAACTGGGGCTGGTGCCGGAAAAGGTGGCGGTGGAACGCAACCTTGAAGTCGTGCCGCGCTCGACGCTGGCGCAGGTGACGGTTGAGGATGGCGACGAGATCGAGATCGTCCACTTTGTCGGGGGGGGCGATCATGATGACAGCTGGACCGTCGCGGGGCGGACCTTCACCTCGCGGCTGATCGTCGGGACCGGCAAGTATAAGGATTTCGCGCAGAACGCGGCGGCGGTCGAAGCCAGTGGGGCGGAGATCGTCACCGTAGCGGTTCGGCGCGTCAACGTCAGCGACCGCAACGCGCCAATGCTGACCGATTTCATTGATCCGAAGAAGATCACCTACCTCCCCAACACCGCCGGCTGTTTCGATGCCGAAAGCGCGATCCGTACCCTGCGGCTGGCGCGTGAGGCAGGGGGATGGGATCTGGTGAAGCTGGAGGTGCTGGGCGAGGCGAAGACGCTCTACCCCGACATGCACGAAACGCTGCGTGCGACCGAGGTGCTGGCCAAGGAAGGCTTTCTGCCGATGGTCTATTGCGTCGACGATCCAATCGCGGCGAAGCGGCTGGAGGATGTCGGCGCAGTGGCGATCATGCCGCTGGGTGCGCCGATCGGGTCGGGCCTCGGCATCCAGAACCGCGTGACGATCCGCCTGATCGTCGAGGGCGCGAAGGTGCCGGTGCTGGTCGATGCCGGCGTCGGCACGGCGAGCGACGCGGCGGTGGCGATGGAGCTGGGCTGCGACGGCGTGCTGATGAACACTGCGATCGCCGAGGCGAAGGACCCGGTGATGATGGCGCGCGCGATGAAGCTGGCGGTCGAGAGCGGGCGTCTGGCGTATCGCAGCGGGCGGATGGGGCAGCGCCGCTACGCCGACCCGTCGAGCCCGCTGGCGGGGCTGATCTAGGGGGTGGGCTTTGGCGCAGGGCCGATCTTTGCGATGCCGCGCCGCGCCGCTGCTCCGTCAAGGAAGGTGCAGAGGATCGCCTGATCCTGCTCGCGCAGAAATTGTTGGTTTTCGGCGATCGATTTCGAACTGGCTGCGCTCGCGTTCAATACCATCGGATCGACGAGGCTTCGACAGAGTTGGGCCAGCGGGCTTTTGAGGCAGGCAGTCAGTGCGGCCAAGGTCGAGACCGACCGGGTCTCCGCTAGATGCTGGGCCTGCATAGCTGGCGTAACTGCGGCGAACTCGGTCGTTGCGCGCTGACGCAGAACCTCTGCGCCCCAGTCTGCAGACCGTAGGAACGCACCCTTCTCCCCGCCCAACAGGGCAGCTGCGTCATAGCCGCACTCGCGGATTAGCGCATCGTCGGCAGATTTGGATGACTGGCCATGCACACCGTCCGCGTCCCGATCAGAATGGGCGTCGATGAGCGCCTCGGCGACCACGTAGCGTGCACTATCCGGCTTGGCAGCCGTCGCCACCCGATAGCTCGCCATCGCAACCGGCCCGCCAATCCAGCCGACAAGGATCAACAGCACCGCAGCGAACAACCAACCGATGAACCGCATCACATCTTCCCCACCAGCCACACGGTGAAGCCACCGCAGCTTGCATCCTCGCTGACATGGTTGACCACGGTCAGCCCGCTTTCGGCAAGGATGGTGCGGTATTCGGCGGGGGACAGGCTGGCGTGGTACAGTTCCTCGCCCTCGAACTCCCCGATCGCGACGCTGTTGGCCGGGCCGGTGTTGAACAAAGCGACCCCGCCCTTGCGCAGCCAGATGCCGATCCGGCGGATCAGCTTTTCCTGCTGGTCGACCTCAAGGTGGAACAGGCTGCACCAGGCGAGGATGCCGTCATAGGCGCCGCTGTCGCCGCCAAAGCGCATCATGTCCGCCTCGATCCATTTGTGACGGGGGAAGCGGGTGCGGGCGAGGCTGATCAGCGTCGTCGAGGTATCGACGCCGGTGAGGTGATGTCCATGGTCGATCAGGAAGCGCGCAATCGGCTCGCCACCGCCGCAACCAAGGTCGAGCAGATCGGCCTCGCGTCTAAGCATCCGCTCGAACCGTTCGAGCCAGGTCCGCTCGGGGAAACTGCCCCGGCGCGCTGCGTCAAACGCTGCGGCGTGGCGCTGGTAAAGCTCGACAATCCGGTGCGGCATCGTCCGAACCTCCGGGAAAATGGCCGAAATTTCGGAACTCTTCACACGGTCCGGCGGTTAATTGGGAAACCCCACCCCGAACCAATGGAGATCATCATGGGCGAACTCGTCGACAAGATCAAAGGCAACGTCAACGAAGCGATTGGCAAGGCCAAGCAGCAGAGCAACGATCCCGACACGCGTGCAGAAGGCGCGGCGCAGGAGGGCAAGGGCAAGGCCCAGCAGCTCGGCGGCAAGATCAAGGGCGCGCTGGGCGACGACATCTGATCGTCCAAAATCGTTGTTAACCCGAATTAGGGCCGTTTTCTGCGGGAAACGGCCCTTTTTCATGGGCGAATCGAATCGACTCGTGGCGTGATTTGAGTCATTAGATTGTACCGGGCCGGGACGCGTTTCGGCCTTGTCAGCCAGCCGGGGGGCTTGACGCTAATGAACGCCATTATGGAACAACCAATTCTGCCCTTTGCCAGGGGTGACTGGCGCATTGAACCACGCGGAAGTGTGGGGTGTGCGCTCGCCGAAGCGCGCCGCCGCTGTGCGATGACGATCGAGCAGGTCGCGGCAAAGACCCGCGTACCAATCCGCTACCTCGCCGCGATCGAGGCGGATCGGTTCGACGAGATTCCCGGCGTCATCTACCTCAAGGGGTTCGTCAAAGCCTTCGCCCGCGCGGTCGGGCTGTGCGAGCGCTGGGCGCTCGACGCGGTCAATGCTGCGCTGGTGGACCGGCGGCGTCCGGTCAGCGTCTGAATCCTATCCCCGGATCGCCGCGATCGTCGTTGCGGGGGTAATGATCTCGACATCGGTTTTAAGGTGCAGCAGGCGCACGCCCCGCTGTGCCAGTGCGCGATCAAGGGCGGGGGCGAAGTCCTCGGTGCGCTCGACCGTCTCCGACCAGCAGCCATAAGCCCGCGCGAGCGCGGCGAAGTCCGGATTGCGCAGCGTGGTGCCCGACAGGCGCGCGGGAAACTCACGCTCCTGATGCATCCGGATCGTTCCGTAAGCGCCATTGTCGACCACCAGCACCAGCATGTCCGCGCCATGCTGAACCGCCGTCGCCAGTTCCTGCCCGTTCATCAGGAAGTCGCCGTCCCCCGCGAGCGCGACCGCCAGCTTGTCCTTGCGGCGGAGCGCGGCGGCGACCGCGGCGGGGGTGCCATAGCCCATCGCGCCAGCGGTCGGTGCCAGCTGCGACGGCTGCGCGCCGTAGCGCCAGTAGCGGTGCCACCAGCCGGAGAAATTGCCCGCGCCATTGCAGATGATCGCATGGTCGGCGTCGATCCGTTCGCGCATCGCGGCGACGCACTGGCCAAGGTCCAGCGCCACACCGTCGCGCGGCTTCGGCGTCGACCAGTCCTGCCACTCGGCATGGGCTTCGGCGCAGGCGGGGCGGGGCGTTGCGGGGGCATCGGCGGCGGCGAGCATCGCGGCGAATTCGAACACCGGTGCGGCGATGCCGAGGTCGGCGCGATAGACGCGGTTGAGCTCGCCTGCATCGGGGTGAACATGGATCAGCGTCTGGCCGGGATGGTCGGGGGTGACGAGGGTGTAGCCATCGGTGGTCGCCTCCCCCAGCCGCGCGCCGACGACCAGCAGCAGGTCGGCGGCCTTGATCCGCGCGACGAGCTTGGGATTGGGGCCATAACCGAGATTGCCGGCCCAGGCCGGCGAGCTGTTGGGGATCGCATCCTGCCGCCGGAACGCGCCCGCGACGGGAATGCCCCAGCTGCGCGCGAAGCTGTCGAACGCTGCGCCGGTCGCGATATCCCAGCCCGCGCCGCCAACGATTGCCACCGGGCGCTCGGCGGTGCGCAGCAGGTCGAGGACGTCGGTGAAATCCTCCGGATCGAGGCCAGCACTGTGCCGCGTCAGGCGCGGGCGATCCAGCGTCTCGACGACATCAAGCAGCATGTCTTCTGGCAGTGCGACCACGACCGGGCCGGGGCGGCCACTGATCGCGACATTCCACGCGCGCGCGACATATTCAGGGATGCGCGCGGCATCTTCGATCCGCGTCGCCCATTTGGCGAGCGGACCGAAAAATGCCGGGAAATCGACCTCCTGAAACCCCTCGCGGTCGCGCATCGAGCGGTCGACATCGCCGATGAACAAGATCAAGGGAATCGAATCCTGCATCGCGACATGCACGCCGATGCTGGCATTGGTCGCGCCGGGGCCGCGCGTGACGAAGCAGATGCCCGGCTTGCCGGTCATCGCCCCATCGGCGCATGCCATGAACGCCGCGCCGCCCTCTTGCCGACAGGTGACCAGATCGACCTGCGGCACGTCGTGCAGCGCGTCGAGCACGGCGAGAAAGCTCTCGCCCGGCACGTGGAAGATGCGGTCGCAGCCCTGGGCCACGAGGTTATCGACCAGGATGCGGCCACCGTTGCGCGTATTGGTCATGAATAGCGCCCCTTCAGCATTGCCCATGTCGCACGCAGCCCCATCGCATCGCCGCCCTTGGGCCGCCCCGGCTTGGCGGCCGGACGCCAGGCGAACAGGTCGAGATGCGCCCAGGCAATCTCCTTCGGAACGAAGCGGCGCAGGAACAAAGCTGCAGTGATTGGCCCGGCGAACGGGCCGTCGGGGGCGTTGACCATGTCGGCGATGTCCGACTTGAGCATCTCGTCATAGCCGTCCCACAAGGGCAATCGCCACAGCGGATCTTTCACACTGTCCCCTGCGTCGAGCATCGCGCCCGCGAGCGCATCGTCATTGGCGAACAAGGCGGGGAGATCCGGCCCGAGCGCCACGCGCGCCGCGCCGGTCAGCGTGGCGAAGTCGAGGATCAGCCCCGGCTTGCCCTCGACCGCCTTGCTCAACGCATCGCCGAGGATCAGGCGACCCTCGGCATCGGTATTGGTGTTTTCGACCGTCAGCCCCTTGCGGGTGTTCAGAACATCACCGGGCCGGAACGCGTTGCCCGCGACCGAATTCTCGACCGCCGCGACGAGCAGATGCAGTCGCACCGGCAGCCGCTGCGCCATCACGAGGCCGGCGAGGGCAATGGCGTGCGCCGCGCCGCCCATATCCTTCTTCATCAGCCGCATCCCCGCGCTCGGCTTGATGTCGAGCCCGCCAGTGTCGAAGCAGACGCCCTTGCCGACCAGCGCGATGCGGGGATGGTCGGGATTACCCCATTCCAGCTCGATCAGCCGTGGTTCGCGCCCGCGCGCCGCCGCCATGCCGACGGCGTGGATCATCGGATAGCCCTGCTCCAGCGCGTCGCCGCGCGTGACGGTGAGTGTCGCGCCATAGCTTTTTGCCAGCGCATCGACCTCAGCTTCGAGGTCCGCCGGTCCCATGTCGGACGCAGGGGTGTTGACCAGATCGCGGACCTTGAAGGTCGCGGCGGCGAGGCGCAGCGTCTCCTCGATCCGACCCGGCTCGCCGGTCAGGAGCACGCGCGGACCCTGAGGGGCGTCATCCTTGCGGTAACGGTCGAAGCGATATTGCGCGAGCACCCAGCCGAGCATCGCCGCGCCGGGTTCGCCCGAGGCGAGGCGGTAGGTGCCTTCGGGGAGCTGCTCGCCAAGCGAGGCGATGCGGAACGGCGAGGTTTCCGCCTCGTCGCACACCAGCAGCATCGACCAGTCCTCTGCGCCCTCGCCGGGCAGCACAGCGCGGTTACCCGCTTTTCCGGTCAGCTTGTGCGCGGCAATCGCGGTGCGGATGCGCGGCGGCTGGCCCTTGAGCCACTCCTGCCACTGGTCAGGGTGAACGACATGGATGGTGCGCGCGGGTTGGCTGCGATCGGGTTGAAGCAACTGCGAAAGGTCGGTCATCGCGGATGATCTAGGACAGGACGCGCCTCGACGCTAGCTTGCGACGGCACCGGGCAGTCCGCCCGGGAACGGATCGCGCGAAACCCGTGCCACCGGGTTGATCGCCGGATCGCGTGCAAAGTCTGCCGGGCCGATAAAGCCGTGATGGTCCCATGGCACGTCGATTCCCACCTGCCTCAGGCAGCAGGCGACATATTCCGAGCAGATATACTCATTGTCATTGTCGAGCATCCGCGGCAGCGACGTGCCGAAACGGCCCGCAACAAGACGCCCGGCAATTCGCACCATTTCAAACGCGCTGAACGGAGCACCGAGTCGATCGGTGGCATATTCGACCATGCGTGTGATGCCGGTGCCGTCGGCGCGGGCAGCAAAATCATTGTGGCGTGCGATGACGATATCGCCGGGATAGGGTCGATTGCGGGCGCTGTCCTCAATCACGAAGCGGCTGAGCGGGAGGGTGCGCACACCGATTCGCTCGACCGCCTCAAGCACAAACACGCGGTCGAACTCCTCGATCCGCAGGATCAGCGCGACATGGCTCCATGGACTTCCCGTCGCCCATCGGATTGCCCGTGAAAAGAGCTGGGTGCCGGAACAGATCGCGATGTCACCCGTGCGGACCTGCGCACGCAACTCGGCATAGGTGAGTGGGGGCAGGTCGACGAGTGCGCTGTCCGGAACGGGCATCAGCGTGCAATCCGCGTGGTGGGAGCAGTGCAGCGTTCCATCGCGCGGTCGATCATCGCGACCAGCCGGTTGCGGCTTTCGGCGAGGCGCGCAGGGTCAAGCCCGCGCTCTTGCGTCTCGAAATTCACATAAGGCAGGCCGCGCAGCAGCGCATAGTTGGACAGCGATCCGTCGCTCACGCTCACCCGCTCGAACACGACGTTGAAATCGGCAAGCGCCAGCGCCTTGCCGCACCAGGCCGAATAGGGCGAACGGCCCGAGCGATAGGCGACATAGGCGAGGCTGTCGTCGTCATCGAACGGCCACGCCCGGCTTTGCGACGGGGATGGCTGCATGACGTCGTCGCAGAAGCGGATCGACACCTCGCCGCGCCCCGGCGGGTCGGACTGGTTGCAACGCGAATTGCGCGTATCGAACCCCGGCGAGTTGGTGTGGAGCGCAATGATCGGCAGCGCTCCGCGCCGCGCATCGGCCAGGATCGTGTTGGCATAAAGCGGCGTGCCGTCGCGGAAGTTGCGGTTGGGGTCGATCGGCCCGCCGCGATCGACCGCCGCGTTGCGGCGACGGCCATCCTCGGCGATGCCGGAATCGACGACGATCATCACCCCGCCATAGGCGCGCACGCCGGCCAGCCCGGCCTCGAACCCTGCATTCTCATTATCATGCGGCACGAACCACAGCGGGCCGCGTGGTTTTTTGACGTTGGCAATGCGGAACAGCCGCCAAGTCCCGCGTTCTTCGCGAAATTCTATTCTTGTCACCGACAGGCCGCGCCAGGTTGCCGGATCGCGATGGCGGGCGAAGTCGTCGTCCTGGATTGTCAGTGGATCGACCGGCTCGCCGCGAACGCCGGGTTCCGGCGCGATTCCGGCGAGCGCAAGCCAGACCGGAAGAGCGAGGAGCAGGCGCAGCATTCAGGCCAGCGGCGCGCCGTACAGGTCGTGTTCGTCGGCGTCCTCGATCACGACCTGGACGATATCGCCCTGCTTGAGATGCCCCGCATCGCGCAGGAACACCGTGCCGTCGATCTCTGGCGCATCGGCCTGTGACCGGGCGTTCGCGCCATCACCTTCAACATCGTCGATGATGACCTCAAGCGTGCGACCGATCTTCGCCTGGAGCTTCGCAGCGCTGATCGCAGCGGTCTTGGCCATGATGCGGGCGTAGCGCTCTTCCTTGACCTCCTCAGGCACTGCGCCGGGCAGGTCGTTGGCGGCAGCGCCCTCCACCGGCTCAAACCGGAACGCGCCGACGCGGTCGAGCTGCGCCTCGTCGAGCCAGTCGAGCAGGTACTGGAAGTCTTCCTCGGTCTCACCCGGGAAACCGACGACGAAGGTCGAGCGGATCGTGATGTCCGGCGCGATCTCACGCCATTTATGGATGCGCTCCAGCACCTTTGCCTCATTCGCCGGGCGGCGCATCGTGCGCAGGACGCTGGGGGCCGCGTGCTGGAACGGGATGTCGAGATAGGGGAGGATCAGTCCCTCGGCCATCAGCGGGATGACCTGGTCGACATGGGGGTAGGGATAGACATAATGCAGCCGCACCCACGGCGCGATCTTGCCGAGTTCACGCGCGAGGTCGGTCATGTGGGGCACGACCTCAGCACCCTTCCACATCCGCGGTTCCTTGCGGATGTCGACGCCATAGGCCGAGGTGTCCTGGCTGATCACCAGCAGTTCCTGCGTCCCGGCCTCGACCAGCTTCTCCGCTTCGCGCAGGATCGCGTCGGGACGGCGGCTGACCAAGTCGCCGCGCAGGCTGGGGATGATGCAGAAGGAGCAGCGGTGGTTACAGCCCTCGCTGATCTTCAGATAGCTGTAATGGCGCGGCGTGAGCTTGAGCCCGCCTTCGGGAACAAGGTTGAGGAAGGCGTTGGGCGGCATCGGGGCGGCGTCGTGGACCGCGCCGACCACTTCTTCATATTGATGCGCACCAGTGACCGCCAACACATTGGGAAAGCGGGCACGGATGACGTCGGCTTCCTTGCCCATGCAGCCGGTGACGATGACGCGGCCATTCTCGGCAATCGCCTCGCCGATCGCTTCGAGTGACTCTTCCTTGGCGCTGTCGAGAAAGCCGCAGGTGTTGACCAGCACCACGTCGGCGCCGGCATAGTCGGCGGACATGGCATAGCCGTCGGAACGGAGCTTGGTCAGGATACGCTCACTGTCGACCAGATTCTTGGGACAGCCGAGCGACACCATGCCCACCTTGGGGGCTTCGGGGAGTCGCGTTGCCATGATTGGCCGCGCACATAGGCAATTCTGCGAAAAAAGATAGGGGCGCGGTGATCCCCGTGCCGTAATGCCGGAACTTGTCAGTTGCAGGCCATGGAATGTGCGGCCAGACTTCCACCCTGTTGTAAGTGCGTGCATTTTCATCCCGAGGCAACGCCCTCACGCAATTGGACGCAAGCCATGGTCCTGATCGGGCAGCACAGAAACGTGGCCGGGACGCTTGTCATCGCCTGCGCATTGCTTGCGCAACCTGCAGTGGCGCAGGGTTCGGGCCGCGTCCCCGTGCCGCCCGAAGGTGTCGCTGCGTTCGAGAAACGCGAGTTCGGCAAGGCAGCGGGGATCATCATTCCCGCATTTGAAGCGTGCCGGACCACCCGGCCGCAGGGCGCGGCATGTGCGGATCTTGCCAACGCTGTTGCCTTGCTGGTCGCTGTTGCGGGCAATGAAAAGACCGAAGCGACCATCCTTGCGGCGCAGGACTATATCGACACCCGCGTCGGGCGGGAGAGCGCGGATGCGCTCGGGATGCTCAACATGCTGTCGAGCTATTATGACCGGGTGCTGGACATGAACAAATTTGGCCCCGTCGCCGAGCGCCGTTACAGCCTTGCCCGCAAGCTCCACGGACCCTTGGGTCGCCCCACGGTCATGGCGGCGATATCGCTCTGCATCGTCCAGTGGAATCTTGGCAAGGGGCAGGCTGCGGTCGATCTGATGACGCCGCTCCACGGCAAGCTGCCCGAAAAGACGCCCGACGACCTTGAACTTTCCGCCCGCGTTCATGACTGCACCGGCACGGCCTATTACACGATGGACAAGAACCGTGAGGCGGAGGCGGAGTTTCGCAAGGCGTTGACGCTGTTCGAGCGCGCGGGGGGCGAGACGAGCAGCAAGACGATCGACGTGATGGCGAGCCTTGCCAACACCCTGCGCAGGCTGGGCCGCGATGGTGAGGCACTTGCGCTCGCAAAACGCGTGGAGGGACTTGCCAAGCCTGGATCCGACGTGATGACCCGGATCGACTGGGCACGCGCAGGGGCGAGCGATCCACTTGAGGCGGCGCGGATCGAATTTGCCCAGGCCGAGGCGCGCTATGGTGCAACGTCTCCGGTCACCGACATGGCGGGCGCAAGCTACGGGATCGCGCTGATCGAGGCGGGGCGGTTTGCCGAGGCCGAACCCTTTGTCGCGCGGCTTGAGGCGGCCGCCAGCAACGCGGCTACGCCGGCTTCGGTGCGGATCAAGTTGCTGATCGGCCGGATCGCGATGATCACCACGCAGGACAAGGGGCGTTTCGACCGCGCGTTGCCGGTGATCGAGCAATTGGTGGCAGTCGCCAAGCGCAGCGATGCCGGCAGCGACAAGTTGCTGATCGATTTCCAGATGTATGCCGGCGCGCTATTGAACGCACAGGCGGAACCGGCGCGGGCCTATCCCTATCTGTCCGATGCCGGTCGGCGGCTGCTGGCGCGGATTGCCAGCTATCGTGATTTCGATGCCGCTGCGCAGCGCGAAACGCGCGACTATTCGCCGGTTTTCCGGTTCAAGGTGGCGACTGCCTGGCGGCTGGCACAGCGGCAATGAGCCATCTGGTCTTTGCGGTATCGCAGCCCTAAACAGAAGGGAGGGAAGGCTCGCGCTTGGACGGGCTGGTGGCGGGGTGCAGAAACCGAACATCATTCTGACGATCCTTCGTCAACCGGCGGCGCGGATCGTGGCGATTTCGGGCGCGCTGTTTGTTGCCATCGCCTGGATCACGGTGATCTGGCAAATCGTCGACGATCGAACGGTCGCGGTTGAAGCGGCGGTGCGCGAAAACCGCGGGCGGGTGGTCGCGTTCGAACAATATGTGCGCCGCACGCTGGAGGCGGCGGACCTTGCCACGGTGTATCTCGGCCAGCGCTATGGCGAACAGTTGCGGGCGGACGGAAATATGCCCACCCGCCAGATCGCCCTGCCCGACTATCTTGATCCGGTGATTGTCGGTGCGGAGATGGCAGACGCGGCGGGCAATATCCGCTTCAGCACGGCTGGCGGCCAAGCCCAGTCGGTCCGCGACCGCCGGGTGTTTCGCGAACTGCGCGACACGCCGGGGGTCGGGCGCGCCATTTCCAATCCCACGCTGCAACCCGGGACCGGCGAGACAGTCCTGCTTGTTGCCCGTTCGCTGCGCGATGCGCAGGGGCGGTTCAACGGAGTCGTGGCGGTCCAGATTCCGGCGCGCCGCTTCGTCGAATTCAATGCCGGGCTCGATTATCGACCTTCGGACCTGATTTCGATCATATCCCTGCGTGGCATGACGCTGGCGCGGCGCGAGGGTGGCGCTGTCAGTTGGGGGCAGGATCTTAAGGGTACGCTCGTGATGGAGCGCCAGATGGCGGATCCCAATGGCGAATATTGGGGTCCAAGCGTGCTTGACGGCAAGCGCCGGCTGTTCAGCCATCAGCGACTTGCCAGTTACCCGATCTTCGTCACCTCGGGGGTGGGGGAGGCTGACATCCTCGGCCCGGCGACGCGGCGCGCGGGGTGGTTCCTGAGCCTTGCGACGGCGCTGACACTGGTGGTGGGGGCATTGCTCGCGCTCTACTTCCGGCACATCGTCAACCAGGAACAGGCACAAAGCAGGTTCAACCAGATGCGTGACGAATTCGCCCATTCGGCACGTGTGTCGTCGCTCAGCGAAATGGCTGCGGGACTCGCGCATGAACTCAATCAACCGCTGACCGCCGCGTCAAATTACCTGGCTGTCGGCGAACTCATGATCCGGGGCGAGGGGACGCGTGAAGCGGTCGGAGCGCAGCTCCACCAGGTCCGTGGCCAGATCGCACGCGCGGGCGACATCATTCGCCGTATTCGCGATTACCTGTCCAAAGGCAGCGCGGAGCTGCGGATCGAGACACTCGATGCGACGATCTACGACGCGATCGAGCTGGCACGTGGCGGCAATACTTCACTGCGCGCGCGCATCATGTATGTCGGCGGCCATGCGCAGACGCGGGTGCTGATCGACCGGATCCAGATTCAGCAGGTGCTGGTCAATCTGATCCGGAATGCCGAGGAAGCGATGACTGGTTTGCCGCAGGAGCGGCAGGTCATTCGCATCGTGTGCGAACCGCGATCGCAGGACATGTTTGAAATCCGCGTTGATGATAATGGCCCCGGCTTTCCGGACAGCGTGCTGGAGCAGTTCAACCTGCCCTTTATCTCGACCAAGGCCGAGCATGGGCTGGGGATCGGCCTGTCAATCTGTCGCCGGATCATCGAAGTGCATGGCGGTGAACTAAAGGCGTGGAACCGCGCGTATGGTGCAACCGTCAGCTTCACCGTCAAGCGTGCACGTCCGCTGCCCAGTCTGGACTGACGGCAGGCGTGTTATCCAGCTATCGGGCATTCCCGTTCCCGGGCACGATTTCGACGATGATGTCGCTCTCGCACAGGGCGTGGGCCTGCGGTTCGAAGAAGCCATGCGGTACCCCGTCGCGATAGATGCGGACCCCAAGTCCGGTCGAAATCGTCGACAGCGGCTTGCCGATCTCCGCCGCCGTCACGCAACGCTCCGACAGATGCACCCGACCGTCGACCGAGGCGAGGTCGAGCATATAATCGGCGACATGCGTCCCCTGAACCGATCCGGCGAGCAACAGGCCGGCGAAGCTGACCGGGTTGATGACGGTGTTCGCCCCGGCGGCACGGGCGGGAAATTCATTGTCGTCGGCCTTGATGATGATCGAGATCGGCACCTTGGGCGCAAGATGGCGTGCGGTGAGGGTGACGAGGATCGAGGTGTCGTCGCGCCCGGTGGCGACAATCAGCGTCCGGGCGCGGTCGATGCGCACGTCCTGAAGCGTCATGTCGCGGGTCGCGTCGCCGACCAGCACGTTGCATCCCGCCTCTTCGGCGCGGGCGAGCGCGTGCTCGCTCCCGTCGATCACGACGATACAGGCGGGATCGGTGCCGCGCGCGATCAGCTCGTTGACCGCATCGGAGCCGGTCTTGCCGAACCCGGCGACGACAATGTGGTCGGTGAGCATCTTTTGAATCTGGGCCATGCGCCACCTGTCCCATGTGCGTTTGAGGATGAATTGATAGGTCGTGCCGATGAAGATCAGAATCACGAAAATGCGGATCGGCGTCACCACCAGCGCGTCGAACATCCGCGCGCCGGTCGATATCGGTACGATGTCGCCATAGCCGGTGGTGGTGATCGAGATCATCGTGAAATAGATGATGTCGAGGAAGCTGATATGCTGATCGAAATTGTCGCGGAGCCCTTCGCGGTCGAACCAGTGGAAGGCAACAGCAAAGGCATAGAGGCCAAGCACGGCGGCAACCCGCCAAGCGATCGAGACCCAGGGCGAAATGCTCGATTTGCGGCGGAGCGCCGCATGGGTCGGGATGCGATGGCGGTTCAATTGCTGGGCAATCTCGGAATCGGGTCGACCGGCGTGCGGCCCTGACGCAGTTCGAAATGCAGTTGCGCGCGGTTCGTTCCGCTGTCGCCGGACAGCGCGATCATCTGGCCGCGCTTCACGCTCTGCCCGCGCTGGACGAGCAGCTGTCCGGCATGGCCATAGACGCTGGTCCAGCCGCTGCCATGCTGAAGGATCACCAGGCCACCGAGCGCGGGGATCTCGCTCCCGACATAGGCGACGGTGCCGTCCGCAGCAGCGAGGATCGGCGTGTCGAGCGGGACCGCGATCTTGATGCCGTTGCTGCGCTCGCCGCTCGCGATCGGGCCGAAGCGGCGGATCACAGTGCCGCGCGCGGGCCAGGTAAAGCCACCGCGCAACGTCGTCGGGGCCGCGACCGCCGCGTCAGGCGGCAGGATCCGTGCCGAAGAGGCGGTGGGGGGCGTCGGGCGGGCGCGCTCGGCAATGGCGGGCTGACCGCCGGTGACGATATCGTCGATGTCAAGCCGGAAGGCGGCAGCGCGCTCCTCGATCGTCATCGTGCGCGGGTCGCCGGGGATCAGCAGCCGCATACCGGTGCGCAGGATATAGGGTTCGGTCAGGTCATTCTCGGTCACCACCCGGCCCCAGTCGACGCCATAAGCGCGGGCGATGGCGATGCCCGTCTCTCCCGCGCGGACGAGGTGATAGCGGCCGCCGGGGATCGAGAGTCGTTGGCCGACGCGGATCGTGTAGGGCGGGGGGATATTGTTGGCGCGCGCAATCGCCTCCGACCCGGCTCCGGTCTTGTCCGCGATCTTGCGCAGCGTGTCGCCGGGGGCGACGACATATTCGGTGGCGGCAATCGTGCGCGCATCGGCGGTGACCCGGCGCGCTTCCCATGACGATATGGGGGCGGGAAGTGCGGGGACATCTTCGCGACGCGGCGCAGCGGTCGGATCGTCCTGACGCGGGGCGGGTGCCGAGCGCGCGGCAGGGGCCGCCCCCTGCGGAATGCAGCCACCGACCAGCGGCACCAGCGTCAGCGCCGCGATCAATCCTCCCCTGTTCGTCATCCTCCGCATCATCCGCCCGGTTCAACCAATTGCCTGCGCAAGCATAACAAGCGATTCACGATGCGTCAGGTCCAGATGCAGCGGCGCGCTAATTGGCGGGCTCCAACAGGGTCGCTCCGCGCAGATAGGGCTGCAGCACCTCTGGCACGGCGACTGCACCATCCTCCTGCTGATAATTCTCCAGCACCGCAACCAGCGTGCGGCCCACGGCAAGGCCGGACCCGTTCAGCGTGTGGACAAAGGCGGGCTTGCCATCCGCACCGCGATAGCGCGCATTCATCCGGCGCGCCTGGAAGTCACCACAGGTCGAGCAGGAGGAAATCTCGCGATAGCGGCCCTGTCCGGGCAGCCAGACCTCAAGGTCATAGGTCCGCGTCGCGCTGAACCCCATATCACCCGCGCACAGCAACATGCGGCGGAAGGACAGGCCGAGCCGGGTCAGAATATCCTCGGCGCACGCGGTCATCCGCTCATGCTCCGCCTCGGACTGTTCGGGGGTGGTGATCGACACCATCTCGACCTTTTCGAACTGGTGCTGGCGGATGAAGCCGCGCGTGTCGCGGCCTGCTGCGCCCGCTTCCGATCGGAAACAGGGGGTGAGCGCGGTGAGGCGCAGCGGCAGATCCTCACCGCTCAGGATCTGCTCGCGCACGCTGTTGGTCAGGCTGACCTCGGACGTCGGGATCAGCCAGCGGCCATCGGTGGTGCGGAACGAATCCTCGGCGAATTTGGGCAGCTGGCCGGTCCCGAACATGATCTCGTCGCGCACCAGCACCGGGGGCACGCACTCATCATAGCCATGCTCACCGGTCAGCGTGTCGAGCATGAACTGGCCGAGCGCGCGGTGCAGCCGGGCGGCGGGGCCGCGCAACAGGGTGAAGCGCGATCCGCCGAGCATCGCGCCCGTGTCGAAATCGAGGCCGAGCGCGGGGCCGAAGTCGTGGTGTTCGCGCGGGGCGAATGTGAAGGTCGGTTGCGTCCCGATCGTGTGGACGAGTTGATTATCGTCCTCGTTCGCGCCGTCCGGAACATCGGCGGCGGGCAGGTTGGGGATCGCCGCCAGCGCGGTGCGCAGCGCCTCATCCGCCGCGCCCTGCGCAAGGTTGAGGTCTTCCAGCACCTGCTTGAGCTGTCCGACCTCTGCCATCAGCGCCTGCGCGCGCGCCTCCTCCTTCGCCGCCTTGGCCTGGCCGACCTGCTTCGACAGGTCGTTGCGGCGGGTCTGCGCCTCCTGTTGCTGCGTGGTCAGCGCGCGGCGGGCTTCGTCGAGCGCGACCAGCATCTCGGCCTGCGGCTCGGCGCCACGGCGGGCAAGGGCGGCGTCGAACGCCTCTGGGTTCTCACGGATGGCGCGGATGTCGTGCATGGGCGCAGGCTATGGCGAGCCGCGCGGGGCTAGGCAACCCGGCGCTGGTCGCCGCGGCGCTTATTCAGCCGCCGCGGCGTCCTTTGCCTTGCGGTTCTGGAACCGCTTGCGCACCACCAGCGCCGCTGCGGCAGCGCCGAACAGCAGCACCATCGGCGGCGCGGGAACCGGATCGGGACCACCCGACGAGCTGCTGGTGCCGCTCGACGTACCCGACGAGGTCGAGCTGCTGGTCGAGGTGCTCCAACCGCTCGACGTGCTCCAGCCACTTGAGGTCGAGGACGAAACATCGCCCGAGGACGAGGCCGAGGTCGACGAAGCCGAGGAGTTGGACGACGAGGTCGACACATCACCCGACGAGCTGGCCGAGGTCGACGACGACACGTCACCCGATGAGGAGGCCGAGGTCGAGGACGAGACGTCACCCGAAGACGAGGCCGAGGTCGAGACGTTGCCGCTCGACGAGGACGAGACATCGCCCGACGAACCACCCGAGGCCGAGCTGGTCGATGACGACGATCCGCCCGACGAGGTCGAGCTGGACGACGCGCCCGAGGAGGTCGAGGACGACGAGCCGCCGGTCGAAGACGAGACATCCCCCGACGAACCGCCCGACGAAGTCGAGGAGGACGAGCCGCCGGTGGACGATGAAACGTCGCCGGAGGACGTGGAGCTGACCGCACCGCTCGAAGTGGACGAGCCACCGGTCGAGGAACCGCCGGTCGAGGAAGTGGAGCTGACGCTGCCGCTCGACGAGCCGCCGGTCGAGGTCGAGGAGCCGCCGGTCGAAGACCCACCGGTCGAGGTCGAACCGCCCGAGGTCGAGGTCGATCCGCCGCTGGTGCTGCTGGTCGAGGAAATGACGATCCCGCCGCTGCCCGACGCGCCGCTGCCGCCGCTCGATCCACCGAAGAAACCGCCCGCGAAGAAGCCGCCGACGAAACCGCCGCTGCTGCCGCCGGTTACTGCGGCTGCGGCGCCACCGCCGCCACCGCCGCCGCCACCGACGACCGGCATCTCGCCGCTCGAACCATAGGTAGGCGGGGGCAGGGGGATTGCGGTCCCCTGAGTCGTGACGGTCAACACCTGGGGCTGGCACTGCGCCGTCGTGGTCACCGTGCGGCGCACGACGCGCTTGCGCAGCGGACGCTTGACGACGCGGCGCTGAACCACGCCCTGCTTCACCGATTGACGCTGAACCTGATAGCCGCGCTCGGCGCGGGTTTCGGCGACATGCACCGCGCCCCCACCGACGACGGCACCGCCGCAAGCGCAGGCGCACAGTTTAGCCAAGGCCATCCGAACCGACATTCTGCTTCTCTCTCGTCCCCGGTCGCGGAGGGGTGCGCTACGCACCCGATCAGCGGGTCATTGCCCGAGAAGTGCAGAAGAAAGTATTAAGTGCAATGTCGTTAACCACGCTTTCCACAGCTTGGGGATGATTATTTGCGACTACACCGCATCATCTTTGGTTAATGTGCCTTAAGGGGACGGAACTGAGCGGTATCGTGCGCGAAAGCTTAACCAATTTACGGCATTCGTTGGCGAAATATGTGTGCCGGTTCAGCGCCGTGTAATTTCCCGCGTGGCAAGAACGGCTTGGCGCACGAATCTATGGATTCGGTAGCTTGTGGTACGGAATTTGCCCGGATATAGGGCGCGCGGGGATAAAGGGATCGAGATCGGCCCAGCCATCCGATCCCGTTGTGGAGTGTGGGATGGCGACCGTTTTCGATCACCGCGACGATCCAGCGAAACCTGTCGCCGCGAACGATTTGCCCGACGGCTATCGTCCGACCGCCGACGAACCGTTCATGAATGCGCGGCAGCAGCAATATTTTCGCGAGAAGCTGCTCGCCTGGAAGGACGCAATCCACCGCGAGGCAGCGGGCACGCTCAACCAGCTTCAGATTGATTCGCTCCGTGAGGCGGATCTGACCGATCGTGCATCGAGCGAGACCGACTGGTCGATCGAGCTGCGCACCCGCGATCGCCAGCGCAAGCTGATCTCCAAGATTGACGCCGCGCTGCGCCGGATCGAGGAGGGCGAATATGGCTATTGCGAGGTGAGCGGCGAGCCAATCAGCCTCGCCCGACTGGAAGCGCGCCCGATCGCGACCATGACCGTCGATGCGCAGGAGCGCCACGAGCGCAACGAAAAAGTCTCCCGCGAAGAGTGAGGCGATGTTTTCGGTGGCCGGTTAACGGTTTCGATAGTCATTGCTGGTCTATACTCCGCGCGTAACGAGTAGGCACGAGCGGCAGATGGACCAGTTCTCTTCCGATCCTTTAAGCGGACGCTTCAGCGACGATCCGGCCAGTCAGCGCAATGCGGTGCGCGACAGCCTGTTTCTGGCTGCGACGTTGCGTATCGACAAGGTCGAGATCCCGGTTCGGGTCCGCAACCTTTCGGCCGGCGGGCTGATGGCCGAATATAGCGACCGTGTCGAATCGGGCCTTCCGGTTGAGATCAATGTGCGCGGGGTCGGCTGGACACGTGGGCGCATCGCATGGAGTGCCGAGGGGCGCATCGGCATCGCCTTCGATCATCCGATTGATCCGATGCTGGCACGTAAGCCAGTTGGCCATGGCGGAAGCACGCCGCACTTCGCCAAACCGCAACTGTTCCGGGGCTGAGTTAAGCCGCGGATGGGCCGCCCCGCCAGGGCGGGGCAACCCGGTGAACCGCGTCAGCTAAACGCGATTTCTTCCTTCAGCTTGAGCTTGCGACGCTTCAGGTCGGCGATGATCATCTGATCGGGAGCTGGCCGTTGCGACTCGGCGACGATCTTGCGATCGAGAGTCGCGTGCTTGGCCTCAAGTGCCGAGAGATGCGCGTTCTGCATGGAAGCAATCCTCCTGCTCTGGTTGGGGGATTGACGAGTAAATCACGATTCGCGGCGCTTGTCGCCCCTTGCGAATCGCCCCATCGACAGGGCAACGCCGATCTGCGACGGATCGAGTCCGGGGGTATGCGCGGCGTATGGACGAAAGCGAGATTTTACGGCGGCTTGAGCTGCTTCGCGTCGAACATCGCGACCTCGATGTCGCGATCGAGGCGCTGCGCACGACGCCGATGCCCGACCAGCTTCAGGTGGCGCGACTCAAGAAGCGTAAGCTGCTCTTGCGCGACGAGATCGCGATGCTGGAGGATCAGTTGATTCCAGATATCATCGCGTGACCCTTCGCGTCGCTTTGGGACAGGGCGGGGGCGCAAAATTCTATTTCGTTAATGAAATCTTTCTGTCAGCGTTCACGCCATGACCGGGGAAGTGGAAACCATGCGCGTTCAGCGCGCGCTGATCGACTCGCTCTATACCGAGTCGATGCTGCTCGCCGATGAGGCGCGCGCCTATTTTGACATTGTCGGCCGCGAACAGCGCGACATGCTGGGTGCGATGGACCGGGTGGTGTTCTCGTGCGAGTCGCTCAAGGTCACGACGCGGCTGATGCACAGCATCGCGTGGCTGCTGACCCAGCGCGCGGTCGCGGCGGGGGAGATTGCTCCGGGCGAGGCGCGGCACCCGTCGCGTCGGCTGGGCGAGGCACCGGTGACCGATGCCGAGGCGCTCGCAGCGATGCCGGTGGGCGCGCAGCATCTGATCGCCGCCAGCATCGACCTGCACCGCCGCATCGCCCGTCTCGATGCCGCGCAGGACGAGGTTGCCGGGGTTCCGGTCAGCCCCGCGCGCACGATGCTCGACCGGCTCGCCCACGCCTTCTGATCCCGCAATTCGATTAACCCTGTAATCCGGCGCTCGTTCGGGCTATGTTCCACCGGATGTGGAGCTGAAGGGAAGAAGTGTGTCGGTCGAAATGGTGGTGGCGTTGCTGGTGACGCTGGTGGTCGGGGCGGCGCTCGGCTGGTTTGCGGGGAACCGCACGACCGCTGCGTTGCGCGCCGAGCGCGACCGGCGCGAGAACGACTTCAAGGCTGCGATCGCCGACCTCGCCGCCGCCGAGGAGCGCGCGAAGGAAATTCCCGAACTGCGCGATCAGCTCGACGCGATCCGCGACCAGCGTGACGCCGCGCGGATCGAATTGGCCGAGCTGCGCGTCAAGGCGGAGGGGCTGGAGGAACGGCTGACCGGCCAGTTCCGCGAAGTGGCGGGCACGATGCTGGCGGAAACGCAGGCCGCGTTCCTCAAGCGCGCCGAGGACAGGTTCAAGGAATCCGAAAGCGTCGCGGGCCAGAACCTCAAGGCACTGCTCCAGCCGGTGACCGAGCGTTTGCAGCGCTATGAGGAGGGTGTCGCCAAGGTCGAGGCGGAGCGTCGTGATGCGTTTGGCGAGCTCAAGGGCCAGATCGAACAGATGCGGATCGGGCAGGAGCGGGTGAGCACCGAGGCGGCGAAGCTGGTCAACTCGCTGCGCAACGCCCCCAAATCGCGCGGGCGCTGGGGCGAGCAGCAGTTGAAGAATGTGCTGGAGACCTGTGGCCTGGCCGAACACACCGATTTCAACCTGGAGGTGAACGTCGCGGGGGAGGATGGCGGACGATTGCGTCCTGACGCCATCGTGCGGGTGCCGGGCGGCAAGTCGCTGGTGATCGATGCCAAGGTTTCGCTCAACGCCTATCAGGACGCATTCGGCGCGGTCGATGAGGCCGAGCGCAATATCGGCCTTGCCGCGCACGCGGCGTCGATGAAGACTCACATCAACGCGCTGGGCAACAAGGCCTATTGGAACCAGTTCGACGATGCGCCGGATTACGTGATCATGTTCGTACCCGGCGAGCATTTCCTGTCCGCTGCGCTGGAACATGATTCGGGCCTGTGGGACTTCGCGTTCGAGAAACGCGTGCTGCTGGCAACCCCGACCAATTTGATCGCAATCGCGCGAACGGTGGCGGCGGTGTGGCGGCAGGAGATGCTGGCCAAGGATGCGCGCGAGATCGGCGCGCTGGGGAAAGAACTCTATGACCGGCTGGCCAAGGCGCTCGGCGACCTGCGTACGGTCGGCAGCGGTCTCAACACGGCGGTCAAGAATTTCAACGCCTTCGCCAGCTCGCTCGAAAGCCGCGCGCTTGTGTCGGCGCGCAAGCTCCGAGACTACAACATCGAAACCGGCGCGCGCGAGATCGAAAGCGTGCCACCGGTCGAACTGCTCGCCAGCCATGCCACTGCAGCGGAGCCGGACGCCGAGGATACGCTCAAGGCTGCGGAGTAAGCGCCAACGACTGCGGACACAGCGCGCGCGGGGCAGGGCGGTGCGACACAAGGATCAGGCCGGTGCCGGTTTGCGTCAGCCACGCATCGAGCCGCGCGACCAACTCGGCCTCGGTCGCCGGGTCGAGGCCTTCGCTGGGTTCATCCGCAGCCAGCCAGGGCCGGTTCGCCAGCAGCGCGCGGGCGAGCGACAGGCGCTTCTGCTCGCCGCCCGACAGCGTTCCGCCGCTTTCGTCGATCGGACAGTCGAGGCCGCCGGGCATGGTGCGCACCCGCTCGGCCAAGCGGACCACCTCCAGCGCCGCCCACATCGCCGCGTCATCGACGCCTGGCCGGGCAAGGCGAAGATTGTCGCCGATCGTGCCGGCGATCAGCTGGGCGGATTGCGGCGCGAGCGCGAATTGCGCGGCAAGCGTCGTGGCATCGGCCTGTGCGACCGGCACCCCGCCGACGCTGAGTGGCAGCGGCGCCGAACGCAGCCCCACAAGGGTCTCGACCAGCGTGGTCTTGCCGCTCCCTGAATCGCCGGTGATGACGATCCGCGCTCCCGGCTCAAGGTCCACGTCACCGATCCGGAGCGCAAGGGCTGGGGTGTTCGGCTCAGGTGCGGACTGGGATGCGATGATTGCGAGCGCCCCGACACGCGCCAGCCCTTCGCCCACCACCGCCTCCCGCAGTGCACTGCGCACCCGGATCGCGAGCGCCTCGCTCCCCGCAAAGGCCGCGAGCGCAGCCAGTGCTGCCAACGCGGGACCGTTTTCGGCGACCAGCAAGATCACGACCGCCAGCAGCGCGCTCCACAGTGCCACCAGTCCGTTCAGCGCCGCTTCGACCCGCGCCAGCGACCGCCGCGCCGCGTCAAGCGCGGCGAGACCATCGGCCAGCGCGGCCTTCACGCGGTCGGCCAATCCATAGGCGATGATCTCGGGCCGCGCGGCGGCCAGTTCGACATAATGGTCGCGCACCCGTCCACGGGCGGCCGCCGCGGCGCGGGCGGGGCCGGCGCTCACCCGGCGAGCCAGTGCAGCGCCGACGATCAGGCCGATCCCGGCCAGCAGCACGAAAACCACCGCCGCGCGCCACCCCGACAGCGCGATACAGCCCGTGGCGACGACCCCGCCGACCAGCGCGCCGGGTAGGGCCGAGCGGCGCACGACCAGATCCTCGATCGCCTCGATATCGTCGATCAGGCGCGTACTCGCCTCGCCACTGGCGAGATCCGGGGCGGTGCGGGCATCAGCGGCGGCGAGCCTGCCGAACAACCGCGTGCGCAGCCCGGCCATCGCGGTCAGCGCGGCGCTATGGCTGGTCAGCCTTTCGCCATAACGGGCAGCGGTGCGCGCGATGGCGAGCGCGCGGATTGCGGCGCTGGGCAGGAGGTAGTTGAACGCAGTGACCGCCGCCAATCCGCTTGCTCCAGCGATTGCCGAACCGGTCAGGAACCAGCCCGAAATGCCGAGCAGAGCGACCGATGCCGCCGCCGCGATCCCCGACAGCAGCAACGGCCAGCCAAGTCCGACGCGACGCCCGATGCCCAATTGCGCGGCGATGCGGTCCATCGCGCTCACAGCCGCACCTCAGCCTGCGCATGTGCGGCGAGCGCCATGTCATGGGTCGCGACCAGAATGGCATGGGTCCTGGCCAGTTCGACGAGCAGCGCCGTGATCTGCGCGGCGCTGGCGGCATCGAGATCGGCGGTCGGTTCGTCGCACAGCAGCAGTGGGCGGTGCGACAGCAGCGCACGGGCGAGGCCGAGGCGACGCAACTCGCCCCCCGACAACCCTGCCGCGCGATGATCGAGCGGCAGGTCCAGCCCGCCGCGCCCCGCGAGCAGTGGGTCGAGCCCGACGCGGTGGCATACCTCAAGAATCTCGGCATCGCGCGCCTCTGGCCGGGCGAGTGCGAGATTGTCGCGCAGCGTCCCCGGCACCACCAGCGGGCGCTGTGCCGCCCAGGCAATGTCCGGCCCGGCGATGGCCGACACGGTCCCTTCCGATGCGGCAACCTGTCCCGCACAAGCGGCGAGCACGCTGGTCTTGCCGCTGCCCGTAGGGCCGGTAAGCGCGATCAGGCCGGTCGTACCGAGGCTGAACGACACCGGCCCGATCCGGGCACCGGGCCATGCGATCACCAGCCCCGCGGCTGCGATCCCGGAAAACGGAGCGGACGCTGCGGGTGATGCGAGCGGCGGCGTGCATATGGGATCGACCACCGCATGGGCGGCCTCCCCCAGTTGCTTCTCGTGATAGGCGGCGGCGAGGCGGCGCAACGGCAGATAAAATTCAGGGGCCAGCGCCAGCGCGAACAGTGCCTCGCGAAAGGTCAGCGTCTCCGGGACGGGGAAAGGAAGAATGCCGAGCAGGCTGAACCCGCAATAAACTGCGACCAAAGCGACCGAGAGCGCCGCAAAGAATTCCAGCACCGCGCTGGAGAGAAACGCGATCCGCAGCACCGCCAGCGTGCGCGTGGCGACGCCGGACGTCGCAGCGCCGATCTGGCGGGTGATCCGATCCCCGGCACCGAAATGACGAATCATCGCCAGGCTGCGCAGCCGCTCGACAAACAGGTCCGAAAGCTGCTCCAGCGCGCGCAGCTGCGCGTCGGCAGCGTGCCGTGCCATCGTCCCAGCCAGGATCATGCCGAGGATGAACGGGATCAGCGTTCCGATCAGGATCGTCGCGGCAATGGGACTGGCCAGCGCGACGCAGCCCGCGACCAGCAGCGGCCCCATCGCCGCCGCGTAGCGCACCGGCAGGAAACGCGCGGCATGAGCCTCGATCCTATCGACATGATCGATCGCGATGGCGGCACTCTCGCCGATCGGGATCGCGCGTGGAAGCGGCTCGCCCAGCAGTCGGCGATGCAGACGCGCGCGCAACGGGGCGATGCTGCGCTGCGCCTCACGGATCGCGATCGACTGGGCGGCAAAGCCCGACAGCGCGCGGATCACGCCGCCGACCAGCATCGCAAGAACGCCGGCGAGCGGCGTCAATCCGTCGATCAACGCGGCAACGGCGGCCGCCAGCCCCCAGGCAAAGGCAACCGCGCCACCAATGTCGAGGAGCCAGAAGACTCCGGCGCGACTGCCTTTTCGCATGGGTGGACCTTCTGCCTAATCGGTCGCCGGGTCGAGTCCGTACTATTCCCGATGTCGGCACTGCAGCGGGCCTCCTAGGGCAGCGCGGTACACGTCCCGCAAAAGGGGGAAATGACGATGATAGATATGGCAGTTGTCGAGCTGTCGCGGCTCCAGTTCGCGCTCACGGCAATGTATCACTTCCTGTTCGTGCCGCTGACGCTTGGCCTCGCCTTCATGCTCGTGATCATGGAGACGGTCTATGTGATCACCGACCGGCCGATCTGGCGCGACATCACGCGTTTTTGGGGGAAATTGTTCGGAATCAACTTCGTGCTTGGTGTCGCCACCGGCATCACGATGGAGTTCGAATTCGGCACCAACTGGGCCTATTATTCGCACTATGTCGGCGACGTGTTCGGCGCGCCGCTCGCGATTGAAGGACTGATGGCCTTCTTCCTTGAGGCGACCTTCATCGGCCTGATGGTGTTCGGCTGGGACAAATTGTCCAAGCGGCAGCATCTGCTGACCACCTTCATGGTGGCGCTCGGCACCAATTTGTCGGCGGTGTGGATCCTGGTTGCCAATGGCTGGATGCAAAACCCGATTGGCTCGCGCTTCAATCCCGAAACGATGCGGATGGAAGTCGTCGACTTCATGGCGGTGGTGTTCAACCCCGTCGCACAGGCGAAGTTCGTCCATACCGTCAGCGCCGGCTATGTCCTCGCTTCGGTGTTCGTGCTCGGCATCTCGTCCTGGTATCTGCTCAAGGGACGCCATCTGGAGTTCGCCAAGCGCAGCTTCGCGGTGGCCGCCGCCTTCGGCCTTGCCTCCTCGCTGTCGGTCGTCGTGCTGGGTGATGAGAGCGGCTATGCCCTGACCGACAACCAGCGGATGAAGCTCGCCGCGATCGAAGGTGCCTGGCACACCGAACCTGCGCCGGCTGGCCTGTCGATCTTTGGCATCCCTTCCAATGAGGGGCGCGAGACCAGGTTCGAGGTCAAGATCCCCTATGTCCTCGGCCTCATCTCCACCCGCAGCCTGACCGGCGAGGTCGCCGGCATCACGCCGCTGGTCGAGCAGGCGCGCGTCCGCATCATCCGCGGCATCGACGCCTATGACGCGGTGGAAACGCTCAAGGTCGACCGCACCAACCTCGCCGCGCGCGAGCAGTTCGAGCGGCACAAGGCCGATCTTGGCTATGCGATGCTGCTCAAGCGCTATGTCGCCGATCCGCGTCAGGCCGATGCCGCTGCGATCGACAAGGCGGCATGGTCGACCGTGCCCAATGTGCCAGTGCTGTTCTGGCTGTTCCGTGGCATGGCGGGGCTTGGCTTCTTCTTCATCGCCTTCTTCGGCGCCGCGCTCTACTTCGCCAACAGCCGCAAGTTTGACCGGAAATGGTTCCTGCGCACTGCGGTGTGGGTGATCCCGCTGCCATGGGTCGCGATCCAGGCGGGCTGGCTGATCGCGGAGATCGGGCGTCAGCCCTGGGCGGTCGAAGGCGTGCTGCCGACCTTCCTCGGCGCATCCAGTCTGACTGTGGCGCAGGTGTGGACAACGATCATCGGCTTCACCCTGATCTATGGCGTGCTCGCGGTGATCGAAGTGCGGCTGATGCTCGCCGCGATCAAGCACGGCCCAGAGAATGGCGCTCCCGAAGCCGAGCCCATCGCCCCCGCTGGCGCGCCCAATCCCTTCCAGACCGTCGCGGCCGAATGAGCCGCGCGGGACAAGGAGACCAATCATGACCCTACCGCTCGATTACGAGACGCTCCGCGTCATCTGGTGGCTGCTGATGGGCGTGCTGCTGATCGGATTTGCCCTGACCGACGGGTTCGACCTTGGCGTGGCGTCACTGCTGCCCTGGGTGGCCAAGACCGACGAAGAGCGCCGCATGGTGATCAACACCGTCGGCGCGACCTGGGAGGGGAACCAAGTTTGGTTCATCCTCGGCGGCGGCGCGATCTTTGCCGCTTGGCCGTTCGTTTATGCAGTCAGCTTCTCAGGCTTCTACCTTGCGATGTTCCTGGTCCTCGCTGCACTCATCCTGCGGCCAGTCGGGTTCAAATATCGCTCGAAGCGGCCCGACCCGAAGTGGCGCGCGCGCTGGGACTGGGCGCTGTTCGTCGGCGGGTTCGTGCCGGCTCTGGTGTTCGGCGTCGCGGTCGGCAACGTCCTGCTCGGGCTTCCCTTCCGCCTCGATAGCGATCTGCGCTCCTTCTATGACGGCACGCTGCTCGGCCTGTTCACCCCGTTCAGCCTGCTCGCCGGGCTGCTGTCGGTCGCGATGCTGGTGCTGCACGGCGCGGGCTGGCTGTCGCTCAAGGCCGAGCAGGGCCCGGTGCTCGATCGGGCGCGGGCGATCGGGCAGTTCGCGGCGGTCGCTGCGGTCGTCCTGTTCGTCGCTGGCGGCCTGTACGTCGCCTGGGGCGGCCTTGGCTTCCGGGTCGAGGGGCTGGTGGATACCGCCGGCCCGTCCAACCCGCGCTTTACTGCGGCAGTCGCTGCACCCGGCGCGTGGCTCGACAATTATGTGACCTATCCCTGGATGATTGCCGCGCCGGTGATCGGCCTGGTTGGTCCGCTGGTGGCGCTGGCGGGGATCCGCGCGCGCCGCGATGTGCTGGTGTTCGCCGGGTCCTCGCTCGCTAATGTCGGCATTATCGGGACGGTCGGCGTGTCGATGTTCCCGTTCATCCTGCCGAGTGCGATCGACCCGACGTCGAGCCTGACGGTGTGGAATGCATCTTCCAGCCACACCACGCTGTTCATCATGCTGGTCGTTACGGCCGTCTTTCTGCCGATGATCCTCGCCTACACCGCATGGGTCTACCGCGTACTGTTCGGGCGGGTAACGATCGAGCAGGTCCGCACCAACCCCGATTTCTATTGATCGAAAGGAAGCCGCCATGTGGTATTTCGCCTGGATTCTCGGCGTGACGCTGGCCGTCGCGGTCGCCGTGCTCAACGGCATCTGGCACGAGTTCCATTCGCCGCCGTCCGAAGACCAGACGGTCGAGGGCTGACCTCCGGTGACCCACCGCTACCTCCCCGCACTCGCCGCGCGCGCGGTGCCGCGCTACACCAGCTACCCCACCGCCGCCGAATTCGGTCCGGCGGTGGGGGCGGGGGATCAGGCCGCCGCGCTCGACGCCATTGTGCCGGGCGCACCGGTCTCGCTCTATCTCCATATCCCCTATTGCGAGCAGATCTGCTGGTATTGCGGGTGCAATACGGGGGCGGTGGGGCGGCCGCAGCGCTTGGACGTATATCGCGCCGCGATCGGGGCGGAGATTGCCACGGTTGCGGCGCGGATGAGCGGGCGGGTGACCGCGGTGCATTTCGGCGGCGGAAGCCCCAACGCTCTCAGCCCGGAAGCCTTTGCCGACATCTGCGGCACGCTGCGCCAGCGGTTCGACATCGCGCCCGATGCGCAATGGGCAGCGGAGATCGATCCACGCTTCTTCGGCCGCGCCCATGCCTATGCGTTCGCGCGGTCGGGGATCGGTCGGATCAGCGTCGGCGCGCAGACCTTTGCGCCGTTGGTGCAGGCCGCGATCGGGCGGATCCAGCCCTTTGCCAAGGTCGCCGCAGCCATCGCCGAGGCACGCGCGGCGGGCATATCGCGGATCAACCTCGACCTGATGTATGGTCTGCCCGGCCAGAGCCTCGACGATATTGCCGCGACGGTCGCTGCCGCGCGGCGGCTGACGCCTGACCGGATCGCGATGTTCGGCTATGCCCATCTGCCCGCGATGCTTCCGCGCCAGCGGCAGATCGACGCAGCGAAACTGCCCGGCGCAGAGGGGCGCTTCTGGCAACGCGCGCTCGCACACGACCTCTGGGTCGAGGCAGGCTATGACGCGGTCGGCTTCGACCATTTCGCCCGCCCCGACGATAGCCTGGCCATCGCAGCAAGGTCAGGGGCGCTGCGCCGTAATTTCCAAGGCTTCACCGATGACCGCGCCCCGACGCTGATCGGCCTTGGCGCTTCGGCGATCAGCCAGTTCGATGGCGTCATCGTCCAGAATGAAAAGCATGTCGGGCGCTATCGCATGGCAGCGCTTGGCGGCGCGCTGGCGGGCGTGCGGGGCGTCGTGCGGGATGCCCATGACCATGCCGCAGGCGCGGTGATCGAGCGGCTGCTGTGCGACGGCCGGGTCGATGTCGCGGCGCTCGCGGCACGGCACGGCACCACGGCGGAACGGCTGTGCCACGACCCCGCGGCGCTTGATGCGCTGGCGGGTGAGGGGGCAATCGTCCGTGACGGCTGGGTCATCGCCGTGACGCCAACGGGCGCGCCCTATGCGCGCATCGCCGCCGCCGCGTTCGACCGGTATCGCGCGGCCAGCCCGGGACGGTTCAGCGCCGCAGTCTGACCCGACTACGTATCACTCCGCATAGTGACCCCCTGATGCCGGGCCTAGCCTTGCTCCCATGAACCTTGGGAGACGGGCGATGAAGAATGTTGCCGTACTGATCCACGCCGATGCGGGCCAGGAAGCACGGCTTCAGGCTGGGCTGGATGTGGTGCGCGGGCTCCGCGGTCATCTGATTGCGATCGACGTGACGGCAATGCCCCCGATCGCCGAAGATCCCGTCATCGGTCCCGCGACGCTTGGTGCCCATATCGCTGCGGAACTCGCCGTGCAGGACGACAACCGCGACCGAATCAAGGCCCGGCTGTTGATGGAGGATGTGCCCTGGACGCTCGCCGAGTGCATGGGCGATGTCGCCTCGTGCCTTGCCAGTCACACCGCGCTGACCGACCTCGTTGTCATCAACACGGTGTTCGACGGGTTCCCCGGCGGCGAGATGGACGGGGTCGTCGCTGCAATGCTCCGGCTTAACCGGCCGGTATTGGCGGTGCCCAGCGCAACGCGCGGGATCGCGCTTCAAGGGACCGCATTGGTGGCATGGGATGGATCGGACGAATCCGACGCGGCATTGCGCGCTGCCATCCCGGTCCTGTCGCTCGCGCGCGAAGTGCGGATTTTGAGCATTGATCGCGGGTCGATCAAGCACCCGCCCGAGCTGGCGGCGAGCTACCTCTCGCGCCACGGCATCCGCCCGGAGATCATGGTCGTACCCGCCGAACCCGGCCGCATTGGCCAGCAGATCCTCGCCCAGGCGCTGCGGATTGAGCCGTCGATGATCGCGATGGGCGGCTTTGGCCATTCGCGCCTGATCGAGACGTTGTTCGGCGGGGTCACGCGCGACCTGCTGCACAACAGCCCCTATCCCGTGTTTCTTGCGCAATGATGGAACTGCCCTGATGACCGAGCCCCGCGATCCAGCCACGCTGCGTCACCTTGTCGTTCTCGGCCATCCCGGCCTTGACAGCTTCAACCACGCAATCGTCCGCACCTATCGCGAGGAAGTGGAAAAGCTGCATCAGGTCGTCGAGGTCGACGATCTCTATGCGCGCAACTTCGATCCGCTACTGCGCCGCGACGAATTGCCCGGGCCGGGCTTCAAGCCGCGTCCGGATGTCGCCACCTCGCTCGCCCAGATCGAGGGCGCGAGTGCGATCGTCCTGGTCTATCCGATCTGGTTCGGGATGCCGCCGGCGATGATCAAGGGCTATGTCGATCGCGTGCTGGGTGCGGATTTCACGCCCGAGGAGTTGAAGGCACATCTGCCCAACCCTGCACTGCGCGGCAAGCGGCTCATCATCTTCTCAACCTCCGCAGCGACCCGACCGTGGCTGGAGGAGCGGGGCCAGTGGCTGGCGCTCAAACAGGCGTTCGACACCTATCTGACCCGCGCCTTTGGCCTCGCCGATTGCCACCATGTCCATTTCGACGCGGTGGTTCCCGGCCTCGATGCGCGCTTTGTCGCGGAGCATCTCGCCATCGTCCGCCAGACCGCGCGCGAGCGGGCGACGGTGCTGCGCTATGGCGACCTGCCGCCCAAGCTGCTCCTCGAACCCAATGTCTAGCGTCGGAAGTCGCGTATGAAAAAGGGCGGCGTTCCACTCGGATCGCCGCCCTCGTTGGTTCAGAAACGAAAGCCAACCCCGACCCCCGCGACGATGGGATCGATACTGATCCGCGCGGTGTTGGTCGCCGCACCGGTGCGCAGCCGCGCCGTTGTGTCGATGTCGATATATTTGACGTCGAGGTTCAGAAAGACCTTGTCGTTCAGGTCGAAATCGATCCCCGCCTGAACCGCATATCCAAAGCTGTCGTCCATCTTGACGCTGGTCGCGCCGATCGCCGTTTCAAGGGCGCGGCTTGCCTTGGTCGAATAGAACCGCGTGTAGTTGACCCCTGCCCCGACATAGGGCCGCACTTTCCCTTCGGGCGCAAAATGATATTGCAGCGTCAGCGTCGGCGGCAGCACCCAGGTGCTGGCCAGCTCGTCAACGCCGGACAGCGTGCCGCGGCCCTGCGCGTCATGCTTGGTCGTCGCCAGGATCAGCTCCGCGCCGATATTGTCGGTGAGCATATAGGTGAAGTCGACTTCCGGCATCACGCTGTTGCTCACCCCGACTTCGCTCCCCGGGAATCCGGGGGTCACCGGACCCGAGCTTTCGGTGGGGGCAACAACGATCGCGCGCGCGCGCACCAGGAAATCGCCTTCCTTGGCGACTGCGGGTTGGATGCCGGCCGCACAGACCAGCGCGCCGATAAGGGCATGGGTGGTATTCATGGGTTCTTCCCCGTTACGATCTGCGCGATGGGTGCGCGGCGGCGGCATCGGCTATTGCGCCGGGCGGCTGCATTGGTAATTTTCCCAATGGGTTTTGCCCGGATGTCGCGGCCATAGACGGGGAATGGAAATGTCCGGCGACAGTGTCGAAAAGCTTGCCGCGCGGTTCATCGCCAGCGATCTGGACCGCGCGCAGTTCCTGATCGACCCCGATGGCACGATCCGCAGCTGGAACCCGGGCGCGCAGATTCTGCTCGGCTTTGAAGCGACGGCGGCGGTCGGTCAGCCCATCGCGATGCTCTATTCGCAAGCCGATGCGGCGGCGGGAAAGCCGCGCGACGACCTCGACCGCGCTGCAACCTATGGCCGTTACGCCGAAGAGGGGTGGCGACGGCGGCAGGATGCCACCGAATTCGCCGCCGATGCGCGCGTCATCGCGCTGCGCGACGATGACGGGGCACTGCTCGGCTTTGGCGGGACGATCGAGGATATCACCGACCGCAAGGCGGCCGAGGCGGCGGTCGCGCGCAGCGAACTCCACCTGCGCTCAATTCTCGCGACCGTGCCCGACGCGATGATCGTGATCGACGAGCGCGGACAGATGCTGTCGTTCAGCGCGGCGGCAGAGCGGCTGTTCGGCTATTCGGAGGCCGAGGTCGTCGGCAAGAATATCGCGATGATGATGCCCGATGGCGACCGCCTGCGGCACGATGACTATATCGACCATTATTGCCGGACGGGGGAACGGCGGATCATCGGGATTGGCCGCATCGTCGTTGGCAAACGGCGCGATGGCAGCGAGTTTCCGATGGAGCTCGCCGTCGGCGAGGCGCGCAGCGCCGGACACCGCATCTTCACCGGCTTCATCCGCGATCTTTCAGAGCGCCAGCGCGCCGAGTTGCAGATGAAGGAACTCCAGTCCGAGCTGGTCCATGTCTCGCGCGTGTCGGCGATGGGGACGATGGCATCGACGCTGGCGCATGAACTCAATCAGCCGCTGACCGCGATCGCCAATTATATGGAGGCGGCGCGTGACCTGATCGCGGCGGGCGAGCCGGATGTCGACATGCTGGGCGAGGCGGTGTCCGAATCGGCGAGCGAGGCGCTGCGGGCGGGCAATATCGTCCGACGGCTGCGCGAGTTCGTGGCGCGCGGCGAGGTCGAGAAGCGCGTCGAATCGCTGCCCCAGATGGTTGAGGAGGCGACCCGGCTCGCGATGACCGGCGCGCGTGAGCGGGGGGTGCGGGGGCTCAAGGATCTCGACCCCGATGCACGGCTTGCGCTGGTCGATCGGGTCCAGGTCCAGCAGGTGCTGGTCAATCTGATCCGCAATGCGGTCGAGGCGCTGGAGGACATGCCGGTGCGCGATGTCACCGTCGCGACGCGGACGCAGCCTGACGGGATGATCCGGGTTGAGGTCAGCGACACCGGCCCCGGCATCGACCCGGCGATCCGGCCGCGGCTGTTCGACGCCTTCAACACCAGCAAGCCCAATGGCCTTGGCCTTGGCCTGTCCATCTGTCGCACGATCGTCGAGGCGCATGGCGGCCGGATCGACGCCGATCCGCGCCCCGGCGGGGGGACGATCCTGTGGTTCACCATTCCCAGCGCGGAGACCCAAGAATGAGCGACAATCGCCTGATCCACCTGATCGACGATGAGGATGCGGTGCGCCGTTCGGCCAGCTTCCTGCTCAAGACGTCGGGCTATGACGTGCGCGCCTATCCGTCCGGGGTCGCTTTTCTCAAAGAGGCGCGGCATCCCGATCCGGGTTGCATCCTGCTCGATATCCGTATGCCCGAAATGGATGGACTTGAGGTTCAGCGGGAACTGAATGCGCGTGGGATCGCGCTCCCGGTGATCGTGCTGACCGGTCATGGCGACGTTGCGACGGCGGTAACCGCAATGAAGCAGGGCGCGCTCGACTTTCTTGAAAAGCCGTTCGAAAAAGCGCTGTTGCTCGCCGCGCTCGACCGCGGGTTCGACCGGCTGGGACGTGCCGGCAATGCCGAGGTCGAGGGGCAGGAGGCGGCGGTACGGATTGCGGCGCTGACCGGCCGCGAACGCGACGTCCTGCGCGGACTGGTCGCGGGCAATCCGAACAAGACCATCGCCTATGATCTCGGCATTTCGCCCCGCACGGTCGAGGTGCATCGTGCCAATCTGATGACCAAGCTGGAGGTGCGCAGCCTGTCGGAAGCATTGCGCATTGCCTTTGCCGCCGGGCTGACCACCGCCGACTAAGGATAATTCCGGAAAGCGCCCCGGCGCGGGGCATGTCATGGATTGGGGAAATGGATCATCCTGCCCCCATTTCCGCTCCCGCACATGAGGAGGCTGCCACTCTTGCCGTCGCGCTGGTGGATCCTGACGATGCGTCACGCCGGGCACTTCATCTTGTGCTGTCGGGGCAGCGGTATCGCGTGCGCTCCTATGACAGCTCGGCCGCGCTGGTCGAAGATCCCAAAGCCGTCGATGCCGACTGGCTGATCGTGTCGGTGCGTGCCGGCGCGGAGAGTCTCGCGGCGGTCGGGCGGCTGCGCTTCCGGGGCTGGCGCGGGCGGCTTGCGGTGATCGCCGATATCGCGGCCATGCCCGAGCGCGATGGACAGATGATCGGATCGCGCGATCTGATCCTCGCGCATCCGGTCGCGCCGCACACGTGGCGGATCGGGCTTTCGGCAGCCGAATAGGCCATCTTTCACGCCGGATTTCGGGCATTTTGCGTCAGTGATTGCATCACCCTTGCCCCCGGCACCCGCATTGCTATAGACGCGCCCGACCTGCGGTGTCCTGAATGCGGGCGTGGCGGAACTGGTAGACGCGCTGGTTTTAGGTACCAGTATCGCAAGATGTGGGGGTTCGAGTCCCTTCGCCCGCACCAGTTTCCGCCCGGCGTAAGTGGTGGACGCCGCTAAACCGATTCCACTTCCAGAGCAGGAAGCCTGATTGAAATGCAGACCGTCGAGACGTTGAACGAAGGCCTCAAGCGCGCCTACACCCTGAAGATCACCGCCAAGGACATCGACAGCCGCGTCGATGCCGAGGTGAAGCGCGTGGCCCCGCAGATCCGGATGCCCGGCTTCCGCCCCGGCAAGGTGCCGACCAACCTGGTCCGCAAGATGCACGGCGAGGCGCTGACCCAGGACGCGCTCAACACGACGATCCAGGAAGGCGTGCAGAAGCTGATCGCCGACCACAAGCTGCGCCCCGCGATGCAGCCGTCGGTGAGCCTTGAGGGCGACTTCGCTCCCGGCAGCGACGCTGAGGTGAAGGTCGAGCTGGAAGTTCTGCCCGACGTCCCGACCCCCTCGATCGACGGCCTGAAGCTTGAGCGCCTGATCGTTCCGGTCAGCGACGAGGCGGTCGACGCGCAGATCATGCAGATCGCCGGTCAGCAAAAGGCGTGGGAAGACGCCAAGCCGAGCTACAAGGCGAAGCAGGGCGATCAGGTCACGATGGATTTCGTCGGCAAGGTTGACGGCGTCGCGTTCGACGGCGGCACCGGCGAGGGCATGGCGATCGAGATCGGCTCGGGTCGCCTGATCCCGGGCTTTGAGGACCAGATCGTCGGTGTGAAGGCCGGTGACGAAAAGCAGATCGAGGTGACCTTCCCCGAGGATTATGGCGTCGACACGCTGGCCGGCAAGCCCGCGACCTTCGACCTCAAGATCACCGCCGTAAAGATTGCTGGCGAAGTGAAGGTCGATGAGGAGCTGGCCAAGAATCTCGGCCTTGAGAGCCTCGATCAGCTGCGCGGTATCCTGCGCAGCCAGATGGAGAATGAGACCGGGAGCCTGACGCGCACGTACATGAAGCGCAAGCTGCTCGATCAGCTCGCCGCCGGCCATGACTTCCCGGTCCCGCCGTCGATGGTCGAAGCCGAATTCCAGCAGATCTGGGCCCAGCTTCAGCACGAAGCCGGCCATGAGGAGGATCCCGAGGCGGCCAAGGCCGAGCTGGATAAGGAAGTCGACGATTACCGCGCGATCGCCGAGCGCCGCGTGCGCCTTGGCCTGTTGCTGTCGGAAATCGGCCAGGCGAATGGCGTCGAAGTGACCCAGGCGGAAATGAACCGCCTGATCGCCCAGGCCGCGCAGCAATACCGTCCGGAAGACCAGCAGCGCTTTTTCGAATATATCCGTCAGGAGCCGATGGCCGCCGCCCAGCTGCGCGCGCCGCTCTATGAGGACAAGGTCGTCGACTTCCTGTTCGAGAAGGCGGAAATCAGCGAGCGCGAAGTGACCCGCGAGGAGCTGGAAGCCGCGATCGAGAGCGAGGAAGGCGCGGTGCCGCACGTTCATGGCCCGGATTGCGATCATGACCATGATCACAAGCCCGCCAAGAAGGCCAAGGCGAAGAAGGCCGAAGAGCCGGCAGCCGAGGACGTGAAGCCGGCCAAGAAGGCGAAGGCCAAGGCTGAAGAGGCTCCGGCCGAGGAAGCCGCTCCGGCAAAGAAGGCTCCCGCGAAGAAGGCCGCCAAGGCCGACGACGCTGAGGCCGAAGCGCCGAAGAAGAAGGCTCCCGCCAAGAAGAAGGCGGACTAATTCCCTCTCCCATCGGGAGAGGGAAGGAGCCGCGCGGCGGCGGAAGGGTGAGGGTGACCCGGTTGAAATACTGCGGACCCTCATCCAAGCTTCGCTAGGCAGCGCGCTGCCAAGCTACGCTATCCTTCTCCCACCGGGAGAAGGTTTGAGGGGGCGAAGTGACCAAACCGCGCATCGCAGTGATTCTGCCCTGCTATAATGAGGAAGCCGCGATCGCACAGACGGTCGCGGGTTTTCGCGCGGCACTCCCCGGTGCCGCCATCTATGTTTACGACAATAACAGCGCCGACCGCACCGTCGAAGTCGCGCGCGCGGCAGGGGCGATCGTCCGCACCGAGCGGATGCAAGGCAAGGGCAATGTCGTCCGCCGCATGTTCGCCGATGTCGATGCCGATATCTATGTGATGGCCGATGGCGACGCGACCTATGACGCCGCCGCCGCGCCCGCGATGATCGCCAAGATGCGCGAAGAGGGGCTCGACATGGTCGTCGGCACCCGCGTGCATGAGGCCGCCGACGCCTATCGCCGCGGCCATGTGCTCGGCAATCGCGCGATGACCGGGCTGCTCGCGCGCCTGTTCGGGCGCAGCTTCACCGATATCTTTTCGGGCTATCGGGTGTTTTCGCGCCGCTTCGTCAAGAGCTTCCCGGTGTTGTCGGCGGGGTTCGAGATCGAGACCGAGATCAGCGTCCACGCGCTCGAACTGAAAATGCCGGTGGGAGAGGTAGAGACCCGCTATCTCGCCCGGCCCGAGGGGTCGGCGTCGAAGCTGTCGACCTATCGTGACGGCGCGCGGATCGCACGGACGATCCTGATGCTGTACCGGATCGAAAAGCCGATGCTGTTCTTCGGCTGGATCGCGCTCGCGCTCGCCGCGCTGGCGGTGGTGCTCGCCGTGCCGCTGGTGATGACCTATCTCCACACCGGGCTGGTGCCGCGCTTCCCGACCGCGATTCTGGTGACCGGGCTTGTCATCCTTGCGGCGCTGAGCAGCTTTGCGGGGCTAATCCTTGACACGGTTGTGCGCGGACGGCGGGAGGTACGGCGGCTCGCTTATCTGGCGCAGCCGGCCCCGGCGAATCTTTAGGCGGCCTGCTTTTCGACGCGGATGCCCAGTTCGTGGATCAGGAATTCCTCGACCGCCGCCTCGATCATCGCGCGGGTCTCGCGTTCGGGAGCTTCCACCCAGCCAGCGATGCGTAGCGCGCCGACGACCGGCGCGACCTTCCATCGCACATCGCCCTCGGTGACACGGATCTCGCCGTCCACAAAGTGATGGGTGATATCGAGCGCATGGAGACGGCGTGAAAGCCGTGCGACGGCCTCAGCCGACTCGATCCCGTTCCACGCGGCAAAGGCAAAATCGAAATGGTCGCGTTCGCTTGCCGGTTTAGCGGCGCGGCGCGCGGCCTGGGGGATGGCGGGCTCGGTTCGGCGCGCGCGCAGCAGCAGGGGAGCGTACATCGTCAGGACGATGGCGGTCATCGGAAACAGGGCGATGGCGATGACCATGCCGATCCCGAAGGTCGAATCGTTGAACCCGCCCGCGCCGAACAGCGGTCCCAGCGCGACTGCAGCAAGGGCCGAGTAGAGCAGGCTGAAAACGACAAAGGTTCGCGTATCCTGGCGCATCGGCGCCCCTTTCGACTCCCGGTTTAAGGTCATTATCGCGGGCAAGGGTTCAGAAATGGTTGCCGCACGCCATTGCACATTCGGCGCGACAGGCTGGCACAGCCGGGCCGCCGCCATTCACCCTCTTCCCCCCTTGCGCCGCGCCGTTCGAGCGCCGATGTAGTCGCCTGGGCAAAAACAGATTTGACGAGATATCCCCACATGCATCCCCTTGCCGGTCACATGACTCCCGACGGTTTTACGCGCGACCCAGTTACCAATGCGCTGGTCCCCATCGTCATCGAACAGTCGAGCCGCGGTGAGCGCAGCTTCGACATCTTCTCGCGCCTGTTGCGTGAGCGGATCATCTTCATCACCGGTGGCGTTGAGGACCATATGGCCTCGCTGATCACCGCCCAGCTGCTCTTCCTCGAGTCCGAGAACCCGAAGAAGGACATCTGGATGTACATCAACTCGCCCGGTGGCGTGGTCACCGCCGGCATGGCGATCCACGACACGATGCAATATATCCGCCCGCGCGTCGGTACGGTGTGCATCGGTCAGGCCGCGTCGATGGGCAGCTTCCTGCTCGCTGCGGGTGAGCCGGGGCTGCGCGTGGCGCTGACCAATGCCCGCATCATGATCCACCAGCCCTCGGGCGGGGCGCAGGGCATGGCATCGGACATCCAGATCCAGGCCAAGGAAATCCAGCGCATCAAGGATCGGATGAATTCGCTGTACGTCAAATATACTGGCCAGCCGTTGGAGCGGATCGAATCGGCGATGGATCGCGACACCTTCCTTGAGGCAGAGGAAGCCAAGGTGTTCGGTCTGGTCGACGAAGTGTATGAAAAGCGCCCGCAGCCGGCCGATACCGACGGCGCGGCGTCTTAATCTGGCGCTCACCGTTGCCGGGCTATAGGGCGAATTTGATTTGCCGGGCGTTTTCCCGGCTGTAGGATGCCGGGCTGCGTAAACGGCCCGGCACGCAAAGGAAGACTGAATGACGAAGCTAAGCGGCGGCGATTCGAAAAGCACGCTCTACTGCTCGTTCTGCGGCAAGTCGCAGCATGAGGTGCGCAAGCTGATCGCTGGCCCCACCGTGTTCATCTGCGACGAGTGCGTCGAGCTGTGCAACGACATCATTCGCGAAGAGACCAAATCAGCACTGGTCAGCAAGAAGGACGGTGGCGTCCCGACGCCGCAGGAAATCTGCGACGTGCTCGACGATTATGTCATCGGCCAGAACCGGGCGAAACGGGTTCTGTCGGTGGCGGTGCACAACCACTATAAGCGCCTGAACCATGGCGCAAAGGGTGCCGATGTCGAACTGAGCAAGTCGAATATCCTGCTCGTCGGCCCGACCGGCTGCGGCAAGACGCTGCTGGCGCAGACGCTGGCGCGCATTCTCGACGTGCCGTTCACCATGGCGGACGCGACGACGTTGACCGAGGCTGGTTATGTCGGCGAGGATGTTGAGAACATCATCCTCAAGCTGCTCCAGGCGTCGGATTACAATGTCGAGCGAGCGCAGCGCGGCATCGTCTATATCGACGAGATCGACAAGATCAGCCGCAAGGCCGAGAATCCGTCGATCACGCGCGACGTATCGGGCGAAGGCGTTCAACAGGCGCTGCTCAAGCTGATGGAAGGCACCACCGCGAGCGTTCCGCCGCAGGGTGGCCGCAAGCATCCGCAGCAGGAATTCCTTCAGGTCGACACGACCAACATCCTGTTCATCTGTGGCGGTGCGTTCAGCGGCCTGGAAAAGATCATCGGCGACCGGCTTCAGGGCAAGTCGATCGGCTTCGGCGCCTATGTCGCCGCGCCCGAGGAACGCCGCACCGGTGAGACGCTGCGCCAGACCGAGCCGGAGGATCTGCTCAAATTCGGCCTGATCCCGGAATTTGTCGGTCGTCTGCCGGTCGTCGCGACGCTGGAGGATCTCGACATCCCGGCGCTGGTCAAGATCCTGACCGAGCCGAAGAACGCGCTGGTGAAACAATATCAGAAGCTGTTCGAGATGGAGAATGTGAAGCTCTCCTTCACCGACGACGCGCTGGTCTCGGTCGCCAAGAAGGCAATCGAGCGCAAGACTGGCGCGCGCGGCCTCCGCTCGATCCTGGAGGGCATCCTGCTCGACACCATGTTCGATCTGCCCGGTATGGACGGGGTGGACGAGGTGATGATCGACAAGGACGTCGTTGCCGGGTCGAAGGAACCGGTGCGCGTCTATGCCGCCGAAAAGAAGAAGGCCGGCGGCGCGGCCTGATCGACTGTACTGTACGGCTATCGCACGGGCGTCGGGCAACCGGCGCCCGTTTTGCATTTGTACCCGCGCCCCGTCGCAGCGGGCAGGTCATCCACAGCTTTAACCATCGTCATTAGCCTCCGTTTAACCCGCCCTAACGATTTGTTCGCGATGCGGGTGGGGATTTCACGGAGGCTAACTTGCGGTTTTACAAGGCGACGCGGTTCCTGTTCCCGTCCAGCCTGCGGCTGCGGATGTTCACCATCTGCTTTATCGGCACGCATATTCCGCTACTCGCCTTTGCCGGATGGCAGTTCACCAGCGGCAGGATCGACTGGCCGGACTTGGGCGTAGTGCTGGGTGCGACGTTGATCGGGACGGCGCTTACACTGATCGGGATCGACGGACTGCTCGCCCCGGTGCGCGCGGCGACCCAGGCGGTCCAGTCGCTGGAGCGCGAACAGGCTGAGGCGCTGGAAGCGGTGAGCGATGGCGACATGCTGATCGAACTTCTCGCCGGCGTGACGCGCGCAAGCGAGGCGACCAAGGTGCGTGTCGCCGCGCTTGACATGGCGGCGCACCGCGATCCGCTGACCGGGCTGCTCAATCGACGCGGCTTTCTGGCCCGGGCAGAGGCGGTGGGTGACGGGGCGATCGCCCTGATCGACCTCGACCGGTTCAAGTCCATCAACGATCAGTTCGGCCATGAAACGGGCGACGGGATTCTTCAGGATTTCGCTGCATTCCTTGCGCGCGGGGTGCGTCGAACGGATAGCGTAGGACGCTGGGGCGGCGAGGAATTTGCTGTGCTGTTTCCCGCGACCGAGGAGGGGGAGGCGGCCGCGATCTTGCAGCGTATCGCCCGGCGGCTCGGCAATGGCCTGATCGAGCGCCCCGATGGCGAGGCAGTGACCTGCTCGGGGGGCGTTGTTGCGATCGAGGGCGAGCCGATCCCGCTTGCCATGGCGCGCGCCGATGCCGCGCTCTATGCCGCAAAGCGATCGGGTCGCAACCAATTGCGCGTCGGTGACGCGCATTTATTGGTCGAATAGCATCTAGCGCGGTACCTGCATCGCCTCGATCGCAGGGCTGCGACGCAGGATGCGGGCCATCGGGTCGATCACGACATGCGCATCCACCGGGACGGTGATGGTCGCGCGTCCCGCGTCCATCGCGACCCGTTGCACCACGCCATTGATCTGCACATCGACGGGGAGGGGGAGGGGCGCGGCGCGGGGCGTCTTCCACTCCAGCGTCAATTGGTTGCCTTGCCGGGTCTCGACCAGTTCGGGCAGCCCAGGGGAACGCAGATAAACGTCGTAAAACCAGCGCAGGTCGCGCCCGGCAGCCGCGCTCATCAGCGTCTCGAACTCCGCCGTCGTCGCGAAACGTGGCTTGAAATTGCCGGGCTTCGGATCGGGCCGGCCATAGACCAGCCGCCGCGTCGCATCGAAAAACGCCGCGTCGCCGATCAGGTAGCGCAGCGTGTGGAGTACCCACGCGCCCTTGTAGTAGATGTCCTGCCCCGGCCCGCCCTTTTCGAGCTGATACACCTCGTCCGAGGTACGCGACCGGCCTGACACCAAAGGCTGGCGGTTGACGATATTCCTGCGCTGATCGGCCATCATCGCGGCATAGCGCGCCTCGCCCTCGCGCCACTGGCCGTAGAGCGGCTGCATATATTGGCCATAGCCCTCGTGCAGCCAGAAATCGTCCCAGTCGGCGGCGGTCATCTGGTTGCCGAACCATTCATGCGCCAGCTCGTGGTGGAACAGCCAGTCGAACCCCGTCGCATCCTTGCGATAGTCATTGCCGTACGCGTTGACCGTCTGGTGCTCCATGCCGAGATGCGGCGTCTCGACAACGCCCAGTTTTTCATGCGCGAAGGGGAAGGGGCCGATCATCGTCTCGAAGAAATCGAGCGTCGGCGCAAACTCTGCGAACAGCCCGGCGGCCTGCTTGTCCTTGCCGGCCAGGTGCCAGAAGTGCAGCGGCACCTGATTGCCGAATCTGCTCGCATAGCTGCCCTTGATCTCGCGATACGGGCCGATGTTGATTGCGACCAGATAGGGGTTGATGTCGCGCGCCTCCCAGGTCCATCGCGCCCTCCCGCCAGGCATCGGCTGAACCGACATCAGCCTGCCATTGGCGATCGCCGCCTCGCCCCGGGTGGTGATCGCCATGCGCAGCGACTTCACCTCCCCGGACGGAAAGTCGAGGCACGGCCAGAACAGATCGCAACCATAGCCCTGCGCGGTCGTCGCGACCCAGGGCTTGCCCTGCCAGCTCGACCAGACGAATCCGTCGTCCCAGGGCGCATTGACCGCCTCATGCGGTCGCCCGGCATAGGCGATGCGCGCGGTAATCGTGCCGCCGGCCGCCACCGGTCGGGGCAGGTCGATCGCCAGCCGCCCCTCGGGGTTGCGCCACGTTCCAACGGCGAGCGGCTTGCCGTCGATCTGCACGGCGGACACATGGAAATTCTTGTCGAGGTCGATCAGCAGCCGGGTCTGCCGCGCGCGGGTGGCCAGCGTCAGCGTAGCGGTCCCCGCCAGATATTTCCGGCCCGCATCAACCTCCAGTTGAAGATCGACATGCTCCAGCCGCAGCGCCGCGCGCTCGGGCTCGATCTCGCCGCCAGAGCGCGCCGTGAGGTCGGTGATCGGCGGCTCGCCCTTCTGCGCCAGCGCCGACGCCGGAAGGGTGGTCAGCGCCAGTGCCGCAACGACCGCATTGATGCGACGCACCCGCTCCCCATATACAAGAACGAATCTGCCGCCTGACGGCAGCACCGGAGTATCCATGAAGTCTTCCTATCCAGTCCTGCCGCTGCGCGACATCGTCGTGTTCCCGCATATGATCGTGCCGCTGTTCGTCGGGCGCGACAAGTCGGTCGCCGCCCTTGAGGCCGCGATGGCCGACGACAAGGAGATTTTCCTCGTCGCCCAGCTCGATCCGGCCAATGACGATCCCGGCCGCGACGACCTGTACGACACCGGCGTTTCGGCCGAGGTGATGCAGCTGCTCAAACTGCCTGACGGTACCGTGCGCGTACTGGTCGCGGGCAAGGAGCGTGGCAAGCTCGAGACCATGGCCGAAAAGGACGGCTACCTCACCGCCACCGTCTCGCCGGTCGAGCAGAAGGAAGCGACCGGGACCGAGGTGCAGGCGCTGATGCGCTCGGTCGTCGAGCAGTTCGAGAATTACGCCAAGCTCAACCGCAAGCTGCCCGCCGAAACTGCGGTCCAGTTGGGCGAGATCGAGGAGGCATCGCGCCTCGCCGATGCGGTCGCGGGTAACATCGCGGTCAAGGTCGCCGACAAGCAGAGCCTGCTGGTCGAGGACGATCCCCAGAAGCGCCTCGAAATGGTGTTCGCCTTCATGGAGGGCGAGCTCGGCGTGCTGCAGGTCGAGAAGAAGATCCGCTCGCGCGTCAAGCGCCAGATGGAGAAGACCCAGCGCGAATATTATCTCAACGAGCAGCTGAAGGCGATCCAGCGCGAGCTGGGCAATGAGGGCGAGGAAGGCGAGGGCGATGAGGTCGCCGAGCTGACCCAGAAGATCGCCACGCTCAAGCTGTCGAAGGAAGCGCGCGGCAAGGCGCAGGCGGAGCTGAAGAAGCTCAAGACCATGGCGCCGATGAGCGCCGAGGCGACCGTCGTGCGCAACTATCTCGACGTTCTCCTGGGCCTGCCCTGGGGCAAGAAGTCGAAGCTGAAGAAGGATCTGGTCGAGGCCGAAGCGGTGCTCGACGCGGATCACTATGGGCTTGAGAAGGTCAAGGACCGCATCATCGAGTATCTCGCGGTGCAGGCGCGGACCAACAAGCTCAAGGGGCCGATCCTCTGCCTTGTCGGCCCGCCGGGTGTCGGCAAGACCAGCCTCGGCAAGTCGATCGCCAAGGCGACCGGGCGTGAGTTCATCCGCCAGTCGCTCGGCGGCGTGCGCGACGAGGCCGAGATCCGCGGCCACCGCCGCACCTATATCGGCTCGCTGCCGGGAAAGATCGTCACCAACCTCAAAAAGGCGGGGACCAGCAACCCGCTGTTCCTGCTCGATGAGATCGACAAATTGGGCCAGGATTTCCGCGGCGATCCGGCCTCGGCGCTGCTCGAGGTGCTCGACCCCGAACAGAACGGCAAGTTCAACGACCATTATCTGGAGATTGACGTCGATCTGTCGGACATCATGTTCGTGACGACGGCTAACTCGCTCAATCTGCCCCAGCCGTTGCTCGACCGCATGGAGATTATCCGGCTTGAGGGCTATACCGAGGATGAGAAGGTCGAGATCGCCAAGGGCCATCTGATCGCCAAGCAGATCGACGCGCATGGCCTGAAGGCCGGCGAGTTTGAACTGACCGAGGGCGGGCTGCGCGACCTGATCCGCTATTACACCCGCGAGGCGGGCGTCCGCACGCTGGAGCGCGAGATCGCCAAGCTCGCCCGCAAGGCGCTGCGTCGCATCCTTGAGGGCAAGGTCGAGAGCGTCGTCGTGACGCCTGAAAACCTCCATGAATTCGCGGGCGTGCGGAAGTATCGCTTCGGCATCGGGGAGGAGGAGCATCAGATCGGTGCGGTCACCGGGCTGGCCTGGACCGAGGTCGGCGGCGAACTGCTCACGATCGAAAGCGTCACCGTGCCCGGCAAGGGGGCGATCAAGACGACTGGCAAGCTCGGCGACGTGATGAAGGAATCGGTCGAGGCGGCGTTTAGCTTTATCCGCGCACGCAGCCCCAGCTATGGCATCAAGCCGAGCATCTTTGCGCGCAAGGATATCCACGTCCATTTGCCCGAAGGCGCAGTGCCGAAGGACGGACCGTCGGCGGGAATCGGGCTCGTCACCTCGATCGTCTCGACGCTCACCGGGGTGCCGGTTCGCAAAGATGTGGCGATGACCGGTGAGGTGACGCTGCGCGGCCGTGTGCTCCCGATCGGCGGACTCAAGGAAAAGCTGCTCGCCGCCCTGCGCGGCGGGATCGAAACCGTGCTGATTCCGCAGGAGAATGAGAAAGACCTGGCGGAAATCCCCGCGAATATCCGTGAGGGGCTCACGATCATTCCGGTCGCGCATGTCGATGAGGTGCTCAAGCTGGCGCTCACCGCGCCGTTGACCGCGATCGAATGGAGCGAAGCGGAGGATCTGGCAGTGTTGCCGCCCTCAGCGGTGCCTGATCCGCTCCGCCATTGATGGTTGAGCGCGGGTAAAGCCACTTTTTGCCGCGCTTTCCCGGTCATTGCACCGCTTTCCGCTTTACAGCGGGGTGCGGACACGTTTTTCTGTCCAATCGGCGTTTCGGCGCCGTGCGATATCCGATACTCGCCTATCAAGAAAAGCAGGGGTTCAAAGGGCATGAACAAACAGGAACTGATCGCCACGGTCGCCGACACCGCAGGCCTCAGCAAGGGGGATTCCAGCAAGGCCGTTGAGGCCGTGTTCGACGCAGTGACTGCGGCGCTCAAAAAGGGTGACGAAGTCCGCCTCGTCGGCTTTGGCACCTTCTCGGTGTCCAAGCGCAAGGCGTCGACCGGTCGCAACCCGCGTACCGGAGAGCCGATGACGATCAAGGCGTCGTCGCAGCCCAAGTTCAAGGCCGGCAAGGGCTTGAAGGACGCGGTCAACTAAGTTCGGGTCTCGGCACCGGCCCGCTCCCCCACCCGGCCACCCAGCGACAGCATCCTATGGGTGGCCGGGTGGGGGAGCGGGCCGGTGCGGCAACCGTTTCAGCGTGCTGAAACGAAAATGACGCCGGGGCTGGACAAGCCAGTTCCGTCCTTTTAGAGGCTCCCCTCCCCGAACCAGTTCGGGGAGGTCCGATCCGTCGGATCTGCTGGAGACGCCCTGAACGGGCGTTACGGCATCGGGCGCGTAGCTCAGTGGTAGAGCACTGTGTTCACACCGCAGGGGTCGCTGGTTCAATCCCAGCCGCGCCCACCATTCCCAAAGGCCCGTCGGCATTGCCGGCGGGCCTTTTGCGTTGTGCGGTGGACATATGTTGCGCCGCAGCCACACCATCTGCGGCTAGACCGGTCCGACAGGCTCTGCCGACGACCGTCAGTCGCTGGGGCAGTGATGCAGCTTTCAAAATTACTATATTATTTACAGATGCTTGCAGGGTTCTGTGCACCACCGTTGTCACATCACTGCAACGCGATTCACAAAATCGTCACTCGATAGTCACCGATCTTTCTCTCAAATCCCATCCCACCGTCACGGACGCACCCTAGCGCAACCTTCGTGATCGGCAGGGGGAATGTTCCGAGTCGATCCAGGGCGCTCGCCCATCATCCTGCAAACCGGGATCGACCGGAACGGAGAAATTCATGGCCGACTTCAAGCGTATCAGCCTCATCCTGATGACCAGCGTCGCGGGCGCAACGCTCGCCGCTTGCGACGGCGCGTCCAGCGTTGCCTCGCCCGGCGAAGGCGTGATCGTCGTCCCCGCGCCGGCTCCTGCGCCGGCCCCGTCGCCGACCCCGTCGCCGACCCCGACCCCCGGAACACCGGCGGCCAGCTGCCCGACCGGCACCACCGATGCCGGCATCGTCGGCAGCTTCCGTGGTTGCCGCCTGCCGGCGCTCATCAACACCCTGACGCTGCAGAAGTTGCCGGGCGTTGCGTATGAGATCAACGGCCGCGTCGATGTGGGCGTGGATCGCGGCGGTGCGGGTACTGCAGGCTCCGCCGGCAGCCTGACGATCCAGCCGGGCGTGATCATCTATGCGAATACGACCAACTCGGACAACGACCTGCTGGTCGTGAACCGCGGTTCGACGATCGCCGCTGAAGGCACGGCGACGCAGCCGATCATCTTCACGGCGCAGCAGAACCTGACCGGTGGCGTCACCGACGAATCGCAGGGTCTGTGGGGCGGCATCATCCTCGCCGGCCGGGCGCCGATCTCGAACTGCAACCTTGGCGGCGTGACCGGCGGCGCAGTGAATTGCGAAAACGTCGTCGAAGGCACCGGCAACGCGCTGTACGGCGGTGCGACCCCGGGCGACAATTCGGGCGTGATGCGCTATGTCCAGGTTCGCTATTCGGGCACCGTAATCAGCCCGAACAACGAGCTTCAGGGCATCACCACCGGTGGCGTCGGCAGCGGCACGCGCCTTGAGTATATCCAGATCCACAACAGCTCGGACGACGGCATCGAGATCTTCGGCGGCACGCACAATGGCCGTTACTGGGTCGTCACCGGCGCCGATGACGACAGCATCGACACGGATGTGGGTTGGAAGGGCTTCATTCAGTTCGCCATCGCGATCCAGAAGCCGGGCAACACGCAGTCCGACAACTATGTGATGGAAATCGACTCGAACAACAACGAAGACGCGACCCCGCGCCAGTTCGGTCGTATCGCGAACTTCACCTTCGTCCACACCACCACCGGCACCAACGCCGGTCTGCGTCTGCGCGGCGGTGCGGACTTCACCTTCGTCAACGGCATCTTCGTCTCGGGCCGTCCGTGCCTCAACGTCGTTGCTGGCACGACCGACAATGGCGGCAAGTCGACGATCCGCGCCGCCAACCCGGCAATCGACGAGGCTGGTCCGCCGGTGTTCCGTTCGGTCTACTTCGCTTGCACCGGCGGTCTGACCACCGAAACTGCGCAGAACAGCGTGACGGTGACCAATGCCGAGCAGGAGGCGCTGGTCGATGCGGGCACCAACAACGTCAAGAACGGCACTGCGGCCAACGCGCTGACCTCGGGCTATCTGCCCGGCACCGGCGCTGCGGGCGTGACCGCGTTCAACGCTTCGACGCTCAACCCGGCCGGAACGTCGTTCCTGGTCAACACCAGCTATATCGGCGCGATCAGCGGGCCGAGCGACACCTGGTACCAGGGTTGGACCTGTAACTCGAACCGCGCAAACTTCGGCGCGGCGGGCAGCGCCTGCACCACCGTTCCGATCACCTGATCGGAACGTGATCGACTACCGGAACCGGCGGAAAAGGGGCCGCCGGTTCCGGTTTTCCTTGGCGGGACTCTGCAAACGCCAGCCTCTGAAAACGGACGTCACCAGATGAAAAAGAGCACCGCATTCGGAAGTCTGCTGCTTCTGACCTCGCAACTCGTCGCACCGCACGCGCTTGCGCAGGCTGCGCAGGATGCGACCGCCGAGGCTGCGCCGCAAGAAGCTGGCGCCCCGCAAGCCGATGAGGAAGAGGTCGAAATCTCCGCCCCAGGCGCTGGCGATACGAGCGAAGAGATCGTCGTCATCGGCCGCAACATCCCCAATGTCATCAAGGCGACCCCGCAGGTTGTTTCGGTGCTGTCGAGCGCCGACATTGCGCGGTCGGGCGAGGGCGACATCGCCGGCGCGCTGACCCGCGTGACCGGCCTGAGCGTCGTCGGCAACGGCTTCGTGTTCGTGCGCGGCCTTGGTGACCGCTATTCCTCGTCGCTGCTCAACGGCCTGCCGCTGCCCAGCCCCGAGCCGCTGCGCCGCGTCGTGCCGCTCGATCTGTTCCCCACCAACATCATCGCCTCGGCGCTGGTGCAGAAGAGCTACTCGGCCAATTATCCTGGCGAATTCGGCGGTGGCGCGATCAACCTGACCACCCGTGCGGCCCCGCGCGACGGCTTTTTCGAGATTGAAGGTTCGGTCGGGTTCGACACCGCGACCACCAGCGAACTCGGCTACACCTATGACGGCGGCAGCCACGACGTCATCGGCTATGACGATGGCGAGCGCAGCGTTCCCGGCTTCATCCTGGCGGCGGGCACGAACGGCACCTCGGTGACCAGCGCCGCGCAGATCATGCAGCTGTCGAACGCGCCGACGACGGTGGTGTTCGAGAACAACCATATCCCGGCTAACTGGTCGGTCGGAACCAGCTTCGGCAAGACCTTTGACGTCGGATCGTTCCGTATCGGTGTGATCGGGTCGGGCGGGCTGTCGAACAGCTGGCAGACTCGCGCGCAGAAGCAGCAGGTCGCGATCGGTGCCGATGGCGGCCTCGCCAGCGATTACAACCAGGTGACGACCGACAACCGGATCATCGCCAACGGCCTGTTCGGTCTTGGTATCGAAACCGGCGAGCATCTGGTCCGCTTCACCAACGTCTATATCCATGACACGCTGAAGCAGGCGATCATTGGCCTGGGCGATGAAGAGAATTTCGGCATTCCCGGCCAGTTCGGCGTGCCGTCCTTCTCGACCCAGAACACCAACTGGTTCGAGCGCCAGCTGTTTACCAGCCAGATCGTGGCCGAGCTCGATTTCGGTTCGCTCGATGTCGATCTGCGCGGTGCCTATGCCAACACCAAGCGCAAGGCACCCTATGAGCGGGCATTCCGCTATGTCTGGGATCCGGTCGTCGATGATTATACCAACGCGCTCAGCACGCCCAGCTCGGCGACGATCGCATTCAGCGACCTCAATGAAGATCTTTGGACTGGTGCTGCGGACTTCGCCTATGAGTTCGACACGGCGCGGCCGATCACCGTTTCGGCGGGCTATGCCTATTCCGACACGGCGCGTTCGTCCTACCGCTACTTCTTCCGCTTCGTCGGCCCGAATAACGGGCCGGTGAACCAGGCGGTGTCGCAGCAGCGGCCCGACTATCTGCTGTCGGACTATAACATCCAGACCTACGGCATCACGCTGCGCAACGAATCGACCGGCACCGGTGCCGCCGCCTATGATGCGTCGCTCGAAGTTCATGCCGGCTATATTCAGGGCGAGGCCGAGCTGGCTGACGGCCTGCGCCTGTCGGCCGGTGTTCGTTACGAGACCGCGAAGCAGCAGGTGCTGCCGACCGGTGCCGTGGCGGGGACCAACCTCGACAACGATTATTGGCTGCCCGCAGCCACCGTCACCTGGAACTTCGCCCCGGACATGCAGCTGCGCGTCCACGGGTCAAAGACGATCGCGCGCCCGCAGTTCCGCGAGCTTGCGCCGCAGCTCTATCAGGATTTCGAGAGCAACCGTCAGTTCCTCGGCAACCCGCTGCTCATCGACTCGCAGCTCTACAATGCCGAAGCGCGGGTCGAATGGTTCTTCGCGCGTGACCAGCGGGTGACGGCGGCGGGCTTCTTCAAGAAGATCGACAATCCGATTGAGGCGGTCGCGTTCGTTGCGGGTGGCTCGACCTCGCTCCAGACCGGCTTCTCGAACGCTCCCAGCGCCAAGCTGTGGGGCGGCGAGATCGAGACGCAGAAATATTTCGCGCTCGACACGCTCGGCGGCGACTTCTTCGCGACCAAGCGTCTCGTTGTGATCGCCAACTACACCTACACCAAGTCGGAGATCGAAGCTGGTAACCAGCTGGTTGCCAGCCCGATCCTCGGCGCCCCGCCGGTGCAGTCGTCGCTGCTGTTCAACGATGGTGGACCGCTGGTCGGTCAGTCGGATCACCTGGTCAACTTCCAGCTCGGGTTCGAGGACACTGCCTCGCTCTCGCAGCTCACGGTGCTGGTCAACTATGCGAGCGAGCGCGTGACCAACCGCGGCCCGGTGGTCGAGGGCGTTCGCCTGCCTGACATCATCGAGAAGCCGGGCCTGACCATCGACCTCGTCGCGCGTCAGGGTTTCGAGCTGGCGGGTGCGGATTTCGAGCTGAAGTTCCAGGCACGCAACCTGACCAAGACGCGCTATCAGGAATATCAGACCTTCCCGAACGACGTGCGCGTCGACACCAACACCTATGATGTCGGCCGGAAATTCTCGCTGAGCCTCAGCGCGAAGTTCTGATCGCAACAAGCGGAATGAAGAAAGGGCCGTCCCATCGGGGCGGCCCTTTTTTTGTTCATCCACCGCTCGCGTTCGAGCACGATCGGGCGTCACCCCCAGGGGCGTTCGCGAAACCATTTGGTGATGACGTATTTCGTCCCTGCGCGCACCTTCATCGCATGGTGCAAGGTCGAGGGGTTGGGCGTGCCATTCGGGCGCAAGTTGCTCCACGCGAGCAGTTTGCCGGGTTCGGGCTGGACCAGCTTGTCGATCGCCTTGAAGCGCGTCGCGCCGCCCGCCTCCACGGTGTTGAGGTAAATCATCACCGTCCAGGTCCGCTGTCCGGATACGGCGCAGAATTTCTCGAAATCCACCCCGGTCGGCTCGAAATAGTCGGTATGCGCCTTGAACTCCTGCCCTACCGCATAGCGCTGCCCTTGAAGCGGCTCGCCATGCGCCGGGTCGAGCCCGATAAAGTCGCAGATCATCGCGTCGAGCCGCTGCGACGCGGTGCTCTCGCCCGGGAGGTCGCAGGTCTCGCTCGTGCGGAACACGTCGTCGCCATTATAGTCCGACACTAAAGACGGTCGCCGGTCGCGGTCGATCATCGCCATCAGCTCGGCGCAGTACGCTTCGTCGAGAAATGCCTTGCGGATGAACAGGGTGAGTTTGGGCGTCGGCACCTTCTGCACGCCGGGGCGGGCGGTCAGGCGGTCGATCACGGGCTCGATCGGGAACCCGGCGGCGGGGGAGGGGGCGATCATGCGGCGTATCTGCCAGATGCGATAGCGTGCATCCAGAGGGTGCCTGCGACTTAAAATAGTCATCAATATGCAGTTCAAATGCAATATTAACGCCATAGCGCGGCAACATGGGCGACGCCGACAGTCTCGACCAACTTGTGCAGGCCGCAGTCGATGCGGGCATCCCGGCGGTGCATCTGGTGCGCGACGGGGATGGCGTGCGCATCCTGGTGCGCACTGTATCCGGACTCGCCCCCGTGCGCAGCCTGACCGCGACCGGTGCGTGGCTCGATGCAGCGCAGGCACTGCCCAATGCGACCCGGCGGGCTGACCGGGTCGTGATCGACCTGGTCCATCAGGAATCGCGTGCCGGGGGACTTGCCGAACTCGGGATGCCGGGGGCGATGCGCACCGCGATCGAACGCGCGACGCTGGCGCCGGGGGGCGTGATCCTCGTCGCATCGGAAGACGACGTCGCGCTGACCGCGACCATGGCCGCTGCGGTGCACGCGCCGGGCGAGCGCCATATCGTTGAACTCTGCGGCGACCGTGCCGATCTCGACATCGCCGCTCAGATGGATTGCGATGCGATCCTGTTGCGCGGCGGAGCGGACCGCGCATTGCTTGCCGCCGCCTTCGATCATGCCCAGCGCGGCGTGCGAATCGTGCTTGGCATCGACGCGCCCGATGTGATGGCGGCAATCGCCCGGCTCCGTGCCGCACGGGTCGAGCGCCATGTGATTGCCTTTGCGTTGCGTGTCGCCATCGCCGCGCGGCGGGAGCAGGGATTGTGCTCCGCTTGCCGTCGTCCCGCCCAGGCAATGGGATCGGAGTCGGCGTTGCTGGGGGTTGATCCGGGGACGGTCATCTACCGCCCGGTCGGCTGCGCGGCGTGCGACGGTACCGGCTTTGCTGAACCGGTGACGCTATTTGAGACCGTGGCGGTCGATCCGGGCTTGCGCCGCTTGCTTGCCGAGGGTGGCGATGTTGCGATCCTCGCGCGTCACGCCTTTGTCGGCGCTCCGACGCTGGCGGGGTCGGCGCGCGTCTTGGCGCGGGAAGGGCGAATCACCGTCGATGCCGCGATCCGGATCGCCCGCGCGGCGGGGGCGGCACCGGTCGCGGCGGCGGCGCATCCGCATCTGCTGATGGCATGACCCAGGCGCTTGACGCTCGCCGGACGCGCCGCTAAGCGCGCCCCTTCACGGCGATCGTAGTTCAATTGGTTAGAGCACCGGCTTGTGATGCCGGAAGTTGCGGGTTCAAGTCCCGTCGGTCGCCCCATTTTTCCGCCGCTGACATTTTGGGCTGGCGCTGGCTGGCGCGGAAGAATATTACGCGCCCTCGAAATATTCTTAGCCGACTGGAAGCGCCATGACCGCCGTGTGGGACCTGCCTGATTTCGATGCGCATGAGGGGGTTCACCTCATCACCGATCCGGCCAGCGGGCTGCGCGCAGTGATCGCCGTGCATTCGACCAATCTCGGCCCGGCGGCGGGTGGCGTGCGCTTTTGGCACTATGCCGACGGCAGCGCCGCGATCACCGACGCGCTGCGCCTGTCCCGCGGCATGAGCTTCAAAAACGCCATGGCCAGCCTGCCCTTGGGTGGCGGCAAGGGCGTCGTGCTCGCACCCGAGCCCGGCGCGACGATCAGCGAGGCACAGCTGATCGCGTTCGGCGAGGCGGTCGAATCGCTCGGTGGCCGCTACGTGACCGCCGAGGATGTCGGCATGTCGGAGGAGCGGATGAAGGTCATCGCGACCCGAACCCGCCACGTCTCCGGCCTGCCCGTCGCGGGTGGCAATGCGGGCGGCGATCCCGGCCCGTTCACCGCGCTCGGCATCTATCTCGGCGTCAAGTCGGCGGCGAAGCGCGCGCTGGGCGCCAATTCGATGGCCGGCGTGCACGTCGCGGTGCAGGGCGTGGGCAGCGTTGGCGGCGGCCTCGCCCGTCGTCTCGCCGCCGACGGCGCCAAGCTGACGCTGGCTGACGTCAATGCCGACAAGGCCAAGGCGCTTGCCGCCGAACTGGGTGCGGATGTCGTCGCTGCGGATGCGATCGCGACGGTCGAGGCGGAGGTGTTCAGCCCCAATGCGCTGGGCGCGATCTTGACCGAGGCAAGCATCGCCGCGCTCCAGTGCAAGGTCGTTGCGGGCGGCGCGAACAACCAGCTGGCGAAGCAAGGCGATGGCGCCCGCATCCACGCACGCGGCATCCTCTACGCGCCCGATTACGTCATCAACGCGGGCGGCATCATCAATGTCGGCCTCGAGTATCTGGGGCAAGGCGACCGCGCCGAAGTGGAAGCCCGCATCGCGAAGATCCCAGACCGCCTGAACGAAGTGTGGGACGAAAGCGCCCGCACCGGCGACCCGGCGAGCGAGGTTGCCGACCGGATTGCGATGCGGTTGATCGGGCGGGGGTGAGGGCGATCCTACAAACAAAGGGCTCTTAGTACGGGCGATACCTTGCGTTGCGCCCCTCGACGACAGCGATAAAGACCTGTGCCGCCAACCCTAAAATCATAAACGGCACGAACCACGGTAGTAGGTCGGCGAAGCGCATGTTCTGCGGATCGGACCAACTCGCGACCATCATAGCGACGACCCCGAGCTGCACGAAAAACAGCAGCGTCATCGAAGCATCGTTGCCCGACTGCTTTTCCTTATTGGCCATGTATGACCAAGGGGCGGTTGTGATCGAATAGGCCCACAGCAGGTGAAACAAGCCAGAACCGGGTCGATCTATGACGTTGTAGAACACCGCTATCACTGACACGGTGACCACGATGTAGGTCCACAGCAGAGATGGAATGCAAGCCACGACAGCAACGAGCATGTTGTCGCGATTGGACGCCCACATTGCTAAAGGCGCAAATATCATTCCGGGAAGCAGTGCGAACGAAAGTACGAACGCTCCTACGAAACACCAGGCAATCCCAACAAGCAACAGGCTCCATTGCCCTTGAACAGCGAGACCGATGCCGCCCGCGAGACCGCCTAGCAAATTTAGGATTATCAGCGGTAATGCCACGAGCATCATAAGCGCGTTCATAATTGCTCCCCCCATCACTCGTTTGTGAAAGCTAGCGTACATCTAAGCGGTCCGCCATGGCTTACTACCTCACGGAACCTGACCATAACTTCTGGTATGCAGCTGGCGGAAGCGGTGGGATTCGAACCCACGGTGGGCTTCCACCCACGGCGGTTTTCAAGACCGCTGCCTTAAACCACTCGGCCACACTTCCTTATGGCCTGCGCCTTAATGCTTTCGGCGTGTTTTCCGCAAGAGCGTCGTGTTTTCGCCACCTAAGGGGGTTCATGCCCGCCACGCCCTGTGGCAGAGACATGTCATGCATAGCTTCAAGTCTTCGATGCGGCGGTTCGTCCTGGTTGGAACGGCAGTCATGGCACTCGCCGTCGGCGGCGCCCCTGCGGTCGCGCAGGATGAGGCGGGGTTCCAAGCCTACATCAACGGCCCGCTGCGCGAGCAGGCGTTGCGCGAGGGGGTGAGCGCGCGGACGCTCGACGCGGTACTGCCCTCGCTGACCTATAACCCCCGCGTGATCGAGCTGGACCGGGATCAGCCGGGCAGCACGACGGCGGCGATCCCCAACTTTGCGCCCTACAAGGCGCGCCATGTCGACGCCGCGCGGATCAATCGCGGGCGTGAGACCTATCGCCGCTTGCGCTCCAAGCTGGAGCGGGTCGAGCGTGAGACCGGAGTGCCCGAATCGATCATGGTCGCGATCTTTGGGCATGAAACCAATTACGGCAGCTACACCGGCAATTTCGACCTGCCGCGCAGCCTGGCGACGCTCGCCTATGAAGGTCGCCGCCGCAGCCTGTTCGCGGGCGAGTTCATCGCGACGATGAAGATGGTCGACCGCGGCGTCCCGCGCGAGCAACTCAAGGGCAGCTGGGCGGGCGCGTTCGGCTATCCGCAATTCCTGCCCTCGGTCTATCTGCGCCTCGCGCGCGATGGCGATGGCGATGGCGTCGCGAACATCTGGTCGAACGAGGCCGATACGCTCGCGTCGATCGCCAATTATTTCGTCGCCTCGGGCTGGCGACCGGGTCAGCCCTGGGGCGTCGCGGTCAATGTGCCGTCCGGCCTGAACCGCGCCGCTCTGGTCAACCGTACCGTCCCAACCCGCTGCGCGCGGGTGTTCGACCGGCATTCGCAGTGGCGGACGATGGCCGAATGGCGCGCGCTGGGGATCGTCCCGCAATCGGGGCGCTGGCCCGCCGATCATGTTCAGGCGACGCTGCTGGAGCCCGACGGGCCGGGCAAGACCGGCTATCTGCTCACTGGCAACTACCGCGTGATCCTCGATTACAACTGCTCGAATTTCTATGCGCTTTCGGTGGGGCTGCTGGCCGATGAAGTCGAAAACTAGTGTCGTCGCCGCCGCCGCGCTGCTCGCGGGGTGCGGTGGGGGCGGGGGGCTTGAGGAACTACCGCCAGCGCCCGCTGCGCCGCAGGAGGCTGCGCCATCCGGCCCCGAGGGCGGCCCCGACACTGGCGAAGGCCCACAGGGCAGCTCGCGCCTGCGGCCCGGTGAGGAGCGCTATGACCGCGTCGGCTATGCCGGCTATGCGGGGGCGGGCGAGGGTGTGTTCGCGACCAGCGCCGTGCTGCCCCAGGGCAGCCATGCCGAGGTTACCGCGCTCGACAGCGGCAAGACGATCCTGATCCTGATCCGCGGGCAGGGGAGTGGGCTGATCGACCTGTCCGCCGGAGCCGCGCGCCAGCTCGGCGTCACCGGCAACCCGCCTGTCCGCGTCCGCCGCACCAGCGTGACCGGACAGGATGCGACCTTGCTCGCCGCCGGCCAGCCCGCGCCGATGCGTGCCGATGCGCCGCCTGCCCTGCTCGCGGGCCTACGTCGTCGGCTGGGCGACACCCCGCGCGAGGTTGCATCAACCCCGCCGCCGCCACGCCCGGCCACCCGGCCAACCCCACGCCCGACCCAAGCCGCCACACGCGGCCTGTTCGTTCAGGTCGCCGCGCTATCCAGCGCCGCCCGCGCCCGTGCGCTCGCCGATGAGCTGGGCGGCATCGTCCGCCCCGGCGGCGGCGTGTACCGCGTCCAGCTCGGCCCCTATCCCAACAGCGCGGCTGCCGAACGCGCACGTGCCGATGTCGCGCGCCGCGGCTATGGCGACGCGCGCATCGTTTCGATTCCCTGATCCTCTCAAACCCCGGACCCAATGATCCCCATGAAGAAGTTCCTCCTCGCCGCCACTGCCGTCTCACTCGCACTCGCGCCCGCCACCGCGCAGACGCCCCCGTTCGAGACTGCCGCCCCGGTCGCCTATCTTGAGGATCTGTCGTCGGGCGCGGTGCTCTATGCCAAGGATGCCGACCGCTCGATGCCGCCGGCGTCGATGGCGAAGATGATGACCGCCTATGTCGCGTTCGACCTCATCAAGCAGGGCAAGCTCAAGCTGTCCGACATGGCCGATGTCCGGCCGGAGACGTGGCGGAAATGGCATGGCCCGTCAGCAGGTTCGACCATGTTCCTGTCACCGGGTCAGAAGGTCAGCGTCGAAAATCTGCTCAACGGCATCATCGTCGTGTCGGGCAATGACGCGTGCGTCGTGCTGGCCGAGCATATTGCGGGGACCGAGGAAGCGTTCGTCAATCTGATGAACCAGAAGGCCAAGGAGCTGGGCCTCACCGCCAGCCGCTTCGGCACCTCGATGGGCTGGCCCGATCAGGGTCGCACGATGGTCACTGCGCGCGACCTCGCCAAGCTCGCCAAGGCAACGATCACCAACCACCCCGGTCTCTACAAGCGCTTCTACCCCAAGCCGAGCTTCACCTTCGGCAAGACGCTGGGCGGCGCGCCGATCACCCAGGCGAACCGCGACCCGCTGCTCGGCCGCGTGCAGGGTGCCGATGGCCTCAAGACCGGCCACACCGAGGAGGCCGGCTATGGCTTCACCGGGTCGGCGGAGCAGAATGGCCGCCGCCTCGTCATGGTCGTCGCTGGCCTCACCAGCTTCAACCAGCGCGCCGATGAATCGGTCAAGTTCATGGACTGGGGCTTTCGCGCCTGGTCGTCGCGCAAGCTGGTGACCAAGGGCCGCACGGTCGAGCAGGCGCAGGTCCAGCTGGGCGATGCGTCGCAGGTCGGCCTCGTCGCCCCGCGCGACCTCGCCATCGCCATCCCCTCCGGCGCCAATCCGGACCTGCGCGCGACCGTCGTCTATCAGGGGCCGATCAAGGCGCCGATCAAGGCCGGCCAGCACATTGCCGACCTCGTCGTCACCTCGCCCGGCCTGCCCGAACAGCGCCTGCCTTTGGTCGCCGCCGCCGATGTCGGTGAAGCTGGCTTCTTCGGTCGCATCTGGGCGGGCCTCATGTCGCTGTTCGGCGCGTGAGGGGCGTCTTCCTCAGCCTCGAAGGCGGGGAGGGCGCGGGCAAGTCGACCCAGGCGAAGCGGCTCGCCGCCGCGCTTGAGGCACGGGGAATCCATGTCGTGCTCACCCGCGAACCGGGCGGGACTGAGGGTGCTGAGGCGATCCGCGGCCTGTTGATGCAGGGCGCGGTCACCCGCTGGAGCGCGCACACCGAAACCCTGCTCTTCGCCGCCGCGCGCGCGGACCATGTCGAAAAGCTGATCCGCCCGGCAGTCGAAGCGGGCAGCTGGGTCGTGTGCGACCGCTTCATCGACTCCACCCGCGCCTATCAGGGGGCACAGGATATCGACGATGCGGCGATCCTGGCGCTGCATGGCTTCGGCTCGCGCGGGCTGTTGCCCGACCGCACCCTTGTCCTCGACCTGCCCGATGGCGCAGGCCATGCGCGGTCGCTCGAGCGTGATGGCGGGGCCGCCGACCGCTTCGGCGCGCGCGGGCCGGACTTCCACGCCGCCGTCGCCGCGCAGTTCCGCCGCATCGCTGCGGCCGAGCCCGATCGCGTGCGGCTGGTCGATGCCTCGGGCAGCATGGATGACGTCACGACGTCACTCATGGATGCGCTCGCCGATCTGCTGCCATGACGTCAAACCCCGGCAATACCGCAGCAAAGGCCACGTTTCGCGCCGCCATGTCGAGCGGGCAGCTGCACCACGCCTGGCTGATCGCCGGGGCGGAGGGGCTGGGCAAGGGCACATTCGCCCGCGCCGCCGCTGCGCGGATGCTGGCCGAGGCGGCGGGGCAGGGGCCGCTTCCGGGCGACTTCGACCTTCCTGAAGACAATCCAACGCGCAAGCTGATCGAATCCGGCGCGCATCCCGATTATCGCGTGCTCACGCGGCTGCCCAAGGATGCCGACAAGCCAGATCAGGGGCTGGCGCGCTCGATCAAGATCGACGCCATCCGCGCGCTGAACCCGATGTTCGCGACCAAACCGACCATGTCGTCGCGCCGCGTCGTGGTGATCGACGCGATCGACGATGTCGAGCGGCCGGGCGGGTCGAACGCGCTGCTCAAGAATCTGGAGGAGCCACCGGCGGGGACGATCTTCTTGCTGGTCAGCCACTCGCCGGGGCGGTTGCTGCCGACGATCCGCTCGCGCTGCCGGGTGCTGCGCTTCGACCCATTGCCCGATAGCGATGTCGCGGCGGCGGTGCGCGCGGCGATGCCCGAGGCCAGCGCAGCGGAGGTGGAGGCGTTGGTCCGCGCGGGGCAGGGCTCGCCGGGTCGCGCGCTCAGCTTTGCCGGGCTGGACCTTTCCACCCTCGACAGCGAGATGGCAGCAATCGCGGCGCGCGGCGACCCCGACAACGCGATCCGCGCCCGCCTTGCCCGCACGCTAGGGTCGAAGGCAGCGCAGCCGCGCTACGAGGCGTTCCTGGCGCGTGTCCCCGCGTTTGCGCTGGAGGAGGCCCGCGGACGTAACGGCGCGGCGCTGGCCGAGGCGATTGCGGTTTATGAGGCCGCCTCGCAACTCGGCCCTGTCGCGCTCGCCCAGTCGCTCGACGCACAGGCGACGGTGTTCGAAATGGGCGGCATCCTTGCGCGGCTGGCGAAGCGGTAGCCATACCGTCATCCCAGCGAAAGCTGGGATCTCGTGAGGTTGCGGTGCGACGCCCGAGATCCCAGCTTTCGCTGGGATGACGAGGTGGGATTGTGCGAATCCCTTCTACTCGCGTCAGCATTGTTCTAGAGCGCCCCCATGTCCGAACCCTATTACATCACCACCGCGATCCATTATCCCAACGGCAAGCCGCATATCGGCCATGCCTATGAGATGATCGCCGCCGACGCGATTGCGCGGTTTCAGCGTCAGGCCGGGCGCGACGTGCGCTTTCAGACCGGCACCGACGAGCACGGCCTCAAAATCGCCCAGACCGCGCGCGCCCGCGACCTGACCCCGCGTCAGCTTGCGGATGAAATGTCAGCCTATTTCAGTGACATGGCGCGCGATCTGAATATTTCATATGATCGTTTTATCCGCACCGTCGATCCCGATCACTATGCCGCCAGCCAGGCAATCTGGGCCGCGATGGAGGCGAAGGGCGACCTGTATCTCGACCGCTATGAAGGCTGGTACTCGGTCCGCGACGAAGCGTTTTACGAAGAGAAAGAACTGACCGAGGGGGAGGGCGGCGTCAAGCTGTCGCCCCAGGGTACCCCGGTCGAATGGACCGCCGAGGAAACCTGGTTCTTCCGCCTGTCCAAATATCAGCAGCCTTTGCTCGACCTGTACGCCGCGCAGCCCGACTTCATCCGCCCCGAACGCTCGCGCAACGAGGTGATGAAGTTCGTCGAGGGCGGGCTGGTCGACCTGTCCGTCTCGCGCACCAGCTTCGACTGGGGCGTGCCGGTACCCGGATCGCCGGGGCACGTCATGTATGTCTGGGTCGACGCGCTGACCAACTACCTCACCGGCACCGGCTATCCCGATACCGGCAGCGATCTGGCGCGCTACTGGCCCGCCAATCTGCACCTGATCGGCAAGGATATCACCCGCTTCCACGCGGTCTATTGGCCCGCCTTCCTCATGTCGGCCGACCTGCCACTTCCGAAACAGGTGTTCGCCCACGGTTTCATCCTCAACCGCGGCGAGAAGATGTCGAAATCGACCGGCAACGTCGCCGATCCGATCGAGCTGACGCGGCTCTACGGCGTCGATGCGCTGCGCTATTTCCTGCTGCGCGAGGTCGCGTTCGGCAATGACGGCAGCTTCAGCGATGAGGCAATCGTCACCCGCGCCAATGCTGATCTCGCCAACAGCTTCGGCAATCTGGCGCAGCGGACGCTGTCGTTCATCGCCAAGAACCTCGAAGGCGCGCTGCCCGAAGCCGGGCGCAGTGATCCTGCCGACGCCGAACTGCTCGCGACGATCGACGAAGCGGGGCGCGAGTTCCGCGCCGCGTTCGACAGCCTCGCGCTCAATCAGGGGCTTGAGGCGTGGATGCGCGCCGTCTTTGCCTGCAACCAGTATATCGACGTTCAGGCCCCCTGGGCGCTGCGCAAGACCGACCCGGAGCGGATGCACGCCGTGCTTGGGACGCTCGTCCGCGCGATCCGCGACCTCGCGATCCTCGTCCTGCCGGTGATCCCCGAGAGCGCCGGCAAGATCCTCGACCAACTCGGGCAGGACGCGCGCGACCACGCCGCGCTCGATAACAAGGGTTGGTATGATGAGGCCGTGACGTCAGGCTTCCGCCTCGACCCGCCGACCGGCGTATTCCCGCGCCTCGTGCTCGCCGAGGAGCCGACGGCATGAGGCTCGCCGACAGCCACTGCCACCTCAACTATAAGGGCCTTGGCGAGCAGCAGCCCGAGGTGCTCGCCCGCGCCCGCGAAAGCGGCGTCGTGGCAATGCTCAACATCGCCACCCGCGAGCGCGAATGGGACGAGGTGCTTGCCACTGCCGAGCGCGAAAGCGACGTTTGGGCCACGGTCGGCATCCACCCGCATGAGGCGGACGAACATCCGCATATCGACACCGCCAAGCTGCTTGCCCGCGCCGCGCACCCCCGCGTCGTCGGCATCGGCGAGACCGGGCTCGACTATTATTACGACCATAGCGACCGCGCGCAGCAGCAGAAGAGCTTCCGCGCGCACATCGCCGCCAGCCGCGAAACCGGCCTGCCGCTGATCGTGCACACCCGCGATGCCGAGGAGGATACCGCCAATATCCTCGCCGAGGAGATGGGGAAGGGGGCCTATCCCGGCGTCATCCATTGCTTCACGGCCAGTGGAGATTTTGCTGACAAGGCACTGGATTTGGGCTTTTATATCTCCATATCCGGCATCGTGACGTTCAAGAACGCCCGCGACCTCCAGGAAACCGCCGCGCGGCTGCCGCTCGACCGGCTGCTGATCGAAACCGACGCCCCCTTCCTCGCCCCCGTCCCCCATCGCGGCAAGACTGGCGAGCCGGCCTTCGTCGCCGACACCTGCCGCTTCCTGGCGCAGCTGCGTGGCGTGGAGGCCGAGGAACTGGCCGAGGCAACCCGCGAAAACTTCCACCGCCTGTTCGCAAAGACACTGGCGACCGCGTGAAGGTCCGCATCCTCGGTTCGGGAACATCCTCCGGCGTCCCGCGCATCGGCAACGACTGGGGCAGCTGTGATCCGACCGATCCACGCAACCGCCGCACCCGCGCCTCGATCCTGGTCGAGGCGGGAGCGACCCGGATCCTCGTCGACACCAGCCCCGACCTGCGCGAACAGCTGATCGCCGCCAATGTCGCCGATATCGACGCGGTCATCTGGACCCACGACCATGCCGATCACTGCCACGGAATCGACGACCTGCGCCAGTTGATGCACCTGCGCGGAGCGCCGGTGCGCGGTCTTGCCGACTGGAAAACACAGGAACGGCTGCGCGATCGCTTTCGCTATGTCTTCGAAGGGGGAGGGCCATACCGCCCAACCGCGACGATCGAGCCGCTGCGCGACGGCATGGCGATCGGCGACATCATCGTCCGTACGGTCGATCAGCCGCATGGCGGCATTACCAGCGCCGGGCTACGCTTCGAACATGATGGAAAGTTAGTCGGCTATGCCACTGATTTCAATATATTCACCGACGAGATGGCCATGCTCTACAGCGATCTCGATCTATGGGTCGCCGATGCATTACGCCGCGAGCCGCACCCCACGCACCCGCATCTCGCCCAAACGCTCGGCTGGGCACAGCAATGTCGTGCGCGGCGCACGGTTCTCGTTCATATGGATCACTCGATGGACTATATGACGCTGAAGGCCGAGCTGCCCGCCGGGGTCGAGCCGGGCCATGACGGCATGGAGTTGCACGTTTGACCGAAATGCAGATCATCCAGCTGGTCTCGCTGGTCGGCTTCCTCGCCTTGGTGCTGGGCTCGCTCAGCGTTCGGAACATGCAATTCGGTTTCATCGTCAAGACGGTGATCGGCTGGGCCGCCATCGCGGGGCTGATCGCGCTGGTCGTGATCAACAAGGACTGGATCGCTTCCCAATTCTCCAGCGCCGCTGTCCAGCTTGGCCTGTCCGATCCCGAGCAGGCGAGCGAGGGCGAGATTGTTCGCATCCGAAAGTCGCCGGACGGCCATTTCTGGGCGCGCGTTCGTATCAATGGCGTCGAGCGACGGATGCTGGTCGATAGCGGCGCCAGCGTAACGCTGCTCAAGGCAGACACTGCACGCGCCACTCAGGTCGCGTTCGACGGTGGCCCGCCAATCCGGATCCAGACTCCACGGGGACTGATCGACGCCACCCAGGCACAGGCAACGGAATTGGCAATCGGGCCGATCGCCACGTCGCGGCTGGACGTGCTGGTGGCTTCGAACGAGGAAGCGTTCGACGTGCTGGGGATGAACTTCCTGTCGCGCCTCAAATCGTGGCGGGTGGAGGGGAACGTCCTGATCCTCGAACCCAATCCCAGCTTAATTTAACATAATGTATATTATCGGACTTAAGCCATGAGCGAGCAGGCGGTCTCCCCCGCGTCGGACAGCCCGGCGATCGAGCCCCCCGGCATCGAACGGCTGATGGCGATCATGGCGCGGCTGCGCGATCCGGTCACCGGGTGTGAATGGGACACTGTCCAGACCTTCGCGACGATCGCGCCCTACACGATCGAGGAAGCCTATGAGGTCGCCGACGCCATCGCGCGTAACGACCTGACCGATCTAAAGGACGAACTCGGCGACCTGCTGCTCCAGGTCATCTTCCACAGCCGCATGGCGCAGGAGCTCGGCGCGTTCGACCTTGCCGACGTCATCGCCGGCATCTGCGACAAGATGGAGCGCCGCCACCCGCACATCTTCCGCGGCGCGGAGAGCGGCGGCCATCATCTGTGGGAACAAATCAAGGCCGAAGAGCGGGGGAGCAAGGGGACGAGCGGGACGCTCGACGGCGTCGCGATCGGCCTCCCCGCCCTCACCCGCGCCGAAAAGCTGCAAAAGCGCGCCGCGCGCACCGGTTTCGACTGGACCGACCCCGCGGATGCCCGCGCCAAGATCGACGAGGAACTGGCCGAGGTCGAAAGCGCGACCAGCGACGATCACCGGGCCGAGGAAATCGGCGATCTGCTCTTCGCCACGGTCAACTGGTCGCGCAAGCTCGGCATCGACCCCGAAGCTGCCCTGCGCGCCGCCAACGCCAAGTTCGAACGCCGCTTCCGCGCGATGGAAGCGCAGGCGGGCGACGCGTTCGTCGGATTGTCGCTGGACGCAAAGGAAGACCTTTGGGTCGCGGTCAAATCGGCCGAATAAGGTTCAGACCGAAGCGCCCTGCGGCTCCACCGCCATCAGCGTCGTCCCGGCATATTTCTCGGACTCGGGCAGATACAGCCGACAGATCGCGAAATCGCGTTCGGTCAGCGCCAGGTTCTTGAGCCCGTCCACCTTGAACGTGCCGAACTTCTCCTCACGCGGAATCACGAAGTCGCGCGAAATCACCTGCGCGTCGACATAGAGCGACCCGCCGCGCGTGTAGAGAATGTGCGGCGCCAGCACCATGCGCGTGCGGTTATAGATCGCGTTCATGCATTTCTGCCTGACGATCCCCTCCAGCACGATCGGCGTTGGGTTGGGCGGTGACTCCGCCCCCTTCTCGATATCCATCATGACAATATGGCAACGATGCTGCATCGCAGCAAGTCACGACGCGCCGCTTAGGTGAAATTACCAATCAGTCTTTCCGCCAGGGCAACTGGATCAACCACGGCTTTGGCCGCCCGGTCGGCTTGGCCGTCCCGTCGATCCGCTCGGCGCGCAGAATCTTTACGCGATCCAGGATCATCTGCCCGCGCATTTCGTCGCGCCCGCCCCCGGTCGGCATTGCCAGCATCCTGCGCACGACGTCCATCCCGCTGACCACCCGCCCGAATGCGGCATAGCCGGGCTTGCCCGGGCGCGCGTTGAGTGTCGGGTTATCGCCCACCATGATTGAAAAATTGCCATGCGCCGAATTGGGGTTCACCGACCGCGCCATCGAAATCGTGCCGTTCAGATGTGTGATCCCAGTACGACTCGTCGGCTCCAGCGGGACGGATGGCAAAATGCGTCGCGCATCGGTCCCGATCCCGCCCTGGACAAAGCCTTTGGTCGGATCCCCCTTGCGCCGCGCCGCGCGATAGAAATGCGTCCCCTCCAGCCGTCCGTCATCGACGTAGCGCAGAAAGTTCGCGACGGTCTGCGGTGCGCGCCGCGCCTCTAGCGCCAGCACGATGCTCCCCGCACTGGTCACCAGCCGCACGCGCACGACCGGCGGCTCAGACGCCGGTCCAGCCGAAACGAGCAGCATCGCCGCCAACCCCAGCACCACCGCGCGCCGTGGCGTCATCCGTTGCGCACCTCGAACCGCTCATGGTCCTTGGGCGCCATGCGGACGTCGTAGATCGCAGTCTCGCCGTCGATCCAGTGGTCGATCACCTCGCCATGCTGGTGCAGCCATGCCGCCCCCGCGCCATCGCCGGCGGTCAGCTCGACCCGGTATCGGCGATGCCCCAGCGTCAGCCGGGCGGCGACACGGTCGATCAGTGCCTCGACCCCCTCGCCGCTCAGCGCCGACACCGCCAGCACATCGTCGCGCTTGGCCGCTTCGGCCAGCACATCCTCGCGCGCCTCGCCGTCGAGCAGGTCGAGCTTGTTCCACGCCTCGAACCGCGGCGTTTCCTCCGCCACGCCGATGTCCTTGAGCACCGATTCGACATCGTCGCGCTGCGCCTCGCTGTCGGGGTGCGCGATGTCGCGGACATGGATCAGCAAGTCGGCCGAGATCACTTCCTCCAGCGTCGCCTTGAACGCCGCGACCAATTGCGTCGGCAGTTCGGAGACAAACCCCACCGTGTCCGACAGGATCGCCTTGTCGATGCCGGGCAGCGAAATCTGGCGCAGCGTCGGGTCGAGCGTCGCGAACAACAGATTCTCCGCCATGACGTCAGCGCCGGTCAAGCGATTGAACAGCGTGGACTTTCCGGCATTGGTATAGCCGACCAGCGCGATCACCGGCCAGGGCGCACGCTGCCGCCGCTCGCGATGCAGCCCGCGCGTGCGGCTCACCGAATCGAGCTCGCGCCGCAACCGCGCCATGCGGTCGCGGATCAGCCGGCGATCCGCCTCGATCTGCGTTTCGCCCGGTCCGCCAAGAAAGCCAAAGCCACCGCGCTGGCGTTCAAGATGGGTCCAGCTGCGCACCAGCCGCCCGGCTTGATAGTCGAGATGCGCGAGTTCGACCTGCAACCGGCCCTCGGCGGTGCGTGCGCGTTCGCCGAAAATCTCGAGGATCAGGCCGGTACGGTCGATCACCTTGCAGCCAAGGCCGGTTTCAAGATTGCGCTGCTGCACCGGGGTCAGCGCCGCGTCGAACACGGCCAGGTTGAGCTCCCGATCGCGCACCGTCTCGCCCAGCGCCTCGACCTGCCCCGACCCGATCAGCGTGCCGGGTTTGGCTGCGCGGATGCGCAGCGCGACGCGCTCGACCACCTCGATGCCGATCGCCAATGCCAGGCCAGCGGTCTCTTCCAGACGCGCCTCGGCATCGCGGCTTGAGCCGCCCAGGTCGGGATAGACCACGACTGCCCGCGCACCCCGCGCAAACTCATCGGGGTCACGATCGAAACCGGTACTCATGGTTCAGCCTTCAAAACGGTCAGGCGTCCTCGCCTTGATCGGTCAGATCCAGCGGATGGGCCGGCTGGATCGTCGAGACCGCGTGCTTGTACACCAGCTGATAAGCGCCATCGCGCTGAAGCAGCATACAGAACAGGTCGAACGCCGCGATGCCACCCTGCAACATCACGCCATTGACCAGGAACATCGTCACATTCTCCTGCTGACGCTTCACCGCGCCCAGGAAAATCTCCTGCAAAACCGGGTTCTTCGACGGAATATCGGGGATGGCATCAACGATCGACGCGACATCGACCGCGCCAGACGGCATGATCGTCGAGATCGCGTGCTTGTAGATCAGCTGCGACTGGCCGTCGCGGCGCAGCAGCACGGAGAAATTGTCGAACCAGGTGACGATGCCCTGCAACTTCACGCCCTTGACCAGGAACATGGTCACCGGGGTCTTGGACTTGCGAAGCGCGTTGAGGAAAAGGTCCTGAAGGGATGTCTGCTTGTCGGCCATGATGCAGCTCGCTTGTTCTTGGCGGGGCTTTCCCCGCAATCGCGCCGTTTCCCGGCGTCGGATGCGCGCCACCCAGCGGCGCGGTTGACGGCAATGTAGGTATTGCCCGTCGCAACGTCCATAGCCGGACGTCGCGACGTCAATCCTCGTCGCGCGCCTCATGGATGCCGAGCAGCTTCAACTTGCGATGCAGCGCTGACCGCTCCATCCCGATGAAATGCGCGGTGCGCGAGATATTGCCCGAAAAGCGTTTGATCTGGACGCGCAGATATTCGCGCTCGAAACTCTCGCGCGCTTCCTTCAGCGGCGCGCCCATGATCGTCGCCGCCCCCATCCCGCCTTCTTCGCGGCGGCCGAGGATTTCGGTCGGCAGCATGTCGATGTCGATCCGTCCGATCCGGTCGCCCGGAGCGAGGATCACCGTTGCCTCGACCACATTGCGCAACTGGCGGACATTGCCCGGCCATTCATAGCTTTGCAGCGCGACCATCGCCTCCCCCGCCACGTCCGGCGTCGGCACGCGGCGCTCGGTCGCGAAATGCGCCACGAAATGCTCGACCAGCGCCGGGATATCCTCGCGCCGCTCGGTCAGCGGCGGGATCGGGACCGGCACGACGTTCAGGCGGTAGAACAGGTCCTCGCGGAACCGCCCCTCGGCAATCTCCGTGGTCAGGTCGCGTCCAGTCGCCGAAACGACGCGGACATCGACCTTGACCTGCCGTTGCCCACCGACCCGATTGAACTTCTGTTCGGTCAGCACGCGCAGGATGCGGCCCTGCGTCGTCAGCGGCATGTCGGCGATCTCGTCGAGGAACAAAGTCCCGCCATGCGCCTGTTCGAGCAGGCCGGGATGGACCAGATCGCCATCCTCGACCCCGAACAATTCCTCCTCGACCCGCTCCGGCGTCATTCGCGCGGCGCTGACGATCACGAACGGCCCGTCGGCGCGGTTGCTCCATTCGTGCAGCAAGCGGGCGGCAACCTCCTTGCCCGTGCCCGGCCCGCCAGTGATCATCACCCGGCTGCCCGTCGCGGCGACCCGCTTCAACGTCGCGCGGACGGTGTTGATTGCGCCCGATGTCCCGTGCAGGTCGTTGCCGCGACCAACCGACGCGCGCAGTGACGCCACCTCGCGTCGCAACTGCTCGGTTTCGGTCGCGCGTTCGACCAGCAGCATCAGCCGCTCGGCCTCGAACGGCTTTTCGATAAAGTCCGACGCCCCGCGCCGGATCGCGGCGACCGCGGTGTCCAGATTGCCATGACCCGAAAACACCAGCACCGGGATCGACGGATCGCGCCGCTTGATCTCGTCCAGCAGGTCCAGCCCGTCGAGCCGTGATCCCTGCAGCCACACATCGAGCAGCACCAGGCTCGGCCGCCGCTCGGCAATCGCCTCCAGCGCCGCGTCGCTGTGCGCGGCACTGCGGGTTTCATACCCTTCGTCTTCCAGCACCCCCGCGACCAGTTCGCGGATGTCTGCCTCGTCATCGACGACCAGGATATCGAGTTTCATTGTCCATTTCCGTTCATGGTCGGGTTCAGCGGGGCAAGGCCCGCTGAACCCGGTGCCGCGTCGTCCGTTCCCCCGGTCCCTGCCAGTCGCTCCAGCGTCCTGGTGTCGAAGCACAAGGTGACCACCGTCCCCCCGCCCTCGCGATCGCCGAACGCCATCGTGCCGAAATGCTCCTCGACAATCTTCTTGACGATCGCGAGCCCCAGTCCCGTGCCGCGCGCGCGCGTCGTCATATAGGGCTCGACAATCCGCTCGCGTTCGGCGGGCAGGCCGATGCCATTGTCGGCAATCTCGATCATCAACTGCGCGTCGGCCTCTTCGCGCACGCGCATCACGATCTCGCCCGGATCGCCCCCGCCGGCCTCGTCACCGCGTGCCTCGACTGCCTCGACCGCATTCTTGACCAGATTGGTCAGCGCCTGTCCCAGCTGCCGCCGGTCGCAGACCAAGGGCGGCAAATTGTCCGGTGCCTCAAAGCGGAACTGGATATCTGGCTTGGCGACCTCGTGCAGGAACAGGGTCTGGCGCGCGACGTCGATGATCGACTCTTCGCGGAAGATTGGCTTGGGCATCCGCGCGAAGGACGAGAATTCATCGACCATCCGCCGCAGATCGCCGACCTGTCGCACGATCGTGTCAGTCAGCTTGGCAAAAGTGCCGTCGTCGCCCTCGATCTTCTTCCCATAGCGCCGCTGGAGCCGCTCGGCGGCGAGCTGGATCGGGGTCAGCGGATTCTTGATCTCATGCGCAATGCGGCGTGCGACGTCGGACCAGGCCGCCCGACGCTGGTCGAGCAGTTGCTGGGTGATGTCGTCGAACGTCAGCACCTGCCCCGCTTCGTCGCGGGTGATCTTCACCGCCAGCGTCCGCGCCTCGCCCCCGCTGGTCAGCTGCACGATATCCTCGCGCGTCTCCCCGCCCAGCACCGCATCCAGCTCGGGCGCGACTTCGGCGAGCAGCTTGCCGACCGGCGCGTCGCCGGGTTGCAGCAGCGCCATAGCAGAGCTGTTGATCAGGCGAATGCGCCGCTCGGCATCGATCGACAGCACGCCCGCCGTGACGCCCGACATCACCGCCTCGATCAGCGCGCGGCGGCTTTCGGATTCGGCATTGGCATCGACCAGCGCATTGGTCTGTTCCTGCAACCGGTCGGTCATCCGGTTGAACGCGGTGGCCAGCGTGCCGATCTCGTCATCCGCCCGCGGCGTCGGTACGCGGGTGCCAAGATCGCCCTCCGCCACATCGCGCGCAGCCTTGACCAGATCGCCCACGGGGCGGACGAGGCGATCGGCCAACACTAGTGCCGCCCAGACCGCCAGTCCAACAATGAGCAGCGATAGGACGAGCAGTGCGATGTTGAACTGAAGCTGCAGCGCGCGGGACCGTTCGGTCAGAGCCCGATAATCGCTTACGACACTGTCCGCGCGTTGCATCCTTGCAAACAGCTCGGGATCGACCACACGCGCGACATAAAGATAGGTATCGGTCGATCCGGGTAGTCGTAGGAGCGCGCGGAACCGCCCCCCGGCCTGTTCGACGACCATTCCCTGCCCTGCCTTGATCCGTCGCAACGCCTCGCGGCTGATCTGCTGCTGGATTAGTTCCTCATAGGGGTTGAGAATGATCAGTGTCTGCAACTCGCCGGTCGGCGCTTCGCGGATGATTGCGGATTCCGAAAGCTCGCGCTGCCGCGTCTGCCCCGCAAAAAATTCAACGAACCTGGGGTCGTCGACAGCGACCTCGGTTAGCGCGCCGGCGAGGTCCATTGCCATCGCTTCGGCATTCGCGCCCACCCGGGTCTGAAGATCGCTGAATGTCTCCGTCGCGACCGCCGACGCATTTTCCAGCATCCCGCGCGCGCGATCGGAGAACCAGAACTCGACGCCATATTGAAACAACAGCGACGCGACGATCGACACAAAGATCGTCGGCACGCTCGCCAGCACCGAAAAGATCGCCACCAGCCGCACATGCAGCCGCGCCCGCCCGCCTAGCGGCGACCGCGCCGCGCGTCGCATCGCCACGCGCCGCCCGACCAGCACGATCAGCGCCACCAGCGGAATGAGGTTGCCGACCAGCAACAGCGCGACCAGCGGCGGGGTCAGCAACCGCTGCGACCCCGTATTCCCGCTCACCACGAAATAGCTTGTAACCAGCACCGCCAGCGCCAGCGCCAAGACCAGAAGCTCGACAAAGGGGGTGATGCTCAGCCGCCAGCGGGGCGCGCCCGCGTCGATCAGTGGCTTTGCGGCAACATCCATCGTGACATGGCTACAACAACATTGTTGCCATGAAAACACACTTGTCGCTCAACCTGTCGCTAACTGGGATCATCCAGCCGCCCGCCGACATCGATCCCCAGCGTGTCCAGCCGCTTCCTCAACGTATTCCGGTTGATCCCGAGCGCCCGCGCCGCGCGCAGCTGGTTGTGCCCGTGCCGCGCCAGCATCGCTTCGATCAGCGGGCGCTCGACCTCGCCGATGATGCGGTCATACAGCGTGCCGTCCTCCAGCACCGCGGGTTCCTCCGCCGCCAGCCGCGTCAGCCGCGCGATCACCGCCGCCTCGATCCCGGCATCGCGCGTCGGCGCGGCCAGCCCGCTGCCCTCGCCCAGCATCGCGCGCACCGCATCGCCGTCGATCCACTCGTCGCGATGCAGCGCGGCCATGCGCCGCATCAGGTTCTCCAGCTCGCGCACATTGCCCGGCCAGTCATGCGCCTCCAGCACTGCAATCGCATCGTCGCCGACATGCTTGCGCGGCAGTCCGTCCTCCACCGCGCGGTCCAGAAAATGCCGCGCCAGCAACCGGATGTCCTGCCGCCGCTCGCGCAACGCCGGCAGCGCGATCGGCACGACGTTGAGGCGGTAGAACAGGTCCTCGCGGAACTGCCCCGACACCACCTGGTTCATCAGATCCTTGTTGGTCGCCGCGACGATCCGCACATCCGCCCGGATCGCCCGCGCCCCGCCGACGGTGGTGAACTCGCCCGACTGCAACACGCGCAGCAGCCGCGTTTGCGCCTCCATCGGCATGTCGCCAATCTCGTCGAGGAACAGCGTGCCGCCCGAAGCCTGTTCGAACTTCCCCGCGACGCGCGCCGCCGCCCCGGTGAACGCGCCCTTCTCATGCCCGAACAGCTCGGCTTCGATCAGCTCGCGCGGGATCGCTGCCATATTGATCGCGACGAACGGCGCGCGCCGCCGTGGGCCAAGGTCATGGATCGCCTGCGCCACCAGCTCCTTGCCGGTCCCGCTCTCACCGGTGATCAGCACGGTCAGCTCGTTGGACACCACCCGCGCGATCACGCGATACACATCCTGCATCGCAGGTGACCGCCCGATCAGCGCCACCGCCTGCTCCTCCGACGCGGGCAGGTCATCGACCAGCCGCCGCCCCCGCGCCAGCGCGCTCGCCACCGTCGCGGTCAGCGCATCCAGGTCGAACGGCTTGGGCAGGTAATCGAACGCCCCCGCCTCGGTCGCGCGCACCGCGGTCGACAGCGTATTCTGCGCCGACAGCACGATCACCGGCACATCGGGCATTTCACCGGTAAAGGTCGCGACGAAATCCAGCCCATTGCCATCGGGCAGCACGACATCGGTCACCAGCACATCGGGCCGCCCCGCCGCCAGCTCGCGCCGCAACTCGCCCAGCGAGGCCGCCGCCGTCACGCGATGCCCCGCGCGCCGCAGCGCCTGCGTCACCACCATGCGGATCGCAGCATCATCGTCGCAGATGAGGATGGAGGCGCTCACCCGTCCGCCCTCGGCAAATTCACCCGAAACACCGTCATCTCCGGGTCGCCCGCGCGGGCATATTCAACCACCCCGCCCATATCGCGCACCAGCTTCTCGACCAGCGGCAGCCCCAGCCCCTTGCCCTCGGGCTTGCCCGACACGAACGGCTCGAACAAATGGCTGGCGATATCCGCCGGCGCGCCGGGGCCATTGTCGGTCACCGAAAATTCGATCGGCAGCCACCGGCGCGGCTGATCCGGCCCCGGCCGCATCGCGACGCCATGACGATATTGGGTGGACAGGATGATGCGCGGCTCGGGCGTGTCGCGCAGCGCTTCGGCGGCATTTTTCAGCAAATTCATCGCCACCTGCAGAAATGCGTCCTTGTCCATCATCACCGGGGGCAGCGACGGATCGAACCTTTCCTCGATCACCATCCCCCGCGCAAACCCGGCCAGCGCCACGCGGCGGGCATGGTCGAGCAGCGGATAGATATTGTGCGGCGCCAGCTTGGGCGGGCGCGTGTCGGTGAAATCCTGCATCCGGTCGATCAGCGCGGCGATGCGATCGACCTCCGTCGTAATCAGCTGGGTCAGCTCGGCGCGCGTCACGGGATCGTCATCCCCCGCCATCAGCTGCGCCGCGCCGCGAATCCCCGATAGCGGGTTCTTGATCTCATGCGCCAGCATCGCCGCCGCACCCACCGCCGCGCGCGCACCCGCGCTGCGATCCGCCCCCACCGACAGGCGGCGTGAGGTCGGCGCCTGATGCAGCGTCACGATGCGCCAGCCGGGATGTTCGGTGATCGGCTGCTCGATGAAATCGACGCGGGTGCGGGGCGAGCGGGTCGGCTCGATCTCGACATCGAACGCGGCAAAGCCATGCCCGTCGCGCCGCCCGGCATAGCCCTCGGGCAGTGCGAAGATGCGGTCGAGCCGCTGCCCCAGCATCGCCTTTTCGCTGTGATTGAGCAGATGCTCGCACGCCATATTGGCGCGGGTCACGCGATCCTGCGGGTCGAGCACCAGTGCGGCGACCGGAAGCCCGCCGAAAATTTCGGTCAGGTCCGGCTCACCCGGCTGCGGCGGCGGCCTCAGGCCGCTTCGCGTGACGGCCATGATCCCAAGGCAGGCATACCGCGGAACGGCGCATAGAATTCGTCGAGCATCCCCAGCACCGTCGCGGCCTTGGGCTCCTGGTTCACCTTGTTGCGAAACTCCGCCGATCCGGGCAGCCCCTTGGTGTACCAGCCGATATGCTTGCGCATCAAATTGACGCCGGTCATCTCGCCATAATGGTCGAGCATCATGGCGTAATGCTCTGCAATCAGGGCATATTGTTCGTCGATATCGGGGTCCGGCCGCTCGCCCTTTCCGGACAGCGCATCCATCACCTGCCGCAGCACCCACGGCTTGCCATAAGCCCCGCGCCCGATCATCACGCCATCCGCGCCCGACTGTTCCAGCGCGGTGCGCGCATCCTCGACCGTGCAGATGTCGCCGTTGACGATGACGGGGATCGACACCGCATCCTTGACCTTGCGCACGAACGCCCAGTCAGCACTGCCCTTGTACATCTGGTTGCGGGTACGGCCATGCACCGTCACCATCTTCGCACCCAGCTCCTCGGCAACACGCGCCAGCTCGGGCGCGTTCAGGCTATCATGGCACCATCCCATGCGCATCTTGACCGTCACCGGCACCGACACCGCCTTGACGCACGCCTCGATCAGCTTCGCCGCGAGATCCGGCACCCGCATCAGCGCCGAGCCCGCATCACCATTGGTCACCTTGCGCACCGGACAGCCCATATTGATGTCGATGATCGCCGCGCCGCGATCCTCATTCAGCTTCGCTGCCTCCCCCATTTCATAGGGGGTACAGCCGACCAGCTGCATCGACACCGGCTCCTCGATCGGATCCCATGCCGCCTTCTGCACCGACTGCCGCGTCTCCCGGATCGCTGCCTGGCTCGCGATCATCTCGGTGACATTGAGCCCCGAGCCATAGCGCCGCACCAGCCGCCGGAACGGCAAATCGGTGACGCCCGTCATCGGCGCCAGAATCACCGGCGTCTCGACCGTCACCGGCCCGACCTGGATGGGGTTCAACATCGTCATGTGTGCCTGAAATTTAGGCACGAGCGCCTACAGCGGCAAGGGCGGGGATGCAAGGGTGGCGCGCCAGCCCCTTCCCGCCTTCTAAAGCCCCTCCCGCTTGCGGGAGGGGTTGGGGAGGGTCTTCTTCTTCTTCTTCTTCTACTTTCTTCCGTCCGGCCGCTAAAGATGCCGCTCCGTATCCTGCCGCACATGCAGAACGCGGATGACATCAATCATGTCATCCGTCTCACGAAAATAGATCATGTGCGAACCGGTTGCCAGCTTCAGATACCCCGGTCGAACCTCAACCGCCCGACCCCGCTTCGCACCCAACGCCAGTGCCCGACACGCATCCCGGACCTCGTCGGTATAGCGATCGGCCTGATCCGGTCCCCAATGTGCGGCGCTATAGTCCCAGATATCGTCCAGATCGGCCTCAGCCGCCGGCGAAAGGACAATCGCCTTCACTGGGCGCTAAACGCAGCACGCTTCCGCGCCTTAAAGGCTTCGAAATCAAACGGTTTGGACTCGCCCGACTCCTCGCCCACGAGCAGCGCGTCCTGCAACGCCCGCACCCTCGCCTCATGCTCTTCCAGAAGGCGAAGGCCAGCGCGCACCACATCGCTCGCCGATCCATAGCGCCCTGCCCGCACCTGCTCGCCGATAAAATCGGAGAAATGGTCGCCGATGGTCACTGAGGTATTGCGTGGCATGGCCGGATCCCGAGGTCGTTTGACAGCGTCGATCCATATACCAATAAGTATTACAGGGCAACGCGACGGCAGGCCTGGGACCTTCTCTCCCAATCACTTTCCTACACGGCCCGGTCTCGCTAGGCAGGTTCGATGCTGCCCCTTCACCCCCTTTTCGACGCGCGCGAAGCTGTCGCGAATCAGTCGCTTGGCAGTTTCACTGCCGTCGTCTCACTGCGAGGATCCGTCGCGCGCCTGTCGCGCCATAGCCGTACGACCGTCGCTTCCACGTCCAAAACAGTCGCGTCAGCGTCGCTCAACAGTCGCTTGAGTGTCGCATCATGACCACTGCCGCCATCATCGTCGCCGCCGGAAAAGGCATCCGCGCAGGCGGAGTGGTCCCCAAGCAGTTCGCTCTGCTGTGCGGAAAGCCCATGCTTTCCCATAGCGTTACCGCGCTAACCTCCTACCCGATGATAACCCAAACCATCATCGTCGTCGGCGAAGAACAGCAGGACCACGCCCGCGCATTACAGCTCGAAAACGTCAGCTTCGTCCAAGGCGGAGCCGAACGCCGCGACTCGGTCCGCGCCGGGCTGGAGGCGCTGGAGGGCAAGGGCGTCACCCGCGTCCTGATCCACGACGCTGCCCGCCCCTTCATCCCCGCCGCCGTGATCGACGCGCTGCTCGCCGCGCTCGACCACGCCCCCGGCGCAGTCCCCGCCCTCCCCGTCGCCGACACGCTTGCCAAAGGCACCGAAACCCTCGGCGACAATGTCCCCCGCGCCGGCCTCAACCGCATCCAGACGCCACAGGCGTTCCACTACGACGCCATCCTCGCCGCCCACCGCGCCTGGCCCGATGGCGAAGAAGCCACCGACGACGCCCAGATGCTCCGCCGCGCGGGCCATGACGTCGCTCTCGTCCCCGGAGACGCAATGCTCGAAAAGATTACCCACCCCGCCGATTTCGCCGCCGCCGAGGCGCGTCATGCCGCCAGCCTCATCTCCCGCAGCGCGATCGGCTACGACGTCCACCGCCTCGCGGTGGGCGAGGAACTCTGGCTCGGCGGCGTGCTGATCCCGCATGACAAGGGGCTGGCCGGGCATAGCGACGCCGATGTCGCGCTCCATGCGATCACCGACGCGCTGCTCGGCACGATCGGCGCGGGCGATATCGGGATGCATTTCCCGCCCAGCGACCCGCAATGGCGCGGCGCCGCGTCCGACCGCTTCCTCGACCACGCAGCGTCACTTGTCCGCGACCAAGGCGGCATCATCGATTTCATCGACCTGACCCTGATCTGTGAGGAACCCAAGATCGGCCCGCACCGAGAAACGATCCGCGCGCGCATCGCCGAAATCCTGAAGCTCCCGCTCGCCAGGGTCAGCCTCAAGGCGACCACCACCGAACGCCTCGGCTTCACCGGTCGCGGCGAGGGCATCGCGGCGCAGGCCATCGCCACAGTGCGGCTACCGGAGACGACCGAATAAAGCGGGGCGGTTCAGGCTCAGCACTGCGCGGCCTTGCTACAAGTCCCTGATAGGGTCGTGCTGCCGCGGCCAATGACGGAGTAAGTCCATGCGTATCCGCAACCTCGCCGCCGCCGCCCTGCTCTGGACCGGCCTCGCCGCTTCCACCGTTCAGGCCCAGCCGCGCCCCTGCCTCTCCGATGGCGAGGCCGAAGCGCTGTTTCAGGTGCTGCTGCCCGACATGGTGAGCGAGATGGGCCGCGTCTGCACCGCCCTCCCCGCCTCCGCATTCCTTCGCCGCCCCAACCCGGCCTTCGCCGCCCGCCTCCAGTCCGGCGTCGCCCCGGCGCTTCCAGCGGCACGTAGCGGCATCGCCAAGCTGCTCGGCCCCGATATGCAGGCAATCGCCGGGTCGATGTTCGTCCTGCCCGCGATCAAGGTCATCATGGTCCCGCTCGCCGGTCAGATGATCGAGCCCGCCGATTGCCCGAAACTCGACAAGATCGTCAGCAATCTCGCGCCGCTGCCGCCGAAGAATCTGGCGGGCGTGTTCGTCGGAATGGCACAGCTCGATGCCGACCGTCGAAAAGGCGGGCCAAAGCTTCCGCTTTGCCCTATGCCCCGCCCCAAATGATGGACACGATTCTCCCCAAAGAGCTGGTCGATGCCGCGCGCCGCGTGGTTGAAACGAACCGCGCCACCGGCCGGACCGTCGCGGTCGCCGAAAGCTGCACCGGCGGGCTGGTCAGCGCCGCGATTACCGAGATTCCGGGGTCGTCCGAAGTGCTGCTCGCCGGCTTCGTCACCTATTCCAACCGCGCAAAGATCAAGGAACTCAAGGTCAGCGGCGACGTGCTCGAAACCTTCGGTGCGGTCTCGGTGGCGACTGCATGGAGCATGGCGCAAGGCGCTTTGGAGAAAAGCGGTGCCGATGTTGCCGTGGCGATTACCGGTGTTGCCGGCCCTGGCGGCGGCAGCGACAAGAAGCCGGTCGGCCATGTCGTGTTTGCCCGGGCGGAAAAGAATGCCGACCCGGATGTTATCGTCGCCGATACCCGCGACTTCGGCGATCTCGGCCGCGGCGGCGTGCGCCTTCAGGCAGCGTTGTGTGCGCTCGAACTGCTGCTGCCCGCCGAACCCGAAGCCGAATTGCCATAAAGCGCGGCTGCACGCTGCTCGAACGCCCCGATCATCATCCGCAGCGCGCGATCGAACACCTGGCCTGCGAGCATCTCGAACACGCGGTTCTTGAACGCGAAATCCACCTCGAAATCGACCAGCACCCCGCCCTCGCCATCGGGCCGGAATTTCCAGTCATTGTGCAAATGCTTCAGCGGTCCTTCGAGATACTCGACCCGGATATGCTCCGGTCGCTGCTTCCCGACCCGGCTGGTAAAGGTCTCGCGCAGCCCCTTGAACCCGACCATCAGGTCCGCGACCATCTCGGTCTCGCTGTCCGACCGGACCCGAACCGCACTGACCCAGGGCAGGAACTCGGCATAGCGCCCGACATCGGCGACCAGATCGTACATCTGTTCCGGCGTGTAGGGCAGCCGCCGGGTCTCGGCATGACGCGGCATCAGGCGGACACCACCGCCTTTGCGAGCTTGGCGTCGCGTGCCGCCTTCATCTTCGCGAAGTCGTCGCCGGCATGATAGCTCGACCGCGTCAGCGGCGAGGATGCGACCAGCAGGAACCCCTTCGCCCGCGCGATCGCGGCATAGGCATCGAATGCCGCCGGGGTCACGAAATCCTGCACCTTGGCATGGCGCGGCGTCGGCTGGAGATATTGGCCCATCGTCAGGAAATCGATGTCGGCGCTGCGCATATCGTCCATCACCTGATGGACCTCCAGCCGCTCCTCGCCCAGCCCCAGCATGATGCCCGACTTGGTGAAGATCGACGGGTCGAGCTTCTTGACCTGCTCCAGCAACCGGATCGACGCATAATAGCGCGCACCCGGGCGGATCGTCGGATACAGGCGCGGAACAGTCTCAAGATTGTGGTTGTACACGTCCGGCCGCGCCGCGACGATCATCTCGACCGCCGCCTCATGCTTGTTGCGGAAATCAGGGGTCAGGATCTCGATCGTGGTGGTCGGCGACGCCTTGCGGATCGCCTCGATCACCTTGACGAACTGCTTTGCGCCACCGTCGGGCAGGTCGTCGCGATCGACCGAGGTAATGACGATATGCTCAAGCCCCATCTGCACCGCCGCGTCGGCGACGTTGTTGGGCTCCATCGGATCGACCGCGCGCGGCATCCCGGTCTTGACGTTGCAAAAGGCGCAGGCGCGGGTGCAGGTGTCGCCCAGGATCATCACCGTCGCGTGCTTCTTGCTCCAGCACTCGCCGATATTCGGACAGGCGGCTTCCTCGCACACCGTGGTCAGGCTTTTCGAGCGCATCAGCGCGCGCGTCGCGGCAAAGCCGGCGGAGGTCGGCGCCTTGACGCGGATCCAGTCAGGCTTGCGCTGGCGCTCAGGGCGCGCGACGGGAGTCGGATCGTTCATGCGGCGCAGATAGCGATCCATCGCCCCGCTTGCCAGCCCCTACGGCCTGCGCCAATGGGAACCCGAAAATGGGAGGCCGCATGACTCACTTCACCGATCTCGTCGATGGCTATCATCGCTTCCGCTCTGCCGATTACCGCCGTCAGCGCGAACGCTGGGCTCAGCTTGCGGAGGGGCAGAGCCCCAAGGTGATGGTCATCGCCTGCTCTGACAGCCGGGTCGAACCGGCACAGATCTTCGACTCGCTGCCGGGCGAAATTTTTGTGGTCCGCAACGTCGCCAACCTCGTCCCGCCGTTCGAGAATGACGGTGGCCGCCACGGTGTGTCTGCCGCGCTCGAATTCGCGGTGACCAAGCTGGAGGTGGAGGAGATTGTGGTCATGGGTCACGGCATGTGCGGCGGCGCACATGCCGCCCTGACCGAGATGTTCCAGGATTCCGAGCCGGGCGACGGCGGGTTCGTCCATGCCTGGGTCAGCCTGCTCGACGACGCGCGCGAGCGGGTGAAGGCCAAGTATGGTGACGGCCCCGAAGCATCGCGCGAGATGGAGCTGGAGACCGTCCGCACCTCGATCGCCAATTTGCGCACCTTCCCCTTCATTCCCACCCGTGAGGCTGCGGGCAAGCTGAGGATCCACGGCGCCTATTTCGCGATCAGTGATGGCGTGCTGCACTTGATGGACGAAAGCGGCGCGTTCAACCCGGCCTGACCCCCGCATTCCGCGCCGAACCGCCCCGTGTCTGCGCCGGGGAGGACTGGGCGCAGAGCCCCGCTCGGGACTATGAAATCAACGTGCGCAGCGTGGGCGCATGTGTATGCGGGGATTACCAGAATGGCGGCACAGCGTTTGCTGATCGAAGGGCGCGTCCAGCGCGTCGGCTATCGCGACTGGGCGGTACGCACTGCGCGCCAGCTGGGCGTGACCGGATGGGTCCGCAACCTCCAGGACGGCCGGGTCGAGATTTTGGCGGATGGTGAGGATGTCGCGCTCGACACCTTTGTCGATCGCTGTCGCGAGGGACCGAATATGGCGAATGTCGAGCGGGTCGATGCGCACCCGGCCGAGCTTGGCAATGTGAAGGGATTCACCAAGCGGTTCACCGCCTGACGCCGTCACGTCAGTCTTCGACCAGCTTCATCAGGCGGCGTTCGACCGGCGCGAGCACTGGGCCAAGCTCGTGCCCACGCTTGAGTACCGCGCCGGCTTCATTGACCAGCGCCCACATCCCCTGGCGATTGCGCAGCGCCGGGCGCTTCTCGACGCGAAACTCGGGGCGTTCGGCCGTGCGCCGGAAGGCCGCGAACACCGCAGCGTCGCGGCCGAGGTCGATTGCATAGTCCTTCCAATGCCCTGCGGCGACCATACGGCCGTAAAGATCGAGAATCCGGGTCAGTTCGGCGCGGTCAAACGCGACCTGGGATGGCGTGCCGCGCTGCGGAAGCTGGGTGACGTTCGCGCTCACGCCCGGTCACGCTGCTCCGGCTTGGTTTCTGCGGCGCGCTCATTGAGCAGTTCGTCCAGTCGCTTGCGCAGCGTCTCCAGCTCGCAGCGCATGATTTCCAGTTTCTGCGTCGCCGGATCGTACAACTCGCTGCACGGGGTTCCATAGGGGGCGAAGTTTTTGCTCCATGCCTCCGCCTCGACCAAGGTGGGCCGTGCGGGAATGCCGACCATCACCGCACCTTCGGGCACATCCTTGGTCACCACCGCATTGGCGCCGACCCGCGCGCGTGCGCCGACCGTGATCGGCCCCAGCACCTGCGCGCCCGATCCGATGATGACCCCGTCCGACAGGGTCGGATGCCGCTTGCCCGCGACGCCATTGTCCGGGCTGGTCCCGCCAAGCGTCACGCACTGGTAGATCGTGACGTTATCGCCGATCTGCGCGGTCTCACCGATCACGACAAAGCCGTGGTCGATGAAGAAATTTCGCCCGATCGTCGCGCCGGGGTGGATGTCGATCGCGGTCAGCCAGCGCGACAGGTGGTTCACGACGCGTGCAAGAAAGAACAGCCGCGCGCGGAACAGCCGATGCGCGACGCGGTGCCAGAACAGCGCCCACACGCCCGGATACAACAGGATCTCCGCCCGGCTCCGCGGCGCAGGGTCACGCGCGCGGATCGAGTCGAGATAGGCGGCGAGACGTCCGAACATGTGCGGCCCCTTTTACACTCCGCGCAATTTAGGATGCGTCAACGCGCATTTCCAGCGCGACCGCCAAATCCCCTTGACCGGGCTAAACACGAGATATCTTGTAGGGATTGCGGCAAGCCGTCAGTGCAGGCGGCCAACCCGCGTGAAAGTGACCGGATGTTTGAAGCGATCGATTTTCAGGCTCTGCTGCCGTTCATCGCGGTCGGCTTTGCTGCGCAGATCGTTGATGGCGCGCTGGGCATGGCGTTCGGCGTGATCTCAAGCACTTTGCTGGTCAGCGTACTCGGCGTCCCCCCCGCGACCGCATCGGCCGGCGTCCACCTCGCCGAATGTTTCACCACCGGTGTGTCGGGGATCAGCCACGCGATTCACAAGAATGTGAAGTGGAAGCTGTTCTTTCGCCTGCTGATTCCCGGCGTGATCGGCGGTGTGACCGGTGCCTATCTGCTCAGCACGTTCGACGCTTCGGTGACGCGGCCGTTCGTGATGACCTATCTCGCGCTGATCGGCGTCTACCTGCTGTGGCGCGGGGTCAGCTTCCCGACCCGGCATCATCGCGAACCGCGGATCGTTGAACCGCTCGGCCTTGTCGGCGGATTCCTCGACGCGGCGGGCGGCGGCGGCTGGGGACCGGTCGTGACGAGCAATTTGCTGATCCAGGGGACTCAGCCGCGCTATACGATCGGCACGGTCAACAGCGTTGAGTTCTTCCTGACCCTGTCGGTGTCGATCACCTTCATCTTCCACCTCGGCTTTTCAGCCTTTACCGAGGCCGTGGTCGGCCTGTTGATCGGCGGCGTGCTCGCGGCCCCGTTCGGCGCGATCCTCGCCAAGCGCGTGCCGACCAAGACCCTGTTGATCCTTGTCGGCGTCGTGCTGACGGTAACGAGCAGCTACAGCGTCTATCGCGCGCTAACCTGAATCTCGATTAATATCACTTAATTGAGTGATTTGTTCGATCACCGACAGCGACTCTTCCAATTTGGTTGTGCCGCGAAGCACCCTATATGCCGCATCGCACAAGCTGCACTGCACAAATCACAGGAGAACAGAAACATGGCGCTCATCGGTAGCGAGCTGAAGCCGTTTACGGCGACCGCGTTCAAGCAAGGCAAGTTCGTCGAGGTCACCGACGCGGACGTGCGCGGCAAGTGGGCAGTGTTCTTCTTCTACCCGGCCGACTTCACCTTCGTCTGCCCGACCGAGCTTGAGGATCTCGCCGACATCTACCCGACCCTGCAGAAGATGGGTGTCGAGGTGTATTCGGTTTCGACCGACACGCATTTCAGCCACAAGGCATGGCACGACACCTCGCCCGCGATTGGCAAGATCAACTATTACATGCTGGGTGATCAGAACCACAATCTGTCGAAGAATTTCGACGTTCTGCGCGAAGGCCAGGGTCTGGCCGATCGCGGCACCTTCGTGATCGACCCTGATGGTGTGATCCAGCTGGTCGAGATCACCAGCGAGGGCGTCGGCCGCAACGCCGCCGAACTGCTCCGCAAGATCAAGGCGGCGCAGTATATCGCAGCGCATCCGGGCGAAGTCTGCCCGGCCAAGTGGGAAGAGGGCGAGACCACCCTTGCCCCGTCGCTCGATCTCGTCGGCAAGATCTAAGCCACGTGACCCTTCGCGCCCGCCCCCTCCCCCATCCCGGCGGGCGCGAATACGGCCCGGGGCACACCTCCCGATGTCCCGGGCCGTTCTGATTACAGGTACAGGAGTTTCACCATGCTCGACGCGCATCTCAAGCAGCAGCTCGAAGCCTATCTCGTCCATATCCGCGAATCGGTGGAGCTGGTCGCGAGCCTTGGTGACGATGCCAAGTCGCGCGAGCTGGAAACCCTGCTGACCGAAATCGCCGACCTGTCCGGCAAGATTACGCTCGTCCGCAAGGATGACGACAAGCGTACCCCCAGCTTCATGATCCGCCGCGCCGGCACCGACATCGGCGTGCGCTTCGCCGGCATCCCGATGGGGCATGAATTCACCAGCCTCGTCCTCGCCCTGCTCCAGGTCGGCGGCCACCCGTCCAAGGCCGCGCAGGAGGTGATTGAGGCGGTCAAGGGTCTCGACGGCGAACTGCACTTCGAAACCTATTTCTCGCTCAGCTGCCAGAACTGCCCCGACGTCGTTCAGGCGCTCAATCTGATGGCGGTGCTCAACCCCAAAATCAGCCATGTCGCGATCGACGGAGCGCTGTTCAAAGAAGAGGTCGATGCGCGCCAGGTGCTCGCCGTCCCGACCGTTTATCTGAACGGGGAGCTGTTCGGATCGGGTCGGATGGAGCTGGAGCAGATCGTCGCCAAGCTCGATAGCGGTGCGGAGGCCAAGGCGGCCGAGAAGCTCGCTGCGAAAGAGCCGTTCGACGTGCTGATCGTCGGCGGTGGTCCCGCCGGTGCGGCATCGGCCATCTACACTGCGCGCAAGGGGCTACGCGTGGGCATCGCCGCCGAGCGCTTCGGCGGGCAGGTGCTCGACACGATGGGCATCGAGAATTTCATCTCCGTCCCCTATACCGAAGGTCCCAAACTTGCCGCCCAGCTCGAAGCGCACGTCAAGGACAATGAGGTCGACGTGATGAACCTCCAGCGCGCTGAAAAGCTGATCCCGGCGACGCGCGAAGGCGGGTTGCATGAGGTCGTGCTGGCCAATGGTGCCAGCCTGAAGGCCAAGACCGTCATCCTCTCCACGGGCGCGCGCTGGCGCCAGATGGGCGTCCCCGGCGAGGACGAATATCGCAACAGGGGCGTCGCCTATTGCCCGCATTGCGACGGCCCGCTGTTCAAGGGCAAGCGCGTCGCGGTGATTGGCGGCGGTAATTCGGGCGTCGAGGCGGCGATCGACCTTGCCGGTATCGTCGGCCATGTCACGCTGATCGAATATGACAGCCAGTTGCGCGCCGACGCGGTGCTGCAGCGCAAGCTCGCCACCCTGCCCAATGTTCAGGTCATCACCTCGGCGCTCACCACCCGCGTCAACGGCGCGGAGAAGGTCACCGGCCTGACCTATCAGGACCGCACCACTGGCGCGGAGCATGACTTGGCGCTTGAGGGGATTTTCGTGCAGATCGGCCTCGTCCCGAACACCGAATGGCTCAAGGGCACACTCGCTTTGTCGCAGCGCGGCGAAATCGAGGTTGACGCGCACGGAAAGACGAGCATAGCGGGCGTATTCGCTGCGGGCGACGTGACGACCGTTCCCTACAAGCAAATTGTGATCGCGATGGGTGCAGGCGCGACCGCCGGCCTCTCGGCTTTCGATCATCTCATCCGGCTCCCCGCCGAAGAGATCGAGGCCGTGGCAGCCTGACCCGCATGACGCCACCTCCGTAGAAAGCGGGGGTGGCGTTATCGCGCCGCTCACTTATATCATCGCCATCAATCGCTTGGACCGATCAATGGCGCAGACCTATCTTCCCACCCTCAAGCAACTCCAATATCTCGTCGCGCTCAAGGATCATGGCCATTTCGGTCGCGCGGCGGAGGCGAGCTTCGTTACGCAATCGACGCTGTCGGCTGGGTTGCGCGAGCTGGAAACGCTGATTGGCGTGGTGCTGGTCGAGCGGACCCGGCGCGTGGTCCGCTTCACCCCGCTCGGCGAGCGGATCGTCGATAAGGCGCGGCGCGTGCTGCGTGAGGCGGACGAACTCGCCGATCTCGCCCGGGCCGCGGGGCGACCGTTGTCGGGCGAGATGCGGATGAGCGTCATCCCGACCATCGCCCCCTTTCTGCTACCCCGCATTCTCCCCCGGCTGCGGCGCGGCTATCCCGACCTCAAGCTGTTCCTGCGTGAGGAGCCAAGCGGCGCGGCGTGCGAGAGCCTGCAGACGGGGCGCACCGACTGCGTGTTGCTCGCTCTCCCCTATGCCTGTGGCGATGTCGAAACCGCGCCGCTGTTCGACGACCGGCTGTACGTCGCCTTCCCTGAAGGCGAGTTTGAACCTGACCACGCCAGCGTCAGCGCGAGCGAGATCGACGAGACACGCCTGCTGCTGCTTGAGGACGGGCATTGCCTCAAGGATCATGCGCTGGCCGCATGTAACCGCCCGGAATTACGCGCCGAAGCGACGATGCTTGGCACCTCGCTGCACACCATGGTGCAGATGGTCGATAATGGCCTCGGCGTGACCATGCTGCCCGAAATGGCGATCACCGCCGGCATCCTCGACCACACCCACATTACCGCCCGCCCGCTTCAGGCCGACAATCCCTCGCGCCGCATCGCGCTGGTGTGGCGCAAGGCGAGCCCGCGGGAGCGGGATTTTCGTCTATTGGCAGAGGTGCTGGCTCAAGCGGGAACGAGCGCCGACTAACCGACCCAGCGCGCTGCTGCCACTGCGTCGCCCGCGCGCGCATCGACCCAGGACACGCGCGCTCCGCGATGCTCGCGCTTCCAGAATGGCACCTCGGTCTTGAGCCTGTCGATCAGGAACGTGCACGCCTCCAGCGCCGCACCGCGATGTGCCGCCGCGGTCGCGACCAGCACGATTCGTTCGCCGGGCTCCATTGGCCCCACCCGGTGCACGATCACGGCCGACATCAGCGCCCAGCGCGTCATCGCCTGTTCGGCCAGATCGCACAGCACCGCCTCGGTCATCCCGGGATAATGTTCGAGTTCAAGACAGGTCACCCCGTCGTCGCCGCGCACGACGCCGATGAAGCTGGCGATCGCGCCCGCCCCGGTCTCCTCGATCCCGGCAAGCTCGATGCCGACATCAATCGGCGCTGAATCGACCGAGACGCGGATCATCCGCCGGTTACCGGGGGAAAGATTGCCACTTCACGCCCATCACCAAGTGCACTGTCGAGCGGCACGAATTTCTGGTCAACCGCAGCACGCAGCCGCGCCGGTTCGGCAAAGGCCTGCGCGTGCGCGTCGCTGTATCCGCACAGCCAGTCGATTAGATCGGCGACGGTGCGTACGGCTTCGGGCGGCTGGACATCTTCCTCGCCCACCCCGATCGTATCACGAACCCAGGCGAAATAGAGCAGCCGCATCAGCTGTCCATGTGCTTGAGGCCGACGCGCAGATAGTCCCATCCGGTGATCAGCGTCAGTGCCGCCGCTGCCCATAGCATCGCAAGGCTGACATCATGCACCCACTGCCACCCGGGCAACGCACCAGCAAGGATCAGTCCGCCCAGCGAGGTTAATTGGAGCGCAGTCTTCCATTTGGCCAGCGCGGACACCGGAACCGACACCTGGATGCCGCCCAGAAATTCGCGCAACCCCGACACCGCAATCTCGCGCAGCAGGATCACCAGCGCCGCGATCATGTGAATGCCGGGAATAACCTCCTTGGCGCAGAGGATCAGGATGACGGCGGCGACCATGATCTTGTCGGCGATCGGGTCGAGGAACACGCCAAGCTTCGACACCGTCCCGCGCGACCGCGCGAGATAGCCGTCGAAATAGTCGGTGAACCCCATCAGGCAGTAGGTCGCGAAGCCGAGCGCATAGCCCGCCTGCCACTGTGGCCACCATAGGAAGAAGACCAGCAGCGGTACGGTGACGATTCGGGACAGCGTCAGAATATTGGGCAGCGTCAGCATGATTCGGCCTCTAGCACTGCGCGGCGCGGCGATCATCCCCTGCCAAACGTGATAGCGGTTGCCGCGCCCCGCACGCCCCGGCTATGCGTGCGCCAGTTTTGACGGACGAAGGCCCGCCACGCATATGAACAACGCGCTCGGTCTGCTCAAGGAGCGCCGGTTTCTCCCCCTGTTCGTCACGCAGTTCCTGGGGGCGTTCAATGACAATCTGTTCAAGACCGCGATGGTGTTGTTCGCCACCTATCAGGTTCTGAACGATCCAGAGACCGAGTTCATGTTCAACGCGCTCGCCACCGGCGTGGCGCTGCTACCGTTCGTCCTGCTCTCGGCATTGTCGGGTCAGCTCGCCGACACCTATGACAAAGCGCAGATCATCCGAATCGTGAAGACGGCGGAGATCGGGATCATGATCTTTGGCGGGTGCGGCATCATCGTCGCGCATTTCGGATATCCGATGATCGGGGTCGGCATGATGCTGGGTGCGGTGCTGATGCTCGGCACCCACTCCACCTTCTTCGGCCCGATCAAATATGCGATCCTGCCCCAGCATCTGAAGGACGACGAAATCCTCGGCGGCACCGGGATGGTGGAGGCAGCGACCTATCTCTCAATCCTGCTCGGTACCGTCGTTGCCGGATGGGTTTCGATCGAGACGGCAGGCTGGCTCACACTGATCTTCGCGGTAATCGGATGGTTCACCGGCCGCATGGTGCCGGCCGCACCGCGTCAGGGGGCTAAGCTTAAGCTCAATTTCAATCCCTTCACCGCCTCGTGGCGACTGATCGGCAACACGATGCACATCCCCCGCCTGTTCTGGGCGATCTGTGCGATCAGCTTCTTCTGGACGATGGGGGCGGTGCTGATCGTGATCTTCACCCCGCTCGCCAAGAACGTGCTGACGTCCACCAAGGAGGTCGCCAGCCTGATGATCGCCACCTTCTCGGTCGGCGTGGCGATCGGATCGGTGATCATCAACGCCATGCTGAAGGGCGAGATTTCAGCAAAATATTCGCCCGTTTCGGTGATCGCGATGGCGGTCTTCATCGTCGCCTTCTCGTTCGAATCGCGCTTCTGGATCCCAGCGCCCGCCGGTCAGCTCTACGATATGCTGGGCTTTGTCGTGATGCCGCAGGCGTGGCTGGTGCTCGCGACGTTGATGGCAATTGCGATTGCCGGTGGCATGTTTGTGGTGCCGCTCTACGCCTTCCTGACCACCACCGTCACCAAGGACCAGACGGCACGCACGGTCGCCGCGAACAATATCGTCAACGCTTTCGGGATGGTGCTGGGGGCATTGCTGGTGATGGTGATCAGTTGGCTGAAGGTCACGCCCGCGAATCAGCTGCTGTTCGTCGCGGGAATGGCAATCATCTCCGCATGGATTGCCCAGAAGCTTCACCGCATCTGTGACTGAACGCCGCGACCTTCAAAAAATGAACGTGTAAATGCAGACGAAAAACGCGGTGAAACTCAACGCGAAGAGCTTGAGATCGCTTTCGTCCTCACGTCGGCGCACCGACGCGCGCACCTGAGGTAGGGTGGCCCGGAAGGGGTGGCTGCGGCTGGTGCCGGTCAGGATGAGTTCGCGTCGCATGGCCAGAAGTTAACGCGCCGTTTACACTTTCGGCTATCCCTAAAGGATCGTTAACGTCTGTGCCGATGCGGGACGTGTCTGGCGTGATGATAGAATGCATCGGGCAAAGAAAAGGCCGGACACGCAATGCGTTCCGGCCTGTTCTAAGGAAGGGATGGTGGAGCCGAGGGGGATCGAACCCCTGACCTCTGCAATGCCATTGCAGCGCTCTCCCAGCTGAGCTACGGCCCCATCCGTTCCGGGAAGGCGATGGCCTTTAGCAGCCATCGCGCGGTGTGCAACCGCTTTTTCTCAGGTTTCTTCGTCGGCGTCGCCAGTGTCGACGCCCAGATCGTCATCTCCGCCCAGATCGACGTCATCGTCGGGCGAACCCTCGGCGTCCTCGTCGATGTCCAGATCCTCGTCGCCAAGATCGGTATCGTCCTTCTTGACCTTTTCGACGTCCGCCTTGGCGGCCTCGAACGGCAGCGGCTGCTTGGATTTCAGGATTGGCTCGGGCTCCCAGGCATAGCCGCAGCTGATGCAGGTGACCGGTTCATCCTTGGTCAGATCGTAAAAGCGGGTTGCGCATTTCGGGCAGCTCCGCTTCGTGCCCCATTCTGGCTTCACCATGTGGCGTTCCATGCCTTTTTGTTCGAAATTACAGGGATGACGGGAAACTAGTCCCCGTTGAAGTGGCGCGCGCCTTGCCATAGCGCAAGCCCCCTGTCAAAGCCGCCGCCGATGAGCGCGCATTCCCCCCTCCCCCTCGCCATTTCCGCCCGTGGCCCGCTGCGCGGCACCGTCACCGTTCCGGGTGACAAGTCGATCAGCCACCGCTCCCTGATGTTTGCAGGACTCGCGGTCGGCGAAAGCCGCATCGAAGGACTTCTGGAGGGTGAGGACGTGCTCGCCACCGCAGCCGCGATGCGCGCGATGGGCGCGCAGATCGAACGCGACGCAGACGGCATTTGGCATGTCGCGGGCGTGGGCGTGGGCGGATTGCTCCAGCCGCAGACGGCGCTGGAGATGGGCAATTCCGGCACCTCGACCCGCCTGCTGATGGGCCTGGTCGCCAGCCACCCGATCACTGCGACCTTTACCGGCGACGCGTCGCTATCGAAACGCCCGATGGGCCGCGTGATCGACCCGCTATCGGCGATGGGTGCCGAGTTCACCTCCAGCCCCGGCGGGCGCTTGCCGCTCACCATGCGCGGCCTCTGCCCCGCAGTACCGATCGACTATACGCTCCCGGTCGCCTCGGCCCAGGTGAAGTCTGCGGTGCTGCTCGCCGGGCTCAATACGCCCGGGATCACCCGCGTGATCGAGCCGGTCCCGACCCGCGACCATAGCGAGCGAATGCTGCGCGGTTTTGGCGCAGAGCTGACGGTGGAGGAAACGCCACAGGGCCGTGTGATCGCGATTCGCGGCGAGGCGGAGCTGAAGCCCCAGCAAATCGCGGTGCCCGGCGACCCCTCCTCCGCCGCCTTCTGGATGGTCGCCGCGTCGATCGTGCCGGGCTCCGACATCGTCATCGCCAATGTCGGCATGAACCCGACCCGCACCGGGATCATCACCGCGCTCAGGATGATGGGCGCCGACATCACCGAACTCAACGCGCGCGAAGTGGGGGGCGAGCCGGTTGCCGATCTTCAGGTCCGCCACGCGGCGCTGTCCGCGATCGAAGTGCCGCCCGACCTCGCGCCCAGCATGATCGACGAATATCCGGTGCTGTTCGTCGCCGCCGCCTTTGCCAGCGGGCGCACCGTCGCACGCGGTGCAGAGGAGCTGCGCGTCAAGGAATCGGATCGGATCGCGGCGATGGTTGCTGCCCTCGCGCCCAATGGCGTGCGGCTTGAGGAATTTGAAGACGGCCTTGCCATCCATGGCAATGGCGGCGACCTGCTCCCCGGCGGCGCGCAGATCGCCTCGAAACTCGATCATCGTATCGCGATGAGCATGGCCGTGGCTGGACTCGGCACGCGCGATGCCGTGTCGATCGATGATGCCAGCCCGGTCGCGACCAGCTATCCGGGCTTTTTCTCCACTCTCGACCGACTGACCGACCACCAGCCATGATTATCGCCGTCGACGGACCCGCCGCATCGGGCAAAGGCACCATCGCCCGCGCACTCGCGCGCCACTTCGCGCTTCCGTATCTCGACACCGGCCTGCTCTACCGCGCAGTCGCCGCCACCGTACTGCGCGACGAACAGGATCCGACTCAGGAGACCGATGCGGTCGCCGCGACCAGCTTCGACGACCTGCTGCTCGCCGACGAATGGCTGCGCACCGATGAGGTTGGCAAGGCCGCGTCGATTGTCTCGGCCCACCCGCTGGTCCGCGCCGCGCTGCTTCAGCGTCAAAAGCGCTTTGCCGCGCAACCGGCCGGCGCGATCCTGGACGGGCGCGACATCGGCACCGTGATCGCACCGAATGCCGATGCCAAGCTGTTCGTCAAGGCCACCCCGATGATCCGCGCACGCCGCCGCCATGCCGAACTGCGCAAGAGCGGGTCGGGGGTCAGCCTCGACCGCGTCCTTGCTGATATCCGCGCGCGCGACGAGCGCGACAGCAAGCGCACTGAGGCTCCGCTGGTCGCCGCCCCCGATGCCGCGGTGCTCGACACCAGCTTTCTGTCGATCGAGGCGGCGGTGCAGAAGGCGATTCAGCTGGTTGAAGCGCAACTCGCACAAAAGGCCGCTACGCGCTGATCCTATTGAGCTGGGCGCTGAGCTGCCTTCGCACGCATCGCCGCCAGCATCCGAGCCTGGATCAGCGCACCTGCAATGTCGCCACGATACTCCGCACCTGCCGGCGTCAGCTGATAGGCCCGCAGCAACAGCGGAATTGCAGCCTCCGGCTGCCCCACCCGCGCCTGCGCCATACCGTAGAAGAAGAACGGTCCGGGATGCTGTGGGGCGAGCACCGTCGCGCGACGAAATGCAAGGCTGGCGGCGGGCGACATCGTCCCCTGATCCGCCTCGACCAGCGTCATGCCGAGCCACGTCCACAGCGCGGTATTCTGCGGCTGCTGGCGCACAGCGCCCAGCATCATCCGCGCCGCGCTATCGGGATTGCCGGTGCGAATCAGCGCATCGGCGGGGAAAAAGGCCGTATCGAGCGACGTGAACCGCCCGAACATCGCCCCGCGCAGTTCGCGCATCCGCGCGACGCCCTCTTCATCGACTGCGACCTTCTTGCTCGCCGCCTGTGCCCCGGCAAGCCCCGGCTTGGCCTGCAACGCATAGCCGGTCGCGCCGAGCATCAGCGCCGCCGCGCCAAAGCTCCACAACGCCCGCGGCGCACCGAATAGCGCCAACAGGCCGAACGCGGCGGCACCGATCAGTGCCAGCATCACCCACCCCATCAGCCGCGCCTCCTGCGAAAACTGCCCCGCGCGATCCACAGTCCCAGTGCAAGCAGCAGCAACGGCGCAAGCCACAAGGGCGCGGTGGCGAGGCTCAACGGCGGGTCATAGGTCACATAGCTGCCATAGCGTTCGATCAGCCAGGCGCGCACATCCTCGGGCTTCTCCCCCGCCGCGATCTTCTGGCGCACCACGCGGCGCATGTCCGCCGCCATCGCCACGTCGCTGTCGGCGATCGACTGGCCCTGACACACCAGACAGCGCAGCTCGAACATCAGCTCCGCCGCCGCAGCCTCCTGCGCTGCGTCGGGCAGCTGGTTATAGCCGAGATCGGCGGGGGCTGCTGCCGAGAGCGCAATAGCGAGGATCAGGCTCATCGCGCGGCCTCCAGCGCGGCGAGCAGCTTCGGCACGTCATCCGCGCGGATGTCGCCGATATGCTGCATCGCGATCCTCCCCTGCCCGTCGATCACGAAGGTCTCGGGCACGCCCGATGAGCCGAGGCCGATCTGCACCACGCGCTGACGGTCGTCGCCGATCCGGGCATAGGGGTCGCCGTGGCGAGCGAGAAACGCAGCGACCGCCTCAGGGGTGTCGGCGATCGCCACGGCGTCGATCTGAACCCCGGCGGCCTTGAGCTGCATCAGCTGCGGCGCCTCGGCAATGCACGGCACGCACCAGCTGGCAAAGACGTTGAGCAGCCGTGGTTTGCCGGTGGCAAGGTCAGCGCGGGTCAGCCCCGGCTTGCCCTGCACCATGGCCGGCAGGGTAAATTCCGGCAGCGGCTTGCCGACCAATGCCGACTTCACCACCGCCTCGCCGCTCCCGCGCAGCCCATAGACGGCAACGCCGATCAGCGCGACAAAGCCGATCAGCGGCAGCCACAGCTTCCAGCGGCTCATTCCGCTTCCTCCCGCCGCCGCGCATTGCGCCGCGCGCGGAACAGCCGCCCGAATAACGACAGCGCGCCGCCCAGCGCAATCAGCCCGCCACCGAACCAGATCAGCGTCACGAATGGCTTCCACCACATGCGCAGCTGCCAGCGGCCCTGCGCATCCTGCTCGCCCAGCACGGCATAGAGCTGACCGTTCCAGCGCGTCTTGATCGCAGCTTCGGCGGTGTCGGTGGGGGGCGAGGCGTAGAAGCGGCGTTGCGGGCGCAGCAGGATCGTCCGGTCATCATCGCGCCGTGCGGTCACCCGCCCCTCCACCGCCGACCAATTGTCGCCGATCGCCGGACCGACCCCGTCGAGCACGACGCGCCACGGCCCGACCTGATAGGGCTGGCCATAGACCGCCGCGACCAGCCGCTCCTTGGTGAACGCACTGTCCGCCGCCATCCCGGCGAGGCTGACCGCGACACCGAAATGTGCGATCACCATGCCCCAGGTGAACAAGGGCGTGCGCAGCAGGTTGCGCCTCCACAGTGGCGCAAAGCTTGCGATCGTCAGCCCCGCCGCAAGGCCCAGCGCGACGATCTCCATCCACCCTGTACCTGGTGCCAGTACGAACGTCGCAGCCATCCCAAGCATCGCGGCGGCGACCGGCACGGTCAGCTTGGTGAGCAAGGCATTGGCATCATCACGCCGCCACTTGAGCAACGGTCCTGCCGCCATCGCCGCGACCAGCAGCAGCGCGATCGGTCCTGCAGTCTTGTTGAAGAAGGGCGGCCCCACCGACAATTGCTCGCCCATCGCCTGCGCGACAATCGGATAGAGCGTGCCGATCAGCACGATGCCAAGGATCACGGTCAGCAGCAGGTTGTTGAGCACTAGCCCGCCCTCACGGCTCAACGGCTCGAACTCCTGCCCCGCCCGCACCGTCCCGGCGCGCAGGGCAAACAACAGCAGCGCCCCGCCGATATAGAGCGCGAGCAGCACCAGAATGAACGACCCGCGCGTCGGATCGACCGCAAAGGCGTGCACGCTGGTCAGGATGCCCGAGCGGACCAGAAATGTGCCAAGCATCGACATCGAGAACGCGACGACTGCCAGCATCAACGTCCAGGCGCGCAACCCGTCACGCGCGGCCAGTACATTGACCGAATGAAGCAACGCGGTCGCGGCGAGCCACGGCATCAGCGAGGCATTCTCGACCGGATCCCAGAACCACCAGCCACCCCAGCCCAGTTCATAATAGGCCCAATAGCTGCCCGCCGTGATCCCGATCGTCAGGAACACCCATGCCGCCAGCACCCATGGCCGCATCGCGCGCGCAAAGGCTGGCCCCACCACGCCGGTGACCATCGCGCCAACGGCAAAGGAAAAGGCGACCGACAGCCCGACATAACCGAAATACAGCGTCGGCGGATGGAAGGCGAGACCAGGGTCTTGCAGCAGCGGGTTGAGCCCCAGCCCGTCCAGCGCCGGCGGATCGAGCCGCACGAACGGGTTCGAGGCGATTAGCAAAAAGGCGTAAAATCCGAGCGCGATCGCCGCCTGCGCCCCCAATGTCGCCGTCAGCGTCGCACGGTCGAGCTGTCGCTCCAACAACCCAATCGCTCCGCCCGACAGCGCCAGAACGGTGACCCACAGCAGCATCGAGCCCTCATGGTTCCCCCATGCGCCCGCGATCTTGTAGAGCATCGGCTTGGCCGAATGGCTGTTCTGCGCGACTAGCAGCACCGACATGTCCGACTGGACGAACAATGTGATCAGCAACGCGAACGACAGGGCAGCGAGCAGCCCCTGCACGATCGCCACCGGGCGCACCGCCGCGATCAGGTCCCCGCCCGACGCGCTCGCCTGCATCCGCAGCCCCAGCCCCGCCGCAACCAGCTGGAGCAGCGCCAATGCCGCCGCGAACCACAGCGCCGCAAGACCGGCTTCGGCAATCATCGCGTGCTCGCTTCCGGCGCGGGCATTTTGTCGGCAATCTCGGGCGGCATGTAGCGCTCGTCATGCTTGGCGAGCAGGTTGTCGGCGGTGAAGCTGCCATCGGGCATGAATTTGCCCTCCGCGACTACGCCCGATCCTTCCTTGAACAGGTCCGGCGCGACCCCAGTGAAGCGCACCGGCACCGTCCCGGCATTGTCCGCGACGACGAAGGTGATGGTGATGCCGTCAGCCAGCTTCTTGATGCTGCCCGTTTGCACCATCCCACCGAGCCGCACCGCCTTGCCCGGCTCCGGAGTCTTGGTCGCCAGATCGCTGGGTGTGTAGAAGAACGCCGCCTGATCGCGCAACGCCGACAGCGCCAGTCCGCTCGCCCCGCCGATCGCGGCAAGGGCAAGCAGCCCAAGCATCAGCCGCTGGTGCTTCGCCTTCATCGCCGATCCTTCAATGCGTCGGATGCGGCCTCGGCACGGCGCATCGCGCGCCAGCTCGCCAGCGACAGCCCGCCGATCCCCAGCGTCACGACCGCATAGGCGGCGATAATGAACGGCCAATGGTTCATGCCACCATCCGCCGCATCCGCGCCTCAACCCGCTGCTCGGCAAGGATCGCGCGCATCCGCATCAACACGATCCCGCCAAACAGCAGAGAGAAGCCCGCCAGCGTCAGCAGCAGCGGCCACAGCATCGAATCATGGATGGTCGATTTGGTCAGCGTCAGGCTCTGCCCCTGATGCAGCGTGTTCCACCACACCACCGAATATCGGATCACCGGCAGCAACACGGTTCCCGCGATCCCGAACAGCGCCGGAATGCGTCCGTCCCCGCCCCGCTCGCGATCGGCCCGCTCCAGCGCGATCCATGCGATATAGATGAAGAATAGCAACAGCATCGACGTCAACCGCCCGTCCCATTGCCACCAGGTACCCCAGGTCGGCCGCCCCCAGATCGACCCGGTGATCAGGCACAATGCCGCAAACATCGCCCCCACCGGGGCAGTCGCGCGCGCCGCGACCATCGCCAGCGGGTGCCGCCACACCAGATAGGCAAAGCACGCAATCGCCAGCGCGCTCCATCCCCCCATCCCCAACCACGCGCTCGGCACGTGGATGTAGAGGATGCGGACACTTTCCTTCTGCAGATAGTCCGGCGGCGTCTGCGTCAATCCGCCCCATGCACCGACAAGCGTCAGCAGCAGCCCGCTCCAGAACAGGATGGGCGTCAACGGGCGCGCGATCTTCAGGAAGCGCGTGGGATTGGCGAGTGCATGGATCACGGCGTTTCGCCGCTCTTAAGCGGATTCGCCGGCAAGTCCAAATGGGATGTGCGTTGCAGTCGGCCGATCAGGCGGCGAGCGTCTCGAACTCGTCCTCGCTCAGCGGAATCTGGAACTCGAGGCCGGCTTCGAAATCGTTCGACCATACTACGCGTGCAGCCCAGTGGCCGACATGGGGCAGCGTGAGCCAGATGATCGAATCGCGGCGGATCGCCGAATAGGTTTCGATCTTCGCGCCATGCGTCGACAGGTCGACCACTTTGCACAAAGCGCGGTCGAGGCCGCCGCGACCGATCTTGGCGTCGAGCGAGACCGGCGCACGCGGCGCGCGCCGCCGCCCGAGCACGGCGGGTTCAAATTCTGCGGTAAAGCTGCGTTTGCCCGTGGAAACCATGCGGCAAGGCTAGTCCATGATGCCTAATGCCGCGTTAACGCAAACGGCCCGCCCCGGGGTGCGGGACGGGCCGTGCGATCGGGTTCAGCCGGGCAAACCGCCCGCGCTGCTCACTTCTTGGAGAGCGAGAGCCCACCGAAACGCTTGTTGAAGCGCGCGACCTGGCCGCCGCTGTCGAGCATCTGGCCGCGGCCGCCGGTCCAGGCCGGGTGCGCCAGCGGATCGATTTCCAGCTGCATCAGATCGCCTTCCTTGCCCCAGGTCGAGCGCGTCTCATAGACGGTGCCGTCGGTCATCTGGACCTTGATCATGTGATAATCGGGGTGCGTATCGGGCTTCACGTGTCTGTTCCTTGAATTTGAGCGCCGGTTTCCGACCGGCAACAAGAAGGCGCGGCCCCTAACAGAGCCGCGCGCTTGATGCAATGCTACGATGAACAGAAGTGGGACTTGCCGCCCACCTCGGCATAAGCTCAGGAGGCGCTACTTCGCACGTGCGCTCAACTGTCGAATTCAGAGCCTATTTTTTGGCCTGCGACGCATCCGCCAATGCACCCGGCAATGCCACCGACTACAGCACCAAGAAAACCGCCGACAGCCATGCCAACGGGGCCACCTACCGTGCCTACCACCGCGCCAACTTTCGCTCCTCCGAGCAAGCCTGCCGCACCTCCGGCCTCTCCACCGATGATAATACCGACGGTTGAACCCATCTCGCCGCGCTTTCCGGAATCGTTAATCGCGCGGGCATACTTTCCAGCAGGAACACCATTCATGGTAAATCTCCCGACCCAACCCAGCCATTCTCGACTGTGTTGCGGTGGTCGATAGCATCATAAATTGGTTAAAGCGTCAACTGACGCATCACGACGATCTCGCGCGTAACGCCTAGCGCAATCTGGACCTAGGGCTTGCTACGCCGAGGGCGGGTCAGCAATCATAGCGGTAAATTCGCACTCTGTCGCCAGATCGTCGCCCAGATACGCCTTGCCAGAAAACTTGCAGATCCGGGCACGCTTCTGAACGAACGCGACCTCAAGCCGCAGCAGCACGCCCGGTTCGACCGGTTTGCGAAACTTCACCCCGTCGATCGACATGAAATAGACCAGCTTGCCGGTGCCGGCGAGGCCAAGGCTCTCGACCGCGAGCACACCCGCCGCCTGCGCCAGCGCCTCCACCTGGAGGACGCCGGGCATGATCGGCCTTCCGGGGAAATGCCCCTGGAAGAATTCTTCGTTGATCGACACCGCCTTGATCGCGACGATACGTTCGTCGGGGATCAGCTGCTCGACCCGATCGACGAGCAGCATCGGGTAACGGTGCGGCAGTGCCGCCATCACCCGCGTCACGTCGAGCGGGCCGATGGCGGCCTTTCCTTCGGCGGCGTCGCTCACCGGCCGGTGGGTGCCGGCTGGGTCGGTGCGGGCTGCTGGGCGGGCTGCTGCGCGGGCGGCGGCGCAACGGTCTGCACGCTCGGCAGCTGCTGGTTGAGTGCAGCGAGCACCGCATCGGTGATGTCGATGTTCGTCGCCGAATACAGCGTCGAATTCTTGGCCAGCGCGATATGCGCGCCGCGCTGCTGCGAAATCTGTTCGATCACCGGCATCATCCGCTGCTCAACCTGCTGGTTCACATATTGCACGTTGCGCTGGAAGGTCTGCTGACGCTCGGTGAACTGCTGCTGCGCGGTCTGCTGGCGCTGCTGGAATGCCTGGATGCGTGCCGTCAGTGCGGCGTCGGGCTTGCCATTGGCGGCCTTGAGCGCGGCTTGGAGCGCGTTCTCTTCAGTCTGGAGCGGTGCGCCTTGCTGCTGGGCATATTGCACCAGCTGGGCGCGCTGGGCCTGGAGCTGGGCCGCCGCCGCCGTGCAGGCGGTGCAGCTGGTCATGATGCGATCGGTATCGACGATCGCGACCTTGGTATCGACAAGCGCCTGCGCAGCAACAGCGCCAGCGCCGAACGTCGCGCCCGCTACCGCGATCGCGGCAATGATGGTTTTGGTGTTACCCATTAGAATGAAGTCCCTACGTTGAATGTGAAGAGTTTGGTGTCGTCACCCTTCTGGGTGAGGAAGGCGTGCGCCAGATCGAGCCGCAGTGGGCCGAACGGCGAGTTCCAGTTGACGCCGATGCCGACCGACAGACGCGGCTTGGGCGAATTGCCGAGGAAGCGCTCGACGAACGGATCGGTCTGAATGTTGTAGATGCTGTTGACCGACGTACCAGAGCAAGCGCCACCCGCTGTCGCCGCAAAGCCGATGCTGCAAGTGGTGAGCTGTCCCGGAGCAACGCCGTCGGAGATCGGCACTGCATAGAGCGGCACCGTCTGACCGTTGACGACCGTGGTCTGGGGGGTCTGGATCGGCAACAGCGATGGCGAACCATCGGCGTTGAACAACGGATTGCCGGACCCGTCGGTCGCCTGGGTGAAGTTAGCCGTCTTGTTCGGCTCGCGCACACCCCAGTTCGCACCCGCCATCAAGAAGATCGACGGGCGGATGCCCATCTCGCGCGCACCAGCGCCAAGCGGAATTTCGAGCTCGAGCTTGCCGAGATAATAAGCCCGGCCACCGATCGCATCGTCGAAGATCTGCTCCTCGTCGGTAATCAGCGTCTGGTTCCCGCCCGCCACACTGCCAGTATAACCGATACGCTGGATGCGCGGGCCGACACCGCGAATGTCAAATCCGCGGAACTGCGGCTCGCCGAGGAAGAAACGGTCGGTAATGCGAACCGGATCGACGCCCGCCGCGGTGGTCTCGAGGCTGTGAATGTAACCACCTTCAAGACCGGCCGAGAAGATGAAGCCGCTGCCGACATTCCAGTATTTGTCACCGTCGAAGCGGCCGCGCAGATACTTCACGTCGCCACCCAGACCCGCAAAGTCGGTGCCGAGCACCAGCCGCTGCCCGCGCGTCGGACGCAGGCGGCTGTTCAGGCTGTCATAGATCAGCGACAGGCCAACGCCCGATGTCCAGCGATTGCCGAGCGCGTCGCAGAGATAGCGGCCAGCCTTGAGCGGGTCGCAGGCTCCATTGGTGAAAAATGTACCCTCGTCGAGCGAGACCGTTTCATAGGTCAGCGAATAGCGGCCCGACAGCGTCCAGAACTCGGTCAGCGGTACACCCAGTACGATCTGGCCGCCGGTCGATACCTGCTCATAGGTCGTCCGGCGATCGGTGCCGAGATAGTTGAACGAGTTATAGTCGCGGCGGAACAGCGTGCCGCCCAGCGCGATATTCTGGTCGAACAGATAGGGTTCCGTGAATCCCAGCTCGACCGACTTCGAATAGCTCGAATAATCGGCTGACAGGCGCAGATCCTGGCCCTTGCCGCGGAAGTTGCGCTGGCGCACCGACCCCTGGAAGATGAACCGCTCAAGGCTGGAGAAGCCCGCCGACAGCGTCAGTTCGCCGGTGGATTTTTCCTCGACATTGGCGGTCAGGATGACGCGGTCAGGCGCCGAACCTTCCTTCTGCTCGATCTCGAACTTCTCGTTGAAATAGCCGAGCGAGTTGATGCGATCCTGCGAGCGCTTGACCAGGAAGGTGTTGAACGCGTCGCCTTCGGCGAGACGCAGTTCGCGGCGGATGACCTTGTCCTGTGTCTGGGTGTTGCCGGTGATGTCGATCCGCTCGACATAGGTGCGGCGCGCTTCGGCGATGTTGAACGCGATCGACATCGTCAGCGTCTCGCGGTCGCGCTTGAAATCGGGGCTGACATTGGCGAATGCGTAGCCGAACGCGCCGGCCGTTTCCGACAGCTGGTCGATCGTATCCTCGACCATTTTGGCGTTGTACCAGTCGCCCTCTTTCATCGACAGGTTCTTGGCAAGCGCCGTGTCGTCAAAATCGCGGATGTTGCTGTCCACGGTAACTGGGCCGAATTTGTAACGTGGCCCCTCCTCGATCACATAGGTGATGATGAAGTCACGCTTGTCCGGGGTCAGTTCGGCCACTGCCGAAACCACGCGGAAGTCGGCATAGCCCTGGGTCAGGTAGAATTGGCGCAGCTTCTGCTGGTCATAGGCCAGCCGGTCCTGATCATAGCTTGTGTTCGAGCTCATGATCGTGGTCAGGCGGGCCTGCTTGGTGGCCATCTCGCCACGCAGCTTGCCGTCGCTGAACTGTTCGTTGCCGATGATGTTGATCTGCTGGACCTTCGACTTCGGCCCCTCGCGCACCTCGAACACCACGTCGACGCGGTTCTGGTCGAGGCTGACCATCTTTGGCTCGACCGTCGCGGCAAAACGGCCCTGACGGCGATACAGCTCAACGATCCGGGCGACGTCCGCGCGCACCGCAGTGCGGGTGAACATCTGCCGCGGGGCGAGCTTGATTTCCTTGACGATCTTGTCGTCCTTCAGGCGCTTGTTGCCCTCAAGGATGACGCGGTTGATCACCGGGTTCTCACGCACGCGCAGCACGATATCGCCCGATTCGACACCCTCGATCGTGACGTCGGCAAGCAGCTCGCTCGCCAGCACGTCGCGGATCGCCTGGTCGAGACTTTCGGTCGTGTAGGTCTGGCCGACGCGCAGGCGCGTGTAGGACAGCACGGTCTCGGGCTCGAGCCGCTGGGTCCCTTCGACCCGCAGTGTGCGGATGGTGCGCGTTTCCAGCGCCGCGACGGCCGGAGCCGACGGCTGCGCTGCGGGCGCGGGGGCTGGCGTCTGCTGGGCCTGCGCGGCGGTGGCGAGCGCGAACCAGGTCGTGCCGGCCAACAGAACCGCAGAGGCGCGCGCGCCGAATTTCGTAACCTTGATAGCCGTCACCATCCCACCCCAGTCGGATCTAAGAGATTTTGGTCGGAAGCTTGCGCTCGTATGCACGCCCTGCCCCAACCGGTTCAGCCGATCAACCCGGCCAGGCTTCTCCAAACGCCAAATGCGCCCAGATCGTTGAATGTCACCAGCAGCATCAATGCCAGTATCGCCACCATGCCGCCGCGAAATGCCCATTCCATCACCTCAGGCTCGACGGGTTTCCGGCGCAGCGCTTCGATCGCATAGAACAGAAGATGGCCGCCATCCAGCACCGGGACTGGCAGCAGGTTAATGAACCCCAGATTTATGGAGATGAGCGCGGCCATGATGACGAACTGCTCAAAGCCGAGCGAGAGCATCTCGCCGGAATATTTGGCGATTCGCAGCGGACCGCCCAATTCGCTCACTGGCACGCGACCCATGATCAGCTGACCCAGCCCGTCGATCATCGTCCCGACCAGAGACACGGTGCGGTTCAGGCCAACCACCGGTGCCTGCCACCACGCCACCGGCGTGCGGATCACCTCGCCACTCGGCGCGATACCCAGGATTCCGCGGCTCGTCTCGTTGCCGAACCGGTCTTTTTCGACGCGCTTGCCAATGACCGCTTCGACGCTGCCGGGCTGACCGGCGCGAACAAAGTCGATCTGCACCTTCATCCCAGCGCGAAGCGCGGTGAAGTGCATCATGTCCTCAAAGGTTTCGACCTGCCGCCCGCCAATCGCGACGAACCGGTCGCCCGGCTTCAGCCCTGCCGCCGCCGCAGGCGTATCCGGCTGGATCGCGCCAGCGACCGCCGGCATCTTTGCCTCGCCATAGATACCGGCAAACGCCCCGAGAATCGCAATCGCGACCAGAAAATTGGTGATCGGCCCCGCCGCGACGACAATCGCGCGTTGCCACAGCGGCTTCGCCTGGAAGGTCTGCGCCCGCTCGGCCGCCGGAAGCGCCAGCCATTCGGGGCTGGGCTGTCCCGCCGGGTTCATGTCGCCGGCGAACTTGACGTATCCGCCCAGCGGCAGCCAGCCGAACTTCCACCGCGTGCCGCGCTTGTCGGTAAACCCCGCCACCTCGCGCCCGAACCCGATCGAGAATGCCTCGGCCTTGATCCCGAAATAGCGACCGGCAGCGTAATGACCCAGCTCATGCACGAAGACGAGCGGCCCGATGATCAGGATGAAGGCGAGCAGATAGAGAAAGAAACCGGGGTTTTCGGTCAAACTACGCAGTCCTTCACACGCGCGCCCGCCAAAATCCGCGCCTCCGCGTCGATCGCCAACACCTGATCGAGCGTTTCCGGCGCGGCCGGGTCGTAGCGGTTGAGGGTATCCGCGACGATTGCGGCAATTTCAAGAAAGCCGATTTGCCGCGCAAGGAATGCCGCAACCGCCACCTCGTTCGCCGCGTTCAGGATCGCCGGACGCGCCCCGCCCGCCGCCAGCGCCTCACGCGCCAGCTTCAGGCACGGAAAGCGCACATAATCCGGTGCCTCGAAGTCCAGCCGCCCGATGGTGGCCAGATCAAGGCGCTGGCACGGGGTCTCCATCCGCCGCGGCCAGGCGAGCGCATGGGCGATCGGCACCCGCATATCGGGCGAACCGAGCTGCGCCAGCACCGACCCGTCGACATATTCGACCATCGAATGGATCACCGACTGGCGGTGAACGATCACGTCGAGCTGCGCGGGCGTCACCGGGAACAGGTGATACGCCTCGATCAGTTCGAGCCCCTTGTTCATCATCGTCGCCGAATCGACGCTGATCTTGGCACCCATTGACCAGTTGGGGTGTGCCACCGCCTGTTCGGGCGTGATCGCCTTCATCTCCTCGAGACTCCGCTCGCGAAACGGCCCGCCGCTCGCGGTCAGGATGATGCGTGAGACACGATCCGTATTCTGCATCTCAAGGCACTGAAATACGGCATTATGTTCGGAATCGACCGGCAACAGCGTCGCGCCGCTTGCCGCAGCCGCCTGCATCACCACGTCACCGGCCGAGACCAGCGACTCCTTGTTGGCGAGCGCCACCGCCTTCCCGCCTTCCAGCGCGGCGAGCACTGGCTTCAGCCCGGCGGTGCCGACGATTGCCGCCATCGTCCAGTCTGCGCCCATCCGCGCGGCATCGCAAACCGCGTCGGGACCGGAGGCCACCTCGACGCCCGTCCCTGCCAGAGCGTCGGTCAGCGCCTGATGGCACGACGGAGCGGCAACTACGGCGCGTTTCGCGCGCACCCGCTTCGCCGCTGCGGCCAGCCGCTCGACATCGCAATTGGCGGTCAGCGCGACGACCTCAAATGCTTCGGGGTCGCGCTCGATCAGGTCGAGCGTCGATGTGCCCACCGATCCGGTCGCGCCAAGAATGGTTACGGTCTTCATCAAAGCCCCTGAATCACAACAAGCAAAGCGGCGACCGGTGCCACCGGCACCAGCCCGTCGAGCCGGTCGAGCACGCCGCCATGCCCGGGCAGGATCGTCCCCGAATCCTTCACCCCTGCGCGACGCTTGAGATAGCTTTCATACAGGTCACCGGCCTGCGCGAGTATGGCCAGCAGCGGCGTCGCGAGCGCCAGCATCATCGGCAGCCCCCAGCGCGTCAGGACCAGGCCGAATGCCGCCGCTGCAATCACGCCGCCAAAAAGCCCGGCCCAGGTCTTGTTCGGGCTGACGCTCGGCATCAGCTTCGCCCCGCCGATCGCGCGCCCGGCGAAATAAGCGCCGATATCGCATGTCCAGACCAGTGCCATCGCCCAGAAGGCGAGCAGCACCCCATCGGGCTGTTCACGCAGGAACAGCAGCGCCAGCACCGGCAACCCGACATAGGCGGCCCCCGCCCCCAACGCGCCGCTGCGTGTCACGCTGGCAAGAAAGAACCCCGCGCCGAGCACGAGCCCCAGCGCAAGAAATCCGGGACCGGCAGCCAGTGGAGACAGGATCGCGAGTGGCACCATCAGTGCATATTGCGCCAGCTTGCGCTGCTCGGCCGTCGCGCCGTGCAGCCCGCCCCATTCGTGAACCATCACCAGCGCCGCCAGCGTCACCAGCAGCCAAAAGGCAAAGCCCCCAAACCATAAGGCAGCAGCGGCGATCACGACCAGCGCCACCCCGACTACAGCCCGGGTGCCAAGATCGGCATTCTTGCGGGGTGGCACGTCGATCACAGCCCCCCGAACCGGCGTTGTCGCCGCCCGAATTGCGCAATTGCATCGGCCAGCGCGTCACCGTCGAAATCGGGCCACAGAGTCTCGACGAACAACAGCTCGGCATAGGCCGCCTGCCACAGCAGAAAGTTCGACAGCCGTTGCTCGCCCGACGTGCGGATCAGCAGATCGAGCGGGGGCAGGTCATGCGTGGCGAGCGCATCGCTGAACATCGCCTCGTCGATTGCCTCCGGCGCAACCTCGCCCGCCTTGGCCGCGCTCGCCAGCCGCCGCGCCGCCGCGACAATCTCGGCCTGCGCGCCATAGTTGAGTGCGATCACCAACGTCGCGCCGGTATTGACCGATGTCCGGGCAATCGCCTCGTCGATCATCGCGACCAGATCACCCGACAGCGCATGATAGTCGCCGATCACGCGCAACCGCACATTCTCGGCGACCAGATCCTTGAGCTCATTCTTCAGGAAATGGCGCAGCAACCCCATCAGGTCGCGCACTTCTTCCTCCGGACGCCGCCAATTCTCGGACGAAAAGGCGTAAAGCGTCAGCACCTCGATGCCTTGCTCGCGCGCAGCCTTCGACACGCGACGCACCGCCTCTACGCCCTGCTTGTGCCCGGCGATACGCGGCAGCCGCCGGGCCTTTGCCCAGCGACCATTGCCGTCCATGATGATGGCGACGTGGCGGGGAACGGCCCCGCCTTCCGGCCCTGCCGGAAGAGGCGCGGAGGCCACGGTCACTTGCCGAGGATTTCCTTTTCCTTCGCGCTCGCCGCCGCGTCGATCTCGGCGATCGTGGCATCGGTCAGTTTCTGGACCTCCGCCTCATGGCGCTTGCGGTCATCCTCGCCGAACTCGCCCTTTTTCTCGTCAGTCTTGAGGCTGTCCATGCCGTCGCGCCGCACGTTGCGCACCGCGATGCGCGCGGCCTCGGCATATTTGCTGGCGAGCTTGGCCAGTTCCTTGCGGCGATCTTCGGTCAGGTCCGGGATCGGCAGGCGCAGATTCTGCCCGTCGACGATCGGGTTGAGGCCAAGGCCGGCCGAGCGGATCGCCTTGTCGACCGGGCCGACATTCGACTTGTCCCACACCTGCACCGACAGCATCCGCGGCTCAGGCGCCGACACGGTTGCGACCTGGTTGAGCGGCATGTGCGATCCATAGACCTCAACCGTCACGGGTTCGAGCAGGGTGGTGCTGGCACGTCCGGTGCGCAGCCCGCCCAGGTCATGCTTCAGCGATTCAACCGCGCCGTTCATCCGGCGCTCCAGATCGGCCTTGTCATATGCGGCCATAGCTCAGGTTCCTCTTATTCTGTCTTAACTTAAGCGGTTGCGGGCTGGTTGCGGACGATGGTCGAGGTACCCTCACCACGCAAGACCGCTTCCAAAGTGCCCTCGTCGCGGATGTTGAACACCACGATCGGAATATCGTTGTCGCGGCACAATGCCACCGCAGTCGCGTCCATAACCTTCAAATTGTCGACCAGCACGCGATCAAAGGTCAGTTCCTCATAGCGGGTCGCGCTCGCCACCTTCTTCGGGTCGGCATTGTACACGCCATCGACGCTCGTACCCTTGAACAGCGCGTCGCAGTTCATCTCGGCGGCACGCAGCGCGGCGGTGGTGTCGGTGGTGAAGAACGGCAGACCGGTCCCGGCGGCAAAGATCACCACGCGGCCCTTCTCCATATGCCGCATCGCCTTGCGCCGGATATAGGGTTCGCTGACCGACGCCATCGGGATCGCCGACTGGACGCGCGTATCGACGCCGAGCCGCTCGAGCGTATTCTGCATCGCCAGCGCGTTCATCACGGTCGCGAGCATCCCCATATAATCGGCGCTCGCCCGCTCGAATCCCTGCGCGGCGCCCGCAAGGCCACGGAAGATGTTTCCGCCGCCCACGACCATGCAGATCTCGAACCCCGCCTCGGTCGCCGCCTTCACCTCGCGCGCGACGCGCTCACAGGTGGCCGGATCGATCCCGAACTGCCCCTGCCCCATCAGCACTTCGCCGGAGAGTTTGAGGAGGATGCGTTTGAAGCGTGGCGCGGTCATCTGGCCCTATGGTCTGTCAGCGGTTGGGAGCGGCGCGGACCTTAGGCGCGGGCGCGTGCGAAGCCAAGCGGGGAAACCGGCTCGAACGAGGCGCAGGCGACCAATCAGGGCTTCGGGACGATGACCAGCTTGTACGGGATATACAGCATCACATCGGATGGCCCTGCCCGCGTCCACAGGACGGGCATATTCAGCCCCTCGATCGTTACCGCATATCCCGCGCCCATCCGGTCGGACAGCACGCGCGCGTCAGCCATGACGCTCTCTGCGATCTGTAGCCGGTATTGGTCGGGACCGACGATCGACAGTGACGAATCGCCGCTGATGTCCATCTGTGCCCGCCCGACTTCGGGGACGGCATCGACATAGGTTTCGATCCGCTTTTCGGCGCTCGCACCGCTTTCCTTGCCGCCAAGCGGTGCCTTGACCAGAAACTCGATCTTCTGGCTGTCGGGCCGGTTGTCGTTGGACAGGGTCACCTCATCCAGATTGGCGGTAGTCAGCGGCGTCAGAATATAGTCGCCGAACGCCAGTTGGACGCCATGCTTGCCCGCCATCTCGACCGCCCGCGCCAGCATCTGCCGGATTTCGGTCCCACGCAGTTTGGGATCGCGGGTATCGCCGCGAATCACGACCTCCTGGACGAGAAAGTCTGCGGTACGGCGCAGGCCCACGGCGGGCATGTCGCGCTCATAACTGTCCTGCTCGACCCGGCTGCCGGTGACGACGACCTCCTGCGACGCCAGATCCTGAGCCGCTACCGGGAGCGCGAGGCCCAGCGCTGCGATCACCAGAATAGCATTCATTATAGCCCCCTCCCCGACCTGTGTTGTTCAAGAGCTTCTTCCCCGATTTTCACAGAGTCAATCGGAGGCCGTGACGACAAGCGTGCAACAAAAAAAAGGGCGCGGCCATCGCTGGCCGCGCCCTCCTTGTTCCGTCAGACTCGAACGATCAGCCAGCCGCAGCCGCCGTCGCCGCCACTTCCGCTGCGAAGTCGCTCTCTTCCTTCTCGATGCCTTCGCCGAGCTGGAAGCGGACATAGTCGACCAGCTTGATCGACGCGCCGGCGTCCTTGCCGGCCTGGGCGATCACGTCGCCGACCGGGGTCTTGCCGTCCATGACGAACGCCTGGGTGAGCAGCGCGTTCTCCTTCTTGAACTTCTCGACCGGGCCGTTGAGGATCTTCGCGGCGACCTCTTCCGACTTGCCGACGATCTTGTCCGCGTTCTTTTCGCGCAGGATCGCGGCTTCGCGCTCGACGACCTCGGGGTCGAGGTCTTCGATCGACAGCGCCAGCGGGAAGGCAGCGGCGATGTGCATCGCGATCTGCTTGCCCAGCGGCTCCAGAACATCGACGCCTGCATCCGATTCAAGCGCGACGAGCACGCCGATCTTACCAAGACCCGGGGCCGCAGCGTTGTGGACGTACGGAATCACCGCGCCGTTGGTCACTTCGACCTTCTTCGCGCGACGCAGCACCTGGTTCTCGCCGATCGTGGCGATGTTGGCGACCAGCACGTCCTCGATCGTGCCGCCAGTGATCGACGCAGCCTTGAGTGCATCGACATCAGCGATGCCCTGCTCAAGCGCAACGGCGGTCACTTCGCGGACGAAGCCCTGGAAGATCTCGTTCTTCGCGACGAAGTCGGTCTGCGAGTTGACCTCGACCGCCACGCCCTTCGTGCCGGCAACGGCAACGCCGACCAGGCCTTCAGCGGCGGTGCGGCTGGACTTCTTGGCGGCAGCGGCCAGGCCCTTCGAACGCAGCCAGTCGCTGGCCGCTTCGATGTCGCCATTGGTTTCGGTCAGCGCCTTCTTGCAGTCCATCATGCCGGCGCCGCTCTTCTCGCGCAGTTCCTTCACGGCTGCTGCAGTGATCTCGGCCATGTTCTTGTTCCTCAGTTTAAGCGGTTAGCTTCAAATATGGTGCGGGCGGGACAAAGCTCAAACGCCCTGCCCCGCCCCCATTACGGTTCGATGACCAGAGCGCTTACGCGTCGATCTGGCGCTCGCCCTCAGCGGCCGTTTCCGGCTCGGTCGAGGCGGCCGGAGCTTCCGGCTCGGCTGCGACGGCAGGTGCAGCCGGCTCGGCAGCAACTTCCGGCTCGGCCGCAACCGGCTCGGCCAGCGCCGCTTCGACCGGCGGCACTTCGGCCGCGCCGAAATCGCCGCTGCTCATCTGCGCCTGGTTGTTGCCGCGGGTCGCCGCGATCGCGACGGCTTCGCAGTACAGGCGGATCGCGCGGCTGGCGTCGTCATTTGCCGGAACCGGGAATGCGATGCCGTCGGGCGAGACGTTCGAATCGAGGATCGCGACGACCGGGATGCCAAGCGTGTTGGCTTCCTTGATCGCCAGCTCTTCCTTGTTCGCGTCGATCACGAACATGATGTCGGGAACGCCGCCCATGTCGCGGATGCCGCCGAGCGAAAGCTCCAGCTTGTCCTTCTCACGGGTCAGGTTCAGCACTTCCTTCTTGGTCAGGCCGTGCGTGTCACCCGACAGCTGCTCTTCGAGCGTCTTGAGGCGCTTGATCGAGTTGCTGATCGTCTTCCAGTTGGTGAGCATACCGCCCAGCCAGCGATGGTTGACGAAATGCTGGTTCGACTTGCGCGCGGCCTCGGCAATCGCGTCCTGCGCCTGGCGCTTGGTACCGACGAACAGCACCTTGCCGCCGCCGGCAACGGTCGAGCTGATGAAGTCCAGCGCGCGCGCGAACAGCGGCACGGTCTGCGACAGGTCGATGATGTGCACGCCGTTGCGATCGCCGAAAATATACGGCTTCATCTTCGGGTTCCAGCGGTGGGTCTGGTGACCGAAGTGCGCGCCCGATTCGAGCAACTGCTGCATGGAGACGACGGGTGCCGCCATAGGGATAGATCCTTCCGGTTAAGCCTCTGGGAAGCGAGTGACCGTGAGCCAAAAGGCCCGCAGCACCGGGTTATGTTGCTTCCCATGCGGGGTTGAGTTGGGCGCGCTTAGTCGAGAATGGAGCGGAGCGCAAGAGAACAAAAGTGGATTACCCCGCTTGACAGTTGGAACGTTAATGGAACATAAAGGGTTCACACGGCGGACAGGGAACCTTGGCCGCAGTCAGGCGTCGCGAATCATCAGGATTCCAGTCGCTTAGGGAGAATCCGGGAGGCTTATGATGGTCGCTGTTCTTGCCACGCTGTTGTTCACCGCCGCGTTCGCCGCGTCGCTCTGGGCGATGTTCGTCACGATTGCGCCGCGCATCGACTATATGCGCGCGCTGCTGTGCGGCGATGTCATGCCCGCGCTTGCCCCGGTTCAGGCAGCGCGAACCCGCTTCACGCCACGGGCGGCACCGCGCCGGACTTCGGCCCCACTGCGGGCCGTGGCATAGTCCGCGCATAGGATCGCGCGCTGAACGGCAGCGTCGCGAGATAGGCAAGGCAGATGACGGTCAGCGTCTGCCATGGCGCAGTCACCAGAGCAGCTGCGAGAATGACGACAACGACCAGCGCCTCGAAACGCACATTGCGGCGCAGGCGCAGCGACTTCCACGAATAGGTGGCAATGCTCGACACCATCAGCAGGCCGACAAAGGCGACCCACGGCGCAACGATCCACGGCGATCGCGCGAGCGGCTGCTCGCTCCACAACCAGACATAGATCGGCAGCATCGCGAGGGCCGCCCCGGCGGGTGCCGGAATGCCGGTCAGGAACCCGGCAAGCTTGCGCGGCTGCACATCGTTATCGAGCTGTGAGTTGAACCGCGCCAGCCGTAGCGCGCAGAATACGGCGTAAAGCAGCGCGACGATCCAGCCGAGCTTGGGCACGGTCATCAACGACCAGAGGTAGAGGATCAAGGCCGGCGCGACCCCGAAGGAAATCGCGTCGGACAAGCTGTCCAGCTCGGCCCCGAAGCGACTTTCGGCGCGCACCATCCGCGCCACCTGGCCATCGATGCCGTCGAGCGCGCCGGCCAGCATCACCATCAGCACCGCGCGCTCCCACTCCTCGCCAATGGCGAAGCGGATGCCGGTCAAACCCGCGCACAACGCCAGCGCAGTTACCGCATTGGGCGCCACCGCGCGCAGCGGGATACCCCGCCGCTGGCGACGCGGGCGCAGACTCATTGCGCAATGCCCTCAGCCGCACGCCCGCCCTTGATTCCGACGATCGTCTCGCCAGCCAGGCAGCGTTGGCCCAGCGCGACTTGCGGCGCGTAATCATCTGGCAGGAACACGTCGAGCCGGCTGCCAAACCGGATCAGGCCAAAGCGCTGCCCCGCCGCGACGATATCGCCGGGCTTAACGAAGGTCACGATGCGCCGCGCGACCAGGCCCGCAATCTGCGTGAACCCGACGCGGGTACCGTCATGCGTCTCCATCACGAAATGCTGACGCTCATTCTCCTCGCTCGCCTTGTCGAGGTCGGCGTTGAGAAACTTGCCCGCAATATAGACGACCTGACGGATCGTGCCGGCCATCGGGGTGCGGTTGATATGGACGTCAAACACGGACATGAAGATCGAAACGCGCACCCGCGTCACTTCGTTCAATCCCTCCGGCCCGGCAATCTCGCGCGGCACCGGTACACGCTCGATCATCGTGACCAGCCCGTCGGCGGGGGAGATGATCATCCCCTCCCCCTGCGGCGTCACGCGGATCGGATCGCGGAAGAAGGCGGCGACCCAGATCGTCACGCCGATCAGCGCAAATCCAAGCTCGTCCCAGATCGCGAACAGGAACAAAATCGTGATCGCCGCAGAGATCAGCACATATTTGCGGCCCTCCGGATGGACCGAGGGAAAGCGCCACTTGACGGTATTGGTGACGACGGGCGGGTTTTCGAGTGAGGACATGGGCCGGGGTCTAGCTGTGCCATCCGCGCAACACAATCCTGCGCGGCTATCGCCCGGCAACCGGTGTCCGCCATAGCTTGATCGCGCGCGCGCTTGCTCCTAGACGCACCGCCAAACCCCTTCCTCCCCGATAGAACAGGAAAGCGAGCATGGCGAAGATCAAGGTGAAGAATCCCGTCGTCGAAATCGACGGCGACGAAATGACGCGGATCATCTGGGAATGGATCCGTGAGCGCCTGATCAAGCCGTACCTCGACATCGACCTGAAGTACTACGACCTCAGCGTCGAGAAGCGCGACGAGACCAACGACCAGATCACCGTCGATGCGGCCAACGCGATCAAGGAATATGGCGTCGGCGTGAAGTGCGCGACGATCACTCCGGACGAGCAGCGCGTCGAGGAGTTCAACCTCAAGGAAATGTGGAAGTCGCCCAACGGCACGATCCGCAACATCCTGGGCGGCGTCGTGTTCCGCGAGCCGATCGTGATCAGCAACGTGCCGCGCCTGATCCCGGGCTGGACCAAGCCCATCGTGGTCGGTCGCCACGCGTTCGGCGACCAGTATCGCGCGACCGACTTCAAGGTGCCGGGTGCGGGCAAGCTGCGCCTGGTGTTCGAGGGTACGGACGGCCAGGTCATCGACCGCGAAGTGTTCAACTTCCCCGGTTCGGGCGTCGCGATGGCGATGTACAATCTCGACGATTCGATCCGCGATTTCGCGCGCGCATCGTTCAACTATGGCCTCAATCTGAAGTGGCCGGTGTATCTGTCGACCAAGAACACGATCCTCAAGGCCTATGACGGCCGCTTCAAGGACCTGTTCCAGGAAGTGTTCGAGACCGAGGGCTTTGACGCGAAGTTCAAGGATGCGGGCATCGTCTATGAGCACCGCCTGATCGACGACATGGTCGCCTCCGCGCTCAAGTGGAGCGGCGAGTTCGTGTGGGCGTGCAAGAACTATGACGGCGACGTCCAGTCGGATCAGGTCGCACAGGGCTTCGGCTCGCTGGGTCTCATGACCTCGGTCCTGCTCTCGCCCGATGGCAAGACGGTCGAGGCGGAAGCAGCACACGGCACCGTCACGCGCCACTATCGCCAGCATCAGCAGGGCAAGGCGACCTCGACCAACCCGATCGCGTCGATCTTCGCCTGGACCGGCGGCCTCAAGTTCCGCGGCAAGTTCGACGACACGCCCGAGGTGACCAAGTTCGCCGAAACGCTGGAGCGCGTGTGCATCGAGACCGTCGAAAGCGGCAAGATGACCAAGGATCTCGCGCTGCTGATCGGCCCCGACCAGCCCTGGATGACCACCGAGCAGTTCTTCGAGGCGATCCGCCAGAACCTCGAGACCGAAATGGCCAGCTGGGCGTAGGCCTTCTCCCATTGGAAGCCGAAACGGGCCGCGTACCTCCGGGTACGCGGCCTTTTCTGTGTTCTCGCGGGGTCGCTGGATCGACCATGTCGCAGACAGTCGCTGGCGCGATTGTCGTACCGCATTGCACAAGTTCGGTGACAAAGCGTTTCAGCGCCCGCTAGGGTAGGTCATGGCCCTAGACCTGTCCAACAGCGGCTTCAGCGACGCGCTCGTCATCCTTGGCGCGGCGGGGATCGTTATCCCGGCCTTTACCCGCTTCCGCATCAGCCCGGTGATCGGCTTCATCCTGGTCGGCGCGTTGGTTGGCCCTGCCGGACTTGGGCAACTCGTCGACAACTTCCCCTGGCTCTACTTCCTTACCATCACCGATCCGCATTCGATCGAACCGTTCGCCGAGTTCGGTATCATCCTGTTACTGTTCTCGATCGGGCTGGAGCTGTCGTTCAAGCGATTATGGACGATGCGCGGGCTGGTGTTCGGAGTTGGCGCGGCGGAGCTGCTTGGCGCGGCCATGCTGATCGGGGTCGGGCTGTACGTGATGGGTCAGAACTGGTCGGGGGCTCTGGGCCTCGGCCTGGCGCTTGCGCTGTCCTCGACCGCGCTGGTGTTGCCGATCGCGGGTACGACGAGCGCGGTCGGCAAATCCACCTTTGCGATGCTGTTGTTCGAAGATCTGGCACTGGTCCCGATCGTGTTTCTCCTCGCCGCGCTCGCCCCGGCAGCGGGCGATGCCGCATTCGGTGATTTCATGATGACGCTGCTGCGTGGTGGCGTCGTGGTCGCCATCCTGTTCATCGGGGGGCGTTTCATCCTTCCCCGCCTGTTCGCCCAGGCGGCACGGACCAAGTCGCCCGAGCTGTTTCTCGCCGCCAGCCTGCTGGTGGTGATCGTCGCCAGCCTTGCCACCACCATGGTCGGCCTGTCACCGATCGTCGGCGCGCTGCTCGCGGGAGTGCTGATCGCCGAGACCGATTATCACAGCGAGGTCGAGGTTATCACCGCGCCGTTCAAGGGGCTGGCGCTCGGCGTGTTTCTGATCACGGTCGGGATGCGGCTCGACCTGCGGATGATCATGCAGGACTGGGCGTTGCTACTCGCCGCGATCATCGGCGTGATGGCGATCAAGGTCGGGGTGACGATCGGGCTGCTCAAGCTGTCGGGCGCGCGCACGGGTACTGCGGCGGAGGCCGGTGTGCTGATGGCCAGCCCGTCTGAGACCACATTGATCGTCCTGGGTGTCGCCGCGACGGCGGGGCTGATCCAGCCTTCGACCTCTGCTTTCTGGACTACCGTCACCGCCATTGGGCTGACCATCACCCCGCTGCTCGCCACGGCCGGCCGCTTCCTGTCTCGCAAGATCGAGGCGCGCGATTCGCGGGTCGAGGAAGCGGCGAATCCTGAGATCATCGCCGGTGGCACCGTCATCATCGGTTTCGGGCGGGTGGGCCGCACGGTCGCCGACATGCTGAGCGCGCACGGCAAGCCTTATGTCGCGATCGACGCCGATATCGATGGCGTTGCCGCAGCCCGGCGCGAGGGCTATACGGTGATGTTTGGCGACGTGTCGCGCAGCGAGCTGGTCGATCGGCTCAACCTTGGCCATGCCAAGGCGCTCATCCTGACGATGGATGACCCGGTGCTGACCGTTCGCCTCACCCGCCGCGTGCGCGGTTGGGTACCCGATATCCCGATCATCGCCCGTGCGCGCGACGCCGCGCACGCCGCCGAACTCTACAAGGCCGGCGCAACCGATGCGGTACCCGAAACGCTCGAAAGCTCGCTGCAATTGTCGGAGGCGGCGCTGGTCGATCTGGGTGTTGCGGTCGGCCCGGTGATCGCCTCAATTCACGAAAAGCGTGACGAAATGCGCAAATCGATCAAGGCAGCCGCCGGACTGGAGCGCGAACCGCGCATTCGGCGGGTGCGCAAGGACGAGGTCGAAGCCTGAAACCCTAGCCCATCCGCGCCCGTACCACGCGCTTCAATACGTCGAGCGGCATCGCGCCCTTGCGCAGCACGTCATGGAACTGGCGCGGATCCCAATTCGCACCCGCTTTCGCCCTGGCCGCGTCGCGCAGCTCGACCCAGACCGTGTGGCCGATCTTGTAGCTGCACGCCTGACCCGGCCAGACGGTATAGCGGTCGATCTCACCCTGGCTGCGCCCGCGCGCGATGCCGGTGGTGGCGATGAAATAGTCGGTCGCCTTTTCGCGGCTCCAGCGCTTGGCGTGCATCCCGCTATCGACCACCAGCCGCGTCGCGCGGAACAGCAGCGACTGGAGATAGCCGACCTGCCCGAGCGGGTCGCCTTCGTACATCCCCATCTCGTCGGCAAGCTGCTCGGTATAGAGCGCCCAGCCCTCGCTATAGCCGCTAAACCCGCCGCGACGGCGGATCAGCGGAATATCCTGCGATTCGAGCGACAGCATCACCTGAAGATGATGCCCCGGAACCGCCTCGTGATAGCTCAATGTCGCCAGCCCGAATTTGGGCCGGTCGAACGTGTCGCGCAGGTTGATGAAATAGATGCCGGGACGCGAACCATCGAGCGTCGCTGCCTGATAATATCCGCCTGGTGCACCCGCCTGAATCGCAGGGGGAACGCGGCGGACCTCCACCGGTGCCTTGGGCAGGGTCGCAAACTGTTCCGGCAGGCGCTGTTCCATCGCCTTGACCTGCGCGCGTAGCATCTCCAACAGGGCCTCGCGACCCGCATCGGTGTTTGGGAAGAGCTGGTCGGCCCGCTCGTTGAGCGCCACCAGCCGGGCACCGATGGTGCCGCTCGTCATCCCCTGCGCTTTCAGGATCGCGTCGATCCGACCGCTGATCTCGGCCACCTGTTCAAGGCCAATCCGGTGGATTTCGTCCCCCGACAGCCGGGTGGTCGTCGCCGCCTCCGCTGCTGCTGTGTAATAAGCCTCGCCATCGGGGAGCCGCCACACACCCGCATCGTGCACCGCCCGCCCGCGCAATTCGGTGACCAGCGCGCGCTGGCGGTCGAGTGCGGGGAATATCTTGTCCGCAACGATCTTCTCGGCCTGCGCCACGCGCTCGAGCGGCAGTTTCGCCGCTTCCAGCTTCGTCTTGAACCCGGCGACCATCCCAGTTTCGCCCGGTGCCTTGTCGCGCAGCGATGCGAACTGCTTCAGCGTGGTGTCGAGGACGTAATCGGGTGCGAACACGCCGCGTGCCGCATCGGCACGCTGACGTTCGCTTTCCTGATCCAGAACGCCCGCGAACGCCTCAAGCCGCGCCAGATAGGCGTCGGCATCCCCCGCATCGCGGACGCGGTGCTGGGCGTCGAGGAAATCGGGGACGTCCTGATAGGCACCGGTCAACTGGCTCAGCCGATAGGGGGCATAACGTCCCCCCGCCGAGCCATAGGTGAACGTCTCACGCCCGGCGATGCTGCGTTCGAGTTGATAGGTGACGACGTCATAATCGAGCCGGGCGTTCTCGCCGAGGGTCGTCGGGTCGATCGCCCTGATCGCCGCCAGCTCGCGCTTCGAACGCGCCAGATCGCGCGCGGTATCGGCTGCGCTGCGTCCCGACAATTGTGATTTGAGCGCGGCATTCTTTCCCGTGTCCAGCCCAAGCGCAGTTGCGCTCTCCGGGCTGACGGTCATCCGGTCGTTGAAGAGCAGGTCGAGCAGCGTGCGCAACGCCGCATCCCCCGCGCCGGAGCGTTCCTGCAACGCCGCGCGTGCAGTGCCGGGGACAGTCGTGGCCAGCGCTGCAGCGCCGATTGACTGGATGAACGATCGGCGGTGGAGGGTCATTTGCGTTCTTCGATCCGGATCACTTGTCGAGCGCGGGTACCCGCGCGACGCACGCCGCGTGCGCCGCGACGGTCGCGCCATCCTGTGCGCGCAGCTTGGGCTCGAGTTGCGCGGATAGCGCGGGTACCTCGGTATCCACCGTCTTGCCGTTCTTGCCCGCCGCGCGCCCGGAATCGGCTGCTGCCATGCCCCAATAGATGAGGTGATCGAACAACTGCGATTCCTGCGGCGTACCCTTGCCGATCTTCAGCGCGGCATGGGTCAGCGCGGCGCAGTTGAGCGCCTCCGGGTAAGGCGGCAATTTCCCCTGCGCCGTGGCGGCGGGGGCGACGATGAGGGCCGCTGCGATCGCGGCGGCCTTCAGGAGGTGATCACGCAGCTTCTGTCTCCTCGGCAAGCGCTTGCCTGACGGCGTCGAGCGCGGACTGGGCGTTGCCGCCGTCGGGTCCGCCACCCTGCGCCATGTCCGGCCGCCCGCCACCGCCCTGCCCGCCCAGCGCGGCGACGCCACGCTTGACCAGCTCGACGGCACTGAAGGTGCCGGTCAGGTCGTCGGTGACACCCACCGCGATCGCTGCACGCCCCTCATTTACTGCGACAAAAGCTACCACAGCTGAACCGACGCGGCCTTTCGCCTCATCGACCGCGCCGCGCAGCGCCTTGGGATCGAGCCCGTCGAGGATCTGGCCGACGAAGTTTACGCCGCCGATCTGCTCCGGCCCGGCCGGTGCAGCCGCACCGCCGCCGCCCATCGCCAGTGCCTTCTTGGCCTCGGCCAGCTCGCGCTCCAGCTTGCGCCGCTCCTCGACCAGTGCCGCAACCCGCGCGCTGACCTCGTCGGGCGACGTCTTGAGCGTCGCCGCCACCTCACGCAGCTTGGCATCGCGTTCACCCAGCCACACGCGTGCGGCCTCGCCGGTCAGCGCCTCGATCCGGCGCACGCCGCTCGACACCGCGCTCTCACCGATGATCTTGAAGATCGCGATGTCGCCGGTCGCGTTGACATGGGTGCCGCCGCACAGCTCGACCGAATAGCGCTTCTCGGTCTGCCGACCCATCGACAGCACGCGAACCTCGTCGCCATATTTCTCGCCAAACAGCGCCAGCGCGCCCGCCGCGACCGCATCGTCCGGGGTCATCAGGCGGGTGCCGACGGTTTCGTTGGCGCGGATTTCCGCATTCACCTCGGCCTCGATGTCCGCAATCTCCACCGTGCTCAGCGCCGAGGGGTGCGAGAAGTCGAAGCGCAGCCGGTCGGGCGCAACCAGCGAACCCTTTTGCGAGACATGCCCGCCCAGCCGGTTGCGCAGTGCCGCGTGCAGCAAATGGGTCGCTGAGTGATTGGCGCGGATTGCGTCGCGGCGCGTCACGTCGATCGCCAGCTTGACCGTATCGCCGACCTTGATCTCCCCGCGCACCAGCGTTGCCTGATGCGCGTGCAGCCGACCGAGCGGCTTGGCGGTATCGCTGACGATCGCCTCGGCCACATCGTTGCCGATCGTGCCGGCGTCGCCCATCTGGCCGCCGCTTTCGCCATAGAAGGGCGTCTGGTTGGTGAGGATCGTCACCTCGTCACCCGCACCGGCGCGGTCGACGCGCACGCCGTCCTTGACCAGCGCGACCACCTGCCCTTCGCCCTCGGTCGCCGAATAGCCGGTGAACTCGGTGCTTCCCAGCTCCTCGGCGATGTCGAACCACACATCGTCGCTGGCCTTCGCCCCCGACCCCTTCCACGCGGCGCGCGCGGCATCCTTCTGGCGCTTCATCGCCGCGTCGAAGCCGTCGCGGTCGACCTTCATCCCCTGCGGACGCAGCGCATCCTCGGTCAGGTCATAGGGGAAGCCATAGGTGTCGTAGAGCTTGAACGCGGTCTCGCCGGGCAGCGTATCGCCCTCGCCCATCGACCCCGTCGCTTCGTCGAGCAGCTTGAGCCCGTTCGCCAGCGTCTGGCGGAAGCGGGTTTCCTCCTGCAGCAGCGTCGCCTCGATCAGCGGCTGCGCGCGGACCAGTTCGGGATAGGCCCCGCCCATTTCCGCGACCAGCGACGGCACCATGCGGTGCATCAACGGCTCCTTCGCGCCCAGGATATGGGCATGGCGCATCGCGCGGCGCATGATCCGGCGCAGCACATAGCCGCGTCCCTCGTTGGCCGGCAGCACGCCGTCGGCGACGAGGAAGCCGGAGGTGCGGATATGGTCGGCGATCACGCGATGGCTCGCCTGATTATCGCCGGTCGTCGCCGATTGCGTCAGCGCTCCGCTCTCGGCGATCAGCGCCTTGAACGTGTCGGTGTCGTAATTGTCGTGGACGCCCTGCAGCACCGCCGCGACGCGCTCCAGCCCCATGCCGGTGTCGATGCTCGGCTTGGGCAGGTCGCCGACGATCTGGTCCGCCTCCTGCACATGCTGCATGAAGACGAGGTTCCAGATCTCGACAAAGCGGTCGCCATCCTCTTCCGGGCTGCCCGGAGGGCCGCCCCAGATATGGTCGCCATGGTCGTAAAAGATTTCCGAACACGGCCCGCACGGACCATCCGACCCCATCGCCCAGAAATTATCCTTGGTCGCGATGCGGATGATGCGCTCTTCGGGAAGCCCGGCGATCTTCTTCCACAGCTCGAACGCCTGATCGTCGGTGTGATAGACGGTCGCGGTCAGCTTGTCGGCCGGAAGGCCCCATTCCTTGGTCAGCAGCGTCCAGGCATGGAGGATCGCCTGCTCCTTGAAATAATCGCCGAACGAGAAATTCCCGAGCATTTCAAAGAAGGTATGGTGCCGCGCGGTATAGCCGACATTGTCGAGGTCGTTATGCTTGCCACCCGCGCGCACGCACTTCTGGCTCGACGCCGCGGTGGTGTAGGGCCGCGTTTCCAGGCCGGTGAACACGTTCTTGAACGGCACCATGCCCGCATTGACGAACATCAGCGTCGGATCGTTATGCGGCACCAGCGGCGCGGACGGGACGCGGGCATGGCCCTGGCCCTCGAAATAGTCGAGGAAGCTGCGGCGGATATCATTGGTCGAGGTCATTTTCGCGACTTAAGCGCGCGCGGGCGTTCGCTCAAGCGAAACGGTTCGATCAGGGTGATCACACCACGCAGTGTTGTGCGACGGCCTCACGCTTCTCGTCACCCCGGGCTTGACCCGGGGCCCAGCTTCTTCTGCCTGTTCGAGGCAGCTGGACCCCGGCTCAAGGCCGGGGCGACGAGTTTGCTACCCAATCGGTTCCTCAATCGACTTCGGCGGCACGCTAAACCATTTCGGCCCCGCATCGGTAATATGGAAGCAATCCTCCAGCCGCACGCCGAACTTGCCCGGCAAATATAGGCCCGGTTCGTTCGAGAAGCACATGCCCGGCGCCAGCTTCGTCATCTCGCCGCGCACCAGGTTGATCGGCTCATGCCCGTCCATGCCGATGCCATGGCCAGTGCGGTGCGACAGGCCGGGGAGCTTGTAGTCGGGGCCATAGCCCAGCGTCGCATACCATCCGCGCACCGCATCATCGACGCGGCCCGCCGGAACGCCTAGCTGCGCGGCGGCGAAGGCGCGTTGCTGTCCGGCGCGGACATGCTCCCACACTTTCCGCTGCTCCGCATTCGCCGCGCCATGGACGAAGGTGCGGCTGATATCGCTTTCATAGCCATGGACCCGCGCGCCGCAGTCCATCAGCACGACTTCGCCCTTCACCACGCGCTGCGGCTTGCCGGTCCCATGCGGATAGGCCGACGCCTCACCCAGCAGGATCAGGTTGAACGCCACCTGCCCGCCCAGCTTGACCGTCGCGGCGCTCATCAGCGCGGCGATGTCGGCGGGGGTCATCCCCGTTTCGATCCGGGGATAGGTCCAGCGATAGGCGGCCAGCGTCACGTCCGCCGCCTTCTGCATCAGCGCGATTTCGGCCGGCGTCTTGAACATCCGGCACCCGCGCACGACCGGATTGGCCGACACGATCTTAACCCCGGCAAGCGCACGCCACATGCCGTCGACCGCAAAGAAGCGCGCGGTTTCCTCAATCCCCAGCGGGCGACCGAGCAGCTTTTTCTCGCGCAGGAAGCCAGCGACCACCGCGAACGGGTCCTCATGCTCCTGCCACACCCGGATTTCCGCCGGGATGCCGAGCGATTCGCGGACCGATGGCTCCTCGAAAAACGGCGTGACGATGATCGGATCGCCCTCGACCGGGATCACCGCCGCCGTCAGCCGCTCGCTCCGCCCCCAGCGCACGCCGGTGAAATAGAGCAGGCTCGCGCCCGGCTCGATCAACACCGCGCCAATGCCGTTCGCCTTCATCAGCGCCTGCGCGCGGGTGAGGCGCGCGGCACGCTCCTCGCGCCCGATCGGTACCGCGTCGCCGGTAATCGGCTGCAGCGCCGACAGATCGCTTTCTGCCGCCCGCGCGACGGCGGAAAAGCCGATCGGCGCCAGCGCACCCGCCGCGATCAACCCGCGCCGGGTCAGCCTCATACCGCCGGCTCCGGCGTCTCCTTCTCACCCGCCGACACGATGGTCGCGAGCACGAGGTCGCCGATGACGTTTAGCACCGTGCGACACATGTCGAGGAAGCGGTCGACGCCGAGCACCAGCCCGATGCCAGCCGGCGGTACCCCGACCATGCCGAGGATCAGCGCGATCACCGGCAGCGATCCCGCCGGGACGCCCGCCGTGCCGATGCCGCCTAGGATGCACACCAGCATCACCGTGATCTGCTGCCCCAGCGTCAGGTCGACGCCAAAGAATTGCGCGAGGAAGATCACCGTCACCCCCTCGAACATTGCGGTGCCATTCTGGTTCGCGGTCGCGCCGATGGTAAGGACGAAACGCGACACCTTGGGCGGCAGTTTGAGCTTGGTCTCGGCGACGCGCAGCGCAGTCGGCAGCGTGGCGTTGGACGATGCGGTGGAGAAGGCCATCACCGCCGCCTCCTGCGTCTCGCGGAAGAAGGCGAGCGGGCTCTTGCGCGCGAGCAGGAGCAGCAGGATCGGGAAGACGATGAACATCTGCGTGCCGAGCGCCGCCAGCACCACGCCGACAAACGCCAGCAGTCGCACCAGCAACTCCCAGCCGAACAGCGCGGCGAGGTTGAACATGAAGCAGAACACCGCGATCGGGGCGAGGCGAATGACAAGGCCGATCAGCCGCATCGACACCTCGAACACGCCTTCAATCCCACGCTTCAACGTCTGAACATGCGGCTTGTCGAGGGTCAGCAGGATGCCGATGCCGAAGAACAGCGCAAAGAACATGATCGCGAGGATGTCGTTGGCGTTCATCGCCGCGACGACGTTGATCGGCACGATATTCAGGATCGCGTCGATCCCGGTGGGGGTCGCCGCCGTGCGATCGAGAATCGCGCCGGCGCTGTCGCCCGATGCGGCGAGCAATGCCTGCGCCTCGACCCGATCGACCCCAGCACCCGGCTGCAGGTAGTTCACGAGCACCAGGCTGATGATCACCGCGATGGTCGATACGCAGACCGTCAGGACCAGCGTCCGAAGCCCCACACGTTTCAGCGCGGCGATCTCGCCCATTTCGGCAATGCCGACGACGAGCGCGGAGAACAGCAGCGGGATCACCAGCATGAACAACAGGCGCAGGAAGACCTGGCCGATCGGGCCGGTGACATAGGTCGTCACAGTCTTGACCCATGCCGCATCGGCCGAGGTGAAATGGACGAACAGGCCCAGCGCCAGACCGAGCACGAACCCGCCCAGCATCTGCCATTGCAGCGTCGATTCGCGCCGCCGCTCCGTGATCGCCTCTGCCCCCGACATGCTCACCCCTTAGATTGTTGCGCGGTCAGGCATAGGCATAGGGACCGCCTTTGGCGAGTGCCGTCTGATAGGCGGGCCGTGCATGGATTTTGGCGAGCCACGCAATCGTCGCGGGGCGCGATGCGTCGAGTCCACCGCGCGACCGGGCTGCCTCAACCGGGAAGCTCATCATCACATCCGCTGCGGTCATCGCATCACCGGCGAACCAGGGGCGGCTGGCGAGTTCGGCTTCGACGAAGTCGAGATGGACGTCGATCATCGGCTGAATCTTCTTTTGCGCCGCCTTGCCGAACAGGGGCACACGCATCAGCACCAGCTTGACCAGCAAGGGCGGCATCAGCGAGCCTTCGGCGTAATGCATGAAATGGCGGTAGCGCAGCGCGGATTCGCGATGCGCGGGCGGGCCGAGTTTGCCATCGGCTTTCTCGACCAGATATTCGATAATCGCGCCGGTCTCCGCCACAGTACGCGGCGTGTCGCTGGCCGAATCCCCGTCCACGATCACCGGCGACTTGCCCAGCGGATGCACTGCGCGCAACTCGGGCGGAGCGAACATCGTCTTGGGGTTCCGTGCATAGCGACGGATTTCATAAGGAAGTTCGAGTTCCTCAAGCAGCCACAGCACACGCTGCGACCGCGAATTTTCGAGATGGTGGACAGTAATCATCGCGGGTCGCTCCCTTGCCGGTCCCGAACGGGCTCGTGCGTTTTGCGCGGATGCAGCAAAAATGGAAAGAGCTGCAAATGCCGCAAACGCACAACCCAAACGCATTGCGCCGCGCGGCAAACAGCGCGTCCTCGGCAAGCTTTCCGGGAAACCCGAAACGGGAAAGGCCCGGCGCACGCCACGCCGGGCCTTCCAATGGGAGACTGGTCCCTTGACCGCCACCGACCTGTCGATCCGGCACGGCCCGTAACAGGCATTGCTGCCCGAAACTGGTTAACGGCTGCTTTGCACCCGCTATTGTGAAATCAGAGGTCGTCGTCCTCCGCGTCCGGGCCGGTCATCATCTCCTCGGCCACCTTTTCGGTACGGCTGCGAATTGCAGCCTCCAACCGCGCGCAAAGATCGGCATTTTCCTTGAGGAAGGTCTTGGCGTTTTCACGCCCCTGACCGATGCGGACGCTGTCATAGCTGAACCAGGCACCGGCCTTTTCGACCAGACCCGCCTTGACGCCCAGGTCGAGAATCTCGCCGATCTTGGAGATGCCCTCGCCATACATGATGTCGAATTCAACCTGCTTGAACGGCGGGGCAACCTTGTTCTTCACCACCTTCACGCGCGTGGTGTTGCCGACGATGTCGTCGCGATCCTTGATCTGGCCGGTGCGGCGGATGTCGAGGCGAACCGAGGCATAGAATTTGAGCGCATTGCCGCCGGTCGTGGTCTCGGGATTGCCGTACATCACGCCGATCTTCATGCGCAGCTGGTTGATGAAGATCACCATGCAGCGCGAGCGGCTGATAGACCCCGTCAACTTGCGCAGCGACTGTGACATCAGGCGCGCCTGCAGGCCGACATGGCTGTCGCCCATCTCGCCCTCGATTTCCGCGCGGGGAACCAGAGCCGCGACCGAGTCGACCACCAGCACGTCGATCGCGTTCGAGCGGACCAGCGTATCGACGATTTCGAGCGCCTGCTCACCGGTATCGGGCTGCGACACGATCAGCTCGTCGATATTGACGCCCAGTTTCCTGGCATAGACCGGATCGAGCGCGTGCTCGGCATCGACGAACGCTGCGACGCCGCCGTTCTTCTGTGCCTCGGCGATCACATGCAACGCCAACGTGGTCTTGCCCGAGCTTTCCGGCCCATAGACTTCGATCACGCGACCGCGCGGCAGTCCGCCAACGCCCAGCGCGATGTCGAGCCCGAGCGAGCCGGTCGAGATCGACTCGACCTGCATCGTCTCCTTCGATCCGAGCTTCATCGCACTGCCCTTGCCAAACGCGCGGTCGATCTGAGCCAGCGCTGCGTCGAGCGCCTTCTGCTTGTCGGGAGAAATGCCCATCTTTCCTTCGATCACCTTGAGGGAAGCTGCCATGAGAAGTCTCCGTCGCTAAAGGCTTTGCGGCCTGCATTCAACCATTGCCTGAAGCGCTTCGTACAGCATATGTTCCGCAGGAACAAGTGCGGAACAATCTTTTTTTGTTCTCATCCTGCGCAGCACGTCCCAGACGGCTTGCCCTCCCCGCGCATTCGCGCAATCCTGACGCGATGTCCGCTGCCCCCGATTTCATCGCCGGCCTGCCCAAGGCTGAGCTGCATCTGCATATCGAGGGCAGCCTTGAGCCCGAGCTGATGTTCGCGCTGGCGAAACGCAACAAGGTCGCGATCCCATTTGACAGCGTCGAGGCGGTGCGCGCCGCATACAGCTTTTCCAACCTTCAGGATTTCCTCGACATCTATTATGCCGGGGCCGACGTGCTGCGCGTCGAGCAGGATTTCTACGACCTCGCCGACGCCTATTTTGCACGCGCTGCGGCGGACGGGGTGGTCCATGCCGAAATCTTCTTCGATCCGCAGACGCATACCGACCGCGGCATTCCGTTTCAGGTCGTCGCCGACGCACTGCTCGCGGCGATGCGTGACGCGGAGCACCGCCATGGCGTTACGTCAAAGCTGATCCTCTGCTTCCTCCGCCATCTCGATGAGGACGCGGCCTTCGCGACGCTAAAGTCCGCCGAGCCGTGGCTCGACCGCATCGCGGGAGTGGGGCTCGATTCGTCCGAACTTGGTCACCCGCCCGAGAAATTCGCGCGCGTCTTTGCGATGACAGGCGACATGGGGCTGAAGCGCGTCGCTCATGCCGGAGAGGAAGGGCCACCCGATTATGTCTGGCAGGCGCTCGACCTGCTCAAGATCGACCGGCTCGACCATGGCAATCGCAGCCTTGAGGATTCGGCGCTGGTCCGGCGACTTGCCGAGTCGGGAATGACGCTCACAGTCTGCCCGCTCTCCAACCTCAAGCTCTGCGTGGTCGATGACCTGGCCAACCACCCGCTCGACCAGATGCTGGCACAGGGGCTTCATGCCACGGTCAATTCCGACGATCCGGCCTATTTTGGCGGCTACGTCGCGGACAATTACCGCGCGGTTGCCGCCGCCCGCGGGCTCGACAACACACAACTCGCCCAGCTGGCGCGCAACAGCTTTACCGGATCGTTTCTGGATGACGCGGAGAAGGCGGCGCACCTGTCGCGGCTCGATGCTTATCTGGCTGCCAACTAATGCCGGTCTTTGCCCCGATTTCGCATGAGCAATTCGTCGCCGACGTACTGGCGTTGGCAGATGCGGTGCGGGCGGATGCCATGTGGCAGCCAGACTATCTGATCGGCATCGGTCGCGGCGGGCTGATCCCGGCGGTGTATCTCAGCCATGCGATCACCGGCCCGATGCTGTCGGTCGACTATAGCGCCCGCAACGAAGACCTCGCCGCGCCCGCGCTCGCCCGACTGGCACAGAAGACACGCGAAGGCGCGCGGCTGTTGTTCATCGACGACATCAACGACAGCGGGGCAACGATCGGGCGGCTGCGCGACGGGCTGGCGGCAGCGGGCGCGGTTGCGGCGAACGTGCGCTTCGCGACGCTGCTCGACAATGTCACATCCAGCCAGCGGGTCGATTATGCAGCGCGCACGATTGACCGCTCAGTGACGAAAGACTGGTTTGTATTCCCGTGGGAAGCGGTGGCACCCGATACAGCGATCGAAGCCGATGCGGCGGAGCTCCCCGACCGGATCGCCTGAACAATCAGAGCGCCGCCAACGCCTGCTCGACCGAGTCCATCGTGAACGGCTTGGCCAGAACGGGGCGGTCGCGATACGCATCGGCCACCATGTCGCCGCTGCCGCCGGTCGCCAGGATGAAGGGCACGCCCGCTGCCGCCAGCGCGTCGGCGATTGGCCAGCTTTGCTCGCCCCCCGCCAGATTGACGTCGAGAATCGCGGCATCGACCCCGCCTGCGGCGATGATCGCAAGCGCGGCTGCCACGCTATCGGCGGTGCCGGCATGGTCCTTGCCCATCATGTCGAGGAAATCCTCGATCATCATGGCAATCAGGGGTTCGTCCTCGACGATCAGGATGCGGTGCGGTGCGCTCATCGCGCCAGCATGTGCCGCACAATCACCCTCCGGTCGAGCGCTATTTTGCGGTCATTACCGATCGCGCAAGTTCCGCAAGTTGCTGGACTGAAAAGGGTTTCGGCAGGAATGCAACATTGTCGAGGTCGATCGACTTGCGCAGCTGCTCCTCGGCATAGCCCGACATGAAGATGATCTTGAGGTCGGGATATTTCTTGCGCGCATGGCGCACCATCGTTGGGCCGTCCATTGTCGGCATCACCACATCGCTGATCAGCAGATCAGGCTTGCCGCTTTTCTCCAGCAATTCCAGCGCCGCCTCGCCATTTTCGGCGGTCAGCACGGTATAGCCCTGCCGCGTCAGCGCGCGTTCGGCCACCGCACGGACCATCGCCTCGTCTTCGACCAGCAGGATTGTCCCGCTGCCCCACAGATCACCCTGCACTGCCTTGGGCGCGGGCAGCTGCGCCGCAGGCTCCGGGGCGTTGTGGACCGGAAGGTAGATGGTGAACACCGCGCCCTTGCCCGGCTCGCTCTCCGCGAAGATGAACCCGCCCGATTGCTTGATGATGCCATAGACGGTGGACAGGCCCAGCCCCGTCCCCTTCCCCACTTCCTTGGTGGTGAAGAACGGCTCCCAGATATGCGCGAGCACATCGTCCGGGATGCCCGATCCGGTGTCGGACACGCGCAGCGCAGTATAGTCGCCGACCGGCAGGACGTCGTCGTCCATCGCGCGTACCTCATGCGCCGCCACGCTCAGCGTCTCGATCGTCAGCGTGCCGCCGCCATTGGGGTTCTTGGCCAGCATCGCGTCGCGGGCATTGACCGCGAGGTTGACGACGACCTGCTCCAGCTGCCCCGGATCGGCGCGCACCGGGCCAAGGTTGCGGCCATGATTGACCACCAGCTCGACCGTCTCGCCCAGCAGCCGTTTGAGCAGGTTCGACACCTCGGAGATGATGTCGGGCAGTTGCAGCAGCTGTGGCCGCAGCGTCTGCTGGCGCGAAAAGGCGAGCAATTGCCGGGTCAGCGCCGCCGCGCGGTTCGAATTCAGCAGGATCTGCTGGATGTCGTCATAATCACTGTCGCCGGGCGCGTGGCGCATCAGCATCAGGTCGCAATGGCCGATGATCGCGGTCAGGATGTTGTTGAAATCGTGCGCGACACCGCCGGCGAGCTGACCGACCGCCTGCATCTTGGTCGCCTGCGCCACTTGGCGCTTGAGCTGCCCCTCCTCGCCCGCATCGCGCAGGCTGAGCAGAACTGCCGCATCGCCGAGGCCACGCGCCGAGGCGATCGACAGTGATACGGCCTCGTCCGGTGCCTGCGCAAAGCGGACGGTCAGGTCCATCGCATGTGCCGCACCCGCCGCGAACCGCCGCACCGCATCGGCCAGCGTGCTCTTGTCCTCCCGCACCACCAGATCGCCCGGATAGAGCGGCGGCGCGTCGGTGTTCACATGCGCCGCGCGGACAAAGGCGTCGTTCATGAAGGCGAAGCGGCCGTCTGCTCCAACCAGTGCGATCCCCGTGGGCAGCAGCGCAATCAGCGACCGGACATGCGCGGTCGATTCAGCGCTCATCTCCTGCGCCGGGGCATATTCCTCATCGAGCAAAGCGACCAGCATCGGGGTCGCGTCGCCGTCGAGGAAGGGGATTTCCAGCACACGGATCGGCGTACCCGACAGCCCCTCGCGCTCGAAGCGCACGGTGCCGCGATTGTCGGTGATCAGGAACCGGGTGATGTCCCGCCCCTCGATCATCGCCTGTTCATCGCCAGCTGCGCGCAGCCGCAGCACGCGATTGGCGGCGCGCACCCGCCCATCGGCGCCGATCAGCGCCATCATGATTCCCGCCTGACCCAGACGGTCGCCCGATTTGCCCGCAACCAGTGCCTGTGCCTGTTTGGTCAGGTCAACCGCATCGGCACCGGCAAAGCGCCAGACCAGCAGCGAATCCCCGGCGCGGGTGACATGCGCGGTCAGCTTCGTCCCGGCGGCGTCGAACGATCCGCTCGACGCCTGTCCGTCGCGCCACGCCGCGCGGCCCGCGCTGCCCAGCTGCGACGCGGCCCAGTCGCCGATCACGACTGCGGGGGGCGCGGGATAGCCGGGGAACAGTGTCCCGAACCGCTCGTTCGCGCACACCAGCCGACCGGCGCGGTCGGTCACCGCGATGGCGTCATTGCTCATCGACGCGAGCATATTGGCCAGCGACCAGTCGATCACCGTCCCTTCGGCCTCCGCGTCCGTGGTCGCCGCAGGCCGCCGCAGCAACGTCACTGCAAGTGCAATCAGCACCGCTGCTGCAAAGAACCCCGCCGCCACCGGCAGCGAGTCGATCGCCCACAGCACCGCCCCGCCCGCAACCGTCCCCGCCACGATCGCGACGATCAGCGGGCCGGTGAGGCCGGGGGAGTCGTCAGTCGGGGCAGAAATGGCGGGCATGGCCCCCTTTCCCGCCCCGCTGGCACAGCGTCAAGCGTTCACCAGACGCGGACGCGCTTTGCCGGGTCCAGATACAGCTTCTCGCCCGGCTTCGCGCCAAATGCGCCATACCAGGGGTCGAGGTTACGGACGACCCAGGCGCGCTGGATCGACGGGCTGTGCGGATCGGTCAGCAGCCGCTGGCGCAGATTCGCCTCGCGATAGTTGCGCCGCCACACCTGCGCCCAGCCGAGGTAGAAACGCTGGTCGCCGCTGAAACCGTCGATCACCGGCGCGCCCTTGCCGCCGAGCGAATGCTTGTACGCATCATAGGCGATGGTGAGACCGGCCAGGTCGCCGATATTCTCGCCCAGCGTGAACTCGCCCTTCACATGCTCGCCCGGCAGCGGCTCATAGGCGTCATACTGCGCGATCAGCGCCTTGCCCGCCGCCTCGAACGCCTTGACGTCCTGCGGCGTCCACCAGTCGGACAGCTCGCCCTTCTCATTATATTTAGCGCCCTGATCGTCGAAGTGATGGCTGATCTCATGCCCGATGACCGCACCGATGCCGCCATAGTTGATCGCCGGGTCGGCCTTCGGGTCGAAGAAGGGCGGCTGCAGGATCGCGGCCGGGAAGACGACTTCCATCATGCCGAAATTGGCATAGGCGTTGACCGTCTGGGGCAGCATCCCCCATTCCCATTTGCGCACCGGCCCGCCGAGCTTGTCGAGCATATAGGCATAGTCGAAACGGTTGGAGCGAATCGCATTGCCGAACAGATCGTCCGACTTGACCTCAAGCCCCGCATAGCTGCGCCACTTGTCCGGGTAGCCGACCTTGACGGTGAAGTTCTTTAGCTTCGCCTTGGCGCGCAGCTTGGTCTGTGGCTGCATCCAGTCGAGCGCGTCGATCCGCCGGCCCATCGCGTCGAGGACGTTGGCGACGAGCTTGTTCATCTCCGCCTTGTATTCGGCGGGGAAGTAGCGCGCGGCATATTCCTTGCCCAGTTCCTCGCCCAGCGCGCCTTCGGTGAAGCTCACCCCGCGCTTCCAGCGCTCCTCGCGCTGCGGCGTACCCTGTAACGTGGTGCCGTAGAACGCGAACTGGGTGTTCGACACCGCATCGGGCAGATAGTCGGACAGCGCGCCAAGGCTGCGCACCAGCATCTGATCCTTCACGACCGCCAGCGGCGCGTCGTTCAGGATACCCGAAATGCTCTTGAACGCGCTCGGCTGGGCGATCAGCACCTCGGTGATCTTCGGGCTCAACCCGCGCAGAATCGCGGGCAGGTCAACCATCGCCGAACCGAACTGCGCGGCCTGTTCCAGCGTATATTTATTATAGGTCTTGGCCGCGTCGCCCGATTCCTCGCGGGTCCACTGGACCCTCGCGATCTTCGTTTCCAGCTCCATGATCGCCTTGGCACGCGCCTCTGCATCCGCTTCACCCGCCACCGTCAGCATCTTGGCAAGATAGTCGACATAGCCCTTGCGGATCGCCGCCATCTTTGGATTGTCGAGCAGATACATGTCGCGGTCAGGCAAGCCGGTGCCGCCCTGGTACATGCTGAAGATGTACTGCGTGGGGATCTTGTCGTCCTGGCCGACATAGCCGCCAAACGGCCCCGGCACGCCCATCTTCACACCCTCGACAACCAACGCCGCATAGCCCGCCTTGCTGTCGAGCGCCTTGATCTTGCCGAGCCAGGGCTGGATCGGCGCCAGCCCGCGCGCCTCGACCGTCGCGGTGTCGAGATAGCTGGTATAGGCGCGACCGACCATGCTGGTCTTGTCGTCCTTCACCTCGTCGAGAATGCCGCGCACCCGCTGCTTCGACAGATCGTCGAGTGCGGTGAACATGCCATAGTTGGACTTGTCGGCGGGGATCGGCGTGTTCTTGGCCCAGACACCGTTTGAAAAGGCGTAGAAATCCTCGCCCGGCGCAACGCTGCGGTCCATCCCGGCGGCGTCGAAGCCAAAGCTGCCCAGCTGCGGCTTGGCAGCGGGCGCGGCGGCAGGCGCATCAGCGCTGGTGGACGGAGCGCAGCCGCTCGCCAGCGCGGTTCCGGCAAGCAGGACGGGGATCAGGAGGAGACGCATCGGGCACCCTTCGGGACATTGGAAAACGCCCGTGTCTTACGCCGATGATACGCCCGATCAAGTCTCCGACGAAACTTTGTTGCGGAGTGCGACGCGCTTGCGCCATTTGCGCGCGACCCAGCCGCGCCACACCAGGATCGACAGGCCATAGCCCGCCGCCGCCGAAATAACGGAAATGACGAGCAGCCCGATCAGCAATGCCGGAGCCGCCTGTGAAAACAGCCAGCTCATCCATTCGGCGACCCCGGCTTGATGCTCGACCAGAGCCATGAAGCCCGACACGTCGGCGCTCCGCCCCAGCATCACATTGCCGGTATAGACCGATCCATAGAGGATGAACGGCGTCGTCGCGGGATTGCTGAGGAACGTCATCGCGGCAGCAATCGGCACATTCGCACGGAACGGCAGCGCCAGCATCGCGGCACCCGCGATCTGAAGCCCCGGGATCAGCAAAAAGATGCCGACCAGCAGCCCCAGCGCCACGCCGCGCGGCACCGACCGGCGGGTAAAGCGCCACAATTCCGGGGCGAGCACGCGATGCGCCACCGGACGCAGCCAGCGGATCTGCTCGATCGACTCGCGGGTCGGCATGTTGCGATGCCACCAAGCGCTGAGACGGCTCGGTTTCATGTCACCCGCGATCGCGGAGGATCCGCCCCTGTTCACGCTTCCAGTCCCGTTCCTTGATCGCCTCACGCTTGTCGTGAGTCTTCTTGCCCTTCGCCAGCGCCAGCTCGACCTTCGCCCGGCCGCGACCGTTGAAGTAGATCGACATCGGGATCAGCGTCATGCCCTCCCGCGCGACCGCGCCCTGCAGCTTTTCTACCTGGCGTTGATGAAGGAGCAATTTACGGGGACGCTTGGGTTCGTGATTGAAGCGGTTTCCGTGCGAAAATTCGGGGATGTTGGCGTTGACCAGCCACGCCTGCCCGTCGCGCACCTCGGCATAGCTCTCCGCGATCGAACCCTCGCCAAAGCGGAGCGACTTCACCTCGGTCCCCTGCAAGGCGATTCCCGCCTCGAAAAACTCTTCAAGGAAATACTCAAAGCGCGCCTTGCGGTTCTCCGCGACGATCTTCTTCTTGTCGAATTCAAGGGGACGAGGGCGTGCCATGGGACGCGCGATGTAGGGGTGCTGGGGGAGAAAGGGAAGCGCTGGTAACAACTCAGCCGGTTGTGATGCGCGCGCCTGCAATAAGCCACAGCCAAAAGCCAAGAGCGAGCGTCAGCAGACCGATATTGAAGGGGCGCCAGCGGATCAGGATCAGCGACAGAAAGATCGCGGGGAAAAGCAGGATGTCCATCAACAAACCCGCATTCACACGGATCGGCGCACCGCTCGTCAAATTGTAGAGCGTGAACATGACGAGACCGGAAATCAGAGCCCCATAAGTAAGAGACCGGGTCGCGTCATAATAGGCATAGAGGTCTGTATCTTCACCCTCTCGCGGCTCGGGCAGCACCGAGGCCGCCGCGATGTAGATGCACATCATCTTCAGCACCTGAAGCAGCATCCGCCCGGTTGTTACCGAAGTGACATCACGTTCGTACCACTGATTAAGCCAGACCGATACGATCACCGTGAACACAATCCCGGTCAGCAGCAGCGGCTCGGGTGCCCATCGCACACGGCGACCCGCATAAGCGAGCTTGTGGATCGACGCCGCGATTTGCGTCAGCGCTAGCCCGAGGATGACCGATGTCAGCGTAAACGTCAGTTCGAATAGCGACATCTCGAGCCCCCCGCCACGGAGCGTATCAAATAAGCCCCGCCGCCGCCATGGCCGCGTCGACCGCCGCCTTGCTCGCGTCGCTCGGCGCGACCATCGGCAGGCGCAGCTCGGCGGAAATCTCAGGGTGCAGCTTGTTCACCGCATATTTGACCGGCCCCGGCGAGGCGTCGGTAAACAGCGCCAGATGCAGCGCGAACAGCCGGTCGTGCAGCGCCAGCGCGACCGCCGTGTCGCCTGTCGCCCACGCCGCCTGGAACTGCGCGCACAGCCTCGGCGCAACGTTCGCTGCGACCGAGATGCAGCCAACCCCGCCCATCGCGTTGAACGCCAGCGCGGTTTCGTCGTTGCCGGACAGCTGGGCAAGGCCGCTGCGGAGTGCGGCGCGGTGCTTCGACACGCGGGTCAGGTCGCCGCTCGCGTCCTTGATCGCCACGAACTTGTCCGGGAATGCCTGAACGATACGGATCACCGTCTCGGGCTGGATATCGGTCACGGTACGGCCGGGGACGTTGTAGAGGATGATCGGCAGCTCGCACTCAGCCGCAACGGCCGCGAAATGCTGGAAAATGCCCTCCTGGCTCGGGCGGTTGTAGTAAGGCGGAACCATCAGCACCGCGTCGGCACCCGCCTCCTTGGCTGCCTGAACGTTGCCGATCGCGACGCGCGTGTCGTTCGACCCCGCCCCCGCGATCACCGGCACGCGCCCGCGCACCTGCTCGGCGCACACGCGCACGACCTCGAAATGCTCGTCCTTGGACAGCGTCGCCGCCTCGCCCGTGGTGCCGACGGGGACCAGAGCCGACGACCCTTCGGCGATCTGCCACTCGACGAAATCGCGGAAAACATCCTCCGCAAAGCTGCCGTTACGGAAGGGCGTGATGAGCGCGGGGATCGAGCCGGAAAACATATGCGTCAAAATGCCCCAATCGTCTGAAATTCGGGGTGGCCAATAGGGGGCGATCGCGTAGTATGTCCAGTATGCTTGCCTCTGTGTTCAAGAGCGGGCTTCTGCTCGCCGGCGTATCGGGTGTCGCGGTCTCTTCGCAGGTCGTGCAGGATGCAGCCCATTGGTATCGGGCGCAGTTCGCTGCGGTCGCGGCGCAGGTGCTGCCTGCCGCCCCGCCCCCGTCGGCGTCCAGCCTGCAATATACGATCGACCAGTGGAAGCGGCTGCAACAGTCGGATCGCTGGCCGTTCAGCGATTATGCGAATTTCATGCTCGCCCATCCCGGCTGGCCGGGCGAGATGAGCCGCCGCGCTGCCGCCGAAGCCGCGCTGGGCGCGGGCACCGACGCGCCGTCGCTGGCTGTCCGGTTCTTCGAGCGCTTCCCGCCGATTACCGCCGCAGGGCGCATCCGGTTCGCCGAGGCGCTGGCGATCTCGGGCCGCCGTGCCGAGGCGGACGAGCAGGCCCGCCGCGCCTGGCGCAGCGGCATCCTCCGGCCGACCGACGAGACGGCAGTGCTGAGCGGCTTTTCCGGGGCGCTCTCCCCCGCCGACCATGACGCGCGGATGGATGCGCTCCTGTGGCAGGATGCGCGCACCGTCGCCGCGCGCCACATTGGCTATACCTCGCCGCAGAAGCGGGCGTTGTTCGAGGCGCGGCTCGCATTTCATACCAACGCTCCCGATGCACCGGATCGCGCCGCCGCAGTCGAAGCGCTCGGCGCGCGCGATCCCGGTTTCATCGCCGACCGCGCAAGTTGGTATCGCAACAATGGCGCGAGCGGAACGGCGCGCTCGCTGCTCGCCCGCCCCCGCACCCTCGACAGCCGCCCCGGCAATGTCGAGGAATGGTATGAGGTGCTGCTGACCAACGCGCGCGCAGCGGAGTCCGACCGACAATATGCGGTCGCCTATGCGATTGCGAGCCAGGTGGACGACGCAGTCGCACCGGGGACGGACGTTTCCGACCTCGGGCTCGGCATCCGCGACGATTATACCAGCCTCGTCTGGCTCGCCGGCACGGTCGCGATGCACAAGCTCGGACGTCCCGCCGACGCGATCGGCATGTTCGACCGCTATTCGCGCGGGTCGCGCACCCCGACCACCCAGTCCAAGGGGATGTACTGGGCCGGTCGCGCGGCCGAGGCCGCCGGGCAAGCCGCGGCTGCGCGGGCCTATTATGAGCGCGCCGCCGCCTATTCCGACCTGTTCTACGGCCAACTCTCCGCCGAACGGCTGAGCCGCGAGCTCAAGGCACCGCCGCCGGTCGATTTCCGGCAGGTGACACCCGCCGCACGCACCGCCTTTTACAATCGTGAGGTGGTGCGCGCCGCACAGATTCTCGGCACGCTCGGTCGCGCTGAGGATCAGGGCTATTTCATCCGTCAGATCGCCGCCGACGCGACCAGTGCGGAAGATCATGTGCTGGCGACCGAGCTGTCGCGCACCATCGGTCGCCCCGATCTTGGCGTGATGGTCGGGCGCAGCGCACTGCTGAACGGGCTGACCGACTATACGATCGCGGGCTACCCATCCGTCCCCGTCCCTGCGGGACAGGAAAGCAACTTCACGATCATCCACGCCATCGCCCGGCAGGAAAGCCAGTTCGACAAGGCCGCAGTCAGCCATGCCGGCGCGCGCGGGATCATGCAGCTGATGCCCGGCACGGCGCGCGAGGTCGCGGGCCAGCTCGGCATGAGCTACAATCGCGACGCGCTGACCGTCGACACCGATTACAATATCCGCCTCGGCTCGAGCTATATCCAGCGGATGCTCAATTACTATGGCGGCAGCTACCCGCTCGCGGTGGCCGCGTATAATGCCGGGCCGGGCAATGTGAACAAGTGGATCCGCGCCAATGGCGATCCGCGCCTGCCCGGCGTCGACATGCTTGTCTGGATCGAGAATATCCCGATTTTCGAGACCAAAAACTATGTCCACCGGGTTCTGGAAAATGCGGTGGTGTACGACCTGCTCCACCCGCAGCGCGCGCGTTCGCGCGGGCCGTATCGGACCAGCTGGTATCTAGGCAAGAACCGCCCGGGGTGACGCTGCACCCGCCAGCGCGCTAAGGGCGGTGGATGGATCGTCCCAATTACATCACCCCGGCGGGCTATTCGGCGCTCAAGGCCGAATATGACACGCTGTTCGGGACCGAGCGGCCCGCCCTGGTCGAGACGATCGCCTGGGCCGCGGGCAATGGCGACCGGTCGGAAAACGGCGATTACATTTACGGCCGCAAGCGGCTGCGCGAGATCGACCGGCGATTGGGCTGGCTGGCCAAGCGGATGAAGGCGGCCAAGGTCATCGATCCCGCACGGCAAGAGGATCGGTCGCGCGTCTGGTTCGGCTGCACCGTCACCATTGCCGACGAGGATGACAACCACCGCACCCTGACCCTGACCGGCGATGACGAAGCGGATGCGGGCGCGGGCCGGATCGGCTGGAACTCCCCCCTCGCTCGCGCATTGCGCGGTGCCGCCGTGGGCGATCTGCGCAAGGTCGTGCTGCCCGCAGGCGAAAAGGATTATGAGGTGATGACGATCACCTATCCGGGCTGAGGTCCGCCCCGCACCCGCTCCACTCCGACCCGATTGGTCAGCGCCCGCCCAGCCTCGGCCTCGCTGATGCTCGCCAGCGTCGTCTCTGCAATCGCGGCCAGCGCCTCCTCCGTCAGGAACGCCTGATGCCCGGTGACGAGCACATTGGGAAAGGTCAGCAGCCGCTGAAACACATCGTCATCGACGATCTCGTTCGACAGATCCTCAAAGAACAGGTCCGCCTCCTGCTCATAGACGTCTAGCGCGACCGCACCGATCTTGCGTGACTTGAGGCCCGCGATGAGCGCCGCGGTGTCGATCAGCGCCCCCCGGCTGGTATTGACGATCACCAGTCCGTCGCGCGCGCGGGCAATCGCGTCGGCGTCAATCAGATGGCGGGTATCGGGCGTCAGCGGACAGTGAAGCGTCACCACCTCCGCCTCCGCTAGCAGCGTCGCGCGCGGCACATAGCGCACTCCGATCGCCTCCAGCGCCGGGTCGATCACCGGATCGCTCGCGAGCACATCGCAGCCGAACCCGGCCTTCAGCGTCCGGGCAACCAGCGCCCCGATCTGCCCGGTACCGACCACACCCACCGTCCGTCCATGCAGATTGCGCCCGATCAGCCCGTCGAGCGCAAAATTATTCTCCCGCACCCGCGCCCATGCGCGCGGGATCTGCCGGTCGACCGCCAGCATGAGGCCAATCGTGAACTCCGCCACTGCATGGGGTGAATAGGCGGGCACCCGCACCACATCCACGCCCAGCTGCGCGGCGGCGGCCAGATCGACATTGTTGAACCCGGCACAGCGCAGCGCAACCAGCCCGACCCCCGCTTCGGCCAGCGCCGCCAGCACCCCGGCATCGACGCGGTCGTTGACGAACACGCACACCGCGCCTGATCCCTTCGTCAGCGGCGCGGTGGTCAGGTCGAGCCGCGGCTCCAGAAACACCAGCTCATGCCCATGCGCGGCGTTCGCCTCGCTCAGGAAGCGACGGTCATAGCCCTTGGTGCCGAAAATCGAGACGCGCATGGATTGCTCCCACAAAGCAGGAGCCTAGCAGGCGCGCGATCAACAGGCGACGACGTTGACCGCCAGTCCGCCCAGCGCCGTCTCCTTGTATTTCGAGCGCATATCCTCACCGGTCTGGCGCATCGTCTCGATCACCGCGTCGAGGCTGACGATATGGCTGCCATCGCCGTGCATCGCGAGATAGGCGGCGTTGATCGCCTTGATCGCGCCCATCGTGTTGCGTTCGATGCACGGGATCTGGACCAGCCCGCCGATCGGGTCGCAGGTCAGGCCCAGATTATGCTCCATCCCGATCTCGGCGGCATTCTCGATCTGCGCATTGGTTGCACCCAGCGCCGCCGCGAGCCCCGCCGCCGCCATCGAACAGGCCACGCCGACCTCGCCCTGGCAGCCCATTTCCGCCGCGCTGATCGACGCGCGCTTCTTGTAAAGGAACCCGATCGCCGCCGCAGTCAGCAGGAAGGTCCGCGATCCCGCCGGGGTCGGGCTGGCGCAGAAGGTTTCGTAATAGCGCAGCACGGCCGGGATCACTCCCGCCGCGCCATTGGTCGGCGCGGTAACGACGCGCCCGCCAGCGGCATTCTCCTCATTCACCGCCAGCGCCCACAGGCTGACCCAGTCGAACACCAGTGACGGGTCTGATCGCGGCCCGCGCGCCACAAGCCTTTGGTGCAGGTCGCGCGCGCGGCGTTTGACCTTCAATCCACCGGGGAGCTCCCCCTCACCGCGCATCCCGCGTTCGATGCACGCCGACATCGCCGCGCGCAACGAGTCCACGAACGCGTCGGTTTCGGCATCGTCGCGCCATGCCGCCTCATTGGCGCGAACGATATCGGCAATGCTCTTGCCCTCCGCCGCGCCCACCGCGAGCAGCTCAGCACCGGACGAGAACGCAAAAGGCAGCCGCACATTGGATTGCGGCGGTTCGCACCCGCCCTCGACCACCGCACCGCCACCGATCGAGTACCAGAAGGTCTCAAAGGACTGACCGTCGGCATAATGTGCGACGAAGCGCATGGCATTGGGGTGCGCGGGCAGAAAGCGGTCGCCGCGAAAGACGAGGTGCGTCCCCTCGACAAATGGCAGCGCGATATGCCCGCCGAGTTTCAGCAGCCCCTCGGCCCGGATCGTATCGATGATCGTCGGTACCGCATCGGGATCGACGCTTTCGGGTTGGTGGCCTGCCAGCCCCAGCATCACCGCGATATCTGTAGCATGTCCCCTGCCCGTCAGCGCCAGCGACCCGAACAGCTCGCACGATACCGACACCGGCGCACCGCGATCCAGCGCCGCCTCGGCAAAGGCAAACCCCGCGCGCATCGGCCCGACAGTGTGCGAACTCGACGGCCCAATACCGATCGTGAACAGATCGGCGATGCCGATATTGGCCTGAGCACGGTCGAGGGCTGGCGCGGTTTGGGACTCTGGCATCGCTCTCGAACTCGTATCGTTTGATACGGCCTAGACCCGCAATGTCGCGACGTCCACGACTTCAGTCGATCACACCCGCCGCGCGCGCCGCCGCCTCCACCGCCGGATCAAGCGTGGGCGGGTCCATTGGCACGCGGGCCTCCAGCGCATCGGCAATCGCGGTCAGCGCCGCGATCCGCCCCGCCTTCTTGTCGTTCCCGTCGATCACGATCCATGGCGCTGCGTCCGTGCTGGTCCGCGCGAACATTTCATGCATCGCATCAAGATAGTCGGCGCGCCGCGCGCGGTTGCGATAATCATCGAGCCCGGTCTTCCACCGCTTCCACGGCGTCTCGATCCGCTCACGCAGCCGCTTGTCCTGCGTTTCCTGCGTCACATGGACAAAGATCTTGATGAGTGTCGCGCCGGTCTGCGCCTGCTGCGCCTCGAAATCGTTGATCTCGTCATAGCCGCGCCGCCATTCGGCTTCGCTTGCAAAGCCCTCGACCCGTTCGACGAGCACGCGCCCATACCAGCTGCGGTCGAACACCGCGATGTTGTGCTGCGCGGGCAAGCGCCGCCAGAAGCGCCACAGGAAATGGTGCGACAGCTCTTCCGGCGTCGGCGCGGAGATCGGCCAGACCTCGAAATAGCGCGGGTCCCACTCGGCGGTCAGCCGCTTGATGATCCCGCCCTTCCCCGCCGCGTCCCAGCCCTCGAACACGATGATCGCGCGGCGCTTGTGGATGATGTGTGCGGTCTGGATATGCCCCAGCCGCTCCTGAAGCGCGGTCAGCTGGTCGTGATAGTCGTCCACCTTTCCGCCCGTTTCATAGTCGGAAAGGTCGATCGACTTACCCATGGCTCAGCCCTTGTTGTCCATCGCCTGCGGAGCCAGCCGGATGTTCAGCTCCTTGAGCTGCTTCTCGCTCACCGCCGAGGGAGCCTGCATCATCAGGTCCTCCGCCTTCTGGTTCATCGGGAAGACGATAACCTCACGGATGTTGGGCTGGTCGGCGAGCAGCATGACGATGCGGTCGACGCCCGGTGCCGAGCCGCCATGCGGCGGTGCGCCGAACTTGAACGCGTTGATCATGCCCGCGAAGTTGCTGTCCACGTCCTGCTGGCTGTAGCCGGCGATCTCGAACGCCTTGTACATGATCTCCGGACGATGGTTCCGGATCGCGCCCGACGACAGCTCGATGCCGTTGCACACGATGTCATACTGCCAGGCGAGGATGTCGAGCGGATCCTTGGTCTCCAGCGCCTCCAGCTCGCCCTGCGGCATACTGAACGGGTTGTGGCTGAAGTCGATCTTCTTCGCATCCTCGTCATATTCGAACATCGGGAAGTCGACGATCCAGCAGAATTCGAACCGGCTCCTGTCGATTAACTCCAGGCTCTCGCCGACGCGGGTGCGCGCCAGACCCGCCAGCTTCGCAGCCTGAGCCTCCTTGCCCGCGGCGAAGAAGATGCCGTCATTGGGGCCGAGGCCAAGCGCGTCGGCGATCGCCTTCATGCCCTCCTGCCCATGGTTGTTGGCGATCGGGCCGCCGAACACGCCATCCTTCTGCGTCGCATAGCCAAGGCCGGGGAAGCCCTCGCCCTGCGCCCAGGCGTTCATGTCGTCGAAGAATTTGCGGCTCTTCTCGGCAGTGTTCGGCGCGGGGATCGCGCGCACGACGTCACCCGCCGCGACCATCGAGGCAAAGCGCCCGAAACCAGAGCCTTCGAAGTGGCTGCTTACATCCGAAATGAGGATCGGGTTACGCAGGTCGGGCTTGTCGTTGCCATATTTCAGCATCGATTCGCGGTACGGGATGCGCTTGAACGGCAGCGGGCTGACCGTGCGGCCCTTCCCCTGCCAGTTGGCGAATTCCTCGAACACGCCGTGGAGCACTGGCTCGATCGCCGCGAACACATCGTCCTGCGTGACATAGCTCATCTCGAAATCGAGCTGGTAGAACTCGCCCGGCGAGCGATCCGCGCGCGCGTCCTCGTCGCGGAAGCACGGTGCGATCTGGAAATAGCGGTCGAAGCCCGCGACCATCAGCAGCTGCTTGAACATCTGCGGCGCCTGCGGGAGCGCGTAGAACTTGCCCGGATGCACGCGGCTCGGCACCAGATAGTCGCGCGCGCCCTCGGGGCTGCTCGCGGTCAGGATCGGCGTCTGGAACTCGGTAAAGCCCTGCTCGATCATCCGCTTGCGCAGGCTCGCGATCACATGGCTGCGCAGCATGATGTTGGCGTGCAGCCCCTCGCGGCGCAGGTCGAGGAAGCGGTAGCGAAGCCGCGTTTCCTCAGGATAGTCGGCCTCGCCGAACACCGGCATCGGCAATTCCTGCGCATGGCTCTGGACCGTCACGCCCTTGGCGAACACCTCGATCGCACCGGTCGCGAGGTTCGCGTTCACCGTCGCCTCGCTACGCGCCTTCACCACGCCGTCGATCGTCACGACCGATTCAACGCGGAGACCTTCAAGCACCGCCAAAGCAGGCGAGTCGCTGTCGCAAACGATCTGGGTCACGCCATAATGGTCACGCAGATCGACAAAGAGCACGCCCCCATGGTCGCGCTTGCGATGGATCCAGCCCGACAGGCGGACGGTCTCACTGACCTGATCGGCGGTCAGCTGGCCGCATGTGTGCGTGCGATAGGCGTGCATAAGCAATCTCTGATTGCGTCATCCCAGCGAAAGCTGGGATCTCATGCCGCACTGGAATCCCCTGTGGCCAGAGATCCCTGCTTTCGCAGGGATGACGGATTTTGTAACTGGCCGCGCGCTTCCCCTTCACACGCCCCTTTGTCAACCCGCGCGGGCTTGGCTATGGGCCTGCGATGCATATCCACGGCCTGATTCAAGACTCGGCGACGCTCGCCAACCTTTGCACCCGCCTCGCGCAGCAACCGTTCATCACGGTCGACACCGAGTTCATGCGGGAAAACACCTTCTACCCCGAGCTGTGCCTGATCCAGATTGCGGACACGAACGAGGCGGCGGCGATTGATCCGATGGCACCGGGGCTCGACCTGACTCCCTTGCTCGACCTGCTGGTCAACAATGAGGATGTGCTCAAGGTCTTCCACGCCGGCGGGCAGGATCTTGAGATCGTCTACAACCTCACCGGCAAGACCCCCTACCCGCTGTTCGACACCCAGATCGCGGCGATGGCACTGGGTCAGGGCGAGCAGATCGGCTATTCGAACCTCGTTGAAACCTATCTCGGCATTACGGTGGACAAGGGCGCGCGCTTTACCGACTGGTCGCGCCGCCCGCTCGACAAGCGCCAGATCGACTATGCGATCTGCGACGTCACCTATCTCTCCGAAATTTTCCCCAAGATGCTGGCCAAGCTCAAAAAGACCGGCCGCGGCGACTGGCTGGACGAAGAGATGGAGCGCATCGGCGATCCCGAAAATTATCGCAGCGACCCCGAAAAGGCGTGGCAGCGCATCCGCATCTCCAGCCGCAAGCCCGAAGTGCTGGGCCGGTTGAAGGCGCTCGCGGCATGGCGCGAGCGTGAGGCGCAGGGCAAGGATTTGCCGCGTGGGCGCATCGTCAAGGACGAGACGATCGCCGACCTCGCCGGCAATCCCCCGCGCAAACAGGCTGACCTGACCAAGGTGCGCGGCCTGTCGGCGACCTGGGGCGGCAATGATATCGGTGGCCGCCTGATGGCCGCACTCGAACATGCCGAGCCGATGTCGGCCGACGAGCTGCCGCCGCGCGACGACCGCAAGCTGCCTTTGGGCAAGGAAGGCGCGCTGGTCGCCGATCTGCTCAAGCTGCTGCTCAAGATCCGCGCGCGCGACATCAACGTCGCCGCACGCCTGCTCGCCCGCTCCGACGATCTCGAGGCGCTGGCGGCGGGGCAGCGCGAAGGGCTCTCGATCCTGCGCGGCTGGCGCTTCGAACAATTCGGCCGCGATGCACTCGCGCTGGTCGAGGGTCAGCTTGGGTTCACCGTGCGTAACGGAAAGCTCAAGATGACCCGTACCGAGGAGCCAAATCCGTGAAAGCAATTGCCCTGATCGCTCTGCCGCTAAGCCTCGCCGCCTGCAGCTATGAGCGCCCCGCGCCGGTCGACCCGATCCGCGAATGCAATGCCGACCGCGTCCAGCCGCTTGTCGGCCGCGAAGCCAAGCCGCAGGTGATCGACCGCGCCAAGCAGCGCTCGGGCGCGCGCACCGTTCGGGTGATCAAGCCTGGGCAGCCCGTAACGATGGACTATCGCTCCGACCGGCTGAACGTCGAACTGGACGATGTGAACACGATCAAGGCGCTACGCTGCGGGTGAACGGATGGCCGAAAACTTGCGCTCCTGCGAAAGCAGGAGCCCAGGGTTGCCGAGCGATTCCGTTGTAACTCTGGACTCCTGCTTTCGCAGGAGCACGGAAGTTACCCCACCGCCACACTCGCCGTCAGCCCCAGCGCCCCGGCCAGCGCACGATGGCGCTTCTCGACCGCCTCGCCATACAGCGTCGCATCGTCCTCGCCGAGGTGCAGTTGCAGTAACTCGCCCTCGATCGCGACGCGCGACCGGCGCAGCGGCCCGGCGACACCGCCCGACAGTCGCTGGCCCAGCCGCATCGCCAGCCCCCACAGCCGTGCGCGCTCCAGCGCATCGGGCGGGGCCAACTGTCCCACCGGTGCCGGCGATTCCAGCCCGCCGCCCAGCGAGGTGAACAGTGCCTGGGCGAGCAAGGCGCGCCCGCGTGCGTCGATCCCGACCCAATTGCCGTGCAGCGCAATCTCCATGCCGCGCTCGGCACGAAATTCGGGGTTCGCGCGCCAGCCGACATCGGCGAGCAGGCACGCGGCATGGCGCAGACGGGTCAGCGAATCGTCTTCGTCGCCGAATAACGGTGCGATCCACGTGTCGAGCAGATCGCCATGCTCGGGGAACCGCCCCGACCGGCGCGCCTCGTCGCGGGTCGCCACGATCAGCGGATCGGCACGCCGCTCATCCGGTGTCAGCTCGCCATAGAGCAATCCTTCGCGCAGGCCGAAGGCGGACGCGACCGTCTCAGTGCTGCCCAGATGCTTGATCAGCGCACCGAGCAGCGCCGCAGCATGTTCCAGCGTTCCGACACGTCCCGACGACAGGTTCGGCACCGATCGGATGCGCCCCTTGCCCATCTGCGCGATCGTCCGCTGCAGCCGGATAATGGTCGATGCGGGCATCGCATATTCGTGGATGACGGGCAGCGGATAGCCGGTCAGGTGCATGTCCAGCCTTGCCAGCGCACGCCACGATCCGCCGACAAGGTAAAAGGGCAGCCCCTCCCCGCGCTTGCTCCACCCGGCCTGCTCCAGCAGCTTGGCGACCGTCTTGTCGAGCACGCCCTTGCCCTGCGACCGGATCGCTTCGAGCCGCAACACGCCGAGCGGGAAGGATACGCGGTCGGTCACCGTGCCTGCAACGACGCGGACCAGTTCGAGCGAACCGCCACCCAGATCGCCGACGATCCCGTCCGCGTCCGGAATACCCGACAGCACGCCATAGCCGGCTGCCAGAGCCTCAGCCTCGCCCGACAGCAATTCAACCTTCAGGCCCAGCGCGCGGGCAATGTCGAGCAGCCGGTCACCATTGCTCGCATCGCGCACCGCCGCAGTCGCCACGGTGCGCAGCGAATCGACCTCCATCTCGCGCACCAGGCTCGAAAACCGGGCCAGCGCCGTGGTGGCCAGCACCAGCGCATCTTCGGCAATCGTCCCGGTCTCGGTCAGCGACCGCCCGAGCCCGGCCATCACCTTCTCATTGAACAGAATTGCAGGCAGTCGCGCCGAGCCATCATAGACGACGAGGCGAACCGAGTTTGACCCGATGTCGATGATCGCACTGCGCCGGGTCTGCGGGACGGCATCAGCGCGCGGCTTGCGCTGCAACAGAGCGGATACGCTCAAGCCCCGCGCTCCGCGCGCCAGCGGCGCAGCGACAGCTTCGGCACCGCCCCGCCGCTCGCCTCAAGTGCCGCGCCGCGGCCTGACAGTGACGGGTTGGTCATGAAATAACGGTGCAAGTTGAACGGCTTGGTCCCGGGATCGTCGCGGACATAGCGGCCATCGGGCTGCAACTCCCAGCTTTGTTCGGAGTCGATCAAATTGGCGACCATCACCTGGTCCAGCACCTGATCGTGCACCGTCGTGTTGATGATCGGAAGCATAAACTCCACACGGCGGTCGAAGTTGCGCGGCATCCAGTCGGCCGAGGAGATATAGACCAGCGCGCCGTCGTTCGGCAGCGCCTTGCCATTGCCGAACGCCCAGATCCGGCTGTGCTCCAGGAACCGTCCGACGACCGACTTGACGCGGATATTCTCCGACATGCCGGGCATACCCGGGCGCAGACAGCAAATACCGCGAATGATCAGGTCGATCTCGACCCCCGCATTGCTTGCCTCGTAAAGCTTCTCGATCATCACCGGATCGACCAGGCTGTTCATCTTCGCCCAGATTGCCGCAGGCTTGCCGGCCAGCGCGTTGGCGATCTCCTGATCGGTCAGCTCGATCAACCGCTCGCGCAAGTGGCGGGGCGATACCGACAGCAGCTCCAGCCCCTGCGGTTCGACATAGCCGGTGACGTAATTGAAGATCTTCGCTGCATCGCGGCCGACCCGCGGATCGGCGGTAAAGAAGCTCAAATCGGTGTAAATGCGCGCGGTGACCGGGTGATAATTGCCGGTGCCGAAATGGCAGTAGGTGCGAAACTCGTCACCCTCGCGCCGCACCACCATCGACACCTTGGCGTGGGTCTTCCAGTTGGTGAAGCCATAGATCACCTGCACCCCCGCGCGTTCGAGCGCGCTGGCCCAGAGCAGATTCTGCTCCTCGTCGAACCGCGCCTTGATCTCGACCACCGCAGTCACCGACTTGCCCGCCTCGGCAGCGGCGATCAGCGCCTGGATCACCGCCGACTGTTTGCCCGCGCGGTACAGCGTCTGCTTGATCGCGATCACATCGGGATCACTCGCTGCCTGTTTGAGGAACGCCAGCACCACGTCGAAGGATTCATACGGGTGGTGGACGACGATGTCCTTGGCCTTGATCGCGGCAAAGCAGTCGCCGTCATATTCGCGGATCCGCTCGGGAAAACGCGCGACGAAGGGCGGGAATTTGAGGTCCGGTCGATCCTCGTCGACGATCAGCGCCAGATCGCCATTGCCCAGGAACCCGCCGGTCTCGGTCAGCAGCGCCTCGCTGCCGCCCAGCTCCTCCTTCAGCACCGCCTCAAGCCCGGGGTCGATCCCTTCCTCCATCTCGAGCCGGATCACGCGGCCCCGGCGGCGACGCTTGATCGCGGTGCGGAAGTACAGGACGAGATCTTCGGCCTCCTCCTCCAGTTCGATATCGCTGTCGCGCAGCACGCGGAACGTTGCCGATTTGCGGATCTCAAAGCCCGGGAACAGGATCGGCGCGAAGCGCTTCACCAGCGTCTCGACCGCAATGTAGCGCGCGGTCTCACCCGGAACACGCACGAAGCGCGGGGTTGCTGCGGGCAATAGCACCAACTCGCGCACCGCCTCGCTATCGCTCGTGCGGACGAGGTCGAAAATGACGCTCAGCCCCTTGTTGGGGATGAACGGGAACGGGTGCGACGGATCGAGCGCCTGGGGGGTCAGGATCGGAAAGATCTGAAGGCGGAAATGCTCCTCAAGCCAGGTTGCGGTGTCACCCGTCACCTCATCCGCGTCGAGCACCTCGATCCCGCGCCCGGCCAGCTCGGCCCGGATGTCCTGCCACACCGACTGCTGGCTATCGACCAGACCGGCGGCATCGGCGACGATGGCTGCCAGCTGCTGTGCGGGGGTCAGACCATCGGTGGAATGCGCCTCCACCTCCTGCATCTGCTGGCCTTTCAGCCCGGCGACGCGGACCATGAAGAATTCATCGAGGTTTGAGCCCGAGATCGACAGGAAGCGCAGCCGTTCCAGCAGCGGATGGGCGGTGTTGCGCGCCTCCTCCATCACCCGGCGGTTGAACGCCAGCCAGGACAGCTCGCGGTTGAAATAGCGCGCTTCGGACGACGTGACTGTGGTGGGAGCCTCACCGCTCTCCATACGGGGCAAATCGGCAGTGGCGTGCGCGCGGGTCATCGGGTCTCGTTTCCGGGTTGGGCGGCAGGTTCGCGGAGCAGCCCCGCCGCAGTCAATGTGGCGCGCGCTGTCGGAATCGACAAGCGCCGGTTGCCCCGACGGCTTGCATCTTCCTCCAGCGCTTCGGCGGTGCGCAGGATCGCCAAATGCGTCCGCTCGATCCGCCGCAGGATCCACGCCACTATATCAGGCTGGGCGACAAGTTCGTGACGGTCGATCAATTGGGCGAGCAGGTCATGCGCCAGCGCGTCGTCGGGCGGCCCGATTTGCGCGATCACGCTCGCTCCCAGCCGCGACCGCAGATCGGGGAGCCGCACCCCCCATCCCGGCGGCGCGCGCTCGGCAACCAGGAATAACGGCTTGTGCTCCGCCTGCGCCGCGTTCCAGGCGTGGAACAGGCTCACCTCGTCCGCGCGATCGGCATCGTCGAACATCGTCCCGCCGCTGCGCGCGACCATCGTCCGCGCGAGCAGGCTGCGGCCCGATTTGCGCGGGCCGACAATGATCCCGGTCATTACCGGCCAGGTCGCCCAGCGTTCGAGCAACTGCACCGCCTGGGCATTCGACTCGCCGATCAGGAACCTGGCCTCGCGCGCGCCGGCTGGCCGGGCGAGCGGCAGGGAAAGCTGGCTCATTCGCTGACGTTGTTCCCCGCTTCGGGGATCGGTGTGGACGGCTGGGCTGGCGCAGGCGATCCACCGCCGCGACGGATGCGCAGCACGCCTGCCCCCTCCTGGACCTGCCACCCGCGCGCTTCCAGCGCTGCGCGCAGCGATGCCTGGCTACCGTCATAGGTCACGCGCATCAGCGACACGCCGCCCAGCGCCGTGCTGGTGGTGATCGCCGAGCTGACCCCTGGCACGACGCGCAGCGCGGCTTCGCCGCCGGTAAGTGCGCCGACAGTTGGGGTGTCGAACTGGATCGTGATGACCGCTCCGCTCGCGACCGCGGGGGTCTCGCCCGTGTCGATCAGCTCTTCCTCGCCGGTTTCTTCGAGCGGCACTGCAGGGCGTGGCGGCTCGGTAATCAGCAGCCGGTCGGGTTTCAGGATGCCCGCCCGCAGCGCATCCTGATACGCCTTGTCGATCCGTGCGATCCCTGCATCAATCAGTGCGGGAATCGCATTGCCGTCATTCACCCGCAGCACGAACTGCGCGAGCTGCCGATTGTCAGGCCCGTGGCCCGCTGTAAAAATGCCCGTGACCGGCCCGCCAGGATAGCTGCGCCGCAGCTCGACGGTCGGCACCAATATGTCGGTCGCGCCATATTGATCGAGAATCGCGCGCCACCAGCCGCGCCCGCGCCGCCCCACCTGCCCGGCATTCATCAGCAACCGGTCAGGGCCGGATCCGTTCGCGCGGACATAATCGATGCTGCTGTTGCCCGAGCGGAACCGCGCCCAGCCCTCGGCAAAGGCACTGCTGCCCTCGAACACCCGATGCGCGCCGCCCGACACCTGCACCGGCACGAGCAGCATCGGGGGTGAGCGCATCAACGTGCCGCCCACGCCCAGGATCGACGCGGCGCGGTTGCGGTCGAACAACACGCCCAACCGCGCGACATAGCGGTTCGGGCCGATCTGCTCCTGTTCGACGACGATCCCGGTGACCAGCCCGTCGAGCGCCGAATCGGACAGGGTCGAGGGCGACCCGGTCAACTGCCGCGCCAGCATCGACCAGCCCTTGCGCTGCGCCAGCCGCCAGCCGCCAAGCCGCGCCGCCTCGGCGCTTTTGCCGCGCACATCGACATCGACGCCGCTGACCTCGAAGCTGCCCGAGCTGTTGCCCGCGTCGCGGCTGTCATCGGTCTTGACCGCGCCCTTGCTGGACTGCGCGACGGCGAATCCGGCCGACGCAAGCAGGGCTGCAATGCCGATCGCGGCGATGGCGGAGGAAGGACGACGTGACATTCCGCGCCCTTTTGGCGAAGAGGGCGTGGAAATCCAAGCGCGATGTGGCTACGCGCCTCTCATGACCGATCCTGAGTCCTACACCTACGCCCAGGCGGGCGTTTCGATCGACGCCGGCAATGCGCTGGTCCGTGCCATCGCCCCGCTCGCCCGCTCCACGCGCCGACCCGGTGCCGACGCCGATCTTGGCGGGTTCGGCGGCCTGTTCGACCTGAAGGCGGCGGGGTTCACCGATCCGCTGCTGGTCGCGGCGAATGACGGTGTCGGGACCAAGCTCAAACTGGCGATCGACCATGACAGCCATGACGGCGTCGGCATCGACCTTGTCGCGATGTGCGCCAACGACCTGATCGTCCAGGGTGCCGAGCCGCTGTTCTTCCTCGACTATTTCGCGACCGGCAAGCTGGTGGGCGGCGTGGCCGAGCGCGTGATCGCGGGCATTGCCGAGGGCTGCAAACAAGCCGGCTGCGCGCTGATCGGTGGCGAGACCGCCGAAATGCCCGGCATGTATGCCGATGGCGACTATGACCTCGCCGGCTTCTGCGTCGGCGCGGTCGAGCGCGACCAACTGCTCGACGGCAAGAAGATCGCGCCGGGCGACGTCATCCTCGGCCTCGGTTCGACCGGCGTCCATTCCAACGGGTACTCGCTCGTCCGCCGCCTCGCCGCCGACAAGGGCTGGAAGCTCAACCGCCCTGCCCTGTTCGATCCCGAAGTCATCCTGCTCGATGCGCTGATGGCCCCGACCCGCATCTATGTGCGGAGTCTGCTTCCGCAACTTCGCAAGGGCGCGATCCACGGCCTCGCGCACATCACCGGGGGCGGGCTGCTCGAAAACATCCCCCGCGTCCTCCCCGAAGGCTGCCACGCCCGCGTCGATGCCGACAATTGGGCACAGCCGCGCCTGATGGCGTTCCTGCAGGCGCAGGGAAATATCGAGCCGCAGGAAATGGCGCGCACCTTCAACTGCGGCATCGGCATGATTGCCGTGGTCGCGGCGGATCACGCCGACACGGTCGCGGCCGATCTGGAAGCGGCAGGCGAAACCATTCACCGCATTGGAGAGATCGTCGAAGGACCGCGCGGCTGCACCGTCTCCGGCAGCGTCGAGACGTGGAGCGCCCGCGCAGACTGGGAAGCGACGCACAATGCCTGACCCGATCAGTGCTCCTGCGAAGGCAGGAGCCCAGGGTCACATAGGGATGACCGCGAGGCTCCTAGGCTCCTGCCTTCGCAGGAGCGCAAAAAGGTGAAGCGCAAGCTAGGCATCCTCATCTCGGGCCGCGGGTCCAACATGCAGGCGCTGGTCGAAGCCGCGCGCCTGCCCGATAGCCCCTACACCGTCGCGCTGGTCGCATCCGACAAACCCGACGCCCCCGGTCTCGTCTGGGCCGCAGATCACGGCATCCCCACCTTCGCCCAATCCCCCAAGGGCATGGCCAAGGCCGATTATGAGGCCGCGATCGACACCGCCCTTCGCGCCGCCGGGGTCGAAGCCATCGCGCTGGCTGGCTATATGCGCCTCCTCTCCGACGATTTCGTCGCGCGCTGGCGGGGTCGGATCGTCAACATCCACCCCTCGCTGCTCCCGCTCTACAAGGGGCTCGACACCCATGCCCGCGCGATCGAGGCGGGCGACAGCTATGGCGGTTGCTCGGTCCATATCGTCACCGAGGAACTCGACGGCGGCGAAGTGCTGGGACAGGCCCGCGTCCCGATCTTCCCCGGCGACACGTCCGCGACCCTCGCCGAACGGGTACTGGCCGAGGAACACAAACTCTATCCCCGCATTGTCGCGCAATGGCTGAGCCGATGACTCCTCTGGCGAGCGCCGCGCTGGACAAGCTCCGCGCGATCGCGCTCGCGCTTCCCGAAGCGAACGAGAAGCTCTCGCACGGAATGCCCGCCTTTTTCATCACCAAGGGCAAGATGTTCGCCTATTTCTGGCACGCGCATCATGGCGACGCCGTCACTGCAGCGATCGTCAAGACCAGCGGGCCTGAGGAGCAGGCGATGCTGATCGAGATGGAGCCGGACCTCTATTACCGCCCGCCCTATTTCGGCCCATCGGGCTGGATCGGCATCAATCTCGACCGCCCCGACACCGAGTGGGACCGCGTCGGCGACCGCGTCGCGATCAGTTGGGAACTTGTCGCCCCACGCCGCCTGCTCGAAGCCGGCGCGCGCTGATCCAAACCGCGACAAAAGCGCCGAAAATTCCGGGATATTTTGCCGAAGCCGCGCGTTTTGCGCGGTTAACGCAACAACAGGGAAAGTCGGGGCGATGCACGGTCAGGGACGCGAACCACATCACAAGTCGGGCATCGCCAGCGCGGAAGCCGGACTCGTCCTGCTCGACGGACCCGATGGGGTTGCAATCGCCATGACCCCCGATGCCGCTGAAGCGACCGCCCGTAGCCTGCAGGAGGCGGCGGCCGAAGCGCGCACCCAGCCGCCGATGCAGATGCCACCCATTACACGCTGATCGCGCCCTTGCCTCGCGCCGCCGCGCCGCCCAAACAGGGCCGATGCTGAAAATAGCCAGCTACAATATGCGCAAGGCGATCGGCACCGATCGGCGACGCCGTCCCGAGCGCACGCTGGAGGTGTTGCGTGAGATCGACGCTGACGTCATCGCGTTGCAGGAATGCGACCGCCGCTTCGGCCAGCGTAACGGTGTCATCTCGCCGCACATGCTCGACGAGCACAGCCCGTGGAAGGCGGTGTCGTTCGGCGTTCGCTCTGGATCAATGGGCTGGCATGGCAATGCAATTCTTGTGCGCAAGGAGGCGCAGGTGCTCGATTGCGAGATCATCCACCTCCCCGCGCTCGAACCGCGTGGCGCGGTGATGGCGGATCTGCGCATCGGTGGCGAGATGCTGCGCGTCGTCGGGATGCATCTCGACCTGTCCGGACTGTGGCGGCGGCGACAGGCGCGTGCGATCCTGACCCACCTCTCGGCAAGCGAGCGCGCGATGCCGACGGTGATGATGGGCGACCTCAACGACTGGAGCGCGCAATCGGGCTGCCTGCGCGATTTCGGCAAGGAGTTCACCTTCGCGCCCACTGGCCGCTCGTTCCATGCCCGCCGTCCGATCGCGCGGCTCGACCGGATCATGGTGTCCGCCGACCTCAGCATTGCCGACTGCGGGGTCAATGACAGTGCCGCAGCGCGCACTGCGTCCGATCACCTGCCCGTCTGGGCGCAAGTCAGGCGCAGCTGATGCAGGACAAGGAGCTTCGCCTCGCGCTGGTCTGCTATGGCGGGATCAGCCTGGCCATCTACATGCATGGCATCACCAAGGAGATCTGGCACCTGGCCCGTGCCAGCCGTGCGCATCGCGATTTTGAACCGGCGTCTGGGGCGAGTGAACGCGTCTATCACGCGCTGCTCGACGAGATCGGCGACGCGGCGCACGTCAATCTGCGCGTCATGGTCGATATCGTCGCCGGGGCCAGCGCGGGCGGGATCAATGGCGTGTTCCTGGCGCAGGCAGTGACCAGCGGCCAGTCGCTCGACCCGCTCACCGACCTGTGGCTCGAAATCGCGGATGTCGAGGCGTTGCTCAACCCCGAGCACGGCCCCTCACACCGCTTTGCCAAGATCTGGGCGATACCGCTCGCGTGGATGGTTGCCGGGCGCGACTCGGCGATCGACTCGACGGTCGAACCCGCCGCGCAGGCAGAAGTCCGCGCCAAGCTCGAACGCTTTGTCCGCTCGCGCTGGTTTGAACCGCCGTTCGGCGGCAAGCAGTTATTGAACATGCTGCTCGACGCACTGGAAACGATGGAAAAGGCACCCGCCGGCCCGCGCCTGCTGCCCGAGGGGCAGCCGCTTGACCTGTTCGTCACCGTCACCGATTTCCGCGGCCATCCTGAACGGCTGCGCCTCAACTCCCCGCCTGAGGTGGTCGAGACCGAGCACCGGCTGATCTTTTCGTTCAGCGATCATGGCCAGGATGGCGGGGTGCTGGGACATCCGGCGGAGCTGGCCTTCGCGGCACGCGCCACATCGAGCTTCCCCGGTGCCTTCCCGCCTGCCACCGTCGCCGAAGTCGATGCTGTGCTGGCCGAACGCGGCAGCGACTGGCCAGGCCGCGCATCCTTTCTCGAACACGCACTGCCCCGCCAATTCGCAGCTGGAGTCGCTGATAGCGCGCCGCTGATCGACGGATCGGTGCTCGCCAACGCGCCGTTCCGCCCCGCGATCGACGCGCTGCGCGAACGCCCCGCGCGGCGCCAGATCGACCGCCGTTTCGTGTTCATCGACCCGACCCCGGGCCACCGCATTGCCGTCCCCGGCACCCCTGCGCAGGAACGCCCCGGCTTTTTCCGCACGATCATCGGTGCGCTGTCCGAACTGCCCCGCCAGCAGCCGATCCGCGACAATCTCGAAGCGATCGACCAGCGCTCGGCGCAGATCGAGCGGATGCTGACGATCATCGAACGCATCCGGGCGGAGGTGGAGGGCCAGGTCGAATCCTTGTTCGGTTATACATTGTTCCTCGACTATCCCACGCCCAAGCGCCTCGCGGCCTGGCGTGCCCGCGCACAACAGGCGGCAGCGGCGCGCGCCGGCTATGGCCACGCCGCCTACGGCCTGCTCAAGGTTGAGGGCGTTGCCGACCGGATTGCGACCCATCTGAACCAGATCGCCGACCTGCACGGCTCGGAGCGCTGGCGGCGGATGCGTGCTGCGATCGGGGCCGAGATCGACCGGCGTGGTGCCGACGATTTCAGCGTCGAGCACAATGCGGCGGCCAGTCCCGCCACACTCGAGCTGCTGCGTACGCACGACCTGGGCTTCCGCATCCGCCGCCTGCGCCTGCTGGCCCGACGTGCAACCGAGCTGGACCAGGATAATAACCGGGCCGAACTCGCCCCGATTCGCTCGGCGATCTACGAATCGCTTGCCGGCTATCTGGAATGCCAGCGCACCGAGCCGTTCCTTGGTATGCGCGAGTCGATCCGCGCGACCGATTGCGATGCCGCCGCGCTGATGGACGAACTCGCCGCTCGTATGGACCTGCGCACGCTCGACGATGATACCGACTCGCGGTTGTCCGAAGGGCTTAGCCAGCTCCCCCGCGACCTGCGCCGTCCGATGCTGCTCGCCTATCTTGGCTTTCCCTTTTTCGACATCGCGACACTGCCGATGCTGCGCGGCGAGGGGCTGAACGAGTTCGATCCGATCCGCGTCGATCGCATCTCGCCAGACGATGCTACCGCGATCCGCAGCGGTGGCGCTGCAGCGACGCTCAAGGGCATTCAGTTCAATAATTTCGGCGCGTTTTTCAGCCGCGCCTATCGTGAGAATGACTATCTCTGGGGCCGCCTTCATGGTGCGGATCGACTGGTCGATATCATCCTGTCCACCCTGCCCCCCGGCGCGCGGCTCGCCGCCGGTCGCGTGACGACGATCAAGCGTGAGCTGTTCCTCGCGATCCTCGATGAAGAGGAACCCCGATTGAAGGCCGTCCCCGGCCTGTTCGTCCAGCTGCGCAAGGAAATCGGCTGAGACTCGCCAAGCGCGCATCGCCGTCCTAAAGCTGGGTCAGTACAATTTGGGTGATCGTGGCGGATGCAGTTTCTGAAGGCTTTGTTCTGGTTCCTGATCCTCGGTCTCGCGGCCGCGTTTGCCGTGACTAACTGGCATCCGGTCGAAATCCATCTGTGGAGCGGCCTGATCGCCGACGTGAACCTGCCCTTCCTGCTCTTCGTCGTCTATCTGGGCGGGCTGGTGCCGATGCTGGCAATCTATCACACCGTGCGGTGGCGGCTGCGCAGCCGGATCGCGATGCTGGAGCGGACTGTCGACGACCTCCGCCCTGCGCCCGCAGTCCCGCCCGCGCCGGTCGTCGCCACCGATCCCGGCGACCTCGACACTCCGCCCGAAGCACCGTCAGCTCCCCCATTGGTCACGCCATGAGCCCGATCTACGTCGCCCTCGACACCCCCGACATCGAACGCGCCAAGGCGATCGCGACCCGCGTCCGCCACCATGTCGGCGGGATCAAGCTGGGCCTTGAATTCTTCATGGCGAACGGTCGCCACGGCGTGCACGAGATGGCGGACATCGGCCTGCCGATCTTCCTTGACCTCAAATTCCACGACATCCCCAATACGGTGGGCAAGGCGGTACAGGCGCTCCGCCCGCTCGAACCCGCAATCATCACCGTCCACGCTTCGGGCGGCCGCGCGATGCTGGAGGATGCCAAGGCCGCCGCACCGACGGGGACGAAGGTCGTCGCCGTGACGATGCTCACCAGCCTCGACGCCAATGACCTCACCTCGATCGGCCTGTCCCCCGACCCGCACGAACAGGTCGTCCGCCTCGCCGAACTCGCCAAGTCCGCCGGTGTCGACGGCATCGTCTGCTCGGGCGAGGAAGTGAAGGCCGCGCACGCCGCATGGAAGGACGGTTTTTTCGTCGTCCCCGGCGTCCGCCCCGCCCACGGCAGCAGCGGCGACCAGAAGCGCGTCGTCACCCCCCGCGCCGCGCTCGACGCCGGCGCGTCGATCCTCGTCATCGGTCGTCCGATCACGCAGGCCGAAGACCCCGACCTCGCCGCACGCGAGATCGAGGCGACGCTCTGACAGAAACGATGGGGTTACCATCATCAGAGTTTGAAGTGTTCAATGTCGTTGCTGACGGCGAAGTTCTATGTCCAGCCTGCGGACTCGAAAACCAGTTCGATGGTTTTGCTTATGGACCGACCGGCCCGCTAGCAGGATCGGGCATCTGCGCCTGTTGCTTCTGGGAACCGGGCTTTGATGATGGCAGAGCAACCGATGCCGCTGGAGTGGTTGCAGCTCTCCGCACATACAGGCAAGGCTGGACGGCGCTAGGCCCAGCTTGGTCAGGGCGCGCTTCAGAAATCCCGGACGGTTGGGACGCCGACCAACGGCTTGAGCGGCTTCGGGCAATTGCTCCACAGCTATTTTGAGTCTTTAGCGCAGTGCCCACCATCCAGCCCGCCACCCTAACCGACCTCCCCCGCCTCCACCCCGTGGTCGAGCGCGCCTATCGCGGCGATTCCGCGCGGCAGGGGTGGACGCATGAGGCGGATATGCTGAGCGACGCGCGCACCGACCTCGCCACGCTCGCCACGCTGGTCGATGGCGACAGTCGCCTGCTGATCGCGCTGGACGGCGACACGATCCTAGGCTGCGTCAATATTGCTAGTCGCGGCGATGGCTTGGCCTATCTCGGCCTGCTCTGCGTCGATCCCGAACTGCAGGCAGGCGGCATCGGCAAGCAGCTGATCGCCGCCGCCGAAACCACCGCCCGCGAAACCTTCGCCGCAACTCGCATCGAGATGACGGTGATCGACCGCCGCGTCGAACTGATCGCCTGGTATGAGCGTCACGGCTACACCCGCTCGGGCGAAACGCGCCCCTTCCCCGTCGCCGTTGATCCCCCGCTGACCATGACCGTGCTGGTCAAGCCCTTGTTCGACCAACGGCAATTGCCCTGACCGCCCTGCGCGGTTAACCATGTGACGATATTACAACGTCCAGGGAGTTGTTGCCGATGCGTGTCCTGTTGCTTGCCGCCACGATTCTAGCCACCACCCCGGCGCTCGCCCAATCCGAGCGCGCCGCCATCGGCACCGGGGTCAGCGCCAGCGAGCGGCAGAACAGCGCCGAACGTCCGATCCGCTTCGCCACCACCGCGCCCGCCGACGGTGTGCTCGTCATCCCGATGGCCGGGCCAACCGACCTTTCCCACGTCCCCGCCAGTCTGCGCGCCGCCGTTACCAGCGCCGTCGAAACGGCCGCGTTCAAGGCTGCGGCCGACAAGACGCTCTCGCTCTACGGCGTCGGCGGCTATCACCGCATCGTTCTGATCGGTGTCCCCATGGGCCAGCTCGACGCCGCCGCCCTCGCCGACTTCGGCGGCCGCGCCGCCCAGGAAACCCGCGACAATCGCCAGCCGGTCGCAATTCTCGCCGGCACCCTGTCCAGCACCGCCACCGACCCCGCCGCCCACGTCGCGCTCGGTGCCAGTCTCGGCCAATATCGCTTCGACAAGCTCAAGAGCGGCGTCGATGCACCCGCCGTTCAACCATTGACCATCGTCGCCCCGACCGGTGAAGCGACCTTCGCGCGCGACTATGCCGGTGTCGCCGTTGGTGCGCGCATGGCCCGCGATCTCATCACGCTCCCCTCCAACGCCAAGACCCCCGACAGCTTCGTCGCTACGGTCCGCGCCCAGTTCGCCGGCGTCGCCAATGTCCGCATTACCGTTCTGGACGAGGCAGAGATGCGGAAGCGCAATATGGGGTCGATCCTCTCGGTCTCGGCCGGATCGCGGCACCCCGCGCGGATGCTAATCGTCGAATATACCGGCGCCGGTAGCGCCGCCCCGCTCGCCCTGGTCGGCAAGGGCATCACCTTCGACAGCGGCGGCATCAGCCTCAAGCCCGGCGCGGGCATGGGCGATATGAAGGGCGACATGGCCGGTGCCGCTGCAGTGATGGGCGGCGTCTATGCGGCGGCCAAGCGCGGGGCGAAGGCCAATGTCGTGGGCATCGCCGCGCTGGCCGAGAACATGCCCGGCGGCAACGCCTCGCGTCCCGGCGACGTGGTGCGCACGATGAACGGCCAGACGATCGAGATCATCAGCACTGACGCCGAGGGCCGCATGGTCCTGGCCGACGCCAATCAATATGCGATCGAACGGTTCAAGCCCGCTGCCCTCGTCAACATCGCGACGCTGACCGGCGCGGTCATCACCGCGCTCGGCGACGATTATGCCGGCCTGTTCGCGCGCGACGAGACGCTGGCCACACGCGTCCAGACCGCCGCGACCGCATCGGGTGAGGCAGTATGGCGACTCCCGCTCCACCCCAGCTACGCCAAGGATATGGAATCCCCAATCGCCGACATCGCCAATGGAACCACCAAGTCCGGCCCCGGTGCCGGGCGCGGCGCGCATTTCATCGGTTTCCTGACGCCTCAGCCGACGCCATGGGCGCATATCGACATGGCCGGCGTCGATGGTGCCGACGAATCGCTCCCGACGATCCCGAAGGGCGCACGCGGCTACGGCGTCCGCCTGTTCGACGCGCTGGTCCGCGAATTCGAAAAATAAGAGCGGGATGCTTGGCGCGCGGTGGATGATGCCACCGCGCGCCAAGTTCCGCTTGCCAAAGGCCGCCACGCAGCCGATTGCCAGCCACGATGCCCGTCACAGCCAAGATCTGCGGCCTGTCCACCGCCGCGACGCTCGACGCCGCGGTCGCGGGCGGGGCGAGCCATATCGGCTTTGTATTCTTCCCCCCCTCCCCGCGGCACGTTACTTTCGACCAGTCCGCCGCACTTGCCGCGCAGGTGCCGGACCATGTCGAGCGGGTCGGCGTATTCGTCGATCCGGAGGACGCGCTGCTCGACCAGGCGATTCGCTCCGCCCGGCTCGACGCGATCCAGCTCCACCGCACGACTCCGGAGCGTGCTGCCATGATCGGCACGCGCACGCGCCTGCCCGTTTGGGCCGCCGTCGCGGTCAAGACCCGCGCCGATCTCGATGCAGCGCACGCCTTTCGCGGTGCGGCACAGCGCATCCTCTACGACGCCAAGACCCCGGAGGACGCCAAGCTGCCCGGCGGGATGGGCCTGCGCTTCGACTGGACGTTGCTACAGGGATTCGACCACCCGCTGCCCTGGGCGCTGTCGGGCGGCCTCGACGCGGACAATGTTGTTGAGGCCGTGCGGACCAGCGGCACGCATCTGGTCGATGTCTCCTCCGGCGTTGAAAGCGCACCGGGGGTCAAGGACACGGCACGGATCGCAGCGTTCCTCAAAACCGTCGCGAAAATCTGAGTTCGTTCCCGTATCGCATACAAGCGAGTCTTGCGCTAGACATGGCGAGATTGGGCTTGCATTATGACACTTACCCCCGCCTTTCTCGACGAGCTGCGCGCCCGGACAACGCTCTCCGCCCTAATCGGCCGCAGCGTGAAAATCACGCGCGCCGGCCGCGAGTACAAGGCGTGCTGCCCGTTCCACAACGAAAAGACCCCGTCGTTTACAATCAACGACGAAAAGGGCTTCTACCACTGCTTCGGCTGCGGCGCGCATGGCGATGCGATCCGGTGGATGACCGAGCATAACGGCTTGCCGTTCATCGACGCGGTCAAGGAACTGGCACAAGCCGCCGGACTGGACATGCCCGAAGACGACCCCCGCGCTGCACAGCGGGCCGAACGGGCGAGGGGGCTGCATGAGGTCATGGCCGACGCGGCCAAATTCTATTCCGAACAGCTCCGCGGCATCGCTGGCGCTGAGGCACGCGCACTGCTGCAGCGGCGCGGGATCAACGCCAATACCGCAAGCGCTTTTGGGATGGGCTATGCGCCCGACTCACGCACGAAGCTGCGCGAAGCCCTCAAAAGCTATGGCGACGCCATGCTGGTCGAGGCCGGCCTGCTGATCCAGGTCGATGGCAAAGAACCTTATGACCGTTTCCGCGGACGGTTGATGATTCCGATCAAAGACGCACGCGGCCGCGTGATTGGCTTTGGTGGTCGTATCATCGGCGAGGGTGAGCCGAAGTATCTCAACTCGCCTGAAACGCCGCTCTTCGATAAAGGCCGTACCCTCTATAATCTCGACCGCGCGGCCGTTGCCTCGCGCAAGGCCGGGCGTGTGATCGTAGTCGAGGGCTACATGGATGTGATCGCACTCGCCCAAGCGGGGTTCCATGAGGCGGTCGCCCCGCTAGGCACCGCGCTGACCGAGCATCAGCTAGAACGGCTATGGCGAATGACGAATACGCCTGTTCTGGCGCTTGATGGGGATGCTGCCGGGCAAAAGGCGGCAATCCGTGCAGCCCATCGTTCTCTACCTTTGCTTCAACCTGGGCGTAGTTTGGCGTTCGCGATCTTGCCAACTGGGATGGACCCCGACGACCTAATTGCCGCCAGCGGTAAGGAGGCTTTTGAGTCGATTGTAAACAACACCGAGCCGCTCGATACACTTCTATGGAAATCGGAGTTGGCAGGGCTCACGCACAGCCCGGGCCCGGATGAGAGAGCCGCGCTAGAAGCGAGGCTTCGTGACATCGCCGGGAAGATTTCTCATCCCGGGCTGGCGCGTGAATACACACGATCTCTAATCGATCGATTCTATGCGGCATTTGGACCCAAAAATCGTCGATTTGAGGTCGTTGGCGAATCCATTGTAGCCGCGCTGCGCCGGCCCGGAAGGGGCCTTGTATATGCTTTTCATCGGGCTGTCCTCTTGGGGCTAATGCGCCACACGAGTGTGTTGAGAAGTCACTACGAACTTGTTCAAGATCTTCCGATAACTGACCGGTATCTAACAAGATGGAAAGATCACCTAGTTGATCTTTCGTTTAGATCAGATTTGGACGAAGATGTAGTAGAAGAAGCGCTCAGCCATACGGATATTTCTCCAATTGAGAAGCGAGATTTATCGCGCGATCTCGGGTACTCCTTCTTCCACAGGGGTTCTGATAGAATCGCGGCAGAGGCCGATCTAGTTCAAGTGATGCTTACCCTGATTGAAGAAGCCGAAGCTAGAAAGGCTGCGGAGCTTGCTCACGCTCGCTTCGCGGCTGAACTCAACGAGGAGGCTTTTGAGCGACAGCAAGTTACTCGTGATGCCGCCGCTGCGGCTTTGCACCGGCTTCAGAAATGGATTGATCTCGCTGAGGCCGCTTGATCGCAAACAGCTGCGTACCATATTGGCGGCGTCCGGTTTCGATTCACAAGCAGCCGAGTTGCTGCGCGCCGACCAGCTTCCCTTCACCTTCACCCAGAAGGAATGGGATGCGGGGCGGGCCGCGCTCGACCTCGGCGAGGCGATCGCGGTACTGGCAGCGCGGCCTCAGGTCGAAGCGGCGCTGGCAGAGGCAACCGCGGCGGTTCAGGCGCGTTTCAGTGACGAGGCATTTGAGCGCCAGGTCGCACTGGTCAAGCGCAAGGCAGAGCTGGAAATGCGGCTCGCCAATCTGATGCTTGCGGACGAAGCGTAATTAGGTGATTAGGGCGGCGTATAATTGCCGCCATATGATTTCAAAGGCAGTCGATGGCTAAGGCAAATATGGCAGACGGTGCGGAACCCACGGAAACCGGTGACGCGCCGCTGATCGATCTCAACGAAGGCTCGATCAAGAAGCTGGTCGCCCGCGCGAAGAAGCGCGGCTACATCACCGTGGACCAGCTCAACGAGATGCTGCCGCAGGACCAGTTCACTTCCGAACAGATCGAAGACGTCATGTCCGCGCTCAGCGACATGGGCGTCAACGTCGTCGAGAATGAGGATGTCGGCGAGGACGACCAGCCTGAGGACGACACCCCCGACGAGGTCGATGCCGAAGGCAAGGACGACGAACCCGCCTTTGAAATGGCGAAGAAGAAGGAGGTCGTCGACCGCACCGACGATCCCGTCCGCATGTATCTTCGCGAGATGGGCGCAGTCGAGCTGCTCAGCCGCGAGGGTGAGATCGCGATCGCCAAGCGGATCGAAGCCGGCCGCGACACGATGATCCTGGGCCTGTGCGAATCGCCGATCACCTTCAACGCAATCATCGGCTGGTCGAACGCGCTCAACGAGGGCACGATGCAGCTGCGCGAGATCCTCGATCTCGACGCGATGCTGTCCAAGGGTCCGTCGGCCGAACAGGTCGAGGGTGCCGAGGCCGACGATAGCGGCGAGATCAGCGAAAAGACGGCCGGCGCGAGCTTCAAGGAAGAGGAAGAGCCCGAAGAAGCGCCTGCGGACGAGGATGATGAGCTGACCGAGCGCCGCGCGCCGCGCATCTCGGACGAAGAGGAGGAGGACAACACCCTCAGCCTCGCGCAGATGGAAGAGACGCTCAAGCCCCAGGCACTGGAGCGTTTCGCCAACATCACCGCGATCTACAAGAAGTTCAGCAAGGTTCAGCAGAACCGGCTCGACGCAATGGCGGCGGGCGGCGAGCTGAGCGCGTCGGACGAGAAAAAATACCACAAGCTGCGCGAGGAGCTGACCGCCGAGGTCGAGAGCGTCCAGTTCCACAACGCCAAGATCGAATATCTCGTCGATCAGCTCTACAGCTACAACCGGCGCCTGACCGCGCTGGGTGGCCAGATGCTGCGGCTGGCCGAGCGCCACAAGGTCAGCCGCAAGGACTTTCTCGATCGCTATGTCGATCATGAGATGGACGAGAACTGGCTCGAATCGGTCGGCGGTCTCGACAAGAAGTGGAAGGCGTTCGTCGAGAACGAAACCGCCGCAGTCGATCGGATCCGCGTCGAGGTGTCGGAGATCAGCCAGCAGACCGGCATGGCGCTCGGCGAATTCCGTCGCATCGTCAACATGGTGCAAAAGGGCGAGCGTGAGGCGCGCATCGCGAAGAAGGAGATGGTCGAGGCCAATCTCCGCCTCGTGATCTCGATCGCCAAGAAATACACCAATCGCGGCCTGCAGTTCCTCGACCTCATTCAGGAAGGCAATATCGGCCTGATGAAAGCGGTCGATAAGTTCGAATATCGCCGCGGCTACAAGTTCAGCACCTATGCGACCTGGTGGATCCGTCAGGCGATCACGCGCTCGATCGCCGACCAGGCGCGCACGATCCGCATCCCGGTGCACATGATCGAAACGATCAACAAGCTGGTCCGCACCAGCCGCCAGTTCTTGCATGAGCAGGGCCGCGAACCGACTCCGGAAGAGATGGCCGAGCGCCTCTCGATGCCGCTGGAGAAGGTGCGCAAGGTGATGAAGATCGCCAAGGAGCCGATCAGCCTCGAAACGCCGATCGGCGACGAAGAGGATTCGCACCTCGGCGACTTCATCGAGGACAAGAACGCGATCATCCCGGTCGATGCTGCGATCCAGGCGAACCTTAAGGAAACCGTCACCCGCGTCCTCGCCAGCCTCACCCCGCGCGAAGAACGCGTGCTGCGGATGCGCTTTGGCATCGGCATGAACACCGATCACACGCTGGAGGAAGTCGGCCAGCAGTTCAGCGTGACCCGCGAACGCATCCGGCAGATCGAGGCCAAGGCGCTGCGCAAGCTCAAGCACCCGAGCCGCAGCCGCAAGATGCGCAGCTTTCTCGACCAATAGAAGCAACGGGTCAGCCGCGTTGGAGGTGGGATTTCCGACCCCGGCGCAGCAGCCTCCCGGTTCGGATAACCCCTTGCATCGCTTCCGGATTTGGCCTTCACTCGGACCAGATGGTGGCGTGGCGTCGGCTTTCCGATGTTGGCGGGTACCGCATCTCGGCGATGGCGAGCTTGCGCAGCGCAAGCCTGATGCGCCACGCCGTAAACGGGGGACGATGGGCGCATGAATGCATCTGATCTTGAACTGCCGCTTGAACGCGACGTGTTTTCGCGAACGTTGATCCGCGAACTCGCCGGAACGCTGCAGGACGTGGTCGGTCTTGATGACGCATCGGGCTATATCAGCGTCGTCGGCGTGGCGGTCGGCGAACAGATTGACCACCAGTATCGCAGCGCGCTCGCCGTCGATCGGCTGACGCAGGCGCAGGTCACCGATGTGCTGGTCGACCTCAAACGGCGCATCCAGGGTGATTTCTTCGTGATCGAAGAGACCGAGGATCGGATTGTCCTTGGCAATCGCGCCTGCCCGTTCGGCGAACTGGTGCGCGACCGTCCGTCGCTGTGCATGATGACCTCCAACGTGTTCGGCCACATCGCCGCACAGAATCTGGGCTATGCGGCCGTCGATCTCGAACGCACCATCGCCGAAGGGCATCCGGATTGTCGCGTGACTGTCTATCTGCGCGCGAGCGACGACCTTCCCCTGACCGCACGCGCCTATCACGGACGGTGAGCACGCTGCTGCCCCATGACGCACAAGCCCTGCTGGACGGGTTGACCGAGGCCGCGCTGATCCTGTCGGAAGACGGGACCGTGCTTGGCCTCAATCGCGCTGCGCGCCAGCGGCTCGGCAGCGATCTTCCGGGTCGCCCCCTGTTCGGTCGCCTTGCGGGAGACGGGCAGGACGCGCTGCGCTTCATCCAGCGCTGTTTCGGATCATCCGCTCCGCTGGTCGGTGTCCTGATCGTGTCCGACGCGCGGGGCAGCGAGCGGCTGAAATGCCGGGGCAACCGCATTGCTTTGTCGGGCGGTCCGGCAATTCTGCTGCGAATGCTCGAAACCGACGAGGATCGGTTCGGCGCCCTCTCGCGCAAGGTGCATGAGCTTCATACCGAGATCACCCAGCGCAAACATGCCGAGGCGGTGCTTCAGGAATCGCTGCGGGAACGCGAGCTATTGCTGCGCGAAGTGCAGCACCGGGTGAAGAACAACATGCAGATGCTTGCCGGGATGTTGCTGGGAGCGGCGCGAGAGGCGACGAGCACCGAGGCAAAGCTTGCGCTGCGCGATGCCGCCACCCGCTTTTCGGCGGTCAGCGCGGTCCAGCAATTGCTCTATGGTTCGGGACGGCTGGATACGATCGGCTCCGAAGCGCTTGTCAGCAGCCTGATCGCAAGTCTTGCGGGGATGACCCGCGCACCGCTCGAAACCTCAACGCAGGTCGATCCGGTCGATCTGCCGATCGAGCCCGCCACCCCGATCGCGCTCGTGCTCAACGAATTGCTGGTCAATGCCGTCAAATACGGCGTCCCGACGAACGGCAATCAGCAGATCGCCGTCGAATTCCGGCATGATGCGGGCCACATCATGATGATGGTCCACGACAATGGCCCGGGCTTTACCGGATCCGATATGCAACGCAGGGCATCGGGGCTCGGCCTCGTTCACGCGCTGCTCCGCCAGCTCGGCGGCAGGCTCGACATTGAAAATCAGGGCGGCGCACGCTGTGTTGCGCACTTTGCGCTGCCAGCACCACGCCTGAGAGAAACGCAATGATGGGCCTCGACACTGCCATGATCTGGAGCATGACCGTTCCACCTCCAGGCGCTGCGCCAGATTCGGACGCGAGCTTCCGGCCTGGGCCATCGGCGGATCGGGCCCGGATCCTGGTCGTCGAGGATAACTACTTTGTCGCCCTGAACGTTGAATCGGCGTTGCTGGACGCCGGTTATGAGGTCATCGGCGTCGTGGATAGTGGCGAGGAGGCGCTGCAAAGCGTGGCGGAGGCCGCGCCGGATCTGGTCCTGATGGACATTCGGCTCGCCGGAGAGCTCGACGGGATCGACACCGCGATCGCGCTGCGCCGCATGAACATCGCCAGCCTGTTCGCCAGCGCGCATTGCGACGACGCGATCCGGGCGCGCGGTGCGGCGGCCGACCCGCGCGGCTGGCTAGTCAAGCCGTTCACCGATGCGCAGATGCTCACCGCAGTCCGCCAGGCGCTCGAAACGCCGCAGACCGGACACTGACCCCGCCCGCCGCACCGCGGGACCATTCCCCTTGCCCTTCCCCATTTCCCCGCTAGCCTCTGCCCCACAACAGAAAAGGACCGGGTATGCGGCATATCGCGGTGATCGGATCGGGGCCGGCGGGCTATTATACCGCAGAAGCCTGTCAGAAACAGTTCGGAGAGGATGTCCGGGTCGACATCATCGACCGACTGCCCGTCCCGTTCGGCCTGATCCGCAGCGGCGTTGCCCCCGACCACCAGTCGATCAAAAGCGTGTCGCGGCGGTACGAGGCGGTAGCGCTGACCGACACGGTCCGCTTCGTCGGCAATGTCACGGTTGGCAGGGACGTGACGATCCCCGAATTGATGGGTCTGTACGATGCGGTGGTGCTGGCCACCGGCGCGCCGTTTGACCGCCCGCTGGAGATCCCTGGCGCGGACCTCCCCGGCGTTACCGGATCGGCCGCGTTCGTCGGCTGGTATAACGGCCATCCCGACTTTGCCGACCTCAACCCGCCGCTCGGCGGCCCCGGCGCAGTGGTGATCGGTAACGGCAATGTCGCACTCGACGTCGCGCGCATCCTCGCCAAGACGCGTGGTGAGTTCGCCGGATCGGATATCGTCAGCCCCGCCCTCGACGCACTCACCAGCTCGGGGATCGAGACGATCACGCTGCTCGGCCGGCGCGGCCCGCACCAGATCGCGATGACGCCGAAGGAATTGGGCGAGCTGGGCAATCTGACGCGCGCCGCCCCCGTGGTCGATCCCGCCGACTTCCCGCACGATCTGGACGATGCACTTCTCGAACCCGGCCACCGCAAGTCCGTGACACATCTGCGCAACTTCGCCGCCGCCAGCGTCGACAAGCCGGTGCACATCATCTTCGACTTTTTTGCTATGCCGGTAGCGATCGAAGGCGATGGCCGCGCCGAGCGGGTCATCGTCGAGCGCACCCGGCTCGACGAGCGCGGCGCGGCGGTCGGGACCGGTGAGACCTATGCGATCCCCGCCAGCCTGGTCGTTTCCTGTATCGGGTACCGCACCCCGAAGATCGAGGGCGTGCCCTATGACGACCGCGCAGGCCGCTTCGCCAATGACGAGGGGCGCGTGCTGCCCGGCCTCTACGCGGTCGGCTGGGCGCGGCGTGGGCCGACCGGCACGATCGGCACCAACCGCCCCGACGGCTTCGCCATCGCCGAAAAGATCGCTGAGGACGCGATCGGTGGCAGCGGCAAGGCGGGCCGACCGGGCCTCGACGCGCTGCTCGCATCACGCAATGTTGATGTCGTCACCTTCCGTGACTGGCAAAAGATCGACGCCGCCGAGATTGCCGGCGCGCGCACCGATTCCCCGCGTGAGAAGTTCACCAGCGTCGCGGGAATGCTCGGCGCACGCGGCGGCTAAAAAAGCACGCCGGGGCGCTTGCAAGGCCAGATGGTGCCGGTTATACGCGCGCCTCCAAGCGACGCGGTCTGCCCACCCGGGGCCTTTGCCAAGGACTTCGCCGCTCAGTCGGGGAATAGCTCAGCCTGGTAGAGCACTGCCTTCGGGAGGCAGGGGCCGGAGGTTCGAATCCTCTTTCCCCGACCATTTATCCTATCACAAAAATAGGAATAGTTTTCCCAAGCGAAGAACCGCTTTCGCGACCCGCTGCGCTGCCCATGCAACATTGCGGTGCGCCAGAGCGTTTTGCGTTCGAACGGGAGACCTTTCGCAGATGACCGCGCTAGCCCTGACCCATCCGGCAGACCGATTTTCGGTGCTCACCATTTCCGACCGCCATGCCGGCGCACCGGTGTGGAGCGATCGGCTTGGCTGGCCCGGCGAGGGCGACAATCACCTCGCCCTCGACAGCCGCAACGCGTCGCGCCGCGACATCTGGGCGAGCCGGATCGACGACGTCGTGCTGCGCGCCGACCGTGCAGTGCTGCTGGTCGCCGAAGGCATGGGCTGCGCCGCCGCCGCCTGGTGGGCGCGCCTGTCGCCGCGCCACTATGCCGACCGCGTTGCGGGCGCGCTGCTGTTCGATCCGGTCGCGCCGACCGGCGAAGCGGGTGCGCTGTTCGCCTCGCCGGGCATCGTGCTCCCCTTCCCGTCGATGGTCGTCACCGCGCGCAACAGGCTCGCCGCGCCGGAGGACATGCAGCATCTCGTCAATGGCTGGGGCAGCCAGTTGCTGATCGCCGACCGCCCGCGCAGTCCCGGCGCATGGAACGCGGCTCAGCGGTTGCTCTCGCGCATGACTGCCGCCGTGGTCGCCCGCGACATCGACCGCGGCCTCGCCCTGCGCGGCGAGTAACGTCTAAAGCCCTTCGCCGCCAACCCAGTGCGCATTGGACAGCCGCCGCGCAACGTCCCAGGTCTGGCGGCGGATATCCGGGACCGCGACGATCTCCCAGAACGCCCCGCGCGTCATCGGACCCAGCGCGAAGATGCGCGGATTGGCGCGGCCGTCGGCACCGATCACCTCGCCCGCGCCGTTGACGTCGATCCCCAGATGCGCGGCATCGGGGCGAATGGCACCGCCATCGCGCAGCGCCACCAGCAGCGGGTCGGCCGTGCGCGCCAGATCGCCGAGCGGCCCGGTGCAATTGACCACGCGGCGCACGCGAAGCGTCTCCGCCTCGTTTTGCCCGCGCGGTCGCCAGTTGAGCGCCACTCCGCCATCGACCGCGTCGAAGCCCAATGTCTTGCCCGCCACCACGCGCAACTGCCCGCTTGCCTCCATCGCGGCGAGCCGATCGGCGACCTGCGGGGCGAGCCGGTGGCGGTGCACATCCCACCATGGGCGCAGATGGCGCAGGAAGCGCCCGCGTTCCGCCACGCTGGCATTCGCCCACATCGGCTGGGTAAAGGGGCGCAGCTCGTCTACCGCGTTGCGCCAGCCGATCTTGGCCGCCCGCTTCCGCACCTTGCGTAGCAGCTCCGACGCGACCGTCGCGGGCCGCTCGTCGATCTTGTCCCACGCCGCGCCGCTCTCATGCCGCCGGGGCAGCAACCCCCGCCGTGACAGCGCGACGATCCGCCCGCCAAAACCCCGCGCCTCCAGCATCAGCGCGACATCGACCATCGTCAGCCCGGTGCCGATCACCAGCAGCGTGTCGGCATCGCTCAGCCCGTCGGCGATATCCCCCGCCCACGGATCGCCCTTGTAGAGGTCATCGGACAGCACCGCCGGATCGAGGCCCGGAGGGTCATGCGGCGGCAGATTGCCGACCGCCAGCACCGCCGCGTCTGCCCCGATCGCGCTCCCGTCCGCCATCGCCAGCGAAACGCCGTCAGCTCGCTGGTCGAGGCCCACCACAGCACCGCGCACGACCGTCAACCGCCCGCCGCTGCCCACCACCGCCGCGTCGAGCAATTCGCGCAGATACGCGCCATAGGTCACTCGCGCGGCAAAGGCATTGGCCGCATCCGCCACCCCGCGCGCCGCCAGCCACTGCGCAAAATGCCCCGGCTGATCGGGAAAGGCGCTCATATTGCCCGCGCGCACGTTGAGCACGTGACTCGGATGCGCCGCGCCATAGGCGAGGCCGAGGCCCGGCGTGGCGGTGCGCTCGATCAGCGTTGCGCGCGGACCCTTGTGGCGCAGCAGGTTAATCGCCTGAAGCGTACCCGAAAACCCCGCGCCGACGATGGCGACATGCTCGATGCGCACGCCGCTAGATCTCGTAATCCAGTTGCCATTCGGGCGCTTCGAACGCCGGCCGTTCCTTGGCGAATGCCGGCTGGCGCGCCTTCATCGTCGCATAAAGCGACTTCACCGTATCGCTTGCTGTGCGCACGAACAGCACAGGCACAAACGCATGGACAATGCACGCCAGCCCGCCGCCGACCATCCGCACGCCAAACCCCGCTGCGGTCGCGAAATGCTCGCCATAGCTTTCGCCGACATCGCGCGGGTGGTCCAGGAACAGGCAGTTGAACATCATCGTCTCCGTGCTGCCGCTAACCGCGCGGCGTGAAATCCTCGACCAGCTGGTAATGCTCGCCCGGAAAAATCTGGCGCGCGAACGTCACAGGCGCCTTCCCGCGCCACGTCCAGCGCTCGACCTGCAGGCACGGCGCGCCCTCGGTCAGCTTCAGCCGCCCCGCCGCCTCGGCGCTCGCCCCCACCGCCGCGATCCGGTGCCGCGCATCGGTCCACGGAATGTTGGTGAGCAGCCAGCTGCCCGGCGCAGTCGCAGAAAAATCCGCCTCCGCTGCATTCGGCGCAGCGGCAAGGTCGAGCCAGCGCTCCTCCCAGCCGAACGGCGCGCGCCCGGCATGATGCACCCCGGTCAGCACCAGCCACCCGCTGCCCGATCCGCGCACCGGGAACCCGGCCGGCGCACGGCGGTGCAAATTCACGGTCAGCAGCTCCCAGCGATACGCCTCACCCCGATCGGCGATCAGCGCGGCGATGTCGGGCACGCCAACCACCGGGGTGCGGATCGCGGGCGGCGCGACAAAGCTGCCCGCGCGCCGCTTGCGTTCGATCAGCCCCTCGCTGGCGAGGCGGCTCAGCGCCTTGTTCGCCGTCGCGCGGGCGCAACGATACGCCTCCATCAGCTCATATTCGGTCGGAACCCGCGTCCCCGGGCCCCATTCGCCCGAACGAATGCGCCCCTCGATCTCGCCGCGAATGCGCGCCTCGATACTCACGCCAGCAGTTCCTTGAGCGCAACGCGGTAGCGCGCCTCGATTGCATCGCGATTCCGGTGCCGCCCGCCTTCGACCTGCTTGACCCCGCCGCGCCACACGCAGTCGATCGGGCGGCGACTGGCGAAGATCCAGCTGTCGATCAGCGCGTCGCCACTGCGTTCGGCAAAGGCAGGGTCGCTGCGGTCGAGCGATACGATGTCGGCCGGACGCCCTGCCACAAGGCCAGTCTCAACGCCCAGCGACTGCCCACCGCCACGCACCGCCGCATCGAACAGCCGTACCCCGGTCGAAGGCTGCACATCGCTCGCCAGCTGGTTGCGGCAGCGCCAGTTCAGCCGCTGGCCATATTCGAGCAATCGCAACTCCTCCGCCGCATCGATCCGCACATTGGAATCGCTCCCGACCCCGATCATGCCGCCGCTATCCAAAAACACTCCCGCCGGGAACAGCCCGTCGCCCAGATTCGCCTCGGTAATCGGACACAGCCCCGCCACCGCACCGCGAGCAGCGATATCGGTGACCTCTTGCCCATCGACATGCGTTGCGTGAACCAGCGTCCAGCGCGCATCGACCGGAGCCGCGTCGAGCAGCCAGCGCACCGGCCGCCGCCCACTCCACGCGATGCAATCATCCACTTCCTTCACTTGTTCGGCGATATGGATATGCACCGGCCCGCCATTGGCGATCGGCAGCAACGCGCCAAGCTCATCCGGCGTCACCGCGCGCAGGCTGTGCGGGGCGATGCCAATCACGCCATCATCGGACAGGAACGCCGCCGCGCGCTCGACCACAGCTGCAAAGCCGTCGATATTGTTGACAAACCGCGCCTGCGCCGCACCCGGAGCCTCTCCGCCAAAGCCGCCATGCGCGTAGAATACGGGCAGCAACGTCAGCCCAATCCCCGATATCTCCGCCGCCGCCGCGATCCGCCCGCCCATCTCGGCAACATCGGCGTAGCGCGACCCGTCGGGCGCATGGTGGAGATAGTGAAACTCGCCGACTCGGGTGAACCCGCTCTCCAGCATCTCGGCATAGGCGAGTGCGGCAATCGCCTCACACTGCTCCGGCCCGATCTTGGTGACGAACCGGTACATCAACTCGCGCCACGACCAGAAATCGTCGTCCGACGCGCCCCGCGCTTCGGTCAGCCCAGCCATCCCCCGCTGAAACGCATGGCTGTGCAGGTTGGGCAGTCCCGGCAGCGCGGCGAAATGCCGCTCATCGCTCCGCACGGGATCGACCCCGACCTCGACCCGCTCGATCCGCCCGCCGCTCAGCGTCAGCCGGACCCTATCGGTCCAGCCATGATCCAGCAACGCAGTTTCAAACCAGAGCGCCATGCGAATATGTCTAGACATAATGACCGCGCTGTCCAACACTAAACGCATGGCGACTCCTGCGGACAAACTCTGGCGCAACGCCCGCCTCGCGACGATGACCGGCGGCGGGCTGGGCGTGATCGAGCATGGCGCGGTGGCAGCGGTCGGCGACACCATCACCTATGTCGGCCCCGACGCCGAAGCCCCGGATGCGGTGGAGATCATCAACTGCGATGGCCGCTGGATCACCCCCGGCCTGATCGACTGCCACACCCATCTCGTCCACGCAGGCAACCGCGCCAAGGAGTTTGAAGCCCGCCTCAACGGCGCGACCTATGAGGAAATCGCCCGCGCCGGCGGTGGCATCCTCTCCACCGTAACCGCCACCCGCGCCGCGAGCGAGGACACGCTGATCGCCAGCACCCTCCCCCGGCTAGACCAACTGATCGCAGAGGGCGTCACCACGGTCGAGATCAAGTCCGGCTACGGCCTCACCCTCGACGACGAACTGAAAATGCTCCGCGCCGCCCGCCGCTTGGGCCAAGTCCGCAATGTCCGCATCCGCACCACCCTCCTCGCCGCCCACGCCGTCCCGCCCGAATATCGCGGCGACGCCGACGGCTATGTCGACCTCGTCTGCAACGCGATCATCCCCGCAGCGATCGGCCTCGCCGATGCCGTGGACGCATTCTGCGAAGGCATCGGCTTCACCCCGGAACAGACCGACCGCATCTTCACAGCCGCGGTCACGCACAGCCTGCCGGTCAAGCTCCACGCCGAACAGCTGTCCAACCTCCACGGCGCCGCCCTCGCCGCCCGCCACGGCGCGCTGTCCGCCGATCACCTCGAACATCTCGACGCCGCCGGCATCGCCGCAATGGCCGCCAGCGGCACCGTCGCCACGCTCCTCCCCGGCGCCTTCTACTTCACCCGCGAGGAACGCCGCCCGCCGATCCACGCCCTGCGCGACGCGGGCGTCCCGATCGCGCTCGCCACCGATTGCAACCCCGGCACGTCACCGATGGCGTCGATACTGCTCGCAATGAACATGGGCGCGACCTTGTTCCGCCTGACCGTCGAGGAATGTTTTCGCGGCGTCACGCTCAACGCCGCCCATGCGCTGGGCCTTGAACTTGGCGTCCTCAAGCCCGGTCGTCCCTGCGACCTCGCCATCTGGAGCATCTCCGACCCCGCCGAGCTGGTCTACCGCATCGCCGCCAACCCCCTCCATTCCCGAGTATTCGCAGGCATATGATCGTCCCCGGCAAAACCCCGCTCTGCATCTGGAACGCCATCTATCGCGGCGAGCCCGCCGCGCTCGACCCGTCGTGCCACGCCAAGGTCGCGGCCAGCGCAGACGCGGTGCAGTCCATCCTCGCCCGGCATGAACCCGTCTACGGCATCAACACCGGCTTCGGTAAGCTCGCCAGCGTCCGCATCGGCGACGACGACCTCGAAACGCTCCAGCGCAACATCGTGCTCAGCCACGCCGCCGGGGTCGGCGATCCCATGCCCGCGCCGGTCGTCCGCCTGATGATCGCGCTCAAGCTCGCCAGCCTCGCGCAGGGCCATAGCGGCGTGAAGCCCGAGACGATCGCGATGCTTCAGGACATGCTCGACCGCGGCATCACGCCGATCATCCCGTCACAGGGGTCGGTCGGTGCCAGCGGCGACCTCGCCCCGCTCGCCCATCTCGCCGCCGCGATGATCGGCGTGGGGGAGGTCGAGATGGGCCCGCGCCGCATCCCCGCCCGCACCATGCTCGGCGGCCTCACCCTCGGCCCCAAGGAAGGTTTGGCCCTCCTCAACGGCACCCAGTTCAGCACCGCCTACGCCCTCGCCGCGTTGTTCGAGACCGAAAAACTGTTCCGCGTCGCGCTCGTCACCGGCGCGCTGTCGACCGAGGCGGCGAAAGGCTCCGACACACCGTTCGATCCCCGCATCCATCAGGTGCGCGGCCATCGCGGCCAGATCGAGGTCGCGGCTGCGCTCGCCGGCCTGATGGAGGGTTCCGCCATTCGCGCCTCGCACCGCGACGGTGACGAACGCGTGCAGGATCCCTATTGCCTGCGCTGCCAGCCGCAGGTGATGGGCGCGTGCCTCGACCTGATCCGTCAGGCCGCCACGACGCTCGCGATCGAGGCCAACGGCGTCACCGACAATCCGCTGATCTTTACCGATACCGGCGAAGCCCTCTCCGGCGGCAATTTCCACGCCGAGCCGGTCGCTTTTGCCGCCGACATGCTCGCGCTGGCCATCTGCGAGATCGGCAGCCTCGCCGAACGCCGCATCGCGATGCTGGTCGATCCAGCCCTCTCCGGCCTCCCCGCCTTCCTCACCCCGCGCCCCGGCCTCAACTCCGGCTTCATGATCCCTCAGGTCACCGCTGCAGCGCTGGTCAGCGAAAACAAGCAGCGCGCCCATCCCGCCAGCGTCGATTCGATCCCGACCAGCGCCAATCAGGAGGATCACGTCTCAATGGCCGGCCACGGCGCGCGCCGCCTGCTCGACATGACCGCGAACCTGTCCCACATCATCGGCATCGAATATCTCGCGGCGGTGCAGGGCTGCGACTTCCACGCCCCGCTGACCTCCAGCACCCCGCTCGAAGCCGCCCGCGCCCTGCTCCGCGAACAGGTGCCGACGCTGGAGGATGACCGCCACTTCGCCCCCGACATGGCGCTCGCCACCGCACTGGTGACCAGCGGCGCGCTGGGCCAGGGACTGCCGGGAGTCGAGGGATGATCGTCACCGTCCGCGGCGAAGGCCCACTGATCGTCAGCATCCCCCATGCCGGCCTCGAAATCCCCGCCGACATCGCCCCGTCGCTCGTCTCGCTCAACCGCGCCCGCTACGATGCCGACCTGTACATCGACCAGCTCTACGCCTTCGCGTTTCAGCTTGGCGCGACGATCGTGCGCACCACCACCTCGCGCACGGTGATCGACGTCAACCGCGACCCCAGAGGAACGACGCTCTATCCCGGCCAGTTCACCACCGGCCTGTGCCCCACCGAAACCTTTGACGGCGACCCGCTCTACCGCCCCGGCAAGGAGCCCGACGCAGCCGAAATCGCCCGTCGCCGCAGCGCCTATTTCGACCCCTACCACGCAACGCTCCACGCAGAGATCGAGCGCCTGCGCGACATCCACCCGGCAATCATCCTCTACGAAGCGCATTCAATCCGCAGCGTGGTGCCAAAATTGTTCGACGGCCGCCTGCCAGAATTCAACATTGGCACCAACAGCGGCCAGTCCTGCGCCCCCGAACTCACGCAGTCCATCGCAGCAATCTGCGCCGAACAACAACGCAGCCACGTGGTCGACGGCCGCTTCAAGGGCGGCTGGACCACCCGCCACTATGGCCAGCCCGACACGGGCGTCCACGCCATCCAGATGGAGCTGGCGATGCGCACCTATGTCGAGGAGGTCGCGCCCGCCAACTGGCCGCCGCGCTGGGACGAGATCCACGCGGCCCAGGCGCACGCCACCCTCCGCCCGATCCTCACCACCGCCATCGACTTCGCGAAAGCCCAGAAATGACCACCCGCACCGACAACAGCCGCCGCATCAAGGCCCCCACCGGAACCACGCTCTCCGCCAAGAACTGGCAGGCCGAGGCGCCGCTGCGGATGCTGATGAACAATCTCGACGCCGATGTCGCCGAAGCGCCCGAGAGCCTCGTCGTCTATGGCGGCATCGGTCGCGCCGCGCGCGACTGGGAAAGCTATGACCGCATCGTCGACACGCTCCGCCGCCTCGACAGCGACGAAACCCTGCTGATTCAGTCGGGCAAACCCGTCGGCGTGTTCCGCACCCATGAAAACGCCCCCCGCGTCCTGATCGCCAACTCCAACCTCGTCCCCCATTGGGCGACATGGGAGCATTTCCACGAACTCGATCGCAAGGGGCTGGCCATGTACGGCCAGATGACTGCGGGGTCGTGGATTTATATCGGTACCCAGGGCATCGTTCAGGGCACCTACGAAACCTTCGTGGAAGCCGGGCGTCAGCATTATGGCGGCGACCTGTCGGGCAAATGGATCCTCACCGCCGGGCTTGGCGGCATGGGCGGCGCACAGCCGCTGGCGGCAACGATGGCGGGCGCATCGTGCCTCGCGATCGAATGCCAGCCTAGCCGCATCGAAATGCGCCTGCGCACCCGCTACCTCGATTGCGCTGCCAACAGCATCGACGAAGCGCTTGAAATCATTCGAACCACCGACACGCCTGTATCGGTCGGCCTGCTCGGCAACGCCGCCGAGGTTCTGCCCGAACTGGTCGCGCGCGGCATCCGCCCCGACATGGTCACCGACCAGACCAGCGCGCATGATCCGATCAACGGCTACCTCCCCGTCGGCTGGACGCTCGACCAATGGTTCGCCAAGCGCGAAACCGCCCCGCACGAGGTGGAAGCCGCCGCCCGCGCCTCGATGGCCACGCACGTTCGCGCGATGCTCGCGTTCCAGGAGATGGGCGTCCCGACCTTCGACTATGGCAACAATATCCGTCAGGTCGCGAAGGACGCCGGCGTCGCCGACGCCTTCGCCTTCCCCGGCTTCGTCCCCGCCTATATCCGCCCGCTCTTCTGCCGCGGCATCGGCCCGTTCCGCTGGGCCGCACTGTCGGGCAACCCGGAGGATATCTGGAAGACCGATGCCAAGGTAAAGGAGCTGCTCCCCGGCAACCACCATCTCCACCACTGGCTCGACATGGCGCGCGAACGCATCGCGTTTCAGGGCCTCCCCGCGCGCATCTGCTGGGTCGGCCTGGGCGACCGCCACCGCCTCGCGCTCGCGTTCAACGAGATGGTGGCATCCGGCGAACTCGAAGCCCCCATCGTCATCGGCCGCGATCACCTCGACAGCGGATCGGTCGCCAGCCCCAACCGCGAGACCGAGGCGATGATGGACGGCAGCGACGCAGTGTCCGACTGGCCCCTGCTCAACGCCCTGCTCAACACCGCGAGCGGTGCAACCTGGGTCTCCCTCCACCACGGCGGCGGCGTCGGCATGGGCTATTCGCAGCACAGCGGCATGGTCATCGTCGCCGACGGTACCCCCGAAGCCGCCAAGCGGCTGGAACGCGTCCTGTGGAACGACCCGGCCACGGGTGTGATGCGCCATGCGGACGCGGGCTATGAGATCGCCAGATCCTGCGCGCACGAGATGGGGCTGGATCTGCCAAGCCTCCCATAGCCCCTCCCCTTCAGGGGAGGGGTTGGGGTGGGGCCGCGAAGTCTCACCGAGACCCGCGCGCCGAAGGGACGACCAGACCCCGCCCCCGCCAGTTCGCCACATGCGCCCCGGCGAGCAACAAACTCCCCGCCACCGTCACGCCCGTCTCGACCGCAACCCACTCCTCGAACGCCAGCCCCGCAGCCAGCAGCGCCAATCCGACCGCCCCAACAAACAACGGCGTCAGCCCGCGATGCCGCCGCCACCCCTCGCCCAGCGCATAGGCGCTGACCGGCAGTGCGAACGCCAGCACGCCCAGATGAAACCCCTCGCCCACATCGAGCCGCCCGGCGAGCGCGGGCAAAGCGGCGATCAGGATCGGTAGCCCCAAACAATGGATCAGGCACAGCGCCGATGCCCCCACCGCCAGCCCATCGAACCACTTCGCCACCATCACCCGCATCGCAAATTCCTTCGTTCGCAGCGCAGATGATACTTTGTCACATGATTTTCAACCGCCCGCCAACGCCGGCGCCTCGGGCGGCAGCGCGGCGTTGCGCCAACGCGCGACCGGCACCGTCGTCACCGCCCCCTCAGCCGACCGCCGCCGCTGGATCAGCGTCGCCCCCTGCTGCACCGTATCGCCGATCTTCGCGCGCACCCGCACCCAATAGGTGTTGGAGCTGAACGCCGTCCCCGGCGGCTGGCTGACCTTGAGGTCCGACAGGTCGCGCAACGTGATCTGCCCATTGCGCTTGCGGATCGCGACGATCCGCTCCGCGGCCACCGGATCGCCGATCAGGAACGCGAGCAATTCCTGATCCGCCGCATTCAAATTGATCGTCGTCTTGCCCGGCAGCGCGGTCACCATCCGCTCCAGCCGCGCAACCGCTGCCGGGTCCGCGCCGGGGATCAGCCGGATCGGGCGAATGTCGCTGACCGGCCCTTGCGTTCGGATGTAGGCGATGGCTTCGACCGTCTGCTGCTCGTCCAGCCCCGCGATCCGCGCGAGTTTCTGGAACAGGATCACCGGCACGGCGTCACCGCTGCGCAGCATGTTGACGTTGAACCGCCCCTCCGCATCGCCAACCGCCAGATCGAACGTCCCGCCGTCGATCGCCGCGCCATTCGCCCCGATCGCGGCCCAGGGCTCGCCCATATGATCGACCTGCGGTGCCGCGATCGCATCGCGCTGGAGCGCCGCAAGCGCCGACAGCTCGCCCCCGCGCACAATCGCTGCCGCCCGCGCCGCCTCGCGACTGCGCAGCGCCCGGTCGAGCGCCAGTTCCTCGCGCCCGATCATCAGCAGCACCAGCCCGCTGGCGATGGCGACGAACATCAGCACATTGACCAGGATCATGCCCTGCTCGTCGTCGCGCCGGGTCATTGCGCCTCATCCTGCGGCTGGACCGGGAGCGCGACCACCCGTCGCAACGTCCCCTGCGGCCCGCGTTCGCCCGCCAGCTGCATCTCGACCTGCACCGCGCGCGGCCAGTCATCCTTGCGCTCCTCATTCGGCGGCCAGCGATCCACCCAGCGCTGGCCGTCGAGAAACCGCCAGCGCACCCCGCTGACCCCGGTCAGCAACAACTGTGGCTGCGGCGCGGCACGGACCAATACGCCCCCGGTCGCGGCATAGCGCAACGGCACCGGCGGCCCGCCCATGCCAGCGGCGACACGCGTAAAGGCGACATTGCTGCCCCCACCGCTCACCGCCCCGCGCGTAATCTGGTCAAGGTCGCTCTGCAGCACGAACATCGTCCGCTGGATGGCGGCGGTGCGGTCGAGCCGCCCCTCAGTCCGCTCCTGCGTCGTCATCACACTGTTGAGCAAGGTCAGCCCCGCCACCGCGATCAACGCGAACAGCCCCAGCGAAATGATGAGTTCGAGCAGGGTGAACCCCTCCTCGCCCGATCCCGGTTTCACGCCCCCAGGCTCACCGCCACCGGCTCATAGCCCTGCGCCCCGGCGACCAGAATCGCCAACTCGCGCGCGACGCTGCCATCGCTGCGAAACCGCGCATTGCCGGTGACACAATTGTAGTTCGTCTCCGCCAGCAAAGCCGCCTCGTCGAGCGCACCCTTGGCACGCAGCGTCTTGACCACCCCGCCGGCGTCATAGGCCAGCGCCGCCAGCGCCCCCGGCGTGCCGCCATGGCGCGAGCGGAACTCACCGGCAAACCGCCCGAACGCCGCCGGATCGGGGCTGGCGATCCACGCGCCCTCCAGCGTTTCCAGCGCCGCCGGCCGATGATCCAGCGCCTGCACCGTGCCCAGCAACTGCACGCCGCTGCCCTTCAGATTGCGCGCCGCTGCCAGGAGTGTCTCGCTGCTGCCCGGCAACAACACTGCATCGGGCGCGTCGCCCGCTGCCGGCAGCGGCTGCCCCTCGACAACCGTCAGCGCGCGAATGTCCAGCCCCACCTCGCCCGCCGCCTTGCCTGCCGACAGCGCCGCTGCGACGCTCCACGGCGATCCGTCATCGACCACCACCACGTTGCGCACCCCCCGCGACCGGGCATAGCGCAGCACCGCGCTGGTCACCTGCGCGGGCGTAATCCCGAACACGAAGCTGCCCGCCCCGCGCGCCACGGCATTGTTGGTAAAGGCAATCACCGGCACCCGCCGCGCGACCTCGGCGTTCACCGCGTTCAGCTCCTCGGCCGTCACCGGCCCCAGGATCATCGCGGCTTTGGCTTTCAGCGCATTGCGCGCCGCCAGCGCCGCCCCCTCGGGCGTTCCGCCGGTATCATAAGCGATGATTTCCGGGCCAGAATCAGCGAGCAACACCGCTTGCCTCATGCTAAGGCCCAGCGCGGCACGCGGTCCGCTCAGCGGCAGCAACAACGCCACCGGCCGCTTGTCACGCTTGACCTTGTCGGCCGCGAACACATGGGGACTTGCAAGCAATGCCGACGGCAACACCAGCCCTGATCCCAGAGCAGTCAGCAGCGCACGGCGGCGAATCGGCAGCATTTTCACGGGCATCCTGGTCGGCTCGCCGGCGTCTTACCGTCTTCGTCGTGCTCGGGATAGCCGCTTATGCCCTCGCCATGGTCGCCACCATGCCCGCTAGCGTCGTGGTCAAGAACCGCCCGTGGCGCACCGGCGTCGCCGGGACGGTGTGGAATGGCGAGGTCGGCGTCGCAGGCGGCAGCAAGTTCGAATGGCATTGGGCGCCGCTCCGCTCGCTCACCAGCCTCGCCTTCGCCGCCGACTGGACCGCGACCGGCCCCGACACCGATATGGGCGGCCGCGCGCTCGCAGGGTTCAGCAGCACCGTGCTCGACAAGGTCAGCGGCAGCAGCCATGCGAACCTGCTTCAGGCGCTCCAGCCCAACCTGCCCTTCACGTGTGATCTCGTCATGCAGCTCGAGTTCGACCGGATCGCGGTCGGCGGGTCGAGCCAGGGCATTGACGGCCGTCTCACCACTGACGCCGGCACCTGCACCCCCAAGGGTGGCGGCGCAGCCATTCCGGTTCCGCCACTGCTGCTGATCTCCGAAAAGATCGGCACGACGACCCAGATCCGCCTCACCCCGCGCGCTCAGCAGCGTCAGATCCTGATGACCGCGACGCTGAGTGAGGACGGCCAGTTGACGATCCGCATGACCCCGGAGGGCGCACGCATCCTGCCATTTGCGGGATTGCCCGCCGGGGCGAGCATCGCGGGGGAGCTGTAGGCGCTTCCCCCTCCCCAACCCCGTCACGCTGAACTTGTTTCAGCATCCACCGTGCCCCCAGCGACTGTGTCGCCGCAGGAGGGGTGGACCCTGAAACAAGTTCAGGGTGACGAGCAGTTGGGAGGATGGCGCAGACCTACAACGTCACCAAATCATTCAGATTGATGATCGGCAGCAGGATCGCCAGCACCATCATCAGCACCATCCCGCCCATCAGCAGCAGCACCATCGGCTCGACCAAAGCGACCAGCGCAGTCGTCACCGCATCCAGTTCGCGGTCCAGCTCATCGGCGGCGCGTGACAAGGCCGGGCCGAGCTTGCCCGATGCCTCGCCCGACGCGACGATCGCAGTCAGCATCAGCGGGAACACCCCCGCCTCGGCCATCGCCGCGCGCAAACTGATCCCCTCCCGCACCCGCGCCGCGACGTGCATCGCGCGCGCGCGTACCCACAGGTTCGGCGTCACCGCCGCTGCGGCGTGGAGCGCCTCGACCAGCGGCACCGCGCTCTCGACCAACGTTGCCAGACTCCCGGCAAAGCGCGCGGCATTGATCTGGCGGGAAAAGCGCTTGAACGGCCAGCGCTCGGTAAAGCCGCGATGCACCCTCAGCTTGTTGGCCGGCACCGCCGCCCAGCGATTGAACAGGACAAAGCCAATCAGACCCGCAATCAGGATATAGAGACCCCAATCCTGCAGGAATCCGGACACCGCGATCAGGATGCGGGTCAGCAGCGGCAGATCGGTCCCGCGCGATACGAACACATTGACGATGTCCGGGATCACATAGACCAGCAGCAGCACGATGACACCGAGCGACACCGTCGCGAGCAGCGCCGGGTAGAGCAACGCCAGCTGCAATTTCTGCGCATTGGCCTGCCGGTTCTCAACGAAGTGCGCGAGGTGGCCGAGCACCTGCGTCAACTTCCCCGACGCCTCCCCCGCCGCAACCGATGCGCGGTAGAATTCGGGGAAGGTCTTGGGATGGGTCGCCAGCGCGCTGGCAAAGCTGCGCCCGTCAAGGATCGCGCCACGCACCTCCATCAGGATGCCCGACACGCGCTGCGTCTCCGACTGGTTCGCTGCCAGCCGCAGCGCCTCCTCGACCGGAATGTCGGAGCCGACCAAGGTCGAAATCTGCCGCGTCGCCGTCGCCAGCTCGCGCGCGCTCATCCCCGACCGGCCCAGCTTGGGCAGCTGGATCGACCCGATCGACCGCCGCTCGCCCGCCGCTTCCACTGCCAGCGGCAACAGCCCCTGATCGCGCAGCATTGCCCGCGCGGCAGCGGCGCTGGAGGCTTCGACGACCCCCTTTTTCTGTGCGCCCGAACGGTCGGCAGCGCGATAGGTGAACGCGGGCATGTTAGGCTCGGTGCCAAAATGTCAGGGTCACGCCTCTTCCCTCACGACGCGCGCCACTTCCTCGACCGTCGTCACCCCGGCGCGCACCTTGTCCACGCCGTCGTCGAGCAGCGAGGGATTGTCCCGCCGCGCATGGGCGTCCAGCTCCGCTTCAGACGCGCCGTCATGGATCATCGCCTGAAACTTATCGTCCACCGCAACGACCTCGTACAGCCCGGCGCGCCCGCGATAGCCGTCGCCATGGCAATCATCGCACCCGACCGCACGCCACAATTTCTTGCCTGGCTTGAGCGCCCCGCCCAGCAGCAGCGAATCGCCCTCGCTCGCCACATCCTGCTGTCGACAGCTCGGACACAGCCGCCGTACCAGCCGCTGCGCCGCCACCCCGACCAGCATTGGCGCGAGCAGGTAGCGCTCGACCCCCATGTCGATCAGGCGCGTGACCGATCCGACCGCGCTGTTGGTATGCAGCGTGGACAGCACGAAATGCCCGGTCATCGCCGATCGCACCGCGACCTCGGCCGTCTCCTGATCGCGGATTTCGCCGACCATGATGACATCCGGGTCCTGCCGCAAAATCGCGCGCAGCCCGCGGGCAAAGGTCATCCCGGTGCGTGTATTCACCTGAGTCTGTGCGACCCCGGCCAGTTCATATTCGATGGGATCTTCCACCGTCATGATGTTGCGCTTGCGATCGTTCAGCCGGTGGAGCGCCGCATAGAGGCTGGTCGTCTTGCCCGAACCGGTCGGCCCGGTGACCAGCAGCATCCCGTGCGGCCGTTCGAGCAGCCGCGCGAACACGTCGCGGTCGCGCGCGCTCATCCCCAGCGCCTCCATATCGAGGCTGAGCGAACCCTTTTCGAGCAGACGCATCACCACCCGCTCGCCATGCTGGGTCGGGATGGTCGAGACGCGGGCATCGACGTCATGCCCGCCGATGCGCAGCGTCACGCGCCCGTCCTGCGGCACGCGCTTCTCGGCAATGTCGAGCTTCGCCATCACCTTGATCCGGCTGACCAGCAACGGCGCGAGTTCGCGGCGCGGTTCCAGCTTGTCGCGCAGCACCCCGTCGATGCGGAAGCGCACCACAACGCGCTTTTCCTGCGTCTCGACATGCACGTCCGACGCGCCTTCCTTCACCGCCTCCAGCAACAGCGCGTTGATGAGGCGGATGACCGGCGAATCGTCGCGCGAATCGAGCAGATCGTCGACCGCCGCCGCGCTGTCGGCCAGCGCGGCCAAGTCCATACCGCCCAGGTCAAACTCCGCCGCCGCCCCCGCGCTACCCGAATAGCTCGCCGCCAACGCCTGATCGAACTCGGCAGCTGAAACCGCGACGAACCGCGCGCCCGGAGCGACCCGCTGCACTTCCAGCAGCGCGTCCAGCGCCGCATCGGACCGATGCACGCACTCGACGCCCCCGGCGCCCACGCGCAGCACGACGCCATGGTTGCGCGCATAGCTGTACGGCAGGCTCGGCAGATCCATCGTCACTGCATTCACTGACCGAACTCCACGCTCGCGCTCACCCGGCCCGGCGCGCCACCTTTGGTCATCTCCACCCGCCGCGCGCGCAGCACTGTGGTCCGCTCGACCGCCGCGATCCAGCCGACCACCGCTTCATAGCTGGCCTCGGCAACCTGCCCCGTCGCCCCCGCCCCGCCGGGGGCCAGCGTCACGTTCAGCCCCGCCTCGCCCGCCGCAGCCTGCGCCGCCTCGATCGGCGAGCCTGTGCGGAGCTGGGGCTGGGTACCGGGCGCGACCAACGTCCCCGCCGCGCGCACCCGCGCCGCCAGCGTCTCATGGCTGCGGATATCGGCGATCGCATCGGCCCGCGCGGACTGGAGCGGCTGCACGATGCCGAAGACCAGGATCAGCGCGCCAACAATCGCGCCCAAGGTGCCGACCAGCACCCGCTCGCGCGGACTGAGGCCACCCCACCACAGCTGGAACCGCAGCACTGCCGCGTCGATGGTTGGCGAACGTTCGATCTTCATACCGTCACCGTCACGCGAATGGTGCCATCCGCCCCTGCCCCAATTTGCGCCGGAACCGCCGCCGCGCGGAATGCAGCACGGATACGTTCAACCAAATCAGGCGGGCCGGGCTCGATATCGAGCACCAGCGCGTTGCCTTCAAACCGCATCGCCCGCGCGGTCACGACGCTCGAAAGCGGCGCAAGCGCGCGCGACGCTGCGGTCACCGCAGGAACGAACCGCCCCGGCGGCGGACCCGACACCGGCAGCATCCCGACCACCGACGCCTCAAGATCGCCCGAAAGATTGGCTCCGGGGGCGGCCTGCGCCACCGCCGACCGCACATCCTCGGCGCGGCGCTCGGCAATCACGCGCAGCATCACCACGTCCGCAGCCGCGATCACGACATGCGCCGCGATGCCCGCCGCCGCGATCCATGCCAGCCGCCGCTTCCAGCTGCTCCCGCTCGTGCCGCGCCGGGCATAAATACCCTGCCGCAGGTCAATCGCCGGGGTCGCCAGCCGATCGACCAGCCCGCCGCCGCCCGACCATGGCGTCTGCGGCAGCTCACCCACCGGCACCGGCCCGCAATTCCAGATGCGCGGGCTCCCTGCCCGTTCCCACGCCGGCCCGACCAAAGCGACCGGCAGCGCAAATCCGGTCCCGTCACCACTGCGCACCAGCACCCGGCCATCGCGCGCTTCGGCGCACCATTCGCCCGGCCCCGGTTCAGGCAGAGCAAGCGCATCAGGCACCATGGCGGCATGGCCCAGCCCGCCCAACTCGGCAGCCTCGACCCAGCTGGCCATTTGCGCGTGCCGCACCACGGCGACCAGATAGGTGCGCGGCGCGATCTCCGCGCCGAGCGCGATATGAACCGAGTCGATCGGATCGGCGATCCGGTCCTCAATTGCGAACGGTAACGCCTCGATCCGCTTCGCCCTGCTCGCCAGCGGCAGTTCGACGCGCAGCAGCGACACCGATTCGCTCGGGACAAGGATGGTTGCAGGGCCATCAGGCTCGGCTATGATCGCCCGACCGCCCGCCAGCGTCCACACGCCGGTGACGCGGGCCTCCGGGACGCTCGAATTGACTTGGCCGGTCATGCTGTGGGGTGCTCCGGCTGTAACATGGCTTTCACGATGGGAACGCATGGGGCCGCGATGCGCATAGTTTTGAAACAGTTCGATGACACCGTGGCAGTCGATGCCGCGAAGAGCAAGCGTCCGGCGGTTCCGCACGGCGAAGCGGGCCTCACCCTGTTGGAGATGATCGTCGTCCTCGTCATCATCGCGATCGTCGCCGGGCTGGTGACGATGAACGTCGTGGGCCGTCCCGATCAGGCGCGGGTGACCACGACCAAGACCAACCTCGTCACCCTGTCCAGCGCGCTCACCACCTATCGCCTCGACAATGGCCAATATCCGACCACGGAGCAGGGGCTGAAGGCGCTGGTCGAAAGGCCGACCACCCCGCCGCTTCCGACCGCCTGGCCCGATGGCGGCTATGTGAAGTCCGCTCCGGTCGACGCCTGGGGCAATCCCTATACCTATGTCTCGACTGGCAGCAGTTTCGAACTCAAGTCGCTGGGTCGCGACGGCAAGCCCGGCGGCGCCGACCTCGACGCCGACCTCGATTCGCGTGACGCGGCACAAACGCCCGCCAAGGGCGGATAAGGCCCGTGCGGGGGGCGACCATCCGCAGCGGTGAGCGCGGCATGACGCTCATCGAAATGCTGATCGTGCTCGTCATCATCGGTGTCGCAGCGGGCGGAGTCGCGCTCGGCATCGGCTCGGCGACCCGTGCACCCTCGGTCGAGACCGAAGCCCGCCGCCTTGCCCTGCGCCTGCAAGCCGCCGCCGACGATGCGATGATCGGCGACCGCATCATCGCCTTCACCGTTGAAAAGGACGGATACGGCTTCGCCGCCGTCGGTCGCGATGGGTCGATGGCACCGCTCTCGGACGGCCTCGCCTTCCACCGCCTGCCCGGCGGGATCGCGGTCAAGCTCGATGTAGCCCCGCCGGTGATGATGGGCGTCGACGGCGCGGGCAAGCCGCTCAACGCGACGATCAGCAATGGCGAGCAAATCTGGGTGGTCCGCTATGACGGCATAACCGCCACCGCCAGCCGGGCCGAAACCTCGTGAACAACGAGGACGGCTTCTCGCTGATCGAGGCGCTGGTCGCGCTCGCGGTGCTCGCCATCGCCACCGTGGGTCTGGTCCGCGCGGTCGAGAGCCATGTCGACTCGACCCGCGGCCTCGAACGCCGCGCCGCCGCGATGTGGGTCGCCGAAAACCGCCTCGCCGAACTTCAGCTCGCCGACCCTGCAGCGACGCAGAAGCAGGTCGAACTGCTCGGCCAGCAATGGCAGGTCGATGTCGCCCGCACCCGTACCGAAGACCCCGCGATCGACAAGGTCCGCATTCAGGTGATTCCAGCGGGCGAACGTTCACCGCTTGCATCGCTCGACGGGTTCGTGGAGGGCGCACGGACATGATCCGTTTCCCCGAACTTTCGCCGCGTCAGGCGCGCACGACGCTCGATCTCGTCGCGGGTGCCGTCATCGTGTCGGTTGCGGTCGCGCTTGCCGGGCTGACCTGGCGCATCGCGGGCCATGCCAGCACCGGCGCGGTCACCATCCCCTCAGGCGCGCGACCCGTCGCGGTCACCGCCGACGTCACCCCCGCCCTCGCCTTCGCCCCATTCGGCAAGGGCGCGGCGACCGACGCGACTCAGGCGACTGCCCTTCCGCTGAAGCTCAAGGGCGTGTTCGCCGCGGTCCCCGCCACGCTCTCGGTCGCCTATATCGAGGTTGGCGGCGAAGCGGCAAAGCCCTTCCGCGTCGGCGAAGCACCCGGCGGCGGGACGATCGAGGGCATCTTGCGCGACCGCGTGATCCTGCGCGTCGCGGGCCGCATCGAATATCTCGCTTTCCCCGATCCTTCGCTTACCGCCGAGCAACAAACGGCGGCGGCGGCACCGCCCGCAGCACCCGCAGCCGCTGCCCCGTCGTCACCAGTCGCGCCCGCAAGCGCCGCCGCTGGCGTCCTCGCCGCGATGACCCCCGCCCCCGGCGGCGGGATGCAGGTCGGTGACAACGCCCCGCCCGGCCTCCAGAGCGGCGACGTCATTACTTCGATCGGCGGCACCCCGCTGACCAGCCCGGCCAGCGCCGCCTCCGCCTTTGCCGCCGCCCAAGCGCGCGGCTCCGTCCAAGTCCAGATCACCCGCGATGGAAAGCCCGTGACGCTGACCATCCCGACCCGCTAGGGATCCCATTGTGCCGCACATGATCCGCAAGACCGCTCTCCTCTTCGCGCTCGCCGCGATGACCGCCCAGCCGGTGCTGGCCGCTCAAGCCGACGGCGCCGACATCGTCGTCAATATGCGCGGGGTCGAGATCGCGGACGTCGCCGACCAGATTTCGCGCCTGACCGGCCGCACCCTGATCCTCGACCCGGCGGTCAAGGGCAGCGTCACCGTCACCTCCGCCACCCCGCTGACCTCGGCCGGCGTGTGGGAGCTGTTCCTGTCGGTGCTGCGCGCCAATGGCTTTGCGGCGGTGCGCTCGGGCCGCGCTTGGCGGATCGTCCCGGCCGGCAACGCGGTGCGCGACGGCGGCGTGTCGTCGCGCTCGGCATCGGGGCAGGAACTGGTCACGCGGATGATCCGCCTGTCCAACGTCCCCTCCGCCGAAGCCGCCCGCGTCGTCCGCCCGCTGGTCGCCAGCTTTGGCAGCGTCGAACCGCTGGCGCAGCCCAATGCCGTGGTCGTCACCGACTATGCTGACAATGTGCGCCGGGTGGAGGCGATCCTGCGCTCGCTCGACGGCAATGGCAGCGGCATGACCTTCGCCACGATCACCCTGCGCAACGGCAGCGCGCCGGAAGTGGCGCAGGCGCTCCAGACCGTGCTCGGCGACGCCGCATCGGGCGGCGCGCGGGTCGCGGCGGATGCACGCAGCAACACGATCATCGTGCGCGGATCGCCGTCCGCCGTCGCCGATGCGCGCCGCATGGCCGCCTCGCTCGACGCTCCCGGCGGCGCGACACCGATGACGCGCGTCTTCCGCCTGAACTATGCCGACGCCGAATCGGTGACCGAAGTGCTGCGCGGCATCCTCGGCCAGGAAGGCACAACGACCAACCCGGTCGCGCGCAGCCTGTCTGGATCGCGCAACAATCCGCGCAGCCCGACCGGCGTGCTCGGTGGCCTGATCGCGTCCGGCGGGACCAGCACCGCCGAGACCGCTGCGGCAGCCGCAGCAGCCGCGACCGCGCAATCAGCCCAGCTCGGCCAGCAGCAGGAAGCGACGCCACAGGGCTTCTCGACCCCCGAGGTCACCGTCCAGCCCTCGCCCGACATCAACGCCGTCGTCGTGCGCGGCACCCCCAGCGCAATTGCGGCGATCGAGGCGATCATCACCGACCTCGACGTCCGCCGTCCGCAGGTACTGATCGAAGCCGCCATCGCCGAGATCACCGGCGAGGAGGCCGAGGCACTCGCGGTCCAGCTCGGCACCAGCGGTGCCGCACTGCGCGGTATCGAAGGTGCCGGAACTTCGTTCAACACTGCGGGGCCGTCACTCGGCGCGATTTTGACTGCGCTGGGAGTCCCCGCTGGCGCGATCCTGGGGCAAGGGTTCACCGGCAACGTCGCAATCGGCAACGAATTCTCGATCCTCGTCCAGGCGCTCGGCACCTCGTCCAAGTCGAACCTGCTCTCGACGCCCCAGATCACCACGCTTGACAACAAGGTCGGCGAGTTCGTGGTGGCGCAGGAAGTGCCGTTCGTGACGGGATCGATCCTGACCGACTCCAGCGACGTGCGCCCCTACACCTCGATCGAGCGCAAGGATGTCGGCATCACGCTCAAGGTGCTGCCGCGCATCAACGCCGGCGACACGATCCGGCTTGAGGTGGTGCAGGAAGCATCGTCGATCGCCGCGACCCAGCTCAGCCAGGCGACCGACCTCATCACCAACCGCCGCGCGATCAACACCACCGTGCTCGCCGACAATGGCCAGACGATCGTCCTCGGCGGCCTCACCTCCGACGATTACGGGCAGGTGAAGAGCCAGGTGCCGATCCTCGGCGACATCCCGATCATCGGCGAGTTGTTCAAGGCACGGCGCGAGACGCGGCAAAAGCGCACGCTGTTCATCTTCTTGAAGCCAACCATCCTGCGCAATGGCGAGGACGCGGCGGCCGTGGCAAAGGCGAAATATGCCCGGTTGCGTTCCGAGGAACTGGACCTCAATTCGCCCAGCAACCTGCTGCTCAAACCGCTCCAGCCGAGGCTAACGCTGGAGATTGACGGGATCTACTGATCCGGCAAGGCCATCGCGCAACTGTCAGATTTGGTTTGAAGAACCCGTTGCTTCAAATAGGGTGAAGCTTCCTGGCATCACTCGGAGATGCCTGTGAGGGATTGTGTATGCGTTTGCTGATTTCGGGTCTGATCGTCACGTTGCTTCCTTCAGCGGCACTGGCGCAGAACAATCAATCCACCGCACAGGGCGAGATCAAGGCACTGCTGGAGCGGGTGCGCGCGCCGATGTTCAGCGCTACCGGCACAACGCTGCCGGACAAGACCGCGACCTATTCGGTGTCCGGCACCGGTTGCGCGTCCCGGATCGAAGTCAGCTTCCCTTCGCACCAGATCAGCGGCACATCGCACCCAGCGCGCACCGACACGCACAACATCGCATGGAACAAGGTGCAGTCCACGCGGCTGTCGAACGGCGATACCTACGTCGTGGTTGTTGCGCCCGATCAGCCGGCGCGGGGCCGGTTCCTCTATGCCGGCTCAGCGGCTGTGGCATTGAAGGCGGCGATCGACCGGCTCGTCCGCGCGTGCGGTGGCACGACCAGCATTCCCGTGGTCGCGCCGCCAACTCCACCCGCACCGCCTCAGCCAGCTATCAAGATCGAAACCGTCCCGGGCAAGGGCTACGCTGCGGTGGTGGACACTTTCCCGGTGACGCAACTCTCCTCGGTCAGCGACCGCGTTAGCGCGCTGGCGAAACAGCGCTGCGGCCAGCTGTCGGCGCGCATGGGCCGTTACAAATATTTCACCAGCACCGACGCGCAGGGCCGCGCCGCGCTGACCCAATATCGCGCAAGCTTCACCTGCTACGACCCGGCAACCGATCCGTATGAACGCGCGCCTGCCGACTGGAAGCCGAGCGCGCAGGATCAGGCCGACCTCACCGCCTTTGCCCAGCGTTACATGGGCCTGCTCGACCGCGGCGATTACCTCGCCGGGATGCCCATGATGGAGCCGATCCTCGAGATCGAGAAAGACGAATGGCTCAGCGTTCCCAGCATGTTGAAGCAGCATTCCGGCGGTCAGGGCCGCTGGACGCTTCAGACGCTCGGCTGGGTAAACAACCCGGAAGGCGCATCACACCCCGGGCGCTATGCCTTCGTCAAGGTGACCGGAAGCTATCCCAAGATTGCGGCCTATTGCGGCACGCTGGTGATTTACCGTCAGCGGCCGGGGTCGTATCTGATCACACAGCAGAATCTGAGCGTAATCCCGGAAAGCTGGATCACCAGCGGACGCACGACGCGGGCGGAGGCGCTAAAGGCCTGCGACCAATAGCTAGTCGCCGGGCAGCGGTTCGTCCTGCATCGCCACCCGCACCCGCTCGCGCCCGCGGGTGAAGAATGCGGCGTCGATTGCCAGGCTCTCCAGCCGCCAGCCATCGACGCTTTGCCCGATCGCCAGCGTCCGCGCGCTGCCATCGGCGATCCGCACCAGCGCCACCGCATCGCGGTTGAGCCGCCCGGCAATCCCGGTCAGCACCGGCGCGTCGGCGGGCGCAGCGTCGCCCTCCGCTGCGGCGAACAAACGCCGTTCAAAGACACGAGCGGGCGCGGCAGCAGGCGGCGGTGCGATTGTCGGGATCGCTGATTTCTCACCGGGTCTTGGCTCCGGCGCATAGGGATAGAGCGCGACAACCGGCATCGCCAGTGCCACGAGCCCAACCACCATCAGCCCGCGCGCTTCGCCCCGGCTCATTGCCATGCCGCCACCAACTCCCCTTCGACCCGCACCCCGCCATCGGTTAGCGCGGTCGCGCGCCAGACGCGAAAGCGGGTCAGCGGCGTCCCGCGCTCGATGCCGTCGATCAGCGCGATCATCGCCTTCTCCGGACCCGACAGGCGCACGCGCAGCGTGACGATTCCGGGGCGCGGTGCCGTCGGCACGACCGTTTCGACCAGCACCCCGGCAGCGCCGGCGGCATCGCGAATGCGCGTGGCAAGCATCCGCGCAGCGGCCGCGCGGTCAGGTGCGCGCACGGCAAGCCCCGGCGCCACAAGCGGTCGCATCGGTTCGGGCGGCGCGGCAATCCGGGCGGCGAGGTCGGCTCTTGTCTGGCGTGCCGACCACAGGTCACCCAGTGCGCTCACCACTGGAACGGCCAGCAATGCGCAGGCCACCGCCCCGCCGCCCAGCCCCAGCATGATGCTCGCACGGTTCATGGGCGCGACCGTAACGTCACGACGACGCGCGCATCCGGCGTACGCCGCTGCCCGCTTTCGCGCAGCCCGGCGAGCAATGGATCGCGCCGCAGCGCACCGCGCAGCACATCCGGGTCGCTCGCCGAAATCTCGACCTGCAACTGCCCGCCCGCGTCGCGCGCCACAGCCACCAGCCGGGCATCGTCAGGAAGCGCGCGCGCCAACCGCTCCAGCGTCGCGACCAATCCCGGCTGCCGCACGGCATCGCGCAGCATCGCCGCCGACTCGCGCCGCGCCGCCTGTGGCGCAGTCAGCGTCTGCAACCGCGCCTGCAGTGCCTGGTTCTCGGTCTGCACCCGCGCCAGCAACAAGGTCGCACCCAAGATGGTCAGCAAGGGGGCAAGCGCCATCATCCCCGCAAGCGCCCCCGCGCGCTGCACGTCAGTCACGGTCAGCCCCGGTCGCATTCGCGCCATGCGCGTCACCGATCGGGCAAGCCGGTGGGTCAAACTCTCGCGGGGCTGCGTCATCGGATTGCCTCTAGCGAAGCCGCCCGACCCTGCCCAGCCGTCATCAAAACGCCGCTAAATCGCAACATCTTCGTCCACAAACCTGCATCACGACGTAAAGCGCCGCGCCCACAGACAAACCCGAGCCGAGTCCACTCAGGATGCGGTGTCAGGGGACACAGACATGACCGAACTCTCTGCGCATGGCTTCGCGTACAGCGATGGCGACGTCGATACCAATACCAGCGGCAATCCCAGCCTGAATGCCATGATCGAACAGCGCTACTCGCGCCGCGCGGCGCTGCGCTCGGGCGCAGTAGCAGCTTCGGCAGCGGTGTTCGGCGGCGCAGTGCTCGCCGGGTGCGACAGCGCCGCGTCCAGTTCCGATCCCTTTCCCAACATCATCTCGGTCGGATCTTCGGGCACGACCAAGGCTGGACGAGTCGTGACGCTGACCGCCAACGTCACCGATAACGGTGCGATCACCTCGACCTGGGTTCAGACCCAGGGGCCGACGGTCACGTTGATCAACCCGACCTCGACGACGCCTTCGTTCATTGCTCCGGCCGTTGCGGGCGGAACCGGCCTGCGCTTCGAGTATCGCGCCACCGATACCGCCGGCCAGACCACGATCGAAAGCGTCACGGTGACCGTTGACACCGCCGAACTGGGCTTCACCTCGCTCGCGAAGAACCGCAACGACGTCGTCACCGTCCCGGCGGGCTATTCGGTGACCGTCCTCACCCGCCTTGGCGATCCGATCGCTTCGGGCGTACCGGCCTACAAGAATGACGGCACCGACACCGATTTCGCCAACCGCATCGGCGATCATGGCGACGCGCTCTACTGGTACGGCCTGTCGGCAACCGGCGCGCGCGACGACAACAGCTCGGTGCGCGGTCTGATGGTCCAGAACCATGAGAATCTGAGCGTTCAGTATCTGCACCCAGCCGGCCCCACCACGCCGGGCGGCGTGCGCCCCGAGGCCGAGGCGATCAAGGAGATCGAAGCGCACGGCGTGTCGGTCGTCGAATATGTCGAGGGTGCGAACCGTAGCTGGACCTATGTCCAGAACTCGACTTTCAACCGCCGCATCACCCCGAACACCCCCGTCGTCTTCAACGGCCCGGTGCGCGGGTCGGCGCTGCTGCACACCCCCTATTCGACCGATGGCACTGCGGGTCGTGGTACGATCAACAACTGCGCCAACGGCCATACGCTATGGGGTACCAACCTCACCTGCGAGGAAAACTGGGCAGGCTATTTCCGCCGCAGCGGCGACGATGCGCAGCGCACCGCGCGCGAGCTGGTCGCACTGCGTCGCTATGGCGTGAGCAGCAGCAGCGGCGGCTATGGCTGGGCCACCGTTACGGCATCGGATCCGAGCAACACGCTGTTCCGCCGCTGGGACGCGCGCGCCACGGTGGGTGGATCGGCGACGACCGACTGGCGCAATGAGCCGAACCAGTTCGGCTGGTGCGTCGAGTTCGACCCCTATGACAAGACCAAGGCACCCCGCAAGCGCACTGCGCTTGGGCGCATGGGGCATGAAGGCGCGTGGTTCGGCGCGTTCCTGCCGGGCAAGAAGCTCGCCGTCTATCTGGGTGACGATGCGCGCGGCGAATATTTCTACAAGTTCGTCTCTAACGCGACCTGGACCGCCAGCGATGCGCAGGCCGCCGACCGCCTCGCGATCGGCGACAAATATCTCGACACCGGCACGCTCTATGTCGCGCGCTTCAACGCCAACGGAACGGGCCAGTGGATCCCGCTGGTATTCGGCCAGGTTCCGAACCGCCCGGCAGTCGGTGCCGATCCCGAATATGTCTTCGCCGACCAGGCCGACATTCTGACCAACGCCCGCCTTGCCGCCGATGCGGTCGGCGCGACGCGGATGGATCGTCCGGAATGGACCGCCACCAACCCGGTGACCGGCGAAATCTACCTGACGCTGACCAACAACAACGCGACGCTGCGCCCGATCACCGGCACCGACGCTGCCAACCCGCGCCACTATAACGACCCCAAGGGCGCGACGAACCAGTTCGGCAACCCCAATGGCCACATCCTGCGCCTGCGCGAGAATGGCGACGATCCCGCATCGCTCGCCTTTGCCTGGGACATCTATCTGTTCGGCGCGGACTCGGCCGATTCGAACAGCGACGTCAACATCTCGGGCCTCACTGCAGCAAACGACTTCTCCAGCCCCGACGGACTGTGGTTCTCGCGTCCGACCAACCCGGGCGGACGGGTCAAGCCGCTGCTGTGGATCCAGACCGACGACGGCGCCTTCACCGATCGCACCAACAACCAGATGCTGCTCGCGATGCCCGGCGTAACCGGCGACGGCGCGAATGTGACGATCACCAATCGCGGCAGCGGCGGCACGACCGGAACCCAGGCGACCCGTCGCGGCGCACTGGCAACCGATGCGACGCTGAAGCGCTTCCTGGTCGGCCCGATCGGGTGCGAGATCACCGGTGTCGACACCACGCCGGACGGCCGCACCCTGTTCGTCGGCATCCAGCATCCGGGCGAAGATGGCACCGCCACGGCCCCGGACAGCAGCTGGCCCGCGACCCAGGCGACCGGCACCGCTCCCGCTGGCACCCGCCCGCGCTCGGCGGTGGTCGTTATCACCAAGAATGATGGTGGCGTGGTCGGCCTCTGACCTGCAAACCCAACTGAAAAAGGGGGCGGTCCTGCGACCGCCCCCTTCTTTGTATCTGCAGCCTATCTGCGTTGAACCCGGATCAGGAACGGCTGCGAATCTGGGCGGTGCCGTCCGGCGTGATCTCGACCACATAGGGTTCGCGATCGTCGCACACCACGCGCCAGCGCGCCTTGCCGCCACGATCCTCGACCCGCGTCAACTCGGTCACGCTCTGGCAGGTCAATTTCGCATCGCGGATCGCGCGCAGCATCACGCCATCCTGCAACCGTTTGGGCAGCGCGATGATCTTCTTCTGCACCTCGCTGAACGCCGCTGGCGTCTTTGCCGCAGCCGGTTCGGCTTCACTACCCGGGTCGGAAGCACCGCCGCACCCTGCCACCAGCACAGCGCCCGCAACAATTGCCATCATGGTTCGCATCGTTCGCACCTCCATGCCGCTAACAACGCCGATCGTCACGGCTTCGATCCGATCATCCTAAGAAACAATCGGGTCGCGCGCTCGACCCGCGCCCGGATCGCCTCGGGCGAGGGCAGCGGCTCCAGCCCCAGCTTCATCCCCATATCCGCCGCGCCCTTCCACAGCCCGCACAAATCCTGCGCCGCCAGCGTGGGATCATCGACCTCAACCTCGCCCCGCGCCTGCGCCTCGGCCAAAACCTCGGCCAGCCGCCCGAAGCACAGTCCCGGCCCGGCCTCGTAAAAGCGGCGCGCAAGGGTCGGGATCTGCGAAATCTCGTTCAGCAGCACTCGGTCGATCGCAACATGATCCTCGCTGAACATGAAGGTGAGCAATGCGACACCATAAGCGTTGAGCTGATCCTCCAGCGAACGCTGATCCGCGACCTGCGCGTCGAATGCCTCGGCCATCCGCGTGCTTTCGGCGCGGATCACTTCCTCGAACAACGTCTCCTTGTCGCCGAACCGGCTATAGACGGTGACCTTCGATACTCCGGCAGCCTGCGCAATCTCCTCGATCGTCGCGGCGTGGAAGCCACGGGTGAAAAAGGCATCGCGCGCCGCATCGACGATCGCCGCATATTTGACGGGATCGCGCGGGCGGCCTGCGCGGCGCGGCTCTTCGCCCGCACAGGCCGGATGCAGCGGAGCGTTCAGCGCTCGTACGCCTTGGGCAAGGCGCCTTCCTTCGGATCGAAATAGCGTTTGCGCAGCTGGTCCTGCCGAGTCTCGATCGGCTGCTCAACGCCGTCGATGAACACCCGCACTGCCGCCGTGCCGATCTCAAGCGGATCGCCGTCCCACACCACCACATCGCCACGACGGCCAGGACGCAGCGATCCAAACTCGCCGCCCATGCCCATCGCTTCGGCAGGTTTCGAACTGATCGTTGCGAACGCTTGCCCCCAATCGAGGCCGGACGCGCCCGGAACCTTGGTCAGTGCAACCAGATTGCCGGCATATTGCTTGGCGAGCCGCGCCTGACGCGCCTCATCGTCGTTGATCATGCCGATCCCGACCGTGACGCCCGCGGCCTGCATCCGCCCGATATTCGACTGGGTCGCCGCCAATTGCTCGAACGATGCGGGAAGGTCGGACAGCGCCGAAGCCAGCACCGGAACCTTCGCCGCCGCGATCTGTCGCGCGACGGTCCAGCCCTCATTGACGCCAACCAGTACCAGCTTGAGCGCCGGTACCTCGCGCTTGAGGTCGAGCACCACAAGGATATCCGACGCACGCTCGACATGGACCAGCAAGGGTACCTGCCCCGTCACCACCGGCACCAGCGCCTGCGCATCGGCGCGGGTCAGCAGCGCGTCCTTGCCGCGATCGGCAAAGCTGCCCGGCGTGCGGGCATAGTCGCGCACCTCGAACAGGATGTTCCTGAGCATCGCGATCGCGGCCGGGCGGCTGCCCCCGGCGCGCCGTCCGCCCTCCTCACCATAGACCATGAACTGGAACGCGCGCGGCTTGCTCACCGCGTCCATGTCTACGCCAAGATCAATGACCGCGCCCTGCCCGGCAAAGATCGAACCGCGCGCTTCAGGCGCGACCACGGCGCGGGTAATCCCCTCGGCGCGGTTGACCGTGATCGCGCTGGTCTTGGGGTTCACTGCCGGCGAAACGTCGATCGCGGCGTTGAACGGCGAACCACTCGCGGCGCTGTCGTCGGTCTCGCTGACGCCATCGACTTCGACGATGCCCATCCGCGTAAAGCCCGCGAACAGCCCCGGCGTGACCCAGCGCCCGCCGGCATCGACCACCGGCACCCCGGCGGGGACAGCAATGCCCGCCCCAGCCGCGACGACACGCCCGTCGCGCACCACGACCGTGCCCCCCTCGACCGGGGCCGAGCCGTCGCCGATGACGAGTTTGGCGTTGGTCACCGCGACCGTCTGCGCGGCGGCGGGGAATGCGGCGCCCATCGCCGCGGCTGCAATCAGGAGCTTGTTCACTTCACGTCTCCCGATCCGGGCTGGCCGAGCTCGAAGTCGGATACTGGCCGTAATTTGGGGTTGTGCATGTCGTATAGCAATGCGCCGTCGACCCAGACTTTTTCGGGGCGCGTATAGACGCTGAACGGATTGCCATTCCACAGCACGACATCGGCCATCTTGCCCGCCTTCAGGCTGCCGGTAACCTTGTCGATACCCAGCGCCTTGGCCGGGGTGATCGCCGCCCATTTCCACGCGATTTCCTCAGGGATCACGAACCCCGCACGCTTGGCGGCGGCGCGGACCTTGGCGATTTCCTGGTTGAGCCGCTGGATGCCGTTGGCGTCGTCCGAATGGATCATGCCGCACGCACCCTCGCGCTCGAGGATGGCGAGGTTCTCGGAGACGGCGTCGTACGACTCCATCTTGAACCCCCACCAATCGGCCCAGACCGCGGCGCACGTGCCGTTGGCCTTGAGCAGGTCGGCGATCTTGTATGCCTCGACCGCGTGGTGGAACGTGCCGACCTTGTATCCGAACTCCTTGGCCATATCGAGCACGATGGCCATTTCGTCGGCGCGATAGCAGTGATTGTGGACGATGATCTCGCCCGCCAGCACACCGCGCAGCGTGTCCATCGCCATATCGCGCGCGGGAGGCTCGCCGCCATTTTCCTCGTATCGATCCCAGCGCTTCTTATAGTCCTGCGCCCGCGCCCAGGTCTGGCGGTCGACCGCGATATTGCCCATGCGGGTCGATGGCATCCGCCCCTTGCCGCCATAGACGCGCTTGGGGTTCTCACCGCACGCCATTTTGAGGCCATAGGGCGCACCGGGGAACTTCATCCCCTGCATCGTACGCGCATAGACGTTCTTCAGCGTCACACCACGCCCGCCGAACAGATTCGCCGAACCCGGCAGCACCTGCAGCGTGGTCACGCCACCATTGGCCAGCGCGCGGCTGAAACCGGGATCCTGCGGCCACACACTATGCTCGGCCCACACTTCGGCGGTGACCGGCCCGGTCGCCTCGTTGCCGTCCGAATGCGCCGACACGCTGGGGGTGGGATAGTCGCCGAGATGGCTGTGGACGTCGATGATACCGGGGGTGACGTACTTGCCTGCGCCGTCGATCACCGTCGCGCCCTCGGGCGCGGCAATGCTCTGCCCCACTTCGACGATCTTGCCGTCGCGGAACAGCACCGCGCCGCGCTCGATCCGCCCACCCTCGCCATCCAGAATCGTGACATTGGTCAACAGCGTCGGCACGCCGGGATAAGGTTTGTACGTCGACGGATAGGGATTGTGGTCATATCCCTTGTTCTTGCCCGGCCCCTTTTTCGCGGGAGCCTCCGACGAAGCGCTCTGGGCTTTGCCCCCTGCGGTCGCGCTACAGGCCGCCAGCGTCGCCGCCGCGACCGTGCCGATGATAATCCGGATCAACGCGTACTTCTCCCTGTCCGATGCCGCGCGGTCGATCCGCCGCGCTGTCTATGCAACGTTAGGGATGAAAAGCGTTGCGCGCAATTTGGCGATTTGCTCCAAGGGACTGAAGGGCTTCCGGGGGATTCACGGCAATGACGGCACAAGGCGGAAGCGTCGCTGCGCGCGATGGCGCTGCCGCTGGCAAAGCCGCGATGCCGTTCGGCGATCCAGCGGCGGCGGACGCGGCACATAAATCGCTGAAAGCTGATCAGAGCATCCAGTTCGACTTTCCCTGGTTCATCCCGGAACAGCGCGAGACGCCGGAATGGATCCGCAACACCCTTCGAGCGCTCGGCAATTTTATCGACTGGGTGGGCGGCGGCTGGACCGTGATCATGTGGATTGCGATCGCATTGGTCGTCATCGCGCTCGCATTCGCCATCTTCCCGCCGCTGCGTGCGTGGCTCGCAGATCGCCTGGCCGCACGCGCAGGTGTCATCGCGACGCCCGGCTGGGTACCTGAGGTGGCGGTCGCTCGCGCACTGCTGGTCGAGGCCGACCAACTCGCCGCGGCGGGCCGCTATGACGAGGCAGTCCGCCTGCTGCTCCATCGCAGCGTCGAGGATATCGAACGCTGGCGCGGCGATCCGCTCCGGCCGTCCTGGACCAGCCGCGACATCGCCCGGATCGATGCGCTGCCCGACGCCGCCCGCACCGTGTTCGGTCGCATCGTCGCCGATGTGGAGCGCAGCCTGTTCGCCGGCCACCCGCTGGGCGAGGCCGACTGGGCCCGCGCCCGCGCCGATTATGCCGGCTTCGCACTCGGCCGATGACCCAAGGCACCGCCAGCCCATTCCGCACCCGCACGGTGCTGATCCTTGTCGCGGCAGGGTTCATCCTCGCGCTCGGATTTCTGCTGGTCAGCGCCTATGGCGACCGCTTCGACCGCCAGCGCGGCAATATCCCGAGCCCGTCGTCGCGCTTCGCAACCGGCTTTTACGGCCTGACCAAGCTGGTCGAACTGTCCGGCGGCACGGTGTCGCTGTCGAGCGATCCGACAGAGCGGCCAGAGCGTGGTATCCTGATCCTGACGCCCAATGCCGGCACCACGCCCGCCGAGATGGAAGCCGCACTCGCCGAGGCCGCCGGGCCGAACGCCCCGGTGCTCATCATCCTTCCCAAATGGATGGCTGCCCCGCGGCGCGATCAGCCCCGGCGTGAGCAGCGGGTCATGCTGCTCCCCGCCGAGCGGATCGCCGCGCTACTCGCCCCGCTGGCCGAAGCGACCGTCGAGCGCGAGCAACCCGCGCCGCTGATCGTCCGTACCAGCCTGCCGATCCCCGCGTTCCACCCGCCCGAATCGCTTCAGTCGCTGCGCGGCGACAAACTCTATCCGCTGATCGCCGCGCCCGATGGCGGCGCGGTGCTGGCGGAGATTCCGGGCAAGAACGTCTTCATCCTCGCCGATCCGGATTTGCTCAACAATCACGGCCTGTCGCATCGCGCCAATGCCCGCGCCGCGCTGGCAATGCTCGCCGGGCTCGATCCGCAGGCGCCCGGCACCGTGATCTTCGACACGATGCTCCCGTATGGCAGTGGCGGGCGCAACCTGCTCCAGCTCGCGTTCGAGCCGCCCTTTGCCGGGGTCAGCATCGCGCTGCTCATCGCGGCATTGCTCGCGGGGATCGCAACGCTGGTCCGCTTCGGCCCGGTGCGGCGTGAACAGCGCGCGGTGCCGTTCGGCAAGGCGGCGCTGATCGACAATATCGTCAGCCTCGCTCGCCGCGCCCGGCGTACCCGCGAAGGGGGCAGCGCCTATGCCGACGCGATCCGCGACTGGGCCGCACGTCGGCTCGCCCTTCCGCGCACGCTCCAGGGCGAGGCGCTCGACGCGCAGCTCGACGCAATCCCGACGACGACCTCCTACGCAAGCGCGACCGAACGGGTCCGCGCTGCGACCACCGAAACCGAACTGCTCCACGCCGCACAGGCGCTCGATGATTGGCGAAAGGAAGTGAAGGCATGACACTCGACGACGTCCGCAACCTCGGTGCGGCGATCGAAGCCCAGGTCGCCAAGGCCGTGGTGGGTCAGGGGCGCGCGACGCGCCTGCTGACCATCGCATTGCTCTCGGGCGGCCATGTCCTGCTCGAAGGCGCGCCAGGCACGGCCAAGACCCTGCTGGCGCAGAGCTTTGCGCGCACGCTCGGGCTCGACTTCGGTCGCATCCAGTTCACCCCCGACCTGATGCCCGGCGACATTGTCGGTGCCAGCCTGTTCAACTTCCAGAGTTCATCGTTCGAACTCCGGCGCGGTCCGGTGTTCACCGAATTGCTGCTGGCCGACGAAATCAACCGCACCCCGCCCAAGACCCAGGCCGCCTTGCTCGAAGCGATGCAGGAGCGCGCGGTCACCATCGACGGCACCACCGAAAAGCTCTCCGACCGCTTCACCGTCGTCGCGACCCAGAACCCGATCGAGCAACAGGGCGTCTATCCCCTGCCCGAGGCGCAGCTCGACCGCTTCCTGTTCAAGCTCGCGATCGATTATCCCGATGCCGAGGCCGAACGCGCGATCGTCGCGCAATACGGCACCCGCACCGGCTCGCCGCGCCCGGAGGATAGCGGCGTCGAACAGGTCGCCACCCCCGACGCGCTCAAGGCGGCGAGCGACACCGTGCTCACCGTGCGGCTGGCCGATGAGATCATCGCCTATGTCGTCGACCTGATCCGCGCCACCCGCGACCATGCCGATCTGTCGCACGGTGCCTCGCCCCGCGCCGCCTCGGCACTCGCCGCCGCAGCCCGCGCCGCCGCCGCGCTGGAAGGGCGCGACTATGTCATCCCCGATGACGTCAAATTGCTCGCCCAGCCGCTGCTGCGCCACCGCGTCGTCCTGTCGCCCGCCGCCGAGATCGACGGCCGCCGCACCGACGATATCGTCGCCCAGCTGATCGACCGGGTCGAGGCACCGCGTTGATCGTTCCGACCCAGCGTGCGGTCGCGCTGACGCTGGTGGCGGCGCCGATGGCGCTGCTGCTCGGCGTCGTGCGCCCGGACGGCTGGCTCCTCGCGGTCGCCTGGGCGCTCGGCGTCGCACTGCTGGTGCTGCTCGATGGACTGTTCGCGCCGCGCATCCGCAAGGACAATCTGCGGATCGAGGGTCCGGGAGCGACCGAGGTCGGCGGCACGGTTGCGCTGGCCGGGGTAACGCCCGGCCTCGCATATGCCGCCGACATCTCACCGCCCTTGGAACCTCTCCCCTCCCGCAAGCGGGAGGGGAACATGCTCAACTTCACCGCCACGCGCCGCGGCACCGCGCAGCTCTCACGCATCTGGGCGCGCGCATCGGGGCCACTCGGCCTCGCCTATCGCCAACGCAGCGCCGCGACCGACGACAGCATCCGCGTGCTCCCTGACCTGCGCCCCGTCCGCGAACAGGGGATGCGTCAGTTCCTGCGCAGCCGCCAGTTCGGCACGCGCATCCGCCCCGAAAGCGGCGACGGCACCGAATTCCAGTCGCTGACCGATTTCCAGCCGGGCATGGAACGCCGCGCGATCGACTGGAAGGCGACCGCGCGCCACCTCTCGCTGCTCGCCCGCGAATATCGCACCGAACGCGACAACAGCGTCGTGTTTGCGGTCGATTGCGGGCGCACGATGAGCGAACCGGTCGCCGGGATGCCACGCATCGACCGCGCCGTCTCCGCCGCCCTGCTCGCCGCCTTCGTCGCGCTCAAGTCGGGCGATACGGTGCGCCTGTTCGGATTCGCCGGACGCCCGACCGCGGATTCGGGCAGCATCACCGGCGCGCGCGGTTTCGCGACGCTCCATCGCACCGCCGCCGAACTCGATTACGGCGCGCAGGAGAGCAACTTCACCCTCTCGCTCGTTGCGCTCGACCAGCGGCTTCAGCGCCGCAGCCTGATCATCCTGTTCAGCGAATTCACCGATCCGACCAGCGCCGAACTGATGCTCACCGCTGCCGCGCGGATGCGCAAGCGGCACCGCCTGCTCTTCGTCCTGTTCCGCGATGTCGAGCTGGAAGCGTTTCTTGAGGCGCGCCCCGAAACCGCCGACGACGTCACCCGCGCCAATGTCGCCCACGCCCTGCTGCGCGAGCGGCGGATCGTCATCGAACGGTTGAAGCGGCTCGGCATCGACGTGCTCGAAGCCGGACCCGACGACCTCGCCCTTGCGCTCGCCGAGCGCTATGTCCGGGACCGCGAACGCCCATGACCAGCCCTGCCTTTGGCGTCAGCCAGTTCCGCGCCGAGCGCGAAGCCGATTGGAAGCGGCTCGAAACATTGCTCGACCTGGTCGAGAAAAAATCGCCGCGCCGGCTGTCGACCGAGGATCTGTTCGAACTGCCGCGCCTCTACCGCTCGACGCTGTCGGCGCTGTCGATCGCACGCGAAACTTCGCTCGACGGCTCGATGATCGCCTATCTGGAGAGCCTCTGCACCCGCGCCTATTTCATCCTTTATGGGTGCCGCGACTCGTTCTGGAAGCAGATTGCCGGGTTCTTCGCTCAGGGCTGGCCCGCCGCAGTGCGTGGCGTCGTTCCGGAAATCCTGATCATCGCCGCCTTGTTCATCGGCAGCGGCCTTGCCGGCTATTTTCTGGTGATGGCCGATCCCGGCTGGTTCGGCGCGATTGTCCCCGGCGAACTCGCCAGCGGCCGCAACATGCAGGCAAGTGTCGAGACGCTGCGCGAGTCCATCTATGGCGCGCCCAAACAGGGTGGTCTCGAAATCTTCGCCACCGCCCTGTTCACCCATAACAGCCAGGTGTCGATCATGGCCTTCGCCCTCGGCTTCGCCTTTGGCATCCCGACCCTGTTGCTAATCGCCAGCAACGGCGTGTTGCTGGGTGCATTCTATGCCGCGTTTATCTCCAAGGGGCTCGGCGTCGGTTTTACCGGCTGGCTGATGATCCACGGATCAACCGAACTCAGCGCAATCATCCTCGCCGGCGCGGCGGGGCTGCATATCGGGCGCGCGGTTGCCTTTCCCGGCGACCGCAGCCGCCTCGCCGCCGCGGGCGAGGCCGGTCGTCGCGGCGCGATCGTGATGATCGGCGTCGTCATCATGCTGCTTGCCGCCGGCCTGCTTGAGGGTTTCGCGCGCCAGCTCATCACTGCCGATGCCGCGCGCTTCGCCATCGCCGCCGCGATGTTCGCGCTGTGGGTCGTCTATTTCACGCTGGGCGGGCGTCGTCGTCATGGCTGACCGCAAGGATCGCCTGGTGCGCGAACTGGTGACGCCGGAGGGGGCCGTGCTGCACCTGCGCCTCGCCACTGCCGGCGCGCGTGCGGGTGCATTCACGATCGACGCGACGATCATGCTGGCTGCACTGATCGCTCTCACGATCGCCGCAGTCGGGCTACTGACCAACAAGCAATCGGGCAGCGTCGCGGCGATCCTGTGGCTGCTGGGCTTTTTCCTGCTGCGCAATTTCTACTTCACCCTGTTCGAGAGCGGCGGACGCGCGGCGACGCTGGGCAAGCGCGCGCTCAAGCTGCGCGTGGTGGCGCGTGACGGCGGGCGGCTTACCGGCGGAGCGGTCCTCGCGCGCAACCTGACGCGCGAGATCGAAGTTTTTCTGCCGCTCCTCTTCCTGCTGGGCGCGCAGGCGGAGGGGTTCAGCAACCGCTGGCTGACCCTGTTCGGCTTTGGCTGGACCGCGATCTTCATGCTGTTCCCGTTGTTCAATCGCGACCGGCTGCGCGCCGGCGACCTGATCGCGGGGACATGGGTGGTCGAGAATGAGCGGCCCAAGATCGCCCCCGATCTGCTCGCCGACGCGCAGCCGGAGCGGATCGAACGCTACGCCTTCACGTCCGAAGAACTCGAAACCTATGGCCAGATGGAGGTCCAGCGGCTCGCCGACATCCTGCATCGCGACGACGCCGACACGATCGTCACCGTTGCCGGCGTGATCCGCCGCAAGCTCGGCCGCCCTGACCATGGCACCCATGTTGGCGAGGATCGCGCGTTCCTCGACGCCTATTACGCCGCCGCGCGCCGGCACCTCGAACGCCGCCTGTTGTTCGGCAAGCGAAAGCGCGACAAGTTCGATTCGGAAAGCTAGGAGCGCCGCATGACCGAAACAAAGTCCGACATTCCGGGCGTCATCGCCCCGCCCCCGTTGATCTTTCTCGGCTATCTGATCGCCGGGATTGCGCTGGAGTATCTAGTGGTCCGCACGCAAGGGCTCGACATGCCGGGGTCGCTGCGCTGGACGGTCGTCGCATTATTCGTGCTGGCGGGCGGCGGGCTGATCGCGGCGGCGCTCGCCCGCTTCAAGGCGGCCGGCACCCCCGCCCCGCCATGGCAGCCAGCCACCGCCTTCGTCGCGCAGGGCGTCTATCGCTGGACCCGCAACCCGATGTATCTCGGCATGACGCTGATCTATATCGGCCTCGCGGTCGCCGCCAATGCGCCAGTGGTGCTGTGGCTGTTCATCCCGCTCATCATGACGATCCACTATGGCGTGATCGCACGCGAGGAACGCTATATGGCGGACAAGTTCGGCGTCGCTTACATCAACTACGCCCACAACGTCCCGCGTTGGCTGTAGTTTTGGAGTTCTAACCCTCGCGCTTGCCGAAGAAATGCTCGACGATATGCTCGGCGATCCGCGCCGGGCGCAGTGTTTCTGCGTCCACGCAGCACCAGCGTGACTTGACCTCGGCCAGCACATCGTCGCCGCGGCGGATGATCGTTTCGTAAAAGGCGCTGACGCCCTGCACCTTTTCCAGCAGCACCGTCGCGACGACCTCGTCATTCAGGAAGGCGGGCTTGCGGTAGGTGATCTCGTGCTTGAGCGCGACCCACAGATGCTTCGCCACCTCTTCGGCGGGCGCCAGCTTCTGCCAGTGCGCCAAAACCGCCTCCTGCACCCATTTGAGGTAGCTGGCGTTATTGACGTGTCCCATGAAGTCGATGTCGGCGGGATCGACCGGGATCGGAACTTCAAACGGAATCGCTGCACGGGTCATGAGGTTCACCTTAACGTAAAGCGCGCGCCGATGCGAGGGGGGACGATGCAGCTTGCAACGATTTCCTGCGCCCCATTGATCCTGCTTTCGAATTCACGGTATGCCCGTTCCAAAGACCATAAGGAGGATGCCATGACAGACACGATCCCGGCCCAGGCCAAGCAGATGTTATCGACCGTGACCGACGACGGCGGCCTCGAACTCACCCTGCGCGACGTGCCGGTTCCCCAGCCGACCGGGGACGAGGTGCTGATCCGGGTCGAGGCGACGCCGATCAACCCGTCCGACCTCGCGGTGATGCTCAGCGTCGCCGATTCCAACGCCTTCACCGCGCTCGGCTATGGCGCGCGGGCGGAGATCCCCGAAGGCCTCCGCCGCCACGTCGCGGTCCGCGCGGGCAAGCCGCTCCCGATCGGCAATGAAGGCGCCGGTACGGTTGTCGCCGCCGGAGACGACCCCGCCGCACAGGCGCTGATCGGCAAGACCGTCGCGGCGGCCGGCGGCGGCTTCTACACCCAATATCGCCTGCTCCGCGCGCGCGACTGCCTGGTGTTCCCCGACGGCATCGCCGCCGAGGAAGCCGCCTCGTCCTTCGTCAACCCGATGACCGCGCTCGGCATGGTCGGGACGATGCGGCGTGAGGGCTATAACGGCCTGGTCCACACCGCCGCCGCCTCGAACCTCGGCCAGATGCTGGTCAAGCTGACCCTGTCCGAAGGCGTACCGCTGGTGAACATCGTGCGTAGCCAGACCCAGGCGCTGCTGCTCCGCGATCTCGGCGCAACCCATGTCGTCGACAGCAGCGCGCCCGACTTCATGGCCCAGCTCACCGAAGCGATTGCCGAAACCCAGGCCTTCCTCGCCTTCGACGCGATCGGCGGGGGCAAGCTCGCCGGCCAGATCCTGACCGCGATGGAGGCGGCAGCCGTCCGCACCAATCCGGCGAACGGCCCCTATGGCTCTTCGACGATGAAGCAGGTCTATATCTATGGCGGCCTCAGCACCGCGCCGACCGAGCTCAATCGCGGTTTCGGTATGATCTGGGGCGTCGGCGGCTGGCTGCTCACCCCCTATCTGATGAAGGCAGGAATGGAGGAAGTGATGCGGATGCGCGCCAAGGTCGCGGCCGAAATCCGCACCACCTTCGCCAGCACCTACAGCAACCGCATCAGCCTGGAGGACGCGGTCCAGCCCGCGACGATCGCCGCCTACAACCGCCGCGCAACGGGCGAGAAATATCTGATCCTGCCGCAACTTTGATCGCTTTTGCGGAAACCCTGCGTTCCCGTTTCGCCATTTGAACAAGTCGGGGGCGTCGCGCATTGTCGTGGCGCCCCCGTCACGCAATCCGGAGACCGAACCCATGCGCATCGTCCTCGCCACCCTGCTCGCCGCCACCGCCATCGCCACGCCCATCGTCGCCCAGCAGATGCCGGGGTCGAAGGACAAGGCCGCAATCACCGGCGGCAGCTACACCGTCGATGCCAACCACACGCTGGTAAAGTGGGAGGTCAACCATTTCGGCTTCTCGCCGCTGTGGGGCCTGTTCGGCCAGGTCACCGGCACGATGCAGCTCGACCCCAAGAACCCCGCCGCGTCGAAGGTCGACGTAACCATCCCGGTGTCGAAGATGGCGACCGGCGTCCCCGGCTTCACCGCGCACCTGCTGCGCGACGGCAAGGATGGCGGCAAGCCCGACTTTTTCGGTTCGGCCCCGGCGGATGCGAAGTTCGTCTCGACCAGCGTCGTGATCGACGCGAGCGGCGAAGCGGCGACAGTTGCCGGTAACCTCACCCTCAACGGCGTCACCAGGCCGGTGACGCTCGATGTCGACTTCTACGGCGCGGGCAAGGCACCGGCGCAGATGGGCGGCAAGGAGAATGTCGGGTTCGAGGCCGAGGCAAAGATCAAGCGCAGCGACTTCGGCCTCGGCTATGCCGTACCGTTGGTCAGCGACGAGGTCGAACTGACCATCGCCGCCGCGTTTCAGAAGTAAGGCTTCCGGCCAGAAGTAAGGGTTCAGGCCGCGCGCCGGATCTTCGCAAAGCCTTCAAAGGTGGCGCGGACATTCGGCGACGCGGCCTCCAGCCGTTCGGCGATTTGCACCAACAGCGCATCGGTGTCCCCGCCCGGCATCCGGTGCGCCATCGCCCATTCGCCAAATTCGCGCGCTTCGATTTCACGCCGCGACAGCGTCACGACCGCACGGTGGCGCGCATCGCTGCTGATCCGCGCAAAGGCGCGCTCCACTGCCTCTGTCGGCCCTTCCAGCACCTGTAGAAAGCGCCGACCATCGGCGTAAAGAAAGCCGGTGATTCCATCACGCGCGTTATTACGCCGCGACACCGTCAAAATCTGTGCAACGTCGATCGGAACGCTGTTGGCGGCGCTGCTGATGTACATGATTTGAAGCATTTTTTGTCCCGTTCAGCCCCCGGCTCCAGCCTATGCCGCTCAAATCTTTATAGAATGATATCGCGCAGATGGTGGCCGACCGCAGGATTACGTACTGGACAATTGTTGCGCGTCCGGGCTAAGCGCCGCGCACAATGTTGCACAGCCGCAGCCTTTTCCTGCTTCGACTTATCCGCCCTTAGGGCGTGGTTTCGCGTGGCCATGCGCCGCGCACACGGCCTAAGGGCAGAGCACCCCCTCCCCGACCGTCCGTTTCGAAGCGAGAAGTTCCATGTTGCGCGACCCCAGCGTCAAATACCGCCCTTTCCCCCAGGTCGATCTGCCGGATCGCCAATGGCCGAGCCGCACGATCACCCAGGCACCGCGCTGGCTCTCCACCGACCTGCGCGACGGCAATCAGGCGCTGATCGACCCGATGGATGCAGAGAAGAAGACGCGCTTCTTCGACCTGATCTGCCGCGTCGGGATCAAGGAGATCGAGGTCGGTTTCCCCAGCGCCGGCGCGACCGAATTCGATTTCATATCCGGCCTTGTCCGCGACGGCCGCATCCCCGACGACGTCACCATTCAGGTGCTGACGCAGGCGCGCCGCGACCTCATCGAAACCAGCTTCGAGAGCCTGCGCGGTGCGAAACAGGCGATCGTCCATGTCTATAACGCGGTCAGCCCGGCATGGCGGCGCATCGTGTTCGGCATGGACCGCGCGCAGGTGAAAGCCATCGCCACCGACGCCGCCCGAATGCTGCGTGATGGTGCGGCGGCGCAACCCGACACCCACTGGCATTTCCAATATTCGCCCGAAACCTTCTCGACCGCCGAGCTCGATTTTTCGGTCGAGGTCTGCGCCGCCGTGATGGACGTGCTCCAGCCCACGCCCGAACGCCCGCTGATCCTCAACCTTCCCGCCACGGTCGAGGCGGCGACGCCCAACATCTATGCCGACCAGATCGAATATTTCTGCCGACACATTCCGAACCGCGACAGCGTGGTGATCTCGCTGCACACCCACAACGACCGCGGCACCGGCGTCGCGGCGGCGGAACTCGGCCTGATGGCCGGTGCCGACCGCGTCGAGGGATGCCTGCTCGGCAATGGCGAGCGCACCGGCAATTGCGACCTCGTGACCGTCGCGATGAACCTGTACACGCAGGGCGTCGACCCCGGCCTCGCCTTCGACGACATCGACGAAGTGGTGAAGACGGTCGAATATTGCACCAACATCCCCGTCCACCCACGCACGCCCTATGCTGGCGAGCTGGTGTTCACCGCCTTTTCCGGCAGCCATCAGGACGCGATCAAAAAGGGCTTCGCCGCGCAGGACGCGCGCAACGACGCGTTCTGGGAAGTCCCCTATCTCCCGATCGACCCTGCCGATCTCGGTCGCAGCTATGAAGCGGTGATCCGCGTCAATTCGCAATCGGGCAAGGGCGGCGTCGCCTGGGTGCTGGAACAGGACAAGGGGCTGAAGCTGCCCAAGCGGCTCCAGGCCGATTTCAGCCGCCACGTCCAGCGCATGGCCGACGAAACCAGCCGCGAGTTGAACGCGCAGGATATCTGGACGACCTTCCAGAGCGCCTACCGTCTGACCAAGCCACAGCGCTTCACGCTCGGTGCCTATGACGAAACCCGCGCCGCCAATGGCGAACGCATCTTCGCCGGCTCGATCGAAGTCGACGGCGTGTCCAAATCGGTGAGCGGACGCGGCAACGGCCTGATCTCCAGTGTCGTCGCCGCGATCCGCGAAGGCTTCGGGGTCGATCTCGACATCGCCGACTATGCCGAACACGCCATCGGCCACGGCTCGACCGCCCAGGCCGCCGCCTATGTCGAATGCCGCACCCCCGACGGCCAGACCGTGTGGGGCGTCGGCATCGACGAAGACGTCGCCACCGCCAGCGTCCGCGCGGTGCTGAGCGCAGCGGGGGCGGTGGGGTAAATTGCGCTCCTGCGCAGGCAGGAGCCCAGAGTCGCCGGGGGTTTCGCTTGCGGCTCTAGGCTCCTGCCTGCGCAGGAGCACTATTGGGGAATAAGCCCGATGAAAGACGGCTACGTCTACATCATGGCGAGCCAACGGAACGGAACGCTCTACATCGGCGTGACCAGTGACCTCATTGCCCGCGCCTATCAGCACCGCAACGGATTGATCGACGGCTTCACCAAGGAGCATCACTGCACCTTGCTGGTCTGGTTCGAGGGGCATGGCGACATCGAAGCTGCACGCTATCGCGAACGGCAGATGAAGAAATGGAAGCGGGCTTGGAAGATCAACCTGATCGAACGCGAAAACCCGCTATGGAACGACCCCTACGACAGCCTGTTCTGACCCCTCTGCGCTCCTGCGCAGGCAGGAGCCCAGAGTGATCGAGCGATGCGCCCCGCGACCCTAGGCCCCTGCCTGCGCAGGAGCACAACGTCGTGCTACTCCATCGCCGCGCCGCGCAGGCGGCGGCAATTGCTCCCCGCACAGCCCGGTACGCTCTTGTAATCGTTCATGTCGAACCACAGCACCATCGGCTTGCCCTGCTGTTTCGCGGCGATGGCGAGTGCGATCAGGCTCTGCACCTTAGCCGGGCCTTCGCTCAGGTTCATCGCGAAGTAGCTGATCGCCTGGGTGTGCCCGATCCCCGGGATCGACGCGCATTTGATGTGCATCCGCGCATCCACCACCGCGACGCTGTCAACAGCGCAACTGCGCTGCGTATTTGCCTTCGCCTCCGGAACCGCGACGAATGCCGCACCCGCGACAACCAGTCCGCCGATCCACTTAATTCCGGTCATATTCCGTCTCCCAATCGCTCCCTGTGGAGCCAAGGAAGCGGCTCATTGCGCCTCCGTCAAGGAAAAATAGATTATTGCTCTAGATCAATGCTCTACAAACTCAGTGACCAGCGCACCAATCATGCGAATCGCTTTGATCCGCGCGCGACGCGGGGCTAGGTCGCGATCATGACCCGCTCCCCCCTCGCCCCCGCCGCCTTCCCTGCCCTCCCCGCCATCCCCGGCGTCACGCTCCGCGTCGCCCGCGCGCGCTACAAGCAATGGGACCGCTGCGACCTGACCTTCGTCACGCTGGACGAGGGCACGACAGTCGCGGGCGTCACCACCACCAGCAAATGCCCCTCGCCCGAAGTGGAATGGTGCCGCGACGCACTCCCGCTCGGCCGCGCGCGGGCCCTGGTGGTCAATGCCGGCAACAGCAACGCCTTCACCGGCAATCGTGGCCGCGCAGCGGTCGAGGCGATTGCGGCGCGGGTGGCAGGACATCTGAATTGCCAGCCATCGGACGTCTTCGTCTCCTCCACCGGCGTGATCGGTGTCCCACTCCCGATCGACAAGGCCGAAGCCGGTCTCGACGCCGCCTTCACCGCCGAACCGTGCGGCTGGGAGGATGCCGCCAACACGATCGGCACCACCGACACCTTCGCCAAGGGTGCAGCGACCTCCGCCATCGTCGACGGTCGCACGGTCAACCTCGTCGGGATCATCAAGGGCAGCGGCATGATCGCCCCCGACATGGCCACGATGCTCGGCTATATCTTCACCGACGCCGCGGTCGATCCCGCCTTCCTCCAGCGCGCATTGTCCGACGCGAACTGCAAGAGCTTCTCCTGCATCACCGTCGACAGCGACACCTCGACCAGCGACACCGTGCTCGCCTTCGCCACCGGCGCGGCGGGCAATGCGCCGCTCAGCGATGACGACAGCAACGGCGCCGACGCCTTCCGCGCCGCGCTCGCCGACCTCTGCCTCCAGCTCGCCCATCTCGTCGTCCGCGACGGCGAGGGCGCGTCGAAGTTCGTCCGCATCGATGTCGAAGGTGCCGAAAGCGACGCCAGCGCCCACCGCATCGCGCTCAGCATCGCCAACTCACCGCTGGTGAAGACCGCCATCGCCGGCGAGGACGCAAACTGGGGCCGCATCGTCATGGCCGTCGGCAAGGCCGGCGAACCCGCCGACCGCGACACGCTCGCGATCACCTTCGGCGGTGTGCAGGTCGCGTCAGGCGGCCTCGCGGTCGAAGGCTATGACGAAACCCCCGTCGCCGCGCATCTCAAGGGCCAGGACATCGAAATCGGTGTCGATCTGGGCATGGGCGAAGGTCGCGCCACGGTGTGGACCTGCGACCTGACGCACGGCTACATCTCGATCAACGCGGACTATCGCAGCTAATTCCACGTGCTCCTGCGAAAGCAGGAGCCCAGGGTTTCAAAGGAAATCGCGCGTAACTCTGGGCTCCTGCTTTCGCAGGAGCACATCGCGTCACACCACGCTCTCGATCCACGCCTTCAGCTTGGACTTGGTGTTGATCTCTGCAATCCCCACCTGCTGCGCGACCTTCTGCCCGTCCTTGTAGACGAACAGGGTCGGGATGCCGCGAATACCCAGTTGGCCCGGCGTGTCGGGATTTTCCTCGATGTTCAGCTTGGTGATCGTCACCTTGTCGGCCAGCTCCTCGGCCAGTTCCTCCAGGCTCGGGCCGATGATCTTGCACGGGCCGCACCATTCCGCCCAGAAATCGACCAGCACGGGCTTGTCGGACTGCAGCACGTCGGTTGCAAAGCTCTCGTCGGTAACGGCCTTCGCCATGTCTCAAATCTCCTGTGTGTTACCGCTTAACTAGGGTCGGCAGCCGCGCGTCTCAAGCATCCAGTGGCAAGCTTTGTTCGCTCGCCGCGAAGCCCGGCTTGTGCGCAGCGACCAGATCGGTCGGCAGCTCAAACAGCACCGGCCCCGAGGTGTAGAGCAGCCCGGCGACCACCTCCCGCCCCGGAAAGATCACCTCCAGCGCTGCGACATAGGCCGCCATCTGCCGCACATGGTACGGCGGCACATCGGCCAGCGAACCCGGCGCGCGCCGCCCGGTCTTGAAATCCACCACCAGCACACGGCTGTCGGTCACCAGCAGCCGGTCCGCGGTGCCCGAAACGACATGCCCTCCCCCGACCACCGCCGCGACCGGCGCCTCAGCCAGCGCCTCCGGCCCGAACAACGCTGCAAAGCGCGCATCGCCAATCACGCCCATCGCGGCACGCGCCAGCTCCGCGCGCTCGCCCGCATCCGCGACCCCGCCCGCGCCCACCAGCCAGCGCTCCGCCACCTCCGCCCGCCGTTCGGCAGCCACCACCGGCAGCCGCTCCAGCAACGCATGGATCAACCGCCCCCGCTCCGCCGCCGCGCGCAACGCCGCAGCCGGAGGCGGATCGGCGACCAAATCCTCACCCAGCGAAGACGGTGCCAGTGGCCGCGGCGGCCGCGCCTCGACCGGAGCCGCCCGCCGCGCCCAATCGGGCACCGCACCCGCTACCGCACCGGCCTCCGCGACAACAGCCTTGCGCGGCACCGCACGGGTCGGCGCCAGCCCGGTGAAGCTCCGCTCGCCCTCGCCCGCCTCGACACCCAGCGCGTCCAGCCCAGCCGCCGCCGCTGTGTACCAGCTCAACGCCGGCGGCTCACCGTTCGCCTTCGGCCCAAGCGCCCCCGCGATCACCAGCCGCTCCTCCGCCCGCGTCGCCGCGACGTAGAACAGCCGCCAATGCTCCTCCAGCTCGCGCGCCTCGGCTGCGCTCACCGCCGCATCGACCGGCCCGCCACGCTCGGCCTTGCCCGGATGGAACACGGGCAGCTTGAACCCCTCGCCCTCCGGCTCCCACTCAACGAAATCCCCGCGATTCCCCGCCACCGGGTCCGCCGTCGCATCGGCCAGGATCACCAGCGGCGCCTGCAGCCCCTTCGCCCCATGCGCGGTCATCACCCGCACCGCCGCCTGCGGTTGCGCCGCATCGCGCACGATCTCGACATCGCCCCGGTCGAACCAGTCGAGGAAGCGCTGCAGCGTCGGTGTCGCCACCCCCTCGAACCCCAAGGCCGCGGTCAGCAACTCCTCGATCGGATCGAGCGCCTCGGCCCCCAGCCGGTGCAGCAGCTTGCGCCGCCCGTCCATCGGCCCGGTCAGGATCGCCTCCAGAAACCGGTGCGGGGTCATGAAATCGGCGCGCGCGAGCAGGCCGAACAGCGGCTCCAGCCGCTCGGGCGTCTGCGTCGCGCGCAAATGCCGCCACAGGCTCCCGCGCTCGCGCATCGCCGCGACCATCAGCTCGTCCTGGCTCCACCCGATCAGCGGCGACACCAGCAGCGCCGCCAGCGACAGGTCATCTTCCGGCTGCAACGCGAACCGCACCGCCGCGAGCAGATCCTGCACTGCCAGCGGTGCATTCAGCCGCAACCGGTCCACCCCCGCGACCGGCACCCCCTCGGCATAAAGCCGCGCGACGATCAGCCCCGCCAGCTCACCACGCCGCCGCACCAGGATCATCACATCCTCGGGTCGCAGCACCCGCCCCTTGCTCTCCAGCTCCAGCGTGCCGATCCAGCCCTTGATCTCCCGCGCGATCCGGTTGGCCAGCTCGCGCGTCGCGTCGTCGATCCAGCCCTCTTCATCCTCCGGGTCGCCGCCCGTCACCACCGGCGGCCACAACGTCACCGTCCCCGGCCCCTCGACCCGGCTGGCGTGCGGCTCGGGCTCGGCAAATGCGCCCATCCCCGGCGGCGGCAGCGCGTCGATCGCGGCATCGACAAACTCCAGCACCGGCGCGGTCGAGCGGAAGCTGTGCACAAGCGACAGCGTATCCAGCGCCCCCGCCGCGCGCGTGTCGAAATGCTGCTGCGCCGCGCGGAAATTGACCGGATCGGTCCCCTGAAAGCCAAAGATCGCCTGCTTGTAATCCCCGACCGCAAAGATCGTGCGCACCTCCTCGCCATGCGCGCCCTCGCCGGCAAAGAACTCGTCGGCCAGCGCGCGCACGATCCGCCACTGCGCGACATTGGTATCCTGCGCCTCATCGATCAGGACATGGCTGGTCGCCTGATCCAGCTTGTAGCGGATCCAGTCGCCCATCCCCGGCTGGTCGAGCAATGCCACCGCCTTGCCGATCAGATCGTCGAAATCGACCGCCCCCGCGCGCCGCTTCGCCGCAGTATAGGTCGCCGCATATTCGCGCCCCGCCGCCAGCCCCTGCGCCAGGCAATCGACATAGCCCGCCCGCGCCACCATCCCCTGCACCGCAACGCACGCCTCGCCGAGTGCGATCAGCAGCGATTCATAATGCGGGTCGATCCCCCCCAGCTTCGCCGAAACCTTGCGCGGTTCATCCTTGGCCGTCAGCGCCAGCTTGCGGAGATCACCCAGCCCCGCCACCCGCGCCACCGGGTCCGCCGCGATCCACGCCCGCGCCACGCCCGCATCGCGCGTGCCCGTCGCGGTCCCCCATGCCTCATTGGCATCGGCAATCCGCGCCAGCCCGTCCACGTCGAACGCATCGTCGCTGCACCACTCCGCCGCCGCCGCCGCGACATCTCCGGAAGGCAACCCGAACGCCCGCCGCAACCACGGCTGGACCCCGCTCGGCATGGCCGCCATCGCCTCGGGCGCGCGCGCGCACGCACTCAAAAACGCCTCGGCCTTGCCCTCGCCCAGCCGGAGGCTCAGCGCCCCGACCGCATCGATCACCCATCCGCGCCCCTCGCGCTCGGCGGTCACCAGCATCTCCGCCAGCGCTTCGCGCGCCAGCGCCGATTCCTCGCGCGCCTCCAGCGGCCGGAACCCCGGCGTCAGCCCCGCTTCGACCGGAAATGCCGAGAGCAAGGTCTGGCAAAAGCTGTGGATCGTCTGGATGCGCAGCCCCCCGCCCGGCGCATCCAGCACCTTGGCGAACAGCGTCCGGGCGAATGCAACCTTCTCTGGCGCGATGTCCTCACCCAGAGACGCAAGGTCTTTTGCGACATCCTCACGCTTCGCCCGCACCCAATAGGCCAGCCGCCCGCTGACCCGCGCCGCCATCTCCGCCGCGCCCGCCTTGGTAAAGGTCAGGCACAGGATCGCACCCGGATCGACGCCGCGCAGCAACAGCCGAAACACGCGGGCGGCAAGCACCTGGGTCTTCCCCGTCCCCGCGCTGGCCGACAGCCACACGCTCGCCTCCGGCTGCGACGCCGCCCCCTGGCTCCCGGCCAGCGGCGGAAGGGCTGAGATGGTAGCGCCGCTCACTTAGCCACCCTCACCCTTCCGGCGCTTCGCGCCTCCCTCCCTCTCCCATTGGGAGAGGGAAGGGGCCCGCGCGCGCAGCGCGTGGGAAGGGTGAGGGTGACTGAATTGTCCATCTCAACGCCGCTCCCGCCCATACCATTCGTCCCGGCGCATCAACTGGTCATAGTCGGAATAGGGCGCATATTCGGGATGCAGCTTGGCCGTGAACGCTTCCCCCCCGGTCAAATACCGCCCCGCCGTATCGGCAAAATTCTCCGCCGCCGTCGGCACGAACTCTTCCGGCTTCATCCGCCCATATTTCTCCGCCGGATCGACCGGCGTCGCGACATGGCCGAACTCGCCATTCTTCCGCGCCAGCGACCAATATTCAAAGCAACTCGCCCGCCCCGAAATCCCCGCAAACCCGCCGCGCTCCGCGATCAGCCCCAGCAGCCCCAGCTGCAAACTATACCCCGCGCGCACCGCCTTCGTGCTCGGCGGCTGGCCGGTCTTGTAATCGACAATCCCGATCGTCCCGTCGCCCATCGCGTCGATCCGGTCGAACTTGCCGGTCAGGCGCACGCCGGCAATGTCGATCCCGCCCTCCTGCTCCACCGCCAGGATGCGCCGCGTAGGATGCGCCGCCGTCTCGCGCACGATCCAGCGCACCGCCTCGATCAACCGCGGCTGCCACAAAGCCCGCATCATCGGGTGCGCCGCGCGCAACATCTCCAGCACGCGCGGCTCCAGCGCATCGGGGTCACAGCCATCGTGCCGCGCCCATTGCTCCAGCGCATCATGCACCGCCGTCCCGCGCCACGCCGCGCTCGGATCGGCATCGACCGGATCGAGCGGGCGCAGCCGCAACATGCGCTTGGCGTAAAAGGCATAGGGGTCGGCCTTCAGCCGATCGACATCGGTCACGGGAATCGATCGCGGCCGGATCGCCACCGGCGGACATGGCTCGGGTCGCGTAACAGGCTCATGCACGCCCGGCACATCAATCGCGCGTGCCCATGCTTCCAGCTCGGTCGCGCGCTCCAGGCCGCCCGACAGCGCCTCCAGCCGCAGCCAAAAACGCGACGCGATCGTCGGCGCCCCCGCATCACGCTTCGCCCGCGTCAGCAGCACCTCGCGCGCGCCCAGCCCCTGCGCCAGATCATGCGCGGCAAGGCCAATCCGTCGCTCCAACCCCGGCAGCCCCAATTCGCTGCGGATGCGCGGTGCCAGCCACGGGTCGGGCGCGGGCAGCCCCGGCCACACCCCTTCGTTCAACCCGCCGAGCACCAGCAGGTCGGCGGCATGCAACCGCGCCTCAATCACACCCAATATGGCCAGCCGCGGATGTCCGCCCTGGGGCGGTCGCACCGCCACCTCGTCCATCAATGTCCGCAGCAGTGCGGGTAGGCTCGCCGGGGCGATCAGCGCCGGACCATGCATCGCCTCGCGCTCCAGATCGTCGAGCAACGCCGCCGCCGCGCGGCCGTCGACGCCAGCCCAGATCCGCTCGCCACACAGCCGCTCGGCAGCTTCGCGCAACTGCGCCAGCAGCGTCGCGGGCGGCACCATCTCCGCCGCAAACGCCGCCTCGATCGGTTGCAGCAGCGCCGCAATCTCCGCCCATGGCTCGATCGCCCGCGCCCGCGTCCGCGCATCGTAACCCTCGGGGTCAGCCAGATGCGCCGTCACTCCGGCCAGTCCCGCAGGCGGTCGCGGCCCACGCAGCGCCAGATCGAGCGACCGCACCTGCTCCAGCCACCCGATCCGCGCCTCGCCCGCACGCACCAGCGGATGTTTGAGTAGCGCCAGCAACGCCATCGGCGCGAACCCCTGCGCCGCCGCCTCGGCCAGGGCCAGCAACAGCGTTCCCGGCGGCAGGATCGACAGCGCCGACCCGGCGGAATCGTCGATCGCAATCCCCCAGCGCGCGCAATGCGCCGCGACCCGCTTGGCCAGCGCGCGATCCGGCGTCACCAGCGCCGCCGTCCGCCCCGGCTCCTCCAGCGCCTGCCGCAGCGCCAGCGCAATCCCCTGCGCCTCCTCGGCGGGGGTCGCGACTTCCAGCACGCGCACGCCCGCCAGCCGCCGCTCGCCTGCGGGCAAGTCGCTCCACAAGGTCGTGCGCTCGGCGGGCATCATCGCGCTCGCAATCGCCTTGCTGCGCGCGGGCGGCGCGTCCAGCTCGGTCGCGACCCGCCAGCTCTCGAACTCGCCGCGCTGCACGCCCATTCGGTCGATCAACAGCTTCAGATGGAATTGCGGATGCGTCTCCAGGCTGCGCTTGCGCCGTCCGCTGACCGGGTCCGCCGGGAACGGCCCCAGCATCGCCCATTCCTCATCCGCCATCGCCAGATCGACGCCCGGCAGCACCACCTGCCCCTGCGGCAATCCCGCGACGACACGCAGCAGCCGCGCAATCGCCGGCGCGCTCGTCGTGATCCCCGCCGCGCACACGAACCGCGCGGGCGGCTCCGCCGTCCACCGCGCCGCCACCCGGTCGAGCAACCGGTTGCGCCGTTCGGCCAGATCGATCCGGCCAAGCTTTTCAAGCTCTTGCGGCCATTTCTCCAATATGATTTCGAACAGATCGAGCGCCCGCTGCCAATGCACCGTCAAATGATCGAGCAGCACGACGTCGCGCAGCGCGCTCGGCGCAATCTCCTCGACCAGCATCTGATCGAGCGTCCGCCCCAGATCCCCCGCCAGCCGCACCGCCTCCGCCGCATCGACGCTGCGGTCATGCGCCTCGATCAGCCGCGCCAGGATCATCCGCCGCTGCAACGGATCGACTGCGGGCGGGATCGGCGCGTCATCGTCGGCCGGATCGAGAAACGGCCCCGCCGCCTCGTCCAGCTCAGGGTCGCCGATCGCCACCATCCGCGGCAACAACAACCCGCCCCCGCTCGCGCGCACGAACGCATCGGTAATCGTCCGCTTGGCCCGATTGGTCGGCACCAGCACCACCCCCCGCGCCAGCCGCAACGGATCGCCCCCATGCCGCCGGATCAACCCCTGCGCGAGCGCATCGGCAAAGGCACGATGTGGCGGGATGGTGTAGAGGTTGAGGCGGCTAGTCATGGGTGCAGTGACCGTAGCGCGCGACGAAATTGAGACAAGCGAGGACAGCGCGCTGCGCTACTTCTTCTCAGCCCTTCTTAGCCCTCTCCCGCTTGCGGGAGAGGGTTGGGTGAGGGTCTTCTTCTTGTTCTGGTCAACGTTGATCCCCCGAAGCCGGCCGACAAGACGATGCTCGCCTTTTCCGCGCACAGAATGAACAACCATGTTGGCACCAATGGCGCGTTCATCCGCGACATGTTCGCATCGCCTTGTGCGACCGCCCCGCGCCATCACGCCAGATCGCGCCGCCTGCGGCATCTTACGACTGCGAGAATCTCCCGGAAATCCGCCATTTCCAGCCCAAGGCTTTCCTACACAAACCTATTTGGTTATAGTGCACGAAACAGCACCCACCCGGAATCCCGAATGTACACGCTCACCCATCCGCCAAAACCGCCTCAGTCGCCGCAATCGCAGGCGGACTGCCAACATCGAACCACAGCCCCTGATGCACCACGCCGAACGCCCGCCCGGCCTCCATCGCACGCTGCCAGAACAGATTCGTCGAGAACGGCCCCTCTGGCCAGTCGCGGATCACGCGCGGCGACAGGATCTGCACCCCGGTATAGACGAACGGTGCCAGCCGCCCCGGCTTGCGCCGCCCGACGATCTTGCCGAACGGGTCGAGGTGAAAGTCCCCCTGCCCGCCATGGCAATGCGCGCGGGCGAGCGGGACCAGCAGCAGCAGCGCGTCCATCCGGTCGTCGTCCCACGCCGCCGCCAGCTGGCGGATCGCGTCGATCGGACCATCGACCCAGAGGTTATCGCTGTTGACGCAAACAAACGGATCATCGCCCAGCAAGTCGCGCGCCTGCACCAGCCCGCCGCCGGTCTCCATCAGCTGCTTGCGCTCGTCGGAGACCAGCACCTCGATGTCCTTCACGCGGTGGGTGACATGCGCCTCCAGCGCATCGGCGAGGTAATGGACATTGACCACTGCGCGTTCGACGCCCGCGCTGCGCAGCCGGTCGAACACATGGTCGATCAGCGGCTTTCCCGCGACCTCGACCAGCGGCTTGGGCCGCGTCGCGGTTAGCGGACGCATCCGCTTGCCCAGACCCGCAGCCATCACCATCGCGGTGCGCGGCACGGCACCGGCCGGGACGGGCCGGATCGCCAGCGTTTTCTTCGCGCTCACGCCTGCACCACCACCATTGGGTCACCGCGCAGCTGCGGCGGGATATTCGCGTCGAACCACGCCTTCACCGGGGCGAGCGCCGGATGCTGAAGGTCGCGTTCCAGATAGCCCCACACGCGCGGGCACAGGCCCGGATAACGCGGCTTGCCATCGCGCTGCCACAGCCGGGTGAAGATGCCGATGATCTTCGCATTCCGCTGCGCGCCGAGCACATGATAGGCATCGACAAACCGATCATCCGCCCCGGTGATCCGCCGATACCGGTCGAGCATCGCCTTCTCCAGATCGGGGCGCACATCGCGCCGCGCATCCTGCAACAGCGAGACGAGATCATAGGCCGGGTGCCCCGCCAGTGCGTCCTGAAAATCGAGCAGGCCCAGCGTCTCGCTTCCCTCGATCAGCATCAGATTCTCGGCGTGATAGTCGCGCAGCACCGTCACCCGCTGCCCCTCCAGCGTTGGCGCCAGCACTGCGTCCCATGCCGCGCGATAGCCCGCGACGTCCGCCTCGACCCCGATCGCCGGGCAGTACCAGTCGGTCAGCAACGCCGCCTCGCGCTGACAGGTCCGGACGTCATAAGGGTCGAGCGCCGCCGCCTCATGCCCGCGCAGCCGGATCAGTACGTCGATCGCCGCCTCGTACAGCCGCAACTCGCTTTCCGGGGCGGCATCGACCGTCTCGCGCAGCCGCGCGTCGCCGAAATCCTCGATCAGGACGAGGCCGGTCTCCAGCTCCTCGCCGTAAATCTGCGGCGCAGCGAACCCGCGATCGGTCAGCCAGCGCGCGATCGAAATAAAGGGTCGCGGGTCCTCATGCGGCGGCGGCGCGTCCATCAGGATCGCGCTGCGCCCCGGCGCCTGCACGCGGAAATAGCGGCGGAACGACGCATCCCCCGCCAGCGGCAGAATCTCGCCATCGCCCCAGCCAATCTCGGCCAGGAAATGGGGTGCCCGTGCGGGCGGGTTCATATCGGGGGGCGAAATCACGCCGTCGCTTGCAGGGGCCATCGGTCCTTCCATGCCGCCGGCACCCGCGCTGTCAAGCCACGCGACCCATCGGCTTCGATCGTCAGTGTCAGCCACAGGGCGTCCGCCCACCAGGCGTCGGGCAACCGCTCGGGCCATTCGACCAGCAGCAGCGAATCGCCACGCGCATCCTCCAGCCCGAGTTCCTCGGCCTCGCCCGGATCGTCGATGCGGTAGAGGTCGACATGCAGCACCGGAAACGCGACCTCGGGCGGCGCATAGGGCTGGACGATCGCATAGCTCGGCGAGGGTGCCTCCCCCTCCAGCCCCAGCGCCGCGAGCAGCCCGCGCGCAATGCTGGTCTTGCCCGCGCCGAGTTGGCCCGACAGCGCGACGACATCGCCCGGCCGCACCTTTGCCGCGAGCGCGCGCCCGAACGCCTCGGTCGCAGCAGCATCGGCCAGCGTGATCATGCGCGGGGCAGTTCCACGATCACCATCGTCCCCTGCCCCGGCTCCGATACCAGCTCGATCGTCCCGCGATGCGCCTCGACGAACTGCTTGGCAATCGGCAGGCCGAGCTGCAGCGCGCGCTCGCCATTGCGGCTGATCCCGGCCTGGGCGAAGCGGTCGAATGCCTTGGCCGCCACCTCTTCCGCCATCCCGGGGCCATCATCAGAGACGACGATCCGCGCGCGCTGGTCCGACCCGTCGATATGCAGCAGCACGCGGCCGCCCTCCCCGGTGCCGCTCACTGCATGGCGCAGCAGATTCTCGACGATCTGGCGGATGCGGCGCGGGTCGCCCTGGATGCTGCCAGCGCTCCCTTGAATCTCGACCGCCAGCTCGATCTTCTTGGTCTTGATCGACGGCTGGACATTCTCCACCGCCGCGCCCGCGATCAGTTCCAGATCAACTGCCTCACGCGCCAGCGCCCCGCCATCGCGGGTCAGGTCGAGCACATCGTCGACCAGATCGCCCAGCCGCCCGACCGACTCCAGGATCGCGCCCGAATAATCGACCGCCGTCTCAGGCAGCGGGCCCGCATAGCCATTGTAGAGCATCTCGGCGAAGCCCTTGATCGACGTCAGCGGGGTGCGCAGCTCGTAACTCATGCTCGCGACAAACGCGGTCTTGATCCGGTCAGCGGCTTCCAGCGCATCGTTGCGCTCGCGCAGCGCATTCTCGATCCGCCGCCGGTCGGAAATGTCGAGCATCGTGAACAGCGCGTTGCCATCGGGCAGCGGCACCGCAGCCACCTCGAAATGCCGCCCATCGGCAAACTCGATCGACCCGCCACGCTGCTGCCGCTCGACCGTTGCCGCGCGCACCAGATCGCCGATCAGCGACGCACGGCCCGGCTTGGCGAGCTTCCCCGCTGCTTCCTTGGCCAGCGCATCGACACGCGGATGGCCGGTGACGAAGGTCTCCTCAAAGCCCCAGGCGGTCTTGAACCGGTTGTTCCAAAGCTGCAGCCGCCCGTCGGCGGAGAACACGCCCAGCCCCTCGAACAGATTGTCGAACGTCGCCGTGCGCACCCGCAACAACGTGTCACGCGCGCTGGCGAGCTGGACCTGCTCGGTCAGATCCTCGAAAATCGTCAGCAACCCACCCTCGGGCAGCGGCTGGGCAACGACGCGCAGATGCGTACCGCCCGGCAGCGTCCAGTTTTCCTCACGCGCGCTCTCCGCCGCCAGGAACCATTCGCGCCGCTCATTCTTCCACCCCGGAAAGTCGCGCACCACCGGCAAGCGATTGGCCTCGCGCATCCGCTCCAGGATGCGGTCGAACTCGGGCCGGTCGGCGAGCCATTCGTTCTTAAGCTCAAAGATGCGCCGAAACGGCTGGTTGCAGAATACCAAAGCGCGATCCGGCCCGAACTGGGCGACGCCCGCCGACAGCCGGTCAAACATCGCGCGCTGCGCCTCGGCCGCGCGCTTGATCCCGCCCCGCGCCTGTTCCAGTTCCTCGACATCCACCGCAAAGCCCGCGACCCCGCCAGTCGGCAGCGGCACGTCATGGATGTGCAGCGTGCGCCGTTTGCCACCGATCGTCGCGGGCAGCTTGACCATCTGCGGCGCGCCGACCTCACGCGCATGGGCGGCGCTCGCCAGCGGCCCTCCCGGTGCCGATGCATCGACCAGCTCGACGCCGGACGCCACAACCTGCTCGGCATCCTTGCCCTCGACCGCCTCGACATAGGCGTTGTTGACCATCGCGATGCGCAGCTCTGGATCGCGATACCACATCGGCATCGGCGCGGACTGGATCAGGCCGGTTAGCGCATCGAACGCGATCCGGTAACGCTCGGCCTCGGCCGCGAACCGCGCCACCTCCTCGCTCGACTCGGTCGCATCCAGGAACCACACCACCGCTCCGCCAGGTGCGCGCACGGCATCGGGCGCGCGCAGCCCGCTGGCAAGCAAGGTGCGGCTCGCGCCATGGACCGGAAGGATCATGCGGAACGGCTTGCCCGCCCGCTGCGCCGCGCCAACCTCCTGCTCCAGCATACGGGCGTCCTCGGGTGCGAGAACCGCGTCATTGCCGATCAGGTCAGAGAAATGCGCAGGCACCGCGTCAAAGCCGAACAGATTGGCGAGTGTGATGGGAAGCTCAATGCGCCCGTCAGCCCGGACGATCATCGCCAGCGCGGGCGACCCCGCCGCCAGCGCGAGCAGCCGCACATTCGCATCGCTCAGCTGCCCGGCGCGCGACCGTGCGCGAAGGCCCACGAACAGCATCGCCGCACTCGCAGCAAGCAGCACAGCCAGCGCCGCACCGGCCAACGTCGCTGCGGTTTGGGAAATTTCGATCAACGGTGGCCACCATGCTGCATGACATGGCTCTTAAGACAAGGTTCGGCTGCGGAAAACCCGCGCGTGTTCAGATAAGGCGCGGGCCAACAAAAAAGGGGCGCTCCCGATCCCGGAAGCGCCCCCTTTCTTTGGACGGTCCGCAGCTTAGTAGCGGTAGTGGTCCGGCTTGAACGGCCCCTGGACCGGCACGCCGATATAATCGGCCTGCTTCTGCGAGAGCTTGGTCAGCTTGACGCCCAGCTTTTCGAGGTGAAGCGCCGCGACCTTCTCGTCGAGGTGCTTGGGCAGGACGTAGACGTCATTCTTATACTTGTCCGACGCAGTCCACAGCTCGATCTGCGCGAGCACCTGGTTGGTGAACGAGGTCGACATCACGAACGACGGGTGGCCGGTCGCGTTGCCCAGGTTCACCAGCCGGCCCTTGGACAGCACGATGATCTTCTTGCCGTCGGGGAACTCGACCAGATCGACCTGCGGCTTGACCTCGGTCCACTTCATGTTGGCGAGGCCGGCAATCTCGATCTCGCTGTCGAAATGGCCGATGTTCGACACGATGGCCATGTCCTTCATCGCGCGCATGTGATCGACGGTCAGCACGCCTTCGTTGCCGGTCGCGGTCACGAAGATGTCGGCGCGGGTCACCGCCTCTTCCATCGTCACGACTTCAAAGCCCTCCATCGCCGCCTGCAGTGCGCAGATCGGGTCGATCTCGGTCACCAGCACGCGCGCGCCGCCATTGCGCAGCGACTGGGCCGAACCCTTGCCGACATCGCCAAAGCCGGCGACGCAGGCGACCTTGCCGGCCAGCATGACGTCGGTGGCGCGGCGGATCGCGTCGACCAGCGATTCCTTGCAACCGTAAAGGTTGTCGAACTTCGACTTGGTGACGCTGTCGTTGACGTTGATCGCCGGGAAGGGAAGCTTGCCCTTCTTCGACAGCTCATACAGGCGATGCACGCCGGTGGTGGTCTCTTCCGACACGCCCTTGATGTTCTGGACGGTCTTGGTGAGGTAACCCGGACGCTCGGCCAGGAAGCGCTTGAGCGTCGCGACGAAGATTTCCTCTTCCTCGTTCGACGGGGTGAACAGCTCTTCACCCGCCTCGACGCGCGCGCCCCACAGCGCGAACATCGTGGCGTCGCCACCATCGTCGAGGATCATGTTGCAGGTCTGGTCCGTACCCCAGTCGAAGATGCGGATCACATAGTCCCAATATTCCTCCAGCGTCTCGCCCTTGATGGCGAAAACGGGGATGCCGGCGGCGGCGATCGCGGCGGCGGCATGGTCCTGGGTCGAATAGATGTTGCAGGTCGCCCAGCGCACGTCGGCGCCCAGATCGACCAGCGTCTCGATCAGCACTGCGGTCTGGATCGTCATGTGCAGCGAACCGGTGATGCGCGCGCCCGTGAGCGGCTTGCTCGCGCCGAATTCCTCGCGCAGCGCCATCAGGCCCGGCATTTCGGTCTCGGCGATGTTGATCTCGGCGCGACCGAAATCGGCGAGGCTGATGTCCTTGATGACGTAATCGGTCTTGTCGAGCACGGTGGCCACGATCTTTCTCCGGCTAGTGAACTGAATCGTCGCGGCACGCCCACGACTGTGTCCGCGCCCCTAGCCGATCAGCGCGCCATGCGCAAATGAAACATAAAGATATCTTTATATGAACCCTGACCAGCTATGGCGCATCGCGAACCAGAATCGGTGCACGGATTTCGGTGCGGACCCGAAAACCCATCGCTTCATAGAGCGCGATCGTGCCCATATTGCTGGCGTAGCAGTGCAGGAACGGCGTTTCACCGCGCGCCAGAATCGCGTTGGCGACGTGGCGGGTCAAATGTCCCGCCAGCCCCCGGCCCCGCCAATCGGGATCGGTGCACACCGCGCTGATCTCCGCATAGCCGGGCATCCGCATCCGCTCGCCCGCCATCGCCACCAGGCGACCGTCGACACGCACCCCGACGAAGCCGCCCAGCCGGTGACTGTAACGGACATAGGGTCCAGGTTCGGTACGCGTCGCCAGTGCGAACATTTCGGCACCATCGGCATCGCCAAGCGGCGCGATAGCGGGCGGGGTGCGGTCGGTCTGCACCAGCGTGTCGAGCACCATCTGGACCGCTAGCCCTTCTTTCACCAGCCGGATGCCGTCGGGCAGCCGCATCGGCGCGCGCTCGACCAACCACAACTCACCGTCCTCCGGCACCAACGCGGCGAGCGCGGCGAGACTTTGGGGCGAGTCATCCGCAGCCGCGCCGAACAGGCCAATAGCGCGGTCGATGCGCCAGGCGGCGGGCGTCCCTTCGGCGAGATGCGCCCAGCCGGTGGTGAGGGCGGACCAGATCGGGCGATCGAGCGGGTTAGTCATGCGCCGCCCCTGCCCTGCCCGCTGTGACTTGTCAGCCCGGCAATTGCGCGCAAACCACTCAGGCAGTCCCGGCGCGTGGCGTCAGCAGGCGGGGGTCGATCCCGACGCGGGCAAAGCTGCGTTCCCAGCGGCGATCCGCCTCGCTGTCATAGAGCAGCGCCGCATCGCCCGGCACGTTGAACCAACCATGGCGTGTCATCTCCTCGTCGAGCTGCCCGTCCGCCCAGCCGGCATAGCCGAGCGCGACGATCCAGCGCGACGGCCCGGTTCCATCGGCGATGACGCGCAGAATATCGACGGTTCCCGACAGCGCCCAGCGCCCGGCAACGTCGATCGTATCCTGCCCGCCCCAGTCGGTCGAATGCAGCACAAAGCCGCGCCGCGGCTCGACTGGGCCGCCGAAATGGACCGGCGCATCGGGCGCGACGCCAGGATCAATCTCGAACTGGCCAAGCAAATCGTGTAGCCTGAAATCCTCCAGCTCATGCCCGATCCCGACGCCCAGCGCACCTTCGGAGTCATGCGCGCAGATCGCGATCACCGCCCGCTCGAACCGCGGATCGCCGATCCCCGGCAAAGCGAGCAGGATCTGCCCGGTGAGAAAGCTGCTTTCCTCCATGCCCGCTTAACATAGACCCGCGCGACCCGCTCCGCCACGCTTGAAAATCGCGGCGATCATGCCACTTGGACGCCTTGCCGCAGTTTCGCGGAGCGAGAGGAAATTCAGATGACGATCAAGATCGGCGACCGCCTTCCCAGCACCAATTTCGTCAAGGCAACCGACAATGGCCCCGAGCAGGTCAGCTCGGATGAATTTTTCGCGGGCCGCAAGGTCGCGCTCTTCTCGGTTCCCGGTGCCTTCACCCCGACCTGCTCGGCGCGCCACCTGCCCGGCTATGTCGAAAAGGCTGACGAACTCAAGGCCAAGGGCGTTGACGAGATTGCCTGCACCGCGGTCAATGACGCGTTCGTGATGGGTGCCTGGGCCAAGAGCGCGAATGCCGGCGACGTGACGATGCTGTCCGACGGCAATGGCAGCTTCGCCAAGGCGATCGGCCTTGAGATGGACAGCAGCAAATTCGGCATGGGCACGCGCAGCCAGCGTTATGCGATGCTGGTCAACGACGGCGTGGTCGAGCAGCTGCACGTCGAAGCGCCGGGCGAGTTCAAGGTCAGCTCGGCCGAGCATCTGCTCGAGAATCTGTGAGCCAATCCGTTTATCCCCGGATTGACGCTCAGGACCGGTGCGCAGACTAACCGTTTCGGTCGCGCGCCGGTTTGCCGTTGACGATGGAACCGGCGTGCGACGAAGCTGTTGTCACTGTGGAAGGGAGAACCCGAAATGACCACCGAGACCAAGCCCGCCGCCACCCCGGCGACGACTGAAACCGCCAGCGAGGACACGCTGTTCAACCAGGCCAAGGAGGCGCTCACCGACGCCGGTGAGACAATCGGCGAGGTTGTCGATGACCTTGTCGAGGCCGCGAAGAAGAACCCGGTTGCTACCGCCGCGATTGCGGCCGGTGCGGCTGCGGCAGTTGCGGGTGCCGCGTTCGGCATCAGCAAGCTGCTCGACAAGGATGATGACGCCGCCGAATGACGCTTTTCGGCACGCCGGTCCCCGCGATCGGCGTGCCGCGAAAGCGACATTGTCCGGTCTTGCCAATGTCATCCTGGCCCTTTAGCCGTGGTAGATGACACAAGCAGAAACAATCGTCGCCGAACTGGATCGGCTGCACACCGCCTCCGTCACCCGCCTGCGTGAGGCGCTCGATCTTTATCTGACCCAGGGGATCGCCCCGGATCCGCAGCATCGCCGCGACGGCAGCTTCGCCTATCCCGAAATCCGCGTCCGCTATCGCAACGAAATCGACCGCCCCACCCCGGCGCGCAGCTTCGGGCGCCTCGTCGAACCCGGCGACTATTCGATCAGCGTCACCCGTCCCGCGATGTTCGCCGATTATCTGATCGAGCAGCTGACCCTGCTGATCGAGGATTACGACGTCGAGGTCAGCGCGACCACCGGGCGTCAGGAAATCCCCTTCCCCTATGTCATCGACCCCAGCCATGTGCTGAAGATGGATCAGGTGTCGGTGCTCGAACTCGCGCGGCATTTCCCGGCGACTGAGCTCGCGCATATCGGCGACGAGATCGCCGATGGCAGCTGGATCAGCCAGGACGGCACCCGCCCGCTTGCGCTGTTCGATGCGCTGCGCACCGATTTCAGCCTCGCGCGGCTGCGCCATTATACCGGCACGCCAACCGAACATGTGCAACAGTACATCCTGTTCACCAACTATCACCGTTATGTCGACGAATTCGTTCGCTGGGCGTCGGAGCAGGTTGGCGAAGGCAGCCGTTTCACCGGCGTGTCCGGGCCGGGCGGCATCGTGTTCAAGGCCGGCGACGACCCCGAAATGCTGCTGACCGACAGCGCGTGGCGGCGGCACCAGATGCCGGCATGGCATCTGATGGCCGAGGATGGCAGCGGCATCACGCTGGTGAACATCGGCGTCGGCCCCTCCAACGCAAAGACGATCACCGATCACCTCGCCGTGCTGCGACCCGAAGCATGGCTGATGATCGGCCATTGCGGCGGTCTGCGCCCCAGCCAGCGGATCGGCGACTATGTCCTCGCCCACGCCTATCTGCGCGATGATCACGTCCTCGACGACGTACTCCCGCCCGAAATCCCGATCCCCGCCATCGCCGAAGTGCAGCAGGCACTTGCCCGTGCCGCCGAGACGGTATCGGGCCAGACGGGTGACGAGCTCAAGCGCCGCCTGCGCACCGGGACGATCGTCACCACCGACGACCGCAACTGGGAATTGCGCTTCTCGCGCTCGGCGCTGCGCTTTTCTTTGAGCCGCGCGGTCGGGGTCGACATGGAGAGTGCGACGCTCGCCGCGCAGGGCTATCGCTTCCGCGTCCCCTACGGCACTTTGCTGTGCGTGTCGGACAAGCCGCTGCACGGCGAGCTGAAGCTGCCCGGCCAGGCCAACCGCTTCTACGAGCGCGCAATTGCCGAGCATCTCAAGATCGGGATCGAGACGTGCGAGGAGTTGCGACGCGAAGGCGCGAAGCTCCATTCGCGCAAGCTGCGCGCGTTCAACGAGCCGCCATTCCGGTAAGTCTCGCCAATCAATTGCGTTGACGCGCGAAACCGATTTGGATCAGGGTAGTTACAGCCACGAAACCAACGGAGTTACGTGATGGCCAAGGCCCCGACCAATTCGAGCGACGGCACCGACAGCGACAAGAACGGGACCAAGCCGGCCCCAAAGCGCAAGGCACCGGCAAAGCCCCGCGCGGCCAAGGTGACGGCAGATGAAGTGTCTGCCGGTACCACCGCCCCTGCCAAGCCAAAGGCGCCCGCCAAGCCACGCGCAACCAAGGCCAAGGCTCCGGTGACCACAGAAACGCCGCCGGTTGCGGACGCGCCGAAGCCTGCGGCACGCAAGGTCGCGACCCCGCGCAAGCCTGCTGCGGCCAAGACAACAACCGCCAAAGCCGCTGCGGCTGAAAACGCACCCCCGCCGCGCCGGACGGCTTCGGCGCGCAAGGCACCGACGGCGAGCAAACCGCGCGCATCAACGCGCAGCGCCTCGCCGAGCCGCCCGCGCGCCGCGGTTGAAACCGCCGCCGCCAAGGTGTCGTCCGTGGCACAGTCGGCGGCGCAGACCGTGAGCGAGTCTGCGCCGGTCCAGTTCGTCGCAGACACCCGCGAGCGCATGGGCGACCGCAATTTCTTCGCTACGCTGATCGGCGGAGTAGCGGCAATCGGTGCAGCAGTCGCGGGCATCTTTTATGCCGTTCAGAAGGGGCAAGGTGGCCCCAAAGACGGTCAAGGCGGCGGCACGGGTGCCAAGGCGCATCAGGCCGACGGCACCGACAGCTCCGCCTCGTTCAATGCCGGGATCGCCGACGAAGGAACGATCCCCGACAAACTGCCCGATTGATCCCAAGCTCGGTCGGACAGCAACAGGCCGCCGCGGTCCAGAACCACGGCGGCCGCTTTGTTACCAGCCTTTCGGCTTGCCCTTGTTTTGCTCGTCGAGCCACGCCTTCAATGGCGCAAAATACTCGACCATCGCGGCACCGCTCATTTCGCGGCTGCCGGTGAACGCCTCCAGCGCATCGGGCCAAGGCTTCGACGACCCCATCTCCAGCATCGCGTTCAGCTTCGCCCCGACCTCCTTGTTGCCATAGAAGGAGCAGCGGTGGAGCGGCCCCGTCCACCCGGCCTGATCGCACGCCGCCTTGTAGAACTGGAACTGCAACAGCCGCGCGAGGAAGTAGCGCGTGTAGGGCACATTCGCCGGGATGTGATATTTCGCGGCGGGATCGAACCTGGTCTCGTCGCGCTTCACCGGCGGGGTGATGCCCTGATATTGTAGCCGCAGTGCATCCCATGCGCCCTGATAGCCATTTGCCGGAATCCCGCCGGAGAACACGCCCCAGCGCCACTTGTCGATCAACAGTCCGAACGGCAGGAATGCGACCTTGTCCATCGCCTGACGCAGCAACAGCCCGGTATCCTTGTCGGCGCTCGGCACCTTGCTCTCATCGAGCAGACCAACCTGGACCAGATAATCGGGCGTGATCGACAGCGCGGCGAAATCGCCGATTGCCTCGTGGAACCCGTCATTGGCACCGTCACGATACAGAATCGGCAGCTTGTTATAGGCACGCTGGTAATAGTTGTGTCCCAGCTCGTGCTGGATGGTGATGAAGTCGTCCGAATTGACCTTGATGCACATCTTGATCCGCAGATCGTCAACATCGTCGAGGTTCCACGCCGATGCATGACACTGCACCTCGCGGTCGGCGGGCTTCACGAATTGCGAGCGCTTCCAGAAGGTTTCGGGCATCGGGTCGAGACCCAGCGACGAGTAGAACGCCTCGCCGGTCCTGACCATCTTGATCGCGTCATAATCCTTGGCGACCAACAGCTCGCCAATGTCATAGCCGACATCCCCCGATCCCGGCGGCGCGACCAGATCATAGATATTGCCCCATTCCTGCGCCCACATATTGCCGAGCAGGTCGGCGCGGATCGGGCCGGTCTTGGACTGGACCGCATCGCCGTACTTCTCGTTGAGCTTCCAGCGGACATAGGTGTGGAGCGACTCATAGAGCGGCTTCACCTCGTTCCAGAGCTTGTCGGTCAGCTTGGCGAACTCTTCGGGCGGCATGTCATAATTCGACCGCCACATCGAACCGACATCCTTGTATCCCAGCTCGCGTGCACCCTCGTTCAACAGGCCGACGGCGCGCTGATATTCGTCGCGCTGCGGCGTGCCGACATTGTCGTGCCAGCTGGTCCACATTTCCTTGAGCTCGTCGGGATTGCGGTTGGTGCCCATCGCCGCCTCGATGTCGCTGCCGCTGATCGGCTGGCCATTCAGCGTCCCCTTGCCGGTGCCATAGACGGTCTGCATGTCGGTCTGCAGCTTCGACAGCGCCCCCGCCGCCCCTTCGCGTGTTGGCGCGGGAGAGGTGATGCGCGCGCGCAGGATGTCGAGCTGACGCCGCGTGTCCGGCGACAGCCCCTTGACCTTGTCATACTTCGCCGCCTCCAGCGCGAAACGAACCGCCATCTCGGTGCCCTTTGCACCGCTCTTCGCGACCAGCGCCGAAGTATCGTCGTTGATATAGGTGGCGTAGAGCCAGGCGATCCGCGCGGCGTCGAGCGAATATTCCTTATACTCGGCTTCGGCGCGCTTCAGGAATGCGTCGGCGGCGGCTGGCGTGGCCGCGCCCGTCGTCGGCGCGGCGGGCTTTTGCGGCTGTGCGGAAGCTGGCCCAGCCATCAGCATGGCGAGCGCGATCGTCGAAATTCCGGTGCGGATCATCAATCCCTCGATTGGTTGGATGTGGATGGGGGAAGAGTGCGCCTGCCCCCCGATGGGGTCAAGCGGTCAGAAATGTAACGATCGCGTCGCCCAGCTCGGGCCGGGTGACCGCGCTCATGTGATTGCCGGGGATCTCGACAAAGCGCGCATCGGGCAGCATCGCGGCGAGACCGGTGAACGACCCCACTTCGTCGTCCTCGGCTCCTGCGACGACCAGCACCGGAACGTCGAGCATGGCCACGGTTTCGGGCGGCGTATCAACAAAGGTGTCGAGGATGCCGAGCAGCGCCTGTGGATCGCCGCCCGTCGTCTTGAGAAACGCCTGCGACATGAACTCCTTGTCGCCGCGCACGAAGCTGCCAAAGCCGGTCAGCACGCGGCGGAAAAAGCCCGCACGGCGACCGGTATCGGTCACGCCCTCATCGCCCAGCCCCGACAGGATCACCCGCCGCGGCGCGGGTGCGATCCCCCGCGCCAGCACCCGAACGGTCGTCCGCGCACCGAGCGAATAGCCGCCCAGATCATAGTCGGTCAGGCCAAGATGCGCGATCAGTGCTTCTGCATCCTGCGCCAGCGCGTCGGGCGGATAGGCGGCGGGGTCGTGCGGCTTGGCGCTGTCCCCATGCGCGCGCAGGTCGGGCATGATGACCCGGAAACCCGCCTCGGCCAGCTTCGGGGCGGCCCCATATTTGATCCAGTTGGTCTTCGCGTCCGAGAAAAAGCCGTGGATCAGCACCACCGGCCGCCCCGCGCCGATCTCGCGCCACGCCAGGCGCTGGCCATCGAATGTCTCAAAAATCTCGATCATGCCGGTTCTGATGCACCGGATCGGCCGCGCGCGAAAGCGGGGATCAGCGGGATCAGGCAACCCAGCAGCGCCAGCGCCATATCTTTGGGCGCGTCGAACATGTCGCCCTGTTGCCCATTATACTGGTCCGCCGCCTCCGGGCTGAGACCCAGCGTCAGCATCCATTCGAAGATTTCGTACAGCGCACCGATCGCCAGCACAGCAAGCACCATGAACACCACCGCCATCCGCCGCGTCAGCCCGACATGGCGCTCGCCGATCTCGATCAGCGGGATTGCAAAGCACAGGCCCGACGCGAAATGGACCAGCCGGTCGAACATGTTCCGCTGAAATCCGAAGGCCGCGTCGATGCTGAACCCGAATGCCGCCTGCACCCACGCATCATAGGGTACATTGCTGTATGTCCAGCGCGCCGCGAACAGGTGCAGCAGCACGAAACCGCACCCCCATGCCACGCTGGCAGTGCTCAGCGGCCAGCGCCGCAGCGCCCACCACGCCAGCGGTACTCCGGCGACCACTGGCCCGACCTGAAGCCAGGTATTGGGCGGATAGGCCGCCCCGACCGCGCTCAGCGGAACGCCCGCAAGACATGCGAGCAACCACCAACGTTGCGCGGCGGGGAGGCCCATGCGTGGCCGATCAGCCCTTTTTCAGATGCCGGCGACCGAGCAGCTCGGCGATCTGCACCGCGTTCAGCGCCGCGCCCTTGCGCAGATTGTCGCTGACGCACCAGAAAGCGAGGCCGTTCTCAACCGTCGAATCCTCGCGCACACGGCTGACAAAGGTCGCATAGTCACCGACGCACTCGACCGGGGTGACGTATCCGCCATCCTCGCGCTTATCGACCAACATGATCCCCGGCGCCTCACGCAGGATGCTCTGCGCATCCTCCGCCGACAGCTCGCGCTCCAGCTCGACATGCACCGCCTCGGAATGGCCCACGAACACTGGCACACGGACACAGGTGGCGATCACCTTGATCTTGCGGTCGAGGATCTTCTTGGTCTCGACCACCATCTTCCACTCTTCCTTGGTCGACCCGTCGTCCAGGAAGCTGTCGATATGCGGGATCACGTTGAACGCGATCTGCTTGGTGAACTTCTTCGCTTCCGCGCTGTCGCCGACAAAGATGTTGCGCGACTGTTCGAACAGCTCGTCCATCCCCTCTTTGCCCGCGCCGGACACCGACTGATAGGTCGCAACCACCACGCGCTTGACCGTCGCGGCATCGTGCAGCGGCTTCAATGCCACCACCATCTGCGCGGTCGAGCAGTTGGGGTTGGCGATGATGTTCTTCGCCTTATAGCCGTCGATCGCCTCCGGGTTCACTTCCGGCACGATCAGCGGAACATCGGGGTCCATGCGATAGAGCGACGAATTGTCGATCACGGTGCAGCCGGCCGCAGCAAAGCGCGGGGCGTGCAGCTTCGTCGCTTCGCTCCCGATCGCGAACAGCGCCATATCCCAGCCGGTGGGATCGAAATGGTCGATATTCTGAATCTTGTACTGTTTTCCGGTCTCGCCGAAGTCGACCATGTTGCCGGTCGAGCGGGCGCTGGCGAGCACGGCCAGCTCGTCGATCGGAAATTCGCGCTCCGCCAGAATGGCAAGCATTTCGCGCCCGACATTGCCGGTGGCGCCTGCGACTACGACACGGTAACCCATCAATAGACCCTTTCATGCGGTCGCGCCGCCCGGAACAGGGGCAGCACATAGTCATTCTTCGGTGGGAAGTCAGCGCCCGGTGGCGGCGCGCCGATGGAAATGTTTCGCGGCGGACACCCGGACCCGCGCGACCGGCCTGTCAGCGGCGGGTCACGGTCCGGGTGGTAATAATGGCCCGTTTTCGAAACATGACCGCGCCCCTAGCAGCAGCGTTGCGCGCGGGACAGCGAAATTCTTCTATTGTTGTTCGCAAGCCCTACTTCGCAGCGGGCGGGACGATCGGCGGTACCCGGCTCGACACCAGGAAACCCTGCTTGCGCTCGATGCTCCACAACAGGCGCGGGTCGACCGGATCCCAGTCGATTGCCTGCCCCCCGGTCGGGACCGCAATCGTCGCGACATGCTCCAGCACCGTACCCGCAGGCGGCAGTTTCAGTGCATAGATCTCCGGCAGGTCATGGCCCGAGACATAGAGATACCCGTCGCGATTCCACCGGCCACCCGACGCGCTATACGGTGTCATCCGGCCGATCACGCTGTCAGGGAATAACCACGCGCCCTGTTCGACAAAGTTCGCGTCGAACCGCACCAGCGTCGTGTAGCGGGCGTCGCGGCCCGGCTCGCCCCCGCGCTTGCCGTAATGCGCGAAGCAGGCCCACCAGCTCCCCTGATGCCAGTCGAGCCAGGTCAGCGATCCCCGCCCCGGCCCCAGGCTGCGGCTCGTGATCGGCTTCAGCGTCCGCGCGTCGAACGTTTCGATCGAGCTCGCCTGTGGCACCGACGGATAGTTGGACGCCGCGCACACCAGCAGCCGCCCCTTGAGGATGCAGCTGTTGATGTGCGGGTAATGCGTCTTGCTGCCTTCCCATCGCACCACGGTCTTGCCGGTCCTGCGGTCGATCCGCGCGATGACATTGTTGTCGATCGCATACAGGTCGCGCACGCCCGCCACGACGCCCTGATCGGCGTCGGGCGCGGGGATCCGGGAAACCTCAGGCGCCACCAGCGACGCCTGAAGGGCAAGGGCAAGCAGCAGGCTCATCAGAACTTCGCCGATGCGCCGGCCCAGAAGGTCCGGCCATAGCGTTCATTCTGGACGAACCAGTCGGTGCGATCCCCCTGATATTGGCGGGTCGGCTCGTCGGTCAGATTCTGCGCCTCGGCAAAGATCGCGATATTCTCGGTGATCTGGACCTTCACCTTCGCGTCGAGCCGGCGCAGATCGTCATTATACTGATCCTGATAGGCCAGCCCGCCCACCGCGATCAGCGACGCGCCGGTATTGTGGTACGCGACCGACGCCTCGACCGGCCCGGCCTGGTAGAAGAGCTGCGCACCGTAGAGAAACTCCGACTGGCTCGGGAAGGTCGAGACGCGGCCATTGGGCAGCGTCAGCGACGAACTGACCAGCGTGCCGTTCGCCTCGAAGCCAAAGCCCGAGAGGAAGCCCGGCAGGAAGGTGAACTGCATCTGGAACGCCGCCTCGACGCCGATCAGCTCGGCCTTGTCAGCATTCTGCGGCTGCGAGAAGCTCAACCGCTCAAAATTGAGACCGGCAAAGCTGGTGTTCGTCAGCGTGTAGTTCTGGGTGAAGATCGGGTTGTCGATATATTTGACGAACGCGCCGAGCGAGATCAGCCCGCCCTTGGCGAAATAATATTCCGCCGACAGGTCCAGGCTGTCCGCGCGATAAGGCAACAGGTCCGGATTGCCGGTCGAGAAGCTGCCCTCGAACGTCCCGTTGCCGTTGCCGTCCTCATAGGAAAGCGCGCCGCCCGGCGAGAGCTGGCTATAGTTCGGGCGCCCCAGATTGCGGGTATAGGCCATGCGGAAGCTGAACTTGTCGCCCGCGTCCATGCGGATGATGACGCTCGGCAGCCAGTCGGAATATTCGTTGCGCTCCTGCACCGGCACGATGGTCGTGCCGTTCTGCAGGCGCGACCCGGTCACCGTGCTGGTGGTGCGCTCGTAACGCAGCCCCGGCGTGATCGTCAGCGGCCCGAACTTCAGGCTCGCCATCGCATAGCCCGCCCAGACATCTTCCTCGATAAAGATGTCGTTGAGCGTGGCATTCGCCAGCGTCGCGGCGTTGTCGCGCACGAAATAGGGGCCGGTCAAATTGGCGGCGGTCCATGCCGTGATCGCCGCAGCGTCGATCGTCGGGCCATTGGCATAGGGACGGTCGTCGCCGTCGGGATAGACCAGCACGGTCGGCCCAGCGAGGTTGAACTGCGCCAGCGTGAACCGCGTCGCCGCGTTGCCACCGCGGGTCCAGGTATCGTTGCGGCTGTCAAAGCTCTTGTCGGTCAGGCGGAACTTGCCGCCGGCCGCCACGAAGCTGTCCTCCATGCCCGGAATGGTCCAGTTGAGGTCGAGCTTGCCCTGCCAGATATCCTCGTCGCCCGTCTCGAACTGCTCAGCATACTGGCGGAAATTCAGCTGGCTGGAGGCGCATTCGGTGCGCGGCGTCGCGGTGAAGACGCGCTCGGCGAAGTTGAAATCGACCGTGCCGGGATTGCAGCGGAACTGCCACAGCTGGTTCGGCTCGCGCACCTCATTGTGCACGCGCGCGACCACATAATCGACCTTTACGTCGCCGAACCGGCTCGATCCGCCCAGCATCCCGGCCAGGATCGACTTTTCTTTATACTCAAGCCGCAAATCCTGACGGCGCTCCGGTCCGGTGCCGCCGCCGACACCGACGTTCGGCGTTCCGGTGACGGTCCCGCTGTTGCCGCCCGGCGCGAAGGTAAAGGCGGGCGAGGCAATCAGCGCGTCGGTCGCGAAATCGAGGCGGTAGCGCTGGCGGTACTCGTCCTCGGTGAACTTCGAATAGATGCCGCGCAGATAGAGTTCATGATCGCCGGACCGCCAGTCGAGCGATCCCGCTGCGCCGATCCGCTCACGCTTAAGGCTGTAGTCGGTGTATTTGATGTTGATCGGCATCCCGCCGCGCGCCGCGCCGGCGACCGGGCGCCAGTCATCGGGATAGACGCCGTAGCTGGCAAAAGTGCGTTCGGAGTAGCTGCCGCCTATCAGCACGCCGAATTCCTGATTCGTACCGAAGCGCGCACCGACGCTCACGTCTCCGCGCACCGGGTTCTTCTCGTTCAGCTCCTGATAGCCAACCTGACCATTGGCCTGGACGATGAAGCGGTCGCGAAAGTCGAACGCGGTTTGCGGCACAAGGTTGATCGAGCCGCCAATCCCCTGCCCGTCCTGATTCGCGGTCTTGGCCTTGCTCACTTCGACGCGGTTGAGCAGCTGGCCCGACACGATATCGAGCGGCAGCGAGCGGTTCTGGCCATCCGGGTTGCCGATCTCGACGCCACCGAACGTGTAGTTGTTGAGGTCCGACGGAATACCGCGGATTGCGACATAACGGCCCTCGCCCTGGTCATAGGTGACGCCGACGCCGGGGAGCCGTTCGACCACTTCGGCGACGTTCCGGTCGGGAAGGCGACCGATCTCGTCCGCTGCGGCAACGTCGATGATCCCGATCGCGTCGCGCTTGATCTCGATCGCACGCTCCTGCTGGGCGCGTTGCCCGGTAACAACGATCTCTTCGCCCGCATCGTCTTGCGCATGGGCAGCAGAAACGAACGCCGGAAACGCGACGGTGGCGAGCAGAAACATTTTCATATCAGGATTCCCTTGTGTCTGTCGCAGCGCCGCTAGAAACGTTTCGCGACTGCAACATGAAGGACGGGAGACAATCGCGTGACAGAGGCAGGTCAGCAATGTGACAACGCTGTCTGGTGGACGGCATCACCTGCAGCTGCCTATAGAGTCGGAAAAGAGGAGACCTGATCTTGGCCACGCCCGTTGTCCGTCCCGACACCCGCGCCTTTCTCGACATGCTCGCCGCGATGCCCGAAATGCCGTGGCCGCCCGAACCCGCCGCGTATCGCGCGCAATATCTGGCGATGAAGGATCTGGTCGACCTGCCGCAGGGCGAGCTGGCGACGATCAAGGATCTGATCATCCCCGGCCCCACCGGCCCGATCCCCGCCCGTTTGTTCGATGTGCGCGAGCGCCGTGAACCCGGCCCGGTCGTGCTGTTCTTCCACGGCGGCGGCTTCGTCATCGGCAATGTCGACAGCCATGCCAGCTTCACTGCCGAGATGAGCCGCCTGCTCGACCTTCCCGTGGTGTCGGTCGACTATCGCCTCGCCCCCGAAAACCCCTGGCCCGCCGCGTCCGACGATTGCGAGGCGGCGGCGCGCTGGGTCGCGTCCAACCCCGCCGAACTGGGCCGCGCGGTGACCAGCATCGCGCTGGCGGGCGACAGCGCCGGCGGCCAGATCGCTGCGGTCGCCGCGATCGACCTGCGCGACGCCCCCGCCGCCGTGCCGGTAATCGGCCAGCTGCTGATCTACCCCGCTGCGGATGTCGGCGGCAGCTACCCCTCGGCCGACCATTTCGGAGAGGGCTATCTCCTCACGGCCAAGGCGATGGACTGGTTCAACACCTGCTATGCCGCCGATGTCGCGCATCCGCGCGCCTCGCCGATGCGCCATGCGACGCTGGAGGGGCTGCCCCCCGCGCTCGTTCTCACCGCCAGCCTCGACCCGATCCGCGATCAGGGCCGCGCCTATGCCGGCACGCTGATCGCCGCCGGCGTGCCGGTCATCTTCCGCGAGGCAGTCGGCAATATCCACGGTTTCATCACCCTGCGTCGCGCGATCCCCTCGGGACAGGGCGATGTCGCTGCAATGCTCGTCGCGTTCCGCACATTACTGACCGAGGCAGAGGCCAATCGCGTGATGACGCAGGCCGCAGCATGATCGACCGCGACGCCCTGCCCTACCGCCCGTGCGCCGGGGTGATCCTGCTCAACCGCGACGGCCAGGTGTTCGTCGGCCAGCGGCTCGATTCGACGCTGGAGGCATGGCAGATGCCGCAGGGCGGGATCGACCCCGGCGAAGATCCGCTCGACGCTGCCTATCGCGAGCTGTGGGAGGAAACTGGAGTGGTTCGCGATCACGTCGAACTGCTCGCCGCGCCCGAGATCGAGCTGGAATATGATCTGCCTGACGATCTGATCGGCAAGGTGTGGAAGGGCAAATGGCGCGGTCAGCGCCAGCGCTGGTTCCTGTTCCGCCTGACCGCCGGAGACGAGGCAATCGACATTGTCACTGCAGAGCCGGAATTCCGCTCCTGGCGCTGGCTCGACCCGCGCGAGCTTCCGCATGTGATCGTGCCGTTCAAGCGCGATCTCTATGCCCGGCTCCTCGACATTTTCGCCGATCCGCTGGGCCTGAGCGATGGGGGGCGAATCTGATGCTGCACCGCACTCGATCTTTTAACCGGAATCGTGTAGTAACCGGTTACATGCGTACTCCCCTGCTCCTTATGCTCGCCGCACCGCTGCTGCTCGCCAATGCCGATGCGACCGCTGCGGCACCGCAGGACGCTCCGCCTCCGCCGCCCAACCAGTCGGTCGAGCGCTCGTCGGAGGTGAAGGCGATGCTGGACGCCGCGATGAAAGCGGGCGACGAGGGCGCGGTCAACGCAATCGTCAAATATGCCAAGGCCGCCGACAAGGAACGCGCCGCGCAGTTCGAATCCGCCGCCAGCGCGTGGAAGCGCGAGCGTCGTGAGGCGGCCGAACGCCGCATCCGCGAGGCCAAGTTCCTCGATCTCGTCAAGGGCCGCGCCGAGCTGGGCGGCTATTTCACTACTGGCAACACCGAGACTCTCGGCCTGACCGGCATCCTCGACGTCAGGCGCGAAGCGCTGCGCTGGCGGCACAAGCTGCGCGTGCAGGCCGACTATCAGGAAAGCCTGGGGCAGACGGTGCGCGAACGTTACCTTGCCTCCTATGAGCCGAACTGGAAGATCGACGACCGCGCCTATGTCTATGGCGCGGCACAGTTTGAGAGCGACCGCTTCCTCGGCTTCGACGAACGCTATGCCATCTCGGCCGGGGCTGGCTATTCCGCGGTCAAGTCGCCTGCGCTGACCCTCGACCTCGAAATCGGCCCGGCCTTCCGCTACACCGATTTCGTCACCGCGCCGACCGAGCGGCAGGTGGCAGCGCGCGGCAAGCTCGACCTCGACTGGCGGCTGAGCAAGGGCGTGACCTTCAGCCAGGATGCATCGGCGTTCGTCGAGCAGCAGAACAGCACGATCACCGGCAAATCCGCGCTGCGCGTCAAACTGTTCGGCCCCTTCTCGACCCAGATGTCCTATGCGGTGAACTATGAAAGCGCGCCGCCCAACGGCCGCAAGACCACCGACACAACGACCCGCGCGTCGCTGCTGGTGGATTTCTGATCCCCAACTCGTAACGCAGGATACTTTTTGCCGCTGGGGGTTCACCCGCCGCGCGTCAGCCGATACACCCGCTGCATGGGGCTGACCGCAATCGAAACCACCGCCGTCGAGGCGGCCCGCGCCGCGCCGATGCTGGCGCAGGTAGAACGCTGGGTCGCGGTCAATAGCGGCACGCGCAACCTGACCGGGCTGGCGACGATGGCGGGGCTGCTCGCCGATGCGTTTTCCGCGCTGCCCGGCGACCTCGCGCTGGTCGAACCAGCACCGGTCGAGATGGTCGATACCAGCGGCACCGTGCAATCGCTGGCGCATGGCCGCCATCTGCACCTGCGCGTACGGCCCGAAGCTCCGGTGCAGATGCTGTTCACCGGCCATATGGACACGGTGTTCCCCGCCGATCACCCGTTCCAGACCGCGACGTGGCTGCCCGACGGCATCCTCAACGCCCCCGGCGCGGCGGACATGAAGGGTGGGCTGTCGCTGATGCTCGCCGCCCTGCACGCAGTCGAGGCAACCCCGGCGGCGGCGCGCTTTGGCTATGAAGTCGTGATCAACTCAGACGAGGAGACCGGCTCCTTCGCCTCCGCCGCGCTGATCGCGCAGGCCGCGAAGGGCAAGGTCGCCGCGCTCACCTATGAACCCGCGCTCCCCGACGGCACGCTGGCGGGCGCGCGCGGCGGCACCGGCAATTTCTCGGTGGTCATGCGTGGCAAGAGTGCCCATGCTGGACGGAATCCAGAAGAGGGGCGAAATGCGCTGGTTGCTGCAGCGGATTTTGCCGTGCGGCTGGCAGCACATGCGATCCCCGACCTCACTGTGAATCCTGCGCGCATTGAGGGTGGCGGCCCGAACAACGTCGTGCCTGACCTGGCCATTTTGCGTGTGAATTTCCGACCGCGCAGCCCCGAAGCTATCGACGCTGCTGCGCTTCTGATCGACAATACGATCGCCAATGTCCTCGACGATCATGACGTCCGGATTGATGTCCATGGCGGCTTCAACCGCCCGCCCAAGCCGCTCGACCCGGGAGCCGAGCGCTTGTTCGGCCTGGTCAAGCAGGCCGGGGCCGATCTCGACATTCCGGTCGCATGGAAAGCGACCGGCGGCGTGTGCGACGGCAACAACATCGCCGCGTGCGGTGTCCCCGTCGTCGACACGATGGGCGCGCGCGGCGGTGCCATCCACTCGCAGGAGGAATTTCTGATCCCCGACAGCCTGCCCGAACGCGCCGCCCTGTCGACGCTGACCATCCTGCGCATCATCGAAAAGGGCCGCGTATGACCTTCCTCATTCGCCCCGCCCGCGCCGACGATCTTCAGCATCTCTACGAGATGGCCAAGCTGACCGGCGGCGGCTTCACCAATCTGCCCCCCGAAAAGCCCGCGCTCAAGATCAAGCTCGAGCGCAGCGCCGAGGCCTTCGCGCGCACCGACGATGCGAAGAAGGACGAGCTGTTCGTCCTCGTCCTCGAAAACACCGCGACCCAGGAAGTGCGCGGCACCTGCCAGATCTTCACCCAGGTCGGCCAGCGGTGGCCCTTTTATTCCTATCGCATGGGCACGGTGACCAAGCATAGCGAGGCGCTGGGCCGCACCTTCCGCGCCGAAATCCTCAACCTCGTCAACGATCTGGAGGGGTCGAGCGAGGTCGGCGGGCTGTTCCTCCACCCGGGCGAACGCGCCGGGGGGCTCGGGATGCTGCTCGCGCGCAGCCGCTATCTGTTCATCGCGATGCACCGCGCGCGCTTCGCCGACCGCATCCTGGCAGAGCTGCGCGGGGTGATCGACGAGGCCGGTGGATCGCCCTTCTGGGACGGCGTCGCGGGCCGCTTTTTCGGGATGAGCTTCCAGCAGGCCGACGAATTCAACGCGATCCACGGCAACCAGTTCATCGCCGACCTGATGCCCCGCCACCCGGTCTATACCGCGATGCTCACCGAACACGCGCGCAGCGTGATCGGCGTCCCCCACCCCTCGGGCCGCGCGGCGATGCGGATGCTGGAGCATGAAGGCTTCGCGTTTGAAAATTACATCGACATTTTCGACGGCGGACCGACCATGACCGCGCGCACCGACAATGTGATGACAATCCGCGACTGTCGCACCGAGGCGGTCGCCGACATCGCCCCGGGCGGCGAGGCAAGCATCATTGCGCGCGGTCAGCTCGCCGAGTTCCGCGCCTGTCACGGGCGGATCGCGCGCAGCGACGGCGGCGTGACGCTCGATCCCGCCGCTGCAGAGCTGCTCGGCATCGCAACCGGCGCGATGGTCAGCCATGCCCCGCGTTGAGATCAATTTCGACGGGCTGATCGGCCCTAGCCACAACTACGCCGGCCTCAGCCCCGGCAATCTCGCCGCCACGCGCAATCAGGGGGCGGTGTCGCAACCCCGCGCCGCCGCGCTTCAGGGAATCGCCAAGATGCGCGCCAACCTCGCGCTCGGGCTGACGCAGGGCATCCTCCTGCCCCACGCCCGCCCCGACCATCGCTGGCTCGACAGCCTCGCCACGACCTACGCCGAAGCCGCGCCGCATCTTCAGGCACAGGCGCTGTCCGCCTCGGCGATGTGGGCTGCCAACGCCGCCACCGTCTCCCCCGCCCCCGACACCGCCGATGGCCGCTGCCACCTCAGCGTCGCGAACCTCGTCACGATGCCGCACCGCAGCCATGAGTGGCCCGAAACGCTGGCCCAGCTGCGCCTCGCCTTCGCGCATGACGCCTTCCGCGTCCACGGCCCTGTCCCCGCCCCGTTCGGCGACGAGGGCGCGGCCAATCACATGCGCCTCGCCCCCGCGCATGACGCGCCGGGCGTCGAGATATTCGTCTATGGCGTCAGCGGCGGCCCCTTCCCCGCGCGTCAGCATCGCGAGGCCAGCGCAGCGGTCGCCCGCCGCCACGCCCTCGCCCCCGCCCGCACCTTGTTCGTGCAACAGTCCGAAGCAGCCATCGCCGCCGGCGCGTTCCACAATGACGTCGTCGCGGTCGCCAACGCCAACGTCCTGTTCGCGCACGAATTGGCTTTCGCCGACAAGGCCGCCTTCTACGCCGATCTCCGCCGACTGATGCCGCGCGTCGAGATCGTCGAGGTGCCGACAGCCGAGGTCAGCCTGGCCGACGCGATCAGCTCCTACCTCTTCAACGCCCAGCTGGTGACCCTGCCCGGCGGAGAGACCGCGCTGGTCCTCCCCACCGAGGCGCGCGAGATGCCAAGCGTCTGGAACTGGCTCCAGCGCCACATCGCCGGCAACGGCCCGATTCGGCATCTGGAGGTGGTCGATGTGCGCCAGTCGATGGCCAATGGCGGCGGCCCCGCCTGCCTGCGGCTGCGCGTCGTTGCCGATCCCGCAACGGTCGATCCACGTTTCCTGGTCGACCAGGCCAAGCTCGACCGGATCGCCGCAGTGATCACGGCGCATTGGCCCGAAGCAATCGCGCAGGACCAGATCGGCGACCCGGCACTCATCGCGCAGATCGAGGCCGCACGGCACCGGCTGCTCGAATCGCTCGACCTTGTCGGGTTAATTGACAGGTAACCATAGTCGTTAATGCGAACCCGGCCAATTCCGTAGTTGGCCCAGGTCTTGCTTAACGATTGCCATGCTGTCACGCATCAAACGCCTCTTCACGATCAAGACGAGATTCGAGGCGTTTGCCGTGATCTACGGCCTTGGCGTCGGGGCGGTCGATCGCGGCATTCACTATCTGGAGCAATATCCCGGGATCGGCGGCTGGCTGCTGTTCGCGCTCTGCCCCGTCGCGGTGTTCATGGCAGGCGCGCGAATCCTCGATTCGCTTGATGCGGGGATCGAATAGGCAATTTGGAAGCCGGTCTGCCGGGGGGCGGGCCGTATGGGGAGATCAAGGTGCGGTTGTTTCGGGGCATGTTCACGGCGCTGGCGGCTCAGGCTCTGCTGATCGTGGCAGTAGCGGGCGGGTGCCTGTTGTGGAACGTCTATACCAGCAGCGAGCGGCTGCTGCGCAATCGCGATGCCGAGCATCTTGAAACCTTCGTGGCGCTGGCCGGTGAGGCGGCGGCGGCCGGCAAGCCGTTCGACCGGATCGTGGCCGAGCTCGACCGCCGCGATCCTGTCATCCTTGGCAACCGCGTTGCGATTGTCGGCCCGGACGACCGCCTGCTCGGTGGCCCCACCGCCGGTCCTGCGCTGGTCGAGCGGCCGATCCTTGTCGATGGCCGCACCGTCGCCCGCGCGCGCGTGGTTGTTCCGCCCCAGCTTAACGACCGCGACCGCGCGCTGATGCGCGACCATTATATCGGCATCGGGGCCATTCTGGCCGGCGTGCTCGCGCTGCTGCTGGGTGTCGCCTATTGGCTCGCGGGCCGCTGGTCGCGTCCGCAAAGCGAGCTGCTGCGCCTCAGTCATGAGGTCGCCGATGGCGATGGCGATATCTATTTCGATGAGCGCGGCCCGCGTGAGATCGTCGGCACGATGCGCAACCTGCGCCGCATCGCCAACCGGTTTGAGCGGATCGAGACTGCGCGCCGCACCTGGCTGGTGATGATCGCCGAAGAGCTGCGCGAGCCGATCGCCTCGCTCGGCGGGCATTTGTCGGAGCTTCAGGAAGCGCTGACTGCCGAGCCCGAGTTCAAGGCCGCGATCGAGGCCGACCAGACCCGCCTTGCCCGGATGGCGGAGGATCTGCACGCGGTCGCGCTCGCCGATCTCGGCCGCCTGCCGCTGCGCTTCGCCGATGTCGATCCGCGCGCGCTGATCCACAACACAATCTGGAGCCACGGCAAACGCGCCGAGGCAGCGGGCGTACGGCTCGAAACCAGCACACTGCCCCCCTATACCATCCTCGTGAAATGGGACGCCGAGCGGATCGAGCAATTGTTCGGCGCGCTGATCGAAAATTCGATGCGCTATGTTCCGCGCGGCGGGCGCATCGTGCTTGGCCTTGAGAGCCAGCGCGACGCGTGGCGGCTGATCGTGGATGACAATGCGCCGGGCATCGACGTCGATCTCGCGCAGCAGCTGTTCGAGCCCTTTTACCGCGCCAATGCCAAGGATACGCCGGGCGGATCGGGCCTCAGCCTCGCCACCGCGCGCGCGATCGTCGAGGGGCATCACGGTCGGATCGAGGCAAGCAACTCCCCGATCGGCGGCCTGCGCATCACCGTGGTCCTGCCCGCAAGCCCGCCTATGGCCTGACGCCTCTTCTTAGCCCCTCCCGCTCGCGGGAGGGGTTGGGGAGGGTCTTCTTCTTCTTCTTCTTCTTCTTCTGTTTCTTCTCGAACAGCGGCCCTGCGCTATTCGAACTCCAAAATCGCCGCATCCACCGCCAGGCTGTCCCCCGCCGCGAAGTTGATCGCCTTGACCACCCCCGCTTTCTCGGCGCGCAGGATATTCTCCATCTTCATCGCCTCGACCACCGCGAGCGGCTGGCCTGCCTCGACCTTCTCGCCCGCGCCCACCTCGATCCGGGTGAGCAAACCCGGCATCGGCGCGAGCAGGAAGCGGCTCATGTCGGGCGGAATCTTCGCGATCATGTGGCGGGCAAGCGCCGCGACGCGCGGACGCAACACATCGACCTTGTGAGTCGCGCCGCGCGTGGTGAGCAGCCAGCCGGTGCGGGTGCGCGCGACCTGAACCGCGAGCGTTTCATCGCCTGCGTGCGCCACCGCGATCCGGTCGCCCGGGTTCCATTCGACATCGCCTTCGACCAGCTCGCCATCGACGAGCGTGTCCTCGCCCAGCGTTACCTCATGCGCGATATCGCCGATCCGCACGACCCAGTCACACGGTGCCTCACGCGCGGGACCGAGCTGACCGCTGATCTGCGCCGCGCGGTCGCTGTCGCGCCAGCTTAGCGCAGCGGCAATTCCCGCGAGCGCACGCCGCAATTGCGCCCCAGCAGGCGCACCATGGAATCCCTCGGGATATTCCTCCGCGATGAAGCCCGTGGTCAGCGCCCCCGAACGGAAGCGGGGATGCTGCATCAGCGCGGACAGGAAATCGACATTATGGCCCAGCCCGCCGATCTCGAACCGGTCGAGCGCCGCAACCTGCAAGTCCGCCGCCTCGTCGCGCGTCGGTGCCCAGGTGATCAGCTTGGCGATCATCGGGTCATAGAACATGCTGACCTCGCCGCCCTCGGCGACGCCATCGTCGACGCGGACATAGCCCTTCTTCTCCCCTCCCGCTTGCGGGAGGGGCCGGGGGAGGGCCTGTTCAGGGGCGGTAAACGAGGAAGACAGCCCCTCCCCTAACCCCTCCCGCAAGCGGGAGGGGGACTGCCGCGCCTCCGCCTCAGGCGGCCGATAGCGCACCAACCGCCCGGTGCTCGGCAAAAACCCGCGATACGGATCCTCGGCATAAACCCGGTTCTCGATCGCCCAGCCGGTCAGCGTCACCTCATCCTGCGTGAACGCCAGCCGTTCACCCGCCGCAACCCGGATCATCTGCTCGACCAGATCGACGCCGGTAATCGCCTCGGTCACCGGATGCTCGACCTGCAGCCGGGTATTCATCTCGAGGAAGTAGAACCCCTCCCCGGTCTTGTCGGCACCGGAAACGATCAGCTCGACGGTGCCCGCGCTGTAATAGCCAACGGCCCGCGCCAGCGCGACTGCCTGCTCGCCCATCTTGCGGCGCATCTCGGCCGTGACGAAAGGCGACGGCGCTTCCTCGACCACCTTCTGGTGCCGCCGCTGGATCGAACATTCGCGCTCGCCCAGATAGACGATGTTGCCATGCTGATCGCCGATCAGCTGGATCTCGATATGGCGCGGCTGTTCGATGAACTTCTCGATGAACACGCGATCGTCGCCGAACGACGCCAGCCCCTCGCGCTTGGTCGCCTCAAAGCCCTCGCGAACGTCCTGCTCGCTCCACGCCAGCCGCATCCCCTTGCCGCCGCCGCCCGCCGACGCCTTCATCATCACCGGATAGCCGATGTCCGAAGCGATCTTCACCGCCTCATCGGTATCGGCGATCTCGCCCAGGAAACCGGGCACGACATTGACCCCCGCCGCCTTGGCGAGCTTCTTGGACTCGATCTTGTCGCCCATCGCCGCGATCGCATTGGCCGGCGGCCCGACAAAGGCGATCCCCGCCTCCGCACACGCCTTGGCAAAGCTCTCGCGCTCCGACAGGAAGCCGTAACCGGGATGGATCGCATCCGCGCCCGTCACCTTGGCCGCGGCCAGGATCAGCTCAGCCTTGAGGTAGCTCTCCGCAGCAGGTGCCGGCCCCAGCCGCACCGCCTCATCCGCCATCAACACATGCGGCGCGCGCGCATCGGCATCGGAATAGACCGCGACGGTGGCGATCCCCATCCGCTTGGCGGTGCGGAACACGCGACACGCAATCTCGCCCCGATTGGCGACCAGGATTTTCTTGAACACCCTTCACTCCCCTCCCGCTTGCGGGAGGGGCCGGGGGAGGGCCTGTCCGCACGCGGTGCAATTTGTCGTGAGGGACACGCCCTCCCCTAACCCAATCCAGCGCGACCGCAGATCAGAGAAAAGCGATGTCACTTCTCCACCTCAGATCCCGCCTTCACCTCGCCTGCCCCTTATACACCGCCTTCGCGACTTCTTTTGTCGAACGTGCGAGGTCGCCGAAGCTAACCGGAGAGTACCACAACCCTCTCGCGACACCGAAAAGTAAGAAAGCGATACCGAGCAAGACACCAATATAAGTCGGCCCGATAACTACGATGCCCCACTCGGGTACGATCGGGTTAATCCCAAACAGAATCCCAATGAGTGCCATCGGTGCCACTCCAATCAAGAAGCACACGAAGCCCGCGAAGCAAGGCCGCATCTTCCCCAACCGCTTCCAGACCATAGCTTGGATGCCGAAGAAAATCGCGGCGGGCACGACGATGAAGGCCATTAAAAAGTCCACTTACTCCGCCGCCTCCAACTCCGCCTTCACCTCACCCGCCATCGCCCGCATCCCCAGCCGCGCGAACAACGCCGCGTCCTTGTCGTCGCCCGCACCGCCGGTGGTCAGCAGCTTGTCGCGCATCACGCCGCCTTCGGTGCCGGCGCACCGCGCAACAGCCCCTCGGTGCTCAAATCCTCGTCAATCTCCGGCCAGTGGATGCCATAACCCGCGCCCGCCAGTTCCCACTTCGCCCGCTGCTCCACCGTCGCGTGCAACAGGCGCGGATACCAGGCGAGCGGCACAGAAATCGTCCGTCCATCCATCAGATCGACGATCAGGCTATGCGCGTCGCAGCGTACGTCCAGCACCCGCTCATCGGTGACTTTAGCCGAAATATTCATGCCACGCCTCCACAAACGCGGTTCGATTCTGCTCTACCATGGCGACAATCCCGCCAATCTCATGCGCCCGAAAGCCACGACTCTTCGCGACCTCCAGGCTCTCCAGCCAGATCTTGATCGTAGCATCGCCACGATCGACATGCACATGCGGCGGTTCGTTCGGCTCGTGACTATAGAAATAGAACCGAAACGCCCCGATCCGCAGCAGCGTCGGCATTACTCCGCCGCCTCCAGCTCCGCCTTCACCTCACCCGCCATCGCGCGCATCCCCAACCGCGCAAACAGCGCCGCGTCCCTGTCGTCGCCCGCATTGCCGGTGGTCAGCAGCTTGTCGCCGGTGAAGATCGAATTCGCCCCCGCCATGAAGCAAAGCGCCTGCGTCTCGTCGCTCATGCTCTCGCGCCCGGCGGACAGCCGCACCATCGACTCCGGCATCGTGATCCGCGCCACCGCGACCGTGCGGACGAACTCGAGTCCGTCGATCTTCGCCAGCGGCGTATCGTGGAGCATGTCGCCCAGCACCGTGCCCTTGACCGGCACCAGCGCGTTCACCGGCACGCTCTCGGGATGCTTGGGCAGGGTTGCGAGCGCATGGATGAAGCCGACGCGATCACCGCGCGTCTCGCCCATCCCGACGATCCCGCCGCAGCACACATTGATCCCCGCCTCGCGCACATGGTCCAGCGTCTCCAGCCGGTCCTCGAACGTCCGCGTCGTGATCACCTCGCCATAGCGCTCGGGCGAGGTGTCGATATTGTGGTTGTAATAATCCAGCCCCGCATCGGCGAGCTGCGCCGCCTGCCCCTCGGTCAACATCCCCAGCGTCATGCAGGTTTCCATGCCCATCTGGCGCACGCCCTTCACCATCTCGACAATGGCGGGCATGTCGCGATCCTTGGGGTTGCGCCACGCCGCGCCCATACAGAAGCGCGACGAGCCATTATCCTTCGCCTGCGCCGCCGCCTGCAGCACCGCGCGGACATCCATCAGCTTGGTGGCCTTGAGGCCCGTCTCGGCATGGGTCGACTGGTTGCAGTATCCGCAATCCTCCGGGCACCCGCCGGTCTTGATGCTGAGCAATGTCGACAGCTGCACTTCATCCGCCGCGAAATGCGCGCGGTGGACGGTGGCGGCCTGATAGACCAGCTCCATGAACGGCAGGTCGAACAGCGCGGCGATCTCGTCGCGGGTCCAGTCGGTGCGGGGAGTCATTGTGCAGCTTCCTCTTGCGGCGGCATATTGTGGCCCAGCAGCGTCAACACCTCTTCGGCGGCATTCACAAGGTTCGTTCCCGGCCCAAAGATCGCCTGCACCCCCGCGTCGCGCAGCACCTGATAATCCTGCGCCGGGATCACCCCGCCCGCGATCACCTTGATATCGCTCCGCCCCGCATCCTTCAGATGACCGATCAGCTGCGGGATCAGCGTCTTGTGCCCCGCCGCCAGGCTCGACACGCCGACCACATCGACATCCTCGGCCAGCGCGAGGTCGGCGGCCTCCTGCGGCGTCTGGAACAACGGACCCGGCACAACCTTGAACCCCAGATCGCCGAACGCCGACGACACCAAGTTCGCCCCGCGATCATGCCCGTCCTGCCCCATCTTCGCGACCAGCATCCGCGGCGCGCGGCCCAGCCGTCGCCCGGTCGCGACAACGCCGTCCTTCAACCGCTCCCAGCGCGCATCATCGTCATACGCACCGCCATAGACGCCCTTGACCGGGGTCGGCACCGTCCCGTGTCGCCCGAACACATCCTCCATCGCCAGACTGATCTCGCCCAGCGTCGCGCGATGCCGCGCCGCCACGACCGCCAGCTCCAGCAGATTGCCGTTACCCCGCGCGCCCTCACGCAGCGCGTCCAGCGCCGCCCGGCACGCCGCCTCGTCCCGCTCCGCCTTGACCCGCGCGATCCGCGCCACCTGCGCCTCGCGCACGGCGTGGTTGTCGATGTCGAGCGTCTCGATCGGGTCTTCCTCGGCCTTGCGGTATTTGTTGACCCCGACGATCACCTGCTCGCCCCGGTCGATCCGCGCGGCGGTGGCGGCGGCGGCTTCCTCGATCATCGCCTTAGGCCAGCCGGCGGCGACCGCCTTGGCCATGCCGCCCTCACCCTCGACCCGCTCGATGATCGCCCACGCCTTGTCGACCAGTTCTTGCGTCAGCGCCTCGACATAGTAACTGCCACCCAGCGGATCGACGACATTGGTCATCCCCGTCTCTTCCTGGATCACCAGCTGGGTATTGCGGGCGATGCGCGCGGAGAAATCGGTCGGCAGCGCGATCGCCTCGTCCAGCGCATTGGTGTGCAGGCTCTGCGTCCCGCCCAGCATCGCCGCCATCGCCTCGATCGTGGTGCGGATGACGTTGTTGTACGGGTCCTGCTCGGTCAGCGACACGCCAGAGGTCTGGCAATGCGTCCGCAGCATCTTGCTGCGCTCGTCCTTCGCGCCCAGCTGCGTCATCACGCGATGCCACAGCACGCGCGCCGCCCGCAATTTAGCGACTTCCATGAAGAAGTTCATACCGATTGCGAAGAAGAAGCTCAGCCGCCCGGCAAATTTGTCGATGTCAAGGCCGCTGGCGACGCCGTATTTCACATATTCCATGCCATCAGCGATGGTGAAGGCCAGCTCCTGCACCTGCGTCGCCCCGGCCTCCTGCATATGATAGCCGGAGATCGAAATACTGTTGAATTTCGGCATCTTGGCCGACGTATATGCAAAGATATCTGAAATGATCCGCATCGACGGCTCGGGCGGATAGATATAGGTGTTTCGGACCATGAACTCCTTCAGAATGTCGTTCTGAATGGTCCCGTCGAGCAGGCTCTGGTCGACGCCCTGCTCCTCCCCCGCGACGATGAAAAAGGCAAGGATCGGGATCACCGCGCCGTTCATCGTCATGCTGACCGACATCTGGTCGAGCGGAATCCCGTCGAACAGGATCTTCATATCCTCGACGCTGTCGATCGCGACGCCGGCCTTGCCGACGTCACCGGTCACGCGCGGGTGATCGCTGTCATAGCCGCGGTGCGTCGCCAGATCGAACGCGACCGACAGCCCCTTCTGCCCCGCCGCCAGATTGCGGCGATAGAATGCATTGGATTCCTCGGCGGTCGAAAACCCCGCATATTGCCGGATCGTCCACGGCCGCCCCGCATACATCGACGCCCGCACCCCGCGCGTGAACGGCGCAAATCCGGGCAGCCCCGGATCTGCGGTAACGTCCTCCGCCGTGTACAGCGGCTTGACGTCAATCCCCTCCGGCGTGCGCCACGTCAGGTCGCGGCCCTTCACTTCCTTATCGGCGAGCGCCTTCCATGCGTCGGGGGTGGGCTTGTCGGTCACAGCCCCTCTCCCATTGGGAGAGGGGAGGAGGCGCGAAGCGCCGGGGGGGTGAGGGTGACGATAGCGAGGTGCCCCCCCCCCAAAACCCCCCCCTGCCGCGGGGTGGGGGGGGGGGGGGGGGCCGGGGGGGGGGGGGGGGGGGGCACGATAGCGAGGTCACCCTCACCCTTCCCACCCGGCTGCGCCGGGCGGGCCCCTTCCCTCTCCCAGCGGGAGAGGGAGCTATGAACATGCATCATCACTTACCCTTGAACTCCGGCGCGCGCTTGCCGAGGAACGCCATCACGCCTTCGCGGAAATCCTCGGTCTTGCCCGCAATGCGCTGATGCGCTGCCTCGACGCTCAGCGTCTCCGACAGCGTGTTGTTGAGCGCGGCCTTCACCTGTGCCCGGATCAGGCCGAGCGCGATGGTCGGCTTGGCGGCGAGCGTCGCGGCGAGTTTCCCCGCCTCGGCCATCAGCGCGTCGTCCTCGACCACGCGTGCGACCAGCCCCGCATCCTTCGCATCATCGGCGAACATCTTCTCGCCGAGCAGCGCCATTTCCAGCGCCTTGGCCCGCCCCGCTGACTTGGCGACCAGCCAGGTCGCGCCGCAATCAGGCACCAGCCCAATATTGCTGAACGCGAGCAGCAGATACGCGCTCTTCGCCATCACCACCATGTCGCCGCCCAGCGCGATGCCGACGCCCGCACCCGCCGCCGGCCCGTTGACCGCGGTGACGATCGGGATCGGCAGCTTCGACAGCGTCTCGGCCAGCGGGTTGTAGTGAAACTCCAGGCTCTCCGCCGGATCGACCGGCCCGCGATCCATCCGCCCGGCCAGATCCGCGCCCGAGCAGAACGCCCGCCCCTCGCCAGTCAACAACACCGCCCGCGCGCCCTCATTCACCGCGCGCAGCAGCGACGCGCGGATCAGGTCGAGCATGTCGAACGTCACCGCATTCAGCCGCTCCGGCCGGTTCAGCCGGATCGTCGCGACGCCACTTTCGAGGCTGTAAAGGACGCTATCTTCGCTCATCCATCAGTTCCTTCCTTGTGCTCCTGCGAAAGCAGGAGCCCAGAGCCACACGCGGCACCCTTCACCACCCTGGGCTCCTGCCTTCGCAGGAGCGCAAGAACGTCAGTGCAGGTCATCACGCGGGCTCTCCATAATCTCGGTCAGCACCCCGCCCATGTCGCGCGGATGGACGAAGAAGATCAACGTCCCATGCGCCCCGATGCGCGGATCGCCCAGCACCCGCGCGCCCTTGCCCTCGAACCACGCCTTGGCTTCATGGATGTCGGGCACCTCGTAACACACATGATGCTGCCCCCCCGCCGGGTTCTTCGCCAGAAACCCGTGGATCGGCGAGTCCGCGCCCAGCGGCTCGATCAACTCGATCTGCGTATTCGGCGTATCGACAAAGCACACCTTCACCCCCTGCGCGGGCAGGTCGAAGGGTTCATGGATCGTCTCCGCCCCCATCACGTCGCGATAGAAGGCGATCGAGTCCGCGATCGACGGCGTCGCAACGCCGATATGGTTGAGGCGGCCGAGTTTCATTATTGCTCCCCTCCCGCTCGCGGGAGGGGCCGGGGGAGGGCCTGTCCACACGCGGTGTAGCTATCGGAAACGGACACGCCCTCCCCTAACCCCTCCCGCAAGCGGGAGGGGGACTGAAGGCCGATCTCCGCAAGCGCTAGCCCGTTCAACATGACAGCCGCGACTCCTTCTGCAGCGGCACGAACTTGCCATCGCGATATTCATAGCGTTCGACGAACTTCGCCGTGCCGGTCGCCTGCACCGCGAACGACTTGCCCTTCACGATATCGGTAATCTTGCCCTCAAGCCGGATCAGCGGCTCGCCGCCAAAGGTCTTGCCGGTCGTCTCATCGACCGCGCCTTCGTTCGACGAGGACAGCCACACGCGCTCCGACTGAACCGGCCCATCGGGCTTCAACTCGGTGATCGACGCCCCGCTGCACGAATAACCCTGCCCCGACCAGCCGCTTTCGACATAAATGGCCGGATTGTCGGTGAACTCGCCAGTCACCCGCCATTCCGGCTCCGCGCCCCAACCCGACCCACGCACCAAAGTCGGCCATTTGCCCGTAACCACAAACCCGTCGCCCTGTGGCTTCAGATAAGCGATCGCCAGCGCCCCCGAACAGGCATGGCAGTCGGACTCGTTCGCCCCGGGGCTCAACAGCACCGCCGTGTCGCCAACCCACATCAGCTGGCCCGGCTTCACATTGATGACACCGGCGTCGCCTTCCGTGACCTGCGCCGCACCATCCTTGCCATAGGTGGTGCGGAAAGCGAGCTTGAGCTGCTCGGCCTCGGGCAAGGCGCGCACACCGGTCGGCGTCGGGGTCGCAGACGGCGTCGACGCGGTCGCGTTGCCGGTCTCGGGTGCCTGCTGACAGCCGGCCAACAGCGCAATCGCGCCCGCAATTGCGATACCGCTGTGGTTGAGGTGGCGGTGCTTCATCCTTCGATCCTTGGCGGTGCGGCACCAGGGCGTCCGGCCATCTCAATCATCGTTTCAATGCGGATGACTCGCTTGTCGATCGCGATGACATCGTCAGCCAGCCGATCGAGTGCCGCCGACTGCTTCTCTCCAACTTGCTCCAGCCGCTTTACCTGCTCTTGCAGCAACAGGATTTGCTTGATGCCCTTCAGAGCATCCCCAATACTGCTCATCGGCGCACCCCCGCCTCGCGAAGCTTCCGATCGACGTTTGCGATCGTATCTTCCATCAATTGCGCAGTACGCTCGAGACTCGCCTTCATGTCTGGAACAGCCTGCGCCAGCTCCGCGACAAGTGCCGCAAGCTGCGCCTCTTCGTCCTGCTCATGCGCGATATAGCGGCTCGTCGCCTCGCGAACGACATGCCCCACCGACTGGCCGGTCTTCGCGGCAAAGGCGTCCAGTGCTGCCTTGTGATCCGCTGAAGTCAGAAATGTCACACGCTCGGTCTGCATCGCACCCTCCTTCGCATTACAATGACATTGTAATGTTTGTAGGTCGGTCGATCAAGTTGGACTCGGCGGCACCCGCCCTTCGCCCGGCCGGTCGCGCGAAACCATCACAACGGAATATTGTCATGCTTCTTCCACGGATTCTCTAGGCTCTTGTTCCTCAGCTTCCGTAGCCCCAGCGCAATCCGCCGCCGCGTCGAATGCGGCATGATCACCTCATCGACAAACCCCTTGCTCGCCGCGACGAACGGGTTGGCGAAGCGCGCCTCATATTCCGCAGTCTTCTCGGCAATCTCCTCCGGCGTGCGCCCGCGGAAGATGATTTCGACCGCGCCCTTCGCGCCCATCACCGCGATCTCGGCGGTCGGCCAGGCATAGTTGAGGTCGCCGCGCAGATGCTTCGACGCCATCACGTCATACGCCCCGCCATAGGCCTTGCGCGTGATCACCGTGATCTTCGGCACCGTCGCCTCGGCATAGGCGAACAGCAGTTTCGCGCCATGCTTGATGATACCGCTATGCTCTTGGCCCACACCCGGCAGGAAGCCTGGTACGTCCACGAAGGTCACGATCGGAATCTCGAACGCATCGCAAAAGCGCACGAACCGCGCCGCCTTCTTTGACGAATTGATGTCGAGCACCCCCGCCAGCACCATCGGCTGGTTGGCGACGATCCCAACGGTGCGCCCCTCAATCCGGCCAAAGCCGATCAGGATATTGCCCGCGTGGGTCGGCTGCACCTCGAAGAAATCGCCCTCATCCACCGTTTTGCGGATCAGCTCGTGCATGTCATAGGGCTGGTTTGCGCTCGGCGGGATCAGCGTGTCGAGGCTGTGCTCAAGGCGATCCCACGGGTCGCTGCACGGCCGCTCGGGCACCGGTTCGCGATTGCTCGCGGGAAGGAAGTCCACGAAGTCGCGCGCCGCCAGCAGCGCCTCGATATCATTCTCGAACGCCACATCGGCAACGCCCGACTTCGTGGTATGCGTCACAGCTCCGCCCAGTTCCTCCTGCGTGACGATCTCGTTGGTAACGGTCTTCACTACATCCGGGCCGGTGACGAACATGTACGATGAATCCTTCACCATGAAGATGAAGTCGGTCATCGCGGGAGAATAGACCGCACCACCGGCGCACGGCCCCATGATCAGCGAAATCTGCGGCACCACGCCGCTAGCCAGCACGTTGCGCTGGAACACCTCGGCATAGCCGGCCAGCGACGCGACGCCCTCTTGGATGCGCGCTCCGCCGCTGTCGTTCAGGCCGATCACGGGCGCGCCGACCTTCATCGCCATGTCCATGATCTTGCAGATCTTCTGCGCGTGCCGCTCCGACAGCGATCCGCCGAACACGGTGAAGTCTTGCGAGAACACGAAGACAAGGCGGCCATTGATCGTGCCTGATCCGGTGACGACGCCGTCGCCCGGCACGATCTGCTCCGGCATTCCGAAATCGACGCAATTATGCTCGACATACATGTCCAGCTCTTCGAACGATCCCTCGTCGAGCAGCACTTCCAGCCGCTCGCGCGCGGTCAGCTTGCCCTTGGCGTGCTGCGCGTCGATCCGCTTCTGGCCCCCGCCCAGCCGGGCCGCGGCGCGGCGGCGTTCGAGTTCCTCGATCGTCGAAGACATGGCGTACTCCCTTGGCCAGCCCCTGCACAGGACACGGGCCAACACGCAAATGCAATGTTGCGAAGTTGCATCTTAAGACTCCGCATATATCATGCCGCCATGGAACAACGCCGCCGCCTTTTCGCCGGTCACCGGGTCCGCGACCTGCGCAAGCGGCTCGGCCTGCCGCAGGCGGCGCTCGCCACGCGGCTGGGCGTGTCGGTCAGCTATCTCTCACAGATCGAGAATGAGGAACGCCCGCTCACCCCGGCGGTACTGGTCGCGCTCAGCCGCGAATTCCCGGAACAATGGGGAGAGGTCGGCAGCGACGATGGCACCGCCGAACTGATCCGCGCGATCGAAGCGGCAACCGACACCAGCATTCCCGCCGCAACGCTCGACGAGGCCTCAGTGCAGCGCGGGGTCGAAAAGCACCCCGCCCTCACCCGCCGCATGGTCGCCCTCCACGACGCCTGGCGGCGCAGTCAGGCGCAGTTGCACGTGCTCGACGACAAGGTCGAAACCGGCGCGGGTCACAGCGGCGCCTTGCCGTGGGAGGCGGTGCGCGACTGGTACCAAGCGGAGGGCAATTACATCGACCCGCTCGACCGCGCGGCGGAGGCGCTGGCCGACAGCTTCGACCATCCCCGCGCGATCGAGGACCGACTGCGCGGCTGGCACGGCATCGCGATTGACGAAGCGCGCGACGACGACCTGCGCCTGTCGCGCTTCGACCCCGAACGCCGACGACTGACGATCAGCGGCGTGCTCCCGCCCGAAAGCCGCGCCTTCCTGCTCGCCCAGCGCCTCGCCGCGCTCGAATTCGCCAACGAAATGCGGGCCGTCGCCGACGCCAGCGGCCTCGCCTCACCCGCTGCACGCGAACTGCTCGGACTCGGCCTGGCCAACTATGCGGCGGGGGCGCTGCTGATGCCCTATTCGCGCTTCCGCGAGGCCGCACGCGAGGTGCGCCAAGATATCGACCGCCTCCGCCAGCGTTTCGGAACCAGCTTCGAACAGACCTGCCATCGCCTTTCGACCCTCCAGCGGCCCGGAGCACAAGGCATCCCGTTCTTCTTCTGCCGCATCGACATGGCCGGAAACATCACCAAGCGGCATTCGGCCACGCGGCTGGAATTCGCCCGATTCGGTGGCGCCTGCCCGCTCTGGGTGGTGCATGAAGCGGTGGCGATCCCCGACCGCATCCTGACGCAACTCGCCGAAACGCCTGACGGCGCGCGCTACGTCATCATGGCCAAGGGACTCGTAAAACCATCGGCCAGCTATGACCGCCCGCCACGCCGCTACGCCGTCGCGCTGGGATGTGAGGAAATTCACGCATCCGATTTCGTCTATGCTGACGGCCTGCGCACCGGGGGCATTGCGACGCCGATCGGCACCAGCTGCCGCATCTGCCCGCGCGGCGACTGCGACCAGCGCGCCTTTCCCCCGGCGGCCAGCGAGATCCGCATCGACCCCGATATCCGCGCCCCGGTCCCCTACAGCTTTTGAAATTAGTGCGGCTCGCGCTCCGCCGCCGGGCCATAGACCGGATCCGGCTCGCGCTTCTTGCATCGCTTGCAGGTGCGGTAGCCCTCACGCGTGCGACTGTGCGTCCAGCGATGGCCGCGAATCAGACAATGCAGTGTGCGAAACAGGGCCATGCCCGCTGCATAGCACAAAAAATGCGCATCAATTCAGATAATAAGCGCCGAATACAACAAAGCCCCGCCAAGGCATTGACCTGGCGGGGCTTTGAATGGCGCACCCGGAACGATTCGAACGTCCGACCCTCAGATTCGTAGTCTGATGCTCTATCCAGCTGAGCTACGGGTGCGCAGTGGAGGGGCGCTGATAGAAGCGGTTTTCGCGAAACGCAAGCCCGTTGCGCAGAGTTTGTTCGCAGCATACACCCGCCGCGATGCGACATATAACCCTCCTCACGCTTCCCGCGACACTGTGCGCCTGCAGCACCGTTGGCGACGGGTACCCCTCGCTGCTCCCGCGTCCGATCGAGGCCCGGGACGCGGGAGAGGTGGTGCGCCCCGATCCGATCGTCACGCCTGACGCCGCGATCGAGTCGCGCGTCGCCGAACAGGTCGCGGCGGCCGAAAAGATCGCCACGCGCTTCCGTTCGCAGGCGATGGAAACCGAATCGCGTGTCGCAGTCGCGCGCGGGGTGGCGCCCGGCAGCGAGAGCTGGATCGCGGCACAGGTCGCGCTTGCCGACCTCAACCGCACGCGCGGCGAGACGGTCGAGATCGTCGCGAGCCTGGAAGAAACCGCGGTCGAACGGCTTCGCGTCGGCACCCCCGCCTATCCCGCGCTCGACGCGGCGATTGCATCGCTATCCCGCACTGCGGCTGAGCAGGCCGAAAAGGTTCAGGCGCTTGAGGACGCCCTCACCAGCTAGGGCAAATCCTTGTTCAAACTGCGCAGCACCGGCAGGATCGTCGCATAGTCGTCGGTCCATGGCGTAAAGCCCGGCCGCCCCTCCAGCTTCCGCCAGCCTTCCGCCCGCGCCGTCAGCTGTGCCAGCTTCTCCGGCGACCGCGACAGCGCGATCCAGTCCGACGTTGCTGCCTCGTTCAATTCCTCGATCAGCGGCGGATAATAGGTCAGCTGCGCCGCCGACCAGCCGCCCAGCTTCGCCGCGCGCTCGACCACCGGCTCAAGCGACAGGAAACGGTTGGAGATATGCACCAGCAGCAACCCGTCCTTCGCCAGCACGCGATCATAGGTCGCGAACGCCTCCAGCGTCATCAAATGCATCGGCACCGCGTCGGACGAAAAGGCATCGAGCACCAGCAGGTCGAGGCTTTGCGCCGGTTCGTCGTTCAGCCGCACCCGCGCATCGCCCAGCACGATCTTCGCATCGGGCCGGCACTGCTCAAGGAAGCGGAACGGCCCGCGTGCCAGCTCGACCACCGCCGGGTCGATCTCGTAGAAGCGCCACGACTGACCGGGCTTGGCGTAGCAGGCCAGCGTGCCGGTACCCAGGCCAACCACGCCGACCCGCGCCGCAGGGCCGTACAGCGGGGGCAGTGCCTGCATCGCCTGCCCCACCCCCGATCCGGGTACATAGTAAGTCGTCGGCAGCTTCAGCCGCTCGGGGGTCCCCTCCAACTGCACCCCGTGCAGCGTGGTGCCGTGCGCGAGGCGCTTCTGATCGGCCAGATCGGTGATCGTATAAACGCCGAAATAGCTGCGCGTGCGCAAATCGCCCTGCCAGCTCATCGAAATCGAACGGAACCCGCCGAACAGGAACAGCGCGCCGGCCAGCACGATCATGAAGGGCAGCCGCATCCCCACCGTAAACACGCCAATCACAGCGAGGGTGAGATAGAGGATTCCCGCCTGCCGCTCGCCCAGAATGTCGGAGCCTTTGGAAATCCCGAACCAGACGATCAGCGCCACCAGCAGCGCAACTGCGAGAATCCGGATCCGCCGACCGCGCGCATCCTCACCCCATAGCCGCTGAAAGAGCGGCAACAGCCACGCCTGCGGCACCAGCAAGCCGGCGGCGAGGATCAGGATCGGATATTCATAGGTCCAGTCGAACACCAACGGCGCGACCAGTGCCGCGAACACCCCGCCCAACGCACCGCCCACCGACATGGCGAGATAGAACCCGGTCAGCCGATCCGGCTCGGGCCGCAAGTCGTACATGTGGGTGTGCAGCGCCACCGCGACCATGAACAGCAGGGCCAGCGCCATCAGCGCGTTCAGCTCGGGATTGGCGTTATGCCCCGCGATCATCAGCCCGCCGAACAGCAGGATCGTGATCGGCGCGAACCGGGTCAGCGTCACCGCGACCGCCCGCCGCGTCGCAAACGCGATGGTGAAGCTCAGCAGATACAGGCCCAGCGGCAGCACCCACAGCATCGGCACCGCGACGATATCGGTGGTCAGGAAGCTCGACGTGGCGAGCATCAGGCCCGAGGGGACGAAGGCCAGCGCGATCCAATGCGCCACGCGGCGCTTCGACGGCGGGGCGCTGGTCGCATGAATATGCGGCTCGTCCGCCGCCTTGCGCGGCAACAGTAGCGCGCACGCCGCGACCGCAACGAACACCAACGCATAGCCGCCGGTCCACAGCCAGCTTTGCGCGTGCAGCGCCATCCCCGGCTCGACCAGCAGCGGATAGGCGATCAGCCCGCCGAAACTGCCGACATTGGACGCGGCATAGAGCGCATAGGGATCACGCCCGCCCGATGCGGCCGCGAACCAGCGCTGCAGCAACGGCGCCTGCGCCGAAATCGCAAAGAACAGCGGCCCGATCGACGCCGCCAGCAGCCACGGCACCCACACTGCAGGCTCGGCATCCGCCGGCATCTGCATCGCCATCAGCCCGATCGGCAGCCACAGCGCCGCGACGGCGAGCACGCCCAGATGGATCATCGCCTGACGCCGCACCGGCACCCGGCCGAGCCAATGCGCATAGGCATAACCGCCGAGCAGCAACGCCTGATAGATCAGCATCGCGCTGTTCCACACAGCAGGCGCACCGCCCAGCCGCGGCAGCGCCATGCGCGCGATCATCGGCTGGACCAGGAACAGCAGGAAACTGCCGAGCAGGATCGTGATGACGAACAGCGGGCCGCTCGCGCCCTTCAGCCATCCGGGCGCGCCCGGCTGTGGTTCGGCGACTGCTTCGGCGCTCATCGCCTCCCCTTCCGGCTTACGCATTACTGGGTCGCGTGATGCGGTAGGTGACGATGTGGCGCAAGGGGTCATCCGCCGCAAAGGCACGATGATCGAAGTCGCCGCCTTCGACATAGGCCATGCCCAGCCGCTCCATCATCGCGCGGCTGGCGGCGTTACGCTGCGATGTGATCGCCACCATGTGCGCGACATCAAGATTGGCCCAGCCCCAGTCGAGCACCGCGACCATCGCCTCCAGCGCATAGCCGCGCCGCCAATAGGCCTGGCCGAGCATCCACCCCGCCTCGATCTGCCCCGCAATCGGGTTCTGCACATCGCCGCGCTTCAGCCCGCAAAACCCGATGACCGCGCGATCCTCCTTGCGGATCACGCTGAAGAAACCCAGCCCCTCGTGCCGATACCCGTCATGCCGCGCCAGCGTTGCCGCGCTCGCCGCATCGTCCTTGACCGGCCCCAGATCGGCCATCACCACCGGGTCGGCCCACATCGCGTAGAGCGCCGGGTGGTCAGCCTCCACCGGCGGGCGCAGCACCAGCCGTTCCGTCTCGATCATCCGCCCATCAACCGCGCGGCATGAAGCGCATGGTAGGACAGCACCCCGCTGCACCCGGCGCGCTTGAACGCCATCAGCGTCTCCAGCACCAGCGCGTCGCGGTCCCCCGCCCCCGCCGCTGCCGCCGCCTCGATCATCGCATATTCGCCGCTCACCTGGTACGCGAACACCGGCACCTCGAACCGCTCCTTCACCCGGCGGACGATATCGAGATAGGGCAAGCCGGGCTTCACCATCACGCTGTCCGCGCCTTCGTCCAGGTCGAGCGCGACTTCGCGCAGCGCCTCTTCGGCATTGGCCGGGTCCATCTGATAGGTCTTCTTGTCGCCTTTCAGCAGCCCGCGCGATCCCACCGCGTCGCGGAACGGGCCGTAAAAGGCCGACGCATATTTGGCGGCATAGGCCATGATCTGGACGTTGACGAAGCCTTCGTCCTCCAGCGCCTCGCGGATCAGGCCGACCCGCCCGTCCATCATGTCGCTCGGCGCGATCACGTCCGCCCCGGCGCGCGCCTGATTGAGCGCCTGCCCCACCAGCACCTCCGCCGTCTCGTCATTGAGCACATAGCCCGCCGCATCGACCAGGCCGTCATGGCCATGGGCGGTATAGGGGTCGAGCGCGACGTCGGTGAGCACGCCGATGTCCGGCACCGCATCCTTGATCGCCCGGATCGCGCGGCACATCAGATTGTCCGGGTTGAGCGCCTCGCCGCCATCCTCGGTCCGCAGCGCGGGCGGCGTATTCGGAAACAGCGCCAGACACGGAATCCCCGCCGCCGCAGCCTCGCGCGCCTTGGTGACAATGCCATCGACCGACCAGCGCGACACGCCGGGAAGTGAGGCGATCGGCTCCTCGTCCCCCGCACCCTCGGTCACGAACAGCGGCCAGATCAGATCCGCCGGGGTCAGCAGCGTCTCGGCATGAAGCCGACGGCTCCAGGCCGAACTACGGGTGCGACGAAGGCGAAGCGCGGGATAGTGGGACATTGGGCGGTTTGTGTTCGAAATGAAGCGAGGTGGCAAGTTAGCCGGCGAGCGTGGCGTCGATCTCACCGGATTGACTGTCGAACGACGCAATCAACGTATGCCCGAAAAACAGGCCGCCATCTTCGAAGTAGAATTCCGCACATCCATCCGGGAACACCGTCACACCTTCCAAGCGGAGCGCGGCTGCAAAGGTCTCGCGGGTATACGGCTCAGCGTCGTGCTCCGGATCGAACCATTCACCATTCTTTAGGGGAAGCAGCTCGTCGACAAGCGAAGCGATCAGCTTAGGATGCAATACCGCAGCCGCGTCGAGCAACCGGCAGGCGGTGTCGATCGAGGCTGTCAGCTCCGATGAGTTCTCTGCAGAAAGCGAGAGCGAGGCTTTCTCGCCGGCCCACATCACGGTTCCGTCGTACCAGCCAAGCGCCTCATCGAAGGCAAACTCGCCGAGGAAATTGTGGTGAATGCGGGGTTCCATAATCTACCCCAACCGTCCCAACGCCGCCCCCAGCCGCGCCGCTTCGGCCGACTTCTCGGCATGGTCTGCCCGCGCCTTCTCCACCGCCTCCGGCTTGGCCTTTTCGGCAAAGGCAGGGTTGGACAGGCGCGCATTGAGGCTGTCGCGCTCCTTCTCCGCCGCCGCGATCGCCTTGGTCAGGCGCGCGCGTTCGGCGTCGAGGTCGATGACGCCTTCGAGCGGAAGGACATAGGTCGCCTCATCCACCACGATCTGCAGCGCACCGCCCGCCGGGGCCTCACCCTCGGCGCGGTCGACGCGGGCGAGACGGCTCAGCGCCGCATTCTGGCGGATAAGCCGCTCAACCGTGTCGCCGTGCGCATCGCGGACATGCAGCGCCAGCCGCGCGCCCGGAGGCACGTTCAGCTCGGTCCGCGCCGCGCGCAGCTCGCTCACCAGCCGGATCAGCCAGTCGATCTCCTGCGCCGCCTCGGGATCGAGCGCGCGCGCATCGGCCATCGGCCATTTGGCGGTGATGATCGGATAGTCGGGCCGCTCGCCCATCTTCGACCACAGCTCTTCGGTGATGAAGGGCATGAACGGGTGGAGCATGACGAGGATCTGGTCGAGCACCCAGCCGGCGACGGCGCGGGTTTCGTCGGCCTCACTAAGCCCCTCCCCTTCAGGGGAGGGGTTGGGGTGGGGCCTATCCTCTGGGCGGTCGGTCTCGGTGAGACTGGCAGGCCCCACCCCCAACCCCTCCCCTGAAGGGGAGGGGCTTGAAGGTTGAAGGATCGGCTTGATCAACTCCAGATACCAGTCGCAAAAGCGGCTCCAGGTGAACTGGTAGATCGTGTTGGCCGCGCCGTCGAACCGATGGTCGGCAAAGGCGATGTCCATCGCCTGCACTGTGGAAACTGTCTCAGCGACAATCCACTTGTTCACGGCAAGTGTGGCGCGAGGAGGCTCGACATGTTCGCTTGCGCGAATCCCGTTCGCCTGCGCGAACCGCGCCGCATTCCACAGCTTGGTCGCGAAGTTGCGATACCCCTCGACCCGCTTCTCATCCATCTTCACGTCGCGGCCCTGGCTCTCCATCGCCGCCATGAAGAAGCGCAGCGCGTCGGCGCCGTACTGGTCGATCAGGCCGAGCGGATCGACGACATTGCCCTTGGACTTGGACATCTTCGCGCCATCGGCGGCGCGGACAAGTCCGTGCAAGTACAAGGTCTTGAACGGCACTTCCTTCATGAAGTGCAAACCCTGCATCATCATCCGCGCATCCCAGAAGAACAGGATGTCGAAGCCGGAAATCAGCACGTCATTGGGGTAGCGCCCGCCCAGCGTCGGGTCGTCATTCTCGGGCCAGCCCAGCGTCGCGAACGGCCACAGTGCCGAGGAGAACCAGGTGTCGAGGACATCGGGATCCTGCCGAATCGAGACAGTGACCTTGTTCCCATCAATATTCAGACCGGCCTCATCTCCGATCACCACCGAGAAATCCTTGCCAGTCAAATCCCAGTTTTCGCGATAGAACACCTCCGCCCGCGAAACTGCGTCTTGCCCATCTTCAGCCACGAAGGTGGGCAATGGCCACGATGGATTACCAACCTGATCCGGTTGCAGCTTGGGAAATTCAGCGCCCCAAAGCGGATAACCAAACCACGCCGGAATCCGATGCCCCCACCATAGCTGGCGGCTGACGCACCACGGCTGGATATTCTCCATCCAGTTGAAATAGGTCTTTTCCCAGCTCTTCGGCACAACCTTGGTCGCGCCCGATCGCACCGCCTCGATCGCCGGCTTGGCCAGCGTGGCCGCGTCGACATACCATTGGTCGGTCAGCCACGGTTCGATCACCACGCCCGAGCGGTCGCCGAACGGCGTCTGAACCTTGCGTGGTTCGGCGTCGTGTTCGGTGCCGTCCTTGTCGGTCCACGCGACAAGGAAGCCTTCGTCCTTCAGCCGCGCCACCACTCGCTCACGCGCGTCGAACCGGTCGAGACCGATCAGCTCGGCGGGGATCAGCCCGTCCGAGGTCTGGCAAATCATCGCCTTGGCATCGAGCATGTTGAGCATGTCACGCGCCTCGATCCCGGCGCGGCGACCGACCTCGAAGTCGTTGAAATCATGCCCCGGCGTGATCTTGACCGCGCCCGACCCCAGCTCGGGATCGGCATGTTCGTCGGCGACGATCGGGATCAGGCGACCGGTGATCGGCAGCCGCACCTGCTTGCCCACCAGCGCGGCATAGCGTTCATCCGTCGGGTGCACCGCGACCGCCATGTCGGCCAGCATCGTCTCCGGCCGCGTCGTCGCGACGTGGATGAAGCCGCTGCCATCGGCCAAGGGATAGCGGAGGTGCCAGAATTTTCCGTTCACCTCGCGCGTCTCGACCTCAAGGTCGCTGATCGCGGTGCCAAGGCCCGGGTCCCAGTTGACGAGGCGCTTGTCGCGGTAGAGCAGCCCCTGCTTGTGCAGCTCGACGAAGACCTTGAGCACGGCCTTCGAAAAGCCCTCGTCCATCGTGAAGCGTTCGTCGGACCAGTCCATCGAACAGCCCAGACGGCGCAGCTGGCCGGTGATCGCGCCGCCGCTCTCGGCCTTCCACTCCCACACTTTCGCGATGAATTCCTCACGCGTGAAGTCGGTGCGCTTCTGCTGGCGCGCGTTGAGCTGGCGCTCGACCACCATCTGCGTCGCGATGCCGGCATGGTCCATGCCGACGACCCAGCGCGCGTCCATGCCCTTCAGCCGCGCATGGCGGACCAGAATGTCCTGCAGCGTATTGTCGAGCGCATGGCCGATATGCAGCGAACCCGTCACGTTGGGCGGCGGGTTGACGATGGTCCAGGGCTGCGCGCCCGGACGCTCGGGCCGGAACAGGCCATTGGCTTCCCAATGCGCGTACCAGCGCTGCTCGATCTCGGCGGGGTCGAAGGTCTTTGGAAGTTCGCTCATGCCCCGCCCTCTAACGGGCGGGACGGCTTAGGCAAGACTCAGTCCCGCCCCGCCGCGATCCGCGAAATCTCGCGCTGAACCATTTCCTCGACCATGTGCGGCAGATTGGCGTCGAGCCAGTCGCGCAGCATCGGGCGGATCATCTCGCGCACCATGCCTTCGAGCGAGGTTTCACCAGCAGGGATTGCGGGTGTCGCAGCGGGTTCGGGTTTCTCGACCATGCGCGACAGCGCTTCGAGCGGACCACGGGTGGCCTGGGCGGTCGTCGGCGAGAGGATCGGCTCGGCGCGGGGAGCAGGAACAGGCTCGGGCTCTACGTCGCGCAGGTCGACACGCGGTGTTTCGCGCTGGACGGGCTGCGGCGTACGGCGCGGCTCGGGGCGGAGTGCCTCACTCGGTGCGGGTTCGTTCAATTCAAGGATTTCGTCGTCGTCATCAGCGACACGAGCAGGCGTCGCGGCGCGCGCCGGACGACGCGGACGATTCGCGACCGCAGCATCGCCTTCTTCGGCGATGATGCGTTTGATGGAGGAAAGAATATCCTCCATCGACGGCTCGTTGCTCACGTCCCCCATAATGGTTCCTTAACCAGGAATCACAGTCGCCGCCACCTGTGAGAATTACAGTGGCGCTGTCAACCGATTAGCGGGGGCTTGGATCGAGTGGCCCGGCGACATTCGGATTCTGCGCGGGAGTATTCACCGTCCGCGTCGCCTCTGCCTCTGGCGTCGGATTGTCGCGCCAGTCGGACAGGCTGCCACGCACGCGGTCATAATTCGCGACCGGATCGTACAGCGGACCACCGTCGAGGCCGAGATCATCAGCCTCGGCCCGGCCCATCGCCGCCAGCACCGCAAAGCCGGCGACATAGGCGTCGCGCTCGGCCGTCACCAGCTGGACCTGGCTGTTGAGCAATTCCTGCTCGGCGTTGAGGATGTCGAGGATGGTGCGCGTGCCGACGCTGTTCTCGGCGCGGACGCCTTCAAGGCTCAGCTGGTTCGCCTGCACCGCGACGCGGCTGCTCTCAATCACGCGCAGCGCGGACTGATAGACGGCATAGGCCGAGCGCGCCTGTGCGATCACGCCACGCTCGGTCGCGGTGACCTGTTCGATCGACGCCGATTCGCGCGCCTGTGCCTGGCGGACCTGCGCCGCCGGGCGGCCGCCCTGGAACAGCGGGATACTCAGGCTCACCCCGGCCGAGGTCGCGAAGCCGTCATTCGGCACCCCAGCGGCGCGGCCAGGCCCGGGAACCGATCCGAAGCGGTTATAATAATCGCCGCCGACCCCGACGCTCACGGTCGGCAGGCGCCCGGCACGGGCGACACGGACGTCATAGCCGCTCGCCTCACGCGCCTTGCGTGCGCCTTCCAGCGCCGGATTGTCGGTCAGCGTAGTCGCAACTGCCTGATCCGGGTTGGCGGGCAACCCGGGAAGCGGCGGTGGCGGTGCCAGCACGCCCGGCGGGGTGCCGACGATCCGGATATAGTTTTCGCGGCTGGAGATCAGCCGCGCCTCGGCACCCTGCAACTGGCTCTGCGCCAGCGCGAGCCGCGCTTCGGACTGGGCGACGTCGGTGCGGGTCAGGTCGCCGACCTCGAACCGGTCGCGCGTCGCCTGAAGGTTGACGTCAAGCGCCCGCACATTCTGCTGGTTCAGCCGCACCGTCGCTTCATCGCGGATCACGTCCATGTACACCGCGACGACATCGGTGAAGAGCGCCGATTCGACACTGCGCAGCCCGGCGCGGCCGGCTTCAACGCGGGTCTCCGCCGCCCGGACCGAATTGCGCACCGCTCCGCCCGAAAAGACCGGAACGCTCAGATCAACGCCCAAGCTGCCCTGACGCGGCACCGATGTCGGTGAGGAATCGGTGTTGGACAGGCTTTCGCTATACGCACCGGTCGACGACACGCCCGGAAGCCCACGCGACCGCGCAATCGGCACATTCTCGTCGGCCGCGCGCAGATTGGCGCGCTCGGCGGTCAGATCGGGATTGGTGCGATACGCCTTGACCATCGCCTCGCGCAGCGTCTCGTTCGGCCGGGGCGCGGGCGCCTGCGCCGCAGGCGGCGTGGTCTGCGCCAGCGCGGGAAGCGTCAGGCCGACGGCACTCACACCGGCAAGGATCAGGCTCAATCGCATCAGTTTCGCTTTCCTCAGAACTGGAACCCGCGCGGCTTTGCAAAGCCGGGCAAGGGGGCACATTCGACGTCAACGACACTGGCCAGGCCAACGCCGCTACCGCTGCGCACGCCCGATGCGATGCGGGTGACGCCGCGGTCGATCAGGCCGGTGACCACGCGGCCACCCTCACGCAACTGGCCGGCGAGTGTGTCGGGAATTTCCTCGACCGCGCCGTCGATCAGCAACAGGTCGTACGGCGCGTTTACCGGGGCACCAGCGGCGAGCGGGCCTTCGACCAGCGTCACCGTATCGCCCAGCGCGCTGTGGGCGAGCGCGGCCAGATCGGCGTCCTCCTCAACCATCGTGGCGACCGCCCCGAGCTGCGCCGCGAGCGCGGCGGCATATCCGCCAGCGGCTCCGATCACGAGGATCTTCTCCCCCGCCTCGATCCGCGCTTCGGTCAGCAACAGGCCGGTGGCGAGCGGCGGGTTCTGCATCCGGCCATTGCCCAGCGGCAGCGAACGGTCGCGATAGGCGAAGGCGCGCTGCGATTCGGGCAAATAGTCCTCCCGCGCCACTTGCGCCATCGCCGCGACGACGCGCGCGTCGCTGACGCCGCTGGTGCGCAGCTGGCTCGCTACCATTGCGGCGCGCGCGGCCTGGTGGCCCAAGGGTTCGGTGGTCGTCGTCATCATCGCTCCAGCCCTGTTCGCACAACTGTTATAGTCATGCAATACACTTGTTTGCTCGCGCGCTTGTATCGCGTGCCGCCGCCTACGCCAAGCAAGGTCCGCCGCAAAATTCGCAACAGCGGTTGACATGGCCGCGTGCCTTGCGCAGAGCGCGCCCTCGCGATCGAGGCCCGATGGCGGAGTGGTTACGCAGAGGACTGCAAATCCTTGCACGCCGGTTCGATTCCGGCTCGGGCCTCCATTTCGGCGTTTCGCTTCGTCGTAAAACGAACCGCAACTCGCCAGCTGCGAAGGCCTTTCCTTTCACTATCTGTCGCGAAGCTTTCTCACGCGATTGCATTGTGGCCGGAGCGTTCGCCGGCTTCTGTTTGGGCCAAGCTCGGCACACCCCCGACGATGCGCGGATCGACCGCGAAATCACGAGCGATCTCGCGCGCGGTCATCTTCGCGGACATCATGACCGAGGGGGTTCCGCCACCGGGCTGCGTGCCTTGTCCAACGAGGTAGAGGTTCGTGATGTCCTCGCTGCGATTATGAGGTCGAAAAAAGGCGGTTTGCGTCAGGCGCGGTTCGACCCCGAAACCGTTGCCTGCATAGGAACCCAGAACCTGCTCGAAATAATCCGGTGTGACAAAGCTGCGATAGACCAGCCGCTCTGCAAGGTTCGGAATATAGCCGCGCCCCTCCAGGAAGTGCATGACCTTGTCAGCAAACCCCTCGCCAACCGCATCCCAGTCGATGTCGCCCAGCGTGTTGGGCACCGGGATCAGGGTGTAGGCGGCATGGTGGCCAGCCGGCGCAAGGCTGGGGTCGGTCATCGTAGGGATATGCAGATATTGCGAGAAGTCCTCAGCGAGGATCTTGCGCTCGAATATGTCGGTCAGCAATTCCTCATATCGCGGCCCGAGGATGATATTGTGATGCCGCAAATCGGGATCGCCATCCCGCATGGCGTAACCGAAATAGATCACCATCAGCGACATGCTTTGTTTGCGGAACTTGACCACCGCGTCGCGATTGATTCGCCGATATGCCTTGTCGATCAGCTTCAGATAGGTCGTCGCATAATCCGCATTGGACACAACCAGATCGGCCACCAAGCGTTCGCCTGACGCCAGCGTCACACCCGTGGCAACGCGCTTACGTTCGCGCCGTTCGACATCGATCCGGGCGACTTCGGCCCCGAGCTGGACTGTCCCGCCCAGCTCCTCGAATTTGCGGATCATCGCCTGTACCAGCGCGCCGGTTCCGCCCATCGCGAAATGCACGCCCCAAGTCTTTTCCACGAAATGGATCATCGCATAGATCGCTGGAACCTTAAGCGGATTGCCACCGATCAACAGCGGTTCAAAGCTGAACACCTGCCGCATTTTGTCGCTCTTGAAGTATTTGCTGACGAGCGAAAACAGCGGCTGCACCGCGCCGAGCTTGAGCAGGTCGGGTACGACACCGAGCATCGCACCGAGACTGCCGAAATAGGTATAGCCGAGTTCGAGGAAACCGCGCTTGAAGATCGCCCGCGCGGCCTCGTGAAAGCGCTCATAGCCTTCGAGATCCTCAGGCGCGAGGCGCGCGATCTGCGCGCGGACGTTCACCGGATCGGCGTCGTAGTCAAAGAAGCTGCCGTCATCGAAATAGATCCGGTAAAACGGCAGAACGGGTACGATATCGAGATACCGGCTGGTATTGGGGCCGCCGCTGATGCCGGACGTGACCCGCTGGCGGTCGTCCAGCACCTCTTCGGGGAAATCTGGCGCGGTGAGCATCGCCTTGTTCCGCTCAAGCGAAAACAGCTCCTCGATGAAGTGCGGCACGGTCAGTACCGTCGGCCCCATGTCGAACGTGAATCCTTGCGCGCGCCGGACATAGGCGCGTCCGCCGACATCATCGCGTTGCTCGACGATCCGCGTGTCAAAGCCAAGGCTTTGAAGGCGGATCGCGCAGGCGATTCCGCCGATTCCGGAGCCGATGACGATTGCAGTTGGTGAACTCATGTAAATGGCATCTTTTCTTAAAGGGTTTTCTGACGATCGAGACGGCGTTGGAGCCAGCGCGAAAGCAACAGATGCGGCGCAGCAACCGACGCCAGCAACTGAAAGGCGTGGACGACAATCGGCTGATCCACCTGCGCGGGAACGATCCAGCGCAGGAGAAGCCAGCCCAACACTGCGACCAGCGACAGGGTCGCGCCGGTAGCGAGCCACCGCGCACGGGTCATACCGGCCAACGCCATGCGCGTTTCTGCCAGATGCCGGGGCGAATGCAGAAACACGAAGAACAGAGCAAATCCCCAAACTGGGGGCAGCAGCACCAGCAAGGCGAGGCACGACGTCATCGCAGCCGCCCAGTGACGGCTACCCTCGCGCCACGCCAGGAGAACGCCGATCGCGGTGACCAGCAAGGCGACGGGCGCGGCCGCCGTTATGATCTGCGCGACCACGCTTGCGCGCGGATCGCTCATCGCCACGAACAGCGTGGCCACATCGGCCGGGTGACCAATTGTTGCCGCTCCGATGACCGCCGCCCCGGCTGCGCAGCGCAACAGCGGGTCGTCCAGCATTTGCCAATCCTCGCCGAAATGCAAGGCGGCGACCGCGAGGAACAGGATCAACGCCAACAGCGGTAGCGTCAGCCATAGCCCGGCCATCAACACCGCGACGCCCACATAACCGACAATGGCCAGGATCAGGCGATCGCCACGCAGCGTTACCGCACGGCGCAGGATTGCGATGTCGTAAGCACCATGCGGAAGTCCGCCGCAGATAAAAATGATACTCGCCGCTGCAACGGCATGTGGCGTGTCGATGCGATCGCTGAACAGCATCGCGAGCGCGATCGTCGCGGCTGCGACCCAATATGCTGGATACACGATATCGCCGCGTCCCTGGGGGACGCGGCGATGCCAGGACAACTGCTGGGGTGCGGCAGTTGCCATCGGATCAGGCGATGTACGCCTTCTCGTTCGCATGTTCGGCTTCCGACTTCCGAACGGCGATCATGTAGATCAGGATCCCGAGACCCACTTTCGCAGCGATGTCCGCAATCGTGTAGCCGATCTGGATCGTGGTCGTGACGTTGCCGCCAGAGAGCCCGGCGTAGGGGGCCATATAGACAATCGGGTAAAAGCCCCATGATGCGAAGGTCAGCAGCCGCGCCTTGCGGACCAGCGCCTGCGCAGCGGGAGGCTGTTGCGCGATCGACGCACCCAGACCGCTGAACAATTCCCACACGATGTACAGGAACGGGATCGCGGACAGCGTACCCCACAGCACGCGGGTCGGGATATCCGTGGCAATTTCACCCGGATAGCCAAGAATGATCATCAGCGCGGCCGCTGTACCCAGACGGAACGCCTTTGACGAGGTTTCCTCACGCGAAAGGCGCATCACGAGCACGAGTTCGATCAACAGCAGCGGTACGGTGAGCAACCAGTCAACATAGCGATAGGCGTCATTAAAGCCGATGCCGGTTGCGGTCACGATGCCGTTCTCGAGCGTGTAGGCTTCGCCCCAGCTCTCAAAGATGCGCAGGTAATGATAGGCCGCAATCGCGGTCACGAGGCCCGATATGGTGAGCGCCGTGCGATAGGCTGGGGCGACTTGCGAGCGGCTGAGCCACAAAAACGCCGTCGCCGCTGCCATTGTGGCAAAGGTGAACGAGAATGCGTTGTAAACCAGTGAAAACTGGAAAGGTGTGACAATATCCATAAGTGTCTCCGGCACAAGAATTCTCGGCACGGCTGCGCCGGGAAAAACGGGCGAGAGTCATTCGGATTTTGAAACCGATCCTATGTCTCGCGCGCTGCCGCTACGACAGCACCAAAGGAGCATATGTTGGCCCTGCCGCACATCCGGTTGATGAAGGTGCGCGGCAATCCCGCCCTAGCGGCGCTGACTGGTTACCGGGCGCGAGCCGTTTGGCCGATACGGACCTTGTGCCGTATGGTTATTCGCCGGGTTAAAGCCCTGCCTCAACTGCCAGGCGGATTAGATCGGCCGTAGTATGCAGGCCAAGTCTTTCCATAAGAATGGCGCGGTGCATCTTGACCGTCTTTTCGGCAAGGTTGAGTTGTGCGGCGATTTGCTTGTTGAGCAGTCCATTCGCAACCAGCCTCAACACCTGCCCCTGCCTCGGCGACAAGGATTTGACCATTTCAGCGGCTCGAATGCGTCTCATGCTCGACAGCGACGCTGCACCTGCGTCGATTTCGACTTGTGACCCCAGAAAATACAGCAAGGCGTCATCTTCATCATAAATCGGCGCAACAAGAACGGCGTTGCGGAATGGTTCTCCGCTCCGCTTGTAATTTAGAATTTCGACCAGAACTGGGCGATGTTCGCGGACGCCCCGGCGGATTTCTTCAGTCAGCCACGGCTCAGTCGCCGGGCCAGACAAAAAGCGGCAGTTCCGCCCGACAACTTCATGCACCGGATAGCCGGTTAACGCGCAAAACGCCGCGTTGCAGGCCACGATCGGGTTGTCCGGCAGTCGAGGGTCACTGATCACCGAAGGAACCGGGCTGTCGGCGACAAGGCGGGCGTGGCGGTTGGCAGCCGGATCGAGTTCTAGAATATGTTCCATGTCGAGAGCGCGTCCCTGCCAGCTTACCACTCTAAGCAGGCCGAGCCGCGATGACACGCAATTTTTGACAGCTCCATTCGTGCAGTCGCGTGGACCCCGCACCGATCGCACGACAGCGTGGGGATCGACAGGCCGTGAACCACGGCTGCGCATCGGTCGCTCAGGCGAGTTCCTTCAGCGGGGTTGCTGTATCCGCGAGCACAACAGGGTCCGGCGACAGCCGCTCGACCACCAGCTTGCGCCCCTGAACAAAGTCCTTGGTTGCGTTGACGCAATCGAGCGCGATCACCCGGCCTTCTTTCAGATACACGACCGCAAAGCTGCGGTTCGCGGGGTCGCCGCGCACGATCGCGGCGTCGTGCCCGGTCGACAGCCCGACGGTCTGGAGCTTCAAATCATATTGGTTCGACCAGAACCACGGCACCGCGTCATAGCTGAGGTCCTGCCCCATGATCGTCTTTGCCACCAGCGTCGCCTGATCATTGGCGTTCTGCACCGACTCAAGCCGGATCGGCATATCGTCGGCGAAGCGGTTGGCATGAAGCGCGCAATCGCCGATCGCAAAGATGTCGGGCAGCGAGGTGCGGCACTGGTGGTCGACCGCGACGCCATTGCCGCCCTGCGCACCCGCCGCGATCAGCGGCTCGACGGCGGGCACGATGCCGATGCCGACGATCACCATCTGCGCGGGAATCACCGTGCCGTCCTGCATCCGCACGCCGCTCACCCGGCCGTCACCCTCGATGCAATCGACCGCCGCGCCCAGCCGCACATCGACGCCATGCGCGCGATGCTCGGCCTCGTAGAAGCGCGACAGCGGCTCGCCCGCGACCCGCGCCAGCACCCGATCGAGCGCTTCGAGCAGCACCACCTTCTTCCCGAACTTGGCGAGCACCGCCGCCGCCTCCAGCCCGATATAGCCGCCGCCGATCACCACCGCCTGTTTGACCCCGTCGAGCTCGGCGAGCATCCGGTCGGCATCGGCGCGGGTGCGGACGGTGTGGACGCCGATCAGGTCGTTGCCGGCGCAGCCGATGCGGCGGGGGCTGCCACCGGTCGCCCAGATCAGCTGGCCATAGCCGATCGTCGCCCCGTCCGCGGTGGTGAGGCTGTGCGCGACCGGATCGACCGCAACGACGCGCCGGTTGAGCAGCATCTCGACCTGACGCTCGGCCCAGAAGGCGGCGGGGCGGATCAGGATGCGTTCGAACGCCTTCTCCCCCGAAAAATACTCCTTCGACAGCGGCGGGCGCTCATAGGGCAGTTCGGGTTCGTCGCCGATCATCGCGATCGTTCCCTCGAACTTCGCCTGACGCAGCGCGATCGCCGCCTGCGCCCCACCATGCCCCGCGCCCACGATCACGATATCGAAGTGCATCTTCCGCTCCCGTATTTTGCAGTGCGGCTAGCAGCGGCGGCGGCGATGGCCAATACAAAGCGATTGGAGCAATCAAAAGCCGGGCTTGCCGAGTGCGGTTATGCAGGGCCATGTGCGGCACGCTGTTTGAGCGACTGAACCGGAAGGCACCCAACGCTCGTGGAGCGCAGAACCGACATTGACGGACTACGCGCCGTGGCTGTGCTGGGGGTCGTGCTCAACCATGCCGGGCTAGGCGCGCTGCCCGGCGGGTTCGTCGGGGTCGATGTGTTCTTCGTGATCAGCGGCTTCCTAATCTCACGCATCATTACCGATGGAGTGGCGGATGGCAGTTTCACGCTGGCGCATTTCTGGGAGCGCCGCGCACGCCGCATCCTGCCCGCGCTGATCGCGGTGGTCGCCGCCTCGCTGGTCGCGGGCTACCTCCTGCTCCTGCCCGACGATTATGAGAATCTGGCGCAGAGCGCGGTCGCGACGATGTTCTTCGGCAACAACGTCCTGCTGACGCTGACCAGCGGCTATTGGGATCTCGCCTCGGCATTCAAGCCGCTGCTCCACACATGGAGCCTGGGGGTCGAGGAGCAATTCTACATCGCCTATCCGCTCGCCGCACTGCTGGTGCTGCGATGGCGGTCGCAGCTGTTCGGGCCGATGCTGGTGGCGGGCATTGCGATCAGCTTTGCCCTCAGCGTTGCACTGAGCGCCCGGCAACCCGACGCCTCCTTCTACCTGATCCACACCCGCGCGTGGGAGCTGCTACTGGGCGTGCTCGCCGCACAGGGAATGGCGCGGGTGCAGGTGCCGACGCAAACGGCACAGGCGCTGGCGGTAACCGGGCTGGCACTGATCCTCGCGGCGATGCTGCTGATCGACGAGACCGCCCCCTACCCCGGCTGGCGCGCGCTTGTCGCGTGTGTCGGGACGGTGCTGATCCTGCTCTATGGTCCCACTGGCGGCCTCGCGCCGCGCCTGCTCGGCTGGTCCCCGCTCGTGCTGGTCGGGCTGGCGAGCTACAGCATTTACCTGTGGCACCAGCCCCTGTTCGCCTTTGCCCGCACGGCAAGCCTGACGCCGCCGGGGCCATGGCTTATGGCAGCGCTCACACTCGCAACGCTGGTGGTCGGCTGGGCGAGCTGGCGCTGGATCGAGCAACCGTTTCGCGACGCGCGGCGCTGGCCGCTGCGGCCGTTCGCCGCCGCTGTCAGCATTGCCACCGCGTTGATCGTCGCTGCGGGCCTGACGGTGCATCTGGCCTCCGGTCTACCGCATCGCGCACCGGGCATGGGTCTCGATGCGGGCGACTATGCCGCCTATAACAACGCCGCCTTCCGCTTTCAGAAGGATGCGTTCACCGACCCGTCCCGGCCCAAGCTACTGGTGGTGGGCAACAGCACGGCGCGCGACATGGTCAATATGCTGGTCGAAAGCGGACGCTTCGCGCGGTTCGAGATCGTCTATCGACCAGACCTGAATCTCTGTTCGCTGGCGCGCCTCAATGGCACCCCGAAGCTGCTGGTCAAGCGCGCCGACGCGATCCTGTTCGTCGCCTCAAACTCGCCTCCGGGGCGATGCAAGACGCCCCCGGATCAACGCGACGCAATCCTCGCGGGCAAGGCGTGGCTGCTGATCGGCCCCAAGCATTTCGGCTACAACCTCAACGCCTGGCTGCGCGTGCCGGCATCGCAGCGGCCTGCCGTGCGCGCCACCCTATTGCCCGAAACGGTCGCGGCCAACGCGGCCTATGCCGCGCTGGTGCCGCCGGACCAATATGTGGACCTGCTCGGCATCATACAGCGCCATCATGGCGGGTTGCCCGTATTCGATGCACAGGGGCACATCCTGTCCGCAGACCGCATCCATCTGACCCAGGCGGGCGCGCAGTTCTTCGCGCAGGAGATCCTAGACGACCCTGTCTGGCAGCCGATCCTTAAGCGTTAAGCCATCGCCATCAGGCTGGCATTGCCCCCGGCTGCGGTGGTGTTGATCGAGGTCGAGACTTCCTCCACCAGCCAGTCGAGCCGTGGCGTCCCCGCCTGTGCCAGCACGATCGGGCCGGGCAGCGCCGCGATATCCGCCAGCGCCGCCAGCCGGGTCGGGCCATTGCCCTCGATCAGCGCGCCACTGAACGGCCCCGCCTTGCGCCAGTCCGCCACCCACTCGATCCGCTGCGCCACCCGCTCGGGCAGCCCGGCCAGCGCGTCGCGCAACGCAGCATTGCCGATCACTGCGCGGTTGCCCGTCGCCAGCACCGCACACAGCTGTTCAACCAGCCCCTCACGGCTTTGCGAAAGCAGCAGGATGCGCCCGCGCGGGTGAATGGTGTAGAGATTGGTCTCCCCCACCGGCCCGGGCAGCTCCAGCTGCGCGCCGAGCAACGACGCCTCGCCCGCCTCGCGCGCGCAATCACCGCCCTCGCCCAGCCACAATGCAAAGTCCCGCAGCGCCGGGTCCGACGCCGCCGAGGCAAGGTCCGCCGGCACGGTCGGTGCCTTCACCAGCCGCCCGAGATACAGCGGCCCGCCCGCCTTCGGCCCGGTGCCCGAAAGCCCACACCCGCCAAATGGCTGCACCCCGACGACCGCGCCGATGATGTTGCGGTTGATGTAGAGATTGCCCGCCTCGACCCGTTGCGTGACATGCTCGACCGTCTCGTCCAGCCGGGTGTGCAGGCCAAAGGTCAGGCCATAGCCGGTCGCGTTGATCGCATCGATCACCCGATCGAGATCGCGGCGCTGGTAGCGCATGACGTGCAGCACCGGGCCGAACACCTCGCGCTGCAGGTCGGCGATCGCATCGATCTCGATGATCGTCGGCGGTACGAACGTCCCCTGCCCGGTCTCGCCGGCCAGCTCGATCTGTTCAACCCGGCGGCCCAGCCGGCGCATCTTCTCGATATGGCTGTTGATGTTGATTTGCGCATCGGCACTGATCACCGGGCCGATATCGGTCGCCAGCCGGTCGGTGCGCCCGATCGACAGCTCGTGCAGCGCGCCCTTCAGCATCGCCAGAATGCGGTCGGCAACATCCTCTTGCAGGCACAGCACGCGCAGCGCCGAGCACCGCTGCCCCGCGCTGTCGAACGCCGACGCGATGACATCCGCGACCACCTGTTCGGCCAGCGCCGAGCTGTCGACAATCATCGCATTCTGCCCGCCGGTTTCGGCGATGAACGGGATCGGCGTACCGTCGCTGGCAAGGCGCGTGGCGAGCTGGCGCTGGATGATCCGGGCGACCTCGGTCGAACCGGTGAACATCACCCCCTGCGTGCCCGCCGCACCGACCAGCGCAGCGCCGATCTGGCCATCGCCGGGAACCAGCTGGACCACATCGGCCGGGACGCCCGCCGCGTGGAGCAGCGCAATGCCCTGCGCGGCAATCAGCGGGGTTTCCTCGGCCGGCTTGGCCAGCACCGGGTTGCCGGTGACCAAAGCCGCCGCGACCTGACCGATGAAGATCGCCAGCGGGAAATTCCACGGGCTGATGCAGGTGACGGGGCCGAGCGGCATATGCGCGGCACCCAGCGTCGCGCGCGCCTGCTGCGCATAGTAACGCAGGAAATCGACCGCCTCGCGCACCTCGGCAATTGCGTTCGGCGCGGACTTGCCCGCCTCGCGCATGATCAGGCCCATCAGCAACTGCATCCGCGATTCCATCAGGTCGGCGGCGCGGTCGAGGCAGGCGGAACGTTCGGCGACCGGCACGGCGGCCCAGCTGGCAGCGGCAGCCTGCGCCGTCTCGACCGCGCCTACTGCGGTCGCCTCATTCATCTCGACCACCGTCCCGACGATGTCGAGCGCATCGGCGGGGTTCGCTACCGGGCGCGACTTGCCCTCGCCGCTCGCAGGCTGGGCGAGCCAGCCGATCGCCGCGCTCTCCCGAAGTGCATCGCCGAGCGCCGCCAGCGCGGTCTCCTCCGACAGGTCGATCCCCGTTGAATTGACCCGCGCGCCATATAGGTCACGGGGCAGCGCGATGATCGGGTGCTTGGCTCCCGGCGCATCCATCGCGGTCACCACCTCGACCGGGTCGGTCACCAGCTCGGCGATCGACACTTCGGGATTGGCGATGCGGTTGACGAAGCTGGAATTGGCCCCGTTCTCGAGCAACCGCCGGACGAGATAGGCAAGCAAGGTCTCATGGGTGCCGACCGGGGCATAGATGCGGCACGGGCGGTTGAGCTTGTCGCTCCCGACCACCTCGTCATAGAGCGGTTCGCCCATGCCGTGCAGGCACTGGAACTCGTAATCGCCGATGGCGAAATCCGACCCGGCCAGATGGTAAATCGTCGCCAGCGACTGCGCATTATGCGTCGCGAATTGCGGGAAGACATGGGCCTTGGCCGCGAGCAGCTTCTTCGCGCAGGCGATGTACGCGACATCGGTATGGACCTTGCGGGTATAGACCGGGAAGTCGGCCAGCCCATCGACCTGCGCGCGCTTGATCTCCGCGTCCCAATAGGCGCCCTTGACCAGCCGCACCATGATCCGCCGCCCCGCGCGCTGGGCGAGGTCGATGATCCAGTCGATCACGAACGGGCAGCGCTTGCCATAAGCCTGCACGACAAAGCCAAGTCCGTCCCAGCCGGAGAGATCGGGGTCGAGCGCAAGGCTCTCAAGCAGGTCGAGCGAGAGTTCGAGCCGGTCGGCCTCCTCGGCGTCGATGTTGAAGCCGATGTCATAGGATTTCGCCAGCACCGCCAGCGCCTTCACGCGCGGCAGCAACTCGCCCATCACCCGCTCGGCCTGCGCACGGGCATAGCGCGGATGCAGCGCGGACAGCTTGATCGAGATTCCCGGCCCGCCGACCACGCCACGCCCCGCCGACGCCGCGCCGATCGCGTTCACCGCATTCTCGTAGTCGCGATAATAGCGGTCGGCGTCCGCCATCGTCGTCGCCGCCTCGCCCAGCATGTCATAGCTATACTGGAACCCGCGCGCCTCCAGCGGCCGCGCGCGCTTCAGCGCCTCGGCAATCGTCTCGCCGGTGACGAACTGCTCGCCCATCATCCGCATCGCCATGTCAACGCCGCGCCGGATCACCGGCTCGCCCGCGCGCGCGATTAGGCGAGTCAGTGCCGCAGCAAGCCCGGCATCATTGACGCTGCCGGTGAGCTTACCGGTGACCACCAGCCCCCAGGTCGCGGCGTTGACAAACAGCGATCGCCCGTCGCCAATATGGCTCTTCCAGTCGCCGTCCGAAATCTTGTCACGGATCAGCGCGTCGCGGGTCGCGGCGTCCGGGATGCGGAGCAGCGCTTCGGCCAGGCACATCAGCGCCACGCCCTCCTGGCTCGACAGCGCATATTCCTGCACCAGCCCCTCGACCCCGGTGCCCTTGTGCTTGGCGCGCAGCGCGGTGATCAGCCCGGTCGCCGTCGCCTTCGCCGCTTCCCGCACACCTGTGGGCAGCGTCGCCGCTTCGATCAGCGGGGCGAGGCACTCGGGCTCAGGCCGACGATAGGCGGCGGTGATCGCCGCGCGCAGCGGGGTGGCGGGGCGAACGGGCGGGGCGAACTCGGCGAAGGGCTGGGTCATGCGACCAGTCTATCAAAGAGTGGTGCGGCAGATGGACTTTTGAGATGCGCTATGCTTGTCATTTCACCTTCATTTTGGCGATCTGGCAGGCAAAATGCGCTCTCACACCCTCGAACACAGCGATCTCGACCCGTTCGACCGCAAGATCGTCGAAATTCTGCGGGTCGATGGCCGCATCTCGATCACTGACCTCGCCGCGCGTGTCGGCTTGTCGAAGACCCCGTGTCAGGTGCGGGTAAAACGGCTGGTGGCAAGCGGCGTCATCCGCGGCTTCCGCGCGATCGTCGATCCCGCGCGGCTCGGCCTCGACCATATCGCCTTCACCGAGGTCAAGCTGTCCGATACGCGCGAGGATGCACTGGAGGCGTTCCGACAGGCGGTGCTACGCATCCCCGAGGTCGAGGAATGCCATATGATCGCCAGCAGCTTCGACTATCTGCTCAAGGTCCGCACCGCCGACATCCGCCGCTATCGCGAAGTGCTGGGCGAGCGCATCTCCAGCCTGCCGCATGTCGCCAGCACATCGACCTTCGTCGCGATGGAGACGATCCGGGATGCGGGGGGATGATGGTAGCGGAGGAGGGACTTGAACCCCCGACCCCAGGATTATGATTCCCGTGCTCTAACCAACTGAGCTACTCCGCCCTACCAAGGCGGCCCGCCGCCGGGTCCGGCGCGGGCGAGGGGCGCACATAGGCAGCGATTCCGGCGCGGTCAAGCGAACATATGGCGCGAGATCGGCTCCCATGGCCCACCGCGATAATAGTAAGTCGCGATGCCCGCGATATCGACGTCGCGCGGCTGAAATTCCTTGCTCAACGCCCCCAGCAACAGCTTGGCCATCGACGGCGCGACCTTGTTCTGGATCGTCACATGCGGACGCCAGCCGCCTGCGTCCTGCGGCGTCAGCAGCCCCGCAAACGCTTCGCTCAGGTCACGCCGGATCGCCGCCAAATCGGGCGACTCGATCCGCACCGCGACGCCGCGTCCCAGCGACATCAGCCCCGCCGCACGCGCGACCGGGGCACGGACGCCGCGCGTGGCGGCGTTGAGGCGGTGCTTGAGCTCGTCCAGCACCGACGGCGGCAGATGGTGGAACAGCGTCAGATGCGCGGACAGCACATTGCGCTCGGGCGGAAAATGCGCGCGGCGCAACGCATCGAACTCCGCCTGATCCCGCCGCCCGAACAGCGCCGAGACGATGACGGGCGCTGCCCCGGTCAAATCTCGACCTGGCTCCCCAGCTCGACCACGCGATTAGTGGGCAGGCGGAAGAATTCCATCGCGCTTTCAGCGTTGCGCAGCATCCACGCGAACAGCTTCTCGCGCCAGATGCGCATCCCCGGCGACTCCGACGGCAACAGCGTCTGGCGCGACAGGAAGAAGCTGGTGTCCATCATGTTGAACGCCCCGCCACATGTGCTGCACGATTGCAGCGCGGCGGGCACATCGGCCTCCTGCATGAAGCCGTAGAAGATCTTCATGCGGTGGAAGCCCTGCCCCAGATCGTCGAGCGTGACCCGGTCCTTGTCGTCAACATAGGGCTGGTCGGCGATCTTGACGGTCAGCAGGATCACCCGCTCGTGCAGCACCTTGTTGTGCTTGAGGTTGTGGAGCAGCGCGTGGGGCACGCCTTCGGGCGTCGAGGTCATGAACACCGCAGTGCCCCGGACCCGCGTTGCCGAGGTCGCTGCGGACTGGATGAACACCTTGATCGGCATCGCGCTCTCACGCATCCGCTCGACCATAAGGCGACGCCCCTTGGCCCAGGTGGTCAGCAGCGTGAAGATCACCACGCCGACCAGCAGCGGGAACCAGCCGCCATCGGGTACCTTGGTCATATTCGCGGTGAAATAGGCGAGATCGACGACGAAGAAGAGCGCGAGCAGTGGCACCGCATAGCGCTTCTTCCACTTCCACAGCCCGAACAGCACGACCGCGATCAGGAAATTGTCGATCAGCATCGCCCCAGTCACCGCAATGCCATAGGCCGCGGTGAGATTGGACGAGGTCTGGAAGGTCAGAACGAGCAGGATGATCGCGATCATCAGCGCCCAGTTGATCAGCGGAATATAGATCTGCCCGGCCGTTGCCGCGCTGGTATGGCTGATCCGCAGGCGCGGGATGAAACCAAGCTGGATGCCCTGCTGCGTCACCGAAAAGGCACCGGTAATCACCGCCTGCGACGCAATGATCGCCGCCATCGTCGCAATGCCGACCAACGGCAGCCGCAGCCATTCCGGCGCGAGCAGATAGAAGGGGCTTTGCAACGCCGCCGCGTCGCGCATCAGCAACGCGCCCTGCCCCATATAGTTGAGCATCAGCGCGGGCAGCACGAACCATAGCCACGACACCCGGATCGGCTTGCGCCCGAAATGGCCCATGTCCGCGTAAAGCGCCTCCGCACCGGTCACGGCGAGGACCACCGAGCCCAGCGCGAGGAAGGCGGCAAAGCCGTCGATCACAAAGAAATGCACCGCATAGCTCGGCAGCAGCGCCCACAGCACTTCGGGCGTCTTGATGACGCTGAGCGTGCCGAGAGTCGCGATAACCGCAAAATAGCCAAGCATGATCGGGCCGAACATCGCCCCCACCCGCGCGGTGCCGGTGCGCTGGATCGAGAACAAGGCGACAAGGATCGCCACCGCGATCGGCAGGATCCAGCCGGAGAAGGTTGGCGCTGCGACCGCGATACCCTCAACCGCCGACAGCACCGACACCGCCGGCGTAATCATCGAATCGCCATAGAAAAGCGCGGTCGCGAACACGCCGAGGATGACGATCCCGGCCGTCCATTTCTTCTGCCCGCTCGACCGGTTGATGAGCGCGAGCAGCGCGAGGCTCCCGCCCTCGCCCTTATTGTCCGCGCGCATGATGACGCTGACGTACTTCAACGTCACCACCGCCATCATCGACCAGAACATCAGGCTGATCACGCCCATGATATGTTCCTGGTCCAGTGCAAGGGGATGATGCCCCGCAAAGGTTTCCTTGAACGCATAGAGCGGGCTGGTGCCGATATCGCCGAACACGATGCCGATCGCGCCGACCGCCAGCTTCCATAGCGCAGCCTCGCGGCCATGCGTGTGATGCTGGTCGATGGGGGTCGAGTCGGCCGCCGGCGCGGGGCTACCGTTGGGCTCGCTCACGGGAGGAACTTGCGTGCCGTGGCGAGGAAGCGAGGGGTCATGCGACCTTGGCCTGTCCGTTGAAAGAACGCGGGCCGTTAGCACGTGCAGCATGGGGCTGCAACGGGTTGACGGAACAATGCATCAGTTGATCCGTACCACAGGTCGGATCACGGCAGGCGTTCGGTTTCCTCGTCCTTGCGCCGGCTCTTCATCACCGCGTCATACTCCTGTCGCTCGCGGCGTCTTCGGCGACGATAGACCGCCTCCTGGCTGTACCGGCGCGAGTAAAAATAGCCACCCGCGCCGATCACGGCGACGAGTAAAATGATCTCGAACATGCAATGCTCCCAGAAAACTGGGAGCGACATCACTCACAGCAGCTCGGTAATGACTCGACGTGTGATTTAACGCGTGAAAATCAAATATGATACCGGCATTCACAAATCATTTCGGTCTGCTACTCAGCGCGAACAAACAGCGCATCTGCCTCGCTCCGCGTCGTGACCGAACGGAGAACAAAGCTGGAGCTGATCTTTACAACGCCGGGCAAACGGCCCATTTTTTCGCGGTGTAGACGTTCATAATCATCAAGGTCGCGGCACAGAATTTTCAGCCGATAGTCATATCCCCCCGACACCAGCGCGCATTCGACGATGCCGTCAATCTGGCCGACCGCAGCCTCGAACCGGGCGAGATCCTCGTCCACTTCGGTACCAAGCGTGATGTCGACAAAGGCGGTGACGCTATAGCCAAGCCGGCGCAGCCCAAGCCGCGCGGCATAGCCTACAATATGCCCCGACGCCTCCAGCCCCTGGATGCGGCGCGTGCAGGCGGATGGGGACAGGCCAACCTCCGTCGCGATCTGATTCACCGGTGCTCGCGCGTTGGTCGCGAGCAGTTTCAGTATTGCTCTGTCGATTCGATCCATCTTGCACGAATTTTCCGCTCTGATTCCCCAGAAAACATAAACGTGCATGAAGGCATTGAACAGCGCATGACTTTGCAGGGATTTGCGGTGGTAACCTGCGCTAGGCTCTCGCCGAAACAAAACCATTTCGGAGAGTGTCGATGCGCGTCGGTGTGCCCAAGGAAATCAAGAACCACGAATATCGCGTGGGCCTGACCCCGCCGCTCGTGGCCGAGCTGAGCGCCGCCGGGCATGAGGTCGTCGTCCAGACCAATGCCGGCATGGGCATCGACTTCAGCGACGCCGATTACATCGCCGCTGGCGCGCGGATCGTCGCGACCCCGGCGGAGGTGTTCGCGCAGAGCGACATGATCGTGAAGGTCAAGGAGCCGCAGCCGGGCGAGATCGCGCTGCTCGAACCGCGCCATACGTTGTTCACCTATCTCCACCTCGCCGCCGACAAGCCGCAGGCCGAGGGGCTGATGCAGTCGGGCGCGACCTGCATCGCCTATGAAACCGTGACCGCCAACGACCGCTCGCTCCCGCTGCTCAAGCCGATGAGTGAGGTCGCGGGCCGCATGTCGGTGCAGGTCGGCGCGCATTACCTTGAAAAGGAACAGGGCGGACGCGGCGTGCTGCTGGGCGGCGTTCCCGGCGTGGCTCCGGCGCGGGTCGCGATCCTGGGCGGCGGCGTATCGGGCATCAACGCGGCGCAGATGGCGACCGGCCTGCGCGCCGATGTCACCATCTATGACATCAACAACACCCGCCTCGCCGAACTCGACATGCATTTCGGCAGCCAGATCAAGACCGCCTATGCCAGCAAGGCGGCGATCGCGGCGGCGGTGGCGAATGCGCATCTGGTGATCGGCGCGGTGCTGGTGCCGGGCGCGGCGGCGCCGAAGCTAGTGACGCGCGAGATGCTCAAAACGATGAAGCGCGGCAGCGTGCTGGTCGACATCGCGATCGATCAGGGCGGCTGTTTCGAGACCAGCCATGCCACCACGCATGAGAACCCGGTCTATGAAGTCGACGGCGTGATCCATTATTGCGTCGCCAACATGCCGGGCGCAGTCGCGCGGACCAGCACCTTCGCGCTCAACAACGCGACGCTGCCGTTCGTGATGAAGCTCGCCAACCTCGGCGCGGAAAAGGCGATGGCCGCCGATCCGCATCTCGCGAACGGCCTCAACGTTTATCAGGGCAAGATCGCGTTCAAGGCGGTCGCCGACGATCTCGACCTGCCGTTCCAGGCGTGGAGCGCCTGAGGGTAATCAATTCCTCCCCTGCGCAGCAGGGGAGGTGGCAGCACGCAGTGCTGACGGAGCGGCCGCACTCGCAGAGGGCGGAATTTTGCCGAGATGCCCACGGCCGCCTGCGCGGCCGCCCCTCCACTACCGCCTATAGCGGCGGTTCCCCTCCCCTGAGACAAGCTCAGGGAAGGAATTGGACAGAGCTCAAACCTCGGCCGTCACCCACGTCTCAGCCGCGTTGGGCGATACGAACAGGTTCTGAAACTCAATCAGCGTGCGGCGTAGCTGCATCTTGAGCAGGCTGGATTCGACGATCAATGCGATGCGGTCGCCGGTGCGATAGAGCCGCAGATTGCCCGCGCGCATCCGGTCGGCGGCTTCCTGCGTGCGGATCGGAGCGTTGCGCAGATCGGCAAGAACGCGGACGCGACCGTAACAGGCGCGCATATCGGCGACGATCGGTTCGAGGATGGCAAGATAGCGATCGACCTCGTCGCCGAGGCGCAGGCCCGTGCAGCTGATCCGGATCAGCCCCAGCCGATCGTCGCGGACGATCTCATATTGCCCCGGTATCGACGCAACAACGCGCCCCTGCACGCCTGTGGCCGGCACAGTTACCGCTACCATACGCCCTCTCCCCCTCAGGATGTATTGGGTCAGCAGCATGACCGGCTGTGGTAAACAAAGCGTAAGCGCGCCACCGCGCCGGATCGCCGGAATTTCTTGCCTTTCGCGACATGCCCGTCTATGGCGCGCCCGTTCTGCGAGCGGTGCTTGTGGAGGGAAGCGCGGGGCGTTGACGCCTACGCGCTATTTTCGCTTTTCCATAAGGAGCGTCTGCCCCCTCCCCATCGGTCGTTTGCGGGACGCCGCGACCGGCATTCGGCCGCCGCGGCATTTCGGCCTAAAAGACCGCTGGACCCAACCAGCCGGCCGGAAAAACGATAGACAGGACTGAACCCTTTTATGGCCACTTCGGCAAACCCCACGCGCGACGATTTCGCCGCGCTTCTCGAACAAACGCTCGGCGGCGCAGAAAGCTTTGAAGGCCGCGTCGTCATCGGCACCGTCACCGGCATCGAAAACGATCTCGCCATCATCGACGTGGGCCTCAAGAGCGAAGGCCGCGTGCCGCTGCGCGAATTCGCAGCCCCCGGTCAGCCCGCCGACCTCAAGGTTGGCGATGAAGTGCAGGTCTATGTCGACCGCGTCGAGAATGCGAACGGCGAAGCAATGCTCAGCCGCGACCGTGCCCGCCGCGAAGCTGCATGGGACACGCTGGAGCTCGAATTCTCGCAGGGCAACCGCGTCGAGGGCGTGATCTTCGGCCGCGTCAAGGGCGGCTTTACCGTCGACCTGTCGGGCGCCGTGGCGTTCCTGCCCGGTTCGCAGGTCGATATCCGTCCGGTTCGCGATGTGCAGCCGCTGATGGACCTGCCGCAGCCCTTCCAGATCCTGAAGATGGACCGCAAGCGCGGCAACATCGTCGTGTCGCGCCGCGCCGTCCTCGAAGAGAACCGTGCAGAGCAGCGTTCGGGCCTGATCCTGAGCCTCGCCGAGGGTCAGGTGATCGACGGCGTCGTCAAGAACATCACCGATTACGGTGCGTTCGTCGACCTGGGCGGCATCGACGGCCTGCTGCACGTCACCGACCTCAGCTACAAGCGCGTCAACCACCCGTCGGAAGTCCTGAACATCGGCGACACCGTCAAGGTTCAGATCATCCGCATCAACCGCGACACCCAGCGCATCTCGCTCGGCATGAAGCAGCTTGAGAGCGATCCGTGGGATGGTGCCGGGACCAAATATCCGGTCGGCGCGAAGCTGACCGGCCGCGTCACCAACATCACCGAATATGGCGCCTTCGTCGAGCTGGAAGCCGGCATCGAGGGTCTCGTCCACGTGTCGGAGATGAGCTGGACCAAGAAGAACGTCCATCCGGGCAAGATCGTGTCGACCTCGCAGGAAGTCGATGTGATGGTGCTCGAGGTCGATCAGGAAAAGCGCCGCATCTCGCTCGGCCTCAAGCAGGCCCAGCAGAACCCGTGGGAAGCCTTTGCCGCTGCCCATCCGGTCGGCACCGAGGTCGAGGGCGAAGTCAAGAACGCCACCGAATTCGGCCTGTTTATCGGTCTGGACAACGACGTCGACGGCATGGTCCACATGTCCGACATCGCCTGGGGCATTTCGGGCGAGGACGCGCTGGCGCTGCACCGCAAGGGCGAGATGGTCAAGGCCGTCGTCCTGGCGATCGAAGCCGACAAGGAGCGCATCAGCCTCGGCATGAAGCAGCTTGAGCGCGGCGGCGTGCCGACCCCGGCAGCGGCGGCGGGCGCACGCGTCAACAAGAACGAGGTTGTCACGGTCACCGTTCTCGAAGTCCGCGATGCGGGTCTCGAAGTGCAGGTTGGCGACGATGGCGTGACCGGCTTCATCAAGCGCACTGACCTTGGCCGCGACCGCGACGAGCAGCGTCCGGAACGCTTCCAGGTTGGCCAGAAGTTCGACGCGATGGTCACTGGCGTTGACCGGTCGAAGAAGCCGACCTTCTCGGTGAAGGCGATGCAGATCGCTGAAGAGAAGCAGGCGGTTGCGCAGTACGGCTCGTCCGATTCGGGCGCGTCGCTGGGCGACATTCTCGGCGAAGCGCTCAAGGCGCGCGAAGAGAAGAAGTAATCGGACTACGGGCGGGCGCACATCGCGCCCGCCCGTTTCCAATCATTTCAACGGCTTCGGCCATTTATTTCAAATTTCGGGCAGATGCCGCAAGATTCCGTTGCCGCAGCCCCCTAACCCCGCGTAAACCCCCGGTTATTGGAGCCGTTCGGCACTGCGCCACAGCTCAACCAAGGGGACGCACATGATCCGGTCTGAACTCGTGCAGATGCTGGCAGCGGACAATCCCGACCTGTCGGCGCGTGAGATTGAGCGGATCGTCGATATCTTCTTCGAAGAGATCACCTCACGCCTGGTCGCGGACGGCCGGGTCGAGCTGCGCGGCTTCGGTGCCTTTTCTACCCGCGCCCGCGACGCACGCACCGGTCGCAACCCACGCACCGGCGAGTCCGTCGACGTCGAGGCCAAGCGCGTTCCCTATTTCAAGCCCGGCAAGGAAATGCGCCTCCGCCTCAACGTGTAGGCACCGGCGGTACCAATTCGCTTGGCACTCTAAAAACTGGCAGATAGAGCCACCTGCCTATGCGGGCGTGGCGGAATGGTAGACGCACCGGACTTAAAATCCGTTGGGCCGCAAGGCCCGTGGGGGTTCAAGTCCCCCCGCCCGTACCAGCCCTAACGCCCCTTCCTGAAGTCCGCCGCGGAGAGCCCCGCGCGGGCCATTTTGTCGTAAAACGTCTTGCGCGGGATGCCGAGCAGTTCGATCGCGCGCGTCACGCTGCCGCGCGTCGTCTCCAGCGCCTCACGCAGCAACATCGCCTCATAGGCTGCAACACGATCGGGCAGGGTCTGGCTCGCTGCGGCGGGACCGGCAGCGTCGAGCAGGTTCAGCACCGCGCTGAACGCGAAATTGCGCAGCTCGCGGACATTGCCCGGCCAGTCATGGTCGAGCAGATGGCGGCGGATCGCTTCGGTCATGCGAAAGTCCGTCTGCCCGGTCTGCGCGATCGCCTCGGCGACAAATGCCACGAACAGCTGACCGATGTCCGAACGCCGTTCGCGCAGCGGCGGGATCGACAGGCGCACGACATTGAGCCGGAAATAAAGGTCGCTGCGAAACGCCCCCTCCCGCGCCAAGGCCATCAGATCGCGCTTGGCAGAAGCGATGACACGCAGATCAAGCGGGACCGGGCGTTCGGCCCCGACCGGCAACACCTCGCGTTCCTCCAGCACGCGCAGCAGGCGCGGCTGGACGTCGATCGGCATCCCATCAACATCGTCGAGGAACAGCGTCCCACGGCTCGACGCCTCGATCCGGCCGGTGCGCGCGAACCGCCCATGCGGCACCGCGTCGGCGGCGTGGCCGAACAGCTCGATCTCGGCGTGCGCCTCGGGCAGCGCGGCGCAGTTGACCGCGACAAACGCGCGCGCGGCGCGGGGCGAGGCACGGTGCAGCATCGCCGCGACCAGCTCCTTGCCAGTTCCCGTCTCCCCCTCGATCAGCACGTCCACCTCGGCACGGGCGACCTGCGCGACGCTCTCGCGCAGGCGGACTATCGCGGGGCTGTCGCCGATCAGCGGACTGTCGGGCGGACTCGACGCAGCGGCACGGAGCGCGCGATTGTCGAGGATCAGGCGGCGGTGGGCAAGGGCGCGGCGGACGGCGGCGACGAGATGGTCGGCGGCGAACGGCTTGGACAAGAAGTCGAACGCCCCATCGCGCAGCGCGCCGACCGCCATCGGCACATCGGCATGACCGGTGATGAGGATGACGGGCAGCTCGGCATCCATCGCGCGCAGGCGGGCGAATAGCTGGAGCCCGTCCATGCCCGGCATACGGATGTCACTGACCACCACCCCGTCGAAGTCCGGGCGGATCGCGGCGAGCAAGGCGGCCGCGTCGGCGAAAGCACGCACTGGCAGGCCGGCAAGCTCAAGCGTCTGGACATTGGCTTCGCGCAACTGCGCATCGTCGTCGACGAAGAATATGGTCTGTTCGACGTCGGAAGCGATCATGCGCGCCGCAGCGTCAGCTCGAACCGCGCGCCCTCCCCAGTTTCGGCAAGGGTCAGTTCGCCACCGAAATCGCGCGCGATGTCGCGCGAGATAGCAAGGCCGAGGCCAAGCCCCTCCTCACGCCCGGTGACGAAGGGGGTGAAGAGCTGGTCGCGCAGCTCCGCAGGGACGCCCGGGCCATTGTCGGTCACGACAATGCACGCACCGTCCCCCGCCGCCGCTACCGCAATCGTAATGTGCGGGTCGGGGCACCCGGCGAGGACATCGAGCGCGTTCTGGACGAGGTTGATCAGGATCTGCTCAAGCCGCACGCGATCGGCGATCACCCGGACGACGGGATCGCCCCGTCGGTCGAGCGTGACGCCCGCCGCGCGCACCCGATCACCGATCAGCAACATGACCGAGTCGATCGCCGAACCCACCTCGACCGCACCAATTTCGGGCGTCCGCTTGCGCGCGAAGCTGCGCAGCTCGCCAGTGATCGTCCCAATCCGCTCGGTCAGTGCGCTGATCCGGCCGAGATTATCGGCCGCGCGCGCGGCGTCGCCACGATCGAGGAACTGGCGAGCATTGTCGGCAAAGCTGCGGATTGCCGCAACCGGCTGGTTGATCTCATGCGCTACGCCGGCGGTGATCTGGCCAAGCGAGCCAAGGCGGCTGGCCTGCGCCAGCTCCTCGCGCGCAGCGCGATAGCGCCGGTCGGCGCGCGCACGCTCAGCGCTTTCGGCCTCAAGCTGCTTGTTCGTCTCGCGCAGTTCGGCGGTACGCTCGGCGACTTGGCTTTCGAGCGCGGCGCGCGCGGCCGCCTGAAGCAGCTGGCGCTCGCGCGCGCGCCACAGGAGCAGCAGCGCGCCGGCAATGACGATCAGCGCGGCGAGCGTAACCAGCCGGGCATTGGCGTTCGCACTGGCGAGCGCCGGGCGCAGCGGCATCACCACATGCAGCCGCGCCCCGGCCAGCGGCGCAGCGACGGACGCAATCCGGCTGTCGCCCGAAACATTCTCCAGCCGCGCATCCGCACCGTCGATGGCAAGCGGCAACGGTGCGAGCGGAAGATCGCCATATTGGCGGGTCGTGCGGATCGCCTCACGGCTCGCGGCGGAGAGCGGCGCGAGCGACCGGAAACGCCAGTCGGGGTGACCCGTGACGATCACCACGCCGTGCCGGTCGGTGACGATCGTCGTCCCCTGTTGCGCCGCCCAGGCAGACTGGACGCGCTCAAACTCGATCTTGACGACGACCACGCCAAGTGGCCGCGTTTTGGTGCCGATCCGCTGCGCCAGGTAGAGGCCTGGCACACCACTGACCGTGCCGAGTGCGAACAGCTCCGCGCTGCCGTCGCGCATCGCGTCGCGGAAATAGGGGCGGAATCCGTAATTCTGGCCGACAAAGCTGGTCGGCAGCCGGTGGTTGCTCGCCGCGACCGTCTTGCCCTGTGCGTCGATCACATAGATCGCGGCTGCATCGGTGCGCTCGGCAAGCAGCTCCAGTCGGGCATTCACCCGCGCAGCGACTGCCTCAGACGGTGCGTTGAGCAGCGCGGGGACATCGGGATATTCGGTCAGGACGAGCGGGAGGAGGCGGAATTTCTGCAGCTCGCTGGTCAGCAGCCCAGCATTGGCGCGCGCCAGCTCCGACGCCGCGGCATCGGTCGCCGCCACCGCCTGCCCGCGCGCCCAACGCGATGCGCCGAATGCGACCAGCGCGACCAACGCCAGACCAATCGCGGCGAGTAGCGCCAGACGGCGTGATAATCGAGTCGCCCCCATCTCCATCCGCGCGGAATATCACACATTCGTCAGAATTCATGCGCGAAAATTCACACAAATTTCGCTGCGGCAATCATCTGATTGCCAGCTAATGCACTGATAATAAATAGCAATAGACTTAGTTTCGTCATCCCCCCTGTCCCATCCATACTGACGGCAACTATAGCCAGACGCGCCAATCAAGGCGCGCATGAGGGGATGGTTGATGGCGGTTGCACTCGATTACGCGGCGGAACCTGCAAAGCCCGGACGCTGGTACACTCAGCTGTACGTCCAGGTGCTGATCGCGATTGCTGCGGGCATTGCCGTCGGCTTCTTCTGGCCGGGTCTCGGCGAAGCGCTCAAGCCGCTGGGTGATGCGTTCATCAAGCTGGTCAAGATGATCATCGCCCCGGTGATCTTCCTCACCCTCGTCACCGGCATTGCGGGGATGACCGAACTGCGCTCGGTCGGCCGCGTCGCGGGCAAGGCGTTTGCCTATTTCCTGTTCTTCTCGACGCTGGCACTGGTCGTCGGCCTCGTCGTCGCCAACACGGTGCAGCCCGGCGCGGGAATGAATGTCGATCCCGCGACGCTCAATACCGGTGCGGTCGAAGGCTATGTCGCCAAGGCGCAGGACAGCGGCATCGTCGAATTTCTGATGGCGATCATCCCGACCACGCTGGTGTCGGCGCTGACCGGCGATCAACTGCTCCCCGTCCTGCTCGTCGCGATCCTGTTCGGCATTTCGCTGTCGATGGTCGGCGAGCCTGCTGCGCCGGTGCGCGACATGCTGGAGCGGGTCGGGCTGGTCGTGTTCAAGCTGGTCGGCATATTGATGCGCGCGGCACCGGTCGGCGCGTTCGGCGCGATGGCCTTCACCATCGGCAAATATGGCATTGAATCGCTCGCCAATCTGGCGGGACTGGTCGCGACCTTTTACCTCACCTCGCTGATCTTCGTCGTCGTCGTGCTCGGCATTGTCGCGCGGCTCGCCGGCTTCTCGATCTTCAAGCTGATCCGCTACCTCAAGGCCGAACTGCTGCTGGTGCTCGGCACCTCTTCGTCCGAAAGCGCGCTGCCGAGCCTGATGGACAAGATGGAGCGTGCGGGGTGCGAGAAGTCCGTGGTCGGGCTGGTCGTGCCGACCGGCTATTCATTCAACCTCGACGGCACCAACATCTACATGACGCTGGCGGCGCTGTTCATCGCGCAGGCGTGCAATGTCGACCTGACGTTGGGTGACCAGATCGCGCTGCTGCTGATCGCGATGATCTCGTCCAAGGGCGCGGCTGGTGTTACCGGCGCGGGGTTCATCACGCTCGCCGCAACGCTGTCGATCGTGCCGTCGGTGCCGGTCGCGGGCATGGCGCTGATCCTGGGCATCGACCGCTTCATGAGCGAGTGCCGCAGCCTCACCAACTTCATCGGCAACGCGGTCGCGACGGTGGTCGTCGCGCGCTGGGACAATGCGCTCGACAAGGACGCGCTGAACCGCGCGCTCAACGGAGAGCCACCCGCAGGACCGGCACGACCGGCGGCGGAAACCGATCCGGACTGATCAACGACATTGGGGAAGGGCGGACGTCGAAGCCGCCCTCCCGGGACAGGGAGAGAAGACAATGACCGACCGCACCATGCTCCGTATGCTCGCGACCGGAACCGCGCTCGCCGCACTGGCGATCACGCTGCCTGCGCACGCCCAGGACGCGCCGCCCGCCGATCCGGCGAGCGAGGAGGCCGCGACGGAGATCGTCGTGGTGGGCAGTCAGATCAAGGGGGCAGACGTCACCGCCCTCCCCGTCACAGTGCTCGATCGCGCACAAATTGACGCAACCGGCGCGCTGTCGGGCGATGACCTGATCCGCTCGATCCCGCAGGCGGGTGACGTCACCTTCAACGAAGCCAACAACCCGCAGACCAGCAACGCCGCGCGCGGCGACGTCAACTCGATCAACCTGCGCAATCTGGGTGTCGGCAACACGCTGGTGCTGCTCAACGGCCGCCGCATGGTCAGCCATCCGACCAGCCAGGCAGGCGACGGCAACGTCCCCGTGCTCGGCTACAATTCCAATGCGCTGCCCGTCGCCGGGATCGAGCGGCTGGAGATTCTGCGCGACGGTGCCGCCGCCATTTACGGCGCGGACGCGGTCGCCGGCGTGGTCAACACGGTCACACGCGGCGACTTTGACGGCGCGCGGCTCGACCTACGCTACGGCTATGCCGAAGGGACGCACCGCAAGGAGTTCGAAGGCACCGGCCTGATCGGGCATAATTTCGCCGGAGGACGCGGCAATTTCTCGCTGTTCGTCAACTATGTCCGCCGCACCGCGCAGCTGGCGGAGGATCAGCCTTATACCGCGACCGACAACCTCCTGTCCTTCTTCGCCAATGATCCCGCCTATGCCAGCAACCTCGCCGCAGATGGCCGCGCGACGCAAAGCCCCTGGGCCAACCTTGCCGTCGTCGGCGGCCCCGGCACGATCCGCCGCAATCCGGGCAATCAGGCGCTCACGTCATCTGCGGGCGCATTCCACACCCAATCATCGCTCAACCCCGGCTGCGCGGTCACGATCAACACCGATGTCTGCTACGGCACCGGCACGCGCGCGACCGCGACGACGCTGCGCAGCGAGCGGTTCGACACGCGCCCCGGCACCACCGTCACGCCGTCGTTCAACCGCTACAACGCCTTCTTCACCGGCCGCTATGAGGTCAGCGACGCGGTCGAGCTGTACACCGAACTTGGCTATTACCTCGCCGACACGCAGCGCATTCAGCCGCCGACGATCAACCTCAACGCGATTGTGATCCCGGCGAGCAACTACTGGAACCCGTTCGGCCCGGTCACCTTCGCCAATGGCCAGGCCAACCCCAACCGCATCGCCGGCCTGACCAACGTTCCCGCCGCCGGCCTGCCCGTGCGCCTGACCACCTATCGCTTCGTCGATGCGGGTAACCAGATCGTGGATGTCGAAAACTGGCAGTCGCGCTTCCTGCTCGGTGCACGCGGCAAGATCGGCACGTTCGATTACGACACCGGCATCCTCTATTCGGAGGCGCAGGCGCGCGACAGCTCCAACGCGATCGACATGACCGCGCTCCAGCGCAACCTCGCGCTATCGACGCCGGACGCCTACAACCCGTTCAGCGGCGGCTGCTCGGCCACCCCGTCGCTCGGTGACTGCTCTCCCGCCAGCGCAGCGACGATCGACGCGATCAGCTTCAACCTCGTCCGCAAGTCCAAAACGACCTTGCTGCTCGGCGATTTCAAGCTGTCCAACTCCAGCCTGTTCGATCTGCCCGGCGGCGGCGTGGGCATCGCGTTTGGTGTCGAGGGGCGGCGCGAGACACAGCGCGATATCCGCGACCCCAACCTCAACGGCCAGATCACCTTCACCGACATGGTGACCGGTGAGACCAACCTGTCCAACGTCGCCGCGGTCAGCCCGACGCCGTCGGTGTTCGGCAGCCGCACCGTGCTGTCGGCCTATGCCGAACTCGCCGTGCCGCTGGTGTCGCCCGAGATGAACGTGCCGCTGGTCCACCGCCTCGACCTGCAGATCGCCGGTCGCGCCGAGGAATATTCGGACTTCGGAAGCGTCGCCAAGCCCAAGGTCGCGGCGGCGTGGGACATTGTCGACGGTCTCCGCCTGCGCGGGTCCTGGTCACAGGGCTTCCGCGCCCCGAACCTTGAGCAGACCAAAACGGTCGCCTATTCGCGGCTCAACTCGAACACCGACTACTACCGGTGCGAGGCCGATTTGCGCGCCGGACGCATCGCGACCTATTCGGCGTGCAGCCGCGGGATCAGCTATGCGATCTTCATCAGCGGCAACCCCGACCTGAAGCCGGAGGAAAGCACCAACTGGACCGTCGGCACGGTGATCGAGCCCAAGTTCATCCCCAGCCGGCTCGGCCGCCTGACGCTGACCGCCGACTTCTGGTCGATCCAGCAGACCGGCATCGTTGGCCAGTTCGGCGCACAGAACGCGCTGGTGCTCGACTATCTGCTGCGGCTTCAGGGGTCGAGCAACCCCAACGTCATCCGCGCCGCGCCGACCGCCGATGACACGCCGGTATTCGCAGGGACCAACCTGCCTGCGGCAGGCGCGGTGACACGGATCAACGACCAGTTCGTCAATTTGCTGCCTCAGACCGTGCAGGGCGTCGATCTGGCGGTGCTCTACAATGTTCGCACCGATATCGGCCGGTTCGATGTCGCGTTCAACGCGGCGCGCCTGACCAAATTTTCGCGCGAGACACCACCAGCGGTGCAGGCGCTGTTCGATGCGCGTGCGGCGGGCCAGATCAACGCCGCAACCCCGCTGACCGACGCCAGCGACCTGATCGAGCAGCGCGGACGCCCGAAATGGCGCGTCACCGGATCGCTCACCTGGAGCCACAAGGGGTTCCAGATCGGCGCGTTCGGCAATTACATCGGCACGGTGTACGACACCAACTTCCTCGACACGGCCGGCAACCCCTACAAGGTCGAGGGCAAGGCGTTCTTCAACCTCTATGGCCAGTATCGCATCCGCAAGGGGCCGCTGGAGGACACGCGCTTCCGCATCGGCGCGCGCAACGTGTTCGATACCCAGCCGCCGATCACCGCCGATGGCTATCTGGGCTCACTCTACGTGCCCTATGGCCGCTACCTCTATGCTTCGATCGGGAAGACGTTCTGATGCGTTGGGTCGCCGCCCTCGTCCTGCTCTGCGTCGCGGCCCCGGCCTCGGCGCAGGGTGAGGTGATCAACCTCTGGCCCGGCGCGATGCCGGGCAACGGGACGGTCACCGGGCCGGAGAAGATCGGCAGCGAGGGCGCGGCCACCGGCTCGGTATCGAACGTCACCGTGCCCCGCATGGTCGTGGTGCGGCCCAAAAAGCCCAATGGCGCGGCGGTACTGGTCATAGGCGGCGGTGGCTATTTCCGCATCCAGATCGGCAGCGCGGCGATGCCGACTGCACAATGGCTAGCGAAACGCGGCGTCACCGCCTTCGTCCTCTATTACCGCCTGCCCGGCGACGGCTGGAGTTCGGAAGTTCCCTTTCAGGACGGGCAGCGCGCGATGCGGCTGTTACGCGGTAATTGGAAGACGCTGGGCATCGACCCCAAAAGGGTCGGGGTGATCGGCTTTTCAGCGGGCGGCCATCTCGCAGGCACGCTGGCGACGCGGGGCGCACATGACTTCTACCCCGCGATCGACGCGGTGGACACGGTGAGCGCAGTGCCGGACTTTGCCGGGCTGATCTATCCGGTGATCTCGATGCGCGCGCCAATCGATACGACGCGCACCGCGCGCTATGTCAGCAAGCTGCCCAACTGGCGCGATGCCTTCTCGGTCGAGGCGCAGGTGACCGCAGCGACCCCGCCCATCTTCCTCGCCCATGCCTATGACGACCCCACCGCCGATGTCGCGCACAGCCTTCGCCTCGCCGCAGCGATGCACGCGGCGAAGCGCCCGGTCGAGATGCATCTGTTCCAGCGTGGCGGGCATAGCTGGGGGCTGGGCAAGCCCGGCGATCCGGTCGCAGCGTGGCCACGACTGTTTGCCAGCTGGGCGCGATCGAATGGGTGGCTAGGGACCGACCCTGCCGAACAATAGCTCCCCTCCCGGAACGGGAGGGGTCGGGGAGGGGCGCGCGTCTGCGCGCTCCAAAAACTCTCATGCGCGTCGCAAAAAAGCGGCGGTCGAGGCATCGAGCCTCGCCCGCCGCTACACCCTCCCCTAACCCCTCCCGCAAGCGGGAGGGGGACTTAACGGGGAAGCCGACGCCTCAATCGTCGATATTCTTGCGGAATGTCTCCGGCAGGAACAGCAGCCCGACCACCAGCGTCAGCCCGGCGACCACGATCGGATACCACAAGCCGTAATAGATATCCCCCGTCGCCGCGACCATTGCGAACGCCGTGGTCGGCAGGAACCCGCCGAACCAGCCATTGCCGATATGATAGGGCAGCGACATCGACGTGTAGCGGATCTTGGTCGGGAACAGCTCGACCAGCATCGCCGCGATCGGGCCATAGACCATCGTCACCAGCAGCACGAGCCAGGTGAGGATCGCCACCACCAGGGGCTTGTTGATCTGCGCCGGATCGGCCTTGGACGGATAGCCGGCCGTCGTCAGCGCGGCCTTCAACTCGCCCTGAAACGTCGCGATCGCGGCCTTGCGGTCGGCGCCGGTGACCTGCGCCGGATCGGGCGCGGTGAAGGTCGCATCACCCACCTTGACCTGTGCGATCGCCCCGACCGGTGCCTCGACCGAACTATAGCTGATCGCATTCTTGGCGAGGAACGCCTTGGCGATGTCACAGCTCTTGCTGTCGAACTTGTTGCCGCCAACCGGATCGAACTGCAGCGAGCAATCGGCGTCGTTGGTGACGACGGTCACGGGCGCAGTTGCCGCCGCACGGGCCAGCGCCGGATTGGCCGCCGACGACAGCGCCTGGAACGCCGGGAAATAGGTCAGCACCGCGAGCGCGCAGCCCGCCATGATGATCGGCTTGCGCCCGACCTTGTCCGACAGCCAGCCGAAGAAGATGAAGAACGGCGTACCGATGGCGAGCGCGATGGCGATCAGGATGTTGGTGGTCGCGCCATCGACCATCAGCATCTTTTCAAGGAAGAACATCGCGTAGAACTGGCCAGTGTACCAGACCACCGCCTGACCCGCGACCGCGCCGAGCAGCGCGATCAGCACCAGTTTGAGGTTGCCCCATTTGGCGAACGCCTCGGTCAGCGGCGCCTTTGACGTCTTGCCCTCGGCCTTCATCTTGGCGAACACCGGGCTCTCTTCGAGCTGCATCCGGATCCACAGCGACACGCCGAGCAACAGAATCGAGATCAGGAACGGCACGCGCCAGCCCCAGTCACGGAACGCCTCTTCGCCGACGAGCGTCCGGGTGCCGATGACGACCAGCAACGCCGCGAACAGGCCGAGCGTCGCGGTCGTCTGGATGAAGCTGGTGTACAGGCCGCGCTTGTTGTTGGGCGCGTGCTCGGCGACATAGGTCGCCGCCCCGCCATATTCGCCGCCGAGCGCAAGGCCCTGAATCAACCGCATCAGGATCAGCAGCACCGGCGCCGCGACGCCGATCGTGGCGTAGGACGGCAACAGGCCGACGACGAAGGTCGCAAAGCCCATCAGGCCCATCGTCACGAGAAACGTGTTCTTGCGTCCGACCAGGTCGCCGATCCGTCCGAACACCAATGCGCCAAACGGTCGCACCGCGAACCCGGCGGCGAACGCCGCAAGCGCGAAGATGAATCCCGTCGTCTCGTTCACGCCCGAGAAAAATTGCGCCGAGATGATCGTCGCCAGCAGCCCGTAGAGGTAGAAATCATACCATTCGAACACCGTGCCCAGCGACGAAGCGGTGATCACCAGCTTCTCGCTTTGCGTCGCCTTGTGATGCTTGGGCAAATCGTCTGTCCCGGTGGCCATCGGCCCCTCCCCCTTGGTGATCTTCCTCCGGCGCATGGCACCGCTGACGGGAAAACATGCCGCAGATGCGCGGGCACGGCTATCTCGACTAAGGTCGCAGTTCTACGACCAGAGTCGGACTGACCTGCGCCGCGCGATGCGCTAACGCAGGTGCCACGCGCCCGGCGCGAACAGGAGAGTGAAATGGCCCAGACGATCTACCCGGTGCCCGCGCAATGGGCGGCCAACGCGCTGGTCGATGCGGACGGCTATGACGCCATGTATCGCCGCTCGGTCGAGGATCCCGAGGGCTTCTGGCGCGAGGCGGCGCAGCGGATCGACTGGATCACGCCGTTCACGCGGGTCAAGGAAACCAGCTTTGACGAGGCCGATTTCGGCATTGCCTGGTTCGCCGACGGCACGCTCAACATCAGCGCCAATGCGCTCGACCGGCACCTTGCCGAGCGCGGCGACGCGACCGCGATCCTGTGGGAGCCTGACAGCCCCGACGAAGAGCATCGCGTCATCACCTATCGCCAGCTCCACGCCGAAGTCTGTCGCTTCGCCAATCTGCTCAAGGCACAGGGCGTCAAGCGCGGCGAGCGGGTGACGCTCTACCTCCCGATGGTGCCGGAGGCGGCGGTGGCGATGCTCGCCTGCGCGCGGATTGGGGCGATCCATTCGATCGTGTTCGCCGGCTTCTCCCCCGACGCGCTGGCCGGGCGCATCCAGGATTGCGACAGCCGCATCGTCCTGACCGCCGATGAAGGACTGCGCGGCGGCAAGCGCATCCCGCTCAAGGCCAATGTCGATGCCGCGCTGGCGCGCTGTCCGGGGGTCGATCGCGTCATCATGCTCCGCCGCACCGGCGCCGACGTACCGATGGTCGCAGGCCGCGACATAGACTGGGCGGAAAGCGCGAGTCAGTCCGCCGACTGCCCGCCCGAGGCGATGGGCGCGGAAGATCCGCTGTTCATCCTCTACACCTCAGGCTCGACGGGAAAGCCCAAGGGCGTACTGCACACCACCGGCGGCTATGCGGTGTGGACCGCGATGACGCATGAATATGTCTTCGATTACCGCCCCGGCCAGATCTACTGGTGCGCCGCCGATATCGGCTGGGTCACCGGACACAGCTATGTCGTGTACGGCCCGCTGATGAACGGCGCGACGACCGTGATGTTCGAAGGCGTCCCCAACTTCCCCGACCACAGCCGCTTTTGGCAGGTGGTCGACAAGTTCGCGGTCGAGATTTTCTACGCCGCCCCCACCGCCCTCCGTGCGCTGATGCGCGAGGGCGATGATTGGGTGACGCGCACCAGTCGCAGCTCGCTGCGCCTGCTCGGCAGCGTCGGCGAGCCGATCAATCCCGAGGCGTGGGAATGGTATCACCGCGTCGTCGGTGAGGGCCGCTGCCCGATCGTCGATACCTGGTGGCAGACCGAAACCGGCGGGGCGATGATCACCCCCCTGCCCGGCGCGACCGCGCTCAAGCCCGGCTCGGCGACCAAGCCGTTCTTCGGCGTGCAGCCTGCGTTGCTCGACAATGACGGCAAGCTGATCGAGGGCGCAGGCGATGGCTGCCTGGTCATCACCGACAGCTGGCCGGGCCAGATGCGCACGGTGTGGGGCGATCATGACCGCTTCTTCCAGACCTATTTCAGCACCTTCCCCGGCCGCTATTTCACCGGCGACGGCTGCCGCCGCGACGCGGATGGCTATTACTGGATCACCGGCCGCATCGACGACGTGATCAACGTCTCCGGCCACCGCATGGGCACCGCCGAGATCGAAAGCGCACTCGTCGCCCACCACAAGGTGGCCGAAGCCGCCGTCGTCGGAATGCCGCACGACATCAAGGGCCAGGGCATTTACGCTTTCGTGACGACCAATGCCGAGGTCGAGCCCGACGCCGCACTGCGGGCCGAGCTGATCAAATGGGTCCGCCAGGAAATCGGCCCGATCGCGACCCCCGACGTGATCCAGTTCGCCCCGGCGCTACCCAAGACCCGATCGGGCAAGATCATGCGCCGCATCCTGCGCAAGATCGGCGAGAATGATGTCAGCAACCTCGGCGACACCTCGACGCTGGCCGATCCGTCGGTGGTCGATAACCTGCTGGCGAACCGGCCACAGCTGGCGGGGGCGTAGGCCAAATCGACATTCAGCCCTATGCCCCCCTCCCTGAAAGGGAGGGGTTGGGGGAGGGTGCGCGCGTCTGCGCGCCGAAAAGACTCAAAGGAACGGTGCAGCAAAACAGCGGCAATCGAGGCATCGAGCCTCGCTTGCCGCTACACCCTCCCCTAGCCCCTCCCTTTCAGGGAGGGGAATGAAACGGCGATCCGGTTAAAGCGGCAGCCCCACATAATTCTCCGCAATGGCGGTCTGCATCGCGGTCGAGCTGGCGACATAGTCCAGCTCGGCCTCCTGCATCCGGTGCTCGAACGCGCCGTCCTCGGGGAAGCGGTGCATCAGCTTGGTCAGATACCAGCTGAACCGCTCCGCCTTCCAGATCCGCGCCAGCGCGCGCGCCTGATAGCCGTCCAGCCCCGCCGCATCGCCCTGCTTCACCGCACTCACCAGCGCGTCGCAGAGATAGGCGACGTCAGACGCGGCCAGATTCAGCCCCTTCGCCCCCGTCGGCGGCACAATATGCGCGCTGTCGCCGGCGAGGAACAGCCGCCCATGCCGCATCGTCTCGAACACATAGGAGCGCAGCGGGGCGATCGACATTTCCAGCGCCGGGCCACGCGTCACCTTATGCTCACTGATCGGATCGAACCGTGCGGCGAGTTCGTCCCACAAGCGATCCTCGGTCCAGTCGTCAATCCGGTCACTCAGCGGCACCTGAATATAATAGCGGCTGCGCGTCTTCGACCGCATCGAGGCGAGCGCGAAGCCGCGCGCGCCATTGGCGTAGATCAGCTCGTCATGGCACGGCGGCACATCCGCCAGAATCCCGAGCCACCCGAACGGATAGACCCGCTCGAACTCGCGCACCGCCCCCGCCGGGATCGCCTTGCGCGACGGGCCGTGAAAGCCGTCGCACCCGGCGATGTAGGCGCAATCGATCCGCAGCGTCTCCCCATCCTTCACATAGGTGACGAACGGCGCATCGCCCTCAATCTCATGCAGCGCGACATCGCCCGCGTCATAGATCACCTCCAGCCCGCGCTCCGGCGCCGCGTCCATCAGGTCGCGGGTCAGCTCGGTCTGGCCATAGACCATCACGTTGCGCCCGGTCAGCGCCGCGATATCGATGCGGATCAGCCGATCATCGGTGGCGAGGTTGAACCCCGCCTCGACCAGCCCCTCCCGCTTCATCCGCGCGTCAAGGCCGAGCCGCGTCATCAGATCGGTCGTCACCGTCTCCAGCACCCCCGCCCGGATGCGACCGAGCACATAGTCCGGCGACGCGCGCTCGACGACGACGCAATCCACCCCCGCCTGACGCAGGAGATGGCCGAGCAGCAGGCCGGACGGCCCTGCCCCGATGATCGCAACCTGGGTCTTCATAACTCGATCCCCCACCCCGCTCAGGCTGAGCTTGTCGAAGCCCCGTTCTTCTTTCGGCGTCGCGATCAGAAGAACTGCCCTTCGACAAGCTCAGGGCGAACGGATGATTTGATTGACGTTCAGCCCGCCCCGTTCAGCTGCTGCTCTAACTGGTGCAGCACGCGGTAGCAGGGCAGCACCTGCGCAACGCTGGAATTAGGCTCGCGGCCTTCGCGGATTGCCGCGACGAATTCGCGGTCCTGCAGCTCGATGCCGTTGTTCGACACCGCGACGCCCGACAGGTCGACCGGCTCCTCGCGCCCGGTTACCAGATCGTCGTAACGCGCGATCCAGGTGCCGTTGTCGCAGATGTAGCGGAAGAAGGTGCCGAGCGGCCCGTCATTGTTGAACGACAGGCTGAGCGTACAGATCGCGCCGCTTTCGGCCTTGAGCTGGATCGACATGTCCATCGCGATGCCCAGCTCGGGATGGATCGGCCCCTGAATCGCATTGGCGGCAACGATCGGCCCGGCCTGATAGGCGAACAGGTCCACCGTATGCGCGGCATGGTGCCACAACAGATGATCGGTCCAGCTGCGCGCCTCACCCTTCGCATTCATGTTCTGGCGGCGGAAGAAATAGGTCTGCACATCCATCTGCTGGACGCTCAACTCGCCCGCCGCGATCTTGCTGTGCAGATATTGATGGCTGGGGTTGAAGCGGCGGGTGTGGCCGACCATCGCGGTCAGCCCGGTCTCCTGCGCCTTGGCCAGCACCGCCTCGCCATCCGCCAGGCTGTCGCACAGCGGGATTTCGACCTGCACATGCTTGCCCGCGTCCATGCACTGGATCGCCTGCGCCGCGTGCATCTGGGTCGGGGTACACAGGATCACTGCGTCGAGGCCCGGCTGCTCCAGCGCCTCGGCAAGGTCAGTGGTCGCGTGCGCAATGCCATATTTGGCAGCGACCGCCTGAGTCGGTTCGAGCCGACGACCGACGACCGAGATCACCTCGACCCCGTCGATCTTCTGAAGTCCGTCGAGATGCTTTTCGCCGAAAGCCCCGGCGCCTGCGAGTGCGATTTTCATGGTCGATCTTCCTTCTTAAGCCCCTCCCCTTCAGGGGAGGGGTTGGGGGTGGGGCATATCAGTCTCACCGAGACCGGGGGCCGTGTGGACAGGCCCCACCCCAACCCCTCCCCTAAAGGGGAGGGGCTAGAAACAGTTCACTCCGCCGCCTGCGCAAACCCGCTGCCCGCCATATCCAGCCCCTCGCCATTGTCGGGACGCAGGACCAGATGGCCGATCGCGGTATTCGAACACGGCACATGGTAGTGCCGGTGCAGCGCGGCGGTGCGTTTGCCCATCGCGCCGCGCATGATCAGCCACATGACCATCTCGATCCCCTCGGACCCGGTTTCGCGCAGATATTCGATGTGCGGAATGCGGCGCAGGTGATCGCTTTCGCCGATCAGCCCGTCGAGGAACATATTGTCCCACTCGCGATTGATCAGGCCGGCGCGCGGCCCCTGCAGCTGGTGGCTCATGCCACCGGTGCCCCACACCTGAACGTTCAGATCCTCGGGGAAGCTCGCCACCGCGCGCGCGATCGCCTCGCCCAGTGCCCAGCAGCGATTGCCCGAGGGCGGCGGGTAGGTGACGACATTGACCGCCAGCGGGATCACCTTGCACGGCCAGGCGTCGGGTGTGCCGAACATCATCGACAGCGGGACGGTCAGGCCGTGATCGACCTGCATCTCGTTGATGATCGTCATGTCGAATTCGTCGAGGACCAGGCTCTGCGCGATGTGCCAGGCCAGGTCGGGATGCCCCTCGACATCCGGCACCGGGCGCGGCCCCCAGCCCTCGTCGGCCGAGGTGTAGCGCTCGCCACACCCAATCGCGAAGGTCGGGATGATCTTCATGTCGAACGCCGATGCGTGGTCGTTATAGACCAGGATGACGACGTCGGGCTTTTCCGCCTTCTCCCATTCGCGCGTCCAGTCGTATCCGGCGAAGATCGGACCGAAATAATCGTCGCGGTCCTTGCCCTGATCGACGGCAACGCCGAGCAGCGGGACGTGGCTCGATGCGACCCCTGCTGTAATTCGGGCCATGTTCAGTTTCCTTGCTTGATCGAGCGGACGCCGATGGGCGAACGCCCGCCGCGCATCATCATCTCGCGATATTCGGGGAAGCTCATGTCGGTCATCGTGCTGACCGCCTCGGCAAAGGGGATGCCGTCGGTCGAGAACAGCTTGGCGAGGAAATAGACGTTACCGCCCAGGTCGAGACACTTGTTGTAATCGCGATCGAGCAGCGCCTTTTTCGCCTCTTCGGAGAGCGGCCATTCGTCGAGATAGGCGCGCTCGTCCGCCTTGAAGCGCGCTCGGTTCTCCGCGGTCATCAGGCTCATCGCGAACTGGTTCATCTGGTAACCGGCGCGCGCGCGCTTTGCAGTGAATACGCGGGTGCCGGGGATGTCCTCCAACTCGGCAAGATAGGCGTGGATGTCGGTGTGGTCGGTCACAGGCCGCGCTCCTTCAGCTTGGCGTCGAGGCGGGGGAAGACGCGTCGGGCATTGCCGGAAAAGATCGCGGCGCGCTCGGCATCGCTGATCTCCAGTGCGTCGACGTAGCGCTTGGTGTCATCGAAATAATGCCCGGTGGTCGGATCGATCCCGCGCACCGCGCCGACCATTTCCGACCCGAACAGGATGTTCTTGTTGTCGATCACGTCGGCGAGCAGGTCGATGCCCGGCTGGTGATAGACGCAGGTGTCGAAGAAGATATTGTTCATCAGATGCGTGTCGAGCGCCGGCTTTTTGAGCATATCGGCAAGGCCGCGATAGCGCCCCCAATGGTACGGCACCGCACCGCCGCCATGCGGGATGATGAAGCGCAGGGTCGGGAAATCGGCGAACAGATCACCCTCCAGCAGCTGCATGAAGGCGACGGTATCGGCGGCGATATAATAGCCGCCGGTCGCGTGCATCGCCGGGTTACAGCTGCCCGAGACATGGATCATCGCCGGAACGTCCAGCTCGACCATCTTCTCGTAGAACGGGTACCAGTAACGGTCGGTCAGCGGCGGGTGCGTGAAATGCCCGCCGCCCGGATCGGGGTTGAGGTTACACCCGATAAAGCCCAGTTCGGTCACGCAGCGCTCCAGCTCGGCGATGCTCGCGCTCATGTCGGCCTTGGGCGATTGCGGCAACATGCACACGCCGACGAACGTCTCGGGAAACAGCCCGACGACGCGCGCAATCAGGTCGTTGCAGCGCCGCGCCCATTCGATCGCGACGCCCTCATCCCCGACATGCGGTGCCATCGCCGACGCGCGGGGAGAAAAGATCGTCAGGTCTGCACCGCGCTCCTTGATCAGGCGCAGCTGGTTCGCCTCGATCGTCTCGCGGATCTCGCGGTCGCTGATCTCGGGATAGGGCGGGCATGGCGTCCCCGCCTTGAATGCCGCCTTCTGTTCCTCGCGCCAGGCGTCATGCGCCTTGGGCAAGACGGTGTAATGGCCGTGGCAGTCGATGATCACGCGGCTTGGTCCTCTTCCCTTGTTTCAATCGCGGCGAGTTTAGCCGTCAGTCCGTAGGGCGGGGTCAGGCCCAGCCCACCCATCTCACGCTGGCGTTGAATCGTGCCGCGCGTCATCGCCGGATCAACGCCGAGATCGGTAAGCGTCCTCGCGACCTCCTCCATCTCGGCGGCCCGGCGGGTGCCGTGGGCGAGCATCCGGTCGAGATTATAGTCGACGCGCTCGGCCCAGCCCTGCTCCCTCCAGCTCGCGTCAAGCGAGGCGAGCACCGCCTCGCGCACCCCGGCGCGCTCTGCGGCAAGGACGCATTCGGCAGTCAGCGCCTCCAGCCCTTTGACCATCACCGACCGGATCATCTTGATCGCCGACGCATCGCCAACATTGGGCCCCGACACTGCGACCTTGGTAAAACCATAGGCGCGCAGCGCCTCGGTCGCATCTGCCGCATGGGGTCCCGCCACCAGCAGCGGCACCGCCAGCCGTGCGGGCAACACCGGTGCCATCACCGCGACATCGACATAGCGCCCACCCGCAGCCTCGATCGCCTGCGCCGCTTCCCGCTTGGTGGCGGGCGCAACGCTGTTCATGTCGAGCCACAAGGTGCCGAGTTTCAGCAGCGGCGCACAACGCTGCGCGGCCGCGAGCGCTTGGTCCGCAGTGACGAGACACAGCACCAGATCAGCCTGCGCCAATGCTCCGGCGGGGGTTGCGGACCAGCGGATTTCGGCGGATTCGAACTCGGCGATCTTGAGTGGACGTGTTTCGCCATTCTCGGTGGCGATGTCGAATGCGGCGACGCCGGGTTGGGCGAAGGCTTGGCCTGCCTCGCCAAATCCCAGAAGAGATGTCCACTCGATCATGGGGTCTATGAAGCGGTGTTGCGCGACATGTTCTAATCGGATTGCGCCGTGGGCTATCCGTTTTTCTGAAGTCTGGTTTCTTCCGAGGCGCGGTGGAGCAAAGCGATCATGCGGGATTGGGTGCGGGTGGGGCGCCAGCCTGTGCGGGTGCTGATGCCGATGGTGCGGACTGCGCGGGGTAGTTGCGGGCCGATGCGTTCGAGCATCCCCGCCCCCACCTCCAGCGCGACCTGATCGGGCGAGAGCAGCGTCAGCAGGTCGCTCTCCACCAGCAGGCCGCGGATCACCATCACCGACCCGCACTCGATCGGGACCGGCGGGAGCACGCGACCCGCAAACAGCGCCTCCCAATGCGCGCGCAGCGGCGTCCCGACCGGGCCGACGACCCAGGATTGCGCGGCGAGCGTATCGAGATCGACCGGCCCCTGCGCCAGCGGATGCCCTCGCCGCCCGAAGATCGCGAGGCGATCGGTAAACAAAGGCACCTGCTCGACGCCGGGCGGGCAGTCGTCGCGCAGCGCGCCAACCATGATGTCGATGATTCCGTCGAGCAGCGGATCGACCAGCTCGCGCCACGATCCCTCGACCACATCGACCACGGTACGCGGCTCTTCGCGCAGGAATTGGGCGAGGCTGTGCGGAAGCAGCAGCGCGCGGCTGAGCGGCATCGCGCCGATCGCGATGCGCCCGCCTTCGCTCTCGTCGCCGCGCGCTTCGGCGATCCCGGCGGCGATCTCGCTGGCGGCAAGGCGCACCCCGCGCGCCAGTGTGCGGCCTGCCGGAGTCAACGCCATCCCCCGCCCGCGCCGCTCGGCCAGCGGGGTGGCGCAGACCTGTTCGAGTTCGCGCACCGACCGATGCACCGCAGGCTGCGACATCCCGCTTGCCGCCGCAGCACCGGCAAAGCCCTGCGCGTCGGCAAAGTGCAGAAAGGCGTCGAGCTGGGTCGCGGTCATCAGCAGCTCGGGCCGCGCAAATCCGCGCGACCCGCCACGTGCGGAGCGCCGGGTCGCGGCGGCAAGCTGGTCGAACGCGCGCTCGACCCGCTCGGCCAGCGCGGTCCCGGCAGGGCTCGGCGTGACCCCATCCGAATGGCGGTCGAACAGCGTCACGCCAAGCTGCTTCTCCAGCTTGGCCAGCCCCTGCGTCAACGCCGGTTGCGACAGCCCCGCCGCCTCCGCCGCGCGGTTGAGGCTACCCTGCGCGATCACCTGACCAAGCGCGCGGAGATGGCGGAGGTTGAGGTCGAACGGACGGATCATGCCGCCAACATATCCGAAAATCTTATTACATAAACGGAATTCATATTATGGCGTGTTGGAGATACCCCGCCATGGAATGCGAATATAGTCGCGGGCCGAAATGCGCAATTGTTCAAAAAAGCGAACATGTCGCGCAACAAGGCTGCATCGGCCCAAAAGCGGGTTCGACATTCCGCAGGGGAGAATACAATGAGTGCACGCGTCGTCCAGAATATCGAGCGCACCCCGATGGACATTGTCGATGGCCTTGCGCAAGCCGGTGTCGCTACGGTGCATGAGGCGCAGGGACGGATCGGGCTGCTCGCGCATTATATGCGGCCGATCTATTCGGGCGCGCGGATTGCCGGGAATGCGGTCACGATCTCTTCGCCTCCGGGTGACAACTGGATGGTGCATGTCGCGATCGAGCAGTTGCAGGCGGGTGACATCCTTGTCCTCGCGCCCACCAGCCCCTGCGTGGACGGGTATTTCGGCGATCTGCTGGCGACCAGCGCGATGGCGCGGGGGTGCCGGGGACTGGTGATCGACGCGGGCGTGCGCGACGTGCGGGATCTGACGCAGATGGGTTTTCCGGTGTGGTCGAAGGCGGTGTTCGCGCAGGGGACGGTCAAGAATACGCTGGGATCGGTCAATGTGCCGATCGTGTGCGCCGGAGCGGCGATCGAGCCGGGCGATGTGATCGTTGCCGATGATGACGGGGTGTGCGTGGTCAAGCGTGGCGATGCGGCGACGGTGCTGGAGGCTGCGCGCAAGCGTGAGGCGGCGGAAGAGGCCAAGCGGGTGCGGCTGGCGGCTGGGGAGTTGGGGCTGGACATTTATGACATGCGGCCTCGGCTCAAGGAGATGGGGTTGAAGTATGAGTGAGGCAAAAAAGCCCCTCCCCTTCAGGGGAGGGGTTGGGGTGGGGCCTATCCTCTTGACGATCGGTCTCTGTGAGACGCTCACTGCCCCACCCCCAACCCCTCCCCTGAAGGGGAGGGGCTTATGATGAGCGTGCGCTGCATGTGGATGCGCGGGGGGACGTCGAAGGGGGGGTATTTCCTTGCCGACGACCTGCCCGCCGACACCGCCGCGCGCGATTCCTTCTTGCTGCGCGTCATGGGGTCGCCCGATCCGCGGCAGATCGACGGGATGGGCGGGGCCGATCCGCTGACGAGCAAGGTCGCGGTGGTGCGCAAGTCCGACCGCGACGGGGTCGATGTCGATTATCTGTTCCTGCAGGTGTTCGTCGATCAGGCAATCGTCACCGATGCGCAGAATTGCGGGAATATCCTGGCCGGGATCGGGCCGTTCGCGATCGAGCGCGGGCTGGTTGCGGCGCAGGATGGCGCGACGCGGGTCGCGATCTTCATGGAAAATACCGGGCAGGTCGCCGTCGCCACGGTGCAGACGCCGGGCGGCGGCGTCCGCTATGATGGCGATGCCAGCATCAGCGGCGTTCCGGGGACCGCTGCCCCGATCCCGCTCGCCTTTCGCGATACTGCCGGGTCGTCGTGCGGCGCGTTGCTGCCGAGCGGCAATGGTGTCGATGAGATCGACGGCGTGCGCGTAACGCTGATCGACAATGGGATGCCGTGCGTGGTGATCGCGGCGGCCGATGTCGGCATTACCGGCTATGAGGATCGCGACACGCTCGACGCCGATGCGGCAATGAAAGCGAAGGTCGAGGCGATCCGGTTAAAGGCCGGGCCGCTGATGAATCTGGGCGATGTGACCGACAAGTCGGTGCCCAAGATGATGCTGGTCGCCGCGCCGCGTGATGGCGGGGCGATCGCCGTGCGATCGCTGATCCCGCACCGCGTTCATGCCTCGATCGGCGTACTGGGTGCGGTGAGCGTGGCGACGGCGTGTTTGATCGAAGGGTCGCCGGCGGCTGCGCTGGCGGTGGTGCCGGAGGGGCAGATGCTGACGCTGGGCGTCGAGCATCCGACCGGGGTGACCGAATGTGTGGTGACGCTGGATGATGCTGGTGCGCCGGTCGAGGCCGGGATGCTGCGGACGGCGCGGAAACTGATGGATGGGACTGTGTTTGGGTGATGCCGGCTGGTCACCCTCACCCTTCCGGCGCTTCGCGCCTCCCTCCCTCTCCCGTTGGGAGAGGGAAGAGCGCCGAAGGCGCGAAGGGTGAGGGTGACTGGCGGAATGACGAAACAGAAGGGGCAGTGAGTTGACCACGACCGACGCCGATGGGCGTATCCGCAGCTGGACTCTGGAGCCGTCGAAGCCGCGCTTTACCCCTCCCCCGGGCGCGGTCGATGCGCATTGCCATGTGTTCGGGCCACAGGCGCAATTCCCGTTCAGCGCCAAGGCAAAGTATCTGCCGCAGGATGCGGGTCCGAACGCGCTGTTCGCGTTGCGGGAGCGGCTGGGCTTTGCGCGCAATGTCATCGTCCAGGCGAGCTGTCACGGGACCGACAATGCCGCGACGCTGAACGGCATTGCCGTGTCGGGCGGGACGTGTCGCGGGGTCGCGGTGGTCGATCCAGCGATCAGCGACGCGGAGCTGGATGCGCTGCACGAAGGCGGCATTCGCGGGGTGCGGTTCAACTTTTTGAAGCGGCTGGTCGACGATGCGCCCAAGGACAAGTTCCTGGCGGTGGCAGAGCGGATCGCGCGGCTGAACTGGCATGTCGTGGTCTATTTCGAGGCGGATATCCTTGAGGAAATGAGGCCGTTCCTTGCCGCGATCCCGGTGCCGATCGTGATCGACCATATGGGCCGGCCCGATGTGCGGCAGGGGCCGGACGGGGCGGACATGACCGCGTTCCGCGCGCTGCTCGACTCGCGCGACGATATCTGGACCAAGGTCACCTGTCCCGACCGGCTCGATCCCGCCGGTCCGCCCTATGCGGATTTCGTGAACGCCGTGCGCCCGCTGGTCGAAGCCTATCCCGATCGGGTGCTGTGGGGCACCGACTGGCCGCATCCGAACATGGAGAGCGTGCTGCCCGATGATGGCGCGTTGGTCGATGTGATCCCGGCGATCGCACCGACCGCAGCGTTGCAGCACAAGCTGCTCGTCGCCAATCCGATGCGGTTGTACTGGCCCGAGGAAGGCTAAGCGGCGCGGGTTTTGGGGAAGGATCACCGTCCGTTTGCCCTGATCCTGTCGAAGGGCGCGTCTACCAAGGGCAGATGCACCTGCTTCGACAAGCTCAGCACAAACGGAGGTTGGATTACCCCCACACGTCTTTCGCGACGTCGATCACCAGGCGCATTTTCGCCGCCTGCTGCTCGACCTCGATGTCGTTGCCGTGGACGGTCGAGGAGAAGCCGCATTGCGGCGACAGTGCGAGCTGGTCGAGCGGGGCGAATTGCGCGGCTTCGTCGATGCGGCGCTTGACGTCGTCCTTTGACTCCAGCTCGCCGAGCTTGGTGGTGACGAGGCCGAGCACGACGGTCTTGCCCTTGGGCACGAAGCGCAGCGGGGCGAAGTCGCCCGAGCGGGGATCGTCATATTCGAGGAAATAGCCGTCGATGTTCAGTTCGTTGAACAGCACTTCGGCGACGGGCTCGTAACCGCCCTCGGCCGCCCAGCTCGAGCGGAAATTGCCGCGGCACAGATGGACGCAGACGACCATGTCGTCGGGCTTGTCGCGGATCGAATCGTTGATGATGCGGGCGTAGAGACGCGGCAGCTCGTCCGGGTCCATGCCGCGCTTGCGGGCGTTCTCACGCTGGGTGTCGTCGCACAGATAGGCGAGGTTGGTGTCGTCGAGCTGGAGGTAGCGGCAGCCAGCGTCGGCGAGGCTGGCGATCTCGGCGCGGTACGCTGCGGCGAGGTCGGTGTAGAACGCTTCGAGGTCGGGATATGCTGCAGCGTCGATCGCGTCGCGGCCGCCGCGAAAGTGAAGCATCGTCGGCGACGGGATCGTCACCTTGGGCGTGCGGCTGGTGCAGCTGGCGAGGAATTCATAGTCGGCGCGCTGGATGTCGCGGGCATGTTCGATCTTGCCGGTGATCTTCATCACCGGCGGGGCATATTCCAGCTCCTTGCCGCCATGCTGGTGGAACTTGACCTGCGTGCCGCCGGCCTCATCGACGCCGTCGAGCTGAAGCAGGAAATCGGTGTGGAAATAGGTGCGGCGGAACTCGCCATCGGTGATGCCTTGGAGGCCCAGATCCTCCTGGAACTTCACCACGCCGCGAATCGCTTCATCCTCCACCGCGCGCAGGGCGGCGGCGTCGATCTCACCCGCCTTGAACGCGGCGCGGGCGTCGATCAGCGCCTTGGGGCGCAGGAAGCTGCCGACATGGTCGGCGCGGAACGGGGGTGTGGGCATCCTGGGTCTCCTTGCGATGTTTGTAAGTGTTGCATACGATATACTGCGTGCGACGCGAGTATAGCAAGCGGAACGAAGCAATCGTCGCGATCACCCCGATCCCGCTATCCCCAGCGACGTTCAGCCGACGAGATAGACCGGGTTGGAGTAGAACCAGAGGTCCTCCCACGGGTCTTCACCGGGCACGTCCGGTTCGGGTTCCGCCTGCTGCGTATTGGTGCCGCGCACGCGGAGATAGCCGGGACCGGTGGCGCGGAGACGGTGGCGGACCACCAGCATGTCACCTTCACGCTGCCAATCGCGCGCGGTGAACCGCTTGACCAGCCTTGCGCTGGGGTTGCGGTCATCGCCCGCTGCGCTGGCACCGCCGAGGATCAAATCGATATGGTCGACGCGCGGGACGGCGCCGCCGGCATTGGCCGCGCGCGCCGGGCGGAAGCGGATCGTGACGCGCAGGTCGTCGCCCTTGCGCACCGCGAGCGTGCCGCCGATCGCGGCCGCGCGGGTTGGCCTTCGTGTGCGGGCGACCTCCACGTCGAGCCCCTCGACCAGGCCGCCGGTTGCCACGAACACCCGGCCCGCGCGCAGGCCGTCGAGGATGTCGGCATGGCTGGGTGACGCATAGACCCAGGTCTTGGCATATTCGCCGGGCCAGAAATCCGCGCCACCCGCGCTCCAATGGCCGTGCGAGTCGGACGTCGCGGTGATCGTCCAGCGGACGCCCTGACCAAGCAGCGCATCCCACGCCCCGCCCAGCACGGCGACCATCTGATCGAACCCGCCCAGCGTCGGAGAGCCGCCATAGAGCCCGCGGCTGCCATGCGCCGCGTCTCGCCCTGCCCCCGGTCGCGCGGCCTGGTGCCCCGGCGCGCCCTCCATGCCGATGGCGACGTGCGGGGCGGTGCGATACCAGGTCCGATATTCGGCCGGAGCGTGCAGACCCCATTGGCCCCGCCCGGTCGCGGTGCGTGACGGATGGTTGGCGATCAGCAGCGGCGGCGCGGGCAGCCTTGCCATATAGCGCAATGCCAGCAGCATCCGATCCTTGGTGTTGCGGGCCGGATCATTGGGCCATGGTTCGCGCTTGCCGAACTGCGCCTCAATGTCGCGGAGCGTGTCGCGTTCGCCTGCACCATGCGGCATGATCAGCGTAGCGTGCTCGCCGCCGGGGACGTCGAATTCCCAGCCATAGAAGAGCAGCAGGCCCGGCACCGCCGCGCGCGCTGCGACCAGGTCGGGCCAGGCGCGGGCGTGGTTGAGCGCGGAATGGCCGGGACCCCCGTGATCGGTCGATACCATCCAGTCGAGGCCGAAGCGGCGCGCCATCTGGGCGTTCTGCAATATGGTGTGCGCCGAATCGCCGCCGATTTCGGGTGCGGGCGGTCGATCGGGATGCGCGGGATCGGGACGGTAGCGCGCGCTGTAGATACTGTGCACATGATGGTCGCCGGCGAGCCAGCGCCGTCCGCCGTCCCCCTGCCCCGTTGCCGGTGTCGCCGTCGCGATCAGGGTCAGGGCGAGGAGCGCGGTGCGGATCATGATGTCCTCGACGAACGGGGGCAGAATTTGCGAACAAGGGACCGCCGCATCGCGTGCGGCGATCCCCTGTCTGAGGCGCGCGCGATCAGAATTTCGCGCGGACGCCGAAATTGACCGTGCGGCCAAAGGTATGGATTTCGGTAACCTCACTGCGCGTGCCCGCGAACGATACCTGTCGCTGGTCGAGCAGGTTGACCACCTGACCGAACAGCTCGATCTCCGGCTTGATCCGATAGTTCACGCCCAGATCGACGATCCCGAAGCCCTTTTGATAATAGGCAACGACATCTTCGGCGGTGGGCAACGAGGTCACCAGCGCACCGGCGTCGGTGATGTAATCGCTGCGATAGGTGTAGCTGACATTGATCTCGAACGGCCCGCTCTCAAAGAACGGGGTGATCGAGTAGCTCACGTCGGATACACCCTGAATTCCTGCCGTCTGCAGGCCGACCCCGGTGCGATCCAGCTCGAGCTTGGTCGTTGCGAAGGTCGCGGTGGCGGTGACGCCAAGGCCGAAGCTCAGCTTGTTGGTATAGCCGAACTCGACGCCCGAAATCTTGGCGGAGCCGACATTGGTCGGGGTGGCGACCAGGATATCGACCGGCAGCGTCGATCCGTCGCGGACCGCAAAGGCCAGCGTGCGGGTTTCGAAGTCCGACGCGACATAATCGTCAATGTCCTTGTGGAACGCCGCGACCGTGAACGCGCCGAACTTGTCGAAATACCATTCGAACGAAGCGTCGAAATTCCACGCCGTGTACGGACGCAGATTGGGATTTCCGGCGCTCGCCTGAAGATTGAGCGTCGGATCGGCCAGAGCGGCGGCGCCCAGATTGTAGATGCTGGTGACCGTCACGCTGTTGGTGTTGATCGAGTTGCGCAGCTCGGACAGCGACGGCCGGGTCATCGTCTTGGCCACCGCCAGCCGCAGCTGGACATTATCGGTGAATTTCAGCGTCGCATTGGCGCTGGGTAGCCATTCGGCATAGCGTGCGCGGGTCGTCACAGGGGTGACCGCCGTGGTGACACCGCCCGAACCATTGGGGACCGGCGATACCGTCGTGCCGCGCACATCGGTACGCGTCTCGACAAAGCGCAGTCCCAGATTGCCGGTCACCGGCACGCCGCCCATGGTCGCTTCGAAATCGAGCCGGCCATAGCCCGCAAGGATCTCCTCGCCGATCCGGTAGGAGTTCTGGAGATCGGCGGCGGTCGGGGCCAGATCATAGGCGCTGGGGTTCACGCCATCGAATTCGGTGCCGAGCGTGTAATTCTGGTTGAACAGCCCCCAATCGACATTGGCCCAGGCCTGGCCATTGGCGATCGACTGGTCGAACGCGTTACCCGGCACTGGATAGCTGATAAACGCATCGGTCCGCGTCGCCCCGGAGCGCAGCACGGCATTGTTGCGGTCGCGGCGCTGATAGTCGCGATAGCGATCCGAATATTGCCCGCCAAAGCGCAATTTGGTGAAGGTCAGCCCACCCAGGCCCAGGTCGAGATCGCGGGCGATGTTGAGAACCCCGGTCTTGTCCTCATCCTTCGAATTGATCGGGCGAACCGCGAAGCTTTCAAACAGCATCGACGCGCCGGCGGTGAGATCAAGATCGGTGAACAGCGCGTTGACCCGCCCGTCGTTCAAAACATCGTTGCTGAAATCGAACGTCAGGTTGCCGCCAGCACCATTGGCGGTGCGATACTGGACGCGCTGAATCGGCGTATCGAGATCGCTGGTCGCACGGGCATAGCTCAGCCGCGGTTCGATCCGCCAGCCGCCCAGGTCGAGCGCGAGCGAGGCGTTGAGCTGAAGATTTTGGTGCGACTGATCCATATATTCGGCGTAATTGCGGATGCGCGCGCCGCGGATCGTGCCGGCCAGCAAGCGACCGTCACGCACCACTGCAGTGGTCGGGTCGAGCCGGGCAATTTGGCTGGGGATGTAGTAAGTCAGGCGACGCTCGGTCGTCTCGTTGTTGAACTGCGAGAACAGCCCGTCGAACTTGAACTCGACGCCGTCGGCGGGGCGCCATTGCAACCCGGCAACCGCGCTGATCCGCTCGCGGTTTTCGAGCTCCAGATAGGGCTGCGCGTCGCCCGGTGCGCGGATCGTGCCGAAACCGGGGACCGCCGTATCCTGCCAGCCGAGCCGCAGGCGATCGAACTGCACGTCGCGCTGGGTGTAGGACAGGCCTGCGAGCACACCAAAGGTGCGGTCGGCGTTGCGCCAGCCGGCTGCGATCGAGCCATTGGGCTGGAGCGCATCGGTGCGCTCCTCATATCCGGCATAGGCGCTGGCGGCGATGAAGCTCTCACGATCGAGCGGGCGGATCAGGCGGATATCGACGCTCGACCCCACCCCGCTTTCGACCAGATCGGCGGTCGGCGATTTCGTAACGACCACCGAATCGATCAACGCGGCGGGCAGAACCTGAAGTCGGAACTGGCGGCCCGACTGGCCAGAATTGCGGATATTCTCGTTATAGGCGAGCGGCATCCCGTCAAAGGTCACCGCCTGGAAGTTGGGGCCGAGACCGCGCACGCTGATGAACTGACCCTCGCCCGCTTCGCGCACGATCGTCACGCCCGGCACGCGCTGCAATGCTTCGGCGATATTGTTGGCGGGCAGCTTGCCGATATCGGCCGCGACCACCGCGTCGGAGATCGAGTCCGCCTTGCGCTTGACTTCCAGCGAGCGCTCGACGCCGTCAGAGAAGGTTGCGGTGACGACGACTTCCTCAACCTCTTCTGCCTCCTCGACCGCGCTCGTCGGGCTCTGTCGCGGTGTGGACGCCTGGGCCCGCACGATCAGTGCCCCCGATCCATCGCGAACCACCGACAGCGGGGTGCCGGCGATCAGGCGGCGCACGGCGGTCTCTGCGTCGAATTCGCCCGACAAGGCCGGTGCGCGCAGCTGTGCAACCGACGCACGCGTGAACAGGATGTCGCTGCCGCTCTGACGCGCCAGTTGTTCGAGCGCGCGATCCATCGGCTGCGCGGCAATCATGACACGCACGCGCGGCGCATTCGCCTGCGCTGCCGCAGTCGTCGCCATGGCAAGGGTCGAGAGAGTGAGCGCGAGCGCCGCCGATCGGCAAAGCTGCCGCTTGAAACCTGTCATGAGTTCAGTTCCCCGTATCGCGCTCCTTGCGAGCGCCCGGTCCCTCGACGATCAGGGGCGGATTTTCCCCACCCCCCCGAGCGAAATTATTTTCGGTCGGTCGCCGAAATCCGGATCGCTTCGCTGTCCGCCGCGACGCGAACCGGCAGCAGCAGGGCGAGCGAGCGGGCAAACGCCTCCGGGTCGCCGACGCGATAGACACCGCTGACGCGCAGCTGTGCCGCGCGCGGATCGGCGATCACCAAAGGGCGCGTCGTGTAGCGATTCATTTCGGCCACGGCATCCGTCAGCGTTTCGTCCCGAAAGGCGAGCCGGCCGCTCTGCCACGCGATCAGATCGTCGATCTCGGGCCGGTCGATCCGATCGGGCTGCCCCGCCCCCATCGCAATGCGATGGCCGGTCGACAGCGCGACCGGCGCGCCCGCCGCCTCGATCCGCGCGTTGCCCCGAATTGCGGTCAGCGCCATGGCTTCGCCGTCGCGGCGCATATCGAGCCGTCCGCTTTGTGCAGCGATCCGCCGCGCGCCCAATTCGATCAGGAAGGGACGCGGATCGGATGCGATGTCGAGGTCAACCCGCCCTGCGCTCAGCGACAAGGTGCGCGCATCGCTGCCAGCCCGAAAGCGGATGCGGGTGTCGGTATCGAGCATCACCCGACTGCCATCGTCCAGCGTGAGCCGCCGCTGTTCGCCGATTCCGGTCCGGTACACCCCGGCATAGGCCTCCCGCCAGCCAAGGGTCGATGCGCCGACCACAGCCAGCGCACCGCCACCCGCCAGCACCATGCGGCGCGACACGCGCGGGGCGTCCGGTTCGGTCACGGGGGGTTGGGTGCGCAGGCCGCCAACAGCATCCCAGATCGCGGAAGCTCGCTCAAACACTGCGCCATGCGACGGATCGCCGTCCAGCCATTGGCGAAAGGCCGCCTCGTCATCCGGCGTCCGATCGTCGGCGTGCAATCGCGCCAGCCACTCCCCCGCCTGCCGGTGCGCATGGTCCGGCTCGTCGCGGAAGATCACGTCACCAATTCTCCATCCACTCGGTCAGATCCGCCATCGCCCGGGCGATATGCTTTTCGACGGCGCTCTGGCTGATGCCGAGATCCTGCGCAATCTCGCGATATTTACGCCCCTCCAGCCGGTGCATCAAGAAAATCTCGCGCGTGCGCGGGTTGAGCTGCGCCACCCCGCGCTGCAACCGATCCAGGCGATGGCGGGCGATCAGCATTTCGTCCTGCAGCGGGCGCATGTCGGGGATCGCGTCGGCCGCGACCACGGTGTCGGGGACCATGGTCGCGCCGACGCGGCGCTCGCGGCGATAGGCATCGAGGCCGCGATTGGCTGCGCTGCGCGCGAGCAATGCTGCAGCGTTGCCAACGTCGGGCCGGCGTTCTGCAATCCCGATCCATGCGTCATGGAGAAGATCCTCGGCATCGTCGCGACGCGTCATCCGCGCGATCTGATCGCGCAGCCGTGCCCAGCCGGAACCCAGCGCCCAATCCCCAGCGATTCTGCTCACGCCCATGCCGCCGGGGGCTAGGAACAGAGCAATACGCTTTCATGACAACTCAGCGTCGCGGCGATGACTCCGACAGATGCGCAGCCGACGCGCGCATCCGGACGCGGGGTCGAATTTCGCTTGCGATATTTGTATGTGGTACATACAAATATCGCAAAGAACGATCGAACAGGATGAGGAGCGAGGCAATGACCTGGATCACCAACCGCTGGTATGTCGCCGCATGGGATTCGGAGGTGGATCGCACGCCGATCGCGCGCACCATCTGTGGCGAACCGGTGATGCTGTACCGCAAGCTGGACCGCAGCGTGGTGGCGATGCGCGATGCGTGTCCGCACCGGCTGTTGCCGCTGTCGATGGGGTTCAAGGAGGGCGATTCGATCCGGTGCCGCTATCACGGGCTGCTGATTGAGCCGGATGGCTGTGCCAGCGAAATGCCGATCAAGTCGGAGCCGGTGCCCAAGGCGGTGTGCGCGACGCTGTATCCGGTGGTCGAGAAGCATCGCTTCGTGTGGGTGTGGATCGGCGAGGCGGCGAAGGCCGATCCAGCGACGATCCCCGATTTCTGGCCGTGCAGCACGCCCGGGTGGACGTTCGATGGCGGGTATAACCATATCAGCTGCGATTACCGGCTGGTGATCGACAATTTGATGGACCTGAGCCACGAGACCTGGGTGCATCAGGGGTCGATCGGGCAGCATGAGATTACCGAGGCGCCGATTGAGACCGTCGTCGATGGCGAGGAAGTGTTCGTTCGCCGCTGGATGCCCGGGATCGAACCGCCGCCCTTCTGGCGCGATGCGCTGCGCTCGGCCGGGCCGGTCGATCGCTGGCAGGTGTGCCACTTCATCCCGCCGTCATCGGTGCTGATTGACGTCGGGGTGTCGCCGGCGGACGCGGGCGATACGATCGAGGAGCATAATTCGGGGGTGCGCGGGTTCGTCGTCGATGCCATGACGCCGGAGACCGAAACGACGACTCACTATTTCTGGGGCATGGCGCGCAATTTTGACATCGACGATGCCGGCTTTACCGCACGGTTCAAGGCGCAGCAGGGCCAGGTGTTCGACGAGGATGTCGAAGTGCTGGAGGCGCAGCAGCGCAGCATTGTGGCGAACCCGGACATGAAGCTGCGCGGCTATTCGATCGACCAGGGCAGCGTGCGCGCGCGGACGATTATCCGCAAGTTGATGGAGGCGGAGACCGCGTGAGCATCGGGCGCGGCGATCTCGACCGCAACCTGGGCTTGCGGCTGCGGCGTGCGCATGGCGCGGTGCAGCGGCATTTCGTCGAGCATTTCGCCGATCTGGGGCTGACGCAGAAACAGGTGTCGGTGCTGTGGCTGACCGGGGATCACCCCGATCTGGCGCAGACCGATCTGGCGCAGGCGCTCGACATGGATCGCGCGACGACGATGGCGCTGGTGCACGGATTGGAGAAGCGCGGGCTGGTGTCGCGCAGCCCGTCGCGCACCGACGGGCGGCGGATCGCATTCCGGCTGACTGCGGCGGGCGAGACCCTGCTGGCGCAGGCCAAGGCCGCTATTCTGGAGCATGAGGCGTGGCTGAAGGCCCGTTTCAGCGCCGCCGAACTGGCAACACTTGAGGAAATGCTCGCGCGCATCTATCGCTGACTTGTTTGCCGATATAACAATGGCCGGACACCGGCCGATGGAGGGGAAATGGCTACCGATCCGCGTGCAGTGATCGACCGCGCACCGATGTCCCGGTTCCAATGGGGCGTGGTCGCGACGATGGTCGGATTGAACGCGCTCGACGGGTTCGACGTGCTGTCGATCAGCTTCGCCTCCCCCGGCATCGCCGCCGACTGGGGAATCGACCGCGCGCAGCTCGGCATCGTCCTGTCCATGGAGCTGGTCGGCATGGCGATCGGCTCGCTGTTCCTGGGCGGCATTGCCGACCGGATCGGGCGGCGCGCGACGATCCTCTCCTGCCTCGCGATCATGACGGTCGGGATGCTCGGCGCGGCGAGCGCGGGGGGCGTCTATTCGCTGATGATCTGGCGCGTGCTCACCGGGCTTGGCATCGGAGGGATGCTTGCGGCGACCAATGCGGCGGTGGCGGAGGCGGCAAATGCCAAGCACCGCTCGCTCGCCGTCGTGCTCATGGCGGCGGGCTATCCGGTCGGCACGATCATCGGCGGGTCGATCTCGGCAGTGCTGCTGTCGATGTATGACTGGCGCGCGGTGTTCGTGTTCGGCGCGCTGTGTTCGCTGCTGTTCGTGCCGTTGGTGCTGTGGCGCGCGCCGGAATCGGTCGCGTTCCTGATGCACAAGCGCCCGCCCAACGCGCTGGAGCGGATCAACGCAAACCTCGCCCGCATGGGCCATCCGCCGATCGACGCGCTGCCCGAGCCGGACGTGGTGACGTCGCGCAAGGCGCCGCTGGTCAATCTGTTCTCGCCCGGATTGATCCGGCCGACGATCCTGCTGACGCTCGCCTATCTGGCGCATATCATGACCTTTTACTTCATCCTGAAGTGGATCCCGAAGATCGTCGTCGATATGGGCTTCCCGCCGCCTGAGGCGGCAGGCGTGCTGGTCTGGGCAAGCATCGGCGGTGCGACCGGATCGCTGATCCTGGGGCTGCTGACCGGCAAAATCCGGCTGCTCGCGCTCACCATTGTCGCGATGTTGCTGTCGACCGCGCTGGTCATCCTGTTCGGGCAAGGACAGAACGATCTGGCCGGGCTGTCGATGGTTGCTGCAGCGGCAGGCTTTGCCACCAATGCCGGCGTGGTCGGTCTGTACGCACTGATCGCCCAGTCCTTCCCGACCGGTGTGCGCGCCACCGCGACCGGATTTGTCATTGGCGTCGGGCGCGGTGGATCGGCGCTGGCCCCTGCCCTGGCCGGATTCCTGTTCGCGGCGGGCTACGGCCTGCCGACGGTGGCGATCCTGATGGGGCTTGGTTCGATCGTTGCGGCGGGCGCACTGCTCGCGATGCGCGGGTGGAAGCCGCCGGTCGAGGGCGCGGCCGGTTGACCGCCACCCCAGCGCGAAGGATGCGTGGCGCGCGCTGCTGTAGTGCCTAGAGCAGCTTTTCGATATCCGCCGCGATATCCTCGGGCTTGGTCTGCGGGGCGTAGCGCTCGACCACCTTCCCGTCGCGGTCGATCAGGAACTTGGTGAAGTTCCACTTGATCCCCTCGGTCCCGAACAGCCCCGGTGCCTGGCTTTTGAGCCAGCGATACAGCGGCGCGGCGTCCGCCCCGTTGACGTCGATCTTGCCGAACACCGGAAAGGTCACATCATAGGTCAGCGAACAGAAATTCGCGATCTCCGCCGCATCGCCCGGCTCCTGCGCGCCGAACTGGTTGCACGGGAAGCCCAGCACCTCGAACCCGCGGTTGCCATAGCGCCGGTGCAACTCCTCAAGTCCCGTATATTGCGGCGTAAATCCGCATTTCGACGCGACGTTGACGACCAGCAGCACCTTGCCAGCATAGGGCGACAGGTCGGTCTCCTCGCCGCTCGCGGCGGTGACGGGAATTTCGGTGATCGCGCTCATGGTCATCTCCTATTCGGCACCCGGTTCTTCAGCGGACACGATTCCATAGACATCCGCGAAAGCGACCAAGCCACTCCCCCCCATCGGACCCGCCGGAAATCTGCTGTCCGCAGCATTGTCGCGGTTGTCGCCGAGCACGAAAATGCGTCCGGCAGGCACGGTGACTTCAGCCATGTCATCGCCCGGCGTTACGCCCAGATCCAGCACATGATATGCCGTGCGCTCGCCCGGTAGCGTTTCCGCCCGGATGCGTGCCTGCTCGCCCTCAATGGTCAGCGTTCCCGCATCGGACTGCGGAAGCGGCGCGCCGTTGAGCACCACAACTCCATCTCGCATCGCAATGCGATCTCCCGGAAGTCCGATGACGCGCATCACCCAATATGCGTCGCCAACCGAAAACACCGCAATGTTCCCGCGCCGCAACGCCTCTGGCGCGGTTTTGCGTGCCGTAATCGTCGTCTCAGGTCGCAGCGTCGGGGCCATGCTTTCCGACACAACGCGCATCTTGCGGAACGGCAGGCCGCCATGCGCGATGAGCGTCGCTGCGCCATAGCCAGCAACACCAAGAAGCACGATGGCCGCACCGGCCAGCGCCAGATGGCTTCGCTTCACTCCAGCAACCCCTCATGCAGCCGCACCACGCGGTCCATCTTTGCCGCTAGCCGCTCATTATGCGTCGCGATCAGCGCCGCCGCGCCCTCGCCGCGCACCAATCGCAGCAGTTCGGCGAACACGACATCGGCGGTCTTTTCATCGAGATTGCCGGTCGGCTCGTCCGCCAGCACCAGCATCGGTCGATTGGCGAGCGCGCGGGCGACTGCGACGCGCTGTTGCTCGCCGCCCGACAACTGGCTTGGCCGGTGCGTCAGCCGCGCGCCAAGGCCGAGTGCGGTCAGCAACGCCTCCGACCGCGCCCGTGCATCGGCATGGGTGGCGTTCTGGATGAGTTGCGGCAGCTCGACATTCTCGACCGCATTGAAATCGGGCAGCAGATGATGGAACTGATAGACGAAGCCGAGCTTGTCGCGCCGCGTCATCGTGCGCTCATGGCTTTCGAGCTTGGCGACCTCGATCCCCGCGATGCGGATCGAGCCTTCGAACCCGCCTTCGAGCAGCCCCACCGCCTGCAGCAGGGTCGACTTGCCCGAGCCGGACGGTCCCAGCAGCGCGACGATCTCGCCAGGCGCGACGGTCAGGTCGATGCCGCGCAGCACCTCGATCGTTGCTTCGCCCTGCACGAACGACCGGCGCAAGCCCTGCGTCTGGAGGACGAACTCACTCATAACGCAGCACCTGAACCGGGTCGGTGCTCGCCGCCTTGAACGCGGGGTAAAGCGTCGCGAGGAAGCTGAACCCCAGCGCCATCAGCGCGATGCTGGCGACCTCGACGGGATCGGTCTTGGCGGGCAATTCGGTCAGATAGCGCATCGACGGGTCCCAGATCTCCTGACCGGTGACGAAGCCGAGAACGCTAAGCACCCCCTGGCGGAAATAGAGCAGGATGAAGCCGAGGATCAGTCCCGCGACGATCCCCAGCCCACCGATCGCAGTGCCGACCGTCACGAAAATCTTGATCAGCCCGCTGCGCGTCGCGCCCATCGTGCGCAGGATCGCGATGTCGCGGGTCTTTGCGCGCACCAGCATGATCAGCGACGACAGGATGTTGAACACCGCGACCAGGATCAGGATCGACAACACGGTGAACGTCACCAGCCGGTCCACCGCCAGCGCCTCGAACAACGTCGCGTTGAGCGTGCGCCAGTCGGACAGCTGCGCGCTCTGCACCACCTTTTGCGCCAGCGGGGCGAGGATCTCACCAACCCGGTCAGGATCTTCGGTGTCAATCTCCACCATGCTGACCGCATCGCCCATCAGCAGCAGGGTCTGGGCGGTCTCCATCGGCATGACCACGAACGCCTTGTCGTAATCATAGACCCCGACCTCAAAGATCGCGGCGACGCGGTAGGACACGATGCGCGGCACGGTGCCGAACGGCGTCGACGGTCCCTGCGGGCTGATCAGCTGCACATTGCTGCCCAGCGACGCGCCAAGCGTCATCGCCAGCCGCGAGCCGATCGCGATGCATTCGCAGTCTGCGGTCAGGTCGGACATCTTGCCCATGACGACGTTGCGGTTGAGCGTCGGGTTCGCGCGCAGATCGGCCACCGTCATGCCGCGCACCAGCACGCCCTCAACCCGCCCCTGAAAGCTCGCCATCAGCGGCTGTTCGATCAGCGGGGTGGCGGTGGTGACGCCCGGGGTCTTGCGCGCCTCGGCCACCACCTCGCGCCAGTCGCGCAGCTGGCCGCCATAGCCCTGCACGACCGCATGGCCGTTCAGGCCGGTGATCTTGTCGAATAGCTCGGCGCGAAAGCCGTTCATCACGCTCATCACGATCACCAAAGCGGCGACGCCGAGCATCACCGCGACCAGACTGATCGAGGCGACCAGCGCGATAAAGGCCTCGCCCCGGCCCGGTAACAGGTACCGCCGCGCGATCATGCGTTCATATCGGGAAAGGAACATGGCGCGGTGTTAGGGGGTGGCGGAGGGACAAGCAATCGCGCTGTTGCCAAATCAACACAGGGTTGCCGCAAAGAGTCACGACAGGGTTATCGCCCCGTGACAACCGCCACATGCCATCCTAGCAAAGCGCCACGAAGCAATGGCAACGGCCGTGGTTCGGGGAGGCTCTTCAGCCCCGTCCTGAAAAGGGCGCGCGGGCAGAAGTGGCCACTTAAGGGGGCTGACGAGGCATCGTCACGCAGGCGCCCGGGTCGGAAACGGCCCGGGCGTTTGGCATTTCTGGAGCACGGCGCCGGCCCGGCAAAGCCATCAATATGTCGGGGAGGAAGCCCTGGGAGCCAGCCTGGCCCCTCCCCTGTCCGGTGCCACCCGGCACCGGCATCCGGTCAGAAGCTGAAGCCGAGCGTCACGCCCCAGGTGCGCGGATCGCCCACATTGCCCGCGATCAAGCCGGTGTTCCCCGGAGTCGTCGCCAGCACGTCGAAATACTCGACATCGAACGCATTGCGGACCCAGGCGAAGACGTTGATCCCGTCATCAGTGCGGTAGCCGAGCCGCAAATTGGTCAGCGCATAGCCCTCGATATCGGTGTAGATCGAGCGTGAGGCGTTGGACGAGAATTTGGAGCGCGTGCTCGCGTCGACGCCCAGATAGACCTCGCCCGTCTTTCCCAGGATCGACGCCGGCTGATTCGCCTCGCCCCCGAACGAGAACGCCCAGTTGGAGATGCCGGGCAGCCACTGGCCCGAAATGTCGCACGCGATCGGGCTGTTGCTGCCTGGAACGCCCGGCGCGCCAATCACCGCGCCGCTGCCGCCACCCGACAGCTCTGGCGGGCATGGCGCGTTGGTGAATTCGACATATTCATGATCGGTATAGGCACCGTTGGCGTACAGGCTGATCCGCTCGCTCGGCCGGATCGAGAAATCGACCTCAACCCCGCGCACCCGCACCTCGCCCGCATTGGCGAGATAGCCGCGTAGCGTCGCGTTGGCACCGTCATTGACCAGCGCCTGATAGTCCTTGATCGCCGTCCAGAAGCCGGTGACGTTGAGCGTCGCCTTGCGATCCCAGAATTGCGTCTTTACGCCCAGCTCGAAATGATCGACCTGCTCGGGCTCTACCTGCGCGAACTGGGTCTGTGGCACGCCATTCACTACCGGCACGCCGTTGAGGTTGAGTCCGCCCGATTTGAAGCTGTGCGCATAGGTCGCATAGAGCAGCACGTCGCGCGACGGCTTGTAGGATGCGGTCAGATCGTAGGAGACGTTCCACGCACGGTATGCCTCATCCACGAACGCCTGCGGCTGAAGCGCGGCGCGCTGCTCAACCTGACGTGGTGTTCCGCCGGTTGCCGGGACAAGATTGCCCTGTCCGTCCCGCACGATGCTGACATAGCTGCCGACCTTGTCGTCATAGTTGAGTCGCAGACCGGGCGAGAGGGTGAGCTTGTCGGTCAGTTTCCAGTTGAGCTTGCCGAACAGCGCGCCGCTGAAATTCTTGAGGCGAATGTCGTTCGCCGCGGTCAGCCCGTCGAGCACGGTGGGGTCGTTCGACAGCGCGTTGGTTGGGTTAATCAACCAGCGGCTTGCCGCCGGTCCCTGACGCTGGGTGCCGGTAGTGTGGATGTCCTGATAAAAGGCAAAGGCACCCAGCACATAGTCGAATCCCGCGCCCTCTCCGGCATAGCGCAACTCCTGGGTAAACTGGTCCTGCCGCGTCGGGTTCTGCGACAGGGTGGTGATCGGCAGGCCGGTAAAGTCGCGATCATTGGCGGGCTGCCAGTCCCAGAAACGCCATGCCGTCACCGAAGTCAGCGTGCCCGCCCCCAGATCCAGCTCGCCGCGCAGCGACACCCCGCCCAGCGTATTGGTCGCGCTTAAATCGGCATCGACATCGGTCAGTCGGTCGAACGGATTGGTGCTCGGCACCGCATAGCCGAACGCGGCAGTCAGCGCCGGATATTGGCGCGCCGCCGCGCGCTGGGTTGGGCCATAGCGGACATAGATTTGCGCGCAGCATTCGGGATCCTGTCGGTTGTAATCCGCGCTCAGCGTCAGATCGAGCGTATCGCTCGCGCGCCACAGGATCGCGCCGCGCAGCCCGATATTGTCCTGCTCGTTGACATAGTTGCCGGTCGCGACGTTGAATACGGTCCCGCGGCGGCCCGTCGCCGCAACCCCGAACCGCGCCGCGACAGTCTCACCCAGCGGGCCGGAGATCGACGCCTTGGCCTGCTTGAACCCCAAATTGCCCAGGCTTACCTCGGCCCGCCCCTCGAAATTGAAGCTCGGCGCCTTGGACGTGATGCTGATCGCGCCGGCCACGGTATTCTTGCCATAGAGCGTTCCCTGCGGCCCGCGAAGCGTCTCGACCTGCTGTACGTCGAGAAAATCGAGCGTCGCGACCGCGACCCGGCTGAAATAGACCTGGTCGATATAGACCCCGACCCCCTGGTCGATGCCGTCGTTGGTCAGGCCCAGCGGAGCGCCGATCCCGCGAATGTTGACCGACGAATTGCGCGGATTGGTCGAATAGAATTGCAGCGTCGGCTGAAGCTGCGCGAGCCGTGCGACGTTGAAGCTGCCGGTATTGTCCAGCTCCTTGACCCCGACAACGGAGATCGGGATCGGCACGTCCTGCACCTGCTCGCTGCGGCGACGCGCAGTGACGACGATTTCGGACGCGACCGAACTACGCTGCACATCCTCCTCGTCGCGAAACGCTTCGCCCGGGACAGTGGGTGGCACGGCCTGCTGGACCGTAACATCAGCATCCTGCTGCGCGACGAGCAGCGTGGTTGAGGACAGCAGCAGCGAAAGCGTGGTCAGGCTCATTCGAAACTCCCCTGTTGGTTCGTACGGCTTAAACTCCACCAATACGATATGATTTAACCAGACAGCTTTTCTATTCCCAGTCCATTGATATGCTTTACGCCGTGAATTTCTCTCCGCTCACCGCTCTTGAAAGCCGTCCCGAACTTCCCAAATCATCGACAGCGCGGTGCCTTCGGGGCCGCGCAACCCTGGCATCGCGGGTAAACCGGATGCCGCAAGACGTTGAAATTGCTCATTGGAGGATTACGCTATGCGTCAGATTGATTTGACCCCGTTCCGCCGCTCGACGATCGGTTTTGACCGGCTCTTCGATATGCTCGAAGCGACCGCGCGCCAGTCCAGCAGCGAAAATTACCCGCCCTTCAACCTCGAACGCGTGTCGGATGACCGCTACCGCATCACGATTGCCGTCGCCGGCTTCAAGGCTGACGAGATCGAGATCGTCGCGCAGCAGAACCTGTTGCAGGTCACGGGCAAGAAGGGTGAGACCCAGGACAACAACCCCGTGCAGATGCTGCATCTCGGCATCGCCAATCGCGGGTTCGAGCGCCGCTTCGAGCTGGCGGATTTCGTGCGCGTCGAGAGCGCGGACCTTACCGACGGCCTGCTCGTGATCGAGCTGGTGCGTGAGGTTCCCGAAGCGATGAAGCCGAAGAAGATCGCCATTGGCGGCGGCACCGGTGAAGCGACCGCGATCGAGCATCGCGACGTCGCCTGACCAGCACCCCCCGGCGCTGCGCTGACCCCTTGCGCATCGCCACAAAAGAGGGCGTCCGAACCCCGGTTCTGACGCCCTTTTTGCTGGATTCAGGATCCCACCGCCTGTTCTGTATCCAACAGCCCCGTTTGTGCTGAGCTTGTCGAAGCACCGTCCCCGCCCGTCATTCGGTCGGGATACCGCCCTTCGACAAGCTCAGGGCAAACGGAGGTTTGGCTGCTCGACGCCTCCTAGTCCGCTTCAGCGCCTAATCCGTCCGGCTACGTGTGCCGCTCCCGAAACGCGTCACACCAGTCGCGACTGCCGCACCGCTGCCTCGATAAAGCTGGCGAACAGCGGGTGCGGGTCGAACGGCTTGGACTTCAGCTCCGGGTGGAACTGCACGCCGACGAACCACGGATGATCGGGCCGCTCGACGATTTCGGGCAACATCCCGTCGGGCGACATGCCGGAAAAGACCAGCCCGCCGGCCTCCAGCCGCTCGCGATAGCCGGTGTTGACCTCATAGCGATGGCGGTGCCGCTCGCTGATCGCCTCGTCGCCATAGATCGACGCGACCACTGAATTGCCGTCGAGCTTGGCAGGATAGGCACCAAGCCGCATCGTGCCGCCCAGATCGCCGCCCTCTTCGCGCTTCTCGATCCCGTCCTTGCTCATCCATTCGGTGATGATGCCGACCACCGGCTCATCGGTTGCACCAAATTCGGTCGACGACGCGCCCGCAATCCCGGCCAGATTCCGTGCGCCCTCGACACACGCCATCTGCATCCCGAAACAGATGCCGAAATAGGGCACCTTGCGCTCGCGCGCGAAGCGGACGCTGGCGATCTTGCCCTCGGCACCGCGCGACCCGAACGCGCCGGGGACGAGGATCGCGTGGCACGGCTCCAGATTCGCCGCGACCTCGGCATCGTCACCCTTTTCGAACAGCTCGGCGTCAATCCAGCGGATGTTGACCTTCACCTTGTTGGCGATGCCGCCATGGATCAGCGCCTCGTTGAGCGATTTGTAGGCGTCGGGCAGGCCGACATATTTGCCGACCACGCCGACCGTCACCTCGCCCTCCGGGTTGAACAGGCGATCGGTGATGTCGGTCCAGCGTGACAGGTCGGGCGCGGCACCTGGCTCGATCCCGAATGCGCGCAGCACTTCGCTGTCCAGCCCCTCGACATGATATTGCAGGGGCACGGCATAGATGCTCGGCGCGTCGAGCGCGGGGATCACCGCGCTGGCGGGGACGTTGCAGAACTGCGCGATCTTGGCGCGCTCGCCGGCGGGCAGCGGCTGCTCGCAGCGGCACACGAGCACATCGGGCTGCACGCCCAGCGACGCCAGTTCGCGCACGCTATGCTGGGTCGGCTTGGTCTTCAGCTCGCCCGCCGCCTTGATGTACGGCACCAGCGTCACATGGACGCTGATCGACCGGCCCCGGCCCAGCTCGTTCTTGAGCTGGCGGATCGCCTCGATGAACGGCAGCGACTCGATGTCGCCGACCGTGCCGCCAATCTCGCACAGCACGAAATCGAGATCCTCGGTCTCCGCCTGGGCGAAGTCCTTGATCGCATCGGTCACGTGCGGAATCACCTGGACGGTCGCGCCGAGATAGTCGCCGCGCCGTTCGCGTTCGATGATCGTCTTGTAGATGCGGCCCGATGTGACGTTGTCCGACTGGCGGCTCGCCACACCCGTAAACCGTTCATAATGGCCAAGATCGAGGTCAGTCTCGGCCCCGTCATCGGTCACATAGACCTCGCCATGCTGATAGGGCGACATCGTGCCGGGATCGACGTTCAGATAGGGGTCGAATTTGCGGATGCGGACCTTGTACCCGCGCGCCTGAAGGAGGGCGGCGAGGCTGGCGGCCATCAGGCCTTTGCCAAGCGAGGAGACCACGCCGCCGGTGATGAAAATATACCGCGTCATGGGAGTCACCGCTTAGCCTTTATGCACAAGTTTGGGCAAGCGCCCGACTCCGGACGCCGCCGAAAAAGTTTCGATGGGGTCGCTTAGTTGGCGAGCGGGACGGCGCTGTTGTCCGCGGGCGCGGCCGGAACCGGCTGCGTCGCCGGAGCGGTCTGCGTGGCCGGTGCCGTTGCCTGGCTCGTGTCGATGGCCGTGTCGGCACGGGTCGCCGCCAGCACCGCCAGCGTGATGCTCATCACTACGAACGCGCCGGCAAGGACCGCAGTCGCGCGGGTCAGGAAATTGGCCGCGCCGCGCGCCGACATCAGCCCCGACGGGCTACCGCCCGAGGTCAGCCCGCCGCCTTCGGACTTCTGCATCAGGATAACCGCCACCAGCAGGAAGGCGATGATGGCATGAACGACGAGGAGGAAGGTGAACAGCATGGCGGTCTTTCTCGGGAAAGCGGCCACATAGGCAACCGCAGGGCGCGGATCAACCGCCGATCGTCGGTCGGGTTATACCGGGTTCGTCACAGAAACGGAACATTTCGTCATCGTCCTGAAACCTGTCGGCCATCGGGGCGTTAATGAACCTGAACGACCGGCTTCTTCCGGGTCTGTAACGATAATGACGAGTAGCGCATGAACGCCATGACCGACCCTTCGCTGGACCAGTGGAAATCGACATTGATCGATTATGTCCGGTCGGGCGAACCTGATCTGACCAATCGCCAGATGGCGCTGATGCTGCTTGTGTACCTCGATCCCGGTCCGCACACGGTGCGCGGGCTGGCGCGGGCGCTGAACGTGTCCAAGCCTGTAGTTACACGCGCCTTGAACAGGTTGGGCGCACTCGGCTATCTGCGCCGCCAGCGCGATGAAACGGACAAGCGGAACATCTTCGTCGCGCGCACACCTGAAGGGGCGGAGTTTCTTGCAGAATTCGGACAATTCGTCACCGGCGACGGCGTCGGCAGCACCAGCAAACAATCCGCCCCCGCGTAACCGATTCGCGCTGACCGGACGCTCAATCGAAATCGACCCGCGCCGCGAGCCGGTGCGCCGCGACCTGGCCGATGTGCGCCTTGCCGACCGCGTGTTCGCCCCCCATTACGCTGCGCACCTCGCGCATGTCGCGACTCGCGCGACCGCGCTCCGCCTGACCCGGGATCTGGACGGCGAGGTCGTCGGAATGCTCGAACCGGGCGACCGGTTCGAGGTGCTGGAACTTTCCGCGGGCCTCGCCTGGGGAAGTGCACCGCGGCTGCAACTGGTCGGCTATGCCGATGCATCCGATCTGGGGCTGGTGGCATGACAGTATCGGTCTTTATCGACGGCGCGGCGGGAACCACCGGCCTGGAAATCCGCGAACGGCTGACCGGACGCAGCGAGATCGACCTGATCGCGCTGGCCGATGCCGACCGCAAGGATGCCGCCAAACGCGCCGAGGCGCTGAACGGCGCGGATTTCGTCATCCTCTGCCTGCCCGACGATGCCGCGCGTGAGGCGGTGGCGCTGATCGACAATCCGCGCACCCGCGTGATCGACGCATCGACCGCGCATCGCGTCGCAGAGGGGTGGACCTATGGCTTTGCCGAGCTGGAACCTGCCCAGACCCAGATGATCGCTGACGCCGCGCGCGTGTCCAACCCCGGCTGCTGGCCGACCGGCTATCTCGCGCTGGTGCGTCCGCTGGTCCGCGCGGGCCTCATCCCTGCCGACTGGCAGCTCAGCGCCGGCGGCGCATCGGGCTATTCGGGCGGCGGCAAGGCGATGATCGCCGAGTTTGAGGATGGATCCGAGCCGACCGGCTTCCGCGCCTATGGCCTTGACCTTGACCACAAGCATCTGCCCGAGATGCAGAAGCACGCGCGGATGGAGCATCCGCCAGTGTTCATGCCCGCTGTGGCGCACGCCTATCGCGGGATGCTGGTCGAAGTGCCGCTGGCGCTCGCCGCGCTGCCCCGCAAGCCGTCACCGACCCAGATCCTCCAGACGCTCGCCGACGCCTATCGCGACTCGCCGATCGTCCGGGTGATGGAGGATAACGACGCAACGCTCGTCCGGCTTGAGGATGATGCTGGCACCGATCGCCTGACCATTCGCGTGTTCGGCAATGCCGATCGCGGCCAGGCCCGGCTGATCGCGACGCTCGATAATCTCGGCAAGGGTGCGGGCGGCGCGGCGGTGCAGAATCTCAACATCATGGCCGGGTTCGATCCGACCGCCGGTTTGGTGCTTTAGCACCACATAGGTATGCGCGCTTCGCAAGGCGCGCATCGGCTGCTAGGGCGGCGGCGAACATGGAATTGGGAGGATCGATGCGTCAGCCATTCGGCAAGCTGCTGCTGTTCGGAGCCACGGGTGACCTGGCCCAGCGTATGCTGATTCCCTCGCTCTACGGCCTCCATGCGGATCACCTTCTGCCCGATGGGCTGACGATCACGGGTACCGCGCGGTCAACGCTGTCAGACGCCGAATATCGCGACTTCTGCGCCAAGGCGCTGGAAACCTATCTGCCCGAGGATCGCAAGGACGCCGACGCAATCGCCCGCTTCCTCGACCGCGTCCAGTATCAGCCGCTCGATGCCTCGACGCTTGAGGGCTATGACGATCTGGCGACGAAGCTCGGCGACATTTCGGACGGCCTTGCGATCTTCCTGTCGACCGCGCCCAAATTGTTCGAACCGACGATCAAGGGGCTGGCCTCCGCCGGCCTTGCCGGGGAGAATGTCCGCATCGGCCTTGAAAAGCCGCTCGGCACCGACCTGCCGTCCAGCCGCGAGATCAACGACGCGGTTGCCAGCGTATTCCCCGAAGCGCGTACATTCCGCATCGACCATTATCTGGGCAAGGAAACCGTCCAGAACATCCTCGCGCTGCGCTTTGGCAACGCGCTGTTCGAGCCAATCTGGAATGCCGCTGGCATCGACCATGTCCAGATCACCGTCAGCGAGACGGTCGGGCTTGAGGGGCGCGCGGGCTATTATGACGATGTCGGCGCGCTGCGCGACATGGTCCAGAATCATATTCTCCAGCTGCTCGCGCTGATCGCGATGGAGCCACCTGCCCGCTTCGACGGCACCGCGATCCGCGACGAAAAGGTCAAGGTGCTGCGCTCGCTGCGTCCGATCGCCGGGCAGGACGCCGCGAACCTGACCGTCACCGGTCAATATACCGGCGGCGCATCGACCGGAAAAATCGTTGCAGGCTATGCCGAGGAGCTGGAAAAGCCCTCCAAGACCGAGACCTTCGTCGCGATCAAGGCGCATGTCGATAACTGGCGCTGGCAGGGCGTCCCCTTCTACCTGCGCACCGGCAAGCGCATGACCGAGCGGCGCAGCGAGATCGTCGTTCAGTTCAAGCCGGTCCCGCATTCGATCTTCGCCGAGCGCGGCGGGGTGTTGCAATCGAACACGCTGATCATCCGCATCCAGCCAGAGGAATATGTCCGCCTGCTGGTGATGGCCAGGGAACCCGGTCTGGACCGGGAGGGCATCCGCCTGCGCGAAGTGCCGTTGAACCTCAGCCTCGACACCGAATTTGCCGGCACCCGCCGCCGCATCGCCTATGAACGGTTGTTGCTTGACCTGATCGAGGGCGACCCCACGTTGTTCGTGCGCCGTGACGAGGTGGAGGCGCAATGGACCTGGATCGACGCGATCCGCAAGGGCTGGGACATGGCCGATGTCAAGCCAAAGCCCTATGCTTCGGGCACCTGGGGTCCGTCCGCCGCCATCGCACTCACCGAACGTGATGGGGTAACGTGGAACGAATAGATTCCCCTCCCGCTTGCGGGAGGGGTTAGGGGAGGGCCTGTCCCGACCCCGCGCGGAACAAGACATGCCCTCCCCCACCCCCTCCCGCGAGCGGGAGGGGAGCAGAAGATACGGAGTAGTTGAACATGGCCGAAGAAATCGAATGGTGGGAGTATGAGGAAGCGGGTGAGTGGGCCGACGCCCTTGCCGGCGACATCGCCTTCATCATCGAAAGCGCAATTGACGCGCGCGGCGGCGCGGTGATCGCGCTGGCGGGCGGCAAGACCCCCGCCCCGGTCTATGAAAAACTCGCCGCGACCAAGCTCGACTGGAAGCGCGTGACGATCGTGCCGACCGACGACCGGCTGGTCCCGCTCGGCGATCCGCTGTCCAACGTCACGGGCCTTGGCAAGGTGTTCATCCCCAAGGGCGCGCGCGTCGTGCCGCTGGTGAGCGAAAAGGCCGATGACTATAAGGCAGCGGGCCGCGCCGCCGATGCGCGCCTTGCCGACCATCACTTCCCGCTCGACCTGGTGCTGCTCGGCATGGGGACCGATGGCCACACCGCCTCGATCTTCCCCGGCCCCGATTTCGACGAAGCGCTGAATGGCCCGAAGGAGCGTCGCGCACTCGGCGTCATGCCTGACCCACTGCCGCCTGAGGCACCGGTCGCGCGCGTCACGCTGTCGTCGGCCGCCATCGCCAACGCCAAGTCGCTGATGATTGCGATCACCGGCGCTGAGAAGCGCAAGGTGCTCGAAACCGCGATCAAGCAGGGCGCGTCGGGCAATTACCCGATCGGTCGCGTGCTGGCCGAGACCGAGCTGCCGGTCGACGTTCACTGGCTGGAGTGATCCGATGCCGACGCTTCATTCCGAAATCGCCGCCGTCACCGACCGCGTCATCACCCGGTCGAAGGACCGCCGTGCCGCCTATCGCGACCTGATGACCCAGCAGCGCGAAGGCGGTGTGAGTCGCCGTGGCCTCGGCTGCGCCAACCTCGCCCATGCCTATGCGGGGACGGACGAGCAGCGCGACGCGATGAAGCCGGGCAACCGGATGAACATCGGCATCGTCACGGCCTATAACGACATGCTGTCCGCCCACGCGCCCTATTACCGCTACCCCGAACAGATGAAGATCTGGGCGCTGGAGGCCGGCGCCACTGCGCAGGTCGCGGGCGGCGTCCCGGCGATGTGCGACGGAGTGACTCAGGGCTATGCCGGCATGGAGCTGTCGCTGTTCAGCCGCGACACGATCGCGCTGTCCACCGCCATCGCGCTCAGCCACAACACGTTTGAGGGTGCCGCGCTGCTCGGCATCTGCGACAAGATCGTCCCCGGCCTGCTGATGGGCGCGCTGCGCTTTGGTCATCTCCCGATGATCATGATCCCCGCGGGGCCGATGCGCACCGGCATCGCCAACAAGGAAAAGGCGCGCGTCCGCGAACTCTATGCCGAGGGCAAGGCGAGCCGCGAAGAACTGCTCGAATCCGAAATCGCCGCCTATCATGGCAAGGGTACCTGCACCTTTTACGGCACCGCCAATTCCAACCAGATGATGATGGAGGCGATGGGCCTCCACGTCCCCGGCGCGTCGTTCATCAATCCGGGCACCAAGCTGCGTCAGGAACTGACCAAGGCAGCGGTGCAGCGCCTGCCCCAGATCGGGTGGGACGGCGACGATTACCGCCCGATCGGTGAGGTCGTGGACGAACGCGCGATCGTCAACGCGGCGATCGTCCTGCTCGCCACCGGTGGTTCGACCAACCATCTGATCCACCTGCCCGCCATCGCCCGCGCCGCCGGGATCCTGATCGACTGGGAGGATTTCGACCGCCTCTCGCGCAGCGTCCCCCTCCTTGCCCGCGTCTATCCCAATGGTTCGGCCGACGTGAACGGCTTCGAGGATGCAGGCGGCCCGACCTTCGTGATCCGCGAGTTGCTCAAGGGCGGCATCCTCCACGGCGACACGCTCACCACCTTCGGTGACGGCCTCGACGCCTATGGCAAGAAGCCCGTTCTTGACGGTGAAGCACTGGCCTGGGCGGATCACGAGGCGGTCAGCGGCGACGATACTATCGTCCGCACGATCGACGCTCCCTTCTCCGAAGAAGGCGGCTTCCGCATTCTCGCCGGCAATCTCGGTCGCGCGTGCATCAAGGTCAGCGCGGTCGAGCGCGACCGCTGGACGATCGAGGCACCGTGCCGCGTGTTCGAAACGCAACAGGCGGTGCAGGATGCGTTCAAGGCCGGCGAACTCGACCGCGACGTGGTCGTCGTCGTCCGCTTCCAGGGCCCACGCGCCAACGGTATGCCCGAACTGCACAAGCTCACCCCGCCGCTCGGCGTCCTCCAGAATCGCGGCTTCCGCGTGGCTCTGGTCACCGACGGGCGCATGTCGGGTGCAAGCGGCAAGGTACCTGCCGCGATCCACCTCTCGCCCGAAGCGCTCGGCGGCGGCCCGATCGGCAAGCTGCGCGACGGCGACGTCGTGCGCGTCTGTGCCCAGGAAGGCGTGCTGTCGGCGCTGGTCGATCCTGCCGAATGGGAAGCCCGCGACCTCGCCGCCGCGCCCCCGCCCGACCTCGGCAGCGGGCGCGAGCTGTTCGCGATGATGCGTCAGGGCGCGAGCGAGGCCGAAGCCGGCGGATCTGCAATGCTGGCCGCGGCCGGGTTGTGACTTGATAGCCCCTCCCCTTCAGGGGAGGGGTTGGGGTGGGGCGTCACAGTCTCACCGAGACCGTGGCCTATATGGATAGGCCCCACCCCCAACCCCTCCCCTGAAGGGGAGGGGCGAAGAATTAGGGAGAAGACGTTTGGAAGTCGTAGCGGTCGATATCGGCGGGACCCATGCCCGCTTCGCCATTGCCGAGGTTGAGAATGGCCGCGTCGTCTCGCTGGGCGAGCCGGTCACGCAAAAGACCGCCGATCACGCCAGCTTCCAGCTCGCCTGGCAGGCGTCCGCCCGCGAATTCGCGCGACCGATGCCGCGCGCCGCCGCGATCGCCCTCGCCTCGCCGATCAATGACGAACTGATCAAGCTGACCAACAATCCCTGGATCATTCGCCCGCCACTGATCCATGAGCGGCTCGATGTCGATTCCTACAGCCTGATCAACGATTTCGGGGCGATCGGCCACGCCGTTGCCCAGCTTCCCGACAGCGATTTCGTCCATCTGTGCGGCCCGGTGACAGCGTTGCCGGAGCGCGGTTCGATCACCGTGTGCGGCCCCGGCACCGGGCTTGGCGTGGCGCAGGTTTTCCGCCCGCCCAGCGGTGGCTACCACGTCATCGCGACCGAGGGCGGACATATGGATTTCGCCCCGCTCGACAGCATCGAGGACGCCTATGTCCGCCGCCTCCGCTCGACCTACACCCGCGTCTCAGCAGAGCGGATCGTGTCCGGCCCGGGCATCGTGCCGATCTATGAAACGCTCGCGCAGATTGAGGGCAAGGCGGTGCACAGCCTGTCCGACAAGGAAATCTGGACGCTGGCGCTGGAGGGCAAGGACAGCCTCGCCGTCGCTGCGCTCGACCGCTTCTGCCTCAGCCTCGGCGCGGTCGCCGGCGACCTCGCGCTCGCGCATGGCCCGAGTGGCGTGGTCATCGCGGGCGGGCTTGGCTTCCGGCTCAAGGATCGCCTGCTCGGCTCTGGATTTGCACAGCGTTTCGTCGCAAAGGGGCGCTTCCAGGGGTTGATGTCCTCGATCCCCGTCAAGCTGATCACCCACCCCCAGCCCGGCCTTTACGGCGCGGCGGCGGCCTATGCGCAGGAGCATACGCAATGAGCATCGAAACGATCATGCGGACCAGCGCGGTCATCCCCGTCCTCGTCATCGACGACGCGGCAACCGCCCGCCCGCTAGCCGAGGCACTGGTCGCCGGAGGCCTCAAGGTGCTCGAAGTCACGATGCGCACCCCCGCCGCGCTCGACGCGATCCGCGAGATGAAGCAGGTCGAAGGCGCGATCGTCGGCGCCGGCACCGTCGTCAACACCGACCAGTTCGCGCGGGTGATGGACGCCGGCGCCGAATTCATCGTCTCGCCGGGCCTCACGGAACGGCTCGGCAAGGTGATCGTCGAAAGCGGCGTGCCGTTCCTCCCCGGTATCGCCAATGCCGGCGACATCATGCGCGGTTACGACCTCGGCCTACGCCATTTCAAATTCTTCCCGGCGGAAACCAGCGGTGGGCTGAAGGCACTCAAGGCGCTCGCCGCGCCGTTCTACGAAGCAAAGTTCTGCCCCACTGGCGGCATCAGCGCTGCGACCGCCCCCGACTGGCTTGGCTTCGACCCGGTCCTGTGCGTTGGTGGCAGCTGGGTCACGCCCAAGGGCGCAAGCATGGCCGAAGTCGAAGCGCTGGCGCGGGAGGCGGCGGGGATGCGGGGCTGATGATAGGCAGACGAGCGGGTTTCACTTGAGGTCACTTAGGCGAGCCTGCGCCTCAGCAACTGCTTTGTTCAGTTCGGCAATTTCTTGTTGAAGGACGGCCATTTCGGACGTCACCGCGTTAGCGATGGGTCGCTTAAAAACGTAGCGCATGTGAACCGTCATGCGCTCGTTTCCACCGAGCCCGAATCCCGTTGTATATGGGGCGGCATTCACCAATTCCCAACCGCGGGCTCCTCTCCGATCCAAATCCTCCTCGTCGATATCGTCGAGTACCATGTACTCCCACTTTTGAGCATGGTCCGCGTTCTGCTGGTTGAACAGTTTGCGATACCGCTGAGACGCGTCCGCCAAAAGCTCGCTAAGATCATCGATATGATTTTTAGCTGCTGTCAAAGCGCCGCGAGCTTCCTCTTTGGCGGTCGCACGTTCCTCGCGCTCTTCAGAACTTCCAAAAATTCCCACTACCGCCTTCCCCCTTTTGACGCGTCTACATCTCTCCCCGCGCCCGCCGCAGCGCATACCATTTCTGCACGTTCGCGTTGTGCTGCTCCAGCGTGTCGGCGAAGATGTGCCCGCCCGTGCCGTCCGCGACGAAGTACAGCGCGCTGGTGGCCTCCGGGTTCAGCACTGCGTCGATGCTGGCGCGGCCGGGATTGGCGATCGGCCCGATCGGCAGCCCGGCGCTGGCATAGGTGTTATACCCGTTCTTGTCCTGCAATTCGGAGCGCAGGATGCGGCGGCCCAGCGGCTTGCCCTTGGTCACCGGGTAGATGACGGTCGGATCTGCCTGTAGCGGCATCCCGCGCTTGAGCCGGTTGGAATAGACCCCCGCGACCATCCGCCGCTCTTCGGGCTTCCCCGTTTCCTTCTCAACGATCGAGGCGAGGATCAGCGCCTCACGCGGGGTGCTGACCGCGATGCCCGGCTTGCGCTTCTCCCATGCCTCCGCGAGATATTTGACCATCGCATTCTGCATCCGGTCGAGCACCTGCTGGCGCGTGTCGCCACGGTTATAGGCGTAGCTGTCCGGCAGGACACTGCCCTCCACCGGCACCTCGACCTCGCCCTCCAGCTGCTCTGCGGCCATCAGCCGTTCGTGGACGAGGATCGAGGGCGTTCCCTCCGGGATCATCACGAAGCGCTGGAGCGTGCGCCCGCCCTGCAGCATCTTGAGCAGGTCGGACTGGCTGATCTTCGCCGGCACGCGATATTCGCCCGCCTGGATCGGGGTATCGTCGCCGAACACCCGCGCCATCGACAGGAACGTGTCGGCGTCGCGGATCGCGCCCTGTTTCTCCAGCTCGCGGGCGGCGGCAGTCAGGGTCGATCCTTGCGCCACCATCAGCGTCACGTTGCGCGTCCCCGGCCCCGCCCCGCCCCATAGCTGCGCCGCCCAGAAGGCCGCACCCACCAGCGCGAGGATCAGGAGAACGCCGAAACAGCCGAACTTGCGCAACGCCAATCTCCGTCCGGTTGAAGCCCCACTCCCGCAAGCGGGAGGGGAACAGACACGCAGCTTAAACCGCCTTCATCACCAGCGACGCATTGGTGCCGCCAAAGCCGAACGAGTTGTTCAGCACCGCGCGCACCTTCCGCTCCTTCGCCTTGTGCGGGACCAGATCGACGCCCACGCAATTCTCGCTCGGATTGTCGAGGTTCAGCGTCGGCGGAACGATGCCATCCCGCATCGCGAGGATACAAAAGATGCTCTCGACCGCGCCCGCGCCGCCCAGCAGATGCCCGATCGCCGACTTGGTGGACGACATGCTGAGATCGCCGATCGCATCGCCGAACAGGCGACGCACTGCGCCCAGCTCCAGCTCGTCACCGAGCGGGGTCGAGGTGCCGTGCGCGTTGATATAGTCGATATCCGACAGCGAAAGGCCCGACTTCTTCATCGCCATCTGCATCGACCGGAACGCACCCGATCCTTCGGGATGCGGCGCGGTGACGTGATAGGCGTCGCCAGAAAGGCCATAGCCGACCACTTCGGCGTAAATCTTCGCGCCGCGCGCCTTGGCCCGCTCATATTCCTCAAGCACGACGATGCCTGCGCCCTCACCCATGACGAAACCGTCGCGGCCCTGATCCCAGGGGCGGCTCGCGCGCCACGGCTCGTCGCGAAAGCCCGTCGACAGCGCACGCGCCTGACCAAAGCCGGCAATGCCGATCGGGCAGATCGTGCTCTCCGCGCCGCCCGCCAGCATCACATCGGCGTCGTCCATCGCGATCATCCGCGCTGCGTCGCCGATCGAATGCGCGCCGGTCGAGCAGGCCGTGACCACCGCATGGTTCGGCCCCATCAGGCCGTATTTGATCGACACCTGACCGGAGATCAGGTTGATCAGGCGGCCATGAACGAAGTGCGGCGAAACCCGCTTCGGCCCCTTTTCGTGCAGCACCAGCGATTCGCTCTCGATGCCCGGCAGGCCGCCAATGCCCGACCCGATCGAGCAGCCGGCGCGATAGCGCTCCTCCTCGGTCATATCGAGCAGGCCGGCGTCCTCGATCGCCTGTCCGGCGGCGTCGATGCCATAGATGATGAACGGATCGACCTGGCGCTGGATCTTGTGATCCACCCGCTTGCCCGGATCGAAGCCATATTCATGATCCGCGGGCTTCACTTCACAGGCATAGTTGCTGTGATAGTCGGTCGCGTCGAACCGGGTGATCGTCCCCGCGCCGGATTTGGCGGCAAGGATGTTCTTCCACGCGGTTTCGACATCCGCACCCAACGGGGTCACGAGGCCAAGGCCAGTCACGACGACGCGGCGCATAATCAGTCTCCGTAATCGAGCATCGTGCTACCGACGATGCGACACCAAACTAGCTACAAAAACAAAACGGCTCCCCACCCCTTTCCGGGACCGGGAGCCGTTCGTCAAATCCTGCCCAAGCGGGCGGCCATCCGGGAAACCCGAATTAGCCCTGATTCTCGTCGATATAGGTGATCGCGTCCTTGACGGTCGTGATCTTTTCGGCGGCGTCATCGGGGATTTCGACGCCGAATTCCTCTTCGAACGCCATCACCAGCTCGACAATGTCGAGGCTGTCCGCGCCCAGGTCGTCGATGAAGCTCGCATCCTCGGTCACCTTTTCGGCTTCGACGCCGAGATGCTCGACGACGATCTTCTTCACGCGATCGGCGGTCTCGCTCATGCCCTGTTCCTTCTTGATTGGGTCGTTAAAGTTCAAAATCCTGAACGCACCTAGAACGCCGCCAGCCCCCGCGCAAGAGGGTCGCGAACGGCGCTGCGGTCGATCACAACATCGCCATGCCACCGTTCACGTGCAAGGTCTGGCCGGTGACATATCCCGCTTCCTTGCTGGCAAGATAGACCACCGCCGCGCCGATATCATCGCCGCTACCCAGGTCGCCCGCCGGAATCTTGGTCAGCAGCGCGGTCTTTTGCGCCTCGGGCAGGACATCGGTCATCGCCGAGCGGATGAAGCCAGGCGCGACGCAGTTCACCGTGATGTTGCGGCTCGCCAGTTCCTGCGCCAGCGCCTTGGACATGCCGACCAGCCCTGCCTTTGATGCGGCATAGTTCGCCTGCCCCGGATTGCCGGTTGCACCGACAACCGAGGTGATCGAGATCATCCGGCCATAGCGCGCCTTCATCATCGGCTTGGCCGCCGCACGCATCAGGCGGAACGCGGCCTCGAGGTTGACGCGGATGACCGTGTCCCATTCCTCGTCCTTCATCCGCATCGCCAGATTGTCGCGGGTCACCCCGGCATTGTTGACGAGGATGTCGAGCTTGCCGAGCGCGTCCACCGCCTGTGGCACCAGCGCATCGACCGCAGCCGCATCGGACAGGTTGCAGGCGAGCGCAACATGGTCGCCGCCCAGCTCGGCACGAAACGCCTCCAGCTTTTCGGCATTTGACCCCGAAACAGCGAGGCGTGCGCCCTGCGCCGCCAGCGCCTTGGCGATCGCAGAACCGATGCCACCGGAAGCGCCAGTCACCAGCGCTGTCATGCCTGTAAGGTCGAACATGGTCATTCTCCTCAGAGCGCTTTCTCGAGCGCCTCGATATCATCCATCGTCACCACACTGGTCACGGTCGCGTCCGGCGCGATGCGCTTGACCATCGCGCCCAGCACCTTGCCGCCGAGCTCGACATACTCATGCACGCCGGCGTCGAACATCGCCGCAACCGACTCGCGCCACCGCACCATCCCCGTCACCTGCTCGACCAGCAGCGCGCGGATCGCGTCGGGATCGCTCACCGGCGCGGCGGTGACATTGGCATAGACCGGCACCAGCGGCGCGCGGATCGCGACATCGGCCAGCGCCCTGGCCATCGCGTCGGCGGCGGGCTGCATCATCGGGCAGTGGAAGGGTGCCGACACGGGCAACAGCACCGCGCGCTTCGCACCATGATCCTTCGCGATGGCTACGGCGCGGTCGATTGCGCCTTTCGCGCCGGAGATGACCACCTGTGACGGGTCATTGTCGTTGGCGACGGTACAGACCTCGCCTTCCGCCGCCGCGTCAGCGATCGCCTGCGCCTTGACCAGATCCGCACCGAGCAAGGCCGCCATCGCCCCCTGCCCGACCGGCACCGCCGCCTGCATTGCCTGCCCGCGCAGCTTCAGCAGCTTCGCGGTGGTCGACAGGTCCAGCGCGCCCGCCGCACACAGCGCGGTATATTCGCCGAGCGAATGCCCCGCGACGAAATCCGCCTTGTCGGCGAGCCGCAGTCCGCCTTCCTTCTCCAGCACGCGCAGCACCGCGATGGCGTGCGCCATGATCGCTGGCTGGGCGTTTTCGGTCAGCAACAGGTCGCTCTCCGGCCCCTGCGTCATCAGCGCGAACAACTTTTGCCCGAGCGCTTCGTCCACTTCCTGAAACACCTCGCGCGCCACCGCGCTCGCCTGTGCCAGCGCGAGGCCCATGCCGACCGACTGGCTCCCCTGCCCCGGAAAGATGAAGGCACGCATGTAATAGGCTCCTCTCGAAATCAGGCCCGTCGCCCTATGCGCGCCGCGCCGATCCCGCAAGATGAACGAAGCTGAACGGCTTGCGACACACGGCGACCATTTACCCCATTCGCCGCGAAACCGCTGCGACACGCGCCCCCCAGATTGCACTTGTCGCCCGATACCGGGCTCGAACGAAGGAGACACAAGATGAAGAAATTTGTTCTCGCCATCGTCGCCGCATCGGTCGCGGTTGGCCCGATCCTCGCCGCCGCGCCCGCCGCTGCGGCCCCTGCCCAGCAGACCCGCACCGTCGTGAAGCACAAGCCCAACGGCAAGGTCGTGGTCCGTCAGCAGGCGGTGAAGAAGGCGACCCCGCAGCGCTATCGCACCTGGCAGCGCGGTCAGCGGTTCGACCACCGTCAGGCCCGGAATTACCGCCAGATCGACTATCGCCAGTATAACCGCCAGTATCGCGGCAACCTGAAGGCTCCGCCGCGCGGTTATCAGTATGTCCAGTCGGGCAATGACATCGTGATGGTCGCCATCGCGAGCGGCATCATCGGCGCCATCTTTGGCAACATGATCCGCTAAAAAGGCTTCCTCCGGGCGGCGGGGTGTTCGACACCTCGCCGCTTGCCTTTTCCCAAAAGCGCGCGTAAGGGCGCATCGTTGAGCGGCAGCTTCGGCTTGCCGCTTTTCGTATTTTGGAACGACAGCCGGAGGGGCGACCGCATGGGGCGGCGTCAGCGATCGGCCAACAGTGAGAACAAACGCATGGCTCTGTACGAGCATGTGTTCCTTGCGCGCCAGGATCTGGCGCAGGCGCAAGTGGACGCACTGGCGGAAAACGCCACCAAGATTGTCGAGGATAATCAGGGCAAGGTCGTCAAGACCGAGACCTGGGGTCTTCGCAGCCTCGCCTACAAGATCGCGAAGAACCGCAAGGCGCATTACGTGATGCTCGAAATCGACGCCCCCGCGGGTGTCGTCGCCGAGCTCGAGCGCCAGACGCAGATTAACGAAGACGTGATCCGCTACATGACCGTCCGCGTGGACGCTCTGGAAGAGGGTCCGACCGTGATGATGCGCAAGGGTGACCGCGAGCGCCGCGGCCGTCGCGACCGCGACGGTGACGAAGGCCGGGGAGAATAAGACATGGCACGACCCTTTTTCCGCCGCCGCAAGAGCTGTCCCTTCTCCGCGAAGGACGCGCCCCGGATCGACTATAAGGACGTCCGCCTGCTGCAGGGCTTCGTCTCGGAGCGTGGCAAGATCGTTCCCTCGCGCATCACCTCGGTGAGCGCGAAGAAGCAGCGCGAGCTGGCCATTGCCATCAAGCGTGCACGCCATCTGGGCCTGCTGCCCTTCATCGTTAAGTAAGGAGCGGACCCATGCAAATCATTCTGCTCGAGCGGGTCGAGAAGCTCGGCCATATCGGCGACGTGGTGACGGTGAAGGACGGGTTCGCCCGCAACTTCCTGCTCCCGAACAAAAAGGCGCTGCGCGCCAACGAAGCCAACCGCAAGGTGTTCGAGGCGAACCGCGAGCGCATCGTCGCCGAGAACGCCGCCAAGCGCGTCGAGGCCGAGAAGGAATCGAAGACGCTTGAGGGCGTTTCGGTCACCCTTATCCGTCAGGCGTCGAACACTGGTCAGCTCTACGGCTCGGTCGCGGTGCGCGACATCATCGAATCGCTCAACGCCGATGGCCATAAGGTCACCAAGGCGCAGGTCGTGCTCGACAAGCCGATCAAGGCGATCGGCCTGTACGAGGTGCGCGTTGCACTGCACGCCGAGGTTGCGGTGACCGTCAAGGTCAACGTCGCCCGCTCGCCGGAAGAGGCCGAGATGCAGGCACAGGGCGTCAACGTGATGGAGGCGATGTTCGAAAAGGACGAAGCCGGCTTCACCGAGGACTACGACCCCAACGCCGAGCCCGGCGAGATCGCCGTCGAGGCGACCGAGGAGCAGGCCGAGGGCTAACCCCCTCGCCGCTTCCGGCACAGACAAAGAGAAGGCCGCCCGGTGGTGTCACCGGGCGGCCTCTTTTTTTCGCTTGGGAGCGAAACTCTTGGATTACGGCGCGACGACCATCGCACCCAGCACCGCAACCAGCGGAATGGCGGCCAAGGCCACCGACATCAACTTACCCATCGCATATTCACCTGAAGCGTCGTTCAGGGTTAACAATGCGTAGTCGCGGGGAAGGTTGCATCGGTCGAAGTCCGATACTGCCCTTTCGTCACCCCGGGCTTGACCCGGGGCCCAGCTGCCTATGACCGCCTGAAGAATCAGTACCCCGGCTCGAGGCCGGGGCGACGGTAAAAGACTATTTCCGCCCGAACAGCTTCTCGATATCGCCATGCGCCAGCTTCACCCAGGTCGGGCGGCCGTGGTTGCACTGGCCCGAATGCGGCGTCACCTCCATCTCGCGGAGCAGCGCGTTCATCTCGGCGACCGACAGCACGCGGCCCGCGCGCACCGATCCGTGGCACGCCATCGTCGCGGCGACATGATCGAGTTTCTCCTTGAGGCTCAGCGCAGAATCGAACGCCGCCAGTTCGTCGGCGATGTCGGTGACCAGCCCGATCACATCGCCCTTGCCCAGCAGCGCCGGGGTCGCGCGGACCAGCATCGCGCGTGGGCCGAAGCGTTCCAGCTCCAGCCCGAACTCGGCCAGCTCGCCCGCCCGCGCCTCCAGCCGGTCGCACGCCGGTTCGTCCAGCTCGACCACCTCGGGCAGCAGCAATGCCTGGCTCGCCACCCCGCCGCTGCTCACCGCGCGACGCATCCGTTCGAGGACGAGGCGCTCATGCGCGGCGTGCTGGTCGACCAGCACCAGACCGTCCTCAGCCTCGGCGACGATATAGGTCCGCGCTACCTGCCCGCGCGCGACGCCGAGCGGGTAGCTGATCGCCGCCGGGACCGGATCGGCGGCGGGTTCGGCGCGGGCTTGGGGCGGGGCGATGAAGCTGGGGCGGCGGTCTTGAACGGTACCCCCAAACATCGTCGTCACCCCGGCGAAAGCCGGGGTCTCGCGGTCGGGTAGCTTATCGCTTCCCCACGGGAGATCCCGGCTTTCGCCTGGATGACGGCCTGGTTGGGCCGCGTCCGACGTCCACAACCCCATCACCGCCGCATCGGGCCGCTGCACGCTGCGATGCCCGGCCCTGTCCAGCGCGCGCCGCAGCCCGCTGACGATCAGCCCCCGCGCCAGCTGCGGATCGCGGAACCGCACTTCGGTCTTCGCCGGATGGACGTTCACATCGACCTGATCGGGCGGCACATCCAAAAACAGCGCCACCACCGGATGCCGGTCGCGCGCCAGCATCTCGGCATAGGCGCCGCGCACCGCGCCGGTCAGCAGCCGGTCCTTCACCGGGCGTCCATTGACGAACAGATATTGGTGATCCGCCACGCCACGGTTGAACGTCGGCAGCCCCGCCACCCCGCCCAGCACGATTCCCTCACGCTCGAAATCCACGCCGACGCTGTTGGCGGCCAGGTCACGGTCGGTCAGCGCGGCGACGCGCGCGATCCGGTCCATCCCCTCCTGCACGCTCAGCACCCGCCGCCCATCATGCTCGACCGAAAAGCCGATTTCGGGCCGCGCCATCGCGAGGCGTTTCACCACGTCGAGACAGGCGGCATATTCCGACCGGGTCGAGCGCAGGAATTTGCGCCGCGCCGGCACCTTCTCGAACAACCCCTCGACCCGCACCCGCGTACCGGGGGGCAGTGCCGCCGGCCCCTCGGCCACCAGTGCGCCATTGTCCACCGTCCGCGACCAGCCATCGGCGCCGCGCGGCCGGCTCTCGACCGTGAAGCGCGAAACGCTGGCGATCGACGGCAATGCCTCGCCGCGAAAGCCCAGTGTCGTCACCGCGTCGATCGCATCATCTGGCAGTTTCGACGTCGCGTGCCGCTCCAGCGCCAGCGCCATTTCGGCGGGCGTCATCCCGCATCCGTCGTCCGTAACCTCGATCAGGTCGATCCCGCCACCGCCCAGCCGGACGGCGATCCGGGTCGCACCCGAATCGACAGCATTTTCCACGAGTTCCTTGAGCGCGCTGGCAGGGCGTTCCACCACCTCACCCGCTGCAATCCGGTTGACAAGATGCTCCGGCAAGCGGCGTATTGACATGCAGGATGGTGTAGCCCAAGCGACGCCATCCTGCGAGCAGTAACCGCCAGATTTCCCACCCCGGAGCTGATCTGCTCCGGACGGATCAATGCTAACTCAAATGCGTATCGCGCCGCCCGTCAAGCGCGAAGGACGGAACAATAAATGGCGTTTTTTTCCCGCTTTTTCAAATTCATGTCTCATGACCTTGCAATCGATCTGGGGACCGCGAACACGGTCGTCTATCTGCGCGGACGCGGAGTCGTCCTGAACGAACCGTCGGTCGTTGCGGTCGAGACGATCAACGGCGTGAAGCGGGTCAAGGCGGTTGGTGACGACGCCAAGCTGATGATGGGCAAGACGCCGGGGTCGATCGAAGCGATTCGCCCGCTGCGCGATGGCGTAATCGCCGACATTGACGTCGCCGAAGAGATGATCAAGCATTTCATCCGCAAGGTCCATGGCGGCCGCAAATTCATGCGCTGGCCCCAGATCGTGATTTGCGTCCCATCGGGTTCGACCAGCGTCGAGCGTCGCGCGATCCGCGACGCCGCATCCAACGCCGGCGCGTCGCAGGTCTGGCTGATCGAGGAACCGATGGCCGCCGCGATTGGTGCCGACATGCCGGTGACCGAACCGATCGGGTCGATGGTCGTGGATATCGGCGGCGGCACTACCGAAGTCGCGGTACTCTCGCTGCGCGGCCTCGCTTACTCCACCAGCGTGCGCGTTGGCGGCGACAAGATGGACGAAGCGATCGTCTCCTATGTCCGCCGCAACCATAATTTGCTGATCGGCGAGGCTACGGCGGAGCGGATCAAGCAGGAAGTCGGCGTGGCCAAGCCGCCTGCGGACGGCATCGGCCTGACGATCCACATCAAGGGTCGCGATCTGGTCAACGGCGTTCCCAAGGAAATCCAGATCAACCAGGGCCAGATCGCCGAAGCGCTGAGCGAGCCGGTCGGCACGATTGTCGAGGGCGTGCGCATCGCGCTTGAGAATACTGCGCCCGAACTCGCCGCCGACATCGTCGATCAGGGTATCGTCCTGACCGGCGGCGGCGCACTGCTCGAAGGGATCGACGAAGTGCTTCGCGATGAGACGGGTCTGCCCGTTACCGTCGCCGAAGACCCGCTGACGTGTGTGGCGCTGGGTACGGGACGTGCGCTAGAAGATCCGGTGTTTCGTGGTGTTCTGATTCAGGTCTGAGGAAGCGGGGGCTATGGCGCCGCCACATAACCGGCGCTCCGGCTTTTCGCGGCGGGCGCAGTATGGACTGTTCTTGGGTTATGTCATCGCGGTCGGCGGAGCGCTGATCGCGGTTGCGCTGCTGTTGCTGTCGACCCTGAACCCGCCAGCTTATGCGGTGGTGCGCGGTGCCTTCTCCGAACTGGTTACGCCGGTTGCATCGGGCGCGGATGGGGTGCGCCGGGGCATCTCTGGCGTGCCGTCCTGGATCGGCAGCTTCTGGGGCGTGCGCGAGGAGAATGCACGGCTGAAGGCCGAGCTGGAAGCCAACAGGACGCTGATTGAACATGCCCGCGTCGTCACCCGCGACAACCGCCGCCTGCGCGCGCTGGCCAAGCTGCGCGACCGTGTCGCCGATCCGGTGGTCGCGGCGCGCATCGTTTATGCCAGCGCCTCCAGCACGCGCCGCTTCGCTACGCTGAATGCCGGCAGCTGGCAGGGCGTGCGTCCGGGCCAGCCGGTGCGCGGTCCCGACGGTCTGATCGGTCGGGTGGTCGAGGTGAGCCCGAATACCGCGCGCATTCTGCTGGTGCTCGACCCGGAAAGCGTCGTCCCCGTCCGCCGCATCCGCGACGGCCTGCCCGCGATTGCCGCCGGGCGCGGCGACGGGCTGCTCGAAATCCGCTCGGCGGGTGAGGCGCAGGTATTGTTCGAACCCGGCGATAGCTTTGTCACATCGGGTACCGGCGGGTTGTTCCCGCCCAATATCGCGGTGGCGATCGCACTCGAACGCAGCCGCGATACGGTCAAGGCCAAGCCGACCGCCAGCCCCGACATGCTCGATTATGCGCTGGTCCAGCGTGCGTTCTTCCCCGAAGCGGCCGATCTGCCCGCAAGGGACGCGGCCTCGCGGTGACCGGCACTCCCTTTGCCGGCCTGGGCCAGCCGAATTTTTCAAAGCGCGCGCGCTGGCTCGCCCCCCTGTCAATTATCCTCGCGTCGCTCATCACCCTGATCCCGTTCAAGGCAACCGTACCGCTGCTCCCGCCCTTCGGGCTGATGATGTTGCTCGCCTGGCGCCTTCATCGCCCCGATCTGCTCAAGCCCTGGGCACCCTTGTTACTCGGCTTTGTGGATGACATGGTCAGTGGCCAGCCGCTGGGCAATGCAATGTTCTTCTGGACCGTCTCGTTCATCGCGATCGATGTGTTGGACACGCGGATCGTGTGGCGCGACTTTCTGCAGGATTGGCTGCTGGCTGCGGGTGCGATCGGCTTTTGCCTGATTGGCGGGCGGCTGGTCGCGACGCCACTCGACGCGCATGTCGATACCGTGCTGCTGATCCAGATCCTGATCTCGGTTGCGCTCTTTCCCGTGATGTCGCGCCTCGTCTCCCGCCTCGATCGCCGGAACAAATGGCAATGAACGGCCCGGTGCGCATGATTACCGAGGCGCAGCAGAATTACAGCTTCTCGCGCCGCGCCATGCTGCTCGGCGGAATTCAGGCGACGTTGGGACTGGTGCTGGCCGGGCGGATGACCTGGCTCGCGGTCTATGAGAATGACAAATACAAGCTGCTGGCGGAGAGCAACCGGGTCAATATGACGCTGACCCCGCCGCGCCGGGGCTGGATCGTCGATCGTCGCGGCGTACCGATCGCCAACAACCGCACCGACTTCCGCGTGGACATCATCCCCGGCCGGCTGGAAAACAAGGATCAGGTTCTCGCGACGCTGCGCGATCTGCTCGCGCTGACGCCGGAGGATATCGCCCAGATCGAGAATGATCTGAAGGGCGCGGCGGGGTTTCAGCCGGTGCAGGTCGCCGAAAATCTGGACTTTGAGCGCTATGCCGCGGTCAATGTCCGCCTGCCTGACCTTCCCGGCGTCGCGCCGGCGCGCGGATTTGCGCGCAACTACCCCGCTGGTGCCGCAGTCGGTCATCTCATCGGCTATGTCGGTGCCGCCACCTCCGAACAGTTCCGGGAAAGCCGGGATCCGTTGCTGCTGACCCCCGGCTTCAAGCTCGGCAAGGACGGGCTGGAGAAGATGCTGGAAAGCACGCTGCGCGGAACCCCCGGCGCAAAACGGTCAGAGGTTACCGCGCGCGGCAAGCTGGTGCGCGAACTGGAAACGCGCAGCGACGTGCCCGGCAAGACCGCGCGGTTGACAATCGACGCCGGGCTTCAGGAATATACCGCGCGCCGGCTCGGCAATGAATCCGGGTCGGTGACGGTGTTCGACATCACCAATGGCGATATCCTCGCGATGGTGTCGATGCCCTGTTACGATCCCAATGCCTTTTCGGACGGGATCAGCCGTACCGAGTGGCAGATGTTGTCGCAGGACGACCATCTCCCGCTGATGAACAAGACGCTGCAAGGCCTGTATCCACCCGGATCGACGTTCAAGCCCGCCACCGCGCTGGCGATCCTGGGGGCCGGGGTCGATCCCAAGCGCGTCGTCTATTGCAATGGCGGCTATCAGCTCGGCAATCGCCGGTTCGGCTGCCTTGGTCGCCATGGTCCGATGACGATGCACACTGCCATCGCGCGCAGCTGCAACACCTATTTCTACACGATCGGGCGCGAGATCGGGATTGATCCGATTGCCGTAGCGGCACGCAAGCTGGGCTTTGGTGCCGAGTTCGACCTGCCCCTGCCCTCACAGCGTTACGGGACCATGCCCGACACGGCGTGGAAGATGCGCCGCTACAAACAGGAATGGACGCAGGCGGATACGCTCAACGCCGCGATCGGCCAGGGCTATGTGCTGGTCAGCCCGTTCCAGCTCGCGGTCGCAACCGCGCGCATTGCGTCGAGCCGTGCACTGCTCCCCTCGCTGATTATCGACCAGCCCAAGCCGCCGCTGCGCCTCGATTTTCCCGAAGAGCATCTCGCCATCGTCCGCGCCGGGATGGACGAGGTGGTGAACGGTGCCGGCACCGCAGGTGCGTCACGCCTTCCCCTTGAGAATATCCGGATGGCCGGCAAAACCGGCACCGCGCAGGTTCGCCGCATCATGGACCGCAACCGCGGCCAGGGCGGCGAGTGGAAGTATCGCGACCACGGCCTGTTCATCTGCTTCGCCCCGGTCGACAATCCGCGCTATGCCGCGTCGGTGGTGATCGAGCATGGCATGGGCGGATCGCGCGCCGCAGCACCGGTGGCGAAGGACGTGCTCACCTGGCTATTCGACCGGCAGAAGGCGATTGACGCGCTGGCCGTGCTCGAAGCCGGCTGGGGCGGCGATATCCGCACCCGCATGGCCGCGAAAGAGGCCGCGTTCCGCGCAGCACAGGGGCTCCCCGCACGTGCCCCGCGTGCAACCCCTGCAATGGCCCCCAGCCCGGTCGCGTCGCCAGCAGCGCCCACGTCCACCCCCACCCAGGCGCCAACGGCAAGCGCGACGCCAGAGGTTTCCCAATGACCGCGATTGGCCCCGGTTTCGTGCCTGCCCCCGTGCGGCGGCTACCCTGGGGCGCGCTGCTGCTGGTCGTGGGGATCGGCATGTTCGGCACGGCGATGCTGTATTCGGCGGCAGGCAGCAGCCTGACGCCCTGGGCGCTCAGCCACGGCATCCGCTTTACGACCTTCCTCGCCATCGCGCTGGCCATGTCGCGGGTACCCGTCGAATGGTATCGCCAGCTGGCGTTCCCGATCTATGGCATCTGCATCGTCCTGATCATCCTGACCGAGCTGATCGGCCATGTCGCGGGCGGCGCGCAGAGCTGGCTCGACCTGGGCTTCATGCGGCTTCAGCCATCGGAGCTGACCAAGCTTGCGCTCGTCCTCGCGCTCGCCCGTTTCTACGAGATGCTGCCGGCGGGCGAGACGCGCAGGTTCGGCGCAATCTGGCCCGCGCTGGTTATTACGATGATCCCCGCAGCGCTGGTGCTGATTCAGCCCGACCTTGGCACGGCAGTGATGATCATCGCCGGCGGCGGGGCGATGATGTTCCTCGCGGGGGTGCCGCTACGCCTGTTCATCGCGGGCGGAATGGCGGCGGCGGTCGCGATCCCCTTGATGATCAACTACGGGATGCAGGAATATCAGCAGAAACGCGTGCTGATCTTCCTCAACCCCGAAGAAGATCCGCTGGGCGCGGGCTATCATATCACCCAGTCCAAGATCGCGATCGGATCGGGCGGGCTGTTCGGCAAGGGCTTTGGCAACGGCACCCAGGTGCATCTCAACTACCTGCCCGAGGGGCATACCGACTTCGTCTTCGCGCTGGTCGCAGAGGAGCTGGGGCTGGTCGGCGGGGTCGCGCTTATCGCGGCGTTTGTTGGGCTGTGCCTGTGGGCGATCGGGGTCGCGACGCGCGCCAACAGCAAGTTCGAACGGCTGACCGCCGCTGCGATCGCGGCGACGATCTTCTTCTACGTTGCGATCAACCTGTTGATGGTGATGGGCATGGCCCCGGTGACCGGCATCCCGCTGCCGCTAGTCAGCCATGGCGGGTCGTCGATGATGACCGTCATGTTCGCGATCGGGATCCTGTTCGCGATCGACCGCCAGAATCGGCACCGCGCCAACACTGCGCGCTGGTAAGCCGTATTTTTTGACAAAAAGCTTGTTGCATTCCGCAAAAGCCCCCGCTATCCGCGCCACTCCCGAACGCGGCAAGCGGCTCGACAGCCCTTCCCCCCGCCCGGAATGGACGCATAGCTCAGTTGGTAGAGCAGCTGACTCTTAATCAGCGGGTCCTTGGTTCGAGCCCAAGTGCGTCCACCATTCCAACCATCGCGGATGAGCTGACGCCGCAACCGCGCGGTGCAGTTCGGCGCGGCGGTTGATGTTGACCAAGCGCAGGGCGCTGTCGTGGATCCAGCCCGCTCCGCGCTCGACGATCACATGCCGCTCCGCCAGATGACGCAGCGCACAATTCGTTGGTCAGCGCCTGAACCAAGCCAGGCGCGAGACGTTTGGCAGGCAAAGGAGTTTCACCCCATGCCCGTCGAACCGCCAATTCCCGCCCAGCCTTCGATCCCCTCGCCCGAGGCACCGCCGATGCCGCAGCCGGGCCAGCCCTCCCCGACGGAACCCGAAATCTCGCCCCCCGCGCCTGACATCGACATCCCCGTACCGCAGCCCGGTGGAGACCCGCCCTCGACACCTATGCAACCGGTGGCGTGAGTCCAATCGCGCCGCAGGTCAGTTGCCCACAGTCAAGTCGATAATCCTGTCGCGGTCATAGCGGATGACGCCCGCAGTGGCCGGGAATCGGTCGATGGTCATGCCGAAATAATTCGGCAGCTTGCCGACCGGCTTCAGCGTTGCGGGTCGCACCGGCAATGCGCTCAGCCGCGCGTCAACCGCGTCGCCCGCGACGGGTAGCCGGTATTCGACCCCCAGCGGCATCGGCATCGCATTGTCCGAACTGTCACGCTTGGGCAGCTCACGCGCGACGAAACGGCCAAGGTCGGTGATCTCACCCGCCTTCGCCTCGAACTTGACGCTTCCCATGCAGAAACAGCTGCCAAAGGCCCCGCCGCCGGGCAGAACGCTCATCATGCCATAGATGCGATACGTCCCGGGCGTCAGCTGATGAACATAGGTCGAGACCTTGTCCCCGCCCGATCCCTTCGAAAAGCGGAACAGCGGCCCAATCGACACGCCGGTCAGCAGGCCAAACGGGACGAACTCGAAGTTCTCTTCGGTCGGCTCGACCGGCTTTTCCGGCTTGGGCGGTCGCGCTGAACCCTTCGGATATTTCTCCCATGACGCCATGTCGCGTTCGTAGCTCTTCTGCTTGCGCGCGTATTTCTCACGCGCCTCGACCAGCGCGTCGGCACGCAACTGGTCGTATTTGGCCTGATCCTCGGCGTCCGGAACCCGCATCAAGTGCAGCGGCACCGCAACGTCGGAACGCAGCATGACATAGGCCTTGGTCGGATCGAGTGTCACCACGGGCTTGTCCGCCACGGCGCCCGCCTCGACGAACACGACCTTCTCCTTCTTCGCGGCGTGCGCCGACTGGGCGACAAGCGCGGTGGCGAGCGCGGCGGTAGCAATCAGCGCCCTCACAGCCCCAGCTCCTTGCCCTCGGGCTTCGCCGTCGCGGCGACCAGCGCCTGCTGCTTGAGATAGGCGAAGCGCCGATTTTCGGGCATGTTGGAAAGCCCCTCCTCGAAGTTGAATTCCTGCCACAGATCCTTGGACAGGCCGTGGCGCTGATAGCCTTTGAAGCTCATGCATTGGCGCATGTTGACGCGGCGCAGGCGGCGCTTTTCCGCCGACCCGAAGATCGCCATCGCCATCGCGCTGCCAATCGCACCGCCCAATGCGCCGGCCATGGTTCCGGCATAGGGATAGGGCACCTGCGTATAGCTGATCCCGCTCGCCAGCCCGCGCGCATAGCCGTCGCATTCGACGATATCGGCATAGGCCGTCGCGAAATCGGTGTCGGCACGGACAAAGTAGTAATATTTGTCGTAGTTGGCCGGATCAGTGGCCGAGGGCGTGAAGTCCAGCTTCGGCATCGTCACCTTCGCGGCATCCCCGGCATCCTCCGGCACCGTGCCGAAGGGCGAACCGCTATCGGCCAAATAGGCGACCTTCGCCTGTTCCTGCGCCCCTGCGATCCCCGGAAGAACCATCGCAACTGCGGTCAGCGCGGCGCAGCCACGCCGGGCCAGACTGTATCGCCCCATCGAAACACCCCCTGTTTCCAGCGGCTTGCTGACACGAATCGCGCTGACACCGCTGCCCACCCGCACCCTATCGCGCAGGATGCGACAGACAAGCGGCTTCAAGGCGAGGCACGCTGGACCCGCCCGAGACTTATCCCGCGAGCGCCTTTTTCAGCAGGTCGTTGACGACGCCGGGATTGCCCTTGCCGCCCATCGCCTTCATCGTCTGGCCGACGAAGAAGCCAAACAGGGCCTCCTTGCCGCCGCGATACTGTTCGAGCTGGCCGGGGTTCTTCGCCAGCACCTCGGCGATCACCGCCTCGATCGCGCCGGTGTCGGACGTCTGCTTGAGCCCGCGTTCCTCGACGATCTTGCCCGCGCTGTCGCCGGTTTCGAGCATGATCTCGAACACCTGCTTGGCAAGGCTGCCCGAAATCGTGCCGTCTGCGACCAGGCCGAGCAGTTCGGCGGCCTGCGTCGCGCTGACCGGCGACTCCTCGATGCTCTTGCCCATTTTGTTGAGCGCACCGAACAGTTCCGACGTCACCCAGTTCGATGCCGCCGCGCCCTTCGCACCCGCATCGAGCAGCGCGTCGAAATAGCGCGCGGTTTCGACCTCGGCGGTCAGAACGCCCGCATTATACGGCGTCACGCCCGCCGCGACGTAGCGCGCGCGCTTCGCGTCGGGCAGTTCGGGCAGCGAGGCGCGGCAATCGTCCAGAAACGCGTCGTCCAGCTCTAGCGGGAGCAGGTCGGGATCGGGGAAGTAGCGATAGTCATGCGCGTCTTCCTTCGACCGCATCGACCGGGTCTCGCCGCGATCGGGGTCGAACAGGCGCGTTTCCTGAATGATCGTGCCACCACTCTCCAGCACCTCGATCTGGCGCTTCGCCTCGATCTCCACCGTCTGCATGACGAAACGGACCGAATTGACGTTCTTGGTCTCCGTCCGCGTGCCGAATTCCGCGCCGGGCTTGCGCACCGACACGTTGACGTCCGCCCGCATCGACCCCTGATCCATATTGCCGTCGCACGACCCGACATAGCGCAGGATCGAGCGCAGCTTGGCGAGATACGCCCCGGCCTCGGCTGGCGAGCGCATGTCGGGCTTCGACACGATCTCCATCAGCGCAACGCCGCTGCGGTTGAGGTCGACATAGGACAGGCGCGGATGCTGGTCGTGCATCAGCTTTCCGGCGTCCTGTTCGATATGGATGCGCTCGACGCCAATCGTCTTGGTCTCGCCATCGACGTCGATCTCGACAGCGCCCTCGCCCACGATCGGGTGGTAGAGCTGGCTGATCTGATAGCCCTGCGGCAGATCGGCGTAGAAGTAGTTCTTACGGTCGAAGCGCGACCATTTGTTGATCTGCGCGTCGATCGCCATGCCGGTACGCACCGCCTGCCGGATGCACTCCATGTTCGGCACCGGCAGCATCCCGGGCATCGCCGCGTCGACGAGGCTGACCTGCGTATTCGGCTCCGCGCCGAAGGCGGTCGCGGCGCCGGAAAACAGCTTGGCGTTGGACGTGACCTGCGCGTGGACCTCCAGGCCGATCACGACCTCCCACTCGCCGGTTTCGCCTTTGATACGATAGCTGGTGTCAGTCATGAGAGGCTTTCCGGAGTAATCAGGTTCAATTCGGGGAAATAGGCGCGGTAAAACCGTGGATCGCGGGTTAGCAACGTCGCCTCAAGCGTCAACGCATGTGCGCCGATCAAGAAATCGGGCAACACCGTGCCCGGGCGTTCCCGTCGCCTGCGATGGTCGCGAAACGCCAACCCTGCCGTCATTGCCGCGACATCGCTCAGCGGCTCGATACTGATCGCCATTGCTTCCATGCGCTCGACGAACAGGTCGAGTGAACCGAACTGGGGAGCGACTTCCGCAACGACGATATGGTTGATCGCGACCGAGCCAGACAAGGCCGCCGCTTCCAGCTGCTCAACGGACCAGTCGTGCCACCTCGGATCTCGCTCTATCACATCGATCAGCACATTGGAGTCGACGAAGATCACGGCTCCCAGTCACCGCGAAGCTCACGCATGATCGCGTCGGTCCCGCGTCCGGTGCTGTACTTGCCCGATATCGCCTTCAGCCCTTCCCGCATCCGCTGAACCCGCAGTTCGGCATCCTCGGGCCCGTCACCGATCGGCGCGACGATCACCCTGCCATCTTCGCCCAGCACAACCTTATACGCCCGGCCCGGCACCAGCCCCGCAGCGTCACGGATAGCCTTTGGGATCAGCACCTGACCTTTGCTGGTCATGGTGCCGGTTTCGATTCGCGCCGGTGCATTCATCGCATTTCTCCAGTGTTACCAAGGTAACACTGTGGAGGACGCGTTACAATCACCACCACTGCTCCGGCCGCGCCGTGAACCCCGCCCGCTGCTCGATCGCCAGGCTCGCATTCAAAACGCCCTGCTCGTCCAGCGGCTTGCCGATGATCTGCAACCCCAACGGCAGCCCGTCCTTGTCCAGCCCGCCCGGCACCGACATCGCCGGGATGCCCGCCAGCGAGGATGGCACGGTGAAGACATCGTTCAGATACATCGCCAGCGGATCGGCCGACTTCTCGCCCAACGCAAACGCCGCGCTCGGCGCGGTCGGGGTCAGAAGCAGGTCGCACTGCGTCCACGCCCGCTCGAAATCGCGCGCGATCAAGGTTCGGACCTTCTGTGCCTGGGTGTAATAGGCGTCGTAAAAGCCCGCCGAGAGCACATAGGTGCCGATCAGGATGCGACGCTGCACCTCAGGCCCGAAGCCCGCGGCGCGGGTCGCGGCGTACATGTCCTGCAACCCCGCCCCATCGGGCAGGTCGCGCAGGCCGTAGCGCACGCCGTCATAACGGGCGAGGTTCGACGACGCCTCCGCCGGGGCGATGATGTAATAGGCCGGCAGCGCGTACTTCGTGTGCGGCAGCGAGACCTCGACGATCTCCGCGCCGGCATCCTTCAGCCAGTCGATACCCTGCTGCCAAAGCGCCTCGATCTCCTCGGGCATACCATCGACGCGATATTCCTTGGGAATCCCGACCTTCTTGCCGCGCAGATCGGCGTTGAGGCCAGCCTCCCAGTTCGGCACGTCGAGCTTGAGCGAGGTCGCGTCCTTGGCGTCAAAGCCCGCCATCGCCTCCAGCATGATCGCGCAGTCGCGCACGTCGCGCGCCATCGGCCCTGCCTGGTCGAGCGACGAGGCGAACGCCACCACGCCCCAGCGCGAACAGCGGCCATAGGTCGGCTTGATGCCCGAAATGCCGGTGAACGCCGCAGGCTGACGGATCGACCCGCCCGTATCGGTGCCGGTCGCCGCCGGCACGAGCCGCGCGCTGATCGCGGCCGACGAGCCGCCCGACGACCCACCCGGCGCGAGCGGAGCATTGCCCCCATCCTTGCGCCGCCACGGCGAAATGACGTTGCCGAAATAGCTGGTTTCGTTCGACGACCCCATCGCGAACTGGTCCAGGTTCAGCTTGCCCAGCATCCCCGCGCCCGCGTCCCACAATTTCTGGGAGACGGTCGATTCATAGACCGGTTTGAACCCCTCCAGCATATGGCTGGCGGCGGTGGTCTGCACGCCCTTGGTGCAGAACAGATCCTTCATGCCGATCGGCACGCCCGCCAGCGGCTTGAGCACTTCGCCAGCGGCGCGCGCGGCGTCGGCCTCACGCGCAGCGGCGAGCGCGTGTTCGGGCGTTTCGACGATGAAGGCATTGAGCTGCTTGGCCGCGCTCACCTTGACGATAAAGGCGTCGGCGACTTCGCGTGCGGAAAACTCGCCGGTGCGGATGCCGTCGCGCAGCGCAGCAACGCCGAGATTGGTGACGTCGGTCATTATTCGATCACCTTGGGCACGGTGAAAAAGCCATGCTCGGCGAGCGGCGCATTGGCCAGCACCGCGTCGCGCATGTCGCCGTCATTCACGACATCGTCGCGCAGGCGCAGCGTGTTGGGGATCACGGCGGTCATCGGCTCTACGGACGAAGTATCGACTTCGCCCAGCTGCTCGATCCAGCCGAGGATGTTGTTGAGCTCAGGCGCGAGCCGCTCGGCGTCGGCATCGCTGATCGCGATGCGCGCAAGGCTCGCGACCTTCTTTACGGTGGCGGGTTCTACGGACATGGGGAGCGCCTAGCAGCGACGCCCCCGTTTCAGCAAGCGGGGTTATTCGAACACCGGACCGACGGGCTTGTCTCCGATGAATAGCTGGCGCCGCTCGACCTTGCGCACAACAACATCGCCCCGCGCGATGGCATCCCGCTCAGCTTTGAGCATGGTTACCGCATCATCGCCTGCATACGCCGATGGCTCGCGCCCGCTTTCAGGCTCTTCCCAACCTTGGGCTCCAAACACAAATGTGTGGGTAAATATCAAACAGCTCGTTTTCGGATCAGACTGTTTCTCTGACGGCAGGGCCGTACAACCATCACTCAATACTACCGCTGTCCGCCCATCGGGCTGCAGGAATACCGTGCAAAGTGCCTTTTCCTGGCAGATGTACGGCGTGATGCGGATTTTGAGCGCGCTTGGGATCGTGGCACCTGCCGGGAACACGGCTAACTGACCCTCATAGCGAGGTTCCGGCTCGCGCTGATGCAGCTCATAGCGATTTTTAGTGGCCGCCACCTCGGCTGCTCTGCTTCGAGTAGCCGGGTCAGACGAACGCGTAAGCCGTTCCAGCGCCTTCCGCCCCGGCTCGCCGAAATCGAACGCCAGCGCTGCCCAGTCGAACTTGTCCGGGGGTACCTTGCCCGACTCCAGCCGCGCAACCTGATCGCGCGTCGAGATCGCGTTGAAGCTCACCAACGGCGTGGCCAGCAACAGCGCGACGCCACAGACGATCATCGCCAGATGCAGGTTCGCGGGCCGCACCCGCGCTGCCCAGCCGCCGCGCCCGCGGATAACGCTTACCAGATAGGCGACCGCGACCACGCTCGCGATGACGACAAAGGTCAGTCCCCACAGCCGCTCCGGTGTGAACCCGTACTGCCCGATGCGCAGCCCGGTCGCGACGGCGGTAATCCCGACCAGCGGCAGGATCGCCACCGCCAGCACCAACGCCGCCCAGCGCAGCACCCGATTACGCGGCGCATCATCCCCGCCATTCCCGATCACCGCATTGACCAGCAGCAGCGCCCCGACCGCGCACGCGAGCAGGATCGGCGTGGTCGACTTGGTCGCCTCCCACAAAGGCTGGAGGCCCGTGAACGGCAGCGCGATCAGGAACAGCCCCAGCCCCACCGCCAGCACCGGCGCAAGCACGCCCAGCACCAGCATCGCGACATTCTGGAGCAAGCCAACGATCCGCCGCTGCTCGCGCAGCAGTGCGAGGCCCAGCCCGAACGCCAGCCCGACCAGCGGCCGCCAGAACCATTCCTCCCGCAACAGGTCCGAGAGCAGATCGATCCCGATCAGGTCGAAGAGTGCGGCAAGGAGAAAGGACAGCAGCAGCACCACCCCGACAAACGCCCAGCTGAGGCACCACAGCACCGCATTGGTCCAGGCGTGATCGTGCGCCAGAGGATAGGACAGCGGCCGAAACCCACCCTCACGGCCCGCCTGAAACAGCGGCGCGGCGATGCCGATGGCGAGCGCGAGGCACACCAGCCGCCACCCCTCAGTCGCGCTCCATCCCGATGTCGCGCCGTTGAAGTAGAGGATCAGCGCCGCCACCGCACCGCAACCCAGCGCAAACGCCGCCGAGCGGATCAGGTCGGTGCGCAGGACCACGAACCCGAACAGGATCGCCGACACACTGACAAAGCTGAGCAGCGCGAGTCGCAGTGCGCTCACCTCAGCCTGATAGCCGGTGCCGATGATCCAGTGCGCGATCAGCCCCGCCGCCAGCCCCAGCGCGGCGAGGATCGGCGGCAGCAGCGGCCAGCGTTCGTCCCGTTGCTCGACCGCGTCGCTCATCCCCTGCCCCCTCGATTGTGTTCGCCAAGGTTGCATCCTTCGCAACCATCGCGCAACGGAAAGCGATTGCCCGGCAGCGGCTCATGCTGCATTGCACAATGGAGAGCCCGACGTGGCGCGTAAGTTCCTCTATCTCGTGGCGGTGTTGATCGTGCTCGCGCTTGCAGCGACCTTTGCGTACCGGATCTGGGGTGCCGAGCTGCTGCGGCAAGCGATGGTGCCGGGCGGCCGCTTCGAATCGCAAGCGGCCCTCCCCGCCAACAGCTACACCCGCCCCGAAATGTGGCTCGCGCGGCCCGGCCGCCCGGGCAACCCGGCGTTGTGGACGCCGGCGGGGATCAAGCCGGCGGCCAAGCCCGAGGCGGCGGTTTTCTTCATCCACCCCACCTCCTACCTCAACCGCGCGAAATGGAACGCGCCGCTGGATGACAAGGAGGCGAATGACCGCGCCAATCTGTTCCTGCGCGGGCAGGCGAGCGCGTTCAACGGCGCGGGCGCGATCTGGGCACCGCGCTATCGTCAGGCGACGTTCGGCGCGTTCCTGACGACCAAGGCGGATGCGCAACAGGCGCTCGACCTAGCCTATCGCGACATCACCGCCGCGTTCGACCAGTTCCTCAAGGAAGCGGGCGACCGCCCGATCATCCTTGCCGGACACAGCCAGGGTGCGCTCCACCTGACCCGCCTGCTGCGCGACCGGATCGCCGGCAAGCCGCTCGCAAAGCGGATCGTCGCGGCCTATGTCGTCGGCTGGCCGGTGTCGAAAGCCGCCGACCTGCCCGCGCTCGGCCTGCCCGAATGCACCGCCGCCGACCAGGGCGGTTGCATCCTGTCATGGCAGAGCTTCGCCGAGCCCGCCGACCCGGCGCTGATCCTCGACACCTTCGATGCATCGACCGGCTTCACCGGTGCGGCGCGCAGGGGGACGTCGATGATCTGCACCAACCCGGTCACCGGCACCCCCGCGCCGAGCGAGGCGGCGGCGATGGCGATCGGCAACCTTGTCCCTGCGTCGGACTTCTCCAGCGCTACGCTGGCGAACAGCGCGACGACGCTGCGCTGCGACGGGCGCGGCATCCTGTTGCTCGGCACGGTACCGCAGGGGGTTGGCGGGCAATATGTCCTGCCCGGCAACAATTATCATGTGTTCGACTACACCCTGTTCTGGGCCAATGTCCGCGCCGACGCCGAGCGGCGGCTCAAGGCGCATCGCAACCGGCGCAGCGCGTGGGTCGACATTTTCGCGCCGTTCGGGCGCCGCGCGGCGGGATGATCACCACCGACGCCGCGACGTATCGCGAGGCGCTGCCCGACGGCGGGCGGCTGCTCGGCCTCGATGTCGGGACCAAGACGATCGGAACCGCCCTGTGCGACGCCGGCTGGTCCTTTGCCAGCCCCGCGCACCTGATCAAGCGGACCAAGTTCACCGCCGATAAGGCCGAACTGGCGACCCTGATCGGCCAGCAGCAGGTCAAGGGGCTGGTCATCGGCCTGCCCCTCAACCTTGACGGCAGTGACAGTCCGCGCACCCAATCGACCCGCGCCTTCGCCCGCAACATGGCCGACCTCGACCTGCCCATCTTTCTGTGGGACGAACGCTGGTCGACGGCGGCGGTCGAGCGCCAGATGATTGCCGAAGACCTCTCCCGCGCCAAACGCGCCGAGCGGGTCGACAAGCTCGCGGCAAGCTACATCCTGCAAGGTGCGATCGACGCGCTGGCGACGGGTTAGAGTCGTTTTCAGCAAAGCTGAATCGGCACCGGCCCCCTCCCCCACCCGGCCACCCAACGGCAGTATCATATGGGTGGCCGGGTGGGGGAGGGGGCCGGTGCCGCCTAACTGAAAACGACTCTAGCGCCTGCACTCAGACAAGTTGAAGCGGCTTCAGCATCCCGCCGCGATTGAACCGGGCGATCAACCCGTCAAGGGTGCGCGCCGCCATCTCACCGCGCCAGCGCCCGCGATATTCGGGCGAATCGGGGTCGGCGGGGTGCAGCCGCTGGCCGAAGCGCCGGATATCCGCTGCAAGCGTTTCGGCATGTTCGGTCGCCGAGTCGAGCCGTTCGCGACGCGCGCCGCGCCGTACCCTCCGCCCCATTGCGTGCAGTGCGACGCGGTTGTCGCGCGCGCGCTCGGAAAATGCGTCAGCAATCCGCGCCAGCTCGTCCAGATAGCGCATCGACACGACCTGGCCCGGCGCAAAGCCGAGCTGATCGTCGCCATAGGCAACGTTGCTGCCCACCCGCACCACCGCCTCGCGCAGATAGAGCGCCACCACGTCGCGCATCGCCGTCGCGGTGGCGTCACAGAAATCCGCCGTGGCAAGCATCGGCGACGCGGCAGCCGCGTTGACCGCATGGCCCAGCATCGCGCATTTGCGCTGGAACCGGCCCGCCGCCTCCGCCTGGACGTCGATTGCGCGACGCACCCGGCTCAACCGCTCAAGCGGTGAAGCCCCATTTTCGCGAAACAATTCGCGCGACACCTGCACCGCGGCAAAGGCCGAGGCAGCATGGGCGTCGAGCGCCGCGTCGATCAGCGCCGCGCGCAGCCTGCTCCAGCGCCAGCGGTCGACGATCCAGATCCACAACGGCGCGACCAGCAGGATCAGCGCCAGCTGCGCCGCCAGAAACGCCGCCACGATCCCCGGCGCGCCGACGATCCACGCCCCCCATTGCTCCAGCACCACGTCCCCCCGGCTCGCGATCTTGATGCGCGCGATAAGCCGGTTTTGCTTCAACCGCGCGACTCCTTGCGCGGTCGCCCCCGCGCCGTTAACCCGCAGCTTTAATGCAACCGCCGATCGATCATCGCCCCGGCGCCCAGATTCAGGGGCGCGCCGTGTTCCCGCACGCGCACCTGACGGGCATTTCCGGGCTTCAGCCGCACGAAATCCTGTTCCTGCTCGACGAGGCAGAACAATGGGTCGAGGCGAACCGCAACCGCGCGCCCAGCGACCATCGCCTTGACGGGCTGACCCAGATCAACGCGTTCTTCGAAAACTCGACCCGCACGCTGCTGAGTTTCGAGATCGCGGGCAAAAGGCTGGGCGCAGACGTCGTCAACATGCACGCCGCGCAATCGAGCGTGAAGAAGGGCGAGACGCTGATCGACACCGCGATGACGCTCAACGCGATGCGCGCGGACGTCATCGTCATCCGCCATATGTCGTCCGGCGCGGTGCAGTTGATCGCCGACAAGGTCGATTGCCCCGTGCTCAACGCCGGCGACGGCAGCCATGAGCATCCCACGCAGGCGCTGCTCGACGCGCTCACCATCCGCCGCCGCCGTGGCGCGATCGCGCATCAGCGCGTGGTGATCTGTGGCGACATCCTGCACAGCCGCGTCGCACGCTCCAACATCCTCGCGCTGACCGCGCTGGCGGCCGAAGTCCGCGTCGTCGCCCCCTCGACGCTGATGCCCGCCGCGATCGAAAAGATGCACGTCACCCCCTTTACCGATTTCGACGCGGCGCTGGAGGGTGCGGACGTGGTGATGATGCTGCGGCTTCAGAATGAACGGATGTCGGGGGCGTACATCCCCTCGACCCGCGAATATCACCTCAATTACGGGCTGACGCTCGAACGACTGAAGCGCGCCAAGCCCGATGCGCTGGTGATGCACCCCGGCCCGATGAACCGCGGGGTCGAGATCGATTCGGTCGTCGCCGACCTGCCCGGCCGGTCGGCGATCACCGAACAGGTCGAGATGGGCGTTGCGGTGCGCATGGCGTGCCTCGACGTGCTGACCCGGCGCGCGCGCGGCGTGGAGGGCTGGGCATGAACCGCATCTTCCGCAACGCCCGGCTGGTCTGCCCCGAGAGCGGCGAGCGCACCGGCGACCTGTTCGTCGCCGACGAGCGGATCGTCGAGACCGCGCCCGACGGCGCCGAGGTGATCGACTGCGGCGGCAAGCTGCTTGCCCCTGCCCTTACCGATCTCGGCGTGTTCGCAATGGACAAGGCGGCGTGCCGCGCGGGCGGGATCGCGCGCATCGGCCTGATGCCCGATCAGTCGCCGGTGCTCGACGGCCCCGGCCTGGTCCAGCGCGCCGCCGACATGGGCAAGCCCGAATTGTGGGTTCACCCGATCGCCGCCGCCACGCGCGGGCTGGAGGGCGCGGACCTCGCCGAATATGCCACCAACGCTGAGGCGGGCGCACGCGCCGTCGCGACCGGGCGCGGCTGGATCGCCGATAGTGGCGTCATGCGTCGCGTCCTTGCCTATGCGCGCGATTGCGGCCTCGCGGTCATCGCGCACGCTGAGGATAGCGGCCTGACCCGCAACGCGGTGGCAACCGAGGGTGAGACCTCCACCCGTCTCGGTCTCCCCGCCGCGCCCGCAATGGCCGAGGCGCTGGCGGTCGCGCGCGACCTGATGCTCACCGAGCAGACCGGCGCGGCGATCCATTTCCGTCAGCTGACCACGGCTACTGCCTTCGACCTGATCCGCGCGGCCAAGGCGCGCGGCGTGCGCGTCACCTGCGGCATCACCCCGGCGCATCTGCTGTTGTCCGACATCAACCTGTCCGACTTTCGCACCTTTGCGCGCCTGTCGCCCCCTTTGCGGGACGAAAGCGACCGCAACGCGGCGCTCGCCGCGCTCGCCGACGGGACGATCGACGTGCTCTGCTCGGGCCACGACCCGCGCGGGCCGGAAGAAAAGCGTCTGCCCTTCGCCGATTCGACCCCGGGCATGGCGGGGGCGGAAACGCTGCTGACGCTGGGTCTGGGGCTGGTCCGTGAGGGACATATCACCCTACCCCGCCTGTTCGACCTCGCCGCGCGGACACCCGCCGGTATCCTCGGGATCAAGACAGGGACACTCGCGTCCGGGATGCCAGCCGATCTGGTGCTGATCGACCCCGACGCGCCGTGGCAGATCGCCTCCGACCGGATGGCAGGCAAGGCGGGCAATACCCCGTTCGACGGCCTGCCCGTTCAGGGCAAGGCACGCCGCCTGTTCAAGGGCGGCAGCGCGGTTCGCTGAACCGAAAAGGGCCGGGAGTGACCCCGGCCCTTCGTCATCCAATTCGGTCAGGTTCAGCGCGAGGCGCTGCGCACCCAGCCCGCCGGCTTGTCGCCCGCTGCGGTGCGCACGAAGCATGTACCGCCGTCACCACGCACTTCGCGGCACAGCGCATCGGCATCGGCGCGCGCGAGGCCGCCGACCGACAGCCGCTGGAACGCGCCCGCCTTGGTCGAGACGCTGGCGCTGGCCGGGGTCAGCCCCTTGAGCTGCGGCGTGCGGCGGACCATCCGGCCCCATGCGTCACGCGCCACACCGACGCTGTCATAGGCACCGAGCTGAACATACCAGCTGCCCTTGGCGAAGCGCTGGGTCGTGGGGACGTCAACCTTGACCGGCTTGATCGCGCCGACGCTGGCAACCGACGTCTCTGCACGAACCGCACGGGCCGGAAGCGCCTGGACGATTTCCTGACGCGGCGCGAAGACGATCTGCTGGCCGCTCGGCGCGGTGATCGACGGACCCTGCGCGACATCGGTCGCGGCCACGTCCACCGCCGTCGCGGCGACAGCAGCCACCGCTTCGACCGGCGCGGGGCCGGGCATATATGTTTCGACCGGATCGGCGACGCGCGTTGCGGCGACCGCACTGGTCATCGAATGGGCGAGCGCAAGACGCTCGGGCTGGCCATTGTCGGCGATCGGGGTGACGCCAAGCAACGCCGCGACCTGGTCATAGGCATTCTGCGGCCGCGCAAAGCTCGCCCAGTGCATGATCCGGCCATCGACCTGATCGGGCGACAGGTCGAGCGCGGCAACCGCGCGCGCCTGCTGCCACTGCCCCGCCAGCGCGAGGCTGAGCGCGAGGTTCTGGCGGGTCTTGGCATCGGCCCCCGGCTGACGCGCGATTTCCATGAGCAGGTTGACCGCACCGGCGGGGTCGCCCGCCAGCGCCATCGCCAAACCGCGATCGCTGGCCGGGATCGTCGCGCTGTGCGTCGCCAGCGTCTGCCGCGCCACATCCCACTCGCCCGTCGCGATCTGCGCGAGCGCAAGGTTGAGCGCGGTGCGGCCATTGGCCGGGTCGAGCGACAGCGCCTCATTCAGCGCCTGCGTCGCCGACACGAAACGGCCCGCAAACAGATAGGCTTCGCCGAGCAGCTTGCGATATTCGCCATTGCGCGGATCAAAGGTGACCGCAGCCTCGGCATGGGTCACCGCCTTTTGCCCCTCGCCCTTTTTCAGGGCTTTGGTCGCGGCGGCGGCTTCCTTGGCGGCGCGGCGCAGGTCGGCGGTTTCGACGCCGCTGCTGGCAACGGCAAGGCCGCCGATCAGCGTCGGGCCACCCACCAACGGTGCGCCCAGCACCAGTGCGGAGACCGATACGGTCAGGATGCGGCGAAGGTTCATGGCTCTGTGTCCCCCTGGATCAGCGCGCCTTGCCCGTGGGGAGCCGGTCAACCAGCGCCCCCAATTCGGGCAAAGTTTCAAGAAATGCGTCGAGTGCCTCGGTCACAATCACCTGGGCCGAACGGCCGTTCAGCGCCGAGGCAAGGCGCAGCTTCAAATGGCGTTCATGGTCGAGCCGCAGCGTGAAAGCCGCCTTGCCCTTGCGCGACGCGACCTCGCGCCCGATCCGGGCGGCTGTGGCGGTCGATACCGGGCGCGCAGGCGCTTCCGGCTCGGGCTCGCTCGCAACGGGTGCAGCGACCGGCTCGATAACAGGCTGCGGTTCGGGCGCGAATTCCTCGACAAGGGTCTGGCGCTGCGCCAGCACCGGCGGCACCGGCTCAAATGCGGGCGCGGGCATCTCGCTGCCCATGTCGTTCCAGCCCAGATCGTCGAGCGAGGTGCCGGGGTCAAGGCCGATATATCCTTGCGGGCGCATCGCTGGGCGTGCCTGCCCCTTGCGGGCGAGCAGACCTGATGAGAGCGACGCAGCGGGCTTGGCGGAGCCGAACATCAGCTCACCACCCGGCGGCCAAAGCCACCCTGGGGACGCCCGGCAAAGGCGGCATGAGGCGCGGCCGCAACGGCGGGCGCGCTGAACACGGTGCGGCGGAAATTCTTTTCGAGCCGATCGTTGATATAGGCCCATAGCGCGGTGACCTCGGCCGCCGACTTGCCGTTGGGATCGACCTCCATCACGGTGCGCCCGTCGATCATCGACGCGGCGAAATCGGTGCGGTGGTGCAGCGTCACAGGTGCGACGGTGCCGTGCTGCGACAGCGCGACGGCGGCTTCGCTGGTGATCTTGGCCTTGGGCGTAGCGGCGTTGACCACGAAGATCAGCGGCTTGCCCGCGCGGTCGCACAGATCGACCGTGGCGCCCACAGCGCGCAGATCGTGTGGCGACGGGCGGGTCGGGATGACGATCAGTTCGGCGACCTGGATCACGCTCTGGATCGCCATTGTAATCGCTGGCGGGGTGTCGATCACGGCAAGGCGAAAGCCCTGCTGGCGCAGCACCTCAAGATCGGCAGCGAGCCGCGCGACCGTGGTCTGCGCGAAGGCGGGGAAATCCGTCTCGCGCTCGTTCCACCAGTCGGACAGCGATCCTTGCGGATCAATGTCGATCAGAACGACGGGGCCGTGGCCAGCCCGCTGTGCTTGCACCGCCAGGTGCCCGCTCAGCGTGGTCTTGCCCGATCCACCCTTTTGTGATGCCATCGCTAGTACGCGCATCGACCCCTCGAAAAAATCCCGGTTACCCAGCCTTGGGGATGCCATCGGGAAGCTAAGAAGGCGTTAATGAGGGCTGCGCTGCACCGGACATGTCCCATGTCGGGCTTAACCAAAGCGCAAGCATATCTTGGCCATGCTATGGTTAACTGGCATTATCCAAACGTGGGCGGGACGGGAACTGACCGAATGAAGCACTTCTTCTGGACGGCGGCGCTGGCCGGCGCGTTGCTGGCTGGCCCGGCGCTGGCCCAAGTTGAACCTAAGGCCGGGTCCGATGTGAAGGCGGGGGTCGAGGCGTGGCAGCGCGGCGACTATCGCGCGGCCGTCGCGCAATGGCGCGGCCCGGCGGTCGCGGGCGATGCCGACGCGCAATTCAACATGGGGCAGGCCTATAAATTCGGCCGCGGCGTCCCCGCCGATCTGGCGCAGGCCGAGGAATGGTATCGCAAGGCCGCGCTGCAGGGGCATCCCCAGGCCGAAGAAAATTATGGGTTGGCGCTGTTTGAAAACGGCAAAAGGCTTCAGGCGGTCGAGTGGCTGGAAAAGGCCGCAGGTCGTGGCGCGCCGCGTGCGCAATATGTGCTGGGCACGATGTTGTTCAATGGCGATGCGGTAACGAAGGACTGGGTCCGCGCCTACGCCCTGATCGTCCGCGCATCGGCCCAGGGGCTGCCGCAGGCGTCGGCATCGCAGGCGCAGATGGACGGGTATATCTCGCTGCAGGATCGACAAAAGGGGCTGGAACTGGCGCGCGTCTATGAACGCGATGCCGGTCGCCCGAGCATGGCGGCGGTTCAGCCACCGCGCGGCACCCAGCCGCCTCGCGCCGTCGGGCGCACCGACCTGCCCCCCTCGACGGCGTACCAGCCGCGCGATCCGATCCCGGTCCCCGCGCCGACCGAAACCGCGCAGACGCGCGCGGCTCCACCGATCGTCCGCCCGGCCCCGAAGCCAACGCCCAAGCCCGCGCCGCCCGCCCCCACCGCTGCGATCCGCGACGGCGGGTGGAAACTTCAGCTCGGCGCATTCGGCGAGGCGGGTAACGCGCAGAAACTCGGCGCGCAGGTCGCGGGACGTTTTCCGGGCCGCAAACTATCCTATGTAAAGTCCGGTCGCCTGACCAAGGTGCTGGTCGGCCCCTTCGCCTCCAGCGCCGAAGCCAGTGCAGCGTGCCGCGGGCTAAGCCCCTGCGTGGCGGTGCGGGAGTGAATGTGCTCCTGCGAAAGCAGGAGCCCAGAGCCGCACGGGCATCGCTTGCGACCCTAGGCTCCTGCCTTCGCAGGAGCACAGGTTAGCTCTCCACCCACTCGCTCCGCGCGATCCCCTGCGCGTAGAGCAACGCCGTCAGATCCCCATGATCGATCCGCGCGCCCGCCGCCGCCGCGACGATCGGCTTGGCGTGATAGGCAACGCCCAGCCCCGCCTTGCGGATCATCGCGAGGTCATTCGCACCATCGCCCACCGCCATCGTGGCGCTGGCGTCCAGCCCCAGCTCCGCCATCACGCCGAGCAGCGTCGTTTCCTTGGTCGATGAATCCACAATCGGCTTGGTCACCGCGCCGGTCAGCGCATCGCCTTCGATCAGCAGCTCATTGGCGATCACCCGGTCGAAGCCGATCTGCGCACCCACCGGCTCGGCAAAGCGCGTGAAGCCGCCCGACACCAGGATCGCAGTTGCGCCGCGCGCCTTCATCGTCTGCACCAATGTCCGCGCGCCCGGCATCAGCCGCACCCGCTCGGCCAGGCAGCGGTCGATGGCATCGGCGCCCAGCCCCTTGAGCAACGCCACGCGCGCGTCCAGCGCCTCAGCAAAATCCAGCTCGCCGCGCATCGCCGCTTCGGTCACCTCGGCAATCTGCGCCTTGATCCCGGCATAATCGGCCAGTTCGTCGATGCATTCGACCGTGATCATGGTGGAGTCCATATCGGCGACGATGAGCGCCTTCTCGCGACCCTTTACAGGCTGCACGACGACATCGACCCGGTCGAACGCGCACTCCAGCGCCCCACGCGCCGCACCCAGGTCGGCGTCGAAGAACAGGTCGCTCGCCTTGTCCTCGTCCAACGTCTCCACGCCGCGCGGGCCGCACCCGGCATCGCTCAGCTTGTCCAGCGCGGAGGAAATATCCCCCGCGTCGAGCCGATCCGCTGCTATCAGCGTCGCGATGAACATGCCGAACTCCTCCAGGCCAAGGGTCGCGCTCATTGCAGGACCGACCGCCAGCGGCAAGTCCGCTTTGGCGATCGCGCTCGCGCAGGCGACCGGCGGGACGGTGATCAATGCGGATTCGGCGCAGGTCTATGCCGAGCTGCGCGTGCTCAGCGCGCGTCCTTCGGCGGAGGAAGAGGCGCAGGCACCCCACCGCCTGTTCGGCCATGTCACCGGCACCGACGACTATTCCGCCGCGCGCTGGGCAGCGGAAGCCAAGGCCGAGATAGCGGCGGCGCAGGAACGCGGCAGCCTGCCGATCCTCGTCGGCGGGACCGGCATGTATCTCCGCACCCTGCTTGACGGCATCGCCCCGGTGCCGGGCATCGACCCCGCAATCCGTGCCGAGGTGCGCGCGCTGCCGGTCACCGAAGCCCACGCGCTGCTGACGAAGCGCGACCCCGAAGCCGCCGCCCGCCTCGCCCCCGCCGACACCACCCGCGTCGCCCGCGCGCTGGAGGTGGTCACCGCCACCCGCCGCACGCTTGCCGACTGGCAGCGCGCAAAGGTCGGCGGCATCGGGGACCAGATCGACCTCGCTCCGCTGATCCTCCTCCCCGACCGCGCCTGGCTCACCGAACGCTGCGACCGCCGCCTCGCGCGGATGTTCGACGAAGGCGCGATCGACGAGGTCGCCGCCCTGCTCGCCCGCGACGACATTCCGCCCGAAGCCCCGGTGCGCAAGGCGATCGGGGTGCCAGAGATCGCCGCGCTGCTCGCCGGAGAACTCGGCCGCGCAGAGGCACTTGAGCGCGCTCAGGCGGCGACGCGGCAGTACGCGAAGCGGCAATATACCTGGCTGCGTCACCAGCCGCCGGCCGACTGGCCACGCACTGGCGCGACAGATATTATCAATCGAATGACGAATTTCGCACGAATCGTATAAACACAATGCTTGACACGCATCTTTACTACGCATAGCAGCGCGCTTCCCCCATCGCATTGCACTGCGGCAAACAAGGAGACGACCCGTGGCCGAGAAAAGCGGAGCAGACATTCTGATCGAGGCGCTGGTCGACCTCGGTGTGGAGGTCGTGTTCGGCTATCCCGGCGGCGCGGTGCTCCCGATCTACGACGCGATCTTCAAGCAGAAGCGGATCCGCCACATCCTCGTCCGCCACGAACAGGCGGCAACCCACGCGGCGGAGGGCTATGCCCGCTCGACCGGCAAGCCCGGCGTCGTGCTTGTCACGTCCGGCCCCGGCGCGACCAATGCGGTCACCGGCATCACCGATGCGCTGATGGATTCGATCCCGATGATCGTCATCACCGGGCAGGTGCCGACGCATCTGATCGGCAGCGATGCGTTCCAGGAGGCCGACACCGTCGGCATCACGCGCCACTGCACCAAGCACAACTATCTGGTGAAGGATCCCGCCTATCTCGGCGCGGTCGTCCATGAGGCGTTCCATATCGCGACCTCCGGCCGCCCCGGCCCGGTCGTGATCGACATCCCCAAGGACGTCCAGATCGCGACCGCGCGCTACACCAAGCCGGGTCCGATCCAGCACAAGACCTATCGCCCGCAGGTCAAGGCCGACAAGGCGCTGATCGAGGCGGCGGTCGAGATGCTCGCGGCGGCGGAGCGGCCGATCTTCTACACCGGCGGCGGCGTCATCAACTCCGGCCCCGGCGCGTCGCAACTGCTGCGCGAGCTGGCCAGGATCACCGGCGCGCCGGTCACATCGACGCTGATGGGTCTGGGCGCCCTGCCAGCGTCGTCCGACCAGTGGCTCGGGATGCTGGGGATGCACGGCACCTATGAAGCCAATTACGCGATGAATCAGGCCGACCTGATCATCGCGGTCGGCGCGCGCTTCGACGATCGCGTGACCGGGCGGCTCGACGCCTTCGCGCCGCATTCGAAGAAGATCCATATCGACATCGACCGATCGTCGATGAACAAGACCGTCCGCGTGGACCTGCCCATCGTCGCCGATGTCGGCCATGCGCTTGAGGACATGCTGCGCATCTGGAAGGCGCGCCAGCATCCAAAGCCCGACCTGTCCGAATGGTGGCGGCGCATTGAGGGATGGCGCGCGGTCAAATGCCTCGACTTCCCCGAGGAAGGCCCCGGCATCGACGCCAACACGATCATGCCGCAACGCGCCGTCCGCGCCTTGTGGGAGGCGACGCGCGACCAGGCCCCGATTATCACGACCGAGGTCGGCCAGCACCAGATGTGGGCGGCGCAGCACTTCCACTTCGAAAGCCCGAACAAGTGGCTGACCAGCGGCGGTCTCGGCACGATGGGCTATGGCCTGCCCGCCGCGATCGGCGCGCAATTGGGCAACCCCAATGCGCTGGTGATCGACATCGCCGGCGAAGCGTCGATCCAGATGAACATCCAGGAGCTGGCGACCGCGACCCAGTACCGCCTGCCGGTCAAGATCTTCATCTTGAACAACGAATATATGGGCATGGTCCGCCAGTGGCAGGAATTAACCTATTCCAGCCGCTATTCAGAGAGTTACAGCGACTCGCTGCCGGACTTTGTTAAGTTGGGCGAGGCTTATGGCTGGAAGGGCATCCTCATCGAACGCCGCGACCAGCTCGACGCCGGGATTGCCGAAATGCTGGCCTATGACGGCCCGGTGATCGTGGATTGCCGCGTGGCCAAGCTCGCCAACTGCTTCCCGATGATCCCTTCGGGCGCCGCCCATACTGACATGCTCCTCCAGGCCGCCGAAGTTTCCGGCGAAATGGACGACGAAGCCAAGGCGCTGGTCTAAGCTTATGCACATCAAGGAAGAAAAGGCCGAGCGGCACACGCTCGCCATCATCGTCGATAACGAGCCGGGCATCCTCGCCCGGATCGCCGGCCTGTTCACCGCGCGCGGCTATAATATCGAGAGCCTGACGGTGAGCGAGATCACCGACGACAAATCGGTGAGCCGCATCACGATCGTGACCAGCGCGAGCCCGCACGTGCTGGAGCAGATCGTGTCGCAGCTCGACCGCCTCGTGCCGGTGCACAAGGTCCACGACCTCACCGCCGAGGGCGATCATGTCGAGCGCGAGCTGGCGCTGGTGAAGGTTGCGGGCACCGGCGACCACCGGATCGAGGCGCTGCGCCTGTCCGAAGTCTATCGCGCGCGGGTGGTGGACGCGACCATCTCGAGCTTCGTATTCGAAGTGACCGGGACCACCGAGAAGATCGACAAGTTCATCGAACTGATGAGCGAAGTCGGACTGATCGAAGTCGCCCGCACCGGCATCGTCGCGATTTCGCGAGGACGTGAGGCGGCCTGAAATTTCCCTCTCCCAGCGGGAGAGGGAGGGAGCGCCGAAGGCGCGGAAGGGTGAGGGCGAGAGGCCGATCACCCTCACCAACTCCGACTAGCCAGCAAGCTGGCAAGTCTTCGTATCCTCTCCCATAGGGAGAGGAGGAAAAGGGAACCGAGAAATGCGTGTCTATTACGATCGTGATGCCGACCTGAACCTGATCACCGGCAAGAAGATCGCCATTGTCGGCTATGGCAGCCAGGGCCATGCCCATGCGCAGAATCTCCGCGACAGCGGCGTGACCGAAGTCGCCGTTGCGCTGCGCACCGGGTCGGCGACCGCGAAGAAGGCCGAAGGTGCAGGCTTCAAGGTCATGTCGACCAAGGAAGCCGCCGCATGGGCCGACATCCTCATGATCCTCGCCCCCGACGAGCATCAGGCCGCGATCTGGGCCGACGACATCGCCGGCAACATGAAGCCCGGCGCCGCGCTCGCCTTCGCCCACGGCCTCAACGTCCATTTCGGCCTGATCGAGCCGCCGGCGGACATCGACGTGATCATGATCGCACCCAAGGGCCCCGGCCACACCGTGCGCAGCGAATATGTCCGCGGCGGCGGCGTCCCCTGCCTCATCGCGATCCATCAGGACGCGACCGGCAACGCGCATGACGTCGCGCTCGCTTATGCCAGCGGCGTCGGCGGCGGCCGTTCGGGGATCATCGAAACCAACTTCAAGGAAGAGTGCGAAACCGACCTGTTCGGCGAGCAGGCCGTGCTGTGCGGCGGCATCACCCATTTGATCCAGGCCGGGTTCGAAACGCTGGTCGAGGCGGGCTATGCCCCCGAAATGGCCTATTTCGAGTGCCTGCACGAAACCAAGCTGATCGTCGATCTGCTCTATGAAGGCGGCATCGCCAACATGCGCTATTCGATCTCGAACACCGCCGAATATGGCGACATCAAGACCGGCCCGCGCATCATCACCGACGAAACCAAGGCCGAGATGAAGCGCGTCCTCGCCGACATCCAGTCGGGCCGCTTCGTCAAGGACTTCGTCCTCGACAACCGAGCTGGCCAGCCCGAGCTGAAGGCCAGCCGCAAGGCCGCCGCCGCCCACCCGATCGAACAGGTCGGCAGCGAGCTGCGCGCGATGATGCCGTGGATCGGCGCGAACAAGCTGGTCGACAAGGAAAAGAACTGATTGCGGACCGGGGCGGGGTTGGCTTCCCCGCCCCGGCTCCATAAAGCTGGGGCCATGCGTTCCCCCGCCCTGCCCTTCGCCGTCGCGCTCGCGCTGATCGCGGGCGGCTGTCAGGAACGGCGCCCGGACGATGTTCCGGTGGTCGTCAGCGCGATCGGCGGTCCTGCAACCCTGCGCGATCCTGCGCGCGGCCCGCTTGATTTCCCCGATCGCGTTCTGCTCGGCGCGACCGCCCAGGGGCTGGTCCGCTTTGACGCAAATGGCGGGATCGAGCCGGGCATTGCCGAGCGCTGGATCGTCGGCGACGAGGGTCGCAGCTATATCTTCCGATTACGCCAGGCGGAGTGGGGGGACGGCAAGCGGATCACCGCCGCCGATGTCGTCGCCAGCATACGCGCGGCAATCGCCCCGCGCGCACAGTCCGCGATCGCCCCGTTCGTTGCGGTGATCGACGAGGTGGTCGAGATGACGCCGCAGGTGGTGGAGGTGCGGCTAAAACATCCCCGCCCGGACCTGCTCAAACTGTTCGCCCAGCCCGAATTTGCGATCGTGCGCCGTGGCGCTCTGGCCGGAACCGGGCCGTTCCGCGTCGTCGCGCCGGCCAGCGGCGTACCGCTGCTGCGCCCCGCACCAGACCCCGCCCGAATGCCGGAAGAGCCTGCGGAACCCGATCCGGCCGATGATGTGCGGCTCTATGGCGAACGCGCCGCGCTGGCGCTGGCGCGCTTCGCGGCGCGCGAGTCCGACCTGATCCTTGGCGGCACGTTCCACGACTGGCCGCTCCTTGCCCATGCCCGGATCGCACCCGCGAACCTGCGGATCGACCCTGCGGTCGGGCTGTTCGGACTGGCGATCGTGTCGGAGGAAGGCTTCACCGCCACCGCCACCAATCGCGAGGCGCTGGCAATGGCGATCGACCGCGACGCGCTTACCGCGCTGTTCCGCCCCGAATGGACGCCAGTCGAAACCTTGCTCCCGGCCCAGCTCGATTCCGCCGCCCCGCCCAAGGCACCCGACTGGTTCGCTGAGCCACTGGAAAATCGCCGCCTGATCGCGCGCAACCGCGTCGCCGCCTGGCGCAGCAGCAATCCCGCAACACCGCCGACGATTCGCGTCGCGCTGATCCGCAGTCCCGGCGCGAATCTGCTATGGAGCCGGATTGCCCGCGACCTGCGCGATATCGGTCTGCAACCGATCCGGGTTGACGAGCGCGCGGACGCGGACCTGCGCCTGATCGACGCCGTCGCCCCCTATGACAGCGCCCGCTGGTTTCTGGTCACCGCGTGCCGCGTCTGCCCCAAGGATCTCGCCGCCATCATCGAAGCGGCGCGCGATGCCCCGACCCTGGCCGAGCGCGCACGCCGGATTACGGAAGCAGACCTCGCGCTGACTGCCGACAATCGCTATATCCCGATCGCACAACCGCTGCGTTGGTCGGTCGCGGCACTCAGACTTCGGGCATTCCAGCCCAATTCCAGAGCCTGGCACCCGCTGACCCATCTGCGCGCACCATAGGGAGAAGCGTTTTGGCCAAGGCGACTCGGATGCAACCCCTTCCCGGTGCCTTTCCGATCGGGCGCGATCCGGCGTCCGTGCGCCAGCGGGTCACCGCGATCGAAAAGCTGCTCGAACGCAGCTTCACCATTCCCGGCACGCGCCAGACCGTGGGCCTTGACGCACTGATCGGCCTGATCCCGGTCGGCGGTGATGTGATCGCGGCGGCGATGGGCCTCTACATGATCTGGGAAGCGCGCAATATCGGCATGTCGCGCGGAGCGATGGTGCGCATGGTCGGCAATGTCGGGTTCGACTGGCTGATCGGCCTAATTCCGGGCGTCGGCGATGTCGCCGACTTTTTCTACCGCTCCAACTCGCGCAACCTGAAGATCATCAAGCGGCACCTCGACAAGCATCACCCGGCAACCGCGACGGTCGACCGGTAAGGCCGGTCAGGCAAGCGGAGGCGGCGGAACGCTACCATCGCTTGCACGAAACCATGCGGCGGCATCGGGGCGGAACAGCATCCACACGGCCACCGCAGTCAGCGCAAAGGTCACGACGTTCAGCACAACCGGCACGAATCCGGTCGTCGCGAAGCCCGAGAGCGTAAAGGGCAGACCCACTGCCGACAGGCCGAAGAACGCGACGATGATCCACTTCGTCACCTCGCTTGCCTTGCGCGCGGTAAAGTACCAGAGCAGCAGCGACAGACACAGACCGAAGAGCGTGAAACCGATCAGCATCGGCTTGCCCATCGGCAACATCTCCGGTGCCTGCGCGAAACCCGCTTCGATCGCGCGAACCTGCTTGTCCCAGCCCAGCGCGGTGTTGAGTCCCCATATGAGGATCGAGGCCAGATAGGCCTGCTCGAACCGGATGATCGACTGCGGTCGCATGGGATTACCTCTTCTGAATTCCGCAAAATGCTAGGCGTCAGGCGGGGGCGAAGTCCAGCCCGATATCGGCCGCTGGTGCCGATTGGGTGAGCCGCCCGACGCTGACATAGGTCACCCCGCTCGCCGCAATCGCCGCGATCGTGTCGAGCCGCACCCCGCCCGACGCCTCGGTCGGCACCCGCCCCGCGACCAGCGCCACCGCCTCACTCAGCAGCTCTGGCCCCATATTGTCGAGCAGCAGATGCGTCGCCCCTGCGCCCAGCGCCGGCTCGATCTGGTCGATTCGGTCCACCTCGACGATGATCTCACCAATCCCCGCCCGCACCGCGCGCGCCACCGCCTCTTCGACCGATCCGGCGACCGCGACATGGTTGTCCTTGATCATCGCGGCGTCCCACAGCCCCATGCGATGGTTCTTCGCGCCGCCCATCCGCGTCGCATATTTCTCCAGCCGCCGCAGGCCCGGGATCGTCTTGCGCGTGTCGAGCAACGTTGCGCCACTCCCCGCCATCGCGTCGACATAGGCGCGGGTCATCGTCGCGATGCCCGACAGATGCTGGACGGTGTTGAGCGCCGAACGTTCGGCGGTCAGCAGCGCGCGGGCGTTGCCGCGCAGCCGCATCAGGTCGCTTCCTGCAGCCACCGCCTGCCCCTCGACAGCGAGCAGTTCAATTTCCACTTCCGGGTCGAGCGCACGAAAAAAGGCCGCAGCGATCGGCAACCCGGCGACGGTCACCGCGTCGCGGCTGTCCATCACCCCGTCGAACACCGCGTCCACCGGGATCACCGCATTCGCGGTTACATCTCCGGTCCCGACATCCTCGGCCAGCGTGGCAGCGACAAAGGCGTTGAGATCGAACCCGTCGAGTTGAAAGGCAGTCATGGCAGCTCCTGAACCGGTTCCCCGCCGCCTACCGCCCTCCCCTATCCGGGGCAATGTCAGACGCATTGCGGCGAACCCGTTGTCATGGGGGAAGGCCGCCCCTATGTCCCCAATGACACAATTTTAGGGGTGACGCAGGATGACAACCTTTGACGATCGCGAACGCGCGTTCGAGGCGAAATATGCCCGGGACGAGGAAATGGCGTTCCGCGTGACCGCGCGCCGCAACCGCCTGCTCGGCCAATGGGCGGCGGCGAAGATGGCGCTGACTCCCGAGGAAACCGACGCCTATGCCAAGGCAGTGGTTCAGGCGGATTTCGAGGAATCGGGCGACGATGACGTGATCCGCAAGCTGCTCGGCGACCTCACCGCTGCGGGCATCGAGATCGACGGCACCGATGTGCGCAAGGCGGTCGAAGAGATGACGATCGAAGCGCGCCGTCAGTTGATGGAAGCGCAGTAATCATGCCGATGGCGGCTAGCGAGATCGAGGCGCTGATCCGCGCCGGTATCCCCGATGCGGCGGTCGAGATCACCGACCTTGCCGGGGACGGCGATCATTATGCCGCCCGTGTGACCAGTGAGAGTTTCCGGGGCATCCCCCGTATCAAGCAGCATCAGGCAGTCTATGCCGCGCTCGGCGGTCGGATGGGGGGCGTGCTCCACGCGCTTCAGCTGACTACCGCAGTTCCGGCAGGGAGCGAATGACCATGACCGACGACACCAACGCCCGCCTCCAGTCCCTCGTCGATTCGAACGCGGTGCTGCTGTTCATGAAGGGTACGCCGCTATTTCCGCAGTGCGGCTTTTCGAACCGCGCGGTTTCGATCCTCAACCATCTCAACGTCGAATTCGAAAGCATCGACGTGCTGCAGGATCAGGAAGTACGCCAGGGCATCAAGGCGTTTTCCGACTGGCCGACCATCCCCCAACTCTATGTGAAGGGCGAGTTCATCGGCGGGTCGGATATCATGATGGAAATGTACGAGAGCGGCGAGCTCGCGCAGCTTCTTGAAGAGAAGGGCGTGACCGCCGCCTGAGCGCCGTCCCGCACCGGTTGACGTTGCACCCTCCAGAACGGGAAGGGGCGGATGGCCCGAAAGCCACCCGCCCCTGAAGCGTCACACACGAGGGTGAACACATATACCCAAAGTGTTGCACCCCGCGTGCCAGTTCAGGTGAAGCGCGCATTTGTGCGGAAGACGACGGTTAACGCGAATTAGCCTTTAGCGCAGCTGTCAGATTTTCCGACAGCCCTGCCCACTTCCAGCGCTTCCTGACGATCATTCATCGTCCGTTCAGCCCCTTGACTACAGATGTGATCGTAACGATTACACCCGTAGTCAAAGAGGGACACGATGACCGAGCGAATCAGCGATGCCGAGCACGCCGTGATGGAAGTGCTATGGGACGAGTCGCCGCTCGCGGCGCAGGATGTGGTTGAGCGTGTCGCGCCCGCGCGTGGCTGGAGCGCCAACACCGTCAAGACGCTGCTCGGGCGACTGCTCGCCAAGAATGTGATCGCCGCCGATGAAGATGGCCGCCGCTATCAATATCGCCCGCTGGTCGCGCGCGGCGACTATGTCGAAGGTGAATCGCGCCGCCTGATCGACCGGCTGTTCGGGGGCAAGCTGACCCCGCTGGTCGCGCATCTCGCCGAACGCGACGCGCTGACCGATCAGGACATCGCCGAGATCGAAGCTCTGTTGAAGGAGATCAAGCAATGATCGCCTGGATGGTCGAAACCTGCATCGCCACCACGCTGCTGATGCTGCTGGTCCTCGCGCTGCGCAAACCGGTGCGCGAGCAATTCGGTCCCAACATCGCCTATGCGCTGTGGCTGTTACCCGTGCTGCGGCTGCTGATCCCGCCGCTGCCCGGTACGTGGAGCTTCACCGAGTTTCTCGGCGGGCTGACCTACGCTGCCGAGGCACCACCCGCCCCCGCCAGCACCCAGGCGATCATCGACCAGGCGCTGATCCAGGCGCAGGTCGAGATGGCCGCCAGCGCGGGCGCGACGGTCACGCAGGCGAGCGTCGTCACGTCGAGCGCCCCCAGCCTGCTGCTCATAATCGGTGCGATCTGGGCCGCCGGGGCAATCGGGTTCCTGCTGTGGCACATCGTGTCGCACACCCGCTTCTGCGCCAATCTGATGCGCAAGGCCGAAATCCGCCGCACCGTCGCGGAAGGGCGCGTTCATGTCATCGAGACCGATGCCGCAACCGGCCCGCTCGCCTTTGGCATCTGGCGCAAATATGTCGCGTTCCCGCGCGATTTCGCGGAACGTTATGATCCGGTCGAGCGCAACCTCGCGCTCGCCCATGAACTCGGGCACCACCTTCGGGGTGACCTGATCGCCAACTGGATCGCGCTGGTCGTGCTCGCGCTCCATTGGTTCAACCCGGTCGCATGGCGGGCGTTCCGCGCCTTCCGCGCCGATCAGGAACTGGCCTGCGACGCCCTTGTGCTCTCAGGCCGCGCACCGGCGCTGCGCCATGCCTATGGCCGCGCCATCGTCAAGTCCGCGCATGGGGGTGCGGTCTCGGCAGCATGTCACCTACACACCGTCAACGAACTCAAGGGGAGGCTCAAAATGCTCTCGAAACACAATCCCAAGTCACCTGCCCGGATCACTGCGGGCGTCACCGGCGCGGTCGCGCTGACCCTCACCGGCCTCGCGCTCACCGCCTCTGGAGCTGGCGCTGCGGTGACCCAGGCCGATCCGCCTGCCGCCCCGGCAGCGCCCGCCGCACCTGCGGCTCCCGCCACGATCGGCACGGTCCAGACACCCGAAGCACCAGTCGCACCGGAAGCTCCCGAAGCAACCAAGGAAAAGCGCGTCCATCGCATCGTAATGGTCGAGCGCAAGGGCGAAAAGGACGGCAAGGACGGCAAGACCGAGACCCGCGTGATCCGCATGAAGGGCGACGGCAAGGAGTTCGTGTGGACCGGTGACATGAAGGTGGACGTCGATGTGAAGTCGATGAAATGCGGCGGATCGAAGGACGACGAGGTCAAGGTCGAGACCCGCGACGGCGACAAGCGCAAGATCGTGATCTGCACTGACCGGATCGAAATGCGTGCCGACGCCGCCGCCGCCAAGGCGAAGGGTGCCGAAGCGATGGCCCGCCGCGCGCATGTGATGGCAATCGCCAGCGCCGATATGGGCAAGCGCCACGCGGTGATGAGCCTCAAAATGGCGCGCCGCACGATCGAGGCACAAACCTCACTGAGTGCCGAGCAGAAGGCCAACGCGCTCAAGGGCATCGACGAAGCGATGCGCGAGCTGGACGAGGCCGACAAGGACTGATCGCGAAGCGGACCATCGCGCGGCAAGCCCATCGCCGCGCGGTGTCTCCACCAGGGCCGGCCGCGACCCCCTTCACGCGGCCGGCCCGTTCGCGTGTGTGCCGTTCAGGGTTGTGTCCGCCGCCATGAACGGCCATTTCAGGGAGATGGATGACGCGGCAACCGGCGTGGCGATGCAGCTCGAACCGCTGGTGGCACGTGTGCTCGCGGCCAACCCCTCGCCCTTCACCTACACCGGCACCCAGACCTATCTGGTCGGCACCGGCGATGTCGCGGTGATCGACCCCGGCCCGGACCTTCCCGAGCATCTCGATGCACTGAGCGCCGCAATCGCCGGTCGGCCAGTGCGCGCGATCCTATGCACCCACACGCATCGCGACCACAGCCCGGCGAGCCGCCCGCTCGCCGCCGCGACAGGCGCGCCGATCATCGGCTGCGCCCCGCTCGCGCTCGACGATGACGGCCCGCGCTCCGACGCCGCATTCGACCGCGACTATGCCCCCAACCGCGTCCTGGCCGATGGAGAGAGCGCCTCAGGCGACGGCTGGACGCTGGAGGCGGTCGCGACCCCCGGCCACACGTCGAACCATCTCTGCTTCGCGCTGCGAGAGAGCGGCGCGTTATTCACCGGCGATCATATCATGGGCTGGTCGACCAGCGTTGTCGCGCCGCCCGATGGCGACATGGCAGCCTATATGGCCAGCCTCGACAAGCTGCTCGCCCGCGACGACCGCGTCTATTACCCCGCGCATGGCCCGGCGGTCACCACGCCCCAGCGGCTGACCCGCGGGATGATCGGCCACCGCAAACAGCGCGAGGGCCAGATATTGCGGCTGCTCGACCAACAGGTCGGTTCCATCCCCGATATGGTCGCGCGCATGTATGTCGGGCTCGATCCGATGCTGACCGGCGCGGCGGGACGATCGGTCCTGGCGCACCTGATCGACCTAAACCAGCGCGGCATTGTCCGTGCGGAAGGAGAGACATGGACGAAAGCGGCGTAAAACAGCGCAGCGGGCTCGCCCAGGGCTGCATCATCGCGCTCGGGATGGCGCTGGCGATGGCGCTTGCGGTCGGCGCGACGCTGTATTTCGTGGGGCGCAGCGCGTTCGACCGGCTGACCGGCGGCCCCGATCCAGTGACGGTCGCGCAAGCGAGCCTTCAGGGGCTACGCGAACAGAACCGCCTCTCCGCCTTTGCCGCGCGCTATGTCGCGGTGGTCACCACCACCCAGACGCGCATGGGCTTCACCGCCCAGAAAACGATGATCATGCCCGGCTCGGTCCGCTACGAGGTGGACCTCGGCAAGCTCAACCAGCGCGACGTCATCTGGGACGCGGGCGCGAAAAAGCTCAGCATCGCGCTCCCGCCGCTGGAGGTCGTCGGCCCGGAGGTCGATCTCAACAATATCCGCGAATATGGCGAAGGCGGCGTGCTGATGACGCTGACCGATAGTGAGGATCGGCTCGACGCCGCCAACCGCGCCGCCGGGCAAAAGGAACTGGTCCGTCAGGCGCGTGAGGCAACGCCGATGCGCCTCGCCCGCGACGCCACCCGCCGCGCGGTCGAGCGCAGCTTCTCCATGCCGCTGCGCGCGACCGGAATGGACGTGACGGTCGAGGCGCTGTTTCCCGATGAACGAAGCGCGCAGGACCGCGAACGCTGGGACGTGTCACGGTCGATCGAGCAGGTGATGAAGGACCGCGCCGCGCGGGAAGCGGGCAAAAACTAGCGTTCGTTTCGACATCGTCATGTGTTACGAAATGGCCCCGTAGCAGATATACGGGGGCATCCAATGGCGACAGTCGCTGGCGCAGCAATAAGCGTTCGCGCGCAGGATTCACGCTTTTTCGAGATCAGCGCGGTCCTGATGGCGCTGGTTCTGGTCGCGGGGTTCAGCATTCATCTGGCCATGCGGCGGTCGTCATTCGGTGCCCCGACCTTCGTGCATGTCCACGCCGTCATCTTCTTTGGCTGGGTACTGATCTACCTCACACAGACCTTTCTCGCGACACGCGGCCCGATTGCCCTGCATCGCACGCTGGGCTGGATCGCGGCAGGCTGGGTCGTCGCGATGGTCGGGGCCGGATTCGTGGTCACGCTGTGGCGGATTCAGGCGGGACAGACCCCCTTCTTCTTTCGGCCCCAGCACTTCCTGATCGCCAACCCGCTGATGCTGCTCGTCTTTACCGGACTGACCGCCGCTGCGGTGACGCTGCGCCGCCGGACCGACTGGCACCGGCGGCTGCATCTGTGCGCGATGGCGCTGCTGCTGGGTCCGGGCTTTGGCCGTTTGTTGCCCAGCCCGTTGCTGACCCCGTGGGCTTTCCAGATCGCGGTGCTGTGCGGCCTGCTCTTTCCGCTGGCCGGCATGATCCGCGACTGGGTGCGCAGCGGCCGCGTCCACCCGGCCTGGCTATGGGGGGTGGGTAGCGCCGTCATGGGAATGATTGCGGTTGAAGCGATTACCTATTCGCCGCTCGGCGATGCGATCTATGCCTGGGCGATGGAGGGTACGGCGGGCGCAGCGGTCGCGCCGCTCGACTTCGGTCCGATGCCGCCAATGGGTTGAACCGCGACCCTGACAAGGCCATGTGAGGCTCGAATCAGAGGACCTCACGATGAACGCACGCACCGACCTGTCCGGCATCGACATCCGCGCGGAAATCGACCGCCTGCGCAAGGAGCGCAACGCCGTCATTCTCGCACATTATTACCAGAAGCCGGAGATTCAGGATCTCGCCGATTTCGTCGGCGACAGCCTGGAGCTGAGCCGCAAGGCGGCGGAGACCGATGCCGAGGTGATCGCCTTCTGTGGCGTGCGCTTCATGGCGGAGACGGCCAAGATCCTGTCGCCCGACAAGACCGTGATCCTGCCCGACATGAATGCCGGCTGCAGCCTGGAGGATAGCTGCCCGCCCGACCAGTTCGCCGCGTTCCGCGCGCAGCATCCCGATCACATCGCGCTGACCTATATCAACTGCTCGGTCGAGGTGAAGGCGCTGAGCGACATCATCGTCACCAGTTCGTCGGCCGAAAAGATCCTGAGCCAGATCCCGCAGGAGCAGAAGATCATCTTCGGCCCCGACAAGCATCTCGGCGGGTATATCAACCGCAAGATGGGCCGCGACATGCTGCTGTGGCCGGGCGTATGCATCGTACACGAGGCGTTCAGCGAGACCGAACTGCTCAAGCTCAAGGCGCAGCACCCCAACGCCCCCGTCGCCGCGCACCCCGAATGTCCGCCGCACGTGCTCGACCATGCCGATTATGTCGGATCGACCAGCGGCATCCTGGCCTATGCCAAAGACTTCGTCGGCGACACGATGATCGTCGCGACCGAGCCGCACATCATCCACCAGATGGAAAAGGCGGTCCCGGACAAGACCTTCATCGGCGCGCCCGGTGCGGACGGCAACTGCAACTGCAATATCTGCCCGTATATGGCGCTCAACACGCTGGAAAAGCTCTACGTGGCGCTGCGCGACCTCGAACCGCGGATCGAGATTGCCGAGGATATCCGGCTCAAGGCCAAGAAGAGCCTCGACCGGATGCTGGCGATGGCGAGCGGCACGGTGGGCCTGGGCGACCTGGGGCCGCTGCGCGTGACGGGGGATTGATGGCCTTTGCGGCTATGGTAGGATCGGCACATGACGGCGCAGGATGTCTCCCCGCCTCCGGGCAAGTATCGGCTTAAGGTCGATGACTATCTGACGCTGTTCGACGCGGGTGCATTTGAGGGGCTGCGGACCGAACTGATCGAGGGGGACGTCATCGTTATGAGTCCGCAATACCGTCCCCACGGTGTCATCAAGATGGCGTTGTACGATGCGCTGCGGGATCGGTTAAAGGATCTCGACTCTCCCCTCACACCGTTGGTCGAGGTCAGCCTGGCGCTTGACGCGCATAGCCTGCCGGACCCCGACCTGTTGCTGACCAGCGAACCGCGCGGTGCCGGTCCCGTTCCGCTTTCCTCCGTTGGTTTGATCATCGAGGTCGCGGATACATCGCTCGCAAAGGATATGGGGGGCAAAGCCGCGCTCTATGCCCGCCACCGCGTCCCCGAATATTGGGTCGTGGATGTCAACGAACGGACGATCCACCAACTTTGGTCCCCGATCGACGATGCCTATACGGAACGGCGTGAAATCGAATTCGGCGCGCCAGTCACCGCCGCGACCATTGCCGATCTGACGGTCGAAACTGCGACGCTATGACCCCTCACCGCCAGTCGCGGTGGACCGTCAGCGCGGGCGAGTAGAAGTTCACATATTGCGCCATCCGCGGCCGGTTCGACCGGTTGGGGCTCGCACCGTGTGGCAGGTCCTGCCGCCAGATCACCAGGTCCCCCGCCCCCGCCGCGATCGGCACTGCTTGCGGGTCGAGATGGACCATGCGCGGGTCGGTGTCGCCAATCTCCTCCAGCCACGCATCGAGCCGGTGGTGGAAGCCGGGCAGCAACGCGAATGCCCCCTGATCCGCCGCCGTGTCGGTCAAATAGAGGATACCCTGCGTCGCGAACGGGATCGGCTTGGCCAGGCTGACGTCCCAGTGCATCTTCGGCCCCTGAAACGGGCGGCCCGGTATCTCGGGCGGGTTGAAGCTCATCCGGTCGACGATGCACCACAGGTCGCTGGTACCCCATAGCTGCGCAAACGCCTTGTGGACGCGCGGCGAGCGGCGCGCGATCTCCAGCGCCGGGTCTTGGAAATGCTGGACCATGATGCCGTTGAGGTCATGGCCGTACCAAGTCTCGGGCCGCGCCGGATCGGCATCGAGCAGCCGCCACAGCAATGCCTCGACCTGCGCCGCCTCGTCGCGCGAGATCGCACTGCGCAACGTCACCCACCCCTCACGCTCCCAATGGGCGAGATCCTCGGCGTCCAGCACATCGGGCATCGCGTCGATCGCATCAAGCCGCGCCTGAACCTCCGCCGGCAACGGCGCACCATCCAGCGTAGCATGATAACGCCGCACCGTCAGCGGATCGGGCCGCCCTGCCGTCGCGACGACCCAATCTTCGAATGCATCCAGCTCGGGCCGCTCCCACCCCAGATACTGGATCACCTGCTCCAGCCCCAGCCCGAGCGTGTCGATCAGCATCCGCTCGCTCTGGTCGCGCCGCACCACGCGCGGCGCGCGGTGGGTTAGTTCGGCCCACAATGTCTCAAAACCACGGATATCGCGGAGGCTGGCCAGTGTCTGCATCGTCGCCACCTTTCCGGGTGCGGCGATGCAGGTCAATGGAAGGATTGAGGCCCGCCCCAGCTATGATAGGATGTCACCATGACCGCGCAGGACGTCCTCACGACCCCGCACCGCGCCAGGCTCCGCGTGGCGGATTTCCTGCTGCTCGCGGAATCGGGTGCCTTTGCCGACTATGCCCGCACCGAGCTGATCGAGGGGGAAATCTGGGTCGTGAACTCCGTCCACCGCCGCCACGCCCGCGTCCATGCCCAGCTGACCGTCGAGATCGGTGCCGCGCTGAAGGCGATGGGGTCGGACCTCGTCCTCTACACCGCCCCCTCAACCGAGCTGTCCGACGACTCGCTCCCCGAACCCGACATCGCAATCGGCGATGTCAGCGATGCGAAGATTTTCCCCGGCCCAGCGATGCGCGTTGCGATCGAGGTTTCGGATTCGACGCTGGACATCGACCTCGGCCGCAAGGCGCGGCTCTACGCGCGCTACGGCGTTCCCGAGTACTGGGTGGTCGATGTCGAGGGACGGGTGATCCACCAGATGTGGGAACCGAGTAGCGAAAGATACAGAAATAGGCGTGAAATCGAGTTTGGCGACTCTCTAAACGCAGTGACAATTGCCGACCTATCTATCGACACCCTGAATCTGTAGTAAAAATCACGGGACGCTACATGCCGAATCAAGCACACATGTTCGTCGACAACTCAAATGTAATTGGCGGGGCGCAACAAGCCGGCAGGGCGATTGAGAATGCGCCATGGCAGTCAGTTCGCATATATTGGCGCAACTTTTTCGAGTTTATCGAGGCAGACTATCTACCTGTCACGAGAGTATTCGCTGGTTCGCTCCCGCCGGGGAATGAGGAACTCTGGCAGTATGCACGAGATTATGGATACGATACTTCTCTACTCCACCGAATTGAGCAGGACGACGGACGACTCACTGAGCAGGCCGTCGATGAGGTTTTGCACCTCAAGATTGCCGAAGCGCTTCTCGATTTCGAGGCTCCACAAACTCTCGTATTAGTGACCGGAGACGGGAAGGTATCGAATTTTGGAACCAGCTTCCTTGGCCAGGCACAGCGGGCAATCAAGAGAGGATGGCGCGTTGATGTTATTTCTTGGAGAGCAAATCTAAGCCGTCGCTACATAGAACTTGAAAAAGCTAATCCCGATGCTGTGGAAGTTGTATATTTAGATGATGTGTATCAATCGGTCACATTTCTGCGACCGATTGAATACAATCTTCCAGATGGAACGACCGCGACTGCAAAAGAGCGGGTCGTGGCACCGCTTCCTAGGTAGTCACCGCGTCAGCTTCTTATACGCCAACCGCGTAGGCCGATCCGCCGCATCGCCCAGACGACGCCGCTTGTCTTCCTCATACGCCGCGAAATTGCCCTCGAACCATTCGACGTGCGAATTGCCCTCGAACGCCAGGATGTGGGTCGCGAGACGGTCGAGGAAGAAGCGATCGTGGCTGATGACCACGGCGCAGCCCGCGAAATTCTCGATCGCCTCTTCCAGCGCGCCCAGCGTTTCGACGTCGAGGTCGTTGGTCGGTTCGTCGAGCAGCAGCACGTTGCCGCCCTTTTTCAGCATCTTGGCGATGTTGACGCGGTTGCGTTCACCACCCGACAGCTTGCCGACATTCTTCTGCTGGTCCTGGCCCTTGAAGTTGAACGCGCCGACATAGGCGCGGGTCGAGGCGTCGTGGCCGTTGACCTTCATGTAATCGAGCCCGTCGGAGATTTCCTCCCAGACATTCTTGGTCGGGTCGAGATGGTCGCGGCTCTGGTCGACATAGCCGAGGCGGACGGTGGTGCCGATCTCGATCGTCCCACTGTCCGGCTGCTCCTGCCCGGTAATCAGCTTGAACAAGGTCGATTTGCCCGCGCCGTTCGGCCCGATCACGCCGACGATGCCACCGGCGGGCAGCGTGAAGGACAGGTTTTCGAACAACAGCTTGTCGCCATAAGCCTTGGAGACATTCTCAAGCTCGATCACCTTGCCGCCAAGGCGCTCGGGCACCTGAATGACAATCTGCGCGCCGGTCGGCTTGCGGTTTTCCTGGCTGGCAACCAACTGGTCGAACTTGGCGATACGCGCCTTGGACTTGGTCTGGCGGCCCTTGGTGCCGGCGCGGATCCACTCCAGCTCGTCCTTGATCGCCTTCTGGCGACCTGTAGCCTCGCGGTCCTCCTGCTCAAGACGCTTCGACTTCTTCTCAAGATAGGTCGAGTAGTTGCCCTCGTAAGGGAAGTATTTCCCGCGATCGAGCTCAAGGATCCACTCCACGACATTGTCGAGGAAATAGCGGTCGTGGGTGATCATCAGCACCGCGCCGGCATATTCCTTGAGGTGGTTTTCGAGCCATTCGACGCTTTCCGCGTCGAGATGGTTGGTCGGTTCGTCGAGCAGCAGGATCGACGGCTTCTGGATCAGCAGCCGGGTCAGCGCGACGCGGCGCTTTTCACCGCCCGACAGGCTGTCGACCGGCCAGTCGCCCGGCGGGCAGCGCAGCGCTTCCATCGCGATCTCAAGCTGGTTGTCGAGGCTCCAGCCATCGACCGCGTCGATCTTGGTCTGGAGCTCGCCCATCTCTTCCATCAGCGCGTCGAAATCGGTGTCGTCCTTGGGATCGCCCATCTCGGCCGAAATCGCGTTGAAGCGCTCGACCAGGTCGGCGGTCTCTCGCGCGCCGTCCTTGACGTTCTCCAACACGGTCTTGGTCGGGTCGAGCTGAGGCTCCTGCTCCAGATAGCCGACAGTGATGTTCTCACCCGGCCAAGCCTCACCGGTGTAATCCTTGTCGATGCCGGCCATGATCTTGATCAGGGTCGACTTGCCCGCGCCGTTCGGGCCGACGATGCCGATCTTCGCGCCCTGATAGAATTGCAGGTTGATGTTGCTCAACACCGGCTTTTGCGCGCCGGGGAAGGACTTGGTCATGTCCTTCATGACATATGCGTATTGGGCGGCCACTTGCGGGTCTCCGTTCGATCGAACTGGTGGGTCTGGATTTGACGCGCGATGTAGCGACGGCGCGCCGCCAAGGCAATCAGCGCAGCCAGCGGACCATTGCAGGATAGACCGGGGCGCCATCCGGTGCGGTCAGCGGGCTGTGCGCCATGCCCGCCGCAACCAGTTCCGGCAGGCCGATATACAGGCCCATCGCGTAGCTCCGGGCGAGCCCCGGGCCGCCGCCTTTATAGCCACCTTCATGGAACACGACTGCGGGGTCGATCCCCAGCTCCACCGCAGCGGCATAGGACCACGCCATCGCCGCCAGCTCCAGCGCGCTGTCGTCGGGCACCTCGCCGCTGCGGACTGCAGGCTCCAGCACGGCCAGATGCCCCGCCTCATGCAGGATATCGCCCGGCCATTGCAGCCGCGCGCGGTCCACGACCACGCCGCCCCGTGTGATGGTGACGGCGGGCAGGAACGAATCGCCCGCGACCGCGCCCTCGGTCACCGGAATGCCGATGCCACGCACGAATGCGACGATGCGGCCGATCATGTCCTCCTGCGCGTCCATTCCCGTCGTCTAGCCGCAAAATCGAACTTCGCGAGTGATTTCAGCCCCGTGACGAATGCGTTTCGCAACTCTAGGACGGCGGGCATGACGCATCGCCTCACCCGCATCGCCGCCGCGACCGCACTGTTCGCGCTCCCCGCCACCGCTTTTGCGCAAGGCATGGACCCGGCCGCGCTGCGTGACGCGGCGCTGAAGGACGATCTGGCCTATGAGATCACCGAAGGACTGACCACCGAAGTCGGCCCGCGCCTCGCCGGAACCGAGGCGGAGGCGCGGGCGCGTGCTTGGTCGCTCAGGAAGCTAGCCGCGCTCGGCTTCAAGAACGTCCGCAGCGAACCGTTCCAGATGAAAACCTGGGTGCGCGGCGTCGAGACGCTGGAAGTACTCGCCCCCTTCCCCCAGCCACTCCACCTGACCGCGCTCGGCAATTCCGGCGCGACCGCCGCCAGGGGGCTTGAGGCCGAGATCGTCTATTTCCCCGATCTCGCCGCGCTCAACGCCGCCCCCGAAGGCAGCCTGAAGGGCAAGATCGCCTTTGTCAGCCATGCGATGACCCGCACCCAGGACGGGTCGCACTATAGCGCGGTCGGTGCCGCCCGGCGCAGCGGTCCAACCGTCGCGGCGCGCAAGGGCGCGGCGGCGATCCTGATCCGCTCGATCGGCACCGACTATCACCGCAACCCGCATACCGGTGTGACCAATTTTGCCGATGGCGTAACCCCGATTCCCGCCGCTGCTTTGTCGCTGCCCGATGCCGAACAGCTGGAACGCATCCTGAAGCGCGGCCAGCCGGTCAAGGTCAAGCTGACCCTCACCCCGCGCCAGATCGGCACCACCGAATCGGGCAACATCATCGCCGAAGTGCCGGGCAGCGATCCGGCCGCCGGCATGGTCGTAGTCGCCTGCCACCTCGACAGCTGGGATCTCGGCACCGGCGCGTTCGACGACGCCACCGGCTGCGGCATCGTCGCTGCCGCGGCCAAGCGGCTCATGGACGCTGGCACCCCGCGCCGCACGATCCGCATCCTGTGGGCGGGCGCGGAGGAAGTCGGCGTGTTCGGCGGCAAGGCCTATTTCGACGCGCACAAGGGCGAGGCACACGCGCTGGCCGCCGAATCGGACTTCGGGGCGGACCGCATCTGGCGGGTCGATTTCAAGCTGCCCGACAGCGCCAGGGCAGTGGGTGATCGCGTGGCCGCCGCACTCGCGCCGCTGGGCATCAGTCGCGGTCGCGCGCCAGCGGGCGGCGGTGCGGACATCGCCGCACTGATCGCCTCCGGTGTCGCCGGAATCGACCTGCAACAGGATGGCAGCCGCTATTTCGACCTCCACCACACGCCTGACGACACGCTCGACAAGGTCGATCCGGCCCAGCTGCGTCAGAATGTTGCGGCATGGACGGCAATGCTGGCGGTCGTGGCCAACGCGCCCGAGGAAATCGGCCCGGTCAAGTGATGCGCCGCACCATTTCAGCGCACGGCAAACCTTGCTGTCAGATGAATTTCCATTGACGGGCGCGTAACGGGCGCTATTCCGACTAACTCGCACGGCAATCGGGCCGGGGCGAACCGAAATAGCTTTGCTTGGGAGCAAACGAATGAAGAAGATCCTCATCGTCGCTGCCGCGACCGGCCTGATGTCGCTCGCAGCCTGCGAGACCGCGCCGACCGCGAACAACACCGCCGAGAACGTCGCTGCCGGCCTCGAAGCCGATGCCGACAACATGGAAATGGTTGCCGACAACGCGACCAACGAAGTTGTCGAGGACGCGGCTGAGAACGCTGCTGACAACCTGGAAGCAGCGGCTGACAACGTCGCCGGCTAATCCGGATCGTTCTTCCTGGACCTAATGGTCCGGTCGAATCGAAAGGGCGTCCCTGCGGGGGCGCCCTTTTTTCGTTTCGCTATGCGTACGTTCGTCGATGACGAACGGCCTTTGGTCGCCGCGAACGGGTCTGGTCGATCCAGCGTCGTCGCCGGTCGATGACAAATGGCACCCCCGCCCCACCGGGCCTAGCTGCGGACCTGCGTTCAGCCCCCGAGCGCGTTGAACCCGAAGAGGTCCGTGATGTTTGCCAATTTCGCCCGTGCGACCGCCCTTGGCGCCGTGCTGCTTGTCTCGCTTCCCGCAGCTGCCGGAACCAGCAAGTCGGTCCTGGTGTCCTATTCCGATCTCAACCTGACGTCCGCTGCAGGCAAGCAGACGTTCGAGCGCCGCATCGCCAGTGCTGCCGTCGCCGTGTGCGGGAACCCCGCCGCCCAGCGCGATCTGGTCGCCAGCGCGCACCGCAAGCGCTGTGTCATGGCGGCTCTCGACTCGGCACGGCCTGCCGTCGAACTCGCGCTCCGCAACGCTGCCACCCAGCAGCTCGCGGCGCGCGACCAGAGTGTCAGAGTAGCTCCCTGACATTTCCCTGCCCCGCCCGGCACTCCCGCCGGGCGGGGTCTTTTCTATTTCCCCGCCAGGATCGCCTTGGCCGCCGCCTGATAGGTGCGCCCGATCCGCACGCTCTGCCCGTCGTTCAGCTCCGCATACCAGGCACCGAGGCCGTCGTGGCGCAGTCTGGCGATCCGGTCACGCCGCACGATCGTTGACCGGTGCAGCCGGATGAAACGTTCGGGGTCCAGCCGCCGCTCCAGTTCGGTGATCGTCTGGTGAATCAGATAGCTGCGCCCACCGACGCTCAGCCGCATATAATCGCGCTCGGCATCGATCCGCTCGATCTCCGCCGTACCGATCCGGATCATTTCCGATCGGTGGGGTACCCAGAATTCCTCGGTCCAGCGTGACGGTGGCGAAACCGGCTCACCGTCCCGCCTTCCAATCGCCTCGATCGCCCGCGCCACCGCGCGCGCCAGCCGTTCAGAACTGACCGGCTTCAGCACATAATCGACCGCCGCGACATCGAACGCCGCCACTGCATACTGATCGAACGCGGTGCAAAAGATCACCGCCGGGCGATGTGGCGCGGTGGCGAGCGAGGCCGCCACCGACATGCCGTCGATATGCGGCATCGCAATGTCGAGCAGGACCAGATCGGGGCGCAGCGCATCAATCATGCGCAACGCCGCCTCCCCATCCACCGCAGTGCCGATCAGATCGACCTGGTCGAGCCCAGCGCACAGAACTTGCATCCGTTCGACCGCCAGCGGCTCGTCATCAACGATCAGCGTGCGCAGCCGCTCAGCAGCCATTGGTCGTCACCGGAATGCGGATGGTGACGGCAAAGCCGCCCTCGGGGCGCGGCCCAGCCTCCAGCGATGCCGCGTCGCCGAACCGCACGGTCAGCCGGTCGCGAACGTTGCGCAGGCCGACGCACGTACCTTTCGCCCCCTGCACACCTTCACCGTCATCAATCACCACGATCACGAGCGCGGTGCCTTCGATCCGCGCGCGGACGTTGACCTCGACCGGACGACGGGCGGGAGCCACGCCATGCTTGATCGCATTTTCGATCAGCGGCTGGAGCAACAGCCCGGGAACACAGGCGCGCTCCGCCTCGGGCGCAATATCAAATGCGCTGCGCAGCCGCTGCGGGAAGCGGACAGCCTCGATCTCAAGATACAGCCGCTGCAGCGCAATCTCGTCCGCCAGCGGCACATCCTCGGTCGGCTCGGCAGACAGGCTGGTGCGAAAAAAGGTCGACAGGTTGAGGATCATCGTCTCGGCATCCTCGCGCCGCCCGGTCATCACCAGCGACGAAATCGAGTTGAGCGTATTGAACAGGAAATGCGGGTTCACCTGATAGCGCAGTGCGCGCAGCTCTGCGGTCTGCGCCGCCGTGCGCAGCCGCGCCGCCTCCCGCTCCGACGCGCGCACGGCGCCTGCATAGGACAAGGCAAGGTAGAGGATCGCCCAGGCGAGGTTAAAGAAATACCAGTGGATCGCGTTGTCCGCGATCACATAAGCGGGTCCCTTCTTCTCCTCGTGCTTTTCCTGCGCCTTGTGCGCTTCTGATTTCTCCGCCTCCGACTTCTCCAACTCGGGTTTGGGGTCGACGACATAGAAGGACAGATAATTGACCGTCGAATAGGCGGTCGACGACACCGCCGCGAACAGGAACGCCGCCGCAACCCGTAGCCGCAGGCTGCGCTGCTCCAGTGGACGCAGCGCGAGGTACATCAATGTCGTGAAGCCAATCCCGAACAACGACACCCAGGCGCGGTTGTCGAGCACCAACCATTGATCCGGATAATCCATGATCCAGGCACGCAGCGTGACGCTGAAAAAGTAAAACGCCCAAAAGCCGACGATCGACAACAGGGCGATCCGCGGAGACACGGTATAATGGGCTGGCGTGTTGGCAGTATCGGACATTTCCGAACCTAACGCGATCGGCCGCGAATAAACCATTCACGCCAGTCCCATTCGTCGAAGCGCATCGGCCTTTGATCGAAAGTCCGGCCCCGGTCCTGCTATTCCGGCGCGGTCGCGTCGATTGGCGGCTGGCCCCGCATCGCCTTCGCCACCGCCTCGGCGCGCTCCATCACCCGCAGCACATTGCCCTGCGCCAGCTTGGCTAGGTCGGTATCGCTCCAGCCGCGCCGCGCCAGTTCGGCGAACAGCAGCGGATAGCTGTCCACGCCCTTCATCTGCACCGGCCCCGTCCCGCTGATCCCGTCATAATCGCCGCCAAGGCCAACATGGTCGCGCCCCGCGATGTTCGCGACATGCTCAACATGGTCGGCAACATGCGCGACACTCACCAAGGGCTCCGGATTGGTTTTCTCCCACTCCGCCAGCACCGTCGGCGTCTGGCCGCCATAGCGGTTCGCGGGGACGCCCTGTTCCTTCGCATACGCTGTGCGCTTGCGGTCCCATTCGCTCCAAGCATTGGACAGGAAGCCTGGGTAGAAGGCGATCATCACCACCCCGCCATTCTTCGCGATCCCGCGCAGCAGGTCGTCGGGCACGTTGCGCGGCCGGTCGGTCACTGCACGCGCCGAGGAGTGCGAGGCGATCACCGGTGCCTTCGAAACCTCGAACACCGCCGCCATCGTCGCGTCGGAGACGTGGCTGACATCGACCAGCATCCCCAGCCGGTTCATCTCCGCGATCACCTGCCGCCCGAATGGCGACAGGCCGTTGGCACGCGGCGCATCGGTCGACGAATCCGCCCAACTCAGGCTCTTGCCATGGGTCAGCGTCATGTAGCCGACGCCCAGCTCGTGAAACTGGCGCAGCACCGACAGCCGCCCGTCAATCTGGTGTCCGCCCTCGACCCCGATCAGCGAGGCGACCTTACCCTGCCGCGCGATGCGGCGGACGTCGGCGGCGGTGCGGGCCATTGCGAAGGAGTCTGGATAGCGATTGACGATGCGGCGGACGATGTCGATCTGCTCGATCGTCGCCTCCACCGCCTTGGGCCCGGTCATGCTCGCCGGGATATAGACCGACCAGAATTGCCCGCCGACCTTGCCCTTGCGCAGTCGGGGAATGTCGGTCTGAAGCGGATCGTCGAGCGATGCCGTGTCGGCATCCAGCTCGACCGCCTCGACCCGTGCATCATGCGATGACCGCAATTCCCAGGGCAGGTCATTATGCCCGTCGATCACCGGCGCGCGGGAGAGCACCTTGTCCACCCGCTTTTGCGTCGCGGCATCGGGTGCGGGGGGCAGCTGCGCCTGACCGGCGAGCAGCAGCAACGAAGCGAGGGTCAACATCGACATGGCGCAAGCCTAGCGCGCTAAACGAGCGATGGAAGGGCAATCAGGTCAGAGCCGCTCGACCGCCCGCTCGATCTTGCGCAGTACCGCACGATCACCTGCGGGCGCATCCGCCGCATCCTGCGCCAGTGCCATCAGCCGGATCGCGCCAAAGCTCGCCGCCAGCCCCTTGAGCCGCAGCGCGGCACCACGCCACGCTTCGGGATCATCGGCCTTGGTCAACCCCTCCAACGCGCGCTTTGCGCTTTCGAGGAACGCCCCGCGAAGCTCCGCGATCAGCCCGGGCTCATCGCCCACCGCCGCCGCCAGAGTCGCATCAATTGCACCGGGATCATACGCCATGCCCGACCCTAGATTCACCGTGCTTAATGAGTGGTTTCACAATGCTAGGCGGCGAAGGGGCGATTGTGCTAAACCGGGACAATGAACGGGGGAACGAACAAGATCGGGCCGCGTCCGATTGACGCCGAGGATGACGCACTTCTTCTGGACGAAGAGGTCGTTGAACTGTTGGTGGAGGAGCCCGACGCTGCCACCGACGAAGAACCGCCGCGCCCGCGCAGCCCGTGGCTCGCCGCGACGCTCGCGTTCGGACTGGTGCTTGCTTGGATCGGCATCGCGGGCTGGCTGCTTCAGCCGGTGTTCGCCGCCCCGCCACCGCCCGCCGAGTTGATTCAGCTGATCGCTGCGCTCTGCGTCCCGCCCGCACTGATCGGTATCCTCTGGCTGCTCGCCCAGCGCAACAGCGCGGCAGAGGCGCGCCGCTTCGGCAACACCGCCCGCGCGATGCGCGCCGAAGCCGCCAGCCTCGAACGCGTCGTCGCGACGCTATCGCGCAAGATCGAGGCGAACCGCGCCGAACTCGCCGAACAGACCACCGCGCTGATGGCGATGGGCGACCGCGCCGCCGAACGGCTTCAGGCGATCTCCAACGGCATGGCCGCCGAAGCCCGCGCCGTCGCCGACAGTGCGCAGAAGCTGGTCGACAGCGGCGCCACCGCCGAAAAGAGCGTCGGCATTGTCCTCGCCTCGCTGCCCAAGGCGCATGAGGAAATGGCCGACATGGCCGCGACGCTCGACGCTGCGGGATTGAAGGCCAGCGAACATGCCTCGGCGCTCGACGCGCAACTCGTCGCGCTCGGCGAACGCGGGCGGGAAGCCGACAGCATCGCCGGCGGCGCGGCCCAACGCCTCGCCGCGCACATCGCCCGGATGGAAGCGACCAGCGAATCCGCCGGCACCAGGCTTGAAGGCGTCGCAGCCAGCATGTCCGAGACGGTCGACGCCATGCTCGACCGCGCCGCCGCTGCAGTCGACGAGGCACGCAAGGGCATCGCGGCGCAGGGCGAAGCGATGCTCGCGATGCTCGCCGCCAATCAGGCCTCGCTCGACAAGGCGGGGCGCGACAGCATCGACACCGTCGGCACGCGGATCGGCGAGGTCGAGGAGACGATCGGCCGCATCGCCGACCGGCTGGGCGAGGAGCAGACGCGGGTCGATATCCTGCTCGCTTCGGTCACCGGCGGCATCGCGCAGGCCGATGGCCAGCTCGCGTCGCTGCACAGCAACGGCATGGAGCGCACCCAGGCGCTCGCCGCGTCGATCAGCGCGCTCGACAGTTCAGCATTGGCAATGACCGCGACGCTGCGCGACGGCGACGACACCGCCCGCCGCGTGATCGCCACCGCCGAAGACCTGCTCACCGCGCTCGACAGTTCGGCGCGCGAGATGGACGAGACGATGCCCGAGGCGCTCGCCCGGCTGGAGCAACGGATCGGCGCGACCCGTGGCGTGATTGCCGCGTCCAAGCCCGAGCTGCTCGCACTCGTCACCGCCGCTGAAAGCACCCACGACGCGATCGAGGCGATTGCCGATGTCGTGCGCACCCAGCGCGACATGCTCGCCAAGACCCAGGCGGCGCTGCTCGACTCGCTCGAGGACGGCCAGGCCAAGACCGCGCAGCTTGAGGGTGTGGTCGACCGCGCCATCGCCAATGCCCGGCGCTTCGCCGAAGAGGCCGCGCCCGAGCTGGTCGATGCGCTGCTCCGCATCCGCGAGACCGCCAACGCCGCGTCGGATCAGGCGCGCGTCGCGCTCGCCAGCCTCGTCCCCGAAGCGACCCGCCAGCTCGAAGAGGCCGGTTCCGCCGCGCTGCGCCGCGCGCTCGATGCCAGCGTGCGGACCCAGCTGATCGAACTGGGCGAGGTGACCCAGGGCGCAGTCAACGCCGCCGCCCGCGCCAGCGAACGGCTCGCGCAGCAGATGCTGTCGATCAACGAGGCCTCGGCCGAAGTCGAGGCCCGGATCGACGAGGCCCGCACCGAGCGCGAAAACGCCGACCGCGACAATTTCGCGCGCCGCGTGTCCTTGCTGGTCGAAGCGCTCAATTCGGCTTCGATCGACATCTCAAAGGCGTTCGCCCACGAAGTGTCCGACAGCGCCTGGGCAGCCTATCTCAAGGGCGACCGTGGCGTTTTCACCCGCCGCGCGGTGCGCCTGCTCGACAGCGGCCAGGCGCGCGAAGTGTCGTCGCTCTACGAGGGCGACCCCGACTTCCGTGAGCAGGTCAACCGCTACATCCATGATTTCGAAGCGATGCTGCGGCAGGTCCTCGCCCTGCGCGACGGCGCTCCGCTTGGCGTCACGCTGCTCTCTTCGGATATGGGCAAGCTCTACGTCGCGCTGGCACAGGCGATCGAGCGGCTGCGGGGGTAACGTCAAGCCCCCAATCCTCCCCCGCCAGGGGGAGGTGGCACGCGAAGCGTGACGGAGGGGGAGAAAGGGTATCGCTTTGAAGCAAGAGGACACAGCCGTCCTCCCCCTCCGTCGCCTTCGGCGACACCTCCCCCTGGCGGGGGAGGATTAATCCGAGCTACTCCTTCGCCGCCGCCTGCACCTTCATCGCAAACGCCATCCGCGCCGCCGACAGATCGCGGTCGCTCGCCCTCGGCCATGCGGCGCTGGTGACCATCACCAGCCTGTTCGCCGGATCGACGATGATCACCTGCCCGAAAATCCCCTGCGCCATGAAGCTGCCACCGGGCGGCACCCACCATTGATAGCCATAGCCGCCGCCGGGAAAGCTGACCTGGGCCTTGGTCGAGTCGGCAAACCAGCCGGCGGGGACGATCCCCTTGCCGCCCTCCAGCGCCATCTGCCCGATCCGCCCATAATCGCGCAGCGAGATCGACAGGCAGCATCCCGACACTTCCCCACCACTCTGGTCGGTCATCCAGAACGCATCGCGCTCCATGCCATAGGGGCGCCAGATCTTCTCCTCGAGATAGGCCGAGAGCGACTTGCCCGTCGCGCGCCGCACCAGCACGCCGATCAGATTGGTCTCGCCGGTCTTGTAGACAAACTTGACCCCCGGATCGCTCTCACGCGGCAGCTTGCGCATGTAGAAGACCGTCGGGTCCGCCCCCGCCGGCACCGCCTCGGCGAACATCCGCGCCACATCGCTGTTGGGATTGGTATAATCCTCGTTCCACCTGACCCCCGACGTCATCGTCAGCAGCTGGCGGATCGACACCCCGTCATAGCCTGCGCCAGCGAGGTCCGGAATGTAGCGCGTCACCGGATCGTCGATCGACTTGATATAGCCATCCTTGATCGCCGCCCCGACCAGGGTCGATGTCACAGACTTGGCGACCGAAAAGCTCGTCCAGCGCCCTTCCGGCCCAAAGCCATGGGCGTAGCGCTCGAGCCGGACCTTGCCGTCCTGCAGCACCAGCAGCCCCGCGACATTCTGCGCGGCCATGAATGCGCCCACGTCCGCCTCGGCGATCGGCAGCGGCGCGCCCTTGGGCAGCGCACGGACCTTGCGCCCCGCCTTGGCGGTGGTGCCGGGGAAGATTTTCTCCATCGCCGGGAAGTTGCGGAACCGCTCCTCCTGCGACCAGAACAGCACGGCAGCGCCGACCTGTCGCAGCTTCGCGGCCTCCTGCGGCGCGACCTGCGCGGCGGGCGGCGGCGTCGTCGGCCCCGTGGCACAGCTTGCCAACGCCAGCGCGCCCAGCGCCACCCCGAATGCCCGCATCACCGCTCTCCCCTATTCTTTTATCAGCGTGACAATCGCGACATGGATGCCCCCGCCGCGAAACCCGCCTTCGCAATACATCAGGTAATAGCGCCACAGATCGACGAAATGGGAATCAAATTCGGCGGGCAGTCGCCGCTCCGCCACCGCCGCATCGAATGCCTCCCGCCACAGCTTCAGCGTCTGCGCATAATCAGCGCCAAAGCGGTGGCAGTCGGTCCAGCGCAGACCATGGGCCTGCGCAATCGCGCGGAACCGGCTCTCCGACAACAGCATCCCGCCGGGGAATACATAGGCCTGGATGAAATCGACATTGCGCGCATAGGCCTCGAAGATCGCATCATCGATTGCGATATACTGGATCGCCGCGCGCCCGCCGGGCTTCAGCACCCGCGCGATCGTCTGGAGATAGGCGGGCCAATAGTCCTTCCCCACCGCCTCAACCATTTCGATGCTTGCGACCGCGTCGAACACGCCCGTAACATCGCGATAATCGGTCAGCCCGACAGTCACGCCGTCCAGCCCCGCCCGCGCCATTCGCGCCTCGACATAGGCCTTCTGTTCCGCCGACAGCGTGATGCCGTGCACCTGCCGCCCCCCGCGCGCGGCCAGTTCGGCGAACGATCCCCAGCCGCACCCGATCTCAAGGATCCGGTCACCCGGCCCGGTCCCGGTCCGCTCCAGCACCGCCGCCAGCTTCGCCGCCTGCCCCTGCGCCAGCGACGCCACGCCCGGCGCGAACAACGCGCTAGAATAGGTCATGCTCGCGTCGAGCCACGGCGCGTAGAAATCATTCCCCAGATCATAATGATAGGCGATGTTGCGCCGCGAACCGTCACGCGAATTGCGCTGGAGCCAGTGCCACACCCGCTTGGCGATCCGCCCCACGCCGCCCGCGCGCCCGGCATTGCCCAATGTCGCGCGGTTGCGCACGAACAGGTCGAACAACGGCACCGGATCGGGGCTGGTCCACTCACCCGCCGCCCATGCCTCATACCAGCCCGCCGACCCGCCGGTCGCCAGCCGCCACAGCGCGCGCCAGCTGCGGATCACCACCACGGCCTCCGGTCCTGGTGCCCGCCCGCCCAGCCGCCGCTGCATACCACCGGGCAAGGTCGCCGCAATCGCGCCCTCCGCCAGCCCGGCATCGATCCGGTCGAGCAGGCGGTGGAGCCAAGGCTCGGATATCCCAGCGATCATCACGCCGAGCGCGCCACGGAGGTTCGATCCGTCGCGACGGCCACGGTTACGGGTGGAAGTCTGGGTCACGCGCGCAACAACCATGCGGGGTGCGAGTCGGGCAAGGGCGTTCTTCCCCTCGCCCCTCCGCAGGAGGGGAGAGGGTTGCGCAGACTTAGGTCTTGCGCAGCAAGGCCTTAGTCGGAGCTGGGAGAGGGGTGGGCGGCCGCGAAGCGGACGCTCGGCGCTGCGCGCCGATCTACCCCTCTCCAAGCTACGCTAGGCAACAAGTTGCCAAGCTTCGCTATCCTCTCCCCTATCAAGGGCAGAGAGAAAGGCAGCCCTCCTAAATCCCCCGCACCGCTGCCAGCGCCCGCTCGCGCGCTTCGCGATGCCCGATGATCTTGCGCGGATAGTCGCTCGGTCGCCGCCCATGTTCCTCGGGATCGTGGATCACATCGTCATGCAACCGCGCGAGCTCAGGCACCCATTCGCGGATATAGCCCGCCGCGTCGAATTTCTCGGACTGCGACAGCGGCGCCATGATCCGCACGAACATATTGGAGTCGATGCCCGTGCCCGACACCCATTGCCAGTTGACCGCGTTGCTCGCGTAATCGGCATCGACCAGCGTATCCCAGAACCAGCGCTCCCCCTTGCGCCAGTCGATCAGCAGGTGCTTGATCAGGAAACTCGCCGCGATCATCCGCACGCGATTGTGCATCCACCCGGTCGCCCACAGCTGCCGCATCCCGGCATCGACGATCGGATATCCGGTCCGCCCGCGCGTCCACGCCTCAAAATCCGCGCGGACTGGGGCAGAACCGGTGTCGCGCCACGGGATTACGTCGAACTTCTCGCGCGCATTCTTCGCGGCATAGTCGGGAAATTGCAGGATCACATTCTGCGCATAGTCGCGCCAGCCGATCTCGCTCAGGAACACATCGACCGACCCGCCCGCATCGGCGACGCGGTGCCAGATAGTGGCCGGCGACACCTCACCGAAATGCAGATGCGGGCTGAGCCGAGAGCTGCCCTCGATCGACGGCAAATTGCGCGTGCGGTCATAATCCGCTGCCTTGTCGACAAAGGCGTCGACCCGCTTGCGCGCGCCCGCCTCGCCCGGCTCCCAATCGGCAAAACCGGTCGCCCAGTCGGGCTGGGTCGGCAACAGCCCCCAATCCGCCAGCCGGTCCGACTTGGGCCAGTTCGACGGCGACGGAATTTCACGCGGTCGGTTAGCCGGAGCAGCCGGCGGCATCCGCTGCTGCAACGCGCGCCAGAACGGCGTGAAGATCTTGTAGGGTTCGCCCGATCCGGTCGTCACCGATCCCGGCGGGGCGAGGTAATTGCCGTCATGGCAGACCAGCTCCAGCTGCTTGGCGACCGCGCGCTCGGCATTGCGCCACCACGGCTCATAATGGCGGATGCAGTGGACCCGCTGCGTCCCCACTTCCTCAGCCAGCGCCGCCAGCACGTCGTCGCACTTGCCCCGCCGCAGGATCAGCCGCGACCCCTTCTCCCGCAACGCCGCTTCGAGGCTGGCCAGGCTATGGTGCAGCCACCAGCGCGACGCGCCGCCCATCGCACGATGCTTGGGCGTCTCGTCATCGAGGATATAGACCGGCACCACCGGTCCCTCCCCCGCCGCAGCGATCAGCGCCGCCTGATCGGACAGGCGCAGGTCGCGGCGAAACCACAGGATGCTGGTCATTCCGCTGCCCCCTCGGGCGCGATCCGCACGCTGAACCGGCTACGCACCGCCTCATTCCCAAAGCGCTGGTCGCCGATCACGATGCTCCCGTCAGGCTGCGCCTCCGCAAAAGGCATACGCGACCAGAACAGGAAGGCACGCACCTCAGGATCGCGCTGCGCCGCCGCCGCGATGCGCGGATCATCCATCCCGATCGGCGCAGGGCCACTGGTTTCGGTGGCAAAGACGCTCGGCAGCACGCCCTCCGCCATATTCACCACCCTCCGCCCACGCTGCCCCTCACCGCGCCACAGCATCTCGCGCTGCCAAAAGGCCAGCGGCACCGGGCTCGCCACCACCAGCTCGGGCGTGATGCCATAGGTGGCGCGCACCCATTCGGCCGTCCGCGCCTCCGCCACCCCGGTCAGCACGCCATTGCCAAGGATATACCCGCTCAGCCCGGTCAGCAGGATCGCCCCGCGCCGCCGCCAGTCGCCTCCGCGTCGCTCCGCCGCACGCGACCAGAAATAGCCGCCGATCAGCGCCGCCCACATCCACACGTCGATGATGAAGATGCTGTCGCCATGATACCAGGTCGATGCAAACGGCTCGAGCAGCCGCACCCCGTAATTGTTGAGCCAGTCGAACGCTGGATGGCTGAGCGTGCCGATGAACGCGAGCAGCAACAAGTGCCACGGTCGCACCGGCGCGCGCGCCTCGGGCCGCTTGCCCCGCCCGGCCTGCCAACGGTCGAACCCGACCATGATCGCGGTCAGCAACACCGGCAGCACCAGCATCGCGATCGGCCCATGCGTCAGCCCGCGCCGCATCTCGAGCGACTGAATGCCATAGACGGTGCACGCCGCGTCCAGGTCGGGGATGTTCGCCGCGATGATCAGCGTCGGCATCCCCAGGCCCGACAGCTTCTTGAGCCCCGCCTGCCCCAGCGCAGCACCGATCATGCTGTGTGTCAGATTGTCCATAAGGCGTGTGCCCTATGCGTCGCGCGGTTCCTTGTCGACCTGCCAGGTCTGGCCCTTGCTGACGAGCTTTTGCAGGTCGGCGACCTTGCCCTCGCTCGCCGCCGCATTCTGCGCCACCACCGCGCTTTCGAACGTCGGCGCGGGATCGTCATAGATCACGCCGAGCGCCATCGGGAACGGCCCGAACGGCATCTCGACCAGCATATGCGCAAGCCCGCGATTAGTCTGGTCATGCACCACCACGCCCGACACATCGCCATCGACGATGTCGACCACCTTCAGCGTCAGCCGCTCGACATCCAGCGCCAGCCCCTTGGTCCCGCCCGCAAATACCAGCGGCTTGCCATGCTCGACCCACAGCTGATGCCCGGCATTGGCCTTGTCCACGAACGACGCGAACACATCGGCGTTGTAGACGATGCAGTTCTGGAAAATCTCGACGAACGCCGCGCCCTTGTGCGCGTGCGCCGCCTTGAGCACCACGGGCAGGTTCTTGTTCACGTCGATCCCGCGTGCAATGAACCGCGCGCCCGATCCCAGCGCGAACGCGCACGGCTTGGCCGGATGATCGACCGATCCGAACGGTGTGGAGGGCGACCGCGTCCCCTCGCGCGAGGTCGGCGAATATTGGCCCTTGGTCAGGCCGTAAATCTCGTTGTTGAACAACAGGATCTGGCAATCGAGGTTACGGCGCAGCAGGTGCATCGTGTGGTTGCCGCCGATGCTCAGCCCGTCGCCATCCCCGGTGATGATCCACACATCCAGATCGGGATTGGCCAGCTTCACCCCCGTCGCCACCGCCGGCGCGCGGCCATGGATGGTGTGGAAGCCATAGGTTTCCATATAATAGGGGAAGCGCGACGAGCAGCCGATGCCGCTGACGAACACCGTGTTCTCAGGCGTCGCGCCAATCTCCGGCATCGTCCGCTGCACCGCCTTCAGGATCGCATAGTCGCCGCAACCGGGACACCAGCGGACCTCCTGATCGGTCTCCCAATCCTTGGGGGTCGAGGGGCGGATGGTGGTGATCTCGTTCATGCCTGTTCGTCCTCAAACCCCTCTCCCTTTGGGAGAGGGAGGGGCCCGCGCGCGCCAGCGCGTGGGAGGGTGAGGGTGAGAGGTTCGGGCGCTGTCACCCTCACCCTTCCGCCGCCTGCAGCGGCTCCCTCCCTCTCCCGATGGGAGAGGGAATTCATGCCAAAGCCCCTTCAATCGCGGCCTCGATCTCATGGATACGGAACGGCTGCCCCGACACCTTGTTCAACGGCCGCGCATCCACCAGAAACTGATCCCGCAGCACCGTCTTCAACTGCCCAGTGTTCATCTCGGGCACGAGCACCTTCCCGTACCCCTTGAGCAACTCACCCAAATTCCCCGGCATCGGCCAGATATGCCGGATATGGATGTGCGACACGTCCAGCCCCTTGCGCCGCGCCCGCCGCACCGCCTGGGTGATCGGGCCATAGGTCGATCCCCAGCCGACCACGACCAGCTTTCCACCCGGCTCGCCCTGCTCGACGACCTGATCCGGCACCGAAATCCCCGCCACCTTGTCGCGGCGGATATTGGTCATCGCCTGATGATTGTCGGCCGAATAATCGAGGTTGCCGGTCCCGACCTGCTTCTCGATCCCGCCAATGCGGTGGAGCAGGCCCGGCGTGCCCGGCTTGACCCATGGCCGCGCCAGCTTTTCGTCGCGGGCATAGGGCATGAACTTCTCACCCTCGCCCGGCGCATCGGTCTTGAACGTCACTGGGAATGGCTTGTAGCCACTCATGTCCGGCACCTTCCACGGCTCGGCGGCATTGGCGATATAGCCGTCGGTCAGGATCATCACCGGCGTCATATATTGCGTCGCGATCCGCACCGCCTCGATCGCCACGTCGAAACAATCGGCGGCGGAGCGCGTCGCGATCACCGGCATCGGCGCATCGCCGTTGCGGCCATAGACCGCCTGATACAGGTCCGACTGCTCGGTCTTGGTCGGCAGGCCCGTCGACGGCCCGCCACGCTGCGAGTTGACGATGATCAGCGGCAGCTCGGTCATGATCGCCAGGCCCATCGCCTCGCCCTTCAGCGCGATGCCCGGCCCTGACGATGAGGTCACGCCCAGCTGCCCGGCATAGGATGCGCCCAGCGCCGACGCGATCGCCGCAATCTCATCCTCCGCCTGGAAGGTGGTGACCCCGAACTCTTTCAACCGGCTGAGATAATGCAGGATCGCCGACGCCGGCGTGATCGGATAGCCGCCAAAGAACATCGGCAGGTCCGCCAACTGCGCCCCCGCGACCAGCCCCATCGAAATCGCCTCGGCCCCGGTCACCGTGCGGTACAGCCCCGGCTCGACTGGTGCTGCGGGCACATGCACCTGCGCGATGCCCAGCGCGCCCAGCTCCGCAGTCTCGCCATAGGCATGACCGGCATTGAGCGCGGCGATATTGGCCTCGGCCAGCTCCGGCGCCTTGGCGAATTTGGTCTTGAGCCAGTCGATCAGCGGCGCACGATCACGGTCGAACATCCACAGCGCCAGCCCCAGCGTCCACATATTCTTGCAGCGCAACGCCTCCTTGTTGCCCAAGCCAAACGGCTTCACGGCATCCAGCGTGAGCTGCGAGATATTGAGCTTGAGCAGCTGCCATTTGGCGAGGCTGTCGTCCTCCAGCGGGTTCGCCGCGTATTTCGCCTTGTCCAGGTTTCGCTTGTTGAACTCGCCCTCGTCCGCGATGATCAGCCCGCCGGGCTTCAGATCCCCGACATTGGTCTTGAGCGCCGCCGGGTTCATCGCGACCAGCACGTCGGGCGCGTCGCCCGCGGTCTCGATCGCCGCCGACCCGAAATTGATCTGGAAAGCGGAGACCCCGAACAACGTCCCTTGCGGCGCGCGGATCTCGGCGGGGAAATCGGGGAAGGTAGCAAGATCATTGCCCGCCAGCGCGGTCGACAGGGTGAACTGCCCCCCGGTCAACTGCATCCCGTCGCCGGAGTCCCCGGCAAATCGGACGACGACCGCCTCGGGTGGCGGATTGGCGGAAGCCTCTTCGGGCGTGACCTGATGGGCGGCAGTGGCCATTCAGTCTCTTCCTGCAATGTCCCGCCCTCTTACGCCTCGGGGTGGGTTGCATGGAAGGTAGAAGGATGGCGGGCCGTTGCAACCGCTTCTTTTAGGCGGAACCGCCCAGCGCGAGGATCGACGCGACATGCCGCGCCGACACCTCCATCGCATCGACGCCATAGCCGCCGCCCAATGCACTCGCGAGCGGCAGGCCGCGCCGCCGCGCCAGCGTCGCGATCCATGAGTCGCGCACGATCAACCCTTCCAGACTCAGCGCCAGCCGCCCCAGCCGGTCGCCCTCCCACGGGTCTACCCCGGCCTGATACAACAGGATCGTCGGCTCGAACGCATCGACCAGCCCGGGCAGCGTCATGGTCAGCGCCTCCATGTACCCGGCATCATCGACGCTATCGGGCAGCGCGACGTCGAGCGTCGAGCGCGCCTTGCGCACCGGGAAGTTCTTGTCGGCATGGATCGAATAGGTCGCGATATCGGTGCGCCCGGCGGTCAGCGCGGCGGTGCCGTCGCCCTGATGCACATCGCAATCGACGATCAGCACCCGCTCCCCTTCTTCCGCCAGCCGGTGCGCGGCGATGGCAAGGTCGTTGAACACGCAAAACCCCGCCCCGGTCGCGTGCAGCGCATGATGACTGCCCCCGGCGGTATTCGCGGCAAAGCCCCGCTGCTGCGCGATCTTCGCCGCCGCATAGGTGCCGCCCGGCACCGCCAGCGCGCGCGCCGCCACCTCTGGCGTGATCGGAAAGCCGATCCGCCGCTCCTTCTCGCGCGGCACCCGGCTCTCGATCACCTCGGCAACATAGTCGGGATCATGCACCGCCTCGATCCAGTCGCGCGGCATCGGCTCGGGCTCATGCCAGTCGAGCGCCGCGCCCGACGCGCGCAGCAGGTCGCGGACGAGGCCGTTCTTGTTCCACTGATACTGGCTGCGCGCAGGGGCTGGCGCGACATAGAGCGGGTGGTGAACGACGGCGATGCTCAAGCGCGGTCACCCTCACCCTTCCCACCGCCTGCGGCGGCGGGCCCCTTCCCTCTCCCGTTGGGAGAGGGAGGGAGGCGCGAAGCGCCGGAAGGGTGAGGGTGACGGTCAGTCGAACGCGAAACGGTCAACCCAAGCCCCCTTCCCTCAAGCCGCCAGCGTCTCCAACGCCTCCTGCGCCTCCAGCCACGTCACTTCCGCCGCCTCGATCGCCTTCACCACCGCGCCGCGCTGCTTCATCAGCTCGGTCATCGTCAGCTTGGTGAACTCCGGCGCAGCGCTCGACGGATCGAACATCGCCCGGTCAATCGCGCTCAGCTTTTCCTGAAGTTTAGCCAGCTCCGCCTCAGCCGCCTTGGCGGCCTTGCGCATCGCATTCCCCTTTTCTCGCGCCTCGGCCGCCTCGCGCCGCGCGTCCTTGCGGTTGACCCCGCCCTTTGCGCCTTCCGCCTTGGGTTCCTTGGCCAGCACGAAGGCGATGTAATCCTCGATGCTCCCGTCGAACGGCTTGGCGGTCCCGCCATCGACCAGCACCAGCCGGTCCGCGGTCATCTCGATCATATGCCGGTCATGGCTGACGATCACGACACAGCCCTGATAGGCGGTCAGCGCCTGGATCAGCGCCTCTCGCGAGTCGACATCCAGATGGTTCGTCGGCTCGTCGAGGATCAGCATGTGCGGCGCGTCGCGGGTGATCAGAGCCAGCGCCAGCCGCGCGCGCTCACCGCCCGACAGCTTGCCGACCTTGGTCATCGCCTTGTCGCCGGCAAAGCCGAACCGGCCAAGCTGGCCGCGCACCGCGGACGGCTTCTCGCCCTCCATCAACCGCTGCATATGGTCGAACGGCGTCTCGTCGCTGTGCAGCTCCTCGACCTGATACTGGGTGAAATAGCCCACCCGCATCTTTGCCGACGCCGCCTTCTCCCCTTCCATCGGGGTCAGTTGCGCCGCCAGCAACCGCGCCAGCGTCGTCTTGCCATTGCCGTTGCGCCCGAGCAGCGCGATACGATCGTCCGGGTCGATCCGCAGGTTCAGCCGCGACAGGATCGGAGTCCCGTCATAGCCGACGCTGGCATGGTCGAGCGTGATCAGCGGCGGGCGCAGCTGATCGGGATCGGGAAAGCCGAACGCCAAAGTCGGATCGTCCATCACCGCCGCGATCGGCTGCATCTTCGCCAGCGCCTTGGCACGCGACTGCGCCTGTTTGGCGGTCGATGCGCGGGCCGAATTGCGCGCGACGAAATCCTGCAGCTTCGCGCGTTCGGCCATCTGCTTTTCGCGCGCGGCCGCCTGCTGCGCCTGTCGCTCGGCGCGCTGCCGTTCGAACGCGTCATATCCGCCGGGATAGAGCGTCAACTTGCCGCGCTCGAGGTGCAGGATATGGTCGACGACGTTGTTCAGGAAATCCCGCTCATGGCTGACGATGACGATCGTCGCCGGGTAGGAAATCAGGAAATCCTCAAGCCACAGCACCGCTTCAAGGTCGAGATGGTTCGAAGGCTCGTCGAGCAGCAGCAGGTCGGGCTGGCTGAACAGCAATGCGGCGAGCGCCACGCGCATCCGCCACCCGCCCGAAAAGCTATCGAGCGGGCGGTGTTGCGCCTCCTCGTCAAAGCCAAGACCGACCAGGATCCGCGCCGCCCGCGACGGCGCGGTATAGGCGTCGATCGCCCCCAGCCGCTCGTGAATCTCGCCCAGCCGGTGCGGGTCCTCAAGACCCTCCGCCTCGGCCATCAGCGCCGCGCGCTCGACATCGGCTTCCAGCACCGTCTCGAACGGCGTGGTCTTGCCCGCCGGCGCCTCCTGCGCGACATAGCCCAGGCGCGCGCCGCGCGGCATGTCGGCACTGCCCTCGTCCGGGTCGATCATCCCGGCAATGACCTTGACCAGCGTCGATTTGCCCGCGCCGTTGCGCCCGATGAGGCCGATGCGCCCCTTTGGCGGCAACGCCGCGCTCGCACGGTCGATGATCGTGCGCCCGCCAAGGCGGACGGTGATTCCGGAAAGATTCAACATGACTCGCTCACAAAATGCCTCGTCGCCCCGGCGGAGGCCGGGGCCGCCATGTGGTGAGCGCTGCGCCTGAAACGGGGCGGCCCCGGCCTGCGCCGGGGCGACGAATTTGCGGCGGCTCCTAGCACTGCCACCGGATTCAGGAAAGCCGCCCCTCAAAATCCGCGTATCCGAAGCTCTTCACGATCCGCAGATCATCGCTCCGGCTATCCCACAGCGCGATGCTCGGCAGCGGCACGCCGTTGAACGTGGTCGTCTTGACCATCGAATAATGCGCCTGATCGAGGAATGCGAAGCGCTGCCCCGGCACCGGCCACTCGGGGAACCGGAAATCGCCGAGGATATCGCCGGCGAGGCACGATGGCCCGCCCAGCCGCACCAGCACATCACCCTCCTCGCCCAGCATCGCCGGGCGGTACGGCGCCTCGATCACATCGGGCATGTGACAGGTGGCCGAGATATCGACCACGCCGATCGGCATCCCGTTGGTGAACACATCGACGAACTCGCCGACCAGGATGCCGGTATCGAGCGCGATCGCCTCGCCCGGCTCCAGGATCACTTCAAGGCCCGTCTCATCGCGCACCTGCTTCAGGAAATCGACCAGATCGTCGCGCTGATAATCGGCGCGCGTGATATGATGTCCGCCCCCGAAATTGAGCCATTTCAGCTGCCCCAGATACGGCGCGATGCGCGGCTTCAGCGCTTCCCAAGTCCGGCGCAGCGGCGGGAAATCCTGTTCGCACAGCGAATGCACATGGATGCCGTCCACCCCCTCAAAATGCTCGGCAGTCAACTGGTCGGCGGGGAAGCCAAGCCGCGAATGCGGTTGCGCGGGGTCGTATTTCTGGACCTCGCCCTCGCTGTGCATCGGGTTGAGGCGCAGGCCGACCTCGAACGTCTCGCCGCGCGCCCGCGCCGCCGCCAGTTCGCTCTTCATCGCCGAATGCTGGAACGGGGTATTGAAGATCACATGGTCGGAAATCGCGCAGATCTCGGCCATGTCGGACTGTTTGTAGCCCGAGCAATAGGTCGCGATCTCGCCATGATAATGGTCCTTGGCAAGCTTCGCCTCATACAGCCCCGACGTTGCGACCCCGTCCAGATAGCGCCCGACCAGATCGCCCAGCGACCACATCGAAAACGCCTTGAGCGCCAGCAGGATCTTCACCCCCGCCCGGTCGCGCACATCGGCGATAGTCTGAAGGTTGCGCTCCACCGCCGCCGCATCGACGACGAAGCACGGCGACGGCACGCGGCTCAGGTCAAACCCGGCAAACGCGCCCGGATCCCCGGCCTTGGTGGACATCACAGGCGACGCTGCACGGGTTTCCATAAACATCGTCACCCCAGCGAAAGCTGGGGTCTCCCTAATCCAGACGAACAGCTTGTGGCACTAGACCCCAGCATTCGCTGGGGTGACGGCCGATCAGAACTTCAGCGGCTCGGGCAGTTCATGCACCTGCCACGGCAGGCCATGCTGGTTCAGCATCTCCATGAACGGATCAGGATCGAACTGTTCCATATTGAACACGCCTTCACCCCGCCACACGCCATTCAGCATCAGCGCCGCGCCGATCATCGCGGGCACGCCGGTGGTGTAGCTCACCGCCTGATTGCCGGTCTCCTCGAACGCATCCTCATGATCGCAGACATTATAGACGTAGAAGGTCTTCTCGACCCCGTCCTTCATGCCGGTCGCGATGTCGCCGATATTGGTCTTGCCCTTGGTCGTGGTGCCCAGCGTCGACGGCTCTGGCAGCACGGCCTTCAGGAACTGCAGCGGCACGATCTCGCGCCCCTCGAACATGATCGGCTCGATCGAAGTCAGGCCGACATTCTGCAGCACGCGCAGATGCGTCAGATACTGTTCGCCGAACGTCATCCAGAAGCGCGCACGCTCCATTTCGGGGATGAACTTGGCCAGGCTCTCCAGCTCCTCATGGTACATGAGGTACATGTTCTTCGCGCCGACCTGATCGAACTCGAACACCTGCCGCGTCGACAGCGCCGGGGTCTCGACCCATTCGCCATTTTCCCAGTGCCGCGCGGGCGCGGTGATCTCGCGGATGTTGATCTCGGGGTTGAAGTTGGTCGCGAAATGCTGACCGTGATCGCCGCCATTGCAGTCAAGAATGTCGAGCGTGCGGATCGTGTCGAGCAGATGCTTCTTGATGTACATCGCAAACACGCTGGTCACGCCCGGATCGAAGCCCGAACCGAGCAGCGCCATCAGGCCCGCATTCTTGAAGCGGTCCTGATAATCCCACTGCCAGCCATAATGGAACCGCGCCTCGTCGCGCGGCTCGTAATTGGCGGTGTCGAGATAGTCGGTGCCGGTGTTCAGGCACGCGTCCATCAGGTTGAGGTCCTGATAGGGCAGCGCGAGGTTGACCAGCAGGTTCGGCTTCACCTGCTCGATCAGCTTCGACGTCGCTGCGACATCATCGGCGTCGACCTGCGCCGTGTCGATCGTCACGCCAAAGCGCTCCTTGACCGATTCGGCAATCGCGTCGCACTTGAACTGACGGCGGCTGGCGAGCGTGATCTTGCCGAACAGCTCGGGATTCTTCGCCATCTTGTGCACCGCGACCGACGAAACGCCGCCTGCGCCGATTACGAGAACGTCCTTCACGCCTTTGTCCTTCCTCATCTGTCCCGGGGGAATGCCGCCCCCATATGGGAGGCGCGCCCCGGATGCAAAGGGCGAAGCACGGGCTGGCCCCAAGCTGCTGAATTCCCCTATGACTGCGACATGAGCATGACGATCGGACGCAGAACATTGATCGGCGGGGCGGCGGCATTCGGCCTTACCGGCACCGCGGCAGCGCAATCGGCGGCAAAGGTGTTCGCCCCCGCCCCGCCCTGGCCCCCGCGTGAAACGCTGATGCTGTGGCCGACCCTGCCGCCCGGCACCCCGCCCGGCATCGCGCCATCGAAACAGCCGGTCCCCCTCCCGCTCGGCACGCCGCAGCGCTGGGAAAAGGGCATCCGCCACCCCTATCTCGGCGTGTTCCGTCCGCAGCGGCCCGATGGGCGCGCGGTGCTGGTCATGCCCGGCGGCGGCTATGTCTTTGTCAGCCTGATCAATGAGGGCGTGAATGTCGCGCGCGTCCTCAACCCGCTCGGCATCACGGTGTTCGTCCTCGCGTACCGCCTGCCGGGCGAAGGCTGGTTCAACCGCACCGACGTGCCGCTGCAGGATGCGCAGCGCGCGATGCGCCTGATCCGCGCCAATGCCGCGCATTATCGAATCGACCCGGCCAAGCTCGGCATCCTCGGCTTTTCCGCTGGCGGCCATCTCGGCGGCACGCTGACGGTTGGCCATGCCGATCCGGTGCACAAGGCCCGCGACACCGCCGACAGCCTGTCCGCGCGCCCAGCCTTTTCCGGTCTGATCTACCCCGTCACCCAGTTTTCGAGCGCCGGCCCCAACAGCCGCTCTGGCCCCAATTTGTTCGGCGGCTCACCCCCTGCGGGTGCAGCCTCGGCGCGCTTCGACGTCCTCACCCGCGTCAGTCCCGCGATGCCGCCGCTGTTCCTGTGTCACGCGATGGACGACGGCACCGTCCCGGTCAGCCAGAGCATCGCCCTGATCGAAGCCGCCCGCCGCCACAAGGTGCCGGTCGAGGCCCACCTGCTTGAACGCGGCGGCCACGGCTTCGGCGCGCTGTCGCTCCCGCCGACCAATCCCGGGGCGAAATGGCTGGAGTGGTTCGCGGTGTGGACGGCGATGCACGTCAAGTAGAACTACGTCACCCCGGCCTTGAGCCGGGGCCCAGCTTCGTCCACCGCCCCGAAAAAGCTGGGCTCCGGGTCAAGCCCGGGGTGACGAGTGATTAGGCTCAGCCCGGAAGTTGCACCTCCGCAACAAATCAGCCACCCTCCCGCACAAACAGGGGAGGACACATTATGCACAGCACCATCTTCGGCCCAGTGATCGCACTGATCGGCTGGACCCTCATCATGTGGCTGTGGATGTACGCCACCCGCATCCCCGCGATGAAGCGCGCCAAGATCGACGTCGCCAACCTCACCGGCGGCACCGGCGCCGACCTGCGCGCGCGGATCGACACGAAATCGCAATGGCCCGCCGACAATTACAACCATCTGCTCGAACAGCCGGTGCTGTTCTACGCCATCTGCATCACCCTCGCGCTGATGGAGCAGGGCAACAATCTCAACGCGACGATTGCCTGGGCCTATGTCGCCCTGCGCATCGCCCATAGCCTGGTTCAGGTCACCACCAACCGCGTCATCATCCGCTTCGCGTTGTTCTCACTTTCGACGATCGCGCTCATCATGCTCACGGTGCACGCCGCGATGACCTTTTGGAGTGTCACCTTACACTAACCGTTATCAAACCGGCCCGCTGTCAGGGTCGCGGCGTCGGCGTGGGCGGTGCGCTCAGCCGTATCCGCGGCCCCGGGGTTGCCGATGGAACCGGCGTCACACGCGGTGATGGTGCAGCTCCCTGCCCCGGAACGACCAGCGGGACGCGATTGCGCGACGCACCGGGCTGCGTCGGGGGAAGCGGCGTTCCCGCGCCCGGTGCCTTGATACCTTGCGGCACGCCGCCCGGTTTCAGATCCTGCAATGCTTTGATGCGGTCGACGCGCACGGCCCGCGCCTTTGGCACGGCGGCAGCATAGATCGGCGTTGCAACGGCGGCATAGATTGACTTGGGGCTGCCCTTGCGCGCCTGCCCGGCCGCAATCACCGCATCGTCGGCAATCGCCCGGATCGCGTTACTGCACGCCGGTGTCGGACAGCCCTTGCTCCAATAAGCGACAAAGCCTGCCGACCATGCCTTCGGACCATGCTCCCACCACGCGGTCTCGATCGCGAGCGCAGCATTTTCCTCCGCCTTGTCAAAGGCAGGGCGGGTCAGCAGCGCATAGCTGGGCTGGCCGTCGAACATCTTGGCATTCGGAGCCTCCGCCTGCGCATTGGCGCGGATCAGCGCGACTGCGGCGCGGCATTTCGGCGTCGGGCATTTGGCCTGCCAGCGCGCCTCGAACTCCTTGCCCCATAGCGGCAGCTTCTTGGCGAACTCGGCGGCCAGCAGCTGCTCCTGCTGGGCGAACCAGGCCGCACGCTCGGCCCCGGTCGAACATTGGTATGGGCCGTCGGGCCGCTTGCTGCAAAAGGTCAGGTCCTTGCAGGTGAACTCGAACGGCGTCTGCGCCAGCGGGTTCGACTCGGCGATCCCGCCCGGGAACTTGACGCTCAACGTGCCCCCCATCGGGGCGCAGTACTGCGCGGCAAAGGCATTGGCAGACTGCACCCCTGTGGGCGGGGGCGGCGGTGCCTTGGCCTTGGAACAGCCCGATCCGAAATAGCCATAAACGGTGCAGACAACCTTCTTGCCACCCTGATAGGCCGCGCTGACCCCAGCCTCCGCCAGCCCGACCCCGCCGTCGATCAGTCCGCTGATCCCGTCGATCACTGTTCCGACGAACCCGGCACAGGCTCCCTTGGCAAGCTGGCCCAGGATCGGGGTCCGCCCGATCACGCCGCCCGACACTGCCTGATCGACCAGCGAACAGGCGATCTGCTTGTCGGCGCCAAGCGTCATCAGCAGCTTGACCCCGGTGACGACATCGCCATCGCGCATCGCCGCATAGACATCGCGCACCAGCCGCACCTTGGCCGACGCGAGCATCTGGATGTCCTTCTCGATCTGGAAATCCGTCTCGAACGCAAAGCGGCAGATCGTCTCGATATCGCCGAAATAGGGCACTGCCTCGGCCAGTTGCCGCTTGGCCTCATCCCGCGCCTCATTGGTCTGCGCCTGGGCATAGGCCGCAGCAAAGTCGGCTGCGGACTGCAGCGCCGCATTGGTGTCGGCCTTGCCCTTGGCGCTGCTGATCTTGTTCGACGCCTGATCGAACACGCCATCGACCGCGGTGATCGGAAAGACGCATTTGGCGTAGGTGAACACGCCGATCTTGGGCAGCGTCTTGCCCCGTGCCGCCTTCGCCGCGCCGACCAGCGCAAAGAACGGGTAATCCTGCGCGGCGGCGCGGGCATAGACGGTTGATGCCTCGGTCGGCCGCGCGATCGTGAACGCAGCCATTTCGATTTCGTCGGGCTTCACCCCGATCTGCAACAACACCGGGCGCAGTTTCTGGAGCAGATTATCGGCAAATCCCGCCCGCGCGGGAACCGTGGATGGCCCCGCGACCAGACCGGCCAGGGCAATTGCCGCAAGGATCAGGCGAACCGAATGCCAAGCCATATGCGCCGTCCCATTCCAGGGGTCGTTACGATGACGCTACGACTAACCGCGCATCGTGACAATCCGGCATTGCGCGCCTCGATCCGGCGGACGCTAGGGGATCACGGGAACAGCCGCGCGAGGCTCCGCTCCAGCATCATCAGCTGCCACAGCGTACGCCCATGTTCCGCGCGGCCCGACCGATGCTCCTCCGCTAGCCGCGCGATCGCCTTGGGCTCGAACCACCCGCTCCCGGCCAGCACGCGCGACCGCGCCAGCCCCGCCGCCTCGTCCGCCAGACCTTTACGGAACCAAGCCGAAACCGGCGTCACGAACCCCATCTTCGGCCGGTACAGCACTTCTTTGGGCAGATACGGCTCCAGCGCCTTCTTCATCAGCCACTTGCCCTGCCCGCCCCGGATCCGCATCGACGCGGGCAGCGTCGCGGCGAACTCGACGAAGCGATAGTCCAGCAGCGGTTCGCGCGCCTCCAGGCTCACTGCCATGCTGGTGCGGTCCATCTTGGTCAGAATGTCGCCGGGCAGCCAATGCTTGAAATCGGCATATTGCGCGCGGTCCAGCCCGTCGCGGGCCGGTGCCTCCCGCATCGTCTCGACATAGCGCGTCTCGGCACGATGCTCGCCCAACGTCGCGCGCGCCGCATCGGTATACAGCCCAAAGCGCACCTCCGGCGTCGTCACCCCCACCGCCTTGGCATAGGCCGCCCCGCCCTCGTCCGCCAACGCCAACAACGTCGTCTTCGCCCGCAGCGGTCGCGGCGCCCAATCGGCCTTGGGATAGACCCGCCCCAACGCCCCGAACATGCCGCGCACCGACGACGGCAGCACCGAGCGCACCCGCTCCTCCGCTGCATGGAATTTATACCGCCGATATCCGGCCAACGCCTCGTCCGCCCCGTCCCCCGACAGCGCCACCGTCACGCTCTCGCGCGCCAGCTCACACACGCGGTAGGTCGCCAGCGCCGACGCATCCGCGAACGGCTCGTCGAAATGATGCACCAGCGTATCGATCAGCGCGTAATCATCCGCCGCCACGGTCTTCACCCGATGCTGCGTCGCAAAGCGCTCGGCGATCAGCGCGGCGTGTGCCGTCTCGTCATAGCCCGCCTCGTCGAACCCGATGGTACAGGTTTTCACCGCCGCCCGGCTCGCCTCGGCCATCAGCGCGACCACCGCACTCGAATCCACCCCGCCGGAGAGGAACGCGCCGAGCGGCACATCGGCGATCATCCGCGAGCGCACCGCGCTGCGCAGATGGTGGATCAGCTCCGCCTCCAGATCGCGCGCCGAACCTTTGGCACGCTGCGAAAAGTCTATGTCCCACCATTTGACCGGCACCGGCACGGGCGTGCCGCGCTCAAGCAACAGATAATGCCCGGCGGGAAGCTTCTTCACCCCCGCCAGCACGCTCGCATCGTCGGGGACGTAACCAAGCCCCAGAAAATCCTCGATCGCGGTGAAATCGGGCGTCCGCCGGAACAGCGGATGCGCCAGCAGCCCCTTGATCTCCGACGCAAACGCCACCGCCCCGTCCGACAGCTCGACATAATGGAGCGGCTTCACCCCCATCCGGTCGCGCGCGAGCAACAGCGACTGCGCCCGCGCATCGTAGAGCGCGAAGGCGAACATCCCATTCAGCTTGTCGAGCAGCCCGACGCCCCATGCCCGCCAGCCATGCAACAGCACTTCGGTATCGCTATGGCTGACGAACTGCGCACCCTTCGCCTCCAGCTCGGCGCGAACCTCCTGGAAATTGTAAATTTCGCCATTGTAGCTGACGACGACATCGCCTTCGGGCGTCGCCATCGGCTGACCACCGCCCGCCAGATCGATGATCGACAGCCGCCGATGCCCGAGGCCAACGCCCGGCCCTGTCCACACGCCCGCCCCGTCCGGCCCGCGATGCACCAGCGCATCGGTCATCGCCCGCACCCGCGCAGGCTCCACCGGCTTGGGCGTTCCGGGATAGTAAAGGCCTGCTATGCCGCACATCGTGTCGTGAACCCCGCCCGCATTTCAGCAAAGCCCCTAACCCGTTTGGGCTGAGCTTGTCGAAGCCCGATTCCTGCGCTCTCGACCAACCGCCCCAAACAACCGTCAGGGCAGACCCTTCGACAGGCTCAGGGCAAACGGCGTCAGCGGCTCCCCGCCGCCCGATCCGCCAGCTGGTCCACCGGCGGCATCGCCCCCAGAAACCGCTTGATCGCCGCGCGCGTCGGCAGGTCGGTCTTCTCCGCCGACACCATCACCGCCACCGCGCGCTGTCGCCCGCCGAGCAGCTTGGCCTTCAGCGTCTCCGCCTTCACCCGCGACGGGCTGCCCGTCACCGCGTCGCCCACACGATACCAGGTCACCACCTCACGCTCGACCGGCCCCGGCGCGGTCATCCGGAGCGCGCTCCCGCCCTCCAGCGCGGGCAGATCCTCGATCCGCACCCAAATGTCATTCTCCCGGATCGCGCCCTGCCCGAAGCCGACCAGCTCCTTGCCCTCGCGCTGGCTGGAATAGACCGCCAGCACCAGATCGACCTGCGCGCCCATGCCATCGGAATAGCGCGTCATCACGAAATGATCCGCACCCGGAAAATTGGGCTTCCACACCGCGCGCGTGCTGAGCGGTCCTTGCGTCCACCCCGCCACCTGTGGCGCCACCACCTTCGCGGGCAGTGTATCGGCGCGCGCCGCAATCACCCCGGCCCAGGCCATGAACAGGCTGACGATCGTCAACGCAACCAGCGCCACCACCGCCGGCATCTGCGCCGTCCCCGGCCAGCGCGCCTGCAGCTTCGCCGGATCGAACCACGGCGCATCGGGATCGCGGTCGAACCATTTCCACCCGATCGCCAGCACGCCCGCCATCACCGCGCCAAAGAACACCCAGCCATAGAGGATATGGTCGAACCCCGTCGCCGCCTCGACCGAAGTCAGATAGGCGGCATAGACCGTCCCGAATGCACGAAATCCATTGGCGATGATCGGCACCACCAGCGCCACCGCCATGAACGCCACGCGCCGCGGCCAGCTGGTGTAGCAAACATTGGCCACCAGTGTGCCGTAGGCGATCATCGCGATCACAAACTTTGCGCCCGAACACGCCTCGGCCACTTCGAAATAGCCATTGGGCGTCGTAATCAGCACGCCATCGACATGCGCCGGCACGCCGAACAGGTCGAGCAGCGGGACCAGGATTGCGACCGTCAGATCCTGAAGCGGCTTTTCCAGACCCTCGCCAAACGGCACAAGGAAGATCATATACGCCAGCGGAAACGCCAGCGCCCGCACGACATTGGGGCCGAGCAGCGCGACCACTGCGCCCTGCAGCATCACCACCAGCCCCAGATGCCGGAACAGCGCGACGCCTGCCGCATCGCCGAGCAACCATGCACCCGCGCCGCCCGCAACCACGACCAGCCCCGGCCACCATGCGACCGGCGGCACCTGCGCCAGATCCACCCGCCGCTGCCACACCAGCCAGCCAACGACCGGCGCGACGAACAGGCAATGGCCAAAGGTGGTGTTGGTCCAGTAAATCGCGGCGAGATCACCGACATCGCCGCGGAACAGCAGCAACAGCAGCGCCCACACCCCCGCCAGCATCGCCGCATGGCGCTGCCAGCGCGCATCGAACAGCCGCTCAGCCGCGACCGGAATCGCCGCGCTCGCCATGCTCACGCCGCCGCCGGGCGATCCAGCCGCCGGTCATTGCGGCCGCGCAGCCCCAAAATGTCGTCAAGCACGGACAGCCGCGCGTCCCAGCTATAATGGTCGATCACCCGCTGTCGCGCGAGCACACCGAACTCCGCGCCGGTCTTTGGGTCGGACAGGATACGCGTCACCGCATCGGCGATCTCGCCCACCGTCTCGCCAACCTCGATCGTGCCGCCATGGTCGATGCCCGTCGCCGCAGCGCCCGAAGCCACCACGGGGCGGGCCATTGCCATCGCCTCCAGCACCTTGTTCTGCACCCCGCGCGCCAGCTTGAGCGGCGCGACCACCACCGATGCGGCGTGCAGCCACGGGCGGACATCCGCGACCTCACCCGTCACTGTGACTCCGGGGTGTTTGGCCAGCGCCTTGACCGCATCGGTCGGCTTGCGCCCGACAATGGCAAAGCGCGCATTGGGGTGGCGCAGCCGGATATGCGGCAGGATCGTCTCGACGAACCAGGTCACGCCCTCAATATTCGGGCGATAGTCCATCTGGCCGGTGAACACGATCAGCGCACCCATCGTGTCGATGCGCTTGAACTGCGCGCCGGGGTCGAACTTCTCCGTGTCGATGCCGTTGCCGACCGCATGGACGCGCTCGGCACCCATTCCGTCGCGGAACAGCTGCGCTTCCTCTTCGCTGACGAACAGGCTGGCATCGGCGCGCGCGGCCACCGCCTTCTCATGCGCGCCCAGCAGCCGCGCCTCGCGCCGCATCATCCATCCGGTAAAGCCCCGGCTGGTCTCGCCATAGCTCGCGAACTTGGCCGAATCCATATCGACAAAATCCATCACGACCTTCTGTCGCGGGCGCAGTGGGACATATTGCGCCATCTGGCTGGAAAAGACGTAGATCGTGTCGATCGCGTGTCGTGCCAGCATCGACTCAACCGCGCGATGCACCTCGGCATTGTCGAACGCGGTCAGAGATACGGGCCGGTGCGACAGCAGCGACTGCACCCCCGCCACCATCTGCGGCTTGCTGCGCCACACGATCTGGCGGTTACCGGTCAGCTTGGCGAGGCCGGACTTGCGCTTCAGGTCAGCGGGATCATCGGCGAACGCGACCAGGTGCACGCGCTTGCGCTCGCTGAGATAGCGGATGATGTTGAACGCGCGGATCTTGTCGCCACGGTCGGGCGGAAACGGCACCCGATGTGACAGGAACAGGATATCGCCCATCAGCCGAGCCCCCGCGCGATAAATGGCCCGACGCGATTGGCGATGGCCAGCGGCAGCTTGCTCCACAGCGCGACTTGCAACCGGTATTTGGGGTTGAGCGGATTGGCATCGCGGATCGCCGCACCCTCGGCGACGCGGTCAAAATAGGTCAGCGGCTGCGGCTCAAAGCCCCAATTCTTCTTGAACGCGGCAGCCCCGGTGCCGACCTTCGACCGGCCGAAATCGAACCGGGTGCAGCCCCGTTCGCGCGCATGGCGCATCAGCTCGAAATACATGCGGTCATTGGCACGCAGCCGGCGTGCCTCCGCCGTGCCGCCACCCCAATAGGGAAACACCGTCCGCCGCCAATAGAGACTCAACACAGCGGACACCGCCTTACCTTCACGCCGCACAACCAACACGTCGGCTGCACTACCAAATTCGTGCAACACTTCCGTGAACAGCGCACGCGGAAATACCGGGGTACCCAAATTGCGCACCGATTCGGCATAGACGGCATAGTGCGCCGCCACATCGGCAGCGTCGGATCCGATCGAAATGTCGAGATCGGTGTCCAGCGCCTTGCGCACCTCGGCACGCTGCTTGCGCGGAATGGCGAGCAATTCGGCGGCGTCATCCTCCGCCAGCGGGCGGGCGAAGCCAAGATAATGGCTGTCGTCCACCGTCCATTCCGGCCCCGGCCGCGGCCCGCCGCGCACCTCGACGCTCGAACAGCTCAGCCGCTGGGCCAGTGCCCAGCACGCCTCCGCCAGCGCGTCGGCTACAACCGGCTTGTCGGCCAATATGCCGCCGCCCACACCGAACCCCGCCGACGCCAGCACCCGCCCGAACAACGGCGAATGCAGCTCGGTCAGCGGCATGACCCCGACAATCCCCAGCTCGCCGCGCTCGGCGATCAGATAATGGCTGCGCTGCCCGCAGCCCTTCGCTACCGCCGCGCTCCACGCGGGCAGGTGGAAGGGCGTGGCATCGGGGTGCTCATGGACATAGGCACCGATCCGCGCGCGGTCGATCGTATCGCCAAGGTCGGCGACGCGCAGCGTCATCGGGCGCAGCTGGATTGGCGCATTCACGCCGCCGCCTCCAGTGCCGGCGCGCGGTCGAGCAACGCCGCTTCCGCCGCCGCCACCCGGTCGGTGCGGTCCCAGCGATGCGCCGCGAACAACGTCCTCAGCTTCCCCGCCATCGCCCCCAGCCGGGCGTAATGCCGCAGCCTGGACTTGAACGGCGCATTCTCCACGCGCGGCTGACCGGGGTCGATCTCCCACGGGTGGAAGTAAAATACCGCAGGCTGGCCGCCCGCATTCATCGCGCGGATCGCGCCCTGCACGACACTGCCCGGCAACAGGCGGAAAAACCCGCCCCCGGTCGTCACCTCACGCCCCAGAAAGCGCGCCGTCGTCACCGGCAGCTCAAGCAACTCGCTCCCCGCCACCGGGCGATAGGCGCGGCGCGGCGCATCCGCCCAACCATAATGGTCATGCCCGATCGGCGCGACGCTGGACGAATAGGCATAGCCCTCCTCCGCCAGCACCTGATGCGCCCACGGGGTGCGCACGTCGATCGAAAAGCTCGGCGCGCGATACCCACTCACCTTCTGCCCGGTCGCATCCTCCAGCACCGCGCGGGCACGACCGATATCGGCGCGAAACTGTTCCGGCCCCATGGTGAAGACGCGCTGATGGTCCCAGCCATGGCTCGCCACCTCATGCCCCGCATCGGCAATCCGCCGCATCAGCGCGGGATAGCGCTCCGCGACCCAGCCCAGCGTAAAGAACGTCGCCTTGACCCCGCCCTCGCCGAACAGCGCCAGCACCGTGTCGGTATTCGCCTCGACCCGATGCTCCAGCGACGCCCAATCATCGCGCGCGATCACCGTCTCGAACGCGCCGACCTGGAACCAGTCCTCGACATCGACCGAAAGGGCGTTGGCGACCATGTCAGGCGGCCGCTCCCCGCCGCGTTGGCCGGGCGTCCTCGACCTCGATGAAATCGACCATCAGCGTCAACACGCGGCGCAGCGCCGCATCCTGCTCCTCGATCCGTGCCTCCAGCCGCGCAAACCGCGCCGCCAGATCGGCATCCTCCACTGGCGCAGGCGCAGCTGCCGCAGCAGGGGCAGCCGGAGCCGACACCTCCCGTCGCAACGCCTCATGCGCGGTCTGTGCAACCTCGGGTGGTGCCGGAACCGGAGCCGGGCGCGCCGGCGCCGAAGGCGGCATCGACCCGGCAAGGTCGCCCTCCAGATCGGCAATCACCGCCTCGACATCGGCACCGGTAAAGCTGTCGATTGCCTCGATCGCGCCGAGCAGCAGCACCCGGCCCGCGAGCAAATTGACCTTGCGCGGAATCCCGCCCGACCAGCGATACATCGCCGCGACCGCGTCATTGGTGAAGCGCGGCTTGCCGCGCCAGCCGACGCAGGACAGCCGGTGGATCAGATACGGCTCCAGCTCGTCCGCGCCCATCCCGTCCAGCGCGTGCATCGCGATCACGCGCTGGCGCAGCTGATCGAGCCGCGGGTCGGACAGGCGCGCGCGAAACTCGGGCTGGCCGAGCAAGAAAATCTGCAACAGCGGATAGCCGCCCGCCTGGAAATTGGAGAGCATCCGCAGCTCTTCCAGGCTCTCGATCGGCAACGCCTGCGCCTCATCGACGATCAGCAGCGTCCGCCGCCCCTGCCGCGCCACCGCGTGCAGCTGCTTCTCGATTCCGGCCAGCATCTGCGCCTTGGTCAGATGCGTCGCGTCGATGTTCAGCCCCGCCGCGACCATCTGCAACAGGTCTTCGGCCTCGATCTGGGTCGTCACGATCTTGATGACGTGCAGCCGCTCCGCGTCGATCGTCTCCATCAGGTGACCGACCAACGTCGTCTTGCCCGCGCCGGGCGCGCCCGTGATGACGATGAATCCCTCGCCCTGGCTCAGGCCATAGCCGAGATAGGCCATCGCCTTTTTGTGCGTGGCGGTGTCGAACCAGAACGCCGGGTCCGGCGTCAGCTGGAACGGTCGCCCGCTCAGTCCGTAATGGTCGTCGTACATCATCCCATCCCTGGACCAAAAACCTTCAGAAACCGTAGCGAAGGCCAAGCTGCGCCTGCGCCTGCGTGTTGCTGCCCTCGCCATCGACTTCGAAGCTGGAGATGCCGACCGAAGCGACAGCGCTCAGCGGCCCGAAACTATGGTAATAAGACCCCGCCGCACCACCGCCGAACACGCCCGGCGCACCGGCGATGCTGCTCTGATAATAGTTGACGAACATATTGCCGTTCACCCCGGACCGGCCACTCAGCGCGCGCGATGCGAACAGCTGGGCATAATAGGTGTCGTCGCTGCTCCCGGCCAGCACCGAGCTGCCCGCCGGAACCAGATAGCGCCGGTTGGCATAGCCCGCGCCCAGCCCCAGCGTCGTGCGGCCCGAATTCATCGCCAGCACGCCCGAAACGCCACGCGCGCGGTAATTGGCGCTGGCGACCGATCCCAGCGCGTTGGTCAGGCACCCGCCCGCCGCCGTGCCGCTGTCGCCAAAGATACAGCCGTCGAACTGGTCGCCGAACGCATCGCTTGGAATGTTGAAGCTGGTAGGCAGCGCGGCAAGGTCACTCGCCAGCTGACGACCAAAGCTCTGGACCGAATCATACACCCCGATCTGCAACCCCGAGCGGCGCGAGATCTGCCACTGGAGCGACCCGGTATAGCTCATCGAATCGTACCGGCGACCCGCCCGCGCCTCGAGCATCAGCCGCGCATTGGGCTTGTAGATCACCCCCGCGTCCCAGAAGATCCCTTCGATCTCATAGGCCAGGCGCGGCGGCGAAGCCGGATCGGTGACGAAGCGCCCCGCGCCGTCGCGCACGATCGCGCCGGTCCCGTCGCGCAGCGCATCCTTCTGGGTGATCTCGATCTTTTCGTAGCCGACGCCACCGACGACCGCGAGCCCGCGACCGATCGGCAGCACCGCATCGACGCGGCCATATTTGCCGTCGAACTTCTGGTCGAGCTGGCTCATCTCCTCGCGCTGCCACGCGCCCGCGACGCTGAGGCCCACCGGCAGGATGGTCCCCGCCTTCACCCCCGCGCGCACCTGCGCGAGGTGGTTGGTCGAGCTGTCGAACACATCGACCGGCGGCGCAGCCGGGTCGATCGACGAGATAGAGGGCGCCTCGACCTTGGTATAGCCGAAGCGATAGGCCGCGCTGACACTCGCCGGGCCGTTGCCGGTGTGGAAGGTCGGCCCGCCATAGACCGAATAAACCTGCGCCACGTTGCGGACATTGCCCGCCAGATTGGTCGGCGCATCGCCGCGAATGTCGCTGCGCGCGCGCGTCGCCAGCGCCCCGCCCTCGACCGTAAAGCCCGGCGCGACCTTCACCGCGGCGCGGGCCAGCCCGCTATGCGTGTCCTGATCGGCCAGGTTTTTCTGATAATCGAAGCGGCGCTCGTACTTGTACGACAGCTGCACTTCGACCCGGCGCGTCTGGATCGACGCATCCACCCCCGCGCCGATCGTGGAGTAGGTCAGCACCTCGCCCCCGCCCGACAGGTCGGCGACCAGCACCTGCCCTGCATCGACATAGGGGGTGATCGACTTGCTCTTTTCCTTCGCCATTGCCGGCGCGGACATCAGGGCGGTGACGGCAAGCGCCGCGGCGAACAGCCTCATTGGTCGGGTTCCCCGTAATAGGCGCCATAGCTCCCGAAGCGGCGCCCGCCTGGCTGAATGGAAACGCTGTTGAGCAACAACTGGATCTGGTCGCACCCGTCGAGCAGCCCGACCGCGTCGCGCAGCTCGCTCTCGCGCGTGCGGTCGGCGCGGACCACCAGCATCACCTGTCCGACATGGCTGGCGAGTGCGCTCGCGGGCGATGCGGCAAGGATCGGGGGCGAATCGAAGATCACGATGCGGCGTGGATTGGCCGCCGCCAGCCCGTCGAGGATGGCATGTGCCCGCGCGCTGGCGAGCAATTCGGTATCGGCGACGCTGCGCGTTCCGGCGGGCAGCACCGACAGCTGCGGCACATCGGTGTCGATCACGCAGTCCTCGGCGCTCGCCACACTGCCGGCCAGCACGTCGAGCAGCCCGGGGCCATCGGGCGCACCAAGCCGCTGGAGCACATCGGGCTTGGCGAAATCGGCGTCGACCAGCAGGATTTCGACATCCTTCTCCGCCGCCATCGACAGCGCCAGGTTGATCGCACAAAAGGTCTTGCCGTCATTCGGCTTGGCCGAGCAGACGAGGATCATCCGCGAGCGGTCGTCCGCCCCGTCGCCGCCCGCAGCGCGGATCTGGCGTGCGGTGGTCAGCAACTGGCGCTTCACCAGCCGGAATTCTTCGGCCAGCGCGGTGACGGTCGCACCGGGGACCAGCATCCCGTGATCGGCCAGCTTCTTGCGGTCGATCGCAATGCGACGCCGCGCGCTCGCCTGCTGCTCGGGCTGAGCGGCGGGTGCCGCCACCGGACGGACCAGCGGCGCACGCGGCGCTTCGACCGCACCGAATACCGGAATATCGTGGCGCGGCGTGGGCGCTGGGGCCGCAGGCGCGGGCGCGGGTTGCTGCGCCGCCTGACGCTGGACGAACGCCTGATGCGCCGCCGCCCGTTCCACCAGCGATCCGCCGAGGCGTTTGGGGGTCTGGTCGTTCATGGCCCTACCCTCACGCGCTCATGCCGCGCTGGAGCATTTCGAGCCCCAGCAGCGCCACCCATGCGACAACCAAACCTGCGGTCGCCGTTGCAAACATCTGAAACCGCTTGCGGCGCAGCGCGGTCTGCGAGGCCGTGACGACTTCGCCGATCGATCCGATCACCGGCATCCCGCTCATCTTCTCCAGCCGCGCGGTGGTCGGGAACGTCCCTGCCAGCTGGCTCAACCCGAACGCGACAGCAAGGCCCGCACCCAGCCCGACGATCAGCACGCCGGTCAGCAACAGCGGCCGGTTTGGCGCGGTTGGCGCGCGCGGCGCGGTGGGCGGGTCGATCACGTTGAACTTGACCGCATCGGCCTGGCCCGCGGCCTGGCTGCGCAGCTTCACCTGCTCGCGGTCGGCGAGCAGCTTGTCGTAAGCGGCCTTCATCACCTGATAATTGCGGTCGATCTCGGCCTGCTCCTGCGCTGCGGCAGGGTCACCCGCGATCTTCTGGTCGATCGCGGCCATATCCGCCTCGATCTGCGCCTTGCGATTGGTCAGCGCGGCGACCTGCGCCGCCTTGTCCGCCTGCATCGCGCGCAGGCTCAGATACAGCGGGTTGGCACTCGCGCCACCGCCGCCGCCCGAATAGACCGGCTCGCTCCGCGCAGCGCTCTGCGCCGCAGAAAGCTGGCTCTTGAGTGCGATCACATCGGGATGGCTATCGGTCCAGCCGCGCGCCCGCGCCTCGGCCAACTGCCCTTGAATCGCCGACAGCCGCGCGCGCGCCGGCCCGGCAACCGCACCGCCGCCGCCCGGCCCCGCCACCGTTGCCGACGTCCCCGCCATCTGGCCGTTGACCGCTGCAAGGCCGCTCTGCGCCGCCGCGAGTTCCTGATTGACCTGCGCCAGCTGCGTGCGCGCCGCCGACAGCCGCTCCGACAGCGTGCCGGTGCCGGGCAGCGAACCCAAATACCGGTCCTGGAAATCGGCCTTCTTGGCCTCGGCTTCCTGTAGCGCCTTTTGCCGCTGGGCGAGCTGCTGGTCGAGGAACTGGAGCGACTGGCTCGCCTCGTCGCGGATCGTGCCGAGATTGTCCTCGACGAAAATGTCGATCAGCTTCTGGACGATCGTGCGCGACAATTTTCCGCTGTCGGCGGTCGCAGTGATCTCGAACAGATTGTCCTGCTGCGCAGTGATCTTGATCTTCTTCTGCAGCCCCGCGACCCGGTCCGCGACATCGCGGTCTGTCGCGACGGTGTTGGCGAGGTCGGTGCCGCGCACGACCTTTTCCAGGTTCGACGCGCTCGCCAGCGTCGTGCGGACGCGGTCGATATCCTTTTGCTGCTCCTGCTGGGTCGCAAGACCCTCGCCGGGCAGGATCTGGCGCAATTGCACGAAGATGCGCGCGCGGCTCTCATACTGGTTGGGGATCTGCGACACGACGAGCCAGCCCGCGAGGCACACGGCCCAGGCCACGGCCACGGCGATCCACCGGCGTTGCCACACGCCGTGAAGTGCCGTCCTGATCTCGTCCCACAATCCCCCCACCGGGCGGTCTCCGTCTGGTTAGAACATGCTTTCGGGAATGATGATCACGTCGCCCGGCTCCAGCCGGACATTCGCGCTGGTGTCGCCATTCTTCAGAAGATCGGACAGGCGCACCTTATATTCGCGCTGCTTACCCGTAGCCTTGTCGTAGCGCACCAATCGTGCGCGGTTGCCCGCTGCGAACTCGCTGAGGCCACCCACCGCAATCATCGCGTCGAGCAGCGTCATGTTGGCGCGATAGGGCAAGGACGCGGGCTTTTCGGTCGCGCCAACGATGCGAATCTGCTGGCTGAACGTGCCCGAGAAGCTCTTGACCACGACCGACACGATCGGATCCTTGATATACTCGCCCAGCGCGTACTTGAGGTCGTCGGCGAGCATCGCGGGCGTCTTGCCCACCGCCGGCATGTCGCTCACCAGCGGCGTGGTAATGCGGCCATCGGGGCGCACCTGCACCTCCGCCGACAATTCCTGGTTGCGCCAGACAAAGATCTGGAGCGTGTCGAGCGGGCCGATGATATATTCCTCGCCCGGCCCCTCACGGCTCGCGACGAAGTTGGTCGATGGCAGCTCGGGGCGACTACCGCCGCCTCCCATACAGCCCGAAAGCGCCGCCGCCATCATCAGCGGAAGCGCCAACTTCTTGCCGGCATGTCCCAAACGCATCACAATCGAACCTCCTGACGCTCGCGCAGTCACGGCGTCCCGGGACGACATGCGCGAACAACCGCTTTGCTATGGCGCTGGGAGGTAAAGATACCGTTAGGAACGAAAGCGACGCCGAATGTGGTCCCGACGCAATTTTCGGGCTGACATCGGGCCAATCTCATGTAGCTTCGCGATGAAACGCAAGGAGAGCCGGGATGGATTACGCTTCCGTAACGATGGGCGGTGACGGCCAGCATGGCGGCCATCCGCCTTCGCCGACCCCGCCCCCTCCTCCACCACCGCCGCCTTCGCCGCCCGAGCCGACCAAGCCCGATATCTGACGACGCGCCATGATGGGGCCAGGGCATCTCTATTATCTCGGCATCATGCTGATCGGCCTTTTCGTGGCGCCGTTCAGCCCGCTGGCGCGCGTCATCGTGCTGACCTGGCTGGCGGGCGAGTTCGCCTGGTGGTTCGGCGCGCCCTTGCCCTGGGTCAATCTCGCCCAGCACTTGGTCGCGTTCGTCATTGGCAGCCGCTATCTGCGCACCGAATGGTGCATCCTGCCCTGGGTGATGTTCGTGCCGATGCTCGCCTGCGACGCATTGTCGCTGATCGGGGAATATCAGGTGCTGGCGTGGTGGGGGCTGCTCTGCACCGCACTGGCACAGCTCGTCTTTCTCCCGCTCGGCATGGACCTGACCCGCGCCCGCGCGACCGTGGACGAGGGGTGGCAGGGCTATAGCGACCACCGCCCGACCCGCTTCCTGTTCGCGGGTTAGGCGACGATCTCCGTTGCCGGGCCATGGCCCAAAAACGCTGATGGACTCGCGCTCGCGCCATAGGCTCCGGCGAGGAACAGCGCGACGATCTCGCCCACTTGCGCCTCGGGCAATGCGACCTTGTCGCCCAGTCGGTCGAGCGGGGTGCAGAGCGGGCCGACCACCGACACCGTCTCGCTCGCCTCCGCCCCCATCCTCCCCGTAATCGCGATCGGATAGTTGCGCCGCACCACCGTGCCGAAATTGCCCGACGCCGCGAGCTGGTGATTCAGCCCGCCGTCACAGATCAGGAAGGTCTCGTCCCCGCTGACCTTCCGATCAACGATCCGCGTCAGATAGACGCCACATTCCGCCGCGATCCACCGCCCAAGCTCGATCGCATAGGCCTGGCCCGGCTCCAGCACGTCCGCCAGCCGCTCACCGACCAGCGCGATATCGACCGGTGTATCGCCCGCGAAGTAAGGGATGCCCAACCCCCCGCCGATGTTCACCAGCGACGCCCGCGCCCCGACCGCATCGGCCAGCTCGCGCGCCAGCCCTATCGTCGCCGCCTGCGTCTCACAGATCGCCTCGCTGTCCAGCGCCTGCGACCCGGCAAAGATATGAAAACCCCGCCAGTCCGCCCCTGCCGCGATCAGTCGCCTGACCAGAGCAGGAACGCGGACGGCATCAATCCCGAACGGCGAGGGTCGCCCGCCCATCTTCATGCCGCTGCCCTTGAGCTCGAACGACGGATTGACCCGCACCGCCAGCTTCGGCGTCACACCAAGCCGTTCGCCGATCGCCAGAGCCCGATCCGCCTCGCCCTCCGACTCCAGATTCAGCGTCGCGCCCGCGCGGATCGCCGCTTCCAGCTCGACATCGCGCTTGCCCGGCCCGGCAAAGCTCACATGCGCCGCATCCTTGACCGCCAGCGCCTTGGCCAGCTCGCCCCCAGACGCCACATCCAGTCCGCCGACCAGCGGAGAAACGACTTCCAAAAACGCTGGCAAGGGATTGGCTTTAATCGCGAAATGAATCTCGACCGCACCCGGCAGCGCCGCGCGCAACTGACCGATCCGCTCGCGCACGATGGCGGTGTCATACACGAACACCGGCGACCCCGCCTGCGCCACCCAATCGCGCGCCGACCGCCCGGCGATGTGCAGTTCCCCGCTCTGCCCCGCAAAATAGGGGGGGATCGGCCCCATCGGCTTCATGCCTGCATCTCCGCCTTCAGGCCCGACCGGTCGAGCTTACCGTTCGCATTGCGCGGCAGCTCGTCACGCCAGACATAGAGCACCGGCTGCATGAAGGCAGGCAGCTCACGCCGCAACCGCTCACGCAACGCCGCCTCCGCCGCCTCAGCCGCGCCGCGTGCCACCGCGATCACCACGACCGCCTGCCCCAGTCGCGGATCGGGCACACCCAGCGCCACCGCTTCACGCGCCTCGCCCCCGGCCAGCACGGCCTCTTCAACCTCGGTCGGGCTGATCCGGTTGCCCGACGATTTGATCATCTCGTCATCGCGCCCGACAAAGCGTAACAGCCCGTCCGCACCCTCGACCACGGTGTCCCCCGAATATACCGCCATACCGCCATAGCGGGATTCGGCCGGCGCAGGCTTGAACCGCAACGCAGTCCGCTCCGCATCCTGCCAATATCCCTGCGCGACCAGCGGACCGGCATGGACCAGCTCCCCCGCCTCGCCCGGATCGGCGCGCGACGCATCGGCGCGCACCACCAGAATTTCGGCGAACGGGATCGCCCGCCCCATCGACTCCGGATGCGCATCGACCAGCGACGGATCGAGATAGGTCGACCGGAACGCCTCGGTCAGCCCGTACATGGGATAGAGGTCAGCCCCCGAAAACCGCGCCCGCAACCCGCGCACCATGCCGATCGTCAGCGCCCCGCCCGAATTGGTCAGCCGCTTCAGCTTCGCCGCGACCTCGACCGGCCATTCTGCCTCCAGCAATTGCGTCCACAGCGGCGGAACGCCGGCAATTGTCGTGGCGTCATGCCGGTCCACCGCCTTGATGACGTCGCGCGCGGTCAGATAATCGAGCGGGATCACCCGCCCTCCCGCAGCCCAGGTCGACAGCAGCTGGTTCTGCCCATAATCGAAGCTCAGCGGCAGCACGCCCAGCACGCGATCGTCCGGCACCACCTTCAGATAATGCGCTACGCTGATCGCGCCGAGCCACATATTGGCATGGCTCAGCATCACCCCCTTTGGCCGCCCGGTCGACCCGGAAGTATAAAGGATCGCCGCCAAGTCATTCGGATCGCGCTCGGAAATGGCCAATCCCTCACCCGCCAGCGGCGCATCCGCATCGAACACAACGCGACACCCCTCGGGCACGTCACCGCTCTCCAGCGTCCCCGCCCGCGGTCCTTGCGTCAGCAACAGCCGCGCCCCGCTATCGGCAAGAATATGCGCCACCTGCGCGCGTTTCAGCACCGGATTAACCGGCACATGCACCAGTTCCGCCCGCGCCGCCGCCAGCGGCATCACGCACGCATGGCGCGTCTTGGGCAGCCAGGTCGCAACCCGGTCGCCCGGCTCCAGCCCCTGCACGCGCAGCCACAACGCCAGCGCCGCCACCGCGCTCTCGAGCCCGGCATAGCTCAGCGTCCCCGCACGATCCTCCAGCGCCACTGCGTCAGGCGCACCGCGCGTCGTCAGCGCATCAATCAGAAAGGGGGTCGGGTCCAGTTCCACCATGGCGTTTCCTTACCCCGCATCGGTTAACGATCCAGTGTCTATTCTCCCGCTACTTGGCATCCCGGCGTCCAGCGCGTAACGGGCGCAAAACAACCGGGGATTATGGGCCGTGCAGCCTGACGGATACAGTGAAGTCGAAGAAACCGTGCGCGGCGTGCTGCGCGACGTGCTGGGCATCGACGCCGCCCGCGCCGCGACCTTCGACGCAGCGACGCCTTTGTTTGGCGCGCTCCCCGAACTCGATTCGATGGCGGTCGCCGGCGTGCTGACCGAGATCGAGGATCGCCTCGGCATCATCATCGACGATGATGAGGTGGATGGCGACATGCTGGAAACCTTCGGCGCGCTGGTTCAGTTCGCCGCATCCAAGGCGCTGACCTGATCCGCGCCGACGCCTATGACTGGCCGGGCGGCCGCGAAGCAATGCTCCGCTTCGGCCCCGACACCGGCCCGGTCGTAGTCGTTGCGCTCCCCCTGTTCGAAGAAGCAAACCGCACCCGCGCCTTCGCGGTCAGCATCCTGCGTGCGCTGGCCGAGCGCGGGATCGGCGGCGCGCTGCCCGACTTGCCCGGACAGTGCGAAAGCCTGATGTCGACGCATGAGACTGATCTCGCGAAGCTCCGCGCCGGGTTCGCGGCGGCCGTCGCATCGTTTGGCCACCCTCACCCTTCCGCGGCTTCGCCGCTCCCTCCCTCTCCCATTGGGAGAGGGAAAGAGGCGCGCAGCGCCGAAAGGGTGAGGGTGACCAGCCCGGAAATCTTCACCCTCGCCATCCGCAGCGGCACCCTGCTCGACAGCGACGCTACCGTCACCGCCCGCTACCACCTCTCCCCGATGACCGGAGCAGACCTGCGCCGCGAACTCGTCCGCGCCCGCCAGGCCTCCGCCCGCGAATCCGGCGAGAGCTTCGACCCGGCCAGCCTCGACACCGCGACGGACCCGGTCGAACTCGCCGGCAATCTGGTCAGCCCGGCCCTGCTCGCCCAGCTAACCGACGCAACGCCGTCACCCGAGCAAACCCGCACCGTCCGCCTCGCCACCGAAGCCAAGCCCGCCGACGCGAAGCTCCCCGGCAGCCCGCTCTGGCGCCGCGCCGAGCCGGACAATGACCTCGCCTTCGCGAACGCCGTCGCCGACGACATTGCCGAGTGGATCGCGACATGCGCCGCCTGACCAGCTTCCCCTGCGTCGGCGAAGACCTCGCCGCCACGCTCGACGAAGCGCCCGGCAGCACCGGCCTGCTGATCGTCTCCGGCGGCAATGAAATCCGCATCGGCGCGCATCGCGGCATGGCCGAACTCGCCGCCATCATCGCCGCGGCCGGGCATCCAGTATTCCGCTACGACCGCCGCGGAATTGGGGATTCCACTGGTGAAAACAACGGCTTCGAATCGACAGCGCAGGACATTTCCGAAGCCGCCGCCGCCTTCCGCCGCGAAGCCCCGCAGCTCACCCGCATCGTCGCCTTCGGCAATTGCGACGCCGCGAGCGCGCTGATCCTGTTCCACGCTCGTGCACCGATCGACGCGCTGATCCTCACCAACCCCTGGACGATCGAACCCAGCGCGGACGGCAACGACCTCCCCCCCGCCGCCGCGATCCGATCGCGCTACATCGAAAAGCTCAAAAACCCCCGCGAGCTGCTCCGCCTGCTCACCGGCGGCGTCAATATCCGCAAATTAATCAGCGGCTTGTCAAAGGCATCCGCAAAACATTCGCAACCGCCGGCCAGTCTCCCCGCGCGTCTTGCCATTGCCCTCTCCGCCACCAAGGTTCCGGTCACGATCCTCCTTGCCGAGCGCGACAACACCGCCCTCGCCTTTGCCGATCACTGGAAGAGCCCGGCCTTCGCCCCCGCCCGCGCCCGCCACACCCTCACCACCTGCCCCACCGACAGCCACAGCTTCGCCCGGCCACAAGACAAGGCATGGCTGACCGATCAGGTGTGCGCCGCACTCCAGCCCGAATAGATTAGGGCGGCCACCGTAACGATGCTATGCTGACACCGGGCGAGCTTCGTCCCTCCTTCAATTGCCAGAACGTCGCTACCCGGGGATGGCTCGCTCACCGCGAACCTCCGGCCATCTTGGGCCATGCCAATGAATTCCGCGCCGTTACCGTCAGCGATGCCCGGCAGTCTGGGAATCGCGCTGGTCATCTCGTCCGCCACGCCCCTGCTATTGCTCGGCGACGATCTGATCGTGAAAGTCGCCAGCCGGTCGTTCTGCCGCGCCTTCGAACTCGATCCGGCACAGGTCGTGGGCGTCGAGCTGTCCGCGCTCGGCAATGGCGAATGGGCCGCGCCGCAGCTGCGGTCGCTGCTGCGCGCGACGATGGCGGGCAATGCCGCGATCGACGCCTATGAAATGGACCTTGTCCGCATCGGGCACCCGACGCTGTGCCTGATCCTCAACGCGCATCTGCTCGAACATGATGGACCCGACGAACGGCGCTTGGCGCTGGCCGTGCTCGACGTCACCGCCGTGCGTCAGGCAAAGAAGGCCCGCGCGGATGCCGAGCGCGAAAAGGACGTCTTGCTCCGCGAACTGCAACACCGCGTCGCGAACAGCCTCCAGATCATCGCCAGCGTACTGATGCAAAGCGCCCGCCGCGTGCAGTCCGACGAGGCGCGGCTGCACCTCCACGACGCGCATCACCGCGTCATGTCGATCGCCACGCTTCAGCGCCAGTTGGCGGTCGGCACCCCCGGCGAGGTAAGCCTGCGCATCTACCTCAACGATCTGTGCGACAGCATCGGCGCATCGATGATCTTCGACCATAGCCTGACGCGGATCGACGTCATCGTCGATGACAGCGTCACCAGCTCCGACATATCGGTCAGCATCGGCCTGATCGTCACCGAACTGGTGATCAACGCGCTCAAACACGCCTTTCCCGACCGCACCACACCCGGCTGCATCACCGTCGAATATTGGAGCCGCCCGACGGGGTGGAAACTCACCGTGTCCGACGACGGCATCGGGATGCCCCCCGAAGATGAGGCGAAGAAGCCCGGCCTCGGCACCGGCATCGTCGACGCCCTATCCAACCAGCTCGACGCCACCGTCATTGTGACGGACACGGCCCCGGGGACAAGGGTCGCGATCACGCATCTGGGGAAGGTTTAGGCCAGCCTATTTTACTTGGTCTGGCCGGTCAGGTCTGGCGCCAATGCCCGGTCAAGCGCCTGCAGGCGCGCGTCGTCTGCCATGGACAAATCGGCCTCACCGATCGCCCAATAGGCGTCCGCGCGCATCAACAATGAAAAGCGATCATTCGGATCGACCTTGAGCGCTTGCGACGCGTGCACAATCACCTGTCGATGATCCTTGCGTTGCATCGCCAATACGACGCGCCCCCGCAGGACGACGATCCAAGCCGGGGAGTCACGGCGAACCCGCGCAAAATCCGCCTCGGCGCGCTTTGGATCGTTCAGCCAGGCATAGGCGAGTCCCCGATTGGCCAATGGGTATGGGTCGTTGCGATCACGCTGATGCCCGATGGTGAAGTCGGCAATCGCTCCACGCAAATCCCGCGAGTCCAGTTTCGCAAGCCCGCGTTCGAGATAGGCGTCCTGATTGTCAGGGCGCAGCTTCAACGAGGCATCGAAATCGAGGATCGCGCGGGAATGGTCGCCCATCCGGGCATGGATCACGGCGCGATTGTAGAGCGTATAGGAGTCGTCCGCGACCAGCTTGAGCGCCGCCGAATAATCGGCAAGAGCCTTTGCATCCTGATTCAGCTCGTGATGGACGCGGCCCCGCGCGGCGAGAAGTTCGGCACGCTCCCGGGTATCGGCATCCGTGGCGGCTAGCATCGTGTTGCAGGTCTCCAGGTTTTTGATCAACTCCGCCGCATCGGTTGAATTGTCACAGCGGGGTGTAGCGCTGTCCCGATAAAGTTCGACCGAGCCGACAAACAACAGCGCGGCGAACAGTGCATTCCACGTCATCGCCAACCAGTAGCGAATCGGCTGCGTGGCCCGGTCGAGGGACAGTGTGAACCCTTTGATCAGCGGCTCGACCCGGCGTTCGCGCCACCCCTTCACCACCGTGCTCAACGCAAGCCCGCCGAAGGTTCCCAGCAATACCGGCACAAACCCGTCCCACGCGACCAATTGCGCGGCGAGCGGGGTGAAGCTGAACACACCAACGGCGATCAGCGCCGCAAGAAGGAGCAGGCTGAGCAACAGCTTCTTCCCCGAACGCCAACTCAGATCCGGCGGCGGGCCGGTGACCTCCCGCGCGGATGCCCCCTCCAGCATATGCTGAAAGACATAGGATGTCGGCGCGACCGCCAACGCAACAAGCAGGAGAATGAACCCCGTCTGGGGCGGCAAGTCGTCGAACACGCCTGAACCGTGGCGGAACCCGGCATTCCGGGCAACCCATCAACAGGCGACGACAGAACCGGGCTTTCCTACAATACCCCGAAAAGCGCATAAACTGGTCGATGCGCGCCCGACTCGCCCAGCCCTGCACGAACCGCGGCGTCACACACAGCCGTCAAGCCGCGCGACATCGCGCCGGCGCTGTCAGGCAGGTGTCAGCTTCCGCCCCGCCCGCGCATGACAACCTGCATATTCTGTCAGCTTCGTCACCAGAAGCTGACAGAATCGCACGCGTTGCCCGTAACTTCGTCAGTTTCGGCGGATCACGCCGCGACGTGCGCAACCGCCTCGAAATCCGCCTCGGCCAGGAAGCGTTCGGCGTCCAGCGCGGCCATGCACCCGGTGCCTGCCGCCGTGATCGCCTGACGATACACCTTGTCCATCACGTCGCCGCACGCGAACACGCCGGGCACGCTGGTCCGCGTCGTCCCCGTCTCGACGGTAATGTAGCTGTCGGCGTCCAGTTCCAGATGCCCGCGGAACAGCTCGGTCGCCGGATGATGGCCGATCGCAACGAAGCCGCCCTCGACGTCAATGCTGGACTCTTCACCCGTCACCCGGTCCTTCAGCTTCAGCGCCACCAGTCCCTCGGGGTCGCCGCCGCCGACGAACTCGACGACTTCCTTGTTCCACAGCACCTTGATCTTGGGATTGGCAAACAGCCGCTCCTGCAGGATCTTCTCGGCGCGCAGCGTGTCGCGGCGGTGGATCAGCGTGACGTCATGGCTGTGGTTGGTCAGGTACAGCGCCTCTTCGACCGCGGTGTTGCCGCCGCCGATCACCGCCACCTTCTTGCCGCGATAGAAAAATCCGTCACAGGTCGCGCAGGCCGACGCACCCTTGCCCTTCATCGCCTCTTCGCTCTCCAGCCCCAGCCATTTGGCCTGCGCACCGGTCGCGATCACCAACGTGTCGCAGACATAGATGGTGCCGCTGTCGCCGGTCAGCCGGAACGGGCGCTGCGTCAGATCGACGTCGACGATCATGTCGTACATCATCCGCGCACCGACATGCTCGGCCTGCGCCTGCATTTCCTCCATCAGCCACGGGCCCTGGATCACCTCGCGAAAGCCGGGGTAATTCTCGACATCGGTGGTGGTGGTCAGCTGGCCGCCCGGCTGAACGCCCTGCACCACGATCGGCGCAAGCCCCGCGCGCGCGCCATAGATGGCGGCGGACAGGCCGGCGGGGCCGGAACCGAGGATCAACATGCGGGTCGAGTGGGTGGCGGTCATTCTGCAATCCTGTTGAGCCCCGCAATCGGGGTGGCGGTGCCGCATCTAGGGGGTCGGCACCGCCAAAGGCAACATGGGTGGTGGCCGCGCTGTCGCCAGCAAAGCGATTCTGTTGTGGACGAAAGCCGGTTGAAGGACGGCGCCACGCTGGGCAGACTGGCGGCATGACCCTTCGCCGCACCCTGCTCGCTGCAGCCTTGCTGCTCCCGCTCCCCGCACTGGCGCAGGAGGCTCCGCCCCCCGCACCGACGCCCGCCCCCAAGCCAGCGACACAGAAGGTGGCGCTCGACACGAGCTTCGGACGCATCGTGCTGGAGCTGGAGACGGAACGCGCGCCGATCACCGCGCGCAATTTCCTGCGCTATGCCGATCAAAAGCGTCTCGACGGCATCGCTTTTTACCGGACGGTCAAGGTCGCCGACAAATTCGGCTTCATCCAGTTCGGGATCGACAACGACCCCAAGCGCATCCTGCCGCCGATCAAGCATGAGCCGACGACGCAAACCGGGGTCAAACACGTCAATGGTGCGATCTCCACCGCACGGCTCGCTCCGGGCACCGCGCGCGGCGAGTTCACGATCAGTGTGGGGGACCAGCCATCGCTCGACGCCGACCCGAGCAAGCCCGGCGACAATCTTGGCTATGCCGCCTTTGGCAAGGTGGTCGAGGGGATGGATGTGGTGTGGAAAATTCTCGACGCCCCGACCTCACCGACAGCGGGCGAAGGCGTGATGAGGGGCCAGATGCTCAGCCCGAAAATCCGAATCTTGAAGGTGACCCGCGTGCCTTAGAACGCGCTGAACAGCAGGAGAACGAACAGCCAGAACAGCAGCGACCCGCAGACGACCAAGAGGAACCCCGAACCCGCGGGCATCGCATCGTCCATCGCGTCGATCGCGATCAGTTCGCGATCATCGCCGTGGCTGATCTCGTGATAAGAGGGCATGGCAACTCTCCACTGGGTGTTGCCATCCTGCCCGTCTGGGGCCGCAGCGGCCATATCGGGAAAGTGCGATGGGGATTCTACGGGGGGCGCCATTAACCCCGAAGCGCGGCCCTGGCCGCGCTTCGGGGCGAACGATCACTTGACCGGCTTGACCTCAAGCCCCGTCCACTTGGCTGCAAAGGCCCACAGGTCCGACGTCTCCTCGATGATCTTGTCGGTCGGCTTGCCCGAGCCATGGCCGGCGCGGGTTTCGATGCGGACGAGGTGCGGCTTGGGGCCGATATCGGCGGCCTGCAGCGCGGCGGTGTATTTGAAGGTGTGGCCCGGCACCACGCGGTCATCGGTATCGGCGGTGGTCGCCAGAATCGCCGGATAGGTCTTGCCCGACGCGATGTTGTGATAGGGCGAATAGCTGCGCAGGATCTTCCAATCGGCTTCCTTCGATGGGTAGCCATAGTCGTCGACCCAATAGCGGCCAGCGGTCCAGCGGTCGAAGCGCAGCATGTCCATCACGCCGACCGCAGGCATTGCAGCGGCGAACAGGTCGGGGCGCTGGTTCACCACAGCGCCGACCAGCAGACCGCCGTTCGACCCGCCCTGAATGGCGAGGCCGTCCTTCTTCGTAATCCCCTGAGCGATCAGATATTCCCCGGCCGCGATGAAATCGTCGAACACATTCTGCTTGTTCTTGAGGCGGCCGCCATCGTGCCACGCCTTGCCATATTCCCCGCCGCCGCGGATGTTGGCGAGGACGAACACGCCGCCCTGCTCCATCCATGCCAGCCGCGCGGCGCTGAACGCCGGGCCATAGCTGATGTTGAACCCGCCATAGGCCCAGAGCAGGGTCGGCGCAGGGCCGGTCACGTCCTTGCGCTTGACCACGAACATCGGAACCTTGGTCCCGTCCTTCGAAGTGAAGAAACGCTGCTCGACGCCATATTTGCTCGGATCGAACGCCACCTTGGGCTTGGCCCATTCGGTCGCTTTGCCGGTCTTGACGTCATAGCGATAGACGGTGGTCGGCATGTTGAAGCTGGTGAAGGCGTAGAATGCCTCATTCTCGTCTGGATCGCCATTGAAGCCCGCGACACTGCCGATGCCGGGCATCGCGACCTTGCCGAGCAACTTGCCGTCGAGCGAATAGCGGCGCATCTCGTCCTTGGCATCGACCAGATAGCTGATGAACAACTGGCCGCCGACAATCCCGGCGCCCTCCATCGTCGCCTTGTCTTCGGGGATCAGGTCAGTCGCGACGGGATTGGCGGCAGCGACATCCATCGTCACTACCTTCTTGCGCGACGCTCCCTTGTCAGTAGTCCAGAAGAATTTGCTGCCGATATTGCCGGCGAGGCTCCACTCATTCTCCAGCCCCTTGACGATCGTGCGCGGCTTGGCGGCGGGATCCTTGAGGTTGAGGATCGTGACCTCATAGCGGTTGTCGGTACCCTCGGTCGTGGTGATGACCAGCCAGCCGCCATCATCGGTAACCTGCGCGAAATGGCCGCGCTTGGGATGGTCGGGGGTCGCGTAGATCAGCTTGTCCTGATCCTGGCTGGTGCCGAGCTTGTGGAAATAGACCGACTGATTCTCGTTCAGCGCCTGGAAGGTCTCGCCCTCCTTCACAGCCGGGAAGCGGGAATAATAGAAGCCCGAGCCATCCTTGGCCCAGGCGAGATTGCTGAACTTGATCCACTTGACCTCGTCATCCAGCGTCTTGCCGGTCGCGACGTCGAGCACCTTGACGGTGCGCCAGTCCGATCCGCCGTCCTGGATACCATAGACGAGCAGCTTGCCATCCTCCGACGGCACCCATTCGGACAGCGCGGTCGCGCCGTCCTTGGCCCATGTGTTCGGGTCGATCAGAACGCGGCCCGGGGCGTCGAGGCTGTCGCGGACCCACAGCACCGCCTGATTCTGCAAGCCGGTGTTGTGGCTGTAGAAATAGCGGCCACCCTTGCGCGTCGGGACGCCGAAGCGTTCGTAATCGAACAGCTGCTTGATCCGCGCCTTGAACAGGTCGCGACCGGGCAGTGTGTCGAGATAGGCGTCGGTCACCTTGTTCTGCGCCGCGACCCATTCCGCCACCTCCTTGTCGTTACGGACGTCGTTTTCGAGCCAGCGATAGGGGTCGGCAACCTTTTCCCCGAATGCCTCGTCGACGACATCGACGCGGCGGGTGTCGGGATAGGCAATCGGTGCGGTCATGGTCGGCGCGGACTCCGGGCTGGCAAGGGCAGTAGGGGTGACGAACAATAGCGGCAGGGCAAGGATCGACGCGCGGCGCATTGGTATCTCCTGAAACGGAACCGCCTTACCCTATTGGTACACTGCCCCGGGTCAAGCGGGCCGTCTGACAATGCTGACGAAAAAGCGGGGTTTGTCGGGCGAGGCGACCGGTTGGCGACCGCAACGCGACACCGATGCGCCGCCGACGCGACAGTGACACGGCTTACGCCAGCGAGGTCAGCGCGCTTTCATAGGCGACCCAGCTCATCACCATCAGCGGGAGCGTCGCGAAGGCGATCGCCACCGCATTGCCGGCCGCATGTCCACTTGTCCGTTTCATCTAATCCTCCTGCGCCGCATCGTTTGCAGGGCGCGTGCCAGTTCCGAGGAACGGCGAATTTCCGTCGTCTTGACCTCTGCGGCATAGATGGGGAGTCGGACGCTGCGCCAAAGTTCAGCGATTCTTACGCGGTCGAAACATTAGCTTGGGGATCGGTGCATTGCAGGATGGCGGGGCATTCGCCGGCAGGGTGGTGCGGCATTCTCCCGCCACCGGCCGTCATGCTGGCCCCGGATCAAGTCCGGGGTCAGCATCCACCCCGCCACCCGGCTACGCATTCGCCTGTGGAGCGGTGGATCCTGAACCAAGTTCAGGATGACGGCGGAAGCAGAAGACCCTCCCCACCCCCCTCCCGCAAGCGGGAGGGGCTTGAGAAGAAGTGGGAAGAATCAGGAAAGCTCGCCCCAAACGCGAAGGGGCGGCCGCACCGTCGTGCGACCGCCCCAGCTCTGGTCGATGAAGCACCCGAAATCAGGCTGCTTCGTCGAAATCCTCGTTCATCAGCGGTCCCGAGTCCTGACCCTTGGCCGAGACGTCGCGATCGACGAATTCGATGATCGCCATCGGCGCGGCGTCCGAAGCGCGCGGGCCGGCCTTGATGATGCGGGTGTAGCCACCGTTGCGGTCGGCGTAGCGCGCGGCCAGCACGTCGAACAGCTTCACCAGCTGCGCATCGTCGAGCAGACGCGCATGGGCGAGACGGCGGTTCGAAAGACCACCCTTCTTCGCCAGCGTGACCAGCTTTTCGACGTAGGGACGCAGTTCCTTCGCCTTGGCGACGGTGGTGGTGATCTGCTCATGCTTGATCAGCGCGGCCGACATGTTGCGGAACAGCGCAATGCGATGCGCCGAGGTGCGCTGAAGCTTACGACCGCCGTATTTATGGCGCATGGTATTTCCTTTCAGTTCGTTCGGGGGCCGTCTTACGGAACCCCAGACCAGGTGGGACGGAGAGCCACCAATCAAACCGTCATCCCGGCGAAAGCCGGGATCTCCATGAGGTTGTCCCCTGCCGCACGAGACCCCGGCTTTCGCCGGGGTGACGGCTAAGGGAGGAGCCGAAGCTCCTTACCCCATAATCTCCTGTTCGAGCTTCTTGGCCATCTCTTCGATGTTTTCAGGCGGCCAGCCCGGGATTTCCATGCCGAGGCGCAGACCCATCGACGACAGCACTTCCTTGATTTCGTTCAGCGACTTGCGGCCGAAATTCGGGGTGCGCAGCATCTCGGCTTCGGTCTTCTGGACCAGATCGCCGATATAGATGATGTTGTCGTTCTTGAGGCAGTTGGCGCTGCGAACCGACAGCTCCAGCTCGTCCACCTTCTTGAGCAGGTAGCGGTTGATCGTCGCGGTGTCGCTGCTGCCTTCGGAAGTCGAGGACTGGGCGGCGACGCCGACCGGCGCGCTGCGGGTGATCGCCGAATCGTCGAAGTGGACGAACAGCGCCAGCTGGTCCTGAAGGATGCGCGCGGCATAGGCGAGCGCGTCTTCCGGGGTGACAGTGCCGTCGGTTTCGATCGACAGGCTCAGCTTGTCATAGTCGAGTTCCTGCCCAACGCGGGTGTTCTCGACCTTGTAGCTGACCTGACGGACCGGCGAGTAGAGCGCATCGACCGGGATCAGACCGATCGGCGCGTCGGCCGGGCGGTTGGCACTGGCGGGGACATAGCCCTTACCGGTGTCGGCGATGAGTTCCATGTTGAGCACCGCACCATCGTCGAGATGGCACAGCACCAGTTCCGGGTTCATCACTTCGATGTCGCCCGACACGGCGATGTCGCCGGCCTTGACCTCGGCCGGGCCGGTGGCGCTCAGCTGAAGGCGCTTGGCGCCTTCGCCCTGCATACGCAGCGCGATCTGCTTCACGTTGAGGACGAGATCGGTCACATCCTCACGCACGCCGGCGAGCGAGCTGAACTCGTGCAGGACGTTTTCGATCTTGATCGACGTGACCGCAGCGCCCTGAAGCGACGAGAGCAGCACGCGGCGCAGCGCGTTGCCCAGCGTCAGGCCAAAACCGCGCTCAAGGGGTTCGGCAACGAACGTCGCCTTGCTCTTGCCGTCACCGCCCTTTTTCTCAAGGCCGTTCGGCTTCTTCAGTTCCTGCCAGTTCTTTGCATTGACAGACACAGGCTTCCCCAAGGTTGGGCAGAATGAGGGGTGCATCCTGCCAGTAGAGAGAACCACTCCGCCCCGGCCCGGCTTCCCGGACCGCAGGCGAAGCGGAAAGGTAAATCAGACGCGGCGACGCTTGCTGGGGCGCACGCCGTTATGCGGGATCGAGGTCACGTCGCGGATCGACGTGATCTGGAAACCAACCGCCTGCAGCGCGCGGAGCGCCGACTCACGGCCCGAACCCGGACCCTTGACCTCGACCTCGAGCGTGCGGACGCCGTGTTCGGCAGCCTTGCGGCCAGCGTCCTCGGCAGCGACCTGCGCGGCATAAGGGGTCGACTTGCGCGAGCCCTTGAAGCCCATCATGCCAGCCGACGACCAGCTGATCGCGTTGCCCTGGGCATCGGTGATCGTGATCATGGTGTTGTTGAAGCTGGCGTTCACATGGGCGACGCCGGACGTGATGTTCTTGCGTTCGCGACGGCGAAGACGCTGCGGTGCTTGTGCCATTGTTCAGTAATCCTTCGAGTTTCGAAGCAGGCGGGCCGTCGCAAAACGGCCCAGCAGCTTACTTCTTCTTGCCGGCGATCGGCTTCGCCTTGCCCTTGCGGGTGCGCGCATTGGTATGCGTGCGCTGACCGCGGACAGGCAGACCCTTGCGATGACGCAGGCCGCGATAGCAGGCGAGGTCCATCAGGCGCTTGATGTTCATCGCGGTTTCGCGACGAAGATCACCCTCGACCGTGTGGTCGGCGTCGATGGTTTCGCGGATCTGCAGCACTTCCTGATCGGTCAGGTCCTGCACGCGGCGCTCAAGCGTGATGCCGAGCTTTTCGGTGATCTGCTTGGCCTTTGCCGGGCCGATGCCGTGGATATACTGAAGCGCGATCAGAACGCGCTTGTTGGTGGGCAGGTTAACGCCCGCAATACGTGCCATGAACTTTATTCTCCCAGCTCCACGGGGTCTTGCATGGCAGCTTGACCCCATCTCGTAGCGTTGACCCGGAACGCAAGCACGCGGCAGACGTGCACGCACGCTGCCGTTTACCGGTGTTTCGGAAGATGGGCGACATATTGACCGCGACCCGCACTGTCAAGCGCCGGGCCGGGTGAATTTCTCGTTTGGCCTACATACACCAAAATGCGTGTCTGGCCAAGCGCGCGGGTTCGCCATCCGTCTCATTGCCGGACGCGACGAATGCCGCGTCAATCGCGCTCCGCCGCCGCCTTTAAACCCGGCATCTGCGCGGCGAGAACGCCATCGACCGCGACGGCGAAGTTCGACAGTCCGGACGGGTGATAGCCGCCCGCAACATAGGTGACGGTCAGCGCCGTCCCCTGCCCCTCGGCCTTGAGCGCGAAGGTCATGGTTGCATTGACCGCGCCGCTTTGCAGCGGCCCGAACGCGCCGGAGATGCGCAGCGTCTTGCCGCGCACGGCATAGATGGTGCGGCCATGCTCGACTGCGCCGCCCGGAACCGTCTCGCACCAGCAGCCGCCGGCGCGCGTGTCCCAGCTGATATTGGCGCTGTCGCCCGAATAGGTGTGGTCCTTGCTCCACCACAGCGCGGGCCTGGCGATCGTGTCCCACACTTTTTCGGGCGGGGCGGCGATGGTCAGTGTGTGGGTGGAGACAAAACCGCCGGGGTCGGATTTGGTGACTTCGGCCGCGGCGGGCAGGGTCAACAGCGATGCCGACGCCACGGCCACCAATATGCGACGCGTCATGGCTTGTCCTCCTGCATGTGCCGGTCGAGGAAATTGAGGATCGTCGTCCACAGATGCACGCTGATCCCCGGCCCGGCGACGCGGTGCGTCTGGCCGGGGTAGAGCATGGTTTCGAACGGCACCGCCGCGCCCTGCATCTTCGCCATCATCACGGTCGAATGTTCCAGCACGACATTGTCGTCGGCCATGCCGTGGATCAGCAGCAGCGGATCGGCGATCTGCGTGGCGTCGGCGACGGTGTTCGCCTTGTCATAGGCCGCCTGCACCTGACGCGGGTCGCCCATGTAGCGCTCGGTATAATGGGTGTCGTACAGTTCCCATTTGCTGACCGGCGCGCCGGAGATACCGGCGGCGAAGGTGCCGGGCGCAGCTTGGAGCATCTTCAGCGTCATGTAGCCGCCATAGGACCAGCCATAGGTGGCGATGCGGCCCGGATCGACGAAATCGAGCGTCTTGAGATAGGCCGCACCGGCGAGCTGATCCTCGACCTCGACCCCGCCCATTGCCTGATAGAGGTGGTCCTCGAACGCCTTGCCGCGATTGGCCGCGCCGCGATTGTCGAGCACGAACCAGATATAGCCGCGATCGACGAGATATTGCTGGAGCGCGCCGCCCCAGGCGCGGCTCACCTGCTGCGAATGCGGGCCGCCATAATGGTGGAAGAAGACGGGGTATTTCTTGCCCGGCTCCAGTTTGGGCGTGATCATTTCCCAGTGAAGGGTCGTGCCATCGGCTGCCTTGATCGCGCCGAACTGCTTTTGCCGATGGCTGGCGAGATAGGGGGCGTAGGGGTGATCCCCGGCGACCTTGTTCTCGTTCACCCAGGCGAGCCGCTTGCCCGTCGCGTCGGTGAGCATGACCTGTGCGGGCTGGTCGCTCTTGGAACGGGTGAGGATGATCTTGCTGGCGGTGCCGTTCGCGCTGGCGCCGTGCCACCAGCCCGGTTCGGTGATGCGGGTGACCGCGCCGGGCTTGTTTATGTTGACGGTATAAAGGTGGCGTTCGAGCACGCCGTCCTTGTTGCCGGTGAAGGTGATGCGGCCGCTCGCCTCATCCACCCCGACGATATCGGCGACTTCCCACTCGCCCTTGGTCAGCTGGGTCCAGTTGCCCGATTTGAAGCGGTAGAGATGGCCGTGGCCGTCGCGTTCGGACCACCAGATCAGGCTGCCGTCCTTCATTGGGTGATAGGCGTCGGACAGGTTGATCCAGCTGCGTTCGCCCGATTTCTCGCTGAACAGCACACGCGATGCGCCGGTGGCGGGATCGACCGCGAGCATGTCGAGGATTGTCTGCGCGCGGTTCTGGCGCTGGACGAGCAGCGTCTTGCCATCGGGCGTCCAATCGACGCGGGCGAGATAGATGTCGGTTTCGGTGCCGAGGTCGACCTTGACCCGGCCGGAGCCGTCCGGGTTCATCACATACAGGTCGACCAGCACGTTCGCGGTGCCCGCCTTGGGGTAGCGCTGGTCGTAGATCTTGGTGCCCTCCGCGCCGATCGCGGCGCGGCTGACGATGCCGACCGGGGATTCGTCGAAGCGCTGGACGGCGATGCGCGTGTCGTCGGGGGACCACCAGTAACCCGTGCGGCGGCCCATTTCCTCCTGCGCGACGAACTCGGCCTCGCCGAAATAGACGGTTCCCTTGCCTTCGGTCGTCGCCTTCATTTCCTTGGCGGTCGCGAGGTCGAGGACGACGAGATTCTGGTCGCGCACGAAGCTGGCAAAGCCGCCGCGCGGGCTGATCACCGGGTTGAGCTCGCCGCCCTCGGTCGCGGTCAGGCGGCGGACCTGGCCGTCGAGCGTGGCGAGGTAGAGGTCGCCGTCGAGCGGGACGAGGATCGACTTGCCATCGGGTGCCCAGTCATAGGCGACGATGCCCTTGCTACCGCCGATGCGCGCACGCTCGCGCTGCATCTTCTCCGCTTCGGACAATTCCGCGCCGGTGCCGAGCTTGAGACTGTCCACCAGCATCCGCCATTGCCCGGTCGCGGTGTCCATCGCCCACAGGTCGAAGCGCTGATTGTCGTCGGGGCGGTTGCGCAGGACGGTGACGAGCGTGCCGTCGGGGGAGAGTTTCAGCGCGCGCGGGGTCGTGCCGGCGAGGTCGGGGCTGGCGAAAACGCGCTCCAGCGTCAGGTCGCCGCTCGCCACCTGCTGTGCCTCAACCGGCATGGCCACCCCCGCCGACAGTAACGCCATCGCACCCAGTGCCGCTTTCCACATCCTGCAACCCGTCCATCATTATGTCTGTCTGCACGCCTATCGGACTTCCGGGAGAGCAGGTAAAGTCTCACCCGCAACCGCTTCGCTCAGCACATAGCGCGGACCCGGCCCGGTGGAGGCCGCTTCGTCGTCCGGATTGTAGAGGCCGCATTTCTTGAGCGACAGGCAGCCGCAGCCGATGCACGCGTCGAGCTTCTCGCGCGTGCGTTCGAGCAGCGCGATGCGGCGGTCGATCTCGGCGCGAAAATGGCGGCTGATGCGGTTCCAGTCGGCGAGCGTCGGGGTGCGACCGTGGGGCAGGCGGTTCAATTCGGTCGCGATCTCCTCGATCGTCAGCCCCAGTTTCTGGGCGATCAGCGCGAAGGACAGGCGGCGAATGTCGGAGCGCAGGAAGCGGCGTTGATTGCCGCTGGTGCGGATGGGGGCGACCAGCCCCCTCCCCTCGTAAAAGCGGATCGCCGAGACGCTGAGCCCCGTCCGCCCCGCCAGCTCGCCGATGGTGAGCAGTTCGTTGCCGCGCATTTTTCGTTTGACCTCAACTTAAGTTGAGGTTGTAGCGGGATCGGGCACTTCCGCAAACCGCAAAGGAATAGCGATGCCCACGACCTTTATCGAACACGCCAATCTCACCGTCACCAGTCCGCAGCGCACCGCGAAGCTGATCCAGCATCTGTTCGGCTGGCACATCCGCTGGCAGGGCGCGGCGCGCGATGGCGGCACGTCGATCCATGTCGGCGACGACCGTGTCTATCTCGCGCTCTACGCCCCGCCGGTCGAGGCCGAGCGGCGCTATCCCAAGGGCCAGCCGCTCAACCATATCGGGTTCGTCGTCGACGATCTGGACGCAGTCGAGGCAAAGGTGGCCGCCGCCGGACTCAAGCCCTTTGCCCATGACGATTATGAGCCGGGGCGGCGGTTCTACTTTTTCGACTTTGACGAGATCGAGTTTGAAATTGTGAGCTATGGGTAACGTCAATCCTACCTTCTTCTAAGCCCTCTCCCGCTTGCGGGAGAGGGTTGGGTGAGGGTCTCCTTTCTTCTTTCTTGAGCCGCTCGTGTGGCTGGCAAGAAGAAGAAGAAGAAGAAGAAGAAGAAGACCCTCCCCAGCCCCTCCCGCAGGCGGGAGGGGTTAGAGAAAGAAGAAGAAGAAGAAGGGTTACCCCCGCCCCGCCCGCGCCGCACACAGGCTGAGCATCCGATTGGCAATTTCGCGTTCGCCCAGCACAACGTCGCCCGCGCCGCGCGCTTCGAGATGTTTGACTTCGGCATCCGAGTGCGCGCGCGCGACGATGGCAATGCCGGGGTTGAGCAACCGTGCGGCCTCCACGACCGCGCCGCCCTCGAACCCCTCGGGGATCGCGATCAGCAGCTTCGCCGCGCGGTCGACGCCGGCGGCCTTGAGCGCTTCGGGATCGACGCCGTTGCCGCGCACCACATCGAGGCCAGCGTCCTTGGCGACCTTGGCGACGTCCGCCTGATCCTCGATCAGGATGAACGGGCGCTTCTTCGCCAACAGATCGCGCGCGATCAGCTTGCCGACCCGGCCATAGCCGACCAGCACGACGTGGCCGGTGCGGTCGCCGGTATCCAGCGGCGGCTCGATCGGATCGGTCTGCTCCTGCCGACGCGGGACGAAGGCGTTGAAGATGAACGGGTTGGCGAGGATCGACAGCAACGCGCCCGCCAGCACCAGATCGCGCCCTTCCGGCGGCAGGATCTGCAGCGACACGCCAAGACCCACCAGAATGAACGAAAATTCGCCGATCTGGGCGAGGCTGGCGGCGGCGGTCACCGCGATGCGGTGCGTGCGGCCGAGCGCGCGGACGATAGCATAGGCGACCAGCGACTTGCCGACGACGATGATCAGGACGGTCGCGATCAGCGGCAACGGCTGTTCCACGATCACCGCCGGGTTGAACAACATGCCGACCGACACGAAGAACAGCACCGCGAACGCATCGCGCAACGGCAGCGTTTCCTCCGTCGCCTGACGGCTGAGCGGAGTTTCGCCCAGGATCATGCCAGCAAAGAAGGCGCCGAGCGCGAACGATACGTCGAATACGACCGCCGCACCGAACGCGACGCCGAGCGCGATGGCGAGGACAGCGAGGCGGAACAGCTCGCGCGATCCGGTATGCACCACCCAGTGCAGTGCCATCGGGATCACCCGCCGCGCGACCAGCAGCATGACAACGAGGAAGCCAGTGAGCTTGAACCCGATCTGCGCCAGCGGGACCAGCAGCGCGCTCCAGGTCATCGGGCCGTCGCTCTTCACGATCTGCGCGAGCACTGGCAGCAGGACCAGCGCAAGCACCATCACCAGATCCTCGACAATCAGCCATCCCACCGCGATCCGGCCGCGTTCGGTATCGACGATGCCAAAGCCCTGCAGTCCGCGCAGCAGCACCACCGTGCTCGCAACCGACAGCGCGAGCCCGAACACGAACCCGGCCAGCGGGTCCCAGCCCAGTGTCCAGGACAGGCCCATCCCCATGACCACCGCCGAGGCGATCTGTCCGATCGCGCCCGGCACCGCGATCTTGCGCACCGCGAGCAGGTCGCGCAGCGAGAAATGAAGGCCAACGCCGAACATCAGCAGGATCACGCCGATCTCGGCCAGTTCCGCGGCCAGATTGCCGTCGGCGACATAGCCGGGCGTGAACGGCCCGACCATGATCCCGGCGAGCAGATAGCCCGCGATCGGCGACACTTTCAGCTTATGGGCAATCGACCCCATGATGAAGGCCATGACGAGCCCGGCAACGATGGTGGCGATAAGGGGGGTGTGGTGCATGGGCTGGCGGGCGTCCCTGTTGTGGCCCGGACCGCAGCGAGCGGCCCGGGCAGTGCCGTCAGCCGCTGGTGCCGCCGATCACGAGCGCTGCAGCCGCCGTGCTGGCCGCCATTCCACTCCAGACGATCGGCGCAAACCACCAGGGCTGCCGTTTGTCGTGCGCATTGTTCATGACATCTCTCCTGAAACCGCGCCGGAGCGCGAACGGGGAATGTCAGGCGGTGGGAGGGCCGCGCGGGCTGCCGACACGCGATGGATGAGACGGGCTGACGGGGGCGGACGCGACGGCAGAGGGGCGCGTGTCGATGCTATCGGGGGCCGCGACAATCAGCGGTGTTGCCGTGCCGGAGAGCGTGGCATTACCCGTTCCAGCGACCGGATCGGGGTCAGGGCGAACATCGGGTGCCACGATCCGCGGTGCGGGCCGCAGCGGGCGGAGCGCTTCGACCGTGGTTGCCGGGTTGAACGCCGAGCCAAACGCCACGGTGCGCGGCGGGCCGCTGCTGAGCAGCGAGGAGGCCAGTGCGACCAGCAGCGCGAGCCACAGCGCCGCCGCCCGGAGTGACCGGGCGTCTGAGGCGGCAAAGGGCATGGAGCGGGCTGTCACGCCTTCAATCTAGTGTCGCGGATCCCGGAATCAAACGGGGCGCGGAAGCTTTCGCCGCCGCGCCCCGCGCTTGTTCCTGCCGGACGCCGATTACTCGGCGGCGGTGGTCGCCTTGGCCGGACGCGGGTCGCGGCGCTCGGCGATACGCGCCGACTTGCCGGTGCGGCCACGCAGATAATAGAGCTTCGCACGGCGCACGACGCCGCGACGGACGACTTCGATGCTGTCGATGTTCGGCGAATAGAGCGGGAAGACGCGCTCGACGCCCTCACCGAACGAAATCTTGCGAACGGTGAAGTTGCTGCCCATGCCCTTGTTGGCGCGGGCGATGCAGACGCCTTCATAGTTCTGAACGCGAGTGCGCTCGCCTTCGACGACCTTCACGCCGACCTTCAGCGTGTCGCCGGGGCGGAAATCGGGGATCTTCTTGTCGGCCAGGAACTTCGCAACGTTCTCGGCTTCGATCTGCTGAAGCAGGTTCATGGATCTTCGTCCTTTTGTTGCCGCGCACCAGAGGGAGACTGGACCCGAGCGCCCTCGTGGCGCTCCCAAAGATCCGGCCTCCTTAGCCGTGTATCGGTCTCGGCCTGTTGCTTTCGCCAGGCGTTGATCCGCGCATGATCCCCCGATCGCAGCACTTCGGGGATCGTGCGCCCTTCCCATATGACGGGTCGGGTAAATTGCGGATATTCGAGAAGGCCGCTTTCGAAGCTTTCCTCGACTCCGCTGGAAGGCGCGCCCATTACGCCGGGAAGCAGCCGAATGCAAGCGTCGAGCAGCACCAGCGCGCCCATCTCGCCGCCCGACAAGACATAGTCGCCGATCGACACCTGTTCGATCGGTCGCGCATCGAACAGGCGCTCGTCAAACCCCTCGAACCGACCGCACAGGATCGACACGCCGGGGCCCGCGGCGAGCGCGCGCACCCGGTCCTGCGTCAGCGGTGCGCCGCGCGGGGTCATCGCCAGCATCGGGCGGTCGTAACCGACGCTGTCGCAGGCGGCGGCGAGGATATCGGGCTTGAGCACCATCCCCGCCCCGCCCCCTGCTGGCGTATCATCGACGGTGCGGTGCTTGTCGGTGGCGAAGTCGCGGATTTGGACGGTGTCGAGGCTCCACTTGCCCTCGTTCAGCGCGCGCCCGGCGATCGATGCGCCGAGTGGACCGGGGAACATGTCCGGGTAGAGGGTCAGGACCGTGGTGGCGAAGGTCATGACAGCCAGTTCTCAACCGGCAGGCCCGGTATGTCGGAAAAGTGCCGCACATTATGCGACACCAAAGTCAGGTCGAGCGACAACGCGTGCGCCGCGATCAGCCTGTCATAGCTGGCCCGAACGAACGGGAGCGACGCATAGGCCAGCGCCGCCGCTGCATCAAATGGCAAGACGGCGATATCCTGCAACGCCGTATCGAGGACGTTTAGCGGGGGCGGCTTGCCGTGCGACGATCCGTGCGCGACCTCGGCATAGACGATCGCCGATGTCACAAGATCGCCTTCGTCGCACAGCGCGAGACGCTCGCGGAGTGCTTCGTTCGAGCCCAGGATCGCAGCAATGATGATATTGCTGTCCAGCAGATACTTCATGGTTTGCGGTCAGCCGGTGCCATCCAGTCGGGATCGTCCCACAGCAGCGGGCGATGCTCAAACACGCGATCTTCGTCCGCGACCGGCTCCAGATCGAGCTGCTTGCCGATCCCCCAGATCTTCCCGACATCGAACTTGCGCTTGGGCTGCTCGACCGGTTCGACCTTGAAGCCCGACCGCTCCTCGCGGACGATCCGCATTTCGGTGCCCTCAGTGACGCCGAGCGCCTTGGGCAGGCGAAGGGCCATCGAATTGCCCGACTTGAACACTTTAGCGCGATATTCCTCGCTCATCACGGCCTCCGTATATACTTCATGTATATACAGCGCCGAACACAGTCAAGGAACCTACCCGCCCCCCGCTGCGCTATGGCGGTCATGGAAGACTGTATCATCGTCGGCGCTGGGCCGGCCGGACTGACGGCGGCGATCTATCTGGCGCGCTATCACCTGTCGATCCGGCTGTTCGATTGCGGGTCGAGCCGCGCGGCGCTGATCCCGCGCACGCACAACCATGCCGGCTATCCCGAGGGGATTGCGGGCGTCGAGCTGTTGCGGCGGATGCTGGCGCAGGCCGAGCTCTACGGCGCGGTGCGTGAGTCGGCCAAGGTGACGCGGGTCGAACCGGTCGCGGACGGCTTTATCGTCCATGCGGGCGAGCGGCGGGTTGCGACGCGGTCGGTGTTGCTGGCGACCGGAGTGGTCAATCACCGGCCCGAGGGGCTGGAGGATGCGGTGCATGATCCGGCACTGGCGCGCGGGCTGCTGCGTTACTGTCCGGTGTGCGACGGCTATGAGGTGACCGACAAGCGCGTCGGGGTGATCGGGACCGGCGACCACGGGATGCGCGAGGCGCTGTTCCTGCGCGGCTTTACCCGCGACGTGACGCTGATCGCGCCGGATGTGGAACATCGGCTGGACGCTGAGTGTGTGGCGGCGCTGGAGGAAGCGGGGATCGCGCGGGTGGATGGCCCGTGCGGCGGCTATGCGATCGAGGGGGATCGGATTGCGCTGGATACAGCGGACGGGCGGATGGCGTTCGACAGCATCTACCCGGCGCTGGGGTCGCGCATCCGGTCGGACCTGGCGGTAGCGGCGGGCGCGGCGGCGACGGCGGAGGGGTGCCTGGAGGTGGACGACCACCAGCGCACCAGCATCCCCGGCCTGTTCGCGGCGGGCGATGTGGTGAAGGGGCTGGACCAGATCAGCAACGCGATGGGTCAGGCAGGGGTCGCGTCGACGACGATCCGGAATATGCTGGGCGCACAGCGGGCGATTTTGCGGTAGTGCGGCTCGTCGCCCCGGGCTTGACCCGGGGCAAGGCTTCTTCGTCGAGGTCGAAGAGACAGCCCGGCCCCGGCTCAAGGCCGGGGCGACGATGGGGTTAGTTTGGCCGCGGCGCGAACCGCAGCGCCTGGATCGTCGGCGGATTGGTCGGGGCGAGCAGGATCTGGCCGTCGAGTTTGCCCTTGGTGCAGTTCCAGCGGAAATTGACCGAGAGGTTGCCGTTCGGCTGTAGCGGTTCGGTGGTGGGGCAGTCGCCGACGACGCCCTTGATCCGCGCGAATTCCGCCCGCCAGTGCGCGGCGTCGCGGTCCATCAGGAAGTTCATCGCCAGCTTGGCGTCGAGCGGCTTGAGGTCGCCTGCGGCATAGGCGGCGCGGGCGGCGTCGTGCATTTGCGCCAATAGCGGGTTGAGCGGCAGCGCGCGGGGGTCTGCTGCCCCTGCCCGCGCCAGCGACCAGAGCGATTGCCACACCGGCACGGCGGGCGCGGTATAGGTCTTGTTGGTGAAGGCGAAGGCGGCGATGCCGCGTTCGGGCGCGAGGACGACATAGCTGCCATAGCCGGGATAGCCGCCGCCATGTTCGAGCGCGGTGCCGAGGTCACAGTCGCTCGTGATGCGCAGCCCCATGCCATAAGCGGTGCCGTGCTTGCACGTGTCGCCCTCCGGCGCGCCGCGGCGCGGGCCGACGCGGACGAAGTTCAGTCCCTGCACCATCTCCCGCACCGTCGCGCGCTTGACCGGGCCGGTTTCGGCGCCGTCGCGCGGGGGCCAGGCGGAGAGCAGGAAGCCGATCCACTTCGCATAGTCGTTGGCGGTGGTGATCATGCCGCCCATCGCGCCGAACGCGCCATCGCGCATCTCCGGCTCGATCACCCATTTCTCGTCTTCCCAGCGATAGCCGAGCGCAAGTTTGTCGCGCGGCACCTGTGCGATGTCATAGGTCGTCGCGGCCATGCCGAGCGGCTGGAGGATCGTGCGGCCGATATAGCGCTGGTACGGCTCACCCGAGGCGTTGGTGATGATGCGGCCGAGCAGCGCATAGCCATAGTTGGAATATTCGTGCGCCATGCCGCCGGTGCGGCTCCACGGCACGCCCTGTGCGATCATCGCGCTGAACTCGGCCTCGCTCAGCACCTGTTGCCGGTCGCCCCAGGGATCGTCGGTGACCATGCCGCCGACATGCGCCAGCAGGTCGCGGACGCGGATGCGCGGGCTGTCGGTCGTGGGATATTTCCAGCCGCGCATTTCGGGGATGTGCTGTTCGGCGAGGTCGTCGAGGACCAGCCTGCCCTCGTCGCGCAGCTTCAGGATCGCGAGTGCGGTAAACGCCTTGCTCATCGACGCGATGCGGAAGCGGGTGTCGAGCGTGACCGGTGCGCCGCCGGGGGTCTGGGTACCGGCCATCGCGGACAAAGCGGGCTTGCCGTCCTTGATGACCATATAGACCATGCCGGGGGCCGGGTTCTGGTCGCGATACCTGGCGAAATGGTCGCCGATTTCGGTGACCTGAGCGGGCGGGATCTGGCTCCCCGGCGTCTGGGCGAGCGCGGGGAGCGGGGCGAGCGCGAGGGCGGCGGCGAGGCGGAGCTTCATGGCACGCAGCCAATCAGAAATCCGCCCCGCACGCAAACCCCTACGGAGGTTACCCCGCGAGGTAGCTGTCGAGTTTGTCGAAGCTGCCGCTCCAGCCACCGGTCATCGATTCCAGCGCGGCGACAAAGCTTTCCGCCTGCTCCGCGGTCGGATCCATCGGAATCCAGCGCAGCGTGATCCGCGTGCCGCCCTCAACCGCCTCGAACCGGATATCGGTACGCAACGTCGCGGGCCAGGCATCGAAGAACGGGCATGGCACGATGTTACCATCGGCATCCGCGAAGCTCTGGTCGTAGACGAGATGGTCGGGGCGATCGACGGTGCGATAGTCGCACAGCGTATAGAGCACGCTGCCATCCGCCGCATCGGAACGCGCGTGGAGCTGCGCGCCGCTTTCGATCGTGCCGCTCAGCACCGTCACCTGCGTCCCCTCCGGCCCCGACCAGCACGCCATCTGCATCGGATCGGCCCAGGCGTCGAAGACGCGGTCAATCGGGGCGCTGAACATGCGCTGGATGGTGAATTCGGGCGTCACGTCGGTAGCGGTCATGCGGGGTCTCCATCGTTGAGTGTAGCGAGATAGGCGTCGAGGCGATCGAACTTGGCATCCCAATCGGCGCCGAGCCGGCCGAGCCAGTCGGCAGGAAGCGCGAGCGCGGCGCGGTTGAGGCGTCGCGGGCGCGACTGACCGGCGGTGGCGGTTTCGACGAAGCCGGCGCGTTCAAGCACCTTGAGATGCTTGGAAATGGCGGGCTGGCTGACCGCGAACGGCGCGGCGAGTTCGGACACGGTGGCCTCCCCCTTCGCCAGCCGCGCAAGGATCGCGCGGCGGGTGGGGTCGGCCAGAGCGGCAAAGGCTAGATCGAGCGACTCATCCATAGCCATATGGATATATAACTTATTGGATATGTAAAGCGATATGCGCACAGTGGTGGTGACGCGCAGCCGCCAGCGCCACGCGAAGCCCGTCTAAATTACTGAAAATGAGGAGACTATTGCGGGTGTCGGACCCGCTTTATTCCGCCCAGCCGTCGGCGATGGTCAGCGTCTTCGCGTCCCACGCGGGCACCGCTTCCGCGCGCATCGGGATCATGAAGCGCTTGGCGTCAGGCTTTTCGATTTCGATCACGTCGCCCGCGCCGAAATTCTCGATTGCGACGACGGTGCCGATGGGCTCGCCGCTCTCCGACACAGCGGTCAGGCCGAGCAGGTCGGCATGGTAATATTCCCCCTCACCCAGCGGCGGCAGTTCGTCGCGGGTGACGGTGAGTTCGGTGCCGCGCAGCGCTTCGGCCGCATTGCGGTCGGCGACTTCGGCAAAGCGCGCGATCGCGCCGTTATTGCCGGGACGGACCGATTTGAGCGTCAGCGCGCCGCCGTTGAAGCGGCGGTGCGCGGACAGGTCCTCGGCGAAGACCTTGAGGCGGACCTCCCCCGTCACGCCGTGCGCGCCGACAATGACGGCGAGCGTGACGGGGGCGTCGTTAGCCAAGGATCAGCCCTCGGCCTTTTCTTCGCCTGCGTCGGCAGCCGGAGCTTCCTCGGCAGCAGCCTCTTCAGCGGCAGGCGCTTCTTCGGCAGCCGGAGCTTCTTCAGCGGCGGGTTCTTCAGCAGCAGGCTCTTCGACCGGCGCAGCGGCGGCGGCTTCGGCAGCGGCCTTGGCTTCGGCGGCGGCTTCCTCGGCGGCCTTCAGCTTCTCGGCCTTCTCCTCAGCGCGCTCGACGGCCTTTTCGCCGGGCTTGCCCTTGTTCGGGTTGCTCTTGGCTGCGCGCTCCTTGACGCCAGCAACGTCGAGGAAGCGGGCGACGCGGTCGGTCGGCTGCGCGCCGACGCTCAGCCAGTGCTTCGCGCGATCGGCGTCGAGCACGATGCGCTTCTCGTCATCCTTGGCGAGCAGCGGGTTGTAGGTGCCGATCTTCTCGATGAACTTGCCGTCACGGGGCGAGCGCGCATCGGCAACGATGATGCGATAATAAGGGCGCTTCTTCGAACCGCCACGCGACAGACGCATACTGAGAGCCATAGTGTAGTTCCTTCTTTAAATTCAAAGCGTTGAAACGATTACTTCTTCTTGCTCAAAAACTTGGCGAGTTCGGGCGGGATATCGCCGCCGCCGCCGGGCAAGCCGGGCAGCCCGCCACCGGGACCGCCGAGCTTGCCCATCATGTCGCCCATAGCCGGGCCGCCCAGCGCATTGCCGAGGCCGCCCATGCCGCCCTTGCCCAACATGCCGAGCATCCCCTTGAGGCCGCCCATCTTCTTGAGCCGCTTCATCGCGGTGGACATTTCCTGGTGCATCTTGAGCAGCTTGTTCACGTCCTGAACGGTCGTGCCGCTCCCCTTGGCGATGCGGATCTTGCGCTTGGCGTTGATCAGCTCGGGCTTGGCGCGTTCCTTGACGGTCATCGAGGTGATGATCGCGTCCATCCGCAGCAGGATCTTGTCGCCGCCGGCCTGTTCGACCGCGCCCTGCGCCTTTTTCATGCCGGGGATCATGCCGGCGAGCGCGCCAAGGCCGCCCATGCGGCGCATCTGCGCGAGCTGACCGCGCAGGTCGTTCATGTCGAACTGACCCTTGGCGAGCCGCGCCGCCATCTTCTCGGCATCTTCCTGCTCGATCGAGGCGGCGGCCTTTTCGACCAGCGACACGACATCGCCCATGCCAAGAATGCGGCCGGCGACGCGCGAGGGGTGGAACGGTTCGATCTGGTCGAGCTTTTCGCCGACGCCCGCGAACTTGATCGGCTTGCCGGTCACCGCGCGCATCGACAGCGCCGCGCCGCCGCGCGCATCACCGTCCATTCGGGTCAGCACGACGCCGGTCAGCGGCACCTGATCGCTGAAGTTCTGCGCGACATTGACCGCGTCCTGACCGGTCAGCGAGTCGACGACGAGCAGGATTTCCTGTGGCGTGGAGATGTCGGCGACCGCCTTCATCTCGTCCATCAGTTGCTGGTCGACGTGCAGGCGACCTGCGGTGTCGAGCATCAGCACGTCGAAGCCCTGAAGCTTCGCGGCCTGCATCGCGCGGCGGGCGATGTCGACCGGCTGCTGGCCGATCACGATCGGAAGGGTGGTGACCTCAATCTGGGTGCCGAGCACCGCGAGCTGTTCCTGCGCGGCGGGGCGATTGACGTCGAGCGACGCCATCATCACCTTTTTGCCCTGCTTCTTCAGCAGCTTGGCAAGCTTGGCGGTGGTGGTGGTCTTGCCCGAGCCCTGCAGACCGACCATCATCACCACGGCAGGCGGGGTGACGTCGAGGTGCAACTCGGCGGTATCCGGACCCAACATCGCGACCAGCGCGTCGTTGACGATCTTGACGACCTGCTGCCCCGGCGTGACCGAGCGCAGCACCTGTTGCCCGACCGCCTGTTCGGTGACGCCGTCGACGAACTGGCGCGCGACGGGGAGCGCGACGTCAGCCTCGAGCAGCGCGATCCGCACTTCGCGCATCGCGGTCCGCACATCGGCTTCGGTCAGCGCGCCACGGCCCTTGAGACGGTCGAAAACGCCGCCAAGCCGTTCGCTCAGACTGTCAAACACGCGATTCTCCTCTAGTTCTCAAGTCCGAAACGCATAAAACGCCGGCGGACGAAACCTCGTCAGCCAGCGTTGCCCGGAGGCATATGTCGTCGCGTTCATGAGAACGGTCGGATGGGCGCTTAGCCGCAATCGCAGATAAGTGCAACCACCCCCGATTTCACCCCTCCCCACCCCCGGCTTTAACCCCTTCTACACAGTCGGCGTGGGATATCTGTCGTTCCGTATGAAGGGGAGCATTTCCGGCATGTCGCTGGACATTGACGACGATCAGCCTGAACGCAACGGAGCCGGGTCCGACCTGATCACGGGCGCGATCAGCGTCGCCGCGATCCTGATGTTCGTCGGCACCGGCAGCTCGGTCCTGTCCAAGACGCTGCGCCATTATCTGGAGGGTGCTGCGCCCGCCGACCGCACGTTGGTGATCGCGTTGCTGCTCAACGTTGCGCTGATCCTGTTCGGCTGGCGCCGTCATCAGGGGTTGAGCAACGAGGTGCGAATCCGCACGGCGGCGGAGGAGCGCGCGCAGATGCTCGCCAGCCGCGATCCGTTGACCGGATTTCTCAACCGCCGCAGCCTCGCCGAGGAAGGCGCGGCGATGTTCGTGCGCGGGCAGAAGCGGCGCAAGGCGATGGCGATGCTGATCATCGACCTCGATCATTTCAAGACGATCAACGACATGCACGGCCACGCCGTTGGCGACGCATTGCTGCGCGCCGCGGCGGGCGAGATTGCTGCCGCGATGCCGCCGATCGCGCTGACCGCGCGGCTGGGCGGCGACGAATTCGCCTGTGCCTTCCTGTTCGATCCGCAACAGCCCGACATGATCGAGCGCATCGCCGAAAAGCTGGTCGCGCAAATGGCGCAGCCGTTCGAGGCGGAAGGGCTGCGGCTGCATGTCAGCTGCTCGGTCGGCATCGCGCGATCGGATTTCGACTGCCAGTCGATCGACGCGCTGATGCGGTCGGCCGACATCGCGATGTATGTCGCCAAGAAATCGGGTCGCAACCGCTATGCCTGGTTCGATCATTCGATGGAGCGCGAGCTGCAGACGCGCAACGAGCTGGAAAATGGCCTGCGCACCGCGATCCCGCGCGGCGAAATCGTCCCCTATTTCGAGCAGCAGATCGACCTGCAGACCGGCAAGCTGATCGGGTTCGAGGTGCTGGCGCGCTGGGAACATCCGACGCGCGGCCTGATCAGTCCGGAACTGTTCATCCCGATCGCCGAGGACACCGGCCTGATCGCCGAGATGTCGCTGGTGCTGATGCAACAGGCATTCACCGCCGCGCGCGACTGGGACAGCTCGATCACCCTGTCGGTCAACATCTCGCCCATCCAGCTGCGCGATGCCTGGCTGGCGCAAAAGATCATCAAGGTGCTGACCGAGACACGCTTCCCGGCCAGCCGGCTGGAGATCGAGATCACCGAAAGCGCGCTGTTCGACAATCTGTCGCTCGCCCAGTCGATCGTCGGCAGTTTGAAGAATCAGGGCGTGCGGCTGGCGCTCGACGATTTCGGGACGGGCTATTCGTCGCTGGCGCATCTGCGCGCGCTACCGTTCGACCGGATCAAGATCGACAAGAGCTTCGTCATCTCCTTGAACGAGAGCGCGGATTCGGCGGCGATCGTCAACGCGATCGTGTCGCTGGGCGAAAGCCTCAACCTGCCGATCACCGCCGAAGGGGTGGAGGATGAGGCGATTGCCGCACGGCTGAAGGCGCTCGGCTGTGCCAAGGCGCAGGGCTGGCACTATGGCAAGCCGCTGTCGGTGAGCGGCGCGCGCCGTTTGCTCGCGGAACGGCGGTTGCTGGTGCAGGCACAGGTGGAGCCGACGATGCAGACCGAATTGCCGGTTGAACGTCCGGATCGGATGGCGGGCTGATCAATACCTCCCCTGCTGCGCAGAGGAGGAATTACTTACCACCCGGCATCAGGCCGTTTTAGATACTCCAACTCCTCAGGTGTCGATTCCCGCCCCAGCGCTTCGTTGCGGCTGGGAAAGCGGCCAAACTGTTCGATCACCACCGCATGGTCCATCGCAAAACGCAGATTCTCCGGCCGGCCAAGCGCGGTGAATTTCTCCAGACACATCCGCTGCGCCTCGACATTCTCGGCGTGCATCAGCGGCATGTAGAGGAACGCGGCGCGCTCCGGGGCCATCTCGCGGTCCCAGCCCTTGCCGATCGCCTCCAGCGTCAGCGCGAGCGCGAGAGGGTCGGCGGCAAAGGCTTGCGGCGTCCCGCGATGGATATTGCGGCTAAACTGGTCGAGCAGGATCACCGCCGCCAGCAGCGCATCCGGGTTGTCGCGCCATCCCGCCGCGCCGCTCGCCAACACGACATTGCGGGCATGGCCGAAGCGGCGCGCGATCTCTGCATCGAGCGCATCGTCCTTTGCGAATTGCTGCTGCGGCTTCAGTTCGTCGAACCAATAGTCCAGCACCGCTTTCGCACATGCATGGACTTCAACCCCGTGCGTCTCTAGATCGCCTGCCATGTCGTCCTCCATCGCCGCACCAGAGGTAATCAGCCTCGGCTGTCGGCTCAACCTTGCCGAAAGCGAAACGATCCGCGCGCTGTTGGGGTCCAGCGACGTGGTGGTCGTTAACAGCTGCGCGGTGACCAACGAAGCGGTGCGCCAGACGCGGCAGGCGATCCGTCGCGCGCGGCGGGCGCGGCCATCGGCGCAGCTGGTGGTGACCGGCTGCGCGGCGCAGATCGACCCGGCTTCGTTCGGGGCGATGCCCGAAGTGGACCGGGTGATCGGCAATGCCGAAAAGCTGATCCCGGCGTCATGGACCAGCGACGAAACAGCGCTGGTGCAGGACATCATGGCGGTGCGTCAGACCGCACCGCATCTGGCCACGAGTTTCTCGGCGCATGTCCGGGCGTTCGTCGAGGTGCAGAATGGCTGCGACCATCGCTGCACTTTCTGTGCGATCCCGTTCGGGCGGGGCAATAGCCGGTCGGTGCCGGCGGGCGCGGTGATCGAGCGGGTGCAGGCTTTGGTCGAAGCAGGGCATCGCGAGATCGTGCTGACCGGGGTCGATTTGACCAGCTATGGCCCCGACCTGCCCGGCGCGCCGAGCCTGGGACAGCTGGTCGAGCGGGTGCTGGCGCATAGTTCGGTCCAGCGGTTGCGGCTGTCGTCGCTCGACGGGATCGAGATCGACGAGCGGCTGTTCGCGCTGCTGACGCAGGAAGCGCGGGTACTGCCCCACGTCCACCTGTCGCTGCAGGCGGGCGACGACATGATCCTCAAGCGGATGAAGCGGCGGCATTCACGGGCGCAGTCGGTGGCTTTGGTCAAGCGGCTCAAGGCAGCGCGGCCCGAGATCGCAATCGGCGCGGACCTGATTGCCGGTTTTCCGACCGAGGATGAGGCGATGGCGGCCAACACGCTGGCGCTGATCGACGATTGCGACATCGTCCATGCGCACATCTTTCCCTATAGCCCGCGCGAAGGCACCCCGGCGGCGCGGATGCCGCAGGTCGCGCCGGGCATCGCCAAGGCACGCGCGGCGGCACTGCGCGAACGGGCGGCGATGCGGCGGGCGGACTGGCTGCGCGGGCTGGTCGGGACGACCCAGCGGGTGCTGGCCGAGCGACCGGGCGACCGGGGACATGCGGAGAATTTCGCGGAGGCCATGCTTCCGCCGAGTGACATAGGATCGGTGCAACAAGTGAAGATCACGGACGTGCAGAACGGCAAATTGATCGGAGTGCGCGCATGAGCGGCCCCAGCTGGCGCGAGCGGTTGCTCGGCGGGTTCAAGAAGACCTCCGACCGGCTGGTCGGCAACCTGGCGGGGCTTGGCACCGGGCGGCTGGACGAGGCGACGCTGGACGAGATCGAGGAGGCGCTGATCGCATCCGACCTTGGCCCGGCGACGGCGGCGCGGATTCGCGACCGGCTGGCCGAGGAGCAGGTCGAGCGCGGGATGGAGGAGCTGGGCATCCGGCTGGTCGTCGCCGACGAGATCGAGAAGGTGCTGACCAGGGTCGCCAACCCGCTGATCACCGACAAGGCGCGGCCACAGGTGATGCTGGTGATCGGCGTCAACGGATCGGGCAAGACCACGACCATCGCCAAGCTCGCCGCGATCCTCAAGGATCAGGGGCTGAAGGTGATGGTCGCGGCGGGCGACACGTTCCGCGCGGCGGCGATCGGCCAGCTGCGCACCTGGGCCGAGCGGATCGGCGTGCCGATCGTCGCGGGGGCCGAGGGCGCCGATGCCGCAGGGGTCGCGCATGAGGCGCTGCGCCGCGCGACTGCCGAGGGGATCGACCTGCTGATCGTCGACACCGCCGGGCGGTTGCAGAACAAGCGCGAGTTGATGGACGAGCTGGCGAAGATCCGCCGCGTGCTCGGCAAGCTCGATCCCGAGGCGCCGCACGATGTGTTGCTGGTGCTCGACGCGACCACCGGCCAGAACGCGCTCAACCAGATCGCGGTGTTTCAGGAAGTCGCCGGCGTCACCGGCATGGTGATGACCAAGCTGGATGGCACCGCGCGCGGCGGCGTGCTGGTCGCGGCGGCGGAGAAATACGGCCTGCCGATCCACGCGATCGGCGTCGGCGAGAAGGTCGACGACCTGCGCGGCTTCGACCCGCGCGAAGTGTCGCGGATCATCGCCGGGGTGGAGGCGTTGACTCAGGGTCGAGGTTGAAATCGACGCTGTTAGTTTGGACGAGGTTCAAGCTTCATCGACTAGCCCATCGACCGTTTGTAAGAGTGACCCCATGACCGAATCTACGTCCCCAAAGCCCGCCCCCTCCCCCGGCCTGCGTATGTTGATCGATTTCGGTCCACTGGCGGTGTTCTTCGCGGTGAACAGCTTCATGGGCGGGCCGCAGCTGCCGCGGATGCTTGCGGCGACGGCGGCGTTCATGGTTGCAATCTTCTTGGCGATGGGGCTGTCGCTGTGGAAGACCAAGCATATCTCGCCGATGCTGTGGATCTCGGGCCTGCTGGTGCTGGTGTTCGGCGGGCTGACGCTGTGGTTCCACGACGAGACCTTCATCAAGGTCAAGCCGACGCTCGTCTATTCGATGTTCGCGATCGTCCTCACCTACGGCCTGATCGCCAACAAGCCGCTGCTGCAAACGCTGCTGGAGAGCGCCTATCCGGGCCTGACCGCACGCGGGTGGCGGCTGCTGACGATCAACTGGGCGGTGTTCTTCGTCGTGATGGCGGTGCTGAACGAGATCGTGTGGCGCACCCAGAGCTGGGATTTCTGGGTCGCGTTCAAGCTGTGGGGCGTCGTGCCGCTAACCCTGTTGTTCGCGATCGGCAACGTGCCACTTTTGCTGCGCCATGGGCTCAAGACCGATGGCGAGATCGTCGACAAGGCGCTGCCGCCGGAACAGTGACGGTGCCGGTCAGGGCGGCGTGCAGGTCCAGGGATTTGACGCGGTGTTTGGGCCAGTTTGCTTGCAGAATTGAGTGGGCACCGTGGTCTGCCGTGGCATGAAATGGAATGTCCAGCCCTGCGGCGTGTTCGCCGGAGCGATCATCGCGATGTGATGGCTGTGGCCGTTGAACGCCTTCTCGATCGTGCCGATCCGGCCCGCATTGTCGAACCCCTTGGCAGAGATCGTTTTCTGCGCGCTCTGCAATCCCGCAATCTGCTGCTTCAGCTGCGCAACTTCGGCCTTCAGGGCATCAATTTGCGGCTGCGGCGCGGCACCCTGCGCCACGTTCAAAGCCGTAGGACTAAGGGAGACGGGGGCTGCGGGTTGCCGCGCGAACGCGATGCCGGTCGCCACCACGACGCTACCCGCCAGAACCAGAGCCGTCTGCTTGCGAAAATTGGGCATGGGAAATCCTCTTGGCCGGAAAAGGAAACGCCACACGCCCGCCCCGAATCGAAATCGACCGGCAGAACGAGCCGCCGGTCGATATCATGTCAGTACCGCAATGATCGAGCGAAATTGGCGATTAGCCCGCCTGGTCCGCGCGGCTGACGCCTTCGCCGTCGAGGTTGGCGGCGACGAAGTCCCAGTCGATGATCTTGGTGATCGCTTCCAGATAGCCCGGACGCGCGTTGCGGTAGTCGATGTAATAGGCGTGCTCCCACACGTCGATCGTCAGCAGCGGCTTGTAATCATAGACGACCGGCGTGTCGGCGTCGTGGAGCGAGGTCACCTTGATCGCGTCACCGTCGAGCACCAACCAGCCCCAGCCATTAGAGAAGTGGCCGGTCGACTCGGCGATCAGCTGCTTGACCAACTCTTCCTTCGACCCGAAGCTCTTCTCGATCAGCTCGGCGAGCTTACCGGTCGGCTCCTTGGCTTCGGGCGTCAGGCCGAACCAGTAAAAGCTGTGGTTCCAGATCTGCGCCGCGTTGTTGAACAGCGCCTTGTCGCCGGTTTCCTTGGCGTGCTTGATGACCTCGACCAGCGACTTGCCTTCAAGCCCCTTGTCCGCGACGAACCCATTGGTCTTGTCGACATAGGCCTTGTGATGCTTGCCATAGTGGAAATCGAGCGTCTCGGCCGAGATCGTCGGGGCGAGCGCGTCCTTGGCATAGGGGAGCGTGGGAAGTTCGAACGCCATGGGATGTCCCTCCGTTTTTTGGTTCGCGCCCGCCTAACGCATGACGCCCACGAATGCCGCACAAATTTTTCTGCGGAGGGCATCGACTGGGGCGATCAGCCGCCCGCGTTGAGCAGGTCGTGGCGCTTGAGGGCATGGCGGAGCTGGTCGTAGCTGAGGCCCAGCGCCTCTGCCGTTGCGCGCTGATTGTAGCGGTTTTCGGACAGCGCGCGGCTCAGCAGTTCGCGCTCGAAGCGGTTCACGCGGCTCTTGAAGTCGCCCGACAGATCATCCTCGCGACGTGGCAGCGGGCCGGGTTCCTCGGTCGTCAATTGGACCGGAGCGGCGTTGCCGGGGATGCCGCGCGGCATCGGGCGCGGGCGATAGGGGGAGGCGAAGGGGTCGATCTGAATCTCATCCACTGGCCCCGAACGGTCCCAGCGATACACTGAGCGCTCGACCACGTTGCGCAACTCGCGGACATTACCGGGCCAGTCGTGGTTGGTCAGCCCGTCAAGCGCCGTCGGGCCGAACCCTTCCCAATCGCGTCCCAGCTCCGCCGCCATGCGCCGCCCGAAAAACTCGGCGAGCACCAGAACGTCGCCCGCGCGCGCGCGCAACGGGGGCAGCGTCACGACCTCGAACGAGAGCCGGTCGAGCAAATCGGCGCGGAACGTCCCCTTCTCGACCCGGTCGGGCAAATCCTCATTGGTCGCAGCGACGATACGGACATCGACACGCATCGGGCGTGAGGCACCGATCCGGGTGATCTCGCCATATTCAACGGCGCGCAACAGCCGGTCCTGCGCCGCCATGCTGAGCGTGCCGAGTTCGTCGAGGAACAGGGTGCCGCCATCGGCCTCCTCAAACCTGCCCGGCCGGCCTTTGGTGGCACCGGTGAACGATCCGGCCTCATGCCCGAACAATTCCGCCTCGATCAGCGTTTCGGGCAGCGCCGCGCAATTCATGATGACCAGCGGCTGATCCCAGCGTGGGCTAAGGCGGTGGAGACGTTCGGCGACCAGTTCCTTACCGGTCCCGCGCTCGCCGATCACCAGCACCGGACGGTCGAGCGCAGCTGCGCGCGAGGCGAGTTCAAGCGCATCGAGAAAGGCTCCCGACTGGCCGACGACATGGGTGGTCCGCTCCATGCCGAACTCTTGGGATATTCTCCCAAGTTTTGGCAAGTGCGAAGTTTCTTAGTTTCCTCCCAAGGGCGAAAATCGACGGAAATCTAAGGAAAAATCGAATTGGCACGCCCTGTGCAAAGTTCCTGGCAAGCCGCGAAGGGCGGCGAACGAAACGAACAAATCAAGGGACGGAAACAATGTACAAGGGCAACAACAGCTTTCGCACAACGCTGGCGGCGCTGGTCTGCACCCTGATCGTGAGCACGACCAGCCTGGCAACCGTGGTCGGCCCCGCCGTCACGGCGACGGATGGCATCACGGTTTCCACCCGAGCCATCGCGTAAGCGATCCCGCCGGGCGGGCACCCCCTAGTCCGCCCGGCGGCACGAGTTTCCAAGGAGCTAAATTCAGATGGGCATTTTCTCTCGCACCCGCGACATCATCGCCGCCAACTTCACCGACCTGCTCGACAAGGCGGAAGACCCGGCGAAGATGATCCGCATGATCATCCTCGAAATGGAGGAGACGCTGGTTGAGGTGCGTGCCAGCGCGGCCCGCACCATCGCCGACCAGAAGGAAATGCGCCGCCACATCGCCAAGCTGGAAAATCTCCAGATGAGCTGGACCGAAAAGGCCGAACTGGCGCTGAGCAAGGACCGCGAGGACCTGGCCAAGGCTGCACTGGTCGAGCGCCAGAAGGCGTATGACATGTGCGATCAGCTGAATGCGGAGATCGCGGTGCTCGACGATGCGCTGCGCGCGTCGGAAGAGGATATCGCCAAGCTGCAGACCAAGCTGCGCGACGCGCGTGCCCGCCAGAACGCGATCATGACCCGTCTGGAAAGCGCCAACAACCGCGTCAAGCTGCGCGAGATGACGCATGGATCGAAGGTCAGCGATGCATTCAGCCGGTTCGACCTGCTCGAGCGCCGCGTCGATTTTGCCGAGGGCCGCGCCGATGCGCTGGCGCTGGGCGCGCCGAAGAAGTCGCTTGAGGAAGAGATTGCCGAGCTCCAGTCGGCCGAAAAGGTCGATGCCGAGCTGGCCGCGCTGAAGGCGCGCCTGAACAAGGGGAATTAAGCCATGGAAGACATCCTGGTCCCGATCGGCGTCGTCGGTATGCTGTTCATCGGTATGCCCTGGGTCATCCTCCACTATGTGACCAAGTGGAAGCAGGCCAAGTCGCTGACCGGCGAGGACGAAAATCTGCTCGACGAGCTGCACTATACGGCACGCCGGCTTGAAGATCGCCTGCACACCATCGAGCGGATCATCGCCGCCGATAATCCCGAGTTCCGCCTGCGCGGCAATGACACGCCGCCGGCCCGCGAACTCCCCGACTATGAACGCGCACGGAGGAACTGAGATGTCTGTCAGCCGCACGCAGCTGTATCGCGACAAGGTCAACGGCAAGTGGCTCGGGATCTGTGAAGGTCTGGGCGAATATACCGGGGTTGACCCGTTGTGGATCCGCCTGGGCTTCCTTGCCCTGCTGGTCGCCACCTTCCCGCTGATGTTCTTCGTCTATATCGGCCTCGCCATGGTCGTCTCGCAGAAGCCCATGGGCCTCTACGACAATGCCGAGGAAGCGAAATTCTGGCAGGGCGTGCGGGCCAATCCGCGCCGCTCGACCCAGGAAGTCCGCTCCAAGCTGCGCGACATCGACCGCCGCATGGCCGATATCGAGACCTATTATACGAGCCGCAACACGCAGCTCGCCGACGAGATCGAGCGCCTGCGCTGAAGCGCGCGCCGATCCGACGAACAGGGAGACATAAAATGAGTTGGGGTGGACCGGGTTTCGTCATCGCCATCATCGCGATCACGACCTTTGGCTGGCTCGCTTCGACCTGGATCCGCGCGAAGCACGGATATCCGATCGAAAATGAATGGATGGGGATGACCGCCAAGGAAGACCCCAAGGCCGAGCGCAAGATCGAGCTGCTGACGAACGAGAATGAGCGGCTGAACGGCCAGGTCAGCCGGCTGGAGGAGCGGATCGCAGTGCTGGAACGCATCGCCACCGATCCCGCCGAGCGGACCGCCCGTGAAATCGACAGCCTGCGCTGAACGATAGGAATAGATGATGGAAAAGCTGCACTTCTTCACCGCACTGGCCCCCACGATCGCGATCGTCGGTGTGGCCGGGATGATCGGGTGGATGTTCACCACCTGGCTCCGCATCAAGAATGGCTATCCGCTCGACGGAGCCTGGGGTCAGGCGGTCTATCCGCAGAAGAATGACGAGATGGTCGAGCGGATCAAGCTGATCAGCCAGGAAAACGCCCAGCTCCGCGCCGAACTGGGTTCGGTCAAGGACCGGCTCGCCAATGTCGAGCGGATCGTGACCGACGGCAGCCACGCGCTGGATCGCGAGATCGAAGCGCTGCGGGTCAGCAAGAATTAAGGGGCCGGACGATGGGCGACAAACATAGCTTCGTGCTCACCCTGCTCTTCATCGTGGTGGCGATCCCCGTCATCGTCGGGGTCAGCAGCGACATGTTCAAGCGCTGGCTGAAGCATAAGGAAAAAATGGCCGAAGCGCTTAGCGCCCAGACCGCCGAACGCGCCGCACAATATGCGGCGCATACCGAGCGGCTGGAGCAGCGGGTGCGGGTGCTGGAGCGGATCGTCACCGACAAGGGTGTCGATCTGGCAGATGAAATCGAACGGCTGCGCGACGACCGGCCGGTGAACTGAACCAGATTTTGTGAGGGAGTATCTACCATGTTGATCGGAGTTTTCGCGGTGCTGGGCGTTATTGGCGCGATCGGCGTCACGATGGCCGAGATGCGCGACCGCCCCGTCCGCCGCGCCGCGCGGCTGGCCCGCGAAGCGGCACCGCAACCGGCCGAATAAGCCCCAAGGGGCGACACGAGATCAGACGAACAGGAGGCAGGTATGGAATGGGCGTTCATGGTGGTGATGATCGTAGCGATCGTAACCGTCGGCAACATCGTCCGCGCCCGCATGGGCATCCAGAAGGATGGCCGCGGCAACGACTATGTCGCCCATAATCCTGCGGCGAGCGCCGAAGCCCGCCGCCTGGAGCAGGAGGTACGCACGCTGAAGGACCGCATCGCGGTGCTGGAGCGGGTGATCACCGACAATCATTCGAGCGTGAGCCTCGACCGCGAGATCGAGAAGCTGCGCGACGACCGCAACTGAAGTCCGGCGGGAACCGGAGGAGGATGTGATGACCGACCCCAATTTCTACATGGTCATGGCGCTGGCGACCCTTGCGGGGCTGGGCATGGTGACCGGAGCGGGCCTCGCCGGATGGCGCGGCTGGCTGGCCTTCAAGCGGCAGGAACTGTCGCTGGTCCATCAGGCCGACACCACCCATACCGCGCCGACCAATGCCGGCGCGCGGATCGAGATCGCGGACCTCAAGGAACGCATCCGCAAGCTTGAGGCGATTGCCGCAGGCGTGGATCTGTGATTGTGCGCGGTGCCGTCCCGCTCCCCCACCCGGCCACCCAACGTCAGTGTATTCTATGGGTGGCCGGGTGGGGGAGCGGGACGGCACCGCACTTCAGATAAAAGAGCCCCCGGAGCAGCGGCGGACGGGTTGGGAGGCCACCGCCACTGCACCACGGGAGCGGCAGCTGCAGACGCCGCTCCCACCCATACGGGTCAGTCGATCACGCGGTGACGCTTCAGGAAGGTCACCGCATCGACGAGCAAGCGGTCCTGCACAACGGGATCGAACTTCCCATGCACCCCGCCCGGCACCACATGCAGCTCGGCGGGCACCTTCGCCCGGTCGAGCGCGGCTTTTAGCGCGGTCGATGCGGCGATCGGGACCACCGGGTCGGCATCGCCATGGACGATGAAAACCGGCGGTCGGCCCGGCTTGACGCGGGTGATCGGCGACATGCGGGCGGCCATTGCGGCGCCCGCCTCCCCCTCCCCGACCCATTTGCCGATCGAGGGACTGTTCCACGCGCCGAGCGATTGCGGGCGCAAATCGGTGGGGCCGTAAAAGTCGATCACTGCCGCCGCGCGCGGCGCAGGGCCACACTCTGCCAGATCAAGCCCCTCGCTCGCGTCGATCGTGGCCGCCATCAGCGCAAGATGCGCCCCCGCCGATGTCCCCATCAGCACGATGCGGCGCGGGTCCAGCCCCTGACGCTCCGCCGACCGCGCGATCCAACCCATCACGCAGCGCACATCCTCAACCGCAGCCGGTGCACGTGCCTGTCCCGACAGGCGATATTGCATACTGACCACCGCAAACCCCGCCTCGACAAAGCGGCGATAGCCGGTCCAGCCCTTGGGCCGCTCACCCCGCGCCCAGGCTCCACCATGGATGACGACCAGTACCGGCGCGCGCTTGCCCGTCGCCGATTGCGGGCGGTGGAGGTCGAGGTGCAGCGGGCCGCTCTCGGCGGTGCGATAGACGATGTCGCGCTGGCTGACGACCTCGGGCGCGGTTTGCCGTGCGGCAACCGGCGCCGCCAGAGCCGCCATCGCCAATCCCAGCCCGATCCATGTCCGCATGTGACGCCTCCAGCAAATTTGTACCAGCTTAGGGTGAGTATGGGTGACGTGGAAGTCCGACCCCGCTAAGGGCGCGCCATGACCAGCCTGTCTGACCTGACCGACGAATATGAATTCCTCGACGCCGACGATCGCTATCGCTTGCTGATCGACCTCGGCAAGGCGCTGGAGCCGATGCCCGAGCCCCTCAAGACCGATGCGACACTGGTGCGCGGCTGTTCGGCGGCGGTGTGGGTCTATCCGACGGTGCGCGACGACGGGACGCTCCACTTCCTCGCCGACAGCAATGCCGCGATCACCAAGGGGATCATCGCGCTGGTCCTGCTGACGGTTCAGGATCGCAGCCCGGCGGACATTCTCGCGACGGATATCGAGGGCGCGCTTGCCCCGTTTGACCTGCGCAGCCAGCTCAGCTCCAACCGGACACAAGGCATCCCGAACATGATCGCGCTGATCCGCGCGACGGCGGAACGCTACGCCGCATGAATCCCGAAGCAGGGCGGCTCTACCGCGCGATCTGGCGCTGGCATTTCTATGCCGGGCTGTTCGTCGTGCCGTTCATCCTGTTGCTGGCGCTGACCGGCGCGATCTATCTGTTCAAGCCGCAGCTTGACGCGTGGCAGGAGCGCGACTGGCGCAACCTGCCGGTCGCGGCAGCCGTTACACCGGACGCCCAGCTCAAGGCGGCGCTGGCGGCGGTGCCGGGCGCGTCCTTCCACAGTTACCGCCTGCCTGCGGCCACTGGTGACGCCGCCGTAATCCATGTCGGCCTGGCCGAAGGCGGAATGCGCGACATCGCCGTGTCGCCTCAGGGCAAGGTGATCGCGATCGACGATCCCGAAGCGCGGATCGCGACCACGGTGTCACGCATCCATGGATCGCTGCTGCTGGGCTATTGGGGCGGACTGCTGGTCGAGACCGCCGCGTGCTGGGCGATCCTGCTGATCCTGTCGGGCCTGTATCTGTGGTGGCCGCGCGGACGAGGACTGGCGGGCGTGCTGTGGCCGCGCCTGGGCGCGCGCGGACGGATCGTCTGGCGTGACCTCCATGCGGTGACGGGGTTCTGGGTTTCGGGGCTTGCACTGGTGCTGCTCGTTTCCGGCCTGCCCTGGACCGATGGCTGGGCGACCGCGTTCCGCACGGTGCGCGCCGAACTCGGGCTGGTGCAGGGGCCGCAGCAATGGAGGGGCGGAGTCGATCTGCACGCCGAACATGACCATGAAGCGATGCTGCGCGCCGCCGCCGGGGCCAAGACCGCCCCTGCCGGCATGACGCTGACCCAGATGGTCGTGCGCGCGCAAGCCGAGGGCGTCCCCACCCCTGCCATCCTGTCCCCACCCGGCGCGCCCGCCCAGTTTGGCCCGCCCAATGGCAATGTGTGGAAGCTGACCAGCGCGACACAGAACCGTCCGATTGCGCGGACCGTGCAGTTCGATCCCATGACCGGCGATGTCACCGCGCGCAGCGGCTTTGCCGACAAACACCCGATCGACCGGGCGATCGGCTATGGCATCGCCTGGCATGAAGGGCAGTTGTTCGGATGGATCAACCAGCTGATCGGCGTCCTGACCGCGCTCGCACTGGTCCTGCTCGCGATCAGCGGCGTGGTGATGTGGTGGCGACGCCGACCGGACGGATCACTGGGTGCACCGCCGCGTCCGAGTGACGCCAAACTGAAGGTAGTGGCCGCAATCACGCTCATTGCTGCGGCGCTGCTGCCGATGCTGGCGCTGTCGCTGCTGCTGGTGTTTGCAGTCGACCGGCTTGTCCTGCCGCTCTGGCCGGCAGCGGCACGGTGGCTCGACCGTACCCGCCCGGCCTGAAACACTACCTGGCCGGGCGGGCGGTCGTCCGCCGGTGCTCAAAGAGGGAAATCACACCGGCGGGGTGTCGCGCGGGACCGGGTAAAACCCGCGCGACGGGGGTGGCATCAGGGCATCAGCACGGTATCGACGACGTGGATCACGCCGTTCTTCTGCGCGACATCGGCGATGGTGATCTTCGACGTGCCGCCCTTGGCATCGGTGACGATCCAGCCATAGCCGCGCTTCGACAAGGTAATCTTCTCACCCTGAACGGTGGTCAGTTCCAGCTTGCCGCCATTCGCCTTGGCCTTAGCCGCGATATCGCCGGCCATCATCTTGCCGGGGACGACATGATAGGTGAGCACGGCGGTCAGCGTGCCCTTGTTCTCCGGCTTCAGCAGCGTGTCGACGGTGCCGGCCGGCAGCTTGGCGAACGCCGCATTGGTCGGCGCGAACACGGTGAAGGGTCCGGGCGACTTGAGCGTATCGACCAGACCGGCGGCCTGCACGGCGGCGACCAGCGTGGTGTGATCCTTTGAATTGACGGCGTTATCGACGATATCCTTGGTCGGATACATTGCGGCGCCGCCGACCATCTTGGTCTGTCCGGCGAGCGCGACCGAACCGGTAGCCAGCGCGGCACCGGCAAGCGCCAGCGCGAAATGCGAGGTACGAAACTTCATAGATCCTCCTGCTTTCGTGGCAGTGCCCGGCAGTTACGTGACCGGGTTGCGCAGGAGATACGGGCGCGGATGCGCGCCGGATGTCAGATGCCGAAAATTTTTCCTGCCGCGACGCGCGGGCCGGTCGGTGCGGCGTGCGGGGCAGTCGCGCGCGGCTCCATGGTGATGGCAAGCGTCGCGCCGTCATGCAGCATTGCGCGGTGCCCTTCGGCCACAACAAGCTGGGTATCGCCCGCAGGCTGGATCACGCCGAGCGAGCGGGGGATGCCGTCAGCGGGGATGATCCAGAGTTCCGGCACGCGCTGGTCCGGCCCCATATCCTGCGCGACCAGACGAAGCTTCGCGGTCGCCGGATCATAGCGCGCGGCGACCAACGCCGCCTCCCCCTCGCCGCGCAACTGGGCAACAATCGCTGGCTGGCTGGCGACTTGAGGCGAGGGTACCACTTCCCGGGGCTGCGGGACGACGAGAAAGACCGCAAGCACCGCCGCAGCGGCACTCGCCGCCGCAGTGCCGATCTGCCAGCGGCGCAATTGACGGCGCGGAACGAGGTCGGCGACCGACGTAGTGCCGGCGCGATCCAGCGCGCCCTCAATCCGCGCCCACAATTGCGCGGGCGGGGCGACGTCCGGCGTGTCGAGCCCGATGCCCGCCAACTGCACGCGCCAAGCCTCCACCGCCTCGGCAAAGCCGGGATCGGTCAGCACCCTGCGTTTGGCGGCCGCAAGTGCCTCCCCCTCCAGCACGCCAAGCGCGAGTTCGGCGGCGAGCAGGTCGCGATCTTCGGGAAGGTCCATCGGATCAGCCATCGCCAAGACACGCCCTAAGCTGCAGCAAGCCGCGGCGAATCCAGGTCTTCATCGTACCGAGCGGCACGCTGTCCCGCTCGGCCAGCTGGGCATAGGTCAGCCCGCCGAAAAAGGCCGCGCGGATCGCGGCGGCGGTGCGCACCTCAAGCGCATCCAGGCACAGACGCATCTGCACCTGCTGCTGCGCGTCCTCGATCGCGGTGTCGGCGGCGGGGGCTTCATCAGCGACATAGGCAGCCGCCTCGATCGGCGCGGCAGCCATCGCGGGTCGGGCACGAAGCCGGTCGATCGCACTGTTGCGGGCGATGGCGGCGAGCCAGGTGATCGGGCTGGCGCGCATCGGGTCGAATCGCCCCGCGCGCTGCCACACCTTCACAAACACTTCCTGCACGACCTCCTCCGCTTCCTCCCGGTTTCCACAGATACGCAGGCAAATGCCAAAAAGCTTCGCGCTGGTGAGGCCATAGACTTCGGCAAGTGCGGCGCGATCCCCCCGCCCCACCGCAATCAACGCCTCCGCCAGCCGCTTGCGCGCAAGAGTGGCGGAGGGGGATGAGGGTGTCACGGCGCGAACCCTAGCGCCCGACACGATCCGTGCAAGCGCCTGCGGTCAGCCAAGCCCCAATTCATCGGCAACGGCGTCCAGGTCAGCACCTGCAGGAACCAGCAGCCACTCACGGCTTGCCGCGCCGTTGACGACGGTCACCGCCCCGCGCGGGCAAACGCCAAGGCATTTGACATCGACGATCCCCGCCGCGGCCTTGCGCCCCTTCCTGAGATGGAGGTGCTTGCGCAGCGCCTTGCCCAGCGGCTGCTTGCCCCTGGGTCCGAACCCGCCATCGAGTCGTTTTGAGCATTTGGCGCAGACCAGTACCGCGTTCGCCCAGTTGGACCGGACGTGCGTCTTCAATCAGGCCGCCATTGCCGCCGCTCCTCGGCCGCGCGCAGCACTTCATAGGCGGTCTGGATCGCCTGAAAGCGCTTGGCGGCTTCGGCATCGCCAGGACAGACGTCGGGATGGTTTTCCTTGGCGAGCTTCCGCCACGCCACACGCACCGCATCAAACTCCGCATCGGGATCGAGCTTGAGCAATTCGAGCGCGCGCATCTCGTCGCGCGAACGGCTGCCGTCGCCAGGTCCGGCCCATTCATTGTGGCGGCTTTCGGAGAAATCGCCCGCGTCGCGCCGTTCCTGCGCCTCGCGCTCGGCGGCTTCCTCGGCAGTCAGCCCCTCGAAATAATTCCAGTTGCGGTTGTATTCGCCGGCATGGGTTTCGCAGAAATACCAGCGTTCGGGGCTGTTGGGCGATTTGGGCGCGGGGCGATCGCCCGGCAACGTGCAGCCATGCCGGTCGCACAGACGCACCTTCACCGCCTCGCGCTCGCTGCCATAGGCACGCCAGCGGGGGAAGCCCCAGTCCATTGATCGGGTAGAACGCGCCATTCAAAGCCAGATAGGGGCCGAATGTGACGAACGCCACCCCGGGAAATTGTTTTCACACGCCCGGCTTGACGCCCCGCCCGCCCCCCGATACACGCCCCGCTCCGCATACATGGCCCCTTCGTCTAGCGGTTAGGACGTCGCCCTCTCACGGCGAAAACACGAGTTCGATTCTCGTAGGGGTCACCAGGCAGCCTTCACAGCCATCCCTAAACATACCGCCAATGGCTGATGTTTGTGGTGCGCTCATCCCAGTCGGATCGTCGGAGCGCCATCCACATCAGCTAGCTGATGGCCCCTGCCCGGTCGCTTCGTCGGGGTAATGGACTATGTATGGCGGGGGTCAATCTGCAAGTGGCTCTACCTCGATCGCCGAAACGATTGCCTCGCCCGCACTCGCTACGAAGTGCAGGTCGAGCATCCCCCCGGTCACATCGGCGTCGAACTGCTCGCGCACGGCGGTGAGCGGTGCGCCCGCTCTGGCGTGGATGTCGAAGCCCGTGAGTGCGGCGCGGCCATTGGCGGTCACGTCGAACACGCGCGCGCCGATACCTTCCCTGGGCTCGACGAAGCTCAGCGTCACCCGGTAACGGCCATTGGCCACGGGCACGCGATAGCGAAAGTCGCGGCCACCGCGGAAGCTGGCAACGACATCGCGCCGATCTGTCCCGGCAATCGCTACCAACACCGGCTGGCGCCCGCGTCCGCCGGGTGTGTCAGCGGTGCCCGCCGCGCCACCGACGAAGAAATTGTCCGAGCCAAAGCGCTTGTCGGCCTTTGCTGCGACGATCGCGCCACTGTCGATCCGGAAGCTGCGCGCCTGCGCCGTGTCGAGCCTCCATTCGATCCGGTCGGCAACCGTGCCGGACGCGAACGCCCCCTTAGCCTCGATCCGGTTCGCGCCGGGCTTCAGCCGCACGTCGCGCCACACGCAGACGCGGTCGGGGCAGTCGGTCATCCGCCCAATCTCGCGCCCGTTGACGCTCAGCACCGTCTGCGGCGCGTTGCTGTACACCCGCACCTCGGTCACCGGATAGGCGCGGTCGATATAGCGGCGGCCGGTCACATGGACGGTGGGCTTGTCCGACCAGTTGGCGCGATAGAAGTAAAAGGCGTCCTTTTTGATCTTGCGGTCATAGGTCACGACGCCCTTGGTATTGATGTCCTGCGCATCGCCTTCGCGCCGCACCGTCGTGCCGAAATCGAACCCGTTCCACAGCCACACCCCCCACAGGTCGCGGCGGTCCTTCAGCACCTTCCAGCTCTGTTCATGATACCATGAGAAAAAGGCTTCCGGCTGAATGCGCCCGGCGGAGTCGATCGGGCCGCCGAGGGGATTGTCCGAATGCATATTGGGCGCACCGCCCGCGCCGATCTCGCTGATGGAGAGGGGCTGGTTGGGTCGCTTCGCACGCAACGCGTCGATATGCGCGGCCAGCTCGTACGGCTTGCCATAATACCAGCCATAATAGCGGTTCGCCCCGGCTGCATCGACCGTGTCCGCAACCGCTGGCACGTCGCGCATACCGCGCTCCTCGCAGCATTGGGCGAGCACCACCGGGCGCAGCGGGTCGGCGGCCTTGGCCTGCCCGTAGAGATCTTTCAACAGCGGCAGCGGATCGGCCACAACTTCGGGCGGGCGACCGAGGAAATCGGGGCGGCCCGGGCCGAAATCGACCTCGTTCGCGATGCCCCACACCGCGACCGAGGCGTGGTTGTAATTCTGCTTGATCATATCCTGAAGCTGCAGCCGGGCGTTGGCGCGGATGCCCTCGGGGGTTTCAACCTGATCCTTGGCGTTGGTCCAGGCGGTGACCAGGCCAATCTCGTCCCACAGCACGATGCCGTAGCGGTCGGCGAGCTCGTGGATCGGCTGGCCATGCTGATAGTGCGCGAGCCGGATGCTGTTCGCACCCATGTTGCGCAGGATATCGACCGTCTCGGCCACGTCATCATAGCTGATCGCCCAGTCCGCCGCCTCGCTATCCTGATGGATGCCGACGCCGACCAAAGGCACCCGCTTGCCATTGAGGATGAACCCTTCGTTCGGATCGAGCCGCATCGTGCGGATACCGAAGCGCTGGTCGAGCGCGTCGAGCAGCGCGCCGTCAGCGCCGCGCACCTCGACCCGCAGCGTGTGGAGGTACGGATCGGCGGTGCCGTTCCACAGCCGCGGATTTGCAACGGTAAGTGCGCCCTTGATCTCCGCTGGAGCACCCGCTGCCACCTGACCGGCATGACGCCAGCTGGCAACCGGCTTGCCCGCGTCGTCGAGCAGGTGCGCGTCCACGATCACGTCGCGCGCAACGCCGCTGTCATTCTTCAGTCGCGCGACCAGGTCGATTGTCGCTGCGGCAGCATCAACGCTACGTGTCGCCGCGTAAACACCCGGGCCGCCTGAATCGAGCAGGTCGATATGCACCGGGTTGGCCAGCACCAGACTGACCGGACGATACAGCCCGCCGCGCACGAAGAAGTCGCCGGTCATCGGCAGCACGTCCGCCGTGCTGTTACCGAAACGCGGCTGGCTATTGTCGACCTTCACGTAAAGCGAGTTGGCCTGCCCGAAGCGGATCGCGTCGGTGGCGTCGAGGCGGAAACGACCGAACGGGTTGCGATTCTCGCCCAGCCGGACGCCGTTGAGCCACACTTCGGCGGTGCGGCTCGCCGCATCGAATTCGAGGAAGGCGCGCTTGCCCGCCCCGTCCGCAGCCGGGGTGAAGGACAGATGGTACCAGCCCACCCCCTGCGCCTTGTTGACACTCTGTGCGCTGTTCAAATGGGTTTCCGGATCGGACAGATAATAGCCGACGCGGTTCCACGTATGCGGGACGGACACGGACTTCCAGTTTTCCGGCTTAGGGTTGTGCGCATCGGGGCCGGCGTCGCCGACGAAGTTGAATTGCCAGCCTTCGGCGAGCACGGTGCGCGTCCGCGGCGCGGCTTCGGCAGCTTCCGCACGCGGCAGATCGCGCGGCGTGGCGGCGGCGATGCCGGAGGGCAGAAGTGCCAATGCGGCCGAAGCCGATAACAGGGTCCGGCTTCGTCCAGTCATCGTCACCGCAAGCGCCTCCGGGAAATCAGCATTGGATCGCCTGATCGAAGCGACCCGTTACATCGAAAACGGGCCGGGTCACACGACCCGGCCCGTCAGAGCTATCAGAAGCCGATGCGGGCGCGGAGGCCGACATAGCGCTTATAGTTGCGCGGCACCTGCTGGTAGATGATGTAGGGTGCATCGCGCGTCGTGGTGTTGTCGATCAGCGACGTCACATAATCCTGGTCGAACAGGTTGTTGACGAAGAAGCTGACGCGCCAGTCACCATCCTTGCCCTGAAGCCCGACCGAGGCGTTGGCGATGCCATAGGCGTCGATCACCGTGCGCGGATTCTGGCTCAGGCCATTGACCGAGCTTTGCCACACATAATTGCCGTCGGTGACCAGCTCGAGGCTGTCGGTGATCGGCGCCTCGTATTTGAAGCCGAAGTTGAACTTGAAGTCGGGCGAGTTGGCCAGCTTCTTCCCCGCCAGATCCTGCCGGAACTGGCCGCTGGCGGTATCGAGGACGCAGCCTTCCGCGACCGTCTGCCCATAATAGCATTGGGCATCGGGAAACTCGCGGACGCGCGCGTCGATATAGGCCGCCGATCCGAACAGGGTCAGTCCGGCGGTAGGATTGATCGACGCCTCGAACTCCACGCCGCGCGAGCGCAGCTTGCCGACATTGGTCAGCTCGAACTGCTGTGGGACCACTTCATTGTTGATGCCCTGCGCCTGGAAGTCGTCATAGTCGGTCCAGAATGCGACCAGCTGGAACTGCGCGCGCCGGTCGAACGCGCGGCCCTTGATGCCGATTTCGTAGTTCATGCTCGATTCCGAGCGGATCGGATTGCTCGCGCGGCGCTGGTCGAAGCCCGACGCCACGTCATAGGCCTGCCCCTTATAGCCGGTCGCGATCGAGGCGAAGGCCATCAGATTGTCCGAGACATCGTGTTGAAGCGCGGCCTTCCAGGTGAAGGCGGTCTCCGAATCCTCTCCGCTGAAAACCGTCGGCGTCGCGGTGCGGTTGTCCTGGAACCGCACGTCGATCTTCTCGTGGTTGAGGCGCGCGCCACCGGACAGCTTGGTCGTCGGCGACAGATCGAAGCCCAGCTGGACGAAGCCGGCATAGCTGCGGCTGTTACCGTTTGAAGCCCAGTTCTGGCGCAGCGGTGGCGTGTTCGGCGCGAGGCGTACGAAGGTGCGATCGGTGCCGCCATCGCTGTAATAGAGGCCGACCATATATTCGAACGGCTCGCTGGGTGCCGAGGTCAGCCGAAGCTCCTGCGTCACGCTCTTCACGTCGTAAGAGGACAGCTGCAGGATCGACGGGCTGGGCGTCAGATCCTGGTCGTTCTCGATATAATAGTTCCAGTTCTGGAAGCTGGTGATCGAGGACAAGGTCGCGAAGCCGAGATCGAGATTCAGCTTGCCCGCGAGGAGCAGCTGATCGCTGTCATTCACCTGCTCATCGTTGATGCGGACATCGACATTGGCACGTCCGGGGGTGATCCCGGTCAGATTATAGCCGGTATTGACGGGCGCCCCGGTCGCGCTGACCTGATCGAGACGACGGAACGTATCGACGCCGCCATTGCCGTAGGAGTCGCCATAGTCAGCGATCAGGGTCACATCGAGCGCGCCGAACGTGTAGTCAAACTTGCCCCGAACGCCCCAGGTCTCGAGTTGACCCAGCTTGTTCCCGGTGTGCAAATTGTTGATGTAACCGCCGAAATCCGAATAATAGCCCGACAGGCGGAAGCCGCCATCCGCACCGACCGGGCCAGACAGCCCCGCTTGAATTTTATATTCCTCATCAGCCGTTGCCATCAGCTCGACCCGGCCGGTGAGTGTGCTGGTCGGCGCTTCGGTCGTGATGCTGATGACGCCGGCCGATGCGCTTTTCCCGAACAGCGTCCCCTGCGGTCCGCGCAGCACTTCGATCCGCGCCACATCGGTCAGGTTGCCGAATGCCTGTCCCGGCAGAAGCAACGGAATTTCATCGACCATGACGAGCACTGACGGCTCGACCGACGTCGAGAAGCTGAACGTGCCGATGCCGCGCAGCGAAACCGTGTTCTGATTCTGGTTGCCGCTCGCGGTGATGGTGAGCGAGGGGGAGACGTTGGTCAGTCCGGAAAAATCGGTGACTTGCGCCGCATCCAGCACGGTCTGGTTGACGACCGAAACCGCGACCGGAACATCAAGAACATTTTGTTCGCGCTTCTGGGCGGTGATGACGATCGTATCGGTGTCGGCGTCCGCCGCCGTGTCGGCGGGTGCCGCGTCCTGCGCGAACGCCGGAACCGTCAGGCTCGCGCATCCAACCAACAGCGCGACACGTGCGACCGAACTAGCCAATTTTGCTGAATTCATCTTTCAACTCCCTCTCCCAATGCGCGCCCTCTCTTCCATATGGTCAGGACGCTGCGCCAAAATTGGTCATGCCACAATCTGATTGGCGTTAAAAGGGCAATTTGTACGCTCCGCATCCATTCAAACCCTTGGAGGGGGAGAGGAACAGAAATATGCCGTCAAAGCGATGTATGATCGACAGAGGTCTGGCCAATTGGTGCTCGACACGATAGCTGTACTAACATGGCCCGATGGCGACCAAACCGAGAGTGACGATGACGAACGAAAGCGAAGGCGGCAGGGACCGGTTGTACCAGGCGATTGCGCGGCGATTGCTGGAGGTGTTCGCCACTGGGGAGTACCAGCCCGGCGACCGGTTACCGACCGAACGCGAACTCGCGATCGAATATAATGTCAGCCGCCCGACCATCCGCGAAGCGATCATCGCGCTTGAGGTTCAGGGAATCGTCGAAGTTAAGGTCGGGTCGGGCGCCTATCTGCGCGGCCTGCCGAACACCTCGGGTCCGGCCCGTTTCAACGTCACCGCATTCGAACTGACCGAAGCGCGGCTGCTGATCGAAGGGGAGGCAGCGGCGCTCGCCGCGTCGCAGATTACCGACGAGGAGCTCGACACACTGGCGCAGCTGATCGACGAAATCGCGCGCGAGAATGAGCGCAACGCCGGGACCGAGGATGCCGATCACCAGTTCCACCTGACCATCGCGCGCGCGACGCGCAATTCGGCGCTGGTGAACCTGATCGACACATTATGGTCGCTGCGCGCCAAGTCGCCCGAAAGCGCGCTACTCTACGCCAAAGCGCGCTCGGCCAACGTCAAGCCGGTCGTGGACGAGCATCAGGCGATCCTCGACGCGCTGCGCACGCGCAACCCGGTGACCGCCCGCGCGGCGATGCGGGCGCATCTGTCCGCGGTGCTCGACAGCCTGTTGTTCGCGACCGAAGAGCGCGCGATCGAGGAGGCGCGCAAGCTGTCGGCATCAAAGCGCGCACGTTACGCTCAGGCGCTCGGCTAACCTGCCCGCTCAGCGATAGGTCAGGCCAAATCCATAGGGGTAGAGCGTGCCCTGTGCGGTCTCGCCATAGCCCGGCGCGTCGGAATGCTGGCGATCGACCGCTGCGAGTGACGCGGGCAAGGCGAAGGGCAGCCGCCCGGCCGGTGCCCTGACCCCGGTCAGCACGTCGATCTGCGCCGCATCGCTCGCGCCAAAGCTCGCCAGGATCGCCCCGGTGCCGCGCAACCCGCTTTCCGCATCCAGCACATAGGGCTGGCGGAAATAGATGTTGAGGATCACCCGGCGCGGATCGCCAATCTCGCGGATCACCCCCTGAATATCGGCAAGCGAGGGGTAGACCGACCAGCTCTGCGCCTGCGCCATGGCCGAGAAGGACAGCATCCCCGCCTCCCACGGAAAGCTGCCGCCGAAGATCAGATTGTCGTCGACACAGGCGCGCTTTGGATCGGCGTCGGGGGCGGCGCAGGGATCCTGTTCGCTCCAGCTTTGCTGACGCTTGCCAGTGGCGCGGTCGAGGATCGTCAACGCCGGGTCGATCGTGCGGCGGCCGGTCTGTGCATCCTTGCTCGAATAGCGGCGCGCGGGGGCGTTGTTGACGCGGACGTTGATGACCGCGAACTGCGTCCCCTCCGGCACGCGCGGGCGCACCTCGCCCTTGGCGGCGTCGTAATTGCCGTCGGTCGCGACGAAGCCGCGCTTGGCGAAATCCGCGCCCGCAAAGCCCATCGTGTAGATCCGGCTCTTCGCCGCGAGCGGCAGCACCGGCGCGCCGTTGATCGCCTGATTCTGGAGCAGCACCAGCGAGCGGCGCTGCATCTCCAGCCCCAGTTCGCGGTTCGCCGGCGTGCCGATCGCGCCGGGCGCAGCACCCGCATCGACATAGGGATTTTCAAATAGGCCGAGCGCGAATTGCTCGGTCAGCAGTCGCTCCACCGCCGGGTTCAGGTCGCGCGTCTCGTCCAGCGCGCCGGCGCGGACCAGATTGATGATCGTGTCCTTGCTGCGGAACTCCGACAGCACGTCGGTGCCTGCGCGGATCGCCAGCGCGGTGCGGTCGGCAACCGTATAGTTGCGCCCGGTCGCCGGGTTGATCCGGCTGTCCTCCAGCCCCCAGCCGCGTTCCTCGATGATTCCGCTGTCGGAGTTCACATAGCCCTTGAAGCCGAGCTCATCGCGCAGGATGCCGGTGACGATCTGGCGCGAGAAGGCCATGCCGATGCTCTCGACATTACGCCGCTTGTGCCGCGCGTCCACCGGCACGCCATAATAGGGCATGATCGACCCGACGCCTGCGTTGATCGCGCGCTCGAACGGGCGAAGATGATAGTCGAAGCCGTAGCGGCCGCTGGGGTCGGTGTAGAACTGGTCCTTGCCGAAGGTATAGTGCGCGTCGAGCCCGAGCTGTTGCGGCCCGCCACCCGGAAAATGCTTCAGCGTCATGCTGACATGGGTCGCGGGCGAGAGCGCGAGGCCGTTCGCCTGCTTCGCACCCTGAAGCCCCTCGACCAGCGACGCCGCGATATCGCCGACCAGATCGGCATCCTCGCTGAACGTCTCGTGGAAACGCGACCAGCGCGGTTCGGTGCCGAGATCGGCCATGTAACCGTACATGCCGCGCAGCCCGATCGCGCGCCATTCCTGCCCCATCACGCGGGTGAAGTCGCGGATCACGCGCATGTCGCCGCGCAGCCCGGCGGGCGGCGTTCCGGCATCGGCACGTGGCGGCGCGGCGGCACCGAGCGCGGCGGCGGCGAGGCCGGCTTCCTTGGGGAATTCGGTGAAGGCCCCCGCGCCCTGGCCGATGCCGAAGGTCGGGCTGACCTCGACATGGTTGCGGGCATTGTCCTTGAACAGCGCCGGGATGCCGAGCCGCGTCCCCTCGCGCAATTCCTGCACCGCATTGGTGAAGCGCGCCATCTGATCTGGCGTCTGGCGATAGCCGCCGCGCAGGCGGAAGCCGGTCAGCTTCACCGAACAATCGGCGGGCTGGGTCGCGACGGTGGCGCGCAGGATGAAGCGGCTCATCTCCTGCTTTTCGATCAGCGCGCGCCCTTCGGTCGTGACCGATCCGTCGCAATCGGGATTATGCGTCGCGATCAGCATCATCCCGGCCTTTTCGGCGAGGGTCATCCGCGCGACCAGATCGCGGGCGCGCAGCTCGGGGGCCAGCCGCCAGTCCTCGTAAGCGTCGAGCGTACCCGAGGCGTTGAGATCCTTGAACCGCAGCCCGGCGACCGTGAGGATCGGCTTGCCCCGCGCCGCGACCACCGGCTGTGTCGGCGCCTGCGCGGCGTAGCGCGTCGCTGCGCACCCGCCCAGCACGACGCTGACCGCCAGCATCGAAGCGGCAAGACGAACCGGGCGGGTTATGGGCATGGTCAGCTTCCTATCGTCATTCAGGTCGTGGGGGACGGCGCGCGTCACCAGTTCCACATGCTGCCATCCTCGAGCCGCGCGACCGGGAGATAAGCGGGCTTGTAGGGATATTTCGCCGCCAGCTCTTCGTCGATATCGACGCCGTGACCCGGCGTTTCCCCGCAGAACAGGTAGCCCTTGTCGAAGTGATAGTCGTGCGGGAACACCGCATCGGTCTCTTCGGTGTGGCGCATATATTCCTGGATGCCGAAATTCGGGACCCAGGTGTCGAAATGCAGCGCGGTGCCCATCGTCACCGGGGACAGGTCGGTCGCGCCATGGCAGCCGGTCCGCACCTGATAGAGCGACGCCAGATCGGCGATGCGGCGCAGATGCGTGACGCCGCCCGCGCCCACGATGGTGGTGCGGATATAGTCGATCAGCTGGTTCTGGATCAGGTCCTTCGCGTCCCAGATCGTGTTGAAAATCTCACCCACCGCCAGCGGTGTCACCGTGTGCTGACGGACCAGCTTGAACGCTTCTTGATTCTCCGCCGGTGTCACATCCTCCAGCCAGAACAGCTGATAGGGTTCGAGCATCTTGCCGAGATTGGCGGCTTCCTGCGGCGTGTAGCGGTGATGGCCGTCGTGCAGCAGATGATGGTCGAAGCCATAGGTCGCACGCACCTTGTCGAACATTTTGGGGATGTAGTTCAGCGCCTTGCGCGTATCCCAGCCGGTGACCGAGGGAAGCGCGGCATCGGCGGGTTCGTAATACATGGTTCCACGCCCGACGCCGTACGCGTCCTTGATCCCCGGCACGCCGGTCTGCGCGCGGATCGCCTTGTAGCCCATGTCGATATACTGGCCGACGGCATCGACCGTTTCCTCGATGTCGGAGCCATTGGCATGGCCATAGACCATCACGCCGTCCCGGCTGCGTCCGCCGAGCAACTGGTAGAGCGGCATCCCGGCCATTTTGGCCTTGATGTCCCACAGCGCGACATCGACCGCGGCGATCGCGCGCATCGTCACCGGCCCGCGCCGCCAATAGGCACCGCGATAGAGATACTGCCAGATATCCTCGATCCGGCGCGGGTCCATGCCGATCAGGCACGGCGCGACATGATCCTGAAGATAGGAGACGACCGACAGTTCACGCCCGTTCAGCGTGGCGTCGCCGATGCCATAGACGCCCTGATCGGTCTCGATCTTCAGCGTCACGAAATTGCGTCCGGGGCAGGTCACGATGACCCGAGCGGCGGTGATCTTCATGGCAGGCTTGACTCCCCTCCGGTGCCGCATTCGGCATCGTCTTACAATCAATAGTAGATTGGTCAGACATTGTATGGCAAGGGTGGATTTCAACAAACATGGAGAGGGACATGAACCCGCTGAAGCTGCATCCCGACCGCCTGTTTCCGGCGGATGCGACCACACGGGACATTGCCCGCGCGCTCTATGCGCAGGTCGCGGACTTGCCGATCATCAGCCCGCACGGCCATACCGACCCGCAGTGGTTTGCTGACGATCAGCCCTTCACCAATGCCGCCGAACTGCTACTGACCCCCGACCATTATGTCCTGCGGATGCTCTACAGCCAGGGCATCGCAATGGAGCAGCTGGGCGTGACGCCGCGCGGCGAGCAGCCGCAAGTGACGCCGCGCGAAGCATGGCACACCTTCGCCGCGCACTATCACCTGTTCCGGGGGACGCCGTCGCGCATGTGGCTCGACTGGGTGTTCGCCGAAGTGTTCGGGATGACGCAGCGGCTCGATGGTGCCAGTGCCGACGCCTATTTCGATGCGATCGGTGAGCAGCTGGCGCAGGACCATTTCCGCCCCCGCGCGCTGTTTGACCGGTTCGGGATCGAGGTGATCGCGACCACCGAATCGCCGCTCGACCCGCTCGACCATCATCGCAAGATCGCGACAAGCGGCTGGTCGGGCCGGGTCATCACCGCGTATCGCCCCGATCCCGTGATCGACCCGGAGTTTGAGGGCTTTCGCGACAATCTGCGCCGCCTGTCCGAACTGACCGGCGAGGATTGCTTCGCCTATGACGGCTATCTCGCCGCGCACCGCAACCGCCGTGCCTATTTCGCGGCGATGGGCGCGACCTCGACCGATCACGGTCATCCGACTGCTGCCACCGCCGACCTCAGCGATGCGGACGCACGCGCGCTGTTCGACCGGGTGACCGGCGAGTCTGTCAGCGCTGCCGACGCCGAGCTGTTCCGCGCGCACATGTTGACGGTGATGGCGGGGATGAGCATCGAGGACGGGCTGGTCATGCAGATCCACCCGGGATCGTTCCGCAACCACAATCCGGCGCTGTTCGCGCGCTTCGGGCGCGACAAGGGCGCGGACATACCGGTGCAGGCCGAATATGTCCGCGCGCTGCGCCCGCTGCTGTCGAAATATGGCAACGATCCGCGTTTGTCGGTGATCGTCTTCACGCTCGACGAAACCAGCTATGCCCGCGAACTCGCGCCGCTCGCCGGCCATTATCCGGCGCTCAAGCTCGGCCCGGCCTGGTGGTTCCATGACAGCCCCGAAGGGATGCGCCGCTTCCGTGAGCAGGTGACCGAGACGGCGGGCTTCTACAACACCGTCGGGTTCAACGACGACACGCGTGCTTTCCTGTCGATCCCGGCGCGGCACGATGTCGCGCGCCGCGTCGATTGCGCGTTCCTCGCCCGGCTGGTCGCCGAACATCGCATGGAGGATTGGGAGGCCGCCGAGCTGGCGCAGGACCTGTCCTACAATCTCGCCAAGGCGGCGTACAAGCTGTGAGGCTGTCGGAGGCAACGGCCGCGACGCTCCCCGACTCCGTGCGCCGGGTCGATTATGACCGCGACAGCGCGGCGCATCAGATCGTGCATCTCGGCATCGGCGCCTTCACCCGCGCGCATCAGGCGGTGTTGACCGAGGATGCGATTGCCGCGTCCGGCGAGGTCTGGCGCATCATCGGCGTGTCGATGCGCAGCGCGACGGTGCGCGATCAGCTGGCGCCACAGGACCATCTGTTCACTGTGACCAGCAAGGGCGAAGGCGCGCCGGTGACCCGGCTCGTCCGCTGCGTCGGCGACGCGATCGTCGCGCCCGACCATCCCGACCGGGTGGTCGCGGCACTGGCCGATCCGCGCACGCGGGTGGTGACGCTGACCGTCACCGAAAAGGGCTATCACCTTGTCCCCGCCGACGCTGACCTCCCGGAGTTACTCCGCGAGGATGCGGCGCGCCCAACCCCGCAGACGATCTACGGCTATTTCGCGCAGGGACTGGCGCAGCGGCGCGCGAACGGGCTGTCGGGCCTAACGATCCTGAGCTGCGACAACCTCGCCGAAAACGGCACGCGGCTGCGGGAGATGCTGCTGCGGGTGCTGGTGTCGCGCGATCCGGCACTGGCCGAGTGGTGCGCCGATCGCTGCACCTTTCCCAATTCGATGGTCGACCGCATCGTGCCCGCGACCCTGCCCGCCGACCTCGATGCGCTGGAGGCACAAATCGGGCTGCGCGACGAAGCCGCCGTGTTCACCGAGCCGTTCCGGCAATGGGTGGTCGAGGACAGCTTCGCCGGTCCCCGCCCCGCCTGGGACGCGGCCGGCGCGCAGATCGTCGCGGATGTCCGCCCCTATGAAACCGCCAAGCTGCGGATGCTCAACGGCGCGCATTCGGCGCTGGCCTATCTCGGCCTCGCCAAGGGGCTGGCACTGGTCAGCGAAGCGATTGCCGATCCCGAGATCGGGCCACTGGTCGGCCGGTTGATGCGCGACGAGGCCGCGGACAGCTTCACCCCCGCCCCGGAACAGGATTTGGTCGCCTATGCCGATTCACTGATCGCGCGCTTCGCCAATCCGGCATTGCCGCATCGGCTGGCGCAGATTGCAATGGATGGGTCGCAGAAGATCCCGCAGCGCTGGCTGGCTACGCTCGCCGCCCGGCAGGCACAGGGCAAGGCGTCGCCCGCGATCCTGCAGGCGCTCGCCGCATGGATCATCCATGTCCGTGGCGACAATCCGCATGTCAGCGATCCGCGCGCCGAGCAGTTGGCTGCGCTGTGGCGAACGGCGGGAGCTGAACGGATCGTCGCGGCGCTGTTCGATTCCGGCGGGCCGATGACATCGCCCTGGATGCCGACGGCCGAGGATCGCGCTGCGCTGGACCACCACATCGCGGCGCTGGGCTGAACCAGCCCGACCAACGACTTACGGGGAGAGCGGGCGTGAACGAGCGGCGGCGTATGCCGATCATGGGGCTGCGGTGGTGGATCATCACGCTGGTGACGGTCGGCACGATCCTGAACTATCTCGCGCGCTCGTCGCTGTCGGTCGCCGCGCCGACGCTGATGCAGGTGTTCGACATGAATACCCAGCAGTACAGCTGGGTCGTCTTCGCGTTTCAGGCCGCCTACACTGTCATGCAGACGTTCAGCGGGGCGATCCTCGACTGGCTCGGCACGCGGGTCGGTTTTGCGATTTTCGTCGTGGGCTGGGGCGTCGCCAATATGTGCCACGCCTTTTCGACCGGCTGGTTCAGCCTCGCTTTCTGGCGCGGCCTGCTCGGCAGTTTCGAGGCGGCGGCGATCCCGGGCGGGCTCAAGGTCGTATCCGAATGGTTCCCCCCACGTGAGCGCACCGTGGCGACCGGCGTGTTCAACATGGGGTCGTCGATCGGCAACATGATCGCCCCGGCGCTCGTCGCCTTCTGCATCCTCTATTTCGGGTGGCAGTCGGCGTTCCTGATCACCGGCGGCCTCAGCCTCGTCTTCGCGGTCGTGTGGTACGTCGTCTATCGCAGCCCCGAGCAGAGCAAGCGGCTGAGCCAGACCGAGCTTGCGCATATCCAGATGGCGGGCGACGATGCCGGCGTTGTCGCCCGGCCCGCGCACTGGCGCGACGTGGTACGGACGCGCGGATTCTGGTCGATCGCGATCCCGCGCTTCTTCGCCGAGCCGGCGTGGCAGACGTTCAACTTCTTCATTCCGCTCTATCTGGTCACGGTGTGGGACTTCAATTTGAAGGATTTGGCGCTGTGGGCGTGGTTGCCCTTCCTCGCCGCGGATGCGGGGTCGATGATCGGTGGCCTCGCCGCCCCGGCGCTGATCCGGTGGTTCGGGGTCGATCTGCTCACCTCGCGCAAGCTGACCGTGACAATGGGCGCGCTGTTGATGGTCGGACCGGCCTGTATTGGCCTCGCGACCTCGCCCGCGGTCGCCATCGCGCTGTTCTGTGTCGGCGGGTTCGCGCACCAGATGCTGTCGGGCGCGCTGCTGACCCTCTCAGCCGACCTGTTCGACAAGAAGGCGGTCGGCACCGCGACCGGCATGGCCGGATCGATCGGCTGGATCGGCGGCGCGATCTTTACGCTGGTCGTCGGCGGACTGGCCGAAGTGATCGGCTATAGCCCGTTGTTTGTCATGCTCGCCGCGTTCGACCTGATCGGCGTGGTGGTGTTGTGGGGGCTGTTGCGGACCGAAAAGCCCCAAGCGGCGATCGAGTGAGGGAGAGAATATGCCGATCAATCGACGCACGCTGCTGGCCGGAATGGCTGGCACCGGTCTCGCCGGCGGTTGCGCCACCACCGGCGCGGGCAGTCGACCCGACCCGCGTGGCCGCCCGAACATTCTGTGGCTGGTGAGCGAGGACAATAGTCCCTTTATCGGTGCCTATGGCGACGCGCTGGCGCATACCCCGCATATCGACAAGATGGCGCGCGGCGGGCTGCTCTACCGGAACGTCTATGCCAATGCGCCCGTGTGCGCGCCGTCGCGCTTCTGCCTGCTGACCGGCATTCATCCCGAATCCAATGGCCCGGCGCATCATATGCGCGCCGATTCGACCCTTCCCGCCTTCATCAAGACCTATCCCCAGCATCTGCGCGCGGCGGGCTATTACTGCACGAACAACGAGAAGACCGATTACAACGCGACGATCGATCCCAAGGCGATCTGGGACGATTCGAGCGCGACCGCGCATTACCGCAACCGCCCCGCGAACACCCCGTTCATGGCCGTTTTCAACTTTGAAACGACGCATGAATCGCGGCTGTTCGGCGTGACCGAAGGACGGGTAAAACCGCAGGACGTGCGCGTGCCGTCCACCCTGCCCGACAGCGACGCCGTCCGGCGCGACTATGCCAGCTACTATAACCTCATGGAAAAGATGGACGCACAGGTCGGCGAAAAGCTCGCCGAGCTGGAGCGCGCGGGCCTCGCCGAGGATACCATCGTCTTCTATTATTCCGACAATGGCGGCTGTATGCCGTGGTCGAAGCGGCACTGCCGCGAAGAGGGGCTGCGCTGCGCGCTGGTCGTGCATGTTCCCGCGAAATGGGCGGATTATGCCCCGGCGGCGATGGGCAGCGAGATCGCCGCGCCGGTCAGCTTCATCGACTTCGTCCCCACCCTGTTGTCGATCGCCGGCATCGCCCAGCCGCCCGAGCTGCCCGGCACGCCGTTCCTTGGCCGCACGATCGCCGCGCCGAAGCGGTTGGCGTTCGGGATGCGCAACCGCATGGACGAGCGGTATGATTTCGTCCGGACGGTGTCGGACGGCAGCTATCGCCACATCCGCAATTACATGCCGCATCGCCCGATGGGGCAGGTCAACGCCTTCCCGCTGATGCTGCGCAGCTATCAGGATGTGTACCAGCGTTACCAGGCGGGGCAGCTCGACGCGGTGCAAGCGCGCTTCTTTGAGCCGCGGCCCTATGAGGAATTGTACGACCTCACCGCCGATCCCGATCAGACTCGCAACCTCGCAGGCGACCCTGTGCAGCAGGAGAGGATGCAGGCGTTCCGCAAGGCGCTCGACCGGCACATGCTGGCGATCACCGACAACGGCTTCATTCCCGAAGGATCGCCGCTTGAGGGCTATGAAGCCAGCCGCGCGCCCGGCGCCTATCCGCTGGCACGGATCATGGCGCTGGCGGAGATTGCGGCGTCGGGCGATCCGGCGGGGCTGTCCGAACTGGCTGCCGCCCTCGCTTCGCCGAATGATGTGATGCGTTATTGGGCCGCAACTGGGCTGGTGATCCTCAAGGCGCGCGCAGAACCGGCGCGGGCGGCGCTGATCGCAGCGCTGGATCGAGAACCCTCGCCCCATGTCCGGGTCGTGATTGCCGAGGCGTTGACCTATGTCGGCGAAGGCTCCCGCGCGCGGGACGCTTTTCGGCAGGCGCTGTCATCCGGGTCTGAATCGGTCGCGCTTCAGGCGCTCAACGCGATGATCAATGTCGATCCGGCCGCACGCCCGCTCGATGCCATGACGCGCTGGGAGAAAGACCCCGGCTATCTCGGGCGCGCGACCCGCTACCTCCAGCGCATCGCGGCGGGCGGATTCGATCCATCGGTATCGCTGCTGCCGCAACGCGGATGAGGTTGATCTTGATGGCATTTATATAGGGGGTCAGCAGCGCAATCTCTGACTTCGCCCGCTTTTTGGGTTGCCCACGCAGGGCGATGCCGTGCATCGGTAGCATTGCATTGCCCTTCAAGGAGGCCCGCGTGACCCTGCCCGATCTGATCATCCCTACCTATGTCCAGATGTTGGGTGCACTGTCCGGGTGGCTGACCAAAGCCGAGGCGCAGGATGGCATCACCGACACGCTGATGTCGGCGCGGCTGGCACCCGATATGTTCCCGCTCGCCACCCAGATCCGCTTTGCCTGTGTGCAGGCGCAGGAGGGCGTGTATCGGCTGCGCGGTGAGGCGTTTCCGCCCGCCATCGCCGAATTGCTCGATGAAGGCCGTACCGCTGGCGATCGCCCCGGCACGATTGCCGACGCCCGCGCGCGCATCGCCGAAACACTGGCGCTGCTGGAGCAAATGCGGGGTGACATGCCGGCGGTCGATCCAGCGTCACCGATCGCCCACACCCTGCCCCAGGGCATGGTGTTCGACCTGACCGCGGAGCAGTTCGTCCGCGACTGGGCACTGCCGCAATTCTACTTCCACCTGATGACCGCCTACGCGATCCTGCGCGCGCAGGGCGTGGAACTGGGCAAGGTCGATTATGTCGCGCACATGTTCGCCTATCTGCGCCCCGGCACCGCTCCGGGCAGCTAAGCGCGACAGTAAGATATAAAGAATCCTTTATATTGCACTTGCCGAGGCACCGAAGCGGTCGTAAAGACCCGATCGAGACACGGGGGCGACCCCGTGTTTCATGATCGCGCCGGTGCCCCGAAAGGGGCTTAAACGGGAATGCGGTGCGGGCAGCCTGGCTGTCCAAATCCGCAGCTGTCCCTGCAACTGTAAGCGGTGAGCGCGATGCACTGGTCCCCGTTCGAGGGAACAGCCACTGGGCATTTGCCCGGGAAGGCCGTGCATCAAGCCCTGACCCGCGAGCCAGGAGACCTGCCGGCGCATGGTCGCTCTTGCCTTGGTCCAGGGAATGGCCGCGGCACGGTCCTCCGTCTGAGCGACGAACCAAGCGGCGGGGGCCGCGTCGGTGTCGTGCGTCAGGCGTTCATGCGCCCGGCTGGCGCGTGCATACCGGCCGTTCGGACTGGACGGCAGGCCCCTGCCCTCGTTGCTCGGCGCCGGGGAAAGACCCATGTTGAAGTTACTGTCCGTTTCCGCCCTCGCTATCGCTGCGGCATCGCCCGCCTTTGCGCGCGAGACTGCCATTGCCGAAGATTCGAGCGAGATGGTGGTCGTCACCGCCTCGCGTTCGGGCGAAGCCGTTCCGATCGACGAGGTTGGCGCGTCCGTCACCGTGATCGACGCGCAGGCGCTGGAGCAGCGCCAGACCCGCACCCTGTCCGACGTGCTGCGCGACGTGCCGGGCGTTGCGGTCAGCCGCCAGATCGGCGGGCTGACGCAGGTTCGCATTCGCGGGACCGAGGGCAATCACGTCCTGACGCTGATCGACGGCATCGAAGTGTCCGACCCGTTCCAGGGCGAATTCGATTATAGCGGCGTGCTGGCCGATAGCGCGGCGCGGGTCGAGGTACTGCGTGGTCAGCAAAGCTCGCTCTATGGCTCCGACGCGATCGGCGGCGTGATCCACTACCTCACTTTGTCGGGCCGCGAGGCACCGGGGCTTAGCGCGCGGATCGAGGGCGGTTCGTTCGGCACGGTCAGCGCGGCGGCGCGCGCGGCGGGCGTATCGGGTGATTTCGACTATGCGCTCTCAGCCACCGGCTATATGACCGATGGCACCCCCACCGCACGCGGCGGCACCCGCAAGGTCGGATCGGAAAGCGGCGCGCTGAGCGGCAAGTTCAACTGGACCCCCAGCGACAGCCTGACGCTGACCGGCGTGCTGCGCTATGCGGTGACCGATGCCGATGCGAACAATAGCGACGGCAACCCCGCCAGCCCGACCTTTGGCTACACGATCGACAGCCCCGGTGTGCATTACCGCAACCGCGGATTTTACGGCCTGCTCAGCGCGCAGTTCAGCGCGCTCGACGGGCGCTGGACCACCAGCCTGTCGGGCCAGTTCGCCGATACCGAGCGGGCGATGTTCCGCGCCAACGACACGGTCGATTTCGGCAATGTCGGCACGCGCTACAAGGGCTCGCTGGTATCGAGCCTGCGCTTTGGTAACGACGCGATCACCCACCGCCTGACCGGCGCGGTCGATGTCGAGCGGGAAGAGTTCCGCAACACGACGCCGGGCAGCGGATCGCCGTTCGACGCCTTTACCGGCAAGCGCAGCACCGACAATCTCGGGCTGGTTGCACAGTATGAGCTGACCGCGGGCGGCTTCGCGGCGGGCGCATCGGTGCGGCACGACGACAATAACCGCTTCGACGATGCCACCACCTGGCGCGTGCAGGGCAGCTATCGCCTGCCCACCGGCACGCGCGTGCGCGGCGCCTATGGCACCGGCGTCAAGAACCCCGGCTATTACGAGCTCTACGGCTTTTCGGACGGGCGCTATATCGGCAACCCCAACCTGAAGCCGGAAAAATCCGAAGGCTGGGAAGCCGGGGTCGAGCAGAGCTTTGCCGACGACGCGGTCACATTCGGCGCGACCTATTTCGATTCCACGCTGAAGGGCGAGATCTACACCACCTACCCCGCCCCGACATATGTCGCGACGCCGGCCAATCGCACGACCCTGTCCAAGCAGCATGGCGTCGAGCTGTTCGCGAGCGCGCGGCCGATCCCGCAGCTGCGGTTCGACGCGAGCTACACCCACCTCAATGCCAAGGAGAATGGGGTCGAGGAAGTGCGCCGTCCGGGCGACATCGCGAGCTTCAACGCGACCTATATCTCCAGCGACGCGCGGCTTTCGACTACGCTGACGGTGCGGCATAATGGGCGGATGACTGACGTCGCCTTTACCGACCCCAGCTACAATCCGGTGCGGGTGTCGCTGAAGCCGTACACGCTGGTGAACTTCAACATCGCGTTCGATGTGGTGGAGAAGGTGCAGCTGTTCGGCCGCGTCGAGAACCTGTTCGACGTCGATTACGAAGAGGTGTTCAGCTTTGCGACGCCCGGTATCGGCGCGTTCGCCGGCGTGCGCGTGAAGCTGTGATGCGCCGCGCCGGCATCCTGCTGGCGATCGCGGCCATGACGCTGCCGGTTTCGGCCGGCAGCGCTCCGCCGCCTGCGCCCGCTGCAATGCCGATGAGGGTGATGTCGATCAACCAGTGCACCGACCAGCTGGTGCTGATGCTGCTGCCGCCCGAGCGGATCGCGTCGGTCACCTGGCTGTCGCGCGATCCGTTGCTGTCGCTGATGGCGGCGCGGGCGCGTGGCGTGGCGGTCAATCGTGGTGAGATCGAGGATGTGGTGCGGCAACAGCCCGACCTGATCGTCGCCGACAGCTTTGGATCGGCGGCGACCCGCGCGGCGCTGCGCCGCTTCGGCTTTCCGATGGTCGAGGTGGCGCAGCCGCAGAGCCTGGACGATATTCGCGCGACGGTGCGCACGCTTTCCGCGCGGCTGGGGACGGTGGCGCGGGGCGAGGCGCTGATCGCGGGGATGGACGCGCGGCTTGCTGAACTGGAGCGCCGCCCTGCGCTCAACCTGCGCGTTGCGTCGTGGAGCGGCGATGGCCTCTCGCGCGGTGAGGGCGCGCTGTATGACGCGGTGCTCGACGCGGCGGGTGCGCGCAATGCAGCCAAGGAGGGCGTGGCCGGCACCGATGTCGAGGCACTGCTGGCACTGAACCCCGATATCCTAGTCGCGCCCGTCGGCGGCGTGGTCGGGCAGAGCCTGCGCGATCGCGTGGCGCGGCATCCGCTGGTGCGCCGGCAATGGGCCGGACGGCAGGTCGCGGTCAGCCCGCGCGACTATATTTGCGGCACGCCGCTGATCGCCGAGGCGGCAGCGGAGTTGCGCGATCAGCTTGAGGCGACGCGATGAGCGGGCGGCTGCTGATCCCCGTGCTAGTGCTGCTGACCCTGGTGCTGGGCCTGATCTCGCTCGGCATCGGCACGTTGGGCCTCGACTATGCCGGATGGCTGGGCGGCGAGACCAGCGGCACAGCGCGGCTGACCGGCGTGGTGATCAGCGAAATCCGCCTGCCCCGGATGCTGCTCGGCGTGCTGACCGGCGCGATCCTCGGCCTTTCCGGCGCGGTGCTACAGGGGCTGCTGCGCAATCCGCTGGCCGAGCCGGGGCTGCTCGGCATTTCCGGCGGTGCGTCGCTCGGCGCGGTGATCGCGATTTATTATGGGCTGGCAGCGGTCGCGCCGCTGGCCGCGCCGCTGGCGGGGTTGGCCGGAGCGATGGCGGCGGGGTTCGCGGCGTTGCTGCTCGCACGCGGCGGCGGGACGCTGGCGTTGATCCTCGCTGGCGCTGCCATTTCGAGCCTTGCGGGCGCTGGGATCAGCCTTGCGCTCAACCTCGCGCCCAATCCTTACGCCGCATATGAGATCATGACCTGGCTGATGGGTTCGCTCGCCAATCGCGGGTGGGAGGAGATCATGCTCGCCGCGCCGCTGATCCTGCTCGGCGGAGGTGTGCTGCTGCCCACGGCGCGGTCGCTCGACGCGCTGGCGCTGGGCGAGTTGCAGGCCGAGAGCCTGGGCGTCGATGTGCGGCGGACGCGGCTGCTCGCGCTGGCGGGCACCGGGCTTGGTGTTGGCGCAGCGACCGCCGTGGTTGGGACGATCGGCTTTATCGGGCTGGTCGCGCCGCATCTGGTCCGTCCCTTTGTTGGGCATCGACCGGGTGCCACCTTGATCCCGGCAGCTTTGGCGGGCGCGGCGTTGCTGACCGCCGCCGATATCGCCACGCGGCTGATCCGGCTCGACAGCCCGATCCATTTGGGCGTGTTCACCGCGTTGGTCGGCGCGCCCTTCTTCCTGTGGCTGGTGCTGCGGATGCGGAGCCGGACGCCATGACCGCACTGACCCTTGAAGCGATCACGCTGAGGCGCGGCGGGCGGCTGGTGCTGGATGGCGTCGACGCGCGGTTCGCGGCGGGGCGCCTCACCGCCGTGATCGGCCCCAATGGCGCGGGCAAGTCCAGCCTGCTTGAAGTCGCCGCAGGACTGCTGACGCCGGAGCGCGGCAGCGTCCGGCTGGGCGACACACCCCTGCCCGCGCTGCGTCGGCAGGAGCTGGCGCAACGCCGCGCCTATCTGCCCCAGCGGGTTGGTGTGGACTGGCCGATCAGCGTTGAGCGGGTGGTCGCGCTCGGCCTGCTGCCCCAGCTTCCCGCATTTGGCGGGCTGCCTGCCGCGTTGCTCCCCGCGATTGAGCGCGCGCTGGAGGAATGCGACCTGCTCGCGCTGCGCGACCGTCCCGCCACTGACCTGTCGGGCGGCGAGCTGGCCCGCGTGCTGCTCGCCCGCGCGATCGTTGGCGATCCCGAGCTGCTGATCGTTGACGAGCCCACCGCCGATCTCGACCCCCGCCACGCGATCGACGCGATGCGCCGCCTGCGCACGCGCGCCGATGCCGGGCGGACGGTGGTGATGGCGATCCATGACATCGACCTCGCCTTTCGCTTCGCCGACGATGTGGTTGCGGTGCGGGAGGGGCGCATCCTTGCCGCCGGTCCCGCGCCTGACGTGATGCGCGATCAGATGCTGTCCGCGCTCTATGACGTGGAGGTGCGGATCGTCCGCGACGAATATGGGCCGACGATCCGCTTTCTGGATTAGCCCCGTAGCGTCTGGGCCAGCACCCAGATGCCGATCGCCAGGAACAGCAGCGCCGCGACGATCCGCACGGTGCGCATCGGCACGCGCTTGACCAGCTCGTTGCCAAGATAGACGGCGGGGACGTTCGCCAGCATCATGCCAAGCGTGGTGCCCGCCGTGACCCAACCGACCTCCACGAACCGAGCGCCGAGCGCCACGGTCGCAATCTGGGTCTTGTCGCGCATTTCGACCAGGAAGAAGGCAACGGTGGTGGTCAGGAACGGCCCGAAGCGCGCGGGCTTGTCCTCGAGATCGTCGATCTTGTCGGGCACCAATGTCCACGCCGCCATCGCGATGAACGATGCGGCGATCAGGTAGCGGAACCACGCCCCCTCCAGCAGCGCCGCCGCTTGTTGCCCCACCAACGCCGCGAGGAAATGGTTGGCGAGCGTCGCGACGAGGATGCCCGCGACGATCGGCAATGGCCGCTTGAACCGCGTCGCCAGCAGGATCGCGAGCAATTGCGTCTTGTCGCCGATTTCGGCGAGCGCGACGACGGCGGTAGAGGTGAGAAAGGGTTCCAAGCAGAGTCTCCGGGCCGGGCCGGGTAGCCGGAGCACGCTCAACCTGCAAGTTGCCCTGCCCGCCCTGGTCGTGGCATACATACCGCAACCACGAAAAATGGAGAGGATCATGGCCACCGCCGCTATCGACAAGCCCCGCATCGTTTCGGATGTCGAGTGGGAGGCGCGCCAGCAGCTCGCCGCCGCCTATCGCGTGTTCGATCTGCTCGGCTGGTCGGAGATGATCTACAACCACATCACGCTGAAGGTGCCGGGCGAGGATAATTCCTTTCTTATCAACCCGTTCGGGCTGCATTTCAGCGAGGTGAAGGCGTCGAACCTGGTCAAGATCGACATTGACGGCAACAAGCTCGACGACAGCCCCTACCCGGTCAACCGCGCGGGGTTTGTCCAGCATGCGGTGTTCCACCGGCACCTGCCCGATGTGCATTGCATCATGCATACGCACACCACGGCGGGGATGGCGGTTTCGAGCCTGGAAGGCGGGTTGCAGCCGATCAATTTCTACGCGTGCAACTTTGCGGGGCAGATCGCCTATCATGATTTTGAGGGTGTGACGGTGCGCGACGAAGAGGGCGAACGGCTGGTCGCCAATCTGGGCGACAAGCGGATGCTGCTGTTGCGCAACCATGGCATCGTCGCGATGGGGCGGACGCTGCCCGAGGCGTTTATCAAGCATTGGTCGCTGCAGCGCGCGTGCGAGATCCAGCTGGCGACGCTGTCGATGGGCAAGCCGCTGACCGTGCCGCCCGAGGTTGTCGCGGTGCACCAGCGCGACCTGCATATGGCGCAGGCCCCGGGCGGGCCGGGCGCGGCGGATTTCGCGGCGATGGTGCGGCTGGTGGACCGGGTGGATACGAGTTGGCGGGAGTAGATTGACCGGCTTGACGTGCTCCTGCGCAGGCAGGAGCCTAGGGCCATAAGCGACACGCTGTGTCACTCTGGGCTCCTGCTTTCGCAGGAGCACAAAATCTATTCCGCCTTCACCACCTTTGCCAGCAGCGTATCGACCTGCACCTGCGCGCCGGGGGTCGCGGTCAGCGTTTCGACCACGCCGTCGAACGGGGCGAGCAGCGCCTGTTCCATCTTCATCGCTTCGAGCACCAGTAGCTTCTGGCCGGCGGTGACCGCCTGGCCTTCGCTGACCTCGACCGAGACGATACGGCCGGGCATCGGGGCGAGGATCGCGCCGTCGCCGGCGGCGCCCCCTGCCCCGCCCTCGGTACGGTCGGCGGTGACGCGGAAGGTTGCGCCTTCAAACACCAAGAGCGCCGCGCCGTCACGCGGGTGACGGTAGAAATGCGAGGTCAGTTCGCCCTCGGTCGCCGCGAACGCGACGCGGGTACCGCTGACGCTGACCGCACGCTCAGTCGCGGGGGCGCGGTTGAGGCGGAAGCCCTCCAGCCCGCGCGCGATGAGATAGGTGTCGGCGGACGGGTCTGAATCGAGCCAGTAGAGCGCGCGGGTCAGGTCCGCCGCACCGGGGAGCGGGTCGATCAGCAGCGCCTCGCCACGCCGTTCGATCAGGCCGGTGTCGAGCCGTGCCGCACGGAAATCCGCGTCGTCGAGCAGGCGGTGCAGGAACCCGGAATTGGTCCGCACCGGCCAGACGGTGAGATAGCTCAGTTCGGTGCGCAATTGCGTGATCGCGTTTGCCCGTGTGTCGGCATGGCAGATCAGCTTGGCGATCATCGGGTCGTAGAAGGGCGAGATGGTCGACCCCGCCTCGACCCCGGTATCGACGCGCGCGTCGCCGTGGAAGTCGAGCACTTCGAGCTTGCCGGTGCTCGGGAGAAACCCCTTGGCCGGGTCCTCGGCATAAAGCCGCGCTTCGATCGCGTGGCCGTTGATCGACAGCTCTTCCTGCCGCAGCGGGAGCGGTTCTCCGCTTGCGACACGCAACTGCCATTCGACCAGATCGACGCCGGTGATCGCCTCGGTCACCGGATGCTCGACCTGAAGCCGCGTGTTCATTTCCATGAACCAGATGCGGTCCGCGTGGAGGCCGTCCGAGGCGTCGGCGATGAACTCGATCGTGCCGGCGCCGACATAGTTGACCGCGCGCGCGGCCTTGACCGCCGCTTCGCACACCGCATGGCGCGCCGATTTGCTCATGCCGGGTGCGGGGGCTTCCTCGATCACCTTTTGGTGGCGGCGCTGCATCGAGCAGTCGCGTTCGAACAGATGGACGATGTTGCCGTGGCTGTCGCCGAACACCTGCACCTCGATATGGCGCGGGGCGAGGATGTATTTTTCGATCAGCACCTGGGTGTTGCCGAACGAGGAGGCGGCCTCACGCTGGCAGCTGGCGAGCGCGTCGGGGAAGTCGGCGGCGGCATCGACGCGGCGCATCCCCTTGCCGCCCCCGCCCGCGACAGCCTTGATGAGCACTGGGTAGCCGATGCGGTCGGCTTCGGATTGCAGGCGATCGGGCGACTGGTCTTCGCCGAGATAGCCGGGGGTGACGGGGACGCGGGCGTCCTGCATCAGCTTCTTGGCCGCGTCTTTCAGGCCCATGGCGCGGATGCTGTCCGGGTTGGGGCCGACCCAGATGAGGCCGGCGGCCTGCACGGCCTCGGCAAACTCCGCATTTTCGGAGAGGAAGCCGTAGCCGGGGTGGATCGCCTGTGCGCCGGTTTGCTGCGCGGCAGCGATGATGCGTTCGCCTACAAGATAGGAGTCGCGCGCGGGGGAGGCGCCGATATGCACCGCTTCATCCGCGCTGCGGACGTGGAGCGCATTGGCGTCGGCGTCCGAGTAAACGGCGACGGTGCGAATGCCGAGTTGCCGCGCGGTGCGGATGATGCGGCAGGCGATCTCGCCGCGGTTGGCGATGAGGAGGGAGTTGATCATATTCCGAGTGTTTCGTTCATCGAGCGCCATTCAACCTTTTCGGGGTATGGCTGCCGATTCAGGAAAGCGACGAAAATATCGGCCGCGTCTTTCAGCAGAAACCATTCGTCGTGCTTCATGACGATTTCACCTGCTCCTGTGATGATCTTGGCACCGTCCGCATATTTCGGCTGGGGGGTGTGCTGGAATGCCCGCTCATGTCGCGTTGGATTGTGTCTTCGCATCTCAACCAAGCACCAAGGCCGACTTCCCGCCAGTTGCACATAGTCACCTGCCTCGTCGGTCAGCGAGGCAAAGGAAGGCCCCATTCGATCAACTCGCAGCACCAAATCCCGAACCTGCTCTTCGGTTGGATTATGGAGCGGCGGCAACCCGTCGGCTTCCAGCGTCATCGACAAAGGTCGCGATGGCCTTGAGAAGAACCGGCGCAGCATCAGTATCTCCTCACATCCGAAACACGCCAAAGCGTGTCCCCTCCTCTACCGGTGCGTTCAACGTTGCCGCGAACGCCAGCCCCAGCACATCGCGGGTCTGGGCCGGGTCGATGATGCCATCGTCCCATAGGCGGGCGGTGGCGTGCCAGGGGTTGCCTTCGTCTTCGTAGCGCTGGCGGACGGGGGCCTTGAAGGCTTCGGCTTCCTCGGGCGTCCATTTGTCGGCGTCGCGGTGGACCGTGGCGAGCACGCTCGCCGCCTGTTCGCCGCCCATCACGCTGATGCGGCTGTTGGGCCAGCTGAACAGGAACCTCGGCGAATAGGCGCGGCCGCACATGCCGTAGTTGCCGGCGCCGAACGATCCGCCGATCAGCACGGTGATCTTGGGCACGCTTGCGGTTGCGACGGCGGTGACCAGCTTGGCGCCGTGCTTGGCGATGCCCTCGGCCTCATATTTGCCACCGACCATGAAGCCGCTGATATTCTGAAGGAACAGCAGCGGAATGCGGCGCTGGCAGGCGAGTTCGATGAAGTGCGCGCCCTTGACCGCGCTTTCGCTGAACAGCACGCCGTTATTGGCGAGGATCGCGACCGGGATGCCCCAGATATGCGCGAAGCCGCAGACCAGCGTGGTGCCGTACAGCGCCTTGAACTCGTGAAACTCGCTGCCGTCGACCAGCCGCGCGATGACTTCGTGGACGTCATAGGGGGCGCGGACGTCGGTTGGGACGATGCCGTACAGCTCCTCCGCATCGAATTTGGGCGGGCGCGGGTCGCGGATTTCGATGTCGGGTTTGCGGTCGGCGGGGAGGTGGCTGACGATGTCGCGGACGATGGTCAGCGCGTGTTCGTCATTGTCGGCGACATGATCGACCACGCCGGACTTGCGCCCGTGCAGGTCGCCGCCGCCGAGATCCTCGGCGCTGATTTCCTCGCCCGTCGCGGCCTTGACCAGCGGCGGGCCGGCGAGGAAGATCGTGCCCTGTTCGCGCACGATAATGCTCTCGTCGGACATGGCGGGGACATAGGCGCCGCCTGCAGTGCAGCTGCCCATGACGCAGGCGATCTGGGGGATTCCTTTCGCGCTCATATTCGCCTGATTGAAGAAGATGCGGCCGAAATGGTCGCGGTCGGGGAACACTTCCGCCTGATGCGGCAGGTTCGCGCCGCCGCTGTCGACGAGGTAGATGCACGGCAGCCGGTTGGCCTCGGCAATCTCCTGCGCGCGCAGATGCTTCTTGACCGTCATCGGGTAATAGGTGCCACCCTTTACCGTCGCATCGTTGCAGACGATCATGCAGGTTCGGCCCGAGACGCGGCCGATGCCCGCGATCATCCCCGCGCCGGGGATCTCGCCGCCATAGAGATCGAAGGCGACGAGCTGGCCGATCTCGAGAAAGGGCGAGCCGGGGTCGAGCAGCCGCTCGACGCGTTCCCGTGGAAGGAGCTTGCCGCGCGATGTGTGGCGTTCGCGGGACTTTTCGGTGCCGCCGAGCGCGGCGGTGGCGACATCGGCGCGCAGCTTGTCCGCCAGCGCACGATTGTGCGCGGCGTTGGTGCGGAAGCCTTCGTCCTCGGGCGATACCAGCGACTTGAGAACCGGACCGCTCATCTTGCGCCCCCGGCGGCGAGCGCGCAGAGCGGGGCGAAGGGAGTTTTCATGGCGACGATCCTGCTGCTGATTGCGTCGAATGTGTTCATGACGATCGCGTGGTATTGGCATCTCGGCAAAGGCGGGCTGGAGAAGCCATTGCTGACCGTGATCCTGCTGTCGTGGCTGATCGCCGGGGTCGAATATTGTTTTGCGGTGCCGGCCAACCGCGTCGGTTTCCTCGCCGGATGGACGCCGGGCCAGCTCAAGATCGCGCAGGAGGCGATCGCGCTGACGGTGTTCGGCATCTTCATGGTCGCGGTGCTGGGCGAGGCGCTGCACTGGCGCCACTTCGCGGCGTTCGCGTGCATCATGGCCGCCGTCGCGTTCCTGTTCGTCGGCAAGTAGCTCACGCGGGCAGCCAGCGGTCGTGCATCCATGCGTCGGCGGCGGCGCGGATGCGGTCGGGATAGTCGGGCAGGTCGTTGCCGACGAGCGGAAGGCCGAAGCTGGCGATGACCTGCGCCACACCCGCCGCGTCGAGGTCGATGCCCGAGGCGCGGGCGTGGCGCGCGATTTCCAGCTCCTGGCCCCAGAAATAGATGTTGGTGGCGGCGACATTGGCCTGCATCGCGCGAACTTCTTCGACCCGGCCGTCGCTGACCAGGGGCAGCCAGATGTCGGGCATGAGCAGATCGACCGGGGCGTCGGGGTGCCATGCGAGCGCGTCGCCCTCGACGATGCGGATCTTGGCCCCTGCCCCATCCGGCAGGCGGGCGAACAGGTCGAGATCGGCGTGGAGCGCGATGACGTCGGGGTCGCGTTCGACCACCGTTACCCGGGTGACGCGATCGCGCAGCGCGGTCGCGGCGGCGACCCAGCCCATGCCGAGGCCGAAGATCGCGACATGGCCGGTGGCGTAATGGACGCCGATCCCCTGGCTTTCGAATTCGAGCGGGGTCAGCGACATCCAGGTATCGCCGTCGCGGGTCAGCGCGCGGACATTGGGGACTAGCGTGGGCGGGCTCCAATAGCCGCGTGTCAGCACCATCGCCGGGGGCAGCAGCGACCAGCGGCCGCTGTCGAGCGGACGGTAGAGCTCCTCGAACAGCGCGGTGCCGAGGTTCAGGATCGGGTCGGCGGCGGCGATCATTGGGCTGTGCCGGTGGGGGGCGTGTAGAACACCCCTGCCCCCGGCCCAAGCGGCAGGTCGAGCGCGACCCAGGCGATGACCATCGAGATGCCGAGCGCCATGAAGGTCAGCGCATAGGGCAGCATCAGCGCGAGCAGCGACCCGACGCCGAACGACCCGTCCCAGCGCCGCGCAAAGGCAAGGATCAGCGGGAAATAGCTCATCAACGGGGTCATGATGTTGGTGTAGCTGTCGCCCATGCGGTAGGCCGCCGTGGTCATTTCCGGGCTGATGCCGAGCAGCATGAACATCGGCACGACGACCGGGGCGAGCGCGCTCCACTTGGCGCTGGCCGAGCCGATGAACAGGTCGAGGAAGCTGGACAGCAGCAGCACGCTGACCAGCAGGATCGGCGCGGGGAGCGCGAAGGTCTGGAGTGCTTCGGCGCCATTGATCGCGATGATCGGGCCGACATTGGACCAGTTGAACATCGCCACGAAATGCGCGGCGAAGAACACGAACACGATGTACGGCGCGAGGCTGGCGATGCCTTCGCGCATCATGCGGGTGACGTCGTCGGCGGACTTGATCGACCCGGTCGCGCTGCCAAAGGCGATGCCGCAGCTGACGAACATCAGGAAGAAACCGGCGATCAGCGCGCCGTAAAAGGGCTGAAGCTGCGCGGTCCCTTCAACCTTTTCGTTGATCAGCGGGGTGTAGCCGGGTGCGAGGGTGAGGATCGCGTAGAGCGCGATCACCGCGAGCGCGGCGAGGCCCGCGCGGCGCAGGCCGCGGCGTTCGTCGGCGGTGACTTCGGAGCGGGCGAGTTCAGCCTTGACCTCGGCATCCGCTTCACCGCCCCAGTTGCCGAGGCGCGGTTCGACCACCTTGTCGGTGATGAACCAGATGGCGGGGGTGAACACGATGACGATCGACAGGATGAACCACCAGTTGCCGACCGGGTTCATCGTCCAGCCCGGCTCGACGATCCGCGCGGCTTCTTGCGTGAAGCCGAACAGCAGCACGTCGATCTGGCCCGGGGTGATGTTGCCGGCATAGCCGCCCGACACGGCGGCAAAGGCGGCGGCGAGGCCCGCGACGGGGTGACGCCCTGCCGCAGCATAGACGATCGCGGCGAGCGGGATGAACACCACATAGGCCGCGTCGGAGGCGTGGTGCGACACCATGCCGATGATCGCAACGATCGGGGTCAGGATCGCGCGCGGGGCATTGGCGAGGCTGGCGCGGATGAGGGCGGAGAACATGCCCGACCGCTCCGCCACCGCCGCGCCGAGCATGATCACGAGGATCAGGCCGAGTGGCGCAAAGCCGCTCATCGTGCGCGGCATATCGACCAGCAGCTTGCCGATATTGGCTTCGGAGAACAGGCTGGCGGCGGTGTAGGTGAGCACCCCGCCCTCCAGCGTCGCGCCGGTGGGCGCTTCGTCGCCGGTATAGGGAAGCGATGCCGACCATCCGGCCCAGTCGCCGATCGCGCTCACGGCCATCAGCGCGATGATGAGGTAGACGAAGATCATCGTCGGTTCGGGCAGCAAATTGCCCGCCCGCTCGACAAAGCCCAGGAAACCGCGCTGGCGGCGGCTTACCTCATCCGATGGTGCGGCGATTTCAGTCATACGGCTCCCACAAGCTCCCGTCCGATCAGCATCCGGCGAATTTCATTCGTCCCCGCGCCGATGTCCAGCAGCTTGGCGTCGCGCAGGAAGCGCTCGACCGGCCAATCCTTGGTGTAGCCCGCACCGCCGAGTGCCTGAACGGCTTCACCCGCGACCTTGAAGGCGTTTTCGGAGGCGAGCAGGATCGCGCCGGCGGCGTCGAAGCGGGTGGTTTTGCCCGCGTCGCAGGCGCGCGCGACGGCATAGACGTACGCGCGGGCGGAATTGAGCGCGACATACATGTCGGCGACCTTGGCCTGCATCAGCTGGAAGCTGCCGATCGCCTGGCCGAACTGCTTGCGTTCGCGCAGATAGGGCAGGACGACGTCGAGGCACGCCTGCATGATGCCGAGCTGAATGCCGGCGAGCACGGTGCGTTCGTAATCGAGGCCGCTCATCAGAACGCCGACGCCACCGTTGAGCGGGCCCATGACGTTTTCTTCGGGCACTTCGCAATCGGTGAAGACGAGTTCGGCGGTGGGCGATCCGCGCATCCCCATCTTGTCGATCTTTTGCCCGATCTCGAACCCCTTCATCCCCTTTTCGATGATGAAGGTGGTGATGCCGCGGCTGCCTTCGCCGGTCTTGGCATAGACCACCAGCGTGTCGGCATAGGCGGCGTTGGTGATCCAGAATTTGGTGCCGTTGAGGACGTAGCGGTCGCCCTTGTGCTCGGCGCGCAGCTTCATGCTGACGACGTCCGAGCCCGCGCCGGCTTCGGACATGGCGAGGCTGCCGACATGCTCGCCGCTGATCAGCTTGGGCAGGTATTTCGCCTTTTGCGCGGCGTTCGCCCAGCGGCCGATCTGGTTGACGCACAGGTTCGAGTGCGCGCCGTAGCTGAGGCCGATCGAGGCCGAGGCGCGCGACACTTCCTCACACGCGATGACATGTTCGAGATAGCCGAGGCCGAGGCCGCCATCTTCCTCCGCGATGGTGATGCCGTGCAGGCCGAGTTCGCCCATCGGCGCCCAGAGTTCGTCGCGCGGGAACCAGTCGTCGGCGTCGATCTTCGCGGCGAGCGGCGCGATCTGTTCGCGCGAGAAGCGTTCGGTCGTCTCACGGATCATGTCCGCGGTTTCGCCGAGTGCGAAATCCATCTGGGGCAGGCTCATGGCGCTCTCCTGGTCGTATTTTGCGGCATCCTAGCGCGCCGCGCGGCTCGCGGGAAATTGAAAGGCGGCGCGGGATAGCATAGACGGTGTCTATGATCGAACGCTATTTGCTGCGCTATTTCCTCGCCGTCATCGATAGCGGGACGTTCACCGCCGCCGCCGCGCAGATGGCGGTGTCGCAACCCACGCTGTCGGCGGGGATCGCCAAGCTGGAGCGCGAGGTGGGCGCGAAGCTGCTGCGCCGGTCGAGCCAGCGGATCGAGCTGACCGAGGCGGGGTCGCAATTCGCGGTCCATGCGCGGCGGATCGAGCGCGAGTTCAACCTGGCGGCAGCGGCGGTGGGCGGGATCGCGCAGCCCGCGACATTGCGGCTGGGGGTGCTGACGACGATCGCCAGTGGCGAGCTGGCGGCGCTGGTCGCGCGGATTGCCGCCGATGCACCGGGGCTGGCGGTCGAGCTGGTCGAGGGCAATGCGACGGTGCTGGCGCAGCACATCGCGCGCGGGCGGGTCGATCTGGCGCTGACCGCGGTGCAGGGGGATGCGTCAAGCGATGGGGAGGCGTTGCGCAGCGAACCCTATCTGCTCGCGTTGCCTGTCGGGCATCGGCTCGCCGGGGAAGCGGCGCTGCCCGGCGAGGCGCTGGCGGGCGAGACGATGATCGTGCGGCGCAGCTGTGAGGCGCTGCCGGAGACCAGCCGTTACTTCACGCGGCGCGGCATCCGCCCGAGCTTTGCGCTGCGCACGCCGAACGACGACCGCGCGCTGGCGATGGTCGCGGCGGGGCTGGGCGCGACGGTGGTGCCGGCGTCGCATCGGCATGAGGGGGTGGCCAATCCGGCGCTGATCGGGTTCGATCTGCGGCGAACGCTGGTACTGGTGCGGGGGGAGGATGCCCGCGAGGGGATGGCGGCGGTGGTGCACGCGGTGCGGGGGGTGTTTGGGGTGGGCGGGTGATTGGGGGTGTCGGGGCGCGAGCGGGTGTTTGGTATAGCGTCGTATCCCAACCCGTCATGCTGAACTTGGTTCAGCATCCACCCTTCCATCCGCTGCTCGGTCGCTTGCGGAGACGTGGATCCTGAAACAAGTTCAGGATGACGGAGTAAATGGACGGATGCTTCCGCTATCGGGCTGGCGGGTTCATCGCCGCAACGGCGGAAAGTAGGTGGTTTCCGGTCATATTTCATGCTGTCATTGACATGACGGCCTTGCTTAGATTGCTGCTGCTCGACGGGAGAAAATTGATGAGAAGGCTGATGCCAATTGCCGCTCTTGCACTTGGTGGGTGCTCTCCCGTCGGAATTAATGCTTGGGACGTCCAAAAGGGGCTAGAAGCGTTCTATTCGCAGAAGCTGCCCGGAAGCTCTTTCAATAGGCAGTTTGTGGCAAGATGCGCGCAGGTGTCTGATTTCCGAGCAGAAATTACCGAAAGTTCCGGCGAACAGATCGTAGCGGTCCGCTTCGCTGGACTGCTGGAGAACGGCAAGAGTATCGTTTGGAGACTACGATTCCGACGTGAGGGTCAAGTCTGGAGCCTATCCTACAAGGGCGGCGCAAATAAGCTTCCTTGCGAAACTGTTGCGGTCGGGCTGGTGACCGACGCTACCTACGCGTCATCTGTAGTGCGCGACCTCAAATAGACCGACGGCTGGTTTTGGGTCGTATGCCGACGGTCCACTATTATCAAATTCTGCGCTGTTCCCGGCCGTCTGCGCGGCAGCCCCTCTGCCACCCGCTGCGCGGGCGGTGAGCGAGGCGATGCGAAAATCCTCCCCGGTACGGGGAGGTGGCAGCGCGTAGCGCTGACGGAGGGGGCCCTCCGCGAACCGAATCATTTGCCTCGGGCCCCCTCCACCAGCTTCGCTGGTCCCCCTCCCTCCCCGCTTTCGCGGGGACAGGCTGGGGAGGATTTTTTGGGGGACTGACAAATCGGGCTCGCGCGTTAAGTGGGGCGGCAGTGGGAGAGTGTGATGGCGGGACGCTATTTTGACGAGTGGCAGGTGGGCGACCGGATCGTGCATGATCTGCGCCGCACGGTGACCGAGACGGATAATCTGCTGATCTCCACCCTGACCCATAACCCGCAGCCGCTGCACCTCGATGCCGAGGCTGCGGGGGCGAGCGAGTTTGGGCGGATCGTCGTCAACGGCACCTTCACCTTTGCGCTGATGGTCGGGATTTCGGTGGGCGATACGACGCTGGGCACATTGGTCGCGAATTTGGGCTATGACGAGGTGCGGATGCCGAGCCCGGTGTTTATCGGCGACACGCTGCGCGCCGAGACCGAGGTGGTGGCGCTGCGCCCGTCCAAGTCGCGGCCGGGACAGGGGGTTGTCACCTTTCGCCATGTGATGCTCAACCAGCGCGATGAGACGGTGTGCACGTGCCTGCGCAGTGCATTGCTTCATGCTAAGCCGGTGGCATGACCCGCTTTACCGTCAACAACCAGCCGGTTTCCTACAAGCTTGACGCGCGCACCCCGCTGCTGTGGGCGCTGCGCGATGCGTCGAACCTGACCGGCACCAAATATGGCTGCGGCACCGGCGATTGCGGCGCGTGCACGGTCGATATCGACGGGAATGCGGTGCGGTCGTGCCAGGTGACGATCGGCGCGGTTGAGGGCACGTTCGTCACCACGATCGAAGGATTGAGCGCCGAGGGCAATCACCCGGTGCAACAGGCGCTGATCGCCGAGAATGTCGTGCAGTGCGGTTATTGCATCCCCGGCATCGTGATGAATGCGGCGGCATTGCTGCGCAAGAATCGCAATCCGTCCGACGAGGACATCATGGGCGCGATCACCAATTTGTGTCGTTGCGGGATCTATCCCCGGCTGATCGAAGCGATCGGGCGCGCGGCGCGGGTGGCGCGGGGCGAGGAAGAAATTACCATCGACCGCGGTATCCCCGTAGAAACCGGCGAAGAATAGGCGCGCCGATGCTTTCTATTAGCTGTCAGTCCAATTCAGAAGCGTGTCAGCCGACTCGAAGTAAACCCGCCCTAGCCTGAACGCCGGCGTGTTGTCGGAGAGCGGAGGAACACATGAAGAAAATGATCCTGGCTGCGCTGATCGGCGCAACCATTTTGACCCCCGCTGCGGCAATCGCCCAGGACCGGGGCGGACGTGAAGGCCGTCGCTCGGAAGCGCGCGAGCCACGCCAACAGCAGCGGCAGGAGTTCCGCGGCCAGCGGCAGGAGCAGCGGCAGGACGCGCGGCAGGAACGCCGCCAGGACCGCCCGCAGGCTCAGCCACAGGCTCAGCCACGACCGCAGATGCAGCAGCCACAGGTCGCCGTTCGCCCTGCCCCGGCCCCAGCAGCGCAGGCCCGCCAGGACCGTCGTGACGGGCGTCAGGACTATCAGCAGGACCGGCGCGGTTTGCGTGATGGAATCATGGGATCGCCGCAGGCGCGCGATGATCGTCGCGACGATCGCCGGGATTACCGCCAGGATCGCCGCGACGACCGTCAGGACTATCGCGGTGACCGTCGGGACGACCGGCGCGACTATCGTCAGGACCAGCGCCGCTATGGCGACTGGCGCGACCAGCAGCAATATCGCCGCGGCTGGGACGACAATCGCAACTGGAACCGCGGCTGGCGGGGTGACCGCCGCTACGACTGGAGCGACTATCGTGCGCGCAACCGCCACGTCTATCGCCTGCCGCGCTATTACGCGCCGCGCGGCTATCATTATGGCTATCGCCGCTTTTCGATCGGCCTGACCATCGGTTCGATGCTGTTCGCACCGGATTATTGGATCAGCGATCCGTTCTACTATCGCCTGCCGCCGGCCTATGGCGGGTATCGCTGGGTGCGTTACTATAATGACGCGCTGCTGGTCGATATCCGCAGCGGATATGTCGTCGATGTGATCCACGATATCTTCTGGTAAGGCATTGGCGGGTTTACGCCGTCACGCAGGGAGGCCCGATCGGCAACGGTCGGGCCTCTTGCGTTTCGCGCGCCCCGCTGCAAATTGGCCGTCATGCGCATTTTTTCCCGTTCCAAGGCTCCTTCCGGATCGACCAGCCGTGCCCGCGCCGGACAGGCGGTGACGGCCAAGCTGGAAGCCAATCCTGCGATCCGCCGCGCCAAGGTCGATGCCGCGCAAATCTATTACCACCCCGGTTTCCTGGACGATGCCGAATGTGACCGGCTCGTCGCGATGATCGACGCCAACCGCCGTCCATCGACCCTGTTATCCCAATCCGAAGACCCCAATTTCCGCACCAGCGAAAGCTGCGACCTCGACCGCTGGTCGCCCGACGTCCAGCCAATTGACGAACGGATGGCAGCGTTGCTGGGCCTTCCGCCCGAAAATGGCGAGACGATGCAGGGCCAGCGCTACGCCCCCGGCCAGCAGTTCCGCGCGCATTATGACTGGTTCAACGAGCAGCAGGAATATTGGCCCGCGATGAAGGCATCGGGCGGGCAGCGGACCTGGACCGCGATGATCTACCTCAACGATGTCGAGGAGGGCGGCGCGACCTGGTTTCCCCAGGCGGGCGTCCGCGTCGCGCCCAAGCGCGGCCTTTTGCTCGCCTGGAACAACATGAAGGCAGACGGATCACCCAATCTCGGCACGCTGCACGAAGGGACGCCGGTCGTGAAGGGCGTCAAATACATCATCACCAAATGGTTTCGCGAGCACGCCTGGATCAACATGCCGATCCGGACTTACTGATCCCCTCCCCTAGCCGCTCCCATTCAGGGAGAATTGGGAGTTAAAGGATCATGTCATCGCCGCTGCGCAGCGCCAGTACGCGACCGATCGTGTCGAACAGCGCGTCCAGCGCCACCGGCTTGAACAGCACCTCGTCCGCGCCCGCCGCAAGGCAGCGTTCGCGCAGGTCGACAGCGGTGTCTGCCGTGACCACGATAATCGGCAATTCGGCCTTGGCATCGCCGCGCGCGCGGATGTGCTCGATCGCCTCGATCCCGTCCATGCCCGGCATCCGCAGATCGACCAGGATCACGTCATACTCTCCGGCCTCAATCATGTTGAGGCCTGCTTGGGCGTGCTCTGCTTCCGCCATCGTGGCACCGGCGACATGCAGCATGTCGCGCACCACGCGGCGGTTCATCGGATCGTCCTCGATAAAGAGGATGTTCATCGCGCGACCATCTCGAAAGCGGCGGCAGTCCGGATCGGAGAATTCATAGCCGTGCTATCACCCTAAGCCGCTTGCGATACAAGCGTCGTGCGACGGGATGTCGCACAAATTTCAGTGCGCGCTGCAGTGAGTGCCGCGACCAGCGCCGGTCCTTTCACAGGCTTAACGACGACCACGTCGACACCGGTGTCGCACAGCCGCTGCTCGGCCTCCGGCTCGGGCTTGCTCCACAGCGCGGCGGTACGCACGCCATCGGGTACTGAAGCGGCAAGTTCACACAATTTATCAATTGGATCGGCGTCGTCCGCCGCAAGTGTCGCCTGGTCGGCCAGGATCAGCACCGGCCCAGCGTCACGTGCCAGCGCCACCGCCTCGTCAATCGACGCAGCGAACTGAACCGTCGCGAAATGCGGCGTGAGCAGCGTGCGCAACATGCCGCGAACGATCGGGTTGCGGTCGAGCACGACGATGCTCTCCCCCTCTCCCGTGACCTCAACCGCCGAATCGGGAGCCTCGACCGCGCGCAGCGGCAGATCGACAGTGAAGGTCGATCCCTCGCCCACCACGCTCGCGACCGTCACGGTGCCGTCGAGCGCGTGGGCAAGGTTGCGGACAATGGCGAGGCCAAGGCCGGTGCCGCCGAACTGGCGCGTGGTGCCGGCATCGACCTGTTTGAAGGATTCGAACACCTCGTCGAACTTCTCTGCCGGGATGCCGATGCCAGTATCGCGGATCGCCAGCTGCAACCGGTCGCCGACCGCCGCGACCGTGACCGACAGCGCCCCCGTCTCGGTGAACTTGACCGCGTTGGACAGCAGGTTGAAGATGATCTGGCGCAGCCGCCCCGGATCGGTCTCGATCCAGCGCGGGGTGCCGTCGTGAGTCAGGGTGAACGCGAGCCCCTTGGCACGCGCCTGCTCCTCCCACATCCGCGTCACGTCACGCAACATGGTGTGGAGGTCGGTGGCGGTCAGCTCGACGGTCAGATTGCCCGTCTCCATCTTCGCGACGTCGAGAATGTCGTCGACCAGCGCGCGCATCGTCATGCCCGCACCGTGGACGATGTTGATGCGGTCGCGCGTCGCCTCCGGCACGGTCGAATCGCGCAGCATGATCTGCGTCATGCCGAGAATGCCGTTGAGCGGCGTGCGGATCTCGTGGCTGGTCGTCGCGAGAAATTCGGTCTTTGCCTTCAGCGCCTTTTCGAGTGCCACATTGGTTTCTTCGAGAACCGCGTTCGCCTGACGCACCTGATTGCGGCTGCGGCGGATCGTGAACAGGCCGATGCTCAGCAGCGTGACGATGACGAAGGACGCACCGCCAAGGCCGATGAACAGGGTGCGTTGAAACTCCGCCGCGCGCCGCAATTCTTCGGCCTGCAAATTGGCGATCCGCAATTCCTGATTGGCGTAGTCGAACCGCGCGGCCATCAGCGCGGTGCTGGTCGAGGTGGCGAGCTCGGCCGCCTCGTCATTGAGGGCGCGCAGCCGCTCGAGATGGACCAGCGCCAGTTCATTCTGTTGCTGAGCGCGATAGATCGAATAGGCGGTGAAATGCGCGTCTCGCATCGTGAAGGTCGTAGCTGCGATGTCGATACCGTCAAAAGCACGCTCGATCAGTGCCCGGGCGCGTCCGAGTTGGCCCTGAAGACGCGCGGATTCCGCAGCGACGGCGAGCAAGCGGCTCATGCCTTGATGCGCCGGGTCGCCCCGGATGATTCCGGTCGCCTCGGCCAACACCGCATCGGCCTCGCCATAGCGTTTCTGATCCAGCAGTGATCGCGCGATATTGACCAGGATATTGGGAATCAGGCTGGTGGAGTCCTCGGCCCGCGCAACGGCCAGTGCCTTGCGATATTCCGCTTCCGCCTGCCGGGGCTCTTCCAGTTGCAACAGCACATTGCCGCGATTGTTGAGCAGGAACATCTGCAGCCGCGGGTCGCCGGTGAACACTTCTGCGGCCTGTTTGTAGTATTTGTCGGCGCTGCGCAGATCCTGCGCCTTGTTGTAGAGCGTCGCGATCAGCTGGAGCGCGATCGACTGGCTGCGCTTCTCGCCGAGCTTGGCGAAGATGTTGTGCGCCTCCTGCAACGAGGCGAGTGCTTCGGCGAAGCGCATTTGCGCTTCCTGAACCCCGCCCCGCGCGATCAGCAGATCGCCGCGCAGCTTGGTCGGCGACTGGTCCACGCTGATGAGACGGAGCGCGCGCGCGATACGCGGCGCGGCGTCTGCGGGCCTGCGGACCCGGATCAACGCCTCGCTTTGCAACCACAAAGCCGTCGCCTCGGATGTAGCGCGCGCATTGGTATCGGGGATCGCCGCCGCACGCTGCTGCGCCTGCTGGGCAAAGGCCAGCGCGGCCTGCGGATCGCCGACCATCGCGGTCTTGGCATTTTCGATCAAGCTATCGGTTGCGCGCTGCTGCGCGGCAGCGGGCGCAGCGAGCCCCAGTGCCAGCCAGCAGAGAAAGAGGGCGAAACCCCTCCGCATCACCCGCTCTTGCGCCAGAAATTCTCGCTGCGGCCAAAACTCGGTCGCATCGTCGCCACCGACTTGAAGCCCTCTTCATCAAGGTAGCGGACAAAGGCGTCGAGTGCGATCGGCCGACTGATCAGATAGCCCTGCACCATGTCGCAGCCCATCACGCTCAGCAGCGCCAGCGCGGCCGGAGTCTCGACGCCCTCCGCAGTCACCTCCATCTCCAGTGCATGTGCCAGATCAATGGTCGAGCGGACGATCAGCGGATCGCGATTGCTGCTGGTCAGCTGCATCACGAACATCTTGTCGATCTTGAGCTCGGTCGCGGGGAGTTGCTTCAGATAGGCAAGCGAGGACAGCCCTGCGCCATAATCGTCAATCGCCAGCGGGATGCCGATTGCGGCAAAGGTCTGAAGATGGCGGATCGCACTGTCGGGATCCCGGATAACCGCGGTTTCGGTAATCTCAAAGCCGATCTTCGCGCCCGAATCCTGGATGATCCGACATGCCTCGGCAACGAACCCGTCGTCCGCCAGCAACACGCCCGAAATGTTGATGAACACCGGCATGTCATGGCCATGCGCGATCATCACCTGTTGATCCGCGATGACCTGACGCAGCGTCCACAGCGTCAAGCCGACAATCTCGCCGCCATCCTCGGCCGCACTGATGAACTCGCCCGGAAGGATCAGCCCGCGCACCGGATGGTGCCAGCGCACCAGCGCCTCGGCACCCGTCACCATTTCGCGGCGGACATTCACCTTGGGCTGATATTGCAGGAACAATTGGCCGGCGGCGATTGCGCGCGGCAATTCGCGCACCAGCGCGGCACCGTCGAACGCAGCGTGGCTCTGTGACAGGTCGATCGAGACGACACCGGTGTCGGTGCGCGCTTGCTGCAACGCCGCCTCGGCCCCCTCGGTCAGCCGCACGTCGTCATCGTCACCAAAGGGCGCAACCGCGATGCCCCAGACCAGCTGGATCAGATGGCGCTCGCCGTCGAGATCGACCGAGCGCGCAAAGCTTTGCGCCAGGCGTTCGACCAGCGCCCGCGCAAGCGCGGGGCTTTCCGCCTCATAACCCAGTTCGATCAGCGCGCGACCCGCAGTCACGCCGCGCACGCCCGGTTCCAACTCGCCCATGCGATCGGCAAGGTCGTGGACCAACGTGTCGGAACGCGGCCGCCCGAGGTGGCGGCGCAAGGACTGGAAATTGGCAATCTCGCACAGCGCAAGCACGCGCCAGCGGGTGCAGGCAAGACCGCCAGCACCGCGCGCTGGCACGATCCCGGCATCATCGCCGATCGAACCGCCGGGAACCTCAGCACCATCGTTCATGGCGATACGCCCCGCCCCTGGGGGCGAACCGCGAAAACCGGCGGGGTCGAAACGGTCAGACATGCTGTCGGGCGTAACAGCCAGTGCTGAAGGAACCTTTAAGGACGCCGGCCGGCGCGTTTGGGCGCAGCTACGTAATTCTACAATGCATCGCTAACAATTGATTCATCATGAATTTTCAGATAACCATAATGGGTGCGCCAACGTGTGCACGATGGGAGAAATAACATGTTTGCACTCTTTTTCCGGGACACCGGCGGCGAAGATCTGCGCCCCTGGTAACCCTATTACGGCCCGGGCTGGCGGTGTGATGGATGGTCCCTCACCCTCGACCTGCCCGGGCTGACCTCCCCAAGAATGGCCGCCATCCATCTGGATTGCGGCCTTTATTTTTTGCATCCATTTCCGATCCGAAACTTTGCGCACATAGTCAGAATGACGCGGCGCAGGGCGCGAGGCCGCGTATCGTGATCGCTTGACTCCTCACCCTCCTGCCCTCTCATCGAATCAAGCGAATCAACGCGACTCGTGGAGTCAGCACGAGTCGCGCTTTGACGCGCGACTCCGAACAAGGTAAATGAAACCCTTCGCAAGGGGGTTTTATGGCGGGCGATGTCTGGTTTTTGATCGCGATGAGCGCCAGCTTTGCCGCCTATGGCGCGTATCTGCTGGGCCTGCGCCGCGCGACCGTTCGTCCCAACCGCGCCTCCTGGCTGATCTGGAGCGCGTCCGCCGCTGCCGAGGCGCTGACCTATGCCGCGGTCAACCCCGGATCACCGCAGGGCTGGGTCTTCATCCTGTCCGCCGCCTGCTGCCTCGTCGTCACTGCGTCCCTTTGGCGCGGCTCGAACTGGGCGCCGCCGACGACGATCGAAGCCTTTTGCATGGCGGCGTGCCTCAGCGCACTGCTGATCTGGGTGGCGTTCCGCGAAGCCTATTGGGCACATATGCTGGTGGTCGCGGCTGTGCCGGTCAGCTTCTGGCCGACCTGGGTCAGCGTGTGGAAGGACCGCAGCGCCGAGCGCTCGCCTGCCTGGGGGCTGTGGACCGTCGGCGACCTCGCCACCCTGCTGGTCGCGGCGCGCGCGGGAGGATCGGGGCCGGATGAGTTCGCGTACATCTTCGTCGAGCTCGCCTGCCATGCCAGCATCTGGTTCATGATCGGCCTCACCACGATCAACCCGCTGCGCTCGTTCGGCTGGGCGCGCGGCGGGCTGGTGGTGCTCGACCGCTACCGCCATCAACGCAACCTGTTCACGGTCGGCGAAAACCATCTGGGCAAGGCGGTCTATGCCACGTGTCGCTTTGCCGAGGGGGCGGAGCTGATGCGCTTCACCGGCCGCCGCTTCCATGTCGACGATATCCCCAGCCTGATGCGCGGCAGCGACGACCGCTTCGTGCAGGTGACGCCGGATCATTATATGGGGCCGTCGGGGCAGCTCGACGATCTGGTCAATCATAGCTGCGATCCCAATGCCGGGCTGCGCTTCACCGACGATGGCGTGATCCTCGTCGCGCTGCGCGATATCGTGTCGGGCGAGGAGATCAGCTGGGACTATTCGACGACGCTGGCACAATCAAACTGGCACATGATCTGTCAGTGCCGATCGCCGGAGTGTCGCCGCGTCATCGGCAATTTCGACACGCTGAGCCCCGAGCGGCAGGAGTTTTTCCGCGCCCGCAACCTCGTTGCGCCGTATCTGCGGCGGAAGGATGCGGTGACGCCGGTGCGGCGGGCGGGTTAGCTTCTACTTTGCCGGGGGCAGCGGCTCGCGCAGCGGTTTGCGCGGGCCGCTCAATTCGCGCTCGATATCGGCCGCGATGGCGAGCGAATCCGCGTCGCCGCGCGCCTTGAGCAGGTCGCGCCGCACCTCCATTCGCGCGCGTCGCATCTCCGGCGGCAGTGCGGCGATGGCGATGTATTCGCGCACCGCCTTGAGCCAGCGCGAGTCCGGCAGTGCCGTATCCTCCGCCGTGCGGGCAAAGGGGTGGGACATGACGCGGTACGTGTCTCCTTCGCGCTTCAGGAACAGCACGACCCATGTATCGGGATCGAATGTGGATCGCGTGCAGCCGCCAGCATAGGCTTCGGGATTGGCCCGAACGAGTTCGTGAGGGTCGCTGGGCGTCGCGGGATGCGCCTTGGTGGCCAGCATTCCGACGGCCCAGGCTATGATCCGATCAAGGCAGTAACCCCAGCCGGGTGGTTCCTTCAGCGTAACGACCGAGGCGAAGGCCAACTGGGGTTCGCCGTCTTTGCTCTCCTGTGGATCCCATGCCTGTGCAACGACAATGGCATCGGCCTGCTCGACTAGCTCCAATGTTGTCGGAACGCGGTAGCCGGGCGCGACGCTGCACGCATGAGCGGCCGGGGCAGCGGCGAGAAGTGCAAAGGCAAGGAGAATGTTGCGCATTGGGCGACCCTGCCCCCGCATATCGAGCGGCGCCAGAGACGAAACCTGTCGCGTCGCTTCAGGCCGCGACGTCGTCCCGCATCAGTTCCGAATGCGCGAGTTCGAGCACCGCGCTCGCCCCCCTGCCCTTGCCCTCGCTCAGCAGGGTCAGGCTGCCGCCCATCGCAACCATCGAATTGGCGCACCAGTGCAGCCCCAGCCCGCCCGATTTGTGCGGGCGGGTCGAAAAGCCGCGCTGGAACAATTGCGGCGCGGCGGCGGGATCGAAGCCCTCGCCATCGTCGGTGATGCGGATTTCGACCCGGTCGCCAAGCTCGCGGATCGACACCGCGATGCTGCCCCCTTCGCGCCCGGTCGCGGCGATTGCCTCGGCGGCGTTGGAGAAGAGGTTGCCGATCACCTGGCTGAGCAGCACGCGGTTGGCGAGCACCCAATGCGGCTTGGACGGGAAGTGGAAGGCGATCGAGCTGGCACCCGAATAGCGCGCGATCGTCGCATTGCGCGCGACCACATCGGTGACATCGCAGGTGTCGAGCGGCGGGCGTTCATGCGCCTGTTCCTGCTGACGCCCGATGATTTCGAGCACATTGTGCAGCGCGTCGCGACCGATACCGAGCTGTTCCTTGCGTGCCTCCCGCGCCTGCGTTTCGCTGGAGAGCGCGGCGGCGACGAAGGCGACGAGCTTCTGGCGGCGCGCGGGTGGGATGCTGTCATCGGCCAGCTCGCTGAGTGCGCGGTCGAGCAGTGCGCGATCGGTCGCCGGTGCCTCGCCCAGCCCCTGGCTCAGCACCGTGCTAATCGGGTTGAGCGCGTTGCGGACATTGTGCATGACCGCGACCGCGCTTTCGGACTGGCCGAGCTTGAACGACTGCGCCTCGACCTGTTCGCGCAGATCCTTGAGCTGGCTCAGCATCGCGTTAAAGCTGTCGACCAGACTGCCAATCTCGTCGCGACGCGGGGTTTCGGCGAGCGGGACCAGATTGCCCGACCCGCGCACCACGCCCATATGCTGCTCGACGCGGTTGAGCGGGCGCAGCACCAGTCGGCCAATCATCACGCTGAGCACTGCCATCACCAGCAGCATCAGCACCGTGGTGCCGACCACGGCGAGCTGCAGCATATTGCGGCCCAGTGCGGACAGGTCGCGCGGCACGCGGAAGGTGGCGCTGGCGACGCTCTCGCCGCCCTCTCCCGGCACCGGGACCGCCACTGCGATGTCACGCTCGCCCGCATCGACGCGCGGCGCAGCGACCGGCGCGTCGAGTGCGATCCCCGCGCGGAGCTGCAGCAGATTGCTGAGCTGCTGCGAGGTGATCATGCGCGCCATCACGACATGGCCACGCGGGTCGCCGGTGCCGTCGGTACGCCGCACCTGCGCGACGCCGATTGCCGCGATGCGGTTGCCGAGGCGCGCATAGAAGCTCGCGCTGTTATCCTTCGCCAGCGCGCGGCGGAAGTCGATGCGGCGGATTTCGGCGAGCAGTTGCGCCCGCATTTCGGGCGAATCCTTCGCGGTCTCAAGGTCCAGCCAGCGCGCGATCACCACCTCACCGCCGGGGCGGACATAGGCCATGCCGTTGACGCCGAGATTGACCATCGCGGAGGTGGCGAAGCTGTCCTCTTCAAACGCGCGGTTGGGCGCGCCCATATAATCGTAGCTCTCGTTCCAGTCGCCATAGTCGCGTACCGACGCCTCGACCTTCGAGGCATATTCGGTCAGCGCGGCGCGGGTGCGCTCGACATGGCCGTCGATCGCCTGCGCCTCGAGCTTGTCGAAGCTCGGCGTGATGACGAGCGCGAGCAGCAAGGTGATGCTGGCAGCGCCGAGCAGCGCGACCCCGGTCAGGATCGCGACGAGCTTGGCACCCAGCGAGCGCGGGATGCGAGATCGGATGCGGTGCAACATGGTGTGCGGGCGCATCACCCTTGGGTGCCGGTGGCCGGTGCCGGGGGAGACTCCTCATCGCCCATGAAGCGTTCTTGTGCCGCCAGGATCGCGACATCGGCCTCCAGCGGGCGGGCGAGATAATAGCCCTGGACGTGGCTGCACCCGGCGACGCGCAGCGCGGCGAGATGCGCTTCGGTCTCGACACCCTCGGCCACCACTTCCAGCCCCAGCGCGCGGCCGAGATGGATGATCGAGTGGACGATTGCCGCACTCTCGCGCTCGCGGCCCATTCCGTCGATGAAGCTGCGGTCGATCTTCAGGCAATCGAGCGCGAATTTGCGGATATTGTAGAGCGAGGAATAGCCGGTGCCGAAATCGTCGAGCGCGATGCGGAAGCCCATCTGGCGCAGGCGATACAGCGTCTCGGCGGCGCGCTCGGCATTGTCGAAGATCGCGGTTTCGGTGATTTCGATCTGCACGCGGTTCGGCGCGATCCCGGCGCGCTGCACCCGCTCGACCACATGACCGACGAAATTCTGGCGACGGAACTGGCGCGGCGAGAAATTGACCGAGACATATTGGCCGGGCCATTTGGCGAGCATCGTCAGCGCCTCGTCGAGCACCCAGTCGCCCAGCTCATGGATCAGGTTCGATTCCTCGGCGATCGGGATGAACATGCCGGGCGAGATCGGGCCATATTCGGGGCTGTTCCAGCGCAGCAGCGCCTCAAACGCGACAATCTCCAGCCGGTCGCGCGCGACGATCGGCTGATAGACGAGGCGCAGCTCGCCATTGGCGATGGCTTGCGAAAGGCCACCTTCGATCTGGCGGCGAAAGCGGATCGATTCGTCCATGCTTTCGTCGAACACGCGCACCACGCCGCGGCCCGCTTTTTTCGATTCGTTGAGCGACAGATCGGCGCGGCGCATCACGTCGATCGGGTCATGCTTCATCCCCGGCTCGACGATGACGAGGCCAGCGGACGCGGATCCCTGCACCGAATGGCCGAATACGGTGAAGGTCCTGGCACAGGCGAGCAGCAGCCGTTCGACCGCCTCGACCGCCTCGCCCTCTCCAGCAACCTTCATCAGCACAGCAAACTCGTCGCCACCGAGGCGCGCGACGAAGCCGCCCGGCGGGACCGCGCCCTCGATCGTCGTGCACATCATGCGGATCAGCTCGTCGCCCGCAAGGTGGCCGAACGTGTCGTTGACCAGCTTGAACCGGTCGAGGTCCATCATCGCCATCGCGAAGGTATCGGGACCGCGCACATGATCGGTCAGCGCGCGCATAAAGGCGAGCCGGTTGGGCGCGTCGGTCAGGCTGTCGTGATTGGCAAGGTGCGTCGCCTTGCTTTCATTCGCCGCAAGCTCGGCCTTTTGCTCCTCCAGCAGAGTCATCGCCTGCGCGAGCTGGCGATCGACTTCCCAGCGCTTGCCGAGCGCGGTCGCGGTCTGGACGACCTCTTCCACCTGGAACGGCTTGGCGATGTAGAAGATCTTGTCGGCAGGGCCGGCGGCGCGGCTGATCTCGAGCGGGGAGAAGTCCGAATAGCCGGTGACGATGACGATGTTGATATCAGGGTCGATCGCGCGGATGCGCCGCGCGGTTTCCTTGCCGTCAATGCCCGGCGGCATCCGCACGTCGATAAACGCGACCGGGAAGGGTGCGCCGCTTTCCCTGGCGCGCGCGACCGCCTCGACCCCGTCCAGCCCCTGCATACAATGAACCGTTTCAAAGTCGGGGCGGTCCTGCGCGGCTTCCACCGCGACCGCATCGCCGTCGCCGAACAGCTCGGCGGCCATCGCATCCAGCGCCGCACCCTGCGCCGCCCCGACGCCGCTGCCCTTGAAGCATTGCCGATAGGATTCGTGCATCCCCGCTTCGTCGTCCACGATCAGAATGCGCAAGGCCATATCCCCTGTAATCACCTTGCCAACCCGCGTACGCCGACAGGGTTAAGGCGAGGTAAAAGGGTTAATGACGCGTTCCTGCGCGGCTCCGGAACAGGCCGTAAAAAAATGGGGCGCCGCGGTCTGGCCGGGCGCCCCGTCGAGTTCAGGAGGGGATCCAATGCGTCTCCGCACACCCGCTTTCTGCCGCCGAACCGCCGGGCAAACCACGGTCAGACTCTGACGTCGGATCGAACCGGTGCCATGACCACCCTCCACGCCCCGCGCGGGTCCGAACTTTTTCTATACACTCGCCATGAAACCGGTTACAGTTTTCGCGCCAAGAACATAATAGGCGGGCAGTCGAGTCGCCGAATCAGGGCACGCGGCAGTTCAGGGTAAACGTTGTCAAACCTCCAGGGGGGATGCTGTGAAGTCTTCACTTTCCGCAACAAACGGACTCATTCGCGGTTCGCGCCTGCGCGCCGCTGCCGCTGCACTTGCATGGTCAAGCGCCGGTGCTGTGCTCGCCATCGGCCTTGCCGCTCCGGCGCAAGCTCAGGTCTCCTCGTCGCTGCGCGGCAAGGTCACGGCCGAGGGCGGCGTCAGCCAGGTCACGATCGTTAACGTCGAAACCGGCTTCACCCGTACCGTTACGCCGAGCGCAGACGGCGGCTACCAGTTCGCGTCGCTCCCGCCCGGCAACTACCGGCTTGAGGTGACGACCCCGGCCGGCGTGCGCCGCACCGACGAGTTCAACCTCGCGGTCGCGCAGAACGCCGTGTTCGATTTCGACCTGGCGACCCCGGACGTCAGCACCGCCGACAGCGGCAACGAGATCATCATCACTGGCGGCCGCATCCGTTCGATGCAGGGCGGCGAAGTCGGCACGACGATCACCCCGCGCCTGATCGAGCAGCTGCCGCAGAACAACCGCAACTTCCTTGCCTTCGCCGACCTCGCGCCGGGCGTTCAGTTCATCACCAATGGCAGCGACCAGTCGCGCCTGCAGGGCGGTGCGCAGAACTCCAACTCGGTCAATATCTTTATCGATGGCGTCGGGCAGAAGGACTATGTCCTCAAGAACGGCATCACCGGCCAGGATTCGACCCAGGGCAACCCGTTCCCGCAGTCGGCGATCGGCGAATATCGCGTGATCAGCTCGAACTATAAGGCCGAGTTCGACCAGGTCAGCTCGGTCGCGATCACTGCGGTGACCAAGTCGGGTACGAACCAGTTCGAGGGCTCGGGCTTTGTCGACTTCACCAACCAGGATCTGCGCGACAAGCGCCCGATCGAATTCATGCCGGCAAACTCCACCGGGCAGAAGGTCCGCACCCGCGACCTGCAGTTCGGCGGCACGCTGGGTGGTCCGATCATCAAGGACACGCTGCACTTCTTCCTCGCCTATGAAGGCAAGCGCCGGGTCAATCCCCGCGATGTCGCGATCCCCGCAACGCTCAGCACCGCGCTGCCGCTGCTCCCTGCCAGCCTCGCGGCCAATTACGGCGCGTATAACGAAACGTTCAACGAGAACCTGTATTTCGGCAAGATCAACTTTACGCCGACCGACAGCGACCTGTTCGAGTTTTCGGGCAAGTATCGCGATGAAACGGGTGAAGGGTTCAACAGCGGCATTTCGGCCTTTGAAACCCGCACCCTGACCCGGGTCGAGGAAATCCGCGGCCTTGCCCGCTGGGAGCACACCGCCGACAACTGGGTCAACGACTTCAAGGTCGCGTATGAGGACGTGACGTGGAACCCGCGCCCGTTCCAGCAGGCCAACCGCAACGTCTATCGCGTGCGCATCCCAAATCCGGCGAATACGGCCAACTTCCTCGACGGGAACATCCTCGAGACGGGCGGCGGCACCAACTTCCAGGACAAGGGCCAGAAGGGCTGGCAGATCTCGAACGACTTCACCTACACCGGTCTTGAAGGACACACCTTCAAGTTCGGCGTGAAGGCGAAGTGGGTCACGCTGAACACGCTGGAGCTCAATGGCTTCAACCCGGTGTTCCGCTACTTCACGCCGCTCGGTTCGACCACGCTCAACACCACCACGCCGTATCAGATGACCTTCCAGGCGCTGACGGGCAGCTTCGACGACCGTGAGGTGCGCTCGAAGAACTTCCAGCTGGGCATCTATGCACAGGATGACTGGGACGTCACCGATCGTCTGACGGTTAATCTCGGCCTGCGCTGGGATTATGAGCGCACCCCGGCGTTCCTCGACTATGTTCACCCGGCGGCGCAGGTCGCGGCGGTCAGCCCGGCCAACTATCCCAACCTGACCGGTGCCAACTACAACATCAACGATTACATCTCGACCGGCAAGGAGCGGAAGGCGTTCACGGGCGCGTTCCAGCCGCGCATCGGGTTCAACTACAAGCTCGACGAGGCGGGCCGTTTCGCGATCTATGGCGGCTTTGGCCGTTCCTATGACCGCACCCAGTTCGACTTCATTCAGCAGGAGCTGACCCAGGGTACGGGCGCCAACCGCACGTTCAACTTCATCGTCCCCGGCGATACGGTGAACGTCTGTACGCCGAGCGCGACCTGCATCCCCTACAACCCGGTGTACCAGACCGAAGCGGGGCGTGCTGCGCTGATCGCTGGGCTGCCGGCGGGTGCCGGGCGTGAGCTGCGCTTCATCAAGAACGACCTCAAGGTGCCGTATTCGGACCAGTATAGCCTGGGCCTGCGCGGCAATTTCGGGCTGCTTGAGACCGAAATCGGCTATTCACATGTGAAGAGCCGCGACGGGTTCGTCTATCTGCTGGGCAACCGGCGTCCGGGTGGTTTGTTCTTCCCGGCGACGGGCAATCCCGACTCGCCGTTCGGCTTCCCGCCAGCGCCGTTCGGGTCGATCATCATCGGCGACAACGGGCTTGAGACCAACGCCGACACCGTGTTCGCCAAGCTGATCAAGCGCTACACCAAAGCTTCGCCGTGGAGCATCGACGCGACCTATACCTACACCCAGGCGACCGAAAACCGGCAGTTTGGTGAGGTATTCTCGCTCGATTATGCGAGCATCGACGAGTATCCAACGCGTCGTTCAGCAGGTGTGCGCAGCCATCGCTTCGTGATGGCGGGCACGGTCGATATTCCGTACGGGATCACGCTGGCGACCAAGTTCCAGATCGCTTCGCCTGCCTGGCTCAAGAGCTTCGTCAACACGCCGGGTGTCGGTGCCCCGGGCACCAAGGACATCGTTGCGATCGAACGCGATGGCAACGGCGACCGCTGGGGCTATCGTCAGCTCGACCTGTCGGCGACCAAGGAGTTCAAGCTCGGCTTCCTCACCGACCAGACCCGCGTGTGGTTCCGCATCGACATCATCAACCTGATGAATGATCGCAATTACAACGGCTTCAACTCGGTGACCGGCCGCCGCGATCCGAACAACTACAATATCGACGGCCCGCCGCGCACGGTGAAGGTCTCGACCGGCTTCAACTTCTAACCGGTCATTTGGTTATGGCGCGCGGACGGATTCCCCCGTCCGCGCGCCTTTTTTGCGTGTAAAGGAGTATCCCCATGGGCTTTCGCCTGCCTTCGCTCGGCCTTGCCATGTTGCCGCTTGCGGCCGCCTGTTCGACCATGCCGACGGCGGTCAGCCCCCCTCCCCCCGCGCCGGTCGCGGGCCAGGCGGCATTCGTCGAGGATCTCTCGCGCCGCACCTTCAATTATTTCTGGGAGACGACCAGTGTCGATACCTGCTTGGCGCCGGATCGCTGGCCGTCGAACCCCTTTTCCAGCATCGCCGCGACGGGCTATGCGCTGACCGCCTATGGCATCGGTGCCGAGCGCGGCTATGTGACCCGCGAAGCCGCCGCAGAACGTACGCGCAAATGCATGGAATTCTACTGGAACGCGCCGCAGGGTCCGGCGGTCAGCGGCACCGCCGGGCATAAGGGCTTCTTCTACCACTTCCTCAACAATGAAGACGGCACGCGCCGGGGCCGCACCGAGCTGTCGACCGTCGATACCACGTTGCTGCTCGGCGGCGTGCTGTTCGCGCAGAGCTATTTCGACCGCAACAATCCGACCGAAGCGGCGATCCGCGATCTGGCGGAGAAGATCTATGGCCGCGTCGACTGGACCTTCGTCCAGCGCGAGCGCAGTTCGATCCCCTCGGCGAACAGCACCGGCGGCAAGGCGATCGCGATGGGCTGGTATCCCGAGCGCGGCATTGGCGGCGATTTCGGGACGCATGACTGGGTCGGTTATGACGAGGGGATGTTGATCTACATCCTCGCGCTCGGATCGCCGACGCATCCGCTGGGCAAGGACGCATGGGACACCGGCTGGTCGGGCAAGCTCGGCAAGAGCTGGGGCACCTATTACGGGCAGGAGCATCTTCAGTTCGAGCCGCTGTTCGGCCACCAGTACAGCCATGTCTGGGTCGATTTCCGCGGCATCCAGGACGCGTTCATGGCCGGCAAGGGCATCGATTATTTCGAGAATAGCCGCCGCGCGACGCTCGCTCAGCGCGCCTATGGGATCGACAATCCGAACAAATGGACCGGCTATTCGGGCGACATCTGGGGCTGGACGGCGTCTGACGGGCCAGGATCGGGCGGCAATGGCCGGGTCGTGAATGGCAAGGCCCGCGAGTTTCAGGGCTATTCGGCGCGCGGCGTCAGCAGCTACCGCATCGTCGATGACGGCACGATCGTCCCGACTGCGGCCGGCGGATCGATCCCCTTCGCGCCGGAAATCGCCCTGCCCGCGCTGATGGCGATGCGCGCCAAATATGGTGACAAGCTCTACCAGCGCTACGGCTTCAAGGACGCGTTCAACCCCAGCTACACCTTCACCGATGCCGGCAGCCGCGATGGCGTCGTCGATGCCAAGGACGGGTGGTTCGCCAACGATTATCTGGGCATCGACCAGGGGCCGATCCTCGCGATGCTGGAGAACCACCGCTCGGGCCTCGTATGGAAGACGATGCGCAAGAACCCGCATATCCGCCGCGGGCTGGAACGCGCGGGGTTCAAGGGCGGCTGGCTGGATAAGGCGGCAGGGAAGTAACGGCTGCACAGTGCAAGGGCCGCCCCGCTGATGCCGGGCGGCCATTTCGCCAGGGCATCAGAACATTCGCCGCGAGACCTCTGCATCAGCAGTACGCTGATCGCATGTATCGGGACGGACAGCAGCAGATCGCGACGCCTCTCTTTGCGCGTGGCAACGCGCTATCGCTCGTCCATTCCGATTCGGAGGGCAAAGAATGCGCGAATACATCTATGCGATCCGGGCAAGCGGACTGACCATCTACGATGCGATCGAAATTGGCGACCCGGCCCTGTGGATACCAGCTCCGGAGCTTGAAACGCTGTTGAACGACGCGCTCACCGGAACCTCTCTCGCCGGCCTTCCGCTCCGCACGCGATCCAAAGTTGCCAAGCAACATGTCTGTAGAGCGTTAGGCTACCCTGTGCCTGCAACGTTCAAGAAAACGCAGCCGCGCTTTCCAGGTCAGTTCTTTGACACGTACGTCCAGAAGTCCAACAATTTGCAGGTTTGGAACGAGGAGCTCGCCCCCACGCGGCGATATGTGATCATCCGGGTCGATGGCGATGACACAATCTCAAGGGTGAAAGTTGTGACGGGAGAGGAACTGGCGCTGCTTGATCCGACAGGAACGCTCACTCAGAAGTACCAGGCGCGCCTCGTACCAAGTGCAGCCGACGCCGAGCTTATCGCAGACCGCGACAGTGCGCGCATTCAACCCCTTGTCGACGCCACAGCCAGTCTGACCAAATCCAGCAGCCCCATCGACCATCCCGCAGCGGGCTCACTGCTTCCCATCGGCGAGGTCTTTAGCCGCTTGAGTCCGCTTGTCGGTGAGAAATTCAAGGACGCGGGGCATGATCAGGAACGCAACCGCGGCGCAACGCTCCACGCACTGGTTTGCCGCGCGTTGGGCTACACCGACTACCGTGACGATGGGCGTTTCCCCGACGTGCGCCATCAGCTTCTGGAAGTAAAACTGCAGACATCGCCCACCATCGACCTGGGACTGGTATGCCCGGATAGTGAGGAAGCCTTGGATGTTCCGCAAATCGACGGAAAGCAAATCCGGCATTGCGACGTGCGCTATGCGATTTTCCATGCGGTCACCGACGGGGCCACAGTCACGTTGAAGCGCTTTTATCTCACAACCGGCGAGCGCTTCTTCAGTCGCTTCCCGCAATTTCAGGGCAAAACGCTCAACAAGAAGCAACAAATACCGCTTCCGTCAGATTTTTTCGACTGAGAGCCCAAACGACATCCAGACCAAGGCATCCAACTCCGCCTCAAATCTGCTCGCATTCGGCTCTCCTACACACCGATGGAGCTCCTTGGCGCGGTGAATTATATCCCTGCTCAGTGGTAACGCCGGATCAGGAAGCGGAAATTCTTCAACATACTGCGTGATAAATCGACGACGTCCAGAATAAAGCTTGTTATTAAAACGAAGATCGTAATATTTTTCAATAAAAGTTGAATTCGCGACAGCGAGCGCAAGCCAAAGCGGGTCGGCCATTCCGGGCTTTGGTTTGAGCCAGTAGCAATCTCCATTCACGACGGTGTCGTCGAGATCGATCCAGAAGGTCGGTTGTTCGCAGATATCGCGAAATACAAGCTTTGGACCCTGCCAGTCTGCAGGATTCTGCGGAACCCAAATTTCATACCACCGACGACCAGCTTCAATAACATAGCCCCGCCCCTCCAGTGTCTCGCGATGGGCTTCCAGATAGCTACGGCTCGCAGGATAGGCCTCCAAGTCAACCACGGCCCGTCGTCCGCCAGCTACCGTATGCGGATAGAGAATTTGCATGGAACAGGCTGTCGGGTCCGGCCTGTATCTGCGGGCGATCTTGTGCGTCGTGAGTGGTCGCAGCAGTTCCAGCGGCTCGGGCCAGTTCCGCCGGATAAATATCTTATCCGCACAGGTTTTCACCCCCACGCGCACCTTTCCAACGTCACGGAAGCGCGACCATGTGTGGGTATCCACCGTTTCAAGCCAGTTTGATACGTCGTTGGAGCTGAGCCGCCACACCGCAGCATCGTCAGGGCCATTGTGCAGCGTTCCATGCTGGACCTCGAATGCGCGCCCGTCGGGAAGGCCGACTACGCCATCATAAGCAATAGCCTCGATAGCATTGCTGGCCGCTAGCACCGATGTCCTAGACTTCGTCTCGTAAATCGTGGTGAAGCACGGCGCTTCACCTGGCTCGCCGCTCGCGCGCCCATCGGCAATGATCACAGCGGGCAAGACAGCTGCGTCGAACAGCTTTGTGTCGCCTAAATCGAACACCGCGCGCAGCCGCAACTCTCTGGTCAATGCGGCGCGAACCGGACCTCCCGCCCGCGTTGTCATAAAGCGATTGGAAACAATGATTCCGGCGCTGCCAGAAGGCGTCAGGACGCGCGCCATGCCCAGCAGAAACGCGAAATACAGATCCACTCTACCGGTGAGCCCGAACTCTGAAGCCAACGCCTGCGCGCGCTCCGCGCCAATAATCTGCGTGCGGACATAGGGGGGATTGGCGATGATCAGGTCGTAGCCCAGGGCGCGTGCGAACAAGCCCTGCGAGAACTCGTCCAGCACATGGTCAAGGAAACTTCCACAGACCAAATTCAGCCGCGCACGCGGATAGGATTCCTTAAGACGCGCCTCGGCCACTGCGAGCGCGACAGGGTCAGTCTCAAACCCAAATACCTCGACCTCACCTGATACTCGAGCGAGCAGACTGTGCAGCAATTCCCCATGGCCCACCGCAGGATCAAGGACACGCACATGCCTGTCATCCGGAAGCTTGGCGCGCTTCATCATCTGATCGCTCACGAAGTCAGCCAATTCGCGAGGCGTATATGTCACGCCGTCCGACTTCTCTTGCGATACGATGCCGTATCGCTTGGCCTGCCGTAGAATCGTGACCGATTGTTCCACCTCGCCGGTCATCGACGAATCATCCGACGGCTCTTGAGATGCACCGCCACAAGGCCGCGTGCTTTCGGAAGGTTCTGGCACCGTGTCCATCTCAGGAAACAACAAGTCAAAGTGCTGAAGCGCACGAAGCGAGAGCGGATGCGGCGGCAACACTGACATTCGACAAGCTGAACACAACGCGAACACTCAATCAACTAAATTGGTGGCGTTTGCCGCCATACTGGACCGATTGACCGGTAGATGCGCGTTTGGTTCGTCGAGCGACCAGCGCCCGCCCCTATTCCTCGCCCATCCGCAGCGCGGCGATGAAGGCTTCCTGCGGGATGCTGACGCTGCCGTATTCGCGCATCTTCGCCTTGCCCTTTTTCTGCTTGTCCAGCAGCTTGCGCTTGCGGGTGGCGTCGCCGCCATAGCATTTGGCGGTGACGTCCTTGCGCATCGCGCTGATCGTTTCGCGCGCGATCACCTTGCCGCCGATCGCCGCCTGAATCGGGATCTTGAACAGGTGGCGCGGGATCAGTTCCTTGAGCCGCTCGACCATGCCGCGCCCGCGCACTTCGGCGGTGGCGCGGTGGACGATCATGCTGAGCGCGTCGACCGGCTCTTCATTGACCAGGATGCCCATCTTGACGAGGTCGCCCTCGCGATAGCCGATCTGCTCATAGTCGAAGCTGGCATAGCCCTTCGATAGCGATTTGAGGCGATCGTAGAAATCGAACACCACTTCGTTGAGCGGCAATTCATAGGTCGCCTGTGCGCGCCCGCCGACATAGGTCAGGTTCTTCTGGATGCCGCGCCGGTCCTGACACAGTTTCAGGATCGAGCCGAGATATTCGTCGGGGACATAGATCACCGCCTGAATCCACGGTTCGGCGATGCTTTCGATCTTGTTGGGATCGGGCATGTCGGCCGGGTTGTGCAGCTCGATATGCCCGCCTCCATGGGTCAGCTCGATCTGGTACACCACCGATGGCGCGGTGGTGATGAGGTCAAGGTCGTACTCGCGCATCAGCCGCTCCTGGATGATCTCCAGGTGCAGCAGGCCGAGGAAGCCGCAGCGGAAGCCGAAGCCGAGTGCGGCGCTGGTCTCCATCTCGAAGCTGAACGATGCGTCGTTGAGGCGCAGCTTGCTGATGCTCTCACGCAGTTTCTCGAAGTCGTTGGCGTCGACCGGGAACAGGCCGCAGAACACGACCGGCTGGACTTCCTTGAAGCCCGGCAGCGCCTCGGCGGCGGGGCGCTTGGCGTCGGTCAGCGTGTCGCCGACGCGGGCCTGCGCTACTTCCTTGATCTGCGCGGTGATGAAGCCGATCTCGCCCGGACCAAGGTCGGCAAGCTGCTCGATCTTGGGCCGAAAACAGCCGACGCGATCCACCAGATGCGTGGTGCCGCTCTGCATGAACTTGACCTGCTGGCCCTTTTTGATCGTGCCGTCGATCACGCGGATCAGGATGACGACGCCGAGATACGGGTCATACCAGCTGTCGACCAGCATGGCCTTCAACGGCGCGTCGGGGTCGCCCTTGGGCGCGGGGATGCGCTCGCACACGGCGTTCAGAATCTCGTCGATGCCGATGCCCGACTTGGCCGAAGCGAGCACCGCGCCCGACGCGTCGATGCCGATCACTTCCTCGATCTCGTTGCGCACCTTTTCGGGTTCGGCGCTGGGCAGGTCGATCTTGTTGATCACCGGCACGATCTCATGGTCATGCTCGATCGACTGATAGACGTTGGCGAGCGTCTGCGCCTCGACACCCTGCGCCGCGTCCACCACCAGCAACGCGCCCTCGCACGCGGCGAGCGACCGGCTCACCTCATAGGCGAAGTCGACGTGACCGGGCGTGTCCATGAGGTTTAGGACGTAATCGAGCCCGTCCGGCCCCTTCCAGTCGAGGCGCACGGTCTGCGCCTTGATGGTGATGCCGCGTTCCTTTTCGATGTCCATATTGTCGAGCACCTGCTCGGACATCTCACGCGCGGTGAGGCCGCCGGTGCGCTGGATGAGGCGATCGGCCAGCGTCGACTTGCCATGGTCGATGTGCGCGATGATCGAAAAATTGCGGATACGGGAAATGTCGGTTGCCATGATCCCGCGCGCCTAGCAGCCGCGACGCACTTGCGGAAGATGCCCTGTAGGATCACTGTAGCGCGATGCGCGTTCTTGCCCTCGCCCTCGCCTGCACCCTCGCCGCGCCCGCGCTGGCGAAGGATGTCCCGGTTTACGTCGTCCGCCACTTCGACACGCCCAAGGGCGAGAAGGACCCCGACCTGCTGCCCCAGGGCAGCGCGCGGGCAGAGGCGCTGGCGCGCTGGTTCCGCGGCAAAAGGCTGTGCGCGATTCTGGTGACGCAGTACAAGCGCACGCGCCAGACCGCCGCCCCGACCGCTGCCGGGCGCAGCATCGCGATCCAGAGCTATGACGCAGCCGACACGGCGGGCGCGGTCGCGCGGGCCAAGGCCTCGGCCTGTCCGGTGCTGATCGTCGGGCATAGCAACACGGTGCCGGAGGTCGTCGAGAAGCTGGGCGGCACCCGCCCCGGCGATCTGGCCCATGAAGATTTCGGCGATGTGTGGACGGTCGCGGACGGCAAGACCGCGCACGCCAAGGTCGCGCCGTGACGACCCGCATGGCAATGGAGGACTTCGGACCCGATGCGCGCTAAATTCCCCTCCCTGCTGCTCGCCAGCCTCACCCTGCTGACCGCCGCCGTCCCCGCCGCCGCGCGCGATGTGCTGCTGGTCGGCAACAAGGGCGAGGACACGCTGGGCATCTATGATCTGGCCGATGGTACGCCGCTGGCGACGATCCCGACCGGGAGCCAGCCGCACGAGATTGCGGTAATAGGCGATGGCAGCAAGGCGGCGGTGGTTTCCTATGGCGGCACCACGGTTGATGTCATCGACCTCACCACGTCGGGCAAGGTGGCGACGATCGAACTGGCGCCCAACAAGCGCCCACACGGCCTGTTGTGGATGCCCAAAAGCGAGCGGCTGATCGCGACGACGGAGGGCAGCGCATCGGTCGCCATTGTCGAGCCGGATGGGACGCTGACCACGATTGCGACCGGGCAACAGGGATCGCACATGGTCGCGCTGCTGGGCGAGGAACGTGCCTTTGTCGCCAATATCGGATCGGGCACGGTCAGCGTGCTGGATCTCACGACCAATAGCAAAATCACCGACATCGCCGTGGGTGGGAAACCGGAGGGAATTGCCGTCGCCGCGGGCAAGGTTTTCGTGGGCGACCTGACCGCGCCGCGCGTCAGCGTGTTCGACGCCGCCACCTACAGAAAGCTGGCCGAATTGACCGTCGGCGGCGCGGCGATCCGCGTCATCGCCAGCCCCGATGGCAGCACCGTCGCGACCAGCAACATCACGACGGGCAGCGTTACGCTGATCGACGCCGCCAACCAATCCGTGTCGCGCAGTTTCCCGGTCTCGGGCGAAGGTGCCGCAGGTCAGGTGACGCTGATCTGGTCCGCCGACGGCAAGCGGCTCTACGCCGCCGAGACTGCACGTAACCAGATCGCCGAGATCGACGCCGCCACGGGCAAGGTGCTGCGGCGGATCGCCGTCGGCAAGAATGGCGACGGGCTGGCGGTGGGGAAATTGCCCTGATCCGATCCTCCTTTCGGGTAGCGCATGGCGCTTTTCCCGGTGCGGACTCATGCTGGATGCGATATGAGCGATGCGGGGGCCGGGAGCCGCCCGTGTCAGAAGATGTCAGTTGAAGGTGACCATGCCCGCAGGCAGCGTCGCCACGGCTTTGGGGCAGAACGCCCCCTATGGGAGGGAAACATCCATGCGTGTCGTCCGCAATCTGATCGCCGCCACCGCACTTGCCTCAATGGCGGCGGGGCCGATCGCCGCTTCCGCACAGACCGCGACCAGCTCGTCCGGCAAGACCTATAAGGACGGGACGACCAAGGGCGCGTCGTCGGGCCGCCGCGATCAGGAGCGTGGCCAGCGTGAAATCCCGCGCTGCACGAAAAATCTTGGCACCGTTGCCATCGTCGAACCCGACAACCAGTGGTGGCGTGAGCTGAACCTGGGCAGCCCCGAAGCGGTGCTCAAGGTGTTCATCCAGCAATCGGGCTGCTTCACCATCGTCAATCGCGGGCGCGCGATGCAGAGCCGCGCCATGGAGCGCGCGCTGCAGGAGCAGGGCGAGATGCAGAAGGGCCAGAATATCGGCAAGGGCCAGGTGCGCACCGCCGACTATTTCCTTCAGCCCGACATCGTTTCATCGAACCGCGATTCGGGCGGCGGCGGCGTTGGCGCTGCGGTGGGCGGCCTGCTCGGTCGGCGCGGCGGCATCCTGGGCGGGGTCGGCGCGATCGCGGGCGGGATCAGCGTCAAGAAAAAGGAAGCCAGCGTCACCCTGTCGATGGTCGACGCCCGCACCACCGAGGAAAAGGCGCTGACCGAGGGCTATGCCCGCAAGACCGATGTCGGCTTTGGCGCAGGCGGCGGATCGGGCTGGTGGGGCGGATTCGCTGCGGCGGGCGGCACCGGGTACCAGAACACCGATATCGGCCAGGTGATCGTGCTCGCCTATCTCGATGCCTATACCAAGCTGGTCTATGAACTGGGCGGCCTGCCCGACGACGCAGCGGCAGCGGCACCGCCCGCGCGGCGCTGATTGCCCGCGAAATCGTTGAAATCAGGGGCCGGAATTACCCATTCCGGCCCCTTTTTCGTGGCGCAATCTCCGAAGGATCACTTAACGCAGCATCAACCACGTCTTTACGCGCTTCGGTATAGACCTGTGGGGCAAAGCGAATCCCCAGGGATGCCGGATGGGCCGGCACGTTGCTTCGCGGGGTAGTATGCCACTCGAGACGGTTCGGAGCGCTGGACTAGGCGGAGCGTCAGGTACGCTGACCGCGCTTGTCGCTGCCGATGGCAGCGCGGCGCACCCCTATCTGACGCGCCTGACCAGCGGCATTGTGCCGCTGCGCGACCTGGGCGATCTCGCCCACCAGATCTGTCTGCTCCACGCCCGCCATCCCGATCTGTTCGAACAGGCCGCACTCCAGTCGCGCCAGCCCGCGACGGCCGCATGGCTGGCGCAATCGGTCCAGGGCTTTGCAGCCGAACGCGCCTATCTCGTCCGCATCGTCGCCGCTGCCGGACCGATGCCCAGCACGCCGGGGCAGGCCGCATCGGAAACTGCCGTCAACGCGCAGCGCCATGCGCTCGACATGCTTGCGCAGTCGGATCGCAATGGCTGTGCGGACGGCACGGCGATCGCCCTTGCGCTTGATTGGCCCGCAATTCGGACGGTGCTGGACGTACTTGCCGGACGGCTGGGGATCGAGCCGCCCGAATGCCAGCTTCCTCCCGCGTTCGAAACCGCAACAGTGATTGATGTCCTCGCCTCCGCGCTCCCGGTCGAGCGCGCGATGGTGTTCGGTGCGCAGCAGATGCTGGCGCAGCATCGCGGCCTGATCGACCTGCTCGAAGCCCGCGCCTCGGCCCGTTCCGACCACTAAGCGACTTGCGCAGGGCGGGCGCTTCCCGCTAGTCCATACCCGATATTCCAATTTCACGGGGACGGGAATGCGCTTCGAAGGCACGCAGGACTATGTCGCAACCGACGATCTGAAGGTCGCGGTCAACGCTGCGGTCACGCTGCGCCGTCCCTTGCTGGTCAAGGGTGAGCCGGGCACCGGCAAGACGGTCCTCGCCTATGAAATCGCCAAGGCGGTCGGCGCGCCGCTGATCGAATGGAACGTCAAATCGACGACCAAGGCGCATCAGGGCCTGTATGAATATGATGCAGTCGCGCGCCTGCGCGACGGCCAGCTTGGCGACCCGCGCGTGCATGAGATCGGCAACTATATCCGCAAGGGGAAATTGTGGGAGGCGTTTACCTCGCCCCAGCTCCCCGTGCTGCTGATCGACGAGATCGACAAGGCGGACATCGAGTTTCCCAACGACCTGCTCCACGAACTCGATCGCATGGAATTCCATGTCTATGAGACCGGCGAGACGGTGCGCGCGGCCGAGCGCCCGATCGTGGTCATCACGTCGAACAATGAGAAGGAGCTGCCCGACGCGTTCCTGCGCCGCTGCTTCTTCCATTACATCAAATTCCCCGATCGCGGCACGATGCAGGCGATCATCGACGTCCATTTCCCCGGCATCCAGAAGATCCTGGTGAGCAAGGCAATGGATATTTTCTACGACATCCGCGAAGTGCCGGGCCTGAAGAAAAAGCCGAGCACCAGCGAGCTGCTCGACTGGCTCAAACTGCTGCTGCACGAGGACATGCCGCTCGACGTCCTGCAATCGCGCGACCCGAGCAAGGCGATCCCGCCGCTGCACGGCGCGCTGCTCAAGAACGAACAGGATGTGATGCTGTTCGAACGGCTCGCCTTCATGGCCCGGCGACAGGCACCCAAGGGCTGATCACTGCATAACCCGCCCCTGGGCCTTGCCGCCTGCTGTCACACGCGGGTAACGCAGCTGGCCGACAAGGTGCGTGGCGGACGCATCTGATTGCGCTCCCCCTGTGCGCTTTGGGATAGGGAGGATCGGCGATGCTGGAACGGCTTGGTTTGCTGGCGCTTGCGTCATTCGCGCTGGCTTCGTGCGACGGGACGTCGATGCGCGCGGTCACCGTGGTCGGCTCATCGACGGTGCTGCCCTTTACCAAGGCGGTCGCAACGGCCTTTGTCGCGGCGGATGAGGGGCGACGCACCCCGACCATCGAGTCAACCGGCACGGGCGGCGGCATGATCCGCTTCTGCGAGGGCGTGGGCGCCAAATATCCCGACATGGTCAACGCGTCGCGGCGGATGCGCGCCACCGAATTCGACACATGTCAGGCCAATGGCGTCAAAGAGATCATCGAAGTCCCGATCGGGCTGGATGGGATCGCCTTTGCCGAATCCAATGACGGGCCGAAAATCGCGCTGACCCGCAAGGACGTCTACCTCGCGCTCGCGGCCAATCCGATGGGCAAGCCAAACACCGCCAAGACGTGGAAGGACGTCAACCCGGCGCTGCCCGCGACCCCGATTATCGTGCTGGGGCCACCCGCGACCAGCGGAACACGCGACGCCTTTGTCGAATTGATCCTCGAAACCGGCTGCCTCGCTGCGATGCCTGCGGCAAAGGATCTGAAAGCGAACCCCGACCCGGCTGTGTTCGAAGCCGCCTGCCGCGCGCTGCGCAAGGATGGCCCCTATGTCGAAAAGGGCGAGGATGACGACCTGATCGTGGAAGGGCTGTCCGACAATCGCAACGCCATCGCACTTGTCGGTTTTTCCTATCTTGAGAAGAACCGTTCGCGCCTGCACGGCGTGCCGATTGAGGGCGTGTCACCGACCTATCAGGATATCGCCAACGGGAAATATCCGGGGGTGCGCAGCCTCTATCTCTACGTGAAGAAAAAGCACCTCGATGCCATGCCCGAGTTGCAGGACTTTATGAAGCTTTATGCCACGATGTGGGCACCCGGTGGACCGCTGGCCGAACGCGGCCTGATCCCCGCGCCGGACAAGGTGCGCCGCCGCGCGGCCGAGACGATTGCCAATGGCTATTTGGTGGAGCGCGCCGACCTGCCCTGATCGTGGCGGGAAGTTAAGCGGCGACCCGTACCACCAGCTTGCCGATCGCGCCGCGGTCGGCGAGTTTGGCGATGGCCTTGCCGCCATCCTCGAACGCGAACACCTCGCTGACATGCGGGTTGATCTTGCCTTCTTCCCACAGGCGGAACAGGTGATCGACATGCGCGGCGTTGGCCTTGGGATCGCGCGCCGCGAAGGCGCCCCAGAACACGCCGCACACGTCGCAGCTCTTGAGCAACGTGAGGTTGAGCGCGAGTTTGGGGATGCCGGCAGGGAAGCCGACGACGAGATAGCGCCCTTCCCACGCGATCGAGCGCAGTGCGGGCTCGGCATAGTCGCCGCCCACTGGATCGTAGATCACGTTAGCGCCGTCCGGCCCCACCGCCGCCTTGAACTGCTCCGCCAGCGCCTTGGAAGCATCCTTGTCGAACGGGGCGCGGCCATAGACAACCGTTTCGTCCGCGCCTGCCGCTTTGGCCGCCGCCGCCTTTTCCTCGCTCGACACCGCCGCGACGACACGCGCGCCGAACGCCTTGCCCAGTTCAATCGCCGACAGGCCAATGCCGCCCGCTGCGCCGAGGATCAGCAGCGTGTCGTCGGCCTTAAGATGCCCGCGATCGAGCAGCGCATGGATGCTGGTGCCATAGGTCATCAGCAGCGCCGCGCCTTGCTCGAAGCTCTTGCTGTCGGGCAGCGGGTAGAGGCGGCGGCGTTCGACCACGACCTTTTCGGCCAAGCCGTTCCAGCCGGTCGATCCCAGCACCCGGTCGCCCGGCTTGAGGTCGGTAACGCCCTCCCCGACCGATTCCACCACACCGGCAATTTCGCCGCCGGGTGCGAACGGGCGCGGGGGTTTGAACTGATATTTGTCCTCGATGATGATGACATCGGGAAAGTTGATCGCGCACGCCTTGACCGCGACCACCACCTCACCGGGCTTTGCCACCGGATCCGGTAGCTCACCCATGGTTAGAGTTTCAGGTCCGCCCACTTCCCTCGACAACAAGGCCCGCATCACCGCTCCCCCTCTTGAGCCAGGGCCGCGCGTCGGCGACCATCGACTCATATTTCGAAATTGCGGTATCTCTTGCCAGTGTCAGCCCAACCTCGTCCAGCCCCTGCATCAGGCAATCGCGGCGGAACGGGTCCATGTCGAAGCTGAAGCGATCTTGGAAGGGTGTGGTGACCGTCATCGTCTCAAGGTCGATCGTGACGGGATCGGTCTTCGCCACCTCGATCAGCCGGTCGATCGCCTCCTGCGGCAACACCACTGCGACGATGCCGTTCTTGAACGCATTGCCCGAGAAGATGTCGGAATAGCTCGGCGCGATGACGGCGGTGATGCCCATGTCCTTGAGCGCCCAGGCGGCGTGCTCGCGGCTCGACCCGCATCCGAAATTGTCGCCCGCGATCAGGATCGGCGATCCGGCATAGGCGGGGTCGTCGAAGATGTTGCCCGGCTGCGCGCGCACGGTTTCGAACGCGCCCTTGCCCAGCCCTTCACGGCTGATCGTCTTGAGCCAGTGCGCGGGGATGATGATGTCGGTGTCGATATTCTTGGCGCCCCACGGATAGGCGCGCCCTTCGACCTTGCGGACGGGGTCCATGTTCAGCTCCTGCTCTGACAGCGGCGTACGACAGTGCCGGCCGCGCGATGGTGCCGCCCCGTCAAGCGCCCGCTTGAAGTGACACCGCCCAGCGCGCTCAGCGCACCGGCGCGGTGACCTGCGCGCTGGCGCGTGCCTCGCCCGCCGTGACGGTGGCGGTCGCGTAAACTGCGGCCGCGCCGCTGAGGATCGTGCCCGTGATCAATGCCACCAAAACGCGCTTCACAGGTCATCCCCCGGTTGAGACCCCCATCAGGTCCCGCACGTCCGTCAGTCTGCCAGTCACCGCTGCCGCTGCCGCCATGGCGGGCGAGACGAGGTGGGTACGCGCTCCCGGACCCTGCCGTCCTACGAAATTTCTGTTGGAAGTGGAAGCACATCTCTCGCCCGGCGGCACTTTGTCGGGGTTCATTGCGAGACACATCGAACAGCCCGGCTCGCGCCATTCAAAGCCCGCCGCAGTGAAGATGCGGTCCAGCCCCTCGGCCTCGGCCTGACGCTTGACCAGCCCCGATCCGGGGACGATTAGCGCCTGCCGCACGCCGTCGGCGACCTTGCGCCCGTTGACCACGGCGGCGGCGGCGCGCAGATCCTCAATCCGGCTGTTGGTGCAGCTGCCGATGAAGATATTCTCGACCGCGATGTCCTGCATCCGCGTGCCGGGGGTGAGGCCCATATAGTCAAGCGACTTTTGCGCAGCGACCCGCTTCGACGGATCGGCAAAGCTATCCGGATCGGGGACGATGCCGGTGATCGGCACGACATCTTCGGGACTGGTGCCCCAGGTGAGCGAGGGCGCGATGTCGCTGCCCTGCAACGTCACGACGCGGTCGTAGACCGCGCCCGGATCGCTCGGCAGGCTGCGCCACCATGCCAGCGCCTTGTCCCATTGTTCGCCCTTGGGCGCCATCGGGCGGCCCTTCAGGTACGCATAGGTCGTCTCGTCCGGCGCGATCAGGCCGGAGCGCGCGCCCCCCTCGATCGACATGTTGCTGACCGTCAGCCGCCCCTCGACCGACAAAGCGCGGATCACATCGCCGGTATATTCGACGACATAGCCGGTGCCGCCCGCCGCCCCGGTCTTGCCGATGATCGCAAGGATCACGTCCTTGGCCGACACGCCGTAACCGAGCGTCCCGTCGACGCGGATCTCCATCGTCTTGGACTGGCTCAGCAGCAGCGTCTGGGTCGCCAGCACATGCTCGACCTCGCTCGTCCCGATGCCGAACGCGAGCGCGCCGAGCGCGCCATGCGCCGAAGTATGGCTGTCGCCGCACACTAGAGTGGTGCCGGGGAGGGTGAAGCCCTGCTCCGGCCCGACGACATGGACGATCCCCTGTTCCGGCGCGGTCGCACCGAAATAGTCGATGCCGAACTCCGCCACATTGCGTTCGAGCGCGGCAAGCTGCTGCGCGCTTTCGTGATCCGCGATCGGCAGCCGCTTGCCCGCCGCATCGACCCGCGCGGTGGTGGGCAGGTTATGGTCCGGCACCGCGAGCGTCAGGTCGGGACGGCGCACGCGGCGGCCCGCGGCGCGCAGCCCCTCAAACGCCTGCGGGCTGGTCACCTCATGGACGAGGTGGCGGTCGATATAGAGGAGGCAGGTGCCGTCCTCGCGCCGTTCGACGACGTGCGCGGCCCAGATCTTTTCGTAAAGCGTAAGTGGTTTGCTGGCCATGATGCGGCCCCTTACGCCTTTGTTGCGCGGGGGCAAGCGCAGGCGACATTTTGTGAGGCGAAGCTGGGCTTGGTTCAGGGCGCTAGGTGCCGCCATTCCCGCACGAGGCCGACCAGATGGACCACGCCGTAAACCAGCACGATGGCCGACGACCAGAGCGCGAAGGCATCGCTATGCTGGGGCCGCCAGAAATGCAGCGGGACGAAGGCCAGCGCACGGATCAGATAGATCGCTGTGATCGCGACCAGCGCGGTACGCAGCAACGGCAGCCGCAGGATCAGCCCCGCCCCCGACGCGGCATAGGCGGCCCACACCGCGAGCACCGCCGCGATGCCAAGCGTGATCAGCGTCGGGCGCAGGTCGCCCCGCGCCGCCGCGCGCGCCATCCCCTCCCCCGCGCCGAAAAAGCGATACCAGTCCGGCCCGCCTACAATGCAGCCAAGGTGCAACAGCGCCGCCACACCGGACAGCACGGCACCGGCAACCAGCCAGCTCGATCCCGGATTGCTCACAACGCCCGACATGGTCCCTCTCCGATCCGCGCAGCGTCCTGCGGCGAAGCATACCGGGCGCCATGCGCAAACGGAATTGCTGCCCCGCTACACAGCAGGTGCATAGCCAGCGCCTAGTCCGGCGTCACGGTGTGCGGATCGGCGTCGCGCCCCCGCCACAACCCCGCCGCCATGAACCCGCCGAACAGCGCACCTTCGGCCACGCTCGTCACGATGCGGCTGCGCGGCCCGAAGCCGGTTTCGCCGAGCAGCGCGCCGATCCGCCCGAGGTCGAGCCGCGCGCCCTCCATCGTCTGGGTCAGCATGTCGATGCTTCCCGCCAGCAGCCGCCCGCCGAGCAGCGCGATGATGAGGCCCGCCGCTGCGCCAAGGACCATTCCGGCGAGCCCGGCGTGGCGTTTGGTGCTGCCCGTGCGCCGCGTCGTGATCCAGAACGCCAGCCCGACCGCAGTTCCGAGCGCCAGCCCTTCGGGCGCGCCGGTGATCCCCTCCGGCGCGCGGCCGAGCAGCAAGGCGAAGGCGTCGATCCCCAACAGCTTGGCGGCCGCCCCTACGATCAGTCCGGAGAGCGCGCCACCGACGATCACCAGCGACGACCCCGCGCCGCCTCGCTGCACCCCCGCCGCGACACCGAACGCGACCGCGCCGCCGCCGATTGCGGCGACTGCGATGGTGATGCACGCCAGCACCAGCACGATCGACAACGCGCCGCTCTGCACCGGCACCGCCAGCGTCGCGCCGAGAATCCCGTAGGTAAGCCCACCGATTACCCCCGCCGCGACCGCGCCCGCCGTCCCGGTCGCGCCCACGCGCCAGATTGGCGACTGCACGAGTGCCGCGTCGAGCACCACTGGCGTCGGCGGAAGTGGCGGCTCGCCCCCCTCCCCCTCTACAATGCCAACGAAGCGATATCCGAATTTGGGCACCGTCGCGATGAAGCGCGGGTCGCCAGCCTCATCGCCCAGCGTGCGGCGCAGCGTGCGGATACACTGGGTCAGCGCCTCGTCGGTCACCGGAATGCCGCGCCACACCGCGTCCATGAACCGGTCCTTGGTCACCAATTGCCCGCGCTCACGCACCAGCAGGATCAGCGCGTCGAGATAGCGCGCGTTGAGCGCGACCTCTGCTCCATCACGGCGCAGCTGGCGCTCGGTGCTGTCGAGCTCGAAGCTCCCAAAGCGATAGATCATCGGATCCATGTCGATTTCAGCGAAGCCTCAGATCTTGCTCATGCCGCTCACCCACGGGCCGAGCCAAAGACGGGTATCGGCACTTCATGGAGGCAAGCAAGTGGTTGAACAAGCGAAGACTGGCGGCGTGTGGCGCAGTCCCTGGCGGCTGATCGGATGGGGCGGGATCGTCGCGCTGATGCTGACCCCAGCGGTGGCGATGCAATTTACGACCGAGGTCAATTGGAGCGGCGGGGATTTCCTGTTCGCCTTCCTGATGCTCGGCAGCGTCGGGCTCGCGGTCGAGCTGACCGTTCGGGCCAACCCGGCCTGGTCCTATCGCGCGGGCATGGGGATCGTGCTGGCGGCGTGCTTCCTGACGATCTGGATCAACCTGGCGGTCGGGATCGTCGGCAATGAGGACAATCCGGTCAACGCGCTGTTCTTCCTCGCGCCCCTCGCCGCCGTCGCGGGATCGGTGCTGGCGGGGTTCCGCGCTGGCGGGATGGCCATTGCGGCCGTATTCGCTGCAACAGTCCAAGTCGCCGTGATGCTCTACATCTGGGTGGCCGCTGAGGGATTTCCGATTGGGGTCACGGTGTTCTTTGGCACCCTGTGGCTGGTCGCGGCGGCGCTGTTCCGTCAGGCGGGGCAGCGCGGGTAATCAATCCCTCTCCTGCTGCGCAGGGGAGGGATGGCGGTTCACACCGCCGCCAGCGCGACCTCATACGCCGCCGTGGTCTTCGCCGCGACCTCGTCCTCGGTCACGCCGGGGGCCAGTTCGATCAGGCGGAACGGCGAGTCATGGTCGGGCCGCTGGAACACCGCCAGATCGGTGATGATCATGTCGACAACATTCTTGCCCGTCAGCGGCAGCGTGCATTCGGGGATGAATTTCGGGCTGCCGTCCTTGGCATTATGCTCCATCACCACGATGATCTTCTTGACCCCGGCGACCAGATCCATCGCGCCGCCCATGCCCTTGATCATCTTGCCCGGGATCATCCAGTTGGCGATGTCGCCAGTCTGCGAAATCTCCATTGCGCCGAGCACGGTGAGATCAATATGCCCGCCGCGGATCATCGCAAAGCTGTCCGCGCTGCTGAAATAGACCGACTGCGGCAGTTCGCTGATCGTCTGCTTGCCCGCGTTGATCAAATCGGGGTCTTCCTCACCCTCGAACGGGAACGGGCCGATGCCGAGCATCCCGTTCTCCGACTGCAGCGTCACCTCCACCCCCTCGGGGATATGGTTCGCGACCAGAGTCGGGATGCCGATGCCGAGATTGACGTAATAGCCGTCCTGCAGTTCCTTCGCGGCGCGCGCGGCCATTTCGTCGCGGGTCCAGGGCATGTCTTACTCCTTGGGCAATTCGGTTGTCGGGGTCGCGGTGCTGCGCACCGGGTTGGGCAGCAGGAACCAGCCTGCGCCCCAGAGCGGGGCGACCATCGTTTCGGTCGCGGCGGCGGGGCGGCGCGCGGCGTCCCCCGCATCAAAGGTGTCGCTGAAATCACCGAGCGCGTCGCCGACAATCGCGACGACGCAATAGCTGGCGGCAACGGTGCGGCGCACCTGATCGCCGGAGATCGGTGGCTCCCCGCCGCGCAGGATCAGCGTCTTGCCGGGGACGAACTCGCCAAAGCCGATCTTGGCCAGCATCGCCGCTGCGGCGTTGTTCCCGGACGGCCGCCGCGCGCTGGTGAAGATCGCCTGCACACCCTCCCGGCGCAGCGCATCGACGCCCTCGACCGCGCCGGGCACCGCGCTGACCTCATCGCTGCCGTCGCCGACCCAGCGGCGAAAGCGTGCGTCGGGATCGCTGCCGGTCGCGCTTTCATCGAGGTCGAACAGGATCGCGAACGGCTTGGCCTCGCACGGCACATAGCGCGGCGCGTCGAGGGTCGCGCCCTCGGCCAGCACGACCGAGCGCACTGCCTCCCCCGCCTTGCGCGCCGCGACCTGGCGTTCGACATAGGCCCAGAGCGACTGATAGGCCTGGAGCGACGCGGCGGCGGACTCCGCCGAAGCCGGTGTTGCGGCCTTGGACGCCGCCGCCGACGCCTGCAGCCGCAGCGCCAGCGCGCGCGCCTCGGGCGTCGTCAGTGTTGCGGTCGGGTCGCCCGCAGGCTCGGTCGGCGCCGGTGTCACCGCAGCGACCGGTTCAGACGCGGGCTGCGGCTTGTCGCGCCCCAATATCCGCTTCCCCGCGATCGACCCGCCCGCAACGATCGGGATCGCCGCCGCGACGCACCCGCCGCACAGCAGCCCCGCCGCGCCGAGCGTCAGCAGGGCGCGCAGCCGGCTCACGCCGCCTCGCTGGTCCGCTGACGGACCGTGCGGAACTCGATCTTCTTGTCATACGGCGCGCCGACAATCATCCGCTTCACATAGATGCCGGGCAGATGGATCGCGTCGGGGTCAAGTGCGCCGACCGGCACCACTTCCTCGACCTCGGCGACGCAGATGTTGGCGGCGGTCGCCATTGGCTGGTTGAAGTTACGTGCGGTCTTGCGGAAGATCAGATTGCCCGCCTCGTCCGCCTTCCACCCCTTGATGATCGACAGGTCGGCGCGGATGCCGCGTTCCAGGATGTACTCCTGGCCGTCGAACACCTTCACTTCCTTGCCCTCGGCGACCTTCGTGCCGACGCCGGTCTTGGTGTAGAAGCCGGGGATGCCCGCTCCGCCCGCGCGGCAGCGCTCGGCGAGCGTGCCCTGGGGGCAGAATTCGACCTCCAGCTCGCCTGCCAGATATTGCCGCTCGAACTCCTTGTTCTCACCGACATAGGAGGAGATCATCTTGCGGACCTGGCGCGTGCGCAGCAGCTTGCCCAGCCCCTCGCCGTCGATCCCGGCATTGTTGCTGGCGATGGTCAGGCCGGTCACGCCGCTGTCGCGGATCGCGTCGATCAGCCGCTCCGGGATGCCGCACAGGCCGAACCCGCCCGCGCAAATCGTCATGCCGTCGTGCAGCAGGCCTTCAAGCGCCGCTTCGGCAGTCGGGTACAGCTTGTTCATCGCCGCGAGTCTCTCCTAACCCTGATGTGGGCGCGATAGTCGCGCGGGGTTGGCGCGGTCAAGCGAACCTGAACCAACTTTCAACTTCACGGGCGGCAAGTTGCGACGAATCATTGCTGCGATGCGGCAAATACGTGCGCGAAGGCGTTGAAGCGTTAACCACTTGGCGGTAGCGTGATGGCGGTTTCCGGGGGCGGGATCAGAATCACATGCTTGAATTTTCGGTGTTCATCTACGGCCTGTTGTCGGCCTTTGTCCTGATTTCGGCCGAGCAGAACCGCCGCGCCGCGCGGCCCAATCCCGCTATGGTGACTGCGGTCGGCTGGGGCCTGTTTTCGATGTCCTCGACGCTCGCAATCTTGTGCGGTGCAGTCGGCATTGCGCTTGTGTTTGGCGTGCCGGTCCCCGACCTGCCTATCCTTCCTGGATAAAAAAACGGGGCAGCCAAGGGCCACCCCGCAAGGGCTTGGGAAGGGTAGAGTGTAGCGTCGCTTAGCGGACCGAACCGCGGCGAACCAGGTTCACGATCCCGAGCAGCACGACCGCGCCCAGGAACGAGATCAGCAGCGACATCGGGTTGAACGCGCCGTCGGTGATCGACGCGCCGCCGATCATCGGCGTGATGAGGAAGCCCGCGAGCAGCGCGCCCACAATTCCCACCACGATATTCAGAAAAATGCCCTGCTGGGCATCGGTGCGCATCACGATGCTGGCCAGCCAGCCAAGCACACCGCCCACAATGAGCAGTACAATAAGGTTGATCATCCGACGTCTCCCATATCCGTCTCGGCATCGCCGAGTTAATAGCTATACGGTTGAACCCGCCGGACGTTCCGCCCCCGTCCGATTTTGCTGACGACCGGGAGAGCCATATGCCGATCTATGCCTTTAAGGACAGCGCCCCCCGGATCGATCCCGATGCGTGGATCGCACCGAGCGCGGACGTAATCGGCGAGGTTCGGCTGGCAGCGGGATCGAGCGTGTGGTTCGGCGCGGTGATCCGTGCCGACAATACCCCAATCATCCTGGGCGCGCGCAGCAATGTGCAGGAGGGGGCGATGCTGCACTCCGATCCCGGCGCGCCACTGACGGTGGGGGAGGATTGCACGATTGGTCACCACGCGATCCTGCACGGCTGTACCATCGGCAACCGCGTGCTGATCGGCATGGGCGCGATCATCCTCAACCGCGCGGTGATCGGCGACGATTGCCTGATTGGTGCCGGCGCGCTGGTGACCGAGGGCAAGGAATTTCCGCCCGGCAGCCTGATCGTCGGCAGCCCCGCCCGCGCGATCCGCGAGGTCGATGCGACAACGCGCGCGGGGCTGCTGTTTTCCGCGCAGAACTATGCCGAGCGGCAGCAGCGGTTTCGGGCGGGGTTGCGGCGGGTGGACTGACTTCGAACTTCCGGTACGCCCACCCGTTGCCGTTTACGTAAAGCATCTGGACAGGCTGGTCGGTTCGATTATGAAACGGGTATGGCCCTACCACCGCTTTTTGATCGCCTGCGCCTGCCCGTCATCGGGTCGCCGCTGTTTATCGTCTCCGGTCCCGAACTGGTCATTGCCCAATGCAAAGCGGGCATCGTCGGATCGTTCCCCGCGCTGAACGCGCGGCCGCAGAGCCAGCTCGACGAATGGCTGCACCAGATTACCGAGGAACTGGCGGCGTGGAACCGCGACAACCCGGATCGCCCCGCCGCGCCCTATGCGGTCAACCAGATTGTGCACCGCTCGAACGACCGGCTTGAGGCTGACCTTGCCACCTGTGGAAAATGGCAGGTGCCGATCGTCATCACTTCGCTTGGCGCGCAGGAGCAGCTCAATCAGGCGGTGCACAGCTGGGGCGGCATCGCGCTGCACGACGTCATCAACGACCGGTTCGCGCACAAGGCGATCGAGAAGGGCGCGGACGGCCTGATCCTGGTGTGCACCGGCGCAGGCGGCCATGCCGGGCAGCTCAGCCCGTTTGCGTTCGTTCAGGAAACGCGCGCCTGGTTCGACGGCCCGATTGCGCTTTCGGGATCAATCGCCAATGGCAATGCGGTGCTGGCGGCGCAGGCGATGGGCGCGGACCTGGCCTATATCGGCTCCCCCTTCATCGCGACGGCAGAGGCCAATGCGGAAGCCAGCTACAAGGCTGGAATCGTCGCGGGCAGCGCATCCGATATTGTCTATACAAATCTGTTCACCGGCGTTCACGGCAATTATCTGCGCCAGTCGATCGAGGCGGCGGGGCTGGACCCCGACAATCTTCCGGCGAGCGATCCCAGCGCGATGAACTTCGGATCGGGCGGCAACAGCAAGGCCAAGGCGTGGCGCGACATCTGGGGTTCGGGCCAGGGCATCGGCGCGGTGCGCGAGGTCCAGCCGGTGGCAGCGTTTGTCGACCGGCTGGACGCGGAGTATCGCGCGGCGAAGGCGCGGATTGCCGGGCTGTCGGCCGGGGGTTGGAGCGCCTGACCCTATCGTCACCCCGGGCTTGACCCGGGGCCAGCTACCTTGCGCGCTCGAACAAGCTGGGTCCCGGGTCAAGCCCGGGGTGACGCAAAGATCAAGCCGCCATGCGGCGCGCTTTTTCCAGCTTCTTCATGATCATCTGGCGCTTGAGCCGTGAGAGGTGGTCGAGGAACACGATCCCCTCCAGATGATCCATCTCATGCTGGATGCAGGTCGCGAGCAGACCGGTGAACTGCTCGTCATGCGCGTTGCCCTGCTCGTCCAGCCACTTCACCCGGCAAGTCGCGGGGCGGTCGACATCGGCGAACTGGTCGGGCACCGACAGGCAGCCCTCGGTATAGGTGCTCATCTCGTCGGCCGGGTCGAGGATTTCGGGGTTGATGAAGACGCGCGGCGCCTTGATCGGCTTGCCCTCCTCATCCTCTTCTTCCTGCAAATCCATGACGATGACGCGCTTGGGTACACCGACCTGAATCGCGGCGAGGCCGATGCCGGGGGCGTCGTACATCGTATCGAACATGTCGGCGATCAGCGCGCGCAGATCGTCATCGACCGTCTCGACGGGGGTGGAGACGGTCTTGAGACGCGGATCGGGAACTTCGACAATCGGAAGAATAGCCATTGGGGCAATTTAGGTGTTGCCCCGCGCGGGGTCAATTCCGCGCGACCCGCAGATTTCCGATCAGTGTGATCAGGCGACTGGCCGCCGCGCACGCAGCGCCTGCGCCAGCGTACCTTCGTCCAGATAATCCAGCTCGCCCCCGACCGGCAGACCGTGCGCCAGCTGGGTCAGCCGCACCGGATAGCCCTCCAGCCGCTCGGCGATGTAATGCGCGGTGGTCTGCCCCTCCAGCGTCGCGTTCATCGCCAGCACGACCTCATCCACTCCGCCAGCCGCGATGCGGGTGACGAGGCTGTCGATCGCCAGATCCTCGGGCCGCACCCCGTCGAGCGCCGAGAGCTTGCCGCCGAGCACATGGAATTTGCCGGGGAACAGGCGCGAGCGTTCGAGCGCCCACAAATCGGCGACTTCCTCGACCACGCACAATTGCCGCGTGTCGCGGCGCGGGTCGGCGCAGATCGCGCAGGGATCGGTCGTATCGACATTGCCGCAGGTCGAGCAGGTCGCGAGCCGCTCGCTCACCGCCTCCAGCGCGCGCAGCAGCGGGTCGAGCGCCGTCTCGCGCTTCTTGAGCAGGTGCAACACCGCCCGCCGCGCCGATCGCGGGCCAAGGCCGGGGAGCCGCGACAGGGCTTGGGTGAGGGTTTCGATCTCGGGCGATGCCATGTGCGGAGTTTTAGGCAATCCAGAACAGAAAGGAAACTGCGCCCGTGCTCCTGCGCAGGCAGGAGCCCAGAGTCGCGAAGCCGGTCGCGTATGACTCTGGACCCCTGCTTTCGCAGGGGATCAAGTTGCGTAGTCGGCAGGCTTGCACAAGGCGGTCGAACGAACGAAAGCCACCCCATGCAGATCATCTTCATGGGCACCCCCGACTTCGCGGTGCCGACCCTCAATGCGCTGGTCGAAGCGGGCCACACTGTCGTCGCGGCGTATAGCCAGCCGCCGCGGCCCGGCGGGCGGCGCGGCAAGGCGCTGACCCCCTCCCCGGTTCATGCCCGGGCGGAGGAACTGGGGATCGACGTGCGCACGCCGCTGTCGTTCAAGAAAGACCCGGACGCCGTCGCAGCCTTTGCCGCGCTCAACGCCGATGTCGCGGTGGTCGCGGCCTATGGCCTGATCCTGCCGATCAGCGTGCTGGAAGCCCCGCGCCTCGGCTGCCTCAACGTCCATGGCTCGCTCCTCCCCCGCTGGCGCGGGGCGGCTCCGGTGCAGCGCGCGATCCTTGCCGGGGACGCGGAGACCGGCGTCGGCATCATGCAGATGGAGGCGGGACTCGACACCGGCCCGGTGCGGCTGGAGGGGCGCACGCCGATCGACCACAAAACGGCGGGCGAACTGACCGCCGAACTGGCGGAGATGGGCGCGCGGCTGATGGTGCAGGTGCTGGGCGATTTCGACGGGCATCCGCCGGTGGCGCAGCCGGAGGACGGCGTCACCTACGCCGCGAAGATCGACAAGAGCGAGACGCGGCTGGACTTCGGCCAGACCGCCGACGCGGTGCTACGCCAAGTGCGCGCCTTCAACCCGCCCGGTGCCTGGTTCGAACATGCAGGCGAGCGCATCCGCGTGCTGGCGGCTATTGCCCGTCACCCCAGCGAAAGCTGGGGTCTCCCAAGCGATAGCGACCAGCTTGCGGCAAAAGACCCCAGCTTTCGCTGGGGTGACGGCGTGGTAGTGGACGAAGAGCTGACGATCGCCTGCACCACCGGGGCCATCCGCCCCACCCGCGTCCAGCGGGCCGGTCGCGGCGTCGTGACCGCGCGCGAGTTGCTCAACGGCTTCCCGATCCCCCCCGGAACCCGGCTGTGACCCGCTTCGCGCTGACCATCGAATATGACGGTCGCCCCTTCATGGGCTGGCAGTATCAGGATCACGGCCCCAGCGTGCAGGGTGCGATCGAGGATGCGCTGCACGGCATCACCGGCGAGGATGCTTTGGTCCATGCCGCCGGGCGCACCGACGCCGGAGTCCACGCGCTCGGGATGCGCGCGCATACCGAAATCGAAAAGGACATCGCCCCGTTCCGGCTGATGGAGGCCCTGAACGCCCACCTCCGCAAGGTGCCGGTCGCGATCCTGGCGTGCGAAGTGGTGCCCGACGACTGGCACGCACGCTTTTCCTGCATCGCGCGCCATTATGTCTATCGCATCGTCAACCGCCGCGCGCCGCTGACGTTCGATGCGGGGCTGAAATGGCGCGTCCCCGCCGAGCTCGACGCCGATGCGATGCACGACGCCGCGCAGATTTTGGTCGGCACGCATGATTTCACCACCTTCCGATCGGTGCATTGCCAGTCGGCCAGCCCGCTCAAGTCGCTCGACCGGCTGGATGTGGTGAGGAGCGGCGACGAAATCGCGATCCACGCCTCGGCGCGCTCGTTCCTGCATCATCAGGTGCGGTCGATGGTCGGGTGCCTGTCGATGGTCGGGCGCGGCCAATGGACCGCCGACGACCTGCGCGCCGCGCTGGAGGCCAAGGACCGCGCCCGGCTCGGCCTCAACGCGCCGTCGGACGGGCTGTATTTCGTGAAAGCCGTCTACCCTAGCGACTGAACCGCGCCGCCAGCTCGGCATGGGTGGACCAGCGGAACTGACCCACCGGCTGCACCCAGTCGAGCCGGTAGCCGCCCTTGACCAGCGCCTCCGCATCGCGCGCAAAGGTCGCCGGGTTGCACGAGACATAGGCGATCACCGGCGCCTTGCTTGCCGCCAGCTCGACGGCCTGCTCCTTCGACCCCGCACGCGGCGGATCGACGATCACCGCGTCGAACAGGTCGAGTTCCTTCGCAGTCAGCGGGCGGCGGAACAGGTCGCGATGCTCGGCGAACACCTGGCGCAACTCGCGCCCCGCCGCCGCCTTGAGCGACAGGATCGCGTCGCGCGCACCCTCTCCCGCATAGACCTTGGCCTTGGGGTCCATCGCAAAGGTGAAGGTGCCGAGTCCGGCGAACAGGTCGGCGATCGTCTTCGCCCCGCCGACGGCCTCACGCACCGCAGCGACCAAAGCCGCCTCGCCCTCGGGCGTCGCTTGCAGGAAGCTTGCCGCCGGGAATGGCACCGCGACGCCGCCGAACGTCACCGTCACCGGGTCGGGCTCCCAGCGCGCTTCCGGCCCCATCCCGTCATCGACGCTGAGCCGCCCGAGCGCGTGGCGCATCGCGAACGCGGTCACGGCCTCGACGGCTTTGAGGCTGTCGGTCACCAGTCCTTCGACCAGCACGTCTGGCCCCTGATCGGTCAGCGCGAGGTGGACATTGACCCGCCGGCTCGGCGGCAAATGCGATGCGAGCAGCCCGCGCAGCGGCTGAAGCAGTGCGAACAGCCAGGGATCGAGCACGTCACATTGCTGCACGTCGATCAGCCGGTGGCTCGCCTGCTCGGTAAAACCCAGATGCACCTGCCGCCCGCGCCGCTCGGCGTGGAGCGTCGCGCGGCGGCGGGTGCGTGGCGGCGACAGGACCGGCGGGCGGATGTCGGCACTCAACCCATGCTGGGCCAGCGCACCGGCGATCCGCCCGGTCAAGAACTCGGCATAGGCGGCATCGTCGAGATGCTGGAGCTGGCACCCGCCGCATTCGGGGAAGTGGCGGCACGGCGGCTCGACATGACGTGGCCCGCGCGCAACGCTGCCATCAGCGCGCAGCCGGTCGCCCGGCGCTGCCAGCGCGGCATGGCGTCCGTCCGCCGTTACCCCGTCCCCGCGTGCGGCGACCCGCACGATTGTTTCGTCTTCACTCATCGTGCACGCTCATAGGCGTGCGGAAGCGCGTCCGCCAGTTCGTCGGCGAGGAAGCAGTGGTCGAGCAGCCGCGCTGCGGTGGCATGGAGCCAGACGCCAGTGCTGGCGGCAAAAAAGGGATTCCAGCTCTCCCTCGCCAATGTTGCCGCAATTGCTCCGGTCAGGACGTCGCCGGTCCCGGCAACTGACAGCCACGCGCTATTTGACGCTGTGACCCGCGCCTCACCGCCTGGGGACGCGATCACCGTGTCCGCTCCCTTGAACACCACCACCGCATTGGCGCGACGCGCAGCATCCTGCGCGCGTTCGATCTTGCTGCCCGCTCCCGTCCCGAACAGCGCGTCGAACTCGCCCGCATGAGGCGTCAGCACCACCGACGCAGCGCGATCCTTCAAAACCGAGAGATCGATCAGATGCAGCGCATCGCCGTCGATCACCAGCGGTGTGTCGGTCGCCAGCGCGGCGTCCAATTTCTCCCGCGCGCGATCGTCGCGGCCCAGCCCCGGCCCGATCACCACCGCGCCGATCCGCTTGTCGTCGAGCGCCTCCGCGCTCCACCGCTGCCGGACAATCGCGTGCGGCGGCGTCGGCAGTCCACCGGTCAGCAGCAGCACATAGCCCGCCCCCGCGCGATACGCCGCGCGCGCCGCCAGTTCCGACGCGCCGTGCATGGGGCCGGACACCACGGCCACCATGCCGCGATTATATTTGTGCGACCAGGGCTGGGGGATGGCGATCCCGCGTTGGGCCAATGTGCGCACCGGCGCGTCCGGCAACTCCAACCCAATGTCGATTAGCCGAGCCGCGCCGCAATGCCGCGCCGCCGGCTGCAAGACATGCGCGGGCTTGAGCGCGCCCAGCGCGAGCGTCACGTCGAAACCCGCCTCCAGAAACAGGTCGTTATCGGCGCCAGTATCGGAATCGACCCCGCTTGGCAGATCGACTGCAATCGCAAGTCGTGAGAGCCGCACAAGCTGCTCGATCACGTCCGAGATTTCTTCAGGAAGTGAACGGTTCAGGCCCGTCCCGAACGCGGCATCGACGAAAACCCCGGAGTAGGCGTCCAGGTCTGACCGTGGCTGTGGCATCCCCCCAACCGGCCCGCCCCACGCTGCCCGCGCTGCTGCCGCCGCCTCGGTCCGCGGCTCGCCCAGAGCGGCCACCCGCACCGGCACGCCCCGGCTGGCCAGCACCCGCGCCGCGACATAGCCATCGCCGCCATTACTGCCCGGCCCGCACAGGATCATCACCTCGCTGCCCGCCGCCAGCCGGTGGACCCACTCGGCAACACCCGTCCCCGCGCGCTCCATCAGTTCCATGACGCTCGTCCCGGCGGCGATCGTCCGATCCTCCGCCGCGCGCATCGCGGCGGCGGTCAGGATCGGCGCCCCTTCGGGCACAGTCGGAAACATCAGTCTTCGCCCTGGGGCTTGGGCAGTAGTAGCGCGAGCAGCAGCATCCGGCATTCCGCGTCGATCGTGCCGTCGATCAGCTCGGGCCGGAAGCGCCGCTGGAACGCCACCGTCGCCGCCAGCGGATCGCGCACGTCATAGCCGAACCGTTCGAGCGCGAGCAGGAAGCCGCCATCGGTCCAGCCGGGGTCCATCAGATTCTTGGTCGGACGCGGCAATGCGAGTCGTAACCGCGCCAGCTTGCCCCACGGAAACAGCTCGCCCGGATCCTGCTTGCGCGTCGGCGCAATGTCGGAATGGCCGACGACATTGCCGCGCGTGATGCCGTAGCGATCCTTGATATCGGCGACGAGGCGGATCACCGCGTCAATCTGTTCGTCGGGATAGGGGCGATAGCCATATTCATGGCCGGGATTGACGATCTCGATCCCCACCGATGCCGAATTGACGTCGGTCACGCCGCGCCAATGCGACCCGCCCGCGTGCCAGGCGCGCTTGTCCTCGGGCACCATCCGCACGACCTGCCCATCCTCGGCCACCAGATAATGGCTGGACACGCCGAACGCCGGATCGCGCAGCCGCTCGATCGCCTCTTCGGCGCTGCGCATCCCGGTATAGTGCAGCACGATCATGCTGACCGGCAGCAGCCGTTCGTTGAAGTTCGGCGAAGGCGCCTCGATCAGATTGAGTTCGGCCCGGTCCTGCATCGGATCAGGGATGCGGCGACACGCGTCGAAACGCAAGCCGGTTGAAGACCGGTGTCAGCCGAACCGTGCGGCGGGCGGCATCTCACGTGCGCCATCGGCGCGGTACAGGCCGCGAATCTGGCCGCACGGGACGAAGGCGTCGGTCTGACCGATTACCGTCTCGCCGGCACCCAGCAGCAGCGCACCGCCGTCGCGCGTCGCACTGCGCAGCGTCGCATAGGCGCGGCTGCGCATCGCGGGCGGGAAGTAGAACAGGACGTTGCGGCACAACACCAGGTCGAATTTGCCCGGTGGTGCAGCATCCTGCGCCAGATTGTGGCGGCGGAACTGGATGCGGCGCGCCAGCTCCGGCCGCACCACCCATTCGCGGCCATCCTGATCGAACCAGGTCATCATGCGGCGGATCGGCAGGCCGCGCTGAATCTCGAACTGCGAAAAGCGCCCCGACCGCGCCCGCTCGACCGTCGCGGCGGACACGTCGGTCGCGACAATCTCCGGAAAGGGCAGGCCGCGCGCGACATAGGCTTCCTCGAACAGCATCGCGAGCGAATAGGGTTCCTGCCCGGTCGAACAGCCCGCCGACCAGATGCGCAGGCGGCGGCCCGGTTGGTCCGCCATCATCGCCGCCGCCGCCTCGACCATCAATTCCAGCACGCCGGCATCGCGGAAGAACGAGGTTTCGTTGTTGAGCAGCGCATCAACCACCGCATCGGCGAGTGGCCCGGTGCGCGTGCTGGTGAGCCGCCCGATCAACTGATCGACGCTGTCCAGCCCATGTGCGCGCAGCACGGTCTTCAGCGCGGTTTCGATCCGCCACGCGCGGTTGGCGGCGATCTGCTGTCCGGTGCGCTGTTCCAGCAGCGCGCCGATCACGTTGATCGCGCCCGAAGAGGCAAAGGGTTGCGTGGCCGGCATCAGCGCGGCCGCCGCTGGCTGGCGACCATGCGTCCGATTTCATCGGGGGGCAGCACCGCGCTGGCGCTGGCGGCGACCGCGCCCGGCATACCCCATACGACCGAGCTGGCACGATCCTGCGCCAGGATCGCGCCACCGGCGTCGATCAGGTTGCGTGCACCGATCGAACCGTCGCGGCCCATCCCCGACAGCATCACCCCAAGCCCGCGCTTGCCATAAACCTCCGCCACCGACTCCAGCATCGGATCGACCGACGGCATACAGCCACTGGCCGAACGCTCGTCGGTCAGCCGGATCGCGGCTCCTTCGCTGGTGCGCACGCAGCGGATATGGGCATGGCCGGGCGCGACCAGCATCCGGCCGGGACGCACCCGCATATGATCCTCAGCGACCTCGCACGGGCGCCCGGCCAGCACCGCGAGCTGCGCGGCGAAATAGCTCATGAAGGATGCCGGCAGATGCTGGGTGACCAGGATCGGGACTTCAAAGCTCGGCGGAATCGCGCGCAGCATCTGGCTCAGCGCATGGATCCCCCCGGTCGATGCGCCGACCGCGACAATATCGAATTCCTGCGGCACGGCGCGCGCCGGCGGGTTCGGGCCGACATGGTCTCCGGCACGATCGGTCAGGCGCGTCAGCCGCTCTTCCAGCGTTTCGGCAAACTTGCCGGCAAAGCTGCCAACGCCCGGCTTGACCAGCGTGTCGGCGGCACCCAGCGCGAGCGCCTGCACGGCAGCTGCGGCCCCCCGTTCGGCGGCGGAAGAAACGACCAGCACTTTCGCTCCACGCCCCGCCACGAGCAGGTCGGGCAGGCCGGTCAGCCCGTGAACGCCGGGCATCTCCAGGTCGAGCAGGATCACATCGGCGCGGCTCGACGCGAGGAACGCGAGCGCCCCCACGACATTGCTGACCGCCCCGACCACGGCAAAGCCGCGCATCTCCTCGATCATCCGGCTCAGCACCGCGCGGGCGACAGCCGAGTCATCGACGATCAGGATACGAACGCCGTCATCGCGCGGATCCGGCTGGATGCCGGCCGCCAGGGAGCTGCCAGACATGGGTTGGTTACCTCAGGCGACGACGCCGACGATCTGGAGCTTGCTCTCCAGCGTCTCGCGGTCAAACGGCTTCATTACATATTCGTCGGCACCCGCCTCAATCGCGGCGCGGATATAGGCCATGCCGTTCTCGGTGGTGCAAAACACCACTTTCGGCTTGTTGGCGATCCCGCTGTCCTTGAGCGCGCGCAGAAAATCCATCCCGCTCATCACCGGCATGTTCCAGTCGAGCAGCACCACGTCGGGCGATGCCTCCAAACACGCCTCGAGCGCCTCGCGCCCGTCACCGGCCTCGCGCACCTCGAAATTGAGCGTCTCGAGGATGTGCCGCGCGACCTTGCGGATCACCTTGGAATCATCGACGACGAGGCAGGTTTTCATACGAGACGCTTCCCGGTTCTGCGTAACTTGGGTCGTTTATGGAAGAAATACGTAAGTAGGACGTTAATGCTGGATCACGTGGTCGGCGCAATCAGCCCGGGAACCAGTGCCGCCAGGTCGATCGTCAGGATCGGTTCGCCGTCACGCTCGATCAGCCCGCGCCCTGCGAACTCCCACATGCCCGACAGCGGTACACCTGCCGCCAGTGGCTGCAGTTCAAACGGCGCGACATCGTCGAGCGCATCGACCAGCATCGCATAATGATGCCCGTCCACCGGCGTAATCACTGCGCGGCCACCGCCGCCCTCGCCCGGCTCCAGCCCCAAAGCGGCGCGGGTGTCGATCACCGTCACCACCCGGCTGCGCAACGCGGCGAGGCCGCGAACATGCCCCTGCGCGCGCGGCACCGCGACGATATTGCCGATATCGACCACCGATTCGACCTGATTGGCGTCAATCGCCACCGACCGACCGGCGATATGCGCGATCAGGAACAGTTGCTCGCTCATCGTCCGCCTCCCCGCGCCACATCGGCAATCGCGCCGAGCAATGCCTCGCGGTCATAGCGATAAATGGTGCCGTCGCTTCCGCCACGCTTGCGACTGCGCAGCCGCACCACCGGCGCGGCCTCAATGCCATCCGGCTCTGCATCGAGCGTCAGCACGACCTGCGCCGACTCACCCGGAGCCAGCGCGCTGACCACGCGATAGCCCGCGCCTTCCAGCAACGGCTGGATGAAGGTGCCGAGCCAGCCGGTGTCGCCACCGCCGAGCAGGCACACGGGTGCTGCCGCTTCGTCGATATCATCTTCGCCATGCTCGCCGAACAGCCACAGCGGGTCGAGCATCTCAACCGGCTCGCCGTCGATCAGCGCCACGCCCGCGATCGGGCCGGGCGCGCTTGCGGGGGCAATCTCGGCCGGCATCGCGACGATATCGACCGGTTCAGCAATGGCGTAGGCAATCTCGGTCGCCCCGTCGCGCAGCCGCAGGATCGAACCTGTGCGCCCGGTATCGGCGCCCTCGACCGCAGCGACCGGGACGATGCGATCGTCGATCGTCAGGCGCAGGCGACCCGCGCTGCGATGAATCGCCCCCGGACCGACCTTTTCGATCCGGTCCACCACCTCCAGCGGCACCGCGCGCCGCGCGCCATCAAGATCGGCAAAGACCAAAGCCAGCGCGCCGTCGTCGAGCGTCGCACACTCCTCCTCGACCTCGACTTCGCGCGCGCGCTCGAACTGCAGCCCGGCGTCACGCGCGAGTCCCGCGCAATCGAGCAGCAGCATCGGGCAGCCGCTGTCGGGCAAGGTCTGCCCGGCATAGATGCCCGTCGCCATGATTGCGGGCGCCGCAGGCTTGATCACCAGCTCTTCATTGTCGAGCACATCGTCGACGCGCAGCGCGTAGCTGCCCTCGCCCATGCTCACCACCGCAACCATCGGATGCGTACCGGTCGGCACCGGCTTCAGCCCCAATTGGTCCGCGAGCACGATCATCGGCAGCCGCCGGTCGCGCAGCGTCACGACCCAGGCACTGCCAATGCGATCGACCCGGATCGCATCGCTGCGCTCGCTGACAATTTCCTCGATCGCCTGGCGCGGGATCGCGAAGGACTGGCCCCCTGCCCCGACGACAATCGTCGGGATGATCGACAGCGTCAGCGGCACATGGATCAGGATGCGCAGGCCGCGGCCCGGTTCATTGTGCAGCTCGACGCGCCCGCCAATCTGCTCGATCGCCGCGCGGACCACGTCCATGCCGACGCCGCGCCCGGAAACCTCGGTCACTTCGTCCTTGGTCGACAGCCCGGCCTCAAAGATCAGCGCCAGCTTGGCGCGCTCGCCCAGCGCGCGCAGTTCGCGCTCGTCGCGGCCATTGTCGGCGAGCTTGCGGATCAGCCGCTCGACATCAATGCCGCGGCCATCATCGGCCACTTCGACGATGATCTGGTTGCCCGACTGACGCGCCGACACGGTCAGTCGGCCATTCTCGCGCTTGCCGGCGGCGTGGCGCTCGGCGGGATGTTCGATGCCATGGTCGATCGAATTGCGGATGATATGGACCAGCGGATCGCGCAGCACCTCGATCATCTCGCGGTCGAGCTCGACCTCGGCACCCTCAACGTGGAGCAGCACCGACTTGCCCAACCCCGCAGCAGTGTCGCGTACCATGCGCGGCAAGGCGGAGAACAGCGCGTCGATCTTCTGCATCCGCGTGCGCGTCACCGTGTCGCGCAGATCGGCGACGGTTGCCGACATGCGTTCCAGCGCTGCCTCGACCTGCGGATCGACCTCGGCGCTGCGCAGCCGCCGCGACAGCTCGTTGCGCGCCAGCACCATGTCGGACATGCCGCTCATCATCCGGTCGAGCAGGTCGACGTTCAGCCGCACGCTGCGGCTCTGCGCACGCTGCGCCACCGGGGTAGTTGATTGTACCACCTCGGCGGCACCGCCTGCCAGCGCGGCGATCAGCAGATCCTCGCCGGTATCGTCCAGCGCCGCGCCCGCGTCGATCGCCTCGACAATCTCGCCGATCCGGTCGACCACGCCCAGCACTGCATTGACCAGCGCGCGATCGGGCGCGCGCGTCCCGGCGCGGACATCGGCCAGCACATCCTCCGCCGCATGGCTAAGCCGCGCGAGCCGGGGCAGGTCGAGAAAGCCACAGCTGCCCTTGACCGTGTGGACAAAGCGAAAAATGGCGTCGAGCCGCTCGCGGTCATGCGGCTGCGCCTCCCAGGCGACGATCTCGCCCGACAGTGCCTCCAGCGTCTCGCGCGTCTCGGCAATGAATTCTTGTAACAGATCGTCCACGGCCGCCCCCACACCTAGCTGCGGTCATGGCATCGTGACGGTTAACAGGGGGTTAGGATGCGCTACGTGCCGCCCCTCAAAAACAAGACGCACCGAGCAAGTATAGTTCACATCCGAAACGATAACGCTGTTTTGCGCGGCAAGATAAACGCGCAGATTTCCGGAACATCCCGAATGCCGCAATTGTGATACCCAAAATGAGATCAATAGGTTTCGCGTCCAACCCAGCCCGGCCTATTAGTTCGTTGGGGGTACAGGATGCCGACTAGGCTTGACGCAATGCGACTTAATTGCAGACTCGTCACCCGTGTCGTCGGGGAAGAGGTGTTCGCTGCAACGCTCGACCTTGGATCCCGCCTTCCTCCTGAACTGTCGCGCGCGCGCATGGTGTGCCTGCCCGTCCTGATCTCGGTCACCCGCGACCTGATCGACCGTGAAATGCGCGGCCTCCCGGTGACGCGCGGCCCGTCGATCAACGCCATCGCCGCCTCGCTCGACCTCCCCTTTGAAACCGTGCGCCGCAATGTCCAGAAGATGGCGGAGCTGGGCTGGATCGAAATCGGCGCAACCGGCGGTGTGTCGTTGCCCGTCCCGATGCAGGCCGATCTCGCCATCTGGTGCGTGGAGCTGGGCCACCGCCTGCGCCGCGCCGCTGCGACGATGGAGGCGCTGGGTGCGACCGATCCGGGGTCGCTGGGTGCCGGAACCTGCGACAATAGCTGCATCCTCGCCGCGCTCGACCTGTTCCTGATCATGGCGGGTACGTCGAAGCATTTCGAGCTGCGCTTTGCCGAACTGCTGTTGGTCCACTTCGTCTGCACGACCAGCGTGGCGCATCTCAACACCCGGGCCGTAGGCACTGCACCGTTTGCCCGCGCCGACACTATGCCGGCAGACGCGGAGCGCGCCTTCGTATCCCTGCCCGACCTTGCCCGGATGCTCGGCGTGTCGCGCTCGACCGTCTACCGTATCGCCAGCGATACGGCGCGCGGCGACCTGCTCGAACGGCGTGGCAATGCCGTGCGCGGATCGGACAAGTTTCTCACCAGCGCGTCCTATATCGAGGCGCTGGAGCTGGTCGCGGGCCGCACCGCCACGCTGTTCTCGCGGGTCGAACGCCATCGCTGCGGCCTTGGCTGCACCGCGCTCGACCATGTCCTGGGCCGCCCGCGGCCCTGGCGTCAGATTCCGACCCTTTCGGATCAAGCGAAGATCGGCTAGTGGCCCGCACCATGAGCAAGCCCGCAACCCCCAACGCAACCGTCGTCCGCCTGACGACCTGACCTGCGGGCAAGCTGTGCCCGCCGGGGCGCAGCTTCATCGGCACCATCGCTCAACTGGTCCCCTGAATCGGCGTCCCTTCCCTTAGAAGGACAAGACCGATGTCTCAGTTTTCGATCCACCAGACGCATCACGCGCCGCTCAAGCTGTGGGACAGCGCCGGACCGTTCGAGGCCGGCGCGATGCAGCAGCTGCGCAACGTCGCCTCGCTGCCGTTCATCTTCCGCCATGTCGCGGGGATGCCCGATGTCCATTGGGGCATGGGCGCGACCGTCGGCTCCGTGATCGCGACGCAGCGCGCGATCGTGCCGGCCGCGGTGGGCGTGGACATCGGGTGCGGGATGATGGCCGTGCGCACCTCGCTCACCGCCAGCCAGCTGCCCGACAGCCTCGCCGCGCTCCGCGCCGAGATCGAGCGCGCGGTGCCCAAGGGGATGGAGTCGAGCCAGTCGGCCAACCACGCGAAAGGTGGCTGGGCGAGCACGCCGAACAGCGTCGCGCGTGCCTGGTACGACCGGTTCGAGGACCGCTGGCGCAAGATCGTGGCCAAGAACCCCAAGGTCGATGGCAAGACCAGCGATCAGCTCGCCTCGATGGGCGGGGGGAACCACTTTATCGAGGTCTGCGTCGATGAAGCGCAGCGCGTGTGGGTGATGCTCCATTCGGGATCGCGCGGCACGGGCAACCGGATCGGGACCTACTTCATCAACGCCGCCAAGGAGGCGATCGTGAAGGAAACGCTGGACTTCCACCTGGTCGACAAGGATCTCGCCTTCCTCACGGAGGGATCGCAGCTGTTCGATGATTACATCGAAGCGATGCACTTCGCGCAGGATTACGCGATGGCGAACCGCGAGCTGATGATGGTCCGCGTTCTGGAGGCGCTGCGCAAGCACGCCCCCGGCTTCAAGACCGACAAGGCCGCGATCAACTGCCACCACAATTATGCGACCCGGGAAGTGCATTTCGGCGAGCAGCTATGGGTGACCCGCAAGGGCGCGGTGAGCGCGCGCGAGGGCGAACTGGGGATCATCCCCGGTTCGATGGGCACGGGCAGCTTCATCGTCGAGGGGCTGGGCAATCCGGAGAGCTTCTGCTCCTGCTCGCACGGCGCCGGCCGCGTGATGTCGCGCGGACAGGCGAAGAAGCTGATCAGCCTGGAGGACCACAAGGCCGCGATGCACGGCATCGAGGCGCGGGTGGACGAAGGCGTGCTGGACGAAAGCCCCGCCGCCTACAAGGACATCGGCGCAGTGATGGACGCACAACAGGACCTGGTGCGCATCCGCCACCGGCTGCGGCAGGTGGTGAATGTGAAGGGGTGAGGTTGTGAAAGGCCGTCACCCCGGCGTCAGCGCCGGGGCGACGGTCGAGCCTTCAGAACAGTGACGGATAGGGGATCGGTCGCTTCAATTTGACCGCCGCTTCGTTGAGCTTGGCCTTCGCCAGGCGCAGTTCATCGCTCTTCAGCGCGATTGCAGCGCTGTCGCCGCTCGCGACTGCGGCGTCATATTCGCGTTGTTTGGCATCGACGGCGTTGAGCGCCTGAACATAGGCACTGTCATCCGGCGTCCAGGCAGGCTTTGCCGTCATCGCTTCCGTGAGCGCTGTCCCGACAGCGGTACCGGTCGCCGCCGATCGGGTCTTGAGCGCCTTCGCCAACGCGAGGCCGAACTGGTTGGGTTCGCGGATGACGACGAAGCGCAGCTTGACGTTGGTGGCACCGGCGCGCTGTGCCCTGCTGAACCCGTTGCGCGCTGTTTCTGCGGCGATCCGATCCTTTTGCGCGTCTTCATAGACGATTCTCGCTGCGGCCAGTGCCTCACGCGTTTCGGCGGTGGAGTTCGCGGCCTCCTTGCGCTGTGCTGTTTTGAAGGACCGCTCCGCCGTGCGCTCCTCCTGCAGGCGCGTCCCGACGGTGGTATAAAGCGTGTTTGCGGCGGCGACCTGGGCGTCGACATAGCCTGTGGTCGGCCGACTCGGCATGACCACCGACGTGCTTGCGCGCAGCGCTTTCCAATCCAGCAATGTTCCAGGCTTTACCTTGGGCAGGATCATTCGGGCACCCCCGAATACCGTTCCGATGTCGCTTGCCGACGGTGCGGCGGGCGTCGCGAACGAAACATGAAGTTCGGATGCCGCCGGCTTGTCCGGTGCTCCTTTCATTTTTTCGCGATACCAGACCAGCACCGGGCGCACGACCATGCCCTCTCGCAATCCCCATACCTGCGCTTCGACGTAGAGCGCCGGCATTTCGTCCATCCCCAAGTCAGCAAGGGTTTTCAAAAGGTCGGAGGAGACGACGTTGTCACCGTCAGCGATCGGATCCTTGCCGGTTGCAGACACGATCATCTTCCGAAGCGCCTGTACGTTGACGTCCGTTCCAAGCTCGGAAAGCGTTCCCTGTCCGGGGCGGTAGAGGATCAGGCATGTCGATTCTGCTGGTTCGAACCGCGGGGCGGTGACCGTCGGACCCACAGGTTTGATATGGCCCAGCATGAAATGGCTGACGCCTTCGGCGACCATCCCCTTTTCCTTAGACGCGTCCTCCAGCGCCTCGCCGATCGCATTAAGCCCGGATCCGACCAGATCTCCGACAACCCCACCCACCAGCGTGGCGACGATACCGGCACTTTCCAGGGTCTTTGTCCGCTCCGTCAGGAGCGCGTCGGCGGGCGTGATCGGACAGGTCGGCGCAGTGAACATGCGAACCGACTGCACGGCTTCCGCGCGCGGTGTCTGTGCCGCAACCGGTGTCGCGGCCAGCGCCGCTACAATCGTTGTCGCCGACGCAGTCAGGCGAGCGGTAAAGAGTCTCACATTCTTTCTCCTGAAATGCTTCCGGTCATCGAATTGCACGCGCGGGAACCGCCAATGTGTAGAAAACGCCGTCCATTCCGCACCCGGCCGCCAGTTGCTGGGGTCGGCTGACTAATCCCACGACGTGCAGCGGCGCATCCGGCCGGGCAGGGTCGACCTGAAAGATCGGCGTTCCGGAGAATCCTTTCACGGTCTGACACGCGATCTGGACGCAGCGCGGAGAAGAACTGACCGTCACGCACAGGCCCGCCCGAGGGAAGCGCAACCCACGCCGCCACTCGGATGGAATGGCGATCGGACCTGAGGCGTGTCGATACGGCGCAAAATGGCCAACCAGCGTGACCGGACCGATCGGGGGCTGTGCAACCATGGTTACCTCCGCAGCGCCGATCGCATCCGCAGTCTCAATGCGGAGGCGGATCCAGTCGCCCTCGACGGTCTCGTCCGATTCCGGTGCAGCGTCCACCGGTTCCAGCCCGATTTTCCAGGGTCCGCCGGAACCCGACAGCGGACGCACCGTAACCTCTCCAGCAGGCAGATAGGGATAGATATCGTGATAGCAGTGCCGTGCTGTCGCCAGCGTCCGATCGTTCCGCAACAGCGCGCCGCAAAAGGGGACACCCTTTACTTCAATCAGGCCGATGACAGTCAGGGCACCCTGCGGCCCGCCTGGCGCGCCACCAGTGCCAAGAATGGACGGCCGGAGCGGTTCGGGGCCACTTGCGCTCGCCCGCTGCAACAGGCTGCCCAAACATGCCAGATCAAATGCGCGCGCAATCGCCTCAGGCGGCAACAGATCGTCAAGGTGCAACTTAAAGGCGTCGGCCGCGGCATCGCATCCCGGCGCGTCCCGCGCGCCTTGCCGGATGATCGCCTGCACAGTCTGGAGTTCATCGCGATGTCTGCACGCAGCAGGCTGGGTCGCGCACCGCCTGTCGAAATCAAGGATTTGGACATTAAGCGAGTTGATTGCCTGCGCTGGTTCGAATGTCCGCTGCCTAATCTTCAGGCGGTTCAGAGCGTGTTCGATCAGAGTTCCCCCTTCGGGAAACGGCATTTGCTCCAGATCGAGCTCAGGGAACTGCGGCCGCCCGCCGTCCAGCCCTTTTGGCAGCGGCAGACCCTTGGGCCAACGCAAGTCCTTGGGCAGCTGCAATTCTTTCGGCACACCGCCGTCGGAGTCCAGGGTCAACCCGGTGGTTTGCGCGCCAATTCCCGTCCACGCGACGAGAAGGGTCGCGGATACGAAGGCAATGAATAGGATGATCCCGCGCACTGAGCTTCCCTGAATTCAGAACGCTGGTACGCGGTAAGATCATTGCGAAAATGGGTATGGCAGTCAACCCGGAACATCGCAGCTGCCGGAAAGATTGAACCGAAGTCGCGCCAACGTCAGTCGGTCGGAAACACCGCACCGACATGCGCCTCGCCGCGCGCCGCCGCCAGCAGCGCCTGACGATGCCGCTCGGCATAGCTGGCGCGTTGTTCCTCGGTGCGCGTGCCGATACAGGCGGGGCAGCTGACGCCCTCGACATAGTCCGCCGACGCCTGCCCTTCCGGGCTCACCGGCATCCGGCAGGCGCGACACAGCACATGCTCGCCGACCTCAAGGCCGTGCTTCACCGCCACCCGCTCGTCGAACACGAAGCATTCGCCGTCCCACAGGCTGCAGTCCTGCGGCACCTGTTCCAGATAGGCGAGGATGCCGCCCTTGAGGTGATAGACCTGCTCGACGCCCTCGGCCTTGGCGAACGCGGTCGATTTCTCGCAGCGGATGCCGCCGGTGCAGAACATCGCGATTTTCGGCGTCCGCCCCTCCGCCTCGATCTCCGCGCGTTTCGCCCGAAACCAGTCGGGAAACTCGCTGAAGCTGCGCGTCTGAGGGTCGATCGCGCCGCGAAACGTGCCGATCGCCACTTCATAATCGTTGCGCGTGTCGATCAGCACCGTGTCGGGATCGGCGATCAGATCGTTCCACTCGGCCGGCGCGACATAATGGCCGACCCCGGCCAGCGGATCGATGTCGGGCTGGCCCATCGTCACGATCTCACGCTTGAGGCGCACCTTCATCCGGTGGAACGGCATCGCGGCGGCGTGCGAAAATTTGACGTCGATCGCGGCGCAGCCGGGCAACGCGCGGACATGCGCCAGCACCGCGTCGATCGCGGCATCGCTCCCGGCAATCGTGCCGTTGATCCCCTCGCGCGCCAGCAACAACGTGCCCTTCACCCGCTGCGCAACGCACAGCGCCAGCAGCGGACCACGAATGGCCGCCGGATCGTCGAACCGGGTAAACTGGTACAGCGCCGCGACGCGCACTTCAGCCATCAGGCGACCTTGAACGCTGCCCCGAACAGCAGCACATCGGCGTCGGGCGGCGACACCTGCAGCTCGCCGCCACCCTGCGCCACCAGCTGGTGCACCAGATACGCCGCCGCCGCGCGCGGGGTCACCGGCGAGTCGCCGGTATCGCCGCTCAGCGCGCCGCGCAGCTCGCCGTCCAGCACGATGCGCGGCCCTTCGGCGCGGACCACGATCTCGACCATGTCGTCGCGCGCCTCGGCACCGATATCGAGCTGTCCGCCGCGCACCAGCGCATCGCCGCCGATCAGCGCGAGGTTGAGCAGAACCTTGATCACCTGCTTGGGCAGCACCGGATCCTCGACCATCCAGCCGATCGACACGCGGTGATTGTCGCCGAACAGCCCGTCGATCGCCGCCTGCGCCTCACGCGTGTCGACGGTGTCGCCGAACCCGCCCGCCGCACCGAACGCCAGGCGGAAGAATTTGAGCTTGTTCGCACTCGCCTTCGCGCTCTCCGCCAGCAATTCCAGGCAGCGCGCGCGCATCTCCGGGTCATGCTCGTCGGCGAGCAGCTCAAGCCCGTTGTTGAGCGCGCCCACCGGGCTCAGCAGGTCGTGGCACAGGCGCGAGCAGAGCAGGCTGGCAAAGTCGGTCGGCGAAATGTTCATGGATGCTCCCATTGCTCCACCGCCCCCTTTGGCCCAGCCGCGCCGTCGCTGCAAGCGCACCCTCTTCGCAACCGGACCATTCGCCGCTAGCGTCCGCCGCAAATCGATTGGGAGATTCTGGATGCGGCCTTGGCTGACAGCGTTGACGGCACTTGCCCTGACCACCTCGGCGGCACCCGCGCTCGCCCAGACCCGCGCTGCACCCGCCGACGCGGTCAAGCTCGACACCCAACGGATCGACGCGATGCTGGCGCAGATGGTCGCCGATGGCCGCGCGGTCGGCGGATCGGTGCTGGTGTGGAAAGACGGGCGTGAGGTGCATTTCGCCGCGCGTGGTGTGGCCGATCGCGAGGCCGCCCGCCCCTTCGCCCGCGACACGCTGGTGCAGATCTGGTCGATGACCAAGCCGGTGACCGGCGTCGCGCTGATGCAGCTATGGGAACAGGGCAAGTTCCGCCTCGACGACCCGCTTGCGCGCTACCTCCCCGATTTCGCGAACATGCAGGTGCAGGACGGCACCGGCCCCGACGGCAAGCCGCTGTGGCGCGCGGCGAGCCGCCCGATCACGATCCGCGACGTGCTGCGCCACACCGCCGGCTTCGCCTATGGCGACGGGCCAACCGCGGCGCACAAGGCGTTCGCCGCCGCCGACCCGCTCAACTCCAACAACACGCTGGCCGAGTTCGGCCGCCGTCTCGCCAAGGTCCCTCTGCTCTCCGAACCCGGCACCGAATGGCATTACAGCGTGTCGGTCGATGTCCAGGCACTGCTGGTCGAGCGCCTGTCGGGTATGAAGTTCACCCACTATGTTCAGAAGCACATCTTCGACCCGCTGAAGATGCGCGAGGCCGGCTGGCACCAGCCGATGGACCGCCTCCCCCGCTTCGCCGCCACCTATGTGAAGGGGACGACCGGCATGACCCGCCAGCCCGACGATGCGGCGCGCGCGCGCAACTTCCCCGGCGTGCCGCTGACGATGGGCGGCGCGGGCATCGTCGCACCGATCGACGATTATATGCGCTTTGCCCGGATGCTGCTGAACGGCGGCGAACTGGACGGCGCGCGCCTCCTCAAGCCCGCCACGATCCGCCTGATGGCGACCGACATGCTCGATCCGGCGATCACGGAACGCGAATGGCTGCCGGGCAAGATCGACGGCGGCTTCGGCGTCAACTTCGCCGTCCGCACCGCCCGCCCCGCGACGCCCGACCGCAATCGCGGCGCAGTCGGCGAATTCTTCTGGGACGGCGCGGCGAGCACTTTGTTCTGGGTCGATCCGGCCAACACCATGGCGGTGGTGTTCTTCGTCCAGACCTTCCCGTTCGACGGGACGCTGCACACCGATATCCGCAAGGCGGTGTACGGCGCGGACTATCTGGGACCGAAGGGGGATTGACCGCATCCTGATCCGCACCCGCGCATCGTCCCCCAAACCTGGCGAAACGCGTCCGACAATCAACGCACGCAGTTGACCTCAGTCGCCAACACATAGCCATATTGCGGTGGCCCGGCGCGCGAGACGACCCCAGTGCTAAATCCTGCGCGAACGCATTGGGCCTTGGCGATGCTGATGCAACTACTGTCCGGGCGGCATTCAAAATTCACGACCATGCGAACGCCTTCACCCGATCCACCACCGGTGCCGCCGCCCGATCCGGCGCGCAACAGCTTCTCGATGCGGTCGAGCCGCTGGATAATATCCTGATGCACGTCCTGCGCCTGCGCAACCGGCGCAGCGGCCAAAAGCAATACGGCCGCCATTGTCAAACCCCGTTTCATTCCTGCTCTCCCCACCGACTCGGGCATAGCCAAGCACGGTCGATGCGCAGAAACAACGGTCAGCCCAGCTCGACCACCACCCGCTCGAATCGCCCATACAGCCCGCTCGCCCCCGCGCGCCAGGCGGTCACCGAATCCGCGCCGACGATCACCCAGATCTTCCCGTCCCCCGCAGCCATCGCCGCATCCGTGGCCGATGGTGTCGCGTCGCCCGACGGATGCGAGTGCCAATAGCCGATTACCCGCTCCCCGCCGGCGCGCTCGGCCTTCAGCGCTGCGATCAGCGCCCCCGGATCAATCTCGAACCGCCGCGCCGGATCGTCCGCGACATTGGCCGCCACACTCGCCCGCACCACCCCATCCGCGCCGAACAACAACCCGCACGCCTCCAGCGGCGCGGCCTTTGCCGCTGCCTGCTGGATTAGTGCGATAACACAGCTTGAAATCCTAAAACCCATGCCCATTTCCCTACAGCAATGAACCGGGGGGTAGCCACACTCGAAGCGCGGATCGCGGAAGCAGCAGATGGCTGGCGGCTCGACCGGGCTTTGGCGGATGCCCTCCCCACACTGTCGCGTGAGCGGATCAAGGCGCTGATCTCCACCGGCAATGTCACCGGCCCCGACGGCCTGATCCGCGATCCCAAGAAAAAGGCATCGGGCGGAGCGACCTTCACCCTCAACGTGCCCGACCCCGAACCCGCGCATAACGAGGCGCAGGATATCGCGCTCAATGTGGTCTATGAGGACGAGCACCTGATCGTCATCGACAAGCAGGCTGGCCTCGTCGTCCACCCCGCTGCGGGCAATTTCGACGGCACGTTGGTCAATGCTTTGCTCCACCACTGCCAGGGCAGCCTGTCGGGCATCGGCGGGGTCGCGCGACCCGGCATCGTCCATCGCATCGACAAGGATACCTCGGGCCTCATGGTCGCGGCCAAGACCGATCGCGCACATGTCGGCCTCGCCCGCCAGTTCAAGGATCACTCGATTGACCGCCGGTACAAGGCGATCGTCTCGGGCCGACCGAAAACGTCAGGCGGATCGGTCGACGCACCGCTTGCGCGCTCGCCGCAAAACCGCAAGAAGATCGCGATCCAGCCCGGCGGCAAGCGCGCGGTTACCCACTGGACGCTGGTCAAGCCGCTCTACGAGGCGGCGTTGGTCGAATGCCGACTCGAAACCGGCCGCACGCATCAGGTGCGCGTGCACATGGCGTCGCTCGGTCACCCGTTGATCGGCGACCCGGTTTATGGCAGAACGAAGAAGGAACATCGGGAGGTATTGGAAACCATGGGTTTCCGCCGTCAGGCCTTGCATGCCGCCCGGCTGGGGTTCATCCACCCTATCAATAGTAACGCTTTGGCGTTCGATAGCGAAATGCCTGCGGACATGCAGGAACTGATGGATAAGCTCATCGTATAAGTATCTGACTCGTCCAGACGGAGGGTCGACCGGCATCCCTGCCGCAACAGGGGGGAAGCCATTTGAAAGGGAGTAAGTGACCATGGCCCGCGGAAGCAATGTCCCGGCAACGATCCCGGCACTGGGCGGTGAGGCAAGCCTCAACCGCTATCTGTCGGAGATCAAGAAGTTTCCGATCCTCGCGCCCGAGCAGGAATATATGCTCGCGAAGCGCTTTCAGGAGCATGGCGACCCCGAAGCGGCCGCGCAGCTGGTGACCTCGCATCTGCGCCTCGTGGCGAAGATCGCGATGGGCTATCGCGGCTATGGCCTGCCGGTCAGCGAGCTGATTTCCGAAGGCAATATCGGCCTGATGCAGGGCGTGAAGAAGTTCGAGCCCGATCGCGGCTTCCGCCTCGCCACCTATGCGATGTGGTGGATTCGCGCCTCGATCCAGGAGTTCATCCTGCGGTCGTGGAGCCTCGTGAAGATGGGCACCACCGCCGCGCAGAAGAAGCTGTTCTTCAACCTGCGCCGGATGAAGGCCAAGCTCGATGCGTTCGAGGATGGCGACCTCAAGCCCGAGGATCTGGCGAAGATCGCCACCGATTTGGGTGTGACCGAGGAAGAGGTCACGTCGATGAACCGCCGCATGGCGATGGGCGGCGACACGTCGCTCAACGTCCCGATGCGCGAGGATGGCGAGAGCCAGTGGCAGGACTGGCTGCAGGACGACAGCGCCCTGCAGGACGAGGTCGTGGCCGAGGCGCAGGAAGCCGATGTCCGCCACTCCATGCTGGTCGATGCGCTGGACGAGCTGAACGAGCGTGAGAAACACATCCTCACCGAACGCCGCCTGACCGACGACCCCAAGACGCTCGAAGAGCTCAGCCAAGTCTATGGCGTCAGCCGCGAACGCGTTCGCCAGATTGAGGTGCGCGCGTTTGAAAAGCTGCAAAAGGCGATGATGCGCCTGGCGGGCGACCGCCGTCTCCTCCCCGCGATGTAAGTCGCGGCTGGGGGCGGGTGGACGAGACCAACGACGCAACCGGCGGCGGACGCCCGGGTGCTCCGCGCCCGGGTCCGCCGCTCGGCGCGCGCCCCCTTCCCGACCTCGACCATCTCGACGGTATCGGCATTCAGCCGGTGAAGCCCAAAAAACCCCGCAAGCCGATCGGTCGCCGCATCATGGGCTGGCTGTTCAAGGGTACGCTCGCCTTCGTGCTGGTGTCGGTGGCGATGGTCACGCTGTACCGCTTCGTCCCGCCGCCCTTCACCCTCACAATGATGGGCGACATCTTCACCGGCCATGGCGTGACCAAGAAATGGGTGCCGCTGTCGCGCATTGACGCCGACATGGCGCGCGCCGCGATCGCAGCAGAGGACAGCAGCTTCTGCACGCATTCCGGCTTCGACTATGACTCGATCGCCGCCGCGATGCTGCGCAATGCGCAGGGCGGCAAGGTGCTGCGTGGGGGTTCGACGATCAGCCAGCAGACGGCGAAGAACGTGTTTCTCTGGCAGGGTGGCGGCTATTTCCGCAAAGCGCTGGAGGCGTGGTTCACCGTCCTGATCGAGAATATCTGGGGCAAGCGCCGCATCATGGAAGTCTATCTCAACGTCGCCGAAACCGGCATCGGCACCTATGGCACCGAAGCGGGCGCGCGGCGTTATTTCAAAAAGGGCGCTGGCAACCTCACCCGCGCCGAGGCGGCGCGCATCGCCGCTGTCCTGCCGCTGCCCAAGAAAAGAGCGGCCACCGCGCCCAAGGGCTTCACTCGCCGTTACGGCAATTCGATTGCAGCCCGCATCGGGGTCGTCCAGCGCGAAGGGCTGGACGCCTGCGTGCGGTAAGGAGAGGACATGGCGGATCGCCGAAGTGGCAAACGTCAGTCCACCGCCATGCCCTCCCTGCGCCCCTCCTACACAGAAGAGGGGCGCACGGGTCTTATTTCTTTTCGGCAGGAACCGCCTTGTCGATCGCGTCGCCGGCCTTTTCCGCCGTTTCGCCGACTGCCTGAGCCGCTTCGGTGATCGCCGCATCCTTGCGCGTCTCAGAATTGTTGCTCAGGAAGTAGAAGGCGCCGACCACGACGATAACCAGCGCGATGATCCCAAGGATCAGCCCACCGCCACCGCCGCGCCGCTCAATCACCGTCGTACCACCGCCAGCGTTGCGCTCGGTCACGCGTTCCGCAGTTACGCCGTCGGTACGCTCAACAATCCGTTCTTCAGCCATGTCTCATCTCCCAAAGGAACATTGGCCGCCTAACGCGGAGCGCGGAGCCATAGTTCCCTTGGTGAAATGATCAGAACGGCAGTTTGAAGCCCGGAGGCAGCGGGATGCCGCTGGAAAGCTTCGACATTTCCGCCGATGCCGCAGCGTCCGCCTTGGCTCGCGCATCGTTGAGTGCGGCGGCGACCAGGTCTTCCAGCATCTGCTTTTCGGACGGCGCGAGCAGCGATTCGTCGATATCGACACCGATGATCCGGCCCTTGGCGCTCGCCTTGACCTTGACCAGCCCGCCGCCCGATGCGCCCTCGACCTCGATCCCGTCGAGGTTCGCCTGCGCCTTGGTCAGCTCGTTCTGGACGTTCTGCGCCATCGCCATGATGTCTTCGATACTTTTCACCCAAACCTCCTGTTTTCGCGGGTCCAGCCGATCAGCTCGGCATCGGGAAAGGCTTCGAGCGCGGCGGCGACCACAGGCGAGGCAAGCACGGCATCGCGCTCGGCCGCCTCGAGCGCCGCGCGCTCTTCGTTCAATGTCGGCTGGCCCGGCGCATCGGTGACGCGCAGCGACCAGCGTTTGCCGAGCACGCGCCGCAGCGCGCTTTCGAAATCATGGACCAGATCGGCGGGCAACCCCTGGCTGCTGACCTCGACCACCGGTTCCTCCAACCGGATCGGGCGGACAAGGTTCCGCACGCGCGCCGCCAGATGCACCTCATGCGCCTCCGCCAGCCGCTCGACCAGCTCCGCGATGTTGCGCGGTGCCGGCGCTTCGGCGGGCGCCGCAGGGGTGGCCGCAGGAGCCGGCCCGCCCATCGGCGCACCCTCGGCGATCTTGCGCGCCAGCTCGCCCGGGTCGGGCAGCGTCGAGGCGTGGATCACCCGCAACAGCGCCATCTCGCACGCCTCGATCGGCAGCGCAGCGCGGATCACCTCGTCATGGCCCTTGAGCAGCAATTGCCACAGTCGGTGCAGCGCCGGAAAGCCGAGTTTGCCCGCCCATTCGGCCAGCGCGGCGCGTTCCTCCACCGCCTGCCCCGGGATTACCTCATTGCCCAGCTTCGCCAGCGTGACACGGTGGACCATCTCCAGCAGCGCTTTCAGCACCGCCTGCGGATCGACGCCCAGATCATATTGCCCGCGCAGCGCCGCCAGCGCCCCCGCCGCATCGCCCGCGATCACTTGGCCAAACAGGTCGCGGATCGCATTACGGTCGGACAGGCCCAGCATGTCGCGCACCGCATCCGCCGTCACCGCCCCGCCCTCGATGCTGGCATGGGCGATCGCCTGGTCGAGGATCGACAGCCCGTCGCGCGCCGACCCCTCCGCCGCCCGCGCGATCATCGCCAGCGCCTCGGGCTCGGCCTGCGCGCCTTCCTTCTCGACCACCTCGCCGAAATGCGCGGCGAGCTTGTCCGCCGGAATCCGCCGCAGGTCGAACCGCTGACACCGCGACAGCACCGTCACCGGGATCTTCTCGACCTCGGTCGTCGCCAGCAGGAATTTCACATGCGCCGGCGGCTCCTCCAGCGTCTTGAGCAGCGCGTTGAACGCCGGCTTCGACATCATGTGGACTTCGTCGATGATGTACATCTTGTACCGCGCCGACACCGCCGAATAGCGCACCGCATCGGTCATCGCGCGGACATCGTCGATGCCGTTATGCGACGCGGCGTCGATCTCGATCACATCGACATGCCGCCCCTCGGCAATCGCACGACACGGCTCGCACACCCCGCACGGGTCGATCGTCGGCCCGCTTTGCCCGTCCGGCCCGATGCAGTTCAATGCCTTGGCGATCAGCCGCGCGGTCGACGTCTTGCCGACCCCGCGCACGCCGGTCAGCAGGAATGCATGGGCCAGACGATCGCGCCGAATCGCGTTCCCCAGCGTCTGCACCATCGCATCCTGCCCAATCAGCTCGGCAAAGGTCTGCGGCCGGTATTTGCGCGCCAGCACGCGATACACGCTGTCGCGCGGCTGGGGCGGTTCGTCGAGGCCAAGGAATGAATCAGACATTGCGAAAGACCCTAGCCGGATGGAAACGCCATGTCGAAGATATCAAAGCGATTCGCCAGCCGGGCTTTCAGGTCGGGCCTCACGGAGACGAGATGAGAACGCCATATTTTGCCATGCTTGCCTTCGCGCTCGCCAGCGTCCCGGTCAGCGCCGGGGCCATGGATCCACAGGATGCGGCGGTGGCTGCCGCGAAACCGGTCCCACCCCCCGTGCCCAAGGCACCATTCCCCGACCCGGCACTGTGCGCCCAGCCGGGTGCACTGGCCAAGCTCAAGGACGTGATGGACGAGAGTCCCGGGTCGATGCCGCACTATAGCCGCGCTTACTCGAAGTACCGCGAGGCGGTGGTCGAATGGAAGGCCGATCGTCTCACCGGCTCGGGCAAGGTGACGAAGCAGCGCTTGAGTGAGCTTGTTCTGGCAGGCCTCAAAGCCGGTTCGCCGGATGGCGATATGGGGGCGGGTTTCGCGCATATTTCGGGCATGTTCGCGGTGGTCGAGGAGGTCGCAAAAAAGGAAAAGCAGGGCGACGAGCCGGGAGCGTGCCGCGCCCTGTTCAAGATGTTCACGATGCTGGAGCGGGGCGTGGAAATCGCGAACCGGCAATGGGACGCGATGGAAGCCGCACTCGACGCAGAAGCGGCGCGCGTCGGCGTATCGTTCGACTAGGGAAGGTGGGAGCCGGGACGACCCGACACGAAAATCGTTACGGCTGCTTCCTTCCGGATCTGACCGGGTTGGCGACGGCATCGTCCGCCCGACTCCCGCGGCGCAGATAGGCCGACTATCGCGCGATTGCAATGACTCCGCCGCATGTGCCTGCTAAGCCGCTGCGCGATGCGCATTTTATTGCTGGGCGCCGGGGGGTTCATCGGCCGGCATATCCTGTCCGAATTGCTGGCGAGCGGGCACCATGTGCGCGCGGTCGCGCGCGATGTGACGCGGCTGCGGGAGGCGGAGCCGGGCGCGGAGTGGGTCGGAATCGACCTCGCCCGCGCGACCGATCCGGAGGGCTGGCGCGCGCACCTGTCCGGCATCGACTGTGTGGTCAACGCCGCCGGGGTGCTGCGCGGGCCGGAAATGCAGGCGGTTCATGTCGACATGCCGCGCGCGCTCCACACCGCGTGCAAACAGGCCGAGGTGCGCCGCGTCGTCCTGATCTCCGCCGTCAGCGCGCGGCCCGATGTCGATACCGACTACGCCCGGTCGAAGCTCGCGGGCGAAGCGGCATTGCGCGACTCGGGGCTGCGCTGGACGATCTTCCGTCCCTCGCTGGTGATCGCGGAGGGCAGCTATGGCGGCACATCGCTGCTGCGCGGGCTCGCTGCCTTGCCCTTTGCCCAGCCGCTCGCGGGTGACGGCGACTTTACCTTCTCGCCGATCCATGCCGACGATCTCGCCCGCGCGGTCCGCCTCGCGTGCGAGGATCTGTGGTTCGTCGGCCAGAGCTTCGAACCCGCCGGGCCGGAAACCCTGACGCTGCGCGAGTTGATGACGCGCTACCGCACCTGGCTCGGCCTCGGCCCCAGCCGCTTCATCCGCGTGCCGATGCCGTTGATGCGCGCGTTGGGGCGGATCGGCGACCTTGCCGGGTCGGGTCCGGTCTCGACCAACAGCCTCGCCCAGCTGGTCGCGGGCAACGCCGCCGACGGCGCCGCCTTCGCTCAGGCAGTCGGCTTCCGCCCGCGCAGCGTGGCCCAGGCGATGCGCGACCGCGCCGCCGGGGTGCAGGACCGCTGGCACGCGCGCCTGTTCTTCCTCGCCCCCGCGATCCGCTGGGGCCTCGCGCTGCTGTGGCTCGCCTCGGCGCTGCTCGGCCTGTTCGCGGGGCGCGCACAGACGCGGGAATGGCTCGCCGCAGTCGGCGCTCCGGAGGGCGCGGCACTGCCGCTTCAGATCGGCACTGCGTTACTCGACCTAGCCATTGCTGCGCTGGTCCTGCGCGATCGCACCGCGCACACCGCGACCGCAGTCCAGCTCGCCGTCGTCATCGGCTATACGTTCGTCCTCACCCTCGGCCTGCCCGCACTCTGGGCCGACCCGCTCGGGCCATTGCTCAAGAATTTGCCGATCCTGCTGCTGCTCCTCGTCCACGGTGCTATTGGAGACCGGCGATGACCTATCTGCTCGTCAAATGGGTGCATATCCTCAGCTCCACGGTGCTGTTCGGCTTCGGCGCAGGCACCGCCTGGTACCTCTGGAACGCGCACCGCAGCGGCGATCCGGCGACCATCGCCAGCGTCGGGACGATGGTCGTCCGCGCCGACTGGATCTTCACCGGCACCAGTGGGGTGGTTCAGCCGGTCAGCGGGCTGATCCTGCTCCACCTGCTCGGCATCCCGCTCACCGAAAGCTGGGTGCTGGCCAGCGTCGCGCTGTACCTGCTCGCCTTCGCCTGCTGGGTGCCGGTGGTCGGCCTGCAAATCCGCGCCCGCGACCTCGCCCGCGCCGCGCTCGCCAGCGGCCAGCCGCTCGACGCGGAGTATCGCCGCGCGATGCGGCTGTGGTTCATCCTCGGCTGGCCCGCGTTCCTCGGCCTCACCGCCGTCTTCTGGCTGATGGTCGCCAAGCCGCAGTTATGGTGAGGGGTCAGGCGAACAGCGCCCCGACCAGCTCCCCCACCTTGGCATGGGCCGCATTCGCCTTGACCGACTCCAGCCCCGGCGCGTCGAGGTAACAGGCGATCAGGATCGGCTTGCGCCCCGGCGGCACCGCAATCGCGATGGTGTTGAAATAGCCCTCACCGCTCGTCCCGGTCTTGTCGCCGACCCGCCAGCTCTTGGGCAGCCCCGCGCGCAGCCGGTCCTTGCCGGTCGGCGACGCCTCCATCCACCCGATCAGCCGCGCCCGCGACGGAGCCGACAGCACATCGCCAAGCAACAGCCGGTTCATCAGCCACAGCATCGCATCGGGCGTCGTCGTGTCGCGCACCTCGCCGTCACGCACCCGGTTGAGCGACGGCTCGTCGCGATCCGATCGCGTGATCTGGTCGCCCGCGTCGCGGATGAATTTGGTCAGCCCGCGCGGGCCCGAAATCTGCCCGAACAACAGGTTCGCCGCGCTATTGTCGCTCATCACCACGGCGGCTTCGCACAAAGCCTCGATCGACATCGCGCCTTTGGCCAGGTTCGCCTTCACCACCGGCGCGTAATCAAGCAGATCGGCCTCGCCGAACCGGATTTCGCTCGCCAGGTTCAACTCACCCCGGTCCACCCGCGCCAGCACCGCTGCAACCAGCGGCACCTTGAACGTCGAGCACATCGCAAAGCGCGCCTCCGCCCCGTCCGAATAGCGCCGCCCGGTGCCGCTGTCATAGACGGCGAGCCCCAGCCGTCCGCCGGTTTCGGCACGGATGCGGTCGAACGGCCCGACCTTCTGCGCAAAGGCGGGGAACGAAGAGAGCGCGGTGGCCCCGGCGATCAGCGTGCGGCGAGTCGTCATGGTCATCGTCCTTTCCTCAGCGTCCCTGCATATCGCGATGTTCTGAAGGCAGGCTGACTGTCAGCCCGTCCAGCTCCGGAGTCAGCACGATCTGGCACGACAACCGGCTGGTCCGGCCCGCGCCCACCGCAAGGTCGAGCATATCCTCCTCCTCCTCACTCGCGCGCGGCAGCCGCGCAAAATCCGCCGCCGCGACGATGACGTGACAGGTGGAGCACGCCATCTGCCCCTCGCACGTCCCCTCCAGCGGCATCCCCCGCGCCTGACCGATCTCAAGCAGCCGGTCGCCCGCCGCGCCCTCGGCTTCGACGGCCAGATCCCCATCGGGGGTCAGGAACCGCACCCGGATCATGCGGCGATCCGCTGCGCGCGGGCGGCGGCGTCGATGCGCTGGATGGCGTCCAAAAATTCCTCCTGCTTGGTGTAACGGCCGAACCCCAGCCGGATGCTCGACCGCGCCTGCGCATCGCTCAAGCCCAGCGCCTGCAACACATGACTGGGCCGTCCCGATCCGCTGGCACAGGCCGACCCGGCCGAAAAAGCGATGTCGCGCAGCTCGGACATCAGCCGGGCGACGTCCAGCCCCGGATAGTGCAGGTTGAGATTGCCGGGATAGCGCTCATCCTTCGACCCGTTGAGCGTCCACCCGGCGCTTCCCAGCGCCTGAAACCCCGCGCGAAACAATTGCGCGACATGCGCGCGATCCGCGCCGAAACGCTGCTTGGCCAGCGCCGCCGCCGCCCCGAACCCGGCGCATAATGCCGGCGACAGCGTCCCCGATCGCCCGCCCGGCTCCTGCCCGCCACCATGCAACAGCGGCTCCAGCGTCACGCCATCGCGCACCCACAAGGCACCCACGCCCTTCGGCCCATGAATCTTGTGCGCCGACACCGCGACCAGATCGACGCCATCGGGAATGGCCACGCGCCCGAAGCCCTGCACCGCATCGGTCAGCATCAGCGCACCCGCCGCCCTGGCCAGCTCCACCAGCGCCTCGACCGGCTGGATCACCCCGACCTCGTTATTGACCAGCATCGCCGCGACCAGCCCCGTCCCCGGCCCGATCGCCGCGCGCGCGGCATTCAGGTCGACCAGCCCCTCCGGCCCGACCGGCAGCACCGTCACGTCGCGCCCGCGCCGCGCCTCCGCCGCCACCGTGTCGAGCACAGCAGCATGTTCGGTCGCGATCGTGACGATCCCGCCGCTGCTGCCTTTGATCGCCCAGTTCAGCGCCTCGGTCGCGCCACTGGTAAAGCTCACCGTGCCGCCAGCGGGCATCAACCCGGCGACCTGCTCACGCGCCACCTCGACCGCCGCCTTGGCCTTACGCCCCGCCGCGTGGGCGGAGTGCGGATTGGCGAAGTCATCGCCCAGCCACGGCAACATCGTCTCACGCACCTCGGGTGCCAGCGGCGTCGTCGCCTGATAATCGAGATAGATCATGCCGCCCGCGCCCGCGCTTCATCGGCGATCCCGCGCCAGACGGCGGCGAACGCATCGACCTCCGCCTCGCTCGTCCCGCGCCCGAAACTCACCCGCACCACCTCGCGCAGCGCCGGTTCGTCCCAGCCCATCGCGCTCAGCACATGGCTCGGGCGCAGGCTGCCCGATGCACATGCGCTGCCCGCCGACACCGAAATCCCCGCCATATCGAACCGGATCAACTGCGCCGCCGACGACACGCCCGGCATCCGGTACGCCCCGATCAGCGGGCTGCGCGAATTGGCCGCCCCCACGACCTCGACGCCCGGCAATGCCGCCTCCATTCGCTTACGCAACGTGTAGAGCCGGTCCATCTCCTCGGGCACCTCGACCGCCGCGGCAAAGCCCAGCGCGCCCGGCAAATTCTCGGTCCCCGCGCGATAGCCCTTTTCCTGCCCGCCCATCGGGATCAGCCTGGCAAAGTCGCGCACGAACAGCGCCCCGATCCCCGGCGGCCCGCCGCGCTTGTGCGCCGACACTGCAACCAGATCGGCGTGGCGCAGCACCGCCGCCGACGCCCGCGCCGGCATCTGCGCCGCATCGACCAGCAAGATGCCGCCCGCTTCGCGCACAATCTGCCCGATCGCCTCGATCGGCTGGATCACCCCGGTCTCGCTGTTGGTCCGCTGCACGCACAGCAGCACCCCCGGCCCGATCGCCGCGCGCAGCGCGTCGAGGTCGAGCGTCCCGTCGGCCAGCACCGGCAGCACCCGCGCCCCCTCCGCGTGGCGCAGCACCGCGTCATGCTCGACCGCGGTGATCAGCCGCCGCTCGGCCATCGACCGCTTCAGCGCCAGGTACAGCGATTCGCTCGCCCCCGATGTCAGCACCACCTCTTGCGCCCAGCCATAGGCCGCCGCGATCCGCGCCCGCGCATCCTCCAGCGCCGCGCGCGCCGCGCGCCCCTCGGCATGGGGCGATGACGGGTTGGCCCAGCGGCGCATCCCCTCCTCCACCGCAGCAATCGCCTGCGGCAGCATCGGCGTGGTCGCGGCATGGTCGAGATAGATGCGCTGGGTCAGGGGAATCGTTCCAATTGCTTGTCGGGGCGTGAGGACTATATAGCCTGCACCCGTTTCCGCGCTACCGCGCGCCCATCACAGAGCAGGTCCATTTTGCCCGAAGTCATCATTCCCGGTCCCGAAGGCCGCCTCGAAGGGCGTTTCGCCCCCGCCCCCCGCCCCCGCGCACCGGTCGCGATGATCCTGCATCCGCACCCCAATGCGGGCGGCACGATGAACAACCGCATCGTGCAGGAGCTGTACAAGACCTTCCAGCGCCGCGGCTTCGCGACGCTGCGCTTCAACTTCCGCGGCGTCGGCAAGAGCCAGGGCACGTTCGACAACGGCATCGGCGAACTGAGCGACGCCGCGTCCGCGCTCGACTGGGTGCAGAGCTTCCATCCCGAAGCATCGACCACCTGGATCGCGGGCGTCAGCTTCGGCGCGTGGATCGGCATGCAGCTGCTGATGCGCCGCCCGGAAATCCGCGGCTTCATCTCGGTCGCGCCGCCCGCGAACATGTACGACTTCACCTTCCTCGCCCCCTGCCCCAGCTCGGGCATCATCATTCAGGGTGATGGCGACGAAGTGGTGACGCCCGGCGCGGTGCAGAAGCTGGTCGACAAGCTGCGCACGCAAAAGCACATCACCATCCACCACGACACGATTCCGCACGCCAACCATTTCTTCGAACATGAAATGGACCAGCTGATGCGCAGCGTGGACAACTACCTCGACATGCGCCTCGACCCCAATTCGCCGATCCGGTGAACGGGCCGGACTCAGCGACGATCGACAATGGTCTGGGCGCATTGCTTGGACTGGCCGTTGGCGACGCGCTGGGCACGACGCTTGAGTTCTCCGCACGCGATTCCGGGCCGCCGCTGACCGACATGGTTGGCGGCGGCCCGTTTGCGCTGGAGCCAGGTCAATGGACCGACGACACCGCGATGGCGCTCGCACTGGCCGAGACGCTTGCCGGGAATGACGTGTTCCACCCGCAGGCGTGCATGAATCGCTTCGTCAACTGGTATCGCTGGGGCGCACATAGCTGCACCGGAACCTGTTTCGACATCGGCATCACGACGCGGACTGCGCTTGAGGTCGCCGAAGAAACGGGCGAGCCCTTTTCGGGGCCGACCAATTCACGCAGCGCCGGCAATGGATCGCTCATGCGCCTTTCGCCGGTCGCCCTGTGGGGCTGGGACCGTGACGCCGCGCTGGTCGCACAGGTCGCCCGAGATCAGAGCCGCCTGACCCACGGCGCCGATGAATGCCTCGCCGCATGCGAAGGCTTTGCCGCGCTGCTCGTCCGGGCGATCCGTGGCGAACCTAAGGCCCAGCTACTCGCCCCGCACCGAGTCGATGCCCCACGTGCAGTGGCGGAGATTTTCGGCGGCGCGTGGCAGGAAAAGGCGCGATCACAGATCAGCTCCAGCGGCTATGTCGTGCACAGCCTTGAGGCCGCGTTATGGTGTGTCGGCAACTCCGATGGGTTCGACGAGGCGGTGCTGCTCGCCGCGAACCTTGGAGGTGACGCTGACACCGTTGCGGCAATCACCGGACAGCTTGCTGGCGCACTCTACGGGGCCGGCGCCATTCCCGCGCCATGGCTCGCCCGTCTGGCGTGGCGGGATGAAATCAGCGCGGTCGGTCTGCGACTCCTCACTGAGCGCTGATCGTCTGGCGCCTCTATCCTTTTGAACGCGACCGAAGCATGATCGCCCCATGAAGCAATCCACCGCGATCAAGATCGCCGCCGGCGTCGCCGCTGCCACCATTGGCGGCCTGTTCCTCTACTCCCGCGCGACCCGCCCGCCGGTGATCAACCCGAACGTGCCGCAGCCCGCCAAGCCGGTCGATCTGACCCGCTACACCGGCACCTGGTACGAACTCGCGCGGCACGAAAACCGCTTTCAAAAGGGGCTGGATTCGGTCACCGCCGACTATGGCCTGGAGCCGGGCGGCAAGGTCAGCATCGTCAACAGCGGCATCCGCGCCGGCGAAACCGAACGCGACGTCAGCGAAGGCACCGCGATCGTCGCGGACGAGGACAGCAACGCCAAGCTCAAGGTCTCGTTCTTCGGCCCGCTCTATACCGGCGATTATTGGGTGCTCGACCATGGCGACGATTATGACTGGTCGATCGTCGGCGAGCCCTCGGGCCGCTACCTCTGGCTCCTCGCCCGCGATCCCCGCCCCGACCCCGCGCTGCTCCAGATGCTCCTCACCAGGGTCGAGGAACTCGGCTACGACCGCTGGGCGCTGCGCATCACGCAGCATCCCTGATCCGCTACACGGTCCAGATCAGCACATTCCCGACCAGCACCACTGCGCACACGATCATCAGCACCCCCTTGGTGCGGTCGCCCTTGCGGATCATCGTCACCCCGCCCCACACCAGCACAATAGCGGCGAAGGTCAGCAGCGCGAGCGTCATTGAGGCGGCGGTGGAGAGTTCAGGTCGCATCGCGCCCTTTTGCACCGCCCAGTCGCCCCCGTCGAGGCATCACCAATTATTGCAATTGCCTCGCAATAGATAAGCCTCTAACGCCGCTGATAGATAAAGCTTTGGCCGCCTAAGCGCGCAAAGGGTTGCGCGGCATCGCCCCGGCATTTAGCGGAGCCGCCAATGTCCGACCGTAACGCCATCCCGCTCGCCCCGTCCGCCGCGCTGACCGTGGAAACCGTCACCAGTGTGCGCCACTGGAACGAACATCTGTTCAGCTTCACGATCACGCGCCCGCAAAGCTTCCGTTTCCGCTCGGGCGAGTTCGTGATGCTCGGCCTGCCCGGCGAAGGCCGCCCGCTGCTGCGCGCCTATTCGATTGCCAGCCCCGCCTGGGCCGAGGAACTGGAATTCCTCTCGATCAAGGTGCCCGACGGCCCGCTGACTTCGAAACTCCAGCTGATCCAGCCCGGCGACCAGCTGTTTCTCGGCCGCAAGCCGACCGGCACGCTCGTCACCGACGCGCTGCTGCCGGGCAAGCGCCTGTTCTTCCTCTCGACCGGCACCGGCCTCGCCCCGTTCTTGAGCCTCGCACGCGATCCCGACGTCTATCAGATGTTCGATCAGGTCCAGCTGGTCCACTCGGTCCGCCGCGTCAGCGACCTCGCCTTCCGCGAGGAGCTGGAGGGCCAGCTCGCCGGCGACCCGCTGGTGCAGGATCAGGCGCTGGTTCAGTTCAGCTACCTGCCCACCGTCACGCGCGAACCGTTCCCGACCAATCAGCGCATCGGCACGCTGATCGAAAATGGCGCGTTGTTCACCGGCCCCAATATGGCGGGCGAAAAGCGGCTCGACCCGGAAACCGACCGCATCATGCTGTGCGGCAGCATGGAGATGATCAAGGATCTCTCCGCGATGCTCGACGGCATGGGCTTCGAGGAAGGCTCGAACAGCAAGCCCGGCCACTACGTCATCGAACGCGCGTTCGTCGGCTGACCAACGCCGTCGCCCCGGCGCAGGCCGGGGCCGCCAGCGGCTCATTCCCCGATTGCCCAGCGCAACATGGTAACGCTATCATCGCTCCGAACAAACATTCGGAGAGGACAGCGATGCCCCACACCCCCATCTCACGACGCGGCTTTATCGAGAGCACCGGAGCCCTCGCCGCCACGCTGACGACGACCACCGCCAGCGCCGCATCGCTCCAGTCCAGCGCCGCCCGGCTCAAAGGCCTCCCCCTCCCCGGCGGCGTCCGCCTCCCCACCACCCCGCCGCGCAAGAAACGCGACGACAGTGTCGGCATCGCGATCATCGGCCTCGGCGGCTATGCGCTGAACCAGATCATGCCGCGCATCGACCAGGCGGAGCGCACGCACATCAGCGCGCTCGTCTCCGGAAATCCCGAGAAGCTGGCCCAGGTCGGCGACGCCTATGGCGTGCCCCCTGACGCGCGATATTCCTACGCGGACTTCGACAAGATCGCCGCCGACGACCGCACCCAGGCGGTGTACATCATCCTCCCCACCGCCTTTCACGCCGACTTCACGATCCGCGCCTTCGCGGCCGGCAAGCATGTCCTGTGCGAAAAGCCGATGGCACTCTCCAGCGCCGAATGCGAAGCGATGATCGCCGCTGGCCGCCGCGCCAACCGCAAGCTCATGATCGCCTATCGCTGCCATTTCGAGCCTTACAATGTCGAGGCGATGCGCCTGATGCGCGAGCGTGCGGTCGGCACCATCCGCCTGATCCGCACCGAACAATCCTATCGCGCCGGCCCCACCACCCCGGCCCAGAACTGGCGCTTCAACCGCGCCCTCGCCGGCGGCGGCCCGCTCGAGGATTACGGCCTCTACGGCCTGCAATCCGCGCTCTACTTGAGCGGCGAGATGCCCGAGAGCATCAGCGCCACCACATTCCAGCCCAAGGGCGACCCGCGCTTCACCGAAATCTTCGCGCACGTCGCCTCGCAATGGCGCTTCCCCTCGGGCGCAGTCGCGCACCTCGCCACCTCCTATGACAGCGCCGGAGCCAATTTCGTCCATGTCCGCGGCACCAACGGCGCCCTCATCATGGACCCCGCCACCAGCTATGCCGGGCAGAAAATGCGGATCGAGGGCCAGAACGCCCGCGAGTTCACCCCCGGCGACCCCAACACCCAGTTCGCCGGCCAGCTCAACCACTTCACCAGCGCCATCCGCGATGGAACGCCGATCCTGACCGGCGGCGAGATGGGCCTGCGCGACATCCGGCTGATCGAGGCGATCTATGCCTCGGCGCGCAGCGGGCGGACGGTGAAACTGGCACCGGATGGGCGGATGCGGGGCTAAGGACGCCCCCGCGCAGGTTTCACAACCGCGTCACGATACCGGGCTATCGTTGCCGGATGGCATTTCGTCATCGTCGGCAGGAGTCCGAACTCCGCGCATTCCGCTCCCTTTGCCATCGCCGCTGGTGAAGAAAGCGCACATCACCGGTGCTCGCCATATTTCCCGACACTGACACCCCCGCATTGATCGAGGGGGCGGCACTTCCATCGCATGTGCCGCACACGCAGGCCGCATCCTATGTCGCGCGCCTTGCGACGGACGGGACGCGCAACCTGGTGACCAACGTCGCCAGCGAAATGCTGCTGCTGCGCTCCGGCCGCGTCGATCTCCCCGTGACCGTGGACGACGGGACGCTGGGCCACTCCTATGTGAGCAGCCCGCACAGCGCCTATGTGCTCTATGCCCGTGACGAAATCGCGCTGCTCGGCCTCGGGCGTATGCGCATCGCCGCCGAGGCCGTGCTGAAAACGCTGAGCGCGCTCCTGCGCACGATGCGCCTCAACCGCGCGGTGCATCTCGACAATTGGCTGCTCTCGACCAATTTGCACGGAACATGGGACGGCACCGGTCTCGCGCAGATGCGCGCGCTGCTGTCGGCGCGCTTTCCCGACCATTTTCTGATCATCCGCTCGCTCGACCCTTGGACCTGCCCGGCGCTGCTGGACGCCGTCCGCCACGATGGCTGGACCCTGCTTCCCGCGCGGCAAGTCTGGGTGACCGATGATCTGGCGGCGTCCTGGCTCCCCCGCGGCCAGACCCGCGCGGATGCCAAGGCGCTGCGCCGATCGGGCCTGACCACCGGGCAGGCGACCAATCTCAGCGAACGTGACTGCGCGCGGATCGCCGATCTCTACCATCAGCTCTATGTCGGGCGCTATTCGGCGATCAATCCGATCTTCACGCCCGACTTCATTCAGGCGGCGGCCACCCTCGGCCTGCTGACCTTCCTCGTCGCGCGCGATGGACAGGGCGAGATCATGGCCTTCTCCGCGCTGCGCAGCGCTGGCGGGGTCGGCACGGTGCCGCTGATGGGCTATGACATGACCCGCCCGCAGAGCGAGGGGCTGTACCGCATCGCCAGCTATATGGCCGCCGAAGCCGCGATGCACGCCGGGCTACGCTTTCACGGCTCGTCCGGCGCGGCCGAGTTCAAGCGCAGCCGCGGCGCGCGGGGGACGATCGAATATATGGTAGTGGACGCTCGCCACCTCTCCGCCCCGCGCCGCGCTGGCCTGGCGCTGCTGGCCGCCGGGCTGAACGCGTTCATGAAGCCGATGCTGGAGCGCAATGGGTGGTAGCGATATCGCGCCATGCGCGATTGATGGAGGCGATCTACGCAGCGGCGCTCGACGGTCGGAAGGTCAAGCTGGCGGCGGATAGCAGGATATTGGGGTGTGCCGGCATCACCAACACGCTCCTAAAGCAGGAATCCCGCAAACCTCACGGCGACTTGAAACGCTGAGCACATTACAAACTTTTCAGTATCAAACTCAGCTTCTGAACATCACGGTGGATTATTTTAATGGATATGTCAGAGAGTGGACTCTTCCGATAGAGACACAATTTGCCGACAGTGTCTGGCGCACTATCGCCAACTTTAATATATTGCTGGCGCGCCTTCTTGAATCCATCGGCGGCCTCATCGCTATCGTGCGCCACGAAGTTTCTGAAGCGCTGCAAATCCTTAAGGCGCGAGGCGATGGGCGAAACTAAGTCTGCAATTGGGAATCCGTTTTCAAAAATCAGATTTGCCGCAGCCCTTGTTTCGTCGATCTTACCCCATTCGATGAACTTGTTTCTAGATTTTAAAATCTGCTCGGCTGTCTGCATATCAGGGCACACAAGCTTCGATTTGACGGGTGCGCCATTCATAGTCCTGTCATGTACACAATAATACAAAAAGCTCTGCCTAATCAGACTTTCGTATATTCTGTACAACCTGAAGCACACGGCCTCGGCAAGAAACCAGTGCTGCTCTGACACCTGATGGCCATCCTGCAGCGCCAGTTCATTGACAAAGCTGCCCAGCAGGACGCCCTGCTCATCAAATCGAGCGATGGCGCTCTCAATCGACAAATTCGTTCTCTAGTACATCAAGAACGTAATCAGCCCTCGCTACTCTCGCTTGCGTGTCCGTCGTTGCGAGCGTCGACGCCCTGATAAAAGCTTTAAGAGCGTCGGGCGCCGATGCCCGGTTCGCCTGCGGACTATACGTCAGATAGTCTGCGCTTATCTGATTTAGAACGGATTTCAGCTTCTCAGGCTGAGAGAAAACTGACTGAGTTAACTGCGTGTCCCGCAACCCCGTTATCGGGCTCTTGATATGCCCTACAACGGTCACCAAAGTAAAATACATATGCGCACTGGACCACGCCGTCTCTTTCAGTTCCACATCTGGATAAATCGCCGCAGCTGTTTCAATAGCGTCCGATAGTCGTGCAGCCGCAGAGGGGATACCATCTTCGACATCCTCAAACTTTTTGTAGGTCGCCTCGATAGCCTTTGATGATTGAATCTGAACAAGAAAGCATCCCAATAAATCAGAAGCAAGTTCAGCCTCTGACATTCTACTTATCGACGCCGTGGATAAAACTTTTGAATCAACCCAATACTGAAAATACCTGTATCCGATTTCGTAAGCGCAGGACTTAAAGAACCCGCTATAGGTCGCGTTTCTCATTTCCTGTGCGTTTAACTTAACCGTGTATCTATTGATGCGCGCAAAAATATCTAACAACTCGCTCCATGGCGCAGAGTTCAGAACATCGCACCCGATCTCATATTGCATGAAATCCTCTTGAACTTCATCGGGAAGCTCCGAGAATGTCCTTCCCGCAAATTCACGATTATGTGCGCGAGAAACCTTAATTCCATCGTTAATAAAATCAAATATTGCTCGAAGGCGCTGCTGACCATCGACCACAATCCTAATGGTCTTTCCGTCCTTAAATTCCTGCATAAGGATAATCTTCGGAAATGGCTTTCCTCTGATTATCGTGTCGGCAAGGAATGCTTTGGCGGATGACGTCCAAACCGATCTGCGCTGAAAGGCCGGCGAAAGGTCCAGTTTCTGATCGAGATACCACTCATTGAAGTCGGCGATGGAATATGCCCGCACATCAAATGTTTTCATTTTTATTGCCTTATCTTTCGGCCACGGAACTGCAGAGCCCCGGGCTCCCGAAGGAGGACGACAGCGTCGTTACTCTGGCGCTGATCAAGTCACATCACAAGCGCAAGCCCCCTTCCAATGTTGGAAATTCCCTGATCTAAACTGATCGGTGAACCCCAACCCGCCTCCTCCAACTCCCAAAACCCCCGCGCCTGACACCCGTCGCGCAGGTGTCGCGTCGCAGTCGCGCGCCTGTCGCCCGCGCGTCGCGCAGGTGTCGCGTCACCGTCGCGTCGCAGGTGTCAGCCGATCGCAAACCCGTCCACTCGGCCCGAAACACCGCATTTTTCGTCAGCTTCGTCGCAACGCCCTGGCCCCGCCCTCAATCGTCGCTGTTCAGCACCCGGGCATAGGCCGCCGGATCGGCATTCCCCCCGCTCAGCACGACCAGCAGGTCGGGCCGCGCCTCGACCTTGCCGGCCAGCAACGCTGCCAGCGCAACCGATCCGCCCGGCTCGATCACCAGCCGCAACCGCCGCGCCGCCCAGCGCTGCGCCGCCCGCACTTCCGCCTCGGTCACCCGCACGCCCGTCGCCCCGCGCCGCGACAGCACGTCGAAGGTCAGCGGGGAGACGCGCAGCGTCTGCAGCGAATCGCAGGCCGTTGGCGGCGGATTGTCGCCGACCGGCTCGATCCACCCCGCCTCCAGGCTGCGGCACATATCGTCCCAGCCCTCGGGCTCGACCACCGTGACCTGCGCATCGGGCAGCGCCAGTGCGACCCCGGCGGCCAGCCCCCCGCCGCCGCACGGCACCACGACATGCGCCGGATCGGGCAGCTTCATCTCGGCGGCTTGCGTGAGCACCTCGATCCCCAGGCTCCCCTGCCCCTCGATCACCCACGGGTCGTCGAATGGCGGCACCAGCGTGGCCCCGCGCGCATGGGCGAGGTGCGCGGCGATCTTGTCGCGATTTTCGGTCATCCGGTCATAGCTGACCACCTCGGCACCCAGCGCCAGCGTCGCCTCGCGTTTCAGCGCCGGGGCGTCGGCTGGCATCACGATCACCGCCGGGATCCCGAGTCGCTTCGCTGCCCAGGCAACGCCCTGTGCATGGTTGCCCGACGAGAATCCGACCACGCCCTTGGCCCGCACTTCCGGGTCCAGCGCGGTCAGCCGGTGCCATGCGCCGCGGATCTTGAACGCGCCAATGGGCTGGAGCGATTCGGCCTTGAACATCACCGGCACGCCGCGAATTTCGGCCACGAACAAGGGGGTAGGCGGCAGGATCGCTGCCATCTTCGAGGCTGCATCCCGCACCCCGGCCCGCGTCGGCTGTCGTAAAATTGTCACAAATCACCCCACTTCATCCAGATGGACCCAAAATCGCTTTACAAGGGGGACCCCCGACCCTAGATGACCCCTCCGCTGCCCCATGGGACTTCCACCGCAAGGCAGTGTTTTTATCGTCTGCCGCAAGGCAATTGGAGGTCCCTTGAGTTGCACAAGCATCATAGCGCGCTGGGGCTAGCGAAAGCCCTTCGTCCCGTCGAGCCGGTAACGCTCGTTCGCCCGCACGCTGCAAAGCGCGCCGCCCGCTTCTTTGTCGAGAAGTTTCCGGGGACGGTGCTCTATGCGGTCAAGGCGAATCCCTCTCCGGAATTGCTCCAGATCCTCTGGGACAGCGGTGTGACGCATTATGACGTCGCGTCGATCGGTGAGGTGCGCATGGCGCGCCGCACCCTGCCCCTGGCGACCCTGTGCTTCATGCACCCGGTCAAGGCCGAGGAAGCGATCGAGGAAGCCTATTTCAACCACGGCGTCCGTACCTTCAGCCTCGACACGATGGACGAGCTGGAAAAGATCGTCCGCGCCACCCGTGGCGCGACCGACCTGAACCTGTGCGTCCGCATCCGCGTGTCGTCCGATCACTCGAAGCTGAGCCTTGCGGCGAAGTTCGGTGCGGAGCCCGAGGATGTCGCCGACCTGCTCGTCGCGACCCGTCAGGCGGCCGATGCCCTTGGCATCTGCTTCCATGTCGGTTCGCAGGCGATGACCCCGGCGGCCTATGCCGAAGCGATGGAGCGCGTCCGCGCGGCGATCGTCGCCTCGTCGGTCACGGTCGACATCGTCGATGTCGGCGGCGGCTTCCCATCGACCTATCCCGGCATGGAGCCCCCGCCGCTGGAGGCCTATTTCGGCGTCATCCACAATGCGTTCGAGAATCTGCCGATCTCGTACAGCGCGGAACTGTGGTGTGAGCCGGGCCGGGCATTGTGCGCAGAATACAGCTCGCTGATCGTTCGCGTCGAAAAGCGCCGTGGGGATGAGCTGTACATCAACGACGGTGCCTATGGCGCGCTGTTCGATGCCGCGCATGTCGGCTGGCGCTTCCCGGTGCGCGTCCTGCGCGACGACGCCGACGAAGCGACGCAGATGACCGAATACAGCTTCTACGGCCCGACCTGTGACGATCTCGATCACATGGCCGGCCCGTTCGAGCTGCCGTCGGACATCATGGCCGGCGATTATATCGAGGTCGGGATGCTTGGCGCCTATGGCTCGGCGATGCGCACCGCGTTCAACGGCTTCGGCTCGGACGCGGTTCACACGGTCACCGACGAACCGATGGCAACGCTGTATTCGGGTATCGCGATCGAACGCCCGACCAACGTCGTCAGCCTCGAACAGTTCAAGCGCCGCGCGCGCCGCTGAGCTGGCTGAGCAGACAAGAAAATGGGCCGCCGTCCGAAAGGATGGCGGCCCATTTTGTTGGGACTATTTCCGGGCCTTGCGCGCGGCATAACGCGCATCCCGCGCCGCCTTCATCTCGGCTGCACTCGGCGGCGTCAGGCGCGCTTCCTTGAGCTCAGCGGCAGCCTCGGCCATGGCGAGCTCCTCAGCCTTCCGCTCCGCCTCGGCCTGCTTCTTCGCAAGCTTCTCGGCCTTTGCAGCAGCGAGCGCCTCCGCCTTGGCCGCGCGCTCTACTGCCAGCGCCTGATCGCGCTCTTCCTGCGCCTTGCGCCGCGCTTCCTGTTCAGCGGGATCTACCGCAGGTTTGGCGCGCAACCGGTCGAGCGCCTTCTGCTTTGCCTTGGCGGCAGCGGCAGTGCGATCCTGAAATGACGGTTCTTTGTACGACATGGCTCGTTCCAATAAACTAAAGCACGCCCAAACGCACGCGACCGTGTCGCGTACCGGATGCGCAAAAAATATGTTCGCAGCGGACACGCGCGCGCCGCGGTCTGCGATCAATAGCTCAGCGGGCGGGACATTCCCCGCCGTGCCGGACCATCAGCCCCGCCCGTCGAGGATCGCCTCAATCGCGTCGGTCACCACGGCGATATCGGCCATCCCATCGACCCGCTGAACCAGCCCGCGCGCCTCATAGATTGGCAGGATCGGCGCAGTCTTGGCGCGATATTCGGCCATACGCGTGCGCACGGTGGCCTCATTGTCGTCGGGGCGGCGCTTGAACTCGGTCCCGCCGCACACATCGCACACGCCTTCGACCTTGGGCTGGTTGAAGCTGTCGTGGTAATTGGCACCGCAATTGCCACAGCTGAACCGGCCGGTGATCCGCGTGACCAGTGCGTCCTCGTCCACCACCAGCTCGATCACGTGGTCGAGCTTGCGGCCACGCTCGGCGAGAATCTCGTCGAGCGATTGTGCCTGAGCAGCGGTGCGGGGATATCCGTCGAAGATCGCGCCCTTGTCCGCGCCCAGCTCGTCGAGCCGCTCGCCGATAATGCCGCTGACGATCGCGTCGGAAACGAGCTCGCCCGCTTCCATCACCGCCTTCGCCTGCAGCCCCACCGGCGTTCCGGCCTTGACCGCCGCGCGCAGCATGTCGCCGGTCGACAGCTGGACCATGCCGCGCTCGCTTTCCAGCCGCGACGCCTGGGTCCCCTTGCCTGCGCCCGGAGGCCCCAACAGGATGATATTCAACTGGCTTCCCCTTTTCCGTCGCTGCGCCTTGTCAGCGCAGTCGACCGCCCTTCAGCTTCGCCTTCTTGATCAGGTCGCCATACTGGTGCGCCAGCAAGTGCGACTGGATCTGCGTGACCGTGTCCATCGTCACGTTGACGACGATGAGCAGGCTGGTCCCGCCGAGATAGAAGGGGATTGCGAGCGCCGACACAAGATATTCCGGCACAAGGCAGATGAAGGTCAGGTACGCCGCGCCGATCACGGTAATGCGCGTCAGCACATAGTCGAAATAGGCTTCAGTGTTCTTGCCCGGACGGATGCCGGGAATAAACCCGCCATGCTTCTTGAGGTTCTCGGCCGTCTCCTCGGGATTGAACACCACTGCGGTGTAGAAGAACGAGAAGAAGATGATGCCGGCACCGTAGAGCAGCATATATACAAGAGAACCGTGCTGCAGATACTGGTTGAGCGTGATGATGAGATCACCGCCCCAGCTTTCACCGCTTTGCGCCTGACCGGCGAACTGGCTGACCGTCAGCGGCATCAGCAACAGCGAGCTGGCAAAGATCGGCGGGATCACGCCGGCAGTGTTGATCTTGAGCGGCAGGTGGCTGCGTTCACTCTGCACACCGCGCTGGGTCTGGCGCTTGGGATACTGGATCAGGATGCGCCGCTGGGCACGCTCCATAAAGCAGATGAACAGGATCAGGCCCGCAACTGCCGCGAGGATCGCGACAAGGGTTACCGGGTTCATCGACCCCGAACGGCCACCCTCGAACAGCTGCACCAGCGTAGTGGGCAGATGTGCGACGATGCCGGCCATGATGATGAGGCTGATGCCGTTACCGACGCCGCGGCTGGTGATCTGCTCACCCAGCCACATCAGGAACATGGTGCCGCCGATCAGGCTGATGACCGCAGCGATGCGGAACAGCATCCCGGGCTCGACCACTGGCGCAAGCCCCTGGGTCGCGCCAAGCGTCTCAAGGCCAACGGCAATGAAATAGCCCTGGATCGCGGTCAGCCCCACGGTACCATAGCGGGTGTACTGGTTGAGCCGCTTGCGGCCGCTCTCGCCATCTTTCTTGATCGCGGCGAGCGTGGGCGACAGCGAGGTTGCGAGCTGCACCACGATCGAGGCGGTAATGTAGGGCATCACGCCGAGCGCGATCACCGACATACGCTCCAGCGCACCGCCCGAGAAGGTGTTGAAGAAGTCGAGCACGCCGCCCTGGGTGCGCTCGGCCAGCAGCCCCAGCTGCGTCGGATCGACACCGGGCAGCGGCACGAAGCTGAGCATCCGGAAGATGATCAACGCGCCGAGCGTGAACCACAGGCGCTTCTTGAGTTCGGTGGCCTGTCCGAACTTGGACAGGTTGAGGCCGGATGCCATTGAATCGGCTGCGGATGCCATTGAACGATTATCCCGGAAACCAAAGCGGCGGAGAAGCGTTCGCCGCTCCCCCGCCGCCCATATAGGTTACTGTCAGAGCAGGGCAATGCGCATACATCGCCCCGTCCACAGCTAAGTCAGGCCTTTCCGGCCTTCTTGGCGGCGATGACCTTCTGCACCGAGCGATGCTTTGCAGCATGTTTCTCGGCAGCAGGAACGATCGTCGGGATGGTGACGGTGCCACCAGCCTTCTCGACCGCCTCGATCGCGCCCTTCGACGCGCCGGCGACGGTGAAGCTGAGCTTCGCCGAAAACTCGCCCTTGCCGAGCAGACGGACGCCATGCTTGCCGCCGCGCGCCAGACCAACCGCCTGCAGCGCCGCATGGTCGATCTCGGTCGCGGTCAGCGTGCCGGCATCGACCAGCTTCTGGATCATGCCCAGATTGACCTCGGCATAATCCTTGCCGCGCGGATTGTTGAAGCCGCGCTTCGGAATGCGCATGTGGAGCGGCATCTGACCGCCTTCAAAGCCGTTGATCGCGACGCCCGAACGTGCCTTCGCACCCTTCTGGCCGCGGCCTGCGGTCTTGCCCTTGCCCGAGCCGATGCCGCGTCCAACGCGCATCCGGCCCTTGCGGGCGCCTTCATTGTCGGTGAGGTCGTTCAGCTTCATGTCGTGCACTCGCTTTCGCTTTTGTCGCGCTGGTAAAATTCCCCGGCAAGCGGGGAAAATCGGAAAGGGGGCCGATAGCCCCCTCCCCTCATATTGTCACCTGGAAAAGAGGTCGGGGGCTCAGCCCTCGACGATCTCCACCATGTGGGGCAGCTTGCGGATCATACCGCGGACCTCGGGGCTATCCTCGAGCTCGCTGACCTTGTGCATCTTGTTCAGGCCCAGGCCGATCAGCGTCGCGCGCTGATCCTTGGTCCGACGGATCGGCGAACCGATCTGCTTTACCTTGATCTTCGCCATATCGCTTACTCCACGATCGCCGCGGCATCAGCCTCGGCGGTCTGCGAACCGCCACGGCCAAGCAGGTCGGCAATCTTCTTGCCGCGACGCTGGGCCACTGCCTTCGGGGAATACTGGTCGCCCAGTGCCTCAAAGGTCGCGCGGATCATGTTGTAGGGGTTCGACGTGCCGACCGACTTGGTCACCACATCGGCAACGCCCAGGCTCTCGAACACAGCGCGCATCGGGCCACCGGCGATGATGCCGGTACCGGCGGGTGCCGAACGGAGGGTGACCTTGCCGGCACCGAAATGGCCCTTGCCGTCATGGTGCAGCGTCCGGCCCTCGCGCAGCGGCACGCGGACCATCTTCTTCTTGGCAGCGGCGGTCGCCTTCGAAATGGCTTCCGGCACTTCGCGCGCCTTGCCATGGCCAAAGCCGACACGGCCCTTGCCGTCGCCCACGACGACCAGCGCCGCAAAGCCGAAGCGCTTGCCGCCCTTCACCGTCTTGCTGACGCGGTTGATGTGGACGAGCTTTTCGATCAGCTCTTCACCGCCATCGTCCGCACCGGGGCCGCCACGACCGCGATTGTCGCGACCACGATTGCCGTCGCGACCACGGCCACCGCCGCCGCCACGATTGTCGCCACCGCCACGGCCACCACGACCACGACGGGGTGCATCGGCTGCGCCAGCCTCGGCTGCTACGCCCTCGACGGGCGCCTGGTTCTGTTCGTCAGCCATCTTAGAACTCCAATCCGCCTTCACGCGCGGCATCCGCCAGCGCCTTGACGCGTCCGTGGAACAGGAAACCGCCACGGTCGAACACGACCTGCGTCACGCCGGCCTGCTTGGCGACTTCGGCGATGCGCGCACCGACGGCCTTGGCCGCGTCGATGTTGCCACCGTTCGTGCCACGGACATCCTTGTCCAGCGTCGAGGCGGCGGCCAGGGTCTTGCCCTGGGCGTCGTCGATCACCTGCACATAGATGTGCTTGCCCGAGCGATGCACCGACAGCCGCGGACGGCCGCCCGAACGCGCGCGCAGCGCGGTGCGGTTGCGGCGACGCCGCTTCTCGAAGAGAGAGAGACCCTTGCTCATTACTTCTTCTTCCCTTCCTTGCGGAAGATGAACTCGCCCTCGTACTTGATGCCCTTGCCCTTATAGGGTTCAGGCTTACGCCAGCGACGAATTTCCGCGGCAAACTGGCCGACGGCCTGCTTGTCGTTGCCCGAGATTTCGACGGTCGTCTGGTCGGGGGTCTTCACCTCCACACCTTCCGGCACGTCCAGATCGACGTCATGCGAGTAGCCGAGCTGAAGCTTCAGCTTGCGGCCCTGCGCATTGGCGCGATAGCCGACGCCTGTGATGAGCAGCTTCTTCGAGAAGCCCTCGGTCACCCCGGTCACGAGATTCTGGACCAGCGTACGCTGCATACCCCAGAACGCCTTGGCGCGCTTGGTGTCGTTCGCGGGCTTCACCGTGATGGTGCCCTCGCCCATCTCATACGAGATGTCGTCCGACGCAGGCATGGTCAGGGTGCCCTTCGGCCCCTTGACGCTCACGATACCGCCTTCGACGCTGGCAGTGACGCCGGCGGGAACGGGGATCGGCTTTTTACCGGTGCGGCTCATCAGAACACCTCCGCGAGCACTTCGCCGCCGACATTCTGGTCGCGCGCCTCAGCGTCCGACAGAACGCCACGAGGCGTCGAAACGATGGTGATGCCCAGGCCGTTGCGCACCTTCGGCAGCTCCTTGGAGCCCGAATAGACGCGGCGACCCGGCTTCGAGACGCGCGCGATCGACTTGATCGCGGGCTGGCCCTCGAAATACTTCAGCTCGATGCGGATGCCGGCTGCGGGCCCCATCTGCTCTTCGCTGTAGCCACGGATATAACCCTCGCGCTGAAGCACGTCGAGGACACGCGCACGCAGCTTGCTTGCCGGCGTCAGGACAGAGTCCTTACGGGCGCGCTGGCCGTTGCGGATGCGGGTGAGCATATCACCCAGAGGATCGGTCAATGCCATCTTCGTGATCCTTACCAGCTCGACTTCGTGACACCCGGGATCAGGCCCTTGTTGGCCAGATCGCGCAGCATGACACGTGCGAGACGGAACTTGCGGTAATAACCGCGCGGACGACCGGTCAGCTCGCACCGGTTGCGGATGCGGGTCGGGTTCCCGTTGCGGGGAATCTCGGCCATCTTCAAACGCGCGATGAGACGCTCGGTCTCATCGAGCGACTTGTCGTTCGCAATCGCCTTCAGCTTCGCGTAGCGGCCGGCGTACTTCTTCACCAGCTGCTTGCGACGCTCGTTCTTGAGCACGGAACTCAGTTTCGCCATGACTTAAGTTCTCTTTCCCTTACGCGGCCTGCTTCGCTTCACCGTCCGCCTCGATGGGGAACGGGAAACCGAAGAGACGGAGAAGCTCGCGAGCTTCCTCGTCGGTCTTGGCGGTGGTGGTCACGATCACGTCCATGCCGCGCACCTTGTCGATGCGGTCATAGTTGATCTCGGGGAACACGATCTGTTCCTTGATGCCGCAGGCGTAGTTGCCACGGCCGTCGAACGACTTGTCGTTCAGGCCGCGGAAATCGCGCACGCGCGGCAGCGCGATGGTGATGAAGCGGTCGAGGAACTCATACATGCGCTCACGACGCAGCGTCACCTTGCAACCGATCGCCATGCCTTCACGCAGCTTGAACTGCGCGATCGACTTCTTGGCCTTGGTCACGACAGGCTTCTGGCCGGCGATCAGCTCCATTTCGGAAGCCGCCTGCTCGACCTTCTTCTTGTCCTGGGTCGCTTCGCCGACGCCCATGTTGAGCACGATCTTCGAGATCTTCGGCACTTCCATCGCATTCTTGTACCCGAACTTCTCGGTCATCGCCTTGGCGATTTCCGTGTCGTACTTCGACTTCATGCGCGGGATATAGGTGTCAGCCATCAGATGACCTCCCCGGTCTTGACCGCAACGCGGACCTTCTTGCCGTCACGCTCCTCGAAGCGGACGCGGGTCGCCTTGCCGTCCTTGGTCACATGCGCGACCTTCGACACGTGCAGCGGCGCCTCGGCGCGCTTCAGGCCACCCTGCGGATCACCCTGGCTCGGCTTGGTGTGGCGCACGGCGATGTTCACGCCCGACACGACGACCTTGTCGGCCTTCGGCATCGACTTGACGACTTCACCGGTCTTGCCCTTGTCCTTGCCGGACAGGACGATGACCTGGTCGCCCTTCTTGATCTTGGCAGCAGCCATCACAGCACCTCGGGGGCGAGCGAAATGATCTTCATGAAGCCCTTCGAGCGCAGCTCGCGGACCACCGGGCCAAAAATACGAGTGCCGATCGGCTCCTCGTTCTTGTTGACCAGGACGGCAGCATTGCCGTCGAAGCGGATCACCGAGCCATCGGCGCGGCGGACGTCCTTGGCGGTGCGGACGATGACGGCACGATGCACGTCACCCTTCTTCACCTTGCCGCGGGGCTGCGCTTCCTTGATGCTGACGACGATGACGTCGCCGACGCCGGCGAAGCGACGCTTCGACCCGCCCAGCACCTTGATGCACTGCACCCGCTTCGCGCCGCTGTTATCTGCGACGTCGAGATTGGACTGCATCTGGATCATTGATCCGGTTCCTTCTCGTTCGGCCTACCGGGACATGTCCCGACGGTTCCAGTTGAACTCTTGAGACCCTGACGGGTCTTAAGCGATGTCGGCCCGCTCGGGGGTCGCGTGGGTGTTCACCCGCTCGATCACCTTCCAGGTCTTCAGCTTGCTGATCGGCGCGGTCTCTTCGATCCGCACGGTCTCGCCAGCCTTGTACTCGTTCGCCTCGTCATGGGCGTGATACTTCTTCGAGCGCCGGATGATCTTGCCGTAGAGCGGGTGCTTGACCTTGCGCTCCACGTTCACGACCACCGTCTTGTCGCCCTTGTCGGACACGATCTGCCCGGTCAGCACGCGCTTCGGCATGTTCGTTGTCCTCTTACTTCGCAGCCGAGCGCGAACGCTCGTTCTGCAGCGTCTTGATGCGCGCGATGTCCTTGCGGACTTCCTTCACGCGACTCGGCTTTTCGAGCTGGCTGGTCGCCGCCTGGAAGCGCAGGTTGAATGCCTCGCGCTTCAGGTTGCCCAGCTCCTCGCCCAGCTGATCGTCGCTCTTGGCGCGCAGATCGGTTGCCTTCGTCATTGCTTAACCCTCCAGGTGCGACGTGTCGCCGAGGCGGGCCACGACCTTGGTCTTGATCGGCAGCTTCATCGCCGCACGCTCGAACGCTTCCGCTGCGAGCGGGCCGGGAACGCCGTCCAGCTCGAACAGGATGCGGCCGGGCGCAACGCGCGCCGCCCAATATTCAGGGGCACCCTTGCCCGAGCCCATGCGGACTTCGGCAGGCTTGCTCGACACCGGCAGATCCGGGAAAATGCGGATCCACAAGCGGCCCTGACGCTTGATGTGACGCGTGATCGCGCGGCGAGCCGCCTCGATCTGGCGTGCGGTGATCCGCTCCGGCTCCATCGCCTTCAGGCCGTACGACCCGAAGTTCAGCGTCGCGCCGCCCTTGGTCTCACCCTTGATCCGGCCCTTGAAGGCCTTGCGGAACTTGGTGCGCTTCGGTTGCAACATTGTCTCTAACCCTTAGCGACGGTCATCGCGCGCCGGGCGAACGCCCGACGTCTGCGATTCCATGTTCAGGCGATCGGTCGCCATCGGATCATGGCCCAGGATCTCGCCCTTGAAGATCCAGACCTTGACGCCGCACACGCCATAGGCGGTGTGCGCTTCGGCAGTGGCGTGATCGACGTTCGCGCGCAGCGTGTGCAGCGGAACGCGGCCTTCACGATACCATTCCGAACGCGCGATTTCCGCGCCGCCCAGACGGCCACCACAGTTGATCCGGATGCCTTCCGCGCCCAGACGCATCGCCGACTGAACGGCGCGCTTCATGGCACGACGGAACGCGATGCGGCGCTCCAGCTGATCGGCAATGCCCTGCGCGACGAGCTTGGCATCGACTTCCGGCTTGCGGATTTCGACGATGTTCAGCGACACGTCCGAGCTGGTCATCGACGCGAGCTTCTTGCGAAGCTTCTCGATGTCCGTGCCCTTCTTGCCGATGATCACGCCGGGACGCGCCGCAAAGATGCTGACGCGGCAAAGCTTGGCCGGACGCTCGATCACCACCTTGGAGATCGCAGCCTGCGGCAGCGTCTTCATGATGAACTGGCGCATCTTGAGGTCTTCCAGCAGCAGGCGGCCATAATCGGCGCCTTCTGCAAACCAGCGGCTGTCCCAGGTGCGGTTGATCTGCAGGCGCAGACCGATCGGGTTGCTCTTGTGACCCATTATGCTTCTTCCTGCACTTCGCGCACAACGATGCGCAGACGGCTGAACGGCTTCAGGATGCGCGTCGACTTGCCGCGGCCACGGGTGTGGAACCGCTTCATAGTGATCGACTTGCCGACCGACGCCTCGGCGACGACGAGCGCGTCGACGTCGAGATTGTGGTTGTTCTCGGCATTGGCGATGGCCGAAGCCAGCACCTTGCGCGCGTCAACTGCCATCGCCTTCGTGCTGAAGGAGAGGATGTTGAGTGCGTCACCGGCACGCTTGCCGCGGATCAGGCCAGCAACCAGGTTCAGCTTCTGCGCCGAACCACGGATCTGCGTGCCAACCGACAGCGCCTCATTGTCGCCAACGCGACGGGGAGCCTTGGGCTTCGACATGTTAGCGCTTACCCTTCTTGTCGGCCGCATGGCCCGGGAAGAACCGGGTCGGGGCGAACTCGCCGAGCTTCATGCCGACCATGTCCTCATTGACCGACACCGGCACGAACTTGCGGCCGTTGTAGACATTGAAGGTCAGGCCGACGAACTGCGGCAGGATGGTCGAACGACGCGACCAGGTCTTGATCGGACCGCTACGGCCCGAGCTCTCCTGAGCGACTTCCGCCTTCTTCAGGAGGTGGAGGTCCACGAACGGACCCTTCCAAACGGAGCGAGCCATAGGTTAGCCCTTCTTCTTCGCGTGGCGGCTGCGGATGATGAACTTATCCGTCGCCTTGTTGTGACGGGTGCGCGCACCCTTGGTCGGCTTGCCCCACGGGGTGACCGGATGACGGCCGCCCGAGGTCCGGCCTTCACCACCGCCGTGCGGGTGGTCGACCGGGTTCTTGGCGACGCCGCGGGTCAGCGGGCGGATGCCCTTCCAGCGGTTGCGGCCAGCCTTGGCGAGGTTGGTGTTGCCGTTGTCGGGGTTCGACACGGCGCCAACGGTGCCCATGCAGTCCGAGCGGATGTAGCGCTGCTCACCCGAATTCAGGCGCACGATCACCATGCCGCGGTCACGACCGACAACCTGCACATAGGTGCCTGCCGAACGCGCGATCTGGCCGCCCTTGCCCGGCTTCATCTCCACATTGTGGACGATGGTGCCGACCGGCATCTGGCCCAGCTCCATGGCGTTGCCCGGCTTCACGTCGGTCTTCTTGCCCGCGATCACCTTGTCGCCAACGCCAAGGCGCTGGGGAGCGATGATATAGGCATAGTCCGGCGTTTCGGCGGTGCCATAGTTGATTAGCGCGATGAAGGCGGTGCGGTTGGGATCGTACTCGATCCGCTCCACGGTGCCCTCGACATCCCACAGCCGACGCTTGAAGTCGATGATGCGGTAACGCTGCTTGTGGCCACCCGCGATGCCGCGCGAGGTCACATGGCCCTTGTTGTTACGGCCACCGGTCTTGCGCTTGCCTTCGGTCAGCGCCTTGACGGGGCCGCCCTTGTGCAGACCCGAACGGTCCACCAGGATCAGGCCACGCCGCGCCGGCGAGGTCGGGTTATAATTCTTCAGAGCCATGTCAGTTGACCCCCTGCGTGACGTCGATCGAATCGCCGTCCTTCAGCGTGACGATCGCCTTCTTGATGTCGCTGCGCGTGTAGGGCTTGCCCTTCCAGCGCTTCGTCTTGCCCTTCTGGACGATCGTGTTCACCGCGGTGACACCGACGCCGAAGATCGCCTCGACCGCAGCCTTGATCTGCGGCTTGGTCGCTTCACCGGCGACCTTAAAGACCACCGCATTATGCTCGGAGACCAGGGTCGACTTCTCGGTGATGTGCGGCGCGACAATCACGTCATAATGACGGATGTCGATCTGCTCCTGCTTCTTAGCCATTGAAGCGCGCCTCCAGCTTTTCGACGGCAGCGCGGGTCAGGACCAGCGTGTCGTGCTTCAGGATGTCATAGACGTTGGCGCCGACTGCCGGGAGGACGTTGACGCCCACCAGGTTGCGTGCTGCGAGGAAGCCGTCACCGGCTTCACCGTCGATCACCAGCGTCTTCTTGCCGACGTTGAGGCCAGCGAGCTGGTCCTTGAGCGCCGCCGTCTTGCTCGCCTCGAACCCGTCGAGGACGATCAGCGAACCCGCCTTGGCGTGGCTCGACAGCGCCATCTTCAGGCCCAGCGCGCGGATCTTCTTGTTCAGCGAGCTGTTGAAGTCACGGAGACGCGCACCATGAGCCTTACCACCGCCGATGAAGATCGGGGCTGCGCGATCGCCGTGACGAGCGGTACCGCCGCCCTTCTGGCGACCGAACTTCTTGCCGGTACGCGACACTTCCGAACGCTCACGCGTCGGACGTGCGGTGCCGCGGCGATTCCACAGCTGCCAAGTGACGACGCGGTGCAGGATGTCGGCGCGCGGCTCGAGACCGAAGACGTCGTCCTTCAGCTCGATATCGCCCGATGCCTTGGCGTCGAGGGTTTGAACCTTGACCTTCACGTTCAGCCCTCCTGGCCTTCGGTCGCCTCAGGCGCCTCGACCGTATCGGCCGGGGTGTCCGCTGCGGCGGTGTCGTTGGTGTTGGCAGCAGTCTTGATGCCGGCGGGGAACGGCGCGTCGGCGTGACGCGCGACCTTCACCGCATCCTTGACGTAGAGCCAGCCGCCCTTCGAGCCAGGGACCGAGCCCTTGACGAAGATCAGGCCGCGCTCGACGTCGGTACCGACGATTTCGAGATTCTGCTGCGTGCGATACTTGTCGCCCATGTGGCCGGCCATCTTCTTGTTCTTGAAGACCTTGCCCGGATCCTGGCGCTGACCGGTCGAACCGAGTGCACGGTGGCTGATCGAGACGCCGTGCGTCGCGCGCATACCACCGAAGCCCCAGCGCTTCATGCCGCCCTGGAAGCCCTTACCCTGGGTCTTGCCCTGGATATCGACATACTGGCCCGCGACATAATGGTCGGCCGAAATCTCGGCGCCCACGTCAAGCAGACCGTCCTCATCCACGCGGAATTCCGCGAGGATCGCCTTGGGCTCCACTTCGGCCTTGCCGAACTGGCCGCGCTGCGGCTTGGCGACATTCTTTGCCTTGGCGCTGCCTGCGCCAAGCTGGACGGCGGTGTAGCCGTCACGATCTTTTTCGCGAACCGAGACAACCTGCAGCCCTTCAAGGCTCAGGACGGTGACCGGCACATGGCGGCCATCGTCCTTGAACAGGCGGGTCATCCCCAGCTTCTTCGCGATCACGCCAGTGCGCATGATCTGTTGCTCCTCAATACAGAGGCACCCCGCGGACCATTCCGAAGGGTGCGTGCTTCAGCCCAAATATGCAGTGCGAGCCCCCGTCCGGGCTGAGTTTCCACCCAAGGGCGGAAAAGACGGGGGACGCAGCCCGGACCGAAGTCCGGCGGTATCCCTATGTCGTTTGAGCTTTCGCTCCGGGTCGGATCATCGGATCGGGATCGATCCGGCCAGCCCTGCGCGACTCCAGTGGAATCGCGAATCTCGTTGGGAGAGCGCGGCCTTTACGGTGCTTCGCCACCCCTGTCCACCCCTATGCGCGGTTCGCGCCCGAAAGGATGGCGACCCCGGCTTTCGCCGGGGCTTCGGCACATTGGCTCACGCCAATTTGATCTGAACGTCAACGCCAGCGGCAAGGTCCAGCTTCATCAGCGCGTCAACCGTCTGCGCGGTCGGCTGCACGATGTCGAGCAGGCGCTTGTAGGTGCGCGTCTCGAACTGCTCGCGCGACTTCTTGTCGATGTGTGGGCCGCGGTTGACCGTGAACTTGTCGATGTGCGTGGGAAGCGGGATCGGGCCACGGATCATCGCGCCGGTGCGGCGCGCGGTGTCGGCGATGTCGGCTGCGGCCTGATCGAGCACGCGATGGTCGAACGCCTTCAGGCGGATGCGGATATTGTTGTCCATAGTCCCTACCGATGCGAAAGAGCGGGGCGCGTGAAACACGCCTCTTGCTGGTTCATACGCTAAAACGAAGGCGGGCCACTACAGCGGAAGCGGGGGAATGGCAAGGGGGTGGAGCGGAGAAATTTAGCGCGAGCGCATCCCCTCTCGTCTCCCCGGCCTTGAGCCGGGGTCCCGCTTCTTCACTCCCGACTCTAGGCCAGCGTGTCGTACAAATTCCGCCACTCCGGATTCCCGCGCTCGATCAGCTCGAACTTCCACTCTCGTCGCCAGCGTTTGACCCGCTTTTCATGCGCGATCGCATCGGTGATCTCTGGCGTATGTTCAGCCCAGACCAGCCGATCCAGGCCGTAGCGGCGACAGAAATCCGAGCCGTCGCCGCTTCGATGCTGATGAACGCGCTGTGGCAGATCAGCGGTCACACCGACATACATCGTACCGCGGTAGCGATCCGCCATGATGTAAACCCAGCCGCCACTTGCCATTCACCTAGATCAGAAGAAGCGGGACCCCGGGTCAAGCCCGGGGTGACGAGTTAGAAGCGAAGCGGATCAAATTCCCCGCCACCCGGCCTTGCGCCGGGGTCCCGCTGCCTTGTGGCTGGTCTGGCCGCGAAACGCACAGGTCGGCGCACGACCAAAAAAAGCCAGCCCTCCCACCCCACCCTCTCCCGCGAAAGCTGGACAGGGCCAAGATGAGGCACAGGCAAACAAAAAGCCCGGCCTCCCCATGGGGAAGCCGGGCTCTTCATTCTCAGCCCTTACGGGCGTCGATTACTTGTCGATCGAAGCGACGACGCCTGCACCGACGGTGCGGCCGCCTTCGCGGATCGTGAAGCGCTGGCCGATGTCCATCGCGATCGGCGCGATCAGCTTCACGCCGAGGGCAACTTCGTCGCCCGGCATGACCATCTCGGTGCCGGCCGGCAGCTCGATGGTGCCGGTGACGTCGGTGGTGCGGAAGTAGAACTGCGGACGATAGTTCGCGAAGAACGGCGTGTGACGGCCACCCTCGTCCTTCGACAGGACGTACACCGACGACTGGAAGTCGGTGTGCGGGGTGATCGAACCCGGCTTGGCCAGAACCTGGCCGCGCTCGACTTCGTCACGTGCAACGCCGCGGATCAGCGCGCCGATGTTGTCGCCGGCCTGGCCCTGGTCGAGCAGCTTGCGGAACATTTCAACGCCGGTCACGACGGTCTTGCGGACGGTCGGCTGGATGCCGACGATCTCGACTTCCTCGCCAACCTTCACAACGCCGGTCTCGACGCGGCCGGTCACCACGGTGCCGCGACCCGAGATCGAGAACACGTCCTCGATCGGCATCATGAACGGCTTGTCCAGCGGACGCTCCGGCTGCGGGATCGACTCGTCGACAGCGGCCATGAGCGCGAGGATCGCGTCCTTGCCCAGCGTGTCATTCGAACCCGACAGGGCGCAGGTCGCCGAACCGCGGATGATCGGAATGTTGTCGCCGTCGAACTCACGACGCGACAGCTCCTCGCGGATTTCCATCTCGACCAGCTCAAGGATTTCCTCGTCGTCGACCAGGTCGACCTTGTTGAGGAAGACCACCATGGTCGGCACGCCGACCTGCTTGGCGAGCAGGATGTGCTCCTTGGTCTGCGGCATCGGCCCGTCCGTGGCCGACACGACCAGGATCGCGCCATCCATCTGCGCCGCGCCGGTGATCATGTTCTTCACATAGTCGGCGTGGCCGGGGCAGTCGACGTGCGCATAGTGACGCGACTCGGTCTCATACTCGACGTGCGCGGTCGAGATGGTGATGCCGCGCTCGCGCTCTTCCGGCGCCTTGTCGATGTTGGCGAAGTCGACCGCGGCGTTGCCCGCGACGTTCTCGGCCAGAATCTTCGTGATCGCGGCGGTCAGCGAGGTCTTGCCGTGATCGACGTGACCGATGGTGCCGATGTTGAGGTGCGGTTTGGTCCGCTCAAATTTTGCCTTCGCCATTATTTCCTACCTTCTGAGTCAATTTCCCGGACCGCCATGGGACTCACGAGAACGCGGCCCCATAGCGATCAATTTCGTCCAACGCCAGCCTTAGGCCAGCTTCGCCTTCACTTCCTCGGCCACGTTCGGCGGCACTTCGTCATAGTGGCTGAACTGCATGCTGTACTGCGCGCGTCCCTGCGTGAACGAGCGGAGCTGGTTCACGTAACCGAACATATTGGCCAGCGGGACCATCGCATCGACGGTCTGCGCGTTACCACGGCTGTCGGTGCCCTGGATCTGCCCGCGACGGCTGTTGATGTCGCCAATGACGTCACCAAGATAGTCCTCGGGGGTCACGACCTCAACCTTCATCACCGGCTCGAGCAGCGTGATGCCCGACTTCTGGGCCGCTTCGCGCATCGCGGCGCGGGCACAGATTTCAAACGCCAGCGCCGACGAGTCGACGTCATGGTACGCGCCGTCATACAGCAGCACTTCAAAGTCGATGATCGGGAAGCCGACCAGCGAACCGGTCAGCGCCGTCTCGCGGAAGCCCTTTTCGATCGCCGGGATATATTCTTTGGGAATGTTACCGCCCTTGATCTCGTCCTTGAAGACGAAGCCCGAACCGCGCTCACCCGGGGTCAGCTTGACCTTGACGCGGCCGAACTGGCCGGTGCCGCCCGACTGCTTCTTGTGGGTGTAGTCGATGTCGACCGGCTTCTTGAGATATTCGCGATACGCCACCTGCGGCGCGCCGACATTCGCCTCGACCTTGAACTCGCGCTTCATGCGGTCGACCAGAATTTCGAGGTGGAGCTCGCCCATCCCCTTGATGATGGTCTGACCCGACTCATGGTCAGTCGAAACGCGGAACGAGGGATCCTCGGCAGCCAGGCGGTTGAGCGCGAGGCCCATCTTCTCCTGGTCAGCCTTGGTCTTGGGCTCCACCGACAGCTCGATCACCGGCTCGGGGAATTCCATCCGCTCAAGGATGATCGGATGCGCCGCGTCGCACAGCGTGTCGCCGGTCGTGGTTTCCTTCAGACCCGCGATCGCTACGATGTCGCCCGCACGCGCCTCGTCGATGTCCTCACGCGAGTTCGCGTGCATCAGGAGCATACGACCGATCTTTTCCTTCTTGTCCTTCACCGAGTTCAGGTAGCTGCCCTTGGTCAGCGTACCCGAGTAGATGCGGGCGAAGGTCAGCGAGCCGACGAACGGATCGTTCATGATCTTGAACGCGAGCAGCGACAGCGGCGCGGTGTCCGACGCCGGACGCGAATCCGGGGTCTCGCCGTCGAGCTTCACGCCCTGAACGTCCGGAATGTCGAGCGGCGACGGCAGATAGTCGACCACCGCGTCGAGCAGCGGCTGGACGCCCTTGTTCTTGAATGCCGAGCCGCACACGATCGGCACGAACGACATTGCCAGCGTACCCTTGCGGATCAGCTTCTTGAGGTCAGCGACCGACGGCTCATTGCCTTCGAGATACGCTTCCATCAGCGCATCGTCCTGCTCGACCGCCATTTCGATCAGTTCGCTGCGATACTTGGCGGCCTTTTCGGCCATGTCCGCAGGGATGTCCTGATATTCGAACTTCGCGCCGAGCGACTCTTCGAGCCAGATGATCGCACGGTTGTTGACCAGATCGACCAGACCCTTGAACCCGCCCTCGATGCCGATCGGCAGATACAGCACCGCCGGACGCGCGCCGAGACGCTCGATGATCGAGTCTACGCAGTAATAGAAATCGGCGCCGGTGCGATCGAGCTTGTTGACGAAGCACATGCGCGGGACCTTGTACTTGTCCGCCTGACGCCACACGGTTTCCGACTGCGGCTCAACGCCGGCAACGCCGTCGAAGCACGCTACCGCGCCGTCGAGCACGCGCAGCGAACGCTCGACTTCAATGGTGAAGTCGACGTGGCCCGGGGTGTCGATGATGTTGATCAGATGCTCGGGGCCCTGACCGTCCTCGGCCTTCCACTTGCAGGTGGTCGCCGCCGACGTGATCGTGATCCCGCGCTCCTGCTCCTGCTCCATCCAGTCCATCGTCGCGGTGCCTTCATGCACTTCGCCGATCTTGTAGGATTTGCCGGTGTAATAGAGGATGCGCTCAGTCGTCGTCGTCTTACCGGCGTCGATGTGCGCCATGATGCCGATATTGCGATAGCGATCGAGCGGATGGCTGCGGGCCATGATCGTGGTTCCTTAAGGGTATGGGGAGCCGCCAAAAGCGACTCCCCGGGATATAGGTAAGAATGTTACCGGAAAAAGACCGGCAACGCCGTCGTTACCAGCGGTAGTGCGAGAAGGCGCGGTTCGCCTCCGCCATGCGGTGCGTGTCTTCGCGCTTCTTCACCGCGTTGCCACGGTTGTTCGCCGCATCCATCAGCTCGCCCGACAGACGTGCCGACATGGTGTTCTCGCTGCGGTTGCGCGCAGACGTGATCAGCCAGCGGATCGCCAGCGCCTGGGCACGCTCGGGGCGCACTTCGACCGGCACCTGATAGGTCGCACCGCCGACGCGGCGGCTGCGGACTTCGATGCCCGGCTTGATGTTGTTCAGCGCTTCGTGAAAGACGCCGATCGGGTCCTTCTTCGCACGCTGCTCGACAACCTGAAGCGCCGAATAGACGATGCCTTCGGCCACGGCCTTCTTGCCGTCCAGCATCACGCTGTTCATGAATTTCGACAGAACCTGATCCCCGTACACGGGATCGGGCAGGATTTCCCGCTTTTCGGGACGACGACGACGAGCCATCTTGAATTTCCTTCTAAAACTTCAGCCGGTTCCGGAACCTGTCCGGGGCTTACTTTGGCTTACTTCGGACGCTTCGCGCCGTACTTCGAACGGCTCTGCTTGCGATCCTTGACACCCTGGGTGTCGAGCACGCCGCGCAGCACGTGATAGCGCACACCGGGAAGATCGCGGA